>JAESGS010000001.1_pt1 | contig 2631083 bp, 2575 predicted proteins | sample 9269761 | NCBI WGS metagenome assembly JAESGS01 (sample SAMN15741799, study PRJNA653493) | algae metagenome | isolation source: Cyanosarcina radialis HA8281-LM2 and co-occurring heterotrophs from damp... | place: USA: Makauwahi cave, Hawaii | collected 2011-01-06
GCCTTCCTGGGGTTTTGGGGGAAATCGCCACCCCCCCCCCCCCCCCCCGCTTATTCCTCCTCGTCCGCGCCGTAGCGCGCCGCCCATTCCTGCTCCGAATCGTCGTGCCATGCCTCCGGCCCCTGCTCGACCCGCTCGATCAGGCCGGCGAGATCGTCGTGCTCGAACACGCTGGCGGGGTCGCCGACAGTCGGACGCCGCCGGGCGAGGTCGTGCCGCATCGCCAGCAGCGCCAGCGTCAGCCGTTCGTCGTAGCGGCGCGAGGTGCCGACCAGCTCGCCGTTGTAGTAATGCGCGACCTCGACCCCGTTGAGCGCCCGCTCCAGTGCGGCCTCCGCCAGCACGTCGAAGCGGGTCTGGAACGCCGCTTCCCACGCCGCCCCGAACGACGCGTCGCGCAGCCGTGTGCGCAGCTTGTAGGCCGACTGGCGGCTCATCCCCACCATGCGCGCCGCCGCCGCGACATTGTGCGTCGCCGCCAGCTCGCGCAGGAACGCGGCCTGCCGGACGGGCGTCCAGCCGTCATGGCGACCGGGGTCGGGCGGCTCGGGCGTTTCCAGCGTGGCCGGGAGGGTTTGGGGGACGACTGGCACAGCGCCGACGCTGGCGTGGTCGAACGAGGCGGGTTCGGGATGCGTGCTCATCCACGAGCTTAAGGCAGATTTCGCGCGTGTAGGAAAATGGTTTCGCGGGTCGGCCCTGGGTCATGCCGGACCGCGCGGCCCAGCCGCTCTCAGTGACGAATCCCGCTTTAGGCCCGTCATTGCGAGGAGCGAAGCGACGCGGCAATCCAGTGCGTTGCGCGGTCCGCCCTGGATTGCCACGGCGACTGCGTCGCCTCGCAATGACGAGTATGGGGTGGGGAGCAGACGCTTGCCCACGCATGTCAATTATACCAACATGTTAAGGTGAAATAGGGGCCAACCTTAATGACCACTACCGTGCAGTCCGTGATCGACGCTTTGGGAGCGCTCGAAAATGATGATGATTGCGGCGAGCCTGTTGCGAGGGCATTCCAGGATGGAGACGAGTTCGTGCTCCAGCTGAACGAGACCGCAGCCTACCATCTTTGCCGCGTGATACTAGAAACCGCTTCAAAGGGTTTTGCCGGTGCTCACCAACACTTGGACGCCACGAACTTCGTGGATGCAGGGGGCGGTCGGCTGAGAATCGAGAACGTCCGCTAAGGGGGCGTCAGCGGACAGTCAGCTCTGCTACCCGATAAACCCCTTCACCTCCGCCACGAAATCCGCGAACCGGTCGTGGTGCACCCAGTGGCCCGCGCGGTCGTAGTCGGTGACGGTTACGTTGTCGCCGAAGTGGGCCATGCGGCCGTCCTTCACCGGGTTCGACGCCCAGCTGTCGTTGCCGTAGATCAGCCGGGTGGGGCAGGTGATCCGGCCCCATAGCTCCTCGACCTGCGCGATGGTCAGGTCGTCGGGCGGCCAGGCGTGGAGGTGCGGGTCGAACTTCCAGCTCCACGTGCCGTCCTCGTTGCGGATCGCGCCGTGGCGGGTCAGGTGCTCGGCCTGCGCGCGGCTCAAGTAGCTGTTCGCCTCGTGCATCCGGTCGACCGCCTCGGTGAAGCTGGCGTAGCGCTTGGGCTGGCGCGCGGAGGCATCGCGCTTCTTGGCGATCCACTCGCGGCGGTGCTCGTGCCACGGCTTCTTTTCCATCTCCGCCTGGACCTTGGGGCTCGGCCCCAGACCCTCGATCGCAACCAGGCGGCGGACGTTGTCGGGATAGTATCCGGCATAGCGGGTGGCGATATTGCCCCCCAGCGAATGTGCAACGATCGTGACCGGCGCGAGCTCGAGCTGGTGGATGAGCTGGGCGAGATCGTAGACGTAGCCGCTCATCTGGTAGGTGCCGGTGTTGGTCCAGTCGCTGTCGCCATGCCCGCGCAGGTCGGGGCAGATCACGTGCCAGTCGCGGCGCAACTCCTCCGCCACCCAGTCCCAGCTGCGGCAATGGTCGCGCCCGCCGTGCTGCAGGATCAGCGGCGGCGCGCCCTCGTTGCCCCAGTCGGCATAGTGCAGCCGCGTGCGCTGGCTGATGAAGGTCTGCGATGTCGGCCCGATCAGATCCACCGGTTTCCCCTGACGTAAACGGAAAATGCGTTGCGGTTCGCTACCGACAGGTTAGGCTGCAAGGCAACCGAAAAGCGAGAGAGGATTGTGCCATGCCCGTCATCGACGTGCCCCAGCCCGAATTCATGAACGACGAGGAAATCGCGATCTTCGCCGACGCGGTGGGCAAGTTCTACCAGCAGCATGCGCCGGAAAAGCGCGTGCTCAAGTGGCGCGAGGACGGGCAGGTCGAGCGCGAGTTCTGGCGCGAGGCGGGCGCTGCGGGGCTGCTCGGCGTGTCGGTGCCAGTCGAATACGGCGGCCACGGCGGCGACTTCCGCCACGACATGGTGGTGATCGACCAGCAGGCCAAGCACGGGGTGGAAGGTTTCGCCGCCAGCCTGCACAACACCGTGATCCTGCCCTATCTCGTGCGCCACGGGACCGAGGAGCAGAAGAAGAAGTACCTGCCCAAGCTGGTGACCGGCGAACTCGTGAGCGCGATCGCGATGACCGAGCCGGGAGTCGGGTCGGACCTCCAGTCCATTACCACCACGGCGCTCAAGGACGGCAACGGTTATCGCATCAACGGGGCCAAGACTTATATCTCCAGCGGGCAGACGGCCGACTTCATCGTCGTGGTCGCCAAGACCGACCCGGCGGAGCGCGCCAAGGGCATCTCGCTGATGCTGCTCGAGACCGAAGGCGCCGAGGGGTTCAAGCGCGGGCGCAAGCTCGACAAGATCGGGCTCGATGCGGCGGATACCTCGGAGCTGTTCTTCGACGACGTGTTCGTGCCGGCCGAGAACGTGCTCGGCGGGGTCGAGGGCAAGGGCTTCTACCAGCTGATGGGCGAGCTGCCGCAGGAACGCCTGATCATCGCGATGGGCGCGATGACCGGGATCGAGAAGGCGCTCGAGACCACGATGGAATTCGTCAAGAGCCGCAAGGCATTCGGGCAGACGATCTGGGATTTCCAGAACACGCAGTTCGTCCTGGCCGACCTCAAGGCGCGCGGCACCGCGGCGCGGGTGTTCGTCAACGACTGCATCGCGCGGCACCTCAAGGGCGAGCTCGACGTCGCCACCGCCTGCATGGCCAAGTACTGGGTCACCGAGCTCCAGGGCGAGGTGGTCGACAAGTGCCTCCAGTTCCACGGCGGCGCGGGGTTCATCAACGACTACCCGATCGCGCGCATGTACCGCGACAGCCGCGTGACCCGCATCTTCGGCGGATCGAACGAGGTCATGAAGATGGTGATCGCGCGGTCGATGTGAGCCCAAGGAAAACTCAGGCCGCGTAGTCCGGAAAATTGGTCGCGCAGGCGGCGAGCATCGCCTTGATCGCCTGCCTGTCCGCCGCGCGCACTCCCGGCGGCAAGGGTTGAACCTTTTCTGCGGCCGGGAAGGTGCCGTATCCGGCGAACAGCGCGTGCCAGCTCATGCTCGGATAGGGCGGTTGCACGTAGGTGCGCGCGATCGCCTCGGCGATATCCTCGTGCCGGAACCATGCGGTCATCATCGCCTTGAGGCTGTCGGGCAGGTCCTGGTTCGCGGCATTGTCGCGCCAGTAGGGCGTGTCGCTGCGCTGGTTCATCCGGTAATGCGCGACGATGTAGTCGCGGATGCCGTCGTAACGTGCGGCAGTGCGGGTGTTGAATTGGTTGCGATTTTCGTCGCTGAAGCCCGCGCTTTCGAACGCCTGCGCGAACTCCAGCGCGGTGGCGATGACGATATGCAGCGCGGTCGCCTCGAGCGGTTCGATGAAGCCTTGTGCGAGACCTGCGGCAAGGCAGTTGCGGTGCCAGCTATCGCGCAACCGGCCGACTTTCATCGACAGGAACCGCGCCGGTTGCTCGGCGCTTTCCATCCCGATCGCGGCGCGCAGTTCGGCCTCGGCCTCCTCGTCGGAGATATACTTCGAGGAATAGACATAGCCGTTGCCGACCCGCGTGGTCAGCGGGATATGCCAGCGCCAGCCCGCGCGCATGGCCGCGGCGCCGGTCTGCGGGGTCACGGGCCCGGTGTGCGGTGTCGGCATCACGACCGCGCGGTCGTTGAACAGATTCTGGCCGAACGGCAGGAATTCGCCGCCGAGCTTTTCCTGCATCAGTACGCTGCGGAAGCCCGAGCAGTCGACGTAGAGGTCGCCGTCGATGCGCTCGCCGCCCTCGCACAGCAGTGCTGCGATATCGCCGCTCTCGGCCAGCTCGACGTCGACCACCTTGAGCGAGCGATGCACGATCCCGCGCGGCACTGCCCAGTCGCGCAGGAAGGCGCCGAGCTTGTAGGCGTCGAAATGGTAGCCGTAGCTCGGCGGGAAGGGGAAGCTGGCGGCGGGGTGCGGTGACTTGCGGGCATCTGCCAGCGTGGCGGCGAGGAACCAGTCGTCGGGATGCGCGGGCACGTCGAATCCGCGCCGGGCGAGCGCGCAGTTGTGGACGAAGCCGGGCTCGGTATGCAGGTCGACCGGTCCGGGGAAGGGGTGGAAATAGCTGTCGAACCCGGGCCGCTCGCTCCAGCCGGTGAAGCGGATGCCGAGCTTGAAGGTCGCATCGCAGGCGGCCATCCACTCGGCCTCGGCAATGCCGAGATGGTCGAAGAACGCCTTCAGCTGCGGGGTCGAGCCTTCGCCAACGCCGATGATCCCGATCTCCGGGCTCTCGACAACGGTGACCGAGCCGCCGCGCGCGTGCCACTGGTGGTGCAGCAGGCAGGCCGTGATCCACCCCGCGCTCCCGCCGCCGAGGACGACGACATGCGGGGGCGCGGCCACGCTCATTCCTTCGCCAGCAGCCAGCCGAGCACTTCGGTCAGGCGCGCGGCCCAGGCGTTTTCCTCGTGCTCGGCGCCGGGATATTCACGGCTGACCCAGTCGCGCCCCTCGCGCCACCCGGCGGCGCGGAAGCTGCCATCGACCGCGTCCTGATAGGGCGGATAGAAGGCATCGAGCGTGGCGGTGCCGTGGTCCATCCACACGCGCCGCCCGTCGGGCTTGCCCAGCCGCGCGGCGAGCCAGCCCTGCCAGATCGCCTCGACCGCGGCGCGGTTGCTGTCGGCGACTTCGGGCAGGGTGATCGGCCAGTGCGAGGAAACGCACGCCGCGCGGCCATAGACGTCGGGCCGCTCGATCACTGCATAGCAACTCATGATCCCGCCCATGCTCGATCCCGCGATGGCGGTATCGGCGGGGCCGGTGCGGGTGCGATAGGTGCGGTCGATGCGCGGCTTCAGCTCGTCCGCCAGCCACGCGAGGTAGCGCTGCGACAGGATCGGCTGGCCTTTGGCCAGCTCCGCGATGCTCGCCGCGACCGGCCCGCGCGCGGCATTGGCGGCGACGTGGGGCAGATACTGGCGATAGCGATCCTCGCCCGGCGCCCACACACCGACCACGATATGCGGCTCGATCCGCCCCTCGGCGACGAGGCGGTTCAATGCCTTGTCGACCGCCCAGACCTTGTTGAAGTTGGATTTCGCCGGATCGAACAGGTTGTGCCCGTCGTGCATGTAGAGCACCGGATAGCGCCGGGTCGAGGCGTCGTAGCCGGGCGGCAGCCAGATCGTCAGCCGCTGCTCGGGCAGCCCGGCCACGGGGAAGGGACCTTCCTCGATGAACCGGCCCACCTCTGCCGGGGCAGGCGGGACACTTGCGCAGGCGGCCAGCACGAGCGCCAGCCACAACCCGGCAAGCGCGCGGATCACTTGCCCGGCTTCAGCTGGATCGCCACGCCGCCGCCCGGGGCGAGGCGAACCTCGTAGCTGTCGCCCTTCTTCACCGTCACCGTATCGTAGGCGATCTGGTGGCGCGCTTCGGTTTCGTAAGTGGCGTCGGGGCCGTCCTTCCATACCCTGGCAGTGAAGGTCTTGCCGGGTTCGAGGAAGTCGAAGGTCAGCGTCACGGTGCGGTCGGTCGCATCGTTGACGCCGCCGACGTACCAGTCATCGCTGTTGCGGTCCTTGCGCGCGAATATGGCGTAGTCGCCGATCTCGCCCGCGATCAGGTGGCTCTCGGCCCAGTCGGCCGGAACCTGCTTGATGAACTCGAGTTCGCGCGGATGCGCCTCGAGGCTTTCGGGGAAATCGGCCGCCATCTGGATCGGCGAATAGATCGCGAGGTAGAGGCCGAGTTGTTTGGCGAGCGTGGAAGAGAACGGCTGGTCGTTGTCGCCCACGAGGCCCAGCACGCCGGGGGTGAAGTCCATCGGGCCCGAGAGCATGCGGGTGTAGACCAGCGTCGGCTCGTGATCGGGGCCGTTGCCGTACTTGCTCCAGGCGTTGTATTCCATTCCGCGCGCACCCTCGCGCGCGACCCAGTTGGGATAGGTGCGGCGCAGGCCGGTGTCCTTCACCGGCTCGTGCGGGTTGACCGCGACCCGGTTCTTCGCAGCTTCCTGCACGACCTTGAGGTGATGCTGAACCTGGCGCTGGCCGTCATGCCACTCGAAGATCTCCTCGCCGCACGGGTCGGCGATGTCGGCATTGCACGAGATAACCCCACCAGCATCGGCAACGTAGCCTGTCTTGACCACGTCGACGCCCAGTTCGCCGTAGAGCTTCATGGCATCGGCGAGTTGCGCCTCGTAGACCTGGATATTGCCGCCGGTCTCGTGGTGGCCGACCAGGCGGACGCCCTTTTGGCGCGCGTAGTCGGTGACTTCCTTCAGGTCGAAATCGGGATAGGACTGGGTAAAGCTGTAATCGCGCCCGTTGCCGAACCAGTTGCCGTCCCAGCCCACGTTCCAGCCCTCGACCAGGACGCCGCGGAAGCCGTGTTTGGCGGCAAAGTCGATTACCTTCTTGGCGTGTGCGGTGGTTGCGCCGTGGTTCTCGCCCTGCGCCCAGCTCCAGTCGCCCCGGATCATGCCCCACCAGATGCCGACGTACTTGGCCGGCTCGAACCATGAAACGTCGCCGAGCTTGTTGGGCTCGTTCAGGTTGAGGTCGATGTCGCTCTCGACCAGCGAGGCGGGCTCGTCGCCGATGCGCACCGTCCGCCAGGGGGTGTTGAAGGCGCCCTTGCGCACGACCTTGGCCCCGCGGCTCGATGGCGAGAGGAGCGCGCGCAGGCGGGTCCCGTCCATCCGCTTGAGCCACATGCCCGAATAGTCGATCAGGGCCGCTTCGTGGAAAGCGAGGTAGGTGCCGCCCTCAAGCTTCATCGTTACTGGCGTATGGACGGTCGAGAGCGCGCTGATCGGGGTCTTGGAATAGAGGTATTCGTAGCGGTTCCAGTCCCCGGCCGGGATCGACCAGGCGGTGCCGTCGCTGGCGATGTTGAACTCGGTCAGTTCCTCGGCGATGCGATATTCGGGCTGCGCGGCGCTCTCGGGCAATTCGTAGCGGAAGCCGATGCCGTCGTCGAACACGCGCAGCCGCACGGTCACGGTGCGGGCGGCCTCGTCGCGCTGGCGGAAAGTGACCGCGAGTTCGTTGTGCTTGTCGGCGACCCACTGGCGCTCGCCCCAGGGTTGTTCCCAGCGGGTATCGACTGCGTTCGTGCTCTCGTTGGTGACTTCGAAGTTGCGCCGCATTGGATCGGCATCGGTAAAGTTGAAGCCGAGGTTCGACTTCGCGATCACCGGCTTGCCGTCGCGGGTAACGCTGTAGAACGGGATGCCTTCGCCATCGGTGTCGAGTTCGACGACGATCGTGCCGTCGGGCGAGGCGACCGTGGCCGCCAGCGCGGGGGTGGCGAGGCAGGTTGCGGCCAGAAGGCCAAGCAGCAGGCGCATTCTCATTTCTCCACGATCAGCGCGCCGTAGGGCGACAGCGCGTCAGTCGTCGCGCCATTGAGCGCGACCAGTGTGTTCCCGCCGCTCCCGGTCAACGCGAGGGTGCCGGTGCCCAGATTGAACAGGCAGTGCAGGGTGTTGGCGCCATATGTTCGCACCAGTTCGAGCAGGTCGCCATCGGTCCGGCAAGCGACCGCGCCTTCGCGCAGTGCGGGGTGGTCGCGCCGCAGCGCCAGCAGTTCGCGGGTCAGCGCCAGCAACGAGGCGGGGTCGCCCGCCTGCCGGTCGATCGCGCGCGCCATGTTGGTCTCGCTCAGCGGCAGCCACGGCTTGCCCTCGGTGAACCCGCCGTGCTCGCTCTGGGTCGTCCATGGCAATGGCGTGCGGACTCCGTCGCGCGACAGGGTGAGCGGCCAGTTGGTGATCGCTTCGGGATCCTGCAGTTGCTCGAACGGAATGTCGTCCTGCTCCAGCCCCAGCTCCTCGCCCTGGAACAGGATCACGTTGCCGCGCAGGCTGGCGAGCAGCGCCATCTTCATCCGCGCGAAGGCGTCGATGTGTCCGGGCGCAGCCCAGCGTGAGACCGCACGCGGGGCGTCGTGGTTTTCGAACGCCCAGCTCGGCCAGCCGATGCCCGGCTGGTCGGGCCATTCGGCGAGCGCCGAACAGACTAGCTCGGGCGTCAGCGCATCGGCGTAAAGGAAGTTGAACCCGTAGGCCGAATTGAGGTGGCGGTCGTCGGCGGTGAAGGCGCGCATCTCGCCGATCGCGTCGTCGCCGCCCACTTCGGCGACGGTGAAGATCGCGTCGTAGCGGTCCGTCACCTCGCGAATGCGCGCGATGAAATGCGGGATGTCGGCATGCGACTGGTTGTGGAGCCGCAACTGGAAATCGAACGGCCGGGTGCGCGGCTTGCCGTTGGCAGGGGCAGGCGGATTGTCGCGCAATTGCGGGTCGTGCATCGCGAAGTTCAGCGCATCGATCCGGAAGCCGTTTACCCCGCGCTCGAGCCAGAAGCGCGTCACTGCCAGCAGCGCCTCCTGCACCGCCGGATTGTGGACGTTGAGCTGCGGCTGGCTGGCGAGGAAATTGTGCAGGTAATACTGCCCGCGCCGCGCGTCCCACGTCCAGGCCGGGCCGCCGAAGACCGACTGCCAGTTGGTCGGCGGACTGCCGTCGGCCTTGGCATCGGCCCACACGTACCAGTCCGACTTCGGATTGTCGCGGCTCGCGCGGCTCTCCGCGAACCACGCATGCTGGTCTGACGTGTGCGAATAGACCTGGTCGATCAGCACCCGGAGGCCGAGCGCATGCGCGCGTTCGACCAGCGCGTCGAAATCGGCCAGCGTGCCGAAGATCGGATCGACGTCGCAGTAATCGGCCACGTCGTAGCCGAAGTCCTTCATCGGGCTCTTGAAGAACGGACTGATCCAGATCGCGTCGACGCCGAGGTCCGCAACGTAGTCGAGGCGTGCGGTAATGCCCGGCAGGTCGCCGATGCCGTCGTGGTTCGAATCCATGAAGCTGCGCGGATAGATCTGGTAGATCGCGGCCCCGCGCCACCAGGGCTGCGTGGCGGGGTGCCGGGAACTGGCTTCGAGGCGGGTCATGCGGTTCATTCGGCGGTCTTCGTCACTTTGCATACGCCCCAGCCGAACGGCGGCAGGTTCACGGCAACGCTGCCCGGCGCGGCGACCTGCGCGGCGCAGGTGCCTGACAGCGTCTCGAACGCCCGCGCGTCGTAGCCGACCCGGCTGAAGGTGCTGAGCGCCTTGTCGGACGTGTTGAACACGAGCAGGTACTCCGCGCCGCTCGCCGGATCGAGGCGCGAGACGCTGAACAGGCCGGGCTCGAGGTGGTAGCTGCGCTCGACCTGCCGCCCGCGCGCCAGCGCCGGGTGCGCCTTGCGCAGCGCGGCGAGGTCGGCGATCGTGCGGTAGAGCGTGTGCCCGGTGTCGAAGTTGTCCGTTGCGGTCGTCGCATCGGTGCCGATCAGCACGTTGTCGTTGTAGCTCGCGACCTTGCTCGGGAACATGTCTTCGCGCGCGGCCTGGTCGTTGCCGTCGCCGACGAAGCCCTGCTCGTCGCCATAGTAGATCACCGGGCTGCCGCGGAGCGTCATCAGCATGGCATGGCCGAGCCGCACGCGTTCGAGCAGTTCGCCCTGCGTCATGTCGGGCTTGCGCTGCTTCAGGATGGTCGAGAAGCGGCCCATGTCATGGTTGCCGAGGAAGGTCGGCATGGTCCGCGCCGCCTCCTCGCCGCCTTCGTAGAGCACGTCGCCATCGAACAGGTGAGTCAGCACCTCGGGCGAGGCCTGCCCGCTCACCGCGCGGGTGACCGCTTCCTGAAAGGCGAAGTCGAGCACCGCCGGGAAGCCGTCGCGGCGGGTGTACTGCGCGATATATCCGTTGTCTGGCGTGTCCTTGTAGACCTCGCCGAAGATATGGAAGTTGGGAATGCCGCGCTCTGCCGCGATGCGGCGCATTTCGGGCACGAAGCTCTGCCAGAACTCGGGATTGACGTGGCGCGCGGTGTCGACACGAAAGCCGTCGATTCCGGTCTCGCGGATCCAGTCGCCGTAGATCTGGATCATGCCCGCGAGCACGCGCGGATGCTCGGTGAACAGATCGTCGAGCCCGACGAAATCGCCGTGGCGGCTGCTTTCGCCGCTGAAGGTCGTGTCGCCGCGGTTGTGGTAATAAATCGGATCGTTGAGCCAGGCGGGCACCTTCACGTTGCGCTCGGCGCGCGGCACGTAGGGGGTGTAGGCATAGCTCGGGTCGGTCAGCCGGGCGAAGTTTTTCGCGGTCTGCACCTCGTCACCGAGGAAGCCCCGGTTGATCGCCTTGCCGCCCGTGCCGCCCTGCCGCGAATAGGGATAGCTTGCGCGGTCGCGGTAGGCATAGCTCGCCGCATCACCCTCGCGATAGCGGATCACGTCGGCGGTGTGGTTGGTGATGATGTCCATGTAAACCTTCATCCCGCGCGCCTGCGCAGCGGCGACGAAAGCCTTGAATTCGGCCATCGTGCCGAAATGGCTGTCGGGCCGGGTGAAGTCGGTGACCCAGTAGCCGTGGTAGCCCGCGCTCTCGTCGCCCTTGGGGCCCTGCACCGGCTTGTTCTGGAAGATCGGCGCGAACCAGATCGCGGTGATCCCCATTTGCTCGAGATAGTCGAGCTTGCCGGTGAGCCCCTTGAGGTCGCCGCCATGGAAGAAGCCCTTGTGGGTGGGATCGTAGCCATGCCCCAGCCGGTCGCCGCGCATCCCGCCGCGATCGTTCGCGGTGTCGCCGTTGGCGAACCGGTCGGGGAGGACGAAATAGACCACCTCGTCCTCGGGCGGGCGGTCGCGAAAGTTCGGCTCGGCGCCACCTTGCGCGAGGGCGTGCGTCGCGAGCGCGAGCGCGGAGGCGGCAAGAACGGCGGCAAGCTTGAGCATCAGGCGGTCTTCCGGTCGGGGGAGGAGGGCGTGCACCAGGCACGCAGGAATTCGGCATGTGCGGGCATGGCGGACACGAGATCGCGGTCGCGCCGCTCGATGCCGCCCAGCATCGCAGCGAGGCGCTCGGCAGGCAGGGCGTCGGCAATCGGGTTCCAGGCCTCGGGCAGCACGCCCTGACCGACAAGTACCTGCAGCCAGCCGGCCTCGGTGAACAGTTCCTCGTGCTCGCGGTGGAGATAGGCCGAAGCGCGGAACTGGGCCACTTTGCGGGCGAGCGTATCGGGCAGGTCCATCGCGCGGCACTGGTCCCAGAACGGCTCGCCGTGGCGGCCGTTGGCCGAGTAATGAAGGATCAGGAAATCGCGGATCCGGGTCCACTCGAACTCCGCCTGCCGGTTGAATTCGGCCACCATCGCCGGATCGGGCGTGCCCGCTGGCAGCATCTGCAGAAACCGCGCGATCGACGACTGGATCAGGTGGATCGAGGTCGACTCGAGCGGTTCCATGAACCCTGCCGCCAGCCCGAGCGCGAGGCAGTTGCCCGCCCACTGCCGCCGCCGCATGCCTGTGGTGAAGCGCAGCTTGTTCGGTTCCGCCGTGGGCGCACCGTCGAGATTGGCGAGCAGGGTATCGAGCACCGCGTCGTCCGCGATATGCGCGCTCGCATAGACGTAGCCGTTGCCGATCCGGTGCTGGAGCGGGATGCGCCATTGCCAGCCCGCCTTGCGCGCGGTGGCGCGGGTATAGGGGGTGAACTCGCCCTTGGCCTCGCACGGCACCGCGATCGCCCGGTCGCACGGCAGCCAGTGGGTCCAGTCGTCGAACCCGGCTTCCAGCGCGCCCTCGATAAGCAGCGCGCGAAAGCCGGTGCAGTCGATGAAGAAATCGCCCGCCACGCGCCGGTCGCCGTCGAGCAGCACCGCCGTGATGTGGCCGGATTCGCCGTCGCGGTCGACCGCGCCAACGATTCCCTCGATCCGCACGACGCCCAAAGCCTCGGCATAGCGGCGCAGGTAGGCGGCATAGAGCCCGGCGTCGAAGTGATAGGCCCAGGGCATGTCGGGTACCGGCTTGCCCGTTTCGGCCTGCCAGATCTGCATGCGTCCGGCGCGCGCAGCTCGCTCGTTGAGGACATAGGCGGCAAGTTCCTTCGCCGTCCCTTCGGCGCGCGCGCGCGCCCAAAAATGCTGGAACGGCAGCAGCCCCGCGCCGTGGCCGACATGGCCGAAGGCGTGCATGTAGCTGGAGCCGTCGCCCGACCATCCCGCGAACTCGATGCCCAGCTTGAACGAGCCGCGCGTTTCGCGCAGGAACTCTGCCTCGTCGATGCCGAGGCCCGCATTGAACAGGCGGATCTGAGGGATCGTCGCCTCGCCCACGCCGACCGTGCCGATCGCATCGGATTCGACCAGCGTGACCGGGCGTGTGGTGAACCGGGCCAGCGCGGCTGCGGCCATCCAGCCGGCGGTGCCCCCGCCGACCACGACCATCTGCTGACCCGACCGCTGCATCGCTATCCGTGCCTCTCCCGTGCGCCGGTCCATCGGAGCCGCCGCTGCAAGGTTAGGGCAATTATCGGGCGGATGCGAACCGCAACAACGGCTCGCACCCGCCCGCCCTCATGACCGTCAGAACTTGTACGTGAAGCCCGCGAGGAAGCGGCGACCGTAGATCTGGTAGTCGATCACCTGGAGCCGGTTGCTGCCGACCGAGGCAAAGCGTTCGTCGGTCAGGTTCTGGCCCTGGAGGTAGAGCGACAGGCCTTCGAGCGCGCTGCCGGGCTGGAAGTCGTAGCCGATCTGCGCGTCGATGATCATCTCGCTCAGCGCCGTTCGCCGCGTCGGCGAACCGCCGAAGCCAGTGAAGTCGCCGAGGAAGGTCGAACGGTACCGCACGCTGCCACGGGTGTTGAACCCACCCTTCTCGAAGTAGGCCGTGCCGTTGACCACCCACTTCGAATATCCGGGGATCTGTGTGACATTCCCGTTCGCATCTTCGATGCTGGTCTTGGTGTAGCTAGCGCCGCCGGTCAGGCCGAAGCCATCCAGCGCCTCGCTGAAGGTGGCGAAGGGCAGCGTCACCGCCAGCTCGGCACCATAGAGTTCGCCACCGCCGGTGTTGATCGGCGCATCCAGCGTGCCGATCGACGGCAGTGCAGGGAACCCTTCGGCGCCTGTCGGTGGCGGGAAGGCCGAATAGTCGATCAGGAACCGGCCGTTGGAGATGAAGCTCTTGATGTCCTTGTAGAACAACTGGATCGCCACGACCCCGCCCTGGCCAAAGTACTGCTCGACGTTGAAGTCGACCGCGTTGGCGCGATAGGGACGCAGGAAGGGGTTGCCGCCACCGCCGCGGATGATGCCGCCGGGCACGGAGGAATCGATGCCGTAACCGATCGAGACGCGCGTATCGTCGAGCCGCGGACGCATGATTTCGCGGGCCGCGGCCAGACGGATCACGGTGTCGCTGGCAAGACGTAGCGAAAGGTTGGCACTGGGCAGCACGTCCCAGTAATCGTCGCCCAGCGTCAGTTCCTGCGGTCCGCCCGGTGCGAAGATGAAGCCGGTCGACTTTTGCTCGGTATTGATCGCCTGGACGCCGAAGTTCCCGGTCAGGGTGCCGGCGCCGATTTCCTGCTCGATGTTCGCCTGCAGGTACATCGTCATCAGATCTTCGTTGACCGTGTACCCCTTGCCGATGACGTCGTTGGCCGCGCCCGGTCCGCTGGTGACGCGCGGCTCGAGGACGAGCACGCCGGCTTCGATCAGGTCGCGCGCGTCGTAGCTCACGATCGGGCCGAGGCCGAGATAGCTGAGGTCGGTGGAGCGGAGCAGGAACTCCGCAGGAATCTCGACCTCCAGCGCACCGCCGGGCAGCCTGACGAACGCTTCGTCAGGCGTCAGCGACTTCTCGCGCCTGGTGTAGTTCATGCCGAACTGCACGCTGCGCAGGAAGCTGTCCTCGAACTCCTTCTCGACCTCGACCCGGAACTGGAACAGTTCGTCGTCGATGATGCGGTTGTTGTAGTAACCCGCCTGCGGCACGGTACCGCCACCCCAGCCAAGCGGGTCGGTCAGCACGATCAGGCCGGGATCGGAGTAATCGAGCGAGGGGTTGAAGAATGTTCCCGTCGGCCCGGATTCGAAGCCGATTGTCGCGGACGGGCTGGTGCCGTCGCCCTGCGGGTCGCCGCCATCGCCGTTGAACCCGCTGCCGGCGTAGCTTTCGAGGCTAAGCTCGTTGCGGTCGGTGCGCGAATAGCCGAAGTCGAAAAACGCGTTCCAGCCGTCGTCACCTTCGTGGTCGACGTTGAAGCCGAACGAATAGAGGTCGGCCTCGCGTTGGAAGATGTCGTTGCGGACCACGCCGCGCACATCGGTGAACTCGCCCGAAGTGGCGAAGCCATCAGTGACGGTGCCGGTGGCAGGATTAAACGGGTCGGTGTCGAACCCGCCGCCGAAGGCGAGGGGCAGCTCGATCCCGCGCTTGGACTGGTCGTCCTCGAACTTGGAATAGAAGCCGTCGACAGTCACCATGATCGTATCGGTGGCCTGCGCCTGGACCGTGCCGTTGATGCCAAGTCGCTTCAGACGCGTCGAGGTCACGAACGACTTGGAGCCGCCGATCACGAACGGATCGGTCGCGGTCCCGCTGCCGGCATAGCCCCAGGCATTGAATTCCTGCAGCTGGTACGGCTCGTCGACATACGATGCGGCGAGCGAGACACCGATGGTGTCGTCGGCGAACTGGTCGACGAAGGCCGCGTTGACGCGGTAGCCGAGCTCGCGCGACCCGGCGTTGAGCTTGCCGAGATCGGCGTAGGACCCGCGCGCGCCGATGGCGAAGACCTGCTGGCCGGTTTCAAGCGGTCGCACCGTCCGGATATCGACCGTACCCACCAGGCCCTGGCCGACCAGCGAGGCAGTCGGCGACTTGTAGACGACGACCTGGCTGACGATTTCCGAGGGATACTGGTCGAGTTCGACCGAGCGATTGTCGCTCGTGGTCGTCTGCTCGCGACCGTTGAGCAGCGTCTGCGAGAAATCGGGGCCGAACCCGCGGATGGCGATGACGTTGGCGCGGCCGTTGAGCCGCTGCGAGGTCAGGCCGGGCAGGCGGGCGATGGATTCGCCGATCGACGCATCGGGCAGCTTGCCGATGTCTTCTGCCGAAATGGACTCCACGATCTGGTCGCTGTTGCGCTTCTCAGCCACCGCGCTTTCCAGCGAGGCGCGGAAGCCGGAGACGATGATGACCTGTTCGTCCTCGGGAGCCACCTCCTCTTCCTCGGCGGCAGGCGTGTCCTGCGCAAGGACGGCTTGCGGTGCCGCCAGCAGGGCGAGAGCGAGCGCCGGTGCGCTGATACCGGCGTGTAGAATCGTGCGATGTGCCACTCAGGTTTCCTCCCCAGTCCCGCCGCATGACCCCGGCGGATTCCACGTTTGCGACTCCGACGGGCTCGTGCCCATTTGAAGCTCGCGGCAATGTTACGTTCACGTTTCGGGGGGACGGAAGCCGGTATACGTATACTTGTGCAGCGCAGCATAAATCGGTGTGGCGGAACTGCATCATGCCCGGTCGTGCGACGGACGCCGAGGCGGGCACGTTTGCCAAGGTCGGCGGGGGGCACTACTCTCGCGTCGCTGGGAGAGAAAATGGGGCGCAAGCCAACCGGTCGGCCGACGAGTTTCGACATCGCCTACATGGCGGGGGTTTCGCAGCCCACCGTCAGTCGGGCGCTGCGCGGCGACCGGTCGGTCAGCCAGGCGACGCGGGCACGGATCGAACAGATCGCGCGCGAACTCAACTACACCGTCGACAAGAACGCGTCGTCGCTCCGCTCGCAACGCGCGAACACGATCGCGCTGCTGTTCTTCGAGGACCCGACCGCCGACGATTCCAACATCAACCCGTTCTTCCTCTCGATGCTGGGCTCGATTACGCGCGAGTGCGCCAACCGCGGGCTCGATCTGCTGATCTCGTTCCAGCGGATGGAGGACGACTGGCACGTCCGCTACCAAGACAGCCACCGTGCCGACGGTCTGATCCTGCTCGGTTATGGCGACTACACCGCCTATGCTCAGAAGCTGGAGAAACTGGTCGGGCAGGGCACGCATTTTGTGCGCTGGGGGTCGGTGCGCGAGGACAGCATCGGCGCGACCGTCGGGTCGGACAACTTCGGCGCGGGGCGACTGGTGGGCGAGCACCTGCTCGGTATCGGGCGGCGGCGGATCGCGTTCCTGGGCGATGCGGACGAGCGCTATCCCGAATTCGCCGCGCGCTATGCCGGGCTGTGCGCGACGATGCGCGAAGCGGGGCTTGAGCCCGACGCTGCCTTGCAGAAGCATGCCCTGACCAGCGAAGCCGAAGGCTACGATGCCGCCCGTGCGCTGATCGACGGCGGCGTGCCCTTCGACGCGATCTTCGCCGCGAGCGACCTCATCGCCATCGGTGCGCTTCACGCGCTCGGCGATGCGGGCCTGCGCGTGCCGGAGGACGTCGCGCTGGTCGGCTTCGACGACATTCCCGCTGCCAGTCACTCCAGCCCGCCGCTGACTACCGTCATGCAGGACATGCGCGGTGCGGGCGCGGCGCTGCTCGATGCGCTGGCCCAGTCGATCGAACACGACCTGGCCGAAGGGCACGAGCTGCCCGCGCGGCTGGTCGTGCGCGAGAGCACGGCCGGAGCCGTCGCCGCCGATCGCGCGGCGGTCTGAGCCCACCGTCTGCGTATTCGTATGCGTGTTGAGGTGGCGGCCGATTGCTGCCAGCCATGCCTTGCGCACCTGAAGGTGCGCCACGGGAGAGTGACATGACGGGACGCGAGAAGCCGCGCCAGGGCTGGGCCGGGCTGTTCAACATCAGCTTCGGATTCTTCGGCATCCAGATCGGCTTCGCGCTGCAGAACGCGAACATGAGCCGGGTCTTCCAGTCGTTGGGCAGCGCGATCGACGACCTGCCCGCGCTGTGGGTAGCGGCGCCGCTGACCGGTCTGCTGGTCCAGCCGATCATCGGCCACTTGTCGGACAAGACCTGGCTCGGCAAGTTGGGGCGTCGGCGGCCCTTTTTCCTGATCGGCGCGCTGTTCGCGGCGCTGTCGTTGTTCCTGATGCCGCTGTCCGAAGTCCTGATCATGGCCGCGGTGCTCTTGTGGGTACTCGACGCCAGCCTCAACGTCTCGATGGAGCCGTTCCGTGCCTTTGTCGGCGACATGCTGCGGAAGGACCAGCACACTGCGGGCTATGCCGTGCAGACCGCCTTCATCGGCGCGGGCGCGGTGGTCGGGTCGGTGGTGCCCTGGGTGATGACGCAGATGGGCGTCGCCAATGTCGCGCCCGGCGGGGGCATTCCCGATACCGTGCGCTACAGCTTCTGGATCGGCGGCGCGGCGCTGTTCGCGGCGGTGCTGTGGACGGTTCTGACGACGCGGGAATATTCGCCCGACGAGATGCGCGCGTTCGGCGATGCGGAGCCCGCCGAGGGGCTCGACCAGCCGGTCCGCGCGCTCGCGTCGAAGACCTATGCGGCAAGCGCGCTGTGGCTTGTCGCGGGCCTCGCGGTCATCGCGGGGGTGGCGTTCTGGGGTCTCGAGAAGGAAGTCTACCTGCTCGGCGCGCTGCTGGCGGGCTATGGCCTGCTCAGCGCAGTGGCCATTTCCATGGCGAAGCAGGGCAATGTCACCGGGATGCTGACCAGCATCGTCGGCGATTTCTCCGGCATGCCCGACGTTATGAAGAGGCTCGCGCTGGTCCAGTTCTTCAGCTGGTCGGCGCTGTTCATCATGTGGATCAACACCACGCCGGTGGTGACGCAGTACGTGTTCGGCAGCAGCGACACAGCCAGCGCCGCCTACAACGAAGGCGCCAACTGGGTCGGCTGGCTGTTCGCCGCCTACAACGCGGTTGCGGCGGTCGCGGCGCTGACGCTGCTGCCGCTGCTGGCGCGAAAGCTGGGCAAGGCCAAGACCCACGTCGTCGGTCTGCTGTGCGGCGCGGCGGGGTTCGCCAGTTTCTTCGTGATCCGCGATCCCGAGCTGCTGCTGGTGTCGGAAATCGGCATCGGGATCGCCTGGGCCAGCATTCTCGCCATGCCCTACGCGATCCTCGCCAGCAGCCTGCCGCAGGCCAAGCTCGGCATCTACATGGGGCTGTTCAACGTCTTCATCGTCGTCCCGCAACTGCTGGTGGCGACGGTGATGGGGTCGATCATGAAGGCTTTCTTCCCGACCGAACCGATCTGGACGATGGCCTTCGCGGCTGGAACCCTGGTGCTCGCCGCGCTCGCCATGCTGCGCGTGCGGGTGGCCGACGAAGGAGTCGCAGCATGAAGCGTTTCGCTCTGGGCCTTGCCCTCGCGACCGTGGTTGCGACCGGCGCGGCGTTCGCCATGTCCAACCGCCCGGACGATGTGGCCGCCGATGCCGCGTGGGAGCCGAAGAACTACGTCGAGTTCGAAAACGCCGACTGGACGCGCGATGCGGTACTTTACCAGATCAACACCCGCCAGTTCACCGAGGAAGGCACCTTCGAGGCGGCGCAGGCCCAACTGCCGCGCCTGAAGGAACTGGGCGTCGACGTGCTGTGGCTGATGCCGATCCATCCGATCGGGGCGGAGAACCGCAAGGGCACCTTGGGCTCGCCCTATTCGGTCAGGGACTACTACGACGTGAACCCCGAATTCGGCACCAAGGCCGACTTCAAGGCCTTCGTCGACGCCGCGCACGCGCAGGGCTTCAAGGTCATCCTCGACCTCGTCGCCAACCACACAGCGTGGGACAATCCGCTGCGCACCGAGCATCCCGACTGGTACGAGAAGACCTGGGACGGCGATTTCCGCCCGACCCCGTGGTGGGACTGGTCCGACATCATCGACCTCGACTGGTCCAAGCCCGGCGTGCGCCAGCACGTGGGCGAGGCGATGGAGATGTGGGTGCGCGATTACGGCGTCGACGGCTTCCGCGCCGATGTCGCGGGGTACATCCCGGTCGATTTCTGGGAGACGATGCGCGCGCGCCTTTCCGCCATCCGCCCGGTCTTCATGCTCGGCGAGGTGCAGGAAACCGCGTTCCACAAGGGCGCGTTCGACGCGACGTATGCGTGGGACTGGCACAACACCTCGAAGAACGTCGCCAAGGGCAACGCCGATGCGACCGCGTTCTACGGCTATTACGCCGAGAACGAGAGCCTGTGGCCGCGCGAGGCCATGCGCATGACCTATATCGAGAACCACGACAGCAACGCGTGGGAAGGCACGCTGCGCGAGAACTATGGCGCCAACCTCGAGGCAATGACTGCGCTGTCGTTCACCGGCGAAGGCTTGCCGCTCGTGCATAACGGCATGGAAGCGTGCAACGCCAAGCGGCTCGAGTTCTTCGAAAAGGACGCGATCGACTGGAGCCAGGGTGCGGATTGCGAATACGGCGCGCTGGTCAAGGACCTGATCGCCTTCCGCAAGAGCAACCCTGCGCTCGCCAATGGCAGGTGGGGCGCACGCATGGTCAAGGTCGAGACCGACAAGCCGCAGCAGGTCTTCGCCTGGGTTCGCCAGAAGGACGGCAACAAGGTGCTCGGCCTGTTCAACTTCACTGGCGTTCCGGTCGAAGTGACCTTCGCCGACGGGCTTGCCGCCGGGGCCTACCGCGAGTTCCGCGGCGAGACCGAGACATTTGCCGAGGGCGGCAAGGCGACGGTGCCCGCCAACGGGTTCCGCTTGCTGGCCGCTCAGTCGAGCGGGCGTTCACCCACGATCGAAAGCCCGTAACCCTCGAGCGCGACGAGCGTGTGCGCGGAGTTGGTCAGCAATTCCATCTCGTGCACGCCCAGACGGGTCAGGATCTGCGCGCCGACGCCGTAATCGCGCAGCGCATCCATTCCGCCGGTCTGCTCGCCGTTGAGGCGCCGGACCTGGTCGGACATGAAGCTGCTGCTCGGCTGCGGGATCATCACGATCACGCCCGCGCCTTCCGCCCCGATGATCTCCATCGCGCGTTCGAGCGTGCGGTCGCCGGTGCCTTCCTTGCCGAAGATGTCGGTGAAGATGCTCAGCGCATGCATGCGGACCAGCGTGGGCCGGTCGGGATCGACGTGGCCCTTCTGCAGCACGATCTGCTCGCTTTGCGTCGCCTTGTTGTAGAACGCGATCGCGCGCCATTCGCCGCCCCAGCGGCTCGCGAAGCGCGCCTCGGTGCGGATCTCAGCGAGGTTGTCGTGCTTGAGGCGATAGGCGATCAGGTCGCGGATCGTGCCGATCTTCAGTTCGTGGCGGCGGGCAAAGGCGATCAGGTCGTCCATCCGCGCCATGCTGCCGTCCTCGTTCATGATCTCGCAGATCACGCCCGAGGGATTGAGCCCGGCAAGGCGCGAGATATCGACGGCTGCCTCGGTATGTCCTGCACGCACGAGGACCCCGCCATCGCGCGCCACCAGCGGGAAGACATGGCCCGGGGTGACGATGTCGTCGGCCGTCTTGCCCGCGTCGATCGCCACGCTGACCGTGCGCGCGCGATCGGCGGCGCTGATCCCGGTGGTCACGCCCTCGCGCGCCTCGATGCTGGTGGTGAAGGCGGTCTCGTGCCGGGTGCGGTTGTTGCTGCTCATCAGCTGGAGCTGCAACTGGTCGCAGCGCGCCTTCGTCATCGACAGACAGATGAGTCCCTTGCCGTGGGTCGCCATGAAGTTGATCGCAGCCGGCGTCGCCATCTGCGCGGGGATCACCAGATCGCCTTCGTTCTCGCGGTCCTCGTCGTCGACCAGCACGAACATGCGCCCGTTGCGCGCCTCGTCGATGATCTCTTCGACGCTCGCGAGCACGGGCCGGTCGTCGTTGGCGGCAAGGAAGGCCTCAAGCTTGCCGAGCGTGTCCGCGGTGGGGTTCCAGCCATCCTCCATGCATTCCCGCAGGGAATTGGCGTGGAGCCCGGCGGCACGCGCGATCCCGGCGCGCGACATCGAGCGGGTATCGACCAGATCGCGGATGCGGTCGCGGGCGGACTGGGGGCTGAGTGTCGTCATGCGGGCGCAGATAGGCCCGTCAGTGTGCTGGAGCAACTAGCAAATCACATCATAATGTGATTCTACGCCATCTCGAACGTGTCGCCCATGTGCAGACTGCCCTGACCGTAGAGATAATCGGAATTGAAATCGCCGAACTGCTCCAGCTTCCCGCGATCGGACGCCGTGACCAGTCCACGGCGAAACTCGGCGATCCCGGCACGACGCAGTTCGGAGAGAGAGCGGTTCATGTGGATCGCCGTCGTGCCGCACATGTCGGCCAGGTCGGCTTGGGTAAGCGGCGTGCGAAAGCCATTCGGCCGCGCGAGTCCGACCATGTCGAGGCGGCACCAGATTTCGGCGAACAGGTGCGCGACGCGGCGCGCGGCCTTCAATTGCCCGAGCTTCAGCGTCCATTGCCGGTGGATCGCCGCATCGAGCAGGGTAGAAAACCAGAACAGGCGCGAAAGGTGCGGCTCCGACCGCATCAGGTCGCGCAGCCGGTCGTGCGGGACGTAGCCGACCTTGGCCGGGCCGACCGTGATCAGGTCGTGATCTAGCCGCTTCAACGCGAAGGCATGGAGGTCGACGAAGTCGCCCGGCACCTGCACTCCGACGATGTAGCGTTGCCCGTTCTCGTAGATCGTGCGCAGCATGAACCCTTCGATCAGCATCGTGCTGCGCTCGCACACGTCGCCGCGCGCCAGGAGCTTGTGCGGCCCACTGAACTCGTCGACGTCGACGACCGAGCTTTCGAGGATTTCCTTCTCGCGCTCGCCCATTGCATGCCGCAAGCGCCCCATCAGGAAACGTCCAGTATGGGGGTAACGCGAGGTTTCGGTTTTCATTGCAAAAACCGGAACGTTGCGAACAGCGACTTGGTTCCGTCAACACAACATTTGTTAAATAGAAACCGGAAGCGAGCGATTGCGATCACCGCGCCACGCCCTGTCACGCGGGCGTCACATAGGACCGGCAATCCCAGGCGCGAAAGCGGGGATTCTCGGGCAATGGCGGTGACCAACATCTTCCTGACCAGCCAGCTCGGCGACACGCTGGAGGATTTCGTCCACGGCGATCGCCGCTTCAGCTTTGCCCGGATCGATGCGCAGGGTCCGCGGCAACTGGTCGAGGGTCCTGTTTGGGCCTTCGTCGACTGGTTCATGGACGAGATGGCCGGGCTCGAGATGTGCCGCCGCCTGCGCGCCGACCAGCGCACCGCCGACGCGCACATTACGATGGTGCTGGAAAACGACGACCTGGAAGATCGGCGCCGGGCGCTCAAAGCGGGCGCGGACGACTACATCGTCGGGCCGCTCGACCGGACGGCGGTGCTCGACCGGGTTCTTGCCGTGCAGCTCGACCGCCAGATGCACAACCCGACAAGGCGGATCGAGGCAGGGCCGCTGGCGATCGACCTTGCCGCACTCCAGGCACGCTGGGCCGGCGAGCCGATCGCATTGCGGCCCAACGAGTTCCGCCTGCTGCGTTTCTTCGCCGAAAACCCCAACCGCGTGCTCTCGCGCGACGAGATGATCGCCGGGCTCGGCAAGCAGGAACCGGCAATCGACGAGCGCACGGTCGACGTCTGGATCGGTCGCCTGCGCCGCTCGCTCAAGGCGGCCGGCGCGGGCAATCCGCTGCGCACCGTGCGCACGCTCGGCTACGTCTTCGACGTCTACTGAACTTCGCTGGAGGCGTTTTCAGCTTCGCTGAAGCGGCAGTGCCGCACTGTTTCAGCAAGGCTGAAAACAGCCACAAAAAATGCGGCCACCTCGCAAGGAGGCGGCCGCAGGCGGGTGGAGGGAGCTAGGGCAAGGACCCCGGCGCCGCGCAGTCAGAACTTGGCGGTGAGCGAGAGCGAGAAGCTCTGGCCGACCTCGTAGCTGTTGATCTCGATCCGGTTGGTGCCGTTCGACTGGTATTCGAACTGGTCGCGCCCGAAGATGTTGCGCGCCTCGGCCTTCAGCTCCAGCGGCAGTCCCGCCAGTTCTATGCCCTGGCGATAGACAAAATCGACCTTCAGGCCCGGATCTTCGACGATGTCGGGCAGGCTGGCCGTGCCGCGGCTGGTCACCCGCTCGCTGGCGTAAGCGAGCAGCAGGGTGAACTGTTGCAGGTTGTCCTGGTTTTCCAGCCCGAGCTGGAAATTGACGAGGTGGTCGGACTGGCCGGTCAGCGGCACGCCATCGCGGAAGAAGTTGGTCGCGGGCTGGTCGGCGAAGGGGAACACGCGGGCAATGTCGTCCGCGCCGACCTGCAGTTCGGACTGGGTCCAGGTATAATTGGCCACCATCACGATCTGCTTGTTCTCGAACCAGCCGCCCCAGTCCATGGTCGGGTAATTGACCTGAGCCTCGAACTCGGCGCCGTAGAGCGTTGCCTTGGGCGCATTGGCGAAGCCGCTGACCTGATCGTTGTCGGAGAAGCTCGAGAACACCTCGATCGGGTTCTTGATGTCCTTGTAGAACCCGGCAAGCGAGACCTTGCTGCCGCGCCCGAAGTAATACTCCATCCGCGCCTCGGCATTGGTCAGCTCGCTGTCGATCAGACGCGGGTTGCCGTTGAACTGGCGGTTGGTTTCGGGGTCGAAATAGGTCTGGAAGATCAGCTCGCGGAACTGCGGGCGGGCGATCGTCTTGGAGGCGTTGAAGCGCGCCTGAAGGCTGTCGGTGATCTCCCATGTCAGCGTCGCGCCGGGCAGCCAGTAATCGTTGGCAAGGAAGGTCGAGGTCGCCGAATTGGTCGGCACCGCGAACACCTCGACCGGGTCGACCGTCTGCACCGCGTCCTCGTAACGCACGCCCAGGTCGAGCGAGAAACCGGTCGCGGGCTCGACGAAGGCCTGGAGATAGCCCGCGTGGATGCGCAGCCCCGCGGCGAAGGCCGGGTCGGACTGGGTGCTCTCGATCAGGCCGAGGTCGTAGAAGTCGATGATCGCGTCGCCCAGCAGCAGGTCGGGCCGCAGCGCGCCGACGGCATCGTCGAAATCGGTGCTCGCGTCGATCAGGAAGAGGCGCCGGGTCGAGAACCGGTCCGTGTCGGTATAGGCATAGCCCGTCGAGAGGCGCAGCCAGTCGGTGACCGGATAGGTGACGTCGATCCCGCCGTAGTAGAGATCTTCCTTCAGCTCCGAGAACGCGACCGAGGCACTGCCGGTTTGCCGGTCGAGCACATTGATGAAGCGATCGCCGAGCGGATCGTTCGGGTTGTTCGTCCGGACATAGGTGAAGCTGTATTCGTAAGGCGCGTCGCGCCGCGTCTGGGCATAGCCGCCGCGCAGGTCGATGCCGAGATCGCCGAACTCGAGTTCGGCCACCACCTGGCTGTCGATCAGCTGGCGTTCGAACCAGGCCGTATCCTGCCGCGCCTCGCTGTCGCCGTCCTGGAAATCCTCACCGACCGCGATCGAGGCGCGCTTGAGCGTGTCGCGGATATAGAGGTTGGTCCAGCGGAAGCGATGTTCGCCCAGTTCGAGACCGAAGCCGAGCAGGCCGTTGATCAGGACCTTGTTGTCGGTCACGAACTCGCGGAAATCGGTGTCGAGATCGAGATCGGTATTGACCGCGGTCTGCGACACGATCGAGCGCGTGCGCCACTTGTTGCTGATATTGGCGGTGGCGATCACGCCGAGGCGGCCATCGGAACCGACGTCGAACGCGGTGCCCGCGGTAATGCCGCCCGACCAGTTGACCGGGATGTCGTTGTTCTTCTGCACCAGCACCAGATTGGGATTGCCGAGCTGCTCCAGGATCGCCTGCTGGTCGACGCCGGGATCGGACATTCGCAGCCCGCTGGCGAAGAAGTCGGCGAGGGCGGGCGGAACGTCGCGCGTGCCGTCGTCGAACCCGAACCAGTCGTAGTCCGAACCGTAATAGACATAGCCGGGCGAAAAGGTCGTCTGCTCGTCGCCGCTGACCCCCGCGCTGATGTCGAGGAAGCTTTCCTCGGGCACGGCCAGCGTCGTCAGGTTGATCACGCCGCCGCCGAATTCGCCGGGGAAGTTTGCCGAGTAGGTCTTCTGCACCAGCGACGAGGCGACGATGTCGGTCGGGAAGATGTCGAGCGGGACGACCCGGCTGAGCGGCTCGGGCGAGGGCAGCGGCAAGCCGTTGAGCAGCGCGAGCGAGTAGCGATCACCGAGACCGCGGACGTAGACGAGGCCGTTGCCCTGGACCGAGAGACCGGTGACGCGGCCGAGCGCGCCGGCGATATCGCCTTCGCCGGTGCGCGCGATCGCCTCGCTGGTGAGCACCGACACGACCTGGCTGGCGCTGCGGGTGATATCCTGGTTGCGGCGCCCGGTAACGACGATCGCGCCGCCGGGGATCGAGATGTCCGCGTCCTGCGTGATGTCCTGCGCCGGGTCCTGGGCCGGCTCCTGCGCTTCCTCGACCGGCGGTACGGCCTCGTCGGCCTCCGGCTGAACCGATTGCGCGAAGGCCGCGCCGGATGTGGTGAGTGCGGAAGTGAGCAGAAGCAGCCCCGCCAACCGCTTGCCAGTGGACATCGTCAAAGACCCCTTCTTGCCGTGCAAGGCCCGGTAAATTCGTCGCGAACCGCTTCGGCCCGCATGTGCGAAGGGAGGCACCCGCCGCATGGCGAGGCGCCTCCCCCAAATCATCGCCGGATCAGTAGACCGGCAGCGAGGTGCAGGCGCCGGTGTTGGATCCCAGCGGCAGCGCGGCGGAGTCGCAGGTCCAGCCCTGGTACCAGGTGTCGGCGGCGTTCCTGACCGCGCCGATCCAGGTCACCGCGTCGAAGAAGCTCGACAGCGCGGTCGGGTTGAACGCGGTCACCGCGGTCTCGTTGGCGCCGTTGACGAAGGTCATCATCAGCGTCGAGGAGAAGTTCGCGTTGTTGTTCGAACCGGCGTTGAAGATCGTCAGCGCCTGCGCTGCAGTGACGTCGGTGCCGTTGCGCGTGGCTGTATCGCAGTCGAGCACGACCGATTCGAACCGAGGCGGCCCTGCTTCGTCCAGACCTGCATTCGCTGCGCGAACCGTCTGGGCCTGATCGAACCGGAGACATGGCGTTCCGGTCGATCCGTCGATCACCACAGAGTTGACGATCGCTGCATCCATCCCGCCGCGCAGGCGGATGACTTGATCCCCCGTGCGACGCTGGATGAACGTCGCGTTCGACAATTGCAGGTTGGTGCGCGGGGTCTGGTCTTCGAGACCGTTGGTCGAGTCACCCTCGATGATCGTGTCGCCGACGCCAGTGCGCTGCACTGCAATGACATACTGGAGGTTTGCCTTCACACCGGTATCGACGTCGAGCGAGTCGTCTTCCGAGCCGCCGACAATCAGGTTCTTGAGGTTCACGAATCCACCGAAGAACTCGACCCCGTCGTCCGAGCTGTTGTGGCTCTGGATATGGCTCAACTGGGTTCCGGTACCGGTACCGCCGGTAGTTAGCGACTGAAGCTCGCTGTCCCCTGACAGGACAAAGCCGGAATAGCGGATCTGGACGTAGCGCATCGTGCCAGAGTTGTCGGCATTGGTCGCGCCGCCGAACAGCGCCGGCTGCGCCGCGCCTTCGACCTGGCGCTCGCACTGGGTGCCGCCCGGGGTCGCGCCTGGCGCGATGCAGTCCGTAACCGGAGCCCGACCGCCGAGCACGACGCCGCCCCACTGGCCCGACGAGTTCTCGTTGTTGAACCCGACCACGTTGTCGCGGCTGGTGAAGACGATCGGGCGGGCGGCGGTGCCGACTGCGTTGATGCGGTTGCCGCGGTTGACCATCAGGAACGACGAACCGCTGGCGTAGACGATCGCGCCGGGCTCGATCGTCAGCGTCACGTTGGTGTCGGTCAGGCCATCAGCACCGTCGGGGGTCGGGCCGCCGTCGGTGCCGACATCGACCCGGCCGTCCATCAGGTAGAGGACGCCGCGGATATAGGGCAGGGTGGAGGAGGTGTTGAACCGGGCCGGCATCGCGCAGACGCGATATTCGCCGGTCGGGCCGGTGATCGTGCCGCGATCGGCAAGGCCGGTGGCGTTGGCGATGGTCGGGCAGCCGCCCGCCGGCGTGACGCCGGTCGGCCCCGTCGGGGTCGGCGTCGGGGCGGGAGCGGGGGGGTTGTTGATGATCACATCGCCGCCGGTACCGGGCGAGACGATTTCGTCGGCGCCGCAGCCGGCAAGAGCCAGCGCGCTGCAACCGATAACGAGCGAGCGGTGAAGGTTGGTCACGAGATTACGGTCCCCTGAAATCCTGAGAATCGGATGGTGCGAGCGATCGTCGCAACCGGGGGACTAGGCGGGCCGCATGACAGTTTCTTTGCAAGACCCTCAACTATTTCAATGACTTGTAAGCGACCACAATACGACATTTGCGACACGACGGCGTAACTTTTGTTACCGGCGCGGCGTTGCCAAGTCGCTGTCTTCGCTGGGCGGGCCCGCCCGGACGTTACAGAAAAATGACAATGTTACGGATATGTTGCAGAGCCAGGCCGCCGAGCGCATTCTCACGCTTCGACAGGTTTCGATGGGAGAGAAGCGATGGCCATTTCCGTACTGGTAGCCGGCATGATCATGGCGCAGGCGCCGTCCGCCGCGGCGACGGACGTGGCGTTCGACGAACTTTCGAAGGGGCAGAACGTCGCGGCGATCGCGCGGATCGAGGCGAACGACACGCTCGCTCACGACGACCCGGCCCGGCTGATCAATCTCGGTATCGCGCACGCGCGCGAGGGGAACGACGATGCCGCACGCACCATGTTCCGCGCCGCGGCGCGCAGCGAGAGCAGCGTCCGGCTGGAAACCGCCACCGGGGCATGGATCGAATCGCGCGATCTGGCGCGGATGGCGCTGGCCATGCTCGACCGCGGCCAGTTCGCGCCGACCGCCCGCGTCGCGGCGCGCTAACCCGAAAGGAAAAACGCCGCGCGATCAGCGGCCTGTGCGGCCCGTCCGGCACCACGCCGGGCGGGCCGCATGCCGTTCAATCCGATAGCGCCACCTTGCTGTCACCGGCTTGTCATGTAGGATGCGCAAGGGGACCGGACGGAGGGTTCGATGATTCTCAAGCCGTTGGCCTGCCTCGCGATGGTTGCGGGAATGGCCGCCACGGTTGCCCCGGCCAGGGCGGACGTGATGGAAATCGACGCTGACGGTGCGCGCTGGATTGCCGGTGGGCAGTCTGTTGCGCCCGATCCGACCGCCGTCGTCGCCGATACCGCTGCCACCGTGCTGGCAGACGACTTCGGCCTGCCGACCCATGCGCTTGCCGATCCCGCGCGCCATGCCTCGGTGGTGCCCGGCACTTACGCCGCCAAGGTCCATGAGCTCGCCGCGCGGTTCGATCTCAGTCCCGCGCTGATCGAGGCGCTGGTCTGGCAGGAAAGCCGCTGGCGGCCCGATGCCGTGTCGCACGCGGGTGCGCGCGGGCTCGCCCAGCTCATGCCAGGCACCGCGCGTGACCTGGGCGTCAATGCCGACGATCCGTTCGACAACCTGGAAGGCGGGGCGCGCTATCTGCGCGAACAGCTCGACCGCTTCGACGGCGATCTGGAGCGGGCGCTCGCCGCCTACAATGCCGGCCCGGGCCGCGTCGTGCGGGCCGGCGGGATTCCCCGCATCCGCGAGACCCAGCTCTATGTTACGGCGATCATGGGTCGGCTTGCGGCCCATTCGCGCCCTGCCGCACAATAAGGAAAACCAGATTCGATGCGTTCGCTTTCCCGTCTTTCTGCCGTTGCGCTGTTCCTTTCTCCCACCGCCGCGCTGGCGCAGGCCGATCCGCAGGGTTCGGGCCCGATCGTCGCCGCGCTCGCATGGCTCCAGGGCACGCTGCTCGGCAATGTCGCAACTGCGGTCGCTGTGATGGCGGTGGCCGCGGTCGGCTTCATGATGCTGACCGGGCGGATGAACTGGCGCTTCGGCGCGACGGTGATCATCGGCGTGTTCATCCTGTTCGGCGCGGGCACCATCGTCGCCGGCATCCAGAGCGCGGCCGGTGGCTGACGCGCTGGTCCGCCATCCGGTCCACCGCGCGCTGACGCGCCCGCAGATGTTCGCGGGCGTGACCTTCAACTATTTCATCATCAACATGGCGGTGACGACCGAGGTGTTCCTGATCACCGGGAGCTGGTGGGCGCTGCCGACCGCGCTGATCATGCACGCCATCGGCTATTTCGCCTGCCTGCGCGAACCGCGCACCTTCGACCTGTGGATCACCAAGGTCAGCAAGTGCCCGCGGGTGAAGAACTTCAAGCGCTGGGGCTGCAACAGCTACGCCGCCTAGATTCTGGCCTGAGGAGGGCCGCACGTCGATGAGCAAATGGATCGGAGCCGCCGCCTGGAGCGCGAAGGAAGCCCGCGCTGGCGACCGGTTGCCTTATGCCCGCCTGATCGACGACAGCACCATGCTGCTGCGCGACGGTTCGGTGATGACGGCGCTGCAGGTCCCCGGCCTGCTGTTCGAGACCGAAGACAGCGACGCATTGAATGCCCATGCGGCGACGCGCGAGGTGGTGCTGCGCTCCACCCTCGATGCGCGCTTCGTGCTCTATCACCACGTCATCCGCCGCCGGGTGGAGATAGAGCTCGATGCCGAGTTTCCCGATCCGCTCAGCCGCCATATCGACGCGCGTTGGAAGGAGCGGCTCGCGGCCGGCTCGCTGTTCGTCAACGACCAGTTCGTTACCCTGATCCGCCGTCCCGCGCGCGGCAAGGCGGGCCTCGCCGAACGCGCGGCGAAGATGTTCAACCGGCGCGGGCGCGAGACGGTCGAAGCCGATCCCAAGGACGTGCGCAGCCTCAAGGCGGCGGCGACCGGGCTGATCGCGGCGCTCCAGCCCTATGGCGCGACGATCCTGGGCGAATACCAGGGGCCCAGCGGTGCGGCCAATTCGGAACTGCTCGAACTGCTGAGCGCGCTTTACAACGGCGAGATGCGCCCGGTGCGCCGCCCCGCCCACGAGACCGACGTGGGCCAGATGTTGCCCTATCGCCGCACCAGCTTCGGGCTCGACGCGATGGAGCAGCGCAGTTCGGGCGCGCCCGATTTTTCAGCAATAGTGAGCCTCAAGGAATATCCCGACGCGACCTCGCCGGGGCTGCTCGATCCGCTCCTGCGCCTGCCGTTCGAGCTGATCGTGACCGAAACCTATGCGCCCGCAGAACGGACCACAGCGCGCGAGCGGATGGACCTGTCGTTGCGTCGCCTGAAATCAGCCGACGAGGAGGCCCGCGCCGAGCGGGCGGACATGCTTGCCGCGCGCGATGCGCTGGGCAACGGCGCGGTCGGTTTCGGCGACCATCACCTGACCATCCAGGTGCGCGAACGCGATCTCGCCCGGCTCGACGAGGCGACCGCCGCCTGCGCGGCCGCACTCGCCGATACCGGCGCGATCGCGGTGCGCGAGGATACGAATCTCGAACCTGCGTTCTGGGCGCAGTTCCCCGGGAACGAGAGCTATATCGTGCGCCGCGCAATGATCTCGTCCGCCAACATGGCGAGCTTCGGGTCGTTGCACGGCATGGCGCTGGGCCAGGCCGAGGGCAATCACTGGGGCGAAGCGGTGACGCTGCTCCAGACGACCAGCCAGACGCCGTTCTTCTTCAACTTCCACAACGGCGACCTGGGCAATTTCTCGGTCATCGGGCCGTCGGGCTCGGGCAAGACGGTGGTGATGAATTTCCTCGCCGCGCAGGCGCAGAAGTTCAAGCCGCGCACCATCCTGTTCGACAAGGATCGCGGCGCCGAGCTGTTCGTTCGCGGCATCGGCGGTCGTTACGACCGGATCGCCGCCGGGGTGCCGACCGGGTTCAACCCGCTCGCCATGCCCGACAGCGCCGCCAACCGCGCCTTCCTGCGCGACTGGCTCTGCGTCCTGCTCAAGGCCGAGGGGCCGGAGGAAGAGCAGACGATCGCGCACGCGGTCGATGCGGCCTACGGCAACGACGCGGGCCTGCGCCGCCTGCGCCACTTCAAGGAGCTGCTCGCCGGCGCCCGCCGCCCGCAGCCGGGCGACCTGGCGGATCGGCTCGCCGCCTGGATCGGCAGCGGCGAGAACGGCTGGCTGTTCGACAATGCCGAGGACAAGCTCGACCTCGGCAACCGCGTGCTCGGGTTCGACATGACCGCGCTGCTCGAGAACCCGCGCCTGCGCACGCCGACGATGATGTACCTGTTCCACCGCATCGACGAGCGGCTGGACGGGCAGCCGACAATGATCCTGATCGATGAGGGCTGGAAGGCGCTCGACGACCAGGTCTTTGCCGCGCGCATCCGCGACTGGCTCAAGACGTTGCGGAAGCGCAACGCGCTGGTCGGGTTTGCCACCCAAAGCGCGCGTGACGCGCTCGAGAGCCGCATTTCCACCGCATTGGTCGAGCAGACCGCGACGATGGTGTTCATGCCCAACAGCCGCGCGCGGCCCGAGGACTATTGCGACGGGTTCGGTCTCACAAGCCACGAGCTGGCCCTGATCCGCAGCTTGCCCGCGCACAGCCGCGCGTTCCTGATCCGCCAGCCGGACGCGAGCGTGGTGGTCCGCCTCGACCTGTCGGGCGCGCCCGAAGTGCTGACGATCCTGTCGGGGCGCGAGAGCACCGTGCGCCGGCTCGACCTGTTGCGAGAAGCAGTGGGCGATAATCCGGCCGACTGGTTCCCCGCGCTCACCGGTCACGGATGGCCGGGCGGGGCAAAGGAAGAGGACATTGCGTTCGTGCCGGGCGATCCGGTACCCTTTCGGCAGGCCGCCGAATGAACGCGGCTGCCTGCCAGCAGGCCGTCGAGGGCGTTGGCGCCGGGGTCGCGGCGAGCTTGCGCGCGGTCGACTGCGTCGCGAGCGGCATGACCTCGCAGGCGTTCGGGCGGCTGTTCGCGCCAGGCGGCGCGCTGGTGACGGTGCTGACCATCGTCCTGACGCTCTACGTCGCGTTCTTCGCCTATAGCCTGCTGCTCGGACGCTCGCGGCTCGGCGTGCGCTCGCTGACCCCGCGGATGCTTACGCTCGGCCTCGTGCTGACATTCGCGACGAGCTGGATCGCCTACCAGAGCGTCGTCTGGAACATGGCGATCGGCGGCCCGGACTGGCTGGCGACGGTGATCACCGGCAGCGATGGGTCCGCGACCACTGTGTTCGCCGACAAGCTCGATGTCGTTTTCGCCGCGATCCAGCAGGCGAGCCAGGGGCAGGAGGGCGAGGTTTCCGCCTTCTCGCCAGCGGGCATCATGTGGCTGGGCGCAATGCTCCTCCTGCTCGGCACGGTCGGCGTGCTCGTGACCGCACGGATCGCGCTTGCGGTGCTGGTCGCATTGGGCCCGGTTTTCGTCGTCATGGCGCTGTTCGACGGCACGCGCGGTCTCTTCACCGGCTGGCTCAAGGGCGTCGTCATGCTGGCGCTGACGCCGGTGTTCGCCGTGCTCGGCGGCAGCGTGATGCTGGAGATCTCGGTACCCGTGCTCGCCGCGCTGGCATCCACCCCGGGCGAGATCAATGCCCAGGCCGCGATGGCGTTCTTCCTCATTGGCGCGGTCCACTGCGCGCTGATGGTCATGGTGGTGAAAGTCGCCGGGACGATGGTTGGCGGCTGGACGGTGTTCGGCCTCGCTCGCGACCGGACCGAGCGCGAGGACCCGCTGCCGCTCGTCCTGCCCGCTGCCACAGCCGCGCCGCTCGTTGCCGCTGAGGCGACGCAGGCTGCCGCGTCCGCCAACGCCCGCCGGATCGACATTTCCGGCGTCGCCACCGCGGCCGCCGCTAACGATACCGCGCCCGGTCAGGCCGGCGCCGCAGGGCGCGATGCCAAGGTCGTCGCGATCGCTTCAGGCGGCGCTCAGGCATCGCCGCTCAATCCCGCCACCTCGCGCACGCGCGGGATCGGCAATCGCTTCCGCGCGCCCGGTGCGCGTCTGACGGAGAACATGAAATGATCCGCGCGAGCATCTCCGCGCCCCTTTCGGCGCTTGTCCTGGCTCTCGTTGCCGTGCCCGCTCAGGCCGACGATCCCCGGCTGGTCGAACGGCTCTACAATCCGGCGAGCGTGGTGAAGATCGAAGGCCGGACGAACATCCAGGCGACGATCCAGTTCGCCGAGGACGAGTCGATCGAGAACGTGGCAATCGGCGATTCCAACGCCTGGCAGGTCACGCCGAACAAGCGCGCCAACCTGCTGTTCGTGAAGCCGCTCGAACCCAACGCGACGACGAACATGACGGTCGTGACGAACAAGCACACTTACCTGTTCGATCTCGTTGCGAGCCCGCGCGCCAAGCCGCTCTATGTGCTCAGGTTCACCTATCCCGCGGAGCCCGAGCAGGCCGAGCCGCAGCTCGCTGCCGCGCCCGATGGTGCCAATGCTGTCGAACTGGCGGCGGCGAGCGATCCCTATGCGGTGGTCGATCCGGCCGATCTCAACTTCGCATGGACGAGCAAGGGCGACAAGGCGCTGGTGCCGATGCGCACTTACGACGACGGCAAAGCGACCTTTCTGACCTGGCCCACCGGGCAGGCGGTGCCCGCGATCCTGGTCAAGGACCACGAGGGCACCGAAGGGCCGGTCAACTTCGCCGTGCGCGGGGAGACCGTCGTGGTCGAGGGCGTGCCCCGCGAGATCGTCCTGCGGTCGGGCGAGGATGCCGCGACGCTGACCAATACCGGGCCGGTCCGGCCGGCCACACCGCCGCGCAGCGCTGCGGCGGTGCCATTCGAAGGAGAGGGTTGAGCCATGCGCCTTGCCATGCGTCTGCCTGAAAAGAAGAACGGCAGCGGGATCGCCAACGACGTCGATCCGCGCGAAAGCGAACCGGCCGAGATCATCGATCTCGCCAGCCGCAACGCGTTTCCTGCGGTCACCCAGCGCAAGGGGGCATCCGACGGGCTCGGCCTTGCCGCCGGGGTCGCGGTCGTCGCGCTGCTCGGCGCGATCACGCTCTGGGCGATGAATTCCGCGCGCACCGCGCCGCCCGAGGGTGTCGGCGGCCAGGCGGTCGCGCCGCAGCAGGCCGCGACCCAGCCGGCGCCGATGGTGCCCGACGCCGCGATCACGCAGGTCGGTGCGGCCCAGCCCGGCGCGCAGCCGGTCCAGTTCGATCCCGCGCCGCAGCCGGTGCTTGCCAACGATCCGGGCGCGATGGCGATGGCGGGGGCCAACCGCTATGCCAGCCCGACCGTGGTATTCGACGCGGGCCGTGCACCTTCGTTCGGCGAGGCAGTGGCCGCGCCCGGCGCAGCAGCAGGCGAAGCGGCACCGCAGAGCGTCGGCGGCGGGGCAGGCGATTTCGCCAGCCGCATCGGCGGCGTCGGCGGCGGAATGGCGACCGCGCGGCCCATGGTCGACCCGGCCACCACCGTGACGCAAGGGACGCTGATCCCCGCGATCCTGGAGACCGCGATCGACACCAACGTGCCCGGGTACGTCCGTGCGGTGGTGAGCCAGGACGTGCGCAGCTTCGACGGCAAGAACATTCTCGTCCCGCGCTCCAGCCGGCTGATCGGGCAGTACCAGTCGGGCGTGCAGGGCGGGCAGAAGCGCGCCTACGTCATCTGGACGCGGGTGATCCGGCCCGATGGCGCCTCGGTCAATCTTTCCTCGCCCGCAATCGGTTTCGACGGGACGACGGGTCTGGCGGGCCAGGTCAACAACCACTTCTTCCGCCGGTTCGGCTCGGCCATGCTGCTCTCGGTCATCGGCGGGCTCTCCGCCATCGGGACCGGCGGCGCTTCGGTGGTACTCGGCGGGGCGGGGCAGTCCGCCGCCAGCGTCGCGGCGCAGCAGGACAGCCAGATCGGCCCGACGATCCGCGTGCGCCAGGGCGAGCCGATCCGCGTGTTCACCGCGCGCGACCTCGATTTCTCGCAGGTGCCCGCCGTCCGGTGAGCGCGGAGATCGTGGCCTTGCAACCGGACGACGATCCGGCCCCGGTCGTGCTCGACGGCGAGCGCAGCGTCTATCTCGACGCCTACCTCGCCCCGTTCCGCCGCTGGCTCGACCGCGACACTGTGACCGAGATCATCGTCAACCGCCCGGGCGAGGTGTGGATCGAGGACGCGGGCGACCCGGGCATGAAGCGGGTGGTGACGCCCGAGATCGACGACCGGCTGGTCCAGCGGCTGGCCGAGCAAGTCGCGCGGGTCAGCCACCAGGGGATCAACCGCGAGCATCCGTTGCTCGGCGCGACCCTGCCCGACGGTGCGCGCGTGCAGTTCTGCGGGCCGCCAGCGGCGCGGCGCCACTGGACGATGGCGATCCGCCGCCATCGCCGCCTCGACCTGCCGCTCGACGCCTACGACGCTGGGCCGCTCGGGCAGTCGCCCACACCCGCCATGCCCGATCCGCAGGCGCAGCCGGTCGCGTACCTGCGCGCCGCCATCCGCGCGCGGCGCACGATCCTGATCTCCGGCGGCACCAGTACCGGCAAGACGACCTTCCTCAACGCCATGCTCGGCGAAATCCCGCGCGGCGAGCGGGTCATCCTGGTCGAGGACACCCCGGAACTGCGCCTGCCGGGCGAGAACGGCGTCGGCCTGGTCGCGGTCAAGGGCGAGCTGGGCGAAGCGAAAGTGACTGCCAACGAGCTGCTCCAGGCGGCGCTGCGCCTGCGGCCGGACCGCATCGTGCTGGGCGAACTGCGCGGCGCGGAAAGCGTCAGCTTCCTGCGCGCGATCAACACCGGCCACCCAGGCAGCTTCTCGACCATCCACGCGAACAGCCTGCGCGGCGCGCTCGAACAGCTTGCGCTGATGGTCATGCAGACCGGCATCGGGCTGACGCGGACGGATACGATCGCCTATGCCGCTTCGGTCATCGACGTCGTGGTCCAGCTCGGCCGTGACGGCGAGGGCAAGCGGGGCATCACCCAGATCGCCGAAAGCCGCGACCTGCTCGACGTGCACTGATCCGGCGAACCTGATCTGACAGAATTGTGTCACGCGCCAAGGCGTGATTTACAGGCACAATGGATGTGTCCCATCGCCGCGCCGAGAATTGCAACGAGGACGGGCTCGCGCGCGGGTTCGAGAGGTCGATGGCGAGCCAAGCCGAACTGCACGACGACAACGAGAGCAGCGCGGGCGAACCCGACGCGGCGGAACGCTACGTCAACCGCGAGCTGAGCTGGCTCGCCTTCAACGAGCGCGTGCTGGCCGAGGCGGCGAACCCCGATTACCCCTTGCTCGAACGCCTGCGGTTCCTCTCGATCTCGGGCAGCAACCTCGACGAATTCATGATGATCCGCGTCGCCGGGCTGGTCGGCCAGGTCCAGCGCGGCATCGGGCGCGTATCGATCGACGGGGCGACCCCGTCGCAGCAGCTCGCCGCGATCCGCGAGCGTGTGCGCGCGCTCAACGAGACCCAGCAGACGATGTGGGCCGACCTGCGCGAGCAGCTCGCCGCGGCGGGCATCCACGTCGCCGACGAGGATCGCGTCAGCCCCGAAGCCTACGCCTGGCTTAGAACCCATTTCGTCGAGGAGATCGCGCCGGTGGTGACCCCGCAGGCGATCGATCCGGCACATCCTTTTCCGTTCGTCGCCAATGGCGGCACCGGACTGCTGTTCACCCTGCGCCGCGAGGCCGATGGCGAGACGCTGATCGTCATGGTGCTGATCCCGCCCGCGCTGCCGCGCTTCATCCGCGCGCCGGGCGACGAAGCGGTCTACATCTCGATCGAGAGCCTGATCCGCCGCTTCGCCGATCACCTGTTTCCCGGATTCGAAATCCTCGGCGACGGTGCCTTCCGCGTTCTGCGCGACAGCGACATCGAGATCGAGGAAGACGCGGAGGACCTCGTCCGGTTCTTCCGCAGCGCGATCCAGCGGCGGCGGCGCGGCCAGCCCATCCAGCTCGAGCTCGAAGCGGACATCGATCCGCGGGCAGAGCAGTTGCTGCGCGAGCATCTGGGTCTGCGCGATGCGCTGGTGATCGAGGGCGTCGACCTGGTCGGCATTGCGGCGCTGGCGGGGGTGGTCGCGGAAGACCGGCCCGATCTCAAGTTCCCGCCCTATACCCCGCGCTATCCCGAGCGGATCATGGAACACGACGGCGACTGCTTCTCGGCCATCCGCGCCAAGGACATCGTTATCCAGCATCCTTACGAAAGCTTCGAGGTGGTGGTCGATTTCCTGCGACAGGCCGCTGCCGACCCCGATGTCGTCGCAATCAAGCAGACGCTCTATCGGGCCGGCAACCAGTCGACCGTCGTCGCGGCGCTCATCGCCGCGGCGGAGGCGGGCAAGTCGGTCACCGCGGTGGTCGAGATCAAGGCGCGCTTTGACGAGGAGCAGAACCTGCTCTGGGCCTCGCAGCTCGAACGCGCGGGCGTGCAGGTCATTTACGGCTTCGTGGACTGGAAGACCCACGCCAAGGTCTCGATGGTGGTCCGGCGCGAGGAGGGGAGCCTCAGGACCTACTGCCATCTCGGCACGGGGAACTATCACCCCATCAACGCGCGGATCTACACCGATCTCAGCTTCTTCACCGCCGACCCGGCATTCGGGCGCGACGTGGCCAAGCTGTTCAACTTCGTCACCGGCTACGTCGAACCGCGCGCGACCGAGCAATTGGTAATCTCGCCCATCGGGCTGCGCGCGGCGCTCTACGAGCATATCGACGGCGAGATCGCGCATGCCCGCGCCGGACGTCCCGCGGCGATCTGGGCCAAGATGAATGCCCTGACTGACAAGGGCGTGATCGATCGGCTTTATGCTGCTAGCCAGGCCGGGGTCGACATCCGCCTGGTGGTGCGCGGCATCTGTTCGCTGCGGGTGGGCCTGCCAGGGTTGTCCGACAATATCCGGGTCAAGTCGATCATTGGCCGGTTCCTGGAGCACGAGCGCGTGTTCGCGTTCGGCAACGGGCATGCGCTGCCGTCGGAGAATGCGAAGGTGTTCCTGTCATCCGCCGACTGCATGTCGCGCAACCTCGATCGACGGGTGGAGGCGCTGGTGCCGATCACCAACCGCACCGTCCACGACCAGGTCCTGCAACAGGTGCTGGTCGCCAACCTCCTCGATACCGAGCAGAGCTGGGAGCAGGCACCCGACGGAACCTATGCCCGAGTCGAGGCCAGCGAACGCCCGTTCAACTGCCACCGTTATTTCATGACCAATCCTTCACTCTCGGGGCGCGGCGGCGCGCTCGCCGACGGCGGCGTGCCCAAGCTCGCCTTGCGGCGGGGCGGCAGCTGATGGCGCTAGGCGCGCGGCGGGTCGACCGCGAGGGGGCTTTCGCCGGCAACACGCCGCAACGTGCGATCATCGACATCGGCTCGAACTCGGTCCGCATGGTGCTTTACGGCGGGTCGCCGCGTGCCCCCGATACGCTGTTCAACGAAAAGGTCGTGCCGCGCCTTGGCGCTGGTATGACGGGCGGCAAGCTCGCCAAGCCGGCGATGGACCTGGCGCTGCGGGGCCTGCGCCGGTTCGCGCTGATCCTCGAAGATCTCGGCATCGAGGACGTCGAGACAGTCGCGACCGCGGCGGTGCGCGAGGCGTCCAACCGCGACAAGTTCCTCGCCCATGTTCGCGCCGCCGGGCTCGCGCCACGCGTGCTGTCGGGCGAGGAGGAAGCCCGGATCAGCGCGATGGGGGTGATCGGGGCCTTTCCCGGTGCTGCAGGTGTCGTAGCCGATCTCGGCGGCGGCAGCCTCGAACTGATCGCGGTGGCCGACGGCGCTTGCGGCGAAGGTACCAGCCTGCCGCTCGGTACGCTGCGGCTGGGTGCGCTTGCTGGCGACGACTTCGCCGACAGCGTGCACAAGCTCGGGCGCGCGCTCCGCACCGCCGGGCGGGAAAAGCGGCTCGACGCAAGGCTCTACCTCGTCGGTGGGACTTGGCGTGCGCTGGCGGTCTACGAGATGGAGCGGCTGCACTCGCCGCTGTCCGACCCGCACGGGTTCGAACTCGGGCGCAAGGAAGCGCACCGGCTCGCGCGGCGCATTGCCGAGGCCGACCCGGACGTGCTGCGCCGCAATCCGCGCCTCTCCTCACTCCGCGCCGATCTTCTGCCGCAGGCGGGGCCGCTGCTCGAGGCGCTGCTCAAGAAACTGCACCCGGAACGGATCGTGTTTTCCTCATGGGGTCTGCGCGAGGGGCTGCTGTTCGATCGCCTCTCTTCCGCAGAGCGCGCGCAGGATCCGCTCCTGGCCGGCATTTCGGTGTTTGCCAACATGCGCGGCTGCCCGCCGACGCTCGCGACGCGGATCGCCGGATGGACAGTCAACGCGACGCCGCCGGGCTGGGCCGGGTCGGAACGGATCAGGCTGGCGGCGACCTCGATCGCGCTCGCCTCGATGCAGGTCGAACCCAACGTGCGTTACGAGACCGCGCTCAACTGGGCGATGCAGAAGCGGTGGCTGGCGATTTCGGCGGAAGACCGCGTGCTCATCGCCGCGGCCGCCGCGGCCAACGGTGGACGGCTCGACCTGCCCGAGCCGGTGGCACGCCTGGCCGATCCGGTGCGGATCGAGGCGGCCTGGTGCTGGGGGCTGGCGATCCGCCTGTGCCGCCGCCTGGGCGGACGCTCGCGCATGTCGCTCCAGGCCAGCCGCTTGCGGATCGAGGGGGGCAGCCTCGTCCTCGAACTCGAACATGCCCGGCGCGATCTGTTCGGCATCCCTAACGAGAAGGACCTTGCCGCGCTTGCCGCGCGGATGGGCCTCGAGCCGGTGCTGCTGCTCGTCCCCGATGCGACGATTTCCTCTACTTAGGGCCCATTACTCGCCGGCGGCGGCGATGCGAATTTGTCACACAACGGTACACTCGAAGGGCGGCTCCTTTTCATCGGGGCGCAGAACTTCCGGCGCTCATTTGGCTAATTGACGTAGGGGAAATGGGACCGAACCGTGCACTGAAAACCCGCATGCGAGGTATTTGAAAAGCCTGGGGACTGCCTCGCGCAAGGCTATTGCATCGTTCGGGCCGAATGCATTAGCTTCGTTGCGGGACAAGCCGCTGTTAACGCGGATGCCAGGAGGAGAGGACGGATGAGGGTGAAGGCTACCCTGCTTGCCGGTATTGCCGGCAGCGTGATTGCGTTTCCGGCGCACGGCCAGGACGCAGATACCGATCAAAATGTCATCATCGTCACCGCTACGCTTCGCGATGCCGACGTTCAGGACATTCCCCTTGCGGTGACCGCGGTCCAGCCGGTGGAGCTTGAGCGCCAGGGCGTTCAGGATATCAAGACGCTTTCGTCAATCTCGCCGAGCTTCAACATTCAGTCTTCCCAGACGGAAACGCAAGGCACCTCGATCCGCATCCGAGGCGTCGGCACGACCGGCAACAACACCGGCCTCGAAAGCTCGGTCGGTGTGTTCATCGACGGGGTCTACCAGTCGCGGCCGGGTGTCGCTCTGGGCGATCTGCTCGATCTTGAGCGCCTCGAAATCCTGCGCGGCCCGCAGGGAACGCTGTTCGGGCGCAACACGTCGGCAGGTGCGCTCAACATCTCGACCAAGCGGCCCAATCTTAACGAGTTCGAGGGCTTCGCCAACGCGACCTACGGCAATCTCGATTACATCGGGGCGCAGGCCGGTATCAGCGCACCGATCGTCGGCGACCAGATGGCCATCCGCGTATCGGGTGCCTATCGCAAGCGCGACGGCTATATCACCAGCACGACGAGCGGCGCCGAAAGTGGCAATCGCGACCGCTTCATCGTCCGCGGCCAGCTTGCCTGGGAGCCTTCCGCCGACGTCAGCGTCCGGCTGATCGGCGACTACGCCGAGACCGACGAGAACTGCTGCACGGCGGTCATTATCCGCGAAACCGAACTGCGCAATGCCGGAGCCTTTGCCGCGTACGGCCTGCCCGCCAATGGCGGCGTGATCGATTTCGGCCGCGACGCGGTGCAGGATCGTCTGTCGAGCGACGACGGCTACGTCAATTCGACCAAGCAGTGGGGGGTGTCGGGCGAACTCAAGTGGACGCTCGGTGCGGCCGAACTGACCTATATCGGCTCGTATCGCCGGTTCGAAGCCAAGTCGGCGCAGGACGATTTCGTCGGTCTCGACGTCTACAACGTCGGGCCGAGCCCGTTCTCGGCGCCCGACTTCCCGTTCAGCGGCGGCACCAACAAGGTCATGACGCACGAGTTGCGCCTCCAGGGGTCGGCCTTCAACGACAGGGTCGATTGGCTGATCGGCGCCTACTACTCGGACGAGAAGATCGACGAGATCCAGGCGATGACGCTCGGGCCGGACTATCAGGCCTATGCCTCGACCCAGCTGTTCAATTCGCTGGGCAGGGGCTTCGCGCCTTTCGGGCCCAACCCGCTGTTTGCGCTGACCAGGCTGGCGCAGGTTACCGGTGTGACGGTGATCCCGGGGCTCGGGCCGGTGCCCAACTTCGCGCTTCCCACGACTGTCGGGATCAACTCGAACGGCAGCTTTGCGATCAATCGCTTTACGCAGGACGCCGAGAGTTTCTCGGTATTCACGCATAATGTGATCGACCTGACCGACAACATCAGCCTGACACTCGGCGCGCGTTATGTCGACGAGACCAAGGATGGCGCGTTCGACCAGCTTTCGGCCAGTTCGCCGGCCTGCGCGGCCATCGCCGGCGGTTTCGGCAATATCATCACCAACCTGACCACGATCGTCGGACTGCCGGCCGCGACGGCGCAGGCACTCGCCGGTGGCGCGCTGGGCCTCTCCTGCTTCCCGTTTGCGACGCAGGCCAACCTTCCGGCATCGGCTGTGCTGCCGCTGCCGCGAGAGTACGATCTGACGTTCAAGGACGATGAACTGACCTACACCGCGCAGCTTGCCTACAACGACAACGCGGGCTTCCTCGCCTATGCGAGCTTCGCGCACGGGTTCAAGTCGGGCGGGTTCAACCTCGACCCGGCTGCGGCCGCAGGCGGGCTCGACCCGCGGTTCGACTCCGAGAAGATCGATGCCTACGAACTCGGCTTCAAGAAGTCGCTGTTCAACAACCAGGTCACCGCCAACCTGGCGCTGTTCCACATGGAGATGACCGACTTCCAGGTGCTCGAATTCACCGGGGTGCAGTTCCAGACGTTCAACGTGGCGGCCGCCAAGTCGACCGGCGCCGAACTGGAAATGCTCGGACGGTTCGATCCGTACATGACGCTCAACTTCTCGGTGACCTACGCGGACTCGCGTTATCCGCAGAACTGCGACGAGGGAATCACCGGCGGTGCGCTGGCGACCGTCCGGACCTTGTGCGGCCAGTCGCTGACCAATGCACCGAAGTGGAGCGGGGTTGCCGGTATCACCTACGACGGGCCGCTCAACAGCACAGGCTGGGGGCTGCTGGCCAATGTGAACGTGAACTATTCGGGTTCGCGCCGCACCAGCACGACGCCGACCGAATCCACGGCGCCGTTCGCACCGCTGCCGTTCGACATCCAGGAAGACTTCTTCAAGGTGAACGCGCGGCTCGGTTTCAGCACGCCGGACGATCGCTTCACCTTCGAGGTCTGGGGTGTGAACCTCTCGAACGAGATCACCCGCGGTATCACGGCCAACACGCCGCTTCGCGGCGGTGCGGGCCAGCGCTCGCGGATCGCATTCCTCGACGAGCCGCGCACCTACGGCGTGACCGTCCGTACCAAGTTCTGAGTCAACAGCCTCGGGGGAGGGAAGGGCCGGGAGCGATCCCGGCCCTTTTTTGTTTTCTTTAGCTTCGCCGATACGGCACCGGCCCTCACCCCCACCCGGCCACCCAACGATAGTACCCTATGGGTGGCTGGGTGGGGGTGAGGGCCGGTGCCGCCCTGCTTCAGCCGCGCTGAAACAATCTCAATCGTTCCGCGAACCTGCAAACGGCGAGAAGTCGGTCGCGGTGTCGTAAATGTCGACGCCCTCGGCGCGCTTGAGCTTGCCCACGACCAGATAGGTGACCGGCGTCAGCAGCACTTCCCACGCGACCTTCAGCCCCCAGTTGGTGACCATCACCAGCAGCACGTCGCTGGTTTTCCAGATCCCGAGGAAGGCGACGGGATAGAAGATCGCGCTGTCGACCGCCTGGCCGACGAAGGTCGAGCCGATCGTGCGGCTCCACAGCGCCTTGCCCGCGGTCCAGACCTTCATCCGCGCGAGCACGAAGGCATTGACGAATTCGCCGGCCCAGAAGGCGACGATCGAGGCGAGCACGATCCGCGGCACCTGGCCGAACACGCTCTCGTAGGCGGTCTGCCCGCTCCAGCTTGCCGCTGGCGGCATGGCGACGACGACCCAGCTCATCAGCGCCATGAACAGCATGGCGACGAACCCGACCCAGATGCACCGCCGCGCACGCTCGTAGCCGTAGACCTCGGTCAGCACGTCGCCGATGACGTAGCTCAGCGGGAAGAACAGGATGCCCGCGCCGAACGTGAACCCGGCGACCGTCGACAGCTTGGCCGCGCCGATCACGTTGGAGAGCAGCAGGATCGCAACGAACGCTGCCATCACAACGTCGAAATAGCGGAAGGTCGGCGGCCGACCGGAGCCGGCCTCGACGCGGGCGGGGGCGTTATCCATCGCGGCAAGGCCTATCGCGATTTGCGGCACGCGAAAAGCGCGCTATTCGCCCCTCAGCGCGCGCCCGTAGTTCAACTGGATAGAGCACGAGCCTTCTAAGCTTGGAGTTGCAGGTTCGAGTCCTGCCGGGCGCGCCAACTGGCCCTGCAGGGGTCGGTTGGCGGGCCCCAAAGGCTCGAGCCTTGTTCGGAATCGGAGCGCCGCAGGCGCGGAGATGACGGAGCCGCGTAGCGGCGGAGTAGTCCTGCCGGGCGCGCCAGTTGGCCCTCAATCCCCGCGCATCGCGTGTTCGAGCGTTTCGCCGGTTACGGGGTAGCCCGCGTCTTCGGGAATTCTCAGCCAGCGGATGCCGTCTTCGACTGACAGGAACGGGGTGATTGTACGGACCGGGTGGCGGCGGCAGTCGTCGGCCGCCTCGGCGAAGCTGGCGAACTGGGCCAGCCGCTCGAGGTTGCGGCGGGTGGGGTAGATCACGGTCATGTCGCCCCGGTCGGCGGCGGCCAGCGCGTCGGCGGCGGAAATCCAGAACAGGTGCGTGTTCTCGGTCTCGTCGACGGTGATGTCGACCGCGCCGGTGCCGAGGTCGGCGAGGTAGAAGCGGGTGTCGAACACGCGCGGGATACGCTCGTTCTTGGGGTGCCAGCGGGCGAAGGGCAGCACTGCGTCGCAATCGATCGTCCAGTCCATCGCGGCAAGAACCGGGGCGAGTTCGCCGCTTTCCAGCAATAACGCGCGGGCTTTGCGCGCGTGCTCGGCATCGACCGCGCCGCGCAGCCCGACGACGAGGCCGGTTTCCTCCAGCGTCTCGCGGATAGCGGCCACGCGGTGGGCCGCCTCGTCGCGGTCGAGCGAGGTGTCGATCGTCGCGGCGAGGTCGCGGTCGGCCTGATCGACGCGCCCGCCCGGAAACACCGCCGCGCCGCCTGCGAACGACATCGCGCGCGAGCGGGTGACCATCAGCAGTTCGGGCGGGCCGCCCACGGGGCCATTGCGGAAGATGACGATGGTCGCGGCCGGAATGCTCTGGACTTCGTCTGCCGGCGCGGTGCTCATGCCAGGGGTTTGGCCGCAGCCGCACAGGGCTTCAAGCGCAATTCGCGGGCGTGTCGAAAAAGCTTACAACCTGCCAAAGTGTTGCCGCGGCGTTTACCATCGTGATCCGCAGGAAAGCTCGCCCGCGCAGAACTGGCACGGGGAATGCATCATGTTCCGTGTCCCGAATGGTCTTCGAGAAAGAGCCAGCACCACCCGGTCTCCCGGTGCGGCTCCCCGAAAGGAAAAGGCCCGCTCCATCGCTGGAGCGGGCCTTTTTCGTGGTCGCTCGGCGCTGCAGGTTACTCCGCGCGGGCGACCTGCTGCTCGTCGAGGAGTTGCTGCAATTCGCCCGCCTCGTACATCTCCATCATGATGTCGCTGCCGCCGACGAACTCGCCCTTGACGTAGAGCTGCGGGATGGTCGGCCAGTCGGAGAACGCCTTGATGCTCTGGCGGATTTCCATGTCCTGCAGCACGTCGACGCTTTCGTAGGCGACGCCGCAATGGTCGAGGATCGACACCGCCCGGCTGGAAAAGCCGCACTGCGGGAACAAGGGCGTGCCCTTCATGAACAGGACGACGTCGTTCTCGCCGACGATGCTGGCGATGCGCTGGTTGGAATCGGACATAAATGTGTTCCCCGCGGGAAGTTCGTGCGTCAGGAGGTGGGGGCGGCGGTGGTCAGTTGCAAGGCGTGGAGCACCCCGCCCATGTTCCCGCCCAGCGCCTCGTAGACCAGCTTGTGCTGCTGGACCCGGCTCTTGCCCGCGAACTGCGGGGCGACGACGCGCGCCGCCCAGTGATCGTTGTCGCCGGCCAGATCGGTCATCTCGACCGTCGCGCCGGGCAGGGCGGCGACGATCATGCTCTCGATTTCGGTGGCGCTCATCGGCATGGCGCGATCAGCCTTCGCTCATGAACTGGCGCCGCGCCTCGACCGAGCACTCCTCCAGCTTCGCGCGGATCGTCGCCTCGTCGATCTCGCTGCCGGCGGCGGTCAGGTCGCCCAGGACCTTGCGGATCACGTCCTCGTCGCCGGCTTCCTCGAAATCGGCCTGCACGACCGCCTTCTTGTAGGCGTCGGCTTCCTCGGCGGTAAGGTTCATCTCGCTCGCGGCCCATTCGCCGAGCAGGCGGTTGCGGCGGGCGGCGATGCGGAACGCGGTGTCCTCGTCGAGCGCGTACTTGGCCTCTTCGGCGCGCTCGCGGTCCTTGAAATCGGTCATGTGGTCCTCTCGAATGGATGTGCCGCCCAGATAGGGTGCGCGGGCCACCTAGTCCATCGTTACGACCAGCTTGCCGACCGCCTCGCGGTTTTCGAGCTTGGCGATCGCCTCGCCGCCGCGTGCCAGCGGGAAGGTTTCCGACACCAGCGGGTCGATCTTGCCCGCCTTGAGCAAATCGAACAGCTCGGTGACCTGGGCGTGGAACCTAGCCGGTTCGCGCGCGGTGAACGCGCCCCAGAACACGCCGCAGATGTCGCAGCTTTTCAGGAGCGTCAGGTTGAGCGGCATCTTCGCGATGCCCGCGGGGAAGCCGACCACCAGGAACCGGCCTTCCCACGCGATCGAGCGCAGCGCGGGTTCCGAATACTGTCCGCCGACGATGTCGTAGACAATGTTCGCGCCATTCGGCCCGCAGGCGGCCTTGAACGCGTCTGCCAGTGCCTTGCTGGCGTCCTTGTCCATCGCTTCGCGCGGGTAGACCACCACCTCGTCGGCCCCTGCCTTGCGCGCCACCTCGCCCTTGGCCTCGCTCGAGACGGCGGCGACCACGCGCGCGCCGAATGCCTTGGCAAGTTCCACCGCCGAGAGGCCGACACCGCCCGCCGCGCCCAGCACCAGCACCACGTCGCCCGCCTTGATGTGCCCGCGATCCTTCAACCCGTGGATCGTGGTGCCGTAGGTCATCAGCAGCGACGCGGCTTTCTCGAACGGCACGCCGTCGGGGATCGGGAACATCCGGCCTGCGGGGACGACGACCTTCTCGACCAGCCCGCCGTTGCCGATGCCCGCAAGCACGCGGTCGCCGACGCGGTAGCTGTCGACGCCCTCGCCGACCGCCTCGACTACCCCGGCAATCTCGCCGCCGGGCGCATAAGGGCGCTCGGGCTTGAACTGGTAGAGGTCGCGGATCATCAGCGTGTCAGGATAGTTGATTGCACAGGCCTTGACCGCAACCAGCACCTGGCCGGGGCCGGGGGCGGGCACATCCACCTCGTCGAGCGTCAGCGTTTCTGGTCCGCCGACGGCGTGGGTTCTCAGAGCCTTCATTCGTTGGGGGCCTTCATGCAGCTTTCTCCGTTGCCGTGGCGAGCCAGGGCATATGTCGTGCCATGCGCGCCTCGTAGGCAGCGATGGCGGTGTCGCGTTCGAGGGTGAGGCCGACCTCGTCGAGGCCATTGAGCAGGCAGTGCTTGCGGAACGGGTCCACAACGAAGGCGAAACGATCCTGATAGGGTGTGGTGACGACCTGATACTCGAGATCGATCGCGATCGGGTGTTCGCGCGCGACCTCCAGCAGCCGGTCGATCTGTTCCTGCGGCAGCTCGACCGCCAGGATGCCGTTCTTGAAGGCATTGCCCGAAAAGATGTCGGAGAAGCTCGGCGCGATCACGGCCTTGATGCCGAGGTCGAGCAGGGCCCAGGCGGCGTGTTCGCGGCTCGAACCGCAGCCGAAGTTGTCGCCCGCTATCAGGATCGGCGCGCCGGCGAATTCCGGGTCGTCGAACACGTTTCCGGGAACGGCGCGGACGGTTTCGAAAGCGCCCTGACCCAAGCCCTCGCGGCTGATCGTCTTGAGCCAGGCCGCCGGGATGATGACGTCGGTGTCGACGTTGGCCGCGCCATAGGGGATCGCGCGCCCCTCGATCGCGCCGACCGGCTCCATCAATCGGTTTCCGGTTTCTCGCCCGACGGTACGACTGGCGGTTTTGCCGCCGCCTTCCTCTCCTTGCGCTTCGAGGCATAGAGCATGGCGGCGGCGATCGCGGCCGATCCGATGGCACCGGCCGCCAGCGCGGCCTTTCCGGAAAGCTTGTTGGTCATGACCTTCTCATGGAATGCGGGGGGGCGAGGCGCAAGGGTCGTCAGCCCATCAATTCACGGACATCGGTGAGCCGCCCGGTGACCGCGGCGGCGGCAGCCATTGCCGGGCTCATCAGGTGCGTCCGCGCGCCTGGGCCTTGCCGCCCGACGAAGTTGCGGTTGCTGGTCGAGGCGCAGCGCTCGCCCGGCGGCACCTTGTCGGGATTCATGCCGAGGCAGGCCGAGCAGCCCGGCTCGCGCCATTCGAGCCCCGCGTCGATGAACACCTTGTCGAGCCCTTCGGCTTCGGCCTGCCGCTTGACCAAGCCGGAGCCTGGAACGACGATCGCCCAGCGCACGGTTGACGCTTTTGTGCGCCCCTTGAGCACCGTTGCAGCAGCCCTGAGGTCCTCTATGCGGCTGTTGGTGCAGCTGCCGATGAAGACGTTCTCGACGGGTATTTCGGCGAGTTTCTGCCCCGGTTTCAAACCCATATAGTCCAAGCTGCGGCGTGCCGCGTCCTGCTTGGCCGGATCGGCGAAACTGGCCGGATCGGGCACCGCGCCGCCGATCGGGGCGGTATCCTCGGGACTGGTTCCCCAGGTGACGGTCGGTTCCATCTCCGAGGCATCGATGGTGACCGACTTGTCGAACGCCGCGCCCTCATCGGTATGGAGCGTGCGCCACCAGGCGACGGCGCGGTCCCACTCCTCCCCGCGGGGCGAATAGGGGCGGCCCCTCAGGTAATCGAACACCGTATCGTCTGGCGCGATCAGTCCGGCCCGGGCGCCAGCCTCGATGCTCATGTTGCAGACGGTCAGGCGGCCCTCGACGCTCATCGCCTCGAACACCGGACCGCGATACTCGATCACGTGGCCGGTGCCCCCCGCTGTGCCGATCACACCGATGATATGCAGGATCAGGTCCTTGGACGTCACGCCCGGCCCCAGATCGCCGGCGACGCGCACTTCCATCGTCTTCGATCGCTTCAGCAGCAAGGTCTGCGTCGCAAGGACATGCTCGACCTCGCTCGTGCCGATGCCGAAGGCCAGAGCGCCCACCCCCCCGTGCGCGGCGGTGTGGCTATCGCCGCAAACGATCGTGGTGCCGGGCAGCGAGAAGCCCTGTTCCGGCCCGACCACGTGGACGATGCCCTGCTCGGCGGCGGCCGCGTCGATGTAGCGGATGCCGAAGGCAGGCGCATTTGCCTCCAGCGCGGCGAGCTGCGCGGCGCTTTCGGGATCACCGATGGGAATACGGTTGCCGCGCGCATCGAGGCGGGCGGTCGTGGGCACGTTGTGATCGGGCACCGCGAGCGTCAGGTCGGGGCGGCGCACGGTGCGTCCGGCGAGCCGCAAGGCCTCGAAAGCCTGAGGACTCGTGACCTCGTGGACGAGGTGCCGATCGATGAAGACGAGGCTCGTTCCGTCGTCCCGCTGTTCCACCACGTGGGTGTCCCAGATCTTCTCGTAAAGCGTGCGGGGGCGGCTGGCCATGGCCCGTGGGCTATGCCTGCCGCCCCCGTCGGACAAGAAGGGAAAACTTGCCCGTGCTCAAGGGTCAGCGGTTACCACCCGCGCCGGTCATTACGGGCGTAGCGGTTGTTATTGTCGCGCGCCTGGCTGGCCAGGTTCTGGCGGACGTTGGCAATGGAACGCTGCATCGCCTGGCTTTCGCCGCGGGTGAATCCGCCACGGGCGAACTGGTTGTACTGCGCCTTGAGTTGGCTGATCTGATTGTCCAGGCGGCGCGCCTCGCGGTTGGAAATCCCACGGTTGCGGTCCACGCGGTTTTCGAGCTGGGCGATCTGCTGGCGGAACTGGTTACCGTTATTGTTCCATGCCTGGGCCGAGGCCGGGGCGGCGGCACCAAGTGCCATTGTCGCGGCAATGGCAACCAGGGTGAGGCGGTTCTTGATGTTCATGGTGTTGGTCCTTTCTGCGAGTGGCTCCGAACCACGCATTCATAAATATTGCCGAAAACATGAACGCCAGAGATACCGTGTCGCGTACGGAAGCCGGTTTCGTGTAACGAAATGTCGCAGGGAAGTTTGTCATGGAAAGGTAACCCCTTCTCGACTAACTTACACCCATGTCAGCAAAACCGTTCGCCTTCCCGATCACCGTCCTGCCGGCGGACATCGATTTCATGGGGCACGTCAACAATGCCCGTTACCTGAACTGGGTGCAGGATGCGGTGCTGGCGCACTGGCGCAAGATCGCGCCCGCGGAAGAGGTTGCGGCCAAGGCATGGGTCGCGCTCAAGCACGAGATCACCTATCGCAAGCCAGCCTTTCTCGACGACGACGTGATCGCGCGCACCGTGCTTGAATCGATCAAGGGGGCGCGGGCGTTCTATTCCACCGTTATCCATCGCGGCGAGGAAGTGCTGGCCGAGGTCAAGTCGAGCTGGTGCTGCATCGATGCCGAAACGCTACGCCCGGCGCGGATCGGCGAGGAAGTGGCGCGGTTCTTCTTTCCTCCCGCGAAATAGCCTATATTGGCGCACGTCATGGACGTGGCCGTACCCATCCTGATCGTGATCGCGACCTTCCTGGCGATGGAGTGGGTCGCCTGGGCGAGCCATAAATACGTCATGCATGGCTTCGGCTGGGCCTGGCACCGCGATCATCACGAACCGCACGACAAGCTGCTGGAGAAGAACGACCTGTTCGGCGTGGTCGGCGCGGCAATGAGCATCTCGATGTTCGCGCTCGGTAGCCCGCTGGTGTTGGGCGCAAGCGCCTGGCCGCCTGCTGCCTGGATCGGGATCGGGATCCTCGCTTACGGAATCGTCTACACCCTGGTTCACGACGGACTGGTTCACCAGCGCTACTTCAAGTGGGTACCGCGCAGCGGCTATGCCAAGCGGCTGGTCCAGGCGCACAAGCTCCACCATGCCACGATCGGCAAGGAGGGCGGGGTGAGCTTCGGCTTCGTCTTCGCGGGCGATCCCGCGCGTCTCAAGGCCGAATTGCGCCGCCAGCGCGAGGCTGGCGAGGCGGTCGTGCGGGAGAGCGTCGGGGCGTGACCTAGTCCGCTGGCGCGGACCGGCCACGATTCCCCTTCCCCTCGACCAGCACTGCCTGTTGCCACTTGCCCGGTGCCTTGTCGGTGCGGTGGATGCAGCCGGCCCAGCAGCAGGGCCGCCGCTTGCCCTTGAGCAGGTCCTCGCCCGTCCGCGCGATCCGGCCTTCGCGAGTCTTCGCCTGCTTCGCGTTCTCGACCCAGCAGACGAACTCGTTGCGGCCTAGTGGGGTCAGCCCCTGCCACAGTGCAGCGAGGGTCGGGTCGTCCCGCAGCATGGCTGCGAGGTCTTCGGGTAACGAATGAACAGTCCCTCCCGCCAGTCGCTCGACCATTGCACGTCTCCCGCAACTCATTCGCGAATCTCCTTAGCATAGTCGTCTCGTTCCGGCAGGGTCGCGAGCATGGCGTCCGGCATGGGCGCATTCGGCTCGCCTTGCCGGACGCTCGCACCACCCCCGAAATCGCGGAAATGCCGCAATTCGTTCATCTGGCAGCAAGGGTAGCACCAACACGGGCGCGGGGTGCGGCGACCTGCCGTGCGGCATATCAACCGTGATAACGGGGGCATTGAGACAGGGCATACCGCAACGGGGGGCGGTCGGGACGCAATGTCCGCGACATGTAGGGCAGCCCGGTGAATTGAAGGAGTAGCTTAATGCCTATCGTATCCAGGACCCCTAGCATTCTCTGCATAGCCGCCATGCTCGCGCTTCCCGCGGCCGGCACCGCATCGGCGCAGGACCAGTACTCGCAGGACGACAACGTCGCCGCCACCGTGGTCGGTTCGGTTCCCGCCGATTTGAGCGGCCTGCCCGAAGGCCCCGAAGTGGAAGGCTTCATCTCGGCCCGGCAGGGCGAACTGGTGCAGGTGACCACCGCCGAAGGTACCAGCACGACTGTGATGGTCGGCAGCGCCACCGAAATCCGTTCGAGCGGCGGCTTCCTCGGCCTCGACCGCGACAAGCTGGGCATGGATTCGCTGCTCAACGGCCTTCCGGTGACCGTGGAGACGGTCGAATGGGGCGGCGGTCTGGTAGCCAGCAAGGTGGCACTCAAGAGCCGCGACCTGCGCACCGCGTCGATGATCCGTACCGGCACCGCTCAGGGCTTCGCCGAGCAGACCGCCGCCACCGAGGCGCTGCGCGGCCGCGTCGGCGACATCGACCAGTACAACATCAAGGGCACGACCAACGTCTATTTCGATACCGGCAAGCATGCCCTGACGCCCGAAGCACAGGCGGAACTGTGCTCCGCTGCCTCGCAGGCCAACAGCATGGACAACGCTCTGTTGCTGGTGGTCGGCTACACCGATGCAACCGGCGACTACGAGTTCAACCAGGAACTGAGCGAGAAGCGCGCCACCCGCGTGGTCAACTTCCTGCAGCAGCAGTGCGGCTGGAAGCCGTTCCGCATGCTAACGCCGACGGGCATGGCCGAGGCCGATCCTGCGGCAGACAACATGACCGAGGAAGGCAAGGCGCAAAACCGCCGCGTCGCGGTCAACATCCTCGTCAGCAAGGCCGTCGACGGGATCTGATGCGAAAGCAGGGGCGGGCTTCGGTCCGCCCCTATTCGTTGCGGCCCCTATTCGTTGCGAGTGGCGATCCACCCGCCCGCGATCACCAGGATCGCGATCGAGATCCAGTACCATGGGCTGCCCAGCGTGTACCACGTTACCAGCGCCCCGACCGTCATCGCGCCGATCGCCATCGTCTTCGCCCGGCGGCTGATCGCGCGCCGCTCGCGCCAGTCGACGAGCTGCGGACCCCAGTGCGGATGGTCGAGAATGCGCCGCTCCCATTCAGGATTGCTGCGGGCAAAGCAATAGACCGCCAGCAGCAGGAAAGGCACCGTCGGCATGATCGGCAGGAAGGCGCCGATCGCGCCCAGTCCGACCGAAACCAGCCCGGCCGCGAGGTAGAGGTGCCGCCGCACCCGCGCTATCCCGCCGCGATGCGCGCCGCGTGCTCCTTCACCAGCGCGATCATGTTGGGCACCCCCTGCGTGCGGTTGGAGGAGAGCTGGTTCCTGAGATCGAACGATTCGAGGGCGGCGGCGATGTCCATCTTGGCGACCTCGCTAGCCGGGCGATCCTGAACCGCGGCAATCACCAGCGCGACGATCCCCTTGGTGATCGCGGCATTGCTGTCGGCGAGAAAGTGGAGGCACTCCGTATCGCCGGTGGGATAGACCCACACCGCCGCCGAGCACCCGCGCACCAAGGTGGCGTCAGTCTTGAGCGCGTCCGGCATGGGCTCGAGCTCGCGACCGAGCTCGATCAGCAGGCGATAGCGTTCGTCGCTATCGAGGAAATCATATTCCTCGGCAATGTCGGGGAGGGCGCGCATGGTGCGCAGGTAGGGGGGGCGACGGGCGAGGGGAAGGGGAAACCTATCCCCCGATCCCGCCCGGCCGGGTCAGCACGTAGTAGATCACGTAGAACCACGAGAAGAAGCCTTGGAGGATCGCCCAGAGGACCGATTCGTGCTGGCTCCAGCTGATCGCCACGGCGAGCGCGCTGCCGAGACCGATCCCGGCACGGGTGGCGTCGCCAACGTGGCTCACAGGTCGACCCCGCTGGCGATCGCCTCGAGCTTGCGGATGCGTTCCTTGAGGTCGGCGATCTCGATCCGCGCCGCGCCCATGCCCGCGCCGCCCTCGATCTCGCGCTGTGGCCCGGTGCCGCGGTCGAGTTCGCACCGTTTCAGCGCGAGCCAGTCCTGCCATGCGCGCAAGGCGACGGCAGAGAGGATGGCCACGCCAAAGAGCACCGAGGCAATAACGATCAATTGTTCGCTCATCTGCACTGCTCCCTTCCTCGTTCCTTCATGGGTCCCTGAACCCTGGCCACTTGTGGGCCTTACCTGTCTCTCAGCTTCTCGATCTCGTCGGCGATTGCCTTGGCCTCGCGTCCTTCGACGGTGATTTGTTCGAGCACCTTGATTCGCTCGCGCAGTTCCTGGAGTTCGCGGCGAGTGCCATCGTCGGTGGTGGCTGGCGGGAACACGGGGTTTCCGTCCTCGTCGCGCAGGACGCCCATCTCGCGGTCGTGGCGGTTGGTCCTGAGCTGGACGAAGCCCCACACCGCGATGGCGACAATAGCGACGATCGCCCACGAGCTCATATTACCGGCTCCTTGCGCAGTGCCTCGATCTCGTCCGCCAGCGCGCCCTTGCGGTCGGTGGCGATCCGTTCAAGGACGCGCAGGCGATCCTCCATTTCGGGCACACCGGCGGCCCTCGTGTGCGCTTCGGCCTCCGCCAGGCGGACCTTGAGCTCGAGCTCGTTGGTCCGGGTCCTGATCCGGGTGTTGTGCGCGTCGAGCCACATCCCTGCAAAGGCGATCAACCCGATCATCAGCGCGCCGAAGGCGATGGCTTCGGGCCAGCTCATTGCACTTTCCCTTCGTCACGCAGGCGCTCGATGTCGTGGGTCAACTGGAAGCTGCTGTCGGTCACGATCCGCTCGACGCTGGCGAGGCGGTCCTTGACCGAGCCGAGTTCGGCCTGGAGCGCGGCGTTTTCCTGCGTCAGCAAGGTGATGCGGTGATCGGCCTGTGCATCGCGCTTGGGGTGGAGCGACTGGCCCCACATTCCCTCGAGCGGATAGCCGGCGTTGATCTTGAGCTTGGTCGTGTGGACCCAACCCCAGACGCTGCCGAGCGCAATCGCGATCGCACCGATGACGACGATGGGCAGGTAGCCTGCGATATCGGCGAATTCCATTACACTCGCTCCTTGTTGCCGATGTTCAGCGGCGTACCGCTGCCGGTATCCCTCAGCGCCTCGATCTCTTCGCGCAGGCCGTAGCCCTTATCGGTGACGATCCGCTCGAGCACCGCGACGCGGTCGTGCACGGTCTTGAGTTCGCTGCGCAGCGCGGCGTTTTCGCGCTGAAGTTCGGCCTTGCTGCCGTCATCCGCGCGTTCGGTCGTACCGCCCCACTCGTTCTCCAGCGCATAGCCGTGCTTGGCGCGGATCCAGTTGTTGATCAGCCATCCGCCGGTGCTGACCGCGATGATCGCGATCACGAATGCAGGTCCACCCCAATCCATCACACGTTCTCCCTGCGAGCGACATTGAGCGGCACGCCGCCGTCGTCATCCTCGACCCGGCGCTGGTCGCGCAGGGCCTCGATCTGGGTTGCGACATTGTAGCCGCCATCGGTGACGATGCGTTCGAGCACGCGGACGCGGTCTCCGAGCTGCTGGACCTTGCTGGCATACTGCGCCGCGCGCTCGGCGGTGTCGTTTGCCGTCGCGTTGACGTTCATCTCCGCGATCTTCTGTTGGTGCTTGGTCCAGATCGCCACGATCGGGATCATCAGTGCGATGATCGGGATCATCACTCCAAGTGTTCCGGCGTCCATCTCAATCCTCCCTCTTTGCGCAGTGCGTCAGCGCAGGCGTTCGATTTCGGCGTTCAGCCGCGGATTGCTGCTGACGTAGTAGGTCTCGACGTCGGCCAGGCGGCGGTCGACGTCCTTCATCTTGGCGCGGATCTCACGCGCGGTGCGCTTCGGGCTCTGCCGCACGCGCTGCCAGTACTTCTGCTCGTCCTGGTCGACGTAGTGGTGCGCGGGCTTCTTGTTCAGCAGGAAGCCGGTGATCAGATAGAGCAGGATCAGGAAACCGCTCGTCGCGAAGGTGAGGAACACGGCGCCGAGACGGACCCACAGGGCGTTGACCCCGGTGTAGTCGGCGATCCCGGCGCAGACCCCCATCAGCTTCTTGTTGTACGGATCCTTGTAGAGCGTGGTGCGCGGGCTGTTCACTTCGAAGCTCCCTTCTTCTCGGCGAGCAGGCGGTCGAGCTCGCGCAGCTGCTGGTTGTCGACCTCGCTGTCGTGGACGAGGCGGGCCGGGCGATAGTCGGGGTTGTCGGCGGCCACGAGGCGCTCGACGGTGTCCATCCGGTCGTCAAGGCGCTTGGCCAGCTGATAGAGCTCCTCCAGCAACACCTCGTCGTCCGTCGTGATCGTGGCGGCAGTCTTCCACTTGGTGATGTAGTGGAGCACGATCCACGGCAGCGCGATGAAGATCACCGCGACGATAAAGACTTCATCCACGGCCTCAGCCCTCCTTCTTGGCGGCGGCGTCGTCCATGCCGAGCGCGCGCTTCATTTCTTCCAGTTCGTCGTCGATCTTGTCGGCGCCGGCGAGGGCGGCGATCTCGTCCGACAGGGTCGGCTTGCCGGTGCCGTCGGCGATCGAAAGCGCATCGGCGCGGCCTTCGGCATAATCGACCCGGCGTTCGAGCTGGTCGAAGCGGCTGAGTGCCTCGTCGACCCGCTCGTTGGTCATCAGCGTGCGCAGCTTGACGCGGTTTTCCGCGCTTTCGAGACGCGCGGCGATCGCGGTCTGGCGGCTGCGCGCCTCGCGCAGGCGGTGCTGCAGCTTGGCGATGTCCTGCTCGTAGGCGCGTAGCGCGTCGTCGAGCACGGCGATCTCGGTCTTGAGCTGGTCCGACATGTCGGCCGCCTTCTTCTTCTCGACCAGCGCCGCGCGGGCGAGGTCCTCGCGGTCCTTGCTCAGCGCGAGCTGCGCCTTTTCCGCCCAGTCGGCCTGGAGCCGGTCGAGCTTTACCGTGTGACGGTGCATTTCCTTCTGGTCGGCAATCGTGCGTGCCGCGCTCGCGCGCACCTCGACCAGCGTCTCCTCCATCTCGAGGATGATCATCCGGATCATCTTGGCCGGGTCGTCGGCCTTGTCGAGCATGTCATTGAAATTGGCGGCGATGATATCGCGGGTGCGGCTGAAAATGCCCATCAAGGGTACTCCGTTGATCGAAAGGTTCGGGCCCGACTGGGTCGGCGTGGGGCTGCGGCGCAGGCGCTCCACTTCCTCGTCGAGCCGGGTCGCACGGCCGTGGGTCGTGCGTTCCGGGCCCATGGGGCCGAGAGGATCGTGATCCACCGGGCGGGTCATGCGAGCTGGACCGTCTCGCACTGCGGCGAGGCTGCGAGCACGGGGCTCGCCTGGATCTGCCCGCTCAGCGCGACGAAAACCACCATCGCGGCGATGCTGGCAAGGGCGGCTTGCCCCAGCTGGCTCTTGAAGAAGCGACGGTCGTACATGGCAACTCTACCTCCCGATTGGTCTTGTTCACCAATCAGCAAGCAGCGTGCCAATTGCGCCGGACGGCGGAAAACCGGCATTTTTGCGCTATTCGACGAACGACATGATGGGGCCGATTGCCACCTATCGGGAAAATCCGCTATATCTTGGCCATGGAGCGGGAGAACCAGTTCATCGGGCAGTCGGGGGCTTTCCTCGACGCGGTAGAGCGGGCCAGCCGCGCCGCGCCGATGCGCCGCCCGGTGCTGGTCATCGGCGAGCGCGGGACGGGCAAGGAACTGATCGCCGAACGTCTGCATCGCCTGTCCACCCGTTGGGACGAGCCGCTCGTCACCATGAACTGCGCCGCACTCCCCGAAACGCTGATCGAGGCCGAGCTGTTCGGGCACGAGGCGGGAGCGTTCACCGGTGCTACCAGAACCCGCGCGGGAAGGTTCGAGGAAGCCGACAAGGGGACGCTTTTTCTCGACGAACTGGGCACGCTCAGCATGGCGGCGCAGGAGCGGCTGCTGCGCGCGGTCGAATATGGCGAGGTCACGCGGATCGGCTCGTCCCGCCCGATCCAAGTCGACGTGCGGATCGTAGCGGCCACCAACGAGGATCTGCCGGCATTGGCCGAGCGCGGCGAGTTCCGGGCCGACCTGCTCGACCGGCTGAGTTTCGAGGTCATCACCCTGCCGCCGCTCCGCGTACGCGAGGGCGACGTGGAAGTGCTGGCTGATTACTTCGGGCGGCGCATGGCGGCAGAGCTGCAATGGGAAGGCTGGCCGGGCTTTGCCGACCACGTCGCGCGGCAGATGATCGATTATCCCTGGCCGGGCAACGTGCGCGAGCTGCGCAACGTGGTCGAGCGCGCGGTCTATCGCTGGGACGACTGGAGCCAGCCGATCGCGCATGTCCAGTTCGACCCGTTCGACAGCCCGTGGAAACCCTTCGTTCCCAAGCCGAAGGCTGCGGAGCATGGGGCAACCCCTGCGCATGCGAGCACGAACTTCGCCGACGTGGATACGATCGACGACTTGCGCGCCGCGGTCGATGCGCACGAGCGGGGCATTCTCGAGCATGCGCTCGGCAAGCACCGCTGGAATCAGCGCCAAACCGCCAAGGCGCTGGGGCTGAGCTACGACCAGCTGCGCCATTGCATCAAGAAGCACGCCCTGTTGCAGGAGGGGGAGCAATGAAGCGGGTGGATAGCGCTTCGGTTCGTCGCAACTGGGGAACATTCAAGCCCTGCAGCACCGAGGGAGCTTGCCGGACGCGGACGACTTGCTAACACTCATGGTTCGGGATTGGGGTTAGCTTGCAGAATGACGAGGGTCAGTGCCCGGGTCGCAGGGCATCTTGCAGCACTGGTAATGTTCGCCGCGTGTCTGGCGCTGACATTCTTCGCGCTTCCCGTTTCCGCTCAGGTCGTCCCCTCCGTGCTCGAGGAAATGCGGGTCGTTTCCGAAGACGACGGTGCCGGCACCTTCATGCTGCGTTTTTCCCCAGCCGAGCCGCGCTTTGCGACCGTCGATACCGATCCGAGTCGCCCGGAACTCGTCATGGCGACGACGCTCAAAACCGGGCGCGTGCCCAACCGGCAGACATTCCGTGGGTTCGTCCGCTCGATCCAGTTCCAGACCCAAGGTAGCAGCTTGGTGCTCCGGTTCGAAACCGCCGCTCCCGCGCGGATCGACGCGCAGCGGATGGGGGCCAACTCGGTTCAGGTGCGCGTCGAACGCGTCACCGACGAGGAAGTGATCGGCAGCCGCCCGATCGGCTCGGCGGGGGAAGATGTCGTGCCTCAGCAAGAGGCGGCACGCGGCCCGGTCGACGCCTGGCAGCCGGGCGATTCCTACGAACTCGTCATGCTGAAGTATGCCGACGTATCGGAAGTCATCGGCCTGCTCACCGAGGGCGTCGAGATTGCACCGAACGATGTCTTCATCCGGCGCGAGCCGGGCTTTGGCTCGCCGGGTGCGGGCCAGCAGACCAGCTACATCGGTGCGCCGCAGCAGGCCCAGCAGGACGCGGTGCCGCTCGGCCAGAACTTCGGCAACGGCCTGGCGGTCGACCGGCGTCTCAATGCCATCTGGATCACCGGCACGACCGACCGGATCGAGCGGGTCAAGCGGCAGATAGAGCTGATCGACGTGCCGGTCGACAGCGTGATACTGGAGACGCAGTTCGTCGAGCTGACGGAGACAGGTGCGCGCAACCTCGGGCTGGATTTCACCAACCAGAACGGCCAGATCGGCGTAGGGCAGGCTACCCGGGGCGGCTTCAACCCGTTCGGGGTCGATCCGACCGACATCCTGCTCTCTGGCCAGCTCCAGGTGGCGATCAACGCGCAAATCCAGAAGGGCGAAGGACGCATCGTCTCGCGCCCGCGCATTGCCGCGCAGAGCGGGTCGACCGCCAAGATCATCACCGGCGATGCGCTGCCAATCCTCACCTCGATCCAGCTGTCCGGGGTCAACGGTGTTTCGCAGCAGGTCCAGTACGTCAATGTCGGCGTGACGCTGCAGATAGCGCCCAGGGTCAGCAGCGACGGCTACATTACCTCGAAGATCTACGGAGTGGTTTCGAGCGTGACCGGGTTCTCGCAGGGCTATCCGACGATCAGCCAGCGCGAGGCGGAAACGAGCGCGTCCGTCCGCGACGGTGAAACCTTCGTGATCGGCGGCCTGACGCAAGAAAATTCGCTTACGACCAAGTCGAAGATCCCGCTGCTCGGAGACATCCCTCTGCTCGGCGCAGCATTCCGCAACGAGCGCACCTCGACTACAACCACCGAACTCTACATCGTGATCACCCCGCGCATCGTCCGGCACCGCCGGTTCGAATCGGCAAATCCGTCCAACGCTGCACCGGACGGCGCCGAACTGGCACCCGCCGGGCCAGATGTCCCGTGATTTCATAATTTCAAATTCTCAAGTCAAGTCGCACTATAATTACAATACCTTCAAAATGAATATAGGCTGTTTAGCGCAATATCCTCGCTAACCTGCGAAGTTGTTTGCGTTTTTCGAAACGCATTTTAATTCGAAGCTCTATATCTCCCTGAATATGTGGTTTACTATTTTTTGCTCTCGACTTGGTACAAGTGCAGTGCAATAGTTTGCTGTCGCAGTCGGTAGGGGGGAAATGCCTCCGTCTGCGCAATTCGCAAGCTGGAGGACTCTCGTGAAGAAAACCACCATCGCCGCACTGGCGGCACTACCGCTCGTGGCGCTAGGCTCGCCCGCTGCCGCGCAGAAGGCGGGCGACAAGATCGCCGGAAGCTACATCTGCGTGTTCGACAAGGACAAGGTCTCGCGCGGCAACGTACAGGCGGAGGCAAATCGCTCGGCGCAGGCAGCCAATGCGCAGGTCAGGCACATCTACGGTGTCGCCCTGCGCGGCTTCGCGGTCAATGCCGCACCGCAGGCGATCGAGAACATGCAGCGCAACAACCCCAACATCGCCTATTGCGAGCAGGACCAGGTGGTGACCAACGTTCAGGTGCGCGGCAATGCCAAGCCCGGCGGTGGCGGGACGCAGCCGCCTCAGGAAACCCCGTGGGGCATCGCCCGGGTCAACGGCGGCGGCGCTGGCACGTTCGCGACTGCCTGGGTGATCGACAGCGGTATCGATCTCGACCATCCCGACCTCAACGTCGACGTCCAGCGCTCGCGCAGCTTCGTCAACGATTCCTCGCCCAACGACGCTAACGGCCACGGCACGCACGTCGCAGGCACCATCGCGGCGGTGAACAACACCTTCGGCGTGATCGGGGTCGCGCCGGGCGCGCCGGTCGTCGCGGTCCGCGTCCTCGACCGCCGTGGTTCGGGCAGCAACTCGGGCGTGATCGCCGGTGTCGACTACGTGGCACAGTTCGGCCGTCCGGGCGATGTCGCCAATATGAGCTTGGGTGGCGGAGCAAGTTCCGCGCTCGATACGGCGGTCATCAACGCCGCTGCCGGTGGGGTGCGCTTCGCGGTCGCTGCGGGCAACAGCGCGGCGAACGCCAACAACTACTCGCCCGCGCGTGCGAATGGCGCGAACGTGTTCACCGTGTCCTCGTTCGCGATCGGCGACAACTGGTCGAGCTTCTCGAACTTCGGCAACCCGCCGATCGAGTACGGCGAGCCTGGTTCGTCGATCAAATCGACCTGGCTAAACGGCGGCTACAACACCATCTCCGGCACTTCGATGGCGACGCCGCACCTGGCGGGCATCCTGCTCCAGGGCAACGTCGGCAACGGGGGCCGGGTCAACGGCGATCCGGACGGGAACCCCGACGTGATCGGCGTCGTGCCCTGAGGGTCGCTCCCGGTACGAACATGAAAGGGGCCCGGTTCGCGCCGGGCCTCTTTTTTTGCGGCGGGCTTCGTTAACCGCACGTCCGCAGTTGGGTGTTAGGAAGGTTTCGATGGATTCCGCCTCCTTTCTGCTGTCGGCTCTGATGATTACGGCCATTCTGCTGCTGCTGTGGCCGTTGGCGCGATCGGCCGGGCGTGCGGAAGACAAGCGGATGCGCGCGCTTGTGAGCGATCTGCGCCGAGGACGGGCCCGCGGGATATACGTCGTGCTCGCAGTCGCGGCTCTGATCGCGATCACCCAGATCGACCACTTCCTCAGGAACTGACAGGCACGCAATGAGCAAGGGCAAGTTCGGGTGTCTGGCCATCGCGGTGGCGGCGGCGATCGGAATGGCGGCTGCATCGCAAACCGAGACGGGTAAAGCGATGGGAGCGCTCGTACTGGTCTATGGCGGAGCGATCGTAGCCGGCGCGGTCGCCTATGATCAGCAAACCGCGACCGTGGTCGAGGTGCGACCGAGCGACCACCCCACGCTCAATGGCCTGATCAAACTTGCCTATGTCGATGCGGACGGCGGGGAGCGCATCGTCACTAGAAACGCGCTCGGTTCGCGTGGGCAACTTGACGGCATCCGGCCGGGCGACCGGATCGCGATCCTCGTCTGCAAGCGAAATCCGGAGAGCGTCAGAGTGCCATCCCTCCAGCTGCCGGGCGGCCCCCCATGCCGCGCGGAAGATGACCTCCAGGAATCCCGCAGCTAGCGCTTGCCTTTCGCGGGACTCGCGCCTATCTGCCGCTCACCCCGACATTGTCGCGACACTGGAGGGCTGGCGCCGCGAGGGGCCGGCACCGAACCCGCGTCGCCGCCATGCCGGGCCAGACAGGAGTACCCGTGGCCGACATCGCGCGCCTTACCGCAATCGTTGAACCCGAAGCCGCCGCGCTCGGGCTCGATCTCGTGCGCGTGAAGATGATGCCGTCGGAAGCCGGCGACGGGACCCAGGCGCTGCAGATCATGGCGGAGGATCCGGCGACCGGGCAGCTGATCATCGACCAGTGCGCCGCTCTCTCGCGCCGCGTCTCTGACCGGATCGACGCGCTCGAGGAGGCGGGCGAGTTACTGATCGAGGGCGCCTACCATCTCGAGGTTTCCAGCCCCGGCATCGACCGCCCGCTGACCCGCGCGAAGGACTTTGCCGATTGGGCCGGCCACGAGGCGAAAATCGTGCTCGACAAGTCAGCCCCCGGCCAGCGCAGCCTCCGTGGCGAACTGCGCGGGATCGAGTGCGACACCGTCACCATCGTGGACCGCAAGGCGGGCGCGGTTGCCGTGCCGCGCGAACTCATCCATGCGGCCAGCCTCGTCCTCACCGACGCGCTGATCGCCGCAACCCGGCCGCTCGATACGAGTGGTGCCGACGAAATCGAAGAAGTCACAGAAGAAAAGGCTGACGTCTGATGCCGAGTGCAATTTCCGCCAACAAGGCCGAACTGCTCGCGATCGCGAACTCGGTCGCTTCGGAAAAGATGATCGACAAGGCGATCGTCATCGAGGCGATGGAAGAGGCGATCCAGAAGAGCGCGCGCAACCGCTATGGTTCGGAAAACGACATCCGCGCCAAGCTCGACCCGCTCACCGGCGATCTCAGCCTGTGGCGCGTTGTCGAGGTGGTCGAGGACGTCGAGGACTACTTCAAGCAGGTCTCGCTCGATCAGGCGCAGAAGCTGCAGCCCGGCGCGGTCGTGGGCGACTTCATCGTCGACCCGCTGCCCCCGGTCGATCTCGGCCGCATCGACGCGCAGAGCGCCAAGCAGGTGATCTTCCAGAAGGTCCGCGATGCCGAGCGCGAGCGCCAGTTCGACGAATACAAGGACCGCGCTGGCGAGGTCATCACCGGCGTGATCAAGTCGGTTGAGTTTGGCCATGTGATCGTCAACCTCGGCCGCGCCGAGGGCGTGATCCGCCGCGACCAGCAGATCCCTCGCGAGGCCGCCCGCGTCGGCGAGCGCGTCCGTGCGCTGATCACGAAGGTGGAGCGCAACAACCGCGGCCCGCAGATTTTCCTCAGCCGCGCACATCCCGAGTTCATGAAGAAGCTGTTTGCGCAGGAAGTGCCCGAGATCTACGACAACGTGATCGAGATCAAGGCCGCCGCCCGCGACCCGGGCAGCCGTGCCAAGATCGGCGTGATCAGCCGCGACAGCTCGATCGACCCGGTCGGCGCCTGCGTCGGCATGAAGGGCAGCCGCGTCCAGGCCGTGGTGCAGGAGCTGCAGGGCGAGAAGATCGACATCATCCCCTGGAGCGAGGACACCGCGACGTTCGTCGTCAACGCGCTCCAGCCCGCTACCGTCGCTCGCGTCGTGCTCGACGAGGACGAGGGCCGGATCGAGGTGGTCGTTCCCGACGACCAGCTCAGCCTCGCCATCGGTCGCCGCGGCCAGAACGTGCGTCTGGCGAGCCAGCTTACCGGTCACCAGATCGACATCATGACCGAGGAAGAGGCGAGCGAGAAGCGGACCAAGGAATTCGCCGAACGCTCCAAGATGTTCGAGGAAGAACTCGACGTCGACGAGACGCTCAGCCAGCTGCTGGTCGCCGAAGGCTTCGCCGAACTCAACGAGGTCGCCTATGTCGAGCTCGAGGAGCTTGCGAGCATCGAGGGCTTCGACGAGGACCTAGCCGGCGAGCTCCAGAGCCGTGCGCTCGAGGCGCTGGAACGGCATGAGGAAGCCGCCCGGACCGAACGCCGCGCGCTCGGGGTCGAGGACGCGCTGGCCGAGATGCCGCACCTCACCGAGGGCATGCTCGTTACGCTCGGGAAGGCGGGCATCAAGACGCTCGACGACCTCGCCGATCTCGCCACCGACGAACTGATCGCCAAGAAGCGCGAGGCGCCCCGCCGCCGTCAGAACGCACCTGCCGACGGTCCGCCGATGCGGCGCCCGGCGCCGCGCGAACAGGACAAGGGCGGCGTGCTGGGCGAGTATGGCCTCTCGGAAGAGCAGGGCAACGAGATCATCATGGCCGCGCGCGCGCACTGGTTCGAGGACGAGCCGCAAACCCAGGAGGCCGCCAATGCGGACTCCGAACAATGAGCGCCTGACGCCCGACATCACCGGCCCGCGTAGCTCTCGTGAAAGCGGGAGCGAACGGCGCTGCATACTCGCTGGCGAAAGCGGGCCACGCGACGCACTCGTACGGCTGGCCATCTCGCCCGACGGCGACGTGCTGCCCGATCCGCTCGCCAAGGCGCCCGGTCGCGGCGCGTGGCTCGGCGTGACCCGCGTCGAGCTCGAGGCGGCGATGGCCAAGGGCAAACTGCGCGGCGCGCTGGCGCGTGCGTTCAAGGGCGCGCAGCTGACGGTACCCGAGGACCTGGCCGACCGGATCGAGGCCGCGCTCACCCGCACCCTGCTCGACCGGCTGGGGATCGAGATGCGCGCTGGCAATGTGCTCACTGGCTCGGACCGGATAGCCGAGCACGCGCGGGGCGGGGCGGTCAGCCTGCTGCTCCATGCCAGCGACGCGAGCGCCGATGGCAGCCGCAAGCTCGACCAGGCCTGGCGCGTCGGGAACGAGATCGAGGGTTCGGGGGAAACGGGCACGACCTTGCCTCTGGACCGGGCGGCGCTGTCTGTGGCATTGGGCCGCGACAATGTCGTCCACCTGGCGCTGGTCGACGATGGAGCGGCGGCGCGGGTCGGGCAGATTCTGGCGCGCCTGCTCCATTTCCAGGGTTCGAAGCCCGGTGACAACGACGGTGCGGCAATCGCGCGCACCGATACGACGACTTGAATACGAAGGACCGACGAGTTTTATGAGCGACACCGACAACCAGCGCCCGCGCAAGCCGCTGACCCTCAGGGGCAGCCAGCCGGGCGAGGTCAAGCAGACCTTCAGCCACGGCCGGACCAACAAGGTCGTGGTAGAGGTCAAGCGGCGCAAGCTCGTCGGCAAGCCCGGTGCGGCCGAGGCGGCACCCGCGCCTGCTCCTGCACCTGCTCCGACGCCTGCACCGGCGCCCACGCCTGCTCCGGCGCCCGTACAGCGCAAGGCCGCGCCGTCCGGCGAGACGCCGCAGGAACGCGTCGCGCGCCTCCAGCGCGAGGCCGAGGAAGACCGGCTGCGTCAGGCCGAGGAAGCGCGCAAGCGTGACGAAGAGGCTGCCCGCAAGGCGGCCGAGGGCGAGAAGCGCCGCGCCGATGACAACCGCAAGGCCGAGGAAGAGGCTGCCCAGCGCGCCGAGGCCGAGCCGACGGAACCGGCCGCGGAAGCAGTCGAAGCGGTCGACGAGGCTGCTGCTGCGCCCGGCACTCCGACGCCCGCGCCGCGCAAGTTCACGCCGGTTGCGCGTCCCGAGCCCAAGAAGCCGGAAAAGAAGAAGAAGGACGACAAGCGCGCGGCTCCGGTCGAGGAAAGCCAGGACAAGCGTCGCAAGCTGACCGTCAGCCGTGCACTGAACGAGGACGAGGGCCGCCGCGCGCGCTCGCTCGCCGCGTTGAAGCGTGCCCGCGAGAAGGAACGGCGCCTCCACGGCGGCGGCCCGTCCGCCCCGCGCGAGAAGCAGGTCCGCGACGTGGTCGTGCCCGAGGCGATCACCGTGCAGGAACTCGCCAATCGCATGGCCGAAAAGGGCGCCGACCTGGTGAAGGCGCTGTTCAACATGGGCATGATGGTCACCGTCAACCAGACGATCGACCAGGACACCGCCGAACTGCTGGTCGAGGAATTCGGCCACAACATCACCCGTGTTTCGGAGAGCGATGCCGACATCGACACCACGGTCGACGTGGACGACGAGGGCTCGCTCCAGCCGCGTCCGGCGGTCGTCACGATCATGGGTCACGTCGATCACGGCAAGACCAGCCTGCTCGACGCGCTGCGCGGCACCAATGTGGTCAAGGGCGAGGCCGGCGGCATCACCCAGCACATCGGCAGCTATCAGGTGAAGACCAAGAGCGGCGACAAGGTCACCTTCCTCGACACCCCCGGCCACGCCGCCTTCACCGAAATGCGCGCGCGCGGTGCCAACGTGACCGACATCGTCGTGCTGGTGGTTGCCGCCGACGACGGGATCATGCCGCAGACGATCGAGGCCATCAATCACACCAAGGCGGCCGGCGTGCCGATGATCGTGGCGATCAACAAGGTCGACAAGGACGAGGCCAACCCGCAGCGCATCCGCGAACGCCTGCTCGAGCATGAGGTCATGGTCGAGGCGATGGGCGGCGAGACGCAGGACGTCGAGATCTCGGCCAAGACCGGCAAGGGACTCGACGACCTGCTCGAGAAGATCGCGCTCCAGGCCGAACTGCTCGAACTGAAGGCGAACCCGGATCGCGCAGCGGAAGCCACCGTGATCGAGGCGCAACTCGACAAGGGCCGGGGCCCGGTCGCCACCGTGCTCGTCACGCGGGGTACGCTCAAGCGCGGCGACATCTTCGTGGTCGGCACGGAAAGCGGCCGCGTGCGCGCGATCGTCGACGACCAGGGCAAGCAGATCAAGGAAGCTGGCCCTGCCATGCCGGTCGAGGTCCTCGGCCTGGGCGGCGTTCCGGGCGCGGGCGACCAGTTGACCGTGGTCGAGAACGACGCTCGCGCACGTGAGGTTTCCGCGTTCCGTCAGGCCAAGGCGACCGAGAAGCGCACCACGCTCGCCCCGACCAACTTCGATACGATGTTCGCCGGGCTCAAGAGCGACGTGATCGAGTTTCCGGTCGTGGTGAAGGCGGACGTGCAGGGCTCGGTCGAGGCGATCGTGACCGCGCTGCACAACCTCTCGAACGATCTGATCAAGGTGCGCGTGCTGCATGCGGGCGTCGGTGCGATCACCGAGAGCGACGTGACGCTCGCGAGCGCTTCCAACGCGCCGATCCTCGGCTTCAACGTGCGCCCCAATCCCAAGGCGCGTCAGCTGGTCGAGCGCGAGAAGGTGCGGATGATGTATTACGACGTCATCTATCACCTGACCGAGGAGATCGCGAAGGAAATGGCGGGCGAGCTTGGCCCCGAGCGGATCGAACACGTCGTCGGCCGTGCGCAGGTCAAGGAAGTCTTCAAGTCCGGCAAGAAGGACAAGGCGGCCGGCCTGCTGGTCGAGGAAGGCGTCATCCGCAAGGGCCTGTTCGCGCGTCTCACCCGCGAGGACGTCATCGTCTCCGCGACGACCATCGCCTCGCTGCGGCGCTTCAAGGACGACGTGGACGAAGTCCGCGCCGGCCTCGAATGCGGCGTCGTGCTGGCCGACACCAACGACATCAAGCCGGGCGACCAGCTTGAGGTGTTCGAGGTCGAGGAGCGTGAACGGACGCTGTGAACGAGCTGACCTTCAACGAGGGCGATGCCCGCTCGCCGCATAGCGCGCTGCTCGGCTCGCGGCTGGTCGGTTACGACGATGAGACCTGCACCGCGACGATGACCTTCGAGGTCAAGCCGGAGATGACCACCTGGCGCGGCGGCGTACAGGGCGGGCTCGTCGCTGGCTACCTCGACGATGTGATGGGCTATGCCTATGTCGCGATGACCGGGGGCGAGCAGGCGCCGCTCAACCTCGAGCTGTCGATGTCGCTGCTGCAGTTGATCCCCGCAGGCGCGACGATCACCGGCAAGGGCCGTGTGATCCGCGCCGGGCGGCGGGTGATCTTTCTTGAGGGCGAGCTGTTCGACCAGGGCGGCATGCTGCTGGCACGGGCGACCTCGACTGCGATCCCGACACCAAAGCCGGTGGCACCCTGATGGCGCGCCAGCAGTTCACCGCCGAGCAGCAATCGGTTCGCGTCCTCAAGGTGGGCGAGCGGGTGCGGCATATCCTCAGCGAACTGCTCGCGCGGCAGGAGGTGCACGACGACACGCTTTCGGCGCACACGGTCAGCGTCACCGAGGTGCGAATGACGCCGGATCTCAGGAACGCGATCGCCTACGTCAAGCCGCTGCTCGGCGAGGACGAGGCGGTGGTACTCAAGGCGCTGCGCGGCAACACGGCCTTCCTACAGCGCGAAGTCGCCAAGCGGCTGGGCCTGAAATTCGCGCCCAAGCTGCAGTTCAAGCCCGACGAGAGCTTCGACGAAGCAGACCGGATCGAACGCCTGCTGAACGACCCCAAGGTCGCGCGCGACCTTGACTAGGTCGGCATCATTCGGGCCCTGATCCGGATGGTTACCTTGCGCCCGACGATCAGCGGGTAAGCGGTCATTCCGAAATCGCGGCGGTCGATCGTGGTCGTGGCGGTGAGGCCGATCGGCTCGGCCCCCGTTGCGTTTACAGGCGGTGTGTCGAACTTCACCACGAGACGCGCGGGCCGCGTGATGCCGCGCGCGGTGACGCTGCCATCGATCACAGCGTCGCGCGGGCTGGTCAGTGTCATCTCCCGCCCGGCGAAAGCGATCGTCGGATGGCGCTGGACGTCGAAGAAGTTCGGGCCGCGCAGCCGCTCGAGCGTAACCTTGTCGGGGGCGGTGAGCGCGCGTGCGTCGAGCGTGACTTGAAGGTCGACCCGCTCCGGCCTGTCGGACGACAGCACGATACCGCCACGCATTTTCGGGAAGCCGGCGGTCTTGCTGGCCAGACCGAAGAAGGCGACCTTCGCGGTAACATCGCTCCCGCCCTCGTCGAGTGCGTAGCGAAAATCGGGCGCCGTACTTGCGGCTAGGAATGGCAGGGCGGCCAGAGCGAGGACACTGCGCACGATCCGATCCTCCTTGCCCGCAAAGAACACACCTTGCAAAAAGCGTGCGCCCGACGTGGCGAACCGTCAAGCCCGCCGCTATGGGACCGACATGGCCAAGCTCTATTTCTACTACGCCAGCATGAATGCCGGGAAATCGACCACGCTGCTGCAGGCCGATTTCAATTATCGCGAGCGCGGGATGCACACGATGCTCTGGACCGCGGCGCTCGACGACCGCGGCGAGGAGCAGGCGATCGAGAGCCGTATCGGGCTGGGCGCCGGGGCGCATCGCTACGATGCATCGACCGATTTGTGGGCGCGGGTCACGGCGGCACACCGGGCCGAGCCGCTCCACTGCGTACTGATCGACGAGGCGCAGTTCCTCTCGCGCAATCAGGTGTGGCAATGCGCACGGCTCGCGGACGAGGGCGGCGTTCCGGTGCTGTGCTATGGCCTGCGGACGGATTTCCAAGGGGAACTCTTTCCCGGCTCGGCTGCACTGCTCGGCATCGCGGATTCGCTCGTTGAGTTGAAGGCGATCTGCCACTGCGGGCGCAAGGCAACGATGAATCTGCGCGTCGATGCGAGCGGGGCTGCGGTCAGCCAGGGCGCGCAAACCGAGATTGGCGGCAACGACCGCTATGTCGCGCTGTGCCGCCGCCATTTCACCGAGGCGCTGGGCGGGTGAAGCCCGTACAGCATGGTTGGCTGATCCTAGATAAACCGCGCGGACTGGGTTCGACCCAGACCGTCGCGGCGGTGAAGCGCGTGCTGCGCGAGGGCGGCTACGCCAAGACCAAGGTCGGCCACGGCGGTACGCTGGACCCGGAGGCGGAGGGCGTGCTGCCTATCGCGCTGGGCGAGGCGACCAAGCTCGCCGGGCGGATGCTCGATGCGAGCAAGGTCTACGTATTCGCCGTCCGCTTCGGAGAGGAAACGGACACGCTCGATGCCGAGGGTGAAGTGGTGGCGACCAGCGATCGCTTTCCGACGCTCGCCGAAATCGAGGCCGTGCTCCCCCGCTTCACCGGGCCGATCGAGCAGGTGCCGCCCGCTTACTCGGCGCTCAAAGTCGACGGCCGACGCGCTTATGATCGAGCGCGTGCGGGGCAGGCAGTCGAATTGAAAGCAAGGGCGGTGGAGATATTCTCACTGACCGTTTGCCCTGAGCCTGTCGAACGCCCGTCCTTGACTTCAGAAGCGAAGAGCAGGGCTTCGACAAGTTCAGTCCGAGCGGAAATTGAGTCTGTCACGTTGGAGGCCCACGTCTCCAAAGGCACCTACATCCGCAGCCTCGCGCGCGACGTGGCTCACGCCGTTGGAACCGTCGGCCACGTTACCTATCTGAGGCGCACAAAGGCCGGTCCGTTCCGCCAGGAACAGGCGATTTCGCTGGACATGCTGGACGAAATCGCTAAGGGCGCGCCCATCGAAAACCTCCTCCTGCCGCTCGAGGCGGGGCTGGACGACATCCCGGCCTTGCACCTCGATCCCGATAGCGCGCAGGCGGTCCGCCAGGGCCGGGTGCTTTCGGAGCTGCCCCATGCCGACGGGCTCTACCTCGCCACGCTGCACTCCGTGCCCGTCGCGCTGGTGGAAATCGACGGCGGCACGCTACGCGTGGTCCGGGGCTTCAACCTTCCCGATGTCGCTGAGTAAGAGAGAAAAGATATGTCGGTTACCGCCGAAAAGAAGCAGGAAGTCATCAAGGATAACGCCCGCGAAGATAACGACACGGGCAGCCCCGAGGTGCAGGTCGCGATCCTCACCGAGCGCATCCGCAACCTCACCGATCACTTCAAGGCGCACCACAAGGACAACCACTCGCGCCGCGGCCTGCTGATGATGGTCAACAAGCGCCGCAGCCTGCTCGCGTACCTCAAGAAGAAGGACGTCGAGCGCTACAACAGCCTGATCCAGAAGCTCGGGCTTCGTAAGTAAGAGTTTCCCGGAGCGGCCCCTCAGCGGGCCGCTTCGTCTATCGGGCATCCTGCGCAATCCGGCGCGGGGGCCTCACCCGGGGCGCACAAGGCCCCTTACCGGACCGGGACGGTTCACCCGGAACTATGAGGCCCCGCACCGCAATAGGGCGTGCGGGTTCACGAAGGAAAATACATGTTCGACACGAAAACCGTATCGATGGAGTGGGGCGGAAAGACCCTCACTCTCGAAACCGGCCGCATTGCCCGTCAGGCAGACGGCGCGGTTCTGGCGACCTACGGCGAAACCGTGGTGCTGTGCGCCGTGACCGCCGCCAAGAGCGTCAAGGAAGGGCAGGACTTCTTCCCGCTCACCGTCCACTACCAGGAAAAGTTCTTCGCCGCCGGGCGCATCCCGGGCGGCTTCTTCAAGCGTGAACGCGGCGCGACGGAAAAGGAAACGCTGGTTTCCCGCCTGATCGACCGCCCGGTCCGCCCGCTGTTCCCCGAAGGGTTCTACAACGAGATCAACGTCATCGCCCAGGTTCTGAGCTATGACGGCGAGGTCGAACCCGACATCGTCGCGATGATCGCCGCGTCGGCCGCGCTCACCATTTCCGGCGTGCCTTTCATGGGCCCGATCGGCGCCGCGCGCGTCGGTTACGTCGATGGCGAATACACCCTCAACCCGCGTCAGGACGTGGCCGCCGATGGCGCGCTCGACCTGGTCGTTGCCGCCACCGGCGATGCGGTGATGATGGTTGAATCCGAAGCCAAGGAGCTTCCGGAAGAGATCATGCTCGGCGCGGTGCTGTTTGCGCACGACGAGATCAAGAAGGTCGTCGGCCTGATCGTCGACCTCGCTGAGAAGGGCGCCAAGGACCCTTGGGACGTCGCCCAGAGCGACAACTCGGCGATGAAGGCCGAGATCAAGGGCCTGATCGGCGCCGACGTAGCCAAGGCCTATGGCACCACCGACAAGACCGCGCGCCGCGAGGCGCTCGAGGTTGCGCGCCAGAAGGTCAAGGACCACTACGCCGACCAGGACGGCCAGACCGTCATGACCGCGATCAAGCTGACCAAGAAGGTCGAGGCCGACGTGGTCCGCGGCGCCATCCTCAAGGACGGCAAGCGCATCGACGGTCGCAAGACCGACGAGGTCCGCCGCATCGAATCGATGGTCCACCTGCTGCCACGCGCGCACGGTTCGGCGCTGTTCACCCGCGGCGAGACGCAGGCGATCTGCACCACCACGCTCGGCACCAAGGACAGCGAGCAGATGATCGACGGGCTGGAGGGTCTCTCCTACTCGAACTTCATGCTGCACTATAACTTCCCGCCCTATTCGGTCGGCGAGGTTGGCCGCTTCGGGGCGCCGTCGCGCCGCGACACCGGCCACGGCAAGCTGGCATGGCGTGCGCTGCGCGCGGTTCTGCCGACCAAGGACGAGTTCCCCTATACGATCCGCGTGGTGTCCGACATCACCGAGTCCAACGGCTCCTCGTCGATGGCGACCGTCTGCGGCGGTTCGCTGGCGCTGATGGACGCGGGCGTGCCGATCAAGCGGCCGGTCAGCGGCATCGCGATGGGGCTTATCCTCGAAGGCAATGACTTCACCGTCCTCAGCGACATCCTGGGCGACGAGGATCACCTCGGCGACATGGACTTCAAGGTCGCGGGTACCTCCGAAGGCATCACCACGATGCAGATGGACATCAAGGTCGCCGGGATCACCCGCGAGATCTTCGAAGCGGCGCTCAACCAGGCGAAGGCCGGCCGCGCCCACATCCTGGGTGAAATGACCAAGGCGCTAGGCGAAGCCCGCACCGAGCTGTCGGCCCACGCCCCGCGCATCGAGACCATGCAGATCGACAAATCGAAGATCCGCGACGTCATCGGCACGGGTGGAAAGGTGATCCGCGAGATCGTCGCCGAAACCGGCGCCAAAGTCGACATCGACGACGAGGGCCTGATCAAGATCAGCTCGTCCGACCTCAGCCAGATTGAAGCGGCGCGCAAGTGGATCGCCGGGATCGTGGAAGAGGCCGAAGTCGGCAAGATCTACGACGGCAAGGTCGTCAACATCGTCGATTTCGGCGCCTTCGTGAACTTCATGGGCGGCAAGGACGGCCTCGTCCACGTCAGCGAAATGAAGAACGAGCGGGTCGAGAAGCCGACCGACGTCGTTTCCGAAGGCATGGAAGTGAAGGTCAAGGTCCTCGAGATCGACCAGCGCGGCAAGGTTCGCCTGTCGATGCGCGTGGTTGACCAGGAAACCGGCGAAGAGCTGGAGGACACCCGTCCCCCGCGCGAACCCCGCGAGCCGCGCGGTGACCGCGGCGGCGACCGTCGCGGGCCCCGCGGCGATCGTGGTGGCCGCGACCGCGGCCCCCGTCGCGATGGCGGCGATCGTGGTCCGCGCCGCGACCGCGAAGGCGGCGGCGACAATCACGTCCCCGACTTCCTGAAGGACTGACCTTCTCCGAATCGAAACAAGGGGCTGTCGGCATGATGCCGGCGGCCCCTTGTCATTCGGCGGAATGTCGGCACAAACCATAGCGACGACGAAGCAGCGAGACCGACCATGCCGGAAAGAGAATTGGCGAGGCGGCGCGCAACCCTGCTTTCGCGGCTCCCGCTTGGCCAATCCCGCCCCTGGATTGGCTACGGTGTCGCTATCGTACTCTCTTGGGTGGCATGGTGGCTCAGGGTCGAAATCGGCCCCGATCTGCCGCCCGGCTTCCCGTATCTCACGTTCTTTCCGGCAGTTATCGTCACCGCATTCTTTTTCGGCGTCGGCCCGGGCGCGCTTGCGGCGATGTTGTCGGGCCTCGCTGCCTGGTTCTTCTTCCTTGATCCGGTCAACAGTTTCGGTTTGCCGTACGGCTCGGCGGTTGCGTTGGGGTTTTATGCCTTCATCGTCACGGTCGACATCACGTTGGTGCACTGGATGCAGCGCGCAAATGCCTCGCTCAGGGAAGAACGGCAGCGGACTATCGCGCTCGCCGATACGCGGGAGCTGCTGTTCAACGAGTTGCAGCACCGGGTCGGCAACAACCTGCAGATGGTCAGCTCTCTGATATCGCTGCAGAAAAGCCGTCTGACCGATGACACGGCCAGGGAAGCGCTGGATGAGGCAGCGCAGCGCCTCGGCCTGATCGGCCGGATTCAGCGTCAGCTCTACGATCCCGGCGGTGCCCCCTTGGGCCTAGCCGCCTATATCGACCAGATCTGTCGCGACGTCATTGCGTCGTCCGGGCGCGCCGGGATCGATTACCGTTTTAAGGCCAACGGCGACACGGTGATGCCGCCCGAAAAGGCGATCCCGACCGCGCTCGTCGTCTCCGAGGCGGTCAACAACGCGCTCGAACACGGGTTCGGCGACGGGCGCGATGGGGTGATCAAGGTGACTGTCGACCCGAGCGACCGCGGCGTCAGCGTCAGCATCGTGGACGACGGCGCCGGGCTGAGCGATGGCTTCGACTTGCAGGCTTCTGACAGTCTCGGCCTCCGCATTGCGCGCACGCTGGCGCAGTCGCTCGGCCAATTCACGATGTCCGTCGCTCCCTCCGGACGGGGCACGCTCGCCCGGCTGGACATTGCAGTCGCACCGGTCGCTGCGGGCTGACGGGCACCGATGCTTCCCCGCGAAACTCTAGCCACGGCCAAAATTCCCGGCGGCGACACGCTGACGCTGATCAGCCACGGGCGTGATTTCGTGATCATGCTCGGACGCGAAGAGCTGATGGGCACGCGGATGCGTTTTTCCGAGGAACAGCTTGCCGAGCTGACACTGGAGCGGATCAAGACCGCGCGCCCGCGCGTGCTGATCGGCGGCTACGGCATGGGCTTCACCTATCGCGCTGCGCTGGCGAAACTGCCCGCGGGCGGCGAGGTCGTGGTGGCCGAGGTAGTCCACGAGATTCTCGAATGGGCAAAGGGACCTCTGGCGGAACTCACTGGCGAGACGCTGGCCGATCCGCGCGGCGAGGTCGTCATCGCCGATGTTGCTGCGCTGATCGACGACGCGATCGATGGCACGACCCCCAGGTACGATGCAATCCTGCTCGATGTCGACAACGGCCCCGACGGGATCGTGCGCGAGGGCAACGACCGGCTCTACACCCGCACCGGCCTCGCCAAGGCGCGCGAGGCGCTCAATCCGGGCGGCGTGCTGGCGATCTGGTCGGCCGCGCCCGATCCGGCGTTCGCGCGGCGGTTGCGCGACGCGAACTTTGCCGTCGAGGAACGCACCGTCCGTGCCCGCCCCAACAACAAGGGCCCGCGCCACACGATTTGGTTCGCGACTAGCCCTGCTTGAGCGGCATGCGGCCCAGATAGTCGCGCTTGCCCACATCGAGCCCCTTCATCCGCAGGATGCCGTAGGCGGTCGATGCATGGAAATGGAAATTCGGGTTCGAGAAGCCGAGCAGGAAATCGCGCACGGTGAAGTCGAGCCGCAGCTTGTCGCCAATCGAGAAGACCAGGCTATCGTCAGCTATCGCCTCGAGTTCGTCGGGATCGCAGGCGTCCATGGTGGCACGTGCCTGGCCGACCAAGTCGCGCAGTCCAGCGAAGCTGTCGGGCGGCGGATCCATGTGGGGCTGGAACGCACCCTTGCGCACGCCCTCGAGGGCGAGGCCCGAGTGGACCCAACAGCTCTTCACCTGGTAGGCGAACGGCAGCATGTCTTCGGTCAACCGCGCACCGAGCAGTTCAACCGGCGCATGGCCGTTGGCCTCGCACCACTCTTCCGCCTTGTCGACCATGCCCTCGACCGAGCCGAGTATCTGCAACCATGTCGGCACGACCGCGCCGTGTAGCATCAGCCCCATCGCTCTTCCCCAATACGACCCGCCCCCGATCTAGGTCGCGGGCGCGGGAGCGTGCAAGCGCAATCGCACCGCTGGCATCTGTTCAGCGGACTCGGGGGCCGCCGAACGGAAGGGGCGGAGGTGGGCGCCGTGCGCCACGCGGCAGCTGAGCCTGGTAGGCCCGTCCGCAATGCTCGACGCAATAGGGGAAGCCGGGATTGACCGGCACGCCGCAGAAATGGAAATCCGGTTCGCCCGGGTGGCCCATCGGCCAGCGGCAGACCCGATCGTTGAGATCGAGCAGGCTGGTCTTGTCGGCGATCTCGGGGCTCGGCTTGGCGGGCACGAGGCGCCGCGGCGGCGCAGGCGGGATCGGTGCCTGCTGGTCGCCCGGACCCTGGCGTAGGAATCCGCCTGGGCCGACCGAGACGATCTTGGGCAGATCCGGGGTCGGGTTGGGCAGCTGTTGCGACGGGATATTGCTGTCCGCCGCCGGGGGCGGCGCAGATGCGGCGGCCTTTGGCGCGGGCGCGGCCGGACGCGGTGCCGGCTTGGCCGGTACAGGCGCGGCGACCTTCTTCGGCGCGGGCTTCGCCTCGACCTTGCCCTTGGCGGTCTCGGGCTTTTCGTTCGCCTTGACCGGCGAGGGGCGCGACTTGAGACCGAGCCGGTGGGCCTTACCGATCACGGCGTTCCGGCTCACGCCGCCCAGTTCATCGGCGATCTGGCTGGCGGTCGAGCCGCCTTCCCACATCTTCTTCAGCGTCGCGATCCGTTCGTCGGTCCAGCTCATGCGCAATCTCGTTCCTGTCGTCCGTCGCCCCGTCTTGCCAGCGGCGCGGCCCGGGCCTAGGCGCGGGTGCATGGCCGATCAAGCACGCAATCCGGTGGATACGGACGTATCCCTGGCACAAGCGAACACCGGGGCAGGGGGCCGGTTTCCACCCCGGGGAGTGCCGGTCTTCACCGGCATCAACCGCGTCGGGCTGTGGAGCCTCTATATTAAGGAGGTTCGCCGTTTTCTCAAGGTCCAGACGCAGACTATCTGGGCCCCTGCCGTCACCACGTTGCTGTTCCTCGTCATCTTCACCGTTGCGCTGGGCCGCGAGGGGCGCGAAGTGCTCGGTGTACCCTTCGCCACTTTCGTCGCGCCGGGCCTGATCGTGATGGGCATGATGCAGAATGCCTTCGCCAATTCGAGCTTCACGCTGCTTGGTGGCAAGATCCAGGGAACGATCATCGACTACCTCATGCCGCCGCTTTCCGATGGCGAACTGCTGGCAGCGATCACGGGTGCGGCGGTGACGCGCGCGGTCATGGTCGGCGGCGCGGTGACGCTGGCCATGGCGTTCTACCCAGGGGTATCGCTCGGCGTCGCGCACGGCTGGGCGATCGTCTGGTTCGGGCTGATGGGCGCAATCCTGCTGGCGCTGCTCGGCCTGCTGACCTCGATATGGGCGGAAAAGTTCGACCACAACGCGGCGGTCACCAATTTCGTCGTTGCGCCGCTCAGCCTGCTTTCGGGCACGTTCTACGTGATCGACAATCTTTCGCCACTGTTCCAGGCGGTCAGCCGGGCGAACCCGTTTTTCTACGTGATTTCAGGATTCCGCTACGGGTTTCTCGGACGGAGCGACATCGGAGATACCGACGCCGCCGTGCTGTCCGGCGCTATCGGGCTGGGCTTGTTCAACCTCGTGCTGGCGTGGCTGTGCTACCGGGTGCTGAAGTCGGGGTGGAAGCTGAAGAGTTGAACGTCATGCATTACGGCACCGGCCCGCACCCCACCCGGCCACCATAGGGTACTACCTGTTGGGTGGCCGGTTGGGGGTGCGGGCCGGTGCCGCATAGGTTCGGCAATGACGAACCACAGAACCTAGTGCGTCATCTTTCGGCGGAGGCGGTATCGTCCGCCGTCGAAGCCCTCGAACAGCTCCGCCACGTTCGGGTGCTCGACCTCGCCGCTCTCGCCGTCGGGCAGCAGATTCTGCTGGCTGACATAGGCGACGTAGGACGATTCACCGTTCTCGGCGAACAAGTGATAGAACGGCTGTTCGCGCGTCGGGCGCAAGTTCTCGGGAATCGACTCGTACCATTCCTCGCTGTTCGCAAAGACCGGATCGATGTCGAACACCACGCCGCGGAAATCGAACATCCTGTGCCGCACCACATCGCCGATACCAAAGCGGGCACGGGCATGGCGCGGCGCGTCGATCGTGCGGCCCGCCTGGGGCGAAAAGAACTGCGAACGGTCCATCTCGGCAAGGAATATAGGTTCTTGCAGGTGCGAAACAAGCGCGCCGCCGGGCCTGTCCCCCACCGCTGCTCGCCGAGGTTGCATATGGGGCTTGGCAAGAGCGCGACCTTCGGCTAACCGCCGCGCCTTGCTTCGACCGGCCCCTGGGCCTGACGCATGACCTCGCGCGGAGAGGTGGCAGAGTGGTCGAACGCGCCGCACTCGAAATGCGGTGTACGGGCAACCGTACCGTGGGTTCGAATCCCACCCTCTCCGCCATACCTTGACTTCCGTACACCTCTGATCATCCCAAGAAGGCGTTGATATCCAGCCGCTTGCAGGACGATACGGCCGCCATCGGCGTCCAGATCGCCCGGCACCGCAATCTCGTCGCCGGTCGAGAGCAGCATCACCCTGGGCTGACGGCAGAGCGCGACGCGGCCGGCATCCGCCGCGCCTGCCGCAACCGAGCGGCTTAGTTCTGCTCGCCGGGCGCTGTCCGTAGACGGCTTCAGATCGCCACGCCGTCGAAGTTCGCTAGGCTTGCGTAGATTTCCGTCGACGCTGGTCAACGGTCGGGCGATTGCAACCGCGCGGCGCTTTACGCGCGCAACACACCCGCCTAGCCTCGCTGGCAGGGATGGAGGCTTCCGAAAATGCTCGAACTTCAGAACGTAACTCACGTTTATGGCAACGGAACGCATGCCCTGAACGACGTGACGCTCAGCATTCCCAAGGGTATGTTCGGTCTGCTCGGGCCCAACGGCGCGGGCAAGTCCACGCTGATGCGCACCGTGGCGACGTTGCAGACCCCCACCGTCGGCCGGATTACCTTCGACGGGCTGGATATCCTCCAGCAGCCTGAAGAACTGCGCAAGCGGCTCGGCTACCTGCCCCAGGACTTCGGGGTTTACCCGCGCGTATCGGCCTACGACCTGCTCGATCACATGGCCGTGCTGAAGGGGATCGGCTCGGCGCGGGATCGCAAGGATACGGTCGAAACGCTGCTCGCTCAGGTCAACCTGTGGGACGTGCGCAAGAAGGCAGTTGCGGGCTATTCGGGCGGCATGCGCCAGCGCTTCGGTATTGCCCAAGCGCTGATCGGCAACCCCGAGCTCATCATCGTCGACGAGCCGACCGCGGGCCTCGACCCGGAAGAGCGCAACAGGTTCCTCAATCTCCTGGCCGAGATTGGCGAGAATGTGGTCGTCATCCTTTCGACCCATATTGTCGAGGATGTGGCCGACCTCTGCCCCCGCATGGCAGTGATCGTCGACGGATCGATCGAGCTAGAAGGAGCGCCGAGGGAACTGATTGCCCGGTCGCGCGGCAGCGTCTGGGCGAAGACGATCGAACGCGGGGCGCTCGACGATTATCGCGCGCGCCACGAAGTCATTTCGACCAGGCTCTTTGCGGGCGACACCATCGTGCACATTCTCTCGCCGTCCGATCCGGGCGAGGGCTTTGCGCCGGTCGACGGCGGCCTCGAGGACGTCTACTTCGCCACGCTCGCCGCCACGCGCCGCGTGCCTGCCTCGGCAACGGCCTGAGGGAGGCGACGATGTTCGGCAAGATCGCGCTGTTCGAACTGCGCTACCAGATCCGCAACCCGGTCTTCTGGGTCGCACTGATCGTCTTTTTCCTGCTCACGTTCGGAGCGACCGCGAGCGAGAGCATCCAGATCGGCGGCGGCGGCAACGTCCACAAGAACGCGCCACTCGCGATCCTGCAGACGCAGTTGATCCTGACGTTGTTCTTCATGTTCGTCACGACCGCTTTCGTCGCCAACGTGATCGTTCGCGACGACGAGAGCGGCTTCGGGCCAATGGTGCGATCGACCCAGGTGAGCAAGTTCGCATACCTGGTGGGCCGGTTCGTCGGTGCGACGCTGGCGGCGCTTGCGGCATTCCTGATCATCCCGCTCGCGATCTGGTTCGGTTCGCTGATGCCGTGGATCGATCCCGAGACGCTCGGCCCGAACCGGTTGTCGGACTACGCCCACGCCTATCTCGTCTACGCCGTGCCCAACGTGATCCTCCTCAGCGCGCTGTTCTTCGCCGTCGCGACGATGACCCGGTCGATGATGTATTCCTACGTCGCGGTAGTCGGCTTCCTGGTGCTCTACACGACGTTCAACGTGCTTGTCGGCGAGGAGCCGGAGTGGCGCAATTTCGCCGCGATGGTCGATCCGCTCGGCTTCAGTGCGGTGGCGCTCGAGACGCGCTACTGGACCGCGGCAGAATCGAACGCGCAGATGCCTGCGCTCGCCGGGCCGATCCTCTTCAACCGGATCACGGTCCTCGCCCTGGCCGTAGCCGCGGTTGCGCTGGCCTGGTGGCGTTTCTCGTTTGCCGAGCGAGGCATTTCCGCGCGCAAGGCCCGGCGGCTGGCCCGCAGGGCGGACAGGCTTGCCCGGTCGCAGCCGAGCACCGTCGCTGCGCTCCCGGCGGCGGCGCCTGAACGCGCTGCCTTTGCCCGCCTGCGCGCGACGACGCGGTTCGAGGTCGGCCAGGTCGTGCGAAGCCCGGCCTTCATCGTCCTGCTGATCATGGGCCTGTTCAACAGCACCACGGCATTGCTGTTCGGGACGGAGATCTATGGCACCCCGCCGGTGCCCGCCACATTTTCGCTCCTCGAACTGCTGCGGGGTACCTTTGGCCTGATCCCGATCATCATCGCCATCTACTATGGCGGCGAGCTGGTCTGGCGCGACCGCGACCGCAAGTTCCACGAAATCGTCGACAGCACCTCACTGCCCGGATGGGCCTACATGATCCCCAAGACGATCGCGGTGGCGCTCGTCCTGCTCGCGACGCTGCTCGCCTCGGTCGTCGCGGCGGTGCTCGTCCAGGCCGCGCGCGGTTACTTCGATTTCGAATTCGGCAAGTATTTCGCCTGGTACATCCTGCCAGGAACGGTCGACATGCTGCTGATCGCGATCCTGGCAGTCTTCGTCCAGGCACTGAGTCCCAACAAATACGTCGGCTGGGGCATCATGGTGATCTACCTCGTCGGCACCATCACGCTCGGGAACATCGGCTACGATCATCCGCTGCTCCTCTATGGCTCGACCGGACCCAGCCCGCTGTCGGACATGAACGGCAACGCGGTCGGCGGCCCGCTTGGCTGGTCGCTGCGGCTCTATTGGGGCGGCCTCGCAATTGCCTTCGCGGCGCTTGCGCATATCCTGTGGCGGCGCGGCACCGAAGTCCGGCTGATGCCGCGGTTGCGGCAGTTGCCGCGCCGGATGATCTCGCCAGCCGGGGCCCTCGTCGTTGCCGGCCTCGCCACGACCGCGGCAACCGGTGCCACGCTCTACAACCAGATGAACGTGGTCAACACCTACCGAAACGAGGACGCGACCGAGAAGCGGCAGGCTGACTACGAGAAGAAGTATCTCAAGTTCGAGCGTGTGCGCCAGCCGTCCATCACCGATATCGCACTCGACGTTGCGCTCCATCCCGATGAACTGCGCGCCGAGGCCAGCGGGACGTACCGGCTGGTCAACGACACCGGCGCCCCGGTCGAAACGCTCCACGTGAGGCTGGTCGACGACCAGACCGATTTGCTTGAGGTAGCGCTGCCGGGTGCAACGCTGGTCGCCAACGACGAGACCTACCAGCACCGTATCTATCGCTTCGACACGCCGCTTGCGCCGGGGGCCGGGGCGAGCCTGACCTTCAAGACGCGGCGTTGGCACAACGCCCTGGCTGCCAACGGTTACGGCACCCGTCTGGTCGCGAACGGTACTTTTCTGAACAACAGCGAATTCGCCCCTCAGATCGGCATGGACCGGTCCGGCCTGCTGACCGACCGCGCGACGCGCCGCAAATACGGCCTGACGCCCGAGCTGCGGCCCGCGAAGCTGGAAGACCCCGCTGGACGCGAACGCAACTATGTCGGCAACGTCGACTGGGTGAACTCGGACATCACCCTGTCGACCGCGGCCGACCAGGTCCCGATCGCACCGGGTCGCAAGGTCTCCGATGTCATCGAGGGCGACCGGCGCATCGCGCGCTTCCGCTCGACCTCGCCGATTCTCGCGTTCTTCTCCATCCAGTCGGCAAAGTACCAGAACCGCACGCGCGATGCCGCCGGGGTCGAGCTGCAGGTCTATTACGACGCGAAGCACCCTTACAACGTCGAGCGCATTCTGGACGCGATGGAGGCTTCGCTCGGTTATTACCGTGCGAACTTCGGCCCGTACCAGTTCGACCATGCACGCGTGATCGAATTTCCGAACTACGCGCAGTTCGCGCAGGCCTTTGCCGGGACGATGCCCTATTCCGAAGGTCTCGGCTTCCTCGCCAATCTCGCCGATCCGGGCGAAATCGACTACGTCACCTACGTGACCGCGCACGAGGTCGCGCACCAGTACTGGGCGCATCAGCTTATCAGCGCCGACCAGCAGGGCGGGACCGTGCTGGTCGAGACGATGGCGCAGTATTCCGCGATGATGGTGATGAAGCGGCTCTATGGCGAAGACCAGATGCGCCGCTTCCTCAAGTACGAGCTCGACAGCTACCTGAGCGCACGCGGCGGCGAGGCGATCGAGGAACTGCCGCTCGAGCGCGTAGAGGACCAGGGCTACATTCATTACCGCAAGGGCGCGGTCGTCATGTACCTGCTGCAGGATCGCCTCGGCGAGGACCGCATGAACGCAATGCTGCGCGGGCTGCTCGATCGCTATCGGTTCAAGAGCCAGCCCTATGCCAGCTCGAGCGACCTGGTCGAGGGCCTTTATTCGCTGGCGCGCGACCCGCGCGAACGCGAACTCGTCCGCGATCTGATGCAGAAGATAACAGTCTACGACTTGAAGGTAACCGACACCGCGGTCCGCAAGCTGGCCGACGGCCGGTTCGAAACCACGCTGACGGTCGAGGCGGCGAAGTTCCACGCGGATGGTGAGGGCAGGGAAACCAGGGCCATGCTCGACGACGTGATCGAGATCGGCCTGTTCCAGCAGAAGCCAGGCGAAGGCGTGTTCGACCGGAGCAGCGTGATCTATCTCGAGCGCCGCCCGGTCCGCTCGGGCCGCCAACAGATCAAGGTCGTCACGCGGGAGCGCCCGACTTGGGTCGGCGTCGACCCGTACAACAAATACGTGGACCGCAATTCCGACGACAACCTGACGCAGACATGACGATGCGCAGGCGCAGGCGCGCGGCGACGTCAACGCCGCGCGCCTCAGCGCCATGTTCCAGCGTTCCGGCGCGGCAGATGCGGCGCCGCAGGCAGCAGTGGTCGCCCCCGGCGGCACGTGCGCGGCCGATGCGGCGGGGCGGGTCCGGCTCTCGCCAGGATCCGGGCAGGACCCGGACGCGCGTGCTACCGCGCACGCTCTCGGAGGTGCCGCGCGTCGCGCTGTCGATCGCCGCGACGCTTGGGAGGAGTTCGCGCGGGATCGATCAGGTTTGGCCGTCTCCGGCTCGTTCCTCGAGCCATTCGCGCTTGATCTTCTTGGCGAGCGACCATTTGTGGACCTCGGTCGGGCCGTCGTAGATGCGGAAGGCGCGGACTTCGCGGAACAATTGCTCGACGATCGTGTCGCCGGTGACTCCGGTGCCGCCCATCGCCTGGACGCAGCGATCCGCTAGCTGGAACAGCGTTTCGGCGACGAAGGTCTTGGCCATCGAGCTTTCGGTCGTGCCGAGGTCGCCCGTGTCGAGCACGTCGGCGCACCAGTCGATCATCAGTTCGCAGGCCTTGAGGTCGATCCGGTTCTGAGCGAGCATGAAGCCGACACCCTCGTGGTCGATCAGCTTCTTGCCGAATGCCTCGCGGCGGCAGGCATAGTCGGTCGCGATCTCCTGCGCGCGGATGGCGACGCCAAGCCAGCGCATGCAGTGGGTGAGGCGGGCCGGGGCAAGGCGGATTTGTGCGTACTTGAATCCTTCGCCTGCCTCGCCCAGCATCTGGTCGGCGGGTACGCGCAGGTTCTCGATCGCAACGACCGCGTGGCCACCGGGCATCGAGTTGTCGATCGTATCGAGCACGCGCTCGATCCGGATCGCGGGATCGGGAAGGTCGACCAGGAACATGCAGGCCCCGCCTTCGGAAGCCGGCTCAATGGACTTTGCCATGACGATCCCGACGCTGGCCCCCTCGGCCCCGGTGATGAAGGCCTTGCGTCCGTTAACCACCCAGTGATTGCCGTCGAGGTGGCAGGTGGTCTGCATCATCGACGGGTCTGATCCCGCGCCGCCGTCGCTGGCAGGCTCGGTCATGAAGAAGGCCGAGCGCGCGCGGCCCTCGACCAGCGGTGCGAGGAAGCGCGCCTTGATATCATCGCTGCCGACTTTGCCGAGGAGGTACATGTTGCCTTCGTCGGGCGCGGCGACGTGGCAGGCGAGGGGGCCCAGCGGCGAGAGGCCGGTCTTGCGCAGCACCAGCGCAGTCTCGCGGTGGGTCAGATGCGAACCGTCGTCGAGGATTTGCGGCACCAGCACGCCCTCACCGCGCGCCAGATCGCGCAGCTCAGCGGCGAGTTCGTCGCTCGGACCATGCGCCCCGCGCCGCGGATCGCTCTCATATGGTGCGACGACCTCGCGCACGAATGTCTCGACCCGGTCGGCGATCGCCTGCGCGCGGGGGGAAACGCTCACGCCGCGGCCACGATCCGCGAGCGAACCGCTTCGGCCTGGGACATGATGTTGTCGACCAGTTCCTTGCAGGTCGGAATGTCGTGGATGAGCGCCTGACTCTGACCGCTGGTCCAGATGCCGCCGTCGGTGTCGCCATCCCGGAGCACGTTCTCCCGCCCGCGCACGCCCGCCATGAGGTGGCGCACGTCGTCGAAGGTCTTGGCGGGATCGCGCTGGATTTCAGCTACTTGTTCCGAGATCGCATTGCGCGCCACCCGCGCGGTGTTGCGCAGCGTGCGCCCGACCAGCACAGTATCGAGCTCGTTCGCCTCGACGATGCGCTGTTTCACGTTGTGATGGATCGCCGCTTCCTGCGTGGCGCAGAAGCGCGTGCCCATGTTGACCGCGTCCGCCCCTAGTGCGAGCGCCGCCACGAGGCTCCGTCCATCGGCCATGCCGCCGCTGGCGACGATCGGCACGTCGGGAAGGGCGTCGACCGTGGCCGGCAGCAGCACCACCAGCCCGACATCGTCCTCGCCCGGATGCCCGGCGCATTCGAACCCGTCGATGCTGATCACGTCCACGCCTTTGCGCACGGCGGAGACCGAGTGGCGCACGCTGGTGCATTTGTGGATCACCTTGACGCCCGCTTCCTTGAATGCGGGCAGGTGGTCGGTCGGGGCGCGCCCGGCGGTTTCGACGATCTTGAGGCCACTTGCGATGATCGCCTCGCGGTATTCGTCGTAGGGGATCGGGTTGATCGAGGGGAGCAGCGTCAGGTTGACCCCGAACGGCTTGTCGGTCAGCGCGCGGGTCTTGTCGATCTCCTCGCGCAGCGCCGCGCCGCTCGGGAACATGTGCGCCGTGATGAACCCGAGCGCGCCCGCATTGGCCACCGCTGCGACCAGTTCGCCGTAGCCGACGCCCGTCATACCGCCCATGATGATGGGAGTCTCGATACCGAACATGTCGGTGATGCGTGTCCTGAACATGGCCGCAGGTGCTATCGCGCCCGCGCAGCGATTACATCATCAACTTCGCTAGGGGGCAACGTAGCCGGGCTGTTTCGCTCAGAGCGCGTCCTTGACCGACTGCGGGACGTTGGAGCAAAGCTTGAACTCGAAACGGGCGCGATCGGGCGCGAACCTTCCGCCCATTTCCCGGCATTCCTGCTTGAGCCCATCGTAGATCGTCTGGACTTCATGCGGCCAAGGCGCGCCGGGTTGTTGCGCCGGGGCAGCCGGGGCCAGGGCCAACGACGCGACGACAGACACGCAGAATGCGGGACGGGACCTCGAATCCTCCTAGCGATGGACGAACTTGGGCGGACACGGCGGATAGACGCGCTCGCCCGTGCCACCACGAAAGCCGGGATTGCAGCGCTGCATGTTCGGCATGTTGCCGTTGCGAATGTTGAACCGCTGATCCGACTGGAACACCCAGAAGTTCAGATATCTGTCGGTCGAGGGGGTGAAGACGAGGCCGGTATTCGGGTCGCTCCGCGCGCCATATGTCTGGCGCGGCGCGAGGCTGACTGTGCCGGACCGTCCGGCGACTTCGGTCGGGGGTTTCTGCGAATAGAGCGCCACGTGAACCGGTCTGTCGCAGCTGTTCTCGAAGGTGAAGCGCAACGTGATCCGGTCGGGGTGCCGCCGCGTAGCATTCGGTTCGACGGCATAGCGCCATCGCACACAGCCGACCTGCATGCCGCCGCTTTCCGCGATGGTCGAAACTCCGGTTTGCTGGGCGGACAGCGGAAGTGACATCGTGGCGGCGAGGCATGCGCCAAGTCCAGGTATGATTCCCCTCATCGTCGTCTCCTACAGATAGTACCAGTCAACCTGGATCGCGCGCGGGACGGAAGAAATCGGGCAGTGTGTGTGCACCGCTCCATCGTCCTCGTTCACGAACGTGCTGGTCCCGGTGACGCGGATGACGAAGTCGCCCTGCGTCCCGACCGCGTCGTCGCCATTGCCGAACCAGCGAGCCTTTACCCGAAAGCGATTGTCGCCCAGCCGCTCGAAGCCCTGGATTTCGCGGCCGCCGTCGAATTCGCGCATCGACTTTTCGTCGAAGTAGACGAGTCCGATCGGCGGTTCGTCGCTACTGCCGCTCGCGATTGCCGCAGCACAGCTCCGGCCATAGGCGTAGAACCCCTTCGGGATCGGCGGAAAGGATGCGCTCTCGCCGGTCGACGACTTGGCAAATCGCGGTGCGAGCGCGCAGATCTTGCCGTTGCGCGACGTGCCGCCCTCGACATAATCCCGGCCATCCCACCGCAGGAACGTCACGCATTCCGCTGCCTGGATCGAACCGTCCGCGGCCTGCTCCCCGGTCATGCCCGGAAAATACTCGATATCCGGCCATTCGATTCCGGGGCGCTTGTGAAACGAATAGGCGATGAAGGTGGACTGAAACGAGACGATCTCCTTCCAGCCGCTTCCTGTCGGCGTGTGGATCGACACGACCCGCTGATTGAATCCGTGGCATTGGTCGCCGTCCTCCTGAACCACCGCATCGACACGGCCGTCGCCATTCAGATCGGCGAGATCGTCCAGCGCGGCATAGGAACCGTCGCAATCCGGATCGTACCAACCGTCGTCGCCACGCGCGAAGCCCAGCGCCCGCATGATTTGGGCCTCGCCGTCGGCGTCGGCAGGACTGCCGGGCGCCTGCGACGGCGTCGCTGCGGTGGCGCGGGGTGTCGCGTCGGTTGCTTCGGCCTCGACCGTTTCGCCGCAAGCTGTCGACAGCAGCACCAATCCGGTTGCCAGTGATGCCCTGATCATCATTTCCGTCACCCCTTGGCCAGCGGATTACGCAGTTTGCCGAGGCCGGCGGCGATCAGGGCTATGCCGGCGACGACCAGCAGCCAGACACCGAGGCCGAACGAGATCGCTGCCGAAATCGCCTCGCGTGCCATGTCCGGCACCATCGAGATCGCAGCGGCCTTGAGCATGAACACCAGCAGTGCGGCCAGCAGGGCGGCCGCTCCAGTGGCGAGCAACGGCAGCCTTTCGGCCTTGCCCGCCCAGGCGGCCCAGATCAGCCACAGCGCGCAGAGCGGCGCCAGAAAGCGCAGGGCGAGCAAAGGCTCGATCGCGCCCAGGCCCGAACTCTGGCCCCCGCCGAACATCGCCTGTGCCTCGGAGGCCATGCTGAGTTGCGCGACAATCGAACCGAGGCTCATCAGGCTGGCGCTCTCCATCGGCGATGACAGCGCCGGCAGGAAGCAGGCCAGCAGAACCACCAGCGACAACGGGACGGCGAGCGAACTGGTGAAAAGCGCACCGATCCGTGCCCCTTCGGGCGAACCCGACAGGCTGCCGAGATCGACGTTGATCCCGCTGAGCGCCGCCATCGCCGCGCCGGTGACGGGGTAGATTTCACGTGCAGTGCCGCCCTCGGTCTCGAAATCGACCGTGGTCCCGGCCGTCGGAGCGCGCTCGCCGCGCCAATCCTCGCGCGCAAAGCGGTGCCGTGAGCCGTCGTCCGCCGCGATCGCGCCGGTGCCGTCGGCCTCACTGAAGCCCAGAACCTTGCCCTTCATCGTCGATCTCCCCGTTTTGTCAGAGCTGCCCGCCGCACTGGGCGATCGTCTGCTCGCGCAGGATGTCCATCCTGTCGTCGAACTCGCGCCGGGCCGATTCCATGGCCATGCGATCGGCCGGATCGATGCCTGCCGACCGCAGGATTTCGCCGTTCACCGCATCGCGCATCGCCGGCTCCGGCCGGAGCGGCCAGCGCAGCGCCGGAAACGCCTGCTTGAGGTGATCGGGCAGGCCTTCGTCGAGCGCGCCGGCGATGCAGGCGCAATCCCGGTCGCTATTGCCATCTGCGCTGCATTCGGCCTCGATCATCGAGGCGAATTCCGAACTGCCGCATCCCGACAGCGCGAGCGCACCAATGAGAGCCACGGTGCATTTTGGAAAACCAGTCATCGGATGTCTCCTTCAGCGCTTCTTGGGGTTTAGGCCGCAGCCACGTCGCCGGGTTCGGGGTGGACGAGCCGCGGCGAGGGTGCTTGGGCCTCCGCAACTTTGGCGCGCGCCATCTCGAAGATGGCGTGATCGATCGCGGCAAGTTCCTTGCGTTTCTGCAGGAAGAAATAGAGCCAGGTGCCCGGTGCGATCAGCGCCAGCGGCAGCAGGCCGCTGAAGAGGCCGACAATCGTTCCGATGGCAGCCAGGAACGCCCAGCGCTTCTTGGTCCTGCCGCGCAGGTCTTCCAGCGCGGCGTGCTGCTCTTCGCCGCGCCCGCTGTTGTGGTTGTGGAGGTAGACCAGCCAGCCGCTGCCATCGTTGACATGACTGGCCCACACCCCCGTGATGCGCTGGCCGTCGCGCACGCCGAAGCTGCTGTTGGCGAGCTTTATCTCGGTTTCGTCGCCGTCGTCCTCCTTGAGGAAGAACCGGTTGTGCGTCGTAACGGTCGAGGAAATGTGGACCTGTGGCGCGCTCACATGTCCCACGCCGTTATGGACGTAGCCTCCGCCGCCGGAAGAGCCCCCGCTGACATGCGTCGAGGTGTAGATCGCCGAACCCACCACCTCGCCGGTGCGCGCCCAGCACTTCGCCTCATCCGGGCGGAGAATGACTGTCGATTTCGATTTCGCCATGACAACGACTCCCTTTCGCTGTGATGGCCAAAGCCTGCCGCCAGGCTTGCGCCGCGTCTTGAAGTCGCCATCAAGAAATTCTAAAGTTTGTTGATTTTGCAGGGGGGTCGCATGGGCGGGAGCAGTTCCTCGCGCCGGCGCCGCCGCCTTTGGCGGTTCGCCGGCTCCGAATTCGACGAGGCGAGCTGGACGCTGCGCGTCGCCGGGCATCCGGTTTCGCTGGAAGCAAAACCGCTCGAGGTCCTGCATGAACTGCTGCTGCGCGCAGGCGAGGTGGTCACCAAGGACGAGATCCTCGACGCGGTCTGGCCGGGGATCAACGTCGTCGAAGGATCGCTGCCCACGGCCATCTCCAAACTGCGCAAGGCCCTTGGCGATGGCGAGGCGTCGGTTATCGCAACCGTCCCGCGGATCGGTTATCGGCTGGTGGCCGAGGTCAGCATAGACAGCATCGATGCGCCGCTGGCCCCACGCTTCGAGTTCGCTGCGGGCGATCCGGTCCCGGGCCGCAACCAGTGGCGCCTCGACGAGGCGCTCGGTGATACCGGCGCGAACGATGTCTGGACCGCGCGGCATGCCAAGATCGGCGATGTGCGCGTGTTCAAGTTCGCCGACGCGCCCGACCGGCTGCGCGCACTGAAGCGCGAGGCCGCGCTGGCACGGGTCCTTGCCGCGGGGCTGGGCGAGCAAGCACCGATGCCCGCCTTGCTCGAATGGAATTTCGAGCATTCGCCCTACTTCCTCGAATATGCCCACGGCGGGGTGGACCTGCTGCGCTGGGCCGAGGTGTCGGGCGGGCTCGGCGCGATTGCTCTGGAACGGCGGATCGCCATTGCCTGCGACATCGCCCGCGCAGTCGCCGCAGTCCACGGGATCGGCGTACTGCACAAGGACCTGAAGCCGGCCAATATCCTGGTCGAAAAGGTCGGCGATGCCGACCGAGTGCGCCTCGCCGATTTCGGCAGCGGCCGCCTGATCGAACGGACCGTGTTCGATACTTTCGGGATCACTGACCCCGGATCGCTGGAGGCCGAACTGGCAGGCGAGGAAAGCCGGTCGGGCACGGCGGCGTATCGCGCCCCTGAGCTTGTCGGCGATGCGATGCCGACGATTGCAAGCGACATCTACGCGCTCGGGCTGATCCTGCTCCAGCTCGTGGTGGGCGATTTCGCTGCCACTCTGGCACCCGGATGGGAGCGACGGGTCGACGATCCGCTGCTGCGCGACGATATCGCGCGTGCCGCCGCCGGCAATCCGGCGGATCGCTTCGCCAGTGCGGCGGAACTGGCGGACCGGCTGGAGGCGCTGGAAACGCGTCGCCGCGCCGCATCCGACGCCGCGACCGTAGCCGCGCGGAACGAGGCCCTGCGTGCGGATGCCGCAAGGGCAGCGGCGCGACGCCCCTGGGTCCAGGCCGCCTTCGCGACGCTGGCGGTCGGGTTGCTCGTTTCCGGCGGGCTTGCCGCCTATGCCTGGACGCAGCGCAACGAAGCTGTGGCGGCACGCGACCTCGCGGAAACCAGTTATGCCTTCCTCGCCGAAGACATCCTGTCGAGTCCCGACCCGGTTCGTTCCAATGCCGAAGAGTCTGTGATGGCGGCGATGAAACGGGCGAGCGCCAGTATCGACCAGCGCTACGCTTCCGCGCCCGCAACTGCCGCCCGGCTTCACCTCGCGGTAGCGCGTGCCTTCCACCAGCGCGGAGACATGGAGACTGCGCGAACCGCATACGCCAACGCCGAACGCCAGTTCGCACGAGCGGGCGAGACCCAAGGCGACGATGCGGTGATCGGACGCCTGGGACTCGCGCATCTCGAGGCGAATTCGGGCCAGCCGGAGCGGCTTGAACTCGCGGGCAAGATCGTAGCACGCGAGCGCGAACGACTGGGCCAGCGGGCGGATAGTGGAAGGGTCGGTTACTGGCTCGCGCTATCCGAGGGCGCTTACCATTTCTTCGGAGACATAGAACAGGCCGAGCGCGCCTTTCGCCGCTCGGTCGCGCTCGGATCGACGCCCGAAGCCGGGATCAGCCAAGGCCAACTGCTGAAGTCGCGTTCGTCGCTCTTGATTACCATGATGCGGCTGGGGAAGTTCAAGGAAGCTGAGCCGGTAGCGCGCGACATCCTGGCGGCGTCGATCCTCGTACGGGGTGCGAGGCATCCCGATACCTTGGTCGCGCAGCAGCATTTGATCACCAACATGTCGTTCCTCGGTCGCCACGAGGAAGCGCTGCGGCGGAGCGCGCCGCTGCTCAAAGCGACCGAGGACGTGTTCGGTCCCGACCATCGGTTCGCGCTGACGTTGCGGTCGACCCGCTTCGAGAGTTTCTCGGCGCTTGGTCGATTCGAGGAAGCGGCGGCGGAATCGCTCAGGGTATGGCAGGGTGCTTCGGCACAGGCCGGGCCGGAGTCGCATCAAGCCATCGTCGGGCAGAACGATTACGGCGCTGCCCTTTGCCAGACCGCGCGCAAGGGCGAGGCGCTGGGAATTCTCCGTCAGGCCAGCGAGCGCGTGGAGGCAGCGTTTCCCGCCGAATATCCGCTGGTTCATGTCGTTCGCTATTACCTGGCCGAATGCCAGCTCGCCAACCGCCGCTTTGCCGAGGCGGAACGGTTGATGAAGGCGATCGACCGCAAGGGAGCGATCACGCTGCTGGGGCGTCCGGAGTTCGATGCCGAGGTCGATCTCGGTCTGGCCGATGCCGCGCTCGGTCAGGGCAGGCGGGAGGAGGCATCACGGCTGCTGACCAAGGCACAGAACGGCCTCGCCGACAGCGACGACGCCGTGATCAAACGGCGCCTCGCCAGCCTGCGGGCCGCGCTCGGTTAGACCGCTACCACCGTCTGCTCGATCGCGCCGAAGATCGAATGGCCGTGGTCGTCCTGCATCCAGATGCGGACGGTATCGCCGGGTTGCATGAAGGGGGTCTTCGGCGCGCCGTCGAGTATCGTCTCGATCATGCGGATTTCGGCAATGCACGAATAGCCGAGCCCCCCCTGGCTGACCGGCTTGCCCGGGCCTCCGTCGGCATCCTGGTTCGATACCGTGCCCGATCCGATGATTGCCCCCGCGCCTAGGTTCCGCGTCTTGGCTGCATGGGCGACCAAATCGGCGAGACTGAAAGTCGCGTCGACCCCGGCGTCCGCCCGTCCGAACGGCTCGCCGTTGTGGTCGACCATCAGCGGACGCCTGATCACGCTGCCCTGCCACGCGTCGCCAAGCTCGTCGGGCGTCACCGCGACCGGGCTGAACGCTGTCGCGGGCTTGGATTGGAAGAACCCGAAGCCTTTCGCCAGCTCGCCGGGGATGAGCCCGCGCAAGGACACATCGTTGACCAACATCAACAGCTTGATGTGGTCTGCCGCATCCTCCGCTGTCGTACCCATCGGCACGTCGTCGACCACGCAGGCGATCTCGCCCTCCATGTCGCAGCCCCAGGCGACATCGCCCAGCGGAATGTCGCCGCGCGGAGGCAGGAAATCGTCGCTGCCCCCCTGGTACATCAGCGGGTCGTGGTAGAAACTCTCCGGCACCTCGGCGCCGCGCGCCTTGCGCACCAGTTCGACGTGGTTGATGTAGGCGCTCCCATCGGCCCACTGGTAGGCACGCGGCAGCGGCGAATGCGCCTCGCGCTCGTGGAAGCGCTCGCAGGGCACCGTCTGGTGCTCGACATCGGTGTAGAGGGCCTCCAGCCGGGGGGCGATGTTGGCCCAGTCGTCGAGCGCGGCCTGCAGCGTCGGGGCGATGTTGTCGGCGGCACAATAGCGCGTGATGTCCTTCGAGACGACGACCAGCTTGCCGTCGCGGGTCCCGTCGTTAAGCGTGGCGAGCTTCATGCGTCTTTCCTCTCGGGATTGTCGGGCTGGTTGTCGGGATGGGCGCGCTGGAACGCCGGGAGCGCGAGGCAGGCGGCCTCTATCCTGCGCATGCGGGGCATCGGTTCGAGATCGAGCGCGAAGCGGCGCGCGTTGTAGAGCTGCGGCAGCAGCAGGACCTCGAACAGGCCGGGTGTCTGGAACAGGAATTCGCCGCTGCCGAGCTGCTCAAGCCGCGCCTCGATCGGCACGAACGTCCGCGCCAGCCAGTGGCGATACCAGGTGTCGACCTGTTCCTGCGATGCGCCGAATTCGGCCTTGAGGTACTTCAGCACCTGCAGGTTGTTAGGTGCATGCGTTTCGGTCGCGATGGCGTAGGCCAGTTCGCGCGCGGTATAGCGGTCCTCGACCGACGCGGGCAGCAGAGGCGGCTCGGGATAGGCTTCCTCGAGCCATTCGAGCAGTGCCATCGACTGCGCCCGGTCGCGTCCGTCCGCTTCCAGCATCGGTACGCTGCCGAACGGGTTGCGTGCGACGAACGCCGGGTCCGATTGCTCCGATTCAATCAGGTTTACCGGCACGACCTCGTAATCGAGGCCCTTCAGATTGAGCGCAATCCGCAGGCGGTAGGTGGTCGAACTGCGATAGTATCCGTGCAGCTGCATCAGAACGCCGGGATGCCGGTGATGCCGCGGCCGAGGATCAGCGCGTGCACGTCGTGCGTGCCCTCGTAGGTATTGACCGTCTCGAGGTTCACCATGTGACGGATCACCTGATATTCGTCGGAGATGCCGTTGCCGCCGTGCATGTCGCGCGCGGCGCGAGCGATTTCGAGCGCCTTGCCGACGTTGTTGCGCTTGACCACGCTGATCATGTCGGGGGCGAAGCGGCCCTCGTCCATCAGGCGGCCGACGCGCAGGCTGCCTTGCAGGCCGAGGGCGATGTCGGTGAGCATATCGGCGAGCTTCTTCTGGTAGAGCTGCGTCGCCGCGAGCGGGCGGCCGAACTGCTTGCGGTCGAGGCCGTACTGGCGCGCGGCGTGCATGCAGAACTCGGCCGCGCCCAATGCCCCCCAGGAAATGCCGTAGCGCGCACGGTTGAGGCAGCCGAAAGGGCCCTTGAGGCCCTGCACATCGGGCAGCAAGGCTTCCGCACCGACCTTCACATCATCCATCACGATCATGCCGGTGGTCGAGGCGCGCAAGCTTACCTTGCCCTCGATCTTGGGCGCGGAAAGGCCGGCCATGCCCTTTTCCAGCACGAACCCGCGGATGCCGCCGCCGTGCGCCTCGCTCTTGGCCCAGACGACGAACACGTCGGCGAACGGGGCGTTGGAAATCCAGGTTTTGGAGCCATTGAGGATGAAGCCGTCGCCGTCCTGTCGGGCGACCGTCTTCATCCCGGCGGGATCGGACCCGGCGTCGGGCTCGGTCAGGCCGAAGCACCCGATCAGCTGGCCGCTGGCGAGGCCCGGCAGGTACTTGCGGCGCTGCTCTTCGGAACCGTAGGCGTAGATCGGATACATCACGAGGCTGGACTGAACGCTCGCCATCGAGCGGTAGCCGGAATCGACCCGCTCGATTTCGCGCGCGATCAGGCCATAGGCGACGTAGCTTGCGCCCGCGCCGCCGTATTCCTCGGGAATCGTTGCGCCGAGGAGACCGGCGTGGCCGAACAGCGGGAACAGCTCGGGCGCATCGGCTTCGTCGCGAAACGCCTGCTGGACGCGCGGCTGGAGTTCGCTCTGGGCAAACCCGTGCGCGGCGTCGCGGATCATCCGCTCGTCTTCGGTCAGCTGCGTTTCGAGATCGAATGGGTCAGCCCAGTCGAACGGCACCATCCCCGACACAAGTTTCTCCTGTAACCGCCTTTGCGCGCCCCTTCGCAGGGATGCGCCCGCGCCGCAAGGGGCGGGGCGGTCAGGACTGATTGCGCTACGTCAGGCCGCCAACACCTGGTGGACCTTGCTCAGCAGCTTGTCCGGGGGACACGGCTTGGAGCAGGCGATCGCCTGCGGGAAGCGCTTGGCGACCTCGCTCGGACTGAACTGGCCCGAGTGGAAGATCACCGGGACATCTTCCGCGATCAGCTTCTCGGCGAGCTGGAAGGAATACCCGTCGTCGAGCTCGACATCCAGAATCGCCACATCTGGCCTGCACTTCTGCAGTGACAGCATGGCGGACGATATGTCGGGGTAGGGTCCCTCGACGGCGAAACCTGCCTCCTCGACCGTGTCGCACAGATCGTAGGCAACAATCAGCTCGTCTTCGGCGACGAGTACGCGGGGCTGGGTCATGGCATGACCTCCAGGTTGCAAAAATGGCTTGTTGAGCCTTCCAACCCGGCCCCGTGGTGCGGGTTCCCGGCGAATTCGCCGCCAGCGGCCAAGTGTTCTCAAAGCCTGCCGAATTTTTCCTCGTAGGCGGCGTTGTCGCCCGCTGCGAGAAGCCGCGCCTGCTCGCGCCAGTCGTCACGGCGGATCCGCCCCTCGAACCGGCCCAGCTTCGTATCGATGCGGTCGATATCGGCATCGGTCCAGCCCGCGACCTGCGCGAAGCTGGTGACTCCGAGCGAGGCGAGCAGGTCGGCGAGTTTGGGCCCTACCCCCTTGATGCGGGTCAGGTCGTCTCTTTCGCCAGCGCCGCTGCCGACGCCCGCTGGCACCGAGACCGGAGCCTCGGCGGGTGTGATCACGGATGCTGCCGGGGCAGAGTCGATCAGCGCCTGGTTGCGCGCAGCCGGATCGGCGCCTTCGTCGAGCACGTCGCGGCGATCGTGCGAAACTTTCGTGCGGCGCGAGGCGACGAAGATCCACCACGCGACGACGATCCCGATCAGCAGTGCGGCGACCAGCAACGGCCAGTTGGTTTCGACCAGTTCCATCATCGGTCCATTTCCCCATCTTCGGATTTCGGGCTGTCGGGTTGATCGGGCGCTGCGGGTTGGCCCCAGGCAAGCCAGCCGAGCGCGAGGCCCGCACCATAGGCCACCAGCGCCAGCACGATCAGTTCGAACAGCAGCGGCACGGCGCTATCTCGGCCCCGGCGTGTCGACCGGGGTCGGCCGCAGCGGCACGGTGGCGATGACCGAGAACTCGATCCGCCGGTTGGCGGGGTCTTGCGGTGCCAGGCCGTCGATCGGCTGGGCGGAACCGACGCCGCTCGCGCGCAATTCGCTCGCAGGAATGCCGCGCCGCACCAGTGCCTCGCGCACGGCCTCGGCCCGGTCGCGCGACAGCGAGATGTTGGCGGGTTCCGAACCCGAGGCATCGGTGTGGCCGACGATCGCGATCGAACCGCCGAGGCAGGGTTGGAGCGCCATTGCGACCTCGTCGAGCAGCTCGCGGCTGGCGAGGTCGATATTGCTGCTCGCCTCCTCGAAGCGGATCGTGCGGGCGCGTAGCAGCGCCTCGACGTCTTCCTGGCAATGGAGCGGAGTGAGCGTGAGCGTGCCGCTCTGGGCGCGGATGGTCCCGTCGGACCAGCGGATGCCGCCGATGCCGGGCACCGCCCCGACCGCCTTGGCCACGCGGTCGCGAAGCTCCTCGCTCAGCGACTCTCCGCCAGAAAGCGTCGGATGCCGGGTCACCAGTCCGCCACCTGAAGCGAAACTGGCGGTAACCCCATCGCCGCCTTCCCCCACTATCGCCGCTTCGGCACCGCGCGCCAATTCCGTCTCGAGCGCAGGGCCGCCCGTGCGCGCGAACAGCCCGGCGAGCAGGCTCACCAGCAGCGCACCGGCGGCGCAGGAAAGGACGGAACGGGCGGGCACGCGACGAGCCTTAGCCAGCGATCGTCGGCAGAGAAAGCCCCCGGTACGGCGTTATCATTCGGCGGCGGACGGACGCGGCGGCTGGTCGTCGGGCTGATCGTCCTCGCCGCCGAGATTGCGGCGGAACAGCACGCGGTCCTCCGGTCCGAAGCCCTTGTTCCAGATGACCCAGCCATAGGTGAACAGGATCGCCGGAACACCGATGATCAGTTCGGCCCATTCGGGCACCTGCGTCGCCGCGAACCCGACTACGATCGCGGGCGCGGCGGCCCAGACCAGCGCCCAGCGCCAGTTGTTGACCGGCTGCCGGAGGATCCGCGACAGCAGCAGTGCCTTGGCGAGCGATGCGGCCGCGAGCGCCAGCATCAGTGCGAATGCGGCAGCGGCCGCCTTGTAGCTCTCGCCGTAATCTAGGCGGTCGACGACCATGATCAGGGCCACGGTCAACAGGCCCTGGAGCGCGATGGTAGCGACCGAAATGGCGAGGTTGCGCTTGCGCGCGACATAGACCAGCGCGGCTTCGGAGACGACGGCCGTCGCCGCGACAACTTCCGCCGCAAGCAGGAACGCGAGCGCGCCCGTCCCGCCGACGAAGTTGGGGCCGACGAGGCCCATCACCGCCTCGCCCGGAATGCCCAGCGCCAGCGCGATGCCCGCCTGCGCGGCGACGATCCAGAAGCCGACTTGGCACACCTGCCGAGCAATGGCGGCATGGTTGCCTTCCTTCAGGTTGCGGGTGATCACCGGGCCGAGGATCGGCTCGAAGCTGGTCTTGAGCTTCTGCGGCAGACTCGCGACCTGCTGGGCGATGTAGTAGATCCCGACCGCTGCCGGTGCGGCGAACAGGCCGAGGATGAAGATGTCGAGCCGCCGCGTGCCCCACTCGATCGCGTCGGCGACTGCCAGCGGGAAGGCGCGGGCGGTCACGCGGCCCATCTCGCGTGGGCGCGGTCGCCAATCGTGTGGCAGGCCATAGCTGCGCAGGAACGGCACCACCGCCGCCAGCATCCCGGCGAAGATCGAGACGATGTAGGCGAGCGACAGCCCCGAATCGCGCCACGGCGAGAAGTAGAACACCCCCGCCATGATCGAGATCGTCCACGGCTCGACCACCGCACGGGCACGCACCGTCGTCGCGACGTCGAATTTGTAGGCCTGCGCGGCGAGCAGGATCTCGGTCAGCGCGTAGGCGGGAATGGCGACGACCAGCAGCCGGTCGATCTCGGTATAGGTCCCGCTGGGGAACATCGGCGCGGGCACCAGCCACAGCGCCAGCCCGCCGATACACGAGAAAAGCACCGCCAGCAGCATACCGTCGAACACGAGGTTCGACTGGCGGATGCCTTCGCCCTCGGTCAGCCGCTGGGCGAGGCCGCGCTTCTCGCCCATCGAGCAGATCAGCGCGAGCAGTTCGACCACGACCAGCGCCGAGGCGAAGCGTCCCAGTGCGTCGGCACCGTAGAGCCGGCCTGCGATGAACAGGAACGGCAGCCGCGCGACCAAGCGCAGCAGGAAGCCGTAGAAGTTCGTCCGCCCGCCCTTTGCCAGCGCGGCGATGTCGCCCTGCGATGTATCGGCGGTCACGCCGCCGGTTCCTGTTCGGCGCGCAACGGCCGGGCGAGCAGTTCGGTCACGATCTCGCGCGCTGGGGCACCTTGGAGCAGGCGATAGACCGCCGCTACGATCGGCATCGCGACGCCGTGGCGCGCGGCGAGCTCAGTCAGCACCGGGGCGGTGAAGGCACCCTCGGCCACCGTACGCCGATCGGCCATCAGCGCCTCGGGCGATTGCCCTTCGCCCAGTGCCTTGCCGAGCGAGAAGTTGCGGCTGGCAGTGGAGGAACAGGTCAGCACGAGGTCGCCGAGGCCGCACAGGCCCGCCAGCGTCTCAGCGCGCGCGCCGAGCGCCTCGCCGAAGCGGAGCATCTCGGCATAGCCGCGCGCGATCAGCGCGGCGCGCGCGTTCTGGCCGAGTTGCAATCCGTCGACCACGCCGCAGGCGATCGCGAGCACGTTCTTGACCGCACCCCCAATTTCTGCCCCGGTCACGTCGTCGGAATAGTAGGGACGGAAGCTCGGACGCGCGACCACCGGGGCCACGCGTGACCACTGCTCGCGCCCGCCGCTGCACGCCAGCGTGACAGCGGTCGGCAGCCCGGCGGCGACTTCGTGCGCGAAGGTGGGGCCGGACAGGACCGCCACGACGCTGTCGGGCGCGCCCTCGCGCGCGACATGGTTCATCAGCCGCCCGGTGCCCGCCTCGATGCCCTTGCTGCAAAGGATGAGGTCGCGCGGATGGCGCGGCAGACCCGACAGCACCTTCCCAAGATGCTGCGCCGGAGTGACGGCTAGCAGCGTGTCGCAGTCCGCCAGGTCGGCGAGATCGCCGGTTGCGCGGATACCGGGAGCGAGCGTGGCCGAGGGCAGGTAGAGTGAATTGCGGTGTGCGGTGTTGATCTCGCCCACCAACTCGGGCTCGAGCGCCCAGAGCAGCACCGCGCGGCTGTCGGACGCCAGCATCTGCGCCAGCGCCGTACCCCAGGCGCCCGCACCGATGACCCCCACCGTTGCAGTCATACCTGAGGTCATGCCTTGTACCCTGCGCCGCGCACCGGCTCCGCCTCGGGATCGAGCGGCCAGCGCGGCCGGGCGACGAAATCGAGCGGGTCGGACTGGCCGAGCCGCTCGCAGCCCGCCCAGGCGATCATCGCCGCGTTGTCGGTGCAAAGTGCCGGGGGCGGGGCGACGAAGCGCATGCCATGCTCTGCCGCGAGCGCTTCGAGCGCGGTCCGGATAGCCTTGTTCGCCGCGACGCCGCCCGCGACGACCAGAGCCGGCGCCTGGTTCGCATTGAGCGCGATCCGGAGCCGGTCGATCACGCAATCGAGTGCGGCCTGCTGGAAGCTCGCCGCGATGTCGGCGTCGGCATGCTTGCCGCTCTCCTTGGCCCGCAGGACCGCGCTCTTGAGGCCCGCAAAGCTGAAATGCGGCTCGCCGCTGCCCACCAGCGGGCGGGGCAGGGGTACGGCCTTTGGATCGCCGGTGGCTGCCATCCGTTCTACGGCTGGCCCGCCCGGGAATCCGAGCCCGAGGATTTTGGCGGTCTTGTCGAACGCCTCGCCCAGCGCGTCGTCGATCGTGGTGGCGAGGCGGCGATACTGCCCCACGCCCTCGACCCGCAGGATCTGGCAGTGCCCGCCCGATACCAGCAGCAGCACGTAAGGGAATTCGAGCGCGGGGTCGGCCAGCCGCGGCGAGAGCGCGTGGCCTTCGAGGTGATTGACCGCGATCAGCGGGACATCGCTCGCCATTGCCAGCGCCTTGGCCGAGACGAGCCCGACCATGACCCCGCCGATCAGCCCCGGCCCGGCGGTCGCAGCGATGGCGTCGAGGTCCGCCAGCGCAACGCCTGCGTCGTCCAGCACCGCGGCAATCATGGGCGCCAGCCGGTCCGCGTGCGCACGCGCGGCGATTTCGGGCACGACCCCGCCATAGGGCGCATGTGCTTCGTCCTGGCTGGCGATGCGCTGTGCCACGATGGTGCGGTCGGTCGCGACCAGCGCCACCGCGGTCTCGTCGCAGCTCGATTCTATCCCGAGGACAATGCCCATCCGGCTTCCCCTGAACATTTTGCGCGGCTAGGGCAAGCACAGCCCTATGAACGACGAACCCCGGCTCCGCCTCGGCACGCGCCAGTCCCCGCTCGCGATGGCGCAGGCCGAAGAGGCGCGCGCGCGGCTCTGTGCGGCACACGGCTGGCCCGAAAGCGCGATCGAACTGGTCACCGTGCGCGCAAGCGGGGACAAGATCCAGGATCGTCCCCTCGCCGATATCGGCGGCAAGGCCCTATGGACCAAGGAACTCGACCAGTGGCTGGGCGAGGGCCGGATCGATTTCGCGGTCCATTCGATGAAGGACGTCGAGACGGTCCGCCCCGCAAGCCTCGTCATTGCCGCTATCCTGCCGCGCGAGGACGTGCGCGACGTGCTGGTCGGGGCGACCTCGCTCGGGGCGATCCCGCATGGCGCGCGAGTCGGCACAAGCGCACCGCGCCGCGCCGCGCAGATGCGCCACCTGCGCCCCGATTGCGAGGTCGTGCTGTTCCGCGGCAATGTCGCCACGCGCCTTGCCAAGCTGGCGGCGGGCGAGGCGGACGTGACGCTGCTGGCCGCGGCGGGCTTGGCGCGGCTGGGCGAGACCGGCACCGGCACCCCGCTGGAGACCGATGAATTCCTTCCCGCGCCCGCGCAGGGCGCGATCGGGATCGAGTGCCGGGCGGACGACGCAGCCACGCGCGAACTGCTTGCGGCCATCGACCATGCGCCCTCGCGCGCGGCAGTGGTCGGAGAGCGGGCGCTGCTCGCGGCGCTCGACGGCAATTGCCACAGTCCCATCGCAGTGCTGACGACCCACGGTGAGGCAGGGCTGGAGCTGCGTGCCGCGCTGTTCAGCGCCGACGGCGCCGAGCGGATCGAGGGCAGCTGTATCTTTGCCGCGGGGGACCATTCGCCGCTGAATGCGCTCGCGGCCGACCTGCTCGCTCGCGCGACGCCCGGCATCGCGGCGCTGTTCGGCAGGGCGGAGTGAGCGCGCGGCTGTTCGTCCTGCGCCCGGAGCCGGGGCTTACCGCCACACTCGCCGCCGCCAAGGCCATGGAGCTCGATGCATTAGGCGCACCGCTGGCGAAAGTCGAAGCTGTTGCCTGGACGCCGCCTGCGCGCTCGGAGTTCGACGCCCTGCTCGTCGGCAGCGCCAACGCGGTGCGGCATGGTGGAGCGAGTCTCGAGATACTCCACGGAGCCACCACGCATGTCGTCGGCACCGCGACTGCCGATGCAGCGCGTGCGGCCGGACTGGTGGTCGGGCGCGTGGGCAGCGGCGGTTTGCAGGCGCTGGTTGCGAGCATGGCCGGAAGCGGCCTGCGGCTGCTGCGTCTCGCAGGGGAGAAGCGCCTGCCGCTCGATCCTCCCGGGGACGTCGCGATCGTCGAGCGCGTGGTCTATCGCCTGGCCTATCAGTCGCTGCCTGACGGGCTGGCGTCGCAACTGACGCGCGGGGGCGTCGTCCTGCTCCATTCGGGCGAGGCGGCGGTGCACTTCGCGCGCGAATGCGATCGCCTTGCAATCGCGCGTTCGGGCCTGTTGCTGGCAGCCCTTGCGCCACGCATCGCCGAGGCGGCTGGCGAGGGCTGGGCGCGCATTGCCAGTGCTCCTGATCCGACCGACGCCGCATTGCTGGCATTGGCGCGCGACATGTGCCAATAGGCTGGGCTGGACGGCGTCCGGTCGCGGCGTCGGTGGGTCGCAGAACGGACGTACATGGACGAATACCCCAGCCAACTGGCAGCGCAGGCCTCGCGTGGCAGGCGCAACTCCCTGAAACCATTCCTGATCGTCGGCGTAGCCAGTTTCGCGATCGGGGCATCGCTGATCGGCTACTTTGCGTGGCGGGCCAATCCCGACCTGTTTTTCGTCGCCGGGGCACCCGCTGGCGAACAGGTTGAGGTTGTGGCAGACCAGTCCGGCACGCCTGATGCGTTGCCCGCTCCGTCGCCGAGCGCGACGGCAACTCGCGCCGCCGAGCGCACCGCGCAGGCGGTCGAAAGGGTCGAAGAGCAGGCGGGCGGGTTCGAGCAGCGCCTGGTCGCTGCCGAGCAGCGGCTCGCCCGGCTCGATCTGCAGGCGCAGGCCGCGTCGGGCAATGCGGCCCGTGCCGAGGGCCTGCTGATCGCCTTCGCCACGCGGCGCTCGCTGACCCGCGGTGCGGAACTCGGATATCTGGCCGACCAGCTTCGCCTGCGTTTCGGCGACGCGATGCCGAACGCGGTCGAGACGGTCATCGAATTCTCGCGCGCGCCTGTGACGCTAGACGTGTTGATCGCCCGGCTCGACGGCATCGCCCCCAGTCTCGAGGAGGCGCGCGACGAATCCGTGCTTGGCCGGGTCCGCCGCGAACTGGGCGAACTGTTCGTCATCCGCCGCGAGAATACGCCGTCCCCGCAACCATCGCGGCGGATCGAGCGGGCGCGGTTCTTCCTCGAGAGCGGACGGGTCGACCGTGCGATCGAGGAAGTGCGAAACCTGCCCGGCGCGACCGATGCCCAGGCCTGGATCCGCGATGCCGCCCGCTATTCCGCCGCCCAGCGCGCGCTGGACCGGATCGAAACCGCAGCGGTGCTTGAGCCGCGCCGACTGCGCGACGGCGAAGGCCGGACCGTCGAGCAGCTGAGTCCGCTGCAGGAAGGCGCCAGCTAGGCGCGGAGCAATTCGGGAACGTCGCCTGAGACGCCGCGCGCCTCGTCCATGAACCAGCGCTTGAGCAGCGGCGCACGCTGAACGCCGCCCATCCCTATACGGCGGATTGCCGAGGCGGCCTTTCCCGGCACGCCAAACAGCCGGGTCAATCCGTCGGTCGCTAGTGCGACCATGAAGCTATCGAGCCCGCGCCATCGCTCGTAGCGCGCCAGCAATTGTGCGTCCCCGGGCTCGAGCCCGAGCCGCATGCCCTCGGCCAGCACCTCGACCAGTGCTCCGACATCGCGCAGGCCCAAGTTGAGGCCTTGCCCGGCGATCGGGTGGATCCCATGCGCGCTGTCGCCGACCAGCGCCAACCGGTCTTCTGTGATCCGCACGGTGTGATGAAAACCGAGCGGGAAAGAAGAACGCGGCCCGACAGCCGTAATTGAGCCGAACAGGTCGCCCATGCGCTTGTCGAGCTCGGCGAGGAACGCCCGGTCGGACAGCTTGAGCGTGCCTGCTGCGTCGTTCTCGTCCACCGTCCAGACCAATGCGCTGCGATGCGTGCCGTTCGCACTGTCGCGCATCGGCAGCAGCGCGAAAGGCCCCGCGGGATAGAAGATTTCCCATGCCACGTTGTCGTGCGGCCGCTCGTGGGTCAGCCCGGCGATGATCGCGCGGTGGCGGTAGTCCCAGTTGGCGATGGTTATGCCGGCTGCATCGCGGGTCGGCGACTTGCGCCCTTCGGCAGCGATCATCAGCGATGCGACCAGCGTCCGGCCATCGGCGAGCGTGGCGGAAACGCCATGCGCGCCGCGCTCGCGATCGACGACGTCGGCCTTGCTGTGCCAGGCAATCAGCGGCTGCTTCGCCGCCGCCTCGAACAGCGCGAGGCGAAGCTGGCGGTTGGCGAACATGCGGCCGAGCGAGCCTTCATGCGGTTCGGGGGTGAAATCGATCCGACCCGGTTTCATCTGGTCGGTGATCGCGATGGTCGCGATCGGGCAGGCATGCGGCTCGAGCGCATCGGCGAGGCCGATATTGCGGAACAGGTTCCAGCTCGCGGTCGAGATGGCGCTGGCACGCCCGTCGAAGCCTTCGGCGGTCAGTTCCGCCGGATCGGCGCGGTCGACGACGTGGCTCGACAGGCCCTTGCGCGCCGCAGCCAGCGCCAGCGTCATCCCGACAAGACCGCCGCCCAGAATCAGGAGATCGCGTCGTTCGGTCATCATCGCTCTCATTGCGGGTTCTCGCGCGCCGTCCTACAGGGCGCGGCATGACCGGCGCAAGGCCAATCCCCGTTCTCCTCGCGCTGCTGCTGGCGCTGATTGCGTGGAGCGGGCTGGGCGCGCAGGATGTCGCCCGCCCGGCCGAGAACATGGATCGCGGCAGCGCCAGCCTCGTGGTCGACGGTGTCGCCGCGCCAGGCGAAACCATCGATTTCGCGCTGGTGTTCGAGCCCGACGAGGGCTGGCACGGCTACTGGTCCAATCCAGGCGACGCGGGGCTGGGCATGACGCTCGACTGGCAGCTGCCGGTCGGCTGGGCGGCGGGCAAACCGCGCTATCCAGTGCCCGGCCGGCTCATGATCGCGGGCCTGATGAACCACGTCTACAAGGGTCCGCATGCCGTGCTGGTGCCGGTTGCGGTGCCAGCCTCCGCACGCCCGGGTGACGTCGTGCCGGTTGCGGTCGTGGCGCAGTGGCTCACCTGCAGCGACACCCTCTGCGTGCCGCAGTGGGCAACCCTGCGCGCCGAGATCGCGGTCGGCGCGGAAAAGCGCGGCGACGGCTGGTTCGCTGCCTGGCGGGCGGCGATCGCGCCCGAACTCGACCGCCCGGCGACATTCGCGCGCGTCGGTGACGTGCTGCGCGTCGCTATACCGTTACCCAGCGAGCTCGCGCTGGCCGATCCGCACGTGTTCGTCGGCGATCGCGACCTCGTCGCCTATGCCGCGCCGCAGGTCTTCCGCCGCCAGGGCGACCGGCTGATCGCCGATATCCCGCTGGCAGACGATGCGCGCATTCCAGCGGCAATCAGCGGCATTCTTTCGTTCGGCGACGGTCAGGGGGTGCGTTTCGATGGCGCGCCTGGTGCGGTTGCAATCGAAGGGGCGAGGCTGGTTGCGGATGCCGAGACGCCCTCGCTCGCAGGGCTCGTGCTTGCTGCCTTGCTCGGCGGGCTGCTGCTCAACTTGATGCCCTGCGTGTTCCCCATCCTCAGCTTGAAGGCGCTGAGCCTCGCCAAGTCGGGCGAGAGCGCGGTGGCGGCGCGGCGTGAGGGGCTGGCCTATGCTGCAGGTGCTGTCCTCGCCTGCCTCGCGCTCGGCGCTGTGTTGCTGGCGCTGCGCGCGGCGGGCGAAAGCGTGGGCTGGGCGTTCCAGTTGCAGGAGCCGGGCGTGGTCGTTGCACTGCTGATGATCGCGGTGGTCGTCACCGCCAATCTCGGCGGGGTGTTCGAACTGCCGGTGCTGCCGATTACCCGCAGCGGCAGCGCTTCCGGCGGATTCGCCACAGGACTGTTGGCCGCCTTCGTCGCCACACCGTGTACCGGCCCGTTCATGGCAGCGGCGCTGGGCGCGGCGCTGGTCCTTCCGCCGGTCGAGGCGATGGCGCTGTTCGGCGCGCTCGGGCTGGGGCTGGCGCTGCCGTTCCTTGCCATCGGGACGGTACCGGCACTGCGCCGCCGCCTGCCCAAACCGGGCGCGTGGATGGTGCGCTTCCGCCGGGCGATGGCCGTGCCGATGGGGCTCACCGCGCTGGCGCTGATCTGGCTGACCGCGCGGATCGGCGGGCAGGGATTCGCGCTCGCGGCGCTGGTCGGCGTGTTCGGCGTCGTGGTGGCGCTGGTCGCGGTCGGCAGGCTGCAGCGCGCGGGCAAGCTTGCCTGGCCCGCCTTCGTCCTGATCGCCGCGCCGTTTATCGTCTTCGCCGCCTTCGCGCTCCCCGCCACGCTCGACCCCGCCGCCGCGGGCGAAACGGAATCCATGCTGGATCCCGAGCCGTTCAGCGCCGCCGCGCTCACCGAGGCGCGGGCCAGCGGCAAGCCGGTGTTCGTCTGGTTCACCGCCGACTGGTGCGTCACCTGCAAGGTCAATGAAAGCGTCGCGATCGAGCGCGAGGTGACGCGCGCCGCATTCGCCGAGGGCGGTGTCGTGACCCTGCGCGGCGACTGGACCCGCCCCGATCCCGCAATCGCCGCGTTCCTCGCCCAGCAGGGCGCCGCGGGCATTCCGCTCTACCTGTGGTACGAGCCCGGCGAAGAGGCTGAGCAGTTGCCGCAGGTTCTCACGCCCGACCTGCTCGCCGAGCGCGCTGCACGTTAGGCTGAAGGCGGGTCCGCGCGCTCGCGGCAGCGGGCGACGAGCGCGGCGGGCTGGCCGTCGGGTTTGATTCTCACGCTGCCGGCGCCCGGGATGGTCAGTTCCACTTCGCGCGTGCCGGTCAAAGCCTCCAGCCGGGGGTCGAGCACGGGCAGGTCGCCCTGCCAGATCCACGCTCGGCCATTCCATTCCGCGGCAACGGGAAACCGCGAGATATGCGCATTGCCGATCATGGCGGCGAGCGCCTTGGCCTCGGCATCCGCCGGTGCGAAGCGGGTCACGCGCACGGCGGCGTCGGGACCGCTGCCGGTGCAGGCGAGCGCGACTTGCGGTGCCGCCCCGCGCACACCGTAAACGATGCGCCCCGGCTCGCCGCTCGCTGCCCAGACGGCGTCGCTCGTGTCGGGGGAGACGATCGGATCGCTCGGAAAACGCCCTGCCTCGGCCAGGTCGACGCGCTCCTGATAGCCTTCGGTCGCGGGCGGCTGGCACCCGCTTACCGACAGGATCGCAACGGCAGCAAGAGGCGCACAACGGCGCATAAACGTCACCGACCGCGGATAAAGTCGCGCACGTCGGCCGACAGCTTGGCCCGGTCCTGCTGGCGGATATACATCATGTGGCCCGACCCGTAATATTCGTAGACGATCCGGTCCTGCGGGATGCCAGTCCGGGTCAGCGCGTATTCTGCGGCGAAGAACGGCGTCGCGAAATCGTACCACCCCTGGCCGACGAAGATCCGCATCCCGCTGTTTTCGCGCAGCGCGCGGCCGAGATAGGGCGTGACGTTGAGATAGGCATTGGTGTCGCGCCCGCCGGCGAGCCGCCAGTCCCAGTCGCGCACCCCGCCGATGGTGACGTAGTCGAGGTCGGTCTCGTATCCGATCTCGTCGCGAAAATAAGTGTTGGCGGCGGCGGTATAGCCCGCATCGATGCCGTAGAAGCTGGGATCGTTGTCGGGCGTTTCGCCCGCGCTGTCGTAGTCGCGGCCGGTATAGCGGCTGTCGAGCCGTCCGACGGTGAGGCCGCGGTCGCGCAGCAGTTCCTTGTAGAACCGCCCGCTGGTTACGCGCAGGTCGGCGCGCTCGAGGTAGTCCTCCGACAGTCCGGTCAGCCGCGCCAGCTCGCGCCGCACCGATGCGCGCTCCTCCGCCCCCGCACGCTGTCCCTTGAGCAGGAACGCGGCGTAGGGCCCTGTGGCGAACTGGCGCGCTTCCTCGGCGATCGCCTCGGGCGAGGCGCCTTCCGCCTTGCCGTGGTAGAGCGCGGTCACCGCCATGCTGGGGAGCGTGGTGATGTAGCCCAGTTCCGCCCCCTCGGTTTCTGCTCCGGCGCCGAAATCGAGGACGGTCGAAATCAGGATCACACCGTTGAGCGCAACGTCGTTGTACGAACCTTCCAGCTCGTTGACGACCGCGGCCGAGCGCGTGGTCCCGTAGCTTTCGCCGCCGAGGAACTTGGGGCTGTTCCAGCGTCCATTCTCGGCCAGCCACTGGCGGATGACCCGGGCGACCGATTGCGCGTCCTTGGTGACGCCCCAGTAGTCCTTGGGATCGGTATCGCCGATCGCGCGGCTGAAGCCGGTGCCGACCGGATCGATGAACACGAGGTCGGTGACGTCGAGCAGCGCGTCAGGGTTATCGAGGACCGGATAGGGCGGTGCGCCGTCGTCGGTCGCGTCGCCGGGAATGTCGACCCGCTTGGGCCCGAATGCGCCGAGCTGGAGCCACAGCGAAGCCGACCCCGGCCCGCCGTTGAACAGGAAGGTGACCGGACGGTTGGGATCGCGCGGCTCGGCGATATAACTGGTGGTGACGATGGCGGCCTTGGACACGCCCTTTTCGTCCTTGAGCACCTGCTCCGCGACCGTGGCGGTATAGGTGACCCGCTGCCCGCCGAAGGTACCGGTGAAGCGCTTCGAGGCGCTGTTCGCCTCGTAATCCTTTGCCGCAGCAGCAGGCTTCTCGGCGGGCTTGTCCTGCGCCAGTGCGGGGGCGGCGAGGGCGAAAACGGCCGTTGCGGCCAGCAGCTTGGCGAAAGTCATCGCGCGGCTATGGCAAACCCCCGCGCCAAGGTAAATTCCACCGCTCGATGAACGTCGTGGACGAACGACGAACGTGTGTCAGGGCTTGCCGCCCATGCGCTTGTAGCGCGTCTTCCCATACCGGGTCTTGCGCGTGCCTGGTTTGCCCTCGTTGCTGCGGCCCACGATCGGCGCTTTCTTGTCCGGGTCGGGGATCCCGAGTTCGTCGGCTTCCAGCCGTCTGATTTCGTCGCGCAGGCGGCCGGCTTCCTCGAATTCGAGGTCGGCGGCGGCCGCCCGCATGCGCTTTTCCAGATCCTCGATGTAGCCGCGCAGGTTGTGGCCAACCATGTTGTTGCGCGCGTCGTCGCCGGTGCCGATCACCACGCCGTCCTGGCTCGCCGTATGGGCGACGATGTCGGCGATCTGGCGCTTGATCGTCTGCGGGGTGATCCCGTGTTCCTCGTTGTACTGGCGCTGCTTCTCGCGGCGGCGGTCGGTTTCGGCGATCGCGCGTTCCATGCTGCCGGTCATCCGGTCGGCGTAGAGGATCACGCGCCCGTCGACGTTGCGCGCCGCGCGGCCGATCGTCTGGATGAGGCTGGTCTCCGAGCGCAGGAAACCTTCCTTGTCCGCGTCGAGGATGCACACGAGCCCGCATTCGGGGATGTCGAGCCCTTCGCGCAGGAGGTTGATCCCGATGAGCACGTCATAGACGCCGAGCCTGAGGTCGCGGATCAGCTCGATGCGCTCGAGCGTCTCCACGTCGGAATGCATGTAGCGCACCCGCACGCCCGCCTCGTGCATGAACTCGGTCAGGTCCTCGGCCATGCGCTTGGTCAGCGTGGTGACGAGCGTGCGATAGCCCTTCTGCGCGGTTGCCTTGCATTCGACGATGCAGTCCTGGACCTGGTCCTCGACCGGGCGGATTTCGACTGGGGGATCGATCAGGCCGGTCGGGCGGATCACCTGTTCGGCGAACACGCCGCCCGATTGCTCCATCTCCCACCCTCCGGGAGTGGCGCTGACGGCGAACGTCTGCGGGCGCATCGCGTCCCACTCGTTGAAGCGCAGGGGGCGGTTGTCGATGCAGCTCGGCAGCCGGAAGCCGTATTCGGCCAGCGTCAGCTTGCGGCGGTGGTCGCCCTTGGCCATCGCGCCGATCTGCGGCACCGTCTGGTGGCTTTCGTCGACGAATAGCAGCGCGTTTTCGGGCAGGTACTCGAACAAGGTCGGCGGCGGTTCGCCGGGCAGGCGTCCGGTCAGGAAGCGGCTGTAGTTCTCGATCCCCGCACAACTGCCGGTGGCGGCGATCATCTCGAGATCGAAATTGGTCCGCTGCTCCAGCCGCTGCGCTTCCAGAAGGCGGCCCTCGGCGTGCAGTTCCTTGAGTCGTTCCTCCAGCTCGAACTTTATTGCCGCGCTCGCCTGCTTCATCGTCGGCCCGGGCGTGACGTAGTGGCTGTTGGCATAGACGCGCACGGTATTGAGGCTGGCGCCCTTCTGCCCGGTCAGCGGGTCGAACTCGCTGATTTCCTCGATCTCGTCGCCGAAGAAGCTGATCCGCCAGGCCATGTCCTCGTAATGGCTCGGGAAGATCTCCAGGCTGTCGCCGCGCACGCGGAAGTTGCCGCGCTGGAAGGCGGCGTCGTTGCGCTTGTATTGCAGCGCGACCAGTTTGCGGATGATCTCGCGCTGGTCCTGCGTCTCGCCCTTCTTGAGGTCGAAGATCATCGCCGAATAGGTTTCGACCGAGCCGATGCCGTATAGGCACGAGACCGAGGCAACGATGATCACGTCGTCGCGTTCGAGCAGCGCACGGGTGGCCGAATGGCGCATCCGGTCGATCGCCTCGTTCACCGAGCTTTCCTTCTCGATGTAGGTGTCCGACCGCGGCACGTAGGCCTCGGGCTGGTAGTAGTCGTAATAGCTCACGAAATACTCGACCGCGTTGTTGGGGAAGAAGCTCTTGAACTCGCCGTAGAGCTGCGCAGCGAGGATCTTGTTGGGCGCCAGGACCAGCGCGGGGCGCTGAAGTTCCTCGATCACCTTGGCCATGGTGAAGGTCTTGCCGCTGCCAGTGACCCCGAGCAGCACCTGCGTCTGCTCGCCGTCGCGCGCGGCCTGGACCAGCTCGGTGATCGCGGTCGGCTGGTCGCCGCTGGGGGTATATTCCGAGACGAGTTCGAACCGCCTTCCGCCCATCGACTTCTCGGGGCGGGCGGGCTTGTGGGGGACGAATTCCCCGGTCGTGTCAGGCTCTTCCAGCCCGCGTCGGATCACCAGTTCGGCCATACGCCGACATATGGGCAAGCGCAGGGCATGCGGCAATGATTGGCTTTGCCCCAGAGGCTTGGTAGCTATGCGCCGAACGAGGGAGGATCACGCGATGCGGTGGCAGTTTACGATGGCGGTCGGCGCGCTGGCGCTGGCGGCATGCGGCAGCGAGCCGGGCACGCCCAAGACAGCGGACGAGATCGCCGAGGCGGCAGAGGACCTGGTCAAGCCGACCCCCGGACTCTATCGCAGCACCGCGACCATCACCGAATTCGAAGTCCCGGGCCTGCCCGCCGAACAGGCGGCGCAGATGCGCGACATGATGGGCGGGGCAAGCGGCCAGAGCAGCGAATCGTGCATGACCCAGGAACAGGCCGACGAGGGCTTCCGCAATGTCGCCAAACAGCTCGGCGAGGGGCAGGGCGGGGTGAAGTGCGAGTTCTCCGAATTCGAGGCCGCCGGATCCGATCTCGACGCGTCGCTCAAGTGCACCGGCCCGGGCGGGGTCGACGTGACGATGGACATGGACGGCACGATCGAGAAGGAGCGGAGCGAGATCGCCATGGCCATGACGCAGAAGGGTGCGGGCATTCCGGGCGGCGAGGTCCGCGTGGGGATGCAGATCAAGTCCGAGCGGATCGGCGACTGCCCCTGAGGCGCGCGTCGGGCGAAGGCAGGTCGTTCAGGCGAGGTTGAGCATGGCGGAGCCTAGAACCGAGCCCATGGCCACCCGCACCGCCCCCTCTTCGCTGGCGCAGCTTCCCGCCAACCGCGCCGAACTGGCGCGGCGGTGGGAACTGGCGCGCGAGCCGGTGCCGCTGGTCGGCAGCCGCCCGCCGCTGCGCCACCTGCTGGGCGAGCTGGTCCACCTGACCGAGCCGGTGCGCCGTCCGTTCCGCCGGATCGCCGTCGCACCCGCCGCCGAGCCGCGTACCGTCATGCTGCTGCCCGGCTTCGCTACGCATCCGATCCGCATGCGCTACATGGCGCGCCAGCTCGAACGAGCGGGGCACAAGGTCAAGCGCTGGGGCCTTGGCTTCAACTTCGGGCCGAGCGAGGCCAATTTCGACTATCTCGAGGATCGGCTGGTCGAGGTTTACGAGCGTTACGGCCGCCCTGTGGTGCTGGTCGGGTGGAGCTTGGGTGGGCTGTTCGCGCGCGAGCTGGCCAAGCGGCGGCCCGGGATGGTGCTCAAGGTCGTGACGATGGGCACGCCGTTTTCGGGCGATCCGCGCGCCAACAATGCCTGGCGCATCTATCAGTTCGTCGCCGGGCACCGGGTCGACGAGCCGCCCGTCGCGGCCGAGATCAATGCCAAGCCCCCGGTCGAGACGGTGGCCCTGTGGAGCCCGCGCGACGGCATCGTCAGCCCGCGCAGCTCGTGCGGGCGCGCCGGCGAACGCGACCGGGCGATCGCCCTGCGCTGCACGCACATCGGCTTCAGCTACTCGCCCGAATCCATCGCGACGATTCTCGCGGAGCTTGAATCGGCCTGACGCGTTTGGCCCCTTGACGGACGGCTCCGCGCCGTTGACGTTGCAGTGCAGCACGAGGGGCGGTTCGGGGGTTCATGGCGGATAGGGCGGATACTTTCGACGAAATGTACCAGCCGGACGGGGATACCCGCGCCGCCTACGACGATTACTGCGCCTGGTACGGCAACCAGCCGTCCGAACTGCTGCGGCGCAAGGACAAGGATGCGGAGGGCAGTTTTCGCCGCACCGGCATCACCTTCAATGTTTATGGCGAGCATGCGGCCGAGGAACGGCTGATCCCGTTCGACATGGTCCCGCGCATCATCACCGCCGCCGAATGGCGCCGTCTGACGCGCGGCATCGAGCAACGGGTGAGCGCGCTCAACGCCTTCATCCACGACCTCTACCACCGCCAGGAAATCGTCCGCGCCGGGCGCCTGCCGCAACGCCTTCTGCGCCAGAACGAGGCGTGGCTGCCGCACATGGTCGGCTTCACCCCGCCGGGCGGCGTCTATACCCACATCGTCGGGATCGACCTCGTGCGCACCGGGCCGGACGAATGGTTCGTGCTGGAAGACAATGCCCGTACCCCTTCGGGCGTCTCGTACATGCTCGAGAACCGCGAGACGATGATGGCGATGTTCCCGGAACTGTTCACCCGGGTGCCGGTCGCAGCAGTCTCCGACTACCCCCGCCGCCTCGCCAAGAGCCTTGCCGCCTGCGCGCCGCGCGGGACCGAGGGCAAACCGACCGTCGCGGTGCTCACCCCCGGCATCTACAACAGTGCTTACTACGAACATGCCTTCCTCGCCGACCAGATGGGGGCCGAACTGGTCGAGGGCAGCGACCTGCGCGTGATCGAAGGGCGGGTGCAGATGCGCACCACGCGCGGCTACGAGCCGGTCGACGTGCTCTATCGCCGGGTAGACGACGATTTCCTCGATCCGCTGACCTTCAACCCGACCAGCGTGCTCGGCGTGCCGGGCATCATGGACGTCTACCGCGCGGGCCGCATCACGATCGCGAATGCGCCGGGGACCGGCATCGCCGACGACAAGGCGATCTATTCCTTCATGCCCGAGATCGTCGAGTTCTACACCGGCGAGAAGCCGTTGCTGCCTAACGTCCAGACCTGGCGCTGCGCCGACGACGACAGCCTGAAGTACGTGCTCGACCATCTTGAGGAACTGGTGGTGAAGGAAGTCCACGGCTCGGGCGGCTATGGGATGCTGATCGGCCCGACCGCGTCGAAGCGCGAGATCGCGGCGTTCCGCGACAAGCTGGTCGCGCGCCCCGCCAACTACATCGCCCAGCCGACGCTGGCGCTGTCGACCTGCCCGATCTTCACCCGCGGCGGGCTCGCCCCGCGCCACGTCGACCTGCGGCCCTTCGTGCTGGTCTCGCCCGACGGGATCGACATAACGCCGGGCGGGCTGACGCGGGTGGCGCTCAAGAAGGGATCGCTGGTGGTCAATTCCTCACAAGGGGGCGGGACCAAGGACACCTGGGTGCTGAAAGACTGATGCTGGGGAAGACCGCCAACGGACTGTTCTGGATGTTCCGCTATCTCGAGCGGGCGGAGAACACTGCACGCCTGCTCGAGGCGGGGTTCCGCATGGCGCTGATCCGCGACGTGGCGACGGCGGAGGAGGAATGGCGCTCGGTCATCGAGGCGCTCGGGCTCAGGGCGACCTACGAGGCGAAAAACGGCACCTATACGGGCCAGCAGGCATGGAACTTCATTCTGCGCGACGACGACAATCCGCTCAGCGTGCTGAAAATGATTGAAAACGTGCGTACCAACGCCCGCACCACCCGCACCGCGATCACCACCGAGCTGTGGACTGCGATCAACACGAGCTGGATGGAGATCCGGGAGTGCCTCAAGCGGCCGGTGCCCCAGGGCCAGGTGCGCGACGCGCTGGAGATGATCCGCCGCGCGGGCACGCTGGTTCACGGCGCTATGGCGGGCACGCTGCTACGCGATGAGGGCTATCACTTCGCCCTTGCCGGAACTTTCGTCGAACGGGCCGACAACGTCGCGCGCACGCTCGACATGAAATACTACCTGCTGCTGCCGTCGCTGTCCTACGTCGGAACGACGATGGACACGGGTCAATGGGACCAGCTGCTGCGCTCCGTTTCGGGCGACCGTGCGTTTCGCTGGCTCAATGCCGGGCAGATCGATGCGCGCGGGATCGTCGAATTCCTGGTGCTCGACCCGCGCTTTCCCCGCAGCCTCGCCTTCTGCCACGCCGCGCTACGCGGCGAACTGGCCGCGCTGGCGCGGCTGCACCATCACGAAAGCACCTGCCATGCGCTGATGCGCGATGCCGACACGCATCTCCACCAGCTCAACATCGAGGAGGTGTTCGAGATCGGGTTGCATGAATTCCTCACCGACTTCATGCAGCGCAACACGGCCATCGCGCGAGCGATCGCCGAAGACTACCGGTTCCACGCCTGATGCGCCTCTCGATCGAACACACCACGCGCTACGCCTTTTCGGAACCGGTCGTGCACGCGCTCCAGCGCATCCGCCTGACCCCGAAGCGCACGCAGGGGCAGGAAATCCTGCGCTGGGACATGGAACTGGAGAATGCGCGGCTTGAACTCGAATACGACGACCAGCACTTCAACCACGTCTCGCTCGTCTCGATCGAGCCCGGTGCGCGAGAGGTGGTGATCCGCTGCACCGGCGAGGTCGATACCGAGGACAAGGCCGGGGTCATCGGGCGCCATTCGGGCCATCTGCCGCTGTGGAGCTTCCTTGGCCAGACGCGGCTGACCAAGCCCGGCCCGAAAGTCCGCGCGATCGCGCGCGAATGCCCGGCGGGCGAGACGATCGATCGCCTCCATGCCTTGTCGGCGCTGATCCGAGAGCGGGTGGAATACCGTACGGGCGAGACCGGCGTCGATACCACTGGCGAGGAAGCCGCCGCCGCCGGGCAGGGGGTGTGCCAGGACCACGCACACATCTTCATCGGCGCCGCGCGCGCGATGGAGGTGCCCGCGCGCTACGTCAGCGGCTACCTGATGATGAACGACCGGATCGAGCAGGAGGCGACCCACGCCTGGGCGGAGGCGCATGTGCTCGGGCTGGGCTGGGTCGGGTTCGACATTTCCAACGGCATCAGCCCCGATCCGCGCTATGTCCGCGTCGCAACGGGCCTCGACTACCGCGACGCCGCGCCGATCACCGGCATCCGCTTCGGGCGCATGCGCGAGGAACTCCACGTATCGATCGCGGTCGCGCAGCAGCAGGTGGGACAATAAGATGACCTATTGCGTCGGAATCCTGCTCGATCGCGGGCTGGTGCTGATGAGCGACACGCGCACCAATTCAGGCGTCGACAACATTTCAGTGTTCCGCAAGATGTACCGCTGGGAGGTGCCCGGTGAACGGATCATCGCGATCATGACCGCGGGCAATCTCGCCACGACGCAGGCCGTGGTCAGCCTGCTCGAGGAGCGCAGCAAGGCCCCGCTTGAACGGCGCAACTCGCTGCTCGAGGCGCCGACGATGTTCCAGGTCGCCGCCGAGGTGGGCAAGCTGCTGCAGCAGACCATTCGCGGCCAGCAGGGCGCGCACGGCGAACAGGGGCAGGGCCGCTTCACGGCCTCGATGATCGTGGCCGGGCAGATCGCGGGCATGGAGCCGCGCCTGTTCATGATCTATCCCGAAGGCAACTTCATCGAGGCGAGCTTCGACACCCCGTTCTTCCAGATCGGCGAGACCAAGTACGGTCGCCCGATCCTGATCCGCGGCTATGACCGGCAGATGAGCTTTGAGGATGCGGTCAAGTTGCTGATGGTGAGTTTCGATTCCACCCTCAAGGCCAATCTCTCGGTCGGCCTGCCGCTCGACCTGCTGGTGATCGAGCGCGACACCTTCGAGGTCGCCCACGAACGCCGCATCGCGCACGGCGACCCCTATTTCCAGTCGATCTCCTCGGACTGGAGCGACGCGCTGCGCAACGCATTCTACTCGCTGCCGGACTATTCGTTCAGCGATGACTAGCCCACATCGACTTTGGCTCGCAGCTTATCCGGTGCTTCACCTATGTATTACATCCGGTATCGAGTAAGTTTGCGACACTGAAACGAGCGTGGTCCAGCGTAAGTCAATCAGTGCTGCCGCCTAGTCTTTCGGTCCAAAACGCTCCCCATTGTGCTTCTGCAATCGCTCAGCACAGGCGATTTCCGCGCTCATGGAGAGGCTGCACCCCACCGTTCACGTCGTCGATGCGGATGCGCGATCCCGCGCGGAGCAGGCCAATGCAATCTATGCGCTTGGTTATCATGCGGAGGTTTACGCGGACATCACGGAACTTGCCGATTTCATGCCCGGGCAGGGGATCGTGCTGGTCCGCGACGATCCCGGAGCGTCTCATGCGGCCGAGGTAATCGGCGCCATGACCGCGCATGGCCTGTGGCTGCCTGTGATCGTCACAGGAAGCGAACCACGGGTGCGCGCGGTTGTCGCTGCGATAAAGGCTGGCGCGCTCGATTACCTGCGGCTGCCGCTCGACCCGGAGCGACTGGCCGATACTCTTGATCGCGTACACGATGAAGCGCGCGAGCAGGCTGAGGCGCGGCGGAGGCTGATCGAGGCGCGCCAGCTCATCGGCACCCTGTCCGCGCGCGAGCGCGAAGTGCTCGACTGGCTGGTCGAGGGGAGCAGCAACAAGGCGATCGCGCGCGAGCTCAGCATCAGCCCGCGCACGGTCGAGATTCACCGCGCCAACATGATGGGCAAGCTCGGCGCGCGGCATCCCGCGGATGCGGTGCGATTGCGGCTGGCTGCTAGCGGGAAAAGCTAGCGGCAGAAGCCGCCGTCTCCCCCGCGTTCGAGGTGGAAGTGGTCGCGGTGGGCGGCATTGTATTCGGGGCCGAGGACTGTGCGGAAGCGCTTGCAGGCGCTGCGCTGGACCACGCGGAGGAACTCGCGTTCCTGCGTCGTTCCGCCCTGCCAGTCGTCGAGCACGCTGATCCGGCGCCCGTCGGCGAGGACGAAGGCGCCGATATCGATCGCATCGGCGGTCGCATGGGCCGAGCGGCGGCCGCTGCCAGCCACGTTGCGGCAGGCGTAGCTGCCCATCGTCTCGATCCGCGCGATCGGGCTGCCGAGGATCTGGCGTGCCGCGCGGTCGACCCCGTAGCGCGCCCATTCGGAGAACGCCGTTGCGGTGGGGCAGGCGACCGGGCCGAGGTTCGAGACGCCGAGGCGGTCGAAGTCCCCCCGCACGGCCGCGAGCGAGACCGTGCCCGTCAGCGCGCAGCCCTGCCCGGTGTAGCGGTCGGGCAGCGCGCTGAAGCTGGCGCCCGCCAGCCCCAGATCCGCGAGGCACTGCTGCGTCGCCGGGTTGGGCGTCACCACCGCCGCCCGGCTGGGCGAGCGCGGGGCCTGCTGCGACGCACCGCGCCCCTCGGGCACCAGATTGCCGCATCCCGCGAGGGCGAGGCAGAGGAGGGCGAGGGCGGTCTTGCGCGGCATGGCCGCGATAGTGCCGCCCTATGGTTAACCGTTGGTTGATACGCCCCCAGACGTCGTCGCCGTTGCGGTCGCCCGGCTCACCAGCACGATCGCCAGCCAGCTCGCGATAAAGCCCGGGATGATCTCGTAGACGCCGGGGCCGCCCATAAAGGCGGCGTTCCAGCCCAGCGCGATCCAGCCCGCGACCACCGCCGCGCCGGTCACTAGCCCGGCGACCGCGCCCGCGCCGGTCATCCGGTCCCAGGTCAGCGCCAGTACCACCAGCGGTCCGAACGCCGCGCCGAACCCGGCCCAGGCATTGGCGACGAGGCCGAGCACCTGGCTTTCCGGATCGGCCGCGATCACGATCGCCGCGATCGCCACCAGCAGCACGCTCAGCCGCCCGACGTTGACCGCCTCGCGCTCGGAGCAATCCTTGCGCAGGAACAGGCGATAGACGTCCTCCGTCAGCGAGCTCGAGGCGACCAGCAATTGCGAGCTGATCGTGCTCATCACCGCGGCCAGCAGCGCGGCGAGGAGGAACCCGGTCACCAGCGGATCGAACAGCAACTCGGCGAGCACGATGAAGATCGTCTCCGGGTCTTCCACCACCAGCCCGTTGCGCTCGACATAGGCGCGCCCCGCCAGCCCAACGCCGATCGCGCCGAGCAGGCATACGCCCATCCAGGTCATGCCGATGTTGCGCGCGGCGGGCACATCCTCGACCGAGCGGATCGCCATGAAACGCACGATGATGTGCGGCTGCCCGAAGTAGCCGAGGCCCCAGGTCACTGCGCTCAGGAACCCGACGAACGTCAGCCCCTGCGTCAGGCTGAGGAACCCGTCGACCGGGACTTCGGCCAACGATCCGCCCGCGCTACCGCCCGGGCCGAACATCACCACCAAGGGCATCAAGACCAGCGCGGTCACCATGATCAGACCCTGGACGAAGTCGGTCAGGCTGACCGCGAGGAATCCGCCGATCATGGTATAGGCCAGCACCACGCCCGCCGTCAGCAGGATGCCGAACAGGTAGTCCGAGATCGCCACCCCGTCGAACAGCGCGGCGAAGCTGGTCTCGAACAGCTTGCCGCCCGCCACCATCCCGGCGGCGGTATAGACCGCGAAGAACACGACGATGATCAGCGCAGAGACGACCCGCAGCGCGATCGCCTTGTCGGGGAAGCGGTTGGCCAGCCATTCGGGGATGGTCAGCGCGTCGCCCAGTTCCTCGGTCTGGCGGCGCAGGCGCGGCGCGACCACGATCCAGTTGACCAGCGCGCCGACGAATAGCCCGATTCCGATCCATGCCTCGACCAGTCCGGTCGCGTAAAGCGCACCCGGCAAACCAAGCAGCAGCCACCCCGACATGTCGCTCGCCCCGGCGGAGAGCGCCGCGACCGAAGGCGACAGGCCGCGCCCGGCCAGCAGGTAGCCCGCGCTGTCGGCGGTCGACTTGCGCCAGGCATAGAGCCCGATCGCGAGCATGAGGACGAAGTAGAGCGAGAGCGTGACGAGCGTGCCAGTTTCCATGCGCGCGGGCCTAACAGCGCACGGCGGCGATGGCCACCGGGCGGGGGTTCGAGGGTGTTGAAACGATTCTGATAACCGCGCCGTCAGAGTGGAGACATGGACCGGGTGTTACACGGTCCAGGGAAAGAAATGTAACCTCGCGCGGGAAAGCGTAACCTTGTGCAAGGGAGAAGGCGTAACTTTGCTGGGTGAAAGCGTCGCCTTGCAAGGGTCGAATGTCATCGTCCGAACCGGAGTCGGCGACTGATCGCGCACGCAGGTCTCGCGTCGACGTCAAAAGCTCTAGGATGGGATCGCGGTTGCTCATCGGGCAGCATAAGCCACGAAACCCGGCATGTAGGAAAGCGCTTTCCGGCGAGCTTTCGATGCACTCGATCGAGCAGGTTCCGTACCGTAAATCCCGGAGGTCCACCTAACTTCGTCCGGAAATACCAGCGGCCGCCGTCGGCATGTCAAGGCGCGATTCAGTGAAATTAAAATAGCGTATTAAGATAAGATAGAACGATAAATATTTTTCGTGAAAGGCATTGTGGAACTATCGATAATAACCATATTAGATTCTGCTACAGCCGGAATTGATGGTCCCGAGGGGCAGTATTATTTCCTTCATTGATTTATTTTCCGTCTCTTAGCCTGCGCACAAGCAGTCGAAATCGACTCCCTGCGCACAACAGAAAGAGAACCACCATGACCCATTATGGCAAGATCAAGAACTATGACAGCGCCAAGGGCACCGGTACCATTGCTCCGGAAAAGGGTGGCGCTCCGCTGCCGTTCAAGAAGGCGGACCTGCAGCAGGAAGGCCAGGAGCCCAAGGCCGACCAGCGCTGGGGCTACGAGACAAGTCAGGTCGATGGTGGTCAGGTTTCCGCAGTCTCGCTCCAGATGGAGCAGGGTAGCGGCAACGGCCAGCGCGACGAGGGCAGCAAACAGCAGAGCTGATCCGACATTCGCCGGGAGTTTCCCCACCGAGGCTCCCGGCGGGTCACCTTGTAGGTGGGCGGAAAGTTTGAAACATGACTGGCATCAGCACAAACTCTGCCGTCCCGATAGCGCCGTTGACACGTCCGGAGGCAGGTGACTGGGAAAACGAAGGTGGCGCGCTCGCCGATCAGCCACATGTTCCCGTCCTGCCTGACGGGATTGTCGCAGTCACGGAGACCTATTACCGTGTCGGGCGTTATACGTATCTGGCTCTCGCCGAAGCGTTGGCCGAACACCAGAGGCAGATGTCCTGCGAAGAAATACCCTGACCGCACACTGAAACCTTCGAAGTCCAGAACTCGGGTACCAGCAGCAAAACTCAGGAATTCCGAGGACAGCGTTCTCGATCTTTCTTGTCCTCGCACTGCCAGCCCGACCTTGCGTTCCGCGTTCTCATATGCGCCTGTCTGCCGATCTCTCGATGTTACGAACCCTTTTCAATTTAACATGCCACTATTGCATTTTCTGCAATATGCGCCCATATCGGGTCCGCTACCTGTCGTTATGACGGTCACGGGCGCTGCAGGAGCGTCCAACCCCTTCATCGCCGCTATTAGCGTCGCCGCAGCCGAGCCCCGGTCGCGCGCAAGACAAGGAGCGATCGATGATGGACATGAACCAGCTTTTTTCCCGCCACCAGCGCGCGCAGATGCACGCGCAGCAGGCGGGATCGCGCCAGGACCGTGCAATCTACGTCGAGCTCGCCGAGCACTACGCCCGCCGCATCGCCGACTACCGCACTGTGCGCGATCTGCCACGGTACAACTGGGTATGAGCCGGGCGATGAACCTCACGCTGGCCGAGGCCGATGTGCGCGCCATGTGCGACAAGGCCGGGGTCGCGATCAGCGCGATTGAAACGCTGCCCGATGGCGGAACCCGGCTCGTCTGCCGTCTGGGTGAGGGCGCGGATACGATGCGCGGCAAACTGGCCAAGCATCTGGTGGCTGGCGACGTGAAGCGGTTCCGTTTCTACCGCACCTACAACTACTAGAATCTTGTTGGGCAAAGCTCGGTTCGTCCCGTTCGCGGGAACCAACTGCCGTGCGCGCCTGTTTCCCCGGCGAATTCACCAACGAATTCCGCAATAAAAAAGAGGTCGAAATGCAGTTTCGTAACATCGCAGCCAGCGCCGCGGCGCTGGCCGTTGCCATGTCGGCAGCTCCCGCCTTCGCCCAGGACGATCGTCCCTATTTCGACGGCGTCTACATCGGCGGCAGCGTGACCGGCGACGTCGCCGAGGACTCGCGCAACGACGGTTTCGTGTTCGACACGGACGGTGACGGTTCGTTCGACGATACTGTCCGCACGGTCGCTGGCGCCGACGCCTTCAGCCCCGGTTTCTGCAGCGGCAGCAACCCGACCGCGACGCGCGTAGGGTGCGACGACAACGGTGCCGACATCGGCTATGCCGCGCGCATCGGCTTCGACAAGCGCTTCGGCAACGGCCCGATCGTCGGCGGCCTGCTGATCGAGGGCAGCAAGCCCGGGGTGGAAGAGTTCACCACCGCCTTCAGCACCACGCCTGCAAGCTACACCATCGGGCGCGAGATCGACTGGACAGTCGGTGCGCGCGCGCGGCTCGGTATCTCGCCGGGCGACGGGCGCGGCCTGTTCTACGCCACCGGCGGCGTTGGCTACGCTCGGATCGACCACAGCTTCGCGACCACCAATGGGGCGAACTCGTTCACCCCGGTGAACGACCGTAGCTGGGAGCTTGGCTGGCAGGCCGGTGGCGGCGCCGAGCTGATGCTCACCCGCAACATCGGGCTTGGGCTCGAGTACCTCTACTCGAACTACGACGGCGGCGATTATGCCGTGGCCGTCGGCGCGGGCACGGCCCCGCCGACCAACCCGTTCCTGATCGAGAACGGCGGCACCGACCTGCGTCTGTCGGACACCGATTTCGATTACCACTCGCTGCGGGCGTCGCTCAACTTCCGCTTCTGATCGGAGTGTCCTCCGGTACCCGAGGGCCGTCGCAGCGATGCGGCGGCCCTTTTTGCGTCAGGCTCAGGCGGTTTCGAGCTTGCGCTTGGCCTTCTTGCGCTCGTGCGGGTCGAGGATTGCCTTGCGCAGGCGGATGCTGGTGGGCGTCACCTCGACCATCTCGTCGTCGTCGATGTAGGCGATCGCCTGCTCCAGCGTCATGATCCGCGGCGGGGTGAGGCGGATCGCGTCGTCCTTGCCGGTCGAGCGGAAGTTGGTCAGCTGCTTCGACTTGAGCGGGTTGACCTCCAGGTCCTCCGGCTTGGCATTCTCGCCGATCAGCATCCCTTCGTAGAGCTTCTCCTGCGGGCGCACGAACAGCACGCCGCGATCCTCCAGCGCGTTGAGCGCGTAGGCGACCGCCTCGCCGGTGGCGTTGGAGATCAGCACGCCGTTGGCGCGGCCCTCGATCGGGCCCTTGTATGGACCGTACTTCTCGAACAGGCGGTTCATGATGCCGGTGCCGCGCGTGTCGGACAGGAATTCGCCATGATAACCGATCAGCCCGCGGCTGGGGGCGGAGAAGGTGATGCGGGTCTTGCCGCCGCCGCTCGGGCGCATGTCGGTCATCTCGCCCTTGCGCAGCGCCATCTTCTCCACGACCGTGCCCGAGTGCTCGTCGTCGACGTCGATGACGACGGTCTCGTAAGGCTCGGTCCTGTTGCCAGCCTCGTCCTCGCGGAACAGCACGCGCGGGCGGCTGATGCCCAGCTCGAAGCCCTCGCGGCGCATGGTCTCGATCAGTACGCCGAGCTGCAATTCGCCGCGCCCGGCGACCTCGAAGCTGTCCTTGTCGGCGCTCTCGGTCACGCGGATGGCGACGTTGCTCTCGGCTTCACGCTCCAGGCGGTCGCGGATCATGCGGCTGGTGACCTTGGTTCCCTCACGGCCCGCCATCGGGCTATCGTTGACCGCAAAGCGCATCGACAGCGTCGGCGGGTCGATCGGCTGGGCGTGCAGCGGCTCGCTGACCGAGGGATCGGCGATGGTGTTGGCGACCGTCGCCACGGTTAGGCCCGCGATCGAGATGATGTCGCCCGCGCGCGCCTCGTCCACCGGCACGCGCTCCAGCCCGCGGAAGGCGAGCAGCTTGGACGCGCGGCCCGCCTCGACGACCTTGCCGGTGGCGTCGAGCGCGTGGATCGGCGAGTTCACTTTGACCGTGCCCGACTGGACTTTGCCGGTCAGGATGCGGCCCAGGAAGTTGTCGCGGTCGAGCAGGGTGACGAGGAACTTGAACGGACCGTCGAAATCCGCCTCAGGCGGCGGGACGTGGTCGACGATCTTCTCGAACAGCGGGGTCAGCGTGCCGTCCCGCAGGCTCGGGTCCTCGTTGGCGTAGCCGTTGCGGCCCGAGGCGTAGAGCACCGGGAAATCGAGCTGCTCGTCGCTCGCGTCGAGGCTGACGAACAGGTCGAACACCTCGTCGAGCACTTCCTGGATGCGCTCGTCGGGGCGGTCGATCTTGTTGACCACCACGATCGGGCGCAGGCCGAGCGCCAGCGCCTTGCCGGTGACGAACTTGGTCTGCGGCATCGCGCCTTCCGAGCTGTCGACCAGCAGGATCACCCCGTCGACCATGCTCAGGATGCGCTCCACCTCGCCGCCGAAGTCGGCGTGGCCGGGGGTGTCGACGATGTTGATTCGGGTGCCGTTCCACTCGACCGAGGTGCATTTCGCCAGGATTGTGATCCCGCGTTCTTTTTCCAGGTCGTTCGAATCCATCGCGCGCTCTTCGACGCGCTGGTTGTCGCGGAAGGTGCCGGATTGGCGGAAAAGCTGGTCCACCAGCGTGGTCTTGCCATGGTCGACGTGGGCGATGATCGCCACGTTACGTAGGGGCGCGGTCATGTTTTCGGTGCTCTCGGGTTCGGCGCCGCCATTGTGCAGCGCAATATCGCGCGCGCCCCTAGACCATGGGGCGGGCGCGGGCAAGCGCGCTCGACTGTGCCAAGTTTGCCACATCGGCGGAATCTGCCTGACTCGCTTGGATTTTGTCGCTTGAGCGGCTCGGTTCGTCCACGTATCGGGGGTGCTGGAGCAGCGGCCAGCTTCTCCCCGGGGAATATCCCAACAAGGCAAGGCCGCATGCGAGGAAGAGGAGCCACCATGAAATTCCAAGCCTTTGGGCGTCGCGCCGTGCTGCTGGCAGGCGCTGCCGTTTTTGCCGTGCCTTCGGTCGCCGCCGCGCAGGACGCCGACATTCAGGCTACCACCGACGCCGATGGCGACGGGTTCGAGGATGCCGCCGACATCGGCACCGGCAACGAGATCATCGTCACCGCGACCAAGCGCGAACAGACGCTGCAGGAAACCCCGGTCGCGGTCAGCGTCACCACCGCGGAGACGATCGAGCGCGCGCAGATCCGCGACGTCGCCGACCTTTCGTCGGTCGTCCCGTCCTTGAAGGTGAGCCAGAACCAGAGCCAGTTCGCCACCCGCTACTCGATCCGCGGCTTCGGCACCGACGGCAACAACCTGGGTCTCGAGCCCTCGGTCGCGATGTTCGTCGACGGTGTCTATCGCAGCCGCGCCGTGGCGCAGATCAGCGACCTGCCCGACATCCAGCGCGTCGAGGTTCTGCGCGGTCCGCAGTCGACCCTGTTCGGCAAGAACGCCAGCGCCGGCGTGATCTCGATCGTGACGCGCGAGCCGGCGTTCGATTTCGGCGGCACCGTCGAAGCGACTTACGGCAACTATGATGCGATGGTCGTCAAGGGCTACCTGACCGGGCCGATCAGCGACACGATCGCTGCGAGCATCGCGGGCGGCTACAACAAGCGCGACGGGTTCCTCACCAACGCCTTTAACGGCGACGACGTGAACGACCGCAACCGCTTCTTCGGTCGCGCCCAGCTGCTGTTCGAACCCTCGGACAGCTTCAAGTTCCGCCTGATCGGCGACTATGACGAGATCAACGAGAAGTGCTGCGGCGTGGTCAACGTCCAGCGTTCGAATGCGACGCTGGCGGTCAACGCCGTTGGCGGACAGGTCAACGACCCGAACCGTCCCTTCGACGACGTGATCTTCTCGGATGTCGTCCCCGATTCCAACGTGCGCAACTGGGGCGTTTCGGGGCAGGGCGAATACTCGTTCGGCGACGTGACCCTGACCTCGATCACCGCCTATCGCGAAACCCGCCTGAATGCGGACCAGGACGTCGACTTTACCAGCGCGCGGCTGGCAACCGGCGCCAACGTGGGCCAGGCCGAAATCGAGACCTTCACCCAGGAACTGCGCTTGGCGAGCGATTTCGACGGTCCGATCAACTTCCTCGTCGGCGGCTACTACTTCGACGAGACCGTCAACACCGCCGACCAGATCGTTTACGGTGAGGATTTCCGCGAATACGCCAACATCCTCGTGGGCGGCCCGATCACCAACCCGCCGAACGACTTCGCGGTCGATCAGTTGGAGGGCACCATCAGTGCGCTGACCGGGCAGAACTATATCAACCAGTTCTTCCAGCCGGGCCAGGGCTTCTTCAACCAGATGCGCCAGGACAACGAGGCCTACTCGTTCTTCGGCAACCTCGATTTCGAGCCGATGGACGGCCTCGTGTTCACGGTCGGCGCTAACTACACCAAGGACAAGAAGCAGATTGCAACGGACTCGGTCTCGACCGACGTCTTCTCGGGCCTGAACCTGGTCGGCATCGGCCAGACCGCGATCACCCAGCAGGGTATTGCTCTGGGTGCGGGCCAGGCGCTCGGCCTTCCGGCGGGAACGCTGGCGACGGCGGCACAGGTCAATACCCTGATAGGCATCATCGGGTTGCCTGCGTTCAACACGCTGATCGCCGGTCCGGCGGCGCAGTTCGCTGCTGCCAATGCGAACAATCCGGCGGTGAACCCGCTGCTCGCGCTGCGTCCGCTGCAGTTCCTGCCGCCATTCCAGAACTGCCCCAATTCGGTTGAGAGCTGCGCCACCAACGACGACGACTGGAGCTGGACCGCGCGGCTCGCCTACGAAGTCACGCCGACGCTCAACGTCTATGCGAGCTGGTCGACCGGCTACAAGGCGCCCAGCTTCAACCTCTCGCGCGATGCGCGTCCCACGGCGATCGACCGGGCGGCGCTGATCCAGCAGGGGCTGGCGGTCACCAACCTGACTGCGGGTTCGCGCTTCGCGGAGGCCGAGGACTCGGAAGTCTTCGAGCTGGGCATCAAGGGCAACTGGGGCCTCGCCGCGGCGAACCTGACGTTCTTCAAGCAGTCGATCAGCAACTTCCAGACGAACACCTTCACCGGCACCGGCTTCATCTTCGCCAATGCGGAGAAGCAGTCGACCTTCGGCGTCGAGTTCGACGGTTACGTGCGCCCGATCGACCAGCTCACGTTCTCGCTGGCGATGACCTACCTCGATCCGAAGTACGACAGCTTCGTCAATTCGCCGCTGGGTGACCTGTCGGGCGAGTCGATCAACACGATCCCGCAGCTGTCCGCGGTGTTCGGCGTGCAGTGGGATCAGGAGCTCGGCAACGGCGACAACCTGATTGCCCGGGCCGACTTCAACTATGCCTCGGATACGCAGCTGGTCGAGGGCCTGCCCGCCTTCATCGTCACCAACCCGGACGGATCGCGCAACTTCGACGCCGCCCGTGCAGCCGCCCGTCCGTTCCGGAGCGAGGTGAACGACCTCAACGCCTCGATCACCTACGCCATGGACATGGGGCTGGAGATTTCGGTGTGGGGTCGCAACCTGCTCGACGACCGCAACCTGACGACGATCTTCGACTCGGTCGCCCAGGCCGGTTCGATCTCGGGCTACGTCAACCAGCCGCGCACCTACGGCGTTTCGGGCCGCTTCCGGTTCTGATCAGAAGCGCATAACCCGACCACGTAAAGGGCCCCGTTCGCGGGGCCCTTTTTCGTTTGCGCGGTAAGGAGGTTTGTGGTGGCTTGCGCCCGGGCGATGTCCGCCCGAGGGGAAGCACATGCACTGGATGATCCTGCCGTTCAAACGGTATGCAGAATTCACCGGCCGCTCGCGCCGAATGGAATACTGGATGTTCACGCTGTTCAACGTGATTGTGATGGTGGTGTTGGCACTGATCGCCTTCGGCGGATTGAATATGGCCAACCTCGCCGATCCGGCCAGCGACGAGATGATCATTGCAAGCCTTACGGGCGGTTTTGGCTTGATCGTGCTGCTTTATTTCCTCGTTATTTTGGTTCCCAGCATAGCGGTCACGGTGCGCCGCCTGCACGATCGCAACATGTCGGGATGGTGGTATCTCGGATTTTTCGTCGGCGGCCTGCTGCCCTACGTCGGGTTGCTTTTTTCGATCGCACTGCTGGTACTGATGCTTCTGCCGGGAACCCCCGGGCCGAACCGGTTCGGCGACGACCCGAAGGGCCGGGTCGCAACGGACGTGTTCGAATAAGGTGGGTCGAGGCGCTGCTGGCCTAGAGCGCCCGCAGCGCTTGGGCCGGTTTCGCGCGCAGTAGCGGCAGCGAGCCAGCCAAGGCGACGAGAACGACAAAGCCGAGGCCGCCGGCAAGCACGGCGGCCATCGTGCCCCAGTCGGGCAGCCAGTCGAATTCGAACACCTGCGTGATCACCGCCCAGGCGAGACCCGCGCCGAGCAGCAGCGCGACCCCTGCGAGCACGGCGGAAAGCAGCGCGTACTCGGCGAGCTGCATCAGCAGGATCTGCCCCCGGCTCGCGCCGAGCACGCGCAACACCACTGTATCGTAGGTCCGCGCCGCGCGCGCCGCCGCGATCGCGCCGATCAGCACCGCGAGGCCGGCCAGCACCGCCACCGATGCGGCGGCGAAGGTCGCGATCCCGACCTGGCCGAGGATCGTGCGTGCTTCCTCGAGAATGCCCCCGACCTCGATCACCGAGCTGGAAGGAAATTCGCGCACCAGCGCGCGCAGCAGCGTGCCGCGATCGCCCGCCTCGGGTATCTCGATCGTCGCCGCCAGGTTGTGCGGCGCATCGGCGAGCACGTTGGGCGAGAACACCAGCACGTAGTTGAAGCCCATGCTCTCCCAGTCGAGCGTGCGGAAGCTGGCGACGCGCGCGGTGCGCTCGACCCCCAGCACGCCGACCGTTATCATGTCGCCGATTTCCAGCCCGACCGCGGTGGCGAACTCCTCGTCGACCGAGACCAGCGGCTCGCCGCGCCACATCGGGCCCCACCATTCGCCCGCCGTCAGCCGGTTGCCCTCGGGCAGCTCGTCGGCATAGGTCAGACCGCGCTCGCCGCGCAGCGCCCAGGCGCCGTCGGGGATTTCCTCCATCTCGGAGACGCGGACCATCTGGTCCTCGGGGCCATAGGCCAGCACCGCGCCACGCAGCGCGGGGACGGTGCGGATATCGGCCTCGGGGTGCTGTTCGCGCACCAGCGCCTCGAACGCGGTCACGCGGTCGCGCGGCACGTCGAGGACGAAATAGTCGGGCGCCTGCTGCGGCACGCTGCGCTGGATATTGCCGTCGATGCTTGTCTGGATGCCCGCGAGCAGGACGAAGGCGCTGAGGCCGAAGCCGAGCGCCGTCACCAGCGCGCCGGTCTGCGCACCGGGGCGGTGAATATTGGCGAGCGCGTTCCTCACCAGCGGGTTCCTGGGGCGGGGCAGCCGCGCGGCCAGCCTTGCAATCCCGGTACCAAGCAGGGCCAAGAGCCCGAACACCACCGCCGCACCGAGCAGGAAGCCGCCCGAGAGCAGCGGCTCGCGCGACGTGGTCACAACGAGCAGGGTGATCGCCAGCAGTCCGCCGAGGATCCACGGCCACGCCTGCCGGTCGCGCTCCAGCGTGCTCGCCCGCGCGCGCATCAGCGCCATCGCGGGAAAACTGCGCGCGCGGATCAGCGGGGTCGCGGCGAAAACCAGCGCGACCAGCAGCCCGAACCCGGCCGCGAGGATCAGCGCGAAGGGATCGAGCACCAGCCCGCTGCCGACCGGGAGCAGCCCGTCGAGCGCCGCGCCCAGCAGCGGTGTGACCGCCACGCCGACGACCAGCCCGGCGAGCGTGCCCACCAGCGCCGCCGCGCCGATCTGCAGGGCGTAGATGCGCGCGATATCGCGGCTGGTCGCGCCCAGCACCTTGAGCGTCGCGATGCTCTGCCGCCGCGCCTCGAGGTATGACGTCACCCCACCGCCGATGCCGATGCCCGCGATGACGAGCGCCGCGAGGCCGACGAGGGTGAGGAATTCGCCCATCCGCCCGACGAAGCGGTCCGCCCCGGGCGAAGCGCGGTCGCGGCTGCGGAAATCGAACCCTGCCTCGGGGAAACGCTCGGTCAGCGCCTCCTCGACTGCCTCGGGATCGGCCTCGCCGTCGAACGCGACGCGGGTCTTGGACTGGTACATCGCGCCTGGCGCGAGCAGACCGGCGCGCTCCGGAACGTCTTCGGCGACGATCACCGTCGGGCCGAGCTGGAAGCCTTCGGACAGGCGATCGGGTTCGTCGGCGATGACCCCGGCGGCGACCAGTTCGACCGAGCCGACCGTGAACCGGTCGCCGGGTTCGATGCCGAGCCGGTCGATCGCACCCTGTGCCAGCCAGGCCGCATTGCCTTCCGGCGCACCGGCGGTAACGCCGCCTTCGAGCGTCAGCGTGCCGTAGAGCGGCCAGGCATCGTCGACCGCCTTCAGCTCGACCGGCGCGGCGGCATCGCCCGCGACCGCCATCGCCTGCATCCGCGTGCCCTGGCTCAGCGTGCCATAGGCGCCGAGCGCCTCGCGTTCCTCATCGTTCAGCAGTCGCTGCCAGACCTCGATCTCGAGATCGCCGCCGAGGATCACCTGCCCGCGGTCGGCCAGTTCGCCCTCGATCGCCGCGGTCAGCGTGCCGATCGCCGCGAGCGCGGCGGTGCCGAGGAACAGGCAGACGACCAGCAGGCGCAGGCCCCGGAACCGCGCATTGAGATCGCGCCGCGCGATACGCCACGCCTCGCCCCAGGTCATCGCCCGGTCCATCAGGCGGCGCGGTCGCTGGCGATCACCCCGTCGGCCATCGTCAGCACGCGGCCGCAGCGTTCGGCGAGCTCGGGATCGTGCGTGATGACGAACAACGTCGCGCCCGTCTCGGCGCGGCGGGCGAAGAGCAGCTCGATGATTTCGTGCCCGGTGGCGACGTCGAGGTTGCCGGTCGGCTCGTCGGCGAAGATCAGGCGCGGGCGCGGGGCGATGGCGCGGGCGATGGCGACGCGCTGCTGCTCGCCGCCCGAAAGCTGGGTGGGATAATGGTCGAGCCGGTGGCCGAGGCCGACCGCGACGAGTTCGGCCCGCGCGCGCTCGGCGGCGTCGGTTTCGCCCGCGAGTTCCATCGGGGTGGCGACGTTTTCCAGCGCGGTCATCGTCGGCAGCAGGTGGAATGCCTGGAGCACGATGCCGATCCGACCGCGGCGCGCACGGGCGAGGCCATCCTCGTCCATGGTGGTGAAATCGGCACCCGCGACGGTGAGCGACCCGCCGCTTGCGCGCTCCAGTCCCGACATCACCGCCATGAGCGAGCTCTTGCCCGAGCCCGAAGGGCCGAGCAGCGCGCAGATCTGACCGGCGGGCACGTCGAGATCGATCCCGCGCAGGATTTCGACCGGTGCCGCGTCGGTACCGAGGGTGAGGGTGAGGTTGCGGGCGGAAACCGCGGGAAGGGGGCTTGTCACAAGGCGCAAGTGGGATACTTCGGGGCTACCTTCAAGGAGACTTGCCGATGCGTCTTGCCGTTTGGTCGATGGTTCTTGCCCTTCCGCTCGCTGCGTGCGGGCAGGAGGCGCCACCATCGCAGCCGCGCGCCGAGGCGAGCGCGTCGGTGGAGCCAGCGCCGGTCAGCGGGCCGGAGCGGCGCATCGTGGCCTTCGGCGACAGCCTGTTCGCGGGCTACGGGGTCGACAAGGCGGACGCCTATCCCGCGCAGCTGGAGGCGGCGTTACGCGCGGCTGGCGTGAACGCGCGGGTCACCAATGCCGGCATTTCGGGCGATACCAGCGCGGCGGGGCGGCAGCGGCTCGCGTTCACGCTCGACGCGCAGGAAGCCAAGCCTGACCTCGTGATCCTGGAACTCGGCGGCAACGACCTGCTGCGCGGCCTCTCCCCCGACGAGACGCGCGCCAACTTCGAGGCGATGCTGGACGAGCTGCGCCGCCGCGAGATTCCGGTGCTGCTGATGGGGATGCGCTCGCCGCCCAACTACGGGGCCGAGTTCCAGCAGGAATTCGACGGCCTCTATCCCGCGCTGGCCGAGGAATACGGCGTGCCGCTCGTGCCGTTCTGGCTCGAGACGATCTACCAGGATGCGAGCTTGTTCCAATCCGACCGCATCCACCCGACCGAGGAAGGAATTACGCGGCTGGTGACGGCGACCGTTGACGAAGTGCGCGAGGCTTTGCCGGAAGACTAGAGCCGCTCCGCGCGTCCATCGCTGACGCGCCACACGGCGGCATCTGGAGCGATGCCGGCAAACGGCGCGAGTTCGGTGGCCGTCATCCACACCTGCGCGCCGCTCTGGGCGAGGCGCTCGAACAGCGCCTCGCGCCGCACGGGGTCGAGGTGCGCGGCGACCTCGTCGAGCAGCAGCACACCCGGCCGCCCGCGCGCCGCGAGAGTGGCATGTGCGAGCGTGAGCGCGATCAGCATCGCTTTCTGCTCCCCGGTCGAGCAGTCGGCGGCCGGCATGGCCTTGCCCGCCATCGTCACCGCCAGTTCGTCGCGGTGCGGGCCCGCCAGCGTGCGTCCGGCCTGCCGCTCGCGGCGCCGTCCGGCGCGAAGGGCATCCGCCAGCGCATCGCGTTCCGCCGGTCCGCCGGGTTGGAGTTCGATCAGCGGCAGGGCGAATGGCTCGCGCGGCAGCAGGTCGAGTTCGGCCGTGACCGCCGCAACCGTGCGCGCCCGCGCCTGCGCGATCGCCGCGCCGTGTTCCGCCAGATGACGCTCGACCGCATCGAGCCACGTCGGGTCCGGCTCGTCCTCGCCCGCAAGCAAACGGTTGCGCTCGCGCAGGGCCGCCTCGTAACGCGCGGTATGGTGCGCATGGGCGGGTTCGAGCGCCAGCGTCATCCGGTCGAGGAAGCGCCGCCGCGCGCCCGCGCTGTCGGTGAACAGCCCGTCCATCGACGGGGTCAGCCAGCCGAGCGCGAGCCATTCGCCCAACGAATTGGCGCTCGCCTGCGCACCGTTGACCGAAACGCGCCGCCGCCCGGGCTGATCGGGCCGAACGAACGTGCCGAGCCGAACCGCCTCGCCTGCGCTCTGGGCCAGCGAAGCCCCGACCGAGAAGGCTGAGCCGCCAGCCTGCGGCAGGTCGCCCAGCGCCGCCCGCCGCAGGCCCCGGCCCGGCGCAAGCAGCGACAGCGCCTCGAGTACATTGGTCTTGCCCGCGCCGTTCTCGCCGACGAGCAGGTTGAATCGACTGTGCGCCCCGTCGAGCGCGGTTTCGCGGTGGTTGCGGAACGTCGCGAGGGTGATCCGGTCGAGCGCCATGGGTGCCCCCGCGCGATAGGGGCTGGGCGGTTGAATCTCCATCGCAAAACTGCTGTCACCAACTGGTGGGAAAATTTCCTAACCTTTCGGATAGCTGAACGCTGCGTTTGCGGAGAGAAAGCGCAAAAATGGCGGAATTACGCCGTTTTCGCGAATTGGCACACCCCATGCAGAGCATGGCTCGTCATCGGGATCGGCCCGGGGACACACTGAAAGGGAAACAAAATGCAGTTCTTCGACCGTCTGAGTGGCCGCGTAGTCGCCGCCGTCTCCTCGCTGGCCTTCTCGGCCTTCTTCCTTGCCGCGGCGATCGTTCCCGCCAGCCCCTCGCTGATCGGCGGCGGTGTCATCGCATGACCCGGCTGGAACGCACCAAGCCCGCCGTCGCCCCGATGAGCAAGTCCTTCCGGCTCGACCGGACCCAAGGCAAGCTCTGGGGCGTCTGCGGCGGGATCGCCAACTACTTCGGGATCGACGCCACCTGGGTTCGCGTGGGCTTCGTTCTCGGCACGATCGTCGGCTTCGGCTCGTTGATCCTGATCTATGCGGCGATCGCCCTGATCGCCGACTGAGGGGGCCCCGGTTGGGGCTCCCTCAACATTTTCACGCTCTCTCGAAATTTCACATGGCCGAGATACCGCCGTCGAGCTTGAGCTCCGCCCCGGTCATGAAGCGGCTTTCGTCGCTGGCGAGATAGACCACCGCATTGGCGATATCGTCGGGCTCGCCGACGAATTTGAGCGGGATCTGCCGCGCCAGCTTCTCCAGCAGCACCGCCTTGTCGAGATTGTGGTGCCGCGCGGTGCCATCCAAAATCGGCGTGTCGACGAAGGTCGGATGGACCGAATTGCAGCGGATCTGCATGTTGTTCTTCGCACAGTGCAGCGCGATCGACTTGGTCAGCATCCACACCGCCGCCTTGCTGGCGTTGTAGGCGGGCATCGTGTCGCTGGCGATCAGCCCCGCAATCGAGCTGATGTTGACGATCGAGCCCGGCGCATGCTCGCGCATCAGCGGCAGCGCCTTCTGGCAGCCGTGGAAGATCGAATCGACGTTGATCGAAAAGCAGCGCTGCCAGTCCTCGAACTTGCAGGTCTCGATGTTGCCGCCGACGCCGATCCCCGCGTTGTTGACCAGCACGTTGAGGCCGCCGAGATGTTCGCGCGCGGCATCGACCGCCGTTTCCCACTGCGCGGGATCGGTTACGTCGTGCGCGATCCCGAACGCGGTCCCACTGCCGAGTTGCGCATCGATCGCCGCCGCGGTCGCCTGCGCGCCGTCGCCGTTGATGTCGGTGCACAGCACCCGCGCGCCTTCCTCGGCCAGCCGCCGCGCGTGCGCCGCGCCGAGGCCCTGCGCCGCACCCGTCACGAGCGCCAGCTTGCCCGCACACCGTCCCGCCATTTGTCAGTCTCCCTCGGTCATCCCCGCCGCCAGCAACAAGGCGACGCGCACGTCGATCGCATGGCCCAGTGCGCGGCGTTCGGCAACGAATTGCGGCACGCGGGGCAGGGGGACGCGGTGGACGGTGATGTCCTCGTGCTCGGTGCCGCCCCCGTCGCGGACCCGCGCGAGGTCATACGCGCGCAGCAGGGTGAAGCTCTCGCTGACCATGCCGGGGCTGGACATGAACTCGCCGAGGCTTTCCATCCGCGCGGAGCGGTAGCCGGTTTCCTCCTCCAGCTCACGGATCGCGGCGTCCTCGGCGCTTTCGTCCTCGCCGCCGTCATCGTCGCCGATCAGGCCGGCGGGGAGTTCGAGGCAGACCCGGCCCAGCGGCACGCGGAACTGCTCGACCAGCAGCACATGTCCTTCATCGATCGCGAGAATCACCGCGGCACGAATGCCGCGTGCGCGGCTGACATACTCCCACCGCCCCTTGCGTTTGGCGGTGACGTACTTGCCCTGCCAGACGATCTGTTCCGGCTCGTCGTGCGTCAAAGCACGATCAGCCGGTCGGGCAGTTCGTTGACGTCGTCCTCGGCGCGGGGGAAGTGCTCGGCGAGCACCTTGCCCACGTCGCGCACCCCGGCGGCAAGGCCCTTGGCGGTGCAGCCCTGGCGGATTTCCACCAGCATGTCGGCCATCGCCACGCCCCAGACTTCTGCCGGGACAAGCGCCGCGATCGCCTCGTCCGCGACGATTTCGGCGCGGTGCTCGCGCATCGAGAGATAGATCAGCACGCCGGTGCGCCCATGGGTGCGCCGCTCGGCGCCAACCTTGAAGTGCTTGATCGCGCGCAGGCGCACCCGCCGCTGCTTGACCGGCCCGGGCACGAAGGCGAACCTGAGCGGGTCCCACTGGAGCAGGCCCCAGACCGCGAGGAACTTCACCAGGCCCAGCCCGATGCACAGAGTTAGCACCGCGCCATAGCTCCAGTCGGTGCCCCAGCCACCGGCAAGCCAGTCGAGCTTTGCGAGCGCGAGCTCCGGCCATACGGCGAGGACGCTCATCGCGGTGAACGCGGCGAGCGCCGCCCAGGCGAGGACGATGTCGGAATAACCGTCGGTCCGGTCGGCGATCACGGTCACGATCTCGCCGCTGGTATGCGTCTCGGCCTCGGCCACAGCCGCGGTGACGAGCGCGTGATCCTCCGCCGTCATGTGCTGCACCATCACCATCCCCCCGATGCGCCGCCGCCGCCCGACATGCCGCCGCCGAAGCCACCGAAGCCGCCCCCGCCACCGCCGCCGAACCCGCCGCCGCCCCAGCCGCCGTCGTTGTCGGACAGGCCGCTGGCGATCGCCTTGCCCACTTCCCAAAGCACGATGTTGGTCGCGACATCGCCGAACCCGTCGCCGCGATAGCGCCGCTTGCCGCGGCCGCTGCGCAGCATCGGCAGGATGAAGAAGAATCCGATGAAGGCGATCCAGAAGATCATCCCGATCGGGAAGCCCCCCTCGCTCTGCTCCTGCTCCGCCGCCGCTTCCGCCGCCTCGGCCACCGCCGCGGCATCGGCCGGGCTGCGCTCGAGGTGGGTCAGGATGGCATCGACGCCCGCGGTCACGCCGCCGTCGAAATCGCCTGCCTTGAAGCGCGGGGTGATCGTGTCGTTGATGACGCGACCGGCCATGATCCCCCCGAAATAAGGGTGGAGACCGTAACCGACCTCGATCCGCAGCTTGCGATCGTCGCGCGCGATCAGCAGCAGCAACCCCTGGTCGCGCTCGGCCCCGCCGATACCCCACTCGGCAAACAGCCCCGTGGCATAGGGTTCGATCGGATTGCCATCGAGCGATGGGATCGTCGCGACGATGATCGCCCGCCCGGTCTGCTCGGTATAGGCCCTGAGCCGCGCATCGAGCGCCGCCTCGGTCTGCGCCGAGAGCATGTCGCCCCCATCGTAAACCGGCCCGGCGGGGCGAGGGGGATAGTCCTGCGCCTGCGCGGCGGGCGATGCCAGAACGGCAAGCAAGGCAACGATGAGGGCGACCAATTTGTTCATGCTGCCTTCTTCATGCTTTCGAGGCAGATCGGCGAAACGGGACCGGCGTTCTCGCTGTCAACAAGCCGCTCCATTAAGCCGTCCACGCCCGCATCGACCGCCGCCGGAAAGTCGTCGGCTTTGAGCAAGGGGATCATGTCATTTTGTATGATTTCGCCTGCCACTGCTTCCGTGACGACTGACTCGAGCCCGCAACCGACTTCGATTCTGACTTGCCGCTCTCTCGGCGCAACGAGGATTAGCAAGCCACGGTTGGTATCCGCATCGCCAATTCCCCAGCCGTTGTAGGTGTCGAGTGCGGCTTGCTCGATGGTCTTGCCTTCCAAGGATTCGACGGAGTTAACCACGATCGCTGTTGCTTCCGCGTCCCAGTAGTTGCGGAGGCGCCGGTTCAGTTCGGCCTCCTCTGCCGCGGGAAGTATTTCCGCGGTGTCGATCACCGGGCCGCTTGGAACATTGTCCGCACGGCCCGGATCCGAGCAGGCTGCCAGCAGCAGCGCGGCGACCAGCGCGAGGCGCAAGGCCTCAGTTCGCGGCAGCGGCCGGGGTTGCCGGGGCAGTCGCGTTGTCGTTGCTCGCAGGAGCGGTCGCCGGGGCTGCCTGGCCGCCGGTGATGCCGCTCATGTCGACGGTCGGGTTGGCCTGGCTGGCCTCGTCCGCCTCGAAGTATTCAAGCGCTTCGGCGCCGTGGATCACGTTCGCGCCGATCGAGCTCGGGAAGGTGCGGATCTCGGTGTTGTAGTCGCGCGCGGCCTCGTTGTAGCGGACCCGCTCGGTGTTGATCAGGTTGTTGCTTTCATCGAGCGCCACCATCAGGTCGGCGAAACGCGGCTGGCTGGCGAGCTGGGGATAGGCCTCGACCACGGTGCGCAGCTGGCCCAGCGCCTGGGTGAGCTGGTTCTGCGCCTCGTTGAAGCGCTGGAATTCCTCCGGGTTCGACAAGTCGTCGGTGGTGATGTTGATCGAGGTCGCGCGGGCGCGCGCGTCGATCACGCCCTGGAGGATGTTGCCTTCGGAGATCGCGGCGGCCTGGACCACCGAGACGAGGTTGGGGATGAGGTCGGCGCGGCGCTGGAGCGCGGTCTCGACGTTGCCCCACTGCGCCTTGGCAGCTTCTTCCTTGGTCGGGACCGAATTGATGCCGCAGGCGGCGAGACCGAGCGAGGCAAGGGCGACGAGGCCGAAGCGGCGGACGGACTTCCAGTTCATGAGCAAGGGCTCCCCTAGGGCCGGAACGCCAAGCGCGCCCGGCATCTGTATTGCACAGGTAGCACACGTAAGCGGCTTTTCAAGGACTCGCGCGCTTGCATCGGCTTGGCATCGCCGGACCCGGGTGGCACAAGCAGGCCGGAACCACCGGGGAAGGGACTGCTGCATGCTTTCGGAATTCAAGGCCTTCATCAACCGCGGCAACGTGCTCGATCTCGCCGTCGCAGTGATCATCGGCGCGGCCTTCGGCAAGATCGTTACCGCGCTCACCGACAGCGTGATCATGCCGGTGATCGGCTGGCTCTTCGGCGATATGGACTTCTCGAACATGTTCATCCGGCTGGGCGCGATTCCCGAAGGCTATGCCGGATCGACGACCAACTACGCCGCGCTGAAGGAAGCCGGGGTGCCGATGATCGGTTATGGCGACCTGATCACGCAGGTCGTGAATTTCCTGATCGTTGCCTGGGTCATCTTCCTGGTGGTCAAGGCCGCCAACCGCGCGATGCCCAAGGCCGAGGCTGCGCCCGCGGGCCCGACCGAAGTCGAACTGCTGCAGGAAATCCGCGACGAGTTGAAGAAGCGCCCGATCGCCTGACGCACGCAGTCACTTCACATTAAGCCGGCATCGCCTATATCGGGCGGTGCCGGTTTCGTCCGGCTATGGCGATAAATTGCGGTGTGCAATAGGCACAACGGACCCGGGGGCAGTACCCGGCGGCTCCACCAGAATTCCCGGGAAACCGGGCTTCCTGACGGGGCCGAACCAGGATCGACGTGTGCTCAAAAGCATCGTTTTCGCCCGGGCTGAGTAACCCGCATAAGGCTCACAACACATAAGTGCCAACGACAACGAAGCACTTGCTCTCGCTGCGTAATGTGATGGCCTAACGGCCTGAAGTTACAAGGACTTGAGCACGGTTCGGACCGAACCGGGTAACAGAATCGGAAACCGGGCGTCCGGGGGTACGTAGCAACAGAAACCCCCACCGATTTCCCGTTGTTCCGTCAGATTTGTGTGGCCGCCTCTACTGCGCGCGCTTCCTGTTCGTAGCGCAGCGCGTCGAGTATCTTCGCGCCGCCGAGGAACACCGCGCCGCTGCATGCAACGAACAGCATCCAGCCGCCATAGCCAGGGAAGCGGTCGAGGTAGTGCGTGCCGCGCTCCATCGCGCCGAGTGCGAGCGCGAATATGATGAGGTACGCCTCAAACCGGTTCTTGATCACGAACAGTCTGGCGACCTTGCGCAACATCCGCATTCCTTCCTTAACGCCCGACGCTGCAACGTATGTGCCAGCGGCGGATTTCCACGCTTCTGCATGGTTAACCAAGGAGCGATTGTAAGCGGTGCCGACGCGCCGTCCAGCGCGTTAACCGAGTTCGCCGAGCCCGAGTGTTTCGAGAAGGGACGCCCGCGCCGCCCGCACGTCGCGCGCGAGCGCCGCATTGCCGAGGTCGGCGGGATCGATCTGCTTCGGCCAGTGCGCAGCGACCGCGCGCTCGATCAGGTCGGCGGTGCGGTCGTCGAGCATGAAGCGCGGATCGACCGTCGCCGGATCGGCGACCACGCGCAGGCGCAGGCACGCTGGCCCGCCGCCGTTGGCCATCGACTGGCGCACGTCGACGGGGATCACCTTACGGATCGGCCCGTTGCCAGCGAGCATTCCCTCGAGCCAGCCCCACACGCGCGGATTGTCGCGGCATTCGGTGGGGACGATCAGCGCCATCTCGCTGGTGGGCAAGGTGACAAGTTGGGCATTGAACAGGTAGCTGGAAATCGCGTCCGCGAGGCTCACCGCCTCGGCGGGCACCTCGACCACTTCGAGCGCGGAGAAGGCTGCGCGGATTGCGTCGTAGGCCGCTTGCTGGTCGGCAAAGGCAAGCGCATGGGTGAACAGCACCCGCTCGTTGGCGACCGCGACCACGTCGTTGTGGAACGCGCCCGCCGCGATCGCTTCCGGGCTCTGCTCGATGAACACCGTGCGCGCCGGATCGAGGCCGTGGCGGCGCGCGACCGCGCGGCTGGCCTGTTCGTGCTGGCGTGCCGGGAAACGGCCGCCTGGTTTGCCATAGACGAATACCTCGACGCCGGGGGCACCATGTCCCTCGCAGAAGCGCATGTGGTTCGCCGCACCCTCATCGCCGAAGCAGTAGGGGACGGGATGATAGACCTGGAAATGGCGCGTGTCGGCAAACGCCACCCGAAGCTGTGCGTGGGTGTCATACCACTCGTGGCTGCGGTGCGGCATAGTCACCAGATTGGCGACCGTCAGGCGGCACTTGCCGTCGCGCGTGTCGGGTGCCGGGCTGACCGTGGCGGCGTTGGCGGTCCACATCGAACTCGCCGACCAGCCCGCGGCAACCAGCGCACCATCGGTCGTCTCGTCGACCACTATTTCGTTGAGCCACTGGCTGCTGGGGCGCGGTAGCGGCAGCAGGAAGCCCTGCGCGAGCCCGCGCTCCTTGTTGGCACGCATCTTGGCGAGACCCTGCAAGGCCGCGGCGCGAGGATAGCTGGTCTCGCCCGCGTTCTTCGTCGCCGCGAGATTGCCGAGGCTGAGCCCGGCATAGTTGTGGCTGGGGCCGACCAGCCCATCAAAGTTTATTTCGACGAGGTTCACCGCGCCGTGCTCCACACCTCGTCGCCGTCCTTAACGCCCAGCGTCGCGGCAGCGACGCGGTCGATGTGGAGCGAGCCGTCGGGCTGGAACTCGCGCATTCCGAAGCACGACCGGAAGCTGCCGAGCGTACCGGTGGCGAGCAGCGCGCGTTCGCCTAGGTCGAGATCGCAGCCGGACAGTTCGCCCGGCTTGGCATCGGCGACGCTCTTCACCTGGCTGGTGCGTGCGGTCATCGTCGGGCCGCCGTCGAAGATGTCGACGTAGCCCTCGTAGGCGAAGCCTTCTGCCTCCAGCATCCGCATCGCCGCGCGGCCGGTCGGATGGGGCAGGCCGATCACCTTGCGCGCCTCGTCGCCGAGCATTTCGACATAGACGGGGTGCTTGGGCATGAGGTCGGCGATGAACTGGTTGCCGTTGATCGCGTTGAAGTAGTCGGCTTCCTGGAAGGTCATGCCGAAAAACCGCCCGGCGACCCCGTCCCAGAACGGCGAGCCGCCGCGTTCGTCGATGATCCCGCGCAGCTCGGCCAGGATGCGGTCGGCGAAGCGGTAGCGGTGCATCGCGATGAACAGGTAGCGGCTGCGCGCGAGCAGCAGGCCGAGGCCGCCCGCGCGCTCGCCTGGGTGGAGGAACAGCCCGCCGACCTCGCTCGAACCTTCGAGATCGGTCGTCAGGCTGAGCAGCTCGGCGCGCACCGTGCGGTCGAGTTCCTTGGAATACTGCGTCAGCGTGTTGAGGCGGTAGGAATAGAACGGCCACTGCTGGCCGACCTGGGTCATCAGCTGGCACGTACCGCGCACCTCGCCCGTGCGGCTGTTCTCGAGCACCAGCACGAACTGCTCGTCGGCGAGCGTGTCGTCCTCGCGCGCGAACGCCGTCTCGGCGCGGCCTAGCTTGGCGGTGAGCGCATCGCGGTCGGCGGGCAGGTTGGTGAAGCCGCCGCCGGTGAGCTTGGCCATTTCGTAGAGCGGCTCGATGTCGGCGGAATGCGCGGCGCGCAGGCGAAAGGTCAAGAAAGGTCCCCCGTGGCGAGCTGGTCGAGCACGAGCGCGCTGAGCGCGGCGCGTTCGCGCAGTGATGATACGATCAGGTATTCGTCCGGCGAATGGATCGCGCCGCCACGAACGCCCATGGTGTCGACCACCGGCACCCCGCAGGCGGCAATGTTGTTGCCGTCGCAGACCCCGCCAGAGCTCTGCCAACCGATCGTCTGGCCGAGGCGTGCGCCGCAATCGCGGACGAGATCGAACAAAGCCTGCGCGCGCCGATCGACCGGCTTGGGCGGGCGGGTGATGCCGCCGTGGGCATGGACGTGAACCTCGTGCGCCTGCCGCACTTGGCCCACCAGCGCGGCAAGGCCGGCCTCGAACGCGGCGGCGGCGTCGGGGCTGCGCGGACGGATGTTGAAACGGACCACGGCGTGATCGGGCACGACATTGTTGGCCGCGCCGCCCTCGATCTTCGCCGGATTGACCGGGCACGCGTCAGTTTGCAGCCCCTTGAGACCGAGCACCAGCGCGGCGGCGGCGACGATCGCATTTCGCCCCTCGTGCGGATTGCGCCCGGCGTGCGCCGAGCGGCCGGTAACCACCAGTGCGTAGTTGCCGCTGCCCCCGCGCGCATGGGCAAGGGTGCCGTCCGGCAGGGCAGAGGGTTCGTAGGTCAGCGCGGCAAATTTCCCTCGCGCGAGTTCCTCGATCAGCGGGGCGGAGGCGAGGCTGCCGGTCTCCTCGTCGGAATTGAGCAGGACGTCGTAGCCGAGCCGATCCGCATTCGCGCTGGCTTCGAACGCGAGAAGCGCGTGAAGGATAACCGCAATCCCGCCCTTCATGTCCGCCAGGCCCGGGCCGACCAGGGTGTCGTCGTCGAGCCAATGCTGCTTCTGAAACGGGTGATCCACCGGAAAGACCGTGTCCATGTGTCCGGTGAACAGCAGTCGTCGCTCGGCCTCGGGCCGCACGCGCAGGACCACGTGCTGCCCGAAAGCCTGCTCGACCTCGCGCCCCGCGGCATCGACCGCGACAACCGGGGCGGGGTCGACGAGTTTGATTTCGCCCGGCAGGGAGGCGAAAGCGTCGGCGAGCAGTCCGGCCATCGTCGCCAGCCCGGCAAGGTTTGCGGTGCCGGTGTTGACCGCGCTCCACGCCCGCGCCTGGGCGAGCATCGCGGCCTGGTCGATCGGCGCGATCAGAGCTTCGTGGGCATTGTCCGGTTTCATCTGCAACCGGCTCTAGCCGCGCGTCGCGCCGCTGTCCAAGGGCGTTGCAATCCTGCCCCCGCTTGGCCATAGCCAGGGTGTCCTCCCCGGATTTTCTGCTATGAATCTGCTCGTGAATTTGACGGGCGCCGTGAAGTGCGAGGATAAATGACCGACTATGTGACGCGTGCCGGCCTGCGGGTCTATCCGGGGCTGGCCGACCTGATCGAGACGCAGGTGTTGCCGGTCCTCGGTCACGAGGCCGATGCGTTCTGGCAGGGCTTCGCGGCGCTGCTGCGGCGGTTTGCGCCGGTCAACCGCGCGCTGCTGGAAAAGCGCGACGCGCTCCAGTGGGAGATCGACGACTGGCACCGCGAACGCCGCGGCCAACCGCACGATCCGGTCGAATACCGCGAGCTACTCACCCGGATCGGCTACCTCGTGCGCGAGCCCGAGCCGTTCACCATCGGCACGACCAAGGTCGATCCAGAGATAGCGACGATGGCGGGACCACAGCTGGTGGTGCCGATCCTCAACGCGCGCTTCCTGCTCAATGCGGCGAATGCACGCTGGGGCAGCCTCTACGACGCGCTCTACGGCACCGACGCGCTCGATGCCCCACCCGCGCGGCCGGGCGGCTATGACGCGGATCGCGGCGCGGCGGTGATCGCGCGGGCGAAGGCGTTCCTCGACCAGGCGGTGCCGCTCGCGGGTGGGCGCAAGTGGGCCGATCTCGGCGATCCGTCGGGCGGGATCGAACTGGCCGACCCCACGCAATACGTCGGGCGGACCGCGCACGGGCGGCTGTTCCGCAACAACGGGCTGCATGTCGAAGTGCGGTTCGACCCCGATCATCCGGTCGGTGCCGCCGACCCATCCGGCATCAGCGACGTCGTGCTCGAGGCCGCGCTGACCACGATCTGCGATTGCGAGGATTCGGTCGCGGCGGTCGACGGCGAGGACAAGACGCTCGCCTATACCAACTGGCTCGGGCTGATCCGGGGCGACCTGGCCGAAACCTTCGCCAAGGGCGAGCAGACCATCACCCGGCGACTGGCGGGCGACGTGCACTACACTGCGCCCGATGGCACCGAACATGCCCTGCCGGGGCGCAGCCTGCTGTTCGTGCGCAACGTCGGCCATCTGATGACCAATCCCGCGATCCTGCTCGAGGACGGCAGCGAGATTCCCGAGGGGATCATGGACGCGGTCTTCACCGGCGCGATCGGTGCGCTCGATGTGACGGGCCACGCTCGCCCCGGCAATTCGCGCACCGGCTCGATCTACATCGTCAAGCCTAAGATGCACGGACCGGAGGAATGTGCCTTTACCAACGACCTGTTCGATGCGGCCGAGGATCTGCTCGACCTGCCGCGGCACACGATCAAGGTCGGGGTAATGGACGAGGAACGCCGCACCAGCGTCAATCTCGCCGCCTGCATCCAGGCCGTGAAGGATCGGATCGTGTTCATCAACACGGGCTTCCTCGATCGCACCGGCGACGAGATGCATACCTCGATGCAGGCCGGGCCGATGATCCGAAAGGCGGCGATGAAATCGAGCGTGTGGCTCGACGCCTACGAGAAGCGCAATGTCGCGATCGGCCTGAAGCACGGACTTTCGGGCAAGGCGCAGATCGGCAAGGGCATGTGGGCCGCGCCCGACATGATGCGCGACATGATGGAGCAGAAGATCGGCCATCTGAAAGCAGGCGCCAACACCGCCTGGGTGCCGAGCCCGACCGCGGCTACGCTCCACGCCATGCACTACCACCAGGTCGACGTGTTCGAAGTGCAGCAGGGTCTCGGCGAAGCGCCGGGGCTCGATGCTTTGCTGGCGATCCCCCTGGCGGAGGGCGCGAACTGGTCCGAAGACGAGGTCCGCGAGGAGCTCGACAATAACTGCCAGGGCCTGCTCGGCTACGTGGTGCGCTGGATCGATGGCGGTGTCGGCTGTTCGAAGGTACCCGACATCCACGACGTCGGGCTGATGGAGGACCGCGCCACGCTGCGCATTTCCAGCCAGCATCTCGCCAACTGGCTGCTCCATGGGGTCTGCACGAAGGAGCAGGTGACGGATTCGCTGCGCCGCATGGCCGCCAAGGTCGACGCCCAGAACAAGGGCGATCCGTTCTACGTACCGCTGGCCGGGAACGAGGACGGGCCCGCCTTCCGCGCCGCGTGCGACCTGGTTTTCAAGGGCGTCGATCAGCCGAGCGGCTACACCGAGCCGCTGCTTCATGCCTGGCGGCAGCGGAAAAAGTCGGGTCAGGAAAGTAGCCGGGCCGCCTGAACGAACTCTCTCACGCTCAGTGTTTCCGCGCGCCGCGTTTCCTCGATCCCCAGCACCCGCAGAGCGTCGAGCGCCCCCGGCATGCCCTTGAGGCTCTGGCGAAGCATCTTGCGGCGCTGGCCGAAGGCGGCCTCGGTCAGGCGCTCAAGCACCCGTGCGCTGACGCCCTTGGGCATAGCGGCGGGTTCGACGTGGACGATTGCACTCATCACCTTGGGCGGCGGGGTGAAGGCGCTGCGGTGGACCTTCATCGCCAGCTTTGCCTTCGCCCGCCATTGCGCCAGCACAGCGAGCCGCCCGTAGGCCGAACTATCCGGTGCCGCGACGATCCGCTGGGCGACCTCCTGCTGGAACATCAGCGTCAGGCTGGTCCAGCGCGGCGGCCACGCCTCGCCGCCCAACCACCGCACGAACAGCGCCGTGCCGACGTTGTAGGGCAGGTTTGACAGGACGGCATAAGGTTCGCTGCCCATCAGCCCGTCATGATCGAGCTTGAGCGCATCGCCCTCGACAACCTGCAATCGCCCGGGAAACGCCTCGCCGAGTTCGGCCAGCGCCGGGAGACAACGCCGGTCCATCTCGATCGCGGTAACCCGCGCACCCGCGCGCAGCAGCGCGCGCGTCAGTCCGCCCGGGCCGGGGCCGACTTCGAGCACGTGCTTTCCCGCAAGGTCTCCCGGCAGCGCGGCGATCCGCGCGAGCAGCTGCTCGTCGAACAGAAAGTTCTGCCCGAGCGCCTTCGAGGCGGAAAGCCCGTGCCGGGCGATGACCTCGCGCAGGGGGGCAAGATCGGGCGCAAGTTGATTCACGCCGATGCCCGCCGCGCTGCGATCTGGGCCGCAAGCCGGATCGCCGCGATTAGCGCGCCGGGGTCGGCAATGCCCTTGCCCGCAATGTCGAACGCGGTGCCGTGGTCGGGGCTGGTGCGGACGATAGGCAGGCCGAGCGTCACGTTGACGCCCTCGTCGAAGTCGAGTGCCTTGACCGGGATCAGCGCCTGATCGTGGTACATGCACAGCGCTGCGTCGAAGCTGGTGCGCTTGTGCGGCGCGAACAGCGCATCGGCGGAGTGGGGGCCGCTCGCGTCGATCCCCTCGTCGCGCAGTCGGGTGATCGCGGGGGCGATGATCCGCGCCTCTTCGCCGCCGAACGCGCCGCCTTCGCCCGCATGAGGGTTGAGGCCGCACACGGCGAGGCGCGGCGCGGCGATGCCGAAATCGCGCCTGAGCGCCTGGGCCGTCACCCGCGCGCGCGCAACGATCAGGTCTTCCGAGAGCATGTGCGGCACGTCAGCGAGCGCGCAGTGGATGGTCAGCGGCACGGTCCGCAGGCTCGGCCCGGCAAGCATCATCACCGCCGCTTCTGCAGGCAGACCGCAGCGTGCGGCCAGAAATTCGGTCTGGCCCGGGTGCGCGAAGCCGATCGCTGCAAGCGCTGCCTTGGCAACGGGAGCGGTTACCACTGCCGCGGCCTCACCCGCGCGGGCCAGATCGGTCGCATTTTCGAGCGAGGACAGCGCGAGGGCAGCACCCTGTTTAGAGGGCTTGCCGGGTATGCAGTCGACATCAGCTTCACCCAGCACCGGTAGACGGTGCGGGAAGGCGTCGATTGCCTCCGACGGATGCACAATCCGGGCAACCGGAACGTTGAGCTCGCGCATCGCTGCCGCTCGGGCAAGGCAGCCCGCTCCGCCAGCTACGAAGAATGGTACTAACCCGTCCTCTTCGCGCCGCGCCCAGGCGGCGGCAATCAGCTCGGGCCCGACCCCTGCCGGATCACCGAGCGACAGCGCGAGCGGCAGGCGGGTCAATTATACTCGATGAAGGCGTCGTTGCGCAGGTCGCGCAGGTAGCGCTGCGCGCGCTTGTTGATCCGCTCCTGCTCCATCTGGTCGAGCATGGTGTCGAAATCGGGCCCGGCGGCAACCTGCGGGTCGTCGCGGCCACACAGTACCAGCGTGCGCACGCCGTCCTCGAGCGAACCGAACAGCGGGGTCGCCTGACCAATTTGCATCTCGAGCATTGCCGTCTGCAGTTGGGGCGGAAGCTGCCCAGCCTGAATGCCGTCATTGGTCACGACCTCAGCCCCGACCTGCCCGGCCGCGCGCTCGACGTCGCCGCAGCCGCGGATCGACTGAACGGCGAGATTGAATTCCTCGATCTTCGCGGTTGCCTGGGCCTCCGAGGTGCCTTGGGGGAAGGTTACCGCAACCTGCTTGAGGCTGAGCACCGCGTTGCGCGGATCGGCCATCAGCACCTGGCGCTTCTCGATCAGGTAGACGATCCAGAATCCGCCCGGAATCTCGACCGGTCCCACGAGCTGGCCAGGCTGCATCTGAGCGACGATTTCCTCGAGCTGCGGCGATTGCAGTTGCGGCAGGCGGATCCAGCCGAGATCACCACCGACCGCCGCCGTAGTGGCTTCGGAGAACTGCCGGGCGTAAGCCACGAAGCTGCCGCCAACACGGAGTTGTTCGAGGATCCGCTGCGCATTCTGCTGCACCGCTTCACGGTTTTCCGGGGTTGCGGAAAGGAAGATTTCGCCGACGCGGAACTCGTCCGTCCCGCGCGATTCTTCCAGTCGCTGCATGACCTCGCGCACCTCTTCCTCAGACACGTTGATAAACGGTGCGACGTTGCGGCCGAGGAGGCGGCGCCAGGCGATTTCGCCCCTGATCTGCCGCTTCAGCGAAGCTTGGCTTGAACCGATCGAGCGAAGATACTGGTCCATCCGCGCAAGGTCAGTCCCGAAATTGCGACCAGCCACCTCGGCATATTGTGCGTCCACCTCAGCCTGCGAGATCTCGATCTCGAGTGCGGCAGCTTCCTGAATCTGCAACGTTTCGTCGATCAGGTTGCGCAGCACTTGCATGCGCAGCCTGATCATTTCCTCCGGAGGGATTTCGGCCTGCGAAGCCGCCGTGACGAGAGCGGCTCGTTCGTCCACATCCGTGCCTGTGATCACCGTCCCGTTGACGACCGCCGTTGGCTTGCGGGCGTTGGGATCGTTCTGAGTCAGCATGGTGATGTTGTCGGGCAGTCCGAGCGGATTGCTCGCGGGTCCCTGGGGCGAAGCGGGTTGTGCAGCTTGCGCTTGTGCCGCGACCGGCGCGGCAGCGAGGCCGAGGGTCGCGGCCGCAGCTAGGAGAGAAGCGATGGTGTTGGTCGTCACGTTATCGTCCGTCTATAGGTCGCGCGGGCAAATGCCCGTGATTTCGGTCCCGGCCAGTGTGTGTTTCAGGCTTAACCGAAGCTGAGTTCGGCGCCAGATAGCGTGTTTGCTCGGCAACGACAATCGCACCGGAATACCTCCTTCTCGCTAGCGAAAGCCGAGGCTCTTGAGCGAGAAGTAAATCTGGAAGGTATCGCCGCGCTCTGCATCGCCGGTGTCGACGTAGTCACGCCGCCAGGTCAGGCCTAACTCGATACAATCGTCGTCGTAGGCGACGCCTAGCCGGGTGCGGATCGGTTCGAAACCGTCCGCAGCGAAAGTCGGGTCTTCGTCGCGATTGGTAAGGTTCACCACCGCTGACCCAAAGATGGACCAGTATCGCGCGAACGCTACGCGGGCGGCGATGCGGCCTTCCTCACGGTCCTGAAGGTCCTCGATGGAGTCGTCGATATCGCGGTTAAGCCGCAGGTAGCCAACCTCGACATAGGTGCGCCTGCTGCCGACCGTCGCGTCGAATTCGTTGCGGCGCACCGCGAAACTGTCTTTGTCGAGCCTGTAGCGGTGAGTCAGCTTTACAAAGTCGCGGAACCTGACTTCGGTTCGACCGACGAAGTCGGACACGCGGTCGCTGAGTCCGGTCCCGTCGACCAGCACCAGCGGATCGCGGTCGAGCCGGTACGATTGCCCGATTGTCGTCTTGATCCGCCAGTTGGGTCGCTGCAGTTCCCAGTCGAAGCCGTACGTCACGCGCGCCCCATCCTCGACCCGGTCGTAGCCTGGGAAACGGTTGAGCGCGAAGAGGTTGGAATCCTCGAGGTCGATCGCGCGCGCATCCTCGTTCGGGATGGCGAGATTGCGGATCGACGGAGTGGCGACGAACTGAACGCGCGGGGTGAAAACTTGCGTCCCGCCGAATGCCTCGCCGACGAACGGCCACTGCACGTCGAGTGCGGCGAGTGCGACGCCGCGCGTCTCCCAACCCGGATTGCCGCGATAGACGGCCGTATCGGTCAGCGCGTTCTCGTCCGAATGGTAGACGTCGCCGCGTACCAGGCCGGTCAGCGTGACGACCTGCCCAAGCCGGGTGAGTCGCTTGAGATCCCAACGTGCTCCCGCAAAGGCGCGCTGTGTGTCCTGCCCTTCGTCGCGCGTTATCGCGAGCGAGTTGAGCTGGACTTCCAGCGTGCCGCCGAGCCCGGTGGGATCGTCGAGCCGACGGCGGTAATCGATCACCGGCAGCGCAACCGGCACCTGGCCCTGCGGTGCGCCGATGCGCAGCGTCTGGGTCGCCCAGCCCTCGACCGACAGGAATGACCGGTCGCCGCTGCGCTCGAGCGCAAATGTAGAGCGCAGGCGATCATCCCGGCTGATATCGTAGCGCCGCAAGAATGTACGGTCGCTCGCGAGGCGGATCGAGCCAGTGAAGCTCCAGTTTGGGTCGAACTGAAAGCGACCGTTGGCGTACAGATAGCCGCGCGGGGCGTTCTCGGCGATGGGAATGCCCGTAATGTCGGATACGCGGCTGCTATAGGTGCCGTAGCCAGTGATCTGGTAGGCGCCCCGGTCCGTCAGATGGCGCCAGTTTGCGGAGGCCATCGGCGGGGCATCGCTGAACACGTAGGCGCCCAGCGTAAGGTCCTTGTTGTCCGCCAGTCGCCAATAATAGGCAGCTGATACCTCTACGCCATTCGACTCCGAAAATCGCAGGTCGGGTGCGAGGATACCAGATGCGGCGCCACCGTCGGTCCGCACGACGAGACCCGGCAGGGGTAGCAGGCGCATCCCGAACAGCTCGATGAACGCGCCGCTGAAACGCACTCTCTTATCATCGGGGTCGTAGACCACCCGGGTCGCAGTGATCCGCCAGCTCGGCTCCTTGGGGCAGCCCTCGGCATCCTCGACCGCGCATGCAGTGTACGAAGCATCGGCGAGCACGACGGTGCCGTCCGCCCCCCGCTCGCCGCGGCGCGCAGCAAGCCGCCCGCCCTCGCGCAGGGCAAGGAGGAGGTCCTCCATCGCTCCGGCTTCGAACTCATCGGTCAGCTCAACGCTTGAGGTGTACAGCTGATTGCCGTCCTCGTCGACGAACCGTACGTTGCCGCTGGCGAAGATCTGCCCGCTGGTGCGGTTCCAAACCACCTCGTCGGCGCGAACGGACTGGTCGCGGCTTCGCAGCACGACATTGCCTGTGGCGGTGACGACGTCGCCGTTCGAATCGTAGGCTAACCCGTCTGCCTCAAAATCGATCCGGCGGTCGCCGTTCGGCGCATCGGGCACAGGGGGTGCATCGGTCGCAGGGTCGGATTCGGGCTCGGCTGGCTCGAACGGGTCGCGTGGCGGCGGCGGATCGGGCGCGCGCGCGTCTGGCTGCGCGGTAGCCTCCGAAGACAATGCAGTCTCGGCCATGGCTGGTTGCCAAGCGCCCGACGCCAAAAGAAAAACCGCCGTGCCCGAGAGGAGCAAGCGGCGGAAGGAAGCCTGCGAAACGTACGTCGGCGCCGGGAGCATCGCTTGCCTATCGCACTCCCTCCGCCTAATCGCAATCGCCATAGTTCGGGTTCGGCTCCATTCGTGCTGCGACCCCTCTCACGTCATTGTTCGCGGAGCTTTCATGCACATATCATTCACCGAAATCCTGCCTCCCGACGCGCGCCTGGTCGCCTATGTCGCTAACGGAGCGACAATGCCCGGAGGGCTGGAGCCCATGCTGGGCACGGCCGCCACGACCGCCCGGTTCAAAGGGCGTATCGACCAGCTCTTCGAAGGCTTCGCGGAGCGAGACGGCAAGATGGTGCGGATTGCCTTGGTCGGGGCGGGGGAAGTTAACGGCGACGATCGGCAGGCCGCGCTTGAACGGGCCGGTGCTGCACTGACCGCTCGCTATCTCACCTCGGGTGAGACCGCTCTGGCGCTCGATCTCACCGGGACCGGCCTGGATGCGGCGGAAACGGCTTCGCTCCTGCTCGGACTGCGGCTGCGCGGCTGGCGCCACGACGCCTATCGCACGCGCTTGAAGGACGAGCAGAAGGTGACGCTGGAGAGTGTCAGCGTCGTCGGTGCGCCCGGCGGCGCGCGCGAGGCCTGGGCGGTGGAGGAAGCTGTCGCCGAGGGGGTGGAGTTCACCCGCGACCTGGTTGCGGAGCCCGCCAACAAGATCTTCCCGGTCAGCTTCGTCGCCCGTTGCGAAGAGGCGTTCCGCGGCACCGGCGCAGAACTGACGATTCTCGACGAAGATGCGATGCACAAGCTCGGCATGGGCGCGCTGCTGGGTGTGGGCCAGGGTTCGGAACAGCCTTCGCGCCTTCTCGCGATCCGGTGGAACGGCGGCGGCGGGGAGAAGCCGACCGTGTTCGTCGGCAAGGGCGTGACCTTCGACACCGGGGGTATCAGCCTCAAGCCCGGGCCGGGCATGGAGGACATGAAGTGGGACATGGGCGGCGCGGGCGCGGTCGCCGGCGCCATGCTCGCGCTGGTTAAGCGCAAGGCGAAGGCCAATGTGATCGGGGTTGTCGGGCTGGTTGAGAACATGCCCGACGGCAAGGCGCAGCGGCCGGGCGACATCGTCACTTCGATGTCTGGACAGACGATCGAAGTGCTCAACACCGATGCCGAGGGGCGGCTGGTGCTGTGCGACGCGCTTTACTGGGCGCAGGAGCAATATGATCCGGCCCGGATCGTCGATTTCGCCACGCTGACCGGGGCGATGATGATCGCGCTGGGAAGCGAGCACGGCGGCCTGTTTGCCAACGACGATGCACTCGCCGAACAACTGCTCGCATCGGGCAAGGCAGTCGGCGACAAGCTGTGGCGTTTCCCCCTGTCCGCGGAATACGATAAGCTGATCGACAGCCCGATCGCCGACATGAAAAACATCGGCCCGCGCTTCGCCGGATCGATCACCGCCGCGCAATTCCTCCAGCGCTTCGTCCGCAAGGGCACACCCTGGGCCCACTGCGACATCGCGGGAATGGTCTGGGCCGACAAGCCGGGGCGCACTTGGGACAAGGGTGCGACCGGGTACGGCGTTCGCCTGATCGACCGGTTCGTACGCGACGTGGCCGAGGGCTGAGGCCCTGCGCGTCGGCTTCTACCTCGCCCCTGACCGGCCGGTCGAGCAGGTGCTGCCCCGGATTGCGCGCGCGGCGGTGCGAAGCGGTGAGCGGATGCTGGTAGTAGCGGACGATCTCGACCTCCACGCGCGGCTGGACGAGGCCCTGTGGCAGACCGCTCCGGCGGATTTTCTCGCTCATGGCTTCGCTGGCGGCCCGCACGATGCGCGGCAGCCGATCCTGCTCTCGCAAGGTTGCGAGGCTGCCAACGGCGCGCGCATGGTCGCGCTTGCCGATGGACTGTGGCGCGAGGATGCCGCAGCCTTCGATCGCGCATTCCTGTTCTTCGACGAAACCGGGCGCGAGCAGGCCCGCAGCGCCTGGCGCGCGCTCGACGGGCGTGACGGCGTGGAGCGCGAGTTCCACGAGCTGGTCGACGGCGAATGGGAGCGCAAGTTCTAGCAACGAGGGAGCGGTTCGATGCGGTACGTGGTCTTGGGAATTGGCCTTGCGGCATTGGCGGCGTGTGGTTCGGACCGGACCGGCACGATCGAGGACGACGAGGGTAACACCGTCGACTACGCCATCGGCGAAGATGGCGAGACCACTACGGCCGAGATCCAGACTGCCGACGGCAATGCCTCGATCCGCTCCGGCGCCAACGTAGCGGTCGACCTGCCCGACGGATTCTCGATCTATCCCGGTGCCGACGTGGTAAACACGACCCGGATCGATGGTGCGCAGGGATCGGGGACGATGGTCACGCTTGAAAGCGACTCCACCCCTGAACAGCTCGCGCACTTCTATCGCAAGCAGGCCGATGCAGCTGGGGTGAAGGTGCAGATGGACATGACCACGGAGAACGGAAAGATGATCGCCGGGCAGTCGGAGCAGGGCATATCCTTCTCGCTCAACGCCAGTCGCGACGGCGACACCACCAGTGCCCAGCTCATGATCGGTCGCGAACCGGGACGCTGAAGGGCGGCTGCTGCCGCGCCCGGGCAGCACCGGCTGAGGACGTTCCCGCTTGCGGCAGCGGGGAGGCGGCGCTAGGGGCGCGCCGCAATCCCCCTTGCACTTTTCCAACCGAAGGATTTCCCCATGGCGGTCACCCGCACCTTTTCGATCATCAAGCCCGACGCTACCCGCCGCAACCTGACCGGCGCGGTGACCAAGGCGCTCGAGGATGCCGGCCTGCGCGTCGTCGCCAGCAAGCGCATCCACATGACCCGCGAACAGGCCGAAGGGTTCTACGCGGTCCACAAGGAACGCCCGTTCTTCGGCGAACTGTGCGACTTCATGACTTCGGGCCCGGTCGTGGTCCAGGTGCTCGAGGGCGACGACGCGGTGAAGGCGAACCGCGACGTGATGGGCGCGACCAACCCGGCCGATGCCGCCGAGGGGACGATCCGCAAGACTTTCGCCGAATCGATCGAGGCGAACACCGTTCACGGCTCGGACAGCGACGAGAATGCGAAGATTGAGATCGACTTCTTCTTCAAGCCTGAAGAAATCGTAGGTTAATCAGCGCGATACCACGAAAAAATTGACGTTAGGACCGACTCGGGCGGGGCTGCTATGCTCCACCCGAGTTGTTCGCGCGCCGTGTATGGGATCCGGCATGCGAACGGCCCGGAAAGGGCGCATATGTTTGGCCTCACGCCGAAGCCGATCAGGATAATCAAACGCTACGTTGATGCGGTCAATGCCGGCAATGCCGATGTCGTCGCCGACATGATGTCGCCCGACTGTCGCTATGTCGACAGCTCCGGCCGCTGGATCGACGGTCGCGAGAACGTGCGCCTGGCGACCACCCGCTTCTTCGAGCTCGAGAAGAACTTCCGCATCCGCGAAAGCAGCATGGTGCTGCACGACGGCGATGTACTCATTCGCGGCACGGTGACTGCCGACGACCCGGTGCTGGCGCAGGACACGCTGTGGCTCGCCAGGGTGAAGGACGGCAAGGTCAGCTACTGGCAGAGCTTCGGCAAGGGACTGCCGGTGTCGCTCACCCGTATCCTGGTGCCCGACGCGGCGCAGGAAGCCATGGCCGCCTGACCGCCGTCGTGGCGGCGCGCAGTCAGCCGGCGCCGACCGTCTCGAACCGCGCCAGGTGAACTGCATGCCCTGCGTGGGGCGAAGTCGCCGACCGGGCGACTTCCGCCGCGATCGCCGCGAGTGCAGGCGGGGTCAGGTCCAGCCCCAGCGCCTGGTAGATCTCGGCGATCACTGCCTTCCAGTCGGCCCCCAGCGCGTCGTAGCTGGCATGGGCGACCGGGCCGGCGAAGTCGCTCAGCGCGCGCGCCATCCTTTCTTCACGCAGCGCCAGCTTGCGCCGCCATTCGGCCTCGATCGCGCCGAGGTCTGCATGGTCGGTCTGGAACGCCATCTGGCTCGCGACCATCGACACCGTGCTGGCGAGCACCGCGTCGCGCGACCGCTCCGTCGCGACGACCCTCGCGTCGGGAAACACCGTCACGAGCGCGGGCAGGTCTTCGGCGAACTGCGGGCACTTGAGCACGCGCGGATATGCTGCGTTGTCCATGAACGCGGCATCGGTGCGCAGGATGCGAGCGAACTCGCGGTAGACCGGGCCGGGATCACGCGCCTCGCTGAACGCAGTGAAGGCGGGGATGCGGTATTGCGCCTCGTAGGCGCAAGCATCGAGCGCACCCGCGAGCCAGCCGATTTCCTCGTCCACGCGCGTCGCGCCGAACGGATGGAGCATGTCGAGCCAGGGATTGATCCGGCGGGCTATGGCGAGTCCGAGCGTGCTCTTGAGCGGGCGCAGGTCGGGCCGGCGCGGGACGGGGTCGTGGCTGTTGCAGAACAGCGTGCCAGCGTGCGCCGGATCGGCGGCGAGCATGCGGTGGATGCGGGTCGTCCCGGCACGCATTTGCCCGACGACGAGGATCGGGGCGGCGATGGGCGTCTCGGCGAGGTCGGGCCGCTCGCGCCACAGCCTGCCCATGGCATGGCGCTTGCGGATCGCGGCGGTGAGCTGGCCATAGGCCATGGTGTGGCCCAGTGAATTGAGCCGCGCTTCGTCGCGCAGAGAGCGACACAGCATGTCGAGCCGCTCACGAAAATCGGAGACCTCCTCGGCGCTGCGAATCGAGGTCTCGTCTTCGGGGCGAAATCCTGCGCTGCCCTTGGCCCAGAGGAAATCGGGTTCGAGTGGCGGCTTGTCGGTCAGGCCCTTGTCCCACATCGCGGCGACGGTTCGGTCGGCCCAGTCGGCCGTGCCCGAGCGGGCGAGCGGGTGGCGTCGGGGTGGGGCCATCAGAACTGGTCCGCCACGTCGAGCAGGCGGGTCACGCTCCTCGGTGCGACCTGGCGCCAGCTTCGCGAGAGCCAGTCGGCGACGTGATCCCAGTCGAGCCCGGGCCTGTTGAGGATCACCCCAATCCACCCTGCCGCGCCGTAGTACGCGGGCTTGAAGTAGGCTTCCGGCTGCGCTTCGACCAGGTCGAGCAGTTCGTCCATGCTGCCGCACTTGACCACCAGCGCGACATGCTCGGTTCCGTGATGCTGATCGCTGAAGTAGGCAAAGAACTTGCCTGATTTCTCGCTCCCCACCCGCCAGCCGGGCGCACCGTGGCTCTCGCGTTCGCTCGACTCGGGTAACGCGAGCGCCAGTTCGCGGACGCGCTTCAGCAGGAACGCCGGGTCGTTCTCGCGCGCGACGTAATCCGCCAGCACGCGCGGATAAAGCTGATGTTCGGCGAACAGAACCCGCGCGGCGAGCGTGTCGGGCGTGTCGCCTGCGCGGATCGCAACCGGCACCCGGCCGAGCACCTGGCCTGCGTCGAGTTCCTCGGTGACGAGATGAACCGAGACGCCGCCGTGGCTGTCGCCCGCTGCGATCGCGCGCGCATGAGTATCGAGGCCGGGATATTTCGGCAGCAGCGAAGGGTGGACGTTGAGCATGCGCCCCTCCCACCTTCGGACGAAGGCGGGGGTCAGGATGCGCATGTAGCCGGCAAGCGCGATGTAATCGGCGCCGGCAGCGCACGCGGCCTGCTCCATCGCGGCGTCGTGATCGGCGCGGCTCATGCCCTTGTGCGCGAGGGCGAAGGTCGCGACCCCCTCCGCATCGGCGACAGCCAGACCTTTTGCAGCGGGATCGTTCGCGGCTACGAGGACGATCTCGTAAGGGCAATCGGGCAGGCGACTGTGATAGAGCAGCGCGGCCATGTTGGTGCCGGTGCCCGACACGAACACCGCGACCCGCGCCTTGTCAGCCAAGGTGGGTGGCCTTCCAGTTTTCGCGCGCCGACCAGGTGCCCTGCGCGCCGCGCACGGTGCACCCCCTGTCGCCGCCGACGATGCGACCCACGGTGAGGACCGTCTCGCCCGCCTCGGTCAGCGCTGCGCTAACCGCATCGGCCTCGACCGCGTCCACCACGAGCACCATGCCGACGCCGCAGTTGAACGTGCGCGCCATCTCGCCTGGTTCGATGTTCCCCTGCGCCTGCAGGAACGCCATCAGGCGCGGCTGATCCCAGCCGTCGGCGTCGACCTCGGCGTGGCAACCGGCCGGCAGCACGCGCGGAATGTTTTCCAGCAGTCCGCCGCCGGTGATATGCGCCAACGCGGCGATGCGCCCCTCGCGCACCAGCGGCAACAGGCTCCTGACGTAGATACGCGTGGGTTCGAGCAGGGCTTCGATCAGCAACCGCTCCGGATCGAACAGGGCGGGGCGGTCGAGCTTCCAGCCCTTGTCCGCCGCCAGCCGCCGGACGAGCGAATAGCCGTTGGAATGGACGCCCGAACTGGCAAGGCCGAGCAACACTTGCCCTGCGTGGACCCGGTCGCCGGTCAGCTGCTCGCCGCGCTCGACCGCGCCGACGCAGAATCCTGCGAGGTCGTAGTCGCCCTCCGCATACATGCCTGGCATTTCCGCCGTCTCGCCGCCGATCAGCGCGCACCCGGCGATCTTGCAGCCCTCGGCGATACCCGCGATAACGCGCTCGGCGACGCCGGTCTCCAGCTTGCCGGTGGCGAAATAGTCGAGGAAGAACAGCGGCTCGGCGCCCTGCACGATCAGGTCGTTGACGCACATCGCGACGAGGTCGATGCCCACCGTGTCGTGCCGCCCGCTGTCGATCGCGAGCTTCAGCTTGGTGCCGACCCCGTCGTTGGCCGCGACCAGCAGCGGGTCGCTATATCCGGCAGCGCGCGGATCGAAGAACCCGCCGAAGCCGCCGATCTCGCCGTCCGCACCGGGTCGGCGGGTCGCCTTCACCAGCGGGCCGATCGCACGCACAAGCGCGTTGCCGGCATCGATCGAGACCCCCGCCTTGGCGTAGGTATAGCTCTCGTTGGCCTGTTCATCCCCGGGCATGGCGACCCCTTTAGAGTTTCGCGCTTGGATTTCCATGCCCGATTGGGCAAAAGGCCGCCGGTTTTCCCCGATGCCCCATTCGCACCCTCTTCCTTTTCCGAACCGCCGTCTTCTCGCGTGGCTCGCCATCGCCTCCGCCCTCGTGCTGGCGGCGCTCGCAGGGCGTGCGCTGATGGCGCAGGTCGAGGGGGACCGCGGCATCGCCCCGGTGATGAGCAGCGGCGACATCGAGGTCATGAACGTCCGCGTCGACGTGCGCGGCGACAATGCCGACGATGCTCGCGCCAAAGGCTGGGCCGAGGCGGAGAAGAAGGCCTGGGAGAGCATCGGCGGCCCGTCCATCCCCGAAGGCCAGCTAACCTCGATGGTCACCGCCGTGCTGATCCAGCGCGAGCAGATCGGCCCGCGCCGCTATATCGCCACGCTCGGTGTGATCTTCGACCGTGCGCGCGCCGGGCGACTGCTCGGACGTGACGGGGTGGCGCAGCGCTCTGCTCCCATGTTGCTCGTCCCGGTGACGTTCGCGGGCGGCTCCGAGCTGGTCTACGAGACGCGCAACCCGTGGCAGCGCGCCTGGGCGGAGTACCAAGCCGGCGCGAGCCGGATCGACTACGTGCGGCCGTCGGGCGCGGGCGGCGATTCGCTGCTGATCAACTACGGCCAGACCGGCCGCCGCAGCCGTACCTGGTGGCGCAACGTGCTTGACCAGTTCGACGCTGCCGACGTGCTCGTGCCGATCGCGCGGCTGGACTACGAGTATCCCGGCGGTCCGGTGCGCGGCACCTTCACCGCGCGCTATGGCCCCTCGAACACCTTTCTCGACGGGTTCACGCTGACCGCGCGCAATCCGGATCAACTGCCGCAGATGCTCGACCAAGCCGTGCAGCGGTTCAACCGCATCTTCGAGTCCGCGCTCGCCGACGGCAAGCTGCGCCCTGATCCGACGCTCAGCCTCGGCGTGCCGGAAGTCGATCCCGCGCTCCAGCGCCTGCTCGAACTGGGTCGGCTGGCCGAGGCGCAGGAGCGCGCCGCCCGCGCTGCCGCTGCTGCCGAGGCGACCGACGGGGAGACTCCGGGAGAGGCGACACCCACGCCGACCCCGCAAGCCGGTTCGAGCTACACGATCCAGTTCGCAACGCCGGATGCGGGCAGCTTCGATGCCGCACTCTCCGCCGTCCGCGCGACGCCCGGCGTGCGCGGCGCGGCGACGACCAGCGTGGGTATCGGCGGAACCTCGGTCATGTCGGTCAGCTTCGCGGGCAGCCTCGACCAGCTCGCGGCGGCCCTGCGGGCGCGCGGCTTCACCGTGACGCAGGGCAGCAGCACGCTTTCGATCCGGCGCTAGGGCGGCGAAGGCCATGTCGCAGATCGTCCTTCCGCTTTCCGTGGGGCGCGATGCGGGGCCGCGGCGCATCGTCACCGGAAACGCCAATGCGCGCGCGGTCGAGGCGCTGGCGCAGCCCGACGGCTGGCCCTTCCGCACCGCCATCCTCACCGGTCCGCCACGGGCGGGGAAGTCGCTGTTGGCGCGCTGGTTCGCGGAAAGCGGCGCGGGCGAGGCTATCGACGGTGCCGACGCGCTCGACGAGACCGCGCTGTTCCACCGCTGGAACCGCGCGCAGGAAGGCGAGCGCCCGCTACTGCTGGTTATCGACCGGGCACCGTGGACCATCGGCCTCCCCGACCTCAAATCGCGCATGGGTGCCGCCCTGCAACTCGCGATCGGCGAGCCGGACGACGACATGATTGCCGCACTTATCGAGGCGCATGCCGAGCAGCGCGGCCTTGCGCTGGGCGAGGGCGCGCTTACCTACCTCGTGCCGCGCACCGAGCGCAGCCATGCCGATATCGAACGGCTGGTCGAGACCATCGATCGCCTCAGCATGGAGCGCAAGGTGGCGGCGACGCAGTCGGTCTGGCGCGATGCGCTGGAGGCAATCCGGGGGCCGGAGCAGGGGCGCTTGCTTTGACCCGCTGAAAGTGGGAGAATCCGGCCAATGCTAAGTCGCCTGGTCGCCTATCTGGACTCGGTTCGCGCGCGCGACCCCGCGCCGCGCTCGCGGTGGGAAATCCTGCTCTATCCCGGTGTACTCGCGCTCGGCCTGCACCGGGTCGCGCACTGGCTCTACGAGGCGAAGCTCTATTTCCTCGCCCGGTTTGTGAACCATTTCAGCCGTTTCCTGACCGCGATCGACATCCACCCCGGCGCGACGATCGGGCGCAACCTGTTCATCGACCACGGCTTCACCGTGATCGGAGAGACCGCGGAAATCGGCAACGACGTGACAATCTACCAGTGTGTAACGCTGGGCGGCACCAACCCGACCAACGGCGTGGGCGGCAAGCGCCACCCGACGCTGGAGGACAACGTCATCATCGGCTCGGGCGCGCAGATCATCGGCCCGATCACAGTCGGCCGGCGCGCGCGCGTCGGCGCGAACGCGGTCGTGACCGACGATGTGCCCGAAGGCGCGACTATGATCGGCCTCAAGGCCCGCTCGACGCTCGTTCCGGCAGAGGAATGGATCAAGGAGTTCATTCCCTACGGCACGCCGTGCGACGATCCCTGCGCCTCGATCCCGGGGCGGGACTGCGTGGAGAAGCTAGAGGCGGAACTCGCTGCCCTGCGCGCCGAGGTGGCAGTGCTGCGCGAAGCGAGCCTGCCGGCCGCGCCCGCGCCGGTTCGGGCCAAGCGTAGCGGAGCCAAGCGCGCATGAGCGAGGGCTTCGGCGCCGGGCTGCCCGGCACCGTGCTCGCCTTTCCCGGACGCCGCGCGGAGCAGATCGGCTTCGCCCGCGACGAACTGACCCGCATCCTCGACTTATACGGCCGCATGGTCGCCGCCGGGCAGTGGCGCGACTACGCGATGGATTTCACCCGCGACGCCGCCGCCTTCGCCGCATTCCGCCGCACCGCGGAGCGGCCGCAGGCACGCATCGAGAAGCGCCCCGCGCTGCGCGGCCGTCAGGGCATGTGGACGCTGTTCGGCGAACACGGCCAAGTGCTCAAGCGTGGCCACGAACTGGCCGGCGTCCTCGCCCCGATCGAACGGCGACTCGTTAAGGTGATCGATTAGGCAAGCGGCGGCTGAAGCCAGTCTATTCGGTTCCGGATTTCAACGAGCGAAAGCCCCGCGCACCGAGATGCGCGAGACATTCACCCAGAGCTTGGCTGTCAGGCGCTGGCGATGACTCCGGTCACCGGCAGCCGCGCCTGGACGTTGCCGGGCAGGCCGCTCACAACCGTGCGGCGGATCGGGCTCCAGAAGGCCGACAGCGTCAGCAGCGCCGAGCCGATCACCAGCGCGGTCAGCGCAAGGTTGAGCTCGACTGCGCCAAACCGCTCGAACAGCGAACCGAGCGCGAACAGCACGTAGACGAGCGCCGACACAAGGAGCGCACGGCGGTCCACCGCGAGTGCGACGAGGCCGAGAGCGACGTAGACCAGCAGCACACCCACGGCCGCGCCGAGGCCGATCTCGCCGCCCTCGGTCACCCCGAACCAGGTGAACAGCGGGTGCGCAATCATGGGTGCGGCAAGCAGGTGAAGCCAGAAGGCGACGTCGCTGCGGCGCGTCTGGCGCTCGCGGTCGCTGGTGTCCCAGCGCATCGCGAAGGCGAAGATGGCGAGACCGGCCACGAACACCATCGGCATGAGCGCACGTTCGGGGTCGATCCGGTCGGGGCCGATCGCAGCCACTGCGAGCGCGATGACCGTTCCTGCAATCGCGGCGGCGCCCGCAGCCACGGTGATCGGTACCATGAAGCGCCGCCAGTGCAGCCATGCCGCGCCTGCCGCGGCGAGGGCGCAGGCGCCGATCAGCACCGCCGCGACGCGCTCATCGGGATCGGCGCCTTCGAACGCCATCACGACGAAACCGACCAGCGCCTCGAACACGCCGCCGACGAAGGCGAGCAGCAGCACGATGCTGGGAAGCGCCATGCGCCGCTTGCGGGTAAACAGTTCGGCCATTGTCCACGCCGCGCCCGCCACCAGCACGCCGGCAAATGGCGGGGGGCCATTGAGCGCGGGCGTGATCGCCTGGCCGATCCCGGCCATCGCGACCAGCAGCAGCACGGCAGCGATGGTCACGAAGATGTCGTTGAAGCCGGTGACGAGGCGGAAATGCTCCTCGTCGCCGACTGGTACGGCGCGCGCCTCGCGGATGGAATTGCGCAGCGCGTCGGCGGAGGCGGCGCTGATTGCGCCGCTTGCGACCGCGCGCTGCAGGTCGTCTTCGGTATACATGGGTTTGTCCTCTCCCCTGTGATGGGGAGAGGACTAGGCCGACTGTATTAGTGTGTCAATACAGCACTCAGCCGCGGGCGGAGCTCGGTCCCTGGCCGGTAACCTTCTGCATCGCTTTGAGGATGTTGCCGCTCTGCTCGCTGCCCGATTGCGGGGCGACGAGGTTGGAGAAGTCGGAGATATCGCCCCACCGTGCGGCGAAACCTTCGACGGTGCGGTCCTCCTCGGGCAGCCAGACCGCATCGTTCATGACGGTCCAGGAGGAGTGGAACCCGCCGGCGCCAGCGCCGACGATGGCGTTGCTGGGCGAATCCTCGCTGACGAGGAACAGCGCGGCAGGGACGACATTGACCGGGTCGAACAGCTTGAACGCTTCCTCGGGAAAAAGGTCCTCGGTCATACGCGTGCCCGCGACGGGGCTGAGCGTGTTGACGCGGATGTTGTACTTCGCGCCTTCGAGCTGGAGCGTCTTGGTGAGGCCCGCGAGGCCGAGCTTGGCCGCGCCGTAGTTGGCCTGGCCGAAGTTGCCGAACAACCCGGTGCTGCTGGCGGTCATCAGGATGCGGCCATAGGCCTGCTCGCGCATCGTTTCCCACACGGCCTTGGTGGCGAAAGCGCTACCGGTCAGGTGGACCTTCACCACGAACTCGAAGTCTTCCGGGCTCATCTTGGCAAAGGTCTTGTCGCGCAGCACACCGGCGTTGTTGATCAGCACATGGACGCCGCCCCACTTCTGCTTCGCGTCGGCGACCATCTTTTCCATCTGGTCGAACTCGGTGACCGAGGACCCGTTGCTGATCGCCTCGCCGCCCGCACGCTCGATTTCCTCGACCACCTTGAGCGCGGCGTCCGAATGGCCGGTGCCGTCGCGCGATCCGCCCAGGTCGTTGACTACCACCTTGGCCCCGCGCCGCGCCAGCTCGAGCGCGTATTCGCGGCCCAGGCCGCCACCCGCGCCGGTGACGATGGCAACCTTGTCCTTGAACGAAATGGTCATGGAAATTCTCCTCTCGCCGCGCTGCGCGGCCTTACGTTCGCGTAAATCCGGGGGCGGGTTGGCAGATGCGCGCACGGCTTGCAACCGCGCTTTCGACAGCACCGGATTCCGTAAGGTCGCCCAGCTCTACAGCGCTTCGAGCGCCGGGATCAATTGGTCGAGCGAATCGATGACCGCATCGGCGCCCAGCTCCTCCGGCGAGGCGTCGCAATAGCCATAGCAGGCTGCCACCACCGGTACCCTGGCGGCCCGCGCTGCGCGCATGTCGTAAGTGCTGTCACCGACATAGACGAAGCGGCCGCCCCCGCAGGTCTCGCGTGCCTTGAGGATCGGATCGGGCGCGGGTTTGGCCTTGCCCTTGCCCATCGTATCGCCGCCGATCACGCAGTCGAAGCGGTCGATCAGGTCGAGGCTGGCGAGCACGCCGCGGGCGAATTCCTCGAACTTGTTGGTGATCACCGCGATCCGCACGCCGCGCGCATGCAGGGCGTCGAGCGCCTCGATCGCGCCGGGGTAGGGCTGCGTATGGACCGCGTAATGCGCGCCGTAATAGGCCAGCATTTCCTTGTAGAGTTCGCGGAACCGCGCCTCGTCGACGCCGCCCTGCGCCTCGATCGCGCGCTGGAGCATGATCTTCGCCCCGCCGCCGATCAGGTCCTTGGCGCTGTCCACCGCGACCTTCGCGAAACCGCCGAGGGCGAGCGCGTGGTTGACCGCCGTGCCGAGATCCTTGTGCGTTTCGAGGAGGGTGCCGTCGAGGTCGAAGCCGACGATGTCGAAGGGGAAATCCGCCATATCGGCGCCGGGGGTGGCGGATGTTTCTTCAAGTCGCAAGCATTTGCTGGCAAGGCGCTTTGCCATGAGCAGCCAACGCGAATTCGCCGCCGTCATCCTTGCCGCGGGCAAGGGCACCCGCATGAAATCGGGCCTCCACAAGGTCCTCCACCCGATCGCCGGGCGCGCGATGCTGGAGCACCTGATGGCCAGCGTCGACGAACTCGGCCCTGCACGCACGGTGGTGGTGGCCGGGCACGGGCGCGATCAGATCGAGGCCGCGGTCGGAGCGCGCTGTGCGATCGCGTTGCAGGAACCGCAGCTCGGCACGGGACACGCGGTGCAGCAGGCGCACAACGCGCTGGCCGGGTTCGCGGGCGACGTGCTCGTGCTCTACGGCGATGTGCCGTTCGTGAAGCCTGCAACGATGCGCCGGATGCTCGACCGGCTGCATGAGGGCGATGCGCCTGCCAGCGTCGTGCTCGCCTTCCGCGCGGCCGATCCCGGTGCCTATGGCCGGGTGATCGGCGGGGAGGGCGGCACGGTCGCCAAGATGGTCGAGTTCAAGGATGCGAGCGAGGCCGAACGCGCGGTCGACCTGTGCAATTCGGGCATGATGGCAGTGCGCGCGGCGGACCTGTTCGCGTTGCTCTTGCGGATCGGCAACGACAATGCGGCCGGCGAATACTACCTCCCCGACATCGTCATGACTGCGGCGGGCGACGGACGCGCCAGCGCCTGGGTCGAGACGGAAGAGGCCGAAGTGCAGGGCATCAACAGCCGCGGCGAACTGGCGCGCGCGGAGGCGCAGTGGCAGGCGCTAAAGCGCGAGGAGGCGATGGAGGCAGGCGTCACCCTGAAAGCGCCGGAGACGGTGTTCTTCAGCTACGATACGCAACTCGCCGCCGACGTGACGGTCGAGCCGCACGTCGTCTTCGGCCCCGGCGTCAGCGTGGCGAGCGGCGCGCGTATCCGGGCCTTCAGCCATCTCGAGGGCGCGACTGTGGGCGAGAAGTGCGAGGTCGGCCCCTACGCCCGCTTGCGCCCGGGCACGGTGCTGGAGGCGAAGGCCAAGGTCGGCAACTTCGTCGAGGTCAAGGCGGCAACGTTGGGCGAGGGGGCCAAGGCCAATCACCTGAGCTACATCGGCGATGCCGAGGTCGGCGCGGGCGCGAACATCGGGGCGGGTACCATCACCTGCAACTACGATGGGTACTTCAAGTACCGGACGGTGATCGGCCCACGCGCCTTCATCGGCTCGAACAGCGCGCTGATCGCGCCAGTCAGGATCGGCGCCGATGCGATCGTCGCCGCGGGCAGCGCGGTCAGCCGCGACGTCGCCGATGGCGAACTGCGCATGGTCCGCGCCGAGCAGATGGTCAAACCCGGCTGGGCCGACCGCTTCCATGACGCGATGAAGAAGAAGAAAGCGGAGAAGAAGCCCTGAGCGAGTTCGAAACCTGCTGGCTGTGCGAGCGGTCGCTGGGCGAGGACGTGCAGTGGCATCATCCGGTGCCGAAGTCGAAGAAGGGCAAGGTCCGCGTGGCGGTTCACCCGATCTGCCATCAGGCGATCCACGGCAACTTTACCAATGGCGAACTCGCCCGCATCGGCACCGATCGCGATCTGGTGCTGGCCAACGAGGCGATCGCCAATTTCGTCGCCTGGGTAAGCAACAAGCCGCCCGACTTTCACGCGCCGACCCGAACAGGGGGCAAGGGGCGGCGGTGAAAGCGGGCGGACTTGCGGGTACCGAGACCAGGACATGGCCGTGACCAGCGGCCGAAGGGGGGTCAGCTCGTTTCGAGCGCCCTGTTCTCGATCTTGTTACTGCTCCGCTTGTCGACGCTGCGTTCCCAGCTTTCGAACTCGCGGCGGCTGAGCAGGTAGCGCCAGCGCGCCTCGTCAAAGCTGATCAGCTTGTCGCGCACGGCCTTGACCACGTCTTCCTTGCGGGCACGCGACCAGTGGATGTCGTGCGAGGTCGGCAGACCGGCCTGAATAAGCCGCCGGTCGGGAGTAAATTGGGGGGTATCGCTCACGGCCTTGCTCCTAAGTTCGGCCCCCCTGTGAAACGCAGAATTCGCCCGCGAGAGTTAACCCTGACCTTCCAGCCAGGGTTAATTCCCCGTTACCGATATAAGCCGCGCCCTGGCTGCGGCGAGCCGTTGGCGGCTTGCCGTCCGGTCACTCGCCGTGGCTGTGCCCGCCCCCCGAATCGTCCATAAGTTGCTGCATCAGGTAGACATATTGCAGCGCCTGCAGCCGCGCGCGCTGCTCGTTGTCGACCCCACCCGAGTGCCCGCCGGTCATGTCCTCGTAGTAAAGGTAAGGCTGTCCGTTGGCTGCCATCCGCGCCGCCGCCTTGCGTCCGTGCGACGGGTGCGTGCGGTCGTCGGCGGTCGAGGTCACGTACATGACCTTGGGGAAGGTCTTGCCCGCTTCCAGCTTCTGGTAGGGCGAGTAGGGCTCGATCCAGGCCCGCTGCTCGGGGATGCGCGGATCGCCGTATTCGCCGATCCACGAGGCACCGCGGCCAATCACGTGATAGCGCAGCATGTCGAACAGCGGAATCTGGACGACCGCCGCGTTGAACAGGTCGGGCCGCTGGGTGAAAGCCGTGCCGACCAGCAGGCCGCCCTGGCTGCCGCCCATGATGCCCAGGTGCTCGGGGCTGGTGAGGCCGCGCTTCACGAGGTCGTCGCCGACCGCGATGAAATCGTCCCAGGTGCGCTGCTTGTTCTCGCGGATCGCGGTCTGGTGCCATTCGGGCCCGAACTCGCCGCCGCCGCGCATGTTGGCCAGCACGTAGGCGCCGCCCTTCTCGAGCCACAGCTTGCCGGTCGAGCCGAGGTAGCCGGGCAGGCGCGGGACCTGGAAGCCGCCGTAACCAGTCATCAGCGTGGCGGTGCTGCCGTCCATCGCCATCCCCTTGGGCTTGACGACGAAATAGGGGATTTTCGCTCCGTCCTTGCTAGTCGCCTCGTACTGGACGACCTCGGCCCCGGCGGCATCGAAGCGCGGCGGGCTGGTCTTGATCACTTCCGGATTGGTACCGTCGGCGGAGTAGTAAACCATCGACGGATTGAGGAAGTCGGTGAACGAGAACATGATCTCGTCGGTCTGGTTCGACGATGCGGCGACGCCGACCGTGGCGTTCTCGGGCAGGTCGACCTCGGTCGAGGTCCACTGACCGCCCGCGTAATCGAATTTCAGCACCTTGCCGCGCACGTTGTCGAGCAGGTTGATGTAGAGGCTGCTCGCGGTGATCGCGCCGCCCTGCTTGGTCTGGCGCTCGCCCGGTGCCCAGACCAGCGTCTTGGGTGCGCCGTTGGGATCGGCCTTCCACGCCTCGAGATCGACTGCAACGAGCGCATCCGCCGGGAAGGTCTGCTCGCCCACGGTCCAGTCGACATCGGTGGTGAACAGCATCTGCCCGTCGACGATGCCAAAGGGTGCGGCTTTTTTCGGCAGGTCGAGTTCGAGCCATTGGTCGTTGTGCCACACGTAATAGGCACGCTCGTGGAACGAGAGCCCGCGGTAGGCCATGCGCGCGTGAATCGTGCTCGCCGCGTCGCGCAACAGGTAGACGCCCGAGGAAACGTCGCTCGCTTCGCCACGGAAGATTTCCGGCGCATCGGCGATCGGCGTACCGCGCTTCCACTCGCGCGCGGTGAATGGATAGAAGCTCTCGGTCACAGTCTTGTTACCGAAGTCGCGACCGACGATGAGCGTGTTCTCGTCGACCCAGCTCGCGCCACCCTGGCTCTCGGGCAGTTCGAAGCCGCCTTCGACGAAGCTCATCGTGGCAAGGTCGAACTCGCGGATGGTGGTCGCATCCTTGCCGCCATCGGACAGCGAGACGAGGCAGCGGGTGCCGTTGGGCGGCAGGCACTGGAAGCCGCTGAAGACCCACTCCTTGCCCTCGGCCTTCGCCAACGCGTCGACGTCGAGGATGGTCTCCCACACCGGGTTGTCAGTGCGGTAGCTTTCCAGCGTGGTGCGGCGGAGCAGGCCCTTCGGATTGGCCGCATCCTGCCAGAAGTTGACCAGCCCGTAGTGGCTGAAGCTGACCCCCGGAATGCGATCGGTCGCGTCGAGAATCGCGAGCGACTCCGCCTTGAGTGCCTCGAACCGCGGATCTGTCGCGAGCGCGGCCAAGGTCTTTTCGTTTTCGGTGCGGACCCATGCGAGCGCGCGCTCGCCATAGGCCTCCTCCAGCCAGATGAAGGGATCGGCGGCATGTTCGGCCTCGGTGGCGACGGGGGTGGCGGACACGGGTGTCGGAGTCTCCTGTGCGGCCAGCGGCGCGGCCGGAAGCGCAATCAAGGCAAGCGATGCCGCGAGTGCGCGGCGCGATGCGTAAGTCATGTGAAGCGTCCCTGTCCCAAGGAATTGGTCGGGGCGCAGTCTTGCCGCCATGACCCGCGGGCGCAACCCCCTTGGCCGAGATGCGAAGGCCCTTGGTCGATAGCAGCGCTAGCGGCTCGTCTCCCGGACAGGCGTCGGCCTGCGACCAAGCACCAGTTCGCGACCATCGAGCCAGGCGACATATTTGCCCGCCAGCCACCAGACGAGCAGCACGGCCGGGGCCGAAAAGAGCCCGTCGGTGGCGTAGTGCCAGCCCAAGTGGATAGACCCGACGTAAATCACCGCTGCATAGGCCCAGCCGACAAATGCAAGTAATTTCAACCGGTACCGTTGCAGCCACAACGCCGCGGCGACCGATATCGCGACGTGGATCGACGGCATCGCCGAAATGCCACTGATCAGGAGCGGATTGTCCATCGTGGCAATCAGCGCATCCTTGATGGCGATCACCGACGGCGCCCGCTCCTGCAGGGTTACGAGCAGCGGGTCGAAACTGCGGTCCGCAAAGAAGTCGCCGACCATTACCGGCCCTACCGACGACATCAGCAAGGCCGCACCGCCACCAAGTACGACCCAGATGAACTGCAAGAGCAGCGTGAACCGGATCTTCGCAATCTCGTCGAGCGAGAATGCCACCCAGACCGCCAGTCCGATATGGACGAAGTGCCAAGCGTTGTAGAGCCACACGATCGGCTGCGTCGCCCAGCCGAACACCGCGTGGGTGATCCTCCACGGATCGGTGCCGAAGAACAGAACCCGGTCGAGCTCGATTAGAAACGGATCGAGATAGAATGGCATGAGCGACGGGATCGATTTCTTGATCCCGCTGAACGCTTCCAGCGTCAGGGCGAGGGAGAGGTAGATCGCGCCTGCCCACAACAGTTTCGGCCAGTTCGCCCGGGCGTCCTCGATTAGCTGCCGCGTCGGCGACGGATGGCGCTTCAGGATCAGTCGCAGGGGCTGCGCGCACACGAACAGCGGAATGACGAACAGCGCAATCTTGAGGAAGGAATCGCCGCGCGTGTTGTCGGGCAATGGCAGCGACAACGCGACAATGGCGATCGCAATGACCGTCAGATAGCCGAAGGTGATCCCGCGAACGACCATGCCGCGGGCCTATCCCGCGCGCGACGGCGGCGAAAGCATCGCCTCGGCCTTACCCCCAGCCGACCGCCACGAAAAAGGGCGGCCCGGAGGCCGCCCCTGGATTTCGTGCTGCGCCAGGATCAGCCCTCGACGTGTTCCGCGAGGACCGTCAGGCCCTTCTCACTCACTTCGGCAAAGCCGCCGCGCACGAGGATCAGTTCGGGCTGGGCGTTCTCGGTCCTGTAGACCTGCACCGCGCCGTCGCGGATGGTGGACATGAAGGGCGCGTGGCCCTCGAGCACGCCGAACTCGCCCTCCGTGCCGGGGACGACCACCATGTGGACCTCCTCGGAACGGACCAGCTTGGCCGGTGTGACGAGTTCGAAATGCAGGGCCATCGATCAGGCGTCCTCGGCCAGCTTCTTGGCCTTGGCGACCGCGTCCTCGATCCCGCCGACCATGTAGAAGGCGGCTTCGGGCAGGTGATCGTATTCGCCGTCGACCACCGCCTTGAACGAACGGACGGTGTCCTCGAGCTGCACGAACTTGCCGGGGATGTTGGTGAACACCTCGGCGACGTGGAAAGGCTGGCTGAGGAAGCGCTGGATCTTGCGTGCGCGCGCGACGGTCAGCTTGTCCTCTTCCGACAGCTCGTCCATCCCGAGAATGGCGATGATGTCCTGGAGCGACTTGTACTTCTGCAGCGTTTCCTGGACGCGGCGGGCCGTCTCATAGTGCTCGGTGCCGACGACGCGCGGTTCGAGAACGCGGCTGGTCGAGTCGAGCGGGTCGACTGCCGGGTAGATGCCCAGCTCCGAGATCGCGCGGCTCAGCGTGGTGGTCGCGTCCAAGTGCGCGAACGAGGTCGCGGGCGCGGGGTCGGTAAGGTCGTCCGCGGGGACGTAGATCGCCTGGACCGAGGTGATCGAGCCCTTGGTGGTCGAGGTGATGCGTTCCTGCAGGTTGCCCATGTCAGTCGACAGCGTGGGCTGGTAGCCCACCGCCGAAGGGATGCGGCCGAGCAGCGCCGACACTTCCGAACCCGCCTGCGTGAAGCGAAAGATGTTGTCGACGAAGAACAACACGTCCTGGCCTTCGACGTCGCGGAAGTATTCCGCCATGGTCAGGCCCGACAACGCGACGCGAGCGCGGGCGCCCGGGGGCTCGTTCATCTGGCCGAACACGAGCGCGACCTTCGAGCCTTCCGAAACCGCTTCGCCGGCGTCGTTCTTGGCGATCACGCCCGCGTCGAGGAATTCGTGGTAGAGGTCGTTGCCCTCGCGGGTACGCTCACCCACGCCCGCGAACACGCTGACGCCGCCGTGGCCCTTGGCGATGTTGTTGATCAGTTCCTGGATGAGCACGGTCTTGCCGACACCCGCGCCGCCGAACAAGCCGATCTTGCCGCCGCGCGCATAGGGGGCGAGCAGGTCGATGACCTTGATCCCGGTGACCAGGATCGCGGCTTCGGTCGACTGGTCGATGAAGGCCGGGGCTTCGGCGTGGATCGGGGCGGTCTGCTCGGCACCGATGGGGCCGCGCTCGTCGATCGGCTGACCGATGACGTTCATGATACGGCCCAGCGTCTTGGGGCCGACCGGAACCGAAATCTGCGCGCCGGTGTTGACCACGTCCTGTCCGCGGGTGAGGCCCTCGGTCGCGTCCATCGCGATGGTGCGGACGGTGTTTTCGCCCAGGTGCTGCGCGACTTCGAGGACCAGCGTGTTGTCGCCGTTTTTCGTCTCGAGCGCGGTCAGGATCGCGGGCAGTTCGCCGGGGAACTGCACGTCGACGACGGCGCCGATCACCTGGCTGATCGTGCCGTTCGTGGTCTGGTTCAATACGGGTGCGGTGGCCATGATGGTCTATCCTGCCTTGATCTGTTTGGGCGGTGTTATTCGGCGCCGGCGGCGCAAACGGTTGCGGGGTCGCTGATGATCCATTCGCCGTCGCCGGCTGTCAGCGTGGCGGTATTGCGGCGATATTCGTCGTCGCCGAGGCCATAATCGCAAACGAAATCGGGCGAACCCAGTCCGGCGCGCTTGCACAGCGCGGTGCTCACCGCTTCCGCATCGGGGCATGCCTTGGCGAAGGCAGCGGTGAACGCGGCTTCGTTGGGTGCCGCGAGACCTGCGGTCGGGAGCGGTGCCGCAGTCTGCGTCGGGGTCGGCGCAGGCGCCGGGGCCGGCTCCTCGCCACAAGCGGCGAGCGTCAGGGCAAGGGCGGGGATAAGGAAGGCGAACTTGGTCACGTTCTGGGAGGTCCGTATCTTAGAGCGCTTCCGCGCCGGCGATGATTTCGATGAGTTCGGTGGTGATCGCGGCCTGGCGGCTGCGGTTGTACTGGATGGTCAGCTTGTTGATCAGGTCGCCCGCGTTGCGCGTTGCGTTGTCCATCGCGGTCATCGAGGCGCCCTGTTCCGAAGCCTCGCGTTCCAGCAGTGCCCCGAACAGCTGCGTGCGGACGTAGCGCGGCAGCAGCTCGGCGAGGATCGCCTCCTCGTCGGGCTCGTACTCCACCACCGCGTCGCTCGCGTGCGCGACCGCCGGGGCGGGCACGGGTATGAGCTGGGTCGTGGTCGGGTCTTGCGCCAGCGCGGACTTGAACACCGGGAAGATCAGGTGGGCGACGTCGAACAGGCCCTGCTCGAACATGCCGACCAGTTCCTCGGCGATCGATTCCGCCTCGGTGAAGCCGGGCTGCTTGACCATGCTGGTATCGAACCCGGCGGCGATCTGCTTCTCGTATTCGCGGCGGATGGGCGCGCGGCCCTTCTTGCCGACGAGGTAGAAGCTCACGTCCTTGCCTTGCGCGGTCAGTTCGCGCGCCCGGATCTTGGCCTCTTTGACGAGGTTCGAATTGAGACCACCGCACAGGCCCTTGTCTGTGTTGACCACGACCAAGAGGTGCTTCTGGTTCGCCCCTGTGCCGGCGAGCAGCTTGGGCGCGGCGTCGCCGCTCACCTTGCCCGCGAGCGAAGCCATGACGCCCGACAGCCGCTCCGCGTAGGGACGCGCCGCCTCGGCCGCGGCCTGGGCACGGCGCAGCTTGGCCGCCGCGACCATCTGCTTGGCCTTGGTGATCTTCTGGGTCGACTTGACCGAGTTGATCCGGCCCTTGAGTTCCTTGAGGCTAGCCATTTCGGCTCCCTATGCGCGTAAGATCAGGCGAACTGCTTGGCGAAGGCGTCGAGCGCGGCAACCGTCTTGGACTTGGCTTCGTCCCCGAAATCCTTGGTGTCCCGGATCAGTGCAAGCACGTCGGCGTGCTCGTTGCGCATGAAGCTGAGCATGGCCGCCTCGTACTCGGTCACCCGGTTGGTCGGGACCGCGTCGAGATAGCCGTTGGTGCCGGCGAAGATCGACACGGTCTGCTCCTCGAACGGCATCGGGCTGAACTGGCGCTGCTTGAGCAGTTCGGTCAGGCGTGCGCCGCGGTTGAGCAGCTTCTGGGTCGAGGCGTCGAGGTCCGAGCCGAACTGCGCGAAGGCCGCCATTTCGCGGTACTGCGCGAGGTCGAGCTTCATCGAGCCCGCAACCTTCTTCATCGCCTTGGTCTGCGCGGCGCCGCCGACGCGGCTGACCGACAGGCCGACGTTGATCGCCGGGCGCACGCCCTGGTAGAACAGGCCGGTCTCGAGGAAGATCTGCCCGTCGGTGATCGAGATCACGTTGGTCGGAATGTAGGCCGACACGTCGCCCGCCTGCGTTTCGATCACGGGGAGCGCGGTCAGCGAACCGGCGCCGTTCTCGTCGTTCATCTTGGCCGCGCGCTCGAGCAGGCGGCTGTGAAGATAGAACACGTCGCCCGGATAGGCTTCGCGGCCCGGCGGGCGCCGCAGCAGCAGCGACATCTGGCGATAGGCGACGGCCTGCTTGGACAGGTCGTCATAGACGATCACGGCGTGCATGCCGTTGTCGCGGAAATATTCGCCCATCGCGCAGCCGGTGTAGGGCGCGAGGTATTGCAGCGGGGCGGGCTCGGAAGCGGTCGCGGCGACGACGATGGAGTATTCCATCGCGCCGTTTTCCTCCAGCTGCTTGACGATCTGCGCCACGGTGGAGCGCTTCTGCCCGATCGCGACGTAGATGCAGTAGAGCTTCTTCGACTCGTCGTTGCCAGCGTTCGCTTCCTTCTGGTTGATGAAGGTGTCGATCGCGACGGCGGTCTTGCCGGTCTGGCGGTCGCCGATGATCAGCTCGCGCTGGCCGCGGCCGACGGGGACTAGCGCGTCGAGTGCCTTGAGGCCGGTCTGCACGGGCTCGTGCACCGACTTGCGCGGGATGATGCCCGGCGCCTTCACTTCCACGCGGCTGCGCTTCTCGGCCACGATCGGGCCCTTGCCGTCGATCGGGTTGCCGAGCGCGTCGACCACGCGGCCGAGCAGGCCCTTGCCGACCGGCACGTCGACGATGGTGCCGGTCCGCTTGACGCTGTCGCCTTCCTTGATCTCGGAATCCGAACCGAAGATCACGACGCCGACGTTGTCGGCTTCCAGGTTCAGCGCCATGCCCTGAACGCCGTTGGCGAATTCGACCATCTCGCCGGCCTGGACCTTGTCGAGGCCGTGGATGCGGGCGATGCCGTCACCAACCGAGAGTACCGAGCCGACTTCCGAGACTTCCGCCTCGGTGCCGAAGTTGGCGATCTGGTCCTTGATGACCTTGGAGATTTCTGCGGCGCGGATTTCCATGACTAATTCAGCCCTTCATGGCTTGAGCAAGGGAGTTGAGGCGAGTGCGGATCGAGCCGTCGATGCGCTTCGAACCGATGGTGACGACGAGGCCGCCCAGAAGGTCCGGGTCGACGCTGGTCTGGATCTTGACGGTGCGGCCTTCGCGCGCCGTAAGCTTGTGCTTGAGCTGTTCGAGCTGGGCATCGGTCAGCGCGCGGGCGCTGGTGACTTCGGCGGTCACTTCGCCGCGCTGGGCGGCGGCGATCGCGCGGAAGGCGCGGATCATGCCGGGCAGGTCGGCCAGGCGGCGGTTCTGCGCCAGCACGCCGAGGAAACGGGTTGTCAGGTCGGACAGGCCGAGCACCTTGGCCACCGCCGCCACGGCCGCGCCCTGCGCGGTGCGCGAAAGCTGCGGGTTGGTGGTCGCGGCGCGCAGCTCGCCCGACTCGGCGAGCGCGGCGTGCAGCTTGTCGAGGTCCGATTCGACCGCCGTCACCGAGCCATGCTCGGAGGCAAGATCGAACAGGGCCGAGGCGTAACGCCCTGCCAGGCTAGCCTGAATACCGGCGGAAATCTCCACGCGTCTCTCGTCCTCTAAGGGTCGGAAAATAACGATGCTCGCTTCAGCCGTAGTGGGGGCGAACGAGTCACCCCGGCAAAGCTGGCGCGCGCCTAGCATCGGGTTTCCTGCAAGGCAAGCGGCCAAGGGGAGCAGGTGGGAGGGATTCAGCCGTCTTCCGGCGCGCAGCTATAGACCAGTCGTTCGTTCGGGGCCTCGGGCAGGAGGGCGATCACCGCGCCCTGCATGTCGCCGAGCCTGGCAGCGGCGCCTTCGCTACCGCAGGCGGGGGGTGAGAATTGTCCGCGTGCCTCGCGCGCTTCGCTCATCGCGGCGCGACCGAGGAGGTAGCGATCGGTGCGGTACGTGCGCGTTTCGGGGTAGAAGCGGTTGACCGCGACCGCGTCCTCGTCGTTGGGTACGAACACCCGCGCCCATTCGCCCGCGGCGAGGCCGTATTGCGTGCGGCCGTTGACGCAGCCGTCGTCATTCCAGCCGAAGCGGACCTCGCGGTCGGGCGCGCCGGTTACGCGGCTGCGGGTGAGGTCGAGGGTGCAGATCAGGGTGCCCTCGGTGCTGGCGACGGTATCGCTCCCGTCCTCATTCTCGGGGGCGAGCGCGGCGGCTACGCGGCGATCGACCTCATCTAGGCCGGGGCGGGTGATCCACAACGCCAGCGCGGCGAGCGCGGCCACGGCGGCGATGGTGCCCGCGATCATCAGGCGCCTTTCCTGCGCCGGGTCCGCCTCGCGGTCGGCCTGCCAGGCGCGCCAGGCGACGAAGCCCGCGCCCAGCGCCAGCAGCGTCAGCAGGAACGCCAGCGCCATCGCGTTCTCGCGCTCGGACTGGACCGCCTCGGTCGCCTCGCGCTCGGCCCGGTCGCGCGCGTCGCGCTGTTCTTCGCGGGTCGCGGCCATCTGCGTGCGCGCCTCGGCCTGCTCACGCTCGATCCGCGCGCGCTCGGCCTCGTCGAGTTCGGCGAGGCTGCGGCACGGCAGGTCGTTCACCCGCGCAGTCACATCGTTCGCCTCGAGGAACGGCAGCAGTTCACGGATCGAGACAGCGAAGAAGAATTCTGCGTCGGATGTTCCGCTCTCGGCGCCGAAGCTGTTTACCCCGATCACGCGCCCGCAGGCGTCAACCAGTGGGCCGCCCGAATTGCCGCGCGCGATGGCGGCGGTGTGGAGCAGCGTATCGAACTGGCGGCTGGGCCGCGATCCGGCGAGCGAACCGCGGCTCTTGACCGGCGGCTGCGAGCGGAAGATATCGCCGATGTCGAGCCCCTGCGCGCGATCGACGTTCATCGGATAGCCGACCGCAATTACGTCGCCATCGGTGCGCGAGGCATTCCCTGCGACGACCAGCGGCGGCAGGCGCAATGTGCCGCTCAGCTCGACCAGCGCAAGGTCATTCCGCGGGCTGACCGCGATCGCGCGGCCATAGACCGCCTCGTCGCCTTCGCTGGGCACGATGCCGATCCGGAGCGAATCGTCCTGCAGCGCTTCCTGCACGACGTGGGCGTTGGTCACGATGCGGGTCGGGGTCACCGCGAAGCCGGTGCCGTGGCTCAAGGGAAAGACCTCCTCGCCGTCGCTGCCGATGATTACCACGCGCACCACGCCGCGCGCGGCGGCGTCGATGTCGGCCGGATCGGCCCCGGCGGCACCGGGCAAGGCGAAGGCGAGCAGGGCGGCGAGGGCGGTGAAGATACGGCGCATCGCGCGCCTTCTACGCGGGGGTGGGTTTTGACCGCAAGCGCCGGGATGCAGTCCCCGTCGAATGCCGGCAGAGCACCCTCGCACCGGCCATGAGCGGCCGCTAAGGAGACTTCACGATGTTGGACGACGACCATATTGCAGATGATTGGGCATGGGCCGCGGTCATGCGGCGCGACCGGAGCTGCGACGGGCGCTTCGTCACCGGCGTGCTGACGACCGGGATCTATTGCCGCCCCTCATGCGCCGCGCGTCATCCGAGCCGCGCCAACGTGCGGTTCTTCGCGAGCGGCGCTGAAGCGCGGGCGGCGGGCCTGCGCGCGTGCAAGCGCTGCCTGCCCGACGATGTCGGGCGCGACGAAGCAGCGGTGCTGGCGGCGATCGACGAGATCAAGGCGGAAGGGGCACCGTCGCTGGACGAGCTGGCGCAGCTCACCGGCTATTCCGCCACGCATTTCCAGCGCGTGTTCAAGCGCGCGACGGGCCTCTCGCCCGCCGCCTATGCCCGCGCCCTGCGGGAGGAGCGCGCGCGCGACGCACTGAGCGCGGGCGACAGCGTGACCGGCGCAATCTACGAGGCCGGCTATGGCGCGCCCTCGCGCTTTTACGACAACACGAAAGGCAGGATGGGCATGGCGCCGAGCGCATGGAGCAATGGCGGGGCCGGGGTGACGATCCATTGGGCGGTGGTGCCGACGACGATGGGCCCGATGCTGGTTGCCGCGACCGAGAAGGGCGTGTGCCGCCTGTCGTTCGACGAGGGTGAGGACGAACTTGCCCGTCGTTTCCCCAAGGCCGAGCTGGTCGAGGGAGGTGCGGACTTCGCCAAGCTGCTCGCGGACGTGGTGGCCACGGTCGAGGCACCCGGCGACTTTTCCCACATCCCGCTCGACGTGAAGGGCACCGCGTTTCAGGAAGCCTGCTGGAAGGCGCTGCGCGAAATCCCGCCCGGCGAAACGCGCACCTACGCCGAGATCGCCGCAGCCGCGGGCAATCCCAAGGCCGTCCGCGCCGCAGGCAGCGCCAACGCGCGGAACAACGTCGCGGTGCTGATCCCTTGCCACCGCGTGATCCGCACCGGCGGCGACCTCGGCGGCTATGCTTATGGCCTCGACATCAAGCGCGAACTGCTGCGCCGGGAGACGAAGAGATGAGCAAGGTCGAGCAATTCCGCGCGCTTCACGTGCCGGGCGATCCGCTGGTCCTGTTCAATATCTGGGATGCTGGGTCGGCGCGCGCGGTGGCCGGTGCCGGTGCGAAAGCGATCGCGACGGGCAGCTACGGCGTCGCGGAATCGTTGGGGTTCAAGGACGGGGAGACCCTGCCGCTCGAGCTGGTGCTGGCAAACCTCGAGCGTATCCAGTCCGTCACCGAGCTGCCGGTCACGATCGATATGGAGGCGGGCTATGGCGAGACGCCCGGCGAAATCGCCGCGTCCGTCCAGCGGGCGCGTGACGCGGGCGCGGCCGGGATCAACATGGAGGACCGGCTGCCCGGCGAGACCGCGCTGTTGCCGGTGGGCGAAGCGGCGGTACGGCTGAAGGCTGCGGCGAGCACGGGCCTGTTCGTCAATGCCCGCACGGACGTCTATCTCGGAAACAAACCGGAGGACCTGGGCCCCGCCCTGGTCGAACAGGTGCTCGAACGCGCCCGAGCCTATGCCGATGCCGGGGCGGCCGGGCTGTTCGTGCCGTTCCTCGGCGATCATCCGAGCATCGCCGCGATCTGCGAAGGCTCGCCGCTGCCGGTCAATGTGCTGTGGGGGCCGGAGCGGGGCACGCGGGCCGAGTTGGCCGCGCTCGGCGTTGCCCGCATCAGTTACGGCCACGGACCGTGGGCTGCGGCGATGGCGTGGCTGGGCGAGCAGGCCAAGGCCGTCTTCGCGGGAGAGACCGCCCCCTACGCGGGCTGATCGTCGACAAGGATTTCCGCGCAGCGCGTTCCAACCCGGCACTGTCCGGTAGAGAAGCGCGCGGGCAGGATTGACGCGTCGCGCGATTTGCGGTCCCTCGCGGGAAAAAGCCGAACCGTGTGCATAGGGATCGCCCGATGGAAACTGCCGCCATGCCTGCCGCAACCGACCGCCCGCTGTGGCGCAAGGTGTGGGAGTTCCCGCTCGTCGCGATGATCGTCGCGCTGGCGCTGGTCGTGCTGACTTTGTGGGCGGTGCAATGGGCGCTCTATTTCACGCTTCCGCCCGGGATGGACGCCAATGCCGATGCCGTGATCCGCGGGCTGGTCGGCGTGCTCGCGGTCCTGCTCGTTTACAAGCTCGCAGTCAGGCGGCTGGGTCGGCAGCCCAAGGACGACCTGCCGGGCAAGGGCGCCCTCGGCGACACCGCACTGGGCCTCGGTGTCGGCGCGGCGGTATTCGCGGTGGTGGTCGCGCTCGCGGCGGTGTTCGGGGTCTATCGCATCTACGGGCAGGGAACGCTCGAGAACGCGATCCCCTTCCTGATGGCGGGCGGCGTGATCGCTGGCTTCGTCGAGGAAGTGATCTTCCGCGGCATCATCTTCCGCTGGGTCGAGGAGTTCGGCGGGAGCTGGCTGGCGCTCGCGGTCAGCTCGGCGCTGTTCGGCCTCGCGCATGGCTTCAATGATGGCGCGACGTGGATCTCGACCGTGGCGATCGCGGTCGAGGCGGGCGTGCTGCTCGGCGGGGCCTATATGCTCACCCGCTCGCTGTGGCTTGCAATCGGCATCCATGCCGGATGGAACCTGACGCAGGGGCTGCTTTTCGACGTGCCCGTGTCCGGCTTCCCGGTCGACGGCGCGTTCGACGCGGTGCTCGAAGGCCCCGACCTGCTGACCGGCGGCGCGTTCGGGCTCGAGGCGTCGCTGCTGGCGCTGATCGTCGCGACGGCAGCGGGGGCCTGGATGGTGTGGCAGGCGGCGAAGGCCGGGCACATCGTGCCGCCGATGTGGAAGCGCTGAGCTAGCGCGCCCACCCCTCCGCCGCCGGCTTCAGCCCATCGAGGAAGGCCTGGGCACTGGCGCTGTATTCGCGCTGTTTTTCCGGACCCATCTTGTCCCAGGTGCCAAAAATGCGCCCGACGCGCGGGTTGGCCTCGAACCGCTTGCGGTGGCGGGCCATGAAATCCCAGTAGAGTGCGTTGAACGGGCACGCGCCATCGCCGGTCTTCTTGCTCACCGAGTAGGCGCACTTGCCGCAGTAGTTGGACATCTTGTTGATGTAGTTGCCGCTCGCCGCATAGGGCCTCGAGGCCAGCCGCCCGCCGTCGGCATAGAGCGCCATCGCGGCGACATTGGGCAGTTCGACCCAGTCGTAGGCGTCGGCATAGACCACCAGGAACCAGTCCTGCACCGCCTTGGGATCGACACCCGCGAGGAGCGCGAAGTTGCCCAGCACCATCAGCCGTTGGATGTGGTGTGCGTGGGCATTGTCGCGGGTCGAGCGGATGCAATCGGCAAGACAGCGCATGTCGGTTTCGCCGGTCCACCAGAACTCGGGCAGCGGGCGCGTGGCGCCAAGCTCGTTCGCATCGGCGAGTCCTGGCATCAGGTGCCAGTAGAACCCGCGCACGTATTCGCGCCAGCCGATGATCTGGCGGATGAAACCTTCGACCGCGTTCAGCGGCGCGCGGCCTTTGCGGTACTCGGCCTCGGCGCGGCGGCACAGGTCGAGCGGGTCGAGCAGGCCGAGGTTCAGGCTGGCCGAAAGCAGCGAGTGGAACAGGTCGTCCTCGCCGTGCACCATCGCGTCCTGGTAGTCGCCGAAGCGCGGCAGGCGTTCGGCGAAGAAGGCGTCCGCGGCCTGCTCGGCCTCGGCGTGGGTGACGGGCCATTCGAACCGCTCGAGGCTTCCGAAATGGTCGCCGAAGCGATCCTCGACCAGGGCGATGACCTCGCTGGTGATCGCGTCCGGCGCAAACTTCGGCGCGGGCGGGGCGGAAAGGCCCTCCTTGGGCGGCTTGCGGTTCTCCGTGTCGTAATTCCACTGCCCGCCGACCGGCTCGTCGCCGTCCATCAGTAGTCCGGTCTTGCGGCGCATTTCGCGATAGAAGAATTCCATCCGGAGCTGCTTGCGGTCCTGAGCCCACGCGCCGAACTCCGCGATCGAACATATAAAACGGTCGTCGGGCAGGATCTCGACCGGGCACGGGAACTTGTCGGCCCAGTCGGCCATCGCCTGGCTGACGCGCCATTCGCCCGCTTCGACCACGCGGACGAGGCGCGGGGCATGCCGTTCCATCGCGCGCGCGACCTCGCCGGTGAAGCTGCCCGCGTTGTCGGGGTCGTCCAGCCGGACGTAGTCGACCGTCCACCCCGCCTCAGTCAGTTCGGCCGCAAAATGGCGCATGGCCGAGAAGATCAGCGCGATCTTATGCTTGTGGTGTTTGACGTAGGTCGCCTCGTCCCACACCTCCATCATCAGGACGACGGTGTCGTCCTTCGCCCGCCCGCGCAGGCTGGCGAGCGACCGGGTCAACTGGTCGCCGAGTATCGGGACGAGGACGGGGTTCACGGTGCGATCAGGTGAGCTGCGGCGGCATCCCCGGCTCGCACTTGGCCCAGGCGCGCTGGTAGGCGGGTCGTTCGCCGATCCGCTGGAGATAGGCTGCGGTGTTGGGGAGGCCGTCCAGCGTCTTCCCGCGGAACATGCGCCCGGTGGTGAGCGCGTAGACCATCAGGATATCGGCCAGCGTCAACTGCCCGCCGCCGAAGAACTCCGCTTCGCCCAGGCGCGCCTCGACCTGCTGCCAGCCGCGATTGGCGCGGTCCTCGACGAAGCCCGCCGGCATCGGGTTCTGCGGCTCGGCCATGGCCAGGATCAGCTGCATCATGCCGTTGGTCATGAACGTGCCGTTGGCATAATGGACCCAGAACAGGTGGTCGGCGAAATCGGGATGGTCGGGGCCGAGGCAGTGCTTCGCGTTGCCGTACTTGCGATCGACATATTCGCAGATGGCACCGCTCTCGGCGAGGACCAGCCCGTCATCCTCGATCACCGGCGCCATGCCGGCGGGGTGCAGCGCCTTCAGTTCGTCAGGTGCGAGCCGGTTGTCAGCGCGCCGGTCGTAGCGCTTGAAGGTGTAGTCGAGCCCCAGCTCCTCGCACAGCCAGACGACTCGTTCGGATTGGGAGATACCGAGGTGGTGAACGGTGAGCATGGGCGCCTCTCCTAGACGAAACTGTAAGGATCGATGTCGACGCTTACCCGCACTCCGCGCGGGAAGTCGAGCGCGCCGATCCAGTCGCGGATCACGTCCTGCACCTGCGCGCTGCGGCGTGCATTGAGGAGCAGGCGGTAACGGTAGCGGCCGCGCAGCAGCGCCATCGGTGCGGGTGCGGGGCCGAGCACGGCTATGTCGGGCAGGCGCGGGCGCGTGCCGCCGAGCCGCTGGGCCGCCTCGCGCGCCTCGGCCTCGTCCTCGCTCGAGACGATGATCGCGGCCCAGCGGCCGAAGGGCGGGGCGCCTGCGTGTCGGCGCGCCTCGGTTTCTGCCTCGTAGAACGCGTCGCGGTCGCCGGCGGCCAGCGCGGCGATGACCGGGGCGGACGGATGGCGCGTCTGGATCAACACTGTGCCCGGCTTGGCCCCGCGCCCGGCGCGCCCCGCCACCTGCGCGACCTGCTGGTAGGTCCGCTCCGCCGCGCGCAGGTCGCCGCCCTCGAGGCCGAGATCGGCATCGACCACGCCCACCAAGGTCAATTCGGGAAAGTGAAACCCCTTCGTGACCAGCTGCGTGCCCACGATAACATCGATTGTGCCGCCCTCCGCCTGCGCCACGAACTCCGCCGCGCGTTCGGGCGACCCGATCGTGTCCGACGTCACGACAGCGACCCGTGCGTCGGGCAGGATCTCGGCCACCTCGTCGGCGATGCGCTCCACTCCGGGACCGCAGGCGACTATGCAGTCGGGCTCGCCGCATTCGGGGCAGGCGAGCGGGGGCTTCTCCTCGTGCCCGCAGTGGTGGCAGGCGAGGCGCTGTGAAAAGCGGTGCTCGACCAGCCAGGCGCTGCAATTCTCGCACTGAAAGCGGTGGCCGCAATTCCGGCACAGCGTCAACGGGGCATAGCCGCGCCGGTTCAGGAACAGCAGCGACTGCTCGCCGCGCTCCAGCGTCTCGGCGAGCGCCTGCGCCAGCGGAGGGGCGAGCCAGCGGCCCCGTTCGGGTTTGTCCTTGGTGAGGTCGAGCGTCTCGATCGCGGGCAGGGTCGCTCCACCAAATCGCGCGGGCAGGTCAAGCTTGGCGTAGACCCCGCTCTCGGCCATCTGGAGGCTTTCGAGCGCCGGAGTGGCGCTGGCAAGCACGACCGGGAATTGCTCGAATCGCGCGCGCATCACCGCTACGTCGCGCGCGTTGTAGCGAACCCCGTCGTCCTGCTTGAAGCTGACCTCATGCGCCTCGTCGACCACGATCAGGCCGAGGTTCGCGTAGGGAAGGAAAAGCGCGGAGCGGGCACCGACCACAACCTGCGCGCTGCCGCTGGCGATAGCACGCCATGCACGCCGCCGCTCGGAAGACTTGAGCGACGAATGCCAGGTCACCGGCGCGGTGCCGAAGCGGTCCTCGAACCGGCGCAGGAACGCCTCGGTCAGCGCGATCTCCGGCAGCAGGACCAGCACCTGCCGCCCCATCCGCAGCGCCGCGGCGACTGCCTCGAAATAGGTCTCGGTCTTGCCCGAGCCGGTAACCCCGTCGAGCAGGAACGGCGCGAACCTGCGCGCTTCGACTGCCGCGGTCAGCACGGCGGCTACTTCGGCCTGCTCGGGGTTGAGATCGACCGCGACATGGTCGGCATTCGCGCGAGGATAGGCGCGGTCGGTGTCGACGGTCACCGGCTCGAGCACGCCCTGGTTGACCAGGCCGCGCAGCACCCCTTCGGACACATCCGCCAGTTCCGCCAGCTCGCGCACCGTCGCCTGCTCGCCTTGCAGGGCCTCGAGCGCCTGGAGGCGCTTGGGAGTGAGACGGTCGGGTTCCACCCCCGAAAGGCGATACTCGGTGGTGACCGATGGTCCGCGCAGCGCGCCGCCCGAGGCCAGCACCATGCGCGCAACGGCTGGCAGCGGCGCGCAGTAGTAGTCCGCCGTCCACTCGACCAGCCGCCGCAGTTCGGGCCGGAGCGCTGGCACCGGCAGCACTTCGAGCAGCGGACGCAGCTTCGCCTCGGGCACATCTGCACCCGGCAGGCGTTCCTCGTCCCAGACCACGCCGAGGATCTGCCGCGGGCCAAGCGGAGCGACCACGACCGAGCCCGGCTCGACCCGCATCCCGGCGGGGATGCGGTAGTCGAGCACGCCGAGCGCGGCGTTGAACACGAGGCAGCGGACGCGGTTCATGGGCCGTTCCATATGGTCGGCGCAGGTGCGGTGCCGCAAGGTTGAGGAGACTGGTATGACCCACATTCTGTCGCGCGCCACGGGGCGGCGGGCATTCATCGGCGGCACTGTCGCGGGCGCGGCGATGCTCGCGACTGGTTGCGCCACGACCGGCTACGGCTACAGCTTCGACGAGGCGATCCGGCGGCTCCTGCTTCTGTCGAGCGAGCGTGCCTTCGCCCGGCTGACTGCGCCCGGCGGGTACTGGGACCAGCAGGTCGCCACGCTCGACTTCGGCGACGTGTTCGGGGCGCGCGGCAATGTGCTCGCCGCGATCCTCACTTCCGGTCTGTTCAAGTCGCGGCTTGTGGATGCCTTTGCCGATGTCGCCATCCGCGGTGCCGAGCGCGCCGCGCCGATCGTCGCGGATGCCGTGCGCGTGGTCGGCTTCGCTGCCGCCGAGGCGCTCGTTCGCGGCGGCCCGACGGCGGCGACCGCATTCTTGCGCAACGAGTTGGACGGCACGCTCGTCGAGGCCATGGTGCCCGAACTCGGCCAGGCTATCCGCGTCGCACGCGATCCGGTGATCTCGGACGCGATCGCGCGCCTCTCTGGCATCGATGTCACGGGCGTAGCGACTCGCTTCTCAGCTACCGTCAACGACGCGATCTGGACTGAGATGGGAATTGAGGAGACGGCCATCCGCCGCGATCCGCGGGCTACGCGCGATCCGCTGCTGATCGGCGTGTTCGGGCTCGCCCGGGCGCTGTAGCGGCGGGTTTGCGAGTGCACAGCGCGCTGCTATCGCCGGCGCGTGACGATCTGCCACCCTTCGGTCGTGCGGCGCATTGCCATAAGCGTCGGCACCTTGGCGCTCGGAGCTTGCATTGGCCAGCCGGGGGCATTGCGCGGTGAACCGATCACCTTCGGCGCGCAGCTTTACACCGTGCGCGGCGAGATGGAGCGCGACGCTCCGGCCACGCTGCGGCGCGTCGCTGAGACCGGCTATCGCGAGGTCGAGTTCGCTGGCCTATATGGCAACGATCCGGCTGCGTTGTGTTCCGCCGCGCGCGAACGCGGCCTGACCGTTGCCGCATCGCACGCCGACTGGCGACTGCTGCGCGACGATCCCGCCGCCGCGATCGCGCAGGCGAAGGCGTTGTGCAGCCCGGTCATGGTGCTGGCCTGGCTGCCGCCCGAGGAGCGTCGCACAATTGCACAATGGCGCGCCTGGATCGGCTACCTCAAGCAGGCGGCTGCGCTCGCCGAGCGGGAGGGCGTCCGAGTCGCCTATCACAATCACGACTTCGAGTTTGTCGCGATCGACGGCATGCGGCCGATCGATCTGCTGCTCGAGGAACTCCAGTCTGCCGGAGTTGAATTCGAACTCGACACCTACTGGGCGGCGAAGGCTGGGGTCGATCCGCTCGACTTCCTGCGGCAGCATCGCGGTCGGGTGACCATGCTCCACCTCAAGGACATGATGGCAGAGGGTGCGATGGCGGATGTCGGTGCGGGGACGCTGGATTTTGTCGCGATCCTCGCCGAGGCGCGCCGTCAAGGTATCCGCCATGTCTTCGTCGAGCGCGATGATGCGCCCGACCCGTGGGCCTCGCTTGCGCGGAGCCTTGACTATCTGGATGGAATGGCCTTGCGAGCCGGAGACGTTCCCGAACCCGAGAGTACCCGCAAATGAAATTCTTTGCCGACACCGCCGAAATTGCCGACATCGAGGAACTGGCCGCGACCGGCCTGCTCGACGGCGTCACCACCAACCCGTCGCTGATTGCCAAGTCGGGTCGTGACTTCATGGAAGTGACCCGCGAAATCTGCGACATCGTGGACGGACCGGTGAGCGCCGAGGTCGTTGCGCTCGATCACGCCGGGATGATGCGCGAGGCGGAAATCCTCCGCAAGATCGCCGACAACGTGTGCATCAAGGTGCCGCTGACGATCGACGGGCTGAAGACCTGCAAGGCACTGACCGGCGAGGGCACGATGGTCAACGTCACGCTGTGCTTCAGCGCCAACCAGGCGCTGCTCGCGGCCAAGGCGGGCGCGACGTTCGTCAGCCCGTTTGTCGGGCGGCACGACGACAACGGGTTCGACGGGATGCAACTGATCGCAGATATCCGCCTGATCTACGACAACTATGCCTATCCCACCGAAATCCTCGTCGCCAGCGTGCGCCACGGCGTCCATGTGCTGGAAGCGGCCAAGATCGGCGCGGACGTGATGACCGCGCCGCCTGCCGTCATCAAGGGGCTGTTCAAGCACGTGCTGACCGACAAGGGCATCGAGGGCTTCCTCGCCGACTGGGCGAAGACCGGACAGTCGATCACCGGCTGACGTGAGCGACCGCACGCCTCTCGACCGCTTCAAGCAGGCGCTGACCTCGACCGCACGGGCCGTGTCGCGCGAGCCCGAGGTCGAGGTGGCGTGGAGCGCCGACACGCCCAGCGCCTCGGGCAGCAATTTTCGCGTCCCGCTGCCCGGCCGCAACCTGCCGGAAGAACAAGCGAGCGAGGCGCGCGGCTTCGCCGACAGCTTCGCGCTCAAGTTGCGCCACCATAACACCGCGCTCCACGCGCGCGGCGCTCCCGGCGATCCCGTCGCACGCGCCTGTTACGATGCGGTCGAGCAGGTCCGCTACGAGGCGCTTGGCGCAAACAATTTCAGCGGGATGCGCGGCAATCTTGATGCGGCGACCGAACTGCGGACCGCGACCGATCCGATCGTGCGCGCGCAAGGCGAGGGCGAGGTGCCGCTCCAGACCGCGCTGGGCCTCATGTTGCGCGAGGCGCTGACCGGCGCGCCGATCCCGCTGCGCGCGCGCGGCGGGGTCGAGCTGGTGCGCGAATTCATCGAGGCGCGCACCGGGGGCGACTTCGAGGCGCTGGCGCTGTCGATCGACGATCAGAAGGCTTTCCAGTCGCTTGCGCTCGACATGTTGCAGCACCTCGAGCTGACCCGGCCCGACGACGATGGCTCGTCCGACGAGGACGACGGCGACGATGATGATGGCCAGGACGAGGCCGACGACGACGGCGAGGATCAGCAGGACGGCGCCGAGCCGCAGACTGCCGAGATGGCGGGCGAGCCCGCCGAGGGCGACAGCGAGGGCGACACCGACGGCGAATCGCAGGACAGCGACGAGATGTCCGACGGCCAGCCGGGCGAGGAGGGCGAGGAAGGCATGATGCCGGTCCGGCCCAACCGGCCGTGGACCGACATTCCCAACGACTTCGAATACAAGTACTTCACCGACCGGTTCGACGAAGTGGTCGAGGCGCCCGAGCTGTGCGACAGCGAGGAACTGGACCGGCTGCGCGCCTATCTCGACAGCCAGCTCACGGGGCTCCAGTCGATCGTCACCCGACTCGCCAACCGGCTCCAGCGGCGTCTGATGGCGCAGCAGAACCGGGCTTGGGACTTCGACCAGGAGGAAGGGCTGCTCGACGCGGCCCGGCTGGCGCGCGTGGTCGTCAGCCCGGGGCAATCGCTGAGCTACAAGGTTGAGCGCGACCAGGAGTTCAAGGACACCGTCGTCACCCTGCTGATCGACAATTCGGGTAGTATGCGCGGGCGGCCGATCAGCATTGCCGCGATCAGCGCCGATATACTCGCGCGCACGCTCGAGCGGTGCGGGGTCAAGACCGAGATCCTCGGCTTCACCACGCGCGCGTGGAAGGGCGGGCAGAGCCGCGAGGCCTGGCTCGCCGACGGCAAGCCGCCGCATCCAGGCCGCCTCAACGACCTGCGCCACATCGTCTACAAGAAGGCTGACGAGCCCTGGCGCCGTGCGCGCCGCAACCTCGGCCTGATGATGCGCGAAGGGCTGCTCAAGGAGAACATCGACGGCGAGGCGCTGCTCTGGGCGCACCAGCGGCTGCTCGCGCGGCAGGAGGACCGCCGCATCCTGATGGTGATTTCCGACGGCGCGCCGGTCGACGATTCAACGTTGAGCGTGAACAATGCCGGCTATCTGGAGCAGCACCTGCGCCGCGTGATCGAGTGGATCGAAAAGAGCTCGCCCGTGCAACTCTCCGCCATCGGCATCGGCCACGATGTAACGCGATACTACAAGCGTTCGGTCACGATCATGGACGTTGAGCAGCTCGGTGGGACGATTATCGAGCAGCTCGCGGGACTGTTCGAGGGGGAGAAATAAGTGACCGTCACCGAAGCCCTCGCCACGCGCCGTTCCATCCGCGCATTCACGGACCAGCCAGTCGATCGTGCTATTATCGAGCGAGTGCTTGCCAAGGCGCAGCGCGCGCCTTCGGGTGGGAACACGCAGCCGTGGCACGGGATCGTGCTGACCGGAGCGCCCTTGCAGCGCCTGTTCGACCGGGTGGCGCAGGACTTGCCCAAGGGCCGCGCCGCATTCGCGCCCGAATATCACGTCTATCCGCCCGAACTCGATGGCGCCTACGAACTGCGCCGCCGCGGGGTGGGCGAGGACATGTACGGCGCGCTTGCCATCCCGAAGGACGACAAAGCGCAGCGGCTGATGTGGTTCGCGCGCAATTTTCAGGCCTTTGGCGCACCCGTGCTGATGTTAATCCACACGCCGAAGTACATGGGTCCGCCGCAGTGGTCGGACATCGGGATGTGGCTGCAGTCGATCATGCTGCTGCTGCGCGAGGAGGGGCTCGATTCGTGCCCGCAGGAGGCGTGGGCGGTCTATTCGAAGCAAATTCGCGAGGTGGTCGATATCCCGGAGGATCACATCTTCTTCTGCGGTCTCGCGATCGGCTACCGCGATCCCGATGCGCCGGTGAACCGGTTCCCGGTCGCCCGCGCGCCGATCGACGAGGCGGTGCGGTGGGAGGGTTGGCAGTAGCTGCGCGCCGACCTATGCGCCGCGCATGACCGATGCCCCGCTCAAGCTGTTCAACTCGCTCACCCGCCAGCTCGAGGCGTTCGCGCCGGTCCACACTGGCGAGGCGCGCGTCTATACCTGCGGGCCGACGGTCTACAACTATCCGCACATCGGCAACATGCGCGCCTATGTGTTCGCAGACGTGCTCGGGCGGACGCTGAGCTTCAAGGGGTACCGGCTGACCCACGTCATCAATATCACCGATGTCGGCCACCTGACCGACGACGGCGACGCGGGCGAGGACAAGCTGGAGAAGGCTGCGGCGGAAAACGCCCAGTCGATCTGGGATATCGCGAAGCACTACACCGAGGCCTATTGGGCCGATGTGAAGGCGCTCAACATCCGCCAGCCCGCGCAATGGACCATCGCGACCGACTACGTCCCGCAGATGATCGAATTCGCCAAGGGGATCGCGGCGAAGCACTGCTACGAACTCGACAGCGGGCTCTATTTCGACGTCTCGACCGTGGCCGACTACGGGCGGCTGGCGCGCGCCAGCACGGATGAGGGCGAGAGCCGCATCGACCCGGTCGAGGGCAAGCGCAACGCGGCCGATTTCGCCATCTGGCGCAAGACCCCGCCGGGCGAGACGCGGCAGATGGAATGGGATTCGCCCTGGGGCCGCGGCGCGCCGGGATGGCACCTCGAATGCTCGGTGATGAGCGGCGCGGTGCTGGGCTTCCCGTTCGACATCCACACCGGCGGGATCGACCACCGCGAGATCCACCACCCGAACGAGATCGCCCAGAACCAGGCGCATACCTGCTCCGACCACTCGGGCGCGAAGCTGTGGATGCACAACAACTTCCTCGTCGACCGGACGGGGAAGATGAGCAAGTCCTCGGGCGAATTCCTCCGCCTCCAGCTCCTGATCGACAAGGGCTACCACCCGCTCGCCTACCGCCTGATGTGCCTCCAGGCCCACTACCGCAGCGAGCTGGAGTTCTCGTGGGAGGGGCTGCAGGCGGCGCTGACGCGGTTGAAGCGGATGGTGATGGGGGTGGAGAAGCTCAAGGCCGAGATGGCGGCGAGCAAACAGCCCGAAGGCAGCTTCCCGTTGAGCGGGGCCGAGCGCAGCGTGTTCGACGAGGCGCTGTCGAACGATCTCAATACGCCCACCGTGCTGACGCAGGTCGAGACGCTGCTCGGTGCGAAGAAAACGCCCGCAGCCAAACGCATTCAGGCGATCCGGATGGCCGACGAGGTCCTTGGCCTGAACCTGCTTGGCCTGACCCGCCACGACCTGCGCCTGCGTCCCGTCGACGCCGTGATCGACGAGGACGGCATCGCAGCCCTCATCGACCGCCGCAAGGAAGCGCGCGCGGCAAAGGACTTCGCCGCCTCCGACGCAATCCGCGACGAGCTCGCTGCCGCAGGCGTCGAGGTCATGGACGGCGATCCGCTCGGCTGGGAATGGAAGCTAGCTTAATTCGCCGTTGCGAGGAGTGCAGCGACGAAGCAATCCAGAGCGTCGCGCGATCCGCTGTGGATTGCTTCACTCCGCTCGCAATGACGTGAAAGAGAAGCCATGACCATCGCCGCCATTTCCGGCCTGATCCGACCGATGCTCGAACCGCAGTTGCCCGAGGGGATCGAGCCGCGCTGGTTCATGAGCCACGAGGAAGCGCTGGCTGCGGTCGCCGATGCGGAGATCGGCTGGTTCGACATGAACGATCAGGCCGCGATGGCCGAGACGCTGCGCGCGGCGACGAAGCTCAAGTGGCTCAACTCGATCTATGCGGGCCTCGATTTCCTGCCGATGGACGTGCTGATCGAGCGCGGGATCACCGTCACTAACGGCGCCGGGATCAATGCGATCACCATCGCCGAATATGTCGTCATGGGCATGTTGACCATGGCCAAGGGCTACCGTGAGGTTGTGCGTGCGCAGGAGCGGCACGAGTGGCTGACCGATTCGCCAGGCAAGCGCGAGCTGGCGGGGTCGAAGGCGCTGCTGCTCGGTTACGGCGCGATCGGGCAACTGATCAAGCCGCGGCTGGAGGCGTTCGATGTCGCGGTGACGGTGGTGCGGCGCAGCGCGGGCGAGGGCGTTCTCTCGCCCGACCAGTGGCGCGCGCAGCTGGGCGACTTCGACTGGATCATCCTAGCCGTGCCCGCCACGCCCGAGACCGACGGCATGATCGGCGCGAGCGAGCTTGCCGCGATGAAAAGCGACGCCGTGCTGGTAAACATCGCGCGCGGCGCAGTGGTGGACCAGGATGCGCTGGTCGCCGCGCTTGCCGAGAAGCGCATCGGCGGTGCCTTCCTCGATGTCACCACACCCGAGCCGCTCCCCGCCGACCATCCGCTGTGGGCACTCGACAATGTGCACGTCACCATGCACCTCTCGGGCCGCGCGCAGACGCAGATGTTCGCCCGCTCGGCCGAGCGCTTCCTCGCCAATTGCCGCGCCTATCTGGCGGGCGATCCGGTCGGCCCGGTGTTCGATCCCGCGCGGGGATACTGAAGCGAATTTAAGCCGGTGACTCTTGAAGCGGGCTTTGTTAGGCCGTGGCCCGACAGAGCGGCAGGACGATCCTTCCCAGCCGCCGGCGGTCGCGTCCACGAGTTTCAGGGCAAGGCGCACGGCGCTGCCCGCTGGGGGGGTAACACGCGCGATGGCCGACAAGATCAAAGCTTCCGACCTTTTCATCGAATGCCTCGAGGCCGAGGGGGTCGAATACATCTTCGGCGTGCCGGGCGAGGAGAACCTCGATTTCCTCGAGAGCCTGTCGAATTCTACGCAGATCCAGCTGATCCTGACCCGGCACGAACAGGGCGCAGGCTTCATGGCCGCGACCTATGGCCGCCACACCGGCAAGACCGGCGTCTGCATCGCGACGCTTGGGCCGGGCGCGACGAACTTCGTCACCGCCGCCGCCTACGCCCAGTTGGGCGGGATGCCGATGATGATGATCACCGGGCAGAAGCCGATCAAGAAATCGAAGCAGGGCCGGTTCCAGATCCTCGACGTGGTGGCGATGATGGGGCCGATCACCAAGTACACCCACCAGCTCGCTGCGGGCGACAACATCCCCAGCCGCGTGCGCGAGGCGTTCCGCCTCGCCGAGGAGGAGAAGCCCGGCGCGGTCCACCTCGAATTTCCCGAGGACATCGCCGAGGAGCATACCGACAGCCGCCCGATCCAGCGTTCGGTCGCGCGGCGACCCTCGGCCGAGCCCAAAGCGGTTCGCAGCGCGGTCGACGCGCTGGAAAAGGCGAAGGCCCCGGTGCTGGTGATCGGCGCGGGCGCCAACCGCAAGCTGACCGGGCGGATGCTGCGCCAGTTCATCGACAAGACCGGCATCCCCTTCGTCACCACCCAGATGGGCAAGGGCGTGATCGACGAGCGGCACCCGTTGTTCCTCGGCTGCGCGGCGCTGAGTGCGGGCGATTTCGTCCACCGCGCGATCGAGGATGCCGACTGCATCGTCGACATCGGCCACGACGTGATCGAGAAGCCGCCGTTCTTCATGAAGGCGGGCGGGCCGACGGTGATCCACGTCAGCACCCGCACGGCGGAGGTCGACCCGGTCTATTTCCCGCAGATCGAGGTCATCGGCGATATCGCCAACGCGATCTGGCAGATGAAGGAAGACGTGGTCCCACAGGGCAAGTGGAAGTTCGACCACATGCTCGCCTATCGCAAGGCCGAGCTCGAACACACCGCGCCGCTGGCCGGGGACACGCGCTTCCCGATCTTCCCACCGCACCTGGTCCAGGCGATCCGCGACGCGATGCCGGAAGACGGGATCATCTGCCTCGACAACGGGGTCTACAAGATCTGGTTCGCGCGCAACTATGCCGCGTACCTGCCCAACACCGTGCTGCTCGACAATGCGCTGGCGACGATGGGGGCGGGGCTGCCGAGCGCGATGATGAGCGCGATGCTCTATCCCGAGCGCAAGGTGATGGCGATCTGCGGCGACGGCGGGTTCATGATGAACAGCCAGGAGATGGAAACCGCCGTCCGCCTCGGCCTCAACCTCACCGTCTTGATCCTGCGCGACGATGCCTATGGCATGATCCGCTGGAAGCAGGCCAACATGGGCTTCAAGGACTGGGGGCTGACTTACGGCAACCCCGATTTCGTGATGTACGCGGAGAGCTATGGCGCGAAGGGCCATCGGGTCGAAAGCGCCGCGCATCTGGCGGAGGTGCTGGCGCACACCCGCGACACGCCCGGCGTGCACCTGATCGACTGCCCGGTGGACTATTGCGAGAACGACCAGATATTGAACAAGGACATCAAAGAGTTAAGCAGGGAATTGTGAGTGCCGATGGCTGACATGGGTAAACGTGTGCGTCTGAAGGCTGGCGATGTTTTTGTGTTCGACCTTGATGACGATCATGTGGGGGTCGGTCAAATCGTCGAGACTGGCATGGTTTTCCTTCTTACGATCTTGGAGCCAGCCTTTCCCAAGAACGTTGATCTCTCAAAAATCGATCCCGGCGATATTCTACTCACCGGATGGACGACGGATGCTCAGTTCTTCCATGATCGATGGCAAGTGGTGGGCAACATGCCGGTCCCGATCACTGGGATTCCGCGACCATGCTCCAAGGTTCGGATTGGCGACGAATTCTGGATTCAGGATTATCGCGCGGCGCCAGTGCGAAAAGCTACCAAGGCTGAACAGGAGCGACTGGACTATCGCATCAGCAGTTCGCCGATAGCATATCAAGACGCATTCCGAGCGCATCATGGGCTGGGAGATTGGCGTCGAGATTATGAGAAGCTGACGAAATCTTACCGAGAGGCACAAGCGGCCGCATGCAAGGTGTGAGAAACAAACATGACGGAGCTTAAGCAAACCTACCCGCTCTACCTCAACAACAAGGCCGCGCAGCCGAACACCGATCTGGCGGTGACCGACAAGTTCACTGGCGAGGTCGCCTTCCACACCGCCCTCGCCACACCCGACGTGATCGAGGAGGCGATCGCGGGGGCGGTGCGCGCGGCGGAGCCGATGGCGCGGCTGGCGAGCTACGAGAAGCAGGGCGTGCTGGACCATTGCGTCACGCGCTTCCGCGAGCGGTTCGACGAGCTCGCCTATGCGCTGTGCGTCGAGGCAGGCAAGCCGATCAAGGACGCCGAGGGCGAGGTCACCCGCCTGATCGACACCTTCCGCATCGCCGCCGAGGAAGCGACCCGCAACTATGGCGAGGTCCAGCCGCTCGACATTTCCGAGCGCGCGAGGGGCTACATGGGCATGTGGAAGCGCGTGCCGATCGGGCCGTGCAGTTTCATTTCACCGTTCAACTTCCCGCTCAACCTCGCCGCGCACAAGATTGCCCCCGCGATCGCAATCGGCTGCCCGTTCGTGATGAAGCCTGCCAGCCTCACGCCCCTGGGGGCGATCATCATGGGCGAGGTGCTGGCCGAATGCGACGTGCTGCCCGAAGGCGCGTTCTCGATCCTGCCGGCCAGCCGCGACGGCGCGGACCTGTTCACCACCGACGAGCGGCTGAAGCTGCTCAGCTTCACCGGGTCGCCCGGCGTTGGCTGGGACCTCAAGGCCAAGGCGGGCAAGAAGAAGGTCGTGCTCGAACTGGGCGGCAACGCCGCTGTGATCGTCGACAAGGATGCCGACCTCGACCATGCGCTCGAACGGGTGATCTTCGGCGCCTTCTACCAGTCGGGCCAGAGCTGCATCGGCGTGCAGCGGATCCTGATCCACGACGCGGTCTACGACACCTTCAAGGCAATGCTGGTTAAGCGCGCCAAGGCACTGGTCGCGGGCGACCCGAAGAAGCGCGAGACCTTCATCGGACCGATGATCTCGGAGAAGGAGGCTGTGCGCCTCAAGGGCTGGATCGACCTCGCGGTCGAAGGCGGCGCGACGCTGCTGTGCGGTGGCAAGCGGACGGGCAACATGCTCGAAGCGACCTTGCTCGAGGACGTGCCGCGCGATGCCGACGCCAACCGCGAGGAAGCCTTCGGCCCGCTCGCCAACCTGTCGCGTTTCTCCGATTTCACCGAGGCGCTGGAGCAGGTCAACGACAGCAAGTTCGGCCTCCAGGCGGGTATTTTCACCCGCGACCTGCACCAGGTGCTGGAGGCGTGGGACGTGCTCGACGTGGGCGGCGTGGTCGTGAACGATGTCTCGAGCTACCGCGTCGACAACATGCCCTATGGCGGGGTCAAGGACTCGGGCCTGGGCCGCGAGGGCGTGCGCTTCGCGATGGAAGACATGAGCGAGATCCGGAACCTCGTGATCCGGCGGCTTTAGGCTTCCTCGAGCAGCAGCAGCTCGCAGGTCACGGTCAGGAGCGGCTCGGGCAGCAGGCGGTGGTCGGCGGCAGTGACAGTCGCGTCGGCGACGAGCTGGCCAGGAATCGCGAACTCGTGTTCGGGAAGTTCGGCGATCAGCGTCTCACCCGCGGCCACGGCTGCCGGACCGGCGAAGCGCAGCACGACGGTGTGCCGCGCGCCGGCGAAGGTCACGCTGGCCCAGGCCTTTTCCGAATGATTGACGACCGCGCCATGGCCGCCGGCAAGCGCGGCCAGCGCCTCGCGCAGGCGGTCGGCGACGGTGCGGCGGGCGGTGCGCGGCGCGTGAGGAAGGGCGGTCTCAATCGACATGATGCGCCTCCGTCTTGGCGACGCTCGCGGCATCGAACCCGGCAATGAAGCCTTCGATCCGTGCCTCGGTATGGCCGCGCGGCTCGCGACCCGAACGCAGGTCGAGCACGAAACGCGGGTCGCGCGCGGCGAGGCGGCCGAACTTGGTCGCGGGCATCGCGTGCCGGCGCAGGAATTTCTCGATCGAGCGAATCAACATGCTTCCCTCTGCGATTGGCGGGGCGGATGTGACCGGACGGGTTGGCGAATCGACCGGTCGGCAATTCGTCGTCCGCGAAATCCTACTTGTCTAGGAAAAATACATTCGATATAGGGAAAATCCTTCGACTAGGAGGACAGCCATGTCGAACCCGCGTGATCGCCTGCTCCAATTGGCCCGCCAAACCGGTGCCAGCCTGACCCGCCTGTCCGAGCTGATCGGGCGTAACCCCACGTATCTGCAGCAGTTCATCCGCAAGGGCAGCCCGCGCCGGCTGGAGGAACGCGACCGCCGCGTCCTTGCGGAATACTTCGGCGTGCCCGAATCGGAACTGGGCGGTGATGACGGACACGCGCTGGATAAATCCTACGCACCACGTGCGCGGCTGCCGCTCGATGGCACTTGGATCGACGTTCCCCGTCTCGCACTCGCCGCCTCGGCCGGACCGGGCGCCACGGCGGTCGAGGAGCGCCCGTTCGACACCTTTCGCTTCTCGCGCCGCTGGCTGCGCGAGCAGGGCCTCGATGGCGCGATGCTCTCCGCCATCGCGGTAGAGGGCGACTCGATGGAGCCGCTCCTGCGCGCAGGCGACGAGGTGCTGGTCGACAAGACCCCGCACCCTTTCCGCGACGGCATCCATGTGGTGCGCATGGACGATTCCCTGCTGGTCAAGCGCGTCGCCGCGCAGGGCAAGGGTCGCCTGCTGCTTCTCAGCGAGAACCGTGCCTATCCCCCGATCGAGGTGGCCGGCGGCGAGGTCGAGATAGTCGGCCGGGTGGTGTGGAAGGCGGGGCGCATTTAGGCGGGTTGCATCGCGCCGCGCGCGCCGCCACATCCTTCCCCATGACTGAACCCGTCTCCCAGCCGCCGCTCAAGGCCGGTATCGTCCCCGTCACCCCGCTGCAGCAGAACTGTTCGCTGATCTGGTGCACCAGGACGATGAAGGGCGCGCTGGTCGACCCCGGTGGCGATCTTGACAAGCTCAAGGCCGCGGTGGCGAAGATGGGCGTCACCTTGGAAAAGCTGCTCGTCACCCACGGCCATATCGACCACTGCGGCGAGACCGGGGTGCTGGCCAAGGAACTGGGCCTCCCGATCGAGGGCCCGCACGAGGCCGACCGCTTCTGGATCAGCCGCCTCGACGACGACGGGCGCAAGTACGGCATCAACGGTCAGGTGTTCGAGCCCGACCGCTGGCTCGAGGACGGCGACACCGTGACCGTCGGCGAACTCGAGCTCGAGGTGATCCACTGCCCCGGCCACACGCCCGGCCACGTCGTGTTCTTCCATCGCCCCAGCAAGTTCGCGATCGTGGGCGACGTATTGTTTCAGGGCAGCATCGGGCGGACCGACTTCCCGATGGGCAACCATCAGGACCTGCTCGATTCGATCACCAAGAAGCTCTGGCCGCTGGGCGAGGACGTGACCTTCATCCCCGGCCACGGGCCCACGAGTACCTTCGGCCGCGAACGGCAGACCAACGCGTTCGTGAGCGACTACGCGCTTTCCTAGAACAACCCCAGCGCCACCCACACGGCGACGCCCGCCAGCCCCAGCTGCACCAGCATCGTCGTCAGCGTGCCGACCATCCGGCCCCATTGCATCGAGCCGCCGTCCATCCCCACGCCGTGGGCAATGCGGCCGAGCATGAAGGCACCCGCGACATAGGGCAGCCACCAGCTTCCCTGGCCCGACAGTTCGACCGCGGCGATCAGGATCAGCACCACCGGCACGTTCTCGGCGAAGTTGAGCTGCGCGCGCATACGGCGCGAAAGTGCCTCGACCCCGCCGTCGCCCACGCTCACCCCGTGCGCGCGGCGCAGCGCGCCGATGCGGATCGACAGCCATATGTTGATGATTGCGGCGGCGGCGGCCGCGGTCAGCGTGGTGGGCAGGATCATGCGGCGGTTTCCCTCTCGTTGCCGGGCGGTTGCTAAAGGCCCGCCACCCCGCTTGCAACGCGGGATTTTTCCGCTATAGGCCGCGCCTTCCCCGCCATGGACGGGCCGACCGATTCCGCACGCCCTTGTGCGCGCGGTGGCCACGGCTTAGGGCGGCCCACGAAACGAAGACGAATTGGAACAGGTGCCGCAATGGCTGTCCCCAAGAGAAAAGTATCGCCCCATCGCCGTGGCAACCGCCGTGCGCACGATTCGCTGAAGGTCGAGGCCTTCCACGAATGCTCGAACTGTGGCGAGCTGAAGCGCCCGCACAACCTGTGCCAGGCGTGCGGCCACTACAACGGCCGCGAAGTCATCGTTCCCAAGGGCCTCTGAGCCTCACCTGAAGGGGAATAGCGCATGACCCTGCCGCGTATCGCCATCGATGCGATGGGCGGCGACGAGGGTGTGCGCGTGATGATGGATGGTGCGGCCGAGGCCCGCCGCCGCCACGACAAGTTCAAGTTCCTGCTGGTCGGCGACGAGGAGCGTATCAAGCGTGCGCTCGAAACGCATCCGAACCTGCGCGGGGCAAGCGAGATCCTTCACTGCGACGATGTGGTCGGCGGCGACGAGAAGCCGACTCAGGCGCTGCGCCGTGCCAAGACCACCAGCATGGGTCTGGCCGTCAACGCGGTGAAGCAGGGGGAGGCGGGGGCCGCGGTCAGTGCAGGCAACACCGGCGCGCTGATGGCGATGAGCAAGCTCGCGCTGCGCACCATGCCCGGCATCGACCGGCCCGCGCTCGCTGCGCTGCTTCCGACGCTCGGCGACAACGATGTGATCATGCTCGATCTCGGCGCCAATACCGAGGCCGACGCGCGCAATCTCGTCCAGTACGCGATCATGGGTGCCGCCTATTCGCGCATCGTCACGGGCCTCGAAAAGCCGCGCGTGCGGCTGCTCAACATCGGGACCGAGGAAATCAAGGGCACCGACGAGCTGCGCGATGCCGCAGCCCAGCTTCAGGCCGCGACCGGGCTGGCGCTCTCGTTTGACGGCTTCATCGAAAGCGACAAGATCAACCGCGGTCAATGCGACGTGGTCGTTACCGACGGCTTTTCCGGCAATATCGCGCTCAAGGCAATCGAAGGCGCGGCACGCTTCGTCACCGACCTGCTGCGCAATGCCTTCACCAGCTCGCTGCGGTCCAAGATCGGGTTTCTCGTCTCGCGCCCGGCGACCGAGCTGCTGCGCCACCATCTCGACCCGAATAACCACAACGGCGCGGTCTTCCTTGGCCTCAACGGCGTCGTGGTGAAAAGCCACGGCAGCGCCAATGCCAAGGGTATCGCCCATGCGGTCGACGTTGCCGCGCGCCTGCTCGAGGAAGACCTGACCCAGCGCATTCTCGCCGACCTTGCAGAGCTGGGCGAAGACCGGTTGCGCGACCGGCGCGGCGCCATGCCGGGGCTGGTCAAGTGATCCGTTCGGTCATTCGCGGCAGCGGTTCGGCGCTGCCCGCCCGGGTCGTCACCAATGCCGACCTCGAGGAGCGGGTCGAGACAAGCGACGAGTGGATCGTCGAGCGCACCGGCATCCGCCAGCGCTATATCGCGGGCGAGGGCGAGACGACCGCCAGCCTTGCCACCGAAGCTGCGCAGCGCGCGCTCGAGTCGGCGGGGATGGAGGCGGGTCAGATCGACCTGATCGTGCTCGCCACCGCGACCCCCGACCAGACATTTCCCGCCACCGCGACGATCGTGCAGGACCGCCTCGGCTGCAACGGCGGCATCGCGTTCGACGTCGCGGCGGTCTGCTCCGGCTTCCTCTACGCTCTCGCCACTGCCGACTCGCTGCTGCGTACCGGAATGGCACAACGTGCGCTGGTGATCGGTTCGGAGACGTTCAGCCGCATCCTCGACTGGGAGGACCGGACGACCTGCGTCCTGTTCGGCGACGGTGCCGGTGCGCTGGTGCTCGAGGCACAGGATGTGGCCGAGGACGGTCCGGGATTGCTGGCGACACGGCTCCACGCCGACGGCGCACACAACGAACTGCTCTATGTCGACGGCGGCCCCTCGACCACGCAGACGGTCGGCCATTTGCGCATGAAAGGCCGCGAGGTTTTTCGCCACGCAGTCGTCAATCTCGCCGATGTCCTCAACGAAGTGCTTGAAGGAACAGGATTTTTGGCAGGCGACATCGACTGGGTCGTACCGCACCAGGCCAATGCACGGATCCTCGACGCGACCGCGCGCAAGCTCGGGCTCGCCAAGGAAAAGGTCGTCGTCACGGTGGACCGTCATGCCAACACCTCGGCCGCGTCGGTGCCGCTGGCCTACGACACCGCGGTGCGCGACGGCCGGATCAAGCCGGGCGATCTCGTGATGTTCGAGGCCATGGGCGGCGGGTTTACCTGGGGTGCGACGCTCGCCCGAGTCTGAATTTGCTTGCCAAAATCTGATAAATGTCTCTTTTTCCACCGGAGATTGGTTGCGAAACGCCGTGTAGACGGTTAGAAGTGTCGCAATTATACAATGGCGGGTCGCACCGAGGGAGGAATGGCGCATGATGCGTTCGGTGGGCACGCTGACTCGCGCGGACTTGGCCGAGGCGATCAACCGCAAGATGGGGTTTTCCCGCGCGGAATCGCTCGATCTGGTCGAGGCGATCCTGGCACATATGTGCGAGGCGATGGCGAAGGGCGAGAACGTCAAGATTTCGGGATTCGGCAGTTTCGTCCTGCGGGACAAGAAGGAACGCGTCGGACGCAACCCGAAAACGGGCATAGAAGTGCCGATAACTCCGCGTCGGGTCATGACTTTCCGCGCCAGCCAGCTACTCAAGGACCGTATCGCCAAGGGATAGCGCAATGGTTGCCACGTTCGAGGACGGGAAAGACAGCGGCGCATTCCGGACGATCGGCGAACTCAGCATGGCGCTGGGTCTCAAGCCGCACGTCCTGCGCTATTGGGAACAGCAGTTCCCGCAACTCCAGCCATTGAAGCGCAGCGGCGGCAGGCGGTACTACCGTCCTGCCGACGTGGCGCTTGTCGAGACCATCGACCGGCTGGTTAATCGCGAAGGCTACACGCTCAAGGGCGCAAAGAAGGTGCTGGCTGCCGGTGGCGGCGCGGCTCCGGCCGAGCCGATCGGTCCCGCCGATTTCGCGGTGCCGACCGATGGCGGGGTCGATGCATTCTTCGGCCGCGCGGCCGCAGCGCCGGAGAAGGCTCCGCCCCTGGCCATCCCCGAAACCGAGCGCTTCGCTGCGCAGGTGCCGCCGGATATCATTGCCGAACTGCGCGCCATCCGGACCCGTCTCGCCGCCGCGCTGGAAGCCTGACCGCGGCTATTCCGCCGCGAGCAGTTCCTCCGCCGCGCCGAGGTCAACACTGACCAGGCGGCTCACGCCGCGCTCGATCATGGTCACACCGAACAGGCGGTGCATCCGGCTCATGGTCACCGCGTTGTGGGTGACGATGAGGTAGCGTGTGTCGGTTTCCTTCACCATCGCGTCGAGCAGATCGCAGAACCGGTCGATATTGGCGTCGTCGAGTGGCGCGTCGACCTCGTCGAGCACGCAGATCGGGGCGGGGTTGGTGAGGAAGAGCGCGAAGATGAGCGCGATCGCGGTCAGCGCCTGCTCGCCGCCCGAGAGCAGCGTCAGCGACTGGAGCCGCTTGCCCGGCGGCTGGGCGTAGATCTCCAGCCCCGCCTCGAGCGGATCGTCGCTGTCGATCAGCGCCAGATGCGCCTGGCCGCCTTCGAACAGACGGGTGAACAGGCGGCGGAAATGGGTGTCGACCTGCTCGAACGCGGCGCGCAGCCGCTCGCGACCCTCCCGGTTGAGGTTGCCGATCGATCCGCGCAACCGATGCACCGCCTCGCGCAACTCCTCCTGCTCCGCGGCGCTGGAGCCATGCTCGGTTTCGATCCGCGCGAGCTCGTCGGCGGCGACGAGATTGACCGGGCCGATCCGCTCGCGCCCGGCGACAAGCTGCTCCATCGCCTCGGACTCCGCACCTGCATCGCGAACGGTCTCGGCGTCGAATGCGAACCGCTGGGCGAGCATCGGCGGCGGACACTGGAAGCGCTCGCCCGAAATGCGCGCCATCTCGCCGCGGCGCACCTCCTCGTTTTCGGCCCGCGCGGCGAGGCCGGCGCGGCTTTCGCGCGCGGTGGCGAGCGACTCGCCCGCTTCGGCCAGCGCACGGTCGGCGGCAGTGGCGGCTTCCTGTGCCGAGGCAACGGCGGCCTCGGCCTCGGCCAGTTCGCGCCCAAGCCGCTCGCGCACCGCGTCGCCCTGCTCGATCTCCCGCATCAGGCCTTCGGGTTTTGCGGCAACGACGAGGCGCTCCTGCTCGATTTCCTCGAAACGCTGCGCCATCCCGGCGAGCCGCTGTGCCGCCTCGCCCGCGCGCGCTTGCCAGCTTGCCATGTCGGCGCGCTGGGCACTGGTCCGTTCGCGGGTGACGGCAAGCGCCTGATCGTGCGCGGCGAGCCCTGCCATTGCCGCCTGCTGCGCCGTGCGCGCGGCCTCGTTGCGCGCCTGCGCGGCATCGAGCGCCGCGCGCCCGGTGGCGGGGTCGGGCAAACCCTCGCGCCGCTCCTGGGCGCCGGCCAGCTCTGCGACCGCTTGCGCGCGCTGTTCGGCAAGATCGCCTGCCGCGCTGTCGAGTTCGGCGAGCCGCGCCGCCAGCCGCTCGCGCGCAGCCTCGGCCTGATCGAGCGCGCGAAGGGCCTGCCGCTCGGCTTCGCCGGCTTCGCCGACCGCGCGCTCGGCGGCGACAAGATTGCGCTGGAGGGTGGAGAGTGCGTCCTGCGCCGCCGCCTGCGCGGTTTCCGCCGAGGCAACCGCCTCGCGCAGCGCGGGCATCTGCGTATCCAGGTCGGCAAAGCGGTTGTCCGCTTCCAGCCGTGCCGCTTCCGCCGCGCCTTCACCGCGCGCGACGAAGCCATCCCAGCGGCGCAGATGTCCGGCCGGCGTGACCAGCCATTCGCCGGGGCCGAGTTCGCGCCCGTCGTCTGCGTCTGCCACATGGACGAGCGCGAGCCGCGCAGCGAGTTCGGGGGGGCATTCCGGCACGTGCGCGGCGAGCGAGTCCGCGACCGGATGTGGCGCCGTGACGCCCGTCCAGAACCGCCCGTCACCTTCCGCCGCGCCCAGCGGTGCCTTCGCATCGCGCCCCAGCACCGCCGCCAGCGCGCGTTCGTAGCCCTTCGCCGCACGGACCCGATCGAGCGCGGTGGCGCGTCCGGCGCGTCCTGCCGCCTGCCGCTCGCGCGCCTCGCGGTCGCGGGCGAGGGCGGACCATTCGCGCTCGACGCCCGCCAGTTCGGCCTTGGCGGAAGCGAGTGCGCTCGCCGCCTTGTCGCGCGCGGCCTGCAAGTCTTCCTTGCGCGCGCGGTCGGTGTCGAGCGCCTCGCGCAGCCGCACCAGTTCGCTTGCCGCCCGCTCGCTCGCACTTTGCGCAGCAACAACCGCCGCCTCGGGATCGCCGCTCGCCGCCAGCGCGCGGCGGGCCTCGTCCTGCCGCCGCGCCTCGGTATCGAGCCGCGCGAGCCGCGCCTCGGCCTGCTCGATCGCGGCGCCAGCCACCCGCCATTCGGCCTCGACCCCTGCGTGGTCGGCGGTCGCCTTCGCCAGCGCGAGTTCCGCAGCGCGCCCGGCACGCTCGGCATCCTCGACCTGCGCGGCCAATGCCGGACGCTGCGCCTCGTCGGCTTTCAGCGCGTCCTCGTTGGCGGCGAGATCGCGCTCGAGCCGCGCCAACGCCTCAGCGGCATCATGCGTCAGCCGGTCGGCATCGCCGCGGTCCTGCTCCAGCCGCGCCTTCTGCCGGTCGAGATCGGCGAGCCGCTGCTCGGCCGCCTCGAGCTGGCCCGTCAGCGTGGCCATCCGGTGACCGTGCGCCGTGGCGTCGTCGCGCCGGTCGGCCAGTTCCTCCCGCGCTTCCGCCAGCGCCCGTGCCGCAGCGCCCTGCGCCTTCTGCGCGTCGTCCGCTGCCAGCTTGGCCGCCTCGACCCGCGCATCCGCGCCTTTCGCCTCGGCGCGCGCCGCCTCGGCAGCGGCGGCGGCATCGCGCCAGCGCGCATAGAGCAACCGCGCCTCGGCCACCCGGATCTGGTCCGAAAGCTTCGTATACCGTTCCGCCTGCTTCGCCTGGCGCCGCAGCGTCGCGATCTGCGCGTCGAGCCCCGCCATGAGGTCTTCGAGCCGCGCGAGGTTGGCTTCGGTCTGGCGCAGCTTGCCCTCGGCATCGCGGCGGCGAACGTGGAGTCCGGCGATCCCGGCCGCTTCCTCCAGCATCATGCGGCGTTCGGCAGGCTTGGCGGCGATGACCTGCGCGATCTTGCCCTGGCTCACCAGCGCGGGCGAGTGCGCTCCGGTCGCCGCATCGGCGAAGGTCAGCGCCACGTCCTTCGCGCGCACGTCACGCCCGTTGACGCGGTAGGCGCTGCCCGCACCGCGCTCGATCCGGCGGGTGACTTCAAGTTCCTCGCCCCGGTCGTCGTCGCCGATCAGCACGACCTCGGCGAAATCGCGTTGCGGGCGGGTTTCGGTCCCGGCAAATATGACGTCGTCCATCCCGCCGGAGCGCATGGATTTGGGCGAGTTCTCGCCCATGACCCAGCGGATCGCCTCGAGCAGGTTGGACTTGCCGCAGCCGTTGGGGCCGACCACTCCGGTCAGGCCCGGTTCGATGCGCAGGACGGCGGGCTCGACGAAGCTCTTGAACCCGCTGAGCCTGAGCTGCCGGATGCGCATGAGCTAGCGGGCCCCCTCCCGCGCCTGACGCCCTAGCGGGCGCCCGCGCGCTGGAGCGCGGCCTCGAGTTCGGGCCAGCTGCGCTCTTCGAGCACTTGGCCGTTGAGGATGAAGGTCGGTGTCGCGGTAATGCCGAGTTCGTTCGACTGCGCGTCGGACCGTTCGGCGATCGCCGTAACCGCCGCCGGATCGGCCAGGCAGGCGGCGGCTTGGTCGCGCGAGAGGCCGCGCGCCGCGAAGAAGTCGAGGAAGCCGGCTGCGTCTGCGGCAGCGGCAAAGCGCTGGTTCTCGGGCAGCGCCATCGCCGCCTCGAGCGCTTGCGGATTGGACTGCGCATTGCCGAGCACGGTCTGGAGGTTGAGCCAGACCTGGTCCGACAGCGGCTGCATGCTTTCGGGCGCGCCGCAGCGCACCAGCCGCGCGAGGATCAGGTCGAGGCCGTTGTGGACCTGGTTGCGCAGTTCGAAGCTGACGCGGCCCGAGTTGACGTACTGCGTCTTCAGCTCTTCCGCGCCGGTCGCGGCGAACTGGGCGCAGGCGCCGCAGGTCAGCGAGCCGTATTCGATCAGCTTGATCGGCGCGTCGGGGTTGCCGATCAGATAGCCGTCGGCCTCGGTCACCTGCACTTGATCCATCCACTGCGTGCCTGCCGGCGCGGCGATTGCGGCAATCGGTTCGCCTGAGGTGGCGCCTTCACCGGCGGTGTCGCCGCAGGCGGCGAGCGCGAGCGGCAGGGCGAGCGTGGCGACGGCGAGGCGGCGAAGGCTGGTCATGTCGGATTAATCCCTTGCAATCGGTCGAGGCTAAACGAACCCGGGCGGGCGGTGAAGCGCGGGGGCTGCCTTTCCACAGCTTGTCCCGCGGGAAAAGCGATCTGTCAGGTGCCGGGCGAGAGTTTCGGCTGGAGCGCGTCCCAGGAATGGACACCGTCGAGCAGCTTGCCGCCGATCGCGAAGCTGGGCGTGCCGTGCACGTCGAAGCGATCGCCATCGCGCTTTGAATTGTCGGCGAGTTGCTTGGCCAGCGCCGTATCTGCGAGGCAGCGGTCGAGCGCGGCGCGGGTGTAGCCGCGTCCTTCCATGATGGCATAGAAATCGAGGTCGCCCGCAATGGCGCGAGTGCGCGAAGGCAAATCCCCGTTCGACCAGCGCTGCTGCTGGGCCGGCGTGGCGCTGCGGGCGGTCGCCAGCCAGCGCGGCTGGGCGTGCATGATTGCGGCGTGGTTGCGCGGGAACTTGGCCTTGTCGCCGCACCAGGTCAGCAGGGCTGCGGTCAGATCGACCGGGTCGCGTACGATGTGGCGCACTTCCAGCCTGATCCTGCCTGGTCCGACGTAGGCGAGCTTCAGCGCCTCGTCGCCGGTCCGTGCGAAGTTGCCGCAAGCGGGGCAGGTGTAGCTGACGAACTCGGTCAGCGTACGAGCAGCCTTGGGATTGCCGATCAGGTGCGCGCCGTCCACGCGCTCGACCTGCGTGTTCCAGTTGGGCGCGGCAGCGCCGGTCGCGAGAGCCATCGCGAGGACGGCTGCCACTTGGGCGATCGAGCGGTAGTTCATGCCTTCGTATCCTCCTGCGAGCCGAGACCGCGCGCGAGCGATTCGAGCACGGTGCGCAGTTCCGGGTCGCCGATGTCGCGCAGCGATTCGCCGAGCTCCATCGGAATGGGTTTCAGCGAAGGCGGCGCCACCGCGCGCGCCTCAGCAGAACGCGGCTTAACCTCGCCTTGCCGCAGCTTGACCCGCGCGACCGCCTGATAGCCGAAGAAGCGGTTCACCCGCTCAATGATCTCGGGGATCACGTGCTGGATCAGCGGGGCGTGCGCGGGCAAGACAACCAGCTGCAGGATGCCGTCGGCCTTCTCGCCGGGGGGAAAGCGGATCGCCTCGGGCGCGCAGACCCGCGCGTGGGTCTCGCCGACGATTTCTGGCCAGCGGGTGACCACGCTCGACTGGACGAAGCCGAAGCGGCGGAACGCCTGCCGCCCGATCTGCGGCATCAGGTCGGCGATTGCGCGCGCCTGCCCGCCGCGAGGGCGTTCGTACGGCTTCGCGGCCTTGGTCTTGCCCGGTCGTTTTGCGTCCCGTTCCATCGTGACGCGCCCCATGCCATAGCGCGCGCGTGAGCGCCACCGCGACGATCCCCGAACTGCTCCTCGCGTGGTACGACAGGCACGCGCGCGACCTGCCGTGGCGGGCGCGGCCCGGTGCGCCGTTGCCGGATCCGTACCGGGTGTGGCTGTCGGAAGTCATGCTCCAGCAGACCACCGTCGCGGCGGTGCGGCCCTACTTCGCGCGCTTCACTGCAACCTGGCCCACGGTCGAGGCGCTCGCCGCCGCACCCGAGGCAGACGTCATGGCGGCATGGGCGGGGCTGGGATACTATTCCCGCGCGCGCAATCTGGTCAAAGCCGCGCGTGCGGTGGCCGAGCTTGGCGGCTTTCCCGACAGCGAGGCGGAACTGCGCAGGCTGCCGGGGCTGGGCGACTACACCGCCGCGGCGGTCGCTGCGATCGCATTCGGGCAGCGCGCGGTGGTGGTCGATGCCAATGTCGAGCGGGTGGTGGCGCGGCTGTTCGCCATTGCCGCCCCGCTGCCGGGAGCCCGCAAGGCGATCAGGGTGAAAGCCGACACGATCACGCCCGAGACCCGTGCGGGCGACTTCGCCCAGGGCATGATGGACCTCGGCGCCACGATCTGTACCGCGCGCGATCCGAAGTGCCTGCTGTGCCCGCTGGCCGGGCCCTGCGCCGCGCGGGCGGAGGGCGATCCGGCGCGCTTTCCGGTCAAGGCGGCGAAGAAGGCCGTTCCGGTGCGGCAGGGCGTCGCCTGGTGGATCGAGCAAGACGGCGCGGTTTGGCTCGTCTGTCGGGAGGAAACCGGCATGCTCGGCGGGATGCGTGCGTTACCCGACGACGGCTGGACCGCGCGTGCCGATGGCTCGGGCGAATTGCCGCTCCCCGGGGACTGGGAGGTTGCAGGAATGGTGCGCCACGGATTCACGCACGCGACGCTCGAACTGACCGTTAAACGCTATGTCGGCACAGCGTCGCCAGCAGGCGAAGGCGAGTGGTGGCCGCTCGCCCGGCTGGGCGAGGCGGGCTTGCCGACGCTCTACCGCAAGGCGGCGGAGCGGGCGCTCGCGCTCAGATGATCCCGCCGCCCAGTGTGAGGCGAATTGCGGCAATCACGAGCACTATCAGGCAGAAATTCCGCCCGCCGTTGCTCGACGACAGCGCACCGAGGCCCGCGCCCGCCACGGCAAACGGCAGCGCGATCCAGTTGCCCCAGCCGAGGAACGGAATGGTGGAAGGGATGACGATCACCAGCGCGACGATCCCGAACAGGATGGAGACGATGTTCAGCATGTGTCTTATATGCGTATGACAGCTCGGCTTGGCAATAGCGACGATTGACCGCTGCGCACGGGTGCCGCAAACGGCGTCAACAAAAGATTGCAAAAGAGGACCTGCCGATGGCGTTTCGCACTTTCGACCAGCCCGATGTCTCGCGCCGGGCGCTGCTGCGCGGGGGTGCGCTGCTCGGCGGTGCGATGGCGCTGGGCGGGCTGCCGTTCGGGCGCATGGCGCTGGCGCAGGGCACCACCTGGCCAGGGGTGCGCGCGGCGGTGCAGAGCTACGTCGCCGAGGGCAAGGTCGCCAACATGGTCGCCATGCTCGGCTGGGGCCAGCGCGAGGCGGAAGCGATCGCGGCGGGCACGCTCGCATTGGGCCAGGCCGCGCCCGCGGGACCCGACAGCCTCTACCGCATCTATTCGATGACCAAGCCGGTCACCGGCATGGCGGCGATGATGCTGATCGACGAGGGCAAGCTCGGCCTCGACCAGCCGATCGCCGACCTGCTGCCCGCCTATGCGAACGTGCAGGTGCAGAAGACCTACGACGGCGGCGTCGGCGCGGGCGATCTTGAGCCGCTCGCGCGCCCGATCACCGTGCGGCACCTGCTCACGCACTCGGCGGGCCTCGGCTATGGCATCGTCCAGAAGGGGCCGATCAAGGACCTCTACGACGCGAAGGGCCTCGTCCCCGGCCAGGTCAGCCGTATCCCGATCCCCGGCCTCGGCCGGAGCACCCCGGTCAAGGGCCTCGCCGCGTTCGCCGACGGCCTCGCGACCGTGCCGCTGGTTGCGCAGCCGGGCACGCGCTGGTCGTACTCGGTCTCGCTCGACCTGCTCGGCCGGGTGATCGAGCTTGCCTCGGGCCAGGAATTCTCCGCCTTCCTCAAGGCACGCATCTTCGACCCATGCGGCATGACCAGCACCTGGTTCCGCGTGCCTGCGAGCGAGGTCGGGCGGTTGACCGCGAACTACGGCATCGCCGCCGGAATGCCGCTGCCGATCGACCTCGCGGCGAACTCGATCTACCTCGACGAGCCCGCCTTCCCGTTCGGCGGCGCGGGGCTGGTGTCCTCGCCGGCGGATTACGACCGGTTCCTGCGGATGCTGGTCGGCTACGGCAGCATCGACGGGAAGCGCGTGATGAGCGAGCTTGCGGTGCGTGTCGGGACCTCGAACCTGCTGCCGGAGGGCGTCGGGACCGAGGGCACGTTCGCCGCCGGGGCGGGGTTCGGCGCGGGCGGGCGTGTCGAGGGGACCGCCTACGGCTGGGGCGGCGCTGCGGGAACGGCGGCGTTCGCCGACCCGGCGCGGGGCCTGCGCGGTTCGCTGTTCACCCAGTACATGCCGTCCGAGGCCTACCCGATCCAGCGCCAGTTCTCCCAGATCGTGCTCAAGGATCTCGCCGCGGGGCAGGGCGGCTGAGGCAAGCATGATCGCCTTTGCCGGATCGCCGATGGACCGCGCGGACCATGTCCGCGCCGATCCCGATGCGCTCGCGGGCCTGATGGACTGGCGAGCGCGGTTGCTGCGGCTGAACGGGCTCGACCCGGTCTTCGACGAGGCAGGAGCGCTCGAATGGGGCAGCCTGGCCGAAGCACCGGAGGACGCAGAACTGGTGTTCCTCGGGTTCCTCGACGGCAAGGCGTGTTTTGCTGCGGTGCCGGGCGAGGGCGCGACCGGCCCCGCCTACGCCAACCCGGCGATCTGGAACGCGATGCAGGCGCTCCAGCCGGCGGAGCTCGCGACCTACGGCGGCGCGCGCAGTCTGGTCGACTGGCACGCGCGGCACCGGTTCTGCGCCCGCTGCGGCGCGCCCACGCGCGTCGCCAAGGGCGGCTGGCAGCGCGATTGCCCGACTTGCGGCGCACAGCATTTCCCGCGCACCGACCCGGTCACGATCATGCTGGTCGAGCATGAGGACAAGCTGCTCCTCGGCCGCCAGCCGCGATTCCCGCCGCGCATCTTCTCCGCGCTCGCCGGGTTCGTCGAACCGGGCGAGACGATTGAGGAAGCGGTCGCGCGCGAGGTCCACGAGGAAGCAGGCGTGCGCGTGCGCGACGTCACCTATCTCGCCAGCCAGCCGTGGCCGTTCCCGAGCCAGCTGATGATCGGGTGCCACTCGATCGCCGATGATCCCGCGATCACGATCGACGAAACCGAGCTCGATGAAGCCCGCTGGTTCACCCGCGCCGAACTGCTCGAGGCGCGCGCGGCGGGGGCCGAGGGCACCGACACGATCATCTTCCCGCGCAGCTTCGCCATCGCGCACCACCTCGTCACCTGGTGGCTCGACCGGAAAGGAAACGGCTGATGAGGACGCTCACCATCGATGTCTGGTCCGACGTCATGTGCCCGTGGTGCCTGGTCGGCTGGGGCAACCTGTCGCAGGCGCTGGCCATGCTGGAAGGCGAGATCGCGGCGGAAGTCCGCTGGCACGCCTTCGAACTGAACCCCGACATGCCCCCCGGCGGCGAGGACCGCACCGCGCATATCGCGCGCAAGTATGGCCGGACGCTCGACCAGTCGCGCGAGGTGCAGGGGCAGATGAAGGCCGCCGCCGACCGCGCGCAGGTGAGCCTCGACTACGAGGGGCCGGACCCAGCACCGCCGGCGATGATGTGGAACACGCTCGCCGCGCACAAGCTGCTCGCCTGGGCCGGTGAAACGCACGGCCCGGAACACCAGACCGCGCTGAAACTTGCGCTGTTCCGCGCCCACTTCAACCACCGCCGCCGCGTGGGCGAGGCCGAGGTGCTGCTCGATGTTGCCGAGGAAACCGGCCTAGACCGCGCCGCCGCCGAAGCCGCTTTGGCCGACCCGCGCTGGACCGAGCACGTCCGCGCCGAGGAGCGCATGGCGTGGGACATGAACGTGACCGGCGTCCCCGCGATGCTGGTCGAACGCAAGTTCATGATCCCGGGCGCGCAGGCGCCGGAGGTTTACGTGGACGCGCTGCGGCGGGTGGCGGAGCGTTTTCCCTAACCGGCCCCCGTCCGGTACTTCGTCATCCCAGCGAACGCTGGGATCGCTGTCAGCCCGGCGCGCCGTCGCGGGTCGCGCCACCTGGGACGATCATGCGGTGAGCGATCCCAGCTTTCGCTGGCATGACGATTGTTCAAATTAACCCCAACCGCTGCAATTTGCCCGTGAGCTTGCCCGGCATCGTGTCGCCGATGTCCTCGCCCGCTTCGAGGTCGCGCGGGGTGTCGGCGTCTTTCAGATAGCGCCAGCCTTGGTGCGCGCGCTTGGGTTTGGGGTCGACGCGGATCAGGTGGGGTTCGAGTTCGATGTGCCAGCGCCCGTCGGGCGCCTTGCTGAAGCCCTGGATCTCGCTCCGCGCCACCAGCGCGTGGTCGAGGATCCAGTAGAGCGAGCCGCCGACCAGTTCCTCGTGCCGTTTCGGCAGGTAGCGGGTGGTAAGGCGGATTTCGCCGCGGTCCCGATACCATCCCGCAAGGTCGGCCCAGCTCTTCGCGCCGAAGGCGATCTTGGTCATGTGCAGCGGCATCGCCCCCAGATAGGCGAGGGCCGCCGCCGGACAAGCGGTTTGTCCGGCGGCGGTCTGCCCGGATGGGGTCAGGCCGCGAACGCGTAGGCGGGCTGGCTCCGTGCGGGCAGGGGAAGAGGGGTGGAATCCGCCACGCGGCGCTGGTGTTCGCCGATCAGCAGGTCGAGCAGCTTGCGCCCGAAGGCCCAGTCGCCGATGCTCGATTCCGCGTTGATATGCCCGATCGCGCCGGCATAGGCGAAGCGGCAATCCCAGTCGCGCGCCAGCTTCAACGCGGTGCGCTGCTTGCAATAGGGGTCGTTCTCGCTCGCCGCCAGGAAGGCCGGGAAGGGCAGCGGGTTGCGCGGGGCGAAGCCGAAGCGCGAGATGCGCGCATCGATCCCCGGGCGGTCCACATCGGGCGGGGCGACCAGCAATGCGCCCACGACCGGATTGCCGTGTTCGGGCTGTTCGAATTCGGCCCACCAGGCCGCGGCAAGGCAGCCGAGGCTGTGCGCCACGAGGATCACCGGGCGCGCCGCGCGATGGATCGCGAGATTGAGCCGGTTGACCCACTGGTTGCGATGCGGATCGCTCCACGATCCGAGATCGACGCGCGTCGCATTGGGCAGCTTGCGCTCCCAGATCGACTGCCAGTGTTTCGGGTTGCTGTTGTTGAGGCCGGGAACGATCAGGATCGCCGGATCGTCGGCTAGCGCGTGCTGGGGCAAGGACAGATAATGGGCCAATTTCGCCTCCATTGCTGAGGGTGATGAGGCCGTCCGATAGGTATGGTCCGACGCTGGAACAGTAACTCTACCATTCCAGTTGACAATACGCTTGCGACGAATGGATGTTCCCGGGCGACGAGGAAAGCGCCCTCACTTTGCGCTGTCCTACATGGCCGCGCCTTGGCAGCCTTGTGCCATGCGACAAGTCGATACTGCAAATGGGCCGACTGACGGCCGGAGTTCCCCAATTACCGCGCAAGGTGACGGTTTGTCGGCACAAGGTGACGCCTTGTTGGCGCAAGGTTACGCATCCGACTCGCAAGATGACGCTTTCGCGCGCAAGGTTACAAAACTTCCCCTGGACCGTGTAACACCCGGTCCATGTCTCGGTCCTCAGGCCCGCGAATCAGCCCGTCAGGCCGAACGCCACCGCGAGGCCGAGGAAGGCGAAGAAGCCCATCGAATCGGTGATCATGGTCACGAACACGCTGCTCGCCACCGCCGGGTCCTGCTTCAGCCGTTCGAAGATCACCGGCACCAGCACGCCGGCGAGGCCCGCCACGATCACGTTGATGACCATCGCCAGCGCGATCACCACGCCCAGCATCGGGGTGAAGATCAGCGCGGTGGCGATCCCCACCAGCACCGCGATGGTCGCCCCATTGAGCACCGCCACGCGCAGCTCGCGCCACAGGATGCGGCCTGTGTTGGCCTGGGTGAGCTGGTTGGTCGCGATCGCGCGCACCGCCACCGCCATCGTCTGTGTGCCCGCGTTGCCGCCGATGCTGGCGACGACGGGCATCAGCACCGCGAGCGCGACGAGCTGCTCGATCGCCGCGCCGAACGCGGCGATGATCAGGCTCGCGACCAGCGCTGTGCCGAGGTTCGCCACCAGCCAGCGCACGCGCGCGGTATAGGCGTCGCGGATCGGCTCGTTGATGTCGCCATCGCCCGCGCCCGACAGCAGCAGCACGTCCTCGCCGGCTTCTTCCGAGATGATGTGGACGACGTCGTCGACCGTCATCTGGCCGACCAGCCGCCCTTCCTCGTCCACCACCGCGGCGCTGATCAGGCCGTACTTCTGGAACATCAGCGCGACCTCTTCCTGGTCGAGCCCGACCGGGATGAGGGTCTGGTCGCGTTTCATCACGTCGGTCAGCGCGACGTTGCGCGGCGCGGTGAGGATCCACGACAGTGCGCAGGTGCCGACCGGGTGGTGCTTGTGATCGACCACGAAGACCTCGAAGAACTCGGCGGTCAGGTCGCTGCGGGTGCGCAGGTAATCGATCAGGTCGCCGACGGTCAGGTGTTCGGGCACCGCTACCACCTCGCGGCTCATCAGGCGGCCGGCGGTTTCCTCGGGATAGGCGAGCGCGCTCTCGATCGCGACCCGGTCCTCGGCGTCCATCTCGGCGAGGACGGCCTGGCGGTCGTCCTCGTCGAGATCCTCGAGCAGCTGGACCGCGTCGTCGGTCTCGAGCTGTTCGGCGATGGCCGCGACCGCGTCGGCTGGCAGCGCCTCCATCATGTCGTCGCGGACCCAGTCGTTGAGCTCGGCGACGACTTCCGATCCCATCAGGTCGGTGATCGCGGCGGCGAGCACCATGCGCTCGTCCTTGTCGAGCAGCTCGATCAGGTCGGCGATGTCGGCGGGGTGGAGCGGTTCGACGAGGTCGTAGACCGCGCCCTTGTCGCCCGCCTCCAGCGCCTCGCGCACGGTGCGGACATAGTCGGCCTTGAGCGTGTTCTCGGTGTCGAGCCGCGCGTCGTCGATCCGGTCGTCCGGACGCGCGCCGTCGTCGGCGGGAAGCACGGCTTCGTCGAGGCGGGCGTCGTCGGTCACGCTGCCGCTCTAGGCGCGGAAGGCCGAAAAGCAAGCAGGGTGACTTTGCCCACCGAGCGCCTATATCCGCCCCGCACATTCAACCGGAGACACGCCCCATGGCCGATCAGACGCTCACCCTCACTCTCGACACCGGCGACGGAAAGGGCGGCGATGTCGTCATCAAGCTGCGGCCCGACCTGGCGCCCGGCCATGTCGAGCGGATTACCGAGCTGGCCAGGGAAGGCTTCTACGACGGCGTCGTGTTCCACCGCGTGATCCCCGGGTTCATGGCGCAGGGCGGCGACCCGACCGGCACCGGGATGAGCGGCAGCGACAAGCCTAACCTGAAGGCCGAGTTCAACGCCGAACCGCACGTGCGCGGCACCTGCTCGATGGCGCGCACCAACCAGCCCGACACCGCCAATTCGCAGTTTTTCATCTGCTTCGACGATGCCGGTTTCCTCGACCGCCAGTACACCGTTTGGGGGCAGGTCGAGAGCGGCATGGAACACGTCGACGCGCTGCCCAAGGGTGAGCCCCCGCGGAGCCCCGGCAAGATCGTCAAGGCCACTGTAGGATAAAGCGCTTGCGGCGCGGGACTACAGTCCCGCGCCGACCAGCCAGTCGTGGAACTGGCGCACCGGGCGTTCCTCCAGTGCGGCGGGCTTGCACACGAACCAGTAGCTGTAGGGGCTCTCGACCTGGATGTCGTAGAGGTCGGTCAGGCGATCGTCCTGCGCGCGGCGCATGTGGTCGTCGTGCATGATCGCGATGCCGAGGCCCTGGGCGGCGGCGGCGAGGAGGAGCTGGCCCGAATCGTAATGGTCGATCGCGGCGGGCTCGAGATCGTCGAGCCCGATCGCGCGCTTCCACGCCTCGAAGCTGTCGGGCAGCTCGTTGTGGATCAGGAAGGTCTGCTTCGACAGCTTGCCCCGGTCGGGCGCATCGCCGAGGAACGCGGCCAGCTCCTGACTGCAGATGGCGTGGACCTTATTGTGGTCGAGCTGGACCCGGTGGAGCGAGGTGTCTGGGCCCTTGGAGAGGATGATCGCGGCGTCGAGCGTGTCGCCCACCCGGTCCTCCAGATGCGGCCCGGTGTCGATGTCGATATGGAGCAGCGGATGGCGCTTGCGCAGCTCGCCGAGTCGCGGGAACAGCCGCTGGCTGCCGAACAATGGCAACACACCAAGATGCAGGCGCAGGACCGAGAGGTTCTCCGACTGCCCCTCGACGGCGCGGGCCAGCGCTTCGAAATGCGGGTTCACCGCCTCGTAGAAATGGTGCCCGTCGTCGGTCAGCTGCATCGTCTGCCGGGCGCGAGTGAACAGCTTCTTGCCGACGAATTCCTCGAGATTGGCGATCCGCCGCGACAGTGCCGAAGGGCTCAGCCCCAGCTCCTGCGCCGCCGCGCGCGCCGAACCGAGCCGCACGGTCCGCATGAACGCTTCGAGCGCGCGCAGTGGAGGCAGGCGGCGGCTGGGCATCTTCGCCAGATTGCGGAGCGAAAGGCCGCTTGTCGAGCGCCATTTCGCACCTGCGGAAAAAAGCTAGTCCACCGGCTCCGGCACAGTGACCGGCGGCGGATCGAGCCGCACCCGCTTCACGTGCGTGTCGTCGGCCTCGAGCACCTCGATCGTCCACCCGCTCGGGTGCGCGACGATGGCGCCGACTGGCGGTACTTGTTCGGCCAACACGAACGTCAAGCCGCCGAGCGTGTCGACCGATTCCTCGACCTCGGCCAGCCGCGGATCGATCCGTTCGGCTACGTCGTCCAGCTCGGCACGCGCGTCGCAGACCCAGGCGCCGTCGCCGACCGCCACGATCAGCTCCTCGTGCTCGTCGTCGTGTTCGTCCTCGATGTTGCCGACGATCTCCTCGACCAGATCCTCGATCGTGATCACGCCGTCGGTGCCGGAAAACTCGTCGACCACGATGGCGAGGTGCATCCGTTTGGTCCGCATGTCGGCCAGCACGTCGAGCGCAGCGCGGGTCTGCGGCACGTAGAGCGGCTGACGCATCAGCGTGGTCCAGTCCGCCGGCGGCGGGTTTCTGCGCGCCAGATAGGGGAACACGTCCTTTATGTGGATCATCCCGATCACGTGATCGAGCGTGTCGCGATAGACCGGCATGCGTGAATGGCCCTGCTCGGCGAAGACCTCGATCAGTTCGTCCCAACCGATCGACGCCTCGACCGCAACGATTTCCGAGCGCGGGATAGCCACGTCGTCGGCATCATGCTCGCTGAAATGGAGGATATTGCGCAGCATCTGGCGCTCGACCGGGGACAGGTCGCCATCGGCCGGCCCGGCGGTCCCGCTGGTGCCTCCGTTCTCGCCCTCGTGCTCGTCGATCGCCTCCTCCAACTGCGCGCGCAGCGAGCGGTCGGCATCTCCGTCGAAGAATTTTCGGATTGCGAGCCAGAGCCCGCGGTTACTGTCCGCGTCTCCGGCGGAAGAGGAAGAATCGGGCATGGCCCCGTGCGTCACTCCTGTTGGTCGCGATCGCCATATGGGTCCGCGATGCCCAGTTGTGCAAGCGCCTTGATTTCGAGCGCCTCCATCGCGGCGGCATCGGCCTCGCCAGTCTCATGGTCGTACCCGGCAAGATGGAGGAAACCGTGGACCAGCAGATGCGCGGCGTGGTGTTCGAGCGGCACGACCTTGTCAGCGGCTTCGCGCGCGCAAGTCTCATGGGCGAGCGCAAGATCGCCGAGCATTTCCGGCGGCCCGTCCGGCGCGAGCGCTAGAAGTTCGTCGCGGGTAAGCATCGGGAAGGAGAGCACGTTCGTCGGCTTGTCCTTGCCGCGCCACTCGCGGTTAAGCGCGTGGACGTCGTCGTCGGTGGTCAGCAGCACGCTGGCGGTCAGGCGCGGGCGTGCAAGTTCGGGCGCGACCGCCTGCGCTGCCTTCAGCGAGGAGACAGCCAGACCGGCCCAATCACCCTCAGGCCAGCCCTCGATATCGATATCGAGTTCCATCTCAGGGCTTGGCGTCCTCGCCCTCGTACGCCTCGACGATGCGCCCCACGATCGGGTGGCGGACCACGTCGGCGGCGGTGAAGCGGGTCACGGCGATGCCCTCGACCCCCTCGAGCCGCCCGACCGCGTCGGCGAGGCCGCTCATCCGGTCGCCGCCGGGAATGTCGACCTGGCGCGGGTCGCCGCACACCACCATGCGGCTGTTCTGGCCGAAACGCGTGAGGAACATCTTCATCTGTTCGCGCGTGGTATTCTGCGCCTCGTCGAGGATGATGAAGCTGTCGGCGAGCGTGCGCCCGCGCATGAAGGCGATCGGGGCGACCTCGATCACGCCCGAGGCGAGGTGCCGCTCGACCTGCTCCGGCGGCATGCAGTCATACAGTGCATCGTAAAGTGGGCGCAGGTACGGATCGACCTTGTCCTTCATGTCGCCCGGGAGGAAGCCGAGCTTCTCGCCCGCCTCGACCGCCGGGCGACTGAGGATGAGGCGCTGGACACTGCCCGAGATGAGCTGGCTCACCGCTTGGGCAACAGCCACGTAAGTCTTGCCGGTGCCCGCCGGGCCGAGCGCAAAGATCACGTCGTCGCGGGCGAGCTGGCGCATGTAGTGCGCCTGCATCACACTCCTCGGCACGATCGTCTTGCGCCGGGTGCGGATCATGATCGGCGGCGCGTCGGGCTGGTCGGTGACGATGCCCTCGAACGTGGGTTCGTTCGACATCGCGATCAGCGATTCGATCGCGCCCGCGTCCAGTTCCTGCCCCATCGCCAGCCGGTCGTACATCTGCTGCATCACGTCGCGCGCACGCGCTACGGCGTCCTCCGGCCCTTCGATCTGGAGCCGGTCACCGCGCGCAGAAATAAATACCCCGAGGCGATTCTCGACTTGGACGAGGTTGGCGTCGAACTGGCCGAACAGCGGCACCAGCAGGCTCTGGTTGTCGAACGCCATCTCCGACCGGGCGCGGCGGATTTCGCGAGTATTGGCGGGCGAGGGCGAAAACGCCGGCTCCGCGCGGGTGGGTTTGCGTCCCATGCAGTCCTTTCGTGTCCGAGTCGGAATCTAGGGTGCAACGATTGGGACGCAAGAAAGGCACCGCAACACGGCGGTGGATAGTCACGCCAGTGTAATCAGGCGGCCACGGTTTCGCGCAGCTTCCCCGCGAGCGAATTGGGCCCGGCCCCGACCAGTTCGGCGGTGACGAGATCGCCAATCGCCGCCTCGCCCTCGAACCACACCGATTGCAGCCAGGGCGACTTGCCGAGCCACTGGCCCGCACGCTTGCCGGTGCGCTCGACCAGAACTTCGCAGGTCCGGCCGACCGAGGCGCGGTTGAAGGCGTGCTGGTCGCGGTTGAGCGCCGCCTGAAGCCGCTGGAGCCGGTCGTCCATCACCTCGGGCGCGATCTGCCCCTCCATTGTCGCGGCGGGGGTGCCGGGGCGGGGCGAGTACTTGAAGCTGAACGCCTGCGCGTATCCGACCGCGTCGACCAGCGCGAGCGTTTCCGCGAACTCCGCCTCGGTCTCTGCGGGGAAGCCGACGATGAAGTCGCCGCTCAATGCAATATCGGGCCGCGCGGCACGAAAGCGTTCCAAGAGGCGGAGGTAGCTTTCGGCGGTATGGCTACGGTTCATCGCCTTGAGCACGCGGTCGCTGCCCGCCTGCACCGGCAAGTGAAGGAACGGCATCAGCTTGGCGATCTCGCCGTGCGCGGCAATGAGCGCGTCATCCATGTCGGCGGGATGGCTGGTGGTGTAGCGGATGCGCGCAAGGCCGTCGATCTCGGCAAGGTCGCGGATCAGTCCCGCAAGGCCGACCGCGCGGCCTTTGGCATCCTCGCCGGACCATGCCGAGACGTTCTGGCCCAGCAGCGTGATCTCGCGCGCGCCGGCCTCGACCAGCCGCTGTGCTTCGGCGACCAGGTCCTTGTAGGGACGAGAGATTTCGGCGCCGCGCGTATAGGGAACGACGCAATAGGTGCAGAACTTGTCGCACCCCTCCTGCACCGTCAGGAATGCGGCAGGCGGGCTCTTGCGGCGCGGGGGCAGGGCGTCGAACTTGGCGATCGGCGGCATGTCGGTGTCGGTCGCGCGTTCACCCGCGACCGCCCGGTCGAGCATTTCGGGCAAGCGGTGATAGGCCTGCGGGCCGACCACCATGCTCACCGCCGGGGCGCGCGCCATGATCTCCTCGCCCTCCGCCTGCGCGACGCAGCCGGCGACCGCGATCAGCGGTTCCTTGCCGGCCAGTCGCCCGGCCTTCACCAGCCGGCCGATGTCCGAATAGACTTTCTCCGCCGCCTTCTCGCGGATGTGGCAGGTATTGAGGACGACGAGATCTGCCTCCTCGCCTTCTGGCGCGGGCACTATGCCCTTTTCGGCGAGCAACTCGGCCATGCGCTCGCCGTCGTAGACGTTCATCTGGCAGCCGAAGCTCTTGACCCGATAGGTCTTTGGGTGCGCGGTCGTGGGCATGAAGCGCGCCGCCTAGCGCAACGCTGCGATTCAGGGAAGGGTGCGCGCTATCGCTGCCTGTGCCGCCAGCGCCACGGTCTTGCGGTCGGTAAGCTCCTCGCCAGTCAGCGGCGGCAGGAAGCGGATCGTCAGGCGGATCGGGCGCAGGCGAGCGAGCATGCGCTTGAAATTTTCGAGGCCGTGCTCCTCGCCGACCCAGGCGATCTCCGCCGCATCTTCGTAGGCGAGCACGACGGGCTGCACCGCCAGGCCCGCGGGCAACGGCTCGAGCGCGGAAAGGAGCGAGGACTTGAACGGCAGCAGGCCGGTGCCGTCGCTGGTCGTGCCCTCGGGGAAGAGCGTCAGGCAGCCCGTCTCGGCCATCGCATCGCGTATTTGCGCCACTTGCTCGGCCACGCTGCCGCGCCGGTGGCGGGCGATGAACACGGTGTCGTTCATCTCGCACAGCCACTTGAGCAACGGAAAAGCGGTCAGCCCGTCATGTGCCACGAAAGCCGTGCCGCTGGCGTGCGAGAGCGCGGGGATGTCGAGCCAGCTTACATGATTCGACAGCAGCAGCGCCCCGCGCGCTGGCTTGCCCTCGCGCCGCACGTGCAGCCCGGCAATCATCCCGATTCCGGCAAGGAAGACGCGCGGCCACCAGCGGCCGGCGCCGACCGCGCGCCACAGCAGGTGGAGCGGCGCGCAGACCACCAACAGCAGGATCATCAGCAGCAGGCGGAACCCGAGCAGCAGCCAGCCCAGCGGCGCGATGCGCGTGGCGTGGAGCGCACCGGAGGGGACCATCACTCGGGCTTGTCGCCCCGGTCGAGACGCACGCCGTAGAGCTCCATCCGGTGGTCGACCAGACGGTAGCCAAGCTTCTCGGCGATTTGTTTCTGCAGCGCTTCCAATTCGGGATCGACGAATTCGACCACCTTGCCGCTCTCGACGTCGATCAGGTGATCGTGGTGAGCCTCGGGCGCGGCTTCGTAGCGGGCGCGGCCATCACCGAAGTCGTGGCGGTCGAGGATCCCCGCCTCCTCGAACAGACGCACGGTGCGATAGACCGTCGCGATCGAAATCTTGGAGTCGATCGCCGATGCGCGCTGGTGGAGCAGCTCGACGTCGGGGTGGTCGTCGCTCTCCGACAGCACGCGCGCGATCACCCGGCGCTGTTCGGTGATTCGCAACCCGCGGTCCGCGCAAAGCTGTTCGAGATCGATCCTCTGTTGCAAAATGTACCCCGGCAAAAAGAAAACGCCCCGCTTCCATAGGGAGGCGGGGCGTCGTTCTCAAGCAGGGTGGCCGGTCAGGCGACCTTTTTGCGTCGACCGCGCTTCTGGCCGGGCTTGCGGCCGAGGCCGATCTTGACCGCCAGCTCGCGGCGTTTCTCGGCATAATTCGGGGCGACCATCGGATAGTCGGCAGGCAGGTTCCAGCGCGCGCGATACTCTTCCGGGCTCATGTCGAAATTCGTGCGCAGGTAGCGCTTGAGCATCTTCAGCTTCTTGCCGTCCTCGAGGCAGACGATGTAGTCCGGCTTCACCGAAGAGCGGATCGACACGGCAGGCTCGGGCGCCGCTTCCGGAGCGGGCGCAGCATCGCCGAGCGACGACAGCGCGCCGAAAATGCTTGTGATAAGACTCGGCACGTCTTCGACAGTGACGTTGTTGTTGCTCACATGCGCGGCGACGATGTCGGAGGTGAGCGTGATCAGCATCTCCTTCGTGTCCTCGGTCGTATTGTCCATGATGAATTCCTTGTGCGATCGATCGGATTTTGCGGCTGTCCTTGATGATGCCCCGCCGCGTACGCTGGCCATGCGCCTCGCCATGCCATAATTCAAGGTTTGTTCTTCCGACTTCACAATAGTGCCAGTGACAATACGCCGATCATACCGTCGGAAACTCGTAAGCGAATGTAATTGCGTCGAGACGTGTTCCGTCGTTCAGGCGATAATACGCAGGGCGTCTGCCCGACGGCGCGAACCCGGCCGATCGGTAAAGTCGTTCCGCCGGGTTGTTGTCGCGCATTTCGAGGAACAATCGCCCCGCACCGCGCACAGCAGCGTCTTGCTTGAACCGATCCAGCAATGCCCGACCGACGCCCTTGCCGCGCAAATCGGGCATAACCGCGAGCAGCAACAGTTCTTCTTCGCCCATGAGGTGGCGCGCGAGGTAGAAACCGGCCGCCGGCTCGCCTTCCGCCGGTGTGGCGCCAGACGGGGCGATCAGGCGGTAATGCGTGTGCGGCAGCGTGATCGCGTCGCCCACCTGACGGCGGTTCCATGCCTCGCCCCAGTGCGGGTCGAAGGCTGCCTCCATCACCGCCATGATGCGGTCGAGATCGTCGGTCATGCCGGGATCCGCGCGTCGGGCGGGCGGCCGTAGATCGCGGAGCAATCCGCCGACAGCAGCGCCTCGGGCAGGGTGAGGGCGTGGCGCGCGTCGGGGCCGATGTCCAGCGCTTCCCCGGCCCCGAGTAGTGCGACCAGCGCGGCGGCCTGCGAGCCGGCCACAAGGTCGTGCTGCGCAAGGCGGGCAGCCTCGGCGGGTGTGAGTGAAACGGCTTCGTTTTCGGGCATGCCGTCGGCAGTGAAACCAGCGACGAACCATTCTCCGTGTCCGCCGCTCATCGCTACGCTGAGGGGCAGCGCGCCGCGTTCGGCCCGCGCTCTCGCCGCGACCAGAGCCAGTGTGGGATAGCCGCGCACCTCGGCCTGCCACGCAATCGCCAGTGCTCGTGCCGTGGCGATCCCGATCCGAACCCCGGTGAAGCTGCCGGGCCCGCGCGAGACGAGGATGCGATCCGCCTTGCCCCGGTCGGGCAACGCGGCGATCATCGGCACTAGATGTTCCGCATGCCCACGCCCGAGCACGCGGTGGTCGCGCGCTACCAGCGCCCCGTCTTCGAACAAGGCGATCGAGCAGGCCTCTGTGGCGCAATCTATCGCAAGCGTGCGCATCGTCCGCGCAATCGCCTCGTCACCCCTCCGCGGTCAAGCGTTCACGTGATCCGGGTGAAGTGGTCGAAATCGGGGCGCGGACTGCGATCGAAGATCGTGGCTGGATCGCCGTAGCCGATCGAGCAGATGAAATTGATCCGGTGCCGCGGATTGTCGGCGAAGAACGCCTTTTCGACCTTGCCCGGTTCGAAGCCCGACATCGGCCCGGTGTCGAGGCCCAGCGCGCGCGCGGCCATAATCAGGTAGGCCCCCTGGAGCGAGGAATTGCGGAATGCGCCTTCCTTGCGACCCGCCTCGTCGCCGTCAAACCAGCTCTTGGCATCGGTGTGCGGGAACAGCCACGGCAGTTCCTCGTGGAAATCGATGTCGTATGCGATCAGCGCGGTGACCGGCGCGGCGCCGACCTTGTCCTTGTTGCCGTCGGACACGCACTCGACCAGCTTAGCCTTGGCTTCGTCCGACTTGACCCAGACAATCCGCACCGGCTGCATGTTGGCCGAGGTCGGTCCCATCTTCGCCAGGTCCCAGATCGCGTGGAGCTGTTCGTCGCTGACGTCCTTGTCGAGCCAGCCGTTGTAGCTGCGGGCCTCGTTGAAAATCTGGTCGAGCGCGTCTGCGCCCAGCACGTGGTCGTGGAACTGCTTGGTCATGGGAATCCTTCGGGAAAAGTCAGGCGGCGCGGACTTCAACCACTTCGGGCACGTAATGTTTCAGCAACCCTTCGATGCCGTGCTTCAATGTGGCGGTGGACGAGGGGCAGCCCGAGCACGCACCCTGCATCTGGAGGTAGACCACCCCGTCCTTGAACCCGCGATACTGGATGTCGCCGCCGTCGCCCGCCACCGCCGGGCGCACGCGCGTTTCGAGCAAGTCCTTGATCTGGTCAACGATGTCGGCGTTGGCGGGATCGTCCTCGACCACGAAGTCGTCCTCTGCAGGGACCGAGAATCCGCTCGCGGTACCGGGCGCGAACAACGGTGCCTCGGACACGAAATGGTCGAGCAGGATCGAAACGACCTGCGGCTTCAGCGCCGACCAGTCGGCGCCGAGCGGAGCGGTGACGGTGACGAAATCGCCGCCGAAGAACACCCCGGTAACCTCGCCGGTGTCGAAGATGGCCTGCGCCAGCGGGCTGGCCTCGGCCGCCTCCGGACTGGCGAACTCGCGCGTGCCTGATGGCATGACGTGCTTGCCCGGCAGGAACTTGAGGCTGGCGGGGTTCGGGGTGGTTTCGGTTTCGATGAACATGACAGCGATGTAGTTAGACCGAGGGGGTGCAACAAGCGAGGAATCCCATGGGCATATTCACTATCCCTTCATCGCGCGGGCATTTATAGGCCCGGCATGGCATCCATCATCCGGTCCGCCCGCAGCCTCGCGCTGCTTCTTCCCCTTGCCCTGCTCGCACCCCAGTCCAGCGCGCAGCAGATCGAGCTCCGTCCGCCCCAGGCACTCCAGGTCGGCGAGGAAACGCCGTGGATCTACGAGGGCAGCGACGTTCCGCGCGATCCGGAATGGCAGTGGGGCGAGATGGACAACGGCGTGCGTTACGCAGTGCGTAAGAACGGTGTGCCGCCGGGCCAGGTCTCGATCCGCATCCGCGTGGACGCAGGCTCGCTGCACGAGGAAGACAGCGAGCGCGGGTATGCCCACCTGCTCGAACACCTGCTGTTCCGCGAAAGCAAGTACCTCGGCCCGGCGATGGCGATCCCGACCTGGCAGCGGCTCGGCGCCACCTTCGGCAGCGACACCAATGCTGAAACCAGCCCGACGCACACCGCCTACAAGCTCGACCTTCCCAGCGTGACTCCGCAGACGCTGGAAGAAAGCTTCAAGCTCGTTTCGGGCATGATCCGCGAGCCGGTGCTGAGCCAGGCCAATATCGATGCCGAAGTGCCGATCGTGCTCGCCGAGAAGCGCGAGCGCGGCGGTGCCGCGGAACGCGTGGTCGAGGGGACCCGTGCCGTGCTATTCGCGGGCCAGCGGCTCGCCAACCGCCTGCCGATCGGGACCGAGGAAACACTGCGCGCCGCCAATTCGCGCGACGTGCAGGCCTTTCACCAGCGCTGGTACCGGCCCGAAAACACCGTGATCGTGGTCGTCGGCGATGTCGATCCCAATATTCTCGCCGCGCTGACCGAAAAGTGGTTCGGCGACTGGCAGGTCGCAGGCAATCGCACGCCCGCGCCCGATTTCGGCGATCCCACGGCCCCGGCTGGCGTCGATGGCGACAATCCGGTCGGCCAGACCGGCGTCCTGGTCGAGCCCGACCTGCCGCGCAATTATACTTACGCGGTCATGCGCCCGTGGCGACAGAAGCAGGACACGATCGTCTACAACCAGGGTTTGATGATCGACGCGGTTGCGCAGTCGATCATCAACCGCCGTCTCGAGTCGCGCGCGCGCGCTGGCGGCTCGTACCTGTTCGCGCAGGTCCAGCAGGACGATGTCAGCCGCTCGACCGACGCGACCTTCGTCAGCTTCGCGCCGCTCACCGAGGACTGGCAGGCCGCGCTGGCCGACGTGCGGGGTGTGATCGCCGACGCGATGGCCGCACCGCCGACGCAGGAGGAAATCGACCGCGAGGTGGCCGAGATCGACGTGGCCTTTGCCAGCGCGGTCGAACAGCGCGCAGTCATGGCCGGTTCGAAGCTAGCCGACGACATCGTCCAGGCGGTCGACATCCGCGAGACCGTGGCCTCGCCCGAAACCGTGCTGACGGTGTTCCGCGACACCAAGCCGCAGTTCACGCCGGAAAAGATCCTCTCCAGCACGCGCAAGCTGTTCGCAGGCGACGTGGTGCGCTCGGTCTACGTTACGCCTTCCACCGGCGAGGCTTCGGCCGACACCCTGCGCACCGCCATGCTCGCTCCTGTCGAGGCCGACGGCAGCTCGCGGCTTGCCGCCAGCACGATCTCGTTCGACCAGCTGCAACCGATCGGCCAGCCCGGCCCGGTGGTGACACCCGAGCCGCTCGGCGTTCTGGGGATCGAACGGGTCGATCTCGGCAACGGGGTCACCGCGCTGCTCTGGGCCAACGATGCCGAACCCGGCCGGGTTGCGCTCAAGGTGCGCTTCGGCGCGGGTTACCGTGCGTTCGAGCCTGAGGATTCGGTCTACGTCGCATTGGGTGAGATGGCGCTGGTTGGCTCAGGCGTCGGCGAACTCGACCAGGAAGAGCTCGACCGCATTTCCACCGGTCGTCGGATGGGCTTCGACTTCGCGATCGAGGATGCGGTCTTCTCGCTGTCCGCGCAGACGAGGCAGGCGGACCTCGCCGACCAGCTTTACCTCTTCGCCGCCAAGCTCGGCATGCCGGGGTGGGACCCGAACCCGGTGGTTCGCGCCAAGGCCGCGGCGCGGCTGGCCTACGAAAGCTATGCCGCCAGCCCCGGCGGCGTCCTCGGGCGCGATCTTGACTGGTTGCTGCGCGCACGCGACGGCCGCTTCGCCACGCCCGATCCGGCTGCGCTGGAGGCTGCAACGCCCGAAGGCTTCCGCGAGGTGTGGGAACCGATCCTCGCGCAGGGGCCGGTCGAGGTAATGATCTTCGGCGAGTTCGATCGCGACCAGACGCTCGAGGCGCTGCGCCGCACCTTCGGCGCGCTGCCGCCCCGCCAGCCGCTCCCGGCGACGGTTGTTGCACGTACTCCGGCGTTTCCCTCGGCCGAGACCGAGACGGTGGTCCTCAACCACCGCGGCGATGCCAACCAGGCGGCTGCCGTGATCGCCTGGGAAGGCGGAGCCGGCGTCACCAACCTGCGCGAATCGCGCCAGCTGGAGATCCTTACCCAGCTGTTCAACAACCGCCTGATGGACGCGATGCGCGAGCGCGCGGGGGCAAGCTATGCCCCGCAGATCAGCTCGTCGTGGCCGGTCGATCTCGATGATGGCGGGACGATCACCGCGGTCACGCAATTGCAGCCCGAGGACGTGCCGGTCTTTTTCCAGGTCGCCGACGGCATCGCGCGCGACCTCGCGACGACGCCCGCCGAGCCGGACGAACTCGCCCGCGTCACCGAGCCGCTACGCCAGCTCATCCAGCGCGCCTCCACCGGCAACATGTTCTGGATGTACCAGCTCGAAGGCGCCTCGACCGATCCGCGCCGGGTCGGGCTGCTACGCTCGCTGCTGAGTGATTACAGCGAGACGACTCCGCAGGCGATGCAGGCGCTCGCTGCCAAGTACTTCGGCGGCAAGCAGGGCTGGCGCCTCGCGGTCATTCCGCAGGGCCAGACCTTGGCGACCGGCGGCGGTGCGCGCGCAAGCGAGGTGAGCGGGCGGTAGCCCAGCCTTCGCGGGCCGCAGATTTATTGCGCTTGCGAAGGGCGCTGGCTTCCGGTTGAATGCGTGCCATGGCTCAAAAGTGGAATCCGGATAGCTGGAAGGCGCACGAGGCACGGCACCTGCCGCGCTATGAGGATGCGGCTGCGCTGGCCGAGGCCGAGGCGACGCTGGCGCACTATCCCCCGCTGGTCTTCGCGGGCGAGGCGCGCGCGCTCAAGGCCGAGCTGGCCGGGGTCGCCGAGGGGCGCGCGTTTCTGCTCCAGGGCGGCGACTGCGCGGAAAGCTTCGCCGAGTTCCACCCCAACAACATCCGCGACACCTTCCGCGTCATCCTGCAAATGGCGGTGGTCCTGACTTTCGCCGGCAAGCTGCCGGTAGTGAAGGTCGGGCGCATGGCGGGTCAGTTCGCCAAGCCGCGCAGCGCCGACACCGAGACGCAGGACGGGGTGACCCTGCCGAGCTATTTCGGCGACAACGTCAACGGGATCGAGTTCGACCCGGAAACCCGCCGCAACGATCCGCAGCGGATGATCCGCGCCTATTCGCAGGCGGCGGCGACATTGAACCTCTTGCGCGCCTTCGCGGGCGGCGGTTACGCCAACCTGCGCCAGGTGCATCAGTGGACGCTCGACACGATGGGCCGCAGCCCGTGGGCGGCGAAGTTCGGCGATCTCGCCGATCGCATTTCCGAAGCGCTCGACTTCATGGAAGCGTGTGGGGTCGATCCGGCCACCGTACCGCAATTGCAGGGCACCAGCTTCTACACCAGCCACGAGGCGCTGCTGCTGCCCTACGAGCAGGCGATGACGCGGCAGGATTCGCTCACCGGCGACTGGTACGACACCAGTGCGCACATGGTTTGGATCGGCGACCGCACCCGGTTCGAGGGCAGCGCGCACGTCGAATACGCGCGCGGGATCGGCAATCCGATCGGGGTCAAGTGCGGCCCCAGCCTCGATCCGGATGTGCTGCTCGGCCTGCTCGACACGCTCAATCCGGCGCGCGAGCCGGGGCGGATCACGCTGATCAGCCGGTTCGGGCACGACAAGGTCGAAACCGGCCTGCCGCCGCTGCTGCGCGCTGTGACGCGCGAGGGCCACCCGGTGGTGTGGAGCTGCGATCCGATGCACGGCAACGTGATCAAGTCCGACAGCGGCTACAAGACCCGGCCCTTCGACCGCATCCTCAATGAGGTGCGCGGCTTCTTCGCCGTCCACCGCGCTGAAGGCACCCACGCGGGTGGCATCCATGTCGAGATGACCGGGCAGGACGTGACCGAATGCGTCGGCGGCGCGGTGGCGATCACCGACGAGCGGCTGGGCGATCGCTACCACACGCACTGCGATCCGAGGCTCAACGCGGCGCAGTCTCTCGAGCTGGCGTTTCTGCTGGCCGAGATGATCCAGCTCGAAAGCGCCCAGCGCCACCGCGACGCCGCATAAAAAATCAGCCAAGGCCAAATATTTGGGTAAAGGTCTTTAACCCGCAACCTATTCGTGCGACCTTCGTTGGGGTAGGGAGCCCGGAGGAGAAGACCCTTGCCCCAGCCCGACCGCCGACCCGCCACCAGCGGAGGCGATCTTGCGCAACGATACGCCGCGACGCGTGAATTGAGCGAGGCGCTGGTCGCGCCGCTGTCCGACGCCGACGCGACCTTGCAGTCGATGGAGGACGCTTCCCCTGCCAAGTGGCACCTGGCGCACCCGACCTGGTTCTGGGAAACCTTCCTGCTGCGCGACCATGCGCCGGGTTACAGCCTGTACCACGAAGACTGGCCGTTCCTGTTCAACTCCTACTACGAGGCGGAAGGCGCCCGCATCGCCCGCTTTTCGCGCGGCCTCCTGTCGCGCCCCACGCTCGACGAGGTGCGTGAATGGCGAGCCCACATCGATGCGGCAATGGAGCCGTTGCTGGCCGACCCGAACTTCGCACACCTTATTGAACTCGGCATCGCGCACGAGCAGCAGCACCAGGAGCTGCTGCTGACCGATATCAAGCATGCGCTGTTCCAGAACCCCCTCGGCCCGGCCATGTGGCATGCATCGCCGAACAGCACTGCCAGCGCTGACAAGGGCGGCTGGCATGCCCATCCCGGCGGGATCGCGATGATCGGCCACCGCGGGGATGGCTTCGCATTCGACAACGAAGGCCCCTCGCACCGCGTGTTGCTGGAGCCTTTCGAACTGGCGGCGCGGCTGGTGACCAATGGCGATTGGGATCAGTTCATCGCCGATGGCGGCTATCGCGATGCCCGGTTGTGGCTCTCGGACGGGTGGAGCTGGGTGCAGAACGAGAGCATCGATGCGCCGCTCTACTGGCGCGACGGCGAGCACTTCACCCATTCCGGCTGGCAGTCCCGCGATCCTGCTGCGCCCGTCACCCACATCTCGTTCTACGAGGCCGATGCCTTTGCCACCTGGGCCGGGGCGCGCCTGCCGACCGAATTCGAATGGGAAGCCATCGCGCAAGGCCACGACGCTCCGGGCGGCAACCAGTTGGACCGGGCCCTGCCGCCGCAGCCGCGCGGTGGAACCGACCTGTTCGGCGATTGCTGGCAGTTCACCCGCTCGGCCTACCTACCGTATCCGCGCTTCGAGCCCGCGGCCGGCGCGGTGGGTGAATACAACGGCAAGTTCATGAGCGGTCAGATCGTGTTGCGCGGGGCAAGCTGCGCCACGGTGCGCGGGCACTCGCGCGCCAGCTATCGCAACTTCTTCTACCCGCACCAGCGCTGGCAGTTCACCGGGCTACGACTGGCGAGGGACGCGGCATGAGTCCGTCAGCTACGGCGAACGGCGGCATCGCGCTGGTCGATCTCGACGAGGCAGGCGTCGATCGCGCGTTTCGGGCCGACGTGCTCACCGGCTTGCGTCAGACACCCAAGGCGGTGCCCGCGCGCTGGTTCTACGACGACGCAGGCTCCGCGCTGTTCGAGGACATCACCCGGCTGCCCGAATACTATCCGACCCGAGCCGAGACCGAAATCCTGACGGCGCACGGGGCCGACTTCGCCGAGACCATCGGGCCGGGCAAGGCGGTGGTCGAATTCGGCAGCGGCAGTTCGGTCAAGACGCCGCTGCTGCTCAAGGCCATCGCACCCGCCGCCTACGTCCCGCTCGACATCGCGGGCGATTTCCTCCGCGCTGCGGCTGAAGACCTGGCGGCGCAATTCCCCGGCCTGCCGGTCCATCCGGTCGAGGCGGACTTCATGCGCGAGGTCGCCATGCCTCCGCAGGTCGAGGATGTACCCAAACTCGGCTTCTTCCCCGGTTCGACCATCGGCAACATGGTCCCGCGCACCGCGGTCGACCTGCTGCGCACTATGCGCCAGACACTTGGGGCAGGCTCGAAGCTGCTGATCGGCATGGATCTGGTGAAGGATCCCGCCGCGCTGGTTGCCGCTTACGATGACGCCGAAGGGGTGACGGCGGCCTTCAACCTCAACCTCGCAAGCCGCATCAACCGCGAACTTGGCGGTACCATCCCTATCGACGCCTTGCGCCACGTCGCGCGCTGGAACGACGATCTCGCCCGGATCGAGATGCACCTCGAGGCCACCAGCCATATCGCGTTCGAGGTATCGGGCGAAAAGTTCGAAATGGCGCAAGGCGAGACGATTCACACAGAGAACAGCCACAAGTTTACCCGCCGCAGTGCCGATACCCTGCTGCTCGCCGGTGGCTGGACGCCCGAGCGGCGCTGGCTCGATGGTGCGGAGCGGTTCTCGCTCATTCTCGCGCGCGCAACCGAATTCCGCACCGCGCCCTAGCGCGGTCATGGAAGCGCAAGCCCGGTCGTCCTATATCGGCGCTATGGACCTCTCCGCGATCTGGGACGCCGCCGCCAATTTCATCTCGGCCGTGCCGCATTCGGCGCTGCTGGTCGCGACCGTCGCTGCAGTGGTGGCGAGCTGGATCGGCTCCGCCATGGTCCAGCGCCATGTCCCGCTCGGCCGCCTGATCCGCAGCGCCGGCTCGCTGGCGTTGCTGGCGATCTTCGTTGCGGTCGTCCTCCAGGTCTCGCGGTTCGATCCGCGCTTCGGGATGGCCGTGCCGCAGCTCGGCCTGCCCGAGCAGGTGGTGGAGGGCGGGGAAACCCGCGTCCCGCTGTCGCGCGACGGGCATTTCTGGATCGAGGCGCGGGTCAACGGACGGACGGTGCCGTTCCTGGTCGACACCGGCGCGACGCTGACCGCGCTGTCGCAGGGCACCGCCGAGCGGATCGGCGTCGAACCGCGCCCCGGCGGGATCCCGGTCATGCTCAACACCGCCAACGGCTCGATCTCCGCCGACATCGCGACGATCGACGAGCTGCGCTTCGGCAATGTCGTCGCGCGCGGGCTTGATACAGTCATCGCGCCGGGCCTGGGCGATACCAATGTCATCGGCATGAACCTGCTCTCGCGCCTCGCCAGCTGGCGGGTCGAGGGGCAGACGCTCATCCTGGTACCGAACAATCCGCAGCCTGCGGACGCACGGTCAGAGGACTGGTCCGGCAGTTAGTTGTGGCAGCAAAAAATTCACCTGACCGGCACATCGTCGTGACCAGGCCGAGCGCGGTTGTTTACCATACGGTCCCGGAAACGCTTTTCGGTCAGAGGCTTATCCGCGCCGATCTGCCTGCGACCGCGCCAATCCTAAACATCCCATTTACCTTAGGCCTGCATCATATCTTGAGCATGTCTTGCCATTAGGACCGCTCCCCAACGGAGTAGGGAACATGAGCAAGAAGGTGTTTTTGGGCGCGGTGACGATGGCGGCGCTGGCTGTGCCGGCGACCTCTGCCGTGCCGGTGGTCGGCGTCGAGGCCGGTCGGTTCTCGCTCGGCATCAGCGGCTTCGTGCCGGTGATCTGCCGCGCATCGGTCGACAGCACGATGGTCGCCCCCAGCGAAGGTCAGGTAAGCCTCGGTTCGCTGCGCGAGTTCTGCAACAGCCCGAACGGCTATGCCATCTATGCCGATCACTCGGCGTCGCTGGCCAAGGCCAAGATCATCGTCGACGGCAAGAAGGTTCCGCTGAGCAACTCGGGTTCGACCGAGATCACCAAGTCCAACCGTGCGGGCATCGCCACGCGCAACCTGGAACTCGACCTGCCCAAGGGCGTCGACGGTGGCTCGGTCTCGTTCCGGATCGTCCCGCTATAAGGCGGGGCAATTCTGCTGCGACGGCGTGCCTGAAAGAAGCGGCGTGACCGTCACGGTGAGATTGTCCATGTAGTCGGGCGAGACGAGCTTGCCCTGACCGCCTTCGAGCAGCGTCGCGGTGATCGGCAGCATGTCGGTCTCGGATGCCGGGACGCCCGCGCGCGAGCAGGTAACCGGCGCGAAAGTCGGGCTGCCGTTGCTGCGCGTCTGGTTGAGGAAGTCGACGCTGTAGTCGAGCCGCTGGTTTGCGGTGCCGAGGTTCCCGCCAGGATAGGTCATCCGGTAGGTGTTCTGCGATTCCAGCTCGACCTGATAGGGCCCGGAACTGCGCACGCGGATGTGGTTGGTCGTCGGCGTCGTGTAGGTCGCCGGCGCGGCGAGCACCTCGAGCGTCGTCTTGTCGCCGATCTCACCGAAATCGAGCGCCGTGCCGGCATAGGTGGCCTGGAGCGCGCTGAGCACGGTAATCGGGAAGACAATAGCATTGGCGAAGCTGCCCTGCTGCTGGTTGCCGTTGGCTTGGCCGCCCTGAATGTTGCAGCCGAAGAATGCGTCGAATGCGAGGTTGGTGGTCGCCGGGACGTTGAGTTCGTCGGGTAGCGTCACCTGAAACACGACGGTCGCGGTGTCGGACGCGGTGTTGTTGCCGGTGAAGTTGATCTTGAGGAATCGGTTAGCGTCCGATGGCAGCACCGTGGTTGGCGAAACGATCGGCGGCGGGGCATTGAAATTGTGGAATATATTGCGGTTCAGCCCGTCGAACAGCACGCTTCCTGTCACCGAGATCGGAACGATCGAAGTCCCGTCGGCCCCGTTGTCCGCGGCCTTGAGATAGAAGTTCACCACGCGGGTATCGCCGCCGCCCGAGGTGTTGACCCGGGTCAGGGTGAGCGTGACGTTGGTGCTGGGCAGGCCGGACGGGTTGAACGGATCGTAGATCGCGGGTGAAGCCGATGCGCTGCCCCTGACGCCGCAGGTCGTCTGCTGCGCCTGGGCCGTTCCGGCGAAACCGAGCGCGAACGCCAGCCCCGCAACTGCCTGCATGAGTTTCGAAATTCGCAACATGGTCAGTTCCTCACCGGCGTCAGTTCGCCGAGCCGGACAATCTTTTCGCCATTGTCCGGGATCTCGATTTCAAAGACGGATTTCTTGCTGTCGAGCATCTCGATGCGCCACCTGCCGGGTGCGAGCCCGGTGGCACCGAAACGGCCCTGGCGGTTGGTGAACACGGTCACCGGTTCGCGCTCCGGCTTGCCCACTTCGTAGGCGTTGCCGGTTACCAGCGCGACAATCTCGCCATCGACGTCGACCATCGTCCCGAGCGCTGTGACCCCGTATTCGGAGCCGACGACCAGGTGATAGCCCGTGCGATAGGGCGGGAAGAGCTTGAACGAGCCCTGGCCGAGGTCGGTGCCGGCCTCGGCGTTGGGCGCGTCTACCGTGATCGTGCGATCGGCATAGGAGCTGAGGCTCGGATGCGTCGCTGCGCCGAGTGTGCCACTGTTGGCGGTAAAGCCGAACGGTGTCGGATCGAGCGCGATGTCGGTGCCCTTGAGCGAAGCATGCGGGCGCACGATCGCGAAGCTGTCGTAGATCGGCCGTCCGATCGAGAAGGCGCCATCGGCAAATGCAATCGACGTTCCTGCGCGCAGGCTGGTCCGCTGGGCGGTGCGCTGTCCGAAGTCGTCGGTGAAGCTGCCGAAGTGGCTCAGCCCCAGTTCCGCGCGGTTGGCGATGTAGTTGCCGTTGAAGTTGAAGCCCGAGCCGATGTCGGATCGGTCGATGTCGGCCGTCAGATTGTACGAGCCGACGCCCTGGCCGCGCAGCGTCTGGAACGACAGCCGCGCGCGGTTGTCGCGGGTGTCGTAATCGGCGCGGGCACTGGTGTAGCGACCGAAGCGGATCGTCAGCGACGCGAACGCCCCCACCCGGTCGCCGCGGCTGTCCTTCTCGTAGCGCACGTCGCCGGTGAAGTTGGCGGTGGCCGAAATGCGATAGCCCATGCTGAGGCGATAGCTGTGCAGGTCGGGCTGCGTATCGCGGCCGTGCGAATAGCGCGCATCGAACCCGGCATAGAGCTGGTCGTTGAAAGCGTGCGAATAGCCGCCACCAACCTCGAAATCGAACGGGTTGTCGATGAAGAAGCTGCTGACCGGGGCGAAATCGCGGCTGCGCGTCTCGACGAAGAGGTTGAGCGAGTCGGCCTGGCCGTCACGGCGCTGGATCAGCCGCTGGAACGTCAGCGTGCCCGCCCAGCCGCTGCCGACGCCGTCGATGTCCGAAACTGCCAGGTTGCCGGCGAAGGCGCCTATCTCGGTAGCGAGCACCGCCTCGACCCCGGCCATGCGCGAATCCTTGTCGAACTGGGCGTTGGCACCCAGCGTCAGGTAGTCGCTCATGCCCCGGCGATAGAAGCCGGAGAAGATGTACTCGTCGGTGTAGTCTGGGCCGCGCAGGCCCAGCGGTGCCTTGACGCCGGCGTAGACGCCGAACTCGCTCAGCCCGGCGGCAAGCTGCGTCTGGTCGAGGAACAGGTTGAAGTTGAGCACTTCCGACCTGCCGCTGTCGTCCAGCACCGACAGGCGGATGTTGTTTGCGCCTTGGGTGAACGGGAAGTCGCGCAGGTCGTATGTGCCGGGCTGCAACTGGAGCCGGCGGACGATCTGGCCGTTGATCTCGACCTCGATCGTCGAGGCCCGGTCGAGCCTGAAGCTGCGGTCGCCGCGCGGCCGGATGATCTGCTGCGGCTGGAGCACGTTGTACGACCGGAACAGCGAGATGCCGGCGATGTCGGGCGCGCTCTGGAACCCACGTGCGAGCGTCTGCAGGTCGCCCGCGGTCCAGCGGATCAGGTTGTCGGTATCGTCCCACACGAGGCGCGAGCCGAGCCGCTGGAAGTCGACCCCGTTGACGCCCGGCTGCCATACCGCCTCGGATTCCGCGACCACCCCCCCGACGTTGAAAGCGCCGTCGAGCAGGAACAGCGGGTCGGCAAAACCGTCATCGCCGCCGGCATGGACATAGTCGAACGTGCCGCGGATGTTGAGATAGCCGCTGACATCGGCCGGTCGCACGACTTCGCCCAGCCGCTCGCGATCAAGCGGGCTGACGATGACCGAGCGCGACAGGCGCCGCTCGGCGGGAATGGCGAAGTTGAGCTCGAGCGTCTGCGGATCGAAACTGACCACGATGCCCGACGGCGCAAGGTCGCCTGGCGAGAGCGTCGCCATCGTCCCGAGGCTGTCCTCCAGCGTGGAGAAGAAGTTCGGGTCGAGCACCAGTGCCAGCAGCTGGAGGGTTCGGTCGGTCGGCAGGCTGAGCGAGTCGTCCGGCTGGATCGTCAACGGCAGGTCGCCGAGATAGTTGGCGCCGTCCTTCGCCGGAACCGTCAGCGTGACCGCCCGGTCGCTGGTGTTGAAGCGCGTTCCCGGTGTCGCGGGCGGCGCATAGGGCTGGGCGACCGCGGCGGTATCCTGCTCGGCCGTCGTGGCGACGGCTTCCGCCGGCAGAAGCGCGATCGCGCCCGAGCCCAGCAGCAGGATGGATCGGAAACCCCCCGACATGGCCTTAGCTTTCCGCCGTGAACGACGCTTCGACGGTGCCGCCATCGACGGGTAGTTCGATGGGGACCGCGATGCGGCGCGTCTGGTTGGCACCGACGAGGCCGAAGCCGATCGTCTGCTGCACTTCAGGGCCCGACATTGACTGGCGGAAAACCTCGTTGCCCGATGCGTCCTTCTGGATGATCCGCAAGCGCCCGTTCGAAAGGTAGCCGTGCGCGGCGGAGGAATTGTTCAGCACGATGATCGGGATCGGCTTGCCTTCCGCGTTGCGACCGATCTCGGCCGACTGGACCGCCAGTTCCGGCTTCACGCCCGCCGGGGCGACGCTGATCAGGACCTGGAAGTTGTAGAGGATCTGGATCGCCGACTGGCCTTCGGGCAGCTTCACCGGAAGCTGGGCGACGGTGATGTAGTAGTGCTTGCTGGCGGCAAGGTCGGGATCGCCGACATACTGGACACGGAACGACTGGGTCTGTCCCGGTTCGATCAGCGCCTGCGGCGGGAACACCAGCAGATCGCCCGGATCGACCCCGGTCAGCTCGACGCCGTCTTCGGTGACCTTGAGCTCCTGGATGCGCAGCTCGACCGGCAGCGTCGTCGCGAAAGTGTTCTCGACGGTAATGACCTGGGTCATCCCGCGCCCGCTCGTCTGCAGGTTGATGACCACCGGCTGCACCGTCATCGCGGCCGCGGGCGTCACACTTATGGTTAACGCCAGGACTGCGAACAGCAGCGACTTTAGGAACTTCAGCATACCCGTCCTCTCAAAACCCGTTTGCGCCGGTCAGTTCGTCGCTTGGAACTCGACGACGATCGCGTCGGCGTAGCGACCGGCAACGAGCGGCCCCCCGCCGCCCGGAAGTGTGAAGCTGAGCGTCGCATCGCCTGCCGCGCCGCGAACAGTGCTGACGACCAAGGTTTGCGCTTCTTCGCTCGTGACGTCGCGTTGTTGCCCGGCCCAGGCAAGACCCACGCGGTAGGGCACGAATTCCCCGAAGCCGGTGTTGCTCTGGCGGTTGCGGGCATTGCCGCGGTCGCGCAGCAAGCCGCCGTTGAGGCTCCGCAACTCGATCCGGTGGGCCGAATTGCAAACCACCGGCACAGCCAGCGTGATCGAGGTCGGCAGCGGTTCCGCCGTGGTTGGGTCGACCAGCTGCACGATCCGCAGCTCGCCACCGGCAGGTCCGGTCGGGTCGAAGGTGACGTTGGTCCCGGCGGTCGCCGTAGGTGCGCGCACCACGCAGGCGGGCGGCGCCTCGCCGGCGATCTCGAGCGGCTGGTCGGCTTCGGAAAAATCCTGGCCCTGGGCCGCGACGGACCAGCCGGCCACGAGGGCGGCGATCGCGCAGAAACGGATCTTGGCGTTCATCACCGTGGCTCCAGGAAAATTCGCAGCGTGTCGCGATAGACCCCGGCCAGAACCGGCGCGTTGCTGCGCGTGTTTGAGGCGCCGGCGTCGATCTCGATCCGCAGTCCGACCTCGCCCGCCGTGGCCTGGTCGATGTTGAACCGCTGCTCGGCGATCCGGCGGACATTCGCGTTCGCATCGAGCGCGCCGTTGACTTCGCCCCAGGTGACCTCGGCCCGGTAAGGCACGGCATAGGCGAATCCGTCGGCGGGCTGGTTCATGCTTCCGTCGGTCTGCCACAGCCCGTTGTTCTGCGATTCGAGGCGAAGCCGGTGCGGGAAGTTGCACACCGCGTCGAACTCGACCTGCGCGGTCGCGGCGTTGGTCGCCAGCGTGGTCGGGTCGACCAGCGTGTCGATCTGCAGCAGGTTGCCGGTCAGCGCGCGGAAGTTCACCTGGCTTCCCTGCGACAGTCGCGCCCGCTGCAGGGTGCAGACTTCCGGGGCGTTGCCGGTCACCGGCATCGGAGGCGTGCTGGCGACTGCCTGCTGGGCTAGCGCGGGGCCAGCCCAGCCGACGGCGAGTGCCGCCAGTGTTCCTGCAAGGAGTGCCGGGCGCAGCATGGCCTCAGTCCGCCGCCGCTAGAGTTACGACCACGACACCGAGGTAGTTGGTGTCCGCCACCAGGCGCAGCGCGTCGCCACCTCCGGTCGCGAAGTCGCTGAGACCGACGGTGATATCGCCGGTGAAGGCCGTGTTGCGGCTCTGCGTGGCGCCCGTGTTGACCGCCACCGAAGTGTCGAACGTTGCGGGCACCTCTGTCCAGCCCGACGCGGCAGCGACGAAATTGACCGTACGCGAGAAGCCGGCCGGCGGCGTCGCGGTGAAGTTCTGCGCCGTCATCGCATCGGCATCGACCGTGATCGTGCTGCGCGAGGTGCAGAACGAGCCGGTGATGACCTTGTCGGGTGCGGCGAGATCGGTTCGCAACAGGCCGGTCGAGGTATCGACCAGCACGCCAAGGTCGAAGGTCGCGTCAGCGCCGTCGATGGTCCCGCCCGAGCACAGCGCCGGCACATTGCCGATCACCGCGAATTCGCTGGTGTCTGTGTCCGATTGCGCGGTTGCCGGCGCGGCGAGCGCGGCCGCGAGGCCGAGCGCGAGGAAACTTGCCTTCGTCATTCTTCCGATCCTCCGAATGCGGCCGGGCCGAGCGTCACGACGACGGCGCCGGAATAGTTACCCGCGACCAGCAGCAGGTCCGACGGTACGGTGAAGTCGGATAGCGTTACCGAAAGATCCGCGACCTGCGGTAGCGGCTGGGTCGCTCCCGTGCCGCTTTCGGTCGGGTCACTTCCGTCTGCGGCAGCCGCGCTGGTGGCGCTGGCAGCCGTCGCCGCCCAGTTATCGACCGCTGCGGTGTAGTTCACCGCACGGGCGAAACCGGGCTGAAGCGTCAAGCTGTCGTCGGCGACCAGCGCGGTCACTTCCACCTCGATCGCCGAGCCGGCGAAGTTGCAGAACGAACCCGGGAGTTCGACCACACGATTGGGCAGGACCGCGATCCGCCCGACCCGGTTGCCCGAGGTCGCGATCATCTGGCCGACGTCGACCACTTCGGGCGACGGCGGACCGAGGATGCAGATCGGCGCGACGTTCCCGAGCACGCCGACGTTGGCGGTGTCGGTGTCGTCCTGCGACCAGGCGGGCGTTGCGCCGAGCGCGGCGGCCGTGGCCAGGATCAAACCCAAGTGGCGCATTCCATTCCTCCCGATCTCGGGTGGCCGCCGCTCGTCAGAGCGGCGGACCCTCCCCGCCGAAGCTGACGTTGGGCGTCAACGTGACGACCACCTGGCCGACATAGTCCCCGGCCACCAGCAGGCCTCCGGTCGGGCTCGACGAGCCCGACAGGGTGACCTCGATGTTGCCGGTGAAGAGGCCGACATCGACCGCGCTGCCCGGTCCGTCGTCCGTCGAACTGTCGTCGGCGCTTTCCGCGTTGGCCACCGCGGTCGCGGTGAAGTCGATCCGCCGGTCGAACCCGCTGGGCGGGCTGATGGTGAAATCGACGTTCTCGAGCGCAAAGGCCTCGACGTCCATCGTCGCCGCGGTGCCGTTGCACCAGCCGACGAGGGTGCGGGTTTCGCCGTCGAGCTTGCTCGTATCGAGCTTGCCCGCGGTCGTGCCCGAACCCTGGAGGGCCAGTTCGCCGACGGAGATCACGGCATTGTCCGTGGTGAAGAGGCAGCGATCCGCGACCGAGCCGTCGATGTCGACGGTGCCGGTCACTTCCTGCGCCGTGGCCGGTGCCGCGAGAGCGACGGTGGCCAAGGCTGCCAGTGTTGCGAGTTTACGCATTGTGGATCTCCAGTCCAGTGCGCGATCAGGCGCCTGGAGCGATGTTGATCACGATGCTGCCGGTGTAGTCGTTCGCGGCGACCAGCAGGTCGTCGGCGCCCGGGGTGGCAAAGTTGTCGGCTGTGATCAGGATGTTGTTGCCGCCGTTGTTGGCCAGGCGACCACCGATCAGCGTTGCGGTGAGCGCGGCCCCGGTGCTGCTGTTGGTGAATTCGACATCGGTGGTCGTCGTGGTGTCCACGAAGACGTGCGCGGTGAAGTCAATGCGATTGGCATAGCCGGAAACTGCAGCGGTCGCCGAGGTGATTTCGGTCGCATCGACCGCGATCGTCGGAGCCGCCGAGGTGCAGACGACGCGGGCCTCGAGCGCCGTGCCGCCGACACTGGAGAAGCGGGTTGCGAGATCGGTCGCCAGGGTGCCGTCGGTATCGGCGAGTTCGCCGAGAGCAACTGTGGTACCGAAGTCGTCACCGGCGCCCGGCACGACCAGGCACTTCGGTGCGACGGTGCCGGTGATGTTGACGGTGCCGGTCACGGTCTGCGCCGCGGCTGGGCTGGCGAGGGCGACCATCGAGGCGGCGGTCGCTGCGAGAATTGCGAGCTTGTTCATTGTCTTCGTTCCTTCTTCGGTTGCCAGTTGGCTGGCGGTTATTTCAAACTCGGCGAAACAACCGCCGTCCCCCCGACAATGGATCGGATCCGGACCGCCCCGAGGGTGCGGCAGGCCGGATGTGCCCTGGACGTCAGGGCGAAGCGCTTACCGTCACGGTCAGGATGTCGGCATAGGTGCCCGACACCAGCTGCGTCGTGCCCGCATAGGGCGGGGCCGAGACGCGGAGATAGGTTCCGGTCTGGTTGATCGAAGTCGAGGTCAGCCGCAGCCCCTGTGTGGTGGTCGCGGGGCCGAGGAACTCGCAGGTCGAGCCGCTGACCAGCGTCGCGACCTCGCAGGTCGCGTTGACCGGCCCGCCGCTGCCGACGAGGTTCAGCGTGACGTCGTAGGGGGCGAGCGTGGTGTAGCCGGAGGGCACCATGCCCGGCGCCAGCAGGCCGCCGTTCTGCGAAACCACCGCAACGCGCGAGGGGCCGGTGCATTCGAGCTCGAACTCGAAATCGTTGGCGAGACCGATCACATCGAAATCGGGCTGGTTGTAGGTGCCCGAGGGAGCTTCCGCAAAGCCGCAGCGCCCGCCGACCGAGGCGGTCACCGGAATCGAGAGATTGATTTCATTGGGGCTGCCCTGGCCGACCGCATAAGCCGTGGTCTGCGCCTGAACCGGCGCTGCCGACAGGCAAGCGATCGCAAACGCGCAGCCAACAATATTGGGAAGCACACGCATCCCAACCCCCTCTCGCGGTCCTGGTCATTGACCAGCCGATTGTCCGTATGGCGGGGCTGACCCGGCGGGAGAAACCCCTTGCCCGGTCGGCCGCAGCCGGCTCAAATCTTGCGACCCGTGAAGGTGTCCGGAGCGTGTTTTCCCGTCAGTTCGACCACGCTTCGGTCATGCCGGTCCTGTTTGGCTCCGACCCGTCACATGTCCGACTTTCGTTAAGTGGAATCAACTGATTTTAACTGCCGGAGCGCTTCCGGGCTGTCCCAAAGCAGGATTCGGAACGCACCAATTTGAAGAAAACCCTACGTTTTCGAAGCTTTCGGCTCGTCGCTCGCCTGACTCATTTCATCGTATGCGGCTTAATCGAAATGGTTAATTTTCGCGACGTTAGCTTGTGGATAATCGCCGAGCTGTCGCGACTCGGGGCGAATCGGGGGCCTTTGGGGAGTCCGATTCGGCCAATGCGGTGTTTGATCGTTGCTGCCGCAGCGCTAGAGCCCTGCCATATGCCGGAAGCCACTGTCGCCAAGTGTGATATCGCGATCGTCGGGGGCGGGTTGACTGGCACCTTGCTGGTACTCGCCATGCGTCGCCATCGACCGCAGTGCCAGGTTGCCGTGATCGAACAGTCCGGAAATTTCGGCGGCCAGTGGCTGGAAGTGGCGGTGAGGGACGAGTTGCCCGCTGTGCTGGCCGAAGTGATCGAACCGGCCATCGTCAAGCAATGGCCGGGCTGCTTCGTGAATCACCCGGCAGGGCCGGTGCGCTTCGATGATGTAGTGGTGATGTGCGATCCGCGCCAACTGCATCTGGAAATGCTCGAACTGATGGGCGACGCACCCTGGATTCGCGGCAGTCGCGTCCGCTCGGTCACGGACGGACGTGTGGTTCACGATCTCGGCGAGGTCGAGGCGCGGCTGGTGATCGATGCCAGCGACGCGCGGATCGAGGCGGCGATCGAGGTCGAACGGCTGCCCAGCTACCGCGATTTCAACCTGCGCCACGACCTCGACTTGCCGATCATCGCCGATATGACCGCCGTCGCAGGGGCGTGGGACATGCTGCAGATGTTTCCGGTCGACAGCGAGCTGATGGTGGTCGAGCACCTGCGGCACTGTCCCGACGGGCCGCTCGCTGCCGGGCTGGGCGGGAACTGGCCGGGGCCGGGCGGGGCTATCGCTATCGAGGCTGGGCTGCCCTACGGCGCTGCGCTCGGCGACATGACCGCGGCGCATTTTCCGACGATGCTGCAGGTTGCCGCGGAGCTGGCGGCGGGGTTGGTCGCAATCGACCTGACAGAGGACGCCTTGCGTTCGTTCTTCGCGGCGCGCATCGCCGATGCCCGCGTCCGGGTGCGCAGGATGTTCGCGATTGCCGCTGCGGCGCGAGGCATGACGAAATAGGGCTGGCTGGGGCGGGAGGATTCGAACCTCCGCATGGCGGTACCAAAAACCGCTGCCTTACCGCTTGGCTACGCCCCAGCAACGCGGGCGCCGCTATAGCGGAGCCCGCGCGGTTGTGAAGGGGCTTGCTTACAGCTTCTTGCCCGCGAAATCGGCAGCAGAGTGGCGCTCGCGGACCTGCTCGTCCTCCTCGCCCCAGGCTTTGGTGACCAGCCGCCCGCGGCGCACCGCGGGGCGTGCGGCAATGTCCTTCACCCAGCGTTCGACATGGGCGTATTCGTGGATCGACAGGAACGTGCGCGCCTCGCCATAGATGCCGCCGGTCACGAACGGCGCGAACCACGGGAAGGCGGCGATATCGGCGATCGTGTATGCGTCGCCACCGAGGTAGCGGTTGTCGGCCAGCCGCTTGTCGGCCACGTCGAACAGCCGCTTGGTCTCCATCGCGTAGCGGTTGATCGGGTATTCGTACTTCTCCGGCGCATAGGCGTAGAAGTGGCCGAACCCGCCGCCGATGAACGGCGCGCTGCCGACCTGCCAGAACAACCAGCTCAGCACCTCGACGCGAGTCTGGTCGGTCGGCAGGAAGGCGCCGAACTTCTCGGCCAGATGCAGCAGGATCGCGCCGCTTTCGAACACGCGGACCGGCTGGGGCCCGCTGCGGTCGACCAGCGCGGGGATTTTGGAATTGGGGTTGGCGCCGACGAAGCCGCTCGTGAACTGGTCGCCGTCGGAAATGCCGATGTACCACGCATCGTATTCCGCCGCGTGCCCGGCCTCGAGCAGTTCCTCGAGCATGATCGACGCCTTGACCCCGTTGGGCGTCGCCGAAGAATAGAGCTGGAAGGGGTGCTTGCCGACCGGCAGTTCGCGGTCCTCGCGCGCGCCAGCAGTCGGCCGGTTGATCGAGGCGAAACGGCCGCCGCTCTCGACGTTGGTCCAGACTTCGGGCGGGGTGTAGGTCGGGTCGGCCATGCGAAATCTCCGTAGCGAGGGTGCGGCGGCGAGATGGTGCGCGCGCCGAGGAACCGCAAGCCATTCCCGGCGGTTGCGACCACATGGCCACCACCCCTGCAAAGCTCGTGTATGTCGATGACAGCCTCCCCGGCATCACCCGCAAGCGATCGGGCAAGGGCTGGTCCTACTACGATGCCAAGGGCGCGCTGATCACCGACACGGCGGAAAAGAAGCGGCTCGGCGCCATCGCCCTCCCGCCGGCCTATGTCGACACCTGGTTCTGCCCGGCGCCGAACGGGCATATTCTCGCCACCGGCTATGACGCGCGCGGGCGCAAACAGTATCGCTACCACCCCGATTTCCGCACCGCGCGCGAGAGCGCCAAGTTCGACGGATGCCGCGTGTTCGGCGAACTGCTGCCGCTGGTCAGGAAGCGCGTCGAGGAGGATCTCGCCCAGCGCGAGGTTACCCGCGAGCGCGCGGTGGCGAGCGTCGTTCGCCTGCTCGATCTCGGCGCGGTGCGCGTCGGGAACGAAGGCTATGCCAAGGCGAACAAGAGTTTCGGCGCGACCACGCTGCGCCGCCGCCATGCCGAGGTGACCGGGCGCAGGCTCAAGCTGCGCTTCACCGCCAAGGGCGGGGTCAAGCGCGAGGTGACGCTGAGCGACGGCGCGCTCGTCCGCGTCGTGCGCAAGATGCAGGACCTGCCGGGGCAGCACGTGTTCAAGTACGTCGACGAGGACGGCGACGTTTGCTCGGTCGATTCGTGCGACGTGAACGATTACCTGCGCGAGACGATGGGCGAGGATTTCACTGCCAAGCATTTCCGCACCTGGCACGCGAGCGTTCTCGGGCTGAAGCTTCTCGCCGAAGCGCGCGACCGCCTGCCGCTCAAGGCCGTGCTAGCGGATGTCGCAGAGCATCTCGGCAACACCCCCGCGATCACCCGCAAGAGCTATATCCACCCCGCCGTGATCGCGCTGGTCGAGCGGCAGGACGAATGGCGCGAAGGGTTCGCGCTGCCTCGCTCGACCCAGTGGCTCGCGCGCGAAGAACGGGCGCTGCTGGCGCTGCTCGAAGAAAGCCCGAAGGCGCAGGAACTACTTGCAGCCTAGTATCCTTTCGGGATACTAGGGCGCATGCACAAAGCAGGCGCAAAAATCCGCGCGTGGCGCGAAGGCCATAATCCCCCACTTTCCGCCGAGGAATTCGGCGCGCGCTTCGGCGAGCCCGAGGCATGGCCAAGTCGCACCGTCTATGGCTGGGAAGCCAAGGGCAAGATCGCCCGTGCCAGCGTGCAGAAGCGGCTCGCGGCGCTCGGCATCTGCGATCCGGGCGACTGGCTCGAACCAGCGGACGCGCCCGTCGAGGTGCCGTCGACGCCGCTGAACGGCGCCTCGCACCCGTTCTACGACATTCACACCCACGGCATCGTGCGCGTGGCAACCAGCACCCCTTGCGTGCGCCCGGCAGATGTCGCGGGCAATGCCGAGAGCGTGATCGAGGAGGCGCGCAAGGCCGCGGCCCGGCAGGTCGACCTGTTGCTCTATCCCGAGCTCTGCCTCTCGGCCTACGCGATCGACGACCTGCATCTGCAAGCCGCGCTGCTCGACGCGGTCGAGGCGGAGCTGGCCCGGATCGTCGCGGCGAGCGCGGAACTCGCAACCGTGCTCGTTATCGGCGCGCCGCTGCGGCGCAACGGGCGCATTTACAACTGTGCGGTGGCGATCTGCCGCGGCGCGGTGCTCGGCGTGGCGCCGAAGAGCTTCCTCCCCAATTACCGTGAGTACTACGAGAAGCGCTGGTTCGCGCACGGGCGCGACTGCGTGGGGCTGACACTGACGCTCGGCGGCACCGAGGTGCCCTTCGGCACTGACCTCCTCTTCGCGCATCCGACCATCGCTGGGTTCGTGTTCGGCATCGAGATCTGCGAGGATTACTGGGCCCCGATCCCGCCCAGCACGCGCGCGGCGCTGGCCGGCGCGACGGTGATCCTCAACCTCTCCGCCTCCAACATCACCATCGGCAAGTCCGACGAGCGCCACCTGCTGTGCCGCGCACAGTCGGCCCGCGCGGTCTGCGCCTATGCCTATTCCGCGAGCGGCCACGGCGAGAGCACCACCGATCTGGCGTGGGACGGGCAGGGGATGATCTACGAACTGGGCGATCTGCTGATTGAGAGCGAACGCTTCGACCTCGCGCCCGAACTCTGCGTGGCCGATGTCGACTGCTCCCGCATCCTCGCCGAACGGATGCGGATGGGCACGTTCAACGATGCCGCTGACGACGAGGGACGGCCCGAGGATCACTATCGCCGGATCTCGTTCGACCACCGACCCGAACCGGGCGACCGCGGACTCGAGCGCGCCGTCCGCCGCTTCCCCTTCGTCCCCAACAGGCGCGAGAAGCTCGACGAGGACTGCTACGAGGCGTTCAATATACAGGTCTCCGGCCTGATCCGCCGGATCGAGGCGACGCAGCCCAAGTCGCTCGTGATCGGCATTTCGGGCGGGCTCGATTCGACCCATGCGCTGATCGTCGCGGCCAAGGCCTGCGACGCGCTGGGCCTGCCGCGCAGCACGATCCGGGGCTACACCATGCCCGGCTTCGCCACATCCGAGGGCACCAAGTCCAACGCCTGGAAGCTGATGGACGCGATGGGCATCACAGCGGACGAGATCGATATCAAGCCGACCGCGCGCCTCATGCTGGAGAACATCGGCCATGCCTTTGCAGAGGGCGAGCCGGTCTACGACACGACCTTCGAGAACGTCCAGGCGGGGCTGCGCACCGACTACCTGTTCCGTCTCGCCGGGCAGAACGGCGGCTGGGTGGTCGGCACCGGCGACCTGAGCGAGCTGGCGCTCGGCTGGTGCACTTATGGCGTGGGCGACCACATGAGCCACTACAACGTCAACGGCGGGGTGCCCAAGACGCTGATCCAGCACCTGATCCGCTGGGCCGCGACGACGCAGCATTTCGACGACGCGACGGCGCAGGTGCTGCTGGCCGTCCTCGATACCGAGATTTCGCCCGAACTCGTACCGCCCGACGCGCAGGGCACGATGCAGAGCACCGAGGCGACGATCGGGCCCTACGAACTCAACGACTTTTTCCTCCACCACACCGTGCGCTGGGGCCACAAGCCGAGCCACGTCGCGTTCCTCGCCTGGCACGCCTGGCGCGAAATGGGGGAGGGACGCTGGCCGGAAGGCTTCCCCGACGCGCGCAAGAATGCCTACGATCTCGCCACGATCCGTCACTGGCTGGAGAGGTTCCTGCGCCGGTTTTTTGCCTTCAGTCAGTTCAAGCGCAGCGCGGTGCCCAACGGGCCCAAGGTCAGCGCGGGCGGTGCGCTCAGCCCGCGGGGCGACTGGCGCGCGCCGAGCGACGCAGTGGCGGACGTGTGGCTGGCGGAGCTTGCCGACAACCTGCCCTAGCGACGCACTGTCGAAGGTGCTACCATGCCCGCGCGTTATCCGGGGAGGATAGGCGGGCGATGCGCTTTGGTTTCATGATGGTTTTTGCTGCCGCAGGCGTGCTGGCATTGCCCGCACCACCGGTGCAGGCACAGTTCGGCGGGCTGTTCCCACGCGATGCGCAGAATGTCGTCAACGACGCGACCAACGAGAACGGCTGCGGCGAGAAGAAGAAGTCCTCGGCGGGCAGCCGCGTGCTCGGAGGCATTCTCGGGCGCACCGCGCGAAACGCGGCGGGGCAGGCCGGCATTTCGAGCTGGGTCCCGATCGGCGAGGTTACCGACCAGCTGTCCACCGCGATCGCCTGCCGTCTCGATCCCGAGGAGCAGAAGCAGGCCGCCGATGCCACCCTGCGCGCCACCCGCAGCACCGACGGCGAGGGCGAGGACACTGCGCCCGAGCCGGTTCCGGTCGGATCGAGCGCGTCGTGGACCTCGGGCACGCGCGAGGAAGTGTCGGGCACGTCGACCGTCACCGGCCGCATCGCCTCGGCCGAAGGAGCCGACTGCATCACCGTGACCGACGTGATCATCGTCAAGGGCGAGGAAACCACCGCCGACAAGCGCATGTGCCGCCCGCCCGGCTCGCGCCGCTACTCGCTGGTGGCGTGATGCGCGCTGGCAGGGTCGCCCTCGCGCTCGCCGCGCTGGCACTGCTGAGCGCGGCGAGCGATCCCGACAATCCCACCTGTCCGAAGGAACCGGGCTGGGGCCCCGACACGGCCATGACGCTGACCCCCGCGACGCGCGACGGCAAGCGCGTGCTGCTGGCGGAAGGGGTAATCGATCCGTTCCTGCCCGATCGCCTCCGCGCCGCGATCGAGGCGGACGAGGCGATCGAGGAGATCTGGCTCCGCTCGCGCGGCGGCGATGCCGCGGCGGGGAACGAGGCGGGCAAGGTGATCCGCTCCTATCCCGGCATGCTGACGCGGATTCCCGCGGGCTGGGCATGCTTTTCGGCGTGCAACTTCGTGTTCATGGGGGGAGACCGGCGCCATGTCGATCCGGGCGGGGTGTTCATGGTCCACATGTTCACCCACACCGGCCAGCGCGACGTCATCAGCGGATCGGTCGCCAAGGGGACCGACGACACGGTCGAGCTCATCGGCGAGATCGAGCAGCTCTCCGCGCTGCTCGCGAGCGAGGACAACGACTTCCTCATCCGCATGGGAGTGAGCCGCAAGCTGCTGACCGAAGTGATGTACCGCCAGCTCGCCACCGGGGGGAAGAGCGGTGGCGGCCAGCGGTACTGCCTCGATCAGGCCGAGGTGCGGAAATACAACGTCATGCCGGTGGAGAAGGCAGCGGGGTAGACGTCAGCCGAAGCTCCCCGCGCGCATGATCTCGCCCACCGGCTTGCGGGCCGACTTGACTTCGCGCTCCTTGAGGAAGTCGGGCAGGCGGTCGGCCGGGGCCGGGCGCCCGATTGCCACCGCCGCCTCGATCCGGTGATCCTCGGGTACGCCGAGCTCTTTCGCAGCGCGGGCGAAGTCCACGCCACTCATGCCGTGCGCGGCATAGCCCATGTGCCAGGCCTGGAGCGCGAGGTTCTGCCACGCCGCGCCCGCGTCGAAGCTGTGGCTGTGGTTGTCCGAAACCTTGTCGCCGCGCATCTTCGCATCGGAAACGACGAAGAGCAGCGCCGAGGCATCCTTGGCCCAGCCCTGGTTGAATTCGACCAGCAACGACAGGAACCGGTCCCAGTTTTCATCGCCGCGATGGGCGTAGAGGAAGGTCCACGGCTGGACGTTGTAGGCCGAGGGGGCGAGGCCCGCCGCTTCGACGATCGTTGTGAGGTCCTCGGCGGTCATCGCGCTGGCATCGAAGCTGCGGGGGCTCCAGCGGTCGCGGATGAGCGGCAGAATGGCGGGATTGGCGGTATTATCGGTCATGGGTATTCTCCGTAATCAGGCGGCATCGACGAGGACCAGTTCGGCATCCTCGAGCGCGGTGATGGTGACGGTTTCCAGCTTGGTGATCGCGACCCCGTCGCGGGCGTTCGCTTCCACGTCCTCGACCCGGATCTTGCCGGTGGCGGGGACGAGGTAGAGGTGGCGGCCCGCATCGGCGGGTGCGTAGGTCACGCTCTCGCCCGCCTTCAGCGTCGCGCCGAGCACCCGCGCATCGGCGCGGATTTCCAGCGCGTCCTCGTCGTTGGCGTGCCCGCTGGCGAGGGGGACGAACCGGCCCGAGCGATCGCCCTTGGGGAACTTGGCCGCTCCCCAGCTCGGCTCGCCGCCGCGGGTGTCGGGGATGATCCAGATCTGGAACAGCGTGGTTTCCCCGCCCTCGAGGTTGAACTCGCTGTGGGTCACGCCATCGCCGGCGCTCATCACCTGGACGTCGCCCGCCTCGGTGCGGCCTTCGTTGCCCATCGAATCGCGGTGAGTGATCGCGCCGCTGCGGACATAGGTGATGATCTCCATGTCGCTGTGCGGGTGCGGCGGGAAGCCGCTCCTGGCCGCGATGCGGTCGTCGTTCCACACCCGCAGCGCGCCCCAGTGGACGCGGGCAGGATCGTGATAGCTGGCGAACGAGAAATGGTGGCGCGCGTCGAGCCAGCCGTGGTCGGCAGCGCCGAGTGTGTCGAAGGGGCGGAGTTCGATCATGGGAAGTCTCCTGTTTCGTCTTGAACGATCAGATAGGACTGGCGCACCATCTGCATAAGTAGGATAAGATCGAGCAAGATGTTCAGGAAATCCGAACGATGAAACTCGGCGAGCCCAGCCTCGACCATGTCCGCATCTTTCTCGCCGTGGTGGAAGAAGGCAGCTTCGGCGGCGCGGCACGGCGCATGGGGCGGGCGGTTTCGGCGGTCAGTTACGGCGTGGCGCAGATGGAAGCGCAGCTTGGCGTGGAACTGTTCGCGCGCGAGGGATCGCGCCGGCCCGAACTGACCGAAGCGGGGCGTGGGCTGCTGGCGGAAGCGCGCGCAGTGGCCGACCGCGCCGACGCGCTCGTGGCCAAGGCACGCAGCGTGCACGCCGGGCTCGAGAGCGATCTGGCGCTGGCGCTCGACGTGATGCTGCCGGGCGACGTGACCGCGCATGTCCTGCGCGAGTTCCGCACGATGTTCCCGACGGTTGCGCTCCGGCTCAATGTCGAGGCGCTCGGCGCGGTGGCTGCCTGCCTGCTCGACGGCGACGCGGCGCTAGCGATCGGGGGGCCGGTCGTTGGCGAACATCCGGGCATGGAGCGCCAGGCGGTCGGTGCGGTCGAACTGGTCCCGGTCGCCGCGCCCGGCCATCCGTTGGCCCGCGCTGGGATCGAGCCGGGCGAGAGCCGCCGCCATCTCCAGCTCGTCCTCACCGACCGCTCGCCCTTGACCGAGGGACGCGAGTTCTCGGTCCTCAGCCCGGAAAGCTGGCGGCTCGCCGACCTTGGCGCCAAGCACGCGCTGCTGCGCGAGGGGATCGGCTGGGGCAACATGCCGCGGCACATGATCCGCGCCGACCTCGCAAGCGGCGCGCTGGTCGAGCTGGACCTGCCCGAGAAGCCGGGCGCCGACTACACGCTCTATGCGCTATGGCGCCGCGACGCGCGGCTCGGCCCGGCGACGAGCTGGCTGATCGACGCGTTCCGGTCGCAACTGGCGAAGTGCCCGACCTAGACCCCGAAGTGGACCGGCGGCTGTCCCGCCCTCCACGGCGCGAACTTCGGCATGACCGCGGCGAACAGGTCCGATGCAAGGTGCCGTTTCAGCCACGCCCGCAGGCGCGGCAGGGGCAGCACATCGAACCACGCGCGATCGGTATGTGCAAACTGGCGCACGAAGGGGAACAGCGCGATGTCGGTGAGTCCGCGTCGCGGGCCAGCGAGATTGTCTGACCCTGCAAGCCGCTCTTCCAGCACGCGAAGGAACAGCACACCCTGCTCGCGATGTTCGTGAGGATCGCTGCCGGGATAGCGGACCGGATACTTGTAGCGATCGAGCGCGTGCTTGAACGACCCGTCGTTGGCCTCGATGAGCGCCCGTTCCTCGCCCGCCAACCATCCTTCGGGATCGTGGCGCTCCAAGGCCCAGCGCATGATCGCGAGGCTCTCGTCGATCACCGCGCCGTCCGGACGTACGAGGACTGGAACGGTGCCCTTCAGCGAGGCGGCGAGCAATTCGGCGGGCTTGTCGGCCAGCTTCACCTCGCGCAGTTCGCACGGCGTTTCGCTGATCCACACCGCCATCCGCGCGCGCATGGCGTAGGGGCAGCGGCGGAAGCTGTAGAGGACCGGCAGCGCGGTCACGGTCCTGCCGGGGGGAATTTCGCTCCGACATGCGCCTCACCGCGCTGCTTCGCCAGTTCCTCCTGCCGATGCCGTTCGGCGTAGCGCGCGCGCTGGTCGTCGTCGCGTTCGTGCGCGCAACGGGCGCACTGGACGCCGTCGATCCATTCCGGCGCGGCGCGGTCGGCTTCGTTCAGCGGGCGGCGGCAGGCGCGGCACAGGCTGTGCGTGCCCTGTGCAAGCCCATGGCCGACCGCGACACGCTCGTCGAACACGAAGCATTCGCCCTGCCACAGGCTCTCGTTTTCCGGGACTTGCTCGAGATACTTGAGGATACCGCCCTCGAGGTGGAACACTTCCTCCACCCCCTCGCCGCGCAGGAAGCTGGTCGATTTCTCGCACCGGATACCGCCGGTGCAAAACATCGCCACCCGTTTCTTGCCCGTGAGCAGTGCGTCGCGGTGCGCGCGGAACCACGCAGGGAAATCGCGGAAGCTGGCGGTGGCAGGATCGACCGCGCCGACGAAGGTGCCGACGGCCACCTCGTAATGGTTGCGGGTGTCGATCACGAGCGTATCGGGATCGGCGATCAGCGCGTTCCAGTTTGCAGGCGCGACGTAGCGACCGACGCTCGCGGTCGGATCGACATCGGGCTCGCCCATCGTCACGATCTCGCGTTTCACCCGCACTTTCATGCGGTTGAAAGGCATTTCTGCGGCAGAGGACAATTTTACCTCAAGTGCCTCGCACCCCGGCAGCACACGGATGTAGGCAAGCACCGTATCGATAGCCTCGGCGACGCCTGCGATCGTCCCGTTGATCCCCTCGCGCGCTAGCAGCAGCGTCCCGTGCACGCCTTGGGACTCGCAAAGAGCCGACAGCGGGCCACGCAATGCCGCCGGATCGTCGAACCGCGTGAACCGGTAGAGCGCGGCAACCGTTACCGGCGCGCCCATCACGCGATCCGCGTGACCCAGCCGTGCGTGTCCGCGACCGAGCCGGTCTGGATGCCAACCAGCTTCTGGCGGATTTTGCTCGCGACTTGACCGGGGCCTCCGCTGCCGATGGTGAACTCGCCGTCCGTACCCGCGACCTTGCCCACTGGGGTCACGACCGCTGCGGTGCCGCACGCAAGCACCTCAAGCAGCCGGCCCGAGGCGGCGTCGGCGCGCCACTGGTCAATGCTGTAAGGCTCCTCGCGCACATCGAGCCCTTCCTCGCGCAGCAGCGTGATCAGGCTGTCGCGGGTCACGCCGGGCAGGATTGTGCCGGTCAGCGGCGGGGTCGCCACGGTGCCGTCGTCGAACACGAAGAACAGGTTCATGCCGCCCAGTTCCTCGACCCACTTGCGCTCAGCAGCGTCGAGGAACAGCACCTGGTCGTACCCGCGCGCGAAGGCTTCGCGCGTCGGCACCAGGCTGGCGGCATAGTTTCCGCCGCACTTGGCCGCGCCGGTGCCACCGGGCGCCGCGCGGGTATAATCGGACAGCCAGATGCTGACCGCCGGTGCGCCCGATTTGAAGTAGTTACCGGCCGGACTTGCGATCACCATGAACTTGTATTGCTTCGCCGGACGCACGCCCAGAAACGCCTCGGTCGCGATCATGAACGGGCGCAGGTAGAGCGAGCCGCCATCCACCGAAGGGAACCAGTCGCGGTCCGCCGCAACGAGCTGGCGGATCGCCTCGAGGAACAGCTTTTCGGGCAGCGCCGGCATTGCGAGCCTTTCGGCCGACTTGTTGAACCGCGCCGCGTTCGCTTGCGGCCGGAACAGAGCGATCCCGCCGTCGGGCTGGCGATAGGCCTTCAGCCCCTCGAAAATCTCCTGCGCGTAATGGAGCACGGCGGCGGCCGGATCGAGCTCGATCGCGCGGCGCGGGCCGATCTGCGCGTGGTGCCAGCCGCCTTTCGCCTCGTCGTAGTCGATCTCGACCATATGGTCGGAGAACAGCGTGCCGAAGCCGGGGTTGGCCAGGGCCTCGTCGCGGGTTTCGGACGGCACGGGCGAGGGGTGGGGGAACGTCTGGAAGTCCATCCCCGCGCGCCTAATGCCGGGGGCGCTTCAGGGCAAGATGCTCGCGCATATGAAAAGGGCGCTTCCAGCCCGTCGGTGGAAACGCCCTTTCATGGTCAGCGGCCAGGAAGTGCCGCTCACGAAGCCTTTATCGGTTCTGCGATGTCACCGATAATGCTCCGCGCGGAAACTTGCCGACCTCTCTGCTGAACCATGAGACATCGGATCACCTCCTTTCGCGCTTGTGAGCCAGACCACCGTATCACCGGGGGCCGAGAACCGCGTGTGCCGCCGGCCTCTGATCCCGAATGTGATTCAGCGGGGCCGATAAAACAAGGCTTGAATTAAAGTTTTCCCGCGTCAGAATATCACGTCTTGGCCCGCCGAAATGGCGGGCCTTTTTCGTCTCCTCACAAGCAGTCCTCGACCACCCGCGTCACTTCGGGCCAGGCGGGAAGGTAGAGTGTCGCAAGGCCCGGGCTTTCGACTGCGAACCGCCCCTTCGAGAAGGCCATCGCGGCGAGCAGCGGATCGCGTGCCGGAAGCGTTGCGGCCACAGTGCCGCTGGCGGGCGTGGCGTTGATTGCTCGGGTCAGTTCCTCGGTGCGGATCGTCATGGCGTTGGTAGAGGCTTGCCCGGTCGCCGCGAGACGCACCTGACCCGGGGATGCACAGGCGATGCTGAACAGCGGCGCGGCACCCTGTCCGCGAAACTCGGCGAGGCTTTCGCGACCCGCCATGCGATAGACCCAGTCGCCGGGTGTCGCGGGCACGTCCATCCAGCTGTCGTACTGCGTCGGAGCAGGCGGCGGCGGAGGCGGCGGCGCGGGCCGCGGGGTGGCGACCGGCGGCGGCGGGCTCGGCTCGGGCGCGGGCGCCGAACAGGCGGTGATGGTCAGTGCGAGACCGGCGGCAAGGACTGGGGCAAAGCGGATCGTGCGTCTCCGGATACTAACTGCAGGCGGTGATGAGGCGGCGGATCGCGGCCGAGGTCGGGATCGACAGCACGGCGCCGTCGGGGCCGGTCACGGTAGCAGCGCCGCCGTCGACGGCAAGCGCGGCGAGGATCGGGGCGCTTGCCGGCATGGCGCCGAGCGCGGTCCCGCCGTCGCCCGAAAGCGCCACGGTCGCAGCGGTGCTGCCGGTGGCGATGCGGTAGTCGCCAGCGGCGCCGTTCCGCTCGACCGCGATCGGGCCTCCGCCCTGCGGGCAGGACAGCGCGAACTGGGCAGCGTCCTGCGTCGCACCGAAGGCGGCGCGCGCGCGGGTCGGGTCTTCGGTCACGAACCACTGGCCCGAGGCAAATCGTTCGCCAGCCGGGCCCACGGTTGGGATCGGCGCGGGGGTCAACTGGGGCGCAGGGCCGCTGGCCGCGCCTCCACCGATGCGGTCGGCGAAGTCGTCGGCGCTTTCGCCTTCGGCGGGCTCTTGCGAGCAGGCGGCAAGGGTCAGCGCGAGGGGCAGGGCGATCAGGAAGGCACGCACGGCAATTCTCCATCGATTCGAACGGGGCACTGGCGCGTCTGGTTCCGCCGGACTATTTCACTTTCATGGCAAACAAGGCACGGGTCGACCAGATGCTCGTCGAGCGCGGGCTGGCCGAAAGCCGCACGCGCGCGGCTGCGCTGGTGATGGCGGGGCTGGTTTTTTCCGGCGAGACCAAGGTCGCCAAGCCGGGCCAGTCGCTCCCCACCGACGCTCCGCTCGAGGTGCGTGGGCGCGACCATCCCTGGGTTTCGCGCGGCGGGATCAAGCTCGCACATGCGATCGAGCACTTCGGTCTCGACCCGGCGGGCGCTGTGGCGATCGACGTTGGCAGCTCGACCGGTGGCTTCACCGATGTGCTGCTGAGCAAGGGCACGGCGCATGTCTTCGCGGTCGATTCGGGCACCAACCAGCTCGCCTGGAAGCTGCGGCAGGACCCGCGCGTGACGGTGCTCGAGCAGACCAGCGCCCGCGTGCTTACCCGCGACCACATCGACCGTCCGGTCGACTGGGTGGTCTGCGACGCGAGCTTCATCAGCCTTGCCAAGGTGCTCGAGCGCCCGTTCGAACTCGCCGCGCCGCAATGCCGCGCACTCGCGCTGATCAAGCCGCAGTTCGAGGTCGGGCGCGAGGAGGTCGGCAAGGGCGGCGTGGTGCGCGATCCCGCGCTCCATGCACGCGTCTGCGACGAAGTGCGTGCCTGGTTCGTGGCTGGCGGCTGGCAGGTGCAGGGGATCGTCGAAAGCCCGATCACCGGCCCCGAGGGCAATGTCGAGTTCCTTATTTCCGCCGCGCGCGGATGATCCGTGCCGGAACCGGGCGGCCGCCGGGCGATTTGTTGCGTGTGGCCCATGCCCTTGGCAGAAGGCGGTCGCAACGAATCGTCGCAGCCCTCCGGGAGCCAGAATGACCGCACTTGCCTCGCAAGGTCAGCTTCGCGCCAGCATCGTGCGCTGGTCGCTGTTCACCGTCCCCGCCTGCGTCCTGCTCGGCTTCCTTTCGGGCCGGGTCGCGGGCAGCGGGCCGGGTAATCCCTGGTTCGACGCGCTGTCCAAGCCGACGATTTTCCCCGACCCGATGTGGTTCGGGATCGTCTGGACGGTGCTCTACGTCATGATGGGGCTGGCACTGGCGCTGGTCTGCGCCGCTTGGGGCGCGCGCGGAAGAACGGCTGCGATCTGGGCCTTTGCGATCCAGTTCGCGATCAACCTTTCCTGGTCGCCTACCTTCTTCGCGATGAACCAGATCACCGCCGGACTAGCAATCATCGTCGCGTTGGCGTTGGCGGTGCTGGTGACGATAGTGTTGTTCTGGCGGGTACGCAGGGCGGCGGCGCTGTTGCTGGTCCCTTATCTGGCATGGGTCTGCTTCGCTTCGGTGCTCAACTACGAGTTTCTTCGCCTCAATCCGGAATACGACGGGGCCGTGGTCGAGCCGACGGTCGAGCGGGTCGAGATTTGAGTTGAGAATCCGGTCGCGTGCGACCAGATAGCCGCCATGCAGAGCCAGAACCCGATGATTGCCGACTTCGTCAAGCTCCTGAACGGGGCCGCGGGCACTTTTGCCGGCATGACCCGCGAGGCGCGCGAGAGTGCGCGCGAACGCGTCAAGGAAGCGATGGGCGGGATGGATTTCGTCAGCCGCGAGGAATTCGACGCGGTCAAGGCGATGGCGGCGAAGGCGCGCGACGAGAACGAGGCGCTCGCCGAGCGGATTGCGGCGCTGGAGGCGCGCATCGGCGGTGCCTGAGACTAATCGCTGAGCCGCCGCACTGGTCAAAAGTTAACATTGGAACCGGTTCTCCGACCGCCCGTTGGGCGAGCGGAAGGGCAGCCCTTGTTCACGCAACTCAATCCACCGATACCGCTCCACGTCCTCGGCAAGGGCGATGGGTACGCGCTTGGCCTGATCGATTACGGCCAGGAGCATAACCTGATCTGGGTGACTGCGATCGACGCGACGGGCGAAATCTGGTGCGCGCCCAACCCCGGTGTTCGGATGCAGAAGAACTGGTCGATGGGACGCGGCGAAAGCATGGCGACTACATTGACGCGGGGACCCGATGCCGTGCCGAATCCCGAACGCCGGACCCGGGCACCCGCCGCCTGACCCTCTGAGGCACCTGACTGCCGGCGGGCAGCTTGCGCCCGTGAATTTCAACCGCCGACCCCCGACCAAAGGAAATACCCATGGCCAAGACATCCAAGACATCGCGCGACAGCGCGCGCCCGTTCGACACGAACGAAGGCCCCGGGGGTGAAACGCATCAGCATGTCCCCGCCAGCGGCGACGATGGCCGGGCCGAGGCGCACCTGACCACCAACCAGGGTATCCGGGTGTCCGACAACCAGAACAGCCTCAAGTCCTCGCCACGCGGCCCGGTGCTGCTCGAGGATTTCGTACTGCGCGAGAAGATCTTCCACTTCGACCATGAGCGGATCCCCGAGCGAATCGTCCACGCGCGCGGATCGGCGGCGCATGGCACGTTCACCTGCACCAAGGCGATCCCGGAACTGACCCGCGCCGCGCCTTTCCAGCAGAAAGGCAAGCAGACCCCGGTCTTTACCCGATTCTCGACTGTGGCCGGCGGCGCCGGCAGCGTCGACACCCCGCGCGACGTGCGCGGCTTCGCGGTCAAGTTCTACACCGACGAGGGCAACTGGGATCTGGTCGGCAACAACATCCCGGTGTTTTTTATCCAGGACGCGATCAAGTTTCCCGACCTGATCCACAGCGTGAAGATGGAGGCCGACCGGGGCTACCCCCAAGCGGCCAGCGCGCACGACACGTTCTGGGATTTCGTCGGCCTGATGCCCGAGACGATGCACATGATCATGTGGGCGATGAGCGACCGGACGCTGCCGCGATCACTGCGGATGATGGAGGGCTTTGGCATCCACACCTTCCGGCTGGTCAATGCCGAGGGCAAGTCGACCTTCTGCAAGTTCCACTGGAAGCCGGTGCTGGGCATGCAGTCGACCTGCTGGGACGAGGCGGTCAAGATCGCCGGGGCCGATCCCGACTATCACCGCCGGGACCTGTTCGAGGCGATCGACGGCGGCGACTACCCCTCCTGGGACCTAGGCATACAGGTGTTCGACGAGGAATTCGCCAGGGCGCAGCCTTACGACGTGCTCGATTCGACCAAGCTGATTCCCGAAGAGGATTGCCCGGTCGAGATCATCGGGCGCATGGAGCTGGACCGCAATCCCGACAACTTCTTCGCCGAGACCGAGCAGGTGGCGTTCTGTCCGGGCAATGTCGTGCCCGGGATCGACTTCACCGCCGATCCGCTGCTCCAGGGGCGCCTGTTCTCCTACCTCGACACGCAGAAGTCGCGGCTGGGCACGAGCAATTTCCACCAGATCCCGGTCAACGCGCCCAAATGCCCGATGCACAATTTCAACCGCGACGGGATGATGCAGACCGACGTCCCGGTCGGGCGTGCGAACTACGAGCCGAACAGCTTGGCGCAGAACGACGAGGACGGCGGCCCGCGCGAGTGCCCGGAGACCGGCTTCACCAGCTTCGCCGCGCTCGACGTCGGCGCCGAGGCGGGCGAGCGGCTGCGCGTGCGGCCCGAACTGTTCGCCGATCACTACAGCCAGGCGCGAATGTTCTTCCATTCGCAGACCGATAACGAGCAGGCGCATATCGCCAGCGCGATCGTGTTCGAATTGTCGAAGGTGGCGCTCGACCACGTGCGCGTCCGGGTGCTGTCGCGCCTGCGCAACATCGACGAGAGCTTGGCACAGCGTGTTGCCGACGGGCTGGCGATCGACCTGCCCGAGGCCGCACCGGCCGCGCGCGAGCCGGTCGACATGAAGGAAAGCCCGGCGCTGTCGATCCAGCAAAATGCCAAGGCCACGCTGGACGGGCGTCAGGTCGCGGTCCTGTTCGGCGAGAGCAGCACGCAGGCCGAACTCGACAAGCTGGAAGGCGCGATCGAGAAGGCCGGCGGGACGGCGTTCTTCGTCGCGCCCAAGATCGGGCTCGGCGCGGACGGACAACTGGCCGGCAGCCCCTCGGTCCTGTTCGATGCGGTCGCTCTCGTACTGACAAAGGACGACGCCGCGGCGCTCGCGAAGGATGGGGCGGCGGTGCAGTTCGTGATGGACGCGTTCGGCCACCTCAAGGCGATCGGCGCGAGCGATGGTGCGAAGGCTCTGCTCGACAAAGCCGGGGTCGAAGCCGACGCGGGCGTGACCGGGCTCGGTGCCGACTTCGTGAAGGCCGCGGCGAAGCGGTTCTATGATCGCGAACCCAAGGTGCGCACGCTCGCCTGACCGGCAGCGAGCGGGTAAGGGGGCGCGATGAACCTGCGCGCCCCCGCCATTCTTGTCGCCGCGCGCCCGCATGGCGAGACGGCGGTGATCGCGCGCCTGCTGACCGAGGAGCATGGGCTGGTCGCGGGATATGTCGCCGGGGGCCGGGGGCGGGTCCTGCGCCCGGTGGTGATTCCGGGCAATCTCGTCGAGGTCGAGCTGCGGTCGAAATCCGACAGCCAGTTGCCCTTCATGCGGCTGGAACTGGTGCGCAGCCGCGGGCCGTGGCTGACCGAGCCGCTCGCCGCCGCCGCGATCGGCTGGGCGACCGCGCTGACCGCCGCGGTGCTGCCTGAGCGCAACGCCTATCCCACGCTCTATGCCGCGCTTGCCGGACTGCTCGACGCAGTGTGCAATGCCGATGCCGCGCGCGAGTGGCTGCGCGCGCTGATCGCCTATGAGGCGCTGGTGCTGCGCGAGCTCGGCTATGGCGGCGGCGCGCCGCCCGCCGAAGCCGGGCTTGAGCCGCTGCTGGAAATGTTTGCGGCCCAGGGCCCCGCGATCGAGCGCTACCTCCTTGCTGACCGCAAGGCCGATGTTATGGCCGCGCGCACGATGCTGGCCGATAGACTGGGGCGGATGACGGGATGAAGGTTGCGGTATTCGCCGGCGACGGGATCGGACCCGAGGTGACCGCCGAGGCTTTGCGCGTGCTCGATGCGCTGCGCCTGCCCGGGCTGGTGCTGTTCGAGGGCGATGTCGGCGCGGTTGCCTGGCGCCTTCACGGCCATCCCCTGCCTGCCGAAACGCTGGACACGGCCCGCGCCGCCGACGCCGTGCTGTTCGGCGCGGTCGGCGATCCCGCTTGCGATGCGCTCGAACGGCATCTGCGGCCCGAACAGGCCGTGCTGGGCCTGCGCGCCGAACTCGGCCTTTTCGCCAACCTGCGACCCGCCGCCGCGCTGCCGGGGCTGGAGGCGATGTCGGCGCTGCGTCCCGAGATCGCGCGGGCGATCGATCTCCTCATCGTGCGCGAGCTCAATGGCGACGTCTATTTCGGGGACAAGGGCACGCGCACGCTCGACGACGGGCGGCGGCAGGGCTGGGACTTGATGAGCTATGCCGAGGACGAGGTGCGCCGCATCGCCCACGTCGCCTTCCGCGCGGCGCAGGGGCGACAGCAGCGGCTGACGAGCGTCGACAAGGCCAACGTGCTCGAGACCAGCCAGTTGTGGCGCGACGTGGTGATCGAAGTTGCTGCGGAATATCCCGATGTCGCGCTCGACCACATGTACGTCGACAATGCGGCGATGCAGCTGGTGCGCGATCCGGGCCGGTTCGATGTGGTCGTGACCGGCAACCTGTTCGGCGACATCCTCTCCGACCAGGCGAGCATGTGCGTCGGTTCGATCGGCCTGCTCGCCAGCGCCAGCTTGGGCGAACGGCAGACCGAATTCGGCACCTTCGGCCTCTACGAACCGATCCACGGCAGCGCGCCCGATATCGCCGGACTGGGCAAGGCCAATCCGATGGCCGCCATTCTTTCCGCCGCTATGATGCTGCGCCATTCGTTCGGGCGCGAGGAGGACGCGGCGCGGATCGAGGCGGCGGTGGCTCGGGCACTCGCCGATGGCGTGCGCGGCGGCGACCTCGGCGGGAATGCGGGGACCCGCCGAATCGGTGATGCGGTCCTGGAGCGGCTTTGAGCCTACGCCTCGCCATCGTCCTGCCCACGCTGGAGGAGCGCGACAATCTCGCGCCGCTGATCGAGCGGATCGCGGCAGCGCTCGGGCCCGACGGGTGGGAAGTGCTGATCGTCGACGACGACAGTGCCGACGGCACGGCCGACGAGGCCCGCCGGCTCGCGCTCGCCGACCCGCGCGTCCGAGTGATCCAGCGGATCGGGCGGCGCGGGCTCGCCTCCGCCGCCATCGAGGGGATGTGCGCGACCGCCGCGCCGTTCGTGGCTGTAATGGATGCCGACCATCAGCACGATCCCGCGCTGCTCCCTGCGATGCTGGCCGCGGTTGAGGCGGACGACTGCGATGTTGCCGTCGCAAGCCGCTTCGTGCCCGGTGCGAGCGCGCAAGGCCTCGCCAGCGCGCGGCGCGAGCAGGGTTCGCGGCTGGCGAACCGCATCGCGCGGCGGCTGGCAGGGGTGGACCTCAGCGATCCGATGAGCGGGTATTTCCTGCTGCCGACGGCGACCGCGCGCGGGCTGGCCCCGCGCCTGTCGGGAATCGGTTTCAAGATCCTGCTCGACCTGCTCGCGAGCGCGCCCCAGGCGCTGCGCGTGCGCGAGTTTCCGCTGGCCTTTGCCGCACGGCGCAGCGGCACGAGCAAGCTCGACCGCGCGGTGGCGTTCGATTTCCTCGTCGGTCTTTACGACAAGACGCTGGGGCAGGTGGTGCCGACCCGGTTCGCGCTGTTCGGCACCGTCGGCGGTTTGGGGGTACTGGTCCATCTCGCCGTGCTGGCGCTGCTCTACCGGGGGCTGGAAACGACCTTCGTGCCCGCGCAGGCACTGGCCACATTTTCCGCGATGACCTTCAACTTCTGGCTCAACAACTGGCTTACCTACCGCGACCGGCGGCTCAAGGGCGCGACGGCATTGCTGGCGGGCTGGGCGGGCTTCTGTGCCACCTGCGCGGTCGGCGCGGTCGCCAATGTGGCGGTGGCTGGCCTACTACTGGAGCGTGGGCTGCACTGGCTGCTCGCCGCGGTGGCCGGGATCGTGGTGGGCGCGGTATGGAACTACGCGTTGTCGAGCCGCTTTGTCTGGGGGCGTTACTAGCGCCAGCTGTCCAGCCACATCCAGTGGACGAAGCTCTGTTCGCTTGCGAGCGGTGCGGCACTCAGGATCGGGTGGAACCAAGCGAAAAGCGCAACGCTTGCCGCGAGCAGCGCCCAAGCGACTTTGCGCGGCAACGCATCCAGCGCCAGCGCCAGTGCCGCGAGCAGGAAGCTGCTCGGCAGGAAATAGTGGTAGTAGAACTGGATCGGCTTGCTCGCGATCATCCAGAAACCCAGGCTCGCGCCATAAAGCGCCGCCACTGCCAGTGCGTCCCACCGCCTGCGAGCGAAGCCCACCCACAGGCACCACGCCAGCGCGGGCAGCCCGAGCAGCATCGTCAGCGGATTGCCGATCAGCAGTACCCCGCGCTGCGCCCCGTCGACCGGTTCGTAGAGATACCAGATCGCGCGCGCGTTCAGCACCCATTCGGGCCAGGTCGACTGGTAGGGGTGCGGGCGCAGCACGCTTTCCTGCAGCGCGACGATTTCGCGGTGGAAGGCGACGAGCCCCGCCGGCGCAATGGCGCCACGCTCAAGGAACATCGCAGGCACGAAAGTCGCGGCGTACACCATGAGCGGCACCAGCCCCAGCCAAAGTGCGGCTTCGACCAGTGACACCCCCGGCACCGGCACCCCTCGCTTGCTGGTGAACAGCCGCCGCCGCCCCGCCGAAAGCCTTGCCGCGAAGAAGGCAAGCCCGGGCAGCACAGCGAGCGGGACCGCGTTCCATTTGGCCGCCATCGCAAGCCCCAGCGCGATTCCCGCAATCGCAAGGCGCAAGCGCCCGTGCTCCGGCTCGCGCACCGCGGCGGCAAGCTGCCACAGCATGATTGCAAAGAACGCGACCATGAACACGTCGAGCATCGCGATACGGGCGTGGACGAAAAGGGCGAACCCGCTCGCCAGCAGCACGCCGTAGGCCAGTGTGGCGAACCGGCTCAGGCTCGCAAACCACAGCGCGCGCATCATTGCGAACAGCGCCAGCGCCCCGGCCAACGCGGCGGGGAGGCGCCAGCCGATCGGATGATCGCCGAGCAGCGCGATTCCTGCGGCAATGATTTCCTTGCCCAGCAGCGGGTGCTCGCGGTTGAGGTATTCGCTGCCGTCCAGCAGCGCGCGAGCGGCGGGCAGGTAATGCACCTCGTCGAAGTAGGGCTGCGACGGAATGCCCAGCCGCCACAGGCACAGCCCAAGGAAAGCCAGCACCAGAAGCGCGCACCAGCCGATCGGATCGCGGATATGTGGGGGTGGCTGGCTCATGCGACCGCAGGGTTAAGCGAGCGTTTCCAGTCCGACAACAGCGATTGCTTGCTGCGCGTACACGGCAACTCTACACCCCGCCGGCGATGAAAAAGACCACTGGCATGGACCGCGCGACGACGCGCGCCTGGCACCCCGCCACGCAGGCCGTTCGCGGCGGCACCTGGCGCAGCGAACACGGCGAGACAAGCGAAGCGCTGTTCCTCACCTCGGGCTATACCTACGACGACGCGCAGACCGTGGCCGACCGTTTCGCTGGCGAGGCCGAGGGGATGACCTACTCGCGCCTGCAGAACCCGACCGTCGCCATGCTGGAGGAGCGCATCGCGCTGATGGAGGGCGCCGAGGCATGCCGCGTCCAGGCAAGCGGGATGGCGGCGATGACCGCCGCGCTGCTGTGCCAGCTTTCCGTGGGGGACCACGTCGTCGCCGGGCGCGCCGCGTTCGGTTCCTGTCGCTGGCTGGTCGACCACCTGCTGCCGCGCTTCGGGATCGAAACGACGGTGATCGACGCAGCCGACGATGCCGCGTGGGAAGCGGCGATCCGCCCGAACACGAAGGTGTTCTTCTTCGAGACCCCGGCCAACCCGACGCTCGACATCGTCGACCTCGCACACGTCTGTGGGCTGGCCCGTTCGCGCGGGATCGTCAGCGTGGTCGATAACGCTTTCGCCACCAGCGCGCTCCAGCGCCCGCTCGAATTCGGCGCGGACGTCGTCGCTTACTCCGCGACCAAGCTGATGGACGGGCAGGGCCGCGTGCTGGCGGGCGCGGTCTGCGGGACGAAGCCATTCATCGACGAGGTGCTGCTGCCGTTCCAGCGCAACACCGGGCCCAATCTCTCGCCGTTCAATGCCTGGGTCGTGCTCAAGGGCCTCGAAACGCTGGCCATGCGCGCCGAGCGGCAGAGCATGAGCGCGCTCGAACTCGGGCGTTTCGTCGAGAGGCGCGTGCCGACCATCCTCCACCCCGGCCTCGCCAGCCACCCGCGTCACGACCTTGCCATGCGGCAGATGAAGGCGACCGGGCCGATCTTCGCCTTCGACGTCGGCACGCGCGAACGCGCCTTTGCGATCCTCGACGCGCTCGAGCTGATCGACATCTCCAACAACATCGGCGATTCGCGCAGCCTCTTGTGCCACCCGGCCAGCACCACCCATGCCAATATGGGCGAGGACGCGCGCGCCGAGATGGGCGTGACGCAGGGCCTGCTCCGGATCAACGTCGGACTGGAAGATCCGGCCGACCTCACCGAAGACCTCGACCGCGCGTTCCGGGCCGCCGGGCTGTGAGCAAGGGGGCCGCACTCATCATCGGGGCGGGCGACGGGATTGGGCGCAGCCTCGCCATGGCCTTCGCGCGCGAGGGGCTGACCACCTGCGTCACTCGCCGCCCGCGCCACGAGGAGCAACTCGCCGCGCTGGTGTCCGAGATCGAGGCGGCAGGCGGCAGTGCGCGCGGCTTCGCGACCGATGCGCGCGACGAGGAGCAGACGGTCGCGCTGTTCGAAACGATCGAGCGTGAGGTCGGGCCGCTCGAGGTCGTCGTGTTCAACATCGGCGCCAACGTGCGCTTCACGGTCACCGAGACGACCGCGCAGGTCTATCGCAAGGTGTGGGAAATGGCCGCGTTTGCCGGCTTCCTCGCCGGGCGCGAGGCGGCGCGGCACATGGCCCCGCGCGGGCAAGGCACGATCCTGTTCACCGGCGCGACCGCATCGCTGCGCGGCGGTGCGGGTTTCTCGGCTTTCGCGGGGGCCAAGCATGCCTTGCGTGCCTTGGCGCAGTCGATGGCGCGCGAGCTCGGGCCGCAGGGCATCCACGTTGCTCACGTGGTTCTGGACGGGCCGGTCGACGGCGCTTTCATCCGCGGGCTCTATCCCGACTGGGAGGAACGGCTCGCCGACGATGCCCTGTTGCTGCCCGACGATATCGCCGCGCAATACGTCGGCCTGTGGAAGCAGCCGCGCAGCGTCTGGACCCACGAACTCGACCTGCGCCCGTGGAAGGAGACGTTCTGATGGCCGCAACAAGCACACGCACGCTCGAGTTCATCTTCGATTTCGTCAGCCCCAACGCCTACCTTGCCTGGTGGCCGGTCAAGGAGATCGTCGCCCGCACCGGTGCGACGCTGGAGGTAACCCCAGTCTTCCTCGGCGGGATGCACCGCCTGACCGGCAACGCCCCGCCGTTCCAGCGCGATGCCGGGGTGAAGGGCAAGAATGAATACGCGATGCTGGAGATGGGTCGCTTCATCGCGAAGCACGGCCTCGCGAAGTTCGCGATGCACCCGCAGTTTCCGTTCAATTCGGTCACGCTCCAGCGCATGCTGCTGGCGGTCGAGGGCGAGCGGCGGGTGGAACTGGTCGAGGCGCTGCTGCCCGCGATCTGGGAGCGTGGCGTGCCGCTCGACGATCCGGCGGCGCTCGGCGCGGTGCTGGCGGATGCCGGATTCGACGCCGCGGAACTCCTCGCGGCCACGCAGGACCACGCGATCAAGCAGCGCTTGATCGACAACACCGAGCACGCAGTCGAACGCGGCACCTTCGGCATCCCGACCTTCTACGTCGGCAGCGAGATGTTCTTCGGCAAGGAACGGCTCGGCCAGATCGAGGAGGAACTGGCGGCGCGGGGATAGCTCCGGCCCTCCAATTGCGAAGCCAGCCTGACCTGCCTATCTTGACCGGTGCAATGAAAGCTCTTTTCCCCCACGCTGCCACTACCGAAGGCATCACCGTGCGCGTCGCGGTCAATTTCTTGCCCGAGCAATCGCAGCCCGACGCGGGCAAGTGGTTCTGGGTCTATCACATCCGGATCGAGAACGAGGCGGACGAACGCGTGCAGCTTATGACCCGCCACTGGCGCATCACCGACGGGCGCGGGATGGTGAACCTGGTCGATGGCGAGGGCGTGGTCGGCGAACAGCCGGTGCTCGATCCGGGCCGCAGCCACGACTACGTCTCGGGCTGCCCACTCACCACCCCGCACGGGACGATGGAGGGGTTCTACACCTTCCAGCGCGCCGACGGCTCGTTGCTCGAGGTCCGCATCCCGTTCTTCCCGCTGGCCGCGCCCGCGACGGCGGATTAGGCGACCGCTTCCGGCTCGGCCGCGGCGCGGCGGCCGAACAGCGGCTTGGCGACGGCGCGGAAGCGTTCCTTGTACTCCGGATGCTCGGTGCCCATCCACCGGTCCCACCAGGTGAAATACAGCCCGAAATTGTAGGTGCCGCTGCTGTGGTGCAGGTCGTGGTGGGTGGTCGTGTTGAGCCAGCCCACCCATTTGCTGTCGACCCAGCCCGCTGGCATCAGTTCGACCCCGGCATGGCCCATGACGTTGCGGATGATCTGGAACCAGATGAAGACGAGGATCGCGAGCCCGGCATAGGCGACGCCCATCAGGCTGGTCGCAAGCAGGAACAACGGCACGAAGGCGGCCTCCGTGATCGCCTCCCACACCGAAAAGCTGTAGGCGGTCCACGGCGTGGGGGTGCGCGATTTGTGGTGGTGTAGGTGCGTCGCGCGGAACAGTGCCTTGCTGTGCAGCGCGCGGTGCATCCAGTAGAAATAGGCATCGTGCGCCAGGATCATCGCCGCGGTCTGCACCACCAGCAGCAGGATCGTGAATTCGGTCAGCTTGAGCGCGATGATCCCCGCATCGCGCAGGAACAGCGTCGCCAGCGTGGTGATCCCGAAGAAGAACACGGTGCGGATCGAGGACAGGATCTCGCGCGCGTAATCGCCGCGCTTCGCCCGCCGCCGCTGAATCCGCCGAGCATCGGCCCACGCCTTGAACAGCACGATCACGCCGAACATGATCGAGGCTGTGATGACATAACGCGACAGGTCGAAATACATCACGCGGACAACATGTTCGCCCATCTGGCCCAGCAGGTCGGGGTCGGTGGTGGGGTTCATCGTCGGCCTCCGCGTCGCACCTTGCCCTACTATCGATGACGATCGGAAAAAAGGGCCGCGCGGCCGCAATCGTCGCCCGACGGTTGCAGCGGCGCGCGCGGCGCCTCAGCGTCACGCACCCGACAGGCATCGACCATTCTATATGACGCCAGCAAAAGGATGTATGCTGCAACCATAACGATTCGATCGGGCCGCAAACAATTTTACTCTGGTTGTTGGAGGCTCGGTCATGCGTAACTCAATCTGTCGGAGATGCCTGTTAGCGTTTGGCGCCATGTCCGTGGCCGCGACTCCTGCACTGGCGGAAAAAGCCTCCCAGCTTCGAGATATCAACGGCTCGCTCGGGCGGGACGCGGAAAGTGCCCTCATGACGCGGGGCTTTACCCACGTATCCACCAACAAGAATGCGATGGGATATATCTACAGTTATTGGTGGAACGAGGGTGACGACGCCTGTGTGCAGGTGGAAGTCCACAATGGCAGGGTGGAGACCATTCAGGATGCTACCGATCAGGATTGCGGCCACCACAAGGGGCGCGACGCCGCAGTAGCGGCCGGGGCCGTGGCCGGCGCGGCCATCCTGGGCGCATTGCTGTCGCACAAGTCGCACCATCACGAGGACAATGCGCACGACAGCGATGCTTCGGCCGAGGCGCAGTACGACCGCGGATACCGCGACGGCCTGCACAACGCGGCCTATCACAACTACGAGCGTACGGATGCTTATTCGAGTGGTTACTAGGCCGGGGTCGACGAACGGACCGCCAACCTGTCGCATCATCACAACCGCGGCGGCTATGCGCCCGCAGCGCAATTCGACGATCTGTCGGGTGCACGGGCGGCGGGCGGAATGGACGAATTGGCGAGGCGGGGCTTCTCTCAGGTCGATAACTTCGTGTCGGGCAATACCCGCTACTCCATCCAGTGGCGCGCAGCGTCCAAGCAGTGCGTCCAGGTGACGATCGCCGATGGTCACTTCTACGACCTGAGCGATATCGGGCAGCACCCGAAATGTCGCCGACCACCGCAGATCGGGCGCGAGGTCTGGCGCTTGCCTGCATTCTGGCGGGTACATGGGGGTGCGACGGGGCGATGGCCCCCGGATCAGTGGCGAGCCCTGCCGCTGTGGTAGCCGGCGGTTCTCCGCCGCCGGAACCGCAGTCGAACGAGGTTGGTCCCGACGACGCGCTCGTCGCCGGTACGGATTACAATGCCACGACAGAGCTCCCATGCGGTTTCGACGGAAATGATCCCGAGAGCCGTTGCCCGGCGGGGGTAAAGCGCCAGTGGGGAGAAGACGCCACGACGCTGGTCGAGATTTCCAAACCCGACGGGTCGAAACGTGCAATCTTCTTTCGAGACGGGACAGCGACCGCCGCTGACAGTGCACAATCCGATGGATCGGCGGGCTGGGATTTCGCTGTAGCGCGGGACGGAGATACCAGCATCGTCCGGTTCGGACCCGAAACGTATGTCATCGCTGATGCTCTGGTGGAGGGCGGCTGAGGCACAAGAGCGTCACGTAGCCGGACAAACGGACGTTCCAGGCTTCGTGCTGCAGCGCGCGGTCGCCAGTGGTTGCCCCGATCGGTGCATCGCTTTACATCGCGCAGCCAATGAAGCGGACCCATCTCCCTCTCAACGCCCTGCGCGTCTACGACGCGGCGGCGCGGCACCTCTCGTTCACGCGGGCGGCGGACGAGCTGGCGGTGACGCCTGCCGCCGTCGGCCAGCAGATCCGGGCGCTCGAGGATCATCTCGGCACGGTGCTGTTCCGCCGCACGAGCAAGGGGCTGGAGCTGACCGAGGAAGGCGCCGCCGGGCTCGACGCGCTGCGTGAAGGATTTCTCAAGTTCGAGGAATCGGTCCAGGCGATGCAGGCCGGGCAGGCGAGCGACCGCTACACCATCGCCGCGCCGCGCGAATTCTACGCTCAGTGGCTCGCCCCGCGCCTCGCCGCCTTCCGCGCCGCTAACGCCGATGTGCGCTATCGCCTGATCGAGAACGAGAACGCCGACTTCACCGAGGCCAACCTCGACCTCGCGATCCGGCTGGTCGACGGGCCGGGAGAACTCGAGGGGATCGAACTCGCGCCCGCGCGCCGCGTGGTCGTGGCCGCCGAAGGCGCGCCCGACGAATGGATCGACTGGCCCGGCGCGCCGCTGCCCGACGGCGCAGAACCCTACATCGAGGTAGGCAACGCGGGGCAAGCGCTGTCGAGCGCGGTCGCGGGGCTGGGCAAGGCGATCCTGCCCTGGCTGCTGGTCGAGGAAGCGGTCGCCGCGGGCAAGCTCGCGGTGCTCGACGGCCCGCACGAGGGGCGCCGAGCCTACTGGCTTGTCGCCCCGCTGCCGCAGTGGCGCCAGAAGAAGGTCAAGGCGCTGGTCGCCTTTCTTCAGCCCGAGACGTAGCCGCGCGGTGGGAAATCGCCGTTACCTCCAGATTAGCCACGATTGGCAGTCGACAAACCGCAACATTGCGGGCGTAATGCCGCTCTGAGCCGGGTCGCTTGGTCCTTGGGAAAGGAACTGCCCATGCGCTTGTGTCAGCCCGTCACCATTGCCGGTCTCGCCCTAGCGGGAACCGGCGCGTTCGTCGCCGCCCAGCCGCAGACGAAACCGCTTCCGGCCAACCCCGAGGCAACGATCTATCGCGACACGAACTTCTCTGGCCCGGCGGTGGCGATCCAGGCGCAGGAACCCGACCTTGGCCTCGCCTGGCGCGTCCGGTCGATCCGCGTGCCTTCGGGCTCGTGGCAACTCTGTTCGGAGCGCAATTATCGCGGCACTTGCGTTACCGTCGATCGTGATCGCGACCGACTCGGCCTGTTTGGCGCGGGCCTCACGGTCCAGTCGGCGCGCTACACCGGCGGCGGCTGGGGCGGGGGACCGGGGCCGGGCATGGGCGATGGCGGCCAGTCGCTGCGCGGGATGATGAGCCAGTACTACCCGCTGCCGATGCGCTACGGGCGCGAGGTGCCCGCGTGCCAGCGCGGCTCGGCCACATCGAACTGTGCCTCCCAGACCGCCGACCGCTTCTGCGCCGACATGGGCTGGCGCGTCTCGGTGCACGAGCGGATGGAGACGCGCGGCCGCGAGGTCGTGCTGCGCGACGTGCTCTGTTCGAACGCGGGCTGAGGGGAGAGAAGCCATGAGGAAAACCATCGCCATCGCCGCTCTCGCAACCCTCGCCGCCGCCTGCGCGCCGGTGGGCGGGCCGGGGGCGAGCACGTTCTACGCGTGCGATCGCGGCACCATGCTGCGGGTCGACTTCACCGACCGCGCCGCTTTCGTGCGCGTCAACGGCGGCGAGGCGCTGCGCCTACCGCAGGAGCCGGCCGCCTCGGGCACCAGCTACATGACCCCGCAGCACTCGCTCCGCACGCGCGGCAGCGAGGCAATGTGGAGCGTAGGCCGCATGGCGCCCGAGCAATGCCGTCAGGTCGCGGTGCCGCGCTAGCCTAGCGCAGCGAAAACCGCGGCGATTCCCGGCGGGTCGCACTCCGCGCGCAGCCGCGCGATCGCCTCGTCGATGGCGAAGGCATATTCGTAAGTTCCCCCGTCGTGCCCGACCAGATGCGCGCCCAGGCCCTTGACGAAGTCGATCGCCTGGCGGTTCTCGGCCAAGGTATGCGCGCGGAACTCGGTCAGCCCTTCGGCCCGCGCATCCAGCAGGATCGTCGCGGCGAGTATCTTGCCGAGGCCGAGGCCATGGTAGTCGTCCACCACCGCTACCGAGAACTCGGCCGAGGGGTCATCCTCGCGCGGACGGATCGCGTGGACCGCGCCGATCGCCGGCTGGCCCGGCTCGGCGGTCTGGATCGCGCCCCAGGCGATGTGGAGGTGCCCGTCTGGGCCGACCAGCCGGTCTATCACCCAGTCGGGCGGGGCCGCGGCGCCGGAAAAGAACCGCAGGTAGCGCGAGCGCGGGCTCATCCGCGCGATCCCAGCGCGCAGCCGCTCTTCGTCCGCCGCCTCGATTGTGCGAATGCAAACCGGTTGTCCGTCTTCCAGCAAGGTGTGGATTGCATGCGGTCCGCAAGGCGATCGAAGTGGCTCATCACTCATGTCGGGCGGTTTCCCCAGCGACCACGCTGAACACTGTAAGACATTGCGCCCGCCACGTCGCGCTTCATGGTGCCAGACTGTGTCCGGATAATTTTAACCACTGATTACCCTTAATATTTCAGTGGTGCTCAATGCGCTGACGGTAGCGATAACGCCGATGCACACCCGCCTGACCAGAATTGCGCGCGACGAAGCTGGCAACACACTGGCAATTTTTGCCGCCGCGCTGATCCCTCTGACGATGATGATCGGCAGCGGGCTCGATGTGAGCGTGACGTACATGGCCCGCGCCAAGTTGCAGAACGCCTGCGACGCTGCGGTGCTGGCCGGTCGGCAAGCCATGGAAGGCAACGACTGGAACGATGCAGCCCAGGCCGAAGCCGACAAGTTCTTCGACTTCAACTTTCCGACAGGCACGCACGATGTCACGGATGCTGAATTCGAGGTCGATCAGGACGAAGACGATCCGGCCCAGATCGTGGGCTCGGCTGCAGCCACCGTGCCGACGGTGATCATGCGGATATTCGGCTACGAGCGAATGGAAATCGCAGTGACTTGCGACGCCAAGCGCGATCTCGGCCACAACGACGTGATGCTCGTGCTCGACGTCACCGGCTCCATGGCGCAAGCTCCCTCGAACGGCAGCGGTACCAAGATTGCGCGCCTGCGCGAAGGGGCTGCGGGGCTGTACCGCGCGCTCAACGACGACGAAAACGGCTCGATCACGCGTTACGGTATCATGCCGTATTCCCATACCGTGAACGTCGGACGTTCCCTGCGAAACCGCGATATTCTCGTGAACCAAGCCTATGTGTCGCGCACGATATCGTGCCGGGGGCGTGACTGCTGGTATGTTTACGGTTCGAAGAACGTTCACATCAGCCGGTCCAGCTGGAACAACGGTGCAGGCACCGGAACCGACAACGGCAATCGCCAGGGATTCCGGACCAGCGGCAGCGCATGCATCGAGGAGCGCCCGAGCGTCGGCAATTCGGACAACCCGTTCGAGATCGATGACGTTATCCGCCGCGCCGATGTCGACGATATGGCCGCAAACGGAAACGACACACTGTTCCAGTTCGGTCGCTACGATCCAGGCGTACAGGAGGCGATGTCGCAAGTCGGTTGCCCATCCGAAGCGACCAAGTTGCAAACGTACGACAGCGAAACGGCCTTCCAGACGGCAATCAACTCCGCCACCGCACGTGTCACCGGTGGCACGTATCACGACATAGGGATGCTGTGGGGCACCCGGTTCCTTTCCCGGACCGGGTTCTTCTCGACCGAAAATCCCACCGAGATCGACGACGTTCCCGTCAATCAGCACATCGTATTCATGACCGACGGCATGCTGGACACCGGGGACCTGCTCTATTCCGCACATGGGGTGGAGCGCTACCAGCAGAGGACGCAGGGCGACGGGCCGCTAAACGAACGACACATCTCGCGCTTCGATTCGATTTGTAGCCTCGCCAAGTCGATGGGGGTCACGGTCTGGGTCATCGCGCTCGACGTCACCGATACCGACGACGTTGCTCCGTGCGCGACGAGCGGAGCGCACTTCTACACCAGTGACGGATCCGATCTGGAAGAAATATTCAGTGCGATCGGACAAGGTATTGGCAATCTGAGGTTGACCCGGTGACGCGGATTGCTGCGACCCTGAAGGCGTTGCGTCGGGATGTCCGCGGAGCGACGATCGTGGAGTTCGCTATCGTCGCCCTGCCGATGCTCGTGCTGCTGATGGGTGGCCTCGATCTCGGGTATCAAAGCTATGTCCGCTCTGTGATGCAGGGAGCGCTCAACGATGCCGCACGGAAGGCTGCCGTGCAGGACCCGGAATTCTCCGCCGACGGAGATACGGTTGAGCAGCAGGTCGAGAACCAGATACGCGATCTAGCGGGTACTGTCGCACTCGATGCAACGATAGACGTGGAGCAGAACAGCTTCTTCGATTTCTCCGACATCGGCAATCCCGAGAAGCTCATGACCGACGTCAACGACAATGGCCAATTTGACGCCGACGATGGCGACTGCTGGGAAGACGCCAACGGCAACGGCGATTACGACATCGACGCGGGCAGTGCCGGTCGCGGCGGGGCGAACGACGTGATCTTCTATCGCGCTCGCGTATCGATGCCGCGTCTCCTGCCGCTCGACGGCCTTGCAGGGCTGCCCACGACGATCGACATGGTTCTCAGTACTGCAGTCCGCAATCAGCCGTACGGTAACCAGCCCACCCCACCGGTCATCTGCGCGGAGGCTGCGTGATGTCGCGCGGGATCCGCTGCCTGTTTCGCCGTCTGCGCACAGACACTGGCGGCCTTGCTTTCATCGAGTTCGCGTTTGCAGCACCGATTTTCATTGTACTGGTGCTGGCGGGCCTGGAGGTCTCGAACCTCGCCATTGCGCACCTGCGCGTCAGCCAGATGGCGATGGCGGTGGCGGATAACGCCGGACGTGTGACCTCAGGGATCGACGAAGCCAACGTCCACGAGGTCTTCGCCGGAGCGGAGGTGGTCGGTGGAGCGCTCGATTTCGAGGCCAACGGTCGCATCGTTCTTTCCTCGCTGGAGCCTAATCGGCGTAATGGCAACAACAGCGGCCAGACGATCGGCTGGCAACGCTGCTGGGGCGAGCTGGACGTCGACCCGGCCTATGGCGAAGAAGGCGATGGCTCGAATGACAATTCCCTGCGCACCGGATTGGGCCGGGCGGACAATCGCATCGCCGCCGGCGCCAACACCGCGGTGATGTTTGTCGAGGCGACGTACGTCTACCAGCCGCTGGTCGCGACCGGGTATTTCGATCCGCCGACGCTTCGCTACGAGAGCGCCTTCAATGTGCGCGGGCGGCAGAACAACGCGATCAGCAACACGCAAGACCTCGACGTGATGGACTGCGACGACTGACGCGATCGCACCGCGCGCATTCCCGTTCCATCGTGACGCCCGCCAGCACCTCGGCGCGGATATGCTGGTAGATCGGGTGCCCGGGCACGATGTCGCGCGCGTCAACGCGGAAGCGCGTGCGGTGCTGCAGCAGGTAGATCAGCAGCGCATCGCCGCGCCCGCGCCAGCCGTCGACGTCGAAGCCGTCCTCGAGGCTCCACCCGCCATTCAGCGCCCGCTCGAGCGCGCAGTCCTCCAGCCGCAGCACGCCCCACTCCAGCGCCGCGTCCCACGCGGCGGCGAACCCTTCCGCCCCGGGCCGCGCGCGCAGTTTGTAGAGCGCCTCGAGCGACTTGCCGACCGACCGCGCCGCCTGCTTGACGATGCCGGTCGCCGCGAGCGTGGCGACGAAGCGGCGCTGGCAATCGGGCGTGATCGAATTGGCGCGCGGCTGCCGGTGCAGATAGGGCGCGAAGGCGAGCAGCGGATCGTCATCCTCCGGCGGCGGCGCGACGAACGCGGCGGCGGAGGTCGCCTGGCGCCCGATGGCGCGGGTGGGGACGGGCGGCGAAGCGGGAGGGCGCGACATGGACATGGCGCGCGGGGAGATTGCAGAAAGCGGCCGTGTAGGAAAATGGTTTGATCGAAACATTCATAACGACGCTATTCGATCGCATTTCGCTTTGACGGATTTATGCTTGCATGCGACCTTCACCGTCATGGTTTGAAGAGGGGTCGCACCCAGTGAGAGAGTTGACGCTAGAAGAACTTGAGCTGATTTCAGGGGGATCCGGGACCCAGCCCGAAATTGTGGTCGTGGCCGACGGTGGCGGCGATTCCGGCGAGATAGTCGTAGTCGCCGATGGGGGCGGAGACTCGGGCGATTCCGGAGATTGGGGTGACTGGGGTGACGGCGACGATTGGGACGATTGGGGCGACTACGGTGATGGCGGTGGCGATGGCGGGGATGGCGCGGACGGTGGCGGAGGAGACGAGGCCAACACGCCTACTGACGACAATCCTCCTCTGGTCTCGGGCGGCGTCGTCAATCTCCACAACGCTGAAAAGGTAAATCAAGGCGTTGCAACGCTGCAGGCGCAGATAGACGCCATGACACCGAAGATACAGGCGTTGGCGGATACCGCGACGGTGATGCTCCCCGACGGTACCGTAATGACTGGTGCGGAGCTAAAGCAACTTTGGAACACAATAGACTTCGTCGTTACCGACCAAACGTTCGGAACCGATCGGGGTGGAGCCTACGATTCCGGAAGCAGGGTTTCGGCAATCAACGTGGACACCATGAACGGGTGGAACGCTTGGCCCGGAGGTCTGGCGTTCATCACGTTGCACGAAATTGCGCATTCGTCGGAGGCAGCGGCGAACGTCGAGACCGCCATGTGGGAAGCGCATCTCGCCGCAGGCGGTACGGCGGCAAACTACGACGCCAGTTCGCCCTATTTCCAGGAGAACGAGGAATTCGCCAACCTGTTTGCCAGAGATACAATGGCTGCGCTCGGCCTGCCTCTCGATCCCAATTTTCCGCCGACCAACGGTTATGAATACGGAGACCTCAGCCAATGATTCGGCTGCCGGTCGTTTCCTTGACGATAGCAGGCCTGATCGGTCTGTGCTGCGCGGCACCATCTATCGCAGCTCCGGAGCAGGGACCGGCGGTGACAGCGGTCTCCAAATGGTCGGTGCGGGGCGTTTTCGGGTTCGGCAGCCTGACCTTCGACTTTCTCTACCAGCGATGGGGGGAGGGCCGGCTCGGCGGGGCGATCGTCGATTGTTCCGACAGTGCACTTTTCTGCATGAGTTCGGATCGGTTCAGAGTGTCGGTTCCGCGCGATTGCGCAATTGCCCGGAAGGCCGAGGTGGGCACGGTCTGGGCGCTCGCGGGCGTCAACACGGCCGTGTACTGGGGCAGCAGCGCGTCTCTTGCGCCGCTTCATGGCAACGGTCGATCACCGGCAACCTACTACGTGGGCGACCCGGAAGTTCCGAATGTCGTTTTCGAGTATGACCCTGCTGTAGGAATCGTCCGGATCCTCAAGGACGAACCGGGCGGCACCGATTTTGCCGATCTCGCGCGCAGGGGCGAAATGGAAAAGTGGCTCAGGGGCTATGCATACGACCCTGCGAAGGCGTCGAAGGTATACAACATGTCCACGTTCGACCGGTTTGGTGCCTGTGATGATACGCGCGCATAGCGCTGTGGCGGTCCGGCGTGAGGCTTGACCGTCCGCCCGAATCCCCTTAAGGGCGCGCTCATCCGAAGGCGGGCGGCAATCCGCGTCGGTCAGATAGAGCTGAACATTGCCGGACATGTCCCGGGGGCCAGTCGCTGATGCGGCATGGCTCTTTTCTATTGAGCGAAAGCTCGGGGCGGCCGTCAAAGTAACCCGGTGTCCTCGCGATCCGGGTGGAGTGTTTCAGGCTCGTGCGATCTTCCGCCAGCGGCGCCATGCGGCTCCGCGTGCGGCGCGCGCGAACTGCGAACCTTTCTCCACCCCGGTCACCCGTGACGCCATTCATGGCCAGGCCCATCCGGGCCGGGCACACGGTGAAGAGAGAAAGTCTTAATGCCGACGATCAACCAGCTGGTCCGCAAGGGCCGCGTTCCGCAGAAGGCCAAGAGCAAGGTCCCTGCGATGGAGCAGAACCCGCAGAAGCGCGGCGTCTGCACCCGCGTCTACACGACGACCCCGAAGAAGCCGAACTCGGCGCTGCGCAAGGTTGCGAAGGTCCGCCTGACCAACCAGCGCGAGGTCATCAGCTACATCCCGGGCGAAGGCCACAACCTGCAGGAACACAGCGTCGTGCTGATCCGCGGCGGCCGCGTGCGCGACTTGCCGGGCGTGCGCTACCACGTCCTGCGCGGCGTGCTCGACACCCAGGGCGTCAAGGACCGCAAGCAGAGCCGTTCGAAGTACGGCGCCAAGCGGCCGAAGTAAGGTTTAGCGCGGCAGGTCCGGCTTCGGACCGCTCTCCCGCCCGGCTACCCTAACGGGGTATCCTCATGGGTGGCCGGGCGGGGGAGTGGGCCGGAGCCGCAGGACGCTCACGGATGTGAGCGGCCACTCCGAAGGAGTTACAAAAGATGTCACGTCGTCGTCGTCCCGAGAAGCGGGAAATCCTGCCTGACCCGAAGTTCGGTGATCAGGTGCTGTCGAAGTTCATGAACAACCTCATGCTCGACGGGAAGAAGTCCATTGCCGAGCGCATCGTCTATGGCGCGCTCGAAACGGTCGAGAGCAAGGCCAAGGCCGATCCGATCCAGATGTTCCACGATGCGCTGAACAACGTGAAGCCGCAGGTCGAGGTGCGTTCCCGCCGCGTCGGCGGTGCCACCTACCAGGTGCCGGTCGAAGTTCGTCCCGAACGTGCCCAGGCGCTCGCCATCCGCTGGCTCATCACTGCCGCGCGCGGCCGGGCCGAGACCACGATGGCCGCACGCCTGTCGGGCGAGTTGCTCGATGCCGCCAACAACCGCGGCAACGCGGTCAAGAAGCGCGAAGACACGCACCGCATGGCCGACGCCAACCGCGCGTTCTCGCATTATCGCTGGTAATACCCATCTAGGGGGCCGGTCCCGGCTGGGGCCGCCCCCTTGCTACCCCCGAGGAATTTGACATGGCCCGCGAATATCCGCTGGAGCGCTATCGCAATATCGGCATCATGGCGCACATCGATGCCGGCAAGACCACCACGACCGAGCGTATCCTCTACTACACCGGCAAGTCCTACAAGATCGGCGAAGTCCACGACGGCGCCGCGACCATGGACTGGATGGAGCAGGAGCAGGAGCGCGGGATCACGATCACCTCGGCGGCAACCACCACCTTCTGGGCGGCGGAAGACGGCCAGGGCCCCAAGCACCGCATCAACATCATCGACACCCCCGGCCACGTCGACTTCACCATCGAAGTCGAACGCTCGCTGCGCGTCCTCGACGGCGCGGTAGCCGTGTTCGACGGCGTGGCGGGTGTGGAACCGCAGTCCGAAACCGTGTGGCGCCAGGCCGACAAGTACGGCGTGCCCCGGATGTGCTTCATCAACAAGTTGGACCGCACCGGCGCCGACTTCTATTACTGCGTCCAGTCGATCGTCGACCGCCTCGGCGCGAAGCCGCTGGTGCTCTATCTCCCGATCGGCGCGGAAAGCCAGCTCAAGGGCGTGGTGGATCTCGTCAACAACCGCGGCATCGTCTGGAAGGACGAGAGCCTGGGCGCCGAGTTCGAATACGTCGCCATCCCCGACGATCTCGCCGACAAGGCCGCGGAATACCGCGAGCAGCTGATCGAGACGGTCGTCGAGCAAGACGACGACGTGATGGAAGCCTACCTCGAGGGCAACGAGCCCGATGTGGCGACGATCAAGGCGCTGATTCGCAAGGGCACCATGGCCCGCGCGTTCGTGCCCGTCACCTGCGGCTCGGCGTTCAAGAACAAGGGCGTCCAGCCCCTGCTCGACGCGGTCGTGGACTACATGCCGAGCCCGCTCGACGTGCCGGCGATCAAGGGCGTGAAGCCCGACAGCGACGAGGAAGACGAGCGTCCGTCAAGCGACGACGCGCCGTTTGCCGCGCTCGCGTTCAAGATCATGAACGACCCGTTCGTCGGCTCGCTCACCTTCACCCGCATCTATTCGGGCAAGCTGACCAAGGGTCAGGTCCTGAACTCGGTCAAGGACAAGAAGGAAAAGATCGGTCGCATGCTGCTGATGCACTCGAACAACCGCGAGGACATCGAAGAGGCATTCGCCGGCGATATCGTCGCGCTGGCGGGCATGAAGGACACGACGACCGGCGACACGCTGTGCGATCCGGCCAAGCCGATCATTCTCGAGCGGATGGAATTCCCCGAGCCGGTGATCGAGCTGTCGGTGGAGCCAAAGACCAAGGCCGACCAGGAAAAGATGGGCGTCGCGCTCAATCGCCTGGCGCAGGAAGACCCCTCGTTCCGCGTCTCGACCGATCACGAATCGGGCCAGACCATCATCAAGGGCATGGGCGAACTGCACCTCGACATCCTGGTCGACCGCATGAAGCGCGAGTTCAAGGTCGAGGCCAACGTGGGCGCCCCGCAGGTGGCCTATCGCGAGAGCCTGGCGAAGCCAGTCGACGTGGATTACACCCATAAGAAGCAGTCGGGTGGCTCGGGCCAGTTCGGCCGCGTCAAGGTCAAGGTGCAGCCGGGCGAGCGCGGCCAGGGTTTCGTCTTCGAGGACGAGATCAAGGGCGGCAACATTCCGAAGGAATACATCCCGGCGATCGAGAAGGGCTTCCGCGAGCAGGCCGAGAGCGGCCACCTCGTCGGCTTCCCGATCATCGACTTCACCGTCACGCTGTATGACGGTGCGTACCACGACGTCGACTCGAGCGCGATCGCGTTCGAAATCGCCGGTCGCGGCGCGATGCGCGAAGTCGCCAGCAAGGCGGGCATCAAGCTACTCGAGCCGATCATGAAGGTCGAGGTCGTGACGCCCGAGGATTACCTCGGCGACGTCATCGGCGATCTCAACTCGCGGCGCGGCCAGATCCAGGGCACCGACACCCGGGGCAATGCCCAGGCGGTCGAGGCGATGGTCCCGCTCGCGAACATGTTCGGCTACGTCAACGAACTGCGCTCGTTCACCCAAGGGCGCGCCCAGTACACGATGCAGTTCTCGCACTACGACGAAGTGCCCGCGAATGTGGCTGCCGAGGTCAAGGAGAAGCTTGCTTAAGGCAGGCGATGAGTCTAGGGGCGGCGCCTGATTCAGCGGGTGCCGTCCTTGTCCCACTGAAATTCAATCTGACAGACAGAGGTTACGAGTAACATGGCAAAGGCAAAATTCGAGCGGAACAAGCCGCACTGCAACATCGGCACCATCGGTCACGTTGACCACGGCAAGACCACGCTGACCGCGGCGATCACCAAGGTGCAGGGCGCCCCGATCGACTTCGCGAACATCGACAAGGCTCCCGAAGAGCGCGAGCGCGGCATCACCATCTCGACTGCACACGTCGAGTACGAGACCGATGCCCGCCACTACGCGCACGTCGACTGCCCGGGCCACGCCGACTACGTCAAGAACATGATCACCGGTGCCGCCCAGATGGACGGCGCGATCCTGGTCGTGAACGCTGCCGACGGCCCGATGCCGCAGACCCGCGAGCACATCCTGCTTGCCCGTCAGGTCGGCGTGCCGGCGCTGGTCGTGTACATGAACAAGGTCGACCAGGTCGATGACGAGGAAATCCTCGAGTTGGTCGAGCTCGAAGTGCGCGAACTGCTCTCGAGCTATGACTTCGACGGCGACAACATTCCGATCGTGAAGGGTTCGGCTCTGGCCGCGCTCGAAGGCCGCGATCCGGAAATCGGCGAGAACTCGATCAAGGAGCTGATGAAGGCCGTCGACGAGTACATCCCGCAGCCGGACCGTCCGATCGACAAGCCGTTCCTGATGCCGATTGAAGACGTGTTCTCGATCTCGGGCCGCGGCACCGTCGTGACCGGCCGCATCGAGACCGGCATCGTCAACGTTGGTGACGAAGTCGAGATCGTCGGCATCAAGGACACCAAGAAGACGACCGTCACCGGCGTCGAGATGTTCCGCAAGCTGCTCGATCGCGGCGAGGCAGGCGACAACGTCGGCGCCCTGATCCGCGGCGTGGCGCGTGAAGAGGTCGAGCGTGGCCAGGTTCTGGCCAAGCCCGGCTCGGTCAACCCGCACACCGAATTCAGCGCCGAAGTCTACGTGCTGTCGAAGGACGAAGGTGGCCGTCACACGCCGTTCTTCGCCAACTACCGCCCGCAGTTCTACTTCCGCACCACCGACGTGACCGGCGAAGTGATCCTCCCCGAGGGCACCGAAATGGTCATGCCGGGCGACAACGTGACGATCGGCGTCAAGCTGATCGCGCCGATCGCGATGGACGAAGGTCTGCGCTTCGCAATCCGCGAAGGCGGCCGGACTGTCGGTTCGGGGGTTGTCAGCAAGATCACGAAGTAATATAGGCCCGCGCGACCGGGGGATTCGTCCCCCGCAAGCCGGACCAGCTTCGGATAAAAAATTCGGTCAGCAGCCCCGCTCTTCCTGGAGACGGGAGGGGGCGGGGCGGCTGATTTTTGTTTGCTCTTTCTCATCGGTATACGGACATGGAAGCCCAGAACATTCGCATTCGCCTCAAGGCGTTCGACCACCGCGTTCTCGACCAGGCGACTGGCGAGATTGCCGAGACGGCCCGCCGCACCGGCGCGCTGATCCGGGGCCCCATTCCGATGCCGACGAGGATCGAGAAGTTCACCGTGAACCGCGGTCCGCACATCGACAAGAAGTCGCGTGAGCAGTTCGAGGTGCGTACCTACAAGCGGCTGCTCGATATCGTGCAGCCCAACGCCCAGACGGTCGATGCGCTGATGAAGCTCGATCTGGCCGCTGGCGTGAACGTGGAAATTAAGCTCGCTTAATCGCCACCCCGGTCGCCGGTCGCGACCTTAAACCGGCCGGAGTTTCAGGGGCCCCAATGGCCCCGCCGCATCGCAAGATCGGCAAGACATTGGGATACCGCCGGACATGTCCGGGTCTGCGTCCCCCGTCTCGCCTCTCCTTTCCGGAGAGGCATTCAGCCCGGACGGGGCGACGTATCATCGAAGGGCTGAGCAAGCACCCGGGGATGGGCCTCGGGTGCCTCTGTGTAGGAGTTTTGACGATGCGCACCGGCGTTATCGCAAAGAAAGTCGGGATGACCCGCCTGTTCCAGGAGGATGGACGTCACGTTCCCGTGACCGTTCTCGCCTTGGAAGACTGTCAGGTCGTTTCCCACCGCACCGCCGACCGCGATGGCTATTTCGCGCTTCAGGTCGGTTCGGGCGAAGCGAAGCAGAAGAACGTCAACAAGCCGCAGCGCGAGCACTTCGCCAAGGCCGAGGTTGGCCTGAAGATGAAAGTCGCAGAGTTCCGCGTCGCCGACGAGGATGGCCTGCTGCCGGTCGGTTCGACCATCAGCGCCGAGCACTTCGTTGCCGGCCAAATGGTCGACGTCACCGGTCACACGCAGGGCAAGGGCTTCGCCGGCGCCATGAAGCGCTGGGGTTTTGGCGGCATGCGCGCGACGCACGGCGTCTCGATCAGCCATCGTGCGCACGGTTCGACGGGTAACCGCCAGGATCCGGGCCGCGTGTTCAAGGGCAAGAAGATGGCCGGCCACATGGGCGACCGTCAGCGCACCCAGCAGAATCTCGAGATCGTCCGCACCGACGCGACCCGCGGGCTGCTGTTCGTGAAGGGTTCGGTCCCGGGCTCGAAGAACGGCTGGCTGCTGGTCCGCGATGCGGTCAAGCTGCCGCTCCCCGAAGGCGCGCCGTTCCCCGGTGCGATCCTCGAGAAGAAGAGCACCGCTCCCGAGCACGAGGAAGCACCCGCCGGCATGGTGGAAGCTGCCGCCGAGCACGAAGTGGTCGAGCAGGTGAGCCCCGAGCAGCAGGAAGAGCTGCTGGAGACGCAGCAGGCCGGGGTCGAGACCGACGCCGAGGCTGAAGCGACCGAGAACACCGCCGAGGAAGGTGCCGACAACGGCGCCACCGACGGCGAGAGCAAGGAGTCCTGATCGTGAAGGTCAAGGTCCAGAAACTGGATGGCAAGGCCTCGGGCGATATCGAGCTGAACGACGACGTGTTCGGCATCGAGCCGCGCGCCGACATCCTTCATCGCATCGTCACCTGGCAGCTCGAGAACCGCCGCGGCACCGCCCGCCCGACGCGCGAGCGTTCGGACGTGGCCCGCACCGGCAAGAAGTTCGGTCGCCAGAAGGGTGGCGGCACCGCCCGTCACGGCAACCGCGGCGCACCGATCTTCATCGGCGGCGGCAAGGCCCACGGCGCGCGCAAGCGCGACTTCGCCCAGTCGCTCAACAAGAAGCTGCGTGCGCTCGGTCTGCGCATGGCGCTGTCGAGCAAGGCCAAGGACGGCCTTGTCATCGTTGACAGCCTCGATCTGAAGGATGCCAAGACCAAGGCTCTCGCCGCGCAGTTCGGCAAGAACGGCTGGAACGGCAAGGTCCTGGTGATCGACGGCGAGAGCGTGAACGAGGGTTTTCGCAAGGCTTCGGGCAACCTGCCGGGCGTGAACGTCCTGCCGGCCATCGGTGCCAACGTCTACGACATCCTGAAGCACGACACGCTGGTCCTGACCAAGGACGCGGTCGAAAAGCTGGAGGCGCGTTTCAATGGCTAAGAAGCAGGAAATCGACGCCCGTCACTACGACGTGATCCTGGCGCCGCACATCACCGAGAAGGCGACGCTGCTCTCCGAGCACAACGCGACCGTCTTCAAGGTGGCCGGCGACGCCACCAAGTCGCAGATCAAGGAAGCCATCGAGGCGCTGTTCGACCGCAAGGTCGCCGGCGTGAACACGCTGGTTACCAAGGGCAAGACCAAGCGGTGGAAGGGCAAGGCCTACCGTCGCAGCGACGTGAAGAAGGCGATCGTGACCCTCAAGCCGGGTCAGGATCCGATCGACATCACCGAAGGCGTGAGCTGATCCCATGGCACTGAAGAACTACAAACCGACGAGCCCCGCCCGGCGCGGCCTCATCCTCGTCGACAAGTCGGCGCTCTACAAGGGCAAGCCGGTGAAGTCGCTGACCGAGGGCAAGCGCAAGACCGGCGGCCGCAACAACAAGGGTCATGTCACCTCGCGCGGCATGGCCGGTGGCCACAAGCAGAAGTACCGCTACATCGACTTCAAGCGTCGCAAGTGGGACGTCGAAGGCACCGTTGAGCGGCTCGAATACGATCCGAACCGCACCGCCTTCATCGCGCTCATCAAGTACGCCGACGGCGAACTGGCTTACATCATTGCACCCCAGCGTCTCGCTGTCGGTGACAAGGTGATCGCCGGCGAGCGGACCGACACCAAGCCGGGCAACGCGATGCTGCTGGGTCAGATGCCGGTCGGCACGATCTGCCACAACGTCGAGATGAAGCCGGGCAAGGGCGGCCAGATCGCCCGTTCGGCCGGAACCTACGTCCAGCTCGTCGGTCGCGACCGCGGCATGGTCATGGTCCGCCTCAACAGCGGCGAGCAGCGTTACGTTCGCGGCGACTGCATGGGCACGGTTGGCGCGGTCTCGAACCCCGACAACCAGAACCAGAACCTTGGCAAGGCCGGTCGTCGCCGCTGGATGGGCATCAAGCCGCTCACCCGCGGTGTCGCCAAGAACCCGGTCGACCACCCGCACGGCGGCGGTGAAGGCCGCACCTCGGGTGGCCGTCATCCGGTCACCCCGTGGGGCAAGCCGACCAAGGGTGCACGCACCCGCCACAACAAGAGCACGGACAAGATGATCATCCGTTCGCGCCACGCCAAGAAGAAGAGGTAATCGGACATGGCTCGTTCCGTCTGGAAAGGTCCGTTCGTGGAGCTTAGCCTTCTGAAGAAGGCCGAGGACGCCCAGGAAAAGGGCGGCCGTGCGCCGATCAAGACCTGGTCGCGTCGCAGCACGATCCTGCCGCAGTTCGTCGGCCTGACGTTCAACGTCTACAATGGCCACAAGTTCATCCCGGTGTCCGTCTCGGAAGAGATGGTCGGCCACAAGCTCGGCGAGTTCGCGCCCACGCGCACCTTCCCGGGTCACGCCGCCGACAAGAAGGGTAAGCGCTGATGAGCAAGCAGAAAGCCCCCCGCCGCGTTGCGGACAACGAGGCGCTGGCCGTCGGCACGACCATTCGTGGCTCGGCGCAGAAGCTGAACCTGGTTGCCGCGCTGATCCGCGGCAAGAAGGCCGAGGACGCGCTGAACATCCTCGCGTTCTCGAAGCGCGCGATGGCCAAGGACGCGACCAAGGTGCTCGCTTCGGCGATCGCCAATGCCGAGAACAACCACAACCTGGATGTCGATGCCCTGATCGTGGCGGAAGCCTCGGTCGGCAAGTCGGTCACCATGAAGCGCTTCCACACCCGTGGTCGCGGCAAGTCGACCCGCATCCTCAAGCCGTTCAGCCGGCTGCGCATCGTGGTCCGTGAAAGCGAGGAGGCCTAAGTCATGGGTCATAAATCGAACCCCATCGGCCTGCGCCTGCAGATCAACCGCACCTGGGACAGCCGCTGGTATGCCGAAGGGCGTGGCTATGCGCAGCTGCTCAAGGAAGACATCGCGATCCGCAAGTTCATCGTCGACACGCTGCCGCAGGCGGCGATCTCGAAGGTGGTGATCGAGCGTCCGGCCAAGCTGTGCCGCGTGTCGATCTATGCTGCCCGTCCGGGCGTCATCATCGGCAAGAAGGGCGCGGACATCGAGAAGCTGCGCTCGCAGCTCGCCAAGATGACCGACAGCGACGTGAAGCTGAACATCGTCGAAATCCGCAAGCCGGAAATCGACGCCAAGCTGATCGCCCAGGGCATTGCCGACCAGCTGATCCGCCGCGTGGCGTTCCGCCGGGCGATGAAGCGCGCGATGCAGTCGGCCATGCGTCTGGGTGCCGAAGGCATCAAGATCATGTGCGGCGGCCGTCTCGGCGGTGCCGAAATCGCCCGCGTCGAGCAGTACCGCGAAGGCCGCGTGCCGCTGCACACCCTGCGTGCGAACGTCGACTATGCTGCTGCCGAGGCGCTGACCGCCTACGGCATCATCGGCATCAAGGTGTGGGTCTTCAAGGGCGAGATCCTCGCTCACGATCCGACCGCGCAGGACCGCCTGATGATGGAAGCGCAGACTTCCGGCGTCCGTCCGATGTCCGACCGGCGCTAAGGTAGAGTAAGCAAGATGCTGCAACCGAAGAAAACCAAGTTCCGCAAGGCCTTCAAGGGCCGGATCAAGGGCGCTGCCAAGGGCGGCACTGCGCTGAACTTCGGCTCGTATGGCCTCAAGGCCCTCGAGCCCGAGCGGATCACCGCGCGCCAGATCGAGGCGGCCCGCCGTGCGATCACGCGCCACATCAAGCGCCAGGGGCGTCTGTGGATCCGCGTGTTCCCCGACGTGCCGGTGTCGAAGAAGCCTGCCGAGGTCCGTCAGGGCAAGGGCAAGGGCTCGGTCGAATACTGGGCCGCGCGCGTCAAGCCGGGCCGCATCCTGTTCGAACTCGACGGCGTCGCCGGCCCGCTGGCCGCCGAGGCGTTCGAGCGTGCGGCGATGAAGCTGCCCATCAAGACGAAGGTCGTCGCCCGTCTCGGCGACACCTCGCACCTGGAGGGTTGATCGATGGCCCAGAAGAAGACCACCAAGGTCGAGGACCTGCGCACCAAGTCCGACGACCAGCTCGATGCCCAGCTCACCGAGCTGAAGCGCGAGCAGTTCAACCTCCGCTTCCAGGCGGCGACCAACCAGTTGGAAGCCCCGGCGCGGATCCGCGAAGTCCGTCGCTCGATCGCGCAGATCAAGACTCTGCAGACCGAGCGCGCCGCTGCCGCCAAGAAAACCGCGGCTTGAGGAGCTAGACAATGCCGAAGCGTATCCTGATCGGGACTGTCACCTCCGACAAGACCGACAAGACCGTCACCGTGCTGGTCGAGCGCAAGGTGAAGCACCCGCTCTACGGGAAGATCATCCGCCGTTCGAAGAAGTACCACGCGCACGACGAGAAGAACGAATTCACCCTGGGCGACGTCGTCCGGATCGAGGAAACCCGCCCGATCTCGAAGACGAAGACCTGGCAGGTGATCGACCGCGTCGTGTCCGGCGGCGTCCAGGCGGTGGAAGCCGACCTCGACGTGGCCGAAGCGGGCAACTGAGCATAGCGATTAGGAACTGCCGGACTGGTTCCGGCAAGCCAATGAGAAGGAAGACGGATCGATGATCCAGATGCAATCCAATCTCGACGTCGCGGACAACAGCGGCGCGAAGCGCGTCCAGTGCATCAAGGTGCTGGGCGGGTCGAAGCGCCGGACTGCCTCCGTGGGCGACGTGATCGTGGTTTCCGTCAAGGAAGCCCAGCCGCGCACCAAGGTGAAGAAGGGCGACGTCCATCGCGCCGTGATCGTGCGCACGAAGAAGGACGTCCGCCGCCCCGACGGCAGCGTGATCCGTTTCGACTCGAACGCCGCGGTCCTCGTCAACAAGAACGAGGAACCGATCGGCACCCGTATCTTCGGGCCCGTCGTGCGCGAACTGCGCGGCCGCGGCTTCATGAAGATCATCAGCCTCGCGCCGGAGGTGCTGTAATGGCCGCCGCAAAGATCAAGAAGGGCGACAGCGTCGTCGTGCTCTCGGGCAAGGACAAGGGCCGCACCGGCACCGTCCAGGCCGTGATGCCGAAGGATGGCAAGGTCGTCGTCGACGGGATCAACATGATCGCCCGTCACCGCAAGCCGAGCCAGGCGAACCCGCAGGGCGGCATCGACCGCAAGCCGGCGCCGATGCACATCTCCAAGGTCGCGGTGGCGGACCCCAAGGATGGCAAGCCGACCCGCGTCCGCTTCGAAACCAAGGACGGCAAGAAGGTCCGCGTGGCCGCCAAGTCCGGGGAGACCATCGATGGCTGATTACACCCCCCGCATGCGCAAGCGCTACGACGACGAGATCGTCAAGGCGATGACCGAGAAGTTCGGTTACAAGAACGCGCTCGAGGTGCCGAAGCTCGAAAAGATCACGCTCAACATGGGCGTGGGCGAGGCGAGCCAGGACAAGAAGAAGGTCCAGACCGCCGCCGAGGAAATGGCGCTGATCGCCGGCCAGAAGGCGGTCATCACCAAGGCGAAGAAGTCGATCGCGCAGTTCAAGCTGCGCGAAGGCATGCCGATCGGTTGCAAGGTCACCCTGCGCCGCGAACGTATGTACGAGTTCCTCGACCGCCTCGTGACCGTCGCGATGCCCCGCATTCGCGACTTCCGCGGCCTGAACCCCAAGAGCTTCGACGGTCGCGGCAATTATGCCATGGGCCTGAAGGAGCAGATCGTGTTCCCGGAAATCTCGTACGACCGTATCGAGAAGGTCCGCGGGATGGATATCATCGTGACCACCACGGCGAAGACCGACGAAGAAGCGCGCGAGCTGCTCCGTCTGTTCGGCTTCCCGTTCCCGGCGCCCGAAGAAGCGGCCTCGGAAGAGAAGGAAGCGGCGTAAGCCGCTCCCTGACCTGGAAATAGGAAAGAGAGCTTAAGTCCAATGGCGAAACTGAGTTCCATCAACAAGAACGAGAAGCGCAAGGCTCTCGTGAAGAAGTACGCGGCCAAGTACGCCCGGCTTAAGGCCGTCGCGGACGACGAATCGCTCGACGAGGGCGAGCGTCTGATCGCGCGTCTCAAGCTGGCGGAAATTCCCCGCAACGGGAATCCCACCCGCGTGCGCAACCGCTGCAACACCACCGGCCGCCCGCGCGGCTACTACCGCAAGTTCGGCCTCAACCGCATCGAACTGCGCGACCTCGGCAACAAGGGCCTGATTCCGGGCCTGACCAAGTCGAGCTGGTGAGGATCTAGACGATGGCATTGACCGATCCCCTGGGTGATATGCTCACCCGCATCCGCAACGGCCAGCAGGCGAAGAAGGACAGCGTCCTCTCGCCCGCGTCGACCCTGCGTGCAAACGTGCTCGAAGTGCTCCAGCGCGAAGGCTACATCCGTGGCTTTTCCGAGGACACGACCGGCAAGCACAAGGCGCTGCGGATCGAACTGAAGTATTTCGAGGGCGAGCCTGCGATCAAGCACGTTGCCCGCGTCTCCAAGCCGGGCCGCCGCGTGTACTCGGGTTCGAAGGAACTCCCTGTGGTGCGTAATGGCCTCGGCATCACCATCGTCTCGACGCCGCGCGGCGTGCTTTCCGACGCGGAAGCCCGTTCGCAGAACGTCGGCGGCGAAGTGCTGGCGGAGGTATTCTGATGAGCCGCATCGGCAAAAGGCCGGTGGCGATCCCCAGCGGGGTGACGGCCACCATCGACGAAGGCAAGCTGACCGTGAAGGGGCCCAAGGGGACCCTCGCGATGGGCCTGACCGACCTGATCGAGTACAAGCTCGATGACGGCCAGATCAGCGTCAAGCCGGCCAACGACACGCGCGCCGCGCGCAACCACTGGGGCATGCAGCGCACCCTGGTGTCGAACCTGGTCGAAGGCGTCACCGACGGCTTCACCAAGATCCTCGACATCAAGGGCGTCGGTTATCGCGCCAGCGCGCAGGGCAAGAAGCTGAAGCTCCAGCTTGGCTACTCGCACGATGTCGATCTCGACGTGCCGGAAGGCATCGAGGTGAAGACGCCGGACCAGACCACCGTCGAGATTTCGGGCATCGACAAGCAGGCCGTGGGCCAGTTCGCCGCCGAAATCCGCCGCTGGCGCAAGCCCGAGCCCTACAAGGGCAAGGGCATCGCCTATCGCGGCGAGTACATCTTCCGCAAGGAAGGGAAGAAGAAGTAAGATGGCAAAGCTTTCCCTCTTCGCCCGCCGCCGCCGCCGTGTCCGCACGGCGCTGCGCAGCCGCGCCGGCACCCGTCCGCGCCTGTCGGTGCACCGCACCGGCAAGCACATCTACGCCCAGATCATCGACGATGCGGGCGGCAAGACGATTGCCGCAGCCTCGACGCTGGGTGGCAAGGCCTCCGGTGCCAACGTCGCCGCTGCTTCGCAGGTCGGCAAGGACATTGCCGCCGCTGCCAAGAAGGCCGGAGTCACTTCCGTCGTGTTCGATCGCGGCGGCTTCCTGTTCCACGGCCGCGTCAAGGCGCTGGCCGACGCCGCCCGCGAAGGCGGGCTGGAGTTCTGATGATGGCTGACAACGAAACCAACGCTCCGGAAACCGCTGTCGACACGGCTGCTCCGGCTGTTGCCGACACCCCGGCGACCGAAACTCCGGCAACCGGCGGCGACGAAGCTCCCCGCGGCCGTGGCGGCGACCGTGGCGGTCGTGGCCGTGGTGGCGGTCAGGGCGGCAACCGTGACGGTGGCCGTGGCCGTGGTCGCGGCGATCGCCGCGACAACCGCCGCGAGGAAGAAGACGACGGCATCATCGAGAAGCTGGTCCACATCAACCGCGTCTCCAAGACGGTGAAGGGCGGCAAGCGCTTCGGCTTCGCGGCGCTGGTCGTCGTGGGCGACGGTTCGGGCCGCGTCGGCTTCGGTCATGGCAAGGCGCGCGAGGTGCCCGAAGCCATCACCAAGGCGACCGCTGCTGCCAAGAAGAAGATGATCCGCGTTCCGCTCAAGGAAGGCCGCACCCTGCACCACGACGGCAACGGCCGTTTCGGCGCGGGCAAGGTGACCGTCCGTTCGGCGCCCGCCGGTACCGGCATCATCGCCGGTGGCCCGATGCGCGCCGTGTTCGAGAGCCTGGGCGTGGCCGACGTGGTGACCAAGTCGGTCGGCACGTCCAACCCCTACAACATGATCCGCGCCACTTTCGACGCGCTCGCCACCCAGACTTCGCCGAAGTCGGTTGCGCAGCGCCGGGGCAAGAAGGTCGCCGACCTTCTCGGCCGTGGTGGCGCCAGCGAGGCGGAGGCTGAAGCCGACGCCGCTGCGATGGCGGAGTAAGACCGATGGCCGACAAGAAGAAGACCATCAAGATCAAGCAGATCGGTTCGCCGATCCGCCGCCCCGAAAGCCAGCGCAAGATCCTTATCGGTCTCGGGCTGAACAAGATGCACAAGGTCGTCGAGCGTCAGGACACCCCCGAGGTGCGTGGCGCGATCGCGAAGCTCCCGCATCTGGTGGCGATCGTCGACTGACATACCGGCCCTCGCTGTGGCGAAGGCTCAACAAGCGCGAATTAAAGCGAAAGCGAGTGCATTGATATGAATCTGAACGACATCCGCGACAACGCAGGCGCCCGTCACCGCAAGATGCGGATCGGACGCGGCATCGGCTCGGGCAAGGGCAAGACCGGCGGCCGCGGCCAGAAGGGCCAGAAGGCACGCTCGGGCGTCGCCATCAAGGGCTTCGAGGGCGGCCAGATGCCGCTCCACATGCGCCTGCCGAAGCGCGGCTTCAACAATCCGTTCGGCAAGGACTATGCCGAGGTGAACCTGGGCATGGTCCAGAAGTTCATCGACGCCAAGAAGCTCGATGCCAAGGGCGTGCTCGACCACGAAGCGCTCCAGGCCGCCGGCCTCGCGCGTGGCGGCAAGGACGGCGTCCGCCTGCTCGGCAAGGGCGAGCTCAAGACCAAGGTCAGCTTCAAGGTCGCCGGCGCGTCTAAGGGCGCGATCGAGGCGGTCGAGAAGGCCGGCGGCAAGGTCGAGGTGATCGACAAGGGTCCGTCGGAGCACGAAAAGAAGACTGCCCGCCGCGACGCCAACAAGGCTGCCGCCAAGGGCAAGACCGCGAAGTAAACGGAAAATCGGCGCGGGGGGTTCGACATCGGGCCCCCCGCTCCCTATCTAGCCGTCCTGTGCCGGGAGGGACCGGCGCCATACCAGGATCGAAGACATTCCGATGGCATCACGCGCCGACAATATCGCGAGCACCCTGAGCCTCGCCAACTTCTCCAAGGCGACCGAGCTCAAGAAGCGCATCTGGTTCACCATCGGTGCACTGATCGTCTTCCGCTTCCTCAGCTTCATCCCGCTGCCCGGCGTCAATCCGCTGGTGCTGGAAACGCTTTACGACCAGGCGCGCGGCGGCATTCTCGACATGTTCAACATGTTCTCGGGCGGCAGCCTCGAGCGCATGAGCCTGATCGCGCTGGGGGTGATGCCTTACATCACCGCCTCAATCGTTGTGCAGATGGCTGCGGCGCTGCACCCAGCGCTCGGCGCCCTGAAAAAGGAAGGTGCCAGCGGGCGCCAGAAACTCAACCAGTACACCCGCTATGGCACGGTGTTCCTGTGCGTGATCCAGGGCTGGTTCCTCGCTGCGGGCCTCGAGGCCTACGGTGCCCAGAGCGGCCTCCAGGCCGTGGTACAGCCCGGTTACCTGTTCCGCGTCGGCGCGGTGATCAGCCTCGTCGGCGGCACCATGTTCCTCCTCTGGCTGGGCGAGCAGATCACCAGCAGGGGCATCGGCAACGGCGTCTCGCTGATCATCATGGCAGGTATCGTCGCACAGTTCCCCAGCTTCGTGACCAACATGTTCAGCGGTTACAGCGAAGGTTCGATCGGCACGGGCATCGTGATCGGCTTCATCGTGATGGTGGTGGGGCTGATCCTGCTGATCAGCTTCTTCGAGCGCGCCCAGCGCCGCCTGCTGATTCAGTATCCCAAGCGCGCCACGCAGAAGGGCGTGATGCAGGCGGATCGCAGCCACCTGCCATTGAAGATCAATACCGCGGGCGTGATCCCGCCGATCTTCGCCAGCTCGCTGCTGCTGCTGCCGCTGACGATCAGCCAGTTCGCCGGCGAGTCGGTCAGCACCGACACGACCTTCGGCAGCGCGATCGTTTGGCTGAACCAGTACCTCGCGCACGGGCAGCCGATCTACATGCTGCTCTACGCGATCGGCATCGTGTTCTTCTGCTTCTTCTACACCGCCGTGGTGTTCAACCCGGAAGAGACGGCCGACAACCTGAAGAAGAACGGCGGCTTCATCCCCGGCATCCGCCCGGGCAAGCGCACCGCCGATTATCTCGACTATGTCCTGACCCGCATCACCGTGGTCGGCGCGATCTACCTGACCTTCGTCTGTGTCGTGCCCGAATACATGATCGCGCAGACCGGCATTCCGCTGTTCCTCGGCGGCACCAGCCTGCTGATCGTGGTCAACGTGACGGTCGATACCATCACCCAGATCCAGTCGCACCTGCTGGCGCACCAGTACGGCGACCTGATCAAGAAGGCGAAACTCAAGGGGCGCCTGCGCTAGGGCAGACCGGCCAGAGGGGGATTGCGAAGTGAACCTCATCCTGTTGGGTCCTCCGGGCGCGGGCAAGGGCACCCAGGCGGCACACCTGGTCGAGACGCGCGGGATGCGCCAGCTTTCGACCGGCGATATGCTGCGCGCCGCCGTCAAGGCGCAGACCGAGGTCGGCCTTCGCGCGAAAGCGGTGATGGAACGCGGCGAGCTGGTCTCCGACGAGATCGTCTCCGCCCTGATCGACGCCGAACTGGCAGCGATGGGGCCGGAGACGGGCGCGATCTTCGACGGCTACCCCCGCACCGCCGCTCAGGCCGCCTCGCTCGACGAAATCCTCGCCGCCCATGGCCGGGCGCTCGACCACGTTATCGAGCTCGAGGTGAACGAGGACGCGCTGGTCGACCGGATCACCGGCCGCTTCACCTGCGCCAGTTGCGGCGAGGGCTACCACGACCGTCACAAGCTGCCCGCTAAGGACGGCACCTGCGACAAGTGCGGCTCGACCGAATTCAAGCGCCGCCCCGACGACAACGAGGAAACTGTGCGCACGCGCATGGCTGAATATCGCGCCAAGACCGCGCCGATCCTGCCGCTCTACGAAGCACGCGGGATCGTGACGCGGGTCGACGGCATGGCGCCGATCGGCGACGTCACCGGCGCGATCGACACGATACTCGGCTGACGCTTGCCGCGCCCGCGCGGCGCGCTACAACGGCGGCATGATCCGCACCCTCGTTCTGGCGGCCTCGCTCGCCGCCGTCGCCGCACCTGCCGCAGCCGAAGTGGTCGAGCAGACCGACGACGGCTTCACCACCAGGAACACGGTCGAGGTCACGGCCTCGCCCTACGAAACCTGGCAGGCGCTCCTCGCGCCGGGCCGCTGGTGGGAGGATTCGCATACTTGGTCGGGCGATTCCGACAGCATGTATATCAGCGCGCAGGGCGGCGGGTGCTTCTGCGAACTGCTGCCCGCACCGGAAGGCGCACCTGAAGGCGTGCGCCGGGGCAGCGCGCTGCACATGGTCGTGCTCCAGGCGAACCCGCCCTCGGTCCTGCGTATGCGGGGCGCGCTCGGCCCGCTGCAGAGCGAGCCGGTCGACGGGGTGCTGACGATCACCATCTCGGAAAGCGGCGAGAACACGAAGATCGTCTGGGACTACGTTGTGGGCGGCCACATGCGGTTCGAGGTGCCGACGATCGCCAAGGCGGTCGACGGTGTGATGGCGGCGCAGCTGCGCGGACTGGCCAAGGTGCTCGGCCCGGCGAAGGCGGCCACCGCCGCACCCGCCGCACCCGCCGCACCCGCCGAAGCGGACGAAGCTGCGGCGGAAGAGCCTGCCGCACCGGCCCGCCCGAGCGTCGACGAAGCCTTCGGCGACCTCGGCGACGACGAATAGGTTTTCGCCTGCCAGCAATCGCTTGGCGGAGGCGAAAACGCCGCTAGGATGCCGCCACCTACCGAGCGCGAGTCGCAATCGCGCCGCTTGTCATGGGTCGCTCGTTCGCCGCCCGATTGAATCCGATCGGACGGCGCCATCAAACGAGAGGGGGCGACCTTGGCATCAGTTTACGACCGGCACGTCGATTTACCGCGCTTCATGGAAGGCGTGAGCAAGCGCAATCCGCACCAGCCCGAATTCGTCCAGGCAGTGCAGGAAGTGGCCGAAGACATCTTCGAATTCATCGAGGACAAGGAACAGTACCACGAGGCGCAGATCCTGCGCCGGATCGCCGAGCCTGATCGCGTCGTCAGCTTTCGCGTGTGCTGGGAAGACGATGCCGGCAACGTGCGCGTCCAGCGGGGCTGGCGGGTGCAGAACAACAACGCCATCGGTCCCTACAAGGGCGGAATCCGCTTCCACCCGAGCGTGACCGAGAGCGTGCTCAAGTTCCTCGCCTTCGAACAGACCTTCAAGAACGCGCTCACCGGGTTGCCGATGGGCGGCGGCAAAGGCGGATCGAACTTCAACCCCAAGGGCAAGAGCGTGCGCGAGATCATGCGCTTCTGCCAGTCGTTCATGACCGAGCTCTATCGCCACATCGGCGCCGACATCGACGTGCCCGCGGGCGATATCGGCGTGGGCGGGCGCGAGATCGGCTACATGTTCGGCCAGTACAAGCGCATCACCAACGAATTCACCGGCGTACTGACCGGGAAGGGCCTCGAATACGGCGGCTCGATGATCCGGCCCGAGGCGACCGGATATGGCGCGGTCTATTTCCTAGCCAACATGCTCGCCACCAAGGACCAGGACCTGACCGGCAAGACCGCTGTGATTTCCGGCTCGGGGAACGTGGCGACCCATGCCGCGGAAAAGATCGTCCAGCTCGGCGGGAAGGTGCTGACGCTGTCCGATAGCGGCGGCTTCGTCCACGATCCCGACGGATTCGACCAGGGCAAGATCAACTGGGTCAAGGAACACAAGACCCACCGGCGCGGCCGGATGGAGGACTATGTCGCCGAGTTCAAGGGCGCGACGTTCCATGCCGGCAAGACCCCGTGGGGCGTGAAGTGCGACGTGGCGCTGCCCTGCGCGACGCAGAACGAGCTGCTCGGCGAGGATGCGAAGACGCTGGTCGCCAACGGCTGCATCGCGGTCTCCGAAGGGGCCAACATGCCGACTGACCTCGACGGGGTGCACCACTTCAAGCACGCCAAGATCCTCTACGCGCCGGGCAAGGCTTCGAACGCGGGCGGGGTGGCGGTCTCGGGCCTCGAGATGAGCCAGAACTCCGAACGCCGTGCGTGGAAGGAGGAGGAACTCCAGCAGATGCTCAAGGACATCATGCTCGGCATCCACGGCCGCTGCGCCGAATACGGCGACCGCGGCGGCGGCTACATCGACTACGTCAAGGGTGCCAATATCGCCGGCTTCAAGAAGGTTGCCGACGCGATGCTGGCATTCGGGGTGGTCTAGAACGCTTCGACGCGCCGGGGCTCCAAGGGTTTTGACAAGCCGCGCGGCTTGTGTAGTATCCCTTGCGTTGACCGGCGCGCCGCCCATATGGGCCGGTGTCGTCGCTCGTGCGTGCTTGCCTGTTGACCTATCGGTCGAATCGCCCTAAGCGCGCCGTTCATTCGACAGTCTCGGACAGGTCCGGCAGGCCGCCAACGTGCGCGCCATCCGGGCTCTTTGCCGTAACGGCGGACGAGGCAGTCGGTGAGCAACAGCGTTGAGATAGGCGGCGACGAACTGTCGGCCTCCTGTGGAGCATGGAGAAGTAAGTGGCTCGTATTGCCGGGGTAAATATCCCCACCAACAAGCGCGTGATCATCGCGCTCACCTACATTCACGGAATCGGCCGCACGACGGCGCTCGCGATCGCCGACAAGCTCGGCATCGATCACACCCGCCGGGTGCAGGACCTCTCGGATGCCGAGATTCTGCAGATCCGCGAGGCGATCGACGCGGACCACACCGTCGAGGGCGACCTGCGCCGCGAAACCGCGATGAACATCAAGCGGCTGATGGACCTCAAGTCCTATCGCGGCTTGCGCCACCGTTCGGGCCTCCCGGTCCGCGGCCAGCGCACGCACACCAACGCCCGCACCCGCAAGGGCAAGGCCAAGCCGATCGCCGGCAAGAAGAAGTAAGCTCGCCGGGGTCCTCCCCGACGGCTTTTCCCTTCTCGCATTTTTGTAAGGAATACGAACCATGGCACGCGAACCCGGCCGGATCAGGCGGCGCGACAAGAAGAACATCTCGAGCGGCGTCGCGCACGTCAATGCGAGCTTCAACAACACGATGATCACCATCACCGATGCGCAGGGCAATGCGATCAGCTGGTCCAGCGCCGGGATGATGGGCTTCAAGGGCAGCCGCAAGTCGACTCCCTATGCCGCCCAGGTCGCCGCCGACGATGCCGGCAAGAAGGCCGCCGAGCACGGCGTCCGCACGCTGGAAGTCGAGATCAAGGGTCCGGGTTCGGGCCGCGAAAGCGCGCTGCGCGCCCTCCAGGCGGTCGGCTTCACGATCACCTCGATCCGCGACGTCACGGCGATCCCGCACAACGGCGTGCGGCCTTCGAAACGTCGCCGCGTCTGATCCGTACCTGCCCGGCAAGGTCGCTCCTTGCCGTCTCTCTACGGACCGGACGCGCCCTCACCGGCGCCCCGGTCCGCCCGCATTGAAACCCTAGGGGATATCCATGTCCGTCAACACCAAGAACTGGCAGGAACTCAAGAAACCCAACAGCCTCGAAGTCAAGGAAGGCGGCGACCGCAAGCGCAAGGCGACTTTCGTCGCCGAGCCGCTCGAGCGCGGCTTCGGCCTGACGCTCGGCAACGCGCTGCGTCGCGTGCTCCTCTCCAGCCTTCAGGGCGCCGCGATCACCTCGGTCAAGATCGAGAACGTGCTGCACGAGTTCAGCTCGCTTGCCGGCGTGCGCGAGGACGTGACCGACATCGTCCTCAACGTGAAGCAGATCGCGCTCAAGATGGAGGGCGAAGGTCCCAAGCGGCTCCAGCTCTCCGTCACCGGCCCCGCTGAAGTGACCGCGGGCGACATCGCGGTGACCGGCGACATCGAGGTCCTCAATAAGGACTTGGTGATCTGCCACCTTGACGAAGGTGCCTCGCTCAACATGGAACTGACCGCCGACACCGGCAAGGGCTACGTCCCGGCAGTGTCGAACCGTCCCGTCGATGCGCCGATCGGGCTGATCCCGGTCGACTCGCTCTATTCGCCGGTACGGCAGGTCAGCTACAAGGTCGACAACGCCCGCGTCGGGCAGGAACTCGACTACGACAAGCTGAGCCTGACCGTCGAGACCGATGGCACGGTGACTCCGGAAGACGCCGTGGCTTATGCCGCGCGCATCCTGCAGGACCAGCTGACGCTGTTCGTCCACTTCGAGGACGGCATCCCGCAGGCGCAGGGCGGCATGATCGGCGTTGCCGCCGAGCCGCAGGAATCGGACGCCAACCAGCTCAACCGCTACCTTCTCAAGAAAGTCGACGAGCTGGAGCTGTCGGTCCGTTCGGCCAACTGCCTCAAGAACGACAACATCATCTACATCGGCGACCTGGTCCAGAAGACCGAGGCCGAGATGCTCCGCACGCCGAACTTCGGCCGCAAGTCGCTCAACGAGATCAAGGAAGTCCTGAGCTCGATGGGCCTGCGCCTCGGCATGGACATCCCCGGCTGGCCGCCGGAAAACATCGAGGAAATGGCCAAGAAGCTCGAGCAGGAACTGCTCGGCTAAGCCACGCGAAACAGGGTGATAGGCGGCGACCCGAACTGCCGCCAGGACCGGGGTACCAGAGGGCACCCATCAAAGTATTACTTTGATAGGACCCGCTATACGGCCCCCTTACGAACGAAGGACAGTACGATGCGTCACAAGATCGGCGGCCGCAAGCTGCAGCGCAAGACCGGGCACCGCAAGGCCCTGTTCCGCAACATGTCGGCCGCGCTCATCAAGCACGAGCAGATCATCACCACCGCGGCCAAGGCCAAGGAACTGCGCCCCTATGTCGAGAAGCTGATCACGCTGGCGAAGCGTGGCGGCCTGTCGAACCGCCGCCTCGCGCACAGCCGCCTGCAGGACGACACCCAGCTCAAGAAGCTGTTCGAGGTTCTGGCCGAGCGTTACGCCGACCGCGAGGGTGGCTACACCCGCGTGATCAAGGCGGGCGTGCGCGCCAGCGACGCAGCGCCGATGGCGGTGATCGAGTTCGTCGACCGCGACGTCGACGCCAAGGGCCAGGATTCGGGCCCCGTCATGACCGACGAGGAAGAATTCGAGGACGCCTGAGGCGTCGCCCGAAAGGGAACAGCGAGGGCCGCGGGGGAAACCCTGCGGCCCTTTCGGTTTCGGGACCCTTTCGTTTGACTGGCCGTCGCGACGTGGCACAACCGCGCACATGATCCGCCACACGCTCGCGCTCGCTGCGCTCCTTGCCGCAGTCCCCGCCACCGCGCAAAGCCAGCAGGAGGCGCTCCAGGCCCGCTACGACCGCGCGCTGGCGGCAGGCTACAAGGCGCTGATGCTATGCAGCGCCATTGCCAACGCGCAGGCAAACGGCACGACGCGCACTGCCGAAAGCGTCGCGGAATGGGAGCTGACCGGCATTCAGGCGCCGCTCGACGCCATCGTGCGCGAGCTCGACCACCGGATATACTACGACCCGAGCAGGACGCAGCTGCGTAGCGTGCATGTTACCTGGGCCGAGGGGAACGTGCAGCCACGAGTTGCTACGTTCGAGCAAGGGCGCGGTTGCTCCGCGCAGCCGCCCGGGTTCACGCAGCCCTGGGCGGTAGCGCCAAGCGAGCCGCCGACAGCGGCAAACCAGCCAGAAGCAGCGCCGGTCGCCGCGCCCGCGCCGCTGGGCAGCGAACGCACCAGTCGGCGCATGTCCCGCGCGCTCGATACCGCATTCGGCGGCGCCTTCGACGCGCGCTATGGGACCGGCGCGCGCACCACCGCCGTGCTGGTCAAGCGGGGCGACGGGGTGGCGGAGCAGTATGTCGATGGCTTCGATGCCCTGACCCCGCAGCGCACCTGGTCGGTGGCCAAGAGCCTGGCGGCCACGCTGATCGGCGCGGCAGTCCATCGCGGCGAGGCGGAAGTCTATGCCTCGGCCTATCTGGGCGCGAACATCGACGATCCCCGCCGCCAGATCTCGATCGACAACGCGTTGCGCATGGCTTCGGGCCGCTATTCCGATACGCCGGGCAACCGCACCGATCCGCTCTACTGGGGCGGTGCGACGGTCGACGAGGTGGCACTCGACTGGCCTGTGCTCGAACGGCCGGGCACTGTGTACCGCTATGCCAACAACGACACGCTTGCGGCGGTTCAGGCCATCGAGGGCACGTTCGAGCGCCATCCGCCTGCCGCCCTGTTCAAAGCGCTTGGCATGACGAACACCGTCGCCGAGACCGACTGGCAGGGCAATTACATCCTTTCGTCGCAGGTCTGGACGACCGCGCGCGACCTCGCCCGCTTCGGCCAGCTTTACCTCGACGGCGGGGTCCTGCCCGACGGTACTCGCGTCCTGCCGGAGAACTGGGTCGAGTACGTCTCAACCTCCTCCGGTCCGCAGCCCGAGGGCGAGTTCGGCTACGGCGCCGGGTTCTGGTTGCTCAACAAGTCCGACGGTGTTCCGCCCGATACCTTCGCCGCATTCGGCAATCGTGGGCAGTATGTCGTCATCGTCCCGAGCCGGAAGGTTGTGATTGTCCGCCGCGGCGAGGACCCGGGCGGCGCGCGGTTCGACATCGCTGCCTTCACCCGCGACGTGCTAGCCGCGCTAACTGACGAGTGACGTTCATAAAAGAACTATCTTATCTGAACGAAGCCTGTCATGCCAATTCAGGCTGATCTCATTGGGGATGGTCTAGATCGAACTCCTGAGCCGGGAACATATCCGCTTCCGGATTGGAGGATTGAACGATGAAGACCATTTCCAAAGCTCTTGTCGGGACCGTCGCGGCTGGCGCGATGGCAATGACTTCCGCCACCCCTGCGATGGCGCAGTATCGCGACCGTGACGACGGCATCGATGCCGGCGACATCATCGCCGGTGCCGTGATCCTCGGCGGTATCGCTGCTGTTGCGGCGGCTGTCGGCAATAACGACCGCGACTATCGTTACGACGACTATCGCTACGACAACAACTACCGCTACGATGCGCGCGGCTATGGTTATGGCTACGGCCAGCGCTACGGCAACCCGCGCCAGGCGGTCGAGCAGTGCGTCCGCACCGTCGAGAACGAAGCGCGCCGCTACGGCTACCGCATGGCCAACGTGACGCAGATCCGCGATGTCGACGACCAGCGCAACGGCTGGCGCGTGCGCGGCAACCTCGTCGTCGACAGCGGCTATGGCCAATACAACAACCGCTGGGGCAACGGCGGCTGGGGTAACGACCGCTACCGCGGCAGCGACAGCGGCACGTTCACCTGCCGGGTCGACCGCGGCCGGGTCTACGATGTCGATTTCAACGGCATCCGCGGCCTGCGCTAAGCGCAGCGGGACATAGAAGTGCGACGGTTGGGCGGTTCAGGCTTTCGACAGCCTGGGCCGCCTAGCCATATCCGCAACCCGCGCGGCATGGTGCCACGCGTGCGGGATGGGGGTCCTGCCATGGCTCGTTTCAAGAGTATTTCCGCTCCGCTCGCTCTTGCCGCTGCGCTTTCTACGAGCGTCACGCCGGCGATGGCCGCCGAGCTGCCTGCGCATGCCGCGCCGGCGGCCTATGCGCCTGCGACGGTGTTCCAGTCGAACGACGTCAACGCCGATCGCTATCGCTGGGATCGCCACCGCTACCGCCATCGCGGGCCCAGCGCGGGCGACGTGCTTGCGGGCGTGCTGATCATCGGCGGGATCGCCGCGATCGCCAATGCCGCAACGCGCGAAAGCCGCCAGCGGGAGGACTATCGCTATCGGGACTACCGCGACCGGGACTACGACTACCGCACGCCGCGCCCAGACAGCCGCTATGATGCACGCGGGATCGACAACGCGGTCAACATGTGTGTCGCCGAGATCGAGCGCGACGTGCGCGTGGCCAGCGTCGACGGGGTCGACCGCACCGGCGCGGGCTGGCTCGTTACCGGCTCGGTCTACGATGGCGAGGGCTTCGCCTGTCGCATCGGCAACGACGGGCGGATCGAGGACGTCAGCTACGGTCAGCGCAGCGCCGGTTACGAGGCCCCGGCTGATGATCGCCAGTGGGACGAGGATACCTATTTGTCCGCCCGCGCGCGTGTCGACGCAGTGCCGCTGGCCGAAGCCGCGCCCACGGCCGAACCGGCACCGACGGACGGGCCGCTGCCTGACTATCCCGGCGGTCCGCTGCCTGGCGATATCGACGCCGACTGATCCTGTTCAACCTTCCCGCTTGCGCTCTGCGTAGGCGGGGAGGGCGAGCTTCCATTTGATTGCTGCCCCGCGCAGCGCGAACCCAGCGACCCAGGCTGCGATCCAGACCGGCGCAGGCGGCAGGCCCGCTATCTCACCGCCGACGGTGATCAGCGCGGCCAGTGCTGCCGCGGTCACGTACAGCTCCGGCCGCATGATGATCGAAGGCACGCCCGCGATCACGTCGCGCGCGATGCCGCCCGCACAACCGGTCACCACGCCCAGTACCGCCGCCGGAACTGGGGCTACTCCGAACGCCAGTGCCTTCGCTGTGCCGAGCACTGCGAAGGCTGCCAGTCCCGCCGCATCCGCCCATTCGAGCAGCTCGTTCTCCCACCACTTGCGCGGAGTCCACCAGGCGATCAGCGCGGTCGCGAAGATCACCGGCGCCACCCACGGATTGTGGAGCCAGAACGCGGGCACGCCGATCAGCATATCGCGCAAGCTGCCGCCCCCGACACCTGTCACCAGCGCGAAGAAGGCCATCGTCACGAAGGTCTGCCGCAGCCGCGCGGCGAGCAGCGCGCCGGTGAGCGCGAAGACCGCTGTGCCGATCAGGTCGAGCGCCGGGGGTAGAGCAGGCGGGTTCACGCCGCGCGTGCCTTGCGCCGCCGGAACATCAGCACGCAGCCGAGCAGCGCGCCGATCGCGCCCAATGCCGCGAACAGGATGAGGATCGGATGCGAGGTATCCTCCCGCGTCTCGAGATCCATGATATGGAGGCCCCACATCACGTCGAACAGTCGCCACCAGCGCGTGCGCACCGCCTCGATCTGCCCGGTGTCGCGACCGACATAGACATGCGTGCCATCGGCCAGCGCGACCTGCCACACCGGCACCTCGCGGCGGAAATCGAACGGAACCGCGTCCGCTTCGAACAGCGCGACGCTCGCCACCTGGTCGCCGCCGACGATATCCCGCGCGACCAGCGCGCGTGTATCGCTCGCCGAAAGCGGCGCAATCGCCTGCCCGGTGGCGAGGTCACGGCGCCGTACGCTCCCGTCCATCATCGTCAGCACCGCCACGGCACGCCCGTCCTGCATCCTGGCGTGGATCTCGCGGATCGGCCCCTCGACTGCGCCGAATGCCTCCCCGGTCAGCGCCAGCGCCTGCGGCTCGGCCTCTACGCGCAGGTGGTCGCCGCGCACCGTCTCGATCGGACGAGCGACCATGACGAGGCCGGTCACGGTCCACATCAGCACCGGTACGCCGACCAGCCAGCCAAGCCAGATGTGCCAGCGGGCGAAGCGCTGCATGATCGATTTGCGGGCCATCGTCGTCCTATCCGTGCAGTATCGCGCCGATTGCGCCTGCCGCTGCGATCGTGTCACGGTCGCCCCAGCGCGGGCCGATCACCTGCATGCCGCAGGGGAGGCCCTCGTGCCCGCCGATCGGCAGCACGGTCGAGGGCAGCATCGGGAAGGTCGCGAGGCCGGCCCAGGCAAGCCCCTCGGCGCCGCGGCGTTCCTCGCCGTCGATCGCAATCATGCCGCGAAACACCGGCTCGTCGCGGTGCGGGAAGGCGAGGATCGGCGCGGGCGGGGCGAGGACGAAGTCGTAGCGTTCGAACAGCGTCTCCCACGCGAAGACGTTGCGTGCCTGCGCGTCGAGCAGGTCGAACCAGTCGGTCGCGCTGGCGCGCTTGCCGTCGGGTGCAGGCGCACCGCGCGCCATGGCGACGTTGAGCATCCGCATGTAGTCGGCGTGCTGCTGTGTAAGGTCGGGCAGGAGGTCGCTGTCGAACTCCACCGCGACGCCCGCAGCCTCCAGCGCCTCGAGCGCCGCCTCCGTCGGCTCGCGCACCGAGGCATCGATGGCGCCGGCGGGATGTTCGGTGAGCGCCAGCAGGCGGCAGTCGCGCAGCGGCTTCGCGCGCGCCGACAGTGGCCGTTCCGCCGTCAGCCCGAGCAGCAGCGCGAGGTCTTCGGCATGGCGCGCCAGCGGCCCGGCGACCGACAGTGCGCCGTCGTGCAGGTCCTGTCCGGCAAAGGCAGGATGATCCTGCCCGTGCTTCGATATCAGCCCCCAGCTAGGCTTGTGTCCCCACACGCCGCAGAAATGCGCCGGAACGCGGATCGAGCCGCCGATGTCGCTGCCGAACTCGCACGGCACCATGCCGCTCGCCACCGCCGCCGCCGAGCCGCCAGAGGAGCCGCCGGGGCTGCGCTCGGGATCGTGCGGGTTGCCGGTGCGCCCATAGACCGGGTTGCTCGATTGCCAGTCGGCGAGGTCGGGCGGGACGTTGGTCTTGCCCAGGATCACCGCGCCCGCCGCCTTGAGCCGCGCAACGACGCGCGCATCGCGGGTAGCGACATTGCCCTTGTAGCGTTCGTGGCCCCACGAGGTCGGCAGCCCGGCGACGTCGAAGCTCTCCTTGACCGTCATCGGCACGCCCCAGAGCGGCTGGTCGGGGCCGGGCGCGGTCATGCCCTGCGCCGTCTCGCGCGCGCGGTCGAAATCGGCGACGGCAATCGCATTGATCGGTGCGTCGAGGTCCTCGATCCGCGCCAGCGCCGCCTCGACTGCCTCGATCGGCGAAAGCGCGCCCGAGCGTATCTGCGCCGCCAGCGCCACCGCACCGGGCTCGTCGGTCAGTTTCGGATAGGCCATGGCGCGTTGTCCCCCTGCCAGCCCATCCTAGGAAAGCCCGCGCTCCGGGGCAAACGGGTTCCGTATGTTCAGCCCGAGGGCGAGGCCGAAACCAAGGATCGGTGCCGCGCCATAGCCGACCAATGGCGTGGGATAGTGCGACATGATCGCCATGATGGCGAAGCCGAACAGCGATCCGGCGATGGTGTAGCGCACCTCGCGCGCGGCAGGCGCGACATGCAGGATGAGGAAGAAGCCCGTGACAAGCGCGGCGAACAGCAGCGCGGCAGCTATCGGCGCAGCAAAGATCAGGTCGGCGAATATCCGCTCGACGAACGGCTGCGGCGGCAACTCGCCCCGCATCGCCATGATCAGGCTGGCGAAGAAGCCGATGATCGCGACGACGGCAATCTTCCAGTCCCTGGTCACATGATACAGTCCGACGGCGGCGAACGTCAGCGCGAAGCCGGTCGCGGCGTCGGGCTGAAGAAACGCGGCGATAAGCGCGGTCAGCAACAAGGGCGGCGCGTAGTCCGTTTCGATTGCCGCAAAAGCGACCAGCACCGGAACGGCGAGCATCCCGGCGTGGAGCGTGAAGGGGCCCAGCGGCAGCCAGCGGCTGATCCCCGCTGTGGTCGGTCCGGTGACCAACGGCAGGAACAGCAGCACGATACAGCCGAGGGCAATCAGGCGGCGCGGCCATAGTCCGGCCAAGCCCGGCGCTACGGCGATCCACAGCGCGGCCAGCACCAGCGCGATCGAATTGACCAGCACGAAGGTCGTCGGCGCTCCGAATGCGGCCAGATAGGCGATGCCAGCGAGCACCGGAACGGCGAGCGCTCCGGCTGCTCTCAGTCGCGGCTGGACGCCCGACCGGTCGTTCATCACATATGGATCGGCTTGCCGGTCACCGCCATCGCGGCTTCCTTGATTGCCTCGCTGTGCGTCGGGTGGGCGTGGCAGGTGTAGGCGATGTCCTCGCTGGTCGCACCGAATTCCATTGCCTGCGCCGCCTGCGCGATCATCGTACCCGCGACGCTGGCGATGCACCAGACGCCGAGCACCTTGTCGCTATCCGCGTCGGCGATGATCTTGACGAAGCCATCGGGTTCATGATTGGTCTTGGCGCGGCTGTTCGCCATCATCGGGAACTTGCCGACCTTGACCGTGCCGCGGGCCTTGGCCTCGTCTTCGGTCAGGCCGACGCCCGCGATTTCGGGCCAGGTGTAGACGACGCCGGGGATCACCGCGTGGTTCACGATGCCGGTCTGGCCGGCGATGTTCTCGGCGCAGGCGATGCCCTCGTCCTCGGCCTTGTGCGCCAGCATCGGGCCGGGGATCACGTCGCCAATCGCCCAGACGCCGTCCACCTTGGTGCGGAAATCGTGGTCGGTCTCGATCTGCCCGCGCGGGTTGAGTTCCAGGCCGATATTCTCGAGACCCAGTCCCTCCGTGTTCGGCCGGCGCCCGATCGAAACCAGCACGCAATCGGCTTCCAGCTTAGTGGCTTCGCCACCTGCGGCGGGTTCCAGCGTCAGCGTGGCCGTCTTGCCCTTGACCGTGCAGCCGGTGACCTTGGTGGCAAGGCGCAGTTCCATGCCCTGCTTCTTGAAGATCTTGGCCGCTTCCTTGCGCACGTCCATGTCCATGCCGGGGAGAAGCTGGTCGAGGAATTCGACCACGATCACTTCTGCACCGAGCCGACGCCAGATCGAACCCATCTCGAGCCCGATCACCCCGCCGCCGATGACGACCATTGTCTTGGGCACGGCCTTGAGTTCAAGCGCGCCGGTGCTGTCGACCACGACCTGCTTGTCGTTGTCTACCTCGACCCCGGGCAGCGGAGTGACCGAGGAACCCGTGGCGATGATCACGTTCTTCGCTGTGACCTTCTCGCCGCCGACCTCGACGGTATGCGCATCGACGAAGCTGGCGCGGCCCTTCTTCCAGTCGACCTTGTTCTTCTTGAACAGGAACTCGATGCCTTTGGTCAGCCCGCCGACCGCGTCGAGTCGCTGGGCGTGCATCTTGTCGAGGTTGAGCTTGGGCGACACCTCGATGCCCATGTCTGCCATTGCGCCGTTCTTGGCCGCATCGAAATATTCGCTCGCGTGGAGCATGGCCTTGGACGGAATGCATCCGACGTTGAGGCAGGTTCCGCCGAGAGTTTCCCGGCTCTCCGCACAGGCGGTCTTGAGCCCGAGCTGCGCCGCGCGGATCGCGGCGACATAGCCGCCCGGGCCGGCACCGATGACGAGGACGTCGTAGTCGTAAGTCTGATCAGCCACCGTTTTCCTCCGCTGGCACTGTGTTCCAGGTCTGGCCCGCCGTGCTTTCGGCGCAGCCGTTGACGATGCCTTCGATCCGCTCGCGGCTCACATCGTCGAGCGTCAGGTTCTCGTCGGCCATGAAGGTATCGGCGCTGCACCGGCATACCTCCGCCACGCGCCCGGCAACGAAACCCGCGCCCTGCGCCACTTCCTGGCACTGCATGGTAACGGCATTGCGAATCTCGCCCTCGACCGCTTCACCGGCGATCTGCTGCGCGGCATCGCAGCCGGTGAGCGCAAGCGCGGCGAGCGCTGTCATGGCGATCCTGTTCGACATCGCGCTCATCACAGGTCGATCAACAGGCGCGTCGGGTCCTCGATCGCCTCCTTGATCGTTTTCAGCGCGGTCACCGCCTCGCGCCCGTCGATCAGGCGGTGGTCGTAGGAGAGCGCGATGTACATCATCGGGCGGATCACGATCTCGCCGTCACGCACGACGGGGCGGTCCTCGATCCGGTGAAGGCCGAGTACAGCGCTCTGCGGTGGGTTGATGATCGGGGTGGACATCAGCCCGCCGAAGACGCCGCCGTTGGAGATGGTGAAGGTGCCGCCCTTCATGTCCTCCATCGTCAGCGTGCCGTCCTTGGCGCGCTTGCCGAAGTCGGCGATGTCCTTCTCGATCTGCGCGAAGCCCTTGGCGTGGGCATCGCGGACCACCGGCACGACCAGGCCGTTGGGGGCCGAGACCGCGACCGAGATGTCGACGTAGTCGTGATAGACGATCTCGTCGCCGTCGATCTGGGCGTTGACCGCAGGGATGTCCTTCAGCGCCAGGCACGATGCCTTGGCGAAGAACGACATGAAGCCGAGCTTGATGCCGTGCTTCTGCGCGAACACGTCTTTGTACTTCTCGCGCGCCTCGATCACCGCGCTCATGTCGCAATCGTTGAAGGTGGTGAGGAGGGCGGCGGTGTCCTGCGCGCTCTTGAGGCGCTTGGCGATGGTCTGCCGCATCCGCGTCATCTTGACGCGCTCCTCGCGGCGCTGGCCGTTCGGTGCCTGGGCTTCGGCAGACTCAGCCTGAGCGGGCGCGGACGAGGGAGCCGGGGCGGGGCTGTCGCCCTTGGCCTTGGCCGCCGCCAGCACGTCTTCCTTGGTCAGCCGACCGTCCTTGCCGCTGCCCTTTATCGCGCTCGGATCGACGCCGTGTTCCAGCACCGCGCGGCGCACCGCGGGGCTGAGCGTCTGCGCGTCGCCTTCCTGTGTCGGGGCGGGCGCGGTCGCCACGGGAGCCTGCTCAGCCTTCGGCTGCGCGGCCTCGCGCGGCTGGACGTCGGTGCTCTCGCCCGCGGCCACATCGTCGAGCACGGTCGCGATTACCGCGCCAACGGCCACGGTCTCGCCTACTTCGGCCTTCAGTTCGCCGATCACGCCCGCAACCGGGCTCGGTACCTCGACCGCGACCTTGTCGGTCTCCAGGCTCGCGATCGGCTCGTCCACCTTCACCGCGTCGCCCGGCTTCTTCAGCCATTCGCCGATCGTGCCTTCGGTGACCGATTCACCGAGCGTGGGGACCTTGATTTCCGTGCTCATTTTGCTTTCCTCAGGCCTTCTTCCGGCGGCGGATTTCCTTGCGGACCGACAGGCCCAGCGCATTGCCGATCAACGCGCCCTGTTCGCTTTCGTGCCGCTTGGCGAGGCCGGTGGCGGGCGAGGCGCTGGCGACGCGACCTGCATAGCGCGCGCGCTCGACCTTCGACTTGGCCGAAGCAAGCGCTTCCTCGATGAACGGTTCGACGAAGAACCATGCGCCGTTGTTCTTCGGCTCTTCCTGGCACCAGACCACTTCTTCGAGGTTCGGCATTCGCGCCAGCCGCTTGGCCAGCGGTTCGCCGGGGAAGGGGTAGAGCTGTTCGAGGCGGATAACCTGCGTGTCGTCGATGCCGGCGGCGTCGCGCGCTTCCATCAGGTCGTAGGCGACCTTGCCCGAACACAGGATGACCTTCTTCGTGGCTTCGTCCGCCGCACCGTTGCGGTCGGACAGGATGCGCATGAAGTGGCCTTCGCCGACGAAATCGCTTGCCTCGCTCTTGGCGGCGGGATGCCGCAGCAGCGACTTGGGCGTCATGATCACCAGCGGCTTGCGGAACGGCCGGTGCATCTGGCGCCGCAGGACATGGAAGTAATTCGCCGGCGTGGTGATGTTGCACACCTGCATGTTGTCCTGCGCGCAGAGTTGCAGGAACCGCTCGAGCCGGGCGGAACTGTGCTCAGGTCCCTGGCCTTCGTAGCCGTGCGGCAGCAGCAGCACGAGGCCGTTGGCGCGCAGCCACTTCGCTTCGGACGCGGCGATGTACTGGTCGATGACGATCTGCGCGCCGTTGGCGAAATCGCCGAACTGCGCCTCCCACAGTACGAGGCTCTTCGGGTCCGCGCTGGCATAGCCGTATTCGAAACCGAGCACGCCGTATTCGCTCAGCGGGCTGTCGTGCACCTCGAACTTGCCGTGTGGCACCGTGGTGAGCGGAATGTACTTGTGCTCGTCGGTCTGGTCGACCCACACCGCGTGCCGCTGGCTGAAGGTGCCGCGGCCCGAATCCTGGCCCGAGAGGCGCACGCCGTAACCTTCGGAGAGCAGCGCGCCGAACGCGAGCGCTTCCGCCGTCGCCCAGTCGAACCCGGTGCCGCTGGCGAACATCTCGCGCTTGGCGTCGAGTACGCGGGCGAGCGTCTTGTGGATCGTGACGCTGTCGGGGACGGTGGTGAGCGTGCGGCCGAGGCTGTCGAACAGCTTCTGCTCGATGCCGGTGGGCACGTTGCGGCGCGCGGTTTCCGGGTCGGCGGGGGCGTGGAGTCCGCTCCAACGCCCGGCGAACCAGTCTGCTTCGTTCGCCTTGTAGCTCTTGGCGCCCTCGAACTCCTGTTCGAGCGTCTGGGTGAAGCGCATTTCGACTTCGGAGGCATAGTCCTTGTCGATTACGCCCTCGGAAACGAGCCGCTGGGCGTAGATCTCGGACACGCGCGGGTGCGCCTTTATCCGGGCGTACATGAGCGGCTGGGTGAAGCTCGGCTCATCGCCCTCGTTATGGCCGAAGCGGCGATAGCACCACATGTCGACCACCACGTCGCGGCCGAAGGTCTGGCGATAGTCGGTGGCGAGCTTGCAGGCGAAAGTCACCGCCTCGGGATCGTCGCCGTTGACGTGCAGGATCGGTGCCTGGACGCCCTTGGCGACGTCCGACGGGTAGGGCGAGCCGCGGCTGAACTGCGGGCTGGTGGTAAACCCGATCTGGTTGTTGATGACGAAGTGGATGCAGCCGCCGGTGTTGTAGCCGCGCACGCCGGAAAAGCCGAAGCATTCCCACACGATGCCTTGCCCCGCGAACGCCGCGTCGCCGTGAATCAGCACGGGCAGGACCTGCTTGTGCTTGCCGTCGCCGATGTCGTCGCGGAACGCCTGCTGCGCGCGGGTCTTGCCCAGCACGATCGGGTCGACCGTCTCGAGGTGGCTCGGGTTGGGGACCAGGCTCATGTGGACCTTGATCCCGTCGAACTCGCGGTCGGTCGAAGTGCCGAGGTGGTACTTCACGTCGCCCGATCCGCCCACATCCTCGGGATTGGCAGTGCCGCCGGAGAACTCGTGGAAGATCACGCGGTAGGGCTTGGCAAGCACGTTCGCGAGCACGTTGAGCCGACCGCGGTGCGCCATGCCGTAGACGATTTCCTTGACGCCGCGGCTGCCGCCGTACTTGATCACGGCTTCCAGCGCGGGGATCATCGCCTCGCCGCCGTCGAGGCCGAAGCGCTTGGTGCCGACGTACTTCTTGCCCAGGAACCGCTCGTACTGCTCGCCGCGGATGACCGCGCCGAGGATCGCCTTCTTGCCTTCGGGGGTGAAGTCGATCGACTTGTCGCCACCCTCGATCCGGTCCTGGATGAAGCGGCGCTCCTCCACGTCCGAGATGTGCATGTATTCGAAGCCGATCTTGCCGCAGTAGTTGCGGTTGAGGATCCCGCACAGCTCGCGCACGGTCGCCCATTCGAGGCCGAGCGTCCCGCCGAGATAGACCGGTCGATCGAGAGCCTCGCCGGAAAAGCCGTGGTATTCGGGATCGAGGTCGGCAGGCAGTTCCTGCTTCGAAAGGCCGAGCGGATCGAGGTCGGCGGCCAGATGCCCGCGCACGCGGTAGGTGCGGATCAGCAGCATAGCGCGGATCGAATCCGCCGCCGCCTGCTCGATCGCCTTGGGATCGGTCGGCTTCCCCGCCTTCTCCGCCGCCTGCGCCACCGCGATCTTCAGCGTGGTCGGGTCGAGCGCCTGGGTCAGGTCGCCCTCGGCCTCGCGATGCGCCCAGCGCGGATTGCCCCACGACGGACCCGGCTGCGGGCCTTCCTGGTCGGAAAGCTCGGGGAGGAAGTTCTGGTGTTCGTTGCCCATTGGCCGGGTTACCTTGTGGTCCCAATGATCCGATCGGCACCGCGCTCCCGGGGAGGAGGCGCGCGGTGTATCAGGTCAGGCGAGTTCCTTCAGCAGCGCGTCGAGCGTGGTGCCGAGTTCGCTGGGCGAGGGCGAGACGCGGATGCCCGCGGCTTCCATCGCCGCGATCTTGTCGTCCGCGCCGCCCTGGCCGCCCGAAACGATCGCGCCCGCGTGGCCCATGCGGCGGCCCGGAGGGGCGGTGCGCCCGGCGATGAAGCCGACCATCGGCTTGCTGCGGCCCCTCTTCGCCTGGTCGGCGATGAAGGCGGCGGCCTCTTCCTCGGCGCTGCCACCGATCTCCCCGATCATGATGATCGACTTGGTTTCGGGGTCGTCGAGGAACAGGTCGAGCACGTCGATGAAGTTGGTGCCATTGACCGGGTCGCCGCCGATGCCGACCGCGGTGGTCTGGCCGAGGCCGACCTGCGTGGTCTGGTGCACGGCCTCATAGGTCAGCGTGCCCGAACGGCTGACGACACCGACCGAGCCCTTCTTGAAGATCGAGCCGGGCATGATGCCGATCTTGCATTCGCCGGGGGTCAGCACACCTGGGCAGTTGGGACCGATCAGGCGGCTCTTGCTGCCCGACAGCGCGCGCTTGACGCGGACCATGTCGAGCACCGGAATGCCTTCGGTGATGCACACGATCAGCGGGATTTCGGCATCGATCGCCTCGAGGATCGAATCCGCGGCGAACGGCGGCGGCACGTAGATGCACGAAGCGGTAGCGCCGGTCGCGTCCTTGGCCTGCTCCACGGTGTCGAACACCGGCAGCCCGATATGCGTGGTGCCGCCCTTGCCGGGCGTGACGCCGCCGACCATCTGCGTGCCATAGGCCAGCGCCTGCTCGGTGTGGAACGTGCCGGTGTCACCCGTCATGCCCTGGGTGATGACCTTGGTGTTCTTGTCGACGAGGATGCTCATACTTCGGTCCTTTAACGTCATCCCAGCGCACGCTGGGATCGCTCTCGGCAATCTCGCACCTTGCGGCGCGCGACCCCAGCTTTCGCTGGGGTGACGGGTTTAGTTCAGGCTCGGGTCGATGCCCTTGCACGCCACCAGCAGTTCCTTGACCGCGTCGACGCTGACCTGGAAGTTCTGCTTCGCCTCGTCGTCGAGCGCGATCTCGATCACTTCCTCCGCGCCGCCCGCACCGATCACGGTCGGGACGCCCACGTAAAGGCCGTCGAGGCCGTACTTGCCCTCGACATAGACCGCGCTTGGCAGGATGCGCTTCTGGTCGCCGAGATAGGCCTCGGCCATCGCGATCGCGCTGGTGGCGGGGGCGTAATAGGCGCTGCCGGTCTTGAGCAGGCCGACGATCTCGCCGCCGCCCGCGCGCGTGCGGGCGACAATCGCATCGATCGCTTCCTTGCTCGACTTACCCATCGCGACGAGGTCGTCGACCGGCACGCCGCTGATCGTGGTGTAGCTGGTGACCGGCACCATCGTATCGCCGTGCCCGCCGAGGACGAAGGCGTTCACGTCCTTGACCGAGACGCCGAATTCCCAGGCGAGGAAGGTGGCGAAGCGTGCGCTGTCGAGCACACCCGCCATGCCGACAACCTTGTTGTGCGGCAGGCCGGAAAACTCGCGCAGCGCCCAGACCATCGCGTCCAATGGATTGGTGATGCAGATCACGAAAGCGTCGGGGCAATGCGTCTTGATGCCTTCGCCGACAGCCTTCATCACGCCGAGATTGATCGCGAGCAGGTCGTCGCGGCTCATGCCCGGCTTGCGCGGAATGCCGGCAGTGACGATCACGACGTCGGCCCCGGCGATGTCGGCATAATCGTTAGTGCCGGTGATCTTCGCGTCGAAGCCCTCGATCGGGCCGCACTGGCTGAGGTCCAGCGCCTTGCCTTGCGGAATGCCCTCGGCGATGTCGAACAGGACGATATCGCCCATTTCCTTCTTCGCCGCGAGGTGGGCGAGGGTGCCGCCGATCATGCCGGCGCCGACGAGCGCGATCTTCTTGCGTGCCATGAGGGGAAATTCCGTCCTTCCGTAACGCGCGGGACCGGATTGTCGCATACCGCTGGCGCGCCCGCGTCCCGCAGGGAAGCCGCACCCGGTGAACGGTGCTGCGACTAGGCCCGCGAAAATGCGATTGCAACCGCCAAAAGGTGGGGTCGCTCAACTATCTTTGCAAGTGATTTGCAGGAGCAATAAGGTGCTCCCAAGCCGACGATCAGGCGATCATCGCCTTCGGATCGCCCTGCCGTTCCTGGGCGAGCAGCATGGCGGCGAGGTAGTCCGGCACCGCGCGGCTGAAGTAGTAGCCCTGGCCCAGCGTACAGCCCGCTTCGCGCACCGCGCGGACCTGGTCGATCGTCTCGAGGCCCTCGGCGACGATCTCCATGTCGAGCTGTGAGCCCATCTCGGCCACCGCGCGGATGATCGCCTCGGTCCGCTTGCCGACATCGGGGCCGGAGACGAAGCTGCGATCGACCTTGATCTTCGAGAACGGGAACTTGTTGATATAGCCGAGCGAGGAATAGCCGGTCCCGAAATCGTCCAGCGCGAAACGCACGCCGAGCGAGGACAGTTCTTCGATGAAGAATGCGGTCGAATCGCTGTCGTCGAGGAACAGGCTCTCGGTCACTTCCAGCTCGAGCCGGTGCGGCGGCAGGCCTGCCTCGCGCAGTGCGTTGCGAATGCCGAGTGCGGCGCCCGGGGCGCGGATCTGCAGCGGCGAGAGGTTCACCGCGATGGTCACGTCGTCGGGCCACTGCACCGCGGCCTTGGCCGCCTGGGCGGTGATCCAGTTCCCCAGTGTGACGATGACGCCGGTTTCTTCGGCTACGGGAATGAACTCGTCGGGGCGCAGCTCGCCCTTCTCCGGGTGGAACCAGCGGACCAGCGCCTCGAAGGCGCGGATGCGGCCGGTTTCCAGGTCGACGATCGGCTGGAAGAACAGCGACAGCTCGTCGCGCTGCAGTGCCGAGCGCAGCTCCGCCTCGATCTCGCGGCGGCGGACCAGGTCGCGGGTCATCGATTCGTCGAAGAAACAGGTTTGCCCGCGGCCGTTGACCTTGGCGTGGTAGAGCGCGAGGTCGGCCGACTGCATCAGCTTATCCGCATCGTCGCCGTCGTCGGGCAGCACGGCGACGCCGAGCGAGGCGCGGATTTCGAGCCGGTCGCCGTCGATCCGCACCGGGCGCATGATCTCGGCGTGGACCTCGCTCGCGAGCCGTTCGGCCTCGTGGCGGCTGCCGACGTTGCACAGGATGATGAACTCGTCGCCGCCGAACCGGGCGATGACCGCGCCCTCGGGCGTGATTTCGTGCAGCCGCTGGCCGATCTCGGTCAGCAGGCGGTCGCCGATCGTGTGGCCGAGGAGGTCGTTCACCTCCTTGAACCGGTCGAGGTCGATCCAGAACACCGCGACCTTCTGCCCGTCGGGCAGCGCCATCAGGTGCTCGACCATTTCGTGGTTAAGGCCGGCGCGGTTGTTGAGCCCGGTCACCACGTCGGTCCGCGCGAGCACGCGCATCCGTTCCGCCAGCTCGGCGCTCTTCTCCGCCTCGAGGATGCTCTCGCGCAGCACGTTGAACACGTTGAGGGTGATCGACGACATTGCCGGGAAGAGCAGGAACATCGTCATGGCCAGCGCCAGGAACGGCATGGTAGCCATGTAGAGCGCGGCGAGCAGGATCGGGCCGCAGGCGAGCACAAGTTGGCCCAGCGCAATGACCGGGCGGCCCGCGTTGCGCGCGCAGATGCCGATACCGTAGCCGATCGCGTTGGCGATCATCAGGATCTCGACCGCGAGTGGCACCTGCATGACGATGGTCATTGCGGCGATCACGCCCAGCGCGAGCGCGTAGCTGAAGGCGCCGAGCTCGTAGACGATCTCGAGCGTCGAGGTGCTGGGGCCGTCGTCCTCGTCGGGAGAGAGGCCGAGCGCGGCGATTACGCGGGCGACGGCGATGAAGCTGAGCACGACGCTGGCGACGAACAGCGCTTGCGAACCCGAGACCCAGGCGGCGATGCCGCTCGATGCGATGCCGTTGATCGCACCGATGGCGAGGCTGGTCGGCTGGGTGTAAAGCGTGCGGACGAGCGTGCGGCGGACGCGTTCGTTGACCGCATCCCCCGGTTTTCGCGAAAAGATCCGCGTGATCTTTCCGGCAAGTTTGCTCATCGCCATATGTTCCGCCTACAGCGAAACAATCACCGTCGGGTTAACGCGACGCTTACTATACCTACCGAGTCCCCTCAGGCGCCGGTGGTGGTGTCCCGTCTGGCGACGTTTCGCTCGATCGTTTGCGCGAGCCGGCGGTCGAGCGTGCGGCACACGCCCAGCCACCAGTCGTAACCGGCCCGGTCGCCGGCAAAGAAGGCCTGTTCCGCCTGCGCCCGCGCCTCGCGCGCGGCGTGCATGCCGTGCGCGGCGAAATGGCGCAGCGCGGCGTGCAGCAGGCGGTCGTCGGTTTCGCAGCAGTTGTCGTTGGCGCTGCCGTCGACCGGACGGCGGCTCAGCGCGCGAGCCAGGGGCGAATGCGCTGCTGAACGCGCGGCCGCGAAACGGAGAGTCATGCCGGGGACATCCTGCGATTGATGGGGCGGTCGCAGGGTCTAGCGCCGAGCCGCTAACGAGCGGTGTCCGCGCAAGGTTTCGCAGGCGTTAACGGCGTGCGCTGCCGGGCTCGGCGATCCATTTGCCCGCATTGGCGTACTCCGGGCGCACGCCGCTGGCAGCCGGCAGGTTCTCGGCCGTGAAGACCGCATCGCCGCCGCGCTGCTGGACAGTTGCCGAATAGGTCGGCGCGGGTGCGCGGGCGGTCGTGCGCGCCTCGGTCTCGGCCTTGCGGCGGCTATCCTCGAACACGCGGGCGAGCGCGACCGGATCGGGTGCCTCGACCGCGAAGTCGTCGGTCCGCCGCGCGCTCGGTGCCGCGACCGGCTCGCCGCCGAGATAGGCGCTGCGGAAGGCTTCCGGCCGCCCGGCATTGCCGCGCCACTTGTAGAACCGGTGCGCCCCGATCGTGCCGATGTGCGCCAGGCTTGGCGCCCAGTAGGGATAGATCCACACGGTGTGGTAGTGCGTCGCGAGGCCGACAGGCGCGAAGACCTTGCCCGAGAGCGCCTCGCCCGCGATCATCCGCGCGCGCGCCATGCCGGTGGCCGAAGGCACACGGCGCAGCGATCCGTCGCAGGTGAAGCTGAACTGACACCCGGTCCGGCGCTCGCTGCCCTGGTAGACCACGCCGCAGACCGAGTTGGGATAGCTCGGGTGCGCGACCCGGTTGAGCACGACCTGCGCCACCGCGCGCTGACCGTCGAGCGATTCGCTCGCCGCCTCGTAATAGATCGCGGTGGCGAGGCACTGCAGCGCGCGAGCCTTGTCCATTCCGCTGCCAGCCGAGAGGAACCCGCGCGCCGCCGGCCCCGCCTCGCGCACTGCTGCGAGTGCGGTCTCGCCCGCCTCGCCGCCGAGGCCGGTCGGATCGAACAGTGCCGCGGGCGCCGCCTCGACGTCGTACGACAGGCGCGGGGCGGCTTCGATGAAGTAGAACGCCGATCCCGGGAAGCTGTGACCGGCCTGCTCGAACGGCATCGGCCGAACTGCTTTGGCCAGCGCAGCCTCGGGCTCGCCGAAGCTGTTCCATTCGGCAGGCGCTGCCATTGCCGGAACCGCGATCGCCGCCGCCAGCGCGAGCGCCGTGCGCGCCTGTTTCGAGCGCGACAGCCGCTGCCACAGCGTCGGGCGCTGTCGGCGTGGGCGGGTAGTGGCGGGCGAATGGGTCAAGCAAGCTCCGGTGGTCTGGTTCGCGCACGGCGCGTATCAGCGGCAATGGTGAACCGCGAGCGCGGCCACGGCTGCGTCCTATGGCGGAACACTTCGCTTGCGGCGGTTAATCGGCACGGCGAAGATCGGGTTAACGCCGCGACGCTTGCCCGCCGCGCCGCGCCGCACTATGCGGCGTTCGACGTCACGGGTTGTCCGCCGCGCCTTCGGGAGCGACCGGGCCGAAGAGGGAAGGGGGTTCGATGCCCCCGCTGCCCCCGCAACTGTGACCGGGGAGCGATCCCGCCAGATGCCACTGTCCTGAGTTAATCGAAGGGCGGGAAGGCGGCGGGAAAGCCTTGATCCGGGAGCCAGGAGACCTGCCTGTGCGTGTCGTTCGAGTGGCCGGGCGGGGTGTACCGGGTGCTGCGGGTTCGCGCGGATGGTCCGCTGCGTCCTCCGTCATGGGCGACTTCGCACATGACTGGAGGAACAATGACCAAGTATCTGTTTTTCGGCTGCTCTATCTTTGCATTGGCATGCCCTGGCATGGCTCAGAACGACCGCGACCTGCAGGAGCCAGTGCTGCTGACGGACTGTGCCCCTGGCGAAGAGCTGTCGCCCGATGGCTGCGCGGTATTCGGCGGCTACCGACAAATCGACGATACCACCATCACCGTCACCGCGACCGGCACCCGGATCGAGGTCGAGGACACCGGCCAGGCGGTCACCGTCCTCGGGCAGGACGAGATCGAGACCATCCAGGGCGCCGACCTCACCCGCGTGCTCGAACGCGTGCCCGGGCTCACCGTCTCGCGCACAGGCGGAGCGGGCGCACAGACCGCCGTGCGCCTGCGTGGTGCAGAGGGCGAACAGACGCTCGTGATCCTGGATGGCGTGCGTGTTGCCGACCCCTCGTCGCCCGGCGGCGGGTTCGATTTCGGCAATCTTCTGTCCGCTAACCTCGACAAGATCGAGGTGCTGCGCAATTCCAATTCCACCGTCTGGGGGTCGGAAGCGATCGGCGGTGTAATCGTCGCCGAGACGAGCGCGGCCAGCGGCTTGCGCGCCAGCGCCGAATACGGCTCGCGCGACACCGCGACCGGCTCGGTCGCGGGCGGTATCGGGGGCACACGCGGTTTCCTCGGCGGCGCGGCGAGCTACTACCGCACCGACGGCATCTCCGCCGCAGCCAGCGGCACCGAGCGCGACGGCTTCGAGCAATGGGACATAAATGCCCAGGCGCGCTACTATTTCTCCGACAGCTTCGAGGTCTTCGCACGCGGTCGCTGGGCGGAAGGCGACCTCGAGGTCGATGGCTTCCCCGCGCCGGCCTTCGCGCTCGCCGACACGCTCGAGACGCAGGACACCCGCCAGTATTCGGGCGCCGCGGGTGCGATCTACGACACCGGCCCGCTCTACGTGCAGGCGAACTACAGCTTCGCCGATACCGAGCGGACCAATCTCGATCCCGTGTTCGGCCCCAGCTTCTCCAGCGACGGCCATTCCGACCGGGTGAGCCTTCGCGGCGAATGGCGCCCGATCGGCCCGCTGCTGGTCTACTTCGGCGGCGAGCATGAGTGGACCAGCTACGAGACACTGTTCGACGCGGGCGAGAGCACCCGCATCCTCGGTGCCTACACGCAGCTCGGCATCGAATTCGGCGCGCTTTCGGCGCGCGCCGGTGTGCGCCTCGACGACCACGCCCGCTTCGGCAGCGCGGTCAGCTTCGGCGGCGACCTGAGCTACGAACTGGCCCCGGACCTGCGCCTGCGTGCCAGCGCGGGCGAAGGGTTCAAGGCGCCGACGCTGTTCCAGCTGTTCAGCGATTTCGGCAATCCGGAACTGAGCCCCGAGCGCAGCACCAGCTACGACCTCGGCCTCGCTTGGGGCGACCGCACGCTGGCGGATCGCCGGTTCTATGGTGCGGCCACGCTGTTCCGCCGCGACGCGGAGGACCAGATCGAGTTCGCCGCTTGCACCGATCCAGCCAATCCGCTGTGCCCAAGCCGTCCGTTCGGCTTCTACGAGAACGTCGGTCGTGTCCGCGCGCAAGGCTTCGAACTGGAACTGGGCGCGCGCCCGTCCGACCGCTGGACCACGCGAGCGGCCTACGCCTTCATCGATGCCGAGAACCGCACCGCCGGTTCGGCCAATCTCGGCAACGATCTCGCCCGCAGGCCGCACCATGCGCTGACCGTCAGCGCCGACTGGGAGACGCCACTCGCCGGGCTCACGCTGGGCGGGGACGTGCGGCTGGTGAGCGACAGCTTCGACGACAGCGGCAACTTCACCCGGCTCGACGGCTATGCGGTCGGCACCCTCAGGGCTTCGCTGCCTGTCGGGGAGAGCGTGGAACTGTTCGGCCGGATCGAGAACGTGACCGATGCCGATTACCAGACCGCGGCGGGCTACGGCACGCCGGGGCGGGGCGGTTTCGTCGGGGCGCGGGCGAAGTTCTGATGCGCGGCTGGCTGCTCGCGGCACTGGCTCTGGCGGGCTGCTCCGCCGAGCCGGTGCCGCGCGCGGTCGGCGGCCTGCCCACGGTCGTCAGCCTCAACCCTTGCACCGACGCGGTGTTGGCAAAGATCGCCGCGCCGGGCCAGGTGCTGGCGATCAGCCACTATAGCCACGATCCGCGCGGAACCTCGATGGACCTTGCCGAAGCCGGCCGTTTCCGCGCGACCGGCGGCACGGTGGAGGAAGTGCTCGCACTCGATCCTGACGTGGTCGTGGCGAGCAGTTTCATGCATCCCGCGACGCGCGCTGCGCTGGATGACCTCGGCGTGCGGGTCGAGACTTTCGGCATCGCGGCTACCGTGGAGGAGAGCCTCGCACAGGTCGAGGCGCTGGGCGCGGCGATCGGGCGCGGCGAGGCGGGGCGCGCGCTGGCGCAGGACATTGCCGATGACGTCAAGGCGGCAAGCGTGCGGGGGCCTCGGGTCGCCACCGTGCTGTGGCAGCCCGGCGGCATCGTCCCGGGCGACGGTGCGCTGGTGAGCGACCTGCTGCGCCGCGCCGGTTTCGCCAGCCACAGCGCCGCACGCGGGTATGCGCAGGCGGATTTCCTGCCGCTGGAGCAGGTCGTCGCCGATCCGCCCGCGCTGTTGCTGGTCGCGGGCGACAGCGCCGCCCAGCGCCATCCCGTGCTGGCGGAAGTCGAAGGGATGCGCGTCGCGCGGTTCGATCCGTCGCTGCTCTATTGCGGCGGGCCGACGATCCCCAAGGCGATGGCGCGGCTACGCGAGGTGCGCGAATGACCCGTGCTAACCTCACCCTGCTGGTCCTCCTCGCCGTCGCGATTCCGCTGTCGCTGTACGCGGGCCGGGTGTGGCTCGATCCCGCGACGACCCCCAACGCGATGCTGATCCTCGCCGAACTGCGCCTGCCCCGCACGCTGCTGGCGCTGGTTGTTGGCGCGGGCCTCGGTGCGGCAGGGGCGGCGATGCAGGGCTACTTGCGCAACCCACTCGCCGACCCTGGCCTGTTCGGCATCGCGCCCGGCGCGGCGTTGGGGGCGGTGGCGAGCTTCTGGTTCGGCTATTCGGCGAGCGCCTGGCTGCTGCCGATGTTCGCGCTTGCAGGCGCAGCGGGGGCGATGGCGCTGCTCGCGTTGATCGCTGGCCGCACCGGCGGGATCGCGCTGTTCACGCTCGCGGGCATGATGATTGCCAGCCTAGCGGGCGCGCTGATGAGCCTCGCTATCAGTTTCGCCCCCAATGCCTTTGCCATGAGCGAGATCGTGACCTGGCTGATGGGCGCGCTGACAGACCGGAGCTGGCGCGAGGTCATGATCGCCGCGCCGCTGACGCTGGCCGGGATCGCGTGCCTTTGGATGGCACGCGCCGACCTCGATGCGCTGATACTCGGCGATGCAGCGGCGCGCTCGCTCGGGATGCGGCCCGGCGTGTTGCAGGCGTGGCTTATCGCCGGTGTCGGGCTGACCGTGGGCGGCGGCGTGGCGGTGGCGGGGATCATCGGCTTCGTCGGGTTGATCGTGCCGCATCTGGTCCGCCCACTGACCGACCGTCGACCGAGCTCGCTGCTGCTGCCCAGCGCGCTCGCGGGCGCGCTGCTGGTGCTGGTGGCGGACAGCGTCGTGCGCGTGCTGCCCACGGTAACCGAACTGCGCCTCGGCATCGCGCTGAGCCTCATCGGCGCGCCGTTCTTCCTGTGGCTCCTGCTGCGCATGCGCCGAGGTGCAGGGGGGTGGCTGGCATGAGGCTGCGGGTGGACAACCTGACGCTTGCCGATCGTCTTGCCGGTGTTTCGCTCGCGCTCGAACCGGGCACGATCACCGCGATCTGCGGACCCAACGGCGCGGGCAAGTCGAGCCTGCTGCAATGCCTTGCGGGATTGCTCGTTGCGGATAGCGGCACGGTGGCGCTGGGCGAACAGGCGCTCGCCAGCCTCCATCCCCGAGAACGCGCCAAGGCCATCGGCTATCTCCCGCAGGAGCCGCAGATCGCCTGGGACGTCGCGGTGCGCAATCTCGTCGCGCTGGGTCGCCTGCCGCACCGCGACCGGGGCGCTGCGCAGGTCGCAGTCGCGATGGAAGCGATGGACGTCGCCCACCTCTCGCAGCGTCCCGCCTCGCGCCTTTCGGGCGGCGAACGCGCGCGGGTGCTGCTTGCGCGGGTGCTCGCGGGCGAGCCGCATTGGATCCTCGCCGACGAGCCGCTCGCCGCGCTCGACCTCGCCCACCAGCTCGAATTGCTCGCCCACCTGCGGCGCGCGGCGGTGGCAGGGGCAGGGGTGGTGCTGGTGCTCCACGATCTCGCGCTCGCGATGAACCACGCCGACCGCGCCGTGGTGCTGAGCGAAGGCGCGCTCGCCGCCGATGGCCCATGCGAAGACGCGCTCGACCCGCAAGTGATCGAGCGCGTCTGGAAAGTCCCCGCACGCTGGCTCGGCGAACCGGGCGCGCGGGCATTGGTCGCAGGCTAGCGCAGCGTCAGTCCTTTTCGTGCAGGATGCCCGAGAACGTCAGTACAGTGATCGACAGCATGGCGAGTCCGGCCAGCCGATAGATCGCTTCTGCCATGCCAAGCACGAGTGTCCGCCCCGGCCAGTCGCGCAGCCGTGTGGGATCGATCCGCCAGTCGCCATCATGGCCGAGATCGAGGAACGGTACGGCGACATCGATCGCAAAGAGGAGCGGCGAGAACGAACCTGCACTATCCTCGGCCTCGGACGGGACGATCGCTCCTGCCGCATACAACCCCCAGGCTGCAAGCGCACCGATCGCCACCAGCACCGCGCTCGCGACGGTCGCGCGCCCGGGCGAGTACCCGTAGTTGCTGGTCAGTCCGAGCAGTCCGGATACGCTTCGCTCGACCCAACCGAGCCCGCTGTTGTTGCGCTGCAACTGCCGCTTGCGCACCAGCACCTGACGCCGCGCGCGCTCGTCACCCAGCGCGCCGTAATGATGGGCCAGCTGCTCGTACGGTTGCGGCGTGAAGCTGGCGGCGTCGGCGGTCCCGCCCGGATACTGCATTGCCAGCCAGTCGAGCCGACGGGCCACGGTGCCCTCGGGCCGGACGGTGGTGCCCTGACCGGCATCGGCGGCGGCGGCGCGATCATCGTCGAGCCCGCCATAGGTAAAGCCTTCGAGCAGCAAGGCGCCCGGTCCCACCCCGGCGTTCGTCCAGGCGGTTCCGCCGCTGTCCGCGAGGGTTCCGACAAAAGTATCTGCGAGTTCTACCCGACCGGACAGGCTGCAGCGCGCCACAGTCATGCGGCGCTCCACGCGTGTCTGGCGCAAGCTCAGCGCGAACGAGCTGTAGCTCGACGCACTGCGTTCGCCAGCCGAAGCCGTATCGTCTGCGATGATCGCGACGCCATCATCCAGCGATACCCGGTCGGCGGTGACACCGTGCAGGCAAATGCTGCCCTCGATCCTGAGGCCGGGTGCATTTTCTTGCTCGCCAGCGCCGTCGAGCCGCAACCACGCGCCGACCTTCAGACCGGTCAGGTTCAGAGCGATCCCGGTCCCGCCACGGTCCTGCCCGTCGCGGATGGTTGTCCCGGTCAGGAGGAAGCTACTGCCGATGCGCGATTCGCGGATGGCAATCGCTCCATCGATGGCATTGGCAACGGCGCCATCGGGTCCGTCCCATGACCAGAGCGCCACATCCTGGCGCACCGCAAGGCCGATCGCATGGATCGCCGTCCCGCTTCGGCGGCTGTCGATCGTGCCGCGGCCAACCATGCACCCCGCGATCTGCAGTTCGACCGTCTCCGTCGCATGGAAATCGATGCCCGCAGGCAGGACGCTGCCGCGCAGGGCAATAATGTTGCCTACCTGCACAGTGCTGGCATTTACCGAGGCGCTAGGGCGATCGTTGCCGACCCAGCAATTGTCGACCAGCAGGTTCGTGCCGATACGGGATGATTCGAAAGTCGCGCCGCCGCTGATACCGACGACGTCGAGCGTCGCCGCGCCGCGTATCCGCATCCTGCTGGCCCAGAGCGCAGCCAGGCTCTCCATGCCTGCGACAGGCGCATCGCCGCAGCATGCTCCCATGCTTCCACCGGTGGTGAGCAGGCTGCGTGCAATGTGCAGCTGGCCGAGTTCGGCATCACCGAGATCGACGACGCCTGCAATGATCGCCGCCTCGATCGTCAGCGATGCCGCGGCGATGCGTTCGCCGCGCAGGCCGTACAAGCCCTCTTTGCCAGGAAGCAGGCGAAGCTGGCGAAAATCCAGCGAACCCCCGACCACCATTGCCTCTGCGCCGATCGTGCCACGCAAACGTATCCGGGTTATGCTGAGGTTACCGGCAACGTTCGCAGCCGACATGTTTAACGCTGCAGGCGGACCGACGATGCACAGTTCGACAAGGTGGACCCGGCCACCGACCTGCGTGGCCTCCAGCGTCACCGCGCCGCGAATTCGCAATCCGCGCAGGACGAGGATCGTCCGGACCGTCATCGCCTCGACGTTCACGCCGATCCCGCCCATCACCGACCGGTGGATCGCGACCAGTTGCGCTTCGGCCTGACTGAGCGACAGCCCGTGCGCGAAACGGCAACCGAATGCGACCACGCCTCCGCTGATTTCCGCCGCAGCGAACCAGGCGGATCCCGCTGGCGATGTTCCGCGCACCGAGCTGTGCATCAGGCTGAGCCCGCCGCGTATTTCCGCGCCCGAACCGTTGATCGTACCGGCTACCTCGCATCGCTCCAGCTTCACGTCGTCGTCGACCACGGCGTTGGCGAGATTGACATCGCCCTCGATCCGGCAGTCGGCCAGATCGAGCCGCCCTACGAGATCGATCGATGGCGCATAGAGCGAGGGCCCCTGTCCGCTCCCCTCGACGTTTTCGGTATGCAACCCCAGGGAGCAGTCGCGCAGCAGCACCGCTTCGCAGCGGGAATAGGCGAGGGCGATCCCTTTTTCGAACCGGCAGCGTTCGGCGAACAGCCCGGCCAGCGGCGAGCGTAGCCGTGCATCGATCCTGATGCCGTCGAGCATGAAGGTGCCGGCGATGTGGAGGTCGCTGAGCTTGAGCCCCCCAGGGTGCACGTTGGCACCTGCCAGCCCCTGCCACAGTTCCGCGAGAAACGTTCCTTGCACGACGGGACGCCCGTCAATTCGCTTGATCCGTTTCCATCGCTCGCCGGTGAAGTCTGCAGCCACGCCCGCGACAGCACAGCGGAGTATCTCGCGCTCGACGGCACTGCGGCGCGGCTGCGCCGGGTTGATCTTCGCTATCGGTGCCGCCCGATCCCCCATATGCCGGATTTGGCGGAAAATCTTAGCCGGGACAAGGCACTGCCCCGTCCGGCCCGAGCGACCGGACGGGGATCAGGGTTACTCCGTGGTCGCGGGCGGCAGTGCGCCGTCGGAGGCGGTGGCATCGACCGCCGCCTCGTCGCCGCCCACCAGCCCGCGCGCTTCCAGCATCGGCTGCACGTTCGGCGCGCGGCCCATGAAGTTCTGGAACATCTGGTAGTAATCCATCGTCCCGCCGCGGCTGATCACCGTCGCGCGGTAATGGTCGCCGTTGGCGCGCGTCAGGCCGCCGTTGTCCATGAACCACTTGCGGCTGTCGCGGTCGAGCATCTCGGTCCACAGGTAGCTGTAGTAACCCGCCGAATAGCCCGCCGGGCTGCTGAAGATGTGGTTGAAGTAGTTCGAGCGGTAGCGCGGCGGCACCAGGTCGACTTCGAGCCCCAGCTCGGTCAGCGACTGGCGTTCGAACGCGTCGACCTTCTCCGGCGTGTCGATCGCGGCGGCCTGCGCCGGGGTCAGCGCGTGCCACTTCATGTCGAGCAGCGCCGCGGCAACGACCTCGCCGAAGTCGTAGCCCTGGTTGAACTTGGCCGCAGCTTCCATCTTGGCGATCAGCTCGGCTGGTATGGTCTCGCCGGTCTGGTAGTGCTTGGCATAGTTCGCCAGCACTTCCGGATAGGTCGCCCAGACCTCGTTCACCTGGCTCGGATACTCGACGAAGTCGCGCGCGGTCGCGGTGCCCGAGATGCTCGCATACTGCTGGTCGCCGAAGAAGCCGTGCAGCGCGTGGCCGAACTCGTGGAACAGCGTGTTGACGTTGTCGAAGCTGACCAGCTGGACTTCGCCGTCGGCCGCCTTGGGGATGTTGAGCACGTTATAGATCACCGGCTTGGTGCCGTAGAGGTGGCTCTGGTCGACGAAGTTGCTCATCCACGCCCCGCCGCGCTTGCTCGGGCGCTGGAACGGGTCGAAGTAGAAGATGCCGAGTTCCGATCCGTCGCGGTCGAACACGGTATAGGTGGTCACGTCCGGGTGGTAAACCGGCAGGTCGGTGCGCTGCTGGAAGTTGAGGCCGTAGAGCTTGTTAGCGGCGAAAAACACGCCGTCGACCAGCACCTTGTCGAGCACGAAGTACTTCTGCACCTCGCTCTCGTCGAGATCGTAGCGCGCCTTGCGCACGCGCTCGGCATAGCGGTACCAGTCCCACGGCTCGACGGTGAAGTTCTCGCCGCCTGCGGCGATCTGCTCGTTGAGCAGTGCCGCCTCGCGCCGTTGGGTCGCGGCGAGGGCAGGGACCATCTGGCCCATGAAATCGAGCGCGGTCTTGGGCGTTTCGGCCATGCGGTCCCACATGGTGTAGGTCGCCCAGTCGGGCGCGCCAAACAGCGCCGCCTTGTCGGCGCGCAGCTTGGCGATCCGGGCCAGCGTCATGCGCGTGTCGTTGGGCCCGCCCTGCTCGGCGCGGGTGGCCGAGAGTTTGAACAGCTTCTCGCGCGTGGCGCGGTTTTCCAGCGTCGGCAGAAGCGGCTGCTGCGTCGTGTTCTGCAGCGCGATCATGAACTTGCCCGCCTGGCCATTGTCGGCGGCGAACTTGGCGGCGGCGTCGATGTCGGCGGCGCTGAGCCCGGCCAGCTCCTCGCGCGTATCGACCACCAGCGCGTTAGCGAGCGTCGCCGCGCGCAGCTTCTGGCCGAACTCGGTGGTCAGCTTGGAGAGGTCGGAATTGATCGTGCGGACCTGCGCCTTCTGCGCGTCGGTCAGCATCGCGCCGGCCTGGACCATGCCCTCGTAGGTGTTCTCGAGCAGCTTGGCGTCTTCCGGCGTCATCGTCATGCTGGCGCGGTTGTCGTAGACCGCCTTGACCCGTGCGAAGAGCACCGGATCGAGCGTGATCGCATCAGAATGTTGCGACAGCTTGGGGCCGATGTCCGCCTGCGTCGCGTCGAGCGTGTCGTTGGTATTGGACCCCGTCAGCGCGAAGAACACCGTCGCCACGCGGCCGAGCATCCGGCCCGAGGTTTCCAGCGCAACGATGGTGTTCTGGAAGGTCGGCGCCTCCGGATTGTTCTTGATCGCGGCGATCTCGGCGTTGTGGACGGCCATCGCCTTCTCCATCGCCGGGCCGTAGATGTCGTCCGACAGGCGGGTGAAGTCGGGAGCGTGGAACGGCAGCGTGCTGTCGTTGGCGAAATAGGCAATCGCCCACTCGCGCGCCTCGGCGGCGGTGCGGTCGTCGGCAGCGGTAGCAGCGGTTGCGGCGTTCTGGGCCAGGGCAGCCTCCACGGGAACGAGGGTGGTCATGGCCAGCGCGCCGGTGGCGGCGGCAAGCATCAGTCGGGTCTTCATGCGCGATCCTCTTCTTCTGTCGATGGCGCCGCGCGCGTCGGAATGCGCGCGCGAAGGCGCCGGCCCCTAGATGGCCGCGCTTGAACCGGAGATTGATTGCAATTGCAACCGGCCAAGCAAAATCCGCCCGACACCGGTCGAGCGGATTTGGCGGTTGGGCGAGAGAGGGATTAGCGGTGCACACGCGGGCGCGATGGCGTGATGCCGGTCACGGATTTCGCGGATGCAGAAGGGTAGAGAGCACGAACGCCTTCGGGAGAGCGACATGCGTAGTACTTGGTTCCTGATAGTGATTGTCGGCAGTTCCAGCCCTGCTTTGGCGCAGGAAGCCGGTTCGAATTGGCAGGGTTCGCTCGATTTGTCGGTCAATCAGCCGTTTGAGAGCAGCGGCGTCTTTGACGTTCGCGACCGGGCCGAGCAAAATCCGGAATTCGAAGTCGCGGGTACGTTCGAGACTCCCCCGGTCGCTGGCAAACAGCGACTGTCGCTGAAGGTAGGGGGTGCCTATTCGCCCTCCTATTATCGCGATCGGCCAGCGGATTCGGCAGCATTCATAGAGGTCGGATTTGGATCGGCTCCATATCCCATCACTGCCATCACGCGAAGGGCGAACGACGCTACGGAGTCGGACGTTTCGAAAGTACAGGACAGCTTCGTGTTCAATGTGAGTTACCGGCATTCCGAGGATTTTGCCCGGTTCTTCGCGTCGGGCGCCGGAAACTCCGAGACCGCCAAGTTGAAAATAGGCTATTCCGACATCAGGTCGATCCTGTGCGCCAGGGGTGTGGTCCCTGGTCGTAGCGCTGATTTAGATGGGGCATGCAGCAATGTCCCCGGGATCAGCTATGCTATCGGCCTCGAAGCGACACGTAACTGGTCCACCAACCCCGAGGACGACCAGGAGGCGCTATCACTCAAGGGCAAAGTGGTCGGCGCCCCACTACGCAACATCATCCGGCCTTACGCAGCAGTAAGTGGTGGATATGGCCATTTCAGAAACGTGACGGTGCCCGATGGCAATAGACGCAGGGACTGGTCTTACGCAGCCCAGTTGGGCGTGGACTTTGAACCCCTGATGCCGAAAGGCGTGAGTCTCGACGTTGGTCTGTCGCAAGGCTGGAACCGCTCTAACCTCGATGCCGAGGACGGTGAGGAATTTACCATTGCCGTTTCGTTGTCATGGAACATCGTCTTGTTCGAATGAGCTGGCGTCGTCGTCAGGTATAGACCGTCACGTCCTACCGCGCACAGTACTCCCACCGGCCGCTCTCGCACAGCTTCACCGCCCGGCGCCATTCGGCCATGCGGCGTTCGTGGTCGGCCTGGGCCTGGGGGTAATCGCGGTAGGCCTGCCAGCCTTCGGCATAGCCCGCATCGCGCTGGCGCACGTGGCGCAGCTGTTCCTCGTTGAGGCGCCGCGTGAGTTCGCGATCCTCGGCCCGCGCGCGGGCATTCTTCATTGCAGGATCGTTCGGATCGTCGGCCAGCGCCGCGCCCGGTGCGACCAGACACGCGAGCGCAAGCGCGCCCGAGACAAGCTTGCATTTCATGGGTTGCGACCCTCCCTGTTTCCCGTCGCCACGACAATGCCCCGGCATGGTTAAGCAATCCATCCCGCTTGCGGTAAACGGAGCCGCGTTCGTCGCAGCATTCGCGCGGACTGGCGCTGGGAATGGCGGGTTGCACGTTTGCCTGCAGCACCTACCTAGTCCGGGCAGTGGAACGCCTGCTTCCGCTCACTTGACCTCAGCGAACATTTGCGGAACACGCCCCCAATGGCCCTCACCACGATCTCCGTCCGCGGCGCGCGCGAGCACAACCTCAAGGGGATCGATATCGATCTGCCGCGCGACAGCCTGATCGTGATCACCGGGCTGTCGGGCAGCGGCAAGTCGAGCCTCGCATTCGACACCATCTATGCCGAGGGGCAGCGGCGCTATGTCGAGAGCCTCAGCGCCTATGCGCGGCAGTTTCTCGAGATGATGCAGAAACCCGATGTCGAGCATATCGACGGGCTCAGCCCTGCCATCAGCATCGAGCAGAAGACCACCAGCCGCAACCCGCGCTCGACCGTGGCCACCGTCACCGAGATCTACGACTACATGCGCCTGCTGTGGGCGCGCGTGGGTGTGCCTTATTCGCCTGCCACCGGCCTGCCGATCGAGGCGCAGACCGTTTCCAACATGGTCGACCGCGTCATGGCGCTGCCCGAGGGAACGCGGCTCTACCTGCTCGCGCCGGTCGTGCGCGGACGCAAGGGCGAGTACCGCAAGGAGCTCGCCGAGTGGCAGAAGGCCGGCTTCACCCGCGTCCGGATCGACGGCGAGATGTACGCGATCGAAGAGGCGCCCGCGCTCGACAAGAAGTTCAAGCACGACATCGAGGTGGTGGTCGACCGGATCGCGGTTAAGGACGGTATCCAGACGCGGCTGGCGGACAGCTTCGAACAGGCGCTGAAGTTGGCCGAGGGGCTGACCTATGTCGATCTGGCGGATGGTGTGGTGCCGGGGCGCGAGAGTGAGGACGCGGGCGGGGCGATGAAGGGCGCCGGCCTGCCGCCGAACCGCATCGTGTTCTCCGAGAAGTTCGCCTGTCCCGTCTCCGGCTTCACCATCGAGGAGGTCGAGCCGCGGCTGTTCTCGTTCAACGCCCCGCAGGGCGCCTGCGCGACCTGCGATGGTCTCGGCGAGAAGTTGCTGTTCGATCCGCAGCTCGTCGTCCCGAACGAGGCGCTGACGCTGAAGCAGGGCGCGGTCGTGCCCTGGGCCAAGTCCAACCCGCCGTCCCCATACTACATGCAGGTGCTCAGCAGCCTGGCGAAGGAATTCGGCTTCGACCTCACCACGCCGTGGAACGACCTCACCGAGGCGCAGCGCGACACGATCCTGCACGGTACGAAGGGCAAGGCCGTCCCGCTTACCTTCAAGGACGGGCGCAAGGAATATACCGTGCGCAAGGCGTTCGAGGGGGTGATCGGCAACCTCAACCGCCGGATGCTGCAGACCGAGAGCGCGTGGATGCGCGAGGAACTGGGCAAGTACCAGACCGCGCAAGCCTGCGAGGCGTGCGGCGGCAAGCGGCTGAACGAGAAGGCGCTGAGCGTGAAGGTCGCCATGACCGACATCGCCACGCCGACGAAGATGAGCGTCAGCGACGCCAAGGCCTGGTTCCTCGCGCTCGAGAGCCAGCTCACCGACACCCAGCAGCAGATCGCCCGCGCGATTCTCAAGGAAATCAACGAGCGGCTCGGCTTCCTCGACAACGTCGGGCTCGACTACCTCAACCTCGACCGAACCTCCGGCACTCTCTCAGGTGGCGAGAGCCAGCGCATCCGCCTCGCCAGCCAGATCGGCTCGGGCCTCAGCGGCGTGCTCTACGTCCTCGACGAGCCGAGCATCGGCCTCCACCAGCGCGACAACGACCGGCTGCTCGAAACGCTGAAGCGCCTGCGCGATCTCGGTAATACGGTGATCGTGGTCGAGCACGACGAGGACGCGATCCGCGCCGCCGATCACGTGGTCGACCTCGGCCCCGGCGCCGGCGTCCACGGGGGCGAGGTGGTGGCGCAGGGCACGCTGAAGCAGGTGCTCAAGTCGAAGAAGAGCCTTACTGCGGCCTATCTCAACGGCACCCGCGCGATCGAAATCCCGAAGAAGCGCCGCAAGGGCAACGGGCACAAGCTCACCGTCCACGGCGCGCGCGCGAACAACCTCAAGGGCGTCACCGCCTCGATCCCGCTCGGCACCTTCACCTGCGTGACGGGGGTCAGCGGCAGCGGCAAGTCGAGCTTCACCATCGACACGCTCTACGCCGCCGCGGCGCGCACGCTGAACGGCGCGCGGGTGATCGCGGGCGCGCACGACAAGGTGACCGGCCTCGAATACTGCGACAAGGTGATCGAGATCGACCAGTCGCCGATCGGCCGCACCCCGCGCTCCAACCCCGCCACGTATACGGGCGCCTTCACCCAGATCCGCGACTGGTTCGCGGGCCTGCCCGAGAGCCAGGCGCGCGGCTACAAGCCCGGCCGCTTCAGCTTCAACGTCAAGGGCGGCCGGTGCGAGGCGTGCCAGGGCGACGGGCTGATCAAGATCGAGATGCACTTCCTCCCCGACGTCTACGTCACCTGCGAGGAATGCCACGGCCGCCGCTACAACCGCGAGACGCTGGAGGTGAAGTTCAAGGGCCTCAGCATCGCCGACGTGCTCGACATGACGATCGAGGATGCGGAGGAGTTCTTCAAGGCCGTCCCCCCGATCCGCGACAAGATGCACATGCTGAACGAGGTCGGCCTCGGCTACGTCAAGGTCGGCCAGCAGGCGACCACGCTCAGCGGCGGCGAGGCGCAGCGGGTGAAGCTCGCCAAGGAACTCAGCCGCCGCAGCACCGGGCAGACGCTCTACATCCTCGACGAGCCGACCACCGGCCTGCACTTCGAGGACGTGCGCAAGCTGCTCGAAGTGCTCCAGCGGTTGGTCGACCAGGGGAACTCGGTCATCGTCATCGAGCACAACTTGGATGTCATCAAGACAGCCGATTACATCCTCGACCTCGGCCCCGAAGGCGGCGTCAGGGGCGGGGAGGTGGTCGCCGCGGGCACGCCCGAGCAGGTGGTCAAAGAGCCGCGCAGCTTCACCGGCCAGTACCTCTCCCCACTACTGACACGCCGCGTGGAAACGGCCGCGTGACTTTAGGGGCTTTGGCTCGTGTATTGAGAGCGAGACCAATACTAGTGGCTAGAAAACAAGCAGGCTGTTTTTTGGGGAGAAATCTCTAAGCCTCAGTTGGCCCTCCTCGCCGGCGGTGCTAACTGCTGTGAAAACGGAGTTTGTCTGATGGCGGAGTCAACGAGCTACCCTCAAATCCCTAGCACCGTCTGGGCGGGTGTCTGGAAGATTGTCCATGATTCCCCTAGTCGAAAAATAGACGAGAATGTGCTCGCTATTGAGCTTGGCGTGCAAAAAACTGCCGCCAAGCAGTATCTGAATGAACTTACTAGGCTTGGTCTCTTCACCGCCGAAGGGCAAGGTACCGATCTAGCTAAAAAATGGCGACTAGATGGAGACGACCCTGAGGTAATCGGCAAAATTCTCGAGTTCGCGTACCCGCAAGAGCTGCGAGAAATCGCGCCACTGGGCAAGCTTGACAAGGACAAGATCGTTCGTTGGTTTATTGCGCAGGGACTGGGTGCAGGCTCAGCCAATAACAAGGCGGCGACGTACATAAGAGTGGCGAGTGGTGTCAGTGCTTCTGACGCGCCAAAAGGCACCAAGTCTGGCGATCGCCCCGCGAAGGCTAAGGCGTCGCGCCCAAACCCTCCTGCCGCCGAAAAGGCCGCTGCTGCCCATGCTAACTCCCCACGCGCCACAGTCCGAACACCCGAATTAGCCGTAAACGTCCAGATCCATATCAGCGCAGATTCGACGAAAGAACAAATCGACGCAATCTTTTCTGCCATGAGAAAGTATTTTGATGGCAAAGAGTCAGATTGAGAGGGTTTCTGATCTGCAGGCTTTTATCCGCGAGCAAGGACTAGGGGCTAAGGTTGTCACTGTTCCTGAGTCGCGCCTGTCTGTTAGTGAAGATGCTGCCTCGATAGACCAGGCCACGTTATATGAGCAGTTAGTAACGGTGCCGCAGATCGCCGAGGTAAGCCGCGATCTTTACGCTTCGGGATTCTACAGCCAAGCGGTGGACGAAGCATTCAAGGTAGTAGAGGTGTGCATTCAAGAACGGGCAGGCCTAAGCGCGCCAACTGCTCTGGCACTTGCGCGAACTGCGTTTGACCCGAACGAGCCAAAGCTAGCTTGGACATCGCTATCCAGCCAATCTGAGCGGGATGAGCAAGCTGGCTACTATCAAATATACTCGGGTAGCTTCGGTGGAATTGCAGGACCTGTTCGGTCCGAAATCGGGTGGATAAGTGATCCCGACATTGCATTGGACTGTATACTGTTGGCCCAGCATCTTCTTAGAAAGCTTATGGCGACAAGCAGAGTGACAGGTCCAAAAGCCAGCGAATTTTAACTGTAATTCTTCATAATTTGCCGCGCCGAGCGCTCTATGTCAGGAAATAGCGTGCTATCGTCGTAGCCAAGGCGCTGGAGACTTTGTCTGATTGTTTGCTTAGCAAGAGCCGGTATTTTGACGCAAGTCAACGAGATTCCCGATGTCTTTGGCCCTTTCGTTCTATCTAATCCGAAAACAATGAACGCGCCATTCTGGGCGATTATCCTCTTATTGTTCATTTTTGGATAAACAAAATAGGGCTTAAATAAATCCTCCCTTCGAATGCGTGGACGAAACTCCGGCTTTTCGGCGCGAATGAATTGATACAGTCGATCTACGGGTTGGAGGTCGTTCAGTTCCTTTATGGTACGAGCTGGAGTGTCTTCTATTATCTTTTTTTCGGCAGTAGTGAGATTTGCAAGATTGGATATGCAACTGATAGAATCGCTATCGTAATACTTGACTCTGTCGTCTTGGATATTGAAGACGACAACGCAACCATCCTCGTGATTATGGTCCCCGTCCTCTACTGAGAAATAGAGCGCAGCAAGAGGATTGCGAGATACGTCCATGAGACGCGTACGAAGCCCAAAGTGTTGCATGCGCACAAGTCGATCGAACATTGTTCGGTCACTCTCGAATTCTGTCGGATAAAGCGCAACGAGATCCCGCACTACGCGGGATTCGAAGTCGAGGACGTTGAGGTCGTCTCGAAAGATGCTTGGGGCTACTTCCCATTTAATGTCGGCGTGTCCTCGAAATACGGTGAGTGGTGACCCACTGCGCGCTAACCCGTCGAAAAACTCGATGGCCTCGCCAATGTTTTCAACGGTCGCGACTGTAGGAGGTCTTCCGGCAGAGAATGCAGTGACGACCATCTGCTATTTCCTTCTTGTTCAGCTTACGACTCGGGTCTAAGCGGAACTCCGCCTGCGACAAACCATTTTCCTACAGGCCTTCGTTGTATACGTACCTCGATTCGTTCCCGCTTTGTTTGGGGAGATACGGATCATGACCGCCTACACACCCAACCTCCGCGCGCTCATCACCGCGCTTCCCTCCGACCGCACCCGCTCTCCGCAGACCGAGTTCGACCGCGCGCGGCAGCTTTTGTTTCTCGAGAACCTCTCGGTCACCGGCTCGGTGCGCTCGGCGGCCTGACTCCTACCTTCCCACCCCACAAGTCCCCCGTCCGCTCCACCACCACCGGCCCCTCATACGGCACGCACAGCGCCTTCGCCTCCACCACGCTCCCGCCGGTCCACGTCCCCCAGTCCTGCTCCGCCAGCAGCACCGGCATGCGGTCGTGGCATTCCGCCGCCGCGCCGCAGCTGTCGGTCATGACCATCGAATAGACGTCGCCCCACTCGTCGCTGCCGCGCCAGATGCCGGCGGCGGCGAACACCCCGCTGCCTTCCACGCCATCCTCCATCCGCAGCCAGGTTCGGGTCATGCCCGCGCCGCCCTTGGCTTTCGGCACGCCCTCGGCCTCGGCCCAGGCGGTCATGGGGATGAGGCAGCGGCGCTCCTCGAACGAATAGCGCCACATGAAGCTGTCGAGCTTGTCGCTGCGCGCGTTGTTGACCGGGCGCGGCTTCAGCTTCTGGCCCTGCTTGCCCGTCAGCGCCAGCGGGAAGCCCCAGGTCATCCGCCGCAGCGCGCCATTCGCCACGACCGCGGCGGGATAGCCGGGATAGACCTCCGCCCCGAGGTTCGCGCCCGCCATCGCGTCCTCCACGCGAAACAGCCGCGCGATCTCCGCCGTGGCCCGGGTCAGGCGATAGAGGTTGCACATCGGGGGGAGGGTGATGCGCCGCGCGCCGCCAGTCAACCGCCGGGGCGACAAACCATCGAGCATCATGTGCGCCGCTTGGCGCAGTCCAGCACTTGCCCTAAGCCCTCGTCATGACGGCTCACAACCATGCTCTCGCCGACGTGCTCGAAGCTGAAATCGCGTGGTTCGGGCGGGTGCTCGCAAGGCGGCTGGCGGTGCATTTCGCACAGGAAGGGGCAGAGGATCCGGCGTCGCTCGATCCGCCCGTCCTGTCCGGCGACACCACCTATGGCGCGGCGTGCGGCGCGGCGGGGCTCGATCGGAGCGGGCGGCTTGCGCTGATACTGGCGCTGCTGCCCTGGCTGCGGCCGCAGGCGCTGGACATGCTGTCGATCCGCAATCCGCAGACCGAGCGCGCATTCGGCGAATTCGGCATGATCGTACCTGCGCCGGGTGCGGCCGACGCGCCGGTCCCGTCGCGCGCGACCGCGCTGTTCGTGATCGCGGGGGACGATCTGGCCGCGCGGCTGGCGGCGACCGCGCTGTTCGCCAACGATGCGCCGCTGGTGCGGCACGGCCTGCTGGCGCCGCAGGGGGCGGATCACGATGTCGCGCTCCCCCTCGCGCCGCACCCTGCGCTGGTGGCGCGGCTGGCCGGGATCGGCTGAGGCGATTTTCCTACACGCCCGATTTCGGTTAGGTGGTCCGGTTCCCCAGCGTCTCCGCACGAGGTGAACCATGAATGCTCCCGCCGAGATTACCCGCAACCTTCCCGCGCTCGTCACGGCGCTGCCGGGGGACACCACCCGCGCGCCGCAGACCGCGTTCACCCGCGCGCGGCAGGTCGACTTTCTCGAGAACCTCTCGGTCACCGGCTCGGTGCGCTCGGCAGCGAGCGCGGCGCGGGTCAGCCATCAGACCGCCTATCGCGCGCGGCGCGGGTGCGCGGCCTTTCGCACCGCCTGGGATGCTGCACTGGTGGTGGCGCGCGCCGCGGCGGCCGACACGCTCGCCTGCCGCGCGATCGAGGGGGTGGAGGAGAAGGTGTTCTACCACGGCGAGGAGGTCGCCACGCGCATCCGCTACGATTTGCGGCTGCTGCTGGCGCACCTCGCGCGGCTCGACCGGCTGGTGGAGGACGCCCGCGCCAGTGCCTTTGCCGAGGATTTCGACGCATCGCTCGACCGCTTCGGCCGCGGCGAGGCGCAGCCGGAGCCGGACTCCGCGCCGCCGGCGCAGGGCGAGAGGGAAGGGGAAATCGGCCCGGACTTTTTTGCCCCAGGACAGTGTAACACCCGGTCCATGTCTCCCGGCAGCGGCGGCGCGGCAGACCCGTGCCCGGAGTGCGGCGGGCGCTGCGGCGATCCGCAGGCGCGGCTGACCCAGGCGGACTGCACGTGGCTTGGCAACCGGCTCGACCGGATGGACGCCGCGCGCCCGCGCAAGGCGCGCGGCCCGGTCGCGCTGGCCGCCGAATGCGAGGGCGATTGGGAGAGCGACGAAATCGAGGCGCTGCAGCTCGATGCGTTCGAAGCCGGGGTCACGCAGTGGTGGCTGGTCGTCCCCCCGCCGGATGGCGATCCGGCTGCCATCGCCAAAGCCGCCGCCGCCGCGCGCGATCCCGCCGATCCGGTACACTGGCCGCTCATCGCCGGAGCGCCCGGGGGCGGCTAGCCCCCCCTAGACCCCGGGGGTCGCCAGCGTCGCCGCCGCCCCCGCGAGCTGTGCCGCGACTACGAGGCCGAGCAGCCAGGCCGAGAGGCGCGGGCGCGCGGTGACCAGCGCGCCGACGAGGCCGACGAGCTGCGCCAGCTCGCTCAGCGTGCCGACCGTGTCGACCCACGGCCCCGCGCGCGCCGCCGCCTCCGCCGCGCCGGGCGGGGTGGGGAGCACGGCCTCGCCGATCGAGACGACCAGGCCGATCGCGATCGCGCCGCCGATGATCGTGCGCCGGTGCGCCATGTAGTAGGCGTCGAAGTCGGGCCAGACCTCGTGCAGGTCGGGCACGATCAGGCTGGCGAGGAGGTAGTAGGCGCCGATCAGCACGAGCACCGCGACCACCGAGCCGCTCGACAGCCACAGCACCTCGCGCAGGTCGTACATGCGCAGCCAGAAGGTCGACTGGTCGAGCAGGATCACCGCGCCAAGCAGCGGGACGAGGACACCGATGTGGACTTGCGCCGCTGCCGGATCGACCCCCGCACGCCGCCGCCCGCGCAGCTTGAGCAGCATCGCGAACCCGCCCAGCACCTCGGCCATGGCAAGGCCGAGCAGCAGCGTGAACAGCTCGAAGATAGTGTCGAAACCCGCCATGCCTGCGCCCCCCTGTGGAGCGGGTCTAGCAGGCAGGCTGCTCCTTAGTCGAGCAGCGCCAGTTCAACCTGGCCGTGCCCGCGCGCAACCAGGCCGAGTTCCTCGGCGGCGGCGCGGCTGACGTCGATCACGCGGTTGCCGTGGAACGGGCCGCGGTCGTTGATGCGGACGGTGACAGCGCGGCCGTTAACGGGGTTGGTGACGCGGACCATGCTGCCGAAGGGCAGGGTGCGGTGCGCGGCGGTGAGGGCGGTGTTGTCGAACCGCTCGCCGCTGGCGGTGCGGCGGCCGTGGAACTTCTGGGCGTAATACGAAGCGCCGCCGCTGCCGAGGTGGCGGGCAGCGGGCTCGGCCTCGACCACGGGTTCGATCGCGGCGATGTCGACCGCACCGGCGGCGGCGACCGGGGCTGCGGGAACGGCGGCGTAGGCGGCGAAGCTGGCATTGAACGCCGTGTCGTCCTCGGCGTTGGCGGGACCGGCTGTCACGGCCAGCGCGGCGGCCAGCGCGAACCCGCGGGCGATACGCGCCATCGCCGTGGTCTTGGTCGAGATCATATTGAGCGTGCTTGTCCCGTTTCCGTCTGCCGGGCGCTTTACCCGCGAGAGGTTGACGGTTCCAAACCTTCCACTCGGTTCGCCGATGGCACGCAACGACTCGGCGGCGAAATGAGGCGAAAACGGGACATCGTGCCGATCCGCGATCCGCTGGAGTGCAAAGAATCACGCGGCGACTCGGCAAATCTGGAAGTTTTGACGCTGGTACGCGCAGGCGAAATGGAGAGCCGAAACGGCAATGCCCCAATGCAAATGGGGCCGGCATTGCTGCCGACCCCACTCTCACCAGCGCGTGGTCTCTTGTCCTGCGTTCGCCCGAAGGCGTCGGCGTTTCGAGAGCACTTGGCGCCCGATGTTTCCCCGATGGTCCGGCAAGCCGTACCTCCGGTTCCGTCACCGGCGCTCGCGCCGGCATCCGGTTCCGCTCCGCTCACGCATCCGGTCCGAAGACCGGCACCGCGCCAACTCGGCGGTTCCGAGACCGGTCGCTCCTTGATGGCCGTCCCTCTCGAGGCTCGCAGCTATCGCCGAAGCAACGCGCGTTCCTTTCGAAGCCCGACCGGATCGTCCGGCCAGTCGCAGAGTGCTTTCGCAATCCTCTCGAACGGTGCCCTTGCATCCGGCCGAAACCTTCTGCAGGTGTCCCTCGAGGACCGCGCGGACAGTCTCCGCAACCTCATCCGGGTTTGAAAAATGCTCTGGTTTCAGGCCGTTAGACCGTCATCCGAAGCGGCTTTCTTGCCCTTCCGATGACCTGAGACTGCGCTCGCAAACCGAGTCGGGCAAGCTCCGCAACCCTGACTTTTCCACTTTCCCCCGTTTTCGCTGTGGACACGGGTGGATAAGTCAACGGTTCACCGCAAGATCGCCCTCGAGCAGCGGAGCGACAGGGCGAAAACAGCCCTCAAGTAGCGAAGCAATAGGGCGAAAAAGACCTAGCGGTCTCGCTTCGCCAGCAGCCGGAGACGCAGCGCGTTGAGCTTGATGAAGCCCGCCGCATCGGCCTGGTCGTAAGCCCCGGCATCGTCCTCAAACGTCACATGCGCCTCGGAGTAAAGCGAGTTCGGCGATTTGCGTCCGACCACGCACGCCAGCCCCTTGTAGAGCTTGAGCCGCACGGTGCCCGAAACCTTCTCCTGCGACAGGTCGATCGCAGCCTGGAGCATCTCGCGCTCGGGGCTGAACCAGAAGCCGTTGTAGATGAGCTCCGCATACTTCGGCATGAGCTCGTCCTTGAGGTGTGCCGCGCCGCGATCCAGCGTGATCTGCTCGATCCCGCGATGCGCGCGGGCGTAGATCTCGCCGCCGGGCGTCTCGTACATGCCGCGGCTCTTCATGCCGACGAAGCGGTTCTCGACCAGGTCGAGGCGGCCTATGCCGTGCCTGCGGCCCAGTTCGTTGAGTGCGGTTAGAAGGGTGGCAGGGCTCATCGCCTCGCCGTTCAGCGCTACGCCGTCACCGCGCTCAAACTCGAGGTTGATGTATTCCGCCTGATCCGGCGCATCCTCCGGGTGCTCGGTGCGCGAATAGACGTATTCCGGCGTCTCGTCCCACGGGTTCTCCAGCACCTTTCCCTCGGATGAGGTGTGGAGGAGGTTGGCATCGGTCGAGAACGGGCTCTCGCCGCGCTTGTCCTTCGGCACCTGGATCTGGTGCGCCTCGGCCCAGGCGATCAGCGCGGTGCGGCTGGTCAGGTCCCACTCGCGCCACGGTGCGATGACCTTGATGTCGGGATCGAGCGCGTAAGCCGACAGCTCGAAGCGCACCTGATCGTTGCCCTTGCCGGTGGCGCCGTGCGCGATCGCGTCGGCGCCGGTCTCGCGCGCGATCTCGACCAGGCGCTTGGAAATCAGCGGGCGGGCGATCGAGGTGCCGAGGAGGTAGTCGCCCTCATAGCGCGCATTGGCGCGCATCATCGGGAAGACGAAGTCGCGCACGAATTCCTCGCGCAGGTCCTCGATGAAGATGTGCTCGTCGGGGATGCCCATCGCGCGCGCCTTGGCCCGGGCGGGCTCGATCTCCTCGCCCTGGCCGAGGTCGGCGGTGAAGGTTACGACCTCCAGCCCGCGCTCGACCGAGAGCCACTTGGCGATGACGCTGGTATCGAGACCGCCCGAATAGGCGAGGACGACGCGCTTGATGTCGGACATTGGGGCACTCCGGTGAGGTTGGGCGCGCCGGTAACAGGCCCGTGCGGGAGCGGCAACGGCGAAGGCTTTGCCGGGGGACAAGCGGTGCTTGGTGGGTGCTTGCCCTTCCGCTTTACGCCCGGCCGCATCATATGTCGGACGTCGGATCGGGAGGGGCGCACTATGGGGGGACTTTGGGCGAAGGCGCGGAGCATGGCCGAGCAGGCTCCGCCCGAACGCAACCGTTACGTCGATTTCCTCCGCGCGCTGTCGATCCTCGCGGTGGTCGTGGGGCACTGGCTCGTGGCCGCACCCTATGTCGATGCAGGGGGCGAGGTGCAGGGCGGTCACCTGCTCGGCATCGTGCCGTGGACGCAGTGGCTGACCTGGGGCTTTCAGGTCATGCCGATCTTCTTCCTCGTCGGCGGTTATTCCAACGGAACGAGCTGGGCGGCGACGCGGCGCGACCGCGGGCACTATTCCGACTGGTTCGCAAGTCGCATCCAGCGGCTGATCAACCCGGTGTTCCCGGTGCTGCTCGCCTGGGCGCTGTTTGCGTTCTTCGGGACGCAGGCCGGGGTCGACCGCGAGGTGGTGCGGCTGGCGACCTCGCTCGCGCTGGTGCCGGTGTGGTTCCTTGCGGTCTACCTGCTGGTAACGGCGCTGGCGCCGCTGTCGTATCGCGCATGGGAGCGATACGGCTGGGGCAGCTTTGCCGCGCTGGTTGCGGCGGCGGTGCTGGTCGACTGGCTGACGCTGGCACTCGGCGTGCGCTACCTCAACTTTCTCAACTTCGTGTTCGTCTGGGTCGCGATCCACCAGCTCGGCTACGCCTGGCGCGACGGGCGCTTCGCCAAGCCCCAGAGCGCGCTGGCGTGGTTTGCGGGCGGACTGGCAGTGCTATGCGCATTGGTGTTCGTCGGGCCATACCCCGTGGCGATGATCGGCGTACCGGGGGCCGAGATTACCAACTCGATGCCGCCGACGCTCGCGCTGCTGGCGCTGGGCGTCATGCAGACCGGTCTGGTGCTGGCGCTCGAAGGGCCGGGTCGCCGGATGCTCGACAGCATCGGCATTTGGACGGCGACCGTGCTGATGAACGGCATGATCATGACCGTCTATCTGTGGCACCTCACCGCATTCGTGCTGGTCATGGTCGCGGCGTGGCTGCTGGGCGGGATCGGGCTGGACGTCATGCCCGGCACGGCGGCGTGGTGGTGGAGCCGCCCCGTGTGGTTCGCGCTCTACATCGTGGCCCTGTTGCCGCTGATCGGCGCCTTCGTGCGCTACGAACGCGGCATGGGCGCAGCGGCGCGCGAGCGACCGGTGCCACAATGGCGCCTGGTACTCGGCTTGTTGCTTATCTGCACCGGTCTCGCGATGACCGCCGCGATCAGCATCGCCAGCCCGCTCGGCGTCACCGGGGTGAGGCTGTGGGTGGTCGCGCTGCCGTTCGTGGGCGCGGCGCTGGTCGGGTTCGGGCCTGTCTACCGCTGGGCGAAAGGCTGAGCGGAGCTACTCCGCCGCCACCCTGAGCGCGGGATCGAAGCGCCAGCTCGGCACCTCGGCCATCGCGCGCAAACGGGCGCTCTCCTCGGCGATGTACTCGCGCGTCATCGGGATCGCGCTGCGGTCCTTCACGTACTGGAGCTGCCAGTTGACCATGTTGCCGTTGCGGAAGCTCTGCTCGGCTCCGGCGAGGTAGAACTGCCACATGCGATAGAACGTCGTGTCGTACATCGCGGTGATCTCCTCGCGGTGCATCACGGTGCGGTTGTACCATTCCTCCAGCGTGTGGCTGTAGTGGAAGCGCATCGCCTCCACGTCCATCACCTGCCAGCCCGCCTTTTCGCTCTCGGTCACGAGTTCGGAGAGGGCGGGGATGTAGCCGCCGGGGAAGATGTACTTGCGCGTCCAGGCGTCGGTGTGGCCCGGCTTGCCCGCGCGCCCACAGCAGTGGCTGATCATCACCCCGTCGCGGGTCAGCAGCCGGTGGGTATGCTCGAAGAACTGCGGGTAGTGGATGGTGCCGACGTGTTCGAGCAGCCCGACGCTGGAGATGCGGTCGAACTGGCCCTGGACGTCGCGGTAATCGCACAGCTCGAACCGGACCTTGTCGGCCACGCCCGCCGCCTCGGCGCGTTCCTGGCAGAAGGCGATCTGGTCCGGCGCGAGCGCCACGCCGAGCACCTCGACCCCGTACATCTGGTGGAGATACATCGCGAACCCGCCCCAGCCGCACCCGATGTCGAGCACGCGCATGCCGGGCTTGAGATAGAGCTTCGCCGCGAGGTGCGCCTTCTTGTCGAGCTGTGCCTTCTCGAGCGAGGTCGAAAAAGGATCCTCGCGATAGTAGGCCATCGTGTACTGGCGGTCCTCGTCGAGGAACCGCTCGTAGAGTTCGCGGGTAAGGTTGTAGGTGTGCTCGGCGTTCTTGCGAGCGCTGGAGCGCAGGTTGATCCCGTCGACCATTGCGATCAGCTTCTGCGCCGCCTTGCGCACCGGGCCCTTGGCCGACAGCGAGGCATCACCCATCCGCTTGGCGTTCATCGTCACGAACAGCACCATGTCGCGAATGTCGTGCGGTTCCTCGACTTCGAGCCAGCCCCACATATAGGCCTCGCCCGCGCCCAGCTGCGGATAGCGCAGGATGTGGTTGGCCGCCTTGGGATGGGTCAGGCGAATGCGGAGCGGGCCGGGCCTGCCGCCACGCTCGGGCGGATAGTCGCCGGCGCCGGGGCCGAAAGTGTATTCCTTGCCGTCGTGGTCGGTCACGACCAGCGTGCCGACCTTGATCGCCTTGTCGAGAAACTTTCCGAGCAGGAACATCGAACCCCCGAATTTGCCTCTGCTGACAGACTGCTGCGCGTGCGCTAGCCTGTCAATCAGCGTGTTGCGTGGCAACGGGGAGGCAGCAAGTGGCGGAACTCAAGACAACGACGACGGCACTCGATCCGGCAGAATTCCTCGCTGCCGTCGAACCGCCTGCCAAGCGCGCCGACGGCCAGATGCTGGACACTATCTTCCGCCGCGTGACCGGCCAGGAGCCAAGCATGTGGGGGCCGACGATCGTCGGCTACGGCAGCTACACCTACCGTTACGACAGCGGCCATGGAGGCACGATGTGCCGTGCGGGATTCAGCCCGCGCAAGGCAAAGCATTCGCTCTACATCATGGAATGCGGCAGCGAGAGCGAGGAGGACGCATTCGGCCCACTGCTCGCCCGGCTCGGCAAGCATACGCGCGGCAAGGCGTGCCTCTACGTCAACAAGCTCGCCGACATTGACCTCGCCGTGCTGGAGGAGATGATCGCACTCGGCTGGAAGCGCTCGTTCCAGCACTGGCCGGACTGACGCTCAGATCCCGGCGTACCACTGATAGCCGCGATCTTCCCAGTAACCGCCGTTGCCGTCACCGATACCGGCAAGGCTGTCGACCGCATCGATCCCGATCACGTACTTGGCATGCTTGTATCCCAGTTGCCGCTCGATCCTCATCCGCAGCGGCGCGCCGTTGCGGACCGGCAGCGCCTCGCCATTGAGCTGATGCGCAAGGATCGTCTGCGGGTGGTATGCATCGACGAGATCGACGCTCTCGTAATAGGGTGCGCCGTTGAGATCGTCGGCGCAGCGGAACACGATGTACTTCGCCTGCGGCAGCAGCCCGGCGGCGTCGAGCAGGACAGAGAGCTGCGGCCCGGTCCATTCGCCGATCGCGCTCCAGCCCTCGACGCAGTCGTGCCGGGTGACTTGCGTGCGCTGGGGCAGGCGGCGGATGTTGTCGAGATCGAATACCAGCGGTGTCGTGACGAGTCCGCCCACGGTGAGCCGCCAGGTGGCGAAGCTTTCGGCGACGTGCTGCTGGTAATTTCCGTTCGTCGGGTTGGTGGTCCCGTTCCCGCGGAAGTATGGCGAGACCTCGCTCCGGTCGAATTCGCGCGCCAGCGCGGTGCGCCCGCCGAGCGCGCGGTGGGCATTGCGATGCCATTTCTCGGCCGCATCGAGCAGCGAGGAGCCTGCGCCCGTTTCCGCGACCTTGGCGCAGCCCGCCGCGACCAGCGCGCCCATCGCCGCCAGGACTCCGCGCCGCTTCATTCGGCTCCTCCGGTGATCATGTCGCGCATCTGCCGCACGGGTCCGCTCAGCAGCACCAGCAGAACGTGGACGACAAAGAAAGCCATCGTGGCGAAGGCGAAGATGAAGTGGAGCGAGCGCGCGCTCTGCCGCCCGCCCAGGCCGTCGACCAGCCAGGGCATGAGCGGCTCGATCCCCGGGCTGATCGCCATGCCGGTAAAGACCATCATGGGCAGGAACACGCCCAGCACCAGACCGTAGGCAACCCGCTGGAGGAAATTGTATTTGCTCCCCTCGTGACGGAAATCGAGCCGCAAGTGCTTGGCGATATCCGCCCGGATTTCATGCCAGCGCCACTCGCTCGCCCGCGTCCGCAGGTCGCGCCAGAAATGTCGGTTGGCCAGCATGGCGATCCACATGAAGGCGAGACCCAGGGCGAAGGGCCAGGCCATCAGCACGTGCCAGTCGCGCGCGATCGCGAGGCTGTAGTAGTCGGGTATCGTCATCCAGCCCGGAAAGCGCGGCACTTCGAGCCAGGCCTGCGATGGCTGGAACCCCCAGTCGCCCCAATAGAGATAGCGGTGGGCATTGGAGATGTTCAGCCCGCTCATGAAAAGGACCACGACGCAAACCACGTTGAGCCAGTGCCACAGGCGGGTGGCGAGCGCGTGGCGTTTCATCAGGCGAGCTCGCGACCGAGGTAGATGACGTCGCGTGGCTGGGCGAGCAGGTGCTGGCCGCTGTCGACATAGTGGGTTTCACCGCTGGCAAGATGCCCTTCGGCGAGCCACAGGCAGGCCTGCGCAATCTCGTCCGCTCCGGTCTTTCGCTGCAGCAGGTTGAGCCGGTGCGATACCTCGATTTCGTCTTCCTGCTGGTCGTGGCTCGGCAGGATGGCCCCGGGGGCCAGTGCATAGATGCGGTCCTCCGGCCAAGCTGCGCCCATGGCAAGCAGCGGAACCGCTCCGGCGACTGCGTGCTTGCTCAGCGTATAGCTGAAGAAATCCGGGTTCGGATTGGCGAGCTTCTGGTCGGTGAACTGGATCACCCGCCTGCCGCCGCGCGCGCGGGCCAGCCGCAGGAATGCCTGCGCCATACGAACGGGTGTCTTGGCGTTGATGGCCATCGAGCGGTCATACGTCTGGCTGCTCAAGGCGGTTACATCGTCGGGCCGGAAAATTGCCGCGCAGTTGACCAGCACCCGCCAGTCGTCGAGCCGCGCCGCGAGACTGGTGACCAGGCGGACGGCGGCATCGCTGTCGGACAGATCGCAGTGCATCGCTTCGGCGCTGGGGAGTTCGGCGGCGAGATCTTCGGCTTCGCTGGCGGAATTGCCGTAGTGGATCACCGCGTGCCAGCCCGCGTTGCCGAACGCGCGCGCCACGGTGGCTCCGAGCCGCTTCGCTGCACCTGTGATGAGGATCGACGGCAGGCTCACGCTGCCAGAGTGCCGCAATGGTCGCGGCTCGGCAATGCAAAACGGGCCGCTCTCCCGGAAGAGAGCGGCCCGCCTTAGCCGTCAAGCGGCAGATATCAGCGGCAACGCAGGCTGCCGCGGTCGATCTCGCGGCCGAGCAGGCCACCGGCGACACCGCCGATGATCGCGCCCAACGTGCGGTCGCCGCGACCCGCGATCTCGTGGCCGGCGAGGGCACCCACACCTGCACCGATGATCAGCCCGGTCGTGCCGTTGTCGCGGCGGCAGTAATACCGGCCGTCGTCACCGCGCCACACCCGGTCGTTGCGGCTGATCCGGCGCGGCTCGCGGTAATAGCCACGCGAATCGTAGTAGCGGTCATAATTGCGATCTTTCGCACGCTTGCCGTGGGCAGGCGCCCAATGCGGCGGATCGGCGAGAGCCGGGGTCGCGACCGGGAGGGTCAGCGATGCCGCGGCGAGGGCGATTAGGGTCTTCTTCATGGTCGCGCTCCTCATGTGCGTGTTGTGTCGCAACAACGAGGGATGTCGGACCCGGGTCCCCAACCTCAGATGAACGAAAAGCCGCCCTGCGCAAGCTGCGGCAAGTCGTGCCTTCAACGCGGCGAATTGCGGCTATCGAATCCCTGCGGCTTCCCGGTCGCGTTCGGCTCGGCTCTTCTTCTCGGCGGCGGTACGGAGCTGTCCGCAGGCGGCATCGATGTCGCGCCCGCGTGGAGTGCGGACAGGAGCCGAAATGCCGTGTTCGAACACAATCTGGGCGAACCGCTTGACCCGCTCGGGCGTCGAACACTCATAGGGCGCGCCGGGCCAGGGATTGAACGGGATCAGGTTCACCTTGGCGGGAAGGTCGTATTCGCGGATCAGGCGGACGAGTTCGCGTGCATCGTCGTCGCTGTCGTTCATATCCTTGAGCATGACGTACTCGAACGTGATCCGCCGCGCATTGCTGGCGCCGGGGTAGGCAGCGCAGGCGGAGAGCAGTTCCTCGATGCCGTACTTCTTGTTGAGCGGCACGATCTCGTCGCGCACGTCCTTGGTCACCGCATGGAGCGAGACCGCGAGGTTGACCCCGATCTCCTCGCCGCAGCGCGCCATCATCGGCACCACGCCGCTGGTGGAGAGGGTGATGCGGCGCTTGGACAGGGCAAGGCCATCGCCGTCCATGACGAGCCTGAGTGCGTCGCGCACATTGTCGAAATTGTAGAGTGGCTCGCCCATACCCATCATCACGATGTTGGTCAGCAGGCGACCATCGGCGGTGTACCCGGCTTCGTCCGCGTCGTCCGCGACATCCATCCGTCCCTTGGGCCATTCGCCCAGCGCGTCGCGCGCGAGCATGACCTGGCCGACGATCTCGCCCGGGGTCAGGTTGCGCACCAGCTTCATGGTGCCGGTGTGGCAGAAGCGGCAGTTGAGCGTGCATCCGACCTGGCTCGAGACGCACAAGGTGCCGCGGTCGGCATCGGGGATGAACACCATCTCGAAGTCGTGCCCGTCGGCGGTGCGTAGCAACCACTTGCGCGTGCCGTCGACCGAATGCTGCGCCTCGACCACTTCGGGCCGACCGACCACGAACCGCTCCGCCAGCCACGGCCGCATGGTCTTGGCGATGTCGGTCATGCCCTCGAATTCGGTCACGCCGCGATGGTAAAGCCAGTGGTAAGCCTGCTTGGCGCGCAGCTTGGCCTGCTTGGCATCGAGTCCGGCCTCGGCCAACAGCTCGCGGATGCGCTCGCGCGGCAGGCCGATCAGGTCGACACGACCGTCGGCACGCGGCGTCACGTCGCGCGCGACGGGAACCGGGTCCACCTGCCCGGGGATGCTCATGAGGGCCGTATCTGCCATGGGAAGCGCGCATATAGTCGCACCGCCGCCGGATTGGAAGTTCCTCCGGAAGGGCTCTCGATCCGTCGCATTTTCAGGGAACCAACTGCGATCTCGCCGCTCGCCGAGTGAATTGCGAGACGGGCATGTGGCGGAAATGCCACGAATTTGCCGTTGTGCGAGGTTCATGAAACCCCGCTCCGGAGGCGCCGTTTGGCCAGTCCATGCGGCAGCAAAAGCCCGCAGGATACGAAACGGAGTACTACAATGAAAAAGATGGTCGCACTCTTCGCCACCGGTTCGCTGATGGCCGTGGCCGCACCGGCATTCGCTCAGTCGGCGGATGAATCGCCCTTCACCGGCGCCCGCATCGGCGTAACCGGTGGTTACGACGTCACCAAGGCGGGTAGCAGCGTGGACGACGACGGCAATGACAACAACGACCAGTCGATCGACGGCGTCGCCTACGGCGTAACTGCCGGTTACGATATCGACCTCGGTGGTGCCGTGGTCGGCATCGAGGGCGAGTACACGGACTCGAGCGCCAAGACCGAATTCGACGACGGCGATTTCGAGGGCTTCGGCTTCGGCCAGGTCGATACCGGCCGCGATCTCTACATCGGCGCGCGCGTCGGTGCCAAGGTCAGCCCGAATGCCCTGCTCTATGCCAAGGGCGGCTACACCAACACGAAGCTGAACATCCTTTCGAGCGACGGAACGACCGAAACCAATCGCGACTTCAAGCTCGATGGCTGGCGTGTGGGTGCGGGCGCGGAATACGCAATGAGCCGCAACACCTTCGTGAACCTCGAGTACCGCTACTCGAAGTACAGCGAGGCGAACATCGAATTCCCCGATGGCACGACCACGCCGGACTTCGATGTCGACACCGATCGTCACCAGGTCATGGCGGGCGTCGGCGTTCGCTTCTGAACTGGTTCCGGTCCCCTGACCGGACGCATGGGAAGGGCGCGGCTTCTGCCGCGCCCTTTTCGTATCAGCGCGCCACGCGGGCGCAGCCGATCGTGGCCGCGTCGAGCGCGGTAGCGACCCCGGCGAGGCTGTAGCGGTCGGTAAAGCGGTTGCCGCGGCTGTCGGTCGCGCTGACCGACATCGTCCCCGCCGAACGCATCGCGGCGACGATCGCGGCGTCCATCGCGCGGTTCTGCGCCCAGGCATCGCCGCCACCGCCGGTCAGCTCGAAGCGCCGGTCGCCCAGCGCAAGGCGGATCGAGGGCGCGCGCGACAGGTTGCGCGAGAGGCGGAAATGCACTTGTCCGCGCACGGCCCGACGCGGCCAGCTTCCGACGCTGGCATAAGGGTCGTGTTCACGGCGGGCGCTGCTCGGCGCCGCCTTGGCGATGGCGTAGCAGCGCGGCACCTGCGGGTCGCGGAAGGCGCCCCAGTCGGCGAATATGCCGAGATTCTCGCGCGCCGCCAGCGGTGCGGCGAGTGCGAGTATTGTGCCGCAGACAAGGGCGCGCCTAACCATAGGCGATCCCGGCGACTTCCCATTCCTTGGTGCCGGAGGGGAGGGTGACCGTCCTGAGATCGCCCAAGGCGGCACCGCGCAATGCTCGCGCCAAGGGGCTCGACCAACCTATCAGGCCGCGCCCGGCATCCTGTTCGTCGTCGCCGACGATGGTCACCGTGCGCTCCAAGTCGTCCTCATCGACCAGCGTCACGGTTGCGCCGAAGAAAATCCGCGAGGTGTCGGCCTGCTCACCAGGCGCTACCACGCGCGCCGCCTTCATCCGCCGCGCTAGGTGCGCCAGCTCGCGGTCGATCTCGCGCATCCGCTTGCGGCCGTAGATGTAGTCGCCGTTCTCGCTGCGGTCGCCGTTGCCCGCCGCCCAGCTGACGATCTCGACCACGCGCGGCCGTTCCTCGCCGAGCAGGAGGTCGTAGCGCGCCCTCAGCGCGGCCAGTCCGGCGGGACTGATCGGATTCGAAGGTGCCCCCACCGCGATGCCGTCAGCGCAGGAAGTCGCGCACCTGGCGCGGGCGACCATAGGGTGCCTTGTCGGGATTGAGTTGCTCATAGACGGCGGCATTCTCGAGCACGCGGTGGACGTAGGTGCGCGTCTCGGTGATTCCGATCCGCTCGATCCAGGTCTCCCAGTCGATACTGCCGGTGCGCGGGTCGCCGTTCTCGCGCAGCCACTGGTTCACCCGGCCGGGCCCGGCGTTATAGGCTGCGATAGCGAGCGGATAGCTGCCGTTGTAGCGCGCGATCAGCCGCTGGATATGGTTCGAACCGAGCTGCACATTGTAGCCCGCGTCGTTGATCAGCGATGCCTCGAGGTAGGTCATCCCGGCCTTGCCCGCTTCCTCGCGCGCGGTGGGCGGCATGAGCTGCATCAGCCCGCGTGCGCCCGCGTGGCTGATCGCGTTCTGCGCGAACTGGCTTTCCTGCCGGGCGATGGCGTGGACCATGGTCCAGTCGGTGCCCTGCGGCGTGGGCAGGGTCGGGTAGCCCTGGACGATGAACCCGTCGAGGCCGTCGGCGCCGGCTGCATCGGCGAGGTTGACGGCAAGGTCGCGGCGGCCCGTTTCGCGGGCTAGCTCGGCTACCAGCACGTGCTCCTCGGGGGTGACGGCCTGCTGCGCGATCTCGCGGTAGAAGTGGATGCCCGTCCGCCACGGCGCACCGCGTGCGACCTCGCGCACCGCATTGGTCAGCGGCGCATTGGCAAAGGCTGCGCGCTGCTCGGCCGAAGGGGTGGCCGAGGCGTTAGCGGGCGGGATCACCGGCTGGCGCCCGAGCTTGGCCAGTGCGAGCTGCCCGTAGAATCGGTCCGGATACTGTCCGGCGAGGCCGTAGTAGCGCTGCGCCTCTGCCCGGTCGCCCGCGCGTTCGGCGGCCTTGCCGGCCCAATAGAAGCCCTTGGAGCGCGTCTGCGGCGTCTGTGCTGCGGTGCCGTAGCGATAGAACAGCGGCGCGGCGGAACGGGCATCGCCATTGGTCCACAGTGCCTGCGTCCCGCCAAGCCACATCAGCGAGGTGTAGTCGTCGCGCAGGCGGAACGACATCTTCGAGATATCGGTGCCCGGCGCGAACAGGTCGTCGGTCTTCGACGCGATGCGTACTGCCTGGCTCGCGCCCGCGCTCCGCGCGGCCTGGAGCATAAGCGTGACGAAAGCCTCTGGGTCGTGCGCGGGCCGCGCGAACTGCGGACGGTTGGCCAGCAGATCGACCGCCGCACCCGCCTGACCGCTCGTTCGGTAGTGCCGGGCGAGATTGTAGACGTATCCGGGATCGGTCTGGGCATTGGCCGGAATCGGCGTCCCCGCGCTTTGCGGCAGGGTGCCGCGCACCAACGAGAGGCGCGCGAACGCCGTGTCGCGGATCGCGGGCGAGACGTTGTTGACCAGCCGCACCGCCGCTTCGCCTTCGCCCTGCCACAGCAGCGCATTCATGCGCGCGTCGTTGTCTTCCTGCGTGAAGCGTCCGGAGAACAAGCCGAGCAGGTAGGCTTCCGAGGGACTGCTCATCTTGCCGCCCCGCCACGCTGCGCGCGCAACCTCGAACGCCTCGGGCCGGTTGGCGCTCGCCAGCGCGATTGCATAGCGCGCCCGCGCCGGATTGGTCAGCGGCGGGAAGCGGTCGAAGAAAGCCACGAGCCGTTCGGCCCCGACCGGCTCGTCGGCAAGCGCGTTCTCCGCCCGGGTCCGCAGCAGTTCCTCGCGCGGGAAGCCGGGATAGGCGAGCACGAACCCGGCGTAGGTGTCGAAGCTCTCTGCGCGGCGATCGGGCGAGCTGAGGTACTCCCAACGCTCGACCGCCTGGCTCATCCGCGTGGGTGCCTGCGCCACCATCTGGGCGCGCGCTTGGTCCCACGCGGCGGCTTCCTGCGCAACGAGCGGCGCCGATGCGGTGGCGAGAGTGGTGGTGGCGAGGGCGAAGGCGAGGGGGGTCAGGCGGTCCATGCTGGACATCGTGTGGGGCGGCTCCTTATCAGGCGCTGAATGACAGCGCCCGGCGTGACGACGAACGCCGGGAAACATGCGCAAAACGAGGACTCGTGTAAATGTTTGCCGGCTCGATTCCCGCCCTTGTGACTCCTTTCCGCGACGGATCGTTCGACGAGAAGGCGTTTCGCTGCCTCGTCGACTGGCAGATCGACAACGGCAGCAAGGCGCTGGTCCCCTGCGGTACGACGGGGGAGGCCTCGACGCTCTCCAATGCCGAGCATCACCGGGTGATCGAGGTGTGCATCGAACAGGCCGCGGGCCGCGTGCCGGTGATCGCCGGATGCGGCTCGAACGACACGCGCAACGCGCTGCTCCACATGAACTTCTCCAAGAAGGCCGGGGCGGCGGCGGGGCTGTGCGTTGCGCCATACTACAACCGGCCGAGCCAGGCCGGGCTGATCGCGCATTTCAGTTTCCTGGCCGAAAACAGTGATCTGCCGATCGTGCTCTACAACGTGCCCGCGCGCACGGTGACCGATATCCTCGACGAGACGGTGGTCGAGCTCGTCACCAAGTATCCCAAGCGGATCGTGGCGATCAAGGACGCCAGCGGCGATCTCTCGCGCGTCGCCGACCACCGCATGGGCATCGGCCACGATTTCTGCCAGCTCTCGGGAAACGACGAGCTATGGCTGCCGCACTCGGCCGCTGGCGGCTCGGGCTGCATTTCGGTCACCGCCAACGTCGCGCCGAAGCTGTGCGCAGAGTTCCACGAGGCGATAGCGGCCAACGACCTGGTCAAGGCGCGCGAGCTGAACGACCGCCTGTTTCCGCTGCACTACGCGATGTTCTCCGACGCCAGCCCCGCGCCGGTGAAATACGCGCTGACCCGCGTTCACGACTGGCTCGAATGCGACGTCCGCCTGCCGCTGGTCAACGCCAGCGAGGCGAGCCGCAAGGCGGTTGATGAGGCACTGGAGCATGCGGGGCTGGTGTAACTGATTTAGCTTTCGCGAGGCCTGGCCGTTTTTCCATTTTCCTACAGTGACTCGGCCCCCTAGCGTAATGGCCGCTCTTTGAACGGTTGTTGTCGCGATCTCGGCGCTGCTCGCCGAGCCTCACTTCGCCTGCCGGACAGAGGACGACTTTTTTGCTCCTGGACTGTGTAACACCCGGTCCATGTCTGCGCCGAATCGTTGCCTGCCATCGACGAGCCGCTTGGACGTCAGATCACCTCGTCCTCGTCCATCAGCGGCTGGGCGGGGCCCTCGGGTTCGCTGGCAAGGATCGCCTCGGTGATCGAGCCAATCCGTTCGCCCGCGTGCTCCAATTGCGCGACCTCGGCGATATGGAACAGCGCGTCGCCCTGGTTGACCACGGGCAGCGTCGCGTGGCCGATCACGATGCCGTCGATCGGGCTGACCATCTCCTGCGGGTCCTCGCCATAAAGGCCGGTGACGCGGGCGAGCAGGTCGCCCTTGTGGACCACGTTGCCCGACTTGCGCACCCGGTGGGTCACGCCGCCGCGCGGCGCGCGCACCCAGACCGAGCGGTTGGCCCGCGCGGGTATCCCTACGGTCGTGAGGCCGTCGTCGGCCTCGATCATGCCGATATGCGCGAGCACGCGGCACACACCGCTCACCCCGATGTCGATCGACAGGCGGTCGAAACGGAGCGCCTCGCCCGCTTCCATCAGCAGCATCGGCACCTCGCGCGCATTGGCGAGCGCGCGCATCGATCCGTCGCGCAGCGGGCTCTCGATGATCACCGGCGCGCCGAACGCCATCGCCAGCTCGACCAGGAAAGGATTGCCCGAGGCGATCCGGATCTGCGGCAGGTTGTAGCGGTGCACCGCCGCCGAATGGATGTCGATGCCCAGCGTGCACTTCTCGATCACGTGCTCGAGGAAGGTCGCGGCGAGCTGCCCCGCGAGCGAGCCCTTGCGGCTCCCGGGGAAGCTGCGGTTGAGGTCGCGCCGGTCGGGCAGGTAGCGGCTGTGCGAGAGGAAGCCGTAGATGTTGACCGCGGGCGCGAGGATCACCGTGCCCCCGAGGCCCGCGGGCGTGATCCGCGCCGCGAGCCGCTGGATGATCGCGGTGCCGATGATCTCGTCGCCGTGGATCGCGCCGCTGACGAACACCACCGGGCCGTTGCGGACCCCGTGGATGACCCGCAGCGCGAGGTTGGCGGAAAAGCCGGTGACCTGGTGGCTGACGGGAATGGCGATGTCGCGCACCTCGCCCGGCGCAATCGTCTCGCCCGCGATGTCGAACGGCATCGGCGTCGTCTCGGGCACATCCATCGGCAGGTCCCCCGCAATCCCCATCACCATTCGCCATGCCGGGGGTCGGATTGGCAAGCGCTTTCTTGACCTTCCCATGGTTGCGCAGAGGCCCTACATGCCGCGCCACCATGGCCCGCCCCAAGCCCGAGACCTTCGACAAGCAGAAGACCGTCGCCGAGAACCGGCGCGCGCGATTCGACTATGCGATCGAGGACAAGTTCGAGGCCGGGCTGATGCTCCAGGGCACCGAGGTCAAGGCGCTGCGCGCGGGCGAGGCGACCATCGCCGACAGCTATGCCGAGGTGCGCGGCGAGGAAGTCTGGCTGGTCAACGCCAACATACCCGAGTTCAGCCACGGCAACCGGTTCAACCACGAGCCCAAGCGACCGCGCAAGCTGCTGCTCAACCACCGCGAGATCGCCAAGCTGACCGGCGCGGTCGAGCGCAAGGGGATGACCCTGGTGCCACTGAGCATCTACTTCAACAAGACCGGCCGGGCGAAGGTCGAACTGGCGTTGGCCAAGGGCCGCCAGGCGCAGGACAAGCGCGAATACGTCAAGGATCGCGACTGGCAGCGCGACAAGGCGCGGATCATGCGCGAACGCGGCTGATTCAGCCGTTGCTCATCGCGGCGCGCCTACCCACATCGCCCGATATGACCGTTTCGCCCGAATTGCCCATCGCGCCCTTGAAAAGCACCTTCGGGGCGAGCAATGCGGCGGCGCGACGATGACCGAACAGCGCTCCAAGACATTCCTCGCGGACCTGATCCGCAAGAACATGCCCTCGCGCGAGGAGATGGCGCAGAACAAGTACCTGCGCCCGATTGCGCACCGCTTTCTCAGCCCGGAGTTGTGGCGCTTCACCCGTCGCTCGGTGCCGCGTGGCATCGCACTGGGCCTGTTCACGGCCTTTATTGTGCCGGTTGGGCAGATCTTCCTCGCGGCCTTTCTGGCGCTGCCGACCCGGGCCAACGTGCCGCTGGCCGCCTTGGCGACCTTCATTACCAACCCGTTCACGCTGCCGTTCTGGCTGTTCGTCGCCAACCGCGTCGGCGCGCTGACGCTCAACATGGAGGCGGCGACGACTGACGTGCTCAACCACGTCTTCGCCTCGGGCGACTGGTCGATCGTGTTCGAGGCGGCCGAGATCGCGGGAGTCACGACCTTCGGGTTCATCGTGCTGGCGATCGTGTCGGCCGCGATCGGCTACCTGTTTGCCGGCTTCGCCTGGCGGTTCATCATCTCGCGCAAGCGTGCGCGCCGTATCCGCGCGATGGCGCGGCGGCTCGACGCGCGGCTCGAGGTGCACGAGGGATGATCATAGTTGGGGGCCAGCAGGGCGAGAGCGGCGCCTTTCCCGTGCTGCTGGCCGTTGTGGCTGGGCTGGCGGCGACGGCTGCGCTGGTCTGGTGGCTTGTCAGCAGTGCCGGGGCGGCCCTTGCCTATGCAGGAGCCGTCGCAGTCCTCGGCGGCGGCATATACGCGCTCCAGCGCACCCGTGCTGCTCCGAGCGACGATAGCTTCGCAGCCCCCGACTGGTCGGTTACCGTCGCCGCGATCGAGCAGGACGGGCTGGCCGTCGCGATCACCGACCGTGCCAACCGCCTGGTCTGCGCCAATGGCACTTATGCCGACTGGTTCGGGGCCAAGGCGGCCCCGCCCAACCTTCCGCTCGAGCGCGCATCGCTCGAGCGACTGAGCCGGACCGCGCGCGAGGCGTGGCGCGATGGCGTTGCCCGGACCGATGATATTGTTGCGCTCACCGGCGGCGGTTCCTGGAGCGCCAGCGCCCAGCGCGCCGGGCGCGGCGAGGACTACCTGGTCTGGCGGTTCCAAGCGCCCGACGGCCCCGACGTTGCCGACACCGCCTCCGGCTGGCTGACGGGGACGTTGGGGGCTCTGCTCTCACGCGCGGGGATCGAGGGCGCGCTGGTTGGACCGGACGGGACGCTGCGCGCGGTCAGCGCGGGGTTCGCCGCGCGCGCCTGCGGCGATGCCAAGGCTACGCTCGCGGGGCAGGAATTCGCAGCCCAGCTTCGCACCGACGACCGCGACCGGATCTACTTCGCGCGCGAAGGACGTCGCGGTGCGCCGCAGACGCTGATCCAAGTGCCGCTGAACCCGCAGGGCGAGGATCGCGCAGCGGGCGCTGACGAGGCGATCTCGCTTATGCTGCTGGTCGAAAGCGGCGTCGGGCTCGGCGGCTGGGATGGTGCTGCGCCCGCCGCGACACCCCAGCTCGAGGCACTGCTCGGCGCCCTGCCGCTCGGGCTGGCCATGGCCGACCGCGACGGCCGTTTCCTGTTTGCCAATCCCTCGTTCCTGCGCGCCGCCGGGCTCGAGGGGAGTGGGTTGCCGGTCTATCCGTCCGACCTCGCCGTGCGCGAGGACAAGGGCGCGCTGGCCGACGCCGTGCGCCGATTTGCCAAGGGCCCTGCCGCGAGCGGCGACATGGCCGTCCGCCTGCGCTCCAGCCCCGACGATCCGGTCTCGCTCAGCCTTGCTGGGGTGCGCGGGCTGGGCGATGCGGCGGTGCTGCTCAGTCTGGTCGACTCGACCGAGGAAACCCGGCTGAAGCGCCAGGTGGCGCAGGCAACCAAGATGCAGGCGATCGGGCAGCTAGCCGGCGGCGTTGCGCACGACTTCAACAACGTGCTGACCGCGATCATCGGCTACTGCGACCTCATGCTGTTGCGCCACACGCCGGGCGACAGCGATTACGACGACATCCAACAGATCCGCGCCAATTCGAACCGCGCCGCCAGCCTGACGCGGCAGCTGCTCGCGTTCAGTCGCCAGCAGACGCTTCGGCCCGAAGTGCTCCAGCTACCCGATGTCGTGAGCGAGGTCAGCCAGCTGATGAAGCGCCTGCTGGGCGAACGGATCGAGCTGCGCGTGCGCCACGATCGCGACCTGGGCCCGGTCCGCGCCGATCCGCAGCAGCTCGAGCAGGTGATCGTCAACCTCGCAGTCAATGCGCGCGACGCGATCCAGTCGCGCGGCGACGGCAGCGGACGGCTGTCGTTGTCGACCCGGCGCGTCTCCGCCGCGGACGTCGGCAAGATGGCCTCGGAAATCCTTCCCGCCGACGATTACACGGTGCTGCTCGTGCAGGACAACGGCGGCGGCATTCCGCCCGAGGCATTGGGCAAGATCTTCGACCCGTTCTTCACCACCAAGGAACAGGGCCGCTCGGGCCAGATGGGGGGAACCGGGCTGGGCCTGTCGACCGTATACGGCATCGTCAAGCAGTCGGGCGGGTTCATCTTCGCCGACAATATCCTGGACACCGGCGGGAAGCCCGAAGGTGCGCGGTTCACGATCTACTTCCCGGTCCACCGCGGAGCCATGCCCAAGGCAGTGGAACGGATCGAGCAGGCCCCGGCGTCGGACTGGTCGGCGGGCGGCCGCGTGCTGCTGGTCGAGGACGAGGACATGGTCCGCGCGGTCGCCGAGCGCGCGCTGACCCGTGCGGGCTATACCGTTACGCCCACCGCCGACGGCGAGGAGGGTCTCGCTGCCGTTGCCAATGGCGGCGAATTCGACATCGTGGTGAGCGATGTGGTCATGCCGGGCATGGACGGCCCGGCCATGGCACGCGCTATCCGCAAGGTGAGACCCGACCTGCCGGTGCTGTTCATGTCGGGCTATGCCGAGGAACAGCTCCGCGACGAGATCGACATCGCGAACATGCACTTCATTGCCAAACCCTTCAGCGTGCAGCAGATCGGGGACAAGGTCGGCGCGATCATGCGGGAAGCCCGCCAGTCGCAATGATACCTTGTATCGTTCAGCCGCAATACACACGGCTGTGCTACAAGACTGCTTCGGTTCGTTCCGTGGAGGGGTTATGCGACGTTCGATTGCGCTGATGTGGAGTGCGCCGCTGGCGCTGGCCGCCGCAGGACTGGCACAGGCCCAGACCCTGCCCGATCCCGACGCGAGTGCGCAGGGCGACGTTGCGGTCACCATCTATAACGACGGGCAGGCGCTGGTGCAGGACGTGCGCCAGATCGCGGTGGCGCAGGGTCGTAGCCGGATCGAGTTCCCCGACGTCTCTGCGATGATCCGGCCCGAAACGCTCAGCTTCGCCGCGGCCGATACGGCGATCGTCGAGCAGAACTTCGATTTCGACCTGCTTACGCCCCAGAAGCTGATGGAGAAGGCGATCGGCCAGACCGTCACCCTGCTGCGCACCAACCCAGCCACCGGGGTAGAGACGCGCGAGCGGGCGACGGTGCTGTCGACGGCTGGCGGCGTGGTCGTCCGCATCGGCGACCGGATCGAGGTCCTGCGCGACGACGACCTGCCGGTGCGGGTGATCTTCGATCGGGTGCCGCCCAACTTGCGCGCGCGGCCCACGCTGTCGGTCAACGTCGAGAGCAGCAGGGCCGGCACGCGGCCCGCCGCTATCCGCTATCTGACGCCCGGGCTCGGGTGGAGCGCCGACTACGTCGCGCTCTATGACGAGACGCAGGGCACGACCGACATGCAGGGCTGGGTCACGCTGACCAACAACACCGGAACGACGTTCCGCAGCGCCGACACGCTGCTGGTGGCGGGTAGCCCCGGCAGTGCCGGATATCAGCAGCAGTATCGGGGACGCCCGACGCCGCCGCGTCCGATGCAGCCGGGCATGGTGCGGCCCGGCACGCAGGCCGCGGACCGCGAGCAGGTTGGCGATTTCTACCTCTACCCGCTCGCCGAGCGAACCACGATCGCCAACGCCCAGACCAAGCAGGTCAGCTTCCTCGACGTGCAGGCGGTTCCCGCGCGGCGTGTATATGCCCGGAACATCGGCTGGCTGACCAACGACAGCCAGCCGGTCAACGTCAGCAGCGAGATCGCCTTCAGCAGCGCGCGCGAGCAGGGGTTGGGTGACGCCCTCCCGGCGGGCACGGTGCGCTTCTACCAGCGGGATCGACAGGGCACGCCGCAGTTCATCGGCGAAAGCGCCATCGGCCATACCCCGATGGGCAGCGAGCTGAGCCTGCGCACCGGCGATGCGTTCGACATCTTCGTCCAGGCGGAGGTTGAGAAGCGCGAGGAAATCACCGGCGCGGAATGGGAGCGCAGCGCGCGCTACCGGGTGATCCGCGACGGGGAGCTGGTCGAGGATGTGACCATCGAGCGCCCCAAGACCTACTACCGCACGACAATGCGCTACACGCTGACCAATGCCAAGGCGACGCCGGTTGAGGTCGATCTGGTCCAATCGGGCCTCGCGCAATTCTGGTGGGGCAACGACTATCGCGTGGTCAGCGAGGATGTCGTCGGGACCCAGCTCAACCTCGACCGGCGCAAATGGGTCGTGCCCGTCCCGGCTGAGGGCAGCCGCGTGGTCCGCGTCACCTACGAAACCCGTTACTGACGCGCGGGGCGACGGTGCTGCGCGCCGCCATCTTCGCGTTGCTTGCGCTCGGCGCGCCGCTGCAGGCGCGCGAGGTGGTCGATTCCTCGGCGCCCTCGGCGCTGTCGGTCACGATCTACCGCGATCCGAACCGCGGCACGGGCGAGGCGATGAACCGCGACTGGCCGCAGGGTTTCGCGATGATCAGCGAGACCCGCACAGTCACGCTGCCACCGGGCGAAGCGACCATCCGCTTCGAGGGGGTGGCCGAGGGCATGGTCGGGGTCAGCGCTATCGTCATCGGGCTGCCTGGCGGGACAATCGAAAAGAACCGCAATGCCGAACTGCTGTCGCCTGCGGCGCTGGTCAATAGCGCGCTCGGCAACCGGGTGACCATCACCCGTACCAATCCGGCCACCGGCGTCGCGACGAGCGAAAGCGCGATCGTGCGCACCCGTGCCGACGGCGGGCTGGTTCTCCAGACAAGCGCCGGGTTCGAGGCGGTGCGCTGTGCGGGCATCCCCGAAACACTCAGCTTCGATCGCATCCCTGCAGGCCTTTCGGCCCAGCCGGTGTTCTCGATCGATACCCGCGATGCCACCGGCGGCACCTACCAGATCACGCTGACCTATCTCGCCTGGGGCTTCGACTGGCAGGCGAATTACGTCGCGACGCTGGGTGAAGCGCGCGGCGAGGGCGAGTTCACCATGCGGCTGATGAGTTGGCTGACGCTGCTCAACGACAACGACCAGACGTTCGCCGATGCCGAGCTGCTCGTGATCGCGGGCGCGCTCAACGTCACGAGCGATCTCCGCAGTCTCGCCGATGCGCCCGAGGGGCGTCCCTTGCAGCTCACCTGCTATCCATTCGGGCGGACGGCGGACGGATCGCCGGTAGCTTACCCGCCTCCGCCTCCGCCGCCCGCGCCCCCACCGCCGCCGATGATGGCCCACGCTGCGGAATCGATCGTCGTCACGGGTGCACGGATGAAACGCGACGCTTTCGATTCCGCCACTCCCGTCGCGGTCGTCGCTGGCGAGGAAGACCTCGGCGATCTCAAGCTCTACCGCGTACCCGAGCCGGTGACAGTTGCCGCCAAGGCAATGAAGCAGGTCGCCTTCCTCGACCGGCAGGAGGTTTCCGCGCGGTTCCTCTATCGCACAGCATGCGATCTGGGCGGGCGGTTCGACGAGGACGACCTTCCCGCGCCGACCGAGATGCTGCTGGTGACGAAAAACGAGGACCACCGCGGTCTCGGCGCCGCGCTTCCCCAAGGCGGCATGGTGGTGTTCGAGCCGAGTTCGCTCGGTCAGCAGCTTGTCGCCGAGGTGGACCTGCGCGACTACGCGGTCGGGCAGGACATTGAGCTGGCAATGTCGGCGAGCAACCAGGTGCGCGCGCGCTGCGCCTATGCCGGCAAGGACGAGCCGCCAGAGGACGGTCGTGCGTGGCGGCAGATGCGGGCAGACATATCCAACGCCAATTCGCGCGCGGTTACGGTGCGCGTCGTCGTGGGCGAGGCGGGCCGCTGGGACATTCGCTGGCCGCGCGAACGGGTCGCGATCAAGGACGGGCAGTCGATCGTAGAGGTGACCGTCCCCGCCAATGCGACGCAGACCTTCGCATGGCGGGTCCGCGAAAGCAGGTGAGGCGTCGCCGTCGCGGGTCCGAAAAAATATTCCTGTTCCACTCTTGTTCTTGTGGAACAAACACGATACATCGCCATTCGTCGATAACGGGGGCACGGCCCTAGGCAAGCGATGGAGGTCATGCGATGGCTGCGGAACTCAAGCTGGTAAAAGGTAGGGAAGTGAACGCAGACCGTCAGAAGGCGCTCGACGCAGCGCTGGCGCAAATCGACCGCGCATTCGGCAAGGGCTCGGCGATGAAGCTGGGCCAGAAGGAAGCGATGCAGGTCGAGGCAATCTCGACCGGATCGCTCGGGCTCGACATCGCCTTGGGCGTGGGCGGGTTGCCCAAGGGCCGCGTGATCGAGGTCTATGGCCCCGAAAGCTCGGGCAAGACGACGCTGGCGCTGCACGTCATCGCCGAAGCGCAGAAGAACGGGGGCACCGCTGCCTTCGTCGACGCGGAACACGCGCTCGACCCTGTCTATGCCAAGAAGCTGGGGGTCGACATCGACGAACTGATCGTCTCGCAGCCCGACACCGGCGAGCAGGCGCTCGAGATCACCGATACGCTGGTCCGCTCGAACGCGATCGATGTGCTGGTGGTGGACTCGGTGGCCGCCTTGGTGCCGCGCGCCGAGATCGAGGGCGAGATGGGCGACAGCCACGTCGGCCTTCAGGCGCGCCTCATGTCGCAATCGCTGCGCAAGCTGACCGGTTCGATCAGCCGCTCGAAGACCATGGTCATCTTCATCAACCAGCTGCGGATGAAGATCGGCGTCATGTACGGCAATCCCGAGACGACCACCGGCGGCAATGCGCTCAAGTTTTATGCTTCGGTGCGCCTCGACATCCGCCGCACCGGTCAGATCAAGGACCGCGACGATATCGTCGGCAACACGACCCGGGTGAAGGTGGTCAAGAACAAGGTCGCCCCGCCGTTCAAACAGGTCGAGTTCGACATCATGTACGGCGAGGGGATTTCCAAGATCGGCGAGATCCTCGACCTCGGCGTCAAGGCGGGCGTGGTCGAGAAGTCGGGCAGCTGGTTCTCCTACGATTCGATCCGGATCGGCCAGGGACGCGAGAACGCCAAGCAGTACCTCAAGGAAAACCCCGAAGTTTGCGACAGGCTGGAAGCCGCCATCCGCGGCCGCACCGATGCCGTCGCCGAGGAGATGATGACCGGTCCTGACGCGGAGGACTGACACGCTCTTCTCAAGCGGGCGCGCAGCAGCGCCCGGGAAAACGGAAGACCGGTGCAAGCCCCCGCCAGGGTGCCTGCGCCGGTCTTTCTTCTTGCCAGGATGGCGCACCGCGCACCGTCCGGAGCCCGATGCTTGCTGATCCATGACTGTGGACAACTAGCGGATAAGTCGCCGAGCTCTGGCCAGCGATGCTTGCAGCGGAATGCTTTGCGGGCTCTTCCCTGGCGGTCGTCGACAAGGGTCGGCCGCATCACAGGACAGGGGGTCCACTTGAACAAATTCATTACCGCATTGCTCGTCGGCACGATGGCACTCGGCACCGGCGGCTGCGCCACGGTCCTGAATGGCACCAGCCAGGACGTCGATTTCCGCTCCGCTCCGGACGGCGCGGTCGTCGCAATCTCGACCGGGCAGACCTGCACCACGCCGTGCACCTTCAGCATGAAGCGCGGCAAGGACCTGCGGGTCGAATTCAACCGCGCGGGCTACAAGCCGGAGTTCGTTTACGTCCAGAGCCGTCTGGGCGGTTCGACCTTCGGCAACATCATCGCCGGGGGCGGCATCGGCGCGATCGTCGATGGTTCGAACGGGGCATCCAACCACCTTTATCCACGTCCGGTCTACATCCGCCTCGTCCCCGTCGGTTCGAGCGACGAGGCCATGCTTCTCGACGAGGACGGCAACGAGATCGGAACCGTCCTGGCGCACAACGCGGTGGTCGGCGATGACGTCCGCAAGGGTATCGAGGAACAGGGTCTGGCCGAGCGAACCACCGACGCTGACTGAGTCGCGTACGACCGATGGCCCGCCGCACGAGGCGGCGGGCCGTTTCGCTTGCCCGCCAAACCGGATGTGCAGCAAGGTCACGCCGAACCGGACCATCATCCGTCGCGCAGGCCCTCCGCCCGTCCGTTAACCAGCTTTCCGTTCGAACTTGTTTGCCAACGGCTTAGCCGCCATAACGAAACAGTTTCGGGGTCGCGTCCGGGACGGAGAGCGGCTTGACCGACAAGTTTGAATGGCAGGGGCAGGTGGGCCGCAGCTGGGCGGCCGAATGGCGGCGGACCGACCGCAGTTTCACCGGACTGACCGATGTCCTCCTCGGCCGTGCCGCGGCCTATTCCTTCCGCCGCGCGCTGGACGTCGGCTGCGGCGCGGGCGAGCTGTCACTGGCGCTGGCCCGCGGGCACGCTGGCGCAGAAGTCGTGGGCGTCGACGTCAGCGACGATCTGATCGCGATCGCCCGGTCGCGCAGCGGCTATCTCGGCAACGTCGCTTTCGAGCACGCCGACGCGGAGACATGGGTCCGCCAGGGATTTGCACCCGACCTCGTCGTTTCACGCCACGGTGTGATGTTCTTCGACGAGCCCGTCGGGGCGTTCCGGCATCTCGCCCATCTGGCACAGCCTTCCGCACGGCTGGTCTTTTCCTGCTTTCGCGAACTTTCGGAAAATCCTTGGGCCGACCGGATATTGGCATTGCTGCCGGGCGATGCGCCTCCGCCACCCGCGCCGATGGTGCCGGGTCCTTTCGCTTTCGCCTATCCGTGGCCGGTCGAGGCGATGCTGGGTGAGGCCGGCTGGGTCGACGTTCACTTCGAGCCGGTCGATTTCGCCTTCGTGCTCGGATCGGGCGACGATCCGGTGGAGGATGCATTGGCCTATCTGCTCGTGATCGGACCGGCGGCGCGCGCGGCGCGGATGCTTGCAGACGACGAACGCGCGGCGTTCATCGGTCGCCTGCGCACCATGCTGGCGAGCCAGGTCGAACTCGGCATGGTCGCCATGCGCGCCGGGGCGTGGATCGTTTCGGCACGCCGGGTCGGCTGATCGCGTGGCCCGCTCGCAGCATGCGGGTTAATCCGCTTGTCGCGTGCCGCGCGAGTGCCTAATTCGCGCGCATGACGTCGACCAACGATCTCCGCCGCGGTTTTCTCGATTATTTCGGCAGCGCCGGCCATGCCGTCGTACCCAGCGCGCCGCTGGTTCCGTACAACGATCCGACGCTGATGTTCGTCAACGCGGGCATGGTCCCGTTCAAGAACATGTTCACCGGGCTGGAGACGCCGCCCGCGCCTACTGCCGCGAGCAGCCAGAAATGCGTGCGCGCGGGCGGCAAGCACAACGATCTCGACAATGTCGGCTACACCGCGCGGCATCACACCTTCTTCGAGATGCTCGGCAACTTCTCGTTCGGCGATTATTTCAAGGAACAGGCGATTGAACACGCCTGGACCTTGCTCACCCGAGAATGGGGTCTCAGTCCCGACAAGCTCACCGCGACGGTCTATCATACCGACGACGAGGCCTTCGACCTCTGGCGCAAGATCGCGGGCCTGCCGGAAGACCGCATCATCCGCATCGCCACCAGCGACAATTTCTGGTCGATGGGTGACACCGGCCCATGCGGGCCGTGCAGCGAGATATTCTACGACCACGGCGACCACATTGCCGGCGGCCCTCCGGGCAGCCCGGAGGAGGATGGCGACCGCTTCATCGAGATCTGGAACCTCGTGTTCATGCAGTTCGAGCAGGCGGCCGACGGCACGCGAACGAACCTGCCCAAGCCGAGCATCGACACCGGAATGGGGCTCGAACGTGTCGCCGCAGTGATGCAGGGCGTCCACGACAACTACGATATCGACACCTTCAAGGCGTTGATCGCCGCGAGCGAGAGCCTGACCGGCGTTGCCGCGCAGGGAGACCAGCGCGCCAGCCACCGCGTGATCGCCGATCACCTGCGCTCGACCAGCTTCCTGATGGCCGATGGCGTGCTACCGTCGAACGAGGGGCGCGGTTACGTGCTGCGCCGGATCATGCGCCGTGCGATGCGCCACGCGCACCTGCTCGGCGCGAAGGACCCGCTGATGCACCGCCTGGTGCCTGCGCTGGTCGCCGAGATGGGCCAGGCCTATCCCGAATTGCAGCGCGGCCAGGCGCTGATCGAGGAAGTGCTGGAGCGCGAAGAGACGCAGTTCCGCCGTACGCTGGAGAAGGGGCTCAGGCTGCTCGACGAGGCGACCGGTGCGATGGGCGCAGGCTGCGAACTCGATGGCGAAACCGCGTTCAGGCTCTACGACACTTACGGCTTTCCCTACGACCTCACCGAGGATGCCCTGCGCGTGCGCAGCATCGGCGTGGACCGCGCCGGGTTCGATGCGGCGATGGCACGCCAGAAGGCTGCCGCGCGCGCCGCGTGGAAGGGCTCCGGCGAGGCCGCCGACGGAGAACTGTGGTTCGACATCGCCGAGCGCGAGGGTGCGACCGAATTCACCGGCTATACCGCGACCGAGGGCGAGGGCCGGGTGGTGGCGATCGTGAGCGAAGGGGGTGAGGTCGCCAGCGCAACGCAAGGCGACGAGATCGTGCTGCTGACCAACCAGACGCCGTTCTACGGCGAAAGTGGCGGGCAGACCGGCGATGCGGGCATGATCTCGACGCCCGAGGGGCTGCGGATTGTGGTGCATGACACCGCCAAGCCGCTCGGCCGCCTGCATGCCCATCGCGGCAAGATCGAGGCGGGGACCGTCAAGGTCGGCGATGCTGTCCATCTGACGGTCGATGCCGAGCGGCGCGACCGCATTCGGGCCAATCACTCGGCCACGCACCTCGTCCATGCCGCGCTGCGCAACCGGCTCGGCGGACATGTGACGCAGAAGGGCTCGCTGGTCGCCGACGACAAGTTCCGCTTCGACTTCTCGCATCCCAAGCCCCTCACCGCAGAGGATATCGCCGCGGTCGAGGCCGAGGTGAATGCCGAGATCCGCGCCAACGAGCAGGTCGGCACGCGCCTGATGAGCCCCGACGATGCGGTCGAAGCGGGCGCGCTGGCGCTGTTCGGCGAGAAGTACGGTGATGAGGTCCGCGTGCTGTCGATTGGCCGCAAGACCGATGGCACGCGCAACTATTCGGTAGAGCTGTGCGGTGGCACTCACGTGCGCGCGACCGGAGATATCGGATTGTTCCGGATCGTTTCTGAAAGTGCGGTCAGTTCGGGCGTACGCCGGATCGAGGCGCTGACGGGCGAAGCGGCGCGTCAATGGCTGGTCGCGCGCGAGGAAGCGCTGAAGGCCGTGGCAGGCACCATCAAGGCGTCTCCCGACGACGTTGAGGCGCGCGTCGCGGCATTGGTGGAGGACCGGCGCCGTCTCGAGCGCGAACTCGCCGAGGCAAGGAAGCAGTTGGCGCTCGGCGGCGGTGGCGGCGCGGCGACCGGCCCGGCCGATGAGGATGTCGGCGGCATCGCATTCTCCGGTCAGGTCATCGACGGGCTCGATGTGCGCGAGCTGCGCCCGCTGCTCGACGAGGCGAAGAAGCGGCTCGGCTCGGGCATCGCGGCGATCTGCGCGGTCAACGACGGCAAGGGTGCGATTGCAGTGGCGGTAACCGACGACCTGACGGCGCGCTTCAGCGCGGTCGATCTGGTACGCGCAGGCGTCGAGGCGCTGGGCGGCAAGGGCGGCGGCGGGCGACCCGACATGGCGCAGGGCGGCGGACCGGATGGCGGCAATGCGGCCGCAGCGATCGATGCCGTGCGACAGGCGCTGGCGACGGTCGCGGCCTAGGCTGGGTTCTCGATCGTACTGGTGCGCAGCTTCGGTTTGTAGCCTAGCGCCCCCTCTTCCTCGATCCGCTCGCGGAACTCGTCGCGCTTCTCGTGGATCGAGGCGATGACCGGGCCCATCGCCACGCCGATGTCGACCAGTACCGCCTCGGACAGCTGGAGCGATGCCTCGAGCGTCTCGGGCACGGCATGGCTGGCCCCGGCACGATAGAGCGCGGCGGCATGACCCGTGTCGCGGGCACGCGCAACGATCAACAGGTCGGGGTATTCCTTGCGCAGCTTCGCCACCAGCCGCTGCGCCAGCACCGGCTCGTCCATCGTCAGCACCAGCGCCGCGGCCCTTTCGATGCCGAAGCGGGCGAGGGTGCCCTTGCGCGCGGCATCGCCAAAATAGGCGTTGTGTCCCCGACGGCGTGCAGAGTCGACGAGATCGGCGTCCGAATCGATCGCCACGTAAGGTCGGCCATGCGCCTGCAGCATCTGGCCGACGAGGCGCCCGACGCGGCCTGCCCCGACGATGATGACAGGCGTCTCGCCCAGGTCCTCGTTGCCGACGGACTGCGTAGGATCGACGCGGCGTGCGATGGCCCGCCCGACCCGGGCCAGCACGGGCGTTATGGTCAGGCCGATTGCGGTGACGATCTGCCAGAACTGGGCGGTGCCGGGCTGGATCAGCAACGCGGCGCCGGCGGCAGAGAGCACTATCAGGGTTGTTTCCGATGGACTTGCCATCAGCAGGCCGGTTTCCGTCGCGGTGCTGCGCCGCGCGCCCATCATCCGCAGCAGCACACCTGTCACCAGCGCCTTGAATGTGAGCACGCCGATCACTGCCGCAGCGATGGTCCAGAAGTTGTCCCATACCGTGGCGAGGTCCACGCTCATGCCGACCGTTATGAGGAAAACGCCCAGCGCGAGGCCCTTGAACGGCTCGATGATCTGCTCGACTTCGCCATGGTACTCGGTTTCCGCGATCAGCAGGCCCGCGAGCAGCGCGCCGACGATCGGCGACAAGCCGACCGCCGCGGTCGCCAGACTTGCCCCGATAACCACCAGCATGGTGGCGGCCAGGAACAGTTCGGGGTTCTTCGTCCGCGCGGCCTGTGCAAACAGCCGGGGGAGAGCCAAGCGGCCGACGACCAGCAGGACCGCCACGAGCAGCGCCCCCTGCCACAGCGTGTCGATCAGGCCGTCCCACCCGTCGGCCTGGGCATAGGGCGCCATCGCGCCGAGGAGGAAGATGATCGGGACGATCGCGATGTCCTCGAACAGCAACATCGCCAAGGCAGCGCGTCCGACCGGGGAGGTGGTGCCCGAGATCGGCAGCACGATCGCAGTGGAGGAGAGCGCCAGCGCCAGTCCCAATGCGATCGCCCCGGTCCAGTACTGGCCGAGCATCGTCAGGAACACGGCGATGCTTGCGCCGATGATCAGCAGTTCCAGCGCACCGAGGCCGAAAACGAGTTTTCGCATCTGCCATAATCGGTTGAACGACAGTTCGAGACCGATCGTGAACAGGAGCAGGATAATTCCGAACTCGGCAAACGGCGCTAGCCCCTCGGCATCGGAAATTGTGACATGGGCGAGCCACGGATGGTCGCCGATCAGCGTGCCAAGGCCATAGGGTCCGACCGCGATGCCGATCAGAATGAAGCCGATCACCGGGGTGATGCGAAAGCGCGCGAAGACCGGAATGACGATCCCCGCCGCGCCTAGGATCACCAGCGCATCGGCAAGCATCGGTGTCGGTGCGATTTCCCCTGCCATGCCGCCCGCCTAACGGCTGGCGGGAGGCTTGTCACCCGCCGCCGACGGTCTGCGGGCCGAGAGGTTCGCGGCGCGGCGGGGCCTTGCCCTGATGCTTACCACCCTTGTCCCACTTGATGCGGTACAGGTCGAAGCGACGGTCGGCGAGATTGCGCACGGTTCCTTCCGCGCGGGCCCACTGCAGGTCGGCGAGGTTGATGTCGCTGATCGTCAGCGTCTCGACGTTCTCGCTCGCCTCCGCGGCGATCCCGTCGCGGGCGAAGGGGAAGTCGCACGGGGTCAGGATGCAGCTTTGTGCGTACTGGATGTCCATGTTGGCGACGTTGGGCAGGTTGCCGACATTGCCGCTGAGCACGACAAAGCACTGGTTCTCGATCGCGCGCGCCTGGCTGCAATATCGCACCCGCAGGTAACCCTGGCGACTGTCGGTGCAGAAAGGCACGAAGATGATCCGCGCGCCCTCGTCGGCCAGACGGCGGGCGAGTTCTGGGAATTCGCTGTCGTAGCAGATCAGCACGCCGATCGGACCGCAGTCGGTCTGGATCACGTCGATGCTGTCGCCGCCGCGGATGTTCCACCAGTAGCGTTCGTTGGGGGTCGGGTGGATCTTCTCCTGCCCGTGGACCGACCCGTCGCGCAGGCAGACGTAGGCGACGTTATGGATATCGCCGTCCTCCAGCCGGGTCGGGTGCGATCCGGCGACGATGTTGATGTTGAACCGCATGGCCATGTCGGAAATGTCGGCCTTGATGCGCGGCGTGTATTCGGAAAGGCGCTCAATCGCCTCCACCGGCGACAGTTCCTTCTCCTCGAAGCTCAGCAGCATGAGCGTGAACAGTTCGGGAAAGACGATGAAGTCCGCCTCGTAATCGCTTGCGACATCGACGAAATATTCGATCGCACGCAGGAATTCGGCATAGTCGGCGACCGCGCGCGCCTGGAGCTGGCAGGTCGCCACGCGGACCGATTCCACCCCGCGCGGCAGGCGCTTCTTCACCGGCTGGTCGCGCTCGACGTAAGGGTTACGCCAGACCATCAGCACGGCGTTGGCCTCGGACTTCTTGTCCTCGGGCAGGTAGCCGCGCATCACGCGGTCGGGCTCGAACCCGTTGGCGAGCTGGAAACGCAGCACGGGATCGTGGATTCTGCCCGTGACGACCTGCTCCAGGTAGTCCTCCGGCCCGCCGACCTTGCGCTTGTGGCGCTTGAAGTTCGGCATCCGCCCCGCGAACACGATGCCGGTCAGCTCGTTCTGTTCCGCCAGCGCACGGCGTTCCTCGTAGAGCCGCCGCCCGATCCGCACGCCGCGTACCTTCGGATCGACGCACATCTCGTAGCCGTAGAGCCAGTCGCCGGTCGGATCGTGGCGGCTGCCGAAACCGTTGCCGGTGATCTCGTCCCAGGTGTGATCCTCGAACGCTAGCGTCGAGGCGATCTGCATCGTCGCGCAATAGCCGACGACCTTTTCGTCGAGCAGCGCGACGAAGCAGCCATCGGGGAAGTTGTTGATCTGCCCGCGGATTTCGCCGTGGGTATAAGCGGGCATGTCGTCGTAGACCCGCCTGACGAGCGCCGCGATCCCGCGCACGTCCTTCATCATCGCATGGCGGATCTCGAGCCGCCGGGTGCCGAGCTTTTCGTCAGACTTGCGCATGGACTGGCGGGGGCGTGGGGAGGGCTTCGCTGCCATCAGTTGCTTCCGGTAAAGAGCCGATCGACCGAGCCGCCGTTGCGCTCAAGCTCGGCAGCCACGCGGTGTCGGCCGTGGTAGTATATCAGGGCGGGGTGCTCGGTCCCGCTGTTCTCCAGCCGCTCCACAGTCGCGGCGTCGAGTGCGCTTTCTTGCGCGACATGGTCGCAGTACCCCTCTACCTTCCATTGCGGGAACGTCGCGGCACGCAGGATGCCGAAGTGCCTGCGAATGGTGCCGTGCGTGAACTCGTGGGCGAGAACCGGAGCCAGCTCCCGTTCGCCGCCGATCTCGCGGCCGTTGCGGATAGTGCCGCTGTCATCGATGCGATTGACCACCACCGCGTTGCTGATTGGCCGGGTGAGCGCGAACGAGCCGCGCGCCGAGATGGCGAGCCAGTGCCAGCGCCATCCGCCGTCAGTCAGGAAGATCGGTCGCCGCTCGTTCGCTCCGGCGATAGGGCTGGTGGCGAGGCGCTCTCGGGTCTGATTCGCGATCCTATCTAGCAGCGCTCCGTCGATCGGTCGTTCAGACCAGACCGGGCCGATCCGTGTCTCCACCCGGTGCGGAAAAGCCAGCAGTTTCGGCGCGAAAAGCGGCGAGGCAAAGACGAGCAGGGCGGCTCCGGCAAACAGCGAAGCCCGCCCACCCGTCAGCTTGCGGATCACGCCCAGGTGGCCATCTCGGCCTCGAGGTTCTTGGCGATTTCCTCGAAGAACTGCTCGGTCGTCATCCACGCCTGCTCGGGCCCGATGAGGAGCGCGAGGTCCTTGGTCATCTTGCCCTTCTCGACGGTCTGGATGCAGACCTTCTCCAGCGTCTCGGCGAAGCGGACCACGTCGGGGGTGTCATCGAACTTGCCGCGGTACATCAGCCCGCGCGTCCAGGCGAAGATCGAGGCGATCGGGTTGGTCGAGGTTGCCTTGCCCTGCTGGTGTTGGCGATAGTGGCGGGTGACGGTGCCATGCGCGGCCTCGGCCTCCACGGTCTTGCCGTCGGGGCTCATCAGCACCGAGGTCATCAGCCCGAGGCTGCCGAAACCCTGAGCGACCGTATCGGACTGCACGTCGCCATCGTAGTTCTTGCACGCCCACACGAACTTGCCCGACCACTTGAGAGCCGAGGCGACCATGTCGTCGATCAGGCGGTGTTCGTAGACGATGCCCTTGGCATTGAACTGCTCGGCGAAGCCTTCGGTGTCGAACACCTCCTGGAACAGGTCCTTGAAGCGCCCGTCGTAGGCCTTCAGGATCGTGTTCTTGGTGCTGAGATAGACCGGCCAGCCGAGGTTGAGCCCATAGTTGAAGCTGGCGCGCGCGAAATCGCGGATCGAATCGTCGAGGTTGTACATCGCCATCGCGACGCCGGCGCTGGGGAAGTCGAACACGTCGAGGTCGATCTTGGTGCCGTCCTCGCCGTCGAACACGAGCCGCAGCTTGCCGGGGCCGGGGATCAGCGTGTCCGTGGCGCGGTACTGGTCGCCGAAGGCATGGCGGCCGACCACGATCGGATCGGTCCAGCCCGGCACCAGACGCGGCACGTTGTCGATCACGATCGGCTCGCGGAAGACCACGCCGCCCAGGATGTTGCGGATCGTGCCGTTGGGGCTCTTCCACATCTTCTTGAGCTTGAATTCCTCGACGCGCTGTTCGTCGGGGGTGATCGTGGCGCACTTCACGCCGACGCCGTACTGCTTGATCGCGTTGGCGGAATCGATGGTGATCTGGTCGTCGGTCTCGTCGCGCTTCTCGACCGAGAGGTCGTAGTATTTCAGGTCGATGTCGAGATATGGCAGGATCAGCCGCTCGCGGATCCATTGCCAGATGATGCGCGTCATCTCGTCGCCGTCGAGCTCGACGACCGGGTTCTTGACCTGAATTTTCTGCATGGTTGCCCTGTCCGTGACTTGCGTTTGCGCCTGAAATTTTGGGGGGGCTTTAGCAGAGGGCGGCGAGGGCGCAAGGGACGCGCCGGAAACGAAAAAGCCCGCCATTGCGGGCGGGCTCCTTCATCCGATGGTGGGCGTAGGAAGGATTGAACTTCCGACCCCTACGATGTCAACATAGTGCTCTACCACTGAGCTATACGCCCGCACCATCGGTGGCCGCATCGCGCGGCAGGCGGGCCATGTAGCGAGCCGCCCTGTACCGCGCAAGGCCCTAAAGCGAGGCCGCGAGCTGGTCCTCGAACACGCGCTGCACCTCGATGACCAGGTCCTTGAGGTGAAACGGCTTCGAAAGGACCTTGGCCTGGGGCTGGTCGCGGCTTGCCTTGAGCGTGACCGCGGCAAAACCGGTGATGAACATCACCTTGGTGCGCGGGCTGACCTCGGCGCAGCGCTGGGCGAGCTCGATGCCGTCCATTTCGGGCATGACGATGTCGGACAGCAGCAGGTCGAACCGCTTGCTCTCGAGCAACGGCAGCGCGGCCGTACCGCGATCGACCGCGTCGACGGCGAACCCCGCATTTTCGAGCGCGCGGCCGATATACCCCCGCATGGCCGCGTCGTCTTCGGCAAGCAGGATTCGCAATGTCGTGCTGTTCGTCATGCTGCGGTCATACGCTGCGCCGCTTAAGAAATCTTGTCCCGTGCGGGCAGTGACCAGCTTTGATACAATCGCCGCGGCGCGCCTTGCCTTTGACAGCGACGCCCGCGCGCTGCAGCACTGGCTGCGCGATGGACGAGCACGAGGGTATTAGGGACGATTCGCAGGTTATCACCGGCGGCCGCGTGCCGGGCGGGGATGTGCCAGCATTCCGGTTGGACCTGCCTCGCGAAATTCCGCTGCCGGTGCTGATATCCGTACCGCACGCAGGCCGCGCCTATCCGTCCGGATTGCACCGGCAGATGCGGAGTCCCGACTACAGCGCCCTGCGGCTGGAAGATCGCCATGTCGATTCGCTTGCCCGCGAGGTGGCCCGGCAGACAGGCGCGGTGCTGCTGGTGGCGGAGGCGCCGCGCGCGATGCTCGATCTCAACCGGGCGGTGGACGACATCGACTGGGAGATGATCGTCGGCGGCGCGCCCAAGGGCCATCGCGCGTCGCTGACCAACCGCCGCTCGCGCAGCGGGCTGGGCCTTGTTCCGCGGCGACTGCCCGGGCTCGGTGAAATCTGGAATCGCCGCATCACTCCGGAAGAGCTGACAGCGCGGATCGAGGGGATCCATCGACCCTACCACGGCGAAATAGCGCGCGTGCTGGAAACGATTCGCGACCGCTGGGGCGCGGCGCTGCTGCTCGATCTGCATTCGATGCCGCCGTTGAGCCGGCGGTTCCCGGCGGAACAGGCGGCCGAGTTCGTCATCGGCGACCGGTTCGGGGCCAGTTGCGATCCCGTCCTCGCCGCGCGCGGGCTCGAGTATTTCGCTCAAAGCAATCGGCCGGTGGCGCACAATCGGCCCTATGCGGGCGGCTACGTCCTCGATCGTCATGCCCAACCCCAGCGCGGGATGCATGCAATCCAGGTCGAGGTCTGCCGTGCGACCTACCTCGACGCGCGTCTGGCCGATCCCTCGGCCCGGTTGCCGGCGGTCGCGAAGCTGCTTGCCGGCCTGGTGCGCGACCTTGCCGCCTGCACGGCAACGCTGGGCCGTGGCGGCGCTTTCGCGCTCGCTGCGGAATAAAAAACCACCTCGTGCATCTGCACGAGGTGGCCAAGGTTCAGGGAGGAGGTGCACTCGCGTGCACCGGTCCGGCGGCGCCATGAGGGGAGCACGCGCCGAACAAGGTTCAGATAGGATGTATGACCGAGGCGTTCAAGCCTGTCATACATCCATATCGAGGGCTTTGCCTCGCGCGCGGCGCTACTGGGCGGTGGCCGGGGCGGTCGCGTTGGGCAGGGTGGGGCCCTTGCCCTGCTGCTGCTGGCGGGCAAAGATCACGCGCATCTGGTCGAGCGACATGAGGTGTGCGTAGATCAGCGGCAGCATGCCGTTCTGGTTCCAGCTGCGCAGAACGTCGCCGCGAACCTCACGCAGCTTTTCCTGGTTGATCATCTGGAAGCCGCGATAGACGAACGGGTTGGTATTGTCGCCCGACAGGGTGATGGCGATCTCGCCGTCCATCATGAGGTCGTGCTTCTTGAGCTCGTCGATGAACACCTTGGTACGCTGGCCGGCCTGCTCGAATTCCTGGCAAAAATCGAGGACGTTTTTGACCGCTTGGCTGGGCTGACCGTCGTCCTCGAACAGCTTGTCGCCGTCCTCGAACTCGCCCAGCGTGTCGACGGTGGGGTCGAAGCACAGCGACAGTTCCTCGCTGTTCTGATTGAGCTTGGCGAGTAGGAAGGGATAGCGGCGGATATAGGCAGGGATATAGACCGGATCGTTGATCTTGCCGTTCTCGTCGACGAACGTGTTGATCCCCTCGTTGAGGCCCATCAGCGCCAGCGGCAGCGGATTGTCGCCCGCCGAGAAGACGATCGGATAGTCGCGCTGCGCCTGGACGAACTCGTCGGTGGTCAGCGGGATGGCATGCGCCTTGGTCAGCCATTTCGCCGTGTCCATCAGCTTGCTGCGATAGTTGGCGTGATCGCGGCTGTTGAGCGGCATCAGGTCGTTGTAGAACAGGGGCAGGTTGGGCTGCGGCGCGCTGGCCATCGATACTCTCCGGATCGGTCAGGAACGTGTGAGCGGGCGGCAGGCCCCCCGCGCGAAGCGCGCGCTTTACGGACTTGCGGGCGCGGGCGCAAGCGGCACCAGCTTGCCCGGATTGAGGATGCCGAGGGGATCGAGCGCCTGCTTGACGCTGCGCATCAGCGCCAGCGACACCGGATCGCCGAGCCGCCCCAGTTCTTCGCGCTTCATCTGGCCGATCCCGTGTTCCGCGCTGATCGAGCCGTGCCATTCGGCGACCAGATCGTGGACGAAGCGGCTGATCGCCTTGCCCTCGCTTTCCTCCCACACGCCGCGCGTCGCCTCGGGCGGAGCAAGGACGTGGAAGTGCACGTTACCGTCGCCCAAGTGACCGAACGCAAGCGCGCGGCAGCCCGGAAACCGTGCCTCGACTGCCGGGACCGCCGCCTCGACGAACTCGGCCATCGCCGCGACGGGCACCGAAATGTCGTGCTGCATGGCCGGCCCGATCGCTCTTTCGGCGGGCGAGATGGAATCGCGCAGCAGCCAGAGGCGCTCTGCCTGCCCCTCGTTGGCGGCAACTGTGGCATCGCCGACCAGCCCATGCGCCAGCCCCGCCTCAAGCAGTCTTTCGGCCAGTCCGGGCAAGCGATTGACGTCCTCAGGGGCGGCGACAAGTTCGAGCAGCGCATGCCAGGCGTACGTTCCGGCGAGCGGCGCGCGCGCATCGGGCAGGTGATCGAGCACGGCGGCGAGGCAGTGGTGCGGAAGGACTTCGAACCCCTCCAGCGCGTCGCCCGCTACTTGTTCAGCAACCCGCAACAACTTGTGCGCATTGCCGATCGAGGCAAGCCCCGCCCACAGCACCGTGCGCTCGCCGATGGCGGGTAGCAGCCGGAGCGTGGCCGCGGTGACGATCCCCAGCGTTCCCTCGGAGCCGATCAGGAGTTGCTTGAGATCGAACCCGCGGTTGTCCTTCTTGAGCGGCGTCAGCGCATCGAACACCGAACCATCGGCCAGCACCGCCTCGAGCCCGAGCACCTGCGCGCGCATGGTGCCGTGGCGCAGCACCTGCGTTCCGCCGGCGTTGGTCGACACCAGCCCGCCAACCGTTGCCGATCCCTTGCCGCCCAGCGTCAGCGGGAAGCGCAGCCCCTGCGCCCGCGCTGCTTCGTGCAGCGACTGGAGGACGACGCCTGCCTCGCACACCACTTGCCCGGCCGCCGCATCGAGCTGGCGGATGGCGTTCATGCGCCGCAACGACAGGACGATGGCGGTGCCGCTGTCGTCGGGCGTCGCGCCGCCCGACATGCCGCTGTTGCCTCCCTGCGGCACTATGGCGACGGCATGGCGCGCGCACGCCGCGACCAGCGCCGCCACTTCGCGCGTGTCGGCAGGCGAGGCAAGCCCGAGCGCGCGCCCGGTGTACCGCCCGCGCCAGTCGGTCAGCCACGGTACCAACAGGTCGGGGTCGCGGGTCCAGCCACGCGGCCCCAGCAGTGCCTCGACTTCGGCCAGAAAAACGTCCCGTTGGGTCATCGCGCCACTCCTACGGCATAGCTGCCCTGGCACGCCAGCACTTGCGCTGGCCGACCGGCAAATTAAGCCCCCATTCAAGCATCGCTGCTAATACCCGACGCCAACGGGGCGCGGCACGACCAGCACGCCCGGAGGAAGTTGCACCGTCAGCGATGCCGAGTTTCCTGTCCTACCTCGCGCCCTTCGCGCTGCTGCTGCCGGCACCAGCCGATGCACCCGCTCCGGTTGCGGCTGGCCTGGGCCCAGAGGATGGCGCACCCACGCAGGAATTTCGACTGGAGCTGGTCGCACCCGGCTGGACGGTAATCGAGGCGTTCACCGGCGTTCCGGTCGAAAACCAGGTCCGCATCGAGCGCCGGGTGACGATCCGCATCAGCCCGATCAGCCCGACGGCACGGCAGAATATGGTTGCCGAGTTTGCTCGCCCGGTTGGCCCTCCTAGGTTCGTCGAGCGGCGCATGGGCAAATGCGTGCCGCTGCGCTCGGTCGCCGCGGTCCAGTCGGTCTCGGGCGGACGTCTGGTGTTCCATCTGCGGGACGACCGGATGATCAGCGCACGGCTGGAAAAATCGTGTCGCGCGCGCGATTTCTATTCGGGCTTCTACGTCGAGCCCAATGCCGACGGGATGCTGTGCATCGACCGCGACAAGCTCCAGGCGCGGACCGGCGCGCAATGCGAATTGAGCGCGATGCGCCAACTCGTGCTGGTGACCGACCAGTAGCCCCCGATACTACGCGTCAATCCTTGACTTTCCGCGCCCTCGCGCGCATGGGCGCGGCCAATGTGCAGGCGCGACCCGCGCCGCCGCACACGGATGCCTCGGCATCCACTCAACCGGACATCATCTGACCCTATGACTTTCGCCGATCTCGGCCTTTCCGAAAAGCTGCTCCAGGCCGTCGAGGCGGCCGGATACACCACGCCCACCGCGATCCAGGCCGAGGCGATCCCGCCCGTCCTCGCGATGAAAGACATCGTCGGCATCGCGCAGACCGGGACTGGCAAGACCGCCGGGTTCGTCCTGCCGATGATCGACATCCTCGCCCACGGTCGCCGCCGGGCGCTGATGCCGCGCAGCCTCATCCTCGAACCGACTCGCGAGCTCGCCGCCCAGGTGGCGGAGAACTTCGAGAAGTACGGCAAAAACCACGACCTGAAGATGGCACTGCTGATCGGCGGGGTGCAGATGGGCGACCAGCTCAAGGCCCTGAGCGAAGGCGTCGACGTGCTGATCGCCACGCCGGGCCGCCTGATGGACTTGTTCGAGCGCGGCAAGATCATGCTCAACGGTTGCGAGCTGCTGGTGATCGACGAAGCCGACCGCATGCTCGACATGGGTTTCATCCCCGACATCGAGTTCATCTGTTCCAAGCTGCCTGACACGCGCCAGACGATGCTGTTCTCGGCCACCATGCCGCCGCCGATCGACAAGCTGGCGAAGAAGTTCCTGACCAATCCCAAGCGGATCGAGGTCAGCCGCGCGGCGAGCACGAACAAGGACATCACCGCCTTCAAGGTGCTGGTGAAGGCGCGCGACAAGCGCGACACGCTGCGCTGGTTGCTGAAGAACGATCTCGTCGAAACCGCGATCATCTTTGCCAACCGCAAGACCACCGTGCGCGAGCTCAACAAGAGTCTGCTCAGCCACGGCTTTTCCAGCGGCGAGATCCACGGCGACATGGATCAGTCGAGCCGCCTGAAGGAGCTTGCCCGGTTCAAGGGCGGCGAGATCAACATCCTCGTCGCCAGCGACGTCGCCGCGCGCGGGCTCGACATCAAGGGCGTGAGCCACGTGTTCAACTTCGACACGCCCTGGCATCCCGATGACTACGTCCACCGCATCGGTCGCACCGGTCGCGCCGGGGCCAAGGGCCGCGCGTTCACGCTCGTCTCGGAAGAAGACGCCGAGGCGATCGCCAACGTCGAAAAGCTGACCGGGGCCGAAGTGCCCGTGTTCGGCAAGAAGGACGTGCGGGTCGAACTGGCGCCTGCTCCCGAGCCGAAGGTGGATGCGTCGGGGGAAGAGCACTCCGAGGTCGAAGACACACCACGCGAAAGCCGACCGCGCCGCGAACGCGCGTCTGCCAAGCACGAGGAGCGGCCGCGCCGTGATCGCGAACCTGCGGTGCGCGAGGAGCGCCCTCGCCGCGAGCGCGCACCACGCGCAGACCGTTCCGGCGGTGACGAACGCGCGCGCCGCTATCGCGATGCCGACGATGCGCCGGTACCGGCGGGCGAATGGAACGGGCCGAAGCCCGACTTTTTGGGTGTCGGTTTCGGCTGACCGATCAGGCGGCCAGGATCGTCGCCGAAACTTCCTCGATCGATCCGGTGACCTGCAGCGGGCTGCCACCCACGATCCCGACCAGGGTCTGGCCATGTTCGCCGGTCCGCAACCAGGCAATGTTGCTGGCAACCACGAGATAGCTCCCGCCGCGTGAGTGTAATGGGACGAATTTCATGGCCTGCGCTCCTTGCGCCTATGCATTGCGCCCGCGACCTCTCGATCGCGTTAACGCCGCCGCTCAGGCCAGCTTGACGAAGCTGTCGATCACCCGCTTGGTACCCGCGACCTCGAACGCGATCTCCAGCTTGTTGCCTTCCTGGTCGGTCACCGTCCCATAGCCGAACTTGTCGTGGAACACGCGACTACCGACGGCGACGTCGCCTCGTGGCTTGGCGGCGAAGCTGGCCGCGCTGCGGGTGCTTTCCTGTACGCGCTGAGGCTTCGTTTCGTAGCCGGTGGCGAGTGCGCGCTGCCAACCAGGGCCGCGCGCGCCGCTGCGGTCGGGGCGGGCGGTGGAGAGGTGCGCGAATGGGTCTTCCCGCTCGCTCCAGTTCGCGCGCCACATGCTCGCGCCGCCGGTCAGCGTGGTTTCGGCATCGACATGCTCGGGCGGCAGTTCGCCGACGAACCGGCTGGGGATCGAGCTGGTCCACTGGCCGTAGATGCGCCGGTTGGCGGCGTGGATGATGGTGCAGTGGCGACGTGCGCGGGTGATCGCGACATAGGCAAGACGGCGCTCCTCCTCGAGGCTGGCCAGCCCGCCCTCGTCGAGCGCCCGCTGGCTCGGGAAAACGCCTTCCTCCCACCCCGGGAGGAACAGGTTGTCGAACTCCAGCCCCTTGGCGGCGTGGATGGTCATGATGGTGACCTTCTCGACATCCGCGGCGGCGTCGTTGTCCATCACCAGCGCTACGTGTTCGAGGAAATCGTCGAGCGTCTGGTAATCCTCCATCGCGCGCGCGAGTTCGCCGAGGTTTTCGAGCCTTCCCTTCGCCTCGGCGGTCCGTTCGGCCTCGAGCATGGCGGTATAACCGCTTTCGTCGAGAACCTGGCGCAGCAGCTCGGCAGGCGTGGTCGTCTCCGCAAGCTCGCGCCAGGCGAGAAACTGGCGCAGCAGCCCGCCGATGGTATTTGCCGCGCGCGCAGGCAGTTCGTCGCTATCGGCAAGCTGCAGCGAGGCGGCGGCAAGCGGCATTCCGGTGCGGCGGGCGTGCTGGTGCATCTTCTCGAGCGTCTTCGCGCCCAACCCGCGCTTTGGCTGGTTGTGAATTCGCTCGAACGCGAGGTCGTCGGCGGGCTGGGCGATCACCCGCAGATAGGCGAGCGCATCGCGGATTTCGGCGCGCTCGTAGAAGCGAAAGCCCCCGATGATTTTGTAGGCGAGTCCAATCTGGATGAAGCGGTCCTCGAACTCGCGTGTCTGATACTGCGCGCGCACGAGGATGGCGACGCTGTCGAGACTGGCGCCCTCGCGCTCGATCCGCTCGATTTCCTCGCCGACGCGGCGGGCCTCTTCGGGTCCGTCCCACACCCCGATCACGCGGACCTTGTCGCCGCCGTTGATCTCGGTCCACAGCGTCTTGCCGAGTCTTTCCGAGTTGGCCGCGATCAGCCCCGAGGCAGCGCCCAGGATATGCGGGGTGGAGCGATAGTTCTGCTCCAGCTTGATCACCGCCGCGCCGGGGAAATCCATCTCGAAGCGCAGGATGTTGGCGACCTCGGCCCCGCGCCAGGAATAGATCGACTGGTCGTCGTCGCCGACTACGCAGATGTTCTTGCGCTCCTGCGCCAGCAGCCGCAGCCACAGGTACTGGACCTGGTTGGTGTCCTGATATTCGTCGACGAGGATATATTTGAACCGCTGGCGGTACTGCTCCAGCACTTCGCGCTCGCGCCGGAAGATGTTGAGCATGTGGAGCATGAGGTCGCCGAAGTCGCAGGCGTTCAGCGTCTTCAGCCGGTCCTGATACAGCTGATAGAACTGTTGCCCGCGACCGTTGGCATAGGCCTCGTTCTCGACCGGATCGAGGTCGCCGGGGTTGAGGCCCTTGTTCTTCCAGCGGTCGATCAGCCCGGCAAGCTGCCGCGCGGGCCAGCGCTTCTCGTCGAGGTCGTTCTGCTGGATCAGCTGCTTGAGCACGCGCAGCTGGTCGTCGGTGTCGATGATTGTGAAATTCGATTGCAGCCCGACCAATTCCGCATGGCGGCGCAGCATCTTGGCGCAAACCGAGTGGAACGTGCCCAGCCACGGCATGCCCTCGACCGCCGGGCCGATATGATGGCCTACCCGCTCGCGCATCTCGCGAGCGGCCTTGTTGGTGAAGGTGACGCAGAGGATTTCGCTCGGCCAGGCGCGGCGCGTTGCGATGAGATGTGCGAGGCGTGCGGTGAGCGCTGCCGTCTTGCCGGTGCCCGCCCCCGCGAGCATCAACACCGGCCCTTCGGTGGTCAGCACCGCCTGCTGCTGCGGCGGGTTAAGTCTCTGCGCATAAGGCGGAATCGTGCCCAAATCTGCGGCAGTGGGAAGGGTGCGATCGGCGGTCATTACAGGGGCGAACAACTAGGGAACGCGTGCAGTCGGCGCAAGGGTGGAGCAGGAACCGTGTCAGCTTTGCGGCGTAAGTGCGGCAACGGGAGACGACATTTCGGAGTTTTACCCATGCGTAATTCGATACTTGCCGGCGTCGCGATGCTGGCCCTTGCAATCCCCGCCTCCGCCCAGGATGCGCCCGCAACGACCGCTGAAACCGAAGCCACCGCCACTGCGGCGACTTCGGCAGGCACGCTGACGGTCGAGCAGCAGGCGCAGTTCGATGCCTGGCCGACTGATCGTCAGACGGCCTATACCGCCTGGCCTGCCGACGTGCAGGGCTATTACTGGACCCTGACCCCCGATCAGGTCGAAGGCTGGTGGGCCCTGACCGACGCACAGCGCGTGCAGGTGTTCCAGATGACCCCGGACCAGCGTGCAGCGGCTTGGGCGTCGATCAACTCCCAGCTGGCGGGTGGACCGCCTCCGGCCACGGCGCCGGCCCCGGCGACTACTGCGCCGATTGGTACGACCGCCTCCGCCGATACCGCGACCGCCGACACGATGACAGGCAGTTCGATGGCGGCCAACACGATGGCGCCGGCCCCCATGGCATCGACCACGGCTACCACCATGTCGAACGGCAACATGCAGTTCGTTCGCGCCGAGGTCGCCCAGGCAGCACCGGCGGCCACTCCGGGCGCCGAATATCCGCCCTGCCGCGGCGAGGTCACCGACGGCTGCGTGAACCCGCGCGAGGCCGGCCTCAACTACGGCAATCGCCCGCTCGGTTACTGGCCGGGGCGCCCGGCCAGTGAGATCGACGGTCCGCTCCCTGCCGAAGCTTCGGCGACGGATGCTGCGCCGACCGAGTGATGCAGTGACGTAACGGCATGCGAGCCGGAATCGGGGCGGGGAGGCAGAGGCTTCCCCGCCCTTTTTCGTGGGTTGGAGGCGCTTGCCCTATCGGATATCGGGTCCGCCCGCCCTGTTTGCGACACATTTGCCGATAACCCGTTGCCCACCAGCGTCGGCTGCGTGGTTGCGGGTTGCGCCACAGCACCGCGGTCCCCACTCAGAGCGGGAACCGGCAAGGGTGGTGCAGGCCGGATCGAAAATTTGCGTTCGTCGCGTGGGGTCCAACGAGGAGAATTCCCATGCGTATCAAGTTTTGCATTCCCGCCTTCGCATTCGCGTCGCTCGCCTTTCCGGCCCTCGCGCAGGACGCACCGCCGCCCCCGGGCGAGGAAGCGCCTGCAGCCTCCGCAACAGTCGCCCTGACGGCGGAGCAGCAGGCATCCTACGATGCCTGGCCTGCCGAGCAGAAGGCTGGGTACGACGCTTGGCCCGAGGCGACGAAGACCTATTTCTGGGGCCTGACGCCTGAGCGTCAGACGCTGTTCTGGCGCCTCTCGGACGATAACAAGGTTGCTCTGTCGGGTCTGCCGGCCGAAACGCAGGCCCAGGCCTGGACCCAGATCGAGGCGCAGGCTGCGGCACCCGCTGCCCCGGCAACGCCGGCGACCGCGCCAACGCCTGAAACCGAGGCGTCGACCGAGTCCGAGACGACCGCGCCCGAGCCGCAGTAAGCCCGGCCCGGAGCGCGGTCAGTCGGCAAGGCGGAGCAACGTGAGCTTCGCCTTGCCGACCCTGCGTTCTGCATCGATCGTGAGACCGACTACGGCCACGCGCTCGTCATGGGCGGTTTCGAGCGCAATCCAGGTCGCGGTTCCGACCCACCCCAGGCGCCGCAATTTATCGAGCGCCACCTGACCGGCGCCGGTGCCATACGGCGGATCGAGCAGGATGAGATCGGATGCCGCTCTGGCAGTTGCCATCGACAGGACCGAAGCTGCCTTGACGTCGCAGCGCACCTGCGCGCGGAGCGCCGCGATATTTGCTCGGATAGCGCGAATGGCCTCGGGCTCGTGTTCCACGAACAGACATTGCGCCGCGCCGCGTGACAAGGCTTCCAGCCCGAGAGCGCCCGACCCGGCGAACAGGTCGAGCACCGAAAGACCCTCGAAGCTCCCCAACCGGCTGGTCAGCATCGAGAACAGCGTCTCGCGCGTGCGGTCGGCGGTGGGGCGGGTCGCATCGCCCTTGGGCGCGACCAGCCTCCGCCCGCGCCATTCGCCAGCGATGATCCGCATCAGCGCGGCTTCCTGAGCCCGGAGACGAAGCGGTCGAGTTCGCCCTTGCGGATTTCGGCCGCCTGACCGCGAGGGAGGTCCGCGAGTTGGAACGGGCCGTAGGCCGTTCGCATCAGACGGCTGACCTGAAGGCCGAGGTGCTCGAGGACGCGGCGGATTTCGCGGTTCTTGCCTTCGGTGATGGTCAGCTCGATCCACTGGTTGCGGCCCGTGCGCCGTTCCAGGTTGGCGTCGATTCGCCCGTAGCGGATGCCCTCGATGGTGACGCCCTCGATCAATTCCTCGAGCTGGCTCTGGGTCACGTCGCCGAATGTCCGCGCGCGATAGACGCGCGGGATGCCGGTCGCTGGCAGTTCCATCCGCCGCTTCAACTCTCCATCGTTGGTGAGCAACAGCAGCCCCTCGGTATTGAGGTCGAGCCGCCCGATCGGCATGACCCGGCCGGCGTCGCGCGGCAGGGCGTTCCTGAGCGCGGTGTAGATCGTCGGGCGCCCTTTGGGGTCGCGCTCGGCGGTGATGAGCCCGGCGGGCTTGTGGAAGGCGAACAGGCGGGTGCGATCGGCCTTGGCGACCGGCTTGCCGTCGACGCTCACGCCGTTGAGGTTCGGCAGGATCGTGGCCGGGGTATCGAGCACCTTCCCGCCGACCGAAACGCGCCCGTCGGCGATCATCCGCTCGACCTCGCGTCGGCTCGCCACGCCCGCGCGTGCGAGCAGCTTGGCGATGCGTTCGCCGGTGGGTCTGGGGCTATCGGACATCCGCCGCCCCTAGGCGCTCAGTTGACCCCGCGCAACGCCTCCTCGACCGTCTCGTGGAAGCGCCGGATGCCGGTCTCGAGCGTACCGAGCGTGATCTCGGATACCGCGCCGCTGGCGAGGCCTTGCTGGCCCAGCTCCGCCGCGCGGAAGTCCTCGCTCGCGAAGACCCCGCCGTCGAGCAGGTTCCAGCTCCGCTCCCAATGGTCGCGCGCCTTGTCGGTCCGGGGTTCCTCGGGGATCAGCATGAAATCCTCGACCAGCGTCAGGTCGTGCGCCTGCGGCATCAGCACCATCACGTTGACGTAGTCCGGGCTTGGCACGATCACCGTCGCCGGGAGCAACTGGTAAGCGAAGGTCACCACCCGGCGCAGCGCAGCCATGTCGGTCAGGTCGACCGATGCCATGTCGTCCAGTCGCCCCACCGCCGAGCGCATGTGCGGCCCGAGCGTGTCGCCGCTGGTGATCCCGTCCTTGAAGAATGGCCCGATCGTCGCGGCGTGGAGCCGAGTCACGTGGTAGCTCTCGAGGAAGGCATCCATGATCAGCTTCCAGTTCCCCGCTACGCGGTGAGTCTTGCGTCGGAACAGGTGGTGGCTGGCCATGCCGAATGCGTCGAAATCCTCGCCGAGGCGGCGGGCGAGGGTGAAATCCGCGCCTTGCTCGGGCGCGAACCAGATGAGGCCGCCCGCCTCGCAGCTCGGCAGTTCGACCAGGCCCATGTCGCCCTTGTCCATGCCGGGAAAGGTTTCCGGGCGGGGCAGGGCGAGAAGACCACCATCGAGGCGATAGGTCCAGGCGTGGTAGGGGCACACCAGCCGCTTGGCGCACTGCACCTCGGTGCCCTCGACCAGCCGCGTGCCGCGATGGCGACAGACGTTGAGGAAGACGTGCGCCACGCCCTCCGCATCGCGGGTGATCAGCAGCGGGCGCCCGGTCGCATCGTGCGGCACCGCCACACCAGCCTCGGGCAGCAGCGCGCTGGGAGCCAACACCTGCGGCAGCCGATCGAACAGCGCCGCCTTCTCGCGCTGCCAGTGGTCAGGATCGGTGTAGACCGCGGCCGGAACCGTCGCGATCCCGTCAGCCGCCCGAGCCTCTCCGCGCGCAATCGCCTGCGCCAGCGCAAGCTGCCCGTCGGTCGGTCGCAAACCGGGGATACGCGTATCGACAGCGTTCATCGGGGCTTTCCTAGTCCTCGTTCCCGGGGCAAGTGTCGCAGAAATTCGGGTCAACGGGAAGGACGCTAGGGAATGGCCGAGCCGATCGCAGCCGAAGGCGCGCCGCGCCGTACGATGTGGGAATCGGTCCGGCCTTATCTCGAGAAAGAGTCGCTCGCCTCGTTCTTCCTGGGTGTGTCGTCGGGGTTCCCCTTCGCCCTCCTCGCTGCGACGCTGACCACGCGGCTGGCGCAGGAGGGGATCGACAAGTCGACCGTTACCGCCTTCACGCTCGCGTTCCTCGTCTACAACCTCAAGTTCCTGTGGGCGTGGATTGTCGACGGCGTGCGAATTCCGATGCTCGGGCGCCTGGGCCAGCGAGTAAGCTGGATGATCGTCGCGGGCCTGCTGGTCATGGCGGCAACGGTAAACCTCGCGCTGGTCGATCCAAGCGCGGACATCGCCTGGACGGCGACCTCGGCGGTCTTGCTTGGGATCGCCGGTGCGACCTTCGACATTGTGATCGACGCCTATCGTATCGAGACGCTTAAGCCCTATCAGCTCGGTACTGGTTCGGGCATGAGCCAGTACGGATGGCGTATCGGCGCGGCGAGTGCTGGCGCCTTGGCGCTGGTCGTCGCGGCGCGATATGGCTGGGAAGCGGCCTATATGGCCTGCGCGGTGTTCGCGTTGCCCGCCATGCTCACTGCGCTGGTGATGGGCGAACCCGCACGGCGTCAGATCGTCGCCGCCAAGCGCAGCATTGGTGAAGTGTGGGCGTCCATCACCGGGCCTTTCGCGGAGTTCTTCCAGCGCACGGGCGCGTGGCTGGTGCTGGTGTTCATCCTGGTCCACAAGATCGGCGACACGCTGGCGAACCTGACGTTCCGCCTGCTGTTCGACGACATGGGCTACACCAACGACGAGATCGCAATCTGGGACGTCGGTGTCGGATTCTGGGCGCTGATCATCGGCGTGTTCGTGGGTGGGATCATCTACGCCCGGCTCGGCCTCAAGCGTTCGGTGCTGATCGCGCTCGTGCTGATGGCGATCTCCAACCTCAGCTTCGCGGCGCTGGCGGCGGCGGGCAAGAGCAATCTCGGCATGGCTGCCGCGATCGGGTTCGAGAATTTTGCCAGCGGCTATGGCGGGGTGGTGGTGGTCGCCTATTTCTCGGCGCTGTGCGACCTGCGCTTCACCGCGGCACAGTATGCGCTGATCAGCGCCAGCGCGAGCATTGTCGGGCGCCTGCTGACCGGCACCACCGCGGGCAGCCTGATCGAGGCATTCGGCTACGTGAACTTCTACCTGCTCACCACGGTGCTGGCGCTGCCGGGTATCGTGTTGTTCTGGTGGATGATGCGCAGCGGGCTGGTCGACGCCGCGATGGGCACGGCGGGTGGCGGTGCCGATGGGGACGCGGAGACGGCGGATTGAGGTTGGGGCCGAATTGTCCCGAATGTGGCAGTGCCGTACCATTCATGCGGACTCAGTGGGGGCTTGGAAAAACCTTCGCCTGCCGTGGCTGCGGGACGGAACTGGTCATCGGTCGTCAATACGTTGCGCCATTGGTTGCGCTTGTCGGCTGGTATCTGGTCAGGCCGTCGGATGGCACTTTTGCAGAAGATGCGATTTCGATTGCACCGTTCCTGCTGGGGCTGCTCATCTACTCGCTGTTTTCGATGCGCGCGCGCAGGGCTAATCCGGCACCTCCGCATTAAGCCGCAGCACCTCGCCTGCAAGGTAAAGCGAGCCCGCGATCAGCACCGGCAAGCCGTCGTCGGGCAGGGCGTCGAGGGCTGTGGGTACATCCGGTGCCGCGCGCGCCTGAGGGCCAAACGCATGTAACGGGTGGTGCTCGTGTGTCGGCACCGGCACCGCAGTCAGGCTGGCTATTGACGGCGCCAGCGGGCCAGTCAGGGCGGCGGGATCCTTGCCCTCGATCATGCCAATGACGAGATGGACGCGCCGACCGGCAAAATGCGCGGCCAGCGCCTCGCCCGCAGAGCGGTTGTGGCCGCCGTCGAGCCATATCTCGCGCGTGCCAGCAAGCGGGCTGGGTGCGAGGCGCTGGAGGCGGGCCGGCCAGCGGGCGTTTACGAGACCTGCCCGGATCGCGTCCTCGCTCACCTCCAACGCCGATTGGTGGCGCACCATGGCAATAGCGAGCCCCGCATTCAGCACCTGATGCGGGCCGGGTAGCGGCAACGGGTCGTAGGTGAAGAATTGGCTCTGCTCGTCGGCGTAGGTCAGCCCGTGACCGCCCGATTTGACGCCCCATCCACCGTTACGCGCTGACACCGGTGCGCCGACGCTCGCCGCAACCGCAGCAATCGCCGCCGCCTGATGGGGCGCGTATTCGAGCGTCACCAGCGTGACTCCGGGCTTGGCGATGCCCGCCTTTTCGAAAGCGATCCGGGCGAGGGGGTCGGCAGGCACGCCGTCCTCTGGCGCCAGCAGGAACCGTTCGTGGTCGATGCCCAGCGCCGCGATGCCGCACACCGCGGGCCGGGGGATCACGTTGGTCGCGTCGAACCGGCCGCCGAGGCCCACCTCGACCACACAGGCATCGGCGGGGACGCGCGCGAATTCGAGGAAGCTGGCGGCGATGGTGACCTCGAAGAAGCTCGGGTTCAACCCCTCGCCGGCGTCAAGAACCTCCGCTAGCAACTCCGCTAGCCGCGCGCTCTCGATCAGCTTGCCAGTGACGCGAATCCGCTCGTTGTAGCGGACGAGATGCGGGCTGGTGGTTGCGTGGACGCTGTACCCTTCCGCTTCGAGCATCGCCCGCAGGAAGGCGCAGGTCGAGCCCTTGCCGTTGGTCCCGGCGACGTGGAACACCGGCGGCAGACGGAGGTGCGGATCGCCAAGGCGCGTCATCAGGCCCTGCATGGTTTCAAGGCCGAGCCGCCCCTGCGGCAGGCTCAATGCCGCGAGCCTATCTAGCTGTGCCTGCACGGCGGGGTCGGATGAACGCGCGAAATCCTGCATTGGTGGCCCCGGCCAGTCGATACCCCGATGGCGTCGTCCAAGCCGCGACGGCTTTAGAAATACTTGAGATTGCCATCAAGACTTGCGGCGGCGCGAGGCCCATCGTTGGTTCCGCCAGACAGGGAGACGCGTCATGGGGAAATCGTTCAAATCGTCGGTCATGTTGTCGCGGATTGCGCGAACAGCCTTCATCGGTTCCGGCTTGCTGCTCGCGGCGTGCAGCGGGGAAAGCGATGCGATGGCAACGGGCGATGCCGCGGCGCGGGAGGACGCGCAAGCCGGTCCGACCGCTGCCCCTGAAGCCGCCGCAAACGCAATCAATGCCAACGACCGCGCCGCGATCCTGCGCGCCGCCGGGTTCGCCCAGCGCGGTGGCAAGTGGATCGCGTCCTGCGACGAGGAAGGCGGCAGTGATTTCGATTATGAAGGCGTGATCGGCTACACCGGCGACTTGACCGGGGACGGATCGCCGGAAGCGATCGTCGATGGCGAAAGCTCGGCCTGTTTCGGCAATACGGGCAACTCCTTCGTAGTGGTATCAAAGGTCGACAATGCCTGGAAAGCGGTGATGGAGGAGGTGATCGGTTATGCCCAGGTCTTCCGGCAAGGCGCTGGAAAGCTGCCCCTCGTCGAAATCGGCGGGCCGGGTTCGTCGTGCTTTCCTGCCTACCGCTGGGACGGAGAGGAGTTCGGCCTCGCCGCGTTTTCCATCGGCGGCGAGATTTGCGAGGAACTGAAGCCCTCCAAGATCGGCGGGTTGCCCATCGGGTATTACGCCAATGCACAGTTTTGCGCGATGGAGATCACCGAAGTCTGCGTCGCTTACCTCGGCGAGGACAGACTGATCGAAGCCGGTTCGGGCGACTTCGTCAGCATGCGACCGACGGGCAGCACGACATTCCAGCTCACGCAAAGTTTCCCGGCGGAAGATGGAGGACCTCCCTCGCGTTCCACCAATGCCATCGAGATCACCGGACCCACGGGCTTCCGCTATCTCAACAGCGACTACTACTTCCTCCAGCGCGACCGGGTGCCGGCAGAGGCACGATTGCTCGACCTGCCGCACTATCGCACCGATCCGCGGTTCCGCGCGGTCAGGACGAAATAGCGGTTACGCCGCCTTGGCGGGCTGGAGGTAGTCGAGCAGCGTCGCCAGCGTCGTGCGCAACTCGTGGCGCGAGACGACCATGTCGACCATGCCATGCTTGTGCAGGTACTCGGCCCGCTGGAAGCCTTCAGGCAGCTTCTCGCGGATCGTGTCCTGGATTACCCGCTGGCCGGCAAAGCCGATCAGCGCGCCGGGCTCCGCGATATGTACGTCGCCCAGCATGGCATAACTGGCGGTAACGCCGCCGGTGGTGGGATCGGTCAGCACGACAATATAGGGCAGCCCCGCCTCGCGCAGGCGGCGGGTCATGACTGTGGCCTTCGGCATCTGCATCAGGCTGAGAATGCCCTCCTGCATCCGCGCGCCGCCCGCCGCGGTGCAGACGATGTAGGCGCACTTGCGGCTCAATGCGCGCTCGGCGCCCTGGCAGAAGGCGGTGCCAACGGCCATGCCCATGCTGCCGCCCATGAAGCCGAAGTCCTGTACGCCGACGACAGCCGGGCGGCCTTCTATGCTGCCCGATCCGACCAGGAAAGCATCGCGCAGCGGGCTCTTGGCGCGCGCGGCCTTCAACCGCTCGGTGTACTTCTTCGAGTCGCGGAACTTGAGCGGATCCTCGCGCACCTCGGGCTGGGCGAGGACCTCGTAATCGAGGTCGAGAATCTGGTTCAGCCGCTCGTCCGCGCCAATCCGGCCGTGGTATTCGCACCGCGGGCAGACGTGCAAGTTCTCCTCGTACTCCTTGGTGAAGAGCATTTCCTGGCAGCCGGGGCACTTGACCCACAGGTTGTCGGGGGTCTCGCGCTTGTTGCCGAAGGGGAGCGAATTGCGGACTTTGGAGAGCCAGTTCATGGGGTCGCCCTTTCCGCCGAACGGACCGCCTTGGCAAGAGCCGCGGTCAATTCGCGCAAGTGGCGCGGGGCATCGGCACCGTGCTGCGCGACGAGCTCGACCAGCGCGCTGCCGACCACCACGCCATCGGCCACGCGCGCGATCGCCCCGGCTTGCTCGGGCGTCCGGACACCGAAACCGACGGCCACGGGCAGGTCGGTCGCAGCCTTGAGACGGGCGACGGCTTCCGCGATGCTGGCGGCGGCGGCCTGCTGCAGGCCGGTGATGCCCGCGACCGAGACGTAGTAAAGGAACCCCGCCGAGCCTTCGAGCACCTGCGGCAGCCGCGCGGCGTCGGTGGTTGGGGTGGCGAGGCGGATCGGGGCGATGCCATGCGCGCGCAGGGCGGGGCCCAGCGCCTCGTCCTCCTCGGGCGGGATGTCGACGCAGATCACGCCGTCGACGCCCGCTTTGCTGGCCTCGGCCGCGAACCACTCGGGCCCGCGTCGGACCATCGGGTTGGCATAGCCCATCAGCACCAGCGGCACGTGCGGGTGGCGTTCGCGGAAGGCGCTGGCGATGTGGAGCACGTCGGCGGTCGTGGTCCCCGCGCCGAGCGAACGGATGTTCGCCGCCTGGATTGCGGGACCATCGGCCATCGGGTCGGTAAAGGGCATCCCCAGTTCGATCACATCCGCGCCGCCCGCGACCAGCGCATCGAGATTGGCAACCGTGTCGCCATCGCCCGCGGTGATGAAGCACACCAGCGCGGGGTGCGGCTTGGCAAAGGCGGAGGCGAGGCGATTCGTCGTTTCGTTCATGTTTGCGGCCCAGAGGCTGAAGACATGGACCGGGTGTTACACAGTCCAGGGCAGAAAAAGTTCGCGGGTTGCGAGGGTCGTGAAGCGCGGACTGGACGGGAGGAAATGATGGTCGTCATTTCGCCGCATTGGCACAAATCCGGCCATGTAGGACAGTCCATTTGCCAGGCCGGTCGGCCTGAGGTGCGAGCCAAAAACCCTTCTCCCCTGAAGGGGAGAGGGGTTTTAGCATCACCAGTTCAATCATTTCCGCGCCGCCTGCGACCAGCGCGTCGAGACTAGCCGCAATGTCGCTATCGTTGGCGGTGATGAAGCAACCGGGCACGCAATGCGTGACGGAGAAATTGGCGGAGAGGCTCATGAAACGTCAGCCAAGCGTCTATCGCTTTCAATCTCCAACCTGTATTTTCTCCAAGCGTAGGCGAGCGTCGCTGCTATCAGAAACGTCCAAATCCCAGAGGGATAGCCGAGTTCAGCTAGCTCCCAGTCCAGAATGTTCCAACCATGCGTCTCGTGGGAAATCTCGAAGATCTGCGAAAATGCTCTGGTGACTGACACTCCAAAGATCGCGCCACCGAAAAAGCCCATTCTGCCAATCAGCTTCAAAATCACATCTCCACTCCCAGCCGCTCGGCCACGGTGAAGATGTCCTTGTCGCCGCGTCCGCACAGGTTGGCGAGGATCACCTGGTCGCCGTCCATTTCCTTCGCGCGCTTGGCGACCGCAGCGATCGCGTGCGAGGGCTCCAAGGCGGGGATGATCCCTTCGGTACGGCAGAGGAGCTGGAAGGCGTCCAGCGCCTCCTCATCCGTCACGGCAGTGTATTCGACGCGGCCGGTGTCCTTCAGCCAGGCGTGTTCGGGGCCGATGCCGGGGTAGTCGAGGCCTGCGCTGATCGAGTGGCCCTCGACGATCTGGCCATCCTCGTCCTGCAGCAGGTAAGTGCGGTTGCCGTGCAGCACCCCCGGGAAGCCGCCGAGCAGGCTCGCAGCGTGTTCGTCGCCATCAAGGCCATGCCCCGCCGCCTCGACGCCTAGCATCTTCACGTCGGGATCGTCGAGGAAGGGGTGGAACAGCCCCAGCGCGTTGCTGCCGCCGCCGATTGCCGCAACCAGCAGGTCGGGCAGTCGGCCGGTGCGGCCCAGCATCTGCGCGCGCGCTTCCTTGCCGATCACGCTCTGGAAGTCGCGCACCAGCTCGGGGTAGGGGTGCGGGCCGGCCGCGGTGCCGATGATGTAGAAGGTGTCGTGGACGTTCGCGACCCAGTCGCGCAGCGCCTCGTTCATCGCGTCTTTCAATGTGCCGCGTCCAGCCGTGACAGGGCGGACCTCGGCGCCGAGCAGCTTCATTCGGAACACGTTGGGCGACTGGCGCCGCACGTCCTCCGCCCCCATGAACACCACGCACGGCAGGCCGAAGCGCGCGCAGACCGTGGCGGTGGCAACGCCGTGCTGGCCTGCGCCGGTCTCGGCGATGATCCGCGTCTTGCCCATGCGGATCGCGAGCAGGATCTGCCCGATGCAGTTGTTGATCTTGTGCGCGCCGGTGTGGTTCAGCTCGTCGCGCTTGAACCAGACCTGTGCTCCACCGAGAGCGTCCGTGAGGCGCTCGGCGAAATAGAGCGGGCTGGGACGGCCGACGTAGTGTTCGAGCAGGTCGTCGAACTGGGCCTGGAACGCCGGGTCGGCCTGCGCGGCGCGGTATTCGCGCTCCAGGTCGAGCACCAGCGGCATCAGCGTCTCGGCGACATAGCGGCCACCATAGTCGCCGAAATGGCCGCGATCGTCGGGCATCGTGCGGTAGGAATTGGGTGCGTTCATCGCCTTCGGCGTTGGCAGAGGGCCACAGACCTGTCCAGCATCCAGCGTACGATGGTGTCCCACCGCCTTAATACAGTGTTGCAACAATGCAACAACTTTGGAATATTCTGACGCAACAACGTTTGTCAGTTGAGGTTCATTGTTACGAGCGCCATCTGCGCTCCGTTCACGCGGTGCACCCCGCGGAACCTATTGGAGGAATACTCATGCGCAAGATTGCACTCGTGGCCATCGCGGCAGCCGCCGCCGTTGCCGCTCCCGCCCAGGCCAACGAAGGCCGCGTCGAAGCTCGTGGCGGTATCGCCTGGGCCGGCGGTGCCGAAGAAGCCATCGCCGGCGTCGCTGCCGGTTACGACTTCGATCTCGGCTCGACCGAAGACGGCGGCGCCTTCTTCGGCGTCGAAGCCTCGGCGGACAAGATCCTCGCTGGCGGAACTGACATCGTGTGGGGCCTGACCGGCCGCGTCGGCGCCAACGTCGGCACCGGCGGCAAGCTGTTCGTTGCCGGTGGCTACAGCTTCGGCGACGGCGAAGACGTCCCGCACCTCGGTGCCGGCTACGAGCACGGCATCGGCGAGAGCGCCTACGTCAAGGTCGAATACCGTCGCTTCTTCAGCGACTTCGTCGACATCAACACCGCTGCGGTGGGCGTCGGCATGCGCTTCTGAGCTTCGCGCTCGGTTACAAGGAAGGGGCGGCCTTGCGGGGCCGCCCCTTTTTCATGCCCCGCGAGCGGCGAGGCAGAATGCGCGGATCAGGTCGGGGTCCTTGACGCCGGGCGCAGTTTCGACGCCCGACGAGGTATCGACCAGCGGCGCTCCTGTGAGCCGGATCGCATCGGCAACATTGCCCGGTGTCAGACCGCCGGCCAGACCCCATGCAAGACCTTTGGGCCGATGCGCCAGCAGCGACCAGTCGAACCGCAGACCCATACCGCCGGGCAGCTCCCCCTTGGGGGTCTTCGCATCGAACAGCACCAGATCGACGACGCCGCGCCACTGCTGGGCCCCGGCGACGTCCGCGGCGCTCGCGACCGGCAGCGCCTTCCACACCGGCAGCCCGAAGCGTGTGCGTATTTCGGTCGCGCGCTGCGGCGTCTCGCTGCCATGCAACTGGATCGCGTCGAGGGCAGCGACCGCCTCTGCGAGCGCAGCGTCATCGGCATCGACGAACAGCCCGACCTTGCGGATCGCCGATCCAGCGCGCGCCGCGAGCGAGGCTGCCGCATCCGGGGCGACATTGCGCGGGCTTGCGGCATGGAACACGAACCCGCAGTAGTCCGCCCGCGAACCGATCGCCGCATCGAGCGCGGCCGCGGTTGAGATGCCGCAAATCTTGACCGCCCTTGCGGTCATCGGTTCTGGACGAGTCTCAAAAGCGTTCCGTCGGGGTCGACCAGATAAGCGATGGTCATGCCGCTGTGTTCCAGACTCGGCGGGTGCAGCCGCGGGTGTCCGAAGCATGTCTCGGGCAGGCCAGCGCCGAGGCATTCGGCGTAGAACGTGGAGAGATCGTCGAGCCGCACGCAGCAGCCGAATGAGCCCTCGGCCGGGTTCAGGTCGGGGTATGGGAAGAACTCGAGCGTGACCCCGCCGCGCGCCAGGATCATCCAGCCACCATCCCGCCATCCGCGTTCGAAGCCGAGCTTGCCGTAGAACGCCTCGGTCGCGTCGAAGCTTCGCGAGGGCAGGTTCGGGGTGGCATGGTCGGCCACGTCAGAGCGTCGCCTCGATCGCGCGGGCGGCGGCGACGGGATCGTCGGCGCGGCTGATCGGGCGGCCGACCACCAGCACGCTCGCGCCATCGTCGCGCGCCTGGCGCGGGGTGACGACGCGCTTCTGGTCGCCGGTTGCGGCGCCACTGGGGCGCAGGCCGGGGACGACGAAATAGCCGTCCTTCCACTGCTTGCGGACGTGGCCGACCTCGTGCCCGGAGCAGACGATCCCGTCGAGCCCCGCGAGTTCGGCCAGTTCGGCCAGCCGCATGACCTGGTCGTGCGCATTCCCGTTGACCCCTGTGCGAGCGAGGTCGCGTTCGTCGAGGCTGGTAAGCATGGTCACCGCGACCACCCGCGTGTTTTCGCCGGCGGCGGCCTTGGCATCCTCCAGCATCGCGCGCCCTCCGCTGGCGTGGACGGTGACGATTGCCGGCTCGAGCACGTGAATCGCCTGCATCGCTCCTGCAACCGTGTTCGGAATGTCGTGGAGCTTCAGGTCGAGGAATACCGGCAGGCCGACATGGGCGATCTCGTGCACCCCGTGGTGGCCGTGGGCGCAGAAGAATTCGAGCCCCAGCTTGATCCCGCCCACGTGCGCCTTCACCCGCTGCGCAAGCGCCTTCGCCGCATCCAGCCGCGGCAGGTCGAGTGCAAGGTAGACGGGGTTGCTCACGGGCGCGCGGGGTCCTCGGGCGTAAAGGCGGGGGACGGTGGCGGGTCGACCGGGGTGTCGGCAACCGGCGGCGGCGGCGTAACCGCATTGGCCCGCGCGGCAGCTTCGAGCGAGGCGATCCGGCGCTGCATCTGCCACTTGACCCCGCGATGGACGAGCCAGGTGGGCAGCAGCCCGAGCAGGAAGGCGATCACGACCAGCGCGGGCACCTTGGTCTCGAGGATGAGGTTGGGCCATATGGTGACCTCGACCTCGTTCCAGTTGAGCACCGAAAAGGCCACCAGCACTACCAGCAGCAATACCCAGACTATCGTTCGCACGGCTTGCATCGCGCACTCCCCGTTGTTTTCCGCGCAGATGCTAGGCGGGCCAGGCCCGCTTGAAAAGGGCGCGCGTCAGCCGAACACGCGGGCAAAGATCGTGTCGACGTGCTTGAAGTGGTAATCGAGGTCGAACCGCGCCTCGATCTCCTGTGCCGAGAGTGCCGCGGTGACATCCGCATCGCCCTTGAGCAGTTCGAGCAGCGACAGTGCGCCGTCGCTTTCCCACACCTTCATCGCGTTGCGCTGGACGAGGCGGTAGGCATCCTCGCGGCTCACGCCGGCCTGCGTCAGCGCCAGCAGCACGCGCTGCGAGTGGACCAGCCCGCCCATTCGGTCGAGGTTCTTCTGCATCCGCTCGGGGTAGACCAGCAGCTTGTCGATCACGCCGGTGAGCCGCGCCAGCGCGAAGTCGAGCGTGATGCACGCGTCGGGCCCGATGAACCGCTCGACCGATGAATGGCTGATGTCCCGCTCGTGCCACAGCGCGACGTTCTCCAGCGCGGGAATCGCCCATGCCCGGATCATGCGCGCCTGGCCGGTGAGGTTCTCGGTCAGGATTGGGTTGCGCTTGTGCGGCATCGCGCTCGAACCCTTCTGTCCGGGGGAGAAGTATTCCTCCGCTTCCAGCACTTCGGTGCGCTGGAGGTGGCGAATCTCGACCGCGACCCGCTCGATGCTGCCCGCGATCACCGCCAATGTGGCAAAGAACATCGCGTGCCGGTCGCGCGGGATCACCTGTGTCGAAACCGGCTCGACCGCGAGGCCGAGCCGCTCGGCGACGTGCTCCTCCACCGCCGGATCGACGTTGGCGAACGTGCCGACGGCGCCCGAAATCGCGCAGGTGGCGATTTCGGCGCGTGCATTGACCAGCCGCGTCCGGCAACGATCGAATTCGGCATATGCCTGTGCCAGCTTCAGCCCGAAGGTCACCGGCTCGGCATGAATCCCGTGGCTGCGCCCGATCGTCGGTGTGTACTTGTGCTCCTCCGCCCGTCGGCGGATCGCTGCGAGGAGCAGGTCAAGGTCTTCGAGCAGGATGTCGGCGGAACGCGCGAGCTGGACCGCCAGCGTGGTGTCGAGCACGTCGGAGCTGGTCATACCCTGATGCATGAAGCGGGCCTCGTCGCCGACCTGCTCTGCCACCCAGGTGAGGAAGGCGATCACGTCGTGCTTGGTCACGGCCTCGATGGCGTCGATCGCTTCGACGTCTATCTTGGGATCGGTCGCCCACCAGTCCCACAGCGCCTTGGCGGCCGATGGTGGCACAATACCAAGCTCACCCAGCTTCTCGGTCGCATGCGCCTCGATCTCGAACCAGATGCGATAACGTGCCTCCGGCTCCCACAGGGCGGTCATGGCGGGGCGGGCATAGCGGGGGACCATCGAGAACTCCGGGTGGCGTGGATGCCGGGGCGGCTAGAACCGCACGCCGCCGATGGCAAGGGTGGGAGCCGATCAGATCGTATTGCCGCTGCGCCAACCAAACAGTCGCTCGGCGGCCAGCCATGCCACCAATCCGCCAATCATCTGTGCGAGGATGAACAACAGTGCGTCGTTCGGCGCGATTCCGGCGAAAGTGTCGGACAGAGCCCGTGCAATCGTGACGGCCGGGTTGGCGAAGGAGGTGGACGCGGTGAACCAGTATGCTGCCACGATGACCAGTGCGACGGTTGCCGGAACCAGCGCTGGCCGCGCGCGCAGTGTGCCAAGGATCGTCAGCACCAGGGCGAAAGTCGCCACCCCTTCCGAGAGCCACTGGGCGAACCCGGTGCGGACGTGGGCGGAAAACTGGAACAGCGGCTGCTCGAACATCGCGTGAGCGAGGATCGTGCCGCCAACGCCGCCTGCGATCTGGACCAGTGCATATCCCGCTGCCAGCCCCCAGCCGAGTTCGCGGCGCAGAACAAACACGGCGCTCACCACGGGATTGAAATGCGCGCCAGAAACCGGACCGAACATGGTGATCAGCACGAACAGGATCGCGCCGGTAGCGATGGTGTTGGCGAGCAGGGCGAGGCCAATGCTGCCGTCGGCAAGCGTTTCGGCCATGATCCCGGATCCAACGACGGTCGCCACCAGCAGCAGGGTACCCAGCGCCTCGGCGGCCAGCCGACGCCCCAGCGGCTCCATCAACCGACCCGCTTGCCTTGGGCATCGACCAGCTGCTCGCCGTCTTCCTTGCGGAATTCGCCCAGCTGGGGCGGGAGCAGGTCGATGACAACTTCCGAAGGTCGGCACAGGCGGACGCCCTTGGGGGTCGCCACGATCGGGCGGTTCAGGAGGATAGGATGCGCTGCGATCGCGTCGAGGAGCGCGTCGTCAGGCAGGCTTTCGTCGGCGAGACCCAATTCCTCGTAGGGCGTACCCTTCTGTCGCAGCAGGTCGCGCAAGGGCACCCCTGCGCGTTCCGCGAGATCGGCGACTTCTTCCCGGCTCGGCGGGGTCTTGAGATATTCGATCACGCGCGGCTCGATCCCGGCATTGCGGATCAGCCCCAACGTGTTGCGCGACGTGCCGCAGACGGGGTTGTGGTAGATGATCACGTCCATAGCGCGCCGCTATAAGCGCGATGTGACAGATGCAAGACGCTAGATCAGGCCCTTGGCCTTCATGCTCGTATGCCCTTCTCGCCCCACGATAACGTGGTCGTGGACCACCACCCCGAGGAGGCGACCAGCCTCGGCGATGCTACGGGTGATGGCGATGTCGGCGCGGCTCGGCTCGGGGTTGCCGCTCGGGTGGTTATGAACGAGGATCAGCGCGCTCGCGCCGACGTCGAGCGCGCGGCGGATCACCTCGCGCGGATGGATCGCGGCTTCGTCGATGGTACCCTCCGCGGCATGGTGGTCGAGGATCAGCCGGTTGCGGGTGTCGAGATAGAGCACGCGCACCCGCTCGTGGGTCAGGTGCGCCATGTCGATCGTCAGATAGTCCAGCAGCGCCTGCCAGCTGCCAAGGATCGGCTTCTCCTGGACCTGCCCACGCGCCATCCGGCGTGCGGCGAGCGCGACGGCGCGCAGATAGGCCGCGCCGGTCTCACCCATCCCGGCCACGTCAGTCAGCGCGCCCGGCTCGGCATTGAGCACGGCATGGAGCGATCCGAACCGAGCTAGCAGCGCCTTCGCCAGCGGCTTGGTGTCACCGCGCGGGTTGGCAGCGAACAGCAGGTATTCGAGCACCTCGTAGTCGGCCAGCGCTTCCGCCCCGCCGTCCAGCAGGCGGCGGCGCAATCGCGCGCGATGCCCGTGGCGATCGTCTTTAGGCGCATTTTCCTGCAGATGCGGCAACCGCGACCCCGCCTGACCGTTACATAGCTTGCATTGCCTTTGCCGGGCCTTGCGCGCAAGGGTAGGGTATGGCCGAGGCCGAAGTCGACAATCCTGACAAGAGCCTCGTCGCCCGGTTCGTGCCGCGGCGCAAGCGGTGGCAGGTCACGCTCGCGGTAATGGTGCTCTTTCTCGTCGCGCTCGGCGTCGTCTGGACCCAGCGCGAGAAGATCGCCGCCGATGTCGTCTACGAACAGCTCGAGGCGCTTGGTCTGGACGCGACTTACGACGTGGTCGAGGTCGGCCCCAACCGGCAGGTGCTCGCCAATGTGGTGATCGGCGATCCGGCGCGGCCCGACCTGACCATAGAGCAGGTCACGGTGTTCCTGCGCTATCGGCTCGGCGTCCCTGCCATTGGACGGGTCGAGGTCGTACGCCCGCGGCTCTACGGCAGCTACCGCGAGGGAAGGTTGTCATTCGGCAGCCTAGACCAGGTCCTGTTCGCGCCGAGCGAGGAGCCGCCCGGGTTGCCAGACCTCGACCTCAAACTCGTCGACGGGCGCGCCTTGCTGGAAACCGATTACGGTCGGGTCGGGGTCAAGGCGGAAGGCGAAGGCGAACTCGACAACGGCTTCAATGGAATCGTCGCCGCGATCGCGCCGCGCCTCGCGGATGGGGGTTGCGAAGCGACTGGCACGAGCCTTTACGGCACCGTCCGCACCGCGGGCGGCGAGCCGAGTTTCGATGGGCCGGTCCGCCTGGCGCGGCTGCGATGCGCCGGAGCAGGCGTGTCGCTGGCGGACGTGGCGGTCCGGCTCTTGGCTACGGGATCCTCCGATTTCGACGAACTCGATGCGCGCGCGCGGATCGCCACCGGCGCTATCGCTGCGGCGGGATCGCGGACATCGGGCCTGTCGGGCAGCCTGCGCGCCTCGCTTTCAGCGGATGCCGTCGATGCAACCTATTCGCTCGCCGCGCGCGGGGTCGCCGTGCCGCAGGCGCGGCTGGCGCTGCTCACGGCCGAGGGCGCGCTGCGGGCACGCGGCGGTTTCGAACGCGCGGAGCTCGACGCCGAGGTGCGCGGTAACGGCCTGCGCGTCGGCGACGGGCTCGACCGCGCGCTGGCCGGGGCGCAGCGCTCGGGCGAGGGGACGCTGGTTGCTCCGCTGCTGCGCCAGATGCGCACCGCGCTCGCGCGCGAGGAGCGCGGCAGCAGCATTGCTGCCGACCTGACACTCCGCCGGACGGGGAAAGTGACCAGCCTCGTCGTTCCCTCAGCCAGCCTGCGAGGCGGCAGCGGTGCCTCGCTGCTGGCACTATCGCGCTTTCAGTTCAGCACAGCGGGTGGCGGCCTGCCCCGGCTGTCGGGCAATATCGCCACAGGCGGCGCGGGCATGCCGCGCATTGCCGGGCGGATGGAACGGCAGGGCGCCGGCGAAACCGTCTTCCGCCTGCGGATGCAGGAATATGCCGCGGGCGGAAGTGCGCTCGCCGTACCGCAGCTCTATGTCGCGCAGGCGCGTGACGGTTCGCTCGGGTTCTCCGGCGAGGTACTGGCGAGCGGCCCCCTGCCGGGCGGCTCGGCGCGCGGACTGCGCTTGCCGGTCAGCGGTCAGTGGGCGTCGAACGGCACGTTCACCCTGTGGCGGCGCTGCACCGAGATCGCATTCGACCGGCTGGCGTTCGCCAGCCTCGAACTCGACAGCCGCCTCCTCACGCTCTGCCCGCAGCCTGGTGGGGCGATCGTCCGCAGCGATGTGCGCGGCGTGAGCATAGCGGCGGGCGCACCCTCGCTCGACGTCGCCGGTCGCCTCGCCGGGACCCCTGTGCGGATCGCCAGCGGCCCGATCGGGTTTGCCTGGCCCGGCGCGCTGAGCGCGCGCAATCTCGACATCTCGCTCGGACCGGCAGACACTGCCAGCCGCTTCCTCGTCAGCAACCTCGACGCGCGTCTCGGCGGAGCGGAGATCGCGGGGACCTTCGCCGACGCCGACGTCCGGCTTGCCGCCGTCCCGCTCGACCTGGTCGAGGCGGGCGGGCGCTGGCGCTACGCCGGGGGCGTGCTGGCGTTGTCCGAAGGTGCCTTCACGCTGCAGGACCGCGCCGATCCGGACCGGTTCGAGCCGCTTGCAGCCGAGGGCGCAACCCTGACGCTGGAGGACAATGTCATCCGCGCACTGGCGACCGTGCGCCATCCGGCGAGCGGGCGCGAGGTGACCGATGTGGCGATCGTCCACAACCTTTCCTCCGCGATTGGCCATGCCGATCTGGTAGTGCGTGGGTTGCGCTTCGACGAGGCGCTCCAGCCGGACGACCTGACGGTGCGCGCACTCGGCGTGATCGCCAACGCGCGCGGCACAGTTACGGGCACGGGGCGGATCGACTGGAACGCTGCCGCGGTCACCAGCACCGGCGAATTCACCACCCAGAGACTCGACTTTGCCGCCGCGTTCGGCCCGGTACGCGGCGCGCGAGGCACCATCCGCTTCGACGACCTGATCGGGCTCACCACTGCTCCGGGGCAAAGGCTCCAGGTCGATTCGATCAACCCCGGTATCGAAGTGCTGGGCGGCGAGGTCGAATTTGCGCTGCGCGGCGGGACGATGCTGTCGGTCGCGGGCGGATCGTGGCCCTTCATGGGCGGGCGGCTGATCCTCCAGTCGGTCGACCTCAACTTCGGGGTCGAGGAGGAGCGCCGTTACGTCTTCCGCATCGAGGGGCTCGAGGCGGCGCAGTTCGTCCAGCAGATGGAACTGGGCAACCTCAGCGCGCGCGGCACCTTCGACGGGCTGATCCCGATCGTGTTCGATGCGCAGGGTAACGGGCGGATCGAGGGTGGAGCGCTCGATTCGCGGCCTCCGGGCGGCAACGTCTCGTACGTCGGCGAGTTGACCTACGAGGATCTGACGCCGATCGCGAACTATGCTTTCGCCGCGCTGCGTTCGCTCGACTACCAGACGATGACGGTGCGGATGGACGGACCGCTGACGGGCGAGATCGTCACGCGGGTGCGGTTCGACGGAGTAAGCCAGGGCGAGGGGACGTCGAGCAACTTCATCACCCGGCAGATCGCCGACCTGCCGATCCGCTTCAACGTCAACATCCGCGCACCGTTCTACCAGCTCATCACCTCGATCAAGGCGATGTACGACCCTGCTTTCATCCGCGATCCGCGCGAGGTCGGGCTGCTGGATGCGGACGGCCGCCCGATCCGGCGCGAGGCAGCCCCGCCGCTCGAGGCGATCAAGCCCGAAGACCTCATCCCCGATGAACCCGCCATTCAGACCCAGGAAAGCGAGAGCATGCCATGAAAGCTGCCAGATTGACCCGTCGTGCGTCCGCTGCGACATTTGCCCCGATGGACGGGGCGGCACATGAATGGCGACGGGGCGCAAGGTTGCCGCTGGCGATGGCGGGCCTGATCACGCTCGGGGGCTGCATCAACGTAAATGCGCCCAGCGAACCGATCGTGATCGAGCTCAACATCAACATCCGGCAGGAAGTGATCTACCGGCTCGCCGAGGACGCGGGCAACACGATCGAGGAAAACGCGGATATCTTCTGATGGGGACCAAAACGATGACATTCTCGATGCGCAAGCTGGCTCTTGGCCTTGGCCTTGCCGCGATGGCGGTCGGCGCACCCGCGCTGGCACAGCGCGATCCCGCCTACGAGGCGGCGCGATCGTCGGGCCAGGTGGGCGAGAAGATGGACGGCTACCTCGCCATCGTCGGCGCCGCGACGCCTGCTCTCCAGCGGTTGGTCAACGACATCAACATCAAGCGTCGCGAAGTCTATGCCGCGAAGGCTCAGGCCGCCAACGCGACGCTGGAAGAATACGCCCTGACCGCGGGCTGCATTGCGATCTCGCGTACGGCGGTGGGCGAGAAGTACCAGGCACCCGACGGCTCCTGGCAGACCCGTACCAGCGCCCCGCCGCAGCGCGATGCACGCTGTCCCTGAGGGCGCCCGGAATTAGCACCGCCAAACGGCCCCACACCGGTTGACTCGCCCATGACCCCCGCCTAAGGGGGCGGCGCCCTCGGCGGGCACCTCTGCCTGTGCCGCGCATTCCCTTTAAAAGGAGGCTGGCATGAGCGACGAGAAGCCCGCACGGGAACCCATTGCCGAGGATGCGCGGATCGACGCGCTCGAAGCGCGGCTGAAAGCCGCACGCGAGCGTGAAGAGGAGCGCAACCGGCCGCAGGTATCGGGCGCCGACGCGAATTATCGCAGCGGCAACCGGGTATTGGCGGACTTGCTCGGTGGGCTTCTCGGCGGGGCGGTGCTCGGCTGGCTCGTAGACGCGCTCGCCGATACCGCGCCCTGGGGTCTGTTGGTGGGATTGTTCCTCGGGATAATCGTCGCCTTCAGGAACATCTTCCGGATGGCGAATACGCGGACCGACGACACCTCTGAATAGAGGCGTGGCCGGGGCGCGATCGCCCACAAGGTTTTAGGGACCGTCCCAACGTGGCAGCCGCACCGGCCAAAGTCGACCCGATGTACCAGTTCACCATCGCCCCGCTTGCCGGGACCGAAGGGTGGGAAATCGCGGGCTACAACATCGCCTTCACCAACAGCGCGCTGTGGATGGCGATCACCACCGCCGTCCTGACGCTGTTCGTCGTCGGCGGCATGCGCCGCCAGCTCGTGCCCGGGCGCTGGCAGATGGCGGTGGAAACCTTCACCGGCTTCATCGACGACATGCTGGAAGCGAACGTGGGCAAGGCCGGGCGCAAGTACGTGCCCTATGTCTTCTCGCTGTTCATGTTCATCCTGTTCGCGAACCTGCTCGGGCTGCTGCCGCTGGGCGTGATCGGGGTGCACCCGTTCACCTTCACCAGCCACTTCACAGTCACCGGCGTCCTTGCCGTGATGAGCTTCGCGATCGTACTGATCGTCGGCTTCTGGAAGCACGGCCTCCATTTCTTCAGCCTGTTCGTGCCGCACGGCACGCCGCTGCCGATGGCGTTTGTGATCGCGCCGATCGAGTTCATCAGCTTCATGATCCGCCCCTTCAGCCTTGGCTTGCGACTGTTCGTGGCGATGATGGCCGGGCACGTGCTGCTGGAAGTGCTGTCGAGCTTCGTGATCGACGGGACCAATGCGGGCGCCGGTTTCGGACTGCTGGTCGGCCTGCCAAGCTTCGTGCTTATGATCGGCATCTGCGCGCTGGAAATCCTCGTCGCCGGCATCCAGGCCTACGTCTTCGCGCTGCTCACGTCGCTCTACATCAACGACGCCGAGCATCTCCACTGAGTTTCGAACAACCCGTTTCAACCTGTTAAATCCAAAGGAGTTTCAAATGGAAGTAGAAGCTGCAAAGCTGATCGGTGCGGGCCTCGCCGCGATCGGCGCCGGCATGGCCGCCATCGGCGTGGGCAACGTGTTCGGCTCGTTCCTCGAGAGCGCGCTGCGCAACCCGGGTGCGGCCGACGGCCAGCAGGGTCGTCTGTTCATCGGCTTCGCTGCCGCCGAGCTTCTCGGCCTGCTGGCATTCGTCGTTTCGATGATCCTGATCTTCGTCGCCTGACGATCGGAATACGGGCGGCGTGCCGGATCTTTCCGGCCGCCGCCCGCGTGAATTTGCGCTTGCCCGAGGTCATCCTCCAATGCCCCAGATAGCCCAGCTCGCGGAAACCTATTCCAGCCAGATATTCTGGCTGCTGGTCTTCTTCGGCTTCGTGTTCTTCGTCGTCGGCCGGGGCATGGTGCCCAAGGTTATGGCGACCGTCGCCGAGCGCGACGGCCAGATCGCCGCCGACCTCGCTGCCGCCACTGCGGCGCGGGCGCAGGCGGACGCGGAGGAGGAAGCCTGGCGCCAGCGCGAGAATGCCAACCGCGCTGCGGCACAGGAACTCGTTGCCAAGGCGAAGGCCGATGCCGCCGCCAAGAGCGAGAGCAAGCTCGCCGCTGCCCAGAAGCGCCTCGATAGCAAGCTTGCCGAAGCCGAGGCGGAGATTGCTGCCGCCCGCACGTCCGCGCTGGCCGAGATCGAGGATGTCGCTGTCGAGGCGGCGCAGGACATCGTCGAGCGTCTCGCCGGGATCAAGGTGACCAAGCCCGCGGCCAAGTCCGCTGTGAAGGAAGCGATGGCCAATGGCTAATCAGGCACCCGAAGTGTTCGCCACCGACGCGGCCGAGACCATGGTCGAGGTCGATGCTGGCGGCGCGCATCACGTCGAGCCGGAACTGTTCGGCCTCGCACCGTTCCAGATCGTCTCGCTGGCGATGCTGGTCCTGGTTTTGATCATGGTGTGGAAGAAGGTCCCCGGCGCGATTGCCGGTGGTCTCGATGCCAGGATCGCCGCGATCAAGGCCCAGCTTGACGAAGCCAAGGCGTTGCGCGCCGAGGCCGAGGCGCTGCGCAACGAATATGCCGCGAAGATCGCCGGGGCCGAGAAGGACGCCGAGGCAATGCTGGAAGGCGCCCGCCGCGAGGCCGATGCGCTGGTTGCCAAGGCTGAGGCCGACAGCACCGCGATGGTCGCCCGCCGCCAGAAGATGGCCGAGGACAAGATCGGCGCGGCCGAACGCGAAGCGGTCGACAGCGTCCGCGCAACCGCGTCGTCGGCCGCTGCTGCTGCTGCGCGCAAGCTGATCGCCGAAAAGCACGATGCCGCCGCCGACGCCAAGCTGGCGGACGAGGTCATCGCCGCGATCTGATTGCCGATACGGAACAAGCGTAAGGGCCACGGCTTCTCTCTGCATCAGCAGGAGAATCCCGTGGCCCTTTCCGCACTTGCCCTGAATTGCTCGCTCAAGAAGTCGGGTGGCGAGAAAAGCTCGACCGATGCGATGATCGCTGTCCTGGCCGAGCATTTCGCTCGGGCCGGGGTCGAGCTCACCGAGACGATCCGCGTTGCCGATCATGACGTCTTTCCGGGTGTCACCTCCGACGAGGGCAAGGGCGATGCCTGGCCTGCAATCCGCACGAAAATCCTCGCGCACGACGTCCTGATCTTTGGCGGGCCGATCTGGATGGGTCAGGTCAGTTCGATCGCCAAGCGGGTGCTCGAGCGGATGGATGCGTTTCTCTCGGAAACAGACGAGGCTGGCCGGATGCCGAGCTACGGCAAGGTGGCTGTGGCCGCGATCGTCGGGAACGAGGACGGGGCGCATTTCTCGTCGGCGCAGATTTTCCAGAGCCTCAACGATACTGGCTGGACGATCCCGGCAGTTGCCGCGTGTTACTGGGTCGGCGAGGCGATGGGCTCGGTCGATTTCAAGGATCTCGACCATCGCCCGCTCAAGGTGACGCAGACCGCGAAAATGGTGGCGAACAACGCCGCGCATCTCGCCACGTTGCTCAAGGGCGAACCCTACCCGGGCTGAAGCACGACCTTCCCGACGATCTGCCCTGCCGCCATGGCGTCGAACCCCTCGCGCCAGCGGGCGAGGGTCAAGACACGGTCGATCGTCGGTGCGATGCGTCCCTCGGCCGCGAGGTCGGCTACGGTTTGGGCGATCCGGACGCCGCGCTCGGGAAAGCGGCGCGCGTATTCGCCTGCCCTTACGCCGACCACGGAGAAGCCCTTGATCAGCGGGATGTTGACCGCGATCTCGGGAATGCGCCCCGCGACGAAGCCGACCACCAGCAGCTTGCCGCCGAATGCCACGCATCGCGTGCTTTCGTCGAAGATATCGCCACCGACCGGGTCGAACACGAGATCGCATAGCTTGCCGCCGGTCAGCTCCGCCACCTCCTCGCGGAAGCGGCCGGTGTTGATTATCGTGGCATGGGGCGAGACCGCTGCTGCGATTCGTTCCAGCTTGTCGGCACGGTGGCTCGCCGCGATCACGTTGGCGCCGAGCGCCCGGGCCAGGTCGCACGCAGCGAGGCCCACGCCGCCGCTCGCGCCATGCACCAGCACCGTCTGGCCGGCGTTGAGCCCGCCGAGTTCGACCAGCGCGGTCCAGGCGGTGGTATAGGCCGCGCCGAGCGATGCCGCCGCTTCCCACGACAATCCGTCGGGGACCGCCCGCAGCGACGTGGCGGGGAGGGCGGCATACTCGGCAAATGCGCCCGTCTTGGCGCCGCCCATGACCCGTGCGCCGACCGGGAAGGCGCCCTCGCTTTCGACCACCTCACCCGCCATCTCGAGGCCCGAGACGAACGGCAGCGCGGGTTTGAACTGGTACTCGCCGCGCGTCATCAGCAGGTCGGGATAGTTGAGCGAGGCGGCGCGCACCCGCACCAGCACTTCGCCCGGCTTGCGCTCGGGCACCGGGACGTGGGCCAGCGCGACGCCCGACAGGTCGGGCGGCAGTGCCGAGACGACCAGCGCCTGCATAGGCCTCAGAAGCTGTCCTTGGCCGCGCGCAACACGGCGAAGGTCTCCGCCGGCGTCGTACCGCCCCAGCGGTTGCGCAGGTCCTGGCTGTCGGCGCGCAGGAACGGGTTGGTCTCGAGCTCACGCGACAGCCGCGTCGGAACGGTCGGCTCGCCCCGCTCGCGCGTCGCGTCGATATCGGCGGCGTAGAGTTGCAACTCGACATTGTCCGGATCGGCATGGAGCGCAAAACGGGCGTTCGACTGGGTGTATTCGTGCGCGCAGTAGAGCAGCGTTTCGGCAGGCAACTGCCGGATCCGGTCGAGGCTATTCCAGAACTGCTCCGGCTCGCCTTCGAACATCCTCCCGCAACCGAGCGCGAATACGCTGTCGCCGACGAAGGCGATCCCTGCGTCGGCGAGGTGATAGGCGATGTGGCCGTTGGTGTGGCCCGAAACGTCGATCACCCGCGCTTCCCATTTGCCGAGGCAGGCAGTGTCGCCGTTGCCGACGATCTCGTCGATGGGCGAGAGCTTCTCGACCTCGGCCGGAGCGATCACCTTGGCACCGGTGGCTGCGACGATCGCGGCGTTCCCGCCCGCATGGTCGGGGTGCCAGTGCGTGTTCCAGATCTGGGTGATTTGCCAGCCCTTCGCCTCGGCCTGACGCAGGTATTCCGCGCCGTCGGGCGTATCGATCGCGGCGGTTTCGCCGCTGGCGGGATCGTGGAGGAGGAAGCCGTAGTTGTCGCTAAGGCACGGGAACTGGTGAACCTGGAGCATCGGGCGACACTAGGGACCGAAGCCGATGTAGGAAAGGCCCGCCTTCCCGTGATGGGAGGGCGGGCCTTTCGCTATTGTCGCAAAGTTGGAAGGATCAGTCCTTCTTCGCCTTCAGCGCTTCGCCGAGGATGTCGCCCAGCGACGCACCCGAATCGGACGAACCGAACTGGGCCACGGCTTCCTTCTCTTCGGCGATCTGGCGCGCCTTGACCGAGAAGTTCGGCTTCTTCGAACGGTCGAAGCCGATCACCATCGCGTCAAGCTTCTGGCCCGCCTGGAAGCGGTCCGGACGCTGCTCGTCGCGGTCGCGGCCGAGATCGGCGCGCTTGATGAAGCCGGTCGCACCGTCGTCGCCAACCTGCACTTCGAGGCCGCCGTCGCGCACTTCGAGCACGGTCACGGTGACCACGTCGTTGCGCTTCAGGCCGCCAGCGCCGCCCGAAGCGGCACCACCGGCGGTCGGAGCGCCCTTCTCGAGCTGCTTCATGCCGAGGCTGATGCGTTCCTTGTCGGTGTCGACGTCGAGGACGATCGCCTCGACCTCTTCACCCTTGCGGTGCAGTGCCAGCGCGTCCTCGCCCGAGATACCCCAGGCGATGTCGGACATGTGGACCATGCCGTCGACGTCGCCGTCGAGGCCGATGAACAGGCCGAACTCGGTTGCGTTCTTGACTTCGCCGGTGACCTTCGAGCCGACCGGATGCTTCTCGGCGAACTCTTCCCACGGATTGCGCTGGGCCTGCTTGAGGCCGAGGCTGATGCGGCGCTTGTCGCTGTCGACCTCGAGCACCATCACATCGACTTCCTGCGAGGTTGAGACGATCTTGCCGGGGTGGACGTTCTTCTTGGTCCAGCTCATTTCCGAAACGTGGACCAGGCCTTCGATGCCGGCCTCGAGCTCGACGAACGCACCGTATTCGGTGATGTTGGTCACCGTGCCGCTCAGCTTCGCACCGACCGGGTACTTGGCGGCGACGCCGTCCCACGGATCGCTCTCGAGCTGCTTCATGCCGAGGCTGATGCGCTGCGTCTCTTCGTTGATGCGGACGATCTGGACCGTGACGGTCTGGCCGATCTCGATCACTTCCGAGGGGTGGTTGACGCGCTTGTAGCTCATGTCGGTGACGTGAAGCAGGCCGTCGATGCCGCCCAGGTCGACAAACGCACCGTAGTCGGTGATGTTCTTGACCACGCCGTCGATGACCTGGCCCTCGGCCAGCTTGTCGATCAGCTCGCTGCGCTGTTCGGCGCGGGTTTCCTCGAGCACCGCACGGCGGCTGACGACGATGTTGCCGCGGCGGCGGTCCATCTTGAGCACCTGGAACGGCTGCGGCACGTCCATCAGCGGGGTCACGTCGCGGACCGGGCGAATGTCGACCTGCGAACCGGGGAGGAAGGCCACGGCGCCGTCGAGGTCGACGGTGAAGCCGCCTTTGACGCGGCCGAAGATGCGGCCCTCGACCCGCTTGCCTTCGCCGAATTCGCTCTCGAGCTTGTCCCATGCGGCTTCGCGGCGGGCGCGGTCGCGGCTGAGCATGGCTTCGCCGTCGGCGTTCTCGACGCGGTCGACGAACACCTCGACTTCGCTGCCGACGCTCAGCGCCTGGTCGTCGTCACCGCGCTGGAATTCCTTGAGATCGATGCGGCCTTCGCTCTTGAGGCCGACGTCGATGATGGCGAAACCGCCTTCGATCGCGGTAACGGTGCCCTTGACGACACGGCCTTCGAAGCCTTCGTCGCCGGCGCCGCCGAGCTGTTCATTGAGCAGCGCCTCGAAATCGGCGCGGGTGGGGTTGGCTGTCGTAGCCATGCTAGGTTCCTTCACGTTTGCTACCGGCCACCGGTTCTACCGGGGTCTTTCTCCAGTCCGGCGGGATTGCCGTCCTGGGCCAAGAGGGCCGTGTCCCCGCCGGGCCGGATGCCGCGGCGAAGGTCCGTTCTGGCGGATGCTGGAATGGACGGCGCGCGCCTAGGCGAAACGGGCCGCGAAGGCAAGCGAAAGCGGCGGGAAGGGGGCGGGGGTGTTACGGTAAACGCGGATTGGAAAAGTGTGGCTTTCGCCGCCTTGCCCTCGGCGAAATGCGTCACCTTGCGTTGGCCGGTGTGGACTTTGCGAATCTGCGGGGCGCGGCCGGGTTCCATGCGCAGGACCTTGCACGGCCCGCACCATGTAGGAAAATCCAAATGAATTAGCGCACAGCCGTCTCTACCGCCTCGATCGCAGCAGCCAGAGCCCCCTCGCGGGTCATGTGCGAGGTGTCGATCACGAAAGCGCCCTCGGCCACGCGCAGGGGCGCATCCTTGCGCCCGGTGTCGCGCTCGTCGCGGCGGCGCAGGTCTTCGGCGATCGCTTCGAGGGTCGCGGGAACGCCGCGCTGCTCCATCTCGCGGAAGCGGCGCAACGCGCGGGCCTCGACGCTGGCGGTGATGAAGAGCTTCACCTCGGCCTCGGGCGCGATCACCGTGCCGATGTCGCGCCCGTCGAGCACCGCGCCGCCGGGCTGGAGAGCGAAATTGCGCTGCCGCCGGAACAGCGCCTCGCGCACCTCCGGATGGATCGAGACACGGCTGGCGAGGCCGCCGGTCGCCTCGCTGCGCAGTTCGGGATCGGCCAGCAGGCTCTCGGGAAAATGCGTCGCTTCGAGCGCCTGCGCAGGGTCGTCCGGATCGCCGCCCGCCAGCGCGACCTGCCGCCCGACCGCGCGGTAGAGCAGCCCGGTGTCGAGGTGAGGCAGGCCGTAACGATCCGCCAGCGCCCGCGCGATAGTCCCCTTGCCCGAAGCGGTCGGCCCGTCGACGGCGATGATCATGCTTTCGCCTTTCGCAGCCGCACCGCCTTGACCAGACCGTAGATCGCGATCGCGGCCCAGAAGCCTTCGAGAACCAGGCTGGCCATGTTGGTGTGGACAAGCAGCGAGACCGTCAGCAGCACCGCACCGGCGAGGTTGGTGCCGTGGAGGACGAACGGGTTCGGCTCATCGACGAAGGTCAGATAGGCATATGCGGCGATGATGCAGAACGTGCCGGCAAAGCCGATCCAGTTGGCGACCTGCGGATCGAGGGCGAGGGTCATGCGGCGGCGCCTTCAAGCAGGGCGATGAAGTTCGGGAAACTGGTCGCGATCGGGCGAGTGTCGTCGATCGCCACCCCGGTGCGGCTTGCGAGACCGGCGACCGCCATGCTCATCGCAATGCGGTGGTCGAGGTGGGTGGCGATCTGCTCGTTGTCGCTGGTGCCCGAGAGGGGCGCGCCGCCGGTGCCCTCAATGGTTAGGCCATCCTCGGTTTCGGCCACCCGCACGCCTGCGAGCGCGAGAGCCTCGGCCATGGCGGTCAGCCGGTCGCTTTCCTTGACCCGCAGTTCCTCCAGCCCGCTGGTATGCGTGGTGCCGCTCGCGAGCGCGGCGGCGACGAACAGGATGGGGAACTCGTCGATCATGCTCGGGGCAACGACCGGATCGACGTCGATGCCGGTCAGCGCAGCATGGCGCACGCGCAGGTCGGCAACCGGCTCGCCGCCGACGTCGCGCCGGTCGAGTTCCTCGATGCTGGCGCCCATCTGGCGCAGGACCTCGACCAGTCCGGCGCGCGTGGGATTGAGGCCGACGTTTGCGATCGTCAGGTCGCTGCCCTCGACCAGCGTCGCGGCGACGATGAAGAAGGCGGCGGAACTCGGATCGCCTGGCACCTCGATCGTCTGCGGGTGCAGCTCGGCATCGCCGCGCACGCGGATGATCCGTTCCCCTCCATGCTCTTCGACCTCAAGCTCCGCGCCGAAGCCGCGCAGCATCCGTTCGGAATGATCGCGCGTCGGGACCGGCTCGATCACGGTGGTGATGCCCGGTGTGTTGAGCCCGGCCAGCAGCACCGCGCTCTTCACTTGCGCGCTGGCGACGGGGAGACGGTATTCGATTGGAACGGCAGGATACGCGCCCTCCATCGTCAGCGGCAGCGTGCCGCCGGGGGAGGGTGTGAAACCCGCTCCCATCAGCGAAAGCGGCTCGATCACCCGGTCCATCGGGCGTTTCGAAAGGCTGGCATCGCCGATGAATGTTGCCGTGATCGCATGGCTGGCGACCAGGCCCATCAGCAGCCGGGTCGAGGTGCCCGAATTGCCCATGTCGAGCGGCTCGCGCGGCTCCAGCAGCGCGCCCACGCCGACGCCGTGAATCGACCAGGCATCGCCCTGCCGCTCGATCGTCGCACCCATTGCCCGCATGGCGGCGGCGGTGGCGAGCACGTCCTCGCCCTCGAGCAGGCCGGTCACCCGCGTCTCGCCCACCGCCAGCGCGCCGAGCATCAGCGAACGGTGGCTGATCGACTTGTCGCCCGGCACGCGAATGGTCCCCCTCAGCGGGCCTTGCGGCAGGAAACGACGAGAGCAGGGCTGGTCGGCCAAGAGCGGTCTTTCGTGGTCGGAGGGTCGGCAAGCGCGCGGCTTTTGACAGCGCCCCCGCCCTATGGCAAGGCGCGCGGCGCTCTTGATTGAGGGCGATTCCGCACCCATCAAGCCGACGTGATTTTCTCCTGCCCGCCCGGGGTGGGCAGCTCTAAGGATTTGTGAATGGCCAAGCCAGAATGGGGAACCAAGCGTTCCTGCCCCAAATGCGGCACGCGTTTCTACGACCTCGGCGCCGAGGACCCGGTGACCTGCATCGAATGCGGCGAGAAGTGGACGCCCGAACCGGTGCTCAAGTCGAAGCAGCCGATCCCCTACGAGGAAGAGAAGAAGAAGGACGCCGAGCCCGACAGCGATCTGGCCGATGACGATCTGGACGATGTCGACGTGGACGAGGAGGAAAACCGTCCCGACGCCGACGTCGATATCGGCGACGACGACGATCTCGGCGTCGACATGGGCAACGACGACGACGACAACGACAACTGATTTTAGCCTTGCCTTTGGCGAGACGCGCCCATATTGGGCGCGTCCTCGCCAGATGGCGGGTGCGGGCTCCCAGGCCCGCGATACGACTGAATGGGGCCTTAGCTCAGCTGGGAGAGCGCCTGCATGGCATGCAGGAGGTCAGCGGTTCGATCCCGCTAGGCTCCACCAGTCACTTGATTTTGTGGTGAAAGCCGCAAGCTGGCCGACGAGTTCTCGTCCGCCGGCTGTTTTTGCATTCAGGCGGCCCCGGTCGCCGCATCGGAGTGAGCGCGCCTATGTTCGATAGCCTGTCCGATCGCCTTGGCGGCGTGTTCGACAAGCTGCGCGGGCGCGGCGCGCTCAGCGAGCAAGACGTGCGCGATGCCATGCGCGAGGTGCGGGTCGCACTGCTCGAAGCCGACGTTGCGCTCCCGGTCGTTCGCCGTTTCGTCGATGCCGTCACCGAGAAGGCGATCGGCGCCGAAGTCCTGAAGTCCGTCACGCCGGGCCAGCAGGTCGTCAAGATCGTCAACGACGAGCTGGTAGACATGCTCGGCGGCGAGGAAACCGTCGGGCTCAACCTCGATGCCAGGCCGCCGGTCGTGGTGATGATGGTCGGCCTCCAGGGCTCGGGCAAGACGACCACCACCGCCAAGCTCGCGAAGCTGATCCGCGAGAAGCACGGCAAAAAGGCGCTGATGGCGTCGCTCGACGTCAACCGGCCTGCCGCGCAGGAACAGCTCGCTGTGCTCGGGACGCAGGTCAACGTCGCGACGCTACCGATCGTCGCCGGGCAGCAGCCGGTCGATATCGCCCGCCGCGCGATGGAATCGGCACGGCTGCAATCGTTCGACGTGCTGCTGCTCGACACCGCGGGCCGCCTCCACGTCGACGAGGCGCTGATGGCGGAGATGAAGGCGGTCGCATCCGTCTCCGCCCCGACCGAAGTGCTGCTGGTGGTCGATTCGCTGACCGGGCAGGACGCGGTCAACGTCGCCAAGAGCTTCACCGACGAAGTCCCGCTGACCGGCGTCGTGCTGACCCGGATGGACGGCGATGCGCGCGGCGGCGCCGCGCTGTCGATGCGCTTCGTCACCGGCAAGCCGATCAAGTTCGCCGGGACGGGCGAGAAGCTCGATGCGATCGAAGCGTTCCACCCGCGCCGCGTGGCCGAGCGGATCCTCGGCATGGGCGACGTTGTCAGCCTGGTCGAAAAAGCCGCGGCGACGATCAAGGAGGAAGACGCCGAGGCGCTCGCCAAAAAGATGGCGAAAGGTCAGTTCGACCTCGAAGACCTGCGCATGCAGCTGCGTCAGATGCAGCAGATGGGCGGGCTGGGCATGCTCGCCGGGATGCTGCCGGGCATGAAGAAGGCCAAGGCGGCGATGGCGCAGAGCGGCGTCGACGACAAGGTGCTGGTCCACATGGACGCGATCATCGGCTCGATGACCGTGGCCGAGCGCAAGCGCCCGGAACTGCTCAACGCCAAGCGCAAGAAGCGCGTCGCGGCGGGTTCGGGCACCGAGGTGCAGGACGTCAACCGGCTGCTCAAGATGCACCAGGAAATGTCGCGCGCGATGAAGCAGATCAAGAAGATGGGCGGGCTCAAGGGGCTCGGCGCACTGTTCGGCAAGGGCGGAATGGGTGCGGCGATGCCCGGCCTGGGCGGCCCCGGCGGCGGATTGCCGCCGGGCCTGCCAGGCCTGCCTGGTTCGAAGAGATAATTCAGGTTTTCAAACGGTTTAATTCAGAAAGGTAAATCTCATGGCAGTTGCAATTCGTCTGTCGCGCGGTGGCGCGAAGAAGCGTCCTTACTATCGCATCGTCGTGTCGGACTCGCGCAGCCCGCGCGACGGCAAGTATCTCGAGCAGATCGGCACCTACAACCCGATGCTGCCCAAGGATTCGGGCGAGCGCGTGAAGCTCAACGAGGACCGTGCGCGCCACTGGCTGAGCGTCGGCGCGCAGCCAACCGACCGCGTCCACCGCTTCCTCGACGCCGCGGGCGTGCTCGAGCGTGCCCCGCGCAACAACCCCAAGAAGGGCGAGCCGGGCGACGCCGCGAAGGAACGCGCCGAGGAAAAGGCGAACAAGGCTGCTGAAGCTGCCGAAGCCGCCAAGGCCGCCGAGGAAGAGGCCAAGGCTGCTCCCGCCGCCGAGGAGGCTGCTCCCGAAGCCGCCGAGAACGATGCGACCGGCTCGGCCAAGAGCGAGGAAACCGCCGAGGCGGTCGCCGATGCGGTTGCCGAGGAAGTCCCCGCCGACGCCACCGCCGAAGACGCGGCTGCGATCGCCGAGGAAGTCAGCGAAGGCGGCCCGGTAGCCGAGGAAGCGCCGGCCGAGGAAACGACCGAGGAAAAGCCTGCCGACGAAAAGGCCGAGGGCTAACCTCCAATGCCGGACCAGCCCGTCACGCTTGCCGCCGTCACCGGCGCGCACGGTGTGGCGGGTGAAGTCCGTCTGAAACTGCTGGGCGAGGGTCTCGATGCGCTGACCGCGCACAAGACCTTCAACCAGGGCGCGCTGCGTCTGGAAAAGCTCCGCAGCGACGGCAAGGGCGGCGCGATCGCGCGCTTTGCCGGGATCGCCGACCGCAACGCCGCGGAGGCCCTGCGCGGCACCGTGCTGACGGTCGAGCGCGAAACCCTCCCGCCGCTGGCGGAGGGCGAATTCTACTTCTCCGACCTGCTCGACCTGCCCGTCGTCACCGAAACCGGCGAGGCGGTCGGACGCGTCTGCGCGGTCGAGAACTTCGGCGCAACCGACATCGTCGAGATCGAGAAGCCTGACGGGAAGAAGTTCATGGTGCCGCTGACCCCTGGGGCCGTGCCCGAATGGAACGCCGCGCGGCTGGTGGTGGACAGCGCCTTCGTCGACTAGCGCAAGATCGGTCGCTCTTCCGCCAGCCGGTTCCTGATCGCGGTGGCGGCGACGCCCGCCTGGCCCATCGCGTGGCTGATCTGGTCGAGGCCGATGACCACGTCACCCGCAGCGTAGAGACCGGGTACGCTCGTCGCCATGTGGCGGTCGACCGCGACGCAACCTTCCTCGTTCAACTTCGCCCCCGCCATGTCGGCGAGTTCGGAGCGGATGTGACTGCCGAGTGCGGGATAGGCACTGTCGAACGCCATCCGCCCTTCGGCGGTATCGAAGGCAATCCGTTTCCCTTCGATCGCATAGCCACCGCACGGGCCAGCGACGCGCGCGATCCCGGCTTCCTCCAGCTTGGCCGAGCATTCGGCATCGAGGTCGTGGTCACCGTGCGGGCAGACCAGCGTCACGTCGCGGGTGAAGCCGCGCAGGAACAGCGCTTCGGCGGTGCCATGGTCGCTGGTGCCGATCACCGCGATGCGTTTGTCGGTGACCTCGTAACCGTCGCACACCGGGCAATAGCGCAGCAGACCCCTCGCCAGCGCCTCGTCGTGGATGGCGTCGATGCCGTCGGGCCGCCGGTTGACCACGCCGGTGGCCAGCAGAATCGCGCGCGCGCGATAGGTTCCGCTGTCGGTGCCGACGGTGAAGCATTCGCCAGTCCTCGCGAGATGCTCGACCCGCTTCTCCTCGCGCAGGGCACCGTATTTGCGCGCCTGCTCGCGCATCAGAGCGAGCAATTCGGTACCCGCTATCCCATCGGGATAGCCCGCGTGATTGTGCGTGCACGGTATCCACGCCGCGCGGCTCTCGCCGCTGTCGAACAGGCGGATGGAAAGGTGATACCGCGCCAGATAGATCGCGGCGGTAAGGCCAGCCGGGCCAGCTCCGATTATGATGCAGTCGTCAATCTTCATGGCGAGGATACTCTCGGCGAGGTCAGGTGTGTCGTCGGTCGATCAACTGCTGTCAGCAACGCCGTTCGCCGAGTGTGGTCCTACGAAAGTAGATGAGCATCTGGCATGGCGCTGCCACCGGGGGCAAGTCTATGCTGGCATGCAGGCGGTGCCGTATCGAAACCGCGGCTAGGAACGGGAAAGGTTGAGGCCATGTTCGACAATGTCGCGGTTCTGATTGGCGCCTATGGTGCGATGGCGGTTGGCCTCAGCATAGCTGTCGCCAAGGTATCGCCGATGATCGGCCCGCGTTTGCGCCACCTGTTTGCCGGCGCCGCGCCGATTGCCGTCGTTCTCGGAGCGCGGATCACCGCTTCCGACAGTGTCACGTTGCAGAGCATGGATCTGTTCGCGGCGGGGGGACTCGTGGCGTTCGGGGTGGTTGCATCCAGCGTGGTCGGCAAGTTCGTACCGACCGGCACTGCCAAGGACCGCCGACGCTTGACCTGACCGGTCGCTATCGACCGGGTGGCATTGCCCGCTATCCGGGACTAGGGCGCAGTCGATGACCTTCGCCGCCACCATCCTGACGCTCTATCCCGAGATGTTTCCCGGGCCGCTGGGCATTTCGCTCGCCGGGCGCGCGCTCGAGCGCGGGGACTGGGCGTGCGAGGCGGTGCAGATCAGGGACTTCGCCACCGACAGGCATCGTACCGTCGACGACACGCCCGCGGGCGGCGGGGCTGGAATGGTGCTCAAGGCCGATGTGCTGGCGGCGGCGCTGGACAGTGTAGGCGAGGGGCGTCCTGTCCTCGCCATGACGCCGCGCGGGAAACCGATCACCCAGCAGCGCATCCGCGAACTGGCGGTGGGGCCGGGCGTAGTGCTGATCTGCGGGCGGTTCGAGGGGTTCGACGAGCGGCTGTTCGAGGCGCGGCCAGCGATCGAGCAGGTCAGCTTGGCGGACGTGGTTCTCTCCGGCGGAGAGCCTGCCGCTCTGGCGATTCTCGACGCTTGCATTCGCCTCCTTCCCGGCGTAATGGGCGCGCCTTCCAGCGGGGCCGAGGAATCCTTCGAAGAAGGGCTGCTCGAATACCCGCAATATACCCGACCTCAGGAATGGGAAGGGCGCACGATCCCCGAAGTGCTGCGATCGGGGGATCATGCGAAGATCGCGGCGTGGCGGAAACACCGCGCCGAGGAAGACACACGGTTACGCAGGCCGGACCTTTGGGAGCGTCATACTGGTGCTCGGGACCGACCTGCCTCTGGCGCGCGGCGAAAAGACTAGGGACTATAGGTCGATGAACCTGATCCAGCAGCTCGAGGCAGAAGCCATCGAGAACCTCGGGAAGGACATTCCCGAATTCCGCGCCGGTGACACCGTGCGCGTCGGCGTGAAGGTGGTCGAGGGCACGCGCGAGCGCGTCCAGAACTACGAAGGCGTCGTGATCGCCCGCTCCAACCGGGGCATGGGCAGCAATTTCACCGTCCGCAAGATGAGCTTCGGCGAGGGCGTGGAACGCGTCTTCCCGCTCTATTCGCCGATCGTCGACAGCATCACCGTGGTCCGCCGCGGCGTCGTTCGCCGTGCGAAGCTCTATTACCTGCGCGGCCGGACCGGCAAGTCGGCCCGTATCGCCGAGCGCAAGGTCAACGCGCCGAAGGCGTAAGCCCGGCACGTATCGAACAAGCAGAAGGGCGGCCCCGCAACGGGCCGCCCTTTTTCGTTGCGCTCGGCGGAGCGGGTTGCGAGGAAAGCTTCACGAAAAATCGAGAGGTTGCCCAGATTGCCATGCGCTTCGCTTCCCTGCTTGCCGCCACGTCCCTCGGCTTCGCCACGCCGCTGATGGCGCAGAGTGTGCCCTCGACCGAGCTTCCCACGCTGACCTTCGAGCAGGTCTTCGCCAGCCCCAGCCTCGACGGCACCACGCCGCGGCAGATGAAGCTGTCGCCCGATGGCCGGTGGCTCACGTTGCTGCGCAACCGCGAGGAGGACAAGGAGCGCTACGACCTGTGGGGCTACGACCGTGAGGCGGGCGAATGGTCGATGCTGGTCGACAGCCTCGCGTTGGGCAGCGGGCGGGAACTGTCCGAGGAAGAGAAGATGCAACGCGAACGCGCGCGCGTCGGCAGCCTCAAGGGGATCATCGACTACCAGTGGAATGCCGATGGCACGAGTGTGCTGGTGCCGCTCGACGGCGATCTCTACCTCGCGCGGCTGGGTGGCGAGGTCACCCGGCTGACCGATACCGAGGCGAGCGAACTCAATCCCGAACTGAGCCCTGAGGGGGCTTATGTGTCGTTCGCACGTGACCGGCGGCTGTGGGTGGGTGCCGTAGGTGGCGAGGCCACGCCAGTGACGCCCGAGGAGGCCAACGAAGCCGTCCGCTGGGGTGAGGCGGAGTTCGTCGCGCAGGAGGAGATGGGCCGCCTGACCGGCTACTGGTGGGCGCCCGGCGACAAGCGCATCGCGGTGCAGCGGTTCGACGAGAGCGGGGTGGGAATCGTCACCCGCGCTGCGATCGGCGCGACCGGGACGCGCGTGTTCGAGCAGCGCTATCCCGTGGCGGGCAGCGCCAACGCGCTGGTCCAGCTCTTCGTGATCGATCCCGATGGCGGACACCGGGTAGAGGTCGATCTGGGCGACGAGACCGACATCTACCTTGCGCGGGTCGACTGGGCGCCCGATGCCTCGAAGCTCTACGTGCAGCGGCAGGACCGTGCGCAGACGGTGCTAGACATTCTCGAGGTCGATCCGGCGACCGGCGAGAGCCGCATCCTGTTCACCGAGCGCGCCGCAGCCGGGCACTGGATCAACCTGTCGGACGACTACAAGTGGCTCGACGACGGCAGCCTTATCTGGTGGTCGGAGCGTGACGGCTTCGGGCATCTCTATCGCTACGCCGACGGCGGATGGACGCAGCTGACCGAGGGCGCGTGGGTCGTGACGAAGCTGGTCGGGGTGGACCAGGCCAGCGGCCAGCTTTTCTTCACTGGCACGAAGGACGACGTGCTGGCGCAGCAAGTCTACGCGCTCGACTATCGCAACGGCGGCGAGCCGCAGCGGCTGTCCGACCCGGTCTTCGCCAATTCGGCCAGCATGGACGAGAAGGGCCAGACGCTCCTCGTCACCCGTTCGAGCGACTTCCAGCCGCCCCAATCGTACCTGGCTGATGCGGCTGGCGAGCGGTTGACGTGGATCGAGGAGAACGCAATCGATGCCGACCATCCCTACGCTCCCGTTTTCGCCGGGCATCGCGGGGCAGAATACGGCACCCTGCGCGCCGAGGACGGCACCGAGCTTTATTGGGAAATGGTCACGCCCGAGATGGAGCCGGGCAAGCGCTATCCGGTCTATTTCTACCACTATGGTGGGCCGGGCGTGCAAGTCGTTGGCAAGGGCTGGGACGGCGCGCTGCGCCAGGCGATCGTCGACAAGGGCTACATCTGGTTCGCGATGGACAACCGCGGCAGCGCCAACCGCGGCGTCGCCTTCGAACAGTCGATCTACCGCGCGATGGGTACGGTCGAAGTGCGAGACCAGAAGCTGGGGGCCGAATACCTGAAGACGCTGCCCTTCGTCGATCCGGCCAAGATCGCGACCGATGGCTGGTCCTATGGCGGCTATATCAGCTTGCTCAAGCTGCAGGCCGATCCGGGGCTCTATGCCGCCGCGATTTCGGGCGCGCCGGTAACCAAGTGGGAGCTCTACGACACCCATTATACCGAGCGGTTCATGGGCACGCCGCAGGTCGATGCCGAGGCCTATCGCGTGGGTTCGGCGATCCCCAATGCGGCGAAGATCACCGACCCGCTGCTGATCATCCACGGCATGGCCGACGACAACGTCGTGTTCGAGAACGCGACTGAGGTCATCGCCGCGATGCAGGCGGCCAACGTGCCGTTCGAGATGATGCTCTATCCCGGCTTCACCCACCGCGTCAGCGGGGAGAAGATATCGCCCCATCGTTACAATACGGTGTTCCGCTTCCTCGAGGCGCATGGGGTGACCCCGCCGGAGTAGCACTTCGGCGGGGCCAAGCGCATCTGCCATTGCGCTTGCCCCCGCGCACGCTATCTCGGCGCCGCAACCAAGTGGAGGCGTTGAATTGGGTTATCGAGTGGCCATAGTCGGCGCGACGGGCAATGTCGGGCGCGAGATGATGGCGATCCTCGCCGAGCGCGAGTTTCCCTGCGACGAGGTCGCGGCGGTCGCCTCGTCGCGTTCGGTCGGGACCGAGGTCGAATTCGGCGACACCGGCAAGATGCTCAAGTGCAAGAACATCGAGCACTTCGACTTCACCGGCTGGGACATCGCGCTGTTCGCGGCGGGCAGTGGCCCGGCCAAGGAATACGCGCCCAAGGCCGCGGCTGCGGGCTGCGTGGTGATCGACAATTCCTCGCTCTACCGCATGGACCCCGACGTGCCGCTGATCGTGCCCGAGGTGAACCCGGATGCGATCGACGGTTATGCCAAGCGCATGATCATCGCCAACCCCAACTGCTCGACCGCGCAGATGGTCGTGGCGCTGAAGCCGTTGCACGACACGGCCGGGATCAAGCGCGTGATCGTCAGCACTTATCAGTCGGTCTCCGGCGCTGGCAAGGCGGGCATGGACGAGCTGTTCGAGCAGAGCCGCGCGATCTTCGTGGGCGACCCGGTCGTGCCGCGCAAGTTCACCAAGCAGATCGCCTTCAACGTGATCCCGCACATCGACAGCTTCCTCGACGACGGTTCGACCAAGGAAGAATGGAAGATGGTGGTCGAAACCAAGAAGATCCTCGACCCGAAGATCAAGGTCAACGCCACCTGCGTGCGCGTGCCGGTGTTCGTCGGCCACTCCGAGGCGATCAACATCGAGTTCGAGCGCGAGATTTCTGCCGAGCAGGCGCAGGATCTGCTGCGCGAGGCGCCGGGCGTGATGCTCGTCGACAAGCGCGAAGACGGCGGATACGTGACTCCGGTCGAGAGCGCGGGCGATGGCGCGACTTACGTGAGCCGCGTGCGCGAGGACCCGACGGTCGATAACGGCCTGACGTTGTGGTGTGTTTCCGACAACCTGCGCAAAGGTGCGGCGCTCAACGCGGTGCAGATCGCCGAGCTGCTCGGGCGGCGTCACCTCAAGAAGGGCTGAGGCAGGTGCGCATCGCACGGCTGGCGCCGCTGGCGCTCCTCGCGGGCTGCGGTGCCGAGCCGGAGCCTGCTGCTCCGCAGCCGTCGCCGACCAGCGCCGCGATCCCGCCCGCGCCCGTGGTGACCGAAACCGCCACCGCGCCTGCGGTGACGTTGTTCGCCGACGGGATCATCCTGGACCGGGCCGAGACGGCGCAATTGCGCTTCGGCCAATCGCGCGCCGCGGTCGAAGGGGCAGTGGGTGGCGCGCTGGGCGAGGCCGAGATCACGAGCAATGCCGAGTGCGGCGCGGGGCCGATGGAGTTCGCTGCCTATGGCGATCTGACGCTCAATTTTCTCGACGGCGCCTTCGTCGGCTGGATCGCCGATGGCGCGGCAGACGCTGTGACGGTAGACGGGCTCGCGCTCGGCAATACGCTGGGCGCTATAAAGCGCGAGCGCAGCGCCGCGCTGGTCAGCGAGAGTACGCTCGAGGGCGAGTTCGAATACGCCAGCGGCGACGGCGGCACGATCGGCGGCTTCCTCCAGGGCGAAGGCGAGGCGGCAAAGGTCACGGCGCTCTACGCCGGGGTGAATTGCTTCTTCCGCTGAGCTGGGCGAAGGTGGCGCGATGACGCTCGCTGCCGAACTCTATTTCAGCTTCCGCAGCCCCTATAGCTACCTCGCGGTCGGCCGCTACCGCGCGCTTATGGAAGAATACGCGGTCGATATTGCGCTGCGCCCGGTCTATCCGCTCGCCATCCGGCAGCCGGATTTCTTCGAGCGCAACCACCCCAACTGGCTGCGCTACACCATGCTCGACATGATGCGGGTGGCGCAGTTCGAGGGCATCCCGTTCGGCCCGCCGCGACCGGACCCGATCGTGCAGGACGTCGCGACGCGGCAGATTGCCGCCGATCAGCCGCGCATACGCCGCGTCACCCGCATGGGGCAGGCGGCGGCGCGGCGGGGCAGGGGCCTTGTGTTCGCGCACGAGGCGGGCATGCTGATCTGGGGCGGGCAGGAGGGCTGGAACGAAGGCGACCATCTTGCCGGCACACTGGAGCGCGCAGGGCTGGATGCGGCGGAGATCGAACGCGAGATCGCGGCCGATGCCGACGCGCTTGATGCCGAGATTGCCGCCAACCAACAGGCGCTCGAGGACGCGGGCCACTGGGGCGTGCCGACGCTGGTGGTCGACGGCGAGCCGTTCTTCGGCCAGGACCGCATCGCGATGGCGAAGTGGCGGCTCGAGCAGCAGGGACTTGTGCGGCGGTGAAGGTAGCAGAATGAAGGGTGAACTAACAGGCGGGTGCCTCTGCGGTGCGGTGCGATACGTCTTGCGTCAGGGCTTCCGAATGAACCCTTACGCGTGCCACTGCACCGATTGCCAGTCGCGCACAGGAACCGCGTTCTCTGAGCATATGCTGTTTGCGCAGCAGGACATGGAATTGACCGGCGAAATCGACGCGGGCGAGTTTCGTCAACCCAGCGGAGCCAACTCGCGGATTCTTGGCTGCGCGCGGTGCAAGGCGCGCATCTATGCCGTGAACGATACCCGCGAAGGTATGGCATCGCTGCGTTGCGGAACGCTGGACAGCAGTGCCAGTGTCGTTCCGGCTGCGCACGTATGGGTCAAGAGCAAGCAACCGTGGATCGGCTTACCCAACGATGCGAGGACCTTGGACGAACAACCGCGCACGACTGATGAATGGATACAGCTTGTGGGGCTGGTGACGTGAGCAACCCGCAAACCGAACGCGTCTCATCCTTCGATGGCACCGAACTCGCGGTCCACCGCCTCGGCGCGGGGCGGCCGGTGCTGATGCTCCACGGGCTGTTTTCCAGCGCGGAGATGAACTGGGTGCGGTTCGGGCATGCGGCGAAGCTGGCCGAGGCAGGGTTCGAGGCCGTGATGCCCGATCTGCGCGCGCATGGTGCGAGCGGGAAGCCGCACGATGCCGCCGCCTATCCGCAGGGCGTGCTGGCGCGCGATGCGGCGGCGGTGGTCGAGGCGCTCGGGCTGGAGGACTACGACCTTGTCGGCTTCTCGCTCGGCGCGCGGACGGCGGCGCGGGCGGTGATTGGCGGGCTCCGGCCACGTAGGCTGGTGCTGTCGGGCATGGGGCTGGAGGGGCTCGCCGGCTGGAACCGCCGCGCGGCGTTCTTCATCGACGCGATCGATCGCTTCGACGAGGTCAAGCGCGGCGATCCGGCGTTCATGGCGGTAAGCTTCATGAAGACGATGGAGGTCGACCGGGTCGCGGCGCGCCTGCTGCTGCAGGCAGTCGACGACACACGGGTCGAGGAACTGGCCGCGATCACCATGCCCACGCTGGTGCCGTGCGGCGACAAGGACCAGGACAACGGCTCCGCGCCCAAGCTGGCCGAGACGCTGCCCGATGCGCGCTATGTCGAGATTCCCGGCACGCACATGAGCTCGGTCACCGAAGGCGCGCTGGGCGACGCGCTGGTCGCATTCCTCGCGTGAGCGCGAACGAGCGCAGCTTCCGGCGCTACTGGCCCGCGGGGTTGATGCTGTTCGGAATCGTAATTTGGCTCGGCTGGCCGCTTGGCATCGCCGAGGTGCCGGGCGGTATCCTCGATCACCAAGCGGCAGGCAGCGCGGCCGAAGTCGACCGCATCCAGCGCGCCTGGCTCGTCGCCGGGCTCTACGACCGGGCGAAGCTGGCGATGGTCGGCGATCTCGTCTTCATCGGCGTCTACGGCCTCGGCGCATGGTACGCGGGGCTAGCATTTCGCGAGAGTGCCTTGCCCAAGTTGCGGCGTCTGGGCGGGCTGCTGATCGCGGCGGCGGCGCTGTTCCTGGCGACCGACTACATCGAGACAATCGCGCAGGCGATCCAGCTGTTCGACGCGCGCGGGAGCGACGGGCTGGCGCAGATCGCTGCCACCATGCGCCCGGTCAAGGTGGTCGCCTGGGTGGTGACGTTCGCCGGCGTGCTGGCCGGACTCGTCGTTCGTCGAAGGAACCCGGCCGCAGGTTGATTAAGGCTGGCGGCAGGTTCAAACCGGTAGCAACCGCAACCGGTTTTGGATTCCCGAGAGGACTGCCCATGAAATTCGCCGCCGTAGCGCTTTCCGCGCTTGCCATTTCGCTCGCCGCGCCCGCCGTGGCGCAGGACGCTGCCCCCACTGCTGCCGCCACCTCCAGCTATCCCCAGACCCCGCAAGGCGCGGCCGATTTCGTCGCCGCGGTCGAGAAGGATCTGTTCGACTATTCTATCGAGGCGAGCCGGGTGAACTGGGTCAACGCCAACTTCGTCACCGTCGATACTGACGCGCTGACCGCAGCGATCAACGCGGTGGGAACCGAGAAATCGGTCAAGTATGCCCTCGAAGCGGCGCGCTTCGCCGATGTCGCGGGCCTCGACCCCGTAGTCGAGCGCAAGCTGACCATTCTGCGTACCGGTATCGTCCTGCCCGCGCCGACTACCGAGGGTGCCGCGACCGAACTCAATACGATCGCGACCAACCTTTCTTCGCAGTACGCCAAGGGCCGCGCGACGCTCGGCGGCCAACCGATCTCCGGCTCCGACGTCGAGGCCGAGATGGGCAATCTCGAGCGTACCCCGGCGGAACTCGCCGAGATGTGGTCGAGCTGGCACACCAATGTCGGCGCGCCGATGAAGGACGACTATGCGCGCATGGTCGCGATCGCGAACGAGGGCGCGAAGGAGTTGGGCTTCAGCGACACGGGCGCGATGTGGCGTTCGAACTACGACATGCCGCCCGAGGAGTTCGCCCAGACCGCCGACGCGATCTGGAACGACCTCAAGCCGCTCTACCTCGCGTTGCACACCTACGTGCGGACCAAATTGAACGAGAAACACGGTGATGCGGTTCAGCCCGCCACCGGCCCGATCCGCGCTGACCTGCTCGGCAACATGTGGGCGCAGGAATGGGGCAACATCTACCCGCTGGTGGCGCCCGAGGGTGCGGGCGATCTCGGCTACGACCTGACCGAACTGATCGCGGCCAAGGGCATGAGCGAGATCGACATGGTCAAGGCGGGCGAGAACTTCTTCTCCTCGCTCGGGTTCGAGGCGCTGCCACAGACCTTCTGGGAACGCTCGCTGTTCGTGAAGCCGGCCGACCGCGAGGTGCAGTGCCACGCCTCCGCGTGGGATATCGACAACAAGGACGATATCCGCATCAAGATGTGCATCAAGAAGAACGGGGACGACTTCAAGGTCATCCACCACGAGCTTGGCCACAACTACTACCAGCGCGCCTACAAGGACCAGACGTTCCTGCACTTGAACGGCGCCAACGACGGCTTCCACGAGGCGATCGGCGACATGGTCGCGCTGTCGATCACCCCCGAATACCTCGTCCAGATCGGCCTGCTCGACCGCGCGCAGGTGCCGAGCGCCGACAAGGACATCGGCCTGCTGCTGCGCGAGGCGATGGACAAGGTGGCGTTCCTGCCGTTCGGCCTGCTGGTCGACAAGTGGCGCTGGGGCGTGTTCGACGGGACGATCCAGCCCGCGAATTACAACCAGGCGTGGGTCGATCTGAAGACCGAATACCAGGGCATCGTGCCTCCGGGCGATCGGCCGGCCAATGCGTTCGATCCAGGCGCCAAGTACCACATCCCGGGCAACACGCCCTACATGCGCTACTTCCTCGCCCGCGTGCTGCAGTTCCAGTTCTTCCAAGCCGCCTGCGAGCAGGCCGGGTGGAAGGGGCCGCTGCACCGCTGCTCGTTCTACGGCAACGAGGAAGTGGGCACGAAGCTGAACGCGATGCTGGAAATGGGCGCGTCGAAGCCGTGGCCGGATGCGCTCGAAGCCTTCACCGGCACGCGCGAGATGAGCGGCAAGGCGATGGCGGAATACTTTGCGCCGCTGAAGGCCTGGCTCGACGAGCAGAACGCGGGAAAAACGCAAGGGTGGTAAGCACGCTGCGCCTCGCTCCGCTGGCTCTGCTGGCAACCTGCGCCCCGGTCGGCGGCACCCAGGTACCGCCGCCGGGCGAGCAGAGCGGGGCGCTGTTCGTCGCCAACAAGCGCGGCAACACCCTGACCAAGATCGATCTTGCCAGCGGCGCGACCGTCCTCGACGTGCCGAGCTGCGCCAATCCCCACGAGCTGGCGACCTCGCCCGATGGCCGCCACGTCGCGCTTGCCTGCTATGGCGGGACTAGCGTGGCGGTGTTCGACACCGGCACGCTGGCAACCGTCGCGACGATCGATCTCGGTGCCAATGCCCGGCCCCACGGGATCGAGTGGCATGCCGACGGCTCGATCTATGTGACCGCAGAGGGGCGTAAGTCGCTGTTCCGGATCGTCGATCCAGTCAGTAGCGCGCCCGAGACGATCGAGTTCGCCACCGGCCAGGTCGGCAGCCACATGCTGACCGTCAGCCCCGACGCGCGCCACGCATGGACGATGGACCTGGGCTCGGGGACGGTCACGCTGGTTGATCTCGTCACTCGCCGCGCGCCGCGCTCGGTAGCGGTCGGGGTCGAGCCTGAGGGGATCGACCTGTCGCCCGACGGCAGGGCGCTGTGGGTCTCGGCGCGCGGATCGGACAAGGCAATCGAGCTCGATCCGATGACGCTGGCAGTGCGGCGCGACGTCGCCACCGGGCGTTTCCCGTTGCGCCTCGCGATCCGGCCGCAGGGCGACGTCGCGGTCACCTCGAACCTTGCCGATGGCTCGCTGAGCGTGATCGACCTCGCCAGCGGCACTGTGCTGCGGACGATTGCCGTTTCGAGTGCAGCGGAAGCGGAGCAGCGCATGCAGGTCACTATCCTGTGGTCGGGCGACGGCCGTCGCATCTACGCTGCCGAGACCGGCACCGACACCGTGGCCGAGGTCGACTATGCCACCGGGACGGTGCTGCGCCGGCTCGCAACGGGCGAGGGTGGCGACGGCCTCGCGATCCTGCCACAAGGCCCGGGTGACTGAACCAGGTCCGAAACTCGGGAACGGCAAGCCGGTGGTCGGCTGGCGCGAGATGGTCGAGCTGCCGGATCTCACCGGCGGGCGCATCCCTGCCAAGATCGATACTGGCGCGCGCACCTCGGCGCTCCACGCCCACGTGCTCGACATTTTCGAGCGCGACGGGGAGGAATTCGTCCGCTTCGCGATCGACTATGCCCCGCGCAAGGTCCAGCAGGTGTGCGAGGCGATCCATGTCGACCGGCGCACAATCACCAGCTCCAACGGAGAGGCCGAGCCGCGCCTGATCGTGAAGACGCCGATCCGCATCGGAAACGTGACGTTCCGCGCAGAATTCAGTCTCGCCGACCGGTCGGACATGATATTCCCCATCCTTATAGGGCGCACCGCACTCAAGGGTCGATTCCTGGTCGATTCGGGGCGCTCGTATCTCCAGTCCAGCGCCGAAGAGCGTAAGAGGATCCTGAAATGAAAATCGCGATGCTGGCGCGCAATGCCGCGCTGTATTCGCACCGCCGGCTGGTCGAGGCCGCCGAGGCGCGCGGGCATGAGATGCATGTCCTCAATACGTTGCGCTGCACGGTGCACATCGCCAGCCACCGGCCGACCGTGCATTACAACGGCGAGCCGGTGACCGGCTTCGACGCCGTGATCCCGCGCATCGGCGCGAGCGTGACGCAGTACGGCCTCGCGATCCTGCGCCAGTTCGAAATGAGCGGCGTCTGGCCATTGAACGAGAGCGTCGCGATCGGGCGCAGCCGCGACAAGCTGCGCAGCATGCAGATCCTGGCCAAGCACGGCCTCGGCCTGCCGCTCACCGCGTTCGCGCACGATCCCAAGCAGACCGCCGAGATCATCCGCGCCGTAAAAGGTCCGCCTGTCGTGATAAAGCTGCTTGAGGGAACGCAGGGAATCGGTGTGGTCCTGGCCGAGACCGAGGGCAGTGCGCGTTCGGTGATCGAGGCTTTCCGAGGGGCGAACGTCAACATCCTGGTGCAGGAGTTCATCAAGGAAGCCGGTGGGACGGACATTCGCGCCTTCGTGGTCGGGGGCAAGGTCGTCGCCGCGATGAAGCGCACCGGCGCGCCCGACGATTTCCGCAGCAACCTCCACCGCGGCGGCAGTGCCGAACTGGCCAAGATTACACCTGCCGAACGCGCCACCGCCGTCAGCGCGGCCAAGCGCATGGGCCTCAACGTTTGCGGCGTCGACATGCTTCGTTCGAACCATGGCCCGGTAATCATGGAGGTCAATTCCTCCCCCGGCCTCGAAGGGATCGAGGCTGCGACAGGCAAGGACGTCGCTGGAATGATCATCGACTTCATCGCCGCAAACGCAAAGAAAGGGCGAACCAGCACCAAGGGGAAGGGGTAGCCGTCCGGGTTCTCCTGCACGCGCGGGAGCTGGCCGGCCGGAGCAAATTCGCCGATTGCGCGTTAGACCCCAAACGCGGTCGTCATGACCGGTATGTTCCGTGCCTTGCTGCTCCAGCCAAGGGAGGCGACAATTTCGGATTACGATGACAATCTGCGTGGCGGTCGTTTCCCCGCAAACGAGGTCGGTGGCGCCCGCCGCGGCGGGCCGGAGCCCGACGAGCGCTTCGCCGGTGCGACCGGACTGCTGTTCGAGCAGGCGATGGCGCAGACGCGCATGTCCGTCTGCCTGACCGATCCGAGCAAACCGGACCATCCGATCGTTTTCTGCAACCGGGCGTTCGAGCGCATGACCGGTTACAGTCATGACGAGATCATCGGGCGTAACTGCCGTTTCCTTCAGGGGCCGCGCACAGACCCTGCGCAAGTCGCGCGCCTGCGCGAGGCGATAGCGAGCGAGACGGTGGCGGTTGTGGAGCTGCTCAACTATCGCAAGGATGGCAGCTCGTTCTGGAACGCGCTCCACCTCGGTCCGATCTACAGCGCCGAGGGCGAGTTGCTCTATTTCTTCGGCAGCCAGTGGGACGTGACCGATATCCACACCTCGCGCCAGGAAGAGCGGCATGCGAAGGCGATGGCGCGCGAGGTATCCCACCGTCTAAAGAATGTCTTCCAGGTTATCGGCGGAATTGTGAACATCACCGGCCGGGCAATGAACGCCGTGCCGATCGCGGAAAGCATCAACCAGCGCGTGCAGGCGCTTGGCCGCGCTTACGAGCCCACGCTCGACGATGCATCGCTCGGCACGATAGAGGTCGGTCAGGCGATCCGCTCGGTGCTTCGACCCTACGATCCCGAAGGAGACCGGATCAGGTTTGCGGGGAATGGCGTGCGGACGGAACCGAATGCCATCTCCACAGTGGGCCTGACGCTGCACGAACTTGCGACCAACGCGACCAAGTATGGCGCGCTGTCAAATGGGACCGGCACGGTCGAAGTGTCGTGGCGACATGAGAGCGACGACCATGATCGCGGGTCGCTCGTGATAGACTGGGCCGAATCCGGCGGCCCGCCGATTGCGGGCGATCCGGAGAGTTCCGGAACCGGCTTCGGTATCGCCGACACCCTGTTGTCCTATTCGAAGGGCGTGCTCGAACGCGAATGGCGACCTGAGGGCCTGCGCGCCCGCATCGCCTTGCCGATTTCACGATAAGGGGGTTCGACGCCAATGACTTGCGTCATGATACTTGAGGACGAGCCCTTCATCGCGATGGACCTGCAATTCGCGTTTCAAGACGCCGGCGCACGGGCAGCCGTTGCGGCGAACTGTTCGGACGCATTCGCGCTGTTGAAGGACGAGACGATCGACGCCGCCGTACTCGACGTCAATCTCGGCCGAGGCGCGACCTGCGAGCCGGTCGCCGTGGCCCTGCGCAGGGCAGGTATCCCGTTCGTCCTGCATACCGGTGACCTCGATCGCCAGGGCGAACATCTCCGGAGTCTCGACGCACCGGTGCTGCCGAAACCGACCATGGCGCGCGAAGTCGCCGAACGTGTCCTTCGTCTGATCGGAGCCTGACTTAGCGAAACGGCGGCTCGTTGAAGGCGCGCAGCTTGCGCGAGTGCAGCCGGTTGCCTTCGGCGCGCAGTCTCCGGCATGCGGCGACCCCGATCTGGAGGTGGGCAGCGATCGCCTCCTCGTAGAACTGGTTCGCCTGGCCGGGCAGCTTGATTTCCCCGTGGAGCGGCTTGTCGCTGACGCACAGCAGCGTGCCGTAGGGTACGCGGAAGCGATAGCCCTGCGCGGCGATGGTGGCGCTCTCCATGTCGATTCCCACGGCGCGGCTGAGCGACAGGCGGCGCGCCGACTGGGTATAGCGCAGTTCCCAGTTGCGATCGTCGGTGGTGACGACGGTCCCGGTGCGCATCCGCTTCTTGAGGTCGCTGCCGTGCTCGCCCGACACTTCTTCCGCCGCCATCGCCAGTGCCTGCTGCACCTCGGCGATCGCTGGCAGCGGGATTTCGGGCGGCAGGACGGGGTCGAGCACGTGGTCATCGCGCAGGTAAGCGTGGGCGAGAACATAGTCGCCGATCTTCTGCGTGGGGCGCAAGCCGCCGCAGTGGCCGATCATCAGCCAGGCTTCGGGCCGCAGCACCGCCAGGTGGTCGCAGATCGTCTTGGCATTGGACGGGCCGACGCCGATGTTGACCAGCGTGATCCCGCCGCGCCCCTCGCCAATCAGGTGATAGGCGGGCATCTGGTGACGGCGCCAAGCGGTATCCGACAGGCGCAGGCGCGCGTTCTCGATCGGCTCGCTGAGATGCAGCCCACCTGCGCCTGATAGCGCGGTGTTGCCGTCGCGGCCCAGTTGCGCGCCCGCCCAGTCGACGAACTCGTCGACGTAGCGGTGGTAGTTGGTAAACAGAATGAAGCGCTGGAAATCTTCCGGCCGGGTGCCGGTGTAATGGGCGAGCCGCGCGAGGCTGAAGTCGGTGCGAAGGCCATCGAACAGCGATAGCGGTATCGCGTCGCCCGGGCCGCCCAGTTCGATCCCGTCGGCCAGTTCGTCGCCGATGTCCGCCAGCTCGGTTGCGGGGAAATACCGTGCGATCTCGCTTGGGGGGATTCCCGCCAGCTCCGCTACGACCTCGCCGTCGAGCACGTAGGGGAAAGGGATTTCCTGGCGCGAGGGGCGCGTTTCGAGACTGACGTCGTAATCGCCCGCGATGAGATCGAGCTGATCGCGCAGGTAGTCGGCGAACAGTTCGGGCCGGGTGACCGTGGTGGCATAGGTGCCCGGCGTGTTGAGCCGCCCGAAGGCGCGGCTGCGGTCGTCGGGCTGCTTGCCGCCGGTGAAGCGCAGGACGAGTTCGGGGTAGGCATAGCTGCCGTCGCTGCGCCGTTCGGGCGGGGGCAGGGTGCCGTCCCGCCCGAAGGCGATAACGTCGGCGCGAAGGCGCTCGACGGCGGCGTCATAGATCGCGCCAAGTTCCGCGATGATGTTTTCGACTGATTCCATCGCGGGCCACTAGCGCGCCTCGGGCGGCAATTCAAAGACAGACGCGAAAAGGGGCGCGATCCGGCTGGATCGCGCCCCTTTCGTTGTTCCGAACGGCAAGCCGATCAGGCTTCGTCGTCGCTCCGCTCTTCGAGCATGTCGGCGGGGATTTCGCCCGGCTCGAGGTTCGCGTCGATGCGGTTTGCTTCGGCCTGTTCCTCGGCGGCGGCCTGGTCGTCTTCGAACATCTGCGCGAAGACATCGACGCCCTGGCGCTGCAGCTCGGCCTCGTCGTCCGAACGGGCGACGTTGGCCTTGACCGTGACGTGGACTTCCGGGTGCAGCGCGACGGTGACGTCGTGCATGCCGATGGTCTTGATCGGCTGGCCAAGAATGATCTGGCGCTTGTCGACCTCGTGGCCCTGTTCGGCGAGGCCGGCAGCGATGTCACGCACGCTGACCGAACCGTAGAGCTGGCCGGCGTTCGACGAGGCGCGGATCAGGACGACCTCGGCACCGGCGACCTTCTCGCCCTGCTTCTCGGCATCCGAACGCTTCTCGGCGTTTTCCTTCTCGAGACGCTCGCGGTTGGCCTCGAAGACCTTCTTGTTGGCGTCGTTGGCGCGCAGCGCCTTCTTCTGCGGGAGCAGGAAGTTGCGGGCGTAGCCGTCCTTGACGGTCACGACGTCGCCGATGGCGCCGAGCTTCTCGATCCGTTCGAGGAGAATGATATCCATGTCTCTTCCCCTTACTTCACGACGTACGGCAGCAAGCCGATCTGGCGGGCGCGCTTGATCGCCTTGGCCAGTTCACGCTGCTTCTTGCCGCTGACGGCAGTGATGCGGCTGGGCACGATCTTGCCACGCTCGGACATGAAGCCCTGCAGCAGGCGCGTGTCCTTGAAGTCGATCTTGGGCGCATTCTTGGCCGAGAACGGGCAAGTCTTGCGGCGGCGGAAAAACGGGCGGGCCATCAGTCGCGCTCCCCACGCTCGTCGCGACGCTTCTTGTCGCGGTCGTTCTTGCGCATCATCACGCTCGGGCCGGTCTCGTGCTCGTCGACGCGGACGGTCAGGTAACGGATGACGTCTTCGTTGATACGGGTCTGGCGCTCGAGCTCGGCCACGACGGCACCGGGGCCCTCGATGTTGAGCAGCACGAAGTGCGCCTTGCGGTTGCGGTCGATCTTGTAGGCGAGGGACTTGAGGCCCCAGGTCTCGGTCTTGGTGACCTTGCCGTTGTTCGATTCGACGATCTCGGTGGCGGTTGCCGCCAGCGCATCGACCTGAGCCTGGCTCAGGTCCTGACGCGCGAGAAAGACATGCTCATACAGAGCCATGCTTCGCGTTCCTTCCATTCAATGCCGATCGCTGGCTGATCCGCGGGATTGCGGGGCCCCTCCGGCTTTCTTCGGTTCCTGCCATGCCCTTGGGGTAAGCGGGAAGCGGGGCACATAGCGCCGTGGCGGGGAAAAGCAAGCCGCGCGTTTGGCGATTGCGGCCGGGACCGAGTGGGCTAGGGCAGGGCGATGAACATACCGATCCTCTATACCTGCGCCCGTTCGCGCGGCCTGCGTGCGACCTGGGCGGCGGAGGAGGCCGGTGTCGCCATCGACCTCCGACTGCTACCCTTCCCGCCGCGCGCAATGGCTCCGGAGTATCTCGAGCTCAATCCGCTCGGCACCGTGCCGCTGCTGGTCGACGGCGATGCGCGCATGACCGAAAGCTGCGCGATCGCGCATTACCTCGCCACCCGCGACGGGCCGACGCCGTTGGCGGTGATGCCGGGGGAAACGGACTATGCCGCCTATTGCGATTTCACCTACCACGCAGATGCGACGATCACTTTCCCGCAGACGGTGTTCATGCGCTTCGTGCTGTTCGAGAAGGAACGCGGCTTGCAGGAAGCGGGGCATGCCTATGCGCGCTGGTTCCACAAGCGGCTGGTCAAGGTCGAACAGCGGCTGGAACGGCGCGAGTTCCTGTGTGCCGAGCGGTTTACCGTGGCCGACGTCTGCGTCGGCTATGCGCTGATACTGGCCGAGAGCGTGGGGCTGGACGAAGGCGTGCCCGAAAGCCTCAAGGCCTATCGCCAACGGCTGACCGCGCGGCCCGCCTATCATCGAGCACTTGCACGCGAGACTCAGGCCGCCTGATCGGGCGTGACAGGCCGCGCTGCAAGGTCGCGGCGCAGGAGCTTGCCGATCGGATCGCGCGGCAGGGCGTCGACGAATTCGATGTAGCGGGGGCGTTTGTAGCCGGCGATTTGCGAGCGGAACCGCTCGGCGATGGTCGCGCGGTCGAGGCTCTCGCCGGGCTTCAGCACCACGAACGCCTTCACCGCCTCACCCCATTGCTTGTCCGCCACGCCGCAACAGCCCGCGTCGGCTACCTCGGGCATGGCCATGAAAACCGCATCGACCTCGGCCGGATAGACGTTCTCACCGCCGGTCTTGATCAGTTCCTTCGCCCGCCCGAACAGCGTGAAACGCCCGGCCGCATCGCGCATGCCGAGGTCGCCCGAACGCAGCCAGCCGTGGCCGAGCGCGGCCTCGGTCGCGTCCGGGTTGTTCCAGTAACCAAGCATGACCGATGGCCCGCGCATCGCGATCTCGCCCTCGGCATGGTCGGGCAATTCGTTGCCGTCGGGATCGAGGATCGTCATCGCGACATGCGCCATCGGCCAGCCGATCGCGTGCGGTGCCTCGAGCATGTCGGGATAGTCGATAAACGTCGCGAAGCCGCCGATCTCGGTCTGGCCGTAACCGCCGATCACGCGCGTGCCCCAGCCTTCCGCCAGCCATTCCCAGAACCGGGGGCGGCCCATGCCCGAACCGGTGGTGTAGGTGCGCCAGTCGGGCAGCGGATCGTGCTCCCGCCAGGGCAGGATGATGGGCGGCATGGCCGACCCGGTCGTGCAACGCTCCTGCAACGATAGTTCACGGATTGCATGAGGATTGTCGTCACGGGCGGGGAACACGCAGCAACCGCCGCACGCCAGCATCGCCATCGCCTGGTGCATGCCGGCGACATGGAACAGCGGGTTGGTGGAGAGCAGCCGTTCGTCGCGGGTGAAGCCATGCCGGATCGCGAAGGCCATGCCTGCAACAGCGGTTCCAGCATCACTTTGCAGGCAACCCTTGGGCCGTCCGGTCGTGCCGCTCGTGTACATCATGTAAAGCGCGCGGGCCGGGTCGGGAGCGGGCCGGTTGCGCAGTTCGCTGTGACGGGTGGCCAGCGCGTGGTAGGCGGAGGCGGTGGAGTAGGGTTCGACGACGGCGAAGCTCTCCACCCCGGACGCATCGGCCAACAGCGGTTCGTACCGGGGGGAGTGGAATACCAGCGCAGGCGAAGAATCGCGCATGATCCAGCCGATTTCCGCCGGGGCGAGCCGCCAGTTGAGCAACACCGCGACTGCGCCGATCCGCGCGCAGGCGATCAGCAGCTCGAGGAACGCCGCCCCGTCGACCAGCAGCAACGCGACCCGGTCGCCCGGCCCGATCCCGCGTTCGAGCAGGTGGTTCGCCAGCAGATCCGCCCGCGCATCGAGTTCGGCCCAGGTCAGCCGCAGGGTGCCGTCGACCACCGCCGGACGGCGCGCATGAAGCACGGCGTTGGCCCGCACCAAGGTGTCGATGCCGAACTGGCGCGCGATCATTTCCTGTGGCCTCCTCGCAGATAGGTCTAGGAACCACGGCGCCTTCCCGCCATTGGCAAATTTGCTGCGTCGCTCAGGTGGAGATTCGAATGCCCGGTGGTCTGGTCGCCCTGCTCGACGACGTTTCAGTGATCGCCCGCAAGGCGGCAGTGACGATCGACGATATCTCTATCGCGGCGGGCCGCGCAGGAACCAAGACCGCGGGCGTGGTGATCGACGATGCGGCGGTCACCCCAGGCTACGTGACAGGGCTGACCCCGGCGCGCGAGCTGCCGGTGATCTGGGCGATCGCCAAGGGCAGCCTCAAGAACAAGCTGCTGTTCCTGTTGCCCGGCGCGCTGGTCCTGAGCGAATTCCTGCCCTGGCTGGTGATCTGGCTGCTCATGCTGGGCGGCGCCTACCTGTGCTACGAGGGCGCTGAGAAGGTCATCGAGAAGCTCGGGGGCGCGAAGCACGGCAAGACACTCGACGACGAGATCGACGATCCGGAAAAGTTCGAGCAGCAGCGCGTCGCGGGCGCGATCCGGACCGACTTCATCCTGTCGGCGGAGATCATGGCGATCACGCTCAACGAAGTCGCCGCCAACGACCTGATGACGCGCGCGCTGGTGCTGGCCGTGGTCGGCATTGCGGTGACTGTGGCGGTTTATGGCGCGGTCGGGCTGATCGTGAAGATGGACGACGTCGGCCTGCACCTGACGAAGAAGCCCGGGGCCTTGGCGCAGAAGACCGGCGCGTTACTGTTGGCGGCGATGCCGAAGCTGCTGGTGCTGCTGTCGGTAGTCGGCACCGCGGCGATGCTGTGGGTCGGCGGCGGGATCGTGATCCACGGGTTGCACGAAGTCGGCTTCCACCCGCCCTACGACCTGGCGCACGGTGCCCAGTACGCGGTCGAGGGTGTCTCTGGCGCGCTGGCGGGCTTCACCGGGTGGTTCACCTATGCCGCCGCATCGGCACTGTTCGGGCTGCTGCTGGGCGGGGTGATCGTGTTCGTGCTGCACAAGGTGCTGAAGCTGGGGCACCCCTCCGGCGCGAACTAGGTCTTTTCGAGGTTAAGCCCGCATTCGCTGCACACCTTGTTGGGCCAGGGCCAGGCCCATCCCTTGCGCAAGAACAGGTTGCTGCGGCAGCGCGGGCAGTTGAACCGGCCCATGCGAAAGTTCAGTGCGATCAGCAGGATCGATGTTGCCACGAACGGGATCAGGCTGTGGCCGAACTGGCGCTCAAACGCGATCGTGACGATCACGCCGAGCGCTGTGACCGCCAGCAGCAGGCGGACATGCCCGGCGGCGGCGCGGTAGACGTTCAAGCGATCCGGCCCAGCAAGTCGCGCGCGAACGCGGTCAAGGTATCATCGCGCGCGCCCATTACCACCACCCGGTCGCCGGGGCGGGCGAGGGCGACAATACGCTCGGCCACGTCCTCGCGCTCGGCGACATAATCGGCCTGTCCGCCTGCGTCGCGGATCAGGTGCACGATCCGCTCGCTTCCTTCGGTGCGGTCGACCGTTCCGCCGAAATAGACCGGATCGCACAGGATCGTCACGTCGTCGGGCTCGAGCTCGCGCGCGAAAGTCTCGGCCAATTCGGCGCCCATCTGACGCAGTGGGCCGTAACCGTGCGGCTGGAAGAATGCGATCACCCGGCCGGCGTGGGCCTTCAGCGTGCGCAGGGTGGCGGCGCATTTTTCCGGATTGTGGCCGAAGTCGTCGATCACCGTAACTCCGCCGGGCGAGGTGCCGATCACATCGAACCGCCGCGCCAAGCCAGCGAAGCTCGCCAGAGCCGCGACCGATGCCGCGACCGGCACGCCCGCCGCCGCCGCCCCTGCAATCGCCGCCAGCGCGTTAGCAAGGTTGTGGCGGCCGGGCATGGCTAGGGTCAGCGCGTACTCGCTGCCCTCGTGACGGTCGACGATCAGCGCCGCCTGCCGGGTAGGCCCTTCGGCAATGCTGTCGGACACCACGCCGATCTGCGCGCGCGGCTGGTCGATCCCGAACGTAATGACCTCGCTGGCATGGGGCAGGAGCGCGAGTGCCTCGGGATCATCGGCGTTGATCGCGGCGATACGGCTGCGGGCGAGGAAATCGCCGAACAGCACGCGCAGTTCCTCCATGCTCTTGTGGTCGAGGCTGACGTTGAGCAGCAGGCTCACCGCCGGGCGATAGAGCGCGATCGAGCCGTCGCTCTCGTCGACCTCGCTCACGTAAATGCTGCGCGATCCCACGACCGCGCTGGCGAAAGGCGTTTCGGGCGTGACGAAGTTCTTCATCACCGCGCCGTTCATGATCGTCGGTTCGCGCCCGACCTGGTGCATGATCCAGCCGAGCATTCCCGTTACGGTCGACTTGCCGCTGGTCCCTGCGACCGCGATCCCAGCGCCGCTGGTATTGAACAGGATCGAATTCAGCTCGGCGCGGGTCAGCCGCAGACAGCCCAGTTCGGCGCCGCGGACGATCTCCGGCACCGTGTCCTCAACCGCGGCTGAGGCGACGAGGATCTGATCGCGCGACACGATCCCGCTACCGTCCTGCGGGTATAGCATGAGGCCATCGCTCTCGAGCGCGGCGAATTTCTCCGGCGAGCGGCCCTGGTCGCGGCTCCGGTCGGACCCGGCGACTTCAGCCCCGCGCCCCTTCACGATCTGCGCCAGCGGCAGCATCCCCGATCCCCCCACGCCGCAGAAGAAGAACGGGCGGGCGAACAATGCGTCTGGATCGGGGAATTCGGTCATCGGCTGCCAGCTATGCAGTTGTGCGCCTCAACACAAGGCGACTAGAGGGGCGCATGACCCGCATCGCGATCTGCGCCCCTGGAAAACGGCTGGAACGAGAGCAAGCCGACGCCGTGCTCGCCATTGCGGAGGCGCGCTTTCCTCGCCTCGAACTGTCGTTCCACCGGCAGTGCTTTGCCCGCCACGGCCATTTCGCGGGCGACGACGCGACCCGTCTCGCCGCGCTGCTCGACTGCGCCAACGATCCCGCAGTCGACGCGGTGTGGTTCGCAGCCGGGGGCTACGGCTCGAATCGCATCGCTGCCGAGGCTGTCGCGGGCATGGGCGCGGCGGCGCACGGCAAGACCTTTCTTGGCTATTCGGATACCGGCTATCTTCTCGCCGCATTCTACCGGGCGGGGATCGGCAAACCGGTGCACGGACCGATGGCACTGGACGTCTCGCGCGACGGGGGCGAGGCGGCGATCGCGCGGGCGCTCGGCTACCTCGCAGGGTGCGACGGGGGCTTCGAGGGCGGCCTCGACGAAAGGCCCACCGTCGCCTTCAACCTGATGACGCTTGCCATGCTGGTCGGCACCGACCTCATGCCCGACCTCACCGGCCACGTCGTCTTGGTGGAGGAAGTGGCGGAGCATCTCTACGCGGTCGACCGGCTGTTCTTCCACGTCACGCAGCACCTATCGCATATCGCGGGTCTGCGGCTCGGGCGGCTGACCGAAGTGCCCGAGAACGACCGCCCGTTCGGTGCGGGCCCCGAGGAAATAGCGCGCCAATGGTGCGACAGGGCGCGCATTCCCTACCTCGGTTTTGCCGACATCGGGCATGACGCGGGCAACAAGCTGGTCCCCTTCGGACTTGCCGCCGGGTCGCGCAGCGCATAGTCGCCGCGCGCTTGAGGAGAGATCGCATGAGAGCATTCGTTTTTCCCGGCCAGGGGAGCCAGAAGATCGGCATGGGCGCCGATCTCGCCGATGCCAGCGCAGCCGCGCGCGCGGTGTTCGAGGAGGTCGACGACGCGCTGTCGCAGAATCTTTCGACCATCATGCGCGAAGGGCCGGAGAGCGAACTGACCCTGACGGCCAACGCTCAGCCTGCGATCATGGCCAACGCCATCGCCACTCTGCGCGTGCTGGAGCAGGATTTCGGCCTCGTTCTGGCCGACAAGGCTGATTGCGTCGCTGGCCATTCGCTTGGCGAATACACGGCGCTTTGCGCCGTTGGCGCGTTCTCGCTCGGCGATACCGCCCGGCTGCTCAAGCTGCGCGGCGAGGCGATGCAGGCGGCGGTTCCCGTGGGCGTTGGCGCGATGTGCGCACTGCTCGGCGCCGACCTCGACACCGCGCAGAAACTGGCCGAGGCGGCAGCCGAGGGGAAGGTGTGCGAGGTCGCCAACGACAACGACCCGACGCAGGTGGTCCTGTCCGGCCACGCGCAGGCGATCGAGCGAGCGGTCGCAATGGTGAAGGATTTCGGCATCAAGCGCGGCGTGCCGCTGCCGGTCTCGGCACCGTTCCACTGTTCGCTGATGCAGCCCGCTGCCGACGCGATGGCGGAAGCGCTGGGCGAGACCACGCCATCGAGCTTCACCCTGCCGCTCTACGCCAACGTCACGGCAGCGCAGGTCACCGATCCTCTCGAGGAAGCCCGCCTGCTGGTAGAACAAGTGACCGGCCGCGTCCGCTGGCGCGAAAGTGTAATCGCCATGCGCACGGCTGGCGTCGAGCAATTCGTCGAACTCGGGGGAAAGGTGCTCGGCCCAATGATCGGTCGCATCGACAAGGAAGCGCACGTCATCAGCGTCGTGACGATGGCCGACATCGAAGTGCTGGCGAAGGAGATCGCATGATGTTCAGCCTCGAAGGAAAAACCGCGCTCGTAACCGGGGCGAGTGGGGGGATCGGGTCGGCGATCGCCTATGCGCTGGCCAGGCAGGGCGCTCGGATTGCGCTGTCGGGTTCCAACGGCGCGAAGCTGCGCGCGTTTCGTGAACAGCTCATGGATGAGGCGGGCGGCGACCATGTCGAGATCACCTGCGACCTTTCCAACACCACGCAGGTCGAGGAACTGATTCCGGCCGCCATGGACACGTTCGGCAAGCTCGATATCCTGGTCAACAATGCTGGCGTCACGCGCGACAATCTCGCCATGCGGATGAAGGACGAGGAATGGGACGCGGTCATGCGGATCAACCTCGAGGCGGCGTTCCGGCTGATGCGCGCCGCCGCCAAGCCGATGATGAAGGCGCGGCACGGGCGCATCGTCACCATCACCAGCGTGGTCGGCGCGACCGGCAATCCAGGCCAGATGAATTACGCCGCGGCCAAGGCGGGCCTCGTGGGGATGTCCAAGAGCCTGGCGCAGGAACTGGCGACGCGCGGCGTGACCGTGAACTGCGTCGCCCCCGGCTTCATCCGCACCGCGATGACCGAGGTCCTGCCCGACGCGCAGAAGGATGCGCTCAATGCCCGTATCCCGATGGGCCGGATGGGCGAGGGCAGCGATATCGGCGCGGCGGTGGCCTATCTCGCCAGTGACGAGGCGGGCTACGTCACCGGGCAGACGCTGCACGTCAACGGCGGCATGGCGATGCTCGGCTGAGCGCAAACGCTCTCCGTTATCCCCAAGGAATCGCCAGGCTCCGTGCCCTTGTCATGTCGCGGGCTTGCCCCGGTGCGGCCCCTCGTTAATGTCGGGCGACCAATTCCGGCGCTCGGCGGGCGATTCCGGCCGTATCCGCGCCACAGGGGACATGAGTAGGGACCGATGAAGGCCACAATCGAACGCGCAACGCTGCTTCGCTGCCTCAGCCATATCCAGTCGGTGGTGGAGCGGCGCAACACGATTCCGATCCTCTCCAATGTGCTGATCGAGGCGGGCGAGGGCAGCGCGGTCAAGATCATGGCGACCGACCTCGATCTGCAGGTGGTCGAAACGATGAGTGCGGCTTCGGTGGAAAGCCCCGGCGCGATTACCGTGTCGGCGCACCTGCTCTTCGACATCGCGCGCAAGCTGCCAGACGGCAGCCAGGTCAGCATCGAGACCGCCGACAACCGCATGGCAGTCAAGGCCGGGCGCAGCCGCTTCTCGCTGCCCACGCTGCCGCGCGACGACTTCCCGGTGATCGTCGAGGGCGACCTGCCGACCAGTTTCGAGGTACCCGCGCGGACGCTGGCCGAGCTCATCGACCGCACCCGCTTCGCGATCTCGACCGAGGAAACGCGCTACTACCTCAACGGCATCTTCCTCCATGTGTCGGAAGAAGACCGCCCGGTGCTCAAGGCTGCCGCGACCGACGGGCACCGCTTGGCGCGCTACACAATCGACCAACCCGATGGCGCGGAGGGCATGCCCGACGTGATCGTGCCCAGGAAAGCGGTCGCCGAACTGCGCAAGCTGCTCGAGGAATCGCTCGACGGTTCGGTCCAGGTCGACCTCTCGGCAAGCAAGATCCGCTTCACGCTTGGCGGCGAGGGCGGGGTGGTGCTGACCAGCAAGCTGATCGACGGGACTTTCCCGGACTATTCGCGTGTCATCCCGACCGGGAACGACAAGTTGCTCAAGCTCGATCCCAAGAGCTTTTACGAAGGCGTCGACCGCGTCGCGACCATCGCCACCGAGAAGACGCGCGCGGTCAAGATGGGGCTTGAGGCGGACAAGGTCACGCTCTCCGTCACCTCGCCTGACAACGGCACGGCAGCCGAAGAACTAGCGGCGGATTATTCAAGCGAGGGCTTCGAGATCGGCTTCAACGCGAACTATCTCAAGGACATCCTCAGCCAGATCGACAGCGATACGGTCGAGATGCACCTCGCAGATGCAGGCGCGCCGACGCTGATCCGCAAGGACGAGAAGAGCCCGGCGCTCTACGTCCTCATGCCGATGCGGGTATGATGATGATACGGCTCGCCCTCGCTGCAGCAGCGCTGACCCTTACGCCTGTCGCGGCCTCGGCAGCACAGAGCGACAGTGCAACCCCCGCACAGAACCTCGACTGCGCCATCTGGGCCTCGGTTGTGATCGGGAATTCGGACGACGAAGCGGTGACCAGTGGCCTTGGCATGATCCTGGGCTATTTCATCGGGCTCTACGAAGCGGCTACTGGCAACGACATCGACGAGGCGATGGTCGCGCGCGCCAGCGTCATCACCGACCCCGAACTCGAGACGCTCGATACTACCTGCAGCGCCCGCATGGTCGCCTATGGCGAACGCCTCGGCGCGCTGGGTAGCCGGATGCAGGCCATGGGCAGCGAGGCCCCGGCTAACTAGATTTCGATTGCGATCTTGCCGAAGTGCGCGCCGAGTTCCTGGTGGCGGAAGGCAGCGGCGAGGTGTTCGAGCGGGAAGGTGTCGCTGATCACCGGCTTGATGCCGGTCGCCTCGATCCCCGCGATCATCGCTAGCTGCTGCCAGCGGCTGCCGACAGTGAGACCCTGGACGCGCAGGTTCTTGGCCATCAGCAACGCCGTCTGTACCGGACCGGCGAAGCCCGCCAGCACGCCGATCAACGCGACATGGCCGCCGACGCGCGTGGCCATCATCGACTGGTCGAGCGTCCCCGCACCGCCGATTTCGACCACGCAGTCCACTCCGCGTCCCTCGGTCAATTCGACCGCCTTCGCGCCCCATGCGGGCGATTCGCGGTAGTTGATCAGGTGGTCGGCGCCGAGGTCGCGCAGACGCTCGAGCTTCTCGCCGCTCGAACTGGTCGCGATGACCTGCGCACCCGCGGCCTTGGCGAACTGGAGCGCGAAGATCGACACGCCGCCGCTGCCCTGCACCAGCACCGTATCACCCGGGCGGATCGAATTGTCGACGAACAGCGCACGCCACGCAGTCAGCCCGGCGCAGGTAAGCGTCGCCGCCTCGGCATGAGTGTAACCAGATGGAACGCGGGTGAACCAGTGCGCCGGGACGGTCACGGCCTGGCGGGCATAGCCATCGATCCCGTCGCCCGGCACGCGGGTGAACGCGCTCTGCGGCGGTGCGCCGTCGAGCCAATCCGGGAAGAAAATCGAGACGACCGGATCACCCACGTCGTAGGCTCGTACGTCCTTGCCGACGGCGACAACCTCGCCCGCGCCATCGGACATCGGGATCCGGCCTTGCGCCGAAGGCAGCATTCCCGTGACTACGGCATAGTCGTGATAGTTCAGCGAGCTGGCCCTCAGCGCGACGGTGATCTCGCCCGGCCCCGGGGGTGCTGCGTCCTGGGCGTCGACCCATTGGAGGGCGTCGAGGGTCGAGGGCATCGCGCCCGTCCGGATCGCTTTCATATCGATCGATGCTCCAGAATTGGCCTGCGACAGCCCGTCCGCCGGGGCTTACGTCTACGAGCCGGGATGTCTGACGCTGTGGCCGCTGTCCGACAAGCGCGACATCAAGCTGTCAGATAACGGTTAGGGTCAGGGTTTACTCCGCCGCCTCAAGCAGCTCCGCGCGCTGCGGGCCGCGGATCAGGCCGCCGGGGGTAGCGCCGGTCCACTGGCCGTCGCGGAAGGTCACCTCTCCGTTCTTGATTGTGGCGATGTAGCCGTCTGCCTTCTGCAGCAGGCGCTTGCCGCCAGCAGGCAGGTCGAACGCGAGCCAAGGCTTGCCGAGCTTGAGCGCATCGAGATCGATCACGTTGAGGTCGGCGAGGTACCCGGACGCGACCACGCCGCGATCCTCGAGCCCGTAGAGGCGTGCGGTGTCGGCGCACTGGCGCTTGATCGCATGTTCGAGCCCGATCCTTCCGCCGCGCTTGCGATCGCGGACCCAGTGCTGGAGCATGAAGGTGGGGCTGGCCGCGTCGCAGATCGTGCCGCAGTGCGCCCCGCCGTCGCTGAGTGAATTGACCGTGTCGTCCGATTGCTGGAGCGCCTCGAGGAAATCGAGGTTGCCGTCGGCATAGTTGAGGATCGGCAGGTAGATGAACCCCGTGCCGCCATCCGCACATAGCATGTCGTAGGCGTATTCCTCCGCGCTCTTCCCCGCCGCTGTCGCGCGTGCCTGCACGCTGGCCTCGGGGCCTGGTTCGTAGTCGAAATCCTCGTCCATCTCGAACTGCATGGTCCATCCGGCGGCGACCACCATGAGCAGGCCGAGAATGTCCTGCGGGGCTTCGGAAAAATCATTGGGCTCGGAAATCATCCGCGCCTTGAACGCCGGATCCTGCAGCCGGGTCCATTGATCTTCCCACGGCAGGTCGATGATCTCCTGCCACGCCGGCCGAAAACGGAACGGGTGGACGGTGCCGCGCCATGCCATCACGATCCCGTTGCCGCGCAGCGCGATCTGCGCGACGATGTTGGCGCCGTTGTCGTTTTCGGCGCGCATGGTGGCGATCTGCTCGTCGAGCGGCAGCTCCTTGGCGATCGACTGCAGCGCGGCAAAGGTGACGGGGAGGCCGGTCTCCCGGCTCAGCTTGCCCATCCAGTCGAATTCGTTCCACTCGCGGTTGAGGTCGCTCGCCATTTCGAACACGCCGTGGCCGACGCGGCCCATCGCGCGGCCGATGGCAATCAGTTCCTCGGCCGTGGCCGTGGTGCCGGGCACGACCTCGCCGTCGACAGACTTGTGGATTACCGTCCTACTGGTCGAGAAACCCAATGCGCCCGCGCGGACGCCTTCCTCGACGATAGCCGACATTTTGGCGATATCGTCGTCGGTCGGGACCGCGCCGGGCTTCTCCCGGTCGCCGAGCACATAGGCTCGCACCGCGCCGTGGGGCACGTGGGTGCCGACGTCGATCGCGCGCGGCAGGCGTTCGAGCGCGTCAAGGTATTCGGGAAAGGTTTCCCAGTCCCACTTCATCCCTTCGGCGAGCGCGGTGCCGGGGATGTCCTCGACCCCCTCCATCAGCCGGATTAGCCATTCGTGGCGGTCGGGCGCGGCGGGCGCGAAGCCGACGCCGCAATTGCCCATGACGACCGTGGTGACGCCATGCCAGCTGCTCGGTGCCATTTCCGGGTCCCATGTCGCCTGCCCGTCGTAATGCGTGTGGATATCGACAAAGCCGGGGGTGACGATCATGCCGCTGGCGTCGATTTCCTCCGCCGCGTCGCCGCGCACGGTGCCGACCTGGGCGATGAGCCCATCCTTCACTGCAACGTCGGCGCTAAAGCGCGGCGCGCCGGTGCCGTCGACAATAGTGCCGTTGCGGATGATCAGGTCGTATGCGGGCATGGCTGATGCTCCTCTCTCCGGAGAGGAAGGTTTCATATTGCGACATTTGAGTCCAGCCTTAGCCGCGCGCGCGGATCATGCTTTCGATGTCGACGAACTTCTCGCGCGGGGCGCCTTCGCGGGCGGCGCGGTTTTCGGCTTCCTCGATCTTCTTCCAGTCGCGGAAGGTGACGACGTCGAGCCCGCGCGCTTCGGCGAGGGCATCGAACCCGGCACGCCCTTGCTTGTTCGATGGCCCGAGGCTGCCGCTAGCCATGTCGTCGGCGATCTTTTCGACGACTCCGAAGCCGTCGGGGCGGTTTGTGCCGATCGTGCCGCTGGGCCCGCGCTTGGCCCAGCCGACGCAGTAGAGGCCTGGGAGAATGCGGCCCTCGTCGTTGGCGAAGCGGCCCGCGCGCTCGTCGAATGGCACGTCGGCGATCGGCGAGCTGCGGTAGCCGATGCAGGCCACCACCAGGCTGGCGGGTATGACGTATGTTTCGCCGGTGCCGATGGCGCGGCCCGCCTCGACCCGGGTAACCTCGACCTCCACCCCTTCGACTTTGCCCTTGCCCACCAGCCGGACGGGCGACGCGAACATGTCAAAGTCGATCTCGATCGCCTTGTCGGCGCGCTCGCTCTCGGGGATCGCAGCGAAGGCGCGCAGGTGGGTGACGGACTTGCGCAACCCCGGCTCGAGCAGCGCGTCCTCGCCTTCCTCCGGCAGGTCCGCAGGATCGACGCGCGGGCTGGCTCGCTCCAGATGCATCAGTTCGCCCAGTTCCTTGGGCGTCATCATGATCTGGTGCGGACCGCGCCGCCCCACAACGGTGATGGAGCGGAGCTGCGAGGTCCGCAGCGCCTCCAACGCGTGGGCGACGATGTCGCTCCCCGCCAGTTCGGCCTGCGTCTTGGCGAGGATGCGCGCCACATCCAGCGCGACGTTGCCCATGCCGATAACGACCGCGTCGTGGCCCGACAGGTCGGGGCCGAGGTCGCGGAACTGCGGATGACCATTGTACCATCCGACGAAGGCCGCACTGCCGAACACGTTGGCGAGGTTTTCGCCCGCAATGTCGAGCGGCTTGTCGTTGGGCGCACCGGTCGCGAATACGACGGCGTCGTAGAGGCCCTGCAATTCGGGCACAGTCACGTCGGGCCCGATCATGACATTGCCGACGAAGCGCACGTTGTCGCTGAGCGCCGTGCTCTCGTAGCGGCGACTCACCCCCTTGATCGATTGGTGATCGGGCGCGACGCCGGTGCGGATCAGGCCGTAGGGAACAGGCAGGAAGTCGAATACGTCGACCCGCACCGCGTCGCCCCACTGCTTCTGCGCGGCCTCGGCGGTGTAGTACCCTGCGGGACCGGAGCCGATGATCGCGATGTGCCGCATGTCCGCTCCGTCTTAGTATCAGGCCGCTTCGGGCAGCGCGTCTGCGTCGGGCCGGTCGAGAAAGCGGCGGATCGCGGAAATGCTCTGGTCGCGGTGGCTCAGCAGGAACAAGTGCCCGCCGCCTTCCATAACCTCGAGCTCGCTGCCTGGAATAAGCGAATTGAGGATGCGTCCGTTGGCGAGCGGGACGATCTGGTCGTCGTCCCCCATCAGGATCAGCGTCGGCGCCTTGAGGAAGGGGAGGGCAGGCGCACTGGTCCAGCCGATCATGGCGAGCAGCTGATAGAGGTAGCCGCGCCGTGTCGGCGGCTTCAATCGTGCGATGTGCCCCGCCTTGCCCGACGCCTTGCCGAGTGCGCCGCCGTAGAGCGTCTGGAAGTGTTTCTCCATGAACGCCGCGTCGACATAGCGACGCGGGTCGGCCATCTTGCTCAATGCCTTGGGATTGCCCGGGACCATCACCATCCCGGCGCTGGTCGCGACCAGGATCAATCTCCGGGTGCGGCCAGGGTGCTGCAAGGCGAAGTGCTGCGCCATCGCGCCGCCCCAACTTACCCCCATCACATCGACCTGCTCAATCCCGAACCGGTCGAGCAGCAGCGTTGTCGTCCACGCCATCGTGAAAGCGTTGTAGGGCACAAGCGGTTCGGGCGACTCCCCCACGCCAGGCATGTCGAACATGATGAAGCCGCGATCGTCGAGCGCCTCGGCCAGCGGGGCGACCGCTTCGATATTGGCACCGATGCCGTTGAAGAACAGCACCGGCAGGTGCTCGCTGGGCATGTCCAGACGCCAGCGGGCAACGCGCAGCACGCGGCCGCCGACGGTCTCCAGCGAGACTTCGGCGGATTTCATGGGATCGGTCAAACGGAGTTCCTTGTGGCGAGCGGGCGCTCAGCGTTCCTCGACGACATACAGCCCCGGCGCCGGATCGAGAGCGGGGAATTTCTTGCTGCCCACAGATTTCGGCGCGGGCTTCTGCCTGCCCGAGTTCTTGTGCACCCAGTCCATCCAGAACGGCCACCAGCTTCCGGCGACTTCTTCCGTGCCTTGGAGCCATTCGTCGGCGGTCGCGGGCAGCGCCTTGCCGTCCTTGCGCGTGTAGTACTTCGCCTTGGGATTGCCCGGCGGGTTGAGGATCGCCTGCATATGGCCCGACTGGCTGAGGACGTAAGTGACATCGTCCGAACCGAACAGCTGGGTCGATCGATAGGTCGCTTTCCACGGGGTGATATGGTCGGTCACCCCGCCCAGGATGAACAACGGCGCATCGACCTTGGTCAGGTCGATGCTGTGCCCGGCCATCTCCACCTCGCCCTGGCGGGTGAAGGCCAGCGTCTCGAACAGGTGGAGAAAATCGCCCATCAGGCTGGCCGAGAGATTGGTGGCGTCGGCATTCCAGAACAGGACGTCGAATGCCGGCGGATCTTCGCCCAGCAGGTAGTTGTTGATGACGTAGTTCCAGATCAGGTCGTTGGGCCGGAGCCATGCGAACCCGCGCGACAGGTCGTCGCCCTTGATGATGCCCTTCTTGGCGGCGCGGCTCTTGGCGAGCTGCATCCCGTTCTCGGTCATCAAGGAACCCGCCTCGATGTCGTTCTGCTTGGGATGCAGCACGCAGACCATCAGCGTCAGGGCATTGAGGCTGTCGTCACCGTCCGCCGCCAGCGCGCTCGCCAGCACCGCGGCGGTTTGCCCGCCCGAGCATCCGGCCGAGACATTCACCTTGTCGCTGCCGGTGATGGTCTTGACCGCCTCCAGCGCCTCCCGGCACGAGGCAATGTACTCGTCCATCCCCCAGTGGCCCTGATCCTTCGAGGGATTGCGCCACGAGATCACGAACGTCTGCACCCCGTGGTCGAGCTGATACTTGACCACCGACTTCTCGGGCGAGAGGTCGTTGATGTACATCTTGTTGATCTGCGGCGGAATCGTTAGCTGCGGGATTGCATAGACCTCGTCGGTTGTCGGCGCGTAGTGGATCAGCTCCATCATCTCGGTCCGCAGCACGACCGCGCCCTTGCTGGTTGCCACGTTCTCGCCCAGCTTGAACGGCTTCTTGTTGACCTGGCTGACCATGCCCTTGTTGTGGACCATGTCGTCGTAGGCGTTCTTGAGGCCCTTCACGAGGGAGAGCCCGCCGCTGTCTATCAGCCGCTTCTGCGCCGTGGGATTGCCTACCAGCGTATTGGTGGGCGAGAGGCTGTCGATGATGATCTGCGAGATGAAGTTCGCCCGGTCGCGCTCGATTTCGTCCAACTCCAGCTCGCCGAGCCAATTGCGCATCCCCTTCTGCACTGCGAGATAGTATTGCGCGCCCGCACGGAAGAACGGGTTGTACTGCCACGCCGGGTCCATGAACCGCTTGTCCTTGGGATCGGGCGCGAGGTCGGACTTTCCGGTCATGATCTTCACCATGTCCTGGCCCAGTTCTTGGGCGTGCTTCATGGTCCGCTGCGGGTCCGACGCGGTTTCGCGTAGCAGCAGCGCGATCGCGCCGACGAAATCCTCCCGTGCCAGCCCGACCAGCGGCCCCAGCGCCGTGGTTGACTGGGCTGCCTCGTTCTCGAGCCGTGTTTGCTTGGCCATCCGTCACTCCCGCTGTGCACCCGTTCTTGCACCGCACGGTGGAGGTTGGCAAGCGTGCGAAAAGCGCCGAAAATGTGCCATTCCTGCCCGTCCGGTTAACCGTTTTCAAAGAGGTTACCGCCCATTCTGCGGGTATGGGCGGGCCGATCCCATCGAAGGCTCCGGCGCGGATGCGCGCCGAGAGCGATGCGCTTACACCTGCGCGCGAAGAAGCGCGGGTGCCGGTCGTCGCCCGGTCTTCCGCTCCTCTTGCGGACCCCGCTGCGTTCCCTGACACACTCCTCGATACGGCGCCGGAGACGAACGACGACCGGCGCTCGGGCCAGCGCAGGTCGGTCGCGGAGGTCCGCAATCCGGGTGCGCCCGGCTCGCTTGGCCGTGCCAACAGCAGCATGCGCCGGACCTATGTGCTGCCTTCCATGATGCGTTGGCTGGCGATCGCCACCGCCCTGTCGTTCGTCGTCGCCGCGCTGGTCGCATGGAACTGGCCGACGATCCCGGTGATCGCCTGCGCTGCGGGGGCCACCGCGCTTGCCTACGCCAGCAACTATGCCGTGCAGTGGGAGCGAGCGCAGACCCGCGAATATCACGTCGCCTTCATGCTCGGCGCAGTTCTGGTCGCAGGTGTCGCCGCCATGATCGGATCGGGCTTCGGGCACTGGGTTTATCTCGGCGGGTTGGACATCCGCGTCGCCATGGCGGCGATCGTCAGCCTCAATGCGGTCTTCGCCACCGTGCTCGGTCGGCGCGTGGCGCTGATGTTTACAAGCCAGGTGGCGTGCTGGATGCCGATCGTCATTCTCGACGGCAACCCCTATGCCTTTGCCGGCCTCGGGCTCGCAGCGATCGTCGTCGCCGCGATCTCGAGCTATCAGGCCCGGCTCAACCGCGCCCGCGAGGAGCGCGTCGAAGCCGATGCTCGCGAACGCGACCGCGCCCAGAGCATCCTTTCCGACTATGAGGAAACCGGGCAGGGGTGGTTCTGGGAAACCGATAGGCGCGGCAACCTCGCCTATGTTTCCAAATCCGTCGCACGCACTGTCGGACGGTGTGAAAGCGAGCTTATCGGCAAAAACTTCACAGCGCTGTTTGATCACTCGGAAGGCGAACGCACGTTGGCCTTCCACCTGTCGGCCAGGTCCTCTTTCCAGGAATTGATCGTCCGTGCGGCGGTGCCTGAAGAAGAGCGTTGGTGGTCGGTAAACGGTCGACCGGTCTACGATGGGTTCAACAACTTCTGCGGCTTCCGCGGCTCCGGTACCGACCTGACGGAAAAGAAGCGCAGCCAGGAAGACGCGACCCGGCTGGCGCAGTACGATTCGCTCACCGGCCTCGCCAACCGTCTGCAGATGTCGCAGACGCTGGAGAAGATTCTCAGCAGCCCCCATGAGCGTGAGCGCGAGTGCAGTGTGTTCCTGCTGGACCTCGACCGGTTCAAGAATGTCAATGACACCCTCGGCCATCCCGCAGGAGACGCGCTGTTGGTGCAGGTGTCGCAACGGCTGGAGCGCACTGTCGGTCAGATGGGGCGCTGCGGTCGGCTTGGTGGAGATGAATTCCAAGTGATCGTGCCCGGGCGCACCCCGTCCGACCGACTGGTCAACCTCGCCGACAGCATCATCCATGCCCTGTCGCAGCCTTACTCGGTGGAGGGGCACCGCGTCGTGATCGGCGCCTCTGTCGGCATAGCGATGGCACCCGCCAACGGCGTGACCAGCGAATCGGTGATCCGCAACGCCGACCTGGCTCTCTACGCAGCGAAAGATGGTGGGCGAGGTCGGCACCACTTCTACTCCAGCGACCTGCACTCGCGAGCCGAGGAGCGCAATCGGCTCGAACAGGATTTGCGCGATGCTATCGCGAGCGGCGGTCTCGAGCTTTTCTACCAGCCGGTAGTCGATGCTCGGAGTGAGCAAATTACCGGTTTCGAGGCGTTGCTCCGCTGGCAACATCCTGTGCACGGTTGGCTGTCACCAGCGAAGTTCATTCCGGTGGCCGAGGACAGTGGTCTGATCACGGCGATTGGCGACTGGGCCCTGCGCACTGCCTGTCACGATCTCGCCGCTTGGCCCTCCACCGTGCGCTGCGCGGTCAACGTTTCGCCGCTTCAGTTCGCAAATCCACAATTCGCGGCGGTGGTTGCGCAGTCATTGGCGCAATCCGGTGTGGACCCGTCCAGACTGGAGCTCGAGATTACCGAAAACGTCTTCCTCAACGATGACGCGGGCACCGACGCGATGTTCGCAGCCCTGAAGCGCATCGGCGTGCGTCTCGCGCTCGACGATTTCGGGACCGGCTATTCTTCGCTCGGCTATCTCAAGCGGGCGCCGTTCGACAAGATAAAGATCGACCAGAGTTTCGTGCGTGGGGCGACGCAGCCGGGTAGCCGTAATGGGGCCATCATCGCCTCCATCACCAGCCTCGCGCATGCGCTGGACATGGATATTACGGCTGAAGGCTGCGAAACGCTCGACGAGCTCGAGTTGGTACGACGGTACGGGTGCACCCACATCCAGGGGTTCGTGTATTCTGGGCCACTCAGCTCGAAGGCGGCTGGCGAGCTTCTTTCGGGAGGCTTGCAAATCGCCGCTACCGGCCCGCGTTCGGCGAGACCGAAACGCTTTACCATTCTGCGCCGCGTTGCACTCGAGCACGATGGTCACTTCTATAGCGCCACCATCCGAAATCTGTCCGCCAAGGGAGCGCTTGTCGAAGGGCTGTGGAACGTCCCGCCAGGCACGACGTTCCGCATCGCGCTGTCCGAAAGTTCTGTCGTTGAAGCGACCAGCCGCTGGGGCGAGCAAAATCGCGTCGGGATTGAATTTGCCCAGCCGCTAGACACCGAGGATGACGGTTCGATCTCGCTTCTAGCGCGCGAACGACTCTCGTTTGCGGGCGGCCCTGACCAGGCGCAAGCGAAGGGTTAGCGGACTGTAAAGAGTTCGGGCCTAAACATCGCCATCTTTATCACGGTGATCGCGAGACGGATCGAGTACTCGTCGGGAGTTCAATGGCTATGGCCCTCAAAGGCTTGTTCTCGCGGAAGGGCGATGTCGGCCATGATGCCGAGCGCAAGCACGTAGCGTTCGGCGACGAGAAGCTCCGGCTGATCGGTCAAGACGATTCCGCAGGAAGGCTCGCCTTGCTCAACTCCTTCGAGAGTTCCGGGTTGGGTTGGTTGTGGGCAACCGATGGGCAGGGCAGGCTGATTTATCTGTCGCAGACTGCCGTGGAGCAGCTCGCCAAGGAGCCGGTCGAAATAATGGGCCGAAAGTTGTCGAGCCTGTTCAGTACGGATACCGGTGAGGGTGCGGAAGAAAAGCCGCGTCCACTCGGCTTCCTTCTCAGCGCGCGCAACTCCTTTGCCGATCTTCCAGTTCGGGTATCGCTCGACGGCCGCGAAGCGTGGTGGTCGATCTCGGGAAAGCCGCAACTGGATGCGGCGGGCAATTTTCTCGGGTATCGTGGGTCGGCCAAGGACATAAGTGCCGAGTACGAGCGGCAGCGTGACGCTGCCCGAATGGTGCAGTTTGACTCGCTGACCGGGCTTGCCAATCGTCACTGGATGACGAAGCGGCTGAGCACGGTTCTGACCGCGTACAAGGCCGCACAGCGCAGCTGCGCGCTGATGATGCTCGATCTGGACCGGTTCAAGCTCGTCAACGATACGCTGGGCCATCCCGCGGGTGACGAACTGCTTAAACAAGTCGCGCAGCGGCTGACGACCATAGTCGGCAAACAAGGTGAAATCGGCCGAATGGGCGGTGACGAGTTCAAAATCATCATCCCGGACATCGATGATCGAGGGAAGCTGGGCGAACTGGCGGCGCGGCTCATCCAGATGATCTCGCAACCCTACTCGATCAATGGCAGCCGCGCGATCATCGGCGCTTCCATAGGCATTGCAATTGCTCCGTACGACGGTCTCGAGCCCGACGAACTGGTTGGTTCGACTGACTTGGCTCTCTATGCCGCCAAAGGCGGCGGTAGAGGGCAGTATCGCTTCTATTCAAGCGAACTGAAGGAAGGCGCGAAGCTGCGGCGGCAGATCGAAGAAGATTTACGTGATGCGCTGGTGAACGAGCAACTCGAGCTACACTACCAACCCATCGTACGCACGTCCGACCATCATGTTGCGTGCTTCGAAGCGCTTGTCCGCTGGAACCATCCCGAGCGGGGCTGGATCAATCCCGCGATGTTCATTGACGTCGCGGAAGAAACCAATCTCATCGGTGCATTGGGCGAATGGGTCCTGCTCAAGGCGTGCTCCGATGCGCAGCAATGGCCTGGCGATCTCAAGGTCGCCATCAACGTCTCGGCGATCCAGTTCGGCCAACCAGATTTCCACACCATTGTCCGGCGTGTCCTGGAACGATCGTCGCTCGAGCCGCGGCGGCTTGAGCTGGAGATCACAGAAAGCGTATTCATGATCGATCCGGAGGCGACGCACACCATGTTTGCCGCGCTGAAGAAGATCGGCGTGCGACTGGCGCTCGATGACTTCGGTACCGGGTACTCATCGTTGGGGTACTTGCGGAAGGCGCCGTTCGACAAGATCAAGATCGATCAGAGTTTCGTTCGTGGGGCGACTGAGGACGACAACAACAACTCGGCCATCATCTCGGCTATCGTGAGCCTGGCACGAGCGCTGAAGGTGGACGCCGTAGCCGAGGGCGTCGAAGCTCACGACGAGCTGGGCCTCGTGACCGAAATTGGCGCGAGCCATATTCAGGGGCACATATTTTCCGCTGCACTTCCGCACGAAGAGGTGCTGGAGCGACTGGCGCAAGGGCGACTCAAATTCACGCCCTCCGGCCCCGCAAAGCACCGTCCCGACCGGAAGACGGTTTTCCGCCGCGTTGGCGTCATCCACGAAGATCACCGCTACGAAGCAGTCATGCGCAACTTGTCCGAGTCAGGTGCGCGGGTCGAAGGCATTCTTGGCGTACCGGTGGGAACGAAGCTTGTGCTCGATCTGGGCGACGGCCAGCTCGTGGTATCAAATGTCCTGCGATCGGAGGGGCATTCGCTTGGTATGAAGTTCGAGACCAAGCTGATCGACGATGGCAACGATGGGTTGTGCACGCGCCATAGGGTTTCGCCCTACGCGCTCGCTGCTGCCGGAATGCCGCTCGCAGCGCTTCCGCCGGGACATTATCCGTTGGTGCAGGGCATGGGCAGTGAGCGGGAGTCCAAATCGCGCCCGACGTTCATGCAAGTCGACCTCGCACACGCCGCCTCTCGCACGGCCTGAACGTCCTGCAATAGTCACTGCTGACAGGTGCCGCTGGTCCCGCTAAGGGCGCGGCGATGACCGACCTTTCGCTGATCCGCAATTTCTCCATCATTGCCCACATCGATCATGGCAAGTCGACCTTGGCTGACCGGCTGATCCAGGAGACGGGGGGGCTGACGGCGCGGGAGATGTCGGAGCAGGTGCTCGACAACATGGATATCGAGCGCGAGCGTGGGATCACCATCAAGGCGCAGACCGTGCGGCTGAACTACACCGCGCAGGACGGCAGGACCTACGAGCTCAACCTCATGGACACGCCCGGCCACGTCGACTTCGCGTATGAAGTAAGCAGGTCGCTCGCCGCGTGCGAGGGGGCGCTGCTGGTGGTCGACGCCGCGCAGGGGGTCGAGGCGCAGACGCTCGCCAACGTCTACCAGTCGATCGAGCACGACCACGAGATCGTCCCCGTCATCAACAAGATCGACCTCCCCGCCGCCGAGCCCGAAAAAGTCCGCGCCGAGATCGAGGACATCATCGGCATCGACGCGAGCGACGCGGTGCTCACATCCGCCAAGTCCGGCATCGGCATCGCCGACGTGCTCGAGGCGGTTGTCAGGAAAATCCCGCCCCCGCAGGGCGACCGCACCGCGCCGCTCAAGGCCAGCCTCGTCGATTCGTGGTACGACCCCTACCTCGGCGTCGTCATCCTGGTGCGCGTGATCGACGGCGTCATCAGGAAGGGCCTGAACGTCAAGTTCATGCAGGGCGGCACCGACCACCTTGTGGACCGCGTCGGCTGCTTCACCCCCAAGCGTACCGACCTGCCCGAACTCGGCCCGGGCGAGATCGGCTTCATCACCGCGCAGATCAAGGAGGTCGAGCAGGCCCGCGTGGGCGACACCATCACCACGGTCAGGCAGGGCGCGACCGAGGCGCTGCCCGGCTACAAGGAAGTCCAGCCGGTGGTGTTCTGCGGCCTGTTCCCGGTCGACGCGGCGGATTTCGAGAAGCTGCGCGAGAGCATCGGCAAGCTGCGGCTGAACGACGCCAGCTTCAGCTACGAGATGGAAAGCTCGGCCGCGCTCGGCTTCGGCTTCCGCGCCGGCTTCCTCGGCCTGCTGCACCTGGAAATCATCCAGGAACGCCTCAGCCGCGAATACGATCTCGACCTCATCACCACCGCGCCCTCCGTCGAATACCGCCTCCAGCTCTCCAAGAGCCGGACCGACGACGCGCGCGAGATGATGCTCCACAACCCCGCCGACTGGCCCGACCAGAACCGCATCGACAGCGTCGAGGAACCGTGGATCAAGGCGACGATCTACACCCCCGACGAATACCTCGGCTCTATCCTCAAGCTGTGCCAGGACCGGCGCGGCATCCAGACCGGGCTCACCTACGTGGGCGGCCGCGCGCAGGTGAGTTACGAGCTGCCGCTGAACGAGGTGGTGTTCGACTTCTACGACCGGCTGAAGTCGATCAGCCGCGGCTATGCCAGCTTCGACTACGAGCCGATCGGCCTGCGCGAGGGCGACCTCGTCAAGATGAGCATCCTGGTCAACAACGAGCCGGTCGACGCGCTGAGCATGATCGTCCACCGCGCCAACGCGGAATCGCGCGGCCGCGGCATGTGCGAGCGGCTGAAGGACCTGATCCCGCGCCACCTGTTCAAGGTGCCGATCCAGGCCGCGATCGGCGGCAAGGTGATCGCCCGCGAAACCATCGCCGCGCTGCGCAAGGACGTGACCGCCAAGTGCTACGGCGGCGACATCACGCGCAAGAAGAAGCTGCTGGAGAAGCAGAAGAAGGGGAAGGCGCGGATGCGGGAATATGGAAATGTGAGCATTCCGCAGGAGGCGTTCATTGCCGCGCTGCGGATGGGCGAAGAGTGACGCCATTCTAAGGATGTGGGAGCGCCTAGAAGCGTAGCTGCCGAAGGCCTACGCGGGGGGGAATGTGAGCATCCCGCAGGAGGCGCTTATCGCGGCGCTTAGGAAGGGGGAGGATTGTTCTCCAGCGCTCGACGCTCATTGAGCGCTTTAGTGCAACCCCGACACTGACCGCAGGCATAATTACCTGTGTGGCAAGAGAAAGCCCAGCTCAGGACATTCGGATTTATGGCCGATGTTCTAATTAGCTCGGCGGTACTAAGTCCGATCGCTGGGGCGACCAGCCTGACACGTCCTTGAACCGCTAACAGCCCACTCAGTGCGTCAATAAATTGCGCTGAACCATCGGGATGTATGACGTCAGTGCGGACGGTACCTATCAATATGTCTAGGGAGTTCGCTTCTGCATAAGTCATGGCCGCGATTGTGACTAAGAACTGGTTCCTATAGGGCCAAAATTCGCTCTCTGCGCGGATCGAAGGGCGGCCAGCTAGGTCACCCGAACCCAACGCTTGAACGTCTACAGTTCTGCTGTCCAGGGGGAGACTGAGTTCTTTGGCGATTTGAATAGCCGCCCGGTTTTCGCCTTCGGATGATCCTTGCCCATAATCGATGAAGAGCAGCCTGTCTGGTCGGAGCCAATGCGCTATCGCAGAAGAGTCCATGCCCCCGGAGAACAATAGCGCCCTCATTCCATGCTGGCCCATGCAACCCTATAAAGGGCGGTCGCCAAATCATTAACGACCTCGCACCCTGTTCCCAGTATCATTGTCAAGTCTTGTGGACCCGAATTCTCGCAGTAGGCGATTACCTTTTTTCCTTGGCAAATCGCGTAGCCAAGCTCGAAGATAGTCCCTGGATCACGGTCCGAAAGTAAAGCGAAGACGACTGCGCAATCCTCAAGACCTCTAAGGTCAGCTTCGGCGATTGCTGCACCTGTTCCCACACCTATTTCGTGATAGGGTGAGAACACGTCGATTCCCAAAGAGCGGAGGGCGCCGTAAACTTCTTCCACGAGCCAAAGATGCTCAGTCGAAAAGAAAGAGCCGGCCAGATACACTTTCCGTGGCTCGTGGCGAGGCGTCCACCCCTCCCTGTCAGATAACTCCGCTGGCATCTGCCTGGATCGAGTTTCGACATAGTATGAAACGTATCTAGACGCCTGATCCGCCGCATCCACTGCCGATAAACCTTTATTGATCCAATTGTATGAAAACATCGCTGTGAAGATATCACCCGAACCAATCTTATACACCGAGCTAGATTTATATATGGGAATCTGGCCTGCCAAGTCTCCGCATTCAAAGACAAATGCACCATGAGGTCCGCACTTCACCACCACCACAGCAGGCTGATCTTCTAAGTTCGCAACCTGCTGGGCCATCACTGAGCCGGGCGAAAGGGCATTGAGTTCAGACTTGTTCAGGACGACAGCCAATCGCCTGGCGTTCGAGCCGTTTTGCCTGAAAGGTCGAGGATTTTTGCCTGATTGTGGATCGTACACTGCGGTTTCAGCGCGCACGATTATCTCCCCCTCCACACAGCCAAAACGGATGAGGTTTTCGGCTGTAACTTCTATAGGCTCTGCCGAAGGTATTGGCACTGGAGCAAAGCGCGGGGGCGATAGCGGAAAGTGGTAATGGAATTCGACCACGTCTGAAGATGGGTAGACATGCGCTTCGATCCCGAACGCTTCCATGTTTGCAACAGCGTCACCCTTGAAGGCGTCCGGAAAGAAGGTGTGCAGACTAACTCGTGCAAGCCCAGAAAGGGCGACCGCCGCACGACCGCCGGATCCAAATAGTTCTGTTGAATTCGGCGCCAGGCAGCGCTCATAATATAGGCCACCCGCAATCGCTAAGTTCATTGGTTTCTCAAGCGACCGTCAACACGGCCATTAGCAATTGCAGAAACGACAAATACGTAGTCATGCCCTGCATTTATGCAGTCAATCAAGGTTCGAAGGTTTGGTATCCCCGCCAGCGTTCCGGCAACTGCGTTGGCCGGCCCCAGCACCTGTACAACAAACGCACCGCCTTGCTGGCCCAACATGACAGGCAGGATGTTTCCCGTTTGAATTTGGGAAACGACATTCGGGCGTGGGGCGGACAGTGAAGTATTGAGCGCTATTATACAAGTATTGCCTCCTCCCCCGCCTCCTCCACCAGAACCTCCCCCAGACCCGCCACCACCAGCTGGATTATACCCACCCCCGGTATAACCACCACCTCCGCCGCCGCCCGAACCGCCCATTACAGACCTCCTGATGTTTAATGCCACAGCCTAGCGTTGGAATGACTGGACGTCTAATGATGTCTTGCTGAACGCATATCTGTCCACATTACCGCGTCTAAAATGGATGGTTTGATCGCTAATTTGTCCGCAAGCTCGAGAAAGCGTTGTTGGAGTGGCTCATAGTCTTGTGGTAACTTTGGGTTGCTTGGAAATACACCGAGCTTAATGCACGCCCTGATGACGTGAATATCGAGTATCGCCACCGAGTCACTCCCATAGTGATTTCGGAGGATCCAGGCCGCAGTTTTCGGTCCGATGCCGGGAAGCCCTCGGAGAATGAGTGCCGCTTCTTCTTCCGGGAGTGCCTTATAATCCACTGCTGACAGTCGCTTTCGCATCGCTGCGAGACGCGCGGCGCGTTGGTTTGGAAATCGGTACCTTCGTGACTTACCGAAGACTGAGAGAGGGACACAAAGTAGAGATCTAATTTGATCCTCTGTCGTAAAACTTTCTAAATCAAATACACCGGCGTCGGCGAGCCGCTCGTAAGCGGCGATATTCAACTCCATGGTGATGCCAAATCCACCTAGCATGCAAAAACCCACTTCTTCGACTAAGCTGCCGCCAGGTCGACAAAAGCCATGCAGTGGGTTTGTGTCGGTCTCGCATCGAAGCGCCCAATACGCCGGTGTATCAAGCGCGTCGCCTCTACCCCATGGCACGCCGGGGAGCACTTCGATGTCGGGCCCTGGTAAAGTCACTACGCGAGCTTCATCACCATAGCCTATCCAGTATTGCTGCATATCTTGCCTCCCGTTCCCGAGGCGGTGAATCATGCAAATCATGCTGTGTCGAGGACGTAATTAAGCTACCTGCTTTTGAATCCTTTTTGTTCCGATTTTGATCCTCACTTTGGTTCGTCATATCGGAATATGGTCGGCATAACAGGCCTGCTCATTGGCCGACCTCTGCACTAGGCGGATAGGCTACAAACTAGTCGCCGGGGTTAGTCGCGTAGGCGCTAGGCGCCGCCCTCCGGGTCGCCTAATTCCCACCATCGATCCTCGTCCTCGTCGAACTCCGGCTCGTGGTCCTCCGCGTCGTCCAGTGGCTCGATATCCTCGAGCGGGCCGATAGGTTTGAAGTCGCCGCTCTGGTTCGCGATGAAGGCCACGTCGCGCACGTGTTCGGGCGGGCCGTCCAGTTCGGCACGGTGGCGGGCGGCGATTTCGGCGAGCTGGGCCTGCATCGCTGCGATCTCGGGCAGGGTCAGCGCCGCCGGGTCGAAGGCGGCGACGATCGCCGCGTTGCGGTCGTCGCGGCGCGCGCGGCTGACGGCAGGGCCGGTGATGGTTTCGGTTACGCGGGTGGGATTTTGCTGTCCTATCGCTGCGCTACTTGAGGACGCGCGCTCCCCGCCATCGCTCACCCCGCTGCCGCCGTGGAGGCGGCTCGCATTGGGGTCGAAGTAGGTCGCGGCCATGCGGCGGCCGTATTCGTCCTTCGCGTTCATCCGCAGCGCGAACATCAGCAGGCGGTCGTTCTTGACCCGCTTGAAGCCCTTCAGCTTGCCGCCGAGGAACACCGGCACGAGCTGGCCCTCGAGCGCGCGCTCGTAGAGCTCGTCCTTCAGCAGCTGCACGCCGAGGTCGAGCGCGGCCTCCCACGCGCGGCGGAAGCTCTCCGAGCCTGGCTGGCGGCGCAGCCAGTAGGCGCCTTCCTTGCTCATGTTCACGTGCCGCGCCGCGCGGGCGACGCAGCCGGTATCCGCCAGCGCGCCGATGAACGCCTTCTGCCGCGCGGGCGTCCACCCGTCGTGGCGGAACTTGCGCGGCACGGGCTCGAACGCGGGGAGGGCGGGGAGCTCGGGCGCGGGCGGCGGCGCGCCCTTGGGGCCGTTGCGCGAGCCATGCGCGGCGGGGGGCTTTTTGGGTGTGGTCTGGTCCATCGCGAGTGTGGAGCACAAGCGGGGGGCTGTAGGAAAATGGAAAGTGCGCGCGGTCATTGGGAATTCATGCGCGGTGCGCTAGGCTGCGCCGCATGAGGCATGTGGCGATCCTGGCCGTTCTGGCGGCGCTGGCGGTTCCCGCCCCCGCTCTGGCGGACGGCGACGACGACCGGCGCGCGGCGAAGTCCGCCGTCTCGCGCGAGCAGGCGGTGCGGATCGCCCGCGGCTATGGCATGGTCCGCGTCACCGATATCGAGCAGGACGACGGCGGCTGGGAAGTCGAGGGCCGCGACCACCGCGGGCGCGAGCTCGAGGTCAAGATCGACCGGCGGGGGCGGGTGACGAGTGTCGAGCGCGACGACGGGTGATCAGGTGAGCGCGAGGCCGGTCCACTTCCACCACAGGTAGTAGGTCGCCAGGGTCAGCGCGAACGCCGGGAGCGCGAGCACGAGGCTGAGCCGCGCGAGGTCGCCCGGGGCGAAGCCGCCGCTGCCGCTGTCGTCGTCCTGGAACACCATCAGCGCCTTGGAACACACCGGCAGCGTGATGCAGTAGTTCGTCCCCAGCGCGACGAGGAACATGACCGCGACCGGGTCCACCCCCGCGGTCTGCGCGAACAGCAGCATCGGCGGCCCGAGCGCGGCGGCGCGGGCGACGTGGCTGGTGACGACGAGGTGCGAGGCCATCGCGATGGCCGTCACCGCGGCGACCACCGCCCACTCCGCCAGCGGCACGCCGCCAGCCGCATCGAGGCCGGCGAGGTCGAACGCGCCCGCCATGACCCAGCCCGCCGCCTGCGTGTCGATCAGCGTCCGCCCGAGCAGCATCGCCGCGCCGACGAACAGGATGAGCTGCCAGTTGATCGCCTTCGCCGCCTGCTTGAACGGCACCACGCCGAGGCGCGGCGCGGTCAGCGCGAGCATTGCCACGATCGCGACCGTGGCGATGGCGAGGCCGTGCCAGGCCGAGGCCAGCCACAGCGCCAGCGTCAGCGCGACAATGGCGATCGTGCGCAGCTCGGCGGCGGAGAACGGGGCACGCGTGCTGTTGTCGCGCGGGGCGAGGGCGCGGGTACGGACCTCCGTCGGGACGAACATCCGCAGGATCGCGAAGCACGCCAGCGCCGACAGCGCGACCGCGAACGGCACGCCCCACAGCGCGAACAGCCCGAAGCCGAACCGCTCGCCCAGCCGCTGGACCAGCAGCTCCTCGAGCACCAGATGCGACCCCGCCCCGGTCAGCGCCGCGCTGGTCGCGAGCAGGATCACCACCGGGATGAGCAGCGCATAGGCGCGGCGCAGCGCCACCTCGCCCGCGGGCACGATGCGCATCAGCGGCAGCATCGTCGCAGCCCTGCCCGAGGTCGAGGGGATGAGGAAGGTCAGCGGCACCAGCAGCGCGGTCGTCCACCAGAACAGCCGCCGCACGCTGCGCGCGCGACGCGCGACGAAGGCGGCGAGCCGCGCGGCGAGCCCTGTCGCCTCGATCGCATGGCCGATCACGAAGGCGCCGATCATCAGCCAGATGACGTCGTGCCCGAGCATGGTGAAGACGAGCGCCTCGGTCGTCGCCCCGGTCGCCGCTAGCACCAGTACCGCGACGAGCGCGGTCCAGGCGGGATTGAGCTTTGTGAATGCCCACACCGCCGCGGTCACGACGAACACCATCAGCGCGATCCGCGCCGGAACGAACAGCCCCTCCGCCTGCCAGATCGCGCCGCACAGCAGTGCTACCGCAACGGCTGCCAGCAGAGGCCGCGCCGCTGCGATCATTGGGCGCAGCGTGCCCCGATCGCCACGGCGCGCATGACGTTCTCGGCCGCTACGGCGAGCGTTTCCTCCGCCTCGGCCATCGCGCTCATCAGCGTGGACGGGCGCACGGTGGTGGAGAAATAGGCATCGATCCCGTGATCGTAGACCACGCGCGCGCTCGCATCGACCTGCCCGGCCAGCGCAATCACCGGCAATCCGCGCAGCTTGGCCCGTCGTGCGACCTCGACCGGGATCTTGCCCTGCGGCGTCTGGAGATCGATTCCGCCCTCGGCCGTGAGCACGAGCTCGGCCCAGTCGAGCTGCGTATCGAGATCGAAAAACGGCAGCACCACGTCATACCGCGAGTGAAGCCGTGCGCCGAGCAGCGCCGCGAGGCCCGCGCCAAGCCCGCCCGAGGCGCCACCGCCGGGCATGTCGGCGACCCCAAGCCCGGTGTCGCGTGCGATCACCGCGGCATAGTTCTCGAGCGCCTGTTCCATCAGCAGCACGGTGGCGCTGTCGGCGCCCTTCTGCGGGCCGAACACGCGCGCGACTCCGCGCGGCCCGCACAGGCGGTTGGTGATGTTGAGCGCCGCATCGATCGCTACCTCGCCGAGACGCGGATCGCGCGCGGCGCAGTCGATCCGCGCCAGTCGCAGCAGGCCACTTGCGCCGGGCTCGACCTCCTCGCCGTGTTCGTCGAGCAGGCGGCAACCGAGCGCCTGCGCCATGCCGGCGCCGCCGTCGTTCGTGCCCGAATCGCCGCAGCCCACGATGATCTTTCGCGCGCCGCGGTCGAGCGCGGCGTGGATCAGCTCGCCGACGCCGCGCGTCGTCGTCAGCATCGGATCGCGCCGGTCGGGCGGAACCAGCCGGAGCCCGGCGGCTTGGGCCAGCTCGACCACGAACGTCGGCTCGGCGCGTCCGCCAAGCTCGCCCAGTACCGCCTCGACCTGCTGGCCGACGGGCCCGGTTACCACCATGCGGTGGTTCGTTCCGTCGGTCGCGGCGACCAGAGCCTCGGCAAATCCTTCGCCGCCATCGACCAGCGGGAGCTGGCGGATTTCATGGGTGGGCGAGGCGGCCTCGACCCCGCACGCAATGGCCACCGCGACCCGGTCGGCCTCGAGGCATTCCTTGTAGCCCGAGGGCGCAATCAGGATTTTCATGCCAAACTCCCCGAAACCGGTTCGTTCCTTGCGGATTGTTATATTTGCGCGCGATGAACCCGAACCGTGCAACGGTCGTTTGGTTGAAACGGTCCCGTGGTTGCCGGGTTCGCACCTGCGACGCCAGATCAGGAGCTTGATGCCAGTGCGGATGATGGACTTCTCGACTTGGCAGGGAATCCTGACCACGCTGGCGGGACTCGCGATGATCACGCTTATCGGGGTCGGCATCCGGCTGGTGGTGATGATGACCGTGCAGGAGCGCCGCCAGCGCGCCAACCGGCAGATCAACGAGCGGCTGAAGACACTGATGGCCGCCTACAAGACGCTCGGCGGGTCGTTCACCGGTGACCTGTCGGTGGATCCGACCCATTTGCGCGAACTGCGGCGGCGCGCGCGCGAAGGCGGCGAAGCTGCGGGAGAAGAGGCGGGTCCAGCCCCGCTCGACCTTTCGGACGAGGCGCTGGGCGGCTCCGACCGGGCGCGGCGAATTCGCGATGCGGTCGAGGCGGCACTGTCCGACGTACTGCTGCTCGGCACGGAGGAACATGTGCGGCTGGCGGGCGAAGCGCTGCGCGAACTCGTCGCGGGGCGGCGGGTGCACACCCACGCGCTGGTCGTATCGTTGCGCGATTTCGTGCGCGAAGCGCTCGATCTCGATGCGATTCCCGCCGAAGTTGCCGCGAACCTGCCAGCGCAGGGTCCGACCCGACCGGGTGGCGGCAGCGGAGGAGGGCGCGGCCAGGGGCGCGGCGAGGGCGGTGGCCAGGGTCGGGGCGGCGGTGGTGGCGGTGCCGGTGGCGGTATGGGCGGCGGCATGATGGTCGGCGGCGGGCTGGGTGCGGGGACGGCCAGGGACGGCGACTGAACGGCGGGGATTGCCGCCCGCCTTTCACTTTGCGTTCAGCGGGGCCGGGGTTATAGCGCGCGGTCATGACCACTGTCCCGCGCGCGCGCTTCAAGCCCCTCCTCGCCATCTCCGCCGTTGCAGCGGCTCTCGTCGTGACCGGTTGCGCCGGGCGCGGTGGCGGCCCCGAGGATACCGCTTACGTCGCGCGCGACGTCGAGACGCTCTATTCGGAGGCGAAGAGCCGCCTCGATCGGGGCAACGCGACGCTTGCGGCGGCTCTGTTCGACGAGGTCGAGCGTCAGCATCCCTATTCGCCCTGGGCCCGCCGCGCACAGCTGATGAGCGCGTTCAGCTACTACACTGCGAAGGACTACAACAAGGCGATCGCGAGCGCGCAGCGGTTCCTGTCGATCCACCCGGGCAACAAGGACGCGCCTTATGCCTATTACTTGATCGCGCTGAGCTATTACGAGCAGATCAGCGACGTGCAGCGCGACCAGGCGATCACGCTGCAGTCGCGCACCGCACTGACCGAAGTGGTGCGCCGTTTCCCGCAGAGCGAATATGCGGGCGACGCGCGGCTCAAGCTCGACCTGGTCAACGATCACCTCGCGGGCAAGGAAATGGAAATCGGCCGCTACTATTCGCGTGCGGGCATGTGGCTGGCGGCTCAGTTGCGGTTCCAGACCGTGGTCGAGGACTACCAGACCACCAGCCATACTGCGGAAGCGCTCTATCGCCTGACCGAATCGAGCCTCTCGCTCGGCATTCCCGAGGAAGCGGTCAAGTACACCGCAGTGCTCGGCGCGAACTATCCCGGCAGCGAATGGTACGACAAGGCCTATGAGCTGGTGCAGCGCCACGCGCAGGGCGTGACCGCGACCTAAGGCCTCTCCGGACATGGCGCAGTGCCGCGACTTCTCGCGTGTTGAGAGCATTCGAGGACTCGCTGACTCTGCGCGCTGGCTGCGCTAGGGACGAGGCGATGCTGACGCGCCTCTCCATCCGCAACGTCGTCCTGATCGAGGCGCTCGACCTCGATTTCGGGCGCGGTCTCGGCGTGCTGACCGGCGAAACCGGAGCGGGCAAGTCGATCCTGCTTGATGCCCTGGGGCTGGTGCTGGGCGACCGGGCCGACAGCGGGCTGGTGCGCGCGGGCGAGGATACAGCCAGCGTCACCGCGAGCTTCGAGTTTCCCGTGCTGCCCGCGCCGGTCGCCGAGGCGCTGGACGAGGCGGGTATCGAGATCGAGCCGGGCGAGCCGCTGCTGATCCGGCGACAGGTCAAGGCGGATGGCGGTTCCAAGGCGTTCGTCAACGACCAGCCCGCCAGCGTCGCGCTGCTGCGTGCGATCGCACCGGCGCTGGTGGAGCTGCACGGCCAGCACGACGATCGCGGCCTGGTCAATCCGCGCGGACATAAACTGCTGCTCGACCGGTTTGCCGGAGCCGATACGGCAGGAGTCGCCGCGGCCTGGGAACGCTGGCGCGCGGCGGAAGACCGTCTCGCTGCGGCGCGTGACGTGATCGAGCAGGCCCGCGCCGACCAGGACCTGCTGATCGCGCACCTCGCCGAACTCACGGCGCTCGAACCGCAGGCAGGCGAGGAAGCGCGCCTCGCCGAAACCCGCAGCGCGATGCAGAAGGGCGAGCGGCTGTCGGGCGACCTCGCCGAGCTGCGTCACTTGTGGGAAGGCTCGGAGGCGCCGCTGCCCGCCTTGCGGATCGCCGCGCGACGGCTCGACCGGATCGCCTCCGAGCATACATTGCTGGCCGAGGCGCTCGCCGCGCTCGACCGCGCGGTGATCGAGATGGGTGAGGCGGAGGACAAGCTCGCTGCCGCCGCCGAGGCGCTGGTCCACGATCCGGCCGCGCTGGAAGCCGCTGAGACGCGCCTGTTCGATCTGCGCGCGATCGCCCGCAAGCACCGCTGCGAGGTTGACGAACTGCCCGGCAAGATGCGCGAATTCCGCGCCGCGCTCGACCATATCGAAGGAGGCGAGGCGGAACTTGACGCGCTCGAGGCGGCGGCGAAGGATGCGGGCGAGCGCTATCGCGAGCGCGCACGGGCGCTGCATGAGGTGCGGCTGGAGGCGGCGAAGCGGCTCGACAAGGCGGTCGCGGTCGAACTCGCGCCGCTGAAGCTCGATGCCGCGCGGTTTCTCACCGCCGTCGGAGCGCTGCCCGAAGAGCGCTGGGGCCCGGCCGGGATGGACTCGGTCGAGTTCCTGATCGCGACCAACCCGGGTGCCGACTTCGCGCCGTTGAACAAGATCGCCAGCGGCGGCGAGTTGTCGCGCTTCATCCTCGCACTGAAGGTCGCGCTGGCCGAGCAGGGCGGGGCGGCGACGGTGATCTTCGACGAGATCGACCGCGGCGTCGGCGGCGCGGTGGCTAGCGCGATCGGCGAGCGGCTGGCGCGGTTGGCTGATGGCGGGCAACTGCTTGCCGTCACCCACTCGCCCCAGGTCGCCGCGCGCGGGCGGACGCACTACCTCATCGCCAAGTCGAGCGAAGGCACCGTCACCCGAACTTCGGTCGCGCTACTCGATGCCGCCGGACGGCAGGAGGAGATTGCGCGAATGCTCAGCGGCGCGGAAGTCACGCCCGAGGCGCGCGCGCAGGCGGATCGGTTGCTGGAGGGGGTATGAGACATGTCGCGCTCGGGATCGCATTGTTGATGGCGGCGGGTTGCACCCAGGCCGAGGAATCCGCTGCACCGGTGGCGGCTTCAGGCGACATGTTCGGCACCGACACCAACCTCGCGCCAAGCGCGCCGGATGCGGTTTTGCGCTATGCCGAGCATTCGCGCGGGTTCGCGGAGTTGCGCGTGCCGACAGGTGACGGCCCATTCCCGCTCGCGGTGATCTTCCACGGCGGGTGCTGGAAGACCGGCATCGCCAATCAGGCCTACATGGCGCCGCTCGCGACGCGGTGGCAGCAGCAGGGTATTGCAACGCTCAATGTCGACTATCGGGAGGTCGGCGACGGGGGCGGGTGGCCCGGCTCGTTCATGGACTGGGCGGCGGCGGCGGCGCTGATCGACGAGGTTGCAACCGCGCATCCGATCGACCGGACGCGGGTGACGCTGGTCGGGCATTCGGCGGGGGCGCTGCCGGCACAGTGGCTGGCGATGGCGCAGGACGCGAATGGCCCGCTCGGCGAGCGTGCTGCCACAGCGGTGCGCGCGGCGATCGTGCTCGACGGTCCGGCCGATGTCGGCGGCGAGCGGGCGGCGTTCGATGCGCTGTGCGAGTTTTCCTCTGTCGATCCGTTCATGGGCGGCCCGCCCGCAGAGCGCGCCGCGCGCTATGCCGCGATATCGCCAACGGTGAACGCGCCGAAGCTGGAGGAACTGCTGTTCGTCCAGGCCGTCCTTCCCGCCGCACCCGAGGCCGCCCAGGCAGCGATCCGCGCCGCCGGGACTCGCCTTGAGGTGCGCGAGAATGCGGGCGCGAGCCACTTCGAGATCCTCGCTCCCGGCACCGATATTTACGCCGCCAACGAACCGGCCATGTTGCGCGTGTTGCGCGGAGTCGCGCCGCAGTGACGGAGGCCGAGGCGGCGAACGAACTGATGCGGCTGGCGCGCGCGATCGCGCGGCACGACCGACTGTATCATGCCGACGACGCGCCCGAGATCACCGACCAGGAATACGACGCGCTGGTGCGGCGCAATGCGGAGCTGGAGGAGGCCTATCCGCACCTGATCCGTGACGACAGCCCGAGCCGCAAGGTGGGGCATGCAGTCGCGTCCTCGCCGCTTGCGAAGGTGCAACATTCGGTGCGCATGATGAGCCTCGACAACGCCTTCAGCGACGACGAGGTGGTCGAATTCGTTGCCAGGGTGCGGCGGTTCCTCAATCTGCCCGAAGACGCCGAACTGGCATTAACCGCCGAGGACAAGATCGACGGACTGTCGTGCTCGCTGCGCTACGAGGGTGGCAAGCTGGTCCGCGCCGCCACGCGCGGCGATGGGCAGGTCGGCGAGGACGTTACTGCAAACGTCGCGCATATCTCCGACGTGCCGCAAACGCTGCGCGGCAATGCGCCTGCCGTGTTCGAGGTGCGTGGTGAAGTCTACATGGAAAAGCAAGCGTTTGCCGCGCTCAATGCTGCGCAGCATGAGGCGGGCGGGAAGCTGTTCGCCAACCCCCGCAATGCTGCGGCCGGATCGCTGCGGCAAAAGGATGCCAGCGTCACCGCGCAGCGCCCGCTGCGGTTCTGGGCGCACGGATGGGGCGAGGCGGCCGAAGTGCCCGGCGCAACCCAAGTCCAGGTAGTGGAGCAGTTGCGCGAATGGGGCTTGCCGGTCTCGCCGCTGTTCAAGCACTGCGCGTCCATCAAGCAGATGCTCGCGCACTACACCGCGATCGGCGCGGCGCGGGCGGATTTGCCGTACGAGATCGATGGCGTCGTGTACAAGGTCGACCGGCTCGATTGGCAGGCGCGGCTGGGCTTCGTCGCCAAGGCCCCGCGCTGGGCGATCGCGCGCAAGTTTCCGGCAGAGCGCGCCGAGACCACACTTGAGGCGATCGATATCCAGGTCGGGCGTACCGGCAAGCTGACCCCCGTTGGCCGCCTTGCGCCGGTGCTGGTCGGCGGGGTGACGGTGACCAACGTGACGCTGCACAATCGCGACGAGATCGGTCGGCTTGGAGTGCGTCCGGGCGATCGGGTGGTGATCCAGCGCGCGGGCGACGTGATTCCGCAAATGGTCGATAACTTGACCCTCCAGGAACCGCGTGAACCCTATGTGTTCCCCGACCATTGCCCCGAGTGCGGCAGCGAGGCGGTGGCCGAGGAGGGCGAGGTCGACATTCGCTGCACCGGCGGCCTCGTCTGCCCGGCGCAGCGGACCGAGCGGCTCAAGCATTTCGTCAGCCGCGGCGCGCTCGACATCGAGGGGCTGGGCGAGAAAACGATCGACCAGTTCTTCGCCCTCGGCTGGCTCGAAAGCCCGGCCGATATCTTCCGCCTAAAGGACCGTCGTGCCGACATTCTTGCGCTCGAAGGCTGGCAGGACAAGTCTGTGGACAACCTGTTGGCGAGCATCGCGGCGAAGCGCGCGCCCGATGCGGCGCGACTGCTGTTCGGTCTCGGCATCCGGCACGTCGGCGCGGTGACTGCGCGGGATTTGATGAAGGGGCTCGGCGATATCCGCCGCCTGCCCGAGAAAGCCGCCGAGTTTGCAGCCTATCGCGCCGAACATCCGCGCGGGCCGGACGAGAGGGAAAGCCCCTACAACACGCGCATGGTCGAGGCGGTGAAGTCGGTGTTCGAGGTTCGCGCCGATGGCATTGGCACGGCAGTCGGACATGCGCTCGCCGACTTCTTCCACGAGGAGCATAACCGCGAAGTGTGGGATGACCTGCTGCGCGAAGTCGATCCGCCGCTCTATGTGGTGGAAACGAAAGCCAGCGCCGTTTCCGGCAAGACGGTCGTCTTCACCGGCAAGCTCGAAACGATGAGCCGCGACGAGGCGAAGGCACAGGCTGAGCGGCTGGGGGCCAAGGCGGCCGGATCGGTCAGCGCCAAAACCGATCTCGTTGTCGCAGGACCGGGGGCGGGCAGCAAACTCAAGCAGGCCGCCGCGCTCGGTATCGAGGTAATCGACGAGGCTGCCTGGGCGGGTATCGTCGCCGCGGCAGAGTAGACCTTCCGCGCGGAGGAACCTTGCGGTCCCTGACGGCTTGTGTCCGATAGGCGGCTTCGCGCCGCGCATACGGAAAATAAACCTTCAGGTCGCATAACCCGCCGCATGAGCCTGCAATTGTCCGCGCTGCTTTCGGTGCTCCTCAAGATCGGAGGTGTCGCGCTCGTCTTCAACGAGGTGCGCGGGCTGATCCTTGCTGGTCCGGTCATCTACGCGATGTACCAATCCGGGGGCTCGCTGATGGCGATCTGGGTCGGCATTTGTTCGCTTGGCGGAATCGCGCTCTCGGTGATCGTTCCACTGGTGCTGGCGCGCAAGCTCGAGCGGAAATTGCAGGCAGTCAAAGCCTGAAGCCATGCAGCTCGTCGGCGCGCTGCGTGCGCCGCTGTGCATACGGTAATACCCGTCCGCTGCTTCCAAGCTATCTTAAATCCCTTGGGCTAGCCATGAACCGCCAAGCTGGAGGTCGCATTGTCCAACCTGCAAATTCTGCGCGCTGAGCACTCCGACCTGATCCGGCTCGTTGCCCGGTTGCGAGCGACGATCGTCCGTGATGCTCCACCGCCTGTACAAGATATCTCCCCCTTGCTCAAAGAGTTGTCGGCGACGCTGATCGGCCACCTGCGGGACGAGGACCTGATGCTTTACCCCAGCCTGATCGGGAGCGACGATCCGATCGTCGCGAGCACCGCCCGTGCCTTCAACGAGCAAATGGGCGGTCTGGCCGCCGACTATCGCACCTATGCAGCAAGGTGGACGTCCGCCGCGATTGAGAGCGACTGGCGCGGATTCTGCGCCGACTCCACGGCGATCGTCGAGGCGCTGGTCCAACGTATCCTTCGCGAGAACCGCGAGCTTTACCCGCTGCTGGAACGCCACGACCGCGCAGCCTGACTAACGTGCCGGCGCGGGATCCTCGGCAACCCATTTCATCACCCCGCCTGCAAAGGGCGTCCACCACCCGGTCCTGATTCCCGCGGCGGCGAGCGTGTCGCTGGTCCACTGGTTGCAGGTATTGCCGAGGTGGTAAGTGCCGGGCGCGGTGTAGAACACGTCCCAGTTTTCGTATCCCTGGAAGACTTCCCGCTGTTCGCGCGGACGGACCTGTGCCTCGATCCGCTCCACCAGTCGGCGGTATTCCTCCGGACGCAGGCGCATCGCGCGGTGGTTCGGGCCGAGGGTGGGGCGGACGTAGTGCGCAGCATGGAGCAGGCCCTCGCTGCCGATCGCGGCGCGCACGGCGTCGGCGGGATTGAGGTCCGCCCAGGTCGGCGTTTCGAGGAACACCGCGCGCTCGCCCCAGCTGACCGAGACATGCGTGTAGGGCCGGTCGGGCGCTCGGAGATCGGTGGCAGGAAAGGCGCCGCGCCAGTCCTTGATCGGTGTGACCAGCGGCATCACGATCCCGGTGTGAATGCCGTTCGTCTCGATCATGATGTCGATGCCTTGTGCGGGCTCGCCCCAGTCGCCGTTGCGCGGGATCGACGAGCCGAGCCAGCCCGCCAGCATGAACAGACCGATTGCGAGCGCCAGCCACGCCAGCGCCGCGCGCGCCAGCCTCAGCGCGCGGGTCGCTTGCGGAGCCACAGGATCGACCAGTCGCCGTTGACCTTGCGTGCCGCCAGCCGGAATCCCGATCGGAGATAGGCGCGGCGCACGGCGGGTTCCTGCGTTTCGAGTAGGCCCGCCAGCAAGATGCTTCCGCCCGGAACGACGGCTCGGGCGAAATCGGTGGCCAGTTCGATCAGCGGGCCCGAGAGGATATTGGCGATCAGCAGGTCGTAGGGGCCGCGCGCTCGCAACAGCGGGTCGGCCATGCCGTCGGCGATGACCATCGTCATCTCTCCCGCGCCGCTGCCGATTGCGATGCCGTTAAGCGATGCATTGTCGGCCACGACCTGCGCGCAGACGGCATCGATGTCGCTGGCCGTGGCGAGTGCGCGCGGCCAGAGGTCGAGCGCGGCGAAGGCGAGCAGCCCGGTCCCCGTACCGATATCGGCGCAATTGCGCACCACCACCCCGCGCCGCTTCATCGCGGTGAGCATCGCTAGGCATCCGGCGGTGGTGGCGTGGTGGCCGGTGCCGAACGCCTGGCTGGCCGGGATCGCGAAGGAGCGAACGCCCGGGGCGCCGCTCGCGGCGAAATCGGGCGTGTGGACATGGAAGCGCCCTGCGCGGATCGGCTCGACCCCCTGCTGGCTGAGCGTCAGCCAGTCCTCCTCGGGCAGCTTCTCCGCTTCCAGCCGCGGCGCGCGGTCGGCGAACAGCGCTGCGATCATCGCGTTGTCCGTGCGGGTCGGCTTCCTCGGGAAATAGGCATCGAGCCGCCAGTCATCTGGTTGGTCGTCGGCCAGCTCGAACCCGGTCAGCACGACCGCGTGATCCCAGTCGGCGGCATCTTCCTGCGCCACCAGCGCGGCCTGGATGACCGGTTTGGGCGCGAAGGCCGTCAGTTTCCAGCTATTGGCCATTGGTCGCCTTCGCTTCGGCGGCGAGGCGGTCGTCGAGCCGTTTGCTGGCGCGCGCCGCATATTCGCCGCACGCCCCGGCATCGACCCATGACGCTTCGCCAACTGCCTTGCTTCGCATGTCGCTGGCGGATGGGTGAGGGGTCAGGAGGATGTCGCACTGCGTCGCGGCCAACCGGGCGATACCGGCCCTGAACATCGCCACGTATTCGGGATTATCGGTGAAACGATAATCCTCGGCGCTGACCGGGCTGAGGCTGTCGGCATAGACCACTGTACGGCAGTCCCCGTTCTCGCAGCTTTGCCAGCGCCAACTCATCGCCCCGATCGTGTGTCCCGACGTGGGGATGCCGGTCATGCCAAGCCCGGCGACTTCGAGCACCTCGCCATCGGCAACTGCGTAGATATCGCCTGTTACCGGTATCATCGGCTCGTGCAGCCCTGCCTGGGGATCACGCGGATCGTCGCGACCGGTGCGCAACACGTTCACCGCACCTTGCCCCGTATAGACCGTCGCGGCGCTCAGGCGCTGAACCCGCGCCAATCCGCCGACATGGTCGAAGTGCTCGTGGCTAACGAGCAGCGCATTGACCTCGCTCAGCGAGAAGCCGAGGCGCTCGACGTTCGCCTCGACCACCCGCGAGCCGGGCATCGTGCCCGTGTCGATCAGCACCAGCCCGTCCGGACCGACGATCAGCAGCGCGGTAATACCGCACGTTCCGACGTAATAAGTTTGCCCGTGGATGCGATAGGGTGGGGCGGGCTTATCCCAATCGTCCCAGTCCTTGCAGGTCGCGGCCCACTGCGCACGGTTTTGATCCGGCACGAGCGATACCGTCTCGGCCGCGCTTACGCAGCCTGCCACCAGCGCTGCGGCAGGCAGCAGGCGGACCAGCTTATCGAACATAACTTGCTCCATTGGCGTCCAGTGTAGCTCCGGTCAGGCTGGGCGGTGCGTCGAGCGCGCAGAACACTGCGATGGTCGCGATCTCGTCGGGCGTGGCGACGCGGCCGAGCGGGATATCGGCGAGCAGGCCTGGGCCGCCGCGGCTGGCGAGATAATCGCCCGCCATCGCGGTGTCGGTGAAGCCGGGCGTGATCGCGTAGCTCAGGATGCCCTCGGCGGCATACTGGCGGGCAATCGTCTTGTGCATGGCCAGCATTCCGCCCTTGGCAGCGGCGTAGTGCCAGTGGGCGGGGCTGTCGCCGCGGTGACCGGCGCGGCTGGCTACGTGCACGATGCGGCCACCGGTGCCGCGCTCCTGCCAGTGGCGAACGGCAAAACGGCTCAGTTGCGCGGCGGACGTCAGGTTGATCCGCAGCGTGTCTTCCCACTGGTCGAGCCACTCGATGTCGGACGCGTCGAGCGGATTGGAAGCGAACAGCCCGGCATTGTTGACCAGCACGTCGATCGCACCGCCCGCCTCGGCCAGCGCAGCCTGCCACAACGCCTGCGGGGCGAGCGGGTCGGCGAGGTCCGCGCCGAGCGTGCCTTCGCCTTCGCGGCTCGCGTGGCCGATCACGCGCGCCCCGCGCGCTTCCAGCTGGGTGCGGATGGCCGCGCCGATCCCGCGGCTCGACCCGGTGACGAGGATTGTGGTCATGGCAATCGCTATCCGGAAATTTGCAAGCGAAGTCGAGGCCGCTCCGCTTGCCTCGCGGGTTCATTGCGCTAAGGGAAGGCCTCGAAACGGGGCAATCGGACACGGAAAATGGCTGGCAGACCGCTCTCACCGCATCTCAGCATCTGGAAATGGGGCCCCGCGATGGCGGTCTCGATCCTGCACCGGGTCTCGGGCTCCGGCATGGCGACCGTCGGCCTGTTCCTGCTGTTGTGGTGGCTCGGCGCGCTGGCGAGCGGGCCCGAATACTACGCCACCTTCACCGACTGGATGACCTCGCCGCTGGGCTACGTCGTGCTGGTCGGCCTGTCGTGGGCGTTCTTCAACCACATGACCTCGGGCCTGCGCCACTTCGTCCTCGACGTCGGCGCGGGATACGAACTCGACACCAACCGGGCCTGGTCGATCGCCAGCCCGATCATCGCAATCGCGCTGACCGCCGCCTTCTGGGCCGCGATCGTCCTGCGCTGAGGGGCAAGGCAATGGGTAACGGAACCTCCATCGGGAAGGTGCGCGGGCTCGGCTCGGCGCACCACGGGGCGCATCACTGGCTCCTCCAGCGCTTCACCGCGATCGGCAACCTGGTGCTGATGCTGTGGCTGGTGGCGAGCATCCTGCTGCTGCCCGATCTCTCGCACGCCACCGTATCGAGCTACCTCGCGCAGCCGCTCGCCGCGACCGCGATGGCGCTGCTGATCGTCAGCACGTTCTGGCATGCACGGCTCGGCCTGCAGGTCGTCGCCGAAGATTACGTTCACGAGGCGGGAATGAAATTCGCGGTGATCGCAGCGCTCAACCTCGCGGCGATCGGCGGGGCGGCTTTTGGGCTGTTCTGCGTCGCCCGCCTCGCTTTTGCCGGAGCCGCCGCATGACTGCCGCCTACAAGATCATCGACCATACCTACGACGTGGTCGTCGTGGGCGCGGGCGGCTCGGGCCTGCGCGCGACGATGGGCGCGGCCGAGGCCGGGCTCAAGACCGCCAACATCACCAAGGTGTTTCCTACGCGCAGCCACACCGTTGCCGCGCAGGGCGGGATCGCCGCATCGCTCGGCAACAACAGCCCCGACCACTGGTCGTGGCACATGTTCGACACCGTCAAGGGATCCGACTGGCTCGGCGACCAGGACGCGATCGAGTACATGGTGCGCGAGGCGCCGCAGGCGGTCTACGAGCTCGAGCACGCAGGCGTGCCGTTTTCGCGCAACGACGACGGCACGATCTACCAGCGCCCCTTCGGCGGGCACATGCAGAACATGGGCGAGGGGCCGCCGGTCCAGCGCACCTGTGCCGCGGCCGACCGTACCGGCCACGCAATGCTCCACGCGCTCTACCAGCAGAGCCTAAAGTACGACGCCGACTTCTTCATCGAATACTTCGCGATCGACCTGATCATGAAGAACGGAAAATGCGTCGGCGTGATCGCGATGTGCATGGACGACGGCACGATCCACCGGTTCAAGGCGCACGCCGTGGTCTTGGCGACGGGCGGCTATGGCCGGTGCTACTTCACCGCGACCAGCGCGCACACCTGTACCGGGGACGGCGGCGGCATGGTGCTGCGCGCAGGGCTGCCGCTGCAGGACATGGAGTTCGTGCAGTTCCACCCGACCGGCATCTACGGCGCGGGCGTGCTGATCACCGAAGGCGCGCGGGGCGAGGGCGGTTACCTGACCAATTCCGAGGGCGAGCGGTTCATGGAGCGCTATGCCCCCAGCGCCAAGGACCTCGCCAGCCGCGACGTCGTCAGCCGCTCGATGGCGCTGGAAATGCGCGAGGGGCGCGGGGTCGGGCCGGAGAAGGACCACATCTACCTCCACCTCGACCACATTCCCGCCGAAACGCTGGCCCAGCGCCTGCCCGGCATCACCGAGAGTGGCAAGATCTTCGCCGGTGTCGACCTTACCCGCCAGCCGCTGCCAGTGACGCCGACGGTGCATTACAACATGGGCGGCGTGCCGTGTAACTATCATGGCCAGGTCATGACAATCGGCACCGACGGCAACCCGGAAACGGTGGTCGAGGGGCTCTACGCCGTGGGCGAAGCCGCCTGCGTTTCGGTCCACGGGGCGAACCGCCTCGGTTCCAACTCGCTGATCGATCTCGTGGTGTTCGGTCGCGCGACCGGCCTGCATCTCAAGGCGAACCTCAAGCCGGGCACCGCGCACGACGAACTGCCAGGCGACAGCGCCGACCTCGCATTGGGTCGGCTCGACCACTTCCGCAACGCCACGGGCGGCTCTCCGACTGCGGCAATCCGCGCGGACATGCAGAAGACGATGACCCGCCATGCCGCCGTGTTCCGCGACAGTGCGCTGCTGAGCGAAGGCGTGACCAAGCTCGCCGAGGTCAACAAGCGGATGCAGGACGTCCACGTCACCGACCGCTCGCTGATCTGGAACAGCGACCTGATCGAGACGCTGGAGCTCGACAACCTGATGGCGCAGGCCGTGGTGACGATGGCGAGCGCGGAAAATCGCAAGGAAAGCCGCGGCGCCCACGCGCACGAGGATTTCCCCGAGCGCGACGACGCGAACTGGATGAAGCACACCGCCGCCTGGTTCGAAGGCTGGGGCGGCAGTGGCGGCGCGGTGAAGATCGACTACCGCCCGGTTCACGAATACACGCTCACCGACGATGCGGAGTACATCAAGCCGAAGAAGCGGGTTTACTGATCCTGTCTGCCTGAGCGGGTCCCGAACGGCGCGTTCAGGCGGACGATCTTCCAGTTGAGCACCGCCGCGAAGCTGACCCAGGCGAGGTAGGGCGCGATCATCCAGCTAGCGGTGGGCGACCAGTCGCGCAGCAGCACGAACATCGCCAGCACCGAGGCCCACAGAAACGGGACTTCGAGAAGCGCCCAGTCGGGCCGCCGCAGCTTGAAGAACAGCGGCGACCACAGGAAGTGGAACGCGAAGTTGACCGCGTAGAGTGCCAGCAGAAGCGTGCGGTCGGCGTCAGTCTCCGTTCCCCGCCACGCCAGCACGAAGGCCCATCCCGCAAGGCCGAGGATCAGCGTCCACGCCGGGCCGAACAACCAATCGGGCGGTTGCCAGCTGGGCTTCTTCAGGTTGCGGTACCATGGGCCGATGCTGGTCAGCATCCCGCCGGCACCGCCGAGGATGACGGCCCAGCCGATCGCGAACAGGACTTCGAAACTCATTCAGCCGGTGTAGGGCTCCGCGCGGCATAAGCAATCGCTCCGGACTTGCGCGGCTAGCACCGCAATTTTGAGAGAGCGAAATGCACATGCGATCGTCGGTAATGTTTCCCGGGTTATTGCTGGCGGCCTGCGCTTCGGCGGCGGTGCCGGAACGGCCGGCAGCGGTTGTTTACGAGCGTGAGGTGCTGGCTGCGGGGATTCCGATCCGTGCTTCAGGCAAGGTCGATCCGTTAGCGTTGGGCGCGGCGCAATCGCTGATCGAGCAAATGCTCGCCCAACGCCCCGATCTGGCCGCCGTGCTGGCGCGCGAAGGCTATCGCGTGGCGATTCTCGCCGAGGACGAGGCAATCACCGATCTGCCCGAGAATGCGCACTGGACGCGGCCAGCCCGCGACGACCCGCGCCTCACACGCTGCGAGCGCATTCACTACGACACCCGCATCGGCGCCATGACCGACCGTGAATACTGGAATGCGCGAGCGCGCGGCATCGGCGGGCAGAACATGGTCGGGTCGGAGGAGGACCTGCTTGGCCTGCCCACCAGCCGCTATTTCGGCGAGACGATCTTCGTCCACGAGTTCGCGCACAACGTGCTCTTTGCCATCGAGCGGGCCGATCCGGCTCTCTACGGCGCGGTCGAAGCGGCCTATGCCGCGGCGCTCGCGGAGGGGTTGTGGAAAGACGAATACGCCAGCACGACGGTGCAGGAATACTGGGCCGAAGGGACGCAGTTCTGGTTCAATTCCAACCGGCTGGCGGTGTTCGACGGTCGGCGCATCCTGTCGCATGCCAACCTCGCCGCCTACGATCCCCGCCTCGCCGCGGTGCTGGCCAAAGCCTACGGTAACCGCCACCAGCTCGCCGGTGACCCGTTCCACGAACACCCTGCGCGCGTGCCGCCAGGGCCGATCCCCGAGAACACCGCCGAGGTGTGCTGAGCGGAGCACTTTACCCCGTGCGCGGCCTGTGTCACACATCCGCCAAACCATAAGCATCGGGTTGTCCAGGGTCCGCTTCAGGAGGGGAACTGCGATGCGTTTTCATGCCCTTGCCCTTGCGATGGTTGCTGCCGCCACCGCCCAATCCGCCAGCGCCGACGTCGTCAGCGACTGGGCCGAAGTGCTCACTACGGTGAACGAGGCGAGCGACGATCCGATGGCGCCATACGATCCCAACCGCATGCACGTGTTCGGGCGAGCCACGCTGGCGATGTTCGAGGCAGCCAATGCGGTCGATCCGCAATACCGATCCTACCTCAAGCTCGATCGGGCGCCGCGCGATACCTCGATGGACGCGGCTGTCGCCACGGCGGCGCACGAGGTTCTCGGAGCCATCTATCCCGACCAGAAAAAGACGATCGACGATGCGCTCACGCTGTCGCTCGCCGATGTGCCCGAGGGGCGCGCGCGGACCAACGGCATCGCGCTCGGAAAGCGCGCGGCAAAGGCCGCCCTCGCTCGCGGCGGTGTCGATCCGGACCTGCCGCTCGGCTACTACCGCCCGACCGGGGCGGCGGGACGGTGGGCGCCGAGCAACGTTCCCTTTCCGCCCGAGATCGTGGCCGGCCGACCGTGGTTCCTCGAAAGCGCCGACCAGTTCCGCATCGCCGATCCCGTCGCGTTGACCAGCGCGGAGTGGGCAGCCTCGTTCAGCGAGGTCAAGCGGATGGGCGCCCGGGAGAGCAAGGACCGGAGCGCTGCGCAGACGCTCAAGGCGCGCTTCTGGGCCTTCTACGATCTCGACCCGGTGCTGCGGCAAATCGCCTCGCAGCCGGGGCGCAGCGTGGTGCGCAACGCGCGCATGTACGCGCTGTTCTCGATGGCAGCCGACGACATGGACATCGCCATGGCCGAGGGGAAGATGCACCATATGTTCTGGCGGCCGATCAACGCCATCCGCACCGCTGACGATGACGGCAACGATGCGACAGAGCGCGAACCAGGGTGGGTGCCCCTGCTCAACACGCCGAACCAGCCCGAATATCCGTGCGGCCACTGCATGTTCTCGAACCTGACCGCCACGATTCTGAGCGCCGAGGGGGCTCCTCCCCCGGGCGGCTACGCATTCACCAGCGCAAGGATGAAGGGAATGCGCGTCACCGTGCCCGATCTGGCCACCTACGCACGGCAAGTGTCGGATTCGCGCATCCATGCCGGAGTGCATTTCCGCTCCACCAACGACATCAGCGACGATCTTGGTCGCCGGCTGGCGCGCCATGCGATGGAACGGTTCGCGCCGCCGCTGGATTAGAGCGCGGGCGTGGCTCGCCGCGCGCGGATGATTTTCACCGGCTCGGCCAGCATTTGTCCCTTCATCCAGCCTTCGCCCTTGGCCGGATCGGTCGGTGCGGCATGGATCGCCTCGACCACCTCCATCCCGGCGACGACGTAACCGAAGGCGGCATAGCCGTCGCGCAGGGCGGGGTCGGCATTTTCGGGGTCGGCGTCCATCCCGGGCTGGGTCTGGAGCATGATGGAGAAGTCGCCGGTGGCCGTGCCCGGGTCGTAGCGTGCCATCGAGAGCGCGCCGCGCAAGTGCGAGAGGCCGGTGTCGCTGGTCCGCTCGTGGGCGATTGGCTTGAGCACGCGCTTCGGATCGCCCTGCGTACCGCCCTGGATCAGCCCGTTGGGCTGGTCGCCCCAATCGAGCCGCATGGCGCGGTAGAACACCGTCCCGTCGAGCCGCGTCTCGTCGACGTAGCGCAGGAAATTACCTGCAGTCACGGGCGCCCGCCCGATGTCGAGCTCGACGGTGATATCGCCCATCGTCGTCTCGAGCACGACCGGAACGATCTCAGGATCGATCGCGACTTCCATCGTTTGCGCGGCGATGGGTGCGGCGAGGATGAGGGCGAGGGCGGCGGCGAATCGTGTTAACATGTCTCGAGACTACTCACCGGCGGCGCAGCATGTCACGGTTGAGCTGATCGACTGCTGTCACCCCCATCAGCCGCATGCCGCGCGCGATCTCGTCCTTGAGCAGCCCGAGCGCGTGCTCGACCCCGTCCTGGCCCGCCGCCGCCAGCGCGTAGAGGTAGAGCCGCCCGCCCGATGCCGCAGTCGCGCCCTGCGCAAGCGCCTTGAGCACGTGCGTGCCCCGCCTGACCCCGCCGTCGCAGATGATCTCGATCTCGCCTCCGACCGCGTCGACGATTTCGGCGAGCTGGTCGAACGGTGCACGGCTACCGTCCAATTGGCGGCCGCCGTGGTTGGAGACCATGATCGCGTCGGCGCCGATCTCGACCGCGCGGCGCGCGTCGGCGGCGCTCATCACGCCCTTGAGGCAGAAGGTGCCGCCCCAGTCCTGCCGGATGCGCGCCGCAGTGTCCCAGTCCATCGCCGTATCGAGCATCGTGTTGAAGTATTCGGCGATGCTCACTGCCTTGCCGGTGCCCTCCGCCACGTGGGTGTCGAGATTGGGCAGGCGAAATGCGTCGCGCAGCAGATAGTCGAGCGTCCACCGCGGGCGCGTGGCGTAGGACCACACGGCGCGCGGGGTGAAACGGGGCGGGGTGGTGAAGCCCGATCGCTGGCACCGCTCGCGCTTGCCCGACACGATCGTGTCGACGGTCAGCGCCAATGCATCGAACCCGGACGCCTGGCAGCGCTGGACCATTGAAGCATTGAGGCCCTTGTCCTTGTGGACGTAAAGTTGGAACATCTTCGGGCCACCGGTCAGTGCGGCGATTTCCTCGATACTCACCGTCGCCAGGCTTGAGATGCCGAACCACAGGCCGAAGTTCTGCGCCGCCCGCGCCACCGCGCGTTCGCCCTGCCAGTGGAACACACGCTGGAGCGCGGTCGGGCTGAGCACGAGAGGGAGCGCGCTGCGCCGGCCCATGATCGAACACGAGGTATCGATCTCGGCAACGCCTGCGAGCACGTTCGGTACGAGATCGACCTCTTCGAACGCGGCGGTGTTGCGCGCCTTGCTCAACTCGTCGTCCGCCGCACCGTCGATATAGTCGAACACCGGCCACGGCAAACGGCGCCGGGCAAGGTGCCGTAGGTCGGCGATATTGTGGCAGTCCGACAAACGCATGACGGCGGTCTACCAGCGTAACTCGACCTGTCCACTCGGTTCATCCAGGCTTCAGGTTTACAGGCGTAGTCGTTGCGGCTACAGGCGTAGTCGAAGCGGGAGGGAGCACGACGTGGCCGAGCGTATCAGCGAAGCGGAACAGGCGGTGATGGAGGCTCTTTGGGCCACCAGTCCGTTGACCGCGACCGAAGTCTGCGAGACCGTCTGCGCGGAGCGCGACTGGAGCCTCGCTACCGTCAAGACGCTGCTCGCACGGCTGGTCCAGAAGGGTGCCGTCGCGACGGAGCCCGACGGGCGCCGCTTCCTCTACACACCCTTGCTCGAGCGCACGGATTACGTGGTCGACGAAAGCCAGCGGCTGGTGGATCGCCTGTTCGGCGGCCGGGCAGCGCCGCTGTTCGCACATCTCGCGGAGAACGAGGCGCTGACCGAGGACGACCTCGACGAAATCGAGGCATTGCTGAGGGAGCTGCGGAAATGACCGACTGGCTTGTTCACACCCTAGTCTGGACCGGCGCACTGATCGCGCTGGTTTTGTTCCTGCGCCGCCCCGTCGCGCGTCACTTCGGCGCCCCGGCGGCCTATGCGCTGTGGCTGCTGCCGTTCCTGCGGCTGCTGATCCCGCCGGTCGAACTGCCCGCGTGGCTGGCCCCGACGCCCGACGTGACGGGAACGCCGGCCGGAGAGACGATGGTCCATTCGCTGATCATCACGGGCGATCCGGTGATGCTGCCCGCCGAGGTGAGCGCGCCTCCCGCGATCGACTGGCTGGCGGTGCTGGTAGCCGTCTGGCTCATCGGCGCGGCCGCGTTTCTTATCCGTCGGTTCGCGCTCTATTTCCGCATGCGCAGCGAAATGCTGGCCGACGCGGTCCCGGTCGGCAGCGCGGGCCGGGTCCGCCTGGTGGAAACGCCTGCCGCACCCTCGCCGGTGGCTTTCGGGGTTATCGACCGGGTCGTAGCCTTGCCGCCCGGTTTCATGGCGTGGCATGACCGCACCGCGCGCGACCTGGCGCTCGCCCACGAACTGGCGCACCACCGCGGCAACGACCTGCTGGCGAATTTCGCCGCGCAGCCGCTGTTCGCGCTCCACTGGTTCAATCCGCTCGGCTGGTATGGCTGGAACGCGATGCGCCGCGACCAGGAGGCGGCCTGCGATGCCCGCGTCGTGGCGAGGTGCGCCAGCGAGCTGCGCGGCACCTATGCCACCGTCATCGCCGGGTTCGCGGCCGGGCCCAACGTCGCGCTCGCCGCGCCGATGGCGTGCCCGGTTCTGGGCGACAAATCGATCATCCATCGGCTGAGGAGCCTGACCATGAACGACATTACTCCGCGCCGCCGCATGGCCGGTCGGGTATTGCTGGCAAGCGGGATTCTCGCGCTGCCGCTGACCGCCTCGATCAGCTATGCCGAGAGCCTGCAGGACCCGCCCAGTGCGCCGTTGCCGCCAGAAGCGCCTGCTGCACCCGACGTCCCGTGGTCTCCTGAAGCACCCGAGGCGCCGGAGCCGCCCGAATTCGTCGAGGAGATCGACCTGCCGCCGACCGCCGATGGCGAACCGCGCCGCAAGGTCGTGATCGTCCGGCGCGAGGCGGGTGCGCCTGCCGCAGATGGCGAGGAGCGCAAGGTCGAACGCCGCACGCACGTGATCCGGCACGACGGCAAGGAAATGACCGAGGAGGAACGCGCCCGTTTCCGCGCCGAGATGCGCGAAAAAATGGCTGGCCTCCGTGCGGAACTCGACGCAGCGCATGAAGCGCGCCGGGTGGCGATGGTCGAAATGCGCAAGGGTTTCGAGCATGTGACCGGGTACGACGAAAACTGCGATGCCGACCGGCCCAGTGCCGTTTCCGAAATGCGCGACGGCCGCACTGTCACGGTGCTGTGCCGCAAGCGCATCCAGGCCGACGCGCTGTCAGGAATCAAGGAAGCCCGCGCATCGATCGCCGCAGACGCTGACATGGACCCATCTATCAAGGCACAGGTCCTGCAGGCGCTCGACCAGCAGATTGCACAATGGGGAAAACACAACTGAGCGGCACCAAGCCGACGGGAGGAGAACGGGGCCGGGCGACCGGCCCCGTTTTGCGTTCCGCTACTCGCCCTGGACGACCGGGCGCGATTCGAATGTGACTCCGTCGTTTGTGCGCACATCGGCCCGGGCGAGCGCGATTTCCCGCTCCTCATCGCCGACTCGGTCCTGCTTGGTCACCTGGACTTTCGCGAAGGCCGGGCGCGCCGGGTAGTCGCAACCACGCTGTTCGCCGAGGCCCTTGAGATAGCCGCGGCGGACCGCGCCTGCGAGGATCGCCTGCTCGAACTCGCGCTGGTGATCGGCAGCGCCCGTCAGTTCGCGAACGATCGAGCGGAACGGCAGGAGCGATCCGACTGCGCTGCGCGCGATGCGGCCGACCGAAATACGGTCCGACTCGTCTACCTCGACGTCGAGATCAGAGCCGAGCACGGCATCGAGATCGGCAATCGCCGCGCCGATCGCGGCGCAGTTGCCGAGCCCGGCGGAATCGTAGGGCGCGACCGCCGCCTGCTGCAGCAGGGCCGGTATTTCGTCGCGCGACAGGTTGAGATCGCGCAACGGCGTCGTCGCGATTTCGCGCACGTCTGGATCGCCGCCCACGACCTCCGGCTTGTCTTGTTCTGGCTGTTCCTGCGCTGCCAGCGGCGACGCCGCCGCCAGCGCGATCAGCGTCAGCGCGCTAGCGCATTTCCACGATCCGGTCGCACTGCGTGTCATCCCCTGTCTCCAACCCTAGCCTCAACGCCTGACTGCGCTGCGCACTCGTACCGTGCGTGAAGCTCTCCGGGTTAACGCGCTGACCGGCATTTCGTTGCAGGGTATCATCGCCAATGGCACTGGCGGCCCGCAGGCCTTCTTCCATGTCGCCGGGATCGATCAGGTTGCGATTGCGTGCGGCCCATACCCCGGCATAGCAATCGGCCTGCAATTCCATCAGAACCTGCAACTGGTTGGCTGCTCGCGGATTCTGCTGCTGGGCGCTACGGATCTGGTTGGCTACGCCGGTAATGGTCTGGATATGATGACCGTATTCGTGCGCGATCACGTAATAGCGCGCGAAGTCGCCGCCAGCGCCAAGTTGCTGCTCCATGGTCTGGTAGAAGCCGGTGTCGATGTAGATGCGCTGGTCGCCAGGGCAGTAGAACGGCCCCATGCCGACCGATGCGGCACCGCAGGCGGTTTGAAACTCGCTGCTGGTTGGAAAGCGCAAACCCGGCTGCTGGAAAGCCACACCGGCCTGCTGGAAAATCGGCTCCCAGGTGTCGTTGAGCGATGTAAGGGCGTTGCAGGTTTCAGTGGCATAGGGGTTGGAGGTGCAGACCGCTTCTTCCGACACTTCGCCCGCTTGCCCGCCGATCTCGGTCGGGGCGCCGCCGCCGAGCGTGCCGATCGTCTGCATCGGATCGAGGCCGAACACGACAGCGCCGATGATCGCGATGACGAGCGTGCCGCAGCCGATCTTGCCCCCACCGCCGCCGGGGAAACCGCCGCCGGTGGTGCCGACGTCGATGCGCGAGGTGTCGAACGGATTGAGCCTCATCTACAGTCCTCCCCTGTGGTCCGCTGATAGCGCTGGACACGCGCTGTAATGGCGGCAAGAGCGAACCGTTCCCGCCACCTATCCAACAAAGCAGTGGAGTCGGCAATGTTCCTCGAAGGCAAACGTGCGCTCGTGACCGGCTCGACCTCCGGCATCGGGCTCGCGGTCGCGCGTGCGCTTCGGGCCGAAGGAGCCGAGGTCGTGATCAACGGCTTCGGCGAGGCGGATGCAATCGCGGCGCTGTGCGAGGAGCTGGGCGCGACCCATTCTGGTGCCGACCTGACCGATATCGCGCAGATAGAAGCTATGATGGCGGAGGCGGGGCCGATCGACATTCTCGTCAACAATGCCGGGATGCAGCACGTCAGCCCGGTGGAGGATTTCCCGGTCGACAAATGGAACCTGATCCTCGCGCTTAACCTGACTGCCGCGTTCCATACCACCCGGCTCGCCGTACCTGCGATGAAGGCGAAGGGCTGGGGCCGGATCATCAATACGGCGAGCGCGCATTCGAAGACCGCCTCGCCGTTCAAGAGCGCCTACAACGCGGCCAAGCACGGGCTCGACGGTTTCACCAAGACGGTCGCGCTGGAACTGGCGCAATCGGGCGTTACCGCCAACTGCATCAGCCCGGGCTATGTCTGGACCCCGCTGGTCGAGGGCCAGATCCCCGACACGATGAAGGCGCGCGGGCTGACCCGCGACGAGGTCATCAACGATGTGCTGCTGGCCAAGCAGCCGACCAAGCGCTTCGTTCAGCCCGAGGAAATCGGCGCACTGGCAGTTTTCCTGTGTCGCGCCGAAGCGGGCAATGTGACCGGGGCGAACTGGAGCATCGATGGCGGCTGGACCGCCGAATGACGCGGTAGAGGGGGAAGACAGGGGGCAGGTGGCAAGGAATGCCGTTCTCGCAGGCGTGCTGCTGGCGCTGCTTCTCGGCGCCTGCGTTCCCATGCGCCCGGGAAACGTACCGCCCGCGCGGCTCGAAGCGATCGAGGCCTCGCTCCAGCGACATATCGCCGTCCTCGCCAGCGACGAATTCGAGGGTCGCCGCCCGGGCACCGAGGGCGAGGCGAAGACCCTGCGTTATCTCGCGCGCGAATGGCAGGCGATCGGACTGGAGTCGGGCACGAACGACCCCGCCAACCCGTGGTATGCGCCGGTCGACCTGACGATGGCGACGCCCGCGACCGGGCGGATCACCTTCCACAGCGGCCGTGCGGCGCTGGACCTGTCGCCGGAGGCCGTCACCGTGCTGAGCTGGCAGGCGCGCGACCTGATCGAGCGCGTGCCGATGCTGTTCCTCAGCAGGGACGCGCCGATCGACGCGACCGCGCTGGCGGGTCGTGCCCCGGTGGTGACGCTGCTCGGCGACGAGCCGCTCGACCGGATCGACCAGCTTGCCGCCTCGGGCGCCGCGGCAGTAATCGTGGTCGCGCCGCGCGCACATCTTGCGCCCCTGATCGCCGCGCGCCGCGACGGCGGCTACCGGCTCGCGGGCGAAGACCGGCCGCTGGCGCCGATCGTGCTGGTCGAGCGCGAGGCTGCACTTGCCCAGCCAGGAGCGGCGGCGTTGATGGAGCGGTTGCGTGCGGCCAGCAGTGCCGGTGCCTCGGCCGAGCTGCCTTACACGCTATCGCTCGATACCCGCGCCAACCTCGTCGAAGTGCGTACGCACAACCTGATCGCCAGACTGCCGGGGCGCGACCCGTCTGCCGGAGCTGTCCTGCTGCTGGCGCACTGGGACCATTTCGGCCAGTGCGGCCCAGCGGAGGCTGCCGACCGGCTGTGCAACGGCGCGGTCGACAATGCGAGTGGCCTTGCCATGCTGACCGAGATCGCGCGCGCGCTGGCCGATGGGCCGACGCTCGACCGTGACGTCTATTTCCTCGCCACGACGGCGGAGGAATGGGGTCTGCTCGGCGCCTACGCCTTCACCCGCGAGCCGCCGGTCCCGCTCGACACGATCGTCGCCGCCTTCAACCTCGATACCAGCGCGCTTGCCGCCCGCGGCGCGCCGGTGGCGCTGGTCGGCGAGGGCACGGGCCCGCTCGATACCGAAGTCCTGGCGCAGATCGCCGCTGCGGGTCGCAAGGTGGGCGGCCGCGACGTGGCACGCGAATTCCTCCGCCGGCAGGACGGCTGGGCGCTGATCCAGGCGGACGTGCCGACGCTGATGGTATCGTCCAGTTTTGCCGACCGCGAGCTGATCGAGCGCTTCACCAGCGAACGCTATCACCAGGCGGGCGACAAGCCCGAAGGCCTTGAGCTGGGCGGGGCGGCAGAGGACCTCGTTCTCCATCTCGCATTGGTGCGTCATTTCGCAAACAAGGCCGCGCATCCGGGACGGGCGGCACAAAATCCCGCCACCCCCTAGCGGGTGCCACAAACCGCGGTTACATGGGCCGCCACGAATCTCCCGGCGGAAAGCGACCTGTGGCCCAACCTGACATCCCCCTCGGCCTGACCTTCGACGACGTGCTGCTGCGTCCGGCCGAAAGCGACATCCTGCCCGGCATGGCCGACACGCGGACCATGCTGACGCGCGGAATCGGGCTCAACATCCCGGTTCTTTCCTCGGCGATGGATACCGTGACCGAGGCGGACATGGCGATCGTCATGGCGCAGCTGGGCGGCATCGGCGTTCTCCACCGCAACCTGACCGTCGAGGAGCAGTGCGCCGCGGTGCGCGCGGTCAAGCGCTTCGAGAGCGGCATGGTCGTCAACCCCATCACCATCGCGCCAGACGCCACGCTGGGCGATGCGCAGGCGCTGATGACGCAGCACCGCATTAGCGGCATCCCGGTGACCGATGCATCGGGTAAGCTCTGCGGCATCCTGACCAACCGCGACGTGCGTTTTGCCGAGAACCCCGCGCAGCCTGTGCGCGAGCTGATGACCACCGACAACCTTGCCACCGTGCCCCTGGGCACTGGGCAGGACGAGGCACGGCGGTTGCTGCATCAGCGGCGGATCGAGAAGCTGCTGGTGGTCGACGACGCCTATCGCTGCATCGGCCTGATCACGGTCAAGGACATCGAGAAGGCGGTCAACTATCCCAGCGCGACCAAGGACGAGGCCGGCCGCCTGCGCGTCGCCGCCGCCACGACCGTGGGCGACAAGGGTTTCGAACGCACCGAGGCGCTGATCGCGGCTGAGGTCGACGTGGTCATCATCGACACCGCGCACGGCCACAACAAGGATGTCGCCCGCGCGGTCGAGCGGGCCAAGAAGCTGTCCAATTCGGTCCAGGTCGTGGCAGGCAACGTCGCCACGGCCGAGGCGACGCGCGCATTGATCGATGCGGGCGCCGATGCGGTCAAGGTCGGGATCGGGCCGGGCTCGATCTGCACCACCCGTGTGGTCGCGGGCGTCGGCGTGCCGCAGCTGACCGCCGTGATGGAAAGCGCCGAGGAAGCGGCCAAGTCCGGCGTTCCAGTGATCGCCGACGGCGGCCTGCGCACCAGTGGCGACGCCGCCAAGGCGCTCGCAGCGGGCGCTTCGACCGTCATGGTCGGCTCGATGCTCGCGGGCACCGAGGAAGCGCCGGGCGAGACCTTCCTCTACCAAGGCCGCGCCTACAAGTCGTACCGCGGCATGGGCAGCGTCGGCGCGATGGCGCGCGGCAGCGCCGACCGCTATTTCCAGCAGGACATTTCCGCGCAGAAGCTGGTGCCCGAGGGGATCGAGGGACAGGTGCCCTACAAGGGACCGGCGGCCGAGGTGATCCACCAGCTCGTCGGCGGGATCAAGGCGGCGATGGGCTATACCGGCAGCGCCACGATCGAGGATTTGCGCACCCGCGCGCAGTTCGTTCGCATCACCAATGCCGGGCTCGCCGAAAGCCACGTCCACGACGTTGCGATCACCCGAGAGGCACCGAACTATCCGACGCGCTGAGACATGACACCGGCGGCCCGGGTCCAGGCGGCGATCGACATTCTCGATGCGGTCATTGCCGCGGCGCGCAGCAAGGGCGCGCCTGCGGACAGGATTCTCGCCGACTGGGCGCGCGGCAATCGCTATGCCGGGTCGAAGGACCGCCGCGCGGTGCGCGAGCTGGTCTATGGCGCAATCCGCGCTTGCGGCCCGGTTCCGGCAGACGGTCGCGCCGCGATGCTGCGGCTGGGCGAACTCCAGCCGGAGATCGGCCCGCTGTTCGACGGCTCTGCTTATGGACCGGCTCAGATCGCTCCGGATGAAAGCCCGGCTCAGGCGGGCATCGCGCCCGGCTGGTTGGTAGACACGCTCGCCGCCTCGGGCATCGCCGGTGCCGAAGCTGCCGCGCTGCTCGACCGCGCGCCGCTCGACCTGCGGGTCAACACGCTCAAGGCCGATCGGGCAACGATCACGCTGCCGGTCCATCCCGTGCCGACCGATGCGCCGCAGGGTCTGCGCTTCCCGCCCGGCACGCCGGTCGACCAGTGGCCCGCCTTTCGCGAGGGCCTGATCGAGGTGCAGGATACCGGCTCGCAGATCGCCTGCATGGCGGTCGGTGCGATGCCAGGCGAGACCGTGCTCGACCTGTGCGCGGGGGCGGGAGGCAAGACGCTCGCGTTGGCGGCGGCAATGGACAATCGCGGCATGCTGATCGCCAGCGACACCGACCGTGGTCGCCTGTCCAACCTCGCGCCGCGCGCCGAACGGGCCGGGGCCGGGCTGATCGAGACGGTGCTGCTCGATCCGGGCCGCGAGCTCGAGGCGCTGGCGCAGTGGCAGGGACAATGCGACGCGGTGCTGGTCGACGCGCCGTGTTCGGGCACCGGCACTTGGCGGCGCAATCCCGAGGCACGCTGGCGGCTCGACGAGGCGCAGCTCGCGCGGTTTGCCGAGACCGAGGCGCGGCTGCTCGATCTCGCTGCAGAAATGGTTCGACCGGGAGGCCGGCTGATCTACGTCACCTGCTCTCTGCTCGATGCCGAGGGACCTGACCAGGTTGGCGCGTTCCTCGGGCGGCATCCCGCATGGAGCCCGTCGCTACCCGCGCTCCCGCTCGGCCGACAACACGGGAACGGCATTCGCCTCACCCCGTATCATGACGGAACGGACGGATTTTTCATCGCAGGTCTTACTTCCGCGTGTTAACTCCCCCGATTATGGCTCTTGCCGAGTCTTCTCGCCTCGACGCGCTGAAGGAGTTGACCATGCGTTTTGCCGCTCCCGCCATTGCCCTTTCGCTGGTGCTCGGCCTGTCCGCGAGCATCGGGGCGGCTGCCGAACGCGAGCCCGATCCGCGGGCGCTGGCGCTGATGGAGCAGGGGCGCGCCGCGCTTTCTGCAGGCCAGGCGCAGGAGGCCATCGATGCTTACGAGGCTGCGCTGACGCTCGATCCGGGCCACACGCCGATCTATCTCGAACTGGCCGAGGCCGCGCGCCGCGAAGGCCTGCAGGGCAAGGCGATCGGGTTCTACCAGGTCGCGCTCGAACGCGATCCGGAGAACCTCGCCGCGATCTCGGGCGAGGGTGCCGCGCTGGTCGAGAAGGGTGCGGTGGAGAAGGCGCGCAAGAACCTCGCGCGGCTGGAAAGCCTGTGCGGCAATTCCTGCGCCGAGACGCAGCAACTATCCGCCGTGATCGCGCGCGGGCCGCAACCGCGCGTCATCACCGCCGAGGCGATCATGCCCGACGCGCAGGTTTCGCAGTCGAACTAGATCAGGTCGCGGAAAGCATCGAGCACAGTGCGGTAGACACGCTTCTTGAACGGCACGATCAGCTCGGGAAGCTGGTCGGGTTCGACCCATTTCCAGTCGCAGAATTCGGGCGGGTCGTGCGCCTCGAGGTCGATGTCGGCATCCGTGCCCGTGAAGCGCGCGAGATACCAGATCTGCTCCTGCCCGCGATATTTGCCGCCCCATAGCTTGCCCATCAACTCAGGTGGCAGGTCGTAGCGGACCGGATCGTCGATCTCGCGGATGATCGTGGCGTGCTCAGGGCTCGCACCAACTTCCTCGCCCAATTCGCGCAGCGCCGCCGCGCGTGGGTCCTCACCCGGGTCCACGCCGCCCTGCGGCATCTGCCACCAGTCGCCTTCCTTGTTGTCGATGCGTCGACCAACGAAGACCTTTCCCTCGGCATTGACCAGCATCACGCCCACGCAGGGGCGGTAACCCATGTCGTCCATCAGCCGTGCCGCTCCAGCATCAGCTTGATCGCCGCGAGGAACGCGTCGACGTCCCGCTGGCCGCTCGGCAGGGCTTTGCGCAGCGTGATAAACCCGTGGATGATGCCGGGGAACTCGAAGTAGCTGACCTCGGTGCCTTGCTGGATGAGATGCGCGGCGTAATTGCGCCCGGAATCACGCAAGGGATCGAGACCGGCAGTGCAGAGCACGGTCGGCGGCGTGTTGATGCAGGGGCCGACCATCGGGGTGTGGCGCGGGTCGCTCGGGTCGCCAGCGTACTGGTCGGTGAACCAGGCCATCGATGCGGCGGTGAGCAGGAACCCCTCGGCGAAGCTCTTGAAGCTGGCATGCTTGCCCACGTCGTCGGCAACCGGATAGATCGGTCCCTGCACGACGACCGGAACCGCCGCCGGTTCGTTGACCAGCGCATTGGTGGTCACGATCGTCAGGTTGCCGCCTGCGCTGTCGCCGGTGATGACCAGACCTGTGACCTGTCGGCCCAGTTCAACGGGTGAGGACGCGATCCACCGCGCCGCAGCCTCGCAGTCGTCGGGCGCGGCGGGGAAGGGGTGTTCGGGCGCGAGGCGGTAGTCGACCGAGACCACCGGCAGGTCGAGCTGGTGCGCAATTTCGGTGCAGAAGGCGTTGTAGACGTCGAGGTCGCCGATCACGAACCCGCCGCCGTGGATGAACACCACGCACGGCCCGGCCTCGCGCGTTGCGCGCGCATCGTAAAAGCGCAGCGGGATTTCGCCTGCCGGGCCGGGACAGGTCAGGTCGCGGACGACCGCCAGGTCGCGTGCGGGCGCTTCGGCGAGGCTGCCGAGCGTGCGCATCTGCTGGCGCCCCTCGACATGGCCGACTTCCTCGACCCCCTTGCCGCCCATCGCCTGGAGCATATCGAGAAAGCCGCGCACGTCCTCGCGCACGTAGTGTTCGGTGTCGGCCATATCCCTCTCCGCATCGGTTTCGATTCCGGACCTAGCGCAGCAACTGCTCTTTTTGCACTCGACTTTTTGTCCGCGCGGGAGAAAAACTTCATTGCGGGAGTGGAGGGCGAGGCATAGGTGCCGCGCACACCAGAACAAGGCGCCGGGTAGACGGCGCGACAAGGAAATCGAATGGCAACGCAGGTCGCCGACACGACGCCGCAGCAGGCGGAACACCCGGAATCCATCGTCGTCCGTTTCGCCGGGGATTCCGGCGACGGGATGCAGCTGACGGGCGGGCAGTTCACGCTGTCGACCGCGCTGGCGGGCAACGACCTTGCCACTTTCCCGGACTTTCCGGCAGAAATCCGCGCACCGCAAGGCACGCTGTTCGGCGTCTCCGCCTTCCAGATCAATTTCGGCAGCCGCGAGATCAACACCGCCGGCGACGCGCCCGACGTGCTGGTCGCGATGAACCCCGCGGCGCTCAAGACTAATGTCGAGGCTCTGAAGCCCGGCGGGCTGATCATCGCCGACACCGGCGAGTTCACCAAGCGCAACCTGGAAAAGGCCAAGTACGACGTCAATCCGCTGGAGGATGGCAGCCTCGCCAAGTGGGACCTGCTGGCTTTCGACATCAGCGCGCACACGATCGAGGCGGTCAAGCCGTTCGGGCTGGGCAACAAGGACGCGCTGCGCTGCAAGAACATGTGGACGCTCGGCCTCGCGCTGTGGATGTTCGGCCGCCGCCGCGCGCCGATCCACGACTGGCTGCGCGCCAAGTTCAAGGGCAAGCCCGAGCTTGCCGACGCCAACATTGCTGCCCTCGACGCGGGCCATGCCTTCGGCGAGACGGCGGAGCTTTCCGGACCGTTGCGCCAGTTGCAGGTCGATCCGGTCGAGAGCGAGCCGGGGCTTTATCGCACGATCACGGGAGCGGAGGCGGTCAGCCTCGGCCTCGTCGCCGGGGCCCAGCTTGCCAGCCTGCCGATGTTCTTCGGCGGCTATCCGATTACGCCCGCCTCCTCGATCCTGCACCACCTCGTGCGGCTCAAGGAATTCGGCGTCACCACGTTCCAGGCCGAGGACGAGATCGCCGCGATCTGCGCCGCGATCGGGGCGAGCTATGCCGGTTCGCTCGGCGTCACCTCGTCATCGGGGCCAGGTATCGCCCTTAAGGGCGAAGCGATGGGGCTCGCGATCATGACCGAGTTGCCGCTGGTCATCGTCAACTCGCAGCGCGGCGGGCCCTCGACCGGGCTGCCGACCAAGACCGAGCAGAGCGACCTCTACCAGGCGGTGTATGGCCGCAACGGCGATGCGCCGATGCCGGTCATCTCCGCGCGCAGCCCGGGCGACGCCTTCGAGTGCGCGATCGAGGCGTGCCGCATCGCGGTCCAGCACATGACCCCGGTCATGCTGCTGACCGACGGCTATATCGCCAACGCCGCCGAGCCGTGGAAGGTGCCCGACCCGGCCGACTTCGCACCGTTCCCGACCACGTTCCTCGAGGCAAAGAATGACGGCGACAGATTGCTGCCGTTCAAGCGCGATGCAAAGGGCGCGCGCCCGTGGATCAAGCCGGGCACGCCGGGCCTGATGCACCGCATTGGCGGGATCGAGAAGGCAGTCGATACCGGCCACATCGACTATTCGCCCGCCAACCATCAGGCGATGACCGACGCACGGCGCGACAAGGTGCTGGGCGTTGCGGTGCCCGACCAGGACGTGGCGATCGGCGAGACTTCGGGACGCCTTGCGGTGGTCGGTTGGGGGTCGACCTTCGGGCCGATCCACCAGGCGGTGCAGCGCTCGCGCCGCAAGGGCCTCGACGTCAGCCACATCCACGTGCGCCATATCTGGCCGATGCCGGCGAACCTCGGCGATCTCCTCCGCGGGTTCGACAAGATTCTCGTGCCCGAGATGAACACAGGCCAGTTCAAGACCGTGCTGCGCGACCAGTTCCTGGTCGACGCCCAGCCGCTGACCAAGACCAGCGGTCAGCCCTTCGCTATTGCCGAGATCGAGGCCGCGATCGGCACCTTCTTCGACGGCGTGCCCGGCGATGCCGGCGGTGACGAAGTGCCACCCAACAAACGCCAGCTTCCCAGCGTTAAGGCGGTGAACCCATGAACGACATGACCCCCATCACCACCACGCTCAAGGACTGGGAAACCGACCAGGAGGTTCGCTGGTGCCCGGGTTGCGGCGACTACGCGATTCTCAAGGCGGTGCAGCGCACGCTGCCGATGCTCGGCAGCGACCCGGCCAATACCGTGTTCGTCAGCGGCATCGGCTGTTCGAGCCGGTTTCCGTACTACATCGAAAGCTACGGCTTCCACACCATCCACGGGCGTGCACCGGCGGTGGCGACCGGCGTGAAGCTTGCCAATCCCGACCTCGACGTCTGGCTGGTGACCGGCGACGGGGATGGATTATCGATCGGCGGCAACCACTTGCTGCACGTTCTTCGCCGCAATGTGAACATGCAGATCATGCTGTTCAACAACGAGATCTACGGTCTCACTAAAGGCCAGTATTCGCCGACCAGCCGCGAGGGAACCAAGTCGCCCTCGACCCCGCTTGGCAGCTACGACCGTCCGATCCGCCCTGCTGCCTTTGCGCTCGGCGCTGGCGCACGTTTCGTGGCGCGCGGGTTCGACGTGTCGAAGAACCTGCCCGACGTGCTCAAAGCCGCGCACGCGCACAAGGGCGCTGCATTTATCGAGATTTTCCAGAACTGTATCGTCTACAACAAGGACGTGTTCGAGGATTTCGCCGCGCCCAAGGGGGCGGAGGAACGCCAGCTCTGGCTCGAGGACGGGCAGCCGATGCTGTTCGCCAACGGCGCCAAGGGCATCACGCTCAACCACGAGACGCTGCGGCTCGAGGTGGTCGATGTCGTCGACGGCGACTGGCAGGCGGCCAAGGTGATCGTTCACGACGTCACCAACCGCGCGATCGCGCACATGCTGGTGGAGATGGTATTCGGGCCGTTCCCGATGGCGCTCGGCGTCCTCTACGACGACCCGCGCCCGACCTTCGAGGAAGGCGTCATCGCCGAACGCACGCTGGCGATCGAGGGCAAGGAGCCCAACCTCGCCAAGCTGCTCGGCAAGGGCCAGACCTGGACTGTCGACGACCACGGCGGCCACCCGGCCTAGTCCTACCGATCTTCAGGCCTAGATGGACAACCTCACACACAGCCTCGTCGGGGCGCTGATCGGGCAGGCGGGGCTCAAGCGGAGGACGGGGCTGGCGATGCCGGCGCTGATCATCGGGGCGAACCTGCCCGATGTCGATGCGGCGTGCTTTTTCTGGCTGGAAGGCGTCGAGCATCTCGGGTTCCGGCGCGGGATCACGCACGGGCCGCCTGCGCTGGTGCTGCTGCCGCTGGTGCTGGCGGGGTTCCTTTACGGGTTCGACCGCTGGCAGGCGAAGCGGGGTAAACGGCCCGAAGGGCGGCTGCCGGTGCATTTCGGCTGGCTCTACGCGCTCGCCTTCATCGGTTGCCTGACGCACCCGGCGCTCGACTGGCTCAACGTCTATGGCATCCGCCTGCTCGAGCCGTTCTCGAGCCGCTGGTCCTACGGCGACACGCTGTTCATCATCGACGTCTGGCTGTGGGCGCTGATGGGCTTCGCCAGCTGGTTCTCGCTGCGGCGCGAGAAACAGGGTGGCGATTGGCGCAAACCGGCGCGTATCGCGATCGCGGTGGCGCTGGGATACATCGGCCTAAACGGCGCGACGACATGGCGCGCGGAAACCGGCCCGGTCGATGCTCCGACCGGAAGCGCCGTGATCATCGCCAGCCCGCCGCCGCTGTGGTCGCTGGAACGGCAGGTGATCACGGGCGGAAACGGTCTTTATGCGGTCGACGGCGTGACCCTGCCGGGCGTGCCGCTCGATCGCTGCGACCTCGCCGCGGCGCGCGCGGGCAGTTCGCAGATCGACGCCTTCCTGTTCTGGTCGCGGACGCCGCTCGTCGTGCCCGAGGAAGACGGCGGGTTCACGCTCACCGATGCGCGGTTCTACGATCCGCTGGCGCGCGGGCGCTTCAGCGTGTCGTTGCCGCCGGGGGCATGCGCGCCGTCTGCCGCAGCCTTCGCGGGTCGGTAAAGCAGCGCCGCGGCAAGAAACGCCCAGCCGGCGCCGCCCAGCCACCCGGCGACCACGTCGCTCGGGAAATGCACGCCGAGCAGCACGCGGCTCCAGGCAACCATCGCGCTCAGCACCATCGCGGCGGCGATCACGGTGTAGCGGACTGAGTGGCGCTTGCTGATTGCGGCCAACGCAAGCGCCATCGCGATATAGACCACCGCGGCATTGAAGCTGTGGCCCGAGGGGAAGCTCTCCCCGCCCGCCTCCATCAGGTGTGGCACGATCTGCGGCCGCTCGCGCCCGACCAGCATCTTCGCGCCGGTGTTTACGATCCAGCCTGCCGCCACCGTCATGGCAAACAGCACCGCCTCGCGCCGCAGCCTCAGGAACAGCAGCGCCACTACCGCGCCGATCGCGAACAGGTTGCGCAGGAACACGCCGCCGAGCGCGGTCGTGTCGCGCACGATCTCCAGCAACAACGCGCTGCCTGCAAAATCGCGCGCCTCGCCGGTGCGTGCGGCGAGCAGACCGGGCTCGTCGAACCAGCCCGCGCGGTTTGTCGCCACCAGCCACACGATCACCGCGAAGCCCGCCCAGCATATGGCGGCAGCGATCATCGCCTTGCGCCGGTCGATGGTGAAGCCGCGCTCGGGCAGCGTGAGGGTCTCGGGCGGCAGATGCTGGGGGTCGTGGATCACGTCGCTCATGGCTTGAGGAACCAAGCGCGCGGGCATAGGGTTCCGGCCCTATGGCATCCCCCCAGATCGTGTGGCTGCGGCGCGACTTGCGCCTAGCCGACAATCCCGCGCTGTATCACGCCGCCCAGGCAGGACCGGTGGTCTGCGTTTTCGTGCTCGACGACAAGGCGGCAGGCGATCACGCCCATGGCGGAGCGAGCCGGTGGTGGCTGCATCATTCTCTGGTGAGCCTCGGCAAGTCGCTCGAGAAGCGCAACGCTAGGCTAATCCTGCGGCGCGGCGATGCAGTGGAGGAACTGGCCAAGGTCGCGCACGCGGTAGGCGCCGGGTGCGTGCACGCCAACCGGCACTACGAGCCGTGGTGGCGCAAGGCGCAGGGGCGGCTCAAGGGTCCGGTCGAGCTCAGCCTTCATGACGGCAACTATCTGCTGCCGCCCGGCTCGGTGACGACCGGCTCGGGGACACCGTACAAGATCTACACGCCTTTCGCGAAGGCGACGCTCGATCTGCTCCCTCCGCGCGAGGTGCTGCCTGAGCCGGAAACAATGCATTCGCCCGACAGGTGGCCCGCCAGTGACGACCTGGCCGATTGGAACCTGCTCCCGACCAGGCCCGACTGGGCAGGCGGGATGCGCGAGTTCTGGGAAGTGGGCGAGACTGCCGCGCACGAACGGCTCGCATGGTGGGCAGACCACGTCGCGGAATACGACGAGGCGCGCAACCTGCCCTCGATTGACGGTTCCTCGCGCCTCTCGCCGCACCTCCACTGGGGCGAGATTTCGCCGGTGCAAATATGGCATCACCTTGCCTCGAAACGCGGGCAGGGCTGGAAGACCTTCGAGAAGGAACTGATCTGGCGCGACTACGCCGCCAACGTGATCTGCGAGACACCCGATTACGCCACGCAGAGCTATCGCGATTTCGGCAAGCTGAAGTGGCGCAATCACGCGGGCGAGGCTTCCGACGACCTCAAGGCCTGGCAGCGCGGCAGGACCGGCTACCCGGTCGTTGACGCCGGGATGCGCCAGTTGTGGCATACAGGTTGGATGCACAACCGCGTGCGAATGATCGCCGCCTCGTTCCTCATCAAGCACCTGCTGATCGACTGGCGCGCGGGCGAGCGGTGGTTCTGGGACACGCTGGTAGACGCCGATCTCGCCTCCAACGCGGTGAACTGGCAGTGGGTTGCGGGGACGGGGGTCGACAGCAACATGTTCGTCCGCATCATGGCCCCGCTGAGCCAGAGCGAAAAGTTCGACGCAGCAGCCTATATCCGCGAGTATGTTCCTGAACTTGCCTCGCTTTCCGATGACGATATCCACGATCCGCCAGACACCAAGCGGGGCGATTACCCGAAGAAGATCGTCGGTCACAAGGAAGCGCGTGAGCGGGCGCTGGCGGCGTACAAAGCGATGAAAAGCTAGCCGCTTGCGGTGCGTTACGGGCAGGCGCATAGGGCGCGCATGACGGCCCAAGGGGTAGGAAACCGGATAGGCAGGGGCGAGGAGCTGCTCGCCGGCGCGGCACGCTTCGAGCGGCGCCCGGGCCCGCTTGCACGCCTCATTGCACCCGGCTTCCACAAGGTACTCGACCGGATCGACGCGGGACTGGTGACGGGATCGATCACCGGACACCTGCCCGATGGTACGACGCGCCTGCTGGGTGGGCGGGCAGCCGGTTTCGACGCCGAGGTCCAGCTTCGCGACTGGCGTGCGTTGATGCGGCTCGCGACCAATGGTTCGATCGGCTGGTATCAGGCTTGGGAGGCCGGCGAGTGGGACAGCCCCGATCCCGTCGCGGTTTTCGCGCTGTTCATGGCCAACGGCGAGACGCTGGGCGACACCGGCCGCGCGCGCGGGCCGTTCCGCTGGGCGGCACGCATGGCGCACTGGGCGAACCGCAATTCGCGGCAGGGCGCCGCCCGCAACATCCACGCGCATTACGACCTCGGCAACGATTTCTACGCCACCTGGCTCGACCCGACGATGAGCTATTCGAGTGCGATCTGGGAGGATGGCGACGACCTCGAAGCGGCGCAGCGCCGCAAATGGGATGCGTTGGCGGAGCGGTTGGGAACGCCGGCTACCCTGCTCGAAATCGGCTGCGGCTGGGGCGCCCTGTCGGATCATTTTGCCCGCGCTGGAGCCAGAGTAACCGGCATCAGCCTGTCGGACGAGCAGCTTGCCTGGGCGCGCAAGCGGCACGACGGCGGGATCGACTTCCGCCACCAGGACTACCGCGACGTGGCCGAGCAGTTCGATGCCGTCGTCAGCGTCGAAATGGTCGAGGCGGTGGGGCGCGAATGGTGGCCGAGCTACTTCGACTGCATCGCGCGCAGCCTCAAGCCGGGTGGTCGTGCGGCGATCCAGTATATTTCCATGTCGGACAGCCTGTTCGATGCCTATTCCGCAAGCGCGGATTTTATCCAGGCCTATATCTTCCCGGGCGGGCTGCTGATCCGGACGAGCGAGTTCGAGCGGCTGGCGGCGGAACGCGGTCTCGACTGGCAGGACCAGCGCGACTTCGGGCAGGACTATGCCCGAACGCTCAAGGTATGGCGCCAGCGTTTCGATGATGCGGCGCGGGAGGGGCGGCTGCCCGCCGGGTTCGATGAGCGGTTCCAGCGGCTGTGGCGCTACTATCTGATGTACTGCGAAGGCGGGTTCCGCGGGGGCGGGATCGATGTTCACCAGGTCACGCTGGTCAAACCGACATGACAGGAGGGGTAATGCGCAAGTTCCTGATTTCGGCGACGCTCGTCGCACTGGCTGCCTGCACCACGGTTGGTGAAGCGGACCGGATGGAGGTCTATCCGACCCAGCCTGAAGTCGCCCTGCCGGTGGAGGAGTTGCAGGTCCTGTTCTGGGACGATGCGACCCGCGCGGATCGCTTCCGCCGGATGGAGGATTACTTCGCCGGGCACGAGGCCGTCGCTTCCGTTACGCCGCGTGCCTTGCCGGAGGGTGCCGCCTACGACTCCGCTTTGCTCGCGGAGCTCGATCGCTACCTCGCCAACCAGCACGCGGCGGGGATCATGGTGCTAGAGGACGGCAAAGTCCGCTACGAGCGCTATGGCCTCGGCTTCGGGCCGGACGGGCGCTGGACCAGCTTCTCGGTCGCCAAGAGCTTTACGTCGACGCTGCTTGGGGCGGCGATCAAGGACGGTGCGATTGCGAGCATTGACGATCCGGTCACCCGGTACCTGCCCGCACTTGTCGGGACGGCCTACGACGGTGTGACCGTCCGCCAGCTCGCCACGATGACCTCGGGCGTGCGATGGAACGAGGACTACGCCGATCCGAACAGCGATGTGGCCAAGATGTTGTTGGTCGCACCCGTCGCCGGGGAATCGCAGGCGGTGACCTACGCCAGGCAGCTCGTCCGCGAGCCACCGCGCGGAGATAACTGGGTTTACAAGACGCTCGAGACCAACCTGCTTGGCGATCTGGTCGCGGCGGCCACCAAGCGTTCGCTGGCCGACTACGCCAAGGAAAAGATCGTCGATCCGGCAGGCTTCGAAGGCGACCTGTTCTGGATGACCGACCTCACCGGCGAGAACATCGGCGGCTGCTGCCTGTCGCTGCGCCTCGCCGACTATGCCCGCTTCGGCCAGTGGGTGCTCGAGCGTGGGCAGCCCTCGGTGCCGACCGGCTGGTTCGGCGATGCCGGCGGCCCGGCGGTCAAGTTTCCGCAGGCGCCCGGCTTCGGCTATGGCTACCAGTGGTGGACCTATCCCGGCGGTAATTTCGGCGGGCAGGGCATCTTCGGCCAGTCGATCACTTTGGTGCCGGAAAAGGGCCTGGTCGTGGCGATCGTCTCGAGCTGGCCTAAGGCCACCGAGCGCGAACGGAGCATGGCCCGGCTCGCGCTGATCCAGAAACTGGCGGCTGCGGCCGACTAGGACGTGTAGCGGTAAACCGTGTTGGGCGCGTAGCGCTGGATAACGTTGTCGTGCACGATCGGACTGAGCAGGGTCTGGAAGGCGCAGCCGACGATCGAGTTGTCCCACCAGACGACCTCGGCCTGGAGCGATTCTAGGCCGGGAAGTGTGATCCAGCACAGCTGGCCCTGATGCATGCGGCTGATCGCGGCGGCACTGAAACCCGAGATCGACAGGTCGTGAACGACCGTCTGGAAGGCGCGTCCGCCGGAGGCGCGAAGCTGGGCCGGGATGGTCAGGCGCGTGCGCGGGGCGCAGCGGTCTTCCTGTGAGGCGAGGTCGTAACGTTCGTGACCATCGAAAACCATGCGCCCGGCTTCCTTACGGTTAGCTCTGACGGGTTCATTCCCGACAGGCTGTCCCAGTTAGGCACGCGCAAGTTACGGGTTTGCTGGCAAGCGCGGTAAAGCGAAATTAACCAACCCGCTCGCGGTGGCCGGTAAGGAAGTCTTCCTGCATCAGCGCCACGATGCGGTTCGCGACCACCAACGGCTCCTTCACGGTTGCCGGATCCTCGCCCGGATAGGCCTTGGCACGCATCGCGGTGCGGGTCGCACCGGGATCGACCAAAGCGACGCGGACGCCGCCGATCTTCTCGACTTCCTTGGCGTAGCTGAGCAGCAACGATTCGAACGCCGCCTTGGTGGTGCCGTAGGCGGCCCAGAACGCGCGCGGATCGGCGCCGACGCTGCTGGTCAGCCCGATCACGCGGCCTTGGCCGCTGCGCTTGAGCAGCGGGTCGAAGTTGGCGAGCAAGGCCTGCGTCGCGAGCAGGTTGGTGGTCACCGCCTGGGTGAACTGCTTGGCGTCGATCTGCGTTACCGGCGTGAGGGTCGGCAAGTAGGCCGCGGCGATCACCAGCACGTCTAGTTTATCCCACCGCCCCGCGATGGCGCTGGCGAGCCGCGCGACGCCATCGCTCTCGGTCAGGTCGACCGGCGCGATGGTGGCAGTGCCGCCGGCCGCATGGATCGCATCCTCGACGCCCTCGAGCTTCTTTACGTCGCGCGCGGTCAGCACAACATGCGCGCCAGCCTCGGCCAGTGCCAGCGCGGTCGCCGCGCCGATGCCTTGGCTCGCGCCGGTGACAAGCGCGACGCGCTCCGCAAACGGCTTGTCGGACATCAGGCGACCTTGTCGAACGGGAGCTGGGCATCGCGATCGTCGCGGCGGGCGAGATCGGTCAGCGCGGTCGGATATTGCCCGGTGAAGCACGCGTCGCAGAATTGCGGATTCACACTGTCGCGCCCGCTTGCGCCAACGGCGCGATAGAGGCCGTCGATCGACACGAACGCAAGGCTGTCGGCCTGGATGAATTCGCGCATCGGCTCGATTTCCATCCGCGCGGCGAGCAGCTTGGACCGCTCGGGCGTGTCGACGCCGTAGAAGCACGAATGCGCGGTCGGCGGGCTGGCGACGCGGAAGTGCACCTCCGCCGCGCCAGCCTCGCGCATCATCTCGACGATCTTGAGGCTAGTGGTGCCGCGTACGATCGAATCGTCGATCAGCACGATCCGCTTGCCTTCGACGAGGTAGCGGTTGGCATTGTGCTTGCGTTTGACGCCCGAGTGGCGCGCGCCGTCGCTCGGCTGGATGAAGGTCCGCCCGACATAGTGCGAGCGGATGATGCCGAGTTCGAACGGCACGCCCGACTGCTGGGCATAGCCGATCGCGGCGGGCACCCCGCTATCGGGCACCGGCACCACGAGGTCGGCATCGACCGGCGCCTCGATCGCGAGCTGCTGCCCGATCGCCTTGCGCGCTTCGTAGACGCTGTGCCCGGCAAAAACCGAATCCGGCCGACTGAAATAGACGTGCTCGAAAATGCACGGCCGCGCCCGGTGGTTGCCGAACGGGTGGAGCGAGGTGACGTTGTTGTCGAAGTCGACCATGACCAGTTCGCCCGGCTGGACCTCGCGGATCAGTTCCGCGCCCACAACGTCGAAGGCCACGCTTTCGCTGGCGAATACGGTCGCATCGCCGATCCGGCCCATCACCAGCGGTCGGATGCCGAGCGGGTCGCGGCAGGCGATCATGCCCGTCGGCGTCATCACGATCAGCGAATAGGCTCCCTCGACCAACCGCAGCGCATCGATCAGCCGGTCGCTCATTGTCGGATAGCGGCTGGTCGCGACGAGGTGGATGATAACCTCGGTGTCGCTGGTCGACTGGAAAATCGCCCCGCGCCGGACGAGATCGTCGCGCAGCGTCTGGGCGTTCGAGATATTGCCGTTGTGCGCCACTGCGAACCCGCCGCTGGCGAGATCGGCATAGAGCGGCTGGACGTTGCGCAGGCCCGAACCGCCGGTGGTCGAGTAGCGCACATGACCCGCCGCCATCGTGCCCGGCAGCGCCGCGATCGCCTCGCTCGAGGAGAAGTTCTCCGCCACATGTCCCAGCCCGCGCGAGGAATAGAATTCCTGCCCGTCGAAGCTGGTGATGCCGGCGGCCTCCTGCCCGCGGTGCTGCAGGGCGTGGAGGCCGAGCGCGGTCAGCGCGGTCGCATCGGCGGCGTTGATCGCGCCGAACACGCCGCATTCCTCGCGCAGCTTGTCGCCGTCGAGGTCGAGGAAGGGATGAGTCAGGTTCATGGCGGTGCGGGGGACCCGGTGCTGCGCGCGTCTCGCGGCGCTCAATGGCGATGTTACGCCTCGATTACAAGGCCGGGGTTCGCGCTGCCACGTTGCGGTCAGGGAATTCGTTGCGCGTTCACGCAAGCCTGCCTAAATGCCGCGGCAATCCCTGCCCAGAACCACCGGAAGCGGCGCAACCTTGATCCTCAATCCCTTCGAATGGACAATCGCCCGGCGCTATCTGCTGCCGGGGCGGAGCGAGGCGTTCATCGCGCTCGTTGCCGGCATTTCCGTGGTCGTCGTCATGCTCTCGGTCGCCATGCTGGTGATCGTGATGAGCGTGATGAACGGCTTTCGCGGGGAACTGCTCGACCGGATCGTGGGCCTCAACGGCCATGCAATCATTCAGGCCTATGGCGGGCGGCTCGACAACTGGCAGGACGTGCTCCAGCGCACGCAACAGACCGAGGGCGTCGTCAGCGCCTCTCCGCTGATTGAGCAGCCGCTGCTCGGCAGCTTCAATGGCCGGGTCGAAGGTGTCGTGGTCCGCGGCAACACGGCGGAGGATATCGCCGGGCTGTCCGACCAGCTGGTCATGGGCAATCTCGACCAGATCCGATCGAACGAAGGCACGGTCGCGATCGGATCGCGGCTGGCGACCAATCTCGGCGCGGGCATCGGCGACACGATCACGGTGATCAACCCAGCCGGACGCTCGACCCCGTTCGGCACCGTTCCGCGCCAGATCGGTTATCGCATCGGCGCGATCTTCGAGACCGGCGTCTACGATTTCGACCAGGCGTTCGTGATCATGCCGATCCCCGACGCGCAAACGCTCCTGCTCACGGGCGACACAATCGGGATGATCGAGGTCGTGACCGAAGATGCGGACCGCGTCGACCAGATCATGGCCCCGGTGCAGCAAAGCCTGCAGGGTCGGGCTGAGGTCAACAGCTGGAAGGTCATCAACGGCTCGATCTTCGAGGCGCTGGAGGTGGAGCGCGTGGCGATGTTCTTCGCGCTGTCGATCATCGTCGTGGTCGCGGCGTTCAACATCCTCTCTTCGTTGGTCATGCTGGTGCGGTCCAAGACGCGCGACATCGCCATTTTGCGGACGATGGGCGCGACGCGGCGCAACCTGACCAAGATATTCGTCACCACCGGCTTCACCGTCGGCATGGTCGGGACCGTCGCGGGCCTTGCGCTCGGCTTCCTGGTCCTCGCCTTCCGCCAGCCTATCGTGCGCGGGATCGAAATCCTGACCGGACAGAGCGTGTGGGATCCGCAGGTGCGATTCCTGACCGAACTACCCGCGCGCGTCGATCCGATGGAGATCCTCGGCATTGCCGCACTGGCCCTGGGGCTCAGCTTCCTCGCCACGCTCTATCCGGCGTTCAAGGCGGCTAACACCGATCCCGTGCAGGTGCTGCGTTATGAGTAGTCCGGTGATCGAGCTCGCCGGTCTCACCCGCAGCTTCGAGCAGGGCGGGGAACGGATCGATGTGCTGCGCGGTGTCGATCTGGCGGTCCAGCCGGGCGAGATCGTCGCGCTGCTCGGCCCCTCAGGCTCGGGCAAGTCGACCATGCTTCAGGCGGTCGGGCTGCTCGAGGGCGGCTTCGGCGGGCGGATCTGCATCGCGGGCGTCGAGGCGAGCGCGCTGCCGAGCGATGGCCGGACGAAAGTCCGGCGCGACCATCTCGGCTTCGTCTACCAGTTCCATCACCTGCTGCCCGATTTCACCGCGCAGGAAAACGTCGTCCTGCCGCAGCTCGTGGCGGGTAAGCCGCGCGGCGAATGCGATGCGCGCGCCCAGGAACTGCTGACCGCGCTCGGCCTGTCGCACCGCTTGACCCACCGCCCGAGCCAGCTTTCGGGCGGCGAGCAGCAGCGCGTTGCGGTCGCCCGCGCGCTAGCCAACCGGCCTACGCTGGTGCTGGCGGACGAGCCGACCGGTAACCTAGACGAGCACACCGCCGACAAGGTGTTGGAGCAGTTCCTGGCGCTGGTGCGGGGCGAGGGCAGCGCGGCATTGGTCGCGACGCACAACGAGAGACTCGCCGCGCGCATGGACCGCGTGGTACGCCTGCACGACGGGGTGCTCGAATAGCACAATCCAGTTTGGGGGAACGCGATGCTGCCAGTGATTGCCGCTCTCGCCATGCTCCAGGCCGCACCGGCGACCTCGCCGCCGCCCGGCTGCACCGCCTCCGAGCACCGCGCGCTCGATTTCTGGGTCGGCGAGTGGGACGTTGTACCTTCCGGCGCGGAGCAACTTGTCGCGCATAGCCGGATCGAAAGCCTGCACGGCGGCTGTGCGATCCGCGAGCAATGGATCCCGCTCAATGGAACGGGCGGTAGCAGCATGTCGGCCTATGATCCTGCGACCGGGCGCTGGCACCAGCTCTGGATCGGCTCCTCGCCCGGGCGCGTCGCATTCGAAGGTGGTCCGGTGGGCGCGGACATGGTTCTGACCGGCTATTGGGCCAACTATGGCGGACCAGGACAGACGGCGCTCGTGCGCCAGACATTTTCCGCCGTGGACGCCGACACCGTGCGCCAGCTCGGCGAGGCTTCCGCCGACCAGGGCCGCACCTGGACCGTCAGCTACGACTTCACCTATCGCCGCCGCAAGGAGCCGCTGCCATGACCACCGTTGCCGATTTCACCGTCAGGACCAACCGGGGCGAGGAGCTCGACCTCAAGGACAAGCTCGGCAAGGTGATGCTGGTCGTCAACACCGCCAGCAAATGCGGCTTCACCCCCCAGTACGACGGGCTGGAGAAGCTCTATGAGCAGTACAAGGATCGCGGGTTCGAAGTGCTCGGCTTCCCGTGCAACCAGTTCGGAGCGCAAGAACCGGGCAATGCCGACGAGATCGCCGAGTTCTGCAAGCTGAACTTTGGCGTCACTTTCCCGCTGATGGAGAAGGTCGACGTCAACGGCGACCAGGCCAGCCCGCTGTTCGACTGGATGAAGGGCGAAGCTCCGGGCTTGATGGGCTCTAAGTCGATCAAGTGGAACTTCACCAAGTTCCTGATCGACCGTCAGGGGAACGTGGTGAAGCGCTACGCGCCGCAGGACAAGCCCGAGCGGATCGCGAAGGATATCGAGGGTTTGCTATAGGGGGGCGCCCTTCCGCCGACTACGGTCAGCCCCGCGAAGGCGGGGGCCCAGCTTCCTTCTTGCGCTGCGCTCGCAGAAAATCTGCACCCCGGATCGAGTCCGGGGTGACGGGACAGGGGGTTAGTTGGCCTTCGCACCTTGGCGAATCTTCCACCCGTCCGCATAGTCAGCCGATGTCCTTCGCCCCGTTCGTCCCGCTGCGCGTCCTGTCGTCCTACTCGATGCTCGAAGGCGCGATCGAGCCCAAGGCGATGGCGAAGCTGGCCAAGGAGCGCGGCTTTCCCGCCATCGCGATCTGCGACCGCAACGGGCTCTACGGCGCCGTCGCCTTCGCCAAGGCCTGCTTCGACGAGGGTGTGCAGCCGATCGTCGGCGCGCTGCTCGGTGTTGCGCGCGAGGAAGGCGGGCGGCATGTCGATTACCTGCCGCTATATGCGCAGGACGAGGCGGGCTACGACAACCTCTGCCACCTCGTCAGCAAGGCGCATCTCGACCGCCCGCTGGAGCTTGAGCCCCACGTTGCGCTGGCCGACCTGGCGGGCCGCACCGAGGGCTTGATCGCGGTGACCGGCGCGGGCGAGGGCGGGGTGACGCGGCTGCTCGCCGACGGGCAGCGCGGCCACGCCGAGGCGCTGCTGGAAAAGCTGGAGAGCCTGTTTCCCGGCCGCCTCTACATCGAACTCGCCCGTCGGGGCGACGCGGTCGAGGCTGCGGCGGAAGAGGCGTTGATCGAGCTTGCCTATGCCCGCGACCTGCCGCTGGTTGCTACAAATCCGGCCGCCTTTGCCGAGGCGCACAACCACAAGGCGCACGACGCGATGCTGTGCATCGCCGGATCGACCCATATCGAGGCGGAAGAGCGCGCGCGGTCCAATCCCGAGGCTTACGTCAAGGCGGCCGAGGATATGGCGGCCACCTTCCACGACCTGCCCGAAGCGACCGCCAACACGCTCGTCATCGCGCAGCGTTGCGCCTATGCGCCGCCCAACCGCGACCCGATCCTGCCCAGCCTCGCGGGCGACCTCGAGGGCGAGGCGCGGATGCTGGCTGAGGATGCCCGCGCGGGGCTGGTTGCCCGGCTCGAACCCTACGGTGAGATGGCAGAGGAGGAACGTCAGGCCTATTTCGAACGGCTCGATTTCGAGGTCGACGTCATCGTCAAGATGGGCTTTCCCGGTTACTTCCTGATCGTCGCCGATTTCATCAAGTGGGCAAAGGAGCAGGGCATCCCGGTCGGCCCGGGGCGCGGTTCGGGCGCTGGTTCGGTCGTCGCCTGGGCACTCACCATCACCGATCTCGATCCGCTCAAGCTGGGCCTGCTGTTCGAACGCTTCCTGAACCCCGAGCGCGTCTCGATGCCGGATTTCGACATCGACTTCTGCGAAACGCGCCGCGGCGAGGTGATCCGTTATGTCCAGAAGAAATACGGCCACGATCACGTCGCGCAGATCATAACCTTCGGCAAGCTGAAGGCGCGCGCGGTGCTGCGCGACTGCGGGCGCATCCTGCAGATGAGCTACGGCCACGTCGACCGGCTGTGCAAGATGGTGCCCAACCACCCGACCGACCCGTGGACGCTGCCGCGCGCGCTGAACGGGGCGGCCGATTTCCGCCGCGAGTACGACAACGACAACGAGGTAAAGCGCCTCGTCGATCTGGCGATGCAGCTCGAGGGCTTCCCGCGGAACAGTTCGACCCACGCGGCGGGCGTCGTGATCGGCGACCGCCCGCTGGCGCAGCTCGTGCCGCTCTACCGCGATCCGCGCTCGGACATGCCGGTGACGCAGTTCGACATGAAGCACGTCGAGAGTTCGGGGCTGGTCAAGTTCGACTTCCTCGGCCTGAAGACGCTGTCGGTGCTGCAGAAGGCGGTCGAACTGCTGGAAAAGCGTGGCATCGCGGTCGATCTCGCGGCGCTCGCGTGGGACGATCCGGCGGTCTACGAACTACTCAAGCGCGGCGACACGGTCGGCGTCTTTCAGCTCGAATCCGAGGGCATGCGCCGCACGCTGACCGCGGTGAAGCCGACCAAGTTCGAGGATATCATCGCGCTCGTCTCGCTTTACCGGCCTGGCCCGATGGACAACATCCCGCTGTTCGGCAAGCGCAAGGCGGGCGAGGTGCCGATCGAATATCCGCACCCTAAGCTCGAGGAAATCCTCGCCGAAACCTACGGGATCTTCGTCTATCAGGAACAGGTCATGCAGGCGGCGCAGATCCTCGCCGGCTACTCGCTCGGCGATGCCGACCTGCTGCGCCGCGCGATGGGCAAGAAGGTCCAGGCCGAGATGGATGCGCAGCGCAGTCGCTTTATCGAGGGCTGCGGGGAGGTCTCGCAGATCCCGCCCAAGCGCGCCAACGAGCTGTTCGACCTGATCGACAAGTTCGCCGGCTACGGCTTCAACAAGTCGCACGCCGCCGCCTACGCGCTGCTCGCCTACCAGACCGCGTGGCTCAAGGCGCATTATCCGGAGGAATTCTACGCCGCATCGATGTGCTTCGACATGCACCAGTCGGAAAAGCTGGCGCTGTTCGTCGACGATGCGCGCCGCAACGGGATTGCCGTCGCGCCGCCGTGCGTGAATGCTTCCGAGGCCGAGTTCACCGTCGAGCAAACCGATGACGGCTACGCCGTGCGCTATGCGCTCGCCGGTATCCGCAACGTCGGCGAGAAGGCGATGGAGGCGCTGGTCGACGAACGGGCTGCGCGGGGGCCTTTCGCCAGCCTCAAGGATCTGTTCGAGCGGCTGCCCAAGGGATCGATGAACTCGCGCCAGCTCGAGGGGCTGATCTGTGCGGGCGCGCTCGATACGCTGGAGGAAGACCGCGCGCTGCTCCACGCCAATATCGACCTGCTGCTGGCGGTCGCCGACGCCGCCACCCGCGAGCGCGAGAGCGGGCAGGCCGCTCTGTTCGGTGGCGGCGATAGCGCGCCCGAGGAATTGCGCCTCAAGCCCGCCACACCGTGGACCCGCCCCGAGCGCATGGCACAGGAGCGCGAAAACTTCGGCTTCTACTTCTCCGCCCACCCGGTGCAGCAGTTCTGGCAGGTCGCCTCGGCCAACGGCGCGCGCACATACCAGAGCCTCATGGAAGGCGGCAGTGGCGGTTCGGGCCGAACGCAGGCGGTGATGGCGGCGATGGTCGAGGGCGCGCGCAAGGGGCAGACGCGCAAGGGCGGCACCTTCATCCGCGCCGATTTCTCCGACCAGACCGGCCAGTTCAGTGCCGCTTGCTTCGAGGAAGGTCTGGTCGAGAGCTTCACCAAGTGGGCCGCCGAAAGCACCTGCGTGCTACTGACGGTCGAACTCGATGCACCGAGCCCGGACGAGCCGCCGCGGGTGACCGTGCGCGGCGCGCGGCCGCTCGCCGAAGTCCACGGGAGCGCAAGGATGCTGCTCCGCCTCGACGTGACAGATGTCGCCGCGCTCGACCAGCTCAAGCTCCTCCTCGTGCCCGGGACGCCGGGCAACGGCGAGGTCGTTGCTACGCTGAAGACTGGCGCCGAGCACGATCCGGTGGTGCGGCTGGGGCGGGACTATGCGCTCGACGGCGAGCTGGCGGAGCGGCTGGCCGAGGTGCCGGGGCTAGCCCAGGTCGTCCTCACCACCGGACGTGGCAGCGGGCACCTCCGCCTCGTCGCCTGACGGGGCCACTGCAGAGATTGCCAAGGTAAACCCATAGCGGCATGAACGTGGCAAAACTCGTTACGGAGAGGACACGAAATGCTCGGAGCGATGCAGGACTGGACCATGCGCGTCACGGCGGTGATCGATCACGCCGCGCGCGAGGCTGGCGAGCGCGAGATCGTCAGCCGCTGGGCCGACGGCACCGAGACGCGGACCAACTGGCGCGGCATCCGCGCCGATGCGCTCAAGATGGCGCAGGCGTTGATCGCGCTGGGCGTGCAGAAGGGCGACCGCGTGGCCAGCCTCGCCATGAATCATTCGCGCCACCTGGTCAGCTGGTACGGCGTCGCGGGGATGGGCGGGGTGCTCCACACGATCAACCCGCGCCTCTTCGACGATCAGCTCGAATATATCGCCAATCACGCGGAAGACCGCGTGCTGCTCTACGATGCGGCGTTCCAGCCGATCGTCGACCGGATGAAGGACAAGTGGCCGACCATTGAGCACTACATCTGCTACGACAACGGCCAGTTCGAAGAGTGGATCGGCGCGCAGGACGGCGCGGTCGAATGGGTGGAGGGCAGCGAGCGCGACCCGTGCATGCTGTGCTACACTAGCGGCACCACCGGCAATCCCAAGGGCGTGCTCTACGAACATCGCTCGACCGTGCTGCACGCGCTCGCCGGGCTGCAGCCGAGCGCGTTCAATTTCAGCCCTTCGTCGGTCATGCTGCCGGTCGTGCCGATGTTTCATGCGGCGAGCTGGGGTCTGCCCTATGCGGGCGCGATGGCGGGCATCAAGTTCGTGTTCTCCGCGGTCAACGACCCGGCGGTGCTGTGCGACCTGATGGAGCGCGAGGGCGTGACCGACAGCGCAGGTGTCCCGACCGTCTGGCTCGCGACGTTCCAGTATTGCGACGCGGCGGGCAAGGACCTGCCCAAACTGCGTGCGGCGACCATCGGCGGATCGGCCGCGCCGAAGTTCATGATCGAGCGGCTGATGAAGAATGGCACCCGTGTCCAGCACGCCTGGGGCATGACCGAGACCAGCCCGATCGGCACAGTCGGTGGGCCGACCTGGGACTGGGACAATCTCAGCTTCGATGAGCAAGTCGCGCGCACTGCCATGCAGGGGCGCCCGATCTTCGGCGTCCAGCTGCGCACGGTCGATCTCGACGACATGACCACCGAGCTGCCACGCGACGGTGCAACCAGCGGTGCGCTGCAGATCCGCGGGCCGTGGGTGATCCAGCGCTACTTCAAGGCCGAGCATGATGCCGCGAATGCCGATGGCTGGTTCGACACCGGCGACGTCGGCATCATCCACCCCGACGGCACGTTGCAGCTGACGGACCGGACCAAGGACGTGATCAAGTCGGGCGGCGAGTGGATAAGCTCGGTCGAACTGGAAAACGCTGCAGTCGGCCACCCGCAAATCGCCGAGGCTGCCGCGATCGGCATGCCACATCCCAAGTGGGACGAGCGCCCGGTGCTGTTCTGCGTCCGCAACGCGGGCGCCGAGATCGGCAGCGACGAGGTGCTCGACTATCTCAAGGACAAGGTCGCCAAGTGGTGGCTGCCCGACGCGGTCGAGTTTGTCGACGACATCCCCCACACCGCCACCGGCAAGATCAGCAAGAAGGACCTGCGTGAGCGGTTCAGCGCCTACAAGCTGGAGGCCTGATCCGTGGCCAGCCACACCTGCCCCAAGTGCGGCAAGCGAATGGAGCAGGGCTTCACCATCGACGCAGGCGACTACAGCATGCCCCATGTCGGGGCCTGGCATCGCGGCGCGCCGCAGAAGTCGTTCTGGGGCCTTAAGGTCGCCAAGGCCGACAAGCACGAGATCGTCGCCTGGCGCTGCACCGGCTGCGGCTTTCTGGAGAACTACGCACCATGAGCAGAAAGTTCCTCGCCCTCGCGCCGTTGGCGCTGGTCGCCTGCGCGCAATTCGCCGCGGCCGCCACGATCGACGTGGCGAAGAGTCCGACCTGCGGATGCTGCACCGTCTGGGTTGAGCGGATGCGCGAGGCCGGGTTCGCGGTCAACGTGCGCGACGTTCCCGATACCACCCCGGTTGCCGCGGCCGCGGGGGTGCCGGGCAACCTGCGGTCGTGCCACACCGCCAAAGTAGAGGGCTATGCGATCGAGGGACACGTGCCGGCTGCCGACATTCGGCGGTTGCTCGATGCGCGACCGGACGCCGTCGGCCTGAGCGTGCCGGGCATGCCGGTCGGATCGCCCGGGATGGAGATGGTGGGCCGCTCGGATCGCTACCAGGTGGTGCTGATTGGACGCGACGGTCGCCACACGGTCTGGGCGACGCACGGCGGCAGCGCGCCCGCCCACCGGCATTGAGCGGGGGAGAACGATGAGCGAACGCCATATCGACCCGAGCCGCGCGAACTTCAACGCGTTCAAGGCCCTGCCGCGCGACGAGCCGATCCATATGCTCAACCTGCTGCTCTATCGCGATGTGGCGGAATATCCCGCGGGCCACGCGCACCACGGCAAGGGCTGGAGTGGCCGCCGCGCCTACGAGGAGTACGGCCAGACCAGCGGCCCGATCTTCCGCCGCGTCGGCGGCACGATCGTGTGGCGCGGCGCCTTCCAGACGATGGTTACCGGCCCCGAAACCCGCGCATGGCATGACGGCTTCGTGGCGCACTACCCCAGCGCCGCCGCGTTCCTAGGAATGATCAAGGACCCGGAATACCAGATCGCTGTGGTGAACCGCACGGCGGCGCTCCTCGACAGCCGCCTGGTGCGGTTCAAGCCGGGCGAGAGTGGGCAAGGGTTCTAGAGCAACCGCATCTGCCCACCCACTTCCGGTGGCCTGAACCCGCTGCAATCCAGCTCAAACTTCGCCTTGCCGATGCCCGCGCGCTTGCAGGCGAGGCGGAAGCGGGCGCGGAAGAGGTCGGCCCAGACGCCGCTCGGCTTCATCCGGGTGAAGAAATCGGGATCGTTGTCCCGGCCGCCGCGGATCGAGCGGACCGCGCTCATGACCTTGTCGCCGCGCTCGGGGAAATGGACGCTGAGCCACTCACGGAACAGCGGCGCGACCTCGTGCGGGAGGCGCAGCGGGATCCAGCCCGCCGAATGCACCCCGAGTTCGCCCGCGCGCGCGACGATCCCCTCCATGAATTCGTCGGTGATCGCGGGTATGACCGGCGCCACCGAGCAATGGTTGGGTACGCCCGCTTCGACCAGTTTGCCCAGCGCGCCGAGCCGCTTGGCGGGCGCGGCAGCGCGCGGTTCGAGCTTGCCCGACAGCACCGGATCGAGCGTGGTGACCGAGATCGCCACCGCCACAAGCCGGTGCCGCGCCAGTTCCACCAGCAGGTCGAGATCGTCGAGCACCCGGTCGGACTTGGTAGTGATCGTCACCGGATGGCGCGCCTCGAGGCACACCTCGAGCACCTGCCGGGTGATGCGATAACGCCGCTCGATCGGCTGGTAGGGGTCGGTGTTGGTCCCCATCGCGATCGGGCGCGGGCGGTATTTCGGCTTCGCCAGCGTCGCGCGCAGCAGTTCGGCGGCGTTGGGCTTGGCGAAGAGCTTCGTCTCGAAGTCCAGCCCCGGCGAGAGGTCGTGATAGGCGTGGGTGGGCCGGGCGAAGCAATAGATGCAGCCGTGCTCGCACCCGCGATAGGCGTTTATCGAGCGGTCGAAGGCAATGTCGGGCGACTGGTTGAAGGTCAGGATCGTCTTCGGCCGCTCCTCGGTGACCGTGGTGCGCAGCTTGGCTGGCGGGCCGTCGAGCGCCTGGATATAATCGCGCCAGTCCCCATCCGCCTCGCGCGTGGCCAGGCCGAACCGAGTCGGAACGGCGTCCGACTGCGCGCCGCGGCCATGTACCTCGGGTTCGATACGACGTTCCATGCCCGAGAACATACATGGAACAAACGTGCTGGGAAAGCGCTACTTCTCGCGCAACCGCGGCATCAGCTCCACGAAGTTGCAGGGGCGGTTGCGGCTGTCGAGTTGCTCGGCGAGGATGCCGTCCCAGCCGTCCTTCACCGCGCCGTTGGAGCCAGGCAGCGCGAAGATGTAAGTCCCGCGCGCCACCGCAGCGCAGGCGCGGCTTTGGACGGTGCTGGTGCCGATCGACTGGTAGCTGAGCATGCGGAACAGTTCGCCGAAGCCGGGAATATCACGCTCCTTGACCCGGTCGATCGCCTCGGGCGTGACGTCGCGGCCGGTCAGGCCGGTGCCGCCGGTAGAGACGATCGCGTCGATCGCCGGATCGTCGATCCACTGGTTGAGCCGCGCCGCTATGACCCCGGCATCGTCGCGCTCGATCGCGCGCGCGGCGAGGTGGTGGCCGGCAGCCTCGACCCGGGAAGCCAGGATATCGCCGGAGGTATCGTCCGCCGACGTGCGCGTATCCGACACGGTCAGGACCGCGATATTGATCGGTTTGAACGCGCGCTCGGGGTCGATGGCCATGCGGCCGGTGCTATCACTCGGCCTTGGAGAGGTAAACGCCGCCGCCCCCTGACAAATCTGGGAAGGTCGGCCATTGTCCCTGCGCAAGCGCGCGGCGGCTGTCGGAGGCGCCGCCCGCCTGCCGCTCGTACATCCAGTAATTGCGCATCACGATCGCGACATAGCCGCGCGTTTCCCAATAGGGGATGCTCTCCATGTAGAGCAGCGCGTCGCCCTGATCGCGGACCTCGCCGTTCCAGCGTCCGATCGGGGTGAGGCCTGCGTTGTAGGCGGCCATGATCTTGGGCAGCAGGCCCTGCGTCGCCGGGCTGGTGCGGAGCATGTTGAGATGCTCCTGTCCGAAGGCGAGATTGACGTCGGGACGCGCGAGGTCGCTCGCACTGCCCGCGACGCCGAGCTTGCCCGCATGGTCGCGCGCGGCGGCGGGCATGATCTGCATCAGCCCGCGCGCGCCCGCCGGGCTGACCGCATCGGCGCGGAAGACCGATTCCTGCAAGGTGTGCGCGAAGGCCAGCGCGGGATCGACCTTCCACCCGTTGGCGGGTTGCCAGCGCGGCGCGGGATAGCGCAGCGCCGGTTCCGCCTGCGCCCCGCGCGGGGCATTATGCGCCATCCACAGCTGGGTCGAGGGGAGCCCGAGGTCGCGCGCGAGGCGCGACAGCTCGTCGAACTGCGAGGCGTCGCCGATCCGCGCCTGATAGCGCAGGACCTCGTCCGCCAGCCGGTGCTCGCCGATCTCGGCCAGCGCCACAGCGGTGCGGACATTGGGCACGTCGCGGACCTGCTGCCAGTCCTGCAGCGAGAAATCCGCCGCCGCGTGCGTGCGCGGCAGCGCCTGACCGAGCTGCTCGCGCGCGAGCATGCCGTAGAGCGTCTCGTCGTAGCGCGCCGCGCCGCGCAGCTGCTCCGCCGCCTTCTCCGGCGCGCGGCAGCGCACCAAGGCCCGGCTGGCCCAGTAGTGGCCCGCGGCGGTCAGTTCCATGTTGGTCGAGTAGCCGGCGGTGCGCTGGAACGCGTCGGCCGCGGTCTCGCAATCGCCCAAGCGCCATGCCGCGAGGCCCGCGGTCCATTCGCCCTCGGCCACCCAGGCGCCCGAGCCCTGCCGCACGGTTTGCGCCATTGCGAGCGCCGCAGGATCGTTGTTCTCGATGTAGTAGCTCCACGCGACCCGCTGGCGCCATTCGGCCCGCGCTTCGCTGCTCAGGCTTGCGTCGATCCCGTCGAGCAACAGCCGCGCGCCGTCGGGGTCGTCGTTCTTGATCCGCTCGAGGATCGCGTTGCTGACCTCGCCGGGCATCGTTCCATCCGAGACGCCTCGCGGAAGTATCCGCTTGGTCGCAAAGGGCTGGCGGACGAAGTCCTGCTCGCGCGGCAGGTAGGGTGCGGACAGCATCCCGCGCTTGGTCCCGAGGCCGACCATCTTCTCGGCCTGCGGCAGGGTGCCGCCTTCGGCCAGCCACGCCTGGATCGCGGGCAGTTCGACCCGCGGGCTGTTGGCGTGAAGGTAGTATTCGGCGCGCGCGACTTGGTGGAGGGGGCCGGTGGTGCGTTCGGCGAACATTGCGTCGACGCGGATCCAGTCCTCGCGCTGGATGGCGCGGAACAGCTCGGAATAGTACTCGCGGTCGGGTCGGCTGAGCAGCTCGGGCACCTGGCTGGTGTGGACCCGGGCGCGGAAATACTCGGCTGCGCTGTTTGCCTGTGCCGGAGCGGCGACCAACGTGGCGCTGCCGAGCGCGGCAATCAGGGCAACCGTCTTGCGGAACGTCAAATCAGGCATACGTCCATTCCAGCCAGCGCTGCCACAGATCGGCCCTTGCGCGGGCCGATCGCAACAGTTCGGCAGGTCCCCTAGCTTCCATCAGCGGCACGTTCCGACCGTCATGGTTAAATCCGGGTAAACTTTGAGGACCTTGCGGCGGCTCGTGCGCGAAGAGCGGCAGGATGTTCCGACCGAGTGCGAGAATGCGTCGGGGTGCAACGATACCCGCGTGATGCTGCAACAAGCCTGCCAGTCCGGCGCGGGTCAGATCGGGCAGCGGCGCATAGCGCCCCAGGACCGAGGCGAGATAGACCCCGTCCGTCGCGATCCCTGCCGCGCGCAGGAAGCCGTCTATCAACCGGCCTTGCGGTCCCGCCAGCAGCATCTCGGTGTCGTCCTCGCCCGGCATGGCGACCACGATCATCAGCGCCGCGCCGACTTCGCCGCGCGGGGCCACGCGTGGGCCGATACCCCCGTCCTCGATCGCGGGTTCGGTCAGCCACCATTGGCGGAACGCGGCGAGGTCGCGCGGCCAGAGCGCAGGGTCGCCGCCGAACGACGGAGCCGCCGCCGGCTCTGTTGGGGTGGCCTTCGCCGCAGGTTGCCGCGCCGCGGGCACCGCCTGGTCCGGCTTAGGGGCGGGCGCGGCGAGCCAGTCGGTGGCCGTGTCGGCGAAGTCGTGATCCACCCCAGCCTCGCGCCACCAGTCGAGCGCGGCGGCAAAGTCTTCGGCCTGGGGCAGGGGTTCGCGGGCGTCGGTCACGTCGCCGCGGGTCTTGACCTGCCCCGGCGCAGCAATCAAGGCATTGGCACAACTTCCTCACCGAGCAGCACAGGACCGATGAGATCATGAGCGAACGCGAATCGATGCCCTGCGACGTCGTGATCGTCGGCGGCGGCCCGGCGGGTCTGGCGGCGGCGATCCGGCTGAAGCAGATCAACGCCGAGCTCGAGGTGATCGTGCTCGAGAAGGGCTCTGAAATCGGCGCGCATATCCTTTCGGGCGCGGTGGTCGATCCCAAGGCATTGGACGAACTGCTGCCCGACTGGCGCGAGACCTGCCCGATGGCCAAGGTCCGCGTCACCGACAACTGGCACTGGGTGATGTCGGAAAAGGGCAAGCTCGACATTCCGCACCTCGCCATGCCGCCGTTCATGTCGAATGCGGGCTGCTACACCGGCTCGCTCGGCAACATGACCCGCTGGCTGGCTGAACAGGCCGAGGCGCTGGGCGTAATGGTCTTCCCGGGTTTCCCGGCGGCGGAGGTCATCATCGACGACGCTGGCGCGGTCGCGGGCGTGATCACGCAGGACATGGGCGTCGCCGCCGACGGCAGCCACAAGGGCGACTACCAGCCGGGCATGGAGATCCACGCCAAGTACACGTTGTTCGCCGAGGGCGCGCGCGGCAACCTGACCAAGCGGATGAAGGCGCGGTTCGACCTCGAACGCGATTGCCAGCCGCAGGTCTACGGCCTCGGCGTCAAGGAGTTGTGGGACATCGATCCCGCCAAGCATGTGCCCGGCCGGGTGATCCACACGCAGGGCTGGCCGCTCTCCGAGAGCGACACCTGGGGTGGGGGCTTTCTCTACCACCAGGCCAACGGGCAGGTGGCGATCGGGTTCGTGACCGCGCTCGACTACAAGAACCCGTGGGTTTCGCCGTTCCAGGAATTCCAGCGCTGGAAGCAGCACCCGGCGATCCGCGAGTATCTCGAGGGTGGCACGCGCGTGGCTTACGGCGCGCGCGCGATCAACGAGGGTGGGTGGCAGTCGGTGCCGAAGCTGGCGTTCCCCGGCGGCGCGCTGATCGGCTGCGCGGCGGGCTTCGTCAATGTGCCCCGGATCAAGGGCAGCCACACCGCGATGAAGAGCGGGATGCTCGCTGCCGAGGCCGCCGCCGCCGCGATCGCCGCGGGGAAGGAAAAGGGCGAGCTGGCGGACTACGACGCCGCGGTGCGGGATAGCTGGATCGCGACTGACCTCAAGAAGGTCCAGAACGCGCAGCCGCTGGTGGCCAAGTTCGGCGGCGATATCGGCACCGTACTGGCGGGCATCGACATGTGGATGCGGCAGCTCAAGATCGGCCTGCCGCTGTCGATGAAGCACCACCGCGACTACGAGGAACTGCAACGCGCCGACCTCTACCAGCCGATCGCCTATCCCAAGCCCGACGGCAAGATCAGCTTCGACCGCCTGACCTCGGTAGCGTTCAGTTTCACCAACCACGCCGAGGACCAGCCCTGCCACCTGATCGTGAAGGATCGGGAACTGCAATATCAGAGCGAATACAAGGTGTTCGGTGGACCTTCTACCAAGTATTGCCCGGCCGGAGTGTACGAGTGGCTGGAGGCCGACGACGGTTCGATGAAGTTCCAGATCAACTCGCAGAACTGCGTCCACTGCAAGACCTGCGACATCAAGGACCCGAACCAGAACATCGAATGGGTCACGCCCGAAGGCGGCGGCGGGCCGAACTATCCTAATATGTGAGGGACTTAGACCATGCTGAAGCAAGGCGAAGGGCTTGGTTGTGCCGGGCTCCTCGCATTAGTGAATGTCCTCCTTATGGGTCTCGTTGCTTTCAGCTTTTCTCACGGTCCCTATTCCAGTCCTGAGCAAGAGACTTGGTATCGATATCGATCACTCGCCTTCTTCCTGTGGGGTGCGATCCTTCCAACAGTCATTCTTTGGTTAGGACGTCGGTCGCCAATGATTGTCGCAGGTGCCACTGTTTGGATGTTTTTGGCTCTCGTGCTGTTTGGAGGATACGTCCTGAACTCCGGTGGCGGAGTGTAACATTTTGCGCGAAACCGCCTACGCCAAAATCAATCTCGCGCTGCACGTGCGCGCGCGGCGGGGGGATGGCTATCACGAACTCGAGACGCTGTTCGCCTTCGTCGATGCTGGGGACGTGCTGACGGCGCGCACGGCGGCGCAGGACAGCGTCACGGTCACGGGCGAGTTCGCGAGCGGGCTCGACGATCCGTTCGACAACCTCGTGGCCAAGGCGCTGGGCAAGCTGCCGCGCGCGGATGGGCTGGCGGTCACGCTGGAGAAGAACCTGCCGGTCGCAGCAGGGCTGGGGGGTGGCTCGGCTGATGCGGGGGCGGTGTTCCGCATCGTGCGCGATCGTTACGGGCTGCCCGACGACTGGCGGACACGCGCAGCGAAGCTGGGGGCGGACGTGCCGGCCTGCGTCGAGAGTCTCGCGTGCATCGGGCGCGGGACCGGGACCGCGTTGACACCGGTAGACAACGATCTAGCGCAAACCGCTGTATTGCTAATAAATCCCCGCGTTCGGCTCGCCACCGGGCCGGTGTTCGCCGCTTGGGATGGAGTGGATCGCGGGCCGCTGCCCGAAGGGCCGGTTTCGGCCATCGCGCGCGAGGGGCGCAACGATCTCGAAACACCCGCGATAGGCCTGTGCCCGACGATTGCCGAGATGCTCGACTGGCTGCGCGGCACGCCCGCATTCTGCGTCCGCATGTCCGGCTCGGGCGCGACCTGCTTCGCGCTCTACCGCGACGATGCCGCGTTGCTCGGCGTGGTGGACCAGCTCAAGGCGGAGCGGCCAGAGTGGTGGCACATGGCGGGACGGCTGCGGTGACGCTAGAGGCCTACCGCATCGTTGGCGAGCCGAAGTTCGGCGGCATTCTCGTCGTCGCCGACCACGCCAGCAACCGTGTGCCGGACGATATCGACCTCGGTATCGACACGGCGCTGCTTGACGCACATATCGCGGTCGATATCGGCGTCGCCGCGGTCGCGGAAATCATGGCGCGCCGCCCCGGCACCGCCGCCTTCCTTGCCAACGTCAGCCGCCTGGTGTGCGATTTCAACCGCGACGAGCACGGCCCCGCCGCCGTGCCAACCGCCAGCGACGGCCACGCCATCCCCGGCAACGCGCTCAGTCGCGAGGGTCGCGAACAACGGCTGGCACGGTTCTTCCGCCCCTACCACGCCGCGCTCGCCGATCTGCTTGACGCCGTGCCGCCAGCGCTGATCCTCTCGCTCCACAGCTTCACGCCGCGGCTCACCAGCAGCGACGAGCGACGCCCCTGGCAGGTCGGCGTGCTCTACAACGAGGACGATCGCGCCGCGCGCCTCGCTATCCCGCTGCTGGAGGCGGAGGGGCTGATCGTCGGCGACCAGGAACCCTATTCGGGCAAGCTGCTCAACGCGACGATGAACCGCCATGCCGAGGCCGAGGGGCGCCCCTATCTCGGCGTCGAGGTACGGCAGGACCTGATCGCCCATCCCGAGGGCCAACAGCAATGGGCCGCACGCCTTTCGCGCATCGCCAATGCGGTGGCGATGGAACTGATGGAATAGCGACGCTTGGCCCGACCCAGCGCATTCGTTCTTCGGGGCGGCGCGCCTGTGCTATAGTCCGTTCGGGACAGGACCAACGAAAGCCAAGCACCATGCCCGCCTACCGCTCCCGCACCTCCACCCACGGCCGCAACATGGCGGGCGCGCGCGGGCTGTGGCGCGCCACGGGCATGAAGGACGAGGATTTCGGCAAGCCGATCGTCGCGGTGGTCAACAGCTTCACCCAGTTCGTGCCGGGTCACGTCCACCTCAAGGACCTGGGCCAGATGGTCGCGCGCGAGATCGAGGCGGCGGGCGGGGTCGCCAAGGAATTCAACACGATAGCGGTCGATGATGGCATCGCGATGGGGCACGACGGGATGCTCTACTCGCTCCCCAGCCGCGACCTCATCGCCGACAGCGTCGAATACATGGTCAATGCCCACTGCGCCGACGCGATGGTGTGCATTTCCAACTGCGACAAGATCACGCCGGGCATGCTGATGGCGGCGCTGCGGATCAACGTGCCGGTCGTGTTCGTCAGCGGCGGGCCGATGGAAGCGGGCAAGGTCGTGGTGAAAGGCAAAGAAGTAGCGCTCGATCTGGTCGATGCTATGGTCGCCGCCGCCGACGAAGCCTATTCCGACGAGGAAGTGGCCGAGATCGAGCGCGCCGCGTGCCCCACCTGCGGCTCGTGCAGCGGCATGTTCACTGCCAACTCGATGAACTGCCTGACCGAGGCGCTCGGCCTCTCGCTCCCCGGCAATGGCTCTACGCTGGCCACCCACGCTGATCGCAAGGCGCTGTTCCTGCGCGCAGGGCGCCTCGTGGTCGAGCTGTGCCGCCGCTGGTACGAGGACGAGGATGCCAGCGTGCTCCCGCGCTCGATCGCCGGGAAACCCGCGTTCGAGAACGCGATGAGTCTCGATATCGCGATGGGCGGCTCGACCAACACCGTGCTTCATCTGCTCGCCGCCGCGTACGAGGCGGGAGTGGACTTCACCATGGCCGATATCGACCGGCTGAGCCGCCGGGTGCCGTGCCTCAGCAAGGTCGCCCCGGCCAAGAGCGACGTCCACATGGAAGACGTCCACCGCGCAGGCGGGATCTTCGCGATCCTGGGCGAGCTCGAGCGGGCGAGCCTGCTCGACACCGCCGTGCCCACGGTTCATTCGCCGACGATGGCCGACGCGATCGATGCCTGGGACATTTCGCGCACCAACAGTCCGGCGGTGCAGCAGTTCTTCCGCGCCGCACCGGGCGGGGTGCCGACGCAGACTGCGTTCAGCCAGGAGAGGCGCTGGGACGAGCTCGACCTCGACCGGCAGGCGGGCGTCATCCGCAGCGCCGAGCACGCCTTCAGCCAGGACGGCGGGCTGGCGGTGCTCTACGGCAACCTTGCGGTAGACGGCTGCATCGTGAAGACCGCGGGCGTCGACGAGAGCATCCTCACATTCACTGGTCCGGCACGCGTGTTCGAGAGCCAGGATGCCGCCGTCGCTGCGATCCTGACCGACCGGGTGGGCGAGGGCGACGTTGTGGTGATCCGCTACGAGGGGCCGCGCGGCGGGCCGGGGATGCAGGAAATGCTCTATCCGACCAGCTATTTGAAATCGAAGGGGTTGGGCGCGGCCTGCGCCCTGGTGACTGACGGGCGCTTCTCGGGCGGCACCTCGGGCCTCTCCATCGGCCACGTCTCGCCCGAGGCGGCGGAAGGCGGGCTGATCGGTCTGGTCGAGGATGGCGATACGATCGCGATCGACATTCCCAATCGTTCGATCACGCTGGACGTAGCCGACGCCGTATTGGCCCAGCGGCGCGAGGCGCAGGAGGCGAAGGGCTGGCAGCCGGCCAAGCCGCGCCCGCGCCAGATCTCGGTCGCGCTCGAAGCCTATGCCGCGATGACCACCAGCGCGGCACGCGGCGCGGTGCGCGATATCTCGCAGTTGAAGCGCGGATGAGGTTTGTCGCCTTTCTCGCTGGATTGGCTGTGCTTTCCGGGTGCGGCGGGCCGGTGCAACCGCAGGCCAACGCCGATGCGGACGAGGTCGTCTGCGCCATCGGCCCGGGCAGCGAGTTCCGCGCCGACTGCCGTGCCGAGCGTGTCGTGGTGGACGGCGAGGAGCAGCTCGTGGTCCGCCATCCCGACGGCAGTTTCCGCCGCTTCGTCGTCGACACGGACGGCGGCGGGGTGACCGTGGCCGACGGCGCGGATGCCGCGACGCAGGAACTGGCGGACGGCACGCTCGAGGTCGCCGTCGCAGGCGATCGCTACCGCTTCCCCACGCGCGCGGCCGGGGGCGATGCACCCGCCGAGTGACGCGATCCTGACCGTCGCGCAGATGCAGGCGGCGGAGCAGGCGCTGGTCGACCGGGGCACGAGCATCGACGAGCTGATGCAGCGCGCAGGGTGCGGCGCGGCGGAATGGGTCTGGCGCATGGCTGCCGGTTGTTCTGTCACCGTGCTATGCGGACCTGGCAACAATGGCGGCGATGGCTATGTAATCGCGCGAGTTTTGCATGAGCGCGGTCTTGACGTGGCGGTGGTGGCACCGCTCGAACCGCGCACCGATGCCGCGCGCAAAGTCCGCGCCGAGTATCGCGGCGCGGTGGCGGGCGGCGCTTCGGACCGGCACGGCCACGTGCTGGTCGATTGCCTGTTCGGAACCGGCCAGACCCGTCCGCTCTCGCCCGAGCTGACCGGACTGGTGGGACGACTGGCGAAGCACCACCACCACGCCATTGCAATCGACCTGCCGAGCAATGTCGCGAGCGACAGCGGCGAATGCCTCGGAGCGGTCCCGCGCTACGATCTCACGCTGGCGCTCGGCGCGTGGAAATGGGCGCACTGGACGATGCCCGCCGCTGCGCGGATGGGTGCGCGGCGGCTGGTCGAAATCGGGATCGAGGATCTTCGCGATGCCGGTCACCTCATCGCCCGCCCGCACCTCGCAGCTCCGTCAGCCGACGCGCACAAGTACCGGCGGGGGCTGGTGGCAGTGGTTGGGGGCGCAATGCCGGGTGCGGCAGCACTCGCCGCCATCGCGGCGCAGCACGCCGGGGCAGGCTATGTGAAACTGCTCGCCGAGCGTGCGCCTTTGGGTCTACCGCATAGCGTGGTCCTGGACGACCGCCCCCTTGCCGACGCGCTCTCGGACCACCGCATTGCCGCAATTCTCTGCGGCCCGGGCCTCGGACGCGACAAGGCAGCGCGGGCGCGCCTCGAGGCGGTGCTGGAATGCGGCTGGCCAGCCGTGCTCGACGCCGATGCGCTGATGCTGGTCGAGCGGGCAGACCTCCCCAACGCGGGCCAGGTCGTGCTGACCCCGCATGACGGCGAACTTGCGAAACTGGCAACTACGATCGGGGTGGCCAACTCGGGCAAACGTCCAACCGCGACCGCCATCGCCGATGTGACTGGCGTAACGGTGATTGCGAAAGGTGCCGATACCTTCGTCGCCGCCCCCGGCCGGATCGCGGTCGCTCCTCCCGCATCGACCTGGCTGTCGACGGCGGGAACCGGCGACGTTCTCGCCGGGATCGTCGCGAGCCGCCTTGCGACCGGGGTTGAACCATTTGCGGCCGCGGCAGAGGCGGTGTGGTTGCATGGCGAGGCAGCGCGGCTGGCGGGCGCGGCTTTCTCTGCCGATGATCTTGCCGGAAGGGTCGCCGCCGCCTACGCCGCCGCGCTGTGAGTGATCCCGACCTGATCGTACGCGTCGCCGCGAAGGGTGACGGCGTGACTGCCGACGGCCGCTTCGCCGCGCGCGCCGCGCCGGGCGACAGGCTGCGCGCCGACGGTACACTCGAGCTCGGCCCGCATCACCAGACGCCGCCATGCCGTCACTTCGGTCCATGCGGCGGGTGCCAGCTCCAGCATCTGGACGAGACCACGCTCGCCCGGTTCGTAACAGACCGCGTGGCCAATGCCGCCGAGGGGCAGGGTATCGCGGTGGGCGAACTCTTGCCCGCGCACCTCAGCCCGCCGCACAGCCGCCGCCGCGCGACGCTTCACGCACAACTGGGCGGCAAGCGCCCGCTACTCGGGTTCCGCGAGGAAGGTTCGCACCGGATCGTCTATCTCGCCGAATGCCACGTGCTCGCGCCCGAGCTATGGACGCTGATTGAGCCATTGCGCGCACTGCTGCACCTGTGGTCGCGCGGTGCGCCGGACATCGCGCTGACGCTGGCGGATCAGGGCGTCGATGTGGCGATCAAGGGTCTGGAGCTCGACGGCCTCGCGCAGACCGAGGGCGTGCTCGATTTCGCCCGGGCGCAGCGCCTGGCGCGGCTGTCGCTCGACCAGGGCTACGGCGCAGAGGCGCTGTGGGAGCCGGAGCCCGCGACCGTGACCCTCGGCGGCGTTCCGGTGGGTTTGCCGGTCGGCGGATTCCTTCAGGCGACCCGCGACGGCGAGGCGGCGCTGGTCGCGGATGCCGTGCAGTGGCTCGCCGGTACGGCCAAACTTGCCGACCTGTTCGCCGGGCTGGGCACCTTCGCCTTTGCACTTGCGGGCAAGGCGCAGGTTGTGGCGGTCGAGGCGGCGCGTGACGCGCATCTTGCCTGTCGCACTGCGGCGGGGCGGGCGCGCCTACCGGTCGAGGCGATGCATCGCGACCTGTTCCGCAACCCGCTTCAGCCCGATGAACTGGCGCGGTTCGATGCTGTCGTGCTCGATCCCCCACGCGCCGGCGCGAAGGAGCAGGTCGCGCGGATCGCAGAAAGCGCACTCACCCGGGTCGTCTATGTGAGCTGTAACCCGGCAAGCTGGGCGAAGGATGCTCGTGTGCTGGTGGATGCCGGGTTCCGGCTCGAGAAGCTCCACCCGGTCGGCCAGTTCCGCTGGTCCACCCATGTCGAGCTGGCGAGCCTGTTCGTCCGCTAGCGCAGAGCCTCGATCAATTGCTCGTAAAGCCAATTTCTAGCGTGGGGTTCGACCCAGCCGTGGCTTGCCCCTTCGCAGCGCTGCACTCGCGGATCACCGCGTTCCCACTGTGCCTCGAACGCCTGCGCAGTTCGGTCGCTCGCCGCGAGAACGAAGCGCACATCGCCGCGGTAGCCGGCCATCGCGGTGCGCATTTCCTCCGCCAGCGAGCTGGGCTGGGCGGTCGGCTTTGCGGCCTGCCGAAGCCCGTGCGCGAGCTTGCGCAGATCGACGCCGCCCCTCAGCAGCCGTAGCACCTCAGCCGGGTTCTTGAGCTTGTCGAGATAGCGCGCGCGGACTGCCGATGGCGGCGGCGCGTCGTCGGCATCGTCATCGATCGTCCACGGGTTCGACAGGACGAGCCCATCGCATCCCGCACCGCTCGCCAGCATCAATGCGCTGGCCGCGTCGCAATTGCCGAAGCCGACGACGCACGTCATTGCGGGGGCTTGCGCGCGGAAGGCGGTGAGTGCTGTGGCGATGTCATCCGCACTGTGGCGGAACCCGCGATTGTCGCCCGCGCTGTCGCCGATCCCGCGGCGGTCGAAGCGGAACACCGGGTGACCTGCCGCCGCGATGCGCGCTGCGAGCTGTGCCTGGCCGGAAAAAGCCCCACTGCGGATTTCGTTGCCGCCGCTGACGATCAGCAGGCCGGTCGTGCCCGGGGCGGAATCGAGCGTGCAGGCGAGCGTTTCGCCCTCGCAGGAGCAGGTCAGGTGGACCCGGCTCATCACCGCATTCCCAGTGCCACGATCGCGGCGAGCGCGTCGGCCTGCGCGGCATTTTCGTCGGGTTCCGCACGCAGCCACAGGCCCGGGCCGCCGACGCCGGCCAGCGCGATGTCGGTAAGGCGGGTGTCGTCGCGCGGCTCGGCGTTTTCCAGTTCACCGAACAGGGACGCACCCATGCGCCATCCGGCCAGTTCGATGCCGTCGCGCCGTCCGGCTTCGGCAAGCGTGTCGGTGCCTGTGTCCCGCCCCGCTTCCTTCGCCGCCAGCGCCTGCGCGCGCAGCATCGTGCGCAGCAGCGAGCGGCCGTTGACCTTGGCGAAGCGCCAGCCGGGCAGCGTGCCCGGATCGAGCAAGGCACCCCCGCGGATCGCGAGCACGTGCGTCGCCTCGAAATGGCTTGCCGCAACCCGCGCGCCCTCACGCCAGCCCGCCAGCGTCTGCGCCTCGAGCGGTGCCCTGCTCTCGTTGCACCCGGGCAGGTCGGGCAGGAAGCTGTCGATCCCGCTCGCATCGAGCCGTGCCATGACCTCGACGGTCAGGCGGCGCAGCTTGTTCGCCTCGTCGAACAGTGCGGGGAGGACGAGCAGGCGCGCCTTGCGCCCGGTCTCGAAGGTCAGCGCGCTTTCGTCATGCGGGCCGTCGGAGCCCGGACATGGCCAGGTTGAGAAACCCCGCGCGCTCAGCGGGTGACGACCTTGGCCTCGGCAAAGGCGAGCAGCCCGCCGTAGGTTTCGAGCATCTCGCCATCGACGTCCTCGTCGTCGATCACCACGTCGAGCCGGTCCTCGATCTCGGTCAGCAGGCCGGCAACCGCCATCGAATCGAGTTCGGGCAAATGGCCGAACAGCCCGGTGTCGTGGTCGAAGCCCTCGACCTTCGCCGGGTCGAGCCCGAGCACGTCGCACAGCACGGCGCGCAGCGTGTCGTCGATCTCGCTACGGCTCGGCGCCAGTCCGCTCATCCGCGTCGCATCCTCTCGTTGCAGGCCCGCGCGCACTAGCCGCGCCCGAAAACGCGCGCAAGAACCCGCTTTGCCAGCGGCGGCCACGCTTTGGGCTGGCGGGGGTCAAGGCAATCTATCCGGTAACGCGGCCGATCGAGCTCCATCCAGTCGCGCTTGTAGGGGTCATCGCCGGTGCCGAAATCGACCAGCTCGACCCGGTCCCGGTCGATCACACGCTCGAACAGCGCTGCGCTGAGCGTCGTCCCGGCAGAGAGCGGTTTGGCCTCCTCGCAGTGGGCGAGCTTGTGGATGTAGGCAATGCCGTTCTCGACCGTCCAGAACTGTGCGGCCACGGCCAACCCGCCGGCGCGGGCGATGCCCAGGCGCAGGCGCCCCATCGCGCCCTCCTGCTCGGCAAAGCGGCGCAGCAGTTCGGGATCGCCTTCCTCGGGCTTCCAGCTGGCACGGTAGATTGCCTCGTATTCCTGCCAAGCGGCGGGATCGAACGCCGTGAGGAGTTCAACCTCGACCTTCTTCGCCTTGCGCTTCAGGGTGGTCCGCATCTGGCCAGGGCGGCTGTTCCAATACTCTGCGAAGCTGCGGCCGTTCACCGGCAGGACGTGGTTGTGATCGCATTGCTCGCGGCGGACGTGCCATCCGGCGGCGCGGAATGCGGTTTCGAGCCGCGCAGCCGAGCGATCTTCGTCCGGCACAGGCCAAAGGGTGACGCGGTGCGAATGCGCCTTGAGGGAGCGGGCGAGGTCGGCCAGCAGCGCATCGCCGTCGCGCCCCGCCGGTGCGAGCGGGCGCCAAGTGAAGCTGTACCAGTTGCGCAGCGGCTCGATCCGGCCGTTGGCACGGGTCAGGGCGAGCGCGGCAAGGGCGTCGTCGCCCGCCGTCGCAATGAGGGGCGCGAGGCCGCTGTCGGCGAGCAGCGCGAACCACTCGGCGCGGTCGAACGGTCCGTCGGCACTCGCCCCTTGCAAGACGTTAACGCTGTCGTGATAGCTCGCCGTCACATGCTACTCCGGAGCACCGATGCCCGTCCCTGCCGATCCCGCGCCGCAACCGCTCGACCATCTCGCCCTGTTCGGGGCGGACGACGATGCGGCGCTGGTCCTGCGCGGGGCAACGCTTAGCTACCGGGAATTAAGGGACCGTTTGGGCCGCCTTAGCGCCTGGTTAAGACATCGCCTGCCGGAGCCGGGTGCACGGATCGCTAGCTGGGCGGCAAAAGGCGAGCTGACCTGCCTACTGCCGCTGGCGGCGGCGCGGGCGGGGTTAGTCCACGTGCCGGTCAATCCGCTGCTCAAGCGCGCGCAGGTGGCACATATCCTTGCCGACAGCGGCGCGAGTATGCTGATCGGCACGCCGAGCCGGATCGGCACGCTGGAAGCGGACGACGTGCTGCCCGAATGCGCGGTAATCGACGAGGACGCGGCGCTGGTCGAGGGCTACGGCTTCGATGGCAGCCTGCCTCCGTCGGAAGCCGATCCCGCTGCGCTCGCCGCGATCCTCTATACCTCTGGTTCGACCGGGCGGCCCAAAGGGGTGATGCTGAGCCACGCAAACATGTGGCTGGGCGCGGTCAGTGTGGCGCATTACCTCGGTCTGGAGGCGGACGACGTCACGCTGGCGGTGCTGCCGCTGTCGTTCGACTACGGCCAGAACCAGCTGCTGAGCACCTGGCGCGCGGGCGGATGCGTGGTTCCGCTCGACTACCTTTTCCCGCGTGACGTCGCGAAAGCCTGTGAGCGGCATGGCGTCACGACGCTCGCCGCGGTGCCGCCGTTGTGGGTCCAGCTGACCGAGCTCGACTGGCAGGATCACGGCACGACGTTGCGGCGGCTGACAAATTCGGGCGGCGCGCTGACGATGGACCTGGTGCGCGACCTGCGGCGCATGTTCCCGCAAGCTCGGCTGTTCCCGATGTACGGGCTGACCGAGGCCTTTCGTTCGACCTATCTCGATCCGGATCTCGTAGACGCGCACCCGACCTCGATGGGCACGGCGATCCCCTTTGCCGAGATCCTAGTGATCGACGACGCGGGCGAACGCGCCGCCACCGATCAGGAGGGCGAGCTGGTCCATTGCGGGCCGCTGGTGGCGCAGGGCTACTGGCGCGATGCGGAGCGGACGGCTGAGCGGTTCAAACCTGCGCCAGCAATGTCGGAATATGGCGGCACGGCGGTGTGGTCGGGCGACCGGGTGCGGCGCGATGCGGACGGCCTGCTCCACTTCGTCGGACGGCGTGACGCCATGATCAAGAGCGCGGGCAACCGCATCAGCCCACAGGAGATCGAGGAGGCGGCGCTCGCCAGCGGACTCGTAGCAGAAGCGGTCGCGCTGGGCATGCCCGACGAGCGGCTGGGTCAGGCGATCCGGCTGGTCGCGCGACCCGCCGGCGGTGGCGACGGCGACAGCGAGGGCTTGCTCAAATTCCTCGCAAGAGAGCTGCCCAACTTCATGCAACCCAAGGACATTCGCTGGCGCACGATGATGCCGCTCAATCCCAACGGCAAGCTAGACCGCAACCTGATCGCGGCGGAGTACGGCGCATGAAGCCGCTCGGACCGATTCCCGCAGGTTTTCCCGCGATTGATGGCGAGCTCGCGATCGGTGGTCGCAAGGTGAGCGACCTCGTTGCCGAGGCGGGCGATACGCCGTTGTTCGTCTATGCGCGCGATCACCTCGATGCGCGTGTCGCGGAAGTGCGTGCGGCCATGCCCAAACGGCTCGGAATCAACTACGCGATCAAGGCGAACCCTTGGCACCCGGTGCTCGAGCACATGTCCGGGCTGGTCGACGGGTTCGACATCGCCTCGGCCGGAGAACTGGCGTTTGTGCAGGCCGCCGACATCGACCCCGCGCGGGTCAGCTTTGCCGGACCGGGCAAGCGCGACCGCGAGCTCGAGGCGGCGATTGCGGCGGGGGTCACGCTCAACTGCGAATCCGAAGGCGAGGCGCGCCGCGCGATCGCGATCGGCGAGCGTCTCGGGCTGCGTCCGCGCATTGCCGTGCGGGTCAATCCCAGCTTCGAGTTGCGCGGCTCGGGCATGAAGATGGGCGGCGGGGCCAAGCAGTTCGGCGTCGATCAGGACCGCGCGGCCGCCTTGGCACGGCATATCATCGCGACCGGGGCCGAGTGGCGCGGCTGGCATATCTTCACCGGCAGCCAGGCGCTCGACGCCGAGGCAACGATCGAAACGCAGGCGAACGTCCTCGCGCTCGCCGACGCGCTTGCGCGCGACGTGGGCGAGCCGGTGCCCAAGCTCAACATGGGCGGGGGCTTCGGCATTCCCTATTTCAATGGCGACCAGCCGCTCGACATCGCCCGTGTCGGGCAGGCGCTGGGCGAACGTTTCGCCGACCTGCCCGACACGCTTGCCGACGCCGAAATCTGCATCGAACTCGGGCGTTATCTCGTCGGCGAGGCAGGGGTTTACCTGACACGGATCGTCGACCGGAAGGAAAGCCACGGGCAGGTTTTCCTCGTTTGCGACGGCGGGCTGCACCACCAGCTGGCAGCTTCCGGCAATTTCGGCACGGTCGTGCGGCGAAACTATCCGCTGGCGATCGCGACCCGGTTCGGCGCCGAACCGGTCGAGGAAGCGAACGTCGTCGGGTGCCTGTGCACGCCGCTTGATCGGCTCGCCGACCAAGCGATGTTGCCCCGCGCAGAAGTGGGCGATCTCGTCGCGGTGTTCTGTGCCGGGGCCTATGGCGCCAGCGCCTCGCCGATGGAGTTCCTCGGCCAAGGTCCGGCGGCCCAAATCCTTGTTTAACCTTTGAGTTAACGCCGTCCCGTTGCGGGACTGGGGGCGACGAGCCCCTTCAAGACTAACGGTATGTTCACCCTTTTAGGCGAGGAAACGCCCCATGACCGCGGGTGCGGAAGGGGAGGCTTGCGCCTTCGCTTGCGCAGGCCTGCCCGCGAACAATGGCAAGGATGCGCATCGATGCCGAAGAACCGTACACTCCGCCTCGGCGCCGCTAGCGCGCTGGTCGCGCTTGCGCTGGCAGGCTGTGCCAGCGGCGGAGGCACCGAGCTTCCGCCCGCGGCGGTCGTGCCGCTGCAGGAAGGGCCGGGCGAGGAATACGTCATCGGCCCGCTCGACCAGCTCACCATCCACGTCTGGCGCAACCCGGAACTTGGCGCGGAGAAGATTCAAGTGCGCCCCGACGGACGCATCACCACGCCGCTGGTCACCGACATGCCCGCTGTCGGCAAGACGCCTGCCATGTTGGCCGAGGACATCAAGCTCCAGCTCTCGCAATATATCGAGGAGCCGCTGGTCTCGGTCATCGTGACCGAGTTCGCCGGCACCTTCAGCCAGCAGATCCGCATAGTCGGTGCGACCGAGCAGCCGGCCTCGATTCCCTATCGCGCCAACATGACCGTGCTCGACGCGATGATCTCGGTCGGCGGCCTCAGCGAATTCGCCGCGGGCAACCGGGCCAAGCTGCTCCGCTTCGACAAGCAACTCGGTCGCCAGCGCGAGTATGCGCTGCGTCTCGCCGACCTGCTGCGCAAGGGCGACAGCCAGGCCAACGTCATGCTGCAGCCCGGCGACGTGATCATCATTCCCGAGAGCATGTTCTGAGAAGGCGTCCGCAGGCATGAACGAAGTCTTCGACGAATTCCGCTCGGCGCTGCACTCGGTGTGGCACCGCCGCTGGCTCGCCCTCGCGGTGGCCTGGGGGGTTTGCGTCCTCGGCTGGCTGGCCGTGGCGATGGTGCCGAACACCTACGAATCGAAGGCGCGCATCTACGTGCTGCTCGACGACGTGCTGGCGCAGCAGATCGGTATCGCCAATGGCGGCGAGAAGGAAATCCAGCGCGTACGCCAGACGCTGGTCAGCGCGGTAAACCTCGAAAAGGTCATCCGCTCGACCAAGCTCGGCGAGACGATCGACAACCAGCGCGGCATGGAAGGCGCCATCGCCAGCCTGTCGGAAAAGGTGCTGGTGAAAAGCGAGGAGGGCAACCTTTTCGAACTGACCGCCACGGTCGGCCGCAGCGACCTGTCCGACGCAGAGAACGCCAAGCTGTCGCAGGAAGTCGTCCAGAAGCTGATCGACATTTTTCGCGAGGAGAACATCGCCGGCAACCGCGGCGAGGTCGCGAACACCATCGTGTTCCTCGACCAGCAGCTCGAGGACCGCAAGCGCGAGCTCGAAGCGGCCGAACAGCGTCGTCTCGCATTCGAGGCGGCCAATCCCGATCTCGTCGGCGGCGTGGGCGCGCTGACCGGTCGCGTGACCGCGCTGCGCACCGAAATGCGCGGGGTCGAGGCCGATCTCGCCGCTGCGCAGAGTGCGCTCGCGGCCATCAACGGTCAGCTTGCCGGCACGCCGCGCACGATCGCGGGCGGAGCCGGCGAGGGCGGTGCGACCGGCGCGCTCAACCAGGCGCGTTCGCAGCTCGCCGGGCTCCAGTCGCGTGGCCTGACCGCCAGCCATCCCGACGTGGTTGCGTTGCGCAGGCAGATCGCCCTGCTCGAGCCGCAGGCCGCACGCGAGGGCGGCGGCGGTGGCGGCGTCCAGAACCCGGCTTACACGTCGCTCGTCTCGATTCGTGCCGAGCGTGACGCCAACGTCCAGGCGCTAACGGCGCGCAAGGCGGCGCTCCAGGCCGACCTCACCTCGCTGATGGCGAGCCAGGCGACCGAGCCGACCGTGGCCGCCGAGGCCAACCGGATCAGCCGCGACTACGAAGTGCTCAAGACCAAATACGACGAGCTCCTCCAGGACCGCGAGGAAATGCGTCTGCGTGGGCAGGTGGAGAACGAGCGCTCGTCGTTCCGGTTCGAGGTGATCGACCCGCCGACGGTGCCGCGCGTTCCCGCCGCGCCCAACCGGCCGCTGCTGCTGCTCGGCGTGCTGTTTGCCGGCCTTGCCGCTGGCGCGGGTGCCGCCTTCGCGATGAGCCAGCTCAAGTCCACTTTCGCCACTACCGGCAAGCTCGAACGCGCGATGGACCTGCCCGTGCTGGGCGCGATTTCGCAAAGCATGACCGAGGTCGGGCGCTCTCTGCGGCGCAAGCGTCAACGCCAGTTCATTGCCGCCAGCGCCGCGCTCGGCGGCCTGTGCCTCATCCTGCTGACGGTCGAATTCGTCCAACGCGGCATGGTGGCGTGAGGACACGACAATGACCGAACAGACCAAGATCCCGCTCCCCGGCGAACCCGACAAGAACGAAAGCTCGCTGTTCGAGCGCGCCAGCGGCGCGTTTGGGCTCGACGGGCTGCGTCCCGCACCAATGCCGCGCGCGCTCGCCGACGAGCCGATGAAGCGGGCCAAGGTGCGCCGCAAGCCGGCCGAAGCGGAAACAGCGCCGGGACCCGACGCCGCTCCGGCGGTCGTGGCTGCTCCCGCACCCGAAGTGCTGCCCGAACCGGTTTCGCCGGTCGCCGCGGCACCGGTGCCCGAAGCGCCGCCCGAGCCGGTCGTTCCGGCGCGGGTTACGATCGAGCAGGGCGTGCGGCCGGTCCGCTTCACCGGTCGCAGCCATCCAGTCGACCGTGCCAGCCTGCAGGAAAACGGCTTCATCGTCCCCGACGCGGGCGTTACCGCGCTGCTCGAGGAATTCCGCATCGTGAAGCGGCAGATCATCGCCGCCGCACGCGAACGGGGCACCGCCTCCTCGCGCCGCATTCTCGTGTGCTCGCCGCATCCGGGCGAGGGCAAGACCTTCTGCTCGGTCAACCTTGCTCTCGCGATGGCCACCGAACGCGACACCGAGGTGCTGCTGGTCGATGCCGACTTCGCCAAGCCTTCGGTTCTCTCGACCCTCGGGCTCCCCAAGCGGCCCGGTTTCATGGACTGCCTCGCCAATCCGCAGATGGACGTCGCGGACCTGGTCATGGGGACGGACGTCCCTGGGCTGTGGGTGCTGCCCGCGGGCAACCTGACCAATGTCGATACCGAATATCTTGCGTCCGACCGAACCGTCGAAGTGCTCGAAAGGCTGACCGTCGGCGCGCCAAACCGCTTCGTTATCTTCGACACGCCGCCCGCACTGGCAGCATCGCCCGCGGCGGAACTCGCCAACCACGTCGGCCAGGCCGTGCTCGTCGCGCGCGCCGACCGCACCGGACAGAGCGCGCTGGAGGACGCCTACCAGCTCCTCTCTGCCTGCCCCGACATCAAGCTGCTGCTCAATGCGGCGAATTTCAGCCCGAGCGGCCGCAAGTTCGGTTCGTACTACGGGTACGGGGAGTAAGCCCATGAGAAGCAATCTTTTCACGGTTGTCGCGATTCTGGCCTTTGCCAGTCCGGCCATGGCTCAGGACGATGGCGGTGAGACCGAGGACCGGCGCGGCTATCGCACCGACGGCGGCCGCGCGGTGCAGGTCAATCCCTACATCGAGGCCTCGCAGATCGTAGTGGCGGAGCTTTCACCCGGCGACGACGTGGTGACCTATACCCAAGTCGGTGCGGGCGTCGACGCTTCGGTGCAGGGCCGCAACAACGGCGGCTCGGTCTCGGTCCGTTACGAATACAACGTCGGCTACGGCGACGCGATCGACTCCGACACCATCAGCGGGGTCGCGCGCGGATATGCCTCGATCGTGCCGCAGGTCCTGACCGTCGAGGCCGGCGCACTTGCGGCACGGACACGCGTCGACGGCAATGGCGGCGCCACGCTCAACCCGTTGCTGGGCGAGGAATCCGAAAGCACGATCTACTCCATCTATGCCGGTCCGTCGCTGGCGACGCGCGCGGGCGATGCCGACATCTCGGCCAGCTACCGCGTTGGTTACACCCGCGTCGAATCTCCCGATTCACTGGTCGCCGCGCCCGGGGCCGACCCGGTCGACGTGTTCGACGACAGCGTCGTCCAGGCCGCCACCGCGCGCATCGGCACGCGTCCGGGCGAGCCGCTGCCGGTCGGCCTCGGCGTGGGCGGCGGATTCATCCAGGAAGACGTTGCCAACCTCGATCAGCGCGTGCGCGACATGTACGTCCGCGCCGATGCGACGCTGCCGGTGACCCAGTCGCTCGCGGTGGTCGGCGGCGTCGGCTACGAGGACGTCGAGGTTTCCAGCCGCGATGCCCTGCTCGATGCCAATGGCATTCCGGTGGTCGGCCCCGACGGCCGTCTCGTCACCGACGAGAGCGAGCCGCGCCAGATCGCCTACGAGGCCGACGGCCTGATCTGGGACGTCGGCGTGATGTGGCGCCCCTCGAGCCGCACCTCGCTCGCGGCCACTGTCGGGCGGCGCTACGACTCGACTACGTATTACGGCACGTTCTCCTACGCGCCGAGCAGCCGCAGCAGTGTCAACGTCGCGGTCTATGATACGGTCTCGGGCTTCGGCAACGTGCTGACCAACGCGCTTGCCAACCTGCCGACCGAGTTCACCGCCAATCGCAACGCGCTGACCGGCGACCTCGCGGGCTGTGTCGCGAGCGTCGAGGGCAACAACTGCCTCACCGGGCCGCTGTCCTCGGTTCGTTCGGCGGTGTTCCGCTCGCGCGGGATCGCGGGCAGCTACTCGCGCCAGGTTGGTCAGCTTACCGCCGGGATTGGCGCGGGCTACGACCGGCGCAAGTTCATCGCGGCCGAGGGCACCGTGCTCGCTGCCGCGAATGGCGTGATCGACGAGAGCTATTACGTCGCTGCCTATCTGTCGGGACCGCTCGGGCGGAACGCGGGCTTCTCCGCCAATGCCTATGCCAACTGGCTCGAAAGCGGCTTCGCCAATGGGGGCGACGTGTTCGCGATGGGCACCTCGGCGTCCTACAGCCGCTCGCTCTTCGACCGCCTCTCCGCACGCGCGGCGGTCGCGCTCGACTATCTCGACAGCGACATTGCCGCCGAAGACCTGACCGCCGCCTCGGCGCTGGTCGGGCTGCGCTACGACTTCTGAGGGAACCGACGATGTTCGACGATTTCTATGGCCTGACCGGGCGCCCCTTCCAGCTCACGCCGGACCCCAACTTCTATTTCGAGAGCGGCACACACCGCAAGGCGTTGTCCTATCTCGGCTATGGTCTGGCCCAGTCGGAAGGGTTCATCGTCATCACCGGCGAGGTCGGCGCGGGCAAGTCGACCCTGGTCGCGCACCTTATGCAGCGGATCGATCGCGAGGCGATCGCGGTCGGGCAGATCGTCACCAGCAACCTCGACGGCGACGAACTGGTTCATCTGGTGGCGCAGAGCTTCGGACTCGACATCGAGGGCCGCGACAAGGCGAGCGCGCTGGGCGAGATCGAGGCATTCCTCCACGAGGAAGCCCGCGAGGGCCGACGCTGCCTGCTGGTGGTGGACGAATCGCAGAATCTCTCGGTCGAGGCGCTCGAAGAGCTGCGCATGCTGTCGAACTTCCAGCTCGGCGCGCATCCGCTGCTTCAGACGCTGCTGCTCGGCCAGCCCGAGTTCCGTCAGGTCCTCGCCGAGCATCAGGACCTCGAGCAGCTGCGCCAGCGCGTAATCGCGGCGCATCATCTCGAGGCGATGGAGCCGTCGGAGATCGAGCCCTACATCCGCCACCGCCTCGCCTGCGTGGGCTGGAACGGCAATCCCGAATTCGACCAGCGCGTGTTCACCGAGCTTTACGAGGCGACCGGCGGCATTCCGCGCCGGGTCAACCAGGTCGCGACCCGGCTGTTGCTGCTCGGCGCGGTCGAGCAGCGCACCCGGATCGACAACGCGATGCTCGGCGCGGTCCTGCGCGAGATGCGCAGCGACAATGCCTTTCCCGAAGCCGCCCCTGGTCCGATGCCGCGGCTCGAGCCCGCTCCAGCGCCCGGGCCGGTGAAGCACGCCGCATATCCCGCGCCGCAGCCGCAGCCGGCGATCGAGTTCGGCGTGCTGCTGGCCGAACGCGACGCGCAGATTGTCGAACTGCAGCAGGCGGTGCTGGAACTGTCGGACCGGCTTGCTGCCGGTTCGTCCCCCGACGCCGCATCTCCCGAGGCTCTCGCCGTGCTCGAGGCGCGGCTGGAGGAGCAGGAGGCAACCGTCCGCCACGTGCTGACGATGCTGATCGAGTGGTTCGAGAGCGGCCAAACGCCGCGCGTCGCCGCCTGAGCCGCGCGTGCGCCCTCCCGCCATCGTCAACGGTCTGTCGGTAGACGTCGAGGACTGGTTCCAGGTCGGCGCGTTCGAGAACGTGATCGAGCGCGGCGATTGGGACGGGCTCGCCAGCCGTGTGGAGGACAATGTCCTCGCCATCCTCGACCTGTTCGATGCGGCCGGGGTCAAGGCGACCTTCTTTACACTCGGGTGGGTCGCCAGGCGCAATCGCAGCTTGATGCGGCGGATCGCTGACGCTGGACACGAAGTCGCCAGCCATGGCTACGATCACGCGCGCGTGTACAAGTTCGATCGCAAGGAGTTCGGCGCCGATCTGCGCAAAGCGCGCGATGTCATCGAGGATTCCACCGGCGTCGCAGTGACCGGCTATCGCGCGCCGAGCTTCTCGATCGATGCCCGTACGCCGTGGGCCTATCTCGAGCTGGCCGAGCAGGGCTATGTCTATTCGAGCAGTGTCGCGCCGGTGGTCCACGACCACTACGGCTGGCGCGAGGCGCCGCGGTTTGCATTCCAGCCGCTGGCAGGGTCCAGTCTGATCGAGATTCCGGTCACCACCGCGATCCTCGGCGGGCGGCGCGTCGCGGCGGGCGGAGGCGGGTTCTTCCGCGTGCTGCCCTATGCCTTCTCGCGCTGGGCGATCCGCCAGGTCAACCGCCGCGACGAGCGCCCGGCAGTGTTCTATTTCCACCCGTGGGAGATCGATCCCGCGCAGCCGCGCGTAGGCAATGCTCCGCTCAAGTCGCGCCTGCGCCACTACACCAATCTGACCGTCATGGCCGACAAGCTCGCCGACCTGGTGCACGAGTTCGCGTGGGGACGGATGGATGCACTTGCCGGGCGCGAGGCGGCGCGCGCCGTCAGGCTGGCGGCGTGAACGCCCCCTTCGCTCCGGCGCGCGAGCGGGTTTCGCTCGCCAACTTGCGCGATCCGGGCGAAGTGGCGCGGATCGAGGGCTATGTCGATGCACAAGGCGCAACCCCGTTTCACCGCCCGGCGTGGCTGCTTGCGGTCGAGGAGGGGACCGGGCAGCGCGCGCGCGGGCTGATCGCTGAATGCGGCGGGGCGATCACCGGCTGGCTTGCGCTGACCGAGGTCCATTCGCCGCTGTTCGGACGCGCGCTGGTATCGAGCGGCTTCGCGGTCGGCGGCGGCGCGCTGGCGGACGATGCCGGGACGGTGGACCGCTTGTGCGAAGCTGCTGCCGAACTGGCCGGACGCAGCGCTTGTGCCTCGGTCGAACTGCGCGGGGGCGCGATCCCCGATAGTTGGCATTCCGTCACCGGCAAGCACAGCAGCTTCGTCGCCGATCTTGCCAATAACGACGAGGCGCAGCTTCTCGCCATTCCGCGCAAGCATCGCGCCGAGGTGCGCAAAGGGCTTGCGGGTGAACTGACCGTCGCAACCGGCACCGGGCGCGATCAGCGCGCGGCGCATCATGCGGTCTATGCCGCGAGCGTGCACAATCTCGGCACACCTGTGTTTCCCCGCAGCCTGTTCGACGCCGTGCTCGACCGGTTCGGCGACGCAGCCGACATCCTCACCGTCAGCCACGGCGATGCGCCGGTGGCCAGCGTCCTGTCGCTCTATCACGACGGCGCGGTCATGCCTTACTGGGGCGGGGGAACTGCCGCTGCTCGCGCGCTTCGCGCCAACGAGCGGATGTACTTCGAGCTGATGCTCCACGCCCGCCGCCGCGGCTGCACGCGGTTCGATTTCGGTCGTTCCAAGACCGGCAGCGGCCCGTCGCACTACAAGAAGAACTGGGGCTTCGAAGCGACGCCGCTGATCTACGGCGTGTGGACCGCGCCGGGCGCCGAGCCGCGCGACGTCGATCCGACCAGCACCGCGCATGCCGCCAAGATCGCGCTGTGGAAGCGCCTCCCGCTCGGGCTCGTCAACCGCATCGGGCCGCATATCGCGCGGGGGCTGGCATGAGCGGCGAAATCCTCTTCCTCGCCCACCGCGTGCCCTATCCGCCCGATCGCGGCGACAAGATCCGCTCGCACCACTTGCTGCGCGCGCTGGCCGAACGCGCGCCGGTCCATGTCGGCTGCTTCGGCGAGACCGACGCCGACATGGCCGCCGACGAAGCGCTGGCGCAAATTGCGACCTCGCACCGCCTCGTGCGCCGGACCAAGCCGCTGCCGCAGGCCGGCCTGGAAGCGCTGGCGAGCGGGCAACCAGTCAGCTTGACCGCGTTCGACTCGCCCGCGCTGCGCAGCTGGGTCGACGCAACGCTTGCCCAGCGACCGGTCGACACGGTCTTCGTGTTTTCCGGGCAGATGGGGCAATATGTGCCGGCAGACTTTGCCGGACGCGTCGTGATCGACCTGTGCGACGTCGATTCGGCCAAGTTCGCCGATTACGCGTGCGACCACTTCTGGCCCCGCGCAGTGCTCGATCGGCGCGAGGCGCGGCTGCTGGCGCTCGAGGAGGAACGGCTGGTGCGCCGTGCCGATGCGACGTTGCTGGTGAGCGAGGCCGAGGCCGATCTGCTTCGCGCGCGGCTGGCTCCGGCCGAGGCGGCCAAGGTCGCTGCACTCGGCAACGGCATCGATACCGCGCTGTTCGACCCGCTGGCGGTCGAACCGCATCCCGCGCTCCTTGCGGCAGCGGGGCCGCATTTCGTCTTCACCGGCCAGATGGACTACCCGCCCAACGTGGCGGCGGTCGAGCGGGTCGCCGAACGCCTGCTGCCAGCCATCCGCACCCGCCATCCCGGTGCCAGTTTCCACGTCGTCGGCCGCGCGCCGACCGAGCGGGTGCTGGCGCTCGACGGCACTGGTGGTGTGTGCGTCTGGGGCGAAGTGCCGGACGTGCGCCCGTTCGTGCTCGCCGCCGATCTCGTGCTCGCGCCGCTCACGCTGGCGCGCGGGGTCCAGAACAAGGTCCTCGAGGCGATGGCGATGGCCCGCCCCGTGGTGCTGAGCGAGGAGGCCGCCACCGGAATCGCCGCCGTCGATGGCGAGCATTTCGCGATCGGGCGCGACGATATCCAGCTCGTCCAGACGATCCTCACGCTGCTCGACCATCCGCGCCGGGCAGCAGCAATGGGCCGGGCGGCGCGCGACCTCGTGGTTGCGCGGATGGGCTGGGCGGCGACGCTCGCACCGCTGGGGGAGCTGGTCGGACGGCCTGGTGGGCAGGGCCGACGCGATGCCGCCTGAGGTTCTCCCATTCGACGAGGCTGCGCGCACATCCGCAGCGCCGATCCCGCAGGCGTGGCGCAAACCGCTGGTTCGGCTCGCGCTGGCCTGGGCGGCGCTGATCCTGCTGACCTGGCGCGATTGGGCCGCGATGGCCGACCTGTGGTGGAACGTCTCGACCTACAACCACATCGTGTTCGTGCCCCCTATCGTCGCCTGGCTGGTCTGGCTGCGCCGCTTCGAGCTGGCGCTGCTGACCCCCACGGGGTGTTGGCCGGGCCTCGCGGGGCTGTCCGGGGCGCTGTTCCTGTGGCTGCTCGGCGGTCTTGCCGGAGTGAACATTGCAGGCCAGCTCGGTGCGGTGGTTGCAATGTTGTGCGCCGTGCTGGCATTGCTCGGTCCCCGGGTGGGCGCAGCGCTCGTGTTCCCGCTCGGCTACACGCTGTTCCTCGTCCCGTTCGGCGACGAACTGGTGCCTGCCCTGCAGATGATCACCGCCAAGATGACCATTGCGCTGACGCTGTGGAGTGGCATTCCGGCCCATATCGACGGGGTCTTCATCGACACCCCGGTGGGCCTGTTCGAAGTGGCCGAGGCCTGCTCGGGCGTCCAGTTCCTCGTCGCGATGGCGGCCTTCGCGGCGCTGGTGGCGCATGTCTGCTTTGCCACCTGGCGACGCCGGATCGTGTTTCTGGCGGTGGCGATGGCGCTGCCCATTCTGGCCAATGGCGTGCGCGCCTGGGGGACGATCTACATCGCCCAGTCGCAGGGGATCGCGTTCGCGGTCGGGTTCGATCACATCTTCTACGGCTGGGTGTTCTTCGCGCTGGTCATCGCTTTGCTGCTGGCGGCGTCGTGGCGCTGGTTAGACCGCGAGCCTGACGCGGTGCCGGTCGATGCCGGGGCGATTGCGGCGAATGCTACGGTTACCCGGCTGGCCGCGCTGGCCATGCCGGGCAACGTCGTGCTGGCCGCGGCCGCTGCGCTGGCGCTCGCTTTCGCGCTCTGGCTCGGCGGCGCATCGCGGGTCGAGGCGAGCCTGCCGGAACGCCTGTCGGCACCCGCCGTGGCCGGCTGGAGCGCAGTCCCTGTGCAGCAAGTGGTGGCGTGGGAGCCTCGCGCGTCCGGCGCCAACTTGCGCGAACTCGCTTCCTACCGCGACGCAAGCGGCCGCACGGTCGAGGTCTTCCTCGCCGCTTATGCCGCGCAGGACAATCGCCGCGACGTGACCGGCGACGGGGAGGGCGCGCTCGTGCCCGATACCTCGTGGCGCTGGCTCGCCGACGGGCCGGCCGTGTCCGACGCGCGCAGCGTGATCCTGATGGGCGAGGGGGGCATCCGCCGCCTTGCCCAGACGAGCTATCGCACGGGCGATCTTACCACGACTAGCGCGCCGCGCATGAAGCTCGCGGTGATGCGCGACCGCATCCTGCTCGATCCGCAACCCGCGATGATCCTGATCGTCTCGGGCGAGGGCGACGATCCGGTCGAACTGGCCGAGCGGCTGGGGCGTTTCGCCGTCGCGATGGGCGACCGGGGCGAATGGATGGACCGCGCCGCGGGCCTGCGTTAGGCACCGCGCGACATGTGCGGGATCGCCGGTATCTTCCATTGCGGCACGGTGAAGCCGGTCGACCCGCGACGCGTCGAGCGGATGTGCGACGCGCTGGTCCATCGCGGGCCCGACGGTTCGGGTGTGTGGACCGCGCCCGGCGTGGGCCTTGGCCATCGCCGCCTGTCGATCATCGATATCGCCGGCTCGCCCCAGCCGATGGCTACCGCCGACGGGCGCGCGATGATTGTCTTCAACGGCGAGATCTACAATTTCCGCGAACTGCGCCGTGAACTGGAGGGCGAGGGCGCGCGGTTCCTGACCGGCGGCGATACCGAGGTGATCCTCGCCGCATGGCAGCGCTGGGGCACCGGCTGCCTTGACCGGCTCCACGGCATGTTCGCCTTTGCGATCTACGACCTCGACCGGCGCGAGCTGTTCCTCGCGCGCGACCGGCTCGGGGTGAAGCCGCTGTTCACCGCAATGCTGAGCGACGGAAGCCTCGCCTTCGCGTCGGAACTGAAGGGGCTGTTGGCGCACCCGCTGCTGCGGCGCGAGGTCGATCCGCTGGCGGTCGAGGACTACATGACCTGGGGCTACGTCCCCGACCATCGCAGCTTCCTCAAGGGCGTTGAAAAGCTCCCCGCCGGCCATTTCCGCCTGCTGCGCCATGATAGTCCGCCATCGCCGCCGCGCCAGTGGTGGGACGTCAGTTTCGCGGAGCGGCGCAAGGGTTCCACCGCCGACCTGTCCGCCGAGCTGCTCCATCACATGCGCGAGGCGGTGTCTTCGCGGATGGTCGCCGACGTGCCGCTAGGTGCATTCTTGTCGGGCGGAGTCGACAGTTCGAGCGTCGTCGCGCTCATGGCCGAGGCGAGTTCGGAGCCGGTGCAAACCTGTTCAATCGGGTTCGACGTGGCCGAGGTCGACGAGACCGGTTACGCCCGGATTGTCGCCGAGCGGTTCGGCACGGACCACCGCGCGCGCACGGTCGATCCCGACGATTTCGGCCTCGTGGACCGCCTCGCGGGCATGTTCGACGAACCTTTCGCCGACGCCTCGGCGCTGCCCACCTGGCGCGTGTGCCAGCTTGCACGCGAGACCGTGACTGTCGCGCTCTCGGGCGACGGTGCGGACGAGGCACTGGCGGGTTATCGCCGCCAGGTGTTCCATCACCGCGAAGAGCAGGCGCGCTCTGTTCTGCCCGCCGCGCTACGAGGCCCGGTCTTCGGCGCGCTTGGGCGCATGTGGCCCAAGGCTGACTGGGCGCCGCAACCGCTCCGCGCCAAGGCGACGCTGCTGTCGCTCGCCGAGGAAGGAGCCACCGGATACGCACGGGCGCTGGGTGTGCTCGCACCGGAGCAGCGACACGCCCTCTACACCGATGCCTTCCTTCGCGAGTTGGGCGACTATCGCGCCGAACAGCCGCTGATTGAGCTGATGCGCGGGGCGCCTGCGCGATCGGGGCTGGACGGGGCGCAGTACGCCGATCTCAAGTTCTGGCTGCCGGGCGATATCCTGACCAAGGTCGACCGGACCAGCATGGACGTGAGCCTCGAGGCGCGCGAGCCGTTGCTCGACCATCGCCTGATCGAATTCGCTGGCAGCCTTCCGCATCGCGAGCGAATCCGCGGCGTGCAGGGCAAGTGGCTGCTGAAGCACACGATGGAGCGATACTTGCCCAAGGAGGTGCTCTATCGCCCCAAGCAGGGCTTCGTGACGCCGCTGGCGCAGTGGTTCCGCGGGCCGCTTGCTGCAACCGCGCGAACCGTTGCCGCAGGGCAACGGATTGCCCAGACCGGCTGGTTCGACACGGCAACGCTGTCGCGCCTCGCCGAGGCGCATATCGGCGGGCGCAGCGACAACTCACGGATGTTGTGGCAACTTGTAATGCTGGACAAGGCGCTGGAAAAAATCGGCATTTCCGCGTGAAGCACGCCGTGGAACAGTGCCCGCCGGGATCGATGCCCCGAATTTGGACATACCTTCAACGAATTGGGTAAACAATTCGTTTGCCAAGCGAGTCTCCGGTGACTTAGATTCCAAGCAGTTGGTGCCGACACATGCATTGTGGCGGCACTATCGGGGGCAGTCATGGATCGGTTGGGCTCAGAACTGGCAAGAGGGCAGAGCGAATTGGATCGCTCCGAACATCCTGCATTCCCGCTGCCCGAGGGCGAGGAATTCCTCGTCGCGCGCAGCGCCGTTCACGCCGCAATTCCCGCTGAACTGTTCGCACTGCGCGAACTCGACGTGCTTTACGACGACGACCAGCAGGTCCTGTGGACGTACATGCGGCCCGAGGGTCGGCCCAGCTTCACGCCGTCGATGCTGGCCGATTTCGAGGCGTGGCAGCGTCTGATCGGCGACAGTTTCGGGCCGGACAAGGTGCCGCTGCGCTACCTCGTCCTCGGCAGCCGCGCGCCCGGCGTGTTCTGCTTCGGCGGCGACCTCAAGCTGTTCCAGGCGCTGATCGAGCGGCGCGACCGCGACGGGTTGGTCCGCTATGGCCACCGCTGCTGCGAAATCCTGCACCGCAACATCAACACGCTCGGCATCCCGATGCTTACGATCGGGCTGGTCGAGGGCGCGGCGCTGGGCGGCGGGTTCGAGGCGCTGCTCTCGTTCGACTATATCGTGGCGGAGCGCGGCGCGACGTTCGGGCTGCCCGAGATCATGTTCGGGCTGTTCCCCGGCATGGGCGCGCATGCGCTGCTCAGCCGCAAGATCGGCAGCGCCATGGCCGATCGGCTGATCGTCTCGAACGAGACCTTTACCGCGGAGCAGATGTACGATCTCGGCCTCGTCCACCACCTGGCCGAGAACGGCGAGGGGCTGGAAGCGTGCCGCGAGTTCATCCGCAAGTCGGAACGGCGCCACGGCGGGCTGGTCCATTCGCGCAAGGCGATGAAGGTCGCCTGGAATCTCGAACTGCAGGAGCTGACCCGCATCACCGAATTGTGGGCCGACGCCGCGCTGCAACTGCGCGAGCAGGACCTCAAGGTGATGAGCCGGCTGGTAGCTGCTCAGCGCCGGCTGGCGGACGCTGCCTAGCCTTCGGACCCGTGGCCGAGCGCCATATAGGCGTCGCTCTGCATTTCCTTCAAGCGGCTGACCGTCCGCTCGAACTCGAACGCGCCGTCGCCTGCGGGATAGAGCCCCTCCGGCTCCGCCGCTGCAGTGGCGAAGAGCTTGACCTTGTGTTCGTAAAGGGCGTCGATCAGCGTCACGAAGCGTGCCGCTTCGTTGCGCATGTCGCGGCCCATCACCGGGATACCGACCACGATAACCGTATGAAAGGTGCGAGCGATCGCCAGATAGTCCGCCGCACCGCGAGCCTCGCTGCACAGCCGCTTGAAGCTGAACACTGCCACGCCCTTCAGGCTCTTAGGCACATACAGCTTGCGCGCGCCCCCTACGTCGAGTTCGGCATCGGGAACGTTGGCGGCGTCCTCGGGATCGTAGTCGGTCAGGCGGAAGAATGCCTCGCGCACCTGCGCGGTTGCGTTGGCCCCCATCGGTGCGTGCCAGGAATCGATCCCGGCGAGCCGCTGAAGCCGGTAATCGACCGGTCCGTTGAGCGGCAGCACGTCGAGACGATCCTTCACCAACGCGATGAAGGGCAGGAAGTGTTCGCGGTTGAGTCCGTCCTTGTAAAGATCGTCGGGCGCGCGGTTCGACGTCGTGACCACTGCTACGCCCTCGTCGACGATCAGCGCGCGGAACAGGCGGCCCATGATCATCGCATCGGCCGAATTGTTGATCACCATTTCATCGAAGGCGAGGCACCGCAGCCCGGTGGCGAGGCGCTCGGCAACGGGGGGGATCGGATCGCCACTCTCCTTCGCACGCTCCTCGCGCAGCAAGGCATGAACCTCCTGCATGAAGGCGTGAAAATGCGCTCGGCGCTTGCCCGTGATGGCCAGTGTTTCATGGAACAGGTCCATCAGCATCGACTTCCCGCGCCCGACGCCGCCCCAAAGGTAGACGCCTTCTGGCTGTTGCGCCTTCCTAGGCGCGATCAGGCGACTGAAGAACCTGCGGTCTTCACCCGCCTCTAGCTCGCGCTGCAGGCGATCGAGCCGCTCGGCAGCGACCCGTTGATCGGGATCGGCGCGCAGCTCGCCGCTTGCAATCAGCGCGTCGTATCGGGCGAGCAAACCGGGCAAACGTGCCTCAACCGCGCGGCTGCATCTTGCGCACGATGCCGGAGAAGCTGGCGACCGTATCGCCCTCCTGCTCCACCATGCCGCGCACGAACACCAGCTTGCCGGTCTCGCGCACGATCTCGGTCACGGCATCCATTTGCCGTGCCGGATCGCCGCCGCCGACGAACTGGGTCGAAAGTTCGAGCGTGACCGACGGCCCGGCATTACCGCTGCCGATCGTGTGCATGGTGGTGAACAGCGAAATGTCGATCAGCGCGAGCGTGACTGCCCCGTGGACGATGCCCTGGAGGTTCTCGTGCTTCCGCTCGGGAAACATGCGCAGCCGTGCCTTGCCGTCGGGATCGAGCCGCGTGATGAGCCGCCCCATGACCGCGCCGTTGAACAGCGTCGGGTCCTTGAGATTCCAGTGCCGCCAGCCGGGATTTTCCGGATCGGGCCCGTGCTCGAAAACGTCGTCCTTCAAAGCCACCGGATCAGATCTGGCGCTCGGCCATCATCTTCTTGGTTTCGGCGATCGCCTTGGCCGGGCTCAGGCCCTTGGGGCACACGTTGGCGCAGTTCATGATCGTGTGGCAGCGATAGAGCCGGAACGGGTCCTCGAGCTGGTCGAGCCGCTCGCCGGTCATCTCGTCGCGGCTGTCGGCGAGCCAGCGATAGGCCTGGAGCAGGATCGCCGGGCCGAGGAACTTGTCGCTATTCCACCAATAGCTCGGGCACGAGGTCGAGCAGCAGGCGCAAAGGATGCACTCGTAGAGGCCGTCGAGCTTCTCGCGCTGCTCGGGCGACTGGAGACGCTCCTTGCCGCTGGGCGTGGTCGATACCGTCTGCAACCACGGGCGGATGCTGGCGTACTGGGCGTAGAAATGCGTGAAGTCGGGCACCAGGTCCTTGATTACGTCCATGTGCGGCAGCGGCGTGATGCGGATTTCGCCCTTGAGATCCTCGATCGCAGTGGTGCAGGCGAGTCCGTTCGCGCCGTTCATGTTCATCGAGCAGGACCCGCAGATGCCCTCGCGGCAGGAGCGTCGGAACGTCAGCGTCGGGTCGATCTCATTCTTGATCTTGATAATCGCATCGAGGACCATCGGACCGCAATCGTCCAGGTCGAGCTCGAACGTGTCGTAACGCGGGTTCTCGCCGCTGTCGGGATCGTAGCGGTAGATCTTGAACTTCTGCACCCGCTTCGCGCCCTGTGCCGAGTGCGTGCGACCCTTGCCGGTGATCTTCGAGTTCTTGGGAAGGGTGAAGGTAGCCATCAGTTCGATCCTGTTGCGTCGCGCGTTATCTAGCCAAAGTGTGCCGAAGGGCAAGCACGCGCGGGAGACCTGTTACACGTGTTACACGGTCCAGGGAGAAAAAAGTCGGCGTCGCGCACGATGCCCCTGCGCCCGATCGATACCCGTGGGTTCCGGCTTCCCATGTCGCTCAGGTATCGCATGGGCCAGATGTAGGAAGAACAATTCGGAATGACTGGCAAAGCGATCATCTATGGTGCGAGCGGCGGTATCGGGGCGGCGCTGGTGCAAGCACTGGCAGCACGTGGCTGGCAGGTCGCGGCGGGCGCGCGCCGCGAAAATGGCTCGAAGGACAGGACGGTGACGCCGTTCCGGTTCGATCTCACCGATGAGGAAAGCATTGCCGCAGCCGCAGATGCGTTTGCCGACTGGCAGCCCGATCTGGTGATCGTCGCGACCGGCGCGCTGACGCTGTCCGACGGGACCGGCCCTGAACGCAGTGTCAAAGCGCTCGATCCGGCGGCCATGCTGGAGGTGATGCGACTCAACACGGTCGGCCCGGCGCTTATCGCCAAGCACGTGCTCCCGCTTTTGCCGCGCGATCGACGCAGCGTCTTCGCGGCGCTGTCCGCCCGAGTAGGTTCGATCGGGGACAACCGCCTCGGCGGTTGGCACAGCTACCGCGCGAGCAAGGCAGCACTCAACATGCTGCTGCGCAACTTCGCCATCGAGATGGCGCGCACGCACCCTGAGGCGGTGATAGCCGGGCTTCACCCGGGTACCGTTGCCACGGACCTCAGCGCGCCCTTCAAGGCCAACGTGCCCAGCCAGCAGCTATTTGCGCCTGATGTATCCGCAGTGCACCTGCTGACCGTGCTCGACGGCCTCACGCGGGCCGACAGTGGCGGCGTGTTCGACTGGCGCGGCGATCGCTTGCCCGACTAGAAGTTGCCGCGTACGGTCAGGGTGAAGATCGGGCCGATGCGGCGGTCGCGCAGTTCGACGAAGTCGATCGGCGTCTCGCCGCGGATGCCCTCGTAGACGATCCGTTCGCGGTACTGCCGCGCGCCAAGCAGGTTTCCGGCGCGCGCGCGCACCGTAAGTCCGAACACGTCCTTGTGCTCGACGAAGACCGAGGCGAACCACGGGCCCTCCCAGTTCCGGTCGACCTGGTTGCTGCGATAGCTCGGCAGGACGTGGTTGTGGTTGGCCTGCGCGCCCCAGGCCCAGTCGCTGCCGGGGATGTCGTGGCGGAAGGCCACGTTTGCCTGCCGGGTATTGAACCCGCGCCACTGGCGCTTCTCGCCAGTGAAGGGGTCGCGCAGTTCGGACCCCTGAAGGACGAACGTGGCGTCGATCTTGGCGCCCTTGAAGCCGATGGGATCGAGGTTGAACGTACTAGACGACACGACTGCGCGAGCCCACGACTTGTCGATATTGCCGACCGCTTCCCCGCCGGGCACGGGGATGATGTCGACGTAGTCCTCGACATCGCGATAAATGAAGCGGAGCTGGGTCTTGCCCCAGGCACCGAGCGACTTGTTGATCTCCGCCTCGTAGCTCCAGTCCTGCTGCGGACGCAGCTCGTTGTTGCCGGAGTTCTGGTTGTCATCGTCGATGAACGCGCGCGCGAGGAAGTCGTAGAACGAGAGCTGGAGGACGCGGCGCTGGACGCTGAACGCCATGTCGAGGTCGCTCGACGGCTTCCAGGCGAAGCTGAGCTTGCCCTTGGGCCGGAAGAACGTCCGCTCGAGCCCATTCGCGCCCGTCTGCGTGATCGTTGAATGTTCGGCGGCAAGGTTGAGCTGGAACGAGAGCTTGGGAGTGAGGCTGCGCCCGAAGCTCAGCGAACCCTCGTAGCGATCCTCGCTGACGCCGCCGGTGCCGGTGGGGAAGGGCACCTCGACGAAATCGCCGTCGGGATCGAGTACGAACAGCGCGGAAACGTTGTCGAGCGTGTTGTAGGCGGCTTCGCCGGCCAGTTGCCAGTCGCCGCCGAACATCTTCCAGGTGTACTCACCCCGAGCGATCGTCTCGCCGAGATCGCCGGTTTGGGTGAACCGGTCGCCAATGCTGGCGCTGCCGTCGGCGAATTCGCTGATCACGGTGACCGACAGCGGCTCGTGGCTGAAGCGTCTGAGGCCGATCGCCTTGAACGTGCCAGGACCCACGCCGAAGCTGTAGTCGCCGCCGATCTCGTAGTTCCAGGTGTCGTTCTTCTGGCGGACTGTGCGGAACTCGTCAGGCTGGCCCGGCGTGAACCGTTCGCCGTCCTCGCGGAAGCGATTGTAGATGCGCTGGTATGCGCCGTTGAGGTTGAGGACGCTCGATCCCGCTGGATCCCACGTCACCTTGCCAGAGAGCTTGGGCGAATCGTAATCGGAGGTGACCACGTCGAACCGCCGCTGGATCAGCGATCCGTCGCCCGCCAGGATCAGCGTTTCGCCGTCCGCGCCGCCGCGGCCCGAATCAGCGTTGTTCAATGCGGCTTCCCACGCGATGTCGCCGGACTTGCCGTTGACCGACACGTCGCCGCGCCACAGCAGCGGATCGGTGTTGTGCGGCCGGAATTCCGGGACCCAGCTGAACTGGCCGGAAACGCTGCTGCTCGCCTCGAACACGACATTGGCGACCTGGCCCGAGAGGCCGGGGATATCAAGTTGAGAGCCGTCGACGATCTCGACCCGCTGGACCTGCGATGCCGGAATGCGTGTCAGCTGCGAGAAGATGTCGTCCGATTTTGACGAGGGACGCACCCCGTTGAACAGGACGTTGCCGGTCGCCTGGCCGAGCCCGCGCTGCTCGGCGCTCTCGCGGATGTCGAACCCTGGCACTTGGTTGAGCATGTCGAGCGCGTTCTTCGGCGCATAGCGGGTGAAGTAATCCGGCGTGTAGACTTGGCGCGATGCGTCACCACCACTGGTTTCAGTCAACAGTTCAGGCGCGGCCGGCTGGGCCTCGTCCTGCGCCTGTGCAGGCGCCGCCAGCGCGATTGCCGCGACACAGCCTGTCGTTGCGAGAAAACGCCGCGTTGCGCGCCTATCGAGCCGTACCGACCCCATGTCCCCAAAACTCCCTCTAGTTCCGGGAGCGTCTCTGGTCTGACTGGCCGGGTAACGGAATCCGGGTTCGTCAAAGCCGGTTGGCGGGCCGACGAGCGACCGCGCGAACCGACGAATGGCATGGCCGGTCGACGAACGACTACAACTATAGTCGTGCGCGACGCGGACCTGCAGGCGTCAAGAAATCAGCGCGTTGCGGCGCCAGCTCTCGGCGAGCAGCGTCTCGAGCAAGTCGGCGTGGCTGAACCCGGCCTGCGCCGCGGCCTTGGCCATGACCTTCTCCGACCACAGATTGCAGTTGAGGTTGATCTCGATGAAATTGATGTCGCCGGTGTTGAGGTCGACGCGGAACTCGATCCGTCCGTAGTCGAACGGCACAAACTCCTGCGCGACCTTCTTGGCCATTTCCTCGACCCTGGCGGCGAACTCGGGGTGATCGAAGCGCTTCAGCGCTGCCTTTTCGGTGTTCTGCACCAGGTCGCGCTTTTCGTAATAGGTCCACAGCTTCTGCGTGTCCTCACGCTCGTACCACAGCATCGGCAGCGCCACCGGTTTGCTGTCGATCGTGATGAAGGCGCACTGGACGTCGTAGCCGTCGAGATAGGGCTCGACGATCGCGTCGTGGCCCTGACCATGGATGTCGGCGATCGCATTCGTCACGCCGTTCCAGTCGAACGCGTCCGAAATGCCCCAGCTGGCCGACGAAGCATTGGGCTTGATCACCCAGCGGCCAGCGTCGGACGGCGGCAAATCCTTCTGCAATACCGGCGCACCGCGGCGGAAACAGAACCACGGTGCGGTCGGCACGCCGGCGTGGGTGCAGACCAGCTTGGAAACCGACTTGTCGTCGCCGAGCCCGCGCAGGAAAGGCATCGCGCCGAGATATGGGATGCGGTGCATGTTGCACAGGATCGGGATCAGCATCTCGCTGTTCACGAAACCGCCCCGGTTGAGCAGCGGGAAGACGAAATCCGCCTCGGGCCGGTCAAACAGAACCTTGTAGGTATTGGCCAGCTGGAGGTTGAGCCCGAGGTTCTCCAGCGTCGTTCGCACTTCGTGGTGATAGATTGCGTGGTTGCCGTCCTCGGGGTGCATTCCGCCGCCCCACAGCACATGCTTGGCCATGAACAGCAGGCGGACCCGCTCCTTGGCCTCGTCCGGAATGCGCAGGGGTTCGATCGCAGTGGTCATGGCGGGTCCCGTGGTTGATTCGAGAGGCCGCATTAATCGCCCGCTGCCGGGGCGGGAAGGGCAAAGCGGGTCTGCCGCGGCCAAGACGAACTATCCATTGCCCCTCCCGGACACGAGGCCAGGGGAGGGGCAATGCGGATTATTCGCCGAAAGTGCGCTGCCACCAACCGCGGCGGGGCGCGCCGGTTTCGGGGTCGCCTGCTTCGATCGGAGCTGCGTCTGCTTCGGCCGGATCGGCCTTCTTGCGGCGCGTGCGCTTGGGCTTGGCTTCCGCCTCGGCCGGAGCGGCTTCGACGGGAGCGGCTTCGACGGGAGCAACGGCTTCTGCCTCGACATCCGCCTTCCTCCGCCGGGTGCGCTTGGGCTTGACCGGTGCTTCCGGATCGGCCTCCGGCTCGGCTGCGGGGGCAGGAGCAACCTCGGCTTCAGCCGCAGCGTCGGTCTCGTCCGCTTTCTTGCGGCGCGGGCGGCGCTTGGGCTTGGCGGGTTCCTCCTCGGCCGCGACTTCGGGCGTTTCGTCAGGCTCGGCGGCTACCGTGACCCCCTCGGTCTCGCCGTCGGGTGCGGCATTGCCAGCTTCCTCGCCCTCCTCGCGATCGCGTCCACGACCACCGCGACGCCCCCGGCCACCGCGCCGACGGCGCTTCTTGCGGGGGCGGTCCTCATCGTCCCCGCCTTCGCCCGTACGCTCGGTCTCGCTGTCGCCGTCACCGTCGCCGTCCTCGCCGTCGTCGGATGGTTCTTCACGAACGGCATCGTCGCGCTCCTCGCCACGGTCCTTGCCGCCGCGACGACGACGGCGCTTCTTTCCGCGCGAACGCTCTTCAGTCTCGACGTCTTCCTCGTCGTCGTAATCGTCCTCGACGACCGGCTCGTCCTCGTCATCGTCGACGATCGGTTCGAACTTGGGAGCCTGGGTCGGGCGCGGACCGGCGCTGCCGACGCTCATCTTGGCACCTTCTTCCTCGCCCTCGGGCACGACTTCAACCTTGACGCCGTAGCGATCCTCGATCTCGACCAGATCGCCACGCTTCTCGTTGAGGAGATAGACGGCGGCCTCGGTGCTCGCAGCGAGGCGGATGATCGTGCCGCGGCCACGCGCCGCCTCGTCCTCGATCAGGCGCAGCGCCGACAGGCCCGCGCTCGACGCGGTGCGGACAAGGCCCGTGCCGTCGCAATGCGGGCACGACCGAGTGGTCGCCTCGAGCACGCCGGTGCGCAGGCGCTGGCGGCTCATCTCCATCAGGCCGAAGCCCGAAATCCGCCCGACCTGGATGCGCGCGCGGTCGTTCTTGAGCGCGTCCTTCATCGCCCGCTCGACCTTGCGGATGTTCGAGCTGTACTCCATGTCGATGAAGTCGATAACGACGAGGCCTGCCATGTCGCGCAGGCGGAGCTGGCGGGCAATCTCGCGTGCCGCCTCGAGGTTGGTGTTGAGCGCGGTCGCCTCGATCCCGTGCTCCTTGGTCGAACGGCCCGAGTTGATGTCGATCGACACCAGCGCCTCGGTCGGGTTGATGATCAGGTAGCCGCCCGACTTCAATTGGACCATCGGATCGTACATCGCCCGCAACTGGTCCTCCGCGCCATAGCGCTGGAACAGCGGCACCGGGTCGGAATAGGCCTTCACCTTGCGCACATGGCTCGGCATCAGCAGCTTCATGAATTCTCGCGCGGAGCGGTAACCCGCCTCGCCCTCGACCACGACTTCCTCGATTTCCTTGTTGTAGATGTCGCGAATGGCGCGCTTGATCAGGTCGCTGTCCGAATGGATCAGCGTCGGCGCGCTGCTCGCCAGTGTCTTCTCGCGGATCTCGTCCCACAGGCGAGCAAGATAGTCGAAGTCGCGCTTGATCTCGGGCTTGGTCCGCTGGAGGCCGGCAGTGCGCACGATCAGGCCCATGCTGCGCGGCAGCGACAGATCGCCGACGATCGACTTCAGTCGCTTGCGGTCGGCCGCGCTCGAAATCTTGCGGCTGATGCCGCCGCCGTGGCTGCTGTTCGGCATCAGCACGGTGTAGCGCCCGGCGAGGCTGAGATAAGTGGTCAGCGCGGCGCCCTTGTTGCCGCGCTCTTCCTTGACGACCTGGACCAGCAGCACCTGGCGGCGCTGAATGACGTCCTGGATCTTGTAGCGGCGGCGCAGAGCCTGGCGGCGCGCACGTGCTTCGTCGACTTCCTTAGTACGTGCGCGACCCTTGCCCTGGCGGCGGCTACGGCCACGGCGGCCGCGACCGTCGTCAGCTTCGCCGTTCTCGCTCTCGCCGGCTGCCTCGTCCTCGTCGCCGTGGTCATCGTCGCCGTGCTCGACGCGGCCTTCCTCGATGATGGAGACGTCGTCCTTCTCCGAGGTGTCGATTTCCTCGACGCCATCCTCTGCCATGTCCTCGACCAGCGACTCGCCGGTTTCCTCCTCGGCATCGTATTCGTCGCCGGGCATTTCGCCGCGGTCTTCCTCTTCCTCGCGCAGGCGCGCTTCTTCCTCGGCCGCCTCGGCCTCGGCGAGCAGCAGCTCCTCGCGATCCTCCTTGGGGATTTGGTAGTAGTCAGGGTGGATTTCGCCGAACGCCAGGAAACCGTGACGGTTGCCGCCGAAGTCGACGAAGGCCGCCTGCAGCGACGGTTCGACCCGGGTTACCTTGGCGAGATAGATGTTGCCCTTGATCTGCTTGTGTTCGGCAGATTCGAAATCGAATTCCTCAATCCGGTTTCCCTTGAGGACCGCAACCCGTGTTTCTTCCGGGTGGCGCGCGTCGATGAGCATGCGCGTTGCCATTATGAATTCTCCAGGCGCTGCCAGGCGGGATGACCCGCACAGGTATGTTGCGCCGATTGTAGTGGAAGCCGCCGTCCATTGCGGACCGGGCGGCGATATCGGACCGGCAGGTGTGCTGCCGGAGTGATGTGTCTGCAGGGAGCGATCCGCGCACGTGAAGCGCTGCCGATGCCGCACGCACAGCGCCACGGGCCGGAGCCGGTGCCTGGTGGTGCGGGGAGGGCAATCTCATTCCTGCGTCAACCTGTTCGGTGGGGCAGCCAGATGAGGCCGCCCGAGCCCGGCTTTCCGCCATTTTCCTGCGCATTGCACGCAGGAACTGCCGCATTAGCGACCGGCCTCGGTCCGGAGCGCCTGCGCTAGCACCGTGGGATATCGCCCGCAACCATATTGCGCAGCATGCACCTGGCAACCTAACGACCTTACCCGATGTCGATACGCGTGCAGCTCTGGCTCGTCTTTCTTGCCCCGCTGGCCCTGGTCGCGGCGCTGGTGGCGTTCGGACTGACGATACCTTTGCCCGAACTCGGGCGCGGCTATGTCGTGCGGATCGCGCTACCCACAGCCGGAGCGCCGGTCGATCTACCGACCATCCACGGACCCGCCGACCGCTCGCGCCCGCTGGTGGTGATCGACCCGGGCCACGGCGGCAAGGACCCGGGGGCGAGCGGGGGTGGTTACCGCGAAAAAGACGTGGTTCTGCAACTCGCGCTCCGGCTGCGCGACGAGCTGGTCGAGCAGGGCGGGGTGCGTGTGGCGCTCACGCGAGAGGACGACCGTTTCCTGGCACTCGGCGAGCGCCCCGAGATCGCGCGGCGGTTGGGCGCCGACCTGTTGCTGTCGATCCACGCCGATTCCGCCGGAGAGGAAGAAGGCGTGCGCGGGGCGAGCATCTACACGCTATCGGCGACCGCATCGAGCGAAGCCGCAGCGCGGTTCGCAGCGCGCGAGAACGCTGCCGACCGGCTCAACGGGGTGCCGATCGATGGGCAGAGCGCCGATGTCAGCGCGATCCTGGTCGACCTGTCGCAGCGACGGGTCCAGCAGACCTCGTCCGAGTTCGCCGGGCTGATCGTCCGCGAGGGGGACGACGTGCTGTCGTTCCACCCGCAGGCGCGGCGCTCGGCGGCGCTGGCCGTGCTGCGCGCCCCCGACGTTCCGGCGGTGCTCTACGAAGCGGGCTTCATCACAAACCCGGCGGAGGCGGAACAGCTCGCGTCCGACACGGGCCGGGCACGCTTCGCCGCGGTCATGGCGCGCGCGATCCGGATATACTTCGCCAGGCAGTCTGGCGCCTGACAGCGACCGTTCGCGGCGCTTTGTTCATTTCGCGGCAATCGCGCTTTTGCCACGAGGAATCCGCGTGCTAAGGCGCCGGGCGATCATGGCCGAACAATCTACCACCGCATACATCCGCTACCGAATCCGTCGCGACGCCGAGGGCGCGCGGGAATGGTTTCGCCGCAACTGGCAGGAAAAGCGCTGGTTTCGCTGGCTTTCCGTCGCGCTTGGCGGAGCGGTGGTGTTCCTGTTCGCGGTCTGGCTGTTCCTCGCCCGCGGCCTGCCCGATGCGGCAAGCCTGGCCGACTACGAGACCCCGCTGCCGACCGTGGTGCGCGGGATCGACGGCGAGATCGTTCATTCCTACGCGCGCGAACGTCGCGTCCAGCTCCAGTACGCGGATTTCCCGCAGGAACTTATCGAGGCTTACCTCTCGGCCGAGGACAAGACCTTCTTCAGCCACGGCGGTGTCGACCTGACGGGCACGCTTAACGCCGTGTTCGACTATGCCAGCAAGATGGGCTCGGGCGAGCGCGCGGTTGGCGGCTCGACCATCACGCAGCAGGTGGCCAAGAACTTGCTCCTGGGTGACGAATATTCGGTCACGCGCAAGCTCAAGGAAATGATCCTCGCGCGCCGGATCGAGGGCGTGCTCTCCAAGCAGGAAATCCTCGAGCTCTACCTCAACGAGATTCCGCTGGGACGGCGCAGCTTCGGGGTGCAGGCCGCCGCGCGCGCCTATTTCGATAAGGATGTCGGCGATCTCGAGCTGCACGAGATGGCGTTCCTCTCGATCCTGCCGAAGGCGCCCGAGCGCTATGGCCGCAAGCAGCACGAGCAGCTTGCCATCGAGCGGCGCAACTTCGTGCTCGACCGCATGGTCGACGATGGTTTCGTAACCGCGCAGGAGGCAGCGAGTGCCAAGGCCAAGCCGCTGGGCCTCGTCAACCAGCGAGCCGAGCGCTCGGCCGATGCGGGCTATTTCCTCGAGGAAGTGCGCCGCCAGCTGATCGATGATTTCGGCGAGACGGCCGAGAACGGTCCGAACAGCGTCTATGCCGGCGGTCTCTGGGTGCGGACATCGCTCGATATCGAAATGCAGGACGCGGCGCGCAATTCGCTACGCGAGGGCATCCTGCGATATCACGGGAGCCGCGGCTGGAGCGGCCCCATCGCGACGCTTGCCGCCGATCAGGGTAGCCTGACCGGCCAGCTCGCCAGCTCCAATCTCGGGATCAACTACCGCGACTGGCGTATCGGCGTGGTGACCGAGCGCGGCGGGGCAGGCGGAACGGTCGGCTTCTCCGACGGCCAGACCGGGCCGCTCTCCGGCATGCCCGATGCGCTCAAGACCGGCGACGTGATCGCCGTCTCGCCGGCGGGCAATGGCTGGCGCGTGCGCACCGTGCCGGAGGTTTCGGGCGGCTTCGTCGCGCAGGATCCGCAGACCGGCCGCGTCGTGGCGATCCAGGGCGGCTTCGATTCCCGGCTCGGCTCGTTCAACCGCGCCACCCAGGCCGAACGCCAGCCCGGCTCGACCATCAAGCCGTTCGTCTATGCCGCAGGCCTCGACAACGGGATGACCCCGGCCACGCAGGTTCCGGACCAGACCTACTGCTTCTACCAGGGCGCGAACCTGGGCGAGAAATGCTTCAGCAATTTCGGCGGCAGCCGCGGCGGCGGGGTCTACCCGATGCGCTACGGGCTCGAGCAATCGAAGAACCTGATGACCGTCCACATCGCGATGGACGCCGGCATGCCCAAGGTCATCAAGACCTTCGAGCAGGTCGGGATCGGCAGCTACGAACCCTATCCCGCCTTCGCGCTGGGTGCGGGCGACACCACCGTGCTCAAGATGGTCAACGCCTATTCCGCGCTCGCCAACCACGGACGCCAGTTCGATCCCACCGTCATCGACTACGTCCAGGACCGCCGCGGCAAGGTGATCTGGCGCGCCGACAAGCGCGCCTGCGAGGGCTGCAACATGGCGCAGTGGGACGGTCAGCCGATGCCGCGCCTCAAACCTGGTGGGCGCCAGGCGATGGACGCGCGTACTGCCTACCAGACGCTGCACATGCTGACCGGCGTGGTGCTGCGCGGCACCGCGACGCGCCTGCTCGCGCTCGACCTGCCGCTGTTCGGCAAGACCGGCACCACCTCGGGCCCGACCAATGCCTGGTTCGTGGGTGGGTCGATGGACTATGTCGCGGGCGTCTACATCGGCTTCGACCAGCCGCGTAACCTCGGCGGCTGGGTCCAGGGCGGCAACACCGCAGCGCCGATGTTCCAGCAATTCGTCAGCGAAACGAAGGAGCGCTGGAGCCCCTATCCCTTTGTCGCGCCCGCAGGCGTGCGCATGGTCCGGATCGATCGGATGAGCGGCAAGCGCGTGCTGGACGGCATGCCCGGCAACGATCCCAAGTCGTCGATCATCTGGGAGGCGTTCAAACCCGACACCGAACCGCCGCGGCGCACCCGCGCGGACGAGATCGAGAGCCGCCGCAAGGAAATCCTCGCGCTGCTGCGTAGGGGCCGCGATGCCGCACGCAACGGCACTGCCGCTGCAGAGGCCGAGGAGCGCCCCGAGAGCTTTGCCGAGGAACAGGGCGGCATCTACTAGGTTTTGGGGTTCGGCACCGACCCCGCCGCGCTTGCCACTACGCAGGCCCCGCCCTAAGCGGGCCGCCGTTCTTTCGCTGGAGTTTCCGACTATGCGTGCCGAAGGGCAGGCCCATATCGACCGCATCGAAGCCGCGCTGGCGCTGGTGCGCCAGTCGCTCGACTGGGAGCGCGCGCTGCGCCGGCTCGACGAACTCGACGCGCGGGTGCAGGACCCGGCGTTGTGGGACGATCCGAAGCAGGCACAGGCGATCACCCGCGAGCAGAAGGTGCTCGCCGACGCGATCGGCACGGTGCGGCAGATCTCCGCCGAGATGGCCGATGCAGTCGAATTCGTCGAAATGGGCGAGGCCGAGGGCGACGACGATGTCGTGAACGATGGCCTTGCCAGCCTCGCCGCGCTCGCCGCGCGCGCTGATGCCGACAAGGTCAAGGCGCTGCTCTCGGGCGAGGTCGACGGCAACGACACCTATCTCGAAATCCACGCGGGCGCGGGCGGCACCGAAAGCCAGGACTGGGCCGAGATGCTGCTGCGGATGTATGCCCGCTGGGCCGAGCGCAAGGGTTTCAAGGTCGAGACGGTCGAATACCAGGCGGGCGAGGCCGCGGGGATAAAGTCGGCGACGCTGCATCTCAAGGGCGACAACGCCTATGGCTATGCCAAGACCGAAAGCGGCGTCCACCGCCTCGTCCGCATCAGCCCCTACGACAGCAGCGCGCGCCGCCACACCAGCTTCAGCTCGGTCTGGGTCTATCCGGTGATCGACGACAGCTTCGAGATCGAGATCAACCCGGCCGACCTCAAGATCGACACCTATCGCGCGAGCGGCGCAGGCGGGCAGCACGTCAACACCACCGACAGCGCGGTGCGCATCACCCACCAGCCGTCGGGCATCGTCGTCGCCAGTCAGCAGGACCGTAGCCAGCACAAGAACCGCGACATTGCGATGAACATGCTGAAAGCGCGCCTCTACGAAGCCGAGATGCGCGCGCGCGAGGAAGCCGCCAGCGCCGAGCATAGCGCCAAGAGCGACATCGGCTGGGGCCACCAGATCCGGAGCTACGTCCTCCAGCCCTACCAGATGGTCAAGGACCTGCGCACCGGCGTAACCTCGACCAACCCCGACGCGGTGCTCGACGGCGCGCTGGACGATTTCATCGCCGCGTCGCTGGCGCAGCGCGTAACAGGCGAGAAAGTCGAAGTAGAGGACGCCGACTAAGCACGATTGCGCCCGCTTCCCGGTGGCTTAGTATGGGCCACGAACAGGGGAGCGCGGGGGATGAGTCGCACCGTAATCGCTTGGATTGGCGGTTTGCTGGTCATGCTGGCCGCGGCGCCGGTTCATGCGAGGCCTGGATCGGTAATCATCATCGATCCTGACGAATTCGGCCAGGTCGAGCAGGTCGCGCCGCAGGAACCGATCGCGGTGGATCGCGGCACGCGGGCGGAAAGGCCCCGGGCTATCCCGAGTTTCGAGGATCGCCGCTATCGCCGGTTCGCCTCGCCCACGCTGACCACGTTCGCCAGCGATGCCGAGTTCCGCCGCTATCTCGCCGATGTGCGCCGCGTTGCGCGGGTCGGCATGGCGAAGCCCGGGATTGGGGACCCGGAAATCCTCATCGCTGCGACACAAGATGCGGTCGAGGTCGAGGATGTTTGCACCTTGCCCGAGGACTGTCCCCAGGAAGAGTCCTCGGTGGTTGTTACCGGCGCTCGTATCGCCGCCACTCCCTCGATCACAAACAACCAGATCGCCGCGGTGGACGAGGGCGATATCGTCAAGCGCATCGGCGACTACCTGCTCGTGCTCCAGGACGGGCGCATCTTCGCGGTCCATTTCCCGACCATGCGGCTGACCGACCGGATCGATGTCTATCGCCGCGACAGCGACGGCGATCCGCGCGGTGCGGACTGGTATGACGAAATGCTGGTGCAGGGCGATCAGGTCATCGTCACCGCCTACAGCTATGAAGACGATGCGAGCGAGATCAGCGTGTTCCGGCTCGATGCGGCGCGCGGGCGGCTGGAGGCGCGCGGCGTCTTCCTGATCAGCTCGGACGACTACTACGACGTCGACAACTACGCGACCCGGATCGTCGGCGACAAGTTGGTCATCTACACGCCGTACGAGGCCGAACAGCTCGAAAGCCGCACCAACCGCCCGACCGTCCGCCGGTGGGAGCCGGCCGAGGACGATGATGACGAGCGGCGCGGCGGCAGGCCGGTGCTCGATGCCGACCGGGTTTACCGTCCGGTCGAGGGCATCGCCGATCCTTGGGTCCATACGATTTCGGTCTGCCCGCTCGGCCGGGTTGCTGAGCGCGGGCTCCAGTGCCGCTCGACCGGCTTCGTCGCCGCCGCAGGGGCGGAAATGTTCGTTTCCGAGCGCCATGTCTACCTGTGGACGGGTACGGCGAGCGACGATGACTATTCCTGGCAGGATTGCGAGGCGGATGCGCCGCGTGCCGCGTTCGCCGATGCACCGCCGGGGGCAGTATTCCGTGTGCCGCTGGACGGCGACGGTGCTTCGGTCATGGGCGTACGAGGTGCGCCATTCGACCAGTTCGGGATGAGCGATGCAGGCGGGCGATTCCGCGCGCTGGCAAACATCTACACGCTGGCGTGCGACAATTGGCGTCGCGCGCGCGAGGTCGCGTTGCTGGACGTATCGCACCAGCGCTTCGGCGACACCTATCGCCGCGCGAATGCGCGCGACTTCACCGCGCTGCCGCAGGTCCCCGGTTCGGCGGTGGAGAACCGCTTCACAGACGGATGGCTCGTCTATGGTGGGCGCAGCCGATATAGCCGTCGCCCGGCGGATGATGAGGAAGGGATCACTGCCGCTGCCGCCAATCGCCTGTTCGCGGTGCCGCTTGCCGAGCCGGAACGGGTCTCCGCTCTCCCCATCGGTCATAGCCTGATCCGGCTCGAAAGGATCGGCGCGGACGCGGTGATTGCCAATGGTTACCGCGACGAGAGCGGCTTGCGGCTGAGCTACATCGGGCTCGAAAACGGCGCGGGCATTGCCAGTTCCGCCTTTCTTCCTGGTCGCTACGAGAGCGAGAGTCGCAGCCACGCGTTCAACGCTACACGGTTCGAACAGGGTGGCGGGCTGATGGGAATCCCCACCGTCACACGCACCGCACAATCGGGCGCTTGGTGGTGGTACTCCGACACGTCCGACCTGAGCTTCATCGGCTTCGACCCAAGCGGGCGGCTGTCCGATGCCGGGTCGATCACCGCGACAGCGAAGGACGAGGTCGAAACTGCCGAAGGCTACGACTGCGAGGTCTCCTGCGTCGACTGGTACGGCAACGCCCGCCCGATCTTCATCGACGGCCGCATCTACGGCCTGATGGCGACGCAACTGGTGGAGGCCGACCTCGTCGCGGGGAAGGTGGCGGAGCGGCGTAGGCTGGACCTCACCGGCATACCGAGGCGCTGAACTTCGCTTTTGCCAGTCGGGTGCGAGCCCGCTAGAGGGCGGACACGCCATGGTTCGCACGCTCGCATTTCTATCTTTCGTACTCGCGCTCGGCGCTTGCGATGAAGCCTCGCCTGAGCGCGTGGAGACCTCGGCTGAGTTTCCGCTTCCCGATCGTCCGGTTTCGTCACTCGGATCGAACGAGTTCTCGACTGAGACGGAGCGAGACAATCGGGGCGAGGCGGATACCGTCATGGAACTCGCCGGGATCGCACCTGGCATGACGGTGGCCGATATCGGTGCGGGCAATGGCTACTACACCGTTCGCCTGGGCGAGCGGGTCGGGGCACAGGGGCGCGTGCTGGCGCAGGACATCGACGACGAGGCGCTTGCCCGGCTCGCCCAGCGGGTCGAGCGCGAACGGCTCGACAACGTCTCCATCAAGCTTGGCGCGCCCGACGATCCGCGCCTTCCCGAAGGCAGCTTCGATCGCGTGTTTCTGGTCCACATGTACCACGAGGTGCAGGAGCCCTACGCCTTCCTGTGGCGCATGTGGCCTGCGCTGCGCGAAGGCGGTCAGGTGATCGTGGTCGACGTCGACCGCCCCACTGACCAGCACGGGATCGACCCGCTGCTGCTGAGTTGCGAATTCAAGCAGGTCGGCTTCGAGCTCGATGCGTTCAAGGACGCGCCCGAACTGGCCGGGTACTATGCACAGTTCAAGCGCACGGCTAAGAGGCCCGCACCGCAAGACATAAGGCCTTGCCGCGGATCGGCGGCGGGCACAGGGCAGAGGTAGCCGCGACCGCGCATCGGTCGCACGGATTTCGGATAGGACAGTTGATGAGTTTCAAGGGTTTGAGCCCGATCCTCTATGGCGGCCGCGAAGTGTGGCCGCTGGTCGAGGGCGGCAAGGGCGTGTCGGCCACCAACCACCTGAGTTCGGGTGCGTGGGCCGCGGCCGGCGGCATCGGTACGGTGAGCGCGGTCAACGCCGACAGCTATGACGAGGACGGCAACCCCATCCCGCAGGTCTATCCGCAGTCCACCCGCAAGGAACGCTTCGAACAGCTCGTCCGCTACGCGATCGACGGCGCAACCGAACAGGTGAAGCGCGCGCACGAGATTGCGGGCGGGAAGGGCGCGATCAACATCAATGTCCTGTGGGAAATGGGCGGCGCACCGCTGGTGCTCGAGGGTGTGCTGGAGAACTGTAAGGGGCTCGTCACCGGTGTGACCTGCGGCGCGGGGATGCCTTACAAGCTGGCCGAGATCGCGGCGCGGCACAACGTTCACTATCTGCCGATCGTCAGCTCGGCCCGCGCCTTCCGCGCGCTGTGGAAGCGCAGCTATTCCAAAGTGCCCGACCTGATGGCGGCGGTCGTCTACGAGGATCCGTGGCTGGCGGGCGGGCACAATGGGCTCTCCAACGCCGAGGACCCGCGCAAGCCCGAGGACCCGTACCCCCGCGTCAAGGCGCTGCGCGAGACGATGCGCGCCGAGGGCGTTTCCGAGGATACCGCGATCGTCATGGCCGGCGGCGTGTGGTGCCTGCGCGAATGGAACGACTGGATCGACAATCCCGAACTCGGCAAGATCATGTTCCAGTTCGGCACCCGCCCGCTGCTGACCGAGGAAAGTCCGATCCCGCAGGTGTGGAAGGACATGCTGCGCACGGTCGAGCCGGGCGACGTCCTGCTGCACCAGTTCAGCCCGACCGGGTTCTATTCCAGCGCAGTCAAGACACCGTTCCTCTACGACCTGATGCACCGCAGCGAGCGGCAGATCCCGATCTTCAAGCGCGAGCAGGAAGAGGGCACCGTGCCGCTGTCGGACCATGGCAAGGCCAAGTACTTCTGGGTCCATCCCGGCGACCAGCGCAAGGCGCTCGCATGGATGCACGAAGGCTTCACCGAACCGCTCAAGACGCCAGACGACACTGTCGTGTTCGTCACGCCCGAGAGCGCCGAGCAGATTCGCGCCGACCAGCAGGGCTGCATGGGCTGCCTGTCGCACTGCCAGTTCAGTAGCTGGAAGGACCACGACGACCACACCACCGGTCGCCTCGCCGACCCGCGCAGTTTCTGCATCCAGAAGACCCTGCAGGACATCGCCCACGGCGGCGACCCGGACGAGAACCTCGCCTTCGCCGGCCACGCAGCCTACCGCTTCAAGCAGGACCCGTTCTACTCGAACAACTTCACCCCCACGGTGAAGGAACTGGTCGAACGGATCCTGACGGGGGATTGACCCGTTAGACCAGTGCGTCGAGCACCTGGTCGGGCGGGCGGTGCCCGTCGGCCCACATTCGGATGTTGGCGATGACCTTGTGGCCCGACTCCTCGCGCCCCTCGCGCGTTGCGCTGCCGATGTGGGGGAGGGTCATCACGTTGGGGAATTCGAGCAGGCGGGGGTCGACGCGCGGTTCGTCGGGGTAGACGTCGAGGCCTGCGCCGGCGAGGCGGCCGGAGGCGAGCGCGGCGATCATCGCGTCCTGGTCGATCAGCTCGCCGCGGGCGGTGTTGATAAGGCAGGCGCCGTCTCTCATCAGGCCGAACCGGCGTGCGTCCATCAGGTGGTGGGTGTCGGTGGTCGCCGGGCAGTGCAGGGTGAGGATGTCGGCTTCGGCCACCAGATCGTCGAGGCTCGCGACATGGCGCGCGCCGAGCATCCGCTCTGCCGCCTCGGGCAGCCGCTTGCGGTTGTGGTAGGCGATCTCCAGCCCGAAGGCGCGGGCGCGGTGCGCGACCGCTTGACCGATCCGGCCCATGCCGACGATCCCGAGCACCTTGCCCGCCAGCTTGCGCCCCAGCATCGCCGAGGGTGCCCAGCCGGTCCATTCGCCGCGCCGCACCAGCGCGACGCCCTCGCGTACGCGGCGCGGGATGCCGATGATCATTTCCATCGCAATATCGGCGGTATCGTCGGTAAAAACGCCAGGCGTGTTGGTGACGAGGATCTTGCGCGCTGCGGCGGCCCTGAGGTCTATGTGATCGGTTCCCGCGCCGAAGTTGGCGATCAGGCCGAGATCCGGGCCGGCCTGCGCGATCAGCTCGGCGTCGATCCGGTCGGTCACCGTGGGCACCAGCACGTCCGCCTCACGCAGCGCGGCGGCGAGCTGGTCGCGTGTAAATGGCACGTCGGGTTCGTTGAGCGTGGTCTCGAACAGTTCGGCCATCCGGCTCTCGACCGCCGGCATCAGGTGGCGGGTCACCACTACCCGCGGTTTGCCTTCGATCCTGTGCCCGGTGCCTGTCGCTGCGCTCATGCCCCATGCGCTAGGACGGGGATGGCGGCCCGGTCAAGCGCGCGGGGGACACGCACGGCATTCCGCTTGCTGCAGGACGGCAGGCACCGCTAGGAAAGCGTGCATGTTCCGCCGCTTCCTCCTCACAGTCGTGCTTGCCGCCGGCACCGCTACCCCGCTCGGCGCGCAGGAGCGCGAGGTACCTTACTGGGCGACGATCCGCGCGGAGGAGATGTTCATGCGCGTCGGTCCGAGCCGCGATTACAAGGTGGCCTGGGTCTACAAGCGCCCGGGCCTGCCGATGAAGGTCGTGCGCGTGGTCGACGGCTGGCGGTTGGTCCGCGATCACGAGGGCACGCAGGGCTGGGTCGCGTCGAGCCTGCTCAGCCCGGACCGGGGCGCAGTGGTTGTCGGCGAGGGGCTGGCGGCAATCCGCGCCGAACCGTCCGATGGCGCGCGCCTCAAGTGGAACGCCGAGCCCGGCGTCGTCGGCGAACTGGGCGATTGCGACGGTGCGTGGTGTGAATTCGACGTTGCCGGCCGCAAGGGCTGGGTTCGAGCCGAACGCCTGTGGGGTGCGGGCGAGCCCTGAGGCCCGCCCGCCGCCCATCGCCTATTCCGCGACCGGTGCTGCGGGCGCCGCAGCAGGCGCCGCGGCTGCCGCCTGCGGCTTGACGGTCACGGCCGTCCCGTCGGGTGCGGTTGCAGTGAAGCTGCCATCCGCAGCCGGTTCGGTGACCGTCCAGCACATTTCCGCCTCGTCGCCCTCCGGGTCGAAGCAGTCCTTGCCGTCGCGCCGGACATAAGCACCGCGCGTTTCGGTGCCTTCGGCATCGGTGTCGACATAGGTGCCGTCGGCATTGATCGTGGTCTTTCCCATTGCGCCGTCGGCATCGGTGACGTCGTAGGTTCCGGCGGCGACACCGGTTTCGGCCATCGGCTCCGCCGCGGCGGTTTCCTCAGCTGCCGGTTCCGGAGCCGGTTCGGCACAGGCAGAAAGTGCGGCGACTGCCGCAAGAGCGAGTACGATACGCATGGCTTTTCCTCCCCCATTCGATTGGGAGGGCATCCCTACGCCTGTTCCTGCCGCTTGACCATCGTGCGCCGCACAACGCGGTCAGACCAGCTCCACCGCGATCGCGGTCGCCTCGCCGCCGCCGATGCAGAGCGAGGCGACGCCGCGCTTCTTGCCCTGTTGCTTGAGGGCGTTGAGCAGGGTCACGATGATGCGCGTGCCGCTCGCGCCGATCGGGTGCCCGAGCGCGGTCGCGCCGCCGTTGACGTTGATCCGGTCGTGCGGGATGCCGATGTCGCGCATCGCGAACATGGCGACGCAGGCGAACGCCTCGTTCACTTCCCACAGGTCGACGTCGCCGACCGACCAGCCCGCCTTGTCGAGCACCTTGTGGATCGCGCCGACCGGGGCGACCGTGAACTGCGCCGGTTCCTGCGCGTGAGCGGCGACGGCAACAATCTTCGCAACTGGCGACTGGCCATTGGCGCTGGCGAGGCTTTCGCGCGTCAGGACCACAGCGGCAGCACCATCGGAGATCGAGCTGGAGGTGGCCGCAGTGATCGTGCCGTCCTTGGCGAAGGCGGGGCGCAGGGTCGGGATCTTGTCGGGCTTGCCCTTGCCGGGCTGCTCGTCGACTTCGACCACGGTTTCGCCTGCACGGCTGGTCACCGTTACCGGCACAACCTCGTCGGCAAAGGCGCCGCTGGCGATCGCGGCGTTGGCGCGGCGCAGCGACTCGATCGAGTATTCGTCCATGTTCTCGCGGGTGAGCTGGTACTCATCGGCGGTTTCCTGCGCGAAGGTGCCCATGGCGCGGCCGGCTTCGTAGGCATCTTCCAGCCCGTCGAGGAACATGTGGTCGTAGGCCGTGTCGTGCCCGATCCGCGCGCCCGAGCGGTGCTTCTTGAGCACGTAGGGCGCGTTCGTCATGCTCTCCATCCCGCCGGCGACGACATAGTCGACCGTGCCGCTCGCAAGCGCTTCGGCGCCCATGATAACCGTCTGCATCCCGCTGCCGCAGACCTTGTTGACGGTCGTCGCCTGGACCGACTTCGGCAGGCCCGCCTTGATCGTCGCCTGGCGCGCGGGCGCTTGGCCCAAGCCGGCGGGCAGGACGCAGCCCATGTAGACGCGATCGAACTTGTCACCCGCGACGCCGGAACGCTCCACCGCCGCCTTGACTGCGGTCGCGCCCAGATCGGTCGCGCTGACATCGCTGAAGACGCCCTGCATGCCGCCCATAGGCGTGCGGGCGTAGGACAGGATGACGACCGGATCGGCGGCGGAGAACTGGGCCATGGGGAGAAACCTCTCGCTGGAGTGTCTTGCTGGCGCCTCACCTAATGCTGCGCTGCGGCGAAGGCAAACGGCATACGGTTGCAGCCGCCCAAAGCGCGCTTGTCATCGCTGCGCCGTTCGTCGACAACAGTGGCAAACAGCAACCCAAGGAGAGACCGATGGCCCAGGACCGTAAAGCCGAGATGGAAACCGCGCTCGCGGCACAGCGCGATGCGTTCACCGCGGCCCGGCCCGAGCCATTGTCGGCGCGCCGCGACCGGGTCCAGCGCGCGATGGCGCTGCTCAAGGAACATGGCGAGGCGCTGTGCCGCGCGATGGCGAGCGATTTCGGCAACCGCAGCCAGCACCAGTCGATGATCACCGACATCGCGGGCACGGTCAACTTCGGCAAGTATTGCCTCAAGAACATGGACAAGTGGTCGCGCAGCGAGAGGCGCCACGTCCAGTTCCCGCTCGGGCTGCTTGGCGCGAAAGCGGAGCTGAGGTACGAACCGAAGGGTGTGGTCGGCATCCTCAGCCCGTGGAACTTCCCGGTCAATCTCAGCTTCGGCCCGCTGATGCAGGTGCTTGCCGCCGGTAACCGGGCGATGATCAAGCCGAGCGAGTTCACCGAGCGGACCAGCGAGCTTTCCGCCGAACTCTGCGCCAAGTATTTCGCTGCGGACGAGGTGGCGTTCTTCACCGGCGGGCCGGAAGTTGCTGCGGCATTCTCCAGCCTGCCGTTTGACCACTTGGTCTTCACCGGCTCGACCGCCACCGGCCGGCGGGTGATGGAGGCGGCGGCGAAGAACCTTGTGCCGGTCACGCTCGAACTCGGCGGCAAGTCGCCGGTGGTGCTCGGCCGCAGCGCCGACCTCAAGGCCGCGGGCGAGCGGATCGCGATGGGCAAGATGATGAACGCCGGGCAAATCTGCCTCGCGCCAGATTACATGTACGTGCCCGAGGACATGGAAGACGGCGCGGTCGCCGCGGTCGAGCTGGGCGCGCGGACGATGTATCCCACCGTGCTGGCCAACGACGACTATGCATCGATCGTCTCCGACCGGCACTTCGAGCGGCTGCAGTCGATGGTGGAAGATGCGCGCGGCAAGGGCGCCGAGGTGATCGAGGTCAACCCGGCGGGCGAGGACTTCAAGGGCAGCAGCAACGCGCGCAAGATGCCGCTGACGATCCTGCGCGGCGTCACCGACGACATGCAGGCGATGCAGGAGGAGATCTTCGGCCCGGTCCTCCCGGTCAAGATCTACAAGGCGGTCGACGAGGCGATCGAGCACGTCAACCGCAACGACCGCCCGCTCGGCCTATACTACTTCGGCACCGATACCGGCGAGCGTGAGAAGGTGCTGACCCGGACGATCTCGGGCGGGGTCACGGTCAACGACGTGATCTTCCATGTTTCGATGGAGGACCTGCCTTTTGGCGGGGTGGGCCCCTCGGGCATGGGCAGCTACCACGGTGTCGAGGGCTTCCGCGAGTTCAGCCATGCGCGCAGCGTCTATACCCAGCCCAAGATCGACGTCGCCAAGCTCGGGGGTTTCAAGCCGCCCTATGGCGCGGCGACCGAAAAGGCTGTGCGGACCATGATGAAGTAGGCCAAAAACAGCCCCCCGCACCCTTGCGCGGTGCGGGGGAGGGGACTAGGGCGCGCGGGAACTGTCGCAACCCGAGTCATCCCCTTGGTCGACCTGACGCAATACCTGCCGATCCTGATCTTCCTGTTCATCGCAGCGGGACTTTCGGCGGCGTTCGTGTTCCTGCCGATGGGCGTCTCGCGCCTCACCGGCGCGCACAACCCGACCGCCGAGAAGCTGAGCGAGTACGAATGCGGCTTCCCCGCGTTCGAGGAGCCGCGCAGCCAATTCGACGTGCGGTTCTACCTCGTCGCGATCCTGTTCATCATCTTCGACCTCGAGGCGGCCTTCCTGTTTCCCTGGGCGGTCAGCCTCGACCTGACCGGCTGGCCGGGCTGGATTACAATGATGATCTTCCTCGGCGAGCTCGCGGTCGGCCTTGCCTACGCGTGGAAAGTGGGAGCGCTGGAATGGGAGTGAACGAAATGATTCCCGCCGCGCAGCCCGGTGAGGTGCGTCAACCCGACGCCGACTATTTCCGCGCGCTCCAGACCGAGGTCAACGACAAGGGCTTCCTGGTCACCTCAACCGAGGACCTGTTTCAGTGGGCGCGCACCGGCAGCCTGTGGTGGATGACCTTCGGCCTCGCCTGCTGCGCGGTTGAGATGATCCACGTCAACATGCCGCGTTACGACATGGAGCGGTTCGGCGTCGCCCCGCGCGCATCCCCGCGTCAGTCGGATGTGATGATCGTGGCCGGCACCCTTTGCAACAAGATGGCCCCGGCGCTGCGCAAGGTTTACGACCAGATGTCGGAGCCGAAGTACGTCATCTCGATGGGTTCGTGCGCCAACGGTGGAGGTTATTACCACTACAGCTACAGCGTGGTGCGCGGCTGCGACCGGATCGTGCCGGTCGATATCTACGTCCCCGGGTGTCCGCCGACCGCAGAGGCGCTCCTCTATGGCGTGATGCAGTTGCAGCGAAAGATCCGCCGCGCGGGCACGATCGAGCGTTAAGATGGCTGAGGTTCTTCACTCCGCGCCCCGGTTCACGCTGATCGAGGGCCTCAAGGACACGCTGTCCGCCGCGCTCGGCACGCATCTGATCGATGCGCGCGAGGAGCATGGCGAGCTGATCCTGACCGTCCGCCGCGAGGCGGTGGCCGAGGCGCTGCGGATCCTGCGCGACGGGCACGAATACCAGCAGATGATGGAGATCGCCGGGGCGGACTATCCGCAGCGCGCCGAGCGGTTCGAGGTCGTCTACATGCTGCTCAGCCTGACGCGGAACAGCCGCGTGATGGTCAAGTGCTCGACCGACGAGGCGACGCCGGTGCCCAGCATTACCGGGCTGTGGCCGAACGCGGGCTGGCTCGAGCGCGAGGTGTTCGACATGTACGGCGTGCTGTTCGCAGGTAACACCGACCTGCGCCGCATCCTGACCGACTACGGGTTCGAGGGGCATCCTTTCCGCAAGGACTTCCCGCTGACCGGTTATACCGAGCTGCGCTATTCCGAGGACGAAAAGCGCGTGGTTTACGAGCCAGTCCAGCTCGCGCAGGACCTGCGCCAGTTCGACTTCATGAGCCCGTGGGAGGGCGCCGACTACGTCCTGCCGGGCGACGAGAAGGCGGCAGAGCATCCGGCCACGCCACCGGTCGCCGATCCTAAGACGACCGAGAAACCGAGCGATACCGGCGCAGGCGCGAAGACCGATGCCAAGGCGGCGGAGAAAGTCGCCGCCGGCGCTCCGGTCGAAAAGGATACCGCGATCGACGAACACGCGCCCGAGCCGACCGAGGCGCGTCCCAGGCGTGCCGCTCGCGCAGGCAAGGCGAAGGATACCAAGGCAGCGACCAAGCCCAAGGCCGCCGCCAAGCCAAAGCCGAAGGCCCCGGCCAAGTCCCGCACCCGCAAGCCGAAGGGGGATCCGGCATGAGCCTCCAGCTCGAACAGTCGCCCACCACCGGCGACGAGGTCATCACCAACTACACGATCAACTTCGGGCCCCAGCACCCCGCGGCGCACGGCGTGCTGCGCATGGTGATGGAGCTCGACGGCGAGATCATTGAGCGGATCGACCCGCATGTCGGCCTGCTCCACCGCGGCACCGAGAAGCTGATCGAGCACAAGACGTACCTGCAGGCGCTGCCCTATTTCGACCGCCTCGATTACTGCTCGCCGCTGGCGCAGGAATACAGCTACGTCCTCGCGATCGAGAAGCTGCTCAATATCGAGGTTCCGATCCGGGCGCAGTACCTGCGCGTGTTCTTCGCCGAGTTGACCCGCATCTGCAATCACATGCTCAATCTCGGCAGCCACGTGATGGACGTGGGCGCAATGACCCCCAACCTGTGGATGTTCGAAATCCGCGAGGACTGCCTCAACTTCTTCGAGCGGGCGAGCGGCGCGCGGATGCACAGCGCATATTTCCGCCCCGGCGGCGTCCACCAGGACGTGCCGGAAAAATTGCTGGTCGATATCGGTGAATGGCTCGACACGCGCCTGCCCGAACTGTTCGGCGACGCGATGAGCCTGGTGCTCGACAACCGCATCTTCAAGCAGCGCAATGTCGACATCGCCGTGGTCGGCCGCGACGACGCGATCGCCTGGGGCTTCTCCGGGCCGATGATCCGCGCCGCGGGCATCCCGTGGGACCTGCGCAAGAGCCAGCCCTACGACGTGTACGACCGGATGGAGTTCGACATTCCAGTCGGCACCAATTCCGACTGCTACGACCGCTTCGTGGTCCGGGTGAAGGAAGTCTACGAGAGCGCGCGGATCATGAAGCAGTGCCTGGCGCAAATGCCGCAGGGCCCGGTCGCGAGCGAGGACCGCAAGGTGGTGCCGCCCAAGCGCGCCGAGATGAAGCAGTCGATGGAAGCGCTGATCCACCACTTCAAGCTCTACACCGAAGGCTTCCACGTGCCCGCGGGCGAGGTCTATGTCGCGACCGAAAGCCCCAAGGGCGAATTCGGCGTCTACCTGGTCAGCGACGGGTCGAACAAGCCCTACCGCTGCAAGATCCGCCCGACCGCATTCAGCCATCTCCAGGCGATGGACATGATGTGCCGGGGCCACATGCTGCCCGACGCGACCGCCATCCTCGGCGCGATCGACGTGGTGTTCGGGGAGTGTGATCGGTGAGAAAGCAGAATATCGATCTGTTATTGGCGGCGCTGATGTTTCTTTTGACGTCTCACATCACTGATTACCTTGATCTCGGTTCACTAGTATATCTGGTTGGATTTCTAGTAATAGCTCTATTTTTTGCGCGTTTCACGGTAGCCAAAGATCGGCAGGCGGAGGATCGCTGTGGCTGACCGTTCACCCGCACCCGACACCCCCGAACTGCGCGAGCGGTGGGGCGCGTTTGCGTTTTCGCCCGCCTACAAGGCCAAGGCGGACACCGCGATCGCGCGCTATCCCGAGGGGCGGCAGAAGTCGGCGGTGATGCCGCTGCTCGACCTTGCCCAGCGGCAGGTCGGCGAGGAAACCGATACGCAGGGCTGGCTGCCGTTGCCGGTGATCGAATACGTCGCGCGCTACCTCGACATGCCGGTGATCCGCGTGCTCGAGGTCGCCACCTTCTATTTCATGTACAACATGAAGCCAGTCGGCAAATTCCACGTCCAGGTCTGTGGCACCACGCCGTGCATGCTGCGCGGCTCGGACGCGCTGTTCGACACCTGCAAGGCGAGGGGCATGAAGAAGGGCCACGTCTCGGCCGACGGCCTTTGGACGCTGACCGAGGTCGAATGCATGGGCAATTGCTCCAGCGCGCCGATGGTCCAGATCAACGACGACAATTACGAGGACCTGACCCCGGAACGCCTCGACGCGGTGCTCGATGCGCTGGCGGCGGGGCAGACGCCCAAGCCGGGCACGCAGGAACCTGGCCGCAACACGGTCGAGCCCGTCGGCGGGCCGACCACCTTGCGCGCAATGGTCGACGCGAACCACGATTACCGGGGTGAGTGGTGATGGAAATCGCCACCATCGTCGTCGCGCTCGTGCTCATTGTCATCGCGTGGAAGGTGCTGACTGGGCTGATCAAGTTCGGCCTGATCGCGCTGATCGCCGTCGCGGCGATATGGTTCCTCTCGCAGGGAGGCTTCGCATGACCGCGAGCAAGCCGCGCCTCTTGAAGGCCGCTTCAATCATGATGTTTGTGGCCGCTGTGTTGATGATTGCGGCTGGCGCCTATTTGGTGTTCGCTGCCGGGAAGAACCAAGGCATCCTGTTCATGGCGCTTGGGACCACTTTTGCGGCGCTGGCAGCGACCTTTGGCGGATTGGCCAAGACCAAGGATGGCGATGATGCTCGCTGATAAGGATCGCATCTTCACCAATCTCTACGGCTATCAGGACTGGTCCCTGAAGGCAGCGGAGAAGCGTGGCGACTGGGACGATACCAGGGTGCTGATCGCGCGCGGGCAGGACGCGATCATCGAGGAGATCAAGGCGTCAGGCCTGCGCGGGCGCGGCGGGGCGGGGTTCCCGACCGGGCTCAAGTGGTCGTTCATGCCCAAGGAATCGCGCGACGGGCGGCCGAGCTTCCTGGTCATCAACGCCGACGAATCCGAGCCGGGTTCGTGCAAGGACCGCGAAATCATCCGCCACGATCCGCACAAGCTGATCGAGGGCGCGCTGGTGGCAGGCTTCGCGATGCGTGCGCGCGCCGCCTACATCTACATCCGCGGCGAATACATCCGCGAGGCCGAGACGCTGCAGAAGGCGATCGACGAGGCTTATGCGGCGGGCCTCATCGGCAAGAACGCGGCCAAGTCCGGATACGACTTCGACGTGTTCATGCACCGCGGCGCGGGCGCCTACATCTGCGGCGAAGAAACCGCGATGATCGAGAGCTTGGAGGGCAAGAAGGGCCAGCCGCGCCTCAAACCGCCGTTCCCGGCCGGCGCGGGCCTCTACGGCTGCCCGACGACAGTCAACAACGTCGAGAGCATCGCGGTCGTCCCCACGATCCTGCGGCGCGGGGCATCGTGGTTCTCCAGCTTCGGGCGCGAGAACAACAAGGGCACCAAGCTGTTCCAGATCAGCGGGCACGTCGAAAAGCCCTGCGTGGTCGAGGAAGCGATGAGCATCCCCTTCCGCGATCTGATCGAGAAGCACTGCGGCGGCATCACCGGCGGATGGGACAACCTTCTGGCGGTGATCCCCGGCGGTTCCTCGGTGCCGCTGGTCCCCGCGCACGAGATCATGGACGCGCCGATGGATTTCGACGGGCTGAAGGACGTCGGCTCGGGTCTGGGCACCGCGGCGGTGATCGTGATGGACAAGTCGACCGACATCGTTCGCGCGATTTCGCGGCTCAGCTATTTCTACAAGCACGAGAGCTGCGGCCAGTGCACCCCCTGCCGCGAGGGGACGGGCTGGATGTGGCGCATGATGGAGCGCCTGCGCACCGGCGATGCGGCGGTCGAGGAAATCGACATGCTCCAGCAGGTGACCAAGCAGGTCGAGGGCCACACCATCTGCGCGCTCGGCGATGCGGCGGCGTGGCCGATACAGGGGCTGATCCGCCATTTCCGGCCTGAGTTGGAGCGGCGCATTGCAGAACGTGACGCGACCTACATGGAGGCTGCCGAATGATCATGCTCCCGATCCTGCTCGCCCTTCAGTCTGCGCCGGCGCAGCCCGCGCTTGATACCACGCCCGCACCCTGGCCCGACGACGAGCGCGAGCTCGGCATGGTCGACGCCTATTCGACGGACAGCGAAGCGGAAACTCGTCGTCTAATGGCTGAGTACGCTTCTTGTGTGGCCGACCAGTCGAGTGCCAAGGTTGGCATCGTGCTGACTCGCGACATTCGTTCGACCGAGTATCGAAACGGCCTGCGTAACCTTGCACGTGCAAATGACGGATGCCGTAGGAAGGTCGGCCTGTCGCGTAGCCGGGCGACGTCGGGACTGGTGTTTGCTGCCGCCTTGGCCGAGGAAATGCTACGGCGCGATCCGGCACCGCTCAAGCTCAGGCTCGCCCGCGCGGCGACCGGCAATCAAGCGCCGACTTACGACGCGAGCGACGCTGTTGCCATGTGCGTCGCCCGTTCCGCACCCGATGAGGTCGCGACTCTGTTTGCCACGCCTCCTGCTTCGGCGGAAGAAACTGCCGCTCTCGCGCCAATCGAGACGCTGGCGGGGATGTGCAGCCGCGATGCCAAGCTCGAGATCAGTCCGGTTGGCCTGCGCTCGATTGTAGCGACCGCAAGTTACCGCCTGCTGGCGGCGCAGGAGAGCTGATATGATCAGGGTCGCACTTCGCTCGCTCTTGGCGACGCTTCTCGGGGGAGCCCTCCTGGCCGTGCCCGCGCACGCCCAACTTGCTCCGGGCCGCTCGGGATTCTCCGACGCCCCGACGGTGGCGCATGAGTCCGAGTACTGGGAGATGATGGGCAATCTCGGCGAATGTCTCGCTCGGATCAAAGCCGAGCAGGCGCGAGCATTCGTGGAAAGCGACATCGACTCGGCTGCCGAGAGTGAGGCCTTCGAACTGCTGTTCAACCGGACGCGCAACGTCTGTCTCGGCAATTTCGTCCGGGCAGGCATGCTGCGGTCGCACGTGCGAGGAGTCGTGGCCGAAGGACTGTTCAAGCGGATGCCGGCCGAGACCGTGGCGAATTTCACTGCGGCACCTCCTGCGGCGCCGGCGGTAGTCGTTTCGCTGCATGATTTCGCCCGTTGCTACGTCGTCTCGCATCCCGCAACCGCACGCCGCCTGATCGAGGAAACGCGCGTGGCAACGAAGGGCGAAACCGAGTTCGTGCGGGGCATTGCGTCCGATTTCGGACCGTGCCTGCCGCAGGGGACGGAAATCACTATCCGGCCCACGAGCGTCCGCATGGCAATTGCCGAAGCGCTCTATCGTGCTGCCAGCGGTCTGCCCGCGCCAACAATCCAAGAAGCCAGCTAATGCCCAAAGTCACCGTTGATGGCGCCCAAATCGAGGTCCCCGATGGGGCGACCGTGCTGCAGGCGTGCGAGCTTGCCGGCAAAGAGATTCCACGCTTCTGCTATCACGAGCGGCTGAGCATCGCAGGCAACTGCCGCATGTGTCTGGTCGAGGTGAAGCCCGGCCCCCCCAAGCCGCAAGCAAGCTGCGCTTTGCCGGCGACCGAAGGCCAGGAAATCCGCACCGATAGCCCGATGGTCAAGACCGCGCGGGAAGGGGTGATGGAGTTTCTCCTCATCAACCATCCGCTCGATTGCCCGATCTGCGACCAGGGCGGCGAATGCGACCTGCAGGACCAGTCGGTCGCCTACGGGCGCGGCGGTTCGCGCTACGACGAGAACAAGCGCGCGGTGACCGAGAAGTACATGGGCCCGCTGATCAAGACGGTCATGACCCGTTGCATCCACTGCACCCGCTGCGTGCGCTTCTCCGAAGAGATCGCGGGCGTGGACGAAATCGGCGCGGTCGGGCGCGGCGAGGACATGCAGATCACGACCTACCTCGAGCAGGCGGCGAAGCATGAGCTTTCCGCCAACGTGATCGACCTGTGCCCGGTCGGCGCGCTGACCTCGCGTCCCTATGCGTTCGAGGCGCGGCCGTGGGAGTTGAAGAAGACGCTCAGCATCGACGTGTCGGACGCGGTCGGGGCAAACATCCGCCTCGACTGCCGCGGGCGCGAGGTCATGCGCGCGCTGCCGCGCAACAACGACGATGTCAACGAGGAGTGGCTCAGCGACAAGGGCCGCTACATGGTCGACGGCCTCACCCGCCGCCGGCTCGACAAGGTGTGGATCCGCACGGGTGGCAAACTGGCCGCGGCGAGCTGGGACGAGGCTTTTGCGGCGATTGCGAAGGCTCAGCCCGGCAACAGCATCGCCGCGATCGCGGGAGACCTGGTCGATTGCGAGACGTTGTTCGCAGCCAAGGCGCTGCTGCGCGCGCTTGGTTCCGACCTTCTGGAAGGGCGCCAGACCGGCTTGGCGTACGACACGTCGAACCTCGCGGCGGTGAACTTCAATTCGACCCTTGCCGGGATCGAGATGGCGGATGCCATCCTGATTGTCGGCAGCCACGTTCGCTGGGAAGCGCCGCTGGTCAACGTGCGGCTGCGCAAGGCGGCGAAGCGCGGCGCCAAGGTCTTCGTGGTCGGGCCCGAATGGGACACGACCTATCCCGCTACTTTCCTCGGCAACGATCTGTCGGTGCTCGGGAAGTTGCCGAAGGGTGTTGCCGAAGCGTTCGACACCGCAGAGCGGCCCGCCATCATTTTGGGCGGTGCGGCGCTAGGTAAGGGTGCGCTTGGCGCGGCGCTATCGCTCGCGGGCAAGCTGGGCGTCGTCAAGAACGACTGGAACGGGTTCAACGTGCTCCACATGGCGGCGAGCCGGATGGGCGGGCTGATGCTCGGCTATACGCAGCCGGGCGGCATCGCGGATATCGCCAAGGCCGCGCCCAAGGTGGTGCTCGCGCTGGGCGCAGACGAGGTCGACTGGTCGGCGTTCTCGGGCAGTCTCAAGGTCTATATCGGCCACCATGGCGACAAGGGCGCGCATGCGGCGGACGTGGTGCTGCCGGGTGCGAGCTATGCCGAGAAGGACGGCACCTACGTCAACACCGAGGGCCGGGTGCAATTTGCCGAGAAGGCCGTATTCGCGCCGGGCGATGCGCGCGAGGACTGGACTATCCTGCGCGCGCTTGCCGACGCGCTGGGTGTCTCCGTTGGGTTCGACAGCTTCGCGCAGCTCCAGAGCGCAATGATCGCCGAGGTCCCGGCTTTCGGCGAGGAAGGCCTGGCCGATTACGGCGCACTGCCAAAGGGCGACGCCAAGGCGAAGTTCGCGGGCACGCTCGACGCCTACCCGATCAGGGACTTCTACCTCACCAACCCGATCGCGCGGGCAAGCGCGGTGATGCAGGAATGCAGCGCCGAACTGCTCCACGGCGATGAGCTGGCGGAGGCCGCGGAATGACCGCCTTCTTCCAGTCGCTCGGCATGACCTACGAATGGGCGTGGTTCGTCGCCACGGTCGCGGGCATCCTGCTGATCGCCTTCCCGCTGATGGCGGCGGTGGCGATGATCATCTACATGGACCGCAAGGTCTGGGCCGCGATCAACTTGCGGCGCGGGCCCAACGTGGTCGGGCCGTTCGGACTGCTCCAGTCGTTCGCCGACGGGATCAAGGTGTTCCTGCAGGAAACCATCATCCCCAGCGCCGCGAACAAGGGCATCTTCATCCTCGCGCCGATCGTGACGTTCACGGTGGCGCTCGCCGCCTGGGCGGTGATCCCGTTCGACGTGGGCGTGGTGCTGGCAGACATCAACGTAGGGCTGCTCTACATCCTCGCGATCAGCTCGCTCTCGGTCTACGGCATCGTGATGAGCGGGTGGGCGTCGAACTCGAAGTACCCGTTCTTTTCCGCCATGCGCGCCGCCGCGCAGATGATCTCCTACGAGGTCTCGATCGGGTTCATCCTCGTCTGCGTGGTGCTGTGGGCGGGGACGTTCAACCTGTCCGAGATCGTCGAGGCGCAACGCGGGCACGGGCTAGGGATCGTCAACGGCTATGTCTTCAACCTGCTGCTGTTCCCGATGTGGGTGGTATTCTTCATCTCCAGCCTCGCCGAAACGCAGCGCGTGCCGTTCGACCTGACCGAGGCGGAGAGCGAGCTCGTCGCCGGGTACCAGACCGAATATTCGTCCATGAGCTTCGCGCTGTTCTGGCTCGGCGAGTACGCCAACATCCTGCTGATGTGCGCGCTGAACGCGATCCTGTTCTTCGGCGGCTGGCTGCCCCCGATCGACTGGGCGCCGCTCTACATGGTGCCGGGGATCGTCTGGCTGCTGGGCAAGATCCTGTTCTTCTTCTTCCTGTTCAGCTGGGTCATGGCGACCGTCCCGCGCTACCGCTACGACCAGCTCATGCGGCTCGGCTGGAAGGTGTTCCTGCCGATGAGCTTGATCTTCGTGGTCCTTGTCAGCGGTTATCTCATGCTCACTCGTTACGGAGGCGCCGCGTGACCGTCGCGCAACTCATCAAGTCGTTCACCTTGTGGGAAATCGTGAAGGCGCATGCCCTCACGCTGAAGTACTTCTTCAAGCCCAAGGCGACGATCAACTATCCGTTCGAGAAGAACCCGCTTTCCCCGCGTTTTCGCGGCGAGCATGCGCTGCGCCGCTATCCGAACGGCGAGGAACGCTGCATCGCGTGCAAGCTGTGCGAGGCGGTGTGCCCGGCGCAGGCGATCACTATCGAGGCGGAACCGCGCGAGGACGGCAGCCGCCGCACCACGCGCTACGACATCGACATGACCAAGTGCATCTATTGCGGCTTCTGCCAGGAAGCCTGCCCGGTCGATGCCATCGTCGAGGGGCCGAACTTCGAATACGCGACCGAAACGCGCGAGGAACTGCTCTACGACAAGGCAAAACTGCTGGCCAACGGGGACAAGTGGGAGCGGGCGATCGCCGCGAACCTTGAAGCCGATGCGCCCTATCGCTAGGGGCCGCGCGCACTCATGGTCCAGGTCTTCGCCTTCTATCTCTTCGCCGCATTGATGCTCGCCAGCGCCGTGCTGGTGATCGTCGCGCGCAACCCCGTGCATTCGGTGCTCTGGCTGATCCTCGCATTCTTCAACGCTGCCGGCCTGATGGTTCTGGTGGGGGCCGAGTTCATCGCGATGCTGCTGGTCGTGGTCTATGTCGGTGCGGTCGCGGTGCTGTTCCTGTTCGTGGTCATGATGCTCGACATCGACTTCGCCGAACTGCGCGCGGGCTTCATCCGCAATTTCCCGCTGGGCATCGCGATTGCGCTGGTGCTGCTGGCGGAATTGGTGCTGGGCATCGGTGCCTATCGCGCGGGCGCGATCGATCTCGGCACACCGGCGGGTGACGCCGCTCCGATCGTCGGGCGCAGCAATATCGAGAGCCTGGGCGCGCTGCTCTATGGCGAGTATCTGTTCCTGTTCGAGACCGCGGGCATCATCCTGCTCGTCGCGATGGTCGGCGCGATCGTGCTGACCCATCGCCCGCCCAAGACGGTGCGCGGGCACCAGAACATCTCGAAGCAGGTTTCGCGCCGGCCCGAGGATGCGACCGTCATGCGCCAGCCCGAAGTGGGCAAGGGGGTCGAGCTGTGATCGGCATCGAACACTACGTCGTCGTCAGCGCGATCCTGTTCGTGCTCGGCGTGTTGGGTATCTTCCTCAACCGGAAGAACGTGATCGTGATCCTGATGGCGATCGAGCTGATCCTGCTGTCGGTGAACATCAACTTGGTCGCCTTCAGCGCCTTCCTGAACGACCTGGTCGGGCAGGTCTTCGCGATGTTCGTGCTGACGGTGGCGGCGGGTGAGGCGGCGATCGGGCTGGCGATCCTGGTGATCTATTTCCGTGGCCGCGGCACCATCGCGGTCGACGATGTCGACCGGCTGAAGGGATAGGCCCCGGTGCACCCCATTCTCATCATCGTTTTCCTGCCGCTGCTCGCCGCGATCGTCGCGGGGCTGGGCAACCGCGCGCTGGGCAATGTGGTCGCCAAGTCACTGACCACCGGCGCGCTGTTCGTGTCCGCCGCGCTGAGCTGGCCGATTTTCATCGCGTTCCTCACCGGCAGCGCGGAGGCCGAAGTCGTTCCCGTGCTAAAGTGGGTCCAGTCGGGAACGCTGACGTTCGACTGGGCGCTGCGCGTCGACGCGCTGACCGCGGTGATGCTCGTGGTGATCAACACCGTTTCGGCACTCGTCCACCTCTATAGCTGGGGCTACATGGAGGAGGACCCGGACCAGCCGCGCTTCTTCGCCTACCTCAGCCTGTTCACTTTCGCCATGCTGATGCTGGTGACCGCCGACAACCTCGTTCAGATGTTCTTCGGTTGGGAAGGGGTGGGCCTCGCCAGTTACCTGTTGATCGGGTTCTGGTTCCGAAAGCCCAGCGCCAACGCCGCCGCGATCAAGGCCTTCGTGGTCAACCGTGTGGGCGATCTCGGCTTCATGATGGGCATCTTCGGCACCTATCTGGTGTTCCAGACGACCTCGATCCCGGAAATCCTCGCCGCCGCGCCCGCGATGAGCGGCGGCACGATCGGCTTCCTCGGTTACCGCGTGCAGACAATGGATTTGCTCTGCATCCTCCTGTTCATCGGCGCGATGGGCAAATCGGCGCAGCTTGGCCTCCACACCTGGCTGCCCGACGCGATGGAAGGCCCGACGCCCGTGTCCGCGCTGATCCACGCCGCGACGATGGTGACGGCGGGCGTGTTCATGGTCTGCCGCCTCAGCCCGATGTTCGAGACCGCGCCGGTCGCGCTGGCGATGGTGACCTTCGTCGGCGCCGCGACCTGCTTCTTTGCGGCGACGATCGGCACGACACAGTGGGACATCAAGCGGGTCATCGCCTATTCGACCTGCTCGCAGCTCGGTTACATGTTCTTTGCCGCAGGGGTGGGCGCCTATGGCGTCGCCATGTTCCACCTGTTCACGCACGCCTTCTTCAAGGCGCTGTTGTTCCTCGGTGCGGGCAGTGTGATCCACGCGATGCACCACGAACAGGACATGCGCTATTACGGCGGCCTCAGAAAGCACATCCCGTTCACCTTCTGGGCGATGCTCGCGGGCACGCTCGCGATCACCGGGGTGGGCGTCTATCACCTGGGCATTGGCTTCGCCGGGTTCTTCTCCAAGGACGCGATACTCGAAGCCGCATGGGCACGGGGCACCTCGCTGTCGCAGTTCGCCTTCTGGGCGGGCACGATCGCCGCGTTGCTGACCAGCTTCTATTCGTGGCGCCTGATGTTCCTGACCTTCTGGGGCAAGCCGCGCTGGATCGAGAGCGAGCACATCCAGCACGCGGTCCATGATCATCATCATGCGCACGACCATAACCCGCCTTCACAGGAAGATTCCGGCCACGACGCGCAGCACAACGTGCCCGATCCGCACCATGGCGACGGAACCGGCGGCTATCATCCGCACGAAAGCCCGGGCTCGATGCTGGTCCCGCTCGGTGTGCTGACTCTGGGCGCGGTCGCCGCGGGCTACGTCTTCAAGGGTGCCTTCATCGACGATGCGGCATTCTGGGGCGGTTCGATCTACTTCAACGAGAACCTCGTCCACGCGCTGCACAACGTGCCGACACTGGTGAAGTACGCCGCCACAATCGTGATGCTGCTCGGCCTCGCAGGCGCATACTGGGCCTACATCCGCAACACGACCATTCCGGGCAAGTTCGTCGAGCAGTTCCGGCTCGTCCACCAGTTCGTCTACAACAAGTGGTACTTCGACGAGCTTTACCACTGGCTGTTCGTGCGCCCGGCGTTCTGGTTCGGCCGGATCTTCTGGCAGCGCGGCGACAAGGGCATCATCGACCGGTTCGGTCCCGACGGTGCCGCCTGGGTGGTGGTGCAGGGCGCCGCTGCCGCGAAGAAGGTCCAATCGGGCTATCTCTACTCCTATGCGCTGATCATGCTCCTCGGGCTGGTCGCGGCGGTTACCTGGGTGCTGGTGTAATGGGGGGCTTCCCGATCCTTTCCGCGATGCTCGCGGTGCCGCTGATCGCGGCCGCGGTGTGCATGTTCGTCGGGGCCAAGCCTGCCCGCATGATCGCGCTGGTGGCGACCTTGGCGAACCTGGCGCTCGGCGTGGTGCTGTGGGCCAGCTACGACATCGGCGGCGCGCAGTGGCAGTTCACTGAGCGGGCGGACCTGTTCGCGGGCTTTCAGTGGGCGCTGGGCATCGATGGCATCGCACTGATGCTGATCGTGCTGAGCGTGTTCCTGATGCCGATCTGCATCCTTGCGAGCTGGGACGCGATCGACAAGCGTGTCGGCGAATACATGGCCGCGTTCCTGCTGATGGAAACGCTGATGATCGGCGTGTTCGCGGCGCAGGACCTGTTCCTGTTCTACATCTTCTTCGAGGCCGGCCTCATCCCGATGTACCTTATCATCGGCATCTGGGGCGGGGCCGACCGGATCTACGCCAGCTACAAGTTCTTCCTCTACACGCTGCTCGGCTCTGTGCTGATGCTGGTCGCGATGCTGTGGATGGTGAACGAGGCAGGGACGACCGACATCCCGACCTTGATGCAGTACGACTTCGCGCCCGAGGCGCAGACGTGGCTGTGGCTCGCGTTCTTCGCCAGCTTCGCGGTCAAGATGCCGATGTGGCCGGTCCATACCTGGCTGCCCGACGCGCACGTCCAGGCGCCCACGGCGGGTTCGGTGATCCTTGCGGGCGTGCTGCTCAAAATGGGCGGCTATGGCTTCATCCGTTTCAGCCTGCCGATGTTTCCCGAAGCGAGCGCCCAGTTCGCCTGGTTCATCTTCGCATTGAGCATGATTGCGGTGGTCGTCACCAGCCTGATCGCGCTGGTCCAGCACGACATGAAGAAGCTGATCGCCTATTCCTCGGTCGCGCACATGGCGATCGTCACCATCGGCCTGTTCGCATTCAACGTGCAAGGGCTGGAAGGCGCGATGATCGTGATGCTCAGCCACGGTCTGGTCTCGGGTGCGCTGTTCCTGTGCGTGGGCGTGATCTACGACCGGCTGCACACGCGCGAGATCGACCGCTACGGCGGGTTGAGCATCAACATGCCGAAGTACGCGCTGTTCTTCCTGCTGTTCACCATGGCCAGCATCGGCTTGCCGGGCACAAGCGGGTTCGTCGGCGAATTCCTGAGCCTCGCGGGCATCTATCAGGTCTCGAGCTGGGTCGCGCTGGTCTGCACCACCGGCATCATCCTAGGTGCCGCCTATATGCTCTATCTCTACCGCCGGGTTGCCTATGGCGACCAGAAGAATGCCGACGCGGCTGCCATGCCGGATCTCAACGCCCGCGAATGGGCCATGCTCGCCCCGATCGCGGCGGCGGTATTGTGGATGGGCGTCTATCCCGAAAGCTTCCTCGCGCCAATGCGCGCCGACATTGCCGCACTAGATGCACGGGTCGCTCGCGCCGCACCGGCGGGAGACGCGCAGCTCGGCGACGGCGCACCGCGCACAGAGGCCGCCAACGCCATGCCTGCCGCCGCGCATGAAGGGGCGCATCACTGATGGACTTCGCCCTTTCGCTTCGCCTGATCGCGCCCGAGCTGGTTCTCAGCCTTTCCGGCCTCGTGCTGCTGCTGATCGCCGCCTGGGGCGGCGAGAAGTCGGCACGCCTCGTCTCAATCCTAGCGGCCACCGCACTGTTCGGCGCAGGAATGCTACTGTTTCCGACGCTCCACTTGGGGCTGATGGGGCCCGACACGTGGGCCTTCAACGGCCAGTTCCGCGCCGACGCTTTCGCCGCGCTGGCCAAGGCGCTCATCTACCTCGCCGCGATCGGCTGTCTGATGGTCGCGCCTGCGTTCTTCGACCGGCTGCGCGCGATGAAGCCGGAATATCCGGTGCTCGTGCTGTTCGCGACGCTCGGCATGAGCGTCATGGTCTCGGCCGCGGACTTCATGACGCTCTACATCGGGCTCGAATTGAACAGCCTCTCGGCCTACGTTCTTGCCGCCTACCTGCGCAACGACAGCCGCTCGGCCGAGGCAGGGCTCAAGTATTTCGTCCTCGGCGCGCTCGCCAGCGGCATCCTGCTCTATGGCATGAGCCTGCTCTACGGCTTCACCGGCACCACCAGTTTCGAGGGCGTGCGTGCCGCGCTCTCGGGCGAGATGTCTACGGGCATGCTGTTCGGGGTGATTTTCGTTCTCTCAGGCCTGGCCTTCAAGATCGCCGCGGTGCCGTTCCACATGTGGACGCCGGACGTTTATGAAGGCGCGCCGACGCCGGTGACGACGTTCTTCGCCACCGCGCCCAAGGTTGCCGCGATCGCGCTCACCGCGCGCGTGGCGCTCGATCCGTTCGGCGCGCAGATCGACGCCTGGCGCCAGATCGTCATCTTCGCGGCGCTCGCCTCGATCGTGGTCGGCGCGTTGGGCGCAATCGGGCAGCAGAACTTGAAGCGGCTGCTGGCCTATTCCTCGATCAACAACGTGGGCTTCATCCTGATCGGGCTCGCCGCCGCGACGGTGGCTGGCGCGAGCGCGATGATGGTCTATCTCGCGATCTACGTCGCCATGTCACTGGGCAGCTTCGTCGCGTTGCTCATGCTTCGCGATACGGACGGCAACCCGCTGGAGACATTCGCCGACATTTCCGGTCTTTCGGCAAAGAAGCCTGCGCTCGCCTGGTGCCTGCTCGCGCTGATGTTCAGCCTGGCCGGCATCCCGCCGCTGCTCGGCTTCTGGGGCAAGCTGGTGGTGTTCCAGGCGGCGGTCCAGGCGGACCTCGTGATCCTTGCCGCTATCGGCATCGCAGCGAGCGTGATCGGCGCGTTCTACTACATCAAGTTCATCAAGGTGATGTTCTTCGATGCCCCGTCAGAGGTCGCGGTCGGCGACAGCACGCGCGCTCATTGGGCGCTGCTGATCCTGACCACGCTGATCGTCTCGCCGTTGGGCTATCTCCTGATCCGTTCGCTCGGTGACCTGAGCGACAAGGCGGCGAGCGCGCTGTTCCTGTTGCCTTGATCCGGACCGTCGCCGAAACCGGTTCCACTAACACCGACCTTGCCGAGCGCTTGCGCAACGGCGAGCGCATGGCCGAAGGCGAATGGCTGGTCGCCGACCGACAGGTGGCGGGGCGGGGGCGACAGGGCCGGGCTTGGAGCGACGGCACGGGCAACTTCATGGGTTCGACCGTTGTGCATCGGGCGGGCGGGGATCCACACGCGTCGAGCCTTGCGCTAGTGGCCGGCTTGGCGCTGCACGAGGCTGCTACCCCGCTGGTGCCCGACCCAACCCGCCTCACGCTCAAGTGGCCAAACGACCTTCTCCATGGCCGGGCGAAGCTCGCAGGGATCCTGCTCGAGGGCGTCGGCGATGCTATAATTGTCGGCATCGGTGTCAACCTTGCAAGCGCCCCGTCACTTCCCGACCGTGAGACCGCCGCATTCACCAGCTTCGGTCCCGCGCCCGATCGCGATGCCTTTGCCCATGCGCTCGCCGCCAGTTTCGACCGCGAACTCGAAAGATGGCGCACCTTCGGGCTCGAGCCGTTGATCAGGCGCTGGCAGGCAGCTGGAACACCAGCAGGAACGCCGCTTGCGGTGCACGATGCGGGTGCCGTGCCGGTTGAAGGCACGTTTGCGGGCCTCGCCGCCGATGGCTCGCTCTTGCTCCGCCTCGCCGATGGTGCCACGCGTGCCGTGCACGCCGGCGACGTCACGCTGGTCTGAGGGAACCGAGGCAATGCTGCTCGCCGTCGATGTCGGCAACACCAATGTGGTCTTCGCGCTCTATCAGGGGCGCGAGAACAAGGCGCGCTGGCGCATCGCCACGGATGCGCGCCGCACGGCCGACCAATACGCGGTGTGGCTGCTCCAGCTTCTGACGATCGAGGGGGTCGAACGCCGCGAGATCACGCAGATCATCGTCGGGTCGGTCGTTCCCCGCGCGCTGCATAACCTGACCGTGCTGGGAGAGAAGTATTTCGGCATCACCCCCCTTATCGCGGGCCAAGGCACGGTTGACTGGGGGATTTCAGTCGATGTCGACGAGCCGCGCTCGCTGGGTGCGGACCGCGCGCTCAACGCCATCGCCGCGCATGCCAAGTACGAGGGCGACCTGATCGTGGTCGATTTCGGCACTGCGACCACCTTCGATGCGGTTGACTTCAACGGCGCCTACAAGGGCGGGATCATCGCGCCGGGGATAAACCTCTCGCTCGATGCGCTGGTCGGCAACACCGCCAAGCTGCCGCGCATTGCCATCCGCACGCCCGACAGCGACAGCGTGATCGGACGCAACACCGAGGACCAGATGCTGATCGGCGTCTATTGGGGCTATGTCGCGATGATGGAGGGCCTGATTGCCCGGATGCGGGCCGAGATCGGCCGCCCCGCGCGCGTGATCGCGACCGGCGGCCTCGCGATCATGTTTGATGAGCACACCGAAATATTCGACGCGGTCGATGCCGACCTGACGCTCGATGGCCTCGCGATCCTGGCGGAGCGCTGCGCCAAGTGAAAAAGGACTTCACCCCCGAAGACGAACTGCTGTTCCTTGCGCTCGGCGGCAGCGCCGAGATCGGCATGAACGTCAACCTCTATGGTTGCCAGGGCAAGTGGCTGATGGTCGACTTGGGCATGACCTTCGGCGCGAACGAATATCCCGGCACGGAGCTGGTTTTCGCCGATCTCGAGTTCATCGAGGAGCGGCGCAAGGACCTTCTCGGAGTGGTACTGACCCACGCCCACGAGGACCATATCGGCGCGGTCCCTTACTTCGCCGAGGAACTGGGCGTGCCGCTCTACGCGACACCGTTCACCGCCGACCTCGTCATGCGCAAGCTCGAGGAAGCGGGGCTGGCGAAGGCGATCGAGCTGCACGTGATAGAGGAGGATCACGGCCAGATTCAGATCGGTCCGTTCACCGTCACCTACCTGCCGCTGGCGCACTCGATCGCCGAGGGCAACGCGCTGCTGATCGACACGCCGCACGGGCGCGTGTTCCACACCGGCGACTGGAAGCTCGACGAGGACCCGATCATCGGCGTGCCCGCCACCGAGGACGAATTGCGCGAGATCGGCGACGAGGGTGTGCTCGCGCTCGTGTGCGATTCGACTAACGTGTTCAATCCCGAGCCGAGCGGGTCGGAGGGCGCCGTCCATCGCGGGCTGATGGAGGAAGTGCGCCGCCACGCGGGCAAGCGGGTGCTGGTAACGACCTTCGCCAGCAACGTGGCGCGGTTGCACACCTTGGGCGAGGTCGCGCGCGAAACCGGGCGGCAGCTGTGTGTCGCGGGCCGCTCGCTCGACCGGATCATCGAGGTGGCACAGGACAACGGTTATCTCGCCGACCTGCCGGAGACGATCGATTTCGACACCGCCATGCGCCTGCCGCGCGGCGAGGTGTTGATCCTGGCGACGGGCGGGCAGGGAGAGCCGCGTGCGGCGCTCGCGCGCATCGCCGAAGGCAACCACCAGATCGAACTCAGCGCGGGCGACGTGGTGCTGTTCTCCAGCCGCCAGATCCCGGGCAACGAGGTCGCCGTGGGGCGGCTGATGAACCTCCTGGCGGACCGCGGTATCCAGCTCGTCACCGACCGCCATGGGTTAATCCACGTTTCCGGCCACCCGGGCCGGCCCGAGCTCGAGGCGCTGTACGAATGGTTGCGGCCCGAGATTCTGGTGCCGGTCCATGGCGAGCTGCGGCACATGCACGAGCAGGGCCGCTTGGGTAAGGCGCGCGGCATTCCGCAATCCGTTGTGCAGAAAAATGGCGATGTGGTCCGGCTTGCGCCCGGGAAACCGGGCAAGATCGCCGAAGTGCGCACCGGACGGTTGATCCTCGATGGCGAGATGATCGTGCCGTCGGACGGCGAAGCCATCACCATGCGCCGTCGACTTGCGCACAACGGGGTGATGATGGTCGTGCTCGACCGCGAGCTTCGGCCACATATCGACGCGCTCGGCCTGCCGCTGGTCGAGGATTTCGACGAGTTTATCGCCGAGGCGAAGGTCGACGTGGTCGAGGCGCTGGTCAAACTGCGCAAGGCACGCAAGACCACGCGCGAGGACGTGCTCGAGGCGGCCCGGCTCGCCGCCCGCCGCGCGGCGCAACGCTGGTCGGGCAAGAAGCCGCAGGTCCGCGTCCTGCTGCTGGAGGAATCGCGCTGATGCAGTGGACCTCGATCCTGGCGATCTATTTTCTGATCTGGGTCATGACGGCCTTCGTGATGCTGCCCTTCGGCGTGCGCACGGCGGATGAGGCGGGGGTGGCGAAGGTGCCTGGGCAGGCCGACAGCGCGCCGGTAAACTTCCGGCCGGGCAAGATCGTCGTGCGCGCGACCATAGCTGCAGCGATCCTGACCGGCCTGTACATCCTCAACTACGAGAAGGGCTGGGTGCGCGTCGAGCATCTCGACGTGACGAACTACTTCTAACCGCCCCGTTCAATCCCTCAGCCGCTCGATTGCCTGCGCCAGCGCTACGTACAGCTTGCCCATGTCCGAACTGAGCAGGGTTACGCCCAGAGCCTTTCCGTCGCGCGTGGAGAGCAACGTGCGCAGCATGTTCTCGAAATCGGCGATGTAGCGGCTCACGTTGTCGCGGAAATGTGTGTCGGCGTCGTAGAGCTCTGCGATTGCGCGTGCCTCGGTGTTGTCGAGCAGCCGAACAGCGCGGCGGGTGAAGATGCCCCGGTCTCCGCGCAGGTAGGCTGCCCACGCGGTATCGCCCACATCCGTCGTCAGCGCCTTCTCGATGTCGATCGCGTTCGAATTGAGGCTCTCGGTGATCAGCGCAACGCGGCGGGAGAAGTCGTTGCCGACCTGCTCTTCCGCGAGTTCTCGCGCCCGTGCCACGCGGTTTTCCAGATTGCCCGCCAGTTCGTTGACCCGGGCAAGCTGGTCGCGCAGCTGAATGGTCGCCTCGCGGCTCGCACCCGCGGCGCGGGCGGTCGCCTGCTCGACTTCGGCAACCGCCTCGGCAGTACGGGCCGACAGGGTCGTAGCTAAGGCCTCACCTGCCTTTTCGGCAACCTGGCCGGCGAGGCTACGGATCGCCACGCCGCTGTCGGTTTCGATTGCGGCAACCGCCGAACGCGCAGCCGCATCTAGAGCCTCGATCGCGATGCGCAGTTCGCCCTGCGCCTTGACCGACAACGCAGTGCTGTCCTCCGCCGCTGCCGCCAGCACGGTGCGCAGCTCGGTGAGCGTGTTCAAGGTCGCCCCATTGCTCGCCTCGACCTTCTCCCGTAGCGCGTCGATGCGCGCCGCAGCCTGTGCGCTGTCGTCGCGTGCGGCAATGACATAGGCCGACAGGTCTTCGCTCCGCCCGGCAGCATCGCCGATCGACGACTTGAGAGCCTCGGTGCGTTCGCCGAGCTGGATGAGACGGGCTTCGGCCTCAGTCAGCGCCACCGGCAGTTCGCTCTTTGTCTGCTGCGAACTGGCCTGGAGCAATTCCAAAAGGCGCACGCTCGATTCGGTGAGCGCGGCGATTTCCTCATCTGTGCCCACCAGCACGCGCCGCCCCTCGACCAGCCGCTCGGTGAGGACGGCGATGTTCTGCGCCAGCCGCGTTTCGGCATCCTGGCCATGACCCGCGATCGCCTCGATATCGTCGCGCAGTTCCATCAGACGCGCAGCTACCGCCTCACTGTGCTGACCGAGTTCAGCGGTCTGGAGCATCAAGGCTGCCTGCTTGTCTGCCAGCGTTTTGTCGAGCGTGGCAAGCTGCGCATCGAAGCCGGCCATGACCTCGCTTTGAACTTTGGCGATGGCGCTCTGGCGTTCGGCGATCTTGGCGAACAGCTTGGCATCGCGCTCGACGATGTTGCGATCGACGTTGGCGGCCTCGGCCCGGAGTGCTTCGAGCTTGCGATTGGCCGATTCGAGCGCCGACCGATCTATTGCCGTTATTTCCTCGATTGCCGCGAGCAGCCGTTCGCGCAAGCCGGTGACCTGGGCCTCCCACGCCGCGACAGCGTCCGCCTCGGTGGCGCGCAAGGATGCCGCGATACCGTCCGCCTCGTTGCGCAGCATGTCGGTGCGCGTGCGCATGGCGCGCAGCGCTTCGTCCTCGTTCACCTGAACCTGATGCGCGGCGCCCGCCAGCTCCTCGTCGAGCGCCTCCATGCGGCGCCGAATCGCGGCGAGCGTATCGACCTCGCGGCGATCCAGTTCGGCACGGAACTGTTCACTGTTCTGGCGCAGCGCGTCGAACCGTGCGCCAGCAAGATCGTCGATATGCGCCAGTTGCGTCTCGAATGCCGATATTGCGGCATCGACCCGCGATTGCAGCGCCCCGACTTGGCGCTCGCTTGCCGCACCGAATTCGTTCAGCCGCGCGAACCCTGTCACCAGTTCGGCGATCTGGTCATGGGCCGTGCGCCCTGCAGCGCCGATCTGGTTCGAAACATCGCGTGCCGAATTCGCCACCACGGGCAGATCGTCACGCAACCTGGTCATGTTCTCCAGCGCGTTCGCGCTGACCGTGGCAATCGCCTCGACCTGCTGGCCATTGTGCACGACCAGCGACTGCAAGGTGTCGGCGTGGGTCGAGATGCGGTCGGCGGCGATCCTCCCGAGCGAGTCCAGTTCGCGCGATTGCGCGGCGAGAAACTCGCGCGCCAGGCTCAGTTCGCGGTTCACGGCAGTGAGGCGGCTCTCGAGGCGCTGCGATTCAGAACTCAGCATGTCGGCGATCTCGCCGAAGCGGCGGGCCTCGCGTCTGCTGGTGCGCATGGCGAGCAGCCAGATCGCGACTACCAAGAGAGCGGGGACCGCCCAGGCGACGATCCATCCGGTCCATTGCTGCGGCGTTCCGCCAGCCAGAATTTCCTGTCGATAGGCCCAGCCGAAGAACCCGGTCCAGCCGACAATCGCGAGGAGCGCCAGTGCCGGAACGATCCAGCCGGCGCGCCTTGGCGCCACCTCTCCTTCGGACCACTCCGGCGCCGCTTGCTCGTGCTCGAGTTCGAGCATTGTCTCCCCCGCCACCGCATCGGCTGCATCCTGCGCCTCAGGCGCGCTCTCCGGGCCGATGGCCCTGATCTTCGATCCCCCGCTCATGAGCTGGAATCTATCACGATTTCGCAGGTGTTAAACCCTGACTTAACCTTCTTCGATTAACTGCCGGTAGCGATGCATTTCGACAACGGTGCCTTCGATGCCACTCTGGCGGCCGCAGCGGGCGAGGACGCGGCCCTGCTCAGCGAGCTGCGCGACGCGTTCGCCGAAGGAGTTGCGCGGCAGCTCGACCTGCTGCGGCGTTCACGCTGCGACGGCAACTGGACCATGGCAGCCATGCGGCTGCGCGGACTAGCGACCTCGTTCCACGCGGTGGAACTGATTACCATTTCCGACGAGTTGCTGACTTCTGCGCCGGGCGAACCGGTAGTACTTCGCCGCCTGCAGAACTATCTGACCGAGTTCACAATCGACTCCTGAACCGGTCGGCATCAGCCGCACCGTTGCCACTCGCCGCGCGCAACCCTAGACCCGCAGCCCACCTTGCTGGAGCTTTGCGGTGCTGGTCGCCCTCTTGTCCTCGATCGAACCGTCGCGTGGCCACCCCGAGGGCCAACGTGCCTTTCTCGACGTTGCCGGGCAGAGCGTGATCATGCGCCAGGCTCGCCTCGCGCTTGCACTCGGATGCGAACGGGTCGTGTGCATCGCGCAAGGTCTGCCGCCCGGGCTCATCGCCGTCCAGCACATGGTCGAGCGCGAAGGGATGCGGTTCCACGCGATCGCCGGTCCGCGAGCGCTGGCGGGGCTGGTATCGGTGGCGGACGAAATCCTGGTCTGCGGCGACGGAGTTGTACCCGACAGCGAAATCCTGCGCGAACATCTCGGCGAGCGCCCGGGCTTGCTGGCGCTGCCCGCTGAGCCCGCGGTCGAGCGCGGCTTCGAGCGAATCGACCGCGACCGGGCGTGGGCGGGAGTTCTCCGAACGTCTGCCGGCGATGTCGAGCGGCTCGGCGACCTTCCACCGGACATCGATGCACTTTCCGCACTCATGCGGGTCGCCGTCCAGCGGGGCCGTCGGATCGTCGATCTACCCGAAGCCGTGCTGACCGGCGGCCGTGTGGCAATGGTCGACGGACCGGAAGCTGCGCACCAAGTCGCCGTTCGTGCAGTCAGTGATGCGCTGCCGGTCGCGAGCTGGGCGGGGCCGTTCGCCGCGCTCGCCGACAAAGCCATGCGGGCAGGCGCGCCCGAACTGCTGGGCAGGCCCGCAGCCGTCAACGCGCTTCGCTTCGGCGTCGCACTGTTGGCGGCGATAGCCCTGGCCGCGGCTTGGCAGGGCGTTGCCGCCGCCGCGCTCGCGGTGCTTGCCGCTGCCGCGATGGTTTTGCGCGCGAGCGAAGGACTCGGCCGCGTGGCGGATGCAGGCAAGGGTTGGTGGTCCCGCCACGGCAGGATGGCATCGTTGGTGGTACTCGACCTTCTGCTCGTCACCATCGTGCTGGCGATAACGCCCCGATCGGCGTGGCCGCGCGCACTGTTCCACTTGGTGATCGTCCTCGGCCTGCTGCGTCTTTGCACGCTGTTCGGGCCACGCTGGCTCGGCGACTTGGCGCAGGATCGGACACTGCTGCTGGCCGTGCTGGCCACGGGAGCCGCATTCGGCGTGCTGGCGGCGACCTTCCAGGCCGTTGCGGTGCTGGTCCTCGCCGCTCTAATAATCGTTCATCGCCGCCGAGGGATAACGGGCGCTTAACCATAGGCGGTTATGACGGGGCGATGATCGACAAAGGATCGAGCCGGACCCCCGAGGAGGCGGTCGACGACCTGCTGCGCGCCGAATTGGCGCATGGCGACATCGTGCTCGGCACGGTCGGACCGATACTGGGCCATCTTCTGGCGAATCACGACCATTCGCTGTTCAGCGACGAGGTCGTCGCGCGCATTCGTGGCATGGCCGGCCACGTCGCGCGGCAGCTTGCCGAAGCGGATCTCGGCGGACCCCAAATCGCGGGACACGATGCCGCACTCGCGCAACTCACCGAAGGCTTCTCGGCCCGGCTGTTCGGTTCGACCGCGTTCCTCGGGCATTGCCATGCGCTTTCGCTCGAATGGCAACTGTCGCACAGGCTCGAGGATCGCAGCGGCATCGATCCGGTGCTGTCACCGCTGCTTCAGGCGCTAATCGCCTCCGACGCGACCGATACCGGCAGCGCCGCGATGGCCGCACTGGCGGCGCAGGCGCGCTTCATGCAGCAGCAGCGGCGAATGGAGCTGCCGCTGGCCGAGTTGCCCGCCGACCTGTTCCACCAGGTCCTGACCGCGTGGCGCGAACACGCTGCCGAAAGCGGGGTGGAGACCGGGAGCGAGATCGACGACAGGCTCCGTCAGGTGTACGACGAAGGCGCATCGCGCCGGGGACTGCTGTCACGGCTCGCCGGCGGGATGGGAAGCGGCATCCGGGCCTCGCTGTCGATCGCCCACGCCGGAACCGCGCTGTTCCTGACCAGCCTTGCTGCGGCATCACGGCAGGACCGCGATCTCGTCGCGGTCGCTACCAATGAAAGCCAGCGCGCGCGGCTCGCGCTCACGTTGCGGGCGGCCGGCCTTTCGCCGCGCGAGGTCGAGGAGCAATTCCTCTATCTCCACCCCGACGTCTCGTTGCCCGTCGGGTTCGACGGCTTGCGGATCGATCTTGCCGCCGAACTGCTGACCGACTCGCCGCGCCGGATGGTGGGCTGACCGATGGGCGACGACGATCGCGTCATTTTGGCCCGAGGGCGAACCGACGGCGCCGATCGCCTGCTCGAGGCCGATGAACCGCTGGCCGGCTTGCACCTACGCTGCGGTGGCGAGATTCCGGGCACCGTAGCCATCCCCGAACTGCTCGCACTCGTGCGAAAGGCCCGGCTATACGGGCTCAAGCTCGCGCGGCTGGTGCGCGCACTCGACGGCGATGAATACATTCAGGCGTGGGTCGAGATCGCGCCGGGCAAGGGTGGCGATAGCCCCGGCTGTGCGATTGCCGTATCGAGCTGGCAGACGAGCCCGGTGGCGCCCGACGACGAACGCGTCGCGGCCCGTCGCCGGCTCGATATCCAGCGCGCGACCGCCGAACTGAGCGCGCGGCTCGATCCGGCCCAGAATGTCCTGGCCGTTGATACGGACGCAGCGGATCTGACCGCGCTCGTGTATGCGATGCGTGCCGGAACCGGGCGACCGTGGACCGATTTCGTCGCGATCGCCGACAGCGCACACCGCCAGCCGCTGCACTGGCGCCTGCTCGACGGCGCGCGTTGCCGGATCGAGGCATCGGACCGCGAATGGACTGCGGCATTGGTGCCCCTGGGCCGCCCGGATCCGGGCAGTGCCGGGTTCGAGCTCTACCTGACGGCGGATCGACCGCTGTCAGCGCCACTGTCTCGCCGCCCGGCAATCCCCGTCGATGGCGCGGCGACATCGCCGCAGGCTCTCGGGCGCGATCTTTCGCCGGTACTTCGCAAGCCCATCGCGCGGATCATTGCCAACGCGGAGACGATCCGCACACGCCTCGCGGGGCCGCTGGCCGACGAGTATAGCAACTACGCTGCCGATATCGCCTCGGCCGGGCAGCACCTGCTCTCGCTGCTCGACGACCTGGCCGATCTCGAGGTGGTCGAGGCCGACGGATTCGCGACGGCGCCCGATACGGTTGATCTTGTCGACATTGCACGCCGCGCCACCGGCATTCTCGGCGTCCGTGCGCGCGACAAGGACATTACCCTGGAAATCGAGGGCAGTACGCACCCCATACTCGCCGTGGCGGAGTTCCGGCGCGTGTTGCAGGTGGCGCTCAACCTGATCGGCAACGCCGTTCACTATTCGCCCAAGGGTTCGACCGTGACGATCAAGCTCACGCGCAAGCGCGAGCTTGCGCGGCTGACGGTAGCGGACGAGGGGCCGGGTCTGTCGGCAGAGCAGCAGGCGGTCGTGTTCGAGAAGTTCGAGCGGCTTGGCCGCAGTGGCGATGGCGGCTCGGGTCTGGGGCTCTACATCTCGCGCCGGTTGGCCGAGGCGATGGGCGGGACGCTGACCGTCAAGAGCAAGCCGGGCGAGGGCGCGCGGTTCGTGCTGGCGCTGCCGGCCCTCGACGACCGGCGCACCAAAGCGCGTTAACGCTTGTCGAGCGGCACGTAGTCGCGCTGCACCGGGCCGGTGTAGAGCTGGCGCGGACGACCGATCTTCTGGCCGGGGTCGCTGATCATCTCGTTCCACTGCGCCACCCAGCCGACCGTGCGGGCGAGTGCGAACAGGGCGGTGAACATCGTGGTCGGGAAGCCCATCGCCGAGAGGATGATGCCGGAATAGAAATCCACGTTGGGGAAAAGCTTCTTCTCGGCGAAATAGGGATCGCTGAGCGCGATTTCCTCGAGCCGCAGCGCGGTCTCGAACACCGGATCGGTGACTTTCAGCGCGTCGAACACCTCGCGCACGGTCTTCTGCATCACCGTCGCGCGCGGATCGTAGTTCTTGTAGACGCGGTGCCCGAAGCCCATCAGGCGGAAAGGGTCGTTCTTGTCCTTGGCACGGTCGATGTAGTGCGGGATGCGATCCGGTGTGCCGATTTCCTGCAGCATGTTGAGCGCGGCCTCGTTCGCGCCGCCGTGCGCCGGGCCCCACAAGCAGGCTATGCCCGCCGCGATGCAGGCGAACGGGTTCGCACCCGAGGAACCGGCCAGGCGGACGGTCGAGGTCGAGGCATTCTGCTCGTGGTCGGCGTGGAGGATGAAGATCCGGTCCATCGCGCGCTCGACGGCAGGATGCAGCTCGTATTCCTCTGCGGGCACGCCGAAGGTCATGCGCAGGAAGTTGCCGGTGTAGCTGAGGTCGTTCTTGGGGTAGAGGAACGGCTGGCCGACCGAGTACTTGTAGGCCATCGCCGCGATCGTCGGCATCTTGGCGATCAGGCGGTGGCTGCTGATCTTGCGGTGCTCGGGATCGGAGATATCGGTGCTGTCGTGGTAAAAGGCCGACAGCGCGCCAACCACACCGCACATGATCGCCATCGGGTGCGCATCGCGGCGGAAACCGGCGTAGAATCGATGCAACTGTTCGTGCAGCATCGTGTGGCGGGTGATGGTCCAGGTGAAGTCGTCGAGTTCCTGCCCGCCGGGCAGCTCGCCGTTCAGCAGCAGGTAGCAAACTTCCATGAAGCTCGAATGCTCGGCCAGCTGGCCGATGGGATAGCCGCGATGGAGCAGAATGCCCTCTTCACCGTCGATGTAGGTCAGCGCGCTCTCGCAGCTTGCGGTCGACGTGAAACCGGGGTCGTAGGTGAAGGCGCCGGTCGCGCCGTAAAGCTTGCGGATGTCGATCACGTCGGGACCGACGCTGCCCTCGAGAACCGGGAATTCGTGGCTCTGGCCGCCGAGTTCGAGTTTCGCCTGCTTGTCCGCCAACTTCTGTCTCCTTAACCCCTGAAATTCCTGCCCGGTTCAGTCCGCCTGCGCGTCGAGCCGCGCGAGCGCTTCGTCCCGTCCGAGCAGGACCAGCACATCGAAAATACCGGGCGACGTGGTGGAACCGGTGAGCGCCGCGCGCATCGGTTGCGCCAGCTTGCCGAGACCCACCTCCAGCTCTTCGGCGAGGGCCTTGGTAGTGGCTTCGAGCGCCTCGATTGTCCAGTGGTTTTCCGCCCTTAGCCGGTCCGCCACCAGCGCCACACGTGTCCGCCCCTCGTCATCGAGCAGGGCCGCAGCCTTCTCGGTCATTGCCAAAGGGCGTTGTGCAAAAAGAAATTCTGCACTTTCAGATAGTTCCTTGATGTCTTTCGCGCGAGGCTTCAACACCGGCATGGCCTCGGTCAGCAGGCCGATGTCCGCCGTGTCGCCGATTTCGGCAGCGACCAGCGCGGCCAGCCGCCCATCGTCCGCCTCGCGGATGTAGTGCCCGTTGAGATGCTGGAGCTTCTTGAGATCGAAGCGCGAGGCGCTCTTGCCGACGCCGTCGAGATCGAACAGCGCGATAGCCTCATCGCGTCCGATCTCCTCGCGGTCGCCATAGCCCCAGCCGAGCCGCAGAAGGTAGTTGAAGAGCGCCTCGGGCAGCACACCCAGTTCGTCACGATAGCTTTCGACCCCGACCGCGCCGTGGCGCTTGGACAGCTTGGCCCCATCCGCGCCGTGGATCAGCGGGATGTGGGCGTAGACGGGCTCCGGCCACCCCATCGCGCGGATGATCGGCAACTGGCGGAAGGCATTGTTGAGATGATCGTCGCCGCGGATCACGTGAGTGACGCCCATGTCGTGGTCGTCGACGACAACCGCAAGCATGTAGGTCGGCGTACCGTCGGCGCGCAGGAGAACGTAATCGTCGATCTCGACGTTCTTCACCGTGACGCGGCCCTGCACCGCATCGTCGATGACCGTCTCGCCGTCGTTCGGGGTCTTCAACCGGATGACGAATGGCGCACCCGCCGGCGCCTCGGATGGATCGCGGTCGCGCCATCGGCCGTCGTAGCGCAGCGGCTGCTTGTTGGCGCGCTGCTCGGCGCGCATCGCCTCCAGTTCCTCGGGCGTGGCGAAGCACATGTAGGCGTGGCCCGTGTCGAGCAGTTCCTGTGCGACCTCGGCATGCCGCGCAGCGCGGTGCGACTGGAACACGAGCTCCGCGTCGTATTCGAGACCCAGCCAGTCGAGACCGTCGATGATCTTGTCGATCGCGTCCTGCGTGGAGCGCTTCGCGTCGGTATCCTCGATCCGCAGTAGCGCCTTGCCGCCGTGATGGCGGGCGTAGAGCCAGTTGAACAGCGCGGTACGCGCGCCGCCGATGTGGAGGTAGCCGGTCGGCGAGGGCGCAAAACGCGTGACCACGCTGCCGCTATCGCTTGCCATAAACGCCTGAATCCTTTCCAACAGTTCGATGGCGACCAGCACCGCGCCGCAAGTGCCCTTGGGGGAGGGGCCGGACCCGGCCGATGCTGCAATGCAGCGCACTTGGCGCAAGGGCGCGCGCTTGTCCAGTGCGCTGGGCCGGGCCGATTCCTTCCTCGGCTGGTCGGGCTTCGACCGCGGCCCGTGGCTGACGATTGCCTTCGCCGCGGGCATTGCCGCGTGGTTTGCGATGCCGGCGCCGTGGCTTTGGCTCGGTGGGATCATGGCAAGCCTGCTGGTGGCCATTGCCGCCGCCGCGATCTGGCGCGATGTTGACGCGCGCGCGGCACTCAGGCTCGCGGTGGTGTCAACCGGTCTCGTATTCGCGGCCGGCATCGCGGTGGTCTGGGTACGCTCGGAAATGGTCGGCGCAGAGCCGATCGAGCGGCCGCAGTTCGGCTGGATCACCGGGCGCATCCTGGAGCGGCAGGAGCAACCCGCGCAGCAGCGCATTCGCTTGGTGCTGGCGATGCGCGATGCCGAGGCCGGCGTGGCGCGCAAGGTCCGCGTCAACGTGCCGATCGAGATGGCGACGCCCGCCATGCGCGAAGGGGCCACGGTGCGCCTCCGTGCGCGGCTGATGCCGCCTCCTTCGCCGATGCTGCCGGGCGGCTACGACTTCGCCCGGCGCGCGTGGTTCGACGGGCTTGCCGCGACCGGATCGGCGGTTGGGCCAGTCGAGGTCGTCGCGGTGGCGGACGATGATGGTGGGCTCGCGGGGACGCAGCGGGCGCTTGCCGCGCATGTTCGCACACAGGTCGACGGTTCGCCGGGGACGATCGCAGCGGCTTTCGCCAGCGGCGATCGCGGCGCGATCGATCTCGCCGACGAAGAGGCGATGCGCGACTCGGGACTGACGCATTTGCTCTCGATCAGCGGCGTCCACGTCAGCGCGGTAATCGCCGCGGGCTACATCCTCGCCTTGAAGCTGCTCGCGCTCTGGCCGTGGCTGACGCTACGCGTGCGCTTGCCGCTCGTGGCGGCCGGAGTCGGCGCGGCGGTCGGAGTCGGCTACACGCTGCTCACTGGAGCCGAGGTGCCGACGGTGCGGAGCTGCCTCGGCGCCTTGCTGGTCTTGGGCGCGCTGTCGCTGGGGCGCGAGCCGCTCTCGCTCCGGATGCTGGCGGTAGCCGCGTTCGCGGTCCTGCTGGTCTGGCCCGAGGCGCTGGTCGGGCCGAGCTTCCAGATGAGCTTCGCCGCCGTTCTGGCCATCGTGGCGCTGCATGACAGTGCGCCGGTGCGCGCGTTCCTTGCCCCGCGCGAGGAACGCTGGATCACGCGGCAGAGTCGACGCTTCGTCATGCTACTGGCGACCGGGCTGGTGATCGAGGCGGTGCTGACCCCGATCGTGCTGTTCCACTTCCACCGCGCCGGGCTTTACGGCGCCTTCGCCAACGTGATCGCGATCCCGCTGGTCACCCTGGTCTCGATGCCGGCGATTGCGCTGGGATTGCTGCTCGACACGGTCGGGCTCGGCGCGCCGGCTTGGTGGGTGGTCGACCGCTCGCTCGAGGCGCTGCTCGGGCTGGCACACTGGACCGCTAGCCAGCCGGGGGCGGTCAGGCTGATGCCGCAGATGAGCGACGGCACGTTCGCGCTGTTCCTTGCGGGCGGGCTGTGGCTGGCGCTCTGGCGTGGGCGGGTGCGGGCGTGGGGGCTCGTGCCGGTCGCCGTTGCCACCGGGCTGCTGGCGATGACCCCGGTGCCTGACGTCATGGTGTCGGGCGACGGGCGCCATGTGGCGATCGTCGGTGAGGGCGAGCGGTTGCTGATGCTGCGCGAGAGCCGCAGCGACTATGCACGCGACAACATGCTCGAGACTGCCGGGATGGCGGGCCAGCCGGTGCAGATGGAGGACTGGCCCGGCGCGCGGTGCAGTCGCGACTTCTGTGTGCTGGCGATCGAGCGCGGCGGACGCGACTGGACCGTACTGATGGCGCGGACCCGGATCCGGATCGAGGAACGCGCGCTGGCCGCGGCGTGCGAGCGGTCGGACATCGTGGTCGCCGACCGCTGGCTGCCGCGCAGCTGTCGCCCGCGCTGGCTCAAGGCGGACAAGGCGCTGCTGGATCAGACCGGAGGACTGTCGCTCTACCTCGCCGACGAACGCATCGCGACGGTCGCCGAGGGGCAGGGAGAGCATGGCTGGTGGCGCCCGCCGCCGGAGCGAACGCCGCTACCCCCGCGCCAACCGCCGCCTCAGTGATAGCGGCGCAGGAGCCCCGCGAGCTTGCCCTGGACCTGGACCTGGTGCGGCTCGAAATACTGCGGATCGTAGGTGGCGTTGGCCGGATCGAGCCGGATCCGCCCGCTCTCGCGCCGGAGGTACTTGAGCGTCGCTTCCTCGTTGTTGACCAGCGCCACGACGATCTCGCCGTCACGCGCCGTGTCGGTGCGCTTCACGAGGGCGAAATCACCGTCGAAGATGCCCGCCTCGATCATCGAGTCGCCCGATACTTCGAGCGCATAATGCTCGCCGGGGCCGAGCAGCGCGGCGGGGACGGGCAGGGTAGCCTGACCTTCGAGCGCCTCGATCGGAACACCCGCGGCAATTCGGCCGTGGAGCGGTAGCTCGACAATGTCGTTGGCAGGCTGCAGCGCAGGGGCGCGGCGCGGGGCCAGCGCGACCACGTTGTCCGCCGTCTTCGCCCGACCGCCGCCGACCGCATCCTCGGGCTGCTTGAGCACCTCGAGTGCGCGGGCGCGATTGGGCAGGCGGCGGATGAAGCCGCGTTCCTCCAAGGCGGAGATCAGACGGTGCACGCCCGACTTGCTCTTGAGATCAAGCGCCTCCTTCATTTCCTCGAACGACGGGGAAATGCCCGTCGCCTCGAGTCGTTGCTGGATGAACCGGATCAGCTCGTGCTGCTTGGCCGTAAGCATCGGAAGAACTCCTGCCGCCGTGAGTTGCGAACGAATGAGGAACAACTAGGCAACCTGAATCGCCAAGTCAAGCAATTGCGCCATTTCCGAGCAGGTAGGCCGGAACAGGCGTTCCCGCTTTCGTCCCGTCAGCGTGTGGCGGGCGGTCGATGAGCGCGTTGGCGCCGGCGAGTGCGGCGAGCGCGCTGCTGTCGCGTTCGGCGACCGGGTGCAGCGCCGCCCCGTCCCACCGCGCGCGGAGGAACTCGCGCCGCTCCCCGCCGGGAGGCAGGTCGGTCGCACAGGGCAGCGGGACCGCCACCGGAAGGGGCTGGCGCGATCCCGCCAGCGCGCGCAGCATTGGCAGGAGGAACAGCCAGGCGGTGACGAAGCCGGAGACCGGGTTGCCAGGCAGACCGAGTATGATCTGCTTCCGACGCGTCGCGACCAGCAGCGGTTTCCCCGGCCGGATCGCCACGCGCCAGAAGCCCAGCGTCGCGCCTGCCGTCTCGAGCGCGGGGCGGATGAGGTCGTGATCGCCGACCGACGCGCCGCCCGTGGTCACGATCACGTCGGCATTACTGGCGTGGTCGAGCGCGGTGACCAGCGCGGCAAGATCGTCCACGACCGGGCCGAGCCGTTGCACCTCGCTTGCTAGGCCACCGACCATCGCGGCGAGCATCGCCCCGTTGCTGGCCGGGATCTGGTGCGGTGCGCAGTCGCGCGGATCGGCCACAAGCTCGTCGCCGCTGTCGATCACGGCGATCGTCGGAAGGCGGTGCGCGGCCACCTCCGCGTGACCTGCGCTGAGCGCCAACGCGATGGCGGCGGGGTCAAGCCGTGCTCCTGCGTCGAGCACCGTGTCGCCAGCGCGGAAGTCGAACCCCGCGCGGCGGATGTGGCGTCCGGCCAGCGGCGCTTCGATCGCGACCAGGCTTGCGCCGTTGCGCTGCGCGTTTTCCTGGATCAGCACGGTGTCGGCGCCAGAGGGCATCAGCGCGCCGGTGGAGATGCGAATGGCCTCGCTATCTCTCAACGCGCCTGGAAAGGGATGCCCTGCACGGCTCTCGCCAATCATGCGCCAGGGGCCGGAGCCAGTGAGCGCGTAGCCATCCATTGCGGAAAGGTCGGCGGCAGGCTGCGTCCGGCGCGCGAGGAGCGGTTCGGCCAGGTAGCGGCCGCCCGCAGCGACCACCGGCACCTGTTCGGCAGTCAACGGCGCGGCGAGGGCAAGCAATCGCGCCTGCGCTTCCTCCAGCGGCAACGGCGGTGTCATGTGGGTGCGTGCCAGTCGCCCGACTTGCCGCCGGCCTTGGCGAGCAGGCGCACGCCGTCGATCACCATCGCCTTATCCAGCGCTTTGGCCATGTCGTATATCGTCAGCAGCGCGACCGCGACGGCGGTCAGCGCCTCCATCTCGATCCCGGTCGTGCCGGTGAGCGAGGCGGTGGCGGTTGCGCGCAGGCTGCCATCCTCGAACGCGAAGTCGATCGTCACCGCATCGAGTGCGAGCGGATGGCATAGCGGGATCAGCTCGCCCGTCTTCTTCGCCGCCATGATCCCCGCGATCCGTGCGGCGGCGAGGACGTCGCCCTTGGGCGCCTCGCCATCGCGGATCGCGGCGAGCGCTTCGGGCGACATCCGGATCAGCCCGGTCGCGACAGCGCGGCGCGCGGTCGCCGGTTTGCTGCCGACATCGACCATCCGGGCCGCGCCATGCTCGTCGAGATGGGTCAGCCCGTTCATGAAAGTGCCCACTTTCCTGCGAGACATGGACCGGGTGTTACACAGTCCAGGGACAAAAAAGTCCGCTTCATCCAAGCAGGATTTCCGGGTGGATGGGTGAGGAGGGCGCGCGCGATCATGCACGTGTCCTGCCAGAAGCAGCGTCTGTAGGAAAGTTGCGCCTTTTGGGGAGGCGGCGGCGATGCCGCGGTCAGATCTTGCGCCTGAGGCTCCAGATCATCTGTCCGATCCCGAACGCCGCGAGCAGTATGCCCCAGAACGTCCAAGTGATGTCGCCCGCCATGAAGCTGTTGAGGAATGCGATGTTGAGACCCTGGAGAATCCAGATGCCCCCGATGCAGACCATGAACACGCCCAGCAGCGTGCTGACGATCCTGAAAATGACATTGAAGGCGCCGCCCATCGCTATTCTCCCAGCAGGGCCCGCGTCGCCGCCGCCACATCGGGCTGGCGCATCAGGCTCTCGCCCACGAGAAAGCACCGCACGCCGCCCGCTGCAAGCCTTTCGCAGTCTGCATGGCTGGCTATCCCGCTCTCGCCGACCAGCAGCGATCCTTCCGGCGCCAGCGGCACGAGGCGCTCGGTCGTGGTAAGGTCGGTGCGGAAAGTCTTGAGATCACGGTTGTTTACCCCGATCAGGCGCGACCGAAGCCGCGCCGCGCGTTCAAGCTCGGCCTCGTCATGGACCTCGACGAGCACGTCCATCCCGCGCTCGATAGCCGCGGCCTCGATTTCCGTCATGACGTCATCGTCGAGCGCGGCGACGATGATCAGGATCGCATCGGCCCCGATCGCACGCGCCTCGGCCACTTGCCAGGGATCGATCATGAAATCCTTGCGCAGCACCGGCAGGTCGCAGGCGGCGCGGGCGTCCATCAAATATTCCTCGTGCCCCTGGAAATAGGGCGCATCGGTCAGCACGGAGAGGCAGGCGGCGCCGCCCTGCTGGTAGGCGACCGCATGCTCGGCGGGGCGGAAATCAGCGCGGATCAGTCCCTTGGAAGGCGAGGCTTTCTTGATTTCCGCGATCAGTCCGAAGCCGGTCGCCGCGGTTGCCTCCAGCGCGGCGCGGAACCCGCGCGGGGCATCGCCCTCGCGTGCACGGCGGTCGAGATCCTGGATCGTGGCAAGACCCTTGCGCGCGATCACTTCCTCGCGCTTGGTGGCGCAGATTTCCTCGAGTTTGTTCATTTGGCCAGCTCAATCCATCGCGCCAACAGTGCTGTCGCTTTGCCACTATCGAGCGATTCCGCCGCAAGCGCCGCGCCGTCGGCCCAGCTCTGCGCCTTGTCGGCTAGGACGAACACCGCCGCGGCATTGAAGACCACGGCATCGCGATAGGGCCCGGGCATACCCTCGAGCAGTGCCTTGAGCGCCTTGGCATTGTGCGCCGGGTCACCGCCGCGGATTGCCTCGACCGGAGCGTGCGGCAGGCCGGCCGCAGTGCACTCCACCCGGCGCATCTCGAAGTCGTTGCCGACGACGTCCGCCAGTTCGTTGCCGCCCGCAAGGCTCAGTTCGTCGAGCCCCTCGTCGCCCGAGGCGATGAAGGTGCGCGTCGTGCCCAGCTTCGCCTTGGCCGCAGCATAGATCGGCACGTAACCCGGCCGCGCGATGCCGATAAGCTGGCGCTTCACGCCCGCGGGGTTCGACAACGGCCCCATCAGGTTGAAGATCGTGCGCCGCCCCAGCTTCTGCCGGATGGGCTGAATGCGGCCCATGGCGGGGTGATGGTTCTTGGCGAACAGGAAGCAAATCCCGATTTCCGCCAGAGTCTTCTCGGCCGTTCTTCCCGCCGCTTCCATGTCGAGACCGAGCGCCTCGAGCGTGTCTGCAGCGCCCGCTTTGCTGCTTGCGGCGCGGTTGCCGTGCTTGGCCACCGGCACACCGGCGGCTGCGACGACCAGGCTGACCGCGGTCGAGACGTTGAGCGTGTGGTGACCATCGCCGCCGGTGCCGCAGCAATCGACGGCATTGTCGGGCGCTGCGATAGGGATCAGCCGGGCACGCAGCGCCCGCGCAGCCCCGGCGATCTCCTCGGCGGTCTCGCTTCGCTCGGTCATCGCGAGGAGGAAGCGGGCGATCTCCTCGTCACTTGCCTCGCCGGCGAGGATCCAGCCGAAGACCTCCTCGGCCTCGGCCTCGCTCATGTGCGGGACGGCAAGGGGGAGATGCTTCATGCGAGCACCCCGATGTTTCCTGGCGCTTCAATGCCGCACAGGGCGAGGAAATTGGCGAGCAGCGCGTGGCCGTGCTCGGTCGCGATGCTCTCGGGGTGGAACTGGACGCCGTGGATCGGCAGTTCGCGATGGCGGAAGCCCATGACCGCGGTGCCACCGATTCCGGGCGTTGCGCTGGTCGCGTTGACCGCGAGGCCATCGGGAATGTCCTCGACGATCAGCGAGTGATAGCGGGTGGCGATGAAGGGCGAGGGCAGGCCGGTGAACACACCGCTGCCATCGTGATCGACCGGCGAGGTCTTGCCGTGCATCAGCCCGCCGCGCGTGACCGTGCCGCCGAAATGCTGCCCGATCGCCTGGTGGCCCAAGCAAACGCCAAGCAGCGGCAGCCCCGCATCGGCGCAGGCGGCGACGAGATCGAGGCTGATCCCGGCCTCGTTCGGGGTGCAGGGGCCCGGGGAGATGAGGAACCCCTTCGCGCCGCTCGACACCGCCTGCCCCGCGCTGATCGCATCGTTGCGCTCGACCCGCACCTCGGCGCCCAATTCCATCAGGTAATGGACCAGGTTGAAGGTGAAGCTGTCGTAGTTGTCGATGACGAGGATCATGGCGGTGCCTTTGCGCGCAGGCTTGGCCCGCGCAAGCAAGTTAAGCTTTCAGCATTGCTTCCCGGCAAACCGGTCGGTCGCCCGCACCAGCCCGTCGGTAATACCCGGCTCGGTGTAGAGGTGGCCGCCGTCCGCTACGATCTGTAAGTCCACCTCGGGCCAGGCCCGTTTCAGCGCCCAGGCGGCAGCGGGCGGCGTGCAGCAGTCGTGCCGGCCCTGCACGATCACGCCGGGAATGCCGCGCAATTGCTGCGCGTTCGCCAGCAGCTGACCTTCCCCGAGGAAGCACTTGTGGCGGAAGTAGTGGTTCTCGATCCGCGCGATGGCGATGGCGTGGTTGTCTTCGGTGAAGTCGGCCAGCATCGCGGGATCGGGCAGCAGGGTGACGGTCTCGCCCTCCCACGTGCTCCACGCCTTGGCGGCGGCGAGGCGGGTGGCGTGGTCGTCGCTGGTCAGGCGCCGGTGATAGGCTTCGACGAGGTCGTCGCGTTCGTCCTCGGGGATCAGCGATACGAACCGCTCCCACGCCTCGGGATAGAGCTCGCTGGCGCCGTACTTCATCAGCCAGTCGAGCTCGCTTTGGCCCGAGAGGAAGATGCCGCGCAGGACCAGTTCGGTCACCCGATCTGGATGCGTCTCGGCATAGGCGAGCGAGAGCGTCGAACCCCAGCTACCGCCGAAGACCTGCCAGCGTTCGTGCCCGCACATCTGGCGCAGCAACTCTATATCGGCGACGAGGTGCCAGGTGGTGTTGTTCTCCAGGCTCGCGAACGGCGTCGAGCGGCCGCAACCGCGTTGGTCGAACAGCAGCACGTCGTAGAGCGCCGGGTCCCACTGGCGGCGCTGGCCGGGGCTGATGCCCGAACCCGGGCCGCCGTGGAGGAAGACCGCTGGCTTGGCACCGGGCGCGCCGACCTTCTCCCAGTAGAGCGTATGCCCGTCGCCGACGTCGAGGGTGCCAGTCTCGTAAGGCTCGATCTCGGGGTAGAGCGTGCGTTCGTAGCGCATCGTCATTCCTTGTCCTCGACAACGATCAGCGGCCCGATCGGGGCGCCGCCGTCGATGCGGTCGCGCGCCGGATCCCACAGCGCGCTGACGCTGCCGTCGAGGTAGAGCGCGTTGGGCGTCTTCGCCTGGTCGCGGAAATAGCGTGCCAGCAATCCGAAACTGACCGGCCCCGCCGAAATGACGAAATGTGCGCGCCCCGCCGCGTCGACGCCGACGCCGTTTCGCGTGGTGCGGCTCGGGCCGTTCTCGGTGATTTCGGGGTGGAGCTTGCCTGCGATCACCAGCATCGGCCCGCTCTGGGTACCGAATTCCGGCCGGTCGCCGACGTTGGCGTAAAAGTCCTCGCTGGTGCGGACCTGCCACTTGCCGCCGGTGCCGAAGAACACGCCGTTGGGCTTGAGGTGGAAATTGCCCGCACCGTCGTTGCGATTGAGTTCCTTCGAGCGCTCGCCGTTCTCGACGTAGTAGCCGATCGGCTTGCCCTCGTCGTCGAACATGCCGCCGTTCATGGCGAAGGCGACCTTTGCGCCATTGCCGCGGGCGTCGGCGAGCCGGGCGAGGCTGCGATAGGGCGCGCCGCCGTCGGGTCCGAGCGCAGTCGTGATGCGGTGCTTCGCCGGATCGGCCACGCAGTGCTCCAGCGTCGCGCCCTCGAACGTCACCCTCCGGCAGGCGGAGGCGGCCGTCGGCGTCGGCGTCGGGGTGGCGCGCACTTCCGCCTTGCCGCTGCCGATCTCAGTCCGCATCGCGGGTTCGCCCGCCTGCTCCTGCCCGCACGCGGCGAGGGCGAGGGCTCCCAGCACGAGGAAATGCTTCACTGCCCGAACCCCGGTTCCTGCGCGATCCGCGCCGCCTCGCGTGCTGCGGCGAGGAGTGCTCCGGCCTTGGCCTCGCATTCGCGCTGCTCGTATTCGGCTACGCTGTCGGCGACGATCCCGGCACCGGCCTGGACGTGGAGCGTGCCGTCCTTGACCACCCCGGTTCTTAGCACGATGCACGAATCGACCGAGCCGTCGGGCGCGAAATAGCCGACCCCGCCGGCGTAAGCCCCGCGCGTTTCCGGCTCCAGCTCCGCGATGATCTGGCATGCGCGAATCTTGGGTGCACCGCTGACGGTGCCCGCCGGAAAGCCCGCGAACAGCGCATCGAGCGCGTCCTTCGACGCATCGAGGCGGCCGACAACGTTGCTGACGATGTGCATGACGTGGCTGTAGCGCTCGATGGTGAAGCTGTCGGTGACCTCGACCGTGCCCGTCGCCGCGACCCGGCCGACGTCGTTGCGGCCCAGATCGAGCAGCATGAGGTGCTCGGCGCATTCCTTGGGATCGGCGAGCAGGCTCGCCTCGTTCGCCTCGTCCTCAGCCCGCGTCATGCCGCGCGGGCGGGTTCCGGCGATCGGGCGTATTGTCACCTCGCCATCACGAACGCGGACGAGGATTTCCGGGCTCGACCCGACCACCGCGAAGCCGGGCAGGTCGAGGAAATAGAGGAACGGCGAGGGGTTCACCCGGCGCAGCGCGCGGTACAGTTCGAACGGCGGCAGCGGGAAGGGGCAGGTGAAGCGCTGCGCGAGCACGACCTGGAAGATGTCGCCCGCCTCGATGTAGCCTTTCGCCCGGGCGACCATCGCGGCGTAGTCGGCCGAAGTCATGGTCGGGGCGAGCGCCATCTCGGGCAGGCTGGCCGCGCGTGGTTCGGGCGGGGCTGCTTCGGCGAGGCGCCGCATCGTCTCGTCGATCCGTTCCCCCGCATCCTCGACCTGGCGCGCCGGATCGCCCGATACCGGCCACAGCGGCGCGATCAGGAACAGCGCGTCGGTCAGGCGGTCGAATACCAGGATCAGGGTAGGGCGCACGAACACCATGTCGGGCAGGTCGAGCGCGCTGTCCGGTGCGCGCGGCAGGCTCTCGACTAGGCCGATGGTCTCGTAGCCGAAGTAGCCGACCAGGCAGGCGAGCGCGGGCGGAAGTCCCTCGGGCACATCGATCCGGCATTCGGCTGCGAGGCTGCGCAGGGCGTCGAGGCTGCTGCCTGCGATCGGGTCGCCGCCGCCGCGATCACTGCGCCATGCGCGGTTGAGCGTGGCACCGCGGCGGTCGGCGCGGAACAACAGGTCGGGATCGAGGCCGAGCAGGCTGTAGCGCCCGCGGACCTCGCCGCCCTCGACCGATTCGAGCAGGAAATCGCCGCGCCCCGGTTCGATCAGCTTGCGGGCGGCGCCGACGGAGGTCTCGCTGTCGGCGACAACCCGGCGCCAGACGAGCGCGGGTTGCCCGTCCGCCAGCGCAGCGATGGCCGACGCGCGGTTCTCGGGCATAATCCCGTTCAGCGCGCCCTCCGTCAGTTGGCGCCGGAGAGCTGGCGGCGGACGGCGTCGATGGCGGTCTGGTTGCGCTCAACGCCAACCTCGTCCTGGATCGCGGCGCGAAGCTGGTCGGCATATTCGCGCCCCAGCGCCTGCCCGAGTTCCTGTCGGGCCTGTGCCAGCAGCGGATTGTCGGCGGCGATCGTACCGGTGGCGATATCGTCGAGATCGACGAGGAACCAGCCCGTACGGTTCGGCGCCTCAAGCCGCTTGCTCGTGCCCTCGGCCATGCTGAACAGCAGCGCCAGCGGAGGGGGCACGCGGCCACCCTGTTGGGCAAGCTGCTCGCGCGACAGGTTTATCGGATCGATATCGGTCAGGGCGGCGTTTTCCGCCCGCATCGCCTCGGCCAGCGTCCCGCCGCGGCGCAGGCGTGCGATAATGCGGTCGGCGGCCGCCTTGGCCCGGGCCAGGCCCTGCGAGCGGCGCCAGTCGGCGATCACGCCCTCGCGGATTTCGCGCAGGGGTGCCGCGGCGGACGCGGTGATCTCGCTCGCCTCGAAAATCAGGAACAACTGACCGGGGACGATCTCGGCGATTTGCGGTTCGCCTTCCTCCATCTGGAACGCAGTCTGCAGGGCAGGGGCGAGAACCTGTGGAGCACCTTCCGCAGTGCCATAGATCCGCCCGTCGGCGGTCAGCGGGCGGGTGGTGGCGAGTTCGGCGCCGACTTCGCGAGCAATGTCCGAAATCGATTCGCCATCGTCGAGGCGCTCCTCGATCGAAGCCGAAAGCTCGGCAATGGCATTGCGGCGGTTTTCCTCGCGAAGCGTCTCGACGATCTCGCCCTGTGCCTGGGCAAGAGTGCGGGCTGCGGTACGGTCGATCCCGTCGACCCGCACGACATGCCAGCCGAGCCCGCTGCGCGCAGGTGCCGCGACGGTGCCTTCGCCGGCTGCAAAGGCGGCCTGTGCGACCGCAGCGGACGTCTGGGCGGCGAGCTGCGCGCGCGAGACTGGGCCGATGGTGCCGACCTGAAACCCGGCCGCGCCGGCGGCAGCGGCGAGGGTCTGTCCACCTTGGACCTGCTGCCGGATGGCATTGGCAGCCTGCTGGGTGGGGACGATAAGCTGGCTCAGACGGCGCGATTCGCTTGCCGCATATTGTGTGCGGTCGCGTTCGTAGCGCGCCGCGATCTGGGCCTGGGTCGGTTCGGCGGTATCGCCGACCGCACCGGCGTCGAACGTTGCATAGCGGATCACACGGCGCTCGGGCCGGATGTAATCCTCGCGGTTGCTCTCGTAGTACCGCTGGAGCTGGGCAGGGGTGGGTCCGGTTGTCGGGGCGAACAGCTCGCTCGGAACGACGCCGATCGAGCCGCGGCGGCTTTCCGCCAGCAGCGCGGCATATTGGCGCACCAGCTTGTCGGGCATGCGTGCGCCGAACGCAGCGGGAACGAGAACCTGCTGTGCAAGCAATCCTTGCCCGAGGTCGTCGCGCACCTGCGCATCGGTCAGCCCCTGCTGGCCGATTGCAGCCCGATAGATCTCCTCCGAGAAATTTCCGTCTGGGCCACGGAACGCGCCGATTTCGAGAATCTCGCTGTTCACCAGGTTGTCGCCCGCGCGTAGCCCATAGTTCTTGGCAAACTCGCCGATGGCGATGCGGTCGAGGAGCTGGTCCAGCACCTCGTCGATCCCGCCCTGGGCGAGGAAAGCGGCCATCGACAGCGTCGGGTTCTGCTCGCGTACCTGGTCGTAGGCGTTGCTGGTCGCGCGGCTGAGGTCGGCGGCGCCGACCTTCTCGTCGCCGACCACCGCGACACGGTCGCCCCCGGCAACACCGCCGAACATGCCCGAGCCGGTGATGTCGGCCGTGGCGAAGGCGACCGCAATCAAGGCGAGAAAGCCCAGTGTCACGGGAATGCCGAACTTGGAGTCGAAGAACCTGCGGATGATCTGGATCATGTAAGGTTGGAACCCGGTCTGTGCGCGCGCGGCGCGGAAGCTGTTGCGCGGGCGCTTTATCGCCCGTGCGTCCGCGCGGCAACAGGTCGCCCGCCGTTTTGACAGGCACATCGCATCAAGCTAGCGGGCCCGACCGTCCTGCCGCTAAGGCCGGAGCCGCGATTCACCGATAATCTCAGGACACTGCCATGGCCGAACGGCCCTATATCGTTGGAAACTGGAAGATGAACGGCACCCGCGCCATGCTGGCACAGGCGCGGGCGATCGATCGGGCGGCGCAGAACCTGATGAAGGTCGAGGTGGCGCTGGCACCTCCCTATACGCTGATCCATGCCGTTCACCGCGAGGTTGAGCAGATCGGCGTGGGCGCGCAGGACTGCCATCCCGGGCCCGACGGGGCCGCAACCGGTGACGTCTCCGCGGCAATGGTCGCCGACGCCGGTGCCAAGTTTGTCATCCTGGGGCACAGCGAGCGGCGCCAGGGCCACGGCGAGAGCGACGAACTGGTCGCACGCAAGGCGGCCGCCGCGCTGGAGGCCGGTATCCGCGTGATCCTGTGCGTGGGCGAGACCGAGGAAACGCGCGATGCAGGCAAGGCGGTCGCCTTCGTCACGCAGCAGTTATCAGCCTCGCTCCCCGATACGCTCGACAATCCGACAGAAACGCTGACCGTCGCCTACGAGCCGATCTGGGCGATCGGCACCGGGCGCACGCCGACCGTCGCCGACATCGGCACGATGCATGTCGCGATCCGTGCGACGCTGGTCGAGCGCTTCGGCGAGGATCAGGCGGCCAAGGTGCGCATCCTCTATGGCGGTTCGGTGAAGCCCGACAACGCACGCGAGCTGCTGGCCGCGCCCGAAGTGGGCGGGGCGCTAGTCGGCGGAGCGAGCCTGACCGCGGAATCGTTCCTCGGCATCGTCATGGCCGCGGTCGACACCGTCGACGCCTGAGCGACTTGTCTTAAACCCCTCCCGCGCCTACATGCGCGGCTTCCCCACGCCGAGAGTATTCCATGTCGCTGTTCCTGTTCCTAACCGTCGTCCAGGCGATCGTCGCCGCAGCCCTCGTCGGGGTGATCCTGATGCAGCGGTCCGAAGGCGGCGGGCTGGGCATCGGCGGCAGCCCGAGCGGCATGATGAGCGCGCGCGGCGCGGCGGATTTCCTGACGCGCAGCACCAAGTGGCTGGCAGTCACCTTCGTGGCGCTGTCGATCGCGCTGGCGGTGGTTGCGGTCAATGCGGCGAGCGGCGACGAGATCACCACCACGCTCGACCGCAATGTCGCCGGGCAGCCGGTCACGACCGACCCGCTCGCGGCACCTGCTGGTACCGTCCCTCCCGCAGCGGTTCCTCCAGCGACCGAGGCACCGGCGCCTGAGCAGCCGGCCGATCCGCTCGCCCAGTAAGGGGCGCGGCCCGCTCCAACAATCATCCGCTCGTGGACAGGCGGCCTCGCGTCGCGGCAATCCGCTTGCGTCGACTCCACACTGACGATTAAGGCCCGACTCCCATGGCGCGGTACATATTTATCACCGGCGGCGTGGTTTCCTCGCTCGGCAAAGGACTCATGGCGGCGAGCCTCGCCGCACTGCTACAGGCGCGTGGCTACAAGGTCCGTATCCGCAAGTTCGACCCCTACCTCAACGTCGATCCGGGGACGATGAGCCCCTACCAGCATGGCGAGGTCTACGTCACCGACGACGGGGCGGAGACCGACCTAGATCTCGGCCATTACGAGCGCTTCACCGGCGTCTCGGCACGGCAGAGCGACAACGTGACGTCGGGCCGGATCTACCAGCAGATCATCGCCAAGGAACGGCGCGGCGACTACCTCGGCGCGACGGTCCAGGTGATCCCTCATGTCACCGACGCGATCAAGGAATTCGCGCTCGCCGACCAGGGCGATCACGACTTCATCCTGTGCGAGATCGGCGGCACGGTGGGCGACATCGAATCGCTGCCGTTCATGGAGGCGATCCGCCAGCTCCGGAACGAACTGGAGCCGAGCCAGACGCTCAGCATCCACGTCACGCTGGTGCCCTACGTCAAGGCGGCCGGGGAACTGAAGACCAAGCCGACCCAGCACTCGGTGCGCGAACTCGCCAGCCTGGGCATCAAGCCCGACGTGCTGCTGTGCCGCTGCGAGCATCCGCTGCCCGAGGGTGAGCGGCGCAAGATTGCGCAGTTCTGCAACGTGCGCGCCGAGGCGGTCATTCCCGCGCTCGACGCCAGTTCGATCTACGCTGTGCCGCTGCAATATCACGCCGAAGGGCTCGACGGCGAAGTGCTGCGCGCTTTCGGGATCAACGACGCTCCTGCGCCCGACCTGTCGCGCTGGCTCGACATCGTCGACCGCTACGAGAACCCCGAGGGCGAGGTGACGATCGGGGTAGTGGGCAAGTACGTCGGCCTGCAGGACGCCTACAAGTCGCTGAACGAGGCGCTGGTCCACGGCGGCATGGCCAACCGTGTGCGGGTAAACATCCGCTGGATCGATGCGGAGCTGTTCGAGCGCGAGGACGAGGAAATCGCCGCACGACTCGAGCCGATGCATGGCATCCTCGTGCCCGGCGGGTTCGGTGAGCGCGGCAGCGAGGGCAAGATCGCCAGTGTCCGCTTTGCCAAGGAACGCAAGGTACCGTTCTTCGGCATCTGCCTCGGCATGCAGATGGCCTGCATCGAAGGTGCCCGCGCGGCGGGTTACGACAAGGCGAGCTCGACCGAGTTCGGCGCGACCGACGAGCCCGTCGTCGGCATCATCACCGAATGGATGAGTGAGGAGGGCCTCCAGAAACGCGAGGCCGGGGGCGACCTTGGCGGCACGATGCGTCTGGGCGCCTACGAAGCGAAGCTTTCCGGCAACAGCCACGTTTCGGCGATCTACGGCGGCGCGGATACGATCTCCGAGCGCCATCGCCACCGCTACGAAGTCAACGCCGCCTATCGCGACTCGCTAGAGACGGACGGTTTGGTGTTCTCCGGCATGTCGCCCGACGGACTGCTGCCCGAAATCGTCGAGCGACCCGACCATCCGTGGTTCGTGGGGGTGCAGTTCCATCCCGAGCTCAAGTCCAAGCCGTTCGATCCGCACCCGCTTTTCAGCGGGTTCATTGCGGCGGCGCTGCGTCAGTCCAGACTCGTTTGAGACCCCGGCGGGCAACGAAATTCAAGCCGCTTATCAAGCAATTGGTTGCTTATAAGGACCGGTACTTGTAATTTTACGACACACAGCACGCAATTTTTCGCACGATTTCGCTATTACCACTTTATCTTATGATAAGTTGGGCGCATTATGTCGTTGGAACGTGCGATTCCGCACGTTTCGCCGCACATACAAGCGGGATCGGGTTTGGGAGCTTGCTGCGGGGTTGATCGTCTTCTGCGACCCGGACGGTCAGGCCCGTGGCAAGGCGGCTTAGGTCGCGGGGGCGGGTCTTCGGATCCGCCTCCAAATCCAGCAGCGCAGCCGGACGCATGAAAAGGCCCGCCAGCCACGATGCCGGCGGGCCTTTTCGCATTCGGCCGAGGGTCGGGATCAGGCCGCGTCGGTTTTCTTGACGACCTCGAGCGCGGGCTGGCCGCCGACCATGATCTTCTTGGGCTTCATCGCCTCGGGCACTTCGCGTACCAGGTCGATTACCAGCAGACCATCGGCCAGATCGGCGTTCTCGACCCGGACATAGTCGGCCAGCTCGAACCGGCGCTCGAACCCGCGGTTGGCGATGCCGACGTGGAGCATCTCGCCCTCGACCGTCTCGTCGCGCCTGCGGCCCTGTACGGTCAGCAGGTTCTGCTGTGCGGTGATGTCGAGATCGGCGGCACGGAAGCCCGCGATCGCCAGCGTGATGCGATAGTTGTCCTCGCCGCGCTTCTCGATGTTGAAAGGAGGGTAGTTGTCCCCGGCGTTGCGCGCCTGGTTTTCGAGCAGGTCGAACAGGCGATCGAAGCCGACCGTGGAGCGGCGATAGGGGGTGAAATCGAAACGTGACATCGTGCAAATCCTCCAATGAGCAATTTGAATTGCCGGAGCCCGGTAGCGGCGCCCCGACCGATCGGACGCGACCCGTTGCGGGCATCGCATCCATGCTCCACATAGGGCAGTGCAATGCGGTTTCAAGAACCTGCGAAGGAGCCCCAGTGAGTACCCCGAAAATGAGCACGCCGAAGATCGACATCTACACCAAATTCGGGTGCGGGTTCTGCTATCGCGCCAAGGCCCTGCTCGATGCCAAGGGCGTGGCTTACGACGAGCATGACGTGACCTTCGGCGGGGCCGACAAGACCGAAATGCTGCGCCGAGCCCCGAACGCGCGCACCGTCCCGCAGATCTTCATCGGCGAGACGTACGTCGGCGGGTCGGACGAACTCCACGCGTTGGACCGCGCGGGCAAGCTCGACTCGCTGCTGGCCGGCTGAATGGCGCGCATCGCGTTGCTGCAGATGACCGCCGGGATCGATCCGGCGGCAAATGCAACGACCATCGCCGATGCCGCGCACCGGGCAGGCGAGGGCGGGGCAGCCATGCTGTTCACGCCCGAGATGAGCAACCTGCTCGACCGCGACCGCGCGCGGGCCGCCCGGACCATCGTCGGCGAGAGTGACGACCTGGTGCTCGCCGCCGCACGGGAGGCTGCGACGCGCCACGGCGTGTGGATCGCGCTCGGCTCGCTCGCAATCGCGCGGGGCGACGGGAAGTATGCCAACCGCGCCTTCGTGATCGCTCCCTCAGGCGAGCTCGCAGCGCGCTACGACAAGATGCATATGTTCGACGTCGATCTCGCGACAGGCGAAAGCTGGCGCGAATCGAACGCCTATGTCGCGGGAAACGCGCTTGCGGTTGTCGAGGATACGCCGGTTGGCAGGCTGGGCCTGACGATCTGCTATGACCTGCGCTTTCCGGCGCTGTTCGATGCGCTAGGCCGGGCGCGGTGTGACACGATCGCCATTCCCGCCGCCTTCACCGTCCCCACCGGCGAGGCACACTGGCACGTGCTCCAGCGCGCCCGGGCCATCGAGGCAAGCGCCTGGGTCGTCGGCGCGGCGCAGGTCGGCACGCACGAGGACGGGCGCACGACCTATGGCCATAGCCTGGTGGTCGATCCCTGGGGCAAGGTTATGCTCGACATGGGTGGCGCGGAGGCCGGGCTTGGGTTCGCGAACGTCGATCCCGCGCGAATTGCCGAAGTGCGCGCCCAGGTGCCGAGCCTTGCCAACCGGCGGCAAATCCCCGAGGCGCTGCGGCGATGATCGTCTTCGACCTTTCCTGCGCCGAGGGGCACCGCTTCGAGGGCTGGTTCGGCTCCTCCGACGATTTCGTCGCGCAGCAGACGAGCGGCATGCTGGCATGCCCGCAATGCGGCTCGACGGAGGTCGCGAAGGCTCCGATGGCACCCGCGGTTCCGGCCAAATCCAGCCAGCGCGACGAACTCGCGCGCAAAAGCGGCGCCACGCCGATGACGAACCGGGCCATCCCGCCCGAAGTCCATCAGGCGATGCAGGCGCTCGCACAGGCCCAGGCAAGAGCGCTATCGGAAAGTCGCTGGGTCGGCGACGGCTTCGCCGAGGAATCGCGTGCGATGCATTACGGCGAGCGCGAGGTCGAGGCGATCCACGGCAAAGCCACGCTCAAGCAGGCCAAGGAGCTGATGGAGGAAGGCATCCAGGTCGCCCCGCTGCCGTTCCCGGTCGCGGAGCCCGACGAACTCAACTGATTGCCTCGCGCACCGCGCGTCCCTATGGCGAGCGCGGGCGCCCGTAGCTCAGCAGGATAGAGCACCAGATTCCTAATCTGGGGGCCACAGGTTCGAATCCTGTCGGGCGCACCACTTCCTATTTCGCTGCCGTATGTCCCGCGCGCGCTACCTCGTGCAGCCAGTCGGCGTGGCGCGGTGCCTTCTTGGTCTGCGACCATTCCTCGAGCATCAGCGGCGCGACGCGCTTGAGTTCGGCGTACTGCTCGTCGGTGCCGATGTCGGCGGCGAGTTCGACGCGGTGGCCGTTGGGATCGAAGAAGTAGATCGACTTGAAGATCCCGTGGTGAGTCGGGCCGAGAACATCGATGCCGAGGCTTTCGATGTGTGCCTTGGCGGCGAGCAGTTCGTCTTCGTCCGCCACGCGGAAGGCGAGGTGCTGGACCCAGGCGGGGGTGTTCTCGTCGCGGCCCATAACTTTCTGGTTGGGCAGCTCGAAGAAGGCGACGACGTTGCCGTTACCCGCGTCGAGGAACACGTGCATGTAGGGGTCGTATTCGCCGGTTGAGGGCACGTGGTCCTCGGCGAAGGCGGTGGTGTAGTCCATGCCGAGAACGCGCTGGTACCAGTCGACCGTCTCCTTGGCGTCCTTGCAGCGGTAGGCCGCGTGGTGAACACCGCCGAGCTTTACCGGGTGCGCACTCATTCCGCTGGCTCCTCGACCTTGAGCGCGCCGCGTTCGATCTGGTCGCGCTCCATGCTTTCGAACAGGGCCTTGAAGTTGCCTTCGCCGAAGCCCTCGTCGCCCTTGCGCTGTATGAACTCGAAGAACACCGGGCCGACCTGCGCCTGCGCGAAGATCTGGAGCAGGAGGCGCGGATTGCCGCCTTCGGTGGTTCCGTCGAGCAGGATCCCGCGCATCTTCAGCGCCTCGGCATCCTCGTCATGACCGGGCAGACGGTCCTCGAGCATCCGGTAGTAGGTCTCGGGCGGCGCGGTCATGAAGGGAACGCCGAGTTTCTGCAGCCGGTCCCAGCATGCCGGAAGGTCGTCGCAGATGAGGGCGATGTGCTGGATGCCCTCGCCGTTGAACTCGCGGAGGAACTCCTCGATCTGGCCCTTGCCGCCTTCGCCTTCCTCGTTGAGCGGGATGCGGATCTTGCCGTCGGGCGCGGTCAGTGCCTTTGAGGTGAGCCCGGTGTATTCGCCCTTGATGTCGAAGAAGCGTATCTCGCGGAAGTTGAAGAGTGTTTCGTAGTAATCCGCCCAATACTTCATCCGGCCGCCGTAGACGTTGTGGGTCAGGTGATCGATCAGCTTGAATCCTGCGCCGACGGGATTCCGGTCGACGCCGGGCAGGTATTCGAAATCGATGTCGTAGATCGAAAGACCCTCGCCGTTCTCGTCGGCATAGCGGTCGACCAGATAGAGGATCGCGCCGCCGATGCCGCGGATCGCGGGGAGGTGCAGTTCCATCGGCCCGGTCTGGACCTGAACCGGCTCGGCGCCCTTGGCGAGCAGGTGGTCGTAGGCCTTGCGCGCATCGCGGACGCGGAATGCCATGCCGCATGCCGAGGGGCCGTGTTCGCGAGCGAAGAACCACGCGGCCGAGCGCGGTTCGTAATTGGCGATCAGGTTGATGCCGCCTTGACGCCAGAGGTGGACATCCTTGCTGCGGTGCTGAGCGACGCGGGTGAATCCCATCGCTTCGAACACCGGCTCGAGCATGCCCTTTTCCGGCGCGCAGAACTCGACGAACTCGAAGCCATCGAGGCCGGCAGGGTTTTCGAATAGGTCGGGCATGGGATTCTCCAGTGATGTGGTTTCATTTGTAACCACTTTCGCGGCGAAACGCAACCGCACTTGCAACTCTGACAGGTGGACACTGGTTTCCGCTTTCGGCAAGCGGCGTGGCACGTAACGAGGGATGATAGCGGATATGGCCGAGGCGCACGAGCACGACGAGATACGCCGCGCGGTGCGCGCGCTGTGCGACGAGTTTCCCGGCGAATACTGGCGCGCCAAGGATCGTGATCGTGCCTATCCCGGCGAGTTCGTCGACGCGCTGACCCGCGCGGGCTTTCTCGCCGCGCTGATCCCGGTCGAATACGGCGGCAGCGGGCTCAAGCTCGACGCGGCGGCGGTGATCATGGAGGAAATCCAGGTGGCGGGCTGCAACGGCGCGGCCGCGCACGCCCAGATGTACGTGATGAACACGCTGCTGCGCTATGGTTCGGAGGAGCAGAAGCAGCGCTATCTTCCCGGCATTGCCGCGGGCGAGCTGCGGCTGCAGGCGTTCGGCGTGTCCGAGCCGACCAGCGGCACCGACACGCTGTCGCTGAAGACCCGGGCAGTTCGCGATGGCGACGAGTACGTGATCAACGGCCAGAAGATCTGGACGAGCCGCGCGGAGCATTCGGACCTTATGGCACTGCTGGTGCGCACGACTCCGCGCGAGGAGGTGGCGAAGAAGACCGAGGGGCTGTCGCTGCTGCTGGTCGACATGCGCGAATGCCTGGGCCCAAATTCCAAAATGGGGGGCATGACGATCAAGCCCATCCGCACGATGATGAACCATTCCACCACCGAGGTCTTCTTCGATGACCTACGCGTGCCCGCGAGCGCGCTGATCGGCGAGGAGGGGCAGGGGTTTCGCTACATCCTGTCGGGCATGAATGCAGAGCGCATCCTGATTGCGGCGGAGTGCATCGGCGACGCCAAGTGGTTCATCGAAAAAGCTACCAATTACGCCAAGGAGCGCGGCGTGTTCGGCCGACCGATCGGAAAGAACCAGGGCATCCAGTTCCCTATCGCCCGATGTTACGCCCAGATGCGCGCCGCCGAGCTCATGGTCCACCATGCCGCCAGGGTCTATGACGAAGGCGGTAACGCCGGGGCGGAGGCAAACATGGCCAAGATGCTCGCGAGCGAGGCTAGCTGGGCCGCGGCGGACATGTGCGTCCAGACTCACGGGGGGTTCGGTTTCGCCGAGGAATACGACGTCGAGCGCAAGTTCCGCGAGGCGCGGCTCTATACCGTGGCACCGATTTCGACCAACCTGATCCTCAGCTATCTTGCCGAGCATGTCCTCGGTCTGCCCCGTTCCTATTGATAATCGCATCAATCGCGCTTGACCCGCTGAATCACTTGTGATTCATGGGGGCATGACGCGCGAGGGGCACCGGATCACACTGCCGAGAGAGAAGCTGACGCAAGGTGTTGCGCTTGGCATTCTGCTCCTGCTCGGCGGTCTCGCGATCGCGGGGCCGAGCGGACTGCTCGCCTGGAGCGAGAACCGCCAGAAGCTCGAGCAGCGCGAAGCAAGGATCGCCGTGCTGACCGAAGAGCGCGACCGGCTCGAGAACCGGATCGACCTGCTCGATCCCGACCATGCCGATCCAGACCTGACCGGCGAGCTCTTGCGCCGCAATCTCAACGTCATCCACCCCGACGAAGTGGTGCTGACGCTGGAGGCCGAAGGCCGCTGACCCACTTGTAATCGTATGCACCGCGCGCACCGAGAGATTGCGCGCCGCGAAGCCTTGCGCCTATAGGCAAGCCGCTGCGCAGTAGCGTAAACCCGCCTCCCCAGGTGAACCAGACACAGAGGATGTCCGCTTTGGCCAGAACCGCCAAGACCCCCGCCGCCAAGACCACCAAGGCACCCGCCAAGGCAAAAGCCGGCGACGATGCCGAGTTCGTCCTGCACTCGCTGCAGGAGGCACATGACGCCGCGGGGCGCTATGCGGCAAGCACCGAGCAGATGCTCGACTTCTACCGGCAGATGCTGCTGATCCGGCGGTTCGAGGAGAAGGCCGGGCAGCTCTATGGCCTCGGCCTGATCGGCGGGTTCTGCCATCTCTACATCGGGCAGGAAGCCGTCGCCGTGGGCCTGCAGTCGGCGCTCCAGGAAGGGCTCGACAGCGTCATCACCGGATACCGCGACCACGGCCACATGCTCGCCTACGGGATCGACCCCAATGTCATCATGGCCGAGCTGACCGGGCGCCAGGCGGGTATTTCCAAGGGCAAGGGCGGGTCGATGCACATGTTCTCGACCGAGCACAAATTCTACGGCGGCCACGGCATCGTCGGCGCGCAGGTGGCGCTGGGCGGCGGTCTGGCGCTCGCGCACCAGTACAACGGCGATGGTGGGCTGTGCCTGGCCTATTTTGGCGACGGCGCGGCCAACCAAGGGCAGGTCTACGAGACGATGAACATGGCGAGCCTGTGGGACTTGCCGATCGTGTTCGTGATCGAGAACAACGGCTACGCGATGGGCACCGCGGTCAAGCGTTCGAGTGCGGAAACGGAATTCTATCGCCGCGGCACCGCGTTCCGCATCCCGGGGATGAAGGTCAACGGCATGGACGTGCTCGAAGTCCGTGGCGCGGCCGAGATTGCCTTTGCGCACGTTCGCAGCGGCAAGGGTCCAGTGCTGATGGAGCTCAACACCTATCGCTATCGCGGCCACTCGATGTCCGACCCGGCCAAGTACCGCACTCGCGAGGAAGTGCAGGATTACCGCGACACGAAGGATCCGATCGAGGGGTTGAAGAAGATCCTGATCGAGCACGGCAAGAGCGAGGACGATTTGAAGGCGATCGACAAGGACATTCGCAAGATCGTGGCCGAATCGGCTGATTTCGCGGAAAATTCTCCCGAGCCCGAGCCGGCCGAGCTATACACCGATGTCCTGGTCGGGGAGTATTGAGCGATGGGAATCGAACTCAAGATGCCCGCGCTGTCGCCGACGATGGAGGAGGGCACGCTCGCCCGCTGGCTCAAGCAGGAGGGCGACGCAATTTCGCCCGGCGACGTGATCGCCGAGATCGAGACCGACAAGGCGACGATGGAATTCGAGGCGATCGACGAGGGCACGCTCGGCAAGATCATGGTCGCAGAGGGTACCGAGAACGTGAAAGTCGGCACGGTCATCGCGATGATTGAGGGCGAGGGGGACGAAGCTCCGGCACCCGCGGCCGAGGCGCAGGAAGCGCCGAAGGCGGAACCCGCTGCCGCCGCCAAGGAAGAGATCGCCCCGGCCAAGCCGAAGTCCGAACCAAAGACCGACCCCGAAGTCCCGTCAGGCACCAACATGAAGAGCGTCACCGTGCGCGAGGCTCTGCGCGACGCGATGGCCGAGGAAATGCGCCGCGACGAGCGGGTGTTCGTGATGGGCGAGGAAGTCGCGCAGTACCAGGGCGCCTACAAGGTCACACAAGGCCTGCTCGACGATTTCGGGCCGAAGCGCGTGATCGATACCCCGATCACCGAGTACGGCTTCGCCGGGATCGGCACCGGCGCGGCGATGGGCGGATTGCGCCCGATCGTCGAGTTCATGACATTCAACTTCGCCATGCAGGCGATCGACCACATCATCAATTCCGCAGCCAAGACCAATTACATGAGCGGCGGCCAGATGCGCTGCCCGGTCGTGTTCCGCGGCCCGAACGCTGCCGCCAGCCGAGTGGGCGCGCAGCACAGCCAGAACTTCGGGCCGTGGTATGCGAGCGTCCCGGGCCTGATCGTGATCGCGCCCTACGACAGTTCCGACGCCAAGGGCCTGCTCAAGGCGGCGATCCGTAGCGAGGACCCGGTCGTGTTCCTCGAAAACGAGCTGGTCTACGGCAAGAGCTTCGAACTGCCCGAACTCGACGACCACGTCCTGCCGATCGGCAAGGCGCGAATCGTGCGCGAGGGTAGCGACGTCACGATTGTCAGCTATTCGATCGGCGTCGGCTTCGCGCTGGAGGCGGCGGAGACGCTGGCGGATGAGGGGATCGAGGCGGAAGTGATCGATCTCAGGACCCTGCGCCCGCTCGACCGGCAGGCGATCCTCGACAGCTTGGCCAAGACCAACCGCCTCGTCATCGCCGAGGAAGGCTGGCCGGTCTGCTCGATCGCGTCCGAAGTAATGGCGATCTGCATGGAAGACGGCTTCGACCACCTCGACGCGCCAGTGCTGCGCGTGTGTGACGAGGACGTTCCGCTGCCCTATGCGGCGAACCTGGAGAAACTGGCGCTGATCGACGCTGGCCGTATTGCGGAGGCGGTGCGCAAGGTCTGCTATCGCGGTTGATGCCTCAGCGGGGTTCGCCCACCACCCCGCCGAACTCATTACAATCGGCGACCGGTTCCGGATCCAGTTCGTCGCGCTGGTAGACTTGCCGCAGGTCACGGTTGTCGCGGACATTGAACGCAGCGGTAGCTGAGATCTTGTCGGCATGCGTGAACATCTCGGAGATGAGCGGCTGATAATCGTAGACCACCTCTACGAACATCACCGCCTCACCCTTGAACGCGATGATCTCTTCGCCGGGCGGCCCCAAGCCGGGGATGCCACTCGCCAGTCCGTCACCTTCATCGCCGTAGTTCGAACCCTGCACGAGCGCGCCCTTACAACGCTGCCAGTGGATGTACTGCTGATCTTCCGTATCGGGCACGACCTCGAGGCTCGACAGAATGATACGTCCATGGGTGTAGAGGTCGAAGCGTGAGCCGGTCTGTACGTGCGCCCCATGCAGCACATCGTTGATATCGCTTTCAAAAAGTCGCGTCTCGCCCAAAAGCGATCGTTCGCCGACACGTGAAGCATTGTCCGCAACGAGTACCGCGACTTGCCCGATGCGCATCTGGACCACGGCCTGGTGCGCTGTCTCGACGCCCCACAATCCGGCAGTGAGGACCAATGGCGTTGCAAGCGCGAACTCCGTCACTGCCGCTCCGGAAACGGAGATCCGCAGCCGGTGGAGAAGGCCTCTCAGATGCCTCATGGGCAGTTACCTACCCGCGACGCGACGACCTGGTCCTGGTAAGGCTGATTGCGCAGTACGGTGGCAGCCTGCATGGTGACGTGATCGGGCAGGTTGATAAAGCCGCCGACGTTGAATGGCCTCGGGTAACGGATGTCGACGACGTACAGCACGGCGTCGCGTGCGCCGCCCGTGCCGCTCAAGCCGCGGTCTTCATCCCAGGTGCCGTTGCCGTTTCCATCCTCGAATGGCTCGCCGCCGCCGCAAATGCCGTCCCCGTCGACGTCGCTGAAATCTTCAGGCCGAGCGACATCGGAAAAAGTCGTGTACGACTTGCGGGAGAAGTCGACCGACGCCGAAGGCACGAGATGGCGGACAGCTTTCGTGACGTTTGCATCGATCGCGGCCGCACGGAACTCCGCACCCTCAATGCTCGAGTGGCGAGCGGCTGCCTGCACGGCACCCTGCAGCTGCGCTTGTACGTAGTAATTGTAGCTCATGTCGAACATGCCGAGCAGCATCAGCAAGAGCACCGGCGAGACGAGCGCGAACTCGACTAGCGTTGCGCCGCTGGTGTCGCGCCGAAGCGTTCGCAGCAGCTTCACCGGCTCACCCTTAGATCGCTGATGCTGTCGGCGATCGTCGCGAACGATGCGTTCAGCTCCGCCGCGTCGGCAGCCTCGAAATAGTGACCCTCACCGGCGCAGTCGCGCATCACGTCGCTAAGGACGGTGCCGAAACCGATGATCCAGACGGTGATGTTGCGTCGCTTGACCTCGCCGCAGGTGAATTGGAACCGCTGCTCGATGGTCTGAGTGAGGGACAACGAGGATCCGGGCGACCAGCGCCTTTGGTCCAGCGGCTCGATGCCGTAACTGGAATAGGACACGTCGAGCGGCGCCGTCTCACCATCGGTCAGAAAGATCAGATGACGACTGGTGGGCGATCCCGGTACGTCGCCGTTCTCCGCCGCGAACAGGCCGGTCGGCGAAAGCAGCCGCCCGCCCCAGATCATCCCGATGTCGTGATAGGTGTTGCCGCGCGCCTCGAGGGTGGCGAGATACTGCTCCACTTCCTCGGCGGTCATCGTCGCCAGCTTGCGCGCCGGGGCGGGGCACGACGCTGTACCCAGGCCTACCGGGGTCAGGAAATCGTCGGGCGTGGTAACGTCGGCCTGCTGGAAGTCGCCGCTGCCGTCCCACCTCATTGCACGGATGTGCTGGTGACCGGGATACATCGGACGCCATTTGGAAATGTCGTATGTTGACGATGCCGATACCTCGCCATCGCCGCCCTCGTCATCGTCATCGTCATCGTCATCGTCACCGCCGCCAAGTCCCGGCAGACTTCCGACGATGCCGAGCAGACTGTCGATCAAGCCCGCATTGGTGTGGCGCGGGTCGGAACCGGGGACGAGGTCGAGGTTGAGATCGAGCGCGCGGTTGAGATCGACCGCGCCGTAATTGTCGATTTCGTAGGTTGCCCGTTCCTCGATGCAACCGTTCGAGGCCGTGCGCCAGTCGCTGACATCGTAGAGGTATTGCGCGTACTTCCATTGCGGTTCGATGCGCAGGGCGGGCTCGGTGATCCTGTCGTACCGGTCGACATAGTTGGTATAGGCGATTGCGACGACGGTGCATTGCTGCCCGGCGAGCCGCGCCTCATAGGCGGTGCCATTCTGGGTGCGCTCGATCGTGGTCGTGGTGCGGGTGCCCACCGGCGACAGCGTCAGCTGCGTGCGCGTGTTCGTCTCGCGCTCGGTTTTCGTCACCGCGTCGGCCGGCTTCGAGGCACAGTGATAGCCGCTCGTTTCCGAAAAGCTCGCCGGATAGGTTTCGACCGTGCTTTCGCCGCGCGTTCCCGAAATCCGCGTAGCGTCGCTGTAACGCGTCGCCGTGGAGATCGACGTGACCATTACCGACTTGCGCGACTGGTACTCCCACTCGTCGACGACCCATTCGTCCTTCAACAAGTGCAGCACATTCACGTTGGTCGAGTAGGGAACGAAGCCATAGCGCACCCGCGCCCCCGCCTGTGCCGCGGCAGCGAGCTGCGCATGGAACGACGAGACGGTTTCCTTCATCACCGCCAGGCGTGGGGAGCTGTCGCCCGGGTTGGTACGGCCCATCGATCCGGTAACGTCGAGCACCATCATCACGTCGGTGCTCGGAAAATTGATCTGCGCCTCGCACTCGACCTTGATCGGCACATTGGTGAAGCCGAATACCTGCATGAGCGTGGTCGGCACGTCCACGGTCGCGACGCCGGAGATCGCGAAATCCTCCTCCAGCGTCATGACGAAGTCGCGGTTCTCGGTGCCGTAAGCGCCGCTGCGGAAATTTATGTTGAAGAACCGTTGGCCAATTTCAGCGGTGAGAGCGGGTATCTCGCCGGTAACTGCCGCCTCGGAGCCTAGGCGCTTGCGCGCCGCCAGCACGCCGGCGTCACATGCCTGCTGCAGTCGGCTTTGGCTGAGATAGGACCGGCCCATGTCCACGCCGCCACCCACCATCGCCAGCAATGGCGCGATGGCGGCCGCGACGATGACCAGCGTATTTCCCGACCGGTCGACCAGGACACGGCGCAGGGTGTCGCACCAGGTGTTCCACCGACATAGTTTGCTTGGCGCGAACATCTCGTGGCAAAACCTCGGTCACCCTCTCCCAACCCGAATAATGGCCGGGACGAAAATTCTGCTGAAGATGTATGGTTAAGTTATTTAACAAACCGCGGGGCGTTGCATCGTCCGCGATGTCAGGACGTCGGTGCAGCGGGCTGGACCACGAACACCGGACGCGAGTAACTCAACTGAAGCGTGGGGAGATCGACGAACGGCAACCAGTCCTGCATGTCGTAAACCACGTCGATGTCGAACTCGATCGTTCCGCTCACCCTGCTGGTCGCTTCACGGTCCACATCTATCTCGAGCCGGTCGGTGTCCAGCAAATAGGGGCTGCTGGTAGCAATGCTCAGCATCACCGAATGGATTTCCGATTCAGCGAGAGTGTTGTCCTTCTGATACTGGACCATGACATGCCGCCCTGCGTCCGACACGACCGAACGCACGGCATTGTAGTTCTGCACGTAGACAGCCACATGAAACACACCAATCATCAGAACCAGGATGACCGGCGCCAGCAGGGCGAACTCCACGATCACTGCGCCGTCGCGCGCGCGCAGCAAGGCCGATGGGCGAAACCGGGTCACGATATCTGCACCGTGCGCTCGATCGAAAGTTCCACGGGTCCGCCCACACCGAAGCTCGTCCAGACGGGGACATAGGTCTCGTTCACCTGGATGCGAACATAAGAGCTCACGACATCATCCTCGGCGCAGCTGTTCAACTCGGTGGTTGCCGTGTTGTCGTTGCAACGGAAGCGACGGCTGATGTTTACCTGGTCGTCGTCGACACCCAGCGAGGTCACGATCACGTCGTTCACCGTGTCGAGGCTGGTCTCGGCTCCCGAATTCGCGGCCAACACGATCATTTCGCCCTCGGACGCCGCCGTCTGCAGCTCGTGCTGGCGCGATACGATCGAGCCCACTTCAAAACTCCCGAGCGCGAGCGTGGCGAGCACGGGCGCGACGAACGCCGTCTCGATCGCCATTGCACCGGCGCAATCTGCGAGCAGTCGCCGTGCCGCGGAAACCACAGCGATCATCCGACCATCCTCACTCTGGCCACGGCACTACCGATGCTCGTGCTGCGGTCGGTGGGGCAAAGCGTCTCGAGAACCGCGTTGCCGCGGATGTCGATGGTGAACGCCGAAATCTGCAGACATTGTGCGCTCACATTGGCCGTGCCGTTCACCTGCAGGTTTCCATCGGGAAGATAGATGAGCCCCTCGATCAGCGAATTGGAATTGCCGTTCATGATGTGGCCGGGATTCTCGGCGTTGTTGTTGCGATGTTCGAATACGAGGATGTCCGCGTACTTCTCGGCGTCGGCGGCATACGGCGTACTTACGAAGTCGCTCGCCTGCATCGGTGTCAGGTTGAGCGTGTTTCCATTTCCGCTGCCGCCCAATTTGAGCTTCGCGCCATTCTTTAGGACGAACATGACGCCGTTACCGGTGACATTGTAATTGCCGGTCAGGTCGAGAGTGCCGCCGTTGATCACGTAGATACCGCTGGCCAGCACCGTCTTGCAACTTACGACGAGCCCCGCATAGGTCCCCGGTTGAAGCGATGCCTGCTTGTTGTTCCCTTTTCCGGTGCAGGAGTAGGACCGGCTCGTGTTGTTTTCCGGTGGTTGAAGATCGGCGTAGATATCCTCGAGCCCCTCGACGCCTTCGACGGTCACGTCTTCGTTGCTGTCGGGAACCGATACGGTTCCGCATGCCACGATGGCTTCGGTCGACACGCTCGCACTGCCGTCGATCGTGATGGCGTTGGCGTCGCATGAGAGCGCTGCCAGGCCGCATTGTGCGTTCACTGTGGCATTGCCGCCGATCGTCGTACCTGTGCCAGTTTCAGCGAGGGACACGAGGCAGGCGTTGTAGTTCATCCCTTCGGCGAAGCTGGCCTGTGCGGTCGCCCGGATGGTGGCGGCAGAGCCTGTGAAGAAGCTCGTGAAGGGGAGAAGCTTCGACGCTGTCGCGGTCACCACGACGCTGTTGTCGGTTCCCCCGGCATAATCCGTGATCTGCACCGACGGGACGGAAGCGAAGTCTGCGGTCTTTGCCTGGTTGGCGTTGAATTCCTGCAGCGCGCGTAGCTCGTAGCTGTCGGCGGAGGCGTCGCTGGTCAACGCCCAGGCACCGGCGTAGGCAGCTTGGTCGACCGAGTGCTGCAACTCGCGCTTCCACATATACCACTGGGCCGTGTCGATGGCGAAGCCGCCGGCACCGATCAGGGTCGGCGCTCCCAGCGCGACCATCAGCGAAGCGTTTCCGCTCCTCGCCCGCAAGAGGCGCCCGACAAGCTTGCTCAGTTTCCCCATGGATCGTTTGCCCTTCAATCGGGTGCAGCTAGAAGGCCGTTTAAGCGGTGTTTGGTAAGCCAATTCCCAAACCAAAGGGTTAACCCCCAGCCAATTTTCTGAGGCCGACGATGGCCGGAACACGGTGTGGCCGAGGGTAACCCGGCGCAAAACGCCGGTGAGGCTTGGCGTAACGGCGGTGGTGACGGTATTCTGCGCGCTGATGGAGCTTGATCGACTTCCGCCTCCGCAGCGCATCGCGCTAAACTACGCAAGCGGCATGCGAAGGCGCGCAGCTACAGCGTTTCTGCTCTTCGACCGGACGCTTGGCATCGTCGTCGCCACGTCGAGCGAGCCAATTCTCGCGCAGGTCCGACTTGCGTGGTGGCGGACGGAATTGGACCGCGATCTTGCTGTCCGGACGGACGATTATGGAACTTTGCGTGCCTTGGGACACACGTGGGCCGGAGAGGAGGCTGCGCTGATCATGCTCGTCGATGGCTGGGAAAGATTGCTTGGGGTTCGCCCGCTGGACCAAAGCGCAATCGAAGCCTTTGACCAAGGGCGCTCGGCATGCTTTGCGGCGCTGGCACGGCTCGCGGGTAGGCCTGAGGCTTGCGCAAGCGCGGCCGTTGCGGGTTCGTTCTGGGCCTTGGGGGATCTCTGCTCGCAATCCGAAAACAAGAGCGAGCTAGAAGCAGCCCTGGCAATCGTGCGCGATTTTCCGCGACGGTCACCCAAGCTTCCGCGGGACCTACGACATCTGGCCATCCTTGGCGGACTCGGGGAACGTGCTCTGAAGCGAGGAGGTGGCCCGATCATCCGCGGCCGGCGCGACATTGTGCAAGCCCTTCGGCTTGGCATGTTCGGTCGATAGGTTATTGTCGGAGGGGATTTGGCTGCGAGGGAAGACATGGGCCGGGTGGTGCTCGGGGCGGTTGGCGCGCTGATCTTGGCGGGCGTAGGTATATTCTGGTGGCAAGGTCGTGCCGAAGTCGAGCGGGGCGCTCCGCCGCCTGAACCTCCCGAAATCTCCTCCGCGGCCGACACATTGCCGCTCGCCGATCCGGGCGACCTCCGTGGCCCCGAGCCACCCGAGGCAACCAAGCTGACGCGCGAGCAACGCCGCTTCTACCGTTACGATCGCGACCGCGACCGGCGGATCAGCCGCAACGAAATGCTGTCAACGCGCACCGACGCCTTCCGCAAGCTCGACAAGGACGGCAACAACCTGCTCACGTTCGAGGAATGGGCGGTGACCACGGTCGAGCGGTTCGAGGGCGCCGATGCCAACGGTGACCGGTGGCTTTCGCCCGAAGAGTTCGCCAAGACCGCGCCGCGCCGCCTGGCGCGGCCGGACTGCCGCTGCTAGGCGGGCACCGCTTCGCGTGCGGTCAGCCATTCGCCGAAATCGGCCTTTGCCCGCTCGGTATAGGCCTCCTTGCGCGCTTTCTTGCCGACATCGTGGAGCGGCGGAAACAGGCCGAAATTGACGTTCATTGGCTGGAACGTTTCCGCCTCGGCATCTCCTGTGATGTGGGCGAGCAGCGCGCCCATCGCGCTGGTGCGCGGGGGAGGGGACCATGGGCGCCCCGCCAGTTCCGCGGCCGTCATCAATGCGGCCATGATGCCCACCGCGCTGCTTTCGACATATCCCTCGCACCCCGTCACCTGCCCGGCAAAGCGAATGTGCTCTGCGCCCTTGAGCCTGAGCTGCCGATCGAGCACCAACGGCGAATTGAGGAAGGTGTTGCGGTGTAACCCGCCCAGACGCGCGAACTCGGCGTTCTCCAGCCCGGGAATGGTGCGGAACAGCTCGACCTGCGCGCCGTGCTTCAGCTTGGTCTGGAAACCGACCATGTTCCAGAGCGTCCCCAGCTTGTTGTCCTGCCGCAGCTGGACCACCGCATAAGGCCAGCGCCCCTGCGGAAACTCCGGCGTCGGGTCGCGCGGATTGTCCAGCCCGACCGGCTTCATCGGCCCGTAACGCAGTGTGTCGACCCCACGCGCGGCCATCACTTCGATCGGCATGCAGCCGTCGAAGTAGGGCGTGTTTGCCTCCCATTCCTTGAACTCGGTTTTTTCGCCGTCGAGGAGGCCCTGATGAAAGGCGAGGTACTGCTCTTTCGTCATCGGGCAATTGATGTAGTCGCCGCCTTCATTGGATGCGGCGGTGGTCTTGTCCCAGCGCGACTGGATCCAGCACACATTCATGTCGATCGAGTCGCGATGGACGATCGGCGCGATAGCGTCGAAGAAGGCGAGACGGTCCTGCCCTGTCGCGGTGACGATGCTCTGCGCCAGCGCCTCGGCAGTGAGGGGGCCGGTGGCGACAATTGTCGGGCCCGCCGCGGGCAGGTCGTCGATCCGCTCGCGCACGATTTCCACGTTCGGGTGTTCGCGCAGGGCCTTCTCGACTTCGGCGGAAAACGCCTCGCGGTCCACCGCCATCGCCGACCCTGCGGGTACGCGTGCCTTTTCGCCCGCCGTCATCACCAGGCTGCCAAGGCGGCGCATCTCGTGATGCATCAGCCCCACGGCGTTCCTGGCATCGTCGTCCGAGCGGAAGCTGTTCGAACAGACGAGTTCGGCCAAGCTGTCGGTTTCGTGTGCCGGTGTCGTCGTGCCGCTGCCGCGCATTTCGGACAGGCGCACCTTGAACCCGGCCTCGGCGAGTTGCCACGCCGCCTCGCTTCCGGCGAGCCCGCCGCCGATGATGTGGACATCGTGTTTCATTCCCCGCCCCATGTGCTTGCCCGGCCGTTGGTTCAAGTCCAAGCTTGGGGCAGGGGGACCGATGCCGAAACGTGCACTCGCCGAACATCGACCGTGGCTGCTCGCGAGCATGACCGCTGCTGCGCTCTATTACTTTTTCGCCGACAATCCGATTCCCGGGATCTGGTTGATGCTGCTCAAGGGTACGGGCGTCGCCTTGCTGGCAGTCTATGCACTGCAACGGCATCCTTCCTCCGATGCCCGCATGATCGCGCTGGTCATGGCCATCGGAGCACTGGGCGACATGGCCATCGAGTTCAGTTTCACAGCCGGCGGCGCGGCATTCTTCCTCGGCCATATCGTCGCCATCGCGCTTTATCTGAGGAACAAGCGCGAACGGTTGGGGCCATTCGACTGGTTGCTGGCCGCCGCGATCTTCGTCGCCACACCGGGCGTGTCGTGGCTGCTGAGCACCGACCTTGCCGTGACCACGTATGCTGCCGGCCTCGGGGCGATGGCCGCCGCCGCCTTCCTCAGCCGCTTCCCGCGGGGCCGTGTGGCGACCGGCGCGGCGCTGTTCGTCCTGTCCGACTGGCTGATCTTCAGCCGCATGGGGCCGGTCGGCGACAATGTGCTCGCCGACTGGCTCATCTGGCCGCTCTACTATAGCGGTCAGTTCCTGATCGCGAGCGGCGTGATCCAGACCCTGCGCGGAGAGCTGCGGCCGGGCTAGGTCTCGGGCTCGCCTGCGATATCGTCGTCGCTGTGCAAGGTGGTGTCGGGCGCCGTTTCGGCGCTGCCGCGCGCGACCATCTCCTCGACGACCGCCTCCTCTGCGTCGTTCTCAGGCGCTTCCTGCTCGTCGAGTCGGACGGCGCTGACGACGTGCTCGTTGTCGGCGACATGGAACAGGCGAACCCCCGCGGAACCGCGACCGATCACCCGCAGGCTCTCCAGCGGCAGCCGGATGAGCTTTGCCTGATCGGTCACCAGCATGAGCTGGTCCGCCTGCGTCGCGGCGAAGCTTGCGACCACCGGGCCGTTGCGGCCGATGTTGTCGATGTTGGTGATGCCCTGGCCGCCGCGCCCGGTGCGCCGGTATTCGTAGGCCGAACTCAGCTTGCCGTAGCCATTCGCGCAGACCGTCAGGATGAACTGCTCCTTAGCCGCCATCTCGTCGAAGCGTTCGACCGACAGGTCGGGTTCCCCTTCCTTTTCGGCCTTCCACGGGGCGAAGCGCAGGTACTGCTCGCGCTCTTCGGTGTCGGTGCCTACCTTGTGCAGGATGGACAGCGAAATGACCTCGTCGTCGTTCTTCAGCAGCATACCGCGCACGCCGGTTGAGGTGCGCGAGGTGAACTCGCGCACGTCCTCGGCGGCAAAACGGATCGCCTTGCCGTTGCGGCTCGCCAGCAACACGTCGTCGGACGAATCGAGCAGGGCGACCCCGATCAGGTAATCGTCCGAACCGTCCTCGAACCGCATCGCAAACTTCCCGTTGGAAGGGATGTTGGCGAAGGCATCCATCGAGTTGCGGCGCACGTTGCCCTTGGCGGTCGCGAAGACGACGCTGAGCGCCCCCCAGGTGCTTTCGTCCTCGGGCAGCGGCAGTACGGTGCGGATCGTCTCGCCTTCGTCCAGTGCGGGCAGCAGATTGACGATCGGTCGTCCGCGCGTAGTCGGCCCGCCCTCCGGCAACTTCCATACCTTGAGCCGGTAGACCTTGCCGTGGGTCGAGAAGAACAGCACCGGATTGTGGGTGCTGGTGACGAACATCTCGCGCACCGCATCCTCGTCCTTGGTCGCCATTCCGCTGCGGCCCTTGCCGCCGCGGTTCTGGGCGCGGAACGTGGAGAGGGGGGTGCGCTTGATGTAGCCGTCGTGGGTCACGGTCACGACCATCTCGTCGCGCTCGATCAGGTCCTCGTCCTCGAGGCCGTCCCAAGCAGGCGCGATCTCGCTGACGCGCGGGGTGGCGTAGAGGTCGCGGATTTCCTGCAATTCGCCGCGCATCACGCCGTAGAGCTTCACCCGGTCGGCCAGGATCGAGAGGAACTCCTCGATCGATAGTGACAGTTCCTCGAGCTCGTCGCCGATCTCGTCGCGGCCCATCGCGGTCAGGCGATGCAGGCGCAGGTCGAGGATCGCCTTCACCTGCCGTTCGCTCAGCCGATAGGTGCCGCCGTGCTCGTCCGCGCTTGGCTCGATTGCTTCGACCAGCGCGATATACTGCGCGATGTCGCCGATCGGCCATTCCTTCGCGAGCAGCTTGGCGCGGGCATCGGCTGGGTTGGACGAGCCGCGGATCATCGCCACGACCTCGTCGAGGTTGGAGACCGCGACGACCAGTCCGAGCAAGATGTGCGCCCGCTCGCGCGCCTTGTTCAGTTCGAACTTGGTCCGGCGGGTGATGACCTCCTCGCGGAACGCGATGAAGGCCTGGATGAAATCGCGCAGGGCGAGGACTTCTGGCCGGCCGCCGCGGATCGCCAGCATGTTGGCCGGGAAGCTCGCTTGCGCCGGGGTGTGGCGCCAGATCTGGTTGAGTACGACCTCGGGCGTCGCATCGCGCTTCAGGTCGACGACCACGCGGACGCCCTCGCGGCTCGATTCGTCGCGGATGTCGGATACACCTTCGATCCGCTTTTCCTTGGCCGCCTCGGCGATCTTCTCGACCAGCCCCGACTTGCCGACCTGGTAGGGGATCGAGGTTAGCACTATTGACTGGCGATCGCCGCGACCGGTTTCCACCGTGTGCCGCGCGCGCATCAGGATCGAGCCGCGCCCGGTGGTATAGGCTGCCCGCGCACCCGACTTGCCGAGGATCAGCGGGGCGGTGGGGAAATCCGGTCCGGGAATGATCTCGTGCAGTTCCTCGCTCGAGATGCCGGGATTGTCCATGTAGGCGAAGCAGCCGTCGATCACCTCGCCCAGGTTGTGCGGCGGGATGTTGGTCGCCATGCCCACCGCGATCCCGCCCGCGCCATTGACCAGCAGGTTGGGGAAGCGGGCGGGAAGGACGGTCGGTTCCTGCCGCGAACCGTCGTAGTTGTCGGTGAAGTCGACCGTATCCTTGTCGAGATCGTCGAGCAGGCTATTTGCGACCTTGGCGAGGCGCGCTTCGGTATAACGCATCGAGGCCGGCGGATCGGGGTCCATCGAGCCGAAATTGCCCTGGCCGTCGACCAGCGGCACGCGCAGCGACCAGTCCTGCGTCATGCGTGCCAGAGCGTCGTAGATCGCACTGTCGCCATGCGGGTGGTAGTTGCCCATAACGTCGCCGACGATCTTGGCGCTCTTGCGATAGGGCCGCCCGGCGACGAAGCCACCTTCCTGGCTGGCGAAGAGGATGCGGCGGTGGACGGGCTTGAGGCCGTCGCGCACGTCGGGCAGTGCGCGGCTCACGATCACGCTCATCGCGTAATCGAGATAGCTCGTCTTCATCTCGTCGACGATGTCGATCCGCTCGAATTCGTCGGGTGCGAAGGCGGGCGCCGGAGTGTCGGTAACGTCGGTCAAGGGGATCTCGTCATGATTGCGGAAGGTGGCTTCGGCCGGATGCGACCAATGTAGGCGCTGACGGCGCATTCCGCCACATTGGCGGGCGCATCGCTGCACCGATCGGCCCGTTTTTCCACATTTGCCGGTCGCATCGACCCGGCTATGGTCGAACGGCGGATTTACGCCCCATTCAAAGCGCGTTCAGCACGGCAGCCCGATAAGAGTTTGCAATGCCGGATGCCAAGCGGCACTAGCGCTTGTCCGGCGGTCACACCCGCCAAACCGTGTCGAAATTCATGCTCTGGGAGATACCCCGATGTTTGCCTTCGCCCGTCATTCCAACCGTCACCCTGGTGCCAAGCTCGCACTCGCCGCCGCCCTGATGTGCGGTGCTGCAATCGGTACGGTTGCGCTGGAAGCGCCCGCGCACGCTCAGAAGAAGAAGCAGGAGGAGGCGCCCAAGGCGAACTATTCCAAGAAGTTCATCGCCGCGTACAAGCCGGTCGAGGAACTTATCAATGCCGGCACCACTGCCGAGGCGCAGGCGAAAATTCCCGGCGTTATCGCGGCGATCGAGACCGAGGACGATCGCAATGCCGCGGGCGGGATGATCTTCAACCTCGGCATCCAAACGTCCGATACCGCGCTGCAGCGCCAGGGCATCGACCTGATGATTGCCAGCGGTCGCGGCGACGCTGCGAAGATGGGGCAATATCACTTTACCGGCTACCAGCTCGCCAACCAGGCGAACGATTCGGCTGCTGCACGCAAATATCTGGAGGCAATGATTGCCGGCAACCTGACGTTCGAAGGCAAGCTCGCCGATGGAACGGTCAAGACATTCGCTGCCGACGACATGCACGAGATGATCGCGCAGAGCTATTTCGATGCTGACGATCATGCGACCGGTCTCGACTACCTGCAGAAGGCGATTGCTACACGTGCGGCTGCCGGTCAGACCGTGCCGCAGAGCTGGATTACGCGTGGATTGTCGGTGGCCTACACCAACGAGTTGACGCCACAGGCCGTCGCCTTCGGCACGATGTACGTCGAGCACCACCCCTCGGATACGAGCTGGGGTGACGCGATCGCGATCCAGCGTAACATGCTGGATTACGACGCCCAGGCGACCCTCGACCTTCTTCGTCTCGCATCGCGCACCAATGCGATGCGCGATGCGCGCTCGTATGTCGACTACATCGACGCCGCCGACGCGCGTCGCCTTCCCGGCGAAGTGCGCCGGATCGTCGACATGGGCGTTGCAGCCAAGAAGATCAGCGCGAGTGACGTGACCGTCAAGGAAGCCAGCGACGTTGCCAATTCGCGTCTGGCAGCGGACAAGGCGGACTTGCCGGCGCTTGAGCGCGATGCCCAGGCTGCGGGCGCCACGGCGGTGACCGCCAGCGCTGCCGGTGACGTGTTCCTGAGCTACGGCGAATACGCCAAGGCCGAAACGATGTACGCCAATGCGCTGACGAAGCCTGGTGTGGATACCGCGCGCGTCCTCACGCGTCTCGGCATCGCGCAGGCTGAACAGGGAAAGTCGGCCGAAGCGCAGGCCACTTTCGCCAAGATCCAGGGAGATCGCGAAGCCATTGCGAAACTGTGGGCACTCTACGCCAAGCAGAAGGGCGCCGGTACGGCGGTTGCAACCACCGGCTGATCTCGCTTTCGGCCGATCAAACGGGGCGCGGAACTTCGGTTTCGCGCCCCTTTTCGTTGGTTAGCGCAGACGCTTGACCCAGAGCTGACCGTCGTCCTTGCGCTCGACCTTGAAGTTCTCGAGGCTGCGGAACAGGTCGGACAGGCTCTTGAACCCGTAGTTGCGCACGTCGAAGCTCGAACGATTGCCCGCGATCTGGCCGACCTGGTGGAGCCGCGCGAAGCCAGTGTCGTCACGCTTGGCTTCCTTGTAAGCCGCCCCGATCAGGTCGATCAGCTCGGTGTCGGCGGCCGCTGACTTCGCCGAGTCGGGCGTCGACTGTTCCTCGGTCGCGGCGGTCTTGATCAGCTGGGCGATGTCGATGAAGCGGGTGCAGACGGACTTGAACGCCTGCGGAGTTTTGGCGCTTCCAAAGCCGTACACGATGATCCCGTCCTGCCGCAGCCGGGTGACGAGCGGGGTGAAGTCGCTGTCGCTGCTCATGATCCCGAAGCCGTCGACCTTGCCTTGGTAGAGCAGGTCGATCGCGTCGATGGTCATCGCCATGTCCGTTGCGTTCTTGCCCTTGGACACGTCGAACTGCTGGTGCGGACGGATACCGTAGCGGTTGGTGATCGCGTCCCACTTGGCAAGATTGCCCTTGGCGAAATTGCCGTAGGCGCGGCGAATATTGACCTGCCCCAGCTCGGCCATGACCGTCAAAACAGGGTCGATCGCCGCGGGCTGGGTGTTGTCCGCGTCGATCAGCAGGGCGATGTTGCGAAGGTTTTCGGTCGAGCTTTCCATGGCATCCCTCATGGGCCGCCGGCTCGCGTCACGCAACCGGCGCGAATTCGCCGCTGGCCTCATCGAGCAAGTGCAGGACCCCATCGGAGATCGCGAAATACGCGCCGCGAATTGCCAGCGACCCTCGCGGTTCCTTTTCCTGGATACAAGGAAAGGTACGCAAGTTGGCGATGCTCTTGCGTACTGCGGCCAGTTCCATCGCGCGCTCTGCCTCTCGGCTCTGGGTGCCAAGTTCGCGCGCGATAGGATCGCGCACATCGTCGAGCTGGCCGATCCAGTCGGCGATGAAACCGCCGTGGCCCGGTTCGTTGCCGTGAAGGTCCTGCGTCAGCGCAGCCTTGCACCCGCCGCACAGGCCGTGGCCCATTACCATGACCTCGCGGACCTTGAGGAACTGGATGGCGAATTCCAGCGCCGCCGAAACGCCGTGCAGACCGGGCGTGGTCTCGAACGGCGGGACCATCGCCGCGACGTTGCGGACCACGAAGATCTGGCCTGGATCGACGTCGAATATCTGTGCCGGGTCGACCCGGCTGTCGGAGCAGGCGATCACCATGACCTGCGGCGACTGGCCTTCGCCCAGGGCCGCCCACCGGTCGCGTTCCTCGGCCCAGTGGCCGCTGCGAAATCGGCGATAGCCGGCAAGGAGGCCGTCGAGCGGGGAGGGGGCGCTTTCGTTCATGGCTGTCGCGCATGCCGCGCGGCATTGCCTCTGGCAAGGGGCAAGCCTAAGTGGGCGCCATGAACGACCTCTCCAGCGCTCCGAAGCCGGACCAGGACCGCCCCGCGCGCGAGCGCAAGCCAGACTGGATTCGGGTCAAGGCGCCGACCAGCGCAGGGTATCACGAGACGCGCCGCCTAATGCGCGACCTCAACCTCAATACGGTGTGCGAGGAAGCGGCCTGCCCGAACATCGGCGAGTGCTGGACCAAGAAGCACGCGACGGTGATGATCCTGGGCGACGTCTGCACGCGCGCCTGCGCGTTCTGCAACGTCAAGACAGGGATGCCGCGCACGGTTGATCCGCTCGAGCCCGAAAACGTTGCGATCGCAGCGGGCAAGATGGGGCTGGAACACATCGTCATCACCAGCGTCGACCGCGACGACTTGCCCGATGGTGGGGCGAGTCAATTCGTCAAGGTGATCAAGGCGCTGCGGCGCGAGACGCCGAACACGACGATCGAGATCCTGACGCCGGATTTCCGCGGCAAGATGCGCCCGGCGGTAGAGGCGATTTGCGAAGCTGGTCCCGACGTATACAACCATAACCTCGAAACCGTGCCAAGGTTGTATCCGACCATCCGCCCAGGCGCGCGCTACTATGCCTCGCTGCGTCTGCTGGAGGAGGTCAAGGCGCACGATCCGATGATCTTCACCAAGTCGGGTATCATGCTGGGGCTGGGCGAGCAGCGGCTCGAAGTGCACCAAGTGATGGACGACATGCGCAGCGCCGACGTCGACTTCATGACCATGGGCCAGTACCTGCGCCCGACGCCGAAGCACGCCGCGGTGGAGGAATTCGTCACGCCCAAGGCTTTCGCCGCCTATGGCTCGATCGCGCGGGCCAAGGGCTTCCTCCAGGTCGCTGCCAGCCCACTGACTCGGTCGAGCTACCACGCGGGCGACGATTTCGCGCAGATGAAAGCCGCGCGCGAAGCGAAGCTCGCCAAGTCGCGCTGATGCCCGGCATCCGCGAACAGCGCGAATTGCCCTACAGCGCCGAACAGATGTTCGATCTCGTCGCCGACGTGGCGAAGTATCGCGAGTTTCTGCCGTGGGTTATTGCGACGCGGATTCGCTCGGATAGCGAAACCGAGATGACGGCCGACATGGTCGTCGGCTTCAAGAGCTTCCGCGAAAGTTTTACCTCGCGTGTCATCAAGGACCGCCCGCGCGAGATCGAGGTGATCTACGTCGACGGCCCCTTGCGCGATCTCGACAACGTCTGGCGGTTCGAACCGCTGCCGAACGGTGGCTGCCGGGTCGACTTCGCGGTCGATTTCGCTTTCAAGAGCAGGGTTTTCGAGGCGCTGGCCGGGCAGTATTTCGACCGCGCGTTTCGCAAGATGGTTGCCGCCTTCGAGGCCCGTGCCGAGCAGCTCTACGGCAGCAGCAACTCCAGCGCGCAAAGCGCTGCTTGACGCCGGACTCCCGCGCGGCCGATATCGCCGTAGCGGTAGATTTCGCCCTCGGGCTCACCCTGCTGATCGCGAAAGGCGCGGGCGAATACGACGGTCCCCACCGGTTTGTGCTCAGTCCCGCCGCCCGGCCCGGCCACGCCGCTGACGGCAACTGCGACGTCCGCCCGGCTGTTCTTAAGCGCCCCGCGAGCCATCGCCCAGGCACATGCGATCGAGACGGCGCCGAAGGCCTCGATGATGTCGCTCGGCACCCCGAGCAATTCCATCTTGGCGTCGTTGGAATAAGTCACGAAGCCGCGATCGAGCACCGCCGAGGAACCGGGAATTTCGGTCAGGGCTGCGGCGACCAGCCCGCCGGTGCAGCTTTCCGCAAGGGCAACCGTGCGGCCGACGGCGGCATTGCCCTCGATCACCCGGCGGGCGAGATCCTCGATATCCTCGGGCAGCAGGCGGTCGGTCATTCGGGGCGGTACGGGCAGACGGTCGGGTTATCGACTTTCGCCATCTCGAACAGGAACGATGCCAGGCCGCCGATGTTCTCCGGCGGCAGCGGAGCGAGAAGCGACACCCCGCGCTCGATCTTGCCGCAGTCTTCGGTCTTGATCTCGGTGGCCACCATCTGCTGGATCAGGGCATCGAGAAACGGGCGCAACGCGCTTTCGGGGAGCTGGCCAATCATCGCCGCGGTTGCACTGTCCCCGCTCTTGCCTGCTGCGCCGAACTGGTTGAAAAGCCGCAGCGCTCCGGGCCAGGTTTCGTTCTGGCGCGCGCGGAAGGGCGCGGCGAAGGACTCACCCTCGACTGCGAAGAAACCGTCCGCTGCAAGCTGGGCTCCGCACTTGGCGCGAAAGCCGTCGACCAGCAGAGGCATGGCGTAAATGACGCCGTCGCGGACGTCGGCTTGTTCGACGCATTGCTGCGCCAGCGCGACCTGGGGCTGGGCAATGGCAGCAAGTGCCAGCGCTGTTGCAAACGTGCGCTTGATCAATTTCGTCATGTCAAACCGGTCTCCTTGACCACGGTAGCCACTGCCTGTGCGGCGATTCCCTCGCCGCGCCCTGTGAAGCCGAGCCGCTCGGTGGTGGTTGCCTTCACGCTAACCCGATCGATGCCGGTCGCCAAGAGTTCGGCAATCCGGGCGCGCATCGCGTCGCGATGGGGGCCGATTTTCGGGGCCTCGCACACGATGGTCAGGTCAACGTTCCCGATCGCGTAGCCCGCCTCGGCCACCAGAGTGGCGGCATGCTCTACGAACCGCGCGGAGGCGGCACCTTTCCACTGCGGATCGCTCGGCGGGAAGTGCGAGCCGATGTCGCCCGCGGCAATGGCCCCGAGCAGCGCATCGACGATCGCATGGAGCGCAACGTCGGCATCGCTGTGCCCCGCTAGGCCCTTGTCATGGGGGATCAGGATTCCGCCGAGCCACAGCTCCTCGTCTTCGGCCAGGCGGTGCACGTCGTAACCCATGCCCACCCGGACCTGCGGCAAGTCGGTCATGAAGTCCTCCGCGAATGTCAGCTTGCGCAGCGCCTCGTCGCCGTCGACCAGCGCCACGGCGCCGCCTGCCGCACGCAACACCTGCGCATCGTCGCCGGCATTCGGCGGCTCCGGCCAGGTGCGATGCGCCGAGAGTATTTCCGAGAAGCGAAACGCCTGCGGGGTCTGCACCCGGCGCAGGACATCGCGGTCGGCGCTGCCTGTCATCAGGCCGGCATCGGCAACGGCGAGGCTGTCGACGACGGGCAGCACCGGAATGGCACCTGGCCGCGCCTCCAGTGCACCGAGCAGGCGGACAACGACGCTCCGCGGTAGCACCGGCCGCGCGGCATCGTGGATCAGCACATGCACGGGAGCGAACGGCTCAAGCCGATCTAGTGCGTTGGCGACCGACTGCTGGCGCGTGGTGCCGCCGGTGACGAACACGTATCCGTCGAGCCCTTCCAGCGCAGCCGAAGCGACATCGTCGCCGCCGTCCGGAATCACCACCACCACTGGCGCGGCGCCAAGAGCAAGCAGCGTCTCGACCGAATGCCGCACCACCGGCTTGCCGCGCCACCGGGCGAACTGCTTGGGAACCGGCTGCCCAGCGCGCAAGCCCTGTCCGGCAGCGACCACGACAGCGGCAAACGCGGGCAGGGGGGCAAGTTCGGTCATTGCGCGCGCGGGCTAGCGGCTTGCGGTAGTCCGGGCAATGCACTATGCGCTGCCCAAAATTTAGGCATCCCGGACCCAATGACCGCGCTCCCCGTTCCTCCGCCCCTGCGGCCGATCATGGTCGGCCCCGTCGCGATTGCGACGCCGGTAGTGCTCGCCCCCATGACCGGGGTGACCGACCTGCCGTTCCGCACGCTGGTGCGCCGCTATGGCTCGGGCCTCAACGTCACCGAGATGATCGCCACCCAGGCCGCGATCCGCGAGACGCGCCAGAGCGTACAGAAAGCCGCCTGGGACCCGATCGAGGAACCTGTCTCGATGCAACTCGTCGGATGCGATCCGCAGAGCATGGGCGAGGCCGCGAAGCTCAATCAGGATCGCGGCGCGCAGATCATCGACATCAACTTTGGTTGTCCGGTGCGCAAGGTGACCAACGGCATGGCCGGATCCGCACTGATGCGTGAGGTGCCGCTGGCGACGCAGTTGATGCAAGCGACCGTCAAGGCCGTCGACGTGCCAGTGACGGTAAAGATGCGGATGGGGTGGGATCACGACAGCCTCAACGCGCCCGAACTGGCCCGTATCGCCGAGGACATCGGCGTCAGAATGATCACTGTGCACGGGCGCACCCGCAACCAGATGTACAAGGGCGAGGCCGACTGGGCCTTCGTCCGCAAGGTCAAAGATGCGGTGTCGATCCCGGTCATCGTCAACGGCGACATCTGCGGGGTCGGGGACGCGGCCAAGGCGCTCGAGCAATCCGGTGCGGACGGCGTGATGATCGGGCGCGGCGCCTACGGCAAGCCGTGGCTCCTCAATCAGGTCATGCACTGGTGGCGTACCGGCGAGGCGCTGGCCGATCCCTCGATCGACGAGCAATACGCGGTCATGGTCGAGCACTATCGCCGGATGCTCGACCACTATGGCAGCGACGTCGGCGTGAAGATCGCCCGCAAGCATCTCGGCTGGTACACCAAGGGGCTGCCCGGTTCGGCCGAGTTCCGCAACTACGTCAACTTCATCGACGACCCGGACCAAGTGCTCGGCGAGCTCGAGCGCTTCTACGCTCCGTTGCTGCAGCGCCGCGCCGCGTGAGCGAGACGGTCGCCCGGCCGGATGCTGCGGCCCAGATCCAGGGTTTCGTCTTCGCGACCCTTCTGCTCGACCCCGACCTGCGTGTTGCCGAGGCCAACAACGCGGCCGAAGAGATGATCGGGCGCAGTTCCAAGCGCATGGTCGGCGCGGTGCTGTCGGATCTGATGGAGTTCGAGGAGCGGCGTCTGCCCGAGCGCCTCCATGTCAGCGATGCGCGTCTGATCGCGCGCGGAACCGTGATCCGGATGGGTGGGCGCCGCGTGGCGGCGAATGTAACGGTGTCGCCGATCCCGACCCACCCGGGCTGGCGGGTTATGACGCTGACTGACGCCGGGCAGGACGACATGTCCGCCCCGCCGGATGGCGAGGGCGCCCTGCGCACGCCGGCCGTGCTAGCTCACGAAATCAAGAATCCGCTCGCCGCGATCCGCGGGGCGGGACAACTCATCGCGCGCAAGCTCGATGAGAAGGACCGCAAGCTCGCCGGGGTGATCGCCGACGAGGTCGACCGCATCGCGCGGTTGATCGACAGGATGCAGCGCCTGGGCAGCGCCACGCCCGAGCCGGTTGCGCCCGTCAATCTCCACGAGGTCATCCGCAGCGCCTGTCAGTCGGTGCGCGCAGGCAGCGTCGGCGACTTCGTGATCGAAGAGGAATTCGACCCTTCGATCCCGCCGGTGCTTGCCAGCAGCGACGCGCTCGAACAGGTGCTGGGCAACCTCATCGCCAACGCCCGCGATGCCTGCATGGGCAGCGACGAGCCGCTCGTGCGAGTCCGCACGCGCTTCGTCAGCGGCTTCGCGCTCAACGCGATCCGCTTCGGACGCTCGGTAAAGCTGCCCGTCGAGATAACCGTCGCCGATAATGGTCCCGGTATCGACAAGGGGATCGAACGGCACATCTTCGAACCCTTCGTGACCGCCAAGAAGGGCGGGCAAGGGCTCGGCCTCGCTCTGGTCAAGAAGCTGGTCGGCGACATGGATGGCCGTATCAGCCACGAACGCGACAGCGGGGCGGGCCTGACCCTGTTCCGCGTCCACCTGCCCGTTGCAGGGGAGGGGTAGCGGATGGCCCGCAAAATCCTGCTGGTTGAAGACGATCCGGCGATCGCAACCGTCATCGAGGCTGCCATGGCCGACGAGGGTTTCGAGGTCGTCTGCTGCCCCAGCGTCGCCGAGCGCGATCGGCTGCTGGCACAGGCCAGCTACTCCGTGATGCTGACCGACGTCATGCTCGAGGACGGGGACGGTATCGACGGTCTCGATCAGGTTGCCCGGGCGCATCCGGCGATGCCGGTCATCGTCTTGTCGGCGCAAAATACGCTCGATACCGCCGTCCGGGCCAGCGACGCGGGGGCATTCGAGTATTTTCCCAAGCCGTTCGACATCGATCAGTTGGTACGGGCGGTCCACCAAGCGGCGGAGAGCCGGTCCAGCTCGGGGCAGACGGGCGAGGAGCCTGCAGCAGGGCTGCCGATGGTCGGTCGCAGTCAGGCAATGCAGGGCGTGTACCGTCTCATCACCCGGGTCCTGCGCAACGATCTGACCGTCCTGATCCTCGGAGAATCGGGCACCGGCAAGGAACTCGTAGCCGAGGCTATTCACCAGCTAGGGCAGCGAAAGACCGGGCCGTTCGTCGCGGTCAACGCCGCGGCAATCCCCGGAGAGCTGATCGAAAGCGAGCTGTTCGGCCACGAGAGGGGAGCCTTTACCGGGGCCGTCGCCCAAGCGATCGGCAAGTTCGAGCAGGCCAACGGCGGTACGCTGTTTCTCGACGAGATCGGCGACATGCCGCCCGATGCGCAGACCCGCCTGCTGCGTGCGCTGCAGTCGGGCCGCATTCGCCGCGTCGGCGGGCGGCAGGAGATTGCGGTCAACGTCCGAATCGTCGCGGCCACCAACCGCGACCTGACCCCGATGATCCGCGAAGGCCGCTTCCGCGAGGATCTCTACTACCGGCTCAACGTCGTCCCGATTCAGCTCCCGCCGCTGCGCGAGCGTGTGGAAGACATCGAACCACTGGCGCGGCATTTCCTCGGGCTCGCCGCCGCGGAGGGGCTGCCCGCGCGCACCCTCCTGCCGTCGGCCGTCGAGGCGTTGCGCGCGCATCCCTGGCGCGGCAACGTGCGCGAGCTGCGCAATGCGATTTACCGGCTCGCCTTGCTGGCACGCGAGGATGCGATCGAGGTCGCTTCGGTCCGCGAGGTGCTAGGCGATGCGCTGGCGGGGCAGGTTAGCCGCCCCGACGATGGCTTCGCCGAGGCATTGCGCGGATGGATGGGCGAAGCGCGCCCAGCGCAGGGTGCGCTCTATCACGCGGCGCTTGCCGCTTTCGAGCGGCCGCTGTTCGAACATGCGCTCGCGCAGACCGGCGGGAACCAGCTACGCGCCTCCAAGCTGCTCGGCATCAATCGCAACACTTTGCGCAAGCGCCTCGTCGAACTCGGGATCGATCCGGACCGTTACGCCGCGCGCCCCTGAGACGCCGACTGGCGCGCAGGCGCTGCGATTGGGCGAAATAGCTCTTGCAAAAATGCAACACCCTCGTTGTAACTGCGCAACGATGGCAACCGCCGCTAACCCTGCCACGCAACGCAGCCCTCGCTTGTGGCGCCGGCTGCAGGTGGCCTCGCGGCGGGCAAATCTGTTCCTCTGGCTGGAAATCGCCGCGGCCGTTGTTTTCGTGCTGATGATGGCGACCACATGGCTGGCGTTCACCGCTGGCGCCCCGGATGACGAGTTGCAGCCTCCCGCGCAGGTCGCTGCGCTGCTGATCGGGACGCTTGTGCCGGCAATGACGCTACTGGTCCTCTTCGGCAGGCGCATGGCGATCCGGCGTGCAGTGGGCAGCACGGCGCGCATGCATGTCAGGCTGGTGTTCTTCTTTTCGCTGGTTGCTGCCGTGCCGACGCTGCTCGTGGCGGCGTTTGCGGCATTCCTGTTCCAGTCCGGCGTGGATTTCTGGTTTTCCGACCAGTCGCGCGGGCTGATGCGCAACGCTAACGAACTCGCACGCGAATATTACGAGCAGAATCATGTCGAGGTGGGCGAGGAAACCACCACTATGGCAAGCGACCTGCGGTTCTACTTCCAGAGCGAGAACGAGGTGTCGTTTACCGACAATGCGTTCGTCGAGTTCATCGACTACCAGATGCAAGGGCGCGATCTCAACGAGGCAGCCATCCTGCAGCGGGTGGAAGACGGCACGCTGCGGACCGTTGCGACCTATAATATTTCCGCCGACAGCGAGCCGGGGGAGTTCGGCACCGCGCAGCTTGCGCGGCTCGAGGCGGGCGAGCGGGTGGTGGTGGAGGCTCGGCGGGCACGGCTTCAGGCTGTCGCGCCGATCGACCTCGGCTCTGGCGTGTTCCTCTACACCGTCCGCAATTCGGAGGCGATGTCGTACAATTCGTGGGAACGTGCCCAGTCGATCTCCCAAAGCTACGATACTCTGACGGTGCGGGCCCGGGCGTTGCAACTCCGATTTAACCTTGCGCTGTTCTTCGTTTCGCTTGGCTTGCTCGGGCTGGCGGTCTGGTTCGCGCTCAGATTTGCCGATCGGCAGGTCGGGCCGCTCACCGATCTTGTCGCGGCGGCGCACAAGGTTGGCGCGGGCAACTTCGCCATGCGCGTGGAAGGGCGTACCGGGCCGGACGAGATTGGCCAGCTCAACCGCGCGTTCAACCGCATGACGGCGCAGATCGAGCGTCAAACCGATGCCCTCGTCGGCGCGAACCGCCAGCTCGACGAGCGGCGTGCCTTTATCGAGACCGTGCTTCAGTCGGTTTCGGCGGGAGTACTATCGGTCGATGCGCTAGGTCGCGTAATCCTGATGAACGGACCGGCACACAAGCTGCTGGTAGGTGAAGGCGAGGCGGCGGGGGGCGAGTACCAGCTCGCGATCCTCGCACCGCCGATCGCAGCGCTGGTGGAAGGGGGTATGTCCGACGGTATCGTCACCCACGCCCGCGGCAAGGACCTGCTGACGCTCGCGGTGCGGATCACCGGCACTAGCGACGGGAAGGTCATCACGTTCGAGGATATCACCCGTCAGTTGCTCGATCAGCGGCAGGCGGCCTGGTCCGACGTTGCCCAGCGCATCGCGCACGAGATCAAGAACCCGCTCACCCCGATCCAGCTTGCCACCGAGCGATTGAAGCGGCGCTACCGCAAGCAGATCGAAAGCGACGGCGATCTGTTCGACGAGCTGACCAGCACGATCGTCCGGCAGGTCGGCGACCTGCGCAAGATGGTCGACGAGTTCTCGTCGTTCGCGCGACTCCCCAAGCCGGTGTTCCGGCAGGAAGACCCCCTCGACCTTGTGCGCCAGGCGCTGTTCCTGCAGGAGGTCGCGCACCCGCAAGTCGACTTCGGGCTCGACGAGCAGCCCGAAACGATCGCACCCATTCTGTGCGACCGGCACCAGCTCGGCCAAGCGATGACCAACGTCCTCAAGAATGCGGTGGAAGCGGTCGAGGCGCGCGGGCGCGGCGCCGAGCCCGATTATCGCGGCAGGATAAGAGTCGCGCTTGTGGATATGCCGCACGAACTTCTGATCACCGTGACCGACAACGGCATCGGCCTGCCGCAGGACCGGGAGCGGATCGTCGAGCCCTATGTCACGACGCGCGAGAAGGGCACCGGCCTGGGCCTGGCGATAGTGAAGAAGATCGTCGAGGAACATGGCGGGGAGATGACGTTCGCCAGCCAGCCCGAGGGCGGCACGAGCGTTTCCCTGCGGTTCGCACGCGACCCGCTTCGGGAACGCGTTGAGGCCGCCGAATGAGCTTGATGAAGGAGCATACCGCCCGATGGCGCTCGATATTCTGATCGTCGACGATGAACGCGACATTCGCGAACTGGTCTCCGGGGTTCTCAGCGACGAGGGCTACGAATGCCGGACCGCGGGCGACAGTGCCTCGGCGCTGCGTGCGGTCGACGAGCGGCGGCCGAGCCTGGTCCTGCTCGACGTCTGGCTCCATGGCAGCCCGATGGACGGCCTCGAGGTGCTGGACGAGATCAAGAAGCGCGAACCGGCGCTGCCGGTGATCATCTTTTCCGGCCACGGCAACATCGACACCGCGGTCGCCGCGGTCAGCCGCGGCGCGATGGACTTCATCGAGAAGCCGTTCGAGGCGGGGCGCCTGCTCCACCTGGTGGGCAGGGCGACAGAGACCGAGCGCCTGCGCCGAGAAAACACGCGCTTGCGACAGGGTTTCACCCATGGCGAGGAGTTCACCGGCAACTCGACCGCCATCAACCAGGTACGCGCGACTTTGAAGCGCGTGGCCAACACGGGCAGCCGCGTCCTCATCACCGGCCCGGCCGGGGGCGGCAAGGAAGTTGCCGCCCGGCTGCTCCATGCATGGAGCCCTCGTGCCGAATCCGCCTTCGTCATCGTCAACTCAGCCCGCATCACCCCGGAGCGTTTCGAGCAGGAACTGTTCGGCGAGGAGGCCGAGGGTAAGTTGGTGCGCCCGGGGCTGCTCGAAATGGCTGATGGTGGTACGCTCTACCTCGACGAGGTCGCCGACATGCCCCTGTCGACGCAGGCGCGTATCCTTCGTGTCTTGACCGAACAGAGCTTCGTCCGCGTCGGCGGCAATAGGCAAATCCGCGTCGATGTGCGCGTGGTCTCGTCGACGTCACGCGATCTTGTGAAGGAGATGGAGGAGAAGCGGTTCCGCGAGGACCTGTTCTACCGGTTGAACGTCGTGCCGGTCTCGGTCCCGTCGCTGGCCGAGCGTCGCGACGACATTCCCTCGCTCGCGGAGCACTTCTTCACCCGCTATTCCGCCGAGCAGGGCATTGCACCGCCGACGATCTCGCAAGAAGCGATGGCGGCGCTCCAGGCCTATGACTGGCCGGGCAATGTCCGTCAGCTCCGTAACGTGGTTGAGCGGACGATCATACTGACGCCTCGAGAGCGGCTCGCGGAAATCGAGCCCGATATGCTTCCAAGCGAAGTTACCGGTGGCAAGTTGGGCGGCGGAGGGGTCATTTCGGCCTTGATGGGGGCACCGTTGCGCGAGGCGCGAGAGAGTTTCGAGCGCGAGTATCTGACCGTTCAGATAAGGCGGTTCTCGGGCAATATCTCGAAAACCGCGAGCTTCATCGGAATGGAGCGTTCGGCGCTGCACCGCAAACTCAAGCTGTTGGGCATGAGTGAACGCGAACACGATTGAAGCATCCATTTCGGGTCGATTCGTGACAAGCCGCTGAACCGTTTGCGTTAGTCGCCGCATTAGGGGTATATTGGACAAACGAACCGGTCGTCACGGCAAATGCGTGTCGGCCAGAATGCGGCTCGTTCGAGCGACCGCCAAAAGAAAAAAGGAAACCGATTCATGTCCAACGGACGTACGCTCTCGGCCCGGACTCCCGCCGCGTCGCCTGAGCCGCCCAAGGGTGATGGCAAGGCGCCGAGCCTGCAGGATTCGTTTCTCAACCTCCTGCGCAAGAACAAGGCGCCGGTGACGATGTTTCTGGTGAAGGGCGTCAAGCTCCAGGGCATCGTGACCTGGTTCGACAATTTCTCGATCCTGCTGCGCCGCGACGGCCAGTCGCAGCTCGTCTACAAGCATGCGGTTTCGACGATCATGCCGGCGCAGCCGGTCGACGCGGCGCAGTTCGCCAGTCAGGACAGCAACCGCAAGCAGCGCCTGCTGCAGGACGTGTTTCTCTCACGTGTGAAGGAAGCCGAAGCGCAGGTGACCATGTTCCTGGTCAATGGCGTGATGCTGCAGGGCCGGATCGCGGCCTACGACCTGTTCTGCACGCTGCTCGAGCGCGACGGCTTCGTCCAGCTCGCCTACAAGCATGCGGTCTCGACCATCCAGCCGGCGACGCCGGTCGACCTGAGCGACGACTGGGAAGGCGAGGACGACTGAGTTTCGACGACGATCTCCTCGGCGAGGTCTCGCGCGGTGCGCGGGCCCTCGTCATCTGCCCTGACATTCGCGGGACACGGCACGACCTCGAAGCAGAGGCGCGGCTTGAGGAAGCGTGCGGCCTCGCGCTGGCGATTGGGATCGTCGTCGCCGACGCTTTCGTTCTGCCAGTGCGCGACGTCCGACCGGGAACGCTGTTCGGTTCGGGTCAGGTCGACAGCATCGCTATCAGGTGCGAGCAGGAGGAAGCAGAACTGGTCGTCGTCGATGGCGCGCTCAGTCCGATCCAGCAGCGCAATCTGGAGGACAAGCTCAAGCGCAAGGTCATCGACCGGACCGGGCTGATCCTCGAAATCTTCGGCGAACGCGCCGCCACGGCCGAGGGGCGCTTGCAGGTCGAGCTTGCCCACCTCGACTATCAGCAGAGCCGTCTCGTCCGTAGCTGGACGCACCTCGAGCGCCAGCGCGGCGGCTTCGGCTTCCTCGGTGGCCCTGGCGAGACGCAGATCGAGGCGGACCGGCGGATGATCCGTCAGCGCATGGGGCGTCTGCGCAAGGAGCTCGAGCAAGTTCGCCGCACCCGCGCGCTGCATCGCGAGCGGCGGGGCAGGGCTCCCTGGCCGGTGATCGCGCTGGTCGGCTACACCAACGCGGGCAAATCGACGCTGTTCAATCGCCTGACCGGGGCGGAGGTGATGGCCGAGGATCTGCTCTTTGCGACGCTCGACCCGACCATGCGGGCGATCCGCCTGCCGGGCGTCGAGAAGGCAATCCTGTCGGACACGGTGGGGTTCATTTCCGACTTGCCGACGCAGCTCGTCGCGGCCTTTCGCGCGACGCTGGAGGAAGTGACCGGGGCCGACGTGATCGTGCATGTGCGCGATATTTCCAGCGACGCTGCGCAGGCGCAGAAGACCCAGGTTCTCGACGTGCTGGCCGAGCTCGGTATCGTCGAGGGTGAGGGCGGGGCGAGCACCATCCCGATCGTCGAGGCGTGGAACAAGGTCGACCTGCTCGATGCGGACAGGCGTGCCGAACTGGCGGAGATCGCCGCCGGTGACGACGACGTGGTTCTGCTGTCGGCGGTGACGGGCGAGGGCGTCGACGACCTGCTCGCGCGAACCGACGCTCTGCTTACGTCGGGCGCACGGCCCTACGACATCGCGCTGCCGAGCGGCGACGGGCGACGGTTGGCCTGGCTCCATCAGCATGGGCAGGTGCTCAGTGAGGCCGAGCGCGAGGTCGACGGGCAGCCGGGCGTGCTGTTGAGCGTGCGGCTGACACCCAAGGAATATGGCCGCTTCCAGTCGCTTTAGGGCTCGCGGCGCTTGACCAGTTGCCAGAGGGCTTCCTGCTCGTCGAGCGAGAGGCTCGCGAAAGCGTTGCCTGCCTCGGCTTCCATCGCGCGGAAGCGGCGTTCGAACTTCGCATTCGCATTGCGCAGGGCGGTTTCGGGCGAGATGCCGTAAGCCCGCACCACGTTCACCGCAGCAAACAGCAGGTCGCCTGCCTCTTCCTCGCGTTTATCCGGCGAGGCTTGCGCCAGTTCGACCATTTCCTCGGTGACTTTGTCCGCCGGTCCCTGCGGATCGGGCCAGTCGAACCCGGTTCGTGCAGCGCGCTTCTGGAGCTTTTCCGCCCGCATTAGTGCGGGTAGTGCGAGTGCGACGCCGTCGAGCGCACTCGTTGCACCTTTTTCTAGCCGCTCGGCAGCCTTGAGCGCCTCCCACCGCTCCTCGCGCATGCCACCCGGCAAGTCGGCATCGCCGAAGATATGCGGATGCCGCGCCTCTAGTTTGTCGGCGATGGCAGCGCAGACCGCATCGAAATCGAACTGCCCGGCCTCCTCGGCGATCCTGGCCTGGAACACGACTTGGAACAGAAGGTCACCCAGTTCGTCGCGGATCTCGCCGAAATCGCCGCGCGCCACCGCATCGGCGACTTCGTAGGCCTCCTCGATCGTATGCGGGACGATCGTCTCGAACCGCTGTGCGCGGTCCCATTCGCACCCGTTCACCGGATCGCGCAGCGTGCGCATGATCCCCAGCAGGCGGTCTAAATTGTCAGGCATGGGGCGAGGCACTTTCGGATATCACTCCCGGTCAGGGAGCAAAGCCGCGCATTGCGGTCAAGAGGCGGGAGCAAGCCCAATGGCAAACCTGTTCGATATCACCGGCGATGTCGCCGTAGTCACCGGCGCGGGGCGCGGGATCGGGCGCGGGATCGCCGTTGCGCTGGCCGATGCGGGTGCGATGGTCGTCTGCGCAGCGCGGCGCGAAGCGGAAATCGCTGAAACTGCCGCGCTGATCGAGCAGGCGCACGGCTCCGGTCGGGCGATTGCCGTGGCGACCGACGTCAGCATATCGGACGACATGGATGCGCTGGCCGATGCGGCGATGTCGGCGTTCGGGAGGCTCGACATCTGGGTCAACAATGCGGGCGGCTCGCCGGTATCGAAGCCGCTGATCGAACTTGACGAGGCGGAGTGGCACCGGACGCTGGCGGTGAACCTGACCTCGATCTTTCACGGCGTGCGCGCTGCGGCGCGGCATTTCGGCCATGGCAGCCGGATCCTCAACACATCGTCGCTGGCTTCGCAGGATCCGTTTCCCGGCAGCGGTCACTACAGTGCCGCCAAGGCGGGTGTTAACATGCTGACGAAGACGCTGGCGCACGAGCTCGGGCCGAAGACGCGGGTCAATGCCCTGCTACCGGGGTTCGTGCCGACCGAGACGGTCAAGATCGCGCTTGGCATGGAGGACAAGGATTTCCCCGCGCTCGAACAGCAGCTCAATCTTCCTGCGGGACGGCTCGGCACGCCGCAGGACATCGGCGCGGCCGCGGTCTATCTCTGCTCGCCGGCTTCTGCCTGGGTTACGGGGCAGTGCTTCCGGATCGCAGGGACCCCTTGATCCGCGGCTTGCTCAGAATGATAATATATATTATGTTAAATGGGGGGCATTGCAGGAAGGCTCACCCATCGATGATGAAGCCGATCACCAAGGTGGCGGCAGCGAAGATGGCGCCCCACACCAGTACGTCCCGGACCGCCTTCTTCCATTCGAGCCGGTAGGATGCATAGGCGCCGATCGCCAGCGCCAGCCATGCCGCCAACGCGATGATCCGGACAGTCTCGTCGCCGCTCATGCCGCAATCTCCATTCCGTCGTAACCGACCAGCACGTTCGCCGGAATCTCGGCCGACAGCGTCGCGTAGTCCATGCTCTTGTCGAGATGCGTCAGAATGGTCGTTCGCGCCTTGGTCCGCCGTGCCAGTTCCAGCGCAAGGCCTAGATTGGCGTGCGTCGGGTGCGGTTCGCGCCGCAGGCAATCGGTGACAAGGACATCGACGCCGTAGAACAGGTCTACCATCTGTTCGGTAATCGCGCTGAAGTCCGTCGCATAAACAACTGAACTTCCGTCGTTATCGAATCGAAAAGCGGTGGTTTCGGTGTGCCCGTGCGGCATCTGGCACGATTTCACCGCGAACCCGGAACAAAGCCGCAACCGATCGAGCGTGTCGAGGCTGACGATGGTCGGATACCCGAACTGGCCGGCGAACACGTAGTCGAACCGCTGGCGCAGGCGGCGGACGGTCTCGGTCGAGCCGTAGCCGGGGATCGGCGCCTTCCGGCCGTAGCGCATCGGCCGCAGGTCATCGATGCCGTGGCAGTGATCGGCGTGGTCGTGCGTCCAGAACACCGCATCGACCCCGTCGATGCCATTGGCCAGCAACTGCTGCCGCAAGTCGGTCGAGGTATCGACCAGCAGCCGCTTGCCCTCGTTGCTCTCCACCAGGATCGAGACGCGGGTGCGGCGATTCTTCGGCTCGGCCGGATCGCAGTCGCCCCAATCGTTGCCGATCCGCGGGACGCCTGTCGATGTCCCCGAGCCGAGCACGATGACCTTCACGCAGCGGCCTTCGCGAACAGACGATGGAAGTTGCGCGTGGTCGTGGCTGCGAGTTCTTCCAGAGAAATCCCCCGCAGATCTGCGACGAATGCGGCCGTATCGCGGACGAAGGCCGGTTCGCACTTGCGCCCGCGATGCGGAACCGGCGCGAGAAACGGGCTGTCAGTCTCTACCAGCAGGCGGTCTGCCGGAACTTCTTTCGCGATTTCCTGCAGTTCCGCGGCATTCTTGAACGTCACGATGCCCGACAGCGAGATCGACAGCCCAAGCTCCAGCACCTTGGCCGCAAAGTCCTTCGACGCCGTGAAGCAATGGATCAGCGCCGGGAAGGAACCCTGCCCCATCTCGTCGGCCAAGATCGCCGCGGTGTCCTCCTCGGCGTCGCGGGTGTGGATTATGATCGGGAGGCCGGTCTTGCGCGCTACGCCGATATGAACGCGGAAGAGGTCGCGTTGCACCTGCCGGTCCGACTTGTCGTAGTAGTAGTCCAGCCCGGTTTCGCCGATGCCGATGACCCGTCGATGCCCGGCCGCTTCCAGCAGCGCCTCGGCACCGAGGTCGGCATGCTGGTCGGCCTCGTGCGGATGGATGCCCACGCTCGCCCACACGTCGGGCTCGCGCTCTGCCGTGCCGACGACTTGCGCCCAATCGCCCTTTCGGGTGGAGATATTGAGGAAGCCCTGGACGCCCGCTGCCCGCGCGCGCTCGAGCACGCCGGCCCGGTCTTCGACCAGCCCTTCGTATTCGAGGTGGCAATGGCTGTCGATCAGCATCAGGCCGCTTCGCTCTCCGGCAGCTCGAGCCGCGGAAAGACACCCACGGGCTGGTTGACCGTGAAGCCGGTGGCGACGAGCTTGTCGAACCACTGGTCGTCGGCCAAGGCGGCATAATCGCGCGCGTCGGCGCGAATGCCCATCTGATCGAGCAGGCGGTCTATCGAACCCGGCACGACCGGCCGGACGGCGATGGCAAGATCGCGGACGCACTGGAAAAGCGTCGTCAGAACGACGGCCATCCGCGCCGGATCGGTCTTTCGCAGCGTCCACGGCGCCTGGTCGTCGACGTACTGGTTGCACGCAAACACTGCGCGCATCCACGCCTCGAGCCCGACCGAGAAACTCAGCTCACAAAAGGCCTGAGGCAGTTCGGTCGCGCTGGCGTGGCGCACCTTATCGATCAGGTCGCGATCGACATCAGCCATCGCACAAGTCTGAAGTTTGCCATCGAGATTCTTGAAAATCATCGACAAAGTGCGCTGGGCTAGGTTGCCGAAGCTGTTCGCCAGCTCGGCATTGGCGCGGGTCACGATGGCTTCGGGCGAATAGCTGCCGTCCTGCCCGAAGGCGATCTCGCGCATGAAAAAATAGCGCAGCGGATCGACCCCGAACCGCTCGGCCAGTTCCATCGGATCGGTCACGTTGCCGACCGACTTCGATTCCTTCTGCCCACGGTTGAGCAGGAAGCCATGCCCGAACACGCGCTCGGGCAGCGGCAGGCCGGCGCTCATCAGGAAGGCGGGCCAGTAGACCGTGTGAAAGCGGACGATATCCTTCCCGATCAGGTGCAGGCTGGCGGGCCAGAACTTGCGCATCAACGCCGTATCGTCGGGATAGCCGAGACCGGTGAGATAATTGGTCAGCGCATCGACCCATACGTACATGACATGGCCAGCACTGCCGGGCACTGGAACGCCCCAGTCGAAGCTGGTCCGGCTGATCGAGAGATCCCTCAGCCCGCCCGAGACAAAGGCGATCATCTCGTTGCGGCTACGCTCCGGTTCGAGGAAGCCGGGTCGGTTGAGCAGTTCAAGCAGCGGCTTCTCGAACCGCGACAGGCGGAAGAACCAGCTCTCCTCGACCGTCCATTCGACCGGAGTTCCCTGGGGTGAGAGGCGCTCCCCCCCTTCCCCTTCGACCAGTTCCTTCTCGTCGTAGAACGCCTCGTCACGGACCGAGTACCAGCCCTCGTACCGATCCAAGTAGAGGTCGCCGGCCGCCTCCATCGCCTGCCAGATCGCCTGGCTGGCGCGATGATGATCTGCTTCCACCGTGCGGATGAAGCGGTCGTAGGAAATGTCGAAGCCGTCGGCCATTTCCTTGAAAAAAGACGACATCTCGTCGGCCAGCTCGCGCGCCGTCTTGCCTTGCTCGGCGGCCTTGCGCGCCATCTTGAGGCCATGCTCGTCGGTGCCGGTCTGGAAACGCACGTCGCGTCCCATCGCCCGCTGAAACCGCGCGATGACATCGGCGGCCACTGCCTCGTATGCGTGGCCTATGTGCGGGCGTCCGTTGGGGTAATTGATCGCCGTGGTGATGTAGTAGGGTTCAGGCATGCGCGCGGTCGCTAGCGCGCGCCGCTCCGGCAAGCAAGGTGCCGATCTCCATCGCCAGAAGGCCCGGATCGTAGTTGTGCGTCGGTGCCTGCGCTGCCAGCGCGACCAACCGGGCGTGGGTTTGCGCCAGCGCCGGATAGCGTGCCTGCTCTGCCACTTCAGCTTCACCCGCCACGATCGTCATGGCCAGGTGAAGCGCGGCTTGCAATCGGTCGCGGTCGGGCCTGGCACCGATCGCATCGACGAGCTTGCCGCGCAGCTGGAGGTACGGATCGCCCTCGCGGATCGCCTGTCGCATGATCAGATCGAGCGGTGCGAGGTCGCTGCCAAGGAATTCGCGCACAACGCCCGGCGATCCGCCGGCGGCAGCGACCACGGCGACCCGCGTTGCGGCATCGGTGTCCGGCGCCTCGCGCTGCACAAGCGCGTCGATGTCGGCATCGCTCAGCGGCGGAAACCGCAGCGTCCGGCAGCGTGAGCGGATCGTCGCGAGCAGGCGCGCTGGTCGATGGACGACGAGCAGGAAGAATGTTCCTACCGGCGGCTCCTCGAGGCTCTTCAAGAGAGCGTTGGACGCGCTCTTCTCGAGATCGTCGGCGGGATCGACGATGACGACCCGGCGGCTGCCCAGGGTCGGCCGGGTGGTCAGCCGCTGCTGCATCGACCTGATGCTGTCGATCGGGATGTTGCGCTTGACTTCGTAGGGCTTGCCCTCGGCGCGTTTGCCCGCTTCCTTGTCGTCCTTGGGCGGATGGGTCAGCAACAGGATATCGGGATGCTCGCCCTCGGGCTGGGGCGCCCCGGGTTCGGCAACCAGCGCGCGGGCCGCGGCTAGCGCAAAGGCCGACTTGCCCAAGCCGCGCTTGCCGGCGAGGATCCAGGCATGATGCATGCGCGGGCCTGCCGCGGCAGCGTGCCACTGCCGCCAGGCGTCCTCGTGGCCGGCGATCACAGCGTATCTTCCAGAATCGGCCCGAGCACGGCGAGGACGCGTGCGTGGACCTCGCCCTGCGTGCCGGAACCGTCGATCCGCACGATTGCCTCGGGATCGGCGTCGGCGAACGCTGCGAAAGCCTGCGCCACGCGTGCATGGTAATCCGCGCCGCGCCCACCGATCGCATCGCTTGCCCCGCTGTCGCGTGCGGAGCAGCGCCGGAAGGCTTCCTCGGCGGGGACTTCGACGAGCAGAGTCAGGTCTGGTCTCAACCCATCGCTCCCAATCGCATGGAGCGTCATCACGGCCTCGTCGCCGATGCCCCCTGCTCCGCCCTGGTAGGCACGGCTCGAATCGACGAAGCGGTCGCACACGACCCACTTGCCTTGCGCCAGCGCCGGCATGATCAGCCGCGCAACGTGATCGGCGCGCGCTGCCGCGAACAGGAGCGCTTCAGCCTGCGGCCCCCAGCCCTCGCCCGGAGGATCGAGCAGCAGCTGCCGGATCGCCTCTGCACCCGGCGTCCCGCCAGGCTCGCGGGTCAGCCCCGCATCGATGCCGCGTTCCCGAAGCGCTTCGACGAGCAGTCGCGCCTGGGTCGACTTGCCACTCCCCTCGCCACCTTCGAACACGATGAACCTGCCCGGCGTCATCGCACCAGTCCGGCCAGGCCGTTGAGCAGGCGGTCGAACGGTCCCGCGGGCCCGACGTCGTGCGCAGCCACCAGCGGCAGCCGCGCGGGCGGCTGCCCCGCCGCCGCGATCTCGAGCTCCGCCACCTTGTCGCCCTTGCGCAACGGTGCACGAACAGGCCCGTCATAATGGACCGTGAGGGCGAGTTCAGGCCGTGCGCCCTGCGGGACCGTCGCATGGACGGGTACCTCGGACACGAGCGCCACGCGCAGGCTGTCGCCATCCTGCACCATCGCCCGGGCAATGACTTGGTCGGCCGGATAGAGCGGTTTGGTCTGGTGCGCGGCAAAGCCCCATTCGATCAATGCTCGAGCCAGTCGGGTCCGGGCCTGCGGGTTCTCCGATCCTGCGACCACCATCATCAAGCGCCGCCCATCGCGCTGGGCCGAGCCGAGGAACCCGAAACCGGCCTGATTGGTAAAGCCGGTCTTGATGCCGTCGGCACCCTCGACGACACCGGTGATCGGGTCATGGTTTCGCTGGGTGATGGCATTGTAGGTGAAGCCGGGCTTGCCGATGTAGCGCGCGTAGAGCTCGGGATGCTCGGTCACGAGGGCGCGACCGAGCTTCGCCAGGTCCTCCGCGGTGGTGAAGGTGCGGCCGTCGTCGGGCCATCCATTGGGCGTGCCGAAATGAGAATCGTGCATGCCCAGCTTGCGGGCGGCAGCATTCATTCGATTGGCCCAAGCCTCCTGCGAGCCGGTTGCGCCGACCGCCAGGACCATCGAACCGTCGTTGGCGGATACCGAGGCGATACCATGCAACAACTCGTCGACGCTGGGGCGGGCGTTCGCCGGTATGAACATGCGCGAGCCGCGATTGGCCCATACTCGGAACAGGTCGTCGGTCATCGGGAACCGCGCCTCGGGCGACAGCTCGCCCGATTCGAGCATCTCGAACGCAACGTAGAGCGTCATGACCTTGGTAATCGAAGCCGGGATGAAGCGCCGGTCCGCCTCGCGCGCGTGGAGGACCTGGCCGGAGGAGAGGTCGACTAGATAGGCGATCTGCACCTGCGGCTCGACGGGCGGCGCGGAAGCGCGCGGATCGGCTCCGGTCGCGGCGAATGCCCAGCCAAACGTGGCCAGCCCCGCCGATAATGTCAGTAAGGTTTTCCGCATCGCTCCCGTCGCCGGACGGGAGCCGACGCACCTAACCCGCTGTGACTACGCGGGCGTCGCTATAACCCGCAGCGCGCACCTTGGCGAGCGCCGCCTCGGCCTGTCCACGGGTTGCAAAGGGGCCGGTGCGGACGCGGTAGAACTTGCCCGATTGGCTGACCGATCCGCCAAGCGCGTTCGCGGCGCGCTGGGCATTCGCCTTGCTGGAGAAGGCGGCCGCCTGGACGACGAAGTCGCCGGATTTCGGTGCTGCCGCCGGTGTTGCGGTAGCTGCCTGCGCGGATGGCGCACGCGACGGGGCGTCAGCGCGTGGGCTCGACGCAGGTGCAGGAACAGGGCGCGCGGTGGCAATCGGGCGGAGCGGGTACGCGCCGTTCGCTTTCGGTTCGCCCTCGTTCGCTTGGCGTGGCGCCGGACCGGCGGGGGTCGGTCCTGCGGCCACGCGAGCAGCGGGCGACACGAGCGCCTCGGCAACCTTGACGGGTTCCGTCAGCCGCGGTGCATCGGATGCGACCGGCAGGACTGTGCCAGCCGGAAGCTTGCGCGCCAGCACCGCGAGAAGCGACTTGGGCGTATCCATCCGCTCTTTCACAGCGCGACCGGCACGCAGCTCGGCCCGCTCGGCTTCGGGCGGGTTCACGCGGCGGACGCGCACGGGAGCGCCGTCCACGACGCCAAGTTGCGATTGCGCGGCAGGCGACAGCGCTACGAGGCGGGCGCCCGTCATCGGACCGCGCCGTTCGACGCGCGCGAGGATGGTGCGCCCGGATTCGAGCGAGGTCAGTTCGACATAGCTCGGCAGCGGCAGGGTCTTGTGCGCTACGCTGACGCCGGAGTGTGCATCGTCGATCGCAGCGAGGCCAACGGCGTCGTAGCTTGCGGTGTCGGCCGGAATGTATTCGGCTCCATCCACGGTAAACGGCTCGCCAAGCGTCATCGGGTAGTCGGCGAGCGGCCCCTCGCCCGCTGCCGCCAAAGGTGCACCAACGCTGGCGGTACGATCGCCGCCGCCCGCGATCAGCGAACAGGCGCCAAGGGCGGCGGTCAGGCCAAGAAGGACAAAAGCCCGGCTGCGGGCGTCACTGGGCAATCTCATCTGCAAGCAATCCCACACTCATGGCGTAGTAATTCGAGCAGTTATATTCGAGGATGACCCGATAATTTGTGGTTAACAGCCAAGCCGGGGTGCCCGTGCCGTCGGGCTGGAACAGGCTTGTGAGAACGTCGTCACCCAAAGGACGCTGCGGCTGGACACCAAGTGCGCGCCATTCGCGGACGGTCTTCCACTGGCTGTGCCGTTCGTGCACGCGCGGGCAGACCGGCGAGACGACCTTGCTGCGCACCGCGCCCCAGTCGAAGCCCGAGGGCACCGCCGCGCGGACGCCCCAGGTCTGGCCGCGCCGCCAGCCAGCATCGCGGAAATAGTTGGCGATCGAGGCGAGCGTATCGGCCCGGTTATTCATGATATCGGCGCGGCCATCGCCGTCGCCGTCGGTGGCGAGGCGCAGGTAGACGCTGGGCAGGAATTGCGGGTTGCCGAAGGCTCCGGCCCAGCTGCCTACCAGGCTGGAACGCGCGTAGCCCTTGTCTGCCACCTTCATCAGCGCGACCCATTCACCCGCGAACAGCTCGCGGCGACGGCCTTCCCATGCCAGCGTCGCGAGCGAGCGCGAGAGGTCGAAATCGCCCTTGTAGCTGCCGTAGTTCGTTTCGTGCCCCCAGATCGCGGTAATGATGGGCCCGGGCACACCATACTGGCGCTCGATGGCGGCAATGGTCTGGGCGCTCGCGGCATATGTGTTTCGACCGCCGCGAATGCGTGCCGCGTCGACATGACGCGCGATATAGGGCGCGAGCGGCGAGAAGCCGCTGCCGGAAGTGGTCGTTCCGGGTTGCTGCCGGTCGAGCTCGATGACGCGCGTGTTCGGAGTCAGGCCATCGGTCATGCGGCGCAAGGTGGGCTCGCTCACGCCTTCCGCCCGCGCTCGTGCGATCAGTACTTGGAGATAGGCATCGAAGCCGAGTTGCTGCGCCATCGCCTTCGGCGCCGCAACTAGAGAGCCGGCGACAACGGCCAGGATGAGCAATGTGCGAAACAGCATGCGGCGACTTGTGGCAGAGCCCCGCTTAACCGCAAATGATTTTCGACGGTTATCGCGGCAGCGGCGGCGAGCGGAAATTGTCGCCTGCGCTGGCACTCTCCGGCGTGACATCGCCGCCCGGCTTGGCTAGCGCTGCGGCGAGGCGGACAGGTGGCAGAGCGGTTGAATGCACCGGTCTTGAAAACCGGCGAGGGTGCAAGCCCTCCGTGGGTTCGAATCCCACCCTGTCCGCCAGCATAGCCGGGAGACGAGATGCGATGAGCGCCGCCGAGGAATGGGTCCGGATGCCGGCCGCGGCCAGCGAGGGAACCGCCTGCACGGCGGCGCAGTACGAGGCGATGTATCGCCGCAGCATCGAGGAACCAGACGCATTCTGGCGCGAGCAGGCCGAGCGGCTCGACTGGATAGAGCGGCCCGGGACGATTGCCAACTGGAGCTTCGACCCGGTCGATATCCGCTGGTTCGAGGGTGGCCGGCTCAACATCTGCCACAATGCGGTGGACCGCCATGTCGCGGCAGGTCATGGCGAGCGCCTTGCGCTGATCTTCGAGCCCGACGATCCGGCTGGCGATGTGCGCCGCGTGAACTACGCCGATCTGCTGCGCGAAGTCGTGCGGATGGCGAATGCGCTGAAGGCGATGGGCGTGGCCAAGGGCGACCGGGTCACGATCTACATGCCGATGATCCCGGAAGGCGTGTTCGCCATGCTGGCATGCGCCCGGATCGGGGCGGTCCATTCGGTGATCTTCGGCGGTTTCTCGCCCGAAGCGATCGCGGGGCGCATCGAGGATTGCGCCAGCGACTGGGTGATCACAGCCGACGAAGGGCTGCGCGGGGGCAAGCGCGTGCCTCTCAAGGCCAATGTCGACGCTGCGCTGGAAAAGGTCGGCGTGAAGGCCATGCTCGTGGTCCGTCACACTGGCGGCCACGTCGAGATGATAGACGGCCGCGACCGCTGGTATCATGACGTCGCTGCGGAAGTCGGCGCCGAATGCCCGTGCGAACCGATGGACGCCGAGGATCCGCTGTTCATCCTCTACACCTCCGGCTCGACGGGGAAGCCCAAGGGCGTGCTGCACACCACCGGCGGCTACGCCGTCTGGACCGAAACGACGTTTCGTTACGTGTTCGACTATCGTCCGGGCGAGGTCTACTGGTGTACCGCCGATATCGGCTGGGTCACCGGGCACAGTTACATCGTCTACGGCCCTCTCCAGAACGGGGCGACAGCGCTGATGTTCGAGGGCGTGCCGAGCTTCCCCGACCACGACCGGTTCTGGCAGGTCTGCGCCAGGCACGGGGTGAATATCTTTTATACCGCGCCTACCGCGATCCGCGCACTCATGCGCGAGGGCGAAGCGCATGTGACCAAGCACGACCTCTCTGCTCTGCGCCTGCTCGGCAGCGTGGGTGAACCGATCAATCCTGAGGCATGGCGCTGGTACAGCGATACCGTCGGCAAGGGACGCCTGCCGGTGATCGACACCTGGTGGCAGACGGAAACTGGCGGTGTGATGATCACCACTCTGCCCGGTGCGCATGACATGAAGCCGGGGAGCGCGGGGCTTCCGTTTTTCGGTGCACGCCCAGAGCTGGTCGACAGCGACGGTAACGTGCTGGATGGCGCGGCTTCGGGAAATCTATGCATCACGCGCTCGTGGCCCGGGCAGGCGCGGACGGTCTATGGAGATCACGAGCGCTTCGTGCAGACCTATTTCAGCACTTATCGGGGCAAGTATTTCACCGGTGACGGATGCCGTCGCGATTCCGATGGCTACTACTGGATCACCGGCCGCGTCGACGATGTGATCAACGTGTCCGGCCACCGCATGGGTACAGCGGAGGTGGAAAGTGCGCTGGTGCTTCACCCCAAGGTCGCCGAGGCGGCGGTCGTGGGCTTCCCGCACGACATCAAGGGTCAAGGCATCTATTGCTACGTCACGCTCAATGCTGACGAAGTAGCCGACGAGGCGTTGGCGGCGGAGCTGCGCGCGCATGTGCGCAAGGAGATCGGGCCGATCGCGACGCCCGATCACCTCCACTTCACCCCTGCCCTGCCCAAGACCCGCAGCGGCAAGATCATGCGCCGCATCCTGCGCAAGATCGCCGAGAACGATTTCGGCGCGCTGGGCGATACCTCGACGCTTGCCGACCCGGCGCTCGTCGACGGGCTGATCGAGGGTCGCTTGAACCGCTAGCGGGTGACCGCGACCTCACCGTCGCCGACCACCGCGAACGCCGACCAGTAAAACGGGTGCGAGGTTTCTGCGCTGTCCATCAGCCCAAGCTGCGACCGGCGAAGTGCCTCGGCGGTCTGCACGCCGCTGCCCTCGAACAGTCCGGTGATGAGACGCTGGGTGGCCTGATAGTCGTCGGGCACCGGCCAGTGGCTCGCCAGCACCGTCCGTCCGCCCGCACCGACGAAGGCGCGAACCAGCCCGTCCAGCGCGAAATCACCCCCCGAAGTGACACCCGCCTCACGCGTTGCGCCCACCGTCGCACTGCCGGCGGTGTCGCAAGCCGAGAGGATCACCAGGTCGGCATCGAGGCGCAGGCCGTAGATCTCGGCGAAGGTCAGCAGGCCGTCGGAATCGCCATCGCCGAACGAGGTCAGCAAGGCAGGCCGCGGCGGGCATTCCGGCTCGGGCGCAGTTACCAGCCCGTGCGTGGCGAAGTGGAGAATGCGGTACTCCGCAAGATCGGGCAGCGCCTTGATCGCGCTGTCGGTGAACGCATTGCCCGTCAGGACCTCGGTAGTGTTGGCCGAGCCGCCGCTTAGTCGACCTGCCGCGCTGCGAAGCTCGTCGGCGGCGATCGGGTTGCCCCAGATGGCGGGGGACCACTGGCACTTGTCGCCGCTCGCGAACACGGATCTCGTACCTGTCCCGGTTCCGGTGACACCGTCTACCGGCGTGTTCTGCCCCAAGCCAAGATAGCTCTTTGAGCCCGCCGAGCTGCGCGAGGCGCGCACATCGCGGAAGGCAGTCGGCGCCACTGCAGTGCTGATCCGCGAGTTCCGACCGAGCCAGGCTGTCTCGCGAAAGTCGTATTCGTCGCCGCCGCTGGCCAGGCGCTGCTTGTAGCGTTCCACGCTGGCATCGTCGGTTACGAGCAGGTTGATAGGCAGACGAAGAAGCGCGCCATCGGGTTCGAACACAATGTGTGCGTGCCCGGGCAACCTGTCACCGATCGGCCCGAAAAGGCGTTGGTAAAGTTCGCGCGAACGTTCGACGTCGAACGGCAAGGTCAGGATTTCCCCGCCATCGGTGAGCGCAATGCTTTCGCGTATGCGGTCGACGAGCGTCTCGAAAGCACTGCCGTCGCCATCGGCACGATAGGCCACCGCGTCGGCTTGCGTGGCGTAGATCACGAACACGCTGCGATCGAGCGACACGAGCTTAACGTAGGCTTCGTCGGGACGCAGGATCTGTTGCAGTTCCGCCAGCGTCATCGCACCGCCCGACACCGCGCGGAACTTGGGATAGGCCGCGAGCTGTTGCTGGAGTTCCGCCTGCTGGACCTGCAGCTGCTCCAGCCGCGCAGTTCGGTCGGCCAGCAATGCGGTGGCTTCGGGCGGAGCATCGGCTCCGGTCGGTATTGTGGCTATGGCGGCGCGCAGCTGCTCGATCGCGCGTCCGATGTTGATCGTCTTGCGGAACAGCTGCGAGGCTTCGTCGCTTCCGCCAGATAGCTCGCGCGCGAGGACTGCCTGGGTCTGCGCCAGACCGGGCCGCTGCAGCAACTGGCTGGCAGCAAAGATGTCGGCAGCGGCTTGCGCACCCGGCGCTTCGGCGAGAACCAAGGCGAAATAGGGATCGAGCAGACCGCGTAGCGCCGGTGCTGGCCTGCCTTCCGCCTTCTCGACGATGTCGCGATAAAGCGAAAGCGCGTCAGCTGAACGACCGGTTCGGGCGTACATGGCGGCCAGTTGCGCGCGCGCGCTGTGCAGGATCGGCGCTTCGGGATAGAATTGCCCGAGCAAGGCGATGCCCTGCTGGTGCAATGCCTCGGCGTCCGCGGAATCGCCGCGGGCTTCCGACAGCTCTGCAAGTTCGCCCAGAACCTGGGCACGCAGCCATGCGATCGACATCACTCGGCCGCCCCGCACTTCCGCCAGTGCAAGGTTGGCGCGTGCGAGTGCGGCAGCGGCATCGTCAGCACGACCGTCCATCCGGAGCGCCGCAGCACGAAGGTAGTCTGCCTGACCGCCGAGTAGCTGCGCACGCTCGAGCGGTGTCAGGCTGCTGGAATAGCCGCCCAGGACCTGCGCGTTCTCTGCTGCGAGCCGGCTGGCCATCGCGTCGCCGATCGTCAATTCCCGCAATTCCGCGGGATCGTCGAACGCGCTCGCCAGCGGCGTGTCGAGAATCCGCAGCGCCTCGGCCGCATTGCGCCGGTTCAGCGCATCGAGCGCTTCGTAATTGCGCAGCAGGCTGGCCAGCACAGGACTTCCCCCTGTCTGCTCGCGCACCGAATTGAACAGTCGCAGCGCCTCCGCGTGATTGCCGAGATTCGACTGCTGGAGCCCCTCGTTGAGCCGAGCCTCGATGGCATTGGTGCCCGACATGCTTTGAGCCGAGGCAGCAAAGAATTCCGCCGCCTCGGCGAAATTGCCCTGGTTACTGCGCCGATAGGCCTCGATCAGAGCCTGGTCTGCCGAAATGGCTTCGGCCTGGGCGCGTGCAAAGGCTTCGGCATCGGTCGATTGCGTGAGCGGAATCTCCACGTCGCCCGCGACCAGGCGATCGGTCGCCAGCGACCCCACGCCCAGCCGCAGAGCGTCTTCATAGGCTGCAAACCCACTCGCGGCATACGTCCGGCCACCGACCTCGCCTACCAGCACATTGGTACGGATTATGCTGCCCTCGCTCGTGCACGTCAGCGCGCGGGCGTCTGGCAGGCCCTCTGGAGCTGCGGCTCCCTCTCGAGTGGAGCAGTTGGCACCCGCCCCGCCGAACCGCGACGAAGCGTCGGCGGCGTGGCGTCCGCGAACCACCCACAGCGTTCCTACCGGCGCCGCTGCATCGCGGCAGACTATGGCGTAACGTCGATCGAACAGACCCGCGCCAGGCTCGGGCGCCATGATTTGCGCTTCGCACAATCCATTGGAGCCGACTGGAAAGCTGTCCCGCAAACTGACGGATTGCGACTGTTGTGCAGCGATACCAGACGACCATGTCGCGATGCCGAGCAATCCACTCGCCAAACTGACTGCCACGAACCGCGGAAGGGCGTTGCGCATGTCCTATTCCTCCCCCTCGCCGTCATCGTCATCATCATCGTCATCGTCATCGTCATCGTCGCCATCGACCGTGTACAGCGCGCTGTCGCCTCCGCTGGCAACCGGATCTCCGAGTACCCCGTCTTCAGCCAGCAGCGGAGCTTCGACCAATCCTGGGAAGTCCAGTCCGAACTCGGCGTCCGCCTCGTCTTCCGCAGGCGGAATTTGTTCGATCGTCTCGATTGGCGCTGCAATTACAACGGGGTTGGTGATTGGCGCGATCTCCTCGGATATTTCTTCGGGAATTTCCCCGCCGATGACGGTGGCGCACTCGCCCGTCAGGATTTCGCAGTCGTTAAACTCGCTATCTGTGACATAGTCGGTTGTCGACGACCCTGTGCGGTTGAAGTTGATCAAGCGATAGAAGTCCTCTCCCACGACGAAAGTGCCGTCACTGTTCAGTCTGCGGCCATAAGCCACGACGTCGATCGGGTTTGTCGTCGTCGATTGATCGCCCAATGTGCTTATCGAAAGTCCACCCAGTCCGACGAGGATTCCGCCCGGCGCGCTCTCGGTGCCAGTGTTTCGTACCAGCAGCGTGTTGCCCACCCGAATGTCGACCGATCCGGCGCGGATGTAGCCTAGCGGGTCGTCACTGCCCACGGCTGCGGTAGCGAGCAGATCGTTTCGCCCCGCGAAGTTCGGATCGGCGATCAATTGGCCGATCGTTGCCGAATCAGCCGCCCAGATATCGGCTGAACTCAGGATCAGAGTGCCAGTGGGGTTTTCGTTCGCGTCGACGATGCCGATCCCTCCCGGGGTAACGATCTGGATGCCATCAGCCGCGACGATCTCCAAGGTATCCCCTACGCCCGCATCAACGTAGGCTAAGACACCCTCAAAGCGCACTGTGCCGTCGGCGAACAAACCGACGTAGGATGTGCCATCATCGAGGCTTCCGATCGCTGTCAGATCGCGAACGACGACATCGGGTATGGCAGAGGAAGACGCACCGATTTGCGGGGCGAAGAAGGAGATGCTCTGGCCTTCGATCCTGGCGGCCTCGGCTTGCGTGAGCGTATATCCAGCTTCTTCGTTTGCTCCGCCAAGGACGGCAGCGCTGGCTGTGTTCGTTGAAGTGAGGACGACTGTGTTTCCGCCGATCCTGGCGCCGGCCAGTATATTTATCTGGCTGGAGGTAAGTTCGACGCGCTCTCCGCCAAAGGATATTGCCGCGTCGTCATTGCCATCGAACGTTATTGTACCCGGCGTCGTAATCGCGATCATGGCGGTCGGCGCTGCGACGGAGGGACCACCGATCAGACCGCCGTTGATTGCCGTCACGGCAATATCACCTGCGGCATCGACCGTCAGCGAACCGCTCACGAGAACTTCGGCGTTGTCGGCAATGAGCTCGACAGTGCCGCCAGTTGTGCCCAGCGCCGATATCTCGACGTCGACCAGATCGGCCGCCCCACCTGTCGTCGTCTGGATCAGAACGGATCCTGCCGTATTGGTGCCGCCGCCGCTCGCGTCGGCGAACACCTGAGTCACGTCGGCTGCGACGGCACCGTTGCCTTCGATGAACAAACTCGCGCTGCCGCCAGCGACGCCAGCGCCGAGCGGGGCACTGCCGAACGCGCGGATCGCAAGTTGCGAAGCTACCAACTGGCCACCATCGACGAGCAGGGTTGCCGAGCCACCTTGCGCCCCACCGCCGTCGAATGATTGCGCGATCGCGGTGACTTCTACCGCGCCCACGGTCACCGCGCTCCCGACGTTGACGGCAATTGCCGCCTGGCCGCCAGTCGCATCTCCGCCCGTGCCCGCAGCGGTCGATTGATTGCTGCCAGCGCTGGCGAGTGCGCTCACGGCGACAAGCCCTGCAGTCTGAAGCGTGCTGTTGTTGATCTCGAGCAGCACCGCGCCACCGGCGCTGTCGCCATTCGCGCCGCTTTGGCTGAGCCCGCCAAAGCCGGTTGCCGTGACCTGAAGCGTCGCCAGATCGACAGTGGAGCCGGACAGGACAACGCTTGTCGATCCGCCCAGCGCGTTGCCCGCAGTCCCGGTCGTCGAACTGCCTCCCATCGCAGTCGCCTGTATCGTGACGTTACCGCCGTTTATGGTCCCGTTGGTCACCTCCACGTTGACGAACTGCGCCACCGCGTCGCCGCCATTTCCGGAGGTGCCGTTACCACCCACGGCCAGCGCCCCGACCAGCAATTCCGCATTACCCGCGCCATCGGGCAAAATGTTGATTACACCGCCCGCATCTACGATCAGGTTTGCTATCCCGCTGCTCGCATCGCCGCCGGTCGCCCCGTTACCGCCGATGTTCTGCGCGGGCACGATCGAACGACCAATCAGGTTTGCAGTCCCGCCGATCACTTCGAGGTTCGCAATGCCGCCGACGCCGTCCCCCCCGACGCCGGTGCCGGAGCCGCTCCCGCCGCCCCCGCCCGCAACGCCGGCCGGAAACGAAGCGGTCAGCGTCCCGCCGTTGGTGACACGCAAGAAGCGCGAGCCATCGAACCCGTCGCCACCGTCGATGTTGAGGCTGCCGTTGCCGCTCGATCCACCCTCTCCGATGATGCTGAACTGAAGCGGACCGCCAGTGATTGTACCGTTGTCATCGGCTGCAATGAGGCCGGTGCCGCCGAAGCCCTGCCCGCCGGAGCCACCGTCGACGGTCGAAGTCCCGCCGCGCCCCCGCGCCATCAGACGAACGAATCCACCGAATCCAGCATTCTGCGGCAAGGCAACCGATCCGCCGTTGCTGGCGATAACGGTCACGCTGCCGCCAGTTCCAGTACCGCCGATCCCTCCTCCCCCCGTCGAGTTTCCGCCGATGCCATTGGCCGCAATCACACTGCCTTGATCGAGCAGGTTCACTGCGGTGAGGGGGGAATTCAGGATTGAGATTGCGCTGCCGGAGTCGCGTGATTCGATGTACGCGGTACCACCAGCGCCTGCTCCGCCATTGGCGGAGGCGCCGCTGCCCCCCTGCCCACCGGCCAGCACTTGCGCCGTGCCAATTGCCAGCGCTCCGCCAACTTGCGCTAGCAGATAGGCTTCACCTCCTGTGCCCGTCCCACCGGTGAAGCCGCTGCCGAGCGTGTCTCCTCCAATACCATTGGCGACGACCGATGCGGTTCCGCCGATCGAAGCGGTTCCAGCCACTGTGGTGAAGTTGGCAATGTCAGCCGTTCCGCCCTGACCGGTACCACCATCGCCGCCCGACCCGGTTCCGCCTTGCCCGTTAGCGGCGATGAACGCGTCGCCGGAAACGGCGAGGTTGCCGCCTTGGAACCCGATGAACGCGACGCCACCGGTGCCTGCCGCACCCGTTCCTGCATTGGAGTTGCCGCCAATACCCTCAGCGACCGCGGCAACGTTTGCGATCGCGGCCGCACCGCCATTGGTAACCAGCAGTCCAGCGTCGCCGCCTGTGCCTGCACCCGCCACCGAACCTTGGCCACCGACACCAGCGGCGAAAATTTCGAGCTGGCCAGCGGTCGCATCGCCGATCCGAACGGTGAACAATGCCGTTTCGCCGAACCCGTCGCCGCCGACGCCAGTCACGACTCCGGAGGCAGGATCGAGGCCGCCTGCGCCGCCAACACCGGACGCGACCACTGTCGCGTCGCCGAATGTGACTGATCCGAGCGCAATGGATCCATTACCGGTACCGGTGAACGAGCCTGCCTGCGCCGTACCGCCGTAACCGTCTCCGCCAGCACCTCCGGCCAACGCCCCGGATCCGTTACCGCCTGTTCCGCCAAAGCCACGAGAGTAGACCTCGGTCGACCCGGTTATCGACAGCGTGCCGCGATCGCCCTGAGCCAGAGCATAGGCGCCGTTTCCGAACGCCGGGTCGGCGGCATTGGGTGTGGAAAGCAGGCCCCCGCGTGCCTCTCCGCCAGCGCCTGCCGGGATACTAACGCCATCCGAGTTTCCGCCCTGGCCACCTTGCGCGCTGGCGTCGGCGAGAACGTCACCGTTGATAATGAGCGTCCCGTCCTCCGTCAGCGTCCCTTCCGCTTGCACAAAGGCATTGCCGCCCACTGCGGCGCCCCCGTCGCCGCCGATACCGAGCATCGCATTGCCGCCGACGGCGACCGCCTGTGATACAACCGGACCGGTGATTTGGGTGGTGCCCGTGAGGACGAACACCCCGGCGATCCCGCCACGTCCGGTTCCCCCCGCGACGCCGCTTCCACCCGATCCATTGGCGGATGTCGTAATGCCGCCGGTCAGGTTGATGGCGCCGCCGAAGTTGGACAGTCGCGACCGGCCGCCGATACCTTCGCCGCCAGTCCCGGAAAGGTTCAAGGACCCCCTACCCTCTGCGCTGAGATCTACCGCATTGCCTATCGTGATGTTGACCCCGGGGATCTCGGCAACGAGCGCCACGGTGCCGCCTGCACCGGTTGCCCCTGCGCCGGACGAACTACCTGAGCCGGCATTACCGTCAGCAGATAAAGTGACGAGGCCGGCTACGCTCATGGTACCGCCACCGTTGAAGCTGTTGAAAAAGGCTTGGCCGCCGGTTGCCGTGCTGCCTCCTGTCGTTCCGAGCGTTACGTCGGCACCCTGTGCATCGGCAAAAACGGCAAGATCACCGCCAACGTTTGCAACGCCGCCCAATGTTGTAAAGTACTGAGCCCTGCCTCCGGTGAAGCTGCCCGCCTCGACATAGGTCAGCAGAGGCGCGGTCGCGACCGCACTTACGCTGGCACTCCCGTTGATCGTGAGCGTGCCACCGTCGGAGCCGATCAATGCAACGCCGCCGGTCGCGCTGCCAGCAATACCGAGGCCCTGGTCGAAACCGGCGATTGCATCGGCAGACGCGCGGGCGGTCCCATTGACGACGACGGTGCTGCCGGCACCATCGGCACTGATGCGGGCAAAGCCGCCGACCACGTCAAGTTCGCCCGCGGTGAAACCGCCCTCTGTGACACGTCCGAACTTTGTCGCGAACGCCAAGGCGTCGCCGCCGATAGTCAAGGTCTGCCCGCTGATGGCCGTGATCGTCGCCTGTGTGCCGCCAACTGCAAGGACATCGCCCGAAAAGCTGCTGTCGCCAAGCGACGTTGTGATCTGTGTCGATTCAGATGCTACAGCCAGCAAATCACTGGTAGCATCGATGTTCACGACCAGGATGTCGGCCGATCCAGGGATATCGAAGCTCGTATCGGTGTTGAACGTTGCTGCAACGCCGTCGTCGATCGACCCGCCAGCAACCGTCCGTCCAAACACGTCGTGATTTGCAGCGAGAATGATATCGCCATTGTCGACGCCAGCGATCACTGCAGGCTGAAATCCCAGGTTCCCACTGAAGACCATTGCGATCGGATCATTCTGCGCGTGAGCCACAGAATAGATAACGTGATTGTCGCCAGCACCGGTGCTCGACGGGCCGCCGATATTTCCTTCGAGATCGACGACGGTACCGGTCGCGGCCGTACCGAGAGGAACGATTATGTCGAACAGACCATTGCTCAGCGTCAAACTGGCCTGCTCGGCAGCCACGTAGGCATGCGATCCGTTGATCGAAACGTCGCCCAAGACCTGAACTTGGGCACCGGCAGCGATAAAGAAGCTGCCTTCGTTGGGCGCATTGATTTGAGCGCCAGGCGCGACGAAAAGTCCGGCCTGCGAGCCCGTAGCGCCGAACAGATTTAGTGAGCCGCCGTTTGCGAAGTTCGCAAAGCTTGCAGTGTCAGGATCGAGCGTGGTCAGCATCAGGCCGCCCACGTCGAACAGGGCATTGGATCCAATGAGAAGTCCGGTCGGCGAATAAAACGCTACGAAGCCCCCGGTCGCGAACCCATTGCCGGCATCGATCTGACTGAGGACCGAACCGTCGATTACCGCGATGTTCCCGTTGGTCGATGGCAAGATGCGGTTGAGCACCGCGAACTGGGTTACATTCTGGGACAGGTCGTTCTGGAATATGGCGGTCGCACCAGTCGGAAGAAAGTCGAGTGCATTTCCCTGCCCGTCCTCGAAGGGGGTCCAGTCGATCACAACCGTATCGGTTTCGGCACTGATAACGTCTACGCCAGTGGTTGGGCTGGTGATCGTCGCACTACCCTGGACGATCGCACCATCGGCTTGGATCGCTTGCGCTGCAACCATTTGAGGCGACGCTGCCAAGGCCACTGCAATGGCTGCACCGCCGCATCCCATGAGGAGCCGAGCACGGTTCTTGATCAGTGATGCCACGTCAAAATCTCCAGGGCAAAAGGCGGGCGGTAAGCGAAAACATCACGCGCACACCGCCACGATCGAGGGATAGGTCCGGTTTTTCGAGCGGGACAGCGACCGAGAGATCCCCTTGCAAGCGTCCGCCCCAGACTGCCCTGACGCCTCCGCCGACCGACCAAAGTCGATCGGGATTACCCGGTCGACGGCTCGGATCCCTGTTCCATGCCCATGCTGCATCCGTGAAAGCGTAGGGTTGCCAGGCGACCGCGTCGGCGGATCGGGGCGCAAGGCTCCCCAACCGCGTCTCGAGCGATACGGCGATACCGGCATCGCCGAGCACAGCGCCTGGATTGTAGCCGCGGCCGATCGAATAATTGCCGGCTGCGAACTCCTCGAAACCTGGCAGCGGATCATCCGACCACTGCCCGTCAGCAGCTAACGCGAAAGCAATGTTCGGGATCGGGCGATATTCGGCCGAGGCATTGCCGCGCATCAGAAACGGCGTGGGATCGGCTTCGATCCGGGTCGGTGAGGCGGCCCCGCCCACCAAGCACGCACCTGGATTGGGTCGGCAGTCAGGTGCACCATTGAAGATGTTTATGCCATGTCGCGCTTCCAGCGCAAAAGTGAACCGGGTTCGGGGTTCGAATGCGGAATATCCGCCGACATTACTGACGCTGCCGGTATCCACGTAGTCGCCCGTGATGCGGCCATAGACGGTCCGCACTCTGTCGCGATTCAGGCGTATGTCATTAATGTCGACGTCCTGGTCGACATAATCGAACCCAGTTTCAACGAACATCGTCGCCGCACGGCTGCGGCGAAGAGGATAACTCGCGCGAACGCCAGCGACGATTGTTTCGGATTCGACGTCGAAACCCGGTAGATTCAATGTCGGGTTGGTGATGCTGTAGGTGAGCGAGCCGCCGAAGCGCAGGCCTTCCTTGCCCAGCCGCAAATCGTGCCCGATCTGAATGGTCTGCTGTTCGTCGAAATCCAGCGTGCTGAAAAGGGCGATCGAGGTCCGGTCACCCATGCCGGTCAGGTCATAAATCTCACCGCGCAGCAGCCCACCGAAGCGCCCGATCGCCTTGGATCCGTAGTTCTGAACATTAAGGTCCAGAAACCCACGCTGGCGCAGCACGGCAATCTCGCCGACGAGATCGCCTGGCTGTCCACCGGAGGCAGGACGTAGCGAAAGGCGCACGTTCACACCGGGTAGATCGTCTGCCAGCAGCAGGTAGCGCTCGGCATCGTTGGTGTTGAACACGGCCTGTTCGGTGAGTTGCTGCAGGTAGCTGGCTACCAGTTCTTCCGACGGTCCGGCGTCTCCGCGCACCCGCAGCGCTGTGAGCCGCCCGAATATGACTCGGAACTCGGCTGCGCCCGCACTCAGTCGTTGCTCGGGAATTTCAACTGTCGCAAGATAGCCTCGTTCGCGCAGAATCGCATTCGCGCGCGCCCTGATGTCGCACAACACGGATAGAGGTAGCTCACGACCGAGATATGAGTCGTAGGCGTTGGTGAGCGACAGGTCGGCTACGCGATCCAGCCCGACGAAATTAACGCTGGTGAGCGTGAGGCGAATATCCGCGTATTCTGCGCGATCGAGTGCGCAAGGTCCACGTTCGATATCGCCGTCGATAGTGAGGGTAACGCCTTGCTGTGCCGGCTGCCGCTGATCGGGCGGCAGAAGATCGTCGCGCGTCGGCGGGGCGACCTGGCCGGGTTGCGGGGCAAGCTGCGCCAACGCCGGACCGGCGGGTAGTGCTAGGGCGAACGCAAGCGCCAGTTTGGAAGCGCGCACACCCTGCACACGCGTGCGGCTAAGAGCAACTGATGGCATCTGACTATCGTCAGCGCGTTGTGCGTTAGACAAATCTGCCCCCCCCGTAACTGCGTAGCGCCCATTGCCTAACCGGCATGGGCTGCGGCTCCTGCGACCCGGCTACTCTCAGTCCGTCACGGGTGATGTGACTTTGGTCACGTCATTGTTGTCACCCGTTTTCGGGCGAACCGATTTATCTTGTCAATCAGTCGATACTCGCGTGGGCCGCGATTGCAAGCGCTACACGCGAACGCCTATCCCAATAAATTTTCGGCTTTCCCTGGTTGCCGAAGCGCTTGCTCCGACAGAGCCAGATAGTCCTCCCGACAAGCCTCCGCGACTTCGGCGAAGCGTCCTTCCAACACAGGCAGATCGCCGACGTGAGAGCTGAATCCTGTCGACTCATTGACCCTGTCATACCAGTGAGCGCCCCATACCCCGTCATAGCTGTGCGAGCCGGCTTCCCACGAAAGCATGGCTGGATCCCACTCTATGCCCAGTCGGTCGCACAGCAGCCTGAGCTGCACAGTCGGCTCCGCTAGGATTTCGTCCGTATCGATCACTACTGGCACTTCGCCGGTACGCTTCACCTCATACTCGAAATACTGCCTCAATCGAGCGAACCCCAGCATTTCGGCGGAACGCAACTCGTTCTTGGCGCGGTAGCTGGCGACCACCCGCTCGGGCGCGCGGATCAGGAATGCGTGGCGGTGGTGCGGCATGTCCCTGATCGAGAGCGGCCCGACCATGTGGTGCGGCATGTGTTTCTGATACCAGACGGACGCGCCACCCGGCGCCTCGCCCGATTGCGTAGCCAGCACCGAATGCCAGTCGCAATCCATGCTGGCGATCGTCTCGGCGGCCAGCGGGTGCGGCTCGCCGGTGGCCTTGAGGAAAGCGCCGTAGAATGGTTCGTCCGACACCGCGCAATCCGCCCGTGACGAGAAGCTGCGCATCATGGCGGTCGAGATATTGCGCGGGCCCGACCACATTGCGATGCGGATCGTCATGGCCGTTGCCGCTCCCTCACGTCGCGGGTCAGCCGTTCGAGGTAGAGCTTCTGCAACCGCGCCACCATCGGTCCTCGCTCGCTGCCCAGCACCCTCCCGTCGACCGATCCGACCGGAGCGACGCCAGCGAAGGTACCGGTGGTGAACGCTTCGTCGGCACCATAGACGTGCGTGAGTGAGAAGTTGCGTTCGCGAACCACGATCCCCGCCGCACGCGCCACCTCGATCACTACGCCTCGCGTGATCCCGTCGAGACAGTAATCACCGCTCGAAGTCCAAATCTCGCCGTCCTTTGCGATGAAAAAGTGGGTCGAGTTGCATGTCGCAACGAAGCCGTGCGGGTCGAGCATCAGCCCCTCGTCTGCGCCTGCCTGCGCTGCCTGAATGCAGGCGGTGGTGCAGTTGAGCTTGGAATGCGAGTTGAGCATCGGGTCCTGCACGTCGGGATAGCCGCGCCGCACGTGAACCGTGGCGAGCCGCAACATTCGCGTTGCTGTGGCGGGCGCGGGTTCCTTCCACTCGGGGATGAGCACGATCGTGGCAGGGCTGATGACAACGCGCGGGTCCTGGTAGGGCGTCGAGCGCACGCCGCGCGTCACCATCAGCCGCACGTGCACCCCGTCGCCAGTCATGTCGTTGGCTTCGCACACGGCGTAGAGCCGCCGCTCCATCTCGCCACGCGCTATGCCGATGTCCATGTGGATCGCCTTGGCCCCGCGCCACAGCCGGTCGAGGTGCCGGTCGAGGAAGGCGAAGCGGCCGTGGTGGAGCCTGATCCCCTCCCACACCCCGTCGCCGAGCATGAAGCCGCTGTCGAACACGCTGATCCTGGCCTCGGCGCGCGGATAGTGCGTGCCGTCGATGTCGATCAGGATCGCGTCGTTGCGCGCGTCGGGAACGTAGTGATGGGTGCCGGTCGCGTGCTCCATCTCAGCGGCTCCGACCGACGATCTCGTCCATCTGCTCGCGCAGCTTCGGGTCCCATTCGGCGCGCAGTTCACGGATCTTGGACAGCAAGGGTTCGTTCTCCCAGCTCGGAATATCGAGGCGGTAGAGGTCGGCGACCTCGCGCATCGAGGTGCGGTCGCGTTCCTCCCACGCATCGACCATCGCCTGCGCGGTCTGACGGTCGGCACCGAGCGCCTCGTAGGCGGAGCGACCCATGCGCAGCGAGCTGTCGTAGGTCTCGCGGATCACATCGCGCGCGCCCATCGCCCACAAATGATAGACGTGGTCGCGATCCTTGGCCCGCACGATCACGTGCAGGTTCGGGAAGTTGGTTATGGCATAGCGGGCCAGCTTGTCGATCTGCTCGCGCTCGTCGAGCGCCACGATCAGCAGCTTCGCCCGGGCGATCCCCGCACTGGCGAGGAGATCGGGCCGGGTCGCATCGCCGAAGAAGCTGCGCACGCCGAACTTCTTGAGCTGCTCGATATGCTCGCTGTCGTAGTCGATGACGGTCGCATGGTGCCCGGCGGCATCGAGCATGCGATCGACGATTCCGCCCACGCGCCCGCGCCCGGCGATGATGATCGGGTTTTCCTGCTCGATCGCGTCCGCCTCGCGCTCCTCGCCCTTGCAGTAGGCCGCCTCGATCAGCTTGTCGTAGACGATGAACAGCAGCGGGGTGACGAGCATCGTCAGCGCCACGACCAGCAGCAGGAGATCGGCGGTGGCAGGTGGCAGGACCGAATTGGCGAGCGCGAAGGCGATCAGTACGAACGCGAACTCGCCCGCTTGCGGGAGCGATAGCGATAAGAGCCAGGCCGACTGTCTGCGCAATCCCGCCAGTCGCCCGATCAATGCCAGCACCGCGATCTTGAGCCCGATCACGATTGCCGCCCACGACAGCACCGTCTGCCACTCTGCGATGGCGAGTTCGAAGTCGATCCCCGCGCCAACGGTGATGAAGAACAGGCCGAGCAGCAGGCCCTTGAACGGGTCGATGTCGCTTTCGAGCTCGTGCCGGTACTCGCTGTTCGCCAGCACCACGCCCGCGATGAATGTGCCGAGCGCCGGGCTCAGCCCGACCATGCTCATCAGCAGCGCGATCCCAATTACGAACACCAGTGCGGCGGCGGTGAACAGCTCGCGCAAGTTGGCCCGGGCGATGTAGCGGAACACTGGGCGGGTCAGGTAGACGCCGATCAAGACCACCGCCCCGACAGCTGCGACGGTGACGAGCCCCCCGAGCCATGCGGGCATCCCGGCGGTGATGTCGAGCGCCGGGCCGTGACCGCCGCCATGCCCGCCCTCGCCTGCCAAGGCAGCGTACTCGGGCATCGCGAGCAATGGCAGCAGCGCGAGGATCGGGATGACCGCGACGTCCTGGAACAGCAGCACCGAGAAGCTCGCCTCGCCCCCGGTACTGCGCAGCAGGCCCTTTTCGGTGAGCGACTGGACCACGATCGCGGTCGAAGAGAGCGCGAGGATCATCCCGATCGCCAGCGCCGTCTGCCACACCTCGCCATAGGCCAGCGCCACCGCGGCAAGCGCCAAGGTGCTCAGCACAACCTGCCCGCCGCCCATCCCGAGCAGCCGCCCGCGCATGGCCCATAGCGCCTTGGGTTCGAGCTCCAGCCCGACGATGAACAGCATCATCACGACGCCGAACTCGGCGAAGACCTGCAGGCCTTCCACATCCACATTGAGAGCACCCAGCACCGGCGCCAGCGCCATGCCGGCAAGTAGATAGCCAAGCACCGATCCCAGCCCGAACCGCGTCGCCAGTGGTACCGCGACGACGCCGGCCATGAGGATGACGAAGGCGAGGATCAGGAAATCGGTCATCTCGCCCCCTATTCGGCTGACTCTAGATGTGCAGCGCCCGCCCGTACGCCGCAAGCACGCTTTCGTGCATCATCTCGCTCAGCGTCGGATGCGGGAAGACGGTCTGCATCAGTTCGGCCTCGGTGGTCTCGAGCTGCTTGCCGACGGTATAGCCCTGGATCAGCTCGGTCACCTCGGCGCCGATCATGTGCGCGCCGAGCAGTTCGCCGGTCTTGGCATCGAACACGGTCTTGATGAAGCCCTCCGCCTCGCCCAGCGCGATCGCCTTGCCGTTGCCGATGAACGGGAAGGTGCCCGCCTTGACCTCGTGGCCCGCTTCCTTCGCCTTGGCCTCGGTCATGCCCACCGATGCGACCTGCGGGTGGCAGTAAGTGCAGCCGGGGATGTTGTTGCGGTCGAGCGCGTGGGGGTGGACATCCTTGTTGCCCAGTTCCTGCGCGATCGCCTCGGCGGCGGTGACGCCTTCGTGGCTCGCTTTGTGCGCCAGCCACGGGCCGGGGGTGCAATCCCCGATGGCCCACAGGCCCTTCGATTTCGTGCGGCCATAAGGGTCGATCTGGATGAAGCCGCGGTCCATCTCGGCCAGCTTCTCCAGCCCGATGCTCTCGGTATTGGGCACGATGCCGACCGCGACGATGACGTGGCTGAACTCGGTCTCGGTTGTCTTGCCATCCTTACCCTTGATCTTCGCCTTCACGCCGCTGGCGCCGACCTTGAGGTCTTCGACACCGGCGCCGGTCATGATCGTCATGCCCTGCTTGGTCAGGCTCTTCTCGAGGAAGGCGGAAACGTCCGCATCCTCGACCGGGACGATCCGGTCGAGCATCTCGACCACGGTCACTTCGCTGCCCATGTCGTTGTAGAAGCTGGCGAACTCGATCCCGATCGCGCCGCTGCCGATCACCAGTAGCTTGGTCGGCATTTCCTCGGGCACCATCGCGTGGCGATAGGTCCAGACGCGCTTACCGTCGGACTTGGCGAAGGGCAGCTCGCGCGCCCGCGCGCCGGTGGCGACGATGACGTGCCTGGCGGTGAGCTTCTCCTCGCCCTTGTCCGATTTCACGGTGAGGCTGGTCGCGCCGGTCAGGACGCCCTCGCCCATGTGCACCGCGATCTTGTTCTTCTTCATCAGGTGCGTGACGCCTTGGTTGAGCTGCTTGGCCACGCCGCGGCTGCGCTTGACGATGGCGGCGAGGTCGGCCTCGATGCCCTGCACCTTGAGGCCGTAGTCGCCCGCGTGCTGCATGTAGTGGAAGATCTCGGCCGACCGCAGCAGCGCCTTTGTCGGGATGCAGCCCCAGTTGAGGCAGATGCCGCCGAGGTTCTCGCGCTCCACGATCGCGGTCTTGAGCCCGAGCTGCGCGCAGCGGATTGCCGCGACATAGCCGCCCGGGCCACTGCCGAGCACGATGACGTCGTATTGGGTATCAGCCATGATTCGTCTCTACCAACTCTCGTTTCGTCGCAGACATGGACCGGGTGTTACACAGTCCAGTGGGAAAAAAGTTCGCCCGGAGCGGGGGTGCCGGGATGCGGGTGCCACAGAGGGTGCGCGCGGGGTCATCGCCTCGCCTTGGCACATTCGGGGCCGAGTAGGACAGACCAAGAACCCACCCCCGCTCAGCATGAGTGGGTGTCGGCGAGTGCCGCCCTCACCACCCGCGGGCGGTCATTCTCGTCGAGCAGCACGAATTTGAACGTCCCGCTGCACACCTTGGTCGTCGCTTCGCCATTGCGTTCGCGCGCGATACCCTCGGCGGCGATAGTGAGCGAGGTCATGCCGGTCGCGGCCACCTCGCAATAGACGCTCAGCTCGTCCCCCACCGCCATTGCGCCGGGAAAGGCGAAGTCGCTCGCGCTCACCACCACCGCCTTGCCCTTCCCCACCCGGCTCGCCAGCGCCCCCGCGCCCAATGCCATCTGGCTCATCAGCCACCCGCCGAACACCCCGCCATAGGGGTTGGTGTCCGCGGGCATGGCGGTGACGCGGATGAGGGGGTCGCGGTCAGGCAAAGGATTGGTCCTCTGGGAGGTCTCGTTCTGCGACGCGCCACCAGATGATCGCTGCCGTTACGCCGGGAACAGCGCCGATCGCAAAGAGATAGGCGGCCTCTTCAAGGGTCACTCGGACTGAAAACAATCCTAGAATCAATAAGCTAAATAGCCCACCTGCTAAAAAGCCTGTTGCGGCCATTAGCTGGGGTCCAGCATGTGTCCGACGCCGCAATAGAAGGGCGATTGGCAATCCGATCAGAACGCCACCGAACGCGACGAATGGCAACATTACAATCGAGTATGCCAAGACGGTCTTGGCGACCATCATCCAGTCACTCGGAATGAAAAATTGGTCTGAACCAACAAGGCCAAATATCAATAAGGAACAGCTAGCAACGACAGCGGCAACCGGGACCGCCACCAAAAAGGCTTTGAGATCCCGGCTCAAGCGACCAGCCCCAGCGGTGCCTCCACCAGCGCCTTGAACGCAGCCATCAGCGCGGCGCCGTCGGCGCCGTCGATGGCGCGGTGGTCGAAGCTGCCGGTGGCGCTCATCACGGTTGCCACGGCGAGCGCGTCGTCGACAATCCACGGGCGCTTCTCGCCCGCGCCGACCGCGAGGATCATCGCCTGCGGCGGGTTGATCACCGCATCGAACTGCTTCGTGCCGAACATTCCGAGGTTGGAGAGGCTGGCGGTGCCGCCCTGGTATTCGTGCGGCTGCAGCTTGCCCTCGCGCGCCTTGTCGGCCAGCGCCTTCATCTCGGTGCTGATCGCGCTGACCGACTTCGACCCGGCATCGACGATGATCGGGGTGATGAGGCCGGAGGGCGCAGCAACCGCGACCGAAATGTCGGCGCGCGAATACTTGCGCAGTTCCTCGCCCGCGAAGCTGACGTTGCACTTGGGCACCTGGATCAGCGCCTTGGCCAGCGCCTTGATCAGCAGGTCATTGACCGAGAGCTTGACCCCCTGCGGCTCCAGCGCGGCATTGAGCTCGCCGCGCAGCTTGAGCAGCTTGTCGAGTTGCACGTCCACGGTGAGGTAGATGTGTGGGATCGTCTGCTTCGCCTCGGTCAGGCGGCGCGCGATGACCTTGCGCACGTTGTTGAGCTTTTCGGCCTCGTAGGGGATGCCGAAGTCGGGGGTTGCGGCGGGTGCGGCTTGTGCAGGAGCTGGCGTGGGCGCCTGTGGTTGAGCCTTAGGCTCAGCTTCGCTTCCGGCAGACTCAGCACGAGCGGGTGAGGTCGCACCCGGCTCGGCATCTTCGACGTCGGCCTTGACGATCCGGCCGCCGGGGCCGCTGCCCTTGATGGTGGAAAGGTCGATCCCGCGCTGTTCGGCGATGCGCTTGGCGATCGGCGAGGCGATAATGCGGTCGCCGGAGCTCGTCGCCCCAGCGGAAGCTGGGGTCGCTTTCGGTTGTGCGCCATCGCCAGCGGTCCCAGCGTTCGCTGGGACGACGGCTTCTTTCTCGGCGATTGGTTCGGGTGCGGACGCCGGAGCGGCCTCAGCCTTGGCCTCCTCGTTCGCCGGAGCAGCAGCCACCTCTCCAGCATCTTCGCCATCCACGGCCAGCAGCGCGATCACCGTGCCGACCTTCACGCCCTCGGTGCCCTCGGCGACTTCGATCTTCGCGATCACGCCCTCGTCGACCGCCTCGAACTCCATCGTCGCCTTGTCGGTCTCGATCTCGGCCATCACGTCGCCTGAACTGACCGTGTCGCCTTCCTTGACCAGCCATTTGGCCAGCGTGCCCTCTTCCATCGTGGGTGAGAGGGCGGGCATCTTGATCGGGGTGGGCATGGTGGCAGTGACATCCTCAGCTGGCGAATGGGGGCTGACGTAGCGGCATTCCTGTGGCCAATTTGGCCGGTCCGGGCAAGGTTCTTGCGCGGAATACGATTTCATCGGATACCTCGCGCAATGAGTGGTGGGCACTGACAACAATGCGGGTTTATCTCGTGATCATGGACGAGAGCGAGGAGGCGCAGAAGGCTCTGCGCTTCGCCTCGCGCCGCGCGACCGCGAGCGGCGGCGCGCTGCATATCCTGGCGCTGGTCGAGCCGCAGAACTTCAGCGCCTTCGGCGGGGTCCAGGCGACCATCGAGCAGGAGGCGAAGGACCGCGCCGAGGCGATGGCGTCGAGCGCGGCGGGCAACCTGTTTTCCGAAAGCGGCAAGATGCCGACCATCTCGGTTCGCGTCGGCGAGGGGCAGGCGGTGATCAAGGATTATCTCGGCGATCATCCCGAGGTGGCCGCGCTGGTGCTGGCCGCCGACGCCGAGGGCGGACCCGGCCCGCTGGTGACGCACTTTGCCGTGCACGCGGGGTCGCTGCCCTGCCCGCTCTACGTCATCCCGGGCAGCTTCTCCAACGACGACATCGACCGGCTCGCCTGAACCGGCCGATGCCGGTTCGATTCAAACGATTGCGTGGCGCGCCGCAGCGTTGCCGGACAGGCCGCGCGCCTCCTGCAGCGTAAACCACGCCACGATGGCCGCCTGCGCCAATACGAAGGCGTGACCGAATGGCGCGAGGTCGGCGAGCAGCGCGATCCACACGCCGATGCTGGCGAGCACCCAGGCGGCGTTGCCCGCCACCCCGAGCGCAAGAAGCCAGCGCATCGGCTTTATCGCGAGGATCGCGAACGTCGCCGCAGCGGCAAGGCAGATCCAGCCGCCGATGGCGACGATGCTTGCGGGCAAGCCGGTCAATCCGGCGATCGGGGCGGTGGCGAACACACCGAGGACGAAAATCGCCGCACCGCTGATCGCATCGAGCACCAGCACGCGGGAGAGGGAAGGATTGGTCATGGCACGCTCCTTGTCGTTCGAGGTGCCACCTTTCTCGCCGCTGTTGCGAGGCAGGTCGATTACCTCGCAGGTAATGGGAATGAGGATTTTTTCGGGCTAACTAGCAGGCATGACGGACAATCCCCTCGGCGAGCTGCTGCGCGACTGGCGCGCGCGGCGCAAATTGAGCCAGCTCGACCTCGCGCTCGCGAGCGACATCTCGGCGCGGCACATGAGCTTCATCGAGACCGGCCGCTCGGCCCCGAGCGCGCCGGTGGTGGACCGGCTTGCGCAGGAGCTCGCCATGCCGATGCGCGCGCACAACGCGCTGCGCCAGGCCGCTGGCTATGCCCCCGCGCACAGCGAGCGGCCGCTGGGCGATCCGGGGCTGGAGGCGGCCAAGGCGATCGTCGAGCAAGTGCTGGCCGCGCACGCGCCCTTCCCCGCGCTGGCGGTCGACCGGGCATGGAACCTCGTCGCCGCCAATGCCGCGCTGCCGTTGCTGCTCGACGGGGTCGACCCGGTCTTGCTCGAGCCGCCGGTCAATGTTCTGCGGATCGCGCTCGACCCGCGCGGGCTGGCGCCGCGGATCGCCAACTTCGGCGAATGGCGCGCGCATATCCTCGCGCGGCTCTCGGCGCAGATCGAGGCCAGCGGCGATCCCGCGATCGAGCAGCTCGAGGCCGAACTGCGCGCGATCCCGTGGCGCTCGTCCACGCCGCCGCCGCGCATCGACGGCAATGCCATCGCGGTACCGCTGGTGCTCGACACGCCGCACGGCAGGTTGTCGTTCGTCTCGACCACGACCGTGTTCGGCTCTCCGCTCGACATCACTTTGTCGGAGCTGGCGATCGAGGCGTTTTTCCCCGCCGATCGTGACACGGGCGAGAAACTGCGCGCGGCGCTCGCCTAGCGCTTCCTGCCCTGGTGGCGGATGTTGGACGGGCGGCCACGCTTGCCTTGGACGGTCTTGCCCGCCACCCGGCGGTCCTTGCCCTTGACCTCGGGCCGGTTGCCGCGCGGTTCGATCCGGCTGCCGCCCTCCGGCAGTTCGAACTTGAGAGCGCCCGTAAGCGGGTTCGCCTCTCCCAGCCTCAGCTTGAGCCGGTCGCCGACGCCATAGCGTGTCTTGCTGTCCGCGCCGACCAGCGCGCGTGCCGCCTCGTCATAGCGGAAATGCTCGTCACCGAGCGTCGAGACCGGGACCAGCCCGTCGCCACCCAGTTGCTCTATAGTCGCGAAGAAGCCGAAGCTCTGCACCCCGGTGATGCGGGTGTCGAACACCTCGCCCACGCGGCCCGCGAGCCAGGCGGCGACGTAGCGGTCTATGGTGTCGCGCTCCGCCTCCATCGCGCGGCGCTCGGCGGCGCTGATGGCTTCGGAGACACGGCTGAGGTCGTCGCGGTCGCGGTCGGACAGCCCCGATGTTTCCGGCAACTTGCCCTTGGGTGCGGGCTGCTCGAGCTTGAACGCATCGACCAGCGCGCGGTGAACCAGCAGGTCGGCATAGCGCCGGATCGGCGAGGTGAAGTGCGCGTAGGAACCGAGCGCGAGCCCGAAGTGCCCCGCGTTGCCGGGGCCGTAGTAGGCCTGCGTCTGGCTGCGCAGCACCGCCTCCATAACCTGCGCCTTTTCCGCCTCGTCGGTCACGTCCTTGAGCATGCGGTTGAACAGGCCCGGTGTGATGACCTGGCCGAGCGCCATCGTGCGCCCGAACGTGGCGAGGTACTCCTTCAAGGCGACCAGCTTCTCGCGGCTCGGCGGTTCGTGCACGCGGTAGACCACCGGCGCGGTCTTGCTCTCAAGCGCCTGCGCCGCGGCGACATTGGCGGCGATCATGAAGTCCTCGACCACCCGGTGCGCGTCGAGCCGCTCGCGCACGGCGACCGCTTCGATCCGGCCCTGATCGTCGAGGATCACGCGGCGTTCGGGCAGCTCCAGCTCCAGCGGATCGCGTTTGGCGCGTGCATCGGCTAGGAGCTTCCACGCGGCCCAGAGATGCTGGAGGTTCTCGCCCGCAGCGCCGTCGTCGATGCGTGCCTGCGCGTCTTCATAGGCGATCACCTCAGCAATCCGCACCAGCGCGCGGGTGAACCGGAACTTGGTCACCTTGCCTTGCGGAGAGATGCGCAGATGGCACGCCATTGCGGCGCGGTCGGCGCCTTCCTTCAGCGAACACACGTCGGCGCTCAGCACCTCGGGCAGCATGGGCACGACGCGGTCGGGGAAATAGACCGAGTTACCGCGCTTGCGCGCTTCGCGATCGAGATCACCGCCCGGGCGGACGTAGAAGCTGACGTCGGCAATCGCGACGACCGCGCGGAATCCCCCCTCGCCATCGGGTTCGGCCCAGATGGCATCGTCGTGGTCGCGCGCGTCGGCCGGGTCGATCGCGACGATCGGGAGGTGCCGCAGGTCCTCGCGGTGCTCCTCGCTCAGCGGTAGCTTGGCGGCGCGCTCGGCTTCCGCCAGCGTTTCCTCGGCGAATACGTGCGGGATGCCGTGCTTGGCGATGGCGATCATCGAGAAGCTCTTCGGCGCGAGCGGATCGCCCAGGACCTCGGTTACCTTGACGCCCGCGCGCGGGCTCTTGCCGGCCGGTTCGGCAACGACGAGCTGCCCCGCTTCCGCCCCGCCGAGATCGGCGATCGGTGAGGACTGCCGGACCCGCTTGTCGACCGGCGCGAGCCAGCCCTTCCCGGCCTTGTCGATCTCGACCACGCCCATCAGCCCGTCGGTGCGCGCGGGCAGCTTCTTCATCGGATGCGCCAGCCAGCCCTTGCCCACTTCCTCGGTCCGCGCGAGAATCCGGTCGCCGACCTTGAGCGCGGCCACGCGGCCCGGGCCCTTCTTCTTCTCGATCACGCGCAGGCGGGGCGGTGGGGTCCGGTCGTCTGGCGACCAGCTGTCGGGGATGGCGTAAGCCTCGCCCTCGTCAATCTCGGCGATTCGCAAAACGGTGACCTTGGGCACCCCGCCCATGCGGTGATAGGCGGTCTTGCGCCCGTCGATCAGGCCTTCCTCGGCCATGTCGCGCAGCAGTTTCTTGAGCGCGATCTTCTCCTGCCCCTTGAGCCCGAACGCCTTGGCAAGCTCCCGCTTGCCCGCGGGCGTGGGGCTGGACTGGATGAATTCGATGACCTGCTCGCGCGATGGCAAGCCGTGGGCGTTGATGCGCGGCATGGCCCGCATATGGGCGCTCGCGCGGCGCGGCTCAATAGTAGGCGATCAGGCGGCCCACGGTGGCGATGGAAAGCCACAGCACCAGCGACGCCGCTGCCGACGCCCGCGCAAACGGCGGCGGCGCGTAGAGGTCGCGCCCCGCGGCGCTACGCCAATGCCAGCGAAACAGCGCCGCATTGGCGACAACGAATGCGAGCAGGATCAGCTTGAACTGGAACGCGCCCGACGCCGCCAGCGCGTCGCCATCGGCGGCGAACAGGATGGTGCCGGAGGCCGCCTGGAGCAGGAACCCGGCGACCGCGATCGGCGTCAGCGCATCGGACAGCGGAACCAGCGGCAAACGCTTCCATGCCCCGAGTACGCGCAGGTCGATCACGCCGATCGCGCCGAGCAGCATGACCACGCCGATCACGTGGAGGACGTTCGCCCAGGGATAGACATGCGCGCTGGTGCGCGCCCAGTCGACCAGCCCGAGCGCGTCGAGCCAGCCGTTCACGACCAGCAGCAGGGCTTCCACGAAATCAGCGCAACTCGACGGTCTTGTCGCCGACCTTGACCCGCTCGACCCGCATTTCCGCCGTGCCGTCGCGGCGGACGTATCCGGTAATCGTGATCCGCTGGCCATCGTCGATGTCGTCGAGCGACAGGCCGCGCGCGGTCATGCGGCTGACGGGCGCGAGGTTCACATCCCACTCCTTGCCCTGCCAGTTCATCTTGGCGCTGCCATGGGGATTGCCCCAGGTAACATCCTTGAGCGGACCGGTGAGCGTGACGGGCTCGTCTTCCTTGTACGAACTCCACCCGTGGTGGGCGAGCGCTGCCCCGGGCATCGCGAAAAGCGCAGCTGCCAGAGCGACCTTGGCGAATGGCGACATGGTTCGTGTCCTTCCTTTCACCCTCCCGCACAGCGGGATAGCCTATCCGGCAGCCAATTGCACCCCTGTCAGGGTTGCGGCGCGGGCGCGGGGATCGGGGCGAAAGCACCCGCGGGCACCGCGCTCGCGATCGGGCTGCAAGCGCCGCCCGCCGCGCAGGCCTGCACGCCGAAGATCCAGTCGTCGCCACGCAGGGGCACGACGAGTTCGTGGACTCGCTGCTCGATCGGTGTTTCCGGTGCCGCGGGAGACGGCATCTCGTAGTTCACCAGCGCCACGTCGCGGGTCCAATAGGGCTCGTCCGTCCGCCGGCCGACCACGGCGTAGACCGTCGCACCGGGAACGCCGTTCCACTTGAGCAGCGTATCGTTACGCACCGCCGCCTCGGCTTTCGGTGCCGGCGGCATCGGCGCGCCCGCCAGCGCTGCCGCGGCCGCTACATTGAGCTGTGTCACGCGGGCCAGATAGGCGAAATCCATCTCGTCGACGGTGTCGCCGTATTCGGTCCCGCCCTCGGTGCGCAGGTCCTGGTGTTGGTGGTCGTAGTCCTCGACCGCGACCGAGAAACGGATCGCAGGATAGCCCTTCTCGAGGAACGGGATCTGGTCCCCTCCCCGCCCCATGCGGTCGGTACGCCAGATCTGCCGCACCGCGATGCCGCCCTCGCGCTTTCCGGCCACGTCGGCGACGAAGCGCGACAGGTTCCGCCCCGGGCTATCGTTTTCGCCGCCGTCGCGGCGCTGCGCCGCGCGTACGGCGTCGGTAAGGTCGGCGCGCGGCCCTTCGGAAAACACGCGGACATGGTCGGGGTCGCAGTATCCATCGGAGCCGCACGAATTGCCGACGATGTCGTTGTTGAGCACCGCCTTGACCGTCCAGCCCTGCTCCGCCGCATAATCCGCTAGCAGCCGCCCGCCGTAGAGCCCCTGCTCCTCGCCCGAGAGGAGCGCGTAGACGATCGTGGTCGGGAATTTTTGCTTCGACAGCACCCGCGCCGCCTCGATCGCAAGCGCCGTGCCCGAGGCATCGTCATTCGCGCCGGGCGCGTCGCTGGTCGCGTCCATCACGTCAGTCACGCGGCTGTCGATATGGCCCTGGATGATGACCACCTCGTTGGGCCGCTCGGTGCCGCGCTGAATGGCGACGGCGTTGCGCAGCCGCACCGGCGCAGGAATGCGGTTCCCCTCGACCATTCGCTCCGGCAGAACGACCTCGAGACAATTGCCGCACTCGGTGGAGATCGCGCGAAACGTGTCCGCGCCCCAGTCCACCGCCGCACCGATACCGCGGTTCGGGTTGTCCTGCTCCGACAGGGTATGCCGCGTGCCGAAGGCGACGAGACGCTCGACATCGGCCTTGAGCCGGTCGGCGGATACGCCTGCGGCAGGATCATCCTGCGCAGCAAGCGGGGTTGCGATTAGGGCGGCGAGCAAAGGCAGGTATTTCATGGACCGGAGGTGTCCACGAAATGCCAGTTCAGTTCAAGTCAGTAGGCGCGTGCCACGAATACCCGCTCGACTGCCGGCTTGCCGGTGAACAGGCAGGTTCCGTCCGCCGGTGCCGCGCCGATCGGGACGTTGCGCACCGTCAGCTTGAGCGCTTTCAGCTTCTCCACCACACCGTCGAGTTCCGCGCCGGTGGGCCGGGACCACTGCACCTCGACCCAGCCGGGGTAGCGGCCGTTGCTGTCGTAGAAAGCGGCGAGCGCCTCCAGGCTGTCAACACCGCGATGGATGTTGGCTTCGCGCCTGCTACGCGCCTCGTCGAACAGCGTCTGCTGGATTTCCGCGAGCACCGCGGGGATCGTCGCGGCGGCTTCGTCGCGGGTCGGCGTGGCGAAGGCGGGCTTGCCGGTCGCGGTATCCCACAGCCGGTCGCGGCGCAGCAGGCTGACGACGCCGCCCTCCATGTCGCGCCCGCCGACCTCGACGATCAGCGGCGCGCCTTTGCGGACCCAGTCCCAGCGCTTGGCGGCCGCCTTACCAGGCTTGGTATCGAGCAGTACGCGAACGGGCTCGCCCAGCGTCGCTTGCGCAGCGAGCGCCGCGCGTAGTTCCTCGCAATAGGCCACCAGTTTCGCATCTTCCGGCGCTTCGCGGAGCATCGGCACGATCACCACCTGCCACGGCGCGATGCGCGGCGGCACGCGCAAACCGTCGTCGTCGCCGTGGGTCATGATGACCCCGCCGACGAGCCGCGTCGAGGTGCCCCAACTGGTCGTGTGACAATACTGCTGGCCGCCCTCACGGTCCTGATACTGGATGCCTGCGGCGTGCGCGAAATTGGTGCCGAGGTAGTGGCTCGTGCCCGCCTGCAGCGCCTTGCCGTCCTGCATCATCGCCTCGATCGACCAGGTCTCGACCGCGCCGGGGAACCGTTCGTGTTCGGGCTTCTCCCCCGCGATCACCGGCATGGCGAGGTCTTCCTCGGCGCAGGCGCGGTACATTTCCAACGCGCGCTTCGTTTCATCGAGCGCATCCTCGCGCGTGGCGTGAGCGGTATGCCCCTCCTGCCACAGGAACTCGCTCGTGCGCAGGAACATACGGGTGCGCATTTCCCAGCGCACTACATTGGCCCACTGGTTGGTGAGCAATGGCAGATCGCGCCACGACTGGACCCAGCGCGCCATCGCATCGCCGATGATGGTTTCCGAAGTCGGGCGGACGACCAGCGGTTCCTCCAGCTTCGCCTCGGGATCGGGCACCAGCCCGCCCTTTCCGTCCGCGATCAGGCGGTGGTGGGTGACGACCGCCATTTCCTTGGCGAAGCCTTCGACATGCTCCGCCTCGCGGGTGAAATTGCCGAGCGGGATAAAAAGCGGGAAATAGCAGTTTTGCACGCCCGCCGCCTTGATCCGGTCGTCCATCAGACGCTGGATGCGTTCCCAGATGCCATAGCCCCACGGCTTGATCACCATGCACCCGCGCACGCCCGATTCCTCGGCCATGTCGGCGGCGGTGATGACTTCCTGATACCACTGGGCGAAATCGTCGGCGCGCTTCACGGTGAGCGCGTGGCGGATCTGGGACACGGATTATTCCTACTGAAAAGTGGGTGCGGGGCTTACTTGCCCAGTTCGTCGAGTTTTTTCTGCATCGCGGCCATCTGCTCGCGCAGCGCGGCGATTTCGTCGTCCTTGGCCGGCGGTGGAGCCTTCGCGCCGCGTGTTCCGGGCATGAACGCCTCGCCCATCGCCTTCATCACGGCGATGTTCGTCTCGGCGATCTTGGCGAGAGGGTTGTTGGCGAGGCCATCGCGGAACGCGGTCTGGAGCTGCTCGCGGTTCTTGCGGAAGTTGGCCATGCTCGCCTCGAGATAGCTCGGCATCAGCGCCTGCATCGAATTGCCGTACATCGAGATCAGATCGCGCAGGAAGCTGACCGGCAGCATCTGCTCGCCGCCGCTGGCCTCTTCGTCCATGATGATCTGGGTGAGGATCGAATGGGTGATGTCGTCGCCGGTCTTGGCATCGACGACCTGGAAGTCGACGCCTTCGCGCGTCATCCGGGCAAGATCGTCGAGCGTGATGTAGCTCGACGTGCCGGTGTTGTAGAGGCGCCGGTTGGCGTACTTCTTGATGATGATCGTATCGCCGGAGCCGGCGTCGCGCTTGGCCATGTCGGACCCCTTGGTTTGCTGCGGTGCATGCTGCATTAGCAGCCGCAGCATGTGCAGCGCAACATCGCTAGCGGCGAAATCTCCGGCCAAGGCCAGTAAGCAGTTCGTACTGCGACATCCCACATGCCGCCGCGGCCTCGGGCAAGCGCCAGGGCACGTCAACCCAGTCCCCTTCGCGCAAGTGGGGAGCCGCGGTGAGGTCGATCACGACCATGTCCATCGACACCCGGCCGAGCAGCGGCAGGCGTGCCTCGCCATGCCGCAGCGCACCTTGTCCGCCCCAGCACCGCAGGAAGCCGTCGGCATAGCCGAGCGAGACTACCCCCGCGCGCATCGGCCGGTCGGCTGTAAAGGTCGCGTTGTAGCCCACGCTGTCGCCCGGTGCGAGGTCGCGCAACTGGATGATCGCCGCCTGCGGATGCGCCACCTGACGGATTTCGTCCGCGAGATCCGGCCGCGGCACGCCGCCGTAGAGCGACAATCCCGGGCGGGTCTGGTCGAAATGGTAATCGCTACCGAGCGCGATTCCGGCGCTGTTGGCGAGGCTGAGCCTTCGGTGTGGCACCAGGCGCGCAACCTCGCCGAACCGGGCAAGCTGCGCCCCATTCATGGCGCTGTCCTCGTCCGCGCAGGCGAGATGCGAGAGCAGGGTTTCGACCTCGAGCGCGGCGATGACTGAATCGCCGAGATCGGCAGGCGAAACGCCGAGCCGGTTGATTCCGGTATCGACCATCAGGTCGCAGGCGCCGCCTTGCGCCTCGGCCCAAATCCGCGCCTGGTGCATGCTGTTGATGACCGGGCGCACGCCGACCGCGCGCGCATAGTCTGCGTCCTCCGCTCGGATCGGGCCGTGAAGGACCGATACCTGCGCTGGCGGAACATGCTCGACGACCGCCGCAACCTCGCTCCAGTGCGCAACGTAGAAGTGCCGCGCCCCTGCATCGCGCAGCACCGGCACCGCCCTCGCGACACCTAGTCCGTAAGCGTCTGCCTTGACCGCGCACGCGGCATTCGCGCTGCCCGACATCCGGTCGAGCGCCTTCCAGTTCATGGCGAGCGCGTCTTCGTCCAGTCGTAGCCGAAGGGTTGGCGGCGGAAGGTCAGGCATCGTCGGTGAAATCTTTCGGCGGTCCGTCGGGAATGCCCCACCAGGCGACAATCAGCCCGAACGCCACCACCGCCCAAGTGTACCACAGCCCCGCATACATGTCGCCCGTGCGCGCGACGATGATTCCCGCGATCAGCGGCAGGAAGCCACCGAGATAACCGGCGCCGATGTGGTACGGGATCGACATCGAGCTGTAGCGGATCCTCGGCGGGAACATCTCGCTCAGCAGCGCCGCTACCGAACCGTAGGTCAGCGCCGACAGCATCCCCAACGCCAACAGCAGGCCAAGAATGCCGAGCACGTTGATCAGTGGCGGCGACTGGCGGGCGAAATCGAACCCGCTGCTGGACAGCGCGGCCTGGATCCCGTCGCGCCGCGCGTCGCCATCGGCAAGCCAGGCTGGGTCGAGCTCGACCGGCTCGCCGCCGACGGTGACGGCGAGCGCGTCACCCGGTGCGACCGAATAAGCCACGCCGCTTGCGGTCAGCGTTTCCAGCACCTTGCCGCAATCGGTCTGCGACCGGCCGAACAGGTCGGCGAAGGGATCGGTCGTGCAGCCGGTGCCCGACACCAAGACCGGGTTGTCGCGCGAAGCCTGTGCCAGCCCCGGGTTGGCGAGCGCGCCCATGCCCCAGAAGATCGGGAACAGCAGCAGCAGCGTCAACACCGCGCCGACGATTATCGGCTTCTTGCGCCCGACCCGGTCGGACCATTTGCCGACCATGATGTAAAATCCCATCGCGATCAGCCCGGCGACGAGCAGAGTCCACTCCACCAAACTCTCCTCCATCCGCATCGGCCCGCGCAGGAACGACAGTCCGGAGAAAAACGCGGTGTACCAGATCGTCGTCAGGATGCCGGTGATCCCGAACAACGCGACGAAGATGCGCTTGGGATTGCCGGGATAGGTCATGCTTTCCTTGAAGGGATTGGCGGCGGTTTCGCCCGCTTCCTTCATCGCCTGGAATACCGGGCTCTCGTTGAGCTTCAGGCGCATCCACAGCGAAATGCCTAGGAGGACGATCGAGAGCAGGAACGGCACGCGCCAACCCCATTCGGCGAACTCGTCCGCTGGGATGAGGTAGCGGCAGGCCACCACTACCGCGATGCTCAGCACGAACCCGCCGACTACGCTCGCCTGGATATAGCTGGTGAAATGGCCGCGCTTCTCCGGCGGGGCATGCTCGGCGACGTAGATCGCCGCGCCGCCATACTCGCCGCCCAAAGCGAGACCTTGGAGGATGCGCAGGAAAATCACGATCAGGGGCGCGGCATAGCCGATGCTCTCCGCGCTGGGAATCAGCCCGACGCCGGCCGTGGCCACCCCCATCAGCGTGACCGTGACGAGGAAGGTGTATTTCCGCCCGAGCTTGTCGCCGAGATAGCCGAACAAGATCGCACCGAGGGGACGGAAGCCGAACCCGACCGCGAACCCGGCCCATACCAGCAGCAGCTCGAGCGTCTCGTTATCGCTGGGGAAGAACGCCGCCCCGATCAGCGCGGCAAGCGTGCCGTAGATGAAGAAGTCGTACCATTCGAAGATCGTGCCGGCGGAAGACGCGGCGATGACGAGCCGGACTTCCTTTTCGCTCGGCTCGCGCGCAGCGCCGCCGCTCGTCATGGTGGCTGTCGCCTCGCTCATGGCACTACACACTCCCCGGTCTCGTCCGGGGAAAGCGTCTAGCCCGCGACCGCGTCCTTGTTAAGCGCTGCGAGTGCAGCCTTCCACGGCAGCAGGATCGCGCCGTGGCGAGCGGGGAAGGCCCGCGCAGGATCAAGCATGCCAATGCCCGGCCAGTCGGGTTGCGGCGCGTTCGAACCCAGCCAGCGTTCGAGTTCCTGCCCGGTCGCAGCGATTGCGTCGCTGGTCGTTCCCGCCGCGGCCCGGGCGAAGATCGCCGCCGCAGCCTGACCGATCGCGCAGGCGACCACACGCAACCCGACGCTGCCGACGACGTCGCCCGTCGTTTCAAATCCCGCCTCGACCATGCTGCCGCAGCTTCGCGATCGCGCCTCCCCCCGCAAAGCGAGTTCAGGGCGGAGAGGGTAATTGGCCAGTTCGACCGCGAGAGCGAGAATTTCCGGCGTATAGAGCCGCGTCGAATCCGGCGCCGCCATTATTCCGCCGCCTGGGTTTCTCCGCGCATCTCGGCGCGCCGTTCGGCGATCAGTTCGACCATGGCATCGGACGCTGCGCTCACCACAGGATATGTTCGCGCGGTGGTGATCCAGGTCGGGCGGCCGTGATAACCCCAGATGGTGTCATAGGTCAGCACCAGCACCGAGAAGGCGATGACCACGACTATCGCGCCCTTGACCGCGCCGAAGCCGAAGCCGAGCACGCGGTCGATCGGGCCGAGCAGCGATGTCCGGCTCGTCTCGCCCAGCCGCCCGGCGATGAGCTTCATCGCGGCATAGGGGATCAGCAGCAGCAGCACGAAGGCCAGCACTGCGGCACCGCTCTCGGTCCCGATATGCGGTTCGAGCGCGGAGTAGAGGTCGGTATGGAGGAAGCGGATCGCGAAGACTGCCAGGATCCAGGCGGCGAGCGAAAGGACTTCCTGCACGAATCCGCGCAAGAAGCCGCCCACGGCCGCAACGCCGACGATAATCAGGACGATGATGTCGAAGCCTGTCATGCGATAGACGGACCTATTGCGTAGCCATAACCCGGTCAACGAGGTTGGCGAGTTGGCTAAGCCCGCGATAGTTAAAACCGGGTGAACCGCCCTCCGCCTCGGCAGGGCCATAGCCGCTGGTGAAGCCCAGCTTGGCCGACTCCCGTAGGCGCAACCCGGCATGGGCAACGGGGCGAATTTCGCCCGCAAGCGACACTTCGCCGAACCATACGCTCTTGGTCGCGAGAGGCCGATCGGCGAGTGCCGAAACCAGCGCGGCAGCCACCGCGAGGTCCGCCGCGGGGTCGGACAGGCGATAGCCGCCCGCTACGTTGAGATAGACTTCCGCCGAGCTGAAATTGAGCCCGCAGCGCGATTCCAGCACGGCGAGCAGCATAGCGAGCCGCCCGCTGTCCCAGCCGACTACTGCGCGGCGAGGAGTTGCGCCCGATTGCAACCGCACGATCAGTGCTTGGATCTCCACCAGTACGGGCCGCGTGCCTTCGAGCGCCGGGAAGACCGCGCTCCCCGCGATCGGCTGATCGCGGCCGGAAAGGAACAGCATGGACGGATTGCCGACTTCCTCCAGGCCCTGCCCCGCCATGGCGAACACGCCGATCTCGTCGACCGGGCCGAAGCGGTTCTTGAGGCTGCGTAGGATGCGGTACTGGTGGCTGCGCTCACCCTCGAAGCTCATCACCACGTCGACCATGTGTTCGAGCACCCGCGGCCCCGCGATGCTGCCGTCCTTCGTGACGTGCCCGACCAGCACCAGCGCAACGCCGTTCTCCTTGGCATAGCGGATCAGTTCGAAGGCGCAGCCGCGCACTTGGCTCACCGTTCCCGGCGCGCCTTCGATCGTATCCGAATGCATCGTCTGGATCGAATCGATCACCAGCAGCGCCGGCGGCGCCATCTGGCCCAGCGTGGTCAGCAGGTCGCGGACCGAGGTGGCAGCGGCCAGGCGGATCGGTGCATCGGCCAGCCCGAGCCGCATCCCGCGCATGCGCACCTGCGCGGTCGCCTCCTCCCCGCTGACGTAGACCGCCTCCGCGCCGGAGCGCGCCACGGCGGCGGCGGACTGGAGCAGGAGGGTCGATTTGCCGATGCCGGGATCGCCACCCATCAGGATCGCCGAGCCGGGCACGAGCCCCCCGCCCAGCGCTCGGTCGAACTCGGCCAGACCGGTGGTGCGGCGCGTCAGCGGCTCGGAAGGTGCATCGAGAGCAACGAACTCCACTGCCCGCCCCCCGGCCGAAAGATCGTGCTTGAGCGAGAACACCGTCGCCGGCGCTTCCTCGACCAGCGTGTTCCATTCGCCGCAATCGGCGCACTGCCCCTGCCAGCGGTGCGTCAGCGACCCGCATTCCTGACACACATAGCGCTTTTTTGGCTTGGCCATGGCATTCGGGATAATCGGAACATTTATGGAACGCAATTGCCTTCGGCGGGATTCCACGCCAGATTGCAGCCATGCGGCAAAAGGAACTGCGCCTCGCGCTCGTCTGTTACGGCGGGGTCAGTCTGGCGGTCTACATGCACGGCGTGACCAAGGAGGTCTGGCATCTCGCGCGGGCTAGCAATGCCGTCCATGCGGGCGAAGGAACGGATACCGGAGTTGCGGCGGTCTATGCCGATCTCCTTACGGCGATCGCGCGCAAGCATCAGGTGCGCCTGCGTGTGCTGCCCGACATCCTATCGGGCGCGAGCGCGGGCGGGATCAATGCGGTGTTCCTCGCCCAGGCGATCCATTCGGGGCAATCGCTCGATCCGCTGACGGCGCTGTGGCTGGAAAAAGCCGATGTCGACCAGCTGCTCGACGCCGATGCGCGTCCCGGGTGGCGCCTCGCCAAGCTGTGGGCCCAGCCGATCGCGTGGTGGCTGTTCAAGCGGCCGGGGAACGCGGTGTCCGAAACGGTCGCGCCCGAAACGCGCGAGGAGGTGCGGCGCAAGGTTTCGCATTTCGTGCGTGGGCGATGGTTTCAGCCACCCTTTTCAGGCGCGGGATTCGCGCGGTTGCTGCACGATGCGTTCGCTGCAATGGCTGCAGCACCAAGAGGCGATCCGCTGCTACCGCCGGGGCATCCGCTCGACCTGCTCGTCACCGCGACCGACTTTCGCGGGCATATCGAAGTGCTCAGGCTGAACAGCCCGGCGGTGGTGGAGGAAACGGAACACCGGCTGCCGATCGCCTTCACCGGAGTGACTCCGCGCGAGAGTGGGCATGACCTCGCCGATCCGCTCGAACTCACGTTCGCCGCGCGGGCGACTGCCAGTTTCCCGGGAGCATTCCCGGCGATGACGCTAGGTGAAATCGACGGCCTTGCAGCCGACCGCGGCCACGCATGGGCCACGCGCGAGGCATTCCTGCGGCGTGTGATGCCCGCGCATGTTCGCGCAGGCCGGGCGGAACGCGTCGCGCTGGTCGATGGCTCGGTCCTGGTCAACAAGCCGTTCGACCTGGCTGTCGGCGCGCTCCGCGGCCGGCCTGCCCAGCGCGAGGTCGACCGGCGTTTCGTCTACATCGACCCGCGGCCCGACCGGATCGGCTCGCTCGACCGCAGCCACGAACAGCCGGTCGGCTTTTTCGGTGCGATCTTTGGTGCGCTGTCGACCATCCCGCGCGAGCAGCCGATCCGCGACAATCTCGAGGCGATCGAGCAGCAATCGCGCGAGGCCGACCGGATCGCCCGCATGGTCCAGGCGCTGCGGCCCGAGGTGGAAAGTCAGGTGGAGCGTCTGTTCGGCTACACGCTCTTCCTCGACAGCCCGACAACGAAGCGCTTGCAGGCATGGCGGAACAAGGCCCAGGTGGCGGCGGTCGATGGCGCGGGTTATGCCTTCCATTCCTACGCGCAGGCAAAGTTTGCCGGGATCCTCGAACAGCTCGCCCAGATCGTGCTCCGCGCAGCCCCATCGCTCGAGGTGCCGGGCACCGCGCCGGTCGTCACCGTGCTGCGCGCGGCGCTGGCGGAGCGCGGACTGGCGAGCCTGACCGGCAAGTCCGGCGGGCTGAGCGAGGCAACGGTCGCGTTCTTCCGCGCGCACGACATCGGATTCCGCATCCGCCGCCTGCGGCTGCTGGCGCGCAGGCTGGCGCGCGACTGGGATGCCGATCCGGAGATCGACGATGCCGCGGTCGACCGGGCGCGCGACCGCATCTACGCCATCCTCTCGCTCTATTTCGAGCGCGAGGATACGCGGACGCTGGGTGAGGAATTCACACAGCTGGCCACCGGCGTGCTCGACCGGCCGGGCGACGTGCTCGATTTCCTGTCGAAGCGGCGGCTCCTGCCCGAAACCGACCTGCGCGCCGAAGAGCAGCTCGCCGCTGCGCTGGAGGAAATGCCGAAGAACCTGAGGAGGCGGATGCTGCTCACCTACCTCGGCTTTCCCTACTACGACGTCGCCACGCTGCCGCTGATGCGGAGTGAGGCGCTGACCGAGTTCGACCCGATCAAGGTCGACCGGATCAGCCCGGACGATGCGAGGTCGATCCGCGAAGGCGGCACGCGCGCGACGCTGCGGGGGACCGAGTTCTATAACTTCGGCGCCTTCTTCAGTCGTTCCTATCGGGAGAACGATTACCTCTGGGGCCGTTTGCACGGAGCCGAGCGGATGATCGATCTGGTCTGCTCGACGGTCGCGGAGATGGACGGTGAGAGCATCGCGGAATTCAAGAGGCGGGCTTTTGTCGCCATCCTCGATGAGGAGGAACCGCGCCTGATCGCCGACAGCGGCCTGGTCCCGCGCATCCGCAAGGAAATCGCCGGAGATTAGTGCGAGTGCGCGTGCCCATCCTCATGCGCATGCTCATCGAGGCTCGCCCAGATGGCGCGGGCAAAAGCCTCCGAGTTCACGAATGCGCCGGGCTGGTCCATCGCCTTGAGCGGGTTGTCGGCCAGGAACGCGTCAAGCGTACGACCGGCGGCCTTCGCTGCGCGCACGGTTTCGACGGCCCCGGCAATGCGATTGCGCCAAGCCTGAAGTCCGGCGCGATCGGTCACCGGGCCGTGGCCGGGAATGATCCTCGTACCCGCATCGGTCAGCGCCAGCAGCTTGTCGAGGGTGGCGACCAACCGCACTGCATTGCCGCCCGAGCTCACGTCGACGAACGGGAATGGCGCATTGCTCATCATCAGGTCGCCGGTGTGGAGCACATTCGCCTTGCGCCAGTAGAGCGCAGTATCGCCGTCGGTATGGCCGCCGCCGGTGAAAACTGCATCGATCCGGTCGCCGTTGAGGTGGAAACTGACGCCTTCGGCATAAGTCACCACCGGTAGCGCGGCGGGGGGAGCAGGATCGATCTTCATCCCGAGAATCTGGCCGCCGGCAGCCAGGCGGACGCGTACGTTCTCGTGGGCGAATATGATCGCTCCGGCATTGCCGAGGTTCTCGTTGCCGCCCGAGTGATCGTAATGCCAATGCGTATTCACCAGATACTTGACCGGTGTGCCTCCGAGGTCGGCCACCGCCTTGGCAATCTTGTCGGTCAGCGGGGCAAACTGGTCGTCGATCAGCACCGTGCCGTCCGGCCCGTGCGATACGCCGATATTTCCGCCTGCGCCGAACAGCACTGCGACGCCGGGCGCGAGAGTTTCCGCCCTGATCTCGACCTTGCTGAAATCAGGTGACTGCGCCGCGCCGCCCGTAGCGATGAGCAGAGCGGCGCTCCCAATCAGACATGTAACTGGACGCATTGTTGCCCTCCCCTTCGCCCGCATGATTATACCAGCGCGGACTGGAGCGGAAGGGGTGCAGGTCAGCTCCCGAAGGCGCTCTTCAGCTTGTCGAAGAAGCCGCGGCTTTCGGGGCATTCGTCGCCGGTCTCGGTGTCGCGGAACTGCTCGAGCAATTCGCGCTGAGCCTTGCTGAGCTTCGTCGGCGTCTCGACCTGGATCTCGACCACCAGATCGCCTCGCCCGCGACCTTGCAGCACCGGCATGCCCGCGCCGCGCTTGCGCAGCTGCTTGCCTGACTGGATCCCGGGAGGGATCTCGATCGAGTTCGTCTCGCCGTCGAGGTCCGGAATTTCGACGCAGCCGCCCAGCGCAGCGGTCGTGAAGCTGATCGGAACGCGCGTGCCCAGCGTCGTGCCTTCGCGCTGGAACACCGCGTGCGGCTTCACGTGGACGAAGATGTACAGGTCGCCCGGCGGCGCTCCGCGTGGCCCAGCCTCGCCCTTGCCCGACAGACGGATGCGGGTGCCGGTATCGACGCCCGGCGGAACTTCGACCTCGAGCGACTGAGGCTTGTCGACCCGTCCCTCGCCGCCGCAGTCTCGGCACGGGCTCTCGAGCACCTCACCGCGCCCGTGGCAGTTGGGGCATGGCCGCTCGACCACGAAAAAGCCCTGCTTGGCGCGAACCTTGCCGTGACCGCCGCACAGCTTGCAGCCGCGAGTCGAGGTGCCCGGCGTGGCACCCGAGCCGAAGCAGGTATCGCAGCTCTGCGAGACCTCTATCTCGATTCCGGCTTTCTTGCCGTGGAACGCTTCTTCAAGGCTGACTTCCATGTCGTAGCGCAGGTCCGCACCACGGCGCGGCTGCTGGCGTCCGCCACCGCCGAAAGCGCTGCCGAAGATCGTCTCGAAAATATCGCCGATATCCCCGAAGTCGGCACCAGGCCCGTGACCGCCGCCGCCCGACATCCCCTGCTCGTATGCGCGGTGTCCGTAGCGATCATAGGCTGCGCGCTTTTGCGGGTCCTTGAGGCATTCGTAGGCGGCGCTTATCGCCTTGAACTTGGCCTCGTTGTCCTTGCACCCCTGGTTACGGTCGGGGTGATGCTCCATCGCCAACTTGCGATAGGCCGCCTTGATCGTCCGGTCGTCCGCTGTGCGTGCGACGCCGAGCAGTTCATAATAGTCGATTTCGGTGGAAGCCATGTCGTCCCCGCCCCAAACCTAACCGCCACCGGCGCGCGAGGCACCGGTGGCGGCGTGGTTGTCCATCGGAGCCTCAGCCCTTCTTGTCGTCTTCGACTTCGGAGAATTCCGCGTCGACCACGTCGTCGTCCTTGGCGGACGATCCGGCGGCGTCGGCGTCTGAACCATCGGGAGCGGCACCGGCCTGCTCCTGCTGGTAAATCTCCTGGCCCATCTTCATCGCGACCTCGGTCAGCGCCTGCGCCTTCGCGTTGATCGCGTCGGCATCGTCGCCTTCGAGCGCGGTCTTGGTTTCGGCGAGTGCGGCCTCGACCTGGCCCTTCAGGTCGGCGCTGATCTTGTCGCCATGCTCGTCGAGCTGCTTCTGCGTCGCGTGGACCAGGCTGTCGGCCTGGTTGCGGGCCTCGACCCGGGCACGGCGCTGCTTGTCCTCGTCGGCGAACTTTTCGGCGTCCTGGACCATCTGCTCAATGTCGGAATCCGAGAGACCGCCGCTGGCCTGGATCTTGATCTGCTGTTCCTTGCCCGTGCCCTTGTCCTTGGCACTCACGTTGACGATGCCGTTGGCGTCGATGTCGAAGGTAACCTCGATCTGCGGCACACCACGCGGCGCGGGCGGAATGCCGAGCAGGTCGAACTGGCCGAGCATCTTGTTGTCCGCCGCCATCTCGCGCTCGCCTTGGAACACGCGGATCGTCACCGCCTGCTGGTTGTCCTCGGCAGTCGAGTAGGTCTGCGTTTTCTTGGTCGGGATCGTCGTGTTGCGATCGATCATGCGAGTGAACACGCCGCCCAGCGTTTCGATGCCGAGCGACAACGGGGTCACGTCGAGCAGCAGGACGTCCTTGACGTCGCCCTGCAGCACCCCGGCCTGGATCGCGGCACCCATGGCCACGACTTCATCGGGGTTCACCCCGGTGTGCGGCTTCTTGCCGAAGAATTCCTCGACGACTTCGCGCACCTTGGGCATGCGGGTCATGCCGCCGACCAGCACGACCTCGTCGATCCCGCCCTTGTCGAGCCCGGCATCGGCCAGCGCCTTCTTGCAGGGTTCGAGCGTGCGCTTGATCAGATCGCCGACGAGCTGCTCGAGCTTCGAGCGGGTCAGCGTCTCGACCAGGTGCAGCGGGGTGGTGCTGCCGCCTTCCATGCGTGCGGTGATGAAGGGCAGGTTGATCTCGGTCTGCGCGCTGGAGCTCAGCTCGATCTTGGCCTTCTCGGCAGCTTCCTTGAGGCGCTGGAGGGCCAGCTTGTCGGTCCGGAGATCCATGTTCTCCTTCTTCTTGAACTCGTCCGCGAGGTATTCGACGATCGCGCTGTCGAAGTCCTCGCCGCCCAGGAAGGTGTCGCCGTTGGTCGACTTCACCTCGAACACGCCGTCGCCGATCTCGAGCACCGACACGTCGAACGTGCCGCCGCCGAGGTCGTAGACCGCGATGGTCTTGCCGTCGTCCTTCTCGAGCCCGTAGGCGAGCGCGGCGGCAGTCGGTTCGTTGATGATGCGCAGCACTTCGAGGCCCGCGATTTGGCCGGCGTCCTTGGTCGCCTGGCGCTGCGCGTCGTTGAAGTATGCGGGGACAGTGATCACCGCCTGGGTGACGGTCTCACCGAGATAGCTCTCGGCGGTTTCCTTCATCTTCTGGAGGATGAACGCGCTGATCTGGCTGGGCGAATAGTCCTCGCCGCCGGCCTTGACCCAGGCGTCGCCATTCTTGCCCTTGACGATGGTGTAGGGAACCAGCTCGGTGTCCTTCTTGGTCACCGGGTCGTCGAAGCGGCGGCCGATCAGGCGCTTGACCGCAAAAATCGTGTTGTCGCCGTTGGTCACGGCCTGGCGCTTGGCCGGCTGGCCGATCAGGCGCTCGCCATCCTTGGTGAACGCGACGATCGAGGGCGTGGTGCGCGCGCCTTCGGAATTCTCGATGACCTTGGGCTTGCCGCCGTCCATGACAGCGACGCAGGAATTGGTGGTGCCGAGGTCGATACCGATAACTTTGGCCATTATTTCCCCACTCTACTTAGCATTGGTTGGACGCCGCACATTTGTGCCCCCGACATTCGGCAGGCCCGCTCGGCGGCTCGTTGATAGCGGCGATATAGGTGCGGTTTCGGTTGGCACAAGAGAGGCACGCGGGTAGGGAACGACGCCGCGACACAGGGAGGAAATACCAGTGAAGAAATCCGTTTTTGCTGCCGCGCTCATGCTTTCGACCATGGTTCTGACTGCGTGCGGCGAAACTGCCGAGGCGCCCGCTGCCACCGAAGGCACGATTGCGGGCATGACCGTGACCAATGCCCGGCTCGTGCTGCCGGCTGTCGCGGGCAATCCTGCGGCGGTCTATTTCGACATCGCCTATGACGGCGACCGCCAGATCGCGCTAAACCGCGCCACGGTCGCGGGTGCGGCGAGTGCAGAGTTCCACCAATACGGCGAATGGGCGGGCGAGATGCAGATGCAGGCGATGCAGCCGCTTCCGCTCAAGAAAGGCGACAAGGTCAAGTTCGAACCTGGCGGCAACCACCTGATGGCGATGGAACCGGGCGCGGCGCTGGTCGCGGGCGGAACGACCGAGGTGACGCTCAAGGTTTCGGGCGGCGCGACACACACCTTCCCGGCGGAAATCCGCGCGGCAGGCGAAGAGCGCTGACGGAAGCGCTCGACACCCTCGGCATCGACACGGGCGCGGCGGCGCCGGCCTGCCCGGTCGGCGGCGAACGCTCGCTGACCGCGGGCGAGGTCGCCCTCGCCCGCACCGTGTTCGGGAATGCGATCGATTACGCCAAGATCACCATCAAGCGGCGCAAGTGGTTTCCTTTCCAGCCGCGCAAGGTCACGATGGCACCGCGCGGGCACCTCCATTTCCATCCGCTCAGCGACAATTACTGCGACGATTTTGCCCATGCCGACATCTGGAAGAAGGGTCACTTCATCCACGAGTTGGTCCACGTCTGGCAAACGCAGACTAAGGGACGCTGGTGGCTGGTGCTGAACCGCGTGCCGTGGGAACGCTACGACTACGCGCTGCGCCCCGGCTGGGCGCTGGAGAAGTACGGCATCGAGCAGCAGGCGGAGATCGTCCGCCACGCCTTCCTGCTGCGCAACGGGATCATGCTGGCGGGCGTGGCCGACAAGAGCGCTTACGATGTGCTGGTGAGATTTCCCGGCGCGGGTTGAGGAAACCGGTTTCATCCGATACTAGCTGCGCCGTCCGGGCGGCCCAACCCGCGCCCGGCCACGAGCATCAACCATGGAGCTGAAAGACTACGGCATGTCGCGGGAACGCGGCTACCTTTCGCATTACGAAATCGACGACGTGACCCTTCCCGCGCAGTTCGCGCCGATCACCGAGGCAGCGGGCAAGCTCTCCGCGCTCCTCACCAGCGGCCGGGTGCGCCACTGGCTGGATGCCCTGCCCGACCCGCGGATCGCGGACTGGGCCAAGGATGCGCCCGAGGAGCAGGTCCGTGCCGCGATGGTGCACTACAGCTTCCTGGTGCAGGCCTATGTCTGGGGCGAACCGACCCCGCCCGCGCACCTGCCTGCGAACCTCGCGCGCCCGATGTGTGCGATCGCCGACCGGCTCGGTCAGGCGCCGCTGCTGCCCTATTCCGGCTACGTGCTCGACAACTGGTACCGGCTCGACAAAGCGGGCCCGATCACCCTCGACAACATCGGCATGTTCCAGAACTTCCTCGGCGGCGACGACGAGAACTGGTTCGTCCTCGTCCACGTCGCGATCGAGGCCGAGGCTGGCGTGCTGCTCGATAACGCGGCGAAACTGGTGACCGTGGCGCAGAACCGTGATGCCGCCGAGGCGACCCGCCTGCTGACCCAAATGGACGAGGCGTGGGAGCGGATTTACGGCCACTTCGCGCGCATGCCCGAGCGGTGCGATCCGTATATCTATTTCCACCGCGTGCGCCCCTACATCCACGGCTGGGCGAACAATCCGGCGCTGGAAAGCGGCGGTCTGATCTACGAGGGCATGGATCGCTACGAGGGCCAGCCGCAGCCGTTCCGCGGCCAGACCGGCAGCCAGTCGAGCATCGTCCCGGCGATGGACGCGCTGTTCCAGGTGAGCCACTCGGCCGACCCGCTGCGCCAGTTCCTCGACGAGCTGCACCACTATCGCCCGGTCCAGCATCGCCGCTTCATCGAGGACCTCGCGGCTCGGTCGTCGCTGCGCGACTTCGTCACCGCGAGCGACGACCAAGCGCTCAAGGATGCGTTCAACGCCTGTCTCGAACAGTCGGCGCGCTTCCGCACCCGACACCTCGAATATGCGGCGAGCTACATCAACAAGCAGGCGGGCAGCATAGCGGGCAACGACCCCGATGTCGGCACCGGCGGCACGCCGTTCATGAAGTACCTCAAGAAGCACCGCGACGAGAACCGGGCGCAGGTGGTCTGACTTTACGGCGCGTTTATCAAGCGGTGCTATCCGCAAACGATGAACGCGCCATCTCCTTTTCCATCCTCCGGGACCGATGAGCTAGACAATCTCAGCGAGTTGAAGTTGAAAATGCTCGAGGCATTTTACCGCCTCGATGTGGCGCTTGAGGATTGGATAGTCGACGGCGACAGCAAAGCGGCCGGCGCGTCGACGGGGTCTCGCCTGAAGGAGCTTGTCGGAACCGTCTTCGCTGAAAATATTGCAACTAAGCGTCAGATCGCACGGTTCGCCAAATTATCTGCCGAACTGGATGCTGCAATCAGATTGCGTAACTTGCTTGTCCATTCGAAAGCACGGCATGGCACTATTGACGGTGATCCGGCGATTTTCCTTGTGCCTGTAAGCCATTCGATGCGCGTGAATGACTATGTAGTTGTGACCAGTATCGAGAAGATCGCTGTCGCAATCAATCAAGTGGTTTCAACTGCGAGCACCCTGGCTTCATGGCGCGATCAACGCGACGCCAAGCCACCCGCCGACAAGAAAGCGGACGCTCAATGCGACCCGCAGTAAGTTAGAGCGTCGCCAAGTTCGGCAGCGCGTTCTTGTCGAGCATCTGCGATTTGTCCGTCATCGGGTACTTCAGTCCCGTCGCGCAGTTGAACAGCACCACTTCGTCTTCGGCCTCGACCCAGCCCGCATCGAGTGCGCTGCGATAGGCGGCGAGGGTCGCGCCGCCTTCGGGGCAGAGCAGCAGGCCGTCCTTCTCAGAGCACTCGGCGGTGGCTTGCAGGATCGCCGGATCGCCGACTGCGATCGCCCTGCCCCCGCTCTCGCGCACGGCGCGCAGGATCAGGAAATCGCCCACCGCCTTGGGCACGCGGATGCCCGCGGCGACGGTGTGCGCGTCCTCCCACCGCTCGGCATGCTCCTCGCCCGCTTCCCAGGCTTTGACGATCGGCGCGCAGCCGCTCGCCTGCACGGCAAACATCTTCGGCCGTTCGGGTCCGATCCAGCCCAGTTCCTCAAGCTCGGCAAAGGCCTTCCACATGCCGATGAGACCCGTCCCGCCACCGGTCGGATAGAATATCGCCTTGGGCAGCCGCCAGCCGAGCTGCGCGGCAAGTTCCAGCCCCATCGTCTTCTTACCCTCGATCCGGTACGGCTCCTTCAGCGTCGAGAAATCGAACCACAGCCCCTCGGCCGCGCCCTTCCCGACGATCGCGCCGCATTCGTCGATCAGCCCGTTGACGCGGTAAACCCGCGCGCCTTGCGCCGCGATCTCGCGGACGTTGATCTCGGGCGTGTCGTCGGGACAGAACACCACCGTCTCGATGCCCAGGCGGCTCGCATAGGCGGCAAGCGCCGCACCGGCATTGCCATTGGTGGGCATGGCGATTTTCCTGACGCCCAGCTCGTTGGCCATGGCTACCGCCATGACCAACCCACGCGCCTTGAAGCTGCCGGTGGGCAGGCGACCCTCGTCCTTCACCAGAACATTGGCCCCACCCGTCTGCGGGATCGGCACCAGCGGGGTTTTGACCTCGCCCAGGCTGGCAATGCTCGCCGTGCGGCGAACCGGCAGCAGTTCGCGCCAGCGCCATAGGTCTGTCGGACGCACCTCCACGGCAGAGCGGGTTAGCGCCTGGCCGACACCGGAAAGGTCGTAGCGCACCAGCAAGGGACGGCCCGCAGCGGAAAGGCCGTGCAGCCGATCGGCTTCGTAGCGCTCGCCGGTCAGCGAACATTCCAGATGACTTACGAAAGTCTTGCGCTCGCCTTCGAGGTTGGCGGTCAACATCAGTCGTATTTCAACCCCGCCAGCCCCTGCCCGCCATCCGCGATAAAGGCGTCGATGCGCTGCTCGAGAACCGGCAGCGGGACCGAGCCCAGCGACAGCACGACATCGTGGAACTTGCGGATATCGAACCGCTCGCCCAGTTCGGCTTCGGCCTTCGCGCGAATCCGTCGCATGGTCATCTCGCCCAGCTTGTAGGCGAGCGCCTGGCCCGGCCAGCTGATGTAGCGATCGACCTCGGTCGTCACTTCATGCTGCGACAGGGCGGTGCGGGTGCCGAGGTACTCGCGCGCCTGCTCGCGGGTCCAGCCATATTCGTGGATGCCGGTGTCGATCACCAGCCGCACCGCCCGCCACATTTCGTAGCTCAGCTGCCCGAAGCGCTCATAGGGCGTGCGGTAGATGCCCATCTCGTTGCCGAGATACTCGACATACAGACCCCAGCCCTCGCCGAAGCCGGAGAAGTATGTCTGCCGCCGGAATCGCGCCGCCTCGGGCTGCTCGAGCGCCACCGCCGCCTGAAAGCTGTGCCCCGGCGCGCATTCGTGCAGGGTCAGCGCGGGGATATTGTAGAGCGGGCGGCTCGGCAGGTCGTAGGTGTTCATCTGGCACGCATCGAGCCCGCCGCGCCCGGCGGTGTAGAACGGCGCGATCGCCGGATCGACCGGGCGGATCGAAAAACGGTGCCGCGGCAGGAAGCCGAAATAGTCCGCGATCACTCCGTCCACGCGCTTGGCGACATAGGACGAGACGCCCATCAGCTCGTCCGGGGTGCGCGCGACGAATTGCGGATCGGTGCGCAGGAACTGGACGAATTCGGGCAAAGTGCCGGTGAACCCGGCCTCGGCCTTGACCTTCTCCATCTCCGCCGTGATCCGCGCGACCTCGTCAAGGCCGATCTGGTGGATCTGCGCGGCGGTAAGGTCGAGCGTGGTATATTCCCTGATCTGCTGCGCGTAATAATCGCGCCCGTCGGGCATTTCGCTCGCGCCGAGCGAGGTGCGGGTCGCGGGCAGGTATTCCTCGCGAAAGAACGCAAGCAGCGCGGCGTAGGACGGCGTCACCGCCTCCGCGATCGCCGCGCGCGCCTCGGCCTTGAGCCGCTCCTGTTCGGCCGCCGGTATGCGCGCGGGCATTGCGGCGAAGGGTGCCCAGAAGGGGCTCTTAGTGGCGTCGTCGGTCACGTAAGCGGTGAGCGAGGCATCGCGCCCCTCCAACGTCACCCGCGGCACGCTGAACCCGCGTGCGAGACCGGCGCGGGCATTGGCGGTATGCTCGGCGAAATAGCGCGGCAGGTCGCGCATCCGGGCGATGTAGCGCTCGTACTCCTCGACCGTCTGGAACGCCGAGCGCCCGGCGAGGTAGCTCCAGAAATTGTTGTCGCTGTCGAACGGCATTTCCCATTCGCGATAGCGCGCATCGCCGATTTCGGTCTGGAGCAGGTGCCGCAGCACCGCCGCATCGACCTTCGCCTTGTCGGACAAGCCGGCGGAATCGATCGCATCGAGCCGCGCCAGCATCGCTGCGGCATCGGCAGCGCGGCGCTGGTTGTCCTCGGGCGTCACCGACCAGAGCCGTGAGCCCGCCTCCGAGCTTCCGTCGGCCTTCGCGACCCGGCCCGACTCCTCGATCCCGCGCCGGTGATACTCACTGGTCAGCGCATCCAGATCGCCATCCGCCTCCTGCGCGGCAAGCGGAGTGGAGCAGGCGACAAGGATCGCCGCCAGAGTGAACGCGATCCTCATCAACCTATCCTCTCGAAATCAGTCGGGCTTTTTCGCCACCGTCACCATCGCCGGGCGCAGCAGGCGGTCGCGGATCATGTAGCCGGACTGGAGTTCGCTCACCACTGTGCCCGGTTCGTGATCGGCGCTCGGCACTTCCATCATCGCCTGGTGCTGGTTCGGATCGAGCGGCAGACCGACCGAGGCGATGCGGGTGACGCCGTGCTGGGCGAAGACCTTCTCGACCTCGCGCTGGGTCGCCTCGATCCCGGTGACGAAGCCCTTCAGCTTCTCGTCTTCGCGCACTTCCGCAGGCAGTGCATCGAGCGCGCGCGAGAGATTGTCCGACACCGAGAGGATGTCGCGCGCAAAACCGGTCGCGGCATAGGCGCGCGCGTCCTGCACGTCCTTTTCGAGACGGCGGCGCACGTTCTGCGTGTCGGCGCGCGCGTAGAGCACCTCCTGCTTTGCCGCGTCGAGATCGGCGCGCAGCGCGGCCAGCGCGTCCTCGATCCCGCCACCACTTTCAGCGTCCACCGCGGCGTCGTCGCCATCGTCGCGGAGGTCCTGCGGGACGCCTTCGAGTTCATTTTCAACGGCCTCGTCGTGCGGCCGCTTGCTTTCGTCGCTCATATTTTTCCGTGTCTATCCGATGAGTTTGCCCAGTGACCGGGCCGTGAAATCCACCATGGGGACAACCCGCGCGTAATTCAACCGGGTCGGGCCGATCACGCCGAGCACGCCGACCACCCGCCCCTCGCGGTCGCGATAGGGCGAGGCGATGACCGAGCTGCCGGAGAGTGCGAACAGCCGGTTCTCGCTGCCGATGAAGATGCGGGTCGCCTGCGCCTCGCGCGCGGATTCGAGCAGGTCGGCAACCGATTGCTTGTTCTCTAGGTCGTCCAGCAGCGAGCGGACCCGCTCGAGATCGGTCAGCGCGCTTTCGTCGAGAAGGTTGGAGGCACCGCGCACGATAAGCACAGGTCGACGTGCGGCATCCTCGCTCCAGACCGCGAGGCCGCGCTCGACCAGGTCGCGGCTGGCATCGTCGAGCACGCTTCGACCCGAGGTGAGTTCGGCTCGCATTGCCTTGGCCGCTTCGGCAAGCGTGCGCCCGGCGAGGCGTGCGGTAATGTAGTTGCTCGCCGCTTCGAGCTGCGACGGCGAAACCGCGCCGCCCAGCTCGACCACGCGGTTCTCGACCGCGCCATCCTCGCCCACCAGCACAGCCAGCGCGCGACCCTGGCCCAGGTTGACGAGGCTTAGCTGCGTAAGGCGCGGTTCGCGGCGCGGGACCATGACCATGCCTGCTGCGCCGGAAATGTCCGACAGGATCGCGCTCGCCTGTTCCAGCGCGGCCTCGATCGGACCGGGGCTGGCGAGACGCTGCTCGATCGCCTTGCGCTCGGCGGCGGTAGGTTCCGCCACCTGCATCATCCCGTCGACGAACAGGCGCAGCCCGGTCTCGGTCGGTAGCCGTCCGGCGCTCGTATGCGGCGCTGCGAGCAGGCCGAGCGATTCGAGATCGGCCAGCACTGAGCGGATCGATGCTGGCGAGAGGTTCACCCGGCCCTCGCCCGCCAGCACCTTGGAACCCACCGGCTGCCCGCTGGCGATATAGCCCTCGACCACGAGCCGGAAGATCTCGCGCGCGCGGTCGGTGAGTTCGGTGACGGGGGGCGATGCCATGGCGCGCAATGTAACGACTGGCCTTGCGCCCTCAAGCACCCTAGTGCGCGTGCGACACACGTAACCGAGGATAATTCATGCGACCTTCCGGCCGCGCGCCCGACGAGATGCGCGCCCTTTCGTTCGAAACCGGGTTCACCAAGCACGCCGAGGGTTCGTGCCTGGTCAGCTTCGGCGACACGCGGGTGCTGTGCACCGCCAGCATCGAGCAGCGCATTCCGCCATGGCTGCGCGGCAAGGGCGAAGGCTGGGTGACCGGCGAATACTCGATGCTGCCGCGTGCCACGCATACGCGCGGCGACCGCGAGGCGGCGCGCGGGAAGCAGTCGGGCCGGACGCAGGAAATCCAGCGGTTGATCGGGCGCAGCTTGCGCGCGGTCGTTGACCTCAAGGCGCTCGGGGAGCGGCAAATCACGCTCGACTGCGACGTCATCCAGGCCGACGGCGGAACGCGCACAGCGGCGATTTCCGGCGCGTGGGTCGCGCTGCGGGTCGCGGTCGACGGGCTTATCAAGGCCGGCACGCTGGTGGAGGACCCGATCACGGCGCAAGTCGCGGCGGTGAGCTGCGGCATCCATCAGGGTACGCCGGTGCTCGATCTCGACTACATCGAGGACAGCCACGCCGATGCCGATGCGAACTTTGTGCTGATCTCTGGCGGCATGATCGCCGAGGTTCAGGCGACCGCCGAGGGCGCGACCTACGACGAGGAGGGCCTGCTCCGCCTGTTGCGCCTCGCCCGGATCGGGTGCGACCGCATCTTCGCGGCGCAGTTGGAAGCCGCGCGCGGATGACCCGCCGGCTCGGCTCGGGCTCGCTGGTGATTGCCACGCACAACGCGGGCAAGCTCAAGGAAATCGGCGCGCTGCTCGAACCCTGTGGGATCAAGTGCCTCAGCGCCGGTTCGCTCGGGCTGCCGGAGCCGGCCGAGACGGGGCATACGTTCGTCCAGAACGCGCTGCTCAAGGCCCGTGCGGCGGCGGAGGCTTCGGGACTTGCCGCGCTGGCCGACGACAGCGGGTTGTCGGTCGACGCGCTCGACGGCCGCCCAGGCGTCTACACCGCCGATTGGGCAGCGCGGCAGTGGTTTGAAGGCGAGCCGGGGCGCGACTGGTACATGGCGATGGGCAAGGTCGAAGGGATGCTCCAGCAGCTCGGGCCGGATACGCCGCGCACTGCTGCGTTTCACTGCGTCCTGGCGATCGCCTGGCCAGACGGCGAGCAGGCGGTTTACGAGGGACGCTGCCCCGGCACGCTGACCTGGCCACCGCGCGGCGAGCTCGGCTTCGGCTACGATCCGGTGTTCGTACCCGAAGGTGGTACACAGACCTTTGCCGAAATCGACCCGGCGGAAAAGCACCGGATCAGCCACCGCGCCGATGCCTTCGCCAAGCTGGTCGCCGAGCAGTTCGGATAATCGCCGCGAGGTGATAGAAGCACCGCCATGGCCCGCGCGCTCTACATCCACTGGCCGTTCTGCGCCCGCAAATGCCCCTATTGCGACTTCAACAGCCATGTCCGCGAGCATGTGGACATAGACGCGTTCCGCCGCGCGTTCATGGCAGAACTGGCGTACGAGCATGCGCTGGCGGACAGCGGCCCGCTGCGTTCGATCTTCTTCGGCGGCGGCACCCCGTCGCTGATGCCGACCGCGCTGGTGGGCGAACTGCTGGCCGAGGCGGAGCGGCGCTGGGGCTTCGATCCCGGCATCGAGATAACGCTGGAAGCCAACCCTTCCTCGGTCGAGGCGGCGAATTTCGCGGCGCTGGCGGATGCGGGGATAAACCGCGTTTCGCTAGGCCTGCAATCGCTCGACGACGCGGCTTTGCGGTTCCTCGGGCGGCTGCACGGCGCGGACGAGGGGCTGGCGGCGCTCGACGTGGCGCAGCGGCATTTCGCACGCGTCAGCTTCGACCTTATCTATGCCCTCCCCGGTCAGAAAGCCGGGGATTGGGAGGTGCAACTCAGCCGAGCCCTGAGCTTCGGCACCGGGCACCTTTCGCTCTACCAGCTTACCATCGAGCCCGGCACGCGCTTCGCGACAGATGTCCGTCGCCGGACTTTCGCTCCGCTGGAGGACGATCCGGCGGCGGAACTCTACACCCTGACTCAAGATCTTGCCGGTGCCGCCGGAATACCGGCCTACGAGATCAGCAACCACGCGCGCCCGGGGGAGGAGAGCCGCCACAACCTCACCTACTGGCGCTACGAGGACTATCTGGGCATCGGCGCCGGTGCGCACGGTAGGCGCGGCGGCAGCGCGACGTTGCGCCACAAGAAGCCGGAGAACTGGCTCGCGGCATGCGCAACGGCTCGGCATGGCCTCTGCGACGAAGTTCAACTGACCCCGCAAGACCAGGTCGCCGAGGCACTGCTGATGGGGCTGAGACTGACTGAAGGCATCGACCCGGCGGCGATCGCAAGTCGGTTCGGCCTTGGAACGGACCAGCTGCTTGATGCCGCTCGGGTGGCTTTCCATGAAGCCAACGGACTGCTTTGGCGAAGCGGCGAGCGCCTCGGCGTTACCGCTGCCGGGATGCCGCTGCTCGACGCGCTGCTGGGCGAGATCGTCGCGGGCGAACTGGTGCGGGCGTGAGCACCGCCGAAATGCTGGAGGAGTGGCGCGCGTATCTCACGCAAGGGCGCCGCCGCTCGCCGCATACGGTGCGGGCCTACGGCGCGGCGGCTGCACGGTTGTGCCAGCGTCTCGGTCTCGAAGACTGGCAGGCCGTATCGCGGCTCGACACCGCAGCGCTGCGCGGGCAGCTGGCGGCGCGGCGGGCCGAGGGGATCGGCAATGCCTCGACCGCGCGCGAACTGTCGGCATTGAAAGCCTTCGTCCTCTTTGCCCGCAGCCGGACGGGTACTGCCGAGGCGAACGCGCCACGCCTGCGCGGCCCGCGCATCAAGAAGGGCCTGCCTCGCCCCGTCACGCCCGACGATGCGATCAACGTCGCCGATCTCGCCGCAAGCCTTGCCAGCGCCGACTGGATCGGCGCGCGCGACCGGGCGGTGCTGCTGCTGCTCTATGGGGCCGGGCTGCGGATCGCGGAGGCGCTCTCGCTGACCGGCGCCGACCACCCGCTCGGCGAAACACTGCGCGTCACCGGCAAGGGTGGCAAACAGCGCGTCGTGCCGGTCCTGCCGGTCGTGCGGCAGGCCGTTTCCGATTACGCGAGGCAGTGCCCGTGGCCGCTCGCAGCGGGCGAGCCCCTGTTTCGCGGCGCAAAGGGCGGCACGCTCAATCAGGGCATGGTGCAGAAGGCGATGGCGGAGGCGCGCAAGGCGCTTGGCCTGCCGTCCACTGCGACTCCGCACGCCTTGCGGCACAGCTTTGCCACACATCTGCTCGGTGCCGGGGCCGACCTGCGCTCGCTTCAGGAACTGCTCGGTCACGCCAGCCTGGGGTCGACGCAGATCTACACCAAGGTCGATGCCGCGACGCTCCTCGATACCTATCGCAGCGCGCACCCGCGCGAGCGCGGCTAGCGTTCCGCGCGCGGCTTCCAGGTCGCGACTCGCCAAGCATACCAAACCAGCCCGAGGCCGATCAGGCCGAGGATGATGTAGCCGAGCACCTCTTGCGAGTCGCCGAGCCATTGCGACAGCCACTTGCCGCTCATGATCAGTGCCGCGTTCCAGATCACCGATCCAAGGAAGGTGAAGAACAGGAAGCGCCAGATCGGCATGTGCGCGAGGCCGGCGGGCAGCGAGATGATCGTGCGCAGCCCGGGCGAGAAGCGGAACAGGAAGATCACCCAGTCGCCGTGCTTGTGGAAGAACGCGATCGCGCGCTCGACGTCTTCCCACTCCATCGTCAGCCAGCGCCCGTGGCGGTCGATGAACGGGGCGAGGCGGCGATAGCCGTACCAGTTGCCCAGCCAGTACCAGAAGTAGTTCCCCAGCACCGTACCGAACGTGGCGATGATCAGCAGCGGCCAGAACTGCATCTCGCCGCGCGCGACCAGCACGCCGCCGATACCCATGATCACTTCGGAGGGAACCGGAGGGAATACGTTCTCCAGCGCCATCAGCAGGAAGATGCCGAGATAGCCGCCCTTGGCGATCGTCTCGATGATCAGTTCGTCCATGAAATTCCCGTCGTCGGGGCCTGTCAGCCCTCGGCCAGCCTGCGTTCGATCGCGTCCCAGATCAGGGCCGCGGTGTCAGTGCCATTGAAGCGGTCGATCGCGACGATCCCGGTCGGGCTGGTGACGTTGATCTCGGTCAGCCATTTCCCGCCGATCACGTCGATTCCGACGAACACCAGACCGCGCGCCCTTAGCTCCGGACCCATCGCGGCGCAAATTTCCTCTTCGCGCGCAGTCAGTTCGGTCGCTTGGGCATGGCCGCCCTGGGCCAGGTTCGAGCGGAACTCGCCCTCGCCGGGGAAGCGGTTGATCGCGCCCGCGACCTCGCCGTCGACCAGCACGATACGCTTGTCGCCCTCGGCCACTTCGGGAAGGAACGGCTGGACCATGTGCGGCTCGGGCCAGGTCTGGTTGAACACTTCGCTCAATGCCGAAAGATTGGTCCCGTCGGCCTCGATCCGGAAGATCGCCTTGCCGCCGTTACCGTGGAGCGGCTTGACCACCACCGCGCCGTGGCGGCGCTGGAAATCGCGGATATCCTCGAGCCGCCGCGCCACCAGCGTGGGCGGCATGAACCGCGCATAGTCGAGCACGAACATCTTTTCCGGCGCGTTGATCACCTGGCGCGGGTCGTTGACCACCAGCGTCTCGCCCCTGAGCCGGTCGAGCAGCAGCGCCGCGCTGATATAGCCGAGGTGGAAAGGCGGGTCCTGCCGCATGAGGACAACGTCGACATCCCGGCCGAGGTCGATCTTCGCCGTCTCGCCCGTCCATTCGAAATGATCGCCGTCGACCCGCCGCACGGTCAGCGGGCGGGCCCAGGCTGTGATGCGACCGCTTTCCCACGCCAGCGAGGACACATCGTAGTGCCACACACTGTGTCCTCGCGCCTGCGCACCAAGCATCAGCGCGAAGCTGGAGTCGCCAGCAATGTTGACGGTCTCGATGGGGTCCATCTGGACCGCGACGCGCAATGACATGGAGGTTCCTACGGCTGCCAGGCGTTGACGATGTGGCGTGGTAAGGTGCCGGGCGCAAGCAGCAGCACATCGATGCGGACGTCGTCGCCTTCGCCGGCATAGTCGTGCGCGACCGCTTCCACCGCCGCTGCCACGCGTGCGAGCCGCCGCTCGTCGATTGCGAAGTCGAGTTCGGCAGCGCTGCTGCGCCACTTCACCTCGACGAAGGCGACTACGCTGCCGCGTTTCGCGACCAGGTCGATTTCGCCCAGCGGGGTCTTGCGGCGGCGGGCGAGAATGCGCCAGCCCTTGAGGCGGAGCCAGAGCGCCGCCAGCCCCTCGCCCTCGCGCCCCGCCTGCTCGGCCCGCTGGCGCTTCACGCGCCGCGCAGTTCAAGCGCGCGGGCGTAGAGCGCCTTGCGGTCCTGCCCGGTCGCCCTCGCCACCTGCGCGGCGGCCTGCGACGGTTTCAGGTTCTCGAGCGCCACCTGCAGGAGGGCATCGGAATCGGTCTCGGGCGCCTCGTCGGGGGCCGGCGGTCCGACCAGCAGCACGATCTCGCCCTTGGGTGGATGGGCGGTGTAGTGCGCGGCAAGTTCGGTCGCGCTGCCAGTGCGGCATTCCTCGTGCAGTTTTGTCAGTTCTCGCGCCACTGCCACTTCGCGTGCGGGCCACAGCTCGGCGAGCGCCTCGAGCGACTTCACCAGTCGCGGCCCCGTCTCATAGAACACCAGCGTCGCGGCCACCGCCGCCAGCCCCTCCAGCGCATCGCGCCGGGCCTTGTCCTTGACCGGCAGGAACCCTGCGAAGAGGAACCGGTCGTTGGGCAGGCCCGACAGGGTAAGGCCGGCGATAGCGGCACAGGCACCCGGCAATGTGGTGATGGTCACCCCCGCCTCGCGCGCCTCGCGCACCAGACGATACCCGGGGTCCGACACCAGCGGTGTCCCGGCGTCGCTGACCAGCGCGACCGCCCGCTCCGCCATCGAGGCGACCAGCCGCGCACGGTCCTTGTCGCTCGCATAATCGTCGTAGCGCCACAGCGGCTTCGACAGGCCGAGGTGCTTCATCAGCTTGCCGGTGACCCGCGTATCCTCGCACGCCACGCCGTCGCAGCGTGTCAGCACGTCGACGGCGCGCAGCGTGATGTCGCCGAGATTGCCAATCGGGGTGGCGACAATATAGAGACCTGGCTGAAGCCTGTCGTCATCGGGATGGAGATGCGCCACGACGCGCGTCATGGACCAGCAAATCGGAGAGTCGCAAGCATGAAGGTCTGGAAAACGAGCCGCAGGGCACTGATCGTGGCGGGGACTGCGGTCTTGCTGGCGGGCTGCCAGGTCATTCCCAAGGGTCCGACAAGCACCGCTCCGGCGCCTGCCCCGACGCCGACGCCGAGCGAGACCGGCCTGCCGAGCGACGAGACCCGGCACCGCATTGCCCTGCTCGTTCCGCTGAGCGGCGAGAATGGCGCGGTCGGCCAGTCGCTGGCCAATGCGACCACGATGGCGCTGCTCGATACCAGTGCCGACAATCTGCGCATCACCACCTACGACACCGCCGGCGGTGCGCGCGAGGCGGCGCGACGTGCCGTGAACGATGGCAACAAGCTGATCCTCGGCCCGCTGCTCGCCCGCGACGTCGCCCAGGTGCTGGCCGAGGCGCGGCCGGCCGACCTGCCGTTGATCACCTTCTCCAACGACACCAGCGTGGCGGGTGCCGACGTGTTCGTTATGGGGCACCTCCCCGACCAGTCGATCGCGCGCACCGTAGCGCACGCCCGCTCGCGTGGTTCGTCGCGATTTGCCGCGATCGTGCCGGATGGCGAATACGGCCAGCGCGCCGAGGCGGCGCTGCGCACTGCGGTGGTTGCCTCGGGCGGCCAGTTCGTCTCCAGCGAGACCTACGCGCGCGGCAATACTTCCGCGGTGAGCGCGGCCCAACGCCTGCGTCAGCATGGCGGGTTCGACACTGTTCTGATCGCCGACGGTGCGCGCATCGCCGCATTGGCTGCCGCAGAACTCAGGCCGCGCGGCGTCACGACCCAGCTTCTGGGGACCGAGCTGTGGAGCGGTGAGTCGGTCATCGCCCGCACCTCGGCATTGCGGGGGGCCTGGTTCTCGACCGTGTCGGATGCCCGCTTCAAGCGCTTCTCCGACAGCTACGCCGAGCGGTTCGGCGGGCAGCCCTATCGCATCTCGACGCTCGGTTATGATGCGGTGCTGCTGACGCTGCGCGTCGCGCGCGACTGGCGTGTCGGACGCAGCTTCCCGGTCGGGCAATTACGCGAGAGCGGCGGCTTCCTCGGGCTCGACGGCGCGTTCCGCTTCGACCGCAGCGGCGTGGTTGACCGGGCAATGGAGGTGCGCGAGGTGCGCGACGGGCAGGTGGCGATCATCTCGCCCGCCCCGGCCAAGTTCGACTGACGATAACGGCGCTGCGCCGCTTGTGAGTGCGGCGCACCGGGGCATATAGCCGATCCATGGCCGAAGACCTGTTTGCCGGAACCCCCGCATCGAGCGGCGACTACGACGCTTCCTCGATCGAGGTGCTCGAGGGGCTGGAACCCGTGCGTCGCCGCCCGGGCATGTACATCGGCGGCACCGACGACCGCGCGCTGCACCACCTCGCCGCCGAAGTCATCGACAACGCGATGGACGAGGCGGTTGCGGGGCACGCCACGCGGATCGAGGTCGTGCTGGACGAAGGCAACCGGCTGTCGGTCGCCGATAACGGGCGCGGCATTCCGGTCGACGAGCACCCCAAGTTTCCCGGCAAGTCGACGCTCGAGGTGATCCTGTCGACGCTCCATTCCGGCGGCAAGTTCTCGGGCAAGGCCTATGCTACCAGCGGCGGCTTGCATGGCGTCGGTGTCAGCGTGGTCAATGCGCTGTCGAGCCATACGCGGGTCGAGGTCGCGCGCGACCGGCAGCTCTATGCGCAGGAGTTCTCGCGCGGACAGACGCTGGTGCCGCTCCAGCAACTCGGCCCGACGCCCAACCGGCGCGGGACGACCGTAGCGTTCACGCCAGACGAGGAAATCTTCGGCGACAGGGCGTTCAGCGCCAAGCGCCTGTTCCGCCTCGCCCGTTCCAAGGCCTACCTCTACGCCGGGGTCGAGATCCGCTGGAAATGCGCGGCCGGCCTCACCAGCGACGATGTGCCGGCAGAGGCCGTCTTCAAGTTCCCCGGCGGCCTCGCCGATCATCTCGCCGAACAGGTCGGCACGCGCGAATGCGTAACCACGAAGCCTTTCACCGGGCGGCAGGACTTCCCCGAGGAACAGGGCCGGGTCGAATGGGCGATCGCCTGGCCGCTGTGGTCGGATGGCTCGACGAGCTGGTACTGCAACACCGTGCCCAATCCCGACGGCGGCACGCACGAGCAGGGCCTGAGGACCGCCCTCACCCGCGGACTGCGCGCATTCGGCGAACTCGTCGGCCAGAAGAAGGCGAAGGACATCTCCGCCGACGACGTGATGACGGGGGCGGAGGTGATGCTCAGCGTCTTCATCCGCGATCCGCAGTTCCAGAGCCAGACCAAGGACCGCCTGACCAGCCCCGAGGCCGCGCGCCTGGTCGAGAACGCGGTGCGCGATCACTTCGACCACTTCCTCGCCGACAACATGGACCGCGGCAAGGCGCTGCTCGGCAGCGTCATGGAGCGGATGGACGAGCGCCTGCGGCGGAAGCAGGAACGCGAGATCAAGCGCAAGACCGCGACCAACGCCAAGAAACTGCGCCTCCCCGGCAAGCTCACCGATTGCAGCGGCGAAGGTGACGGTGAAACCGAGCTCTTCATAGTCGAGGGCGACAGCGCGGGCGGCAGCGCCAAGCAGGCGCGCAACCGCAAGACCCAGGCGATCCTGCCGATCCGCGGCAAGATCCTCAACGTCGCCAGCGCCACCGCCGACAAGATTCGCGCCAACCAGGAAATCGCCGACCTCGGCCTCGCGCTGGGGTGCGGGATGCGCAAGGACTGCGACCCCGAGAACCTGCGCTACGACCGCATCGTCATCATGACCGACGCCGACGTCGACGGTGCGCATATCGCCACACTGCTGATGACGTTCTTCTTTCAGGAAATGCCCGAGATCGTCCGGCGCGGGCACCTGTTCCTGGCCCAACCCCCGCTCTACCGCCTGACCGCGGGCAAGGACAGCCGCTATGCCCGTGACGACGCGCACCGCGCGGAACTGGAAGCGACGGTGTTCAAGGGCAGGAAGGTCGAGGTTGGCCGGTTCAAGGGGCTGGGCGAAATGAACCCTGGCCAGCTGCGCGAAACCACGATGGACCCGGCCAGTCGCAGCCTGATCCGCATCACTCTGCCCCCCGAATTCGAACAGCGCGCGGCGGTGAAGGATCTGGTCGACCAGCTCATGGGCAAGAACCCGGAGCACCGGTTCAACTTCATCCAGAACCGCGCGGGCGAGGTCGACCGCGACATGATCGACGCGTGACGGACGAGCAATATCCCGACCTGAAGCGGGAAGACGTCGTATACGGCGACCGCCGCATCTCGCGCCCCGATTCCGCGCTGCCGGACTGGGAGGTGCCTGATACCACCTACCGCCCGATCCCGATCGTCTGGTTCACCGGCGCGCTCATCGGCACGCTACTCGCCCTGACCTTCCTTGCCGTGGTCCTCTCCGCCCAAAGTGCGTGGCTGACCATCGTTCTGGCGATACTCGCAACCGCCGCAATCGGCTGGAAAACGTGGCAGCGCGGCATGCGGTACGCGTCGAGAAGCTGGAAGCTGGCCACAGCCCTTATGCTGGCAGGGCAGATCGGCTTTCTCATCCTGGCCATGGGGCCGCGCCTCTAGCGACTAGCACATCCGATGCTTGCCCTCGCGCACGTCACCGCTTAACGCGCACGTAAAGTTGCACGAGGAAACCGAATGACCCAGCGCTTCGAGGGCACCAGCTCCTACATCGCCACCGAGGATCTCAAGGTTGCGGTCAATGCCGCGGTCACGCTGCGCCGCCCGCTGCTGGTCAAGGGCGAGCCGGGGACGGGCAAGACGGTGCTGGCGCACGAGATCGCCAAGGCGGTCGGCGCGCCGCTGATCGAGTGGAACGTCAAGTCGACCACCAAGGCGCAGCAGGGCCTCTACGAATACGACGCGGTCGCCCGCCTGCGCGATGGCCAACTGGGCGACGAGCGGGTCCACGAGATTTCCAACTACATCAAGAAGGGCAAGCTGTGGGAGGCGTTCACCTCGCCCCAACTCCCCGTCCTGCTGATCGACGAGATCGACAAGGCCGACATCGAGTTTCCCAACGACCTCCTCCAGGAACTCGACCGGATGAGCTTCGACGTCTACGAGACGCACGAGCGGATCGAAGCGGTCGAGCGCCCCATCGTGGTCATCACCTCGAACAACGAGAAGGAACTGCCCGACGCTTTCCTGCGCCGCTGCTTCTTCCACTACATCAAGTTCCCCGACCGTGAGACGATGCGCGAGATCATCGAGGTCCATTTCCCCGGCATCCAGAAGACGCTCGTCAGCAAGGCGATGGAAATTTTCTACGAGCTGCGCGAAGTGCCCGGCCTCAAGAAAAAGCCGTCGACCAGCGAACTGCTCGACTGGCTCAAGCTGCTGCTCAATGAGGACATGCCGCTGGAAGTGCTGCAGGACCGCAATCCCAACAGCGCCATCCCCCCGCTCCACGGCGCGCTGCTAAAGAACGAGCAGGACGTGATGCTGTTCGAACGCCTCGCCTTCATGGCCCGGCGGCAGAGCTGATCGCTTAGTCGAAGGTATAGGCCAGCTCGAAATCGCCCCAGCGGCGTCCGCCGATGTAGAGCGGGACGTAGACGTTGCGGACGACCTCGTACTTCTGCCCGTCGCCTTCCTGGCGATAGACTGCCATCATATAGGCATCGCTGCTGCGCTTGGCTTTCTTGTCGATCGCGTCGAGCAGGATGCGGCCGTTGCGGCAGTACTTGGTGTCGTGCGCGATCTCGCCGACGGGCGCGCGCGAGCGGTCGGTAATGTGGGTCGGCAGGAAGCCGTTCATATCGGCCTGCGAGCACATCTTGACCGCACCGCCCCCGGCAACGACCCGGTCAATGATCGGACGCCAGGTCTTGTCCGCCCAGTCCGACAGCGAGGTGCGGTAACGCGGCGGATTGCTGCCCTCGACCTCGCGGTAGTCGTGATCGAAGAATGCGGCGATGCCGATCTCGCCCGATGCCAGCGCCTGGTCGGCGATCGCGGCGATTTCCTTGGCGATGCCCTGCGCCTGCTCGACCATCTGGCTGTCGTTGGGCGAGAGCCCCGCCTTTACCAGGTCGTCGAACATCTCCGACGCCGTCATTTCGAGCGCTGTCATGCGCTCGTGGGCGGAGCTCAGCTTGCCCTCGTTCTCGAGCGCGACGCTGTCGAAGCTCTGCAACACGTCCTGCACCGCATGGACATGGTCGCTGATCGTGCCGGTGGCGCGGGCGATCTGGTCGTTCTGGCGGTCGACTTCCTCGACCAGCTCGGACACGCCGGTAATGGTCTCGTCGATCCGCGCGACCGAGGCCTTGGCCTCGCCACTCGCCTTGGCCCCGCTCTCGATCTGCTCGATCACGCGCTGCGCCTCGGCGCCGAGCGTGTCGATGGTGCGGGTGATCTCGTCGGTGGCCTTGCGGGTGTCGGCGGCAAGGCTCTTTACCTCGTTGGCGACCACCGCGAAGGTGCGCCCTGCCTCGCCCGCGCGCATCGCCTCGATCGTGGCATTGAGGGCGAGGATATTGGTCGTCTCGGCGATCTGTTCGATGTCCTGCGAGCTCGAACGCACCTGCTCCATTGCCGCGGCGAAGCCGGTGACATGCTGGGTCAGCGTGTCGACTAGTTCGAGCAGCGCGGTGATCTGGCCGAGTGAGGACTGGATCAGGTTGGTGCCCTGGCTCAGCCGGTCGATCGCGCGTTCCGACAGCTGGCGCGCCTCGTCGCTGGCATCGGAAACCTTGCGCTGGTCCATTTCCAGCGCCTCAACCGTGCCGCGCAGCGCAGCGTGTTCGGATCGCAGGCGTTCGGACGAGCGGATCACTTCCTCGACGATCCCGGCGACGTCGGTGCATCCGACCGTCACTTCACCGCACCGTTCCGGAATGCGTCCGATAGCCCCGCTGCCGGCCGCTTCGATAATCTCGTGCTTCATGTGGTCCCGCGTCCCCTGATCTGTGCGGCAGGGCTTAGCGCGGGCATGGTTATCGAAGCTTTAAGCGGGATGCCGCCGCTCGCCATTCTGGTACTGGCGCGGCGACGCGGGCGGCGTTAGGACCCGTGCCATGTTCTTCAACTTCGTCGACGAGCTGCGCGCCGCGGGCATTCCCGCCACGTTCAAGGAGCACCTCACGCTGCTCGAGGCACTCGACCGCGACGTGATCGAGCAGACGCCCGAGGCATTCTACTACCTCTCGCGGGCCACCTTCGTGAAGGACGAGGGACTGCTCGACCGGTTCGACCAGGTGTTCCAGAAGGTCTTCAAGGGCCTGCTGACCGATTACGGCCAGAACCCGGTCGACATCCCGGCCGACTGGCTCAAGGCCGTGGCCGAGAAGTTCCTTACGCCCGAGGAGATGGAGAAGATCAAGTCACTCGGCGACTGGGACGAAATCATGGAGACGCTCAAGAAGCGGCTCGAGGAACAGGAAAAGCGCCACCAGGGCGGCAACAAGTGGATCGGCACCGGCGGTACCTCGCCCTTCGGCAACTCGGGCTACAACCCTGAAGGCGTACGCATAGGCGGCGAGAGCAAGCACAAGCGCGCGCTGAAGGTGTGGGAAAAGCGCGAGTTCCAGAACCTCGACAACACCAAGGAACTGGGAACCCGCAATATCAAGATGGCGCTTCGCCGCCTGCGCAAGTTCGCGCGCGAGGGTGCAGCGGACGAGCTCGACATTCCCGGCACGATCGACGGCACCGCGCGGCAGGGCTGGCTCGATATTCAGATGCGGCCCGAACGGCGCAATGCGGTCAAGCTGCTGCTGTTCCTCGACGTCGGCGGTTCGATGGACCCGTTCATCAAGCTGGTCGAGGAACTGTTCAGCGCGGCCACGGCAGAGTTCAAGAATCTCGAATTCTTCTACTTCCACAACTGCCTCTACGAAGGCGTGTGGAAGGATAACCGGCGCCGCTGGCAGGAACGGACCAAGACCTGGGACGTGCTCCACAAGTTCGGCCACGACTACAAGATCGTGTTCGTCGGCGACGCGGCGATGAGCCCCTATGAGATCACCCACCCCGGTGGCAGCGTCGAGCACATGAACGAGGAAGCCGGCGCGGTGTGGCTCCAGCGCGTGACCAACACCTACCCCGCGACCGTGTGGCTGAACCCCGTGCCCGAAAAGCAGTGGGGCTATTCGCAGTCGACGAAGGTGATCAAGCAGCTCGTAAACGACCGCATGTACCCGCTGACGCTGGACGGGCTCGACGACGCGATGCGGGAACTGAGCAGGAAGCAGGGGTAGGCGTTTGCGCCACACCCGGTTTGAAGCGGTCCGGCTTCGGCTTGAGCGGTTCGATCCCGGCGCCGGCTGGCGGCTGTGGCTCTACGAATTCCTGCTGTTCGGGTTCAAGCAAGCCTGGGCGTGCCTGTTCGGCGCGCTGCTGCTCGCGCTGCTGCTGGCGACGCACCTGTTCTATCCCGACGACGCGGCGCTGCACCGGTACGATTTCCTCACCCTCAGCGCCATCGCGATCCAAGCGGCGATGCTGGCGTTCCGGCTGGAGACCTGGCGCGAGGCTTCGGTCATCCTGATCTTCCACGTAGTCGGCACGGTGATGGAGCTGTTCAAGACCGCCGCGGGATCGTGGGTCTATCCCGAGGCCAGCCTGCTGCACATCGGCGCGGTTCCGCTGTTCTCGGGCTTCATGTATGCCGCCGTCGGCAGCTATATCGCGCGGGTCTGGCGGATCTTCGATTTCCGCTTCAGCCATTACCCCGCGCCGTGGACGACCTGGCTGCTGGCCGGGGCGATCTACGTCAATTTCTTCGCCCATCACTGGACGGTCGATATCCGGATCGGCCTGTTCGCCGCGACGGCGCTGATCTTCTGGCGCACGCGGGTGCATTTCCGCAACTGGCGCGCGCACCGTTGGATGCCGCTGCTCGTCGGCTTCGGGCTGGTCGCGCTGTTCATCTGGTTCGCCGAGAACATCGGCACCTTCGCCCGCGCCTGGAGCTATCCCGGGCAGGAGGACGGGTGGGAAATGGTCTCGATTGCGAAATTCGGCAGCTGGTACCTGCTCATGATCATCAGCTTCGTCCTCGTCGCTGCAGTACAGCCGGTACGCGCGCCCGAGCACGCGCTTGGAAGTCAGGATCTTGTGGATTAGGCTGCCGACGAAACGGGAGAAGACACGTGCGCCTTGCCTTCATTGCCATCGCCCCGGTCGCCCTCGTCGCCGCCAGCGAACCGGCTCCCCCCGTTCCGCTCGACATGCCCAGCTACCAAGGGCCTGCGCGCCAATGGGAGACCCTCGAAGACGCGCCGCCTTCGCCCGAAGAATGCCGCGACCGCATCACCCACGCCCGTGAGCAGGCGGGGCAGCCGAGGATCGAGCGCGAGACTGCGCATCCCGACAAGCCGATGATGATCTGGGCGGTCGACCGGCGCGAAGACGGCTGCTCCGTCATGGTCGTCGCGGGCGATCCGGATGACATCCGGCCGCTGCCCGATGGTGCGGGCAAGGCGGAAATGATCCCCGCCCGCTAACCCTTGCGGTCCAGCTCCTCGTTCAGGCGCAGGCTGCAGCGCCAGAAGAAGAACGCCGGGATCAGCCCGAGGAACGCCGCGCCGTAGAGGACATAGCGGACCGAGTCCTCGCCATAGGTGGGCGCGATCAGGTCGGACAGCATCCCGAAGAACAGCGGTCCGAGGCCGAGGCCGATCAGGTTCTGGAAGAACAGGATCGTCGCTGACGCGATGGCGCGCTGGCGCAGCGGGACGAGCCCCTGCGCCGCGGAATATGTCGGGCCGTAATAGAGCGAGTTGCATACCGTCGGCACGAACAGGAGGAAGAGCGCCACCCACCAGTCGGTCGCCTGATAGGCCATGAACGCGATCGGCACCGCGATGGCCATGCCGATGGCGGGGGCGGTCAACACGTGGCGGCGGTTGGTCGCGCCGTAGCGGTCGGCCAGCCACCCGCCCAGCACCGTGCCCAGGATACCCGCCGCGCCGTTGACCACGCCGAACCAGAAGCCGACCTCGCCCGGGGTCAGTTCGTGGGTGCGCTGGAAGAAGATCGTCGTCCAGGTTACCTTGCCATAGGCGAGGAATGCCGCCGCAGACCCCGCCGCGACGAGCAGCACGAAAGCAGGCGATTTGAGCACCGTGCCCATCGCCGCGAACATCGAGATTTCGGGCGCTGTGGGAACGGCGGGATCGGGCGCAGGCGCATCGCGGCGCGGGTCCTTGATCAGCCAGACCACGACCACCGCGAGCGCGATCCCCGGCAGGCCAACCACCAGGAATGCCTGCCGCCAGCCGACGAAATCGGCGAGAAACCCGCCGATCATCATGCCGAGCAAGGTTCCGACGGGGATGCCGAGCGCATAAAAAGCCAGCGCCGAACTGCGCTTCTCGGGCGGGACCATGTCGCTGATCAGCGAATGCGCCGGCGGCGTGCAGCCCGCCTCGCCCACGCCCACGCCAATGCGCGCAAGCAGCAGTTGCCAGAAGTTCTGCGCCAGCCCGCACAGCGCGGTCATCAGCGACCACGTGGCCAGCGCGATAGCGATCAGCTTCGGCCTGCTCGTGGTCGGCCGGTCGGCATAGCGCGCAATCGGTAGGCCTAGCGCGGTATAGAACAGCGCGAAGGCCAGTCCCGTCATCAGCCCGATCTGGGTGTCCGACAGTCCAAGATCCTGCGCGATCGGCTCGGCCAGGATGTTGACGATCTGGCGGTCGATGAAATTGAAGATGTAGACGATCAGCAGGATCCACAGCGTGACCCTGACCGACCGGCCCGCAGCAGGTGCTGCGCCCGGCGTTGCTGTCGTCATCCGCGATCCCTTTCCCGTGTGCCGCGGATTCGCCCGCTTTCAGCCACCGTCGCGGACCCCGGCCAAGGGGTCAAGCAGCGATCAGTAGAGCAGGTGCGGCCGCACCATCGCGATCCAGGCCGCCTCGTCCACCGCCGCAGCGTTGTCGAGGTCGTGCGGCACCGCAGCCGCATCGTCGACCCATTCGCGCAAGCCCGCGCCGCCGTTGATCACGTCGATCGCGAGCCGGTCGAGTTCGTACTCGTAGGGAAAATCGCGCCACAGCGGGTAATCGGGATAGAGCCGCCGGATTGCCTTGAACGCCAGCGCCTGCAATCGCCACGGGCGGAAGGCATGGTGGGCGTAGAATGGACCTTCTGCATGGATCATCAAGGCGTTGCACAACGATCCTGCATGCTTGTGGAAGGTGGGCTCGAACCAGCATTCGCGGATCGCGCAGCCCGCCAGCCACTCCGGCTTGAGCGCGAACATTTCCGCATGCACCGCCTTCGCGTCGATATCGGGCGCTCCGAACAGCACCTCGAGCGGGCGCGTCGTGCCCCGCCCCTCGCTCAATGTCGTTCCTTCGAGCATCACCGTTCCGGCGTAGGCGCGCGCCATGTTGACGTTGGCGGCGTTGGGGCTTGGATTTATCCACACGCGGCTCTCCGGCCAGCCATGCCCTTGACCGTCGGGCTCCCAACCCTCCATCGGAACCACCCGGTAATCCACATCGAGCCCGAAATGCTCGACGAACCATGCGCCCATCTCGCCCATCGTCAGGCCGTGCCGCATCGGCATCGGCGCGGCGCCGACGAAGCTTTCGTGCCCCGGCACCAGCAACGTCCCCTCTACCGGTCGCCCGGCCGGATTGGGGCGGTCGAGCACCCATACGCCCTTGCCGTGCTTGGCGGCCTCTTCCAGCATGTAGAGCAGCGTGGTGACGAAAGTGTAGATCCGGCAACCGAGGTCCTGCAGGTCGAACAGGAAAACGTCGGCGCTCGACATCATCTGGCCGCTCGGGCGGCGCACTTCGCCATAGAGGCTGAACACGGGGATACCGTAGAGCGGATCGGTCTCGTCCGCCGTTTCGACCATGTTGTCCTGCTTGTCGCCCTTCAGCCCGTGCTGCGGGCCGAACGCGCTCGTGACGTTGACCCCCGCCCCGATCAGCGCGTCGAGGCTATGCGTCAGGTTGGCCGTCACCGACGCCGGATGCGCGACCAGCGCAACGCGCTTCCCCTCGAGTGGTTTTCTGAGATCAGGGTCGGCGAGCAGCCGGTCGATGCCGAAATTCATGGGCTCCGCGGTGCCTCAAGCTTGCCGGTGAAGCAAGCCGGGTCGTGGAAATCGGGTTTCCCCGCAGGATGCGCGATCGCCCAATAGCTGAGTACGCCGCCCTCTTCCTCGATAACGGCGGCGAGGTTCATCGCGCAATTGCCGCGCGGGACGCCGGCTGCCGGGATGGCGACATCGAAGATCGCCATGGCCTGCCCAAGCCGCAGCGCGCAGTCTGGCTCGCGCGGCAGGGCATGCTCGGTCATCCCCTCGCGGTAGGTTGCGAAGTCGTAGGCCGCCCAGCGCTCGGACGGGCTGAGGTTGAACTCGCAATAGCCGTCGCCGCCCTTGGGCCGGAGGAACAGCTCGAAGCAGGTCGTGCGCCACAGTTCGTCCTGCCGACCCTTGCCCGCGAAGTTGGGCACCACCAGCTTGCCCACCCCGTCGACCCGCCAGCGCACGCGCAGCCATTGCGCATTGTATCCGATGACCCTTGCTTCCACGCGCCGTATCGCGACCGGCCGATGTGCCGGATGCGCGAGCAATTCATGCGTTTGCACGCCCGTTCCCTCATGCTAGCGGGCGCACCGTCATGAGCGCCCATAAATCAGAGCTGCTGCGCGTGCTTGAAGCGCGCGGATATGTCCACCAGATGACCGATGCGGAGGGACTGGACGCCCTTGCCGCGCGCCAAGTCGTGCCGGGCTATATCGGCTTCGACGCGACCGCGCCCTCGCTCCACATCGGCAGCCTGGTCCAGATCATGATGCTGCGGCGATTGCAGCAGACGGGGCACAAGCCGATCGTGGTCATGGGCGGCGGCACGACGCGCATCGGCGATCCGACTGGACGCGACGAAAGCCGCAAGATGCTGACCGATCAGGCGATCGAGGACAACATCGCGGGCATCTTTACCGTGTTCGACAAGCTGCTGACCTTCGGGGACGGCCCGACCGATGCGGTCATGGTCAACAATCACGACTGGCTCGGCAAGCTGGGCTACATCGAATTGCTCCAGGAAGTCGGTGCGCATTTCACCATCAACCGGATGCTGACGTTCGATTCGGTGCGCCTGCGGCTCGAGCGCGAGCAGCCGATGACCTTCCTCGAATTCAATTACATGATCTTGCAGGGCTACGACTATCGCCACCTCGCCCGGACAATGGGCGCGCGGCTGCAGATGGGCGGCAGCGACCAGTGGGGCAATATCGTCAACGGGATCGAGCTCGGCCGTCGGATGGACGGGAGCGAACTCTACGGCCTCACTACCCCGCTGCTGACGACCGCAGACGGCGCCAAGATGGGCAAGACCGCGAGCGGCGCGGTGTGGCTCAACGAGGCGCAATTGCCCGCCTACGATTTCTGGCAATATTGGCGCAATGTCGACGACCGCGACGTGGGCCGGTTCCTCAAGCTGTTCACCGACCTGCCGCTCGACGAGATCGCCCGGCTCGAGTCGCTCGAGGGGGCGGAGATCAACTCTGCCAAGATCGTGCTCGCGAACGAGATTACGCGCCTTGTGCGCGGTGTTGAGGCAGCAGAATCTTCCGAAGCGACCGCGGCACAAACCTTTGCCGGCGGCGCGGGCGGGAGCCTGCCCACCGTCGCCGCGGGAAGCGATGGAATGCGGATCGGCGCGATCCTGGTGGCGCTCGGATTTGCTGCGTCCGGGGGGGAGGCCAAGCGCAAGATCGCCGAAGGCGCGGTTCGCATCGACGGCGAACAGGTTTCCGACCCGGCGCAGCTCGTCATGCCGGCGGCAGGAGCGCAGATGAAGATCAGCCTGGGCCGCAAGAAGCACGGGATCGTTACCGGCTGACCCCGGCCCCTGCTTTACCAATTGTCAGCGATTGTCCTGCATAGGGGTTGTTCACCAGACGTCCCAATGGAGGGTTCCCACCAGTGTCTGCCGGAGCGAATCTCAGCGTTACCGACCTGCGCCGTGCGGCGCGGCATCCGGTCGATCACCCGGTGATCGCCGAGCACTTTACGCAAGGCGACCTCCACCTCCACATCTGCAACATCTCGGCCCACGGCTTCATGGTCGACAACACTGGCTCGCTCGGGCGCGGCGACCGCGTCATTATCCGCTTTCCCGTAATCGGCCGGATCGAGGCCTACGTGATATGGAGCCGAGACGACCGTACGGGCTTCCAGTTCGAGCGAATCATCCGCCTCGACGATTTCATGCAGATGATCGATACGCTCCAGCCCAACCCGAAGCTGCGCAAGCTGCGCTGAGTTAGCTTGAATTTTCGGCGGTAAAGAACCGGCCACTTCCCAAGCATCTGCGCCGCTGCCATTGCGCTCGCGTGAGCGAACCGACGCACCCCTTCCGCATCGCCAACTTCCGCGCCTACTGGATATCGCGCATGGCGATGACGCTGGCGCAGTATGCCATGCTGCTGGTGATCGGGTGGCAGACCTACACGCTGGCGCGCGACGGCGGGATGAGCATGCAGGGCGCGGCCGGGCAGCTTGCCCTCGTCGGTCTGCTCCAGTTCGTCCCGCTTTTCCTGCTGACGCCGTTTTCCGGCCTTGCCGCCGACCGGCTCGACCGGCGCAATCTTGCGCAGGCAACGATCGCGCTCCAGCTCGTCTGCGCCGTCGCGCTCGCCTGGCTGACCTGGAGTGGTGCGCTGACGATCGGGTGGCTGTTCGCGATCGCGGTCTTCCTCGGCATTTCGCGCGCCTTCAACGGCCCGGCACTGTCCGCACTCGCCCCCAACCTCGTACCGCGCGCGATCCTGCCGACCGCAATCGCGCTCAGTTCGATCTCGTGGCAGGTCGGGATGATCGTCGGGCCCGGCATCGGCGGCTATCTGCACGATGTTGCACCCGCCCTGCCCTACGCCGTAGCGGTGGCGCTCTACCTCGTCGCGATGGGCGCGCTGGCGACCATCGGCAAGGTCCCGCAGCCGCCGATCCCGGGTGCGGAGCGCCCTCTCGGCCAGATGGTCGACGGGTTGCGCTATGTTGGGCGCAACAAGATGGTGCTCGGCGCGATCACGCTCGACCTGTTCGCGGTCTTCCTCGCCGGGGCGACCGCGCTTTTCCCGGTCTATGCCCGCGACATTCTGCAGGTCGGCGAGACCGGGCTCGCCCAGCTCGCGATGGCGCCGGCGGCGGGCGCAGCGGTGATGGCGCTGGTGTTCTCGTTCAGGCCGCTGGCGAGAAACGTCGGCCCGGCGATGCTGTGGGCGGTGTTCGTCTTCGGGATCGCGACGATCGTTTTCGGTCTCTCGACATCGATGCCGCTGAGCCTTGCCGCCTTGTTCGTGGTCGGCGCGGCCGACATGTTCAGCGTCTATATCCGCCAGTCGCTGGTCCAGCTTCACACGCCCGACGACAAGCGGGGGCGGGTATCGTCGGTCAGCTACCTGACGATCAGCGCCTCGAACGAATTCGGCGATTTCTTCTCCGGCACGCTCGCCTACCTGATCGGCCCGGTCGTGGCGGTGGTCGCGGGCGGCGTGGGCGCGATCGCGACGGTGGCGATCTGGAGCCGCCTGTTCCCGGTCCTGCGCACCACACGGACCTTTGATCCGCCGCCCGAGGTGCTAGAACCCGAGATATCTTCCCCCCAAAGGAGCCCGCCATGAAGGCCGCCAACATCCTCGCCACGATCGGCAACACGCCGCATATCCGCCTGTCGCGCCTGTTCCCCGACCACGAGGTCTGGGTGAAGAGCGAGCGCGCCAACCCGGGCGGCTCGATCAAGGACCGTATCGGCCTCGCCATGATCGAGGATGCCGAGAAGTCGGGGGCACTGAAGCCCGGCGGAACGATCATCGAGCCGACCAGCGGCAACACCGGCATCGGCCTCGCGATGGTCGCCGCGGTCAAGGGCTACAAGCTGGTGCTCGTCATGCCCGAGAGCATGAGCATCGAGCGCCGCCGCCTGATGCTGGCCTATGGCGCAACCTTCGACCTCACCCCGCGCGAAAAGGGCATGAAGGGCGCGATCGAGCGCGCGACCGAGCTCGTCGCGCAGACCGATGGCGCGTGGATGCCGAGCCAGTTCGACAACGAATCGAACTGGAAGGTCCACGTCGCGACGACCGCGAAGGAAATCCTCGCCGATTTCGCCGACAGCCCGATCGACGTGATGATCACCGGCGTCGGCACCGGCGGCCATCTGACCGGCTGCGCCGAGGAACTGAAGCGGCATTGGTCGGGGATGAAGGCCTACGCGGTCGAGCCGGCGCTTTCGCCGGTGATCAGCGGCGGCCAGCCCGCCCCGCACCCGATCCAGGGCATCGGCGCCGGGTTCATTCCCGGCAACCTCCACACCCAGGCGATCGACGGCGCGATCCAGGTCGATGCCGAAGCCGCCAAGGACATGGCCCGCCGCTGCGCCAGCGAGGAAGGGATGCTGGTCGGCATCTCGAGCGGGGCAACGCTGGCCGCGATCGCGAAGAAGCTACCCGAACTTGCGCCAGGTTCGCGGATTCTGGGATTCAACTACGACACCGGCGAGCGCTACCTCTCGGTGCCGGACTTCCTGCCGGAGGAATAGGCTAGAGCCCCTCGCCGCCGACCCAGTGCGCGTTCGACATCCGGCGCGCTACCGTCCAGACCTGCACCCGGATATCGGGCACGGCGACGATTTCCCACGAGGCGCCGCGCGTCATCGGACCGATGGCGTAGAGGCGCTCGTTCGCGGTGCCGTCGGCCGCGAGCGTTCGGGCGGCGGCATCGACATCGATCCCGATGCGCAAGGGGTCGGGCCGGATCAGCCCGCGTTGGGTCAGGCTCCGGAGCAAGGGATCGCGGGTCGAGAAAAGGTCCCCCTGCGGCCCGGTGCAGTTGATCACCCGGCGCACCGACAGCGTTTCCGCCTGGTCTTCCCCGCGACGCCTGAAGGTTGCCAGCATCGCTCGCTCACCCGGCTCGAAACTCAAGGTCTTGCCGGATGCCACGGTCAGCCGCCCTTGGGTAACCAGTGCCGCAAGTCGCTCCGCAACCTCGGGGGCGATGCGGTGGCGGTGGATGTCCCACCACGGCCTCAGGTGCCTGAGGAACCGCTCGCGCGTGACGTCGTCGGCCGCACGCCACAGCGGCGTGGTGAAGCGGCGCAGCTCGTCGACCGCGTTGCGCCAGCCGACCACGCCCGCTCGCTCCCGCACCCCGCGCACCAGCCACGAGGCGACGGGAGCGGGCCGGTCCTCGATCGGCGCGAAGGCGACCGGTTCGCCATGCCGGTGCGGCAGGAGCCCGCGCCGCGACAGCGCCAGCATCCGCCCGCGAAACCCCTCGGCGTCGAGCTTCAGCACCATGTCGACCATCGTCAGCCCGGTGCCGAGGATCAGCACGGTATCGGCCTCGGTCAGCCCTGAGGTGGCGTCCTCGTCCCACGGGTCGGCCGCATAGAGATCGCCCGCCATCGCTGCGTTCAGTCCGCGCGGGTGGTGCGGCGGCAGGTTGCCGACGGCGAGGATCGCGGTGTCGGCGCGCACGCTGCGCCCGTCGGCCAGTTGCAGCGCGACCCCGTCGCCGACCGCGCAGTCGACCGCTTCGGCGCGCAGGATCTCCAGTCGGCCCGGCTGCCGCTCGATCGCTGCAGCCAGCAGTTCCTGGAGGTACACGCCGTAAGTCAGCCGCGGCACGAACGCGTGTGCCGCGTCGGCCTGACCGCGCGCCTCGAGCCAGCGGACGAAATGGTCGGGCTCGTCGGGTAGCGCGCTCATGTTGGCGGCGCGTACGTTGAGCACGTGATCGGGCGCAGCCTCGCCGTAGGCCAGCCCCACGCCCGGGGTGAGCCGCCGCTCGATCAGCGTCGCGCGCGGACCGTCGTGCCGCAGCAGGTTGATGGCCTGCAGGGTGCCGGAGAACCCGCCCCCGACAATCGCGACATGGTCCGGCACGCGTCAGATCACGTAGTCGGGATCGGTGTCCGCCGCCATGCGCCGCCGCCGTTCCAGTTCGCCGTGGAGCGCATGGACGGTGTCGCTCGCCGCGCGGTCGTGCAGGCCGGGCACGATGGCATGGATGACGCACTTGAACCCGCCAGCCAGCATCTTGAGGCCGAAACGCCCCGCGATCGCGGCATGCTCGAGGTAGCCCTCGTTCACCTTGCGCGGGTGTTCGAACAGCAGCCGGTCGATCAGACCGGTCCGCTTCGGCTCGCTGTCGTGGGCGATCATGCGGCTCTCATATGCGCTGCTCGCTTCGCCGCAAGTGGGTTTCCGATCATCGGTTCGCTGGTGCCGACGGGCGGGATCGGTGCCTTAACCCGGGGCGCAAGGGGGCAAGCGCATGATTCTCCAACGAAGGTCGTTCGTAACCGGCACGGCGGCCGCGCTGGTGGCGGGGTGCAATCGTGCACCGCTCACTGCGAGTGCACCGCCTCCTGCTCGCCTAACGCCACTGCATGCCGACACCGAGCACCTGATGAAGGTCACCGTCTGCCTGCGCCCGTTCCGCCCCGCCGGCCCACGGCTGGAAGCCGAGCGATTCGGCGGCAAGGCCGTGATCCACAACTACGGCCACGGTGGCTCGGGTTGGTCGCTGGGATGGGGTTGTGCCGACGAGGCATCGGCACTGGCCCGCACCGGCGGCGCGAGCGAGTTCGCAGTGGTCGGCGCGGGCGTGATCGGGCTGACCACCGCGCTGCGGCTCACCGAGACCGGCGCGAAAGTCACGCTCTACGCCGCCGAGTTTCCCGCCGAGACGCGCTCCGCCCGCGCCACCGGAGTCTGGTCGCCGAGCAGCCGGATCGCGCTGTCGAATGCCGTCGCGCCCGAGTTCGCCGAGCGGTGGGAACGGTGGGCGCGTGCCTCATTCGCCGCGCATCGCGACATGGTCGGGCTCGTGGGCGACCCGGTCGAGTACCTGCCGAGTTACGAGGTGATCGATCCCGACGCGTCCGAGCGGCCCGACGGGGTGCAGCCCTTCCTCCACATCCACAGCCGCGTGCGCGACCTGACCCCGCGCTGGCGCGGGCTGGAGGGGACTGAGAACCCCTTCCCGGGCCGCGAGACCGCGATGGGACAGGGCATGGTGTTCAACGTGGCGAGCTATGCCGACCGGCTGTCGCAGGCGTTCCTGCTGCGCGGCGGACGGATGGTGCGGCGCGCGTTCCCCGATCGTGCCGCGGTCCTCGCGCTGCCCGAGCCGGTGATCGTCAACTGCATGGGTTACGGCGCGAAGGCGATCTGGGGGGACGATGGCATGGTGCCGGTGCGCGGGCAGATCAGCTGGCTCGTGCCCCAGCCCGAGGCGCGCTATTCGCTCTACTACGACGGTGTCAGCACCGTCTCGCGCCGCGACGGCGTGGTGGTGCAATCGCTCGGCGACAACGAGGACTTCGGCTACGGCGACGCCAACGAGGTGGCGGACGCAGGGGAAACCGAACGCTCGCTCGCGACGATACGGCGGTTGTGGGCCGCGGCGTGAGCACGTTTGAACCCATCCCCTACCGCGACGGCGATCTCGCCCTCACCGGCCACCTGATCCGCCCCGAAGGCCCTCCGCGCGCGGCGGTCGCGGTTTTCCCCACCATCAAGAACCCCAGCCTCGCGGTCGAGGCCAAGGCGCGCGCGCTAGCCGAGGCGGGTTACCTCGCGATGGTGTGTGACTTCTACGGCGCCCAGCCCGCCGACATGGACGAGGCATACCGCTGGGCGAACGCCCTCACCGCCGAGCCCACGCCCTACCGTGCCCGCCTCCACGCCGCGCTGGCCGCGCTACGCGAGGCCGCACCGGGCCTGCCAATGGCCGCGATCGGCTTCTGCATGGGCGGGCAGGCGGTGCTCGAACTCGCCCGCGACGGCGCGGACCTGGCCCTCGTCGCCAGCTTCCACGGCCTGCTCGAAACGAAAGCCCCGGCCCAGCCCGGCGCGGTCAAGGCGCGCATCCTGGTCTGCCACGGCGATGCCGACCCGCTCGCCCCGCGTGCCCACGTGCTGGCCTTCTGGGAGGAAATGGACCGCGCCCGGGCCGACTGGCACTTCCACAGCTACGCCGGGACGAAACACAGCTTCACCAACCCGGAAACGGACCCGCGCAACCCGGCCCTCGCTTACGACGCCAGCGCCGACCGCCAGAGCTGGGCGGCGCTGCTGGGCTTGCTGGAAGAGGTGATCGGGTAAGGATCATTTTCCTACACGACCGCAAATCGTTAGCCTCCGACTCGCTCTTTCGATTGTCGATCCACGCGCCAGCATCGAGATCCGCGCAAAGCCTCCCAAGACCGCCCCCCCGGGGGGGGTAGTCGCGGAGCAACAAACATCGAAACAAGATGAAAATCTCTTATAATCAGCGATTTGAACAGCACACTTAAACGCGACACGGTGTCGCCTTCGTCAACCGTCGGTCACCCGATCACGCCGCCGTCGCGAAGGCCTCGACATCGAGCGCCATCATCGCCTCGCCGCCGGCTTCCAGCTTGCGGCGCAGCGCGCCGGCATCGGGCAGGAAGCGTTCGGCGTAGTACCGTGCGGTGACCAGCTTGGTCTCGTAAAAGGCCTTGTCCTCGCCGCCAGACGCCAGCTTTTCCTGCGCGACCTTGGCCATGCGCAGCCACATCAGGCCGAGCGTCACCAGCCCCATCAGGTGCATATAGTGGTGCGCGCCCGCGCCGAGGTTGTTGGGGTTGGTCATCGCGTTCTGCATGAACCACATGGTAGCGGCCTGCTGCTCGCCGAGCGCCTTCTCAAGTCGCTCGGCGATCGGGCCCAGCGTCTCGTCGCCCTTCGCGGCAGCCGCTTCCTCGCCAACCAGTTTGAAGAATGCCTGCACCGCCGCGCCCCCGCCCTGGGCCAGCTTGCGGCCGCACAGGTCCATCGCCTGGATGCCGTTGGTCCCTTCATAGATCTGGGCAATGCGGGCGTCGCGCACGAACTGGCTCATCCCCCATTCCTCGATGTAGCCGTGCCCGCCGAACACCTGCTGCATGTTGACCGCGGTGTCGAAGCCCTTGTCGGTGCCGTATCCCTTGATGACTGGAGTCATCAGCCCGATCAGCAGGTCGGCCTGGGTGCGTTCCTCCTCGGTTTGCGCCTTGTGCGCCAGATCGACCAGCAGCGCGCCCCACAGGCACAGGGCGCGCATCCCTTCGGTAAAGGCCTTGGCGTCCATCAGCATCCGGCGCACGTCGGCATGGACGATGATCGGATCGGCCTGCGCCTGCGGTTCCGACGGGCCGGTCAGCGCCCGGCCCTGCCGCCGGTCCTTGGCGTAGGCGACCGCGTTCTGGTAAGCGACCTCGGCCTGTGCCAGGCCCTGGATGCCGACGCCGAGCCGCGCGGCATTCATCATGATGAACATCGCGGCGAGGCCCTTATTCTCCTCGCCGACCAGCCACCCGGTCGCGCCGTCGTAGTTGAGCACGCAGGTCGAATTGCCGTGAATGCCCATCTTGTGCTCGATCGAGCCGCAGGTGACGCCGTTGCGCTCACCGAGGCTGCCGTCGTCGTTGACCAGCACCTTGGGCACCACGAACAGCGAGATGCCCTTGGTCGAATCGGGCGCGCCCGGAGTCTTGGCGAGGACCAGGTGGATGATGTTCTCGGTCAGGTCGTGCTCGCCGGCCGAGATGAAGATCTTGGTGCCGGTGATCGCATAGCTGCCATCGGGCTGCGGCTCAGCCTTGGTGCGGATCATACCCAGATCCGTACCGCAATGCGGCTCGGTCAGGTTCATGGTCCCGGTCCACTCGTTGGCGATCATCTTCGGCAGATACTTCGCTTTCTGCTCTTCGCTTCCCTTGGCGATCAGCGCCGACACCGCGCCGTTGGTGAGACCGGGATACATGCCGAACGCCTGGTTGGCGCTGGAGATGAACTCCTCGAGCATGAAGCCGAGCACGTGGGGCATGCCCTGCCCGCCGAACTCCTCCGGCGCGGAAAGCGTGCTCCAGCCACCGGCGCGGAACTGTTCGAACGCCTCTTTGAAACCTGGCGGGGTGGTGACCGAGCCATCGTCGTGCCGCTTGCAGCCATGCTGGTCGCCCGACTGGTTGATCGGCGCGAGCACCTCGGCACAGAACCGACCGGCCTCGCCGATAACGGCATCGATCATGTCGGGCGTGGCGCTCTCGAAACCGGGCAGGTTGCCGTAGCTGGCGAGGTCGAGCACCTCGTTGACGATGAAGCGGGTGTCGCGGGTCGGGGCGGTATAGCTGGGCATCGTTTGGTCCTGTCGGGGTCAGTCGCGGTCGATCGATTCGACCAGCTTGATGAAGCTCGTGAGATCCTTGATCGAGGAATCTATGTCGGCGCGCTGCTGCTTGAGCTTGGCGATGTGGTTGCGGCACTTCTCGATCGTGACGCGGCGCTGCTCGACGCGTCCGTCGCCGAGATCGTAAAGGTCGATCATCTCGCGGATTTCGACCAGGCTGAAGCCGACGTTCTTGGCGCGCATGATCCAGGCGAGCCGCGCGCGGTCGCGCTTCGAATAGACGCGGGTCAGGCCGATCCGCTGCGGCGCGATCAGGCCCTCATCCTCGTAGAAGCGGAGCGCCCGGGCGGTGCAGTCGAATTCCGTGGTCAGGTCGGAGATCGTGTACTGGTCGCGGTCGAGCTTGTCGGGGCGGTCGATGTGGGCGCCGGTGTGGCCGTTCGGAGCGGTGTCGGTGACAGGCATGCGCCCCAGTTATCTCTCCTTTACGTTAACGTCAAGAAACCGGGGTCAATTTGTCCCCTTTCAGGCGGCGATAGAAACAGCTCGGCGCGCCGGTGTGGCATGCAGGGCCGGCGGGGCGACAGCGCAGCACGATCGCGTCCTGATCGCAGTCGACCAGGATTTCCTCGACCCTGAGCACGTTGCCCGAGGTTTCGCCCTTGCGCCACAGCGCGCCGCGCGATCGCGACCAAAAATGCGCCTCGCCCGATTCACGAGTCATGGCCAAGGCGTCCGCGTTCATGAATGCGACCATCAGCGGCGCATTGTCGCGCGCATCGAGCACCACTGCGGTCAGGAGCCCGCGATCGTCGAAGCGGGGCATGAACGTGCCGCCATGTTCGCGGTCGGTATCGGTCGGTTCGGACAAGGCAACATCCTGAATTCGGGCGGCAGGTCTGCCGCACTCTTGTTGCACAATAATCACATGACTGGTGCAAAATCCACGGCGGCCGCACTTGACCCTATGAACAATGGCTATCCGGTGGAAAAAGGCGGCATCGGCCTGCAGGGGTCGACCACCGGAACAGCGGTGCCAACAGAGCGCCAGGTTCAGGGGGCAGGAGTGAAGCCGGCGAAAGCCTGGCGCCTCCGAACAACGATGAGGGATAGGATCCCGGAGGCCACATTGGGGGTTGGTCTTCGAAGCCGCAAGGCGGATCCTTAGATTTTCGTCACGTGGCGCCCGGGGTCCTAGATCCCGGGCGTTTCGTTTGTGTCCGTCCCGGCAGCGCTCGTTGCCGGACCGTCGACGACCCGGGCGAAACACGCGATTACGACCTCCGCCACCCCCGCGCGCTTGAGTTGCGCGACGCAGGCATTGGTCGTCGCCCCGCTGGTAAGTACGTCGTCGACCAGCACGACCTGGCGGCCCTTCAGCGATGCACCTCGTTCCGAGCCGAGGACAATCGCACCTGCAAGCGCCCGCTCGCGCGCCTTGCGGCCCAGCCCACCGAGTGTCGGTGTCGCCTTCCTGCGAGCGAGCGCATCCACAGCAAGCGGTGCCGGGATCAGTCGTGCAAGCTCCGTCGCCAGCAGCGCCGCCTGGTTGTAGCCGCGCCGCCACAGCCGCCAGCGATGCAGCGGCACCGGCACGACCAGCCAGTCCGGCCCAACCCTTTCGGGAAGCCGCGCCCGGATAAGCCTTGCGAGCATCGGCGCAAGCGCAACCCGCCCTCCATGCTTGATGGCCAGCACGAGCTGGCGCGAGGTATCGTTGTAGAGTGTTGCCGCCGCGATTCCGTCATGACGCGGCTGTTGCGTAAGGCACGGCGCGCACAGGGCGGTTGCCGGCAGGTCGCTGCTGAAGGGAAGCTGGCAAGAGGCACAGGCCGGGCTGCCGGGGATCACGAGCCTGCCCCAGCATGTCACGCACAAGCCGGCCTGCGCGCCGATCCCCTCGCCGCAAAGCGGACAGCGCGGCGGATAGACAAGGTCGATCGCCGGGGCGAGCGACTCGCGGAGCAGTTCGGCCGGACCCATTTGCACAGGCTGTCGCGCTTGCCAGTCGCTGGCAAGGGGTGGCAGGGCCGGTGCGATGACCGGCAGCGTTCCGCAGATATTCTCCCGCGCCCGGCGCAACGCCCGGTGGCGGCGGGCGGTGGCGCGCCAATCAGCCACTGATCCGGCAACGTTCGTTTTCGAGGCACTGGCCGAGGAACTTGCCGACCGGCTTGGCTTCATGCGGCACGAGGCGGAACGGGTACTGGTTCTTGGCGATCCGGTCGGTCTGTCGCGGCAGGTGCTGGGTGGTACGAGCGGCGACCTGGTCTGCGCGAACCCGGCGACACTCGATGAGGAGCACGCGATCGATCGCCGATACGACCTCATCGCCAGCCTCGGGCTGCTCGATACCGTCAACGACCTCCCCGGCGCCCTGCTCCACCTCCGGCATGCGCTCGCCGAGGACGGGCTGCTGATAGCCGGGTTCGTGGGTGCGGGTAGCCTTGCCAACCTGCGGCGCGCCATGCTGGCAGCGGAGCCCGACAGACCTGCCGCGCGGATGCATCCGATGATCGACGTGCGGGCCGCCTCGGGCCTGATGCAGCGCGCCGGGTTCAGGCGGCAGGTGGTCGACTCGTTCCCGCTCAAGGTCCGCTATGGCACGCTGGAGCGCCTGATCGGCGATCTGCGCGATCAGGGGCTGACCGGCGTACTGGCGTCCGCGCCGCCACCTCTGACCCGGGCGGGCTGGCGCCGCGCGCGGGAGGCGTTTCGCGCCGGCGCCGATCCCGACGGCAAGGTCACCGAGACGTTCGAACTCGTCGTGATGACCGGCTGGGGCTAGCCGCCCGCTTGGCCCAGCGAAGCCTGCGCCGCGGCGAGCCTGGCAATCGGGACGCGATAAGGCGAGGCGCTGACGTAATCGAGGCCGACTTTCTCGCAAAACGCGATGCTGGCCGGATCGCCGCCGTGCTCGCCGCAGATGCCGAGCTTGAGGTCGCCCCGCGTCGCCCGGCCCCGCTCCGCCGCCATCTCGACGAGCTGGCCGACGCCCTCGATATCGAGGCTGACGAAGGGATCGCGCGGAAAGACCCCCTGATCGACGTAGGGCGCCAGGAAGCGCGACGAATCGTCCCTCGAAACGCCCAGAGTTGTCTGCGTCAGGTCGTTGGTTCCGAACGAGAAGAACCGCGCCTCCTCGGCGATTTCACCCGCCATCAGCGCCGCCCGTGGCAGCTCGATCATGGTGCCGACGAGGTACTCGATCCGGCGGCCTTTCTCGGCGAACACCGCTTCTGCGACCCGATCGACCAGCGCGCGCAGGATCTCGAGCTCGCGCCGGGTGGCGACGAGCGGAATCATCACTTCAGGCACCGGCGCCTCGCCGCTCGCCTCGGCGACCTCGCAAGCCGCCTCGAAGATCGCGCGCGCCTGCATCTCGTAGATTTCGGGATAGGTGATGCCGAGGCGACAGCCGCGGTGGCCGAGCATCGGGTTGAACTCATGCAGCTCCGCGGCGCGACGGCGCAGGTGGTCGATGCCCAGCCCGGTCGCGTCGGACAGCTCGGCAAACTCGGCCTCACCATGCGGCAGGAACTCGTGCAGCGGCGGGTCGAGCAGACGGATCGTGCACGGCAGTCCGACCATGACCTCGAATATCTCGCGGAAGTCGGAACGTTGCTCGGGCAGAAGCTTGGCAAGCGCCGCGCGGCGGCCCCTCTCGCTCTCGGCCAGGATCATCTCGCGCACCGCTGCGATCCGCCCGGCGTCGAAGAACATGTGCTCGGTCCGGCAGAGCCCGATACCCTCCGCGCCGAACTGGCGCGCCATGCGGCAGTCCGCGGGCGTTTCGGCATTTGTGCGCACGCGCATCCGCCGGTGCCGGTCGGCCCATTCCATCAGCACGCCGAAGTCGCCGGCGAGCTCGGGCTCGATCGTCCGTACTTCTCCTGCCATGACCTGCCCGGTGCCGCCATCGAGCGTCAGCGTATCGCCTTCGCGCAGCTCGCGCGCGCCGATCCGCAGCGTGCGGGCCTTGGCATCGATCGAGACGGTCGAGGCCCCCGACACGCATGGCCGCCCCATTCCGCGCGCCACCACGGCCGCGTGTGACGTCATGCCGCCGCGCGCGGTCAGAATGCCCTGCGCGGCGTGCATGCCGTGGATGTCCTCCGGGCTGGTCTCGACGCGCACGAGGATGACCTTCTCGCCGCGCTGCGACCACTGCTCGGCGGTATCGGAATCGAGCGCGATCCTGCCCGAGGCGGCGCCCGGCGATGCGGGCAGCCCGCTGGTCAGCACGTCGCGCGGGGCATCGGGATCGAGCGTGGGGTGGAGCAGCTGGTCCAATGCCATCGGGTCGACCCGGCGGATTGCGGTCTCCTCGTCGATCAGGCCCTCGCCGACCATGTCGACCGCCATCTTGAGCGCCGCCTTGGCGGTGCGCTTGCCGCTGCGCGTCTGCAGCATCCACAGGTGGCCGCGTTCGACGGTGAACTCGATGTCCTGCATGTCGCGGTAGTGCCGCTCGAGCAGGTCGAACACGCCGGCAAGCTCGGCATAGGCCTCGGGCATGGCCTCTTCCATGCTGAGCGGCTTGGCATTGGCCGCCTCGCGCGCGGCACGGGTGAGGTACTGCGGCGTGCGGATGCCCGCGACCACGTCCTCGCCCTGCGCGTTGATGAGGTACTCGCCGTAGTAGGCGCGCTCGCCGGTGGCCGGATCGCGGGTGAAGGCGACGCCGGTGGCGCTGGTGTCGCCCATGTTGCCGAATACCATCGCCTGCACATTGACCGCGGTGCCCCAGTCGCCGGGAATGTCGTTGAGGCGGCGGTAGACGCGGGCGCGGTCGCTGTCCCAGCTGTCGAACACCGCGCGGATCGCGCCCCAGAGCTGCTCGTGCACGTCCTGCGGGAACGGGTGCCCCAGTTCGCCCTCGGCAATGCGCTTGTATTCCGCGACCAGCGCCTGCCAGTCCTCGCATTCCATCTCGGTATCGTTGTAGAACCCCTTGTCTTCCTTGGCGATCTCCAGCGCTTCCTCGAACAGGCCGTGGTCGAGGCCGAGGACGACGTCGGCATACATCTGGATGAAGCGGCGATAGCTGTCCCACGCAAAGCGCGGATCGCCGCTGGTCGCCGCCAGCCCCTGGACGGTCGCGTCGTTGAGGCCGAGGTTGAGGACGGTGTCCATCATCCCCGGCATCGAGACGCGGGCGCCCGAGCGGACCGAGACGAGCAGCGGATCGGCGGCGTCGCCGAAGCGCTTGCCGACCGTATTCTCGATATGTTGCAGCGCCTTGGCGACGTCTGTTCGCAGCGAATCCGTGAAATCGCCGCCGGCAAGGTAGCGCACGCATTCCTCGGTCGTGATCGTGAAGCCCGGCGGCACCGGCAGGCCGATGCTGGCCATTTCGGCGAGGTTCGCGCCCTTGCCGCCGACGATCGTCTTGTCCTTCTGCCGGGGGTCCGAATGGTCGGCCGCCCCGCCGAAGGTGTAGACCGATCCGTTCATGTTCGCCCCTGATTGGCTGAAGACATGGACCGCGTGTTACACAGTCCTGGGAAAGAAAAGTTACCCCTCGATGCGGCTGAAATCGGCCACCCGGTGGACCGCGTCGCGGAAGCGCGCGAGCAGGTCGAGCCGTGCGCTGCGCTTTGCCGGATCTCGGTCATTCACCGTCACCTCGTCGAAGAACCGGTCGATTGGGCCGCGCAGGGCGGCCAGCGCGGCCATCGCGCCGGCGAAGTCCTCCGCCTCCACCGCGCGCGCGGCGGCCGGTTCGGACGAATCGAGCGCCGCGATTAGCGCCTCTTCGGCCGGTTCGGGCGCGTAGGACAGCGAGTTTTTCTTGGGGCCGCCCTGCTGCTCGGCAAGCTGCGCCTCGACCACCGCGCGCATGTCGGGATCGTCGACCATGGCCAGCGGGTCTTCCTCGCCGGTTTGCTCGGGCTCGCCGTCATCCGTCATCCCAGCGGAAGCTGGGATCGCTGTCGAGCTAGTGCCTTGGCCGTGAGCGGTCCCAGCGTTCGCTGGGACGACGCCCTCCTTCTTGAGGATATTCGCCGCGCGCTTGTAGCCCGCGAGCAAGTCCGCTCCCTCGGAGGTTTCGATATAATGCTGCAACGCCGAGACCCTTGCCAGCAGGCGGACGAGATCGTCCTCCCCGCCAAGGGCAAACACCGCATCGATGAGATCGTGCCGGACGCCCGCTTCGCGCTGCTGGACCTTGAGGCGGTCAGCGAGGAAGTGGAGCACCTGAGCACCAGTCGCAGTTCGTCGATCAGCCTTGATCCGGTCCGCCTTGCCTTGCTCTATTGGTATGAGGTCTCCGTTTTGATGATCGAGCAATGTCGAACGTCCGAATGGATCGAAGTATGTTGCTCGCACGGCGTCCAACAACCGCAATCGAATTCTATTCGTCTGGTTTATTGCCAGCACGCCGAGCGCAGCTCTCCGAAGTGCGAATGGATCTTTCGAACCCGTTGGAATCTCCTGAACCGCAAAAAATGCGGCTATCGTGTCCAACTTGTCCGCCAGCGACACCGCCACCGTCACCGGCGCGGTCGGCACTTCGTCGCCATGCCCGACCGGCTTGTAGTGGTCGCGGATGGCGTCGGCGACGGCATCGGGAAGACCCTCGGCGCGGGCGTAGTAGCCGCCCATAAGCCCCTGCAATTCGGGGAACTCGCCGACCATTTCGGTGACGAGGTCCGCCTTGGCGAGCCGCGCGGCCTGTTCGGCGAGGTCGGCTAACTCAGACACCGTTCGTGCTGAGCCTGTCGAAGCACGCGCGCTGCCGTCGCCGAGCGGCGCGTGGCCTTCGACAGGCTCAGGCTGAGCGGGCGTGGGCTTTACGATGCCCTCTTCGACCAGCCACCGCGCCAGCTTGGCCACGCGGTCGACCTTGTCCGCGACCGTGCCGAGCTTTTCGTGGAACGTGATCCGCTCCAGCTTCTTCGCGTGCTCGGCGAGCGGGGTCTTGCGGTCCTGCTCCCAGAAGAAGCGCGCGTCTGACAGCCGCGCGGCGAGGACCTTGCGGTTGCCGTCGACGATCGCCGCGCCGCCATCCTCCGCCGCGATGTTCGCGGTGCAAACGAAGGCGTTGGCGAGCTTACCGCCCTGGTCCTCGCACACGAAATACTTCTGGTTCACCCGCGCGGTGAGCTGGATCACCTCGGGCGGCACGTCGAGGAACGCTGCGTCGAACCGGCCCAACAGCGGCACCGGCCATTCGGTGAGACCGGCGTTCTCGACCACCAGCCCCTCGTCCTGCACCAGCGAGAGGTCCGCGTCGGCAGCAGCCTTGGCGGCGCCATCGCGGATCAGCGCGGCGCGTTCCTCGTGGTCGACGATCACGTGGCAGGCGCGCAGCTTCTCGGCGTAGTCGTGCGCGCCGCCGATGGTGATGTCGCCCGAGTGGTGGAAGCGGTGGCCCATCGTGGCGTAGCCCGAAGCGACGCCCGCCGCCTCGCATTCCACCCGTTCCTCGCCGAGGATTGCGACGATGCCCGAGAGCGGCCGCACCCAGCGCGGGCTTTCGGTGCTGAGCGACGCCGCGCCCCAGCGCATCGACTTGGGCCAGCTGAAATCGCGCACGATCGCGGGGATCGCCGCGGCCAGCACCGCGCGTGTCGCCCGGCCCGGCTTGTCGATCACCGCGAACCAGGTGTTGCGGCCCTTGACGTCGCGCAGTTCGAGCTGGTCGCGGGTGATGCCGTTCTTCTTGCAGAAGCCGTCGATCGCGGCATCGGGCGCGCCTTCGGGCGGGCCCTTGGCTTCCTCGCTGACGGCGTCGGTTGCATCCGGAAGATCGCGCGCGACCAGCGCGAGACGGCGCGGCGTCGACCAGACCGTGACGTGGCCCACGGCAACGCCCGCCGCATCCATCTCGCGGCGAAACAGGCGCTCCAGCTCGGCCCGCGCCCCCGCCTGCATCCGCGCAGGGATTTCCTCGGAGCGCAGTTCGAGAAGGAAGTCGCTCATGCGCTCCACTCCGGGTACTTTGCCGCCCAGACCGCGGCTTCCTTGGCCATGTGCGCCTCGCAGCTCCCCCGGGCGAGATCGCGGACCTGCGCCATGTAGCTGGCGCGTTCCTGCACGCTGATCACGCCGCGCGCCTGGAGGAGGTTGAACACGTGGCTCGCCTCGATCGCCTGTTCGTAGGCGGCGATGGGGACACCGTTGTCGAGGCAGTTGCGGCACTCGGCCGCGGCCTTGCGGAACTGGTCGAACAGCGTGTCGGTATCGGCGACCTCGAAGTTCCACTTCGACATCTGCTTCTCGTTCTCGAGAAACACGTCGCCATACGAGACGCCGCGACCATTGAAGTCGAGATCGTACACGTTGTCGACGCCCTGGATGTACATTGCGAGGCGTTCGAGGCCGTAGGTCAGCTCGCCGGCGACCGGCTTGCAGTCGAACCCGCCCATCTGCTGGAAATAGGTGAACTGCGTCACCTCCATCCCGTCGCACCAGACCTCCCAGCCCAGCCCCCAGGCGCCGAGCGTGGGGCTTTCCCAGTCGTCCTCGACGAAGCGGATGTCGTGCTTCAGCGGGTCGATCCCGATAAGGCGGAGGCTTTCGAGGTAGAGGTCCTGAATGTCGGGCGGGCTCGGCTTCAGGATCACCTGGTACTGGTAGTAGTGCTGGAGCCGGTTGGGGTTCTCGCCATAGCGGCCGTCGGTCGGGCGGCGGCAGGGCTGGACGAAGGCCGCATTCCACGGCTCCGGCCCCAGCGCGCGCAAAGTAGTGGCGGTGTGGAACGTCCCCGCGCCCATCCGCATGTCGTAGGGTTGCAGGATCAGGCAGCCGCCCTTGTGGCTCCAGAAATCGTGGAGCGTGAGGATCATGTCCTGGAAGCTGTTGGCAGGGTTGCGGTCCATCGCGCCGCGCAATGGCGGATGCCCGGAAAAGCGTCAATGGCGGGGTGGTCGTGGGGCGGAAATGACAGGTGGATGCGACATAATGTCAGGTAGTGTTGACATAGTCAGCGAATCGCGACATAAAGTCAGGCATACCTGACATACGCCGTCAGGACCGGAGCCCGACGATGCCCTACGATCCCGCAGCCAGCAACCACGACGATCGCGGCTTCGTGCTGGTCATCATGTGGATTGGCCTGGCGGCGTCGCTGGTGTTTCTGGCCGGCAAGCTCCTTGGATCCGATCTCTTTCCAGGGTTGCCGCTCGGCGTAACCGCCGGTTCTCTGATCGGGTTGCTGTTCGTGGGGCGGCAGGACGAGTATTTCCAGCGCCTCGCCGCCATCGCCGCACGGTGGGCCTGCGCCGTGGTTGGTTTCTGGCTGCTGGCGAGCGAGATTTCCGCGACCGAGGCGTACGTGTCCGATCGCGGGCTCGGCCTCGCCATCGTCGCCGCCACGTTTCACGTCCGCTTCGCGATCGCCCGGCTGATCGGGGGCTGAGGGGCCATGCACAACCGTCTTAAAGTCCTGCGCGCGGAACGCGACTGGAGCCAGGCGCAATTGGCCGAGCAGCTCGACGTCTCGCGCCAGGCGGTCAACGCGATCGAGACGGGCAAGCACGATCCGTCGCTCCCGCTCGCCTTCCGCATCGCGCGGCTGTTCGACATGCCCATCGAGGAGATCTTCCATGACGACCGTGCCTGATCCCGCCACGCGCCCGCGCTCGGCCTTTGCCAGCACGACCATCATCGTGATCGCATCGATCGTCCTGCTGTTCATGCTCGCCTTCATCGCGGGGATGATCGCGGCCGGGATGGAACAAGAAGGCCCGCACAGCGCATATTACTACGTCATCCTCGGGATCGCCGCGCTGATGGTGCTGGGCACAGTATGGACCATCTGGCGCAACCTTCGAAGCTTCAGCCTGCCTACCAGTCCGCGCATGCGCAAGACGCGGATCCTGCTGTATGCGTGCATCGCCGTGGGCGTAGTCGCGGGTGCTGGGGTCGTGATCGTCGACGGGCCCGATGCGAGCGGGCTCGATACGCTGTTTTCCGCCACGGCGCCGATATCAGCGCCAGCCGCGATCGCCCTTGTTCTCACGATGCTGGTTGCAACGGCGCTCTCGGCACGCTGGCACATGCTGCTCGATGAGCATGAGCGCGCGTCTTACGACTTCGGCGCCGTCATCGCACTTTACGCCTATTTCATCGTCAGCATCTGCTGGTGGCTCCTGGCGCGTGGCGGGCTGGCACCCGCGCCCGATGGCTATCTCATCTTCTGGCTGGTCACGATCCTGTGGGTGATCGGCTGGGCAATCCGTCGTTACCGTTGAATTCGAACTGCAATCTCGAACCCGGAGTAATCTGACATGAAGCGTCTTCTCAGTACCCTCACCCTTTCTTGCGCCGCGATCGCGCTCTCGGTTTCGCCTGCCTCCGCGCAGACCGCCACGGAAACCGCAACGGCGACCGCGGCCCCTGCCACCGTCGCCAAGCCGGCGCTGTGGAAGGTGGCCGATGAGGATACCACGATCTACCTGTTCGGCACGGTCCACGTGCTGCCGCAGGGGATCGATTGGTACGGCCCCGCAATCGAGCAGGCGCTGACCGGATCGGACATCATCGTCACCGAAATTCCGTCGGGACCGGAAACCGATGCCAAGATGCAGCAGATCGTGATGGCCCAGGGCGTGCTGCCCGAGGGGACCACGCTGCGCAGCCAGCTCAGCGCGGAACAGGTCGCAACCTACGAGGGCGGCCTGGCCAAGCTCGGCCTGCCCGCGAATGCCTTCGACCGTTTCAAGCCGTGGATGGCGGGGCTCACGCTGACGATCGTGCCGCTCCTCCAGCAAGGCTACTCGCCAGAGGCGGGGGTGGAGAAGCAGCTCGAGGCCAAGGCCGGGCCCGACAAGGCACGCGGCGCGCTGGAGACGGTCGAGTTCCAGATGGGCATATTCGATTCGATGAGCGCCGAGGCACAGGTCGACTTCCTCATCGCCGCAGCCGAGATGGTCGAGGAGACCAAGCCGATGCTCGACGCGATGGTGGCCGAATGGGCCAAGGGTGATGCCGATGCGCTGGCCGCGATAATGAACGCGGAACTGGGCGGCGATCCCGAGCTGGCCGAGGCCCTGCTCTATGGCCGTAACGCCAACTGGGCCGAGTGGATCGACACTCGCATGGACCAGCCCGGCACCGTGTTCATCGCGGTTGGCGCAGGTCACCTCGCAGGCCAGAAGAGCGTGCAGGACCTCCTCGCGCAGCGCGGCATCGAGACCGCGCGGGTGCAATGATGCGCCGCCTGGCCGTCGCGTTCGCGATGGCCGCGCTGGTCGCGGGGTGCGGTGCCGAACCGCGCCCCCCGGCCACGCCGCCCGCCCCGCCCTTCTACGAGATCGCCTCCGCAGAGGGGGCGATCGAGGGGTGGCTGCTGGGCACGATCCATGCCCTGCCCGACGATACCCAGTGGCGCACCGAAGCGATCGACCGCGCCGTGGCGGTTGCCGACGTGCTGGTGGTCGAGATCGTCCCGCCTCCCGCCGCGGAAAGCTCGGCGTTGTTCCAGCGCATTGCCACTACGCCCGGGCAACCGGCGCTGAGCGAGCGCATAGGCAGTGGCAAGCGCTCGCGCCTTGCCGAGGTGCTCGCCGCAGGGTCGCTCGAAGAGAGCGATTTCACCTCGACCGAGACCTGGGCCGCGGCGATCATGCTGGCACAGGTCACCCGCCACGGCGAAAACGCGAACGGGGTCGACCGCGCGATGATCGCCGCTTTCGATGGCCGCGCGATCGAGGAACTCGAAGGCCTCGCGGGCCAGCTCGCCATCTTCGACCGACTGCCCGAGCAGGACCAGCGCGACATGCTCGGCGCCGTAGTCGCCAGCTATCCCGAGGCGCGGCAGGATCCGGGCCGTCTCACCCGTGCATGGCTTGCAGGCGATGTCGCGGCGATCGAAGCGGAACTTTCGACCGGCATGCTGGCCGATCCCGAACTCTACGACGCGCTGCTCGCGGGTCGCAACCGGGCGTGGCTCGAGCGCCTCGAGCCCATGCTCGCGCAGCCCGCGCGCCCGCTAGTGGCAGTCGGCGCAGCACACCTGGTCGGGCCGGACGGTCTCATCGGTTTGTTCGAGGCACGCGGCTATACGGTGCGCCGTATCCGCTAGGGTTGCTTTTCCCGCCCACCCCGCTATAGGCGCGCGCTTCCGGCGTCATGGTCATCCCTGGAGGCGTGGCGGACCGGGATTATGAACCCAATGCATTTCGAAAGGTAAGCGACATGAGCGATGCTCTGACCCTGCCGGCCGAGGCGCGCGAACGGGCTGGCAAGGGAGCCTCCCGTACACTGCGCCGCGAAGGCCGAGTCCCCGCCGTCATCTATGGCGGCAAGGAAGCCCCGCAGATGATCCACGTCGAGGCGAAGGAACTGGCCCGCCAGCTCGGCACCGGCCACTTCATGAACTCGATCGTCGAGATCAAGCTGGGTGGCAAGACCATCCGCACCCTGCCCAAGGACGTGTCGCTTCACCCCGTCAACGATCGCCCCGAGCATGTCGACTTCCTGCGCATCACCAAGGGCGCCAAGGTTGACGTCAACGTCCCGGTCGTGTTCGAGAATGAAGAGAAGAGCCCCGGTCTCAAGAAGGGCGGCGTTCTGAACATCGTCCGTCACGAGCTCGAACTGGTCTGCGACAACGACAAGATCCCGAGCGAGATCGTCATCGATGTGACCGGCAAGGACGTCGGCGATTCGATCCACATCAGCGAAGTGACGCTGCCGGAAGGTTCGGAAAGCGCGATCACCGACCGCGACTTCACCATTGCCACACTGGTCGCCCCCTCGGCGCTTAAGAAGGCCGAAGGCGATACTTCTTCCGCCGATGCGGACGACGTTCCGGCCACCGAGCAGGATGGCGACGAGGACGCGGAAACCACCGAGGACGAAGCGGGCGAATAAACCCTCTTCGCTTCGGCAACCGACAATGCGCCGGTCCCTCGCGGGATCGGCGTTTTGTTTTTGCGCACCGGATGGCTAGAGGGCGCCCATGCAAATCTGGACAGGTCTCGGCAATCCCGGCCCGCAATATGCAATGCACCGGCACAATGTGGGCTTCATGGCCTGCGACGTTATCGCCGAGATGCACGGCTTCGGCCCGGTCCAGAAGAAGTTCTCCGGCTGGGTGCAGGAGGGGCGCATCGGCCCCGAGAAAGTCCTGCTGCTCAAGCCCGCGACCTTCATGAACGAAAGCGGGCGTGCGGTCGCCGAGGCGCTGCGGTTCTACAAGCTCGATGTCGATGCGCTGACCGTGCTGCACGACGAGCTCGACCTCGCCCCGTTCAAGGTCAAAGTGCGCATCGGGGGCGGCCTCGCCGGCCACAACGGGTTGCGCTCGATCAACCAGCATCTGGGCCCCGATTTCCGCCGGGTCCGCATCGGCATCGGCCACCCCGGCCACAAGGACCGCGTGACCGGCCACGTCCTCGGCAACTACGCCAAGGCCGAGATGGACGACCTCGCCCACATGCTCGGTGCGATCGGCGCCGAGGCGGAGTTGCTCGCCAAGGGCGACGACGCGCGCTTCATGAGCGAGCTCGCTTTGCGGATGCAGGATTGAGCCAGCAAAGAAGCGCAGCTTAACCGAATAATATCGAAAATCCCGCTATCGACAGCTTTTGCCGGGAGTGTTTCGATGGATGGGCGCGGATACTGGCCGCTTTTCGTACTGGCGGCATTCTTCTTTACCGCGACCGGATTTCCGCTGAGATCCTCGGTTTATGCATCGATCGATCTCAGCGGGATGGTGTTCGTTGCCACCGCGGTTCAGTTCCTAATGTTGTGCGGCGTGGCTGTTGCTCTCAAGCGAGAACTGGTCGATCTGCGGCGTGCGATTTGTCTCGCGACTGCCGGGGTTCTTTGCTGTCTTGCACTGTCCGAGCCTGGCGCGGTGCCAATTCGCTGGCTGTTGCCGTTGCCGATTGTTGCCATCGTCGCATGGCAAAGAGGCTCGCCCGAACAATCGGGATGGCTTGCCTCGCTACCCCGCCCGGCGATCGAGGCACTGGGGGTGGGCTGCGCGGTAGTCGGTGCGGGCATGCTGTCGAGCGGGCTGGATTATTTCCGCTTCGGAAGCGGACGATTCGATTATTTCGAGATCTTCGTCGGCGGGTCGATCTATGCTGTCGGGCTGTCGATGATCCTGACCGGGCTGGATCGCCGCGGCTTTATCCAAATCGTTCAAGGAGCGTACGCACTTTGTCTCGCCCTGTTGTCTCTCGTGCTGATCTTCCAGACGGCAACCACACCGAGCCTTGCCACCGACACATTCGTTAATCTGCTCGTATGCGCGATGCTTCTGTTTCGCGCATGGCAACTGTTCTTGCGACCCGACGGCTGGCTAAAGATGATCGAGACCTGCATCGGCGGCATCCTCGTTGCGTTGAGCATGTCGTACATGGTCGATTTCGAGCGGGCGTGGGGAGCGTGGGCGATGTTCGGCCTGCCCATGTTGGCCGTAGCGGTCGGACTGTGCCTGGCCGGGATGCGGCTGATCTGGAGCGACCGGATCTGGTTGAAGCGATTCAACCGGACTTCGACGTTCTGAACAAGGGCTTTCGGAAGCGCAGCGCGCCAGGCACCATCGCTCACGGCCTCGCTCGGCGGCTTGGCGCGTTCGGCGCCGAAGCGGACTTGCGTTCCAGCATCGAAGACACGAACTTCAGCACTGAAGTAGCCTTACGAATCCGGGGTTGAGACGATGGAGCGCGTGCTGGTGGTCGGGCCCTGCGGAGCGGGAAAATCGACCTTTGCAACCGCACTCGCAGCGAAGACAAGTCTTCCGCTGATCCACTTGGACCAGATCGCATGGAAACCGGGTTGGATCGACAGTGACCGGGCCGAGGCACTGGAGCGGTTGGCTCCGATCCTTGTTCAAGATCGCTGGCTGATCGACGGCAATTACGGCTCCACACTGGCAGAGCGACTGCCCCTAGCCGATACCGTCATTCATCTCGACTACCCGGTTCCCCTGTGCCTCTGGCGTCTAACTCAGCGAGTGTGGCGAATGCGCGGAACCACCCGGCCCGACATGACCGCGGGCTGCCCCGAGCGGTTCGATCCAGCATTCTTCTGGTATGTCGCGCGTTGGAATTCCGGCCCCGGACGACGGCTCGAACGGACGCTCGCACCGCATGCTGCAAAAGTCGTGCGCCTGACCAGTCCGAGCACTGCGGCGCATTGGCTGGCAAATGTCGCGCCAGGGGTCTAAGGGCGCGCCACCTCCCTTATCGCTGAAGGTTTGAAGTAATGGGTTTCCGCTGCGGAATCGTCGGGCTGCCGAACGTCGGCAAGTCCACCCTGTTCAATGCACTGACCGAAACGCAGGCCGCACAGGCCGCGAACTATCCGTTCTGCACGATCGAGCCCAATGTCGGCCAGGTCGCCGTGCCCGACGAGCGGCTGGAGAAGATCGCCGCCATCGCGAAATCGGCCAAGGTCATCCCGACCCAGCTCGCCTTCGTCGACATCGCCGGTCTGGTGAAGGGTGCGAGCCAGGGCGAAGGGCTCGGGAACCAGTTCCTCGGCAATATCCGCGAGGTTGACGCGATCGTCCACGTGTTGCGCTGCTTCGAGGACGACGACATCCAGCATGTCGCCAACAAGGTCGATCCGATCGCCGATGCCGAGGTGGTCGAGACCGAGCTGATGCTGTCCGACCTCGAGAGCCTCGAAAAGCGCGTCCCCGCTGCGGCCAAGAAGGCCACCGGAGGCGACAAGGAGGCAAAGGCCATGGCCAGCGTGCTCGGCCAGGCGCTCGACCTGCTGCGCGAGGGCAAGCCCGCGCGCCTCACCGAACCGAAGGACGACGAGGAAGCGCGCGTGTTCGCGCAGGCGCAGCTCCTCACCGCCAAGCCGGTGCTCTACGTCTGCAACGTCGCCGAGGAAGATGCGGCAGAGGGCAACGCGCTCTCGGCACTGGTGTTCGCCAGGGCGAAGGCCGAGGGCGCCGAAGCCGTGGTCGTTTCCGCCGCGATAGAGAGCGAGCTGGTCGCCATGCCGGCCGAGGACCGCGCCGAATACCTTGCCGAACTTGGCCTGACCGAAAGCGGCCTCGCCCGGGTGATCCGCGCCGGTTACAAGCTGCTCGGCCTCAAGACCTTCTTCACCGCCGGCCCCAAGGAATCGCGCGCGTGGACTTTCCCGACGGGCGCCAAGGCGCCGCAAGCGGCGGGCGAGATCCACTCCGACTTCGAGCGCGGCTTCATCCGTGCAGAGACGATTGCCTACGACGATTACATAGCCCTGGGCGGCGAGAGCGGCGCGAAGGACGCGGGCAAGCTGCGCCAGGAGGGCAAGGAGTACCTCGTCCAGGACGGCGACGTCTTGCTGTTCAAGTTTAACGTCTGACCGGTGGACCCATTCGGCTCCTCGCCCGTTTCGCCGGTAAGGTTCAACGGGGAGCGGCACATTGGTCGACAAATCGGAAAAATTCGCGTGGCTGGTGCGGCTTGGCTACGCCGCGCGCGGCCTGGTCTACGTAATGCTCGGCTATCTCGCGCTGAGCACTGCGCGCGAGGCGGGTGACGGGCAGTCGGCAGTGTTCGACACGATCCAGGACGTGCCGATGGGCAGCGTCCTGCTGTGGCTCGTCGCCATCGGTCTGCTCGCCTATGCCGCGTTCAAGTTCATCGATGCCGCGACCGATGTCGAGCACCACGGCAACGATGCCAAGGGCATGGCCAAGCGTGTCGGCTCCGCGGCGAGCGGCGTGGCGCACGTTGTCCTCGCCTGGACGGCCTATCAGTTTGCCACGGGCACCAAGCAGCAATCGACCGGCGATACCGGCGGCGAGGAAGCCGCCGCCTCGCTGCTCGCGTGGGACATGGGCTCGCTCCTGCTCGGCGTAGTCGGACTGGGGTTTCTCGTCGCCGCGGCGATGCAGGCGCGCCATGCTTGGAACGCCAGCTTCATGCACCATGTCAGCGGCCGCGCCCCGCGCGCGGTCGAGCCGATCGGCCGCGTCGGCCATGCCGCCCGCGCGATCGTTTTCCTACTGATCGGCTGGTCCATCGTCCAGTCCGCTTGGTTCGAGCAGTCGACCGAGGTCATGGGCCTCGGCGAAGCGATCACGGCGCTCAGCGACAATGGTTCGGTCTACACGTTCGTGGCGGTCGGACTGATCCTGTTCGGTGTGTTCAGCCTGATCGTAGCGCGATACCGCATCATTCCCGACCTTGGCCACGACCTGAGGCGCCCGAGGTTCCGCCATTAATTATACCCCTAGGGGGTATATATTCGATGGCATGAACAAGCGCGCGACGATCCACCGCATGGTCATGCCGGACCATGTCTGTCCCTATGGCCTCAAGGCGAAGTGGCTGCTCGAACGCGCAGGCTACACCGTTAACGATCGTCATCTGACGACCCGTGCCGAGACCGACGCATTCAAGGCCGAGCATGGTGTCGAAACCACGCCGCAGGTATTCATCGAGGGCAAGCGGATCGGCGGGTACACGGATCTGCGCGCATTCCTCGGCAGCCCGCTGCCGGGGAAAGACGCGACCAGCTACACCCCGGTGATCGCGGTGTTCGCCGCCGCGGCCGCTCTCGCGCTGGCCGGGAGCCACTTCGCGTTCGGGTCGCCGTTCACCCTGCGCGCGGGCGAGTGGTTCATCGCCTTCGCGATGGTAATCCTCGCCATGCTCAAGCTGCAGGATATCGAGAAGTTCTCGTCGATGTTCCTCGGCTACGATCTGCTCGCGCGGCGCTGGGTGCCCTACGCCTACCTCTATCCGTTCCTCGAATTCGGCGCGGGCGTCCTTATGGTGGCGGGCGCGCTCGACTGGCTGTCGATCCCGGTCGCGTTGACGATAGGATCGATCGGCGCTTGGAGCGTATTCCACGCCGTCTACGTGCAAAAGCGCGAGTTGAAGTGCGCCTGCGTGGGCGGCAGCAGCAACGTGCCGCTGGGCTTCGTTTCGCTGACAGAGAACCTCGCCATGATTGCGATGCCGCTGTGGATGTTGCTAGGCCCGGGGCACTGATGTTGTCGGAGGGTCAATGCTGCATTACGAGGATATCGCGATCGGATCGAAGCAGGCCTTCGGCGCCTATGCGGTGACGCGCGAGGAAGTCACCGATTTTGCGTCGAAATACGATCCGCAGGCGTTTCACCTCGACGACGAGGCGGCTGCCGCCACCCATTTCGGGCGGCTTTCGGCGAGCGGCTGGCACACCTGCGCGATGACGATGGCGATGATGATCGCCAACATGAAGGTGAACCCTCAAGCCGGTCTCGGCTCGCCGGGAGTGGAGAACCTCCGCTGGGTCAGGCCGGTCTATCCGGGCGATACGCTCCGCGTCGAAACCGAGGTGCTCGAGAAGCGCCGCAGCAAGTCGCGACCGGACATGGGTCTGTTCAAGTCCCACGCGCGCACCTTCAACCAGCACGATGAGGTGGTGCTGGAGATGACTTCCACCGGCCTTATTGCGGTGCGCAACCCGTCCGCTCCGATCGAATGATCAGCTGCACTGAATCATCCCGTTGGCGGTGAACACCGTCCGGTCCTTGCCGTCGCGCAATTCGAGCGTGCCCTCGTAGCGCTTGCCGGTCGGGCTGGTCGAACCGTCGACTTCCGCTCCCAGTCCTAGCCGTAGCGAATGCTCTCGCCCGTCGTACTTGGTCCAGGCGAGCGCGGGGCCCTTCTGCACGCCGGGATCGGGCGCGAACTTCACCATCTCGCCGCGGACCTTCATCCACGCCGCATCTTCCTTCGCCAGCGCGACAGGGGCCATGCTGCCTTCGGGCGCAAAGGCGCAGCTGGGGCCGAGCAGGTCGTACCGCTCCATGTCGGGATAGGTGATGCGTTGCGGCTCGACCGGCAGCGCAACGCCTTCGTTGACCCGCTCGATCTCCGCTGTTCGCCGGGCGATTTCCTCCGCCGTTCGCGGTTCCTCGCCGCATGCGCCGACCAGCAGGACAGGAAGGATCAACAAGGCGCGCATCAGTGTCTCCCGAACAGCTTCTCGACGTCTTCCATCTGCAGCTTGACCCATGTCGGGCGGCCGTGGTTGCACTGGCCGGAGCGGGGCGTACGCTCCATCTCGCGCAACAGGGCATTCATCTCCACCACCGACAACGCACGACCCGCCCTGACCGATCCATGGCACGCCATCGTTGCCAGCACGAGGTCGAGCTTCTCGCCGAGCAGCAGCGCCTCGCCGTGGTGGGCGAGGTCGTCGGCAACGTCGCGGACCAGCTTGCCCGGATCGGCCTTACCGAGCGCGTGCGGCACCGCGCGCACGAGCATGGCGTCGGGTCCGAAGCGTTCGAGCGCGAGGCCGAAGGCGGCGAGCCTTGGTGCAGCCTCCTCCAATCGGTCGCAGGCTGGCTCGTCCAGCTCGACAACTTCCGGGATCAGCAGCGCCTGGCTGCGGGCGACGGCATCCCCTGCCCCCGCCGCCTTGAGCCGCTCGAGCACGAGCCGCTCGTGTGCGGCGTGTTGATCGACCAGCACCAGCCCGTCGTGCGCCTCGGCGACGATGTAGGTTCCAGCCACCTGTCCGCGCGCGATGCCGAGCGGATAGTCCGCTGCATCTTCGGGCAGCGCCTCTGAAACCTCCGCGCGCCCGTGAGGCGCGGCGACGGAATGTTCCGCCGCGGCTTGCCATGACAATGCTGGCTCCGTGACGCGAGACTGCGGGGCGGACCAATCACGACCGGCGAAAATCGAGGCCAGCGCCGGGGCCACCGGCTCGGCCTGCCAGCGGTCCATCGCGGCGCGATCGGGCCCCTGAGCACTGCGCCGGTCGCCGCTGGCGAGTGCCTGACGCAGGCCCGAGACGATGAACCCGCGCACGCCTTGCGCGTCCCGGAACCGGACCTCGGTCTTGGCCGGGTGGACGTTCACATCGACCTCCTCCGGCGGCAGGTCGAGGAACAGCGCCAGCACCGCGTGGCGGTCGCGGGCAAGCATGTCGGCATAGGCGCCGCGCACCGCACCGGTCAGCAGGCGGTCCTTCACCGGACGTCCATTGACGAACAGGTACTGGTGGTCGGCGACCCCGCGGTTGTAGGTCGGCAAACCGGCGACTCCGGTCAGGCGCATCGCGCCCCGCTCGATATCGATCGCGATCCCGTTGTCCGCCAGCTCGCGCGCCACGATGCCCGCGACGCGCGTTCCAACACCCTCGCCTGCCTGCGTCGCCAGCACACGCCGCCCGCCATGCTCGAGAGAAAAGGCGATTTCCGGCCTGGCCATCGCCAGTCGGCGCACGACATCGAGGCAGGCGGCATATTCGCTCCGCTCGCTGCGCAGGAACTTGCGCCGCGCGGGAATCCGCTCGAACAGGTTTTCCACCCGTACCCGCGTACCGGGCGGGATCGCGGCCGGGCCATCCTCGACCAACGCGCCGTGATCGATGACCTTGCGCCAGCCCTCGCCTGTCTCGCGCGGTCGACTCTCGAGTGTGAAGCGCGAAACGCTGGCGATCGAGGGCAGCGCCTCGCCCCGGAAGCCGAGCGTGGCCACCTGCTCGATGGCGTCGTCGGGCAGCTTGGAGGTCGCGTGCCGCTCCAGCGCCAGCGCCATCTCGTCGGGCGCCATCCCGCAACCGTCGTCGGTGACCTCGAACCGGGTCAGCCCGCCGCCTTCCAGCGTGACGGCAATCCGCTGCGCGCCGGCGTCGATTGCATTCTCGACCACTTCCTTGAGCGCAGCGGCGGGTCGCTCGACCACCTCGCCCGCGGCAATGCGGTTGACCAGATTTTCGGGCAGGCGGCGGATCGTCGGCATTGGGTGGACGGGCCTAGCGCCGAACCGCCGCAAATTCGAGGCCGGTGGTGGAAAATTACCCCCGCTTTGTCGCACAAACTTTTGGCGTTTTACGACGCCATTTTGTAAGGAGCCGCCACCTCCTGTCATATCCGGGTCGTGCCGGCCGCAGGTTTCTGCGGCATGCACCGGAAAACTATACGGAATCGCTTCCCAATGGGCTTCTTTTCCAACCTGTTCAAATTCGGTTCGCAGAACATGGCCATCGACCTTGGGACAGCCAACACGCTCGTCTACGTCGAAGGGGAAGGAATCGTCCTCAACGAACCGTCGGTGGTCGCGATCGAAACGATCAATGGCATCAAGCGCGTTAAGGCCGTGGGTGACGACGCCAAGATGATGATGGGCAAGACCCCGGACAGCATCGAGGCCATCCGCCCTCTGCGCGACGGCGTGATCGCCGACATCGAGATCGCCGAGGAGATGATCAAGGAATTCATCCGCAAGGTGAACGGCAAGAAGAGCCTGTTCCGCTATCCGGAAATCACCATCTGCGTGCCCTCGGGCTCGACCTCGGTCGAACGCCGTGCGATCCGTGACGCAGCGAGCAATGCCGGCGCCAGCCAGGTCTATCTGATCCTCGAACCGATGGCCGCTGCGATCGGCGCCGACATGCCGGTGACCGAACCGGTCGGTTCGATGGTCGTCGACATCGGTGGCGGCACAACCGAAGTTGCAGTGCTCTCGCTGCGCGGCCTCGCCTACACAACCTCCGTCCGTACCGGCGGCGACAAGATGGACGAGGCGATCGTCAGCTACGTGCGACGGCATCACAACCTGCTGATCGGCGAAGCGACCGCCGAGCGCATCAAGCGCGAATACGGCATCGCTCGCCCGCCCGAAGACGGCATCGGCGAACTGATCACGATCAAGGGCCGCGATCTCGTCAATGGGGTGCCGAAGGAGATCACCATCAACCAGGGCCACATCGCCGAAGCGCTGGCCGAGCCGATCGGTGCGATCGTCGAGGGTGTGCGGATAGCGCTCGAGAACACAGCGCCCGAACTCGCTGCCGATATCGTCGACCAGGGCATCGTGCTCACCGGTGGCGGCGCGCTGATCAAGGGTCTCGACGAGCATCTGCGCGACGAGACCGGCCTGCCCGTTTCGGTTGCCGAGGACCCGCTGACTTGCGTCGCCGTGGGCACCGGCCGCGCCATGGAGGACCCGATCTACCGCGGCGTCCTCATGACCGCCTGAGGAGGGGACGATCATGGCGCCGCCCGACAAACGGCGCTCGAGCTATTCGCGCAGGGCGCAGTATACGCTGTTCACCGGTTACGTGCTGGCAGGAATCGGCGCGGTGGCGGGCGCGGTGCTTCTCGGCATTTCGCTGTGGCAGCCCGGCGCTTTCGGCGGACCGCGCAATGCTGCGCGCGATGCCGTGGAGCCGGTCGCCCAGGGTAGCGCGGTGGTGCGTACCGGCAGCCAGGGCGCGATCGCCACGGTCAGCGGGTATTTCCGCGCTGGCAGTCGCAACGCCGAACTGACACGCGAACTCGAGCTTGCCCGCATCCGCATCGCCGAAGCCGAGACGCTGCGCGGCGAGAACGCCCGGCTCAAGGCTCTGCTGGCGTTGCGTGACAGCGATGCCCAACCCGTCGCGGTTAGCCGTTTCATCGGTTCCACCGCCGCCAGCACACGCCGGTTCGGCTATATCGGCGCGGGGCGCGACCAGCGCGTCGCGGTCGGCATGCCCATCGTCAGCCCCCGCGGGGTCGTCGGTCGGGTGCTCGAGGTCGGCGCGAGCACCTCGCGCGTCCTGCTGCTGACCGACCGCGAATCCGTCATGCCCGTACGCGCGGCGCGCAGCGGAGCCGCAGGATTTGCCGAGGGTCGCGGCGACGGGGAGCTGCGCATCAGGCTGCTCAACCTCGGCATCAATCCCTTGCGCAAGGGCGACCTGTTCGTCACCAGCGGCGCTGGCGGTTACTATCGCCCGGGCACAGCAGTCGCGATCGTCACCCGGGTCAGCAACGACGGCGCGTTTGCCCGCATGGTCAGCGATCCTGCGGCAACCGATTACGTCGCTGTCCTGCCGATCTGGCAGCGTGAGCTCGTCGAAGTCGCGACCACGCCGGTGGAACAGGCGATCGAGGCACCGGAGACCGGGCTCGACCGCGAATGATCCAGCGCATCGACCAGCGTGCTCGGCGCGACGCATACGGCAACCGGATCAATCGATCGCAGTCGCCGCTGCTGGCGACGGTAGTGCCCTGGATGTCGATCGTGCTGGCCTCGATCGTGCAAATCCTCCCGATCGCTTCTGCACTGCCGCTGATGCCGCCGCTCGGATTCCTGATGCTGGTCGGCTGGCGGCTGGTACGCCCGGGTTTGCTGCCGGTCTGGTCGGGCTTCCCGCTCGGCATGGTCGACGACCTGTTTAGCGGGCAGCCCTTCGGCAGCGCGATCCTGCTGTGGTCTCTGGCGATGCTCCTGATCGAGCTCGTCGAGGCGCGCCTGCCGTGGCGCGGGTTCCTCTTCGACTGGTTGCTCGGAGGTTCGATCCTTGCCGCCGGACTGTTCGCCGGGGCGCTGCTGTCGGGTGCACCGCTCGGTCTCCCCGCAGTGGTCGCGATGGTGCCGCAGGTGTTGCTGTCGATACTGCTCTTCCCCATTATCGCGCGCATGGTTTCGTCACTCGACCGATTGCGGCTGATGCGATTCCGGATGAGACGCTGATGGCCCGGCTCAAGTCGCGCCCGCTGGTCAGCTCGGGAACGCTCAAGAACGCCTACGACCGCCGCAGCGTGGTCCTGACCGCCTTCGGTGGCGGGATCGGCGCGCTGCTGGCGGTGCGCCTGGGCTATCTCGCGGTGGCGCAAAACGAAAAGTATGCGCTGGAGGCGGAAAGCAACCGGGTGAATCTCAGCCTGATACCGCCGCGGCGCGGCTGGATTCTCGACCGGAACGGCGCTCCGCTTGCTTCCAACCGGGCGGATTTCCGCGTCGACATTGTGCCCGAGCGGTTGCGCGATCCCGACGCGACGATCGCTACGCTGGTCGACGTGCTCGGACTGGACGAGCTCGCCGTGCGCGAGCTTCGCGACAAGCTCGACAAGGCGCGCGGGTTCCAACCCGTCGAGGTGGAGACCGGGCTCAACTACGACCAATTTGCCGCGCTGAGCGTGCGCCTGCCCGATTTGCCCGGCGTGGTGCCGCAGCGCGGCTTCACGCGCTTCTACCCCACCGGCCCCTCGGTCGGGCATCTGATCGGCTATGTCGGTCCGGCCTCGGCGGAGGAATACGAGCTCGATCGCAATCCGCTGCTCATCACCCCCGGCTACAAGATCGGCAAGGACGGCCTGGAGAAGCAGTTCGAGCAGCGCCTGCGGGGTACTCCGGGCGCGCGCCGGGTCGAGGTGACCGCAGGCGGGCGGATCGTGCGCGATCTCGACACGCGTGAGGATGTTCAGGGCAAGCCGATCCGGCTGACCATCGACGGGCCGCTACAGGATTACGCCGCGCGCCGCATCGGACTTGAATCCGGCTCGGTGGTGGTGATGGACTGCCGCTCGGGCGACCTGCTGTGCATGGCTTCGATGCCCAGCTTCGATCCCAACAGCTTTTCCGACGGCATCGGTGCGATCGAATACGCCATGCTGGCCGAAGACGAGCGAGTACCGCTGCGCAACAAGGTGCTCAAGGGGCTCTATCCCCCCGGCTCGACGGTCAAGCCGATGGTGGCGATGGCGTTCTTGCGCGAAGGGATCGATCCAGAGGAGACCGTGAATTGCCCGGGCGGCCTGCGCGTCGGCAACCGCTTCTTCCGCTGCCACTCGACACACGGCACGACGAATATGGCCAAGGCCATCTACCAGAGCTGCGACGTCTATTTCTATCATCTCGCCCAACGTACCGGGATGGATCCGATCGCGATCATGGCCCGGCGTTGCGGCATGGGGCAGGAGTTCGATCTGCCCGTGCTCAACCAGTTCTTCGGTACTGTGCCCGATCCTGCATGGAAGATGCGCAAATACGGCCAACCCTGGCAGTCGTTTGACACGGTCAACGCGACGATCGGCCAAGGCTACATGCTGTCCAATCCGCTGCAACTTGCGGTAATGGCTGCGCGCCTCGCCAGTGGCCGCCACGTCGAACCCCGCTTGGTGCTGACTGGCGAGAAACCTCAGTTCGCGACCGCGGATTTCTCCGAAGAGCACGTCACCTTCGTTCGCCAGGCGATGAGTGATGTCGTGAACGGCCCGGGTACGGCCGGTCGCGCCCGGTTGCCGATCGACAACGTTCTGATGGCGGGTAAGACCGGCACGGCCCAGGTTGTCGGGCTGAACATATCCGACGGCAGGTCGGGTCCGTGGAAATATCGCGACCACGGACTGTTCATCTTCTTCGCCCCCTTCGACAACCCGCGTTACGCCGGCGCGGTCGTGATCGAGCACGGGGGCGGGTCCGGCTCGGCCTACCCGATCGCGCGCGACGTCATGACTTTCCTGTTCGATCCGGCGAAGGGGCTGGAGGCTCTGAGCACCTTCGAAAAGCAGTGGGGCGGTACTGCGCAGGAACGCCTCGATGCGCGCTATCGCAGCTATGCCGCTCAGGCCGGGCAGTCCGTTCCAGCCGTGCCGCGCCGCGAGGCCGAGATATTTGCCCGCGTCGATGCGGAGGCGCGTGCTGTGGCAGAACGGCCCGCGGCGCTTGCGACCGATGCCGCAATGAACCGACGGAACATCGAATGAGCAGCGTCATCCCCGCGCCCGTTGCCCGTCAGCCGTGGGCGATGCTCCTGCCGCTGTTCTTGCTCGTCGGTTTCGGAGCGCTGGTGCTGAACTCGGCTGCGGGCGGATCGTGGCAGCCGTTTGCGACATCCCACCTGATGCGGTTCGGCGTGTTCCTGGCGATGGCAGCGACGATGACGCTGTTCAGTCGCGATTTCGTCAAGCTGGTCGCCTACCCGATCTACGGCGTCGTGCTGATCCTGCTGCTGGCGGTCGAGCTGCTTGGCGCAGTTGCCGGCGGAGCCCAGCGCTGGATCGACCTCGGCTTCATTCGCCTGCAACCGTCGGAGCTGATGAAGCCTGCGGTCGTTCTGGTGCTGGCCCGGTTTTACGCGACATTGCCTGCGGGGATGGTTCCCTCATGGCGCTCGCTGGTGCCGGCGGCGGGCCTGATCGGCGCTCCCATGGCTCTGGTGTTGTTGCAGCCCGACCTGGGTACGGCGCTTGCCATCGGCTTTGGCGGGGCTTGCGTCATGTTCCTCGCCGGCCTTCCGTTGCGCTGGTTCCTCTCTGCAGGGGCGGCGGCGATCGTGCTGATCCCGTTCGCCTATTTTTTCGGCCTCCACGACTATCAGCGCCGCCGGGTGACCACGTTTCTCGATCCGGAGAGCGATCCGCTCGGGTCGGGCTACCACATCACCCAGTCGAAGATCGCGATCGGGTCGGGCGGAATCACCGGCAAGGGCTTCAACAACGGATCGCAGAGCCACCTCGAATACCTGCCCGAACCGCACACCGATTTCGTGTTCGCGACGATGTCGGAGGAATGGGGGCTGATCGGCGGCTTGGGCGTGCTGCTGGTATATGGGCTGATCCTGCGCTGGGGGTTCAGGGTGGCGAGCAATTCGCCCGATCGCTTCTCGCGCCTGCTGGCGTCGGGAATGACCGCGACCGTGTTCTTTTACATCGCGATTAACCTGATGATGGTCATGGGACTTGCGCCGGTCGTAGGCATCCCGCTGCCGTTCATGAGCCATGGCGGGTCATCGATGATGACCAACATGATCTGCCTCGGCACCCTGATGATGATCAACCGCTGGAACCGCGACGGGCCGCGCACGCGGTTCGTCGACTGATATCGCACCGCTGTCCCCGAACTGCAGGACTTGGACTTGGGCAAGCGTTAGCCTAACCGCCACGGCCCGCGCAGCGTCCGCGCGCCGTTAGACAGCGAATGGCAGGCGCAAGGGGGGAGCCGCACGGGCCAGCAATGGGTCTGGCGGCGCAAGACAAGGGTCGCAACGATGTTCCTCGCACTCCGGCGGCACATAGGCCGCTGCATGGCCCGCCCGGCCACTGACACCGCGCCATGCGCCGAGCCGGGCGAAACCACGCCCGAGGAGCGCCAGCGCGTGGTCGAGGCGCTGCGCCGGATCCGGCAAGCGGGCGGGAAAGTGACCTTGCGCGAACTGCATCGCCTCGCCGCGCTGCCGCAGCCTGTCGTCCTGCGCTGCGTGCGCCACCTTGAACGGGCCGGCGCCGTTCGGGTGGAGCAGATGGAGCACGATCCATTGGCGGGCGAGGTCGTTCTGCTCTGATTTCGCCGGGGCGGCGGGAGGGGCTTCCCCTTCCCGAAACAACCGCTATATGCAGCGCCTCGCCCGATTCGGGCGGCTGCTGAAACGGCAGTGTGGACGCATAGCTCAGTTGGTAGAGCAGCTGACTCTTAATCAGCGGGTCCTAGGTTCGAGCCCTAGTGCGTCCACCACTCTTCCCACTCCAGCGACGTCCCGCTAACCCCCGCCCCAGCATTGCAGCGGAGTGATTCATGGCGCGATTCCTGATCGTCGAAGCCCGGTTTTACGACCACCTCAACGACATGCTCGTCGCGGGCGCGCGCGCTGCGCTGGAGCAGGCGGGTCACGAGGTCGAGGTGCTGACTGTTCCCGGCGCGCTCGAGCTGCCCGGCGCCATCGCGCTGGCGGCGGAAAGTGGGCAGTACGACGGTTTCGTCGCCATTGGCGTCGTCATCCGCGGCGAGACCTACCACTTCGAGATCGTCGCGGGCGAAAGCGCGCGCGGGATCATGGCGTTGACGATGGACGGGATCGCCATCGGCAACGGCATCCTGACGGTCGAGAACGAAGCGCAGGCACTGGTCCGCGCCGATCCGGCGCAGAAGGACAAGGGTGGCGATGCGGCCAAGGCCGCGCTGGCGCTGCTCGATCTGCGCAACCGCTACGGCTGAGGATCGGCCAGCCCAGTGAGGCCAAGCGGCGCGTAGTCGCCGATGGCGAGCTGTTCGAACGCGCCCACGCCCAACTCGCCGCTGTCCGACGTGACGCGGCAGATCATCTGGACATGCAGGTTGTCGGGCCGCGCCGGGTCGATTGCCGCAATGTCGATGTCCTCGCGTTCCACTTCTAGCGTGCCGTGATCGAGGCCGTGGTTCCATTTGGGCGAGGTGTAGCCCAGCCCGCGCATCTGGAACCGACCGAGCGGTTCGAAGCGGAAGCGTTCGTCCCCGATCCGCAGCGTACCGCCATCGGGCCAGCGCGTTCCGCGTGCCAGGCCGCTGTCCATCGCGGCGTCATCGGTTTCGGTGGACGCTTCCGGTCCATTGCCGTCGGGCGCGATCACGCCGCGGGTGTTCCAGGCGGTTCCATCGGCATGGGCATTGAGGTGATAGAACAGACTCCGCCCCGGCAGGTTCACCGGGGTCCACTGCCAGAAGAACTGCGGCAGCCCCGCCCCCGCCTGCGGGTCCGCCGCGCCGACCGGGCGCACGCCCCAGCTTCTATCGCGGGTGCCCGCCGTTCCGGCAGCGAGCACCTCGCGACTTCCGTCGACCTCGATCCAGCCCTCGTAATGGCCGTTCTGCGTCATGCGGGTGTAGTCCATCACCGTGCGCGGCCCGCGCCGCCAGGTGAAGCGCGGTTCCTCGATCGGGAAGGCACGGCCCGTGAAGGTCAGGTCGGCAGCGATCCCCTCGCCCTCCACCACCACCCGCAGCCGGCGGAGCGGTTCGAGGATCTCGATGCGGACAGGTCCGCAGGCGAGGTCGAGCCGCTCCATGCCCAGCCTGCGGCTCGCGTGGAGGCAATGCTGCACCCTATCGCGGATCACGCAGAAATGCGCGTCGGCCACGTCGAGGTGCGGGTAGATGCCGAACGCGACCGCGAAGAAGCCACCGCCGTCGGGCGCGTAGCCGTTGAAGAAATAGCGGTCGTAGAAATTGCGGTCGGTCCCGGCATAGGCGACCGGCTCGGGTGTCTGGTGCAGCGGGTAGTCGTCGCCTTTGGAAAGAGTCATCGGCTCAATTCTCCAGCAGTTCGAGGCTGCGATGTTCCAGCACCAGCGCAGAGGCACCGCGGGCCATCGACAGGAAATTGGCATCGCCACGCGGCGTGCGTTCGACGAAGGCGGCGCTGAACACTGCGGTCGTCACCCCGTGCAGCGCGCCGATTACGTAGTCGCGCCAAACACCGTCGACGGTTAGCGGAACGCCGCGCCCGGTCATTTCGACGCAATAGAGTTCGAGCAGTTCGCGCTCGTGAGCCCGCCTGAGCCGGTCGCCGATCCCGCAGCCGAGGAAATAGCCGACGTCGGTAAGCCCGTTGCCCAGCGCCACCGTCTGCCAGTCGAGCACCGCGACAGGCTCCAACCCGCCGCGAACGTCGAACAGCATGTTGTCGAGCCGGAAATCACCGTGGATCAGGCAGACCAGATCGAGATCGCGCGCGAACACCGCATCGCTTGCAGCGACCGCCTCGCAGACCGCCATCAGCTCGGGCTCGAGCATACCCGCGTAGCGCTCCAGGAACGTGGCCTGCGCCTGCGGGTAGAGCGCGCGAACCTGCGCGCGAACCGCAGGGCTGGGTCGAAGCCAATCGCCCTCGAGGACTGTTCGGTTGCCCCAGCTAGGCGCATGGATCGCAGCCGCTTGCACAATCGCCGCGCGTGCATCGGCGAGTGTGCATCCGGCGACCTGATCGCCCTGACGCGCGGGTCCGAGATCTTCGAACAGCAGAACGAACTCGGCGCCATCATTGCTCGCCGCGGCAAAGAGGACCTGTGGCACGCGCACGGCGAGTTGCGGCGCGATCTCGCGGTAGAACGCCACCTCCTTGGCGTAGAGACCGAACATCGCCGCTGTACTGCGGCTCACCGGATCGGCGGCGGGAAACTTGCCTGCCACGGTCGGCGGCCCACCGTGCCCGGTATACTCGATGTGGAATCGCACGCTGTCGCCCACCTGCCCGGTGCCGATCGGTTCCCAGCGCACCGAGTTGACCGCGCGGCCAAGTACGTCGCCAAGCCAGGCGCAGGTAACCTCGTCGGGATGCACCGGAAATTCCGCCATTCGGTTCCCTCTCCGTTGGGGAACCTTATGGCGCACCGCCCGCTCTCGCAATCGTGAACGGACCGCTGGAATGGATTGCCGCCGTGGGCACGATGATCGCCGCAGGGCTGATCGCGTTCGACCTGGGGCGTCGAGCAACCGCCTGGGGCTTCGTGCTGTTCTGCGCCGTGTCGGCAACGTGGATCGTCGCCGGGTGGCTCGAAGGGACGATGCCGATCGTGGTGATGAACATCGTGCTGCTGCTCATCAACCTGTGGGGGGTGTGGCAGTACTGGTTCCACCCGAAGAACCGTGCCGACGAGCAGCCCGGCGATTAGCGCCCGAAGCAGCCCAGCCCGGCGTAGCGCGCACTGTCGCCAAGTTCTTCCTCGATGCGGATAAGCTGGTTGTACTTGGCGAGCCGATCGGAACGGGCGAGCGAGCCGGTCTTGATCTGCCCGCAATTGGTCGCGACCGCGAGATCGGCGATGGTCGCGTCTTCGGTCTCGCCCGAGCGATGGCTCATCACCGAAGTGTAACCCGCGCGGTGGGCAAGCTGAACTGCCTCGAGCGTCTCGGTTAGCGTGCCGATCTGGTTGACCTTGACCAGCAGCGAATTCGCGAGGCCCTGCTTGATCCCGTCGCGCAGCCGCTCCGGATTGGTCACGAACAGGTCGTCGCCGACGAGCTGCACGCGATCGCCGACCAGGTCGGTCAGCGCCTTCCAGCCCTCAAAGTCGTCCTCGCTCATCCCGTCTTCGATCGAGCGGATCGGGTAATCATCGCACAGCCTGGCGAGGTATTCGGCCATTTCGGTGGGCGAGAGCGAGATCTGCTCGCCTGCCATGTCGTAGCGGCCTGCCGCGAAAAACTCGGTCGAAGCACAGTCGAGCGCAAGTGCAACGTCGGCGCCGGGCTTGAACCCGGCGTGCTCGATCGAGGCCATAATGAAGTCGAGCGCGGCACGCGTGCTAGCGAGCGCAGGCGCGAAGCCGCCCTCGTCGCCGACTGCCGTCGACAGGCCCTTCTCCGACAGGCCCTTTTTCAACGTGTGGAAGATTTCCGCACCCCAGCGCACCCCTTCGGCGAGGCTGTCGGCGCCTATCGGCATGACCATGAATTCCTGGATGTCGATCGGATTGTCGGCATGCTCGCCGCCGTTGATGATGTTCATCATCGGCACCGGCAGGACATGCGCGGAGACCCCGCCGACGTAGCTGTAGAGCGGCAGGCCGCGCGCGTTCGCGGCCGCCTTGGCCACCGCCAGGCTGGTGCCGAGGATGGCGTTCGCGCCGATCCGGCTTTTGTTGGGCGTACCGTCGAGCGCGATCATGACGTGGTCGAGGTCGCGCTGGTCTTCCGCATCGAGGCCGAGGATCGCGTCCGCGATCTCGGTATTGACCGCCTCGACCGCCCTCAGCACGCCCTTGCCGAGATAGCGCGCCTTGTCGCCGTCGCGAAGTTCGACGGCCTCGTGCGCGCCGGTCGATGCGCCCGAGGGCACAGCCGCACGACCGAAGCTGCCATCCTCCAGCAGCACGTCCACCTCCACCGTCGGGTTGCCCCGGCTGTCGAGGATTTCGCGGCCGTGGATATCGATGATGGCGGTCATGGCGAGGCGCTCCGGCTGAAGGTGTTGTAATTCGCTAAGACACCCCCACATGGAGGCTTGCCGCGCTCTATGCGCCGGAACATTGCCACGCAAGTTGCGTTGCAGCACAGAGTCCCGCAAATGGTGCCGCAGGGCGCCAGTGCATACGAATTGAGGGCAGAAGGACGAGTATCATGGCCACCACCCCGACCACCCCCACTACTCCAAAGAAGAAGCCCGCCGCGAAAAAGGCTGCACCGCGCAAGACGGCAGCGACCGCCGCGGCAGCGGACCACCGGACCGAAGCGAAGACCCGCTTCAACGCCGCGCTCGAGGAAGCACGCGCCGGTGCCGCCGCCCTGAAGGCCGACGCGGGCGATCGCGCCATCGCCATGCGCGACCAGGCCCGCGACCGCAGTCAGGACTGGGTCGCCGAGGCAAAGACCTATGGTGAACAGGCCAAGGTAAAGGCCGGCGACCTCGCAGTGGAAGGCAAGACCAAAGCAAGCGAGGCGCTAGCCTCGCTGGGCAAGCTGGTGTCCGACAACGCCGCCACGATCGACGACAAGTTTGGCACGCAATACGGCGACTATGCGCGCAAGGCATCGCAGGGTCTCACGGACGCGTCGACGAAGCTCGACAGCAAAAGCGTCGACGAACTCGGCGAGGATGCGCGCGAGATCGTGCGCAAGAGCCCCGGCTTGGCAGTCGGTCTCGCGGCGGTCGCCGGCTTCATGATCGCACGCCTGTTCCGTGGCGGTCGCGGCTGACGCGATCGACCGCGGGGGGATTTAGTGAGCACTACTGAGCGGCATCACGACGCGGCGATCGGCGATGACCTGTCCGGCTCCGAAAACGGTGCCGGACAGCCCTCGTTGTCGGACGATATTTCGGCGCTGATCGAGGACTCGCAAACCTACATCGAAGCCGAGATAAACTACCAGAAGAGCCGTGCGGCGCTGCTGGCCAGCAAGGGCAAGCGGGGAACGGTGTTCGCGCTGGTCTCGTTCGCGTTCCTCAACTCGGCGTTGATTGCGCTCGTCGTCGGCCTCGTTCTCACCCTTGCGCCCGTCCTGACGCCGGGCGGCGCGACGGCGCTCGTGTTCGGCGTGTTGGTGGCGGGAGCCATAACCTTCGCGGTGATGGCGCGCTCTCGCTTCCGCAAGCTATCGCGCATTTTCGACGGGGATCGGTCGTGAACTTGCTCCGGCGCAGGATGCTGGAGGACAAGGCACTGCGCGATGCCTCGCTGGCACTGGTCAAGGCCGACCTTGCCAAGCTGAAAACCGATTTCAACGCCCGTAGCCTCGGCTCTCGCTTTCTCGACCGAATGGAAGAGGGCGCGATCGATGTTTATGAGGAAGCGGTTGATCTGGCCGACAACAACCGCGGCGTGCTTGCAACGCTGATCGCTGCGGTTTTCATCTGGTTCGCGCGCCACCCGATCATGGCGCTATTTGGCGATGGCGAGCATGATGACGGCGACGAGCGGCGGCAAAGTGCGGAACCCGATGGCGCTTCGGCCCGTTCCGAATGAAGATGCCCCAGAATTTCCGGAGGATACCATGACCGAAGCCGACAAGCGCGACCGCCTGCGCGAAAGGATCGAGGCCGCCGAGGCCCGTAATGCCGAGCGTTCGCTTGGCGATTACGCCCGGGACGCGGCCGAAGGCGCCACCGATTTCGTAAAGCGCCACCCCTTCACCGCCGTTGCCGGGGTCGCAGTGATCGGCCTCGCCATCGGTGCGATGACGCGACCCGGGCGGCGTGCGGGCAAGAAAGCAGGGAAACGGGCCAGCGCCTTTGCCAGCTACGCGGCGGAGATCGGCCTAGCCTATGCCACCGGCCTGCTCGACAAGGCGGGCGAAGCTGGCAAGGCGGGCCAGAGCAGGCTCGGCGAGCTTGGCGGCGCGGCAGCCGAGCGCGGCCACGATGCCGCCGACGCGGCGCAGCGCCTCTCGCGGCAGATCGCCGACAAGGCAGGTCGCTCGATGAAGAACTTGCGCAGCCGTCTGCCGCACTGAGCGGCGACAACCGCTTGAACGGCGCGGCGGGTCTTGCCTGCCGCGCCGTTTGCGTTAAGGGCCGCGCCCGAAGAAGTTCCCTCCCCGGACAAAGGCATCATGGAAGAAACTGAAACGCCGCAGCGGCTCCACCTAGTGATGGGTGGCCGCGTCAAGAACCCGCAGACGATCGAGTTTCAGGACCCGGAGAGCATCCACGTCGTCGGCGTATTCAGCGACTACGATACCGCAGTCGAGGCATGGCGTGCGAATGCACAGCGCACCGTCGACGATGCGGAGATGAAGTACGTGGTGGTGCACATCCACCGGTTGCTCACACCCGACGCCTGAGACGCCGGGGACCGGTCAGATGAACTCGATCTTCTCGACCAGGTAAAACCGGTCGCCCGAGGGGACGGTCACCTCGATCTCGTCGTCGACCTTCTTGCCGATGAGCGCGCGACCGAGCGGCGAATTGTAGGAGATCCGCCCCTGCTTCGCGTCCGCCTCGGTCTGGCCGACGATCTGGTACTTGACCGGGTTCTCGTCATCGTCGCGCAGGGTAACGGTCGCGCCGAACACGATACGGTCGCCCGACAGCGTTGTCGGATCGATGATCTGGGCGCGGCTTGCGCGGTCCTCGAGATCGGCGATCTGCGCCTCAACCTGGCCCTGCCGTTCCTTCGCCGCATGATATTCGGCGTTTTCCGACAGGTCGCCGTGCGCACGCGCTTCCTCGATAGCGTCGACGATCAGCGGCCGTTCGGCGCGCAGTGCCTTGAGGTCTGCGGTGATCCGCTCGTACCCCTCGGCGAGCATCGGGACCTTTTCCATTTTTCCCTATCCGTCTTTCTCGTTGCCGGTGCCCCGACGAAAAGCCCCCGACCCGCCGCTTCGCTAGAAACGACCGGCTAGAGGGCCGGAATGTCGGGGGGGCACCGTGTTGTTTCAGCTATAATAGTCTTGCAACGAACGCACTTCAAGCTGCGCGGGATCGACCAGCTTGATCGCTTCCGCCACGGCCACAGATGCTGTCGCAGTGGTGTAGTAGGGGATCTTCATCGCCAGCGCGGTGGCGCGGATAGATTTGGAGTCGGTCATCGACTGCCAGCCCTCGGTGGTGTTGAAGACCAGGTCGACCTCGCCATCGATCATCGCGTCGACCACATGCGGCTGCCCCTGCGCCACCTTGTTGACGAGTTCGACCGGCAGGCCCTGCTCGGCCAGGTATCGCTGGGTGCCACCGGTCGCGATGACACGAAAGCCGCAATCGATCAGCGTCTTCACTGCCGGAGCGATCACCGCCTTGTCGCCATCCTTGACCGACACGAACAACGTGCCGGAACGTGGCAATGGCGATCCTGCGCCGATCTGCGACTTGAGGAAGGCCGCCGGGAACGCACGGTCGATCCCCATGACCTCGCCGGTGGACTTCATTTCGGGCGAGAGCACCGGGTCCGAGCCGGGGAAGCGCGCGAACGGGAACACCGCCTCCTTCACCGACATATAGTCGAATTCGCGCTTGAACGGCGGGAAGGTGGCGAGCTTCTCGCCCGCCATCACCCGCGCGGCGATCTTCGCGACCGGCTGCCCGATCGCCTTGGCAACGAAGGGCACGGTGCGGCTGGCGCGCGGGTTGACCTCGATGAGATACACCTCAGCGCCCTTCACCGCGAACTGGATGTTCATCAGGCCGACGACGCCGAGCGCGCGGGCGAGCTCCTCCGCCTGCCGCTCCATTTCGGCGATCACCTCCGCACCCAGCGAATAGGGCGGCAGGGTGCAGGCGCTGTCGCCTGAATGGACGCCCGCCTCTTCGATATGCTGCATCACGCCCGCGATGCGCACTTCCTCGCCGTCGCACAGCACGTCGACATCGCACTCGATCGCGTCGCGCAGGTACTGGTCGACCAGCACCGGGCTTTCGCCCGACACGCTGACCGCGGTGCGGATGTAGTCGTCCAGCTGCGCCTCGCTGTCGACGATCTCCATCGCCCGGCCGCCGAGCACGTAGCTGGGACGCAGCAGCACTGGGTAGCCGATCCGCGCCGCAACCGCCGCCGCCTCGTCGCGGCTGTAGGCGATGCCGTTGTCGGGCTGCTTGAGCTTGAGCTTGTTGACCAGCTTGGCGAACCGTTCGCGGTCCTCGGCGAGGTCGATTGCGTCGGGGCTGGTGCCGAGGATCGGAATGCCCGCGTTCTCCAGTGCCTGCGCCAGCTTCAATGGCGTCTGTCCGCCGAACTGGACGATCACGCCGACCAGCTCGCCACGCTGCTTCTCGACCCGCAGGATCTCGAGCACGTCCTCCGAGGTCAAAGGTTCGAAATAGAGCCGATCGGAGGTGTCGTAGTCGGTCGAAACCGTTTCCGGATTGCAGTTGACCATGATCGTTTCGAACCCGGCTTCGGAGAGCGCGAAGCAGGCGTGGACGCAGCAGTAATCGAACTCGATCCCCTGTCCGATACGGTTGGGCCCGCCGCCCAGGATCACGATCTTGCGCCGGTCGCTGGGCTGCGCCTCGCATTCAGGCTCGCCGAAGCTTGGCGCCTCGTAGGTCGAGTACATGTAGGGCGTGACCGCCTCGAATTCGGCGGCGCAGCTGTCGATGCGCTTGAATACCGGCAGCACCCCGAGCTTGCGGCGCAGTTCGCACACTTCCTTCTCGCTGGTTGCGCCAGCCATCGCGCGCAGGGCGTCGTGGAGCAGGCCCGAGCGGCGCGCTTGCGTTTCGGCCATGCCGCCCGCGACCCCGACCGAGCGCACCGCCAGCGTGGCAAGGCGCTTGTCGGAGAAGCCCATCGCCTTCAGCCGCCGCAGGCCCTCGGCATCTCCCGGCAGGCCGTCGGTGGAAACCTCCGCCTCGGCGGCGATGATGCCCTCGATCTGGCGCAGGAACCACGGGTCGTAGCTGGTGATCGCGGCGATATCCTCGACGCTCAGCCCCTCGCGGAAGGCCTGGCCGACCTTGAGCAGTCGGTCGGGCGTGCGGCGCGCGAGCGAAGCGGTGATTTCCTCGCGCGGCTTGCCTTCCAGCTCCAGCACACGGTTGAACCCGTCGAGACCGGTCTCGAGCCCGCGCAGCGCCTTTTGCAGGCTCTCTTGGAAGTTGCGCCCGATCGCCATGACCTCGCCGACGGACTTCATGGCGGTGGCGAGGTCGTCCTTGGCGCCCTTGAACTTCTCGAACGCGAAACGCGGGATCTTGGTGACGACGTAATCGATGGTCGGCTCGAAACTGGCCGGGGTGGCGCCGGTGATCTCGTTGGTGATCTCGTCGAGCGTGTAGCCGACCGCCAGCTTGGCCGCGACGCGCGCGATCGGGAAGCCGGTCGCCTTGGAAGCCAGCGCCGATGAGCGCGAGACGCGCGGGTTCATCTCGATCACGATCAGGCGGCCGTCTTTGGGATTGACCGCGAATTGCACGTTCGAACCGCCTGTCTCGACGCCAATTTCTCGCAGCACCGAGATGCTGGCGCTGCGCATGATCTGGTATTCCTTGTCGGTCAGCGTCAGCGCCGGGGCGACGGTGATGCTGTCCCCGGTGTGGACGCCCATCGGATCGACGTTCTCGATCGAGCAGATGATGATCGCGTTGTCCTTGCGGTCGCGCACCACTTCCATCTCGAATTCCTTCCAGCCGAGGAGCGATTCCTCGATCAGGACTTCGGTGGTAGGCGAGGCGTCGAGCCCCTCGCGCACGATCCGCTCGAATTCGGCTCTATTGTAGGCGATGCCGCCACCGGTGCCGCCGAGGGTGAAGCTGGGGCGGATGATCGCCGGGAGGTTGGTTCTCTCCAGCACCTCGAACGCCTGGTCGACGGTGTTGGCAACGCCGCTGCGCGCGCTTTCGAGGCCGATCTTGTCCATCGCATCGCGGAAGCGCTGGCGGTTCTCCGCCTTGTCGATCGCGTCGGCATCGGCGCCGATCATCTGTACGCCGAGCCGCTCGAGCGTGCCGTCGTTGTAGAGCGCCAGCGCGGTGTTAAGCGCTGTCTGCCCGCCCATCGTCGGCAGCAACGCGTCGGGCCGCTCCTTCTCGATGATCTTGGCGACGATCTCCGGCGTGATCGGCTCGATATAGGTCGCGTCGGCGAACTCGGGATCGGTCATGATCGTCGCTGGGTTGGAGTTGACGAGGACGACGCGGTAGCCCTCCTCCTTCAGCGCCTTGATCGCCTGCGTGCCCGAATAGTCGAACTCGCACGCCTGACCGATGATGATCGGCCCGGCGCCGATGACGAGGATCGAGGAGATGTCAGTGCGTTTGGGCATTATTTTTCCGAGTTCGGGCGTTGACGATCAGGGTTGTTCATCAGCTCTTGGAACGGCATCTCACCCCGACGCAAATCCCTTAGAGAAGCGTCGTCGGTGTAGTAGATATTGAAATGTCGACCAGACGTACGCAGCAGGCAGTCGACTATCTCCCGATCCTGTGAGGTAGATCGTGTGACCAAATGCGAGGAGTGGCTCCAATGCGTCATACCAACGGGATTGATCAGACCGCAGTCTTTGGTTTTTCGCCGCTCCTTAGTGCCATAGTTGGCGCCGACGAAGCGTCCGAAACCGCCTCGATTGCCATCTGGAAACTCAAAGACGAGATACGGCCCTTGGTACGTAACCTCCGTAGCAACCGTGCTGGATGAAGGGTCGCGGCCGATGAGCACGTTGTCGTGCACAGCAACTGCTTCCTCGCTCTCATCGGCGGAGCAAGCGACCAGCGTCACGATGCCCATCATGACCACAATCGATAGCCTCACCCCAACATTCCCACGAACTTCTCGAACAGGTAGAAGCTGTCCTGCGGCCCAGGGCTCGCCTCGGGGTGGTACTGCACGCCGAAGGCCTCCTTGCCGCGGATCGAAATGCCGCAGTTGGAGCCGTCGAACAGGCTGACGTGGGTCTGCTCGACATTGTCGGGCAGGCTCTCCGCATCGACCGCGAAGCCGTGGTTCATGCTCGTGATCTCGACCAGTCCGGCGGTCTCGCCCCACCCTTCCCCGACCCGCTGGACCGGGTGGTTCGCGCCGCGGTGGCCCTGGTGCATCTTCACCGTCCTGGCGCCCGCCGCCAGCCCGAGCATCTGGTGGCCGAGACAGATGCCGAACAGCGGCACGTCGCGTTCGAGCAGGCCCTTGATCACCGGCACCGCGTATTCGCCCGTCGCCGCCGGATCGCCGGGGCCGTTGGAGAGGAACACCCCGTCGGGCTTGAGCGCCAGCACCTGCTCCAGCGTCACCTTCGCGGGCACCACCGTGACCCGCGCGCCGGCCTTCACTAGGTTGCGGAAGATGTTGTCCTTGCTGCCGTAGTCGATCGCGACGACGTGGGGGCGCTTCTCGTCGCGCGGGCTGCGGCCATAGCCTGCGCCAAGCCGCCAGTAGCCGCCTTCCCAGCTTTCCTGCTTCTCGCGGCTGACCCGCTGGGCGAGGTCCATCCCCTCCAGCCCCGGCCACTCCTGCGCCCGCTTGAGCAGCGCGGGGATATCGAACGTGCCCTCCGGCGAATGCGCGATCACCGCGTTGGGCGCGCCCGACAGGCGGATGCGGCGTGTCAGCGCGCGGGTGTCGACACCCGACAGGCCGATCTTGTTCTGCCCCGCCAGCCATTCGGCGAACTCGCGCTCGGCGCGGAAGCTCGAATGCGGGGTCACTTCCTCGCGCACCACGCAACCCACCGCGCCCTCGACCCGCGATTCGTAATCCTCGGTATTGGCGCCAACGTTGCCGATGTGCGGGAAGGTGAAAGTGACGATCTGCGCAGCGTAGGAGGGGTCGGTCAGCACCTCCTGATAGCCGGTCATCGCGGTGTTGAAGCACACCTCCCCCACCGCGCTGCCCACGGCGCCGAAGCCTTTGCCCCACACCACCGTGCCGTCGGCGAGAACGAGCACGCCGGTCGCATGTCTGGGTTGCGCAGGGGTAGTGGCGGCAGAAGCCATTCGAGGCGCTCCGAGTACAGGGTTTCCGGCGATGTCGCTAAGACCCAGCCGCTAGGCCCCCGCGCCATCCGCGTCAACCTATCGCCGCCGCTCTTTTCGGGCTAACGGGCGCGCAATCGTATCCATTCCACAGGAAAGACCCGTCCGATGCTCCGCGACCAGATCAAGCAGGCCACCGTCACCGCGATGAAGGCGGGCGAGAAGGACCGCACCGCCGCGCTCCGCCTGATCGCCGCCAAGATCAAGGATCGCGATATCGAGCTGCGCACAAGCACCAAGGAGATCCCCGACGACGACCTCGTGGTCGAGGTCCTCCAGAAGATGGCCAAGCAGCGCCGCGAATCGATCCAGATGTATGAGGACGGCGGCCGCCAGGAACTGGCCGACAAGGAAAAGGCCGAACTTGCCGTGATCGACGAATTCATGCCGGCGATGCTCGGCGAGGATGAAACCCGCGCCGCGATCGAGACGATCAAGGGCGACCTTGGCGCCACCGGCGTCAAGGACATGGGCCGCGTGATGGCGGAACTGAAGGCACGCCACGGCGCACAACTCGACATGGCCAAGGCCAGCGGACTGGTGAAGGCAGCGCTTTCCTAATACCGTCGGCGCCATGCTCTCACCGCAATGGCTGGACGAACTGCGTGCCCGGGTGACGCTCTCGAGCGTCGTCATGCGCACGACCAAGCTCCAGCGCGCGGGGCGGGAGTGGAAGGCGTGCTGCCCGTTCCACAACGAGAAGACCCCCAGTTTCACCGTCAGCGACGAGAAGGGGTTCTACCACTGCTTCGGCTGCGGCGCGCATGGCGACGTGATCCGGTGGATGACCGACCAGCGCGGCATGGCGTTCATGGATGCGATCAAGGAACTGGCGGCCGAAGCAGGGATGGAAGTTCCCGCGGCCGACCCGCGCATGGCGCAGCGGGCCGAGCAGCAGGCTGGCCTCGCCGAGGTCATTCAGGCGGCGCAGGACTGGTTCGCGGGCAACCTTGCCGGAGCAGGCGGCGTGCGGGCGCGCGAGTATCTGGCGACGCGCGGGTTCAATGCGCGCACGGTCGAGCGGTTCGGGTTCGGCTTCGCACCCGACGAACGGCAGGCGATGAAGCGCGCGCTCGGCCAGTTCGACGAGAAGCTGCTGATCGAGGCTGGCCTCCGGATCGCGGTCGAGGAGAAGGAGCCCTACGACCGGTTCCGCGCCCGGCTCATGTTGCCGATCCACGATGCGCGCGGGCGGGTAATTGCGTTCGGCGGGCGCATTCTCGATGCCGCGAAAACCGACGCGCCCAAATACCTGAACTCTCCCGATACCCCGTTGTTCGACAAGGGGCGCACGCTCTACAACCTCCACCGAGCCGGGCCGGCTTCGCGCCAGACCAATCGGCTGGTCGTGGTCGAAGGCTACATGGACGTGATCGCGCTCGCCGCGGCGGGGATCGAGGATGCGGTCGCCCCGCTCGGCACCGCGCTGACCGAGCGGCAGATCGAACTGCTTTGGCGGCTCGTCCCGGTGCCTGTCCTGTGCTTCGACGGCGACGCGGCGGGCCAGCGCGCGGCGATGCGCGCGGTTCAGCGCGCCCTGCCCTTGCTCCGCCCGGCGCATTCGCTGAGCATCGTGCGCCTGCCCGCGGGGCTCGACCCCGACGACCTGCTCAAGCAGCGCGGTCGCGCGGCGATAGACGCGCTGCTGGCCGAGCCCGCGAGCCTGCTCGACACGCTATGGCAGCACGAGCGCGACGCGCTGCCGCTGCATACCCCGGAGGACAAGGCTGGGCTGAAGGCGCGGCTGCTCGCCCATGCCGACGCGATCCAGCATCCCGACATCGCCTCGCTCTATCGCCGCGAGCTGCTCGAGCGGTTTTCCGCCTTCGCCTATCCCCCGCGCGCGCAGCGCGCCTGGAGCCGCGCGGGCCAGACACCGGCACCCGCCCGCCTCGAACCGGCAGCAGCCGCGCGGCTACGCGCCGCGATTCGCCCCGGCGGGCGCGACCCGCTCGGCGGCGCCGTCGTCGCGGGCCTCGCGCGGTTTCCCGAGGTCGCGCTCGCCCACGCCGATGCACTCGCGCGCTTCGCCGCCGGCGACCGCCAGATCGGCCCGACCATCGATTCGCTCCTCGAGATGGTCGAGACGCTTGAACCCGGCGCGGATTTCCCCATATCGGCGGAACCTGGCCAGCCTGCGCCACCGGATAACGCCCGCTTCGTCTTCCTCAGAGAAGACACCGATCCGGATTTCGCGCGCGAGATGCTGGCCGAAGCCATTGCCCTGCTGGTCGAAAGACCTGCGCTGGAGGCTGCCATGTCGCAGGCCACCGCGCGGTTCGCGACCGACCCCGAAGGCGCGATTGCCGAGCAGGCGCGCCTCAGGGAACGAAAGCTGGAATTCCAGCGCCGTTTGGGGCACATGGCCAGCCGACGGGCCGCCGCTGCGGCCCAAAGTGATTCAGAACGCCCATCCGATCACCCCGGTGCCGGCGAACCAGGAACGGACTGACCCGACAGATGGCCTCGAAAAACAACGCGGGCAAGGAAGAGGACGCACCTCTTATCGACCTCAACGAAGCGAGCGTGAAGAAGCTGATCGCGAAGGCGAAGAAGCGCGGCTACATCACCTATGACGAGCTGAACGAGGCGCTGCCGCAGGACCAGATGAGTTCCGAGCAGATCGAGGACGTCATGTCCGCGATCAGCGAGATGGGTGTCAACATCGTCGAGAGCGACGAGGATGCCGAGGCCGAGGCCGAGCAGGACGGCGGCGACGACGTCGAGGAAATCTCCGCCGACGACAGCGGTGAACCCCGCAAGCCCGCCAGCTCCGCCGCAGCGAAAAAGACCGGCGTCGGCGAACGTACCGACGACCCGGTGCGCATGTACTTGCGCGAAATGGGTGCGGTCGAGCTGCTCAGCCGCGAGGGCGAGATCGCCATCGCCAAGCGGATCGAGGCCGGGCGCGACATGATGATCATGGGCCTGTGCGACAGCCCGATCACCTTCCACGCGATCATCCAGTGGTCCGAAGCGCTCAACAACGAGGAAATGCAGCTGCGCGAGATCCTCGATCTCGACGCCATGCTCTCCAAGGAGCCGCCCATCGACAAGATGGAGGAAGGCGCCGAGGACGACGACGACGACGGCGAAATCTCCGAAGCGACCGCCGGCCCGACCATCCGCGACGACGACGAGGTCGAGGAAGAGGAATCGACCAACGAGGACGAGGACGAGGACGGCGAGGATGGCACCCCGCGCCGGCGCGAGGAAGAGGACGAGGAGGACAACACCATGTCCCTCGCCCAGATGGAAGCCGCGCTGAAGCCCGATGCGCTGGAGCGCTTCGCGCGCATTACCCAGCTGTTCAAGACTTTCGAGAAGCTCCAGGCCGAGCGCGTCGAGACGCTGGGTGCAGGGAACGAGTTCCCCAAGGCGAAGGAGAACAAGTACGAGAAGCTGCGCGACGAGCTCACCGCCGAGGTCGAGAGCGTGCAGTTCCATGCGACCAAGATCGAATATCTGGTCGACAACCTCTACGCCTACAACCGCCGCCTGACCGCGCTGGGCGGGCAGATGCTGCGCCTGGCCGAGCGCCACAAGATCAAGCGGGCGGACTTCCTCGGCGCCTATGTTGGCAACGAGATGGACGACGCCTGGCTCGCCCCTCTGTCCAAGAAGGACAAGAAGTGGGAGGCCTTCGCCAGCAACGAGGCCGATGCGATCGAGCGTATCCGCGCCGAGATCGCCGACATCGCCAGCCAGACGGGGATGAGCCTCGAGGAATTCCGGCGGATCGTGAACATGGTCCAGAAGGGCGAGCGCGAGGCGCGCATCGCCAAGAAGGAAATGGTCGAGGCGAATCTGCGCCTGGTGATCTCGATCGCCAAGAAATACACCAACCGCGGCCTGCAATTTCTCGATCTCATTCAGGAAGGCAACATCGGTCTGATGAAGGCGGTCGACAAGTTCGAGTACCGCCGCGGCTACAAGTTCTCGACTTACGCCACTTGGTGGATACGGCAGGCGATCACCCGCTCGATCGCCGACCAGGCGCGCACGATCCGCATCCCGGTCCACATGATCGAGACGATCAACAAGCTGGTCCGCACGAGCCGCCAGTTCCTCCACGACCAGGGCCGCGAGCCGACTCCGGAAGAGATGGCCGAGAAGCTCTCGATGCCGCTCGAGAAGGTCCGCAAGGTGATGAAGATCGCCAAGGAGCCGATCAGCCTCGAAACGCCGATCGGCGACGAAGAGGATTCGCACCTCGGCGATTTCATCGAGGACAAGAACGCCGTCATTCCCGTGGACGCGGCGATCCAGTCGAACCTCAAGGAAACCGTCACCCGCGTGCTCGCCAGCCTAACCCCTCGCGAAGAACGCGTGCTGCGGATGCGCTTCGGCATCGGGATGAATACCGATCACACACTGGAGGAAGTCGGCCAGCAGTTTTCGGTCACCCGCGAACGCATCCGCCAGATCGAGGCCAAGGCTCTGCGCAAGCTCAAGCACCCCAGCCGCAGCCGCAAGATGCGCAGCTTCCTCGACCAGTAGCGCCTAGCGCGCGGTATCGACCTCGCGCAGGTCGATACCGCGGGTTTCCGCGCAATAGCGCCATGCCAGCATAATACCGAGCGCGATGGGCACGGTGATCATCGCCGCGGCCATGCCCAGCGTCGGCACAAGCGCTGCTATTCCCAGCGCCTGTGCGCCCAGCCCGCCAGCCTTGGTACAGGCGGCGATCCAGCCCGTCGCCCGCCCGCGGATGTGCAGCGGATAGCTTTCGGCCGTGTAGGGCAGCAGGATCGCCAGCATGGCGTTGGTGCCGAGGATAAGGAACGCCAGCACGATCACCGGCGACAGCGCGGTCCAGATCGTGTCGAGCGCCAGCACGCCCGCCAGCCCGCTCGCGGTGATCGCGCAGGATGCGATCAGCGACCACTTGGTGCTCCACTGGCTGTAGAACCAGGCGACGACAATTACAGTGGGAAAGGCGATCAGCGCCGACTGTGCGATCAGAGCCGACGCCTCGGCCATCGGCACGCCGCGCGCGACCAGTTCGCGCGGCAGCCACAGGAGCAGCCCGAAATTGACCAGCCCCCAACCGAGCGAGAGGATCGTCAGAGCGGCGGACTTGCCGCGATGGCCGCGTGTCCAGAGGCCGCCCGGATGGCGTTCGGTGTCGAGATGGACGGGGGCGAAATCGACGTCCTCTTCCTCCGCGCCGTGCTGATGGCTGCGAGTGCCGAATCGCTCCATCACCGCGCGCGCCTCGGCCCGGCGGCCGCGCGCCAGGAGGTACTTGGCCGATTCGGGAATGAACCGCCCGAGCAGCAGCAGGGCCAGTCCGGTGGGCAAGTTGAGCAACCACAGGATCCGCCAGCTGTAGATCGGCTCGAGCCAGGCAGAGAACCCGCTGGCCGCGACATAGCCTCCTGCCGCGCCCATCCCGCCGACCAGCACCAGTGCCCAGCCCCGGTGGCGGCTCGGCATGGTTTCGGCGAGCAGCGCATAGGTAACCGGCAGCATGCCGCCTGCCGCCGCGCCCATCAGGAAGCACATGGCAAGGTTCCAGGCGAAACTCGGCATCGCGCCACAGATCGAGGTGCCGATGAACATCGCCGCCGAGAGCATGATGGTCGACTTGCGGCCATAGAGATCCGCCGCCATGCCCCACAGGATCGAACCGGTCACCGTGCCCGCCAGCGCAGCGAACGGCAGCAGCGAGGCCTGCTGCGGCGTCTGGCCATATTCGGCCGTCATGCCCGGCATGATGAAGCCCAGCGATGCCGGCTTCATGATGTCGATGATCAGGGCCACCACCAGCACACCCATCAAGGTCCAGTGCGCGGGCGAGAGCTGCGCGTCTTCCGGCGCGGCGACGCTGATGCGACGTGAGGCCTCCACCTGCGCCGCGACGTTGCGCGGCAGCAGGCCCCAGGCCGCCAGCGCGACCCCGGCGACGATCAACCCCATCCCGGCGATCATCCCCGAATCCATCGCCATGCCGACCATGCGGAAGCCATCGTGTCTGCCCATCCAGAACATCGGCAGGTGGAGCACGACGCCCAGCGTGATTGCGAAGCTTCCGGCCGCGAATGCCGCCCCCTTTGTCCTGTCGGTCAAGTGTCGCTGCATGCGTTTGTCCCCGGCGTCCGGCCCCGATTGCGCCTATGCCGCAGAACGGCGACGGCGAGAATGCGCCATTGCGGATACCCACCGCAGAATGTGCGCCGTGGAGCCAAGCGCCACTGGCAAGCGGCCGCGGATGGCTCTATGGGCGGCGCCATGCGCATCGCCATCGCCTCCGACCATGCCGCCGTCGACCTCAAGGCCGAACTGCGAGAATGGCTCATCGAGCAAGGTCATGAGGTCGCCGACCTTGGCCCGCACACAGCCGACAGCGTCGATTATCCGGACTACGGCTACAAGATTGCGTCGGTGGTGGCTGACGGCACCGCAGAGCGCGGCATCGCGCTGTGCGGATCGGGGATCGGAATCGCCATCGCGGTCAATCGCAACGCGTCGGTACGCTGTGCGCTGGTATCCGAGCCGCTTTCCGCAACGCTGGCCCGCTCGCACAACGATGCCAACGTGATCGCAATGGGGGCCCGGCTGGTCGGGATCGAGATGGCCAAGGCCTGCGTCGCAGCATTTCTCGGCACCGAGTTCCTGGGCGACCGCCATCAGCGCCGCGTCGACAAGTTGACCCATCCGAGCCTTTGAGGATCCGCATGAGCACCGCCGAAATGACCTCTTCCGATCTGATGCACCGCTTCTGGCACGACGATCTGGCCGCATCCGATCCCGATATAGCCGCCGCCATCGGCAACGAATTGAAGCGCCAGCAGAACAAGATCGAACTGATCGCCAGCGAAAACATCGCCAGCACCGCGGTGCTCGAGGCGGCGGGCAGCGTCTTCACCAACAAGTATGCCGAGGGCTATCCGGGCAAGCGCTACTACGGCGGCTGCGAATACGCGGACGTCGTCGAGACGCTGGCGATCGAACGCGCCAAGGAACTGTTCGGCTGCAATTATGCCAACGTTCAGCCCAACAGCGGCAGCCAGATGAACCAGGCGGTGTTCCTGGCCTTGCTCGAGCCAGGCGACACCTTCATGGGGCTCGACCTCAATTCGGGCGGACATCTGACCCACGGCTCGCCGGTCAACATGAGCGGCAAGTGGTTCAACCCGGTTGCCTACGGCGTACGCCGCGACGACGAGCGGATCGACATGGACGAGGTCATGGCGATCGCGAAGGCGCAGAAACCCAAACTGATCATCGCTGGCGGCACCGCCTATTCGCGGGTGTGGGACTGGGCGGCGTTTCGCCGCGTGGCGGACGAGGTCGGGGCTTACCTGATGGTCGACATGAGCCACATCTCGGGGCTGGTGGCGGGCGGCGCCCACCCGTCTCCCTTCCCCCATGCGCATGTCGTCACCACCACCACGCACAAGTCCCTGCGCGGGCCGCGTTCGGGCGTGATCCTGTGGAACGACGAGGAACTGACCAAGCCGTTCAACATGGCGGTGTTCCCCGGCCTCCAGGGCGGCCCGTTGATGCACATCGTTGCTGCCAAGGCGGTCGCTTTCCGCGAGGCGCTGCGCCCCGAATTCAAGGCCTATGCCCGCGCGGTTGTCGAGAACGCCCGCGCGCTCGCCGCCAGCCTCGAGGAGAACGGTCTCCGCATCGTTTCGGGCGGGACCGACAACCACTCCATGCTGGTCGATCTCACGGCCAAGGACGTGACCGGCAAGGATGCCGAGAAGGGCCTCGATCGCGCTTGGCTCACCTGCAACAAGAATGGCATCCCCTACGACACGCGCAGCCCGTTCGTGACCAGCGGTATCCGCCTCGGCACCCCGGCTGGCACCACGCGCGGATTCGGACCGGCGGAGTTCCGCACCGTTGGCAAGCTCATCGCCGAGGTCATCGACGGCCTGTCGCGCAACGGGCCGGAGGGCGACGGCCAGGTGGAGCAATCGGTGCGCACGCGCGTTACCGAAATGTGCGACGCATTTCCCGTCTACCCCGGCAGGTAAGGAGACTATCCATGGACGATCGCGAGCCACCCAAGTCGCAGGACCACGAGCTTGTCCCCGATGCCAAGGCCGAACTCAGCGGCATGATGAAGGAAGGTCTGGCCCATCCGTCGACGAAGCCGGTACTCACCGGCGCTGCCGTTGGCGCGGTGGCTGGCATAATCCTGCCATTCGTCGGGCCGATCATCGGCGGCGTCGCGGGTGCCGGTATCGTCCTGTACAAGCGCCTGAGGCCGTAAGCCGCCCCGCATGCGCTGCCCGTTCTGCGCCCATGACGATACCCAGGTTAAGGACAGCCGCCCGGCCGAGGACAACACCTCGATCCGACGGCGGCGGCAGTGTTCGAGCTGTGGGGCACGCTTTACCACGTTCGAGCGGGTGCAGTTGCGCGAGGTTACCATTGTCAAGTCGGGGGACCGGCGCGAGGCGTTCGACCGCTCGAAGCTCGAACAGTCCGTCGCGCTTGCCTGCCGCAAGCGCGGGATCGAACAGGAACGGATCGACCAGCTCGTCAGCGGCATCCAGCGCCAGGTCGAAACCACCGGTGACCCCGAGGTGCCATCCTCGCGCATCGGCGAGCTGGTGATGGACGGTCTCAGGCAGATCGACAGCGTCGCCTACATCCGCTTCGCCAGCGTCTATCGCGACTTCGGCGAAGCGAAGGACTTCGAGGAATTCGCCAGCAATGTCCGCGATGTCGGTGGCAACTGACGCCCCCGTTATCGTCCTCGTCCGCCCGCAGCTCGGCGAGAATATCGGCAAGGCGGCGCGGGCGATGCTCAATTTCGGGCTCACCGAGATGCGGCTGGTCACTCCCCGCGACGGCTGGCCCAATCCCAGTGCCGGCCCTGCCGCTTCCGGTGCCGACATGGTCCTAGAGCGCGCGCGGGTGTTCGAGACCGTCGCCGAGGCCGTGGCGGACTGCGCGCACGTCTATGCGACCACTGTTCGCAAGCGCGGGGTGACCAAGCCGGTCGTTACCCCCGAGACGGCGGCGCGGGAGATTCACGCCGCGCAGGGCCGCAGCGCCATACTGTTCGGGCCGGAACGATCGGGGCTGGAAACGGAGGATGTCGCCCTTGCCCGCGCCATCCTGACCGTGCCGATCAACCCGGAGTTCGGCTCGCTCAACCTGGCCCAGGCGGTGATCCTGTGTGCCTACGAGTGGTCGAAGTCGCAGGATCTCGTGTCACCGACGATCGAGGAGCTGCTCCCCCCCGCCCCACAGGAGGAGCTGGAAGGCCTGATCGCGCACCTCGACAGGATGCTGGAACCCAAGGGCTATTTCGAACCCGAAGCCCGCGCCGATGCCACCCGCCGCACGCTGCGCGGCGTGCTGACCAAGCCGGGCTGGAATCATCTGGAAGTTCGTACGCTGAGGGGGGTCCTCAGCGCACTCGAGCGAACCGAGAAGCGCTAGCTCGTTAATGCGCAGTTCAGTCGTTGGGGCACTCCTTCTTGCCTGATTTCGGGAGTTGCGACATGAGCTTACTGCTTGCTTCGGTGATCGCCGCGAACGTCGTGCCTGTGGCCGAAATCGATCTCGCCTCGACAACGGTGTATATATCGGACTCGGCCAGGGAGGCGGTTGATGCCGGTACCGTCCAGCGGTTCGTCTGCTTCGATCTGCCCGAGCGCAGCCGCAAGTTTCGCAGCGCTTGCCTGACCAGCACGGAATGGCAGCTCGCTGTCGCGCAGACCAAGCGGTCGCAGCGACGGGCGAGAACTTCGGAAGAAATCGCGGGGCTTATGCAGCAGCCGGTGCCGATCCATAACTCGCTTTATCAATCGACGTCAGGACCGCGTTGAAAACGTGGGGCGAGAAATCGCGCCGAGTGCTCGAACCCGCCCCGTTCGGCTAACCTCGCGGGCGGAACTCAAATGATCCGGAAGTTCGAATAGCCAACGGTTCGACCGCCGCGTTCGGTTCAAACGGCATATCGTGCGATACGCTCATCGCTATCGACGTGGGTGCCCCCCTTGAGTTATGTCCGTGGAATCACGCACGTAATAACGCTCAAGGGGTTAGCGATGTCGAAAAGTAGAGTCGGGATTTTCGCGGCATTGGCGATCTCGGTTGCGGCACCGGCGATGGGTCAGGCAACCCAGACTGGCACTCCGAAGACAGGGGAGGTCGAAGCGGAGAAACCCAAGAAGGTCTGTCGTTCCGTGCAGGTCACAGGTCATCGCGTTCCGAAGCGGGAATGCAAAACGGCAGCCGACTGGTCGGGGGAAACTGTGCGCGACAGCAACGAGGATGTCCGGTTCAAGACGTCGGGTGCCGTCGGTGGCTGAGTGGCATCACCCTTCCGAGGGCTAGCCGTCAATCGGCCCGCAGGCGGTCCCACTCGACGAGCTCGTAGGCGATCGATGCCTCGACCAGCTTGTCCCAGATTGCCGCCAGTTCTTCCACCGGAAGCCCGTGCGCCGCAGCATCCGCGCGGGCATTTGCAATTACCGCAGCCTTGCGCCCCTCGTCACGGACGGTATCGCGCGACGCCTTGATCCGGGCCGCGGCGCGCATGTAGCCGAAGCGGCGGTCGAGCAGCTCCATCAGCTCGCGGTCGGTGGCGTCGACGCCGGCGCGAACCTCGGTCATATCGGTGCAGTCGTCGGGGAGTTTCATCGTCGCGCGCCCTGCCCCGCCTTGCGCGGTTTGTCGAGAGCCGGATTGGGTTGACGCGCAGGGCGTTCCTGCTATTGGCGCGCCTTCGCGAATTGGCCCCGTATCCCGGTGAAGCGGTGGCCGCGCTGGAGAAGCTTGCTCCTGCGGTGCGATACCGGGTTCAATGGCCGCCACTGGGGCGGTCCAGCAAATCGAAGGAACGACATCATGTCGAAGCGCAAGAGCGCCAAGTACAAACTCGACCGCCGGATGGGCGAGAACATCTGGGGTCGCCCGAACAGCCCGGTCAACAAGCGTTCGTACGGCCCCGGCCAGCACGGCCAGCGCCGCAAGGGCAAGGTCAGCGACTTCGGTCTTCAGCTGCGCGCCAAGCAGAAGCTCAAAGGCTACTACGGCGACGTGACCGAGAAGCAGTTCAAGGCGACGTATCAGCAGGCGTCGCGAATGAAGGGCGACACCAGCCAGAACCTGATCGGCCTGCTCGAGCGCCGCCTCGACATGATCGTCTACCGCGCCAAGTTCGCGCCGACGATCTTTGCCGCGCGCCAGCTTGTCAGCCACGGCCACATCCGGGTCAACGGCGTGAAGTGCAACATCGCCAGCCGCCGCGTCGATGTCGGCGACGTCATCAGCCTGGGCGCCAAGGCCAAGGACATGGCGCTGGTGATCGAGGCGCAGGGCCTGCCTGAACGCGACATCCCCGACTACGTTGCCACCGACGGCAATGAGAAAGTGACCTTCGCCCGCGTGCCCACGCTCGACGAAGTGCCCTATCCGGTCACGATGGAGCCCAACCTGGTGGTCGAGTTCTACTCGCGCTGATCCGGGTCCGGAACGACATTCAAAGGGCGGCCTCGCGGGGCCGCCCTTTTCGATTCAATTCGTCGCATTTTCAATCCGTTGCCGGGAACGAGACAGGGTATCCCGACATTTCATCGGCATATGTCCAGATATCGCTTCGTCACCCCGCGTCGTCGCGGAAAGTGGTATACCAGCCTGCGTGAGGCACAGCGTTACGCCAGCGCGATCGGAGCCGGCTTTCTCGAGCCGGGCGGGAACTTCATCCCCTATCGCGGGACGGTGCTTGAGATCGGCGACTAGGCGAGATAGCGGCTGCGGAAATCGCTCGCGAACGTGGCAAAGTGCCCCTCGCCGATAGCTTCACGCATGCTCTGCATCAGTTGCTGATAGAACGTCAGGTTATGCTCGGTCAGCAGCATCGCGCCGAGCATCTCCCCGGACTTGACCACGTGGTGCAGGTAGGCGCGGGAGTACTTTGCGCACGCATCGCACGGACAACTCTCGTCGAGCGGGGCACTGTCCTCGGCATGGCGCGCATTCCTCAGGTTCACCGCCCCATCCCATGTGAACGCCTGTCCGTTGCGGCCCGAACGTGTAGGCAGGACGCAGTCGAACATGTCGATCCCGCGCTCCACCGCGCCGACCAGGTCGTCGGGCTTGCCCACCCCCATCAGGTAGCGCGGCCGGTCAGCCGGCAGCATGCCGGGCGCGAAATCGAGCGTGGCGAACATCGCCTCCTGACCCTCGCCCACCGCGAGCCCGCCGACCGCATAGCCGTCGAAGCCAATGTCGGTAAGCTTCTGCGCCGACACGCGCCGCAGGTCCTCGTCGAGCGCGCCCTGCTGGATACCGAACAGCGCCGCGTTCTCTGCGTGGTCGCCCCCGCCATCGAATCCGGCACGGCTGCGCGCGGCCCAGCGCATCGACAGTTCCATGCTCGCGGCGATCTCGTCGTGCGGGCGGTCCGCGCGCGGGCACTCGTCGAAGGCCATCACGATGTCGCTGCCGAGCAGGCGCTGGATTTCCATCGAGCGCTCGGGCGTGAGCATGTGCTTCGACCCGTCGATGTGGCTGCGGAACTCGACGCCGTGCTCCGTCAGCTTGCGCAGTTCGCTGAGGCTCATCACCTGATAGCCGCCGCTGTCGGTCAGGATCGGACGGTCCCAGTTCATGAACCGGTGCAGCCCGCCGAGCCGCGCGACCCGCTCCGCACCGGGGCGCAGCATCAGGTGGTATGTGTTGCCGAGGAGGATGTCGGCCCCGGTCGCGCGAACGCCCTCGGGCTTCATCGCCTTGACCGTCGCTGCGGTGCCGACCGGCATGAATGCGGGCGTGCGGATCTCGCCGCGGCGCATCCGGATGGTGCCGGTGCGCGCCTTGCCGTCGGTGGCGTGGAGCTGGAAATCGAAGCGCGGTGCCATAGGCCCGCGCGCCTAGCCGCTTACGCGCGCAGGCGCCACCCGGTGCGGAAGATCACCGCGATGATCGCCGTGCAGATCGCCAGGAACGCGAGCGTGATGCCGAGCGATACGCCGAACGCAACGTCCGCGCTGCCGTAGAAGGTCCAGCGCAGCCCGTTGACGAGGTAGAAGATCGGGTTTGCGAGCGCGACCTTGTCCCACGGGTCGGGCAGCATCTCCACCGAGTAGAACGTCCCGCCCAGGAACGTCAGCGGCGTCAGGATCAGCATCGGGATGATGCCGAGCTTCTCGAAATTGTCTGCCCACACGCCGAGGATGAAGCCGAACAGGCTGAACGCCGCCGCCACCAGAATGATGTAGATCACCGCCCAGACCGGGTGCGCGATCGTGTAGTCGACGAACAATAGCGCGGTCGCCATGATGATCGCGGCGAGGATCAGGCTCTTGGTCGCCGCCGCGCCGACGAACCCGACCAGCGTCTCGGCGACACCGACGGGTGCCGAGAGCAGCTCGTAGATCGTGCCGGTAAATCGCGGCATGTAGATACCGAAACTCGCATTGCTGGTCGTCTCGCCCAGCAGCGTGAGCATCAGCAGGCCGGGAATGATGTAGGCGCCGTAACCGACCCCGCCGAGCTCGGGCATCTGCGAGCCGATCGCCGCGCCGAAGACGATGAAATAGAGCGAGGTCGTCAGCACCGGCGAAAGCACCGACTGGAACCCGGTGCGCAGGAACCGCATCAGTTCACGGGTGTAGATCGACCAAGTCGAGCGCCAGTTGATCATGTGGTGCTCTCCTGACCGTCATGACCGAGCAGCGAGACGAAGATGTCTTCCAGGCTACTCTCGCGCTGGTCGATCGCGGTGAACTCGATACCGGCGGCAACCAGCGCCTTGACCAGATCGGCGACCTCGGCCTTCCCCTTGCCGGTGCCGTCGCCGCCGCGATAGCGCAGCGAGCGGCCGCCCTCCTCCAACTCGACCGGGAAACGGGCGAGCGCGGGCGGAACTTCGGCGAGCGGCTGCGCGAGCGCGATGTGCGCCTCGGTCCGCCCGAGCCGGGCCATCATCGCGGCTTTATCATCGACCATCAGCAGGCGGCCCTTGTCGATGATCCCGACGCGGTCGGCCATCTCCTCGGCTTCCTCGATGTAGTGCGTAGTGAGGATCACCGTCACGCCCTTGGCACGCAGCGCGCCGATCTGCCGCCACATGTCGCGGCGCAGCTCGACATCGACGCCAGCCGTGGGCTCGTCGAGGAACAGGAGGTCCGGCTCGTGCGCCAGTGCCTTGGCGATCAGCACGCGGCGCTTCATTCCGCCGGACAGCGCCATGATCCGCGTGTCGCGCTTGTCCCACAGGCTGAGACTGCGCAGGATTTCCTCGATCCGCGCCTTGTCCGGCGCGAGGCCGAACAGCCCGCGCGAGTAGGCGACGGCGCGGAAAACCGGCTCGAACATATCGGTCGCGAGTTCCTGCGGCACCAGCCCAATGCGCGATCGCGCAGCGCGCCAGTTCTTCGACAGGTCCTGCCCGAATGCCCGGATTGTGCCGCCGCTCGGCCGCACCAGCCCGCAGACCGCGCCGATCAGCGTCGTCTTGCCCGCACCGTTGGGTCCGAGCAGCGCAAGGATTTCGCCCTTGCGCACGGTCAGATCGACGTTGTCGAGCGCCTTCAGGCCCCCGGGATAGACCTTGCTGAGGCCCTCAAGTTCTAGAATCGGCTCCACGCGGCAGAGGTAGGAAGCGCGCGGCTAGCTGGCAATCCAGTTGCCGTGAAATCCCGGCGGGATGAGGTGCGGAATATGCACCGCCGCGACGGGTTCGAGCGTCATCGCGTCGAGGATTTCCAGCGCGCTGGTGCGTCGCTCGCGGTCGATGACATAACCCATCACCCAGCCATCGCCTTCGGGCGCGTCGGCATGGCGCGGCACGAACACGAACTCGCCCGGAATGCGGCCCGGTCCGAAATCGCGCTGCACCCGCTCGCCAGTGGCAAGGTCGTGGCGGTAGAGCGGCATCGGCGCGACGAATTCGAGGTCGCCGTCGTCGGGCAGGCCCATGACCCAGAGGTGGCGGTAGTCCTTGGTGAAGTAGCGCTCGTCGGGGCGGGGGAATTCCTGCCCGCTGGTATCGAGCGTGCGCCGCTCGACCTTCGGTGCCGCCGGATCGACCGTCCACCTTTCGAGGCCGAGCGCCTTGCCGTAGGGTCCCGCCATCTCTCCGTCGAAGATCGTCTCGTAGGCGCACAGGTCGATGACCACCCGCCCCACCTCGTCCTCGAAGCTGTTGCCGACGTGGAAGACGTAGCACGGATCGACCGGCACCCAGGTGACCTTGCCGCCCGCACGCGGCATCAGGCCGATGCGCGCCCGGTGCTCGCGGTTCCAGCGGTAGGGGAACTGGTGCCCGGCGAGCAGCGCCTTCATCGAGAACGTCACCGGCAGGTCGAGAACGACGACGTAGTTCTCGGTCAACGCGCAGTCGTGGATCGAGGGACCATGCTCGACTGCGATCGGCGTCTCGCGCAGTACCTTGCCGGTGGAATCGAGCACGACATGGCGGATTTCGCCGGGATTGGTCGCCTCGTAACAGATCGCGTGGAACTCGCCCGTGACCGGGCACTGGTGCGGATGCGCGGTGAAGCTGCCGGTGAGGCCGCCGCCGAAGTCGGAATAGGCGACGCTCTCGAGATTGCCATCGAGCTCGACCGGAAAGGAACTCGCCTCGACCAGTGCCATGATCCTTCCGCCGATGCCGAGTACATTGGTGTTCACCGTATCACGTGCGCCCCGGCGCGGACCGCCGACGGCCGCCGGCCCGCCCTTCTCGGCCAGCGCCTGCGAGCGGATGTAGCGGTTGCGATACCATTCGGCCTTGCCCCCTGCGAGGCGGACGCTGTGGACCATGCCGTCGCCTACGAACCAGTGATGGCCCTTGGTGCCCTCGCCGAACGGATTGGGCCCGATGCGGACGTAGCGGCCGTCGAGCTCCGCCGGGATCGCGCCGGTCACTGTGAGGTCGGTAAGCGTATGCTCGTCGCTCAGCGGGGTGTGGATGCCGCCGAGGAACGGGTTCTCCGACGGCGACTCGAGTCGCCGCCTGTTGAGACTGGCGACTGCCTGGATCGCGGGCGTGACCGCACCGCGGATGGTCTTCTCGATGACGCTTGCCATGGCCGACTCGCTCCCGCTAGGATGTGAACATCGTCAACATAGCCCCAATGGTAACAGTGTCAACATCATCCGAAGCCTATCATCACGGTGCGCTGCGCGATGCCTTGGTCGGGGCCGGCCTCGGCGCGCTGGAAGGCCCGGACGGGGCCGAAGTCTCGCTGCGCGAGCTCGCGCGGCAGGTCGGGGTCTCGCCGACCGCGGTCTATCGGCATTTCCCCAACAAGCAGGCGTTGCTCGCCGCGCTGGCCCAGCGGGGGCTGGAGATGCTGGGCGAGGCGCAGCAAGCCGCGAGCGATGCCAGTGGCGGATCGTTCGCCGAGGTCGGCCGCGCTTATGTCAGATTTGCCCTCGCCCATCCCGCGCTGTTCCGGCTGGTATTCACGCATGCCCATGGCGGAAGCGGCGTGCCCGATGCCTCGACGCTGGCGGGGCGCCTGCTGCGCGAGAAGACCGCGGCGTTGACCGGCGGGCCGGGGCCGGAGGCGGAGCGGCTCGCGCTTCAGGCGTGGGCGATAGCGCACGGCATCGCGATGTTGATGCTCGACCGGCAGCTTCCTGCCGACCCGGCGCTGATCGACCGCTTGCTCGATACTTCGACGCTCTTCCCGGTCAGGGAATGAGCAGCGAGGAATCGCCGTAGGAATAGAAGCGGTAATTCTCGCGGATCGCGTGGGCATAAACCGCCCGCATACGCTCGCGCCCCATCAGCGCGCTCACCAGCATGAACAGCGTCGATTTCGGCAGGTGGAAGTTGGTCATCAACCCGTCGATCGCGCGGAAGCGGTAGCCCGGGGTGATGAAGATCGCGGTGTCGCCCTCGAACGGCCTGATCATGCGATTCTCACCAGTCGCGCTTTCGAGCAGGCGCAGGCTGGTGGTTCCGACCGCGATCACCCTCCCCCCGACAGCACGCGCGGCGTTGAGGCGATCGGCAACGGCGTCGTCGATCCGGCCCCATTCGGCGTGCATGGCGTGGTCGGCGGTATCCTCGGCCTTGACTGGCAAGAACGTGCCCGCGCCGACGTGAAGCGTCAGCATCTCGCGCCCGATCCCCGCTGCGTCGAGCGCGGCGATCAGTTCGGGCGTGAAGTGCAGCGCCGCAGTGGGCGCCGCGACTGCGCCGTCCTTGTTCGCAAACATGGTCTGATAGTCCGACCGGTCGCGCTCGTCGGTCGGGCGCTTGCCCGCAATATAGGGCGGGAGCGGCATGCGCCCGGCGCGTTCGAGCAGCACCTCGACCGGTTCTTCGCCTTCGAACGCCAGGGTGAAGCTGCCATCGGCATGGCGCTCCTCCGCGATCGCCGAAACCCCGGCGTGAAACTGGATCCGGTCGCCAACGCGTAATCGCTTGGCGTTGCGCACGAAAGCCTGCCAGCGCCTGAGGTCCATCCGCTTGTGCAGCGTCGCGCCGATCCTCGCCTCACCGCGCAGGCCCTCCAGCTGGGCGGGAATGACGCGGGTATCGTTGAATACCAGCACGTCGCCCGCGCGCAGCAGGCCGGGAAGATCCCTCACCGTTCGGTCGTCGATGGCGCTGTCGCCGGTCGCGACCAGCATGCGCGCGGCATCCCTCGGGCTGGCCGGGCGCAGTGCGATCAGGCCTTGCGGCAGGTCGAAATCGAACAGGTCAACGCGCATGACGCGCCCCTAGGCGCTGGCGCGGCGCGGCGAAACCCTCACTCTTCGATCGGAGCGCTCAGCATGTCGGCGGTGATGTCCGCCGCGGGGGCGACTTCCGCCTGGGGCATCGCCTGCGGCTTGCCGTCGGCGGCGATCGAGGCCTGCAGGATGCGCGTGGGATTGGCGGGCGGTTCGCCCCGCGCAATTGCATCGACCGCGGCCATGTTGCCGATCACCCGCCCGAAGTTGGTGTAGTTCTTGTCGAGCGAGAAGCGCGGGTAGAACACGATGAAGAACTGGCTGTTCGCGCTGTTCTTGTCCTGCGCGCGCGCCATCGAGATCGTTCCGCGCAGGTGCGGCATCGGATTGAACTCGGCCTGGAGGTCGGCCAGCGGCGAGCCGCCCTGCCCCGTGCCGGTCGGATCGCCGGTCTGCGCCATGAACCCGTCGATCACGCGGTGGAAGATCACCCCGTCGTAGAATCCCTGCCGCGCCAGCGTCTTGACCCGCTCGACATGCGCCGGGGCCCATTCGGCCATCAGCCGGATCGGTACGCGCTGGCCGTTCGAAAGATCGAGCAGCAGGATGTTTTCCGGATCGGCGCTCTGATCGAAATTGACCTGCGGATAGTTGCGCGCGGGTGCCGCCGCTTCAGGGGTCGCTTCGGCCACCGCCTCTTCGGCAGCGGGAGCGGGCGTGGCTTCGTCCTGTGCCAGCGAGACGGCGGGGAGAGTGGCCAGCGCGGTGATCGCACCGGCGGTGATCAGGCGTTTGAGCATGCGAAGTCCGTTGAATCCTTGCGTTCGCCGCGGCGTGTAGCTGCGGGCGGCTGACACTTCAATGAATGATGGGGTTCCGGCTCTGCTTCAGTAATCGCCGAGCCGCCCGCGCTGCGCGACCCGCGAAATCACGTCCTCGCACACTGCAGTGCTCACGAACGGCGCGATGTCGCCGCCGAACAGGGCGATTTCCTTGACCAGCTTGGAGGCGATCGGCTGGAGCGAGACGTCCGCCATCAGGAACACCGTCTCGATGGAGTGATCGAGCTGCTGGTTCATGCCCGCCATCTGGTACTCGTACTCGAAATCGGCGACCGCGCGCAGCCCGCGGATCAACACGTTGGCGCCCTGCTTCCGCGCGAACTTGACCAGCAGCGCGTTGAAACCGACCACCTCGACATTGTCGAGCCCGAGCGCCGCAACCTCGCGCCGGGTCATGTCGAGCCGCTCCTCGGTCGAGAACATCGGGTCCTTCGACGGATTGGTCGTCACGCCGACGATCAACCGGTCGACCAGCTTGCTGCCGCGCCGGATGATGTCGGCATGGCCCAGCGTGATCGGGTCGAAGGTGCCGGGATAGACGCCGATGCGTTCTGTCATCTGTCGCGCTCCACGATGAACCGCGCCAGGGCGCGCAGGAGATCCGCTTCGCGGCCGTGCGAGGCGAGGTGGCCGACCGCCTGGTCGACCAGCGCGCGGGCCTGTTCGCGCGCCTTGTCGGCGCCCATCAGCGTGACGAAGGTCTGCTTGCCTTGTTCGTCGTCCTTGCGCAGCGCCTTGCCTGCCTTGGCCTCGTCCCCCTCGTGATCGAGCAGGTCGTCGGCGATCTGGAAGGCGAGGCCGATATCGCGGGCATAGGCGCGCAGATGGCCCCTGCCCTCCGGCGAGACGCGCCCCAGCACCGCGCCCATTTCCACCGATGCGGCGAGCAGTGCGCCGGTCTTGAGCTGTTGCAGCCGGGTGATCGTATGCAGGTCGTAGTCGGAGCTGCCCGCGGCCATGTCCATCATCTGGCCGCCGGCCATGCCGTCCTTGCCGCTGGCCGTGGCGAGCGTCGCGACCAGTTCGGCGCGGGTGAACGGGTCGCCACTGGTCTGGATATCGGCGAGAATCTCGAAAGCCAGCGCATGGAGCGAATCCCCCGCCAGCACTGCGGTCGCCTCGTCGAACGCCTTGTGCAGCGTCGGCTTGCCGTGGCGCAGGTCATCGTCGTCCATGCAGGGAAGATCGTCGTGGATCAGCGAGTAGACGTGGATCGCCTCGACCGCGCAGCCGACCCGCACGGCCACGTCGCGATCGACCCCGTACATGCCCGCTGTCGCGGCGACGAGCAGCGGGCGCACCCGCTTGCCCCCGCCGATCGCGGCATAGCGCATCGCCTCGACCAGCCTCGCGCGGGTGTCCTCGGGCACGGGGAGCATGGCGTCGAATGCGGCGTCGACCTCGCGCTGGATCTCTTCGAGCCCCTCGCGCAGCACGTCGCCATCGGTGCCGACGAGCTGCATCTCAACCTTCGGCATCGAAGGGAACGGTGCCGGTCGCCCGCCCGTCGGGCCCGGCGACGATCTTCTCGATCCGCGCCTGCGCCGCGTCGAGCCGCGCCTGGCAATGGCGCCGCAGCGCCTCGCCGCGCTCGTAGAGATCGATCGACTTGTCGAGCGGCACCTCGCCGCCTTCGAGATCGCGCACGACCTTTTCCAGCGCCTGGAGCGCGTCTTCGAACGACAATTGCGAAATGTCGGGGGAACCCTCTGCCATCAGCCAAGCATTGACCGCCGCCCGCCGCTTGGTCAAGTTGCCGGGCAACGGGGGGGTGGCGAAAATGAAGTGGATTGTGGCTTACGTTGCGGCAGGCGCCGCCTTCGGCGCGCTCGATGCCATGTGGCTGCGCTGGGCCGGACCGAATCTCTACCGGCCGGTCATCGGCGAGATCATGGCCGCCGAATTCCGCATGGGCGCGGCGGCCGTCTTCTACCTGCTCTATCTGGCCGGCATGGTCTGGTTCGCAATTCGCCCGGGGATAGAGAGTGGGCAGGTGACGACCGCACTGGTCAACGGCGCGCTGCTTGGCGCGCTCTGCTACGCCACATTCGACCTCACCAACCAGGCGGTCATGAAGGTATGGTCCACCCAGATCAGCGTGATGGACATCGCCTGGGGTGCTTTCGCGACCGCCGTGGCTGCCGCGGTCGGCTGCTGGGCCGCACTGCGGTTCGCGAGCTAGGCCGGTGTTCATCGGTCACTGGGCCCCGGCCTTCGCCGCCGCCGCGCTGAGCAAAAAGGCACCAGGCCTCGGCAAGCTGTTCGTCGCCGCGCAGCTCGTCGACTGGGGCTTTTTCGCTTTTGCGACCGTCGGCATCGAGAAGATGCGGATCGTGCCTGGCATCACCGCAATGAACCCGCTCGACCTCTACCACATGCCCTATACCCACAGCCTGCTCGGAGCTTGCGTGTGGGCGCTCGCCTTTGCGCTCGTCATGCTGGTCCTGCGGCTGGGGACCACTGCGGCGATGATCGGCGCGGGTGTGGTCGTGTCGCACTGGTTCCTCGACCTGCTGGTCCATCGCCCCGATCTGACACTGGCGGGTGGCGACGTGAAGGTAGGGCTCGGTTTGTGGAACGCGCCGATGGCGGCGATCGTGGTCGAGCTGATCGTGCTGGGGGTGTGCTTCTGGTGGTACCTGCGGCGGACCAAGGGGCCGATAGTCCCGCCGCTGATCCTGATGCTGGTGCTGCTGGCAATGCAGGCGGTAAACTGGTTCGGACCGCCTCCGGAGAGTGCCGGTCTCGGCCTTTACCTCACGGCTCTTGCGGCTTTCCTCGTAGCCACGGTGACAGCGGCATGGGTCGGCACGACCAGAAGGCATAAACGCGAGGTGGGGCTGGCAGTCGCCTCGTACCCCCGCTAAGTGCGCGCGCATGAGCGCGATCACCCCCGAAATCGTCGAGTCCCACGGTCTCAGTCCGGAAGAATACGAGCGTGTGCTGCACGCGCTGGGGCGCGAGCCCAATCTGGTCGAACTCGGCATATTCTCGGTCATGTGGTCCGAGCATTGCAGCTACAAGTCGAGCCGCCTGCATCTGAAGAAACTGCCGACCGAAGCCCCGTGGGTGATCTGCGGCCCGGGCGAGAACGCGGGTGTGATCGACATCGGTGACGGGCAGGCCGCCATCTTCAAGATGGAGTCGCATAACCACCCGAGCTACATCGAGCCCTATCAGGGCGCGGCAACGGGCGTTGGCGGCATCCTGCGCGACGTCTTCACCATGGGCGCGCGGCCGATCGCCAACGCCAATGCGCTGCGTTTCGGGCGACCCGAGCATCCCAAGATGCAGCATCTGGTGAAGGGCGTGGTCGCGGGCATCGGCGGCTACGGCAACTGCGTGGGCGTACCGACTATTGCGGGCGAGACGAATTTCCATCCGGCCTACGACGGCAATATCCTCGTCAACGCGATGACCGTGGGCGTCGCCGATGCCGACAAGATCTTCTACTCGGCAGCGACGGGCGTGGGCAATCCGATCGTCTATGTCGGTAGCAAGACTGGGCGCGACGGCATCCACGGCGCGACGATGGCGAGCGCGGATTTCGGCGAAGATGCGGAGGCCAAGCGGCCCACCGTGCAGGTTGGCGACCCCTTCACCGAGAAGCTGCTGATCGAGGCCTGCCTCGAGCTTATGGCGACCGATGCCATCGTCGCGATCCAGGACATGGGCGCGGCGGGGCTGACCTCCTCCAGCGTCGAGATGGCGACCAACGGCAAGGCGGGCATCCGCCTCGTGATGGACAACGTTCCCTGCCGCGAGGAGGGGATGACGCCCTATGAAATGATGCTGAGCGAGAGCCAGGAGCGGATGCTCATGGTGCTGAAGCCCGGCAAGGAGCCGATGGCCGAGGCGATCTTCAGGAAGTGGGAACTCGACTTTGCTGTGATCGGCGAGGTCACCGATACCGGCCACATGGTGCTCGAATGGCAGGGCGAGGTGGTGTGCGACATTCCTCTGGGCCCGCTCGCCGCCGATGCGCCGCTGTATGAGCGGCCGTATCTGTCGAAGGAAGAATACAAGGCCTGGGCACAGGTGAAGCCGCTGGGAGAGGTGCCCGACAGCACCGACATCGGCGCGGATTTGCTCAAGCTAATGGCCAGCCCCAACCTCGCCAGCAAGCGCTGGATCAGCCAGCAGTACGACAGCCAGGTCGGTGCGGACACGCTCCAGACCGGCGGTGACGCGGGCGTGGTGCGGGTGCACGGAACCAAGAAGGCGCTGGCGATCACCACCGACTGCACCCCGCGCTACGTCTACGCCGACCCCTACGAAGGCGGCAAACAGGCGATCGCCGAGGCCTACCGCAACCTCTGCGCCGTCGGCGCGCGCCCGCTGGCAGTGACCAACTGCCTCAACTTCGCAAACCCCCAGCGGCCCGAGATCATGGCGCAGCTCGTCCACGCCCTCGAAGGCATGGGCGACGCCTGCCGCGCGCTCGACTTCCCGATCGTGAGTGGGAATGTCAGCCTATACAACGAAAGCAAGGCGACCGGGGGTGGCAGCGCCATCCTGCCGACGCCCGCGATCGGCGGGGTCGGGATCATCGAGGATTACTCCAAGATGATGACGATGGGTTTCAAGAACGCGGGCGATACGATCTACCTCGTCGGCCCCGAATTCTGGGCGCGCGCCGACCCGACCCGTTCGCACCTGGGCAAGTCGCTTTGGCTTGAGGTCGTGCATGGAAGCGAAGGCGGTCGCACCCCGCCGACCGAGCTGACGATCGAGCGCAACGCGGGCGAGATCGTGCGCCAGTTGATCGCGGATGGTCTCGTCAACGCGGTCCACGACCTCTCGGACGGCGGGCTTGCAGTTGCTCTGGCGGAAATGGCGCTGTCAAGCGGCTTGGGCGCGGAAGTCGAGGCCAATCCGGACTATTCGCCCGCACAATGGTGGTTCGGCGAGGATCAGGGCCGCTATCTCGTGACCGTGCCCGACACGGAAGCGCTCAACGCGGTGCTCGCGAGGGGGACCGAAAACGCCGAGACTGCGCAGATCGGCTTCCGCCGGCTCGGGCAGGTCGGCGGCGACGCGATCCTTGGCACCTCGCTCCCGCAGCTGCGAGAGGCGCACGACAGCTTCTTCCGCGAGTGGATGGAGGGGTGACCATCCGCGTCGGCGTGGGCGGGTGGACCTTCGCGCCGTGGCGCGGGGTATTCTATCCCGATGGGCTGGCGCAGAAGCGGGAGCTTGAATACGCGGCGCGGCAGCTTACCGCGATCGAGATCAACGCGACGTTCTACGGCCGCCAGAAGCCGCAGAGCTGGCGCAACTGGGCGGCGGCGGCGCCCCAGGGCTTCCAGTTCAGCCTCAAGGCCTCGCGCTTCACGACCGCGCGCAAAGTACTGGCCGACGGCAAATCGTCGATCGACACGTTTCTGGAGCAGGGGTTCGCCGAGCTGGGTGACAAGCTCGGGCCGATCCTGTGGCAGTTTCCCGCCACCAAGCAATTCGATCGCGACGATTTTGCCCGCTTCCTCGACCTGATCCCCGACGCGCAGGGCGGCGTGGCGCTTCGCCATGCGCTCGAGCCGCGCCACGAAAGCTTTCGCGATCCGGCCTTTTACCAGCTGGCCAGGGGGCGCAACATGGCGATCGTCCATGCCGACAGCGACGAATACCCCGCCATCGACGAGCCGACCGCCGATTTCGCCTATGCCCGGCTGCAAAAGTCGATCGAAACCGAACCGACCGGCTACAACGGCGCCGCGCTGGACAAATGGGCAGGCAAGGCGCGCGAATGGGCTGAGGGAGGCCGCGACGTGTTCGTGTTCTTCATCTCCGGCGCGAAAGTCCGCAACCCCGCCGCCGCGACGTCACTAATCGAGCGGCTGGGCGCCTAGGCAGCCGCCGCCTGAGCGGGGGCCATCAGGTCGCCTTCCAGCACCCCTTCTTCGCGCAAGATCCGCAGACAGTCGAAGTAAACCTCCGGCCGCCCGATCCCGAGCCGTGCGCGCGCCGCGCCGATATCCTCGCGCATCACCGCTTCCACGTCCATGTGCGCGAGTTTCGCCGCCGCCTTGCCCAGCCTGCGCCCTTCGTTGATCGAGGCATAGACCGGCGCGCGGGTGCCGGTGGATTTGCGGATCTGGTGGGCAGCGGCGTAGGAAATGAACCAGATGCCGCGATTGTGGTTCTGCTCGTAGCTGAAGCCCAGCAGCGACGCTTCGCCCAGCGCGTCGCGGCCATAGCCGGTCAGCACATGAAACAGGTCGTGCGTGTCGCGCAGCCGCATGAAGTACCATTCGGTCAGGTCGCCAAGCTGCCGCTCGGGCGGCATGAACTTCTCGCTCTCCGCCACGAGCCCCGCCGCGCTCAGCCCCTCGCGCTTCATGAAGGCGATGTAGTGCGCGGCCACGGTGTTCGGACCGCAATCGGCCCAGCGGGCGTGATCGTCGAGCATTCCGGGCACGTCGACCTCGTCGCGGAGGAAGCGCTGGCCCTCGGGCGACGCGATGAACGCCCAGCCCTGTTCGTGCGTCTTGCGGCCCTTCAGCGCCTCGGTGATGTGGAACACCTGCTCGGTGTCCTCCTTGTCCTCGACCAGCTTGCGGAAATGCCGCCACGCCTTGAGCGGACGCATCCCGGTGAGCTTGCGGTCGGGGTGGACGAGCGGGCGATCGAGCAAGGCCATCAGGGCGGACTCCATTGCAATCTGCTACTGACATTACTGTAAGTAGAGCTCTTTGCCAAGCAGTCTTGCGTCAGCCTGCCACCCATTCGCTCTCGGGAATACCGAGCAGCCGCAGCACGCTGGTGAGGTTGCCCCGATCGATCCGGCCATTGGCCGCCGCGCGCGCCTTGGGCTTGGCGCGGTAAGCGACGCCATAGGTCGCAGCCGCGATCATCGGGATGTCGTTGGCGCCATCGCCCGTGGCAAGCGTCGGCGCGGCCTCGCCCAGCCTGACAGCTTCTTCCTCCAGCACCGCTAGCTTGGTCGCGCTGTCGGCGATCGGCCCCGCGAGCGCGCCGGTCAGCCTGCCGTTCGCCACCGCGAGCCGATTGCCGACCACGCGCTCGAACCCCAATTGCTCCGCAACCGGATCTGCGAAGTGGTGAAAGCCGCCGGTGACCAGGACCGTGCGGCAGCCGTGCGCTTTAAGCGTGGCGACCAGCGTGCGCGCACCGTCCATCGGGCGGATACGCTCGGCCAGGCATTGACCGATCGCGCCCTCGTCGAGATCGGCCAGCAGCCTCACCCGTTCGGTCAGCGCGCTGGCGAAATCGAGCTCACCCTGCATTGCACGCTCGGTAATCGCGGCGACGCGGTCCTTCAGCCCGGCGAAATCGGCCAGTTCATCGATACATTCCTGCCCAATCATGGTCGAATCCATGTCGGACACGAACAGACGCGGCAGTTCGAATTCGCCGATTGTCGCGAGCATGTCCGCAGGCTCGAGATGGCGGTCAAGCACATCGAGCAGCGCTATCGGATCGCCATCCGGCAGCGAGAGCTGGAGGATGTCGCCGCAATGTTCGAGCATCACCGCCGCTGCGATCCGCAGGCCCTGCCCCGCGAGTTCGGCGCTGGCTGCGTCGAGGCGTGTTTCCAGGGTGCCGGGGTCTGCTATCAGCCGGGCGATGAGCAACGCGCAATCTCCACTTCCAGGCGGGAAGCCGCCGGTCGCGCTCATCGCAGGGCCGACCGCGAGCGGCAAGACCGATCTCGGCGTACGGCTGGCCGAGGCACTGCTCGCAAGCGGACGCCCGGCGGCGGTGATTAACGCCGACAGCGCGCAGGTCTATGCCGACTTGCGCGTGCTGAGCGCACGGCCCTCGGACAAGGAAATGCGCGGCGTGCCGCACCTGCTGTTTGGCGCGTGGGATGGCGCGACGGCCTGCTCGGCGGCGGACTGGGCCGCAGCGGCGACGGCGGAGATCGCTCGGCTGCACGCTGAAGGCGCGGTGCCGGTGCTGGTCGGCGGAACCGGACTGTACTTGCGCACCCTGCTGGAAGGGATCGCCCCAGTGCCGCCGATCGATCCGACGGTGCGGGCAGAGGTACGCGCCCTGCCGCAGGCAGACGCGCGTGCGGCGCTGGCAGTCGAGGATCCTGCCGCCGCCGCACGCCTCGCGCCCGCCGACAGCGCCCGAACCTGCCGCGCGCTCGAGGTCGTCCGCTCGACCGGGCGGACTCTGGCGCAATGGCAGGCGGAGAAGGTCGGAGGCATAGGAGCGGATGTCGCGCTTCATCCGGTAGTGCTGCTGCCCGAGCGGCAATGGCTCTACGACCGCTGCGACGCCCGTTTCGCTGCGATGCTCGAGGGTGGCGCGGTGGAGGAGGTCGCCGCGCTGCTTACGCGCGGGCTCGATCAGGCCCTGCCCGTCATGCGCGCGATCGGCGTGCCGGAGATTGCCGCGCTGCTGAAAGGGGAGCTTACCCGCGACCAATGTCTGGTCGCTGGACAGCTGGCCACGCGCCGCTACGCCAAGCGGCAGTATACCTGGTTCCGCCATCAGCCACCGCCGGACTGGCAGCGGATCGAGTCATTAAATGACTCTTTTGACAGCCAGTTTGCATTATTATTACGCTTGTAGGCGTTGACAGGACATTTTTGGTGGCATAGGGCATTCTCGTTGGCCCGGCGCACCCCCTTCGCGTCGGGCCGCTTGCTATCTGGAGGATACGATGAGTGCGGGGTCGGCCGCGAGCACGCGGCAGGAAATGAGCGGAGCGGCGATCCTGGTCGAATGCCTCGCGCGGCAGGGCGTCGAGTTCGTGTTCGGCTATCCCGGCGGCGCGGTGCTGCCGATCTACGACGAGCTGTTCTCCGATGAGCGTATCCGCCACATCCTCGTGCGACATGAAGCCGGTGCCGCCCACGCCGCCGAAGGATACGCGCGCTCGACCGGCAAGCCCGGCGTCGTACTCGTCACCTCGGGGCCCGGCGCGACCAATGCCGTGACCGGCATCGCCGACGCCTTCATGGATTCGATCCCGCTGGTCGTGATCACCGGCCAGGTCCCGACCGCGCTGATCGGCACCGACGCCTTCCAGGAAGCCGACACGATCGGGATCACCCGCCACTGCACCAAGCACAACTATCTGGTGAAGGACCCGGCGGACCTGCGCGCAACGCTGGAAGAGGCGTTCCGCATCGCGACCACTGGACGGCCCGGGCCGGTTCTCGTCGACATTCCCAAGGACGTCCAGATCGCCCTCGCCGACTGGGATGGTGCAGGCGCGGCCCCTGCCTCGGCACGCTATCAGCCCCCCTCTACCGGCGCTGAGGATCGCATCGCCGAGGCGGTCGCACTGCTCGCCGCAGCCGAATGCCCGGTCATCTACAGCGGCGGAGGGGTCATCAACTCCGGCCCGCAAGCCACTGAATTGCTGCGCAAGCTGCAGGATCTGACCGGCGCACCGGTAACCTCCACCCTGATGGGACTCGGTGCCTTTCCGGCGGACCATCCCGACTGGCTCGGCATGCTCGGCATGCACGGCACCTACGAAGCCAACATGGCGATGAACCGGTGCGACGTAATGCTCTGCGTCGGCGCGCGCTTCGACGACCGCGTGACCGGCCGTCTCGATGCATTCTCACCCGATTCGAAGAAGATACACATCGATATCGATCGCAGTTCGATCAACAAGACCGTGCCGGTCGACATTCCGATCCTCGGCGACTGTGCCAAGGTGCTGGAACAGCTCGTTGCCGCCTGGGGCAGCCGCCGCCCACGCGATCTCGGCGAATGGAAGGCCCGGATTGCCGGGTGGCGCGCGCGCGAAAGCCTCGCCTATCCGCCCGCTCGGCCTGGCGGCGCGATCATGCCGCAGAAGGCGGTCGAGCGCCTCTTCGCCCTCACCCGCCACCGCGACCCGATCGTCACGACCGAGGTCGGCCAGCACCAGATGTGGGCGGCGCAGTATTTCGGCTTTTTCGGCCCCAACAAGTGGCTCACCAGCGGCGGCCTCGGCACGATGGGCTACGGCCTGCCCGCCGCGATCGGCGCGCAGCTCGGCAATCCCGATGCGTTGGTGATCGACGTCGCGGGCGAGGCTTCGATCCAGATGAACATCCAGGAACTCGGCACTGCGAGCCAGTATCGCCTGCCGGTCAAGGTGTTCATCCTCAATAACGAATACATGGGCATGGTCCGCCAGTGGCAGGAACTGACCTACGAGAGCCGCTATTCGAACAGCTACTCCGACAGCCTGCCCGATTTCGTCCGTCTCGCCGAAGCATACGGCTGGAAAGGCATCCGGATCGAGGACGAAGCGGAACTGGACGCGGGCATCCAGGCGATGCTCGACCACGACGGGCCGGTGATCGTCGATTGCATGGTTTCGAAGGAAGCCAACTGCTTCCCGATGATCCCCAGCGGCGCGGCACACACCGACATGCTGCTCTACGGCGACATGGTCTCGGGCACGATGGACGACGAAGCCAAGGCACTGGTTTGATGAAGATCGCCGAGCAATCGGGCGAGCGGCACGTGCTCGCCATCACCGTCGACAACGAGGCGGGCATCCTGGCCAAGATCGCCGGGCTGTTCACCGCGCGCGGTTACAATATCGACAGCCTGACCGTGGCCGACATCACCGAGAACCACGCGGTCAGCCGGATCACCATCGTGACCAACGGGCCGCCGTCGGTGATCGACCAGATCCACGCCCAGCTCGAGCGGCTGGTGCCGGTGCACAAGGTCGTCGACCTGACCGCCGAGGGCCCGCACGTCGAGCGCGAGCTGGCGCTGGTCAAGGTCGCGGGCACGGGCGAGAAGCGCGTCGAGGCGCTGCGCCTCGCCGATATTTTCCGCGCAAGGCCGGTCGACACGACCACCGAAAGCTTCATCTTCGAGATCACCGGTCCGCCCGACAAGGTCGACAGCTTCATCGCCCTGATGCGCGAGCTGGGGCTGGTGGAAGTCGGGCGGACCGGTATCGTCGGCATGATGCGCGGCGCCGAGGGGGCCTAAACAAGCCCGTCACCCCAGCAAAAGCTGGGGTCGCGCGCGGCCAAGCGGGAATTTGTGGACAGAGACCCCAGCTTTCGCTGGGGTGACGAAAGCCGAGAGAGACGGGGAACTAACGTGAAAGTCTATTACGACGCCGATGCCGACCTGAACCTGCTGACGGGCAAGAAGATCGCCGTGCTCGGCTACGGCAGCCAGGGCCACGCCCATGCCCAGAACCTGCGCGACAGCGGGGTGAAGGAGGTCGCGATCGCGCTGCGCGAAGGTTCGGCCACCGCGAAGAAGGCCGAGGACGCCGGCTTCACGGTCATGTCGAACAAGGAAGCGGCCAAGTGGGCCGACGTCCTGATGGTCCTCGCCCCCGACGAGCATCAGGCCGCGATCTGGGAGAACGATCTCAAGGGCAACATGAAGCCCGGCAGCGCGCTTGCCTTCGCGCACGGGCTCAACATCCACTTCGGGCTGATCGAGCCGCCCAAGGACATCGACGTCATCATGATCGCGCCCAAGGGCCCGGGCCATACCGTGCGCAGCGAGTACCAGCGCGGCGGCGGGGTGCCGTGCCTGATCGCGATCCACCAGGACGCCAGCGGCAACGCGCACGACGTCGCACTTGCCTATGCCAGCGGCGTCGGCGGCGGGCGTTCGGGCATCATCGAGACCAATTTCCGCGAGGAATGCGAAACCGACCTGTTCGGCGAGCAGGTCGTCCTGTGCGGCGGCATCACCCACCTCATACAGGCCGGGTTCGAGACGCTGGTCGAAGCAGGCTACGCGCCCGAGATGGCCTATTTCGAGTGCCTGCACGAAACCAAGCTCATCGTCGACCTGCTCTACGAAGGCGGCATCGCCAACATGCGCTATTCGATCAGCAACACCGCCGAATACGGCGACATCACGATCGGCCCGCGGATCATCACCGACGAGACCAAGGCCGAGATGAAGCGCGTGCTCGCCGACGTGCAGTCGGGCCGGTTCGTGAAGAACTTCGTCCTCGACAACCGCGCCGGCCAGCCCGAACTCAAGGCCGCGCGCAAGGCGGCAGAGGCGCATCCGATCGAGCAGACCGGCGCAAAGCTGCGCGCGATGATGCCGTGGATCGGCAAGAACAAGCTGGTCGACAAGGCGAAGAACTGAACGTTGCGCGCGGGCTTGCTTGCCACGCAATTTTCGGCATAGACACAACGCATGGCTCGCAACGCACTAATCCTGCTTCGACTTATCCGCCCTTGGGCGTGACCTGACGCGTGCCCCGGGCGCGCGAGGGCGCCCAAGGGCTGCACACCCGCACCGAAGCACCCGCGTTACGAGTAACAGCCATGCCCATGCTGCGCGAACCGTCCACCAAGTACCGCGCCTTCCCGCAGGTCCCCTTGCCAGACCGGCAATGGCCGAGCCGCACCATCAGCGCCCCGCCCCGCTGGCTCAGCACCGACCTGCGCGACGGCAACCAGGCGATCGTCGACCCGATGGACGCGGTGAAGAAGAACCGCTTCTTCGACTTGCTGGTCGAGATCGGCGTGAAGGAAATCGAGGTCGGCTTCCCCAGCGCGGGCGCGACCGAGTTCGACTTCATCAGCGGCCTCGTCCGCTCGGGCCGCGTGCCCGACGACGTGACCGTACAGGTGCTCACGCAAAGCCGCGAGGACCTGATCCGCACCAGCTTCGCCAGCCTCGAGGGCGCGCGGGCCGCGATCGTCCACCTCTACAACGCCGTCAGCCCCGCGTGGCGCGACATCGTGTTCCGGATGAGCCGCGCGGAGGTGCGCGATATCGCGGTAGCGGGCGCGAAGGTGTTGCGCGACGAGGCGGCCAAGCAGCCCGGCACCCGCTGGCACTTCCAGTACAGCCCCGAAACCTTCTCCACCGCCGAACTCGATTTCTCGATCGAGGTCTGCGAGGCGGTGATGGCGGTGCTCCAGCCCACGCCCGAGCATCCGATCATCCTCAACCTGCCCGCCACGGTCGAGGCGGCGACCCCGAACATCTACGCCGACCAGATCGAGTATTTCTGCCGCAACCTGCCCAATCGTGAGAGCGCGGTGATCTCGCTCCACACCCACAACGACCGGGGCACCGGCGTCGCCGCGGCGGAACTCGGGCTGATGGCGGGCGCCGACCGGGTCGAGGGCTGCCTGTTCGGCAATGGCGAGCGCACCGGCAACTGCTGCCTCGTCACGATGGCGCTCAACATGTACACGCAGGGCGTCGATCCCGGCCTCGATTTCTCCGAGATCGACCGGATCATCGAGACGGTCGAATACTGCAACCAGATCCCCGTCCACCAGCGCCATCCCTATGGCGGCGAGCTGGTCTATACCGCGTTTTCCGGCAGCCATCAGGACGCGATCAAGAAGGGGTTCGAGGCGCATCGGGTCCAGAACGACGATCTGTGGCGGGTGCCCTACCTGCCGATCGATCCGGCAGACCTGGGCCGTACCTACGAGGCGGTGATCCGGGTCAATTCGCAAAGCGGCAAGGGCGGCTTCGCGTGGGTGCTGGAGCAGGACCAGGGCCTCAGGCTGCCCAAGAAGCTCCAGGCCGACTTCAGCCGTCACGTCCAGCACATGGCCGACGAACTGGGCCGCGAATTGGGCGCGCCGGATATCTGGGAGGCGTTCCGCAAGGCCTACCATGTCCAGATCCAGCCCAAGCACTTCCAGCTCGTCGCCTACGAGGAAAGCCGCGCGGCGGACGGCACGCGCGTGTTCGCCGGCACAATCGAGGTCGAGGGCCGCGCGCAGAGCGTCAGCGGGCGCGGCAACGGCCTGATCTCCTCGGTCGTCGGCACGCTGCGTGACGCCTTCGGGGTGGAACTGGAGGTGTGCGACTACACCGAGCACGCGCTGGGCGCCGGCACCGACGCCCGCGCCGCCGCTTACCTCGAATGCCGCGACGGCACCGGGCGGACGGTCTGGGGCGTAGGCATCGACGAGGACGTCGCGACGGCGAGCGTGCGGGCGGTCCTTAGTGCCGCAAACGGGGCAGTGGCGTAGGACTATTCGTTCGTTTTGCTCGTCTGGGGCTCGGAGTCACTCCGGGCGGAATCATCGAGGACGAAGGGTGGTGGCCGCATATCGCGGACACAGCTGGAATCGATCGAACGCGCATTGCCGCTGTCGAGGAAGCCTACGATCATGGGATCCAGGCATTCCTCGATCCCGCTCATTCCGTCGAAGATGTGGCCGCTCCCGGGTATCACGACGTGGACTGCGTTCGGCAAAGTCTCAGCCGCCAGATCGGCAAGTTCGGGCGGCGTGACCGGATCCAGTTCACCCGACAGCATCAGTACTTGCGCGTCCGATCGCACCGGCGCCAGGTGATCGTCGGGAACTTTGCCGATAGGCCACCCGGCGCAGGCATTTTCCTGCGTTCTCAACCGGTAGTCGCCCAGGATGGTCGAGCGCGACGCTGCCCGCGCCTGTTCGACATCCATCAGCGCCATACTTTCCGTGCAGATCACGGACAGAAACATCCCATCGGCATGCAGGTTCGGCAGTTGCGGGCGGGTCAACGCATAAAATGGCTCAAGGTCGCCCCGTGCAGCGCGATGGAGTATTTTCGGAATGTGCCGCGCCCCGCCCGGCGCGTACATCAGTGATCGCAACTTCTCGAAAAAGATCTCAAGCGGTGGTGCGCCGGGAACTTCGGCGAGTTGCCCCCGGACTGCATCTTCTGCCGCGGCTGGATCGAACGCCGCGCTGCAATCCGGATCAGCGCTGCAACGCGCATACAGAAGGTTGAGGGCGCGTGCCCCTGCCGTTGCGTGCGCACGTGGCGGCATCGTGGATGCTGGTGCGACTCCCATCAAGACCGCCGCGCGGGTGCGCCCCGGAAAGGTCGCCATGTAACGCAGCGCAACGGTACTGCCGTAAGACATGCCGAACAGATCGATCCTGTTATATCCAAGCGCGCGCCGGACGATGTCCAGATCCTCGACCGCTTCGCGCGTACCATATCTGGCCAGATCGGCACTCTTCTCCAGGGACTCACGACAGCGTCTGACCATCGCGACGGGCCACATAGGTTCGAAGACCCGCTCCGGCGCCGAAAGCTCAGGACAGTGCAGCGGGTTCGATTGGCCGGTACCCCGCTGATCGACCAACACCACGTCCCGGCGCGCGCGATAGGCGGCACCGAACGTAGCGTAGAATTCAGCGTTCTTTGTCCCCGGCAAGCCCGGTCCCCCATCGATATCGAACAAGGGAGGCCCTTCATTATGAGCCGTGGTCGCGGGAAGAACGATCACATTCAGCGACAGGAAGCGTCCGTCTGGATCCTCCCTATCCTCGGGCACATTGACCGTGCCGCACCGGGCAATCTCATCCAGTTTCGGTTCGCTGCACGGCTTCTCCACGAAGACCGGCGCAACTGACGCAAGCGACAGGCTCGCTGCGAAAATCCACAAGGCCATCGTACCCCTCCCAAAGTCCATTACGCTATACGCGTGCCCGATCCCGCCCTCAATTGCAGTCGCGGCTTTCCTACATCACTCCTTTCGCGCTAGCCTCGCCGAATGACCCGCGCCCGGCCCCTTCGCACCCCCGCTCGTCGGCGCTCGCACACCCCGGACTTTTTTGTCCCAGGACTGTGTAACACCCGGTCCATGTCCCACAGTATCATTGGCGGAGCCACGCGATGACCGAAGCGATTCTCGAGCCCGATCTGCCGATCATCGATCCGCACCATCACTTGTGGGACCTGCGCCCGCTGATGGGCGCGTTCCCCGAGCCGCGGCATCCGTTCATCGCGTCAATCGCGGAAAAGCCCTACTACACCTTCGACCAGCTCCGCGACGACCTCACCACCGGGCACCGCGTCGTCGGCACCGTGTTCATGGAGTGCGGCGCGTTCTACCGCGCCGATGCGCGCGACGACTTCAAGGTCGTGGGCGAGGTCGAGTACGTCAACGGCGTCGCCGCGCAGAGCGCCAGCGGGCTCTATGGCGAACTGCGCGCCTGCGCCGGGATCGTCGGCCATGCCAACCTCATGCTCGGCTCGCGCGCGGGCGAGGTGCTCGACGCGCTCGCGCTGGCGGGCAACGGGCGCTTCCGCGGCATCCGCCACCAGGGCGCGTGGGATGCCGATCCGAATACGCTCGGCCCACCGTTCCATGCGCCCGAGGGGCTCTATCGCGACGCGACCTTCCGCGAAGGCTTCGCCGAGCTCGCCATGCGCGGGCTGACGTTCGACGCCTGGCTGCTCGAGCCGCAACTGGGCGACGTGATCGACCTCGCCCGCGCTTTCCCCGACCAGCCGATCTGCCTCGACCATTGCGGCACGCCGCTGGGCATCGGCGGCTACGCGGGCACGCTAGATGCGAACTTCGAGCGCTGGCGCACCTCGATCCGCACGCTGGCCGAATGCGACAATGTGGTGGTGAAGCTCGGCGGGCTGGCGATGGCGTTCTGCGGGTTGCCCAGCGAAGGCCCCGCGGCGGGCTATGGCTCGGAACGGCTGGCCGAACTGTGGCGCCCCTATATCGAAACCTGCATCGAGGCCTTCGGGCCGGAGCGCTGCATGTTCGAGAGCAACTATCCGGTCGATCATTGGGGCGCGAGCTACCCGGTGCTGTGGAACGCCTTCAAGCGCCTCGCCAGCGGCGCGAGCGACGACGAGAAGCGCGCACTCTTCGCAGGCACCGCAGCGCGGTTCTACGGCGTGGAGCACGCGCTGCCCGCCGCTTAACGCCTCTGCCAAATCCGCACTCGACAGCCGCGCCCGCGCCCCATATGCCGCGTTGACGATAACGTAAGCGTCAAGGAGATGCCGATGCCCCTGCCCGCCCCGTTCGACCGCCTGCGCCTGCCCGTGATCGGCTCGCCGCTGTTCATCGTCTCGGGGCCGGAACTGGTCATCGCGCAGTGCAAGGCCGGCATCATCGGCAGCTTCCCCTCGCTCAACGCGCGACCTTCGGGCGTGCTCGACGAGTGGCTCCACCGGATCACCGAGGAACTGGCCGCGCACAACCGCGCCAATCCCGATCGCCCCGCCGCGCCCTTCGCGGTCAACCAGATCGTCCACAAGTCGAACGCCCGGCTCGATGAGGACATGGCGGTGTGCGAGAAGTGGCAGGTGCCGATGGTCATCACCTCCTTGGGCGCGCGCGAGGAGGTGTTCCAGGCGGTCACCAACTGGGGCGGGATCACGCTCCACGACGTGATCAACAACCGCTTCGCGATGAAGGCGATCGAGAAGGGCGCGACGGGGCTGATCCCCGTCGCTGCCGGCGCGGGCGGGCACGCGGGCACGCAGTCGCCCTTCGCGTTGATGCAGGAAATCCGCGAGTGGTTCGACGGACTGGTCGCGCTGTCGGGCTCGATCGCCAACGGCTGGTCGATCCTCGCCGCGCAGGCGCTGCGGGCCGACTTCGCCTATATCGGCAGCGCCTTCATCGCGACCGAGGAAGCCAACGCCGATCAGCGCTACAAGGACGGGATCGTCGGCGGCAGCGCCGAGGGGATCGTCTACACCAACCTCTTTACCGGGGTGCACGGCAACTACCTGCGCTCCTCCATCGAGGCAGCAGGAATGGACCCCGACAACCTCCCCGTGAGCGATCCCAGCGCGATGAACTTCGGCAGCGGCGGCAATACCAAGGCCAAGGCGTGGAAGGACATCTGGGGCTCCGGCCAGGGCGTTGGCGCAGTCAAGCGCGTGGGCACGGTGGCGGAAATGGTCGCGCGACTGGAGGCCGAGTATCTCGAGGCAGTCTCCCGGCTGCGCGCCGAAACCGACGGCCGCTCAGGCTAGAGTGGCGCGCACGTAGCGGCCGTTGGCCGAGGGCGCGATCCGGATCGATGTGCCGAGCGCACAGCGATAGGTCTCCGAAGACGTCACGCGCGAGCGCACGGCCAGGTCGGCGGCAAGCCGGTTGGCGCGCTGGCGATCGTGGTGACCTTCCGGCGCCAGATCGCCCTCTATGCGCAGTTCCTGTCCGGTGAAATGGGCCAAGCCGGAGCTCTGGAGGGCGCCGCCCATCGCCGGTCTGAACTGGATGATGCCCGGGCCGGGAAAGGCGCCGCACTCGGTCCACAGCCCGGCGGTGCGCACATACTCCTCGGTACAGGTGCTCCAGCCCGACGGCGGCCAGTAGATGCGCGCGACGGCGGACAGGCGACGGGCAAGCACCTCGCCGACCGTGGCCATGCCGCGGACGACAATGGGAGCAGCGGCAACCGAGGCAATGTGCGGCCCCGGACGAACCACGACGGCATGCGTCGCGCCAATGCCGGAAAGCGGCGCTAGGTCCGACCGCGCCGCCCCGTCCGCCCGCAACCGCGCCTGGTCGAGAACGCATCCGGTGAGGTCGAAAGTCAGGCCACCGCTGATCACGCTGGCGAGCACCTCCTCGCGCGTGGCCGCTGTCTGTGTTTCCGTTTCCGGAATGATGGGATTCGCGAAGAGCCCACCCACGACCTCCGGCGATGGCAGGGTCGGCCCGTCGATCAGAAACCACAGGCCCGGATTTCTGATGGCACTCGCCCGGTTCGCAACCGCTTCCATCGCCCCGCCCCCCGGCAATCGCAAGTGGCGGATAACTGGCTCAATTCGGCGTGCCGGTCGAGGGCAATACGGCAGTTACCTCCGGAATGGATTCTTAACTCAGAAAAGCCCCAGCGCAATTCCCTCTGCCATCGCCGCTCCGAGGTCGCGCGCTTGCTGCAGGTCGTTCGCCAGCAGGGTCTTCGGAGCAAGAATTTCCTCGCGGCTCTGCGCCCTGGTGATGACAATCAGCGGGTCGGCCACGCGTCGCAGTCGCCATCCGGTACAGATTCGGTCCAACTGCCGTTGCGCGCCCGTTCCGTCCGACCCGGCGGCGATAATGGACGCATAGGGGCGTCCCTCGATCGCGCCGAGAAGTGGGTAGTAACAGCGGTCGAACATCTCCTTCATCGCGCCCGACAGCGCCGCGAGATTCTCGGGACCGACGAAAAGGTACCCCGCCGCTTGCAAGAACGCCTCGGGCCCAGCGTCGGTGCAACGGATGAGCCGGGCACGGGAGCCGGCGGTTCCGGCGGCGGCGCGGGCTAGCGCCTCCGATGCTCCGGTCCGGCCGTGCCAGACGACCAGCAGCCGTGTCGATTGCGCGTTCATGACCTCAAGCATCGGGCTCGATCGTCGATTGTCAACCGGCCGCGCCTTGCCACAACCTCCGACAACCGTAAGGGTAGCGCGATGACTTCGCATTCGCTTGCCCCCGTGCTCGGTGTCGACCGCTCGCTGACCGGCCAGGCATGGCACTGGCGCGGCGGCAATATGGAATTGGGCGACGCGATCCGCGGTCTCGATCACGGGATCGTCGACCAGTTGCTGCTGTCGCGTGGAGTTGCAGCGGATGACCTCGACCGGCATCGCAATCCCACCCTGCGCGATTTCCTGCCCGACCCGTCCGCATTTCGCGACATGGATGTCGCGGCCGAACGTGTCGCGCAGGCCGTCCTCACCGGCGAGACCGTGACCATTTACGGCGACTACGATGTCGACGGCGCGACCAGTTCTGCCCTCTTGGTCCGCCTGATGCGCATGCTGGGGCACGACGCACGCTACTACATCCCGGACAGGCTGCTCGAAGGTTACGGTCCGAGCGGTGAGGCACTTGTCCGGATAGCAGAGCAGGGCTCGAGCTTGATCGTCACGGTCGATTGCGGTGCGATGGCTCACGAGGCGCTGGCGATGGCGCACGATGCCGGCGTCGACGTGATCGTGGTGGATCATCACAAGTGCTCGGCCGAACTGCCCCGAGCGGTGGCGCTGGTGAATCCGAACCGCCTGGACGAGGACGAGCTTGCTGCCAGCCACGGCCATCTCGCGGCAGTTGGCGTCGCCTTCCTGCTCGCAGTCGCGGTCGTGCGCGCCTTGCGCGGGCGCGATTTCTTCGCCGATCGCCGCGAACCCGACCTCATGTCGCTGTTGGATCTGGTCGCGCTCGGCACAGTAGCCGACGTCGCGGCGCTCCACGGACTGAACCGTGCATTCGTCGCGCAAGGGCTCAAGGTCATGGCCCGGCGCTGCGGCACCGGAATGGCGGCGCTGGTCGATGCGAGCCGCCTCAAGCGCGCGCCGCAATGCAGCGACCTCGGCTTCGCACTCGGGCCGCGGATCAATGCAGGGGGTCGCGTCGGCGCATCGACGCTCGGCGTGCGTCTCCTCACGACCGAAGACGCGCACGAGGCGCAGACCATCGCGCAGCAGCTATCGGCCCTGAACGAGGAGCGGCGAGCCATCGAAGCCGAGGTCCAGGCAGCCGCCGAGGCTCAACTTGCCGGACAGCACAACCGTGCAGTCCACATCGTTGCTGGTGCGGGATGGCATCCCGGCGTGATCGGCATCGTCGCGGGCAGGATCAAGGAGAAGACCGGCAAACCCTCGCTGGTTATCGCACTCGACGCGGATACCGGCATCGGAAAGGGTTCTGGCCGCTCGATCTCCGGCGTCGATCTCGGCGCGGCGATCATCGCCGCGCGCGAGTCGGGCTTGCTCGCGGCAGGCGGCGGTCATGCCATGGCCGCAGGCCTGACCATCGCCGCCGGACAGCTTGATACCTTCGCCGAATGGCTCGACGCGCATCTCGCACGGTCGGTAGAGCGCGCGCAGGCGGGCAAGGCGCTGCAACTCGATCTCGCGGTCGCGCCTGGCGGCCTGACGCCCGACCTGGTCGATTCGCTCGAGGCCGCGGGACCTTACGGCGTCGGGTGGCCTGGGCCGCGCGTTGCAGTTGGCCCGGTGCGCCTGGTCAAGGCCGACGTGGTCGGAACGGACCATGTGCGCCTGATCGCTGCGGGACGCGATGGCCGCTCGTTCAAGGCGATGGCATTCCGAGCCGCAGAGACCGAGCTCGGGCAAACGCTGCTCCACGGCGCGCGAGGGCGCGAGCTGTGGCTGGCGGGCCGAGCGAAGATCGACGATTGGGGCGCGCGACCGGCGGCGGAACTGCACCTCGACGATGCTGCTTGGGCCGATTGAGCGCCAAAGCAAACGTCGGGGTTGACCGCGGCCGCCCCCGCCCCTAATTGGCCCGCCACGCCACCGGCCCTTCATGGGACTGGCCCCTTCGTCTAGCGGTTAGGACGCGGCCCTTTCACGGCTGAAACACGGGTTCGATTCCCGTAGGGGTCACCACCGGCAATTGCTCCGGCGGCGCGCCAGCCATACGGCATGGCCCCTTCGTCTAGCGGTCAGGACGCGGCCCTCTCACGGCTGAAACACGGGTTCGATTCCCGTAGGGGTCACCACTTCCGTCCTCGTTGATGACAGCGGCAATTCGCGCTTTGCGCAGGCGCGCCCGCACGGCTATGGCGCGCGCGATGGAGCAGCGCAGGCCCCTCCCCCTGTCCGGATTCCTGCTGGCGCTGATCACGTGCATCGCGATGATCGCGGCGGGTGCCGACTGGTGGCTGTCGGGCGCCGTCCTGCTGGTCTGGCTCGGCTCGCTCTGGCTCGCATCATCCAGCCCGCCGGAGGCCCGCCCGCGCGAGGATGGCGGCGAAATCTCGCGCGACCGGATGACTGGGCTGATCGAGAACTCCAGCGCCCCACTTGTCCTGCTCGAGCGGGGCCGGATTGCGGTTGCCAATCGCGCCGCGCGCAAGACACTGGGCAAGCATATCGTCGGGCAGGATGCGCGCGTGGTGTTCCGCCATCCGAACGCGGTGAAACTGATCGATCGCGGCAAGAACGGGCTGGCCACCGTGCGCGGCCTGGTGCGACGTCAGGATATCTGGCGGATCAACTACCAGCAGCTCTCGCCGGAAATGGGCGTGGTCGAACTCGTCAATATGAGCGCCGAAGCGGACATCAGCCGCGCGCATACGGATTTCGTCGCCAACGCCAGCCACGAGCTGCGCACGCCGCTGGCTTCGGTCATCGGCTACGCGGAAACATTGGCCGAAGGCGGCGAGGAACTAGCGGGCGAGACGCGGCGCAAGTTCCTCGACACGATCATGGCCGAGGCCCGGCGAATGGAGAATCTGGTCAACGATCTGATGTCGCTGTCGCGGGTCGAAGCGGAGAAGCACGAGGCCCCGGCGGAGCGGATCCCGCTTGTCAAGCATGTCGAGCGTGCCGCACGCGATGCTGCCGGCCCGGATCGCCAGCACCGGCTCCTGCTCGAGCTCAACGACGATTTTACAATCGAGGCCGACTGGCGCCAGATCGAGCAGCTAGTCCGCAACCTGGTAGACAACGGCCTGAAATACGGCGGTGAGGCGGAATCGGTCACTGTCACGCTCGACACTGCTCCCAGCGGCGACGCCTTGTTGTCGGTGCGCGATTACGGTGAAGGAATCGCGCCCGAACATATCCCGCACCTGACCCGTCGCTTCTACCGGACGGACCCCGGACGCAGCCGCGCTTCGGGTGGGACCGGGCTCGGCCTCGCTATCGTCAAGCACATCGTCGAGCGCCACCGTGGTCGTCTCGACATCGCGAGCGAGCTTGGGGACGGAACGCTTGTCACGGTGCGGCTACCGGTCGCAGCGGAAAGCGACCCGGACTTGTCATGAAACTGTCATGGACTATCAGCACGGGCACTCGGGGGCCGATTCTCCCCACAGCCAATCAGGGCCCGATGAACAAGCTTTCCCATCTGTCACGTAGCGCGAAGCCGTGTCGGTAACGCTGTTGCTCTTGCTGGCACTCGGGCTTGGACTGGCCGGTTGGCTGGCCGCGCGAGCGCGTGCATGGTCGTTCCAACGGCGTGAGGGTGCGGGGCGACTGGCCGCACTGCCGAGCTACCACGGGTGGTATGTTGCGCTGTGGATCGTCGTCCCGGTGCTTGCCTTCGTCGTGGTCTGGTCGATCCTCTCGCCGCAACTCGTCATGCAATCGGTTCTGGCTCATCCGGCCGCAGCTGCACTGCCGGAATTCGGTTTCCAGCGCGAAGCGTTGCTTGGCGAGGCGCGCGCTGTGGCGACCGGTGGGGCACCGGCGGTCTTCAACCAGCAGGCGCAGCCGCTGGTTCAACCTTTCTCCGAGGCGATTCGGACCTACGGTACCATCGGCATCGTGGTCACATTGCTGATCGGGTTCGCGGGCGGCACCCTCGCCTTTCTGCGCCTGCGGCCCGATTTCGCCGCGCGCAATCGGGTCGAGCGCGTGGTCATGGCAGCATTGCTGGCCGCCTCGCTTGTCGCAATCCTCACCACGCTGGGCATTCTGGCGAGCCTGGTGTTCGAGACGATCCGTTTCTTCGGCATGGTTTCGCCGATCGATTTCCTGTTCGGCACGCACTGGGCGCCCGACCCGATGAGCAGCGCCGCCAATCCCGACGGTTCGCGTTACGGGGCGATTCCGCTGTTCTGGGGCACGCTGTTCATCGGCGCGATCATCGCCATGATCGTCGCGATCCCGCTGGGTTTGATGAGCGCGATCTACCTGACGCAATATGCCGACCCGCGGCTGCGCGCCTGGATCAAGCCCGCGCTCGAAATCCTCGCGGGCGTCCCGACGGTCGTCTACGGCTACTTCGCCGCGCTGACCGTTGCGCCTGCGATCCGCGATGCAGCGCTGGCCGTCGGCATCGCCAATCCGTCGAGTGAGAGCGCGCTCGCCGCTGGTGTCGTCATGGGCGTGATGATCATCCCATTCGTGTCCTCGATGGCCGACGATTCGATCGCCGCCGTTCCGCAGGCCATGCGCGACGGCAGCCTGGCGATGGGCGCGACGACCAACGAAACGATCCGGCGCGTGCTCGTTCCTGCCGCCCTCCCCGGCATTGTCGCGGGCGTGATGCTGGCGATCAGCCGGGCGATCGGCGAGACAATGATCGTGGTCATGGCCGCTTCGACCGCCGCCAACCTCAGCGCCAACCCGCTCGAGGCAATGACGACCGTCACGGTCCAGATCGTCGCCATGCTCACAGGTGAGGGCAGCTTCGATCATCCCGCCACGCTCAGCGCCTTCGCGCTCGGGTTCGTCCTGTTCATGGTCACGCTGGCGCTGAATTTTATCGCGCTGCGCGTCGTCAAAAGGTTCCGCGAAGCCTATGAGTGAGCGGCCCAACCCAACGCGGACCCCGGCGTTCGAGGCGCGGCTGCGCCAGCGCTACCGTGCCGAAAAGCGGTTCCGTGCCGCCGGCCTCGGTGCGATCGTGTTCTCGGTGCTGGTCCTGGCGTTCCTGCTATCGACCATGCTGCTCAACGGCGTAGCCGGTTTCCAGCGCGCAGAACTTACCGTGCCGATTGACTTCACCGAATCGGGTCTCGCTGGCGATGCGGCCACCCTCGCCGGACCGGGCGGTGTCGGATCGCTCGAAACCCAAGGCCTGCCCCAAGTCGTAGAATACTTCGCCGAGCAGGCGCTAGGCGCCGATGGTGCGGCGCAAATCGGCGACACCGCCTGGCGCGAGGTTGCAAGCGCGATCGTCGCCGATCCGTCGATACTGCAGCGCGAGGCGAGCTTCGATCTGCCAGCGAGGTCCTCCCTCGCATCCGCGATGGGCGGTGGCGGAACGCCGGAATTGCGCCAGTTGGCCGACCGGCTCGAAAGTGAGGGTTCGCTCGACAGCAATTTCGACTGGGGCTTCCTCGAGCGTTCCGACGCGACCGACCCGCAGCAGGCGGGCATCTGGGGCGCGCTCAAAGGCTCGATGCTGACCATGCTGGTCACGCTGCTGTTGGCCTTCCCGATCGGCGTCATGGCGGCCCTCTATCTCGAGGAATATGCCAAGAAGAACCGCTGGACCGACCTGATCGAAGTCTCGATCAACAACCTGGCGGCGGTTCCCTCGATCATTTTCGGCCTGCTTGGCCTGGCCGTGTTCTTGGCGATCTTCCCCAACTACCGCTCGGCACCGCTGATCGGCGGCATGACGCTGGCACTGATGACGATGCCGGTGATCGTCATTTCCGGTCGCAACGCGATCAAGGCGGTGCCGCCGTCGATCCGCGACGGCGCGCTGGCGATCGGCGCCTCGCCGGTGCAGGTCGTGTTCCACCACGTCCTGCCGCTCGCCCTCCCCGGCATCCTGACCGGCACGATCATCGGCATGGCCCGCGCCCTGGGCGAAACCGCGCCGCTGCTGATGATCGGCATGCGCGCCTTCGTCGCCAGTCCGCCCGACGGATTCACCTCGGCGGCGACCGTGTTGCCGGTGCAAATATTTCTCTGGTCCGACGAGGTCGATCAGGGCTTCGTCGAGCGCACTTCGGCGGCTATCATCGTCCTCCTGCTGTTCCTCCTCGTGATGAACGGCCTCGCCATCTACCTGCGCAACAAATTCGAGAAGAAATGGTGACCGTAGTCCATCCCAACATGGAAGATTCCGACGCCAAGATGCGCGCGCGGGACGTGTCCGTCTTCTACGGCGAGAAGAAGGCGCTCGACGAGGTGTCGATCGACATCCCGGAGAAGTACGTCACCGCCTTTATCGGCCCGTCGGGTTGTGGCAAGTCGACCTTCCTGCGCACGCTCAACCGCATGAACGACACGATCCCGTCGGCGCGGGTCGAGGGCGAGATCCTGCTCGACGGCGAGGATATCTACCGCTCGAAGATGGACGTGGTCCAGCTACGCGCCCGTGTCGGGATGGTGTTCCAGAAGCCCAATCCGTTCCCCAAGTCGATCTACGAGAACGTCGCCTATGGCCCGCGCATCCACGGTCTGGCTGGCGACAAAACCGAACTCGATGCCATCGTCGAGAGCTCGCTCAAGCGCGCAGGCCTGTGGGACGAGGTCAAGGATCGCCTGCCCGAGAGCGGCACCGCGCTGTCGGGCGGCCAGCAGCAGCGGCTGTGCATCGCCCGCGCGATCGCGGTCGATCCGGAAGTGATCCTGATGGACGAGCCGTGTTCGGCGCTCGACCCGATCGCGACTGCGCGGATCGAGGAACTGATCGACGAGCTTCGCGGCCGCTTCGCGATCGTCATCGTTACCCACTCGATGCAGCAGGCTGCGCGCGTGTCGCAGCGGACCGCATTCTTCCACTTGGGGAAGATGGTTGAATATGGTCGCACGAAAGACATATTCACCAACCCGCTGGAAGAGCGGACCAAGGATTACATCACCGGCCGCTACGGCTGAGACAGGACAACCAATGGCCGAACACACCGTCAAGGCATTCGACGAGGACATCACCCGGCTCCGCGGCCTGATCGCGGAGATGGGCGGTCTTGCCGAAGTCGCCTTGCAGGAAGCGATGGATGCGCTGGTCAAAGGCGACGACGCGCTGGCGGACAAGGTGGTCAAGGGCGACAAGAAGATCGATGCGCTCGAATCCGAGGTCGACAAGCTGGCAGTGCGGGTGATCGCGCTGCGCGCACCCATGGCCGACGACCTGCGCGAGGTCATCGCCGCGCTCAAGATCGCGGGCGTGGTCGAGAGGATCGGCGACTATTCGAAGAACATTGCCAAGGCGAGCCGACAGATCGGCGAGCGCAAGCAGTTCGAGCCGCTGACGCTGCTGCCGGCCATGGCCGACGTCGCGGGCGAAATGGTCCACGACGTACTGACGGCCTACGCCGCGCGCGATCCCGCTCTGGCGCGCGAGGTCATCCGCACCGATGAGAAGGTCGACGCGTTCTACAACTCGATCTTCCGCAACGTGGTGACCCACATGGTCGAGAATCCGGCCAATATCTCGGCCGGGGCGCAACTCCTGTTCGTCGCGCGCAATATCGAACGGATCGGCGATCACGCGACCAATGTCGCCGAGATGGTGCATTTTGCCGCCACGGGCACCTATCCCGTCGACGAAGACGAGCACTGAGCCGGCGCCGTGACACGCGGCTGTCGTGAAGGTGTAATAAATTTCCGGTTGAAGACCGGACTATGACCGCCGCCAAGCTCCTGCTGGTCGAGGATGATCCCTCGCTCGCCGAATTGCTCGAATTCCGGTTCGAGGCCGAAGGCTACGACGTCCGCTCGACCACCGACGGCGACGAGGCGCTGATCCTCGCGGCCGAGGATACGCCCGACCTGATCATCCTCGATTGGATGATCGAGGGCACCAGCGGGATCGAGGTTTGCCGCCGCTTGCGTCGCGACAAGACGACCTCGCACGTGCCCATCATCATGCTGACCGCGCGCGAGACCGAGGACGACCGCGTGCGCGGGCTCGAGACGGGCGCCGACGACTACGTCACCAAGCCGTTCAGTCCGCGCGAGCTGCTCGCGCGCGTTTCGGCGGTGATGCGACGCATCCGGCCCGCACTCGCAGGCGAATCTATCTCGGTCGGCGACCTGACACTCGATCCGGTGGCGCACAAGGTCGAGCGGCGTGGGCGCCAGCTCCAGCTAGGCCCGACCGAGTACCGCCTGCTCAAGTTTCTGATGGAGAGCCCGGGCCGCGTGTTCAGTCGCAACCAGTTGCTCGACGGCGTCTGGGGCACCGGCAGCGACATCGAGCTGCGCACGGTCGACGTCCATATACGCCGCCTGCGCAAGGCGATCGAGATCGACGGGGTGAAGGATCCAGTCCGCACGGTCCGCAGTGCCGGCTACGCGATCGAGCCGGTCTAGCGGCACACGCCAGAATAGCGTCCGGCCTGGTCGAAGTGGAAATGGTCGCGGTGCGCTTCGTTGTAGTCGGGTGAGAGCACGGTCGCGAACAGCGGGCACGCGCCGTCGCGAACTGTGCGAAGGAATGCCGCGCGTTCGGGATCGCCGCTCCAGTCGCTCAGCACGGTGACGCGCGTTCCGTCTTCGAGCACGAAAGCGGCGATGTCGATCGCGTTGCCGGTTGCATGCTCGCTCCAGCCCCCTTCGGCGCGGCCATAAAGCCTTCGGCAGCTATAGGCGCCGAAATGCTCGACCCGGGCTACCTCCTGCCCGAACGCGCTCTGCGACGCGGGCTGGACCACGTCGCGCAACCACAGCTCCATCCCGACACCGACCGAACAGGTCGCCGGCGGCGGTGCCGGAGACAGTGGCAGCGCGCTCATTACGGTACGATCTGCTCGCAGACAGGCGTCCTCCCCCGCCGGCTCGAGCGCGTTGAACGCCACTCCGCTCCGTTCGAGCACCGCGCGGCATTCGGGCACGTCGTCCTTGAGCGCCAACAGCTTTGTGCGTGTAGCCCAGCCCGGCGGATCGTTGAGATCGAGCGGTGCCCAAGGGTCATGCTGCGGATGGTCCGCGAGCCAAGCCCTCCCCGCCAGGACCACCGCCACCGCGATCAGCAATCCGAGCGCGAGCCGGTCACCGCGGAAGCGACCGATGCTGCGCGACAGGCGCGGAGGTTGCTCATCGCTCACGCCGCAAGCGTTGCCAGACGATCGCGTATGGCAGCAAGATCGGCGTCGAACAGACGAGCTTGCTCTACCTGCGCCGCGCCCTCGAGACGCAACAGATAGGACGGATGCGCCGTCACCCACAATTCGCTGCCATCCTCGAGCGGAATCGGTCGCCCCCGCTCGCGCGCGATGCTGACCGTGCGCCCCAGAATACCGCGCGCTGCGCTGGCGCCCAGGGCGAGGACGAGTTGCGGCTGCACCAGCGCACGCTCGCTCTCGATCCACCAGCGACAGGTATCGATCTCGCGCGCGGTCGGAGTCTGGTGGATGCGGCGCTTCCCGCGCGGCGCGAACTTGAAGTGCTTGACCGCATTGGTGACATAGGCCGCACCGCGATCGATACCGGCCTGCGCCAGATGGCGATCGAGCAACCGGCCGGCGGGACCGACGAACGGGCGCCCCGCCAGATCCTCCTGATCGCCCGGCTGTTCGCCCACGATCATCAGGCTGGCATCGCGCGGCCCTTCGCCCATCACGGCATGATTGTCGAGCTGCCCAATCGGGCACTTGCGGCACGCGGCGATCGCCTCGCCGATTGCGCCGAGCGTGGCCGGTCGCTCATCGAATTCCAGCGACCCTGCCGCAACCATCTCCGCTTCCCGTTGCTGCGCCCCGGCCACCAGCTCTGGAATGAGCGCGGCTTCGGGCAGGTTTTTCCAGTACTTGCGGGGCATTTCCTTAAGCATGGCTCCGACCTTCAAACGCGCCGGGTTGAAAATCGATGCATAATACTTGCGCCACAGATCCTCGGTTGGATCGCCAGCGGGCGCGTCGCTTCGTTGTGCGGGTGGCCCTTCGCGCATGGTGGAGCCATCCCAGTGCAGCGACAGGCGCGGCGTGAGGATGGACCAGTTCATGTTCGCAAACCGTCGCATGAAGAATCCGGCGTTGGCGCGGACGACATGATGATCGGGCTCGAACCAAGCGACATAGTGGTCGGCCGCCTCCGGATCGTCGCTTTCCACCAACCGAAATCGCACAAAGGCGTGCATCTTGTGGCTGTCGCGCCGCACCGCCTTGGCGAAATCCTCGACCCGCCGCACATCCGGATCGGCCTTGTCCTCCATGATCCGCCCGTTGCGCTGGAGCCGCCACAGGAGGGCATAAAGCAGCGCGAACCGTTCGGGATCGGAATGCAGGATGGCGTTGCGCGCGAGTTCCACGAACCGCTTGCTCGCCTTGACCGGTATGCCAGCATCCTGCGCTTCGACATTCCAGATAGCGCCGCCACCGAACAGATCGCCCGAACTGCCCGGTGCGGTCCACGCGACTCGATCGGGCGAAATCCCGGCCCGAATCAATGAACGCGCGGCGTCTCGCCAGAACTCGAAATCGTCGGGTTCCGGTATGTTCACGACGACATGCGCGTAAGGCTGCACCGTGATGAGCGCATTCATGCGGCGAACAATTCGAGTTGCTCACCTTTTGGCGCAAGCATCGTCCGCAGGTCCCCCCGATCCAGCAAGGCGATCGGCCGCCAATCGACGGTGCAGATGAAAGGGCGAACCTTGACGATCGAAAGCGTCAGCCGCGCCACGTCCTCGAGACGCAGCGTGCGGTGGCGACGGCTCACGAGAATGCGCTGCACCGCCTTCACGCCCAGCCCGGGTACGCGCAGGAGTTGCTCCTTGGTCGCCCGATTGACGTCGACCGGAAATCGGTCACGGAACTTCAGCGCCCACGCCAGCTTGGGGTCGATATCGAGCGGCAGCATCCCATCAGGCTCGGCCGCCTGCATCACCTCGCCCGGCTTGTAGCCGTAGAAGCGCATCAGCCAGTCCGACTGGTAGAGCCGGTGTTCGCGGATCAGCGGCGGGCGCTTCAATGGCAGCACGGCGCTCGCATCGGGAATCGGCGAGAAAGCGGAATAGTAGACGCGTCGCAGGCGAAAAGTGTCGTAGAGGCGGCTCGCCTTGCCGACGATATCGGCATCGGTCGCCGCGTCGGCCCCGACGATCATCTGTGTCGACTGCCCCGCCGGAGCAAACCGCGGCGCATGCCGGAAACGCTTCTTCGCGTCCTTTGCCTCGAGGATATCGGCGTTGACCTTGCCCATTGCCCCTTCGATCTGGCGCGCATCCTTGTCGGGCGCGAGGCGGACCAGCCCGGCGTCGGTCGGCAACTCGACATTGATCGAGACCCGGTCGGCATAAAGGCCCGCCTGATGGACCAGCTCCGAATCAGCTTCCGGGATGGTCTTGAGATGAATGTAACCGCGAAAATCGTGCTCCTCGCGCAGAATGCGAGCGGTCTCAACGAGCTGCTCCATCGTGTGGTTGGAACTTTTCACGATGCCGGAAGAAAGAAACAGGCCCTCGATGTAATTACGCCGATAAAACGCGAGCGTGAGATCCGCGACCTCCTGCGGAGTGAACCGCGCACGGCGCACGTTCGAACTCTTGCGATTCACGCAGTAGTGGCAATCGAACACGCAATGGTTGGTGAGCAGAATCTTGAGCAGCGAGATGCAGCGGCCATCGGGTGCGTAGGCGTGGCAGATACCCATCCCCTCGGTCGAACCGATGCCTTTCCCACCGAGCGAATTCTTCTTGGCCGTTCCCGACGAGGCGCAGGACGCGTCGTATTTCGCCGCGTCGGCGAGGATTGCGAGCTTTTGAATCGTATCGAGGCGGTCCATTTGTTCTGTTTATGTTCTATCTACCGCCGAATCCAGCCCTTTCTTCCCGCGACAGCGAGTGAACGCCCCCGCCAAAGCATGACTTATGGTTGGTTCGTGCAATTGCGCGCGCCACTTGCATGTCGGCGGCGATTGCGCGAAATTCGTTCCGGGAGGATTGGATATGACTGCACGCACCGTTACCTGGCCAGGCTGGCGCATGGCACTCTGGGGCGCCGTCCCAGCTCTGCTCGCAATCCCGGCGATCGCCATGCTGTTCACATCTGACGTTCGGTGGAGCATGGCCGACTTCTTGGTGGCTGCAGTCCTGCTGGCGGCAACGGCACTGCTGGCCGACGTGATCGTTCGTAGCAGCCGTTCGCTCCGCATGACTGCGATCCTTCTCGGGTTGCTCCTGTCGGCGGCGCTGCTGGTGTGGATCGAACTGGCCGTCGGGCTGGTCGGCTCGCCGTTCGCGGGTAGCTGATTGCGGAACGGCTTCGGGTCCGCTCCGTTCTTGGGACACCCCCACGATGGAGCGATCCGATGAAACATTCCGAAGGCAATCCAGCAGAACTCAAGGAAAAGTTCTGGAAGGCGCTCGCCGCCTCGCCCTATCTCTTCCTCCAGCTCGACGGGCGGAGCGAAACCGCTGTGCCGATGAGCCCGCAGCTCGACAAGGACGCGAACCACGCGATCTGGTTCTTCACCCAGACGAAGAGCACCTTCGCTGCGCTCGGCCCGGCGACCGCGACATTCGAGAGCAAGGGCCACGACCTGTTCGCCCGTTTCGACGGCACGCTGGCGGTCGAGACCAGCCGCGAGCGGTTCGAACAGTTCTGGAACAACTTCGTCGCCGCCTGGTACGACGGCGGCAAGGACGATCCCGACATCCTGTTCCTGCGCATGGACTTGGGCAGCGCGGAGATCTGGGACGGCGACATGGGTCTGCTCAACGTCGCCAAGATGGCGCTGGGCATGAATGTCCATGACGACGCCGAGAAACGCCACGTCAAGGAAACCGCGCTCTAGGCCCACCGGTCAGGACAAACAAAAAGGGCCGCCCCCGCGAGGGAGCGGCCCTTCTTTTCTGTGATGCCGATTATTCGCCTGGCTTGGTTGCAGGCTTGATCGGCGGTGCATCGATGGGAACCATCGTCTCCTGCCCGCCGATGTCGTCGACCACTTCGACGATCCCGCGGCCCAGATGGCTGCGGCTGCGGCTGTAGCCGAAGTAGACCACGAACCCGATCGCGGTCCAGATCGGCAGCACCAGCATCGCGTCGAGCGGCAGGTTGAGGAACAGGAACAGCGTGCCCGCAATGGTCAGCGGAGCGACGATGTTCACCGCCGGGACGCGGAAAGGCCGCTCCCTGTCGGGTGCCTGCTTGCGGAGCAAGAGCACCGCGACAGCAACCATGAAGAACGCGTAGAGCGTACCCGCGTTGGCAATGTCGGCAAGCTGGCCCACCGGCAGGAAAGCCGCGGCAACTGCCACCACGAGGCCGGTCAGGCCGGTGACGATGTACGGCGTCTTCCAGCGCGGATGCACGGCAGCCAGCTTCTCCGGCAGCAGGCCGTCGCGCGCCATCACGAAGAAGATACGCGTCTGGCCGAACAGCAGGATCAGGATAACCGAGGGCAGCGCGAGGAAAGCCGCGATACCGAGCGCGTTGCCCACGCCGGAGAAGCCGATCTGCCGCAGCACGTGCGCCAGCGCCTCGTTCGAGCAGACCAGCATGTCGGCATATTCCGGCAGCGCGCACTGGCGTGCAAGCTCCTCCGAACCGGCCGGGAACGGAATACCGTTGGGGCCGAGGATCGGCTGGCCGCCGATCGTGCCCACTGCGCCCGCCGCGACGAGGATGTAGAACACGGTGCAGATCAGCAGCGAGCCGACGAGGCCGATCGGCACGTTGCGCTGCGGGTTCTTGGTTTCCTCGGCCGCGGTCGACACCGCATCGAAGCCGACGTAGGCGAAGAAGATCGTTGCTGCCGCGCCGACAGCGCCAACGCCCGTGCCGAAACCGCCGAAGATGCCGGCGGGCAGGAACGGGTTGAACTTGTCAGGGTCGAAGTAGGCGCTCGTCAGCGTCAGCCCGATGAAGGCGGTCAGCGCGGTGATCTTGATCGCAACCAGAACCGCATTGACCCGCGCGCTCTCGGTCGTGCCGATCATCAGCAGCCAGGTAACGAGCAGCGCGATCACAAGCGCGGGCAGGTTGATCAACCCGCCCTCGGCCCCGCCCAGCGCCAGCGGCCCGGCGCTCAGCCAGGCCGGCAACTGGAAGCCGAAGAACTCGTTCAATATCGTCCCGGTAAAGTACCCGGACCACCCGACCGACACCGCCGAGGCGGCGATGGCATATTCGAGTACCAGCGCCCAACCCACTGTCCAGGCGAGAAATTCGCCCATTGTGGCGTAGCTGTAAGTGTAGGCCGACCCCGCGACCGGGATCATCGCGGCGATTTCGGCGTAGCACAGCGCGGCGACGATGCAGACTGCGCCGGCTATGATGAACGCCAGCATCAGGCCCGGTCCGGCCTTCTGCGCGCCGGCAGAGGTCAGCACGAAGATACCGGTGCCGATGATGCAGCCGATGCCGAACAGGGTGAGCTGGACTGCGCCGAGCGATCGGTGCAGCGACTTCTTCTGCGCCGTCGCCAGGATGGCGTCGAGCGGTTTGACCCGGTCAAGAAACATGAAAAGCGGTACCTCCCATTGGCGGCGCGGAGCCTTTACCCCGCGCGTCCCGAATGGGCCGGGAAGCTAGCGCAATGCATCGCCATTACAAGGCGCAAACTGCGGCCTTTCCCCCGGCTTGCTCCCGTTCGGACGAGGCTGCCGGTCGCGCGACGGCTCGACCCTGCCAGGCCGAAGCAGGTGCGCAAGACCTTGGCTAGCGACAAAGCTCTTTCCTACAGCCCCGTCGCCGTGGCTTAGTGCGGTGATGAAAGACTGCCCCCACCCGTTCCCGTCATCGCCGCTGGCTGCGCCGCGTCGGGGCCATGACGCAACCGGAATCCCCTCGTCCGATGGGGCGGACTTTTTGTTCCAGGACTGTGTAACACCCGGTCCATGTTACGACGTCACATCAGAGCCGGTCGTCCGTCGATCCGATGCGAAGCGGGCCCTGCACGACAGCTGCAACCGCACCAACGTTGCCAGTCACGGGTCGCGACCCTAGAACCCCGCCCCATGTCCACCACCTTTCAGCTCGACACCGCGACCAGCCGCGCCAACCCCACGCCCGCGCCGATGAAGCGGCTGACCGTGCCGATGATCCGCGCGCACAAGACGAACGGCACGACGAAGGAACCGCTGGTGATGCTGACCGCCTATACGGCGCGGCAGGCTCAACTCCTCGACGCGCATTGCGACATCCTGCTGGTCGGAGATTCGCTCGGCCAGGTGATCTACGGCCTGCCGTCCACCATTCCCGTGACGCTGGAGATGATGGCCAACCACGCCGCCGCCGTGGTGCGCGGCAGCTATCATGCGGTGGTCGTGGTCGACATGCCCTTCGGCAGCTACGAGGCATCGAAGGAGCAGGCTTTCGAAAGTGCCTCGCGGCTCCTCAAGGAGAGCGGCGCGGCGGCGGTCAAGCTGGAAGGCGGCGCTGCGATGGCCGAGACGGTTGCGTTCCTCAACCAGCGCGGCATCCCGGTGATGGGCCATGTCGGGCTGACACCGCAGGCAGTCAACGTGCTTGGCGGCTATGCCGCCCGCGGCCGCAGCGATGCCGAGGCGGACAAGATCGTCAGCGACGCCAAGGCACTGGATGATGCGGGTGCATTCGCCATCGTCATCGAGGGAGTGGTCGAGCCGATCGCGATCGCCGCGACCGAGACCGTTTCCGCTCCGACCATCGGCATCGGCGCCTCGGCCCGGTGCGACGGTCAGGTGCTGGTGACCGAGGACATGCTGGGCATGTTCGAGCGCGTCCCCCGTTTCGTGAAGAAGTACGAGAACATCGCCGAGGTGATCGAGCGCACCGTGGCGAAGTATGCGAGCGAAGTGCGCGCCCGGACCTTCCCAACCGCCGAGCAGACCTATCAGCCGAAATAGGAACCTTGCCGAGCGCGCGCGAATTTTCTAGCGGCGCGCAACACTGAAACGGGGCGCCCCATGGCAACGCTGCTGCGATTCTACACCTTCTCGCTCATCTTCACCGTGATCTGCCTCGGCCTTGGCGCGTGGTACGGCTGGGTCAGCACCGGAACCGTGACCGGCACGCTGGCGCTCCTTTGGATCATCGTCGTGCTGTCGGTGCTGGAGGTATCGCTCAGCTTCGACAACGCCGTCGTCAACGCGGCCGTGCTCAAGGACATGGACGAGGTCTGGCAGAAGCGGTTCCTGACCTGGGGCATCGCCTTCGCGGTGTTCGGCATGCGGATCGTTTTCCCGCTGGCAATCGTCGCCATCGCTGCGGGCCTCGGCCCGATCGAGACGATCAACCTCTCGCTCAACGATCCCGAGCGCTACGAGGAAATCGTCAGCGGCGCCCATGTCGGCATCGCCGGCTTCGGCGGCGCGTTCCTCGCGATGGTCGGCCTCAAGTTCTTTTTCGACATGGACAAAGACGTCCACTGGATCGGCGTGGTGGAGCGCCAGCTGGCCAAGTTCGCGGCTCTCCCCGCGGCCGAGATCGCGATCCTGCTGCTGGTCATGTGGGGCATCTCGACCTTGCTGCCCAGTGATGAGGCGCTGACTTTCCTCGTCGCCGGCATCCTCGGCCTCGTCACCTTCATCGCGGTCGAAGGCGTGAACAAGATTCTCGAGCTCAAGGAAGAGGCGGCGCGCATGCAGGGCGCAGTGGTGCGCAGCGGCCTCGGCGGGTTCCTCTACCTGAACGTCCTCGATGCGAGCTTCAGCTTCGACGGCGTGATCGGCGCCTTCGCGCTATCGAACAACATGATTGTCATCGCACTCGGCCTGTCGATCGGCGCGATGTTCGTGCGCTCGATGACAATCCATCTGGTCAAGCAGGGCACGCTGGCGCAGTACCGCTTCCTTGAAAACGGGGCGTTCTGGGCGATCATCGTGCTGGGCGGGATCATGCTGTTCTCCGCCGTCGCGCACATCCCGGAAACGATCACCGGCCTCATCGGTGCGATCCTGATCTTCCTGTCGCTGTGGTGGTCGATCCGCCACAACCGGCGTGAACAGGCGCTCAATCCCGAGGCGCCGCTAGCCGAGTAGCGAGCGGCGCGGCGATCACAAGCTGCGCCAAGTGATAGATCAACAGCGGCACGAGGACGAGGCCGGCGACTTCGGGCGGAAACAGGATGGCGCCGAGCGGTACGCCAATCGCGACGCTCTTCTGGCCGCCCGCGAACATAAACGCGATCCGGTCGGGCCGGGGCAAGCGCGTTGCGGCGGAAGCGATCCAGGCGCCGACGTGGCCGAACAGCAGGAACAGCGTCAGCGCCACCGCCAGCAACGCCCAGCTCGCCCCGTCGAGCCGTGCCCAGACATTCTGCTCGACCGACCCCGAAACCGCGACGTATACCGCCATCGCTATGACACCGCGATCGATCAGCACGACCTTCGATCTGCGCCGCGCAATCCAGTCGCGCAGGCGCACCTGAAGCACCTGCCCGATCGCGAACGGCAGGATCAGGATCAGCGCGATCCGCCCGATTGCATCGACGCCGATCTCGCCCCCGGCAGCACCTGCCAGTGTGGCAAACAGCGGCGCGCTGACAAACACCCCGACGATATTGAGAACCGCCGCTGCGATCACCGCCAACGCGACATTGCCGCGGGCGAGCGATGTGTAGGAGGTCGCCGACTGCACGGTTGACGGCAGTATGCCGAGGAACAGGAACCCGAGCGCCAGCGACGGGTCCAGCCAGCTTGCCGTCGCCAGCCACGCGCCCCACCCCGCCAGCGCCATTACGCCGAACACCCACAGCGTGAGCGGCACCAGGAAGCGCAGGTTGGCGAGGCCGCGAACGACCTCGCGCCGGTCGATGCGGAGGCCATTGAGGAGGAACAGGACGAAGATCGCGCCGTCGGCGACACGCTGGGCGACCACGCGCGCATCGCCGGTCGCAGGAACAATGAACGCGAGCAGGATGGCAACCGCCAGCAGGCGGATCATGAGGTCGATTCGGGAAAGCCAGGCCAGCATGCTCGGCGCGACCTGCCTCCGGAGCGTCGTGCTGTCGAGTGCGGACGCTATCGTCCGGCCAGAGCCAGCGAAGGCTCGCCGCGTCCTTTGAGCACGCGCGCCAGTTCCGCCGCGCTGTCGCGCCGCAACGGCTGGAGGGCATGGGCATGTGCGATCGCTTCCAGTGCAAGATCACCCTCGCCGCGCTCACTCGCGACGAGCGAGCGCATCGCCCACAGCGCCGGATCGCGGTGCCCTCCATGCGCCAGCGCGTGATCGAGCAGCGCACCGGCGCGCTCCCATTCGCGCGCAGCCATCGCCCGGCGTGCCAGCAAGCCCGCCGCCTCACCGTTCATCGGATTCCCTTGGAGATGGCGCGCGAGCAGGACAGCCGCATCCACGTCGCGCCCTTCCGCGAGCAGTGCTCCGACCATGCGCTCCACCAGGGGCCAGGTCTGCCGGATTTCCGCCGCCTGTCGGTAAAGCTCCATGGCACCGCGCGTATCGCGCGCTGCGAGGCGAGCGTCACCCGCCAGTGCCAATGCATCGCCAGAACCGGGGAAGCGCTTGCGGAAGGCCTCCGCCTCGCGCAGCGCCTCGCTTGTCTGGCCCCCCACGATCCGGCCTCTTACGAGCGCCTGGGCCGATACCCCGCCTTCATTGCGGCGGGTCGCGGCCACAGCCAGCGGTGTTCCGGCGCGAACGGCCACCAACCGGCCGCTGCGGCCTGCGGCAGCAGCATCGAGCAACTGCGCGGCCTCCTCCCGTGCGCCGAGCGCCTCGTGAGCGCGGGCGACCGATAGCTGGAGATATGGCGAAGCGGCTTTCGACCGCGCTGCGCCGGCGAACCGATAAGTAAGCTCGCGATCGTTGAGACCCAGTGCGATCGCCCGCGCCAGCAGGCTGCGGACACGCGCGTTGTCGGGCTGAAGGACGGCAAGCCGGTCGAACGCCTGCGCCGCGCTTTCGTAATTGCCGTTCTCGAGGTCGACCACACCCGCCAGCAGCATGACGGCAGGCACATCCCCCATCGCCGTACCCATCTTGCCGAGCAGTGTGCGTGCCAGATCGAAGCGGCCCGCGCGCGCGGCGAGCACGGCCTGCAGGTAATGCACCCGGGGATCGCGCGCATCGATTGCGGCCATCCGTCGCACCACCGCCAGCATATCGGTCGCACGCCCGAGGTCGCCCAGAGTCGCGGCATAATCGGCAAGCAGATCGACGTCGTTCGCATTGTGCTCGAGCGCCGCCTCGAACCACGGCAACGCGGCTGCAAGCCCTTGCGCGTCGCGCACCAACTGCGCGCGGAACTGCAGCGCGCGCGGATTTTCCGGATCGATTTCGACGGCCCGCTTGCTCGCCTCGATGGCCTGCACCTGCTCGCCCCCGCGGAAGCGCAAGCGACCGATGTCGGTCCACAACTCGGCATTGTCGGGCTCCTCGCGATAGGACCGGTCGAAAGCCTGGCCTGCACCGGCAAGGTTGCCCTCCTGCATCTCCAGGCGGCCCAGCATGTGGAAGCCATGGGCAGCAGTCTTGTCGGAGAACCGCGCCGTGCCAAGCCAGTTGCGCGCTTCGGCGGTCTGACCTTGAAGCAGCTCGGCCTCGCCCATGTAGGCGGCAAGCTCCTCCTGCGGCGTGCCCGCATCGAGCATTGTGCGCAGCGCGATTTCTGCCCCCAAGCCGTCGCCTGCCGCCAGCGCGTCCTGCGCGCGCGCGAACGGCGTACGCGCGTCCTCCCCGCCGTTGCACCCGGCGACCGCAAGCAGGGCTAGCGACGCCGCCAGTCCCCGGAATACGCGCTCAGGCGTGAAGGTCATACTGCTTGAGCAGGTCGTAGAGGGTCGGCCTGCTGATCCCGAGCAGCCGCGCGGTGCTCGAGATATTGCCTTCCGACTGCGCCAACGCATGGCGGATGACCTTGCGGTCGGACAGCTCGCGCGCGCTCTTCAGATTGAGATGTTGGCCATCGCTCGCGCCTTCGGCCTCGAGGTCGAGATCTTGCGCCCCGATCAGCTTTCCGTCTGCCATGATGACCGCGCGCTTGACCCTGTTCTCCAGCTCGCGGACGTTGCCCGGCCAGGGCCAGGCCGCGATCGCAGCCAGCGCGTCGGCGGCGAACCCCCTCACATGCGGATTCATCTCGGCGGCAAAGCGCTTCAGAAACGCTTTGGCCAGCAACACCGGGTCGCCCGGCCGTTCCGCAAGCGAAGGGATCTTCACGACGATCTCGGCGAGCCGGTAGAACAGGTCTTCGCGGAAGCTGCCCTGCGCTACCATCGCTTCGAGATCCTGGTGCGTGGCGCAGACGATGCGTGTGTCCACCTCGATCGCGTTACGGCCACCGATACGCTCGATCGTCCGCTCCTGCAGGAAGCGCAACAGCTTGACCTGGAGCGGCAGCGGAATGTCGCCCACTTCGTCGAGGAACAGCGTGCCACCATGCGCCTGCTCGATCTTGCCCTCGGTCGTGCGGATCGCGCCGGTGAAGGCACCCTTCTCGTGGCCGAACAGTTCGCTTTCGAGCAGCGTTTCCGGGATAGCGGCGCAATTGATCGCCACGAAGGCGCGGTCGCGGCGATCGCTGGCACGGTGGAGGCCACGGGCAAGCAGTTCCTTACCCGTGCCGCTCGCGCCGAGCAGCATGACCGTCGCGCCGGTATTGGCGACACGCTCGATCATCCGCGCAACCCTGGTCATTTCCGGGGCGGCCGTGATCAGTCCGCCAAGAACGATGTTGTCCTCGCCGGCGCGGGAGGACAGCCGCCGGTTCTCCTCTTCGATCCGGTGGAGGTTCAGGGCGCGACGAACGATGAGGCCCAGCGCATCGATATCGACCGGCTTCTGGTAGAAATCATAGGCACCCCGAGCGATCGCACCGAGCGCGCTCTCGCGCGCACCGTGCCCGGAGGCGACAATGACCTTGGTGTCGGGCTTCAATGCCATGATGGCGTCGAGCACGGCGAAGCCCTCGGTGGTGCCATCCGGATCGGGCGGAAGCCCGAGATCGAGCGTCACCACATCGGGCGCTTCGGATCGCAGCGCGGCGAGCGCGGCGGTGCGGTCGCCGACAACGACGACGTCGAAATCCTCATAAGCCCACTTGAGCTGCGCCTGCAGGCCCTCATCATCCTCGATGACCAGCAGCTTGGGACGATCGTGCGCCATCATTTCGCTCCGATATTCTAAAGGGCCGCTGCGGTGCGCGCGTGCGGCGCGGAAGACAGGGGCAGGTAGATGTTGAAGCGCGTGCCGAGGCCTTCGCGCGAATCGACTTCGAGCCGGCCGTGCATGCCGCGAACGAGTTCGCGCGCCTCGAAAGCGCCGATGCCGAAGCCGTTCGGTTTCGACGATACGAATGGCTTGAACAGGCCGTTGCGCACGAACTCAGGCGCCATTCCGCTGCCCGAATCGAGCACCTGGATGCGCGCGTTTCCGCCTTCGCCTGCGACCTCGATGAAGACCGGATCACCTGGCCGGCTCGCGTCGATCGCATTCTGGACCAGATGGTCGAGCGCCTGCTCAAGCGCATCGGGATCGCCCTCGGCGATGGCCCGATGGTGTGCGATGAGCTGAACCGGATGCCCCGTTCGGGCGCGTTCGACGACGCGCTCGGCAAGCGCGACCAGATCGACAGGCTCGCGTCGCTCCGTTCCATTCGCACCGTAACGGCCCAGTCGCGCGAGCAGTGCGCTCAGCTTCTCCGAGCTCTTGCGCAGCGTCACCAGCATGTCGGCGCGGAAATCGGGGTTGTCGGCATGCCGCTCGGCATTGCGCGCGAGCAATCCTAGCTGGCTGGCGAGGTTCTTGATGTCGTGCATCACGAACGCCATGCGGCGGTTGAACTCGTCGAACCGGGCCGCCTCCATCAACGTTTCCTGCACGCTGCGCTCGGCAAGGTAGCTCGCCAGCTGCTGCCCGGCGAGGCGGAGCAGATCGAGATCCTCCCAGTCTAGCCTGCGGTCGCTGCCTGGCTTGGCGAGCACGACCAGCCCGGTCAGCCGCTCAAAGTGCAACAGCGGGACGATTGCCCAAGCATCTTCGGCATCGGCGAGCCATTCGGGTACGAGCGCCGCCTCGCCAAACCGATCAATGCCCGCGCGCAACTCGCCCAGGTCGAGGATGAATGCCTCGCGTGCCAACACCGCGGCCAGTGGAGCGGTGACGCCCGCAGGCGGCACCGCGATCCCCGGCCACTGCCAGCGTGCCGCCAGCTCCAGCGCGCCGTCGTCACCCGGCAGGAACAGAAGGCCCGCGGGGCTCTCGGTAATCTCCGCCATCGCCCGGACCACGCGCTCGCCGAACGGTTCCGCACCGCTTCGCCCGATAGTCTGGGTGAAGCGCAGCCATTCGCTACGATAGTCGTAGCGGTGCTGAAACAGGTGCTTGGCGAACATCACCCGTATCCACCCGCGCAGCCGCCGCGACGGCAGCCAGTAAAGTGCGGCCAGCATCGCAAGGAAGACGAATCCGACCTGCGTCAACCGTCCCAGGTCGCCGCCGAGCAGGTCGAACGACTGTGCCAGGCCGAGCATTAGGACGAGATAGGCGGCGATGACCAGCAGCGAGAGGCTCTGGAACGTGACCGCGCGCGAGGGACGAAGGCGGACCGGCGACCCCGCCGGGCCCAACCCGAAGGCCAGACAGACCGCACCGGCCAGGACCACCAGGCCGTGCAGCGCAGCCAGTTCGGGCGATGCCCGGGCCGATAGGTAAGACATCGTGTAGAAATTGAGGTCCCAGGCCCACAACAGCGCGAGCCCGGCGGCGCTCCACCGCAGTACCGCGCGCGTCGATGACGTCGCACCGACATACAAATTATGGAGCAGCACCAGTGCGCCGGTAGCGACCAGCACGTGGAACATGGCCTGTAGCTGGAAGGTCAGCATCGTCTGACCCGCTCCGCTGCCGGTGCCCGCGCCCACGAGCGCCAGGAACGGCTGCAGGACCTCGACGAATACCAGCGCTCCGATCACTGGACGTATCGGGCGGAGGCTCTCGTGCCGACCATCCGCGGCAAACAGCCGGTAGATTACGTTGATCCAGGCAAGGTTGCGGATGGTCTCGGCAATGGTCGTCCCGAGACTGCCTGTCCCGAGCGCAGCCACGACGACGCACCATGCCGCGGTCAGCAGCAGAGCGAGCGCGGTCGCGGCACGGTCGGGACGGGTACGGTCGCCCTTGCGCCCGATCCAGCCGGCCGCGCCGACGCACACAAGCGCGGCGACGAAGTGCAGCGCGAACGCGGTCAAAAGCCACCCCGGCGCGGCGACGGAAGTCATCGCGCGCCCTCCGGCCAAAGCACCACGCGCAGCGTCTGCAGCAGGATCAGGAGGTCGAGGAAAGGCGTGTAATTCTTGGCGTAGTAGAGGTCGTATTCGAGCTTGTGGCGCGAATCCTCGATGCTGGCACCATAGGGATAATTGATCTGCGCCCAGCCGGTAATGCCCGGCTTCACCATGTGCCGCTCGGCAAAATAGGGCAGCTGCTCCTCGAGATCGGCAACGAACCGCGGGACTTCGGGACGGGGACCGACGAAGCTCATCTCTCCCTTGAGGACGCTCCAGGTCTGCGGCAGCTCGTCGATCCTTACCTTGCGGATGAACCGGCCGATGCGGGTCACGCGCGGGTCGCCCTTGGTCGCCCACTGCGCGCCGTCTTTCTCCGCGTCGGTGCGCATCGACCGCAGCTTGATGAGCTCGAACGGCTGGCCGTAGAGCCCGATACGCGTCTGGCGGAAGAAGGCCGGCCCCTTGCTGTCGAATTTCACCAGCAGAGCGAAAATGGCGATGATCGGGAACGTGAGCACCAGCAGCAGTCCGCTCGCCAGGACATCAAACATGCGCTTCGCAGCGCTCGAAATCATCCGTCCCGACGAGAACCCGTCGGAGAAGATCAGCCAGCTCGGGTTGACTGAATCGAGGTCGACCCGGCCCGTCTCGCGCTCCATGAAGCTGCTGAAATCGTTGACGTGGACCCCCATCGTCTTGACGCGCAGCAGATCCTTCAGCGGCAGTGCATTCCGACGCTCCTCGAGAGCAAGGACCACCTCGCTGACCCCGAGATTGTCGACGAATGCGCCGAGATCGTGCACGGCGCCGCGCGGGATGGCTTCGTCCACCGCGCGCTCGCTCTCGTTAAGGCCGATGTAGCCGACAATGGCGAAACCCGACTCCGGACGGAGCGCCAGATCACGCAGGCGCCGCGCGCGCAAGCCAGCGCCGAGGACCAGCACACGACGCCGGAACACGGAGGTGCCGATGACCGCGCCGATCGCCATGCGGTTGACCATGAGCGCAGCGATCGCCACGACCATCGCGTACAGCAGCGTCGAGCGCCAGAAGGTAGTGCCGGGAAACAGGAAATCGATCACCGACAGCGCGATGATGCCCAGGCTCACCGCGACGAGCATTCGCGCACCGGCATACCGCGGCGAGCGCAATGCCTCGCTGCCGTAAACGCCGACCGCGATCATTGCGGTCCATACAGTCAGCGCGAACCCGAGCAGCGGCATAAGCCGGTCCTCGACCGCGCCGGCATCTGTTCCGATCTGCGCTGCGCGCAGGCGCCAGGCCGTTTCACCCACGATCATCAGCAGAACGAGGTCGAACAGGCCCAACAGGAGGACCGCGTGCGGGATATAGTGTTTGAAGAGGCGGATCATCTGCCCTGGCCCGGTATCCCTTGCGAGACACCGGACTAGGACAGAGAGGTGAAATGTCGGTAAACTTTACACCGGCAGAATTACCTTCGCGCCGGACGGGATTAGAAGGTTAACCCGTCATTACTCGTTGTTGGTGACGTCGTCGGCGACATCCTGCGCGGCGTCGCCGACTTGCTGCGCGGCATCGCCGACCTGGCCCGCCGCATCGGCGATGGCGGTGTCGCGCACGGCTTCCGAATTGCCCATTTGCGTGAACAGGACGACGCCGACAACCAGCGCGACGATCAGCAGCAGCACCATGACCCAGCCCGATCCGCCAGAACGGCGCTCGCCGTCGTGGATCACAGTGGTGTGGGTGTGGGTGTTGCCCTCTGGCGTGGTGGTTTCGGTAATGCGTTCTTCGGTCATGACAGCTCCCCTTGAATGGTGCCGAAACGACCAGGGGTTCAGCCGGTTCCGGGTTGCCCGAACGCGAATGGCGTAATTCCGCGCATCGAACGGTCGAAATGCAGAGCCGCGCCACGCGGGGGCAGCGAGCGCTGGAGGCATCCCTGGCGATAGCAGCGCGCGCAACCCAGCCCGACCGGCGTCGCGTCTTCCCGGCGCAGCGATATGCCGCGCGTGTGGGCGAGGGTTCCGGCGAGACTTGCCTCAAGGCCGAGGACGACGGCGAAGCGCGCGGTGCCGGTTGCCCCGCTGCCCGCGACTGCCGCAGTCATGGTCACCCAGTGGTCGGGGCCGCCGTCGAGCCCGTCGACGACGATCGCCTGCACCTCGTAGCCCTCGCTCCGTTCGAACGAGCGGTGGACCGACCACAGGGGACAGCTTGCATCGCTTTCGAGCATCGTCGTGCCGCTCGCCCCGGCGAAGCGCTTGGAGAGCTGCCCCGCCCGGTCGAACCGCGCCATGAAGAACGGCAGGCCGCGCTGCCCGACACGCTGGAGCGTGGTCATGCGATGCGCGACCTGCTCGAAACCCGCACCGAAGCGGCGCATCAGCAGCAGCATATCGTAACCCGATGCCTCGCATGCGCGCAGGAAGCGGCCATAAGGCATGACCAGAGCGGCGGCGAAGTATGCGGTCAGATGCCTTTCGAACATGTGGCGCGCAGCCTGATCGGTGAACTGCGCGCCCCCGGCGATATTGGCGATCGTGTCGCCGTGCTCGAGCTGGGCGAGCTGGATCGCGAGGTTGAAGGTCCGCGAAGCCGGATCGAGCATCTCGGAAAGCTGGAGCTGGCGCGCATGGAGGTCGAGCCGTCGCACGGCATCGCCCATGACCTCGCGCGGGAGTACGCGAATGGTGAGCTGGTGACGGTCGCGTAAGCGCTCGGTCATGGCAGGGCCGATATCCGCGCGCGACATGCGCATCTCGTCGGCCAGCCGCTCGGCCGCCTCGTCTAGGTCGGCGAAATGGTTGCGCCAGCGCTCGATCTCGCGGCGCGAGGCGCGCATCGGATCTTCGGCCACGTCGCGTGCGGCACCGGCATTGTCGAAAAGCCGGGCGAAGGCGGCGGCGGCATTGGGCGCGGCGGCGAGGAACTCGGCGATCTCCTCACGCCCGACCGACAGATCGGCGAAACGCTCGTCGGCGAGACGACGGCTCAAGCCTTCGACGCCCCCGATCGCCTCGTCCTCGCGCAAGGCCCGCGGATCGAAATCAAACTGCTCGACGACCTGAACGATGACCCGCGCCGAGAGTGGCCGCTGGTTGCGTTCAATCAGGTTCAGGTAGCTCGGCGAGATCGCCAACCGCGCGGCCATCGCCGCCTGGGTCAGACCCTCGCGCTTGCGCAGACGGCGCAGGGCAGGTCCGGCGTAGAGAGCGCGTTCGGCCATGTCATGTCAATATATTTACAACATGACATGATCAAGACCCTATCTTCGCTCCAGAACACAAGAACGTTTGTAACATTCGCTGTCGAATCTCTCTTCGCGGGTGCACAACGATGCCAAGGCGACCCGCCAACCCGCAAGGAGACAATCCGTGACCTACCAGAGCCAGATTGGCCAGTTCCGCCAGACGATCGCCGCTCAAGGTGCCCCGTGGAACGCGATCGACGCCGAGAGCGCCGCCCGCATGCGCGCCCAGAACCGTTTTCCGACCGGGCTCGATATCGCCCGCTACACGGCCGCGATCATGCGCGCCGACATGGCCGCCTACGACGCCGACCCGGCCAACTACACGCAATCGCTCGGCTGCTGGCACGGCTTCATCGCGCAGCAGAAGATGATCGCGATCAAGAAGCATTTCGGCACGACCAAGCGCCGTTACCTCTACCTTTCCGGCTGGATGATCGCCGCGCTGCGCAGCGAATTCGGCCCCCTGCCCGACCAGTCGATGCATGAAAAGACCAGCGTCCCTGCGCTGATCGAGGAGCTCTACACCTTCCTCCGCCAGGCCGATGCCCGCGAACTGGGCGGCCTGTTCAGCGATCTGGACGCAGCCCGCGAGCGCGGTGACGAGGTCGAGGCCAAGCGGATCGAGAAGGCGATCGACGAGCACGAGACCCATGTCGTGCCGATCGTCGCCGACATCGACGCCGGCTTTGGCAACGCCGAGGCGACCTATCTTCTGGCAAAGAAGATGATCGAAGCCGGCGCCTGCGCGATCCAGATCGAGAACCAGGTCTCCGACGAGAAGCAGTGCGGCCACCAGGACGGCAAGGTCACCGTGCCGCACGAGGACTTCCTCGCGAAGATCCGCGCGATCCGTTACGCCTTCCTCGAACTCGGCGTCGAGGACGGCATCATCGTCGCGCGCACCGACAGCCTCGGGGCAGGACTGACCAAGCAGATCGCCTTCACCCGCGAACCCGGCGACCTCGGCGACCAGTACAACGCTTTCCTCGACTGCGAGGAAGTCGCGGCGGACGCGATCGCCAATGGCGACGTGTTCATCAGCCGCGAGGGCAAGCTGCTGCGCCCCAAGCGGCTGCCGTCGAACCTCTACCAGTTCCGCGCCGGAACCGGCGAGGATCGCTGCGTGCTCGACTGCATTACCAGCCTTCAGAACGGGGCCGACCTGCTGTGGATCGAGACCGAGAAGCCTCACATTGCGCAGATCGCGGGGATGGTCGACCGCATCCGCGAGGTCGTACCCAACGCCAAGCTGGTCTACAACAACTCGCCCAGCTTCAACTGGACGCTCAACTTTCGCCAGCAGGTCTACGACAAATGGGCGGAGGAAGGCCGCGACCTGTCGGCATACGACCGGGCGAAGCTGATGAGCGTTGACTACGACGGCACCGAGCTGGCGGTTGAGGCCGACGAGCGCATCCGCACCTTCCAGCGCGATGGGGCGGCGCGAGCGGGCATCTTCCACCACCTGATCACCCTGCCGACCTACCACACCGCGGCGCTCAGCACCGATAACCTGGCGCGCGAGTACTTCGGCGAGGCGGGCATGCTCGGCTACGTCAAGAACGTCCAGCGCGAGGAAATCCGCCAGGGCATCGCCTGCGTAAAGCACCAGAACATGGCGGGCTCGGATATAGGCGATGACCACAAGGGCTACTTCGCCGGCGAGGCTGCCTTGAAGGCGGGCGGCAAGGACAATACCATGAACCAGTTCGAAGCAGCCTGATCGGGCTGAGTGGACTGGAAGGATAACGGACATGAGCGACGACCACACTGCCGCCAAAGAACCGGGTCGCGCCCGCGCCCTTTTCTCGACTGCCGACTTCCGCCTCCTGCGTGCGGCGCTGGCGAGCCATGCCCGTCAGACCGACGATCGCGAGGAACTGGCCCGCATCAACGCGCTGCACCACCGCCTAGGCACCTACGTCCCTTCGGACGGCTGAGCGCGACAGGTCTCCTGGGGAGGAGAGACGACCGTCGGGGCACCCCAAGGTCCCGGCGGTCGTCAACCATTTCCTAACCACGCTGCGCGCCCGCTTCTTAACGACGCGGTTCCTATAATCGCGGGATGCCACGAAGAGCATCCCAGCAGGCGGTCACCGCCAAGATGTACAAGCATTTCGCGGTGTTCACCGTGCTGGTGACCGGTGGGCTTGCTCTGGCGACGGGCGATGGCAATGCAGACAGCTTCAACAGCACTGTCGATCAAGCGCAGCACCAGGTTGCCGTGACGGCGACCAAAGTCAGCGGTGTGGGAGAAGCGAAGCTTGTCCAGCGAGCATCGACGCCGAGCGGAATGGCGGCCGCTGGCTGGGGCGCGGATGATCCCGTGCCCGAACACCGGATCGGAACCGGTTCGATGGCCAGTTCGACCTCAGGCTTCAGTCAGGACGCGTTGGAGCGGATCGGGCTGACTCTCGAACAGTTCGCCGCGATGTCACCCGAGGAACGCGACAATGTCGCCCGTCGGCTGGCGGAGGCGGGCGCCTCGGCCAGCGCAGCGCAGCGTCAGGTCCGAAAGGCTGACATCGTCGCGGCCTCGCTGGCACGCTCGGGCGCCAGCGAAAGCTGCGAAGACTGCTGAGCTAGCCGCCGCTCGCGGGCATCAGTTCGAGCGAGGCGGCCGCCAGCGCCTCCGCCGCGGTGGCGATCACCTTCTCGGCATCGGGTGCCCAGAACGGGCTGTGGAGCGAGGGGAGCTCGATTTCGCCGCGCTCCGCCTTCTCGAACTGATCCTGCGGCACGCCCCCAACCCAGAAGATCAGCGACTTCACATCGTCGGGGCTGGCGCGCAGGAACTGGCCGAAATCTTCCCCGCCCATAACCGAAGGCACCTGCATCACACGATTCTCGCCAAAGCGGGTGCGGAAATCCGCCGCGACTTGCTCGGCGAAGTCGACCGTGTTGAAGGTTGCGGGCGTGTAGGGATCGGCAATCGTCACTTTCGGCATGCGGTCCTCCGGCATGCCCGCCGCGATCGCCTCGCCCCGTGCGATCCGGGCGATCCCGTCGAGCAGGCGCTTGCGGTTCTCGTCGGAATAGCTGCGAACGGTGATCTGCAGTTTCGCCTCATCGGGGATGATGTTGTGCTTCGATCCAGCGAGGAAGCTGCCCACCGTGATCACTGCCGGCTCGAGCGGAGAGTTCTCGCGGCTGACCAGCGTCTGGAGTTTCATCACGATTGCGCTCGCGAGCACGATCGGGTCGCGCGTGGTGTGCGGGTAGGCGCCATGGCCGCCTACCCCCGGCACGACCACATCGACGCTGTCGACGTTGGCCAGCGCGAAGCCTGGCGAATAGCCGATCATCCCCGCGGGGAACTGCGCGGCGTCGTGGAACGCGAGGACATAGTCCGGCTTGGGGAAGCGCGTGTAGAGCCCGTCCTCGAGCATCGCCAGCGCGCCCTCGCCGATTTCCTCGGCAGGCTGGCCGATCATGACCAGCGTCCCGCGCCATTCGCTCTTCCGCTCGGCCAGGAGCTGCGCTGCACCGATCCAGCCGGCCATGTGCGTGTCATGCCCGCAGGCATGCATCACACCCGTTTCGACGCCGCTGGCAGGCGTGGCGGTACGCTTGGACGCAAAGGGCAGCCCGGTCTGCTCGACCACCGGCAGTCCGTCCATGTCGGCGCGCAGCATGACAACAGGGCCATCGCCGTTCTTCATCACGCCTACGATGCCGGTCTTGCCGACGCCCTCGGTCACCTCGAACCCCAGTGCGCGCAGGCGCGTAGCCAGCTTCTTCGCGGTCTCGACTTCCTCGAAGCTCAACTCCGGGTTGGCGTGGAGGTCGCGATAAAGGTCCATCAGCGCGGGCATGTCTTCCGCGACGGCGGCCCGCAGGTCCTCGGCTTGTACCGGCGCCGCGACGAGCGCGGCGGCCAATACCAGGGCGGACGCTCCCGCCGGTTTGAAAAATCTGGAAGCCCCTGAAATCATTGCCCCAACTCCCGAACGGTGTGACTTTTGTGTGGGCGACCTTTCACCCTGCTATCGACCGGCACAATTGCAGATCGCGCGCTTGTAGGAAAGCGGTTCAGACGAGCCCGTAGTTGAGCACCAGCAGGATCGAGAGCGAGGTGACCATGAGCAGCACCAGCGGCAGCCCGGTCCGGATGTAGTCGCGAAATTCGTACGACCCTTCCGACATGATCAACATGTTGGTCTGGTAGGCGATCGGCGTGGCGTAGCACAGATTGCAGCCGAACAGCACCGCCAGCACCAAGGGCTCGGGCGGGAGTCCGAGCTTGGTCGCAATGCTGAAGGCGATCGGTGTCCCGACGGTCGCTGCCGTGGCGTTCGAGGCGAAGTTGGTCAGCACGGTGACGAACAACATGATGACGGCCAGCACGCCGGCGGGCGGCAGGAACTGCAGCGCGCTGGACAGGACGATCCCCAGCCATTCCGCCGCGCCGCTCGCATCGATTATCCGGCCGATCGCGATGCTTGCGGCGACGAGCACGATCACCTGGGCAGACAATGCGCGGCCGACGCGGTCGAATTTGACGCAACCGGTCACGAACATCGCGATCGCCCCTGCAAGGGCGGAGATCGCGATCGGGACCAGCCCGAACGATGCAAGCGCGACCGAACCCACCATGATCCCGGCAGCCAAGACGGCCTTCGACCGGCGCGGCAGTTCGCGCGCGCCCTCGAGCATCAGCAGGCTGTCGGCCTGGGCGAATTTCTGCAGGTCTTCCGGAATGCCCATGACGAGCAGCACATCGCCCTCGGCAATATCCTGGCGGCCCGCTTCGTCGGCTTCGTGGCGACCGATGGCGATACGCTGAGGGCGGTGAATGCCGAGCACGGCCACGCCGTAGAGGTCGGCAATGCCCGAGGTGGCCAGCGTCCGGCGGACGAGGCGCGAGTCCGCCGTCACGGTCATCTCGACGACGGTGATGTCCTCTTTCGTTTCGGTATGGCGCCGCTCGATCCGTTCGAGCACCCAAGCCGGCGCGATCCCGCTCTTGAGCGTGCGCATCGCCTCTTCCAGCGCTTCGTGCGTGCCCGAGACGGCAATCTGATGATGCGGCTGGAGAGCGCCTTCCGGTGGCGCGTGGAATTCGAGGTCGGCCGGCATGCGGGGCAGGACCATCGCCAGTTCCTGCCCGGTCAGCACACTGTTGTGGCCGACCCGCAGGCTCGCCTGGAAGCGCCGCATCGGCACCACATCGGGATTGCGGTTGTCGCGCAGCATGCGCGGCATGACGAGCCAGAGATAGGGCAACGCAATCATCGCGGCGACGAACACGATCGGGGTGAAGTCGAACACCCCGATGCGGCGCATGCCGAGATCGCTGGCGATCGACACTACGAGGATGTTGGTCGAGGTGCCGATAGTCGTCCCCATCCCGCCGATCAGGACGGCTGCGTTCACCGGGATCAGCGTCTTCGACGCTGCCATGCCACCACGCGCGGCCAGGCCGACCAGGATCGGCAAAAGGAGGACCATCACCGGCGTGTCGTTGACGCCCATCGACAGCGCCATGGCGACGAGCAGCGCCAGCAACAGCCCGAGTTGCCCGTTGAACTTGAACACACGCTCCAGCACGCGCGCTGCCGGCTCGAGCGCGCCGGTTACCACCAGGCCGCGCCCCATGACCATCAGGGCGCAGATCGTGATCAGTGCGTGGTGCCCGAAACCGCCGAAGGCCAGCGCGAGCCCGTCGGTCGGCTGAGCCCCGGGCAAGGGAAACAAGTACAGGCCGAGCGCAATCGCCGCGATCGTCATGAGCGAGACGATCTCAGTCGAGATGCGCCCCCGCGCGAATGCGACGAACATGGCGAGCGTGACGAGCATCGCGCCAAGCGCGTGGAAAGAAGGAAGCGCAATCATCGGTAAGTGCGCCACTTTCAGCATCGGGAGCGCGCTGGCAACCCGTAGCGCCGAATTATGCCGTGGTGCCCCTGGCCGGACTCGAACCGGCACTTCCGAAGAAACTCGATTTTGAGTCGAACGCGTCTACCAATTCCACCACAGGGGCACTGCGGGTGCGCTCACCTAGCGGTGAGCAATTCGTGCTTCAACCCTTCAAAGCTGTCGCCACCACCTTGTGCAACTTGGAGTGCAGCGAGTCATTCGCGGCAAGCACTTCGCCCGCGCAGATCTGCGGCGAGCGGCCGCGGAAATCGCTGACGAACCCGCCCGCCTCGCGCACGATCAGGCAACCTGCGGCCGTGTCCCAGTCGTTGAGGCCGCTCTCCCAGAAGCCGTCGAAGCGCCCGGCGGCAACCCAGGCGAGGTCGAGCGAGGCGGCGCCGAAGCGGCGTGTGCCCGCGACTTCAGGGCCGAGCTTGGCGAAGATCTTGGTCCACTGCTCGAAGTCGCCATGGCGGTGGAACGGGATGCCGGTGGCGACCAGCGCATCGGGCAAGCGCGAGCGCGAAGAGACGCGCAGTCGCCCGTCATGCAGCCAGGCGCCGCGGGTCTTCTCGGCCCAGAACGTCTCGTCGGTGATCGGCTGGTAGATAACGCCCGCAACCACGTCGCCCCAGCCCGATCCGTCCAGTTTGGGCTCCTGCGCCGCGATGCTGACCGAGAAATGCGGGATGCCGTGGAGGAAGTTGCTGGTGCCGTCGAGCGGATCGATGATCCAGCGCGGCTTTGTCGGGTCGCCCTCGATCACGCCCGCTTCCTCGAGGACGAACCCCCAGTCCGGACGCGCGGACAGAAGTTCGTCGTAGATCGTCCGCTCGGCCACGCGGTCGGCCTTGGAAACGAAATCGGCCGGGCCCTTGCGGCTGACCTGCAAGTGCTCGATCTCGCCGAAATCGCGGCGCAGCTTGCCCCCCGCCTTGCGCGCGGCGCGTTCCATCACGCGGATCAGTCCGGAAAGGGCAGCCATCGGTAGTCTTGTCCTGTCAGTCGACCGCGATCTGGATCGATCGTGCGGTCAGTTCGATTTCGCCCCACCCGCTCGAGATCATGGCGTAGTCGCCGTCGAGCGTTGCGGAGTAGATGTCGCTGTAGTTCACTTCCTCGCCCTCGGCGACGCGCGCCTTGCGCAGGCGCAGGTCGTCGAGATCGGCGAAGCGGATGAAACCCTTGCGGTAGCAGCCTTCGTCGCCATCGGGCGCGGCATAGCGGGCATGCGTTTCGTCGAGGCGGAAATCCATCTCGAGCGTGAGCGACTCGTCGTCGTAGATCACGCCCAGAATGTAGCTGGCGACAAGATCGATCCCCGCCAGCTTCGGATGCCCGCCGCCCATCTTATCCGGCCTTGCCGACGTAGGTGCGCTCGTAGACGTCGACCACGATCCGCGTGCCGCTCTCGATGTGCGGCGGCACCATCACGCGAACGCCGTTGTCGAGCACCGCGGGCTTGTAGCTGGAGCTGGCGGTCTGGCCCTTCACCACCGCGTCGGCCTCGACGATGGTCGCCTCGACCTGCTCGGGCAGCGCGACCGAGATCGGCTTCTCGTCCCACAGTTCGAGCGTGACCTCCATCCCGTCCTGCAGGAACGCCTTGGCATCGCCGAGCAGGTCCGACGGCAGGTTGATCTGCTCGTAGGTATCGTTGTCCATGAACACCAGGCTCTCGCCGTCCTCGTAGAGGTACTGGTATTCCTTCTGGTCGAGCCGCACGCGCTCGATCGTATCGGCGCTGCGGAAGCGGACGTTGGTCTTGCGGCCGTCCTGCAGGTTCTTCATCTCGACCTGCATGTAGGCGCCGCCCTTGCCCGGCTGGGTGTGCTGGATCTTGGCGACCTTCCAGATGCCGCCTTCGTATTCGAGGATGTTGCCGGGACGGATGTCCACGCCGCTGATTTTCATGAGAATGAGCCCTTGTGTGGGATCGCCGGCCGGATCGGGCCCGCGATGCGCGGCTGCGCCCTTAGCCGAGCAGTCAGGAACGGGCAAGGTCGGTGGCGCCAAAGCGGCGGCCACGCTATGACCGGTGCCATGAAACGGATCGCAACCTTCACCGCGCTTGCCTTGGTGGCAGTGCCCTCGCTTGCCACACCTGGCGGCCAGCTCGGCACCCTGCCGCTGGGCAATTACGTCTGCTCGCTGCCGGGAGACGCCACAGGGGCTGCCTGGCAGGTGGTGCCCGAGAAGGGCTTTACCATCGGCAACGCCTCGACCTACCACACCGATGCGGGGTCGGGGACGTACCTGCTGACCGGGGATACGGTGAAATTTACGCGCGGTCCGATGAAGGGAATGCGCTTCGCGCGCGAGACGCGCGGATCGCTCCGCTGGCTCGATGCCGAGGGCAAGCCCGGCCGGGTGCGCTGCGTGCGCGCAGGCGCAAGCCGCTAGCGCCGTCCTGCCAGCAACGGGAACGGGTTGAGCGCCGTCGCTGGCTCCCACCATTCCGCGTCGGGTGTCGTGCGCAGGACAGCAAAATGGAGATGCGGCGCGTCGGGCGCTGCGTTCCCGGTGCTGCCGACCGTGCCGAGCCGCTCGCCACGCGCCACGCGCTGCCCTTCGCGCAGCCCCGGCGCATAGGCGTCGAGGTGCGCGTAGTAATGGATCGTCTCGCGATCGGTCGAACGCAGGTAGATTGTGTTGCCTCCCGCCCCGGAGACGAAGAGTCGCTCGATCGTTCCGGGTGCCGCGGCCACCACGGCCGTGCCGCGCGGTGCCATGATGTCGAGCGCCTCGTGCAGCCGCGTCCCCCCGCCGCGGGGGTCGGCGAAAGTATCGGTCAGCGCACGGGCGGCGATGCCTTCGACCGGAATGAGCAGCTCCCGGTCGCCTGGGCGTTCACCGCCGGCGATCTCGCGCCGGTGCGGCGACGCTACAGCCGCACCGAGGGGAACGGATGGCGCCTCGCCTGCTTGACCCACGGCCGACGGCTCCTCGCCGGACGCGGGGCTGGTGGTCACCAGTGAGCTGCCAGCGACGATCCAGGCGGCGGAGGTCAGCGTGGCGGTGACGACGATGGTCAGGAGGCGGTCGGCAATGCTCATCGCGCTGCTCCTCAGGCTTCGAACACCACTTGCGTCGACTGCGACACCATCTGTGCCAGCCGCGCGGCGTCCCAGTTGGTCAGCCGAACGCAGCCATTGCTTTCCGACCGTCCGATATTCTGCGGCTCGGGCGTGCCGTGGATGCCGTAATGCTCCTTGCTCAGGTCGATCCAGACGACCCCGACCGGGCTGTTGGGCCCGGCGGGAAGCTGCGCCTTCTCCGCATCCGCAGGTGTGTTGCGCAGCAGCGCGGGGTCGTAGCTGTAGGTCGGGTTGAATGCCTTGCCGAGAATCTTCCACTCGCCGAGCGGCAGCGGATCGCTGCGCGAGCCCGTGGTTACCGTGAACACGGTCACCAGCTTGCCCGCCTCATCATAACCCTTGAGCGTGCCACCGCTCTTGCTGACGACCAGCCGCGCCAGTTCGGGCTGTTCGGTGCCGACGCCGAGCGAAACGAGCGTGGCGAGCCAGCCCTCGTTGTCGATCACATCCGGCTCGATCTTGTCGGCGCCGATGTTCGGTACCCGGACGATCTGGCCGGGCCGGAAAAGCGGCGCGACACCTTCAGCATCCGATGGTTCGGCTTCCGTTGCAGGTGCTGGAGAGGTCGCCGCACCGGGCGCGCCCGCGGGCCGGCCGCCGGGATTGAGCAATTCGAGCACCTCGATCGTGGTGTGGAAACGCTCGGCTAGCCTCTCATCAAGCGAGACGTAGCCCAGCCGCTCCATCTCTGCCTGCTCGGCCGGGTCGTCGGGCATTGGAACGTAGCTGTCCTCACCCCATTCCTGCGGAATGCGGACGACGCGGGTGGCGGCAATCTCGCTCCACTGGGCAAGCGCGCCCCTGGTGGTGTCGTCGAGTTCGCCGGTCACCGCCAGCCCGTTCGCTTCTTGGTAGCCCTCCAGCGCATTGCGAGTAGACAGGCCCATCTCCCCGTCGATCACACCCGGTCCGAAGCCGAGCCGGTCGAGCATGACCTGCGCCTGCATCGTGGGGCGCGGCTCAGGATCGGCAATGTCGAGGGCCGGATCGCGCTTCGCAAGCCGCTCATCGTCCGACGCCATGCCGTCGGCGAGGTTCTCGACCGTACGGTTCGCGGTGCGGTCGGCCGCCGTCCCGTCGTCAGCGCCGTCGGTGCCATTGAACCCGCAAGCCGCCAGCGCAAACGAAGCGGCGACGGCAACCCAGTATCGCATGAATGTCTCCCCGGACCCGGGGCAAAGCCTACCCCTCGTGGGTCGTAACGCCCGAAGCAGCGATTCTATCCGCGAACGCACGTACCGCCGCGACCTCGTCCTCGCCCCAGACCGCGTGGCTGACGGCGAGGAAATCGGCGCCGGCGGCGACCAGCGGCGCGCAGTTCTCGGGCGTGATGCCGCCGATGGCGACGCAGGGAATTTCGAACAGCTTGCTCCACCATTCGAGCAGTGCCGGCTCGGGCCGGTGCTCGCTCGCCTTGCTGGTCGAGGGAAAGAACGCCCCGAAGGCCACGTAGTCCGCGCCGTTCTCGCCCGCTTCCATCGCCAGGTGGCGGCTGGCGTGGCAGGTGACGCCGATCTGCGCCTCGTGCCCCAGCATGGCGCGCGCTTCCTTTGGATCACCGTCGCTCTGCCCGAGGTGTACCCCGTCGGCCCCGATCCGCTTGGCCAAGGCCACGCTGTCGTTGACGATGAAGGCGACATCGCGCGCGGCGCAGATCTCCTGCAACGGCCCGGCGAGCCGCGCTGCCTCGTGCTGGTCCACGTCCTTCACCCGGAACTGGAACGCTGCGACCGGCCCCGCCGCGAGCGCGCGCTCGAGGCGTTCGTGAAACGCGCCGCCGACGTCGAGCGGCGAGATGAGGTAGAGCTGGCAGGCGGGCGTGGTGCTGGTCATCGCGCGACAGGTAGGCGCGCGGCACGGATTCGTCACGCATTCAGGCACGCGAAAGTGCGGTCGTGCGTTACCGGCACGATGAAAAACCTCGCCATGCTCGCCGCACTCGCGTTCACCGCCGGGTGCCAGGTCATTCCCGACGCCCCCAACGTGGTCGGCACGCCGGTCGCGGAAGGCATCGCCGTGCCGCTGCGCCAGCCCGTCGCGGTCGGCGATCTCGTGGTCACGCCGTGGGCGGTGAAGGAAGATAGCCGCTGCCCGATCAACGCGCGCTGCGTCTGGGCCGGTCGCCTGGTGGTGACCACCCGCATCGACGGCGATGGCTGGCGCGACACCGCCGATATCCAGCTCGGCGAGACCTACGGCACGCATGGCCGCGTTATCGCTTTCGTCTCGGGCGAACCGGGCAGGACGACCGACCGAGAAACGCAACCGGGCGAATACCGTTTCGTCTACGAGCGGCGCGACCCCCGGCTTGGGGGACCACCGCCCGTACCGTAGGGATCAGCTGATGCTGGCGGCGTGAATCTGGTCGATCGCCGCGCCCAGCGTCCGGTCGAACTCGCCGTCGTCCTGCTGCGCACGCAGGTCCTGCAGCAGACCGCGGCTGAAGCTGGCGATCATGCCGGGATTTTCGGCGAGCTTGGCGCAGGCCTCGTCAGTCGAGTAGCCGCCCGACAATGCCACCACGCGCAACACCTTGGGGTGACGGGTGAGCCCGGTGTAGAGCCCGGCCTCGCTCGGGATCGAAAGCTTGAGCATGACCTGCTGCCCCTCGGGCAGCGCATCGAGCCCTTCGTGGATCGCCTCGAGCATCAGCTTTTCGCCATCGGCTCGGTCGGCGGCGGTGATGTCGTACTCGGGTTCGAGTATCGGCATCAGGCCGCTGGCGACGATTCGCGCGCCCTCGGCGAACTGCTGGTGGACCACCGCCTTGATGCCGACCGGATTGTTTGCCTTGATGACCGAGCGCATCTTGGTGCCGAAAACGCCCAGATCGCGTGCGCGCGCGCACAACGCTTCGAGGCCGGCATTGGGCTTCATCAGCTGGACGCCATCGCGCTCGTCCTCGAGCCCCTTGTCGACCTTGAGGAAGGGAACGATGCCGCGCTCCTTGAGCCGTTCGGGCACCGGCTTGCCGCCGCTGGTCCCGTCCATCGTCTTCTCGAACAGGATCGCGCCGATGACCTTGCCGTTGCCGAAACACGGCGTCTCGATGATCCGACTGCGCATCGCGTGGATCAGCGCGAACATCTCGTCGTCACCTTTCCACGCGCCGTCGTCGATGCCGTAACCCTTGAGCGCCTTCGGGGTCGAGCCGCCGGACTGGTCCAGCGCCGCGATGAAGCCTTCGCCGGTGGCAATCCGCTGGGTCATCTCGGCATGGTTCATCGGGTTTGGTCCTGTGCTGGTGGGGTTATGCATACGAATGCACGCGCGGGCGCCTTTAGCCAGCACCCCGTGCGCGTGCAACCACGGCGCGGTCAGTTCCTGCGGATCTTTCGGATGATGCCGTTGAAGCGCAGCGCCGGCGCACCATCGGCGGTGACGAGGCCCTGGACGAACAGCGTTTTGCCCCCCGCGCGCACCACCTCGCCGCGCGCCTCGATCAGTTGTCCGACTTGCGCCGGATCGAGGAAATCGCCCGCAAGATTGAGGGTGACGGCGTGGCCGCCCTCGAGTTCCTTCGTCGCGATCGCGAAGAGCGCGAAATCGGCAAAGGTCATCAGGCAGCCGCCGTGCATGAACCCGCCGCCATTCATGTGCCGTGGCTCAGCGCGAAAGGCGCTGACGATCCCGCCGTCGTCCTCGGTCCGGTAGAAGAACGGCCCGGACCGGGTCTCGTACGGATCGTGCGCCCAGTGGGTCCAGCCCGCGAACTCGCCGACCGCCATAGCCTGCGGGGTGTAGGCGGCAGTGCCGAGGTCCTCGCTCATGCCTGCAGCGCCTTCACCCCCGGGAGCTCGCGACCTTCCATCCATTCGAGAAAGGCGCCGCCAGCAGTTGAAATATAGGTAAAATCGTCTGCTACACCGGCATGATTGAGCGCTGCGACGGTGTCGCCGCCGCCCGCGACCGAGACCAGCGAGCCATCCTGCGTCAGCGCCGCCGCGGTGCGCGCAAGAGCGACGGTGGCAGCGTCGAACGGCTCGGTCTCGAACGCGCCCATCGGGCCGTTCCACACCAGCGTGCGGCAGGTCTTCAGCACGTCGCCCAATGCCTCGAGCGCCTGCGGGCCAACGTCGAGGATCATTTCGTCGGCGGCGACCTCGTGCACGTTGGCGGTGCGCAGGCTTGCCGGATTGGCGGCAAATTCGGTTGCGACCACGACGTCATAGGGCAGGTGCACCGTGCAGCCGGCATGGTCGGCCTGGTCCATGATACGGTTCGCCGTATCGGTCAGGTCATGCTCGCATAGCGACTTGCCGACATCGACCCCGCGCGCGGCAAGGAAGGTGTTGGCCATGCCGCCGCCGATGATCAGGTGCTGGACCCGCCCGACGAGATTTTCCAGTACCGCCAGCTTGGTCGAAACCTTCGCCCCGCCGACCACCGCCGCGACCGGCGCCTGCGGATTGCCGAGCGCGGCATCGAGCGCCTTCAGCTCGCGCTCCATCGCCCGACCGGCATAGGCGGGCAGCAGATGCGCCAGGCCTTCCGTGGTCGCGTGGGCGCGGTGCGCGGCGGAGAAGGCATCGTTGACGTAAACGTCGCCATGCGCGGCGATGGCCTGGGCAAAGGCAGGATCGTTCGCCTCCTCGCCCGGCCAGAAGCGGACGTTGTCGAGCAGGCCGATGTCGCCGTCGCGCAGGATGCCGATCGATTGCTCGACCACCGGGCCGCTGACCTCGGGGATGAACATGATCTCGCGGTCGAGCACCCGCTCGACATCGCCCTGCACGAGGCTGGTGCTCATGGTCGAGTGGCGCTGGCCCTTGGGCCGCCCGAAGTGCGCCAGCAGCAGCACCTTGGCGCCCTTGTCTGCCAGCTCGAGGATCGTCGGCTTGGACGCCTCGACCCGGGTCACGTCGCTCGCGCGCCCTTCGCTCATGGGCAGATTGAGATCGACCCGGACAAGCGCGACCTTGCCGCGAATATCGCCGAGGTCGTCGAGGTTCTTGAACTTGGCCACAAGCATCTCCGTTCGCCCTGAGCCTGTCGAAGGGCCGTTCTTCCCTTGGGCGCAGTGCTAAAAGAAAGTGCGGTGCTTCGACAAGCTCGGCACGAACGGATGTCAGTTGATCGGTGCTAGAGGAACTTCGCCATCACCCCGGCGGTGTCGATCATCCGGTTGGAGAAGCCCCACTCGTTGTCGTACCAGCTCACCACGCGGGCGAGCTTGCCCTCGAGGACGGCGGTTTCCAGGCTGTCGACGGTCGAGCTGGCCGGGTGGTGGTTGAAGTCGCTGCTGACGAGCGGTTGATCGGTGAAATCGAGCACGCCCTTCATCTTGCCCTCGGCGGCGGCCTTCAGCGCGGCGTTCAGTTCCTCGGCGCTGGTGTCGCGGCCGGGCACGAAGGTGAGGTCGATCAGACTGACGTTAGGGGTCGGCACGCGGACCGACGAGCCATCCAGCTTGCCCTTGAGCTCGGGCAGCACCAGACCGACCGCGCGCGCGGCGCCGGTGGTGGTCGGGATCATGTTCTGTGCCCCGCCGCGCGCGCGGCGCAGGTCGGAGTGGATCTGGTCGAGCATGCGCTGGTCGTTGGTGTAGCTGTGAATCGTGGTCATGAAGCCGCGCTCGATGCCGACGAGGTCGTGCAGTACCTTGGCCACCGGCGCGAGGCAGTTGGTGGTGCAGCTCGCGTTTGAGACGATGTCGTCCTCGGCGGTCAGCATGTCCTGGTTGACGCCGAACACGATCGTCTTGCCGACGCCGGTCGCGGGGGCCGAGATCAGCACCTTCTTCGCACCGGCGGCCAGATGCGGGCGGCTCGCCTCGTCCGACTGGAAGAAGCCTGTGCATTCGAGCACCAGGTCAATGCCCATGTCCTGGTGCGGCAGCTTGCCGGGGTCGCGCTCGCTGGTGACGCGCACGCGCTTGCCGCCGATGACGAGGTCGCTGCCGTCGACCTCGACCTTGCCGGGGAAACGGCCGTGGGTGCTGTCGAAGCCGAACAGCAGGGCGTTAGACTTGGTGTCGGCCAGATCGTTGATCGCGACGAGTTCGAGATCGTGATCGCTGCGCTCCAGAATGGCGCGTGCCACCAGGCGGCCGATGCGCCCGAAACCGTTGATTGCAACCTTCGTCGCCATTGAGGAACTCCCGATTAAGCGTTCAATTTGCTGATGATTTGCGGGACGATGGCGTCCACGCTGAAGCCGAACTTGGCAAACAGGTCTTCCGCCGGAGCCGAGGCGCCAAAGCGGTCAAGCCCGATCTGCAAGCCGTCGCTGCCGGTCCACCGTTCCCAGCCGAGCGTCACGCCAGCCTCGATCGAGACCCTGAGCGCATCGGCAGGAAGCAGGTCCGCCCGATATGCGGCGTCCTGCGCGGCCAACAGCTCCATGCACGGCATCGAGACGACGTCGGCACCGATGCCACGACCTTCCAGTGCTTCCGCAACCGCGCAAGCCAGCTCGACCTCAGAGCCGGTCGCGATCAGCACGACCTTGCGCGCAGCGTTGGCGGCGCGCAGGCGGTACGCGCCCTTGGCAGAGCGATTGCCGGCGGCGGTCCAGTTCGCGTCGCCCTCGCCCCGCACCGCGGCGAGGTTCTGCCGGGTCAGCGCCAGCACCGAAGGCGTCGCCGGGCTGGCCAGCGCCAGCGCCCAGCATTCGGCGGTCTCGATCGCATCGGCGGGGCGATAGACATTGAGATTGGGGATCAGACGCAGGCTCATGACCTGCTCGACCGGCTGGTGCGTCGGCCCGTCCTCGCCCAGGCCGATCGAATCGTGGGTGAGGACGTAGACCACCCCGATTTCCTGCAGCGCCGACAGGCGGATTGCGTTGCGGGCATAGTCGCTGAAGATCAGGAACGTGCCGCCATAGGGCACCACTCCGCCGTGCAGCGCCATGCCGTTCATCGCCGCCGCCATGCCGAATTCGCGGATGCCGTAATAAACGTAGCGGCCCGCATAATCCTCGGCGGTGAACGGCGCGGTCGAAGGCGTCTTGGTGTTGTTCGAGCCGGTGAGGTCGGCCGAGCCACCGATGAGTTGCGGCAACGCCTCGGTCAGCGGGCCGAGCGCCATTTCCGATGCCTTGCGCGTCGCGACCTTGGGTCGGTCAGCGGCGAGCTTGGCGATATGCTCCTCCAGCGCAGGCGCGGCGCGATCGGCGATCCCGGCCATCTGCCGCTCGTAGTCCGCGCGATTGGCGGCCGCGGCGAGACGCGACTGCCACTCGGCATGAGCGGCCGCGCCGCGTTCGCCGGTCTTGCGCCAGTGCGAGAGTATTTCCGCAGGCACGTCGAACGCAGGCGCATCCCAGCCGATCGCCGCGCGTGTCGCGGCGATCTCGTCCGAACCCAGTGGCGCGCCGTGCACATGGTGCGTCCCGCCCTTGTTCGGCGCGCCCTTGCCGATCACCGTCCTGCACGCGATCAGCGAGGGGCGCGGGTCGACCAGGGCCTCGTCGAGCGCGCGGCGGATATCGGCATAGTCGTGCCCGTCGCACTGAGTCACGTGCCAGCCGGTGGCACGATAGCGCGCGGCGATATCCTCGCTGGTGGAAAGGTCGGTCGCGCCGTCGATGGTGATGCGGTTGTCGTCCCACAGCACGTTCATCCGGCCGAGCTTGAGATGCCCGGCAAGTCCGATCGCCTCGTGATTGACGCCCTCCATCAGGCACCCGTCGCCCGCGACCACCCATGTGCGGTGATCGACCAGGTCGTCGCCGAACAGCGCGTTGAGATGCCGCTCGGCAATCGCCATGCCCACCGCCATCGCCAGGCCCTGCCCAAGCGGACCGGTGGTGCATTCGACCCCGTCGAGGAGGAAGTTCTCCGGGTGCCCTGCGCAGGGGCTGCCGAGCTGACGGAAGTTGCGGATGTCCTCCATCGTCGGGCGCGCGTAGCCCGACAGGTGGAGGAGACTGTAGATCAGCATCGAGCCATGCCCGGCGCTCAGCACGAACCGGTCGCGGTCGTGCCAGCCCGGTGCGGCGGGATCGTGGCGCAGGTATTCTCCCCACAGTACCGTGGCGACATCCGCCATGCCCATCGGCATCCCCGGGTGCCCCGAGTTGGCTGCCTGCACCGCATCCATCGACAGCGCGCGGATGGCATTCGCCATGGGCGCGAGGCGGGCGGGGTCGAGGCTCATTGCGGCGTGCTCCTGCAAGGATGCCCGCGGACGGCGATTCGGACGGGCCGGGCTGCCTTTGCGAAAGGCCCGCCCAAGGTCAACCGCCGCGCCGACCGCATCAACCGCTGCCGCACCAGAAGACTTATCAACAGGCCGGGGCAAATCTTTGCAGCGCCATGCAAATTGGCTAATCTCGCTCGTCATGGACGCGGAACGGATCGAAGGCGCTGTGCGGCGGATCGAGGCGGCACTCGCCCGCATCGGCGAGGCGGCGGACGCCGTGCGCCCCACGCCGCCATCGGTGTCCAACCTCGTGGTCAAGCACGAGGCCCTGCGCGAAGCGGCCGCCAACACGCTGAAAGAAATCGACGATCTGATCGAAAGGCTCGAGTCATGAGCCAGGTCACCCTTACCATCGGCGGGCGCAAGTATGCGGTCGCCTGCGCCGCGGGGGAAGAGGCACACGTCAGCCGCCTCGGTGCCGCGGTTGATGCCAAGCTGGCGGAGATGGGCGGCAACCTCGCCCCGCAGGAAGCGCAGAACCTGCTGTTCGCCGCACTGTTGATCGCCGAGGACCTCCACCAGCTGCGCAACAAGGCGACCGGCGACAGCGGCGAGGCCGAACGCCTGCGCGAGGAACTTGAAGCGGCGCAGCGGCTGCGCGATGCCTCGGCAGGCTTGGTCGATCAATTGCGCGCCACCATCGCCGAACGCGAGCAGGAACTCGCGACATTGCAGTCAGGCATTCAGTCCGCCGCGCGCGAAAGCGACGATATCCGCGCCGCGCTCACGCGGCTGCAGGGCGATATCCACAATGCCGAGCAGGTCGAGGCCGAACTGCGTGCCGGGCTGGCCGGTCTCGTCGAGGAGCGCGATGCGCTGCAGCAGGAACTCGACGAAGCGCGCACGGCGCCGGCAAGCGGTGGCGGCACGCGGCTCGACCCGAACCTTGCGCCCGCGCTCGAGCGATTTGCCGAATTGCTCGAGAATTGCGCCGACAAGCTTGAGGGTGCGGCTCAGGCATCCTAGATAGGTCCTTGGCGGGACTGCCCGGCACGAGCCGTTCGAATATCCCTGAGGCTATAAGCAATCCAAGGGTGCTGTCCCTGCCTCGATTTGCTGGTTCGTCCGGGAGGTCGGGGTACACGGTGCCCACCTGACGTTGAGGCGTCGGTGGATTTCCCGGCAAACGACCCATGGTGGTTCCGCCACTTCCCTGGAGACCCGATGAAACAAAAGGCCGACCTGCGACAGCGGCTCAGGCAGGCAAGACGCGAGCATGTCGCCGCCCTGCCCGCCGCCACCCGCGGCCTGCTGTTCCGCCACCCACCCGCCCCGCTGCTGGCGCTGGTGCCGGAAGGCGCGACGATCGGGCTTTACGGCGCGACACCATGGGAGGCGCCAACCGCGCACTATGCGGCGTTATTCTTCGAGCGCGGCCATCGGCTCGTCCTGCCCCGTTTCGCCGGGCGCGACGCGACAATGGAGTTCGCCAGCTGGACCGATCCCGTCGGCGACAGCGACCTCGAGGTCGGTCCGTTCGGTCTGCTGCAGCCGCAGGCCCAGGCGGAGACGCTGGTCCCGCAAGTGTTGTTCGTTCCGCTGCTCGGGTTCACCGCCGGCGGAGCTAGGCTGGGCCAGGGCGGCGGGCACTACGATCGCTGGCTGGCCCAGCATCCCGAAACCATTGCGATCGGCATGGCATGGGACAACCAGCTTTTGCCTGCGCTCCCGGTCGAGCCGCACGACCGCCCATTAGCGGCCGTGGTGACCCCTACCCGCGTTTACGGACCCTTCTGATGCGTACCGAACCGACCTGGCGTATTCCCGTTGGCATCATCGGCCTGCTGGTCGGGCTGACTGTCTATGGCCTGGTGATCGCGCGCTATCTGCCCGAACTGATCGGCGGCTGTCCGACAATCGTGCAGACCGCGATCTATCTCGTTCTAGGGGTGATCTGGCTGCTGCCGCTCAAGCGCTTCCTGATCTGGATGGAAACCGGGGGCACCGGCCCCAAATGAAAAGGCCCGCCGGGCAGGCGGGCCTTTCGAAACTGTCCCAAGTGGCGCGAGTGACGGGGCTCGAACCCGCGACCTCCGGCGTGACAGGCCGGCACTCTAACCAACTGAGCTACACCCGCGCATTTCGGCGGTGCACCGCTTGGGAGCAGCGCCACTAGCCCCCGCCCGATGGGCTGTCAACCGCGCTGCGGCGGAAATTTCGAGCTGCCTCTGCCGCTATTTTGCGACCCTCGCATTAACCATATTTTCGGCTCTTTGCGTCATTCCCGGCGAGCGGTTCGGTGCGATCCGTGAAGGGGGCTTTCGCATGCAGTTTCGTCACATTCTCGCCGCTGGTGCGGCCCTGTGCGCCGCGACCTCAGCCAATGCGCGGCAGGCCGTGCAGATAGAGCGCGAGGTGTATGTCGAGCGCACCGTGGCGCGGCCCGATGGTCGTGCGCTGCGCTCGCTCGAACCGGCCGGCAATCTGCGCCGCGGCGACGTGGTCGTGCTGATGCTGGAATGGTCGGCGAGCGACCGCGACAACGGGTTTGTCGTCTCAAGCCGGGTTCCGCGCGATCTGGCATTCCGCCGCACCGGCGGAGCCGAGGCCGAAGTGTCGATCGATGGTGGCCGCACGTGGGGCATGCTCGATCGGCTACGTATCAGCGACCGGCGCGCCACGCCCGAAGACGTAACCCACCTGCGCTGGCAGGTTGCTCGCGACGACGCCGCGCAGGGACGCGGAATGCTGACCTACAGCGCGCTGGTGCGCTGAGCGCTCAGCACTTCTCGTACTTCCAGTGCCGCTTCTTGCCCTCGGCGATCCACTCGATCGCCGTGGCAATCCGGCTTGCACGCGTTTCGGGGCGCTTCGCCTCTACCACCCATTCGAGATAGTCGCGCCGGGCGCCGGGCGGGAACGCATCGAAATTCGCCCGCCCATTCCCGGCAGCCAGCGCGGCAGCGAAATCGTCGGGCATGGCGATTTCCGCCTTGGGCGCTCTGGGAGCAGCGGCCTTGACCGCAGTGCCCCCGCCATCGATCCGTGCCTTGGCTGCGAGCAGGCGCTCAGCCAGCACCGCCTCGTCCGGCAGGTCGGCCAGTGTCGCGATTTTGCCTGCCGAGCCCATCCCTTCGTTCCGCCGCCCCTCGCCGTGGATCATGAACGCGGCGTGCGCCTTGAACGCGGCGAATCCGGCCAGGTTCTTGCCCCGGTGGGTGAAGTGCGGGACGCCCCACTTGAGCGTTTCGTCCAGCCCAGTGACGGTGCGATGTACCAGCGCACGAAGGTGCGAGAGGATCGGCTGCGCAAACGGCGCGGCTTTGGCGATATAGGCGTCGACGCGGGGATCGGGGGTCATGGCGGGCGCTCCCAATGAACGCGCCACCATAACGCCGTCAGTCTGCCAGCAGAAGCACCGGCGTTTCGAGCAGCTTCTTCAGCTCCTGTACGAAGCTCGCCGCGTCGTGGCCGTCGACAACACGGTGATCGCAGCTGATCGACACGTTCATCAGCTTGCGCTTCTCGATGCGCTCGCCGCCCATGCCGTCGGCGACGAACATCGGGCGCTCGATAATGCGGTTGGGGCCGATGATCGCGACCTCGGGCCGGTTGATGACCGGCGTGGTCGCCACGCCGCCGAGCGGGCCGAGCGAGGTGAGCGTGAGGGTCGAGCCCGAGAGTTCCTCCGACTTGGCCGTGCCGTCGCGCGCGGCGGCGGCGAGGCGGCCGATCTCGCGCGCAAGCTGCCACAGATTCTGCGCCTGCGCATCGCGGATCACCGGGACCATCAGCCCCTTTTCGGTCTGCGCCGCCATACCGAGGTGGACCGCGCCGTAACGGGTGACCACACCCGCCTCGTCGTCGTAGCGGGCGTTGATCATCGGATACTTCGGCAGCGCCTTGCAGATCGCGGCGATCATCAGCGGCAGCATGGTGAGCTTAGGCTTGTCGCTCCGGTGCGCATTGAGGTCCCCCCGCAGCACCTCGAGCGCAGTGACATCGCATTCCTCGACATAGGAGAAATGCGGGATATGCCGCTTCGCCTCGGCCATGTTCTGCGCGATGCGCTTCCTGAGGCCGATGACCTTGATCGCCTCGTCGGCGCGCGCCGTGCCCGAAGGGGCGAAGCCGGAGCCGGCGTTGTAGCTGAGAAACGCGTCGAGGTCGGCGTGGCGAATGCGACCGTCCTCGGCAGGCTTCACTCGCGCCAGGTCGATGCCGAGATCGCGCGCGCGCTGGCGCACGGCCGGGGTGGCGAGGACTTTCGATCCACTGCCCGTTTGTGCTGAGCTTGTCGAAGCACCGTTCTTTTCTTCTGCCGCGGCGATCGAAGAGGACGACAGCCCTTCGACAGGCTCGGGGCGAACGGGTTCAGAAACAGCCGCAATCGCGGCATCCGCATCGCCCGCATCGGGGTTCTCGACCTCGATCCGCTCGGCCACAGCCTCGGTGACGGGCGCATCGGCCGCATCCTCACCCTCGACCTCGACCACCACGAGCATAGATCCGATCGCGACCATGTCGCCTTCGGCGCCAGCCACCTCGAGCACGGTGCCCGAAACCGGGCTCTCCATGGGCACGGTCGCCTTGTCGGTCATCATGTCGACGATTTCCTGGTCTTCCTCGACCCGGTCTCCGACCTTGACGTGCCACGCGACGATCTCCGCCTCGGCGATGCCTTCGCCGATGTCAGGCATCTTGAATGTGAATTTCGCCATCGCGGTCAGTCCTTCAGGATCTTGTCGATCGCCTCGCCGATGCGAACCGGGCCGGGGAAATAGGCCCATTCGAGCGAGTGCGGATAGGGGGTGTCGAAGCCGGTCACGCGCTCGACCGGTGCCTCGAGGTGGTAGAAGCAGCGTTCGGTCACCAGCGCCGAAAGCTCCGCGCCGAAGCCGGAGGTGCGCGTCGCCTCGTGGATGATCAGGCAGCGCCCGGTGCGCTCGACCGAAGCCTCGATCGCCTCGATATCGAGCGGCATCAGCGTTCTGAGGTCGAGAATGTGCGCGTCGACACCCTTCTCGCGGCACACCGCCTCGGCCACATGGACCATCGTGCCGTAAGCGAGCACGGTCAGCGCATCGCCCTCGGTCACCGTCCGCGCCTTGCCCAGCGGGATCGTGTAGTGCCCTTCCGGCACGACCGAATCCTTGTGCTTCTTCCACGGTTCGACCGGCTTGTCGTAGTAGCCGCTGAACGGGCCGTTGTAGATGCGCTTGGGCTCGAAGAAGATGACCGGATCGTTGTCCTCGATCGCGCTGATCAGCAGGCCCTTGGCATCATACGGCGTCGCCGGGATCACGGTCTTGAGGCCGGCGACGTGGGTGAATATCGCCTCCGGGCTCTGGCTGTGGGTCTGCCCGCCGAAGATGCCGCCGCCGAAAGGCGAACGCACCGTCATCGGCGCGATGTATTCGGTCGCCGAGCGATAACGCAGACGCGCCGCCTCGCTGATCAGCTGGTCGAGCCCGGGATAGATGTAATCGGCGAATTGGATTTCCGGCACAGGCCTGAGGCCATAGGCGCCCATCCCCACCGCGACCGCGATGATCCCGCACTCGGAAATCGGCGTGTCGAACACGCGTGTCTTGCCGTGCTTTTCCTGCAAGCCTGCGGTGGCGCGGAACACGCCGCCGAAATAGCCGACGTCCTCGCCCATCACGATCACGTCGGGGTCGCGCGCCAGCATCGTGTCGAGCGCGTCGTTGATCGCGTCGATCATGTTGAGACGGCGCTCGCTGCCCTGCTGCACCTGTTGTGCGTCTTTCACTGCGGCGCTCACGGCTGGGGCCTCCCCTCGGGCCATTTGATCTCCCGCTCGCGGGTTGCCTGCGCGGCTTGCTCCTTGAGATGCCACGGCAATTCCTCGAACACGTCCTCGAACATGGTGCGAAACGGGTGGTGGAGCCCGTGGCCGAGAATGCCGTTCTTCTCGGCCTCCTTGGTCGCCTCCTTGACCCGTTCGGCGGCGGCGAGGTCCATCGCCTGCTGGCGGCCCTCGTCCCATTCGCCAAGGGCAATGAGGTGGTTTTTCAACCGGTTGACCGGGTCGCCCAGCGGCCACTCCTCGCGCTCCTGCGCGCTACGGTAGCCGCTCGGATCGTCGGAAGTGGAATGCCCCTCGGCGCGGTAGGTGAAGTGCTCGATCAGCGTCGGCCCGGCATTGGCACGGGCGCGGTTCGCGGCCCACTGCTCGGCGGCATAGACCGCCAGCGCATCGTTGCCATCGATCCGCAGGCCGGCGAGCCCGTAGCCAAGCGCGCGCGCGGCGAAGGTCGTCCGCTCCGCCCCGGCGAAGCCCGAAAAGCTCGAGATCGCCCACTGGTTGTTGATAACGTTGAGGATAACCGGTGCATTGTACACCGTAGCAAAAGTGCAGGCGGAATGAAAATCTCCCTCGGCCGTGCTGCCCTCGCCCACCCAAGTCGCTGCGATGCGGCTGTCGCCCTTGATCGCGCTCGCCATCGCCCAGCCCACTGCCTGCGGCGTCTGCGTGGCGAGGTTGCCCGAGATCGAGAAGAAGCTGTGCTCGCGGCTTGAGTACATGATCGGGAGCTGGCGGCCCTTCAGCTTGTCGCCCTTGTTCGAATAGATCTGGTTGATCATCTCGATCAGCGGATAGCCGCGCGCGATCAGGATGCCCTGCTGGCGATAGCTGGGAAAGACCATGTCGTCGCTGGCAAGCGCCATTGAGGCGGCGATGCTGGTCGCCTCTTCACCGGTGCATTTCATGTAGAAGCTGGTCTTGCCCTGACGCTGGCCGCGGAACATGCGCTCGTCGAAGGCGCGGGTCAGCGCCATGTGGCCGAGCATGGTGCGCAGCGTCTCCGGGTCAAGCTTCGGATTCCACGGTCCGTGCGCCTGGTTGTCCTCGCCCAGCACGCGGATGAGGTCGTGGCACAGCGGCGCGGTATCGTGCGCGTTACAAGCCTCATCGGGCCGCGCCTGCGCGCCCGCAGGCGGAATCGCGATATGGCTGAAATCCGCCTGGTCGCCGGGGCGGAAGCGCGGTTCGGGAACATGGAGCTTGAGCGCCGGCTTGTTGCCGCCTGCCCCTCCCCCGTCGGGCCTGTCGGCCATATGGCAAATCTCCCAGAGCGTGAGACGCAATCTTTTACGTGCGCGTTATTTTATTTCACGCTCACGCCGGGGTCAAGGCTCCGCTATCAGACCGCCACCGGAGCCGCGATCGCGCTGTGCGGGGTATAGCCGTGGACCTCGAAATCCTCGATGCGATAGCCGAACACGCTGTCCGGCCGCCGTATAATTTCAAGTCGCGGGCGGCCCTGCGGTTCCCGCGCAAGCTGTTCGGTTACAAGGTGTTCGTGGTTAAGGTAGAGGTGGACGTCGCCGCCCATCCAGACGAAATCGCCCGGTTCGAGATCGACCTGCTGCGCGATCATCCCGGTCAGCAACGCGCCCGACCAAAGATTGAACGGCAGGCCTAACGCGACATCGCAGCTGCGCTGATAGAGCGCGCAGTTGAGGCGGCCGTCGGCGACATGGAACTGGTAGGTCTTGTGGCACGGCGGCAGCGCCATCCGGTCGAGCTCGGCGACGTTCCACCCCTCGATGATATGGCGGCGGCTGCCGGGATTGGTGCGCAGCGATTCGACAACCTGCGCGACCTGGTTCAAGCCCGGGCCCTTCTCGTACAGGCCATCGGAACGATAGCGATACGTCGGCCAGTCGACCCACTGCTTGCCATAGACGGGGCCGAGATCGCCCCATCGCGCCGCGAAGGCCTCGTCATCGGCGATCCGCTGGACGAAGGCCTCGAGCGCAATATCCTCGCCCGTCTCGCGCACGTAGCGGGCGTGCGGCCACTCGTTCCAGATCTTGACGCCCTGGAGCACCAGCGGGCGGATGTTGGTCTCGCCGGTCAGGAACCACAACAGCTCGCGCGTGGCGGTCTTCCAGTAGACCCGCTTGGTGGTGACGAGCGGCATCATGCCACCCACCAGATCGAATCGCAGCATGGCGCCGAAGAGCGAGCGCGTACCGATCCCGGTGCGGTCGACCCGCTCGCTACCCTCGTCCCAGATGCGGCGCATCAGGTCGAGATACTGCCGCTCCGGGTGGTCGCGGGATGGGGAATCGGTAGGAATCGCGGCACTGGCCATGAATGTGTCCTAGACGGGCAATTGCCCGCTTGCCACCCCGCCGGGCGCTGCCTATAGGGCGCGCCTTGCCTCGACCCGCACAGGCATTTGCCCGCGCGGGACCGACACGGTCGGGGAGTAGCTCAGCCTGGTAGAGCACTGTCTTCGGGAGGCAGGGGCCGGAGGTTCGAATCCTCTCTCCCCGACCAGCATTTCGTGACTCAATCCCGTCCGGGGGGACGGGATTGGCCGAAATGCTCCCGAGCGACAGCGAAGGGCCCTTTCGTGACTCGACCCGCTATCCTGTTCGTCTGTCTCGGCAACATCTGCCGCTCGCCGCTCGCGGAGGCCGCCTTGCGCAAGGCCGCCGCCGATGCCGGCGTGGAGATCGAGGTCGATAGCGCGGGAACCGCCGCCTACCACATCGGCAAGACACCCGATCCGCGCAGCGTAGCCGAAGCCGCCAGCTTCGGGATCGACATCTCGCACTATCGCGCGCGCCAGGTCGTCGCAGACGATTTCCGACGGTTCACCCACATCTACGCGCTGGACAAAACGAACTTGCGCGACCTTCAGCGGATCGCACCCGTCGACGCTACCGCCCAACTCGCGTTGGTGTTAGACGCGGTCCCCGGCCGCGAGGGTGCCGCGGTGGCGGATCCCTATTACGGCGGCGAGGAAGACTTTCGCGCCACGCGCGAGGATGTCTACGCCGCCGCCCGGGCGATTGTCGCTACGCTCGAGCCTTAACCGCCCCGCAGTAATTGCACCCCCCAGTCGCGCTCGAACAGATAGAGCAGCACCCGAGCCGCCTCGCCGCGCCCGCCCGTAAGCCCGCCGTCGCGCTCGGTAAGCAGCCGCGCATCGTCGTGCGCAAGCGGCAGCAGCCGCGTGATCTGTTCGAGGCTGGCAACGCGGAACGGCGTATCGCCCGACTGGCGTGTGCCGAGCAGCTCGCCGCCACCGCGCAGGCGCAGGTCCTCCTCGGCGAGGCGGAACCCGTCCTGCGTCTCGCGCATCAGCGCCAGTCGTTCGCGCCCGACCTCCGAAAGTGCCCCGCCGCGCAGCAGCAGGCAGGTAGATTTCTCGCTGCCCCGCCCCACCCGTCCGCGCAACTGATGGAGCTGGGCAAGGCCGAAGCGCTCGGCCTGCTCGATCACCATGAGCGTGGCAGCGGGTACGTCGACGCCAACCTCGATCACGGTCGTCGCCACCAGCACGTTCGCCTTGCCGCTGGCGAAGCGCTCCATCGCCGCGTCCTTCATCTCGGGACGGAGCTGGCCGTGGACCATGACCGCAGCCTCGCCGAAGCGCTCGCGCAGGGCGGCATAGCGCGCCTCGACCGCGGCGATGTCGTCGGTCTCGCTCTCGCGCACCATCGGGCAGACCCAGTAGGCTTGCTGACCCGAAGCGATATGCCGTCCGACCGCCTCGACCACGTCGCCCATCCGCTCCTGCGCCACCACGCGGGTGTCGATCGGCTGACGGCCGGGCGGCATCTCGTCGAGGCGGCTGACGTCCATCTCGCCATAGTTTGCCAGCGTCAGCGTGCGCGGGATCGGAGTCGCGGTCATCGCAAGAGTGTGCGGCGCGCGTTTGCCCTTGGCGGCGAGTTGCAGGCGTTGGGCAACGCCGAAACGGTGCTGCTCGTCGATGACTGCAAGCGCTAGGTCGCGATAGGCGACGCTCTCCTGGAAAATAGCGTGCGTGCCTACAACGATATGCACATCACCCTGCAACAATCCCATCAGGATACCCTCACGCACACGACCCTTGTCGCGGCCCGTCAGCAGGGCGATTTCCACACCCGTCGGCGCAAGCATGGCGCGCAGCGTCTCGTAATGCTGGCGGGCGAGAATCTCGGTCGGGGCGAGCAGCGCGGCCTGCTTGCCGGCCTCGACCGCGATCAGCATGGCCTCCAGCGCAACCACGGTCTTGCCCGCGCCCACATCGCCCTGGAGCAGCCGCAGCATCGGCGCTTCCTGCGCAAGGTCGCCCTCGATTTCCGCGATCGAGCGCTTCTGCGCGCCGGTGAGCGGGAACGGCAGCGCCAGCTTCGCGCGCAGCGAACCGTCGCCCGCGAGCGCCTGTCCGCGGCGGCGGCGGTTGTCGGCGCGGACCAGCAGCAGCGCGAGGCTGTTGGCGAGCAGTTCGTCATAGGCGACGCGGTCGCGCGCCGCGGGATGCTCGCCCGCGTGCGCGAGCTTGAGCGCATCGCGCCAGTCGGGCCAATTCTCGCGTTCCAGCACGCCGGGTTCGATCCATTCCGCTAGCTCCGGCAGCCGCGCCAGTGCCTGGTGCGCAAGACCGGCGACCCTGGGTTGGGTCAGCCCTTCGGACAGCGCGTAGACCGGCTCGCACAGCCGGGCGAGGCTCGCGCCGCCGACCTCCTCGACGTGGTCGGGATGGACCATCTGGAGCATGTCGCCATAGCGTTCCAGCTTGCCCGCGACCCAACGCGTCTCGCCCTGCGGCAACTGCTTCCTGGCGGTGTAGGAGGCGCGGCCGAAGTATGTGAGCGAGGCAACGTTGCCCTTCGCATCCTGCGCCAGCACGCGATAGGGCGCGCGCGACGATCGTCCGGCGCGATGTTCCAGCACGGTGAGTGCAACGACGATCTGCTCGCCTTCGCCCGCGTCGTCGAGATCGGCCACCGCGCGGCGCGACACGAAACGTTCGGGCAGGTGGTATGCAAGATCGCGCACCCGGGTGAGACCGAGCTTTTCGAGCGGCTTCTTGAGCTTCGGCCCGACACCCTCGAGGCTCTCCGTCTCGGCGAACAGCGGGTTGAGGATTTCGGGGCGCATGAGCCCCTTTAGCCTTCCCCGTCATCCCAGCGGAAGCTGGGATCGCTGTCGGAGCGACACCACGTGTGGAAAGCGATGCCAGCTTGCGCTGGCATGACGAGGGGGATAACCGCCCAGCCATGCCCGACATGCTGTCTTTTCCCGGCCGCCTCGCCCGCGCGAAATTCCGCGCCTGGCACCGCGGTACGCGAGAGGCCGATTACATGATCGGCGGCTTCTTCGACCGCTATCACGCCGACTGGGCCGAGGCCGACCTCGCTTGGTTTGAGGCGCTGCTGGAGGAAGACGACGTCGACGTGATGGCCTGGGCCTTGCAGACCGCCCCCACGCCGCCCACGTTCGCAGGCGCGCAGATGGCGCTCATGCAACGGCTCGATTACGTCGAAATTCCGCGCTGACCGGCGCGGTTCCGGAAACGAACATGCCCGATCTTTCCCGCATCCTGACGGCCACGACGCCGCTGACGCTCGCCGCGATCGCGCGCGGGGCGCAGCCGCTGGTCATGGCCGATCTCGCCCGCGCCGCGAAAGGCCGCGCGGTCTTCATTGCGGCGGACGATGCGGCGATGCACGCGGTGGCGGAAGCGGCGGCATTCTTCGCGCCGGAGCTGGAGGTGCTGGAGTTCCCTGCCTGGGACTGCCTGCCCTACGACCGCGCCAGCCCGGCCTTGACGGTCAGCGCGCGGCGGCTGGCGGCATTGCACCGGCTCCAGACCGGAAAGGCGCGCGGGCAACTGCTCGTCACGACGGTCAACGCCGTGCTCCAGCGCGTACTGACCCCGTTCCGCATCCGCGAGAGCGTGCGCGAATTCCGTGTCGGCACCGAGATCGGGCGCGAAAGCCTCGCCGCGCTGCTCCAGCGGCAGGGCTACAGCCGCACCGACACCGTGGTCGACAAGGGCGAATATGCGGTGCGCGGTTCGATCGTCGACGTGTTCCCGTCCGGGCTGGAAGAAGGTCTGCGGCTCGATTTCTTCGGTGACGAACTCGAAAGCCTGCGCAGCTTCGACCCCGCCACGCAAATAAGCACCGGCGTGCTCACGTCGCACCTGCTGCTACCCGCAAGCGAGGCGCTACTCGACGAGGACAGCATCAAGCGCTTCCGTACCCGATACCGCGAGATGTTCGCCGCGCACGCCACGCAGGACCCGCTTTACGAGGCGGTCAGCGAAGGGCGGCGGCTCGCGGGTATGGAGCACTGGCTGCCGCTGTTCGAGGAGCGCATGGCAACGCTGTTGGACCATCTCGGCAAGGACGATCTCGTCGTCATCGACAATGCCGCGCTGGCAGCGAGCGAGGAGCGGCTCGCCGACATCGCCGATTATTGCGAGCAGCGCACCTCGGCCACCGGGCAGGCCAAGGGCAGCTACCGCCCGCTGCCGACCGACGCGCTGTATCTTTCGGGCGACGAATTCACCGCCGGGCTGGATGCAGCTCCCGCCCATCGCGCGACCATCTTCGCCGAGCCGGAAAGCGCGCACGTGGTCGATTTCGGCTTTTCCTCCGCGCGCGATTTCGCTCCGGAGCGGGCGCGGGGCGACAATGTCTACGAGGCGGCGGCGAAGCACCTTGCGGCGACCGGCAAGGCTGGAAAGAAGCCGCTGTTCGCCGCCTATTCGACCGGCAGCCGCGCACGGATCGCCTCGATCCTCTCCGAGGCGGGCGCATCGACCCAGCTGGCCGAGACCTGGCAGGAGGCGCTGGGACTGGCGGCCAAGGGCAAGCCCGTCGCCATCGTGCTGCCGCTCGAAACCGGCTTCGCCAGCGACGCGCTCGAACTGCTGACCGAGCAGGACGTGCTCGGCGACCGGCTTGTCCGGCGGCGCAAGAAGCGCAAGGATTCGGACGCGTTCCTCGCCGAACTTCAGGCGCTCAACCGCGGCGACCTGGTGGTCCATGTCGAGCACGGCATCGGTAAGTACCTCGGCCTCGAGCCTGTGCCGGTCGGCAAGAGCAAGCACGACTGCGTGATGCTGGAGTACCGGGGGGGCGACAAGCTCTACATCCCGGTCGAGAACATCGACGTCCTCAGCCGCTACGGCTCGAGCGAGGAAGCGGTCATGCTCGACCGCCTTGGCGGCGAAGGCTGGCAGAAGCGCCGGGCGCGGCTGAAGGAGCGCATCCGCGAAATCGCCAGCGAGCTGATGCGCACCGCCGCCGAGCGCGCACTGCGCAAGGCACCGGTTCTGGCGGCGGACGATGCCAGCTACAACCAGTTCGCCGATCGCTTCCCGTGGGAGGAAACCGACGACCAGGACCGCGCCATCGGCGACGTGCTCGGCGACCTCGAGAGCGGGCGGCCGATGGACCGGCTGGTGTGCGGCGACGTCGGCTTCGGCAAGACCGAGGTCGCGCTGCGCGCCGCGTTCGTCGCGGCGATGAACGGGCAGCAGGTCGCGATCGTCGCGCCGACGACGTTGCTGGCACGCCAGCACTTTCAGAACTTCGAGGCGCGCTTTAACGGGTTCCCGCTGAAAGTCGGCCGCCTCAGCCGCCTCGTCCCCGCCAAGGAACTGGCCGAAACGCGCGAAGGCCTCGCTAACGGCCAGATCGACGTGGTCGTCGGCACTCATGCAATCCTCTCGAAGACCACCAAGTTCCGCAATCTCGGGCTGGTGATCGTCGACGAGGAACAGCGCTTCGGCGTCATTCACAAGGAGCGGTTGAAGCAATTGCGCGCTGACGTGCATGTCCTGACGCTCACCGCGACGCCGATTCCGCGCACCTTGCAGATGGCGATGAGCGGCCTGCGCGAACTTTCCACCATTCAGACTCCGCCAGTCGATCGCCTCGCGGTGCGGACCTACATGATGGAGTGGGACGACATGGTGATGCGCGAGGCGCTGCTGCGCGAGCATCATCGCGGCGGGCAGAGCTTCATCGTGGTGCCGCGCATTGCCGACATGGAGCAGGTCTCCGACTGGCTCCACGAGCATGTGCCCGAGGTCAAGTTCGTCGCCGCGCACGGCCAGATGGGCGCCACCGAGATCGAGGAGCGCATGAGCGCGTTCTACGAGGGCAAGTACGATGTGCTGCTCTCGACCACGATCGTGGAATCGGGCCTCGACCTGCCAAGCGCGAACACGATCATTATCCACCGCGCCGATATCTTCGGCCTCGCCCAGCTCTACCAGCTGCGCGGGCGCGTCGGCCGGTCGAAGCTCCGCGCCTATGCCTACCTGACATATGCCGCGAACACTGCCCTGTCAGAGGTGGCGGAGAAGCGGTTGAAGGTGCTCGGCGACCTCGACACGCTGGGTGCCGGGTTTCAGCTCGCCAGCCACGATCTCGACATTCGCGGCGCAGGCAATTTGCTGGGCGACGAACAGTCCGGCCATATCCGCGAGGTTGGGTTCGAGCTCTACCAGTCGATGCTCGAGGACGCGATCCTGGCGGCCAAGGCGGGCGCGGCGGGGCTCGAGCCCAAGCGCGACAGCGTCAGCCCGCAGATCACCGTCGATGCACCGATCATGATCCCCGAGGAGTACGTCCCCGACCTCGCAGTCCGCATGGCGCTCTACCGCCGCCTCAACGATGCCGAGGGCAAGGCCGAGATCGAGGCGATGGCAGCGGAGATGATCGACCGTTTCGGCCCGCTGCCCCCGGCCACAGCCAACCTCGTCCGCCTGATCGAGATCAAGCAGCAGGCGATCCAGGCCAATATCGCCAAGATCGACGTGGGCGCGCGCGGCACGCTGGTGACGTTCCACAAGGACGAGTTCCCCGATCCGATGGGCCTGATGGGCTGGGTCGAGCGCCTCAACGGCACGGCGCGCCTGCGCCCCGACATGAAGCTGGTGATCGAGCGCGCCTGGGCCGATCCGGCGAGCCGCCTCAACGGGTTGTTCCAGCTCACCAAGGGCCTCAGCCAGATCGCGCGCCGCGCGCGCAAGGCAGAGAAAGTCGCGGCCTAGCGCGCGACCAGCGCGGCGAATTCGGCGGCGGTCATCGGCGCCGCGCCGAGGAAGCCCTGCCAGCGATCGCATCCCTCGCGGCGCACCGCAGCATGCTGCGCACGCGTCTCGATGCCCTCTGCGATCACCAGCAGGTCGAGCGCGCGCGCCATCGCCATGATCGCGCGCAGCACCGCCAGGTCGCGGCGATCGGTGGCGATCCCCTCGACCATCGAGCGATCGAGCTTGAGCGCCGCCAGCGGCAGGACCTTGAGATAGCGGAAGTTGCAGAACCCGGCGCCGAAATCGTCGAGCGCGATCGCGATGCCGCAATCGGTCAGCGCGCCGAGAATGCGCGCGGCACCGTCGAGCTCGTCGACCAGCGCCTGCTCGGTGATTTCGAGCGTGACACGCGAGGCAGGCAGACCTGTGGTGCGCAGGCACTCCGTCAGCATGCCTGGATAACGGGGGTCGGCAAGATCGTCCGCGGTCGCGTTGAGCGCCAGCCGAAGGTCCTCCGGCCACTGCGCCGCCACGGCCATGGCGCTTTCGGCGGCGTGACGTGCGAGCCTATCGGCCACTCCCGCGTCGTGCGCCAGCGCGAAGACGCGGTCGCCCGACAAGATGCCCTGCTCCGGATGCTGCCAGCGGACGAGCGCTTCGGCCCCGGCGAGACTGTCGTCGCCGCACAGGAACTGCGGCTGGAACAGGACCTCGATCGCGCCGTTTTCGATCGCGGCGACGATCTCGGCCGCCTGCTCCGGACCCGCGGGGCGGCGGCGGTCGACGCGGCGGCGGCGTTCGGTCATCGGGCGGGTGATTTCGGCGACATCGTTCATTGCCTGTCGCTTAGGCGCCTTCGCGGCGCAAGGGGCTGGCAATTCTGGTGCGTTGCCAAATGGTACAGCCCCCCATAGGGTCGCGCCGGACTCGCCGCGGGATCTGCGCAAGGGGGCTGGAGTGGGCAGCAATCACGGTTTCACTCGGCTTGCCCTGCTGGCGTCGGACACCGACCGCGCGCAGGAGGCCGCGGCGGAAGTGGCAGCCGCCCACGATTGGGTCCCGCTCGCGCAGGCCGATGCGGTGATCGTTCTCGGCGGCGACGGGTTCATGCTCCAGACGTTGCATGCCATGCTCGATTCGGGTGACGTGCGGCCGGTTTATGGCGTGAATCTCGGCACCGTCGGTTTTCTGATGAACCGCTACCGCGCGGGTTCGAAGCTGCTGGACAAAATCAACCGCTCGCGTTCGATCGGGATCGCCCCCTTGCGGATGGAGGCCACCACCCAAGACGGCAATAAGCACGTCGCCTGCGCCATCAACGAGGTGTCGCTGCTGCGCGAAACGCGCCAGACCGCCAAGATCGAGGTGTCGGTCGACGACCGGGTGCGGATCAAGGAACTGGTCTGCGACGGCGTGCTGGTGGCGACGCCGGCTGGCTCGACCGCCTACAACCTCTCGGCCAACGGCCCGATCCTGCCGCTCGACTCGCAGCTTCTCGCGTTGACCCCGATCAGCCCGTTCCGCCCCCGCCGCTGGCGCGGCGCGATCCTGCCCGACCGGTCGACGATGAAGTTCCGCGTCAACGAACCGGTCAAGCGGCCCGTCTCCGCCGTCGCCGACCAGAAGGAATTCCGCGACATCGCGGAGGTCTCACTCGAGATCGCGGCCGATTCCGAACTGACCCTGCTGTTCGATCCCGGCCACGCGCTCGACGAGCGGATCGTGGCCGAGCAATTTACCGTCTGAGTGCCGCGAAAACCGGCCTTGCCAAACGAATCCGCCGCCCATATAGGCGCACCCCTGCCCAGCGTGGCGGCTATTCCCCGATAGCTCAGCGGTAGAGTAGGTGACTGTTAATCACTTGGTCGTTGGTTCGAATCCAACTCGGGGAGCCATTTCTGCTTTCGCTGCTGTTCGTCAGCGACCGGAAATCAGCCTAAAACCCTAGGAAAACCAGACCGCACACGCCCGCGTGCGTTCGTTGCCATTCGTCCCCTTTCGCGCTATTGATGGGGGACAGAATGGGGGAACCAGCAATCCTCCAACTTGGATGCGGTGATGGGCAAGCTGACACAGGCGCATATTCGAGCTGCAATGGCAAAGCCGGGACGTCACCATGACGGCGACGGACTGATGCTATTTGTGCGGGATTCTGGCCAGGCGAGCTGGGTCGCGCGTATTCAACAAGGCGGCGCGCGGCGCGAGTTCGGATTGGGGAGCGTGCGCGCTGTCGGGCTGGGCGAGGCGCGCGAAAAGGCCGCGCTTGTTAAGGCGGCGCTCGTCGCCGGGCGCGATCCGCACCTTGCCTTGAAGCCGCCCAAGGAAATGACGCGCACCTTTCGCGAGGCCGCGCTCGGGTTTCTGGAGGCAAAGGCGGCCGACGCGAAAATCTCCAGTGCCAAGCGCAAGCAGAACCTCTCACAACTGAAAGCCTATGCCTTTCCGGCTCTTGGAAAGCTGCACGTTCAGAGCATCGATGCCGACGCGATTGCAGCCTGCCTGCGCCCGATCTGGACCCGCAAGCCCGAAACAGCCCGCAAGGTTCGCAGCCTCATTATCCGCACGCTGCGCTTCGCCCGGCCCGATGGCGCACTATTCATCGGCACCCTTGGCCCCGCCGTTGCCGACCGCCTGCCCGCTCAGCCCAAGCGCGGGAATTTCGAGGCTATGCCCTACGCCGATCTGCCCGCGTTCATGGCTCGGCTGGTGGACAAGGGTGGCATGGGCGCGCTGGCTTTACGGACGGCGATCCTGACTGCCGCACGTAGCGGCGAAGTGCGGGGGGCGACATGGAGCGAGCTGGACTTGGACCGGGCGATCTGGACGGTCCCGGCGGAGCGAATGAAAGCGCGCCGCGCCCACCGGGTTCCGCTGTCGCCAGCCGCCCTTGCCCTGTTTCGCGAAGCTGCAGCGATTAGGCGCGCGGGAACGGAACTGATCTTTCCGGCTGGGAGCGGCAAGACCCTGAGCGACATGACGCTGACAAAAGTGCTGCGCGACATGAAAGCCCCCTGCACCGTCCACGGCTTTCGTTCGACCTTCCGCGATTGGGCAGCGGAGCAGACAAGCCTTCCCGGCGAGGTGGCGGAAGCGGCCCTTGCACATATGGTGCCCGAGGCGGTCGAGGCCGCCTATCGCCGCACCGACTTTTTCGACAAGCGACGCGAATTGATGGATGCGTGGGCCGGTTTCGCGACTGGAGGCGGAGCTAAGGTTGTCCTGATCCGCGCGAGCTTGGAGGTGTAATGCATCCATAAGCCCGATTGGCGGAAAGACGATACCCCCCGCCATAATCCACAACCCCGTCCACATCGGCTCCACACTATAGCCTTGCGCGCCGTTTTCAGGATAGGCATGTTCCGCATGTGTTCACGGTTGCCCGCCCGTGCGCGGGCAACGCATGAGGATTGACGGGTATGACCTTTGTTGAAGGCGACGCAGCCGCGCTTGCGATCATTGAGAGCTGGGGCTGGGATCATGCTGATCCTCGCTTCGAGTTTTATGTCCCCGTGATGATCTCAGTCAGCGACGCGGTGAACCGGCTGGCGATGGAAGGCCACGCCGATCCGGCGGGCGCGGTGTTGTCGCTACTGGCTTCCGGGAAGCTTGAGGCGACGGGCAGTCACCGATTCAAAGCCTATCGCAACGGCCACTTCCAACGTGAGGGCGTAGGGCCGATCCCTGTGTGTCGATGGCAAGTTCTGCAGGCTAACATGGAGAATGAAGGTGCGTTCCGGAAAACTGAAGTTACCCTCCATTTGATCGGTGGAGACGATTTTGCGACCAAGGAGAACAGCGCCGAGTGGCACTGGCACGATGATTGGTTTTCGACGGCACAAGTGTCGGGAGGAGATTGGCTAGATCAGGGTTATTTTGAAGAAACCTACAGCGCTTCCGACATCGAGGTGCGGCCAGCCGATCGTGAAGCTGCAAGTCTTACCTCCAGTCCGGGTCTGGGCGGGGTGGAACCTAACAAGGGCGGCGCTCCAGCAAAGTATGATTGGGAGCGCGCTGTCGCGGCCGTCGTGTTCCAGTGGGCCGACGAAGGCAGTTGGCAGCCCGCTCTTCAAGCGGATGTTAAAAAGCGGCTCGCGGAATGGTTCGCCGAACGCGACCAATATCCATCCGACAGTATGCTGAAAGAGCGTGCGCGCTGGCTTTTCGAGGAGTTTCGGCAACGCGCCCCTGAGGCCGACAACCTGGCGGCATAGTGGTTTCCGGCCAGCTATCGACCTTGCTGGCCGACGCACAGCGTCACTTGCCGGTAATCCTAGGTTCTCGCCCGCGCGCTTCCGTGACCGGGCATGAGCGGAAAGGATACCGTGAATGGAACCCGTGCTTTGCAGCATTGCCGAGGCGGCCCGCGCCTTGGGCATCGGCAAGACCAAGACCTACGAGCTGATCGAGCGCGATGCGCTCGAAACCGTCACCATTGGCACCCGACGACTGGTGCGGGTCCAAAGCATCAAGCGGCTGGCTGATAGTCCGACCGTGATGCAGGGGGCTTGAGTCTCGATGTCGGACAAGTTCCGACGGGCGAAGGTGCCCCGCCATGTCCGGCTATATCATCGGCAGATGCAGTCCGAAGCGTGGCGGCACTTGTCGGGTAGCGCCGTAAAGGTGCTGCTGGCGCTCGCTGCGCTCGAAAAGGGCGACAACAACGGCGAGTTCTTTCTTTCTGCCCGCAAGGGCGCTGCGATCACGGGCCTGGGAAAGAACGCGGTCAATCGCGCGCTTCATGAATTGCAGGACAAGGGGTTCATCTACTGCGCCGTGCGCGGGGCCTTTTCGCGCAAGACGCCCCACGCGGCCTGTTGGGGCCTAACGTGGCAAGCGGGACCGAAGGGGAGCGATCACCGCGCCCCTTCTCACTCCTATGAAAAATGGCGTCCCGCGCAAAAACGCGGTCCCCGAACGAGGGACGCGGCGGTCCCCGAAACGGCGACAACGGGTCCAAACGGGGCGTCCGATTGTGCCCATTACAGGGACAGCGAAACGGCAAAAACCGCAGAAAGACGCCAAACTCTCCCTGTCTCGAAGACGGGGACACACAATAGTTACCAGCCCCTAGACTTCGTCCAGCCGGTCAAGCGGCTCCCAAATCCGGCTGGCATCGGATGGTGGCAGCCCGATCTCGCCCGTCCCCTCTCCCGCCTCGCCCAGGCTGCGATCCTCTCGCACGCAATCCGGCAGGCAATCGACGAAGGGCGGCTCGCGGCGTGAATGAAGCGGAAAAGCGCGCGCTCTGGCGGCTCTGGTGCGATTATGGCTGCGACTTTCCGCCTGAATGTCGGGATATGACGTGCGGGGCGCGGACGCGGGCCGGGACGCCTTGCAAGCGGCGCGACCTGTATCGATCCGGGCGCTGCAAGCTGCACGGCGCCCTGTCGACCGGCCCCCGCACAGCCCAGGGCAAGCGGCGCTCCGCTCGCAATGGAAAATGAACAGAGCGAGGCAAACCCCGTGAGAGGATGAAGAAAGCTAATGATCTAGGAAAATCCGGCGGCGCGGCGGGCTGCGTTGTCTGAATAAAATAGGGGCAAATATGGGCGGTTTCGGTTCAGGGAGCTACGGCGGCAGGCCCACGGCGGACGCTTCGCTCCGCATCGATCTGGCGTGGATGCTTCGCACGGGCCGCGCGCGCCACGGTGCTTTCCTTGCGGGTAGTCTGAACTGGACATGCGGCGGCGAGCCGTCCGGCTCGATTGGCTATCGGGCGATCATGCACCAACCGGGCGAGGAACGGCTGGAACTGTTCTACACACGCGGGAGCGGGGCGGACGCGGAACAGATTAGCCAGACGGTGCGGCTTTGCCATACGGTGCCCCATTACGGGGGCAAACGATGGTGGATGATCTGCCCCTATCGCCATAACCGCGTTGGCAAGCTGTATCTGCCGCCGGGCGGGGACCGGTTCGCGTCCCGGCAGGCTTGGCGGCTGGGCTATCAGTGCCAGCGCGATGCCGCGCGGGACCGCCCGTTTGAGCGACTGTTCCGATTGCAGAAGAAGTTGGGGTGCGATCAGGGTTGGGAAGCGGGCCTCCAGCGGCCCAAGGGCATGTGGAACCGCACGTTCGATCGGCACCTCGAGCGCTATTGGGAGCTGGATGAAGAATGCGCGATTGAAATGGCGAGCATGATGGCAAGGCTTGGCGGCTGGCGCTCTGCGGTCTAGCGTGACCCCCAATCGTCTCAGGGGGTTATTTAGGTGATCGAGAATATCGAAGCCGTCGAAAAGCGGTTGTGGACGGCTGCGGATCAGCTCCGCGCGAACAGCGATTTTGCGAGCAATGAATACTTCATGCCCGTCATGGGGCTAATCTTCCTGCGCCATGCCTACAGCCGCTATCTTGCGGTTAAGCCCGACATCGAAGCGAGCCTGCCCAGCCGGGGCGGCGTGCGCCCTGCCCTCACCAAGCAAGATTTCACCAGCAGAGGCGCGATCTTCCTGCGGCCAGAGGCGCAATTCGATTACCTCGTAAACCTTCCCGATGGTGCAGACCGGGCAGCAGCCATAATCGCCGCCATGGAGGCCGTGGAGGACGATTATGCCGCGCTGAAGGGCGTTCTGCCCAAGACCGAGTACCAAAGCCTTGAGAACGACGTGCTTGGCAATGTCCTGCGCATCTTCAACGATCCGGCGCTGCAGGATGCCAAGGGCGACGTGTTCGGGCGCATCTACGAATATTTCCTGACCCAGTTCGCCGATCAGAGCGCGCATGACGGGGGCGAGTTTTTCACGCCTCCATCCATCGTCCAGATGATCGTCAACGCGATCGAGCCGGATCACGGCAAGGTGCTGGACCCGGCCTGCGGTTCGGGCGGCATGTTCGTGCAGAGCGCCCATTTCATCGAAAAGATGAAGCAGGACCCGACCAAGGTTGCCACCTTCTACGGGCAGGAAAAGAACGCCACGACGATCCGCTTGGCCAAGATGAACCTTGCGGTGCACGGGCTGGAAGGGAAGATCGAACCCGGCATCACCTATTACACCGACGCACACGAACTGCTGGGCAAGTCCGACTTCGTGATGGCCAACCCGCCGTTCAACGTGGACGAGGTGGATGCGGAGCGGATCAGGAAAGACCCGCGCCTGCCCTTCGGCCTGCCCGGCGTGAACAAAGGCAAGAAGGTATCCAACGGCAACTACCTGTGGATCAGCTACTTCTACAGCTACCTGAAGGACACCGGCCGCGCAGGATTTGTCATGTCATCTCAGGCATCGAGCGCGGGCGGCGAGGAAGCCAAGGTCCGGCAGAAGCTGATTGAAACCGGGCATGTCGATGCAATGATCGCGATCCGGGGCAATTTCTTCTATACCCGCACCGTGCCCTGCGAACTCTGGCTGTTCAACAAGGCCAAACCAGCCGAACATACCGACAAGGTGCTGATGCTGGATGCGCGACAGGTGTTCCGGACCGTCAATCGCCGGGTGAAGGACTTCTCGCCAGAGCAGTTGCAGAACCTGACCGCGATCTTCTGGCTCTATCGTGGACAGGACGCAAGGTTCCTGGAACTGGTGGATGGCTATCTCAGCCGCTCTGTGGTGGAAGGCGTCGCCAGCTTGGTGGCCGAACCTGCCTTCACGGCGGCGCTGGGGGCGGTGCTGGAAGGCGTGGAGCACACGGCAGAGCTGGACGAGGCGGCGGCGCTGTTCAAGACCGATTGGGCAGACTTTGCCGCCAAGGTGCAGGCGCAGGTTGGCAGCGGTGACATGGCAACGCCCGCGATTGCGGAACTGCACGCCGGGCATGACCGGCTCGAGCCTATGGTGGAGCAAAGCCGCGATCTGGTGAAGCAGATCGATCAGTTGTGCAAACTGGCGGACAAAGCTCACCGCGCCGAGAACGGATCGCGCGGTGGCAAGCGGGGCAAGGCCAATCTGGTGAAGGCGCTGGAGAAAGCGCGCAGGGAGGCCGTCGATCAGCTTAAGCAAGTGCGATACTTTCACCGGCATGCGCGCTGGCTGCTTAGCCGTTTTCCCGATGGCGAACTGGTTGCGGTGCCAGGTCTGGTCAAGCTGGTGGACCGGGAGGAACTTGCAGCCAATGACTGGAGCCTTACGCCGGGCCGCTATGTTGGCGTGGCCCCGGAGGAAGAGGACGAGGATTTCGATTTCGAAGGCACGATGCGCGACATACACATCGAGCTGGCTGGTCTGAACGAGGAAGCGGCAGCGTTGGCAGCGCAGATTCAGGCTAACTTCGAAGGAATGGCTCTGTGAATTGGACACCGACCTTCATCGGTGCCCTAGGGCGCGTCGTTACGGGTAAGACACCCCCCACCAAGAATCGCGAGTTCTATGATGGGGAATACAAGTTTGTCACACCAACTGATTTGGATTGGCAAAGCTATGTAGTCCGCGACACGCATTCAACCGTTACTGAACTCGCGCGCGATCGAAACCGCAATCAGTTCATCCCCGCTGAAGCGACTATGTTCACGTGTATCGGTAATACAATCGGAAAGTGCGGCATCTCTGCTGATGACTGCCTGACAAATCAGCAGATTAACACCGTCATCCCCAACGACTCCCACGACCCACGGTTCATCTACTACTTGCTAAACCATAATCGGCGGCAAATCCGGTCGATAGGCATCGGCAATGGGGCCGCGCAGCCGATAATCAATAAGACTACATTTTCGGGCGTCCAAGTCTTCGTCCCCCCCTCTCGCGACGATGAGCAACGCATCGCCGCGATCCTTTCGGCTTACGACGATCTGATCGAAAACAACCGGCGGCGGATTGCCTTGTTGGAGGAGGCCGCACGGCAGCTTTACAAGGAATGGTTCGTTCGCTTCCGCTTCCCCGGCCACGAACATGTCAAACTGATCGACGGCGTGCCGGATGGGTGGGAGCCAATCTCATTTTCTGAAATGGCTGATGTGCTGCGAGGTCGCTCTTACACCAGTGCCGAACTTCGTGATGAAGGGGGACGAGCGTTTGTAAACCTTAAATGCATCAATCGATTTGGTGGGTTCCGCGATAGCGGCCTCAAAGGAATCGAAGGGGACTTCAAGGACAAGCACATGGTGAGTCCAGGCGACATCGTGATGGCTGTGACTGACATGACGCGCGAAGCCATGATTGTTGCCCAGTCTGGCCGAATATCCAAAACAGTTGGAGCAGATGCAATCTTTTCGATGGATTTGGTAAAAATCGTTCCAAAGCCTGAGATCCAAAAGGACTGGTTATATTCGCTTCTTCGCTTCTCTCAATTTGCGTTCGAGCTTCGTGAACATGCCAACGGAACCAATGTCTTGCATCTGAAGCCCAAGTATATTGCAGAATGGGAGGGCCTCATCCCGCCAGCGAAGGTCAGAGGGTGGTTTGCCGATATGGTCCAACCGATGTTCGATCAGATCGATAATTTGCAGCTTCAATCACGAAATGCAGCGAAAGCCCGCGACCTCCTGCTCCCGAAGCTGATGAACGGAACCCTCACCGTATGACGGCGCTGAACGAAGACACGCTGGTGCAGGCGACCATGGCCGATTATCTGGCGGACAGCCTTGGCTGGGACAGCGTGTTTGCGTTCAACACCGAAGTGCTGGGGCCGGAAGGCACAGGGCCGTCCGCCCTGGGCCGCACGAGCGAACAAGACGTGATCCTGACCCGCCATCTGGGCGAGGCGCTGATCCGGCTCAATCCCGGCCTGCCTGATGCTGCCTATGCCGATGCGCTGCGCCAGATCACCGACGCGCCGCTCGGCTCCAATCCGGTCGCCATCAACCGCGATGCCTATGATCTGGTCAAGAACGGCGTGCTGGCCAGCTTTCGCGATGCCAAGGGCGATCTGGTGAAGCAACGGTTGCGGCTGATGGATTTCGATCAGCCAACAAACAACCATTTCCTGTGCGTCCGCGAATTGTGGATCAAGGGCGATCTCTATCGCCGCCGCGCGGACATCGTCGGTTTCGTCAACGGGCTGCCGCTGCTGTTCGTGGAATGCAAGGCGCTCCACAAGGACCTGCGCCACGCCTACGAACAGAATCTGTCCGACTACAAGGACACCATCCCGCACTTGTTCCACCACAACGCCTTCATCGTCCTCACTAACGGGCACGAGGCCAAGATTGGCTCCCTTTCCAGCAAGTTCGAACATTTCAACGATTGGAAGCGGCTGGACGAGGACGAGCCGGGCGTCGTCGATCTGGAAACGCTGCTGAAGGGCGTGTGCACCAAAGCCAATTTCATCGACCTGCTGGAGAACTTTATCCTGTTCGATGATGGCGGCGAGAAGCTGGTCAAGATCGTCGCGCGCAACCACCAGTATCTGGGCGTCAACCGCGCCATTGCGGCGGTGCGAGACCGTAAGGCCCGCAAGGGCAAGCTGGGCGTGTTTTGGCACACGCAGGGCAGCGGCAAGAGCTATTCCATCGCCATGCTGACCCAGAAGATCCACCGCAAGCTGGGCGGCAATTTCACCTTCCTGATCTGCACCGACCGGCTGGACCTGGACGGCCAGATTTACGGCACCTTTGCCGGATGCGGGTTGGTGAACAACGATACGGATCGCGTACGCGCCGGATCGGGCAAGGAATTGCAGGCGTTGCTGGGCCTTCACAAACCCTATGTCTTCACGCTGATTCACCGCTTCAATCAGGACGTGAACCCGGACGATCCCTATTCCGCGCGCGATGACATCATCGTGATTACCGACGAGGCGCACCGGACCCAAAATGGCCTACTGTCCCTCAACATGCGCAACGCCCTCCCCAACGCCAGCTTCCTGGGCTTCACCGGCACGCCGCTGATGACCGGCGATGAAGTCACCAAGCAGACTTTTGGCGAATACGTCTCCACCTATGATTTCCAGCGCGCTGTGGAGGATGAGGCAACCGTGCCGCTCTATTACGATGCGCGCGGGGAAAAGCTGGGAGTCGCCACCGATGATCTCAACGAGCGGATCGCAGCCAAGCTGGACGAGCTGGAACTGGACGATCCTGATGTGACCGAACGGCTCGAAAAGGAGCTGAAGCGCGAATACCACATCATCACGGCACAGAAGCGGCTGGACACCATCGCCGCCGATTTCGCGGAGCACTACACCACCGGCTGGGAAACCGGCAAAGCCATGCTGGTATGCATCGACAAGCTAACCTGCGTTCGGATGCACGCGCTGATCGAAAAGCACTGGAATGCGCGTATTGCGGTTCTGGAAAGGGAATTGGCCAGTGCCGCCGACGAACAGGAACTGGCGGACCGGGAGCGTCAGCTCGCATGGGTGAAGGCCACCAAGGCAGCCGTCATAGTTTCGGAAGAACAGGGCGAGGTTGATCGGTTCCGCAAGTGGGGCCTCGACATCACCCCGCACCGCGCGCTGATCAAGAATGGCTTTGAAACCGAAGACGGCAAGCGGCTGGACGTCGAAAGCGCCTTCAAGAAGGAAGAACACCCGTTCCGCATAGCCATCGTTTGCGCCATGTGGCTGACGGGCTTCGACGTGCCGAGCCTTGCCACGCTCTATCTCGACAAGCCGCTCAAGGCGCACACGTTGATGCAGGCGATTGCGCGGGCCAATCGGGTCAACGAAGGCAAGAACAATGGCCTGATCGTCGATTACTGCGGCATACTGAAGAATTTGCGCAAGGCATTGGCGACCTATGCAGGAACGCTTGGCGGAGGCGGTGCAGGACCCGATGGACCAGAATCCGACCCCGTCAGGCCGCCCGAGGAATTGCTGGCCGATCTAGAAGAGGCAATCGACGCCGCCGAGGGGTTCCTGGCGGCGCGCAATTTCCGCCTGCTCGCCATACTCGAAAAGACCGGGTTCGAACGCAACAAGGCGATCATCGACGCCAAAGAAGCGGTCAACGAGAATGACGAAAGCCGCAAGCAATTTCAGATCATGGCGCGCGAGGTGTTCAAGAAGTTCAAGGCCTGCGTCAATTTCCGCGCCGTGAACGCCTATCGCCAGCGATTTGCGGCGATCAAGGTGATCTACAACAGCCTGGAAGACGACGTCCAGAAGGCCGACATTTCCGACATCATGCGGGCCTTGCAGGGCGTGGTCGATGACAGCATCGTGATTCAGTCCGATCCAGCCGCTGATGGCGATCGGCTCTATGACATCAGCCAGATCGACTTCGAGAAGCTGAAGCGCGAGTTCGAGCGCAGCCCGAAGAAGAACACCACCGTTCAGAGCCTCAAGGACGCCTTGCAGCGCAAACTGGAACTGATGCTGCGCCAGAACCCGCTGCGCACCGATTTCCAGAAGCACTACGAAGAACTGGTTGCCGAATACAACAGCGAGAAGGATGCAGTGAATATCGAGCGCGTGTTTGAGGCGCTGCTGGTGCTCGCCGGAGAACTGGACGAGGAACAGCGTCGGGCCGTCCGCGAAGGGCTGACGGAAGAGACGCAAGCGCTGTTCGATCTGCTGATCAAGCCCGACCTCGACAAGGCAGGCATCAAACGGCTGAAAGAGGTCGCCGTGGGCCTCTACGAAACGCTCCAAGCACAAATCGACGCGATCCAGGATTTCGCCGCAAAACAGGCCACGCGCGATCAGGTCCGCGTAACGATCCGAAACTACCTCTGGGACGAGAACCAAGGGCTGCCGGACAGCTACGCAGAGCGAGAGATCGAGGCCAAGACTGATGCCGTGCTGGCGCACCTGATGACGCAAGCGCGGTCCCACAGCGAGTTAGGGTCAATTCGAGCGTGATTTCCAGCGGTCGAAAACTTGGCTTCTGGGAAGCACTCTTCTGTTACCTAGCTCTCTTCGGCACATTCATGCTGGCTGGCGCAATTGGCGGCATGACGTCCTCTAGGACGCCACAAGGCGAAGGGGAGATTAGGCAAACTGCCGCGTCAACCGAGCTTGCCCTCGCTCAAGCTGATCTGACTGCCCAGCAAGAGATGGCCGATTGGGCATTCTGGGCAATGATCGGCGGCATCTTTACAATGTTCGGCTCGTTTGCGGCTCTTTACTTTATTCGGGAGACACTGCGAGCAACGCGTGAAACGCTCCAAGATGCGCGAGATCGAACGGCGGTCGAGATGCGCGCCTACATCGTAGTGATCCCGAGGGGCATCGAGCAAGACGTTGGCGAACTACGGTATCGAGGTCAGGTTGAGATACATAACATCGGCAAGACACCAGCCCACAACGTATCTGCCAAAGTGAGGATGAAAACATCTCACTTTAATGAGAAGTCATTCAACACAAGGCGTTTTGCAACACTGGCAGAGAGAACTCTATTGCCCGATGCTCGAATGCGCCAGGGCACGAAAGAGACCGGATGGATTACAGATTTCTGTGACCAGTCCGAGTTCATCTATGTATATGGTCGGATTGACTACATAGACTACCTCCAAGAGCGTCGATCAACGATGTTCTGCCACCGGTATAACAAGGAAACGTTCGAAGGCGATGTGGACGACATGGAACCACCGGGCGAACCTCGGATACTCATTCGAACGGACATGGCCCGTCACCATATCCATGGGAACATAGCCGACTGAAGGAGAGGCGTTTCCCCGCGCCTTCTAGATGCTGCTGGCGGAAGGAATGGGGGAATGGCCAGTTTGGCGGCTCATCAAATCTACATATTATTATTCATCTTCAATGTCTTACGCAACAAGGGTTCGAATCCAACTCGGAGCCAGCCTGCGGATGGCATGAAAAAGAGCGCGGCGGGATCACCCGCCGCGCTCTTTTTCTATTCAGGTCAAGGCTTCAGACAGCTGCGCCGTGGCAATGCTTGTACTTGTTGCCCGAGCCGCACGGGCACGGCGCGTTGCGGCTGACTTCCATTCCGGCATAGGGGTTGTCGGCCATGGTTGCCGCGCCGCCCGGCGAGAACGCAGCGCGCGGACTTCCGGCCAGCGATCCGAACATCGCCGCCTTGTCGGCCGAGCCGTCGCCGTCGTCCGAATCCTCGATGCCGGTCAGCGGGTCGATGTGTCCGGTGAGGAAATCGGGCAACTCCGGCAACGCCTGTGCCTGCTGCGGCGGTGCAATGCGCAGCTCGCTCTTGATCAGGATGCCGGTCACGTCCTCGCGCAGCGTGTCGAGCATGCGCTCGAACAGCCCGAACGCCTCACGCTTGTACTCGTTGATCGGCTGCTTCTGCGCATAGGCGCGCAGGAACACCACCTGGCGCAGCGCGTCGAGCGTTGCGAGGTGTTCCTTCCAGTGGTGGTCGAGCCGGTCGAGCAGGACCGACTTCTCCACCCGGCGCCAGATGTCGGGATCGGATTCGCCGACCTTGCGCTCCATAATGGCATCGGTCTGCTCGCGCACGCGCTCCTCGATGATGTCGGGCGCGACCGCATCCTCCTGCATCCAGTCGTCGATGGGCGGAGTGATGCCGAACACCTCCTCGAGCCGCGCCTTGAGGCCGTCGACATCCCACTGCTCGGGATAGGATTCGGGCGGGCACGCCTCGCCGACGATCGTGTTGACCGTGTCGTGGCGCATGTCGACCACGACATCGTCGACCGCCTCGCTGTCCATGATCTCGGCGCGCTGCTCATAGATCACCTTGCGCTGGTCGTTCATCACGTCGTCGTATTCGACCACCTGCTTGCGGATATCGTAGTTGCGCGCCTCGACCTTCTTCTGCGCGGTCTCGATCGCCTTCGACAGCCAGCGCGAACCGATCGCCTCGCCGTCCTCGAGGTTCGAGTTCATCATCCGCGCGAACAGTGTGTCCGGCCCGAAGATGCGCAGCAGATCGTCCTCCAGGCACAGGTAGAACCGGCTGAGGCCGGGATCGCCCTGGCGGCCCGAGCGGCCGCGCAGCTGATTGTCGATCCGGCGCGATTCGTGCCGTTCGGTGCCGAGGACGAACAGGCCGCCCGCTTCGAGCACGCGCTGCTTCTCCTCGGCAACCTCGGTCTTGATGCGCGCGATCGCGGCCTCGCGTTCGGGGCCTTCGGGCATGTCGCCGAGCTCGTCCTCGATCCGGAACTCGACGTTGCCGCCAAGCTGGATGTCGGTACCGCGACCGGCCATGTTGGTTGCGATCGTGACCGCGCCGATGCGCCCGGCCTGCGCGACGATACGCGCCTCCTGCTCGTGGAAGCGCGCATTCAGCACCGAGTGCTTGACGCCTTCCTCGTCGAGGAATTTCGACAGAAGTTCGGACTTCTCGATCGAGACCGTGCCGACCAGCGTCGGCTGGCCGATCTGAGCCTTCTCGGCGATCGCCTTGGCGATGGCTTTGAATTTGTCCTGGGTATTCTTGTAGAACTCGTCCTCCTCGTCGATCCGGCGGACGGGGACGTTGGTCGGAATGTCGACCACGTTCATCTTGTAGATTTCCCAGAACTCGCTCGCCTCGGTGGCGGCGGTGCCGGTCATGCCGGCGAGCTTGGGATACATGCGGAAATAGTTCTGGAAGGTGATCGAGGCGAGCGTCTGGTTCTCGGGCTCGATTTTCACGCCCTCCTTGGCCTCGACCGCCTGGTGCAGTCCGTTCGACCAGCGGCGACCGTCCATCATGCGCCCGGTGAACTCGTCGATGATGACGACCTTGTCGTCCTTTACGATGTAGTCCGTGTCGCGCTTGAACATGATGTTCGCCTTGAGCGCCTGGTCGAGGTGATGGACAACCTGAGTGTTCTCGACGTCATAGAGGTTGTCGGTCGCGAGCAGCCCGGCCTCGCGCAAGCGCTCCTCGATCAGCTCGTTGCCGTCTTCGGTGAACGAGACATGGCGGCTCTTCTCGTCCTTCTCGTACCAGTCGGCGGGCACGTCCTTCACGATGGCATCGAGCGCGGTGTAGAGCTCGCTCTTGTCCTCGGTCGGGCCGGAGATGATCAGCGGCGTGCGCGCCTCGTCGATCAGGATCGAATCGACCTCGTCGACGATCGCGAAGTTGAAGGGTCGCTGCACCATCGAGCGGCGGTCGTGCTTCATGTTGTCGCGCAGGTAGTCGAAGCCGAACTCGTTGTTCGTGCCGTAGGTGATGTCGGAGTGATAGGCCTCGCGGCGTTGCGCCTCGCCGATGTTGGGCACGATCACGCCAACGCTGAGGCCCAGCCAGCGATAGATCTGGCCCATCCAGTCGGCATCGCGACGGGCGAGGTAGTCGTTCACGGTGACGACATGGACGCCCTTGCCCTCGATCGCGTTGAGATAGGTCGCGAGCGTGGCGACCAATGTCTTGCCTTCGCCCGTCCGCATCTCGGATATTTCACCGCGGTGGAGCACGATGCCGCCGATCAGCTGTACGTCGAAGTGCCGCATGCCCAGCACGCGCACCGATGCCTCGCGCACGGTGGCGAAGGCTTCGGGCAGGATATCGTCGAGCGTGCGCCCGTCGGCGAGCTGGGCGCGGAACTTCTCGGTCTGCGCCTGGAGCTGTTCGTCGGTGAGCGCCTGGATCTGCGGTTCGAGCGCGTTGATCTGCTGGACGATCTTGCCGAGCGAGCGGACGTAACGCTCGTTGGCGGAGCCGAAAATGGACTTCGCGAGTGACTTGATCATGGAATTATGGCCCCGGTCGGGAGGATACTACAAGCGAGCGCCCGCGCGCACAGGCGCCGGGCGTTACAGTCTGGAATGTGCAGGCGAAGCTATTCGAAAGCGCGGTCGGCGCCGAACTGGACCGTCGGAATCGTGATGATCACGGTCCTGCGCGGGCGGCAGTCGGCAGACTGCGTCCGCCGATTACCCGTCGAACTGCGCGGCTGCTGGCATTCGGCCCGCTCGGTCGGGGCCACCGTCGGCGCAGGCTTGCTCGCCCCGACTTGCGCCGCGACCGTATCGACCACACCCGCGTTGACCGGCGCACCGACAGCGGCGAGACCGGTAAGCAGCGCAAGGCAGGCAAAAAGACGGCGCAACATGGTGGCGGCAAGATAGTCGTTCGCCGTCCGTGCGTCCACCTTTTTGCCAAAGCACGTTTACCTCGCGGTGGCGGTTACCTAGAGCGACGGCCATGAAACACGCCGTCTCGCCGCTGGCCCTGCCTTTTCCCGACATGCCGCCGATCGACGGCGTGACGCTGCGCGTGGCGCGGGCCCGGTACAAGGAGTGGGACCGCGCCGATTTGACGTTCGTCGAGCTGGCCGAGGGGACAGCTGTTGCGGGCGTGTTCACGCGCAGCGCCTGCGCCTCCAGCGAGGTCGAGCTGGGCCGTGCCAACGTGGCGCAGGGCCGCGCACGGGCCCTGGTGGTGAATGCGGGCAATTCCAATGCCTTCACCGGCTATCGCGGGCGCGAGGCGGTGGAAGCGATTATGGCGCAAGTGGCTGTCAGCTTGGGGTGCGCGCAGGATCAGGTGTTCGTTTCCTCCACAGGCGTGATCGGCGTTCCGCTCCCACAGGACAAGGCGCGCGCGGGAATTGCGGCGGCGGTCGCGGCAGATCCAAGTTCGTGGGAAGATGCGGCCGCAACGATCGGAACCACCGACACATTCCCCAAGGGCGCGATGGCCACGGCAGTGGTCGACGGTCAGACCGTGACTTTGTGCGGGATCATCAAGGGCAGCGGCATGATCGCACCCGACATGGCGACGATGCTGGGTTACATTTTCACCGACGCAGCCGTCGACCCCGCGTTTCTGCAGCGCCTGCTGAGCGCCGCCAACGACGACACATTTTCCTGCATCACGATTGACGGCGATACCTCGACCAGCGACACGGTGCTCGCGTTTGCGACCGGCGCAGCGGGCAACGCGCCGCTCGCCTCCTTCGACGACCACGGAGCCGACGCCTTTGCGGCCGCGCTGGCGGACGTATGCCGCCAACTCGCACACCTGGTCGTCCGCGATGGCGAGGGGGCGCAGAAATTCATCGAGATCGCCGTGACCGGCGCGATTTCGGACGAGAGCGCACGCACGATCGGCCTCGCGATCGCCAACTCGCCGCTGGTCAAGACCGCGATTGCGGGTGAGGACGCCAACTGGGGCCGCGTGGTCATGGCGGTGGGCAAGGCGGGCGAACCGGCCGACCGCGACCGGCTCTCGATCGGGTTCGGCGGCGTGTGGGCCGCGCGCGAGGGGCAACCGCTGGCGGACTACGACGAGGCGCCGCTTGCCGCGCACCTCAAGGGCCGCGAAGTAACCATCGACGTCGATCTCGGCCTGGGTAGCGGTCGCGCCACCGTATGGACCTGCGACCTGACCCACGGATACATCGCGATCAACGCCGACTACCGTTCGTGAAGGCGAGTTCGTGAGCGCGCTCGATGCAGAAATCGGTGCCTTGCTGCGCCGGGTCAGCGAGAGCGCGATCCTGGCGCATTACCAATCGCTGGCTTCGGGCCAGATCGTGGCCAAGGCGCCGGGCGATGTCGTTACGGTTGCCGATCATGCCGCCGAGGCGATGCTCACCGAGGCGCTCGCGCGGATCGAACCCGGCATCGCCATTGTCGGCGAGGAGGCGGCGCACGCCGATGCGGCAGTGCAGGATGCGCTGGCGGGCGAGTGCTGGATCGTCGATCCGCTCGACGGCACGCGCAACTTCGCCGCGGGCAAGCCGCCGTTCGGGATCATCCTCGCGCGCGCCAGCGGAGGCATGTGCCGCTCTGGCTGGATCTACGATTGCCTTTCGGGTCGACTATGCACCGCGCACCAAGGCCTGGGAGCTTTCGTGGACGGCGAGCATGTTCGCGCGACTCCGAGCGGCCATACGCCGCCCGTCGCCGCAATCTCGCTGATCTACATGCAGCCGGAGCGACGCGCTGCGATCAAGACGCACATCGCGCCGCACTACTCCTTGGTCGACATCCCCTATTGCGCCGCCGAGCAATACCCGCGGCTCGCGCTGGGTGAGAACGACGTGTCGATTTTCGAGCGCACGCTGGCGTGGGATCACGCGGCGGGCGTGCTGTGGCTCAACGAGGCGGGCGGGAAAGCTGCACGCCCCGACGGCTCGCTCTACCGCGTCGACGAATGGGCGCGCCCCGGCCTGATCGGCGCGGCTAGTCCGGCGCTATGGGACGAGCTGGCCGGGCGTCTTGCGGCGCTCGGCTAGAGCACGCTCTCCAGCCACGCCTTGAGCTGGCCCTTGGGGCGCGCGCCGGTCAGCTCCGCCGCCTTCTCGCCGCCCTTGTAGAGCACGAGGTAGGGAATCCCCTGCACGCCCAGCTTGCCCGGGGTGTCGGTGTTTTCCATGATATCCATCTTGGCGATGGTCACGCGGTCGGCCAATTCCTCGCTGATTTCCTCGAGCGCCGGTGCAATCATCTTGCACGGGCCGCACCAGTCGGCCCAGAAATCGACCAGCACGGGCTTGTCGGCGTCGAGCACATCGCTCTGGAAGCTGGCGTCGGTGACGGCAACGGTGGCCATGGGACAAATCTCCTGTTTCGCTTGGCGGCCAATCTAGGCACGCGCGTGGTTCACTCAACGGGTAAGGCGGGAAAGCTTTCCTGCGCTGTGGACAAAGCGGCTTTGTGTTCGGCCAACGTGGCTGCCGGGATTTCGATCAGTCGCGGAGCGTGGGTGTAAAGCACGGCTGCGCGAATACGCCGCCCGGGAAAGATTTCGCCAAGCGCGGCGGCATAGGCTGCCATCTGGCGTAGCGTTGATATCGGCACTTCGGTGAGCGTGGCAGGCGGGCGGCGCGCGGTCTTGAAATCGACCACAGTCACCGCGTCCCGCGTGACCAGCAATCGGTCGGCGAACCCGGCGACGACCTGCCCGTCCACCGTAGCTGCCAGAGGCACCTCGGCCAGCGCACCTGGCGCGAAAAGATCGGCGAATTCGGGATGATCGAGCACCGCCAATGCCGAGGCGAGCAGTTCCTGGCGCGTGGTCTCGTCGAGATCGGCAGCCTGCCGGTCGAGCCACGCCCGTGCCCTCGCTCGCCGCTCGGCTAATGGCACGTCAGGCAGGCGTTCGAGCAGGCGATGAACCAGCACACCCTGCCGCGCGGCCTGCGCCACGACCTCGGGCGGCAGCGGAGGGTCCGCCCCCCGCTCCTCGCCCGCACCCGATGGAGCGAGCGGTCGCGGCGGGCGCGGTTCGGGGCCAATCGGGGTGCGTGCCCAGCTGGGCAGTGCCGCCGGTTCGCGCGCGCCAGCCGCGACGCCTGCCGCGATCGGAGCAGGCCGCTCGCCATGCCGCCGCACCCCGCCCCAGATCGGGTCTTCCTCCGGATCGCCCGCAAACAGCGGCAGGAGCCGCGCATACCAGCTATCGGGTGCAGGTTCCTTCTCGCGCTTGCCCAAGGCGCCGCCGATAAACAGCGCCTCTTCCGCGCGCGTCATCGCGACGTAGAGCAGCCGCCAGTGCTCCTCGCGTTCGGAGGCCCGTGCCGCCGCCTCGGCCTCGGCGATGCGGCCGACCTTTTCCTCCTTGCGCAAGCCCGGCAGCGGGATCGTTCGTCCGCCCCCGCCCGGCAGGTTCTCATCCAGCGAGAGTCCGCGCACCGGCGAACTGTCGGGATTGCCCGCAGCGTCCGCCAGGATCACGATCGGAGCCTGAAGCCCCTTCGACCCGTGGACGGTCATCACTCGGACCAGCCCCTCGCTTGCCCCTGCCTCGCGCTTCAGCTCGCCCTCGCCCGCGTCGACCCAGCGGATGAAGCCCTGGAGGCTGGCGATGTTACTCGCGGCATAGGCGCTGGCGGCGTTGAGCAGCTCGTCGATCGGATCGTTCGCCTCGGTGCCGAGCCGCTCAACCAGCTTGCGCCGCGCGGCCCACGGCCCGACCAGCATCCAGTGGAGCAGACCCTGCGGAGGCTCGACATCGGCGAGGCGCAGCAGGTCGCGCAGGCTCTCGGCCGCCCGCATGATCTCGGGGTTGTCCGATTTGCGCAAATGATCCCACAGCCGCACCTTGTCGCCGCGCCAGCCATGGTCGAGCAGGTCCTGCTGGCTCCACCCGATCAGCGGCGAGACGAGCAGGTTCGCAAGGCTGAGATCGTCCAGCGGCTGCGCGGCGAACCGTAGCGCCGCCATCAGGTCCTTGACCGCCAGCGGCGCACCGAGCCGCAGCCGGTCCACCCCCGCCACCGGTACGCCCGCCGCATAGAGCCGCGCGACGATCAGCCCGGCCAGTTCACGCCGCTTGCGCACCAGGACCATGATATCGCCCGGGCCCGCCTTGCGCGCGCCGCCCTTTACGAGCGGGTAGCCATCGCGCAGCCACACCTTGACCTGCTCGGCGATCCGGTCGGCCATGCGGCGCTCGGGCTCGGACAGCCAGGCTTCCGGACCGCCATCCTCACTGCCCTCGTCGGCCTCATCGTCGGGCGTTGCGCTGACGGGACTCCACAGCACGACCTCGCCCGGCCGGGTATCGCCGATGTGAGGTTCTGGTTCGGTCTTAAGTCCAAATTGCGCAGGCCCAATCGCGGCGATGGCACTGTCGACCAAATCGAGCACCGGCTGGGCCGTGCGGTAGGAGCGCCCGAGGCCGAGGTCGCGGAGTTCGCGGGCTTCCGGGAGCGGGTCGCGCGACGATTTCGCAAGTTCGCGAACACTATCGGCTGCCCCTAACATCAGCTCAGCAAAATGGGCGCGCGCGGTCTCGAAGTTCTCCGGGCTGGTGCCCTGGAAGCCGAAGATCGCCTGCTTGTAGTCCCCGACCACGAAGATCGTGCGCTGCTTGCCTTCGCGTTGGCCCGCGCCGGAGAAGAAATCGTCGGTCAGCGCGCGGATGATCGACCACTGCGCGGCATTGGTGTCCTGCGCCTCGTCGATCAGGATGTGGTCGAACCTGCGGTCGAGTTTGAAGCGGATCCATTCCGCCATGTCGGCATCGGCCAACAGCGCGGCGGCGCGGCGGATCTGGTCGTCGAAGTCGATCAACCCCTCGCGGGCCTTCGCATCCTCCCACCTGAGAGCGAACCGGCGCCCGACGGTGAGCGCAGGATCGAGAAAAGCCGCAAGCTCAATGAGATTGCGTTGGACGGTGATGGAAGCCAGTGCTGCACCGACTGCCTCGCTGGCCCCGGCGAAAGAGGGGTCACAGGTTCTGGGCAGCTTGGGATTGCCGTTCTTGTAGAACAGCACGTCGGAGAGTGCGCCGAGAGCGATCAATCGGTCGCCTGGTTCGCGCGCCAGCCAATCCGCAATCACCGGCAGCGCGTCATCGCTACTTTTCGACTTCCAGTTTGCGTAACCTGCAGCGCAGGCCCGAAGGGCGCCAGTGTCGAACCTGTCGTCTGCGCATAGCTTGACAAGCGACTCCTCGCTTGCGTCAACCGCGAGTCCAAGCAACTGGTTTACGCGCGCGCGAAGCGGCTCCTGCCACCCGCCTGGCCCGAACCACGCCTCGCGCGCCTCAGCGCAGCGCATCAGCCACTTGCGCGTGCCGTCCGGCGAAAGGCGGACGCTAAGCATTTCGAGCGCCTCGGTGAGCGCCGTCTCCCCGGTCTCCTCCCACTCGGCCACCAACCGCGCCAGTTCGGCATGGGCAAGAAGGTCGCGGTCGCGGTCCTCCATCGGGCGCGTACCGGGGACGAGGCCCGCTTCCTCGGGAAATGCGGCCAACAGCCACTGCGAGAAGGCGTGGATCGTATCGATGCGGAGGCCACCGCCGGGGCAGTCGAGCACGCGGGCGAACAGTGTGCGGGCGCGGTCGCGAGCTTGTGGCGTGGTCGGGGCACCAATGTTGAGCAGTTGTTTGCCCAAGTGCTCGTCTGGCATCCGCACCCAGTTGGCCAGCACCTCGTTGACGCGGACCGCCATTTCGGCCGCGCCCGCCTTGGTGAAGGTGAGGCACAGGATCTGTTCGGGCGCGACATCCTCGCGCAGCAGCAGCCGCAGCACCCGCGCGGAGAGCACCTGTGTCTTACCGGTCCCCGCCGAGGCGGAGAGCCAGACGCTGTCCTGCGGATCGACCGCCAGCGCCTGATTATCCTTGAGAGGGAAGACCTTACCGCTCATTCCTCGCGCCCCATCCATTCGTCGAGCCGCATCAGCTGGTCGTAGGCGGCGTAGACCTTGGCATCGGGATTCAGCCGCGCGGTGAAGGGCTCGGTGCCGAGAATCCACTTGTCGAGCGCGTCGCTGAGGTAGAACCGCGCTTGCGGCAGGAACTCCTCGGGCGGGATGCCGGTTCGCTTGTTGCCTTCGAGTATCGGGGTTGTGATGTAACCGAACCCGGTCGGGCTCTTCTCGTTCTTGCCAAGCGACCAGTATTCGAACGCGGTGGCGGCGCCTTGCGCGCCCTGGAATCCACCATCTTCGACCATGAGGCCGAGCGTGCCGAGCTGGAGTGCGAAGCCCTTCTCGACCTGCGCACCGCTGGGCGGGCCGCCGGTCTTGTAGTCCACCACCGCGAAGCTGTCGTCAGCCAGCCGGTCGAGCCGGTCGATGCGGCCGAAAATCTCGACGCCGCGCACCTGCATCGCACCCCACTGCTCGAAAAGTGCCGGTTCGCGCGCGGGATCGTTCGCCAGCGTCTGCTCGACCCATTCGAGTGCGCGCAGCAGGCGCGGACGCCACAGCGCACGCGTGAGCGGGTGGGCGTTCATCTTCGCGAGCTCCGCGTCCGCCAGCTCCGCCAGCGTGCCCTCGCGATTGTGCCATCGTTCGAGGATCGCGTGGGCGAGCTGACCCTGCCATGCCGGGCCGGGATCGGCGTCGAGGAGTTCGAGTTCCTTCAGCCGCAAGATCGAACCCGCGTAGAACTGGTATGGGTCCGAACGCAGCCGGTCGAGCGCGGTGACGCTGATCCGCACCCTGCGCTGCTCCGGAGAAGGCATCGGTTGCGGGCGCGGATAGAGATCGGCACGCTTTGCCCAGTCGATCGCGCGCGCCCATTCGACCGGCTGGGGATCGCTATGCCGGTCGACCAGATCCTCGCCCAGCAGCGCGCGCACACGCAACAGGAAGCGCGAGGGGATCTCCGGGCCGCTCTCGTCGCGCTGCGACCGGCTCAGCACCACCTCGGGCGCGCCGAGCATCGCGGCGAGATCGTGCGCGGCGAGGCCGATGCGGAAATCCGCCCCCGGCACGCCGAGCGCACGCATGACCGGCGCCGCCAGCAGCGGATCGGCCGCCGGGCGCGCGGGCCAGGTGCCCTCGTTCAGCCCGCAGCACAGCACCAGGTCGGCCCGCGCCATCCGCGCTTCGAGCAAGCCGTAGATCGCCACCCGCGGGTGGCCGCCGTAGCTGGGCCGGACCGCGACCTGCTCCATTGCGTCGCGCAGCACGGCGTGGAGATCGGCGGTCTCGACCATGGTACCGACCGCGCGTGCCTGAACCCGCAGTTCCTCGGCGAAGCGCGCCAGCGCCCTTCCGTCCTCCCGCGCCCACAGGTGCTCGCCGCACAGCGCCTCGCCCGCCGCAGCGAGCCGGTCGAGCATCTGGGCAAGCGGCGCTTCGCCAAGCAGCGGCGCGAGGATCGCGGCGACCTCGGCCCACCAGTCGGCGACCTGCGCCTCCTCCGCCAATTCGGCCAGCGATTCCAGCCCCGGCTCGCGGCGCGGCCCGCGCAACGCGAATTCGAGCGCGCGGACTTTTTCGAGCCATGCACCGCGCCGGTCCTCGAACCGCACCAGCGGGTGCGACAACAGCGCCACAAGCGGCACGGGCGCGGCTTCCTCGCCAGCGACTTCGGCCAGCAGCAGGAACAGCCGCCCCGCGACGGTCTGCGACAAGGGCTGCCCCGCGCTGTCGTCGGCGACGATGTTCCAGCGACGCAGATGCCGCACCACGCGGCGGGCGAGCGCGCGGTCAGGCGTAACCACCGCCACGCGCCGCTCAGGCACCTCCAGCGCCTCGCGGACCAGCAGCGCAAGCGCCTGCGCCTCCGCCTCGGGCGTGGCGCTCTCGATCAGGCGCACGCCCGCGAGGCGGCGCTTGTCGGCGTCCAGATCGACCCACCGCCTGCTCGCCTGCGGCGGCAGGAACAGGCTGGAAATCGCGTGACTGCGCTCGGGTTCGGCCGCGCCCATTCCCCGCCGATGCCACGGGCGTACTTCCTCGCGGCCCACGCCCATGCGGTTGAGCAACAGCTTGAGATGGTATTGCGGATGGGTAACCGCGTCCGCTCGTCCGAACGGCGGGTCGCCCGCGTTCTCCGGCGCGCCTGCCGTGCCGAGCTCGCTCCACACCCCTGGATCGAGCGAGAGATCGAGATCGGGCAGGATCAACGCGCCCTGCGGCAGTTCGGCGACGACCTTGAGCAGCCGCGCGAGAGCTGGCGCGGCGCTTGTCACGCCCGCAGCGACGATTGGCGTGGCGGGCGGATCGTCGCGCCAGGCCTTCGCGGCATAGCGGAACAGCAGGTTGCGCCGCTGCGCCGCATCGACCTCGCCGCGCGCTTGCAACTCGGCCAGCCACATTCGCTGCACCGTGGCGAACAGGTGCAAGCCGCGCTGCCAGTGCCCGGCCAAGTCGCGCGCAAACAGGTCGAGCACACGGTCGGATAGCAGTTCCTCCGGCCCGATTTCCTCGACCAGCAGCCGGTCCATCGTCCGCGCGGTCTCGGCGGCGAGGCGGAGCAGGGCGCTGCCCTTTGGCGCAGTGTCGCCGATTGCCTGGCGCAACAGTTCGGCGAGGCGCAGCCAGCGGAACATTGGATCGGCGGCGGGTGGAATATCGCTCGCGCCGAGTGGGTCGAGGAGGCTGCCGAGCGTCTCGTCGAGGTCGAGATCGCCCACTGCCGCCATACGCGGCATCAGCATCCCGGCGCGGCCTTCGGCACCGAAGTGACGGATGAAGGCCTCGCTCACCGTCCGCATTGCGCGGCTGCTCGGCAGCAGCAGGGTGAGGCGGGCGAGACCAAGGTCAGGGTCGGCGTAGCGCGGCACCAGTCCGGCGACGAGCGCATCGGCAAAACCGCGGTGCGCGGCGATCGAATAGACGCTCAGTTCGCCGCGCTCAGGCACTACGCAGGGCTTCCTCCGTCGGGCCTATCGCCTGCGGCGTGCCGACCTCGAACCACAGCCCGGTGAAACTGGTACCGTACAGCCGCCCTTCCTCGATGGCGCGGTCCCACAGCAAGTTGGTCGAGAACTTGCCCTCGGGCGCATCGCGCAGGAGCCGGTGCGACACGAGCTGAATACCGGTGTAGATGAAGGGCGCGACCCGCCCAGCCCGCTTGCGCGACAGCCTGCCGTGCGGATCCATATAGAAATCGCCGACCCCGTCGAAATTCACCGCCCGTGCGTGACCGACCAGCAGCAGCAGCGCGTCCATCTCGTCAGGGTTCCAGCGTGCCGAAAGTTCGGCAAAGGCATTGCGCGGGCCGTCGAGCCAGACGTTGTCGGCATTGAGGCAGAAGAACGGGTCGGGCAGGTCCGGCAGCGCCTTGATCATCCCGCCGCCGGTTTCGAGCAGCATTGCGCGTTCGTCCGACACCACCACCGCAGGAGACTTGCGCGCCTTGAGATGCGCCTCGAGCGCATCGGCAAGATAATGGACATTGACCACTGCCTTCGCGAGTCCCGCCTCGTCCAGCCGGTCGAGCGCGTGGTCGATCAGCGGCTTGCCCGCCACGCGCACCATCGGCTTCGGCTGGCTCGCGGTGAGCGGTCGCATTCGCTTGCCGAGGCCAGCCGCCATGACCATCGCGGTGTCGGAGGCGAGCGCGGTCACTGGATTTCGCCGCCGAAGGTGTCGCGTATCTCCTGCGGGATATTGGCCGCGAACCAGTCTGTCACCGGTGTGAGCGCCGGATGCGCGAGGTCGCGCTCCATCGCTTCCCAAACGCGCGGAACGTAGGCAAGGTAGCGCTGTTTGCCGTCGCGCTTCCACAGGCGAGTGAAGATGCCGACGATTTTGGCGTTCCGCTGCGCGCCAAGGCGGGCATAGTCGGCCTCGAAGTCCACACCCGCGCCGGTGGCCGCGAGGTAGCGGTCAAGCATCGCCCGCTCCAGTTCGGGTGAAACGTCGCGCCGCGCGTCTTGCAGGAGGGAGACGAGGTCGTAGGCGGGATGCCCCACGAGCGCGTCCTGGAAATCGATCAGCCCCTGTTCGCCGCTGCCATCGGGCGCAGGCGATAGCAGCATGATATTCTCGGCATGATAGTCGCGCAGCACGGTGACGCGCTGCACCTGCCGCGCCATCATCGGCGCCAGCGCGGCGTCCCACGCCGCGCGGTAGCCCTGCTCGTCGACGGAGAGACCCATTGCCGGGCAGTACCATTCGGTCAGCAGCCCGGCCTCTCGCTGGTAGGTCGCCGTGTCGTATGGGGCGAACGGGCCTGGCGGCTGGCGGTGGAGCGCCACCAGCGCGTCAATCGCAGCCGCGTAGGCCGCCTCCTCGCCCGCCGGATTGGCATCGAGCCAGTCGCGCATCCGGTCGTCGCCGAAATCCTCGAGCAGCACCCAGCCGTTTGCCGCGTCTTCGGCAAACACCTCGGGCGCACGCGCGCCGTGTGCGGCAAGCCAGCGGGCGACATCGAGAAACGGGCGCGGGTCCTCGTGTGGCGGCGGGGCATGCATGAGCATCGCCCGGCGCGCACCGTCGTTGATGCGGAAATAGCGCCGGAACGAGGCATCGCCGGGGATCGGATCGATCGTCGCCGCGCCCCACCCGGAGGAATCGAGAAAGCGGTGCAGGCCCTCGGGCAGGTCGTTCATGGCCAGCGGCCTAGCCAATCCGTCCCGGGACGGGCAATCGCAATCCGACCCCGCCCCACAGTTTCCAGCGCGATTGCGAGGCAGCCTGCCTCATGCTCGAAACCGCCGGCGTTGTCGGGCCATTCGGCGATCAACGCGGCACCTTCGCGATAGTCGTCCACGCCCAGTTCCTCGGCTTCCTGCGGGCGTTGGAGGCGGTAGAAATCGGCATGAACCAGCGGCGGGTCGAGCGCATCGTATGTCTCCACGATGGCGAAAGTCGGCGATGGCACCTCGCCTGGATGCCCGAGCGCGCGGATGATGGCGCGCGCCAGCGTGGTTTTGCCGGCGCCGAGCCCGCCGGAAAGCGCGACGACATCGCCTGCCCGCAACACCGCAGCAATCCGCGCGCCGAGCGCCTCCATCGCTGCAAGATCGGGCAGTTCGATGATCACGGCAGCGCGATGGTCACGAACGTGCCCTCGCCCAGCCGCGAGACGATCTCCAGCGTGCCGCCATGCGCCTCGATCAGCCGACGCGCGAGCGGGATGCCCAACCCCTGCTTGCGCGCTCCATTCGCTGACGTTCCCTGCTGGAGCGCGCGTAGCGTGGCCTTGTCGATCCCGCGCCCATTATCGGACACGACGATCCGCGCGACACCGCGTGACTTCGACAGATCGACCAGGATCTTGCCGCCCGCAGGGGTCGCGGCAATGGCGTTGTCGAGCACGTGCCCAACCGCCTTGGCGAGCTGGCGCGGATCGGCCTCGACCGAACCGCTCGCCTTGCTCCCCCGCAGGTCGAGGCTGAGTTGTCCCGCGACGATCGCCTGCTCGCGCGTGCGCACGACCTGCGCTACCGTGGCGAACAGCTCGACGCGCTCCTTTGCCAGCGGCAGCAGACCCGCCTCGCTCTGCGACAGGTCGAGCACGTTCTCGACCTGCCCGGTCAGCCGTGCGACCGAATCGATGATCGCCTGCACATATTCGCGGCCCTGCTCGCTGAGCTCGCCCGCGACGCCCGCCTGGAGCAGCTCGGCGAACCCGCCGATCGAGGTCAGCGGCGTGCGGAATTCGTAGCTCATGTTGGCGAGAAACCGCGTCTTGACCTGATCCGCCTGTTCAAGCGCCAGATTGCGTTCGCGCAACGCCGCTTCGGCCTGCTCGTTCGCGGTCACGTCGAGCACGGTGAGCAGTCCGTTGCCGTCGGGCAGCGGAACCCCCGCGAACTCGAGCGTGCGGCCGTCGGCCAACGCGATCCGGCCGCCGCGCTGCTGCCGGTCAAGCGTAGCGGCACGGATGACTTCGCCGATCTGGCGCGACTGTTTCGTCTCGTGAAGGTTCGGCCCGATCGCCGACAAGAGGTCTTCAGCGCTGGGATGCCCGTCGAGCAGTTCCGGCTCCAGCCCCCAGGTCCCGGCAAAGCTGCGGTTCCACAGTTGCAGGCGACCATCGGGAGAAAAGACCGCCAAAGCCTCAAACAGGCTGTCGAAGGTCGCCGTGCGAGTTCGCAGCAGCGTGTCGCGGGTCGACGACAGCGCGAGCTGCTCGGTCCGGTCCTCTGCCACGAGCACCATCCCGCCGTCGGGCATGGGCTGCGCAATGATCCGGACGTGCGTCCCGTCCGACAGCGGCCAGGCTTCTTCCTGCGGCGTGCCGCTGGCGAACCAGGCGACGTGTTCGCGCCGCCAGGACGGGAAATCGCGTACCTCGGGCGTGCGTCCGGCCTCGCGCGCGTCGGTGAGGATGCGGTCGAACTCCAGCTTGGCGCCGAGCGTCCCCGGTGCGAGCGCGAAGATCCTCCGGAACGGCTGGTTCGCAAACACGATGCGCCGCTGCGCGTCGAACTGGGCCACGCCGACCGAAAGCTGGTCGAGCATCTGCCGCTGCGCGTCGCGGAACGCCTTGAAGCTGCGCCCGAGTTCCTCGAGTTCCTCGATGTCGACCGCGTAACCTGCGATCCCCTCGCTCCCGAGCGGCAGGTCGCTGACCCGATGCGCGCGGCGCTCGCCATCTATGGTCGTAGCGACGATCCGTTCGATCGGCAGATTCTGCGCAGCGGCCTGCTGCGCAACCTGCGCGGCCGTGAGGCCGTCAACCGGTTCGACCAGCTCGACCTGACCCTCGACCACGGCATCGGCGCTCTCCGCCCCGACCGCGCGGACATAGGCCTGATTGACCAGCTGAAGCCTGCCCTCGGGGCTGCGGAACCACATCGGCAGCGGCGCCGCCTCGATCAGACCGACCAGCGCTGCAAAATCGGCCCGCGCGCGGCGGGTATCGGCACGCAGGCGCGCGAGCTCGGTCTCGCTCTCGCTGAAGTCGAACACCCAGACCAGCGCCGCGCCGCCGGGCGAGACTTGCGGGTCGGCGAGCACGCCGCGAAAGGCGAAGCTGCGCTGCGCCCCCGGTTGCGTCGCGACCATGCGGAACGGCGCGGCGGTCCGCTGCGTCACCCGCACCAGCTCGGATAATTCGCGCACCTGGCTTTCGCTGAGGCCCTTGCCCGGCGCGCCTGCGAGTTCGGAGAGGAATTGCGGTATACGGTCCAGCCCGAACCAGGCGGCCAGGCGGTCGGAGACCTCAATGCGTCCGTCAGTCCTGACCAGCATCGGGATCGCCGGCGCTTCCTCGATCATCCGCGCCATGCGCCGGGCACCGCGACGCGCGCCATCGGCCCGCCGCGCTTTGTCGAACGACCACAGCAGCGCCCAGGCGGCCGCCAGCGTCCAGGCGGCGAGCAGCACCCCGATCAGGACCAGCGCGGTGGAGGACAATTCCATGGCACGCCAGCTATGCGTGTGGGGGACGCGATGCAACGGCTCCCGCGCCCAAATGCACGAAACGCCGCCCTTGCGACCTGCAAGAGCGGCGTTTCGCGGCGAATATCAGCCGATCAGTAGCGGTAGTGATCCGGCTTGAACGGTCCGGCCTGCGGCACGCCGATGTAATCGGCCTGCTTCTGGCTCAGCTGCGTCAGCATAACGCCAAGCTTGTCGAGGTGCAGCGCCGCGACCTTCTCGTCGAGGTGCTTGGGCAGCACGTAGACGTCGTTCTGGTACTGCTCCGACTTGGTGAACAGCTCGATCTGCGCAAGCGTCTGGTTGGTGAAGCTGCTGCTCATCACGAAGCTGGGGTGGCCGGTGGCGCAGCCCAAGTTCACCAGGCGGCCCTTGGCCAGCACGATGATCGACTTGCCATCGGGGAAAGTGACCAGGTCGGTGCCCGGCTTCACTTCCTTCCAGGTGTAGTTGTCGAGCGCCGAAATCTGGATCTCGCTGTCGAAGTGGCCGATGTTGCAGACGATCGCCATCGGCTTCATCGCCTTCATGTGCTCGGCGGTGATGACGTCCTCGTTGCCGGTCGCGGTAACGAAGATGTCCGCGCGCGGCACGGCGTTCTCCATCGTCACGACCTCGAACCCGTCCATCGCGGCCTGGAGCGCGCAGATCGGGTCGATCTCAGTGACCAGCACGCGCGCGCCGCCGTCACGCAGCGAAGCGGCCGAACCCTTGCCGACGTCGCCATAGCCCGCGACGCAGGCGACCTTGCCGGCGAGCATCACGTCGGTGGCGCGGCGGATCGCGTCGACCAGCGATTCCTTGCAGCCGTAGAGGTTGTCGAACTTCGACTTGGTCACGCTGTCGTTAACGTTGATCGCCGGGAACGGGAGCTTGCCCTGCTTGGCGATCTGGTAGAGCCGCATGACGCCGGTAGTGGTTTCCTCCGAAACGCCCTTGATCGCCTTGACCGTCTTGGTGAGGTAGCCGGGCTTCGCCGCGACGAACGCCTTGAGCGCGCGCTGCATCTCGATTTCCTCGGCGTTCTGTGGCTCGGGCATGGTTTCGCCCGCCTCGATCCGCGCGCCCCACAGGGCGAACATGGTGGCGTCGCCGCCATCGTCGAGGATCATGTTGCAGGTGAGGTCCGGGTCAGCCTCGCTCGACCAGTCGAAGATCTTGCCGACATAGTCCCAGTAATCGGCCAGCGTCTCGCCCTTGACCGCGAACACGGGAATGCCCTTGGCGGCGATCGCGGCGGCGGCATGGTCCTGGGTCGAGAAGATATTGCAGGTCGCCCAGCGGACTTCGGCGCCGAGCGCCGTCAGCGTCTCGATCAGCACCGCGGTCTGGATCGTCATGTGGAGCGAGCCGGTGACACGCGCGCCCTTCAGCGGCTGCGAGGCGCCGTATTCGTCGCGCAGCGCCATCAGGCCGGGCATCTCGGTTTCGGCGATGGCGATTTCGTCGCGGCCGAATTCGGCGAGCGCGATATCCTTGATGATGTAGTCATTGGCGTCGGCTGCGAGGGTGGCCACTGGTCGTTCTCCTGGGGTCGGAATTGCGTGGGCGCATCTAGCGACGGGGGGCCTCGGAAGCAAATATAAAGCGATCTTTATATCCTCCCCTGTTGCCGCAGGGTGCGGTGCGCCTATATCGGGCGTCCAAGGACAGGCAGACGAAAGGATATTGCGCAATGACGATTTCGGTTGGTGACCGGCTCCCCGATGTGAAGTTGGTCAAGGCGGGCGCCGAAGGCCCCGAGGCGGTCCAGTCGAGCGAGTACTTCAAGGGCAAGAAGGTCGCGCTGTTCTCGGTCCCCGGCGCGTTCACCCCGACCTGTTCGGCGCGGCACCTGCCGGGCTATGTCGAGAAGGCCGACGAGCTGAAGGCCAAGGGCGTCGACGAGATCGTCGCGACCGCGGTCAACGATGCCTTCGTGATGGGCGCTTGGAACAAGGCTGCGGGCAGCGACGACATCACCATGCTGTCGGACGGCAATGGCGACTTCGCCGAGGCACTCGGCCTGACCATGGACGGCTCCGGCTTCGGCTTGGGCAAGCGCGGCCAGCGCTTCTCGATGGTGGTCGAGGACGGCGTGGTCAAGGAGCTCAACGTCGAGCAGCCGGGCGATTTCTCGGTCAGCAGCGCGGAGCACATGCTCGGCCAGCTTTGAGCCGGGGGCGAGCGTCGTGGCGATCCGCCCGGTGCTCGCCTAGCTGGCGATTAGCTGACCGACCTTGGTGACCAGTTCCGCCATGCGGAACGGCTTGGTCAGCACCGCCATCCTCTCGGGTAGGTCGCCCTCGTCGGCGGTGAACTGTTCGGCGTAGCCGGTGATGAAGATCACCGGCAGGTCGGGCCGCCGCTGGCGCGCGGTTTCGGCGACCTGGCGGCCATTGAGTCCGCCGGGGAGGCCCACGTCGGTCAGCAGCAGCGCGATCTCGGGCCGCTGCGCCAGCAGGTCGAGCGCGGCCTGGCCTGTCCCTGCTTCCACGCAGGTATAGCCCAGATCGGTCAGCTCCTCGACCACGGTCATCCGGATCAGCACCTCGTCATCGACCACCAGCACGGTGCCCGATCCCTGCGGCGCCGCCGTGCCATCGGCTCGGGCGCCATTGGTGGCCGTACCCGGTGCCGCGCCGGTCTCGCGCGGGAGCAGCAGGGTGACGCGTGTCCCCTCGCCCGGCTGCGAGGCGATCAGCACGTTGCCGCGGCTTTGCTTGACGAAGCCGTAGACCATCGACAGCCCCAGCCCCGTGCCGCTCCCCATCGGCTTGGTGGTGAAGAACGGTTCGAACACGCGCTCCAGATCGCCCTCCGCGATGCCCACGCCGGTGTCGGCCACCGCGATCTCGAGATAGTCGCCCGGCTTGACCCGTGCGTCCTCGCCCATCGCGGCCGAACGGTTCGCCAGCGTGATCGTCAGCCGTCCGCCATCCGGCATGGCGTCGCGCCCGTTGAGGCAGAGGTTGAGCAGCGCGTTCTCGAGCTGGTTCGCGTCCGCACGTACCGGCCACAGGTCGCCGTCCGCCTTAAGCACGATATCGACCGCCGGGCCGACCGATCGCCGCACCAGATCGAGCACGCCCTCGACCAGTGCGCGCACGTCGACAAGCGACGGCGTCAGCGTCTGGCGGCGCGAGAACGCGAGCAGGCGGTGGGTCAGGGCCGCGGCCCGCTCGACCGCCTGCCGCGCCGCATCGACATACCGTGCGGCATCGCCGATGCGCCCTTCCTCCAGCCGCCGGTCGGCCCGGTCGAGCGCGCCGGATACACCACCGAGCAGGTTGTTGAAATCGTGCGCGAGCCCGCCGGTAAGCTGCCCGACCGCTTCCATCTTCTGCGACTGGCGCAGCGCGCTTTCGGCAGCGCTCAGGCGCTCCGCCGTCTCGATCCGCTCGGTGACATCGTAGACGAATTGATATGCACCGACCTGGCGACCGTCGGCGTCCCTCAGCGTGTCGAAGTGCATCTCGTAATGGCGACGATCCAGTGCCGGATCCCCGACTTCGGCCAGCTCCACGAACTGCTCGCCAGCGAGCGCCCGGCCCCAGATTTCGCGCAACTGCGCGAGATGTTCAGGCCGGTCGGCCAGCAGGTCCGCTGCACCCAAGCCGACTTGCGGCCGGATGCCGAAGATACGCTCCAGTTCCTCCGCGGCGGCGCGATTGATCGCCAGCCAGCGGCCTTCCATGTCGACGACCTGCAGCATGGCATCGCTGTTCTCGACGATCTGCGCCAGCAGGGCACGTTCCTTCAATGCCTCGGCAAAACGCTCCTCCAGCGCGATGCGCGCCTCGTGCTCGCGCGCCTCTGCGTGCTTGCGGTCGGTTACGTCCTTGAATAGGACCGCCACCATCCGGTCGCTCTCCTCGCCTAGGCGGTAGGAGAACAGTTCCAGATAGCGCCCGGTGGCGACCAGTTCCTGCTCGAAACGGATCGGCTCGCCAGTGCGCAGAACCTCGCCATAGCGTGCAAGCCATGCCTCGGCCTCGTCCGGCCCGACGATCTGGCGCAGGTACTTGCCCACGATGTCGTCGATGCCGGCATTGGCGGTGTAGGCCGGATTTGCAGCTACGTGGACATAATCGCTCAGCGGGCCGTGCGGTCCGTCGCGAAACTCGATGACGCAGTAGCCATCGCTCATTCGGTCGAAGAGCGTGTGATAGACGTTGCTGCGCGCGGCCATCGCCGCCCAGCGCGAACCCGGTGCGTCAGGCACTAAGGTTTCCGATCGGGTCGTGGCGATCCCGGTGCTGCATCAGTACCCCATAAGGCTCAGCACTTCCTTGCGGCTGCGCTGGTCTTCGAGGAAGCAGCCGAGCAGGCGGCTGGTCACCATGCAGACGCCGGGCGTGCGAACCCCGCGCCCTGTCATACAGCCGTGTTCCGCCTCAATTACCACCGCGACGCCGTGCGGTTCGAGATGGTCCCAGATGCACTGCGCCACCTCGGCGGTCAGCCGCTCCTGGATCTGCAGGCGCCGGGCGTAGCCGTGGAGCACGCGCGCGAGCTTGGAAATGCCGACCACGCGGTTGCGCGGCAGGTAGGCGATCGCGGCCTTGCCGGTGATCGGAGCCATGTGGTGTTCGCAATGACTCTGGAAAGGGATGTCGCGCAGTAGAACGACCTCGTCGTAACCGCCCACTTCCTCAAACACCCGCGAGAGGTGGATCGCGGGGTCTTCCAGATAGCCGGTGCAGTATTCCTTCCACGCCCGCGCCACCCGCTTGGGCGTATCAATCAACCCCTCGCGTTCCGGATCGTCACCCGCCCATTCGATCAAGGTGCGGATGGCGTCCTGCACGTGCTGCGGCACCGGCGGCTTGCCCCGCGCGTCATCCTCGTCGTCATCGTGGCCGTGGGAGTGGCTCATCCCTTTTTCTTCCTCAACCTGTTCCGGACGCGACCCAGCATCGAGCCCCTACGGAACAATCCGCCGCGGGCAAAGGGTTCGAGCAGCTCGTCGGGTTTCTCCGGATCGAGCAGCTTGGATTCGGCCAGCGACTTGGCGATCTCGGGTGGTTCTTCAAGTTCGAACCTCCGCAGCGTGCGGCTGCGCGAGGTGCCAAGCGCTTGGATCATGGCATGCATCGACCCGTGTTCTTTCAGTAACGGGCCGACCTCGCTCAGCTCCAGCCCGCAGTGTTCGGCCAGCAGCGAGTGGCGCAGCGCCGCGATCCCCTCGCAGGCGTGATCGTTGCCGGGCCGGTCGCAGTCGATGAACACGTCGCATTCGCTGTCCAGCCCCATCGAACGGTTGTTCATATTGGCCGATCCGATGCGGAGAATGCGGTCGTCGACGATCATGATCTTGGCATGGACGTAGATCGACGTCTCCCCAGTGTAGGGCACGTAGAGGTTGAACCGATTGTGCGTGTCGACCTCGCCCAGCGTGTGCACGAGCTGCGCACGGGCATGGTCCATCGCCTGCTGTTCGAGCCAGCCGTCGGCATTCTGCGGATGGACGATCAGGAGCTCGGGCGGTTCGGGCTCGGCCAGCCGCTTGCATAGTGCCTCGGCTATGCGGCGCGAGGCGAAATACTGGCTCTCGGCATAGATGAAGCGCTTCGCGCCGGCGATCTGCTTCTCGAACAACTCGACAATCTCGCACACCTGGCTGCAACCGTTGTGTTCCGCCCGGGTGCGGGCGATGCCGATCTCGACGTCCTCGAACTGGACTTCCAGCCCGTCCGGCCAAATTGAAACCGAGCGCGTCGGAGCGGGGTCGAAGATCGGGCCGCCCGCCCGTTCCCACCGGCCGCGACCAAGCTCGCCCAGCGCAGCGGCGGCCTCACCCTCGATCATCATCGTTGCATCGTGCCACGGGCCGTAGACTGACCCGCGCGGTCGCTTGCGTCGCTTATCGTACTCGCGATGCTCGCGCGTGTCCCAGCGCCCATCGGCCATGTCGATCCCGCCGCATACCGCCAGTCGGTCGTCGATGATCGCGATCTTCTGATGGTGGCTGCACCCGATCGGATGAGCGGTATCGAATTTGAAGTCGATTCGCTTCTTGGGCGCCCAGCGCAGCAGATCGACCGCCATTGAGCCGCGCCCAAAGAATTTCAGGGCACCGTAACTCCACTTGAGGATACGGATGTGCAGGTCCTTGCGGTGACGGTTGAGCCACAGGATGAAGCTGCCCAGCCGCACCGGATGGCTGCGGATCCGGCCTTTCTGCCACCAGCGGCGACCGTGCTCGAGATGGATGCGGGTATCGAAATCCCAGCCCACCAGCAGGATGCTGTGCTCGGCTTTGAGCATGGCATCCTGCATATGGTGAAAATACCCCTCCGCATCGACGATTACGGTCGCGCGCTCTGCACGCGCAAACCGCCAGACGCCCGGTTCAATCGAAGTATCGGCCGGGTCGGGACCCGTATCGTCTCGTTGCTGCACCAGATATACCCCCCGCGACCGGCTACTCCTTGGCGTCGTCCTTTTTCTCGGGCGTGACTTCGGCATCGGCCTTTTCCGCCTGCTTGCGGCGTTCGAACACCGCTTTCATATGCCGCTCGTCCTCGTCGGTCAGGTATTTGCTGAAATCGGGGAAATGCTCGTCTTCCTCTTCCTCGATGTGATGCCGGTAGCGGTGATCGAAGGACTTGAACTTGGTCAGCCACGCTCCCGAGGCCATGTCGGTTGCCGCGAGATCGTTGAGCATCTCGTCGATCTCGTGATGCTCGGCCACGGAGTGGCGGGTCTCATCCGTAGTCTCGGGCTTTCGCATCATGGTGGAATAGAGCGCCTGCTCCTCCGCTGCCGCGTGGCCCTTCAGTTCCTTGGTCAGTTCGACGAACAGCCGCGACCGTTCATCGCTCTCGCCATGCGTCGCGCCGATCCGGTCAAGCAGGTCGCGATGCTTGTCGTGGTCCTGTTTCAGGCGTTCGAAAATGGCCTGGGCGTGCGGCATGCCTCGATTCCCCTGTCTGCTGGTGGCTCGCAAGGGGAACAGGCGAGGCGCGCCATTGTTCCGGAGACTGGCAAATCAGGCCGGCGGCGCCATATTGGCGCAGATGCGCACGTTCGAAACCCGCCCCCCGACCGCTCAGGAAATGGAGCAGATGGCGTTTGATTCGGTCGCCAGCCTGCCCGCCCAGTTCCGCGACAAGCTCGCTGGGGTCGCGGTCAGGGTCGAGGAATTCGCCACGCGTGAGCAGCTCGAATCGGTCGAACTGCGCAGCAAGTGGGAACTGACCGGCCTCTACGATGGGCGTCCGGTGAGCGAGGAATCCGCGTGGGACAGCGGCGAGCTGCCGGCGATGATCTTCCTGTTCCGACAACCATTGGTGCGCGAGTGGCGCGAGACCGGTGTCACCATGCGCGACCTCGTCCATCACGTTGTCGTGCATGAGGCGGGGCACCATTTCGGCTATTCCGATGAAGACATGCACGCATTGGAAGACGAGGCCGAAGACGAGCGCTGGTATCAGTCCCAGCGTCCAGGTTCCGGCCCGCGGCGATCGAGCGCGGCCCTGATGTGTTCGAACACCGGCCCGTACAGGGCGTTCTCGAATTGCACGCCCACGATACTCCGGTCACACCACCGCACCGTGGCCATGACAGGGCCGATCGTATCGATGCGGAGACTAATCTGAGTGCCCGGTATCATGCGCCCGAACCGGTCGAAGAAACGGCAGCCGGATTCCGAGATGTCGAGAATGTCGACATCCTTCGCAACGCCAGAGCCCGTTCGGTAGCGACCCGGAACGGAAATCGCATGCCGGGCCCGGTTGCGATCGTCATTCATTGCAGTTGCTTATGGGAAGTAACTGTGCGGCGCAAACAAAACGCTGCCTGGCGGACGGGCCGCCGTTCCGACGCCTTCGCGCACAAGGTGGCGCTTCAAGGTGTTTGGCGCGCCCGGAACGATTCGAACGTCCGACCCCCAGATTCGTAGTCTGGTGCTCTATCCAGCTGAGCTACGGGCGCGCTTGGAGGGCGCCACATAGGGGCGGCATTCCCGGCTGGCAAGCCCTAACCGGCGCTGTATGCAAACAGCCGCTGAGCCAGGTGCCGGTCGAGCGGCGGCATCGCGAGAAGGCCAATCTCCTCGGGGGTGAACCAGCCGATACTCTCGCCCTCCAGCGCCCGCGGCTCACCCTGCCAATCGTTGCATGTGTAAAGCAGGATGACGATTTCGACACCGCCCGCCGACCGCGCGCCGTGAGCGAAAGTCGCCGGCGCGAGATCGGCCGGAGTCACCGCGATGCCGAGTTCTTCTTCAACTTCGCGAACGAGCGCAAGCCACGGAAGTTCTTCGGTTTCCAACTTGCCTCCGGGAAATTCCCACAGCCCACCATGGTGTTTGGTGGCTGGGCGCTGCTGCATCAACCAGCGCCCCTCGCCGTCATAGAGAGCGACCGCCACTACGGGCAGCCATGTCGGGTTTTCTGTCATCTTGCCTCCACCCATCAACCCTTTCTTAATCTGTCGGTACGAAAACCCGGATTGTCAGCACGAATTGGGGGGCCGGCAATGGGACTGAAGACCATCCTTACGCGGATCGGACGCGATGTCTCCGGAGGCACGGCTATCGAATACGGGCTGATCGTTTCTTTGATTGTGATTGCCTGCATCGGCGCGTTCGAATCTGTCGCAGACGAGAACACGGGGCTGTGGGCGGTAGTTACGAGCAGAGTAACGACAGTGATGTCGCAGCCCGCGTAGGAAATCGCCTGTTAGCGAATTCTAAATAGCTCGGACGTTACGTCACTTAAGCTCGATCCGGGGGTTCTGGAAAGAGTCGGGTACCGAAGACCAACCAGGAGACTGACCATGAAGTTCATCAACAAGCTGCTCCGCGACGAGCAGGGCGCCACCGCCATCGAATACGGCCTCATCGCCGCCCTGATCGCGGTTGCCGCGATCACTGCGATGCAGGGTCTCGGCGACGAGCTGAGCACCACCTTCTCGACCGTGTCGAGCCAGATGGGTGCCGCGAACACCGTCTGATCCAGGCGCAAAGCGAACAAGAAAAGGCGGCGGGAGCAATCCCGCCGCCTTTTTCTTTTGACCGCCGAACCTCAGCGGCCGCGAACGACGATCTTGACCTTCTGGCCCGCGCGCAGGGTGTCGTTAGCGCCGAGCCCATTGAGCACGCGGAAGCGCGCTTCCTTGCCGGTGTCGTAGGCCATGCGGTTCGCCAGCGATGCCACGCTCTCTCCGCTGCGCACCGTCACCACATCGATCACCCGGGGCACGACCGCAGCGGCCTCGGTGGCGCTGATCCGGCGCATCGAGTTGAACATCGGGGTAAAGGAGCCCGCGCGGCCCGCCGCGCTGATCGTGGTAAAGTGATAGGCTCGGTTGTTCGCGAACTCATAGGCGAACACGACCACGTCGACCTCGCCATTGCCGCTGTTGACGCGTGCCTGGCCGAAGGCCGCCGGAATGCCGTTCACGGTGGTCCGCTGGATGGACGACGGTGCCAGGGTCTGCTGCTGGCCGCCGAGCGCCTGGAACACCGAGCGGATGTAGGCGTCGATATTGCCGTTGTACGCCGCCGTCGTGAGCTGGCCCTGCCCGCTCTGGCCGTTGATCGACACCGCGCGGGCGCCGTTGATCATGTAGAAGCCCTGCGGCGCCGTGAACGACAGCCGCAGTTCCGGGTGGACGAAGGTGTTGCCCTCGATAATGCCCTGCGCCGGATCGTCGCCATAGGTCATCCCGTCGATCCGGGTGAGGAACGTATCGGCATTGGTCACGCCGGTGCCGCCCGCAGCGGTCGCCAGCGCCGACTGGACCCGGCTCGCGGGATCGGGATGGGTCGAGGCCCATTCGGGCATCCTCGCGTCGCGACCCTGTAGCTGCGCGTCAAGAGCGTTCTGCGCGGCGAGGTTGGCCAGCACCGTCGACATCGCCTTGGGATCGTACCCGGCACGGCCGAGGTACTGGATGCCGAGCTCGTCGGCCTGGAGTTCCTGGCTGCGCGAGAACTGCAGGGTCAGGAGCTGCGAGCCCTGGAGGAAGCCCTGCGAGACCTGCTGGCCGATGCCGCTGTTGCCGAGCAGCACGCCCGACAGGATCGCGCCGAGCCCGCCGAGAAGCGTGTTGCGCTGCGCGTTCGCCTGGCGACGCTGCGAGTGGCGCGCCGCAACGTGGGCCACTTCGTGCCCGAGAACGCCGGCCAGTTCCGCCTCGTTGTTCATCAGCGCGACGAGCTGGCGGGTGGTATAGACGTAGCCGCCGGGGATCGCGAAAGCATTGTTGACCGGGCTGTTGAGCAGCGAGACGGTGAAATCGGTGCGTGCGTTGCCGAGGCCCGACTGGACCGCGATGTTCTGCCCGATGCTCTGGACATAGGCCGCCTGCGGCCCGTCGTAGGTCCCGCCGAACTCGGCCAGCAGTTGCGGGTGGTACTGGGCGCCCTGCTGCGCCTCGCTGTCGGTGATGGGCGCGGAAGCATCGGGGATCGTGCCTCCCATGCAGCCCGACAGAGCGAGCGCCATCGCAGCGCCTGCTGCCAACCGGAATTTTGCCTTGTGGGCCATGCGAGCCATCCTCCTGTTGAACGCGCGGCACCCACCCGCCGCGTCCGTGGTCACGGCAAGCAAACGACGGCAGGGGTCGGATGTTCCGGAGTCAGTTGCCGCCCATGGTAAGGAAGCGCTCTTCGCGCATCCGGCGCAGTTCGGCTGGCGTCTTGCCGCCGAACTGGTCGAGTTCCTCGCCGATCGTCGCGGCGAGCGACTTTGCCATCGCAACCGGGTCGCGATGGGCACCGCCGACCGGCTCCGGCACGATGCGGTCGATCACGCCGAGCTGCATCAGGTGCTGCGCCGTCACCTTCATCGCTTCGGCGGCGTCGGGCGCCTTTTCCGCGGTGCGCCACAGGATCGAGGCGCACCCTTCGGGCGAAATGACCGAATAGACCGCGTGTTCGAGCATAAGCACGCGCTCGGCGCTCGCAAGCGCCACCGCGCCGCCTGAACCACCCTCGCCCACGATCGTGGCGACCATCGGCACCGGCAGCGCGAGGCATGCCTCGGTCGAGCGCGCGATGGCCTCGGCCTGGCCGCGCTCCTCCGCCTCGACGCCCGGGAATGCGCCCGAGGTATCAACCAGCGTCACCACCGGCAGCCCGAACCGGCCGGCCAGTTCCATCAGCCGGATCGCCTTGCGATAGCCCTCTGGTTTGCCCATCCCGAAGTTGTGGCGCAGGCGGCTCTCGGTGTCGTGCCCCTTCTCGTGCCCGATCAGCACCACGCGGCGGTCGCCCAGTCGGGCAAGCCCGCCCATGATCGCCTCGTCCTCGCCATAGCAGCGGTCGCCCCCCAGCGGGACGAATTCGTCGAACCCGTGCGCGACGAAATCGCGGAAATGGGGCCGGGCCGGGTGCCGCGCCACCTGCGTCTTCTGCCACGGGCTAAGCGCGGCGTAGGTGCTCGCCAGCAGCTCGCCGCTTTTCGCCTCGAGGCGCTGGAGTTCGGCGGTGATGTCGACATCGTCGCCCTCGGCAGCGGCGCGCAGTTCGGCGATGCGCGATTCAAGCTGCGCGACGGGCTTCTCGAACTCGAGGTAGGAAATCATCGCGCCGCGCTAGTCGCCCGAGCGCCGCGAGGCAAGCGGATGCCGCTCGTTGACCAGTGCCACCAGCCGCGCAGAATCGACATGGGTGTATATCTGGGTGGTAGCGATATCGGCATGACCCAGCAGCGTCTGGAGGACGCGCAGGTCCGCGCCGCCCTCGAGGAGATGCGTGGCGAAGGCATGGCGCAGGACGTGCGGGCTGACCCTTTCCGGCGGCAGTCCGGCCCGCATGGCGAGCTCCTTGAGGAGCTGGAACAGGCGGACGCGCGTCAGGTGCGCCTTGCCCGAGGGGAAGAGGAAGCGTGAGCCGTCCGGGCGAACCGCGAGCCAGCGGGCCAACGCCGCGCGCGCCCTCCCGCTGACCGGCACCATGCGCGCCTGCCCCCCCTTGCCGGTGACCGTCAGGAACGGCGCGTCGCGCGGTACTGCGGCGAGCGGCAGGCCCATCAACTCGCTCGCGCGCAGGCCGGAGCCGTAGAGCAGTTCGAGCAGCACCAGCATTCGCACGGCGGCAGGCCGATCGCCCATTGCCTCCTCTTCGGCCTGCACGAAGAGCGCGTCGACCTGCGTGTGAGACAGGATCTTCGGCAAGGGCCTGCGCGCGGCCGGGCGCGGGAGGGCGTGCGAGGGATCGTCTGCACGCAGTCCCTCGTCGATCAGGAAGCCGTAGAACTGCCGCAGGGCCGAGGCCTTCCGCGCCACCGACGACGGTGCCAGATCGGACCATGCGCCCGCCAGGCGAGCGATCGCTTGGGGTGCTGCATCGACAAGGCTCCCGATCGCGCCTTCCGCGCCTTCGAGGTCGCGGCGATAGGCGGCCAGCGTGTTCGCCGCCGCCCCGCGCTCGGCTGCCAGCATGGCAAGGAAAGCGTCGATCGCGCCACTCATCGCGCGTAGGCCATCAGCCCCGCGCCACCGCCTCCGCCGCGATCATCCGCGCCTCTGCCGACATGCCCACCCGGTTGAGCGCATCGACGATATGGTAGAGATGGCGCGGTGTCATCCGGTCCCAATCGCTGCCCTGCATGCCGACCCCGGCGAGGAATGCCACAAGCGCGGGATTCTCCGCCTCGGCCGCCGCGCGGATCAGGCGGCTCCAGCGGGTCTGGCGTCCAAGATCGGCACCGAGGTCGCTGGCATAGCTCGCCACGGTGCCCTGCTCGAGCCGGCCGAGCCCGGCAAGACCTGCGAGCAGGAACTGCGACTTGCGCTGGCCGGCGCTGTCATCGTCGTCGACGAAGCTGCCGAACTGGCCCGAGGTGACGGGATTGCTGCGCGTCGGTTGCGCCAGTGCGAGCAGCGCCCAGCCCTGGCTGCCCTGCGGCACGACCTCGCCCCAACGCACGGCATCGCGCTCGAGCCCTGCCGCCAGCATCGAGGCGAGCAGCAGCGGTGCATCGTCGACGAATGCCTCGTTCGGCTGCAGCCGCGCGGCGGCATACGCGGTCAGCACCAGCCGCCCGTAGTCAGGCTCCGCCCCGCCCCATACGTCCTTGATCGCCGCGAGCCGCGCCGCCGGATCGTCGGCCACGTAGCCGTCGCGCAGCCGCGTCGCGATACGCACATGATCGCCCTCGGCGCCGTCGTCCTGCTGCGCGAGGAACGCGGAATAGAGCCCAACATAGGCGCTCGACGACAGGATGCCCTCGCGAGCGGCGAGGTCAGCACCGGTCAGCCGCTGCGCCAGCGGCAGCATCGGTGCCGTAGCAGATACGCGCTGGTAGTATGGCGCAGGGTTGGCAAGCAGACTCTCGGGCATTTCCGCGCCGACAGCATTTGCCAGCGCGAAGCGCCACGGGGTCAGTTCCTCGACCCCGTCCCATTCAAGATTGACCGCGCGGCGTCCGAAGCCTGCCGCCCCGGCATAACGCTGGGCGAGGAGCACGTCGATTGGGTCGGCCAGACCCCGGCCCAGCGCTCGGCTCAGTTCCTGCCCGGCGCGTGCACCCTGCCCGCTGAACGCGGCGCAGATCGACTGGGCCATGGTCCACTGCGCGTCGTCGCGCTCGATCCGGGCGACCTGAACCGCCGGGCAGATGCCGGTGAGATCGGCCGTCGCGACGTAAGCGTCGAACGCGGCGTTGGTCAGCAGCCCGTTCCAGTTGCCGGTATCGACATCCTGCACCAGCGCGCGCGCCACGCCGTATTCGCCCATGTCGTTGAGCACACGGGCGCGAAGCGCGGCGAAATCGACCGGGTTCATCCCGCGCGGCGTCTCCAGCCGGCTGGCGAGCGCGCGCCGCAGCATGATGTGCCCCCAGCGCGATACCAGCGGCCTGCGTGTACCCGCCAGCGCCGCTCGCACGATCGTGCCGGGCTGCGACCTCAGTGCCGCGGTGGGCAAACCACCCTCTGCCGGTGATAGCACACCGACGCGCTGCGTGGAGCGCTGCGCGGCGGGCGGAATGTCGTATCGCGGCTTCAAGCCCAGCAGTTCGTCCAGTTCGTCCGGGTCCATCGCCTCGAGTTCCTCGATCGACGGCAAATTGTCCGGCAGATCGATCGGAGCCGAGGGTAGCGCGGGAGCGGTCACGCCCGGTATCGGCTGGATCACCGGCGTCCCCGTTGCGCCCGGCAGCGGCGCATTGGTCGGGCGCGGCGTCGGGGTTGGCGCGGGTTCGGGATCGTCGAACCCCGGCGGCAGCAGCGATTCCGGCTGAGCGAGCACGAGCGTTGAGCATAGCGCCAGCGCGGCCCCCCCGATCAGCAGCGCGCGCCTCACCGGGCGCTCTCCGGCAGCTCGACCTGCTGCACGATCGGGCGCAGCGGCTCCTCGCCGCCATCGATCCAGGCGAACAGCAGGATCGCCAGTGCCAGACCCGCGAAGGCCAGTCCGATCATGCGTGGCTTGGGCAAAGTGCGATCCCTCAGCGGGCGGATGGAGTTCCAGCTCATGGTTGCGCCGCCTCTAGCGCATCTATACGCGAAGCGGCAATGACCGAGCAGGCGCTTTCCCTGACCCGGGCCGAAATCGCGGCCGTAGCCCGCCGGATCGACCGGCCGGTGGTACTGGTCGGCCTGATGGGCACGGGCAAGTCGACCGTGGGCAAGCGGCTGGCGAACCAGCTGGGAGTCGACTTCATCGACGCCGACGCCGCGATCGAGGAAGCCGCGCAGATGAGCGTGTCGGAAATCTTCGCGGAGTACGGCGAACCCTATTTTCGCGACGGCGAGCGGCGCGTGATCGCACGGCTGATCGAGGAGCGCCACGGGGTGATCGCCACCGGCGGCGGAGCTTTCGTCAATCCGGAAACGCGCGCGCTGATCCTCGAACACGGCATCGCGGTGTGGATCGACGCCGATCTCGAAACGCTGGTCGAACGCACCGCGCGGCGCGACAACCGCCCTCTGCTGCAGCAGGGCAATCCGCGCGATACCTTGGCCCGGCTGCGCGAGGAACGCGCACCGTTCTATGCCGAAGCGCCCATCCACGTCACCAGCGACCGTGGCCCGCATGCGGAGACCGCGCTTTCCATAATTGGAGCGATCCAGCGATGGCTGTAATCCCCGTCTCGCTCGCCGGACGATCGTACGAGGTTCTGGTCGGGCGCGGCCTGCTCGAACAGGTCGGGCTGCATGCGTCCCCCTTCATCCGCAAGCCAGTCCTCGCTGTGGTGGCGGACGCAGCGGCGCGCGGCCTACATGGAGCGCGGCTGGAAGGCGCGTTCGCAAAAGTCGGCCGGACGGTGGCATGGTACGATGTGGCGCCGGGCGAAGGCTCCAAGAGCTGGAACAGCCTCGCACGCCTGACCGACTGGCTGCTCGAGCAGGGCGTGGAGCGCGGTGACCACGTCTTCGCGCTCGGTGGCGGCGTTGTTGGCGACCTGACCGGTTTCGCCTGCGCCATCCTCAAGCGCGGCTGTGGCTTCGTGCAATTGCCGACCACGCTGCTGGCGCAGGTCGACAGCTCGGTCGGCGGCAAGACCGCGATCAACACGGCGGCGGGCAAGAACCTGATCGGCGCGTTCCACCAGCCCTCGCTGGTGCTGGCCGACCTGACGACGCTCGAAACGCTTCCCCCGCGCGAGCTTCGCGCTGGCTATGCCGAGGTTCTCAAATACGGTGTGCTCGGCGACAGGAACTTCTTCGACTGGCTCGCCGCCAACGGCACGGCGGTTCTGGCGCTGGAGGAAGGCGAGCTCGAGCACGCCGTCGCCACCAGCGTCGCCGCCAAGGCGCGCATCGTGGCGCAGGACGAGCGCGAGACCACAGGCGTGCGCGCTCTGCTCAACCTCGGCCATACCTTCGGCCACGCGCTGGAGGCGGAGACGGGCTTTTCCGACCGGCTGCTCCACGGCGAGTCCGTCGCACTCGGCATGGTGCTGGCGGCGCGCTACTCCGCGCGGATCGGGTTGATGAGCGACGACGAGGCGGAGCAGGTCGCGGTGGCGGTCGAACGCGCCGGACTGCCGGGCGAGCTGGCCACATTGGGCCTCGACTGCGACGGCGCGGTGCTCACCGCGCACATGCTGCACGACAAGAAGATGGACGCAGGCACCCTGCCCTTCGTTCTCCTCCGCGGTGTCGGCGACGCCTTCCTGGCAGGGAATATCGATCTGGCCGACGTGGCCGGCTTCCTCGACGAGCAGCTTCGCGCGCATTAGGCTGCTCTCATGCCGCGCTTCATCGACCTGTCGATCCCGATCACCATCGAGGTCATGATCGTGGAGGACGGTCGATGAATGTCACGATGGCCACGCTCGACGATCCGCACGTTTGCGCGCTCCTCGAGGCGCATCAGCGCGGTATGTATGCGGTGTCGCCGCCGGGCACTTCGTTTGCGCTTGACCTTGCCGGGCTATCCGGCCTGGACATCCGTTTGTTCGGTTGCTGGGAGGGCGGCACACTTTGTGCCGTGGGCGCGGTTAGAAGGCTTTCCCCCGACCATGCCGAGGTCAAGTCGATGCGCACGCGTCCGGACCATCTTCGCAAAGGCGCCGGAGAGGCCGTCTTGCTGGCGATCATCGATCACGCGCGCATAAGCGGCGTTGCCAGGCTCAGTCTCGAGACGGGTACGGGCGAGGCCTTTTCCCCGGCCGTCCGCCTCTACACCAAACATGGTTTCCGGCCCGGCGAAGCCTTCGCGGGTTACGCCAACGGGCCGCATAACCAGTGCTACCATCTAGCGTTGCTCGATGAGCCGGGATCACTCTAGCACGCGCGCCACCATCAGGCCGTCCCAGCCCTTGGACCCGACCGTCTGGATCGCTGTCGCAGCGAGGCGGGGATGATCGCGCACATGATCGTACAGGGCGCGCGTTCCAACCGCCGAATCGTCCGCCGGATCAGGCGCGACCACGTGGCCTTGGCGCACGACGTTGTCGACAACGATCAGTGCCCCTGCCCGCGACAGCCGGACGGCATGATCGACGTAGGCGCAGTTGTTGACCTTGTCGGCGTCGATGAACGTCAGGTCGAACGGCCCTTCCAGCCGGGCGAGATTATCCAGCGCAGGGCCTTCGATGACTTCGACCCGATCGCCTACTGCGGCGGCAGCAAGGTTTCCCCGGGCCACCCGGGCATATTCCGGGAGCAGCTCGAGCGTCGTCACCCGCCCTTCCGGCCCTGCGCCCCGCGCCAGGAGGATGGTGGAGAACCCGCCGAGCGTGCCGACTTCGAGGATCCGCCTCGCTCCAGTGGCGGCGGCCAGTAATTCAAGGAGGCGTCCCTGAGGCGCGGAGACCGCGATGTCTGGCAGGCCCGCCGCGTGGCTTCTCGCAAGGCAGTCGGCGAGCACTGGATCGTCACCCAGCAGCTTGGCACCAATCAGGTCGTCGACCGCCTGCCAGCCCTGCTCGACCGACTTCCAGCCGCCGACGCCCGACATTACTCGAGTTCCAGGATCACCGCGTCGACCGCCAGGCTATCGCCCTCAGCTGCGTTGATCTTGGCGATCGTACCCTGCTTTTCGGCACGGAGGATGTTTTCCATCTTCATCGCCTCGACCGTGGCGAGCGGCTGGCCGGGCTGGACGTCCTCGCCCTCGCCCACGTGCAGCTTCACCAGTAGCCCCGGCATCGGGCAGATCAGCAGGCGCGACAGATCGGGCGGCACCTTCTCGATCATGTGCGCGGCGAGATGCGCGACCCGCTGCGGCAGGACGCGCACCTTGTGCGTCGCCCCGCGCGTGGTGAGGGCATAGCCGGTGCGGTTCGGTGCGAGCTGGATGGTGAGCGCCTCATCCCCCCACTCGACGTCGATCATCCGGTCGCCGGGCGTGTAGTCGAAACTGAGGTCGACTTCCGCGCCATCGACCGTGATCGCGTCCTCCTCCAGGCTGACGGCGTAGTCCCGATTCCCAAGCCGCACGGACCAGTCGCCCGGAGGCGCCGTTCCTCCGTCGAGCTGCTGGTCGATTCGCCCGGCACGATCGGCATCGGCGGTGGCGATGACGCCCGCGACCGCCGCCAGTGCGCGCTTGAGATGGTCGGAGGCATCGGCGCCGTTGAAGCCCTCGGGATATTCCTCGGCGATGAAGCCGGTGGTGAGTTCGCCACTGCGGAAGCGCGGGTGCTGCATGATCGCGCTGAGGAAGTCGACATTGTGGCCGAGGCCCTTGATTTCGAACGCATCAAGCGCCTGGACCTGCAGGTCGGCCGCCTCGTCGCGGGTCGGCCCCCAGGTGATCAGCTTGGCGATCATCGGGTCGTAGAACATCGACACCTCGCCGCCTTCGTAGACGCCGTCATCGACGCGAACGCCATCGACGCCGCGGCGGCCGTTCTCCGCACCGTCGTCGGCCCACGGCTCGACCGGCGGCTGGTAGCGCACCAGTCTGCCCGTGCTCGGCAGGAACCCGCGATAGGGGTCCTCCGCATAGACGCGGTTCTCGATCGCCCAGCCGTCGATCCTGACGTCCTTCTGGCGAATTTCGAGCTTCTCGCCAGCCGCGACGCGGATCATCTGCTCGACCAGGTCGACCCCGGTGATCGCCTCGGTCACCGGGTGTTCGACCTGAAGGCGGGTGTTCATTTCGAGGAAGTAGAAGCTCTCGCCAGTGCGGTCCGCCCCGCTGACGATCAGCTCGACGGTGCCCGCCGAATAATATCCCACGGCCTTGGCCAGCGCGACGCACTGCTCGCCCATCGCCTTGCGCATCTTGGGGGTGACGAACGGGCTCGGCGCTTCCTCGACCACCTTCTGGTGGCGGCGCTGGATCGAGCATTCGCGTTCGTTGAGATAGATCACATTGCCGTACTTGTCGCCGAGGATCTGGATCTCGATGTGGCGCGGATTGAGGATGAACTTCTCGATGAAGACGCGGTCGTCGCCGAAGGAGTTGAGGCCCTCGCGTTTCACGCTCTCGAAGCCTTCGCGCACGTCGGTCTCGTTGTAGGCGAGGCGCATCCCCTTGCCCCCGCCGCCCGCGCTGGCCTTCATCATCACGGGATAGCCGATCTCGTCGGAGATGCGGACGGCATGCTCGGTATCCTCGATCTCGCCGACGAAGCCGGGGACAACATTGACGCCCGCTTCCCGGGCGAGCTTCTTGGACTCGATCTTGTCGCCCATCGCAGCGATCGCGTTCACCGGCGGGCCAATGAAGGCGATGTTCTCCTTCGCGAGCGCCTCGGCGAAGCTGGTGCGCTCCGACAGGAAACCATAGCCCGGATGCACCGCCTCGGCCCCGGTCTGCTTGCACGCGGCGATGATCCTGTCCGCGATCAGGTAGGATTCAGCGGCGGGCGACGGCCCGATATGCACCGCCTCGTCCGCCATCCGCACGAACGGCGCGCGCGCATCGGCATCGGAATAGACCGCGACGGTCGCGATACCCATGCGGCGCGCGGTCTTGATGACCCGGCACGCGATTTCACCCCGGTTGGCAATAAGGATTTTGTTGAACAACTCGATTACTCCGCAGGTTCGAGCCTGGCGCAAGCGCGCATCGGTTCGGGTCCAGTGAGCGCCGTCAGCCCGAGCTTCGCGAACAGCGCGGCGTCGCTGTCGTCGCCGGCGTTGGGCGCGGTCAGCAGCTTGTCGCCGGTGAAGATCGAGTTCGCGCCGGCGAGGAAGCACAGCGCCTGGGTCGCCTCGCTCATGCTCTCGCGGCCGGCGGAGAGGCGCACCATCGACAGCGGCATGGTGATCCGCGCAACCGCGACGGTGCGAACGAACTCGATGTCGTCGATCTTGGCGAGCGGGGTGTCGGCGAGCATGTCGCCCAGCACCGTGCCCTTGACCGGCACCAGCGCATTCACTGGCACGCTTTCCGGATGCTGCGGCAGGATGGCGAGCGTGTGGATGAAGCCGACCCGATCGGCGCGCGTTTCGCCCATGCCAACGATCCCGCCGCTGCACACATTGATACCGGCGCGCCGCACCTCGGCCAGCGTGTCGAGCCGCTCATCCATCGTGCGGGTGGTGATGACGCGCTCGTAATATTCGGGGCTGCTGTCGATGTTGTGGTTGTAATAATCGAGCCCGGCCTCGGCGAGCATGTCCGCCTGCCTCGGCGTCAGCATGCCGAGCGTCATGCAGGTTTCCAGACCCATCGCGCGCACGCCCTTCACGATCTCGACGATTGCGGGCATGTCGCGGTCCTTGGGATTGCGCCAGGCCGCGCCCATACAGAACCGCTGGCTGCCGTGGTCCTTGGCCTGCGCCGCGGACTGGAGCACCGCCTGCACGTCCATCAGCTTGGTCGCCGCAACGCCGCTGTCGGCCTTCACCGACTGCGCGCAATAGCCGCAATCCTCCGGGCACCCGCCGGTCTTGATGCTCAGCAACGTGCAGAGCTGGACCTGCTCCGGAGGATGGTTCTCGCGGTGGACGCTGGCGGCGCGGAACAGCAGCTCGGTGAACGGCAGCTCGAACAGCGCCGCAATCTCCTCGCGGGTCCAATCGGTGCGGGTTTGGGTCATGGCATTCTCCGGCGAGAACTACGCCAAGACCGGAAGGCAGCGCCATACCAGCCAAGCAACCCTGCCAGAACAAGGATGCCGATAGTTCCCGCAATCTTGATCAAGACCGAGAATTCGCCGAGCCAGAGAAGAATTATCGGGACGTTCAGAAGGGCGACCAGCAACCCATTCCAAAATTTGTGTAAGCCAGAAAGCAGCATCACTCCGTTGCCTCCATCGTCGTTGCGAGGAGCCGTAGGCGACGCTGCAATCTAGAGCGTCTCGCGATCCGCTCTGGATTGCTTCGCTTTGCTCGCAATGACGGGGGAGTTGTTGTCACTCCGCCGCCTCGCTCATTTCCTCGCCCCCAAGTTCGCTTCCAGGCGGCGGCATGTTGTGCCCCAGCAGGCGCAGCATGTCGGCCGCGCATTCGACCACGTTGCTGCCGGGACCGTAGATGCCCTGCACCCCCGCGTCGCGCAGGTAGTCGTAGTCCTGCGGCGGGATCACGCCGCCCGCGACCACCTTGATGTCCGCCCGGCCCGCATCGCGCAGGAGCTGGATCAGTTCCGGGATCAGCGTCTTGTGCCCGGCGGCAAGGCTAGATGCGCCGATGGCGTCGACGTTCTCGGCCAGCGCCATGTCGCGGGTTTCGGCCGGAGTCTGGAACAGCGGGCCGCTGACGACTTCGAAGCCCATGTCGGCAAAGGCGGATGCGATCACGTTGGCGCCGCGGTCGTGCCCGTCCTGGCCCATCTTGGCGACCATCAGCTTGGGCGCGCGGCCGAGGCGTCGTTCGACCGCCTTCACGCCCTCGACCACCTGCGCATAGCGGCTGTCGTCGGCATAGGCCTTGCGGAATACCCCGCGCACCGGGCGCGGCATGGTGTCGTAGCGCCCGAACGCTTCCTCCATCGCAGTGGAGATTTCGCCGAGCGTGGCATCCTGGCGCGCGGCCTCGACGGCGAGGGCGAGCATGTTCCCCGATGCGCGCGCACCCTCGGCCAGCGCCGTCAGCGCAGCCTGGCACGCCGCCTCGTCGCGGCCTTCGCGCACGCGCTTCAGCCGCGCGACCTGGCTCTCGCGCACCGCGTGGTTGTCGATGTCGAGCGTGTCGAGGTGGTCCTCGGTCTCGCGGCGGTACTTGTTGACGCCGACCACCACGGTCTCGCCCTTGTCGACGCTCGCCTGCTTGGCGGCGGCGGCCTGCTCGATCGCAGCCTTGGGCTTGCCGGTGGCGACATAGGCGGTCATCCCGCCCGCCGCGTCGACCTCGGCGATCAGCTTTTCGGCTTCCTCCACCAGCGTGGCGGTCAGCGCCTCGACGTAGTAGGAGCCGCCCAGCGGATCGACCACGCGGGTGATCCCCGCCTCTTCCTGCAGGACGAGCTGCGTGTTGCGCGCAATGCGGGCGGAAAAGTCCGTCGGCAGCGCAATCGCCTCGTCCAGCGCGTTGGTGTGGAGCGACTGCGTGCCGCCCAGCACCGATGCCAGCGCCTCCACCGTGGTGCGGATGACGTTGTTGTAAGGGTCCTGCTCCTGCAAGCTGACGCCGCTGGTCTGGCAGTGGGTGCGCAGCATCTTGCTGCGTTCGTCCTTCGCACCGAGGCTATCCATCACCCGGTACCACAGCGTGCGCGCGGCGCGCAGCTTGGCGATCTCCATGAAGAAGTTCATGCCGATGCCGAAGAAGAAGCTGAGGCGCCCGGCAAAGGCGTCCACGTCCAGCCCGGCGGCCATCGCGCGAGTGGCGTATTCCTTGCCGTCGGCAATAGTGAACGCCAGTTCCTGCACCGCCGTGGCCCCGGCCTCGTGCATGTGATAGCCCGAGATCGAAATACTGTTGAATTTCGGCATGTTGGCCGAGGTATAGGCGATGATGTCGCTGACGATCCGCATCGATGGTTCGGGCGGGTAGATATAGGTGTTGCGGACCATGAACTCCTTGAGGATGTCGTTCTGGATGGTCCCGTCGAGCTTGTCCTGGCTCACCCCCTGCCGCTCCGCCGCGACGATGAAGAAGGCGAGCACCGGGATCACCGCGCCGTTCATCGTCATGCTGACGCTCATCTGGTCGAGCGGGATCTGGTCGAACAGGATTTCCATGTCGCGCACGGTGTCGATCGCAACGCCCGCCTTTCCGACATCGCCTACCACGCGCGGGTGATCGGAATCATAGCCGCGGTGGGTGGCAAGGTCGAAAGCGACCGACAGCCCCTTCTGCCCGGCAGCAAGGTTGCGGCGGTAGAAGGCGTTCGATTCCTCGGCGGTGGAGAAGCCCGCATATTGCCGGATCGTCCAAGGGCGACCCGCGTACATGCTGGCGCGCACGCCGCGCGTGAACGGCGCGAAACCGGGCAAGCCCGGATCGGCGGCTACGTCATCGCCAGTGTAGAGCGGCTTGATCGCGAAGCCCTCGGGCGTCTCCCAGGAAAGGTCGCGTCCGCGAACCTCCTTCGCTGCCAGTTCCTGCCATGCCGTAACGTCGGGTTTTTGCGTCATGCCGCGCCCCTAACCACATTCGTATGCGCGATGGAAGGGACGGAGCGCCGTCAGGCGCCCTTGAACTCCGCCTTGCGCTTCTGAAGGAAAGCCATCCCGCCCTCGCGCGCGTCGGCGCTGCTGCCGGCAATGCGCTGGCCCTCGGCTTCGGCCAGCAGCACTTCGGCAAGATTGCCGTCGAGCGCGGTCGCGATGTTGCGCTTCATCGTGGAGTAGGAAACGGTCGGCCCGTTCGCCAGCCGCTCGGCCAGCGCGCGCGCCTCGTCCATCAGCGCGTCGTCTTCCGTGCACTTGTAGATCAGGCCCCAGTCCTCCGCCTGCGCGCCGCCGATCTTCTCGCCCATCATCATCATCCGCGTCGCCCGCGCGCGGCCGATCGCGCGGGTGAGCAGCCAGGTCGAGCCGCCGTCGGGCACCAGCCCGATGTTGACGAACGCCTGGAGGAAATAGGCGCTCTTCGATGCTAGCACGAAATCGCCCGCCAGCGCGATCGAGCAGCCGACGCCCGCCGCCGGGCCGTTGACCGCGGTGATCACCGGGATCGGCAGGCGCAGGATCTGGCTGACCAGCGGGTTGTAGTGGTTCTGCAGCGCCCGGTGGCTGGCATCGCCGCCCGAGACCGCGCTGTCGCCGCCACGCGCCTGCAGGTCCGCGCCCGAACAGAACGCGCGCCCCGCGCCGGTGATCAGCAGCGCGCGCGCATCGCCCAGCGTGTAGAGCGCCTCGCCCATCTCGTCGGCCAGCTGGATCGAGGCGGCGTTGAGCCGGTCGGGACGGTTCAGCGTGATTGTGGCCAGCGGGCCGGACTTTTCGACGATGATAGTTTCGTAGGACAAGATGCGCCTCCCTTTGCGGGTCTAGTCAGCGCGAAGCGTTGCGCTTTGCAACCCTCAAAACGCTAGCTTGGTGGCCGACGTCAGTGCCCGTCGCCTTTGGGCGTCTCCATGATCTCGGTGAGCTGCCCCATCATGTCCTTTGGGTGGAGGAAGAAGATCGGCGTGCCGTGCGCCCCGATGCGGGTCGGGCCGAGGATGCGCTTGCCGAGCCCCTCGAACCACGCGCGCGCTTCGTCGATGTCGGGCACCTCATAGCAAATGTGGTGCTGCCCCCCCGCGGGGTTCTTCTCGAGAAACCCGCGAATGGCCGACCCTTCGCCCAGTGGCTCGATCAACTCGATCTGCGTCCCGTCCATGCCACTATGCGTCGGCGTATCGACGAAACACACCTTCACCCCTTGCTCCGGCAAATCGAACGGCTCGGTGATCGACGTCGCCCCCATCACCTCGCGGTAATAGGCAATGCTGTCCGAGATCGAGGGCGTCGCGACGCCGATATGGTTGAGCCGGCCGAGTTTCATCTCACTCTCCACGGTAGAGGATCACCACGAACGTGATGAGAGGAAGCAGACCCATCAAGACAAAGTAGGCCCGGATCATACGGTCGAAGGCTGCCGGGTCGTCGTCTCGCGTCATTGGCTTGATCGAACTTTTGCCAATAAGCGAACGGCGATCCTTGATGACGCCTTCCGACTTGGACTTACGAATAAACCACAGGAATACGCCCTCGCCAAAAAGCGTCACGAGAAGCCAAGTTAGCCAAGGGAAGTTTTCAATCACAGCGGGATATTATCGTGCTTCTTCCACGGGTTCTCCAGCACCTTCCCGCGTAGCCGCCTCAGCCCCGAGGCGATCCTTCGCCGGGTCGAGTGCGGGTAGATCACTTCGTCGATATAACCGCGTTGCGCGGCGACGAAGGGGTTGGCGAAGCGGTCCTCGTATTCGCGGGTGTGTTCGGCGATTTCCTCGGGGGTCTTGCCGCGGAAGATGATCTCGACCGCGCCCTTCGCGCCCATCACGGCGATCTCGGCGGTAGGCCAGGCGTAGTTGAGGTCGCCGCGCAGGTGCTTCGAGCTCATCACGTCGTAGGCGCCGCCGTAGGCCTTGCGGGTGATCACGGTGATCTTGGGCACGGTCGCCTCGGCATAGGCGAACAGCAGCTTGGCGCCGTGCTTGATGATGCCGTTGTGCTCCTGCGCGGTGCCGGGGAGGAAGCCGGGCACGTCGACGAAGGTCAAAATCGGGATCTCGAACGCGTCGCAGAAGCGCACGAAGCGCGCCGCCTTCTTGCTCGAATTGATGTCGAGCACGCCCGCCAGCACCATCGGCTGGTTGGCGACCACGCCCACCGTGCGCCCCTCGATCCGACCGAAGCCGCACAGGATGTTGCCCGCGTGGGCGGGCTGGATCTCGAAGAAGTCGCCCTCGTCCAGAACCTTCCGGATCACCTCGTGCATGTCGTAGGGCTGGTTGGCGTTGTCGGGAATCAGCGTGTCGAGGCTGTGCTCCTCGCGGTCCCACGGGTCGCTGGTCGGACGCTCGGGCACGCTCTCGCGGTTCGACAGCGGCAGGAAGTCGAAGAACGCGCGCGTGGCGAGCAGCGTCTCGATGTCGTTCTCGAACGCCACGTCGGCGACGCTGGTCTTGGTGGTGTGCGTGACCGCGCCGCCCAGTTCCTCCTGCGTCACCACCTCGTTGGTGACGGTCTTCACCACGTCGGGGCCGGTGACGAACATGTAGCTCGAATCCTTCACCATGAAGATGAAGTCGGTCATCGCCGGCGAATAGACCGCCCCGCCCGCGCAGGGCCCCATGATGAGGCTGATCTGCGGCACCACGCCCGATGCGAGCACGTTACGCTGGAACACTTCGGCATAGCCGCCGAGGCTGGCGACGCCCTCCTGGATGCGCGCTCCGCCGCTGTCGTTGAGCCCGATCACCGGCGCGCCGACCTTCAGCGCCATGTCCATCACCTTGCAGATCTTCTCCGCGTGGCGTTTGGAAAGCGAGCCGCCGAACACGGTGAAGTCCTGGCTGAACACGAACACCAGCCGCCCGTTGATCGTGCCGCTGCCGGTGACGACGCCGTCGCCGGGGATCTTCTGCCCCTCCATGCCGAAGTCGGTGCAGTCGTGCTCGACGTAGGTATCGAGTTCCTCGAAGCTGTCCTCGTCGAGCAGGATCTCGAGCCGCTCGCGCGCGGTCAGCTTGCCCTTGGCATGCTGCGCGTCGATCCGCTTCTGCCCCCCGCCCAGCTTGGCGGCATCGCGGCGGCGTTCCATCTCGGCGATATTGGCGGACATCCGGCATCCCTGTTGCTGTTTGGCCGGGAGCCTTGCCGCGCCTGTGCCGCAGCGTCAACGCATCAGAAGCGCAACATTATCTTGCGGGCGAGCGAGGGCGAGACCGAGTGGACTGCTTGTAGGACCTTGACCATGCCGACGTTCGCCTCCGGCCTATCATGTTCGATAGCATGAAGAATCTGCCGCGCGCATTCCTCGGGCTTCATCTTGCTGCCGGTGCGCGCAGCGGTCATCTGCGTCTCGACCACCGGCGGCAGCGCCTCGACCACGTGGACCTTCGTGCCCGACAGTTGCGCGCGGATCGCCTGCGTGTAGCTGCGCAGCCCCGCCTTGGTCGCGCAATACACCGGGCCGCCCGCACGCGGCGCGATCGCGAGGCCGCTGGTGACGTTGACGATCGCCGCCTCGGGCCGACTTCGCAGCATGGGCATGAGCGCGGCGGTCAACCGGATCGGGGCGTTGAGGTTGGCGTAGATGCACCCGTCGGCCGCCTCCACATCGGGCGCGGCCTCGCGGAAATCGTGGTCGACGCCCTGCCCCGCGTTGTTGACCAGCACATCGACAGTGCGCCCGCCGAGCGCCGCGACCAGCGCATCGACTCCCGCAGCGTTCGACAGGTCCGCCTCGATCGCTTCGAACCCTTCTGCGCGCATGAAGTCGAGCCGCTGAGCATTGCGCCCGGTCACGACGACCGCCGCGCCCCTCGCCTGCATCTGCCGCGCCAGTTCGCGCCCGATTCCGGCGCTGCCGCCGGTCAGCAGGACTGTCTTTCCATTGAGCTGCATCGCGATGCCCTCCTCGCCCCGACTTATCGCCAAGGGTTGCAGGCTGCAACGCAATGCGCGAGTGGCCAAAGGATGGAGCAGGTCGATTTCCTGGTTGTCGGCGCGGGCATCGCGGGGCTTTCCGCCGCCTCGCGGCTGGCGCGGCACGGCCGGGTGGTGGTGTGCGAGGCGGAAAGCGCGCTTGGCGTCCACGCCTCGGGCCGCAGCGCCGCCTTCGCGCATTTCGACATGGACGCCTGGCTGGTCCGCGCGCTGACCGCCGCGAGCCTGCCGCTGCTGGAGGAACCTGGCGCACGGCCGCACCCGGCGCTGTTCATCGCGCTCGCCGGGCAGGAGGCGGACCTCGCACGGGTCGAGGCAGGTTACCGCGAATGGCAGCCCGAGGTGCGCCGCCTGTCCGTGGCGGAGGCGCGCGAAATGGTGCCGGTGCTGCGCGAAGACGCGTTGGTCGGCGCATTGCTCGATCCCACCGGGCGCAAGCTCGATGCCCATGCAATGCTGGAGGGCCACCGCCGCGCGTTGCTCGATGCAGGCGGCACCATCACGACCAGCGCGCCGGTCACTGCGATCCGGCGCGAGGGCGAGCGCTGGATCGTCGATGCGCCGGGGGCAAGCTATGCCGCGCGCGTGGTCGTCAACGCGGCGGGCGCCTGGGCGGATCGGATCGCGCAGATCGCCGGTGTCGCGCCGCTCGGCATCCACCCGCTTCGGCGCACGGTGATCACCTTCGACGTGCCCGATGGCGTCGACGTATCCGCGTGGCCCTTCACCAAGACCGTCGGTCCCGGCTTCTATATCGAGCCGGAAGGCCGGGGCCGACTGCTCGCCTGCCCGATGGACGAGCACGCCTCCGACCCGTGCGACGCGCAGCCGGAGGACGAGGACGTCGCCCTGGCTGCCTGGAACGTTGAGCAGGCCACCACCCTCACCATCCCGCGCCTTGCCAGCAAATGGGCGGGCCTGAGGAGCTTTGCACCCGACCGCCTGCCGGTGGCGGGTTTCGATCCTACCGCGCCGGGCTTCTTCTGGCTCGCCGGGCAAGGCGGCTTCGGCCTCCAGACCTCCCCCGCGATGGCTCTGGCGGCGGAAGCGCTCGCGACTGGCGGCGATTGGCCCGAGGAACTCAGCGCGGTTGGTGTGACGGCGGGGATGCTGGCGGCGGAACGGCTGCGCTAGACGCTACCGCATCAGCACCAGTTCCTCCGCCATCGTCGGGTGGATCGCGGTGGTCGCGTCGAAATCGGCCTTGGTCATGCCCGCCTTCACCGCGACGGCGGCCGCTTGCATAATCTCGGGCGCGTCGGGGCCGATCATGTGGATGCCGACGATGCGGTCGTCCACACCGGTGCAGATCATCTTGTAGAGGCACCGCTCGCTGCGACCCGCCAGCACGTTCTTCATCGGGCGAAAGTCCGACAGGAACACCTTCACGTCGCCCAGCTTGTTGCGCGCCTCGCCTTCGGTCAGGCCGACCGCGGCGATGGGCGGATGGCTGAAGACCGCGCTGGGCACGCACTCGTGATCGACCGCGCGCGGATCGTTGCCGAACAGCGTGTCGGCAACCGCGTGCCCCTCGCGGATCGCCACCGGGGTGAGCTGGACCCGGTCGGTGACGTCGCCGACGGCATAGATATGCTCGACGCTGGTCTTGCTGAATCGGTCGACCTTGATCTCGCCACGCTCGCCCAACTCGACGCCCGCTGCGGCCAGGCCCAGTCCTTCGGTGTTGGGCACGCGGCCGGTGGCGAACATCACGCAGTCGACCTCGATCGGATCGTGGCTGCTCATCGAAACCTTAAGGCTGCCGTCCTTCTGCTTCACGATACTCTCGAACTCGGCGTGGAAGCGGAAATCGATCCCCTTGAGCATGGAGATCTGGAGCAAGCGGTCGCGCACGCTCTCGTCGTAACCGCGCAGGATCACGTCGCTGCGGTTGATGATCGTCACCTTGCTGCCGAACTCGTTGAAGATGCCGGCAAACTCGTTGGCGATATAGCCGCCGCCCGCGATCAGCACGCGCCTGGGGATCGCGTCGAGGTGAAACGCCTCGTTGCTGGTAATGCCGTGCTCGTGCCCCTTGCAGGTCGGCACGTGCGGGCGGGCACCGGTGGCGATGAGAATGTGTTTCGCGGTGACCTTCTGCCCGCTCGCCAGTTCGATTTCGTGCGGGCCGGTCAGCGTCGCCCGCTCCCGGAACACCGTCACCTTGTTGTTGTCGAGCGTCTCGGTGTAGGCCTTTTCCAGCCGGTCTACGTCATTGAGCACGTTGTCGCGCAGCTTGATCCAGTCGAACCGCTTCTCGCCGATTTCCCAGCCGAAGGCGGCGCAGTCCTCCAGATCCTCGGCGAAATGCGCGCCGTAGACGAGCATCTTCTTGGGTACGCAGCCCCGGATGACGCAGGTTCCGCCGACGCGGTGCTCCTCCGCCACCGCCACCTTCGCGCCGTGCGCCGCCGCAATACGCGAAGCGCGGACCCCGCCGGAGCCCGCGCCTATCGTGAAGAGGTCGTAGTCGTATTCGTCGGCCATGCGCGGGCTCCAGTCAGGCAGAAGCGCGCGATATGGCGGGGCAACCGCCGATTGCCAACCGCCAGTCGGCGCTTGCCCTCGATCCGATTACCTCGCATCCCGTGGTCCGAACAACGATCGATCGCCCGATGAACCCGTTCCATCAAATCCTCGCCAACAACTTGGTCCAGAACGTGACCAATTTCACCGTCTGGTTCGCGCTGGTGTTCTGGGCCTTCATCGAGACCCGCTCGGTGTTCGTGACCGGGATGATCGGCGGGATCTACCTCGTGTTCACCGCCGGCTTCGCGATCTGGTTCGGCAGCCTGGTCGACCATCATCTCAAGAAGCGGGTGATGCTGGGATCGAGCGCCGCCTCCTTGTTGCTCTACGCTATTTCCCTTGCCGCGGTGCCGGGCGGAGGCCGGCTCGACGCGGCCCAGCCGGGACTGTGGCTGTTCGTGCTGCTGGTGATGCTGGGCGTCATCTGCGGCAACATCCGCATGATTGCGCTGCCGACACTGGTGACGGCGCTGATACCGGAGGATCGCCGTGACAAGGCCAACGGCCTCGTCGGCATGGTCACCGGCATCGGCTTCGTGGTCACCTCCGCCATCAGCGGGTTCCTGGTCGCCTGGGGCGGGATGTGGGCGACGCTGGTGTTCGCGCTGGCGCTGACGATGCTGTCGTTTCTCCACTTGCTGACCGTGCGCCTCGACGAGCCGGCGCCCGCGGCGGAAGCGACCGGCGGCCCGCGCAAGGTGGACCTGCGCGGGACGATCGCCGTGGTCGCAGCGGTGCCGGGCCTGTTTGCGCTGATCGGCTTCGCCGCCTTCAACAACCTTCTGGGCGGCGTGTTCATGGCCCTGCTTGACGGATATGGGCTATCGCTGATGGAGGTCGAGGAGTGGGGCCTGCTGTGGGCGGTGGTCTCGTGCGGCTTCATCCTCAGCGGGATCGTGATCGCCCGAACCGGGCTAGGGAGAAATCCGCTGCGCACCCTGCTGCTGGTCAACCTGGTGGTGTGGGCGGTGGCGGCGCTGTTCACCGTGCAATCATCGATCGTGCTGCTGACGGTCGGGTGTTTCGTCTGGTTGTTCCTGTTCCCGTTCGCAGAGGCGGCGGAACAGACCACCTTGCAGAAGGTCGTCCCCTTCGAGCGGCAGGGGCGGGTGTTCGGTTTCGCGCAATCGGTGGAGCAGGCCGCATCGCCGCTGACCGCGTTCCTCATCGGGCCGCTGACCCAGTTCGCGGTGATCCCGTTTATGACCACCGGTGCCGGGGCGCGGGCGATCGGCAGCTGGTATGGTATCGGCCCCGAACGCGGGATGGCGCTGGTGTTCAGCGTCGCGGGCGTGCTGGGGGTGCTGATGACGATCGCGGCGTTCAATTCGCGCCAGTACCGCGCGCTGTCGGCAAGCTACGCCGCCGGGAGCAGCGAGGAAATCCCCGCGCGCCCGGCTGGCGTCGGCTTACCCGAAAAGCCGCTCTAGCGGCTCACCCCCGCGCGCGGCGGCGGTTGCGATTGCGGTTGCCGCCGGGACGGCCGCCCTGCCCCTGGCCCTGACCGCCTTCGCGGCGGGGCTGCTGGCTATGCCCAGCATCGCGGCGCGGCTGCTGACCGCCCTCGCGGCGCTGGCCCTGACCGTCGCCACTCTCGCGGCGGGGCTGGGTCCGCACCTGGCTGGAACGGGCTTCGCCGCGCCCGGCGCCAGCACGCGGCGTCACCTTCGGCCGCGCCATCTTCTGCTGATGCTCGCGCTTGGTCGGGCCGACACCCTCGACCACGGCGCGGAAGTTGTCGGGCAGCGGCAGCCGCTCGAATTCCGCGTCGGTCAGCTTGCGGATGTCCTTGAGGTAGGCCCGCTCGTCCTCGGCGCAGAATGCGATCGCGATGCCATCGGCCCCCGCTCGCGCCGTCCGACCGATGCGGTGGACGTACTGTTCGGGAACGTTGGGCAGCTCGTAATTGATAACGTGGCTAACGCCCGGAATGTCAATCCCGCGCGCAGCCACGTCGGTCGCGACCAGAACCGGGGTCTTGGCGCGGCGGAACTCGTCCAAGGCACGCTCGCGCTGCGGCTGGCTCTTGTTGCCGTGGATCGCGTTGGCGGGAACGCCGACCTGCGCCAGCTTCTTCACCACGCGGTCGGCGCCGTGCTTGGTCCGGGTGAACACAAGCACGCGCTCGAGCTTGCCCGGAACCGGGTGGCGGCCCTTGAGGATCATTTCGAGCAGGGTCTGCTTCTCGTCCTGCTGGACCATGAACAGGAACTGCTCGACCCGTTCGGCGGTGGTGCTCTGCGGCGTAACCGATACGAATACCGGGTTCCGGCAGTACTGGCCGGCGAGGTCCTTGATGGTCTTGGGCATCGTCGCGCTGAAGAACAGCGTCTGGCGCTCCTTCGGCACGAGAAGACTGATGCGTTTCAGCGCATGGATAAAGCCGAGGTCGAGCATCTGGTCGGCTTCGTCGAGGACGAGGATTTCGACGCCCGAAAGCTGGAATGCCTTCTGGTCGATCAGGTCGAGCAGGCGTCCCGGCGTGGCGACGAGGATGTCGGTGCCGCGGTGGAGCTTGTTGCGGTCTTTGTTAACCGAGGTGCCGCCGACGATCGAAGCCACCTTGAGGCCCGCCATCGCGCCATAGTCCTTGGCCGACTGGGCGATCTGCCCGGCCAGTTCGCGCGTCGGCGCGAGGACCAGCATGCGGCACGACTTGAACGGCGTCTGCTTCTCGGCCTCGCGCAGCCGGTCGATGCTGGGGAGCATGAACGCGGCGGTCTTGCCGGTGCCGGTCTGGGCGATGCCCATCAGGTCGCGGCCCGACAGGACCGGCGGGATCGCCTGTTCCTGGATCGGGGTCGGCACGTTGTAGCCCTTGAGGTCGAGCGCCTGGAGAACGGGCTGCGATAGCCCGAGGTCGTTGAATGTCATGGTAGTATACTCGCAGTGTCATGCGATGCGCGCAGCCGAAATGGCGCGCGGTCGCGGTGGTAAAAACCGCCCGCGTGAATTGGGAAGTCTGGGAAAATCAACCGAAGCGCGGCCGGGGCGGGCTTTGTCTCGCGCCGCCGCTTCACGCTGGCAGGTGCGCTTCGATGGCGGCCATGTGGGCGCTAAACGCCGGAAAGTCAATCCCGCGGCTTCTGCCACTCCGCGTTGCGCGACGGCTCCTCGGCCGAAAGGCGCCGCGCGGTGATCCAAGTCTGGGCGACGAAAATGCCGATGAGGAGCAGCCCCGCCCCACCAACGAACAGGTCGATCGCGGTCACGATTCCGCCGAACACGGGCCCGGTGCCGAACCCCATCATGGCCAAAGTCAGCCCGATCAGGACGAAACGCAGCTCGGTGGGCCCGAAGAACGAATAGCTAAGCTTGAGCTCGCCGAGCACGCGCACCGAGAGGAAAGCGTGGATCGAAAGCAGCAGGTATCCCGCCAAGGCGACCAGCGCGACCTCCATGTTGACGTAGGGGCTGAGGCCGATGCCCGTGACCACCAGCGTCGTGGCAAGGCCGTCGCAGCTGTGGTCGAGGAAATAACCGTAGCGTGGGCGCTCGATCTTGCGGAACCGGGCGAGACTGCCATCGGTCGAATCGCCGAACCACTGGACCACGTAACCCGCGATCGCGAGCCACAGCCAGCCCTCGCCCCAGTTGCTGCCGAGATAGCCACCGAACACCATGAACGCGCCTGCCATGCCCACAAAGGTGAGCTGGTCGGGCGTCACCCAGGCGGGGAAACGCGCGCAGAGCCAGTTGAGCAGCCGCCGCTCGCTCCGGGCGAGGACATTGTCCTGGATACGGTCGATCGGCGCCGGTTTGGGGGAAGGCTCGGCCATGCGCGCCGCCATGCGTCGGTTTGCCTTTCGGGGCAATCGTTAATGCGGCGGGGCGGCGGGTCAGCCGAGCCCGGCGGCGCCCAGCAGCGCGCGGGTGCTCGGGTCGAAATCGCCGCCGCCCGCCTCGATATCCTTCGCCATGCGCTTGCCGAGCTCGACGCCAAACTGGTCGAACGGGTTGATCCCCATCAGCACCGCGCCTGCGAACACACGGTGCTCATGGAAGGCGATCAGCGCGCCGAGCGCGGCTGCGTCGAGGTCGTCGGCCAGCATCGTCGCGCTCGGCCGGTCGCCGGGGAAGCTGCGCGCTGGATCGGGGCCGGGATCGCCCTTCATCAGCGCTGCGCCTTGCGCGAAGCAGTTGGTCAGCAGGATGCGGTGGTGGGCAGGATCCAGCATGTCGCCGGGCGCGATCGAGGCGATGAAGTCGACCGGGATCACGTGCGTACCCTGATGGAGCAGCTGGAACACCGCGTGCTGCGCGTCCGTCCCCACCCCGCCCCAAGTCACTGCCGCAGTCGGCTCGTCGACCGGCTGCTGGTCGGCGGTGACGCGCTTGCCGTTCGATTCCATCTCGAGCTGCTGGAGATAGTCGGGCAGCAGCGCGAGCCGCTCGTCGTAGGCGAACACCGCACGCGTCTGGCAGCCACGCACGCGAGCGTAGTAGCGGTCGGCAAAGGCGGCGAGGAGCGGCAGGTTGACGCGCCCATCTGCGTCGCGGAAATGCGCGTCCATCGCAGCAGCACCCGCAAGCATCGCCTCGAACTCGTCCCATCCTGCGGCAATCGCGATGGGAAAGCCGATGCTCGACCACAGCGAATAGCGCCCGCCCACGCTTTCAGGGAACGGCAGGACGCGGGTTTCGTCGACGCCCCACTCTACCGCCGCCTCGGGATCCGCGGTCAGCGCGACGACGCGGCCATAGGCATCGGCGACTCCATGCTGCTCGAGCCACGCCAGCGCGCTCGCCGCATTGGTCATCGTCTCGATCGTGGTAAACGTCTTGCTTGCGACCGCGACCAGCGTGGTGGCCGGATCGCAAGCGGCAAAAGCCTGCTCCAGCGCCAGCCCGTCGATGTTGGAGACGACGTGGACATCGACCTTGGCCAGATCGCGCGTCAGCGCATCGACCGCCATCGCCGGGCCGAGCGCGCTCCCGCCGATGCCGATATGGATCAGGTGCTTGACCGTGCCCAGCGCCCCCTCGTGGATTGCTTCGACCAGCGCCTCCATGCGCGCGTGGAGCGCGGCGGCTTCCTCGACTGCCGCATCCGAACCGATGCCGCGCTGCGCGGTATGCTCGGCGGCGCGGTTCTCAGTCACGTTGACCCGCTCGCCGGAAAGCAGCGCCGCGCGGCGACCGGCGAAATCGCATGCTTCGGCCAGCGCCTCGAACTGCCCCAGCAGCGCGTCGTCGAGGTGGGTCTTCGACCAGTCGAACAGAATGCCGCCCGATTCCTCGCCCTCGCCCCATTCGACCCGTGCCGACAGCTTGCCGACCCGTGCATCATCATCAGCAAAAAGCTCTTCCAGCGTGCGCTGCGGGTGCGCCTCGATGGTCTGCCAGATGGCCTCGGCCGCTTGGTTCACGCGAAAATTCCTTTCCTCCGGAGCACGCTGCGGACTAGGGCTTGGCGCGATGGTTTTGAACCCCCCGCCAACCGCTGCATTGCTATTCACCGCCTGCCGCCGGGGTGCTGCGTGAGCGACGCCGCAACCCTCGCCGAGGCACCGCCCGCCGCCGCGGAGGAGAAGCCCGAAACGCTCGGCAGCTTCTTGTGGTTCGTCGCCAAGCTGGCGATCGCCGCGCTGCTGTTTCGCAGCTTCCTGTTCTCGCCCTTCACTATCCCGAGCGAATCGATGCTGCCGCGGCTGATGATCGGCGACTACCTGGTGGCGGCCAAGTGGCCCTACGGTTTCACCAACAACTCGCTGCCATTCGGCGTTCCACTGATCCCGGGGCGCATCTTTGCCGGCGAACCCGAGCCGGGCGATGTGGTCATCTTCAAGCACCCGGTCGACGGCACCGATTATATCAAGCGCGCGATCGGCCTGCCGGGCGACACCGTGGAGATGCGCGGCGGTGTGCTGGTGCTCAACGGTACGCCGGTGCCCAAGGTGCGGATCGCCGACTTCGTCCAGCCGATCGATGCGGGCCTCATCGCAGCCGCAGCGACAACCCGCAGGCCGCTTTGTTCCGGCGGTACGCGCGAACCAGGCGCGGACGGTGCGGGCCAGTGTCGCTACGCCCGCTACCGCGAGACACTGCCAAACGGGGTCAGCTACGAGGTGCTCGATTTCGGTCCGTGGGTGGTCGACGACTGGGGGCCCGAAATCGTGCCCGAGGGCACCTTTTTCGTGTTGGGCGACAACCGCGACAATTCGCAGGACAGCCGCTTCCCCGCTGCCGCACGGCGCGGCGTCGGGTTCGTCCCGCAGGACAACCTCGTCGGCCGTGCCAGCGCGATCATGTGGTCGACCGACGGCAGCGCCGAATGGGCCCAGCCGTGGACCTGGTTCAGCGCCGCGCGCGGCGAGCGGATCGGCAACGGGCTATGAGTGTGCTCGAGCCGCAAACACGCGCCTGGCTCGATACGAGCGGGTTCGCCGTCGTGGACGAGGCGCTGTGGCGCGAGGCGCTGACCCACGGCAGCACCGGCGAGGAAAGCGATTACGACCGGCTCGAATTCCTCGGTGACCGCGTGCTCGGCCTGTCGATCGCCGAATGGCTCTACCAACGCGGCACCGATGCCGAGGGCAAGCTCGCCCAGCGGCTCAACGCGCTGGTTTCCAAGCGCGCTTGCGCCAAGGTTGCCCGCGCGATCGGCGTCGGCGACCATGTCCGGCTGGGCAAGCAGGCACGCGAGGACGGCGCGGGCGAGAGCGACAACGTCCTCGGCGACATCATGGAATCGCTCCTCGGCGCGCAATTCCTCGAGGCCGGGTTCGACAGCGCCCGCGCGCTCGTCCGCACGTTCTGGGCCGAGGCGGTCGATGGCCACGCCGGCCGCTCGAAACATCCCAAGAGCGCGCTGCAGGAATGGGCGGCAGGAAACCAACGCCGCTCGCCGGTTTACGAGCTGGTCGAGCGCAGCGGGCCCGATCACAAGGCGCGCTTCACGGTGCGAGTGAGCGTCCACAAGGTCGGCGAGGCGCTCGCCACGGCCACCAGCAAGCAGGAAGCCGAAACCGAGGCGGCCAAGCTATTCATGGAGCAATACGGGTGACCACCCAGGAAACCACACGCTGCGGCCTCGTCGCCGTGATCGGTGCGCCGAACGCGGGCAAATCGACGCTGGTCAACCAGCTCGTCGGCCAGAAGGTCGCGATCACCAGCGCGAAGGCGCAGACCACCCGCGCGCGAATGCTCGGCATCGCGCTCGCGGGCGACACACAGATGATCCTCGTCGACACCCCCGGCATCTTCGCGCCCAAGCGGCGGCTCGACCGGGCGATGGTCAGCGCCGCCTGGGAAGGTGCCGAAGCGGCCGACGCGGTGCTGCTGCTGGTCGACCCGGTCAAGCAGCGCCGACACGAGCTGGAACCGCTGCTGGAGGCGCTGGCCAAGCGGTCCGAGCGCAAGATCCTCGTCCTCAACAAGGTCGACGTGGCGAAGAAGGAACCGCTGCTCGCGCTGGCGCAAGAGCTGGGCGACAAGGTCGACTTCGCCGAGGTGTTCTTCGTTTCCGCGCTGACCGGTGATGGCGTGCCGGAACTGAAAGATGCGCTTTCCGCGATGATGCCCGAAGGCGCGTGGCACTACCCCGAGGACCAGGTCAGCGACGCCAGCGAGCGCCTGCTCGCCGCCGAGGTGACGCGCGAACAACTCTACCAGCAGCTCCACGAGGAACTGCCCTACGACAGCGCGGTGCGGCCCGAGAAATACCTCGAGCGCAAAGACGGCAGCGTCGAGATTCACCAGCAGATCGTGGTGGTGCGCGACAACCAGCGCGCCATTGTGCTCGGCAAGGGCGGCAGCAAGATCAAGGCCATCGGCGAGGCGGCGCGCAAGGAACTCAGCGAAATGCTCGGCCGCAAGGTGCACCTGTTCCTGCACGTCAAGGTCAGCGAGAACTGGTCCGAGGATAAGGAAATCTTTGAGGAAATCGGCCTAGACTGGGTTCGATGACCGAACCGGACGATGACCGCAAAGCCCTGCCCGACGCACCAACCGTCACCGTTCGGCTGAAGCACGAGGAAGTGATGGCGGCCGCCGTCGCGTCGCATTCGCGAGGTGATGGCTCGTGGTGGTTCGGCATCACGGTTTTCCTGTTGCTCGCCCTCGCGATTTGGCTTGGCCATTTCGCATCGTTCTGGCTGGTCCAGCAGGTCCCGTTCGCGGTCATGTTCGCCATCGGAATCTACATGCCGATCGCCATTCCGGCATTGTTCGGCCTGGTCGCGGTCTGGCTGGCATTACGGATCGAGCAGCGCTTCGCAGGCAAACGCTATCTCAAGCGACTGGACGCCATCGGCAGCCCGCTCGAGCGCGATGGCACGTACGAGATTACGCCGGATGCGCTCGTCCTTGCCACCGAGCGCATGGTCCTCGCCCCGCGGTGGCACGCCATCGACACGGTCGAGCGCGGTAACCACGGCTGGGTACTGAGCGCGGATCAACTGCACTTCCTCATCCCGTTCGCAGCTTTTCCCGATGCCGATGCGCAGCGACCGCTGCTGGCCGCGATCACTGCCCGCATGACACCCGAGGCTCGCGCCCGCAGTCGCGAGGCGGTCGAGTTCGCCGCAGTTCCAGCCGAAGGCCACGTGCGAGCCGAACGATTTCAATCACCGTGGGCGGACACTCCCAGCTCGATAACCGACGAAGCGACCGCCTCGCCAACGGCGCATGGGTGGTTGACCCAGGAACAGGCCGGTTGGGCGGCAGGAGTGATCCATAGCCATGTCGCTGCACCGGGATTCCATCAGTGGGCATATCCGCTAACCGGTGGAGTTGTCGGCCTTCTGCTCGGGATCATCGTGCTCGGCACAGTAGTCGCCTCGGTGCCCTTCGAGTTCGTCATGAACAATCCCATGATAATCATTGGCATCGGTCTGATTATACCGTTGCTTTTCGGCGCTAGCGGGCTTGCCTTTGCCTACCGGCGACTGACGACAGTTATCCATCGCTCATGGCGCGATGGCCTTGCCGCGAGAGGCGTGCCTGATCAGGTCGAGGCTACGTGGCGCCTGACGGAAACGGGCGTGCGCTACGAGACGGCAAGGTTTGCGGGCGAGGCCACATATGGCAGCATCCATCAGATCCTGAGCGAGGGCGCGTACCTGATTATTGCCGCCGATGCGCTGACCCTGTGTATCCCGGAGCCCGCCTTTCAGTCATCGGAGGATGCAGGCGCGTTCAAGGCCGTCCTGCTTGACCGGATCAGTGACGCCGCCCGCGCGCGCAGCGCCACGGACACGGGGTCGGGGGTGTTCGCCTAGAATCGCCCGCAATCGGTCGGTGCGGCTCTTCCCGCAAACCGGTCCGCAATCCACGCCAGCGTCGGCCCCGCACTGTCGCGCGCGCTGTGGGCATGATCGCCGCCGGGAATCGAGACCCAGCGCACCGCGCGGCGCTTGCGGCACAGGTCCTGCGCGAAGCTGCGGGTCACGGCGGGGGCCACCAACGGGTCGGCCACGCTCTGCGCGATCAGCACTGGGCCGGCGACATCGGCGGCGCGCACGCTGTTGCGCCGGGCGAGCCGCGACCAGCCTTGCGTCGAACCCATTTCCTTGTCCTTCAGCGCGTTGCGGATCGACAGGATGCCGAGCAGCGTGCCGAGGTTGGGCGTCGACTTGAGGCTGATGCATTTCTGCGCGAGCTGGTTGGCGACGCCGCGGTTGAGCGGGCCGAACAGCTTGTCGAGCGGCGCATCGAAGCGCTTGGCCCAGCTGTAGGCGAGCAGCGCGGAGAGGAACGCGCGCGCGTTCTGGTCGCTCGACTGGCGCAGGTTCTCGGGCAGGTCGGTCGGCGGCGCAGCGGCGGCAGTTGCGACGAGGTTGAGGTCGCGGGCATAGCCGCGCACCTCGATCGCGGTCCACAGTGCGGCGTGCCCGCCCTGCGATTCGCCCCAGACCGCGAAATCGCGCCCGGCGTAGGCGCCCGGGATGCCGCGCGCGGCACGAACCGCGTCGAGCACCGAACGCGCCGTCTCGCGCCCGACGAGGTAGCCATGCGTGCCGCTGCTGCCGAGACCGGGATAATCGGGCGCGACGACGACGTATCCCGCCGCGATCATTTCCGCGAGCGCCGGTGTCGCCTCGAAGAACGCGGGGTTGGCCGAGAGGCCGCACTCCTGCACCACGCCCGATGTGCCGTGTGCCCAGGCGATGACCCGGCGCGGCGCGGCGGGCTGCGCCTCGCGCGGGGCGACGACCATGCCGGTCACCTCGATCGGGCGGTTCTCCTCGCTGCGCGTCCAGTAGCGCACGCGCCAGGCCTGCATGCCGGGCGGCGTTTCGATCACGGGCTCGGAAGCGATTAGGGTACCGGCGGTCTGGGCCAAGGCGGGAGGAGCTATCGCGTTGAGGGCGAAAGCGGCGAATGCGACCAACAGCGAACGCAGCATGGGACACGCTCCGGTGGTGGAAGCGTCAGTCTACGCCATTTGCGGCCGCTGCGAAGCGGGAATCGTCACCGCTTCTTGGCGATCTCGATCCCGTTCTTCTTGGCGAAGTCCTTGGTCGATTCCTCGCTCCGCCCGATCGCCTTGGCGATTTCCTTCAGACCCTTGCCCTTGCCCGCCAGCATCCGCAGCTGCCCGGCCTCGTCGGCCTTCCACGGTTGCTTGTGCCGCTCGAAAAACTCCTTGGCCATCAGCTTGCCTTCGTCTTCGGGGCGGCCTTTTTCTTGGCCGGAGCCTTCTTCGCCGCTGCCTTCTTTGCGGGTGCCTTCTTGCGGCCCTTCTTCGCGGGCGGGCCCTTGGCGGCGCGGGCGTCGATCAGTTCGATCGCCTGCGCCTCGGTCACGTCCTCGGGCTTCACGTCGCGCGGCAGCGTCGCGTTGGTCGTGCCGTCGGTGACATAGGGGCCGTAGCGGCCCGGCATGACCTTCATCTCGCCGCCGCTGGTGGGGTGCGCACCGAGCGACTTGATCGGCTCAGCCTTGCCGCGCGTGCCGCCCTTGCGGTTGGCCGCCTCGGCCAGCAGCGTCACCGCGGCATTCATCCCGACCTCGAACACCTCGCGGGTGTTGGTCAGCTTGGCGTACTTGCCGTCGTGCCGCAGGTATGGCCCGTAACGCCCTATGTTCGCCTCGATTTCGAGCGCGGTCTCGGGGTGCGCGCCGACGATGCGCGGCAGGTCGAGCAGCTTGACCGCCCAGTCGAGATCGAAATCGTCGAGGTCCTTGGGGATGCTCGCACGCTTGGCTTCCTTGCCCTCGCCCATCTCAATGTAGGGACCGAACCGGCCGGTCTTGCGGCTGATGTCCTGCCCGGTCTCGGGGTGCTGGCCGATCACGCCATCTTCGCCGCCCCCGTCGCCCTCACCGCCCGGCTGGGCGAAACGGCGGGTGTACTTGCATTCGGGATAGTTGGCGCAGGCGACGAACGCGCCGTACTTGCCGCCGCGCAGCGCCAGCCGCCCGCCGGTGCGCCCTTCTGCCTCGCACATCGGACAGCGGCGCGGGTCGGTCCCGTCCTCGGTCGGCGGGAACAGGAAATCGGACAGAAACTCGTCGAGCGCCTCGGTGACTTCCGAGGGTTTGCGCTCCATCACCTCTTCGGTCTTCGGCTTGAAGTCGCGCCAGAACGCGGCGAGCAGCTCCTTCCAGTCTTCTCGCCCGTCCGAGACGGTGTCGAGTTCGTCCTCCATCCCGGCGGTGAAGTCGAACGCCACGTAGCGTTCGAAGAACCGTTCGAGAAACGCCGTCAACAGTCGGCCCGATTCCTCGGCAAAGAAACGGTTTTTCTCCATCCGGACATAGGCGCGGTCGCGCAGTGTCTGGATCGTCGAGGCATAGGTCGAGGGGCGGCCGATGCCGAGTTCCTCGAGCCGCTTGACGAGGCTGGCTTCCGAAAAGCGCGGTGGCGGCTGGGTGAAGTGCTGGTTGGCCGCGACGCCCTTCTTGGCCGGGCTGTCGCCCTTGCGCAGCAGCGGGAGTAGGCCTTCTTCCTCATCGTCGTTTTGGCTGCGGTCGTCGAAGCCTTCCTGATACACCGCGAGGAAACCGGGGAACTTGACCACCTGCCCGGTCGCGCGCAGTTCGTGCTGCCCGGTCGCATCGCGCAGGGTGACGCTGGTGCGTTCGAGACTGGCAGCGGCCATCTGGCTCGCCATCGCACGCTTGAAGATCAGCTCGTAGAGCCGCCCCTCGTCGCCCGACCCGGCACGGTCGCGGGTGAAATCGGTCGGGCGGATCGCCTCGTGCGCTTCCTGCGCGTTCTTGGCCTTGGTCTGGTAGATGCGCGGCTTTTCGGGCAGGAAATTAGCGTCGTAGCGATCGGCCACCGCCTTGCGGCAGGCGGAAATCGCGCTGCCGTCCATCTGCACCCCGTCGGTCCGCATGTAGGTGATCGCGCCCGCCTCATACAGCGACTGCGCCAGCCGCATGGTGTGGCTGGCGGAGAAGCCGAGCTTGCGTGCCGCCTCCTGCTGCAGGGTCGAGGTGGTGAACGGAGGCGCTGGGTTGCGCGCAAAGGGCTTCGTCTCGACCTCCTCGACCGTGAAGCGCCCCGCCTCGACCGCCGCCTTGGCAGCCAGCGCACTGCCCTCGTTGCCGAGCGTCAGCTTGTCGAGCTTCTTGCCCTCGAAGCGCACCAGCCGCGCGTCGAACTCGGTCCCGTCGTGCTCCAGCCGGGCGACGACCGACCAGTACTCGTCCGCGCGGAAGGCCTCGATCTCGCGCTCGCGGTCGACGATCAGGCGCAGCGCGACCGACTGCACACGGCCCGCGCTCTTCGCCCCCGGCAGCCGCCGCCACAGCACCGGCGAGAGCGTGAAGCCGTAGAGATAGTCGAGCGCGCGGCGCGCGAGATAGGCGTCGATCAGCGGCTGGTCGAGCTCGCGCGGGCGCGTCATCGCCTCGGTCACGGCAGCCTTGGTGATCGCGTTGAAGGTGACGCGGTCGACCTTGGCGGGCAGCGCCTTGCGCTTGGCGAGCAGCTCGCGGACGTGCCACGAGATTGCCTCCCCCTCGCGGTCGGGGTCGGTGGCGAGGACGAGCCGGTCGGCCTTCTTGGCCGCGTCGGCGATTTCCTTGAAGCGGCTCTGCTTGTCGCGATAGAGTTCCCAGTCCATCGCGAAATCTTCGTCCGGGCGCACGCTGCCATCCTTGGGCGGCAGGTCGCGGACATGGCCGTAGCTGGCGAGAACCTTGAAGTCCTTGCCGAGGTATTGCTCGATGGTCTTCGCCTTGGCGGGCGATTCTACGATGACGAGTTGCATGTGAGTTTCGGTCAGTCCCTACGCGTATACGTGTACGCGCGAGGGTGGGGTCGGGGTTTTGGGGGTGTCAAGCGGGAGTATTCAGGCGAATGTATCGACCAGGCCCTCCGGCTTGCTTGACAGCGCGATCATCACGAACACCGCCGCGACTGCTCCGAAGACCGTGCACATCCCATTTATCAGGAGCTGCGCCGCATTCAGCCACGCCGCCATTGCAGGATAGCCCCCAGTCAGCGCTTCGTTGATGTAGAGGGAGGCAAAATTTGCGCCGAAAATTAACGCACTGACGGAGGTGAGCGGCCAAGCGGACTGCTCCGTAAGCGACCAGCTTTTCGCTATCGCCTCAATGATGTCGCAGCCATCTATCAATACGAGTGGCATCGCCACAAACCAACGACCTAGGAGATATAGGCCCGGCAGAATGAGAGCGAGAAGCCCCAAGACCGCTGCGACACTTGTGATCGTCCACACCGCCACTCCGTACATTGCTCGGATAAAGACCTCCGTTGGCCCCAAGCCAAAAAACGCACTTGTCCCGTGTCCAACTGCGAACGTAGCGACGATGGTGGTCGACAGAAACACGGCAGCTACTAGCAGGGTAAACAGCGCCCACTCCATTTCGAACCGCTGGTGGGTCCAGTCCAATGCGAAATTGAGCGCCGCATCCAGAAGAACGCAGGCGATAACCGCCCTAGGTCGAGCTCGAGCAAGCGCGAATGTGCCGCCGATGACCTCGCCGACGGTGATCTGACGATTCATTGCACGTTACCCAAACTAACCCGCCCTCCGGCATGCCGCTCCAGCCGCCCGCTTAGCTCCAGTTCCAGCAGCGCCATTTGCACCGCGGCGGTCCCGGCGCCCGACTGGCGGATCAGTTCGTCGACCGCCACCGGCGCGCTGGTCAGCAGGCCGGCGATGTCGGCGGGTTCGGCATCAGCGAAATCCTCGCCCGCGGCCCAGCCTTGCGGCAGCGGTTCGCGGAATGTCGAGCGCGGGGTGCCGTCGAAGCCGCTGAGCAGCTCGACCACGTCCTCGGGCGACTGGACCAGCACCGCGCCCTCGCGGATCAGGTGGTTGCAGCCCTGGCTGCGCGCGTCGAGCGGACTGCCGGGGATCGCCATGACCTCGCGCCCCGCCTCCGCCGCCAGCCGCGCGGTGATGAGGCTGCCGGATTTGGGCGCGGCCTCGACCACCAGCGTACCCGCTGCGAGGCCAGCGATAATGCGGTTGCGGCTGGGGAAATGGCTGCCGCGCGGCTCGGTACCTGGCGGCTGCTCGGCTAGGAGCAGGCCTTCGGTGGCAATCCGCTCCTGCAAGGTCGCGTGCTGCGGAGGATAGGCGATGTCGATCCCGCTCGCGATCACGCCGATGGTGGCGGGAATGGCGCCCTCGTGCGCCGCCCCGTCGATGCCGCGCGCCAGCCCGGAGACGACCGCAAACCCCTCCCCCGCCAGCGCGCTGGCGAAATCGCGCGCCAGCTTGACCGCCGCCGCACTGGCATTGCGCGCGCCGACCAGTGCGACGCAGGGCCGCGCGGCCAGCGAAAGGTCGCCACGAAAGGTCAGGATCGGCGGCGCGCTTTCGAGCTCGCGCAGCAATGCCGGATAACCAGGCTGGTCGTGGAACAGGTAGCGTGCCCCGGCGGCACGGACCGCCAGAACCTCCGCCTCGACCGTGTCCGCCGCGACCGGCTGGTACGACCGCCCGCCGCGCCGGACGATATCGGGCAAGGCGTCCAGCGCTGCGATCGCATTGCCGAACCGCTGGAGCAGGTGCGCGTAGGTGACCGGCCCGACGTTTGGCGACCGCAGCAGGCGGATGCGGGCAAATGCCTCATCCTGCGAAAGCGCCGGGTCGGCCTCGCTCACGATTTCCTGCCGACCTTCGGTTCGGTCCCGGCGCGTAGGCGGGCGATATTCTCGCGGTGCTGCACGATCACGATTCCGGCGACCACCACCAGCACCCAGACGATCCCGGGATAGCCCATCGCCCAGGCCGCGACCGGTGCTGCGATCACCGCGACCAGCGAGGATACCGAGGAGGTCTTGCTAAGCGCCAGCGTCGCCGCCCACACCGCCGCGCAGACCAGCACCACCGGCCAGGCCAGCGCCGCCAGCACGCCTGCCGCCGTCGCAAAGCCTTTGCCGCCCTTGAACCGCAGCCAGACGGGGAAGCAGTGGCCCACGATCGCCCCGATCGCGGCCCATCCCTCGTTGCCCGGCCATAGCGCGCCCGCGATCAGCACCGCTGCCACGCCCTTGCCCGCGTCGAGGAGCACGGTCGCCGCCGCCAGCCCCTTGTTCCCCGTGCGCAAGACATTGGTCGCGCCGATGCTGCCGGAGCCGATATCGCGAATGTCGCCAAGCCCGGCAGACCGGGTGAGGATGAGCCCGAATGGGATCGAGCCGAAGACGATACCAATCAAGGCTGCTAGCAGGTGTTCCATCGCGGTTTGCATACCGGAAGCCACGCGAAATCGCAGGGCAAAATTGCGGGCCTCAGTCCATATTGGCGCAAAAATCCGAGGCCGCACCCGGCGCAGGTACGGTCCAACCGGACTATGGAAAGGGCGTGGCTCGCTCTATTGGTGCCACGGATGACAATCGACCACCTTGTTGCCAGGCTGACAGAGCGCGAGAAAGAATCGCTGCGGGGTCGGCTCAACCACATGACCGCCAAGGAAATCGCGCTTGACCTGGGGGTGTCGCACCATGCCGTGGAAAAACGCCTCAAGATGGCGCGCACCAAGCTCGGTGCCCGATCTTCGCTTGAAGCCGCCCGGATGCTGGCAGAAGTCGATGGGTACCAAGGAGCCGTAGCCGCTCCGCCGGACCATGCAGAACGTCCCTCACTTCGCCACAGTCCACTGCGACGCATGTTTCTCCCAGGAGGTTTTGTTATGATCGTGGTATTTTTCGCAGCACTGGGTCTGGTTGGTTTGCCGGAGGATAAGATGAACGCTGGGAACGCTGCCAGCGAAACGGTCGTCGTTCGTCCCAAGCCGGGCGATCTCGAGATCGTTTTCACTCCCGACTTCGACCAGCTCGACCAGAATGGCTCAGGTTATCTCGAAGGCGACGAAGTACCGCAACTGGTGCGTGCAGTCGGCAGCCCGACACTCGAACGCAATGGCGAGGAGAGCGCAACGGTTTCGGGTGACAGTTTCGTCATTGCGCCTACTGCCGACCGGGATGCATTCTACCGTGCCGCCGACACTGATGGCGATGGAAAGGTTTCGCGGGCCGAATTCGGGATATGGAGCAAGGAACCGAAATAACGCGGGCTGGTTGACCTGCACCGCATGATTGCCCAATTGCCACCGGATGCTCGATGCTACGGCTCCAGTGCTGCTGTTCGACTCCGGCGTCGGCGGGCTTTCCGTCCTGGCCGAACTACGCAAATTACTTCCGCAAGCGCCGGTCATTTACGCGGCCGATACCGCTGGCCTCCCCTATGGCAGCAAGACCGAGGCCGAGATCGCCGCCCGCGTGGCCGGGCTCCTCGGCGTCCTGACCGAGCGCTATCGCCCCCGCCTGGCGACGATCGCTTGCAACACCGCCAGCACGATCGCCTTGGGGATGGTGCGCGACGTGCTGCAGATTCCGATCGTGGGCACGGTGCCTGCGATCAAGCCGGCGGCGCAGTTGACGCAAACCGGGACGATCGGATTGCTCGGAACCGAGGCGACCATCCGCCAGACATATGTCGACCGACTCGAAGCCGAATTCGCCGCGGACAAGCGCCTCGTACGCCATGCGGCCCCGGGTCTCGTCGCCGCGGCCGAAGCGAAGCTGCGTGGATTGCCGGTCGATCGCGAAGCCATCGTCAACGCGGTTTCCGGATTGCTGGAAAAGGCCGAAGGGGCACCGATCGACACTGTCGTGCTCGCCTGCACCCATTTCCCGCTTTTGGCCGACGAGTTGCAGGCAGAGTTCGGGCACCACGTTCACCTGATCGATGGGGCAGCAGGGATCGCGCGCAGAATCGCCAGCCTGACACAAGGCCAGGACTTCGCCCGCGTGCGGCCGGACTTCGCCGTGTTCACCACGGAGCCCGACCGATCCACGGCCTTCTTCAAGACGCTGAAGCGTTACGGCATCGATCACATCGAAACGTTCTAGTCGCGAACGATTCGCAAAGATCGCAGTGGAAATATTGCGACTGCGGGCGTAGGGCGCCGGCAATGCTGTCTAACGGGATAGCCCTGTGAATTACGACCACGTTTTCGACCAGGCGATCGACCGGCTCCACGCCGAAGGCCGCTACCGCGTGTTCATCGACATCCTGCGCAACAAGGGCGCGTTCCCCAACGCGCGCTGCTTCCACGGCCACAACGGGCCCAAGCCGATCACCGTGTGGTGTTCCAACGACTACCTTGCGATGGGCCAGCACCCCAAGGTCATCGCGGCGATGGAAGACGCGCTGCACGACGTCGGCGCAGGTTCGGGCGGCACGCGCAACATCGGCGGAAACACGCACCTCCATATCGAGCTGGAGCGCGAGCTGGCCGATCTGCACGGCAAGGACGGCGCATTGCTGTTCACCAGCGGCTACGTCTCCAACGACGCGACGCTCTCCACGCTGGGCAAGCTGCTGCCCGGCTGCGTCATCTTCTCCGACGAGCTGAACCACGCGAGCATGATCGCGGGCATCCGCAACTCGGGCTGCGAGAAGCGGGTGTTCCGCCACAACGACCTCGATCATCTCGAGGAACTGCTGGCGGCGGAAGATCCGGCGACGCCGAAGCTGATCGCGTTCGAGAGCGTCTATTCGATGGACGGCGACGTCGCCCCGATCCACGCGATCTGCGACCTCGCCGAGAAGTACAACGCGCTGACCTACATCGACGAGGTCCACGCGGTCGGCATGTATGGCGCGCACGGCGGCGGCATCTCCGAACGCGACGAGGCAGCGCACCGGATCGACATCATCGAGGGCACGCTGGGCAAGGCGTTCGGCGTTATGGGCGGCTACATCGCCGCCGATACGCGGATTATCGACTGCATCCGCAGCTATGCCCCGGGCTTCATCTTCACCACCTCGCTATCGCCGGTACTGGTTGCGGGCGTGCTCGCGGCGGTGAAGCACCTCAAGGGTTCGAGCGAGGAGCGCGAGGCGCAGCAGGCCGCCGCCGCTTCGCTCAAGGCCAAGTTCGCCGCCGCCGGGCTGCCGGTGATGCAGAGCGTCACCCACATCGTCCCGCTGATGGTCGGCGACCCGGTCCGCGCCAAGAAGATCAGCGACATCCTGCTGGCCGAATACGGCGCCTATGTGCAGCCGATCAACTTCCCCACCGTACCGCGCGGTACCGAACGTCTGCGCTTTACCCCCGGCCCCGCGCACACTGAAGCGATGATGGACGAGCTGACCGCGGCGCTGGTCGAGATCTGGGACCGGCTCGAACTGGAACTGCGCCGGGCGGCGTAGCCGGTCGTCTCGGTAATTTTCCGGGGTTAGGCCAAAATAAACCATCGCCAGCGCACACTCTCGCGCATGGCGATCAACTTCCTTCGCAACCTAAAGCAGGGCGCACAATCGGTAGTGGTGGACGATGTCTCGTCGCCTCCCCCGCTGGCGATTGACGCCGGGTTGCGCGCGCGTGTCCTCGACGAATTCGATCGCACGGGCATCGCGTGGATATGGGCGACCGATGCGCACGGACGCCTGATCTACCTGTCCGACAATGCCATCGAAGCGCTCGGCGGCAGTGCTGTCGATCTGGTCGGCCATCCGCTCGACAAGGTATTCGAGGTGGACGAAGAGCACGCTGCCGAAACCGGTTGCCGCCCGCTGACCTTCCAACTCAAGGCCCGCAACACGATCCGCGAACAGGTCGTCCGAATCGCGCTGGTCGGACAGATGAGCGGCGCGCGGCAGACCTGGTGGTGCCTCTCCGGCCAGCCGATGCGCGATGCCTCGGGCGAGTTCGTAGGCTATCGCGGCAGCGCCAAGGACGTGACGGTTGAGTACGAGCGCCAGCTCGCAGACTCCAGGCTCGCCGAGTTCGACTCGCTCACCGGTCTGGCCAACCGCCACACGATCAACCGTCTGCTCGACAGCACCATCGCCGGGTTCAAGGCAGCAAACCGCCCGGTTGCACTGATGATGCTCGACCTCGACAAGTTCAAGCACGTCAACGACACTTTCGGCCACCAAGCCGGCGACGCGTTGCTGATCCAGGTCGCGGAGCGGCTGACGCATGTCGTCGGGCAGCGCGGCAAGGTCGCGCGGCTGGGCGGCGACGAATTCCAGGTCATGCTCGCCGACGAGGACGATCGCGGCAAGCTGGGCGAACTGGCCGAGAAGATCATCCAGATCCTCTCCCAGCCCTACCCGCTCGACGAAGACCGCCGCGCGATCATCGGCGCATCGGTCGGCGTGGCGGTCGCGCCATTCGACGGAGACGACCGCGAAAAACTGATCCGTTCCGCCGACCTTGCGCTCTATGCCGCCAAGAACGGTGGTCGTGGGCAGTTCCGGTTCTATTCGAGCGACCTCAAGGATGAGGAGGAGGTACGCCAGCAATTGCTCGACGACCTGCGCGCAGCGCTCGCCGACGGCCAGTTGTCGATGCACTACCAGCCGGTCGTCTCAATCGACAGCGGCGCCGTCGTCTGCCTCGAGGCGCTGATGCGATGGGAGCACCCCGAACGTGGCTTCATCAGCCCGGCCGCGTTCATTCCGGTGGCGGAGGACAGCGACCTGATCAATCCACTCGGTGAATGGGCGCTGCGCCAGGCCTGCGAGGCAGCGACGCGATGGCCGGAAAGCGTATGCGTGGCGGTCAACGTCTCGCCCAACCAGTTCGTCAATCCCGGCTTCCCGGCGGTCGTCACCAACGTTCTGGCCGCCTCGGGCCTTGCGCCCGAACGGCTCGAGCTTGAACTTACCGAAAGCGTGTTCGTCGGCGACAGCGAAACGACCGAGAAGACGTTCGACGCTCTCAAGGCCATCGGCGTCCGACTGGCGCTCGATGATTTCGGCACCGGCTACTCCTCGCTCAGCTATCTGCGCGCGGCGCCCTTCGACAAGATCAAGGTCGATCGCAGTTTTGTCGATTCGTGCACCCAGAAGGACAAGAACAGCGCCAAGATCATCGCCGCGATCGTCGGCCTGGCCAATGCGCTGGGCATGGAAACGACGGTCGAGGGGGTCGAGGCCTTCGACCAGCTCGAAGTCGTGCGTGCGCGCGGCGCCAAGCTTGTTCAGGGCTTTCTCTATGCCAAGGCCATGCCTGAAGCCGCTGTGCTGGAGCGTTTCGCCGATGGCGAGTACCAGATCGAGCCTTCGGGCCCGGACAAGTTCCGTCCCGATCGCCGTTCGGTCTATCGCCGCATAGGCGCGATCCACGAGGACTATTATTACAACGCGGTGATGCGGAACCTGTCGCGCACAGGCGCCGGGATCGAGGGGCTGGTCGGCGTACCCGTCGGCACCGACCTCGTCCTCGACCTCGGCGAAGGGCAGCTCGCGGTGGCCACGGTCATCTACTCCAGCGGCGATGAAATCGGGGTCGAATTCGAGAGCCCGCTGGTCAACGACGGCTCCGGCGGCCTGTGCACCCGGCACCGCGTCTCACCCTATACGATCGTCGCCGCGGGTCTACCGCGCAAGCCCGGCACCGCCGGCCCGACCGAGGGCAAGCGCAACGAATCGAAGCCACAGTTCATGGAAGTCGTGCCGGGATCGTCGGCCGCTGCCGCCTGACAGATTGACGGCTCGACAGGTCCGCGCGTCTTGCTATGCCTCTCGCCGCAACGCGCGGCAGGAGGGTTCATGGATTTCGACGAAGTCGTTCTCGGGCGGCGCAGCATTCGCGGTTATCTCGACAAACCCGTTCCGCGTGAGCTGATCGAGGACGTTCTGGCGCTGGCGATCCGCGCGCCCAGCTCGATGAACACCCAGCCCTGGCACTTCCACGTGGTGACCGGCGAGCCGCTCGAGCGCATCCGTCGCGGCAATACCGAACGCATTCTTGCCGGAGAGCCCGACAGCCGCGAATTCCGCCGCGGCGAGCCCTTCGCAGGCGTCCACCGCGACCGCCAGGTCGGGGTCGCCAAGCAGCTGTTCGGTGCGATGGGCATAGCGCGCGACGATGCCGCGGCACGGCAGGACTGGGTCCTGCGCGGTTTCCGCCAGTTCGACGCGCCCGTCTGCGTGATCGTCACCTACGACCGAGAACTGTCAGGCAGCGACGACACCGCGTTCGATTGCGGGGCCGTCACCACTGCGCTGGTCAACGCGGCATGGTCGCGCGGGCTCGGCTGCGTGATCAACTCGCAGGGCATCATGCAAAGCCCGGTCGTACGCGAGCACGCGGGAATTCCCGACGATCAGGTGATCATGAAGGCGGTCGCTATGGGCTGGCCCGACGAGACCTTCCCCGCCAATGCAGTCGTTTCCGAACGCAAGGGCGTGGAAGAGGCCGTCCGGTTCGTCGGGTACGACTGATCAGCGCAGGCTGACGACGTTGTCGATCGCGGGCATCTCGCGGCGACCGCGATAGAGGCTCGCCATCGGCTCGTCCTCGACCACGATCTGCTGCGCGTTGCCGAAGCCGTTGAAGCCGGTCTTCATCGCTGCGCCATAGGCGCCGAGCATGCCGATCTCGATATAGTCGCCCGCCTGGATGTCGGACGGCAGCATGAAGGGACCCTTCATGTAGTCGGCATCGTCGCAGGTCGGCCCGTAGAACGCGAACTCCTGCGCCGGATCGCGCAGGTCGTCCTCAAGCGCCGCAACCGGAAAACGCCAGTCGACGTGCGCCGCATCGTAGAGCGCACCATAGGCGCCGTCGTTGATGTAGAGCTCGTCGCCGCGACGCTTCTCGATCCGGACGATCAGCGAGGAATATTCCGCGCACAGCGCCCGGCCGGGTTCGCACCACAGCTCGGCATTATAGGCGATCGGCAGCGCCTCGAAGTGGCGGCTGATGACACCGAAATAATCCTCCAGCGGCGGCGGCTCCATGCCCGGATAGACCGACGGGAACCCCCCGCCCACGTCGACCACGTCGATCACCACGCCGGCCTCGGCCACGGCGGCGCGGACGCGCTCGAGCGCCTGAACGTAGGCAAAGGGCGTCATCGCCTGGCTTCCGACATGGAAGCACACGCCCAGCCAGTCGCAGTGCTGGCGGGTGGTCTGGAGCAGCTCTGCCGCGTCGGCGAGGTCGACGCCGAACTTGGAGGCGAGGCTGAGTTCCGAATACTCGCTCGATACGCGCATCCGCACCAGCAGTCGCAGGTCGGCAGCAGGCGTGCCGTCAGGCGAGGTGGTGGCGTCGACGATCTTTTCCAGCTCCTCGATCGTGTCGAGGCTGAAGGTGCGCACGCCGTGGTCGAAGTAGGCCTCGGCGATCGCACGCGGGGTCTTGACCGGATGCATGAAGCATAGCTCGGCGTTGGCCAGCGTCGCGCGCACCAGACGCACCTCGGCGATCGAGGCCACGTCGTAATGCGTCACGCCGTTGGCGTAGAGGATTTCGAGCAGTTCCGGCGACGGATTCGCCTTGACCGCGTAGAGCGACTTGCCCGGAAACTTCTCGACGAAGAAACGGGCAGCGCGCGCCGCGGCGTGCGGGCGGTTGAGGATTACCGGCTCGTCCGGCGCGAGGGCGCGAACTACAGACCGTGCGTCAGGATGGATGTGCAACTCAAGGGACCCCCAAACATAAGTTTGAACGAGGCAGCCTTGCGGTTTGGAAGTCCCCTTGGGGCTGCGGGGGGTCCCTATAAGGCTGACGGCGTGAACCGCAAGTGAAAATTACCTCCGAATTCCGCAACCCCGGGCGAGATGTTGCGAGACATTCGCGAGACGGACGACAGCTTCAGAAGCCGACACGTGGCACCTGGTCGACAACGCCCTGTTCGCTGTCGTCGAGCCGGTGAAAATCGGCCTGCGCGAAGCCGAGCGCGCCGGCGAAAAGCACCGCCGGGAAGCTCTCGCGCGCGGTGTTGTAGCGCGAAACGGCGGCATTGAGTGCGCGGCGGGCGGCGGCGAGCTTGTCCTCCACGTGCGCCAGTTCGCGCTGGAGCTCCTGGAAGTTGGCGCTCGCCTTGAGGTCGGGGTAAGCCTCTCCCAGCGCGAGCAGCCGGTCGAGCGCGACGCGGAGTTGCCCTTCGTCGGCGGAATTGAGTGAACCCTGCGATGCCTTGTTTCGCGCCTCGACCACGGCGTCGAGAGTCTCGCGCTCGTGCCCGGCGTAGCCCTGCACGGTGCTGACGAGGTTGGGGATCAGGTCATGCCGCTGGCGCAGCTGTGCATCGATGTCGGCCACGCCCTGGTTGACGTTCTGCCGCAGTCCCACGAGCCGATTGTAGATGCCGATCGCGACGATCGCGAGCACCACGATTGCGACAAGCACGAAGATGATTGTCAGGTCCACGGCCATTCCCCCTTTTGCTAGGCACATGAACGTATAGGGTGCGGCGCGATTGGCAATGGGGGCCGGTTTGATCGACTATCCGAGCGTCGATGCGCTGATGGCCGGGCCGCTCGGCGGATGGCTCGACGAGCAGGTCGCCGTGCGCGAGCAGGCCAAGCGCAAGGCATGGGGGCGGCTAAAGCTGTCGGCCCTCGTGCTCGCGCCGCTGATCGGCCTGCTGTGGGCGCTCGCGCCGCTTGGCTGGGACCACAAGGTGATGATCGCGGCTTTCGCCGCGTTCGCCGCCTGGGGCTGGTCGGAGAGGCCCAAGCGCGCGGCGGTAAAGGCGGTCAAGTCGGGTATCAACGAGGCGCTGGCGGGTGCACTCGGGCTGACTTACCTGCACGACTGCGAAGCGGGGCGCGCCTTCGAACTCGCCCGCGCGTTCAAACTTCTCCCTTCGTCCGACCGCGAGAGCTTCGAGGATCTGTGGGAAGGCACTGCCGGCCGGCACCCGTTCCTGCTGCATGAGGCCCATCTCGAGGAGCGGCGCGGATCGGGCAAGAACCGGCGCTGGGTGACGGTGTTCCGCGGCGCTATCATTGCGATCGGCTTCGAGCGTCCATTCCACGGCACCACGGTGCTGGCACGCGAGGGCAGGCACGATGGCTGGTTCAGCGGGCCGAAAGACCGGATCGAGCTCGGCGGTCTAAGCCTCCAGCACGCGGACATGGTCCACCCTGATTTCGCCGACGTGTTCGACGTCTATACTTCCGACCAGACCGAGGCGCGCTGGCTGGTCCACCCGGAATACATCGAGCGCCTGATCGCGCTGGAGCAGGCCTATGGCGGCCAGGATGTAACCGCGCTGTTCACCGGCGGCGAGCTGGTGATCGCGATCAAGAGCGGCAACATGTTCGAATCGGGCTCGATCGACCCCACAGAGGACCGCGCCAAGCTGGAGCGCACGATCGAGCAGTTCCGCACGCTCGCCGACCTGGCGCTGGCGCTCAACAGGATCGATCAGGCGCGGCGCTAGCTCAGCCGGTCGCGGAAATCCTCGTAGGTGAAGCTCTTGACCTGCTCGAGCGCATCGGTGTCGCTGTCCCACAGCCAGATGCTCGGCAGCTGTACCCCGTTGAAGGTGTTGGTCTTCACCATCGAATAGTGCGCCTGGTCCAGGAACGCGAAACGCTGCCCCGGCTCGCACGGCACGGGCAGGCGGTAATCGCCGATCACGTCGCCAGCCAAACAGGACGGCCCGCCCAGGCGGACGGCCGCGCCCGCCTCCACCTCGCCCAGCATCGCAGGGCGATAGGGCGCCTCGATCACGTCGGGCATGTGGCAGGTGGCCGAAACGTCGGTCACCGCGACCGGCAGCCCGTTCCAGTGCGAATCAAGCACTGTGCCGACCAGGATCCCGGCATCGAGCGCGATCGCCTCACCGGGCTCGAGATAGATTTCGGCGCCGGTGTCCTCCTTCGCGTCGCGCAGGAACGCGACCAGTTCCTCGCGCTGGTAATCGGCGCGGGTGATGTGGTGGCCGCCGCCCATGTTGATCCACTTGAGGTCGCCGAACCACGGCTCGATCGCGTCAAAGACCTTGTCCCATGTCTCGCGCAGCGGCTCGAAATCCTGCTCGCAAAGGTTGTGGAAGTGGATACCGTCGACCTGCTCCATGATCTCGGGCGTCAACTGGTCGAGCGGGAAGCCCAAGCGGCTGCCGGGGCTCGACGGGTCGTAACGCGGCACCTCGCCGCACGGGTTCTGCGGGTTGATCCGGAGGCCGATGTCGAAGTCCTGCCCTGCATCGCGCGCCGCATCGAGGATCGCGCGGGCGCGCAGCAACTGGACGGGCGAATTGAAGATGACATGGTCGGAGAGGCGGCACACCTCCTCCAGCTCATCGGGCTTGTACGCGGCGGAATAGGTGGCGATCTCGCCATCGTAGAACTCCGCCGCCAGCCGAGCTTCCCACAGCCCGCTGGTGCAAACCCCGTCGAGATACTCCCCGATGATCGGCGCGACGCTCCACATGCTGAACGCCTTGAGCGCCGCCAGCACCTTGATATCCGCCGCATCGCGCACATCGGCGAGGACTTGGAGGTTCGCCCGAAGCCGCGCCGCATCGACGACGAATGCGGGGCTATCGACACGGTAGAGGTCGAAATTGGCGAATGCGCCCGGATCGCCGGCTCTCGTTTCCATGGCTGCGGATCAGAACTCGACCGGCCCGTCCATCTCGACCACCTGCCACGGCAGTCCGTGCGCGTTGAGCATGTCCATGAAGGGATCGGGGTCGAATTCCTCCATGTTGAACACGCCCTTCCCGGCCCACTTGCCCTTCACCACCATCGCGGCACCGATCATCGCCGGGACGCCGGTCGTGTAGCTCACGGCCTGGTTGCCGGTTTCCTCGTAGGCGTCCTCGTGGTCGCAGATGTTGTTGAGGTAGAAGGTCTTCTCGCCCGAGCCGTCCAATGCTTCGCCGGTCGCGATCACGCCGATGTTGGTCTTGCCCTTGGTCTTGTCGCCCAGAGTTTCGGGCTTGGGCAACACTGCGGCGAGGAACTGGAGCGGAATGATGTCCTTGCCCTGGTAGCGGATGGGCTCGATAGATGTCATGCCGACATTCTGCAGCACGGTCAGGTGCGTGATGTACTGGTCGCCGAAGGTCATCCAGAATCGCGCGCGCTCCAGCTCGGGCACGAACCTGGCGAGGCTCTCCAGCTCCTCGTGGTACATCAGGTACATGTTCTTCTGGCCGACACCCTCGAAGTCGAAGGCGACCTTGTTGGCCATCGCGGGCGTCTCGACCCACGCGCCGTTCTCCCAGTGCCGGGCGGGCGCGGTCACTTCGCGGATATTGATCTCGGGATTGAAGTTAGTAGCGAAATGCTGGCCGTGGTCGCCGCCGTTGCAGTCGAGGATGTCGAGCTGGCGGATGGTCTTGAGCTTGTGCTTCTTGAGCCACATCGTGAACACGCTCGTCACGCCCGGATCGAAGCCCGAACCGAGCAGCGCCATGATCCCGCGCTCCTTGAAGCGGTCGTGGTAGGCCCACTGCCACTTGTATTCGAACTTGGCTTCGTCCTTCGGCTCGTAGTTGGCGGTGTCGAGGTAATCGACGCCCGCCTCCAGGCAGGCATCCATGATCGGCAGGTCCTGATAGGGGAGCGCCAAGTTGACGACGAGGCTGGGGTTTACCTTGCGGATCAGGTTCACCATCGCCGGGACTTCCTCGGCATCGATCTCATACGTTGCGACATCGACACCGGTGCGCTGCTTCACGCTCGCTGCGATGGCATCGCATTTCGACTTGGTGCGGCTGGCGAGGTGGATATCGCCGAAGATATCCGCATTCATCGCCATCTTGTGGACGCACACGCTGCTGACGCCGCCCGCGCCGATGACCAGGACTGTCGACATGTCGTTCATTCTCCGAATTCGAATCTTGCGTGCCCCCTAGCGAAATGCGCTAGTCCCGCCAAATGATCCGCACGCCGAACCGCGAGGGTGTCCTCGAAGCCGCCGCCAAGGTCGCGGCAATCCTGCCGCCCACCCCGCTGCTGCCGGTGGAGATAGGGGGCGTGCGGCTGTGGGCCAAGGCCGAGGTGCTGCAACCGGTCGGAGCGTTCAAGATCAGGGGTGCGTGGCACAGGCTGACGGCGCTGAGCGAAGAGGAGAGCAAACGTGGCGTCGTTGCGGTGTCGAGCGGCAACCATGCGCAGGGCGTGGCATGGGCGGCGCGGGAACTCGGCATCGCCGCGACGATCGTGATGCCGCGCAACGCACCGCAGGTGAAGCTCGACGCGACACGCGCGTTGGGCGCAGAGGTAGTTCTCTACGAACGCCCCGGCGAAGACCGCGACGAAGTCGCGGCGCGGCTGATCGCGGCGAGCGGCGCGGTGCTCGTCCATGCCTTCGGCGATCCGTGGGTGATCGAGGGGCAAGGCAGCGCCGGGATCGAGATCGCCGCGCAACTCGGTCGCCAACCTTCGCGCATCCTTGCCTGCTGCGGCGGCGGCGGGCTGGCGGCAGGGCTCGCCCTGGCCTGCCCCGACAGCGCAATAGTACCGGTCGAACCCGAAGGCTGGGACATGGTCGGGCAGGCACTCGCGGCGGGCCATGTGGTGCCAGTCGGCGACGATCCGCCCGCGACGATCTGCGACGCGCTGCAACCGCCTGCGACGAAGGATATCAACCTCGCCGTCCTGCGAGATCGTAGCGACCCCGGCGTGACCGTGACCGACGACGAGGTTCGCGCGGCGCAGCGCTTCGCCTTTGCCAAGCTGCGACTGGTGGTCGAACCCGGCGGCGCGGCGGCGCTGGCGGCGGCGCTGGCGGGCAAAGTGGCGCTCGACGAGAACACCGTGGTAATGCTCACCGGCGGCAACACCGATGCGGCCAGCTATGCCGCGACGCTGGCGGCGCAATAGGTTTCGTTTGACTATCTTTCCCGCTCGCAGCACGTTCGCGACGGGTCGATTGGAGGGGAGTTTCCGATGCAGGCACAGATGCTCGCGCCGGCCGCCGTGCTCGTCGCATGGTCGCTGGTCATGCTGTTCTGGATGGCGGGTGCCCGCTTTCCCGCGATGAAGCGCGCCAGCGCGCAGCTCCAGTCGGGCAAGCCGGGCGGACGCGGGCAGGACCTCGAAGGCATTCTCGAGGACCGGGTCAACTGGAAGTCGCACAACTACTCGCACCTGATGGAGCAGCCGACGATCTTCTACGCGGCGAGCGTAATCCTCGCGGTGGTCGGTCCGCAGGCGATCGACGTGCTGCTGGCGTGGAGCTACGTCGGCTTGCGGATCGTCCATTCGGTCTATCAGGCGACCGTCAATCGCATCCCGGTGCGCTTCCTGATCTTCCTGCTGTCGACCTTCGCGCTTGTCGGCCTAGCGATCCGCGCGGTCATGGCGACCCTTCTCGCCGATCCGGGAGTCGTGGCATGAGCGACGTCGCAATCCTCAAGCCGGTCGTCGTCCTGATGGCGTGGACCATGGTCATGTGGCTGTGGATGTACGCCACCCGCATTCCCGCGATCAACAAGCTGCCCAAGTCGAACGAGGCCGGGGCGGACGTGGGCTGGACCGGGGCCAAGCTGGAGCAGCTCATCGACCCCAAGATCCAGTGGAAAGCCCACAACTACAACCACCTGCACGAGGCGCCGACGCTGTTCTACGCGGTCGCGCTGGTGCTGGCGCTGATCGGCCAGGGCGACGGAATCAACGCGACGATCGCGTGGATCTATGTCGCGCTCAGAATCGTTCACTCGGTCTGGCAGGCGACGGTCAACAAGGTGGCTGTGCGGTTCGCGCTATTCGCCCTTTCGACGCTGGCGCTGTTCGCGCTCATCCTCCACGCGGCAATCCCGGTCCTGCTCTAGGCGACCGCCTCCGCCGCGTGCGCGTGGCCATCGAGGTCGATCTCCAACCCGGCCAGGAACCGCTCGGCATCGAGTGCGGCCATGCAACCGGTGCCCGCTGCCGTGACCGCCTGGCGGTAGGTGTGGTCCATCACGTCGCCGCAGGCGAACACGCCCGGGATCGCCGTCTTGGGCGTGCCCGGCTCGACCACCAGATAGCCGCTGGAATCAGTGTCGAGCTGGTCCTTGAACAGCTCGGTGGCGGGCGCATGGCCGATCGCCACGAAGGCGCCATCGACCGCAAACGTCGACTCCTCGCCCGTCACCGTATCTCGCAGCAAGAGGTGCGTGAGGCCGCCCGAGGCCGGATCGCCCTCGAACCGGACGACAGCCTTGTTCCACAGGGTCGAGATCTTCGGGTTCTTGAACAGGCGGTCCTGGAGTATTTTCTCCGAGCGTAACTCGTCGCGGCGGTGGATCAGGGTCACATCATCGGAATGGTTGGTGAGGTAGAGTGCTTCCTCGACCGCGGTGTTGCCGCCGCCGATCACCGCGACCTTCTTGCCGCGGTAGAAGAACCCGTCGCAGGTCGCGCAGGCCGATACGCCCTTGCCGCCCAGCTCCATCTCCCCCGGCACCCCGAGCCACTTGGCCTGCGCCCCGGTAGCGATCACCAGCGTTTCGCCGATGTATTCGTCGCCGCTGTCGCCCACGGCGCGGAACGGCGGGCCGGAGAGGTCGACCGAGACGATCGTATCCCACATCATCCGGGTGCCGACGTGCTCGGCCTGGGCCTGCATCTGCTCCATCAGCCACGGGCCCTGGATCACGTCGCGGAAGCCGGGATAGTTCTCGACATCGGTGGTGATGGTGAGCTGCCCGCCGGGCTGAAGTCCCTGGACGACGATCGGTTCCAGCATTGCGCGCGCGCCATAGATCGCGGCGCTGTAGCCGGCAGGGCCGGAGCCGATGATGAGCATCTTGGTGTGGTGGGTGGCCATTCGCGTCGTTCCGTGTGGGTGGGGCGATGCCCCCATGTGGTCAGCCTTCGGTGAGGTGCAAGCGCAGCGCCTCGCGCCGGTTCGCGTCCACCCCAAGCACTCTTTCCATGAAGGCGTCGATGGAGCCGAACTCGGCTTCCACAGCTTCGCGCATGGCGATGAGATAGCGCTCGTCTACGCCCATCAGAACGCGCACCGTTTCGTCCGAGATGTCACCATAGCGCCCGCGTACCGCCTTGGCTCCGGCAGCGACGCGCGCGTCGAGGTTCCCAGCGGCATTGGTCAGCAGGAAGTCCGCCATCGCATCGTCGGGATGCACGCCCAGCGCATGGTGGAGCAGCGCCACCGCCATGCCGGTGCGGTCCTTGCCGGCGAGGCAGTGGACGAGGCTCGCGCCGTCGCCCCGCGCCAGAACTTCGAAGTAGCGGCGAAAGCCCCACAGCACCGGCTCGCGCCGGGCGAGGTCGCGATAGATGCGGGTCATCGCCCGGTGCGCGCCATCGATGTCGAGCACGTCGTTCGCCGCCTCGAGATGCGGGGCGAGGTAGGCTGTCTCGCCGTCGTAGAAGTGGACCTCGGCACAGAAGCCCTCGCCGCGCGCGCACGGAGCATTGGTGCGCTCGGCATTGCCACGCAGGTCGATGACATGGGCGAGCGCCAACGCGTCGATCGCGGCGAGGTCGGCGGCGCTCGCATCGACATGCTGGCCCGAGCGCCACAACAGACCGCGTTTCACGCGCCCGCCGCCCGCAACCAGGTAGCCGCCGTAATCGCGGAAGTTGTGGACGCCTTGGAGGGGGAGCACGCGGTTCTCAGTCATCGGCGCGGCGCTTGCCAGTGCGGGGGCGTTCACGCAACCTCCCGCCACTGGCGGAAGGCGGGATAGCCCGGCTGATCGACCGTGAGCTTCGCCACCGTGGTGTGGATCAGGTGTGCGAGCAGCAGACCCTCGTCGAGGGGCGCGCCGGAGCCGATCGCCTGAGCCAGCCTGCGGTTGCGGGCGACGAGATCGCCCTCTTCGCCGACCAGCGCCGTCAGCCGCCGCATCTCCTCTTCCGACAACTCCGGACCAAGTTCCAGTTCACGCCCGGCAATGCCGAGCGCGTTGGCCGCGACCTTCTGCGGGAAGCCGGGCGCGAGCCCATCCTCCAGCGCCTTGCGCGCCTCGGCGACCAGCAGTTCGGCGGGGGGGTTATCGAGCATGCCAGGCCTCGTGGTCGGGCGCCAGCAGGCGCATCAGGTCGAATTCGGTTTCCGAGGCGCGCCGGGCGATCACCGCGCCCTCCAATGTGCGCTGGCCCTCCATCACCTGCGCGGCGACGCCTGCGCACATCACGCCCCAGTTCATCGTCTGGAACACCTCCCACGCGTGGAGTTCGGATGGATCGACAGGCATGCCGCCCGCCTCGGCATAGCCTGCCAGCAGTTCCGCGCGCGTCCCGAACCCGCCGACCGGCAATTCGGGACGCTGGAAGCGCCAGCTTGTGACGCAGATCCAGGCAAGGTCGTAGGCGGGTGGGCCGACATGTGCGAGTTCCCAATCGAGCACCGCGCGGATGCCGTCGGGCCCGACCACGAGGTTGCCGTTGCGGAAGTCGCCGTGGAGCAGGACGCGCTCGCTCTCGGCGGGCAGGTTCGCGTGGAGCCAGCGCAGCGCGTATTCGAACACCGGGCGATCCTGCCCCGTCTCCCGGTGGCGTGCCCCGAGCGCATCGAGCGCCTCACCCGCGCCCTGCTGGCGCAGGCCGAGATGTGCGTAGTCGCGCGCCGAATGCAGCCGTGCCAGCATCCGCCCGCATTCGCGCGCCATACCCGCGCGCGCCTCGGCCAGTTCGGGCAGCTTGAGCACCCGCACGCCGACCGTCTCGCCCTCGATCCGCGCCATCGCGTAGCCGTCGCCCGCGGGCGACCCTTGCGGCAGTTCGAACGCGACCAGCGGCACCGGCACGCCGAGCCCGTCCGCGAGCCGCACCAGCGCCGCTTCCGCCGCGACGCTCGGCAGGCCCTGCGACGAGAACCGTCGCCCCGCCGGCTGGCGGCGCAGGACCAGCGGGGTGGCCGCTCCATCCTCGTCGACGAGATCGAACGCCCACATTTCCTTGCTTGCCCCGCCGCCGAGTTGGCGTAGGTCGGCAACCTCGACCGCCGCGAGCCCCGCCGCGCGCGCCGCGTCGCGCAAAGCGAGCGCGAGTGCGCCGTCCGGTGCGTCTACGATCACAGACGTGACACCGACGTTGGATCGCCACATCGGGCGAGACATGGACCGGGTGTTACACAGTCCAAGGCAAGTTTTGTAACCTTGTGCGTCATTGTGTAACCTTGCGCTCGATAGCGTAACCTTGCGCGTCGCTTGCGGGGTGATGACTGGCATCCATCGGCGGGCTTTCGGTTTCTGTTTCGACACCTGCGCTAGCAGGTGCGGGCACTGTAGGAAAATCCCGACGTTGCGCTGTGTTGCAGAGGCCGCACCGTTTTGGCTTCACACCAAGGCGCAGCCGTAACCTTCCAGCTGTCAGCATAGCCACTTCCGCCACCGCGCACCCTGCGATAGGTCTTGGAAAAGAACCGATCGGAGAGAGGCATGGATTTCGCGATACCGCAGGCGCTGGAGGATTATTACACCGAGTTGGAGGCGTTCATCGCCGCCGAGATCGAGCCGCTGGTCGCCGCCGACGACAATATCCGCTTTTTCGATCATCGCCGCGAGCACGCGCGCACCGACTGGGACAAGGGCGGCCTTCCCCGTCACGAGTGGGAGCAGCTGCTGGTCGAGGCCACGCGCCGCGCCGATGCCGCCGGGCACTGGCGCTTTTCCGCGCCGAAGGAATACGGCGGCAAGGACGGATCGAACCTGTGGATGGCGGTTATTCGCGACCGCTTCGCGCAGCGCGGCCTGGGCCTCCACAACGACCTGCAGAACGAACACTCGATCGTCGGGAATTTCCCTTTCGTCGCCATGTTCGACACATTCGGCACCGAGGCGCAGAAGCAGGAGTACATCCTCGGCGGGTTCGAACGCAGGCGCCGCGTCGCCTTTGGCCTTACCGAACCGCATCACGGCAGCGATGCGACCCATATGGAAACCCGCGCCGTGCGCGAGACGCGCGATGGCATGTCCGGCTGGCGCATCGACGGGGAGAAGATGTGGATCACCGGCATGCACGTCGCCACGCACTGCGCGCTGTTCGCGCGTACCGATGGCGCGGCGGGAGACGCCAAGGGCATCACCTGCTTCCTCGTCCCCAACCCTACGCCCGGCCTCGAAATCGAGGAGTGGATGTGGACGTTCAACATGCCGACCGACCATCCGCGCCTGTCGCTGAAAAACGTCTGGGTGCCTGACGAGGCGATCCTTGGCGAGGAAGGGCGCGGGCTCGCGCTCGCCCAGAGCTTCGTCCACCAGAACCGCATCCGGCAGGCCGCGAGCAGCCTCGGCGCGGCGACCTTCTGCGTCGAGGAAAGCGTGCGCTATGCGCGGGAACGCAAGCCCTTCGGCGAGGAACTGGCCCGCAACCAGGCCATCCAGTTCCCGCTGGTCGAACTGGCCACCCAGTGCGAGATGCTGCGCCTGCTGATCTACAAGACCGCCTGGGACATGGACCGGCTGCCTCATGCGGCGATCGAGCGCGAACTCTCCGACAAGGTCAGCATGTGCAACTACTGGGCGAACCGCCTAGTGTGCGAGGCGGCGGACCGCGCGATGCAGGTCCACGGCGGGATCGGCTATTCCCGGCACAAGCCGTTCGAGCACATCTACCGCCACCACCGCCGCTATCGCATCACCGAAGGGGCGGAGGAAATCCAGATGCGGAAAGTGGGCGCCTACCTGTTCGGCTATCTCGGCCCGCGGAAAGAGAGGTTCGGCTGAGGCGAGCCGCAGCCTTGCCTTCTCACTCCCAGCCCAGATGATCGCCATTGAGCGCGTCGATCGCGCTCGAAACATGGATCGCGGCCATCCGCTCCTCGAGCGCGTCGAGACGGCCGAGCAGTTCGCCCAAGGCCGCCGCGACCGCCTTGCGTTCGGCTATTCCCAAACGTTCCCTCTCTTCGACGGGAGTTGGTGGCGAATGCATGGCCCTGCCCTTGTCGGTCACGATCTCGGAAATGCACGCTTAGTGAAACGCAGCGCATACAACAACGCCCAGCGCTTCGAGATGCCACCGGAACCGAGATAAATCTGCAGGAGGTCGCTATGCGCGCCCCGCTCAACTGTTGACGGTAAAGCGGAATATGGATGTTACCGGCGGGGTTTCGCTCTCGATCTGCGCCGCCAATGCCAAGCGGACGGACAGGTCGCCTTTGGGCGTCAACCTGACAAAACAGCGCCGCCGATCGCGCGGATCGATGTCGCGCGCAACCAAGCCTTGATGGACGAGGTGCTCCAAGTGCCGCAAGGCAGTGCTGGCGGGAACGTCTGCAGCCATGCACGCGCTCGTGATCGACACGGCGCGTTCGCGGTGATGCTGGTCGAACAGGTCGAGCAGCATGTTCCAGCCACCTTCGGCAAACAATTCCGACGGTAGATGGTCGCGCCTCACGCGGCGCCGGGCGAGTTCGCGTCGCGCAGCGTTCAGCAACACCTCGCGATCATTCACCACTGCCGGGTTTGGTGCTTCGGAAACCGCTCGAACGGGCGTCTCTGGCGAAAGACCGATTTCGCCGGCTTGCTCCTCGGTGATGTCGAGCAGGCGCATGGCAAGTTTGCGCACCTCACGAAGTTCATTGTCAGTCACAGCAACCCCCTTGCGCGCATACTCGTTACATCGAACCGGCCGACGACGAGATGGTCGTCGATCGAAATGCCTAACCCCGCAGCTTGCCGGACGAGCAGCCGAGTATTGTAGATGTCGCTTTTGCTCGGCTCTGCCGAACCGGACGGGTGATTGTGCGCCAACACAATGCGGCGACAATCAACCGCCAGCGCCCGAGCAAAAATACGCCTTGGAGAAAGGGCGAGCGAGCTTTCCGTCCCCTCGGCGACGATTTCTTCGCAGATGACATAGCCGGCTGCGTCGGCGAGGAAGGCAATCTGACGCTCCTCCCGCAGTCCGCGCATGGCGTTCAGCAGATAGCGATGCATTGCCGGGTCATCGGGCACGAGCTTGCTGCGCAGGACCCGCTCTCGCGCACCCGCTCGGATCAGGTCGCGCATGACCAGGAGGCTGTCGACCCAGCGCTCTCCGTGCCCGGCACAATCCCTCAGGGCTGCGGCCGGAGCGTCGACGATGGCCGCGATGGACCCGAAGCGCCGCAGCAGACGGTCGGCAAGCTGAACGGGATTTGCGTGGATGGGCGACAGCAGCAGGCTCAGGAACTGACGGTTGTCGCGGATGTTCGGCGCATGTGAAGCCAAGTTCCCAGCCCGGTCAGCATGATCGCGAGCCAGACCGGCCATCGCTCCATCACCGCGTAGACGACCGGCGGCAGCGGCATACCAGCCATCCGCAGGAAATGCGCCATGACCGCCAGCAATTGCGCCGAGCCTACCCACAGGACCCACCAGCGGTCATGAGTGAGCGCGACGCGGACCACGAGCAGCAGCGCGGCGATGTCGAGGATGACGCGGTAGTACGGGATCGATACATAACTGGCCCAGGAACCTGCTGCTGCTGCGTAAGCCATGCCGAAAACGAGCATGGCCAGATAGATCGACGCCACTTGGCGCTCGGGCTTGCCGCCCTTGCGCCACGCGAACACGGCAACCAGCAGCAGCAGCAAGACCTGTAAAACGAACCGGGTCATCGCCGCCGCTGCTGCCGCATCCGCGCAGCCGGGGCAAGTCAGGCAGCGAGGCTGTCGCTGTCGAGTTCCGCCGAAGTGAACGCCTCGTCGGGACACGTCGGCTCTTCGGTTGCGCCCATTTCGCGGCCGATCTCGCGGAGCTGGCCATGGACGCGGGCAGCGTCGCCACGGGCAACGACGAGGCTCTCGATGGTCTTGCTGAGACGCAACAGCGCGGCCTGCGCAGCAACCGGCGGTGCTCCGGAAACATCACGCAGCGCCATCGCGGCAGTATGGGCGAGCGCCGTCGTCTCGATGAGCGCATCAATAACGGCCCGTTCGGACGACTGCATCTGGCGCGCGAGACGCGCAGTGGCGGAATTGATGTCAAGCATGCGAAAACTCCCTTGGCGTTCGTGCCGGGAGTGCGACCCTTCAGCCGCCGAACATGGTTTGCAGGCCGTTGCTGAACGCTACTGACAAGACTGCCACCATCATAATGAGTGCGGCCCCTGCCAGTATGAACAGCAACTTGCCCCCTGTACCCAGGTCGGACGGGCTGAACCCCGGCGGCAACCGGTAGCTTTCGCGCTGCCATGGAACCCGCGCATCGAAAGTCAGCGAGTCCTCGAACAGCAGCACGTCGTTTTCCAGCTGCCGGCTCTCGCTTGCACCATAGGGGGAAGTGTCGGCGATAGTGATCCCGTCATATGTGGTCGGATCACATATGGATCGGGCGCTGCGATAGCGCCGCACCACGTCTGCCCGCGAAATCCCGCCGAGCCGGTTGCGCACAGCATCCACCCGCTGATCGACCGTGCGCGGCGCAAGGTCGAGCTGCCGGGCGATTTCCTTGGAGGTAAAGCCGTGCGCCACCAGGTCGAGGACGACGACCTGCTTCTCGGTAAGCTCATCGAGCCAGTCGTGGGTCAACGAGTCGCGCATAAGGTCAGGATACGGCAATCGGCGCGCAAATCATAGTGAGGTGCCTTGCGCGTTGGTTTTGCATGCGAAAGTCACGTGCAAACCTGCTCAGGCGGGGCAATAGCGCGCCAGGTACTCGCGGTGCCCGGGCATGTGCTCGACCAGGAAACGAACGGATCGCTCGATCTCGTCCATTTCCTTCTTGAGCCCGACCGGTTCGATCGTATCGGCCATCGCGTTGCGGCCGCCCATGGCGATACCCTGCCCCATCATCACCGCGAGCCAGCTCGTTTCGGTGAACAGCTCGTCGTCCTCGCGAAAAATCTGACCGTTGGTTTGGAACAGCTCGATCTTCTCGGTCAAGGATTCGGGCACCGGCATGGTGCGGCAGTGGTTCCAGAACGGCGTGTCGTCGCGCCGGGTCGCCTTGTAGTGCAGGACCAGGAAATCGCGGATGCGGTCGTATTCCTTGCCCGTCAGCCGGTTGAACGCCTGCTCCTGGACTGGCGTCACGCCGTCGAGCGAAAGCAGCGAGATCAGCTTGTTGATGCCGGTATTGATCAGGTGGATCGAGGTCGATTCGAGCGGTTCCATGAAGCCCGCCGCCAGCCCCAGTGCCACGACGTTGCGATTCCAGAACTTCTTGCGCCGCCCGGTGACGAAGCGGAGGAAGTTCGGGTCCGCGCCCGGCTTGCCGGCGATGTTGCCGAGCAGGATCTCGAGTGCCTCGTCGTCGGCCATGAACTCGCTGCAATAGACGTGGCCGTTGCCGTTGCGCAGTTGCAGCGGCACCTGCCACTGCCACCCGGCACCGTGCGCAGTGGCGCGGGTATAGGGCAGCGGCGGGCTGCCGTCCTCGCGCTCACAGGGTAGCGCGACGGCGCGGTTGCACGGCAAGTAGTTCGACCAGTCGTCGTAGCCGGTCTCAAGCGCCTGTTCGATCAGCAGTCCGCGAAAGCCCGAGCAGTCGACGAAGAGGTCGCCCGGAACCAAGGTGCCGTCGTCCATCGTCACCGATGCGACGAAGCCGTTCTCGCCCGACAGCGTGGCATCGACCACCTTGCCCTCGCGCCGCACGACGCCGCGCTTCTCGGCGTAGTCGCGCAGGTAGCGGGCATAGCGCGTCGCATCGATATGATAGGCGTAGTTGACCGGCGGCAGATCGTCGCGCGCATGGTCCTGCGTCCGCGCGAAGCGGCCGAAGTGCGCGGCCATCGTCTCGACGTTGAAGACCTGGATCGGGCGCGGATCGCCGCCTTGGCGGAAACGGTGCCAGACGTGGTGGAACGAGACGCCGTCGAACTGGTAGCCGTAGTTGCCAAAAGGGTGGATGTAGCTCTCGCCCTTCTGGCCCCAGTTGACGAACTGGATACCGAGCTTGAAGGTACCTTGGACGGCGGCCATCATCTCGGCCTCGTCGATCTCGAGCAGGCGATTGAAATCGACGAACGGCGGGATGGTCGCCTCGCCGACGCCGACGGTTCCGATCAGCTCCGATTCGATCAGCTCGATCTCGACAGGACGCCCGCCCTTGAGCCGCGATAGCGCGGCGGCAGCCATCCAACCGGCGGTTCCCCCGCCGACGATAACGATACGCTCGATTGCCATGGCCCGTCCCTTAATCCCGATCTCTCTTGCCGCGGGGTGGTGCCCGGAGCAGCCTGTTGCGGCAATCACTATCAGCCGGGGACGAAATTGTGAACGTTCATTTTGGCTCTTGTGAACGCTCTCAATTGCGCATACACGACGATCAGAAGACGTTTATAAGCTTCTCAGGGAGGGATTCTGTGTCACGCATTCCGGGCAATCATGGTGCGTCGTCCAGGCAGCGGTGGCGGGCGCTCTGCACCGCATCGGGCCTGGCCATCTGTCTTGCATACGCGGGACCGGTCGTAGCGCAGGATGCCGAGGCTGACGAACCGGTTACAGAGCCCGAGGAGCCCGAAGACGAGATCGTCGTCAGCGGCTACCGCGCAGCGCTCGAGAGCGCTCAGAACATCAAGCAAGACGCCGACACCTTCGTCGACGTGATCACCGCCGAAGATATCGGCGCCCTGCCCGACCGCTCGGTCGCCGAGGCGCTCCAGCGCGTGCCCGGCGTCAACATCAGCCGTTTCGAGCAGCGCAACGACCCTGACCGTTTCTCGGTAGAAGGATCGGGTGTCATCATTCGCGGCCTGCCATTCGTCCGCTCCGAACTGAACGGCCGCGACATCTTCTCCGCCAACGGCGGGCGCGAACTGTCGTTCAACGACGTCTCGCCCGAATTGCTCGGTCGGGTCGAGGTTTTCAAGAACGTCACCGCCGACATGATCGAGGGCGCGCTTTCGGGCACCGTCAATCTCGTCACCCGCAAGCCGCTCGACAAACCCGGCTTCCACATTGCTGGCACAGTCGAAGCCAACTACGGCGATATGGCCAAGGAATGGTCGCCCGGCTTCTCGGTGCTGGCATCGAACACCTTCGACACCGGCATCGGCACGTTCGGCATCCAGCTGAACTATGCCCAGTCGGAACTGGTGACCAAGACAGACGCCTCGCAGATCACCGACCCGTGCTATCGCGAGGATACGCTCGACGGACCCTGCCTGCGCTTGCGCCCGGTCGGCTCGGGCGGCATCGGCGGCGGGTTCAACTTCGATCCCGACAACTTCCCGCCGGCCGGCTCGGTAATCGTGCCCAAGGGCGCGGGCGTTCGCACGACCGCGCTCGAACGCGACCGGCAGGCCTATTCGGGCGTCCTCCAGTGGGAAAGCCTCGACGGCGCCGCGCTCGTCACCCTCGAATACCTTCGCGCCGAAACGCAGGCCACGCTCGACGAGTTCGCCGTGCTGGCGCTCGTCAACGACGACCTGCTCTTCCCCGTGCCCGCCGACACCTGGACGTTCGATGCGAACGGCGTGTTTGAGACGGGCACGCTGACGCAGGGCGGCGGTCTCGGCCTGCCGACCGAACTCCTGCGCTTCCAGCGGCAGGACGCGGCCAAGACCGAGGACTTCTCGATCGACCTCGACCTGGCGCCGACCGATCGCCTACGCTTCAACGTGGAATTGCAGCACATTCGTTCGGACCGCACCGAGGAAGGGATCATCGCGGTCAACCAGACCTATTCCGATCTCTTCATCGACAACAGCGGCGAGACGCCGATCGTACAGTTCCTTCAGCCGACCACCACGAATTCGCCTGCCGCGTACTTCAACGATCCGTCGCGCACGTTCTACTGGTTCCTGCTCGACAACCAGGTCTTCAACGAGGGCGAACTCACGACGATGAAGGTCGACGCCGAGTACGACGTCAGCGACACCGGTTTCCTCAAGCAGGTCCGCTTCGGCGCGCGCTTCGGCGACCGCAACCGCGTGACCCGTAACGCCAATTTCTCAAACTGGGGCAACCTCGGCGCGCCGTGGACAGGCCGCGGTGGAAATTGGAACTGTGCCGATCCGCAGGCCTTCGGCTGCGGCGGCGCCTATGTTCGCGACTTCCCCGACTACGCCCAGATCCGCAACCCGTTCGGAGACGACTTCCAGCGCGGCAACACGCCGGTGCCGCTGGGTGACGGTTCGGCCTTCTTCTTCGGCGGCGACGATCTTCTCGACGAGTATCTCAGCGGCCTGACGCAGGAGCAGGCGCGCATCCTGAATGCCTACACCCTGACCCCGAACCCGTGGACCGCGATTGGCAACCGTCCCAATGTCGTGCCGGGCACGCCTTGGACCCCGGGTGAAATCTCGGATGTCGACGAGCTTACCGACGCCTTCTACGCCCGGGCCGATTTCGGCACCGAGTTCTCAAATGGCTGGAAGCTCGATGGCAACGTCGGCGTTCGTTACGTCAAGACGAAGGTCCGCAGCCAAGGCAACATTCTCTTCCCCGTCGGGACCTTCTTCGACGACCCGCAAGCGGGCGGAAACGGCGATGGGGTCGTTCAACTGACCGAAGTCCAGAACGCCTGCTCGCGCGTGCAGCCGGGGCAGGCGGCACCCGGATACTGCTCGCTGTCGACGGCACGGCAGGCAGAGTTCGCGGCCACGTTCACAGGGGAGCTGGTCGATGACGATGTCAACATCGGGTACAGCGAATGGCTGCCGAGCTTCAACGTCAAGCTGGACGTAGGTGGCGGGCTCCTGTTCCGCGCCGCAGCTTCGAAGGGCATCGCGCGGCCCGACCTCAACGCCTATGCCAGCGGCGGCGGCATCTTCGACAATACCAATGCCCTGCGTGCGGGTGGCACGCTCGAAACGGGGCCACTGTTCGCGATCGGTACCGGCAATCGGTTCCTGCGACCAACAAAGGCGTGGAACTTCGACCTGTCGGCCGAATGGTACTTCGACACGGTCGGCTCGCTCACCGTCTCGGCGTTCTACAAGGACATTACCTCGATTGTTAACAACGGTCAGATAATCCGCACGGTGACCTCACCCAGCGGCCTGACCCGCGACATTGCCTTCAATACCCCGGTCAACATCGACGAGGGCAAGTTGAAGGGTGTCGAGATCGCCTACCAGCAGACCTACGATTTCCTGCCCGGCCCGCTCAGCGGCCTCGGCGCGCAGCTGGTCTATACCTACGTCGACTCCGAAGCGCTGGGGAACAACCAGCTCGGCGCCGAGCAGAGCCCGTTCGCCAACGACCTGCCGCTGGCCGGCGTGTCGAAACACACGGTCAACGCGGTTGTGTTCTACGAGATGGGCCCGTTCTCGGCCCGCGCCGCATACAACTGGCGGTCGGAGTTCCTCCAGACGCCGCGCGACGTGATCTTCCCGTTCTCGCCGATCTACGGCGAGAGCACGGGGCAGCTCGACGGGTCGATCTTCTTCGCGGTGACCGATAACATCAAGCTGGGCGTCCAGGGCGTGAACCTGCTCGACGAGGTTACCAAGACCTCGCAGGTGGTCGACTTCGACGGCACGCGGATCACCCGCTCGGCCTTCCGCAACGACCGGCGCTACACCTTCGTGGCACGGTTCGATTTCTGACCCCGAGCCTGGCCGGTCTGCCCCACCCTGACAACAGGGCGGGCAGACCGGCCTTGCGATTGCGGGCCGGTTCGACGAAGACCGGTGGGGCGTGACGATGGAGAGCGAACAGGTGAGGCAACCGGGGGCAGAGGCTGGGCCGCTGGCCGTTGTCTGTTTCGCTGGACCTGAAGCATGAGCCGCCGACGCCAATCCGTCACGATCAAGCACGTCGCCGCCGACGCGGGCGTTTCGCTCCAGACCGTCAGCCGCGTCATCAACGACGGCCCCAACGTGCGCCCCGAGATGCGCGAGCGGGTGCAGGCGTCGATCCAGAAGCTCGGCTACGTCCCCTCGATCGCCGCGCAGCGGATGAGCGGGACGCGCTCCTACCTGATCCTCGCGCTGAACGACCGCGAGCGGACCATCGCCGACTGGCGCAAGCGCGAGGGCGGCGACTGGGTCGACCAGATGCTGCTCGGCGGGATGCTCAAGTGCGCCGAACACGGTTACCGCATGATCATCGAGCTGGTCGACACGCACAACGACCACGTCGAGCGTGAACTCGGCGCGGCGATCGCGGCGCTCCAGCCCGACGGCGTGGTGCTCACCCCGCCTCACTCGGAAAACCCGCTCATCACCGGGCTGCTCGCCGAGCGGCAGATCCCCTTTGCGCGGATCGGCACGCGCGCGCCCGGCCCTGGGATCGCGCTGACGATGAACGACGAGGGTGCCGCACGGATGGCGACGCGTCACCTGATCGAACTCGGCCACAAGCGGATCGGCTTTATCGCCGGCCCTGCCGAGTACTCGCTCAGCATCCGGCGCGAGGAAGGCTGGCGTGGCGCGATGGAGGATGCGGGCCTTTCGACCGAAGGTTGCGGTGCCGTCGGCGACTTCAGCCAAGCGTCGGGTGTAAAGGCGGCTCAGCAGCTGTTGCGACAAACCGACCGGCCCACAGCGATCATCGCCAGCAACGACCAGATGTGCCTCGGCGCGATGGAGGTGGCGCGCTCGCTCGGGCTCGACATCCCGCGCGACCTGTCGTTCGTCAGCTTCGACAACACCCCCAGCGTGCGCTTCACGCAGCCCGCGCTGACCGCGGTGGACCAGCCGATCGCAGCCACGGTCTCCAAGGCTGTCGAACTGCTGATCGACCCACCCGACGGGTTCAACCCGCGCGAGCCGCTCGTCGTCCCCGCCGCGCTGGTGGTGCGCGATTCGACTGTGTCGCCGCGCACCGTCTATCATGGATGAAGCCGAACCGCGGCAGAGCCGCCGGTTCCTGTTCCTCTACGCCCTCGCCGCAGCGGGCGGCGCGGTTGCCTATGTCCCCTTCCTGACGATCCTGCTGCCGGTCCGCGTCGGTGCACTGGCTGGCGATGACGGCGTTAAAGTGCTCGCGCTGGCGGCGTTCTGCGGCGCGGTGGCGGCGAGCCTCGCCAACATCGCCTTCGGCTGGCTGAGCGACCGCACCGGCACGCGGCGACCCTGGATCGCGCTCGGGCTCGCACTTTCGGCGGGCCTGCTGGTGGCGATGCGCGAGGTCGACGATACCCGAACGCTCATCGTCATGATCGTCGCCTGGCAGTTATCGCTCAACATGATGCTCGCCCCGCTCAGCGCCTGGGCGGGCGACTGCGTGCCCGACGCGCAGAAGGGCACGCTCGGCGGCCTGCTGGCGCTGGCGCCTGCGCTGGGCGCCTTGTCGGGCGCGCTGGTGACCTGGCCCGGGCTGGCGGGTGGCGACGCGCGGCTCATGCTGGTCGCCGTCCTGGTCGCTGCAATGGTCCTGCCCGCGCTGCTTGCCGGACGGCCCCGCCCGATGCCGCACCTGATGGAACCGCGACCGGAGGTCCCATCGGAACCGGTCCGCCCCGCCAGCGCGGCGATCCGCATGTGGCTCGCGCGGCTGCTCGTCCAGATCGCCGAGGCGGCGTTGTTCGCCTATCTGTTGTTCTGGTTCCAGAGCATCGACCGCACGATCACCGACAACGACACCGCTGCAGTCTTCAGCGTCGTGCTCGGCCTTTCGGTCCCGCTCGCGCTCGCTGCCGGTCGTTGGTCCGACCGGGCCGAGCGGCCCATCCTTCCGCTGGTCCTGGCATCCGGCGCTGCGGCGCTGGGTCTGTTCGGCATGGCCGCGGCGGGAACGCTCGCTGCGAGCATCGCTGCCTATGTCCTGTTCGGGCTCGCCTCGAGCGTGTTCCTCGCGCTCCACGCGAGCCAGACGCTGCGCGTGCTTCCCCGACCCGAACATCGCGGACGCGACCTTGGGGTCTTCAACCTGACCAACACCGTGCCCTCGTTGGTCATGCCGTGGCTGACCGTGCTGCTGGTTCCGGTGCTGGGCTTCGGAGCACTGTTCGCCGTGCTCGGCGTGCTGTCGCTGATTGCCTGCCTGATCCTCGCGACGCTGCGGGCAAACTAGCCGCTTGACCTCCGCGCGCGGGCATGTCACCCCATCCTTGATAACGTTCTCAAACTGAGAGCACGTGCGCGGAGAGGGACTTAGATGAAGCGTTGGTTGCTGGCAGGTGCGGCTGGAGCCGCGCTATCGGGATGCGCGACCATGCCGAGCGAGGCTGCGCCCGCCACAGCAGGGCTCTCGTCGGTTGCCGATCCGGCCAAGTGGCCCGAGGCCCGCAGCCCTGCGGCGATCACCGACGCCGCGACCGAGCGCGCCATCGACGCCCTGCTCGCCCGCATGACGCTCGAGCAGAAGGTCGGCCAGGTTGTCCAGGGCGACATCTCGACCATTACCCCTGCAGATCTTGAGCGGTATCCGCTCGGATCGATCCTCGCCGGCGGCAACAGCGGGCCCTACGGAAACGAGCGCGCCAGCGCCGCCGACTGGGACCGGCTGGTGCGCGAGTTCCGCACCGTATCCTCGACTCCGCGAACAAACGGCGTCGCCATTCCGATCCTGTTCGGTGTCGATGCCGTGCACGGCCACAACAACATCCCGGGCGCCACGGTTTTTCCGCACAACATCGGGCTGGGCGCGACGCGCGATCTGGCACTGATCCGCCGCATCGGCGAGGTGACCGGCGCGGAGATCGCCGGGTCGGGCATCGAGTGGACCTTTGCGCCCACCCTCGCCGTCCCGCAGGATCCGCGCTGGGGCCGAACTTACGAAGGCTACAGCTCCGATCCTGCGCTCGTCGCGGACTACACCCGGGAAATGGTGATCGGCCTTCAGGGCGAGCTCGCAGCGGGTCGGCCGCTTGCCAACGACAAGGTTGCCGCGACCGCCAAGCATTTCCTCGCCGACGGCGGGACCGAGCGCGGGCAGGACCAGGGCGACGCCCGCATTTCCGAAGAAGAACTGGTCCGCATTCATGCTGCCGGATACCCCGTGGCGATCGACGCTGGCGCCCTCACGGTCATGGCCAGCTTCTCGAGCTGGAACGGCTCCAAGCTGCATGGCAACGAGTCGCTGCTGACCGATGTCCTCAAGGAGCGGATGGGCTTCGAAGGCCTCGTCGTCGGTGACTGGAACGGGCACGGCCAGGTGGCCGGATGCACCGCGACCGATTGCGCGCAGTCGCTGCTCGCGGGGCTCGATCTCTACATGGCGCCCGACAGCTGGAAGGGCCTCTACGACAGCCTTCTTGCGCAGGTGAAATCGGGCACGATCCCGCAGGCGCGGCTCGACGATGCGGTGCGCCGCGTGCTGCGGGTCAAGTACAAGCTCGGCCTGATGGACGGCGAGCCCAACGATCGCGGCAACCACGCGGCTGTCGGTGCGCCGGAGCATCTGGCAGTCGCGCGCGAGGCGGTCGCGAAGTCGCTCGTCCTGCTCAAGAACCAGGGTTCCGTGCTGCCGGTCACGCCGGGCGCGAAAGTGCTCGTGACGGGCGCCGGGGCGGACAGCATGGCGATGCAATCGGGCGGCTGGACGGTCAGCTGGCAGGGCACGGACGTGACCAAGGCCGACTTCCCCAACGGCCAGACCATCTGGGATGGCGTGAACGCTGCCGTTGCCGCTGCGGGCGGCACCGCGACCCTCTCCGCCGACGGCAGCTTTGCCGCGAGACCCGATGTGGCGATCGTGGTGTTCGGCGAGGAACCTTATGCCGAATTCCAGGGCGACCGGCCCCACCTCGACTACACCGGCGAAGGGCTGGCCGCGATCGAGCGGCTGAAAGCTGCGGGCGTGCCGGTGGTCGCCGTGTTCCTCTCGGGCCGGCCGATGTTCGTCGGTCCGGAAATGGCTGCTGCCGATGCTTTCGTCGCCGCCTGGCTGCCAGGATCGCAAGGTGCTGGCGTGGCAGACGTACTCGTCTCGGGGCGCAATGGTCGCCCTGCCCGCGATTTCACCGGCAAGCTGTCGTTCGCCTGGCCGGCCGGGTGCGAACCGGGCGCAGCGGAACTCTTCGCGTTCGGGTTCGGTGGGAATTACGCCGCCGCGCCAAACGTCCCGTCGCTCGGCACGACCTGCGCACTGTCGCAGGAGGATGCGAGCGGCGCCTACACCGTCTACAATCGCGGATTGCAGCCGGGCATCGGCGCCTTTGCGGGCGACACCGGGCTGGTTAACCTGACCGGTAACGGCCCGGGCCTGCGCGCGAGCGCGTTCGACGTGGCGGCGCAGGAAGACGCGCGCCGGATCACCTGGAGCGACCCGGCCGCATTGCAACTGCGCTGGCCCTCGCGTGCCTTCCCGGCCGCCGGGGCACTCAGCATTCGCTACCGCGTCCACGAGGCACCGACCGCGCCGGTCCGTCTTCGGTCGCTGGCTAGCGGCAGCACCGTCCTCGACCTGCAGCAGACGCTGGCGCGCGGCGCGGGCAAGGACTGGCAGGGCCTCGAGGTTCCGCTGGCCTGCCTCGGCGGCCCCGAACTTTCGGGTATCGAACTGGCCAGCGAGGGTGCATTCGTATTCGAGGTGGAATCTATCCGGATAGTGCCGCAAGCCACCGACACACAATGCAGCGGCCCGTTCTGAAGGCCGAGGGAGAGGGACTTACATGGCACTGGCACCCGATATCGCGACGAGCACCGACTCCCAGCCGCTGGATGCCGACGCGGCGCCGGTAAATGCGCCGGGTCTCAACTATTTCGTTTTCGCGCTGTTCTTCATCTTCGGCGGCATCACCAGCCTCAACGACGTGATCCTGCCCAAGCTGAAGGAGCTGTTCACGCTCAGCTACACGCAGGCGATGCTGGTGCAGTTCTGCTTCTTCACCGCCTACCTGCTGATCGGCATCCCGGGCGCGGAACTGGTCAAGCGGATCGGCTACATGCGCGGTGCGGTCGTCGGGCTGCTGACGATGATGGCGGGCTGCCTGCTGTTCATTCCCGCGAGCCAGACCGCGACATATGGCCTGTTCCTGGGCGCGCTATTCATCCTCGCCAGCGGCGTCGTGGTGGTCCAGGTGGTCACCAACCCGCTGATAAGTCTGCTTGGGCCACAAAAGACCGTGCATAGCCGCCTGACTTTCGCGCAGGCGTTCAACAGCCTCGGCACGACGATCTTCCCGATCGTCGGCTCTTCGCTGATTCTGGGCAGCCTGGCTGGCGTGACTGCGGCTGAACTGTCGGGCGCGCAGCTGGACGCTTACCGGACAGCGGAAAGCGCCGCGATCGTCTCGACCTATATCGGGCTCGCCGTCGCGCTCGCGGTGATTGCGCTGGTTGTCTGGCTCTATCGCAACAAGCTGCCGCACGATGCCGCCGCGATGCAGGGTGCGGCGCTGACCACGATGGTCCGTTATATCGCCGGGATCGTGCCGATCGCGATCGGCGGCTGGCTCGTCATCCAGGGCAACGAGCTTCCCGGCATCGCGCTGCTGCTGGTCGGCCCGGCGATCTGGCTTGCGGGCAACAGCCTGCTCAGCCGGACCCGCTTCTCGTTCGGCGCGCTGTGCATCTTCCTCTACGTCGGCGCCGAGGTGGCGATCGGCTCGCTGATCGTGAACTACCTGATGCAGGAAAGCGTGATGGGCCTGAGCGAGCGCGACGCGGGCGACCTGATCTTCATGTACTGGGGCGGCGCGCTGATCGGGCGGCTCATCGGCTCGGCTGTGCTGCGCGTGGTCAGCCCCGGCCTCGTGCTGACCGGCGTCGCGTTCGGCGCGATCGCGCTGGTCGCGATCTCGACCAACACCGCGGGCGCCACGTCCGGCTACGCGCTGCTTGCCGTGGGCCTGATGAACTCGATCATGTTCCCGACGATCTTCTCGCTCGCCTGCGAGAAGCTCGGCGCGAAGGCGGCGGACGGATCGGGGATCATCAACATCGCCATCTTCGGCGGCGCGATCATCCCGCTGCTCACCGGGATGCTGGCGGACGCCAGCGGCAGCCTGGCGACCGCGATGATCCTGCCGATCGCCTGCTATGCCATCATCGCCGGGTTCGGCTTTTATGCGAGGCGGCCGGCGTAATGAAGTACTGCCGGATCGATTTCGGGTGCGAATTCGAACCGGCACACCGTAAGGATGTTGCGGCAATCGCTCGCGGCCGAAGTCGGCAATTGAGCGGTTGACCGCCCACCGACGCGGCCCTAAATGCGCGGCCTGCCATGCGGGCCCAGCGCCGCGGCAACCCCTATGGGGCGGAGTAGCTCAGCCGGTTAGAGCAGCGGAATCATAATCCGCGTGTCGGGGGTTCGAGTCCCTCCTCCGCTACCAGGGCAAGGTCCGGCATCATCTACCGAAACCCAGAAAATTCCACTTGATCAGCGTGATACAGCTGATGCGCGTCGCTGCGGGGGGGGTGGTAGCCTGCGTATTGGAACGTCCATAGTCTCGCTGCGCAAGCTCTCGGTGCGACGAGGGTTCAGCTTCCGTTGCACACGGTCTGGTTGGGTGGGGCGAGCACCTACCGAAGTCAGAATGCGGATTCGGCGTTTGATCACCCGGCAAAGTCGCGCGTGACGGCATTGGTTCAACCGAACCCGTCGGGCGCCATGCTACAGAACACCGCCATGACGGGAGTACCGGTCAGCCCGGCGAGCGGGATCGTCTCGTTCAGCGCGTGCCCGTCGACGATGAAACCGTTGCCGTGGAAGTTGATCAGCAAGGTTGTTTGCGAGAGCGATTGCAGCGCTGGGCGCGCGCAACTACGGCGCACAGAACTCGGGCGTCGACTTTCTGGAAACGAATTTAGACATCGCGCGCTCAAAGCATTCGGGCGCGACGAGCGGCAGGAAATGCGCTGCGCCGGTAACCGTGGTGAAACGGATATCCCCACCCGCCGCCGATAGGATCGCGGCATGATCGACCGCTCCTTCGTGCGACGTATTGGGGTCCATCGTGCCGTGGACGACCAGGGTGCGCGGCAGACGCACGGGCGATTGGCCGAAATGCCGATCGCGGCGATACAAGGGCACTGGCGTTCGGACCAGGAAGCCTGGGATGGGACTGGTGAACAGTGCGTCGCGTGCCTCTCCTTCGACGATATCGGCAGTCAGATCGCGCCGATGATTGTTCTCCGAGCCGCCGATCAGCATGGCGAGCGGGATTGACGGCGGTGATTGCGGGTAGTGGGCCAGGTCGCTGAGCCGTTTGCCTAGATCGCCCGCGGTCGTCGCCAGCGAACCGGTGTCGTCGCGCGATAGATCGGTCAGAATCGCCGGTATCCGCGCGCGCAGGTCGGGAAAGTTCAGCAGACGTCCCATGAAGCCGCGCAGATCGCCTCCTGGTAAGGTAGTCCGCCAAGCCGGATTTTCTCGGGCCATGAGCACGCGAAACAGGGCTGTCTGGTCCGCGGTCAATAGCGACTGACCAACGGCATCGACCAGTTTTGTCCGGCGGCTGAGGTCCCATCGCGGGTCGGCCTCTGGCGGCACCAGTCCGTCGAGGATGATCCCGTCGAGCGCGATCGGCGCGACCTGCATCGTCCGCAGCACCAGTTGCGTCCCGTACGATGCTCCATAGAGATAGACCTCACCTTCGCCTCGGTGGCGCGCGATCAGGCTTGCGAGGTCGTGCGCGGCATTGGTGACGGTGAAGGCCCGGGTGCGGCCGGCTTCGGCGTGCATGGCGCCGATGCATGGGGCCCACTCATCATCCGCCAGCGCGATGCCGCTTGGGCTCGAAAGCGCTTCCTCGATCGGGCAGAGCTTGGACGAGTACCCGGTCCCACGATGGTCGGGGATGACGAGATCGTGCTCAGGGAAGGCCTGCCTGAGCACATTGAGGACAGGGTAGAATGAGGCACCCGCCTCGCCGGGGCCGCCAGCGATCAGCCAGACCTCGCCCTGCCGTTGGTGCGGGTCGACGGGAAACTTTCGTACGAACAGGGAAACTTCGCCTTCGATGGCCGCAGAACCCGCGCTTGGGTCGAGGGGAACGCTGGTGACGACGCAAAGCGATCCGACGAGGTTCGGATGTGTGGCTGCATCGGAGCAGGGTTCGAATGACACTGACGTGGCAGACGCCGGGCCTGCGACCAGCAGCGCCGTGAGCCACGGCAAGATCATGACCTTCAGCATGAAACGATTGCTGACTCGCGTTACCACCGGATCAGCTCCGGGACCGCCATGCGACCCATTGCGGCCGAGATGGCGATCGGGGCAACGTGCCAGATGCCCAGGTGCCCGATGGCGTCGAACGGACAGGACAGGCCGTAGGCAAAGCTGCCCAGCGCCCCGGCAGCGACGCCTGTGTAGAAACCGGCCGTGTTCGGGGCGACCGGCGCCCCCCGGCGCAGCCAGAACACCAGCGTCACCGCCACAGCCACGCCGCTGGCGGTCCCGGCAAGGAAGCAATGCAGCCCGTCCGCCGCATGATCGTGCCCCGCCCGCGGCCCATCCAGCGCGGCGAGCAACAAGGCGGTGAGCGGCAGGATCGCGAGCGCCGCGAGAAGCCAGCGCGAACCGTCATTCCGGCTGCCGACACGTGGCGACGCCATGCGGACGACCGCCCGCGCCGATGCCAGCCCGACAAGCGCGATCAGGCCGTTGGCGATGAAGAAGATCGCCGCTGCCTGCCCCTGGACAGGGCCGCTCCAGAGCCCCTGCCATAACGCAACCGCGACGAACGTGAGCATGGTTGCCGTCGCCAGCAAAGCGAAGCCGTATGCCATCCGGATGGGGCGCACGGGCTCCAGATCGTCTGTGAGCTGGGCGATCAGGGGGTTAGGTCGGCGAGTCATCGTCAGTCGGCCTCTTCTACGAGCGCGGACAGCTTCTTCAGTCCGCGATGGATGTTGACCTTGATCAGGCTTTCGGTCTGTCCGGTCCGCGTTGCCGCCTCGGTGACCGACAGGCCCTTGATCTTCACCAGCTCAATGGCGCGGCACTGGCCCGCTGGGAGATGCACGAACAGCCGCTCCAGACTCATCCGCGCCAGCACCGCCTCCTCTTCGCTGTCTTCCGGCACATCGTGATCGCCCAACTCGTCCTCGCTGGCGCGATAGGCGCGACGCAGGTGATCGACCCAGCGATAGCGCGCGATGGCGGCCAGCCAGGGCAGGAATGCCCGCGTCTCGTCCCAGGTCGCGCGCTTCGCGTGGATGGCCAAGAGGACCTCCTGAACCAGATCGTCGAGCTGAGGCGCAGGGACGCGGCGGCGGAAGTAGCGTTCGAGCCATGATTGCGCTTCGGTCAGAAGCACCGTGTAGGCGCGGCGATCGCCGGCCTGCGTGGCGACCATCAGCCGTGCGAAAGTCGCCTCGTCCGCGATCATGGCCGCCCTCCGTTCCGGCGATGCCTCACGCGCGTTGCCGCCGCCAGCCATCAATCGCGGCGTCGAACGACAGAATTCCGCCGCCGCGAGCGATCAACACCATTGCCAACGCGGCCCACAGGATATGCGTCACCCACCAGGCCTCGGGATACACGAAAAACTGGATGACGAGCGTCATCGCGAGCAATCCCGCGGCCGACACCCGGGTCGCGAGGCCGAGCACCAGCAAGGCGGGAAGCACATGCTCCGCAGTCGTCGCCAGTGGTGCCGTCAACGCTGGCGGCAGCGGCACGCCAGCATATTCGTACTCGAACAGGTAGTATGTCGCGTCGCTAAGCTCGAACCAGCTGCCTTCGCTCACTTTGCTCCGGCCCGCCCGCCAGAAGATTCCAGCCAAGGCCAATCGGACCAGGAGCAGCGCAACACCTTCAACGACGCGCGAGGCTGAGATGCGAACGATGCGGTCGTGCATAGAGGCGATGCGCTGCATTGGTCTGTTCCGCCTAGCCAGGATCAGCGATTGAGCGGCTTGAGCGAGCCATTACCCTTCGGGGTTTTGGTCTTTTCACAGGTTTCCGTCTTCACCAGCTTCCAGGCGTTGCCCTGGTAGTCGCGGGTCGAAGAACCGGCGCAGCTAGTGCCAGCACCTGCGGCGCAGTCGTTCTGACCGGCCTTGGAAATGCCGTAGCACTTCTCCATCGGCGCCTTCTGCGCCGCGGCGGGGGCTGATGCAAGCGTGGCCGCAAGTCCGGCAGTCGCGGCGATCCCGGCGATGCGGGCGATGGTCAAAGCATTCATGGTAGGGGTCTCCGTTCAGGGGAAATGCCGACGCGTGACGCCGCCGACACATGCCCGTCATTCGCCCGATCGCTAGCTGGCGTTACAGCGCCGCAAGAATTCTTGCCGCTGTAACCGGCAGGCGAACGGCGGCGAACAACGGGGAGTGCGATCCCGCACCATGCAGAATCAAGGAACCGCCCACATGAACACCGCAACCCGAACAACCGCCACCATCGCCGCCGCCGCCGCCGCGATCGCGTTCAGTTCGTTCTCTGCGCTCGCGGCAGATGCTCCAGCCGGCAGCAACGGCCGCGCGCTGGGCGCAAACGACACCGTGCACTGTTATGGCCTGCACAGCTGCAAGGGCAATTCCGACTGCGCCACGACCGAGCACCAGTGCAAAGGCCATAATGCGTGCAAGGGGCACGGCTTCAAGGCGATGAAGGCAGGCGAGTGCCTGTCGAAGGGCGGCGTGATCGGCGATCTTGGCTGATCTGCGCCCTGGTCCGGCGGGTCTCCCCAAACCCAACGGCCCGCCGGACCAAACCTTGCCGACACGGGATGCCGAAATGAACGCAATCGCGCCATCGGGCGGTTTCGGCCTGGGCCTGCGCCGCGATCACTATCACGATTTTCTGGCTGGCGATGTCGCGGTCGATTTCGTCGAGGCGATCTCGGAGAACTTCATGGTCGATGGTGGGCGCCCCCTGCGGGTGCTGGAGCAGGTCAGGGCGAAGCTGCCGGTAATCCTCCACGGAGTCTCGATGTCGATCGGTTCGGCACATGGGCTGGACCGCGATCATCTGAACCGCCTCAAGGCGCTGGCGGACCGGATCGAGCCGCTGTGGGTGTCCGATCACCTGTGCTGGACCCGCACCAGCGCGCACAATAGCCATGACCTGCTCCCATTGCCGCTGACGCGCGCGGTGCTCGACGTCGTGTGCGACAATATCGACAGCGCACAGGAAACGCTCGGCCGGGCGATGTTGTTCGAAAACCCGTCGAGTTATCTGACTTTTCCTGATGACGAGATGCCCGAATGGGAATTGCTCGGCGAAATGAGCCGCCGCACCGGCTGCTACCTGCTGCTCGACATCAACAACATATTCGTCAGCGCGTGCAATCACGGCTTCGAGGCAGCCGAATATCTCGCCGGAATTCCCGCCGACAGGGTGCGCCAGGTACATCTCGCCGGTCACACGCCCGGCGAGATCGTGATCGACACACACGATGCCCCGGTCTGCGATTCTGTGTGGAACCTCTATAGCCAGGCGATGTCCAAGCTCGGCGACGTCGCTGTAATGATTGAACGCGACGATGCCATCCCGCCGCTGCCCGAACTGCTGGCCGAACTTGATCGCGCCCGCACGGTCGCCATAGCGGCACGGACCGAGAAGGCGGCATGAATCGCTTAGCGCTCCGTCAGGAAGAATTCCTCGCTTGCCTCCTCGACGACGCTGCGCCGGTGCCGCAAGGCTGGGATGCGCGGCGCGCTGCGGGCATGGCGGTCTATCGCAATGCTTACCGCGCGCGGCTGGTCGAGGCATTGCGCGAGATGTTCGAGCGCACCGCCCGGCTTGTCGGCGATGTTGCCTTCGGGCAGGCGGCGGCGCATCACCTGATCACCCGCCCCCCATCAGGATGGACCATCGACCTGGCAGGGGAAGGATTCTCCGAAACCTGCGCCGAGCTGTTCGCGCACGATCCTGACGTGGCGGAGGTCGCGTGGCTGGAATGGGCGATGCACTGTGCATTCACGGCCACCGATGTCGAGCCGCTGACAGTCGCTCACTTCGTGGCGGCGACGGCAGAGTTCGCCACCGAGCAGTGGGACGCCCTCCGCCTCCGACTCATGCCCGGCACGGCTCTGCGCCCGGTCGCGCATAACCTGGTGGAATTGTGGGAAGCGCTGGCAGCACCTTCAGGCGAGCCGCCGGTGGAACGCCTCCTCCAGCCACAGTATGCCCTGCTCTGGCGTGAGCGAGAGCGCCCTGGGTTCGTGCTCGTTCCCGAACAGAACGGGCATGCCTTGGCCGGTTTGCTCAGTGGAGGCACGTTCGGCCAACTGTGCGCATCGCTCGCTGAAACGACCGGTCCCTCTGAAGCTGCGGCAAGCGCTGGCGCAATGCTGCGTGGCTGGATCGAGCTGGGATTGGTATGCGCGGTCGCTACCGATTGAATTCGAGCGGCCCAGTGTCCTGTTTCATGACAAACGAGGCGGAAAGCTGACTGCTACCATCGTTCCTAGGCATATGTTCCGGTCTTCCCGCGGAAGCGATAGTCGCACACGTGTTCCCATGGACCGCCCATATATCGGAACAGGCCGAGGCCGGGGAACGCGAACTCGCGCGGAGCGACATTGGGCGCGAGATCCATCTGGAGGGCGCGCGCCGCCGCCGGGGCCACCTTGTTCTGGATCGTGATGTGAAGCCGCGGCCGGTGCGAGTCCTGCGCGGTGAGCAAGCCGTGGAACCGCTCCGCCAGCCGATCGCGCACGGCATGCATGGCCTGACTGTCCAGCCGGATCGCCGTGCCCCGCCCCAGCGACATCACGCCGTCGACCCGGCCCGGCACGGGCGCACATTGCGCCGCCAGTGCCTTCAGCGCCGCATCGACCTCGGCCTCGGCGGATGGTGGCAGGGCATGGAACAGAGTCACGTGTGCCGCGAGGAAATTGCGCTCCGGCGGGAAGTACCGGGTCCTGAGGTCGGTCGCCCACCGGTGAATGTCCGGCGGCAACACGGCGGTAAGGATGAGCGGGGCGGCTTGCATCTATCCCTGCTAGGCGGTTCGCGGCGCACTTGCCACTTCGCAACCGCGCGCGCACAAATCATCGCGTCGTTCAGGGGAGAAGGCGGATGGTGAACAGCGCGCGTGCGGTCGGATTGGCGCTTGCTGCCTTGGCAACGACAGCGACGGCGCAGGACGCCAGTCCCGTCTCGCCTGCCACACGCGCCGCGCAGCGTGCCGCCGCCAACCATCTGCCGCCCGAAGGTGCCCGCGATGCTGAATTCTCGACTCGCGGCTTTCTCGCCACGCGCGAGGACCCGGTCATCCGCAATGCGCAGGGTCAGCCGGTATGGAACCTTGCCGCCTATGCTTTCATCGAGGGCGAGGCGCCCGCAACCGTTCACCCGAGCCTATGGCGCCACATGCGCCATCTGCGGCATCACGGGCTGTACCGGGTGGCCGAAAACGTATGGCAGGTGCGCGGCTTCGACCTCTCGAACATGACAATCGTTCGCGGCGAGACCGGTTGGATCGTGATCGATCCCCTGACGGGCGTTGAGGTCGCACGCGCGGCCATGGAACTGGTCAATGCCACGCTTGGGGCGCGCCCGGTCAGCGCGGTGGTCTATTCGCACAGCCATGCGGACCATTTCGGCGGCGTTCGCGGGGTAATCGATCCGGCGAACGTCGCGGCTGGAAAGGTATCCGTGATCGCACCCGAGGGCTTCATGGAGGAGGCGACTTCGGAGAACGTCATGGCAGGCGGTGCCATGCTGCGGCGCGCGGCCTATCAGTTCGGCACGGGGCTTGCGCCGGGAGCGACCGGACAGATGGGCAGCGGCATCGGTATGGCGGTGTCCGGCGGCACCCTGTCGCTCGTCGCTCCGACCGAGACGGTCGCGCGCACCGGCGACAAGCGGGTCGTCGACGGCGTGGAGCTCGAATTCCAGATCGTTTCGGGCAGCGAAGCCCCGGCGGAACTCAACGTCTACATCGCTCCTGCACGAACGTTCCTCGCCGCCGAGATCGCCACCTGCACGCTGCACAACATCCTGACCCCGCGCGGGGCCAAGGTCCGCGATGCGCGTGCCTGGGCGCATTTCCTCGACGAGGCGGTGACCGGTTATGCGCCGCGCAGCGACACGGTCATTTCCAGCCACTGCTGGCCGATCTTCGGCCAATCCGAGAGCACCGCATGGCTGACGGCGCAGCGCGACAATTATCGCTATCTCCATGACCAGACTGTCCGGCGAATGAACCGCGGCGAGACGATGCACGAGATTGCCGAAGCTCTCACACCGCCCCCGATGTTGGCGCGCGAATGGTCGACACACGGCTACTACGGCACCTACAGCCACAATGCGAAGGCGATCTACCAGTACTATCTCGGCTGGTACGATGCGGTTCCGGCGAACCTCCATCGCCATCCGCCGGTCGAGCGCGCGCAGCGGCTGGTCGAAGCGCTCGGCGGTGCCGGCAAGGTCTTGGCGCTGGCGCGGGCCGCGATGGATCAGGGCGACTACCGTTGGTCTTCGGAATTGCTGCAGGACCTGGTCTTTGCCGAACCGGCGAATGTGGCGGCGCGATCGCTGCTGGCCGAAAGCTACAGCCAGCAGGGCTATCAGGCCGAAAGCGCGATCTGGCGTAACCAGTTTCTCGCCGCCGCGCGCGACCTTGGCGCCACGGCGGGTCCACCATCGGCGGCAGCGCAGAGCGCGGACCTGATCGCAGCAGTGGCCACGAGCGAGCTGCTCGATTCCGCTGCCACGCGCTTCGCGCCCGAGCGCTTCGCCGGGAAGCCGCTGGTGGTCGCGCTGGAACTTACCGACCGCAAGGAGAGCGTGACGCTCGAGACGAACGGGCTGGTCCTGATCGGACGCGCCGGCACGATTCCAGAGCGGCCGGATGTGACCGTGCGCGGCCCGCGGGCGATGATGCTGGCGCTGCTGTTCCTCAAGCAGCCGGTTACGACGATGCAGGCGGCCGGTCTGTCGGTCGAGGGCGACGCCACCGCGCTGCAGGGCCTCATCGACGCGCTCGACCCGATGCCCGCTGGCTTCGCGATCGTCGAACCTTGAGGCGGTCTACATCTCGCCGCGCTGGCGCCGCAGCGCGAACCACTTGTCGACCGCGCGCTGGTGGGCGGCATAGTCCTTGTTGAATTCGTGCCCGCCCGTTCCGTCGGCGACCATGTAGAGCGCGTCGGTCTTGGCCGGGTTGAGCACCGCGGCAATGCTTTCGCGGCCCGGATTGGTAATCGGGCCCCTGGGGAGCCCCGCCATCGAGTAGGTATTGTAGTCGTTGATCGCGGCGATTTCCGACTGGCGGATGCGGCGGCCGAGCGGCTTGCCGCGCGTGATCGGATAGATGATCGTCGGGTCGGCCTGCAGGAACATGCCCTGCTTGACCCGGTTTGAGTAGAGCCCGGCGACCATGCGCCGCTCCCGCGCGACGCCGGTTTCCTTCTCCACGATCGAGGCGAGGACTACCGCATCGCGCACGTTGCTCACTGCAATATCCGGTCCGCGCTTGGGCCAGGCTTCGGCGAGGAAATTCTGCATCGCCGCCTGCATCCGCGCGAGGACCGCGGTGCGCGCCTCGCCGCGCTCGAAGTCGTAGGTATCGGGCAGGATCGAGCCTTCGACCGGCACCGGGATCTCGCCGGTCAGGTGTTCCTCGGCCATCAGCTTCTCATGGACCAGGATCGACGGCATTCCTTCGGGAATGGTCACGAAGCGGCGGATCACGTCACCGGACTGGAACGCGTCGAGGATGGCGCCCTGCCCCATACCCGGCGTCAGCAGGAACTCGCCCGCCTGGATCGGCGTCGCCCCCCCGAGCAGCTTCGCGCGCAGCAGGAAGGCGTCCGCCGAGCTAATCAGCCCCTCATCCTCGAGCTTCTGCGCAACCGTGGTCAGCGACGAGCCCGAAGGAACGGTGAACGAGGTTTCCTCCTCGATCGTCGCCGAACCGAGCACGCCGCTCATGGTGACGACCGCGAGCAGCGCCATGACGGCGATCAGGGCGACCGCAATGCGGCGCATGTCAGTCGACCTTCTTCATCACCAGCGAGGCATTTGTGCCGCCGAACCCGAAGCTGTTGTTGAGCACCGCGTTGACTTCGCGCTTCTTCGCGGTGTGCGGCACCAGATCGACGCCCTCGGTGCCCTCGTCGGGATCGTCGAGATTCAGGGTCGGCGGCACGATCTGGTCGCGGATCGCCAGGATGCAGAAAATCGCCTCCACCGCACCCGCGCCGCCGAGCAAGTGCCCGATGGCGGACTTGGTACTGCTCATCGAGGCGCCGCCGAGATCGTCGCCCAGCACGCGCTTGACCGCGGCCAGTTCGATCGTGTCCGCCATCGTCGAGGTGCCGTGGGCATTGACGTAGTCGATGTCGCCCGCCTCCAGCCCGGCCTTCTTCAGCGCCATCCGCATGGCCAGCTCCGCGCCCTTGCCCTCCGGATGCGGGGCGGTGACGTGGTAGGCGTCGCCCGAGAGGCCATAGCCGACGACTTCGGCGTAGATCTTCGCGCCGCGCGCTTTGGCGTGTTCGTATTCCTCAAGCACGACCACGCCTGCGCCCTCGCCCATGACGAAACCATCGCGGTTCTTGTCGTAAGGACGGCTCGCTTCGGTTGGGCGATCGTTCATGCTCATGTTGAGCGCGCGCGCCTGCGCGAACCCGGCCACGCCGAGCGGATTCACGGTCGATTCGGCGCCGCCTGCCAGCATCACGTCGGCATCGCCGTCCTTTATCATCCGGGCGGCGTCGCCGATCGAGTGCGCGCCGGTGGAGCACGCCGTCACGACTGCGTGGTTTGGGCCCATCAGCCCGTACTTGATCGAGACCTGCCCGCTGATGAGGTTGATCAGCCGCCCGTGGACGAAGTGCGGCGAGACGCGGCCCGGCCCGCGCTCGGCCAGCACGATCGACTCGCTCTCGATCCCCGGCAGCCCGCCGATGCCCGATCCGATCGAGCAGCCGGTCCGTTCTTTCAGGTCCTGATCCATGTCGGCCAACCCCGCATCCTCGAGCGCCTGCCCGGCGGCATCGATGCCGTAGACGATGAACGGATCGACCTGCCGCTGGACCTTGTGGTCGACGCGCTTGTCGGGGTCGAAGCCGAACTCGTGGTCCTTGGGCTTTACCTCGCAGGCGATCGTACACTTGTGGTCGGTGGTGTCGAAACGGGTGATCTGCCCTGCGCCGCTCTTGCCGGCGATCAGGTTTGCCCAGGTCGTCTCGACATCGCCGCCGAGCGGGGTGACGAGGCCGAGACCGGTTACGACAACACGACGCATGGAACTCTCCAAAATCAATCAGCCTGCCAGAATGCACAACAGGCCCAACCCGTTCGGGCTGAGCCTGTCGAAGCCCCGCTTTTTCTTCTGGCGCTGTGCCGGAAAGAAGAACGGCCCTTCGACAAGCTCAGGGCAAACGGGAGATAGGTTTGAGGGTTACCCCTTGTGCTCTTCGATGTACTTGGTCGCGTCGCCGACGGTGGCGATCTTCTCGGCCGCATCGTCGGGGATTTCGACGCCGAATTCCTCTTCGAACGCCATGACCAACTCGACGATGTCGAGGCTGTCCGCGCCCAGATCGTCGATGAAGCTGGCTTCCTGGTTCACCTTGTCGGCCTCGACGCCGAGATGCTCGACGACGATCTTCTGCACGCGTTCGGCGGTATCGCTCATATTCTTCCCTCTGGATGTCTGGGGGTTCAAAGTTGCCTTTCGCCCTAATGAACGGCGCGCGCGCTGGCAAGTGGGGAGCCGGTGAAATGCCGCCGGTCCCCATCGCCGGCTATCTTGTCATTTCGGGTCGGTCAAAGCGAGATAGCGTCCAGCGGCGTGACGATTATGACCACGCGCCGATTCTGACTGCGCCCCTCGTCGGTGTCGTTGGGCGAGACGGGGTCATCAGCACCAAGCCCGTGCACCCGCATCGAACCGCTATCCATGCCTCCTGCCACCAGCCCTTGCATTACGGCGGTTGCACGACGAAGGGAAAGGGCGCGGTTGTAATCGGCATCGCCCACTGCATCGGCGTGCCCCTCAATCGTGGCACTGCGAACGCCGACGCCGCTCAATGAGGAGCCGAGCTCGCGAAGCATGACAGTGGTCTCGTCGCTGAGAGTTGCATCGTCGAACGCGAACAGAACCCTGTTGTTCAGTCCGAGGCTGTAATTGCCTCCTTCTTCCCGAAAGCCAAATCGCGTCATCACGCCGATCTGCTCTTCGCTGAACGCCGAATCGGGCATTGTCTGGCATGATCCAACCAGCGGGATCATTGCCAACAACAGCAATGCCTTCCAGGGGGTTCTATTTTTGATCATCCAATCGTTCCCTCTTTTTCAGATACATCCGTTCATCCGCTCTCCTAAGCAATTCGCGCGCCGTATCTCCGTCCTCCGGGAAAATCGCAGTACCTATGCTCACGCCGATGCGGCGCTCGGTACGCAGCGCAAGATTCACCGGCTCGGCCATGTTCTTCTCGATTCTTGAGACAACGCCAGCAAGCGTTTCAGGGTTTTCGATCCGTTCCAGCAGGATGGAGAATTCATCGCCGCCAAGCCGGTACACCCTGTCTCGCGCCCTTGTGCTGTTACGAAGCCGCTCTGCCACGACGCAGATCACCATGTCTCCAACGTCATGTCCGAACTTGTCATTGATCTCCTTGAAGCCGTTGCAATCGATAAAAAGCAGGGCAAGCTGGCCCTTCTCGCTGCGCGCCGATTTGATTGCGTCATCGAACATGCGCGCAAACCGGCTTCGATTGCCCAATCCGGTTAGCGGATCGTGCTCCGCGCGCTGAATCAGCTCCACGTTTTCGTTGACAACGGAGTCGTGCCAAGATTCGAGTTCGCCCAGGAGGATATTGACGTCATTGGAGAAGTGATCGATCTCCAAGATGCCCGACGGAGGCAGGCGGCGGGCAAACTTGCGTTCGCTGCGAACATCGCGGGTAATGTCGGCGACGCGTTCCAGCGGGCCAATGACGGCCTCGTCGAGGCGACGCGCCAGGATCTGGGTGGCAACCACGGCGATTCCCGTACAGCACAGCGCGATGACAAGGCCGGTCACCGTGTAGCCAACAAGAGCCGTCGCGCTCGCTTGAACTTTTACCGTTCCAATGACCGCTCCATTGTGGAGAATCTGTTCGCTATGGGTGGCCGCCGAAAGCGATGGCAAGAAACTCGCGCCAAGAAATTCATTCGAACTACTTGATGGATCGCGCCACCGCGCGAGCACGCGACCGGCCACGTCGACGACGACTATCGCGCCCACTTCTGCTGTGTCGCCGACCGAAGCGACCGCCACGCTGACGGCTTCACGGTCGGCAAATAGCACCGCGGGCTCCACAGTGTAGGCAAGCGTACGCGCCGCCAGTTCGACATTGGAAGCAGAATAGCTGCGGATGATGTAGGCACCGCTGGCCAGCATTCCCGCTGCTGCAAGGAAAACCGCGAGCAGGACGAGCCGCAGGTGGCTGCGCGACAGCAAATGGCGCAACGACACTTGTGCTTGCGGCAACCCCCTATCCTTCACAGCCTTGCCCCTGCGCCCATTCGCAACACGCGGGGGTCGACCCTGATGAGCGATCGCGAAATGGAATCTATGTTCATGCGGAACGACAGCGAGCGCGCCTCGAAAAGGAGGCAAAACATGGCCCGGCTGCGGCAAGCCGGATCGTTCTCAGCGACTGTGACGACCGCACGGCCACGCATTCTGTCGGTAATTTCGCGTTGCTCGCGAAGCGAAATTCGCCCCATGTAGACAATGTCACATCGGGTCGAGGCGAGAGTATCGACCGAAACCACTGTCGCGATGATCGTCGAGTTCGCAGACTTGGCGCTTTCCAACACCGCATCCGCGTGGTCCGCAGGTGTCAGAACGCAGGCAATCGGGCGCTGCGGTCGATCGGGCCATCTCGTGTATTGCACGACGAGTTGCAGAAACCGGTCAACCGCGGGGGCATAGGGATCGCGCTCGTCGCCGAGCGGCAATCCTGCCTCGATCAACTGTGCCGAAACTGCTGTTGGCGTTGTGGCAATTGCAATGGCCGCCGCGATCGGCATGACAAGCTTCATGCACGCGAGCATAGACGACCCTCCATCGCTCTCGTTGCAATCCTAGTGCTTCTCGGCCGATTCCCCAAGCGTTTGCCGTTCATCACAGACCGTAACACTGAGCGCGTATGCCTCAGCCAGGCTCGACTGTGCGGATGTGCACATCTCGCAAGGCCTTCTGCGTCACCAGCGAGGGCGCGCCCATCATCAGGTCCTGGGCACGCTGGTTCAGCGGGAAGGCGATGACCTCGCGGATGTTGGGCTCGTCGGCCAGCAGCATCACGATGCGGTCGATCCCCGGGGCCGAGCCGCCGTGCGGCGGCGCGCCGAGCTTGAACGCCTCGATCATGCCCGAGAAGTTCGCATCGACGTCGGCCTGCGAATAGCCGGCGATCTCGAACGCCTTGTACATGATCTCGGGCTTGTGGTTCCGGATCGCGCCGCTCGACAGTTCGTAGCCGTTGCAGACGATGTCGTACTGCCACGCCTTGATGGTCAGCGGGTCCTGGGTCTCCAGCGCCTCCATCTCGCCCTGCGGCATCGAGAAGGGGTTATGGCTGAAGTCCACCTTCTTGGCGTCCTCGTCGTATTCGAACATCGGGAAATCGACGATCCAGCAGAACTTGAAGCAGCCCTCCTCGATCAGGCCGAGCTCCTCGGCGACGCGAGTGCGCGCAGCACCTGCGAGCTTCACGGCGTCCTTTTCCTTGCCGGCAGCGAAGAACAGCCCGTCGTTCTCGCCCAAGCCCAGTTCGGCGTAGAGCGCGGCCATACCCTCCTCACCGTGGTTCTTGGCGATCGGGCCGCCGAACTCGCCGCCCTTGCGCGTCACGTAGCCGAGGCCCGCGAAGCCTTCCTTGCGGGCCCAATCGTTCATGTCGTCGAAGAACTTGCGGCTCTTCTCGTGCGTCGCGGGCGCCGGCACCACGCGAACGCGCCCGCCGCCACCAACGATCTTCTCGAACAGCCCGAACCCGCTCGTGGTGAAGTGCTCGGTCACGTCGGAGATGATCAGCGGATTGCGCAGGTCTGGCTTGTCGGTGCCGTATTTCAGCATCGAGTCGGCATAGGGAATGCGCGGGAAGGTGCCCGCCGGGGTGACGCTCTTGCCGTTGGCGAATTCCTCGAACACGCCCGCGAGCACCGGCTCGATCGCCTGGAACACGTCTTCCTGCGTGACGAAGCTCATCTCGAAGTCGAGCTGGTAGAATTCGGGGCTGCGGTCGGCGCGCAGGTCCTCGTCGCGGAAGCACGGCGCGATCTGGAAATAGCGGTCGAAGCCCGCCACCATCAGCAGCTGCTTGAACATCTGCGGCGCTTGCGGGAGCGCGTAGAAGCGCCCGGGATGGAGGCGGCTGGGGACGAGATAATCGCGCGCGCCCTCGGGGCTGGAGGCACCGAGGATCGGAGTCTGGAATTCGGTGAATCCCCGGTCGATCATCCGGCGGCGCAGAGAGGCAATGACGTTCGACCGCAGTACGATGTTCCGGTGCAGCCGCTCGCGTCGCAAGTCGACGAAGCGGTACTTGAGGCGCGTTTCCTCGGGATAATCCTCCGCCGAATTGACGATCAGCGGCAAGTCGGCAGCCGCGCTCTGCACGGTGACTTCGCGCGCGAAGACCTCGATCGCCCCGGTCGGCAGGTTCGGATTTACGGCGGCCTCTGCGCGCGCCTTGACCGTGCCGTCGATGGTGACGACGGATTCCAGCCGGGCCTTCTCGAGCACCGCAAGCGCCGGGCTGTCGCTGTCTGCGACCACCTGCGTCATCCCATAATGGTCGCGCAGGTCGACGAACAGCACGCCGCCATGGTCGCGCTTGTTGTGCACCCAGCCCGACAGGCGGACGGTTTCGCCGACGTGCGCAGCCGTAAGCGCAGCGCAGTTGTGGGTACGATAGGCGTGCATCTAAACTCTTTCCAATTTCGGAGCTATGGCGCTAAGGGCGCGCGCATCCGCGCACCGGCATGAGGCCGTCGTCGCGCGCGCTAACAGGGGAAGCGACCGGCTTTGTCAAGCGGCGCGACCCCCATGGGAATGGTCCCGAGCGGCGGCACTCCGCCCGCAAACAGAACAGAAGCGATGAAAATACACAACCTGATCACCACCACAGCCGAGCTCCGCGAGCTCTGCACCCGTCTCGCCCAGTCCGATTTCGTGTGCGTCGACACCGAATTCATGCGCGAGAACACCTACTGGCCGGAACTCTGCCTGGTCCAGATCGGCAACACCGAGGAAGCCGCCGCGGTCGACCCGATGGCCGACGGCATCGACCTTGCCCCGCTCCTCGAACTGCTGTGCGACAACGAAGACGTGCTCAAGGTCTTCCATGCCGGAGGGCAGGACGTCGAGATCATCTTCAACCTGACCGGCGCGACTCCGCACCCGATCTTCGACACCCAGATTGCGATGATGGCGGTGAGCCAGTCGGAACAGATCGGCTATGCCAATCTCGTGGAGAGCTGGCTCGGCCTGACGATCGACAAGGGCGCGCGATTCACCGACTGGGGCCGCCGCCCGCTGACCGAGCGGCAGATCGAGTACGCCATCGGCGACGTGACCCATCTGGCCAAGATTTTCCCCAAGCTGCTCAAGAAGCTGATCAAGACCGGGCGCGGCGCCTGGCTCGACGCCGAGATGGAAAAGCTGGCCGATCCGGACAATTACCGCACCGATCCAGAGAATGCATGGAAGCGCATCCGCGCGGCCGGGCGCAATCCGCAGGTGCTGGGGCGCCTGCGTGCCCTTGCCGCCTGGCGCGAGCAGGAAGCCCAGCACAAGGACATCCCGCGCGGCCGGATCATGCGCGACGAGACGCTGGCCGACCTCGCCAGCCACCCGCCCAAGCAGCAGGGGGATCTCGTCAAGGTGCGCGGCCTTTCCAATGCCTGGCGCGACAACGACATCGGCAAGCGCCTGATGAAGGTGCTCGACAAGGCCGAACCAATGGCGCCCGAAGACATGCCGCCCAAGGAGAAGCGCGGCGCCCCGCTGGGCAAGGAGGGCGCGCTCGTTGCCGACCTCCTCAAGCTGCTGCTCAAAATCCGCAGCCGCGAGATCGACGTCGCCTCGCGCCTCCTGACGCGGTCGGAGGAGATGGAAGCCCTCGCCGCCGGGGTGCGCGACCTGCCGGTCCTGCAGGGCTGGCGCTACGAGGTATTCGGGCGCGACGCGCTCGAACTGGTCGAGGGCAAGCTGGCGTTCGCGGTCAAACGCGGCAAGCTGCTGATGACCCACATCGACACGGTCCATTCCGAAATGCGCGAGGCGCAGGCGGCGGAGTGAACGCGGCTTGAGCACTTACCTGCCCACGATCAAGCAGCTGCAATACCTCGTTGCGCTGCACCAGCACGGGCATTTCGGACGTGCGGCAGAGGCCAGCTTCGTATCGCAATCGACCTTGTCGGCCGGCATCCGCGAACTGGAGACGCTGCTCGGCGTCACGCTGGTCGAGCGCAGCCGCCGCGTGGTCCGGTTCACGGCGCTCGGCGAGCAGGTCGTGGCCAAGGCGCACCGCCTGCTGCGCGAGGCGGAGGAATTGTCCGAACTGGTCCAGGCAAGCGGGAAGCCGCTGTCAGGCGCGCTCAGGATGAGCGTTATTCCGACCATCGCGCCGTTCATGTTACCGCGTATCCTGCCGCGGCTGCGGCGCGAGCGACCGGACCTCAAGCTGTTCCTGCGCGAGGAGACCAGCCACGACGCGGTCGAAAGCCTGCAGCACGGGCGGGTCGACTGCGTGCTACTCGCCTTGCCCTTCGCCACCGGCGAGGTCGACATGGCGCACATCGCCGATGACGCGCTCTACGTCGCCTTCCCCAAGGACGATCCCCGCGACCCGCCCGACAGCATCCCGCCCGCGATGATCGACGAGGGTCGGCTGCTGCTGCTGGAAGACGGGCATTGCCTCAAGGAGCACGCCTTGGCTGCCTGCAACCGACCCGAGCTGCGCGCTTCGGCGACGATGATCGCGACCTCGCTCCACACGCTGGTGCAGATGGTCGACAACGACCTGGGTCTGACGATGCTGCCCGCAATGGCGGTCGATTCGGGGATTCTCGAAGGCACGCAGGTCGTCGCCCGTCCGCTCCGTTCGAGCGCAGCCAGCCGCGAGATCGCGCTGATCTGGCGCAAGAACTCGCCGCGCGCCGACGACTTCCGCCTGCTCGCCGAGGAACTGCGCGCGGGCTAGGGAACGGCCCGGAGACTTTCATCATTTGTTGGTAAACTTTGGCCAAACCTTGGCTCCCACGGGCAGCAAGGGGCATCGCTATGCGATCGTACATCCGCTTCGAGACCGACCAGCTGATCGAGTGCCGCATCGGGCGCAAGCGCGAGACGGTGACGCTTTACAACCTGTCGTGCGGCGGTTGCATGATCGAGACCGCCAGCACAGCGGCCGAAGTGGACGAGCGAGTCACGGTACTCGTTACCGACGGCACCAGCATTCCCGGTCGGATCGTCTGGCGGATCGAGAAGAACGCCGGGATCAAGTTCGAGATTCCGTTGCACCACAAGCTGGTCGAGCGGCTCGGATTCGCGGAGGAAGAGGAATTCGACCGAAACGACCCGCGCGACAGGTTCGGCATTCCGCTGGTCGGCTATGCCCATGCCGGCGCGGGGAGCATTGGCTGAGCCGTCAGTCCATGTGCTTGAGGCCGACCCGCAGGTAATCCCACCCGGTCACCAGCGTCAGGATGGCCGCACCCCACAGCGTCGCGAGGCCGACCGTATGCGGTACGTTCGCCTCGATCTCGCCCAGCATGACGGTCCAATCGGGCAGGCCTTGCCCGAGGATGAGCGAACCGAGCGCGACGAGCTGGAATGTGGTCTTCCACTTGGCCAGCTTCGACACCGGCACCGAAACCTGCAGGCCGCCGAGGAACTCGCGCAGGCCCGAAACCGCGATCTCGCGCATCAGGATAATCAGGCCCGCCACCACGTGCATGTCGCCCACGTATGGGCCACGCAGCACGCCCTGTGCCGCCAGCACCAGGATGACGGCCGCCACCATGATCTTGTCCGCAATCGGATCGAGGAAAATGCCCAGCTTCGAGACCGCCCCACTGGACCGTGCAACATAGCCGTCGACGTAGTCGGTGAAGCCCATCAGGCAGTACAGCACGAAGGCGGCGAGATAACCTGCCTCCCACCCAGGCCACCACAGCAGCCATGCGAGTAGCGGCAGCGCGACGATCCGCGACAGGGTGAGGATGTTCGGCAGGCTCAGCATCGCGCGCGACCCTAGCGCCGGACGCGGCACAGCAAAAGCCGCCAGCGCCCCTTGTCCGCCGCGCGAACGCCGCTACACCGTTGCCGACCACTCCATGGGACGCGCAGACCGATGACCACTACGACGCACATCCTGCGCCGCAGACGCTTCCTGCCGCTGTTCGTCACCCAGCTGTTCAACGCCTTCAACGACAACCTCTACAAGACCGCGATGGTGCTGTTCGTGGTCTACAGCCTGTATGATTCCGATGCGGAAGAGGCGATGTTCAGCGCGATCGCATCGGGCGTGTTCATCCTGCCGTTCTTCGTCCTCTCGGCACTGGCCGGGCAGCTCGCCGACATGCGCGACAAGGCGCGGATCATCCGCATGGTCAAGGCATGCGAAATCGGGATCATGGCGGTCGGTGCCGCGGGGCTCCTCATCGCCTGGCAGGAGGCCGAATGTGCCGCCACAGTCGGGCGCTGCCTCGTCGATCCACCGGCTGCGCTCGGCTCGCTTGCAATTCCCCTGCTGCTTGCAGCTTTGCTGGCAATGGGCGTCCACTCGACGTTCTTCGGCCCGATCAAGTACGCGATCCTGCCGCAGCACTTGCGCAAGGAAGAGGTTCTCGCGGGCACCGGGTTGGTGGAAGCCGGCACGTACATCGCGATCCTGTTCGGCACGATCCTGGCCGGCTGGGTGCCGGTCGAGGTGGCCGCGGTACTTGTGATGGCGCTGGCGGTGCTCGGTTACCTCACCTCGCGCCAGATACCGGATGCGCCGCCGCAAGCCGATGCGGAGCCAATCGACTTCAACATCCTGCGCTCTTCATGGGTGCTGGTGCGCAACACTATGCACGACAGCCGCGTGTTCCTGGCGATCATGGCGATCAGCTTCTTCTGGACCATCGGCGCGGTGCTTTTCATCCAGTTCCCGCCGCTTGCCAAGAACGTGCTGAGCGCCAGCAAGGAGGTCGCCAGCCTGTTTCTGGTGATCTTCTCGATCGGGGTTGCGATCGGCTCGGTTTCGGTGAACGCGCTGCTCAAGGGAACGGTATCCGCCCGCTACTCGCCCGTTTCGGTACTGGCCATGGGGCTGTGCGTGGTCGCATTCTACCTCGTGTGCCGGGCTTGGACCCCGCTGCCGGGCGACGCGCTGATGGATACCACCACCTTCATGTCGCAGCCTTTGGCAATCCCGCTGCTGCTGTCGCTGCTCGGCATCGCGGTGGCAGGCGGTATGTTCGTCGTGCCGCTATACGCCTTCCTGACGACGTTCGTGCCGCAGACCCAGACCGCGCGCACGATCGCCGCCAACAACATCGTCAATTCGGGGGCGATGGTGGCCGGGTCGCTCCTCGCCACCGGCCTCAGCGCCGCAAATGTGGCGATAGTCGACCAGGTTCTGCTCAGCGCGGCGATGTGCCTCGTCTCGGCATGGCTCGGGCGCAAATTGCTCGCAGCGGAGCGGGCCGCGCTTCCCGCCTGATCAGGCGATGAGAATCGCGACCACGACCAGGCTGGCGCAATACGCGCTCACGAACCCGCGCACGTCGCCCGCCGTGAGGCGCCATTGCCGGACTGGATCGATCGGATCGGCACCGGTCAACGCGTGGGGAGGAAGGCTGGCGCGGAACGGATGCCGCGCGGCCTCGGTGGTCAGGACTAGCGAACGTCTCATGATCGCATGTTAACGCGATGCTAACCATCAGGCTCCCTGCAACTCCGCCACTGTCGCACCGCGGGACAGTTCAGCGGCTGTCCGGCTTTTCCCCGGCCATCTCGAGCACTATGGCCCATTCCTCCGGTCGCACTTCGCTGACCGACAGACGCGACTGTTTGATCAGTTCCATCTCGGCGAGTCGCGGTTCGGCCTTGACCTGCTTGAGCGTGACCGGGCGGGCGAGCTTGCGGACCGGCTTGACCTTGACCGCGGCCCACTTGCCGGTGTCGTCGGTCGGATCGGCCAACCCCGCGCGCGAGATTTCGACGATTCCGACCATCTCCAGCCCGATGTTCGAGTGGTAGAAGAATGCCCGGTCGCCCACCTCCATCGCCGCCAGGTTGTTGCGCGCGCGGTAATTGCGCACGCCGTCCCACGTCCCCTCCTTCTCCGCCACGAGATCGTCCCAGCCGTAGACGTCCGGCTCCGATTTCATCAGCCAGTAGCGCGACACCGGTTGCCTCTCTTCATTGCCCGTCTGCTAGGTTTTCGCCCTAGCGAACCGCTGGGGCCGGGTTAACCGGTTTTTCAGCACGGTGTGCAATTGAGGGGCCGGTCGCTTAAACAGGGGGCGCAGTCGCGTTGCGGTTGCGGGACGAATTGGGCGAACGCAGGAAATCCATCGAATCGGCAATCCGTCGCGCGGACCACGATCTGGTCGCGCTCGGCATTGCATTCGCAGCGATACTCATGTTCGTCGGCACCGGTAGCTCCGTCCTACCTCAAATCGTGAGAAGCTGGGCCGGCCTTGGAAATGGTCCGAACGTCCTGCTCACCAACGCGCTGCTACTCAATGTTGCGCTGATAATCTTCGGCTGGCGCCGATATCGCGAGTTGATGTTCGAGATCGAACAGCGTCGGAAGGCAGAGGAAAGCGCCCGGAAGCTTGCCGAGACCGATCCGCTCACCGGATGCCTAAACCGGCGCAGCATTTCGCCAGCCGCTGATACCTTGATCGATGATGAGGCGAAGCGCGGCAGACTGGTTGCTTTCCTCATGATCGACCTCGACGATTTCAAACGCATCAACGACGTTTACGGGCATGGTGCGGGAGACGCCGTATTGCGCGAAGTGGCCGGACGCATCGAAGCGCAAGTTCCGAGCGGTTCGCTGGTTGCGCGCCTCGGCGGTGACGAATTCGCCTGCGTGGTACCGATTGGCCGCGACGAGCAGGCCTCACTCGACCTGTTGGCCGAACGGCTGGTGGAGGGCGTCGCTCGGTCGATCTTGATCGACGGGGCCAGCGTGGACATCTCGATTTCGATCGGGATCGCTGTCACTGATACCGATCCCGCGACCGCCGCCCCGCCCGATGCCACGCTATTGATGCATAACGCGGATATCGCGATGTATCATGCCAAGAAGCGCGGCAAGAACCGGTGCTACCGCTTTGAAGAGCAAATGCAGAACGAGCTGCATTACCGCCACCGGCTCGAAAGCGCGATCCGCGCCGGTATCGAGCGCGGCGAATTCGTGCCCTATTACGAACAGCAGGTCGACCTGGAAACTGGCGAGCTGGTCGGGTTCGAGATGCTGGCCCGCTGGCGGTCGGACGAGTTCGGCGGGCTCGGACCGACCACGTTCATCCCGGTGGCCGAGGAGATCGGCCTGATCGCCTCTTTATCCGAAGCGCTGATCGAACAGGCGCTGAAGGACGCCAGGGACTGGGACCCGTCGCTGCGCCTCGCCGTCAACATCTCGCCGATCCAGATGCGCGATCCGTGGTTTGCGCAGAAGCTGCTCAAGCTGCTCGTAGAAAACAATTTTCCGCCGGCGCGATTCGAGATCGAGATCACCGAAAGCTGTCTGCACGACAATGTGCCAATGGTCCGGACGCTGATCACCAGCTTGCGCAACCAGGGTGTGCGCATCAGCCTCGACGACTTTGGAACCGGCTATTCGAACCTTTCGCAGCTCGGCGCTCTCCCGTTTGACCAGCTCAAGATCGACCGGACCTTCGTGCGCGAACTGCGCGCCGAGGGCACTGGATCGCGGATCGTCGACGCGATCCTCAAGCTCGGCCACGGCCTTGACCTGCCGATCACTGCCGAGGGAATCGAGAACGATCAAATCCACCGCGAACTGACCGGGCAGCCTAACTTGCGCGGCCAGGGCTACCACTACGGGAAGCCGGAAAATGCGGTCGCGGTCCGTGCCCGGCTGGCCGCGATGGGTCGGCTTGCACCGGTCGCCAAACCAGCGGACGAAAAGCACGATGGCGACGCGGCAACCGTGAACGAGGCTTCCGCGCGCAAGGCCTGACTGTCGGCCTGCCTACTGGACGCGGTGCGCCTCGCAACCTAGATGCCGGGCGCAATGCGCGTTCCCTTCGTCAAGATGCATGGCCTCGGCAACGACTTCATCGTGCTCGACGGCCGCGAGCAGCGCCTGCCGCCGATCGGGCCGGCCATGGCCGCGCGGCTGGCCGACCGCCACACCGGCATCGGGTGCGACCAGCTCATCCTGCTTGAACCGTCGGAGCAAGCCGATTTTGCCATGCGGATTTTCAATTCCGATGGCGGCGAAGTCGAGGCCTGCGGGAATGCCAGCCGCGCGGTCGCGCTGCTTCATGGACGCGATGCCGAGGTCGAGACCCCGGGCGGTGTGATCGGATTGCGGCCCGCCGATGGCGGCGCGACCGTCGACATGGGCGATCCTCGCTTCGACTGGGAGGCGATCCCTCTCGCCCATGCTGCCGACACGCGCGAACTGCCGGTGGGCTGGGAGGAGCTGGAGCGCCCCGTGGCGGTCAGCGTCGGCAATCCGCATGCCGTGTTCTTCGTGCCCGATTGCGACGCGGTTCCGCTCGACCGGCTTGGCCCCCTGATCGAGCACGACTCTCTGTTTCCCGAGCGCGTCAACGTCAACGTCGCCACAGTGGAGGATGGCGCCATCCGCCTGCGGGTGTGGGAGCGCGGCGCGGGGCTGACGCGCGCCTGCGGCACGGGTGCCTGTGCCACCGCGGTCGCGGCGATCCGGCGCAAGCTGGTCACCTCGCCGGTGGCTGTCGACCTGCCGGGCGGACGCCTGACCATCGCCTGGGACGGGTCCGGGCCTATCCTGATGACCGGCCCGGCGGCGGAATCCTATCGCGGCAGCTTCGAGTGGGGCGACTACGCTTGAGCGCGGCCGAGGTGATCTCGCTCGGATGCCGGCTCAATCTCGCCGAGAGCGAGCGACTGCGCGCGATGTTCGCAGGCGAGCGCAATCTGGTGGTGGTAAACAGCTGTGCGGTCACGTCCGAGGCGGTCCGACAGACGCGTCAGGCGATCCGCCGCGCGCGGCGCGAGCGGCCCGACGCGCGCCTCGTCGTCACCGGTTGTGCCGCGGAAATCGAGCGCGAGGCGCTGGCCGCGATGCCCGAGGTCGACGGGCTGGTCGCCAACGCCGTCAAGCTCGATCCGCGTGCGTGGAACGTTGGTGGCACAGCTTCGCGTACTACCACCGAACGGCACACACGTGCTTTCGTCGCGGTGCAGAACGGCTGCGACCACGCCTGCACGTTCTGCGTGATCCCTCAAGGTCGCGGAAAAAGCCGCTCGTTGGGGGTCCAGGAGGTGGTGGAACTGGTTCAACGTCACCTCGATGCGGGTGCGGTGGAGATCGTCCTGACCGGAGTCGATCTTACGTCGTGGGGGCACGACCTTCCCGGCGCCCCGCGGCTGGGGATTTTGGTCGCGGCGCTCCTCGACACGTTCCCGGATATGCAACGCCTGCGTCTGTCCTCGCTCGACGGGATCGAGATCGATCCGCTGCTGTTCGATCTGATTGCGGGCGAGCCTCGGATCATGCCGCATGTCCACCTCTCGCTCCAGCATGGCAACGATCTGATCCTCAAGCGGATGAAGCGGCGGCATTTGCGGGGCGATGCAGTCGATCTGGTCGGGCGGCTGAAAGCACGGCGGCCCGGGATCGCCATCGGTGCCGACCTGATCGCCGGATTCCCGACCGAAGACGAGGCAATGCACGCCGACAACCTGTCGATCGTCGACGAACTCGACGTGGTCCACGGCCATGTCTTCCCCTATTCGCCCCGCCCCGGCACGCCCGCCGCGCGGATGCCGCAGGTCGACCACGCCGCCATCCGCCACCGCGCCGCGGAATTGCGCAACGCGGTCGCACAGCGGCGTTCAAGGTGGCTTCAAGCGCACCTGGGGGCACCTCAGGCGGTCCTCGCCGAGCGTGACGGCACCGGCTACACGCCCTCCTACGCCCGCGTCGCGCTGCCACCCGGCACTGCCCCCGGCACCATCGTTTCCGTGACCCCGACGCGGGTCGAACAAGGTCTGCTTAGATGAACCAAACGAGCTGGACGCAGCGGCTGTTCGGCGGCCTTCGCAAGACGTCCGAGCGGCTGGGCGAGAACCTCGCTGCTGCTGTTACCCGGGCGCGGCTCGACGATGCGACGCTGGACGATGTCGAGGACGCGCTGATCATGTCCGACCTCGGCCCCAGCGCTGCGTCGCGGATCCGGGAGCGGTTGCGCGAGAAGCGCTTCGGGCTCGAGATTTCGGAGCAGGAGCTCAAGGAAGCCGTCGCCGAGGAAATCGCCGCGATCCTGCGTCCGGTCGCGAGGCCGCTCGAAATAACGGCCTTCCCCCGCCCGCAAGTCGTGCTGGTCATCGGGGTCAACGGCAGCGGCAAGACCACCACCATCGCCAAACTGGCGCACCTGTTCCAGGAAGACGATTACGGCGTCATGCTGGCGGCGGGCGATACCTTCCGCGCCGCCGCGATCGGCCAGCTTGCGACCTGGGCCGAACGGGTCGGCGTGCCGATCGTGCGCGGGCCCGAAGGCGGCGATCCGGCGAGCATCGTGTTCGACGGCGTCAAGGCCGCGACCGAACGCGGCACCGACGTGCTGATCGTCGATACCGCCGGGCGTCTCCAGAACAAGCGCGAGCTGATGGACGAGCTGGAGAAGATCCGCCGCGTCCTCGGCCGACTCAACCCCGAGGCGCCGCACGATGTGGTGCTGGTGCTCGATGCCACCAATGGCCAGAACGCGCTGTCGCAGATCGACGTATTCAAGGAAGTCGCGGGCGTTACCGGCCTCATCATGACCAAGCTGGACGGCACCGCGCGCGGCGGCGTTCTGGTGGCGGCCGCCGAGCAGTATGGCCTGCCGATCCACGCGATCGGCGTGGGCGAGAAGATGGACGACCTGCGCCCGTTCGATCCGGACCTGGTGGCGCGGGTGATAGCTGGAGTCGCATAAAAATGACCGCGGAAACCAAAAAGCCCTCGGGCTGGCTCAACGTGCTGGTCGATTACGGCCCGCTGCTGGTCTTCCTCGGCGTCTACAAGTTATATGCGCCCGACGAGCCCGGTCCGCTGGGCGAGATCGCGGCGGTCGTCCAGGGCACGATCGCGTTCATGATCGCTGCGGTGATCGCGCTGGTCTTCTCCAAATGGAAGTTCGGTCGCATCTCGCCGATGCTGATGCTGTCGACCGCGCTGATCGTCGGCTTCGGCGCGCTGACGATCTGGCTGCAGGACGAACGCTTCATCCAGATCAAGCCGACCGCGATCTACGTTTTCTTCGGGCTGGTGCTGATCGGCGGGTGGATGAAGGGCAAGGCGTTCCTGCAGACGCTGCTCGAAGCGGCGTTCGAGGGACTGAGCCAGGAAGGCTGGCTCAAGCTGTCGCGCAACTGGGGCTTCTTCTTCCTCGCGCTGGCCGGCCTCAACGAGATCTTGCGTGCGACCCTGAGCTTCGAAAGTTGGCTCTGGGCCAAGCTCTGGGTGTTCATGCCGCTGAGCTTCCTGTTCACCTTCAGTCAGATCCCGATGCTGCTGAAGCACGGGCTGGCGCTGGAGGACAAGGAAGAGCCGCTGAAGCAGCAGCCCCCGACGGGCGAGTAACCGCGCGTCAGATTTCCAGCTGACTGCCCAGCTCGACCACGCGGTTGCTCGGCAGCTTGAAGAATTCCATTGCGGTCGCCGAATTGCGCAGCATCCAGGCGAACACCTTCTCGCGCCACACCGCCATGCCCGGCGTCTCGCTGGCGATCAGCGTCTGGCGGCTGAGGAAGAAGCTGGTCTGCATCATGTCGAACGGGCCGCCGCACATGCTCGCCTCGCGCAGCGCGGCGGGCACATCGGTATCCTCGACGAAGCCGTAGCGCAGCACCATGCGATAGAACCCCTGCCCGAGGTCGCGCATTTCGACGCGCTTGTCGGCGGGCACGGTCGGCACGTCCTCGATCGCCACCGTCAGCACCACCACGCGTTCGTGCAGTACCTTGTTGTGCTTGATGTTGTGGAGCAGCGCGGAAGGAACGCCGCTGGCGGACGAGGCCATGAAGATCGCCGTGCCCGGTACCCGCGCCGCGCTGCTGTGCGCGCTCTTGGCGAATATCTCGATCGGGATCGCGCCTTCGGCCATCGACGCGCGCATCAGTCCCCGGCCTTTCGACCAGGTCGTCAGCGCAGTGAAGATGACCAGCCCGATCACCAGCGGCACCCAGCCGCCGTCGGGCACCTTGATCAGGTTCGCGCCGAGATAGGCCATATCGACCACGATGAAGACCGCGATCAGCGGCAGCGCCTTCCACGCGGGCCAGCGCCATAGCGCCATCAGCACCGCTGCCATCAGGATCGTGTCGATGAACATCGCGCCGGTCACCGCGATGCCGTAGGCTGCGGCAAGGTTGCTCGACGACTGGAAGAACAGCACCAGCAGGATCACGCTGACCATCAGCGCCCAGTTGACCACCGGGATGTAGATCTGCCCTGCCGCCGCGGCGCTGGTGTGCTTGATCTCCATCCGCGGGATGAAGCCGAGCTGGATCGCCTGCTGGGTCAGCGAGAACGCACCGGAGATGACCGCCTGGCTGGCGATGATGGTCGCCGCCAGTGCAAGGAAGATCACCGGTATGCGGACCATGTCGGGGATCATCAGGAAGAACGGATCGCGGATCAGCGCGGCGGCATCTGCGCCCGGGGCGAGCACCATGGCCCCCTGCCCCATGTAGTTGAGCATCAGCGCAGGCAGCACGAAGCACATCCATGAAAGCCCGATCGGCTTGCGCCCGAAGTGCCCCATGTCGGCATAGAGCGCCTCGGCACCCGTCACCGCCAGAACGACCGCGCCCATCGCGACGAACGCGCGAAATCCGTCGGTGATGTAGAAATTGACCGCGTTCCAGGGATTGAGCGTCTCGAGGATGATCGAGGGCATAGCGACGATGTACATCAGCCCCAGCGTCGCCAACGTCGCGAAATAGACCAGCATGATCGGGCCGAACAATCGCCCGACCCTGGCCGTGCCGCGTGCCTGGAGGGCGAACAGCGCCACAAGGATGCCGATCGCCAGCGGAATGATCCAGTCCTTGAACCCGGGGTGGACGTACTGCAGCCCCTCGGTCGCAGATAGGACCGACATCGCCGGGGTGATCATCGAATCGCCATAGAACAGCGCCGTCGCGAACACGCCCAGCAGCACCAGCGGCGCGGTCCAGGTAACCCGGTGCGAGCGGCGGCTGATCAGCGCCAGCAGCGCCAAGCTGCCGCCCTCGCCCTTGTTGTCGGCCTTCATGATGGTGAGGACGTACTTGAACGTCACCACGATCATCATCGACCAGAACACGAGACTGAGCACGCCGTAGATGTGGACCGGATCGACCTGGATCCCGGGCACGTCGCCGTGCGATGCGAAGGTCTCGCGAAACGCGTAGAGCGGGCTGGTGCCGATGTCGCCGAAGACGACGCCGATGGCGCCGACCGCGAGCGCCGCAGTGGACGCCTTGCGGTGGCCGGGATGACCGTTCTCGTCGTGCGGTTCGCCGCCGGCGGCGGCAGGGGTGGCATTCATGGAACGAAGTGTCCTGAAACGTCTCGGCAGTTGCCCCGAGGCCGAAGGGGGCGGCGCTTACCAGCATCGGCAGGCCGCTGCAATATCGCCCTAGGGCGTGTCTTGCGGCGGCATCATGCCCAGCATTTCGTCGAGCCGCTGGAGCCGCTCGCGCATGGTCGGAAGCCACGGCGCATCGGGGTCGGCGCGCGCGATCAGACTTGCCCAGACCTCCCGCGTTTCCTGCGGCCGCTGCGCTCGCAATAGCGCAATTCCAAGGAAGTAAGAAGCACCCGGATGTGCAGGATCGGCCCGCTCCGCCCGCGAATACGCGTAAAACGCCGCCGCTGAGGGATTGCCGTCGGCATGCTCGACGAGCGCGTTGCCGAGCGCGAGCCACGCCTCGACATCGCGCGGATTCTGCCGCACCGCGCCGCGCAGGATGCCGGCCGCATCGTCGTATTGCCCGCGCCGGGCGAAACCGTCGGCGACTGTGACCATTGCCGAAGGCGGAAACCGGTCGTCGAACAGATCGCGACGCGCGGCGATCATCTCCTCGCTACCCTCGTTGGCAACCGGAGCGGCATCCTTGGGCGTGCCCGCCTGCCCCGGGCTGCCCTGCAGGGCATAGCCGGTGAGGCCGAACAGCAGCGCGGCGCCGAACAGCGTCCAGCCCTGGCGCGGCAGTCGCAGCGCGAATGCCGCCACCGCAAAGGCCATGGCCGCGAGCAGGATCATGGGAACCCAGCTCATGCGGCCTTCCTCAGCCTAAGGCGCCGCCACAGGATGCCCAGCGCGACTGCGAGCAACAGCAGCGGCACCGCGAACAGTGGCCAGGTCTTCTCGCTAACCACCGGGGCATAGCTGACGTAGTCGCCGTAGCGCTCGACCAGCCAGGCACGGATCGCCTCGGGCTCCTCGCCCGCTGCGATCCGGCTGCGGACCTGGTGGCGCATGTCGCCTGCCATCGGCGCGTCGCTGTCGGCGATCGACTGGCTCTGGCACTTGAGGCACCGCAGCGTTTCCATCAGCGCCTGCGCCTCGGCCTCGGCGCGCGGGTCGTCGAGCTGGCGATAGGCGTAGGGCGCGGGCGGCATCGTCTGCTGGGCCACCACCGGCGCGGTGAATGCCATCATCAGCGCGGCAAGAAGCAGCCTCATCGCGCCTTCTCCAGCTCAGCCAACAGCACCGGAACGTCGCTCGCGCGGATATCCCCCATGTGCTGGTATGTAATCGTCCCCTCGCCATCGATCACGAAAGTCTCGGGCACGCCTTGCGAACCGATTTCGAGCATGACCTCGGACAGGTCGTCTGCACCGATGCGGGTGTAGGGATTGCCGTGCTGGGCGAGGAACCGTGCCACATCCTCGGGCCGGTCGCGGATCGCCACGCCGACGATCTCGACGCCCTGGTCGCGCAGCCGTTCGAGCTGCGGCGCTTCGGCGATGCACGGCAGACACCAGCTCGCCCAGACGTTGAGCAGGCGCGGCGTGCCGTCGCGGAAATCCGTGTGGCTCACGCCGGGAAGTTCGGGGATCGAGGCGCGCAGGGTGAACGCGGGCAGCGGTTCGCCGATCATCGCGCTGCGGACGAACTCGTCCTTCGGCTGGCTGAGCTGATAGGCCGCGACGCCGACGAAGCCGGCGAACAGCAGCAGCGGAATCCACCACCAGCGCATCAGGCCTTCGCCTCCTTGCGCCGCTCGGCCATGCGGGTCTTGACGCTGCGCCGCTTCAGGTCCTCGCGCACCCGGCCGATCAGGGCCAGAGTACCGCCCAGCGCGACCAGCAGGCCGCCGTACCAGATCAGCGTAACCCACGGCTTCCACCACAGGCGCAGCTGCCAGCGGCCGTCCTCGGCCTGGTTGCCGATCACCGCATAGAGCTGCCCGTTCCAGCGGGTCGCAAGCACGCTCTCGGTCGTCTCCATCACCGGCGCCCAGAAATGGCGCGCCTGCGGACCGAGTTCCTGCGGCTTGCCGCCGTCGTAGCTGGCGAGCAGATGTCCCTCGATCGCGGTCCAGTTGGGCCCTGCGACCGGCTCAACCCCGGCGAGCGAAATCGACCATGGGCCGACCTCGGTCGTGTCTCCCGGCGCCACTGCGACCAGCCGTTCCTGGCTGAATGCACTCTCGCTCGCCATGCCAAATAGCCCGACCGCGATGCCGAAGTGCGCGATGACCATGCCCCAGACCGCGATCGGCAGGCGGCGCAGGTTGCGTCCCCTCAGGGGAAGGAAGCTCGCCACGGCCAGTCCACCCGCGAAAGCAAGGCCGAGCATCGGCAGCACCTCGTACGCGCCTGCAACCAGCGCGAGCGCCAGTGCGGCCAGCGTCACCCCGGCTACCAGCAGCAGCGGCGACTTTACCCGTCCGATCCGGTCGCGCCGCCAGCGCAGCAGCGGGCCGACGGCCATCACCGCCAGCATCGGGAAGACGAAGATCGCCCCCACCGGGTTGAAGTAGGGCGGCCCGACCGAGACGCGAACGTCGAACGCCTCGGTCAGCAGCGGATAGAGCGTGCCCATCAGGACCACGCCGAGGATCGCCGAAAGCATCACGTTGTTGACGACCAGCGCGCCTTCTCGGCTCGTGGCAGAGAACCGCTCACCCTCTGCAACGGCGCCCGCCCGCAGCGCGAACAGCGCCAGCGCGCCGCCGATGTAGAGGACCAGCAGAACGAGGATGAAGCTGCCGCGCTTGGGATCGACCGCGAAGGCGTGGACGCTGGTGAGGATGCCCGAGCGGACCAAGAACGTGCCCACCATGCTCATCGAGAAGGCGATCACGCCGAGCATGATCGTCCACGCCCGCAAGGCGTCGCGCGCGGCCAGGACGCTGGCGGAATGGAGCAAGGCGGTCGCCGCCAGCCACGGCATCAGCGAGGCGTTCTCGACCGGGTCCCAGAACCACCAGCCGCCCCAGCCGAGCTCGTAATAGGCCCAGTAGGAGCCGGCGGTGATGCCGATCGTCAGGAACACCCAGGCTCCCAGCACCCACGGCCGCATGGCGCGGGCGAACTCGGGCGTCACCTGCCGCGTGATCATCGCGCCCACGGCGAAGCTGAACGCGACCGAGAGCCCGACGTAGCCGAAGTAGAGCGTGGGCGGATGGAATGCGAGGCCCACGTCCTGCAGCAGCGGGTTGAGCCCCATTCCTTCCACCGCAGGCAGCGGCAGCCGCTCGAACGGGTTCGAGCTGAACAGCAGGAAGGCGTAGAAGCCCAGCCCGACGAATGCCTGAGCGGCAAGCGTCGCCAGCATGGTCTTCTCCGGCAGCCGCTTCTCGACCAGCGCGATCAGCCCGCCCGCCATCGCCATGACGGTGATCCACAGCAGCATCGAGCCTTCGTGATTGCCCCAGGCACCCGAGAGCTTGAAGATCATCGGCTTCATCGAATGCGAATTGGTCGCGACCAGCTTCACCGACAGGTCGGTCACCGCGAACAGCCACAGCAGCATCGCGAAGGCGAAGGCGCAGAGGACGCCCTGGAGGACCGCGGCGGGGCGCACGAGCATCGCCATTTCGCCGCCCGCGCTGCGCACCGCGAGCGCGCCCGCGACAAGCTGCAGGGCGGCCAGCGCCGCGCACAGCCACAGTGCCGCCAGCCCCAGTTCTGCGATCACTGGATGCCCCCGGCCTCGGCTACCACCTGTTCCTTCTGGTGCTCGGTCATGTCCTGCAATTCGCGCGGGACGTAGTTCTCGTCGTGCTTGGCGAGCAGGTTGTCGGCAACGAACACGCCGTCGGTGCCGAGCCTTCCCTCGGCCACCACCCCCGAACCCTCGACGAAGAGATCGGGCACGATCCCGGAAAAACGGACCGGCACGGTCGCTTTGCCGTCGCCGACCACGAATGCGACCGTCACGCCGTCGGCCAGCGTCTCGATGCTGCCCTGCTGCACCATACCGCCCAGCCGGACGCCGCTGTCGGGCGACGGCGGGCTCGCGACCATCTGTTCGGGCACGTAGAAATAGCTCGCCTGGTTGCGCAGCGCCCAAGCCGCAAGCAGCCCCGCGCCGATCAGCGCGACGAGCGCGATGACGACGAGGATCAGCCGCTGGTGCTTGGCCTTGAGACCGCTCATCGTCCGCGCGTCTCCTCGCGGCGGCGCTCGGCGCGCTTCATCGCGATCCAACTCCACGCGACCATAGCGAGCGTACCGCCCAGCCCGATCGCGTAGGCGGCGACGACGAAGTTCCACTGGTCCAGAGCCTCACGCATGCGCGGCCTCCATCGCGCGGCGGCGCAGGCGCGCCTCGGACTGGACGTCGGCAAGAAGCGCACGCATCCGCGCCAGCACGACCCCGCCGAATAGCAGCGAGAACCCCAGCACGCAGATCAGCAGCGGCGCGAGAAACACGCCGTCGATCGCACTGCCGCCGGTGGTGATGCTGGGCGGCTGGTGCAGCGAGTTCCACCACACGACCGAACGGTTGATGATCGGAATGTTGATCGCGCCAACCAGCCCGAAGATCGCCGGGATGCGCGCCGAGACACCCTCGCGCGCCGCGGCTTGGGCCAGCGCGATATAACCGAAATAGAGGAACAGCAGGACAAGCATGGAGGTCAGCCGCCCGTCCCACACCCACCAGGTGCCCCAAGTGGGGCGGCCCCAGATCGAGCCGGTGGCGAGGCAGATCGCGGTGAAGACCATTCCCGGCACCGCCGCACCGCGTGCGGCGAGCGCGGCAAGCGGGTGACGCCAGACGAGATAAACCAGGCTGGAGATCGCAATCGCAGTCCAGCCGCCCATGCCCAGCCATGCGGTGGGGACGTGGAGAAAGAGAATGCGCACCGTCTCGCCCATCAGCCGGTCGGGCGGGACGAACCACATGCCCCAGACGAGGCCGACGCCCGCAAGCACCAGTCCGCTCACGAGGAGTAGCGGAGTGAGCCAGCGGGCGAGCGACAGGAAGCGCTTGGGATTGGCAAAGCCGTGCATGAAACCGTCCGCGCACAGCAATGGCAGTGCGCGGGGCGGCTATCAAGAAAATGCGTCAGCGACCAATGAGTTTCTGCGCCATCCGGTCGGCGACGACGTCGGGCGACACGCCGCTGCGGTCGCTTTCCTGCCAGATTTCCTCGAGCCGCCCCGGAATTTGGGCGATGCGCTTGCGGACCTCGTTGATGTCGCAGGGCTGGTTGTCGCTGCGGCACAGGTACTCGAGCGTGACCGAGATGATCCCGCCCGCGTTGATGACGTAATCCGGCGCGTAGAGGATGCCGCGCTCGGCCAGCTGCGCACCGTGCCCCGCGCGTGCGAGCTGATTGTTGGCCCCGCCCGCGACGATCGGCGCATCGAGCCGGGCAATGCCCTCATCGTCGAGGATCGCGCCGAGCGCATTGGGGCTGAATACGTCGCAGGCGACGCTCATGATCGCGTCGGGCGCCACCGCCTCGGCATCGAGCTCGTCGGCGAGCGCCTCGGCGCGGTCCTCGTGGATGTCCGAGAGGGTCAGCTTGGCGCCGTCCTTGGCCAGCAAGCGGGCAACGCCGCCGCCGACGCTGCCGGTGCCCTGGATCGCGACGTGGACGCCCTTGACGCTGTCCTTGCCCAGCTTGTGGCGGACCGCGGCCTTGATGCCGTGGTAGATGCCCATTGCGGTGAACGGCCCCGGATCTCCGCCCGCCGCGCCCTCGGCTACCGGCAGGCCCGAGACGAACCGGGTGTGCTGCGAGACGGCGACCATGTCGGCCTCGCTGATACCGACATCCTCGGCGGTGACGTAGCGTCCATTGAGCGCTTCGACCGCCGCGCCGAATGCGGCGAGCATTTCGGGCGTCTTGGCCTTCGCCTTATCGGCCAGGATCACGGCCTTGCCGCCGCCCATCGGCAGCCCGGCCATGGCGTTCTTGTAGCTCATCCCGCGGCTGAGGCGCAGCGCATCGCGCATGGCATTGGCGGGGTCGGCATAGTGCCAGAAGCGGGTGCCGCCAGCGCCGGGGCCGAGGTGGGTCGAATGGAGCGCGATGATCGCCGTCAGCCCCGATTTCGGGTCGCGCACGAGCTGCACCAGCTCGTGGTCGTCGTAATCCGCCTCGGTCCAGAAAGCCGTCATCTGTCAGGAGCCCCGCTTCGCAATGCGTGGAAAATACGGGGGAAATGGGGCGATCGAGGGGTCTCGAACCCCCGACCTCCGGTACCACAAACCGGCGCTCTAACCAACTGAGCTACGATCGCCACAAGCCCCGGCCCACCTGCTGGGCAGCCGCGCAAGCGGGGCTGATACGCCCTCGCGCAAACCGGTCAAGGACCCTTCTGCACGGGTGCGCGCCTGTTGCACAGAGGGCCGATGATGCAAAGCGAAAACTGCGTGCATCGGCATTACGCGCAACAATGTTTCGCGGCTTGCGAAGCGCCGCGCGGCGCGACAGAAACGGCGCGATGGCCCTAGCCCGCGAATCCAGCGCCGAACGCCTGCTTGCCCGGCCCGGGATGCAGCGCGTCCCGAGCGAAAAGGCGGAACTGTTCCAGCTGCGACGCTTCCTCGACCCGGCGATGTGCGCCGACCTCATCGCGCTGGTGGAAGCCGACCGCCGCCCCTCGACTATCGCCGACGACAACGGCGACCGGTATTTCCGCACCAGCGAGACTTGCGACCTCTCCGCCGACATTCCGGTGGTGCAGCGGCTCGAGGACTTGCTGACCGAGCTTTCGGGCATCGATCCGCGCTATGGCGAGCCGCTCCAGGGCCAGCGCTACGACGTGGGCCAGGAATTCAAGCCGCACACCGATTACTTCGCGCCGGACGGAGCCGATTTCGCCAGATACTGCTCGGTGGCGGGGCAGCGCACCTGGACCTTCATGATCTACCTCAACGACGTGACCGCGGGCGGGGGGACACGGTTCAAGGCACTCAACAAGATCATCCAGCCCGAACAGGGCAAGCTGCTGGCATGGAACAACCGCCGGCCGGACGGGCGGGTCAATCCCAACACGCTGCACCACGGCATGAAAGTGCGCCGCGGGCTCAAGTACGTGATCACCAAGTGGTACCGCGAGCAGCCTTGGGGGTGAGCCGACGAAAAAGGGCGGCCCCGCAGGACCGCCCTCTTGCATGCCGATCGGCAGGGTCTGTTATCAGCCCTTCTTGAGCGTGAGCCCGCCGAAACGCTTGTTGAACGCAGCGACGCGGCCGCCTTCCGAAAGCTGCTGCTTGCCGCCGGTCCAGGCCGGGTGGCTGGTCGGATCGATTTCGAGCGCCAGCGTGTCGCCTTCCTTGCCCCAGGTCGAACGGGTCTGGAATTCGGTGCCATCGGTCATCTTGACCGTGATCATGTGGTAGTCGGGATGTCCTTCGGCCTTCATGGCATATGTCCTTCGTAGCTTCGGAGCGGTTCCGACCGGTCCAGCTGTGTGTTGGAAAGCGGCGCGCATAGAGGTGCGCGCGCTGTTTGGCAAGCGTCAGTCGTCGGCAGGCGGATCGGCGATCATAGCGGTGAATTCGACCTCGCAGGTGGTCTTGCCTTCGACGCTCGCCCGGCCCTTGAACTTGTAGACACGGCTGCGCTTCTGGACGAACTCGACCTCGAGATCGAGCAGGCAGCCTGGTGTGACGGGAGCGCGAAACTTGGCGTTCTCGATCCCCATGAAATAGACCAGCTTGCCGGTGCCGGCCAGTTCCAGCGTCTCGATGCCGAGGATCGCGGCGGCCTGCGCCATCGCCTCGATCTGAAGCACGCCGGGCATGATCGGCGCACCCGGGAAGTGACCCTGGAAGAATTCCTCGTTGAAGGTCACCGCCTTCACCGCATGGATTCGCTCGCCGAGCTCGATCGCCTTGACGCGGTCGACCAGCAGCAGCGGATAGCGGTGCGGCAGGGCCTTGAGCACCTTGCGGATATCGTAAGCGGACGTGCCGCTTTTCTCGCTCATGACCCCTGCCCCGCTTCGCTCGCTCAGCGACCCTGCGGGGTCTGAGCGGGCTGCTGCGTCTGCTGCTGCCGCAGTGCCTGCTGCTGCGCGGCGGCGAGCAGGATCTGCTGGATAGCCTGATGCGTCTGCACCGTGTCGCGGCGAGGCTGCCAGCCAGCGGGCGGAGTGGCCGTCACGGTGGGCAGGCGCTGGTCGAGCGCCGCCAGGATATCGTCCGTCACGTTGAAGTTATCCGGAGCGTACTGAATCGCGTCGGGCGAGATCAGTACCTGGATACGCTTCGCCTGAATGACCTGGTTCTGCGCGTTCTGGTAATCGTTGATGAGCTGCTCGATGACGTAATACTGCGCCAGCGCGATGGGCTGCGAGATCTGGCCGATCTGCTGCTCCTTCTGCTGAATCTGCTGCACCACGCCAGGATTTGCGGCCACTTCCTGCTCGGTCAGGTTGTTGTCGCGATTGGTGTCGAGCGACTGCTGGAGCGTGTTGATTTCCTGGCGCACGGTGCGCGCCTGAGTGATCTGGGCCGCATAAGTCTGGTCGATCTGCTGGTATGCGGCACCGCGCGCAGCCGACCGGACGAGAACCGCCTCGGGGCTGCTGGTGGCCATGCCGTTGACCTGGGCGGCAACCGGAGTGGCGGCAATGGCGGCCAGGGCGACACTCGCGGCGGCGAGCGGCTGGAGAATCTTGGTCATCAGAATTGGGTTCCTACGTTGAACGAGAATCGTTTGGTGTCATCGCCTTCCTGCGTTTTGAGCGCATGGGCGAAGTCGATGCGGAACGGCCCGAACGGTGAGTTCCAGTTGACCCCGATGCCGATCGAGATGCGCGGGCTGGGCGAATCGCCCAGGAACACTTCCTTGAAGGCAAGCGCCCGGTCGAACGCCGGCGGGTTGACGCTGCCGTCGGCATTGGTGGCGGTCGTGACGAAGTTGACGATGGGGTCGCCATCGGCATCCACGCCAGCTTGCTCGTAGAGCAGCTGCCCGGTGGCGTTGGTACGCTGAACGCCATTCGGGAAGTCCTGCAGTACGGGTGTGGTCACGTTGAACAGGGCACCCACATCGACAAACGCCGAAGGGCGCAGACCCAGTTCGCGTGCGCCACTGCCAAGCGGTATCTCGAGCTCTGCCCGCCCCAGGTAATAGGCGCGACCGCCGATCGAGTCGTCGAGCAGACGATTCTGCGCACGCGCTTCGTCGAGCGTCAGCAGCGTCAGTGCGCCATCCGGATCGTCTGGATCGCTGACATAGGGCAGGCGGACGACGCGCGGACCCACGCCACGGATGTCGAACCCGCGGATCTGTGGTTCGCCCAGGAAGAAGCGGTCGTTGAGGCGCACTTCGTCGACACCCGGCCCCGTCCGTCCCTCGAAGCCCTTGATGATCCCGCCCTCGGCCTGGACCGAGAAGATGAAGCCGTTGAAGACCGGCCAGTATTTGGCCGCCTTGGCACGGAACCGCAGATACTTGGTATCACCACCCAGTCCGGCGAATTCAGTCGATAGCGAGATCGACTGCCCCCGCGTCGGGCGAAGACGGCTATCGAGCGAGTCGTAGGCCAGCGTCACCCCGGCAATGGAACTGGTGCGCTTGCCGAGTGCTTCGCAGAGGTAACGTCCGGCGATCAGCGGGTCGCATTCGAACACGCCATCCCCATCGCGATCCGAAAAATACTCGGCCCCCAGCGAAATATCGTCGAAATTCAACGTGTAGCTGCCGACTGCCGAGATATATTCGGTCAGCGGAACGCCCGCGCGGATAGAACCGCCGGTCTGCGTCTGCTCGAACGTCGTGTTGCGATCGTTGCCGGAGAAATTGAAGCTGTTGAAGTCGCGGCGGTAGAGGTCCACGCCTGCCGATATATTCCGATCGAACACGTAAGGTTCGGTGAAGCTCAGGTTGAACGAGCGCGAGTAGCGGGAGTAGTTCACCCCGGCACCAAGGGTCTGCCCGCGACCGCGGAAATTCCGCTGCCGCACCGATGCGGCAAGAATGAAGCTCTCCAGCGACGAAAAGCCGGCCGACAGCTGCAGTTCGCCGGTGGGCTGCTCCTGCACATTCGCCTCGAGCACGATACGGTCGGGTGCGCTCCCTTCCTTTTGCTCGATCTCGAAGTTTTCCTGGAAATAACCCAGCGACTTGATCCGGTTGGTCGAGCGAGCAACCTGAAGCGAGTTGAATGCATCGCCTTCCGCGATGCGGAATTCGCGCCGCAGCACCTTGTCCTGCGTCAGCGTGTTGCCGTTGACGTCGACCCGCTCCACGTAGACGCGCGGCGCTTCGCGGATCTGGTAGGTCACATCCATCGTCAGGTCTTCGCGGTTCCGCCGGAAGTTGGGCTGGACGTCGGCAAAGGCATACCCGAACGTGCCGGCCAGTTCGGTAAACTGCTCGACCGTGTCCTCGACTGCCTTGGCATCGTACCAGTCGCCGGTCTTCATCGGCAGGTTGCCGGTCATGCGCTCGCTGTCGAAGTCGCGGATCTGGCTCTCGACTGCCACGTCGCCGAACTTGTAGCGCTCGCCTTCCTCGACCACGTAGGTGATGATGAAGTCCTGTTGGTCCGGCGTCAGTTCGGCGACCGCGGAAACGACGCGAAAATCGGCATAACCCTGGGTCAGGTAGAACTGGCGCAGCTTCTGCTGGTCAAACGCGAGGCGATCGGGGTCGTAGCTCGTGTTGGACGAGAAGAACCGGGTAAGGCGCGCCTCCTTGGTCACCATCTCGCTCTTCAGGTCGCCATCGTCGAACACCTCGTTGCCGATGATGTTGATCTGGCGGACCTTGGATTTGGGCCCTTCCGAAATCTCGTAGACGATATCGACGCGGTTCTGGCTCAGCTGGACGAGATTGGGCTCGACCGTGGCCGCGTAGCGTCCCTGGCGCTTGTAGAGCTCGATGATGCGCGCGGTGTCGGCGCGGACTTTCGAACGGGTAAAAATCTGGCGCGGGGCGAGCTTGATCTCGGGCAGGATCTTGTCGTTCTTGATCCTGCGGTTGCCTTCGAGGATGATCCGGTTGACGACCGGGTTCTCGGTCACCTCGATCACCACAGCGCCCGCGTCGTTGCGCACGCTGGCGTTGGCGAACAGCTCGGTCGCGTAGAGATCGGTGATCGCCTGGTCGGCCGCGGCCTGGGTATAGGCGTCGCCCGGGCGCAGGCGGATGTAGCTGAGAATTGTCTGCGGCTCGAGCCGCTCGGCCCCGGTCACGGCGATCGTGCGAATAACATCCTGCTGGACCGTCGCAACGGGCGGAGCGGCCGCTGGAGCCGGCTCGGCATCCTGCGCCATCGCCGCCGACGGCATTCCGGCCAGCATCGTCCCGCCCATCAGCGCCAGCGCGAGGCGACGGGCACGGGTTGCGGCGAAAACGCCGTTATTCTCGCAAGTGGTCATCGACACGGTGATCCCGTCCAATCCTGAATACGCGTCCCTGCCGCCTGCCTGCAGGGGCCGACCGGACAATCGCCGCCCTGTGCCCGATGCAGTGCCCCCAATCAAGCGGTGGTAGTCGTCAACCCCCGTGCTTTTCCGTTCCCGACCCCGTCAGCCGCCGAAGACCGGCAGCGAGATCACGTCGTTGACCGTGACGAACAGCATCAGCATCAGCACGAGGGCGATGCCGGTGCGGAACGCCAGTTCCTGACCGCGCGGACCGACCGGCTTCCGCCGCACCGCCTCCGCCGCGTAGAAAGCCAGATGGCCGCCGTCGAGCGCCGGGATTGGCAAGAGGTTGATGAATGCCAAATTAAGCGAGATCAGCGCGACGAACCAGATGAACGCATCCGGCCCGAGGCTGAGTTGCTCGCCGGAAAACTTGGCGATCTTTATCGGCCCACCGAGCTCCTTGAGCGAACGGTCCCCGGCAAAAATCTGCACGATTCCCGTTACCATCATGTCGAGCAGCTGCGCCGTCTGGCGCCCTGCCAGCCCGACCGCCTCGACCGGACCGACCGGCTCGAACCGCCTTTCGGTCTCGCGGCTCTCGATCCCGATCAGGCCGATGGTGGAGGCATTGCCGAAACCGTCGCGCATCATCACGCCGCGCACGGTAACCGGGATCGTCAGGCGCTCATCGCCTCGCTCGACGGTCACGGCGATGCTGTCGCCGGGGTGAAGGTGAATGCGGCGCTGGACCTGGCGGTAGTCGCGCATGGGCTCGCCGTCGATCGCGGCGATCCGGTCGCCGATCCGCATGCCCGCCTCGCGCGCGGGCGACACCTCGGCGAAGGCGGCGATGTAATTCTGGTCCGCAGGATCGGCGGGCAGTTCCTTGCCATAGGCCATCGCGAACCCGGCGAGGATCGCGATCGCGACAATCAGGTTCGTCACCGGCCCGGCCGCCACAATCAGCGCGCGCTGCCACAGCGGCTTGAAGTGGAACGCGTCGTGGCGTTCGCCTTCGGGGATTTGCGCCAGCGCCTCCTCGTCGGGAATGCTCGCCGGGTTCATGTCGCCCTTGAACTGGACGTAGCCGCCAAGCGGCAGCGCGGAAAGCTTCCACCGGGTGCCGCGCCGGTCGGTGCGCCCGAACAGCTCCTTGCCGAAACCGATCGAGAAGGCCTCAGCCTTCACCCCGAACAAGCGACCGACCAGGTAGTGGCCGAATTCGTGGACAGTGATCAGCGGCCCCAGCACCAGCAGGAAGCCGACGATATACATCCAGAAGGGCGGGCTCTCGAACAACTCAGGCGGTCTCCAGCATCGCGGTTGCTTTCGCGCGGGCTTCGGCGTCGACGGCCAGGACGGCATCGAGCGCGTGAGGCGCGGGCGGGCTATAGCGGGTGAGGGTTTCCTCGACCACTGCAGCAATTCGGGTGAACGGAAGCTGTCCCGCAAGGAAACGCGCGACCGCGACCTCGTTGGCCGCATTGAGCACCGCCGGGGCCGCTCCGCCCGCGTGCGCCGCCTCGCGCGCAAGGCGCGTGGCAGGAAAGCGCTCCTCGTCGGGCGCCTCGAAGGTGAGTTGGCCCAACCCGGGCAAATCGAGCGGCGCGCAGGGCGTGTCCATCCGCGCAGGGTACGCAAGACACGAGGCGATCGGCACGCGCATGTCGCTCGGCCCGAGCTGCGCCAGGGTCGAACCGTCGCGGTACTCCACCATCGAGTGGATCACGCTCTGCGGGTGGACCACAATGCGCAGTTTATCCAGCCCGACCGGGAACAGGTGGTGCGCCTCGATGAATTCGAGCCCCTTGTTCATCATGGTCGCCGAATCGACGCTGATCTTGGCGCCCATGTCCCAGTTGGGATGCGCGACCGCTTGCTTGGGGGTAGCGGTCTCCAGTTGTGCCCGACTCCAGGTGCGGAACGGCCCGCCGCTGGCGGTGAGGGTGATGATGCGCACATCCTCGATCCGTCCGCCCTGGAGGCACTGGAAGATCGCGTTGTGTTCGGAATCGGTGGGCAGCAGGGTCGCGCCATGGCGCTCCACCGCCGCCATCAGCACCTCGCCCGCGGCGACCAGCGCTTCCTTGTTGGCCAGCGCGATCGTCCCGCCCCGCTCCACCGCCGCCATGACCGGGGCGAGCCCCGCGCAGCCGACGATCGCCGCGACGGTCATGTCGACCGGGCGCGCGGCGGCCTCGACCAGCGCCTGCGCGCCGCCCGCGGCCTCGATGCCTGATCCTGCTAGCGCCTCGCGCAGCACGGGCAGACAATGCTCGTCGCCGCACACCGCGATCTCGGCCCCGAACTCGCGCGCCAGCTTCGCCAGCTGAGCGACATTGCCGTTGGCGGTCAGTGCGACGACCCGCCACTTGTCGCGCTCGCGCCGGACAAGGTCCAGCGTCGATGCCCCGATCGATCCGGTCGCGCCGAGAACGGTGATCGAGCGGGTCACGGGTGCAGCGCCCACAGCGGCAGCGCGCAGATCGCCACCGGCAGCAGCCCGTCGACCCGGTCGAACACGCCGCCGTGGCCGGGGATCAGGTTGGACGAATCCTTCACATGGGCGCGCCGCTTGAGCCAGCTTTCAAGAAAGTCGCCGGCCTGCGCCACGACCGCGAGCACTGCGCCGATGGCGAAGGCGATGAATGTCATCGTAGAGATGCGGATTTCGCCAACGTTCACTAGGAAGAACGCAGCCGAGACCAGCCCTGCCGCGATCATTCCGCCAATAAGGCCCGCCCATGTCTTAGACGGACTGATCGACGGCGCAATCTTGGGTCCGCCAATGGTTCGCCCACTGAAATAGGCACCGGTGTCGGTTGCGACGACAACGGCGATGACGCCGACGAGAACCGGCACCGAAAGCTGAATCAGGGCTGCCGCGGCGAGGCCGATGTAGAGCGCGCCCGCCGCGATCCCGAGCCAGCGCCCCGCCCCGCCCTCGATCCGCAGCACCAGCCGCACGAATTCGTAGAAGCACGCAAGCGCTACCGCGGCGACGAACAGGTCAAGCCACAGCCCACCCAGCCAAAGTGCGGCACCCGCCACCGCGAGCATGACCGCCGCCGAGGCGACCCGCACCGGCAAGTCGCTCGTTCGCACCGCAAGCGGAACGGCCTCGACGTTATCGCCCGCCATAGCGCCGCTCCCGGTTGGCAAACTGGTCGAGCGCGGCTTGCAGATGCGCGGGCGTAAAGTCGGGCCACAGCGTGTCGACGAACATCATCTCGGCATAGGCGCATTGCCACAGAAGGAAATTTGAGAGTCGGACCTCGCCGCTGGTGCGGATGAGCAGGTCCAGCGGCGGCAAGTCGGCGGTGTCGAGGTGCGCGGCGATGCTGTCCGCCGTCACCTCGCCCGCAGCAGCGGCCTTGGCCGCGGCACGCGCGACCTCGTGTTGCGAGCCATAGTTGAGCGCCACCGCCAGCGTGCGCTTGCCCCCCGCCGTGCGCGCTAGGGCATCCTCGAGCATTTCGACGATATCGGGTGCAAGCCCTTGCCAGTCGCCGATAATCTTCAGCTTCACGTCGTTGGCGATGAACTCCGGCAGGTCCGATTTCACGAACTTGCGCATCAGGTTCATCAGGTCGTCGACCTCGTCTTCGGGCCGCTTCCAGTTCTCGCTCGAAAACGCGTAGAGCGTGAGGCATTCGATCCCGGTCGTCTCGAGCGAACGCACGAGGTTTCGCACCGCCTCCACCCCGCGCTGGTGCCCGACCGCGCGCGGCAGATGCTTGCGCTTTGCCCAGCGTCCGTTGCCGTCCATGATTATGGCGACGTGGCGCGCGCGCTGTCCTTCGCCTGTCATTTCTCGCCCCGGAAAGTGCCTGTCCTCACTGGGTCAGGATTTCCTTCACCTTGGCCGCCACGGCAGCATCCGTATCCGCGACGAACCTGTCAGTCATCTTCTGGACCTCGTCCTCGCCGCGTTTGCGGTCGTCCTCGGAGATGTCCTTCTTCTTTTCGTCGTCCTTGAGCGCCTCGTTGGCGTCGCGGCGGACGTTGCGGATCGCGATCTTGCCCTTCTCGCCATATTCGCCCGCGAGCTTGGCCAGTTCCTTGCGCCGTTCCTCGGTCAGGTCGGGCAAAGGCAAGCGGATGGTCTGGCCGTCGGTCATCGGATTGAGGCCGAGGTTGGCCTTGGCGATCCCTTTCTCCACCTGCGTCACGTTGGCCTTGTCCCAGACCTGCACGCTCAGCATGCGCGGCTCGGGCGCGGAGACGGTTGCGACTTGGCTCAGCGGCATCATCGCGCCGTAGACCTCGACCACCACCGGATCGAGCAGGCTGGTGTTGGCGCGGCCCGTGCGCAGGCCGCCGAGGTCGCTCTTGAGGCTTTCGACCGCGCCCTGCATGCGGCGCTCCACGTCGTTCTTGTCGTACTTGGCCATTGTCAGGCTTCCTCTTGCACTATCGTCTGCACGCCCTCGCCCGCCAGCACGCGCGCGAGATTGCCCTTTTCGCGGATCGAGAAGACCACGATCGGGATCCCGTTGTCGCGGCACAGCGCAACGGCCGAGGCATCCATGACCTTCAGATTGCTTGCCAGCACCGTGTCGTAACTGACCGTATCGAAACGCTTTGCACCAGAATTCTTTTTCGGATCGCTGTCGTAGATCCCGTCGACGCTGGTGCCCTTGAACAGGGCATCGCATTTCATTTCGGCAGCGCGCAGCGCCGCGCCGGAATCGGTGGTGAAGTAGGGCGCGCCAACACCGGCCGCGAAGATGACCACGCGGCCCTTTTCCAGGTGCCGTTCGGCCCGGCGGCGGATCACCGGCTCGCACACGGCGTCCATCTGGACGGCGGACTGCACCCGCGTCTGAACCCCGATCTGTTCGAGCGCGTTCTGCATCGCCAGCGCGTTCATCACCGTCGCCAGCATGCCCATGTAGTCGGCCTGCGCCCGGTCCATGCCTTGCGCCGCGCCCGCCATGCCGCGGAAGATATTCCCGCCGCCGATGACCAGGCAAATCTGGAGGCCGTTATCCTTGGCTGCCTTCACCTCTTTCGCAAGCTCCGCGACGAATGCGGGATCGATCCCGAACTGCTGGTCCCCCATCAGCACCTCGCCCGACAGCTTGAGCAGGATGCGCTTGTATTTGGGGGCTTTCATAAAGCGGCAGAATCCGGTTGCATGCGGGGCGTCGCGCGCGTCCTTAGCGGCATGGGGTTGGAGTCGCAAAGGGAAAGCCGGTGGCGGGAATAGGCAGGTTCAGGCTTCGCAAGCGCACGCTGATGGCGATCGCGGCAGTCGCCGTGATAGCCGGAAGCGCCAAGGCGTGGTCCGACACGATGCGCGATGCGGTGATCGAGCGGACGACGGTGGCGATGCGTGGATTGCCGGAAGGATCCCCGCCCGTCCGCGTGGCGCTGATCAGCGACATCCACGTCGCCGGGCCGGACATGCCTCCCGAGCGGCTCGAACGGATCGTGGCGCAGGTTAACGCGCTCCATCCCGACATCGTATTGATCGCGGGCGACCTCGTCAGCGACAAGCGCACTGCCACGCACGTGTACACGCCAGAGGAAATCGTCGCACCGCTGGGCAAGCTGCAAGCGCCACTGGGTGTCGTGACCGTGCCCGGAAACCACGATCACTGGTTCGATATGCCGGGTCTCGCCGCCGAGCTGCAAAGACACGGCATCGCCCTGCTCGCCAACGAGGCGCGGCAGGCCGGCCCGCTGGTGATCGGCGGGCTCGACGACGACTACACCGGTCGCGCCGACGTGCGTGCCACATTGTCGGCGATGGACTCGCTGGAAGGTGCGCGCATCGTGCTCAGCCACAGCCCCGACCCCTTTCCCGGCCTGCCCAACTCCGTCCCGCTCATGCTGGCGGGACACACGCACTGCGGCCAGATCGCCTACCCATGGGGCGGTGCGCCTGCGCACCTGTCTGACTATGGCGACCGCTACGGCTGCGGCCGCGTCGATGAATTTGGCAAGGTGCTGGTCGTCGGCGCAGGGCTCGGTACCAGCCTGATCCCGCTCCGGCTGTTCACGCAGCCGACCATCTGGCTGATAGAACTGCAGCCGACCCAAAACAGGATGAACCGCCTGTGACCAAACTCAAGAGCGTTCTCGAAGCTTACGACACCTGGTCGGTGCCGCATGCCGACGATCCCCGCGCCCTGAGCGAGGAGCAACGTGCCGAGAACCTCGCTTTCGTGCTCGATCACAAGGACGCGAGGATCGCGCGGGTTCGCTCTGCCCTGCCAGAGATCGAACCGCTGCTAGCCCAGCTCCTCGACCCGCAGGTCCATCCATTCGCCGCGACGCTGGAACTGGACCGTTGGTGGGTCAAAACCGGCCTGCAGCTCGCGCTGTTTCCTCCGCTGGCAGGCTCGCTAAAGAGCCGACTGTTTCCGAACCGACATTACGCCGTCAACCAGGTTGTGGCGGAAGCGAAATGGTACGACTGGCCGGACTATCCGCTGGTCGCGCCACTCGACAGCATGCTACGCGACATCGGCCTGATCGTGGGGGATGCAATCGTACTGCGACGCCCCGATTTCCGGTGGACGGTCAACGAAGACCCGAAGGAGAAGAAGGACCCCGGCCTCACTTGGGGGCATGTGGTGGTCCTCCGCGAAGCCGCCGGTCACTGGGAGCAACAGTCGTTTGATCCACTCGCTCTCGCGCGCTGGTCCTACGCCGACCTGCACGGGCGAAAGCGCATGGCGCTCAATTACCACGCGGTGGAAGTTGGTGGCGGAGACTGGCGCGGATCCTTTGTCGGCTGGACGGCGGTCGATGTAGTGAACGGCGGCTTTACGCCCGATCACTATCCGCAAGGTCGCGCCGGCGGCGCCGTCGAGGGCCGTTGGCCGCCGCCCTGGAACTGATCGCCGGGACGCCGCGCTGACGGAGCTGAAAAAGGAAGCGGCCGCCGAACCGAAGTCCGGCGGCCGCCAAATCGTTGCGGAGATAGGGCTTAGCCTGCGACCGCGGCGGCCACTTCCGCCGCGAAGTCGGTTTCTTCCTTCTCGATGCCTTCGCCGAGCTGGAAGCGGACGTAGTCCTTGAGCACGATGGCGGTACCGGCTTCCTTGCCCGCCTTGGCCACGACCTCTGCGATGGGGGTCTTGTTGTCCATGACGAACACCTGGCTCAGCAGGGCATTCTCCTTGGCGAACTTCGACACCGCGCCGTCGACCATCTTGGCCTGCACGTCGGCCGGCTTGCCGCTCTCGGCAGCCTTTTCGGCCGCGATCTTGCGCTCGCGCTCGATCACGTCGGCATCCAGGCCCTCGGCATTCAGCGCCTGCGGGAAAGCGGCGGCGATGTGCATAGCAAGCTGCTTGCCCAGCGGCTCGAGCACGTCGGCGCCCGCCTCGCTCTCGAGCGCGACGAGCACGCCGATCTTGCCGAGGTTCGGCGCGGCGGCGTTGTGCATGTAGGGCACGACGAGGCCGTTCGACACGGCGACGGTCTTCATGCGGCGGACCTGCTGGTTCTCGCCGATCGTCGCGACGTTCTCGGTCAGCTTTTCGCCGACGGTCCCGCCGTCGGGATAGGCCGCGCCCTTCAGCGCCTCGACGTCGTCACCCGAAACGCCCAGTGCGGCCGCGGTCGTGTTGCGGACGAAGTCCTGGAACTTGTCGTTCTTGGCGACGAAGTCGGTTTCCGAGTTGACCTCGACGGCAACGCCCCTGGTGCCTTCGACGGCGACGCCGACGAGGCCCTCGGCCGCGGTGCGGCTCGATTTCTTCTGGGCGGTGGCGAGGCCCTTGGCGCGCAGCGCGTCGACCGCGGCCTCGATGTCGCCGCCGGTCTGCTCGAGCGCCTTCTTGGCGTCCATCATGCCCGCGCCGGTCTTCTCGCGCAGGGCCTTCACGTCAGCGGCAGTGAATGCAGCCATGGTGATTTCCTTTGTTCTGTAATCTGGGGCGCCGGGCCCATTGGGGCCCAAACAGGGGGACGGCCCGGCGCGCTAGGAGAGAATTGTGACGCGCCGATGGCGGCGCGTCGCAAGGTCTGACTCAGGCCTCGGCTTCCGCTTCGGCTTGGGCCTCGACCGGAGGTTGCTCCATCGCGCCGATGTCGGCACCCGAATCGGCGACCTTGCCGCCGCGGCCCGAGATCGCCGCGTCGCGGACGGCCTCGCAATAGAGGCGCACGGCGCGCGCCGCGTCATCGTTGCCCGGGACCGGGAAGGCGATGCCGCTGGGATCGACGTTGGTGTCGAGAATGCCGACGACCGGAATGCCGAGCACGTTGGCCTCCTTGATCGCCAGGTCTTCCTTGTTCGCGTCGATCACGAACATGACGTCGGGAATGCCGCCCATGTCGCGGATGCCGCCGAGGCTCATCTCAAGCTTGTCGCGCTCGCGGGTGAGCTGGAGGACTTCCTTCTTGGTCAGGCCCGAGGTGTCACCCGAAAGCTGCTCTTCGAGCGTCTTGAGGCGCTTGATCGAGCCCGAGATCGTCTTCCAGTTGGTCAGCATGCCGCCGAGCCAGCGGTGGTTGACGAAGTGCTGGCCGGCCGCGCGGGCGGCCTGCGCGATCGGCTCCTGCGCCTGGCGCTTGGTGCCGACGAAGAGGACCTTGCCGCCCGAACGGACGGTCGCCTCGACGAAGTCGAGCGCGCGGGCGAACAGCGGCACGGTCTGCGACAGGTCGATGATGTGGACGCCGTTGCGCGCGCCGAAGATGTACGGCTTCATGCGCGGGTTCCAGCGGTGGGTCTGGTGGCCGAAGTGCGAGCCAGCTTCGATCAGCTGCTGCATTGAGACGGTAGGTGCCGCCATGGTGGTATGTTCCTTTTCCGGTTGTGCCTCTGGGAAGCTGGAACCGCTGCGGAGCTCCCGCTGGCGGCACCGGTATGGGCGCTTCCCATGTGGATTTTCACTCCGCTCCGATGCCCGGAATGGACACTGAATCGCGGCGAAGGCGGCCCCTTAGCGGCGCATTGGCGAGAAATCCAGCCTCAATTCGTCGCCGAAAAACGCAAGCCCACCGCAAAAGCAGGTTGACAGGTGGGAACAAAAAGAGAACATTGCCTCCATCGCAGGAACGGAAATCCCGCGATCGGCGTTTTCAACCCGATTTCCACAGGCTGTCAACAAGGCTGTCGGAAGCGCTTCAGGGAAGTACAGGCCATGATGGTTCTCGCTCTCACCGCTTTGTTCGCATCGATCGCGCTCGCATCGCTTGTGGTGCTCGCCGACAGCACCCTGCGCGCCGCAAAGGCCGTGCGCAGGTTGCGGACGGAACTGCGGATGCTGGATAGCGAACCGGTCGTCCTGGCGCGTGTTCGTCCGGCGCTGGTGCTGATCAGTCGAGCAGACGGTCCTCGGCGCCCGACGGTTTCGCTGGCAGGGCTCCGCGCTGCCGCCTGACACGGGCATAGCGCACGATCCCCAGCGGAACGAGCGCGAGATAACCGACGCAGATCGCCGCCAGCGTCCACCAGGGTTCTAGCAGCAAGGCCGCGAAAAGCAGCCCGACGAACGCGATCAATTCCAGCCGCACGCTGCGGCGCGGTCGTAGCGAGGTCCAGCTCAGCGTGGCGAGGTTGGAAATCATCAGGAAGGCGATCAGCCCCATCCACAGCGCGCACAGGATCGGGTCGCGGAATTCCTCCTGACCAGTCGCCATCCACAGGTAGAACGGCAGAAACGCCAGCCCTGCCCCGACCGGCGCGGGAACGCCGGTCAAGAACCCGGCCGACTTGTGCGGCTGCTCGTCGACGTCGATCTGGGCATTGAATCGCGCCAGCCGCAGTGCGCAGCAGATAGCGAAGGCGAGCGCCGCGAACCAGCCGAGCCGCGGCAGGTCTTGGAGCGTCCACATGTAAAAGATCAGCGCCGGGGCCATGCCGAACGAGAGCGAATCGGCCAGGCTGTCGAGTTCCGCCCCGAAGCGCGACTGCGCATTGAGCAGACGCGCAATCCGCCCGTCGATTCCGTCGAGCACGCCGGCCAGGATCACCGCCATGACCGCCAGGCTCCAGTTCTCGCCAATGGCGAAGCGGATACCGGTGAGGCCCGTGCACAGCGCAGCGGCAGTAATCGCGTTGGGGATGACTGCGCGCAGCGTCAGCCCGCGGTTGCCCTTGGCGGGGGCAGGAATTTCGTCCTCGGCCGACTTGGGGCCGAGGCGCGGCGCCTCGTCGTTCACTGCGAAACGCCCTCGATCAGCAATTGCTGACCGAGTTCGGCGAGGATCGTTTCGCCAGCGATGACCTTCTGCCCGACCAGCACCTTGGCGTCGGTCCCGGCGGGAAGATAGACGTCGACCCGGCTGCCGAAGCGGATCAGCCCGACGCGCTGGCCGGCAGCGAGCGTATCGCCCGGCTTCACGAACGGCACGATGCGGCGCGCGACCAGGCCTGCGATCTGGGTGAACCCGATAGCCACGCCGTCGGCCCGCTCGACCAGGATGTGCTGGCGCTCGTTCTCTTCGCTCGCCTTGTCGAGGTCGGCGTTCATGAACTTGCCTGGGATATAGACCACCCGCCGCACTGTGCCGCCGATCGGGCTCCGGTTGATGTGGACGTCGAACACGCTCATGAAAATGGAGATGCGCGTGACCGGCCCGGCAGGCAGAGCGGATGTGCCGCTACCGTCCTCGACGCGCAATTCGGCAGGCGGTTCGACCTGCATGATCAGCGAGACCAGCCCGTCGGCCGGCGAGACGATATAGCGGTCGCCCTGAGGCACCACGCGCTCGGGATCGCGGAAGAAGGCGAACACGCCGAGCGAGAGGAAGGCAATCGGCCAGGCGATGGTTTCCCACGCCATGAACGCCGCGAACAGGCTCACGCCCACCGCAATCAGTCCGAACTTGCGCCCTTCGGGATGGATCGACGGCCACTGCCACGCAGCATCGCCCCGACCCTTGTTGTCCATCAATTCGCCTGCCATGCGAGCCATCTAGGAGCATCGGGCAATGGGCACAAGGCGCGGGCAGGACCCAGCACGAACTCTCTGGTCGCTTCCGGCTCCGCGCAACCTGCGCACAAGCGCTGGTATCAGCGGGCCGGTAGCCTCTCATTAACCAAACCCCGCTAGCCAAGATCGCGATGGGGCAAATCACCGATCTGGCACTTCAGCGTGACGATGCGCGGCGGCGCGAAATCGCGGCATGGCTCGTGCGCGATCTCCCGGTGTTTGTTCTCGCAGGCGCGCTGTTCGCGCTGTGCTTCGCGATCATCTCGGCGAACGGGCTTTTTGTCGGCTTCGGCGCGATAAGCTCCAACGCGCGCCTTTATTTTCTGGCGGCGCTGGCAATGGTAGTCGTCGATCTTGTCGTGACACTCGCGCGGCGCCGACCGACGCGACCGATGCCGTTCCTCGCTCAGCTCTGGCGAGAGCGCATCACCGATCCGCGCGTGCTGGCGGGCGTTCCCGCGTTCCTGCTGGTGATCGTGTTCATGCCATTTTTCTCCAAGCTCAAGGCGATGATCCCGCTATTCAACGCCTTCACCTGGGATGGCGCTTTCATCGCTTGGGATCGGGCGCTGTTCTTCGGCTACGACGCCTGGCAGGTCCTGCAGCCAGTGTTCGGCTATCCCATCGTCACGGCTGGTCTGGCGGTGCTCTATCACGCGTGGATGTTGCTGATCTACGTCGGCACGCTTTACTTTCTGTTCGCCCGTGCCGCAGCACCTGTCCGACGGCAGTATCTCGCCGGATTTTTCCTGATCTGGACGGTGATCGGCGCCGGTATGGCCACCGCGCTAGCCTCGGTTGGCCCGTGCTTCATGGAACCGATCTTCGGTGACCGGACCTTTGCCGCGCAGATGGCCTATCTCGAGGCCGCCAACCGCGAAGTTCCGGTGATGACACTGCACGTGCAGGGCCTGCTACTCGAATGGTATCGCGCGGGCGAAGGCGGGCTCGGCAGCGGGATTACCGCGATGCCCTCGATGCACGTGGCGATGGCTATGCTGTTCTGGTTGGCGATCCGACGCGTCTCTCCCGCGGCAGGGCAGTTCTTCTTCGTCTTCCTGGTGCTGATCTGGATTGGCTCCGTTCACCTCGCCTATCATTACGCGGTCGACGGGCTGGTGTCGGTGCTGGCGACCGCGGTACTGTGGTGGGCCGCCAACCGCGTGCTCGTCTGGTGGGACGCTCAGGCCACCTTGCGCACGAACACCGTGCCAGCCGAATAACCCGCGCCGAAGCTGCAGATCAGCCCGGTGTCGCCCGGCGCCAGATCCTCGCTGTTGAGGTGGAAAGCGATGATCGAGCCGGCACTCGAGGTGTTGCCGTAGGTGTCGAGCACGGTCGGACTCTCGTCCTCGCTCGCCTCGTGCCCCAACACCCGCTGAGCGATCAGCCGGTTCATCCCCGCATTGGCCTGGTGCAACCACAGACGGCGCAGGCCGTGCGGATCGATCCCGAGCCGCTCCGCCTCGTCGACGATCATCTGCGCGACCATCGGTACCACTTCCTTGAACACCTTGCGCCCTTCCTGGACGAACAGCTTGTCCGACCCGCCGTCGGTCTCCGAGTGCGCGCGGTTGAGGAAGCCGAAGTTGTTGCGGATGTTGTTCGAAAACACCGTCTTCAGCCGCGTGCCGAGAATGTCCCAGTGCGCCGCCGGGGCCAGCGCGGCGTCCTCGACCAGCACGGCCGTCGCCACATCGCCGAAGATGAAATGGCTGTCGCGGTCGCGCCAGTTCAGGTGGCCGCTGGTGATTTCGGGGCTCACCACCAGCACACTGCGCGCGTTGCCAGCGCGGATATAGTCGGCGGCGGTCTGAATGCCGAAGGTCGCGGACGAGCACGCGACATTCATGTCGAAGCCGAAGCCATCGATGCCGAGCGCCTGCTGGATCTCGATCGCCATTGCGGGGTAGGGCCGCTCCATGTTGGAGGCAGCGCACAGCACCGCATCCACATCGCCTGCGTCACGCCCGGCCTTGGCGAGCGCATCGCGCGCCGCGGCGACGCCGATCTCGGCCATCATCGATAGGGCATCGTTGCCGCGCTGCGGCCAGCGCGGCGCCATTATCGCGGGGTCGAGCACGGGCGCCTTGGCCATGACGTGCCGTGCCTTGATCCCGCTCACCTTCTCGATGAACTCGACCGAGCTGGGCTCCAGCGCCATGACCTCGCCCGTCGCTATCGCCTCGGCGTGCTCGGCGTTGTGCCGCTCGACATAGCTGTTGAAGCTGGCGACCAGCTCCTCGTTGGTGATCGATTCCGCGGGCGTGAACAGCCCGGTCGCGGAGATGACGGGACGACCTGTGCTTTGCATCGCGGCTGATTAGGCCGGAGCGTGAAGCTGGGCAAGAAGGCGGTGGTGGACAGGGCTGGATTCGAACCAGCGTACGCTTGCGCGGGCAGATTTACAGTCTGCTGCCTTTAACCACTCGGCCACCTGTCCACACGGGCCTGTCTCGAGAGAGATTGCGAGGGACCATGAGGGGGTCCCCGTGCCGAGAGGCGCCCCTTTGGCGAAGCGGCGCTTGCGTGTCAATGGGGCCGCTGGCATGGCCGCGCCACTTCGCAATTCAGGGATTTTCGACATGGCCAAGGAAGGCAAACGCGCGCTGCGCGGGCGTGCCGGGCGGATGCAGGGCGGTCGCGGCAGCGGGCGCGCGAGCACAGGCAACGTGCGGCTGTGGGGCCGCCACGCGGTCGAGGCGGCGCTCAAGAATCCCGATCGTGTGCACCGCAAGCTGTGGGCGACGCGCGAGGGCGTCGCCTCGCTCGACGGCGAACTGCCGGCGGACTTCCCGATCGAATATGCCGACGGGGCCGATCTTGCCCGCCTGGTCGCGCGCGATGCGCCGCACCAGGGGCTGGTCCTCGAATGCCTGGCGCTGGAGGACGTGTTCCTAGACGACGTGATCGACGGCGATGCCGCGCGTCCTGTGGTGGTGCTCGACCAGGTGACCGACCCGCACAACGTCGGCGCGATCCTGCGCTCTGCTGCGGCGTTCGGGGCGGCGGCGATCGTGACGCAGGACCGGCATGCCCCGCCGGAATCGGGCGTGGTCGCCAAATCGGCCTCGGGTGCGCTCGAGGTCGTGCCCTGGGTGCGCGTGGTCAACCTCGCCCGCGCGCTCGAGGAACTGGCCGAAGCCGGCTACTGGCGCATCGGCATGACCGGAGAGGCGCAGGCGACGCTGGGCGAGGCACTGCCCGCCGGCCCCGTCGCGCTGGTCTTCGGAGCCGAGGGCGAAGGCATGCGGCACAACGTCGAGCAGCACTGCGATGCGCTGGCGAAGCTGCCGATCGCGCGCACGATCGAGAGCCTCAACGTGTCCAACGCCGCGGCGATCGCGCTCTATGCGGTGGCAACGCGGCCCGCGATGGCGTAGAACGCGCTCCTCAACCGGGGGGAGTTCGGGATGACGTTCGCACGTATCGCGCTGGCGCTGGCAGCGCCGTTCCTGCTGACCGGGTGCCTGCTGGCGCCGGGCAAGTTCGTTTCCGACCTGACGCTGCTGAAGGACGGCACCTTTGCCTTCACCTACAAGGGCGAGATCCAGTCGCTGGCGATGTCGGGGCTGATGAGCGGGGCGATGGCGGCCGAGGAGGCCTCGTTCGAGGCACAATGCTACGACGACGAGGGCGAGAGCCGCGAGTGCAGCCCCGACGAAGCGGCCGAGCAGGCCGCGGCCAAGGCAGTCGAGAACGCCCAAACCGAGGCGATGATGGCGGCGCTGATGCCCGGGCTCGACGCAGGCGACGAGGAAAGCGTCGAACGCTTCACCGAGCAACTTGCGCGCATGAAGGGCTGGAACGCGGTCACCTATCAGGACGACGGCATTTTTGAGGTGGACGTGCGGATCGAGGGACGAAGCGATCGCTCGTTCGTGTTTCCAGTGGTCGAGGACATGCCGCTGATCGCGCCATTCGTGGCGATGGTCGTGCGCAGCGACGGGCGCATCCGGGTGCAGGCGAGTGGCTTCAAGACCGATCCACAGAGTGGCAACATGGGCGCGCTGGCGGCAATGGGCTCCGGCAGCGGCGCCGAGATGGACGAAGGCACCGAGTCCGCCGCGCCGCAGCGCATGGTCAAGCTCGATGGCACCTTCACCGTTCGCACCGACGGCGAAATCCTGACCAACAACACCGACGAGGGCGCGCGGAGCGAGGGCGGGTTGCGGGTTCTCGAATGGCGCGTCCTGCCCGACCGGACGACCGCGCCCGAGACGCTGATCCAGCTCTAGCAAGCAAGCGAAACGCCGCGGCTGCCAGTGACAGCCGCGGCGTCGCCCCTCCCGCAGCCGACCGCTGGGGCCGGCGCAGAGAAATCAGTTGACCGAATCCTTCAGGCCCTTGCCGGCCTTGAACTTGGGCTGGTTCGACGCCTTGATCGGCATGGGCTCGCCGGTACGCGGATTGCGGCCCATCGAGGCCTTGCGCTTGGCGACGGCAAAGGTACCGAACCCGACCAAACGCACCTCGTCACCCTTGGACAACGCGCGGGTGATGGTGTCGAAAACGGCCTCGACCGCACTCGAGGAATCGCTTTTCGACAGCCCGCTGGCATCGGCGACGGAGCTGATCAGGTCGTTCTTGTTCATCGGCGGAAAACCCCTCGTTGCATGGCGTGTTGCACGGCCTAGCGAAGCCGCAGCGAAGGGCATGGACTTGAACGCATTTTTGTCCGGGCTGTCAAAGCCAAATCCCGGGCGACACCCGCTACGGGTACCGATCTGTGCCGAATTGCGACGAACCGAGCAGCGCAGGACCGCCGGGAACGCCCGCTACCGCACGCCCGCACCGCACCGGGCGCGCGAGTCGCTGCGCTGCAGCAAGGCTCAATGCGCGGTCGGCGCCCCCGGAGCATGCCCAACGGGCACGGGTTGGCTCGCCAGATCATCGGCTTCGGTCCACTCGATCGGCTGCGGCGCCTCGACCAGAGCCCGCGCCAGCACCTCGTCGACGTGGCTGACCGGCACGATCTCGAGCCCGTCCTTCACGTTCGCGGGTATCTCGGCAAGATCCTTCACGTTCTCCTCGGGGATCAGCACCGTCGTGATCCCGCCGCGCAGCGCCGCGAGCAGCTTTTCCTTGAGGCCGCCGATCGCAAGCACCCTGCCACGCAGCGTCACCTCGCCGGTCATCGCCACATCGGGCCGCACCGCGATCCCGGTCAGCGCCGAGACGATCGAGGTGACCATCCCCACGCCCGCGCTCGGCCCGTCCTTGGGCACAGCGCCCTCGGGCAAGTGGATATGGATGTTGCGGCGCAGGAAAATCGACGGCTTGATGCCGTAGGCAGGCGCGCGCGCCTTCACGAAGCTGAACGCGGCGGCGACGCTCTCGTTCATCACCTCGCCCAGCTTGCCGGTGGTCTTGACCTCACCCTTGCCCGGCGTCGTCACGCTCTCGATGGTCAGCAATTCGCCGCCGACCTCTGTCCAGGCGAGGCCCGTGACCGCGCCGACCTGCGGCTCGTCCTCGCCCATGCCGTGCTTGAACTTGCGCACGCCGGCAAACTCGCCGAGGTTTTCGGGCGTCACGGTGACGCTCTCCGCCTTCCCCTCGAGGATGCGGCGCAGGCTCTTGCGCGCCAGCCGCGCGATCTCGCGCTCGAGTGTGCGCACGCCCGCCTCGCGGGTGTAGTAGCGGATGAGGTCGCGCAGCGCCGGTTCGGTCAGTTCGAATTCGCCGTCCTTCAGCCCATGCTCGCCAACCTGCTTGGGCAGCAGGTGGCGGGTCGCGATCTCGACCTTCTCGTCCTCGGTATAGCCCTCCAGCCGGATGATCTCCATCCGGTCGAGCAGCGGCTGCGGCAGGTTGAGGCTGTTCGCCGTGGTGACGAACATGATCTCGGAAAGGTCGAGATCGAGTTCGAGGTAGTGATCCTGAAACTTCGAATTCTGCTCCGGGTCGAGCACCTCGAGCAGCGCGCTCGCCGGATCGCCGCGGAAGTCCTGGCCCAGCTTGTCGATCTCGTCGAGCAGGAACAGCGGATTGCTCGTCCCGGCCTTCTTGAGGTTGGTCACGATCTTGCCCGGCAGCGAGCCGATGTAGGTGCGGCGGTGGCCGCGGATCTCCGCCTCGTCGCGCACGCCGCCCAGCGACTGGCGCACGAACTCTCGCCCGGTCGCCTTGGCGATCGACTTGCCGAGGCTGGTCTTGCCAACACCCGGCGGGCCGACGAGGCACAGGATCGGGCCCTTCAGTCTGTTGGTGCGCGCCTGGACCGCAAGATACTCGACGATCCGGTCCTTCACCTTCTCCAGCCCGAAGTGGTCGGCGTCGAGCACCTCCTGAGCCCTGGCGATGTCCTTTTTGACCTTGCTGCGCTTCCCCCACGGCAGGCCCAATAGCACGTCGAGGTAGTTGCGGATGACGGTCGCCTCGGCGCTCATCGGCTGCATCGACTTCAGCTTCTTCAGCTCGCTCTCGGCCTTGGCGCGGGCTTCCTTCGAGAGCTTGGTCTTGGCGACCTTCTCCACCAGCTCGGCCATCTCGTCGCCGCCGTCCTCGCCGCCGCCGAGCTCGTTCTGGATCGCCTTCAATTGCTCGTTGAGGTAGTATTCGCGCTGGGTCTTCTCCATCTGCCGCTTCACCCGACCGCGGATCTTGCGCTCGACCTGCAGCACCGACAGCTCGCCCTCCATGAAGGCCATGACCATTTCGAGCCGCTTCAAGGGATCGGGCTCGGTAAGGATCGACTGCTTGTCGGAGACCTTGGCGGCGATCGAGGCGGCGATGGTGTCGGCAAGCTGCCCGGCATCGTCGACTTCAGCGAGGTCCTCGCCCGCATTGTCGGCCAGCTTCTTGTTCAGCTTGGCGTATTCGCCGAACTGATCGACCACCTGGCGCATCATCGCGGTGACCTCACTGCCCGCGGCGGTCTCGGGTTCGAGCGCGCTGACGCTCGCGGTGACATATTCGCCTTCGGTTTCGAGACCGACCAGCTTCGCCCTGCCCTTGCCCTCGACCATCAGCCGCACGGTCCCGTCGGGCAGCTTGAGGAGCTGCACGACCTGCGCGACGACGCCGATCTCGTAGAGGTCGTCGGCTTCCGGGTCGTCGCAGCCCGGGTCGAGCTGGGCGAGGAGGAAGATGTCGCGGCTCGCCGCCATCGCTGCCTCAAGTGCAGCGACCGACTTGTCGCGGCCGACGAACAGCGAGACGACCATGCCGGGAAACACGACGATGTCGCGCAGCGGAAGGAGGGGGTAGGTCTGGTTCATGCCTGGCATCCGGTTGGGGCGCGCTGCACGGCGGCGCGCGCCGCTTGACCCCGAATATGGGAACCCCCGCCGCACCCCGCAATCCCGTTCACAGGCAAAGCTGTGGACGTGAACGGCGGCAGGGGGTGTCGACACATGTGACACGCCCCCGGGGCCTTGGGGCGAGAGCGTAACCTTGCGGGGGCGCAGCGGTCTAAGGCGAGGCAGGACAATGGCCGCCGACCAGGTGCTGGCGATTCGACAAGCCGCCGACGAGATCGTAACGTATGCTCCCGCCTCGGGTCGCTGGCGCATGCACCGCAGGGGGATGCATCATGCTCAGGACTCTTGCCTTTACGCTCGTCGGGCTTGGTTCCACGTCGCTCGTCGGGGCCGATGCACCGTCGCCCGCCGCCGTGCCGGTGGAGGCCGCGACCGCGCTCGACCCCATCCGGCTCGCCCAGCGCGTCTGCGGCAGGGGCGGCGACGGGCGCAACGCGCTTGCCGCGCGGTTGCGCATGGCGAGCGAGGTCGGGCAGACGCTGCCGCCGGGACGGGGCTTTCCGCTGTCCGAGGCCTACCACCGCACGCAAGTTCCCGCCTCCGGCGTGGAGGGACCGGCGCGGGCCTATTTCGACCAGGGCATGACGCTCGCCTATGGCTTCAACCACGCGGCCGCCCTGCGCTCGTTCGCGGAGGCGCGCCGTCTCGCGCCCGACTGCGCGATGTGCTGGTGGGGCGAGGCGCTGGCGAACGGCCCGAACATCAACGCCGGGATGGACGACGCGCAGAACCGCGCCGCGCTGGCCGCGCTGGGGGAGGCGCGCGAGGCGCTCGACCGCGTGTCGCCACTGGAACGCGAGCTGATCGAGGCGCAGATCCTGCGCTATTCCGAAAGCACCGCCATCTCGCGGGCGGAACTCGATGCCGCCTATGCCGACGCGATGCTGGGGATCGCTCGCAGGCATACCGGCAACGACGATGTCGCGGTGCTGGCGGCGGAGGCGGCGATGAACACCTCGCCGTGGAACTACTGGGGGCCCGACAAATCGCAGCCGCTGTCGCGGATCGACGAGGCGGTCGCGCTGATCGAGGGCGTGATGTCGCGCAACCCACGCCATCCGCAAGCGGCGCACCTCTACATCCACCTGATGGAGAACAGCGCCAACCCGGCAAAGGCCGAAGCTGCCGCCGACCGGCTGGCGCAGTACACTCCTGCGGGTGTCGGACATCTGGTCCACATGCCAGGTCACATCTACTACCGCATCGGTCGCTATCGGGATTCGATTGCCGCCAATCTCGCCGCAGCGCGCGCGGACGAGGAGTATCTGGCGCGCGCAGGCGGCGACGGGCTCTATCGCTACGGCTACTACCCGCACAACGTCCACTTCCTGCTGACCTCCGCCCAGATGGTCGGGGCAATGGGCATGGTCGCGACGGAGACCGAGCGACTCAAGGGCATCCTCAACGTCGAGGTCGCCAGGCAACTTCCGTGGGTGCAGGCCATCCATGCCGCACCCTCATTCGCGCTCGCCCAGTATGGCAGCGCCGATGCCATCCTGGCGCTGACCGCCGCGCCGTCCGAATTGGGCTATGTCGAGGCGATGCGCCACTACGCGCGGGCGATCGCCTACGCCGAGCGGCAGGACGAGCCCGCGTTCGCGGGCGAAATCCGCGCGATGGAGACGCTCCGGTCGGCCGCCAGCGTGCAGTCGATGGTCGAGGCGGGCTTCCCGGCGCCCGACATCATCGCGCTGGCAGTACTGGTAGCAAAGGGCCGCGAAGCGCACTGGGGCGGGCGCCATGACGAAGCGATCGGCCACTTCGAAGCGGCAGAGCGGATCGAGCCGACCATTCCCTACAGCGAGCCGCCCTACTGGTACTACCCGGTCGCGCAATCGCGCGGGGCCGCGCTCTACTCCGCAGGCCGCCATCGCGAGGCTGCGGCGGCCTTCCGCAAGGCGCTGGTCGAGGCGCCCAACAGCGGCTGGGCGCTCTACGGACTGAAGATGTCGCACCGGAAGCTCGGCCACGCGGCGGAGGAGACAGCCGCCGATGCCGCGCTCAAGCGAGTGTGGATGGGTGACGAAGCCTGGCTCCGGATGAAGCGGCTGTAGGCTATCCCGGCCCCCGGGAGCGCCCTAGCCCATCCCGGGCAGGTTGAAGCCCGGCGGCAGGCCCAGACCGCCCTGCATCTTCTGCATTTCCTCGCCCGAAACGCGGTCGGCCTTGTCGCGGGCGTCGTTGAAGGCGGCGGTGACGAGGTCTTCCACCATCTGCTTTTCCGACGGCTGCATCAGGCTCTCGTCGATCTCGACGCGCAGAATGCGACCCTTGGCGGTGGCGCGGACCTTGACCAGTCCGCCGCCCGCCTGCCCCTCGACCTCGAGGCTGTCGAGCTTGACCTGCATCTCGTTCATCTGGGTCTGGATCGTCTCGGCGGCCTTCTGCGCGGCGGCGAGCATTTCTTCCATCGATTGCATCGGCTTATCCTTCAAAGTTGTCAGCGGCCCCAGCCCTGGCGGCTGCGGGCGGGCGCGCGGTCGTCGTCGATCAACTCCGCATCGGGAAACATGGCAAGCGTCGCCGCGACGAGCGGGTGCGCGCGCACGGCGGCGTCGGCGGCCTGCTGCGCCGTGGCCACCTGCTCGGTCAGCGAAGGCGTACCTTCGGTGGCGACTTCCTCGACCTGCCAGCGTGCCCCGGTGACGGCATGGAGCGCCTCGCGCAGCTGCGGCGCAATGTCGCCGCTGAACTGTGGCGCGCGCGAATAGGCCAGCCGTCCGTCGGCAAGATCGACCACGCGGACCTGATGGCGCATCAGGCTGCCCGCGACCATCTGGCCGGCATCCTCCACGCGCGCAACGAGGTCCACCCAGTTCAGTGTGGCCGTGGGCGCGCCAGCGCCGCTGGCACGAGCCGACGGCGCCGCGATACCGCTTTCGGCCAGTGCGTCGAGCTTGCGCGCGAGTGCGCCCGGATCGGGCAGGTTCGCGGCATGCAGCACCCGCAGCAGCGCCATCCGCGCTGAAGCGAGCGGGTCGGGCGCGAGCTTGACCTCCTCGTGCCCCTTGACCAGTAGTTGCCACAGGCGGTGAAGCTGCCCCGCCGACAGACGCTCGGCCCACGACGAGAGCACCGCGCGCTCCTCCGCCGTCGGCGCCTGCGCTTCCGCACCGGCAACCTGCGCCAGCGTGACGCGGTGCGTCAGGTCCATTAGCCCGCGCATCAGCGCCAGCGGCTCGACCCCGAGGGCGTACTGCTCGTCGAGCGCCGCGAGAAGCCCCTTGGCGTCGCCGTCGAGCACGGTCGCGAGCAGGCGCCGCTGCGCGCCCTTGTCGGCGAGGCCGAGCATGTCGCGCACGCGTTCCGCCGTCACCTGGCCCTCACCATCGAGATCGGCGTGAGCGATGGCCTGGTCGAGGATCGAGAGTCCGTCGCGCACCGATCCCTCGGCGGCGGCGGCGATCATGTTCAGCGCCTCGTCCTCCGCCTCGACCCCTTCCTGCGCGCAAACCCAGCCGAAATGCTGCTGGAGAAGCTCGGTCGGGATGCGCTTCAGGTCGAAGCGCTGGGTCCGGCTGAGCACTGTGACCGGGAGCTTGTCGACCTCGGTCGTGGCGAAGAGGAACTTCACATGCGCGGGCGGCTCTTCCAGCGTCTTGAGCATCGCGTTGAACGCGTTGCGGCTGAGCATGTGGACTTCGTCGATGATGTAGATCTTGTAGCGCGCACTAACCGCGGCGTAGCGGACGGCCTCGATGATATCGCGCATGTCGTCGACGCCGGTGTGGCTGGCGGCATCCATCTCGATCACATCGATGTGGCGCCCCTCGGCAATGGCGGTGCAGGGCTCGCACTGCCCGCAGGGGTCGATCGTCGGGCCGCCCTGCCCATCCGGGCCGATGCAGTTGAGGGCCTTGGCGATAAGGCGCGCAGTCGAGGTCTTGCCGACCCCGCGCACGCCGGTCATTAGGAAGGCGTGCGCCAGCCGGTCGCGCCTGATCGCGTTGGCGAGCGTACGGACCATCGGTTCCTGTCCGATCAGCTCGCTGAACGTTTGCGGGCGGTATTTCCGCGCGAGCACACGGTAGGGCTGGTTCGAGGTCGGCGCCGGTTTGGACGCTGGTGCACGTCCGACCGCTGATTCCAAACCGCCGAACATCGCCGACTGGCCCGCCGCCTCGAGTTCGGCGGCGCTGGGCGCCTCATCCTGGTTCTCTTCCCAGGGAAGCGCGTCGGGATTGTCCGGTGAATCGCCCATCCTCGTCTAGCTAGGCGTTGGGCGCGCGAAAGTCATGCGCGTCGGGATGGCTATTTCTGCAAAGCGGGTGAAAAAGGAGCCGGGCGACCCGCTGCCATCCGTTGTGGCTGCTTCCTTCCGGACCTGACCAGGTTGGCGGACGCGAACGTCCACCCGACTCCCGCGGCGCATATGGCGGCGGGGCGCCACGAATGCAACCGCGATGTCAGCGGAAGTTGTCGGCGTAGGCCTGGAGCTTGAGGTGCCGCGGCGGAGTGGCATGGACGCGCGCGGCAATGCCATAGCGCTCCGCATAGGCCTTCGCCTCATCCTTCGTCTCGAAGGTCAGCACGACCTGCGGCTGGGTATCGCCGCTGCCGGTCCAGCCCATCAGCGGATCGGGCTTGCGCGCCTCGGACTGCTCAAACTCGAGCACCCATTCGTCAGTGCGGGCCTTGCCCGACTGCATCGCATTCTTCGGGCGCTGGTAGATTCTGGCTGGCATGTGCGCCCTCTAATTCACTCGCCCGAGCGTGAAAAGGCGTTCTTCGTCTTGAGGCTCGGCTTTTCCGCCCAGGGTTCGTCGGGCCAGCGGTGCTTGGGGTAGCGGCCTTTCATATCCTTCTTCACCTCGGCCCACGACCCGCGCCAGAAGCCGGGGAGGTCGCGGGTCGACTGGATCGGGCGGCCCGCGGGGCTGGTCAGCTTGAGCAGCAAGGGCGCGTCGCCCACAGTCGGGTGCCGCTCCAGCCCGAACAGCGCCTGGACGCGCACCTCAGCGCTGGGCGCATCGTCGCCGGTGTAGTCGATCGCGTGCGTGGTGCCCGCGGGCGAAACGAATTCGCGCGGGGCGAGCCGGTCGAGCCGCTGGCGCGCGTCCCAGTCGAGCAGATTGAGCAGCGCGTCGACCAACTTGCCACGCGGGAGGTCGAGATCGCGGCGACCCGCGAGCAGCGGGCGGAGCCAAAGGTCAGCGCTTCCAGTCAGTGCCGCTGGCGTCAAGAGGTCGATCCCGGCGTAGTTGGCGCGCGCAAGCAGGTCGGCCGGGAGCAATGTCCCCAGACGTTCCACCGCCTTTTCCACAAGCATGTCCATAATCGCCGCCGGGTCGGGCGCGGGGTCAGGGCCGGTCGCCAGCGTAATCGCGCCCAGCCGCCGCTCAAGCCGCGCCTCCACCCGCTCGTTCGCCCATTTGAGGACCGACCGACGCTCGATGCGGTCCCCCAGCCAGCGCTCGACATCCGGTTCCTCCAGCGCCAGGGCAGCAGTGATCCGCGCACCTTTGGCCTGCCCCTGAGCATCGCCGATGACCAACCATTCCGTACGCGCCAGCGGGCTGGCCGGGTCGAGCAGGTAGCCGCGCCCGCCCGCCGAGAGCCAGTGCTCGCCTGATGGGTCGCGGCGGCGCGCGACATTGTCGGGCAGGCCTGCGGCGAGGAGGATGGCGGGGGGAGGGGTCGTGCCCGGTCCTTCGAGAGGCTCAGGATGAGCGGATCTAGCCCCCAAATCCCGCGCATGCTGAGCCTGTCGAAGGACACGCGCCTTGTCAGCCCACCGCGCCGCCAGCTTCCGCGAAGCCTCCGCGCGTGTAGAGCGGTCGCCGACCCAGCGATGTAACCGCCCCGCCAAGTCCTCTCCCCGCCCGCCCAGCCCGCGCTCCTGCAGCAGCAGCGCGATCCGCGCCGCTTCGTCCGCCGCGGAATGTTCCGCGCCGAACAGCACCATCGCCGCGTGCGCGGGATCGAGCGGGAGCCCCGCCAGAGCCTTGCCGCGCTGCGTGATCCGCCCTTCCCCATCGAGCGCGCCTAACGCCTCCAGCCGCTCCCGTGCCGCAGCCAGCGAGGCCGCGGGCGGCGGGTCGAGCCACGGCAATGCAGTAGGATCGCCACTGCCCCAGCGCGCGAGATTCAGCACCAGCGGCGCAAGGTCGGCGGTCGTGATCTCCGGCGGCGCGAACGGCGGGTGTCCGGAGTGCGCGGCTTCTTCCCACAGGCGATAGGCGACGCCCGGGCCCTGCCGCGCGGCGCGGCCCGCGCGCTGGGCCGCGGCAGCCTGGCTGGCGCGGCGCGTGACGAGATGGGTGGTGCCCGCCGCCTTGTCGAACTCGGCATGGCGGGCGAGGCCGCTGTCGACGACGACAGACACGCCATCAAGCGTAAGCGAGGTTTCGGCGATCGCGGTGGCGAGCACAATCCGGCGGCGGCCCTGGGAATCGCGGTGGATCGCGGTGCGCTGCCCGGCGGGTTCGACCTGGCCGTGAAGCGGCAGGATCGGCACCTCTGGCAGGCGTTCGGCCAGCCGCTCGCGCACGCGGTCGATCGCGCCGACGCCGGGGAGGAAGGCGAGCACGTCCCCCTCTGTCTCGCGCCAGGCGGTGAGAACGGCAGTCGCCACCGCGACCTCGATGCGCTTGTCAGGGGTCGAACCCAACCACCTGATTTCGAGCGGAAAAGCCTTGCCTTCGCTCTCGATCACAGCGGCTTCATCGCCGAGCAGTCGGGCGAAACGCGCACCGTCGATCGTTGCCGACATCACGCAGACGCGCAGGTCTTCGCGCAGCACGGTGCGTGTCTCCAGCGCCAGCGCGAGGCCGAGATCGCTGTCGAGGTGCCGCTCGTGCGCCTCGTCGAACAGCACGGCGGACACGCCCGCCAGTTCGGGGTCCTCGACGATCCGGTTGACGAAGATCGCCTCGGTCATCACCAGCACGCGCGTTCGCGCCGATGTTCTGCTGTCGAGGCGGGTCAGGTAGCCGACCGTCTCGCCCGCCTTCTCGCCCAGCACTTCCGCCATCCGCTCCGCCGCCGCGCGCGCGGCGACCCGGCGCGGGCTGAGGAGGATGACCTGGCCGGTGCACCAATCCTCGCCCAGCAGCGCAGGCGCGACGGCAGTGGTCTTGCCCGCCCCCGGGGGCGCGACCAGCACCGCGGCGCCGCAAGTGCGCAAGGCCGCGAGCAAGTCGGGCAACACGGCATGGATGGGGAGGTCGGCGCTCACGCGTGCCCCCTACCCACCTCGTCATCCCAGCGAAAGCTGGGATCGTTCGCCGCCAACTCGGTGCTAGCGGAGAGCGGCCCCAGCTTTCGCCGGGGCGACGATTCCCTCAATACCCCCGCGCCACGGCGAAGTGCGCGGCTTCCGCCATCGCGGCGCGGGCGCGGCTGTCGGGGAAGATCGAGATTGCGTCGATCGCGCGGTCGGCGAAGTGGCGCGCGCGCTCGCGCGTGGTCTCGACCGCGTCGTACTTGGCCATCAGGTGGATCGCCTCGGCGAGATCGGCGTCGGTGGCGCGGTGGCCGGCGATCGCCATCTGCCAGAACTTGCGCTCCGCCTCGGTGCCGCGGGCATAGGCGAGGATGACCGGCAGGGTCATTTTGCCCTCGCGGAAATCGTCGCCCTGGTCTTTGCCCATCTGCGCCGCGTCGGCATCGTAATCGAGCGCGTCGTCGACCAGCTGGAAGGCGACGCCGAGGTTGCGGCCGTAATCCTCCAGCGCCTGCTCCTCCGCCTCGCCGCACTCGGCGACGACCGCGGCGATGCGGCTGGCGGCGGAAAACAGCGCGGCGGTCTTGGCACCGATGATGGTGAGGTAGCGCTCCTCGCTCGTGCCGATCTGGCGCTGCGCGGTGAGCTGGGCGACCTCGCCCTCGGCGATGATCGCGCTGGCGCTGGAAAGGATGCGCAGGACCTTGAGGCTGCCGTCCTCGGTCATCAGCTCGAACGCGCGGCTGAAGAGGAAGTCGCCGACCAGCACGGTCGCCGGATTGCCGAAGATGATGTTGGCCGCCGCCTTGCCGCGCCGCAGCTCGCTGCCGTCGACAACATCGTCGTGAAGCAGGGTGGCGGTGTGTATGAACTCGACCGCGGCGGCGAGCTTGTGATGTCGCGTGCCCTGATAGCCGACAAGCTCGGCGCCCGCGAGCGTCAGCATCGGGCGCAGCCGCTTTCCCCCGCCGGAAATCAGGTGCCCGGCAAGCGCTGGAATGAGCGGAATCTCGCTCTGCATCCGGTCTAGGATCACAGCGTTGACCGCGTTCATGCCCGGCGCGGTCAGCGCGAGCATCGGATCGAGCGACGACCGCTTGCGCGGCAGGGGGACGACTTCGGCGGTCATGGCGCTTTCGCCATGGTCAGGCGTGCGGCGCTTGGCAAGCCCCGAGAAGCCTTGGAAACGCCGCCCCGGGCGTGATACGCCACCACGCGATGACCCAGCCGCCGACCGAACCGGGCCCCGATCAGCAGCTTGCTGCATTCCGCCGCAGCATCGACAACATCGATGCGGCGCTGGTCCACATCCTCGCCGAACGGTTCCGGATCACCCAAGCGGTTGGGGCTTACAAGGCGAAGAACGCCCTTCCCCCGGCCGATCCGGGGCGCGAGGCGGCACAGATCGCGCGACTGCGCAAACTGGCCGAGGAAAGCGAACTCGACCCGGAATTCTCGGAGAAATTCCTGCGCTTCATCATCGACGAGGTGATCCGCCACCACCGGCAGGCCGCGGCGGACTAGCACCTAGTCGTCGCGCCGACGGTCGCGGCGCCAGTCGCGCCGATCTTCGCGGCGGTCGCGGCGCCATTCGCGCCGGTCGTCGCGGCGGTCCTCGCGCCATTCGCGGCGTTGGTCGCGGCGATAGTCGGACCAGTTCTCGCGCCATTCGCGGCGATCGCGATACTGTCCGCGGCGCGCCTCCCAGTAGCGGCGGGTGGAATCGTTCCAGCGGTAACGGTCGCCGCCCCGGCTGTAGACGTAGTAGCCGGTGCCCGGATAATAGTAGTCGTTGTACCAGCCGTAATAGGCAGGATAGGCGCTGCTGGCGTAGCCGCGCCCGTAATAGCTGCTGCCGTAATAGCCGCTGCCATAATATCCGCTACCGCCGTAGTATCCGTCGTCGTAGCTGCTGCACGCGCCGAGGCCGAGCGCGGCGGCGGCAAGGAGCACGGTGGCCCTGATGCGCTGCGTCATGATGCTCTCCCAGTGGGGTGGAATGGTTAACCTATCCCCCGACGCGGCAAAGGTTCCGGAAAACGCGGCGAACCGAAGGGCTTAGCCGGAACGCGGCAGGCTGAGCCGGACCAGCAGCCCGCCCAGATCCTCGCTCTCGCCCAGCGTCACCTTGCCGCCGTAGATTTCCGCCACGTCGCGCACGATTGCTAGGCCGAGGCCGGTGCCGGGCTTGCCGGTGTCGAGCCTCGCGCCGCGGTCGAAGATGCGGGGACGCTCGGCTTCGGGGATGCCAAAACCGTCGTCCTCGACCCAGATGACACATTGCTCGTCGTCGATCTCGGCATCGACGGTCACGAACACGCTGCCGCCACCGTACTTGGCGGCGTTCTCGATCAGGTTGCCGAGGATCTCGTCGAGATCCTGCCGCTCGATCGAGACATGCGCCTCGCGGTTGCCGGCGATGTCGAAGCGCACGTTGGGGTAGAGCCGCTCGACCGCGCGGCGCACGGCCTCGGCGCTGACGCACACCGGCGTGCGCGCATGGCCGACCGCGCGGCGTCCGACGGCGCGCGCGCGGGCCAGGTGGTGCTCGACATGGCGCTGCATCGTGCGCGCCTCGCGAATGGTAGTGTCGGCAAGGTCCTCGGCGCGCGCGGTGGCGGCGTTGGTCAGCACGGTCAGCGGGGTCTTGAGTGCATGCGCCAGATTGCCCGCGTGCGTGCGCGCCTCCTCCGCCTGCTGCTCCGAGTGGGCGAGGAGCATGTTGAGCTCCTCGACCAGCGGCTGGACCTCGAGCGGGAGCGGATCGGTCACACGGTTGGTCCCGGTGGTGCGGATGCGCTGGATCGCGGCGCGCACCCGGCGCAGCGGGCGCAGGCCGTACCAGCTCTGCAATGCCGCCATCAGGAACAGGCCAAGCCCCAGGATCGCGAAGCTCCACACCAGGATCGAGCGGATCTGGCTGACCTGCGCCTCGAGCTCCCCGGTTGCCGACGCAACCGCGAAGGTCCAGCGCGTGTCGCTTTCGGGCAGGATGACGGTACGCTCGACCAGCCGTAGCGGTTCGCCGCGGAACTGGTCAGTGTCGTGGAAATGCGGCTCGTCGTCGAAATGGTCTTCCTGCAGGTCGAGCGTGCGATCCCACAGGCTGCGGCTAGGGAAATCCTCGTGCCCCTCGCCGCTGATCTGCCAGTAGAGGCCGCTGTTGGGCTCGAGGAAGCGCTGGTCGCCCAGCGCGCGATAGAAGAACACTTCGCCGTCGGGGCCGATCTCGGCCGAGGCGATCATCGCGGTCAGCATGTATTCGAGCTGCTCGTCGAAGTTCGACTGCACCAGCCGGGTCAGCGTCCGGTCGAGTGCGAAGCCGCCCGCGAGCAGCAGCACCGCGATCCAACCCGCCGCGATGAGGATCATCCGGCGCGAGAGGCTGCCGGTATGCGGCGCGGCGACGTTCGGATCGGGCGCGTGCGCGTCCGCTGCGCCGCTGGCGCCCGCGCTATCCGCCGTCAGGGGCTCAGGAAGCGCGGGCTTGCTCGGCGGGATCGTCGAGACTGTATCCAAGGCCACGGATCGTCGTGATGACATCGGCACCCAGCTTCTTGCGGATGCGGGTGACGAAGACCTCGATCGTGTTCGAATCGCGGTCGAAATCCTGATCGTAAATGTGCTCGATCAGTTCGGTGCGGCTGACAACCTTGCCCTTGTGGTGCATCAGGTAGCTCAGCAGCTTGTATTCCTGCGCGGTCAGCTTGACCGGCTCGCCATTGAGCGTGACGCGGCCGGAGCGCGTGTCTAGCCGGACGTCGCCTGCGGTCAGTTCGCTCGAAGTGTTGCCGCTCGCGCGGCGGATCAGCGCGCGCAGGCGGGCGATAAGTTCCTCGGTCTGGAACGGCTTGGCGAGATAGTCGTCCGCGCCGGCATCGAGTCCAGCGACCTTGTCGCTCCAGCTGTCGCGCGCGGTCAGCACCAGCACGGGGAACTTGCGCCCCTCCTTGCGCCACATGCCGAGGACGGTCAGCCCGTCGATCTCGGGCAAACCGAGGTCGAGTATGACCGCGTCGTAATCCTCGGTCGAGCCGAGATAGTGGCCATCCTCGCCATCGACCGACAGGTCGACGGCATAGCCGGTCTGCTCCAGCGTCGACTTCAGTTGCTTGCCGAGTGTGGGTTCGTCCTCGACGATCAGGATACGCATGCTGGCCTTTTCCCCCGGGTGTTCGCGGCTGGCACTAAGTGGTCGTTCGCGATGAACGCGTCAACCTGAACAGGGTTTCCTCAGCGGGTTCGCCGCAGCACGCGGCCGGTGCGTGCGTCGACGTCGACGAACAGCACCCGCCCGTCGCGGATGAACTTGAGGCGATAGGCCATCGCGGTCGAATCGTAGGCGAAGCCGAGGTATTCCGCATCGCGCATGGTCGGCAGGATGCGCGCCTCGATATCGCGCGATCGCAGGATGTTGCCGGCCTGCATCTCCTTGCGTGCCTGGCCCTGGTCCGAACGCGGCTGGGCCGCGGCGGGAACCGCAAGGCCGGTGGCGAGAAGCACCCCGGCGAGGAGAGAGGCAACAAGCTTTCGCATGACGCCTGACTGCCTACGCCGGGGGCATTGAACAAGTTCTGAATGTTGGCGTCGCTCGCCATTCAGAAATTTGCTCGAAAACCTTAACGGGTCATTTCGTAGGTGACTGTGACCGTGACCGACGAACCGACCAGCCCGGGCGCCACCGGGGTCGATTCCGCCCGGGCGTCCATCGCCTGCGCGCGCATCATCGGCATCGGCTGGCTCATGTGGGCCGCCTCGGCGATCTTGAGCACGCGCACGCCGGCAAAGCCGCTCCAGCGGGCATAGTCGCGCGCCATCGCCTCGGCCTTCTTCACCGCCGCCTCGCGCGCCTGCGCCTTGGCCGCGGTCTCGTCGTCGATCGAAAAGCTCGGCCCGCCGATATCGGTCGCACCCGCGGCAACGAGCGCGTCAAGCACGGCTCCGGTTCGGTCGATATCGCGCAGCGTGACGCTGACGCGGTTGGACGCCTGGTAGCCGCGGAAGACCTGGCGCTGGGTCGCCTGGTCGTAATCGTAGCGCGCGCCGAGATTGATGCCAGTGGTCTGCACGTCGTCTTCGGCAATGCCGAGCGCGCGGATACGCGCGATCACGCGGGTCATTTCGTTGGCATTGCGCTGCATGGCCTCGACCGCGGTCGGCGCATCGGTGGTGACGCCGGCGCTGACGTTGGCGAGGTCGGGCCGCGCCTCGACGGTCTCGGTCACGCTGAGTTCGACCACCGGCCCCTGGCTGGGGATCTGCACCTCGGCAGAGGCGGCGGCAGGCAGCGCCATCGCGGCGGCGGCAAGCGGGAGAGCGATACGGTTCATGGGGTAATCTCCTTTCGGGCGCGATGTCGCCGCGGTGCGATTACGCGCGGCTGAACCGCCTTGTTCCAGCGACGAAACGCGGCGATAGGTCGCGCACCACGAAGGGGAGCCTGCCGATGAACTTCGTCCGTACCGCAATGGCAGCCGCCGCGCTGCTGTGCAGTTCGCTGGTCGGCGCCCAGCAAATGGAGCGCGTGCCGGACCGTGGCGCAGGGGAAGGCGAAGGCCCATTCCCCCAGCTCGTGATCCGCGGCGCGACGATGATCGACGGCACCGGTGCTCCGCCGGAGGGGCCGGTCGACATCGTAATCGAGGGCAACCGGATCAGCCGCATCGTGCGCGGCGGCGCGGCGGAAGGCGCATGGGCCAACGCGGGCCGGGTGATCGATGCGCGCGGGATGTACGTCATCCCCGGCATGGTCGACACCCACGGCCACAACGGCGATCCCGACAAGGCGCCGCAGCCGAGCTACGGTTTCAAGCTGTGGCTCGCGCACGGGGTCACCACGGTACGCGGGGTCGGGTTCGGCTGGGGGCCGGAAGACCCGTCGCTTGACCAGAAGCGCCGCAGCGAGGCGAACACCATCGTCGCCCCGCGCCTCTATGCCTATGCCGTCCCCGGCGACGTCTGGCCGAACGGCGCGGTCGATACCCCGGCGAAGGGCCGCGAATGGGCGCGCTGGATCAAGGCGCGCGGCTACGACGGGGTCAAGTTCTTCAATTCGGAAAGCCCCGAGGTGCTCGCCGCAATTCTCGACGAAGCGGAGACGATCGGCCTCGGCACCGTGGCCCACCTCGGCCAGCGCGGCGTGGCGCAGGTGAACGCGAGGAAGGCGGTCGAACTCGGCCTCGGCGGGGTGACGCACTTCTACGGCCACTTCGAGAGCCTGCTCGGTTACGGATCGCTGGTCCGCTATCCGGAAGACTACAACTACCTCGACGAGCAATCGCGCTTCGCCTGGGTGGCGAGGCTGGCCGACCAGATCGTCGAGCCGGGCAGCGAGGAATGGAACGACTACGTCGATTTCCTGGTCGAGAGCGAAGTCACGCTAAGCCCGACCTTCAACATCTATTCCGCCAGCCGCGACGTGATGCGCGCGCGTAATCTCGAATGGCACGAGCGCTACACCCTGCCCTCGCTGATGGGCTTCTATGCGCCGAGCCTGACCAACCACGGCAGCTATTACCATGACTGGAAGACCGCCGACGAAGTGGCCTGGCGCCAGTTTTACCAGCCGTGGATGCGCCTTACCCGCGAGTTCCACCGCAAGGGCGGGCGCGTGACGGTCGGCTCGGATCCTGGTTACATCTACCAGACCTGGGGCTTCGCCTATGTCGGTGAGCTGGAGATGCTCCAGGAGGCAGGGCTGACCCCGCTCGAGGTGCTCCAGGCCGCCACAATCAACGGCGCGCGCGAGATCTGGGACAGCAAGGGCGGCGAGCCTCCGTTCGGCTCGATCCAGGTCGGCAAGCTGGCCGACCTTGCCATCGTGCCCGAAAACCCGCTGACCAACTTCAAGGTGCTCTACGGCACCGGCCACCGGCGCCTCAACCGCGAGACCAACCAGCTCGAAACCGTCGGCGGGGTGCGCTGGACGGTAAAGGACGGCGTGGTCTACGACGCGCGCGCGCTACTGGAAGACGTGGCCGGCATGGTCGAGGCGCAGAAGGCCGCGCAACCCTAGCTTGCCCACCAGCGCGCGAGCGCCTACCTCGCGCGCCCTATGGCGCAACCTCCGATCCTCTCTTGGGAAGGCCTGGCCCTGCAGCAGGGTGGCCGTTGGCTGCTCGGCGACGGGGCGGGCAATGGGCTCGACCTGCATGTGGCCCCGCGCGACCGGCTGGCGCTGATCGGCAGGAACGGCGCCGGCAAGACCACGCTGTTCCGCCTGATCGACGGGCGCATCGAGGCCGATAGGGGCCAGCGCAAGCTGAAGCCCGGCCTGCGCATCGTGACGCTCGAGCAGGAGCCGGACTTCACCACCTATGCCACTCTGATGGACTTTGCCCTCGCCCAGCCGCACCCGCCCGCCGAGCACGAGGTCGAGGCGATTGCCGGGCAGCTCGGGATCGACATGAGCCGTCCGGCCGCGAGCGCCAGCGGCGGTGAGCGCCGCCGCGCCGCGATCGCCCGCGCGCTGGCGCAGGACCCCGACCTCCTGCTGATGGACGAACCGACCAACCATCTCGACCTCGCCGCGATCGAGTGGCTCGAGGGCTGGCTGGAAAGCTACAAGGGCGCGTTCATCGTCATCAGCCACGACCGCACCTTCCTCAAGCGCCTGACCCGCGCGACGATCTGGCTCGACCGCGGCGGCCTGCGACGCAAGGAAGTCGGCTTTGGCGGTTACGAGGCATGGGAGGAAGCGGTCTACGCCGAGGAAGCGCGCGCGGCGGAAAAGATGGACGCCAAGCTCAAGATCGAGGCGCACTGGCTCGAACGCGGCGTCACCGCGCGGCGCAAGCGCAACCAGGGGCGGTTGGAAAAGCTGTGGCAGATGCGTGCGCAACGCGCCGCGATGATCGCGCCCAAGGGCACCGCCAAGCTCGGCCTCGCCAGCGATGCGGAGTTCAAGAGCAAGTCGGTGATCGTGGCGGAGGGGGTGAACAAGAGCTTCCCCACCCCCGATGGCGGCGACCGCAAGATCATCCGCGACTTCACTTTCCGGGTGCAGCGCGGCGACCGGATCGGCGTGGTCGGCGCGAACGGCGCGGGCAAGACGACGCTATTGAAGCTGCTCACCGGCGAGATCGCGCCCGACACCGGCAAGATCGAGATTTCGCCGAAGCTGGCGGGCGTCAAGATCGACCAGCAGCGCAGCTTGCTCGAAGGCGACAAGACCGTGCGCCAAGTGCTTGCCGAGGGCGGCGACTGGATCGATGTGCGCGGCATGCGCAAGCACGTCCAGGGCTATCTCAAGGAGTTCCTGTTCGACCCCGGCGTGGTCGACATGAAGGTCGGCGTCATGTCAGGCGGCGAGCGCAGCCGCTTGCTGCTGGCGCGCGAATTCGCCCGCAAATCGAACCTCTTGGTGCTGGACGAGCCGACCAACGATCTCGACCTCGAAACGCTCGACCTGCTGCAGGAGGTGATCGCGGACTACGAGGGCACCGTGCTGATCGTCAGCCACGACCGCGACTTCCTCGACCGGACGGTCACGGTGACGCTGGGGCTGGATGGCTCGGGCTTCGTCGATGTCGTCGCGGGTGGTTACGAGGACTGGGCAGCGAAGCGGAAGGATCGCGGCGCAACAAAGAAGCCGGCCGTGTCGGCGCGCGAGACTTCGGCTGCCGCGCCACCGCCTCCGCCGAGCAAAAAGCTCTCCTACAAGGATCAGCGCGACTACGAGTTGCTGCCCGCGCGGATCGAGGAGCTCGACGCCGCCATCGCGCGCGGCGAAGACCTGCTCGCCGACCCCGACCTCTACACCCGCGACCCGCAGAAGTTCGCCACCATCAACCAGGGGATCGCCAACGCCCGCGCAGAGAAGGACGCGGCAGAGGAACGCTGGCTGGCGCTGGCCGAGATGGTCGAAGGTTGAGCCTCACGTAATCCGGTAGAACTCCGCCACCCGGTCGAGCGCGATCCTGAGGACCAGCTTGCCGCTACGCGCTGGCCAGGCGAGCATGCGTTCGGCCACCGACAGGCTCTCGCCCGCGCAGACCACCCGCCACAGGACGTCCTCCAGCCCGCGCCCGGCGGCGGCGAGAGCGCCGTGGAACCGGCCCTTCGCCGCGAGCTGGCGCTCGGTCGCGTTGAGCCCGGGCTCGCCCCCGCCCTTTGTCCGCACCGGGTCCCATCGCATGGTGACGCTGGCACCGAGTTGCGCCCGTTCGTAGTCGCGCCGCAGCGCCTCGCCCGCCGCGAACAGCCGGTCGTCGAGATGGCCGCGCGCGTGGAGCCAGGTCAGCGGCGATTCGGCGAGGTTGACGGTGACCGACCGACGCCTGCCCCGCCGCTCGCCGCGCAGGCGCGGGCCTTCCTCAGTCAGTTCGCGTTCGACAAGACTGCGCTGCATCCGGGTTCTCCATCGGCGATTCGGGAGCGCAGGCTTGCAATGATGCGGTGATTGTAGGAAAGAGAAAAAACCAATTGGGTTAGCGAGGCATCGATGATCAACCGTATCCGCGCGCTACGCAAGGAAAAGGGCTGGACCCTCGCCGATCTCGCCGCCGCCTGCGACCCGCCCACCACCGCGCAGACCATCGGCCGGCTCGAAACCGGCATGCGCAACGTCTCGCTCAAATGGATGGACCGCATCGGTGCGGCGCTGGGGGTCGATCCAGAAACGATCGTCCGATCCGATGCGGCCAACCATCCGCAAATCGTCGCCACACTCGAGACGGGGGGGGTTGAGCCTCTTGCGCAGCCACGAGACGCGGTTCTGCCGACCGAACTCGGCGGCCATGCGCCGCTCATGGCGCTCGGGGTGGAGGCGGCTGCGGGGCCCTATCAGCCGGGCGACACTGTCTGGCTGCGCCAGCTCGACCCGACCGACGCTGCTCGCGCGATCAACCGCGACGTGCTGGTTCCGCGCAAGGGCGGCCGCTTCTCCTTCGGGCGGCTGATCGACCGGCAAGGCACCCGCGTCGGCGTCCTCCCCGTCGGCAGCGGCCAGAAGCAGCAGGTCATCGACGACCCGGCGTGGATCGCGGTGGCGGAGATGCTGGTCCGCCGCCTGTGAAGCGGGTCCTCTCGCTCTCCACGCTCTACCCCAATGCCGCGGCTCCGCGCTTCGGCACGTTCGTCGCCCGTTCGCTTGAGGCGCTGGCGGAGCGCGGCGGCTGGCACGTAACCGTGATCAATCCGATCGGTATCCCTCCGGTCGCCTTCGGTAAGTACCGCGGTCTGGCCGCAGCGGCAGTTGGCGGGAACGAGCACGGCATCGAGGTCCACCGGCCCGCCTACACACTCATCCCTCGCCTCGGTGCGCGGATCAATCCATCGATCATCGCGCGCAAGGTCCTGCCGCTCGCCGAGCGGCTGCACGGCGAGAACCCGTTCGACCTGGTCGATGCGCAGTTCTTCTACCCGGACGGCCCCGCCGCGGCCTGGATCGCCGAGCGGCTCGGCCTGCCGCTGTCGATCAAGGCGCGCGGAAGCGATATATCGTACTGGGGTGCGCGCGACTTCGCGCTCGAACAGATGCGCGACGCCGCCGCCCGCGCGCGGGGCCTGCTCGCCGTCTCGCAGGCACTCGCCGCCGACATGGCGCGGCTGGGAATGGAGCGGAACAAGATCACGGTGCATTACACCGGGCTCGATCGCGACCGGTTCCGCCCGCTCGCCCATTCGGGCCTGCGAACCAGGCTCGGGACGCAATTCGGCATCGCCCTGCCGGAGACGGCGCCGCTACTCTGTTCGACCGGCGCGCTGATCGAGTGCAAGGGGCAGGACATCGCGATCGGCGCTCTCGCCAGCATACCCGATGCACGGCTGCTACTGGTCGGCAAGGGCGAGGACGAGGGGCACCTGCGGCGACTGGCGGAAGACCTGCGGCTCGCCGACCGGGTGCATCTCCTCGGCAGCGTGGATCACAACCTGCTTCCACTGGTCCTTTCAGCGTGCGACGCCATGGTGCTGCCCACGCGCAACGAGGGACTGGCCAACGCCTGGGTCGAGGCGCTTGCCTGCGGCACGCCGGTGGTGACGACTGACGTCGGCGGTGCGCGCGAACTGGTCCGGTCACCCATCGCGGGCGTGCTGGTCGAGCGCAATACCGAGGCGGTGGCCGCAGGGATCCGCCGCGTTCTCGCCAACCCGGCACCGCGCACCGAGGTCGCTGCCGAAGTCGCCGCGTTCGACTGGCACGCGCATGCCGCGCGGCTCGCCGAATACTACGACCGGCTGGCTAGCTGAGGCTGCGCGCCGCCGCTTCCTGCCGGTCCATCGCGCTTTCCTGGGGCACGAAGCTGTCCGAGGTCACCCCAAGCCAGATAAGGATCGGCGTCGACATGTAGATCGAGCTGTAGGTGCCGACGAAGATGCCGAAGGTGATCGCCAGCGCGAAGCCGAAGATCACGTCGGGCCCGAGCAGCAGCAGCGCGACGAGCGTGATCAGCAGCGAAGTCGTCGTGACCACGGTGCGCGACAGCGTCTCGTTGACCGACAGGTCGAGCAGTTCGGCGAACGGCATCTTGCGATACCGGCGCAGGTTCTCGCGGATGCGATCGTAGATGACGATGTTGTCATTCAGCGAGTAGCCGATCAGCGTCAGCAGCGCGGCGACGATGTTTAGGTCGAACTCGAGCTGGGTAAGCGAGAACAGCCCCAGCGTCAGCGTAACGTCGTGGACAAGCGCGAACAGCGCGCCCACGCCGAACTGCCATTCGAACCTGATCCAGATATAGATCGAGATGCCGATCGCGGCGAGAAACAGCGCGAGCATGCCGCTGGTGAACAACTCACCCGATACCTTGCCCGACACCGAATCGACCCCGTCGATCCGGACGCCCGGGTATTCGCCCTGCACGGTCGAGACGATCTCCTGCGTCATCTGCGCGGCGAGCGCAGTGCGGTCGGGCGCGTCGTCGGGCAGGCGCATGCGGACCGAGATCTCGTTCGGCGCACCGAACTGCTGGATGATGGGCTCGCCATAGCCTAGCGCGTCGATGTCCGCGCGCAGCTCCGCCAGCGGTGCCTCGGTGCTTTCGACGAAGGTCATCCGGATCATCTGACCGCCTACGAAATCGACACCGAGGTTCAGACCCTTGCTGAACAGCAGCGCCACCGAGGCCGCCATCAGCAGCAGGCTGACCGAGTAGAACGGCACCCGCCACCGCAGGAAGCGGATGTTGGTGTTGTCGGGGATGAGCTTGAGGAGTTTCATATCAGCGTCCTAGAGCACGATATCCGACGGGCGGGCGCGACGCAGCCATCCCGCGACCCACATCCGGGTCAGCGTCACCGCGGTGAAGACCGAAGTGATGATTCCGATGAGCAGAACGACGGCGAAACCACGGATCGGGCCACTGCCGAAGATGAACATGATTATCGCCGCGATCGTGTTGGTGATGTTGGCGTCGAAGATGGCGGTGCTCGCTTCCTTGTAGCCCGCCTCGACCGCCTGGATCACGCGGCGGCCGCGCGCCCGTTCCTCGCGGATGCGCTCGTTGATCAGCACGTTGGCGTCAACTGCCGCACCCACCGTCAGCACCAGGCCCGCGATACCCGGCAGGGTCAGCGCTGCGATGCCACCGAGCCAGGCCATCGCGCCCAGGATCATCAGGATATTCAGGATCAGCGCGGCGCAGGTATAGAACCCGAAGCGGCCGTAGGTGACGATCATGAACACCATCAGCAGCGACAGGCCGACCGCCAGCGCGATCGCGCCCTTGCGGATCGAGTCGGCGCCGAGGTCGGGCCCGACCGTCCGCTCCTCGATCACCTGCAGCTCTACCGGCAGCGCGCCCGAGCGCAGCGCGATGGCGAGCTGGTTGGCGCTCTGAACGGTGAAGCTGCCCGAAATCTGCGCACTGCCGCCCAGGATCGGCTCGTTGATGTTGGGTGCTGACAGAACCTGCCCGTCGAGAATGATGGCAAAGGGCTTGCCGGTATTCTGGGTGGTCAGGTCGGCGAAACGTGCCCCGCCCTGCTGATCGAACTGGATGTTGACCACTGCCTCGTTGGTTTGCGGATCGACGCTCTGCTGCGCCCCGATCAGGCTGTCGCCCTGAATGCCGCCGAGCCTGCGAACGGCGATCGACTGCCCTTCGAAATCCGATCCCGGGGCGTAGGGGAAAATCTGGCTGCCGGCCGGGGCGATGCCCTGTTGCACGTCGGAGGGCAGCGCGGTCTGGTCGACCAGCTTGAATTCGAGCTGCGCGGTCTGCCCGAGCAGCGCCTTCAATTCCTCGGGATCCTGCAGGCCGGGCACCTGGACCACGATGCGGGTATCGCCCTGGCGGATGATGGTCGGCTCGCGTGTGCCGAGTTCGTCGATGCGCTTGCGCACGACCTCGGTCGCGCTGGCCATCGCATCGTCGACAGCCTGGCTGAGGCCGGCGGAGGTCGGGGTCAGGACGAAGCGGGTTTCGTCGACCACCTGCAGGTCCCACTCGCGGGTCAGGCCGGTGCCGTTGACCAGCGGCATGATCAATTCGCGCATACGGTCGACGTCGGCCGTGCTCTCGACCATGAACGAGAGGCGGCCTTCGCGCGTCGACACGTCGCCAAGGCGGATACGCGGCTCGGCGGTGCGGGCGATGTTGCTGACCGCCTCTTCCATGTTCTCGAGCCGCTGGCCGGCGACTTCGGCCGGATCGGCTTCGAGCAGGATGTGGCTGCCGCCCGCAAGGTCGAGGCCGAGATTGACCATCGGTTCGGGCAAAACGTCGGGCCAGCGAATGTTGGCCATCGCCGCGAACGACGGCAGCGCCGCGAGCGCCAGCGCGAGGGTGATCCCCCACAACCAGACCTTCTTCCAGGTCGGAAATTCGAGCATGGGCTGCGCTTTCTCTGCGTCGGTCGGGCTGGATCAGTCGTTCGCGGCCGCGCCGCCCGGCGGCACGATGTCGCCGATGGTGCTCTTGACCACCTTGACCTTGACGCCCTGCGCGATTTCGACGTCGGCATAATTCTCGTCGACCCGGGTCACCTTGCCGAGGATCCCGCCCTGGGTCACGACCTGGTCGCCCTTCTTCAGCGCGGCGACCTTGTCGCGGTGCGCCTTGGCCTGCTTCATCTGCGGGCGGATGATCAGGAACCAGAAGATCAGGATCATGCCGACGATGGGCAGCCAGCCCATCCAGGCGGGCGCCGCCTCTGGGCTGGCCGCGGCGGCGAGGAAATCGAGCATGGGATCAGGGCCTATCGAATTGGAACTGCGACGTTGCCGGGACTCTCCCGACGCGGGTTACCCCGCCCCGGCTCGTGCCCCGTGCGCTAGGTGGGCGCGCCTAGCAGCAATGCAAGCCTGCTGCAAACGAAGGCGCAGGATCGCGCGTTCGATCGCCGCTTGCCAGTCCGGATGCCCCGCCCTATAGGGCCGCCCTCCACTGGCTCGGGACGTAGCGCAGCCTGGTAGCGCATCACACTGGGGGTGTGGGGGTCGGAGGTTCGAATCCTCTCGTCCCGACCAGTGGAAGACATTTCCGGCGAAATCGTTTTCCTACACGAACCGATCTGGTTATCTGCTCCGGCGACTCGCAGCTGGAGCATACCATCATGCCGCTCATCGAATCGCTCATCGGTCCGATCGCCTCGATCGTCGACAAGATCATCCCGGATAAAGAGGCCCGCGCGAAGGCCAAGCTCGAGCTGCTCGCGCTCGAAGGCACGCACGAGCTGAAACAGATCGAGGCCCGCCTCTCCGCGATCGTCGCCGAGGCGAACTCGCGTGACCCTTGGACCAGCCGCGCCCGCCCGAGCTTCCTCTACGTGATGTACGCGCTGGTTCTGTTCGCACTGCCGATGGGGCTGATCTCGGCCTTCGACGTCAAGACGGCGCAATCGATCAGCGCCGGCATCACCACCTACCTGAGCGCGCTGCCGGAGGAACTCTACGCCCTCTTCGGCACCGGCTACCTCGGCTACACCGCCGCGCGCCAGTGGGGGAAGGTCAAGGGCGTCGACAGCTAGCGTGGGGCAGCGCTAAATGCGCGCCATGACTCAGTTCGTCTATGTCCTCAACGGCCCCAACCTCAACCTGCTTGGCATGCGCGAGCCGGAGATCTACGGTTCCGACACGCTCGACGATATCGCCGGGCAGCTCGAGGACCGGGCGCGCGAACTGGGTTATGAAATTGATCTGCGCCAGTCGAACCACGAAGGGCACCTGATCGACTGGCTGCACGAGGCACAGGCCGAGGGGGCCCGCGCAGTTCTGCTCAATGCGGGCGGCTATACCCACACCTCGGTCGCGCTGCACGACGCGATCAAGGCGATCAGGGTGCCGGTGATCGAGGTCCATCTGTCCGACCCGAAGGCGCGCGAGGAGTTCCGCCATCGTTCCTACGTCGGCCTCGCCGCTGCGCGCACGGTCGAGGGACATGGCTCGATGAGCTATCTCATCGCGCTCGACCTGGTCTCCGAACTGTAACTTTCGCCCCCCGCCCCCTTGTCAGCCTCGCCCCGCCCGCGCATAGGCGGGCGCCTGACTTAACCAAGGGGCTATCATGGCCGATACCAAGGGCGCGACCGGGCGGACGTCCGGCATGAATGTCGATACCGCGCTGGTGCGCGAGCTGGCCGAGCTGCTCGGCGAAACCGGGCTCACCGAAATCGAAGTCGAGGATGGCGAGCGCAAGATCCGCGTCTCGCGCGGCGGCGGCGTGGCTGCAATGCCCGCGATGTTCGCGCCCTCTGCCGCGGCGCCTGCTGCGCCGACGGCAGCGCCCGCGCCCGCTCCGGAAGCGGCGCCCGCCGCCGACATGGCCGGGGCGCTCAAGTCGCCGATGGTCGGCACGGTCTATCTCGCCGCCGAGCCGGGCGCGGACAACTTCGTCAAGGTGGGCGACAGCGTCAAGGAAGGCGACACGCTGCTGATCGTCGAGGCGATGAAAGTCATGAACCCGATCGCCGCCGACAAGGCGGGCACGATCAAGGCAATCCTGGTCGAGAACGCGCAGCCGGTCGAATTCGACCAGCCGCTCGTCGTCATAGGCTGATCCGATGGGCATTTCGCGCATCCTGATCGCCAACCGCGGCGAGATCGCACTGCGCATCCACCGCGCAGCGCACGAAATGGGGATCGAGACGGTCGCGGTCCACTCGACAGCCGACGCCGACGCCATGCACGTGCGACTGGCCGATCATGCGGTCTGCATCGGCCCGCCGCCCGCCGCCGACAGCTACCTCAACGTCGCCGCGATCATCAGCGCGGCCGAGATTGCCCATGCCGACGCGATCCATCCCGGTTACGGCTTCCTGAGCGAGAACGCCAAGTTCGCCGAGATCGTCGAAGCGCACGACATCGCCTGGATCGGCCCCAAGCCCGAGCACATCGTGACGATGGGCGACAAGGTCGAAGCCAAGCGCACGGCGGGCAAGCTCGGCCTGCCGCTGGTACCGGGCAGCGACGGCGCGGTGAGTGATCCCGACGAAGCCCGCAGGATCGCGGCAGAGATCGGCTATCCCGTGATCATCAAGGCCGCATCGGGCGGCGGCGGGCGCGGGATGAAGGTCTGCGCCAGCGAGGACCAGCTCGAGACGCTGATGCAGCAGGCCGGCAGCGAGGCCAAAGCCGCGTTCGGCGACGCCACGGTCTATATCGAGAAATACCTCGGCAATCCGCGCCATATCGAATTCCAGATCTTCGGCGACGGAAACGGTAACGCGGTCCACCTGGGCGAGCGTGACTGCTCGCTCCAGCGCCGCCACCAGAAGGTGCTCGAGGAAGCGCCCTCGCCCGTCCTGACCGCTACTGAGCGCGATCGCATGGGGATGATCTGCGCGAACGCGATGGCCGACATGGGCTATCGCGGCGCGGGTACGATCGAGTTCCTGTGGGAAAACGGCGAGTTCTACTTCATCGAGATGAATACCCGGCTGCAGGTCGAGCATCCGGTGACCGAGGCCATCACCGGGCTGGACCTGGTGCGCGAACAGATCCGCATCGCCGACGGCAAGCCACTCTCGGTGACGCAGGAGGACATCCGCTTCACCGGCCACGCAATCGAATGCCGCATCAATGCCGAGGACCCGTGGACCTTCGCGCCCTCGCCAGGAAAAGTGACTGCCTACCACGCGGCGGGTGGGATGCATGTGCGCGTCGATAGCGGGCTCTACGCGGGCTATTCGATCCCTCCCTATTACGACAGCATGATCGCCAAGCTGATCGTCTATGGCCGCACGCGCGAGGGCTGCATCATGCGCCTGCGCCGCGCGCTGGAGGAGATGGCGATCGACGGGGTGAAGACCTCGATTCCGCTCCACCAGGAACTGCTGCGGCAGCCCGACGTGCTCAGCGGCGACTACTCGATCAAGTGGCTCGAGGAATGGCTGGCGGAGCGGGCGAGCTGAGCGGCGGCTGACGATCCCGCAGCCGTCGCGAAGGACCTGTTGCAGACGCAGCTAATGCCATACGTTGGAGCCGTGCAACGTGTTACGATCAAGCTTTCGCTCCTCGCATTGCTGGCAGGCTGTCAATATACTGAAGCTGGTTCAGATCCTCAGACAAATGAAGCACCATCCCCACTTGCAGAACTGAAGGACTGTGGAGTTGACGTTTCAAAGGCTGAACTCGTCAAAGAGGCGAATGAACAGTTCCGTACGTCATACGTCATCCTGCAGGAGCATCCGGACCTTAGCAAAAGCGAACTATCTTGCGTGGCGAAGGTGCTAGTGCCTCGAGAATTAGGCCTACGGGCCGATAATGAAAAAATTGATGAATTGTATCTAGAGCCGTGGAAGATCGAAAATAAAAAGTTGCTCGTGCAAGACGCTCGCCTTTGGCTCTCGCGCAACAAACCAAACCTAACTATTCCGACTTATAATGATGGCAAGAATCTTGCCTCTTACGTAGGCGCAATTGAAAACTTGTGTGACGCCGCAGATAGTTCAGTAGTTGAGGTATTTGAGCGGTCAGGCACCCTTTATTTCCCTTGGGAAAAACAAGATATGGACTCAGCAAGTTGCATATGGGCAGCTGTGACCATTGGTTTAGCCGATTCCAATGTACAGATAGAGATAGGTGGAGTTCCGTAGAGCCGCTCCCCACCCCAATACCCCCTACTCCAGCGGCACACCCGGTTCGTGCTTCGCCGTCCGGATCGTCAGCGAGGTCTTCACGCTCGCCACGTTGGGCGCCGGGGTCAGCTTGCTGGTCAGGAATTCCTGGAAGCTCTGCAGATCGCGGCTGACGATCTTCAGGATGAAGTCGATCTCGCCGTTGAGCATGTGGCATTCGCGCACCTCGGGGAGCGCGCGCATGTGTTCCTCGAACTCGCGCAGCGAATCCTCCGCCTGGCTCTTGAGGCTGACCATGGCGAACACGGTGATCGCATAACCGAGCTTGGCGACGTCGAGATCGGCATGATATCCGCGGATAACTCCGTCTTCTTCCAATGCGCGGACGCGGCGCAGGCACGGCGGGGCGGTCAGCCCGACGCGATGGGCGAGTTCGACGTTGGTAATCCGCCCTTCGTTCTGCAATTCGGCGAGCAGTCGCCGGTCGATTGCATCGAGATTGGCCATCATGCGCCCCCACAAGATTTGCGCCGTTCGGGTTTATTGCGACCCCTAAAGGCAACGAAGTGTTCGATATGCTCTACGCAGAGCTAATATTATTGTTCCTGCCAGCAATTGTCCCGCTTTGCAACGTGCTCGGGATAGCCTTGTTCAGATGGCGGCCAAGCTTGCTAGTGCTAAGGGGAAGCAGCGGTGCCGTCCGGCGCTGTGCTTCCGGAGATTCGATGCATTTCGACGACCGCCTTGCGACCGTATTGCGACACCGCGCTGCCAGCGGTCGCGCTGCGCGTACGCAGTTCCGGCAGCTCGTCGACCTGCTCGATGCGCCGCGCGGCGGGCGCGAATCGAGCCAGCTTGCATCAGCTTGGCTGCGGCTCGGCGCACTCGGCGAGGCTATTCCGGCGGGCGAGCGGGCGGCGATGCTGCGCGATCCCGCGGTTCGCATCCGCAACGCCGAACTCGTCGCTCACCTGGCGGAGGACGAGCCGGAGGTAGCCGCAGCCGCGCTGGTCCGCGCAAGGCTCGACGAGGACGACTGGGAAGCGCTCATCCCGCGCCTGCCGATCCGCGCGCGCGGATTCCTGCGCCTGCGCCGCGACCTGCCCGAGCGGGCGCGAGAACTGCTCGAACGGTTGGGCATCCATGACCGCGGCCTGCCAACGCCCGCGCCGCTTGCCGGTGCGAACGACGACGGCGAACCGTTCGCTACGGCGGAGACGACCACCGCTCCCATCGCCGAGGACAGCGAAATCGGCGCGCTGGTCAAGCGGATCGAGCAGTTCCGCCTCGCCCGCTCCAGCAGCCCGCCGTCGCCCGACGATCCGCGCCTGCCGCTGGGCGACCGTGCCGCCGAGGCGGACCGCCCGGCACCGCGGGCAATTGCGTTCACCACCGACCGCGACGGGCGGATCGACTGGGCCGAGCCCGCCCTCGCCCCGGCACTCGTCGGTACGCGGCTGGAAGAAGCCGGTCGCGGCGCCGCACTCGCGATCGCCGCCCGCCAGCCGATCGTCGCTGCGGCCGTCACGCTCGAAGGCGCGCGTGCCATAGCGGGTGACTGGATAGTCGATGCCGCGCCACGCTTCGGCGAGAGCAGCGGCAATTTCCTCGGCCATGTCGGCTGCCTGCGGCGACCGGCAGGAGACGAAGCTGCCCCAGACACCCCGCCCGCGCCGAGCGAGTCCGACCGTATCCGGCAGCTGCTCCACGAACTGCGCACCCCGGTCGGCGCGATCCAGGGCTTTGCCGAAGTGATCCAGCAGCAGCTGTTCGGCCCCGTCCCGCACGAATACCGCGCCCATGCCGCGGCCATCGTCGGCGACAGCGCGCGAGTGCTGGCCGGTTTCGACGAACTCGACCGGCTCGCGCGCCTCGAAGGCGGCGTCCTCGCGCTCGAGCCGGGCGCGTGCGATTTTGCAGGAATAGTCACGCGGCTCGCCAGCCAGCTCCAGCTGGTGCTCGACCCGCGCATGGCCGCGTTCACCGTGGTCATGGCCGATGGCGAAGCGCCCGTTCCCCTGACCCGGCCCGATGGCGAGGGCCTCGCATGGCGCGTCCTGGCGACGATCGCCGGTGCAGCGGGTGCCGGCGAGCAAATGGCGCTCTCGCTCGCCCGATCGGCCGAAGAGATGGTGCTGGGGTGCGAACTGCCCGCCACCCTTGCTGCCGAAAAGGACGTCTTTGCCGCTACCGCACGTGCTGCCAGCGGGTCGCTCAGCGCGGGCGCTTTCGGGGCCGGGTTCACTTTGCGGCTGGCGCGGGCGGAGGCAGTCGCCGCAGGCGGATCGCTCGCGCGCGTGGACGACACGCTGCTGCTTGTGCTTCCGCTCTTGACCGCACCGGGCACGGTTCTATCCGGAACGCGGGAAGACCGGGGCATGGAGGCGGGCTGAGGCGCGCGTTCGCCCCCGCCGGGGAAGGTCACGCTACTTGAGCCGTTCGCTGCTCGATGTTCCGCCACGCGCCGCCGCGGCGCGCTTTGCGCCCGGGTTCGGCCAGCGGGCGTTGCTGACGGTCGATACCGAAGAGGAATTCGACTGGACGGGCGGCTTCAGCGCGACCGGCCACGGCCTCGTCCACGTTCCCAGGCTGGCGCGCTTCCAGCAATTCTGCGAGAACCTGGGCGTAGTCCCGGTCTATCTGGTCGACTGGCCGATCGCGACCGCCCCCGAAGCGGCAGAAATTCTCGCCCCGGCAGTAAAGGCAGGCACCGCCGAGGTCGGGATTCAGCTTCACCCGTGGGTCAACCCGCCGCATCTCGAAGAGGTGAACGTCCGCAACAGCTTCGCCGGCAACCTGCCGTTCGAACTGGAACGCGCGAAGCTCCTCGGCCTGCGCGACCAGATCGAGAAGGCGTTCGGCACCGAGCCGCTGATCTACCGAGCCGGCCGCTACGGCCTCGGCCCGCGCACGCATGAAATCCTGCGCGAGGCAGGGGTTGCCATCGACACTTCGGTACGCAGCAACTTCGATTACAGCGATGCGCACGGACCGGATTACGCCGCCCATCCGCTCGAACCGTGGTGGGCGGACGACGAGCATTTGCTTCTCGAATTGCCCGTCACCACCGTATTCTGGGGCATGCTGCGCCGGCAGGGCCGCTGGCTCCATCCGCTGGCCGAACGTCTGCCCCATGCGCGCGGGGCACTTTCCCGCGTCGGCCTGCTCGAACGCATCCCGCTGACGCCCGAGGGGGTGAGCCTGGAAGAGGCGGTGCGCGGTCTCGACATTGCCATCGATGATGGCCTGCCGGTGCTGGTTTTAAGCTTCCACAGCCCCTCGCTCGCAGTCGGGCACACGCCCTATGTGCGCAGCGAGGACGACCTCGACCGGCTCTACGACTGGCTGCGCGGGGTCTACCGCTATCTCGCCTCGCGCGATGTCGCGAACACCACGGTTGCCGAGATCATGCACGCCGTCGTGCGTCCTGGATGACCAGCACGCTTGCCCTTGCCGCGAGCGCGGGCTAGTGGCCCCCTCGCCTCACGGCATCCAGGGGCCTGTAGCTCAGTTGGTTAGAGCTGGCCGCTCATAACGGCTAGGTCGCGGGTTCGAGTCCTGCCGGGCCCACCAGGATGCAATAGGCGAGAAAACTCCGTCGGGGAGTGGCGCAGTCCGGTAGCGCGCCTGCTTTGGGAGCAGGATGTCGCAGGTTCGAATCCTGTCTCCCCGACCAGTTTTCCGTGACTCGAGAATGCCCGGGGGGCATTCTCGGCCGGGAAACTCCCGAGCGAAGCGAAGGGGGTGCTGCCGATGAAATCATCCGGGGGATGATTTTCCGGCGAAACTCCCGAGCGCAAGCGAAGGGGTGTGGTGCATTGCTGAGGTTACTGCTGGCTTAGCAGGCGACAGATGCGTGCATTGATGGCGACGCCAACCAAAGCGATACCAGCTATCCATCCTAACGCGAGCAGTTCGCGTTCCTCAAACTTCAGCGGAATCAAGCGCGAGACCAGCGAGGTAACAGCGTTGTTCTGGTTGCCGGTGACGTAGATAGCGAAAAAACCGGTCGCCATGATCGCGCAGAAGACCGCAATGCCACCGCACAACCATGCACCCAAGCAGAAGTTCAATCTGAAGATTGGCTTTGCCACCGCTGGTAACCTCTAATCCTTCGGCAAAATCGCGCCCCGCTCGTTGGCGAGAATTCCGACCACCTGCGTCCACACTGCCACGTTCTGGCGCAGTTGCACCGGGTCTACCTTGTCGAGCGTGTCGTCGGGCGTGTGGTGGTAGTCGAAGTAGCGGGTGCCGTCCTGGCGCAGGTCGATGATCGCGGTCTTCTGGTCGCGGGCGATGTTGATGTCCGCGCCGCCGCTCGCGATGCCGGTGCCGCCCGCAACGCCGAAGCGGCGCACCGCCTCGACGATGCGGGTGTGGAGGTCCGGATTGGCTTCGCGGAAGTTGCTCTGGAACTGCCACACGCGGTCCGCGCCGAAGTCGCTTTCAAGGCCGACCGCGATCGGCTCGTCGATGTGCGCGGCGGAGTAGGCCTTGGAGCCCCACAGGCCGGTTTCCTCCGCCCCCGCCATCAGCACGCGGATCGTGCGCAGCGGACGCCCGGCGGCGGCGACGTGCTTCGCCGCCGCTGCGACGATGCCGCAGCCCGCGCCGTCGTCGATCGCGCCGGTGCCATTCCACCACGAATCAATGTGGCACGCGATCAGCACCGGCGGCAGCGAGCGGTCGCGCCCGACGATCTCGCCGACAACGTTGCCGCTGGTCGTGGTGCCGAGGCTGCGCGGGGTCAGCACCAGCTTCATCGTGATCGGCTTGCCGTCGGCGCGCTCGAACATACGCTCAAGATTGGCCGCGTCGGGCAGCGAGAGCGCGCCCGCCGGGGTCGGCGCGACGCCTTCGGGAAAGGTCGTGCTGCCCGCGTGCGGATTGCGGTGCATGTCGGTCCCGACCGACTTGATCACGGTGGCGATCGCGCCCTTGCTCGCGGCGATGCCCGGGCCGACCCAGCGCACCGGCCCGGCAAAGCCGTAGTGCGAGCCGTCCTGCGTCGGGGTCATGTCGTGCGAGAGGTATGCGATCTTGCCCGCGAGGCTGCCTGCGGGCGCGTTCAGCAGTTCGGCCGGCGCGCGGAACATCACGACCTCAGCCGTAATCCCGTCGGGCCCGGTCGAGGCGGTGTCGCCGAGCGGCTGGACCACAAGCGGCTGCGGATAGGGGCTGACAATCTGCGCCACGTGCGCCTCGCCCGGGACCCAGGTCTGCATGTCGAACGGCTCGTCGGCGACATTTGCGAAGCCCTGCGCCTTCAGCCAGCGCATCGCCCATTCACGCCCGCGCGCCTCGGCTTCGGTCCCCGCCTGGCGCGGGCCGACCTCGGTCGTGATGCCCTCGACGAAGTCCCAAGCCAGCGTGTCGGATTCGAGCGCGGCATCGGCGGCGGCGGCCACTGAAGGCGCGCGCTGCTGCGCAAGGGTGGGAACGGCGAGCGAAAGGGCGACCAGCGCGACCGGGAGGGTTTTCATGGCCGCGGGTCGTATCGTCGTCCCGTCGGCAAGTCCACCGTGCCACGACCGGCTTGCCCCCTGCCCGCGCAACCCCTATCTGCGCGCCAACTTTCCCACACCAAAGACACCCGAAGGATCCCGCCCGATGGCCGCGCAGTACGCCTACGTCATGAAGAACATGACCAAGACCTTCCCCGGCGCGCAGAAGCCGGTGCTGAAGGACATCAACCTGCAGTTCTACCAGGGTGCCAAGATCGGCATCGTCGGCCCCAACGGCGCGGGCAAGTCCACGCTGATCAAGATCATGGCCGGGATCGACAAGGACTTCACCGGCGAGGCCTGGCCGGGCGAGAACATCACCGTCGGCTATCTCGAGCAGGAGCCCGAGCTCGACCCGACCAAGACCGTGCTCGAGAACGTGCGCGAGGGCGCGAAGGAAACCGCCGACCTCGTCGCGCGCTTCAACGAAGTGAGCGCGCTGATGTGCGAGCCCGACGCCGATTTCGACGCGCTCGGCGCCGAGATGGGCGAGCTGCAGGACAAGATCGACGCGGTCGACGGCTGGACGCTCGACAACCAGCTCGAGGTCGCGATGGAGGCGCTGCGCTGCCCGCCGGGCGACTGGCCCGTCACCGACCTCTCGGGCGGCGAGAAGCGCCGCGTGGCGCTCACCCGTCTGCTGATCCAGAAGCCCTCGATCCTGCTGCTCGACGAGCCGACCAACCACCTCGACGCCGAGAGCGTCCAGTGGCTCGAAAACCACCTCAAGGACTATGCCGGCGCGGTGCTGATGATCACCCACGACCGCTATTTCCTCGACAACGTGGTCGGCTGGATCCTCGAGCTCGATCGCGGCAGCTACTACCCGTACGAGGGCAACTATTCGACCTATCTCGAGAAGAAGGCCAAGCGCCTCGAGCAGGAAAACCGCGAGGAAAGTGGCAAGACCAAGGCCTTGCAGCGCGAGCTCGAATGGATCCGGCAAACGCCCGCCGCGCGCCAGACCAAGTCCAAGGCGCGTATCCGCAAGTTCGAGGAGCTGCAGAACAGCCAGGACCAGCGCCAGGTCGGCAAGGCGCAGATCGTCATCCAGGTGCCCGAGCGCCTCGGCGGCAAGGTGATCGAGATCAACAACATCTCGAAGGCCTATGGCGACAAGCTGTTGTTCGAGGACCTCAGCTTCACCCTCCCCCCCGGCGGCATCGTCGGCGTGATCGGGCCCAACGGCGCGGGCAAGTCCACCCTGTTCCGCATCCTGACCGGCAAGGAAGAGCCCGACAGCGGCAGCGTCGACATGGGCTCGACCGTGCGCCTTGGCTACGTCGACCAGAGTCGCGACCACCTCGACGGCAGCAAGAACGTCTGGGAGGAGATTTCCGACGGGCTCGACTACATGAAGGTCAACGGCCAGGACATGAGCACGCGCGCCTATGTCGGCGCGTTCAACTTCAAGGGCCCGGACCAGCAGAAGAACGTCGGCAAGCTCTCGGGCGGCGAACGCAACCGCGTCCACATGGCCAAGATGCTCAAGGCCGGCGGCAACGTGCTGCTGCTCGACGAGCCGACCAACGACCTCGACGTGGAAACGCTTGCGGCGCTGGAGGACGCGATCGAGAACTTCGCCGGCTGCGCCGTGGTCATCAGCCACGACCGCTTCTTCCTCGACCGCCTGGCGACGCACATCCTGGCGTTCGAGGGTAACAGCCACGTCGAATGGTTCGAAGGGAACTTCGAGGCTTACGAGGAAGACAAGCGGCGCAGGCTGGGCGACGCGGCGGATCGGCCGACCAGGTTGGCGTATAAGAAGCTGACGAGGTAGGGTCGCCTACTGTCGGAGATTGCGATTAAGCTGAGCAGGGTTAAGGGTGACCGAAATCATCTTTGTCATCGCGCCGTGATACCCGCGCACGTGGATCATCTCGGTTGGAATCTGGGCGCGAGGGCGGGGTTCACCGTCAACCCACAAGGATGCGAACTGCGGGAAGAAAAATACCTTCCCCTTCTCGCCGTTGACGCCAGCGAAGGTGAACCAAACCCCAGCTTCATTGCTGGGACTGGAGCACGGAGATGCGTCGCCTAGACTTTTCACGGTGATCATATCCGGCGGACTCAACGCGCCCACGTGAGTGGCTGCGGCTAGCAGTCGTTCTTTCGGGTCTTCATCGCTGGAAAGAGCCTGATTTGGTCGGCTTGGCGCTATGAAGTCAAGAAGCTCATGAAGTTCTGCCTTGGAATAAGTTTGGGGACTGGGCTTCTTTCGACCAAACATGGACATTGCTCCTCAGGAAATCCCAACCCTATCTTTTGAAGGCTACTTTTTTCACAACATCTTCACTAAAAAAACACGCAACCCGCATCATCCGCCGATCGTGCATTTCGCCGTGGTCTCAATGCACCCTACATTGGGCCGTTTCGGGATGCAGGGTGCATTGAGGCATCGCCGGAATGCACCTCTGGTGCCGCATTCAAGGCAGCTTGATCCCGGATCAAGTCCGGGATGACCGTTGCGGGGCAGATTGATTGTTCACCGCGAAGACGCGGTCCGGGCTACACCGCCCCTTGCCTCGCCATCCCCATTGCCGCGCGCTACGATCCGGCGCAGACAGGGAGGCGGCATGGACCTGCTCAAATGGATCAAGTCGCTCGACGACCTGCTGTTCGAGCTGATGAGCTGGCTGGTGTTCTGGCCGGTCACGCTGGCGCGCACGGCAGCGCGGCCCATTGCGATGATGCGCTATGCCGATGCGCAACTGGCGCGGCCTGAAGAGGAACAGTACGACGAGGCCCTCAGCCCGCCCGTCTTTCTCGTGCTGACGCTCATCGTCGCGCACATGACGGCTGTGGCGCTGGGCCAGCCCGACGAAATACTCGCCAGCCAGCGCGGGCTGGGCGGGATGGTGGACAACGATACCGCTGCGGTGGCGGTCCGCCTCGTCCTGTTCGCATCCTTCCCGCTGATCTTTTCCGCGATCCTGCTGGTGGCCAAACGCCGCAGGCTGAACCGGCGCAGCCTGCAACTGCCGTTCTATGCGCAATGCTATCCGGCGGCGGTTTTCGCGGCGACGTTGGCAGTTGCGGCGCAAGTGGGAATACTGCGGATCGGGCCGGCAGGGATGTCCGGCGTGCTGATCCTGGCAGCATCGCTATGGCTGACGGCAGTGGAAGCCGTCTGGCTGCACCGGATGCACCATTTCGGCTGGATTGCCGCCATCGCGCTGGCGCTGGTCGGCGTGGCGATCGGGACGGTGGTTGTCGTCGCCGCGGCGCATCTGCTGCTAGGACAGTAGCCTTGTAGCCCCCACGCCGATGTCGGCGATCAGGCGGTCGCCGATGCCCAAAACGGTTTCCTACAGCACTGTCACTGGCATAGTGTCAGCGCATGCCAGCGAGATATCCTTCGCCAAAGCTCCAGCACGAAGCGCAGGCCGCCGGCTCGGATTTTTTCTTCCCAAGACTGTGTAACACCCGGTCCATATGCCCTCCACGTGCGACGAAGCGCGTTGCTCTCGTTCACCTTCGGCGTTGCGAACCTGAACGGCAGGGATACCGGTCGGTTCATCGGTGGCTCACTCGACTCGGCGTAATCCGAACACGATCGAAGGGAACCGCAACGGGTGGGCGCGGTGTTCTGAGAGACGAACGGAGACCCGCAACATGACCTTTACACAACTGTTCAAGGGCTCGGCTCTCGCGGCGCTTGCCGCTGGCCTGTCCTTCACCGTGCTGCCCGCCGAAGCGTCGGCGCAGCGCGACCGGGGCGATCGTGCCGAAAACCGCGCCGAGCGCGTTGACAACCGCAGCGAGCGACGTGCCAATCGCGTCGAGAACCGTGGCGACCAGCGTGCCAATCGCGTCGAGAACCGCGGTGACCAGCGCGCCAACCGGGTCGAGCGACGCGGCGACGTCCGCGCCAACCGGGCGGATAATCGCGGCAACGAGCAGCGCGCGCAGCGGATCGACAACCGCAGCGAGGCCCGCGCCCGCCAGATCGACAACCGCAGCGAGGCGCGTGCCCGCCAGATCGACAACCGCAGCGAGGTTCGCGCCGACCGGATCGAGCGTCGCGGCGATGTCCGTGCCAACCGGATCGAGAACCGCGCCGACAACCAGCGCCGCTTCGGTCTCGATCCGAACCGCAACCGCACCTACACCCGCGACCGCGACGACGATCGCCGCGAATGGCGCGACGATCGCCGCAACTACCGCGAGGGCTATCGCGACGGTCGTCGGGTCGAGCGCCGCGACGAGCGTCGCTGGGACCGCAGCTGGCGAGACAACAACCGGTACAACTGGTACAACTATCGCAGCAGCAACCGCAGCCTGTTCCGGCCCGGCCGCTACTACTCGCCTTATCGCGACTACAGCTATCGCCGCCTGAGCATTGGCTTCACGCTGGGGAACCTGTTCTACAGCAACCGCTACTGGATCAACGATCCTTGGCAGTACCGCCTGCCCGAAGTCTACGGTCCCTACCGCTGGGTCCGCTATTACGACGACGTGCTGCTGGTGAACACCTACACCGGCGAAGTGGTCGACGTGATCCACGACTTCTTCTGGTAAGCGTTCCCTTCCCGCTGCCGGGAGGTTTGGGTCGGCAGCCATCGCAAGCCCCCGTCGGTTCGCGCCGACGGGGGTTTCGCGTGTCAGCCGGGCGCGCGCCCGAACGGCAGCATACGAAGGAGGCCGCCGTCCTTGCTGATGAAGGTGTGCTTGAGCGCGCCGAGGATGTGCAGCCCGACCAGCAGGATCAGCGCCTGCCCTCCGGCAGCGTGGAGGTCCATGATCGATCCGGCCGCATCGCGGTTGGCGCCGACCGGGAGGAGCGGCCAGTTGAACAGGCCGAACATGTCGATGTCGCGGCCGGCATAGGAACTCGCCAGCCAGCCGCCGAGCGGCAGCCCGATCAGCATGACGTAGAAGACGACGTGGACCGTGCGCGCCAGGATGCGCTCCCACGCAGCGCCGGGCAGCGGTGGGACAGGATGGGTGAAGCGCCACAGCAGCCGTCCGATCGTCAACACGAGGATGGTGATGCCGATCGCCTTGTGCGTGCCCATCCACGCACCCGCATCGGCACGGCTCGCATGCTCGGCCGCCTCCGCGATGCGCCAGTTGGCGATCACGCCAATGGCGATCAGCCAGTGGAGGATCATCGCTCCAGTCGAGTAGCGATTGCGCACGGCATCGGTCATTCGGTATCTCCCTTGCTGGCTGCGGCGGAGCCTATCATCGGCGCGACGCGCCGCAAGCCGCGATCTTGCCTCGCGATGCTGCGCTGCTAGGACGCACGCAATGGCGAAAACGGCAATGATTCCCGACAAGGACGCGCTCGCCCGCGTCGGCAACACGGTGCGCAAACGGCTCGCCGCCGACCCGCAGGCGTACAAGATCGACACCGACAAGGCGGAGATTTTCGCCTTCGGAGATTTCCTGTCGGACGCCGAATGCCAGCGCCTGATCATGATGATCGACGCCGTCGCGCAGCCGAGCAAGCTGTTCGACACCGACTATTCGACCGGCTTCCGCACGTCGTATTCGGGCAACCTCGATCCGCGCGATCCATTCGTCGCAGGCATTTCGCGCCGGATCGACGACCTGCTCGGCATGCGGCCGGAAACGGGTGAGGCGATCCAGGGCCAGCGCTACATGCCCGGCCAGCAGTTCAAGCCGCACAACGACTGGTTCTATGCCAGCGAGGACTACTGGAAGGCCGAGCGCAAGCGCGGCGGCCAGCGCAGTTGGACCGCGATGATCTTCCTCAACACGGTCGAGCGCGGGGGCGCGACGCATTTCGTCAACGTCGGCGTGAACATCACGCCCAAGCCGGGCGTACTGCTGACCTGGAACAACGCGCTTCCCGATGGCAGTCCGAACGAGGATACGCTGCATGCCGGGACGCCAGTCGAGGCGGGGATCAAGTACGTCGTCACCAAGTGGTACCGCACCCGCAAGTGGGGGTGAGCGGAGCGGCTTGATCGCCGGCTCAGGCAGGAGTAGCAAAGCCGCCGCGGGTTGCACCCTATAGGGAAGGGGCAACCATGCCGACCAATCGCCGCCAGGTCGTATCCGCCATCGGGCTCGGGAGCCTGATCCTTCCAGCGCTGGCACGTGCCGCCACTCTGCCCGCGACGCCGATGCAGACGCTGGGCCCATTCTATCCCGTCGCGCGGCCGGGCGATCAGGACATCGACCTGACCCTGCTGGAAGGACACACCACGCGCGCGCTGGGCGAGGTGATCGAGGTGTCCGGCCGCACGCTCTACACCGACGGTACGCCGGCAGGTGGCGTCGTGCTCGACCTGTGGCAGGCGAACGCGGCCGGGCGCTACGACAACCTGCTCGACACCAGCGGATTGCCGCTCGATCCCAATTTCCAGGGCTCGGCCTTGCTGACCACGGGTGCCGACGGAACCTGGCGAGTGACGACCGTGCTGCCCGGCGCCTATCCGATCCCGGGCGGGATGAGCCGCACCCGTCACATCCACTTCACGGCTCGCAGCAGGTACGGCTTGATCAGCACGCAAATGTATTTTCCCGGCGAGACGCTCAACGAACGCGACATCCTGCTCGGTGGAATGGATGCCGGAGCAGGCGCGCTCCTGACGAGCAAGGCAGCGGGCACGCGCGCAGACGGGATCGCCCGCTACACCTGGGACGTCGTGCTCGACCGCGCTGGGTGACGCTCAGGCGGCGAGCGCCTCGGCGATCAGCTGCCGCGTGTTGGCAACGCCGTAGAGCGCGATGAAGCTTCCCATGCGCGGCCCCTGCTCGCTTCCGAGCAGGGTCTCGTAGAGCGCCTTGAACCAGTCGCGCAGGCTTGCAAAACCGTGGTCCTCGCGCTTGCCGATCTCGTAGACGGCGTTCTGGATGTTTTCGGCGGGAGTGTCCTCGCCGATCCCGGCGAGAAAGCTGTCGAGCTCGCGCAGCGCCGCCGCCTCGTCCGCCGTTGGTGCGCGACGCTTGAGCGTGGGGGCGACGAAATCGCGGTTGTAGGCGAGCGCCGTCGTGACCAGCGCGTCGAGCTCGGGATGCTTCGCCGGGTCGGCGTCGGGCACGTAATTGCCCAAGTAGGACCACACCTGATCGCGCGTCGCACCCGCGCCCAGCACCCCGACGAGGTTGAGCAGCAGGGCGTAGCTGACCGGCAGGGTGTCGCCCGCGCCTTTGCGCGCCGGATCGGTCGTGCCGAGCAGGTGCCACACCGGATTGCCGAGCTGCTTGTCGAGCGGCTGCTCGGCGAGAGCGGCGCGGAACTGCCAGTAGTCGTCCACCGCGCGGGGGATCACCCCGGGGTGCAGGCTCTTGGCGCTCTTGGGATTGGGGAAGATGTAGAGGCCGAGGCTCTCCTCGCTGCCGTAGGTCAGCCATTCCTCGATCGTCAGGCCGTTCCCCTTGGACTTGGAGATCTTCTCGCCGTTCGCATCAAGGAACAGCTCGTAGATCAGCCCCTCGGGCTTCCGCCCGCCGAGCACCTGCGCGATCTTGCCCGACTGGATGCCGCTGTCGGTCAGGTCCTTGCCGTACATCTCGTAATCGACGCCGAGAGCGACCCAGCGCATCGCCCAGTCGACTTTCCATTGCAGCTTGGCCATGCCGCCTAGCGCGGACTGTTCGACCACGCTGCCGTCCTCGTCGGTGAATCGGACGATCCCGGCCTCGGCGTCGACCACTTCGACCGGCACCTGGAGCACCGTGCCTGTTGTGGGGCTGATCGGCAGTACGGGGGAATAGGTCCGCCGCCGCTCCTCGCGCAACGTCGGCAGCATGATGTCGAGAATTGCCTGGTTCTGCCGCAGCACATTGCGCAAGGCATCGTCGAAAGCGCCCGAATTGTAGCGGTCGCTTGCCGAAACGAATTCGTACTCGAACCCGAACCGGTCGAGGAACTGGCGCAGCATCGCGTTGTTGTGCGCAGCGAAGCTTTCGTAGCCGGCGTTGAAGGGATCGGGCACCCGGGTTAGCGGCTTGCCGAGGTGCTGGCTGAGCATTTCGCGGTTCGGCACGTTGTCGGGCACCTTGCGCAGCCCGTCCATGTCGTCGCTGAACGCGACGAGGCGGGTGGGCGCGCCGCCGGTCATCGCCTCGAATGCGCGCCGCACCAGCGTGGTCCGCAGCACTTCCTGGAAGGTGCCGATATGCGGCAGGCCGCTGGGGCCATAACCGGTTTCGAACAGAACCGGCGACCCGTCGGGCTTTGTGCCTTGGGGATAGCGCTTGAGCAGCTTCTTCGCCTCCTCGAACGGCCAGGCCTTGGACACGCGGGCGGCTTCGATGAGGGTCTGCTCGGTCATGGTGGGTGCGTGTTGCTTATGCCGCGCCGTGTTGCAAGTGCGAAGGCGGCTCAGAACCAGGCGCGAAGCCCTAGCACCAGCGCGACGCCGTCGGGATCGTCACCCGCCGCGCGGGCGATGTCGGCCGTTTCGCCCAGCTTGGCCTCGTATTCGACGCCCACATAGGGCGCGAACTCGCGGGCGATCTCGTAGCGCAGGCGTAAGCCTGCCTCGACCTTGACCAAGCCGGCTCCGACGCCGCGTTCGGGAATGTCCTGCGCCGACAATTCCAGCTCCATCCGAGGCTGGAGGATCAGCGACTGGGTGATCTTCTGGTCGTACTCGCTCTCGATCTTGGCGGTCAGATCGCCGCGATCGGAGAGGTAGGCAGCTGCATCGACATGGAAAATGTACGGCGCGAGGCCCTGCACGCCGAGTGCGAGGTGCGCGCGCGTTTCCGGCTCGAAGTCGAGGCGGATGCCGGTCTGAAGGTCGAAGAAGGGCCCGATGGCGCGGCTCCACAGCGCCTGCACTTCGGCATCGTCGACTGCGCCGCCAAACGCACCCTCGCCCTCGGACTTCAAGTACAACTTGTCGATATCGCCGCCGTACCAGGCTTCCGCGTCCCACAGGTAGGCATCGTGACCGTCGGCCAGCCGCGCCTCGAGCCGTTCGAGCATCACCAGGCCGGTCTTCATCGCGCCGTGATGCACGCGGCTTTCCTCGCGCGCTCGGGCCATCGCCTCGGCGCCCCAGATCGCGTCGGCGGCGTGGAGCGGGCCCTCGGATGCGCGGGGCGGCGGTGGGGCTTCGGGAACCTTCGGACCATGATCCATCCGGGAATGATCCATCTGCGAATGGTCCATGCCAGCGTGCGGATCCGCAAGCGGTGGCGCACCGGGCAGTTGCAGCGGCGCCTGCTTCGGCGGCGGCAGTTGCAGCGGTTGCGGCGCGTGACCCGAATGGTCTTGCGCGGCAAGCGGCGCGGCACAGAGCGCCGCGACAAGAGCAAGCGTGCGGGTCATGCCAACGGCCTCACCGTCACGACCTGCATCATCCCGGCGTGCATGTGATAGAGCAGGTGGCAGTGAAACGCCCAGTCGCCCGGCTCGTTGGCGGTCAGGTCGAAGGTCACGGTGCCGCCTGGTTGGACCACCACCGTATGCTTGAGCGGCTGGTTGATCATCCCGGCGCCGTTGACCAGTTCGAAGAAATGTCCGTGCAGGTGGATCGGGTGCGCCATCATCGTGTCGTTGACGAGCTTTACCCGGACCCGCTCGTCGAAGGCGAAGCGGATCGGATCGTCGGTCACGGCAGAGAATTTCCTGCCGTCGAACGACCACATGTAGCGTTCCATGTTGCCGGTGAGGTGGATCTCCATCTCTCGCGTCGGCATGCGGTGCGGGTTGGCGTTCTTGGACTTCAACTGGGTGTAGCGCAGCACCCGGTGATCGACCGTGTCCAAGCCGAGCCCGGGGAAATCCATTCGATCGACCGGCATCGGGCTGACCATGTCCACCCCCGGGCCGACAGCGACGTCGGGCGGCAACAGCGAGGTATCGCGCATGGTATGGTCCATCGAGTGGCCACCCCCGTGCGAGCCGCCATGCGCGCCATGACCCATCGCACCCATGCCCATGTCCGCCATCGTCAGCGTCGGCACCTCGCGCAGCGGCGGCGGGGTGGCCAGCACACCAGCTTGCGAGGTCAGCGTGGCGATGCCCATTCCCGAGCGGTCCATCGCCTCGGCGACCAGCGCGTGGGTGCCCGCGGGCGGAGCGACGATCACGTCGTAGGTTTCGGCAGTGCCGATCTGGAACTCGTCCACCTCGACCGGATCGACCTCCTGCCCGTCGGCTGCGATCACCGTCATCGGCACGCCGGGAATGCGGACGTTGAAGAACGTCATCGCCGAGCCGTTGATGACCCGCAGCCGCACCCTCTCGCCGGGGGCGAACAGGAACGAAAGATCGTCCGCGGGGCCGTGACCGTTGACGAGGTAGGTGTACGTCGCGCCGCCGACGTCGGAAATGTCGCGCGGGTTCATCCGCATCCGGCCCCACATCAGCCGTTCGGAGAGCGGCACGTCGCCTTCGGTCGCAGTCTGCATCTGGTTGTTGAAGTAGTGCTCGCCCACCTTGAGCTTGCGCATGATCTCGTGCGGATGGAGCGGAGTGAACTCACTCAGCAGCACGACGTAATCACGATCGTAGCGCGGATCGGGCTCGGGGGCGTCGATCACGATCGGGCCGTAGTGCCCCGCCTGCTCCTGCAATCCCGAATGGCTGTGCCACCAGTAAGTGCCGCTCTGGCGCACGGGGAATTCGTAGGTGAAGGTTTCGCCCGCGCGGATTCCCGGGAAGCTGACGCCCGGAACGCCGTCAAACTGGAACGGCAGCAGAAGGCCATGCCAGTGGATCGAGCTGTCCTCCGCCAGGGTATTGGTCACATGGATGCGCAGGTTCTGCCCCTCGCGCAGCCGCAGCAAGGGGCCAGGAACCGTTCCGTTCACTGCGATCGCATGGCCGGAGCGTGCACCGGTGCGGAAATGATGCTTGGCAATGGTCAGTCGGATGTCGTCGCCCGAAACCTCGCCGAAGCCGCGCGTGGCGTGGCTGACCGAGCGACCCGCGGCCCAAGCGGGAACCGGAAGGGTGCTGGCGGCTACCAACCCCGTGGCGTTCGCCAGCAGCTTGCGGCGGGTGAGCGGAAACGGACTTGCTGCGCGACTCATGGTCACGCTATATATACCCCCAAGGGGTATAGCCAAGGCCTGTCATGAACGACTCACGCAAGACTCAGGTCAATCGCCTGAACCGCATCGCCGGGCAGGTCCGCGGCGTCGCGGCAATGATCGAGGACGGGCGCTATTGCATCGACGTGCTGACACAGCTCGCCGCCGCCAAGTCCGCCCTGGCCAAGGTCGAGAGCCAGGTGCTCAAGGACCACGCTGCCACTTGCGTCAGTGAAGCGATCGCGAGCGGCAACGAGGCCGAGCAACGCGCCAAGTTCGAAGAACTGATCGAGCTGATGGAGCGCCGCCGGCGCTAGAAAAGGGAAAAGGGCGCCCGATCCCGATGGAACCGGACGCCCTTCCCTGCGACCTCACTCGGTGGAGAGGTCAGGCAAAGCCATGTTGTGGCTTTGCAAGGTGGGGCCAGATGTAACCGTACTGGCTGAGATCGAACCGCGGCGTGACGTCGTCGAACTTGCGTCCGAGCGACTGGAGGATCAGCCGGGCGCGGCGAGCGCGGGCCCGCGGGGCGCGGAACGGGTTGGCGCGGTCGGGCTTGGCGTCGATCATCCGGCGCAGTAGCGCGTCGCGCTCGGCATAGGTCTCGGGCAGCTGACGCGGCAGGATCACCTCGCCGCTGGTCCGCGACTGTGCGGGCGACATCGCCATGACCGGCACCGGGGTCGTCGCAGCGGCAGCCGCCGGCACATAAGGAGCATGGTCGACCAGCGATGCCGTCGTCGGTGGGGCGATCGCGCCGACGGGGGTGCGCTCGACCGGGCGTTCGACCGGCTGCATCGGCACATAGCCGGTGCGGCGCGAACGGCGGCGGAACCACATAAACGCGAAGATGGCGAAACCGAGCGGAATGATTCCCGCAAGTGCGAGCGCAATCATCGCCGTCCAGTCCTGGCCACCGGCAGTCGCCTCTTGAGGGGCGGCTTCAACCGGCAGCGGCAGCGCTTCGGGCAGCGGCTCGCTGGCGATCGGCGCGGCGGTGTCGGTCGCCAGAGGTGCGGCCTCGCTCGCTACAGGGGTATCGGGCGCGGTGTTGGCAGGAGCCACACGAGGAGCCGGAGCGCTCGCCGCACGGGGTGCGGGAGCCGCACTACGCTGTGCGACCGGACGCGGGGCCGGAGCCTCCGCAACCGGTTCAACCGGGACTGCCACCACGGGCGGGGTAACCGGTGCCACAGGCGACGACAGCACGGGAGGCTGGACCGTCGGTGCGGGGGCTGGAGCCGGTGCCGGGGTCACCGGTGGCAGCACGATGACCGGCTGTTGCGGCGCTGTGGCAGTGTCCTGAGCAAGCGTCGCGGTGGAACCAAGCGCGAGCATCGCGGCAATCGCGATGGGGGCGCTACGAGCAAGATGGAGTGTGTGTCGCATAGTGTCGAAAAAACGGCAGGTTGTGCGAAAATGTTCCGCTTAACATCCGTTCAGCAAATGATCGTTTGCCTATTAATCATCGACTTAATTGTGTTTCAACGAGGCGAACCGTCGGCTTTTGACGACGAGCCGTGAACAGCTGGGCACCCGAATCGGTCGGTTTGTTTACATTTCGTTCCGGAATGACCATCAGCCGGATATGGCCGATCTGCTCGCCCTACCTGCACTGCACGCTTCGCACGCGGGGACGTGGCTGCGCGATGCCGGCGGCATTACCCGGGCCTGCTCGAAGGGTGAGGCGATCATGGCCGGGGCGGATACGCCTGTGCTTCTGCTCAACGCGCCACTCGTCGCGAGCAGGCTAGGCTATCCCGATCTCTCCGGTCTCGACCTGCTCGAACTGTTCGCCTTCATCCACCCGGCACGGTTCTGCGTTCCCACTCCGAAAGGCGTTGCCCATGCGCTCGGGCTTGCCGAGCCGGACAGCGAGGACGCGGTCCCGGCGCTGCTCCAGCATGCCGCGGGCGCTCTGCTGGCGACCTGCGCTAACGAGGCTTGGCCCGAGCGCGAGGGCGCCTGGTCCGCGCTCCAGTCGCTCACCCGGTTGCGCTGGCCTTGGGCGCAGATCCTGTCGCAGCATATCGCGCGGCCCGCGACCGCGGAAAGGTGGCTGTTCGCACGGCTGCCCGAATGGGAGGAGGCTGCGGAGCGCCCTCAGCCTGCGCAAGTCGCGCTCACCCCGGCCGATGTCGAGGCGCAGCTCGATCATCTGACCGGCACAGGTTCCGAACGGCGCGAGGGCCAGCGCGCCTATGCCCGCAATGCCGGGCAGGTATTCGCTCCGCGCCGCGCGCGCGGCGAGCCGCATGTGCTGCTTGCTCAGGCGGGCACCGGTATTGGCAAGACGCTGGGCTATCTCGCCCCCGCCTCGCTGTGGTCCGCCGCATCGGGCGGCACGGCCTGGGTCAGCACCTATACCAAGAACCTCCAGCGTCAGCTGCGGGGCGAGGCGCGCCGTGCCTGGCCTGAGCGGCGCGCGGATGGGACCCGGCCGGTGGTAGTGCGCAAGGGGCGCGAGAATTACCTGTGCCTGCTCAATCTCGAGGACGCGCTGCAGGGCGGTTTCGGCGGGCGTCCCGCGATGATGGCGCACCTGGTCGCGCGCTGGGCCGCCTATTCGCAGGATGGCGACATGATCGGTGGCGATCTGCCCGGCTGGCTCGGCACGCTGTTCCGGAAGCGCGGGATCGCAGCGTTGACCGACCAGCGCGGCGAATGCGTCTATGCAGGCTGCCCGCATTACCGGAAGTGCTTTATCGAACGGGCCTCGCGCGCGTCGGCACAGGCGGACCTCGTCATCGCCAATCACGCGCTGGTAATGGTCAATGCCGCGCGCGCGCGCGATCCCGCCAATCGCCCGATGCGGATCGTGTTCGATGAAGGGCACCACGTGTTCGACGCGGCCGATTCGACCTTCGCCGCGGCGCTGACCGGGGCCGAGGCGATCGAGCTGCGCCGCTGGATCGTCGGACCGGAACGCAACGCCAAGGGCCGCCGCCGCGGCCTTGCCGCACGCCTTGCCGACATCGCGAGCTACGATGACGCGGGCGGCGAGGCGATCGAAGCGGCCACCGAGGCAGCTCATGCCCTGCCCTCCGACGGCTGGCTCCAACGCATTGGCGAAGGCGAACCGCACGGCCCGGTCGAGGCGCTGCTGGCGGCCGTGCGTAGTGCAACCTGCGCCCGCGACGAGAGCGGAGGGCAGGAGGCAGGCTACGGCATCGAGACGGAGGCGAGCCAGTTGCCGGGTCCGGTGGTCGAACAGGCGCAGTCCGCACAGGCCGCGCTGGCGGCAATCCGCCAGCCATTGGCCAAGCTGGCGGCGCGACTCGAGGCGGTGATCGAGGACGCGCCCGACTGGCTCGATGCGCCCGGCCGCGCACGGATAGAGGGCGCACGCCATTCGCTCGCGTGGCGGGTCGACTTGGTCCAGGCGTGGGAATCGCTGCTCGCGAGGCTGGGTGGACCGGTCGATCCCGAATTCGTCGACTGGCTCGCGGTCGAGCGCAGCGAGGCGCGCGAGTTCGATGTCGGTATCCACCGCCGGTGGCTCGATCCGATGAAGCCGTTCGCGCGCGTCGTGCTCGAACCGGCCCATGGGGTGATGCTGACGAGTGCGACACTGTGTGACCGGGGCGCGGACGGGGCCGACTGGGCGGGCGCGATCGAGCGAAGCGGCGCACAGCACTTGAACCTGACGCCGATGACTGTCGCAGCGGACAGCCCGTTCGATTACGCGCGCCGCGCCGAGGTGCTGATCGTGACCGATATCGCGCGCGGCGATCTCGCCGGGCTGGCGGGGGCCTATGCCCGGCTGATCGAGGCGGCGGACGGCGGCGTGCTCGGCCTGTTCACGGCGGTGCGGCGCCTGCGCGCGGTCTATGGCAGGATCGCCGACCGGCTCGCGCGTACCGGCCTGCCGCTCTACGCTCAGCACGTCGACCCGATCGACACCGGCACGCTGGTCGACATGTTCCGCGACGATCCGCGCGCCAGCCTGCTCGGGACCGATGCCCTGCGCGACGGGGTCGACGTGCCCGGCGAATCGCTGCGCTGCGTGGTACTGGAGCAGGTTCCGTGGCCCCGCCCCGACATCCTCCACCGCGCGCGCCGGGCGGCGGCGATCGGCAAGGGTGGCAGCGGCAGCGCCTACGACGACCGCATCATCCGCGCGCGATTGGCACAGGCCTTCGGACGCCTGATCCGCAGCCGCGACGATGCCGGGCATTTCGTCGTCCTCTCCTCCGCCTTCCCGAGCCGGCTGTTGAGCGCCTTCCCGCCTGGCACTCCGGTACGGCGCGTGACGCTCGACGAAGCGCTGGCGCGCGTTGCCGCAGGCGTATCGGGGCTTGCGGCGATTGCGGAAAAGGGCGACGAGACCGTTCAGTGAAGATGCTCGGCCTCTTTCGTCATGCCAAGTCCGACTGGGACGACCTGGCGAAGCGCGATTTCGACCGCGGGCTGAACGAGCGCGGACGGCGCGGGGCGCGCCTGATGGGCGATCATATCCGTAGCGAGGGAACGCAGTGGGACCGGCTGCTCGCCAGCCCGGCCGAGCGCGTGCGGCGCACGCTCCAAACCGGCTTGCCCGGGATGATCGCTGTGTGGGACGAGCGGCTCTATCTCGCCAGCGCCTCGACCATCTTCGACGTGGTGCGCGAGGATGCCGGGGACGCGGACGCGGTCCTCGTCGCCGGCCACAATCCCGGAATGCAGGAAGCCCTGTTCGCGCTCGTCGCTCCCGATGCCGAGGATGCCATGTTCGACGAGGCGGCACGAAAGTTCCCGACGGCGGCGTTTGCCGTGTTCCAGCTCGACATCGACGATTGGAACGAACTCGACGAAGGCTGCGGCAGGCTGGTCCATTTCAAGCGTCCGCGCGATCTCGATCCCGCGCTTGGACCCGAAGACTAGCTCCGCAGCACGCGCGGCCCGGCACCCGACCGGCCCCAGACATCCTGCGCATTGTAGAGCGCACACTTCTTCAGGCTCAGGCAACCGCAACCGATACAGCCGTCGAGGTCCTCGCGGATCTTCGCGAGTGCCGCGATGCGTGCATCGATCCGCTCGCGGATCGCGCCGCTGATCCTGGCCCAGTCGCGCGCGTCGGGGGTGCGACCCTGCGGCAGGCTGCGCAGGGCCGCTGCAATCTCGTCGAGCGAGAGGCCTAAGTTCTGCGCGATCATGACGAAGCTAAGGCGCCGGATATCGGAGCGCAGGTAGCGGCGCTGGTTTCCGCCGGTGCGGAGCGGTTCGATCAGCCCCTTCGCCTCGTAATGCCGGATCGCCGAGACCGCGAGACCGGTCCGCCGCGCCAGTTCGCCGATGCCGAGAATGTCGCTGCGGTTCATGCGCAACAGCTATCGCGAAACGCGCTTGACCTCAAGTCGACTTGAGGTTGCATAAGCCTGTGCATCCGATTCGGAACCACGGAGGCACATCATGGCGAAGGGACGACTGGAACACGTCAACATCTCGGTCACGGACCCAGAGCGCACCGCGCGGCTGTTCGAGGACCTGTGCGGCTGGCACCGCAGATGGGAGGGCGCGGCAATGAACGGCGGGCACACGATCCATCTCGGCGATGCCGATTCCTATGTCGCGCTCTACACCAACCCGCAGGTGCGTGGCGGCCATTCCAAGGGCGCGCCGATGAACCACATCGGCATCGTGGTGGACGATCTCGACGCTGCCGACGGGCAAGTGGTGGCCGCAGGCCTCACCCCGTTCAACCACGACGATTACGAGCCGGGTCGCCGGTTCTACTTCTTCGACTGGGACGGAATCGAGTGGGAGGTCGTGAGCTATGAATGAGCCGATGCCGACCCGCCCCATGTTCGCGCGCCCGCCCCGCACGCCGCGTCGCCCACCCGCCGCCGCGCCGCCGTTTCCTCCGCGTCCGGTTCGTGTATGACCTCCCGGAGGATACGGGGAGAATCAGGATGTTGAGGACCGGGATTTCGCTCATCGCCGCACTGGCCGCAGGCACGCCGCTGGCAGCCGAGACGGTCGCGGTGAAGGCCGATCGTTTGCTCGACGTCGAAAGCGGCCGCTACGTCCAGAACCCGCTGGTCGTCGTGACCGATGGCCGCATCGTCAGTGTCACCGCCAACGGCACCGCGCCGGAGGGTGCCGAGCTCATCGATCTCGCCGGACATACCCTCCTCCCCGGCCTCATCGACATGCACGTCCACCTCGACGGACGGCCCGAGTACGGCGGCTACAATTCGCTTCAGTTCACCGACCGGTTCTGGACCGTTGTCGCCGCCGAGAATGCGCGGCGCATGCTCGGCGCCGGCTTCACCACCGTGCGCAACCTCGGCGACGGCGACTACAACGTTGCCGGTCTCGACCAGGCGATCGGCGAAGGCTGGGTGCCGGGGCCGCGCATCGTCAACGCGAACTACTCGCTCGGTGCGACCGGCGGACATTGCGACCAGACCTACCTGCCGCCTAGCTTCGCGGCCAAGAGCCCGGCCGTCGCCGACAGCCCCGAGGCGCTACGGGTCAAGGTTCGCGAGCAGCGCAAGTACGGCGCGGAAGTGATCAAGGTCTGCGCGACCGGCGGTGTCTTCAGCCGCAATACCGAGCCGGGCCAGCAGCAACTACGCGAGGAGGAACTGCGCGCGATTGCCGAGGAGGCGCATTTCTGGGGCCTCAAGGTCGCCGCGCACGCGCACGGTGCCGCCGGGATCAAGGCCGCGATCCGCGCCGGGATCGACACGATCGAGCATGTCAGCCTTGTCGACGACGAGGGCATCCGCCTGGCCCGCGAGCGCGGCACCTATTTCAGCATGGACATCTTCAACACCGACTACACCCAGGCCAGCGGCAAGGCGAACGGGGTGCTGGAGGACAATCTGCGCAAGGATCGCGAGGTGGCGCAGGTCCAGCGCGACAACTTCCGCAAGGCCCATCGCGCCGGCGTGAAAATGGTATTCGGCAGCGACGCAGGCGTGATGCCGCACGAGACGGCGGGCGGCCAGTTCCGGGTCATGATCGAGTACGGCATGACCCCGATCGAGGCGATCCGTGCGGCGACGGTCAATGCAGCCGAGGCTCTGGGGCAGTCGGGCCAGGTCGGCACACTCAAGCCCGGCGCGTTCGCCGACATGATCGCGGTGACGGGAGATCCGCTGACGGATGTGGGCGAACTGGCCGATGTCGACTGGGTGATGAAGGGCGGCGTGGCCGCCGACTAGGCGTTCCCGACCACGAAACACGCCGCCGCCATCAGCGCGCCAGTCCAGCGGTTGGCGCGGAAGCGCTCGATCGGGTTGGCGGGGTCTGCAGGATCGAGCGTCGCCACCTGCCAGCCGAGATGCGCCGCGACGGGGATCAGCGCGAGCAGTGCGATCCAGTCCGCACGGTAGAGCCAGAACGCCAGCGCCCACAAAACCACCGAGACGGCGTAGAACAGCGCAACACCGCCCTTCACGCGCGCACCGAGGCGCAGCGCTGACGATCTAATGCCTACCAGCGCATCGTCCTCCCGGTCCTGCAAGGCATAGATCGTGTCGTAGCCGATCACCCATGCGGCAGTGCCGAGATAGAGCGCAGCGAGCACGTCCCAGTTGTCGCCGCGCAGCTCGAACCAGCCGACCAGCGCGCCCCAGCTGAACACGAGACCGAGCCAGGCCTGCGGCCACCAGGTGATCCGTTTCATGAAAGGATAGGCGGCGACGAGCGCGATACTCGCCAGCGCGACCGCCTGAGCCTGCCAGCGCAGTTGCAGCAACACGACAAGACCGACGAGGCAAAGTGCCAGCAGCCAGCCCCATGCGAGCTTCTTCGTGACCCGCCCACTTGCCACCGGTCGCGCCGCGGTGCGCGCCACCTGGCGGTCGAGATCGGCATCGACCAGGTCGTTGTAGACGCACCCCGCCCCGCGCATCGCGATGGCGCCGAGCAGCAACCACGCGCCCAGTTCGATCTGCCAGCCCGCACCCGCCAGCCACACGCTCCACGCACAGGGCCAGAACAGCAGCCACCACCCGATCGGCCGGTCGAACCGGGCGAGCTGCGCGAGATCGCGCGGGAGCTGCGGCAACCGTGCGACCAGTCCGCGATGTTCGCTGTCGGGAACGATGGTGTCGGTCACGCCTGGCCTTCCTCGCGCCGTGCGATCCGCCAGCCGGCAAGGCACAGCACGAACATGACCGCATTCCCGACCAGATCGAGCATTCCAACCGGCGTGAGGACCGGCACGACCCAATGGAAATACCAGTCGAAGACGAAGAACGGGACCAAAAGTGCGGCCAGCAACGCAAAGCCACGCGAGCCGAAATTGACCACCAGCGCCATCGCGCCGAACAGGCACGCCTGGGCCCCGAACGCCGCCATCACGAAGTGCATCATATACGAGTGGGCGCGATAGTCGGGGGTGAACGCCAATTCTACCACCGACGCGGGCGCCAGCAACGCCCATCCGCCGAGGCCGAGGAACACCGCAGCAATCAGCCGCTGAATCGTCATCGCACGCATGCACAGTGCCTAGCGGTGTCAAACGCTTGCGTCTAACGCTTGCGCATGCCCGCCACCCCCGCATGGCCTCCGAAAAGCGCGCCGCGGCTGTTCGTGGGGGGGCCGCTTTCGGCCGGCAGCGAGGTCGCGCTGGAGGGTAATCAGGCGCATTACCTTGCTCGCGTCATGCGCGTTTCGCCCGGGGATGCCGTGGTGTTGTGTGACGATACAACTGGCGAATGGGCGGCGAGCGTGGTCGAGGCGGGGAAGCGCGACGTTACGCTGGAAGTGGTCCAGCGGCTGCGATCACGCGAGGCGGTGCCGGATTTCTGGCTCTGCCCGGCTCTGCTCAAGAAGGACCGCTTCGACTTGGTGCTCGAAAAGGCGACCGAGTTGGGCGTTGCCGCGATCCACCCGGTCGTGACACGGCGCTGCGTCGCGGACAAACTCAACCTCGATCGTGCGCGCCAGATCACGACCGAGGCCGCCGAGCAGTGTGCGCGAACCGCCTTGCCCGAACTGGTGGCGCCGGTCGCGCTCGACGTGCTCCTGCGCGATTGGCCCGCTGGCCGCACGCTGTTCTTCGCCGACGAGCTGGGCGGCGACCGCCCGGTTGCAGCGTTTGCAGCCACTATCTCGGCCGCCCTTCTCATTGGCCCAGAGGGCGGCTTCGACGACGCCGAACGCGCCGCGATCCGTGCGCATCCCGCGGCGCGTCCGATCAGCCTCGGCCCGCGTATCCTGCGCGGCGAAACCGCCGCGATCGCCGCCACCGCGCTGTGGATGGGCATGGCCGGGGACTGGCGCAAATAGCGCTTTTCCTCGTCCCTTCGGTTGCCTATCGCAACCGGCCATGAGCACCCGCGACACCGCCGCCAAGGACGATCCGATCATCGAGTCTCGCGACGCACTCGTCGCGCCGATGCAGGCGGGCGAAAAGCCGAAGAGCGACTGGCGGATCGGCACCGAGCACGAGAAGCTGGTGTTCTTCCGCGCCGACCACCGCGCTCCTAGCTACGACGAACCGGCAGGCATCCGTGATATCCTGCTGAGCTTGCGCGAGTTCGGGTGGGAGCCGGTCGAGGAAGGCGGCAAGGTGATCGCCATGCGCGGAGTGGACGGCACGGTCAGCCTCGAACCTGCCGGCCAGCTCGAACTGTCGGGTGCGCCGCTGGAGAACCTGCACCAGACGTGCGCCGAGACCGGCCGCCACCTCGAACAGGTCAAGGCGATCGGCGAGCGGTGCGGGGTCGGGTTCCTCGGTCTCGGCATGTGGCCAGATAAGCGACGCGACGAGCTGCCGATCATGCCCAAGGGCCGCTACGAAATCATGCTGCGCCACATGCCCCGCGTCGGCAGCATGGGCCTCGACATGATGCTGCGGACCTGCACCATTCAGGTCAATCTCGACTATTCGAGCGAGGCGGACATGGCGAAGAAATTCCGCGTCGGCCTCGCCCTGCAACCGCTCGCGACCGCGCTGTTCGCCAACTCGCCCTTTACCGAGGGCAAGCCCAATGGCTTCCTCAGCTATCGCAGCCACATCTGGTCCGACACCGATCCGCACCGTACCGGCATGCTGCCGTTCGTGTTCGAGGAAGGTTTCGGCTACGAACGGTACGTCGACTACATGCTCGACGTGCCGATGTATTTCGTCTTCCGCGACGGGAGGTATATCGACGCCGCCGGCCAGAGCTTCCGCGATTTCCTCAGGGGAGAACTCCCTGCCCTTCCAGGCGAAAAGCCGCGTGCGAGCGACTGGATCGACCACCTCTCGACGGCCTTCCCCGAAGTCCGCCTCAAGAGCTTCCTCGAGATGCGCGGCGCCGACGGCGGGCCGTGGAGCCGGATCTGCGCCCTCCCCGCCTTCTGGGTCGGGCTGCTTTACGACCAAGGTGCGCTCGATGCGGCATGGGACCTGGTCAAGGACTGGTCGATGGACGAGCGAGAAGCGCTGCGCAACGCCGTGCCCAAGCTGGCGCTCGACGCGCCGCTGCCGGGCGGCGGAAAGCTGCACGACATCGCGCGCGAGGTGCTGGCGATCGCGCGTCGCGGCCTGGCCGCACGCGCCCTGCTCAACAGCGGCGGCGACAACGAGACCGGTTTCCTCGAAACGCTCGACGAGATCGTCGCCAGCGGCAAGGTCCCGGCGCAGCGGCTGCTCGACCGTTACCACGGCGAGTGGGACGGCGACGTGAGCCGGGTCTACGAATACAGCTTCTGACTGTTACTCGGCAGGCTGGTGCTGCATCGGCCTGCGCCGCGCGCGCACGGCCTTGCCGATCCGGGTGAGCGGCGCCGTGATCGGCCCGTTGCGCGCCATCCATGTGTGGTAGGCGCGGTACTTGGCATCCTCACCCAGCAGGTGCGCCTCCTCGGTCCGGGCGCGCCAGTAGTAGATCGCGCTGACACAGCCGAGGAAGAAGGCATTGCGGATTGCCTCGACCACGGAGGCATCCTGCACCAGGAACGGCAGCACCGAACTCCACCAGAACAGGTTTTTCGAAAGGTAGGCCGGGTGGCGCGTGTAGCGATAGGGCCCGTTGGTGAGCACGCCGCGATAGGTCAGGTTGGAAAAGCGGATGCCGAACGCGACCGTCGCCCAGGCGTAGATCGCGGTCAGGAACACCAGCCAGCAGGCCCAGAGCCAAAGCAGCGCCGGGTAATCCTTCAGCCAGAAGGTCCACCCCGGCGTATTGGTCTCGTAGACCAGGATCGTCCCGAGCACGCCCCAGGCGATCGGCGGGTAGCAGGCCAGCGCCGCGACCCAGCCGCCGAGGAACGGGTTGCCGCTGCGGATATGCGCGTCGAGCGGGCGCATGGTGACGAGATAGCCCACCGTGCCGATCTGCACGTCGATCAGGAACAGCAGCCCGATCAGGAACATGCCCCATTTGACCGGGTCGTTGACCATCTGCGAAAGATCGGCCTCGACCACCGAGGCGAAGCCGCCGGGCAGGATCGAGATCATGAACGCGCCGAAGAAACCCTTGATGAGCCAGGCACGCCAGTGCTTCTTCACTTCCTCGATATCGTAGGGTTCGCGCCCCAGCAGCATCGCGCCGAAATGCCAGGCATGGTCGCGCGGCTCGACCATGCGGCGGTCGAGCCAGATCACATAGGGAATGCTCAGCACCACCATCGGCCCGATCGCCACGCCCAGCACCTGCATCGCGAACAGATACTGGCCGTCCCAGTACCACCGCGCGAGGCAGTAAAGCCCGGCGATGAACAGCCAGGTCGCCCACAGCGCGCCGATCTTGACCAGCGATACAGGCAATACGGTGCGGACGCTGCGGCGCAGCCCCCAGTCGATTCCGGTCGACGGGTTGCGGTGGACCTTGTCGACGAAGACCGACCACAGCACCATCGGCACGGTCGAAAACAGCATCGCCGCCAGTGCGGCATAGGGTCCGGACAGCGGCGCGCGGGGCCCCGGAATGCCGAACGCCTCGGCAAACGGTGCGTAGTTGCGGCAGAATACGACCCACGCGAGCAGGCCCAACAGCCCGGCAAGGCCCACGCCGGTCGACACGTCGCTTCGTGGCGGCAAGCCGGGGGTGGATTCGCGTGCGCTCATGGCGCCCGTGCGCTAGCGCAAAAGGGTTAAGGCCCGGGTAAAGACCGGCGCGGCGTCCCGCACGGGGACGCCGCCGACCAAAAAGCTTTCCGCATCAGCGGAAGGCGTGGAGCCGCCCGCCGTCGTCGAGGATATACAGCGTGTTGTCCGCCACCACCGGTGGCAGGCTGACTTCCGCATCGAGTTCGGTAAACAGGCTCGCGGTCCCGTCGCCCACGCCGAGGCGGTAGACCGACCCGCGCGTGTTCGCGACCCACAGGTTGCCGCCCGCCAGCACCGGACCGGTCCAGAAGATCGGACCCTCGCGGTCTTCCTCGTCGCGAAAGCGCTGAAGCTGGGTGATCCAGCGAACCTTGCCGGTGGATCGCGCGATCGCCAGCATGCGCGCGTCGTCGGTCAGCGCAAATATCCATTCGCCGGCGATTGCCGGGGTCGAGATGCCGCCGACGTTCAGTTCCCAGATGCGCTGGCCGGTGACCAGTTCGTAGGACGCCATGCGACCGCCCTGACCGAGCGCGAAGACGCGCCCGTCAGTGATGATCGGATCGGCATCGATGTCGCTCAGCGAACCCACCTGGGTCGAGATCGAGGTGCGCGCGAGCGCATCCGACCACAGCACGCGTCCATTCTCGTATCGGTAGGCGACCAGTTCGCCGGTGCTGTAGCCTGCTACGACGGTGCCCTGCCCGGCTGCCGGCGCGGCGACGCCGAACACGCCGGCCTGGCCGATCGACCCGGATTCGTTCCAGATCGCCTTGCCATCGCCCGCAGAGAGTGCGTGGATCTGGTTGTCCTGCGTCATCACGAACACGGTGTTGAACGCGACCGTGGGCGAGCCGCGCAGCGGCCCCGCCGGACGGACCTTCCAGATCTGCGATCCGTCGCTGGCATTGAGTGCAACGACATCGCCCGCGCCGTTGGTCGCATAGACCCGGCCGCTGTCGTAGGTCGCGCCGCCGCCGAACGCCGCGTTCTGGAGATTGCCTTCGAGCTCCATCCGGTGCGACCAGCGCCGCCCGCCGGTCTGCGCGTCGAAGGCATGGACGACGCCGTCGGTATCGACCGCATAGACCGCGCCGCCGCCGACGACGGGCGCCGCGCCGAGGCGGCGGCGCTGGCTCGACCCGGGGATCTGTGCGCTCCAGGCACGCGCCGGCTCGGACGCGAGCGCGAGATGGCCGTAGGCTTTGCCTGCCGTTCCGCCGGCCTGTGCCCAGTCGGCATTGGCCTGAGCCGCGGGCAGGACGACCGAGATGGAAGCCAGCGCCGGATCGACCGTGGCACCGCTCTCGATGCGCGAGAGGATCGGGACCCGGTTGCCGACGGTCGGCGTGGTCTTGTCGTCCTTGCCGCCGAAGAGGCCGCCGCTGCATCCGGCAAGTGCCGTGGCGAGGACCGCGCCAGTGGCCAGGCGACCGAGCATGCGGAGCGAGTTACCTGTCATCTGTCATTCGTTCCCTGCAGTTGCCGGCTCGGCGGCTTGCGCCGGGGCCGGGGCCGCTGCGGCTTCGGGGGCCGCGCCAGTGTTCACTTGTTCGAGCAACGCATCGACGTCGTCGATCGCGTCGATGCCGAGCAGGCCCGCCATCTGCCGCGTGCGCGCGCGCAGCGTTTCGGGCTGGTCCTCGTCCTTGGCGATCTGGGCAAATAGGGCCCCAGCCTCGCGCCGCTTGCCCTGTTCGAGATAGGCCATCGCGACCAGTTCGCCCGCGCTGCCGAACCAGGCATTGCCGGGCACCGCCAGCGGGCGTAGCCGCTCGACCACCTCGGCAGCCGGCATCCGGTCGTAGCGCGCCGAAACCTCGCGCACGAGGGCAAGGTCGCGGATCGACTGCGGCGCGGCGTCCGAGGCTGCAACTTCGGCATAGATCCGCGCGGCGGCTTCGGGATCGTCCTGCTCCATGGCGATCCCCGCCTTTAGCATGCGGGCGAAGGCGACGACGCTCGCATCGCCCCGCGCAATCAGCGGATCGAGCGCGGTCGAGGCCGTATCGAGATTGCCTGCCTCGAGCCGATCCAGCGCGCCGACGAACTGCTCCGACTGCGTCTCGAGCTGCCCTTCGCGGTAGTTGTCCCACACCAGGTAGCCGCCGAAAGCCGCGAGCCCGAGAACCAGTGCCGCGATCGCGGGCTTGCCGTACCGTGTGGCCAGGTCGGAGTATTCCTGCTGGCGCACGGCATCGTCGATCTCGCGCATCAGGACCTCGTCCTGCGCGGCTTTCTTCTGGTCGGTGGTGAGGTTGGAACTTGGTCTCAGGGCCACGTCGGGCGCATCCAATCGATAGCTTCGGTTCGGGCGCGGTGTTTAGCGAATGGGCAGGTCAATTCAACTTACAATGCGGTGCCCCGCCGTGCCTGTCCCCCGGCGCGTGAACCGCGGGTGAAGCCCGACCTTCAGCCGAGCGCACCCGCATCCCCCAGCGCCGAGCCGTAGAGGCGGCGATAGGCGGCGATCATCGCCTTCTCGTCGAATGCGGAGCGCGCCCGCTCGCGGTTCGCCGTGCCTAGCGCCGTGCGCAGGTCCGCATCGCTGGCCAGGGCGGCAACGGCGGCGGCGAAGGCATCCTCTCCGGCAACGACATAGGGCCGGTTTTCCGGCGAGACCATTTCCGCGACATCGCCCACGTCGGTCGCGGCAGCGGGTAGGCCCGCCGCCATCGCCTCGATCAGCGAGATCGGCGCCTGCTCGCTGTCCGACGAGAGCGCAAACAAGTCGAACAGGCCGACGAACCGGGCGGGATCGGGGGCGAAGCCGGGAAGATGGAGCCGGTGCCCCACACCGAGCCGCATCGCCTCGTCGCGGATCGCCGCCTTGTCCTCGCCCTCACCGACGATCACGAGTTGCCATTGCTCAGGCAGCGCGGCGAAGGCGCGGACCAGCCGCGGCAGGTTCTTGACCGGGCGCAGGCCCGCCAGCGTGCCCAACCACAGCTCGCCCTTTCGTTTGACGAGCCCGCGCAGCGCATCGGCGCGGACTTTGCCGGAAAACTTGCCCGTATCGATCCCGTTCGCGATCCGCTTCACGCGGCCGATCGGCTGCTGCCAGGTTTCCAATGCGATCGCCTCGAGCGATTCGGATGGTACCACGAGGCCACTGGTCCGCCCGAGCGCGATCCGCCGGTACCAGTTGCGACGCGCCTTAAGCCGGCCGCTTTCGTCGGCATTGAAGCCGTCCTCGTGGTGGATCAACGGCGGCAAGCGGTGCACGTCCGCGAACAGCGTGTGCGCCATCACCGCATCCATCGCGCCCCAGTTGTAGGTCAGTACCAGGTCGTAGCCCGCCATCGAGCGCGCCAGCCGCTGCAGCCTGCCGGGCGTCGGGCGGCCGCGGAGCGATGGGAAGTCTTTAGGGTATGTGACTGGAATCGCGCCTGAAATGTGACGTGCCGCATCCATCTGTCCCGCGTCTCCGGAGACGATTGCGTGGCGCACGCCCGGCCCGAATGCGTTGATCAGGCGCACACAGCGCAGCTCCTTGCCACCGGCCGCAAAGGTCGAGTGGAGGTGCAGTATTCGGGGCCCGGCGGGCTTGGCACTCATGCGATGCGGGCGAGCAGTCGCTCGATGGCCGCGACGACCTCGGGTTCGTCGAGCGTCGGTGCGTGGCCGACATCGGGCACGGTCACGGTCGCGGCATCGGGATGGCGCTGGACCATTTCATCAAGCGATTCAGCGGTCAGGAGGTCGGACTTCCCACCGCGCACGATCAGCAGCGGCACCCCCGCCAGCGCCTCGTAGGCAGGCCAGAGGTCGGGAGGGACCGCGCCGTCCGCCTCGCGGAACGGCTCGGCGATCGCCATGTCGTAATCGAACGCGATGCGGCCGTTCTGCTGCACGACCATGCAGCGCTTGGCCATCGCAAGCCAGTCCTCCACCACGAAGCCCGGGTGCGACGATCCGTGCGCTTCTTCCAGCGCCCGGGCGGCATGCATCCAGGTTGCGAAACTGCGCGACTGGCCGACATAGCCGCGGATGCGGTCGATCCCGCCCGGATCGACCACCGGGCCGATGTCGTTGAGCACCGCAGCCGCAATCCGCCCCGGCTCGTGCGCGGCGAGCAACATCGTCATCAGGCCGCCGAGCGAGGTTCCGATGGCGACGAAGCGCGTGATCCCTTCCTGTTCGAGCAGCGCGAGGACGTCGCCCACATAAGTGGCCGGATTGTAAGTCGCGCTGTCCTTGGCGTATTCGCTGTCGCCGCGCCCGCGCATGTCGGTCGCCAGCACCCGCCGTCCGGGAGCGATCCGCTCCGCCAGCGTCTCGAAATCGCGCGCATTGCGGGTCAGCCCGTGCATGCACACCACCGGCAGCCGGTCGCCGTCGCCGGGGTAATCGCGGAAATGGAGCTTGAGGCCGTCGGTGCTGCGCCAGAAACGGTCTTGGAAGGGCTGGTCCATGCGCGGGTGACGTTTCCTTGTTCGCCGGTTGCCGCCGCGCCTTGCCAGCACGTGGGCGGAGCCCCACTATCGCCGCATGTCTCGCGAACCGCAAGCCGCTCGCTACCATCCCGATCCGGCGATCCTGCCGCTAGCCGACTGGCTCGCCGATCCGGTCAACCCGGCCGCGTTTCCCCGTCATATCACCCGCTTCCGCAACGATCGCTGGGCGCAGGCGGTGGGGCTGGACAATCTCTCCGCCGAGGCCTGGATCGACCACTTCGGCCGATTCGAGCCGCTCCCAGGCAACCTCCCCCACCCGCTAGCGCTGCGCTATCACGGGCACCAGTTCCGCGTGTACAACCCCGACATCGGCGACGGGCGCGGGTTCCTGTTCGCCCAGCTTCGCGACGGCGCGGACCGCCTGCTCGATCTCGGCACCAAGGGCTCGGGCCGGACCCCGCACAGCCGCGACGGTGACGGTCGGCTGACGCTGAAGGGTGCGGTGCGCGAGATCCTCGCGACGGAGATGCTCGAGGCGCTCGGCGTCAATACCTCGAAAACCTTCGCGGTGGTCGAGACCGGCGAGCAACTCCAACGCGGCGACGAGCCATCTCCCACGCGTTCCGCCGTGCTCACACGGCTCAGCCACGGGCACATCCGCATCGGCACCTTCCAGCGCCTCCTCGCGCTCGAGGAAGCCGACCAAATGGCCGCGTTGGTCGACTACTGCCTGGCGCAGTTCCCCGGCCCCACCCCGCCGCCCGACGCGCCCGGACGCGACGAGCCGGCGGTGATCCTGCTGCACCAGGTCGTCGAGCGCATGGCGGATCTGGCGGCGAGCTGGATGGTCGCCGGCTTTGTCCACGGCGTGCTGAATACCGACAACATGAACATCTCGGGCGAGAGCTTCGACTACGGCCCCTGGCGCTGGCTGCCAAAGTGGGACCCGGGCTTCACCGCGGCCTACTTCGACCACGGCGGTCTCTATGCCTTCGGCCGCCAGCCAGAAGCGGTGCACTGGAACTGCGCCCAGCTCGCGGTCGCCTTGCGGCTTGTCGCGGACGCGCCGCCGCTGATTGCCGCTCTCGAGCGGTTCGGCGAGCTCTACATGGCGGCGGTGGCCCGGCGCTGGTGCTGGCGGCTCGGCCTCGCCCGGCGCGATCCGGAGGCCGATGGTGCGCTGGTCGCCGCTTCGGAAGCCGCCATGCGCGCGAGCGGCGAGACGCCCGATCGGTTCTTCCATCGCCACCGCGGCGGGCTACGCGCCGACGGCGACCTAGCGCTTGCGCTGCAGGGCTACGAACAGGCCGACGGCGCGCACGCCTATTGGGACGACGATACCCCGCAATCCATGCTGATCGACGAGGTGGAGGATATCTGGAGCGCGATCGATCGGTCTGACGACTGGTCGCCACTCGAACGCAAGATCGCGGCCGTCCGACGGATGGGCGAGGCGCATGGCCCTGCGCCGGTGCCGGACGGGCACGACGGTGCTACAATCGGGACGGCATCTCTACCGGCTTGATATCGATGCCGAGCAGCTTCCACTGGCCCTGCTCCCACTGGTAGAGCATGTCGAAACTCAGCGAGACCGGACGGATCTGGAAGTAGCCCGTCACGCGGAACACGTCTTCGCGTAGCATCGTCGGCGCCTGGGTGTACGTGGGCGGCACCAGAAGGGCATTGGTCAGGTCGATCCGGGAGTTCCTGATTCCCGCAAAGATTTCAGCGAGGCGTGCAGGGTTGTTCTGGATCTGGAAGCTCTGCGCAGCCAGATCGCGCAACACGGAATAGTTTCCCGACCTGTTGGCACTATCGACCGTCACGACGGTCGACCACAGCAACTTCGACAACTCGAGCTGGCCGGGCGTCGGTCGGATCGAGGCCGGCGGCTGTACGGCAGGCGCCGCTTCAGCCGGTTGGGCCACGACAGGTTGCGACTGCGGCGCACTTGGCTGTCGCTGCGCCGATAGCGGCGCGACCGGAAGTGCCAGAGCGATGCCGGCGCAAAGAAAAGATGCCGGGGCATAGCGCCCCGGCATCCGGAAAAGTTTGATGTTGTTGATCATTCGATCGCGCTTAATGGCTTACCAGGCGATTTGGAAGCCGCCACGCGCGCCGACTTCGCCGCTGCCGAAACCGACACCGACGCCGGCCGAAACCGATGCTCGCTCACCGACACGAGCCGACAGGGCCACCGTGCCCGCGCCTTCGTCTTCGAAGTAGCCGACACCGCCCGAGAGAGCGAACGACGTGCCTGCCGGAAGCATCGGCGATTCCATCGCCAGCGCCATAGCCACGCCTTCGTTGGCACGATCGATCGCGGCGCGGTTCGCCTCGCTCTGGGTGAAGAGCGCATTGATCTGGCTCGTCTGCGTCGCGTTGATCGCTTCGACTGCTGCAAGCTGCGCGCCGGTAGCGAAGCTCGACACTGCCGCACCGCGGCCGAGAGTGCCCGAAGCGTCGGTCGTAGCGAAGAACAGCTGACCGGTCTGCGCGGCGGTGCTTGCCGTAAGGTCGCCGACGGTCACCGAACTGCCCGCGCCGCCCAGGACAACCTGATTGGCGCGAGTGGTGGTCGCCCCGAAGCCGATCGCGGTGGAGTTATCGAAGGCAGCGTTCGCATTCTTGCCGACCGCGGTCGACTGAATGCCACCCGCGAGGGCCTGGTGGCCCGCAGCAAGGCTCAGGTTGCCCGTGGCGCGCGCCTGCCAGCCGAATGCTTGCGCACCCCGCCCGGAAGCAACCGATTCACCGCCGACCGCAGTGGCGTGGAAGCCCGACGCGTTGGCCTGATCGCCCACGGCGACCGAGTCTTCGTCGGTCGCGCGAGCAAGCTTACCGATCGCCACGGTCGTCAGCGCCGAGGCACTTGAATCTGCACCGATTGCGACGCCCCCAACACCGGCGGCAGTGGAGGAAGCACCAACTGCGACGGCATCATCGGCATTCGCGTCGGCATCGTAGCCGAACGCCGTAGCGCCCACGCCGAGTGCCTGCGATTCAGAACCGACTACAGTGCCGCGAAATTGCGTCGCCTGGCTGTTCGTGCCCAAGACGGTGCTCGATTCGCCGGCAGCCCAGGACAGCTTGCCGATCGCGATCGCGTTGAGTGCCGATGCGCTCGAATCCGCACCGAGAGCGATCGAATTGATCCCGCTTGCGGTCGAGGAAGTGCCAACCGCGACTGCATCGTCGGCATTGGAGTCGGCATCGTAACCGATTGCCGTTCCGCCTATACCGAGAGCCTGCGAGTCCGCCCCGAATACGGTACCGCGGAACTCGGGAGCAACGCTGTTCGCGCCCACGACAGTGCTTGCTTCGCCATCGGCGGCCGCAAGCTTGCCGATCGCAATCGCGTTGAGGCCGGACGCGCCGGAATCCGCACCGACCGAAATCGAGTTGACGCCATTCGCCGTCGACGACGTACCGACGGCGATGGCATCGTCGGCATTCGAGTCGGCATCATAGCCGAGAGCCGTTCCGCCAACACCCAGGGCCTGCGAATCGGCACCGAAGACCGTGCCGCGCAACAGCGTACCGGTGCTGTTGGCACCAAACACAGTCGACAGATCGCCAGCTGCAGTCGCGCCCTCGCCGCATGCCAAGCTCCCGGCACCGGTGCCGGCCGCACCACCAGTCGTATCGCCGCCGTCAGCCTGACCGGGCAGGATGCCGTCGTCGAGCAGACATTCTTCCGCCGCCGCGGGCGTTGCAAATGCGAGAGCAACGCCGCTCGCGCCGGTGAGCAACATCGTCGTACGAATAGCAAATTTTCCAAATGCCAACATGGCCATCCTCCTGTTTCGATTTTCCGCGTGCGACCCGCGCTGGCAACGTGTTAGCTTTTCAGACATTTGTTTCGCGGTCAGCTAACCGTTGCCTAACCTTCATTTTACCGTGAATCCAGCACAATCTGACGCCATTACACGGGTTTGATTTCACGCTTCGACGTGCGCTACGGCGGCCGGGCGGCTTTGGTTTACGTACGGTGCCGATTTCCATAAGGACGCGGCAAGGACCAAGGACACCGGATGCCTGCTCAGGAAATAGTTTCTTTCGAACCGGCCACGGGCCGCGAACTGTGGCGCGGGAACGTCGGGAATGTCGCCGAGGCAGTCGATCGCGCGCGCCGCGCATGGCCGGCCTGGGCCGCGCAGCCACTGGCGACGCGGATCGAACTCGTTCGGCGCTTCGCGAACGAAGTCAGGAAGGACTTCGAAAAGCTCGCGGAAATCATTGCGCGCGAGACGGGCAAGCCCCTGTGGGAGGCGCGGACCGAGGTCGAGACGGTCATCAACAAGGTCGACATCTCCGTCTCCGCCTATGCCGAGCGCACCGGGCAGAAGAAGCTCGACAGCGCGCTGCAGGGTACGGCGGCGGTTCGGCACAAACCGCACGGCGTGATGGCGGTGCTGGGGCCGTACAACTTCCCCGCGCATCTGCCCAACGGCCACATCGTTCCCGCGCTGATCGCGGGCAACGCGGTGATCTTCAAGCCAAGTGAGAAGACCCCCGCGACTGGCGAACTTCTGATGAACTGCTTCAACCGGGCAGGCATTTCTGCCGCGGTGGCGCAATTCCTGCCGGGAGGGCCGCAGGAAGGGCAGGACTTGGTCGCCCACCCCGGCGTCGACGGCGTCCTGTTCACCGGATCGGCGCGGGTCGGCATCGCGATCAACAAGAAGCTCGCCACCAATCCGGGCAAGATCGTCGCGCTCGAGATGGGGGGCAACAATCCGATCGTGGTGATCGATACCCCCAAGATCTCCGACGCCGCTGCCATAATCGTCCAGTCCGCTTTCACCAGCGCGGGCCAGCGCTGCACGGCGGCGCGGCGGCTGATCGTCAAGGACAGCATGTATGATGCGATCATAGAGGAAGTGAAGGCGCTGGCGGGGCGGATCATCTATGGCGATCCCTTCGCCGACCCGGCCCCCTTCATGGGGCCGGTGATCGACAACCAGACCGCCGACCAGCTGATCGAGAGCTTCCTCTATTTCCTTTCCAACGGCGGCAAGGCAATCCGCCACATGACCCGGCCGGACGACAACCTTCCGTTCCTCTCGCCCGCGATCATCGACACCACTGCGCTCGCCGACCGTCCCGACGTGGAGCTGTTCGGGCCGCTGCTGCAGGTCATCCGCGTGCCCGATCTCGATGCCGGGATCGCCGAGGCCAACCGCACGCGGTTCGGCCTCTCGGCATCGCTGATCGGCGGCAGCCCGCAGGATTACAACCGGTTCTGGGCAAACGTTCGCTCGGGCGTGATCAACTGGAACCGGCCGACCAACGGCGCCTCGTCCAAGGCGCCTTTCGGAGGTGTCGGGCTGTCGGGCAACCATCGCCCGGCGGCGTTCTATGCCGCCGATTACTGCGCTTATCCGGTCGCCAGCACCGAGATGGACCAGCCGCGCGCCAGCATCGGCGTCGGGCTGCGCGACGGCTGAGTCTCAGCCTGCCGTGACGATAAGGTCGACTTCGACCGTATCGTCGAGCCCCGGGCGCAGATGCACCACCACGCGCGCGTCGCCGCGCGTGCCCTCGATACGGCGCTGGCCCGAGCCAGCGAGATAAGTGGTGCGATATCCCGCCTTGCGCGCGCTCGCCTGATAGAATGCGGCGACATCCTCGGCTGCCACGGGGGTGGTGAAGCGGACGGCGCGGAAGCTGCATCCCGCCGCGTCGCTGCCGATCGCATCCTGCGTCGCGCCGCGCGGATAGACGGGCAGTTGCACGGGCAGTCGCGCGGCCCAGATGGCAGACTGTTCCGCCCGATCCATGCAGACGCGGATGCCGCCTACGCGCGCGGCCTCCTGTGCCAGGAACGACATTGGGGACTGATCGGGCAAGGGACGCGCTGCTGGAAGTTCCGGCAGGACGCCGTCCTCGCCGACCAGCGCTAGCGCTCGCTGCTGCGCGCTGCGGATCGCCTCGGTGGTCGCAATCTCGAGTGGCACCGACTGGTCCGACCCGCCGGTCAGCGCGGCGCTCGCCTCGTTCTGCCCGACGAGGTCGGGATCGACCAGCAGCTGGTCGTTCAATGCCTGCGCTACGGCAGGATCGCGCTCGCCTTCGTCCACGGAATCGGCCTCCGGCTGGCAGCCGGCCAGCACCAGGGCCAGCGCGAGCGGAGCGAGGTAAGGCGCGGCTTGCATGGCCTGGCCCTAACAGGTGCCGGTTAACTTACCGCTGACGAAGAAAGCGCCCCGATACCGGAATGGTATCGAGGCGCTTTCCGCGGCCCGGTGGGTGCCGCGCTGCGGCCCGCAGGTGGGTGCGGACCGAAGCTGTAGCCTATTACTTAGCGGCAGCTCGATCCGCCGCGATCGATCTCGCGACCGAGCAATGCGCCGCCTGCCGCACCGAGAATGGCGCCGAGCGTGCGGTCACCCCGACCAGCGACCTCGCGGCCGAGCAGGGCACCGGCAGCGCCGCCGATCAACAGACCGGTCGTGCCGTTGCTGCGGCGGCAGTAGTAGCGACCGTCGTCGCCGCGCCACACGCGGGTGTTGCGGTTGACCCGCTCGTCATAGCGGCGGTCGTCATAGCGATCCCGACCGTAGTAGCGATCGTTGTAGCGGCGATCGTAGCGGTCGCGATACTGGTCGGCATTCACGTCCGCAAACGCGGTCGCGTAATTCGAAGTGTAACCGACCGCCTGCGACGGCGCGGCGGCCGAAACGGGAGCGGCGATCGCGAGGGCCGGTGCGGTCAGCGCGATGGCGGCGAGCTTCAGATTGCGGATCATATCAAGTTCCTTTCCTTGCTTTCGGGCGGTGGGAATGTGCCCGAGCCATCCGACCTGTTCAGAGTTAGAGTATCTTTCCTGAACGGGATGCAACGCGGCGTGCAGAATAGTATTTTGCGACAAACCGTGACGAAACGACCGGTGAAATGATGGTTGCCGCACTGTCGAGGGACGCATAGGGGCCACCGATGCCGGCAGATCTGAGCGAACGTCGCCCCTCGGGCATACCTGCAGCGCTGGGGGCCTATGTCATCTGGGGCTTCCTGCCGCTTTACCTGCTGCTGGTGGCCAGCGTGCCCGCCGTCGAGTTCATCGGCTGGCGAATCATCTGGACCCTGCCGATCTGCCTCGCGATCGTCGCTTTCCGGCGGCAGGGGCCTGACGTACGCGCCGCGCTGGCGGACCGCCGCAGCGTGGCGATCCTCGGGGGCAGCGCGACCCTGATCGCGGTCAACTGGTTGGTCTACGTCTGGGCGATCCAGCGCGGCGAGGTCATGGCCGCGAGCCTGGGCTATTACATCAATCCGCTGGTCAACGTTCTGCTGGGCACGGTGCTGTTGCGCGAGCGGCTCAATCGGTTGCAGTGGGCGGCGGTCGCGATTGCGGCGCTGGGCGTCGCCGTGCTGCTCGCCGGGGCGCTGACAACGATGTGGATCAGCCTGACGCTCGCCTTCAGCTTCGGCACCTATGGCCTCTTGCGCAAGCAGGTCGCGGTCGGATCGCTGCCGGGGCTGACGATAGAGAGCGCGATCCTGCTGCTCCCGGCCGTGGGCGCGGCGCTGTGGTATGCCGCGACGCCGGCGGGTTCGGCCTTCACGCAGGATATCCGCCTCAGCCTCGCGATCGTGCTCGGCGGGTTCGTGACCGCGATCCCCCTGCTGCTGTTCGCGATCGCGGCGCGGCGGATGGACTATTCGACTCTCGGCTTTTTCCAGTTCATTGCGCCGACGATCGTCTTCGTCCTCGGCCTGACCGTGTTCGAGCGCGAGCTGGACCGCGTCCAGCTCGCCAGTTTCGTGCTGATCTGGATCGCACTGGCGATATTCGCGTGGGACATGTGGGCACGGCGCTCAGCCGACAAACCGCCAGCCTAGCGTCTCGCCCGCGTGGAACGGCACGATCTCGGTGCCGTTCGCGTCGAGCGTGTCGGGGACGCCATTGTCGGCGCGCTCCAGCGTCACCGTCCCTTCGTTTAGCGGCAGCCCGTAGAAGCGCGGGCCGTTCTCGCTGGCGAATGCCTCGAACCTGTCTAACGCCCCCTCCGCCTCGAACACCGCGAGGTAGCTTTCGAGCGCATGGGGCGCATTGAAGATGCCGGCACAGCCGCAAGCGCTCTCTTTGGCCTCGCGCGCGTGCGGCGCGCTGTCGGTGCCGAGGAAGTACTTGGCCGAGCCGCCGGTCGCCGCCTTGCGCAGCGCCAGGCGGTGCGTCTCGCGCTTCGCTACAGGCAGGCAATAGGCGTGCGGACGGATGCCGCCGACCAGCATCGCATTGCGGTTGATATGGAGGTGTTGCGGGGTGATCGTCGCGCCGACGTTCGGCCCCGAAGCATCGACGAAGGCGACCGCATCGGCGGTGGTGATATGCTCGAACACCACTTTCAGCTCGGGCAGGCGGTCGACCAGCGGCGCAAGCGTGCGATCGATGAACACCGCCTCGCGGTCGAACACGTCGACATCGTGGTCGGTCACCTCGCCGTGGACGCACAGGGGCATGCCGATTTCGGCCATCCGCTCGAGCACGCCCATGATATTGCCGACATCGGTGACGCCATGCGCCGAATTGGTGGTGGCGTTGGCAGGATAAAGCTTGGCCGCGGTGAACACGCCCTGCGCGAACCCGTGCGCCAGATCGTCGGCCCCGCTGGCGTCGGTCAGGTAGGCGGTCATCAGCGGGGTGAAGTCCATTCCCGCGGGCACAGCGGCGAGAATGCGGTCGCGGTAGGCGTAGCCTGCCTCGGTCGTGGTCACCGGGGGCGAGAGGTTGGGCATCACGATCGCGCGCGCGAACTGGCGCGCGGTATAGGGCAGCACGCCCTTCAGCACCTCGCCGTCGCGCAAGTGCAGGTGCCAGTCGTCGGGGCGGCGGATGGTGAGTGTCTGCATGTCGGGCTTCCCTTAGGCGCGCCCTGCCCTATCTGTCACTCATGACCGCAACCCGCCTCGCCAGCCGCGCCGTGATCCGCCTTTCGCCGACAGAACCGGGCGAAGATGTAGCGGGGTTCCTCCAAGGTCTCGTCACCAACGACGTGACCGGGCCCCTGCCCGCCTACGCCGCGCTGCTGAGCGCGCAGGGCAAGCAGATGTTCGATTTCCTTGTCTGGCGCGATGGCGACGACCTGCTGATCGACTGCGAGGCGGATCTCGCCGAGGAACTCGCCAAGCGGCTTTCGCTCTACCGCCTGCGCCGCAAGATCGCGATCGCAGCAGATGAACAGGCAGCGGTGCACTGGAGCCTTGACGATGCCCGCGGCGAGCCCGACCCGCGCCTGCCCGACCTAGGCAATCGCTGGATCGGCGCGACCGATGGCGAGGCCGCCGACTCCGCGTGGCTCGCGCACCGCCTCGCGCTCGGCGTGCCCGAAGGCCGCGCGGAGATGGGCGACGTCCTGTGGCTGGAAGCCAATGCCGTCGAACTGAACGGCGTCAGCTTCACCAAGGGGTGCTACGTCGGGCAGGAAAACACCGCGCGGATGAACTGGCGGCAGAAGGTCAACCGGCGGCTGGTGGTCGTGCCGCTCGACCGTTCGGACGCAAAGCGGCGCAAGGTGGCCTATCCCGAACTCGGCCGCGCGGTCGATCACTTGCGGGTCGAGGACATCGACCCGGTGATCGCCCCCGACTGGCTGAAGGCGAGCCTCAGCCCGGCTGGTTGAGCAGCTGGATCGAGTTTTCGAGCATGCGCTGCGCACGATCCCGCGCCGCCGTCTCCGGTAGACCAAGCGAACGCGCCAGTGCAGCCCCGATCAGCGCATCGCCCATCGCCATCAGGACCAGCGCCAGCGTATCCTCGTGAACGCGCATCACGTCGGCGTGGCTGACCGCCTCGGCCGGCGCGATTTCGTCGACCAGGGCATGGATCGTCTCGACGATCGGGGTGAGCGCGTCCTCGTTGCCGGTCAGGATCATCCAGCTCGCCAGCGCACCCGCGCCTTCCTTGTCGAAGGCGTCGAATGCGAGATCGACCACCTCGCGCGGGCTACCCAACCCCGCCCGGCTCGCCTCGACCGCGTGCTTGATCGTCTCGCACACGGTTTCGGCGAGGTGTTTGGCGAGGTCGCGCTGCAATCCACTGGCCGACCCGAAATGGTGCAACAAGTTGGCATGGGTGCGCCCGATCCGCGCCGCCACCGCCTTGAGCGTCACCGACTGCGGCCCTGATTCTATGAGCAATGCACGCGCCGCGCCGAGCGCTGCGGTGCGCGACTCCTCGGGTGTCAAACGCTTGCGACTTGCCATCGATTCGTATGCCTAATAAAATGTTAACCCATGGATGATCGCACCCTAATCGACCTAGAGCGCGCGCGCGAACAGGACAACCCGGCTATCCCCGGTCGCAGCGCGACCCCGGAAGAGCACGCGCTGATCGTTCGCGACCAGCGTTTCGACCGCGATCATCTGGTGCCCCGCTGGTGGCATTCGAACGATCCGGTCGCCACCGCGTGGTACAATTCGGTCTCCGCCAGCCTGCCGCGGGGCGAGGCGTTCTTCATCGACACCATGCGGATGTTCCGCGACCAGCTGCCGCCCAAGCTCGCGGCGGAGCTGAAAGCGTTCACCACGCAGGAAATCAACCACACGCGCGAGCACGTGGCGTTCAACCGGCTGGTGTCCGATCACGGATACAATGTCGAGAGCATCGACCAGGGGATCCAGGTCATGCTCGCGCTGACCGAGGGGCGGCCGAAGGAATTCAATCTCGCGATTACCATCGCGCTGGAGCACTTCGCCGCGATCATCAGTCGGCACCTGCTCAGCGATCCGCGCTATCTCGAAGGCGCCGACCCGGTCGCGGCCGATGTGTGGCGCTGGCACGCGACCGAGGAAATCGAGCACAAAGGCATCACCTACGACGTCTGGCTCTACGCGACCAGGGACTGGAGCCGGTGGAAGCGCTACCGGGTCAAGACGCTGATGGCTCTGCTGATCACGAAGAAGTATTTCGGCAACCGCATCCGCGACGCGATCGGGCTGCTCGAGCAGGACGGCTTCACCCGCAGCGAGGCGAAGCGCAAGCTCTATGCCTTCCTGTGGTGGAAGCCGGGCATGATGCGGCGGATGTTCTTCGAATGGGCCAGCATCCTGATGCCGGGTTTCCATCCGTGGAAGCACGACGACCGCAAGCTGATTGCCAAGCACGACAGCCCCTATGCCGACGCGGTGATGCTGCCTGCGGAGTGATGGCAGCGCCTGGTTATTGACACTAGTGTAAGTAAGCGTTACTTACATCATTGTCAGTTACGAATCGGAGCCGTCCCCCCCATGAACGCCCCCGCCAACATCCACCTTGATCGCCGCGCCCTCGCGCCCACGCCGAAAGATCTCGACATCGTCGTGCGCGACGAGCGCTTCAACCGCGGCACCACGCCGCGCCGCTGGTGGGCGGGCGAGCCGTTCGGCACGGCCTGGCACAATGCCCTGTCGGCCACCTTCCCGCGCGGCGAGGCATTCTTCATCGAGGCGGTCAAGGCGCACCGCGACGGGGCCGATCCCAAGCTCGCCGCTGAAATTCGCGCCTTCGTGAAGCAGGAAATCAACCACACCCGCGAACACGTCGCCTTCAACAAGCTGGCCGAGAATGCGGGTTACGACATCAAGGCGATCGACAAGCGGGTCGAGGAGATGCTGCTCCTGACCAAGGGTCGCCCGGAGATCCTCAACCTTGCCGCGACGATGGCGCTCGAACACTACACCGCGATGATGGCGGCGGAATTCCTCGCCAACCCGAAGCATTTCGCCGACGCCGACCCCGAAGTCCGCGCCATGTGGCAGTGGCACGCGGCCGAGGAAATCGAGCACAAGGGCGTGGCCTTCGACACCTGGAATCACGCCACCCGCGACTGGACCGACTGGAAGCGCTGGAAGGTCCGCAGCCTGATGATGCTGATCGTCACCGGCCGGTTCTTCAAGAACCGGTGGGAGGATTCGATGAACCTCCTCGCGCAGGACGGCATCACCGGCTGGAAGGCGCGCTGGGGCCTCTTCAAGTACCTTGCCTGGTCGCCGGGTGTGGTGCGGCGGATCTTCCCCGCCTGGCTCGCCTATTTCAAGCCCGGCTTCCACCCTTGGGACCACGACGACCGCGCGCTGATCCGCGTCTACGAGGGCGAGTTCCCCGACGCGCTGATGCCGGCGGAATAAGGTCATTCCATAACGACAAAGCCCCGCCGATCCGGCGGGGCTTTGCGTTTCCGGGCGTTTCAGGCCGCGCGCATGGCGACTTGCGCGTCCTCCTCGAGGCCTAGCGTGTATTCGCGCGCCGGGGCTTCCTCGCCCCGGGCACAGCTATGCCGCAGACGCACCGTGCCGGTCGGTGCGAAGCCGAGCTTGCGCAGCACCCGGCCCGAAGCGGGATTGTCGGTGAAATGGCTCGCGACCAGCCGCTCGTGGCCGAGCATCCGCGCGAGGTCGATCACCGCGCGTCCGGCCTCGGTGGCATAGCCCTGCCCCCAATGCTGGCGCGCGATCCAGTAACCCAGCTCGATCTCGCCCTCGCTCGGGTCGATTCCGATGCAGCCGACCAGCGCCGCGTCGCTCGCGCGCGCGATCAGGAAGCGCGGGAAACACGGATCGGTCGGGCTGGCGACGAACCTGCGCGCATCCTCGGGCCGATAGGGCCACGGGGCGCGGGCGAGGTTCCGCACCACGCCCTCGTCGGCGATGCCGCCCAGGACCAGGTTCCAGTCCTCGGGCCATGCGGGTCTCAGCAACAATCTCTCGCTGCGATGGAACACGGCGGTCTCTCCTCGGTCGTCCGCATCGCCCCGCTAGGGGGAATCCGTGACATTGGTGTGGCGGCGAAAGAATATTTCGCCATTGCGTGAGGGAGATACGACAAGAGGGAGACGGGTCGGTCCCATCTCCCTCTTGGCTTGCCGGTTCTAGAGTCCGGCTGGGACCGTCCGTCTGGACGATCCCGTCATCGGAACGTCCGGTTTATTCCGCGGCTTCGGCCAGCATGTCGACCGAAACGTACTTGCGGCCGAGTTTGCCGGCGTGGAATCGCACGACACCGTCGACGGTCGCGAACAGCGTGTGGTCCTTGCCCATGCCGACGTTGGCGCCCGGGTAGAACTTGGTGCCGCGCTGACGCACGATGATGTTGCCCGCGACAACGCCTTGGCTGCCGAACTTCTTGACGCCAAGGCGACGACCGGCCGAGTCACGACCGTTGCGCGACGAACCGCCTGCTTTCTTATGTGCCATCGTCCGCGCTCCTTACTTCTTGGCAGCCGGCTTCTTGGCCGGGGCTTTCTTGGCTGCGGGCTTCTTGTCCGCGGCCTTGGCTTCGGTCTTGGGCGCAGCTTCCTTCTTGGGAGCGGCAGCCTTCTTCGGCGCGGCTTCCTTGGCCGGAGCGGCTTCCGCCTTCGGAGCCTCTTCCTTCTTCGCGGCAGCAGCCTTCTTCGGCTCGGCCTTCGAATCGCCGACGGCCACGATGCGCAGCAGGGTCATCTGCTGGCGGTGGCCGTTCTTGCGGCGATAGTTGTGCCGGCGGCGCTTCTTGAAGACGATCACCTTCTCGCTCTTCGCCTGCGCGATGATCTCGGCCGAAACCACGACCTTGGAAGCGTCGGCGAGCGTGTCGCCTTCACCGGCCAGCAGGACGTCGCCCAGCTTGACCGTCTCGCCGGCTTCGCCTGCGAGCTTCTCGACCGCGATCTTGTCTCCGGCGGCAACCCGGTACTGCTTGCCGCCCGTGCGCACTACTGCGAACATGGTAAGTGTCTTTCGTGTATGTTGCTGTGCCGCCTCCCTAGGGAAGCGACGCGTCCGGCCCCAACCGCAAGGCCGGGGCGCGAAAGAAGCGTGCCGTTAGGCGAAAGGGCGCCTCAAGTCAACGCCGCGAAGATCGGTTTTTTTGGCCCGCTGGCAACCAGCGCCGCGCGTGCTAGAGCACTCCCATGCTTCGCGCCACCACCGCTGCACTCGCCCTTGCCAGCCTCGCCGCCTGCGCCTCGACCGGCGACCGCTACCCCTCGCTCGCAATCCGCGATGCGGAGCGGATTTCGGGCGAGTTCGCCGTCGCCCCGTCCACGCCCGAGGTTGCACCAGTTCCACGCCTCCCAGCGGACACTTTGGGGCGAATCGGCGCCTTGCGTACCCAGGCGGCGAGCGCACACCAGAAGTTCGTCGCCGCCGTGCCCGGGGCGCGCAATGCAGTCGGCAACGCGCGCGGTGCTGGCGTGGAGGACGACCGGTGGGCCGGAGCTCAGGTCGCGCTGGCCGACCTCGATTCGTCGCGCAGCGAGGCGGCGATCGCGCTGGGCGACCTCGATCTGTTGTTCGCCGATGCGGCGATCGAGCAAGCGCAGCGCGAGGAAATCGTCGCCGCGCGCAGCGAAGTCACCGCACTGATTGCGGAGGAGGACCTCATACTCGCCGAACTGCGGGGTGCGCTGGGTCAGTGAATCTCGCATGCGCCACCTGCCCGGTACGCGACCGGGCTGCCTGCGCGGTGCTGAACGAAAGCGAGCGCGACACGCTTGCCAGAGCAGGCCGCACCCGGAAGCTGTCTCGCGGTCAGATGCTCTTCGCTGCCGGCGACGAGGACACTGCCTGCGCAACGCTCCTGAACGGCGCGCTAAAGGTTTCGCTGACGGCGCCCGACGGTTCCGAACGCATCCTCGCCCTGATCCACCCCGCCGGCTTCGTGGGCGAACTTTTCCGCCCGTTCGCCGACTACGACGTGGTCGCGCTTACCGACAGCACGCTGTGCACCTTCGCGCAACGCGACATGGAGGCAGCGCTCCGCCGGCATCCTGCCCTCGCCGAAGCGCTGCTCCGGCGCTCGCAGGAGGATGTCCATGCGGCGCGCGAATTGCTGACACTCACTGCCCGGGGCGACGCCAAGGGCAGCATTGCCGCGCTGGTGCTGGCTTTGGCGCGAGCTGCGAGCGAATCCCCATGCCATCCCTCCCAAGGCTTCGAACTTCCCCTGACGCGCGGCGAAATGGGGCAGATGCTCGGGCTCACGATCGAGACTGTCAGCCGCCAGCTGACCCTGCTCGAGCGCGAAGGCATGATCAGACGCAAAGGGACGCGCGGGATCGAACTGGTCGATCCCGCGCGCCTGGAGGTGCTGGCCGGCAGGGAGCCCGGCTAGACCAGCGCGGCGATGGTAACCACCGAGATAGCCCACAACAGGATCAGCACCGGGAGAATGAGTACCTGCACCGTGGCGTCCCGCCAGGACATGGGTCCGGTCAGGGTCGCAATCCCCTCGCGGCGGAAGGACCCCCACCGCTTCAGCCGGAGGGGATTGTCGGGTCCCATGCGCATCCACAGCGCGGGGACGCCGAACCCGGCGAAGATGAACAGCACGAAGATCGTCATGGGAATGGCGAGACCGGGGCTCGCCAGCCCCACGCCCAGCACACCGAGAAACGCGAGATAGCAGGCAACCGTAGCCCCGTAGAGCGCGGCCGGGAGCTCGAAGCTGCGGTCCACCTGCGTCGGCGCGCGGGGCGGCGGAACGACCTGTGCCTCGGCGGCAACCTGCTCGCGGGTCAATGGTCTGGACATTGCAGCTACTCCTCGGTTGGTGACCGGGAAATGCCGCAATAAGGGCTACTGGACCTTGATCTCGATCAAACCGGGGCGATTAATTCCATCGGGCAAGGTCCGCATGGTCCGCTGCGCGCGGTTCGATCCAATGCCAGCCGTCCGCGCGCTGCTCGCGTTTCCAGAACCAGGCCGCGCTCTTGAGGTGGTCCATGCAGAAATCGACCGCGTCGATGGCATCGCGGCGGTGCTTGGCGGCGGCCGAGACGCAGACGATCGGTTCGCCCGGATGCAGCCTGCCGATGCGGTGGAGCATCAGCAGACCCATGAGATCGAAGCGGTCAAAGGCACGATCGGCGAGCTCGTGCATGCCTGGCAAGGTAAGCGGCGCGTAATGGGTCAGTTCCAGCGCCAGCACGCCGCCTTCCGGCCGCACCTCGCCAACGAACGTGCAGACGCCGCCTAGCCCGGGGTTGGACTGCGTGAACGGACCGATCAGCGTGCCGGGATTGAACGGGCTTTCGAGCAGGCGGATGTCGCGCATGGCGTCAGCCGCCGCTGACGGGGGGCAGCAGGGCAACCTCGTCGCCGTCCACCGCAGCCAGGGCGGTCTTGTCTGCTAGCAACGCGCCATTGACCGCTAGCTTGACCCGGGCACCGCACACCTCGGCACCCAAGGCAGGGTTCAGGCTTTGGAGCAGCCGCGCCAAGTCGAGCGGGGCGTCGAGGGCCAACTCGTCGGCACCGGCTAGCTCGCGAAGCGGACCGAGGAATACCACGCGCACGGCCATGATCAGCCGCCGGTGACCGACATGTGGCGCGGCTGCGCAGGCGCGGCCCCGCGCCGGTCGACCGCGAAGTGGTGGCGCTCCGGCTTGATCCGCATCGCTTCGTCGAGCGCGACGGCGAGATTGCCATCGGGATCGCCGGACCGCAGCGCGGCACGCAAGTCGACCCGCTCCCCGCCGCCGAGACAGGGATAGAGCTGCCCGGTGGCGGTGACCCGAATGCGGTTGCACCCGGCGCAGAAGTTTTCGCTCAGCGGGGTGATGAAGCCGATCCGCCCGCCGGTTTCGGCAATGTCGAAATAGCGCGCCGGGCCGCCGGTGCGGTGCAGCGACGGGGTCAGCGTCCAGCGCGCGTTCAGCGCATCCCGTACGGCAGACAGCGGCAGGAACTGATCGACCCGGTCGACCTCGACCTCGCCGAGCGGCATCACCTCGATCAGCGTCATGTCGTGGCCGTGCGCATGCGCCCATTCGATCAGGGCGGGGATCTCGGCCTCGTTCTCTCCCCTGAGCGCCACCGTGTTGAGCTTGACCGCAAGACCTTCCGCCCGCGCCGCTGCTATGCCCTCCAGCACCTGCGGCAGCGCATCGCGCCGGGCGAGGCGCGCGAACCGGTCGCGATCGAGCGTGTCGAGCGAGACGTTGATCCGCGTTACGCCAGCGGCTGCGATCGCCGCGGCGTGCCGGGAAAGCTGGGTGCCGTTCGTGGTCAGCGTCAGCTCGTCGAGCCCGTCGCCGAGACGTCGACCGAGCGCGTGGAGCAATTCGATCACATCGCGCCGCACCAGCGGCTCACCCCCCGTAAGCCGGATGCGGCGAATCCCGCGATCGATGAAGCCCAGCGCGAGCCGGTGCAGTTCCTCCAGGCTCAATACCTCGGGCTTGGGCAGGAACTGCATCCGTTCGGGCATGCAGTAGGCGCAGCGGAGGTCGCACCGGTCGGTGACCGACAGGCGCAGGTACTCGATCCGGCGACCGAAGGTGTCGCGCAGGAGTGGAGCGTCAGCTTCCATGGAGCGGAAGATACTGCCCCGTAACCCCAGGCGCATCCCCCAAATATGCCAGCGTCGCCGCGCGGGTCTCGGCACCACCGCCGCCGATCAGGTTGACGCGCACCGGCGCTGCCATCCGGGCGAGGTCGCGTGCGGCGGCGCGGCGCCAGTCGGTGTGGTCGTAGGGCGCGGGTGGGAGGGCAACGACGAGCGAGGCTTCGGTCAGCAGCGCGCGTACTTCCGGAAGCCAGCGCGCGTGGAACTCCGCAGCTGCCTCGAGCGCGCCGGACGGCAGGTCGTCGATGACGAGAACCGCCGCCATCGCCCTCAGCGCCGCTCGCGGGTAAGGGTAATGCCGATCTTCTCGTTGTGCTCGGCAATCGCGAGTTTGACGATCTTGACGGTAACCGCCTCGACCCGCGCGTCCTGCAGGAACAGCGTCTCGCAGATGTGATCCGCGACCGCCTCGATCAGCTTGAAGTGGACGCCCGGCGGCAGAGAATCGGTCGCGGCGAACTTCAGGTCCATGTAGTTCTTGCTCGCGTCGAGCGGGGTGTCGGGCGCATAGCGCGTCGCGCACTTGAGGCGCGCGGCGATGCTGATCCGCAGCGGCTGCGGCTTGCCGGTTTCCTCCGAATAGATGCCGGTCAGGACATCGTGTTCGAGATCGGCAACTTCGAGAATGAGCGAATCGGGCATTGGCGCCACCTAGCCGGGATTCGACCAGCGTGCGAAGATCGCCGTCGGCAGCACGCGCCCGCCCTCGGCTTCCTCGCGCACGGCGAGGTCGCCATGCTCGATCCGGCCGGGCAGATGCGCGAGCTTCTCCGCCAGCAGACCGGCGAGCGCGAGGCTGCTCATGCGGACCGCGTACACCGTGAGAAAAAGGAATCGGCTCTCGCCGTCGAGGAGCTGCGCGCAATCGCCGACAAGGCCGGCAAGATCCTCCTCCAGCCGCCATGTCTCGCCGTCGGGCCCACGCCCGAACTTGGGCGGGTCGAGGATGATCCCGTCGTAGCGCCGCCCGCGCCGCACCTCGCGCGCCGCGAACTTGGTGGCGTCGTCGACCAGCCAGCGGATCGGTCGCGTGTCGAAGCCGGATAGCACCGCATTGGCACGCGCCTGTGCGACCGATTTCTTCGACGCATCGACGTGCACCACTGGCCCATAATCGGAGAGCGCGAGCGAGCCGACCCCGGTATAACCGAACAGGTTTAGCGTCTGCGCATCGCTCTTGCCCTCGAGCCGCTCACCCATCCAGCGCCACACCGGTGCCATGTCAGGGAAGAATCCGAGGTGGCGGAAGGGGGTACACTGCGCGGTGAAGCGCGCATCGCCCCATCCAAGCTCCCAGCCGTCTTGCGGCACCGTATCGGACAGGTTCCAGCGACCGCCACCATCCTCGTCCGAACCGGGGACAAACTCACCGTCCGCTTGCCATTCGGCTTCCCTCGGCGCCCACATCGCCTGCGGTTCGGGGCGGATGAAACGGCGCGGGCCGTACTGCTCCCACTTGCGTCCATGCCCGCTGTCGAGCAGGCGATAGGCGTCCCAGCCCCCGCCCACCATCAGCAGCGGTTGTTCGACGAGTTCGGCCATCAGGCTGCGCGCGTCGCGCGTTCAGCGATCCAGGCCGCGATCGTCTCGTAGTCGCCTGGCAGCTCGGCGAAGCGCTCCTCGCGCTCGAACAGGTCGCCGACGCGGGTCGGGAGCGGTGGACGAACGCCGGTCGCGCGCTCGACCGCGTCGCGGAACTTGGCCGGATGCGCGGTGGCAAGGGTGACGACGGGAACGTCGCTCGGCAGGTCCACCGAGCGCGCGGCATGGAGGCCGATTGCCGTATGCGGGTCGAGCACTTCGCCGCACGCCTCGTAGGCCCAGCGCATGGCCTGCGACATTTCGTCGGGATCGGTCCGCATGCTGGCGAACACCGCTGCCGCGCCTTCACGCTGGGCATTGGTCAACCGCATGGCCTTGCTGGCCTCGAACCCGCGCATCTGATCCGCCAGCGCAGCGCCGTCGCGCCCGCCAAGGTCGAACAGCAGGCGTTCGAAATTGGACGACACCTGGATGTCCATGCTGGGCGCGGCAGTCGGCGTAACTTCGCCAGCGGAGTAGTCGCCCTGCGACAACGCTCGGTGTAGGATGTCGTTGACGTTGGTCGCCACGATCAGCCGCTCTATCGGCAAGCCCATCTGCGCCGCGACGTAACCGGCAAACACGTCGCCGAAATTGCCGGTGGGCACACTGAAGGCGACCTTGCGTTCCGGCGCACCGAGCTGCAGCGCGGCGGCGAAGTAGTAGACCACCTGCGCCATCAACCGCGCCCAGTTGATCGAATTGACCGCACCGATCCGGAATTGCCCGGTCATGGCGGGATCGCCGAACATGCGCTTCACGTGTGCCTGGGCATCGTCGAAGCTGCCGTCGATGGCGATGTTGTGGACGTTGGGCGCCAGTACCGTCGTCATCTGGCGGCGCTGGACGTCGCTCACCCGCCCACGCGGGTGGAGCATGAAGATGTCGACCCCCTCGCGCCCCGCAACAGCGTCGATCGCGGCCGAGCCGGTATCGCCGCTGGTCGCGCCGACGATCGTAAGCGTTTCGTTGCGACGCGAGAGGAACTCCTCGAACAGCAGCCCGAGCAGTTGCAGGGCGACGTCCTTGAACGCCAGCGTCGGTCCGTGGAACAGCTCCAGCAACCAGTGGCGCTGGTCGAGCTGGACGAGCGGGGTGATGGCGGCGTGCGCGAAGCGGCCATAAGCGGCCTCGCACATCTCCCGCAGCCGCTCGGGCTTGAGGCTGTCGCCGACAAACGGCTGCATTACTCGCGCGGCGAGTTCGGGATAGGCGAGCCCGCGCATCGCCGCGATCTCGCCCTCGCTGAAGCATGACCATTCGCGCGGCAGGTACAGCCCGCCGTCACCAGCGAGCCCGGCCAACGTCACGCCCTCGAAATCGAGCACCGGCGCCGCGCCACGGGTGGAAACGTATTCCATGAGGCTGGCGGTTAGCGGGCGCGGCGCAGGGGGGCAAGCAAGCCGCACTAAGCGGTGCCGAGCGTTTCCTTTGCGTCCGTTTCCAACCCATCCTTGAGCCGTGATAGCGCGGTGGCGGCGGCGGCGGCATGCGGGCCGATCCAGCGTTCGTGGATCGCCTGGATTGGAATGGCGTCGAGATAATTGAATCGCTCGCGACCCTTGCGGACCGGCACGACCAGCGCAGCATCCTCGAGCACGCGCAAATGCATCATCACGGTTGTCCGATCGAGTTCGGGAAAAGCGGCGCAGAGGTGCTTGGTCGTGAGCGGGCGCAGCTTCAGTTCGTCGCAGATTGCCCGGCGGACAGGGTTGGCCAGTGCCTTGAACACCGCATCGAGGTCCACGTTGCTTGACATGTTATGTTTTTATAACATATTTGCAGCCAAGGCAAGCGGAGCGAAGGCGATGGAACTGAAATTCAGGGTTGCGGCGCGGATCGCCAGGCCGGTGCACGAGGTGTTCGAGGCGGTCGCCGATCCGGGTCAGCTTTCGCGCTATTTCACCACCGGGGGGGCCAAGGGGCGGCTCGAATCCGGCGCGACCGTGTCGTGGGATTTCCACGACTACCCCGGCGCCTTCCCGGTCTACGTGATCGAGGTCGTACCCGACCAGCGGATCGTGCTCGAGTGGGATGCCGCCGAGGGCGAGCCTCCCAACCTCGACGATCCCAACCACACGGCCAATGCGGGCTATCGCACCACGGTGACGATGACCTTCAGGGCGCTGGAGGACGGGCGCACGCTGGTCGAGATCGCCGAGGAAGGCTGGCGCGAAACCCCCGGCGCGCTCCAGGCAAGCTATGGCAACTGCCAGGGGTGGAGCCAGATGCTGTGCGCGCTCAAGGCCTGGCTCGAGCACGGTATCAACCTGCGCGAGGGCATGTACAAGTGAGCTGCGCGGTCAGCCCCGCCAGCGCCGCCGCAGTGCGAGGACGTAGATCACCAGCGCGGTGAGCGAGAACAGGAACCATTGCCCGGCATAGGCAAGGTGGTTGTTGGGCAGGTCGCGCGGGTCCGGGTGCGCCAGCCGTTCGAGACCCGGCGGCGGGTTCATCGCGACGAGGCGCGGGCCCGGGGCAATCGTTCCGGTCACGCGCCCACCGCTCCATGCGATCGGTGCCGGATCGGTCGACCAGCCGAGCGCTATGTCCGCCTCGCCTCCGCCCGAAAGTGCGCAGCTTGCGGTGTGCGCCAGCCCCGGCGCACCCGAGGCATTGCGCCCCGAGGTTGCCCGCATGGCGAGGACGCGGGCACACTCCAGCGTGGTGACGCGGTAGAGCGCGCGCTCGACTGCGGCTTGATCGGTCGGCCACTGCGCTTCGGACGACAGCGAGATCGCGCTCTCGTATCGCGCGATCAGCGCTTCCTTCTCGCCCTTTCGGCCGAGCTGCCAGAAGCCGAGCGCGATCATCGTCGCCACCGCCGCGGCGACGAGCAGCGTCGGCAGGATCGGGACCTTACGCATCGCGGGCAAGGAAAAGGGCAGCGCGGACGGATCCGCGCTGCCCCTTGCCGGCGGCCATCGCCAGCCGCATCAGTGGACGGCGGCGCCCCAGCCGCCCCAGATGTAGACGACCACGAACAGGAACAGCCACACCACGTCGACGAAGTGCCAGTACCACGCCGCCGCTTCGAACCCGAAGTGCTGGCGCGGGGTGAAGTGGCCCTTGTACGCGCGGAACAGGCAGACGATCAGGAAAATCGTGCCGACCAGCACGTGAAAGCCGTGGAAGCCGGTCGCCATGTAGAAGGCCGAGCCGTAGGTGTTGCCGCCGAAGCCGAACGGCGCGACCGAGTATTCGTAAGCCTGGATCGCGGTGAACAGCACGCCGAGCAGGATGGTCGCCCACAGCCCCTTCTTGAGCCCCTCGCGGTCGCCGTGGATCAGCGAGTGATGCGCCCAGGTGACCGTGGTGCCCGAGCACAGCAGGATCAGCGTGTTGAGCAGCGGCAGGCCGAAGGGATCGAGCACTTCCGTGACCGCCGCCGGAGGCCACTGCCCGCCGATCACCTCGGACAGGGTCGAGGGGAACAGCGAAAAGTCGAACCATGCCCAGAACCATCCGACGAAGAACATCACTTCCGAAGCGATGAACAGGATCATGCCATAGCGCAGGTGCAGCTGGACGACCGGCTTGTGATAGCCTTCCTGCGCTTCCTTCACGATGTTCGAGAACCAGCTGAAGAAAGTGGCGATCAGGCCCGCGATGCCGAGGCCCAGGACGATCTGCCAGCTCGGCAGCTCGTGCATGAACAGCACCATGCCGCTGGTGAACGTCACCGCCGAGATCGAGCCGAGCAGCGGCCAGATGTCGGGCGGAAGGATGTGATAGTCGTGGTTTGCGGTGCCAGCCATGAATCGGGTACCCTGTCAGAAGTATCGGCCCGCCCTTAATCGGCGCTGCCGGGTTGGTCCAGTGTCAGGACGCGGGTTTCTCCGCCTGCGTCCGCGCCTTGTGGAAGGTGTAGCTCAAGGTGATCTGCTGCACGTCCCGGGCATTGGGATCGTCCAGGATCGCCGGGTCGACGAAGAACAGCACCGGCATGCGGACTTCCTGCCCCGGCGCCAGCGTCTGCTCGGTGAAGCAGAAGCACTGCACCTTGTTGAAGTACTTGCCGACCTGCTCCGGCTCGACATTGAAGGTCGCGGTGCCGGTGATCGGCACCTGGCTGTCGTTGCGTGCAGTGTAGAACGCCAGGTCGCGCGCGCCGATCGCCACGGTGTCGCGGGTCAGCTCGGGGGCAAAGGTCCACGGCATGTCGACGGCGGTGCTCGCATCGAAGCGAACCGAGATCGTGCCGGCCCCGGCGCTGGAGGCGATGCGCTCGGCCACCGTGGCCTCCGCCTCCGTTGCGCGCTGGGTGGTGCCGCCGAAGCCGGTCACGCGGCAGAACAGGTCGTAGAGCGGCACCGCCGCATAGCCGAGGCCGAGCATCGCCAGCGCGCCGAGCAGCGCATAGAGGCCGACCTTGCGGTTCCTGTCCTGAAGTGTCGCCGCGCTCATCGCATCACATCCTGACGATGGTGATCGCGTAGAACAGCACGGCGAAGAACACCAGCATGCCGCCGAGCGCGAAATTGCGCGACTTCTGGCGGCGGCGGTATTCGGCGAGTTCCTCGGGGGTCATCAGAGCCATCCTTGCTGGCGGAAGAGCGCGTCCACGATCAGGGCCGCGAACAGCGCGAAGAGGTAGACGACGCTATAGCCGAAGAGGCGCTTCTCCGGCTGCATCCGGTCGTCTTCGGTGGTCGTGCGGAAGGCGACCGGGAACGAAAGCACCACGAACGCGCCCGTCAACACAAGCGCCGCGACACCATAAATCGCCCCGGTCCCGCCGATCAGCCAAGGCGCGACCGCGATCGGCAGGAGCAGGATCGAATAGATCAGGATCTGGCGCCGGGTCGACGCCTCGCCCTTCACCACCGGCATCATCGGGATGCCGGCATTGGCGTAGTCGAGCCGCACGAACAGCGCGAGCGCCCAGAAATGCGGCGGCGTCCACATGAAGATGATCGCGAACAGCAGGATCGGCATCGCCGTGACCTCGCCGGTGACGGCGACCCAGCCAATCAGTGGCGGAAATGCGCCCGCGCCGCCGCCGATGACGATGTTCTGCGGCGTGCGCGGCTTGAGCCACATGGTGTAGACGACCGCATAGTAGACGATCGAGATCGCCAGGATCGCGGCGGCGAGCCACCCGATCGCAAGGCCCATCAGCAGCACAGAGCCGACCGACAGCGCGATCCCGAAATCGCGCGCGCTGGTGCGGTCGAGCCGCCCGGAGGGAATCGGCCGTTTCGCGGTGCGCTTCATCGCACCATCGATATCGGCTTCCCACCACTGGTTGAGCGTCGCTGCGCCGCCGGCGCCCATCGCGATGCACAGGATCGCGGTAAAGCCGAGCACCGGATGGATCGACCCCGGCGCGGCAAGCAGCCCGGCGATCCCGGTGAAGATCACCAGGGTCATCACCCGCGGCTTGGTCAGCGCGAAGAAATCGCGCCATTCCGTGGGCAGGGTCTGGGTCGCGGCGGTCATGGTGTCCTGTGCTCGATCCGGTCTTGCAAAGGAGGGCGCAGCCGTTGCCGGCGCGCCCTCCCCCTTGTTCTGTTCATCCTGCGCCGACAGGCGCAGTCAGGTCACGCCGTGGCAGGCTTGCCGTCGGCGTCCACGGGGCGGTGATCGTGATAGTCGTGGTGGTCCTCGATCACCGGCAGCGTCTCGAACTGGTGGAACGGCGGCGGGCTGGACAGCGTCCATTCGAGCGTCGTCGCGCCTTCGCCCCAGTAGTTGTCCGCCGCCTTCTTGCCCGCGATCAAGGCGTAGCCGATGTTGACGAAGAACAGCACCATCGAGGCGGCCATGATCTCGTACCCGATCGAGCTGATCTCGTTCCAGTAGGCGTATGCCTCGGCGTAGTCGGGGTAGCGACGCGGCATGCCCTGGAGGCCAAGGAAGTGCTGCGGGAAGAAGATCACGTTCACGCCGATGAAGAAGCCCCAGAAGTGCAGGTGCGCGAGCAGTTCGGAATGCATCCGGCCGCTCATCTTCGGGAACCAGTAGTAGAAGCCTGCGAACAGGCTGAACACCGCGCCCATCGACAGCACGTAATGGAAGTGCGCGACGACGAAGTAGGTGTCGTGGACCACGTCGTCGATGCCGCCGTTGGCGAGATAGACGCCGGTCACGCCGCCGACGGTGAACAGGAAGATGAAACCGAGCGACCACACCATGGGCGACTTGAACTCGATCGAGCCGCCCCACATCGTGGCGATCCAGCTGAAGATCTTCACGCCGGTGGGCACCGCGATGACCATCGTAGCTGCGGTGAAGTACATCTTCGTGTTCACATCGAGGCCGACGGTGTACATGTGGTGCGCCCACACGACGAAGCCGACCACGCCGATCGCGACCATCGCGTAGGCCATGCCGAGGTAGCCGAACACCGGCTTCCGGCTGAAGGTCGCGACGATCTGGCTGACCATGCCGAAGCCGGGCAGGATCATGATGTAGACTTCGGGGTGACCGAAGAACCAGAACAGGTGCTGGTACAGCACCGGGTCGCCGCCGCCTGCCGGATCGAAGAAGGTCGTACCGAAGTTGCGGTCGGTCAGCAGCATGGTGATCGCCGCGGCCAGCACCGGCAGCGCCAGCAGCAGCAGGAACGCGGTGACCAGCACCGACCACACGAACAGCGGCATCTTGTGCAGGGTCATCCCCGGCGCGCGCATGTTGAAGATGGTGGTGATGAAGTTGATCGCGCCCATGATCGAGGCCGCACCGGCAAGGTGCAGCGCGAAGATCGCGAAGTCGGTCGCCGGGTTGCCGTCGGCACCCTGGGTCGAGAGCGGTGCATAGACCGTCCAGCCCACGCCCGAGCCGTTACCGGCCGAACCGCCGGGCACGAAGGCGGAGAACATCAGGCTCGCGAAACCGGCCACGGTGAGCCAGAACGAGATGTTGTTCATGCGCGGGAACGCCATATCGGGCGCGCCGATCATCAGCGGCACGAACCAGTTGCCGAAGCCGCCGATCATGGCCGGCATGACCATGAAGAAGACCATGATCAAGCCGTGTGCGGTGATCAGCACGTTCCACATGTGGGCGTTGGCGTCGAAATTCGACTGGCCGCCCATGAACTCGACCCACCAGCCCAGGTACTGGATGCCGGGCTCGGCCAGTTCCATGCGCATGATGCCCGAGATGCCGCCACCGATGATCCCAGCGCAGATCGCGAAGATCAGGTAGAGCGTGCCGATGTCCTTGTGGTTGGTGGACATGAACCAGCGCGCGAAGAAGCCGGGCTTGTGATCGGCATCATGATGCGCGTGGCCATCGTCGTGGGCCTGGAAGGTCTGGGCGGTGGTTGCCATGTTCGTTCTCTTCGACCTGAAACGTTACTGGGCCGCGGGGGCGGCGGGAGCAGGCGTTGCCGCGGCATCGGCAGCCGGAGCCTCGGCGCCGGCAGCAGCGGCCTCGTTGGCCGGGGTCGCCGGATTGTCGGCAGCGGGGGCCGGAGCGGCAGCCGCTGCAGCAGCCTCTGCCGCGGCGGTGCCTTCGGGGTTGCCGCCCTTCGAGCGGACCCACGCTTCCCACTGCGGGCGCGAGACGGCCTCAACCGCGATCGGCATGTAGCCGTGGCGGACGCCGCATAGCTCGGAGCACTGGCCGTAGTAGATGCCGGGTTCCTTGATGATCAGCATCTTCTCGTTGAGGCGTCCGGGAACGGCGTCGAGCTTGAACCACAGCGACGGGACCGCGAACGAGTGGATCACGTCGGCGGCGGTGATCTGCATCCGCAGCGGCGTATTCACCGGCACGACGATGCGCTCGGTAACTTCGAGCTGGCCGGGGAAGCCCTTCGCCTTGGCCTCGTCCTCGGGCATCATGTTCGAGATGAACTCGCCCACGCCGTGGTCGGGCAGTTCGTAGCCCCAGTTCCACTGATAGCCGGTGACCTTGACCGTGATGGCGTCTTCCGGCGGCGATTCGTACTGCTTGGCGAGCAGCGTGATCGAGGGAATCGCGATGCCGATCAGGATCAGCACCGGCACGACCGTCCAGATCACTTCGATCATGGTATTGTGCGTGGTCTTGTCGGGGGTCGGGTTGGCGCGCTTGTTGTAGCGCAGCACCACCCACAGCAGCAGGCCGAGCACGAAGATCGAGATGATCGCCATGATCCACACCAGCGCGACGTGGAACGGCTGCGCGGTCTCGCCGATCTCGGAGAACTGCGGCTGTAGATCGATCGCGCCGTCGACCGGCTGCCCCTTGATCATGTCGGGACCCAGCGGGGTGTAGCCAGCGGCGCCTTCGGGCGCAGCCGAATCGGCCGGGGCCGCATCGGCGGGCGTTTCCGTGGTCGCGGTCGTGGTAGTAGTGGCCGGGGCTTGCGCGGCAGGAGCAACCGCAGGCGCGGCAGCCGGCGCAGGTTCCTGCGCCACCGCGGCCGTAGGGGCAATGGCCAGTGCCACTGCCGCCAGGGTTACCGCCATCTTCCGAACAGCCCCGTTGGGCCAGTCACCGAAATTCATCTGTCCGACGCTTTCCGTTCTTGTTGTAGATTGGCCGCAGGCTGCGGCCGCGAACACCCCGTCGGGGGACCGGTCTGGCGCGCCTATACGCGCGCTTGCCCCCTGCCTCAAGCGCTTCTAGGAGAAAAATCCGCAACCCCGCTTGCCTCTGGTGCAAGCTCTTGGAAAGCCCGGATCAGGCATCGATGAACGACGAAGAAGTGCTGTCGGAATTCCGCAGCTGCGAGGCGCTGCTCGAAGGGCATTTCGTGCTCTCCTCGGGCCGCCACAGCGGCCACTACCTGCAGTGCGCGAGGGTGCTGATGAATGCCGAACGGGCCGGACGGCTCGCCCTTGCCCTCGCCCAGCGCATTCCTCGCGAGATCAGAAACGAGATCGACGTCGTCGTCTCGCCCGCGATGGGCGGGCTGATCATCGGGCACGAGATGGGCCGCGCACTCGGCAAGGACGCAATGTTCCTCGAGCGGCCCACCGGCACCTTCGAATTGCGCCGCGGGTTCGCGCTGACGCCCGGCGCCAGGGTGCTGATGGTCGAGGACGTGGTAACGACGGGTCTTTCCAGCCGCGAGGCGATCGCCGCCGTCGCACGCGAGGGCGGCGAAGTGATTGCCGAAGCTGCCCTGGTCGATCGCTCCGCCGGTGGGGCGGACCTGGGCGTACCGTTCTATCCGCTCGTCGAACTCAACTTTCCGACGTTCGCACCCGACGAACTGCCGCCGCAACTCGCCGCCTTGCCGGTCACCAAGCCGGGGAGCCGCAAGTAAGGTGGCGCACCGCTTGCGTCTTGGGGTGAATATCGACCACGTCGCTACGATCCGCAATGCGCGCGGTGGCGAACATCCCGACCCGGTGCGCGCGGCGGAGATCGTCGCGGCGTGCGGCGGCGACGGGATTACCGCTCACCTGCGCGAGGATCGCCGCCATATCCGCGACGACGACCTCGCCCGCATCCAGGCTGCCACCGACCTGCCGCTGAACCTGGAGATGGCCGCGACCGAGGAAATGCTCGCCATCGCGCTGCGCCACAAGCCGCATGCCGCCTGCATCGTGCCCGAAAAGCGCGAGGAACGCACGACCGAGGGCGGGCTCGACGCGGCGAGCCTCCACAACACACTGGTGCCGATCGTTTCGCGCCTCGCCGACGCGGGCATCCGCGTCAGCCTGTTCATCGAGGCGAGCGAGCGACAGCTCGACGCGGCGCTTCGGCTCGGCGCACCGGTGGTGGAGTTCCATACCGGCGAATATGCCCATGCCCATCTCGACGGCGACGGGGAGCGGACCGCAGCCGAGCTGCGGCGCATCGCCGACATGGCCGCGCTGGCGGCCAAGAACGGGATCGAGCCGCATGCCGGCCATGGTCTGACCTACGAAAACGTCCAGCCGATCGCCGCCATCCCCCAGCTCGCCGAGCTCAACATCGGCCATTACCTGATCGGCGAGGCGATCTTCACCGGGCTGGAGGCGAGCGTTACGCGGATGCGCGAACTGATGGACGAGGCGCGGTGATCATCGGCCTCGGTTCCGACCTGTGCAATATCGAGCGCATTCAGAAAGCGCTCGACCGACACGGCGACCGCTTCGAGCAGCGCTGCTTCACCGAAATCGAGCGCGCGAAGGCTGCCGGGCGGCCGTTCACCCGCGCCGGGACTTATGCCAAGCGCTTCGCCGCCAAGGAGGCGTTTTCCAAGGCGGTAGGCACCGGATTCTATCGCGGCGTCTACATGAAGGACATCGGCGTGGTGAACGCACCCTCGGGCGCACCGACGCTCGCCCTGACCGAAGGTGCGGCGAAGCGGCTTGCGGAATTGACCCCGTCCGGCCATGAGGCGGTCATTCACCTGACCCTCACCGACGACCATCCATGGGCCCAGGCCTTCGTGATCATCGAGGCCCGCCCCTTATGAGTTCCGCCTCCCCAGCCGTGACCGACGAACAGACCCCCACCAATCCCGCCCCCGATGCCGAACCGGCGAAGGAAAAGGTCAACTGGCTCGCCGAGTTGCGCGGCCTTGCGCTGATGCTGCTGGCGGTGCTGGTGTTCCACAGCTTCATCGCCAAGCCGTTCTACATTCCGTCGACGTCGATGATGCCGAGCCTGATGGTCGGCGACCGGCTGGTGGTGAGCAAGTATCCCTACGGCTGGTCCTGGGCCTCGGTTTCGTTCCACCTGATGCCGCGCGGCGAGTGGCGGATCTGGCCCGCGACGCCCGAGTATGGCGACATCGTGATCCCGGTGCACCCGCTGCGCGACGAGGACTATATCAAGCGCGTCGTCGCGCTTCCCGGCGATACGATCGAGGTGCGCGCTGGGCGCATCTACCTCAACGGCACCGCCGTGCCGCAGGAGATCGAGCCCGCGCTGCAAATCCCGGTGGCGAGCGACCAGCACCTTTGCGAAGGCAGGCCGTGCCTCGCCAGTTTCGATATGTACCGCGGGCGCAACCAGGCGGGCGAGCCGGTCTATAACGTGCCCGTCGCGCGCGAGACGTTGCCCAATGGCGCGACCTATCTGGTCGTGAACGAGGATCTCGACGCCGGTTACGACAACTTCGGGCCGGAGATCGTGCCCGATGGCCACGTGTTCGTGATGGGCGACAACCGCGATCATTCGGCCGACAGCCGCGCGCCGGTCAACCCGGACTTCGGAGGCGGCCTGGGTGGGCCGGTGCCGCTCGAAAACATCGGCGGTCGGGCGGAGTTCATCACCTTCTCGCTCGATGGGACAACGAGCTGGAATCCGGTCTCCTGGTTCACGTCGCTGCGCGGCGAGCGGGCGTGGGATTCGTTGCGCCCGCCGGTAACGGAACGGCGCGCGGCCGAATGAGCGAAGACGCGCACGACGCCGAGGGCATGGGCGCGAGCCCTACGCGGATCGAGGATACCCGCCTGCGCTTCGAGGCAGGCCGCGCGCTGATCTGGACCGCAGTCGTCGGTCTAGCCGTGTTGACGGTGTGGATCTCGCAGTCGTTGCTGGTGATTTTCGGCGCGATGGTGTTCGGCGCGATGATCGACGGCGGCGCGCGTCTGCTCGGCCGGGTGCTCAACATCGGGCGAGGCTGGCGCGTGGCGATCGTGCTGCTGCTGACGGCAGCCTTCCTCGTCTGGCTGGTCGTCTTCGCCGGTCAGCAGATCGCGGAACAAGCCGCCGAATTCCCGCAGATCGTCACCCAGCAGCTGGGCCAGCTCGTGGCGCTTCTACGCGAACAGGGTTTCGCCATCAGCACCGGCGACATCCAGTCCATGGCCGGCAACCTGATGAGCGGCGTCGGCACGGTCACTCGGGCGATTGGCGGGCTGTTTGGTGGGCTGACGACGCTGTTTCTGATCGTGATCGTCGGAATTTATCTCGCGGCCGACCCGCGCCCCTATGAGCGCGGGGTGGCATGGATGGTGCCCGAGCAGCACCGGCCCGCGTTCTACGACACGCTTAGTCACATGGCGTACACCATGCGCCGCCTGCTCGCCGGGCGCCTGCTCGGGATGGTGCTGGAGGGCGTGTTCACCTGGGCCATGCTGGCGCTTTACGGCGTGCCGATGGCGGTGCTGCTTGGCCTCATCACCGGCTTGCTGGTGTTCATTCCCAACGTCGGCGCGATCATCTCGGGCGTGCTGATGGTGCTGGTTGGCTTTTCCGGCGGCACCGAGATGGGCCTCTACACGATCTTCGTGTACCTGCTCGTGCAGAACTTCGACGGCTATGTGATCATCCCGATGATCGCCAAGAAGACGGTCGACCTCGCCCCGGCGCTGGTCCTCTCGGCGCAGCTCATCTTCGGCGTGCTGTTCGGTATTCTCGGCCTCGCGCTGGCCGACCCGCTGCTGGCGATGATCAAGGTCGCGCTCGAGCGGCGCAGCGCGCGGCTGGAAGCGGAGGAAGGCCCGGACGAAGACGGTGACGAGGTAGCAAGAGCATAATGGTTCGGCGATTCCTCAACGTGATCGCAGTGATCACCGTGCTCTTCATCGCCGGGGGGTTCGCGCTCTACATATGGTGGGACCGGGCGGCGGACCTGGTGTTTATCCCGAGCGCCGAATACGTCGAGCAGGACCCTTTCGCCGACAACGCGTACGAGGACCCGGCGATGTGGCTCTCGCGCCCGGGTATCGGCACAGATGACCCGGCGCGTTGGCAACCGGCGATCCGGAGGGTCGAGCCGGGTGAAGCTCCTGGGAGCCAGCCTGCCCCTGCGGCGCAGTCGACGCGCCCGTTCGCGGTCTTCTTCGTCCATCCGACCAGCTATCTCGAGCGGTCCAGCTGGAACGCCCCGCTCGACGACGCAGAATCCCAGCGCATCGCGCGCATCTACGTCCGCGGCATGGCGAGCCCGTTCAACCAGGCGAGCGAAATCTGGGCGCCGCGCTATCGCCAGGCGACCTTCGGCGCGTTCCTGACCGACGAACCCGAGGGCCAGCGCGCGATCGATGCGGCCTATCGCGACGTGCGCCAGGCATTTGCCTATTTCCTGTCGAGTGTCGACGAGGACACCCCGATCGTGCTCGCCGGGCACAGTCAGGGTGCCCTCCACCTGCTGCGCCTGCTGCGCGAGGAAGTCGCGGCGAGCGAGGTCGCGCCGCGCGTCGCAGCGATCTATGCGATCGGCTGGCCGATCTCGGTCCCGCACGACCTGCCCGCGCTCGGCTTCCCCGCCTGCGCCACGCCCGCGCAATCGGGCTGCGTGATGAGCTGGTCGAGCTTCGCCGAGCCCGCCGATCCGCGCCGCCTGCTCGAAACGTACGGTGCGTCCGAAGGCTTCGACGGGACTTTGCGCGGCACGAGTCCGATCCTGTGCACCAATCCGCTGACCGGTACGACCGCCGGCGCGGCTGAGGCTGCCGCCAACCTCGGCACGCTGATCCCGGAGGCCGATTACACCTCGGGCGAACTGGTTCCGGGCGCCGTCCCCGCACGATGCGACGAGCGCGGCATCCTGCTGATCGGCGATCCGCCCGAAGTCGGCGACGCCGTGCTGCCGGGCAACAATTACCACGTCTACGACATCCCGCTGTTCTGGCGGAACCTGCAGCAGGACGTGGCGGCGCGGGTGGGCGCGTGGACGCCGGCCCCCTGATCACCGACAGCGCGGGTGCGTTCCGCGATGCCCTGCCCGACGGCGGCGTGCTGCTCGGGCTCGACCTCGGCACGCAGACCATCGGCGTGGCGCTGTGCGACGCCGGCTGGCGCTTCGCCAGTCCGGGCAAGACCCTGACGCGCGGAAAGTTCGGCCGCGACCGCGAGGCGCTTTCGGCGCTGGTGGCCGAGCGCAGCGTAAAGGGCGTGGTTCTGGGCCTGCCACGCAACATGGACGGCAGCGAAGGGCCGCGCGCGCAATCGAGCCGCGCCTATGCCCGCAATCTCGCCAGTGCTCTCGCGCTCCCCGTGCTCCTCTGGGACGAGCGCCTCTCCACCGCCAGCGCCGAACGCGCGATGATCGGCCAGGACATGAGCCGCGCCCGGCGGGCGGAGAAGATCGACAGCCACGCCGCTGCGGTGATCCTCCAGGCGGCGATCGATGCATTGTCAGGTTCGGCATTCTGACGGTTGAAATGTCGGGCGACGGCGGACATGGCGCGGCGATGGAACAACCCCAGGGTGCCTTCGACCCCGCGATTCTGTCGCAGTTCATCCTCAAGCGCGGCCACCCGGGCTGGCTCGGCATGCGCTATGTCGCTCACGGGCCGGATTGGGTCGAGCTCGACCTGCCCTGGCGTGCGGACCTGGTCGGCGAGGACGGCACTGGTGTGCTCGCCTCCGGCCCGATCGTAAGCCTGATGGACATGGCCGCCGGCATGGCGATCTGGTCGACCTCCAAGGTGTTCCAGCCGGTCGCGACGCTCGACCTCAGGGTCGACTACATGCGCCCCGCCCGCGCGCAAGCTGCCGTCAATGGCCGTGTGCAATGTTACCGCCGGACCCGGTCGGCCGCGTTCGTGCGCGGGATCGCACACGACGGCGATCCGGACGATCCCGTAGCGCACGTTGCGGGCGTGTTCATGACGACGCCGTGGAGGGCGATGTGAGCGGCGTCGACGACCTGCCCGCCTATGCGTGCTCGCTCGGCATCACCGCAGATCATTCCGGCGGCGGCGCTCCGGTGCTGTCGCTGCCGTTTGACGAAATTGTCGAGGGTCGCCCGACCGTGCTCCACGGCGGCGCGACCAGCGGTCTGCTCGAGAGCGCGGGCTATGCAGCCTTGCGCGCTGCGCTCCACACCGAGGGGCGCACGGTGCGGATGAAGCCGATCAACGTTACCGTGCAATTCCTCAGCGCCGCGAAGAGTCGCACGACCTACGCACAAGGACGCATAATGCGCCTCGGTCGCCGCAATGCCAACGTCGAGGTCACCGCGTGGCAGGATGACCGTGAGCGGCCCGTCGCGACGGCGGTGATGAACGTACTGATGGCCGAGCCCGAAAGCTAACGGGGCGGCGGCTCGTCCTCTTCTGCGGGCCTGATGCCGACGCCATCGCCATCGAGCCTCAGATCGACCGGCACTCCGCCGACATCGGTCGAGACGGTCACGCCTTCGCCGTCGACACTGAGACGCGAGCCGTCCTCGCCCAGCGGTATGTCATCGAGTTCGGGCACGTCGAGCGGTTCGACCGGGCCGCTCGGGTTGGGGCGCGGGCGATCGGGCGCGGCACGCTCGCCCAGCGCCTGGGCCATGAAGTCGCGCCAGATGCGCGCGGGAAGGTCGCCGCCGCCGATGCCGGAGAGCGGGGTGTTATCGTCGTTGCCGATCCACACCCCGACCACCAGGTCGCCCGCGTAGCCGATGAACAGCGCGTCGCGGTAGTCCTGCGTCGTGCCGGTCTTGCCGAAGTTCGGCCCGCGCAGCATGGCCGCGCGCCCCGTGCCGCGGTTGATCGCGGCGCGGAGCATTTCCTCGATATCGGCATGGTCGCTACCCGACAGGCTCGACTGCCCGTCCCACAGCCAGTCGAACCAGCCCGCCTCCTCTGCCTTGAAGGCATGCGGCACAACCGGGAAGCGGTTCGCGGCGACGCCGGCATAGGCGGCAGTCAGTTCCATCAGGGTCATGGTCGAAGTGCCGAGCGCGAGGCTCGGGTCGCCCTCGGCCAAAGGCGATCGCACGCCGAGATCGCGCGCCGCGTCGATCACCGCCTCGCTGCCGACCTGCTGGAGCAGGCGAACCGCGGCAACGTTGCTCGACCGCGCGAAGGCATCTTCGAGCGACAGTGTTTCGGAGTAATTGCCACGCGCGTTCTTGGGCCGGTAGCTGCCCTCGGTGAACTCGGTGTTGGCGACGAGGTCGTCGGGATCGAGCCCGGCGCGCAAAGCGGCAAGGTAGACGAACAGCTTGAAGGTCGAGCCCGGCTGGCGGCGCGCCTGGGTCACGCGGTTGAACGGCGAGGCGGCATAGTCCTTGCCCCCGATCATCGCCACGACCTCGCCGTTGGTCCGCATCGCGACGAGTGCGACCTGCGCGTTCCCGAGCGGTGCCCGCGACGTGACCCCGCGGGCGATGTTCTGCAGCCTTGAGTCGAGCGTGGTGGTCAGGGTCTGCCGCGCATAGCCAGGAGGCGCCAGCTTGCGCGCCTCGGGCAGCGCCCAGTCGGCGAAATAGGTCCCCGTCGGCAGCTCGTTCTTGGCGCGGACGTCGAGCCGCGGATCGGGCAGCGCCGCCGCTTCCGCCTCGGTCATATATCCCGCCGCGACCATCGAGCCGACGACCAGGTCCATCCGCTCGCGCGCCAGTTCGAAATTCCGCGTGGGCGCAAGCCGCGACGGTGCCTTGAGCAACCCGGCCAGCATGGCTGCCTGCTCGGGCCGGAGGTTCTCCGGCTGGCGATAGAAATAATGCAGCGACGCCGCCCGCAAGCCGTAGGTGTTGTCGCCGAAATAGGCGTTCGACAGGTACCGCTCGAGGATTTCGTCCTTGGTCAGCCACGCCTCGAGCCAGACCGCGATCAGCGCCTCGCGCGCCTTGCGGGTCAGCGTTTGTTCCGGCGTCAGGAAGGTGAACTTGGCGAGTTGCTGGGTGATCGTGCTGCCACCGCCCACGCCGGTGAACAGCGCACGCGCGATGCCGCGCGGGTCGATTCCCCAGTGACTGTAGAACCGGCGATCCTCGATCGCGAGAAAGGCTTCGATCACATGCGGTGGCAAATCCGCCACCTGCACCGGTTCGTCCACCACTGCGCCGTTGCGCGCAATCGGCGTGCCGTCGGCGGCGAGGAGCGTTATCTCCGGCGGGGCGATCGGTTCGAGCGAGCGCGACAGCGGCGCTGTGATCGCCAGGAACGCGATCAGCAGGAAGACCGTGGCGAAAAAGCCCGCAACAATCCTGACCGCCCACCAGCGCTTGCGCCGACCGCGCCAGTGCAACGGCTGAAACCAGCGCGTCTTTGGACGTTCGGCCTCGAGCCGGTCCTCGAGTAGCGCCAACCGCGCGTCCCAGTTGTCGTAGTCCGGCATCGCCCGCCCGCCCGCCCAGGGCGACGGCATCGCCTCCGGCTCGGGCTCGCGCCTGCGGTTGAAGGAATCGAACAGACCCATTGCCACTGTGCTACATGAACAACACAGCTATGAATAGAGCGTCTCTGATTAACCCTTGCTAGCCGAGCCGCCGACCACGCTTTCTGGCAAGTCAACGCCGAACACGCGCTGGTAGTATTCGGCCACCAGCATCCGTTCCGCCTCGTCGCACTTGTTGAGGAAGCTGAGGCGGAAGGCGAAGCCGACATCCTTGAAGATGGCGGCGTTCTGCGCCCAGGTGATCACCGTGCGCGGGCTCATCACGGTCGAGATGTCGCCGTTGATGAAGCCCTGCCGGGTCAGGTCGGCGACCTTGACCATGTCGGCCACAGTCTTGCAGTCGGTCTCGGGCGCCTTGGCGGAGACCACCGCCTGCTCGGTCGCGGCGGGGAGATAATTGAGCGCAACGACGATGTTCCAGCGGTCCATCTGGCCCTGGTTGATCGCCTGGGTTCCGTGATAGAGCCCGCTCGTATCGCCTAGCCCGACCGTGTTCGCGGTCGCGAACAGGCGGAAATGCGGGTCGGGGCGGATGACGCGGTTCTGGTCGAGCAGGGTCAGCTTGCCCTGCTGCTCCAGCACGCGCTGGATCACGAACATCACGTCGGGACGGCCCGCGTCGTATTCGTCGAACACCAGTGCCACCGGGTGCTGCAGCGCCCAGGGCAGTAGTCCTTCGCGGAACTCGGTCACCTGCAAGCCGTCGCGCAGCACGATCGCGTCGCGCCCGACCAGGTCGATGCGGCTGATGTGCGCATCGAGGTTGATGCGGATGCACGGCCAGTTGAGGCGTGCCGCGACCTGCTCGATGTGGGTCGACTTGCCGGTGCCGTGATAGCCTTGGACCATCACCCGCCGGTCGTGCGCGAACCCGGCGAGGATCGCGAGCGTGGTGTCCGGATCGAACACGTAGGCCTCGTCGAGATCGGGCACGCGCGAATCCGCCTTGGAGAAGGCGGGGACTTGCCAGTCGACGTCGATCCCGAAGGTCTCGCGCACGTTCACCGTGGTGTCGGGCGCGGCGAGGACGGTGCGGTCGCTGGGCTCGAAGCTCTTGTCGCTCATGTCGTTCATTCCGCGCCGGTGCCTAGCGGGGCGCGGGACCGGCTGCAAGCAAGCGCGCGGCAACATTTTCAATAGGGGCGCGAGCGCGGTATTGGTCCGGCATGGCGGATACTGGACCTACCGAATTCCTGCGCCGCAAGCTGGTCGATACCGTGCGCGGCGTATTCAACGATGTCGAGGGTGGCGAGGCGCCGGTGCCGATATCGGACGAGGCGCTGTTAGAGCGCGATTCGCCGATCCGCATGGTTCATGCCGATGTCGTTGCGATGATGGTCGGCGGGATTCGCGGGCTGCTGCTCCAGATGCTCCACCCGCATGCCTTGCAGGGCGTGCTCGACCATTCGCACTTCCGCGCCGACATGCACGGGCGGCTGCGGCGCACCGCGCGGTTCATCGCGGTCACCACCTTCGGGCACCGCGACGACGCCAACAGGGCGATCGAGCGGGTCAACCGTATTCACGCCAGTGTCACCGGCACGCTACCCGACGGCAGACCCTATCGTGCCGACAATCCGCGCACGCTCGCCTGGGTCCACGTGGCGGAATCGACCAGCTTCCTCGCCGCCTATCTGCGCCACGTCCGTCCCGACATGTCGCATGGCGACCGGGACGAATACTATCGCCAGTTCGCCGTGATCGCGCGCGCGCTGGGCGCCGATCCGGTGCCGGAGAACCAGCGCGAAGCGGAACAGCTTTTCCGCGAGATGCGCGGCGACCTGCGCGCCTCGCCCGAGGCACGGGAGATCGCCCAATTGGTGCTCAGCCAGAAGCCCGAGGGCGCACCGCCTGCGGTACAGGCGATGCTGGGTGCCGAAGCGGTCGCGCTGCTGCCGCCCTTCGCGCGCTCGATGCTGTCGCTGGAGCGGCCGGGCCTCGCCGCCCTCCCCGCGCGCGCCGCGACCTGGGGCATGGGCAAGACGCTGCGGTGGGCGTTCAAACAGGGGCGCTGAAGGCGACATTCGGTTGACGAAGGCGACACCGTGTCAACCACCCAGCCAGGAATAATTGTGTTGTTTCTCAATAACTAGATCGGACTCTTGCGATCGAGGCTTCCGACACTACCCCCCCCCGCCCCCAGCCGGGACCAACGCGGGGTGTGCATGCATCTGTCTGGCAAATCCGGTCGATGTAGGAAAGCACTATCGGTCGGTCTTCAGGCGAGCTTGTCCGGCAGCGAGAACAGGTCGACGAACCGCATCGCCAGATCGCGGTCGCCCTCGATAACGAGCCCCGCCTCGGCCTCGAGCGCCTGCCACGGCACCCCCGCGTAGATGCCACCCGCGATGACCGAGGCGACGGGTGCGCGAAACACGGCATCGGCGTGTGCCGGGTCGGCGCGGCGGATCGGTAGGGTGCCCTCGCCCGGCTCCGCGACGAAGCCCTCCCCGCCGACCGCAAACCCGACCGTGCCGCCGATCGATCCGGTCCGCGCGTAATCGGCCATCGTCCGCAGCGACAGCATCAACGACACCGGCGAAAGCGGCAGTGTGGGATCGTGCGCGCTCGATTTGGCCGCCCAGCGGCCCAGTTCCTGGATCAGCGGCTCGGTGGCGAGGCCCCATTCGGTCAGGCCATAGACCTGCGCCTTGGCGGGCGACGGCAATTGCCGGCGATCGATCACGCCCGCCTCCTCGAGGCTGGCGAGCCGCTCGGTCAGCACCTTGGCGCTGATCCCGGGCAGGCTGGCGCGAATGTCGGAAAAGCGGCGCGGCCCGAGCATTAACTCCCTGACGATCAGGAGCGACCACCGCTCGCCTACGAGTTCCATCGCAAACGCCGTGCCGCAGGCGTCGCCATACCATTTCCCGTGTGCCTTGGTTTCTTTTTGTAACTTCATGGTTGCTTTTAGTAACTCAGTGGCTCACCAAGGGCAAGTTCCGATTCGGGGGCAGTGGAGAGAAGCGATGACAAAGATGATATTCGTGAACCTGCCGGTGGCCGACCTGGCGAAGTCCACCGCCTTCTACGAAGCAGTCGGGTTCACCAACAACCCGCAGTTTTCCAACGAGATGGCTGCCTGCATGGTCTGGTCGGACACCATCCATGTGATGCTGCTGACGCACGACTTCTGGAAGACCTTCACCAGCAAGGCGATCCCCGATGCGAAGACCAGTGCGCAGGTCCTCCTGTGCATCAGCCGCGACAGCAAGGCCGAGGTCGATTCGATCGTCGCCGCGGCGGAAAAGGCCGGGGGCGCGACCGACCCCACCCCGACGCAGGACATGGGCTTCATGTACGGGCGCAGCTTCGAGGATCCCGACGGCCACATCTGGGAAACGATGTGGATGGACCCGGCCGCTGCTGCCGAAGGGCCGCCAGCCGAAGCCATGGCATAACCGACGAGACAGAGGAGAGAGACAATGGCCTATATCGACGGATTCGTGATCGCGGTTCCTAACGCCAACCGGCAGAAATTCATCGACCACGCCAAGCTGGGCGACAGCATGTTCATCGACTTCGGTGCCACGCGGGTGGTCGAGACGTGGGGCGACAACGTGCCCAAGGGACATACGACCGACTTCCCGGGCGCGGTCGAGACGCAGGACGACGAGTGCGTGGTCTTCAGCTGGATCGAGTGGCCCGACAAGGCCACCCGCGATGCCGGCATGGGCAAGATGATGGCGCCCGACTTCAAGGACGACCGGATGGACCCGGAAAAGAACCCCATGCCGTTCGACGGCAAGCGGATGATCTTCGGCGGCTTCCAGCCGATCGTCACCCACGGCGCACCGTCCGACGGCGATTATGTCCAAGGGTTCCTTATCCCCGTGCCCGAAGGCCGTCAGGAGGACTACCGCAAAATGGCCGACGATGCCTGGGCCATGTTCGAGGGCTATGGAGCGACCGGCGTGGTCGAGGCCTGGGGCGACGACGTGCCCGAGGGCAAGCAGACCGATTTCTACCGCGCGGTGAAGGCCAAACCGGGCGAGAAGGTGGTGTTCAGCTGGATGACCTGGCCGGACCGCGCGACCTGCGACGCGGCATCGGAAAAGATGGAGAACGATCCCGAGATGAAGATGCCCGACGACGTGCCGTTCGACGGGAAGCGGATGATCTGGGGCGGCTTCGAGCCGGTCGTGGTGCTCGGCGGGGATCGCTGAGCCGTGGCCGATCCGGTCACGATCTGGACGCTCGACTGGGTGCCGGACATGCCGCGCGGCTACGTGCGCGACCTGCGGCTGCGGTGGGCATGCGAGGAAGCAGGCATTCCCTACGCCATTCGGACGGTGGCGTTCGATGACCGGCACACCAACCACCTCGACCGCCAGCCGTTCGGTCAGGTGCCGATGCTGGAGGACGGCGAGGTAAAGCTGTTCGAAAGCGGCGCTGGCGTGCTCCACCTTGCCCGCAGGAGCGAGGCGCTCATGCCGCGCGATCCCGCGGGCGAGGCCGAGGTGATACAGTGGGTGATCGCGGGGCTCAACTCGATCGAGATGGTCACCATGCCGTGGATCGTGATGGGCTGGTCGGGCAACGAGGTCCCCGCGATCACCGAGTGGATGGACACCCGCCTCGGCCAGCTCGAGAATGTGCTGGCAGGGCGCGAATGGCTCGTCGGCGACCGCTTTACCGCCGCGGACCTGATCATGGCCGACGTGCTGCGACTGGGCGAACTGCGGCAACGCGGGGAGCGCCCTGCGAGCGAAGCCTACGTCGAGCGCGTGACCGCCCGCCCCGCCTTCCTGAAAGCCCACGCCGACCAGCTCGCGCTCTACGCGGCCGCAGACGAGACGAGAGAGGAAAACTGACATGGCCAACCATCACGGCGACTTCATCTGGTACGAACTCATGACTACCGACGGCGCTGCGGCGGAGCGGTTCTACGGGGCCTTGCTTGACTGGACGTTCTCCAGCGACCCCGAGTACCGGCACATCGCAGCGAGCGAAGGCCAGATCGGCGGCATGCTGGAGTTGACGCAGGACATGCTGTCGCACGGCGCACGGCCCGGGTGGCTCGGCTATGTCACCGTTGCGGACGTCGATGCGATGACAGCCTCGATCATCGCGGACGGCGGGCAAGTGACGATGCCCGCGCGCGATGTCGAGGGCGCCGGCCGCATGGCAATGGTCGCCGACCCGCAGGGCGGGCACTTCTACGTCATGACGCCGACCCCGCCCGAAGGCGTCGAGGATCCCGAAAGCCACGCCTTCTCCTACGACCGGCCGCGCCTCGGCCATTGTGCCTGGAATGAGCTCGCGACCACCGATCCCGAAGGCGCCAAGCGCTTCTACGGCAAGCACTTCGGCTGGGTGCAGGACGGCGAGATGGATATGGGCGAGCTCGGCAAGTACGAGTTTCTACGCCACGCCGGGCGCGCGCCCGAGGGCGCACCGATGGGGCAAGGCATGCTCGGCGCGGTCATGCCGATGATGCCCGGCATGCCGATGCCCGCCTGGTCGTTCTATTTCCGCGTCGCCGACATCGACGTGGCCGCGGCCCGGATCACCGAACATGGCGGCACGCTGTTCCAGGAACCGATCGAGATTCCCGGCGGCGAATACTCGCTCAACGCCTCGGACCCGCAGGGTGCGATGTTCGGGCTGGTCGGGCCACGCAAGGGAGACGCATGATGGCCGAGTTCACGTTCTACACCAACCCGATGAGCCGCGGGCAGATAAGCCGCTGGGCCCTGCACGAGGCGGGTGCGGATTACGATGCGGTCGAGTTCGACTGGGACGGTCGGCCTGCGGAGCTCGCTCGGCTCAATCCGATGAACAAGGTGCCGGTGCTGGTCCACCATCACGGCGGTCACGATCACGTCGTGACCGAGTGCGCCGCGATCAACCACTACCTCGCCGAAACGCACCCGCAGGCCGGGCTATTGCCCGACGCGCACGAGAGGGCGAGCTATTTCCGCTGGCTGTTCTTCGCCGCCGGTCCGCTGGAACAGGCGGTCGTCGCCAATGCTATGGGCTGGCAGGTGCCCGAGGGCCGGAGCGGCATGGCCGGTTTCGGCTCGTTCGAGCTGACGCTCGACGCACTCGATCAGTGGCTTTCGGCGAACGACTTCGCCGCGGGCAATCGCTTCACGATGGCCGACACCTATCTCGGCAGCCAGTTCGTCTGGGGCCTGCGGTTCGGCTCGATCCCCGAGCGCGCGAGCTTTCGCGCCTATTTCGACCGTGTCACCGCGCGGCCCGCCTATGCGGCAGCAAATGCGATCGATCAGAAGCTCATTCAGGAGCGCCAGTCATGAACAAGAACACCATCTGCCTGTGGTACGACAGCGGCGCGAAAGAGGCGGCGGAGTTCTACGCCGCGACCTTCCCCGACAGCGCTGTCAGCGCGGTCCACACGGCTCCCGCCGATTTCCCGAGCGGCAAGAAGGGCGATGTGCTGACGGTCGACTTCACCGTCTGTGGCGTTCCTTGCATGGGCCTCAATGGCGGCCCGGCCTTTCCGCACAGCGAGGCTTTCAGCTTCCAGATCATGACCGAGGATCAGGCGGAGACCGATCGCTACTGGAACGCCATCGTCGGCAACGGCGGCGCGGAGAGCATGTGCGGCTGGTGCAAGGACAGGTGGGGCGTCAACTGGCAGATCACGCCTCGCACGCTGACCCAGGCAATGGCTGCAGGAGGCGACGAAGCGCAGCGCGCCTTTGCCGCGATGATGACGATGCAGAAGATCGACGTCGCCGCGATCGACGCTGCGCGGCGGGCGGGCTGAGCCGTGGCACGCCGGATCAGGGGGAGCGTGTTCCTGTCGCTCGACGGGGTCATGCAGGCGCCGGGCGGACCGACCGAGGACCCGACCGGCGGCTTCGACCAGGGCGGCTGGGTCTTCCGGCTGTGGGACGACGATGTCGGCGAGGCAATCGGCGAACTGTTCGCGGGCGAGTACGACCTGCTGCTCGGGCGGCGGACCTACGACATATTCGCTGCATATTGGCCCTATGTAGAGGGCGAGGACGCGGCGATGGGCGAAGCGTTCACCCGCGCGGGCAAGCATGTGCTGACGCGTGGCGATGGACCGCTCGACTGGGCGAATTCGCACCGCCTCTCCGGTATCGGCGACGTGGCAGCGCTGAAGGCGAGCGATGGGCCCGACCTGGTGATCCAGGGCTCCAGCACGCTCTATCCCGCGCTGCTCGCCGCCGGACTGCTCGATAGCCTGACAGTGATGACCTACCCGCTGGTGCTCGGACGTGGCAAGCGGCTGTTCGGCGCGGGCACGGAAACTGCCCTGCTCGAGTTGGTCGACCACAAGGTCACCCCCAAGGGCACGGTGATCGCGACCTACATTCCCGGCGGTGCGTTGCCGCCCTTCCCCGACACCGCGCCCCAGCCGAGCACCAGCGAGCGCGAGGGCGAACGCCAGCGGCGTATTGCGAAGGGAACCTGGTGATGCTCGAGCTGCACGGTCATTCGTTCTCGTCCTACACATGGAAGGCGCTGATCCCGCTCTATGCGAACGGCACGCCATTTGCGTTTCGCGAAATCGACCAGTCGGTGCCGAAGTTCGAAAGCTTCACCGGCATGGCGCACCCCTCGGGCCAGTTTCCGGTGTTGGTCGATGATGGAACCGTTGTGGTCGAGGCGACCAGCATCGTTGAATATCTCGCGGTCCACCACCCCGGCCCCGCGCCGCTGATTCCGTCGGACGCAGCTTCGGCCGTCGTCGCGCGCATGCTCGACCGGGTGTTCGACAACTACGTGATGGGCAACATGCAGCGCGTGATCGCGGCCCATTTCGTCGACCGCGACGATCCCGCCGCTGGCGGGCTGCGCGACGAGCCCTGCGCGCCCGAGATAGCCGCCGGCAAGGCGGGCCTGCGCCGCGCCTATGCCTGGCTCGAGCGGTGGCTCGAAGACAATGCGCTGCCGCCGCATGTCAGCCTGGTCACCTGTGCCGCCGCCCCGTCGCTCTTCTATGGCGACTGGGTCGAACCGATCCCTGCGGAATGCCCGCGCCTCGCCGCGCTGCGCGCCGAATTGCTGGCGCTGCCGCCGGTCGTGCGCTGCGTCGACGATGCCCGCCCCTATCGCGCCTATTTCCCCTACGGCGCGCCCGACCGCGATTGATGGAGACGACCATGAGCAACGACCTGACCGTGACCCGCCTGATCGATGCCCCGCCCGCAAAGGTGTGGGACGTCATGGCCAACCGCATCGACGAATGGTGGTGCCCCACGCCCTGGCGCGCCGAGTTCGACAAGCTCGAACGCCGTGCGGGTGGCACCTCGAACTGCACGATGTATGGTCCTGACGGCGAGGTGCACCCCCACCCCGGCACGGTGCTCGCCTGGGACGAGGGGCGACGCTTTGCCTTCACCGATGCGATCGTCGGCGATCTCGAACCCGCCGGGCCGTTCATGATCGGCATCTGGTCGATCGCGGCCGAGGGCAGCGGCACCCGCTACACCGCGACTGCACGCCACTGGACCGCGGAAGCGGCAAAGCAGCACGCTGAAATGGGCTTCGAGGAAGGCTGGGGTGCCTGCGCCGACCAGCTCAAGGACCTGTGCGAGGCATGATCGGATGAAGATCGTGCACGCAAGCGCGGACCACCTCGCCGCGTGGGGCGAAATGCGGTTTGCGCTGTGGCCGTGGGACAGCCCCGGCGCGCATGCCGATCAGGCAGCGGCGCTCTATCTTGCCGACCATCCCGATCGGGCCGCGTTCGTGGCACTCGACGCGAGCGAGCAGCCGGTCGGCTTTGCCGAGGGCACGCTGCGACGAGACTATGTCGAGGGCTGCGACAGCTCGCCAGTCGGGTTCCTCGAGGGTATCTACGTGGTGCCGGGCTCGCGCGGCGCCGACGTGGGTCGCGCGTTGAGCGACGCGGTGGCCGCGTGGGCCCGCAGTGCGGGATGCACCGAGTACGCTTCGAATGCATTGCTGGACAACACCGAGAGCCACGCCTTCCACGCCGCGATAGGCTTCACGGTAACCGAGCGCGTGGTTTTCTTCCGAAAGATGCTGTGAGCGCAGATCAGGCGAAGGCGCTTGATTTCTTGAGCAGGTTGTAGGCCTCGACCACCCGGCCCAGCCGTGCCTCGTATTGCCGGTCGCCGCCGTTACGGTCCGGATGATAGCGGCGGACGAGTTCCGAGTAACGCGTACGCAGGCCCTTGCGATCGACTTCGGTGGATAGGCCCATCGTGTCGAGCGCCTCGGCTTCGGCGCGGCTGAACCGGCCAGCCGTCACCGTGCGCGCGGTCCGTTCGGCGCGGCTGCGGATGCCCGCCGCGCGCGCGCCGATCGCATCGAGCGGATCGTCGTAGTCGGCCCAGCGAGGCATACCGTCGACATGGCCGGTGGGGCGAAAGGCGCGGCTTTCGCGTGCCCAGCCCGCGATCGGCGACTGCGCGGTGAGTATTTCGTCCGCACTCATTCCCGCGAAATAGTCATAGCCCGCGTTGAATTCGCGCACGTGCTCGAGGCACAGCCAGCGCCAGTCCCCTGGTCCGTCGAAGCTGTTGGCGTAGGCACCCGGTGCGCGGAATTCGCCCGCCTCGGTGCAGCCGGGGGCAGCGCATTCGCGCGCGGCGCCTTCGTAGCGGCCGTGGAATCTGCTCTCTTTCACCGCATAAGGATGGGCATGGACAAGCTGGATTGGAACCCCCAAAACCGGGCCTATGGCAGGACCGTTGCAAGTTGAAATCGAATCGCTGCTGACCGCGGCGTTCGCCCCGACCCGGCTCGAAGTGATCAACGACAGCGCCAAACACCGCGGCCATTCGGGCGACGACGGCAGCGGCGAATCGCATTTTACAGTAGTGATAGAGAGTACGGCGTTCGCAGGCGTGAGCCGCCTCCAGCGCCAGCGCATGGTCAATGCCGCTCTGGGCGACATCCCGGGCGATCGAGTTCATGCATTGGCGATCGCGGTCGGATTGCCCGGCGAATGCTAGGCGGCGGGCAGGAAGAACATCACGTAGATCAGACGGCCGTTCTCGGGGCGATCGCCAAAGCCGGGGCCGGCGGTATGCCACAGCCACGGGCGCAGCAGGACGAGGCGATTGAAACGCATCGGTACTTCCATCACCTGTTCCCACGCCGCCGGATCGACACCGTCGCGCTCGATCATCGCCTGCTGCATCGCCCTTGCATCAGCAAAGCCCATCGCCTCGCATTCCGCCTGCGTCAGCGGTGCGCGCTCGGTCCCGGTGCGGCGATGGCGATAGAACCGCGTCCCCCCGCGACAATCCTCGGGTCGCGAGAGATACAGAATTCCGGACCAGTAACCCGGATCGATGTGCACCTGAGCATCGACCGGATCGCTCGCCAGGGTGAGTCGGCACTTCATGTGGCTCATCGGCGGATCGAGCGGTCGCAGCCGCTCTCCGGTAAATCGCGCTACGGATTCGGTCAGGCCCGGCAATTCCAGCCGCTGGCGGCTGTTGCGCCCGGGGAAGGGACCCTTGAGATCGGGATAGTCGAGGCGCAGCGCGTCGGCGCGCATGCGCTGGGGCTCGTCGAGGAAATCGTCGATCACGATCAGCGAGGTTGTCATCGTCGGAGCGGTAGGCGAGGCTCGCCTCCCTGGCAATTTACCGCAGGAGCAGCCACTTGATCGAGCAAGTCATCACCCCGGTCGGGCACGATCTCGGGCAGTTCGAGGTGCGCCGTGCGATTCCGTCGAAGGCGCGCACGATGGTCGGGCCGTTCATCTTCGTCGACCAGTTCGGCCCGGCGCAGCTCGATCTCGGTGCGGGGATGGACGTGCGGCCGCATCCGCATATCAACCTCGCCACGGTGACCTGGCTGTTCGAGGGCGCGATCGACCACCGCGATTCCATCGGCAGCTTCGCCACGATCCGGCCCGGGCAGGTCAACCTGATGACCGCAGGGCACGGGATCGTGCATTCCGAGCGCAGCCCGCAGGAGGAGCGCGACCGCGGCGCGAAGCTCTACGGCATGCAGACCTGGCTCGCGCTGCCCGACGGGCAGGAGGAAATCGCCCCCGCGTTCGAGGCGCAGACGGCTTTGCCCGTGGTCGAGGACCAATGCGCGAAGGCCATCGTCATCATGGGAGAGCTGTGGGGCCAGCGCGCGCCGACCACCTGCCATGCCGACACGATCTATGCCGAGATCGTCCTCGCCCCGACCGGCGCTTTGCCGATCGAGTCGAATGCGGACGAGCGGGCGGTGATGCTGGTCGGTGGCGAGGCGGCGCTCGATGGCGTTGCACTCGGCCTCTACGAACTGACCGTGCTGAAGCCCGGAGCGGCGATGACGCTGGCGAGCGAGCGTGGTGGCCGCGTGATGCTGCTCGGCGGCGAGGCGTTCGCTACCAGGCGCCATGTCTGGTGGAACTTCGTCAGCTCCAGCCGCGAGCGGATCAACCAGGCCAAGGACGACTGGCGCGCAGGCAATTTCCCGATCGTGCCCGGCGACGAGGACGAATTCATCCCTATTCCCGACCAGCCCAAGACGGTGAGCTACCCATGAATTTCGACGGCAAGGTCGCCTGGATCACCGGCGCATCGAGCGGTATCGGCGCGGCGCTGGCGCGCGAATTTGCAAACCGGGGCGGCCATGTGGTCCTCTCGGGTCGTGACGAGGAACGCCTGGCCGCGGTCGCCGCGAACCTCGCCACCCAAAGCCTGATCCTGCCCTTCGAGGTCCGCGACGATGCTGCGATGGCGGATGCCACGGCGAAGGCGATTGCGTGGCGCGGCGGCGTGGACGTCGCGGTCGCCAACGCGGGCATCTCGCAGCGGGCGACGGCGCTCAAGACCGATATGCAGGTCTACCGCGACATCATCGCCATCGACCTGACCCAGCAGATCGCGTTTTCGCAGGGGCTGATCGGGCACATGGCCGACCGCGGCAGCGGGGCCTTGCTGTTCATCTCGTCGATCGCGGGCAAGGTCGGCGTGCCGCTGCGCACCGCCTATTGCGCGGCCAAGTTCGGCCTCGCGGGCTATGCCGACGCGCTGCGGGCCGAGCTGTCGCAGACCGGCGTATCGGTCCACGTGATTTACCCCGGCTCGGTCGCGACGGATGTCTCGCGAAATGCGCTGACCGCAGACGGGGCGAAGCGCGGTCGCAGCGACAAGGCGATCGACGAGGGCATTCCGGCTGGCGAAGCCGCCACGACCATGCTCGACGGCGTCGCCAACGGAGAGCGCGAGATCATCGTCGCGCGCGGCATGGAACTGGCGATGGGCGAGGCGCGGCGCACGCCCGAAGCGCTGTTCGACCAGGTCGCGGCAATGGTCGCGGCGGGCTATATCGAGAAGATGGAGGGATGAGGATGGAGCAGCAGCGGGTTCAGCTTGCCAACGGGATCGAGCTCGACGTCGTGGACACGGGGCCGCGCGATGCGCCAGCGCTGATTTTTCTCCACGGTTTCCCCGAGAGCCACCGCACCTGGCGCCACCAGATCGCGCACCTCTCGGATCGCTACCGCTGCGTGGCGCCCGACCAGCGCGGCTATCGCGGCAGTTCGAAGCCACAGGAGGTCGAGGCCTACACCCCCGACAAGCTGATCGGCGACGTGTTCCTGCTCGCCGATGCACTGGGCATCGACCGGTTCACGATCGTGGGTCACGACTGGGGCGGTGCGATCGCCTGGGGCACGGCCATCGCAGGCCAAATGAACGGTCGGGTGACGCGCGCGGTGGTCGCCAACGCGCCGCACCCGGCAATCTTCCAGAAGCTGCTCTACACCAACGAACAGCAGCGCACCTCGAGCCAGTATATGCGCGGTTTCCGCGATCCGGCCAACGATGCGCTGGTGCGCGAGCACGGCCTCGCCGCGATCCTGCTGCAGGAGGTCAAGTGGGACCGCCCGAGCCAGATGGAACCGGAGGAGCGGGACGCGCTGCTGAGGGACTGGCAGGACCGCGACGCCGCCTTCGGCATGCTCAACTGGTACCGCGCCAGCCCGATCGACATTCCCGCGCCTGACGCGCCCTATGCCCTGCCCGAAGGCTGGACCCCGCCCGCGCTGCCAAAGCTGACGATCCCGACGCTGGTGATCTGGGCGATGGACGACCTCGCCCTTCCGCCCGCCAACATCGAGGGCATGGACGAGGTGATCGAGGATCTCACCCTGGTCGAGGTGCCCGACTGCGGCCACTTCGTGCCGTGGGAAGCGCCTGACGCCGTCAACGCCGCGATGGACGCCTTTCTGGCAAAGACGGGCTGATCAGGCGAGCCACTCGATCTCCGCCCCATGAGCATGCGAGCGGGCCAGTAGCGTCTCCTCCACGCCACCCGGCCAGTACCGCACGGTCAGTTCGTGGCGATGGACGGTGCGGTTTGCCTCGACGCGGACCCAGGCGAGTGCGCGCTCGGGCGTCGCCGCCGCGCCCGCCGCTTCCATCGCGGCGGTGACCCGTGCCTGCTGGTCCTCGGGCACGTATTGCCACACGATCGAGTGCATCAGCACGCGGGTCGTCCCCTCGGCCTGCGGGCGCGCGAGGCGGCTTTCGACGAAGGCGGCGGCGCTCATTCGCGCGACCAGCGGTGCACGTACATTGGCGGCGGCGATAGCGGCGTCCATCCGCTCGAACCGGACGGCATGCTCGGGCCAGATATAGGCGCGAAGGCGTAGCGCCTGCGCCGGGTCGGTGAGATCGACCGGGGCGACGTCGCAGCCCTCAAGCGAGGCGAAAGCTATCTCGTGGTCGGGCGGCGGCGGGCCGGTCCAGTCGGGCGCGAAGCGCATTGCGGCGTCCTCCGGCCCGACCACCACATCGCCCAGGTCGTAGCGATAGCGGTCGATCATCAGGTTGATCCCCGCGCTCGAACCGATCTCGAGGCATTCGAACACGGGCGGCAGGCGCCGCCCTGCCAGCCACAGCATTGCGGCGACGAAGTTCGAAGAGCGCCCCGCCTCGTTCGTCTGCGGCGGCCCGTCGAGCCACGGCAGAAGCTCCACCTCGCGCGTTTCCATCACATCGCGCAATACCGCCGCATCGTCGGCATGGAGATCTGCATAGATCGGCGCGAGGCGTTCCTCGGTGCCCGACAGATGCAGCGCATGGACACCGCCCGCGATCCGCAGCGGCAGCGCGTCGGCCAGCGGTGCGCCCTGCCAGCTGCGAATCCGTTCGACCAGCGCGTTCTCGGCATCGCTTTCGAGCACCGACGCGATCGCGCGCACGACCCGCGCGGTCACCGGGGCACCGTTGACCTCGCAATAGGCGACCTGGTTGGCGAAGGCCCTGGCCACCGCGCCCTCGCCGACTTCCGCGATGTCCATAGCCTCGTAGCCCGGCTTGTCACCCGCGTGGCCCATATGCGTTGCCCTTTCGCCGCCTCCATCCTAGATGCGCCGCGCGATGACAACGCCGCTTATCTTTGCCGTGCCCAAGGGCCGCATCCTCGACGAGGCGCTGCCGGTGATGGCGCGTGCCGGCGTGGTGCCGGAGGCAGGCTTCCACGACAAGGCCAACCGCTCGCTGACCTTCGCCTGCGAGCGGGCCGATATGCGGATCATCCGCGTGCGCGCCTTCGATGTCGCTACGTTCGTCGCCCACGGAGCGGCGCAGGCGGGGATCGTGGGATCGGACGTGGTCGAGGAATTCGACTATTCCGACCTCTACGCCCCGGTCGATTTGGGCATCGGTCTGTGCCGCCTGTCGGTTGCGGAGCCGGCGGGAAGCGCTGGTTCGGCGGGCAGCCACCTGCGGGTCGCAACCAAGTACCCCAGCCTGACCCGCCGCCATTTCGAGCGGCTCGGCGTGCAGGCCGAATGCGTCAAGCTGAACGGCGCGATGGAAATCGCGCCCTCGCTCGGCCTCGCCAGCCGGATCGTCGATCTCGTTTCGACCGGCGCGACGCTGCGCGAGAACGGCCTGGTCGAGACGAGCCGCATCCTCGATGTGTCCGCCCGCCTGATCGTCAACCGCGCTGCGCTCAAGACCGACGCGCGCGTGGCGGCCTTGGTCGAGGCATTTCGCGCCGAGGCGCAGGCGCGGGAGGCGGCGTGATGCAAGTGCTGCGCGCTTCCGGGCCAGGCTTCGAGGAAGCCTTTGCGAAGGTCGTCAACGCCCGGCGCGAAAGCGATGCCGACGTGGCGATCGACGTGCGCGACATCCTGCGCGAGGTGAAGGCGCGCGGCGACGCGGCGCTGGTCGAATACACCATGCGCTTCGACGACCACACACTGACGGACGACGCAGACTGGCGCGTCGACCCGGCGGAATTCGCGCGCGCGTTCAACGGACTGGAGCCGGGACTTCGCAGCGCGCTGGAACTCGCGGCGACCCGCATCCGCGCCTATCACGAGGCGCAGCGCCCCAGCGACCGCGATGAGACCGACAGCGCAGGCGTGCGCTTGGGCGCGCGGTGGCATCCGGTCGATGCGGCGGGGCTCTACGTCCCCGGCGGGCGGGCGGCTTACCCCTCCTCGCTGCTGATGAACGCGATCCCGGCCAAGGTCGCGGGCGTCGGTCGGCTGGTGGTCGTCAGCCCCTCGCCCAAGGGCGTGCTCAATCCGCTCGTGCTGGCAGCGGCGCATATCGCCGGGGTGGACGAGTTCTGGCGCGTCGGCGGCGCGCAGGCGGTCGGAGCCCTCGCCTATGGCACGCAACGGATTGCGCCGGTCGATGTGATCACCGGCCCGGGCAACGCCTGGGTCGCCGAGGCCAAGCGCCAGCTCTACGGCGTCGTCGGGATCGACATGGTCGCCGGACCGAGCGAGATCCTGGTCATCGCCGATGCGAAGAACGATCCCGACTGGATCGCCGCGGACCTCCTCAGCCAGGCCGAGCACGATCCCAGCAGCCAGTCGATCCTGATCACCGACGACGCGAAATTCGCCGCGCTGGTCGAGGACGCGGTCGACCTGCGCCTCGCCACACTCGCCACCGGCAAGGTCGCGCGGGCAAGCTGGGACGCGCACGGGGTCATCGTTGTTGTCGATGCGCTGGCGGATGCCGTGCCGCTCGCGAACCGCCTGGCAGCCGAACACGTCCAGATCGCGACCGACGATCCCGAGACTCTGTTCGCAGGCATTCACCACGCCGGCAGCGTGTTTCTCGGCCGCCACACGCCCGAGGCAATCGGCGACTATGTCGCCGGACCCAACCACGTCCTGCCCACCGGCCGCCGGGCGCGCTTTTCCAGCGGGTTGTCGGTGCTCGATTTCATGAAGCGGACCAGCTTCATCGAGCTGGACGAAGCTTCCCTGAGAGCGATCGGCCCTGCCGCCGTCGCGCTGGCCGAAGCGGAGGGGCTGCCCGCCCACGCCCGTTCGGTCGATGTGAGAATGAAATGAGCACGAATCCCGCCTCCCTCGCCCGTTCCGCAGCGCGCCTCGCCGCCGTCCAGGCGCTGTACCAGCAGCAGATGGAGCCGACCGCGCTCGCGCGTCTGCTCGACGAGTTCCACCGCCATCGGCTGGGCCAGGAAATCGAGGGCGAGCATTACGCCAGGGCCGACATCGATTTCTTCGACGACGTGGTATCCGGCACGCTGGCCCGGACCGAGGAGATCGACGGACTGCTTGCCGCCAAGCTGGCGCAGGGCTGGACCCTGGCGCGGCTCGACAAGACCATGCTCCAGATCCTGCGCGCGGGCGCCTACGAGTTGATCGCGCGCCCCGACGTGCCCAAGGCGGCCGCGATCAGCGAATATGTCGACGTAGCCAAGGCCTTCTTCGACGATCGCGAGGCCAAGTTCGTCAACGGCGTACTCGACGCGCTGGCGAAGGACGTGCGCTGAGCGGCGAAGCCACCTTCATCGACGCGCTGCGGTCCATCGCGACGCATCCCGCGGCGCGCGGGCTGGCCGACGACTGCGCGGTGCTGGAGGTCGGCAGCGAAACGCTGGTCCTCACCCACGACATGATGGCCGAGGGCACGCATTGGCTGCCGGGCACCGATGAAGCGGACATTGCGCACAAGCTGGTCGCCAGCAACCTGTCCGACCTTGCCGCAAAGGGAGCCGAGCCGATCGGGGCGCTGTGTGGCTTCGTGCTCGACGGCGACCTCTACAACCGCCGTTTCGCGCACTGGCTCGGGCGAATGCTGGAACGGTGGAACGTGCCGCTGCTGGGCGGCGACACAATTTCCGGCGCGGCACGGATGGCCGGGATGACGCTGATCGGGCGAGCGACGCACACCCCGGTCCCCGCGCGGAGCGGCGCGCGACCCGGCGACGGCATCTACCTGTGCGGCACGGTCGGCGATGCGATGTTCGGCCACGGTGTCCTAAAGGGCGCGATGGCCTCGGTGTTCATGAAGGGGAACACCGCAGTCGAACTCGATCCGTACTTCGTCGATCGCTTCCTGCGGCCCGAGCCGCTGCTCGCCGAAGGTCGCGCGCTGGCACCGCACGTCACCGCGATGATGGACGTGTCGGACGGGCTGCTGCTCGATGCGACGCGGATGGCGCAGGCGAGCGGCGCGACTTTCGCGCTCGATTTCGCGGCCGTGCCCTTCTCGTCGCAATTCCTCGGCGCACTGGGCGGCAACCAGCTCGACGTCATGACCGATTTCCGCGCCACCAAGGACGCAGCCATGCGCTGGGGCGACGACTATGCGCTGCTGTTCACCGCCCCGCCGACCCACGCGCTCCCCGTCCCTGCCACCCGGATAGGCACGGTCGAAACCGTCGGCGATCACCCGCTCCTGCTCGACGGCGTTCCGCCTTCGCCCAACGACACGCTGGGCTATCAACACTGACGGCCCGGCAGGGCTTGCCACCCTCGCCCGCTCGCTTATAGCCACGCAACCGGTCGAGCGGACCCGCGAGAGGCGGGCCGAAGGGTCGTGAAAGTCCAAGGGGGAATTTCGTGAATCTGGTCATCATCGCAATCGGGCTGGGACTGCTCGCCGTGCTTTACGGCTTCGTCACCAGCCGCCAGGTGCTCGGCGCGGACGCCGGCAACGCCAAAATGCAGGAAATCGCCGGCGCCATTCAAGAGGGCGCCAGAGCCTACCTCAACCGCCAGTACACCACCATCGGCGTCGTCGGCGTGGTCGTCGCCGTACTCGTCGGCGTGTTCCTCGGCCCCATCTCCGCAGTCGGCTTCTTGATCGGTGCCGTCCTGTCGGGCGTGGCGGGCTACATCGGGATGAACATCTCGGTCCGCGCCAACGTCCGTACGGCGCAGGCCGCCTCGACCGGGCTGCAGGCGGGCCTGACGCTGGCATTCCGCGCAGGGGCCATCACCGGCATGCTGGTCGCCGGTCTCGCGCTCCTCGCGATCGCGGTGTTCTTCTACGTCCTGATCGGCCCGATGAACCTCGAACCCTCGAGCCGCGTCGTGGTCGATGCGCTCGTTGCGCTCGCCTTCGGCGCCTCGCTGATCTCGATCTTCGCGCGCCTCGGCGGCGGCATCTTCACCAAGGCGGCCGACGTCGGCGCGGACCTGGTCGGCAAGGTCGAGGCGGGCATCCCCGAGGACGACCCGCGCAACCCTGCGGTGATTGCCGACAACGTGGGCGACAACGTCGGCGACTGCGCCGGCATGGCCGCCGACCTGTTCGAAACCTACGTCGTCACGGTGGGTGCCACGATGGTGCTTACCGCGCTGTTGTTCGCCGATACCGGCGCGCTGCTGCTGCCGCTGATGGCGCTGCCGCTGCTGATCGGCGGGGCATGCATCGTCACCTCGATCATCGGCACGTACTTCGTCCGCCTCGGCGGCGGGACCAACGTGATGGGCGCGATGTACAAGGGCTTCCTCGTCACCGCGGTCCTCTCGATCCCGCTGATCTGGTTCGCGATCCAGTATGCGCTGGGCGACCTCAACGCCGCCATCGGCGGTGCCGACGGCTTCACCGGGATGGACCTGTTCTGGTGCTCGTTCCTGGGGCTGGTCATCACCGGCCTGATCATCTGGATCACCGAGTACTACACGGGTACCAACTACCGCCCGGTCCGCTCGATCGCCAAGGCATCGGAAACCGGCCACGGCACCAACGTGATCCAGGGTCTCGCGATTTCGCTCGAGGCGACCGCGCTGCCCACGCTGGTGATCGTCGGCGGCATCATCGTCGCCTTCCAGCTCGCCGGGCTCATGGGCATCGCCTATGCCGCAACTGCGATGCTGGCGCTGGCAGGCATGGTCGTGGCGCTCGACGCCTACGGCCCGGTCACCGACAATGCCGGCGGCATCGCCGAGATGGCGGGCCTCGACGACTCGGTGCGCGAGAAGACCGACCTGCTCGACGCGGTCGGCAACACCACCAAGGCGGTGACCAAGGGCTATGCGATCGGATCGGCCGGCCTTGCCGCGCTCGTGCTGTTCGCCGCCTACACCACCGACCTGAGGGAGTTCTTCCCGAACGCGCAGGTCGATTTCAGCCTCGAGAACCCCTACGTCATCGTCGGGCTGCTGCTCGGTGCATTGCTGCCGTACCTGTTCGGCGCAATGGGCATGACCGCTGTGGGCCGCGCGGCGGGCGACGTGGTGAAGGACGTGCGCGAGCAGTTCGCCGCCGACCCCGGCATCATGGCCGGAACCAGCCGTCCGAACTACGCGCGCACGGTCGACCTCGTCACCAAGGCGGCGATCAAGGAGATGATCATCCCCTCGCTGCTGCCGGTGCTGGCGCCGATCGTGGTCTACTACGTGATCACCGCGATCGCGGGGCAGGACAACGGCTTCGCGGCACTGGGCGCGCTGCTCCTCGGCGTGATCGTCGGCGGGCTGTTCGTCGCCATCTCCATGACCGCCGGCGGCGGCGCGTGGGACAACGCGAAGAAGTACATCGAGGATGGCCATCACGGCGGCAAGGGCAGCGAAGCCCACAAGGCCGCGGTGACCGGCGACACGGTCGGCGATCCCTACAAGGACACCGCTGGCCCTGCCGTGAACCCGATGATCAAGATCACCAACATCGTGGCCCTGCTGCTGCTGGCAGCGCTCGCTGGCCACGGCGCGGGGTAACCCTGCGCATCGGGTGAACCGAGCGGGGCGCGGAGGGCAACCTTCGCGCCCCGTTTCGTTAAGCTTTCCTAAGCCGTTCCCGGTTATTCCCGCACGCAAGCCCTTTGGTTGGGCCACAGGCGAAGGTTAACGGGTGGAACACGCGCACATCGCCCGGCACAGGCACGAAGCCGATCCCGCTGCGGATCGCGCGGTCATGCTGCGCGTCCGCTTGATCGACCGGACTGGCTGGATCGACCCTGTCTTACAGCGGCAGTGGGCCGCACTTGCGGTCGAGGCAGCGGAACCCAATCCGTTTTGCGAAGGCTGGTTCCTTGCCCCCTCGCTCGATCTTCCCGGTCTCCGCGCGCAGCTCGCGCTGGTTCTGCTCGGCGACGATCTGGTCGGCGTATTGCCGCTCGTCCGCAGCGCGACATACTACGGCTATCCCATCCCCAATCTCTCGGGTTGGGTCCACGACAACGCCTTTTGCGGGGCTCCACTGGTTCGGCGCGGGTTCGAGGCCGCGTTCTGGCAGAAGCTGCTAGCATGGGCGGACGGCGAGGCTGGGGCGGCGCTGTTCCTGCACCTGCCGCTCCTGCCCGGCGACGGCCCACTCCATGCCGCGCTACGCGCCGTGCTGACCGAGCAAGGTCGCCCTGCTGCCGTGGTCCACCGCAGCGAGCGGGCACTGCTCGCGTCCGATCTCGCGCCTAACGCCTATTTCGATGGTTCGATGAGCGGAAAGAAGCGCAAGGAGCTGCGCCGCCAGCATGCCCGGCTGGCCGAGCTGGGCGAGCTTGCCTTCGAACGACGGGAAGATGAGGCTGGCGTGGCCGCGTGGGCGGACGCTTTCCTCGCGCTCGAACTGGGCGGTTGGAAGGGTCGCGAGGGATCGGCGCTGGCGTGCGATCCGGCCAACGCCGTGCTGTTCCGGCAGGTCATCGCGGGTGCGGCTGAAGCGGGCAAGCTCGAACGGCTGACCCTCACCGTCGACGGCCAGCCGATCGCGATGCTGGCGAACTTCCTCACCCCGCCCGGCGCCTACAGCTTCAAGACCGCGTACGACGAACGCTTCGCACGCTTCTCGCCCGGGGTGCTGCTCCAGCGCGAAAACCTCGCTCTGCTCGCCCGGCCCGACATCGCCTGGACAGACAGCTGCGCCGCTGCCGACCACCCGATGATCGAGCGTATCTGGCGCGAGAAGCGCGAGATGGTCCACGTCAGCGTGGCGATCGGCGGCAAGATGCGCCGCACGCTCGCCGCTGCAATCCTGCGTGCCGAAACGGGCGCATGGCCGAAGGGAATCTGATGGGTATCGAACAGCCGATCCGCGCCGCGCAGGACGCACTGCCCGCCGCCGTTTTCCCGCCCGAGGCGCGCGCGCGCTTCGCCGCGCACTATCCCGAGATGCCGCACACGCTGCGCCATACGCTGGCCGCGCATCCGCTGCTGACCCTCGACGCGCTGGCCAGGCTCGCCAGCAAGCTGCCCGCCGCCGCGATCGAGTACAACAAGGGCGACCTGCCGATCGGCGTGGACGGCAAGCCGGGCGGGACCGGGCGTTCGATCGAGGATACGATCCGCCACATCGCCACCAGCGAAAGCTGGGCGGTGCTCAAGAATGTCGAGCAGGTGCCCGAGTACAACGCGCTCCTGCTGGCGTTGCTCGGGGAGTTGCGCCCGCAGATCGAGGCCAGGACCGGCGCGATGCTGCGCCCGCAGGCGTACATCTTCATTTCCAGCCCCAACGCGGTCACGCCCTACCACTTCGATCCGGAGCACAACATCCTGCTCCAGCTCACCGGCACCAAGGTCATGACCCAGTTTCCAGCAGGCGACCCGCGCTACGCGCCCGACAGCGTGCACGAAGCCTACCACACCGGCGGCGCGCGCGAGCTGACCTGGCGTGACGATCTGCTGGCGGGCGGCACCGAGTTTCCGCTCGGCTCGGGCGATGCGCTCTACGTACCCGTCATGGCACCGCACTTCGTCCGCAATGGCCCGGCCAGCGCGATCTCGCTCTCGATCACCTGGCGCAGCGACTGGTCGTTCGCCGAGGCCGACGCGCGCGCCTTCAACAAGACGCTGCGCAAGCTCGGCCTCGATCCACGCGCACCGGGGCGCTGGCCGCAGGCTAACAAAGCCAAGGCGCTTGCCCAGCGCGCGCTGCGGCGGCTCGGCTTCGCAGATTGACGCGCACGCAAGCGCGGCGCAAAAACCGCGCCGCAATGACCGAGACATCTCCCGATCCGCAGCGCCTGGTCGACGGGCTCATCCGCCTGCTGACCGTCACCGAAGCCGAGGCCGACCGCTACACCGCCCCGCCACAGAACGACGGTATCGGCCGCGTGTTCGGAGGGCAGGTCATCGCGCAAGCCCTGCAAGCGGCGCAGGCGAGCGCTCCGGAGGGCTTCGCAGCGCACTCGCTCCATGCCTATTTCCTGCGCGGCGGCGTGGAAGGACCGCCGATCGACCTCGCCATCGCGCGCGATTTCGACGGGCGCAGCTTCGCCAACCGCCGCGTGGTCGCCGCGCAGGACGGCACGCCGATCCTCAACCTCACCGCCAGCTTCCAGCGGCCCGAACCCGGCCTCGAGCATGACGAGTACGCCATGCCCGACCTGCCCGATCCGGAAAGCCTGCCGAGCGACATGGAGCAGCGCCGCAAGTTCATTGCCGACATGGGCGAGGTCAGCGACGTGCAGCGCGCCATGATGCTGCGCCCGCGCCCGATCGAGATGCGGACGGTCGACAAACTCCACTGGATGAATGCCGAGCCAAAGCCACCGATGGCGCGCAGCTGGTTCCGCACCGTCGCGCCGCTGCCGGACGATCCGGCGATCCACCGGGCGGTGATCGCCTATGCCAGCGACTACACCCTCCTCGGCACCAGCGCGCTGCCACACGGCCTCAGCTGGGCACGCGGCGAGCTGCAGGGTGCCAGCCTCGACCACGCGATCTGGTTCCACCGCCCCGCACGCGCCGACGAATGGCTGCTCTATGCCACCTCCAGCCCATGGAGCGGCGGTGGGCGCGGCATGAATCATGGCCGCATCTACAACCGCGCGGGCGAGCTTGTAGCCAGCGTCGCCCAGGAAGGGATGATGCGGAAACGCCGCGCCTGACGATTTCACGCGCCAAACGCCGTTGACTCGTGTAGGGGCCCGCCCGAACGCCGCGTGGCCTGGACTCGATTCCGCCGCGCCGGCCCCCGGTCACGAATGCGGCCCCGCCCGAATTCCGCGCCTTCCTGCCCCGCCCCGGCGGCGGCCAATGCTGTGAGCGATATGCCTTTCGAATCCCTCCCGCCGGTCATCGGCGACGCGCTGACGCAGCGCGGATACACCGATTTCACCCCCGTCCAGGCCGCCGTGCTGGCGCCGGAGGCGCAGGGGCGCGACCTGATCGTCTCCGCGCAGACCGGCTCGGGCAAGACCGTCGCCTTCGGCCTCGCGCTCGCCGATGCGCTGCTCGCCGAGACCGGCGCGATGCCGCTGGTCGAGCGCCCGCTCGCGCTCGTCGTCGCCCCCACCCGCGAACTCGCGCTCCAGGTCAGCCGCGAGCTCGGCTGGCTGTATGCGGGCGCCGGGATGCGCATCGCCACCTGCGTCGGCGGGATGGACGCGAGCAAGGAACGCCGCAACCTGCGCGGCGGCCCGGCCATCGTCGTCGGCACCCCCGGGCGCCTGCGCGACCACCTCGAGCGCGGCGCGCTCGACCTCTCGGGCCTCATCGGCGTGGTGCTCGACGAGGCGGACGAGATGCTCGACATGGGCTTCCGCGACGATCTCGAGGCGATCCTCGACACCTCGCCCGAAACCCGCCGTACGTTGCTGTTCTCCGCCACCATGCCGCGCCCGATCGTCGCGCTGGCGCAGCGGTACCAGACGGATGCCGTGCGCCTCGCGCTGACCGGCGAGGACCGCGGCCACGGCGACATCGCATACCAGGCCGTCGTCGTCGCACCGAACGAGATCGAGGCGGCGGTGGTGAATCTGCTGCGCTTCCATGAGGCGGAGACCGCGATCCTGTTCTGCGCCACGCGCGACAACGTGCGCCACCTCCACGCGATCCTGCAGGAGCGCGGCTTCGCGGTCGTCGCGCTGTCGGGCGAGCATTCGCAGTCCGAGCGCAACCAGGCGCTCCAGGCCCTGCGCGACCGGCGCGTGCGCGTCTGCGTCGCCACCGACGTCGCCGCGCGCGGGATCGACCTGCCCACGCTCTCCCTCGTCATCCACGTCGAGATCCCGCGCGATGCCGAGACGCTGCAGCACCGTTCCGGCCGCACCGGGCGCGCGGGCAAGAAGGGCACCGCCGCGCTGATCGTGCCGTTCAACCGCCGCAAGCGCGTCGACGCGATGCTGCGCGGCGCGCGGATCGCGGCCGAGTGGATCGAGGCGCCCACGCCCGAGGCGATCCGCGCCAACGACCGCGAGCGGCTGATGACCACGCTCCTCGCCCCGGCCGAGTTCGACGACGAGGATCGCGCGCTCGCCACCCGCCTGATGGCCGAGCGCCCGGCTGAGGACATCGCCGCCGCGCTCGTCCAGGCGCACCGCGCCGCGATGCCGCAGCCGGAGGAGCTGATGGCGAACACGCCGGAGGCGCGCGACGCGGCCAAGGCCGACCGCCACCGCCCCGGCTTCGACGACACGGTGTGGTTCCGCATCGACGTCGGCCGCCGCCAGAACGCCGAGCCGCGCTGGCTGCTGCCGCTGCTGTGCCGCCGCGGCCACGTGACCCGCAACGAGATCGGCGCGATCCGCATCGGCCCGAACGAGACGCATTTCCAGGTCCCCCGCCCCATCGCGGCGCGCTTCGCCGAGGCGGTCGCCCGCACCGCCGGGGGCGAGGACGAGCAGGACGCGATCCGCATCGAGCAGAGCGCCGAGCCGCCGCGCGACATGGCCCGCGCCAACCGCCGCGCCAACAGCGACGGCCCGCGCGGCAATTCCGTCACCCCCAGCCCGCGCGGCAAGCCCGGCGGCGGCGCGCCATGGAAAGGCAAGCCCCACCCCGCCCGCGCTGGCGGCGGCAACGGCAGGCCGCAAGGAAAGCCCCACCGCGGGAAGCCGGGGTTCACCAGGAAACCCTGACCCGTTACGCTCTGGCCGGATTGAAAAAGTGTGGTTTTCCCCCGGTGGGGAGGCCGCGATGTGTGGACTTCCGCCAGACGCAAGGTGACGAAACACATTCGGAGCCGCCGTTTCAAAGGCGCGCCCTCCGCGGGAGGCGAATCGACGGTTTGAAAGAGCGCACCCGAGGCTAGCGCGCGGCGCGCGTGTAGGAAAATCATTTGCTTGTCGCGGAATAGCTGTGGACCAAACCAATAGCGTTCTTGCTATGTTCTTGCGTGCTGGGAAACATTTTGGCATTATGCCAGAATCTGACCCAGCGGAGGCGCTATGGACTACCCCAGTTTTACCGAGTTGCGGCGACAGATTGGCCTCACCGTTGAGGAGGCTGCGGATGAGTTGGGGTATTCGCCGAGCACCGTCTATCGGTGGGAGCGTGGCGAGACGCTGCCCAAGGCATCCGTCCACCGTGCGCTTGAAGTGCTTGCCCGATACGCCGGATCGGAGGAACGTGACCGGCAGGTAGCGGGCCCGCATTTCAGGTTTATCGACCTGTTCGCCGGAATCGGTGGGCTGCGTCTCGGGTTTCAGGAAATCGGCGGACATTGTGTATTCACGTCTGAATGGGACAGTTTTGCCCAAGAGACCTATCAGCTGAACTTCAGGGACAACCACGCTCTCCACGGCGATGTTCGAAAGTTTTCGGAGAACCCGGAATTGATTCCGGAGCACGACGTCCTGCTTGCCGGATTTCCTTGCCAGCCATTCTCGATTGCAGGTGTGTCAAAGAAGAACGCTCTCGGCAGGCCTCATGGTTTTCTGTGCGATACGCAAGGCACGTTGTTTTTCGACACCGCCCAGATCATTGCACATCATAAGCCAGCGGCTTTTGTTCTCGAGAACGTCAAGAATCTGGAGACGCATGATGGGGGCAAGACCTTTGCCACGATCATGCACGTTCTGCGCGAGGAACTCGGTTACCATGTGCAAGCAAGAGTAATCAATTCTGCTTCCTGGGTGCCTCAAAAGCGGGAACGCATATTCATCGTAGGCTTCCGGCAACGGACCAGCTTCTCCCTGAAGGACCTGAAGCTCCCGTCCGCTGATGACGGCCCGAAACTAGGCAGCATTCTGGAGCCTCATGAGGCGGTCGATCCCAAGTATACCCTCACTCCAAGGCTGTGGGCCTACCTGCAAGCGTACCGCGAGAAGCATGAGGCAAAGGGCAATGGCTTCGGATACAGCCTGTTTGGACCTGACGATGTCGCTCGGACCCTGTCTGCCCGATATTATAAGGATGGATCGGAGATCCTTATCAAGCAGCCCGGCAATCGGCCTAGGAGGTTGACGCCGAGGGAATGCGCGCGGCTCATGGGGTTTGAGCGCGGCAGCAGGGACTGGAAAATCCCTGTGTCGGACACTCAAGCCTACCGGCAATTCGGCAACGCCGTGGTTGTGCCCGTCGTTGAGTTTCTGGCGCAGGCAATCCGCCCTTATCTGGCCGAAGCCCTTCATGAGCCGGCAGGTGCGGTCGGCCAAGCGAACAGAAAGGCTGCCGCCGTTGGCTGATGTGGTTTCCCCGGCAACGCGCAGCAGGATGATGGCTGGCATCCGGTCGAAGAACACGAGGCCGGAAATGCTGGTGCGCCGCACATTACACAGGCTCGGATTCCGGTACAGGTTGCATGTCCCAGACGTGCCGGGAAAGCCTGATCTCTATTTCCCCAAATACCGCGCTGCCGTCTTCGTGAACGGGTGCTTCTGGCACGGGCATGACTGCCGCTTGTTCAGGATGCCAAAAACCAGAACGGAATTCTGGGAGACCAAGATTGCACAGAATCGCGCCCGCGACGTACGGGTCAGGGCCGAGATCGAAGCCTCAGGAATGCGACATCGAACGATCTGGGAATGCGAATTGAAAGGCCGCTCGCCAGACCAAATCGGCCAAGTTATCGACCATTGCGCAGAATGGCTCGGAGTAGCAGGAGCGGGAGAGAGATGAAGCGGGGGCATCTGTCGGAGTACTTTTCCGGGGTCGCAGTCAAGCGGCTCAGCGCAGTGGAAGCCAATCCCCGGACATCCAACCAGCACGAATTCAACGGATCAGTCGAGTTGCGACGATTGCTCGGAGATGCAGACAGAAGAAGCATTCCTGCACGCTTCATCCTGATCGACCAAGAACAATCCTCGCCCGAGCCGGAGGACGGTTTCCTGTCTTGGTATGATGCGCGCCGTGCCCATGTCACCCGCACGGAATACCGGCTCTACTATCCGGCCAACGCCGTCACCTCGTTGATGAACGAGGGTGATTCTTTCTTTTTGGCGATGAGGAAGGACGGCTCCGCGCTGGTTGTTGTCACCCCGAGCGACGGCACCATGTACAACCAGCTGGTTTGGCTTTTCGGCATCGACGCCGGTGACCAGCTCACCTTCAGCTACGTTCCTGTCGGCGCCGCCAGGGACGCCGAACTCGATTACACCGCGCGGACAATTCTCGAAGCATTGGGAATCGAACCCGACGAACCGGAAAGTGATCTGATTGATACGCTCATCGCGCCGTTCGGAACGACGATGCCGCGGCCCGAAGTGCTTTCAAATCTGGCGCGATCGTCTGTCGGTGGCGAGAGGGCGCTGGCCGATCCGGATGGCACGCTCGTCCTGTGGATGGAGCGGGAAAACCAGCTCTTCCGGCGGATCGAGCGGCGACTGGTCGCCGAGCGGATAGCCTCGGGATTCGGTGCATACGGTAACGAGGATGTCGACGGCTTTATCAGCTTCTCGCTCAGCGTTCAAAACAGGCGGAAAGCGCGCGCAGGCTTGGCGCTGGAAAGTCACGTCGAGGCGCTCCTGCAAGCGCACTGCCTAGCCTACAGCAGAGGCGCGGTCACCGAGAACGGCAACCGGCCGGATTTTCTCTTCCCCGGAGTGGACCAATACCGGGATCCCAACTTTCCGGCTCCGTCCTTGCTGATGCTCGGTGCAAAGTCGACGCTGAAGGAGCGCTGGCGCCAAGTCCTGTCAGAGGCCATCCGCATCGAGCGGAAGCACCTGCTCACGCTGGAGCCAGCCGTCTCCGAAGCTCAGACAAGCGAGATGGAAGCGAAATCACTGCAACTCGTTCTGCCGTGCGAACTGCATATGACCTACAAGGCGACGCAACGCCCTTGGTTAATGAGCGTCGGGGACTTCCTTGAACTCGCGAAGGCGAAGGCCGCCGAGCGAACCTGACGTCAACTCGCGGCGCTCCTCCTACCCCCCCGCGTGGTAGAAGTCGTAGATCTGCCGCGCCACGCCCGCGCTGACGCCGGGTGCGCGCATCAGGTCTTCGAGCGCGGCGGCGCGGACCTTGCTCGCGGTGCCGAAGTGGAGGAGGAGCGCGCGTTTGCGCGCCGGGCCGATGCCGGGGATCTCGTCCAGCGGTGAGGCGCTGATCGCGCGGCTGCGCTTCGCGCGGTGCGCGCCGATGGCGAAGCGGTGGACCTCGTCGCGCAGGTTCTGGAGGTGGAACAGCACCGGCGAATTGGTCGGCAGCGTCTTCTCGCGCCCGTCGGGGAAGTGGAACACCTCGCGGCCCTCGCGCCCGTGGTGCGGGCCCTTGGCGATGGCGATCACCGGCACGTCCTCGATGCCCAGTTCCTCCAGCGTGTCGCGCACGGCGGACATCTGCCCCTTGCCCCCGTCGATCAGGACGAGGTCGGGCCAGACCACCCCGGCCTGATCGCGGTCGGGATCGTCCGCCATCGCGCGCGCGAACCGCCGCCCGATCACCTCGCGCATCATGCCGAAGTCGTCGTTGCCCTGCGCGGTCTTGATGTTGAACTTGCGGTACTGCCCCTTCTCGAACCCCTCCGGCCCGGCGACGACCATCGCGCCCACCGCCTTGGTGCCCTGGATGTGGCTGTTGTCGTAGATCTCGATCCGGCGCGGGGGTTCGGGCAGTTCGAGGAATTCGGCGAGATCGCGCAGCGTGCGCGCCTTGGTGCCGCTTTCGGCGCGGCGGCGCTCCAGCGCTTCGGTCGCGTTGCGCTGCGCCTGGCCCATCAGCTTGCGCCGGGTGCCGCGCTGGGGGATGGATATCTCGACCCGGTGGCCGGCTTTCTCGCTCAACGCCTCGGCGACCAGCTCCGCCTCGGGCAGCACGCGGTCGACCAGTATCGTGCGCGGCGGGGGCACTTCCTCGTAGAACTGGAGGAGCACGTCGGCGAGGACCTGCGCGTCCTCCACCTCGGCCGTGTGCGCGGGGAAGAAGGCGCGGTGGCCCCAGTTCTGCCCGCCGCGCACGAAGAAGGCCTGCACGCCGACCTGCCCGCCGCCGCTGGCCAGCGCAAAGACGTCGGCATCGCCCATGCCGCTGGCGTTGATCGCCTGGCTGCCCTGGATGAAGGTCGCCGCGCGCAGCCGGTCGCGCAGCATCGCGGCGGTCTCGAACTCGAGGTTGGCCGCCGCCGCCGCCATCTGCTGTTCGATCTTCGTCTGCACCGCGCCCGACTTGCCGCCGAGGAAGTCCTTCGCCTCGCGCACGAGGCTGGCATAGCCCGCCTCGTCGATCCGGCCGACGCATGGCGCGGAGCAGCGCTTGATCTGGTAGAGCAGGCACGGCCGGTCGCGCCGGGCGAAGAAGCTGTCGGTGCAGCTCCTGAGCAGGAACAGCTTCTGCAGCGCGTTGATCGTGGTGTTGACGCTGCCGGCGCTGGCGAAGGGGCCGTAGTAGTCGCCCTTGGCCCGCCGCGCGCCGCGGTGCTTCATGATGCGGGGGTAGGCATGCTCGGCGCGCAGCAGGATGAAAGGGAAGCTCTTGTCGTCGCGCAGCAGCACGTTGAATGGCGGGCGGTAGCGCTTGATGAGCTGTGCCTCGAGCAGCAGCGCCTCGGCCTCCGAACCGGTGACGACGATCTCCATGCCGCGCGTCTGGCTGACCATGCGCTTCAGCCGGTTGGAGAGCGCCTTGACCTGGGTGTAGTTGGGTACCCGCGCCTTGAGGCTGCGCGCCTTGCCGACATAGAGCACCTCGCCCCGCGCATCGAGCATGCGGTAGACGCCGGGGCGCGGCTTCAAGGTCTTCACCGTGTCGCGGATCGCGGCCAGCCCCGCGTCGAGATCGGGCGTGGCGGACGACACGGTGTAAGCCGCGCGTTCCTCGTTGAAACGCGCCGCACCACGCGGGTCGGGGGGAGAGCCTGCCTTGCTGTCGGACATCGCGGCAGAGATAGGCCGCGCACCGCCGCCATGCCAGCCCCGGTTGACGGCAATCACCGCTGTGTTACGCCTGTCATCTAACGACCCGATAACGGGCATTCGCGGGGGAACGGGATGCGGCAGCTCCAGGGCATGGATGCCAGCTTCGTTGCGCTGGAGACGCGCAACTCGCCGATGCACATCGGCTCGATCCTGATCTACGATCCGGCGACAGCGCCCGGCGGGTTCGTGCGGTTCAAGGACATCCTCGCCTTCTTCGACAGCCGCAAGCAGCTCTCGCGCACGATCCGCCAGCGCATGGTGCGCGTGCCGTTCGACCTCGACTACCCCTACTGGATCGAGGACCCCGATTTCGACCTCGAATACCACGTCCGTCACATCGCCCTGCCCAAACCGGGCGACTGGAGGCAGCTGTGCATCCAGGCGGCGCGGATCTTTGCCCGCCCGCTCGACCTGACGCGCCCGCCGTGGGAATTCACCGTCGTCGAGGGGCTCGACAACGTCCCCGGCGTCGCGCCCGGCAGCTTCGCGATGGTGACCAAGGTCCACCATGCCGCGATCGACGGGATGAGCGGGATCGACCTGATGGAGGCGATGCACACGCTCGATCCCAAGGCGCCGCCGCCGAAGGAACCCGATAGCTGGAAACCGGAAAAGGTGCCGAACGCGGTCGAACTGCTCGGCAAGAGCTACGTCAGCGCGCTGCTCAACCCGATGAAGCAGCTTGAGGTGGCCGCCAAGGCCGCACCCGGGCTGGCCAAGGCGATCACGGGGTTGGTGAAGAAGGAGTTCGCCCTCCACGGCGAGATGATCGCGCCGAAGACCCGCTTCAACAAGGCGATCAGCGCGGGCCGTGTGGTCGAGGGGCGCAGCGTGCCGCTGGCCGACGTCAAGGCGATCCGCACCGCCGTGCCCGGCGCCAAGGTCAACGACGTATTCCTGACGATCGTCGGCGGCGCGATGCGCAAGTACCTGCTGGCGCACGACGACCTGCCGAAGAAAACGCTCACCGCGATGGCGCCCATTTCCGTGCGCGCGGGCGAGGAAAAGGGCGACATGGGCAACCAGGTCGCGGCGATGGTCGCACCGCTGGGCACGCATATCGAAGACCCGCTCGAACGGCTCAGGTACGTGCAGGCGCAGACGACCAATTCGAAGGCGGTGACCGATGCCGTCGGCGCGCGCAACATGACCGAGATGAGCAAGGTCAGCCCGGCGCTGTTCATGGCGCTGGGCGCGCAGCTCTACACCCGGCTCGGCCTCGCCAACCGGGGCATGGCGCCGCCCTTCACCACCGTCGTGACCAATGTTCCCGGCCCGCCGGTGCCGATCTATTCGAGCGGCGCGCGGCTCGAGAGCATGATGGGCCTGCTGTGCCTCACCGACGGGATGGGCCTCGGCCATGTGGTGCAGAGCTATTGCGCGGAGGCGACGATCGCCTTCACTGCCTGCCGCAAGTTGCTGCCCGATCCCGAGTTCTACGCGCAGTGCATCGAGGACAGCTTCAACGAGCTGCGCGATGCGGCGAAAGCACCGGTCGCAGTCATGGCAGAACCGGTGAAGACCGGCGCGACGGGCAAACCTCCGGCCAAGAAGGCGGCAAAGAAGGCACCAAAGAAGGCTGTTGCGCGTTCAGCACCCGCCAAGCCGAAAAAGAAGGGAAGCACCAGGGCATGACTACCGCCACCATCGCTCCGGAGACTGCCGCGCGTCCGCCGAGCCGCCTGCTCACGCTCGCCGAACCCGGCCGCGCGCTGGGCGAGCTCGCCGCGTTCTACGCGCTGCGCCCGTTCATGGCCGCGCTGCCCAAGGGCGACGGTCACGGCGTCCTCGTGCTCCCAGGGTTCATGGCGTCGGACACCTCGACCGGCCCGCTGCGTTCGCTGTTGGGCGACTTGGGATACGACGCGGTCGGCTGGGAGCTGGGCCGCAACGTCAGGGTCGACGAGGCGCGAGTGACCGCGATGGTCGACTGCCTCGAAGCGCTCTACCGCCGCACGGGGGGCAAGGTCAGCATCGTGGGCTGGAGCCTGGGCGGCGTGTTCGCGCGCGAGCTGGCCAAGAAGGCGCCGCACAAGGTGCGCCAGGTTATCTCGCTCGGCAGCCCGATCAGCGACGACCGCAACCACACCAACGCCCGCCGCCTGTTCGAATGGCTCAACGGGCCCGAGCCCGAGCCCATCCGCAACGGCCACTTCCAGTCGCTGGGCGAAGCACCGCCGGTGCCGACCACCTCGATCCTGACCCGCACCGACGGCGTCGTCCACTGGCGCGGCTCGGTCCAGCATGGCGCGGGCGAGGTGGAAAACATCGAAGTCGTCGCCAGCCACTGCGGCCTCGGCGTCAACCCGGCGGCGGTCTACGCCATCGCCGACCGGCTCGCGCAGCCCGAGGGCGCATGGAAGCCCTTTGCGCCCAAGGGCCTGGCGGCGCTGATGTTTCCCAAGGGCAATCTCGCCTAGAACACCTTGCGGAATTCCAGCGAGACCGTGCGGCCCAGCGGATCGATCAGGCCGGGCTGGTAGCTCAGCGGGACGGTGCCGGTCTCGTCGGTCACGCGCTGCTGCGCGTCGAACAGGTTGTTGACCGCGAGCGTCAGGCGCGCGCCCTTGAAGAAGCCAGGGTTGTCGCCGACCAGCCAGCGCTGCTGCTCCAGATCGGCGAAGGCGCGCAGGTTGAACGTCGCGAGATCGCCGAAGGTCAGGTCGCTCGACCCGGGCAGCCCGCTGCCGTTCACCGTCGTGCCGCTGGCGTAGTTGCCGGAGAGCCGGAAGCCGAGGCCGTCCTTGAACATGCCACCTTCCAGTTCGAACCGGTGGCGCGAAACGCCGCCGCTGCCGAGTGCGGAGCCGTCGAGCAGGTCGAGCACCGGCACGCCCGCGGCGATCAGCGCCTCGTTCTCCAGTTCGATCGTGTGATAGAGCGAGAGGTTCCAGCGGCCTTGTCCATCACCGCCACCGCGACCACCGAAGCCGCCACCGCCGGGACCGCGACCGCCACCGCCACCGCCACCGCCGCGCGCTTCGCCGCCACCCTCGCCACCGCCACGCTGGCGGCCTTCGCCGCCCTCGGCAGGCGCGGGCATGGCGCAGACGCGGTTGCGCAACTCGGCCGCGCGCGCCTGGTCAATCTGGCCATCGGCGCCGCGCAGGCGGGCGAGCATTTCCTCCGGCAGCGCGGAGAGATCGGGGACCGGCGAGCCCGAGGGATTGTTCGGGTCGAAGCCGAGGCACAGCGTCTGCCGCATCGCCGCCATGCGGGCGGGATCGAACCGGCTCGCGTCGGTGCTGCAGAAGCGCTGGCGCATCTGTTCGAGCCGCGCAGGGTCGATGGTGCCGTCAGGTCCAGCGAGCCTGTCGCGCATTTCCTGCGGCAGCGTTGCCGGGTCGACCGGCCCTGCGCCCTCGGCGCAGAGCTGGGTCCGCAGCTCGGTAAGGCGTGCGGGATCGAACCCGCCCATCATCCCGCGCATACCTCCACGGCCCTGCCGCTGGCCCTCACCGGTGGGTGCGCCCGTACCGGAGGCTTGCGGCGCGGGCGCCGGCTGGGCCGCAGCCATCGCCGCGCCCATGAAGCCGCCGCGCCGTCCGCCGCCCCGTTCCGCATTGGCGCCTTCTGGCGGGGGGCTGCCAAGGCGACCGAACAGGTTGATACCATAGCGGATGCGCGAACTGTTGCGTTCGGCGAAGGTCACCGCGCGGCGGTCGATCGCGACCAGTCGTCCGTCGCCGTCGCGGGTCACGCGATCGGGGAACGCCGCCTCGATCTCGGGCGTGAGCAGCGGGAAGCTCTCGGTCACGTTCTCGGACCGGTTGCGGAAGTATTCCACCCGGATGTCGGCACGGTCGAACAGGTCGAGTTCGTAGGCCGCCGACAGCTTGATGTCGCGCTGGGTCTCGGCCAGCAGGTTGGGATTGCCACCGGCGGTCACGTCAACCAGCGCGGTTTCGCCGCGGGTGAAGTCGAACACGGGCACGTTGACGGTGACGATCTGCGGATCGCCGAGCTGCGCGAGGCCCGGTGCGGCTTCGCGCACGGTATAGCTGCCCTGGAGCGAGAGCCGATCGGTCGGGCGCCAGTTGAGCCCGGCGGTCCAGTCGGTCAGGGTGCCGAAGTCCGACAGATGATTGATCCCCGCGCCGAGGTTCAGGTTGAGCTCGCCGAGCGGTTCGAGGAACCCCTCGCGCGCGCTGGCCAGCGGCACGCCGACATTGACGCCCGCGGTCAGGTCGCCCCGCTTGAGCACGGTTTCGCCCACGTTGGCGCGCGTATCGGTGCTGGCGATCCGGTCCCAGGTGTAGCCGCTGTCGAAAGTCACGCTGACCTCGCCGCTCGGCAGCAGGATCGGATTGCCGCGCAGCGTGACGAGCGAGGTCGCGTTGGTGAGGTTGGTCACCGAGCGATCGACGCCCGCGCTCGGCACCGCCGGCAGCACGCCATCGATTTCCAGGTCGCCTGCGTCGACCAGGTCCTGCAACACCTGGCCGTCGCGGCGGACGTCGATCAGGTTGACCGTGCGCCCGTGACTGGCATCGACCGTGGCCGACAGGTTCCAGTCGCCGAGCGGTTTGTTGAACGAGCTGGCGATCGCGCCGGTCGTCGAGCGGCGGCGACGTTCGAGCGGATCGTCGTCGAGCGTCCGCAGCGCGCTGTCGCCACCGTCGGTCAGCAGAACGGTATCGAGACCCGATAGCGAAAGGCTGGTCTCGTGCGTCAAATTGCCGTTGATCGAGAAGGTCGCGGCGTCGCGGCCCTCGCCGAAACCGGTGTTCCACGTCGCCTCCAGCTCCACGGTGTCGCCCGAGCCCGAGAGGCTGCGGAACGCCGCGGGGTCGGGGTCGCCCGCCACCGTCGGGACGCTGCCTTCGGTCTGGATGATGTCGCGCTCGTCCTCGGTCAGCAGGGTCGAGCGATTGTATTCGGCACCGAGCGACAGCCGGTTGGGACCATTAATGGTGAGCTGCGAATACTCAGCCTCACCTTCATAGCGACCGCCCGCGGTCGGTACGCCGATCTCGGCCTCGATCTCGCGGCTGGCGAAATTGTCCTTGAGGATGAAGTTGATGACCCGCTGATCGGCGGGATAGCCGTATTGCAGCGCCACTTCCTCGGGGAAGACCTGCACCGACTGGATCGCCTCGGGCGGATAGCGGCGAAACTCGCGGAAGCCGGAAACACGCTGGCCGTTGACGAGGAACACCGGCCTCCCCCCGCGTCCGCGGCCCGAGCCGGTCTGCGGCGCCAGTTGCGCGATCAGGTCCTCGAGCGAACCCGCACCAACCGCGGCGATCTCCTCCTCGTCGAGTTCGACCACGGGGGGCACGTCGGTATCCACCGTGCCCCGCTGGCGCGTGGCGGTGACGACGATCTCGCCGCCTGCCTCGGGTTCGTAGTCTTCGGCGGGGGCGGGCTCGGGCTGTGCCTGGACAGTGGCTGGCTGCGCGGTATCCTGCGCCTGAGCCGGCAGGGCCAGCACGGTCGCGAGGGTCAGGATCGAAACACGGGTCAGCGAAGTCTTCACGGATGGCGGGCCTTTTGTAGCTGCTCTTCTCGGTCCCCCAACCTGTGGCGGGGATTGGCGGTCATGGTCATGACAGGCAAGAATTTCCGGGTAATGGATTGTCGCAGGGTGCTGTCGCCCGGGTGAATAGCCTGCCCTTCCCTTTTGTTCCCCCTGCCGCTATGGGCGCGCGACATTTCTCGACAAACAACACGGAAACCGGAACCTGCATGGCCAAAGAAGAACTCCTCGAAATGCGCGGCAAGGTGGTGGAGCTGCTGCCCAACGCGATGTTCCGGGTGGAGCTCGAGAACGGTCACGAGGTGCTCGGCCACACCGCCGGAAAGATGCGCAAGAACCGCATCCGCGTGCTGGTGGGCGACGAGGTGCTGTGCGAACTGACGCCTTACGACCTGACCAAGGCGCGCATCACTTACCGCTTCATGCCCGGACGCGGCGGCCCGGGGCCGCAGTAAGCGTGCGGGGGTGACGGCACCCTCCCTCATCCTGGCATCGGCAAGCCCGCGCCGCCGCGAACTGATCGCGCGGCTGGGCATCGCACCTGCGCAGGTGCTTTCCGCCGACATAGACGAGAGCCCGCGCAAGGGCGAACTGCCGCGCGACTATGCCCGGCGCATGGCGCGCGAGAAGGCCGTTGCTGCCCCGTCACCGGACGCGTTTGTGCTGGCAGGAGATACCGTGGTTGCCGCCGGGCGACGTATCCTGCCCAAGGCCGAGGATGAGGCGACAGCGCGGCGGTGCCTCGAACTCCTCTCGGGCCGCCGCCACAAGGTGCTGTCCGCCGTCGCCCTGCGCGCGCCCGACGGCACGCTGCGCGAGCGCCTCAGCGAAACGATCGTGATCTTCAAACGCCTCTCCGCCGAGGAGCTGGCTGCCTACCTTGCCGGCGGCGAGTGGCACGGCAAGGCTGGCGGCTACGCCATCCAGGGCAGTGCCGAGGGGCTGATCCGGCGCATCGACGGGAGCCATTCGGGAGTCGTCGGCCTGCCGCTCTACGAAACGCGCGCGCTGCTGAAGGCGGCGGGGTTTGCCCTTGGCTGAGTGGCTGCTCGAACGCGGGATCGGCGAGGATCGCGCGGTCCGCATCGAACGCGGCGAAATTGCCGAGGCGCGGCTCGACTGGCCCGGCGCGCTGGTCGCGGGCGAGGTGGCCGATGCCGTGCTTTTGGCGCGCGCAGCGGGCAGAAGCCGGGGCACGGCGCGCTTCCCGAACGGTGAGGAGGCGCTGGTCGCCAAGCTGCCCGGGGACGCCAGCGAGGGCGCGCCGCTGCGCCTCGAAGTCACCCGCGCCGCAATCGGCGAGCGCGGGCGGCTGAAGCGCGCTCAGGCCCGCCCGACCATGCGCGAACCCGCGCGCCCCGATCTCGCCGCGCGCCTTACCGCCGAGGGTCACATTGTGCGCGAGGTGCGCCGCTTTCCCGAGGGCGACTGGGACGCCCTCACCGCCGAGGCATTGACCGGCGAGGTCGCCTTCGCGGGTGGCGCACTGCTCTTCGCCCCGACCCCTGCGATGACGGTGGTAGATATCGACGGCACCCTGCCTCCACACGCACTCGCCCTCGCCGCGATTCCGGCCCTTGCCAGCGCCTTGCACCGGCTCGACCTCGGCGGCTCGATCGCAGTCGATTTCCCGACCTTGGCCGACAAGGCCGACCGGCGCGCGGTCGACGACGCACTCGGCGCGGCGCTGGTGGACTGGCCGCACGAGCGCACCGCAATGAACGGGTTCGGCTTGGTTCAAATCGTGGCGCGGCTGGAACGCCCCTCGCTGTTCCACCGCGCGCGTCAATCGCGCACCGCGCTGCTCGCCCGGCAACTTCTGCGCCGCGCCGAGGCAGTAAGCGAGCCCGGCGCGCTGCTGCTGACCGTACACCCTGCGCTCGAAGCCAGGCTCACGCCCGAAAGGCTGGCCGAACTCGCCCGCCGAACGGGGCGCGAGGTTCGCCTCGCCACCGAACCCAAACTTGCGCTGGAAGGCGCTTTCGCGCAGGCCGTGCCGCTATGACAGCGCCCAAATCCTGCCCGATCTGCAAGCGTCCGCGCAGCGCCGAATTCGCGCCCTTCTGCTCCAGCCGCTGCCGCGACCGCGATCTCGCGCAGTGGTTCGGCGATGGCTACGCGGTGCCTGGCCGCCCGGCGCTGCCGGAGGAAATCTCCGACCACGTCACCCGCGGCAACGACGACTGATTGCCCCTTGCCAAGGCGGGCGCGCTTCGCCATAGGCGCGCTTCCAACCGCTCGCCGGCCCCGACAGGAGCCGCTCGCAGAGTGCGCCTCGGTAGCTCAGTTGGTAGAGCATGCGACTGAAAATCGCAGTGTCGGTGGTTCGAATCCGCCCCGAGGCACCATCCCTGACCTGATTACTGCGGGCTTCACTCCCAGACCGCGGTCTTGCCAGGTGGCACGATCGATCCCGATAGGGTCGACACGTCTGCCGGGCCGGTTGTTGCCTCCGTTCGTCCGGCTTCCGCGGCATTAGCGAGACAGGTTACCGAATAACGCTGGAACAGCATCCGTGATGACGCATTCACACCCTATGGGTTTGATTACCGGCAGTTAACCGGGAGCGGCAAACCCTAGCGGTTGGGCCGGTGGCGGGCCCGGTCCACCGGGATAAGGCACCCTCCCCGCTTGCCCGGGTGCCGATGGAAGCGAGATTAACGCCATGCAAACCCTTTTCGGAACCACCCCCCATCGTCAGGCGATGCGCCGCCGCGGCGTAATGAAGCAGCGCTTTTTCTTCGGCCAACGAATCGTGAAACCCAACGGTCGCGCATTCATCGCAGTCGGTTGGCATGTGGCACGCTGGTCTCGCAGCAGACAGAGTTGGGTTCAGGAGAGCTGACTCGACAATCGGGCCAGCGCGCGACGTTTCGGACGAGGATCGTCGCATTTGCCATCATCGTGCAATGGGAGTAAGGGCGCCGCATATGCCCCGGCCCTGCGCGCGAGTATTCTCCGCCGCTCGCCGGGGCCTTCGCTTTTCGAGCCCGAGGAACCGCCCCCATGTCCCGTCGCCGCCAGATCTACGAAGGCAAGGCCAAGATCCTCTATGAAGGTCCCGAGCCCGGCACGCTGATCCAGTATTTCAAGGACGATGCGACCGCCTTCAACGCGCAGAAGAAGGGCACGATCAACGGCAAGGGCGTAATCAACAACCGCATCAGCGAATATGTCTTCACGCGCCTCAGCCACATCGGCATTCCGACGCACTTCATCCGTCGCCTCAACATGCGCGAGCAGCTCGTCCGCCAGGTCGAGATCATCCCGATCGAGGTCGTGGTGCGCAACGTCGCCGCGGGCAGCATTTCCAAGCGCCTCGGGATCGAGGAAGGCGAGCCGCTGCCGCACACGCTGATCGAATACTATTACAAGGACGACGCGCTGGGCGACCCGCTGGTGGCCGAAGAGCACATCGCCTGCTTCAACTGGGCCGGACCCGAGGAGATGCAGGACATCGCCAGCATGGCGATCCGGATCAACGACTTCCTGTGCGGCATGTTCGCCGCGGTCGATATCCGCCTCGTCGACTTCAAGCTCGAATTCGGGCGCATCTGGGACCAGGACAATTACGCCCGGGTGATCCTAGCCGACGAGATCAGCCCCGACGGCTGCCGCCTGTGGGACATGAAGAGCGGCGAGAAGCTCGACAAGGACCGCTTCCGCCGCGACCTCGGCGGCGAGGAAGAGGCCTATCAGGAGGTCGCCCGCCGCCTCGGCCTGCTCAACGGCGAGGACAACGGCCCGGGCGAGGTGTTCGACCTCGACGCCCACCGCGGCCGCCTGCGGCTGAACCCGAAGCCGAAGAAGTAATCGCTTCGGCGCGACGCGATTAGTCCTTGCATTGCAGACCCTTCACCGCATGATGGCGGCGCAGGGGGACGCATGAAAGTTCAGTCAATTCTGTTGGCGGGTGTCGCTGCCGCGCTTGCGCAGCCTGTGGCCGCGCAGCAAGGGGAAATCCAGCGCGGGCCGGTGCCCGAGTGGGTCACGATTTCGGAAGCAATGCCCGTTCCGCCGGATGCGAGCGGGCTGGTCTTCGTGCGACGGCAGGATACGCTGGTCCGGCTGGAGGACGAGGGGCAGACGACCCACCAGAGCCAGTTGCTGCGCATCCTTCATCCGCAGGCGCTTCAGGCCGGAAACGTCGGCATCAGTTGGAACCCGGCCGTCGGTCCGCCCGTCGTCCACCACCTGCGCGTGCACCGCGATGGCGAGGTCATCGACGTACTCGACGCAACGCGCTTCGAGATCCTGCGCCAGGAGGAACAACTCGAGCAGGCGATGCTCCATGGCATGCTGACCGCGGTGCTGCGCGTGCCCGACCTGCGCGTCGGCGACGATATCGAGTTCGCATACACCATCCCCTCGCACGATCCGACCATGGGTCGGGACAGTTCCGGGCTGATGGTGCTAGCCGATGCGCCGCCGCCCGGCCGCTATCGCGTCGCCGTCAGCTGGTCGGCAGGACAGGAACCGACGATCCGCGCAACTCCTGATCTAGCGGAAATTTCGCGGCGCGGCAGCGACAGCTTCGAGATCGTCGGCGAAAACCTGCCCGCGATCGTGCCGCCGAAAGACGCACCGCCGCGCTACGGCTGGATGCGGATCGCCGAATTCAGCGATTTTACCGACTGGCAAGCGGTATCGCGCCGGCTTGCGCCACTCTATGCCCGGGCGGCCGAGACGCCGGAAGGCTCGCCGGTCCGACAGGAAGCCGCGCGGATCGCTGGTGCGCATGCCGATCCACTGCTTCGGGCACAGGCTGCTCTGCGTCTGGTCCAGCAGCAGGTGCGCTACATCTACGTTGGGCTCGACGGAGGCAATCTCACCCCCGCGACGGCTGAGGAAACCTGGCAGCGCCGCTATGGCGATTGCAAGGGCAAGACCACGCTGCTGCTCGCGCTGCTGGCCGAACTCGGCATTGCTGCCGAGGCCGTCCTCGTCAACAATAGCGGCGGTGACGACGGGCTGGACCAGCGACTGCCCAGCACCGGGTTGTTCGATCACGTTCTCGTCCGCGCGACGATCGGCGGCAAGAGCTACTGGATGGACGGTACCCTACCCGACGTTGCGGAGGCAAGCCTCCGCCCGGTTGTGCCCTATCGCTGGGTGCTGCCGCTCTCGGCGAAGGGCCGGGCGATCGAGGCGATCCCGTTCGAACCGCTCGCACTGCCCGACGAGATGGGGCTTTACGAGATCGACGCGCGCTCTGGGTTCGACGCTCCGGCGCGCCTCACCCAACGGTTCGTGAAGCGCGGGATCGAGGGGCTGACCCAGTACGCCCAGCTTTCCGCGGCCACGCCCGATCAGCTCCTGACGAGCTTCCGCGGCGCGCTGGCAGGCAGTTCGACCTGGGACGAAATCGAGAAGGTCGAATACCGTTTCGATCGCGCGACGCAGGCCAGCATCCTGACGATTACCGGCTCGGGCCCGGTCGATTGGGATGACGAGGGGAACGGCGCATACGACCTCTCGCTGCCGGGAGGTGGCTTTAGCCCGCCCGGTCGCAGGCAGCGGAGCAGCGACCAGGACCAGATCGCGCCCTACTACAACGACGGTGGCTATAGCTGCCATGCAACCACCCTGCGCGTGCCCGAAGGCACCGACCTGCAGAACTGGGGCTTCAACACGGTGTTCGACACGAAAATCTACGGCAGTGTTTACTACCGGATGATGGAGAAGCGCGACGACCGGACTATCCGGCTGGTGCGCGGTTCGCGCACCGAGCAACGCGAGATCAGTGCCGCCACCGCCGAGCGCGATAACGCGCGCCTTGCCAGGTTCGACAACTCGATGGCCAACGTTTCGTACGATCCTGCCGAGACGGTGGAACCTTGGGGCAATCTCGAACCGGTGCCCGCCACTTACGAATTCGACTGGGCTGGGGCAGCACCGCCGTGTCTTCCGGAAGATCTGCTCGCGCGCGGTTGAAATTCAGATCACATACCGCAGCGTCATGCCGCTCGGCCCGATGGCGTAGGCGCAATCGGGCATGTGGTCGCCGTCGACCTGAACCGGGCTGACGCAGCGGTCGAATTCGATCCGGCGCGCGGTGCGGATCGTGGCGATGCCGAGCCGGTCGACGGGCAGGTGCAGCATCGCCGCCAGCGTGAGCGCAACGGTCCCGAGGCGGGTCGAGCGGCGCAGGAGGATGAGTTCTACCGAATCCGCCGCCAGTGCGGCCTTGCGGCTGAGGCGGAACGGCCCGGCATAGAGCGCGCCGTGCGAGACGATCGCGGCTTCGGCTTCCTCCTCGAACCGTGTTCCGTCGGCAAGCTCGCCGCGAATGGTCATCGCCGCGCGCGGCCAGCGGCGCAGCAGGCGCATGGTCGCGACGACATAGGCGTAGCGGCCGATACGCTGCTTGAGCGCGCCGGACACGTTCGCGACTGCGTGGCTGTCAGGCCCGATGGAGAGGCACGATACCACCGGCAGTTCGCCCAGCGTGTAGAGCGGCGCGTGGACCCATCTATCCGGGCCGCGGTCCCAGCCTGCACGCACCTGCCGCGCCAGACGGGCCGGGTCGCGGGCATAGCCCAGTTCGCGTGCGACCAGGTTGATCGTCCCGGCAGGCGCAATCGCCAGCGGTACGCTGCCCGCGCGGGGTCCGAGAGCCTGAACGGTATCGCGCAGCGTGCCGTCGCCGCCGTGGACGCAGACCAGGTCGGCGGTGCCCGAAAGGACCGCGCCGGTCGCGGTCGTCGCCATCGGTCGGGCGACGATCCGCTCGTGCGCGAAGGCGTCGACCAGTCGGGCGAGATGGCCCTCGCGGAAATTGCCGGCGGCAGGGTTGTAGACGAGATCCACTTTCATCGTGGCGGGCCATAGCAGATGTGGGTTTCCGAACCGTTCTTGCGCGGTTCAGTTGCGACTGCCATGAAGGAACGATGCTGAAGCGCCTGATTTTCCTGCCCGCCGCGCTCCTCGTCGCGGTGCCCGTCCTCGCCCAGACTGCTCCGACCGAGCCCGTCACTTGGGCATTCGAAGAGAGCGATCTCGAAGCTGAGGACGGTTATGTCTTCGGGCAGCTCGACAACGGCATGCGCTACGTCATCCGGCGCAACGACCGGCCCGAGGGGACAGCGGTGGTGCGGATGGAGGTCGAGGCCGGGCGGCTGGACGAGCGCGAAGGCGAGCGCGGCCTAGCACATTTCGTCGAGCACATGGCCTTCAACGGTTCGACCAATGTGCCTGAGGGCGAGATGGTCCGCTTGCTCGAGCGGCTCGGCCTCGCCTTCGGCGCCGATACCAATGCCGAGACCGCGTTCGACTATACCCAATACAAGCTCGACCTGCCGCGTGCCGAGGAGAGCCTGCTCGACACCGCCTTGATGCTGATGCGCGAGACGGCCGGCGAACTGCTGTTCGACCCCGATGCCGTCGAGCGCGAGCGCGGGGTGCTGCTGGCCGAGCGGCGCGACCGTACGACCTTCGCATTGCGCAACGCCGCAGACCAGATCGAGTTCATGTTCCCCGGCTCGCGCTTCGCCGCGCGTTTCCCGCTGGCCGACCGCGAGGATGTCGCGACCGCGAGCGCCGCTACGCTCAAGGGTTTCTGGCAGCGCACCTACGTGCCGGAAAAGACGACGCTGGTCGTCATCGGCGATTTCGATCCGGCAATGGTCGAAGCCAAAATTCGCGCGCGCTTCGGCGACTGGCGGGCGGCCGATGGTGAGCCGCAGCCCGATGCCGGGCCGTCCGACCCAACCTATGCCGATGCTACCGACATCTACCTCGATCCGGCGCTCGACGAGCAGGTCATCGCCTTCCGCAACGGGCCATGGATCGACGAGCCCGACACGCGGGCTCAGCGCAAGACGGCGTTGCTCCGTGCGCTCGGCTATGCGGTGATATCGCGGCGGATGCAGCTGCTGGCGCAGAGCGAGGACCCGCCGTTCCGCAGTGCAGGGGTTGGCACCGGCGACGTCTTCGAAACCGCGCGCCAGACTTCGCTTACGGTCAACGCGATCGAGGGCCAGTGGCAGCGCGGGCTGACAACTGCAGTGACCGAATACCGCCGTGCGCTCGAACACGGCTTCAGCGAGGCCGAACTGGCCGAGCAGGTCGCCCAGCTCCGTACCGCTTACGAGAACGCCGCCGCCGGTGCCGCGACGCGCAGCAATGTGGCGTTCGCGGGCGTCGCCATCGGGCTGACCCGGAGCGAGCGGGTGCCGGTCTCGCCTTCCGAGCAGCTCGCCATTTTCGAGGAGGCCGTCGCGACCGCCACCCCGGCATCGGTGCTGTCAGCTGTTCGCGAGCATGCGCTGCCGCTCGACGATGCGCTGCTGCGCTACCAGGGCCGCGCTGCGCCGGAGGGTGGCGACGCCGCGCTGCGCACGGCCTTCGACGCCGCAATCGCAGCACCGGTCGCGCCGCCGGAGCAGGCCAGCGCGATCCCGTTCGGCTATACCGATTTCGGCACGCCCGGCACGGTGGTCGAGGACAAGACCGACGAGGCGCTCGGCATTCGCACGCTGCGCTTCGCCAACGGCGTCATGCTCAACCTCAAGAAGACCCCGCTGGAAAGCGACCGCATAAGGATCGCTGTCTCGATCGATGGCGGCCAGTTTCTCGATACCCGCGAGGAGCCACTGGCGACGGCACTGACCGGTCTGCTCGCCGCTGGCGGGCTCGGCAAGCATTCGCTGTCGGAACTCCAGACGATTCTGGCCGGCCGGACAGTCGATGCCGGGTTCGGCGCGCAGACCGACGCGTTTCGCGTCGCGGGCGTGACCACGCCACGCGATCTCGAGCTCCAGTTGCAGCTCGTAACCGCGTTCCTGACCGACCCGGGCTACCGCACCGAAGCGGTGACACGCTATCGCAACTCGCTGCCCGACTTCTTCGCGCGCGTCGACGCCACCCCGGGGAGCGCGCTGGGCAACCGCAGCGGCGGCGTGCTGAGCGACAACGACCCGCGCTTCACGCTCCAGCCGCAGGCGGCCTATGCCGCGCTCGATTTCGCCCAGCTGCGCGCCGCGATCGGCGACCGCCTGGCCAAGGGCGCGATCGAGGTTGCGCTGGTCGGCGACATAGACGAGCCGCGAGCGATTGAACTGGTCGGCGCGACGTTGGGCGCCCTGCCCGCGCGCGAGGCGGCTTTCGGCGACTACGATGCCAACAACGACCGCGCCTTCACTGCCGACCGCTCGCGCCGGGTGCTGCGCCACACGGGCGGCGCCGACCAAGCGCTGGTCCAGCAAGCCTGGCCGACCGAGGACTACACCGATGTCGTCGCGGACAGCACGCTAACGCTACTGCGTGCAGTGATGGAGATCGCAATCACCGAGGAGCTGCGCGAGGCGCTGGGAAAGACTTACACGCCCAATGTCGCCAATGCGCAGAGCCGCCACTACCCCGGCTACGGCACCTTCTCGATCACCGCGACAGTCGAACCGGGCGAGATCGACGCGACGAGCGCGGCGATGCGCGCAACGGTCGAGCGCCTGCGCGCCGCGCCGGTCGATGCCGACCTGTTCCAGCGCGCGCGCCAGCCGTTGCTCGAACGGCTCGACAACCTGCTCAAGACCAACGCCGGGTGGATGAGCCTGGTGGACCGCGCGCAGAGCCAGCCCGACACGATCGAACGGTATCGGGAGGCGAAGGCGCGCTACCAGGCGCTGACTCCCGCCGATGTCCAGGCGATGGCGGCCAGGTACCTAGATCCGGCGCAGGCGGTGGAGATCGTGATCCTGCCAGCCGAGCAGGGTTCCGTTCCCGCCGAGCCGTCGCTATAGGCGCGCGCATCAGCCAGCCGGAGTGCCGCCCATGAAAGTCCGCGTTCACGTCAGCCTCAAGCCCGGCGTGCTCGATCCGCAGGGCCGCGCGGTCCATCATGCGCTGGAAGGCATGGGGTTTGAGGGGGTCGAAGACGTGCGCGTCGGTCGCCTGATCGAACTCGACGTGGCCGACGGAACCAGCGACGAAGCTCTCGACGATATGTGCCGCAAGCTGCTCGCGAACATGGTGATCGAGAACTACCGCATCGAGAAGGCGGAGACGGTCTGATGGCGGCCTTTCGCGCCGCGGTCGTGACTTTCCCCGGTTCGAACTGCGACCGCGACATGGCGGTTGCGCTGGAGAAGGTTTCCGGCACCGCGCCGCACCGCGTGTGGCACGGCGATGCCGAGCTGCCCGACGGCCTCGACCTTATCGCGCTGCCCGGGGGGTTCTCTTACGGCGACTACCTGCGCTCGGGCGCGATGGCGGCCAAAAGCCCGATCATGCGCGAGATCGTGCGCGCGGCGGAGCGCGGCGTGCCGGTGCTAGGCGTGTGCAATGGCTTCCAGGTGCTGACCGAAGCCGGCCTGCTACCGGGCGCGCTGTTGCGCAATGCGGGCCAGAACTTCGTCTGCCGCACCGTGCCGCTGCGGGTCGAGAACAGCCAGAGCCTGTTCACCGCCGGCTACGAAGCCGGGGCGACGATCCACATTCCCGTGGCGCATCACGATGGCAACTATTTCGCCGACGCCGAGACGCTCGACCGGATCGAGGGCGAGGGGCGCGTCGCGTTCCGTTACCTCGACGCGGTCAACGGTTCGCAGCGCAACATCGCGGGCATCATCAGCGAGAGCGGCAACGTGCTCGGCATGATGCCGCACCCGGAACGCGCGATCGAAGCGGACCACGGCGGCAGCGACGGGCGCGCACTGTTCGAAAGCGCGGTCCGCAGTCTGGTCGACGCCTGAGCTTCAGCCCGCGACGCGGGCGGCGCGCAGGAAGATCGCGCGCGCGTCGGTAGCGCTCATCGGCCGCCCGAAGTAATATCCCTGGATCTTGTCGCAGCCCATGCTGCGGATCAGTTCGGCCTGTTCGGCGGTCTCGACGCCCTCAGCGGTCGTGGTCATTTCCAGGCTCTGCGCCATGGCGACAACCGCGCGCACGATAGCAAGGCTTTCCGCATGGTTTTCCGCCGCACCCTGGACGAAACTGCGGTCGACCTTGATCGTGGTGAAGCGCAGCTTGCGCAGGTAGCCGAGCGAGGAATAACCGGTCCCGAAGTCGTCGAGCGCCACGCTGCAGCCGAGAGCCATGACCTGCTCCAGCGCCCCACGTGCTATGTCGGCATCGCGCAGGAATATGCTCTCGGTGACCTCGATCTCGAGCCGGTGCGGTTCGAGGCCGCTGTCCGAAAGGGCCCGCACGACTGTGCTGGCAAAGTTGGGCTCGACCAACTGCTCGCCCGAGACGTTGACGTTGACCTTGACCTGCGCGGGCCAGTTGACCGCCTCGCGGCAGGCCTGTTCGAGCACCCACTCGCCGATCGGCACGATCAGCCGGGTATCCTCCGCCAGCGGAATGAATTTGCCCGGGCTGATGCTGCCGTGGTCGTTGCTGTTCCAGCGCACCAGCGCCTCGAAGCTCACCACCGTTTCCTCATGCGCATCGACCACGGGCTGGTACTGGAGGGTCAGTTCCTCGCGCTCCAGCGCCCGGCGAAGCGCGAACTCCAGCTGGCGCCGCTCTTCCGCCACCGCGTGAAGCGTTGGCTCGTAGGTGCAGTGATTGCCACCGCCCTCGTCCTTCGCGCGGTAGAGCGCGAGGTCGGAGTTGCGCATCAGTTCCTCGACCGTCTTGCCGTCGCGTGGTGCCACGGCCGAGCCGACGCTGGCGCCGACATAGAGCGTGTGGTGGTCGATATTGTAGGGCTGCGACAGGCGATCGATGACCTTGCGCGCCACTTCCGCCACATGGCCCAATTCGGAGGCGTCGCGGATCACGACGGCGAATTCGTCACCACCCAGGCGGCCGACCAGTTCGTTCTCGCCCATCAGCTCCTTGAGGCGCTTCGATACCTGCGCCAGCAACTGGTCCCCGATCAGGTGACCGAGCGAATCGTTGACCGCCTTGAAGCGGTCGAGGTCGATCATCAGGAACGCGCAGCGCGTGCGCCACTGCTTGGCGTAGCGCATGGCATCGCCCAGCGCCTCGTTGAGCATGAGGCGATTGGGCAGGCCTGTGAGCGTGTCGTAACGCGCGAGGTAGGCGATCTTCTCCGACGATTCGCGCTGCTCGGTCACGTCGGAACCGACCCCCCGGAAGCCGACATGGTTGCCGCCCTCGTCGAGCATCGGCGTACCCGACAGCTCCCACCAGCGGTTCTCGCGATTTATCGCGACCTTGACGATCAGGTTGGAGAAGTTCTCGCGCTGCTTCAGACGTTCGGCGAGCTCGTGCAGGCTGGGCGGAAACTGGCCGTTCTCCCACGCGTCGCCCGCGATGAGCTCAAGGAACGACTTGCCTTCGGCCTCCTCACTGGAACGGCCCAGCGCAAAGGCGAAGCGCGGCGAGACCGAGCGGACGCGCCGGTTGATGTCGATCTGCCACAGCCAGTCGGCCTGGTTTTCCTCGAACTCGCGCAGCAGCAACGAGACGACCTCGTCCTTTTCCGCGACGCCCGCTTCCGCAATGCACGCTGCCAGATGGGTGCGGCCGGTGCTTATCGCACCGAACACGATCACGGCCGCGAAGACGATCGCGATCGGAACGAGGACGGGCTCTCCAAGCCACAGCGATCCGCTGATAGCGGCAATGCTTCCGATCGCCGCGAACACGAGCGTCGCGATCGGGGTCGCGGCCACGATCATCGCCGCGCAAGCGACAGTGGTGACGAAGATCACGAAGCTGAGCAGCATTCCGCGCAGGTCGCCCGTCAACGCGGCATAGATCATCGGCAAAGCCCACACGCTGGCGACAATCGCGACAGCGAAGGTGTAGCGCTGCATTTCGGGCGGAATCATCGTCCGCGTGCCCGTGTCGGCCAGCGACCGCTCGATGCGCGAGCTGTGCCACAGGGCGAGCCCGAGCAGCACGGTCCACGCGCCGAGAGGCAGCGGTCCGGCCGTCTGGAAATGCACCAGCAGGCTCATGACGAAAGCGATGGCATAGCCGCCCGCACGGCCGCGCTGCGATTGCCAGACGCGCGCGAACTGCATGCCGCGCAGACGCGACCATTCCCGTCCGCCGCCACGGTTCAAACCCAGGACGGCCATCGCCGAAAGTTCGGTCGGCGATATCGGGGTGTCGATCTGGCTTTCTTTCACGCGCCCGGAATTAGGCGGCAAAGGTTTCGAGGCCGTAAAGTTGCCGGGCGTGATTAACCGATTGAAACCGGTTTATCAGGACAAATGCCGAGCCGCCCGTTCCCAGTTCCGTCCATCGAATGAACGGGTTGTATGCCTGGGTCGTTGGCCCGGATCGACGCAGTTGAAGTTTACGGACCAGGCATCCGGATGCGAGCGTGGCTGGTAGAAGCTCTTGATCCCGCAGACCCGGCAGAACAGATGCTCCGCCGCGCCTGTCCCGAAGCGATAGCTGGTCAATTCATCACCGCCACATTCGAGCACGAAGTCGCCGTGGGGCACGATCAGGTGCAGGAAACCAGTCGCCGAACAGATCGAGCAATTGCAATCGAGCAGTTCGACCGATTCCGGCACTTCGGCAGCGAAGCGCACCGCGCCGCAGTGGCAGCCGCCGGTGACCGTCATTCCACGGTGACCGACTTCGCCAGATTGCGCGGCTGATCGACATCCGTGCCCTTAACGCAGGCGACATGGTAGGCGAGCAGCTGCACCGGCACGGCATAGACCAGCGGGGCGATCAGCGGGTGAACCTTGGGCATCTGGATGGTAGCGAGGCAGCCCTCGCCCGCCTCGGCCAGCCCTTCCTCGTCGCTGATGAGCACGATCTTGCCGCCGCGCGCGCGCACTTCCTGCATGTTGCTGACGGTCTTCTCGAACAACGGACCGCTGGGGGCGAGGACGATCACCGGCACCGCCTCGTCGATCAAGGCGATGGGGCCGTGCTTCATCTCGCCCGAGGCATATCCTTCGGCGTGGATGTAGCTGATTTCCTTCAGCTTGAGCGCGCCTTCGAGCGCGAGCGGATAGTCCGGCCCGCGGCCGAGGTAGAGCACATCGCGCGCCGGCGCGATCAGGTGCGCCATCGCGGCGATGTCGTCGTCGTGATCGAGCGCGGCATTCAATGCGGCGGGTGCCTCGAGAAGGTGCCTGACTACTTCCTGCTCCTCCTCGCGGCTCATCCGGCCTTTCTTCACCGCCATGTGCGCGGCGAGTGCGGCAAGGACGGCGAGCTGGCAGGTGAACGCCTTGGTGCTCGCAACGCCGATTTCCGGCCCGGCGTGCGTCGGCAGCAGCAGATCCGCCTCCCGCGCCATCGAGCTGGTCGGGACGTTGACCACCACTGCGATGGTCTGCCCCGCGGCCTTGCAATGCTTCAATGCCGCCAGCGTATCCGCCGTCTCGCCGCTCTGCGAGATGAACAGCGCGAGGCCGCCCGGCTCCAGCACCGGGTCGCGGTAACGAAACTCGCTCGCGACATCGATGTCGACCGGCACGCGCGCGAACTGCTCGAACCAGTACTTGGCGACCAGCCCGGCATAGAACGACGTGCCGCAGGCAACGATCGTGACGCGCTTGATCGCCGAGAGGTCGAAATCGATCTGCGGCAGGGCGACGGTGTTGTCCGAACGGCGAAGGTAGGACGCAAGCGTTTGCGCCACCACGGTCGGCTGCTCGAAAATCTCCTTCTGCATGAAATGGCGGTAGTTGCCCTTCTCCACCGCTGCCGCCGATGCGCCCGAGGTGACCACGTCGCGTTTGGCTTCGTTGTTATCGGCGTCGAAGATCGTTGCACTATCGTTGCGGATGACGACCCAATCACCTTCTTCGAGATAGGAGATTCGCTGCGTCAGCGGCGCAAGGGCCAGCGCATCGGACCCCAGGTAGGTCTCGCCCTCGCCGTAGCCGACCACCAGCGGCGAGCCGAGCCGCGCGCCGATCAGCATGTCGGGGTGCTGCCGGAACGCGACTGCGAGCGCGAAGGCACCGCGCAAGCGCGGCAGCACCGTCTTCATCGCCTCCTCGGGCGAGGCCCCGCGTTCGACCTCGCGTGAGATCAGGTGCGCCACCACCTCGCTGTCGGTGTCGCTTTCGAGCGTGCGCCCCTCCGCCAGCAGCTCGTCACGCAGCGGCTTGAAGTTCTCGATGATCCCGTTGTGGACCAGCGCCACCTCGGGCGTGGCGTGCGGGTGGGCATTGTTTGCCGTCGGCGCGCCGTGCGTCGCCCAGCGGGTGTGGGCGATGCCGATGGTCCCCTCGGCCGGATTGCGCGCCAGCTCGCGCACGAGGTTGGCGAGCTTGCCCTCGGCCCGGCGGCGCACCAGTTCGCCGTGATCAAGCGTGCAGACCCCGGCGCTGTCGTAGCCGCGGTATTCCATCCGCCTGAGCCCGTCGACCAGCCGGTCCGCGACCTCTTCCTTCCCGACGATGCCGATAATGCCGCACATAGAATTGCCAGTCCTTCAGAGTGTGTAGGGAATCCGGATGCCGGGCATATTCGCCGGAAAATCCTTGGTATTTCGTGTAATCAGGATCGCGCCGTTTACCTGCGCGGTGGCCAGGATATAGGCGTCGAGCAGCTTCATTCCGACACGGTGCCGGATATCGGCCGCCGCCATTGCGATACGTGCATCCAGTTCGACGACTTCGAACGGAGCGACGATCTGCTGGACCGCCTCGCGCCGTTCGAGCGGCTCGCCCGACAGCACTTCGGTCCACACGATGCGGCTGATCCGGTGACGGTTGTAGCGGCCGAGTTCGGCACTCGCCTGTGGCAGATCGCGCAGCCAGTCTATCAGGATATTGGTATCGAAGAACGGATCGGACATGCGTCAGATGTCTTCGTGGGGTGTTCGATCGTCCCGCATCGACCGCTGGTAATCGACCGCATCACCCAAGTCGTCGCGATCCTTCCAGTAGCCAGCGCCCCGCGCGATCCAGCCCTTCGTGTCCGCGTTCTGCACCAGATAGAGCTTTACCGCATCGCGGATCGCGGCCGCCCGCGAACTCTTGCGGCGCGCCGCCAAAGCGTCGAGCTTTTCGATATCACCGTCGGGAATGTCGGTAAGGATGCGCATGCCGATATCACGATATCATATCATGATATCGTGTCAATCGGCTTCGAACACGGCGCGCGGAGCCGCTTTCGGCGTGAGCCACCACAAGGCGAGCCCCGCGCCGACGATGATCGCGCCACCCAACAAGGTAATCGCATCGGGCGTATCGCCGAAGAAAAGCCAGCCGAGCGTCGCCGCGACCGGCAACTGGATGTAGCTTGTCGGTGCGATCGTGGCCGCCCCGGCGCGGGTCGTACCGAGATAGACCAGCCAGTGGGCGGTGCTGGCGCTGACTGCCACCAGTGCACAGCGCGCGACCACGCTCCACTCGAGCGGGCCGACGGTTAGGGCCGGCAGCCCGCTCGCATGCCCAGCCCAGGCCGCGAGCGCGAGCACCGGCGCCGCGACGCAGGCAAGGAAGACCTGCATCGACAGCGCGCTGCCCTGCCCGGCCACCAGCCGATTGGCGATCACCATCACGCTGAAGAATGCCGCCGAGGCTATCGGCAGCAGGGCGACCGCGCCCAGATCCGCGAGGTTGGGTCGCAGCACCAGCATGACGCCGGCAAGGGCTACAGCGGAGGCGATCCACACGATCGGCCGGACCCGCTCGCCCAACACCGGCCCACTCAGCAGAGCGGTCAGGATGGGCGAGATAAAACTGAGCGCCATCGCCTCGGCCAGCGGCATGACGAAAATCGCGGAGAAGAAGCACAGCGTCGCCCCCGCCATGCACACTCCGCGCAGGACTTGAAGCCACGGCCGCTGCGGCCGGAAGCCGCCAATTCCCTCAAACCGCCACAGCAGCGCAGAGAGGCCAACCGCACCGATGGTGAACCGCAGCGCCGCAACCGCGATCGGCGACCACTGCCCCGCCATCGACTTCACCACCGCATCGCCGCACGACAAAAGCGCGAACCCGGCCAGCGCAAGCAGGAAGCCGGACCTATCGTCCGAGCCATGACGAATCGATAGCGGCATCGTGCCGCCGCTTATTCGCGCGTGACCAAGGCCTCAAGCTGTCGTTCGATAGCACGCATCTCCAGCGCACCGCTCAATTCGGCGATCGAGTATTTATCGTGTTCGCTGATCGTTCGCTTGAGCACGAGTTCCCCTAGGAGGCCCACGCCGATCAATTGCCCACCGGCCAACACCATCAGAACGCCGAACAGGAGCAAGGGACGGTCGCCAATCGGGCCTGCACCCACAAGCCAGAGAATACTGAGATAGGCCAGCACTGCGAATCCGAGCACTGACAGGACGATGCCGCCGCCGCCAAAGAGATGCAGGGGTCGCGCACCGTAGCGCGTCGTCAGCCAGACCGTCATCAAGTCGAGCGCGCCCTTGACCAGCCGTTTCGCGCCGAACTTGGATTTGCCGAATTGCCGCGCCCTGTGGTTGACAGGGATTTGCGCGATGCTGAACCCCCGCGCGAACAGCAGCGCCGGAACGAACCTGTGGAGCTCGCCGTAAAGATCGAGTTCGGCCAGCGCTTCGCGACGATAGGCCTTGAAGCCGCAGTTGTGGTCGTTGAGGTTCAGCCCAAACGCCTTGTTAACGGCCTTGTTGAACAGCTTCGACGGCAGCGTCTTGTCGACTGGATCATTACGCACCTGCTTCCAGCCGGAGACGCAATCGGCGCCTCGCTCGAGTTCAGCCAGAAAGCTGCCGATTTCCGCCGGATCATCCTGGAGATCGGCGTCGAGGCTGAATACCACGTCACCGCGGGCCACACGAAAGCCTGCCGAGAGCGCGGCTGATTTGCCGAAGTTCCGGCGAAAACGGATCAGCGAAATACGCGAATCCCCTGCGATGATTCCGCGGATCACAGCAACGCTGCCGTCGCGACTGCCATCATCGACGAAGATGATCTCAAAGGTTCGGGCAAGCAATTGGCAGGAGTCGACGATCTCTTGATAAAGCAGCCCAAGGCTTTCGCACTCGTCGAAAAACGGTATCACGAAGCTGATATCCGGGGGTGCAGAAGGGCCACCGGTCAGGGGGCGTTTGATCGTTTTTTCGAATGACATTCGCGCGGCTCCGTCGTGGTGATCGACGGTCTAGCCGGGGCATGGAAAGAAACCGTTAATGCTGTTTGATAAGGATTGCGTGGGCCGATGCTGTCGATAGTCGCGACCTTCGCGGTGTTGCTTCTGGCGATGGCACCAGGGTTGATACTCCTGCGCGGAATGCAGGCCAATGAAGGTCATCTCGCTGCTGCGGCCGCGGCAAGCATCGCTGCGACGTCGGCCCTTACCGCCCTGGTCGGCGCGGGGCTGCAAGCGACCATCAATGCGCAGCTGCCAGCCTGGTCGATCGCCCCGATCTCGGTCATCGCGAGCGCGGTGGCCGTTTACCTTACGCGTGCAAGCGGCCGATCATCGTGGACGTTCGATTGGCGCGCTGCGGCCCTGGGTGCCATCTTTTCTGGCTACGGCTTCTATGTCCAGGCCATCGCCATCGAAGAGGCGCGCGACGGCGCGCTTCTTATTCATGGATGGTATAATGCGGATTGGTTCAAGCATCTTGGACACGTCAACGCATTGGCGAACTTTGGCGTTCCGGCACGAGATATCTTCAACCAAGCTGCGCCACTTCATTACTATTGGCTGATCTACATCATCCCCGGGGCCGGATCCTTGATCGGAGGGGATAGCTGGGCCGCACTCAACGCGCTGAACGGAGTTATTGTTTTTCTGTTTTCAACAACGTTTTATGGTGTGATCCGCCTTGGCAAGGCGTCTCCCAATGCCTCCCTATTTGTCGCGCTGATCGGTCTGATTGCCTGTTCTCCGATGTCAGTAGCGCTCCATCTCGTCGGGGGCACTAGCCTTGATGCGATATTTGCCGGTGGGGGCGTTCCGAAATCACCGGCACTGATGAGCCTCTCGCAATATATCCCGCAGCATACATTCGTCCTGGCTCTCCTCCTTGGCTGGGTACTTATCGAGCAATCGGGCGATAGTGCCCGCAGATCGTCGAGACTGCTTTCCCTGGCTGGTCTTGCGACCGCGATGACCGTCTCGACGCTTCTTGGGGCGATGGTGCTCGGGGTTTATGGACTGTTGCGTCTCTGGCGCGGCGGAACGGGGGCCATTGGAGAAGTAGCGACCATGGCGCTGGCATCCTGCCTGCTCGTCGTTCTTCTTGGCGTCGTCCAGATCAGCGATCCGAGCTCGGCGATCGACAGCCCGCTGCTTACAAACGCTGCCTCAACAGCACACTGGTCAACCCGGGCTACCGGAACCGCGATAGTGCTGATCGCGAGACTGGGTCTTCCGTTCTTGCTAGCCGTCGTTTTGTTCCGGCTATGGAAGCCAGAGCGTACTGAGGACGTCTTTGCGCGTCAGCTTTGCATAATCTTGATCCTGGTTGGCATCAGCGCCGCGATGGTGGCTGAAGTTGCCATGACCGCCCGTCTCGCGCTCGAGGCCCGGATCAGAGCGGTCAATCTTCCAGCGATCGGCATTGCGATAATCGGGGCGTGGGCCGTACGCACCTATTTGATCGAGGCAACGCGCCAACGAATTGTTGCGGCCATCGCTGTGTTGGCGGTCACAGCCTTCGCCTTGCCCGCTGCCGTCGTACGAACCGCTTGGCACGGGCAGATTGGCGATGCGTACACAACCCGTATTTCGAGCGACGATCGATCAGCGCTCGCGGCGCTGCGTCGCCACAGCGACCCGACGGCGATTGCGCTTCAATTCCCGGAACCACCAGTTCTGGCGGCTGGCGGTGGCCGCGATGCTTGGGTTGCCACGATCGCGGGCCGTACGGTTAATGGCTCGCTTCGCGCAACTGATTACGCCTCGGCCGCTCCCCGGATAGATGCGGCCAAACGGTTCTATGATCTGAGTGAAAACGATGTGCCCGACGATGTCGACTGGGTGTATCTGTCCCGTTCGCTTCACCCCGACAGTTACGACGCCATCGTGGCGCGCCTATCCGGCGACAGCCAATGGCGATCGCTGGTCTGTTACGTGGACGCCTGCGTCTTTGGTCGTCGAGAAACTGCACGATAGCCCGCGACACCGAAGAGCGCGTCTCCGCTCAGGGTAACCAAGCGTACCAGAACCGCAAACAGAGCTGCCGACTGCGCCGGGTCGTGGGCGGACATGAGAGCCAGAAACGCAGCCTCGCGAACGCCAATCCCTCCGGGTGCAACGGGGACAAGGAAACCGGCTACCCAAGCAATCATGAACAATCCGACGATTCTGTCGGCGTCGGAGAACATGCGAAGGTGAGCGGCCAAGAACAGCAGCAAGACGACGAATGCGCCAAAGAAGACGAGCTGCAGCGCTGTCGCTCGGACAAGGCGTACACGTGCGGTTGCAGCGATCGCAACGGCCAGCGCCACCAAAACAAGGACTCCGCTTGAACCGCCGCCCAAGAGCAGGATGGCCGACACCAGGAGAACGCTCGGAACATGGATCGCAGCCTCACCCGCGCTCGCCTTGGCCATCGCGGTATGCGACAGGCCCCAGCCCGCCCCCCTGATCTGTCGCGAGGCGTACTGAAAGATCGAACCGGGCAGGTATTTGGCGATTACCGCGGGACCGTAGATGTCGAGGGCGGCCCGCAAGCCAAGGCGGCCCTCGGTGTCGGCCAACGCGCGCCAAGCCTCTGCCAGTAACGAAAGGGCGAGCGCGTAAGCGAAACTGGCCGCCCCGACCGCCAACCAATCCATTACATTTAATGTCCGCGTGAGTTCGTCGATATTCAGCTCAAGCAGCGTTCGCCCGAGATAAACGAACGCCAGCAGCATCACCGCCCACCCGGCCATACGCAGCATGGTACGGGCACGGCTGGTGCGAAGAATATCACCCATTCTGCGAAAGGATGCTGGAATGGTCGGGATAGGGAACGCAGTATGACAGGCCGAGAAAATGGCGTTCCTTCAGGCCGCAGCTTTCGATGGCACCACGGTAACGCTTCCGTCCGGAATCGTCGAAAAGCACCCAACCGTCGGGCTTGAGATATGGCAGGGCGGCGAAGAGACAATCGCTTCGCTTGCGCCCGTCGACGACGATGAGATCGAAGGGTCCGCTCGCCAGCTGCACGGCATTTACGTATCCGTTGTCCGCACCGTCGATCGGTCGATGGAGCAGGGTCGCGTTGGCGAACGGCGATAGCATCGCACGCACCCGCTCCGCCCAGTCGCGATCATGCTCGATCGAAACTATCTCCGCAGCACGCTTGGCAAGCCATGCCGTGCTGGCGCCGGAACCATACTCGAAGACCCGGGCGCCCGGGCGGGATGCGAGAAATCGCTCTACGTCGCGCGTTGCAGCGACATTCCACCAAGGGCAGTCCAGCGCGACCATCCGCTCCGTGTCGTAGATTGCGAACAGGGACGACACCCATTTGCGCATGCTGTGGTGACTGTCGCCGGACGCCTGGCGCGCGACCCGTTCGAGCTGCGGAAGTGTTGCCAAGGATTGCATCGCGCCAACGTATTTCTGCTTCAAGACCTGCATTATCCGCCTCCGTCTTGATTCGAGGTAGCAAGGAAGAATTAACCAAAACCTACCTCCTGCAAGGCGCCCCTCGACGCCATCGGTGCCTGCATTTTTAAGGATGTATCAAGGCTTCTCTTTTACGACGAATTGAGCTTGCCGCGCTGGTCGCGGTGCTGTTGACAGTTGTGGGAGCTAAGCATGAGCGCATTCGGACGCAGGAACGGACCGGGGGGAATGAACCCGGGCGCCCGTCCGCAGTTCGGCGTCGCGCGTCCGATGAAGGGCGCGGAGACCGCGCGGCCGGAGGCTCCCGTTCCCGGCGGCGGGGACCAGTTCCCGCCGCTGCCCGGTGATATGGGTGGTGGTGCGGATTCGTCCGCGCCCAACAAGGCCGACGCGATGACCCGCCTGGCCGACCGCGCCAATGCGATTCACGAGCACCAGGAGGTTGGCGGGTTCGAGGCCAGCGTCCACAAGATCAAGGAGCAGGTGCTGCCGCGCCTCCTCGAACGCGTCGACCCGGAAGCTGCCGCAACGCTGACCAAGGACGAGCTCGCCGAAGAGTTCCGCCCGATCATCATGGAGGTACTCGCCGAGCTTAAGATCACCCTCAACCGGCGCGAGCAGTTCGCGCTGGAAAAGGTGTTGATCGACGAGTTGCTCGGTTTCGGCCCCCTCGAGGAGCTGCTCAACGATCCCGATATTTCCGATATCATGGTCAACGGCCCCGACCAGACCTACGTCGAGCGCAAAGGCAAGCTCACGATCGCGCCGATCAAGTTCCGCGACGAACAGCACCTGTTCCAGATCGCGCAGCGCATCGTCAACCAGGTCGGCCGCCGCATCGACCAAACCACCCCGCTGGCCGACGCGCGCCTCAAGGACGGCAGCCGCGTCAACGTGATCGTTCCGCCGCTCTCATTGCGCGGCACCGCGATCTCGATCCGCAAGTTTTCCGAGAAGCCTATCACCATCGATATGCTGCGCGACTTTGGCAGCATGAGCGACAAGATGGCGACCGCGCTCAAGATTGCGGGCGCGTGCCGCATGAACGTCGTCATTTCGGGTGGTACCGGCTCGGGCAAGACGACCATGCTCAACGCCCTGTCGAAAATGATCGATCCGGGCGAGCGCGTGCTGACCATCGAGGACGCGGCGGAACTGCGCCTGCAACAGCCGCACTGGCTACCCCTCGAAACGCGCCCTCCGAACCTGGAAGGCCAGGGCGCGATCACCATCGGCGACCTCGTCAAGAACGCGCTGCGTATGCGGCCCGACCGGATCATCCTGGGCGAAATCCGCGGTGCTGAGTGTTTCGACCTCCTCGCCGCAATGAACACCGGCCACGACGGCTCCATGTGCACGCTCCACGCGAATAGCCCGCGGGAGTGCCTTGGCCGTATGGAAAACATGATCCTGATGGGCGACATCAAGATTCCGAAGGAAGCGATTTCGCGCCAGATCGCGGAATCGGTCGACCTGATCGTGCAGGTGAAGCGTCTGCGCGACGGTTCGCGCCGGACGACCAACGTCACCGAGGTGATCGGGATGGAGGGCGACGTGATCGTCACCCAGGAACTGTTCAAGTTCGAGTATCTCGACGAGACCGACGACGGCAAGATCCTGGGCGAGTTCCGCAGTTCGGGCCTGCGCCCCTACACGCTGGAAAAGGCGCGTCAGTTCGGCTTCGACCAGGCCTATCTAGAGGCGTGCCTCTGAACTTTCCGGCGCCGGTCAGCCGGCGAGCATCCCCTGACCGCCGAGCGCGACGAGGGCGGAGCCGATCATCGCGCTAGCCAGAAATACCGCGCGCCACGGAACCAGACCCACCCGATCGATGCGCGCGCGCTTGGTCGCCCGAAGCTCGGCGATCGCCGCGAAGATAGCGATCAGCAGGCAGCCTATCCCCCATATCGCCACCACTTCGGCCTCGCTCGCAAACGTCCAGAACTGGTGCCATGTCATGCGGAAGATATGGGCACGTCACCTGGGTGTGGCAATCCGCGATGACCTTCAGGAACCGAATGTGGCGCTCGCCGTTTGACCGTGCGAACGCGTTATTCCTGGAGGAAATCATGACCCGCAAGATCATTCTCGCTCTCGGCGTTGCCGCGCTGTCGATCACCGCTACTGCCTGCAACACCGTCAAGGGCCTCGGCCGCGACGTCGAGTCGGTTGGCGAGGCAGGCGACGAGGCAATCAACTGACCTGCAGCTGAAATAAGGCCCTGAAGGGTCGCAGGCGCCCGTCGGAGAAATCCGGCGGGCGTTTTTACGCTCAGCTCCAGCGGCCCGAGGCTCGCGCCCGCCGTTCGCGCATCGCCAGCCACACCAGCAGGCCCACCGGGCCGGCGAGATAGGTCGCCAGAAGGATCGGCGCTTGCGCCAGTCGCGAAAACCCCTTGGCGTCGGCGTCGCGGGCGATCCACACCCCGACAAAGAGATCGAACGCGAGATAGTGCACCCAGCCGATCGTCACGCCCCCGTTGGACGCGAAGATCGTCCGCACACCCTCGATCGTGAAGAAGTTGGCTCCCGCATCGGCTGGGCCCGCCGGATCGATTGTGCCGGTCAGTATCCCGATCAGGCTCACCGCGTAGATCAGGCACAGCAGGCCGACGCCGAGATAGAGAACTGCCGCTAGCAGCGCCGGCTTGCGCGGAAGCAGTACGAGGACGATCCAGCCCAGCATCGCGAGAAGGTTGGCCGCACCGAAAACCGTATCCCACATTTCCCGGTTATCCCTGCTGTCCGACCGGGACCGCCAGGGTCCGGGCCGCACGATGGATGGCGTCGTTGTCGTGCTTGAACCGTCCGGCCGCCTTGCGCAATGCCAGGGCGAGTGCAGCCTCGGCAACCGTGCGGGCGGAGATTGAGCGATACCGGCGCGCATTGCCCTGCATGAACAGGTCGGTGAGCGGGCTGGCCATAATCCCGATGCGCTCGAGCAGCCGTCGGTCGCCGCTTCGCGAACCGCGCAGCAGGCCAGGCTGGAACAGGTCGAGCCGCTTGAACCCGACCCTGGCGAGATCGCGTTCCGCCTCGCCCTTGGTCTTGAGGTAGAAGTTGCGCGATTTCGTATCCGCGCCGACCGAGCTGACCGCGATCATCCGCTCGACACCGTGCTGGTATGCAGCCCGTGCCGTCGCAAGCACGAGTTCGTAATCGACCGCCCGAAACGCTTCTTCGTCCCGCCCGGACTTGCGCCACGTCGTGCCGAGCGCGCTGACGAGGACATCGGGACGCGCAGCCTCGAACACTTCACCCCACCGTTCCGGCTCGGCGACGAACAGCTCCATCCGGGCACCTCGCGGCAGAGCCACCTCTCGCCGTGCCACCGCGACCAGGCGTACGTCGGCGCGGTGCGCGGCAAGTTCCATAACGGCGCGGCCGATGAGGCCGCTGGCCCCGACAAGCGCGATGCGAACCGGGTCAGACATTGCTGAGGCCCTCAGGCGGTTTGCCGTAAATGCGCGCGCATTGCTCGATCGCGTAGCGATCGGTCATCCCGGCGATGAAGTCGGCGATCCGGCGGCTGCGCATGGGTTGCTCATGGGGCAGGTCCACCAGCCACTCGGCGGGCATGAAGCGCCCGTCCTGCTCGTAGGCGGCGAAAAGCCGGGCGACCACATCGCGGGCGCGCTCAGCTGTCGCGAGCTGTTCGGGGTGATGATAGAGCCGGTCGTACATGAACCGCTTGAGCAGCCGCTCCTCCTGAGCAAGCGCGGGCGAGAAGGTCGCCAGGGCGCGCCCGGCACCGCGCACCTCGTCCACCGCGCCAAGCCCCGTCACCGCCGCTTGCGTGGTCACGATCACGTCGTTGACCATGGTGCCGATCTGGCTGCGGACCAGCTCGCGCAGCTTGCGATCATGCGGGGCATTACCGAACTGAGCCTCGACCTTGCTCCACTGGTCGGCGACGAAATCGATCGTGAGCAGTTCGTCGAGTTCGAGGTAACCCGCACGCAGACCATCGTCGATGTCGTGGTTGTCGTAGGCGATGTCGTCGGCAAGCGCGGCGACCTGTGCCTCGAGCGAAGGCCAACTCGCCAGTTCGAGCGGGTAGAACGCATCGAGTTCGGCCAGGGCCCAGTTCGGCGCGGTGACAGGCCCGTTGTGCTTCGCCAGTCCCTCGAGTGTTTCCCATGTGAGGTTAAGGCCGTCGTGATCGCAATAGGGGCTTTCGAGCCGCATCACGACCCGCAACGTGTGGGCGTTGTGATCGAACCCGCCATGCCGCTCGGTTGAATCCGCCAGCGCCTTCTCGCCCGCGTGTCCGAAGGGAGGGTGGCCGATGTCGTGGGCAAGGCACAGTGCCTCGGTCAGATCCTCATCCAGCCCAAGCGCGCGGGCGATCACCCGGCCGATCTGCGCCACCTCGAGGCTGTGGGTCAGCCGGGTGCGATAATGGTCGCCGTCCGGTGCGATGAAAACTTGGGTCTTCGAGCGCAGGCGGCGGAAGGCGATCGAATGGACGATGCGGTCGCGGTCGCGCTGGAATTCGCTGCGCGGCCCACGCGCGCCGCTACGATCGGTGCCGAACTCGCGCCCGCGACTTTGGGCCGGATCGGCGGCGTAGGGTGCGCGGTTCACGCGTCCTCGGCCAGGATCCAGTCGACCGCCGCTTCGCAGTGAATGCGCGCGGAATCGAAGATCGGCAGCACGTTTGCGTCGACATCGACGATCATGTCGAGTTCGGTGCAGGCAAGCACGATCGCCTCCGCCCCGTCCTGTTCCTTGCGGGTGATGATCGTCTTGAGCACACGCTCGGAATCGCGCTTCGCCTTGCCGACCATCAGCTCGTCGTAGATGATTCGGTCGAGCTGTTCGACGTAGGCCATATCAGGGGGCAGCAGGTCGACGCCGTGCGCGATCAGCCGCTGGCGATAGAACGCCTCGGTCATCACGTTGCGCGTGCCGATCAGGGCGGCGCTGGTGACGCCCTTTTCCGCCATGCGGCGGCCGACGCACTCCGCGATGTGGATGATTTCGATCCCGACCGCGGCCTGCACGGTGTCGTAGACACGATGCATCGAGTTGGCGCAGATCACCAGCGCACCGGCTCCCGCCGCCTCGAGCCTCCGCGCCGAGGCGACCAGGACCTCTGCGGCGCGGTTCCAGTCCTCTTCGCTCTGGAGGCCGAACAGCGGGCGGAAGTCGAGGCTCTCGATCAACATCGGCGCGCTCGCCATCGGTGAGACGCGACGCTGCACCAGCCGGTTTATGGTATCGTAGTAGTCGGCGGTCGAGACCCAGCTCATCCCGCCGATCAGCCCCAGTGTGCGCAACGCCCGTTCCTCCGGCCTCATCGGTGGCGAGCGCCTACAACGGCTCGCCGCAATGCGTCCACCCCCTGCGACGAACCGAGGCGATCAGCGCGCCGGGCCGAACACGCTCCGCTCTGCCAGCCAGCCGCGCAGGTCGGCGACAGTGCGTTCCGGGGCCTCCTCCATCGGCAGATGGCCGATATCGGGATAGCTCGCCAGCGTGGCGTCGGGCAGGTGCGACATGTACCATCCCGCGGCGTCATAGGAGATCAGCGTGTCTTCCTGCCCCCACATGACCAGTGTCGGCACGCGGATCGCGCCGACCTCCTCGGGTGTGAATGGCGTACGCGGCAGCCCGAAGCGCGCGAGCATCGCATCGCGGTTGCCCGGATAGCGCGCCAGTTCCCAATAGCGATCGACTGCCTTGGGCGTGACCACCGCCTGGTTGCTCACGCTCTGCGACAGGCTGCGTTCGACCAGCCAGCGCGGGGTGATCTCGCCTGCCAGCCGGTTCACGCCGGGCATCGCGGCGATGGCGAAGGCGAGATTGCCGCCGCCCTTGCGCTGGACCGGCGCGCCGCCAGCGTCGATCAGCACAAGCGCGGCCAGCCGGTCTGGCTGGAGCATGGCGAAGCGCGCGGCGATCCCGCCGCCCATCGAGTTGCCCGCCAGCACAAACCGTCCGAGCCCGAGCGCATCGGCCACGTCGCCCACGTCGCGCGCGAACGCCTCGGTGCGATAGTCGCCGTCGCGCGCGGGCCCAGTCAGGCCATGGCCGATCTGGTCGAACCGGATCACGCGGTAATCGCGCTTCAGGTCATCGACCCACGGCTGCCAGGTATGCAGGTCGGAATTGGAACCGTGGAGCAGCATGATCGCGGGCGCATTACGCGGCCCCTCGTCGCGCAGGTGAACGCGCTGCCCATCCGCCAGAGTAACCATGCGCGATGGCGGACCGCCGTATTTGGCGAGCATGGCGGCGGGGTCGGTATCCGGGGTGCGCAGCAGGAGGAATGCGACCACCAGCACCGCCGCGACAACGGCGACGATCCGGAGCAGCCGTTTCAACATCCAAAATGCCCTCGGTTCGTCTTATGCCAGCAACACATGGACCGCGTGTTACACAGTCCAGGGACAAAAATGTAACCTTGCGATCCGAGCAACCCTGCCGGGGCAGACGGCAGCGGAAAAGAGCAAGCTGAGGACATGCGCTAACGCTACCCGAGCGCAGGGCGTGTAGGAAAGCGGTTCGTCACTGCAAGCCGCCGGTCCCTGGTCCTTCCATCTCGGCAATCCAGCGCCGCACCGCCTCGACGCCTTCGGGGTCGACCGTCGCCTTGCCCAGTTCGGGCATGGCGACGCCTGGTTCGGCGCTGGCCATGCGGTGGACCACGATCGATTCGTCGGGCTTACCGGGCACGATGCCGAACAGGAGGTCGCCCGCCCCGCGCCCGGCGGCGACAGGTCGCTTCATCACGCCGAGCGTAGCGGCATCCTGCTGCTCCCACCGCAGATCGAGCCCCGAGTTCGATGCCATAGCGCCTGGCCGGTGGCAGTGCGCGCAGTTCACGTCGAGATAGGCGCGCGCAACGGCTGCCGCGGGCTTCCCGGCACGCGTTTCCCACAGCGGCAGCGCATCGGCGCCATCGGGAACATTGTCGAGCCGTTTTGCCGCCACCTGCTCCGCCAGCCACTGGTGCGACAGGTTGCGCGCCTTGGGCCCGATCGGCACCACTGCGCCGTCGAGTCCATGGCATTCCTTGCACTGATTCTTGTTGGGCACGCGGTAACTGATCGCCTCGCCCCGCGGGGTCGTGAGGTCGAGCCGCGCGCCCGCCAGCACCAGCGTCGCCTCGGTCTGCGCGGCGTTCCAGAGATAGGGCAGCGCGACCCAACCCTCGGCACGGTGGAGCAGGACCCGCGTCTCGATCAGACGGCGCGCGTCACCCTCGCCAAAGGCAAAGGTCTTGATCAGCGCGCTGCCGACCGGGAGCTTCAGCAAGCCCGGCCCATCGGCGCTCATCGTTGCTCCGGCAGGCAGATAGACGAACCGCAGCTTCTCAGCCCCGTCCGAATAGAGCGCGGTGTTGAGCCGGTACGCGGTCACGCCCGCTACCGGAACCTGCCGCGCGGCATCGGCGAAGAAGCCGTATTCGGAGAGGGTACGCGGCGTCGTATCACCCGCGACGAGCGCCGCGTTCACACCTGCCGGATCGCTCGCGCGCGTCGCCACCCCTCCTGCGAGCGCGAGCATGGCGGCGATGAGGATGGCGGACGCGCGCTTCACCTGAGCCGCGCCTCCAGTTCCGCCGGCGCGCCGATCCCGGCCATGTCGAACGGCGCCTCGGGTGCGGGCGCGGTCAGCGGTCCGGGCTGCGCGGACGAAATCTGCTGCCCGGCATCGGTCAGGTTGAGCGACCAGCCGCCGACCCCCTCGGCCACGCGCAACCCGCTACCTTCCTCGGCCACGCCATCCCACAGGACGGGCGGCAAGGCACCGCCGAATGCAGCCAGTAACTGCTCCTTGCCGTCGAGCTGCGGATCGTCGCCACCCCTGCCGAACACGTTGCCGCCGACCACGACGTTGCGTGCATTGGGGTTGTAGCGTTCGTCCTCGAACGGCTGGTTGTAGGCGATCACCATCACGTGCGCGGTCGGGTTGTTCTCGAACACGTTGTTCTCGATCAGTACCCGGTCGTTCGCCATCACCAGCACGCCGGTGCCGCGCCGCACGCTGGCGACGATATTGCCCGGCGGGGCGAAGTTGGGCGTATCGTTGGCGACCACCAGGTTGTTGCGCACCACCACGTTGCCGCCGCCCATGACCGGCAGGTTGGGCAGGTCGAACACCAGGATGCCGCCGGTGTTGCGCGTGGCGACGTTGTTCTCGACCAGCGCATCGCGGCTGTTCTCGATCTCGATCCCGGCGACGTTCGCTTCGGCGATCGAATTGCGCACGGTGATCTTCGTGGACTGGCCGACATAGATGCCCGCGTCCGACGCGCCCGAGACCTGCACGCCGTCGATCAGCACGCCGGTGCTTTCGACCGGGTAGATCGCATAGGCGCCGTTGCCCGCGTCGGGCCCCTTGGTCCAGGTCACGCGGACGCGGTGGTAGACGATGTTGTCGGCGCCCTTGGACTTGACCCCGTCGCCCTTGGGATTCTCCATCGCGAAGTCGCGCAAGGTCACGTTGTCGCTGGTGACGAGCAGCCCCTCGCCCGAGCCCTGCTGGCCGGTGAAATCGAGCACCGTCTCGTCCATCCCGGCGCCGCGCACGGTCACGCCCGCGACATCGAGGCTGAGCCCGTCGGTCAGCACGAAGCGACCCTCGCCCAGCACGACTTCGTCGCCTGGCGCGGCGAGGATCAGCGCCTCCTGCAGGCGTTCCTGCGCGCCTTCGCCCGCCGCTACTGTGTGCGTCGCGGCAGCGAGCGGGGCGGCGAGCGCGGTCAGCGACAATGCACAGGCAAGGGGCAGCTTCGGCATGACTTTCTCTCCCATTTCGGGCTATAGTGCGGGAAATCGGGCGCAAAACCAAGTGGCGGTTTGCAACGAAACGCCATGCCGTGAGGAGGGTTTTCGATGCGCCGATTTGTCCTTGCCGCGCTTGCGATGGCGACGCTCGCAGCCTCGCCTGCCGGGGCGCAGCCCGATACCATCGAAGGCAACTGGAAGACTGCCAACGGCCGCGCGATCGTGCGCATCGCGCCCTGCGGTGCCGGCATGTGCGGCCGGATCGTCGAGCTGCCGCAGCCGGGCGAGACGCGCGATGTGCGCAACCCCGACGAGGGCAAGCGCGGTCGCGGGCTTGTCGGCCTTAAGGTGTTCTGGAACCTGATGCCGGACGGCAACCGTTTCGAGGGGAAAGGCTACAGCCCCGAACGCGGGCGCTATTTCGATGCCGAGGTGCGGCGCGACGGCAACCGTCTGCGGGTCAAGGGCTGCGTCTCGCTAGTGTGCCAGACGCAGGTGCTGACGGCGGTCTAGCCCAGCCCCACCGCGCACAGGGCCGCGGAACTGCCGGTCACCGCGATCACCTCGGCATCGCCCACGCGCTGCACGCGCTCGACGTATTCGGGGATGGTGACGGGACGCGGCCGTTCGCCAGGACGGGCCTTGAGCTGCTCGAGCTTGCGCAGCTGGGCGATGGTCAGCCGGTCGACCATGCGTGTCGCCATGCAATCCGAATTGCGTTCGGAAAGACCGGCCTCGACGAGCGCCGAGCGCACCCGGCTTTCGGCGATTTTCTCGACGCAGCCGGTCAGAGCGAGCGTGGCGACTGTAAGGACCAGCGTGGCACGCATCAGTGGCCGAGGCTCTTGACGATATCCTCGACCATCTTCTTCGCGTCGGCGAGCAGCATCATGGTCTGGTCCATGTAGAACACGTCGTTGTCGACGCCAGCATAGCCCACGCCGCCCATGCTACGCTTGATGAAGAACACCTGCTTGGCCTTGTCGACGTCGAACACCGGCATGCCGTAGATCGGCGATGACTTGTCGGTCTTGGCCGCCGGGTTCACCACGTCGTTGGCGCCGATGATGAAGGCGACGTCGGCCTGCGCGAACTCGCTATTGATGTCCTCGAGCTCGAACACCTCGTCATAAGGGACCTGCGCCTCGGCCAGCAGCACGTTCATGTGCCCGGGCATCCGCCCCGCGACGGGGTGGATGGCGTACTTCACCTCGACGCCCTTTGCCTTGAGCAGGTCGCCCATCTCGCGCAGCGCGTGCTGCGCCTGGGCCACCGCCATGCCGTAGCCGGGGATGATGATGACCTTTTCCGCCTGTTCGAGCATGAACGCGGCGTCGGCGGCGCTGCCCTGCTTGTAGGGGCGCTGTTCCTTCGCCTCGCCGCCGCCCGCGCTCGCATCGGCGCCGAACCCGCCCGCGATCACGCTGATGAAACTGCGGTTCATCGCGCGGCACATGATGTAGCTCAGGATCGCACCCGATGCGCCGACCAGCGCGCCGGTGACGATCATCGCGGTGTTGCCGAGCGTGAACCCCATCGCCGCCGCCGCCCAGCCCGAATAGCTGTTCAGCATCGATACCACGACCGGCATGTCCGCCCCGCCGATCGGGATGATCAGCAGGAAACCGATCAGGAAGGCGAGGCCGAGAACGAGCCAGAAATCGATTTCGTGCTGGCCGCTCCAGAAGCCGTAGGTGAACACGACGATCGCCAGCACGATGGCGAGATTGATGAAATGGCGCGCGGGCAGCAGGATCGGCGAGCCGCTCATGTTGCCGTTCAATTTGGCAAAGGCGATGACCGAGCCGGAGAAGGTGATCGCGCCGATAGCCGCGCCCAGCACCATCTCGATCCGCGCCGCGCCGGTGATCAGCCCCGCCGCGTCCGTGATCCCGAACGCGCCGGGGTTGAGAAACGCGGCCACCGCGACGAGCACCGCGGCGAGGCCGACGAGACTGTGAAACGCCGCCACGAGTTGCGGCATAGCGGTCATCGCGATGCGGCGGGCGATGACAAAGCCGATCCCGCCGCCGATGGCGATCGCGGCCAGGATTTCGGGCAGGCTCGCAACCTCGTGCGTTACCAGCGTGGTGACGACCGCGATCAGCATCCCCGCCATGCCGAAGCGGTTGCCGCGGCGGCTGCTCTGCGGGCTGGAGAGGCCGCGTAGCGCGAGGATGAAGAATACGCCGGAGATCAGATAGGCGAGCGCGACCCAGGCAGGCACGGCGGTGCCGGTCGCGGCGTTGGCCGGGCTGGCGGCAAGGATCGTCATCCCAGCGAAAGCTGGGATCGTTGTCCATTTCGCGCGGAACTTGCCGAGAGCGACCCCAGCTTTCGCTGGGGTGACGGCTGTGGAGAAGCCCATCACTGCTTCTCCTTCTTCTTATACATCGCGAGCATCCGCTCTGTCACCGCAAAACCGCCGAAGATGTTGACGCTCGCCAGCACCACGCCCGCGAGCCCCAGCCACTTCGCCGCCGGGCTGCCGGACGTCGCCGCCGCGATCAGCGCGCCGACGATGATGACGCTGGAGATCGCGTTGGTCACCGCCATCAGCGGCGTATGCAACGCAGGCGTGACCGACCAGACGACGTAGTAGCCCACGAAGCAGGCCAGCACGAAGATCGACAGGATGCTGATGAAGTCCATGGCCTCGCCCTCAGCCGCCCATCACCCGTTCAGCCAGCGTCCGCAGGATGGCTTGCGGATCGGCCTTGCGCGAAATCTTGACGATGATCTGCCCGACGCCACCGGTGACGAACAGCTTCAGGTCACTGTCGAGATCGAACGAGCCGGCGCTCTCGACCGAGAATGCGACGATCGACTTGTAGGGGATCGAGACGACGTCCTTTTTCGATCCGGTCAGCCCTTGCACATTGACCAGAACGAAACGCCTGCTCGTCATGAACACGGTGTCGCGGATGGTCTTGAAGGCGGTCAGAACTTCTTCGCCCGGCAGCAGGATTCCAGCAAAGTCGCGTTCGATATCGGCCGGGCTTATCTCGTGCGCGCTGAAAAATCCCATATTTCAGTTCCCTGTCAATTTCGGGTGCAACACCACCCCGCCCCGGGTCAGCCGCACGGCGTTGCCGATTTCCTCGTCCAGCACCGGCTTGCCTGTTTCCTTGTCCCAGAAAGCCGAGAGGAAGTTGTAGAGGTTGCGCGCGTAAAGCGCGGAGGCGTCGGCGGCGAGGTGCGTGGGGGTGTTGGCGTAGCCGATGACCTTGACGCCGTGCTTCTCCACCACCTGATCAGCGACCGAGCCTTCCACGTTGCCGCCCTGTGCCACGGCAAGGTCGAAGATCACGCTGCCCGGCTTCATGCTCGCGATCTGCGTGTCGCTGATCAGCCGCGGCGCATCGCGCCCAGGGATCAGCGCAGTGGTGATGACGATGTCCTGCTTGGCGATGTGGCCCGAAACCAGCTCGGCCTGCGCGCGCTGGTATTCCTCGCTCATCTCGGTGGCATAGCCGCCTGCGCCCTCGCCCTCGATCCCGGCGACGTTCTCGACGAAAACCGGCTTGGCGCCGAGCGACTGGATCTGTTCCTTCGTGGCGCTGCGCACGTCGGTGGCGGAAACCTGCGCGCCGAGGCGCTTTGCGGTCGCGATCGCCTGGAGGCCGGCCACGCCGACGCCCATCACGAACACGCGCGCCGCCTGCACCGTGCCGGCCGCGGTCATCATCATCGGGAACGCGCGGCCATAGGTGTCTGCCGCGTGGATCACCGCCTTGTATCCGGCCAGGTTCGACTGGCTGGAAAGGACGTCCATGCTCTGCGCGCGGGTGATGCGGGGCATCAGTTCCATCGCCAGCGCCTCGAGCCCGGCACCGCCATAGGCATCGACCCGTGCGCGGTCGCGAAACGGATCGAAGATCGCCGCAACCCATGCGCCCGGATTCGCGCCGGCCAGCGACGCGACGTCCGCCGCCTGCACGCCGAGTACGATGTCCGCGCACTTGACCGTCGTCGCAGCCGGGCCGACCTCGGCCCCGGCCTCGCGGAATGCCTCGTCGGTGATCGATGCGCCTGCGCCCGCGCCTTCCTCGACCGCTACGGTCGCGCCCAGTGCGATGAATTTCTTCACCGTTTCGGGCGTGGCGGCAACGCGCGCCTCCCCCGCGGCGCGTTCCTTCAGGACCGCGATGCGCAAGCCGGGCGGCCTCAGGGCGCGATCAGGATGACGACGATCGCAGCAACCAGCGCGATCAGCGGGACAGACCATTTGAGCAGGCTGATGAACCCGCCGTAAGTCTTTTCCGCCGCCTTCATGTCGTTTGCCGAACCCATGTTACTTCCCTGTGTGTCAACGAGTGGGTGGGGTCCTATCGCGCCGCCTGCATCGCATCAAGCCTGACGGGTCTTGGGCAGCCTTAATCTGGCCTTTACCCCTCACCGATACACCGACTGCCTGTACCACCTCGGGACGGTTTGGGGATCGATGGCCGACGAATCGCGATTGCTGATGCTGATCGACGACGAACCGGCGCAGAGCCGGCTGATCAGCGTTCTCGCCGCCCGCGAAGGCTGGCGCACACTGGTGGTCAAGGATGCCGAAACCGCCATCGCCACCTTGGGCACGCGCCAAGGCATGCAGCTTTCCGCAATCGTGCTCGACCAGTGGGTCCCGGGCGACGATGCCTGCGAACTGATCGCCGAACTCAAGGCGCGCCGACCCGCCCTGCCCATCCTGATGCTTACGACCAGCGCGAGCCCGATGCTGGCGGTGGAAGCGATGCGCGCCGGGGCGACCGACTATCTCGTCAAGCCGGTCGCGCCCGACCGGCTGATGCACGCGCTGCGCACCGCAACCAAGCAGGAGGCACCGCGCGACGAGCTCCACCCGCTCGCCGAGAAGATCCCCGCCGCGCTCGATTTCGACGCGATGATCGGCAATGCGCCCGCATTCCGCACCGCGCTGGCCAAGGCGGCCAAGGCGGCGCGCGGGCACGGCCATGTCCTGATCGAGGGCGAGAGCGGCACCGGCAAGGACATGCTGATGCGCGCGATGCATTCGGCCAGCCCGCGCGCCAAAGCGCCGGTGCGCTTCGTCAACGTGCGCAGCGTCCCGGCGAATTCGATCGAATCGGTGCTGTTCGGGCACGAGCCGGGTGCCTTCCCCGGTGCGTTCGACCGCCAGATCGGTGCGATCCAGAACTGCGATGGCGGCACGCTGGCGCTCGACGAGATCGACCGGCTGAGCGACGCGCTCCAGGCCAAGCTCGCCGAGGCCCTGACCACCGGCGTGGTACGCCCGATCGGGGCCAAGCATGGCTACAAGGTGGACGTGCGGGTGCTCAGCGCCAGCAACCTGCCGCTGAAGGACCTCAACGAAGCGGGCTATTTCCATCCCGACCTGCTCGCCGCGATCGCCCCGACGCGGATCGTGCTGCCCGCCCTGCGCGATCGGCCCGGCGACATTCCGGCACTCGCGCGCCATTTCCTCGCGCGCATCGGCGACCAGCCGGGCCTGCGCGCGCTTTCGATTGCCGACAGCGCGCTCGGCCTGCTCGCCGCCTACGACTGGCCCGGCAACGTACGCCAATTGCAGGCCGTGCTGTTCCGCGCGGCGGTCTTCTGCGAGGGCGAGGCGCTCACAGCCGACAGCTTCCCGCAGCTCCACGAGCTCGTCGGAGACTGCGACGAGGCGCCAAATCCCAACCAGGAGGGGGTCGGCGTCATGCTCTACACCCCAGATGGCAATTTGCGCCCGCTGGAGGAGATCGAGGCCGACGTGATTCGCCTCGCGATCGGCCACTATCGCGGACGCATGACCGAAGTCGCGCGGCGGCTCGGCATCGGTCGCTCGACACTCTACCGCAAGCTCTCCGATCTCGGGATCGACAACGCCGCCTGAGCCCCGTAGCCATCCCGCATGGCTGACCTCTTCGACTTCACCGGGCGCAAGGCGCTCGTCACCGGCGCGGCCTCTGGCATCGGTGCCGCGTGCGCCCGGTTCCTCGCCGAACGCGGCGCGGCAAGGCTGATCCTGACAGACTGGGACGGCGCGGCGCTCGATGCGCTCGACCTGCCGTGCGCGGTGGAGCGTATCACGGGCGACGTCGGCGATCCTTCGCACTGGGAAGCCGTCGCGCCCCGACTGGCGGAGCTCGACCACGCCATTCTCAACGCCGGCATCGCCGGTGGAGGCACTCCGATCCTTGAAATGGCTTGGGACAAGTGGCGGCGGACCTGCGCGACCAATCTCGACGGGGTGTTCCTCGGGCTCAAGCACGCCATGGCCGCGATGGCCGAGAGCGGCGGCGGCAGCATTGTGCTGACCGCCTCGGTCGCGGCAGTGCGCGGCAATTCATCGATCGATTACGGAGCGACCAAGGCCGCGGTGGCGCACATGGCGAAGATCGCCGCGCGCGAGGGCGGGCCGATGGGCATCCGCGCCAACGCCATCGCGCCCGGCGGTGTCGACACCCCGATCTGGGACACGACCGACGGCTTCCGCCAGTTCGTATCGGGCAAGATGGGCGGCGACCGCGCGAAAGCGATCGCGGAATTCGGCAAGATCGGCACCCCCATCGGCCGCTTCGCCACCGCCGACGAGATCGCTGTCCAGATCGGCTTCCTCCTCTCCGACGCCGCCGCCACGATCACCGGCGCGGTGCTGGTGAGCGACGGCGGCTTTTCTATCTAGTCGGGCAGTTCCGCAAAGTCGGTCAGCGCCGCGTCGCGCAGTCCACGCCAGACGTTGCGCGCCTGGACCGTTTCCGCGACGTCGTGCACACGCAGCAGCTGTACGCCAGCGTTCATGCCCGCGAGCGCGAGCGCGAGGCTGCCACCGAGCCGCTCGTGCGCCGGAGCTTCCCCCGAGAGCGCGCCGATCATCCGCTTGCGGCTCGCGCCGAGCAGCAGCGGCTGGCCGAGCGCGTGGAACAGCGCGAGCGCGTTGATGAGCGCGAGGTTCTCGCCGACCGTCTTGCCGAAGCCGATGCCCGGATCGAGCACGATCCGCTCGCGCGCAATCCCCGCCGCCACCGCCGCGTCGCGCCGTTCGCGCAGGGCGTCGAACACGTCGAGCATCACGCTGGCGTAGTCGCCGTCTCCGTGCAGGTCGTCACCCGAACCGGGGGCGTGCATGAGCACCACCGGGCACCCGGCGCGCGCGACAAGTTCGGCGCTGCGCGGATCGTGGCGCAGGGCGGAAACGTCGTTGACCATCGCCGCCCCGGCACCCAGCGCCGCCTCCATCACCGCCGCGCGGCGGGTGTCGATGCTGACCGCGGCACCCATCGCCGCGCAGTATTCGACCGCGGGCACTACCCGCTTGAGCTCGTCGCCCTCCCACGTCGCCGCCGCGCCGGGCCGCGTGCTCTCGCCGCCCACGTCGACCAGCGCCGCGCCCGCCTCGAGCATCGCGGCGGCATGCGCGCGGCCCGCTTCGGGATCGTCGAGAAAAGCGCCGCCGTCGGAGAAGCTGTCGGGTGTGACGTTGAGGATGCCCATGACCTGCGGCTGGTCGAGCCGGATCGTACGTAAACCGAGTTGCAAGGGCAGATGCGCCAGCGTGAGGTTGGCCCACTGGTCCTCCGCATCGGCCGCGACGCTGTCGGGCAGCCTGGCGAGTACCGCGGCGATCGTATCCGGCATCGCCAGCCAACGCTCTAACACCTGCCCGTCACGGCGCAGGATCACCGCGAAGCGGCTCGCATAGACCATCCCGCCCGCCAGCCGGATGGCATTCCCGTGCTCGCTTTGCGGACCGGCTGCGAGGCCGATCGGCTTGACGTAAACCCGCTCGATCACGGTCCGATGCTCCCGATGATATGTTGAAACCTGGACCGGGTGTTACACAGTCCTGGAGAGAAAAAGCTCGCTGGCGCGCAGCCCGATTTTGGGTTGGACGGCGAGAAGAGATCGGCGGTCATGCGCCGGACCTAACGAGCGCGCCGCCTGTAGGACAGGGCGAATTGTGCCCTCAGTCCTCCACGCTCAGCAGGTAGAGCTGACGAGCGGCGTCGATCGGCTTGATCTCGCCGCCCGCCTCGTAATGCCAGAAGGCCCAGCCGTTGCAGCTCGGTGCGCCTTGCAAGTCCTTGCCGAGGCCGTGGATCGAACCGGTCTGCTTTTCGTGCGCGAGCGATCCGTCGGCGCGGACGGTGGCGGTCCAGCGGCGCTTCCTGTCGAACACCGCGGTACCGGGCGGGATCAGGCCTGCCTCGACCAGCGCGCCGAAGGCGACCTTGGGCGCGGCGCGACCGGCCTGCATCGTGGTGAGCGCGCTCTCGTCGAGCGGCAGTTCCTTGGCGATCCGCGCCAGCGCGGCGTCGCGATAGACATTCTCGCGCTCGCAGCCGATCCACTGGCGGCCGAGCCGCTTGGCGACCGCGCCGGTGGTCCCGGTGCCGAAGAAGGGGTCGAGCACGACGTCGCCCTTCTCTGTGGTAGAGAGCAGCACGCGGTAGAGCAGGCTTTCCGGCTTCTGCGTCGGGTGGACCTTGTGACCGCCCTCCTTCAGCCGCTCGGCCCCGCCGCAGATCGGCAGCACCCAGTCGCTGCGCATCTGCAATTCGTCGTTCAATGTCTTCATGGCGCGGTAGTTGAAGTGGTACTTCGCCTTTTCGCCCTGGCTTGCCCAGATCAGCGTCTCGTGCGCGTTGGTGAAGCGGGTGCCCTTGAAGTTGGGCATCGGGTTGGACTTGCGCCAGACCACGTCGTTGAGGATCCAGAACCCCAGATCCTGCAGGATCGCGCCGACGCGGAAGATGTTGTGGTAGCTGCCGATCACCCACAGCGCACCGTCGGGCTTCAAAACCCGCTTCGCCTCGGCCAGCCAGGCCTTGGTGAATTCGTCGTATGTCTTGAAGCTGTCGAACCGGTCCCAGTGGTCGGTGACTGCATCGACATGGCTACCGTCGGGGCGGTTGAGGTCGCCGCCGAGCTGGAGGTTGTAAGGCGGATCGGCGAAGACGAGATCGATCGACGCGTCGGGCAGCGAGTGCATCGCCGCCACGCAGTCGCCCGCCAGAATCTGCCCCAGCGGCAGGTCCGCTGCCGGCACGACCGGCTTCGCTGCGCGCGCCGCGCGCATCCTCGTGGTCTCGATGACCCCCATCACATTCCCCTGATCCGTAGTTATCCACAGGGTGAGTCCAAGCGGACTCCGCGTCAAGCGGGGAATTATCGCCGGTTATGGTTAACGCTGCGTCAACCGTGAAAGAACGGAAGGAGTCCGGCACAAGATGTTGAGTCCCGGCACAATTGCCGGACTCGATATGCTGCGGGTGTGACGCGAAAGACTCGCCTTCAGAGCAATTCGAGCTGCGCGACCGGTGCATAGCTCTGGCGATGGAGCGGGGTCGGGCCGTGGCGGCGCAGGGCCTCGAGGTGGTCGCGCGTGGGGTAACCCTTGTTGCGCTCCCAGCCATAACCGGGATGCACCCGCGCGGCCTCCAGCATGATCCGGTCGCGCCATTCCTTGGCGACGATCGAGGCGGCGGAAATTGCCGGTTCGAGCGCGTCGCCGCCCACGATGGCGCGCGCGGGCCAGCGCCATCCGGCGGTGCGCCCCTGCGGCGTCAGGTTGCCGTCGATCAGCGTCTCGAGCGGATCGCAGCCGACGACTTCGCACAACCGCTCCACCGCGAGCGTCATCGCCAGCATCGTCGCGCCGAAGATATTGAGCCGGTCGATCTCCGCCGGCTCGACCACCGCGACCGCCCAGGCGCAGCGCCGCCGCACCACCACGTCCAGCTCGCCGCGACGCTTTGCCGTCAGCTTTTTCGAATCGTCGAGCCCGCCCGGGCGGGGCTTGCACAGCGCCACTGCCGCCGCCACAACCGGCCCTGCCAGTGGCCCGCGCCCGGCCTCGTCGACCCCGACGATCAGCGGTGCGGCACCAAGACCGCCTTCGGGAGTTGCACAGAACATGACCAAGCGCCTGACTTTCGCCCTCGCCCTATCGCCCCTCGCCCTGATCGCCGCAAGCTGCGGCGCCAACGCCGGTGGGGACAGCGGCCAGGCGACCTCGACCCCCACCCCGAGCGACCCGGTGGTAATGAGCGGGCGCGACCTCGCTTCCGAGGACTTCGGCACCTTCGCGGAACCGTGGGCCGCTGCGTTTGCGCCGGGCACAACTACGCTATTCATCACCGAGAAGGCGGGAACGATCAGGTTCGTCGATACCGCGACGCGCCGCATGGGCACCGTCAGCGGCGCGCCAGAGGTGGACTATGGCGGCCAGGGCGGACTCGGCGACATCGCCTTCCTGCCCTCGGAAAGCTCGGCGACGCTGGGCCGGCGCACGATCTACCTGACCTGGGCCGAGGCGGGCGAAGGCGACACCCGCGGCGCGGCGCTGGGTCGCGGTACCCTCGTCTGCGGGGACGCTGATGCCTGCGCGATCGAGGGCCTGCGGGTGATCTGGCGCCAGCCCAAGGTGACCGGGCGCGGCCACTACGGCCACCGCATTGCGGTGAGCCCCGACGGCAAGCATCTCTACGTGTCCAGCAGCGACCGGCAGAAGATGGATCCGGCGCAGGACACCGCCAACAACATCGGCTCGATCGTACGGCTCAATCTCGACGGGACGCCGGCAGCGGGCAATGCACTGTCCGGCCAGTCGGGCAAGGCGCAGGATGTGTGGTCGTGGGGTCATCGCAATATCCTGGGCATGGACTTCGACGCGCAGGGGCGCTTGTGGGAAATCGAGCATGGTCCGGCCGGCGGCGACGAGCTCAACCTGGTCGAGCGCGGCGCGAACTACGGCTGGCCGGTCGTCTCGGAAGGCGATCATTACGATGGGCGCGACATCCCGCCGCATTCGACCAGGCCCGAGTTCAGGGCCCCGGCACTGAGCTGGAACCCCGTGATCGCGCCGGGCGACTTCATCTTCTACCGCGGCGACATGTTCGCCGAATGGAAGGGCCAGGCGATCATCGCAGCGATGGATCCGACCGCGATCGTGCGCGTGGCGATCGAGGGCAACCGTGCACGCGAGGTGGCCCGCATTCCGTTCGAGAAGCGGTTGCGCGAAATCGTCGAGGCGCCCGACGGGGCGATCTGGGTGCTCGAGGACAAGGCCGGTGGGCGGCTGCTGCGGCTGACGCCGGGCTAAACAGGCCCCAAGGCGAAATTCATCGACAGGCAGAGGACGCGCTCCTAAGCGGCGCGCCCTATGCCGACGCTTGCTCCCCTTGCCCAGGTCGATCCCGCACTGATCGAGGACGTGCTTGACAGCGCGTTCGGGAGCGACCGCCACGCCCGCACCGCCTATCGCATCCGCACCGGAACCGCGTGGTTGCCCGGCACGAGCTTCGCCGCGCTCGACGACGAGGAATACCTCGTCGGCACGATCCAGTGCTGGCCGGTCGCGTTGACCGATCCCGAAGGTCGCGCGCATCCGTTGATCATGGTCGGCCCGGTCGCGGTCCTGCCCGGGCACCAGGGCGAAGGCTACGGCAAGGCGCTGATGGTCGCCGCGCTCGAGGCGATCGACGCCGCACCCGCGCCGCTGCCGCAGGTGATGATCGGCGACCCGGAGTACTACGGCCGCTTCTTCGGCTTCGACGCTGCACCCGCTGCCGGTTGGCGCTGCCCCGGCCCATACGAGCAGCGCCGCCTGCTGGTCCGCACGGCCAACCCGGCGGTGCTGCCGGCCGAGGGCATGCTGGGACCGTGGACCGCCGCCACTTGAGGGCCGAGGCCGATTCTGCCAACGCGGACAGGCCATGCCCTACGAGCCGCCCCCCGAACTTGCCGCGCTGAGCCTCGCCGAGATCGCGGCGCAGGTCGCAGCGCGCAAGCTGCCACCGGTCTCGCAATGGACCCCGGCGCGCACGGGCGAGAGCAAGATGCGCATCGCCGCCGACGGGACCTGGTTTCATGAAGGCTCGCCGATCACCCGCACCGCGATGGTGCGCGCGTTCTCCGGCCTGCTGACCCGCGACCAGAGCGGGGCGCACTGGCTCGTCACCCCGCACGAGAAGCTGGCGCTCGAAGTGGAGGATGCCGCGTTCATCGCGGTCGACGCGGTGCGCAAGGGTGAAGGGATCGCGTTCCGTCTCAACACCGACGATCTCGTCGTCGCCGGGCCCGACCACGCGCTGCGCGCGGCGGGCGATGCCGACACGCCCGCGCTCTACCTCCACGTCCGGCACGGGCTGGAGGCACGGCTGAACCGCAGCACCTATGCGCAGCTAGCCGAGATTGCGTTGGCCGAGGGCGACGACTGGAGCGTGACCAGCCTGGGCGCGCGCTTCTCGCTGGTCCCCGCATGAGCGCGCTGTTCGAGCGCCTCGCCGACCTGTTCGAGCGCGGCCATCGCTCCGACATTCCCGACCTGATGACCGACGCGCGCTTTGCCACCGCGGACCGGACCGCCGATGCGGCCGTGCTGATCGCAGTCACCGATCGGCCCGACCCCGGGCTGATCCTGACGCAGCGCCCCTCGGGCATGCGCAGCCATCCCGGGCAGGTCGCCTTCCCTGGCGGCAAGATCGACGCGGGCGAGGATGCCGTAACCGCCGCGCTGCGGGAGGCGCACGAGGAGCTGGCGCTCGACCCGGCCCGGGTCCGGGTGATCGGCACGACCGACCGCTACCAGACCGGCACCGGCTTCGACGTCACCCCGGTGCTCGGCGTGGTGCCCCCCGACCTCCCGCTCGTGCCCAACCCGGGCGAGGTCGAAAGCTGGTTCGAGGCGCCGCTGCGGGTGATGCTGGAACGCGAGCACTGGGCCGAGCACGAGGTGTTCTGGAACGGTGCGATGCGGCGCTATCTCGAATACCATCACGAGGGGTTCCGCATCTGGGGCGTGACCGCGGCGATCATCGCCAACCTTGCCCGCCGGATCGAGGTTGCGGAGCTGTTCGATGCCTGAGCTGCCGATGGCCCCGTGGACCCAGCGGTCCGACCTCGCTGCGCTGGTCGCCGCGCTCGGGTGCGAGAACGTCCGCTGGGTCGGCGGCGCGGTGCGCGACACGCTCCTGGGGCACGAGGTCAAGGACATCGATGCCGCGACGCCGCTGCTCCCCGACGCGGTGATTGCGCGGCTGAACGACGCCGGCATTCGGACCGTGCCGACCGGAATCGAACACGGCACCGTCACCGCGCTGCTTCCCGGCGGCAATGTCGAAATAACGACGCTGCGCCATGACGTCTCGACCGACGGACGGCGGGCCACCGTGGCGTTCGCGAGCGACTGGCGCGACGATGCCGCACGGCGCGATTTCACCATCAATGCGCTCTATGCCGACCCGCACTCGCTCGAGATCCACGACTGGTTCGGCGGCCTGGACGACCTTGCCGCGCGCCGGGTGCGCTTCATCGGCGACGCCCGCCAGCGCATCCGCGAGGATCACCTGCGCATTCTGCGCTACTTTCGCTTCCAGGCGCGCTTCGGCGCCGATCCCGACGCAGAGGCTGAGGGCGCCAGCGCCGAACTCGCTCCTACGCTCAAGGGTTTGTCGCGCGAGCGGGTCGGGTGGGAACTGCTCAACCTTCTCGCGCTACCCGACCCGGGCCCGACGGTGGCGCGGATGCGCGAACTGGGCGTTTTGCAGGAAGTTCTGCCCGAGGCCTGCGCGGTCCAGGTCGAGGCGCTCAGGGCACTGGTGCTGACCGAGGAGGCGCAGCTGGTCGCGCCCGATCCGCTGCGCCGGCTCGCCGCCCTCCTCCCCCCTTCACCGCCGGTGGCCGAGACAGTCGCCGCGCGGCTGCGCCTGTCGCGCGCGCAGCGAGCGCGGCTCTCCTGCGCCGCCGAGCGCGGCAATGGCGCCGAGAACGATCCGCGCGGGCTCGCCTATCGCCAAGGGCCCGACTGCGCGCGCGACCGCCTGCTGCTGACCGGCGCCTCGATCGCCATGCTCGACGGCTGGAGCGTGCCCGAACTGCCGCTGAAGGGCGGCGAGATCGTCGCACGCGGTATCGGCGCGGGCCCCGAAGTCGCGCGGTTGCTGCAGGCAGTCGAGGCGCGCTGGATCGCCGAGGGCTTTCCCGGCCGCGACAGGGTGAGCCATATACTAGATGAACTGCTGCCAGGCGGTTGAAAGGGCTTCATCGCGGGCTCATGTCAATGATGACAGGATATACCTGACCCGGCACCTCGTGTCGGCCCGCGGGTCGCGGTCGATCGCTCGGATCCGGCTGCTTTCAATCCCGACCGAATTCGGGTGCGCTCCGGCGCACTGGGGAAGGCTTACACTCGAACGAATACGGAGAGTACCGATGAAGTTTGCACATATCGCCGCCGCCGCGCTCGCCGCGACCAGCATGACCACCGTCGCCCAGGCGCAGGACGCCGCTCCCGCGACAACCGCTGAAGTCGCCGTTGGCGCGACGGTCACCGGCTCCGACGGTGCGCCTGTCGGCACCGTGGAAAGTGTCGCCGACGGCGTGGTCACCGTCGATACCGGCAAGCACAAGGCCCCGCTTCCCGCCAATGCCTTCGGCGCGGGCGAAAGCGGCCCCACCATCACCGTGACCAAGGCGCAGCTCGACGCGATGATCGACGAGCAGCTCGCTGCCGCCGCGGCCCAGCGCGACGCGATGCTTGTCGCCGGGACCGAGGTCCACACGGTCGATCACCAGGTTCTTGGCAAGGTCGAGAGCGTCGACGGCAACAACGTGATCATCGCGCGAGCTGCTGGTCCGGTGACCCTGTTGCGCGAACACTTCGCAGCGCAGGACAACATGCTGATGGCACTGTTCACCGCCGAGCAGATCAACGCCGCGGTCGCCGGCCAGGCGCAGGCCGGACAGTAAGGGCCACTGGCCTGAAGGCACAAGAGGCCGGGCGCGACCATCGCGCCCGGCCTTTTTTTTCGCCCGCACCACACCCGCTCGTACGGTGCTTGTCGAAGCACACACGCTACGTCGGCCCTGTGGCTGCCCTTCGACAGGCTCAGGGCGAACGGTCGTGATGCCAGGTCAATCAGCTCAGAACCGGTTGTTCTTGGGGAACCCTTGCGGCGGCATGCGCCCTGCGGCGCCGCGCGCGACCTTCCATTGCCAGATGTCGCTTTCGGTCCGCGTACGTCCGGTCTCGCCGCCCATCGCCCACGAGAGACCCTCCGCAAGCGTGAACGTAACCGCATCGCTCAGCCCGCCGTCGCGGTAACGTTGCAGCGTCACCCCCTGCCCGCGCGCGAGCATCGGCAGCTCCTCGAGGTTGAACACCACCAGCTTGCGGTTGTCGCCGACGACCGCGACGTGATCATGCGCGGCGGCGATCTCTCGCACCACGCGCAGGCGGGTATCGCCTTTCAGGTTGACCACCTGGCGCCCCTTGCGCGTCTCGGCGAGGATCTCGTCAGTCTCGGCGGCGAATCCCTTGCCGGTCGTCGCGGCGAGCAGCACCTGCGCCTTGGGCTTGTGCAGCACCACGCCGACGATCTGCGCCTCGCTTTCGAGATCGAGCAAGTTGCGGATCGGCTCGCCGAACCCGCGCGCGCCGGGCAGCTTGTCCGCACCCAGAGTGTAAACACGCCCGTTGTCAGCGAAGATTAGCAGCTTGTCGGTGGTCTGCGCGTGGAGCGCGAAGGCGGGTCCGTCGCCCTCCTTGAACTTGTATTCGCGATCGAGCGGCTCGTGCCCGGTCGCGGCCCTGATCCAGCCCTTCTGCGACAGGATCACGGTCACGGGCGCCTTCTCGATCATCGCATCCATGTTGAACGCGACCGTCGGCGCGGCCTCGGCGATCGTCGTACGTCGGCGACCGAGCGCGGTCTCGGGGCCGTATTCCTTGCGCAGGTTGGCGAGGTCGCGCTTCAGCCGGGTGCGCTGGCGCGCGGGGCTTTCGAGCAGCTTGTTCAGCTCGTCCTGCTCCTTGAGCAGGTCCTCGCGCTCCTGCCGCAGCTCCATTTCCTCGAGCTTGCGAAGGGAGCGCAGGCGCATGTTGAGGATCGCCTCGGCCTGGCGTTCGGTCAGGCCGAACTCGGCCATCATCACCGGGCGCGGCTCGTCCTCGGTGCGGATGATGGCGATGATCCGGTCGAGGTTGAGGAAGGCGATGATGTAGCCCTCGACCAGCTCCAGCCGCTTCGCGATCTGTTCCAGCCGGTGGTGGCTGCGGCGCTGGAGCACGTCGATCTGGCTCGCGATCCAGTGATGCAGCAGTTCGCGCAAGCCCATGACCATCGGCGTGCGTGTCGCATCGAGCACGTTGAGGTTGAGGCCGAAACGCACCTCGAGATCGGTCAGGCGGTAGAGCGATTCCTTGAGCAGTTCCGGGTCGACATTGCGGCTCTTGGGCACCAGGACGAGGCGGATGTTCGCGTCGCTCTCGTCGCGCACGTCCTCCAGGATCGGCACCTTGCGGTCGGCGATGACCTGCGCGATCTGCTCGATCAGCTTGCCCTTCTGGACCTGGTAGGGGATTTCGCTGACGACGAGCTGCCACTGCCCGCCGCCGAGCCGCTCGATCCCCGCTTCCCGGTCCGCCTCGTCCCTTGCTTCGGCCGCATGAAACCGACCGCGTACGCGGAAGGAGCCGCGACCGGTCTCGTAGGCGGCGGAGATAGCGGCGGGGCTATCGACGATCAGCCCGCCGGTGGCGAAATCCGGGCCGTGGAACAGCTCCATCAGCCGCGCGTGTTCGGCATGGGGGTTGTCGATCAATTCGAGCGTCGCGTCGACGATCTCTGCGACGTTGTGGCTCGGGATATTGGTCGCCATGCCGACCGCGATGCCGCTGGCACCATTGGCGAGCAGGTTCGGGAACAGGCCGGGGAACACGTCCGGCTCGCTCTCCTCGCCGTTGTAGGTCGGGACGAAGTCGACCGTGCCTTCGTCGAGCCCCTCCATCAGACGAAGGGCGGTCTTCGTCAGGCGGGCTTCGGTGTAGCGGTAGGCGGCGGCGTTATCGCCGTCGATGTTGCCGAAATTGCCCTGCCCCTCGACCAGCGGATAGCGCAGCGAGAAATCCTGCGCGAGCCGCACCATCGCGTCGTAGACCGAGGCATCGCCGTGCGGGTGGTACTTGCCGATCACGTCGCCGACTACGCGGGCGGATTTCTTGAAGGCATCGGTCGGGTTGAGCTTCAGCTGCCGCATTGCCCAGAGCAGGCGGCGGTGGACCGGCTTCAGGCCATCGCGCAGGTCGGGCAGCGAACGCGCGGTGATCGTCGAGAGCGCGTAGACGAGATACCGTTCGGACAGGGCACTATCGAACGGCGCGTCCACGATGGCGTCGAAGGGGTCTTTTGCGTCGTCGATGATGGCGGCCATGCGGCTCGCCCTATCATCGGCACGCAGCGGCTAGAAGGGCGGAACGACACGGTTTCCCCACGCGTTCGTCCTGGAACACGACCCCCATCCCCAACCCAAGGAGATTGCCATGTCCCGCGTCCTCATCATCGCCACCGACGGTTTCGAACAGTCCGAGCTGATGAAGCCCAAGGAACGGCTGGAACAGGCCGGAATTGAAACCAGCGTCGCCAGCATCGAGGATGGAGAAATTCGCGGCTGGAAGGACAAGGACTGGGGCGACAAGGTCAAGGTCGACCTGACGCTCGACGAGGTTGCGGTGGGCGACTACGACGCGTTGCTGCTGCCCGGCGGCCAGATCAATCCCGACGTGCTGCGGATGAACAACAAGGCGGTCGGCCTCGTCCGCGAATTCGCAGAGGCGGGAAAGCCCGTGGCAGCGATTTGCCACGCCCCGTGGCTCCTCGCCGAAGCCGACGTGATCCGCGGCAAGACGGTGACCGGCTGGCCCTCGATCCGCACCGACCTCACCAATGCCGGCGCCAACGTGATCGATGCGGAGGTCGCGACCGACGGCAACCTCATCACCAGCCGCAATCCGGACGATATCCCGGCCTTCAGCGACGCGTTGATTGCGCATGTCGAAAAGGCCACCGAACCGGCCTGATCCCGTGAAATTCCTACACTTAAAGCCCCGCCGCGAGCGATCGCGGCGGGGCTTTCCGTATGCCCGATTGACTATGGCACAAATGAGGCGCAATTATGGCGATATTAAGGCACAAAGGAGGCCATGATGCGGAAGAGGATGAACAAGTCACTGGTCTTGCTCGCAGTATTTCCTGCGCTCGCGCTCGCCGCTTGCAGTGCAACGGAGCCCGACGGCGCTCAGGAACCAGTGTCCGCCGATGCGGAATCAGGCGCGAGCGACGTTGCCGAGGCGAGCTCCGCGGCCGATGCAGCGGAAAGCGCCGTGCCCGACCTCGCGCCGATCGCACAGACCACACCTCAACTCGCGTATGCCTACGATTTCGCCTTCCGCCTCGCGGGCGACGCGATCGGCGGCCTTCAGCGACGCCATGCCGACCTGTGCGAGCAGCAGGGCCCGGCAAGCTGCCAGATCCTGGGTATGACCAAGTCGGGCGAGGACGCCGACGACATGACCGGCGAACTGCGGTTGGCAGTGGCGACGCGCCACACCCGCGCCTTCGGTGCCTTGCTCGAGAAGGAAGCCGAGAGCGTCGATGCAGTCCAGCTCTCAAGCGAGATCGCCACTGAGGAACTGTCGAAGCAGATGGTCGACACCGAAGCGCACCTACGTGCGCGCACCGAATTGCGCGACCGTTTGCTGGAAGTCCTGCGCACCCGGCGCGGCAGCGTCGAGGAACTAGTCGCCGCCGAACGCAGCGTGGCAGAGGTCAATCAGGAAATCGACACGGCGCGCAGCTGGCTGAAGGAAATGCAGGGCCGCGTCGCCTACAGCACCGTGACTGTCCGCTACGAAAGCGGCGCACCGGTGGCGAACGATTTTCTCCGCCCGGTCCAAGGCGCGCTCGGCGCGCTCGGCGGAATCCTCGGCTTCGTCGTCGCAGCACTGATCCTGCTGGGCGCGGTACTCGGCCCGGTGGCAGGGCTGGTGTGGCTCGGCAAGCGGATCAATCGCAAGGCTGAGGTCGCCTAGAACCTCTTCGCAGAGAGCCCGCCGCCGCGCAACGGCGGCGGGTTCCATCGATCAGGCAGCCTTTGCCGCGGCGATCCAGTCGCGCACGCGGCGTTCGAGTAGCGGCAGCGGCAGCGAGCCCCCGCCCAGCACCGCATCGTGGAAAGCGCGGATGTCGAACCGCTCGCCCAGTTCGCGCTCGGCCTCGGCGCGCAGTTCGAGAATCCGGTTCATCCCGATCTTGTAGCTGGTCGCCTGCCCCGGCCAGACGAGATAGCGCCGCACCTCGTTGCGGACGGTCTCGACGTTCTGCGGCGAGTTGTCGGTGAAGTAGGCGATCGCCTGGTCCTCGGTCCAGCCCTTCGAATGGACGCCGGTATCGACTACCAGCCGGATCGCGCGCCACAGTTCGGAACTCAGCCGCCCGAAATCGGAATAGGGATCGGCATAGGTGCCGGGAATTTCCTTCGCCAGCCGCTCCGAATAGAGGCCCCACCCCTCCGAATAGGCGCCATATCCGACCTGCGTCTGGAACTGCGGCACGCCGGTCAGTTCCTGCGCGATCGAGATCTGCATGTGATGACCGGGCAGGCCCTCGTGATAGGCGATCACCTCGAGCATGTTCTTTGGCATCGCGCTCATGTCGGACAGATGTGCGTAGTAGACGCCAGGGCGCGAGCCGTCGGGCGTGCCGCTGCGATAGTGCTGCGCGCCGCCGTCCTGTTCGCGGAAGGCCTCGACCCGCTTCACCTCGAGACCGGCCTTGGGCAGCAGGCCGAAGAACTGGGGCAGTTTGGATTCGATGTTGTCGATGGCCTTGGTGGCATCGGCGATGTATTGCGCCGCGCCTTCGTCGCCGTCGGGGTAGTAATTGAATTCGCCGGTGCGGATGTGTTCGAAGAAAGCCTTGAGGTCGCCCTCGAAGCCGACTTGCGCCCTGATCGCTTCCATCTCGGCATGGATGCGCGCGACATCGTCCAGCCCGATCTGGTGGACTTGCTCGGCGGTGAGGTCGGTGGTGGTGCTGGCGGCGAGGCGGTGCGCGTAATACTCCGCCCCGCGCGGCAGGCCGCCCACGCCCACGCCGGTCGTGGACGCATTGGGCTTGTCGGCGGTCATGAAGGCGATCAGCCGGTCGTAGCCCGCACGATAACCGCCCTTCAACGCCGCTTCTAGCTCGCCGCGCATGGTGTCTGCTTGCGCCGCTGTGATCGTACCCGCTTCGGCAAGCTTGGCGATATTGGCCTTGCCGTCGGCCCATAGCGCGTGATCGGCGCCATCGTCGAACGGCGCGCCCGCGGTCAGCTTCTTGGCTTCGGCAATGACGATGTCGTAGGCGAAATAGGGCGGACGAACGCCAGCCGCGACGCGCGGCTCGGCGATATCGACCAGTTGCCCGATTGCCCGCCCGATCTGGCCGACGCGCGAAATGTAATCGCGCATGTCCTGCGCGGTATCGACGCGATGCTGCCCGATCAGCATCGACGGAAGGTAGCTGTGGACGCCCTGCATCTGCGTGAAGACATAGGTGTTGTCGCGCCAGGCGGCGGACTTGGCCGCGCTCTCGTATTCGTACTTCCACAAGTCGTACGACAGCTTGTCGGCGGTTGAGAGACTGGCGTAGTCGAACGTCCGCTCCATTTCCTCGACCGTCGCCTTGAGCCAGGCCAGGTCCTCGTCCTGCGCGGCGAGCGAAAAGTCGTCGATCTCGCCATAGCGTTCCTTGCGGCCGAGCGAGGTGAGCATCAGCGGGCTGTCGAGCACCTGCTCCTCGTATTTCGCGTCGAACCAGGCGCGCAGTTCGGCGTTATGATCGGCGGGAGCTTCGGCCTGCGTTTCGGCTTGGGCGAGCACGGGAGCCGTAGTGGCGAGCATCGCCAACGGAGCGGCCGCGAGAAGCAGGGCATGGTGGAAACGCATTGATGTTCTCTCCCGATTCTAATCGTTTGTGCACAAACTGTTACGCGACCACCCCCTGAACGCCTAGGGCCGCTGACATGATCGTCGCCTAGAACCGGCTCATGTCATGGCTCTCGGCGGGGACGGCGACTTCGAGCCCATCGAGAGCGTCCGACAGGACGATCTGGCATGACAGGCGGCTGGTGCGCTGGACCGCGGCGGCAAGGTCGAGCATGTCCTCCTCGTCCTCGCTCGCAGGCGAAAGCCGGTCGAACCAGTCGGGCGCAACGACGACATGGCAGGTCGAGCAAGCCATCTGTCCCTCGCAGGTGCCTTCGAGCGGCATCCCGGCAGCTTGGGCCACCTCGAGCAAGGGAAGGCCCGCCGCGCCCTCTGCCTCCACGCGGTCGCCCTCGGGGGTGACGAACACGACTTTCACCATGCGTTCTGTGCCTCCGCCGCGGTGTTGATGATCGCCGCCGCCCGTTCGATCTCGTTCGGCGTGGTGTAGCGCCCGAAACCGAGGCGGATCGAGCTTTTCGCCTGCGCATCACTGAGGCCGAGCGCTTTCAGCACATGGCTTGTCCGGCCCGATCCGCTTGCGCACGCGCTGCCCGCACTGAACATCACCTCGCGGCAATCGCTCGTCAGCCGGGCAACGTCGAGGCCATCGCGGCGCAGGTTGAGATTGCCGTGCCAGCGCGCAGTTTCGCTGCCGTTGAGCGTCCACCCGGCGAACAGTTCGCGCGCCCGGCCCCACAGCGTTTCGACATGGGCGTGGTCAGCCTCCATCCGCACCGCCGCAAGCGCAGCGGCTGCGCCCATGCCAGCGCAGAGCGCGGGGCTGAGCGTACCCGAGCGCAGGCCGCCCTCCTGCCCGCCGCCGGTCTGGACCTGTCCGAGCCCAACGCCGTCGCGCACCCACAGCGCGCCGACGCCCTTGGGGCCATGGAACTTGTGCGCGGAGATCGCGATCAGGTCCGCCTCTGGCAGTGCGATGCGACCGTATCCCTGCACCGCGTCGCACAGCAGCAGTGCGCACCCCGCAAAATCCGCGACCGGTTGCACCGTGCCGATCTCGTTGTTGACCTGCATCATGCAGACAAGGCGGGTGTCGGCGGGAAGCTCGCCCGGATGTGCGATCCCGCCACCATCGACCGGGATCGTGTGTACCGCGCCGACCGCCCTTGCCGTATCGAGCACCGCCGCGTGCTCGATCGCCGAGACCGCCACCGTGCCGCCCTGCCCGCTGCCGCGAATGGCGAGATTGATCGCCTCGGTCGCGCCGCTGGTGAAGATCACCCGGCCGCCCGGCGGGAACAGCGCCGCGACCTGCTCGCGTGCCACCTCGACCGCCGCCGCCGCCTGCCGCCCCATGCGGTGCGCGCTGTGCGGGTTGCCGAAAGCGTCATCGCCCAGCCAGCGTACCATTGCCTCGCGCGCCTCGGGCGCGAGCGGAGTGGTGGCCTGGTAGTCGAGGTAGATCATGCGCGCGCCATATCCAGCCAGACCTCGCAGAACCGCTCGACCTCGGCCCGCGTCGTATTCCAGCCAAGGCTAACGCGGATGGTGCGGTCGGCCACCTCCGGCTCAACGCCCAGCGCATCGAGCACCCGGCTGCGCTTCATCGTGCCACTCGAGCACGCACTCCCCTGCGATACCGAAATGCCCGCTATGTCGAACCGCATGACCTGCGCGGTGGCGGACAAGTCAGGCATAGCTAAGGCGCGGATATACGGCGTCGGGTTCGACAGCCGGTCGGACAGCCATACACCGCCGAGCGTGCGACACTCGTCTGCCAGCGCATCGAACGGTTCAAACGCTTGAGAAGCGACGTAAGGCGAGGCACAAGCTTCCAGGGCTGCTGCCATGCCGAGCGCACCGGGGAGGTTCTCGGTACCGCGCCGATAGCCCCGCTCCTGTCCGCCCGATGGCGTGAGCATCGCGTAGTCCTTTACCAACAATGCACCGATGCCGATTGGCCCACCGAACTTGTGCGCCGACACGATTACCATGTCGGCAATTTGGGGAATGGCGAACTTGCCCGCTGACTGCGCACAGTCGACCAGTAGCAGCGCGCCGTTCCCGTGCACGACTTCGGCGGCCAGCCCGATGTCTTGCCGGTTTCCGCTTTCGGAATTTACATGCTGGATCACCACGAGACGTCGGTTTTCGGCGATGTCTCCGGCCGCGCCCGATGGCGTTTTGCTCTCCGCATCGAGAGCAATCATATCTACCGCACCATCATGCCCAACAGCGATAATTTCCGATCCCCGTCGTTCGGCAAATCCATAAAGCGCGTCGTGTTCGACCGCGCTGACCGCCTCGTCCCATACGTGAGCATGATCGAAAGCGATGAGCGCAGCCTCACTCGCACCCGAGGTGAAGATAAGCTCCCCATCCCACCCAAGCGCGCGCTTGATCCGCTCGCGCGCATCCTCCAGCAGGGCGCGCGCCTTGCGGCCCTCGGCGTGCGGGCTGCTTGGATTGGCCCACAGGCGGAAACCCTCCTCCATCGCCGCGCGCGCCTCGGGGCGCAGGGGCGTGGTGGCGGCGTGATCGAGGTAGATGCGGTCGCGGATCGGAGGGCGCTCGAAACAATTGCGATTTGGGGCGGGAACCCTATATACGCCGCGCCCCGGCGCGCGCCAGCGGCGCCCCACATTTCTTGCAGGTTGCGTTTCATGCCCTCAGTGATCTTTCCCGGCCCCGAAGGCCGCCTCGAAGGCCGTTTCTCCCCGCCGCCGCGCCCGCGCGCGCCGGTGGCGATGATCCTCCACCCGCACCCGCAGGGCGGCGGGACGATGAACGAACGGATGACGCAGGCGCTCTACAAGACCTTCGTCGACCGCGGCTTCGCGGTGCTGCGGTTCAATTTCCGCGGCGTCGGCCGCAGCCAGGGCAGCTTCGACAACGGCATCGGCGAACTTTCCGACGCAGCATCGGCGCTCGACTGGGTCCAGTCGATCCACCCCGAGGCGCAGACGACCTGGGTCGCGGGCGTAAGCTTCGGCGCGCTGATCGGGATGCAGCTCCTGATGCGGCGCCCGGAGATCCGCGGCTTCATCTCGATCGCCCCGCCGGCCAACATGTACGATTTCAGCTTCCTCGCCCCGTGTCCTGCCAGCGGCATCTTCATCCAGGGCGCGGCGGATACGGTGGTCCAGCCGCAGGCCGTGCAGAAGCTGGTCGACAAGCTGCGCACCCAGCGGCACATCACCATCCACCACGAGGAAATCCCGCGGGCCAACCACTTCTTCGAGAACGAGCAGGAAGATCTGATGGCCTCCGTCAACAACTACCTCGACTTCCGGCTGCATCCCGACTGCCCGATCAAGTGAGCGCGGCGCGTCTGGCGCGCGCCCTCCAGCTCCTCGCCTGATCGCTTCCGCGACGTTCGGTGGCGGGATGCAACGCGATTCCGCTTTGCATCGTTTGTTGTTACGTTGTAACATTGCCCATGCGCGGCATTGCGCCGCCAAGGAGAGGAGCAATGGCCTATCTCGACAATGTCAGCCCGCGCGATAGGGCTACTTCCATCGGCACTGTTGTGCTGGTCCATGCGGCGCTGGGATATGCGCTGGTCGTCGGCTTGCAGGCGACCGGGGTGATCGCCGAGGACACCAACATCAAGACGATCTTCATCCCGGAATCGAAGCCCAAACCGCCCCCACCGCCACAGCCGGTTGATGATCCGCAGCCGACGCCGCAGCAGTCGCAAATCTACACTCCGCCAGTCACGCCGCTGACGCCGATTGACCCGGGTGTGTCGACAACCGTGATCCTGCCGCCGCCGACCGACTTCGTGATCCCCACGTCAACGCCGAGCAGTATCCCGGATGTCCCGACCGGCCTCCTGCCGCCCGCCCGCGACCCCATCGCCGCCAAGCCGCGCGGACGACCGGGGACCTGGATCACCGAGAACGACTATCGCAGCAGCTGGATCAACCGCGAGCTCACAGGCATTGCCGGGTTCCGCCTCGGCGTCGGCGCCAACGGGCAGGTGACGAGCTGCGAAATCACCCGCTCGACCGGCCATGCCGAGCTCGACGCGGCAACGTGCTCGCTGCTCCAGCGGCGCGCGAAGTTCGAGGCCGCGCGCGATGGCAACGGCGAGCGGACCGCGGGCACCTTCGCCAGTTCGGTGGAGTGGCGGATTCCGGATTAATCCGCCTGCTCGATCGGGGCGGTGCCGTCGGCCGATGGCACCGTCCAGATCGCGACGTTGAGGAAGGCGATCAGCGCCAGCACGACCATCAGCAGCGGTTGCTTCGCCTCGCCGGTGCGCTTCCACAGGAACCACGCGCCCGCCAGCAGGCCGATCCCGGCCAGCATCACGATCGACAGCACCGCGCCCTGCATCGCACTCTCCTTCGCCCCGCCTCCTAACCACCGCAGCGGGCGGCGCAAGGTTTTGACATGACTGCCCTCGCGCGCCAGAACCGGGGCATGAACCAGATCACCATCGACCTTACCCGCCGCCAGGCCCTCGCCGGGATTGGCGCCGCCTCCGCGCTTGCCCTCACCGGCTGCAAGACCACCGCTGCCGCTACTGCGGCGGGACCCGACCAGTGGCTCGAGACGGTCGGCTATAACCTGCTTGCGCACGAGCCGGAGCGGGCCACCGGCCTGGGCGTGGACGTCGGTCAGTATGCGGCGTGGCGCGGCAAGCTGGAGGACCAGTCGCCCGCCGGGCAGCAGGCCTATGCCGCCACGCTGCGGCGCGATCTGGAAGCGACCCGCGCCTATCCCCGCGCCGGGCTGACGGCCGACCAGCTCACCAGCTTCGAGGTTGTCGAGAGCGCCTACGCAACCGCGCTCGACGGGTTTGCCCTGCCCTATGGCGATGTTGCCGTGGGGAGCTGGCGCAATTCGCCCTACGTCGTGATCCAGAACGTCGGCTCCTACCTCGACATGCCGCGGTTCATGGATTCGAGCCATCCGCTCGCCACCGCCGCCGATGCCGAGGCGTATCTGGCGCGGCTTGAGGCACTGCCCGCCGCGCTCGACGGCGAACTGGAGCGGATGCGCTCGGCCCGCGCGATGGGCATGGTCCCGCCCGACTTCCTGCTCGACAAGGCCATGCGTCAGATGACCACCACGATCGCCGACGCGGCGGGAGGCGGTTCGTTGGTCAAACCGCTTGCCGACAAGGCGGTAGCCAATCCGGCCTGGGCCAGCCTTGCCGCTCGTGCCGATACGGTCGTGAAAGGGCCGGTGCGTGAGGCGCTCGAGCGCCAGCTGGCGGAGCTTCAGGCCGAGCGCGGCGTCGCCGATTCCGACCCCGGCATGTGGAGCCAGCCGCGCGGCGACGAGTGGTATGCCTGGGGCCTGCGCGCCACGACGACCACACGCCTGACGCCCGACGAGGTCCACCAGCAGGGGCTGGAGGAGCTCGCCTCGCTCCACGCGCGGATGGACCCGATCCTCAAGGAAATCGGTTATACGACCGGCTCGGTCGGCGAACGGATGCAGGCGCTGAGCCAGGACCCGCGCTACAAGTTCGCCGAAGGCGATCCGGGCCGGGCCGAGATCATGGCCTTCATCAACGAGCGGATCGGCTGGATCCGCTCGCAGATGCCGCGCGCGTTCAACACGCTGGTCGACCCGAACCTCGAGGTTCGCCGCCTGCCACCGGCCGAGGAGCCAGGCGCGCCCGGCGCCTATGGCGGGGCGGGGAGCAAGGACGGGACGATCCCGGGGCGGATGTGGATCAACCTCGGCACCACCGACCTGCATCGCAAGTACGACCTTGCCGACCTCACCTATCACGAGACCATCCCCGGCCACGTGTGGGAAGGCGAGTTCTCCAACCGCCTGCCGCTGATCCGCTCGATCCTGGCGTTCGGCGCGTTCAGCGAAGGCTGGGCGCTCTATGCCGAACAGATCGCCGACGAACTGGGCGCCTACGACGAATTCAAGGTTGGCCAGCTCGGTTACCTCCAGAGCTTCGCGTTCCGCGCCTGCCGCATGGTGGTCGACACGGGCCTGCACCACAAGCGCTGGAGCCGCGCGCAGGCGGTCGATTTCTTCGTCACCCGCAACGGCTCAAAGCGGCAGGAGGTCGAAAGCGAGGTCGATCGCTATTGCAGTTGGCCCGGCCAGGCGACCGGCTACAAGCTCGGCCACAGCGAGATCGTGCGCCAGCGCGAGCGGGCACGGGCGGCGCTGGGCACAGGCTACGACTTCAAGGCCTTCAACGATGCGGTCATTCTGGGCGGCAACGTGCCGATGGATGTGCTGGCGAAGAACGTCGACCGCTACATCGCGGGCACGTAATGCCTCGCGGCTGAGGCCATTCGCGTTACCCTGTCGGTACGATCACCTCGACCCGCCGGTTCTTGGCGCGGCCCGCGGGGTTGTCCGCACCGCGCGCGTCCTCGTTGGGTTCGATAGGTGCAGTTTCGCCTTTGCCAGACACGGTGAAGTCGCGCTGGCGGATGCCGACCTGTTGCCGGAACCAGTTCGCGACCGTTTGCGCGCGCGCTTCCGATAGATTCTGGTTGTAGGCATCGTCGCCCTTGCCGTCGGTGTGACCGACAATGCCGATTTCGCCCGGCGGTGCCCGGCCGATGACCTCAGCCGCCTTGCGCAATTGCGCCTCGGCATCGGGCGTCAGTTCAGCCTTGTCGAACTCGAAAAGCGCATCGGACGGCAGGTCGATCACCAGGCCGAATTCGGTGCGGCGCGTGGAAAGGCCGCTGATGTCGCCGGTCAGGCCGCTGACATCCGCACGCAGGGTGCCGGGCCCGGTCGCGGACCCGCTAGATGGCAGCGGTGCCACGACCGCGGGGTCAACTGCCTCGCCCGATTCCTGCGGCACCGCTTCTTCGGCCGAACAGGCCGCGATCGCGAGTGCACCCAGCACCGGCGCCAAACGGCGCACGGATGAGCGCCTCATCGCTGAACCGGGATACCGTCGAACGGTCCGACCTCGGGGAACGAGATCGAGATCGTCTGACTGGTTGCTGGCGGTGCCGGAAAGCGCGCCCAGATTACGCCTCCCTTGCTCCCGCAATCACCAGACAGCGAATCATTATCCCGGCTGCTTGCCTTGTTGAAATCGGACACCATCGCATTGCCCTCGCTGTCGCGCAGCACGCTGCTTCGCTGCGAGGTCGCGTCGTCGATCACACTGATGTTGGCGATGCGGAAGCTCTCGCTGTTGTAACGTTCTTCGCTCGAGCAGCGCATTGTAACGGTCAGAATGTCGCCCGTCACCCTGGCGGATAGCAAGTCGACTTGCGAGCCATCCGGCCCGGGCTGAGACTGGATGACCGTTGCAGCTGCCATCGGCTGGACCGGCGGAGCTTCGGTCGCCGCAGCCTGCTCGCGCACCACGCCCTCGGTTGCTGGAGCGGCGGTATTGGTGTCGGCGGTGTCCTCCCGCACCTCACAGGCGGCGAGCGGGATAGCTACCACCAGCAATGCAATCGAACGGATCATACGCGACTCCTCAATGGGTTGCAGGTCTTGTGCATGATCGGCAAACCGATTTCCAGCGTGCTGGTCGAGCGATATGGCCGATATCGGCGATGGGGCGTTTTCCACGCGCGACCGACCGGGACCAATCGAGCTCTCGCGCGTTGGGTTCGCGATGGGGCTTTTCGAACTCGACTGGTATCACGCGCTGCTTGCGGGCGCGGGGATTGCGATAATCCTATCCTACTGGCTACCGCGTTTCATTTCCGGGCGCGAACCTGCTGCTTCCGCTCTGCTTGTCTTGACCGGTTTGGCAGCATTTGCATTGCCGGGAATGCCAGCGCCGCCCGACCCGCTGCGCTACCCCGCGGTATGGGAGGTGGTGGCGGAGCTGTGCGTCATCATCGGACTGTTCGGCACGGGCCTCAGGATCGACCGGCTCGCGGGGCACGGCCACTGGCACGATACGCTGCGGCTCCTGCTGATCGCCATGCCGCTGACCATCGCGGCGCTGGCGCTGTTCGGCTGGGCCTTTGCAGGCATGACTCTGGCCGGTGCGCTGCTGCTCGGCGCGATCCTCGCGCCGACCGATCCGGTGCTGGCGGGCGACGTGCAGGTCGGCCCGCCGCAAGAGGGGGGCGAGCATCCGGTCCGCTATGCCCTGACCACCGAGGCAGGGCTGAACGACGGCCTCGCCTTCCCGTTCGTCCATCTGGGTGTGCTGGTGGCAGGTGCGGGGATGCTGAGCCTCGACCTTGCGCTTGAATGGACCCTGCGCGACGTCGTCTGGCGGATTGCCGTCGGCACGGCAGGCGGGATCGCAAGCGGCTGGGCGCTGGGCAAGATCATGTTCGACTGGCCGCCCGGCAACCCGCTGGCGCGCACACAATCGGGCGTGATCGCGTTCGCCGGGGTGCTGGTCGCCTATGGCGCGACCGAGCTGGCCGAGGGATACGGCTTCATCGCCGCCTTCGTCGCCGGACTTGTTCTGCGGCGACAGGAAACACACGACCGCTTCCACAAGCGGCTGCACGATTTCTCCGAATCGCTCGAGCATTCGCTGACGGCGGTGCTGCTGGTCGCGCTAGGTGCGGCATTGCCGGGATTGTGGCCCTATCTCGACTGGGAGCACGCTGCGATCGGGCTGGCGCTGGTATTCCTGATCCGCCCACTTTCCGCCTGGACCAGCCTCGTCCGTTCGGGCCTGGCCGGACGCGAGCGACTGGTGGTGGCCTTCTACGGCGTGCGCGGAATCGGCTCAGTCTACTACCTCGCCTATGCGACCAGCAAGATCGAGCTGGCCGACGAGGCTGCACTTTGGGCAACAGTGGCATTTACGGTGGTCCTGTCCACCGTCGTACACGGCCTTACCGCCGGTCTTGCGGTCGAGCAGGCAATCGGGCCGGAGGACGATGCCCCCGGCCCGGAGAAGCCAGCCTAGTTCTTCCCGAACAGCTTACCCGCGAACCCGGCGATATCGTCGAGCGGGTTGCCGTCATGGTCTGCGTCGAGGATCTGCATAAAGCGCGCCAGCGAGCCTTCGCCGCCGACATGCTCGCGCACCTGCTCGAGAATGCCTGCGTCAATGCCGGTCTTGCCTTGCGCGACGGCGATCGTGTCGCCCGGATCGTGATGCGCCTCGGCGAGACCCGCGATCGCCTTCTCGGCGGTGGCGGGATCGATGCCGAGCTTGTCGGCAAGGTTCTTGACGGTCGGGTGATCGTGGGCGGCACCCAGGATCTTGTCGAACAGGCTCATTAGCGTTCCTCCGTTAGGCGACTCTTTCTTCCAACGCGGGCGAACCGAAAAGGTCCCCCGTCACTCCCACCAGTAGGGCAGGCGGCGGCTGTCGCCGGTCTCGACCTCGTTCATCGTGCGCGCGTCGTAGAGCCTGCCACCGAGCATGACCCGCTCGATTTCGTCGCTGTTGGCGATGTCCTGCGAGGGATCGGCGCTGAGGATCACGAGATCGGCCAGCTTGCCCGGCTCGAGACTGCCGATGTCGCGGTCCATGCCGAGCGAGCGGGCGGACTCGATCGTACCCGCACGCAGCGCCTCGGTGGGCGACATCCCGCCGCGCGCGAAGCTCCACAGTTCCCAGTGCGCGCCGACGCCGGCCTGCTGGCCGTGTGCGCCGATGCTGACCTTGACGCCGCGTTCGGCGATCTTCTTCGCCTCGCGCGCGCTGTTGTCGTCGACGAAGGCCCATTCGGGCGCCTTGGTGCGGCGGCCGGTCGCCGCCAGCAGCAGGCGCGGCGGGGTGTGGACCATCAGCGGGTTCTCGTAGACGTTGGTCGCCTGGCGCCAGTAGGGGTCGCCCGCGAGGCCGCCGTAGGTGACCACCAGCGTGGGCGTGTAGTTGGTCTTCGATTGGCCGAAGAACTGCAGCACGTCCTCGTAGACGACATCGATCGGGATATTGTGCTCGAGCGTCGAATTGCCGTCGGCGATCAGGTTGATGTCCATCCCGAAGAGCGAGCCGCCCTCGGCCACCACCAGCATGTTCTCCGCCCGTGCGGCGGCGACCACCTGCTGGCGCTGTTCGCGGCGCGGCTGGTTGTAGTTCTTGATCGAAATACCGCCCTGCGCCTTGATCCGGCGTACGTGGGCGAGCGCGTCGTCGTAGCTGTCGATCCGGGCATAGACCCCGGGCGACTTGGCGCCATAGACGATCTCGCCGGTCGAGAACGTGCGCGGGGCGAGCGTCATGCCCGCCTGCTGGCGTTCGGAGGCGGCAAAGATCGCGCTCGCCTGCGACGAGGGATCGTGAACCGTGGTCACGCCCATCGCCAGGTCCTGCAGCGCCGACCAGTTCTGCTGCGGCACCAGATCGCCGACGCCTTGCGGCCCGTGCGCGTGCGCGTCGACCAGGCCGGGCATGATCGTCTTGCCGGTCGCGTCGATCCGCCGTGCGCCCGAAGGCACTTGCGTGGTTGCGGCGGGTCCGACCGCGACGATGCGGTCGCCCTCGATCACGATCGTCGCGTTGTCGATCGCGCCCGCATCATCACCCGCCATCGTCAGCACGCGCGCGCCTGTAATCGCGACGGTGCCGCTGGCCTTGGCCGCGCGGACGGTGCGCGCGATCGAGGTGCCTTCGCTCGGCGGGGTGAAGCCGGTCGCCCCTTCAGCGCGCGGCGCGGTCGGGAACATGGCCGCGGTACTGGCGCGATAGACTGTCGGACCCATCGACCAGTGCAGCGTGTCGCCGCGGTCGGTCCAGCCGATGTAGTCGGCGCCGCCGGTGCTGGCCTTGACCACCGGCAGCGCGCTCGCCTTCTCGTCGACGCCGACCGCCTGCCCGCCCGGAAGCATCGGCATGGCGAAGACCTCGTAGTTCTGGCGGAACGCCAGGTGCCGCCCGGTCGGCGAGACGCGGAAATCGTTGGCCAGCTCGCCCTGCGCGTGGACGCGCTTGGCCTCGCCGTTGAGGTCGGTCGAGATGAGCTGGAGATTGCCGCCCTCGCGCCCGAGCATGAACACACGGTCGTTGTCCGCGCCAAACTGCGGGTCCGAATTGCCGCGCGAGATCAGCTCCGGCGTGCCGCCTGCCGTGGCGACGCGATAGACCCCGGGGTTCTCCGAGAACTCGGGCGAGGTGAGGTAGCCGCCGCTGCGCTTCTCGAACACGATCGTGCGCCCGTCGGGCGAGAACTGCGGCACCGCATAGTGCCCGCGCTGCGCGGTCACGGCGCGTGTGCCGCGACCGTTGGCGTCGCCGACCACGATCTCGCCCAGCCCGGCATCGGTCCAGCGCACCCAGGCAAGGCTGCGCCCGTCACGCGACCAGGCCGGCCACAGCTCGAGCGCATCGCCCCCTGTGGTCAGGCGGCGCGGCTCGCCGCCCGCCATGTCCTTGACGTAGAGCTTGCCCAGGCTCTCGAACACTACGCGTCGCCCGTCGGGCGAGACCGCGGCAAACTTTGGTATCTTCGCCTCGAAGGTTTCGGGCGCCACCGGAATGACCGGGTGCGGGCCATCGATCATGTCGCGGGTATCGTCGATCGCGAAGGGGATTTCCGCTGCGCCGGTGCCGTCCGCATTGACCCGCCGCAGCTTGCCGCCCGCCCAGAACACGATCGAACGGCTGTCGGGCGTCCAGTCCATGTTCGGATAGACGCCATAGACCGCCCAGGTCTCCTGCATGTCGAGGTCGAGCTGGCCGTAGACCATCCGTTCCTGACCGCTGGCGATGTCCTTCACCCACAGCTGCGACTGGTCCTTGTCGCGGCGGACGAAGCTGATCGACCTGCCATCGGGCGACGGGCTCGGCCGCACCGCACCGCCGAAGCCGGAGATCGCGGTCGTCACCTCGCCGGTAGCGATGTCGTAGCGTTCGACCTCGAACAGGCTCTGCTGGCTGTCCTGCGCGTATTCGAACACCGCGCCGGGGCTGACGTTGCGAGTGTAGTAGATCGCGCTGCCATCGGGCGCGAAGATCGGCTCGCCCAGTTCCTTCTGCAGCGCCTCGCTGGCGCGCTTGACGAGCTGGACCCCGCCGCCGCCCGAGACGTGGTAGAGCCAGACCTCGCCCGTTCCGGCCGAACGCTGGGTGGTGAAGTGCTTCTTGGCCGCGATCGTCTGGCCGTCGGGGTTCCAGGTCGGCTGGTTCATCAGCCGGAACGCTTCCTTGGTCACCTGCCGTTTGTCGCTGCCGTCGGCGTTCATGATCCAGATGTTGTCACCGCCGCCCCGGTCCGAGGTGAAGGCGATCCGCCGCCCGTCGGGCGAGAAGCGCGGCTGCACTTCCCACGCGAGGCCCTCGGCGATCCGTGTCGGCGTGCCGCCGGTGATCGGCATCGTGTAGATGTCGCCCAGCAGCGTGAACGCGACCGTGCGACCATCGGGCGCAACGTCGACGTCCATCCAGGTGCCCTGATCGGTGCGGATCGGGACCTGGCGCACGGTTGCGCCTGTCGGGGCAGTCACGTCCCACTTGCCGTCGCCTTCCTTGGTCGTCGCCGGGACCGGCGTGACCGGAACCGCTGCGCCTGTGCCCTCGGCGGGCTGCTCGCTCGCATCTTCTTCCGAGGACTCGACCTCGCCTTCCTCGACCGGATTGGGCGAAGGCTCGGGCGGCTGCTGCTGGGCCTGCGCACCCTGCGCGACGAACAGTGCTGCCAATACCGTGGCGACGGTCAGTTTCATGCGACTCTCCCTGTTGCGGCGCGGGTTCTAGGCTTCGTTTGTCCGCCCCGTCCAATACGTTCATCGAAAAGAAAAAGGCCCCTCCCCGTCTTGCGCGGGGAAGGGCCTCTCCTCTCCAACCGTGGATGGCGTGTCAGGCGGCTTGCGGGGCGGCCTGGCGAACGCCTTCGTCGACATGGTCCGCGAAGCGCGCGAAGTTGTCGACGAACAGCTGCACCAGCTTCTGCGCGGTGCGATCGTATTCCTCGGGGTCCGCCCAGGTCGCGCGCGGGTCGAGGATCGTCTGGTCGATCCCCGCCTCCGCCAGCGCGGGCACGCTTACGGGCACGTCGAAGCCGAAGTTCGGGTCCTTGCGGAACTCGACCCCGTCCATCTTGCCGTCGAGCGCGGCATTGAGCAGCGCACGGGTCGCCTTGATCGGCATGCGGCTGCCCGCGCCGTACTTGCCGCCAGTCCAGCCGGTGTTGACCAGCCAGCACTGCACCCCGCCCTTCGCGATCCGGTCCTTGAGCAGGTTGCCGTAGACGCTCGGGTGGCGCGGCATGAACGGCGCGCCGAAGCAGGTGCTGAACGTCGCCTCGGGCTCGGTCACGCCGATCTCTGTGCCCGCGACCTTGGCGGTATAGCCCGATAGGAAATAGTACATCGCCTGGTCGGGCGTCAGCCGCGCGATCGGGGGCAGCACACCGAAGGCATCGGCGGTCAGCATGATCACGTTCGACGGAACAGGTCCGAGGTTCTTCTCGCTGGTATTCGGGATGAACTCGATCGGATAGGCGCCGCGGCTGTTTTCGGCGAGCGAGTTGTCGTCGAAGTCGAGCTCGCGGGTCTGCGGGTCCATGACCACGTTTTCGAGCACAGTGCCGAACATGCGGGTTGTGGCGTAGATTTCCGGCTCGGCTTCCTCGCTGAGGCGGATCATCTTGGCGTAGCAGCCGCCCTCGAAATTGAACACGGCGGTGTCCGACCAGCCGTGCTCGTCGTCGCCGATGAGTGTGCGGCTGGCATCGGCGGAAAGCGTGGTCTTGCCGGTGCCCGAAAGGCCGAAGAACACCGCCGTCTTGCCGTCGGGCCCGATGTTCGCCGAGCAGTGCATCGGCATCACGCCGTGGGTCGGCAGCAGGTAGTTGAGGATACCGAAAACGCTCTTCTTCATCTCGCCGGCATACTTGGTGCCGCCGATCAGGATGAGCTTCTCGCTGAGGTTGACGGCGATAACCGTCTCGCCGCGCGTGCCATGGCGCGCGGGGTCGGCGCGGAAGCTGGGCAGGTCGATGATGGTGTATTCGGGCGCGAAGCCGGTAAGCTCCTCGGCGGTCGGGCGCACAAGCAGCGTGCGGATGAAGAGGTTGTGCCAGGCCAGCTCGTTGATCACCCGCACGTTGACGCGGTGTTCCGGCTGCGAGCCACCGAACAGGTCGGCGACGTAGAGCGTGTCCTTGTCCGTCAGCGCGGCCATGAAGTCGGCCTTGAGCGCGGCGAAATGGTCAGGCGTCATCGAGGCGTTGTTGTCCCACCAGACGGTGCCTTCGGTCTCGCCGTCGCGGACGATGAACTTGTCCTTCGCACTGCGGCCGGTGTGGGCGCCGGTCTTGACCACCAGCGAGCCCCATTTCGACAGCTCGCCCTCGCCCTTGGCAACCGCGTGTTCCACCAACTGTGCCGTGCCCAGATTGGGATGGATCGTGGCGCCAGTCTCGATGCCTTGGCCGGAAAGCGGGTGGGACAGTGCAATGGTCATGTAAGCTCCTGAAATGACAGGCCCCGCGCAGTCGCCGCCTGCGCCAGCGATTCGCCTTGCATACGAATGCACGGGATTGCGTGCGCGCATAGTGGCACTGCGCCGCTACGTCAAACCGGCTTGCGCCGTCCGGATGCGCCAATGCGTTGTCTCGGCCCGTCATTCCGACTAGGCATTCGGGCGATGGCCGATACCGAAGAAAAGCTGCGCAGCGCCGAGCGCGTGGTCGCCCTCGTCGACGACGACCGCAATATCCTGACCACCGTGTCGATCGCACTCCAGTCCGAAGGCTACACCACCCGCATCTACACCGATGGCGAGACCGCGCTGAAGGCGCTGATCGACAACCCGCCCGACCTCGCCGTGTTCGACATCAAGATGCCGCGCATGGACGGGATGGAACTGCTGAGGCAGCTGCGCCGCCACAGCGCGCTGCCGGTAATCTTCCTGACCAGCAAGGACGACGAGCAGGACGAGGAAGCGGGTCTGGAACTCGGCGCGGACGATTATATCGCCAAGCCTTTCAGCCTGCGCCTGCTGGTCGCGCGGATTCGCGCGATCCTGCGCCGCACCGGGCTGGACGAGGCAGCGCAGACTGGCGGCGACGCCGCAGACCAGGAACCCGGCCCGGCGATCGAGCGCGGGCGGCTGAGGATGGACCCGGCACGCCATCAGGTGACATGGGATGGCCGCCCGGTCTCGCTGACTGTGACCGAGTTCCTGATCCTCGAGGCACTCGCCGCGCGACCGGGCGTGATCAAGAGCCGCAATCAGCTGATGGACGCGGCCTATCCCGACGACGTGTTCGTCGACGACCGGACGGTCGACAGCCACATCAAGCGGATGCGGCGCAAGTTCCGCAGCGTCGACCGCGAGTTCGGGGCGATCGATACGCTCTACGGCGCCGGCTACAGCTTCACCGATGGCTGAGACGCCGCTCGACCGGTTCGGCCGGTTCCGGTTTTCCAACCGCCTCTCGCTCACTCCGCGCATCCTGGCGGTGAACCTGCTGCCGCTGGCGCTGCTCGGCGGCGGGGTGTTCTATCTCGACGGGTACCGCAAGCAGCTGCTCGCGGAACGCTACAAGATGGCCCGGATCGAGGTCCAGATCACCGCCGAAGCGCTCGCTGGGGCCAGCCGCCGCCGGCAGGAGGCGCTGTTGATCCAGATCGGCAAGGAACAGTCGATGCGGCTGCGCATGTTCGACGCCGAGGGCATGCTCTGGGCCGACAGCTTTCAGCTCGCCGAGCCGGCTTTCACCTTCGACGATCCGCGCGACGATTCGTTCTCGCAGGATTTCGCCCGCATGCTCGACCGCGCGGTCGACCGGGTGGTGGGTGCAGAGCCGATCCCCGACTACATCGAGCCGGCCGTCCCCAACGCCAATGCCTGGCCCGAGCTGCGCCGCGCGCGGGAGGAAGGCATCTCGCAGATCCAGCTGCGCGACGCGCCCGACGGTTCGCCGGTCATCAATGCCGCGGCGCCGGTCGGCCTCAACGGCGCGACGCTGCTCACCACCCGCAACGCGCTCGATATCACGCTCGCGGTGCGCGAGGCGCGCAGCACACTGGGCCTTGCGGTGCTGCTGGCGCTGATCGCCTCGATCTTCCTCTCGCTCTACATGGCGCGCACTATCGTCCGGCCGCTGCGCCAGCTCGCCAGCGCCGCGATCCGCGTGCGGCAAGGGCGCGAGCGCGGGGTCGAGGTGCCGCGCCTGCCCGAGCGGCACGACGAGATCGGGCTGCTTGCCCGCGCGGTGTCGGACATGACCGATGCGCTGCGCCAGCGGATCGACGCGGTCGATCACTTCGCCGCCGATGTCGCGCACGAGATCAAGAACCCGCTCGCCTCGCTGCGCAGCGCGCTGGAGTCGTTGACCAAGGTCGAGGACCCGGACCTGCGCAAGCAGCTATCCGACATCGCCGCGCACGACGTGCGCCGCATCGACCGGCTGGTGTCGGAGATTTCCGAGGCGAGCCGGATCGACGCCGAACTCTCGCGCACGACGTTCGAACCGGTCGACCTCGCCAAGTTGGTCGGCAGCATCGTCGGCGCGCGCGAGGATCGCGCCGAGAACGAGGGCGCAAAGGTGGAGCTGAAGCTCGCGCGGTCGGGCACGGTGGTCATGGGCGAGCCATTGCGGCTGGAGCGGGTGATCGAGAACCTGCTCGACAACGCGATCTCCTTCTCGCCACCCGATGCAACGGTCACGGTGACCGTCGCCCAGGCCGACGAACGCATCGAGCTGTCCGTGTGCGACGAAGGCCCGGGCATCCCGGCGGAGGCGCGCGAAAAGGTCTTCGAGCGCTTCCATTCCGACCGGCCCGCGAGCGAGGATTTCGGCAATCACTCGGGCCTCGGGCTCGCCATCGCCCGCGCCATTGCCGAGGCGCACGACGGGACGCTGGTCGCGACCGACCGCGGCGACGGTTCGAGCGGCGCGTGCCTGCGCCTCTCGCTCCCGCGCCGCGAAAAGCCGCAACAGCGCGCATGATCAGGCTGCGTCAGGCGACCGGGGTCGCGATCGGCGACCGGGCCGTGCTGATCGAAGGGCCGCCCGGCAACGGCAAGACCTCGCTAGCGCTGGCGCTGATCGATCGCGGGGCGGTGCTGGTCGGCGACGACGGCGTGGCGCTGAGCGTGCGCGACGGCGCGCTGTGGGCCGCGCCGCCGCCCGCCGCACAAGGCCTGCTCGAAGTACGCAACCTCGGCCTGCTGTCCTTCCCCTGCCGCGAGGCTCGCGTGGCTCTGGTCATCGCGCTCGACTCCGAGGCGCCACGTTATGTCGAGGGGGCCGGTTCCATCACGATCGAGGGCGTGGCGGTTCCCTGGCTCGCGTTCGATCCGGGCATCCCCGGCGGCGCGATCCGTGCCGAGCTGGCACTGCAGGCTTACGGCGGCTAACCCGCGCTTCCATCGGCGCGCGTTCGCGCCCAGAACCGGCCGACCATGCCCGCCGATTCGGACAGCCCCGACACGCGCCAGCACATCCTGCTCGTCACCGGCCTGTCCGGTGCGGGCAAGACCACCGCGCTGCGCGTGCTGGAAGACCTCGGCTGGGAAGCGATCGACAACTTTCCCATCCGCCTGCTCGGCCGCCTGATCGGCCGCAAGGAATCCGACGAAGCGCGCGAGCCGCTGGCGATCGGGTTCGACAGCCGCACCCGCGGGTTCGTGCCCGAGGCAATCATCGCCAAGGTCAAGGAGCTGAGCGCGCGACCCGACCTGACCGTTACGACCCTGTTCCTCGACTGCGGCAGCGGCGAGCTGGAACGCCGCTACAACGAGACCCGCCGCCGCCATCCGATGGCGCAGGGCCGCCCGGTCCGCACGGGCATTCAGGCCGAACGCGAATTGCTCGAGCCGCTGCGGCGCTGGGCCGATGCGGTCATCGACACGAGCGACTATTCGAGCAACGACCTGCAGCAGGCGATCCGCGACCGCTTCGCCGCGGTTGCTCCGCACGAGATGGCGCTGATCGTCTCGAGCTTCGGCTTCGCGCGCGGCACGCCGCCGCTGGCCGATCTGGTGTTCGACATGCGCTTCCTCGACAACCCGCACTGGGTGGCCGGCCTGCGCGAGCAGACCGGGCTCGACGAGGCGGTGGGCGAATACATCCGCCGCGATCCGGCTTTCGCGCAGGTTTTCGACCAGATCCACGGCCTGCTCACCACCTTGCTGCCGCGCTATCGCGCGCAGGGGCGCAGCTATGTCAGCGTCGCGTTCGGCTGCACCGGCGGGCGCCATCGTTCGGTCTATACCGCCGAGCAGATGGGCGAGGCCTTGCGCGCCGACGGATTTTCGCCCACCATATTGCACCGCAATCTGGGGTCGCGCGCCGCCGACGAGATAGAAGGTCCGCAGGCATGAAGCATGTGCAAGCCGCGCGGTCGACCCCGCAGCAAGCTGTCCAGGTATCCAAGCACCCATGATCGGATTGATACTCGTCACCCACGGCCGCCTGGCCGAGGAATTCGTTCACGCCATGCAGCACGTGGTCGGCCCACAGGAGGCGATCGAGACCGTCTGCATCGGGCCGGAGGACGATGTGGAGAAACGCCGCGCCGAGATCGCCGGAGCGATCCGCAAGGTCGATGCCGGCAAGGGCGTGATCGTGCTGACGGACCTGTTCGGCGGCACCCCGTCGAACCTCGCCATCTCGCTGCTCGACGCCGGGCGGGTCGAGGTGATCGCGGGCATCAACCTGCCGATGCTGATCCGCCTTGCCGGCGTGCGCAAGGAAGCGGGCGTGACGGAGGCGGTCCATGCAGCGCGCGATGCCGGGCAGACCTACATCACCGTCGCCTCCGAACTGCTGGGCAAGAAAGCCAAGGCTTCGTGAGCGAACAGCGGCGCGAACTCACCATCGTCAACCGGCGCGGGCTGCATGCGCGCGCAAGCGCCAAGTTCGTCAACGCCGTCGCGCAGCTTCCCCCGGGCATCCAGGTCCAGGTTGCCAAGGACGGCAACAGCGCGGCGGGCGGGTCGATCCTCGGCCTGATGATGCTCGGCGCGGCCAAGGGCGACCGGATCGAGGTGATCGTCGCGGGCGATGAAAGCGGCGCGGTGATGGAGCAGCTCTGCACGCTGGTCGACGGCGGCTTCGGCGAGGAATGACGACGCCTGCCCGCCGGCGCGAGATCACCGGCTTTTCCAATCCCACCGTCAAGTACCTGCGCAGCTTGCGCGACAAGAAGCACCGCAAGCGCGAGGGCAGGTTCCTCGCCGAAGGGCTGCGGCTGCTGACCGACGCGCGCGAAAGCGGGCACGTGCCCGAGCTGCTGGTCATGGCCAGCGCGCGCGATCCGCATCCCTTGCTCGACGCGCTGGAGGCGCAGGTCGTCGGCGCAGGCGGCGAGGTGATCGAGACCAGCGTCGACATCCTCGCCAAGATCACCGGCAAGGACAATCCGCAGGCGGTCGCGGGCGTGTTCGCCGAGTTCGACACGAGCCTCGCGGCGCTCGACCGCACGCGCGCCGATATCTGGCTGGTCGCGCAGGCGCTGCGCGATCCGGGCAACCTCGGCACCATGTTGCGTACGGGCGACGCGATCGGCGCGGGCGGGCTGATCCTGCTCGACGACTGCGCCGACCCCTTCGGCGTCGAGGCGATACGCGCGAGCATGGGGGCGGTCTTCACGCAAGCCATCGCCCAGGCGCGGTGGGAGGAGTTCCTGCCATGGCTGCGCGGCGGAGCGGGCCAGCTCGTCGCGGCATCCTTGCGCGAGGCGGTGCCTTACCGCGGCGCGCCCTATGCCGCGCCGTCCTTCGTCATGGTCGGCAACGAATCACAGGGACTGCCCGAGGACTACGAGGCCGCCTGCGACCTGCGCGTGACGATGCCGATGAAGGGACGCGCCGACAGCCTCAACGCGGCCGTGGCCGCGGCTGTGCTGGGGTACGAGGTCCTGGCAACGCTGGACAGCCGATCCGGTTGACGAAGTTGACACCGTGTCACCCGGCATGGCCGACGATATTCGTTTGATTATCTGATACTTGGCCATGCGTTTGTCGTTGACGCTTGCATGACAGTCCCCCCCCCCGCAAACCGCGTGGGCGGCAATGAAGCGAGCGTAGGCGCTGCACCCGACTGTAGGAAAGCGGAAAAAATCCGCCGTCGGAGTCCGGCGCTGCCGCTCGCTGGCACCGGTTCAGGGAACGCACAGACGGGTCGGCGCATTTGCGCGGCATGACCAGACTTCTTCCCCTCCTCGCCCTGCCTTTGCTCGGAGCGTGCATGACCACTGGCGACACTGCGCAGCCGCGTCTTTCGGGCACAGCGTGGGCCTTCACCGCGATCGACGGCTATGCGCCGGTGCGGCCCGAGCGCGCGACGATGTCGTTCACCGACGATCGCCTCAGCGCGACGGTCGGCTGCAACGGCATGGGTGGGGACTGGCGCATCGACGCCGAGAACCGCCTGATCGGCGGCCCCTACATGTCGACGCGGATGTTCTGCGAAGGGCTGATGGAGCAGGAACAGGCCATCGGCGCGCTGCTGGCGGCGAACCCGACCGTCACGGTTGCGGGCAACCGCATGACGCTGACGGCGCCGGGCCATTCGGCGGAACTGCGCCGGGCGGATTGAGCGGTCCGTCATCCCAGCGAAAGCTGGGATCTCCCGCCATCGGCTCCGACCTCAGCGGATAGCAGCCCCAGCTTTCGCTGGGGCGACGAACATTAGCTGGCGCTCTCCCCATCCGCCGCCGTATAGCGCGGCGCGCTCTCGACCAGCGGCACGGCTTCAATCTCGCGCTTGCCGATCTCGATGCCCTTGTCCTTGAGGCGGCGGCCAGAGGTAAGCACGTTGCGCTCGAAGCTGCCGACGAACTTGTTGTAGTTGTTGACCGCGCTTTCGAGCCCGCCACCGACACGCTTCAAATGCTCGGCGGCGGTGGCCAGCCGGTCGTAGAGTTCCGCCCCGGCCTTGCCGATCTCGATCGCCTCGCGCGCGATAGTGTCCTGCCGCCAGACCTGCGCCACGGTGCGCGCGATGGCGACGAGGTTGGTCGGCGTGGCCAGCAGCACCTTGTTGCGGAAGGCGAAGTCCCACAGCTCCGGATCGGCCTCCAGCGCGGCGGCGACGAAATGCTCGCCCGGGACGAACATCACGACATAGTCGGGCGCCTCGTCGAACTGGCTCTGGTAGCTCTTGGCGCCGAGCGTCTGGACATGGTTCTTCATCGCCCGCGCATGCGCTTCCAGATGCCGGGTCTTGCCGGCATCGTTGTCCGCCTCGAACGCGGCCTGGTAGGCGTTCAATGATACCTTGGCGTCGATCACCAGCTTCTTCTGCCCGGGCACCCGCACGATCGCGTCGGGGCGCAGGCGGCCCTCGTCGGTGTCCATCGAATGCTCGAGGAAGAAGTCGGTGTGTTCGGACAGGCCGCACTGTTCGAGCACGTTCTGCAGCGCGCGCTCGCCCCAGCGACCCCGCGCCTTGGGCGCGTTGGTGAGCGAGTTGCCGAGCCGCTGCGCCTCGCGCCGGACTTCTTCCTGCCCCGCCTTCATCGATTCGATGAGCCCGGTGAGTTGTCCGAAGGCATCGACCCGCTTCGCCTCCAGCGCGCCGACCTGCTCCTCGTAAGCCTTGAGCCGCGCGCCGACGGGTTCGAGCAGGGCCTTCAGTTTCTCCTCGCTCGCCTTCTCCGAATGGCCGAGGCGCTCGGCGGCGGTGGCGAGAAACTTCTCCTGGGCCGCGCCGAGGACCTTCGCGCCGGTGTTCTCGAATTCCTTGAGCAGGTTGGCGCGCGATTCCTCGAGCAGCCGCTTCTGCTCCTCGAATCCAGCACGCTCGGCGCGAAACGCGGCGTTCTCCTCACGTGCCTTGTCGAGTTGTTCCGCGAGACCATCCGCCCGCGCGGCACGTTCGGCCATCGTCGCCAGCTCCGGCGCCATCCGTGCGACGCGCTCGGCCTGTTCCTTGGCCTGCGTCTCGGCCTCGACGTGGCGCGATTTCCACTCAGCCACGGGACGCGAGCCGAAAAACCAGCCGAGGCCCAGACCGACCACGAGCGCAACAAAGACGAGCAGGATTGAAGCGGTGTCCATTCCCCGCCTTCTATGGGGAACGGACGGGGAACGCTAGTGGCTCCTGCCACATCTCCCCCAACTCGTCACCCCGGACTCGATCCGCGGTGACGGTGACGGGCGGCTCAGGCCGCCTGCCTGATCTTGGTCAGCTTCTTCAGCGCCATCTGCCGCTTCAACCGGCTCAGGTGGTCGATGAACAGGATGCCTTCGAGGTGGTCCATCTCGTGCTGGATGCAGGTTGCCATCAGGCCGTCGAGGTCTTCTTCGTGCGTCTTGCCGTCGAGGTCCTGATAGCGAACGCGGCAGGTCGCCGGACGGTCGACGTCCGCGTAGATCTCGGGGACCGAGAGGCAGCCTTCCTGGTAGGTCGCGATATCCTCCGAAGGGTCGAGGATCACCGGGTTCACGAACACCCGCGGCTCTTTGAGCGTGGGCTGGTGGTGATGGTGATGGCCGTCGTGCCCATGATCATGGTTGCACGGCACCGGCTCGGCATCGGGATCGTCGGGCTGGAGGTCGATCACCAGCACGCGCTTGGGCACGCCGACCTGGATCGCGGCGAGGCCGATTCCGGGCGCATCATACATCGTTTCGAACATGTCGGCGACGAGGGTGCGCAGTTCGTCGTCGAACTCCGTCACGGGTTCGGACACGACCTTGAGCCGGGGGTCCGGCACTTCGAGAATCTCACGGATAGCCATGCGCGTGATCTAGTGCGGCTGCGCCTAGCGTTCAACCCACCGGTCGCCGCGCGCGCAGGGCCTGCGCCAGCGTGCCCTCGTCGAGGTAATCGAGCTCGCCGCCCACCGGCAGGCCGTGGGCGAGCTGGGTGACGCGGACGGGGTATTCCTCCAGCCGCTCGGCGAGGTAGTGCGCGGTGGTCTGGCCTTCGAGTGTCGCGTTCATCGCGAGCACCACCTCGTCGATCCCGCCCTCGGCCACGCGGCCCAGCAGGGTGTCGATCGCGAGGTCCTCCGGCCGCACGCCGTCCAGCGCCGAGAGCCTGCCGCCGAGCACGTGGTAGCGCCCGGTGAACAGCCGCGCGCGGTCGAGCGCCCAGAGGTCCGCCACGTCCTCGACCACGCACAGGCTGCGCTGGTCGCGGCGCGGATCGCTGCACACGCTGCACGGGGCCCGGGTGTCGACATTGCCGCAGACCGGGCATTCGACCAGCCGCTCCTCCACCTCGGTCAACGCGGCGAGCAATTGCGGCAGCGCCTTCTGACGGTGCTTGACCAGCCACAGCACCGCCCGCCGCGCCGAGCGCGGGCCGAGGCCGGGAAGCTGCGCCAGCGCGCCCGCGAGCCGTTCGATCTCTTGCGATGCCATCCCCCGGCAGATAGGGGCTGCGCTCCGCCAACCGCAAGGCCAGCCCCGCCCTTATGCGCATCGTCTTCATGGGAACGCCCGACTTCGCCGTGCCCACGCTGCGCGCGCTGGTGGCAGCGGGGCAGGATGTGGCGGCCGTATATACCCAGCCGCCCGCGCCATCGGGCCGGGGCAAGAAGCTGAACCCCTCGCCCGTGCACCGCGTGGCCGAGGAGCTCGGGATCGCTGTCCGGCACCCCAGATCGCTGCGCTCGGCGGACGAGCAGGCGGCGTTCGCAGCGCTCGAGCCAGACGTCGCGGTGGTCGCGGCCTATGGCCTGATCCTGCCGCAGCCGGTGCTCGACGCGCCCCGGCACGGCTGCCTCAACGTCCACGCCTCGATCCTGCCGCGCTGGCGCGGGGCGGCGCCGATCCACCGCGCGGTGATGGCTGGCGATGCGACCACCGGCGTCACGATCATGCAGATGGAGGCCGGGCTCGACACCGGCCCGATGCTGGCGACCGCGCGCACCGAAATCGGCGACAAGACCACCGGCGAACTGACCGCGGAACTGGCCCAACTCGGTGCGCGATTGATGGTCGAGACGCTGCGCGAGCTGCCCAAGCACGTGCCGGTGGCGCAGGACGACGGCGAGGCGACTTATGCCGCCAAGATCGACAAGGCGGAAGCGCGGATCGACTGGTCGCGCGCGGCGGAGCACGTGGTCCGCCACATCCACGGCCTCGCACCGTTTCCCGGCGCCTGGTGCGAAATCGCGGGCGAGCGGGTGAAGCTGCTCAAGGCGGAAGTCGTCGAGGGCGTTGGCGCGCCGGGGGCGGTGCTCGACGACAGACTCGCCATCGCGTGTGGCACCGGCGCGGTCCGCCCGCTGCGCCTCCAGCGCGCGGGCAAGCCGGCGATGGACTTGGCGGAGTTCCTGCGCGGGCGACCGGTGGCGGTGGGGACGTGGCTGGAATGACCCCAATCTCGTCATCCCAGCTCGACGCATGACCCGCTTCGCCCTCACTCTCGAATTCGACGGCGCGCCGTTCTTCGGGCTCCAGCGGCAGGGGCACGGCCCCAGCGTGCAGCAGGCGGTCGAGGAAGCCGCGGAGCGGATCGTCGGGCATCCGGTGACGCTCCACAGCGCAGGGCGCACCGACGCGGGGGTCCATGCGTTGGCGATGCGGTGCCACTTCGACAGCGACAAGACGATCGCGCCGTTTCGGCTCTCCGAAGCGCTCAACGCACACCTCCGCCCCGATCCGATCGCGGTGACGCGGTGCGAGGTGGTTGGCGACGAGTGGCACGCGCGCTTTTCCTGCGTGGGACGTGCCTACGAATACCGCGTGCTCAACCGCCGCGCGCCGCCGACGCTGGAGGCGGGGCGCGTGTGGCACGTGCCGCAGGACCTCGACACTGACGCGATGCACCGCGCCGCGCAGGCGCTGGTCGGCAAGCACGACTTCACCACCTTCCGCTCGGTCCAGTGTCAGGCAGCGAGCCCGGTCAAGACGCTCGACCAATTGAACGTGCGGCGTGAGGGCGAGCACGTGCTGGTCGAGGCCGCCGCGCGCAGTTTCCTCCACCATCAGGTGCGCAGCATGGTCGGCTGTCTCGCGCTGGTCGGCATGGGTCGCTGGCGCGACGAGCAGCTTGCCGAGGTGCTCGCCGCGCGCGACCGGCAGAAACTGGGTTTCAATGCGCCACCCGATGGGCTCTACTTCGTCAAAGCCATCTATCCCGGAGAGCAAGAATGACCACGACCGGCCGCCAGATCTTCACCACCCTCGCCGCCGACGGCACGCTGACGGTCGAGGTGGGCGAGGCGAGCTTCCCCGCGCCCACCGGCAACCAGGTGCTGGTCCGCATGGAAGCTGCGCCGATCAACCCGAGCGATCTGGCGCTGCTTTTCGGCCCCGCTGACCTCGAGAACGCCGACTATTCGCCCGGCAAAGTCGTGGCGCAGATGCCCGAACCGTTCGCCTCCGCCGCGAAGGCGCGCCACGGCCAGCGGCTGCCAGTCGGCAACGAGGGCGCGGGCACGGTCGTCGCGGCGGGTGACAGCGACATGGCCAGGGCGCTCGTCGGCCAGCGGGTCGCGTGCGTGCCGGGCAATGCGTTCTCCGAGTACGCGCTCGCCGACGCCGCCATGTGCCTGCCGCTTGGCGATGTTTCGAGCGAGGACGGCGCATCGGCCTTCGTCAACCCGATGACCGCGCTGGGCTTCGTCGAGAATGCGAAGATGGACGGGCAGAAGGCGATCATCCACTGCGCCGCCGCCAGCAACCTCGGCCAGATGCTCAACCGCATTTGCCAGGAAGATGGCATTGCGCTGGTCAACGTGGTGCGCAAGGCCGAGCAGGCCGAGCTGCTGCGCGCGCAAGGCGCCGAATGGGTGGTCAATTCGTCCGACCCCGATTTCATGAAGCAACTGCGCGAGGCGATCGCCGCGACCGGCGCGTTCTACGGCTTCGATCCGATCGGTGGCGGACAGTCGGTCGATCATTGCTTCAAGGCGATGGAACAGGTCGCCGCGGCGCAGATGGGCGAATACAGCCGCTATGGCTCGAACCAGCCGAAGCGGATGTTCATCTACGGCCGCCTCGACCTCGGCCCGACGATCCTGACGCCGAGCTACGGCTTCGGCTGGACGCTGTCGGGCTGGCTGCTGACGCCGTTCCTGCAGCAGGCGGGCATGGAGACGGTCGTGAGGATGCGCGCAAGGGTGCTCAACGGGCTCAAGACGACCTTCGCCAGCAACTACAAGCGCAAGGTCGGGCTCGACGAAATGCTGACCAGGGAAGCCGCGCTCGATTACCGCGCGATGCGGACGGGCGAGAAGTATCTCGTCACGCCCTAGCGCCGGTCGTAAGCGGCCTGCATCGCGCCTGGATCGGTCGTGCCGCTGGCGATGAGCAGTTGCAGCAGGATCCGCGCCTTCTGCGGGTTGTGCCTGCGCGAGGCGACGAAACCGCGGGCGTCGTCGTCGACTTCGAGATTACGGTCGACCGAACCCTCGTCGACCCGGCTCGCGCGGACCACCGACACGCCGCCGCGCGCCGCCCGTTCCAGCGCATCGAGCACCGGCCCGGGTGCGTTGCCCTGCCCCATCCCGGCCAGCACCAGCCCGCGCGCGCCGTTGGTGAGCGCGGCGTCCACCACGGTTACATCCATCCCGGCGTAGGCGTAGAGGATGTCCACCTTGGGCAGCGCAGCGGGAATTGCGCACCGCGCCGCCTGGCCGATCCGGTCCGCCGGGCCGAACCAGTCGAGCGTCGAGGGCGTCACAAGCCCCAGCGGCCCGCGCGGGAAGCCGCGGAACGCATCGATGTTGCTCGTCGCCGCCTTGCGCACGTCGATGGCGGAAAAGACCTGGTCGCCCATTACAACCAGTACGCCCCGCCCCGCCGCCGCCGGGTCGCGCGCGACCATCACCGCGTTGGCGAAGTTGCGCATTCCGTCGCTGCCGACCGCATCGGCAGGCCGCATCGCGCCGACCAGCACGACCGGCTTGCCCGTGGGCAGTGTCAGGTCGAGCAGCAGCGCGGTTTCCTCCGCGGTATCGGTGCCGTGGGTGACGATCACGCCCGCAACCTCGTCGTCGACCATCGCCGCAGCGATTCCGGCATGAAGCGCCTGCCATTCGCTCCAGCCGATGTCCTGCGATCCGACCGCGGCCACGTCGCTGCCGTCGAAATCGCAGGAAAGGCCGAGCGTTTCGGCTAGGGCAAGCAGGTCCGACACACCGATCTGGCCGGGCGCATAGCCGCGCCGCGTGGCCGAGCCGGCGGAACCGGCAATGGTCCCGCCAGTGGCGAGAATGCGGATGCGCGGACGGGTCATGCGCGGCCCCTAGCGGCTAGCACGCAACGTGGACAACGCTTTCGTCGCGGTTCGATACCTATGGCCACGCCCCCCGTTTTGGCGATATGCGCAGAGCGTCGCAGAGGGACCGCTTTTCGATGCCATTCCAGTCGAGCAGCAAGTTGCGCCGATTTGTCATGGTGGCGGGCCTGGGGCTGATCCCGGCGGCGCTGCTCGGCGTGCATTTCCTCCTGCAGAACGAATTTGCGACAGTGCGCGAATTGCGCACCACGGTCGACCAGACCGTCCGCACCCGCGAGGACCTGACCCAGCTGCTCGCGCTGCATCTCGACCTCGAAACCGGATCGCGCGGTTACGCGCTGACCGGTGACGAGGCGTTTCTCGAACCGTACAATGATGCCTATCAGGAACGTCAGAAGCTCATCGATGCCCTGCGAAGTCACCTTGAACGTGACCGGCGGAGCAAGGCGCTTCTCGACGACCTGAGTAAAAGTTCGGATCGGAAGTTCGCCTTCGTCCGGCAGGTCGTGTCCGAGGTCCGCGCGGGTCGGCGCGACGATGCCGCTGCGCTGGTCGCCACGGGTCAGGGCAAGATCGCGATGGACGACGTACGGCAGAGCATCGCCGCGCTCGACAGCCTCGAACGCGACCATCTCGAGGCCGTTTCGCGCGCCGGAGCCGGTGCCCGCGCCGACGTGGAACGGATCATCACCGCGCTCCTGATCGCGCTGGCACTGCTGCTCGCGATAATCGCGCTCGTCGTCGGCCGTGCGGCACGCGAGCGATCCGAGGCGCTGTTCCGCGCCCGCCGCCTGTCGGAGCGCGAGACGGCGTTGTTCCACGGGGCGGTCGACGGTATGCTGCTGCTCGACGGCGACGGCAATATCCTGCGCCTCAACCCCAGCATCGTGCGGATGTTCGGCTATACCGAGGCCGAACTGATCGGGCGGCACAACACCGAACTGATGGACGATCCGTTCGACATGGCGACCAGCCAGGCGTGGCTCGACCGGGTCGGGCAAGCGGGCATTCACGGCGCCGGGCGGCGGCAGGAATTCACCGGCAAACGCCGCGACGGCAGCACGTTCGCGACCGAGGTGGCGATCAGCCGGGTCTCGGAAGTGCCGGACCGTCGTTTCGTCGCCGCGATCCGCGACATCTCCGACTTCAAGCGCGCCGAGCAGATGAAGAACGAGTTCGTCTCGACCGTCAGCCACGAACTGCGTACGCCACTGACCTCGATTGCGGGCTCGCTCGGCCTGCTTTCGGGCGGAGCGGTGGGCCAGCTCAACGAGAAGGCCACGCGCCTCCTGGCGATCGCGCACAGCAACTGCGAACGCCTGATCCGCCTCATCAACGACATGCTCGACATCGAGAAGATCGAATCGGGCAAAATGCATTTCGCCGAGGGCGAGGTCGATGTCGGCGCGCTGGTCGACTGGACCCTGTCGGCCAATCGCGCCTTCGGCGAGGGCCAGAATGTCCAGCTGGTCGCCCGGCCGCCGGAGCGGCGGGTGTTCGTGCTGGGCGATGCCGACCGGCTCGAGCAGCTGCTCACCAACCTCGTCTCCAATGCGATCAAGCATTCTCCCGAGGGCGAAACTGTCGAAGTGGCCGTTACCACCTCCGGTTCGCGGGTCCGGATCGACGTTCTCGACCGCGGAAGCGGCGTTCCCCAGGCCTTCCGCGAGCGCATCTTCGGCAAGTTCGCGATGGCCGACAGTTCCGACACCCGCACGCGCGGCGGAACCGGGCTCGGCCTCTCGATCGCGCGCGAGATCGCCCAGCGTCACGGCGGATCGCTGTCGTTCCACGATCGCGACGGCGGCGGCACGATCTTCCGCGCGGACCTGCCGGTGCTGGAGCGCGATGCCGGCGAGCCCGTCGCCAAGCAGGGCCTTCCCGTGCTGCTCCATGTCGACGACGACCGCGATTGCCTGAGCGTGGTTGCCAGCGCGTTCGAAGGAAGGGCTGATGTGGTACGCGCGGCCAACGGGACCGAGGCCCGCAAGCTTATCGCTGCCGAGAGGTTTGCCGGGGCGATTATCGACATCGGTCTGCGCGACGAGAACGGCGGCGATCTCGTGCCCCTGCTCCGCCGCCGCGATCCGACCATGCCGGTGGTATTGTTCAGCGCGATCGACGATCCGCATCAAAGCATCGGCGCCGACGCGGTGCTGATCAAGAGCCGCGCCTCGATCCAGGACCTGGTCGAGGAGACCATGCGGCTGCTGGCCGAGAAAGGACGCGCCGCGCCATGACCCGCGTACTCTATGTCGACGACGAGCCGGATATCCGCGAGATCGCCGAACTGGCCCTCGGGCTCGATCCTGCATTCGAGGTCCGTACCGCCGCGTCGGGGGCCGAAGCGCTTGCCGTGCTGGCCGGATGGCGCGCCGACGTGGCCCTGCTCGACGTCATGATGCCGGAAATGGACGGGCCCACGCTGCTCGCCCGCATGCGTGCGACGCCGGAACTGGCCGACATTCCGGTGATCTTCGTCACCGCGCGCGCGCAGCAGTCCGAATTGCAGAACTTCGCCACGCTCGATGCGGTCGGCGTCATCGCCAAGCCGTTCGACCCGATAACGCTCGCCGCGCTGGTCCGCGCGCGGATGCCGTGACGCCGCTGGAAGCCCGCATGGCCGAACTGGCTGCGCGGTTCACCGCCCGCGCGGGCGAGGAGCGCATGGCGATCGCCGCAGCGCTGGCGGCAAACGACCGGGCGACATTGCGCGACCGGGCGCACAAGCTGGCCGGGATCGCCGGGATGATGGGGCACGACGCGATCGGCCGGGCCGCGCTCGCGCTCGAAGAGACGGTCGAGAGTGGCGGCGATCCGGCGGCGGCTGCGCGACAGCTCACGGCAATGCTGGATGCGCTGGCGCAGTCCGTCAGGTCGTCTTGAAGCCCTTGCGGGTCATTTCGCCCCAGGCGTTCTTGTTGCGGAGGAAGTTCCACCACCCTTGGATGCGCCAGTAATTGGACAACTGGCGGTAGCCGAAGTTCTCGATTACCGCGATGAAGGCGAGCACGGTCAGATCGCGCGCCTTGACGAAGCGGCGCAGCTGAACTTCCTCGAGCACCAGCGTCGCCATCGATACGAACACGCCAAGCGTGAACGTCACCGCCAGAAACCCCAGCAGCCACGGCAGCGACAGCAGACCCAGGACATAGAGCAGCGGCACGAGGACATACCCCATGACCTCGACCAGCGGACCGACGACATCGACCACCAGTACCTGGCCGAACCCGATGAACCCGATCCGCCCGTAGCGCGGGTTGAAGGTCATGTCCCTGTGCTTGACGAAACATTCGAGCGAACCCTTCTGCCAGCGTGAACGCTGCCGTCCGAGTACGCCCGCGTCTTCGGGGCATTCGGTCCAGCAGACCGGCTCGGCGATGAAGTCGATCCGGTAGTCGCGCCGCTGGTCGCGCATGTGGCGGTGAAGCTTGACGACCAGTTCCATGTCCTCGCCGACCGTGTCGTGGCTGTACCCGCCGACCTCGACCACGACGTCGCGGCGGAACAGGCCGAAGGCTCCCGAGATGACCAGCAGTGCCTGCATCTTGCTCAAGGCCAGTCGCGCCATGAGGAAGGCGCGCAGGTATTCCATGATCTGGACCAGCGCGAGGAAGTTGGTGGGCAGGCTGACGTCGATCACCCGCCCCGCGTCGACGCGGCAGCCGTTGGCGATGCGGATCGTCCCGCCCGTCGCGATCGTGAGGTGCGGGTCGTCGATGAACGGGCGCACGACCCGCAGCAGGGCATCGTCCTCGAGGATCGAATCCGCATCGATGGCGCAGACCAGGTCGCTGCGGGCGCAATTGATCCCCGCGTTCAGCGCATCCGCCTTGCCCCCGTTAGCCTTGTCGACGACGAGCAGGCGCGGCAGACTGGGCGAGGCATAGAAACCCCGGATGGGCTGGTGCGAGACCGCGTCGTCGACGTAGCGCGCGACTTCCTCCAGCCCGAATTCGCGCACCAGCGTGGCGAGCGTATCGTCCTTCGAACCGTCGTTGATCACCACCACCTCGAAGGCGGGATACTGCAGCGCGAGGAGCGAACGGACGCTTTCGACGATCGTCAGTTCCTCGTTGTAGGCAGGTGCGAGTACCGAGATCGACGGGGCCTGCTCCGAATAGCGTCGCCACAGCGTGGCGCTGCGCGCGACCGGCGGGCGGGTGGCGAGCGCCACGCCGGCATAGCCGAGCTGGACGAGATAGAAGCCGGTCTGGATCAGGCCGGTCAGGATAACCACCAGGGCGATGCCTTCGGCAGCGTCCTGCATCCAGCCGAGCGCGGCAGGGAGCCAGGCGTCGCTCATGCTTGGGCTCTTTCGGCCAGCATGGTCCGCGCCGCCTCGCGCGCGACCGGATCATCACCATCACCGCATTCGAGCAGCCGGTCGACCCCGCGCTTGCCCAGCTTGAGCAGGGCTTCGGCGGCACGGAAGCGGACGGTCCAGACTTCGTCGCCGAGCAGGTCGCCGAGCGGTCCGGCAAGGTCGACCAGTCGCGCCTGTCCGGCGGCCTGGGCGGCAGCGACCCGAACCTCGGTGCGCGCACTGGACAGAGCGCGGGCGATCAGGTCCCGGCCGCCCGGATGCCCGGTTCGCCCGAGCGCGGCAATCAAGCGCGGCCGCAGATGCGGGGCGAACGGCATCTCGCACGCTACCGAAACGACTAGCTGTGCCTGACTATGGCCGAGCCCGGCCAGGGCCTCGATCGCAGCGATTCGCGTCTCGTCCGGCAGCGCGCCGTCGAACACCAGCGCGCGCACGGCCTCCGGATCGCGTGCGGCGAGGTCGGTCATGAGCGAGACCATCAGCAGCGAGCGCTCCTCGCCGCGCTTGCCCAGCCGCCGCACGATTTCGCCGGGGGTCGGTGCGTCGGGGCGGTCCGCGAGAGCCAGCGCGGCGCCGAGCCGCACGTCGGGATCGCGGTCGTCGAGCGCACGCTCGACTTCCTGCTCCCGCCCCGGAAACAGCGCCAGCGTCTCGGCTGCGGTAAGCCGGTCCTGCGCGGTGCGGGAGCCCATACGGCGACCGAGATGGCGCGGCACGTCGAGCCGCTCGGCCGCACCGAGCATGGCGTCGCGGTCCGACCCGCGCATCAGTTCGGCAAGTTCGATGGTCAGGTCCATCGCCACCCGTGCATCGACCCCGTCAACCGGTTGCTCGGCCCCACCGCCGATCAGCAGCGGCAGCATCCGCGCCCGCGCATCCTTGCGCTGGCGGCCGGTGCGCGCCGAAACGAACCGTGCCACGATCAGGCACAGCAGCGCCAGCGCGCCGACCAGGCACAGCAGCAGCGAAGCCTCCCACAGCGTGACCAGCGCAACCATGCGCCTAGAACCCCAGCTTGAGGCCGATGCGCCCTTCGGTCCGCTCGCCCCCGCCCTCGCGCCATTCGCGTGCCGCGCCGACGAGCAGCGAAACGCGTCCGCCCAGCGGAACTTCGCCACCGACGAACAGGCTCGTCGTGTCGGTGACCACGCCCTGCTCGCTGTCCGGACCGGTCGCCACGCCAAGATACACGCCGGCGCCTTCGCGCGGACGGAAATCGACCCGGGCCAGCCCGCCGAGGCGCAGCGTGCCGCCGTCGACGATCGTGCCGATGCCGCGCGCGGTGAGGCTGAACCGCTCGCCGTCGAAATAGCGCACGACCTGCGGCGCGATCGTCACCACGTCCTGCGTCGGAAAGGACTGGTAGCGCAGGTCGAGCCCCAGCACGGTCGCATCGCCTTCGCCGGCGAGCCGGTAGTCGATGCCGCCGCGCAGGCCCCATTCGGGGCGATAGTCGGCCGACGGTGTGACCGAACCACCGAAACGGAGCCACAGGTTTTCCTGAGCGCGGAGGGTCGCACCGGCATCGATCTCGAAGTCGTCGAGGCCGAAGCGGCGGTAGCTCGCCGCGCGCAGATCGACCGAAACCCTATCGTCCACCGGAACCAGCGCGCCGAGCGCGAATTCGCGCCAGTCTCGCGCACCGCCCGAAAGGTCGCTGATGGCACCCTCGGCAAGGACGAATCCGCGCCGGTCTGTACCGGGCACCGCGCGGCGCTCGGCGACCAGTTCCAGGCCGCGCCGGGCGTCGGCGTAATCGGGCGCGGCGGCGAGCACAGCGGTGAAATCCGCTTGCGCCTCGTCGAGCCTGCCTCGCGCCAGCCGCGCATAACCGCGCTGCACCCGTGCATCGACGTTGCCCGGCTCGCGCGCCAGCACCGCGTCGAGCAGGGCCTCGGCGCGCGCGTTGTCGCCTGCCAGCCGCGCGGCGACGGCCTGTTCGTATGCGTCGCCGCCCTGCGCCGCTACGGGCACCCCGCAGCACAGCGCGACAACGGCGAGGAATCGGATCACACCGGGTCCTTGAGCAGCCGCGCGAGGCGAGCGAGCAGCTCCTCGGGCATGAACGGCTTCACCAGGTAGTCGTTGGCACCGATCTCGAGCGCCTCGACGATATCGTTCTCGCCCCGACGCGCGGTCAGCATGATGACCGGGATCGTACCGTACACACTCGATGAACGGATCCGCCGCAGCACCTCGAAGCCGTCGTGGACCGGCATCATCGCGTCGAGCACCACCGCATCGGGTGCGGAATCCTCCAGCCGCGACAGCGCCTCACGCCCGTCGTGCGCGATGACCGGGCGATAGTTGCGCGACGCCAGCCGATATTCGAGCAGCTCGGTCAGCAGGGGTTCGTCGTCAGCGACCAGTACAGTTTTCATCGCGATAGCCCGTTCTCGTGTCGCTCCCGGTATCGCCAGACATGCTTAATACCAAGTTGAATTCCGGTGCGTATTTACCCCTAGACCCACCTTCCACCGCGTTTTCGTAACGGTCCGACGCGACACCTCGGCCAGCGTGATTTCAAATCTCCCCGACGCTCTACTTGCAAATGCGACTGACTCGCAATAGCACGGTCTGCGAATCATCTGTCGAGGGAATTTTCATGCGTTACGTCCGTGCCACGCTGCTTTGTGCCACCGCGCTTGTCGGCCAACCTGTCCTGGCTGCCGAGTCCGCTGCCGCCGAAAGCGCCGAGCAGCAGCAACGCGTGATCGTGGTCACCGGCGCGCGCGGTGAAGCGACCACCTCCACCAAGACCGACACCCCTGTGATCGAAACGCCGCAGCCGATCACCGTCATCGACGACGAGCTCTACCTCGCGCAGGGGGCGCTCTCGGTCGGCGACACGCTCGCTTACGTATCGGGCGTGACGACCAATCCCTACGGTCCCGACAGCCGGGTCGACGGCGCCTTCGTGCGCGGGATCAACGCGCTGCAGTTCCGCGACGGCATGCGCGATATTTTCAGCTTCTACGCCAGCATCCGCGCCGATCCCTACAACTTCGACCAGGTCGAGCTGGTCCGCGGCCCCGCCTCGGTGCTGTTCGGCCAAGGCGCGCTAGGCGGGATCGTCAATCTCGTCTCCAAGCGGCCCGAGTTCGAGACCGACGGCGAGGTGTCGCTGCGCTACGGCTCATTCGACCGCAAGGAGGCGCTGTTCGACCTCACCGGCGGTCTGAACGACACGATCGCCGGCCGGATCGTCGGCCGCGTGCGCGATTCCGGCACCCAGACCGACTTCGTACCCGACGATCGGATCATGCTGGCGCCCTCGCTCACCTTCCAGCTCGCGCCGGAAACCTCGCTGACGCTGATCGGGCTCTATCAGGAGGACGACGGCGGCTCGACCTCGCAGTTCCTCCCGCTGGTGGGCACGATCCTGCCCAATCCAAACGGACAGCTGCCCAACGACCTGTTTATCGGCAAGCCCGGCTGGGACCGCTACGACGGTCGCCTGCTGCAGGGAACGGCACTGTTCGAGCACGAATTGACCGCCAACGCGCGGATCAACCTCAAGGCACGCTACATCGACAGCGACCTGACCTATTTCACCCACTATCCCGACAGCTACAGCAACCCCGCCAACCCCTATCTCGACGCCGACCAGCGCCAGATCGGCCTCTATGTCGACGGCAGTGTCGCGCGGATGGAGATCTTCTCGACCGACAACAACGTGCAGGTCGATTTCAACACCGGCGCCGCGATCGAGCACACTCTGCTCGCCGGTATCGATTACAGCTTCAACCGCGTGCGCAAGACCGGCGGTTTCGCCTACGAAGTGATCGACATCTACGACATCGATTACGCTGCCCTGTCGGATTACGGCGGCGGACTGCCGACGCCGACCTACGAGGCGGAGAACACCCGGCAGGACCAGATCGGCGTCTATCTGCAGGACCAGGTGCGGTTCTTCGACCGCGTCTCGCTCGTCCTCGGCGCGCGGCGCGACTGGACCAGCGCGAGGAGCTTCACCAACCCGCGCCAGTACGATGCGGCAACGACGTTCCGCGCAGGCCTGATCGCCGAGATCGTCCCCGGTGTCTCGCCCTTCGTCAGCTACACCGAGAGCTTCGAGCCGATCGCGGGCACCGACAGCCAGGGCAATGCCTTCCGCCCCAAGAGCGGCCGCCAGTACGAGGCTGGGATCAAGCTGCACCCTGTCGACAATGTACTGCTGACGATGACCGCCTATCACATCAGGGAAGGCAACCGCCCGGTCTCCGACGACAGCACCCCCGATCCGTTCGACCAGATCCAGCTCGGCTCGCTGACCTCGAAGGGCGTGGAGTTCGAAGGCACGGCCAGCCTTCCGGGCGACCTGAACCTGATCGCCGCCGCCAGCTACAACGAGGCGGAGGACAGCGGCACCGGGCGCCAGCTCGACAACGTGCCCAAGTTCAACGCCTCGCTCTGGGCGACCAAAGGCTTCGCGCTGGGCGGCGAAACGAACCTCCTGCTCGGCGGCGGCGTGCGGCACGTGGGAAAGAACCGTTCGTTCGGCCCCGCCTTCCCCGATGGCATCACGACGCCCGCGTTCACGCTGTTCGACGCGCTGGCCGAGGTCAGCTTCGGCAGCTGGAGCGTGGCGGTGAACGCGACCAATCTGTTCGACAAGCGCTACTACTCCGCCTGCCTCGCGCGCGGCGACTGCTTCATGGGCAGCGAGCGCAACGTGTTCGGCACCGTGAGCTACCGGTTCTGATGGCGGGCGCGGCCCCCCTCCTGTGGCTCGCGACGGCGCTCGGCGTGGCCGGAGTCGTCGCTCTCCGGCTCGCCTGGTCGCGCGAACGCCGATCGCCGGTTGAGAACGCCATCGGCTGGACGCTGCTCCTGTCGGCGACGGTGCTCGCCGCGCAGGCCGATGGCGCCTGGGGCGTATCGGTCGGCGCGCTCGCCGCGATGCTGACGGCATTCGCGTTTCTTGCCGTGGCGGGCGCGCGCTCCCCCGCCCGGGTAGCAAGAGGATCGAGCCGGCGTGCGGGAATGCTGCCCGAGGGCGCCGAGCCGCGCCGGATCGGGCACCGCTTCGGCACCTTTGCGCTGACGATCGTGGCCGGGTTCGCCGTCGCGGTGGGGCTGGCGATGTTCGTCATTACGCTGGGCGGCTGGCTCGGCTGGAGCGCAGCCAACGCGAATGCGCTGGCGCTGTTCTCCGTCCCGATCACCTGGGGCTTGCTGGTCTTCGCCGTGTTGATGCAGGCCAGCCGACGGCGCCAGGCGATCATCATGCTGGCGTGCTGCGCCCCCATCATCCCTGCCCTGCTGAGCGGAGTCGCCCGATGAGCGTCGTTCCCGAAACCTCGACCGTAAAGCGCGCGCTCTCGGCGCATGCCGCGATCGGCCTGCTGGCCGGCGCGCTGCTCTACATCGTCTGCCTCAGCGGCACGCTGCTGGTGTTCTACGAGGAATGGCAGCGAGTCGAGACCGGCAATCCGCCGCAGATGACCGCGATTTCGCCCGACGCGGTGCAGCGCGGGATGGAGGCGATGCTCGCGCTCGAGGAAGGCAAGCCGCCGACCACGCACTTCTACGTCGACCTGCCGGTCGACGAGCTGCCCACGACGCGGGTCATCACCGACACCGAATCGTACCACATCGACGCGCAGGGGCGCCTCGCGGGGACCGAGGATATCGAGTGGTCCAACTTTCTCTACAGCCTCCACTACACGCTCAACATCCCCGTCGCGCAGGGGCTCGTCGGGATCACGCTGGTCGGCATTCTCGGCATGCTGATGCTGGCGCTGTCGATCTCGGGCGTGGTCGCGCATCCCAAGATCTTCCGCGACGCCTTCCGGCTGCGGACACGGCATGGCGGCGGGGTCGCGCTGTCCGACTGGCATAACCGGCTGAGCGTGTGGACCCTGCCGTTCGGCCTCGCGATCGCGCTGACCGGGGCGGTGATCGGGCTTGCCAGCGTCGCGGCCTACTCCGCTGCGGCGCTCTATCACGACGGCGACGTCGAGGCGTTCTACGCCACCATCTTCGGCGAGGAAGGCGAACCCGACCCGACCCCCGCGCCGCTGCCCGATGTGGCGACCGCGCTGCGCTTTATGGCGGCCAACCACCCCGACGTGCGCCCGACCTTCGTTGCCGTGCACGAACCGGGAACCGCAGGCCAGCATGTGCAGGTGGTCGCCGAGCACCCCCGCCGCCTGATCTTCGGCGAGTATTACATGTTCGACAGCCAAGGCCGGTTCCACGGCACCGCGGGCATGTCCGACGGAGACCTCGGCAAGCAGGCCGCAGCGTCGAACTACAGCCTCCATTTCGGCAATTTCGGCGGCTGGCCGGTCAAGCTGCTCTACGCGCTGTTCGGCCTTGCGCTGACCGCTGTGGCCGCGACGGGAACGTATATCTGGCTCGGCAAGCGCGCCCGCCGCGGCCTCCACGAACCGCGCCTGCGGGCTGCTTGGAACGGGGTGATCGCCGGTGCTCCGACCGCTCTCGCGATAACCGTGATCGCGCGAATATACCTAGGTAGCGCGGCTCCGCTCGCCGGGATCTTCTGGCTCCCGCTCGCCGCAATCGTCGCTGCGACCACCATCGTCGCGGGGCGTCGCGCGACGGCCCTGTCGGGATCACAGGAAGCGGATCTTCGCGCAACCTCTCTGTCTCATTAACCTCGAATCTATCTCGTTTCCCAGCCGTATTGTTCTGTTTTTACTATTTTCATTCAGTACTTTTATCCTATCCCGCGCTTGACCGCCGGTTCGTTAAAGGAAGGCGGAGGGCATCGAGCGGGCGCAGGTTATGGTCGCCAGTCGCAGCACCATCCGACACCCTGGCTTGGGAAGTCACCTAGTCCGGCGTTTACGGTCTGTTGGGGTTTTCATTAACTAATTCCGCTTACCAAGTGCGGCATGAAAAACGCACTTCGCATCCTCGCGACCGGCACCGCCGTCGCTTCGCTGGCTGCCATCTCCACCCCTGCACTGGCAGCGGGCGTGAGCGCGGGCACGCTGATCGAAAACACCGCAACCGCGACCTACAGCACCGGTGGCGGGAGCCAGTCCGTGGATTCCAACACGGTCGAGTTGCGCGTCGACGAGCTGCTCGACGTGACCGTGGCCTGGGCCGACGCGGCACCGGTTCCGCAATCCGGTTCCGCAGTCCTCGCGTTCAACGTGACCAACACCGGCAACGGCCCTGAAGCGTTCACCCTGACCGCCGACCCGGCGATCGCGGGCAACGACTTCGATGCCGAAGTGGTCGGGCTGGCGATCGATACCAACGACAACGGCGTCTACGACGAGGGCGTGGACCAGCTGATCGCCAACGGTGCGAACAGCCCGATCCTCGCGGCCGACGAGAGCGTCGTCGTATTCGTCCTGGTCGACTCGCCCGCGGGTGCCACCGATGGCGAGGATGGCGAGGTTCGCCTGCGCGCCGAAGCGGTCACCGGCACCGGATCGCCCGGCGATGCCTTCGCCGGAGCTGGCGAAGGCGGCGGCGACGCCGTGGTCGGCACCAGCGGCGGCGACGACGACGATCTGGGCGCGCTGTCGATCAGCGCCGCCACCGTGACGCTGGTCAAGTCCGCCACGATCCTCGATCCGTTCGGCGGCTCGCAGGCCGTTCCGGGCGCAACGGTGACCTTCAGCATCGTCGCCACGGCGACGGGCAGCGGATCGGTCAGCGACCTGGTCGTCAACGACGCCATTCCGGCAGGCACCACCTACGATCCGGGCACGCTGGCGCTCGAAGGCAGCGGCCTGACCGACGCCGCCGACGCCGACGCGGGCGAATTCGCTGCTGGCGCCGTCAGCGTCGACATCGGCACTCTGCCCGGCGGCACCACCCGCACCGTAACCTTCGACGTCATCATCGACGAGGACAACTGACCATGGGTAAGTTCGTGATTTCGCTGCTTTCCGCACTCGCGGCGCTGCTCGCCGCGCCGGCTGCGGCGCAGCAGGCGGTTTCGCTCTCGAGCGAGGCGCATGTTATCCGCACGGTGGACGGCACGGACCAGCTCGAGGCGCCGACCAGCGTCGTTCCGGGCGACCGGCTGTCGTTCACGATCAATTATCGCAACACCGATGCCGCGGCGGTCGACGATTTTGTCGTCACCAACCCGCTGCCCGCGGCGGTGGCGCTCTCGGCCGAGGGCGACTTTGCGGTCTCGGTCGACGGCGGCCGGACGTTCGGCCCGCTCGCGGACATGACTGTTGGCGAGGGCGAGACGCAGCGCGCAGCCGTGCTCGCCGACGTGACGCACGTGCGTTGGACTATCCCGCGGATCGAACCGCAGGCGACCGGACAGCTCAAGTACTTCGCAGTAGTTCGCTAAAAACAAAAGATTTTTCCGCCAACACCGCGCGGGCGGAGGGTTAGTCGCGCGGCCATTAGGGGAATAATGCAATGCAACGCACGAGCACCTTGCTCGCGGCGGTGAGCGGACTTGCGCTCGTCGCGGCGTCAACGGCCGCCCAGGCAGCGCCGGTCGGCACTGCGTCGGGCACCGACATCACCAACACCGTGTCGGTCTCTTACCAGGTCGGCGGGGTCAACCAGAACCAGATCCAGGCGACCGATACGTTCAAGGTCGACCGCAAGGTCAACGTCACGGTGGCGACGACCGATACGGCGGCCGTCAGCGTGTCGCCGGGTCAGGCCAATGCGGTGACCACCTTCACGGTCACCAACAACTCGAACGCCACGATGGACTTCCTCCTCGCTGCCGCCAACCAGGCGAGCGGCGCGGCGACCTTCGGCGGCAACGACAACTTCAACGCGACCAACATCCGCATCTATCTCGAAAGCGGCACCACCGCGGGCTACGACGCGAGCGACACGCTCGTGACCGCGCTCTCGGCGATCCCCTCGGGCGATGTGCGGACGGTCTATGTCGTATCGGACATGATCATCACGCCGGGATCGCCGCCGACCCTGCCGGCCAACGGCGACATCGCGACGGTGACGCTGATGGCGACGGCCGCCTCGGGCGGAGCCGCGCTCACGCAGACGGCCTCGGGCACCGCCAACGGCGCGACGACGGTCGAGACGATCTTCGCCGATGCCGCAGGTGCAGCGACCGGCGACGTACTGCGCGACGGGCGCCACTCGGCCCGCAGCGATTACCGCGTCGCCGCGGCCCAGCTGACCGTCAACAAGTACAGCCGGGTGATCGACGATTTCCTCGGCAGCACCAACCCGCGCTCGGTTCCGGGCGCGCTGGTCGAGTACTGCATCGTGATCAGCAACGCCGCGGGCTCCGCCTCGGCCGGCTCGGTGGCGGTGAGCGACGTCGTGCCGACCGCGATGACCTACTCAGCGGGGACGGTCTACCTCAACGGCGCCTTCACGGCTCCCAACGTCTGCGCGGCGACGGGCGGCACGGCGGGCACCGACGGGGCGAACTACAACGGCGGTTCGCGCACGGTCAGCCACACCTTCCCGACCATCACGGCCGGGCAGACGATGACGCTGCGCTTCCGCGCAACGATCAACTGATCGGGATAGCGCCGGGCACTCCCCTGTCCGGCGTCTGACAGTGCGCAACGTGCGGGCATTCTTGACGGCGGCAGCAGCGCTCTTCGGGGCGCTGCTGTTGCTTGTCTCGCCCGCACAGGCGCAGCAGCGCATCAGCAACATCGCCGAAGGCCGCTGGATCGTCGACGGGCAGCTTGCAACGGGCCGGTCTAACGAGGTCGCGTTCGACGTGACCCAGGTTTCGGCCTCGATCGCAACTTATGTCCGCAGCGGTTCCGGGGAGCAGTCGTTCAACTATCGCAGCTCGCGCTGCGCCGGACCGAGCGTGGCGGCGCTCCAGGCGGCTGGCGGCGACGCGGTATCGGTCGCGTTGAGCCAGACCAGCACCTTCCGCTCGGGCGAAACGCTCTATTTCACCGTCACCGCGCCACTCGCGAACCGCGATCCCGGCACGGTCGACAGCCTCGACGTGACACTCGACGGCAGCGATGGCGACCGCGAGCGGCTCGAAATCTTCGAAACAGGCAACAGTACCGGCATCTTCGTCGGTGCGATCGCCACGACGCGCCGCCCTCCCGCTCCGGTCGCGGGCGATTGCCGGTTGAGCATGGCAACCGGCGATACGGTCGAAATAATCGCCCATCCGCACGGGTCCGCCACCCCGATCGCGACCGTGACCGCATTCTTCCTTGCCGACCCGTTCGGCTTCGTGTTCGACAGCGAGGACGGAACGCTGGTCGACGGCGCGCGCGTGACGCTGGTCGATGCCGCTACCGGCCAGCCCGCCACGGTCTTCGCCGACGATGGCGTAACGCGCTGGCCCTCAACGGTAATTTCCGGACAGCCGATCACCGATGCGGCGGGCAACGTCTATGTCCCGCAACCAGGCGAGTACCGCTTTCCGCTCGCACCGCTCGGCAGTTACCGGCTGCTGGTCGAGCCTCCGGCGCCCTACTCCGCGCCGTCGCAAGCCGAGCGCAGCGACCTCGCCCGATTGCGACGGCCCGACGGCACGCCGTTCGTCGTCGTCGACGGCTCCTTCGGGGCGAGCTTCGCGCTCGCCTCGCTCGAGCCGGTGCGGATCGACGTGCCGCTCGACCGACCGAACGTCTCGGTGACGCTGACCAAGACCGCCTCGCGCACCCGCGCCATGCCCGGCGACGCGGTGTTCTACACCGTCACCCTGCGCAATCCCGATCCTGCGCGACCGAAGACGGCGGTCACCTTGGTCGACGCACCCTCGCCCTGGCTGCGCCTGCGGTCGGACAGCATCCGCATCGATGGCGAACCTGCCGGCGATGCCGTGACCGTGTCGCCCGACGGAAGCCGGATCGAGATCGCGCTTGCATCGATTCCGCCCGCCGCAGCGGTCAAGGTGACCTACGCGATGGTCGTGCGCGCCGATGCGCCGCCGGGCGACGCGCTGAACGAGGCCGTCGCGACCGATTCGCGCGGGGCGCGTGCCGAGGTGCGCGTGCCGGTTCGGATCGAGCGCGACTCGCTGACCGACCGGATGACGCTGATCGGTCGCGTAACCCTCGGCGATTGTTCGGTTTCGGGTGATCGGCCGGGCGTTCCGGGGGTGCGGGTCATGCTCGAGGACGGCAGCTTCGCGCTGACCGATGCCGACGGGCGCTACCATTTCGAGGGGCTCGTGCCCGGCTCACATGTCGTCCAGGTCCAGACGCAGACGCTGCCCGAGGGTGGCCGCTTTGTCGATTGCAGCCGCTCCACCCGCAGCGCCGGCTCGGCCATTTCGCGCTTCGTAATCGGCCAGGGCGGCAGCCTTGCGGTGGCGGACTTTTCCGCCGTCGTTCCGGGCTGGGAGCCGCCGGTCGCCGCTGAAATCGGCGCGGAAATCGCCGAGGGCGTCGTCACGCCGATCCAGCGGCCCGCCACCGTGTCCAGCGACCGCGAGGCAGCGGGCGCGGACATCGACTGGCTCGCGCTTGGAAACGGGCCGCCGGCGTTCCTCTTTCCCGAGGCCGACCACAATCCGCGTTCGCCCGCGATCCGCATCGCCATCCGGCATCCCGCCGACGCAAAGGTCGAACTGACAGTCGACGGGAAACCGGTCGACTCGCTCGCCTTCGATGGCGCGCGCAAGTCCGCCGACGGCAGCTTCGCGGTCAGCACCTGGCGCGGCGTCGCGCTGCCCGACGAGCGCACCATGCTCGCGGCGCGGATCGTCGCGCCTGACGGCAGCGAAACCGCCAGCCTGACCCGCCAGGTTCACTATTCCTCCGGCGCATGGCACGCACGGTTCGATCCCGGCCGCTCGCGGCTGGTCGCCGATGGCGCCAGCCGTCCCGTCGTCGCCGTGCGCCTGACCGACCGCCGCGGACGCCCGGTCCGCTCGGGCGTTTCGGGCACCGTGGCGATCAACGAGCCTTACGAGAGCGCTCTGGCACTCGACCGCTTGCAGATCGGCCAGCTGGTTGGCCGCGGCGGTGCCGCGCCGGGCTGGACGGTCGAGGGCGACGATGGTGTCGCGCTGATCGAACTCGCGCCGACGATGGTCAGCGGGCCGCTAAATCTGACGTTTGCATTTGTCGACGGCGAGCAGGAGCGCGAGCAGCGGCTCGAAAGCTGGGTCGTGCCCGGCGATCCCGAATGGACCGTGATCGGCCTCGCCGAAGGGACGATCGGTGCGCGGAGCGTCGCGGAGAACATGGAACGCGCAGGCGCGTTCGACAGCGACCTGGGCGAAGACGCGCGCGTCGCGCTCTACGCCAAGGGCCGCGTGCTAGGAAAGTTCCTGCTGACGCTCGCCTACGACAGCGCCAAGCAGGAAGCGGACCAGCGCCTGCTCGGCACGATCGATCCGAACGCCTACTACACGGTCTTCGCGGACGGTTCGAGCCGCCGCTTCGACGCCGCCTCGCGCGAGAAGCTCTACGTTCGGGTCGAAACGAGCACGTTCTATGCACTCTACGGCGATTTCGTCACCGGCTTCGACCAGACCCAGCTGACCCGCTACCAGCGCACCGCCACCGGGGTGAAGGCCGAGGGGCTGTTCGGCGGCGTCCACGTTCAGGGCTTTGCTGCCGAGACGCGCACCAGCCATCGCCGCGACGAAATCCAGGGCAACGGCCTGACCGGCCCCTACCGCCTGTCGAGCAGCGCGATCGTCGCCAACAGCGAGATCGTGGCGATCGAGGTGCGCGACCGGTTCCGTTCCGAAGTGGTGATCGACCGCCGCGAGCTGATCCGCTTCGTCGACTACGATCTCGACCTGCTCTCCGGCACGATCCGTTTTCGCGAGCCTGTGCTGAGCCGCGACTTCGACCTCAACCCGCGCTTCATCGTGATCGATTACGAGGTCGATGCGCTGACCGGCAGCGGGTCGTGGAATGCAGGCGCGCGCGCCGACTACACCTTCGCTGGCGATACCGTGCGGATCGGGCTCACTGGCGTGACCGACCATGCGGGCGATACGCGAACCGAAATGGCCGGGATCGACCTGAAGGCCCAGCTTTCGCCCGCCACCGAAATTCGCGCCGAGCTTGCCGCCAGCCGCCGCGGCGGCGCGACCAGCACCGGCTGGCTCGTCGAGGCCGAGCATCGCGGCAACGCGATCGACGTGCTCGCCTATGCCCGCTCGCTTGAGGAAGGCTACGGCGTCGGCCAGCAGAACGGCGCGGAGACCGGACGGCGCAAATTCGGCCTCGACGCGCGCTACGCGGTGAGCGACCAACTCGCGATCATCGGCAGCGCCTGGCACGACGAGAGCCTGACCGATGCCAGCCGCCGCACTGCCGTGCAGCTCCAGGGCGCCTGGCGTAGCGGCGACACCGATCTGCGGCTGGGCGTCGCGCATTTCGCCGACCGCTATGCCGATGGCAGCGCGGGCAAATCGACCGTGATCGAAGGCGGCGCAACCAAGCGCTTCCTCGACAACCGGCTCGAACTGTCCGCTGCCAGCGCCATCGCTCTCGGCGACACCGGATCGACCGATCTGCCCGCCCGCCACCGCTTCGGCGCGCGCTACGCGCTGACCCAGGGCGTGAATCTTGTCGGGACCTATGAGATCGCCTCGGGCGATGCGACCGATGCGCGCACGCTCAAGGGCGGTGTCGAGCTGGCGCCGTGGACCGGCGCACGCGTCGTCACCTCGCTCGGCCAGCAGGACATCGCGGAATTCGGCAAGCGCAGCTTCGCCGCCTTCGGCCTCGCGCAAAGCGTGAGCGTGAGCGATGCCCTGACGCTCGACGCCACGATCGACGCGAACCGCAGCCTGTCGGGCGGAAATCTCGGCCAGGTTCTCAACCCGGCCCATCCCGTCGCGAGTGGTGGGCACCTGTCGCAGGACGCCGGGCTGTTCGAGGATTTCACCGCCGTCACCCTCGGCGCAGGCTGGCGCAAGGGCCCGTGGGCGGCGAACGCGCGCGGCGAATACCGCGACGGCGAGGTCGCCAACATCGCCGGGTTAACCGCCGGCCTGCTGCGCCAGCTCGGCGAAGGCCGCATCGTCGGCGCCGGGATCACCTGGACCCGCACCAGCGCCGAAAGCGCGCGAACCGAAGTGCTCGACGCTGCCGTATCCGTCGCGATCCGCCCAGCGAAGTCCGCCTTCGCGTGGCTCGGCAAGCTCGAATATCGCAGCGACGCGGTCGTGGGTGCGACCATCGGCGCGCCCGGACCGATCGGCGGCACCCCGCTGACGGTGGACGGCGACGCGACCTCGCGCCGGATGATCGCGAGCCTCTCGACGAACTGGTCGCCGCGCGGCAAGGAAGACGGGGAGCAGGTGCAAAGGACGGAAATCGGGGTGTTTCTCGCCGCGCGGCACAATTTCGACCGCTACGACGGGTTCGACCTCGCTGGCACCACGCTGCTTGGCGGTCTCGACGCGCGGGTCGGCGTGACCGACAAGATCGACATCGGCGCGGTCGCAACCGTCCGCAGCAACGTCGACGATGGCGTGACCAGCTTCGCGATCGGTCCGCAGGTCGGTTTCGTTCCGGCCAAGGACGTGCTGGTGACGGTCGGCTACAACGTCACAGGCTTTCGCGACCGCGATTTCTCCGCCGCGCGCAACACCGACAAGGGCCTGTTCGCGGCGATCCGGATGAAGATCGACGCCGACAGCTTCGGCTTCCTCGGGCTGGGTCGCCGCTGATGCGCGCCCGACACTCCGTCAAGGCGGTCGGCCTGCTTGCTGCTCTTGCGCTGGCCGTCCCGGCGCAGGCGACCTGCGACGCCAACAATCGTTTCGCGTTCAGTTACGGCAGCCGACCGGCGCAGACGCTCAGCTATGGCTCGACCTACAACTACAATGCGACGAACGGGCTCGGGACCAACCGCGCCTTCTCGGTCCGCATCACGCAGAACGGGCTCACGAGCACGATGGTCGGCGGGCAGCAGGCGCCGGCGATTTCCGACCTCATTTCGGGGAGCACCGTCCAGAACACCTTGGTTGTCGGCGGAATTCTGTCGAGCCGGACGGCGAACATTACCGGCAGCACGCGGCTGATGAAGGTGGTGTTCACCTTCGCGCAGCCGGTACGGACATTCTCGATGACGCTGCACGACATCGACTTCGCCTCGAACCAGTTCCGCGACTGGATCTATGTCGAAGGGGCCGATGCCGACGGCAACGTCTATACGCCGGTGATGACCGCGCCCGCCGGCAATGGCAACCAGACCGGCCAACCGACCACGGCGACCGCTTCCAGCGTCACCTTCCAGCAGGGCGGCACTGCCGCGCGGCAGGCGACGGGTAGCGGCGAATCCGGCAACAGCGCCGACACCGGCAATGTTGTGGTGACGTTCGCGCAGCCGGTTACCGAGGTCACCTTCAACTATGGCAATGCCCCTTTGCTTGGGGGTGGCGATCGAAATACCGGCCAGCAAGGCGTCGGCATTGCCGGGATCGCTTTCTGTCCCATGCCGGACGTCCAGGTGACCAAGACCTCGGCCCCCGTCGCGGGTGCGCTCGGCGCCTACAATCTGCCCGCAAACGACGTAATCTATACCCTGACGGTGGCCAACACCGGTGGCAGCCCGGTCGACGCGTCAACGCTCACGCTGATCGACGACCTCCCGGCCAACGTGGAATTCCGCAACGCGGCTTTCGACGGGACGACGACCCTGCCAGTCAAGGTCGTCAGTGCGGGCGGAACGACGCTCGCCGCAGGCGGCCTCGCCTACCGCCAGACGGGCCAAAGCGCGTATACCTACACTCCTGCGGCAGGATACGACCCGCAGGTCGGCGGCGTACGGATCATTCCGGGCGGCACGCTTGGCGCGAACAGCACGCTGGTCCTGCAATTCCGCGCGCGCATCAAGTAGCCCGCCATTGACCCGCCGCGAAAGCGCGCTAAATCCCCGCTTCCCAGACGTGGGGCGCTTAGCTCAGTTGGTAGAGCATCTCGTTTACACCGAGAGGGTCGGCGGTTCGAGCCCGTCAGCGCCCACCAGTTTTTTGTGACGCGAACGTGTCCGGGGGACACGTTCGGCCAAAACACTCCCAAGCGAAGCGCGGGAGGACGACAGCGAACTACCCGGTAACCTCCGCGATCGCCTCGCGCGCCTCGGCGCCCGACCAGTCGTATTCGCCGACCACACGCCAGACCTCGCGGCCCGAGGCGTCGTATAGGATGGTCGTCGGCAGGACGCTGCTCTCGACGCGAAAGCCGAGCGCGCTGTCCTGGTCCAGCCACGGCTCGAGCCGGGCGAACTTGCCCTTGGCGAAGAACGGCTCCACCGCCGCGGCGCCGGTCAGGTCCTGGCTGACCGTGACCACCCGCACCGCCCCGTCGAGTTCTTCGGCCAGCTCGTCGAGCATCGGCATCTCGACCACGCACGGCGCGCACCAGGTCGCCCACAGGTTGAGCAGCACCGGCTGACCCTGCAGCGCGCCGAGGTTTAGCTGCTCGCCCGTCGGGCTGGTCACCGCCATCGCGGGCATCAGCATGCCGGCATGGGCGCGGTCGATTTCGCCGGGCAAGACCTGCTTGTCGCCCGCCAACGCGCCCTCGCCTTGCGCGGGCTCGGGCGCTTGCCTATCGCAAGCGGCCAGCATCAAGGTCAGGGCAGCGAGCGTGAGCGACGAACGGAACGACAAGGCGGGCTCCAACCGGATGTGGGGCGGCAGGTTCGCTGCCGGCCCTAGCGCGATCATGCGCGAAATCAACGCCTCGATCCCGTTCGACAAGGCGCTGTGGCGGCAGGACATTGCCGGGTCGAAGGCCCACATCGCGATGCTGGCGGCGCAAGGGATCGTAACTGCGGAGGATGCGCGCGCGATCGCCCATGGGCTCGACACGATCGCCGCGGAGTATGAAGCGAACGGCGTGCCCGAGGACTGGGACCTCGAGGACATCCACATGACCGTCGAGAGCCGCCTCGCCGAACTGGTCGGTCCGGCGGCAGGCAGGCTCCATACGGCACGCAGTCGCAACGATCAGGTCGCAACCGATTTCCGCCTATGGGTACGCCAAGCGATCGACGATGCCGACACGGGGCTCGCGGAATTGCAACGGGCACTGGTCACCCGAGCCGGCGAACACGCGGCCAGCATCATGCCCGGCTTCACCCACCTGCAAACCGCGCAGCCGGTCACGCTCGGCCATCACCTGATGGCGTATTACGAGATGGTCCGGCGCGACCGCAGCCGCTTCGCCGATGCGCGCGCGCGGATGAACGAGTGCCCGCTCGGGAGCGCGGCGCTCGCCGGAACGGGTTTCCCGATCGACCGGCAGTCAACGAGCGACGCGCTCGGATTCGACAGGCCCACCGCCAACAGCCTCGATGCCGTATCCGATCGCGATTTCGCGCTCGATTACCTCCAGGCGGCGAGCCAGTGCGCGCTCCACCTCAGCCGGTTGGCGGAGGAATTGATCATCTGGGCAAGCCAGCCCTACGGCTTCGTCCGCCTGCCCGATGCGCTCAGCACCGGCAGCTCGATCATGCCGCAAAAGAAGAACCCCGATGCCGCCGAACTGGTGCGCGGGCATGCGGGGCGGATCGTCGGCTGCCTCACCGCGCTCAGCATCACGATGAAGGGCCTGCCGCTCGCCTATTCCAAGGATATGCAGGACGACAAGCCGCCGGTGTTCGAGGCGGCAGGGCTGCTCGCGCTGTCGATTGCGGCGATGACCGGCATGGTGGCCGAAAGCGAATTCCGCACCGACCGGATGCGCGCGGCGGCAGAACTGGGCTACGCCACCGCGACAGATCTTGCCGACTGGCTGGTGCGGCAGGCCGACATCCCGTTCCGCGAGGCACATCACATTACCGGCGCTGCAGTGAAACTCGCCGAGAGCCGGGGTGTGGCGCTCGACGCGCTGTCGCTCGACGATCTCAAGAAAATCGACGCGCGGATTGACGAGCGGGTCTTCGCTGCGCTGTCGGTCGATGCCTCGGTCGCCTCGCGCGCCAGCTATGGCGGAACCGCGCCCGAACGGGTACGGGAACAGGTCGCCGCGGCGCGCAAGGCGCTGGGGATGGAGGAATGATGCGTCGCTCACTTGCCCTGGCATTCGTCGTCCTGCTCGCCGCCTGCGGACAGCGGGCCGCGCTCGAGCCACTGGCGGGCGAATCCATGCCGGTCGCGCCGATCGGGGCGAGCGAGCCGAAGACTGTCGACGAGCTGCTCGAGCCGACGCCACAAGCCGCGCCGGAGCGCAACGTCGAACTGCGCCGCCGCTCGGAGGAGCGCGAGGACGATCCGTTCGACCTGCCGCCCGAATGACCTGACCGCGCGATGGATCACTTCAGCCTGATCGACGGCGTGCTCCACGCCGAGAACGTGCCACTGCCGCGCATCGCCGAGGAGGTCGGCACCCCGGTCTATGTCTATTCGCGCGCCACGCTGGAACGGCACGCTCGGGTATTTCGGGAGGCCCTCGCGCCGCTCGGTGATCCGCTGATCGCGTTTGCGGTCAAGGCCAATCCCAACCTTGCGGTGCTGCGCGTGCTCCAACGGCAGGGGTTCGGCGCGGATGTCGTTTCGGGCGGCGAGCTGCGCCGTGCGCTGGCGGCGGGAATGGCGCCGGACAAGATCGTCTTCTCGGGCGTGGGCAAGACGCGCGCGGAGCTCGAGCTCGGGCTTGCCGAGGGGATCGGTCAGTTCAACATCGAATCGCGCGAGGAAGGGCGCGAGCTTGCCCAGCTCGCCGCCGCGCGCGGTATCGCCGCCCCGGCCTGTCTGCGCGTGAACCCTGACGTCGATGCGAAGACCCATGCCAAGATCTCGACCGGCAAGGCGGAGAACAAGTTCGGCGTGCCGCTGATCCGGGCGGGCGAGGTGTTCGACGAACTGGCCGCGCTCGATGGCCTCGATCTGCGCGGCGTTGCTATCCATATCGGCAGCCAGCTCGCCGATCTGGAGCCCCTCGAAACCGCCTTCGCCAAGGTCGGGCGGCTGGTCGCCGAACTGCGCGCGGCGGGCCACGCGATCACGCATGTCGATCTCGGCGGCGGACTCGGCGTGCCGTACCGGGCGGGCAAAGTTCTGCCCTCGCCTGCCGACTACGGCGCCATGGTGGCCCGCACGACCGCCGGGTGGGACGTCAAGCTGACCTTCGAACCGGGCCGGGTGATCGCGGGTAACGCCGGCGTGTTGCTGACGCGCGTGGTGCGGGTCAAACGTGGCGGCAACGGGCCGCCGTTCGTGATCGTCGATGCCGCTATGAACGACCTTGCCCGCCCCGCGCTTTACGGTGCATGGCACGATTTCGAGGCGGTCGCCCCGACAGGCGAACGCATGACCGCCAATATCGTCGGCCCGATTTGCGAGACCGGCGACACCTTCGCCACCGACCGCGACTGCGACGCGCTGGTATCGGGCGATCTAGCGGTGTTCCGCACCGCCGGGGCTTATGGCGCGACGATGGCCAGTTCCTACAACTCGCGCGGCTTCGTCGCCGAGGTGCTGGTCGACGGCGACCGGTTCGCGGTGGTGGCCGACCGGATCGACGCCGCCGCCATCATGGACGCCGAACGGGTGCCGGAGTGGCTGGACTGAACAGCCTTCCCCTGTTCCACCGCGTGCGCGGCACGCGCGTGGTGCTGGTCGGCGACGGGCCGATGGCCGAAGCCAAGCGGAGGCTGATCGAGCGCGCCGGCGGGGAATGCTGCGGCGATGCGGAGGCGCACCATGCTCGGCTCGGCTTCGTGGCACTCGACGATACCCGAGAGGCCGAGGCGGCAGCGCGGCGGCTCAAAGCCAAGGGCCTGCTGGTCAACGTGGCCGACCGGCCGGAGCTGTGCGATTTCACCGTTCCCAGCATTCTCGACCGAGACCCGGTGCTGGTTGCGGTGGGCACCGGCGGTGCTTCCGCGGGGCTCGCCAAGCAGCTGCGGCTGCGATTCGAGCGTATCCTGCCGCAAACGCTCGGTGACCTCGCCAGCGCATTGGGCAATGCCCGTGCGGCGCTGCGCGCGCGGTGGCTAGATTCAGGCGAGCGGCGGCGCGCGCTCGACGACGCGTTGGCAGATGGCGGTTCCCTTGATCCATTCCGCGAGCAGACCAGTGATGCGGTCGAGCGCTGGCTCGAGACCGACACCGCACCCCTTGGCGGGGGCTGCGTGGAAATCATGCTCACCAGCGACGACCCCGACGATCTGACGCTGCGCCAGGCGCGCTTGCTGGGCGAGGCGGATACCGTGCTGCACGACCACGGCGTTCCAGATACCATCCTAGCCCGCGCCCGCGCCGACGCCGAACGAACCGCCCTGCCCTGCCCGGTTCTGGAAACCGGGCTGACCGTCATCCTGCGCCGACCGAGCTAGAGGATTCGCCCGGCCTCCGGGCCCAGCGCGGCGAAATAGCGCGCCATCGCGTCGGCAGCCTTGTCGCTCAGGGCGATGAAGGCGCGCCGCCGGTCCTCGTCGTCCTCCAGCCGTTCAAGCAGTCCGGCCTCGATCATCTGCCCGATCCACCGCAACGCAGTGGTCGGCGGCACACCGCTGGCGATGCACAGACTGGTTACCGAGACCCGCTTGTGCTCCGCCCGTGCGACCGTGAGATCGAGCAGGATGTCCCACGCCGGGTCGGCGAACAGGCCCTGATCGAAATGCCGCGCACGCAACTGCCGCGCCGCGATGATCCGCCGCACCAGGCGCGGATCGGGCAATGGCGGCCTGGTGCGGCGAACGGGCTCGCGGCCGGGCGGAACGCCTCCTGGCCCGCGGAAATCCTGCCCCGGCGAAGCGAGCCGGAATGCGGAGCCGGTCGCATCGCTACCCGACCCGCCCAGCTGGTCGAGCCGGGCGGCGAGTTCGCCGACCTGCTCGGTCAGGCGCAACAGCGTCAACCTGTCCTCAGAGGACAGATCGCGCAGGCGCGAGCGGGGCCTCGCCGCCATCAGCCGTGCCAGCGCGGCAATGCGCTCGCCCCGCGAGGCGTCGACCAGAATGATCCCGCGCGACTGGTCGAGACAGCAGAACACCGCCTCCATCGCTGTCGCAGTGGTGGCCACCACCAGACCGGCACCCGATTGTGCCGCGCGCATGTCAAGCCGGAGCAGCGCTGCGAGCGACGCCGCATCGTCGCCCGGACAGTCGACCACCAGCATGTCGCCCAATGCCTGCACGGGGCCAGTGGCGAATGCCTCGAGGCCATCCACGCAGCGCACCGACAACCCCGCGCCCACGGCATCCTCGTGCCATTCGGCGCGGACCAGCGGCCTGTCCGCGAGGATCGAGACGGAGAGCGCAAGCGGAGCATCGCCGACAGCCTGATAGGCGAAATCGCTAAGCGCCACAGTCGCTACTCCTACGTATCACTACGAACAGGAGTAGAACAAAACAGGACTATGTCAAGACGGTTCAATCCATGAACGGGTCGCGCACCAGGATCGTGTCTTCTCGCTGCGGGCTGGTCGAGACGAGCGCAACCGGCGTTTCGATCAGTTCCTGCACCCGCTGGATGTATTTGATCGCCTGCGCTGGCAGGTCGGCCCACGACCGCGCGCCAGCGGTGGTTTCCTGCCACCCGGCCATCTCTTCCCAGATCGGCTCAACTGCTGCCTGATCCGCAGCGTGACTGGGAAAGTAATCGAGGATTTTACCATTCAGGCGATAGCCGGTGCAAATTCTAACCGTTTCGAACCCGTCGAGCACGTCGAGCTTGGTCAGCGCGATCCCGGTCACGCCGCTGATCGCGCAGCTCTGGCGCACCAGCACGGCGTCGAACCAGCCGCAGCGGCGCTTACGACCCGTCACCGTACCGAACTCGTGCCCGCGCTCGCCCAGTCGCTGGCCGGTGGCGTCGTCGAGTTCGGTCGGGAACGGCCCGCTGCCCACTCGGGTAGTGTATGCCTTGACGATCCCGAGCACGAAGCCGGTCGCGCCCGGCCCCAGCCCCGAACCGCTCGCCGCGGTGCCGCTGACGGTGTTGGAGCTGGTAACGAAGGGATAGGTGCCGTGGTCGACATCGAGCAACACGCCCTGCGCTCCTTCGAACAGGATGCGCGCGCCCGCCTTGCGGACCTTCTTGAGCCGCTTCCACACCGGCTGCGCGTATTGCAGCACCGAAGGAGCGATTTCGCGCAGCTCGGCGAGGAGCGCGGCGCGGTCGATCGGCGGCTGGTCGAACCCGGCACGCAGGGCATCGTGGTGCGCGCATAGGCGGTCGAGTTGCGGCTCCAGCTGATCCAGATGCGCGAGGTCGCACACCCGGATCGCGCGGCGGCCCACCTTGTCCTCGTAGGCCGGACCGATCCCGCGCCCGGTGGTGCCGATCTTGCCCGCACCCGCCGCCGTTTCGCGCAAGCCGTCGAGATCGCGGTGCAGCGGCAGGATCAGCGGGCAGTTGTCGGCGATGGCGAAGTTCTCGGGCGTAATGGCAACACCCTGCCCCTCCAGCTTGGCGATCTCGTCGCGCAGGTGCCAGGGATCGAGCACCACACCGTTGCCGATGATCGAGAGCGTGCCGGTGACGATTCCGCTGGGCAGCAGCGAGAGCTTGTAGACGTTTTCGCCCACCACCAGCGTGTGCCCGGCGTTGTGCCCGCCCTGGAAGCGCACGACGGCATCGGCGCGGCTGGCGAGCCAGTCGACGATCTTGCCCTTCCCCTCATCGCCCCACTGGGCGCCGATCACGGTAACGTTGGCCAACTGCCGTTTCCTTCGCTGCAATCCGGTTTCGCGGGCGAGACATGGACCGGGTGTTACACGGTCCAGGGGCAAAATTCCCGCCCCTCATCGGGGGCCTCGCCGGGGCGGCCCTATGGCAGATCGAGGCGGTGTAGGAAACGCGAGAATTGCCCTGCCGCATGACATGATTTTTGCGGAGGCGCGACAATCGGCGACAAACCGCGACTGGCCTCGAACGCCATTCGATGCTTGAACCCGCATCAGCGGGTCGCGCCGTCGGAGTTCTTCGTCATGAAGCGGCTGTTTGCTCTTCTTGTCGTGCTGACCCTCGCTGCCAGCCCGATCGCTTTCGCCCAGCGCGATCGCGCTCCCGGCGCCAGTGAACTCGCCTACGGCACAGAGCCGCTGCAAGCGCTCGACTACTGGCGCGGCACCGGACGCAGCGCTCCCCTGATCGTGTTCGTCCACGGTGGGGGCTGGAAGCGCGGCGACAAGCGGATGATGCAGCGATCGGCCAAGCTCACTAACTGGCAAGCGAAGGGCTACGCCGTGGCCTCGTTGAACTATCGCCTTGTCCCCGACGTGACCGTCGAGGAGCAGGCGCAGGATGTCGCCGATGCGGTCGCGTACCTGAAGGGCAGTGCCGCACGGCTCGGCTTCGACCCCCGTCGATTGGTATTGGTGGGCCATAGTGCCGGAGCGCATCTGGTCGCCCTGGTCGGAACCGACCCCAAGTACCTGCGCAAAGCCGGACTTTCGCCGACCGACATTTCCGGTGTCGTCGCGCTCGACGGTGCGGCTTACGATGTTCCGGCCCAGATGGGCCAGAATGCGCGGCTGATGGGCGATACCTACAAACAAGCATTCGGCACCGATCCGGTTCGCCAGCGGGCGCTGTCGCCCACGCATCATGCCGACGCGCCCAATGCACCGGCCTTCCTGATCCTGCATGTCGAGCGCCGCGACGGGAAGGTGCAGAGCGATGCTCTCGGCACGGGGCTGCGCCGGTCCGGAACTCCAGCCGCCGTCCAGCAATTCGCTGGCCGCGGCTTGCGCGGGCACATTGAAATCAATCGCAAGCTGGGCGAGGCGAGCTATCCGGCAACGCCGGTCGTTGACGCGTTCCTCGCAGAACGGTTCGCGCGCTAGCCGCCTGCACCCGAAACGCGCAGCCGCTGCGCAATGTCGCACAAGTTCAGGTAGGCCGGCAGACCGGGGCTCTCGGTGCCGTCACCATCCACAATAAATGCCTCGATCATCGCCAGTATCTCGGCGGCGTCTTCGCTGCCGCCTCGTTCGCTTTCGATCAAGGCAAGCGCCAGTCGTGCCGTAACCTCGCGCTCGTCGGGGCGCAGCGCACGTTCGGGGGCGAGCAGCTCCAGCGCGTAATTGTATTCGTCCCGACGACTCGTCACGGCGATTGCCAGCGCCAGATCGAGCGCGGCGCCGGTACGGAACATTGGCCAGCGAGCCTGTGCCTTCAGCGCCAGCCCAAGGGCATCAATGGCCTCGTCAGGCTTGCCCGCGACCATCAGCGCGGTGCCGAGGTAGAGCGCCGCCCGGGCCGTCTGCGCCTCGTCCTCGAGCGCAATCGCGCGGCGGGCGAGTTCGGCGGCAACGTCGGCATGCGTAGCGATCAGCGTGTAGGCCTGGATCGTGAGGTACTGCGCCTTGTCGCGCGACCTGGCGAGACGCGTCTCGAAACCCGCGGCAATCTCCGCGTTCCACTCGGTGTTGCGAAACCAGTCGGCCATCGGCGCGGTCAGAGCGGGAGAGGCCTGCCGTCGGTCAGGATATGCGAGCACCCCAGCGCCGCCGCGTCCTCGCCCTCGTCCAACGCAGCCACCGTGCGCCAGCCCTCGGCGCGCATCTTTGCGGCTACCGCACGGTCGTGGCCGAGAGGTAGGTAGAGGGCACCGCGCGTCGCGGGCGCTTCCAGCGTTTCCACCAGCGGGTCGAGGTAGAGCGAGAAGCCGGTCGCTGGTTCCTCGGTGCCGCCGATCTCGTAAGTTCCGCCCCTGCCCAATGCGCCGCGCGCGCCCTCGGCGTAGAGGGTAAAGCCGAACCAGCTCTGGTATTCGAAGCCGTGGCGCTCGGTCGGGTCGAGGGTCACGCGGGCGCTGGCGCCTACCCGTTCCGCGATGCGGCGCAACCCGTCGATGCGGCTGGCGAGCGCGCCGCCTGCGTCGATGTCGGCGATCCGAACGATCGCTTCCTCGAACGGCCCTGCTGCGTAGAGCAGCGGCAGGTAGGCCGCGCCGCCCGCATCGCGCAGCGCGCCCGCGTCTTTCATGTCGAGCTCGCGGCGCACCGCGTCGATCTGCGAACCGGCGAGCGGGAATGCCTCCGCCGCCAGGGTATCGACCAGGTCCGGCAGAGTGAAGTCGACCGACACACCGCGCGCGCCCGCCGCCTCCAGCGCTTCGACCGCAAGCGCCACGATCTCGCCCGCTGCCTCGGCGCTGTCGCTGCCGATCAGCTCGGCGCCGAGTTGCAGCTTCTGCCGTGCCGGGTCGAGCTGGTCGGCGCGGATCGTCATCACCTCGCCCGCATAGGCCAGCCGCAGCGGGCGCGGGGCATTGGCGAGCGAGGTCGCGGCAATCCGGCCCACCTGCACCGTCATGTCGCTCCGCAGCGCAAGCGTGCGCAGGCTGGCAGGGTCGGTGAAGCGGAACATCCGCCGCGTCTCGACGCCGCTCATGCGCGAGGCCATCGAATGCTCGAACTCGACCAGCGGCGGGCGCACGCGGTCGTATCCGTTGGCGTCGAGCACATCGAGCGCCCCGCGCATGGCACGCGTGATCAGCGCGGCCCCGGCGGGGAGCCGGTCCTCGAGGCCTTCGGGCAGGAGATCGTCGTCGGTCATGTCGCGCGATCCCCTGCCCCAAGCCAAATCAGAACGCCAGCGGCATGACCACCTTCACGCCCTCGAGCGCGCAGGCGGCCTTGACCACGTCATCGGGAATCGGCTGGTCGACGCTCAGCAGCAGCACCGCCTCGCCGCCGGCCTCGCGGCGGCCGAGGTGGAAGGTGCCGATGTTGATGCCGCTGTCGCCGAGCAGCGAGCCGATCCGGCCGATGAAGCCGGGCGCGTCCTCGTTGACGATATAGAGCATGTGCCCCTCGAGCTCGGCCTCGATCCCGACGCCGAAGATTTCCACCAGCCGCGGGGCGCCCGCGCCGAACAGCGTGCCTGCGACCGAGCGATCGCCCTGCGCCGTCGCCACGGTGACGCGCACCAGCGTGTGATAGACGCCCTCGCGTTCGTGCCGCACCGAGCGCACGTCGAGCCCGCGCTCCTTGGCCAGGAACGGCGCGTTGACCATGTTCACGGTGTCCGAATAGCGCTTCATCAGCCCTGCCAGAACCGCACCCTCGATCGGCTTGCCCGAAAGACCGGCCGCCGCGCCCTCGCGCTCGATGCTGATCTGGGTAAGGTTGCCGTGGGCGAGCTGGCCGACGAGGCTGCCGAGGCTTTCCGCAAGCTTCATGTAGGGCTTGAGCTTGGGCGCCTCCTCGGCGCTGAGCGACGGCATGTTGAGCGCGTTGGTGACCCCGCCGTTGACCAAGTAGTCGGCCATCTGCTCGGCCACCTGCAGCGCGACATTGACCTGCGCTTCGGTCGTGCTCGCGCCGAGGTGGGGCGTGCAGATGAAGTTCGGCGTGCCGAACAGCGGGTGGTCAGCCGGGGGCGGTTCCTGCGCGAAGACGTCGAGCGCCGCGCCCGCGACATGGCCGCTGTCGAGGAGGTCCTTCAAGGCCACCTCGTCGATCAGGCCGCCGCGCGCGCAGTTCACGATGCGGACGCCCTTCTTCGTCTTCTCCAGGTTCTCGCGGCTGAGGATGTTGCGGGTCTGCTCGGTCAGCGGGGTGTGCAGGGTGATGAAGTCCGCCCGCGCCAGCAGCGTGTCGAGATCGACCTTTTCGATGCCGAGTTCGATCGCGCGGTCTTCGGTCAGGAAGGGGTCGAAGGCGACGACCTTCATCCTGAGGCCGAGCGCGCGGCTGGCGACGATCGAGCCGATATTGCCCGCGCCGATCAGACCCAGCGTCTTGCCGGTCACCTCGACCCCCATGAAGGCGTTCTTGGGCCAGGTTCCGGCCTGGGTCTGGCTGTCGGCGGCGGGGAGCTGGCGGGCGAGCGCCATGATGAGGGCGATGGCGTGTTCGGCGGTGGTGATCGAGTTGCCGAACGGCGTGTTCATCACCACCACGCCCTTGGCCGAGGCGGCGGGAATATCGACGTTGTCGACGCCGATGCCCGCGCGGCCCACGACCTTGAGGTTGTCGGCGGCTTCCAGCACCGCCTTGGTCACTTTCGTGGAGCTGCGGATGGCGAGCCCGTCGTAGTCGCCGATCCGGGCAATGAGCTGCTCGGGCGTTTCTCCGGTGATGACATCGACCTCGCAGCCGCGCTCCTCGAAAATGCGCGCGGCGTTGGGATCCATCTTGTCGGAAATGAGGACTTTGGGCTTGGTGGTCATCGGATCGTTTCCTTGATCGTCGCCCCGGACTTGATCCGGGGTCCCGCTTCTTTTGGGCGGCGGGACAGAAGAAAAGCGGGATCCCGGCTCAAGGCCGGGATGACGCCGTGATTAGTTTGCGCGGAGCTGCGCCCAGGCCCAGTCGAGCCACTGGCCGAGCGCCTCGATATCGGCGGTGTCGACCGTGGCGCCGCACCAGATGCGCAAGCCCGGCGGCGCGTCGCGATAGCCCGCGATGTCGTAGGCGGCGTCCTGCTCTTCGAGCAGCTTGGCGAACTTCTTGATGAAGTCCGCGTCGGCGCCCTCGACCGTCAGACACACACTGGTGTTTGAGCGGCTCGCCGGGTCGGATGCAAGGTGTCCGAGCCAGTCACGCGCCTGGACGAGTCCATCGAGCGCCGCCGCGTTGGCATCGGCGCGCGCCTGCATCGCCGCGAGCCCGCCAATCGACTTGCCCCATTCGAGCGCGAAGATCGCATCCTCGACCGCCAGCATCGAGGGCGTGTTGATGGTCTCGCCGGTGAAGATGCCCTCGATCAGCTTGCCGCCCTTGGTCATGCGGAACAGCTTGGGCATCGGCCAGGCGGGCGTATGGCTTTCCAGCCGCTCGACGGCACGCGGGCCCAGGATCAGCACGCCGTGCGCGCCCTCGCCGCCGAGCACCTTCTGCCAGCTGAACGTCAGCACATCGATCTTGGCCCAGTCGATGGCTTGCGCGAACACCGCGCTGGTCGCATCGGCGATGGCAAGGCCCTCGCGGTCCGCTGCGATCCACTCGGCATCGGGCACGCGAACGCCGCTGGTGGTGCCGTTCCAGGTAAAGATCACGTCGTTCGACCAGTCGACCTGGGCCAGATCCGGCAGTGCGCCGTAATCGGCGCGGATCACGGTCGGGTCGAGCTTCAGCTGCTTGACCGCGTCGGTCACCCAGCCTTCGCCGAAGCTTTCCCACGCCAGCGTCGTGACAGGCCGCGGGCCAAGCAGGCTCCACATCGCCATCTCGACCGCGCCGGTGTCAGACGCGGGCACGATGCCGATACGGTGGCTCGCGGGCACTTCCAGCACCTCGCGCATCAGGTCGATGCAATGTTGCAGCCGCGCCTTACCCAGCTTCGAGCGATGCGATCGCCCGAGCACTCCGGTGGCCAGTTTTTCGGCGGACCAGCCCGGCGGCTTGGCGCAGGGACCGGAAGAAAAGAACGGGCGTGCAGGTTTGCGCGCCGGCATCGGGTATTCGGTCATGTAGTCTCTCCTTGCAGAGAGCACGCGCGGCGTTGGGACCGCGTGGCCCGTCGGCCGCACTAAAGTTGCGCCGGCTCAAGTCAAGCGCGGATAAAGTTGCATACGAAACCAATGCGACGAATGCAGTGACACGGCGCTCGCCAAGGACCCAATTCGCACCTAGATGCGCGAGCGATGCAGACCTCCGATCTCCGCATTGCCTTGTTCAGCGGCAACTACAATTACGTCCGCGACGGGGCGAACCAGGCGCTGAACCGACTGGCGGCCTACCTGCTGCGCCAGGGCGCTGCGCTGCGGGTCTATGCGCCTACCACCGATACCCCGGCATTCGCACCGACCGGCGATCTCGTCAGCGTGCCGAGCATGCCGATTCCGACGCGGTCGGAATACCAGATGCCGCTCGGCCTCTCACGCGCCAACCGAAACGATCTGGCGGCGTTCGCGCCGAACCTCATACATACCTCCTCGCCCGATCCGACAGGGCATGCCTCGGTCTCGTGGGGTCGCAAGCGCGGCCTGCCGATCCTTGCCTCGGTCCACACCCGCTTCGAGACCTATCCCCGTTACTACGGAATGGCATTCGCCGAACCGCTGCTCGAGGGGATCATGCGGCGCTACTACCGGCGCTGCGACGCGCTTGTCGCGCCGTCGCAGAGCATGGTCGACACATTGCGTGTCCAACGCATGCATCATGACATTTCGATCTGGTCGCGCGGGGTCGACCGATCGGTGTTCTCCTCCAATCGACGCGACCTCGAGTGGCGCCGCGCACTGGGCATCGTCGACGACGACATCGCCGTCGTGTTCCTGGGTCGGCTGGTGATGGAGAAGGGGCTCGACGCATTTGCCGATACGATGGCGGAACTGCGCCGCCGCGGCGTCCCGCACAAGGTGCTGGTCATCGGCGATGGGCCGGCGCGCCAGTGGTTCGAGGACAACCTGCCCGGCGGCATATTCGCCGGGTTCCAGACCGGCGAGAACCTCGCACGGGCGCTCGCCAGCGGCGACGTGTTCTTCAATCCCTCGATCACCGAGACATTCGGCAATGTCACGCTGGAGGCGATGGCGTGCGGGCTCCCGGTGGTGGCGGCCGGCGCGACTGGTTCGTCCAGTCTGGTCAAGAACGGGGTGACCGGCAGCCTGGTCCAGAATGGATCGGCCGCAGCCTTTGCCGAAGCGATCGCACCATATTGTGCCGACCCGGCGCTCCGTACCGCGCATGGCAGCGCAGGAGAGACGCGGAGCAAGGCGTTCGACTGGGATGCGATCAACCAGACTGTGGTCGACACCTATCTGCGCCTGGTTGCTGCCCGGCGCAGATAGCTCAGCGCAACACGCCCACCGCGCGCTGGCGGATCGCATACCAGAGCGATCCGAGCGTTATCACCCAGATCGCCAGGTCGAGGGGCACGCTCTGCAGTTCCTCCGGCACGTCGCTGACGACATAGCTGAAGTAGGCTGTGCCGACGAGGCCGATGACCGAGATGGCGAACGCGGTAACGGCGTAGCGCGAGCGCAGGAGCAGCAGGATCGAGCCGAGCAGGCAGAACCACACCCCGATCGCCCAGACCGCATTGGCCCAGGCCGGGAAGCTGTCGAAATAGGCGATCTGGTCGGGCGTCATGCCGAGCGATTCCAGCTTGCCCAGATGCGTCATCATGTAGCTCATGACGCCGATCGCATTCCACAGCAGCGTCAGTATGCCGACCGCCCACAGGTGCCACGGTGCGCGCGCAGTTGCTTCGTTCATGGTGTCACTCCCCCAAGTGTATCCCCGGGGGAGTGATTACCACTGCGGCGCAATCGCGCCAACAGGCTTCAGAGACGCTCGATCTTGCGCGCCAGCTCGTCGACCATGTCGACGATCTCGCGCACCGTATCCTCGTCGAGCTTCCCCGAACGCGCGCGATGCTTGAGCACGCTGGCGAGATTGCCGACGGCGCGGAACATTTCCGGCGTGGCATAGGCGCGACGGTGCTCGCCGTGGCTGGTGAGACGCTCCATCAAATCGGCGATCTGATTTGCCTGATCGGCGACCTCGGCCTTGCCCGCGTCGGTCGCTTCGTAGAGCTTGCGCGAATCCTCGCCTGGGACGGCGCGGATCAGGCCCTCGTCCTCGAGCAGCGCAAGCGTGGGGTAAAGCGTACCCGGGCTCGGCTCGTAGCTGCCGTGGGTCAACGTGCCGATCGCCTTGATCAGTTCGTAACCGTGGCGCGGTTCTTCGGCGATCAGTGCCAGCAGCACCAGCCGCAACTCGCCCGAGCCGAACATACGGCCGCGGCGCTTGGGTCCATTCGGGCCGAACGGTCCCTTGGGTCCGAACGGGCCGCCGGGGCCGAATGGACCATCGGGGCCGAACGGACCGTCCGGGCCAAAGCCGCCCCAACCGCGCGCGCCGCCCATCATGGCGATAAAGGGCCAGGGATTGCCGCGCCGTCCGCGCGTGCCACAATTGCGATGCATAATGTCGTCCTTTCGACTCAAGATAGGTCTAAGATATATCTTTAAGATGATTTGCAAAGAGTATCCTGCAAATTTTTCCGCGCATCGCTATCTGGTCGAAATGGCCGACGATCTGTTCCCCGAGAGCGTGTCGCATGCGTCGACACCCCCCAGCGTCGCCCACGATGCGCCGCTCGCCGACAAGCTGCGCCCGCGCGACCTCTCGCAGATTATCGGGCAGGACCATCTGACCGGGGCGGAGGGCGCGATCGGTCGCATGGTCGCGGCGGGCAAGCTGTCGAGCATGATCCTGTGGGGTCCGCCGGGCACCGGCAAGACCAGTATCGCGCGCCTGCTCGCCGATGCGGTCGGGATGCGGTTCGAGAGCGTGAGCGCGGTGTTCAGCGGCGTCGCCGACCTCAAGAAGGCGTTCGCCTTGGCCGACAAGGCGGCCGGGGCCGGGCAGCGCACGCTGCTTTTCGTGGACGAAATCCACCGCTTCAACCGTGCGCAGCAGGACGGTTTCCTCCCGTTTGTCGAGCGCGGCACGGTCACGCTGGTCGGCGCGACCACCGAGAACCCCAGCTTCGCGCTCAACGCCGCACTGCTCAGCCGCGCGCAGGTGCTGATCCTCCACCGGCTCGATTTCGCCGCGCTGGAGAAGCTGCTCGCCCGCGCCGAGGAACTGGAAGGCCCGCTGCCGCTTACGCAGCCCGCGCGCGAGGCGCTGGTCGCGAGTGCCGATGGCGACGGGCGCTTCCTGCTCAACCAGGTCGAGACGCTCTACAATGCACAGCTTTCGGAGCCGCTAGACCCGGCAGGTCTCGGCGCGTTCCTCCAGCGCCGGGTAGCCGTGTATGACAAGGATCGCGAAGGTCACTACAATCTCATCTCCGCGCTCCACAAGGCGGTGCGCGGGTCCGATCCGCAGGCGGCGCTCTACTATCTGGCCCGGATGCTGACCGCGGGCGAGGAGCCGCGCTTCCTCGCCCGGCGGCTGATCCGCATGGCGGTGGAGGACATCGGCCTCGCCGACCCGCAAGCGCTGACCCAGTGCGTGGCGGCGAAGGACGCCTACGAATTTCTCGGCAGTCCCGAAGGCGAACTCGCGCTGGCGCAGGCGTGCCTCTATCTCGCCACCGCGCCCAAATCGAACGCGGGCTATGTTGCGTGGAAGGGCGCGGTCAAGTCGGCACGCGAGACCGGCAGCCTGGTGCCCCCCGCCAACATCCTCAACGCGCCGACGAAGCTGATGAAGGAGATCGGCTACGGCGCGGGCTACAGCTACGACCACGATGCCGACGAGGGTTTCTCGGGCGACAACTACTGGCCGGATGAGATGGAGCCGCAGGCCTATTACCAGCCCGTCGAACGCGGCTTCGAGCGCGAGATCAGAAAGCGGCTGGAATACTGGGACAAGCTGCGCAGCGAACGGCGTGGCTAAATTCCAGCAATTCCTCGCGATCGACTGGTCGGGCGCAGCGGGCGAGCGACACAAGGGCATCGCGCTCGCCGTGGCCGACGCAGGCGGTGGACCGCCGGTGCTGGTCCGCCGCGGCAAGCCGTGGTCGCGGGCCGAAGTGCTCGACCTGTTGCTCGACCTGCCGCCCGATACGCTGGTCGGCATGGACCTCGGGATTTCCTTGCCTTTCGCCGACTGCGGCGGTTTCTTCCCCGCGCACCCGGACTCTCCCGGCGATGCGAGGGACCTGTGGGCGTGGATCGACGCGAAATGCGCCGACGAACCGCACCTGGGAGCGAACGCATTCGTCGAGCACGCCGACCTCGCCCCCTATTTCCGCCGCGGCGCTGACACCGGCGCACAGTTCGGCTGCGACGGTGCGGCGCACGGGCGCGGTCGGTTCCGGGTCACTGAGCATGCGCAGGCAGCCATGGGGTGCAAGCCCTACTCGAACTTCAACCTCGTCGGTGCAGCGCAGGTGGGCAAGTCGAGCCTCACGGGGATGCGGCTGCTGCACCGGCTCGGCGGCGTGGTGCCGGTCTGGCCGGTCGATCCCCTGCCCGATCGCGGTTCGGTGCTGGTCGAAATCTACACCACCCTCGCCGCCTCCGAGGCGGGACGCAGCGCGTCGCGCGCCAAGATGCGCAGCTATGTCGAGCTGAACGAAGCACTCGCGGTGCTCGGATCGGCTCCGGTGCGCGGCGACGGGCATATCGACGACCATTCCTCCGATGCCCTGCTCACCGCCGCATGGCTGCGCACGGTCGCGCACGACCCCGCCCGCTGGAACCCCGCCGGGCTCACGCCGGAGATCGCCCGCACCGAAGGCTGGACTTTCGGCGCGCTCTAAACCAATTGGCGCGGAGTGCCGGCTTAGCTCAGTTGGTAGAGCACCTGATTTGTAATCAGGGGGCCGCGGGTTCGAATCCTGCAGCCGGCACCAAAATCTCCGATTTTGACCTTTTGCTTGCGCAAGCGCATCCGCGCTCGCGATATCCTCGCTCATTGCGAGCTGCGCTCGCATCGCTGCGGGCGGCCGGTCAGCCTTGCGGCGCTACACGCCGTTCACTTCACCCCCGCCCGCGATAGCCCTGCACGCCCTGGTCGGGGACCCACAGCCCTTCGGGCGGCGCGCCGGTCTGCCAGAACACGTCGATCGGGATGCCGCCGCGCGGGTACCAGTAGCCACCGATGCGCAGCCAGCGGGGTTGCATCTCTTCCACCAAGCGCTGGCCGATGCCCACGGTGACGTCTTCATGGAAGCCCGCATGGTTGCGGAAGCTGCCGAGGAACAGTTTCAGGCTCTTCGACTCGACGATCCGCTCGCTCGGTGCGTAGTCGATCACCAGGTGCGCGAAGTCGGGCGCGCCGGTGACCGGGCACAGCGAAGTGAACTCGGGCGCGGCGAAACGCACGAGGTAGAGCGTGCTGGCGCGCGGGTTGGGCACATAGTCTAGCACCGCCTCCTGCGGCGAGGCTGGCAAGGCGCTCTGGCGGCCGAGATGCGCGGTGACGGGTGTGTCGCTCATGCCGCGCATGTGGCGCGATCCCGCCGCAAGCACAAGTCGCCGCTGGCGCTTGCGCGTTTCAGCCCCTATTCAGCGCGCCCTCCCAAGGCCCAGACCCGAGATGATCCGCGCTACCCCCTTCGTTGCCCTCCTCCTCGCCGCAGCAAGCGCGCAGGCCGCGCCGACGGTGCGCGATTTCCAGTTACCGCCGTCGAACCCCACGCCGACCCCGACGCCCAATGTACAAGGACCTGTCGACGTCGAAGGTCCGGTGCCGGTGCGGCCGCGCGCGATCGAGACCGGCAACCCCACCCCGACCCCGACGGAAAGCCGTGTCACGGTGCCCGCGCCGACCGCATCACCGACGCCGCGACTCCCCCTCCCGCCGCGACCGACAGCCACCCAGCCCGCGCGCGCGGGGACGAGCACGGGCAATGCAGCCACCCCCAGCACCGGCGGGGCTGCGCCGACATCCGCACCCGCCAGTGCCGCTCCCGTCGCGGAAAGCCCGCCGACGTCCGCCGGTGCCGCCTTGCCGACGCTGCCGCCTGCCGGATTGCCCGATCTGTCGACGGCGCCGGGTACCTCCCTCGCCGAGACGGACGCCGGCTTCGCGCTGTGGCCCTGGCTGCTCGCGCTGATCGTGGCTCTCGGAGCGGCGGCAGGGCTCTATGTCTGGCGCCAGCGCGAGCAGCAGTTCGCGGGCGTCCCGCAGATCGAGCTGCCGCCGGTCGCTCCGCGCGCCCCCGCGCCTCAGCCCGCGCCGCCCACCAGCGCGCCAAGCCCCGCACCGCGACCCGTTGCAGCGGTCTCGGGTCTCGCGCTCGACGCGGTTCCGGTCATGCTCAGCCGCAGCATGATGAACGCGACCTTCGCCTACCGCCTGACGCTGGCGAACAAGGGGGATGCGCCGCTCGAGAACATCGCCGTTAGCGCAGACCTGGTCACCGCGCATACCAGCGTTCCCATGGAGCAGCAGGTCTCGCGCGACGATACGCCGCTGCCGGAAATGGGCCGGATCGGCACCATCGCACCGGGCGAGAAGGTCGAGATCGAAGGGCAGGTCCGTTTGCCGCTCAGCGCAATCCGCACTGTCCGGCAGGGCAAGGCGCAGCTTTACGTTCCGCTGCTGCGGGTCCGGGCAAGTCCGGCGGGACGGCCGGCGAGCGCGCGCACCTTCGTGGTCGGCACCCTGCCGACCGAAGGCGGGCGCAAGCTCCAGCCGTTCCGGCTCGACGAGATGCCGCAGACCTACCGTTCGATCGGGACCATGGCGCTCGACTAGGCTCGGCCTGGGCGCTACCCAAGCGCCATGGACATGCTCCTTTCGACCGACTGGCTGGCCGCTCGCCTCGGTGAGCCTGGCCTCGCCGTCCTCGACGCCTCGTGGCACCTGCCCGCCGCCGAGCGCGACATCGCGGCCGATTTCAGCGTCGCGCATATTCCCGGCGCCCGACTGCTCGATCTGCCGAGCCTCAAGGACGAAACCTCGCCCGTTCCCTCGGCGCTGCCGCGCGCCGAACAGGTCGAGCAGCGCCTGCGCGAACTCGGCGTGAATGCGGGAGACTCCATCGTCCTCTACGACGACAGCAAATTGCGCAGCGCCGCGCGGGCCTGGTTCATCCTGCGCATGGTCGGGGTGGAGAACGTCGCGCTGCTTGACGGCGGGATGGAGAAATGGCGCGCCGAGGGACGGTCGGTCGAAAGCGGCGAATGGTCGGGCGAGCCTGGCGATTTCACGGTGTCGGCCGACGACCGCAGCCGCGTGCGGAGCAAGGCGCAAATGCTCGCCAATCTCGACAACGGGCTGGAGCAGGTGATCGACGCGCGCGATGCAGCCCGCTTCACGGCCGCCGCCGAGGATGCCGTCCATGGCCTCCCCGGCGGCCACATCCCCGGCTCGCGCCACCTGTTCTTCCGCGACGTGCTGGCGGCAGACGGCACCTTCCTGCCGCCCGACGCGATGCGGGCGAAATTCGCCGACGCCGGGATCGACCTCGATCGCCCGCTCGTCGGGACCTGCGGCAGCGGGATGACCGCCTCGGTCCTGCTGTTCGCGGCCGCCCTCGCGGGCCAGCGCGACATGGCACTCTACGACGGGAGCTGGAGCGAATGGGGTGCGGATCCCGCCACGCCCAAGGAATCGGGCGAACCGCGCTAGCATGGCCAAGCACGACGATAGCCTGCGACCCGCGACCCGGCTCGTCACCGGCGGCAGGCGTTCCGAATGGACCGGAGCGGTGGTCAACCCGCCGGTCTGGCGCGCCAGCACGCATCTCTACCCCGACGAGGCCGCGCGCAAGGCGGGCGGCAAGACGAACGAGGATGGCCGGTTCTACTACGGACGCCGCGGCGCGCCGACGCAGTGGGCGCTGGCCGAGGCGCTGACGCAGCTCGAACCTGGCGCGGCGGGTACGATGCTCTACCCTAGCGGCGTCGCGGCGATCGCCGGGGCGCTGCTCGCGGTTCTCAAACCCGGCGATGTCCTGCTGGTGACCGACAACGCCTACGAGCCGACGCGGCTGATGGCGAACGGTCTGCTCAGGCGGATGGGGATCCAGACTCGGTTCTTCGATCCGCTCGATCTGGCGGGCTTTCCGGCGAAGTTCTGCGAGCGGACCAAGGCGGGCCTGCTCGAAAGCCCGGGCAGCCTGACGATGGAGGTCTGCGACATCCCCGCCCTCGCCGCCGTGGCGCGCGACCACGGCGCAGTGTCGATCCTCGACAACACATGGGCCAGCCCGCTCGGTTTTCCAGCGCTGGAGCGCGGCTGCGACATATCGGTGATGAGCCTGACCAAGCACGTCGGTGGCCATTCGGACCTGATGATGGGCTCGGCCACCGCCGGCGAACGCTGGTACCGCGCGCTGCGCCAGACCGCTCAGGGCCTCGGCCAGGTCGTCGCACCCGACGATGCCGCATTGGCACTGCGCGGCCTCAGAACGATGGGCGTGCGGCTCGAGCGCGCCACCGCGAGCGCGCTCGAGATTGCGCGTTGGCTGCAAGGTCGGGCCGAGGTGGCGCGGGTCATGTGCCCGTTCCTTCCCGACGATCCGGGACACGGACTGTGGAGCCGCGATTTCACCGGCGCCTGCGGGCTGTTCAGCTTCGTCCTCGACGGTCGCGACGATGCCGCGCGAGCGCGCTTCGTCGATGCGCTCGAACTGTTCGGGATTGGCTATAGCTGGGGTGGGTACGAGAGCCTGGTGGTGCCGTTCGATCCCGCTTCTATCCGCACGGAAACCCCTTGGCCGCCAACGGGTTGGAGCGAGGACGATCGCCTCGGCGTGCGCCTGTCGATCGGAGTCGAGGATCCGGCCGATCTGATCGCCGATCTGGAAAAGGCGTTTGTCGCCATGGAGCAAGGATGACTTTACCTGCGACCGTGCAGGAGGAAACCGCCGCCGACGGCCTGCGCGAGGCCGTGTCGGACCGCAGCGAGGCGGCAGGCGGTGTGGTGGAGACGCTCGATTCCTGGGCCCTAAGCCTTGGAACCACGCGCATTTCGCTGTGGGATATGCTCGTCGTCCTGATGGTCCTGGTCGCACTGATCGTCGCCGCCTGGCTGCTCAGCAAGCTGTCGCACAAGCTGCTGCGGCGGATCACCCGGCTGGAACCTTCCGCACGGGTACTTGGCGAGAAACTGCTGACCATCGCGGTCTGGGCCGGTGCGTTCATGGTCGGTATCGACCTGCTTGGGATCGACCTGACCGCGCTGGCGGTGTTCTCCGGCGCCTTCGGCCTCGCCATCGGCTTCGGCTTGCAGAAGACCTTCGGCAACCTGATCGCGGGCATCATCCTGCTGATGGACAAGTCGATCAAGCCGGGCGACGTGATCGCCATCGCCGACCAGGCCGGCCAGACGACCTTCGGCCAGATCCGCAAGATCGGCATCCGCGCGGTCTCGATCACCACGCGCGACCAGAAGGAGTACCTGATCCCGAACGAGAACCTGATGGTCAATCAGGTGGAGAACTGGTCCTACTCCAGCCGCAACGTGCGGATGCAGGTACCGGTGGGGATCGGGTACGGTTGCGATATCGCCGAGGCGGAGAGGCTGATGCTCGAGGCCGCCAAGAGCGTCGAACGCGTGCTCGATACCCCGCCACCGACCGTGTGGCTCGACAAGTTCGGCGAGAACTCGGTCGATTTCGTGATTCATTGCTGGATCAACGATCCCGAGGAAGGGCTCGGCAATATCCGCAGCCAGGTGCTCAAGAAGCTGTGGGGACTGTTCAAGGAGCACGGAATCGAGATCCCTTTCCCCCAGCGCGACATCAACCTGCGGAACAACGCCCAGTTCGAGCAGCTGGTCGCCGCCATCGCCCAGCGCTCGGAACGGCCCGAAAGCTAGGCTTGCCGCGCGGGAAGCCGCGATTTCAAAAACTTTCCTACCCGCTCTGACAAGCATTGTGGCTGGCGAGCGGGCAGACCGCAGCGCATTTCGCGGCCATGACAAACCCCGGCACAGTCTATCTCGTCGGCGCGGGTCCGGGCGATCCGGACCTGCTGACGCTGCGCGCCGCGCGGCTGATCGAACGCGCGGAGATCGTGGTCCATGACGGGCTGGTCGACCCTGCCGTGCTGGCGCTCGCGCGCCCCGACGCCGAGCTGATCTCGGTCGCCAAGAGCCGCGCGCGCCACACGCTGCCGCAGGATGCGATCAATGCGTTGCTGGTGCGCGAGGCGCTGGCGGGCCGCGACGTGGTGCGCCTCAAGGGCGGCGATCCGTTCATCTTCGGGCGCGGCGGCGAGGAGGCCGAGGCCTGCCGCGCGGCCGCCGTTCCGGTCGAGGTCGTCCCCGGGATCAGCGCCGCCAACGGTGCCGCCGCCGCTGCGCAGATTGCCCTCACGCACCGCGATGCCTCGAGCATCGTCAGCTTCGTCGCCGGGCAATGTAAGGGGCTGGCCGAGCAGGACTGGGCCGGTCTCGCCGGCAAGGGCCGCACGCTGGTGATCTACATGGGTGTCAGCACGGCCCCGCAGATCGCCGAGAAGTTGATGGCCGACGGCCTCGCGCCCGACATGCCGGTGGCCGTCATCGAGAACGGCGCGCGGCCCGATATGCGCGTGCTGCGCGGACTGCTGGCGGGCTTGCCCGATCTGGTTGAGGCCGAGCGCGTGGTTTCCCCCGCCCTCATCGTCATCGGCGAGGTGACCGCGCGCGAGGATGCCTCGCTCGCCACCCTGGCACGGGAGGCAGCGCGATGATCATCCTCACCGGCAACGACCTCAAAAGCGGCGCGGTGGTCTGGTGGACCGGCCACGACTGGTCGCTCCACGTCGACGACGCTGTCGACGTAGGTGAGCGCGCCGACGAAATTGCCCGGCGCGAGGATGCCGCGCGCCGCGTCAACATGCCCTACCCGGTTGACGCGACCCGCGACGACCGCGGCGTGCGCCCGGCGCACATCAAGGAACGGGTCCGCGCGCTCGGCCCGACTGTCCGCCCCGACCTGACCCTCAAGCCGGCCGACCCCGATGTCGGCCAGTGGGTGATCTGAGATGTACAAGTACGACACCTACGACCAGGCAATGGTCGACGCCCGCGTCGCCGAATTCCGCGACCAGGTCGAGCGCCGCCTCGACGGGCGCCTGCCCGAGGACCAGTTCCGCCCTCTGCGGCTGATGAACGGGCTCTATCTCCAGCTCCACGCCTACATGCTGCGCGTCGCGGTGCCCTATGGCACGCTCGACAGCCGTCAGATGCATGCGCTGGCCGACATCGCCGACAAATACGACCGCGGCTACGGCCACTTCACCACGCGGCAGAACATCCAGTACAACTGGATCAAGCTGGAAGAGACGCCCGACCTGCTGGCCGATCTCGCCAAGGTCGAGATGCATGCGATCCAGACCAGCGGCAACTGCATCCGCAACATCAGTTCGGACCATTTCGCCGGCGCTGCGGCGGACGAGGTGGTCGACCCACGCCCCTATGCCGAGCTGCTGCGCCAGTGGTCGAGCTTCCACCCCGAATTCAGCTTCCTCCCACGCAAGTTCAAGATCGCGGTGATCGCCAGCGCCACCGATCGCGCGGCGATGCGGCTGCACGATATCGGCATCGAGATCGTCCGCAACGACGCGGGCGAGCTGGGCGCGGCGTTTTATGTCGGCGGCGGCATGGGCCGCACCCCGATGGTCGCGCCGTGCATCCGCGACTTCGTGCCGCTCGACCAGTTCGTGACCTATGCCGAGGCATGCCTGCGCGTGTACAACCGCTACGGCCGGCGCGACAACAAGTACAAGGCGCGGATCAAGATCCTCGTCCACGAACTCGGCGCGGCGGAATACACCCGCCAGGTCGAGGAGGAATTCGCCCATCTGCTGACACAGGATATCGAGCCGCCACTGGCCGAGCTCGAGCGCATACGCCCCTACTTCGCCGATCCCGCATTCGAGGACGCCAGCGCCGACACGATCGACCGCAGCGATCCCGATTTCGCGCTCTGGGTCGACCGCAACACACACCCGCACAAGCGCGAGGGCTACGTCTCGGCGGTGATCAGCCTGAAGCCGGTCGGCGGCATTCCCGGCGACGCCAGCGCGCGGCAGATGCACGTCATGGCGGAACTGGCGAAGAGCTATTCCTTCGACGAACTGCGTGTGATGCATACGCAGAACATCGTCCTGCCGCACGTGCGCAAGGCGCAGCTCTACACGCTGTGGCAGACGCTCGATGCGGAGGGTCTCGGCGCGCCCAACCTCGACACGATCGAGGACATCATCGCCTGCCCGGGTCTCGACTATTGCACGCTCGCGAATGCGCGCTCGATCCCCGTCGCCCAGCGGATTTCGGAGCGGTTCGCCGCAACCGGCAAGACCGGCGAACTGGGCGAGCTGAAGCTCAAGATCTCGGGCTGCATCAATGCCTGCGGGCACCATCACGCGGGCCACATCGGCATTCTCGGCGTCGACAAAAAGGGGGTCGAAAACTATCAGCTCCTCCTCGGCGGCAGCGAGGCGGCGGATACCTCGCTCGCCAAGATCACCGGCCCGGGTTTCAGCGAGGCCGGCATCGTCGATGCGGTAGAAACCGTGACCGACGTCTACCTGCGCGAACGCGATCAAGGCGAGCGCTTCCTCGATACCTACCGCCGCATCGGCATGGAGCCGTTCAAGGAGGCTCTTTATGGCTGATGCACTCGGATCCAGCCCGGACGACGTCCAGTTCCGCTTTCGCGACGACGAGCCGGTCGATCACGCCGCTGTGACGGTGGATTCTTTTACCGAACAATCCAACGCCGCCGCCGTCCGGATCGAGCCGGGCGACGACGCGCGCGTGCTGATCCCGCACCTCGACCGGATCTCGCTGGTCGAAGTCAACTTCCCCGCATTCGGCGACGGGCGCGGCTATTCCTCCGCGCGGGTGCTGCGCGAGGCGGGCTACACCGGCGAACTGCGCGCGGTGGGCGAGGTACTGGTCGACCAGATCGCCTACCTGCGCCGCTGCGGCTTCGATGCTTTCGCGCCCGACACGCGGATGGACGAAGGCGACGTCGAGGCGGCGCTGGCCCGCTGGCCGCAGGTCTACCAGACCGCCGCCGACGCGCGCACGCCGATCTGGCGCCTGCGCCATGAATGAGATGCGCGCCATCGACCGGATCGACACCGGCCCGCGCTACAGCGAGGCCGATGCTATCCGACTCAACCGCATGTTCCGCGGTTCCGACACGCACGAGATGCTGCGTGCGGTGATCGAGGATGGGATCGCGGGCGATCTTGCGGTGGTTTCGAGCTTCGGCGCGGAAAGCGCTGTGCTATTGCACCTTATCGCCGAGGTGGACCGCTCCATTCCGGTCTTCTTCCTCGAAACCGGCAAGCATTTCCCCGAGACGCTGGCCTATCGCGACACGCTGGTCGAGCGGCTCGAGCTGACCAATCTCGTAAATCTCTACCCCGATCTGGCCGAGCTGGAACTGCGCGACGAAAGCGGCCTGCGCTGGTCATACGATCCCGACGGGTGCTGCGAGATTCGCAAGGTGAGGCCGCTCGCAACGGCGCTCAACGGCATCGACGCGACGTTCACGGGCCGCAAGGCATTCCAGTCGAGCACGCGCGCGAACCTGCCGCGGTTCGAGATCGACACCTCCGATGCGGAGGGCCGCCTCAAGATCAACCCGTTGATCGACTGGACCCCAGCGCAGATCGACGCATGGTTCGAGGCGCACGACCTGCCGCGCCATCCGCTGGTGGCGCAGGGCTACCCTTCGATCGGGTGCTCGCCCTGCACCCACAAGGTCGCGCCGGGCGAAGACCCGCGTTCGGGCCGGTGGAAGGGCTGGGACAAGACCGAGTGCGGCATCCACGTCCCGCTCGGGCCCGACGGCGAATTGCCGCCGGGATACGATCCGGCGTTCTGAGGGCCGGCCCGCCCGGCCCTGTCCGCTGCGATCAGGTGCCGGCTTCGACGCGTTCGATGATCGAAACCTCGCCGCTTTCTGGATCCTTCGAGGTCCACACACCCTCGGCATCGACGCCTTCCGCGTAGCACTTCTCTGCCTCACCCTCGACGGTCGAGCAGAACTGCGCGGGCGACTTCTGGACCCATGTTCCGGTCCGCACCTGGCCGTCCGCGGCCGTGTTGGTGAACGTGCCGTCGGCGCGCAGCTCCTCGGTCATGACCGACCCGTCGGGTTCCGTAATCCGATAGCTGCCGACCGGCGACATGCCGTCGGCAGCCATGACTTCGGCGGGCGCGACGGGCGCTTCCGCCATGGCATCGGTCGGGACTTCCGACGTTTCCGTGGTTGCGGGCTCAGCGCAGGCGGCCAGAGCAGCAACGCCAGCAAGGACAATGAGCTTTTTCATGCGAGTACTCCCGTTCGGGTTGTGCCCGCCATGGCCATTACCGCGCGGGCGACTCGCGATCCCGGACGGACGCTACGCCGATCGTCCACCGATGCAATGGCGACTTACTTGAGCCAGCCGTGTTCGCGGTACCAGCGCGCCGTGCCCTTGAGGCCCGGGCGGGTCGGCACACGCGGCTTCCACACTGCCTCGGGCACGCGTCTGGCGGGATCGGCGACCCAGTCGGGATGGCTCATGTAGCTGACGCGGTCGGGGGTCAGCTTGGCCTTCCGCCCGCGCACCAGCCGCTCCATCCGCGAGAGGCGGCCGAGCATCGGCTTCGAGAGGTGCGGCACCCAGGGATGGCGCCCGACCGCCCAGCCGATCGTGCGAGCAAGGTCGCGATGGGTCCAGCCGCCGTCGCGCCCGTCGTCGGGCTCGAAGGTCGCATGCGTAACGCCCTCGCCCCCCGGGATCAGCGCGACCAGCAGTTCGGCAAGGTCGTGTACATGGATCAGCGAGGTACGCCCGGGCGGCGGCATCGGCACCACGCCGAAGCGCGCGGCGGACTTGAAAAGCTCGAGCATGTCCCTGTCGCGCGGGCCGAACACGGCGGGCGGCCGCACGATCGTCCAGTCGAGCGCGCTCGCAGCGACGATCCGCTCCGCCCTGGCCTTGGAGGCGCCGTATGCGGACAGTTCCGGCTCGCGCGCGGCGAGCGAGGAAACGAACACGAAGCGCGGCACCCCGGCAGCCTTGGCCGCCTCGACCAGCGCGAGTGTCCCTGCGACGTTGGCCGCCTCGAAGTCGGTCGGATCGGGGGAACTCGTCAGCCCGGCGACGTGGATCACCACTTCCGCCCCATCGACCAGCCGATCGAGCGCCGTGCGGTCGTCGAGTCCGCCGGGCACCCAGTCGACATAGGACCGCGGTTCGCCCGGCACCTTGCGTGCGAGTGCGCGGGCGAGGATTTGCTTCTGTGCCAGCACGTCGAGCACCGCCTGTCCGACGAAGCCGGTTCCCCCCGTAACCGCGATCGTCACAGCAACACCATGTGGTCGCGGTGGATCACCGCCGCGCGAGGCGCGTAGCCGAGCGGCTCGGCCTGTGCCGCGCCCTTGAGCCCGCGGATTGCGCGGCATTCGTCGCCCGAATATTCGACCAGGCCCTGTGCCAGCCGCTCGCCCTTGGGCCCGTGGATGGTGACGAGATCGCCACGCCGGAACGCACCGTCGACCTCGGTCATGCCGGCGGCCAGCAGGCTCGCGCCCTTGAGCAGCGCCGCCGCGCAGCCCGCGTCGACAGTCAGCACGCCTGCCGGAGCGAGCCGCCCGCCGAGCCACGCCTTGCGCGCACCGTCGCGGCGCTGGGGCAGGAACAGCGTGCCGGTGCCGGAGGCGATGGCATTGGCGATGGGCGACTCGTGTGTCCCATTGACGATGGCGAGCGCGATCCCGGCGCGCTCGGCGATCGCGGCGGCTTGCAGCTTCGACGCCATGCCGCCGGAACCGAGGCCGGAGGAGCTCGCGCCGCTCGCCATCGCGGTGATCGCAGGCGTGATCCCCTCGACCCGCTCGACCAGCTTTGCCCCCTCGGCACGCGGATCGCGATCGTAGAGGCCGTCGACGTCGCTCAGCAGCAGTACGCCGTCAGCGCCCGCCGCCTGGGCGACCCGCGCGGCGAGCCGGTCGTTGTCGCCGAAGCGGATTTCCTCGGTCGCGACGCTGTCGTTCTCGTTAACCACCGGCACCGCACCCGCCTCGAGCAGCCGTTCGATCGTGGCCGAGGCATTGAGATAGCGCCGCCGCTCCTCAAGGTCGCCGATCGTCACGAGCATCTGCGCGGCGACGATCCCGTGCGCGCCCAGCGCCTCCGACCACAGCCGCGCCAGCTCGACCTGCCCGACCGAAGCCGCCGCCTGTGCGTCGGCGAGACTACCACGCCCGCCCCGCGCCATGTCGAGCTTCGCCGCGCCGAGCGCAATCGCGCCCGAGCTGACCACGATGACCTGCGGACCTGCCGCCCTGAGCGCCGCCAGGTCCTGCGCCAGCGCATTCAGCCATGCCTTGCGCGGCTCGCCCCGCTCGACGAGCAACGACGAGCCGACCTTGACCACAAGGCGGCGCGTTGTGCGAAAATCGGCGAGTGTATCGATCCCGGCCATGCGCCTTGCCGTGAAGAAATCTGGGCGGCGGTCAAGCCTAGATCGGCGACCATTCGCCCGAGCCATCCTCGGGCACGTCCTCGACCTCGCTGCCCTTGGTCTCGGTCGAGGTCCGGTCGGGCAGGAACGGTAGTACGGCGTCGAGCAACGCACCCATCCCCTCACCTGTCGCACCCGAAACGGCGAACACCTTGTCCGCCCCGGCCGCGCGCAGTTCGGCGGCGAAGCCTTCGACCAGTTCGGCATCGGCGAGGTCGATCTTGTTCAGCGCGATGAGGTGCGGCTTGTCCTCCAGCCCTTCGCCATAGGCCGCCAGTTCTTCCTCGACGATCCGCATCGCCGCGGCGGGATCGGGGCCGGAAATGTCGACGAGGTGGATCAACACCCGGCACCGCTCGATGTGGCCGAGGAACCGGTCGCCGATCCCCGCACCCTCCGCGGCGCCCTCGATCAAGCCAGGTATGTCGGCGAGGACGAATTCGCGCGCGCGGTGGCGCACGACGCCCAGCTTGGGCACCAGCGTGGTGAAGGCATAGGCGCCGACCTTCGCCTGCGCATTCGAGACCTGGTTGATGAAGGTCGATTTGCCCGCGTTGGGCATGCCGAGCAGCCCCACGTCGGCGAGCAGCTTCAGCCGCAGCCAGACCCACATTTCTTCGCTCGGAATGCCCTGCTGGTGCTGGCGCGGGGCGCGGTTGGTGCTCGTCTTGTAGCTGGCGTTGCCGCGCCCGCCCATGCCGCCTTCGAGCAGCACGACGCGCTGGCCGACCTCGGTGAAGTCCGCCAGCACCTCCTCCTTGTCCTCGGAAAGGATCTGCGTGCCGACCGGCACCTCGATCACCAGGTCGGGCGCGGAGGCGCCGGTGCGGTCCTTGCCCATCCCGTGCCCGCCGCGCGCCGCCTTGAAGTGCTGGGTGTAGCGGAAGTCGATCAGCGTATTGAGGCCCTGCACCGCAACGAACACGACGTCGCCGCCCTTGCCCCCGTTGCCGCCGTCCGGCCCGCCATACTCGACATACTTCTCGCGCCGGAACGACACCGCGCCCGGGCCCCCGGCGCCCGACTTGAGATAGATTTTGGCTTGATCGAGAAAGTGCATTTTTTGTTACGCCTCAAACGCCGGCAGCCGCATTCGCGGCTTTGGCTTCCGCGCCAGTGGGCGCGACGGCCGATCGGCCTTGCAGTCGGCTGGTCGCCGACCGGACTAGCGCCCTACCGATATGCAGGGCAAGTTTCGCTCACAACAGTTTGGTCGCGCAGGGACCGCAAGGGCGGCCGCCCGCCCGCAGCGACGCGGCCGCAGGCCGTGTGAGCGAGGAGATCGCGCGCGCGGATGCGCGTGCGGAAAACAAACGACAGGCTTTTGATTTCGTCAAAAACCTGGTGGAGCCGAGGGGGATCGAACCCCTGACCTCGTCATTGCGAACGACGCGCTCTCCCAGCTGAGCTACGGCCCCGTTCCAGGTCTATCGCCGGCTAGCCCGGCGAAGGCGCGCCTTTAGCGAACCCGGCCCGGCAAGCAAAGGGGCAATTTGGCGCGTGCTATTCGCCGGTGCCCTGCCCCGCCGCCGCCTCGTCGGGCAGGGTGATCACCGGCTGGATCACAGGCTCGCTGACCGTGGGCGGCGCCGCTGCGGTCGCGGTGGGCAGAACGATCGTCGGCGCGGCCTGGACCGTACCCTCGGTCGCCAGCGAGCCGAATCCGGGCTGAGCGACCGGCGGTGTGGCAACCGCAGCGTCAGCGTCGGCCTGGACCACCGGCTGCGACACGAAGGTCGTCGAAGCACCAGGGTCGAAGCCCGGAATCGCCTGCGGCAGGCTGTCGGACGCGCTCGGAAGTGACTGAACGACCGGCGTAGCGGCGACCAGCACCGGCTGTGCAGCGCTGGCCGATGGGCCGTACGTCGCAGAGGTGTTCACCGTGCCGGTGCCGGGCAGCCCCTGTACCGTCGCCACCTGCGGCTGCGACGTATACGTCATCACCGGCGGCGGCGGGCCGTACTCCGCATCCCACGATGCGAGGCTCACGCGGTACTGGTCGTACGAGCGGAAGAAGCCCTCGAACACACCCTCGAACCGCGCCAGCGCGCCGATGGCGAACGTATCGAGCTGATCGGGCTGAACGAGCAGCGACTCGCGGGCGATTTGCAGCGCGACCTGGCAGAAACCCGAATGCGTCGGCGGCAGCGCGAAGTAGTTGTAGACCTGCGTCATGTAGCCGTCGAAGGCATTGCGGTACCCGCTCGCCCCGTGCTGCGTACGGTAGGCTGCCAGCAGGCTATCGCTCGTCTTGCGCAGCTTCGCCTTGTGGCGATCGAGCATCGACGCATAGGCGGGCAGGATATCGACATATTCGGGCTCGAGGCAGTTCAGCGCCGCCACGTTGAAAGCCGAGCGGAAGTTCCACGTCGTCTGATCGGTCGAGAGCCCGAAATTGACCGTTCGCCTCATCCCGTCGATGCCGACCTGGGGGATGAACATGTTCGCCACCGCGCCCATCGGTGGGATCGGCCGCGGAGGAATGACCTTGACCGGCGGCGGAGGAGGCGGCGGAGGTGGCGGGGGCGGCGGCGGCGGAGTTGCGCATCCGCTTACGAACAGCGCCAGCCCTGCGGCTGCCGCGAAAATCCTGATCCCGTCCCTGTTCAAGCCGGCCATGCGCCGTTCACCCTTTTCCACGCCCCGATGATGATGCGCCAGCGAAGCTTTCGCTCCGATGAAGCGGAACTACCCTAACGCGTGGGAAGGACAAAGAAAATGCCCGGGATGCGCTGGGCACCCCGGGCACGATGAACCGAGTCGTGCGTGCGATTACTCGCGCTGCGACTATTCCCGCGAGCCCATGAAGCTGAGCAGGAACTGGAACATGTTGATGAAGTCGAGGTACAGCGACAGCGCGCCGAGGATGATCGCCTTTCCGGCGAACTCGGTACCGCGCAGATACTGATACTCGGCCTTCAGTCGCTGCGTATCGTAGGCGGTCAGGCCCGCGAAGATCAGCACGCCGATGAAGCTCACCGCATACATCAGCGCGGGCGACTGCAGGAAGATGTTGATCACCATCGCGACCAGCAGGCCAACAACGCCCATGATCAGGAAGCTGCCCCAGCCACTGAGGTCCTTCTTGGTGGTGTAGCCGAACAGGCTCAGCCCCGCGAAGGCAGCCGAGGTGGCGAAGAAGGTCGCAGCGATCGAGGCGCCGGTGTAAACGAGGAAGATCGTCGACAGCGACAGGCCCATCAGGACCGCAAAGGTCCAGAACATCGCCTGGAGCGCGCCCTTGCTGAACTTGTTCGCGCCGAAGCTCATCGCGAAGACGATCGCGATCGGCGACAGGATCACCAGCCAGCGCAGCGGGCTGCCCATCATGGCGGCGGCGAAACCGGAGTTCGCGGCCAGCATCGCGACGATGCCGCTGAGCAGCACGCCCGAGGTCATGTAGTTGTAGATCGACAGCATGTGCTGACGCAGGCCCGCATCGAAAGTCGTGCGTGCCTGAACGTCGCCCACCGTCCCCGGTGCAGCCCCGAATCCCGTCTGGGTGGGGCGGGGTTCGTTCCAATCGGCCATTTCGGTCCAAGCTCCAATTGCGCGGCCATCCGGAATAGGGGCCGCATCGCCCACAATATCGGGCGAATGCCGGGTCATTTCAAGCGAAACCGGACAGCGGGTCTTGCCGCGTGTTAACCGTCGCCGCGCGCGACCGCGGCCAGCTCCGCTCCGCGATCGCGGGTCGCGCGCAGGCACCGTTCGAGCAGCGATTCCAGCGCCTGGTCCCGATCGAGCACGTCGAGCCCGCGCTGGGTCATGCCACCGGGGCTGGCGACGCGACGGGCCAGTTCGCCAGGGCTATCGGGAGATTTCGCCGCGAGAGCACTCGCCCCCTCGACCATCTCCACTGCCAACCGCTCGGCCAGATCAGGGTCGAGGCCCAGTTCCGTTGCCGCCGATGCCAGCGCATCGATGAAACGGAAGACGAAGCCAGGCCCCGATCCGGCGAGAGCGGTCGCCAGCTCGAACCGGCTCTCGTCCGCCAGCCAGTGCGCGCTACCCAAATCGTCGGCGAGCTCGGTCAGCTCCGCGCGGCGCGCCTCGTCCAGCCCGCGTCCGACCAAGAGATTTGGCGACTTGCGCAGGGCGACCGCAAGGTTGGGCATTAAGCGCGCCACGCCCTCGGCGCGCGGCAACCGCTGCGCCAGCGTGGCCAGTTCGACCCCGGCAAGGATCGAGACAACCACCGTGCCCGGGCCCGCCAGCGGCTCGATCGCCGGGACGACGTCGTCCAGCTTCTGGGGCTTCACGCCCAGCACGATCGTGGCGAACGGACCGGCTGGCATAGCGGTGTGGAACGCCACGCCATCGGGAACGGCCTTGGGGCGCGGATTGTAGACCGCGAAATCGCCCGGCGGACGACCGGCGGCGAGCCAGCCTTCGAGCATGGCCGAGGCCATGTTGCCATAACCGCAGAGCAGCATCATGGGCAGGGTGCTAGGCTTCCCCCGCCGCATCGACAAGCGCCGCCTCGAGCGCGGCGCGCGGCGCCTTGTCGCCCCACAGCACGAACTGGAAAGCGGGATAGAACCGGTCGCATTCGTCGACCGCGTTCTCGATCAGCGCCTGCGCCTGTCCGATCCCGAGCAGCCCGTCGGCCCCGAGCAGCGCACCATGGCGATAGAGCAGGACGTTGCCGTTCGACCAGATATCGAAATGCCCGAGCCACATCTGTTCGTTGACCAGCGCCAGCAGTTCGTGCGCGTCGCGCCGCTTGGTGTCGGGCACGCGGATATCGGGCAGGCACAGCAGTTGCAGCACCCGGTCTTCCTTGCGCCAGATTCCGCGCACCTGGTATTTTGCCCAGCTGCCCTGGATTTCGCCCGAAATCTCGTCGTCGGAAATGTACTCGCATGGCCACCCGTGCGCGTCGAACAGCGAGCTCAGCATGTCGAGCGGCGCCGCATCGTCTCCCGGTTCGTAGCTCTCGTCTCCGGCGTTCATCGTCCGCATTTCTCGACCCGTCTTGTTGCGATCGAGGGATGCAGCGAGCCGGGTATGACGTGCAATCGGGGGCGGCTGACGCGCTGGGGACAAGTTGACTAGCCTGTTCAAAGCCTGTGCAAAAACGGGACTCGCCGCAGCAGGCCGGAATCAGCGCAGGCGCGCGATCTCCTGGCCCTCGTCGCTGGTGAAGGTGAAGGCGTCGAGGCCTTCCTTCTTGAGCGCGGCGACGGCGTCGCGCGCAGCCTTGGGCGAATCATAAGGCCCGGCGAGCAGACGGTTGGCCTGTCCCCAGGCGGTCACGTGCGGCTCCAGCTTGCCCAGCACCGCGGGTGCCTCGCGCTCGAACCGGCGCCAGTCGAACCGCAGCGCGGCCTTGTCGCGGCCGGTGGCGACCTGGACCCAGTGACGGCTCGGGTGTTTCGGCGGCGGAGGAGGCGGCGGTGGGGCAGGCTTGGCCTCGGGCTTCTTCTCGACCTCGCGCGGCGGCTTGATCGAAGTGATGTCGACCGCCCCGGGCGCGCGAGCCGCTGTCTGCGTGGCAGGAGCGAGCGCGAAGCCGGCGAAGGCGTCGGCGACGCTGCTGGCAGCGGGCGGTGGCGTCGGCGGAGGCGGAGGCGGAGGCGGCGCTGATACCGGCAGTGTGATCGCCGGGGCCGCAACGCTGCCGCTTGCGCTCCCGAGATCGAACCCGGACTGGGCCGACGGCTGTGGCTGGACCGGTGTGACGGTCGGAGGAGGAGGCGGTGATGGTGGTGGCGGTGGCGGAGACGGTGGAGGTGGCGGCGGTGGCGGAACGGACTGGACCACGGCGGTCGATACGGGCGGCAACTCGCCCCCGGTAGACGTCGGGGTCGGGGTCGGCTGGACGATCGCCACCCGCACCGGGGGCGTCGGTTCCTGTGCACGCGCATTGGTGCGCGGCTCGTCGACCCGGCTCGATCCCCGACCGGGGCGGCGGCGCTGGGCGGAGGTATCCTCGCGCGGGGTTGCCGTCGCGCCAAGCGGCGTCCCGCTGGGGGCGAGCGCCGCGTCGGCCATGCGTACGCCCGCCGTCCGACCGGAGTAGGCGGCGACGCGCGGATCGTCGCGCCCGATCTGCGCGGCGCGCGGGAACATCCCGAGATTGGCGGCAGCGGCCTGCTGCGCGGGGGTCAGCCGCCGCATGTAGGCGAGATAGGGCGATATCCGCGCGGCGAGCTCGGCAGGCATGACCGCCTCGGTGATCGCGACTGCCTCCTTCTCCTCGCCGAGGATCGCGAGCGCGAAGGCGCGCGTTCGGTAGGCTGCGAAGTCCTGCCGCTCGAGCAGCGGATAGAGCGTCGCCTCGAACGCTTGGCGGTTGCCCTGGATGGCCTGGCTCAGCGCCAAGCGGCGGCGGATCTCGTCGCCGTCCGGGCCGTTCAGGACCCGCGCGTACTGCTCCTGCGCCGCCGCATTGTCGCCGACGAGATCGAACGCCAGCCCGCGGTCGCCCGCGACCGATTGCGAATTGGCCCCGGCCTGTTCGGCCTCGGCAAACAATTGCAGGGCCTCGACCGGACGTTCGGAACGGACGTAGGCCGCGGCCAGACCCATCTTGACCCGCGCATTGGTCGGCTGGAGATCCTGCGCGCGGCCGAAGAAGCCGACCGCAGCCTCGATGTCGTTGAGCTGGAGTGACGCGAAACCGGCGGAAAGCAGGGCGTCCGTGTCGCGAGGGTTGCTCGCCAGGCGGCGCAGCGCGGCATTGAGGTCGCCCGCGGCTGGCGGCGGCAGCGGCTGGACCACGGGGCGCGAACCGGTGGTCTGCGCCTGCACGGCGAACGCCGTACCCGCCAGCGCGGTGGCGGCAAGCAGCGTTCTGGCGAGGGTTTGCGCGCGCATCATCCTGTACAGGCTATTGTTCGACCCCGACCCATGCCGGGGCCCCTGCCTCGGGCTACGGCCTAGCTGCCGCGGCGTGAACGTCATCCGAACGCGCCGCGCGGCAAGATTACTGGTTGTTCTGGCGACCCAGGAAACGCGGGATGTTCAGCGAACTGCCGCCATCCCCATCGTCGTCCTCGTCGTCTTCATCGGCAGACGTATTGGAGCCGCGCGAGAGGTTGGCCATGCGTTCAAACAGTGTGCTGCCGGCCGAGCTGCCACCGCCCTCGCCCGACACCAGGCCGCGACGACGCCCGGTTGCGACGGGTTGGTCCTGCTCCGCCAGCCGATCGGCGTCGAGCAGCAGTTCGTCCTGCGGCCCGCGGGGGTCGGGCTGGTCATCGGCATCAGCCCCTGCCTCGGGCAAGGGCGACAAATTGGACAAGTCGATCGGCTGCTTGCGACGGGGTTGGTCGTCGTCGTCGCGATCACCCCAGTCGTCCTCGCTTTCCTGCGCGAAGCTGCCATAGCCGCCGTCGCCAGCGGCATAGGCGCTGTCGTCCGCCGGATCGACCATCGTGCCGTCGGCCTCGCCTTCGAGTTCTTCCTCCTGCGCGTTGCGCAGGCCGGCGAGCGGATCGACGATGCCGTCGACGTCGTCGTCCTCGTCGTACTCGTCCTCGGCCTGATCGAAGCCTGCCAGCGACAGGGGCTCACCTTCCGGCTCGGGCAGCGGATCGGGAGCGGACAGGGTGAAGGCCTCTTCCTCGACCTCGTCCTCTTCCGGCAGTTCTAGCACCGGGCGCTTGGGCGCACGGCTGGCGCCGAGGCGCAGCGCCTGACGCTCGCTCTCGACGTCGCGGGCTATGCCGCTGCCGTCGATCCCGGTCGCGACGACCGAGACGCGGATCTTGCCGTTCAGTTCGTTGTTGAACGCCGAGCCCCAGATGATGTTGGCATCCTCGTCGACCAGCTCGCGGATGTGGTTCGCAGCCTCGTCGACCTCGAGCAGCTTCATGTCCTCGCCGCCGATGATCGAGATGATCACGCCCTTGGCCCCGGCCATGCTCACGCCGTCGAGCAGCGGGTTCGCGATCGCGCGCTCCGCCGCCTCGAGCGCACGGTTCTCGCCCTCGCCCTCGCCGGTGCCCATCATTGCCTTGCCCATTTCCTCCATCACCGATTTCACGTCGGCGAAGTCGAGGTTGATGAGGCCGGGCATGACCATCAGGTCGGTGATCGAGCGGACGCCCTGCTGCAGCACCTCGTCGGCGAGGTTGAAGGCTTCCTTGAACGTCGTGTCGGCCTTGGCCACCAGGAACAGGTTCTGGTTGGGAATGACGATCAGCGTATCGACCTGGCGCTGCAGTTCTTCGATCCCGGCTTCCGCCGCGCGCATCCGGCGCGTGCCTTCGAACAGGAACGGCTTGGTGACGACACCGACGGTCAGCACGCCCTTGCGCCGCGCGGCCTCGGCAATGACCGGTGCAGCCCCGGTGCCGGTGCCCCCGCCCATGCCGGCGGCGATGAAGACCATGTTCACGCCCTCGAGCGCGTTCTCGAGATCCTCGACCGTTTCTTCCGCAGCCGCCTTGCCCACTTCGGGCCGCGCGCCTGCGCCGAGGCCGCCGGTGATGTCGGGCCCGAGCTGGATACGGGTCGAGGCCGGCGAAGAATTGAGCGCCTGCGCATCGGTGTTGGCGACGATGAAATCGACCCCCTCGATGTTTGCCGCGATCATGTTGGCGATGGCGTTGCCGCCCGCGCCGCCGACGCCGATCACGGTAATCCGCGGGCGCAGCTCGTCCGATGCAGCGGGGCCGATGCTGATGCTCATTGATGTTCCCTCCCGGGGAAGAAAGACGTTGGAAACTCTAGTGTCGCAGTCTGGCACAATCCGAATCAGGCGTGCATAGTTATTAATCGCTTATCCACAGGGGGAAATCGCGGCGTGCGCGCCATCAGAAGTATGCCCGCATCGCGCGCCACACCCTGACAACCAGTCCCATCCCGCCGTAGCGGATGGTTTCCTGAAAGCGCGAGCCGACCGAGCGGATGTCGACCGGGTCCGCCGCACCATAGAGGCATAGCCCCGCAAGCGTCGCGAAACCGGGCATCGAGTGCGCCTCGGGTAGGCCACGCAATGCGGGCGGCTTCCCGATCCGGACCGGTCGACCGAGCGCTCCCTGCGCGAACTCGGCGAAGCCTGCAAGCTGGGCGCCGCCGCCGGTCAGCACGACCTGCCCGCCGCGCGCACCAGAATAACCCATTTCCTTCAGTGCGCGACCGATCTCGGCGGTGAGCTTGGCCAGCTCCTCGGTGACGACCGAGACCAACTCCGCGCGCGGGATGCGGTTGCGGTCGTCGGCGCCGCGCGCGACCGGTCCGCCGGCCGTCTCGCCCGGGCCATCGACCGGGATCATCTCGCGATGGTCGGTCGGGCTGGCAATGGCCGACCCGGCAACGCACTTGAGCCGCTCGGCCTGGAATAGTCGGATGCCAAAGGCCGAGGCGATCGCCTGCGTGATGTCGCCCGAACCCATCGGGATCGCGCGGAGCGCGCGGAGCATGCCACCGGAATAAATCGCGACATTGGTCACATCGCCGCCAACCTCGATCAGCGCGGTGCCGAGTTCGCGTTCCTCGGGGCTGAGGCAGGCGTGGCCCGCCGCAATAGGCGCGGCGACGACCGATTCCACCTCGAGATGCGCTTTCTGCACGGCCTCGATCAGGTTGCGGATCGGCGCGCCGTCGGCGAGCATGACGTGGATATCGACCCCCAACCGCTCGGCATGGAGCCCGCGCGGATTGGCGACGCCGTGCGCCCCGTCGAGCGTGTACTGCGCAGGCTGCGCGTGGAGCACCATGCGCCCGTCGGGCTGGATGCCGTCGCGCGCGGCGAGCAGGAGGTGTTCGATATCCTCCTCCTCGATCCGCCGCCCGCCGATATCGACGTCGACATTAGCGACCTGGCTCGCGAGGCCGGCGCCCGAGCAGCCGACCCAGACGCTCGATACGTTGGTCCCGGCCTGTTTCTCGGCCCGCTCCACCGCATCGCGGATGGCGTAGGTCGCCGCGGCCATGTCGGTAACATAACCGCGCTTGATCCCTTGGCTGGCGCGGTGGCCGGTGCCGAGCACGATCATCTCGCCGGTTTCGGATATGCCGAGGACCATTGCCGAAATGCGAAACGAGCCGACGTTGACCGCGCCATAGACCTTCGAGATGCGGGGCAGCGCCATTACGGGTTCTCCTGCGCAGCCGCGGCCTTGGCCGCCGCCATTTCCGCTGCGCGGCCGGGGACGCGCATGATCACGCGGTCGGGCACGCGCATGTCGAAGCGGGCGACCTTGCCACCGAGCAGCCGGTTCTGCCCGTCGAGCCGCGCGAATGTCACCAGCGCGCTCGCCGCTTCGTTCTCGCCCTGCGGCAGGGCGACGATCTGGTCGGTCCGGAAGGTCAGGTTCCAGCGGCGGTTGCCGATCCATTCGGCGGCTTGCACTTGCGGCTTCAGGGCGGGCGCTGCCTCGAGCAGCTGCGCCAGCGCCTCGACCTGGCGCGCTGCGCCCGGTCCGTCGATTCGTAGCATGCCCTTGGCATTGGCGGCGGAAATCGGCTCGAGTTCCGCGCCGCTGCCGTCGATCAGGACCAGCCGGTCGGGCTTTGCGAGCACGGCGTGCGGGGTGCGCTCGACGATGTCGATCCGCAACGTATCGGGCAACTGGCGTGAGACGCGCGCGTCCTTGACCCAAGAAAGTTCGAGCAGTTCCTCGCGCAGCGCATCAATCTCGACCAGTGGCATCGGCTGGTCGCGCCGCGCGAGCGCGCGCTCGTAGACCTTGAGCTCGTTCATCCGCTCGACCCCGGTCACGGTCACCCGCCGGACTTCGAACCCGGCGTCGGACGCGACCAGCCCGAGCTGCGCCTGCGCCAGCGCGGGAACGCCCGCCATGCTGGCGACGAACCACGCCGCCGTGGCCGCCACGCCGAGAACCAGTGCGAGAAACACCCGCTCGAGCTGCTGCTGCGTGAACGGCAGCACCGCCGCCACCGAGCCGAGGAACGAGCCCGTCTTCGCCTTGGCCCGGCGCGCGGTCTGCTGGCGCCCCTGTGCCGCCGCGACCCGGCGCGCGGCCGGTGCCTTACGCTTGATCGTTGCCATGCGCCCCCGCCCCTATTCCATGGACCCTCAACGCCTCGGCAACCAGCGCCTCGACCAGGTCCTCGTAGCTCATACCGCAATGACGCGCCTGTTCGGGCACCAGGCTCAGCGGCGTCATCCCCGGCTGGGTGTTCGTTTCGAGCACGAACAGCCCGGCCTCGCCCTGCTCGTCGTCCCAGCGGAAGTCGGTCCGGCTCGCGCCCCGGCAGCCTAGCACCTTGTGCGCGCGCAGGGCGTATTCGAGGCACAATGCGGCGATGTCTTCGGGAATGCGAGCGGGGCAGACGTGTTCGGTCATGCCGTCGGTGTACTTGGCATCGAAATCGTAGAAGCCCGACTTGGGCACCAGTTCCGTCACCGTCAGCGCGCGCGGACCGTCAGCGCCGTCGATCACCGCGACGGTCAGTTCGCGCCCGCGAATGTAAGGTTCGGCCAGCAGGTGATCGAATTCCTGCCATGGCCCCTTGGCATCGCGTGCGATCGGGTTGCCGTAGTTGCCGCCCTCGGTGACGATCGCAACCCCGACCGAGCTGCCCTCGTTGACCGGCTTCAGCACATAGGGGCGCGGCAGTGGGTCGCGCTCGAACAGTTCCGCACTGGCGACGATCCGCCCGCCCGGCATTGGCACGCCGTGCGGGACGAGCGCCTGCTTGGTCAGTTCCTTGTCGATCGCGATGACCGAGGTGGCGAGACCCGAATGGGTGTAGGGCACGCCCATCAGGTCGAGCATTCCCTGCACCGTCCCGTCCTCGCCCGGGACGCCGTGGAGCGCGTTGAACACGACATCGGGCGCGGCCTCGGCGATGCGCGCGGCGACGGTGCGGTCCATGTCGATCCGTGTGACCCGGTGCCCGCGCGCCTCCAGCGCCTTGGCGACGCCCTCGCCGCTCATCAGCGAAACCGGCCGCTCGTTCGCCCAGCCGCCCATCAGGACCGCGACATGCAAGGGGGCAAGCGAACTCATGGACGACCTACTCGTTGGATTTCCCATTCGAGCGCCACGCCCGAATGCGCGTAGACCCGGCGACGGACTTCCTCGCCGAGGTTCTCGATATCGGCGCTGGTGGCCGAACCGGTGTTGATCAGGAAATTGGTGTGCTTCTCGCTCACCTGCGCGCCGCCGATGGTGAGGCCGCGGCAGCCCGCTTCGTCGACCAGTTGCCACGCCTTGTGGCCGGGCGGGTTCTTGAAAGTGGAGCCGCCGGTCTTGGTGCGGAGCGGCTGCGAAGCCTCGCGCGTTTCGGCGATGCGGTCCATTTCCGCGCCGATCTCAGCGGGTTCTCCCGGCGTTCCGCGGAGGCGAGCCGACACGACCACCGCGCCCTCGGGCAGCGCCGAATGGCGATAAGTGTATTCGAGGTCGGCCAGCGCGAGCCGCGCGAACGTGCCGTCGGGCAGCAGCACGTCGCAGTCGACCAGCACATCGGCGACCTCGCGGCCGTAGGCGCCGCCGTTCATCCGCACGAACCCGCCGACGGTGCCGGGAATGCCGCGCAGGAACTCCAGTCCGGCGATGGCAGTGTCGCGCGCGGTGGAGGAGACGAGGATGCCGCTGGCACCGCCGCCGCAGCGCAGGGTGTTACCGCCCTCGTGGGCAACACCGGCGAACTTCTTGCCCAGCCGGATCACCACGCCGGGCACGCCGCCGTCGCGCACGATCAGGTTCGACCCCAGGCCGAGCGCCATGACATTGCAACGACCTTGCAAGCGCTGGAGGAACAGTTGCAGGTCCTCGAGGTCCGCGGGTTCGAACAACCAGTCAGCCGTGCCGCCAGTCTTAAACCAGACGAGCTTGGCCATCGGCGCATCTGCGGTGAGCGTGCCGCGAATGCCGTCGGTCGCGACGGGCGCGGCCATGCTGCCCTCGACGTCGCAACGCGGGGCCATGCCGCCGCCGCTCCAGTTCTCGCCCATCTGGTTCATGCCGATTCCATTTCGGCGGCGATGGCGGGAGCGAGCGCGGCCGCCCAACGGGTGATGTCGCCCGCGCCGAGGCAAACGACCACGTCGCCGTGCTCGATCTCGGCCGCGAGAACGCGCGCGAGTTCGGCCTGGTCGGCAACCGTCGCGGCGGAGCGGTGCCCGCGCGCCTTGAGGCCCGCGACAAGCGCCGCGGCGTCGATGCCGGGGATCGGTTCCTCTCCCGCGGTGTAGACCGGGGTGACGTAGACGTGGTCGGCGTCGTTGAAGCAGTTCTGGAACTCGTCCATCAGGTCGCGCAGCCGGGTGAAGCGGTGCGGCTGGGCGACCGCTATGACCTTGCCTTTCGCGCTTTCCCGCGCCGCCGAAAGCACCGCGCGGATCTCGACCGGGTGGTGGGCATAATCGTCGATCACCCGCGCGCCCGCGACCTCGCCGACCTTGGTGAAGCGGCGCCGCACCCCGCCGAACTGCGCGAAGCCGCCCCGGATGACCTCATCCGAACAGCCCATCTCCAGCGCCACCGCGATCGCGGCGAGCGCGTTCTGAACATTGTGCCGGCCCGGCATCGGCAGGCGCACGCCAGCGATGGTCCGCTCGTCCTCGCCCCGCTGGCGCACCACGACGTCGAATTCGTTGCCGCTGTCGTAGGGGCGGACCTCGGTGCCGCAGATATCGGCCTGAGGCGAGAAGCCGTACGTGACCACGCGTCGGTCGCGCACCTTGCCGATCACCGCCTGGACTTCGGGGTGGTCGATGCACAACACCGCCGCGCCGTAGAACGGGACATTGTGGATGAACTCGACGAAGGCGTCCTTGACGCCGTCGAAATCGCCGTAGTGGTCGAGATGCTCGGGATCGATGTTGGTCACGACCGCGATGGTCCCGTCGAGCCGCAGGAAGCTGCCGTCGCTCTCGTCCGCCTCGACCACCATCCAGTCGCTGTCGCCCAGCCGGGCATTGGAGCCATACTGCTCGATGATACCGCCGTTGATCACGGTTGGATCGATTCCACCCGCATCAAGCAGCGCTGCGATCATGCTGGTGGTGGTGGTTTTGCCGTGTGTACCAGCGATGGCGATGGTCTGCTTGAGCCGCATCAGCTCGGCGAGCATTTCCGCGCGGCGCACCACAGGGATGCGGTTTTCAAGCGCATGGGCGACCTCGGGATTGGTCCGCCGCACTGCGGTCGAGGTGACGACTACCGCCGCGCCCTCGACATTCTCCGCCGCATGGCCGATCATCACCGCGATTCCGCGCCCGCGCAGACGCTCGATCGTCGGGCTCTCGTTCACGTCGCTGCCCTGCACGGTGTAGCCGAGGTTGCGCATGACCTCGGCGATGCCCGACATGCCGATGCCGCCGATGCCGACGAAATGGATCGTGCCGATATCGGTCGAAACGCCCTTCATGCCAGCGCCTCGCCACCCGAAGCCTGCGGCTCGGCCCCGCCGACACGGATAACGTCCATCAGCGCGTCGCCGCCGAAGCTCTCGACGAGGTCGGCAAGATCGCTCACCGCATTGGGTCGGCCGCAATTCCACGCCGCGTGCGCGGCGGTGGCGAGCGTTTCGGGCCGCTGGGCGAGGACCTGGATCTGCTTGCACAGGTCGGTGGCGAGCTTCTGCAGGATATCCGACTGCTTCTTGCGCAACGCATTGGCGGCGTCGCTCGCCCCATCGGGCAGGTTCACCGTCGACATGGGTTGCCGGATCATCCGCGCCCCGCCCGCCTTGACCATCTCGCGGGTATTCGCGGCCTGGTGGTCGTCGGTCGCGATCGGCAGCGGGATGAGGATCGCCGGGCGGCCTACAGCGGTCAGCTCGGCGATGGTCGAGGCGCCCGCACGGCCGATGAACAGGTGCGCGTCGGCGAGGCGGCTCGACATGTCCTCGAAATAGGTGCCGAGTTCAGCGGGGATATCGTGGCTGCGGTAGCGTTCGCGCACTGCCTCGAGGTCCTCGGCGCGGCATTGCTGCGTCACCTGCAGCCGCTGGCGCAGCGCGGGTGGTAGCATGGCAAGCCCGTCGGGCACGATCTCGGAGAGGATGCGCGCGCCCTGGCTGCCCCCGGTGACGAGGACCTTGAGCAGGCCCTCCTCGGTGAAGGGTGGGAATTCTTCGTCGCGCAGGCCGAGCACCTCGGCGCGCACCGGATTGCCGACGAGGTGGACCTTGCCGGAATGTTTTTCGGCAAGCCGCTGCACATCGGGATAGGCGGTCGCGATCGCATCGACCCGGCCCGCAAGCAGCCGGTTGACGCGCCCCAGCACCGCGTTCTGTTCATGCACCAGGCTGGGAATGCCGGCCGAAGTGGAGGCGAGCAGCGCGGGGAGCGCGGGATAACCGCCGAATCCTATTACCGCGCTGGGCTGGAAATGTTCGAACAGACGCATGGCCATCGCGCGCCCTTCCAGCACCGCCCGCACACCTGAAAACCAGCCGAGCGGGTTCTTGCCGAAACGACCGGCGGGCAGCACATGCGTGGGAAGGAAATCGGGCTTGCCCGGGATGGCCGCGCCCCGTTCGTCGGTGATCAGTGCAACGTGATGCCCTCGCTCCGCCAGCTCGGTCGCGAGCGCGAAAGCGGGGATCAGATGCCCCCCGGTGCCGCCCGCGGCAAGCACGTAGTGGCGCGTCGGGCGCGGCTCGTGCTGGTTCATGACCGCGCCCCTTCGGCCTTTGCCAACCGTTCTTCAAGCAGTGCGCGGAGCCCCTCGGTATCGCGCGACAGGAACGGGTTGCGCCGCGTCACCGCCAGCAGCAGGCCGACCGCGAGGCAGACAGCGATGGTGGAGGACCCGCCGTACGAGACCAGTGGCAGCGTCATCCCTTTCGACGGGAATAGCTGGAGGTTGACCAGGATGTTGATGAACGCCTGCCCGCCGATCTGCGTGGCGAGGCCCGCCGCGGCGAGCAGCGTGAACAGGTTGTCCTCGTCCGCCAGCCGCACCAGCACCCTCACGATGATCGCGAGATAGAGCAGCACCACGACACCGCAGACAATCAGCCCGAATTCCTCGCCAATGACCGAGAAAATGTAGTCGGTATGCGCCTCGGGCAGGTTGAGCTTGCGCGTACCGAGCCACATGCCGGTGCCCGTCCACCCGCCCGCGAGCAGCGTCTTTTCGGCGAGGTCGACCTGGTCGTAGGCTGTGCCGCCGCCGAGAAACGCGTCGATGCGGTGGCGCGCGTTGTCGTAGAGGAAATAGGTCGCCGTCATCGCGACCACCCCGGCCCCGATCAGCGCGCCCATCCGCGCGAGCGGAACGCCCGCAAGCAGGATCAGCACGAACCACACGCCCGCGAACAGGATCGCATCGCCGAGGTTTGGCTGCATCATGAGCAGCGCCCCGACGAGGCCCATCACGGCGGTCGCCAGCGCCATGACCGGCAGGTTGGCGTCGCGCAGCCGCCACGACAGGATCCACGCCAGCAGGATCGCGAAACCGGGCTTGAGGAATTCCGACGGCTGGAAGCGGAAGCCGAGGTCGATCCAGCGCCGCGCGCCGTTAACCTCGTGCCCGACGAACGGGACCAGCACCATCAGCCCGATCATCCCGCCCGCGAGCAGGATCCCGAGCCGCCGGGCGTTGTCCTTCGCCAGCATCGAGGCTCCGAGCATGACGCCCAGCCCCACGATCTGCCAGCGGACATGCGCCCAGTAGAAATAGAGATCGGGCAGCGTCACCGCGCTGGTCGAGAGCCGCCGCGCGCTCGCGGGCGACCCGGCTGCAACCGCGGCCATGCCGATCGCCATCAGCGCGAGGATCAGGAACAGCAGCACGCGGTCGACCTCGCGCCACCAGATGCGCAATTCCGACAGGCGCGTGCCGCGATAACGCTCGGCGCTCGCCGTGCGTTCGCCTGGGCGCGGCACGTAAGGCTGCACCGCGCTCATGCGCCGGCTCCAACTTCGCTGCACAGATCGGCGGGCGGCTCGTCTCCAACAAGCGCAGCGACGATCGTGCGGAAGTGCTCGCCGCGCCGTTCGTAGTCGCGGAACTGGTCGAAGCTGGCGCAGGCCGGCGAGAGCAGAACCACGTCGCCCGGGCGGGCGGCAGCGGCGGCGCGCTGCACCGCCTCGCACATCAGCTCGCTGCGCTCGACGTGAAGATGCGGCTCGAGCAGTTCGGCGAAGCGCGGCCCCGCCTCGCCGATGGTATAGGCGGCGGCGACATTGCCGAGATGCGCCGCGCAGGCGCCCAGGCCGTCTTCCTTGGGCAGCCCACCGACGATCCAGTGGATGCGCGGCGCGCCATGGTTGATCGCCGGATCGGCGCCGAAGGCATCGAGCGCCGGGGCAGCGGAATCCGTGTTGGTCGCCTTGCTGTCGTTGACGAACAGCACGCCATCGAAAGTGCCGACGCGCTCCATCCGGTGCGGCAGGCCGCGGAAGGTTTCCAGCCCGCGCAGGCAGACGTCGCGCGCAACACCCAGCCGTTCGGCAATCGCCACCGAAACCGCAACGTTCTCCAGATTGTGAGGACCTTGCAGCGCGTTCCAGCCAGGCTGGAGCGCGCGTAGCGGCGGATAGTCGACACACACCGCCGCGCCGCTCCTGCGCCGCGCTTTCTCGGTCGCGCAGACGGTGCGCGTGGGATCGTCGCCGCAGCCGAAAACGGCAAAGCTGTCGTCCGCCTGCATTGCGAACAGCCGCGCCTTCGAGGCGGCGTAGGCATCGAAATCGGCGTAGCGGTCGAGGTGGTCGGGCGTAACGTTCAGCAGCGCCGCAGCCTCGCATGCCAGAGAGAGAGTCAGGTCGATCTGGTAGCTGGAAAGCTCAAGCACATAGACCCCGCCTTCGGGCAATGCCTCCTGCGCCAAAATCGGCAAGCCGATATTGCCGCCCATCAACGCCGGGACGCCGGCGGTTTCAAGGATATGGGTGACGAGCGCGGTGGTGGTCGACTTGCCGTTGGTGCCGGTGATGCCGACTACCCGGTGGGGCGGCAGGTCGGCGCGGGCCTGCGCGAACAGTTCGATGTCGCCGATCACTGGCACGCCGTAACGCGCGGCATGCTGGACGATCGGATGGGTGTTGAGCGGCACCCCGGGCGAGACGACCACGCCGGCGAACGCGGTCAGGTCCGTCTCCATCGGGTCGGCCAGCGTGGCGCGCCCGGCGAGCTTGTCGCGCGCGACATCCTGCCGGTCCCACGCGACGACCTCGGCCCCGCTCGCCAGCAGTGCCTCCGCCGCGGCGAGACCCGAGCGGGCGAGGCCCAGAACGGCATAGCGCTTGCCGGCAAAGGCGGGGCTGGCGATCATCGCAGCTTGAGCGTCGCGAGGCCCAGCAGCGCGAGCACGATGGCGACGATCCAGAACCGGATCACGACCTTGCTCTCGCTCCAGCCGAGCTGTTCGAAATGGTGATGGATCGGGGCCATGCGAAATACCCGCCTGCCCGTCCGCTTGAACCAGAACACCTGAATGATGACTGAGAGCGCCTCGACCACGAACAGCCCGCCGACAATCGCAAGGACGATCTCGTGTTGGGCGGCGACCGCAATCGCGCCGAGCGCACCGCCCAGCGCGAGACTGCCTGTGTCGCCCATGAACACGGCGGCGGGCGGCGCGTTGAACCACAGGAAGGCAAGGCCGGCGCCCATGATCCCCGCGCACAGGATGGCCAGCTCACCCGCACCGGGCACATGCGGAATGCCGAGATATTCGGAGTAGTCCGCGCGACCGACCAGATAGGCGATGATCGCGAAGGTCCCCGCCGCGATGATCACCGGCATGATCGCGAGCCCATCGAGACCGTCGGTCAGGTTCACCGCATTGCCCGCGCCCACGATCACGATTGCCGCGAAGACGTAGTAGAACGGCCCGAGCTGGAACCCCAGGTTGTTGAAGAACGGGACGTAGAGGAAGGTGTTGACCTCGCTCACGATGATCGTCGCGGCGATCCCTGCCACGATGAATTCCAGCAACAGCCGGACCTTGCCCGACACGCCACGGTGACTCGCCTTGGAAACCTTGTCGTAGTCGTCGAGGAACCCGATCAGGCCGAAGCCCGCCGTCACCGCGAGGCAGGCCCAGACGAACGGGTTCCTGAGGTCCATCCAGATCAGCATCGACAGGACCAGCGCGGTCAGGATCATCAGCCCACCCATCGTCGGCGTGCCGCGCTTGGCGAGGTGGGTCTGCGGCCCGTCCTCGCGGATCGGCTGGCCCTTGCCCTGGCGTACGCGCAACATGTTGATGAAGCGGGGACCGATGATGAGCCCGATGAGCAGCGCCGTCATCAGCGTCGCACCGGCGCGGAACGTCTGGTAGCGGACGAGGTTCGACGCCCCCTCGAAATTCAACCACTCGGCGAGCAGGTAAAGCATTCAGGCGTCCCGACGCATTTCAACCACGACCCGCGAAATGGGCCACAAGCCTGCCGAGCCCGACCGAATTGGATCCCTTGACGAGGATCGCGTCGCCCGCGGTGATCCCGAATTCCTCCAGCGCCGCGATCGCCTCGGCAGGCCCATCGCAATGCGCGAAGGTCAATCCGCCCGCAAGCGCGCCCGCACCGCCTTTCCCCAAGTAGCGCGCGAGCGCGCGCATCTCGTCGCCCACCAGCACCGCGTGGTCGACATGCGCTTCGGCCAGCGGCTCGGCGAGCTGGGCGTGATACCCTTCGGCGAAATCGCCCAGTTCCTTCATGCTGCCCAGCACCGCGACCCGCCGCGTCGCCGGCGTCTGGCCGAGCTGGCGCAGCGTTGCTCGCATCGAGGCCGGGTTGGCGTTGTAGCTCTCGTCGATCAGCAGCGCCTTGCCGCCCGCCGCCGCGATCCGGTGACGTGCGCCGCGGCCCTTGAGCCCGCCCATTTCGGCAAGCGCCAGTCCGGCGGCACCTAGGTCGCCCCCTGCAGCACGCACGGCTGCCATCACGGCGAGCGCGTTGGAAATCCAGTGCTCGCCCGGCTCGGCGACCGAGAAGCAAAGGCGCGTGTCGCCCATGTCCGCCGTCACCAGCGAGCCGCCATTGGCGCTGGGGATTGCATCGAGCAGCCGCACGTCGGCCTCGGCACTGCGGCCGAACGAGACGACCTTGGCACCTGCTCCCAAAGCATGTTCGCGCAGGCGCGTGAAATGTGGGCTGTCGGCGGGAATGACGGCGGTCCCGCCCGGCATCAGTCCAGCGAAGATTTCCGCCTTGGCGTCCGCGATCGCCTCCTCGCTCCCGAGGTTCTCGATGTGGGCGGGGGCGATGGTGGTCACGACCGCGACGTGCGGGCGGACATGCTGCGTCAGTCCGGCGATCTCGCCGGCGTGGTTCATGCCCATCTCGAACACGCCGAAACGGCTGCGGGCGGGCATCCGCGCGAGGCTCAACGGTACGCCGACATGGTTGTTGTAGCTGCGCACCGAGCGGTGTGTGGCGCCGTTGCTGGCCCGCTCGAGCGCGGCGAAGATCGCTTCCTTGACCCCGGTCTTGCCGACGGAGCCGGTGACCCCGATCCGTACCGCACGGGTCCGCTCGCGTGCGGCGTGGGCGAGCGCGTGGAGGGCCGCCGTGGTGTCGGCAACGAGCACGTGCGGATAGTCGACAGGGCGATCGACCAGCGCTGCAACGGCACCGTTCGCGAAAGCCTTGGCGACGAAATCATGTCCGTCCATCGCCTCACCGCGCAGCGCCACGAACAGGTCGCCGCTGCGCACGTCGCGCGAATCCATTTCGACGCCCGAAACCTGAAACGCCCCCGAGGCCGTGCCGCCGGTAGCGGCAGCGATGGCCTCCGCCGACCACAACGCCAACGGCAAGGCGTCGCGCGTAGTGGCGGGCCACGAACGCAGCGCGGCATGCAGGCTCATGCGCGAGCCCCCCGCTGGGCAGCGCATTCGCGCGCGACTTCCACATCGTCGAATGGCAGGACCCGCATATTCTCTCCCGACCCGATTATCTGACCCTGTTCGTGCCCCTTGCCCGCTACGAGCACGATGTCGCCCGGCCCTGCCTCAGCGATGGCGGCACAGATCGCCTCACGCCGATCGCCGATCTCTCGCGCGCCCTCACCGGCGCCAGCCATCACTGCCGCCCGGATCGCGGCAGGATCTTCGCCGCGCGGATTGTCGTCCGTCACGATAACGAGGTCCGAGCCGTCTGCTGCCGCCGCACCCATCGGCGCGCGCTTGCCGTGATCCCGGTCACCGCCCGCACCGAGTACCGTGATCAGCTTGCCAGTGACGTGCGGCCGTAGCGCCGCGATGGCCGCCTCGACGGCGTCGGGCGTGTGGGCGTAATCGACGTAGACCGGCGCGCCCGAGGCCGCGATGGCCGCGCGCTCGAGCCGCCCGCGCACCGGCTGGAGCCGTGCGACACCGTCGAACACAGCTGCCGCGTCGCCGCCGGTCGCCAGCACCAGCCCCGCTGCAACCAGCGCGTTGGCGACCTGGTATTCGCCGATCAGCGGCAGGCGCAGCTTGCGCTCATTGCCGTCGTGCTCGACCACCAGTTCCTGCCCGAGCTGGGTCGGGGTTCGGGCGAGCAGGCGGATGAAATCCCCCCGCTCGCCCACCGTGAGCACGCGCAGCTGCCGATTGCGCGCATGCTCGATGGCCCGGTCGGCCCACTCGCTCTGGCCGGTCCAGACCACCAGGCTCGCCCCGTCCGCCACGACCTCGTCGACGAGGCGCATCTTGGCGGCGAAGTAGTCTTCCATGTCAGCGTGGTAGTCGAGGTGATCGCGGCTGAGGTTGGTGAAGGCCGCGGCTACGACCGGCACGCCCTCGTTGCGATATTGCGAGAGGCCGTGGCTAGATGCCTCGTAGGCCACATGCGTCACGCCCTCGCGCGCGAGACCCGCCATGTTGCCCAGGAAGGTGACGATGTCGGGCGTGGTGAGCCCGGTCGAAACGCTCTCGTCGGGGGTGGTGACGCCCAGCGTCCCGATGCTCGCTGCACGCTCGCCCGCCATGCGCCAGAGCTGGCGGGTCATCTCGACGGTCGAGGTCTTGCCGTTGGTGCCCGTCACCGCGACGATCGTCGGTGGGACGGGACGGAAGAACTGCGCGGCAAGGTGCGCGAAGGCGCGACGCGGGGTGGCGTCGGCGATGTGCAGCGCGCCCTGGACCCGCGCCTCTGGCCGCGCCACCACCGCTATCGCACCGGCGGTCACGGCCGCGGGAATGAAGTCCTCGCCGTTGACGGCGGCGCCCTGGAAGGCGCCGAACACGGTGCCTGGCGCGACCTTGCGATGGTCTATGGCGAACCCGGTCACCTCGCCCTCGCCCTGCTCCGCCCGGCCCGCTGCCTCGAGCAGCCTCACCAGCCTCATCGCTTGGCCTCGGGCAGCAGCGGCTTGAGATCGCTGATATCCACGTCGCGGGTCTCGTCGGGCATCACGCCGAGCAGTGGGCCGATCCGCGGGATCAGGCGCCCGACGATCGGCGCCGCGTTCCACGCGGCGGTGCGCTGGAACGAGCTGGCGGTGGTGCCCTGCGGTTCGTCGAGCATGGTCAGGACGACGTAGCGCGGGTTGTCCATCGGGAAGGCCGCGGCGAAGTTCGAGACGAGCAGCCGCTGGCTGTAGCGGCCGCCGACGGCCTTCTCGGCGCTGCCGGTCTTGCCGCCGACGCGGTATCCCGGCGCATCGCCCTTGCGCCCGGTGCCGTAGAGCGAGATCGCACGCAGCAATTGCCGCATCCGGTAGCTGGTCGAAGCCTTGAACACGCGCCGGCCCTGCGGCACCTCGCCCGCCTTGAGCTTGCGCAGCGTCGACGGGCGCCAAACCCCTCCGTTGACCATCGCGGCATAGGCGCTCGCGAGGTGCAACGGTGTGACCGAGAGGCCATGCCCGAAACTGACGGTCGCATTGGTGACCCGCGCCCACTTGCCCTGCGGCCAGATCGGCGCGCCGGTCGCAGGCAGTTCGATCTTCGGGCGCTCGTGCATACCGAGTTCCATCATCGTGCGGCGCAGCCGCTCCGGCCCCAGCTCGTCGGCGATCTGGCCGGTGACAATGTTGGAGGAGTGGATCAACGATTGCGGCATGTTGATGTAGGCGCCGAGCGGATGGCTGTCGCGGATCTGGTGCGGCCCGAACCGCAAAGGCTGGCTGGCTTGGTAGGGCCGCCCGAAATCGCGCACCGTGCCGGCGTCGATCGCGGCGGCGACGACAATCGGCTTGAAGGTCGAGCCGAGCTCGTAAACCTCGCTGGTGACCCGGCTGTACATGTTCTTGGCGCCGCGCGCGTCGATATGGTTGGGATCGAAATCAGGGAGCGAGGCTAGCGCGAGAATCTCGCCGGTATCGACGTCGAGCACGATGCCGCCGGCGCCCGCCGCATTGGTCGCCAGCATCCCGCGGCGCAGTTCGTCCTCGAGCGCGCCCTGGACGCGCATGTCGATCGACAGAGCGACCGGCTGCGACCGCGCCGCCGGGTCGGCGAGCCGGGCGTTGAGCACGCGCTCCATCCCGACCTGGCCCTGCCCGCCCGCGTCGACATAGCCGAGCACATGCGCGGCGAGCGAGCCTTGCGGATAGTGCCGTTCCTTCTCGCGCGGCAGTTCGAGCGCCAATTCGCCCAGTTCCTGCACACGGTTGGCGTCCTCGGGCAGCACGCGGCGGCGCAGGTAGCCTTTCTTGCCCGAGGCAAGTCGGTCGGCGATCTCGCCTTCGTCGAGTTCGGGGAAGATGCGCGCGAGGTCGGCGGCGATGGCCTGCGGCGAGCGGACCAGCGGGTTCTCCGGATCGCCCATCGCCTCCGGGTTGTACCACAGCGAATAGGCCGGGAAGGCGCGCGCAAGCGGCTCGCCGTTTCGATCGGTGATCTCGCCCCGAGGGGGGAGCAGCGCCTCTTCGAGCGAGGTGATCTGGGTCGCGCGGTCGCTCATGCCGAGAAAGCCGATCCGCAGTACCGAAACAAGCGCGACGAGCGCGAAGATCGCGGCGATCATCAGCACGCGCAGCTGCGCCACCAGAAGCGAGCGGCGACGCACGGTGACGAGCTGCGCCCGACCGCTCGAAATCGCGGTGCTGAAAGTGAGCGCGTTCATTCGCCCACCTTCGCCGTCACCTGGCCGAGCGGGTTCTGCCGCGCGAGGCGATCGGCGAGCGAGCGGGTGGCGGAGAGATCGGTGCGGTTCTCGCCTTCGTTGTCGTCTGCCTCGTCCTCGTCGACGGGCTGGCCGGTGACGGGCGAAACCATCGCCAGCAGGCCATCGTCTTCCTCTGGCGCGGCCTTGGCGACGCGGATCGGAGCGGGTGCGCCAAGCCCGCGCTCCATGCCGAGCGCGGCGAGCTGGCGCTCGTTGTCGAGATACTGGTTCGCAGCGGGCGTGAGGTAGCCGTACTCGACACGGTTCCAGTCGGCGAGCTGCTGCTGGTTGGCGCGCGCCTGGAACTCGGTCTCCAGCACCAGCTTCTCGCGCTCCAGCCCGATGATGGCGCGTTCGGCCAGGGCGACCTCGCTCTTGACGGTGTTCACCTTAAACGTGAGCGCGGTGAAACCGGCGACGCAGATCGCAAGGACCACGGCCCAGCCGATCTGGCGCAGGCGGCTCCCGGCGACCATCACGCCGCCTCCCGCGCGGGTGCGGCCGTGCGGACCGCGTGGCGCAGCGTCGAGGAACGGGCGCGCGGGTTGCGGGCGATCTCGGCCTCGCCGGGGCGGATCGCCTTGGAGATGCTCGTGAAGACCGGCTCGGGCTGCTCGGCTGACGGAAGGTAACGCGAACCGGCGGCGCGCTGTCCGGCATCGCGCAGGAAGCGCTTCACGATCCGGTCCTCGAGGCTGTGGAAGCTGACGACCGCAAGGCGACCGCCGCTCCGGAGCAGGTGCTCGGCTGCGGCCAGCCCAGCTTCGAGTTCGTCGAGCTCGCCGTTGACGTGAATCCGCACCGCCTGGAAGCTGCGGGTCGCCGGATCCTTCGGCGCGCCGGCGCGATAGCCCAATGCCCTGCGCACGACTGCCGCCAGGTCACCGGTGGTGGCGAGTGGCCGCGCGGCCACGATCGCGCGGGCGACGCGGCGCGACTGGCGTTCCTCGCCGTATGTGTAGAGCACGTCGGCAATGGCGGCTTCGTCGGCGGAATTGAGAAAATCGGCCGCACTTTCGCCGTCCTGGCTCATCCGCATGTCGAGCGGGCCGTCGCTGGAAAAGGCGAAACCGCGCGCCGCCTGGTCGAGCTGCATCGAGGACACGCCGATATCCATCGCCACCCCATCGACCTGCGCGATGCCGACTTCGGCGAGCGCGGTGACCATTTCGGAGAAGCGGCGCGGGTGCAACACCAGCCGGGGCGGTTCGATCCTGGCTTCCGGCCAGGCGCGACCGGCGGCAATCGCGTCGGGATCGCGGTCGAAGGCGTGCACGGTGGCGCCGCGCTCGAGCAAGGCGCGGGTATAGCCGCCCGCGCCGAAGGTCGCGTCGACGATGACGTCGCCCGGCTGCGGGTCGAGCGCGGCGATGACCTCGTCGAGCAGGACGGGGATGTGGGGCGCCGAGCTCACTTGCCTGCGCCCTTTGCGGCGGCCTTGGCACGCGCTTCAGCTTCCAGGCGGCGGCAGCGCGCACGCATGAAGGCGGGGCCGCTCTCGTACAGCGTTTCGGGCCGGAAGATCACGATGTGGTCGCCGACCGAGTGCCAGTAGATCGCGTCCTCGAAGCCATAGGTCTCGACGAGGTCGGTGGGCATGATGAACCGCCCGCTATCGTCGAACGCGACGCGATCAAAGGCGTTGAGCTGCGCTTTCCACGTCAGCCTGTCGAACGGCTTGCCCGCCTCGCGCGCATCCTCGCGCGCCTGCTCGATAACGGCGTCGAAATCGGCGCGGCGCGAAAGGCCAAATGCGCTGGCGCATTCCCATTCGGGGTGCACGTCGAGGCAGATGGTCTTGCCGTCGCTGGAGGCCTTGAGGTCGGCGCGGAAGTCTACGGGAATCGCGAACCGGCCCTTCTCGTCCTTCAACGAGAAGCCGTAGCCGCTGAAACCCTGGAAACCTCCGTCCGCCACTGCTGCCCCGTGTCCCGCCCCTAGCTCCCTGGACACGACTTCCCCGCCGCCGCCCGCGCACACCCGCGAACAGCGCAATCCGCATAGGCGGATCGCAGCAGCAAAATCATTGCCCGATGAACGAGAGTATTAACCCTCTCCTATCGGGGATGGAAGGGGAAATTTAGGGATAGGTGGGGATTTCCGGGGTTAACCTTGTCTCCGGCTGGTCACGACTGCCCGGAAACGCCCGGCGATCCCCGGCAACCGCGGGGTTTCCAGCACCGTTCCCGCCCAATCCCCGGCCGTCCCCGTTCGCGCCATGATCACCCTTCCTGCAGCAGCGCCAGGACTTCGCGCAGCGCGTCCTGCCGCCCGGCGAGCGAATCGGGATCGTGCGGTTCTTCGAGCAGTGCGGCGTCGGCGATCACCACCACCGACCCTTCTCCGATCGTGCAGCGCGCGCCGAGGCCCTCGGCGATCAATGCGCAGTCGTCGCCCGGTTGTGCCCCGCCCGGTTCCCGGCGCAACCGCCCCGGCAGGTTCACCGCGACCGGCCGACCGAACGCAGCCACCGTGCGTTCGCCCTCGGGCTGGTCCTCGACGAACTCCAGCGCCAGCCCCCAGCGGGCGAGGATCGGCGAGACCAACACCACGTCCTGCGGACGGCGGCGGTCGCCGATGTGGAAGCGCGAGTGCCCCGTCAGCATCGGGTCGGCGAACAGCACGACCCGTCCACCCGAGCGCACCCAGTTGTCGAGCGCGACATTCTCCGCCGCCGTCAGCGGGCGCGGCTGGGCGAGCAGGAGCAGGTCGACCGAGCCGAGCCCCGCATCTCCGGTCAGGCTATCGAGCGGCACCGGAACAAACCGCTCTTCCATCACGCCACGCGGCCACGGAGGGGGTGCGTCGCCTGCCAGCATTTCCTCCACGCCGGCGGCCTCGGCCCAGTAAATAGGCAGGGTAGTGAGCAGGCCGAGGCGCGGCTTGGCCGCGACGGCGTCGGCCAGCCCGCATGCCGCCAGCAGAGCGGCGGTGGCCACGGCCAAGGCGCGTCTAATCGTCCCGGGTCCTAGCGCGTCGACGGGGCGACATCGCCCTGTTCGGGCAGGATCGCCTGCTCCTGCGTCGGCGTCGGCGTGGGCGTGGCGGGCAGGTCGGGGACGACACCCGCCTCGGCCAGCGGGTCGACCTGCGGGATGACGCTCGGCTCGGCCGCCACGGTAGAGGCAGCTTCGGGCACGGCGGCGGAATCGGCCTGGTTGGCTTGGTCCATCACGACATTGGCCAGCGCGATCATCAGGACCATGGTGCCGAGGCCCGCCAGCCCGATCTGGAGCCGCTGCACCGCCTGCGCGCGTGTGCCGCCGAGCGTAGGCGCGGCTTCGCCCCGTTCCCGATCCTCGTTCGCCGGAGTTCCAAAATCGCGCATGTCGTCAGGCTATCCCAAGCCGCCGCCCAGTCAATCGGCCGCGAGCCAGTCGAATACCGGCAGGCCCTTCTCGCGCAGCCATGCCGCACTGTAGAGCGTCGAGAGGTAGCGAAAACCGGTGTCACACAGGATGGTGGCGACGCGCGCACCCTTGCCGAGCTGCCGGCCCAAGGCGACCGCACCGGCAACATTGATGCCGGACGACAGGCCGAGGCACAGTCCTTCCTCGCGCAGCAGCTGGGCGACCCAGCGCAGCCCTTCCTCGTCGGAGATGCGGAACTGCGTGTCGATCGGCGCGCCCTCGAGGTTGGCCGTGATCCGGCCCTGCCCGATCCCTTCGGCGACGGAGTTGCCTTCGGCTTTCAGTTCGCCGGTCGCATAGTAGCTGAACAGCGCCGCGCCGTGCGGGTCGGTCAGCGCCACGGTGACCTTGTCGTCGCGTTCCTTGAGGCCCAGCCCGACGCCGGCGATCGTCCCGCCGGTGCCGGCAGCACAGGTGAAACCGTCGATGCGGCCGTCCATCTGCTCCCACAGCTCCGCCGCGGTGCCTTCGATATGCGCCTTGCGGTTGGCTATATTGTCGAACTGGTTCGCCCAGACCGCACCCGGCGTCTCCTCCGCCAGGCGGCGGCTGGTGTGGACGAAGTGACCCGGATTGGCGAACTTGGTGGGCGGCACCAGCACCAGTTCCGCGCCGAGCGCGCGCAGCGTGGCCATTTTCTCCTGGCTTTGGTTGTCGGGCATGACGATGATCGTCTTGTAGCCCCGCGCGTTAGCGACCAGCGCCAGCCCGATTCCGGTGTTGCCCGCCGTCCCCTCGACGATCGTTCCGCCAGGTTGCAGCTCGCCGCGCGCCTCGGCATCGCGGATGATGCCGAGCGCGGCGCGGTCCTTGACGCTCGCACCGGGGTTGGCGAATTCACACTTGCCCCAGATCTCGCACCCGGCCGCCTCGCTCGCGCCCTTGAGGAGCACGAGCGGCGTGTTGCCGATCAGGTCGAGCGTGTCGGAGAAGGGGCGCGTGATGTTCATGTTTGCGGATTAGGCGCTGCCCCGCGCGCCCGCAACGAAGTTCAATCTTCCGGCGCGATAGTGACCTTGAGGCCATCGAGCTCGGCAGTGAAGGGAAGCTGGCACGACAGGCGCGAGGTTTCGCCACGGTGGTCGCTCGATTCGAGCAGGTCGTCCTCGTCCTCGCTCATCGCGGGCAGCATGCCGACGAACGCCGGGTCGACATGGACGTGACAGGTGGCGCACGAACAGCACCCGCCGCACAGCGCCAGCAGTTCGTCGAAGCCGTTGTCGCGGATCGCCTCCATCACGGTCAGGCCCTCGGCCACCTCGATGGTCGATTCCGCCCCTTCGCGGTTGACGACGGTCAGCTTGGGCATGATGTGAAGGTTCCCTTGTCGCGGCCCGGTCTGGCCCCCGGGGGCTGGCTGCTAGGCAATGCGCCGCTTTTTGGCAAGGCGCGAAAAGGAGAGCGCATGGGCATTTCGGCAGAAGCGATCCGTGCAGGAATCGATGCGATAGCGGCGCGCGAGCCGAGGTTTGCCGACGCACTGGAACGGGCCGGTTATCCCGAGCCGCGCATCCGACCCACCGGATACCAGACCTTGTTGCGGACAATCGTCGGGCAGCAGGTCAGCGTCGCCGCTGCCGCGTCGGTCTGGCGCAAGCTCGAGAAGGAACTGGGCGAGGACACCGCCCCTGCCGAGCTGCTGGCGCGCGATTTCGACACGCTGCGCGCTTGCGGGCTGTCGCGCCAGAAACAGGGCTATGCCCGCAGCTTGTGCGAACTCGTCGAGAGCGGCGCGCTCGATTTCGACAACCTGCCGGCCGACGATGAGGAAGCGATTGCGGAACTGACGCGGATCAAGGGGATCGGACGGTGGTCGGCGGAAATCTACCTGCTCTTCGCGGAAGGCCGCCCCGACATCTGGCCCGCGGGCGATCTCGCTGTGCAGGCTGGCCTCCACAAGATTCTGGACCTCACGGAGCGCCCAAGCGAGAAGGCGGCCCGCGAACTTGCCGAGCCGTGGCGCCCCCATCGCGGTGCCATCGCCATCTTCACCTGGCACACTTACAACAATCCCGCACTCTGATCGGCAACGCTAAATCGTTGGTCGAATTGGCGTGACGCGTCGCCCCAGGCGTATTAGCTTGGCAATACAGATTCGGTTTTCGAAGGGGACGACGCCATGACCAAATATCTCGCCGCGCTGCTCGGCGCGAGCATGCTCACCATTCCGGTTGCCGCGACCGCCGACAACCATTCCCATCAAGGCCACCAGATGACCCAGACCAGCGAAGCCACCCCCCTGATCCCGCGTGAAGACCTGTTTGGCAATCCGACCCGCGCCGGTGGTCAGGTCAGTCCCGACGGCAAGTGGCTGAGCTGGCGCGCACCCAAGGACGGGGTCATGAACGTGTGGATCGCGCCTGTCTCCGATCCGTCGGCAGCCAGGGCGATCACCAATTCGACCGACCGCCCGATCCCGCAGTACTTCTGGGCGCCCGACGGCAAGAGCGTGCTCTACGTCCAAGACAAGGGTGGTGACGAAGATTACCTGCTCTACGGCATCGACGTGGCCACCGGTGCAGAACGCACGCTGACCCCGTTCGAGAAGACCCGCATCCAGCTGGTCGGGGCGTCGACCACGATCAAGGACCGGCTGCTCGTCGGGGTGAACAACCGCGATCCGCGCTTCCACGACGTCCACATGCTCGACCTCAACTCGGGCGAGCTGACGCTGGTGATGCAGAACGACGGTTATGCCGGGTTCCTCGCCGACAACAACCTCGACCTGCGCATGGCGGTGCGGCCCAATGCGGCGGGTGGCATGGACTTCTTCCCGGTCGCCGAAGGCAAGATCGCCGAGGCGCCGAGCGAAAGCACGACGCTGGAGGATTCGCTCAGCACCAGCCCGGCCGGCTTCACCTCCGACGGCAACACGATGTACTGGATCGACAGCCGCGGCCGGAACACCGCCGCGCTGATCGCGCAGGATGTCGCCACCGGCGCGAAGCGCGTCATTGCCGAGAACGACAAGGCCGACATCGGCGGGACGATGAGCGATCCCAAGACCGGTGAGGTCGAAGCCTACAGCTTCACCTATCTCACCACGGAATGGACGGCGACCGACCCGGCGGTGAAAACCTCGCTCGACTGGCTCGACGGCCAGTTCGAGGGCGATTTCGGCGTCCAGTCGCGGACCGAGGACGATACCAAGTGGGTCGTCTGGAACGATCCGGTGACTACCCCGATGAAGGCCTATATCTACGACCGGACAGCCAATACGCTGACCGAATTCTACACCGGGCGGCCCGACCTCGCCGACGCGCCACTGCAGAAAATGCACCCGGTCGAGATCGCAAGCCGCGACGGGCTCACCCTGCCCTCGTATCTCACGCTGCCCGCCGGGACCGACCCGAACGGCGACGGCGTGCCCGATGCCGCAGTGCCGCTGGTGCTGCTGGTCCACGGCGGCCCCTGGGCGCGCGACGGATACGGGTTCAATCCATACCACCAGTGGCTCGCCAACCGCGGCTATGCGGTGCTCAGCGTCAACTTCCGCGGCTCGACCGGGTTCGGAAAGGACTTCGTCAACGCCGGCAACCTCGAATGGGGCAAGAAGATGCACGACGACCTGATCGACGCGGTCGATTGGGCGGTGGCAAAGGGCGTGACGAGCGCCGACAAGGTCGCGATCATGGGCGGGTCTTACGGCGGCTACGCCACGCTTGCGGGCCTCACCTTCACGCCGGACAAGTTCGCCTGCGGCGTCGACATCGTCGGTCCGTCGAACCTCGAAACGCTGCTCGCCACCATCCCGCCTTACTGGGCGCCGATGGTCAGCCAGTTCCACGAGCGGATGGGCAACCCCAACACGCCCGAGGGCCTCGCGCTGCTGAAGGAGCGCAGCCCGCTCTATTCGGCGGACAAGATCAAGAAGCCGCTGCTGATCGGCCAGGGCGCTAACGACCCGCGCGTGAAGCAGGCCGAAAGCGACCAGATCGTCGCAGCGATGAAGGCGGCTAACATCCCCGTCACCTACGTCCTCTACCCGGACGAGGGACACGGCTTCGCCAAGCCGAACAACAACATCGCGTTTAACGCGGTGACCGAGAACTTCCTCGCAAACTGCCTTGGCGGCCGGGCGGAACCGATCGGCGACACGGTCAAGAATTCGACCGCGCAGATCGTCGAGGGCGCGGAGCATGTTCAAGGGCTGGGCGAAGCGCTCGGCGGTTGACGTAAACGTAAATCACGGCGAGACAGGGCCGCGCGGAGTTTCGACTCCGTGCGGCCTTGTTTTTTGGCCGGTTTGATCGGGGAGGATTGGGTGAGCGCGAAGAAAGCGATTTTCGTCACCGGCGGGGCATCGGGGATCGGGCGCGCCATCGCGCAGCGCTTCGCACGCGAGGGCTGGTTCGTCGGCCTCGGCGATGTCGACGCCGCAGGGATGGCGGAGACCGAGCGCTTGTGCGGCACCGGCTTCACGTACAGTCACCGGTTCGACATGCGCGACCGCGCGGCGTGGGACGTGGCACTGTCAGCCTTCGCCACGGCTGCGGGCGGGCGGATCGATGTGCTGGCGAACAACGCCGGCATCCCGCTCGGCGGCTCGCTCTCCGAGAATACGCCCGAGGAGATCGAGCGCTGCCTCGATATTAACTTGAAGGGCGTGCTGTGGGGCGCGCAGGCGGTGCTGCCGTGGCTGAAGGAAACCGGGCCCGGCAGCGCGCTGGTCAACACTGCCAGCGCGGCGGGCATCTACGGCACCGGCGGCGCGTCGGTCTATTCCGCGACCAAGTTCGCGGTGCGCGGCCTCACCGAAAGCCTCGACGCGGAGTGGTCGGAATTCGGGATCAAGGTGTCCTCGATATGCCCCAGCTTCATCGAGACCCCGCTGCTCGACCACACGCCCAACCAGAGTTCGAACGAATCGATCCGCCAACGTGTGGCCGATGCCGGGCTCGAACTGACCAGCGCCGACGAAGTGGCGCAGGCGGTGTGGGACGCGGTCCACGGCGACAAGCTGCACTGGGTGGTTGGCAAGACCGCGCGCCGCATCGCCTTCGCCGTGCGCTGGATGCCGGGCAAGGTTCGCAAGCAGGCAAAATCGCTGAAACGCCCGTTGGGGCGCTAACTTACACCAGCTTGCCGATCGCCTTGGCGAGCCGCGTGTCGCGGTGGGTCAGGCCGCCCGCGTCATGCGTGGTCAGCTCGATGGTGACCTTGTTGTAGACGTTCGACCATTCTGGGTGATGGTCCTGCTTGTCGGCGAGCAGCGCGACGCGCGCCATGAAGCCGAATGCCGCGTTGAAATCTTCGAATTCGAACGTCCGCGCGATCGCGTCGCCATCGCGCGTCAGCTCCCAGCCGGGCAGGGCCTTGAGCCAGTTGTCGCGGTCTTCCTCGGTCAGTTTTTCGAGCGTCATCGTGCCGTTCCTTGTGGACGCCGCGCCTTTCGCTTAACCCGCGCGGTCATGCAAGCGAGCGCGCTCACCGCGTGGGAATTGTTCTGCCGCCGGGGCGACCGCCTGCTGTTTGGCGGCCTCGACCTGTGGCTCGAGCGTGGAGATGCTCTCCATCTGGTCGGTCCCAACGGCATCGGCAAGAGCAGCCTGCTCCAAATTCTCGGCCGCTTGCGGCAGCCGTCCCGCGCAGCTGATCTAGCGCCAGTTTCGAGTAACGCGCGCGGCGTTGTCAACTGGATTGGGACGGTCGGATTGCTCGACGAACGGCACGCTCTCGAGCCCGACTTGCCCCTTGGTCGGGCATTGTCCTTCTGGGCAGAGCTGGATGGCAATCGCGCAGTGCTCGATGAGGTCGGACTCGGCGGCCTCGACGACGTGCCCGTTCGATTTCTCTCCACCGGACAGCGCAAGCGTGCTGCGCTTGCGCGGCTGATGGCCCAGAATGCCGATCATTGGCTTCTCGACGAGCCATTGAACGGCCTGGATCGTGATGGCGTTGCGCTGGTCGAGCGTCTGATCGCGGTGCGCCGCGAAGGTGGGGGCGCGGTGGTCGTCGCCTCGCATCAGCCGATCGCGCTGCCGGGTGGTCAGACGCTCGACCTCCGGGACCACCCTTGGTGAACGTTATCCTGCGCCTCCTGCGCCGCGACTGCGCAATGCTGTTACCGGGTGGCGCACGCGGGGGTTCGCTGCTGCCGCTGTTGTTCTTCCTCGCAGTGGCCATGCTGTTCCCGTTCGCGGTCGGGCCGGAGCCGCAATTGCTCGCGCGGACAGGTGGCGGAGTGATCTGGGTAGCGGCGCTGCTCGCGGCGATCCTGCCGCTGGACCGGCTTGTTGCGCCCGACCTCGAACTCGGCACGTTCGACCAGCTCGCCCTGCGCGGCGTGTCGGAGGAAGCGGCGATGGCGGTACGGATGGTCGCACACTGGCTCGCCTTTGCGCCGCTGCTGCTGCTCGCGACCCTGCCCGCCGCCGCGCTGCTGGGGCTGGATGCGCCGACGGTGAAGCTGCTCCTGCTCGGCCTGCTTGCGGGCACCCCCGGGCTCGCCGCAATCGGCCTCGCCATCGCCGCGCTGACGGCAGCGCTGCGGGCAAACGCAGCGTTATCCGGTCTCCTGCTGGTGCCGCTGGCGGTGCCGATCGTCATCTTCGGCGCGGGCACGCTCGCACGCGGCGACCTGAGCGGCGTGGCGCTGGCCGGTGCCTTCAGTCTGCTACTTGTCGCCCTGGCACCGTTCGCAGCCGGGGCCGCGATCAGGTCCGCGCGGGACAGCTGATCAATACGGCGGCTTGTGCAGGCCGCGCGTGCTTTCGGTGAAGATTTCGACGCCAGTCTCGGTCAGGCCGATCGAGTGCTCGAACTGCGCGCTGAGGCTCTTGTCGCGGGTCACCGCGGTCCAGCCGTCGCCGAGGACCTTGGCCCAGGGCTTGCCGAGGTTGATCATCGGCTCGATGGTGAAGAACATGCCGGGCTTCAATAGCGGCCCGGTGCCCGCGCGCGCGGCGTGGATCACTTCGGGCGCATCGTGGAACAGGCGGCCAAGGCCGTGGCCGCAGAATTCGCGCACCACGCCGTAGCGGTATTGGTTCGCATGCGCCTCGATCGCCGCGCCGATATCGCCCAGCCGCGCGCCGGGCTTCGATGCGGCCTCGATCCCCAGCATCAGGCATTCGTAGGTCACGTCGACCAGCCGCTTCGCCTTGATCGAGGGCTCGCCGGCGAAGAACATCCGGCTGGTATCACCGTGCCAGCCGTCGAGCAGCGGGGTGACGTCGATGTTAACGATGTCACCGTCCTTCAGCGGCTTGTCGGCCGGAATACCGTGGCAGATGACGTGGTTGATCGAGGTACAGCAGGAATGCTCGTAGCCGCGATAGCCAAGCGTCGCGGGCACCGCACCCGCATCGAGCATCATGCCGCGCACCTTGTCGTCGATCTGAGCGGTCGTGACGCCGGGCGCGACGAACGTGGTCAGTTCGTCGAGGATGTCAGCCGCCAGCCGACCGGCCTTGCGCATCCCTTCGAAGCCGTCCGGCCCGTGCAGCTTGATGGTCCCGTCGCGGTAGACGGTCTCGTTGCCTTCGATCACCTGGTATTCGGTCATGCGCGCGATGTAGCGACTGAGCGCCGGAATTGCGAGGCTTCAGCGTATCGCGGCAAAGGCCGCGCGATATTCCGGCTTGACCGCGCGCAGCACCGCCGCATCGACCGGGAAGTCGAGTTCGTAGGCGCCCTCGGCATAGGAGCCTGCCACGTAAGGCCCGAACCACACGCCGATGCGGTTGAACTTGCCGCCGCCGGACGAGCCGACCAGGACCGTCGCCTCGCTGGTGCCAACGCAGTCGTTGAAGGTGCCCTCGCCATCAGCCGGTACCGGTTCGCCGCGTCGCTCGGCGCGTTCGGCGTTGAGCGCCTTGCACAACTTGTCGCCGAGCGCGGCATCCAGACCGTTGAACATCGCCGCGCCGTCGAGAGCAGCTCCAGCCTCCCGATCCCACACAAGTGATTCAACGCCGTACATACCGTGCGCCCCGCCACTGTAGGTCGCGAAATCGCCCGACAGGCTGAGGAAGCGCGGAGTATCGGCCACGACCTTCCATTCCATCTGGTAGCTGTGCGGCCGGAACTCGATATCCTCGCCCGCGAACTCGGCTTTCTCCGCTTCGGTCGTGGCGGCGAGCTCGGCGCGCACCTTGTCGGCACGGGCATCGAGCGATTCCGCCAAGGCCGGAATCGCGCCGACCTGGCTCGGCCAGGAGTAGGCGAAGCTGAAAAGGTCGGTTTCTTCCGCGGTCTTGCGCGCGCTGCCTGCCGCAGCAGTGGCCGTCGCGGTTGCAGCGGAGGTTTCCTCCGTGCCGATCTCCTCGGCCATCTCGTCGGCGGAGGAGCAGGCGGCCAGTGCGCAGCATGCAGCGAGGGCGAACAGGCGAAACGGCATTGGATTTTCTCCGGCGATTGGCGCTAGGGATTGCGCCATGAGCAAACAGACCGACCTGATCCAGCCCGACCGGGGGCAGGATGCCACCGCGATCCATCTCGTCAACAAGGACGGATTTGAGAAGTGGGCAAAAAGGCTCACCTCCGGGCAGCGCGCAGCGCTCGCGGGGCAGAAGTTCGACGGCAGTGGTTACCAAGTCGGAATCGTCCCCGACGGCGATAGCTGGTTCGCGGTCGGTGGGGTCGCCGATCCCGAGAAGCTGTCGAGCTGGTGCATGGCGCGACTGGCCGAGGTTCTCCCAGCGGGCACCTACCGCCGCGAAGGGGGCGAGCCCGGCCCGGCGCTATTCGGCTGGCACACCGCGCAGCACCGCTTCACCCGCTACAGGGACGATCCAACTGCGCAGGGTCCGCGCGTGCTGCTGACGAAGGACGCCAAGGCGATCGCCGACGTGCTGGCAGAGGCGCGCGCGGCAGCGTGGGTCGCCGACCTGGTCAATACCGGGCCCGAGGAAATGGGCCCCGCCGCCCTCGAGGCCGAGGCCGACAAGCTCGCCAAGCGCCACGGTGCGACGATCAAGGTCGTCCAGGGCGACGCGCTAGAACGCGAGTATCCGATGATCCACGCGGTCGGGCGCGCCGCTGCCCGCCACCACGCCCCGCGCCTGATCCGGCTGGAGTGGGGCGATCCGAAGCACCCGAAGGTCGCCGTCGTCGGCAAGGGCGTGTGCTTCGACTCGGGTGGGCTCGACATCAAGCCGGCATCGGGCATGCTGCTGATGAAGAAGGACATGGGCGGCGCGGCGCACGCGCTGGCGCTGGCCGGTCTGGTGATGGACGCCAAGCTGCCGGTGCGCCTCCACCTGCTGATCCCGGCGGTCGAGAACGCCATTTCGAGCAACGCATTCCGCCCCGGCGACGTGCTGAAGAGCCGCAAGGGTACCACCGTGGAGATCGGCAACACCGACGCCGAGGGGCGGCTGATTCTGGCCGACGCGCTGACGCGGGCGTGCGAGGACGAGCCCGAGCTGATCCTCGACTTCGCCACGCTGACTGGCGCGGCGCGCGTCGCGCTGGGGCCGGACCTGCCCGCGCTGTTCACAAGGCGCGACGAAACCGCCGCCGCGCTTATCGCCGCGGGCAAGGACCACGACGACCCGTGCTGGCGCCTGCCCCTGCACGAGGCCTATCGCGAATGGCTCGCCTCCGACGTCGCCGACACGAACAACGCGCACCCCAACGCCTTTGCCGGGGCAAGTGTCGCCGCGCTGTTCCTTGACAGGTTCGTCGCCGAGGGGGTGGACTGGGCGCACTTCGACACCTTCGCCTGGCGCCCCGCAGCGAAGCCCGGCCGGGCCAAAGGCGGCGCGGCGCTGGGGCTGCGCGCGGCGTTCCACATGCTGCGCGGTCGCTATGGCGAGCGGTAAACTTGCCGTAAGCCCTGTCAGGCTATAAGCGCGCGCAACTCTTCCACCGGGGCAACGGGTCCACTGTGAGCGAACCGCACCATTACGAGGTACCGACCGAGCAGCTTTCGCTGAGCGGCCCGGTTTCGCGCCCCGAGGCGACACGATTGCCGATCCGGGGCGACCTCGCGCACGTCGCGCTCGCGCACCGCTATCTGGTGGCGCACTACGTCGTGCCGCAGGTCCGCGTGCTGGCGAGCGATGCTGCGCTTCTTCGCTCACCCCGCGCCGATGGTGAGCCGGTGGCGGAATGGACGGCCGGCACCGAAGTCGAGGTGCTCGACTGCGCCGGCGCATGGGCCTGGGCCTGCCTCGGGCCGGACGGTCCGACCGGCTACCTGCCGCTTGCCGCCCTGCAGAAGTGACGCACAGCGTCTTCATCGACGGCGCGGCCGGTACGACCGGCCTCGAGATTCGCGACCGGCTGGCGGGGCGCAGCGAGTTCGAGTTGATTCTGCTCGACGACGCCCAGCGCAAGGATGAGGCGGCGCGGCGCACGGCGCTGAACGAGGCCGACTTCGCCGTCCTGTGCCTGCCGGACGAAGCCGCGGTCGAGGCGGTCGCGTTGATCGATCCAGCCAGCAGGACGCGCGTCATCGACGCCTCGAGCGCGCACCGGGTTGCCGATGGCTGGACCTACGGCTTTCCCGAAATCGTCGGGCGCGATGCGGTCGCGAATGCAACGCGGGTGAGCAACCCGGGCTGCTACCCAACAGGTTTCCTCGCGCTCGTCGCGCCGCTGGTGCGCGCCGGGCTGCTCCCCGCGGACTGGCCTTACACCGTCAACGCGGTCAGCGGCTATTCGGGCGGCGGCAAGGCGCTGATCGAGCGCTTCGCCAGCGAGCCCGACATCGCGCTCCGCTCCTATGCGCTCGACCTGACACACAAGCACCGACCTGAAATGAAGCGCTATGCGGGGTTGAAGCATGGGGTAATCTTCGCACCCTCGGTAGTGCCCGCCTATCGCGGCATGGTGGTCGAGGTGCCGCTGCACCTCGGCGCGATGCCGGGCGATCCGACCGCCGATCTCCTGCGCGACGCCCTGCGCGCATTCTATGCCGGATCGCGCGTGGTGCGGGTGCGCGACGACGCGGTGCTGCCCGAACTTCTTCTCCACCGCGACCAGCCGCCGAGCGATGCGATGGACCTGCACGTCCGCGGCAACGAGGGCGGCTATCACGCGCGGCTGATCGCGGTGCTCGACAACCTCGGCAAGGGCGCCAGCGGGGCGGCGGTCCAGTCGCTCAACGTGATGGCCGGGCTCGACGAGACCACCGGGCTGGAACTGCCTGCCTAAAAAACAGGCACACGCTGGATTCCGATTGGGCATAGCACTGCGGTTTTCCGCACGCTCGAAGCATTGCCGCCCGGGTGCCGACTTGGCACGGTTCTTGTTACCACGCAGGCATTGCATACGCGCGCGCCGACCGGGGGAAATCCTCCGCCGTCGGCCCGTAGCGCAGGGATCGGACAGGCGATGAAGAAGATCGAAGCCATCATCAAACCCTTCAAGCTCGACGAGGTGAAGGAAGCGCTGCACGAGATCGGCGTATCCGGCATCACCGTGACCGAGGCCAAGGGCTTCGGCCGCCAGAAAGGCCATACCGAGCTCTATCGCGGCGCCGAATACGTCGTCGATTTCCTGCCCAAGGTGAAGCTTGAGGTGGTCGTCAGCGACGCCATTGCCGAGCGCACCGTCGAGGCCATCGCCGCCGCTGCCCAGACCGGGCGCATCGGCGACGGCAAGATCTTCGTCTCCAGCATCGAAAGCGCGCTCCGCATCCGCACCGGCGAGCGCGACGACGACGCGATCTGAATTCCAACCTACCCCGACCAAGAAGAGGGAAACCACATGTCCAAGGCCAAAGACGTCCTCAAGCAGATCAAGGACCAGGAGATCGAATGGGTCGACCTGCGCTTTACCGATCCCAAGGGCAAGTGGCAGCACCTGACGATCGTCGCCGCGACCATCGACGAGGATCAGCTCGAGGACGGACTGATGTTCGACGGCTCCTCGATCGCCGGGTGGAAGGTCATCAACGAGAGCGACATGATCCTGAAGCCGGATCTGGAGCGGGTCTATGTCGATCCCTTCAGCGACGCGATGCTGATCGTGTTCTGCGACATCGTCGAGCCCTCGACCGGTGACTGGTACGCACGCGATCCGCGCACGACCGCCAAGCGCGCCGAGGCCTATCTCAAGACCACCGGGATCGGCGACACCGTTTACGTCGGCCCGGAGGCCGAGTTCTTCATGTTCGACGACGTGCGCTTCGAGGACGGCTATGCCGGATCGGGCTACGCGATCGACGACATCGAGCTGCCGACCAATACCGGCAAGGAATACGAGAGCGGCAACATGGCGCACCGCCCGCGCGCCAAGGGCGGTTACTTCCCCGTCGCGCCGGTCGACAGCGCAGTCGATATCCGCGGCGAGATGGTCGCGACCATGATCGAGATGGGTTTGAACTGCGACAAGCACCACCACGAGGTCGCCGCCGCGCAGCACGAACTGGGCATGATCTTCGACACGCTCGTCACCACCGCCGACAACATGCAGATCTACAAGTATGTCGTGCACCAGGTGGCCCATGCCTATGGCAAGACGGCGACCTTCATGCCCAAGCCGATCAAGGCCGACAACGGCAGCGGCATGCACACGCACATGTCGATCTGGAAGGGCGGCAAGCCGACCTTCGCCGGCAACCAGTATGCCGGGCTGAGCGAGAACTGCCTCTACTACATCGGCGGCGTCATCAAGCACGCCAAGGCACTGAACGCCTTCACCAATCCGACCACCAACAGCTACAAGCGGCTGGTGCCGGGGTTCGAGGCACCCGTGCTGCTCGCGTATTCCGCGCGCAACCGTTCGGCCTCGTGCCGCATTCCCTATGGCGCTGGCGACAAGGCGAAGCGGGTCGAGTTCCGGTTCCCCGACGCGATGGCCAACCCCTACCTTGCCTATGCCGCGCTGCTGATGGCGGGCCTCGACGGGATCCAGAACAAGATCCACCCGGGCGAGGCGATGGACAAGAACCTCTACGACCTGCCCCCGGCGGAACTCGCCGACGTACCGACCGTGTGCGGCAGCCTGCGCGAGGCGCTCGAGGCGCTCGCCGCCGACCACGAGTTCCTGCTCAAGGGCGACGTGTTCACCAAGGACCAGATCGACGCCTACATGGAACTGAAGTGGGAAGACGTCATGCGCGTCGAAACGACGCCCTGCCCGGTCGAGTTCGACATGTACTATAGCTACTGATCGCCACCGCGATCGCGCCGACAAGAAGGGGCGTCCGGAGCGATCCGGGCGCCCCTTCTTGTGACCGACGTTCGTCGAGCTGAGGGTTGCATGCGACGAATTTGGCTTTAACCTTCCAGACACGTCCGTACGCAGGCGGACAGACAGGACTTGGAATTGGGGTCGCCGAAATGACTATCAGCAACGCATTCGCCCTGACCGTATCGGTCGCAGCACTGGCGGTATCAGCTCCCGCGCATGCCGAATGGGTCGAAGTTCAGTCGACCAACTTTCGCTATTTCAGCGACGACCGGCCAGAGGCCGTCGTCGAGCGGGTGACCAACCTCGAGAAGCTTGATCGCATCGTGCGGACGGTGACCGGCAGCAAGAAGGCGCCGAGCCCGCTTCGTGTCACGGCCTACGAGGTGCCGACGATGCAGGACGTCCAGAAGACGCTCCCCGGGTCGCCCGGCGGCGTTGCAGCCTATTACACGACCAGCAATCTGGGCGCGCACCTGGTCACCTTCCACCGGCCGCTCAAGGTTCCGGCCGGCGGGCGGCTCCAGCGGACTTACCGCATCCAGGACGAGGTGACGCAGCACGAATACCTGCATCACATGATGTTCCAGTACTTCCCAGCCAATTACCCGACCTTCTATCCGGAAGGCTTCGCGGAATACTACGGCACGATCCAGTTCGAGCCGAACGACGTAATCGTGGTCGGCCACGCGCCGGCCGGGCGCCTCGAGGCGATGAGCGACTGGCTCGACGTTCGCAAGATGCTGACCGCCAAGAGCTATGCCGACGTCAGCAATCTCGGCGGGCTCTATGCGCAAGGCTGGCTGCTGACGCACATGGCCGCCGCGCGCCCGGAACGCGGCAAGCAATTGCAGCAGTACCTGTCCGACGTGTCGAAGGGCGTTCCCTACGAGGAGGCGGCCGAGAAGGCGTTCGGCGACCTCAACAAGTTCAACAGCGAGCTGCGCGCCTACAAGGACGAGGTCACCGCGCTGACGATCAAGCTCAACGGCATCGATCCCGGGCCGGTGACCGTGCGCAAGCTTTCGCCGGTCGAGGAGCAACTGGTCGAAACCGAACTGATGCTGCGCTCGACGGTCAAGAAATCCGACCTCGGCGGGGCGGCCAGGCGCGTGGCCGCTGTCGTCGCGCAGAATCCCGGCGACGCCTACGGCCTCGGAACGCTGGCGCTCGTGGAACATCTCGCAGGTGACTCCGCCGCAGCGCGGTCGGCGGCAGAGCGTGCGATCGCCGCCGATGCCGACAATGTCCGTGGGAACATGGTGATGGGCCTAATTCTGGCCGAAGAGGCGGGAACGAACGAGGCGCGGCTCGATGCCGCACGCCAGCACTTCCTCACCGCAATGGCCGCCGACAAGACCGACACCTGGAGCCGCATCGCGTTCTACGACAGCTATCGCAAGTCCGGCGCACTCCCTCCGCCCGAAGCGCAGAACGAACTCATGAACGCGTTCAACCTTATGCCCAGCAACGACCGCATCCGCTACAAGCTGGCGCTGGACTTCGAACAGCGCGGGATGGTCGACGACGCGATCTTCATCATTTCGCCCGCCGCCTTCGGCACGTTCGACGGCGACGAGCGCGAAAAGCGCAAGCGTCAGCGCCAGCTCGTGGAAGCGGCCGACAAGTACACCAACATCGAGATCACCGAAACGCCGCTGGAAATGCTCCAGCGCCTCGAAGCCAAGCGCGATGGGCGCTGGGACGAGGCGACAAAGACGATTCGCGCCGCCTCCACGGCGAGCTGATCGCGGGTAAAGTCAGGCGCGCGAAGGGCGTCCGGAGCGATCCGGGCGCCCTTGTTCGTTTCAGCTCACTCGCACAGCCCCGCGGCGCGCTTGGCGATCCCGCCGAGACCCTTGCACTTCGGCTTGGCGGGCCGCGCTTCCGGCTCGCTGGCGGACGACGACCGGCCGCCCATCATCCCCTCCATGTCCATCCCGAGGATCACCATCGAGGTGGCGCGGAAGCGCGCGCGGGCGATCCATTCCGGCTGCCAGTTGGCGCGTGCGTTGGCGGGGCGCGCGGGATGGGAGAAGTCGCGCTGCGGCCCGAAGGCGGTCATCTGCGCCATCATCACCTCGCCACCCGCCTGCTTGACCTCCGCCGGGACGGTGCATTCCTGCCGGCTCGGCGGCAGGACGGTGCCGTCCTGGATCAGCCGCGCTGCGGCAGCGGGCGAGATCCAGTCCCACAGCGGGCCGCCGAACGCCTGCTTGCTCGAGGACGACCACCAGACCACGTCGCCGGCGCCGCCGCGCCCGTCGTCCTTGGCCGAGACGACCCAAGCGTAGTAGCCGGTCGCCCCCGGCACCGCATTCCAGCGCAGCCCGTAGGCCCCGCTCGCCATCGCCGATGACTGGACGTTGAGCGCCGCCATGAAATCCTGGTCCAGGTCGAACTTGATCTCGGGCGCATAGGCGCTCGCGATCCGGTGCGCACCGCGCAGTGAGGCGCGGCTAGGTACCTGCTTGACGTCGTCGGGGTTGGGCCATTCGCCGTAGGTCGTGCTGTTCGTCTGGGTGATCTCCCAGTCGTCGGGCAGGTTGGCGCCCTGCGACATGAGGCCCGGCGGCAGCTGTCCGCGCGCGACCTTGGCGAAGTCGATCACCACCGGCTGGCCCGGCCCGGCCCGCTCGCCGCAGCCCCAGTAGAGCAGCAGTCGCCCGCGCGGCTGCTCGAAACCGCGAGGCAAGGGCTCGTCCGGGCGTCGCGGCGGGGTGTAGAGCGGCAGCGACGCGCCCATCGCCATCGACGACGGAATGAAGTGGTCCCCCTTTGGCGCACCGGTAGCCGTGCGGGTCGAGCCCAGCCGCAGGCGCAGTTCGCGCGCGCCCGCGTTCGCCTCACCGCGCAGCATGGCCATCGCGGCGCCCATGCCTCCGCCCGCGCCCATCCCGGCCATGCCCGACATCGTGCCGGCGTCGAGGGTGTAGCGGGCGACGAGCGTGCCCCCGGCCTGCTGGGTCGATGCAGGAGCGGCGAGTCCCAAGGCAACGGCGAGTGCGCCCGTCGCGGCGGCGGTGCGGATAGTCCTGCGGATCACGTTGGTACCTCCCTCGTGGCAATCGGTGCGCGACCCGAGGGCAGGCTCTCGTCCTGTCGGGCGGGGTCATAACCCCTTCGCCCGGGGCGGAAAAGCGATAATGCGCGGGTGCAATGCTCAGGTCGGCATCATCATCCCGCGCTGACCGACCGCGATGAAGCTGGCGAGGAGGAAGCCGCCGAAAACCAGCGATAACAGGTCGAGCGGCCCCGGCCCCGGGACCAGCTCCGCGACGGCCGCCGCGCCCCACAGCGCGAGCACCGCGAAGACTAGGTACCCGAACAACGCCGAGGATTCGCGCACCAGCGCGCGCCACAATTCATCGTAGCGCGGCCACATGCGCAGGCTGATGACCGTGCCGACTGCCATGGTGGCGACAAATATCCAGAAGGCTGCGAGCGGCTCGAGGAGGCTGACGCTCGGATCGCTCGCCGCAAGCCCGACCACCGCCGCGCCGAGCAAAGTCATCGCTACGGAGCTGCCCGTAAGCATCGGGCGCTGCTCGATCAGCTCCTCTCGATCGGCGACGTTGAGCAGCTTCGCGCCGATGCTTGGAGCAAGCACGCCGAAGCCGACGAAGAGCCCGGTGATGAGATAGATCACCCCGACGCCCGCGGCGACTATCACGGAGACGCTTGGCGTCGCCAGCGCCTGGCCGTCTAGCAGCCACAGCACGGCGCTCATCCCGGCCGCCCCGCAAATCGCCCCGACCACCGCTTGGACGGCGACCTTGCGCCACTTCGAGGGCTGCGCCTGCGCCGCTTCGTTCATGTCATTCCTCCGGTTCCCAGTCGTCTATGAACAGCTCGGGCACGGCCACGGCGAACAGCTTCGCCATGCGCAGCGCGAGCGGCAGGCTGGGATCGTACTTGTCGGTCTCGACCGCGTTGACGGTCTGCCGCGAGACGCCGAGCCGCCGGGCCAGTTCGCCTTGGCTCCACCCCCTGCCCTCGCGGTGTTCCTTCAACCGGTTCCGCACCGAATCACGCTCCTGCCTGACAAGAGTTCTTTACTGTAAAGAGCTCTTGTCAGTCAAGGACTCTTGTCAGGTCACGTTTTTCCATTTTCCTACACGCTGCGAACCTGCTTAATCGCTTGGCCTCCCTTCCCAGCGCGAGGCCAATCCCATGAACCGCAAGCCCGTCTTCGATGCCGTCCGCCGCATGCTCGGGCGCGGGTTCCGAAAGTCGGAGGTTGCCGCGCTCGATGTGGCCATCGACCGAGCTCTTGGCGTGGATGAAAGTGAAGGGGGTTGTTCTTCACAGGACAGTGTAACATCCTGTCCATGTCTCCCGGAACCGCCGCGGACCTTCGGGCCCGACGCTGTCGCTCTGATCAAGGCGTTCGAGGGCTGCGAGCGGAGGCGGCCCGACGGCCTCGTCGCTGCCTACCCGGACCCGGGCACCGGGGGATCGCCGTGGACGATTGGCTGGGGCGCCACCGGGGCTGGGATCGGACCGGGAACGGTCTGGACGCAGGCCCAGTGCGATGCGCGGCTGGAGGCCGATCTCGTCCGCTATGCGCGCGAAGTAGACTCCGCGTTGGGCAACACCGCAACGACCCAGGCGCAGTTCGACGCTCTCGTCAGCTTCCACTACAACACCGGCGCGATCCGGCGCGCCACGCTGACGCGGCGACACGTCGCTGGTCGCCATGCGGACGCGGCGGCCGAGTTCGCCCGCTGGAACCGTGCGGGCGGCCGGGTGTTGTCCGGGCTTACCCGACGTCGCGCCGCAGAGGCGCGGCTCTATCGCGAGGGGGCGGCCGGACTTTCCCCTGCGTGAATATCAACTTCGGAACTTGCGGCGCGCCATCGCCGTTGCCGCAAGGAAAAGGAGCATCAAGATGAACAGGCTGATTGCAGGTGTCGCCGTGATTGCACTGAGCGCTTCACTGGCGCAGGCGCAGCCGGGTCAGGAAAACCGCGGCAATCGTGGTGGCGACCGCCCGGAACGCTCGGAACAGAACCAGCAGCGCGGACCGCAGCCTCGGGAGCAGATGCGGGATGTCCGCCAAGAAGCCCCGCAGCGGCAAAACGATGGGGCCCGACAGCAGGTCGAGCGCGAGCGCACCGCGCAGGCGCGCGACCGCGCGACGCAGGTGCGCGAGCGCAATGCTGGACAGGAGCGCCAGGCGCAGGCCTCACGAGAGCGCGCCGAGGTTGGCCGCGATCGGATCAGGCAACAGCGTGAGCCTGTGATCGACCGCCGCGAGGATACCCGCCGCCTGTCCGAGCGCCGCGAAGACGCGCGCGTTCGGCCGGAACGGAGCGAGGTCCGGCGCCAGAACGTGCGCGAAGCGCGGGGTGACGGCGATCGCTTTCGTGTGATCAGGAACCAGGCCGATCTGCGTCAGGTGACGTATCGCAATTTCGGCCTCATCGACGGATGCCCCCCGGGTCTTGCCCGTCGCAACAACGGCTGTACTCCGCCGGGCCTCGCCCGCGCGCGTTATGCGGATGATCGCGTTGATTATTACCGCCCCGCCTATTTCGGATACGACCGTTTCGACAGCGGCCGCTACTGGTACGAAAACGGGTATCTCTATCGCCTCGACAGCCGCAACTCGATTGCGGGCTTCATCCCGTTGCTGGGCGGGGCGCTGTCGGTGGGGCAAGTCTGGCCGAGCTATTACGAGCCCGCGACGCTCTCGCCCTATTACACCGAATACTACAACCTAGGCGATCCGTACGGCTACCGTTACGCGGACGACGTGATCTATCGGGTCGATTCGGGCAACTCCGCGATAACGGCGATCGTGGCCCTGCTGACTGGCGACCAGTTCGCGATCGGCCAGCCGATGCCGATGGGGTACGATGTATACAACGTGCCCTACGACTATCGCGATACGTACTATGACACGCCTGATGCCTATTACCGGTATTCGGACGGTTACATCTACGAGGCCGATCCCGAGACGCAGCTGATCACAGCTGCGATCGAACTCCTGGTTTAAATGAAAGGGGCAACAGGGTTATGCATATCGGGTCCAAGTATCTCGCCATCGCGTTAGCCGTTGCGGTCCCGCTGGCGGGCTGTTCCGACGCTGACGGACCTACCGAAGGCTCCGCCCCTACCACCTCGACGGCGACTCTCGCCTCGACGCTGGCGGAATCGGACGAACTGAGCACGCTCGCCCAGGCCTTGACCACAACCGGGCTTGCCTCGGTGTTCGACGGACCGGGCGCCTATACCGTTCTCGCGCCCAGCGACGCAGCCTTTGCGGAACTGCCCGAAAGCGTCGTGGCGAGCGATGAACAGCGCGCTGTGATCGTCGCGCTGTTGCGCAACCATATCGTGCCGGGCCAGCTCGATGCCGCCTCCATCGCCGAGGCAATCGCCGCCAAGCAGGGTCCGGTCGAGATGCGCACGCTGGGCGGTGGCACGGTGTCGTTCGCAATGGACGGCGACGCCCTGACCGTGTCGGCGGGCGAGGAGCGCGCGACCGTCGATAAAGCGGGCGAGGTCATCGCCAGCAACGGCGTGGTCCTGCCGATCGACGGCCTGCTGGCCGAACCTCCAGTGCCAGAACAGGGCGGGGGCGAAACTGTCGCGGCTCAGTAGTCGCGGCTGATTTCCGCCTTCACGCTTTCGCGCCCGATGGTCGAGATAGATCCGAGCAGGGCGAGCCAGCTCGTCACCCGGTACTCGACCTCGGTTGCGCTGTAGCCGCGCCCGTCGGTAACGATCTCGACGTAAATCCGCCGCCCGATGTTCTTGCCAAGCGCGATGCCGGTGCCGCGGCCGAGTGCGGGATCGGCGCTGACAATACGCAGCCGATCGAGCCCGATAGCGCTGCGCAGCCGGTTGATCGGATCCATGCCCGAACCGCCGCGCAGGCTCGCCACCGCCGCGCCGAGCTGGAGCGCATCGGTCGCCGAAAGCTCGGTTATCGAGCCGCCGAACAGGAGCTGCGCCAGCACTTCCTCCTCCGGCAACGCAGGCACCGAACGGAAGGTGACTTCGGGCTGGAGCGCGCTGCCGCGCACCTCGACGAAGACCTGCAGCCCGTCGCGTTCGCTTTCGGCCACGATGTCGAGCCGCGGGTCGATTGGGCCGGTCTGGTCGAACGCGATCCGCCCGCGGGTCAATTCGAACGTAGTGCCCGCGAAGGTGTAGTCGCCGCGGATCATGGTTGCCTCGCCGCCGATGCGCGGATCGTCGGTGGTGCCGCGCACGCGGATGTTGGCGCCCCATTCGCTTTCGAGACCGAGCCCGTCGACGTCGACGCGGCTCGGCGCACGCGCATCGATGAGGTAGCGCCAAGGCTGCGAGGGCGCGGCGCGTGGCGCGACATCGGCAGGCAGGTTGATCTCGCGCGTGGCGATGCGCGGCAGCTGCTCGGCCGAAGCGGCACTGCCCAATCGCCAGCTAGCCCGGTTGACAAGCACGCGGCCCGCGATCGTCCCACCGACGCCGTTGGAGACGATCCGCAGCGGCCCCGTGACCGTAGCCGACAGCCCGCGCGCGTTGAGCAGGCGGGCATTGCTCGCCGCCACCCGGATGTCGAGGCCCGGACCACGTTCGCCCAGGTTGCTCAGGTCGACCGAACCGCTGCCCGAGACGCGCCCCTCGCCCGCGCTGCCGGCGAAGCGCGTCAGGCGCAGGCGCGAGCCCGCAAACGTCCCGCGCACGCTCGCCTCGCGCACATCGGTGCCCGACAGCGCGCTTTGCAGACGGATCGTGTTACTCGCGACCGATCCGCGCACTTGCGGGTCGGCGAGCGTTCCGGTCACGTTCGCAGCAATCGAAACTGGACCGGTCAGATCGAACGCCTCGATCGCCGCGAGGCGCCACAGGGCCTCGGCCGGACCACCATAGCGCAGTTGGGCGAAGAGGTTGCCCCGTTGCAATCGTTCGAACAGCTCGCCCGATTCGGGCATCCCGGTGATCCGCCCCTGAAGCCGGCCACGCCGGTTGCCACCCTCGTCAATGGCCGCGCGCGCCTCGAGCCGGTCGGCGGAAAGACGCGCCACGAGCGCCACGTCAATCGGGCTCGACGACAGGACGAGGCCCGAACGGCGGAGGTTGGCAATCTCCACCCGTGCAGAACCGGTCGGCACGCCGCGCCCGCTGCTGCCGTATTCGATCATGCCCGAGATCGACCCGCCCACGCCAAGGTCGGCCACGGCCAGGTCGAGCAGCGATAGCGGCATGCGCGCAAGTTGCAGGTCGAGCGCCGTCTCGCCGCCGCCGAACCGTCCCTCGACCAGCGTGACACCTCGGCCGTAGTTCAGCTGCGAGCGCTGGAGCACCCAGCCGCCGTCGGCCTGCCGCAGCAGCACCGCCCGGCGCGGCATCGTGATACGGCGCCCGGCAAATTCGCCCCGCGCCGCGACCGCGACGCGGCTGGGGGCGACCTGCGCGTTGAGCTGCATGGTGAACTGCCCGCCGCGCCGCCCGGCCAGCGATGCGGTCACCTGACCGCTGCCGTTGACCAGTTCCGCCTGCGCCGCGACCCGGCCGAGGAACAGGTTGCCGTAAGATACCCCTTGCGCGAACACGCTGCCCTCGATCGTGCTGCGGCCCTCGACCAGCAGGCCGCTACCGGTGATCGTGGCGCGGTTCAGTGCGATCGGGGTCTCCCCGCCGAAACGCGCGTTGTTGGCGGTGAGGTTGACGTCGAAGGCCTGCCCGCCGCTGCGCTGGCTCAGTGCAATGGTGCCGTCGAGACCGCCGCCCGCGAGCGCCAGCGTCCCGCTCGGGCCCGCCGCGCCCAGCACGATGTCGCCGGTCACGGTCGTCTTCCAGATGTCGAGCCGCTGGACCGCGATCCGCGTCGGCCCGCCCGTCGGGGCGAACAGGCCGAGCGTGCCGTCGAACGGCCCGAGCAACGATTGCCCTTCGGTCTCGATGCTGAAGCCGTCGCGCGTCGGCGCGATCGCGACGCGCACGTCCTTGAGGCCTGCAGCGGGATAGGGATCGGCGAACACCAGCACCGCGCTCGGCCCAGCATCGGCCAGCGTGGCGCTGACGGTAAACGGGCCGTAGTCGACGTGCCGTCCGCGCCCGGCAAGGCTGGTACGGCCCTGCGCCACGCTGCCGTCGAGGAACAGGTCGAGCTTGGCCGCGTCGACAGTCAGGTTGCGGAAGCTCAGCGGCCTCGCCCCGCCCATGCCGACGCCGCCGCGGAAGGCGATTGCCGGTCCGGCAAGGTTGGCCAGCGTGGCGTTCGTCACCCGGGGAATGCGGCCGTTGACGTCGGCATCGAGCGACCAGGGCACGCCGCTGCCGACACGGAACCGGATATTGGCTCCCGCATTGACGGTGCCGACATTCTCCAGTGGCAGCCCGTTGAGCGTGACCGGCCCTGCCAGCGCATAGGCCCCGCGCGCCGTCTCGCCGCGCAGCACCAGCCGCGCGGTCGCGCCGGGGAAGGCGATGGCGAGGTCGTTCGATTCGAGGCGCGTTCCGGTCCAGGTCACGGTGGCGTTCGCCGTTCCGCTGACCAGCCGCGGATCAAGCAGGGCATTGCCGGTTGCGACGCGCGCCACGCGGGCATCCACCGGCAAGACCCAGCGCGTGCCGTCGTAGGTCGCCTCGCCCGCCTGTTCGATGCCGGAAACGCTCGTCTCCCCGCTCACCAACCGCTCTATCCCGAGCCGGTGTTCGATGGTCAGATCGCGGAAAGCCCCGTCGAGCGTCGCCGCCAGCGTCGCGCCCTCGAAGCGAAAATCGGGGCTGAAGAGGGCGGGATCCTTGAGCCGTGCCATTACTTCGAAGTCTTCGAACGCATTCCCGGCAAGGTCGACCGTGCCCGAGCCGGACCCATCGAGCCCGCCGCCGCGCAGCGCGAACTCGCCGTCGAGGACGCTGTCTTGCAGCGTTCCGAAGGCCGCAAGCGAAACGGTCTCGCCCAGCGCCCTGCCCGCCAATCCCTCGATCGTGTCGCCGGGATAGGCCTGCCCGACGATTCCGTAACGGCCCGCCCGGTTGCTGATCTGGAAGGCGGAGAAAACCTCGCCGTCGCGGCGGGCTACGAAGGCCCCGCGCCACGCATTCCATGTGCCGTCACCGACAATACGCGCGTCGTAGGCGGAATCGGTGCCGACTATTCCGGCGATCACCCCGCCACGGGGCGCGCGAACGTCGAGCTCCAGATCGAACCTGTTGCCGTCGGGTTCTGCATCGAGCAGCAACGCGATTCGGTCGCGGCGGCCGAGCCTGCCGTCGGCGTCGAGCAGCACGCGCCCGGCCCTGATGTCGGCCCGCGCCGTCAGGTCGATGCGCTGCGCCTGCTGGCCCGCAACACCCGGCGCGACAGTCAGGTTGTCGATCCGGAACTCGTCGATCCGGATGTCGAAATCGGGCAGGATCGGTGCGTCGGGATCGCCGGGGAGGAGCTCGGGGAGACGCAGCAAGGTGCCGCGCCGCGCAGTCAGCTCGCGCACATCGAGTCCGCTCGTCAGCCAGCTCAGCGGGCGCCAGTCGAGTTCGGCCTCGGGGATGGTCAGGAACGGTCCCTTGGGATCGAGCAGGACGACGTCGTGCAGCCGCGCGCGGCCGTAGATGTTGCCCTCGATCCGGCCGATCTCGATCCGGAGGCCAGAGGCGGGTGCGACCTTGGCGATCTCGTCGGCAATCCAGCGCTGCCCGATCGGGCTGTTGAGCACGACCAGCGCCAGCACGATCGCACCGACGATGCCCGCGAGCGTAACCGCGATCCACTTGCTCGCCTGGCGCACGCGCGAACGCTGCGCCGGGGTTTCCTCGACGAGGGTATCGGCCATTAGAAAGCCTGCCCCAGCGACACGTAGACCGCGATCCGGCTGTCGAACGGCCCGGGGTTGATCGGGGTGGCGACGTCGAGACGCAGCGGGCCGAACCCCGTGGCGTAACGCACGCCAATGCCTGCGCCAATCTTGATCTCCTCGAAGTCAGGGGTCGTCCCCTGCCCGACCGAACCGGCGTCGACGAACGGCACCACCGACAATGCGCCATCGAAGAACCCGGTCTTGACCCGCGCCTCGAGCGAGAACTCGACCAGCGAGCGTCCGCCGGTGGGCAGGTTCAGCGCGTCGCGTGGTCCGATCGCCTGGTAGCCGTAGCCGCGCACCGATCCGCCGCCGCCGGCATAGAGCCGCCGCGAAGGGGCGATGTTGGCGAGTTCGGCACCCTGGATCGTGCCAAACCGCGCCCGACCAGCCATCACCACCGACCCGCCGACCTGCTGGTAGTAGCTCGCATCGACCTGGCTGCGCAGGTAATAGCTCTGCAGGCCCTCGGTGCGGGAAACCTCGGGTGAGAACCGCCCGCCGACGCGGAAGCCCTTGGTCGGGTCGAGCAGGTCGTCGGAGGTGTCGACCATCGCGTAGAGCGGGATCGCACCAACGAAGTAGCGCTGGCGGGGCACGGCGAGATCGCGCGCCATAGCCGGGCGCTCGTCGGTCGCCACCGCCTCGAGCCCGACGCTCCAGCTCAGCGGCTTCTGGAACAGCAGCGTCGAGGTCCGCTCGAACGTGCCGATCGCCGAGACCGTGCGCGCGTCGACCGCATCGGTGTCGATGGTCGAGGCGAAGGCATCGAGCGTTAGCACCTTGTCGCGCCCGGTGAAGTTGTTCTTGCGGAATGTCACGCCCACGAGCTGCTCGCGCGTTCCGGCGATCGCGCGGACCCGCAGCAGTCCTTCGGGCGGGAACAGGTTGCGGTGCTCCCAGCTCGCCTCAAGCCTGAAGCCCTCGCCCGAGCCGTAACCGATAGACCCGGCGATAGTACGAAGCCGCGCGGGCGTCATCTCGACGTCCATCGCCACCGTGCCCGGCTGGTCGCCCTGAGGCGGCGTGACCTCGCGCGCCTTGACCGTAACCGTCGAGACCAGGCCCGTCGCGACGATCGCGCGCCGCAGGTCGTCCTCGAGGCTGCGCTTGTAGGTGTCGCCAGGATCGAACCGCGCGACCCGGGCCAGATGCCGGGAAGAGAGAAAGTCAGGCAGGTTGCTGGTCACCTCGCCGAAGGCATACTTGCCGTTCGGGCGCACCGGCATCGTCAGGTCGCCTTCGGTGCGGGCGTGGTCGATCAGCAACTCGGGCGCGTCGATCGCGGCGAAGGGGTAGCCGGTCTCGCCCAGCGCGCGGTCGAGGTCGAACTGTTCCTCGACGATCTTGAAGTTGTCGAGCGGATCGCCCGGCTGGATCTCGAACGCCGCCCGCAGCGCCTCTGCATCGAGCGCAGTGCCGAGATCGCCCAAGTCGATGGCGCCGAAGCGGTAGCGCGCGCCCGGCACGATATCGAAGCGCACCTGCCCGGTCCGGCGCCCGCCCTCTTCCTCCGGCGCGATCGTCGAGAGCGACCGGATAACCTGCCCGTCGTAGTAGCCATAGGCACGCAGCAGCTCGCCCAACAGTTCCTCGTCGCTGCGGGCCCGCGCCACGAGCTGGGCGATATTGTCCTCGTCACCCAGTTCCTCGATCGCCGACAGGCTTTCGAACCGGTCGAGGAACTCGGTCCGCAACGGAAAGCGGTTGACGTCGGCCGGAAAACCGATCGCGATCTGGGCATCGACCTGCTCCACCACCGCGTCTTCGAGCGCCAGTTCGGCATCGGTTTCGAGCTCGGCAAACTGGACGTCTTCCTCGTCCGGCGTCAGCTCGACCAGCTCGGGCAGCTCGATATCGTCGGGCCATTCGACCGCGATGCCGGGCAGTTCGTCCATCGGCGACTCGGGATCGAGTTCGGGGGAGGCGTCGGGCTCGACCGGTTCGCCGTCCGGCGGGGCGTCGGCCCATGTTTCGGCATTGTCGAGCGCGCTGTCGGGGATCAGGTCTTCCAGCGCCTGTTCGGCATCGCGATCCTGGGCGGCGACATAAGCAGGCGAAGCGACAAGGATTGCCGCGAGGAGCAGACCGCTCGTTCCGGCGCGCAGGCTAGTCGGCGAGCCGGTACTGGCTTTGCAGCCCGTCCTTGCCGGTTTCACCGCCGGTGCGCACGGCAGTTCCGGTCGCGGCGGACGCGCGGGCGATGAGGCCGTCGTGCTCGGTCCGCGAAACCCGGTGCCAGCCATCCCGGCCGAGGCGCTCCATGGGGCGATAGCGGATCTTGTATTGCATCCGGTCCGAACCCTCGACCCAGTAGCCGAGGTAGACGTAGGGCAACCCTTCCTCGGCGGCGCGCCGGATGTGGTCGAGGATGATGTAATTGCCAAGACCAGACCGCGCCTCGTGTTCCGGATCGTAGAAACTGTAAATCATCGAAAGGCCGTCGCCCTGGCGATCGGTCAGGCAGGCACCCACGAGGCGACCCGGCTGCGACCCACGGGACGGCTCCCGATATTCAACGACATAACTGGATACGGGGGAATGTTCCACCATGTCCGCGTAGTCCATCTCGTCCATGGCAGCCATGCCCCCGCCGGGATGCCGGACGCCGAGGTAACGCTGGAGCAGTTCGAACTGCTCGCCGGTGGCCCAGGGGCGGCATTCGGCCGTCTCGATGTCGGAATTGCGCCGCAGGTTGCGCGCCTGGGTGCGCGACGGTTCGAACTCGGCGGTAACCACGCGGACCGAGACGCAGGCCTGGCAATCGAGGCAGCTCGGCCGGTAGGCGACCGTCTGGCTGCGGCGGAACCCGATCCGGCCAAGCGCCTCGTTGAGTTGCTCGGCGTGCGGGCCTTTCAGTTCGGTAAAGACCTTCCGCTCGGTCCGGCCCGCCAGATAGGGACACGGCGCCGGCGTGGTCACGAAGAACCTCGGGAAACGTACAGGCGCCGTCACGGCTGTGGCTGGTCCTCTCGAGGGTCAGAATCGAACGAGTGCGAACGTGGACAGACTATGCCCAACCAAGGCCCGCGGTAAAAGGGTTTTAACCATGCCGTGTGGTTAGCAAGTGGTTACTTTGCACAGTTGGGACAGTGGCGCGGGCGCAAGTTAACGCCGCTCAGTCGAGCTCGACCCGGCTGACCGCGTAACCTTTCGCCTTGAGCGCCGCGACCAGTGCGTCGAGCTGAACGCCATCGCGCGCTTCGCATTCGATGTCGGTGATCAGGCCCTTCGCAGGCAACGTGGTGAAAATGCGCTGGTGGTAAATCTCGATGATATTGACCTGATGCTCGTTGAACTCGCGCATCACCTTGAACAGCGCGCCGGGCCGGTCCTGCAAGGTGATCCGCAGCCGCGCGAGGCGCCCCGAACGGGCGAGATCGCGCAGTAGCACGTTGGCGAGCAGCCGCGTGTCGATATTGCCACCGCACAGCGTCAGCCCGATCGTGCGACCGGCGAACCGTTCCGGGTGCGCAAGCACCGCGGCAAGGCCCGCAGCGCCCGCGCCCTCGACCACCGTCTTCTCGATCTGGAGGAGCAGCGAGACGGCCTTCTCCAGCTTGTCCTCTCCGACCAGCAGAATCTCATCGACCCGCTCGGCGATCACCTGCGAGGTGAAGGCGCCGGGTGCCTTGACCGCGATACCTTCGGCCAGCGTATCGCCGCCGCAAGCCATGTCGCGGCCCGCCAGCTTGGCGTACATCGACGGGAATAGCGCGGCCTGAACCCCGACGACGTCCATCCCGGGTTTCAACGCGCGCGCGACAGTCGCCATGCCCGACATCAGCCCGCCGCCGCCGATCGGCACGACCATGCAGTCGATCTCCGGCGCGTCTTCGAGCATCTCGAGCGCCACCGTCCCGGCACCGGCTGCAACGCGCGGATCGTCGAACGGGTGGACGAAGGTGAGGCCGAGTTCCTGTTCGAGCTTGCGCGCATGGGCATAGGCCTCGTCGAAAGTCTCGCCCTCGAGAACGACGTTGCCGCCGACGCTTTCCGTCTGCATGATCTTCACCGCTGGGGTAGTCTTCGGCATGACGATCGTGACCGGAACGCCGAGCCGCGTGCCGTGATGGCTCAGGCCCTGCGAATGGTTGCCCGCCGACGCCGCGATGACGCCGCGCGCGCGGGTGCCCTCGTCCATCATAAGCAGCGCGTTGAGCGCGCCGCGCTCCTTGTAGGCGGCGGTGAACTGGAGGTTCTCGAACTTGAGCCAGATTTCTGCGCCGGTGATCTGCGAGAGCGTGCGGCTGTACATTGTCGGCGTACGCACGACCGCTCCCTCGATCCGCGCGGCAGCGGCGCGGACATCGTCGACGGTCAGCGACCGCGGCGTATCGGCAGCGGAGGGTTCGGAGCGGGAGGCGCTGGTCTGGCTCATGGCGCCTGCGCCCTAGGGGAAAAGCCGGGGCGGGGAAACCTGCATCGGCGGCGCGGACGACAAAGATTTGCTTTGGCCGCCGATCTGCGCAAGTCGTGCGCACCCCGGCGCGGCGATGCCCGCGCTCGCGCGTCCAATTTCGACAGGATACCAGCAATGAAGCCCATCGTCCGCCTCCTCCTCGGCCTTTCCAGCCTGTGCCTCGCCGCACCCGCCGCGGCGGATACGCTGATCGACAATGTCCAGGGAATCGCGCTCGACGAGACCGGGCAGGTGGAGCGGTTCACTGGCATGGTCATCGACGACGAGGGCCGCATCAAGGAGCTGCTCGAACGCGGCGACCGGCGCCCGCGCGACGCCGATTTCGCAGTCGACGGCAAGGGTGCCTATCTCGTCCCCGGTTTCATCGACGCGCATCTGCACGTCATGGGCCTGGGCTTTGCCGCTCTCACCCTCGACCTCTCGGCGACAACCTCGCTGGCCGACGCGCAGGCACGCATCGCCGAGTATGCCGCCGCCAATCCCGGGCGTCCGTGGATCATCGGGCGCGGCTGGAACCAGGAGACCTGGGGCCTTGGCCGTTTCCCCACGGCTGCAGAACTCGATGCGGTGGTCGGCGACCGGCCGGTCTGGCTCGAACGGGTCGACGGCCATGCGGGCTGGGCCAACAGCGCCGCGCTGCAACGTGCCGGCGTCACCGCGACGACCGCCGATCCCGCCGGTGGCCGGATCGAGCGCGCGACCGGTTCGCGCGCGCCATCGGGCGTGTTGGTCGATGCGGCGATGGATATGGTGACCAAGGTCCTGCCCGCTCCGCGCCCGTCCGATCGCGATTTCGCCCTGCTCGAAGCGCAGAAGGCGCTGCTCGCTCGCGGCATCACCGGCGTCGCCGACATGGGCACGACGATCGAAGACTGGCAGAGCTTCCGCCGCGCGGGCGATACCGGTCAGCTCAAGCTGCGGATCATGGCCTATGCCGCGGGGACCGAGGCGATGCAGCTCATCGGCGGCCCGGGCCCTTCGCCGTGGCTGTATCAGGACAAGCTGCGACTGAACGGCGTGAAGCTCTATCTCGACGGTGCGCTCGGCTCGCGCGGGGCATGGCTCAAGCGACCCTATGCCGACGCACCGGGCAACACCGGGCTACCGCTGACCAGCTCGACCCAGCTGCGCAACATGATGAGCCGTGCCTCGCTCGACCGCTTTCAGCTCGCCATCCATGCGATCGGCGACGCGGCCAATGCCGACGTGCTCAATGCGATCGACGAGCTGGCGCCGACCTATACCGGAGACCGCCGCTGGCGGATCGAGCACGCCCAAATCGTCGACCCGGCAGACCTGGCCAAGTTCGGGCGCCACGGGATCATTGCCTCGATGCAGCCGGTCCACCAGACTTCGGACCGGCTGATGGCGGAGGCGCGGCTCGACCCGCCCCGGCTGGAAGGTGCCTATGCCTGGAACACCATCGCGGCGACGGGGGCGAAGCTGGCATTCGGTTCGGACGCCCCGGTCGAATCGTCCGATCCCTTCGCCGGGCTGGCGACGGCCTTCACCCGGCAGGATGCCGCGGGGCAACCGTTCGGCGGATGGCGCCCGAACGAGCGGGTGAGCCGCGAGGCCGCTCTGCTCGGGTTCACCTATGGGGGTGCCTATGCCGGGTTTGGCGAAGACAGGTTCGGTCGAATTGCAGTCGGCCAGCGCGCCGACTTCGCGCTGATCGACCAAGACCCCCTGATTGCTTCGCCGGAAGCCGTCCGCCGCACGCGCGTACTGCAGACTTGGGTCGGCGGCGAACGGGTGTACGAGGCCGCCTCTGAACGGGCGGGGCGCTAGCGCGCTGCCGACGACTGTGAACGGCTCACCGGGTTTTCCTTGAAACCTTTTGTCGGTTTAACAGTTTCGCAATGGAAACACGGCACCGGTCAGGTGGAGACCACAGCGTGGTTTCAATGGAGTAAAGGGGAGCGTGTCGGCCTTGCGTGGTCGTTTTGTACAATACGGCTCGTTCGACGGGCGGTAACCCGATCCCGCAAACTTTTGCCGCATTGCACAAACGTTAATTCCGCTAAGGTCCAAAAGTGTAACCTTCGCGCCACAACTGAGTTGATTTGACACGATTACGGGGTTGCCTCCCCACGCCGATGGTCTTAGTGAGACCGTGAGTTTGAAGCACAAAAGAGCTCTAAGGAGACGAATCAGATGAACACCCGTAACCTGTTGGCCGCAACGGCTGCGCTTTCGATGGCTGCCATGCCGGCCCTGGCCAATGCTGCTCCGGTCGCGGACCGTGGTGTGGCGCCTGTCTCCGCTGAAAACGAGTTCGGCGGCGAATCGGACGGCTCCGGCATCATCATCGCCCTTCTGGCCGCAGCTGCCGTGATTGCGGCCGTCGTGATTGCCGTAGGCGGTGGCAACGACAGCGATCCGATCAGCGCCTGATCGAGATCGTCATGACTATGAGAACGGGGCCTGCGGGCCCCGTTTTTGTATCTACTACATATGTTCGTGAAATCTGCCCATTGCGGCGGCCGATCAGCTATCGTCATTAATCCGCAGTAGCGTCATCCGGCTCCGCCCCGGCGCCCCCAGCAATGGCAGGTTTGCGCCGGTCGCCCAGCCACATCACGGCCAGCGCACTCTCGTAGAGCAGCACCAGCGGGACCGCGAGCATTAGCTGCGAGATCACGTCGGGCGGCGTCGCGATGGCGGCAATCACAAAAGCAGCCACGATCATGTAGCGTCGAGCGCCGACGAGCTGCGCGCGGCTGACGATTCCCGCACGGTTGAGCAGCAACAGCAGTACCGGCAAAAGAAAGCTTATGCCGAATGCCAGGATGAACTGCATCACCAGGCTCAGATAATCGCCCATCGCCGGTAGCGCTTCCTGCCGCAGCCCGCCGGCGGTTCCCTCGAAGCCGAGGAAGAACGCGAACGCGGTCGGCATCACCACGTAATAGGCAAGCGCCGCGCCGGCGAAGAATAGCACCGGGGTCGCAAACAGAAACGGCAGAAAGGCCTTCTTCTCGCGCGCGTACATGCCGGGGGCCACGAACGCCCAGAGCTGGTTGGCGATGATCGGAAAACTGACGAAGAACGCGGCAAACAGCGCCACTTTCAGTTCGACGAAGAATGCCTCGTAGAGCTTGGTGTAGATCAGCGTCCCCTCGCCCGGCGGAAACGCGGCGGTCAGCGGCCGGACGAGGAATCCGAAAATGTCGTCGGCGAATGCGAAACAGCCGATAAATGCTATGACGAGCGCGATCACGCAGCGAACCAGGCGCGCGCGCAGCTCGATCAGATGATCGAGCAGCGGCGCCTGCGTGTCGTCGATGTCGGCGATGCGGAATGCCATGATCGGTCTCAGTGCGGCGGGCGCGGCGGCAGCGGGAGCTGCGGCTCGTCGCCGGGCTGGGGGTCAGGCGTGACCGGTGGCGGCGCGATCGGTTCCATCCGCGCCTCCGCCGACGCAGCAGCCGGAGGCGGCGGCGTATCGGCCGCCTGCGCTTCGCCCGCAGGATATTTCGCCATGATCCGCGCGTTCTGCTCGGCCCACTTCTTCTCCATGTCCTCCATCTCCGCCTCGCGGATCATCGCATCGACGCCTGCGCGAAAATGGCCCGAGACGCGGCGGATCTTGCCCATCCACCGCCCCGCCGTCCGCAAGGCGGCGGGCAGGTCCTTGGGACCGATCACCACCACCGCCACGATGACGATCAGCAGAAGTTCGGACGCGCCGATGTCGAACATGGCGAAGCGGCGATCAGTTCGTGCGGTCGGTCGGTTCCGCCGGACGGGGATCGTGCGCGGCTTCGCCGGCGGGCTTCGCCTCGTGCTGCGGACCCTCGATCCGCGGCGGCGGGCCCTTGCCCTCGTCCTCGTTCATGCCCTGCTTGAAGCTTTTGATGCCTTTGCCGAAATCGCCCATGATTTCCGCCACGCGCCCGCGCCCGAACAGGACGAGGACGATTAAGAGGACGATCAGCCAGTGCCAGATGGAACCGAAACCCATTGTATTTCTCCGTAACCGGGCGCCTGGCGCTCCGGGATCGGTGCTCAATCTAGGGCATGGTCGGCTTCAATGCCAGCATCGCCGGCGGTTTCTTCGGCGAGCGCGGCGAAGGCCTCGTCGACCGGATCGAGCAGCCCCGCTGCTCGCAGTTCATCGACCCCGGGAAGGTCGCGGCGCGAGGCGAGGCCGAAATGGTCGAGGAACGCTGGTGTGGTGGCATAGATGACCGGACGACCCGGCACCTCGCGCCGCCCGGCAACGCGGACCCAGCCCGCCTCCATCAGCACGTCGAGCGTGCCGCCCGAGGTCTGCACCCCGCGGATCGATTCGATCTCGGCCCGGCTGACCGGCTCGTGATAGGCGACAATCGCCAGCACCTCGGTCGCCGCGCGCGACAGGCGCCGGACCTGTTCCTTTTCCCGCCGTAGCAGGTGCGCGCAATCGGCGGCGGTCTGGAAATGCCAGCGCCCGTCGCGCTCGACCAGGTGAACGCCGCGCTCTGCATAATGCGCCGCGAGCAGGTTGAGCACTGCCCGCACCTCGCTCACGGCGGCATCGCCGAGATGAGTCGCAAGCGCCTCCACGCTCATCGGCTCCTCCGCCGCGAACAGCGTCGCTTCCAGCGCGCGCTCGATCTCGCCCGGGCGCTCGCTCATCCCGCGATCCGCCGCAACCGCATCGGGCCGAACACCTCGTCCTGCGCAATCTCCGCGCGCCCCAGCCGCGCCAGTTCGAGTGCGGCGACGAAGCTGGAAGCGAGCGCCGAGCGGCGCAGGCGCGGTTCGGCGAAAGGCGGCAGGAATTCCTCCAGGCTCATCCAGTCAAGCGCCACACCAAGCATGGCCGAGACCCGGTCGAGCGCGCTTTCGAGCGTCATTACGGGGCGGTCGCGGACGATGTGGATCGCGGGCGCGGTGCGCGCCTTGACTTGGCCATAGGCCTGCACGAGCGCGTACCAGTCGCATTGCCACTGGACCTTGCGATCGATCCGCAAGCCCTCGGGCGCGCCGCGCATGAACACGTCGCGCCCGATCCGGTCGCGCGCCATCAGCCGCGCCGCCGCTTCGCGCATGGCGCCGAGCCGCTGGAGCCGGAGTTGGAGCATCAGCGCGAGGTCTTCCGGGCTCGGATCCTCCTGCTCGTCGCGCGGCAGCAGAAGAGCCGACTTGAGGTAGGCGAGCCACGCGGCCATCACGAGATAGTCGGCGGCCAGTTCCAGCCGCAGCGCCTCGGCCCGGTCGATATAGCCAAGATACTGGTCGACCAGCGCCAGGATCGAAATCTGCCGCAGGTCGACCTTCTGCCGCCGGGCGAGATCAAGCAGCAGGTCGAGCGGCCCCTCCCACCCGTCGAGCTCGAGATATAGCGCGCTGTCATCACCCGGCGCCTTGGCCCGGCCGTCCCAGTCCTCGACCGCATCCCCCGCGGGCGGGGCGAAGAGCAGGCCCTCGTCGGTCACGCCGCCGCCCCGGCCAGTGCCAACAGGCTGTCGCGCTTGGCGAGAAGCTCCGCCTTGCGGCCAGCCCCCTCGGCGGCGATCGACGTTCCTGCGAGCGCCCGCTCGAGCCGGGCAGCGCCCTCGTGGCCCAGTGCAGGCAGCCGTTCCGCGAGTGCGGCCATGTCGTCCATCTTCGCCCAGCAATTGAGCACGAGATCGCACCCGGCCGCGATGGCACGCTCCGAGCGTTCGGGAACTGTTCCTGCGAGCGCTTCCATGTCGATGTCGTCGGTCAGCAGCAGGCCTTCGAAGCCGATCGAGCCCCGGATCACCTGCTCGATCACCGTCGGTGACAGCGTTGCGGGATTATCGGCATCCCATGCCGTGAACAGCAGGTGCCCGGTCATGCCGATGGGGGCGTGCTTGAGCGTGCGGAACGGCTCGAGGTCGCCTTCGAGTTCAGCCGCGCTCGCGGTGACGGTGGGCAATTCCTTGTGCGTGTCGGTGGTGGTCCGGCCGTGGCCGGGCATATGCTTGATGCAACCGGCGACCCCGGCGCGCGCCAGCCCGTCCAGAATCGCCCGACCGATCGCCGCCACCTGCATCGGCTCGCTGCCGAGCGCGCGGTCGCCGATCACATCGTGCGCGCCCGGTTGTCGCACGTCGAGCGGCGGATGGCAGTCGACCGTGATACCCGCCTCGGCCAGCTCGATCCCGAGCGCCTCCGCATTGACCCGCGCCGCCTCGATCGCACTGGCGGGGGCAACCTGATAGAGCGCATCGAACGCAGCGCCAGCGGGGAAGCCTGCCCAGTGCGGCGGGCGCAGGCGGGCGACGCGCCCACCCTCCTGATCGATGCAGACGAACAGGCGATCGCGCCCGTGAATTGTGCGCAGGGAATCGGTCAGCGCGCGCAGTTGCGCCGGGTTCTCGCAGTTGCGCCCGAACAGGATGTAGCCCGCCGGGTCGGCCTCGCGGAAGAAGGCCGCTTCGTCGGGGGTGAGCACGGGGCCGGCGAGGCCGAAGATCGCAGGCGTCATGGCCGAAGAGTCGCAGCTAGCCGCCGCGCCTGCAAGCGCGGCGGGTCGCCCCGGTGTGGAAATCGGCTCAGTCCTTGACCTGGCAGGCGATCCCCTGGCCCTTGAGCGTGTTGCACAGCGCGCGCGCGCCAGCCGCATCGCCCGCGACGGCCTGAAGGCGGTAGACGGTGCCCGAATCGATCTGGCCTTCCATCACCCGGTGGCGCACGCCGCTCAGCGCGTCGGTCTGGCGGGTCAGGGCTTCCCATCCGCGCTCGGCACTCTCGCGGCTGGAGTAGGCGCCGACCTGGATGCCGACGCCGCCACTCGATGCAGATTCTGCCTGCGAGCCCGCTGCGTCAACGCTAGGCTTCGGTGCAGGCGCAGTCGCGAGCCGACCCTCGCGGGTCTGCCCCTCGCCGACCGCAGGAGCGATGTCGCCGGTTCCTGCAAATTCCTTGCCACCCGGATCCTCCGGTCGTTCCTTGACCGGCCCCGCCGGGGCCTTGATCGTGCTGCCATCCGCAACCAGCGACGGATCGGGGCGGTTGCTCCATGCATAGAGGCCGTACATCAGCAGCGCGATCGCGCCGAGCCCAGCGATCCCGAGCAGGAGCATTTGCCCCACGCCGGTGCCGGTGGGCTCGTCCTCGTAATCGTCGGATTCGAGCCAAGGCAGGCTCTCGTTTTCGTCGGCGAGCGTCAGCTGCTCGCCTTCGTCGATCCAGTCGTCCTGCTGCTCGACGCCATCCTCGGCATCGCCGCCCTTGCGCCGTCCCCCGGCTCCCAGCCCCGTCATGGTCACATCTCCTCGACCGCCTCGACCCCAAGCAGGGCGAGGCCGTTGCGGATAACCTGCCCGATCTGCACCGCAAGGAAAAGTCTCGCGCCGGTCAGCGCGGGGTTCTGTGCCACGATGAAGCGCTTTTCGGGCTGGTCGTTCCCGAGGTTCCAGTAGGCATGGAGTGCCGCCGCAAGGTCGTAGAGATAGAACGCCACACGGTGCGGCTCGCGTGCCTGCGCCGCGGCCTCGACCAGCCGCGGGAACTGTGCGGCCTGCTTGACCAGCGCCATTTCCTCCTTGCCGAGCAGCTCGAGGCTGCCGTCGGACGGGGCCAACCCTTCCGCCGCCGCCTTGCGCAAGGTCGAGCTGATCCGCGCGTGGGCGTACTGGACATAGAAGACGGGATTGTCCTTCGACGCCTCGACCACCTTGGCGAAGTCGAATTCCATCTGCGCCTCGGGCTTGCGCGTCAGCATGGTGAAGCGCACCACGTCCTTGCCGACCTCGCTCACGACATCAGCGAGGGTAACGAAGGTGCCCGAGCGCTTCGACATCTTGACCGGCTCTCCGCCGCGCAGGAGCTGGACCATCTGGACCAGCTTCACGTCGAACGGGATCGGCTTGCCCTGCCCTTCGGAAAGCGCTGCGACCGCCGCCTTGATGCGCTTGACCGTGCCCGCATGGTCGGCACCCCAGATATCGATCAGTTCGTCGGCGGCCTGCGCCTTCTGCAGGTGATAGGCGAGGTCGGCACCGAAGTAGGTCCAGCTGCCGTCCGACTTGCGGATCGGGCGGTCCTGGTCGTCTCCGAACCGGGTCGAGCGGAACAGCGGCAATTCGACCGGCTCCCAGTCCTCCGGTGTCTTGCCCTTGGGCGCCTCCAGCTCGCCGTCGTAGACGAGATCGTGCTGGCGCAGCCATGCCTCGGCCGCCTCGGGCTTGCCCGCCGCCTGCAGTTCGGCCTCGGAACTGAACAGGTCGTGGTGGATGCCGAGGAGCGCGAGGTCGGCCTTGATAACCTCCATCATCGCCGCGACGGCGCGGGCGCGGAAGGGCACCAGCCAGTCGCTCTCTGGCGCGGCGGCGTAACGATCGCCGAATTCCGCCGCCAGCTGCGCGCCGACCGGAACGAGATAATCGCCCGGATATAGCCCTTCCGGGATCTCGCCGATCGTCTCGCCCAGCGCCTCGCGGTAGCGCAGGTGAACCGAGCGCGCGAGCACGTCGACCTGCCCGCCGGCATCGTTGACGTAGTATTCGCGCGTCACCGGATGCCCGACATGCTCGAGCAGCGCAGCCAGCGCGTCGCCCACCACCGCGCCGCGGCAATGGCCCATGTGCATCGGCCCGGTCGGGTTGGCCGAGACATATTCGACGTTTACCCGCCGGCTCGCGCCGCGGGTCGAGCGGCCATAGTCAGCGCCGAGCGCAGCGATGGCGCGCAGCTCCGCCAGCCAGCTTGCATCCGCCAACCGCAGGTTGATGAACCCTGGCCCGGCGATCTCGGCCGAAACGACGGCGGGATCGGCAGTGAGCCGCTCGACCAGCAGTTGCGCCAGCGCGCGCGGATTAGTGGCGGCGGGCTTCGCCAACACCATCGCGGCATTGGTGGCAAGGTCGCCGTGCGACGGATCGCGCGGCGGCTCGATGGTCACATTGCCGCGATCGCACCCCGCGGGCAGGTGGCCTTCCGCCTCAAGCGTCGAGAGAACGGCATCGACCTTCGCGGCGAAGGCTGCGTGAACGGTGTTGGTATCGGACATGCGCGCGCGGTTAACGACCTCACGCAAAAGCGCAAGGTCGCGCCTGCCGCGCCGTCGGTCAGCGCGTCGCGTTGTACGCGAGCTGCTGCTCGGTCAGCTGGAAACCGACGAGCAGTTCGAACGTCGCGCGGGTGATCGCGGCGCGGACCTGCGGGTCGGCCAGCGGATCGAGCGCGGCATCGGCATCGCCCGCACGGCGGCGGCGGGTGATCTGCTCGCGGATGTCAGCGGGAAGCGTCGCTTCGGCGCGGTTGACGAAGGCGCCGGCCTTGCCGGTGCCGCGTGCCCGTTCCTGACCGTCGGCGAAGTCGACAACCACCGTGCCGATGCGCTTGGACTGGACCGCCGACCCGCCCCGCAGAACGGTGGAATAGAACGGCAGCTCGACCCGGCGCGCGCCGCGGACGTCGGTGCGGCGCGCAAGCACGTCGAAGGTCGCCTCGGAATAGACGCGATCGCCCGAATCATTGCAGGTCGAGCGCAGGTTGGTGATCGCCGCGGTCACGTCGATGTTGTCCGCTGTACGGCCCGCCGCAGTGTCGCGGAAAAGTGTGACGTCGCCGGTGTAGTCTGGCACGCCGACCGCCGGGCAGGCCGTACGGATGGCGGTGATGCCGACGCCCTGATCGACCACGATCTCGCCCCGCCCGGCACAGCCTGCGAGCGCCAGGGCGAGAGCGGAGGCACAGATCAGCTTGCGGCGAACGGTCATGCAACGGGTCCTCGAATTCGTCTCGGCACGCCCTAGCGGCGCTTGCGGCAAAGCGCTAGAGGCGGGTGCATGAACGCTCCCTTGCAGTCCACCGCCAAGGCCGATGGCCGCCAGGCACTGACCCTGCTTATCGCCGCACCGCGCGGATTCTGCGCGGGGGTGGACCGCGCTATCGAGATCGTGGAGCGTGCACTCGCCCGCTATGGCCCACCGGTCTACGTCCGGCACGAGATCGTTCACAACCGCTACGTCGTCGAGGGACTGATGGCCAAGGGCGCGGTCTTCGTGGAAGAGCTGGACGAAGTACCCGATGGCGCCCCGGTCGTGTTCAGCGCCCACGGCGTCCCCAAGTCGGTCCCCGCGGAGGCCAACCGGCGCGGACTCGACTATCTCGACGCCACCTGCCCGCTGGTGAGCAAGGTCCATCGCCAGGCCGAACGCCAGATCGAGGCCGGGCGGCACATCATCTTCGTCGGCCATGCCGGCCATCCGGAGGTGATCGGCACGATGGGCCAAGTTCCGGCCGGCGCGATGACCCTGGTCGAGACGGTGGAGGATGTGGCACACCTGGCATTTGCCCCCGACACGCCGCTCTCGTTCCTGACCCAGACCACGCTGTCGGTCGACGACACGGCCGAGATCGTCGAGGCGCTGAAGGTCAAGTTCCCGCATATCGTCGCGCCCAAGGCGGAGGACATCTGCTACGCCACGTCGAACCGGCAGGCGGCCGTCAAGGCGATCGCGCCGGGCAGCGACCTGGTGCTGGTGATCGGTGCGCCGAACAGTTCCAACTCGGTCCGGCTGGTCGAGGTCGCGCAGCGCTGCGGCACCACGGCCAAGCTGATCCAGCGCGCCGACAACATCGATCCGGCCTGGCTCGACGGGGTCGGCACCGTGGGGCTGACGGCGGGCGCTTCGGCACCGGAAGAGCTGGTCCGCGAGGTCGTCGACCGGCTGGCGCAGTGGCGCGATGTGGAAGAGCATACGCTGGTTACCACCGAGGAGAAGATGGTCTTCAAGCTGCCGCGCCAGTTGGCCGACTGAGCGGGCGACCGGGTGGCGGTCTATACCCAACTCGGCGCTGCCGCCCTGGCCGAGCTGATCGGCTGCTACGATGTCGGTGAGCTGGTCTCGGCCAAGGGCATCGCGGAAGGCGTGTCCAATTCGAACTGGCTGATCGAAACGACCGCAGGCCGCTTCATCCTGACGATGTACGAGCGGCGCATCGACACCGCCGACCTGCCGTTCTTCCTCGGCCTGCTCGACCATCTTGCCACACACCGCTGCCCCGTCCCGCGCACGATCCACGACCGCCAGGGCGCGGCCTTTCGCATGCTCGACGGCAAGGCGGTGGCGCTGATCGAGTTCTTGCCCGGCGTCTCGATCGACCGGCCCTCCGCCGCCCAGGCGAAGGCCGTGGGCGCGGCGCTCGCTACTACGCACCTTGCCGGACAGGAGTTCCCGGCGAGCCGGGTGAACGACCTTGACAGCGCGCATGCTCTCGCCACACTCGATCGTTACAGCGACGACGCCCTCGCCGCGATCGATCCCGCATTGCCGGGGGTGCGAGGCGCCGGTCGATCCGTCGTGGCAGCGTGGCCGGCCGGACTGCCTTCCTCAATCTGCCATACCGACCTTTTTCCCGACAACGTGCTGATGCTCGGCAACCGGGTGTCGGGCATGATCGACTTCTACTTCGCTTGCAGCGAGGCGATGGCCTACGATATTGCGGTCACTCATGCGGCGTGGTGCTTCGACAAGACCGGCGCGCAATACGATCGTTCGGTCGCCGCCGCCTTGATGGCGGGCTATGCCTCGGTTCGACCTATGGAGGACCGCGAACGGGCGATGCTGCCGGTGCTCGCGCAGGGCGCCTGCCTGCGGTTCATCGCTTCGCGCACCGAAGACTGGATTGACACCCCTGCCGAAGCGCTGGTGACCCGCAAGGACCCGATGGAATTCGTCAGGCGGCTGAATTTCTACGCCGAGGCGGGCGAATCCCCCTTTGCCGAAGGCGCCTGAGCGGGCATCAATCGCGGTCATGAAAAAGGTTCAGATCTTCACCGACGGCTCGTGCAAGGGAAATCCCGGGCCCGGCGGATGGGCGGCGCTGCTACGCCTGGGGAAGCACGAGAAGGAGCTTTCCGGCGGGGATGCGCACACGACCAATAACCGGATGGAACTGACCGCCGCGATCCGCGGGCTCGAGGCGCTGACCGAACCGTGCGCGGTCGAGCTCTATTCCGACAGCAAGTACGTGCTCGACGGCATCACCAAGTGGGCCGAGGGCTGGCAGCGGCGCGGCTGGATCAACGCCAGCAAGAAGCCGGTCCGCAATCCCGACCTGTGGCACGAACTGATCGAGGCTTCGGCGAAGCACGCGATCACCTGGTACTGGGTGAAGGGCCATGACGGTCATCCGGAGAACGAGCGCGTCGATCGGCTCGCCTGCGAGCAGGCGGAACGCCAGGCACGCGAACGCGCGGCCTAGGGGTCAGCTCTCGTCGACGGTGTCCGCGCCCGGGCCGTTATTCTTGATCGATTCGATGGCGTTCTTGGCGCTGGCCTTGCTCGAGTAGCCTTCGGTCCAGAAGATCGTTTCAGCGTTGTAGACAAAGCTGGCGACGTACTCGCCCTTCTTGTTCTGCTTGATCTTGAACTGATGCGGCATGGCTGGCTCTCCTCACCGAAGAATCGGGCAGCGCGAGCCTAACAAATATCAATCCCGAATCCAGCGTTCGCCGGTGCGAAAGCGGTCTGGCGAATATAGCCCGGGGTCGAGCCGTTCCGTCATTGCATCCGGCCCATTGCCCAGCAGCAGCTGCGCTGCCAAGCGTGCGGCCGCAGGCGAAGTCTGGATGCCGTAGCCCCCCTGTCCGGCGAACCAGAAAAATCCCTCGCGCCCCGGCTCGAAGCCGTAGACCGGGAGCCGGTCGGGCGCGAAGCTGCGCAGCCCCGCCCATTTGTGCTCCACGGCCTCGACGGTCCAGTTGGCGACGCCCTCGAGCCGGTCGATCGCCTCGGCCACCGCCAGTTCCTCGGGCGCGGCATCGCAGGGCTCGCTCGGCTCTTCGTCGTGCGGGCTGAGCCACAGGCGGCCGCTTTCGGGACGAAAGTAGAACCGGCCAGCGATGTCGAGGACCAGCGGCAAGTCGTCGGGCGGCGGCGGATCGACGCGCAATTGCACAACCGTCCGTCGCAGCGGCTGGATGCCGATGGGCGCCACGTCCGCCATTCGCGCGACCTGGTCTGCCCATGCGCCGGCTGCATTCACGACGATCTTGGCCGCGAATGTCTGGCCACGATCGGTCTCAATCCTCCAGTCTCCGTCGCCCCGTGCGAGGGTCGACACCCTTGCCTGAGTCGCAATGGTGCCGCCCGCATGCTTGAATGCCCGAAGGTAGTGGGCATGGAGCGCGGCGACATCGATATCGGCGCAGGCAGGCTCCCACACCGCGCCGGTCCAGTCGGGCCGGATGCCTGGGACCATGCTGCCGAGCTCACGCCGTCCGACCCGTTCCAGCGTCGCGCCGCTGTCGCCAAACCGGTCGATAAAGGCATCGAGCAGGGGCTCGTCCTCGTCGCGACCGATATAGAGCGCCCCGCGCCGCGACAGGAAGCCGCCGTCACGCAGATACGGGCCGGAAGCGAGCGTCAGCGGCACGATTTCCGGGCCGCCGTAGCATTCTTCCCAGAACGCCGCCGAGCGCCCGGTTGCGTGGTAGCCGGGCCGGTCTTCTGCCTCTAGCACGACGACGCGGAGATGCGGTGCGAGTTCGGCCGCGATGCTCGCGCCCGCAATCCCCGCGCCGATCACGGCGACATCGTAAATCTCGTCAGCCATCAGCGGGCGGGAGCGACGCGGTCGAGGAATTCGGCGATCGCGGTCAAGGCGCGGTCGCGCACCGGATCGGCCTCGCGCAGGATCTCGTGCCGCGCCTCGGTGCCGAAGGCGACCAGCTCGCCTTTCGGCAGCCGCCCCGCGGCGCGTTCAATCGCCGCCATGCCGACCAGCCGGTCGTTGGATGTGCCGAGCAGCAGCACGGGGATCTCGACCCGCTCGAGGAAACCGGGCGCATCAATCACCCGCATCGAGGCATAGGCGCGCTCGACCCAGCCCCAGCTACCCGGCCCCATGACCAGTTCGGGCCGTGCCTCGCGCCACCACAGCTCGTCCGCATAGCGATCGGGGTCGTGGGTCAGCAGGTCGATCCGCCCTGCCGGCATCTCGCCCGGCTTCTCGCTCCATTTCCACGCCGGCCGCGCCGGATCGCCGATCCGGCGCATCAGCCGGGCCGCGGAATGGAGCACGCCGAAGGGCAAGGCCGGTCCGGTAAAGCCCAGCATCGGCGCAGACAGGATCACCGCGTCGGGATCGACTGCGCCCTCTCCCAATGCCCGCAATACGAGATGCCCGCCCATCGAATGGCCCGCCAGCACGTACGGCCCCGGCCTGTCTGCCTTCCATTCGCGCCAGTGGCGGGCGAGGTCCGCCACCCACTCGGCAAAATCCCCTACGTGACCGGTAATCCCGTCGGCCGCGAAACGGCCCGAGCCCGCCTGACCGCGCCAGTCCGACGCGGTGACGTCCCACCCGGCGCGGTGCCATTGCTCCAGCGTTTCGAGATACTTCTCGTAGGCATCGCCGCGCCCCGGGAAGAACAGGATCGACCCGCGCGAATGCCCGTGCCGCGGCCAGTCGGCGCGGCGGACGGATGGCCCGGAATCCCCGGACCAGCGCCCCTCGACCACCCCGGGAGGGATGGCACGGCGATCGATTGCCTGATGGTTCATTCCGCCTTTGCCTGCGTAGCTAACGCCAGCCTCCCGGCGGTGGTTACTATTTGGTAAGCCATGCTCTGTAGCACTGCTCTCATCGGGGGACCTTTGGGGGCACAATGCTGGACGGCTATCTCCACTACGGACTGCTCTGTGCCTTGGCAATCGCACTGGTTGTCGCGGCATTTACCGACATTCGTCGGCGGCAGATCGACAACTGGCTGACCGCCGCGATTGCACTTGCTGCCCCGCTATACTGGTGGGCTGCGGGTATTTCCCTATGGCCGGGCGTAGCGATCCAGGTGGGCATCGCGCTGGCGACCTTCGCCGTGCTTGCCGTGCTGTTCGCTCTGCGCATGATGGGCGGCGGCGACGTCAAGCTGCTCGCCGCGGTCGCGCTGTGGATCGAGCCCGCCTGGTTCCTGAAACTGCTGGTCGTCATGGCCCTGGTCGGCGGCGTGCTGACCATCGTTCTCGGCGTCGTTCACGTCATCCGGCGGGAGCGGCACAGACTTGCCGTGCCATACGGTGTGGCGATCTCCGCCGCAGGCCTCTGGGTCCTCGGCTCGCACTACCTTCCCGCCGCCGGTGCGGCGGTCGCATCGGGGTGAACCCGATTTTAACCATTTCGCGATTAACGACGAAAACTATTCCCGCCCGGGAACTTGCCGGGCCGAACAGGGGGGCTTGAAAAGCCATGGACAGGAAGAAGCTGGTTCTGCTGCTCGGAGCGCTGGTCATAGCGATCGGCACGGCCCTTGCGGCCAGGAGCATGTTCGCCGGCGCCGCCGCGCCGCAGGCCGAGGCCGCCGCACCCGTGCCCGTCGGGCCCAAGGTGCTGGTCGCAAACCGCGCCCTGCCGGTCGGCACGATCATCACTGCAGACGCCATCGGGTTCCAGCAGTGGCCGAAGGAGCTAGTGCAGGACGCCTACTTCCTCGACGGCGAATCCGATCTTTCCAAGCTGCTCGGCACCGTCGTCCGCTTCCCTGTCACGGCCGGTGAGCCGGTCACGCAGGGCTCGATCGTCGCTCCCGGCGACCGCGGCTTCCTCGCCGCGGCGCTCGGCCCCGGCATGCGCGCCGTCACCGTTCCCGTCTCGGCCAAGACCGGCGTCGCCGGCTTCGTCTTCCCGGGCGACCGGGTCGACCTCGTGCTGACCCAGTCGGTGCGCGGCGACGACGGCCAGGCGCTCAAGGCGGCGGAGACGATCCTGCGCAACCTGCGCGTGCTCGCAACCGACCAGTCGACCGAATCGACCACCAACGAGGATGGCCGCACCGTCGTCCGCGCATTCCGCACCGTGACGCTCGAAGTCACGCCGAAGATCGCGGAAAAGGTATCGGTCGCGCAGACCATCGGTACGCTCAGTCTCTCGCTGCGCTCGATCGCCGACAACCAGGGCGAACTCGAACAGGCGATTGCTTCGGGCGACATCAAGATCCCTGACAATGCGACGCCGGAACAGGAAGAGGCGTTGCTGCGCCGCGCCATGGCCCGGCCCAACGACAAGGGCAGCACCTACGTGACCGGCGGCGACGTCTCGCGCTTCCAGCGCAGCTCGATGCCCGCGATGCGCCCGGCGGGCCAGGGCTCGGCACCCATGGAAGGCGCTCCTGCCGCTGCCGCGGCACCGGCCGCACCGACTGGACCGACCGTCCGCGTTTCGCGCGGTAAGCAGGTGACCGAAGAGCAGGTCGGCAAGACTGGCCGGGTGCTCGGCTCGGTCGTCGGCTCGCAGCGCTGAGGAGGCCATGATGGACCGCAAGAAACACGTCCTGCGCGCCGCGCCGGCCCGCACATTTCACTCGAGGGGCAAGACCATGAAACGCCGCCTTACCGCTACCGCGCTGGTCGCCGGCCTCGCCGTCGCCCCGCTGGCCGGGCTTCCGGTCGGAACCGCCACGGCCCAGTCGGTCGTCAGTCCCTCGCAGAGCATCGTGCTCTCGATCGGGCGCGGCGAACTGATCAACGTGCCGGGCAGCATGTCCGACGTGTTCATCGCCAACGACGCGATCGCCGACGTGCAGGTCAAGTCGCAGCGTCAGCTCTACGTGTTCGGCAAGGCAGGCGGCGAGACTACCGTCTATGCCAGCAACGCCGCGGGCGACATCATCTGGGCCGCCAACGTGCGGGTGGGTTCGAATCTCGACAGCGTCGACCAGATGCTCGCGCTGGCGATGCCCGATGCCAAAATCGCAGTGGCGACGATGGGGACCAACACCGTTCTGCTGACGGGGACGGTGGCTGCTCCGGAGGACGCAGCCGAGGCCGAAAGGCTAGTCCAGGCGTTCGTCGGCGAAGACACCAACGTTATCAGCCGCCTGAAGATGGCGACCCCGTTGCAGGTCAATCTGCAAGTGCGCTTTGCGGAGGTGAGCCGTTCGCTCGTCCGTGCGATAGGCGTGAACCTCGCCACGGTCGACGGCACTGGCGGATTCCAGTTCGGCGTCACTACCGGGCGCGGTGCATTCCCCCAGTACACACCAGGCGGTCCGGTCGGAACCGGGTTCACAGGTGCGCCTGAAGGTGGTTCGCGGGTAACCGGAATTACCGGCGGCACCACGATCGCCGGGCTGGGTAGCCTGCTCGGCCTCGACCTTGCCAGCGCACTGGACCTTGCCGAGCGCAACGGGCTGGTAACGACGCTTTCGCAGCCCAACCTGACCGCTCTGTCGGGCGAGACCGCCGAGTTCCTCGCAGGCGGCGAATTCCCGATACCGATCAGCCAAGGCCTTGGTGCGACCTCGATCGAATACCGCAAGTTCGGTGTCAGCCTGGCCTACACCCCGGTGGTGCTGGCAAATGGCCGCATTTCGATCCGTGTCCGTCCGGAGGTTTCGGAGCTCTCGAGCCAAGGGGCGGTGACGCTCAACGGCTTTCAGATCCCCGCGCTCACAATTCGCCGGGCGGAGACCACGATCGAGCTCGGTTCCGGCCAGAGCTTCATGATCGCCGGCCTGATGAGCAACAACGCCCAGAGCACTATCGACAAGGCTCCCGGTGTCGGTGACGTGCCGATCCTGGGCAATCTGTTCCGGTCGCGCCAGTTCCGCCGCGGCGAAACCGAGCTCGTCATCGTTGTCACGCCGTATCTCGTGAACCCTGTCAACGACGGCGACATTCGCCTGCCTACCGACGGTTTCCGCGCGGCGACCGAATTGCAGAGCCTGCTCGGCTATCAGGATAATGCCGGCCAGAGCGGCGTCGACCGTCCGAAGCCGACTGCGCAGGATCGCAACGGCGCGCCGCCCGAGGTTTCTCGGGTCGATCCGGCAGCAACCCTGCCGTCGGGCAACAGCACCAAGGCACAACGCCGTGCCGAGAAGAAGAACAGCAATGGCAAGGCCGTAGCGGCTGCACCCGGCTTCAGTCTCAAGTGAGAAAGGTGATCACGATGCCCAAGGCACTCAACTCCAAAATCGCCGGCGCCATCGCCATCTCGCTCGGGCTCGCGCTCAGCGGCTGCGGCGGCATGCCGACAAATCGCTCGCTCTACTCCTTGAAGCAGCCCGTTGTGGAGCGGACCAATTTCACGCTCGACGTGCGCACCGGTGCGGGCGGGCTGGCAGTCTCGGAACAGCAGCGTCTCGCCCAATGGTTCGAAGCGATGGACCTACGCTATGGTGACCGCGTCTCGATCGAAGATCCGATGATGAGCGGCGCGACGCGCGATGCGATCGCGCAGCTTGCCGGTCGGCATGGCATTCTCGTCAGCGAGGGTGCGCCCGTTACGCCGGGTTACATTGACCCGGGCGTCACGCGCGTGGTGATCACCCGCTCCACAGCTCATGTTCCAGGTTGCCCGGACTGGTCAGCGAAGTCGGACATGAACTTCAACAACGGGACCCACCCGGGCTACGGTTGCGCAGTTAATAGCAATATGGCGGCGATGATCGCCAATCCGGAGGATCTCATCGCCGGTCAGAGCGGTTCGGGCGAGACGATCGTGGCGACATCGAACAAGGCAATCGGCAGCCACCGCGAAGCGGCGCCGACAGGTCAGGGCGGCCTCAAGGCCCCCGAAGGCAACTGAGGGGATAGATCATGAATGCACCCTGGAAACCGCAGGCAGGCAGCCGCGATCCTTTTGCGGCGTTCATCTGCGACGAGGCGGCACTGGATGTCCTGCGCCCGGTCGTGATCGAACTGGGCTGGCAACCGGAAAAATGCGCGAAGGGCGGACTTCGTAACGCCGTTCAGTCGCTATCGGTTGCGGCCAGCCCCAATATTCTGATGGTCGATCTTTCGGAAAGCGGCGATCCGCTGAACGACATCAATGCTCTTGCCGAGGTGTGCGAGCCGGGCACGGTCGTCATTGCCATCGGCCAGGTCAATGACGTGCGCCTCTATCGCGACCTGCTCGCGAGCGGGATCCACGATTACCTGCTCAAGCCGCTTTCGGCCGGGCAGCTGCGTGACGCGCTCAACCAGGCTCAGGTGATCTTCTCGTCCCCACGCGCCAACGACCCCGATGCGGCCAAGCGGCACGTATCGGCCGCGATCGTTGGCACCCGTGGGGGAGTTGGCGCTTCTACGCTCGCCACCTCGCTGGCGTGGATTTTCAGCAGCGACCACAAGGTCCCTACCGCGCTGCTCGATCTCGACGTGCATTTCGGTACCGGCGCGCTGGCGCTGGATCTTGAGCCTGGTCGCGGGCTCACCGACGCGATCGACAACCCGAGCCGCATCGATGGCCTGTTCATCGAGCGTGCAACGATCCGTGCGAACGACAACCTCGCAATCCTTTCGGCCGAGGCACCGATCAATTCGCCGCTCATGACTGACGGTTCTGCATTCGTGCAGCTGGAGGAGGAATTCCGCCAGGCGTTCGAGATGACCGTGGTCGATCTGCCGCGCAACATGCTGATCAATTTTCCGCACGTTCTGGGAGACATCAATGTCGTCTTGTTGACGGCGGAAATGACGCTCGCCTCCGCGCGCGATACGATCCGCATCCTGTCGTGGCTGAAAGCCAATGCTGCCCATGCCCAGACACTGATCATCGCCAACAAGGTGCAAGCCGGCGGCGGGGAGATCAGCAAGGCTGATTTCGAGGCATCGATCGAGCGCGCAATCGACTTTGTCGTGCCCTACGATTTCAAGGCCGCGTCGAACGCTGCCAAGCTCGGCCAGACGTTCGTCGAAGCAAACCGCTCTGCCAAGTCCAGCGCCGTAATGCGCCAGATCGCCGAGCGCGTGATGGGCACAACTGACGAGGAGCTGGATGGGAGCGAACCATCGAAGAAATCGCTGCTCGGAGGCTTCGACTTCAAGTCGCTGCTGGCGAAGAAGGACAAGAAGGCAGCAGCGCTGCCAGCCGAATGATGCCGACCTTGGCCGACCCTTGCAGTGTTGGGCCGAGCACGGGATCGCTAAAGGTTAGGAAAGGCGAGTAACGCCCATGAGCATACTCCAGCTCCTGCTGATTGCCGGTGGACTGATGGCCGTTCTGGCCATCGGCTACACTGCGCTGGGCGGGCCTTCACCGAGCAAAGAAAGCCAGCGCCGACTGAACCAGGTCCGGTACCGGCATTCCGAGAGTACGGATGCTAAGGTCGAATCTCAGCTCAAGAAGGCGATCGCGGCTCGCAAGCCCCGATCGTACAAGGTCGCGGGCTCCGGCTCAAAGATCGAAGCGCTCGCCGGTCGGCTCGACCGCACCGGTAAGAAGTGGACGGTGTCGCAGTATTTCTACGCCTCGCTAGGCATTGCGCTGGTATTCGCCATAGTCATTTTCCTGCGATCCGGCGCACCGGCCCTTTCGCTCGGCGTCGGGCTGGCGTTCGGTGCAGGGATTCCTCACTTCGTGGTCAATCGTGCGATCAAGAAGCGGACCGATAATTTCAATGCGAAGTTCCCCGACGCGATCGAGCTTCTCGTGCGCGGCCTACGCTCCGGCCTGCCCGTCACCGAGACGCTTGCGGTCGTGGCACAGGAAATCCCCGGTCCGGTAGGCGTGGAGTTCAAAGGAATTGTCGAGCGGATCAAGATCGGCCGGACAATGGAGGAATCGCTTCAGGAAACGGCCGACCGTCTGAACATCTCGGAATTCAATTTCTTCTGCATCACGCTCGCCATTCAGCGGGAGACGGGCGGCAACCTGGCTGAAACGCTCTCGAATCTTGCCGACGTACTGCGCAAGCGGGCGCAAATGAAGCTCAAGATCCGCGCAATGAGCTCGGAATCGAAAGCATCGGCATACATCGTCGGCGCGCTGCCGTTCTTGGTGTTCGGTATGATCTGGTGGATCAACCCGGGCTACATCGGCGGCTTTTTCGAGGACGACCGGCTCATAGTTGCGGGTCTGGGCGGCATGGTTTGGATGAGCATCGGCGCCTTCATCATGGCCAAGATGGTCAGTTTCGAAATCTGAGCAGGGACGGAATGACATGCTGAACCAGGCACCTGGCCCAACCCTTCTTGGTTTCGACGTGGTATTCGTCGGTACAGTGCTGGCCGCCTTGGCGGCGCTCGCGACGATGTTTGCGATCTATGCCGCTCTTACCGTCAAGGATCCGATGGCCAAGCGCGTAAAGGCGCTGTCCGACCGGCGCGACGAGCTCAAGGCGGGCATCGTCAAGGCGGGCGGCCGCAAGCGGCAGAGCCTGGTCCGCAAGACCGAGCAGACCGAGAGGATGAAGGACACGCTGGAGAACATGAAAGTTCTCCAGCAGAGCCAGATCGAGGACATTCAGCAAAAGCTGGCGCATGCGGGCATCCGCAACAAGGAACTGGCGGTCTACGTGATCGCCGGTCGCATCATACTGCCGATTGTGCTCGGGTTGATCGGGTTCACCCTGATCTACCTAGTCAACTATTTTCCGGACTGGGGCGGTGTGAAGCGTGTCGGCGCGATGGGCGCGCTGCTGTTCCTCGGCTACAAGGGCCCCGAACTGTTCCTCAAGAACAAGGCGGGCAAACGAACGGACGCTGTCCGCAAGGGTCTGCCCGATGCCCTCGACCTGCTGGTCATATGCGCCGAGGCCGGCCTTACCCTCGACGCCGCGTTCAATCGCGTCGCAAAGGAACTGGGCCGTGCCTATCCCGAGCTGGGCGACGAATTCGCTCTGACCGCAATCGAGCTGTCGTTCCTGTCCGAACGCAAGATGGCCTTCAACAACCTTGCCTACCGCGTCGATCTCGAGGCGGTGAAGGGCGTAGTGACGACGATGGTCCAGACCGAACGTTACGGTACGCCGCTTGCCTCAGCGCTGCGCGTGCTGTCGGCCGAGTTCCGCAACGAACGCATGATGCGCGCGGAAGAGAAAGCCGCGCGACTTCCGGCGATCATGACCGTGCCGCTGATCCTGTTCATCCTGCCGGTGCTGTTCATCGTCATTCTCGGTCCGGCGGCCTGCTCGATCAGCGACGCTTTCGCCGACGGCCCCGGCCGATAGGCAACCCGCCCGGCCCAGCATCGTCAAGCGATGTCGGCGCCGGGCTCGTCGGCCTGTTGGCGGACGCGGGCCAGCAATGTGGCGAAGGTCGCCCGTTCGGCGTCAGTGAAGGCCGCAAACAGCCGCTGCTCCATCGCGCGCGCCAGGGGCACGATCCGCTCGTACATCGCCCTGCCCTCGTCCGTCAGCGCGAGATGGTGCGAGCGGCCGTCGGCGGCATTGGGCTCGCGTGCCAGCAGGCCGCGGTCCGAGAGCGCCTTGCACGCGCGGTTGACCGCCACCTTGTCCATCACCGTTGCCGATGCGAGATCGCGCTGGGTCAGCCCGCCCGCATCGCCCAGCACCGCCATGATCCGCCATTCGGGGATCTTGAGCCCGAACTGCCTGCGATAGCCCTGCGCGATACGGTCGCTCACCGCATTAGAAGCAATCGAGAGCTGGTAGGGCAGGAACTCCGCTAGCCGCAGGGTATCGTGGGTCTCGGGCATGAACCGGTTTCTACGGCAACCAGTTGGGCTGGCAAGATGCCGAAAGCTATCGTTTGGCCAAGCTCAGGCGTAGCCTGGCTCGTCCCACCACGGGTAGAAGTCGGGCATGTTCGCGCCGACGGTGTCGGGATAGGCGGGCGGGCGCTTCTCGAGAAAGCTCTGCACGCCCTCGCGCGCATCGGCACTGCGGCTGAGGCGATAGATCGCGCGGCTGTCGATGCGGTGCGCCATCATCGGGTGCTCGGCCGCCGAGAGCCGCCACAGCATCGCGCGAGTCATCGCGACCGACACCGCCGAGGTGCTCTCGGCAATCTCGTTCGCCAGCGCACGCGCAGCGCCCATGAGCTCGCCGAGCGGATGGACCGAGCGCACCAGCCCCTTCGCCAGCGCCTCCTGCGCGTCGAAGATGCGCCCCGTCATGCACCATTCGAGCGCGGTCTGGGGGCCGACGAGGCGCGGCAGGAACCAGCTCGACGCCGCCTCGGGCGTGATCCCGCGGCGCGCGAACACGAAGCCGAAGCGCGCGTTGTCGCTGCAAAGACGCATGTCGAACGGCAGCTGCATCGTCGCGCCGACGCCTACTGCCACTCCGTTGCAGGCACCGATCAGCGGCTTTTGCGAGTTGAACATCCGCAACGTCAGCCGCCCGCCGCCGTCGCGCACGCGCGCATCCGACAGGTCATCGACCGGGTTGGGATCGGAGAACACGTGCCCCCCACCCTCCGGCGTCAGGTCCGCCCCCGCGCAGAACGCCCGGTCGCCGTGCCCGGTCACGATCACCGCGCGCACCGCATCGTCCGCATCGGTCGTGTCGAGCGCGGCGATCACCTCGTCCATCATCGTCCGGGTGAAGGCGTTCATCTTGTCCGGCCGGTGGAGCGTGATGGTGGCAATCGGGCCGTCGATGTCGAGCTTGATCTGGGTGAAATCGGTCATCGGAACGGCCCTTTCCCGGTCATTGGCGGCAGAGACATGGACCGCGTGTTACACAGTCCTGGGACAAAAAAATCCGCCGCTCCCGACCGCCTGCTGATGCGGGCGCGAAAGGAGCGGCGGATCGTCATTTCACAATCCTAGCGGGAGCGTGTCCGTGTAGGAAAACGCTTTCGACCACTCAGCGCGGCGCCATCCGGATACCGCCGTCGAGGCGCACGTCCTCGCCGTTGAAGTAACCGCACTCGATCATGGTCAGCGCGAGCTGGGCGTATTCCTCGGGATTGCCGAGCCGCTTGGGGAACGGAACCGAGGCGGCGAGCGCCTCCTTCACCTGCGGCGGCGCGGCGTTCATCAGCGGGGTGTTGAAGATGCCCGGCAGGATGGTGTTGACCCGGATGCCCTCGCTCATCAGGTCGCGCGCGATCGGCAGGGTCATGCCGATAACGCCGCCCTTCGACGCAGAGTAAGCAGCCTGGCCGATCTGCCCGTCCTCGCCAGCAACGCTGGCGGTGTTGACGATCGCGCCGCGATCGCCGTCCGCGCTCAGCGGGTCGAGCGTCATCATCCCAGCAGCCGACTTGGCGATGCAGCGGAACGTGCCGACCAAGTTGATCTGGATGATCCAGTTGAATGCATCGAGCGGGAAATGCTTGATCTCGCCGGTGTTGCGGTCGCGGCTGGCGGTCTTGATCGCGTTGCCCGTGCCCGCGCAGTTGACCAGGATACGCTCCTGCCCATGCGCTTCGCGCGCCTTGGCAAAGGCGGCATCGACGGATGCGTCATCGGTCACGTTGCACTCGCAGAACACGCCCCCGATCTCGGCCGCGACCTTGAGCCCCTTCTCCTCCTGCAGGTCGAAGATCGCGACCTTGACGCCCTTTGCAGCGAGCGCGCGCGCAGTCGCCTCGCCAAGGCCCGAAGCGCCGCCGGTGACGACGGCGGGAGTGTTTGCACCGATTTCCATATGCCTGCCTTTTCCTTCTTCAATTCGTCATCCCAGCGAAAGCTGGGATAGGTCGCAATCGTAGAGCCATGCCGAGAGCGATCCCAGCGTTCGCCGGATGACCCAAACCTTATGCCTCAAAGCGCTTCGACGATGGTCACGTTGGCGACACCGCCGCCTTCACACATCGTCTGGAGGCCGTACTTCTTGCCGCGCGCGCGCAGCGCGTGGACCAGCGTCGCCATCAGCTTGGTGCCCGACGCGCCGAGCGGGTGGCCGAGCGCGATCGCACCGCCGTTTACGTTGAGCCGTTCCGGGTCCGCACCGGTGTGCTTGAGCCAGGCAAGAGGAACGGGCGCGAACGCCTCGTTGACCTCGAACAGGTCGATCTGGTCGATGCTCATGCCCGCGCGCTGCAACGCGCGATCGGTGGCGAACAGCGGCTCCTCGAGCATGATCACCGGGTCGCCCGCGGTGACGGTGAGATTGTGGATGCGCGCCAGCGGGGTGAGCCCGTGCGCCTTCAATGCGGCTTCCGACACCACCAGCACCGCGCTCGATCCGTCGCAGATCTGGCTGGAGCTGGCCGCGGTGATCGAGCCTTCGGGATTAAGCAGCTTGACCAAGGCGATACCGTCGAGCGTCGCATCGAAGCGGATGCCCTCGTCGACGGTGTGCAGTTCGCGCCCCTCGGGCGTCTCGATCTCGACCGGGACGATCTCGTTCTGGAACGCGCCCGCGTTCGTGGCGGCGATCGCCTTTTCGTGGCTGGCGAGCGCAAAGCGGTCGAGATCGTCCTTGGAGAAGCCGTGCTTCCTGACGATCATCTCGGCGCCCATGAACTGCGACCACTGGATGCCGGGATAGCGTTCCTCGAGGCCGGGCGATTTGTAGTTCCCCAGCCCTTCCTTCATGTGGAACATCGCGGTCGAGCCCATCGGGACGCGGGTCATGCTCTCGACCCCGCTGGCGATGACGATGTCCTGCGTGCCGCTCATCACCGCCTGCGCCGCGAACTGGATCGCCTGCTGGCTGGAGCCGCACTGGCGATCGATCGTGACGGCCGGAACGCCCTCGCCCAGCTTCGAGGCGAGGACCGCATTGCGCCCGACCTGCATTGCCTGCTCGCCGCCCTGGCTGACGCAGCCCATGATCACGTCGTCGACCGCCTTGGGGTCGATGCCCGTCCGCTCGACGATCGCATCGAGCGACTTGGCCGCGAGGTCGACCGGGTGAACCCCCGCCAACCTGCCACCGCGCCGGCCGCCCGCCGTGCGCACTGCATCCACGATATAGGCCGTCGCCATGGCAATTCTCCCGTATGAGATGTGCCGCGGGGGTATGGAGCCTTTCCGTTTACGTCAAGTGCCACTTGTGGCAGGGGGCACGGTGGCGGCGCTTGCCAAGCCCGCGGCGCGCGGCGTAAGGCTCCGCAAGCACGCACTGGCAGACTTTCCGTAGACAATGAAAAAACTGTTCGAAATCAATCCGGACCTGGACCGCGGGACGCTCGCAAGACGCTACGCCGAACATGGCCGCGTGCAGGTCCGCGACGTACTCACGCATGACACGGCGACGGAAATCCGCCAATTGCTGCTGCAGGGAACGCCGTGGTCGATGGCGATCCTCGGCCCAGAGTCCCAGCCGCAGAGCTATCGTCACGACCGGATCGTCGACCAGGCCGGCAAGGACATGGTCAACCGGGCGTCGATGGCCGCGCATGGCCTGTCAGCCCGCGGCGACTACGCGTTCCGCTATGCGCATTATCCGATCGTCGACGCGATGCATCAGAAGTGGGAGCCGAACGGCCCGCATGAAATCCTGCTCGAACACCTAAACGCGCCTGACTTCATCGAACTGGCACGCGCGCTGACTGGCATCCCTGAATTGGTCAAGGCCGACGCACAGGCGACGCTGTTCGCCGCCAACCACTATCTCGGTCGGCACATCGACAGCCATGTCGCCCAAGGCTGGCGCGTCGCTTACGTGCTCAACCTCGCGCCAGACGACTGGCACCCCGATTGGGGTGGCTACCTTATGTTCCTCGATGACGATGGCGACGTGGTCGAGGGCTTCCGGCCCCGCTTCAATGCGCTCAACCTGTTCGCGGTGCCGCAAAGCCATCTGGTCAGCTACGTCCCGCCGTTCGCGCCGGTCGGCCGGTTCGCGATCACCGGCTGGCTCAGCGACCGGTGAGCTGCCGGTGACCGACGCGCCGAGCCTGGCGCGCGAGGCGCTGGCGCTCGCCGAACGCGGTGACGACGCGGCTGCGCAAGCGTTGTTCGACGAAGGGTTGGCCAGGTTCCCCGGTGACGCGCGGTTTGCCAACAGCGCCGGTAATTTCCATGCCAAGGCCGGCCGACCGGAGCGAGCGCTGGACCTTTTCGAGGCTGCGCTCACGATCATGCCGTCGCTGTCGGAAGCAGCGATCAACGCCGCCATCGTGCTCATGCGTCTCGATCGCCCGCGCGACGCGGCCACCCTTCTCGCCGGTCATGTCGACGTGGGCAATGTCCGGTACTGGCAGGTCCGCGGCGATGCCGAGCGCTCGGCGGGCGAGTTAGCGGCTGCGGCTGCGAGTTATGAAAGCGCGCTGCAGGTCGATCCCGGCCATGCTCGCGCGCTCGCCGGGCGCGCCCGCATCGCGCTCGAGCGTGGCGAAAGCGATGCCGTCGGCGCGTACGACCGCGCGTTCGCCCGAAATCCGGGCGACCCGCAAGTGTTCCGCGACCTCATTCAGGCGCTTGCCACTTCAGGCCGCCTCGACGAAGCGCTAGAATGCTCCGCCGCGCTGGTCGGGCAGCTCCCGGCCTGGACAGAGGGCCTCGCGCTCCATGCCGAGCTTCGCTGGGCGAGTGGTGAGCACCAGCACTTTACAGACCACTTCGCCTCGGCATCACAGACGGTCGCGAGTGCGGATATCGATCTCGCCTGGGCCGGAACCTTGTCCGGTGTCGACCGGTTTGCCGATGCAGCCGCCGTGCTGGCCGCTGCACAGGCTCGCTGGCCCGCCGATACGCGCCTCGCGCTGGCCCGTGCGGTAGCGCTCGGCGAGGCAGGTAATGCCGGAGCCGCCCAGGCGACGCTCGACGCCTTCGCTGCGGTCGACGACCCTGAGTGGGACCTTGCTCGGGGCCGCATCGCTCTCCAATCGGGTAATGTCGCGCGTGCCGAGAGCCTGCTGGAACGGGTTCGCGCTGCGCGACCGCACGATGTCGCTGCCTGGGCCCTGACCGACCTTTGCTGGAGGCTGACGGGCGACGCGCGCCACGCGTGGCTGCATGGCCAGCCTGGCCTGGTCCGGCAGATTGCCCTTCCTTTCCATGCCGACGAATTCGCCGCCGTTCGCGATCGATTGACAGCGCTGCACGCGACGTCCGCCATGCCCATTGGCCAGTCGGTCAAACAGGGCAGTCAGACCAAGGGCGCGCTGTTCGCCCGGATGGAGCCCGAGATCGCGCTGCTTCGCACTGCGCTCGATCACGCGCTGGCGGTCTATCGCGCCGGGCTGCCGCCCGCCGATGCGGGCCATCCGTTGCTCGCCTATCGCGACAGCGGCTGGGCGGTTACGGGGAGCTGGTCGATCCGCCTCGCCGGGCAAGGCCACCACGCGGCTCATATCCATCCGCGCGGCCTGTTGTCCTCGGCCTCCTATTTCATCGTGCCCGACGAGGTGGCCGCAGACGACAAGCCTGGCTGGCTAGAACTCGGCCGTCCGCCGAAGGGTCTCGCCGACGATCTCGGCCCGTTGCATTTGGTCGAGCCACTGGCCGGCACCTGCGTGCTGTTCCCCAGCACGCTGTTCCACGGCACCCGCCCGATCGGCAGCGGCATCCGCATGACGGCGGCTTTCGACGTTATCGTCGCCCCAAGCGACTGATACCCGCGACCGCGTCCCGCAAGCCACACGTATTCATTGCGCGAACGGAAGTGACGCAAACGAAAGGGGCGGCGGATCCTGCGATCCGCCGCCCCTTCGTGTTACGTTACGACTTCGATCAGAAGCTCAGGCGAGCCGACACGAAGAAGTCGCGACCGAGTACGTCGAAGTAGCTCGGCAGGGTGTTGGCCTGCTCGGAAGCGGTACCGAGAACCGGCGGCTTCTTGTCGAGCAGGTTGTTCACGCCGAAGTTCAGCGAGAGACGTTCGTCGACATCGTAGCCGAGGGTCAGGTCGAAGTAGCTGATTGCGTTCAGGAACGGCTTCGGCAGCAGCGCCGGATCGGTTCCGATCCGCTCGGTGCCATTGAAGACGTTGTCGATACGGCCGTCCTTGGTCTTGCCCTCGAAGCGCCAGCGGAACGAGATCTGCGCGGGACCCTGCGCGTAGGTGACACGCGTGGTGTGGCGGTACTTCGGCAGACCGAAGGTCCCTTCACCGATGTTCTCACGCTCCGGGATCGATGCGATCGGGATCGACCGGTACTTGTCGAGCCAGGTGCCGAGGTAGAAGAACGACAGGTTCCCGTTACCGAGCGGCAGGTTGTAATCGACCTGCACGTCGACACCGCTGGTCTCGAGCTTGCCGACGTTAGCCGAGGTGAACGGGGGGTTCTGACCGCCAGCCGTCTGGCCGTAGGCACCCGTGACACCGCGACGCCCAACGAACACCGCGCAAATCGGGTTGCTGAGGTCCTGGATCGTGTTGAAGCACAGCGACAGTGCCGAGTTCAGACCACCGGCGAGAACGCCGATCGTGTTGTCGACCTTGATGTTGAAGTAGTCGGCCGTGATGTTCAGACGCGGAATGAAGCTCGGCTGGATCACCGCACCGATGGTGTAGGTGTCCGAGGTTTCTTCCTCGACATTCGGGTTGCCGCCGAAGTCGGCCTGGATCTGCGTCGCCGGCTGCACCGCACGGGTGAAGACGTTCGCCGCAGGCACACCCGACGCGATACAGAATGCGCGCAGCGCATCGGTACGCGACGCCGCAGTACCACGATCCGAGCAGGGGTCGATCGCAGCCGGGAAGCCGGTCGACAGACCGCCGAAGAGGTCCTGAACGTTCGGAGCGCGAACCGCACGCGCATACTGCGCGCGGAAGCGGATGTCGGGGATCGGCGCGAAGTCGATGCCGCCGGTGTAGGTCCAGCTACCGCCAACCGCATCGAGCGAGTAGTCGGAGTAACGGGCCGCACCGTTCAACTCGAGACGGTGAATGAAACCGTCCTGGATGACCGGAACACGAAGTTCGCCGAAGACTTCCTTCACGTCGTACGAACCGGCGGTGGGCTGGCCCGCGTTGAAGCCGAGCACGTCACCCGAAGCGAGGAATTCGTCCGGAATGTACTGCGCGCTCATCTTGCGGTATTCGACACCGAACGCGAAGCCGATGTCCTCGGCACCCATGCCCAGATTGAACAGCGAGCCCGAGAGCGAGGCAACCGCATTCTGCAGATCGGCTTCTTCGAGGTTGGTCGAATCGACCTGCGTGTAGGCAATTGCCAGCGGATCGGCGAGACCAAGGCCGAACACGTTGATCGGACGGCAACCGGCTGCCCGGGCCGCAGCATCGGAGCACTGAAGCGCACCCGTACCCGAGAAGTTGGTCTGCAGAGCCGACAGGTAACGGCTGCGCGAGATGTTGCCGCGCTGGATCTGCGTGTTGCTGGTGCGTTGATACGAATAGAATGCATCGTACCGGAGGTTGTCGGTGAGGTCGCCCCGAACACCTGCGAGAACGCGGAAAGCCTGGCGCGTCTGCTCCTGGTTGCGCGAACCGGCAGCGTTGAAACGATAGGCAACCGTCGTGGTCGCAAAGCCATTGTTCGGAGTGGTGTCGTTCGCATCGACCTGACGCAGCAATTCGCGGGTCTGCTCATTGAAGAACGGGCTGGCGATCTGCAGGTTGGCAGTAACGCCGGTCGGCGTCGGTGCCAGTTCGGTTGCAACGCGGTTGTTGACGTAGCTCAGCTCCGAATAGAGCTCGATGGCGTCAGTCACTTCGTAACGGCCGAATGCACCAACCAGGTAACGCTCTTGCGGCAGCTGGAGATAGTTATCCGGGGCGAAGTTGTAGAGATCCGCCGGATCCAGGAAGATCCGCGAACCGCCACCCGTCGGATTGAAGATGTAGGTGCCCGGGGTGGTCGGATCGTTGTTGAGCAGACCCGTGAAGGTCGCGATCGGACCAGTCGGCGAGCCCTGCGGAACGAAACCGATCTCGCCGCCGCGCGCACCGCAGGTCGCCACGGTGATGCCCGACGGGAACGGCGTGCCGATCTCGGTTTCAGGGTTCGTCGAGCCCGGGACGATACAACCGTCGCCTGCCGCCGTGAACGAGAATGCACGCGCATCCTGGAACACTGCCTTGCGGCGCGTGTAGTTCGCGAACATGGTGACGTTGCCGCGACCATCGTCGAAGCTGGAACCGATCGCCAGGTTCACCGCGTAGCGAGCACCGTCGCCCTCTTCGGTGATCGAATAGGTGCCACCGGCCTCGATGCCTTCGACTTCGCGCAGGCGGAAGTTGACAACGCCGGCAACCGCGTCCGAACCGTAAACGGCCGATGCGCCGCCGGTAACGACGTCGACGCCCGAGATCAGGAACTGCGGGATCGTGTTGAGGTCGACGATCTGATTGGTATCGTAGAACATCCAGCGGCGGCCGTTGACCAGCACCAGCGACCGGGTTGCACCCAGGTTGCGCAGGTTCAGCGTAACCGCGCCGTTACCGGGGTTGTTCGAAAACCCGGTGACGCCCGGCAGCACCTGCGGCAGGGTGTTGATGACCTGCTCAACGTTGACTGCGCCCGAGAGTTCGAATTCCTCTGCAGGAACGACTGCGACCGGGCTGGTCGAAGTCAGATCGACGCGCTGAATGCGCGAGCCGGTGACGACGATCGCATCGCCTGCATCGGCGGCGGCTTCATCGCCCGTGGCGTCCTGCGCGTAGGCAGGCGCCGCGACCATGACCGAAGCCATGACCGTGCCGGCCAACAGCGAGGCCTTGTTGAAACGGTTGGACATTCCAATCCCCTTACTCACGAACGCCCCCTTGGCGCCCATTCCAGAACATGAGACTCCGGGCATTAACCCGAATGCTGCCGCGTCTAGTTCATGGTGGAGCAAGGGCGCAACGTGCCGCGCGAGAGCGGCCTACGTATGTGTGAAACTGTGGCATTACTGTTACAGTTGGCGAACCGGCGCGGCTGTGCCAGTTTTCGTGCTCAATCTGCCACCCGACAGGATCGATTTCATGCCCGCATTCACGTCTCTGCGCCTTGCCGTGCTTCCGGCCGCACTCGCTTTCGCGACGGCCGCCGTCGCGCAGGATGATGCGCCACCCGAAGTCGATCATCTGGCGACGCTCAAAGGCTGCCGCACCGTAGCCGATCCTTCCGCGCGGCTTGCCTGCTTCGATGCGGCGGCGGCGCAGATGGTCGCCGCCACCGATGCGGGCGACCTGCGCTTCGTCGACCGCGAGGACGTGCGGCAGACCCGCCGCCGACTGTTCGGGTTCTCGTTGCCCGATCTCGGTATTTTCGGTGGCGACGACGACGACGACGAGGATCAGGAGGACGAGCTCGACATGCTCGAGTCAACCATCACCCGCGTGCGCCACCTGAGCAGCAACTCGTTCACGTTTGTGATCGCAGATCACGAAGCGGTGTGGCAGGTCAATGAAGCCCCCTCGCGCCTCATCCGGCCTGAGCCGGGCGACAAGGTCGTCTTCAAGAAGGCCGCGCTCGGCAGCTACTTCATTCGCATCAACGGTCAGATCGGCGTCAAGGGTCGCCGCATCCAGTAGGTCGCCTCCGCCGCGCCCTCACCGGCAGGAACCGCCCGGGACCAATGTTGCCGGATTGCAACGTCTTCCCGGGTTTTGCAGGTCGTTGTCCGGTCCGGCTTGATTGCTTCGTGCGACCGGCCCATCCGGCATCGCTTCAATCCCGGCGCGTGGGCGGCCCTGTTGCCGTTTGCCAGCGGGAATGCGTCGGCGTCCAGGTCCCGGTTCGGGCGATGCGACGCTGTTGTTGGGTTAGCAAGAGGATGAACGAGTGAAAATTTCGATCGCTACCGCAGCTTGCGGAAAATCGCGCTTCTTTGCCACGGTCGGTGCTTCGGCGCTGGCGATGGGTGCCATCAGCGCCCCGGTTGCGGCGCAGGATGCGCCGCTGCCCGAGGACAGCGCGGAAGCGACCGGCGATGACGCGATCGTCGTGACCGGTTCGCGTATCGCGCGACCCGAGACCGATTCGCCGAACCCTGTCATTTCGGTGACGAGCGAAACCATCCAGCAGTCCGGTCTCACCAACCTGACCGACCTCCTCGTGCAGAACCCTGCGCTCATCAGTTCCAGCACGACGTCGGACGCCGGCGGCTCGACCGCCCTGTTCGGGGGCGTGGGCATCAACCTGCTCAATCTGCGCAACCTCGGCACCGACCGTACGCTCGTTCTCGTCAACGGACGGCGCCACATTGCCGGCATTTCCGGTTCGGCATCGGTCGACATCAACACCATCCCCAACGCCTTGATCGAACGCATCGACGTGCTGACCGGCGGCGTCTCGGCAGTCTATGGCGCCGACGGCGTGTCGGGCGTGGTCAACTTCGTCCTCAAGCGCGATTTCGAAGGCGTCGACGCCCGCTTCCAGTCGGGCATCTCCTCGCGCGGCGATGCCGGCAACTATTACGGCTCCATCACCGCGGGAACGAACTTTGCCGACGACCGCGGCAATGTTGCCATCAATTACGAATACAATCGCGAAAACCGCGTGCCGGCCTCTTCGCGCCGTACGGGACGCGTAAACGAGTTCTGCTCGTTGATCCGTAACCCGGACGACTTCCCCGACGATCCGAGCGTGTTCGACCGTGTCGTGACCTGCAACCTGCGCTATGCCGACAGTTCGACCAATGGCGCCGTCGATGCCGACCTTGACTTCGTCCCCGATTTCCAGGGCACCGGGGCGGTTTATGACCGCGGCATCGTATTGCCGCAGTCCGGCGGCCTCGCGATCGGTGGCGACAGCACCCCGCTCGCGGGCTACCAGGGCGATCTCTCGCCTTCGACCGAGAAGCACAACGTGAACCTGCTCGGAAGCTTCGAGTTCAGCCCGGCACTGCGTCTTTTCGCGGAAGGCAAGTACGTCAACACCAAGAACTTCTCGTTCTCGCAGCCCTCGTTCGATTTCTTTACGACGATCCAGGCCGACAACCCGTTCCTGCCGGCGGCGATCCGCGATGCTGTGGTTCCCGGCGCCTACTCGTGCACGCTCACATTCGACAGTGACACTGAAACTTGTGACGAGACTGCGTTCGCCGATGCGGTGCTGATCAGCCGCGACAACTTCGACCTCGGCACGCGCGGTGAATCGGCCGAACGCGATACCTATCGCGGGGTGATCGGGTTCGACGGCGAGATCAGCCCGAACGCGCGCTACGAAGTGTCGTATGTCTACGGTCAGACAAAGTCGAACTTCGTCGCCACCAATTATCGCATCGCGGATCGCTATTTCGCAGCGCTGGATGCGGTCGACGAAGGTCAGTTCCTGACCGGGACGCCCAACGGCAACATCGTCTGCCGCTCCAACCTGGATCCGAGCGCGGCCGAAAACGATCCCAACTCGCTCCTTATCGGCGCCGCCACCACTCCGCTGACGTTCACCCCGGGCCCGAACAGCGGATGCGTTCCGCTGAACATCCTCGGCGAAGGTGTGGCCTCGCAGGCAGCGCTCGACTGGGTGAACGCCGACCTCCAGAACTCGGTCAAGCTTCAGCAGCACGTTGTGAGCGGCTCGATCGCGGGCGATTTCGGCGCGCTGTTCGAACTGCCGGGTGGCCCGGTCGGGTTCGCGCTCGGCGCCGAATACCGCAAGGAAAAGTCCGATTACGTATCGGATCCGCTGCAGCGGATCGGCGCACTCGCCGATCTCGCGCAGATCAACGACGAGTCGGGTGAATTCGACGTCAAGGAAGGCTTTGCCGAGCTCAACGTCCCGCTGTTCCGCAACGCACCCTTCGCCGACATTCTCCAGTTCGGCGCCGCAATCCGCCTGTCGGACTACTCCACCGTCGGACGGACCACCACCTGGAAGGTCGACGGAACCTGGGGTCCGGTCCCCGACATCCGCTTCCGCGGAACGTACTCCGAGGCTGTGCGCGCACCGAACATCACCGAATTGTTCAGCCCGCAGAACGGCACCTTCGCCTTCATCGACGATCCGTGCGACCCGGTGAACATCCCCGAGGGTACCCAGTTCCGCCAGGCCAACTGCACCGCCTTGCTGAACGCTCTCGGCATCGATCCGGATACGTTCAGCCCGACCAGCGACCCGCGCGCCACGGTCAGCCTGCCTGGTCGTGCGGGCGGCAACCCGGAGCTCGAGGAGGAGACCGCGACAACCTGGACCGCAGGCGTCGTTCTGCGTCCCAGCTTCATCCCCGGCCTTTCGATCACCGGCGACTGGTACGACATCAAGCTGGAGAACGCGATCAGCACCGCCGCAGCGCAGGATCTCGTCGACCTGTGCGTCGATCAGCCGACCCTCGAGAACCAGTTCTGCGAGAACATCGGGCGCGATCCGGGCACGGGTTTCGTGAACGATTTCCTCGTCGGTCCGGCCAACGTCGCGCAGTTCCGAACCGCAGGCGCCGACGTCACCGTCAACTACGGCTTCGCGCTCAGCCCCTCGCTCGGCGCGATCAACATCCGCCTGGCAGCCGGTTACCTCGATCGTCTGGAGTTCGTCCCGACGCCGGGTGCCGATCTGGATAACGATCGCCTCGAAGCCAACGCTCCGAAGTGGAACGGCACGCTCGACGTGACGTGGCGTCTGGATAACTTCACCGTGAACTACGGTTTGAACTACTTCAGCAAGACGCGTCGCTACACGACGGAACAGACCGATGCGAACCCCGACCTGGTCGCGCCGGAGTTCGTGTTTTACCGCGAAAAGCTGGAGCATGACATTCAGCTCGGGTGGGAAACCGAGGATGAGCGCTTCCGGTTCTATACGGGCGTGAACAACCTGTTCGACCGCCTGCCGGACCTCGGGCAGCTGAGCTACCCGGCGAGCTTCCGTGGCCGCTACTTCTACGCCGGCGCCCAGATCAAGTTCGGGAGCATTCCCGGGTTCTGATTTCGATAAGCGTCCGCTGGACACGATAAGCAGGGGCGGCCGGTATCGGTCGCCCCTTTTTTGTTCGCTTGGCCAAGCAAACTCGCCGCCTCGACGTCGCAATCGGGCGTGTGGCGATTTTGTCACATCAGTTGCGTAAGTCGACAGCGTTTGACGGAATCGCTTCGCCGGCCTTGCGCCTTCCTGCGTGTCCTGCTTCACTTCAGGCTGCTTTAGCTTCTGAAGGGGCGCTTCCATGAAATCTTTGGTCTCCACCACGCGTGGTCGTTTTGCGTTGCTTGCCGGCGTCGCCGTCGGCGCCGTCTCGCTCTCCACTCCCGCACTGGCGCAAGATGCCAACGAAGATACGGATCCGCTTGGGCCGGTAACCGTCGCTGAATCGACGACCGAAGCCGATGGGTCGCAGCAGGACGATGGCGGAATCGTCGTAACCGGTTCGCGCATCGCGCGACCGAACTACGACACCGTCGAGCCTTCGGTGGTCGTGAGCGCCGAACAAATCGAGGCGCGCGGTTTCGAAACGCTCGGTCAGGCGCTCAACGAGCAACCCTCGTTCGGCGTCCCCGGCTCGTCGCCCGTCGGTGCGCAGTCGGGCTTTGGCCAGGGCCAGAGCTTCGTGAACTTCCTCGGCCTCGGCTCGCAGCGCACGCTGACGCTGGTCAACTCGAAGCGCTTCGTGTCGTCCAATACGGCCTCGATCTTCGGCCCGACCGGCGCGGGCAGCCAGGTCGACCTCAACGTCGTTCCGACCAAGCTGGTCGAGCGGATCGAGACGATCGCTGTCGGCGGTGCGCCGATCTACGGCGCCGACGCCATCTCGGGCACGATCAACGTGATCCTCAAGTCCGACTTCGAAGGAATCGAGGTTGACGGCCAGTACGGTATCTCGAGCCGCGGCGACGCGTCCAACTACCGCTTCCGTGCCCTCGCCGGGACCAACTTCGCAGGCGGTCGCGGCAACATCACCGTCGCGGGCGAATACAACAAGGGCGACGGTCTGGTCTTCAACGACCGCGATATCCTCGTTCCGGGCAACTTCTTCCGCAATGCCAGCGACCCGAACTCGGGCTTCCTGCAGGAGCTGTACGAAGATCGCCGCATTCCCTCGATTTCTGCCACCGGCAGCCCGATCGTCGGCCTTGCCGACTTCGGCCTGGACTTCAACTTCCCCGATGACCAGGGGCCGCTGTTCGGTCTTCCGGCCGGGTTCAACGGCGCTGTCTCCGACGCCGATGGCAACCAGCTCAAGTTTGACGTCAACGGCAACTTGATTCCGATCGATTTCGGCCAGTACGCCGGTGCTCCCGGATCGTTCGGCATCGATTTCGCCGGCGGTAACGGCTTCAGCCTCAACGACGTCAGCAACCTGCTCAGCCCGACCGAGCGGTACAGTGCGATCGCAATCGGTTCGTATGACGTGACCGACAACGTTCGCTTCTATGCCGAGGCATGGTATTCGCGGTCCAAGGGCACCAACCTGACCGACCAGCCGGTCTACAACAGCGCCCTGTTCGACGCAGCGGGTACGCCCGACGGCAACATCATCGTCAGCATCGACAACCCGTTCCTGACGCCGGAAGCGCGGGCAGCGATCCAGAACGCGATCGACACCAATCCGTTCTCCGACCAGAACTTCAACGGGGTCAACCAGGACTATTTCTACCTCGGACGGGCCAACACCGACCTGCAGTCGGGCTTCTCGACCGGCGAGGTCGAGGTCATGCGCTTCGTCGCGGGGCTCGACGGCACGTTCGAGATCGGCGAGAACGAATGGAACTGGGACATCTTCGGCAACTACGGTCGTTCGGAAACCAACAGCCGTAGCCGCGAGCTGATCCAGCAGAACTTCGAGAACGCGGTCGATGCCGTGCTCGATGCAAACGGGAACATCGTCTGCCGCGCCGGCGTCGTGAATGCGTCGATCCCGTCGATCAACCCGAACTGCACGCCGATCAACCTGTTCGGCACGGGACGGAACTCGCAGGAAGCGCTCGACTACGTCACCGCGATTGCGACCCCGCGCTCGCTCAACAAGCTGTACGACTTCGTCGCATCGGTCGGCGGGCCGGTGTTCGCCCTTCCGGGCGGCGACTTCTCGGTCGCCTTCGGCTACGAGCACCGCGAGGAATCGCAGGATTTCGATCCGGGCGCATTCTTCCTGGGCGAGCTCCAGCCCGACGGCAGCCGCTCCTCGTTCGGTCGTTCGGTTCCGATCCAGCCGGTCTTCGGCAAGTTCAACACCGATGAAGTCTTCGGCGAGTTCCTGGCCGAGCTCGTCTCGCCCTCGACCGGAATCTTCCTCGACCTCCTCGAGGTCAAGGGTGCGGCGCGCTACGTCGACAACTCGATCGCAGGTGGCGACTGGACCTGGACGCTGGGTGGTCGTGTCGGAATCTTCGGCGTGACCTTCCGCGGCAACTACACCCAGTCGATCCGCGCACCGGCGATCACCGAGGCGTTCAACCCGTCGTCGGACTTCTTCGGTTTCGCCGTCGATCCGTGCGATTCCACCAACATCGGCAACGGCCCCGATCCGGCAACGCGTGCCGCGAACTGTGCTGCCGATGGCATCACGCAGCCGTTCAGCTCGCTGTCCAACAGCCGGTCGTTCAACCAGGCGGTCGCGGGCAACCCCAACCTGCTGAACGAAAAGGCCGACAGCTGGACCGTGGGCGCCGTCATCGCGCCGAGCTTCATTCCGCGCCTGCGCATCAGCGTCGACTATGTCGACATCAAGCTGCGCGACGTGATTTCGGAGCTGGGTGCCAGCCAGATCGTCGCCAACTGCTACGATTCGCCCGATTTCCCGACCAGCGAGTTCTGCGATCGCATCTCGCGTGACGGGGCCAACCAGCTCGACTTCATCGAGACCGGTTACTTCAACTCGGCCGAACTGCGGTACAAGGGCGTCCTCGGGTCGCTTGAATACCGTATTCCCGATGTGTTCGGCGACGGCGAGCTGGGCTTCCAGGCCAGCTATCAGTACCTCGACACGCTGTCGTCGCGCGCTGATGCCAACTCGGCGCCTGGCGAGTCCGCGGGCGAAATCGGCTACTCGAAGCACCAGGGCGTGTTCACGACCGCTTACAGCACCGAGGAATTCGGGGTGTTTGCCCAGGCGAGCTACATCGGCAAGGCCAAGATCAACGTACAGGCCGCCGACAACTTCTATCCGGACGGCCTCAACAACCTGGATTCGAAGATTTTCGTCAACCTCGGCGCGAACTGGAATGTGACCGACAAGTTCGAATTCCGCCTCGTGGTCGACAACGTCTTCGATACCAAGCCGCCGTTCCCGTTCCCCGCTTCGGGCGGTACGATCTCGTACTTCCGCGGCGTGCTGGGCACCTACTACCGCGTCGGGGCGACCGTGAAGTTCTGATCGGTTCGGTACGTGACAAAGAAAAAGGGCCCCGGGAAACCGGGGCCCTTTCTCGTTCCGGCAGCGGGTGGCCCTAGCCGACGCTGATCTTCAGTTCCCCGTCGCCCTCGTCGACCTTGACGGTGCTGCCGTCGGGCACCTCGCCAGCGAGCAGCATCTCTGCCAGCGGATCCTGGACGTAGCGTTGCACGGCGCGCTTGAGGGGCCGCGCGCCATAGACCGGGTCGTAGCCGACCCGGCCGAGCCAGCGCAGCGCGGCCTCGCTGAGGTCGAGCGTGATCTTGCGGTCGGAGAGCAGCTTCTGCACCCGCTTCAACTGGATCTCGACGATCGGCGCCATGTGCTCCTGCCCCAGGCGGTGGAACAGGATGATCTCGTCGAGCCGGTTGAGGAACTCGGGGCGGAAGTGCCCGCGGACCACGTCCATCACCTGCGGCTCGACATCCTTCACATCCTGCCCGTCGTCCATCTGCGCAAGGAACTGGCTACCCAGGTTCGAGGTCAGGATGATCAACGTATTCGAGAAGTCGACGACGCGACCCTGACCGTCGGTGAGGCGGCAGTCATCCAGCACCTGCAGCAGGACGTTGAAAACATCACTGTGCGCCTTCTCGACTTCGTCGAACAGCACGACCTGATAGGGCCGCCGCCGCACCGCCTCGGTCAGCACGCCGCCCTCTTCGTAACCGACATAGCCGGGAGGCGCGCCGATCAGACGGGCGACGGCGTGTTTCTCCATGAACTCGCTCATGTCGATGCGGACCATCGCGGTGTCGTCGTCGAACAGGAACCCGGCAAGCGCCTTGGTCAGCTCGGTCTTGCCGACGCCCGTAGGGCCGAGAAACAGGAAGCTGCCGAGCGGACGGCCCGGGTCCTGCAGCCCTGCTCGCGCGCGGCGCACCGCCTTGCTCACCGCCTCGATCGCCTGCGCCTGCCCGATCACGCGCTTGCCGATGATCTCCTCCATCGCGAGCAGCTTCTCGCGTTCGCCGGCGAGCATCTTGTCGATCGGAATGCCGGTCCAGCGGCTGACCACGCCGGCTATGTCGTCCTCGGTCACTTCCTCGCGCAACAGCGCGTTCTCCGAGTGCTGCTGTGCATCGGCTAGCTGCTTCTCGAGTTCGGGTATGCGCCCGTAGGAAAGCTCGCCTGCCTTGGCGAGATCGCCCTCGCGCTGCGCCTGGTCGAGCTCGATCTTCGCCGCGTCGAGCTGCTCCTTGAGCTTGCTCTCGGCCTGGATCTTGTCACGCTCGTTCTGCCACCGCGTGGTGAGCTCGCTCGACTGCTGCTCGAGTTCGGCCAGCTCCTTGCGCAAGGTCTCGAGGCGATCCTTGCTCGCGCGGTCGCTTTCCTTCTGGAGCGCCTGCTCCTCGATCTTGAGCTGGATGATGCGCCGGTCGAGGTTCTCGATCTCCTCAGGCTTCGACTCCACCTCCATGCGGATGCGGCTTGCAGCCTCGTCCATCAGGTCGATCGCCTTGTCGGGCAGGAAGCGGTTCTGGATGTAACGGTTGGAAAGCTGCGCCGCCGCGACGATCGCGGCATCAGTGATGCGCACCCCGTGATGCAGCTCGTACTTGTCCTTGATCCCGCGCAGGATGCTGATCGTGTCCTCGACACTAGGCTCGGCGATGAAGACCGGCTGGAAACGGCGTTGCAGCGCCGGGTCCTTCTCGACGTACTTCTGGTATTCGTCGAGCGTGGTCGCGCCGATGCAGTGCAATTCGCCGCGGCTCAGCGCTGGCTTGAGCAGGTTCGAGGCGTCCATCGAGCCTTCGCTCGCGCCCGCGCCGATCAGCGTGTGCATCTCGTCGATGAACAGGATGATCTGGCCGTCGGCGCCCTTCACCTCGTCAAGCACGGCCTTGAGCCGTTCCTCGAACTCACCGCGATACTTCGCGCCAGCGATCAGCGCGCCCATGTCGAGCGACATGAGCGTGCGGCCCTTGAGGCTGTCGGGCACATCGCCATTGGCGATGCGCAGCGCGAGGCCTTCGGCGATGGCGGTCTTGCCGGTGCCGGGCTCGCCGATCAGCGCGGGGTTGTTTTTGGTCCGCCGGGCGAGGATCTGCACCGTGCGGCGAATTTCCTCGTCACGGCCGATGACCGGGTCGAGCTTGCCGTCACGCGCCGCCTGCGTAAGGTCGCGGGCGTAGCGCTTCATCGCGTCGTAGGCCTGCTCCGCGCCCGCGCTGTCGGCGGTGCGGCCCTTGCGCAGTTCGTTGATCGCGGCGTTGAGCTTGGTCGCGTCGAGGCCGGCTTCCTTGAGCCCCTGCCCGGCGGCGGTGCTGGTCGCCAGCGTCAGCGCGACGAGCAGCCGTTCGACGGTGACGAAGCTGTCGCCCGCCTTCTCCGCAATCTGTTCCGCCTGGTCGAGCACGCGCACGGCATCATTGTCGAGGCCGGGGGTCTGCTGCGCCCCGCCGCCCGATACGGCAGGAATCTTGGCCAGCTCGGCGTCGATCCGCTGGACGGCATTGGCAGTATCGCCGCCTGCCCGCTGGATCAGCCCGGCGGCCATGCCTTCCGGATCCTCGAGCAGCGCCTTCGCCAGATGCAGCGGCGTGATCCGTTGGTGGCTCATCCGGATCGCGACGGTCTGCGCGCTCTGGAGGAATCCCTTGGCGCGATCGGTGAACTTTTCGAGATTCATGCGTGAACCCTCATCCTCTTGGTGCCGCCGCGATATGGTGTTGCACATTCGCAACACAAGCCCCACCCGCGCTTGTCGTCGCGCGGTGTATTACATGGATATAGGGGTTGGCACCAAGCGCGCGAGGGGGCGCGCGAAAATTTCTGCGTTCAGCCGGTGGCTGCGGTTTCCAGGCCCGGCACCATGATGGTGCGCCCGCCGCCGAAATCGTTGCGGACGACGATCAGTCCCAACCGCTCGAGATGGTCGAGCAGGCGGCGGATGCGGCCGGGCGAGCTGGTACCATAGACGCGGCCTAGCTCCTCCTCGTCGGGCGCGGGCAGCCCCACGCTCGCGGCCTTGGCCATGACGAGGAACGCGGCGAGCACATCGTCCTCGACCCCCTCGGCCAGCGCGAGGCAGCGCGCGTGAGCCTCGCTGTCGAGCGTCTCGAGCCGCGCGCTGGCTATGGCGAAGCGCCGGCGGAAGCGGGCCATGTCGGGCAGCGGCCCGGCGAGCCGCTGCTGGCGGCAGCGCAGCAGGAAGGTCTGGTAAAGCGCGCTTGCCGACTGGAAGGTACTGCCGTCCTCGTGCGCCAGCGCGGCGATGACCCCCTCGATCCGGTCGCCGAGGTCGGGCAGGTCGGTGGCGGGTGCAGTTGCCGTTGCATCCTGCCGCGCAATGGTCTCCACCAGTTCCTCGGACCGCGGTGCGGACGGTGGCGGTGGCGGCGGAACGACGCGCGCCGCCTCGCTCGCGAGTTCGCGGGTCAGCAGCGCAGCCATGTCCGCAGGCGCAGCATCCGGCAACGGCATCAGCCCTTCGGCCCGCGCCTTGACGCCCGAACGCACAGCGCCGATTCGCACCGAAACCGGCAGGCGGCTGATCGCGGGGCCCAATGCGAGGAAATGTCCGCGCTCAAGCTCGCGGATGCGCTCCGCCTGGCGCCGCTCCATGCCCAGCAGGTCGGCGGCGCGGACCATGTCGATGTCGAGGAAGGTCCTGCCCATCAGGAAGTTCGACGCCTCGGCAGCGACGTTCTTGGCCAGCTTGGCCAGCCGCTGCGTCGCGACGATCCCGGCGAGACCCCGCTTGCGCCCCCGGCACATCAGGTTGGTCATCGCCGAGAGCGTCATCCGGCGCGTATCCTCGGCGATCTCGCCCGCGACGGCGGGAGCGAACATCTGCGCCTCGTCGACCACCACCAGAGCGGGATACCAGTGTTCGCGCGGAGCATCGAACAGCGCGGTCAGGAACTGCGCGGCGCAGCGGATCTGCTGCTCGACCTCCAGCCCCTCGAGGCTCAGCACCACCGACGCGCGGTGTTCGCGGATGCGCCGCGCCAGCGCCTCGATCTCGCCCGGCGAATAGGCCGCGCCGTCGATGACCACGTGGCCGAACAGCTCGGCCAAGGTCACGAAATCGCCCTCGGGGTCGACCACGACCTGCTGCACCAAACCGGCGCTTTCCTCGAGCAGACGCCGTAGCAGGTGCGACTTGCCACTGCCCGAATTGCCCTGGACGAGCAGGCGCGTGGCGAGCAGTTCCTCGATGTCGAACTGCACCGGCTTGCCGCCCGCGTCGTGGCCGATGGTGATCTGCGCTGTCACGGGCCGCTCGGTAGCGGGCCGAATCACAAAGCCGATAGGGGTGATGCGAACTTATCCCGCGCGAATCGCATGCGCCCTTCACGTAAACGGAAAGGCGCGCTAGCGTGGCCCCAAGGAGAGGCAATTTCGATGAATAAGTGGCTGGTGCGACTGGGTTTCGCGGTATTCGGGCTGGTGCTGGCGACATTCGTGGTGCTTGCCACGTGGGAGCCGTTCTTCGCCCGCCGGGGCGAGGCGCCGCCGCCGCGCGTCTACACCGCCGAGATCGTTCGCAGCGAGTTCGGCGTGCCGCACATCTACGGCAAGACCGACGCCGACGTCGCCTATGGCGTCGCAATCGCGCATTCGGAAGACGACTTCTTCACCCTGCAGGACGTGGTCGCGATGGCGCGCGGGCGCTATGGCGCGATCGCGGGCGAGGACGGCGCAGCTGTCGACTACGTCTATCACCTGCTCGACGCGCGCGGCACTGCCGACCGGCATTATGGCAACCTGCCCGCCGACACCCGCGCGCTGTTCGAAGCCTATGCCGCGGGCCTCAACCAGTATGCGGAGGATCACCCAGGCGAAGTGAAGCTGGATCGCCTGTTCCCGGTGAACGGCAAGGATGTCGCCGCCGGCTTCGCGCTGCGCCAGCCGTTCTTCTTCGGGCTCAACAACGTGATCGAGCCGCTGGTCGCGGGGAAGGACCTCTACAAAGAGTTCGGCCCTGACATATTGGGCTATCCGCGATCCCAAGACTGCGCCTGCGTTCCGGAGGGATTGTTCACTGATCGGGATGCCAACCAAAGTCTCAACGATGACCACCGCGAGCGCGTGGCGCATTCTCCGTTCGGCGATGACGGCGCACTGGCCGGTTCCAACGCCTTCGCCATCGCGCCGGAAAAATCCGGCGACGGGGTGACGCGGCTCGTATCGAACAGCCACCAGCCGTGGCGCGGCGGCGTCGCGTGGTACGAACTTGTGGTCGAGAGCGGCGAAGGCTGGCACTTCGCCGGTGCCAATTTTCCGGGCAGCCCCTTCCCCTTCCTCGGGCACAACCGCGACCTCGGCTGGACCAATACGGTCAACCGGCCCGACATGGTCGACGTCTACAAGCTGGAGCTGGACGAGAGCGGCACCCGCTATCGCCTCGACGGGGAATGGCGCGACCTCGAATCGAAGACGGTGACCCTGCCGGTACGCTTCGGCCCGGTGGTGCTGCCGATCCGCCGCACCGTCCATCGCAGCGTGCATGGCCCGGTGATCGTCAACGACCGAGGCGCATTTGCCATCCGCTATGGCGGGATGGATTCGATCGAGCAGCTCGACGCCTATTACCGGATCAACAAGGCGCGTAATTTTGCCGAATGGCGCGCCCAGCTTGCCCGCATGGCGATCCCGAGCACGAACTTCATCTACGGCGACCGCGAGGGCAATATCGCCATGATCTACAACGCCGCGCTGCCGGACCGGCAGGTGGGGCCGGACTGGCGCAACGTGCTGCCGGGCGACCGCGCGGGGCTGATAACACGCGGCACGGTCGGCTTCGACGAGATCCCCCAGCTCGTAAACCCGGCGAGCGGGTGGATCTTCAACGCGAACAATTCACCGTGGTCAGCCGCCGGGCCGGGCAGCGACCTTATCGAAAGCGATTTCCCCGCCGAACTCGGGATCGAGACCAAGAGCACAAACCGCGCCCGCCGCGCGGCGAAACTCATGTCGGAGGCGCAAACGATCGACCGCGCCACGCTGGAGCGGATCAAGTACGACACCGGGTACGAGCGGACCGGCTATGTCGCGACGCTGCTCGACGCAGTCGCCGCGCTCGACCTGTCGGACGATGCCGAGCTGCAGCGCGCCCAGCGTCTGCTGGCGACGTGGGACTTGACCGCCGACAGCCGCGGCCGCGCCGATGCGCTGGCGCTGCTGATGATCAAGGACTTCATGGCGGCAGAATACAACAACAAGCCCGCACCCGACGTACGCGAGCATCTGGCCGCGCAGGTCGCGCACCTGAAGCGTCATTTCGGCCGGATCGACCCACCGATGTCCGACCTTCTGCGGCTGCGGCAGGGCGAGGTCGACCTGCCCCTCGATGGCGGCAGCGATACTCTGCGCGCCTCGACCACTTGGGATGTGGAGGAAGACGGGCGCCTCTCCGTGCGTCACGGCGACAGCTTCCTGATGTTCGTCGAATGGGAACCGGGCCAGCGCGTCCGCAGCCAGTCGATCCAGCCCTACGGCGCGGCGACGACGCGCCCCAAGAGCCCGCATTACGCCGACCAGGCGCCGCTGTTCGTGCGCCACGAATTGAAACCCGTGCATTTCTGGCGCACCGATGCGCTGGCGAATGCCGTTCGTCGAAAAACCGTCACCAACCGCTGACAATCCAATACCGCACTCGCGCGAAATTCCGACACCGGGGACCAAGATCATGCGTCACAAACTTGCCACCGCCAGCCTGCTCGCTCTCGCCCTTTCGGCATGTTCGACCACCCAGTCGGAACCTATGGCCAGCGCCTCCGCCCCCGCCGCGACGGCACCGCAGCCGGCCCCGGTCGCCGACCTGATCGAAAGCGTCTCGGTCCCTTACGAACAGTTCAAGCTCGACAACGGGCTCACTGTGCTGGTGCACGAAGATCGCAAGGCGCCCGTGGTGGCGATCTCGGTCTACTACGGCGTCGGTTCGAAGCACGAGCCCGACGGCAAGACCGGGTTTGCGCACCTGTTCGAGCACCTGATGTTCAACGGCAGCGAGAACGCGCCGGGTGACTTCTTCGAACCGCTCCAGCAGATCGGTGCGACCGACTACAACGGCACGACCTGGTTCGACCGCACAAACTATTTCCAGACGGTGCCGACGGGCGCGCTCGACACCGGGCTGATGCTCGAGAGCGACCGCATGGGCTACCTCCTGGGCGCGGTGACGCAGGAAAAGCTGACCAACCAGATCGGCGTGGTCCAGAACGAGAAGCGGCAGGGCGACAACCAGCCTTATGGCCTCGTGGAGTACGAGCAGCTCGAGAACCTCTACCCCTCGGGCCACCCCTATCACCACTCGACCATAGGCTCGATGGACGACCTTTCCAGCGCGACGCTGGAAGACACCAAGCAGTGGTTCCGCGACAACTACGGCCCCAACAACGCCATCCTCGTGCTGGCAGGCGACATCGATGTCGCGACCGCGCGCCAGAAGGTGACCAAGTGGTTCGGCGCCATCCCGGCAGGCCCGGCGATCCGGCAGGTCGAGGCACCGGTGCCGACGCTGCCCGCCAAGGCCGAGAAGACCATCTACGATCGCGTCGCCAGCCCGCGCATCTATCGCATGTGGGCGACCCCGGGCCTCGACAACCCCGACTACCTGCCGCTGGCGATGGGGGCGAGCGTGCTCGGCGGGCTCGCCAGCTCGCGGCTCGACGATGCGCTGGTGCGCGAGCAGAAGCTCGCCGTGAGCGTGGTCGCGCGTGCCGAGACCTTCGCGCAGGCTGCGCAATATGTCGTCTACGCCGATGCCGCTCCCGGCGTCGATGTGGCGACGCTGGGCGCCGCGCTCGATGCCGAGATTGCTAGGTTCGTAGCAGAAGGGCCGAGCGCGGACGAACTTCAGCGGGCCACCACGACCTATGCCTCGGGCATGATCAAGGGGCTGGAACGAGTCGGTGGGTTCGGCGGCAAGGCCCCGATGCTGGCCGAAGGGCTGCTCTATTCGGGCAATCCCGCGCACTACAAGGCGGAGCTGAATGCCGCCGCCGCCATGACGCCCGAGCGCGTGCGCGAGGTGACTGCCCGGTGGCTCTCCCGCCCCGTCTTCGCGCTCACGGTCGAACCCGGCGAACGCAAGGAGGGCGGCGAGAACCGCGGCGGTTTTTACAGCGGCGCTGAGGGCGACTCCGGCCTTGCCGGCCCGGCGTTCTATTCGAGCCCGCTGTCGATGCAGGGCGCAACCGGCGTCGCCGAGGCCGATCGCTCGCAGATTCCGCCTGTGGGCGAACTCAAGGCTCTGGACTTCCCCGCCATCGAACAGGCTACGCTGTCCAACGGGATGAAGGTCTACTTCGCCCGTCGCGATGCGGTGCCGGTGGTCTATACCCGCCTCCAGATCGATGCCGGCTTCGGCGCCGACCCGGCAGGCAAGGCCGGCCTTCAGTCGATGATGCTCGATGTGATGGACGAAGGCACGACCGAGCTCGATTCGACCGCGCTGGCCATCGCCAAGGAGCGCTTGGGTGCCAACCTCGGTGCGTTCGCCAATGCCGACCACACCTCGTTCGCGCTCGACGTTCCGTCCGCCAACCTGGCGCAGGGTCTCGAGCTCATGTCCGATTACGTCCGCCAGCCGGCCTTCCGCCCCGACGATCTCGAGCGCATCCGGCAGGTCCAGCTGACGCGGATCCAGAACGAGCTCAATAACCCGAGCCAGATCGCCCTGCGCACCTTGGCCCCGATCCTGTTCGGTGAAGCGCACCCTTATGGCCTGCCGCCCTCCGGAACGGGCTCGGCCGAGGTCGCCCAGGCGCTGACCGCGCAGGAGCTGCGCGACTTCCACCAGATGTGGATCCGCCCCTACAAGGCGCGCGTGTTCGTGGTCGGCGACACGACGCTGGCAGAGGTTACCCGCCTGCTCGAGGCGAGCTTCGGCAACTGGCAGGCGCCTGCAGTCGCGGCACCCGAGAAGTCGTATGACGCGCCGATCCCGTCGCAGACCCCGCGCATCGTGCTGGTCGACCGGCCCAATTCGCCGCAGTCGGTGATCGTCGGCGGACGCGTGCTCGACCGCAAGGGCACCGACGACCTGGTGACGCTGGCAGCCGCCAACGAGGTCTTCGGCGGCGGGTTTCTCAGCCGGATCAACATGAACCTGCGCGAGACGAAGGGCTGGTCCTACGGCGTTCGCAGCCTGCTCCAGCAGCCGCTCGACCGCTCCAGCTTTCTGATCTTCGCGCCGGTGCAAGCCGACCGGACCGGCGATTCGATCGTCGAGCTGCGCAAGGATCTTGCGAGCTACACTGGTGGGACGGGCGTTAGCGCGGCCGAACTGACCCGGCTCGTCAACGGCAACGTGCGCGAGCTTCCGGGCCGGTTCGAGACCAGCGGCGACGTGCTTGGCGGGTTGGTCGACATCGTCACCTATGGCCGCCCGGTTGATTACTACGAGACGCTGGCGGCACGTTATACCGGCCTGCAGGCGGGCCAGCTCGACGCGGAGGCCAAGGCCGCGCTGCGCGGAGACGATCTCGTCTGGGTCGTGATCGGCGATGCCAGCGTGGTGCGCCCGCAGCTCGAAAAGCTCGGCCTCCCGCTCGAGGTGCGCACCGCGCAATGACCTTGTTGACATCGATGTAAGCAAGCGCGAAACCGCGCCATCAAACGAGGAGATGAGCGATGTCTGTTGCCGGTAGCTACGAGTGCGTGACCAAGACCCCGATGGGCGACCAGAAGAGCACCTTCACCGTGGTCGACAACGGCGACGGGACCTTCAGCGGAAGGAACGCCGGCACGCTCGGCTCGATGGACATCGAGGACGGAAAGATCGACGGCAACACGCTGACGTGGAAGATGAATATGACGGTGCCGATGCCGATGACGCTGGAAGGCAACGCGACCGTCGACGGCGACACGCTGACCGGCTCGGTCAACGCCGGCGCGTTCGGCTCGATGGCGATGAGCGGCACGCGCAGCGCCTGAGGCCCACAGCACCTACAACACGAAGGGCGCCGGAAGCGATTCCGGCGCCCTTCGTGTTTCATTGCGCGGCTGAACGTCGCGCCCTAATCGATCCCGAACGCGAACACACGAGCGCCTGCCGTTCCGGCGCTTCCCGCCAAACCCGGGCCCACCCCGCCGCCGACCGCGAATACAAAGCCGTATTGTCCCGCCTCCAGATCGACCTCCGGCACAACCTCGTATACGCCTGGCGCAAGCTGGCGGTAATCGAATGGCACCTGATCTTTGTCCATGACGCCGGCCTTGGCGCCGGCGATGTTGATGCTGCCGATCCGAGCTTCACGACGATCCTTCTTCTCCATCAGCCGTACCAACGAGAACTCATTGGGTGACTGAATGGAAGCGCCAAAACCGGTCGAGAAAGTTCCGCTCATGCCACCGTTGTCGTTGTCGAAGTAAACGTAGAACTTGGGTCGCGGCCGGAGCGCGGTGATTTCCGCCTCTGCGCCGGGTATAACCGCTTTGACACTAGCACTCGCGATCCCACCGGTGAGTGCGTACCCAAAAATTCCCCCGGTCTTGGTTTGGGTCGAGGATGTAGGATCAATCTTCCACATTCTTCGCTCGCCTGACCACTCATCCAAGAGGTAGACACCGGGAAAATGGGGCACGAGCGGGTCGGCCGCGCTATCGGACAGCGCAACTGGAGCACTTGCGCGCTTTACCATGGCAGCGATCACGGTGCTGGGTACGCCCTTGCTGCGCAGTTCCAGCAAGGTCGCCGTGTCGGTTACGAACGCGCCTTCGGTCGTTTCGATCTTGGCGATCACGGCCTCCTCGCCAAGCCCAGCGTCAAGGAGCTGGACGACCGCATCATTAGAAAGTGTTTCAGCCGACGTTGGGACGGTCAGCAAAAAAGCCGCTGATGCGGCCACGACAGCGCGAACGCTGGACTCTCTGTAATTCATAGAAGCAACCCCCTGTTGGATTCCCAATCCAAGCAGCGATTTATGGTCATTTCTCCGGGGCGGCAACTGGATAAGTCTTTGCGCATTCCGCTCTGTCGAGACCTTGTGCCTCGGCGGGGATTTGCTATCCCGCTCGTGCGGGCCGGTTGCGGACGCCCGCTCGAGGCGGCGTGCCGTCCAAGTTCCGCTCCATGCGCCGCAGATCGCGGCAAGGAGCCTGTATGTCCGCCACTGACACCACTCCCGCGTCACCGCCGCAGATCGGCCTCGTCGCGCTGTTCCTGCGCTTTCTGCGCTTCGGCATGCTCGCTTTCGGTGGGCCAGTGGCGCAGATCGCGATGGTGCGCCACGCGCTTGTCGAGGAGGAACGCTGGATCGCGCCCGAGCGGTTCAACCGGTTGCTCGCGGTTATGCAGGCGCTGCCGGGGCCCGAGGCGCACGAGCTGTGCGTGCATCTGGGCATGGTCAGGCGCGGGCGGATCGGCGGGCTGCTGGCGGGCCTCGGCTTCATGCTGCCGGGCTTCGTGCTGATGCTGGCGCTGGCGGCGGCCTACACCGCCTTCATCGCGGGCCGCGCCGATTTCGCAGCAGCGCTGCTCGGCGTGCAGATCGCGGTGCTGGCGGTGATCGCGCGGGCAATCCCGAAGATCGGCGCGCATATCCTGACCAGCCGCGCGCTGTGGGGCTTTGCCGCGCTGGCACTGGCGGCGACGCTCGCGGGCGTGCCGTTCTGGGTACCGCTGATCGCGACCAGCCTCGCCTACGCCCTCATCCGGACGGACTACTGGGCGGTCGTCGCGTTGGGTCTGGCGGTCATGGTCGCCGTCGAATTCCTCCCGCCGGCAACCGATCCGGCGGTGATCATGGCAGCCAGCGAACTAACCCTCGCCGCGCTGTTCGTGGCAGGGCTCAAGGGCGGGCTGCTGACTTTCGGCGGCGCCTATACCGCGATCCCCTATGTCCGTGCCGATACCGTCGGGCGCGGCTGGCTCAGCGACGCGGCGTTTCTCGACGGAGTCGCCTTCGCGAATGTCCTGCCCGCGCCGCTGGTGATCTTCGCAACGTTCGCGGGGTATGTCGCTGGCGGCCCATTGGGCGCGCTGGCGATCACGGCGGGCATGTTCCTTCCCGCATTCGCCTTCTCGATGATCTTCTTCGAGCGATTGGAGGCGGTGATCGACAACCCGCGCCTCCACCGCCTGCTGGATGGCGTGGCGGCGGCGGCGGTGGGGATTATCGCCGCAACGCTGGTGCAGCTCGCACTGGCCGTGTGGCCCCGGATCGAGCAGCCGGTGGTCGCGATCGCGCTATTCGCGGCGGCGCTTGCGGTGATGTTCACCCTGAAGCGCGCCTGGGCTGCACCTGCAGTGATCGCGGCGGCGGGGGCGACAGGGTGGGCGCTGCTCGGCTAGCCGTCCAGCTTCGCCTTCAGCAGCGCGTTCACCACCGCCGGGTTGCCCTTGCCCTGCATCGCCTTCATCGTCTGGCCGACGAAGAAGCCGAACAACTTGTCCTTCCCGCCGCGATATTCGGCGACCTTGTCGGCGTTGGCGGCGAGGACTTCGTCGATCACCGCCTCGATTGCGCCGGTGTCGCTCTGCTGCTTGAGGCCTTCGGTCTCCGCGATTTCAGCGGGTTCGCGGCCGGTCTTGAGGACGATCTCGAAGATCTCCTTCGCCTGCCCGCCGCTGATTTCGCCCGCGCCCTGCATCGCGAGGATCGCGGCCTGCGCTTCGGCCGTCGCATACGCGGGGTTTGCCTCGTCGCCGAGCGCGTTCATCACGCCGGGTGCAACCGAGAGCGACCAGTTGGCGACCTGCGTGGCGACATCCTTCTCGCTCTTGCCCACGCCCTTGGCCGTCGCGGCGAGCAGCGTCTCGAAGCGAGCGAAGGTCTCGACCTCGGCGGTCAGCTCGCGCGCATTATAGGGGGTGAGGCCCAGTTCCTCAACATAGCGCGCGCGCTTGGCGTCGGGCAGTTCGGGCAAGGACGCACGGCATTCGTCGAGGAACGCCTCGTCCAGTTCCAGCGGCAGCAGGTCGGGATCGGGGAAGTAGCGATAGTCGTGCGCGTCTTCCTTGCTCCGCATCGAGCGCGTCTCGTTGCGGTCGGGATCGTAGAGACGGGTTTCCTGCACCACGGTGCCGCCGTCCTCGATCAGGTCGACCTGTCGGCGCGCCTCCTGCTCGATCACCGCCATGACGAAGCGGACCGAGTTGACGTTCTTGGTTTCCGTGCGCGTGCCGAATTCCTCGCCCGGTTTGCGCACGCTGACATTCACGTCGGCGCGCATCGAGCCCTGCTCCATGTTGCCGTCGCACGAGCCGACATAGCGCAGGATCGAACGCAGCTTGCGCACGTAGGCCCCTGCCTCGGCGGGCGAGCGCATGTCGGGGCGGCTGACGATTTCCATTAGCGCGACGCCAGAGCGGTTGAGATCGACGTAGGACATCGTCGGATGCTGGTCGTGCATCAGCTTGCCCGCGTCCTGCTCGACATGGATGCGCTCGATCCCGATGACCTTGTCTTCCGGAATACCGGCCTTTTCGTCCGCCTCGATCGTCAGCGAACCTTCGCCGACAAGCGGATGATAGAGCTGCGAAATCTGGTAGCCCTGCGGCAGGTCGGCGTAGAAGTAGTTCTTGCGGTCGAACCGGCTCCAGCGGTTGATCTGCGCCTCGATCGCCATGCCCGTGCGCACCGCCTGGCGGATGCACTCGCGGTTGGGCACGGGCAGCATCCCCGGCATGGCCGCGTCGACGAGGGAGACCTGGCTGTTCGGCTCCGCCCCGAACGCGGTTGCGGCGCCGCTGAACAGCTTGGCGTTGGAGGTAACCTGTGCATGGACCTCAAGGCCGATCACGACCTCCCACTCGCCGGTGGCGCCCTGGATGCGATAATCGCTCATCTTCTTATCCTGCACTTCGATCTGCCGCCGATCCGTCCGCATTGCGGAGGCCCGACGCGATTTCCCGCTCAACTTTATCAGTAAGTTCGCCGCCGATTTCAGCTTGCCCGACACAGCCCCAGCAATCGCCGCCGCAATCGAACGAAAGCGGATCGCTTTCGACGTTCAGCGGACGCCCGCAAATTCCGCAGGCAGAGGCCGTCACCACCACTTCTCTGCCCGCGCCGTAAAACCCGCCCGCTCTTCAATTGCCAGCCCGGCGTTGAGCACGCCCTGCTCGTCGAACGCCTTGCCGATGATCTGCAAGCCCAGCGGCAGCCCTTCGCGGTTCAGCGCGGCGGGGACCGACATCGCGGGCAGCCCCGCGAGGCTCGCGGGGACGGTGAAGACGTCGTTGAGGTACATCGCCAAGGGATCGCTCAGCTTCTCGCCCAGCGCGAAGGCAGCGTTGGGGGCGGTGGGTGTGAGGATTACGTCGCAGTGTTCCCACGCCTGCTCGAAGTCGCGGGCGATCAGCGCGCGCACCTTTTGCGCCTGGTTGTAATAGGCGTCGTAAAACCCGGCGCTGAGCACGTAGGTGCCGATCAGGATGCGGCGCTTGACCTCGTCGCCGAACCCGGCGGCGCGGGTGGCGGCGTACATGTCCTGCAGGCCGGAGCCATCGGGCAGGTCGCGCAGGCCATAGCGCACGCCGTCGTAGCGAGCGAGGTTGCTCGATGCCTCTGCCGGCGCGACGATGTAATAGGCGGCGAGCGCGTACTGCGTGTGCGGCAGGCCGATCTCCACCACTTCGGCGCCCGCGTCCTTCACCCATGCGATCCCGCGCTGCCACAAAGCGTCGATCTGCGGGTCCATCCCCTCCATGCGGTATTCGCGCGGGATGCCGACCTTCTTGCCGCGCAGGTCGCCCGAGAGGGTCGCGGCCCATGCGGGCACCGGCAGATCGAGGCTGGTCGAGTCCTTTGGATCGAACCCGGCCATCGCCTCGAGCATGATGGCGCAGTCGGTGACGTCGCGCGCCATCGGGCCGGCCTGATCGAGGCTGGAGGCGAAGGCGACCACGCCCCAGCGGCTGCAACGGCCGTAGGTCGGCTTGATCCCCGCAATGCCGGTCAGCGCAGCAGGCTGGCGGATCGAACCGCCGGTGTCGGTGCCGGTCGCGGCGGGCGCGATGCGCGCGGAAACCGCCGCCGCGCTGCCGCCCGATGAACCGCCGGGGGTCAGGTCGGTGTTGCCGCCATCACTGCGCCGCCACGGCGAGATGACATTGCCGAAATGGCTCGTCTCGTTCGACGAACCCATCGCGAACTGGTCGAGATTGAGCTTGCCGAGCATCCCCGCGCCCGCGTTCCACAGGTTCTGCGAGACGGTGCTCTCGTACTGCGGCTTAAAGCCTTCGAGGATGCGGCTCGCCGCGGTGGTCTGCACGCCGTGCGTGGCGAACAGGTCCTTCATCCCAATGGGGACGCCCGCCATCGTGCCCAGCGGCTTGCCCGCGGCACGGTCGGCATCGACCTGCTCGGCGGCGGCGAGCGCGTGGTCCGGGGTGGTGACGATGAAGGCGTTGAGGGCACTCGCACCCGCGACCGCGGCGTTGAATGCCTCGGCCACTTCGCGCGCGGTGAAATCGCCCGCCGCCACGCCATCGCGGATGGCGCGGATGCCGAGATTGGTGAGTTCGCTCATCATTCGATCACCTTGGGCACGCCGAAGAAGCCGTGCTCGGGCGCAGGTGCATTGGCGAGCACGGCATCGCGCCTGCCGCCACCGGTGAGCGGGTCGGCATCGACCACGTCGTCGCGCAGGCGCAGCGTGTTGGGGATGACGGCAGTCATCGGCTCGATGCCGCTCGTATCGACTTCGCCGAGCTGCTCGACCCAGTCGAGGATGCCGTTCAGCTCGGGCACCATGCGTTCGAGCGCGGCGTCGTCCATTTTGATGCGCGCCAGCGAGGCGATCTTCGCCACGGTGGTCTTGTCGACGGACATCGGTCCATCCCCTCGTTACGGATTACAGTTCAGGGCCGCGCTAGCAGCGCGCCCAGCGGCCTTCAAGCGAGCGGACGCCCTATTGCGGCGGCGGCGGGCCTTGCGGCGTGGGTGCCTGACCACCGGGCGCCGGCGCACCGGGAGCTTGCCCCTCCGGCCCTTGTTGCATCTGCATCATCTGCTGCAGCACGGCGAGTCGCTGCTGGAAGTCCTGCTCGCTCATGAAGTCGACCAGCTCGACCTCGAAAATCAGGTCGGCCCCGGGCTGAATGCCCGAGTTCGGCGGCGGCTCGTCGCCGTAGGCTTTCTCCGCCGGAATCTCGATCAGGTACTTGCCGCCCTTCTGCATCTTCGCAGCCGCCTCACGGAAGCCGGGGACGATGTTCTGCATGAACAGCGGGCTGCCTTCAGGGAAGATGCCGTCGACCGGGATAGGCGGCGGCGACCATTCGTCGAACACCGTGCCGTCGGCCAGCTTGCCGGTATATTTGGTGAAGAGCACGTCGGTATCGCCCGGGTTGGCACCCGTGCCGGCCTGCAATTCCTCGACCACGACACCTGCGGGCACGGCGGCCCAGGCGATCCCCGCGCCGAGCAGCACCGCCACGACAACGCCGAGCCACAGCTTGGTCAGCGAGCCTTTGGCGATCGGCTGGATGGGAACGCGGGTGACTTCGGCCATGATCGGGTCCTGGATAAGCAAAGGGCGCGGGAATTGCCCCGCGCCCTCTTGGCTCAACAATGCTGTGGGTTCAAGCGGGGCTTACTTGCCGCCGTCGCGCTCCGTGCGCTTGCGCTCGAGCTTGCGCGCGCGGCGCACGGCAGCGGCCTTTTCACGGGCGCGCTTCTCGCTGGGCTTCTCGTAGTGGCGGCGCAGCTTCATCTCGCGATACACGCCTTCGCGCTGCAGCTTCTTCTTGAGCGCGCGCAGGGCCTGGTCGACATTGTTTTCGCGAACGATGATCTGCATAAAATCCACTACCTCACAGCAATCGCACAGAGCCCGCAGCAGCGCGGGGTTGCGCCAAATGGTATCAACGAAAAGGGGCCGAATCCGCACGGGATCGGCTCGAACCGGGGCGCGCCTAGTCGATTCACGGCGCGTTGGCAACCCTCGCGGTGCCTTTCCACGGGCGCGCCAAGCGTCTAGGGGGCGCGCTATGGCCGCCCTTCCCGCATTTTCCGCCACGCTGCATGTCGCCCTCGGTGGCGCGCTGGGCGCGGTGCTGCGCCACCAGACGGGGCGCGGGATGACGCACGTGTTCGGTCCGCAACCAATGATCGCCTTTCCCTGGGCGACGCTGGCAGTCAATGTCGTCGGCAGCCTCGCGATGGGCGTGCTGGCCGGCTGGCTTGCGCGCCATGGCGAGGAAGGTGAGCGCTGGCGCCTGCTGATCGGCGTGGGCCTGCTGGGCGGGTTCACGACCTTTTCCGCGTTCAGCCTCGAGCTGATGCTGCTGATCGAGCGCGGCCAAGCCTGGACCGCGGTGACATATGCCATGGTCTCGGTGCTGGCGGGGCTGGCCGGACTCTACCTCGGTCTCGTCGCGTGGAGGCTAGCGGCATGACTCAGACGGTCCGCCAATTCACCATTGCCGAAGACGACGACGGCATCCGCCTCGACCGCTGGTTCAAGCGGCACCTTCCGCAGGTCGGCTTCGGCACGGTCAGCCGCTGGGCACGCACCGGGCAGATCCGCGTCGACGGCGGCCGGATCAAGCCCGAGGATCGCCTCGCCGCAGGCCAGGTCCTGCGCGTTCCACCGGGTGGGGAGGACGCGGCAAAAAAGCCGCGCGCCCGCAAGCCGCTGACCGAGGACGAACTGGCTGAAGCGCGCGCGATGGTAATCCGCGAGACGCCGAGCGCGATCGTGCTCAACAAGCCGCCGGGCCTGGCCACGCAGGGCGGCAGCGGGACTTTCCGCCATGTCGACGGGCTGCTCGATGCCTTCGCGCCGGAGGAGGACGATACGCGCCCGCGCCTTGTCCACCGGCTCGACAAGGATACCTCCGGCGTTCTCCTGATCGCACGTACCCCGGGCAGCGCGGCGCATTTCTCCAAGAAGTTCGCCGGCCGCAGCGCCAAGAAGATCTACTGGGCGCTGGTCATGGGCGTGCCCGAGGTCCGTGAGGGGACGATCGACGCGCCACTCGCCAAGCAGCCGGGCACTGGCGGCGAGAAGATGCACGTCGACCACGAAGGCGGGTCGCCGGCCAAGACCAAGTACCGGGTGGTCGACAAGGCCGGCGACAAGGCCGCCTGGGTCGAGCTGGAGCCGCTGACCGGCCGCACGCACCAGCTCCGTGTGCACCTCGCCGCGATGGGCCATCCGATCGTGGGCGACGGCAAGTACGGCGGGCGCGATGCCTTCCTTACAGGTGCGGTCAGCCGCAAGATGCACCTCCACGCGCGCCGCCTGATCATCGACGAGCCGGCGAGCGGCGGGAAGAAGGGCGGCAAGCTCGACGTCACCGCCGACCTGCCGGAGCATTTCGCCGCCTCGCTCGATCAGCTCGGCTTTAGCGAGAAGCAGAGTGACGCCGCGCCAGTGCGCGACGATCCGCCCCCGCGCAGCCGCGAGGAGAAGAAGCAGGCCGCGCGGCAGCACGCCAAGCAGTACCGCAGGGCCCGCAAGGGCGAGCGACGTGGCCGCGGGAGTGCGCCCAAGAAGCCCGTCAAGCGGTGAGCGTGCGCCTCGCCGTGTTCGACTGCGACGGTACGCTGGTCGACGGCCAGGCGGCCGTGTGCGAGGCGATGGAGGCCGCGTTCGAAGCCGCCGCCCTGCCCCCGCCCGCGCGCACCGCGATCCGCCGAATCGTGGGGTTGAGCCTGCCGCAGGCCGTGCGCGAACTGGCACCCGAGATCACCGAGGGGCCGCACCGCGTGGTGGTCGAGAACTACAAACAGGCCTTCCGCCAGAGCCGCCACGATGGGCGGCTGGAGGAGCCGTTGTTCGAGGGAGTGGTCGAACTGCTCGACCGGCTCGTCGCGGCGGGGTGGGCGCTGGGCGTGGCGACAGGCAAGTCCGATCGCGGCCTCACGTCCTGTCTCGCCGCACACGGCATCGCCGACCGCTTCGTTACCCTCCAGACGGCCGACCGCCACCCCTCCAAGCCGCATCCCGCCATGCTCGAGGCAGCGCTGTTCGAGGTTGGTGCGATGCTGGCTGACGCCGTTATGATCGGCGACACCGTGTTCGACATCGACATGGCACGCGCGGCGGGCGTCCGCGCGATCGGGGTCGACTGGGGCTATCACGCGGCCGACGAACTGCGCGAGGCAGGGGCCGAACGCGTCTTCTCCACTCCCAGCGACTTGGGCGACTACCTGACATGACCGACGATCGCGCGCCGCAGCGCTTCTACCTGCTCCAGCTCGCGCGACTTGGTGGAGTTGTTCTGGTCGTGATCGGCCTGATCGCCACGCAGGGCCGACTGGGCCTGCCTGAGGCCGCAGGATACGTCCTGCTGCTGGCCGGGATCGCGGAATTCTTCGTTGTCCCGCGCCTGCTCGCGCGCAAGTGGCGGAGTCCGGACGCGTGAAGCGCTTCTATCGCGAAGTATCGCACGAGCCTGTGGCGGGCAGGTGGCGCGTACTGCTCGACGGCCGACCGGTCAGGACCCAGGGCGGCAATGCGCAGATCGTCCCGACCGAGGCGCTCGCCGCGGCGCTGGCTGCCGAATGGCGAGATCAGGACGAGGAGATCGATCCATCGCGCTTCCGCCTGCGCGATATGGCCGACTACGCGATCGACCAGGTTGCAGCGAACCGCGAAGGGATCGTTGCCGAACTGCTCGGGTACGCCGGAACCGATACGCTGTGCTATCGCGCCGATCCGGACGAAGCACTCTATCGCCATCAGCGCGACGAGTGGGAGCCGATCCTTACCACCTTCGAAGCGCGCGAGGGTGTGCGCTTCGAACGGGCCAGCGGCATCGTCCACCGCGCGCAGCCGGAGGAAACGATGGAGCGGCTGGGCGCGCGGTTGGCCACGCTCGATGATTTTACCCTGGCGGCGCTCCAGCCGATGACGGCGCTAGCTGCCTCGCTGGTAATCGCGCTGTCTGCGCTGGAACCTGATGCGGATGCCGATGGCCTGTGGCGCGCGGCGAGCCTCGAGGAAGAATGGCAGGCCGACCTCTGGGGCCGCGACGAGGCAGCCGAGGCACGCCGCGCGCGGCGGCGCGAAGACTTCACCGCCGCATGCGATTTCGCACGGCTTGCGCGGCCGCATCGGGCATGATGTCCTCGCGGCACCCGGCATAGAGCAACAGGTTGGTGCGCCGCCCCTGCAGACTGGCGGCAACCTCTTCGATTGCGATCGCATGGTCGAGGCGGGGGACTGCCACGGCGTCGATATCGGGCGGCAACAGGTAGGTCCGACCCTGCGGTGCGATACCGTGTGCCGTGGTATAGACCAGCGCGCGATCGAACGCCTCCGAGGCCGTAGCGAACGCGCCGAGCGTCGCGCGGTATTCCGCGGCGTCGCGCGCGATAACCATCCGCGTGTGATAGCCAGCCGTGCCGAGCGCCTCCACAACCCGCGCGGCATCGAAAGCGGCACCGGGCAACGACGCGAGTCCCACCTCGTCGCCATAGTCGGCAAAGACGATCACCAGTGCGGCGGCGCTCTCCCCACCGACCGGCCGCACGCCGCGCTCGCCCAGCGCCGCTGCTTCGGCGATCTGGTAGCCGCCGCTGAATTCGCCGGTGGCGACTTCGATGGCATAGGTGCCGTCGCTCGCCGGATCGCGCAGCGCAGCGATCACCGCGCTGGCGAAGGGGTTGCCGCCGTACGTGTCGTTGTCGAAGGCGACGGTTCCCTGCCGGGTCCCGAAGATAACGCTTGGCGCGGGACTCTCTGCCAGGACCGGCGTCGCCGCGGCCAGTGCGACAAGGGCGATCAGCCGCCCGAAAGCCACCCTGCCACCTGGCCAGCAACGTCGTTCGCCGCACGGTTTAGCGCATCGCCGACCGGCCCTGCCTCGGCCGCGACGCCAGGCACCACGCTTTCGAAGCGGCGCGTACGGACGCTGTCACCCTCGCCGCCGAGCATGGCGTCGAAGCGTACGACGACCGAACCGGTCCGCGCGTCGTAACCGAACTCGCGCAAGGTGCCCTGAAGCTGGACCGCCGTGCCCGACGCCGGATCGGCGCTGTCCAGCACCAGCCGTCTGGTGCGCGAGCGGATCGTTTCGGCCATCAGCCGCTGGAACAGCCGCGCAGGTTTTTCCACCCAGACCGCATCCTGCACGTATGCGATGTTGGTGTCGTCGACCTGCACCGGCACGCGGTTGACGTCGAGCTTCTGTGGTGCGCCCGGTTCGAGCACGGCAATCGCGGTCTCGCTGCTGCCCTGCGCGGTGTAGCCCGCTTCTGGTGCAGCGGTGGCGGTCAGCGTAAGCAGACTTTCGGGCGTCTTGCCGCCCAGGCTGATACAGCCGGCGAGTGCGGCAGCGAGGCCGGTCGCGAGCATGATCCTGTTCAGTCGCGCCATCAGGGTGCGCCCTTTTCTGTCTTGGCCCGGTGCGGGGGTCATGGTTCGTAGTCGGGCAGTTTGGGCCCGCCGAGCAGGCTGGCGGCGCCCTGGTTCTCGAGCCGCTCGGTCACTTGGCGCAGAGCCTTGCTGGTGGCCTGCAGGTCCTTGAGCGTCGCCTCGGCTGCGGGGAGCGTAGTTTCGGCCAGCTGGCGCGTGGCCGGACGAGCATCCTCCAGCGTGGCAGACAGGGAGGTCGCCGCAGCATTGGCCGACTGGAGCGTGCGGCGCAGTTCAACCGCGAGCGAGGCGCCCTCCTGATTGAGCAGCCGGTCGGTCGAGGCGGTGACCTTCTCGAACTGGTCGAGCGCCTCGCCCGCCTCGCGCAGCGTCACCTGTAACTCGAGCATCGTCCGTTCGATTTGCGGTGTCGCATCGGCAAGATCGCTGCTCATGCGGTTGGTGTTGGCGAGAATGCCCGAAATCTGCTCCTGGTTCTGGTCCGACAGAAGCAGGCTCATCCGTTCGGTCAACGTGGCGAGGCGTTCCAGCAACAACGGCGCGTTGGCCAGCAGTTCGTTGAACCCGCCCGCCCTGGGCGGGATCACCGGTACGCCATCGGTACATGCGGTCGTCTCGCAGGTAATTGCCGGCGCTCCGCTTCGCGCACCGTCGAGCAGGATGGTCGACACTCCGGTGAACGATCCCTGGATGGTCGCGGCCGTGCCGACCAGGATCGGCACTTCGTCCTTCACCTCGATCCGTACGCGGACAAATTCGGGGTTCTCCTCCGACAGGACGATCTCGGATACCTGTCCCACCGGAACGCCGGCGAAGGCTACCTGCGAGCCCTTGGCGAGGCCGGAAACCGACTGGCGGAAGAAGATGTCGTATTCCTTGGTGCTGCCGCGCCCAAGCTGCGCCAGCCACACCGCGAACAGCGCGAGCAGCCCGAGTAGGACGAGGGTCACGACACCGACCCATACGTGATTTGCGCGCGTTTCCATCCGGTTGCCCCTATGCCTTGCCCGGTGGGGCATTGTCCAACGCTTTGCCGCGCGCCTGGCTCGCCTGGGCGGCGCGGCCGCGCGGGCCGTTGAAGTACTCGTCGATCCAAGGGTGGTCGGTCTCGAGCAGTTCGGGGATCGTGCCGACTGCTATCACTTTCTGGTCCGCCAGCACCGCCACCCGGTCGCAGATCTCGTAAAGCGTATCGAGGTCGTGCGTGATCAGGAACACAGTCAACCCCAGCGTTTCCTTGAGTTCACGCGTCAGCCGGTCGAACGCTGCGGCGCCGATCGGGTCGAGTCCGGCGGTAGGCTCGTCGAGAAACAGCAGTTCCGGGTCGAGCGCCAGCGCACGCGCGAGGCCGGCGCGCTTCTTCATCCCGCCCGAGAGTTCCGCCGGAAATTTGTTGATCGCGTTCTCCGGCAGGCCAGAGAGCAGTACTTTGTAACGCGCGATCTCGTCCATCAGATCGGGCTCTATCTCGGGGTAGAACTGCTTCAACGGCACTTCCACGTTCTCGCCCACCGTAAGGGTCGAGAACAGGGCGCCACCCTGGAAAAGCACGCCCCAGCGGTTGCGCACGCCGAGCACTTCCTCCGGATCGCCGTCGGTGATCGACCGGCCGAACACCGAGATGTGCCCCTCGTCGGGCAACTGCAGCCCGATGATCGAGCGCATCAGCACCGATTTGCCGGTGCCCGATCCGCCAACGACGCCGAGGATTTCGCCGCGCCTGACCTTGAGGTCGAGGCCATCGTGGATGGTCTGCTCGCCGAAACGGTTGACCAGCCCCGAAACCTCGATCGGGAACTCGCCGCGGAACCGCTCGTGCCTGTGCGCGGCGGCGATGACGGGATCGTCGCTCTCGCTCATCCCCAGCCGATCTCGGTGAAGAACACCGCGAAGAATGCGTCGATCACGATCACCGCGAAAATCGCCTGTACCACCGCCTTGGTCGTGCGCAGGCCAACTTCCTCCGAGTTCCCCTCGACTCGCATGCCCTGGTAACAGCCGGCGAGCGCGACGATCAGGCCGAACACCGGTGCCTTGATCAACCCGACCCACAGGTCGTGAAGCGGCACGACCTCCTGGATGCGCAGCAGGAAGGTAAGGAACGGTATGCCGAGCATGAGGTCGCCGACCACCGCGCCGCCGATGATCGCCATGACCGAGGCGTAGAAGCCCAATACCAGCATCATGAAAGTCGAGGCCATGATCCGCGGGATCACCAGAGCCTCGATCGGGGAGATGCCGATGGTGCGCATGGCGTCGACTTCTTCGGTCAGCTTCATCGTGCCGATCTGCGCCGCGAAGGCGGATCCGGAGCGGCCCGCGACCATGATCGCGGTCATCAGCACGCCCAGTTCGCGCAAGGTAATGCGTCCGACCAGGTTCACCGTCAGCGTCTCGGCGCCGAATTGCGACAGCTGCACCGCGCCCTGCTGCGCAATTACGATGCCGATCAGGAAGCTCATCAGCCCGACGATCGGCAGCGCCTGGATGCCAACCAGCTCGAACTGGTGGACCAGTGCCTTGCCGCGGAAGCGCGTGGGGTGACGGATCAGCGAGCCGAGGGCGATCAGGATCTGGCCGAGGAAGCCGACCACGTCGCGGATGCCCTTGCCATAGGCGACGATGATCTCGCCCAGATCTCCCGTTACGCGCTCGAACAGCGGCGCGCGCGGAGCGGCAATGCCGATCGGCTCCTCCGTTCGGCGGATCGCCTTCATCAGCCGGGCGGCGCGCTCGCTTGCACCGTCGATCTCGGCCTCGCAATTGCGCGCCAGGTCGCAGGCGACATACGCGCCCACGGTGTCAATCTCGCTGACTTCGGACAGGTCGACGACGTCGTAGCTCGCATCGAGCTGCTTGAGCTCGCGGTCGATCGTGCCGATTGTCGAGACGACGTAAGGGCCTGAAAGGACGAGCCTCGTCCTGCCCCCCTCGCTCTCTTCGAGCCGGTATCGCGCCCCATCGCTCATGGCCGGAGCGTATGCGGACAAATCGGCGGCGCGACAAGCCACCATCGCCCGTGTTGCACCGCAGCGCGCCCGCTGGCAAAGGCGCGGGTCTATGACCAGCGAGCTCGCCAAGACTTTCGACCCGTCCGCCATCGAGGCGAAATGGTATTCCCACTGGGAGGCGAACGGCCTGTTCCGGCCCGAACGACCCGACGCGGCTCCGTTCACGATCGTCAACCCGCCGCCGAACGTCACCGGCAGCCTCCACATCGGCCACGCGCTCGACAACACGCTGCAGGACGTGGTGGTCCGCTACGAACGGCTGCGCGGCAAGGATGCGTTGTGGGTGGTCGGCACCGACCATGCCGGGATCGCGACGCAAATGGTGGTCGAGCGCGAGCTGGAAAAGTCGCAGGACAGGCGCACCAACTACAGCCGCGACGATTTCGTGGCCAAGGTGTGGGAGTGGAAAGAAGAGAGTGGCGGCACGATCACGCGCCAGCTCCGCCGCCTCGGCTGCTCGATGGACTGGAGCCGCGAGCAGTTCACGATGGACCCGCACTTCACCCGCGCGGTGGTGAAGGTCTTCGTCGACCTCTACAACCAGGGGCTGATCTACCGCGACAAGCGCCTGGTGAACTGGGACGTGAAGCTCAAGACCGCGATCAGCGACCTCGAGGTGGAGACGCATGAGGTCAAGGGCGGGTTCTGGCATTTCCGCTATCCGCTGGCGGACGGCGTGACCACCAGCGAGGGCAAGGACCACCTCGTCGTCGCCACCACCCGGCCCGAGACGATGCTGGCCGACATGGCGGTAGCCGTGCATCCCGACGATGCGCGCTATGCCAGCGTGGTCGGCAAGTTCGTGACCCTGCCGATCACCGGCCGCCGCGTGCCGGTGGTCGCCGACGAGCACGCCGACCCCGAACTGGGCAGCGGCGTGGTCAAGATCACCCCGGGCCACGATTTCAACGATTTCGAGGTCGGAAAGCGCGCGGGCGTGAAGGCCGGCGAAATGCTCAACATGCTCGATGCGGAGGGCGGCGTGTGCCAGACCGCCGATGGACTGGTGCCGGATGAGTTTCTCGGCCTCCACCGCTTCAAGCGGGATGGGGTGGACGGCGCGCGCGAACTGGTCGTGGCGCGGATGAAAGAACTGGGCTTCCTCATCCCGCACGTGGACAAGGACGGCGAAGAGCACGACGCCGAACCGCGCACCATCGCCACCCCCTTCGGCGACCGCGGCGGGGTGGTGATCGAACCCTGGCTCACCGACCAGTGGTACGTGGATGCGGAGAAGCTGGCGCAGGCCCCGATCGCGGCGGTGCGCAGCGGCGATATCGCAATCGTGCCGAAGAGCTGGGAGAAGACCTTCTTCAACTGGATGGAGAACATCCAGCCGTGGTGCGTCTCGCGCCAGCTGTGGTGGGGCCACCGCATACCAGCGTGGTATGGGCCGACGTTGGGGCCGGACAATCGCCTTAGCTACGACATGGCAGGAGAGGGCCGGGCTTTCGTAGCACCGACAGCTGACGAAGCTGCCAAGCTGGCCGAGACATTCTACGGGCGTAAGGTGATCGTTTGCGACGCGCCAAGCGATGCATTGATTGAAGAAATTCGCACTAAACAGCACGGCGATACCGACGCCGAGCTACCAGCATACATCTGGCGCGATGAGGACGTCCTCGACACTTGGTTTTCGAGTGCGCTGTGGCCCTTCGCCACGCTTGGCTGGCCGGAGCAAACCGGCCTCCTCGCCAAACACTATCCCAACGACCTGCTGATTTCCGGGTTCGACATCCTGTTCTTCTGGGATGCGCGGATGATGATGATGGGCCAGGCGATGACGGGCGAGAACCCGTGGAAGCGGCTCTATCTCCACGGGCTGGTGCGCGCGCCCGACGGCCAGAAAATGTCGAAGTCCAAGGGCAACGTGGTCGATCCGCTTGGCCTGATCGACCGGTACGGTGCCGACGCGCTGCGGTTCTTCATGGCGGCGATGGAAAGCCAGGGCCGCGACATCAAGATGGATGAGCGGCGGGTCGAGGGCTACCGCAACTTCGCCACCAAGCTGTGGAACGCGGCGCGGTTCTGCCAGGCGAACGGGATCGTCGGCTCGACTACGCTCGCCGCTCCGCAAGCCACAAGCGCAGTCAACAAGTGGATCGTAGGCGAGGTGATCGAGACCCTCGCCGCGCTCGACAAGGCAATGGCCGACCTGCGTTTCGACGCGGCGGCGAACACGATCTACCACTTCGTCTGGGACCGGTTCTGCGATTGGTACCTCGAGCTGATCAAGGGACAGATCGACGATGAGACGAGGGCCGTCGCCGGCTGGGTGCTCGACCAGATCCTCGTCATGCTCCACCCGTTCATGCCCTTCGTGACCGAGGAGCTGTGGTCGAACCAGGCCGACCGGGCGCACTATCCGCTGATCACGGCCAAGTGGCCCGAACCGGACGCAAGCGTCGATACGGTGGCCAAGGCGGAGATCGACTGGCTGATCTCGCTGACCGGCGCGGTGCGCGGAGCAAAGAACGAACTGGGCATCGCGCCCGGTGCCAAGCTGGCTGCGTTCTGCCCTGCCCCGAGTGCGCTGGGCAAGTCGGTGATCGAGGCCAACAGCACGGCGATCGAGCGGCTGGCGCGCCTGACGCCGATCCAGTTCGACGAAGCACCGGCCGGCGCGGCGATGCAGGTTTCGGCGGGCGAGGACGCGTTCGTCATCCCCCTCGAAGGCGTGATCGACATTGCCGCCGAGAAGACCCGGCTCGCCAAGGCGCTCGAAGCCTCGACCAAGGAGGCCAAAGCGCTTGAGGGTCGCCTGTCGAACCCCAGCTTCGTCGAGCGGGCCAAGCCCGAGGCGGTCGAAAAGGCCCGCGCCGACCACGCGCACCATGCGGCGGAGGTCGAGCGGCTGACGGCGGCGCTGGCGCGGCTCGGCTAAACCGTTTTCCTACAGGGTCGCCGATGTGCGATAGTTGTCGAATGTCCGCCCGTTTCACCCCCGTCGCGCCGCGCCTGATTTCGGGCTGCGAATGGGCAGACTTTTTTTGCCCTGGACTGTGTAACACCCGGTCCATGTCTGTGTCTTTCCGGTGACACTGACCCTCGCGACTCAGGCGCCGGGCGAGCCGGAGATTTTTGCCTCGCTCCAGGGCGAGGGGCCGAGCGCGGGCATGCCGGTGACGTTCGTGCGCCTGAGCCGCTGCAACCTTGCGTGCGTCTGGTGCGATACCGCCTATACTTGGCATTTCGGGGGCGACGAACGCCAGCATCGCTCCGGCGAGACATTCGACCGCAGGACCAACCAGATGACGCTGGAGGTGGTCGAGGTCGCACGCCGGATCGATGCCTTTGCGCCGCGCCGCCTCGTCATCACCGGAGGCGAGCCGCTGCTCCAGGCTGCGGCGCTGGCAGAGCTGGTCGCGCTCCTGCCCGATCACACCATCGAGATCGAGACCAACGGCACGGTGGTGGCACCGGTGCGGCTCGACGTGCGGATCGACCAGTACAACGTCAGCCCCAAGCTGGCGCACAGCGGCAATCCGGCCGAGCTGGCACTGCTGCCCGAGCGGCTGGACGATTATGCGAGCGATGCCCGCGCGTTCTTCAAGTTCGTCATTGCGACGCCCGCCGACGTGGACGCGGTGCTGGCATTGCAGGCGCGCTATCGCTTTCCGGCGGAGCGCACCTTCCTGATGCCCGAGGGGACCGACAGCGCGACCCTGCGCGAACGCGAGCGGTGGCTGGCGCCGCTATGCCTCGAACATGGCTTCCGCCTGTCGGACCGACTGCACATCCACCTCTACGGCGATACGCGGGGTACCTAGTTGCCCTGGCTCCGCCAGCGCTGGACAACGCGGTGGACCGACTCTTCCTCGCCCCCCGACTTGTTCCATAGCTGGACGAAGCTCGGGTCTTCCGAGGCCGGGCGTTTCACTTCCTCGAGATTGTCGAAGCTGACGCGGATCGGAATCGCCACGCCCTCGCCGCAGATGATGCACTCGCGGTTGCGCAGCGCCGGGATCGAATCGAGAAACCCGCGCGCGCCTTCGGGCATGGCGGCCTTCACGAACGCCTGGTCGCGCTCGTTGTTGAGGCGCATCGAGATGATCGTGCCGCACTGCGACAGCACGCCTTCGGCAAGGTCGCTCGGCCGCTGCGTGATGAGACCCAGCGAGATGCCGTACTTGCGGCCTTCCTTGGCGATGCGGCTGAGGATGCGGCCGACGCTCGATCCGTCGGCGTTCTTCTCGCTCGGCACGTAACGATGCGCTTCCTCGCATACGAGCAGGATCGGGCGGGTCTGTTCCTCGCGGCCCCAGATGGCGAAGTCGAACACCAGGCGGCTGAGCACCGCCACCACCGTGCTGGTGATGTCCGACGGCACGCCCGAGACGTCGATGATCGAGATCGGCTTCCCTTCGCCCGGCATGCGGAAAATCTTGGCGAGGAAATCGGCCATCGTGTCGCCGACCAGCATGCCCGAGAACATGAACTGGTAGCGCGGGTCGCTCTTGATCTCGTCGAGCTTGGTCTTGATCCGCATGAACGGTGCGGTGTTGGTCGCCTTGTCGAGTTTGCCCATCTCGTTCTGGATCTCGTTGGCGAGGTCCGACAGGAGGTAAGGGATCGGCGAATCGACCGTGATCTTGCCCATCGTTTCGGCCAGCCGGTTCTTCTGGCGCGCCCGGAGCAGGCACTTGGCGAGGATACCGGCGTCGACTTCGCGATCGGCTCCCCGGCTGGACAGCATCACCTCGCAGTGTTCCTCGAAGTTCATCAGCCAGTAGGGCATCTGCAGGTTCGAGACGTCGAGGATCAGTCCGTTGGTGCGAAACGCCGCCGAATATTCGCCGTGCGGGTCGATCATGACGATGTGCCCTTCGGGCGCGGCGTCGCAGATCTTGTGCAGGATCAGCGCGGCGCTGGTCGACTTGCCGGTGCCGGTCGAGCCGAGCAGTGCGAAATGCTTGCCGAGCATGGCGTCGATGTAGACGCCTGCACGAATGTCCTTGGTCGGATAGACCGTGCCGACCTGGATGTTGGAACGGCCGTCGCTGGCGTAGATCTGCCGCAGGTCCGCCGTCGTCGCCGGATAGATCATCGCACCGGGGATCGGATAGCGGGTGACGCCGCGCCGGAAGCCGTTGATGCGGCCGGTCAGCTTTTCCTCGGTGCCCTCGCCGAGGAAGTCGATGTTCGCCAGAATGCCGCCCGCACGGCGATCCTGCCGCTGGTTGCGCACGCTCGCGAGCAGCCAGGAATTGCCGACCCGGATCTTGACCTGGCTGCCGACCTGGCCGGCCAGCGCGATCGACGGATCCTCGTCGCCCATGCACTGATTGAGCCGCTCGAGATCGAGCGCGATCTGCGACCCGGACCCCGCGATCTCGAGCACCACGCCGATCGGCTGCATCGCGTTGTCGACAGGCGCCGCCGTCCGCTTGGCCGCAGGCGCCGGTGCCGGCTGGCCATCGTCGGCAGTGCGCCGGTCGAAATTGTGCTGGCCCATATCGCTCATGCGCGCGCAGTTCCCCCTGAAAGTCGGCCTTGGGCTAGCCGTGCCAGAGTTAAGATCGCGTCAACGCTAGCGCGCAGGCGCGGCTCAGACGAGTGCGAAGAGACGTCCCGCCACCCAGCCCATTCCGACCGACAGCGCGACCGCGAGCAGGCCGTAGAACAGCGCCTGCTGCTGCGCGAACAGCTCGATGAAGCGCTCGAAGCCGACCTTGCGCACCTCTACCTCTGCAATGGCGGAAGCGATGACCCGGCCCTGCGCGATGGCGAAGGTTTCCGCCGTGTATGTTCCGGTCTGGACGTTGGAGGGCAGCGAGATACGCGCCTGATACAGCACCTGCTCGCTGATCTCGACCCCGCCGATTGCCTGTTTGTAGAGGCCCTGCCGGGTGCGCAGATCGACCAACCCGTCGGAAAACCGCTGCTGTTCCTCAACGTCTATTACACCCGAGGGTGACAGCTGAATGAACTCCGTGCCGAGTTCGTAGATCGCGGCGGTTCGTTCATCCACGATCTCGCCAATCGGCTTGGACGACGCGACAGCGAAGAACGATGGAGCCGAACGAAAGGCGGTGCTTTCGGCATTGACCCAGATGCCGGCAACGCGCTCCTTCTCGCGCACGCGAATGGGGACAGTCGGCCCTTTCAGCACCACGACGATGTCATACGCCTGCCCGGCGCGCTGGCCCTGCGGATCGAGGATCGCGCCAAACAGCAGCAGTTCGGTCCCGGTAAAGCCCTGCCGCACCTGGACGTCGCTCTGTGATACCTCCGGTACGAGGATCGGGTCACGCTGCGCCGACAGCGCCAGCAGCGCAACGAGGAGGAACAGCCGTTTCACAGGCCCACCACAGTGAAGATTTCGTCGGGCTGGTAGAACAGGCCCGAGAACATCCTCAGCGCCACCGCGAGCACGATCGCGGCGAGAACGAGCCGCAGCACTTCGGGCTTGGCCTTCTGCGCCAACAGTGTGCCGAGCTGCGCCCCAGTGACCGACCCGAACAGCAGCAGCGCCACCAGCACCAAGTCGACCGCCTTGGTCGTCAGTGCGTGCATCATGGTCGTCGCCATGGTCACGAACAGGATGTTGAACAGCGAGGTGCCGACCACCACGCCGGCACTCATGCCGAGGATATAGAGCATGGCAGGAACAAGGATGAACCCGCCGCCGACGCCCATGAGCATGGTCAAGGCCCCGGTCGCGATCCCAAGGAGAAGGGGCGCGAACGGCGAGATGTAGAGACCCGACCGATAGAACCGCCAGCGCAGTGGCAGAGCCGCGACCAGCGGATGGTGGCGCCGCTTGCGCGCCTTCGGCGCCACGCCATCGGGGTGCGGGCGCAGGGCCTCGATCGCCTCGCGCGCCATCAGGGTGCCGATCGAACCGAGCAACACGACGTAGAGCACGCTGATGACAACGTCGATCTGGCCGATCGACTGGAAGAACCGAAATAACAGCGAACCGATTCCCGCGCCGATGACCCCGCCGCCGACCATGATCAGGCCCATACGGTAGTCGACCCCGCCCCGGCGCCGCTGAGCCAGAACACCCGAGACACTTGCTCCGGTCACCTGGGTCGAGGCGGAAGCAGCAGCGACCGTTGGCGGAACGCCGTAGAAGATCAGCAGCGGAGTCGTCAGGAACCCGCCGCCCACCCCGAAAAGTCCCGACAGCACCCCGGTCAGCGCACCCAGCGCGACGATGACCAGCCCGTTGACCGACAGATTGGCAATGGGGAGGTACACGTCCATGCCGTGTGCCTATCGCACGGGGCAGCGGGATTAAAGATGAACGGGTTCAGAAACCGGTCGATAGTGTCAGCGCCAGTCCCGAGCCGGGCTGCGCATCGCCCGCCAGCCGCCAGCGGTAGTCGAGCGCCAGGCGCGCGCTACCCTGTGCGATCGGGATGTCGATGGTTGCGGTCGGCCCGATGTCGACCCGCTCGGCTCCGCGCTGCGCACCGCCCCACGCACCCCCTCCCAGCCGCAATCGGGCTTGGCCGATGTCGGCCACCTCGCGCGTCAGCCGCGCCTGCCCGTCGGCGAAGGGCGTTGCAAGGCGGCCCCCGACGTAACCGGCCTGCGCATAGGCCTCGACTGCAATCTGGCCTGGAAGCGCGAGCGGAGCGAACTCGCTGACGATCAGTACTGCGGGTCTGAATTCCCCGATGCCGGGTGCGCGATAGTAGCGAACCTCTGCCTGGGCCGCGAACGGCAGCGCAGCCACCGGTCTCGCCGCAACGCCGAGCGCAACCTCGCGTTCGGCCGCGCCGCCGGGCGCCATCGTTGCGCGCAGGTACGCTGCGGGGCGGTGCGGACTGGACGGCGCGAGCCGGTAACGCAGCACCGCGCCGCCCTGACTGGCCCCGTAGACGGGAGAAATGACCCCGCCTTGTACCCGGCCACCGCCGCCCCGAACGAAGGCCCAGGCATCGAGCGACCAGCGCTCTGCCCCGTCGTTCGTGATCCCCGCCAACTCCGGCCTCGCGCCGATCGGGTTGAGCCGCTGCTTAGCCATGCCGGACCCGCTATCTGCTGAGGCTTCCGCACCCACGGGCACCGCCGAGGCCGAGTTCCCGGTTGCGAAATTCGCGGCACGCGGCATTCGGGCGGCAACCTGGCTCGTGGCAGGGAGAAGCAGGACGCGGTGCCACTCACCCACGTACGAACGGAGAGGGGCCATGACAGCATCGGTCCCGCCGCCGCTGCTTGCGGGCACAGAGTCTCCGCGCGCACTCGCGACCGACCGCTCGACTGCAGGGGGTACCGCAAGCGTGAGCGGCGATTCCCACAAACTCGCGCGCACGCCGATCCAGCCCAGCAGCAGGACCGCGAATACGGCGACAGGCTGGCCGCGCCGTCGCGCGCTGTTGTGGATCATGCCGCGGGCCTGCCGGCCGGGAGCGCCGCCGGGTGCGCATCGTGCGTAGTCCTGTCCCAGCGCAACGGCGCCCCGCGGAGCGCTGCGACATAGGACAGCAACGCCCGCCGCCCGGCCATGATTGCGATGATGTTGGCCACCGGTATCCGTGCGATCGCACGCAGGCCCTCGAGCCATCCGTATTCGCGGGCGGTAAAGGCGAAGCGCATCGCCGCTCGCCACACGAGGCTGGCCAGATTCGCCGCGAGGACCACTTCGACTAGCGGCGTGAATCTCATCGGCTCGGCGAGACCCATAAGGCTCGCCGCGGCGCTGATCGCGACCAGCAGCAACAGGACATAGGCGATGGCCAGCACCAGGGCGACGAAAGGCCCGCGCCGGTCGCGCACGCGCATCCAGAAGTCGGCGGGATGCGCGCGCCAGCCGAGCCGGTCCCATCCCTGAAATGCGATCCCGTGCATCCATCGGGTTTTCTGCCGGACAGCGTCGCGGATACGGGCCGGAAAGAAGGCGCGCGTCGCAATCAGCCGCCCGTCGGGCGCGCGAACCCGCAGGAACCGCGAGGTGCCGCCGATTGCCGCGATACCGATCCCTAGCTCGTAATCTTCGGTGAGGCAGTCCGGCGCAAAGGGTGCGCCGCCGTTGACTACCGCCAGCCGCGCGATGGTTTCGCGGGCGAGGCCGCACCCGACCCCGGCAAGCGGGACCCCGGCACCGATCGCATCGCGGACCACCATGGCCCTCCCATGGGCCTCCGCAAATTCCTCACAGTAGTGGCTGCCGATCCAGCGCGAGTTCGGCTGCGGCACGGGCAGCACCGGTAGCTGCACCATGTCGGCATTGCCGATCTCCCGGTCGAGCAGGCCGATTGCCAGCGGATCGACCATGTCCTCGGCATCGTGCAGGACGATCATCCGAACTCGGTGGCCCTGTCGCGCCTCGTCATGCTCGAGCGCCCGATAGAGGCGATTGAGGCAATCGGCCTTGGTCGTCGGGCCCGAAGCCGAATGGGCGACCAGCCGCAGCCGCGTGTCGCCGACGGCAGCGTCGCTCGCCGCCACCAGCGTTGCGAGGTCGTTGGCGTAACATCCGACATAGACGCGCAAGCCGGGTTGCGGCCAGGCGTCGAGCAGGTGGCGGACGGTCACGCCGATGATGCCCGCTTCCTGCCATGCGGCAATGAAGACCGCGGCATCGACGTCGGCGAGCAGCTCCGGCTGCGGCTCGGGTGCCATGCGATTACGGAGGCCGGCCGACAATCTTCGACACAGCCAGATCAGGTCGACCAGCAGTTCGTCGAGCGAACACAGCAGGAAGAAGACACCGGCAAAAAGCAGTAGTTCGTGCTGAACAAGCACGAGCCATTGCCATATGGTATATTGCCCCATATCCAAGGTGCGACCCCCCGGACGGCGCTATATCCCTCGCACAGCCATCGGTTCAATCCGAGAAACATCCGAAACTGAAGTAATCATGAAAAGCACCCTTCCACCGATCAAATCATTCTTCGCCCCAGTCAGGGCCCTGTTCGTCGGCGATGCTTCTGCGGGCATACTGCTGATCGTCGTGGCGGCGGCTGCAATGCTGGCTGCCAACTCCGCATTTGCCGGAGCCTACGATCAGGTATTCAACGGGAAACTGGGGTGGACGCCGATCCCCAAGCTTTCCAGCCTCCATTACTGGATCAACGACGGGCTGATGGCGGTGTTCTTCTTCGTCGTCGGGCTCGAGGTGAAGCGCGAGTGGATCGAAGGCCAGCTATCCAATGCCGAGCAACGTCGCCTGCCGATTCTGGCGGCAGTCGCGGGAATGCTGGTTCCCGCGGCTGTCTATTTCTACTTCGTGACAGGTGCCGATCCCGAGCTTGCGCGGGGCTGGGCGATCCCGGCTGCGACCGACATTGCCTTCGCGATGGGCGTGCTGGGGCTGCTCGGCAGCCGGGTGCCGCCGTCGTTGCGGCTGTTTCTGCTGACCGTCGCGATCGTCGACGACATCGGCGCGGTGCTGGTGATTGCGGTGGCCTACACCGCCGACATCCAGCTTGGCTGGCTGGCTGGCGGAGCGGCAGTGGCGGGCGGCATGTATGCCATGAACCGGGCGAAGGTGACGGCGCTGTGGCCCTACCTCGTCCTGGCGGCGGTGCTGTGGTTCCTCGTGCTGAATTCTGGAGTCCACGCGACGATCGCCGGGGTCGTCGCGGCTCTGACGATCCCAATGGTCGGCAAGGACGACGACACGATGCTCGAACGGCTCGAGCACACGCTCGCGCCGTGGAGCGCCTATCTGATCGTTCCGATATTCGGCTTCGCCAACGCCGGCGTGAACCTCTCCGGGATCGGCGTCGAGGGCTTGCTGGCACCCTTGCCGGTGGCGATCGCCGCCGGGCTCGTGCTGGGCAAGCAGCTCGGCATTTTCGGCGCGGTGTTCGCGGCCCACAAGCTCGGCTTTGCCGCGCGGCCACACGGCGCGAACTGGGCGGAGATATGGGGCATCTCGATGCTGTGCGGCATCGGCTTCACGATGTCGCTGTTCATCGGCGAACTCGCCTTCCCCGGCAACCGCCTGCTGATCGACGAGGCGAAGATCGGCATCCTGACCGGCTCGCTGATCTCGGCGCTGCTCGGCTATTTCGTGCTGCGCATCAGCACCGATCCGACCGGCGACCGCAGCGGCCTGGTCGACTAGCCGCTACCAGACGCCGGTGTTGGGCATGCTCGCCCATGGCTCCTGCGGCGGCAGGTTGCCTTCCTGCAGCAGTTCAACCGAAATGCCGTCGGGCGAGCGGACGAAGGCCATGTGCCCGTCGCGCGGGGGGCGGTTGATCGTGACGCCGGCGTCCATCAGCCGCTGGCAGGTCGCGTAGATGTCGTCGACCCGATAGGCGAGGTGACCGAAATTGCGGCCGCCGGTGTAGTCTTCTGCAGCGCTACCGTCCTCCGGCGGCCAGTTGTAGGTCAGCTCGACCTCGGCGACTCCTTCCTGCCCGGGCGCTGCGAGGAAGATCAGCGTGAACCGGCCCTGCTCGCTATCGAAGCGGCGTACTTCCTTCAGGCCGATGAGTTCGAAGAAAGCGACGGTCGCCGCCGGATCCGCCACGCGGATCATGCTGTGGAGATACTTCACCATCGGACTGCCTCATTCAAAATCGGTTCATCGATGTAAATGCACAGTTCGTCGCAATGGTGCCATGGGAGGCTGTGCGATGAACGATGGGAATGTGGCGACGAACGAGGCGGACGCAAGCGGCTTCTGGCGCGACCGCACGACCCGGCGCTGGTTCGGCACGGCGGCGATCGGCGCAGTGGGCCTGATCGTCGGCGGATACCTGCTCGGCGACGGGCTGTTGCGCGCGAAGGAGGCGGAACGTGCGGTCACTGTGCGCGGCCTCGCCGATCGCGACGTCACCGCCGATCTCGCGACCTGGACGATTTCCTACTCCTCCACCTCGGCCGATCTGGCCGCCGCCCAGGCCAAAGTCCGCAAGGATACCCGCGCGTTGGAAGCGTTCTTCGGCGAGCTCGGCTTCCCCGCCGATGCGCTCCAGCCGACCGCCGCCAACGTCTCGAGCTTCTCCGATGCAGGCACGACCCGGTTCACCGTGCGCCAGCGGCTCGCGCTGCGCACAAGCGACATTCCGCGTGCGCAGCGGGCGGCCGCGCGTCAGTTCGACCTGGTGAACGAGGGCGTGTTCCTCGAGGAAGGTTCGGGCATCGCATACACCTTCACCCGGCTCAACGACATCAAACCGGAAATGGTGGCCGAAGCGACCAAGGATGCCCGCGCAGCAGCGGAGCAGTTCGCCAAGGACAGCGGCGCGGGCGTCGGCAAGATCCGCGACGCGACGCAGGGCTATTTCACCATCGAGGGCCGCGACGGCGACACGGGTGGGTGGGGGACCAGCGATTCGCCGTTCAAGAAAGTCCGCGTCGTGACGACGGTCGCCTTCTCGCTGACCTGAGAAAACGGATACGACCCGCCGCCTCGGGGCGACGGGCCGGTTCCTCCACCATGCGTCCGGTCAGAAGCTGGCGCTGAGCGTGACGACGAAGGCGTCGTCGACGAAATTGTAGGCCGGTGCGACGAGGTCGCCTTCGGCACCGACATAGGCCACTCCGACGGAGAGCGGCCCGCCGATCGCCGCTTCGGCACCGATCGACCAGTCAAACGCCTTGCCGTTGTTGGTAAAGGTCAGGAATCCGTCGGTGTACCCTAGGTGCCCCGTCAGCGTAATCGGGGTGTTGGGAATACCCGCGCTCACGTCGGTGTAGAGATAGAGGTTGTCCGTCCCGCCGAGCGAATCCTGATCGGGCGCATAAGCGACGCCGAATTCCGCGCCGACCGGGCCGAGCGTTGTCGACAGCGAGCCGTAGAATTCGATGTAATCGAAGTCGCCCGGGCCCGCGTTGGGATACAGGTACATGATCACCCCGACATCGGCCGCGAGGCCGTCGGTCAGGTCGCCGCTCCATCCTCCGTAGACGTCGACCTCGGTATGGCCGAAACCGACGGTGTCCTCGTCGATCGAGGAACCCCAGGTCCCGACGTAGAAGCCGGACGAATGCGCGATATCGACGCCGCCCTGAACGGCGATGTCGCCGCCCGACAGGTCGACTCCGCGGAAGCGGTATTCGCTGACTAGGGCGGCATTACCCGACAGCTCGAACTCGCTGGTCGATTCGGGTTCGTCCTGCGCGAGAGCCGGGCTTGCGGCGAGCGTAACGGTGAAAAGCGATGCAGCCGCAAGGCCGCGGATGGACGTGAGCATGACAAACTTCCTTGCGTTTGTGGTTTTGCTTCGTCCCACCTGCGCATCGACCGGCCACCTCGTTGGTTGTGCGGTCTCGGCTCGATACGCAATAAAGCTGCACGCATTTGCTGCAGCGCACAACAGAAATTTCAAGGGTAGGTGCGCCTCTGTCCAAAGTGTGGATTTTCGGCATCAGTGGTGCGTCGCGCTGGCCACGCGGCGGCGGTTGCCGCGAACTCGCCGCGCGCCTATGCGCCGCACCGATCAGCGCTTATCTAGCAATGTAACCAAATGTTCGAACCCCTTCGCCAGCTCTTTCGCCCCCGCCAGGTGCAATCCCTTCCGTCGATCCCTCCGGGCGAGCGCGCCTACGTCGTGGGCGACATCCACGGACGGCTGGACCTGTTTGACGCGTTGATTCACGCTATCGACCGCGACGAGGCCGAATCCGCCCCGCCGGGCAAATCGATCGTCGTCCTGCTCGGAGACCTGGTCGATCGCGGCCCGGAAAGCGCGCAGGTGGTGGCCCGGGCGCGCGAGTGGCAGGCGCGACGCCCAGTCCGGATCCTGGCCGGCAACCACGAGGAAATGTTCCTCGAGGCGTTCGAGGACCGGGCGATTCTGCGCCACTTCCTCAAGCATGGCGGACGCGAGACGATCCTCAGCTATGGCGTGACTGCACAACAGTTCAACGAAGCCTCGCTCGAAGAATTGCAGCAGCTGATGCACCATGCGGTGCCGCGCCACGACCGCGATTTTCTCGCCGGGTTCGAGGATTACATCGAGATGGGCGACTACCTGTTCGTCCATGCCGGGATTGCGCCGGACGTACCGCTCGAAGAACAGCAGCGGCGCGATATGCTGTGGATCCGCGAGCCGTTTCTGCGGCACACCGAGCCGCATTCGCACGTCGTGGTTCACGGCCATACGATTTTCGACGAAATCGACACGCGGCCAAACCGCATCGGCGTCGACACCGGTGCTTTTCGCACAGGCAAGCTGACCGCGCTGGTGCTGGAAGGACAGAGCAAGCGAACCATCCAGGCAGTCCGTGATGCCGCCGGAATCGCGATACACAAGAAGGAGTGCGAAGGATGAAGATCGCAATGGTCGGTTCCGGCTACGTTGGCCTCGTGTCCGGGGCATGCTTCGCCGATTTCGGCCACGACGTGGTCTGCATCGACAAGGCCGAGGCCAAGATCGACGCGCTGAGGCGCGGCATCATGCCGATTTACGAACCCGGTCTCGACGCACTGGTCGAGCGCAATGTGGATGCGGGGCGGATGTCGTTCACGACCGATCTCGCCGAGGGCATTCGCGAGGCGCAGGCGATCTTCATTGCTGTCGGCACGCCTAGCCGGCGCGGGGACGGCCATGCCGACCTCTCCTTCGTTCACGCCGTCGCGCACGAGATTGGCGAGCATCTAGCGGGCGATGTGGTGATCGTCACCAAGTCGACAGTGCCGGTTGGCACCGGCGACGAGGTGGAACGTATCTTGATAGAAAGCGGCACGACTCACCGCTTCGCGGTCGTTTCCAACCCCGAGTTCCTACGCGAGGGCGCCGCGATCGGCGACTTCAAGCGCCCTGACCGGATCGTGATTGGCGCGGAGGACGAATTCGGACGGAACGTGATGCGCGAGGTCTACCGTCCGCTGTTCCTCAACGAATCGCCGATCCTGTTCACCAGCAGGCGCACCGCCGAACTGATCAAGTACGCCGCCAATGCTTTTCTCGCGACCAAGATCACCTTCATTAACGAGATGGCGGACCTGTGCGAAAAAGTGGGTGCCGACGTGCAGGATGTCGCGCGCGGGATTGGCATGGACAACCGCATCGGATCGAAGTTCCTCCACGCCGGCCCCGGTTATGGCGGATCATGCTTCCCCAAGGACACGCTGGCGCTGCTGAAAACCGCCGAAGATTTCGAGAGCCCGGTGCGGATCGTCGAGGCGGTGGTCAAGGTCAACGACAGCCGCAAGCGCGCGATGGGCCGCAAGGTGATCGAGGCGCTCGGTGGCATGGAAGCGGCGCGCGGCAAAAAGGCGGCGCTGCTTGGCCTCACCTTCAAGCCCAACACCGACGACATGCGCGACAGCCCGGCGATCGCGATCGCGCAGGCACTGGCCGATGCCGGGGTCGAGGTCGCAGCCTACGATCCCGAGGGAATGGAACAAGCGCGGCCGCTGCTGCCGTTCGTCACCATGTGCGACAGTCCCTACTCCGCAATCGAGGGTGCTGACGCAGTGGCGATCGTGACGGAATGGGACGCTTTCCGCGCCCTCGACTTTGCGAGAATCAAGCTACTCGCAAATGCTCCGGTCCTTGTTGATCTGCGCAACATTTACCAAGCGGAGAATGTGCGCGCTGCTGGATTTGCTTACACCAGTATCGGACGGCGCTGATCGCGGTGGAGCCGCTTCGCTAGGAAAGCATCAGCGGTCCTGCATCAACTTACGCATCTCGCCGAACGCGGCGCGCATGCCGCAACTGACGAATTCGAACGCCGCCTCGGGCGTATCTGCGTTGCCCGAATAGCGGAACTGCAGCCGGTCGCCGCGCAACCGGAGCAAGGGAACACGAATTCCGTCCGCGCCTGTCGCCGCATACCAGCCGGTCGCCGGATCGTACTCTGCGCGGGCGACATCGAGATCGCACATATGGGCATTGCCACCAATCGCCGTCCCTCTGGCCGCGATCGCGCCGTCACCGAGCACGGTCACGGTCGCTTCCTGCATCGACGCCAGCGCGAGCGAAGGAGCGATCCTGGCATAAAGCGCAGTGGCACGCATCGCATCGCTGAGCGGGAGCACTTCCTCAACATAGCGCAGCTCCGAGCCTTTCGGCGGCAGGGGCTGTGGTCCCATCCGCGCAAGGAGCGCGTCGATCCTCTCCCGGTAGCGTTCACGCATGCAATCCACATCGGCACAACCATCGCGCCGGCGCAACCACCCGCGCTGTTCTACCGCCGTCGTCACCCGTGCCTGGCGTGCAGCTTCGAACGCGCTGGCCATCTCGCGGTCCGCCTGCCGCAGGTCCGATTGCCATTCGCCGCAGATCAAGCGCTCGCTGCGGCTGCGCGCGGCGGAGCAAGCAAACGAAGGTTCAGCGCGCGATGCAGCGCGCGAGTCCCGCACCAGCATTGCAACTTCTTCCGGCGTCACGGAGACCGTCTGCAAAAGCGCACCTTCGTCGCCGATTGCCACCGGCAGGAGCAGCGGGCCTGCCAGCGAAGCCTCCGCCAGGTGAGGTAGCGATTGCGGTTCGACCGCCGTACGGTCGAGCCGGGCACCGGCGAACAGGTCGCTGCCCCAGATGTTGAATGTCGTGAGATCGGCATTCGTCAGGTCGGCATCGCGAAAGTCCATTTCGCCACCACCGCCGCAGGCCAGGTCCATGGTGATACCGCAGCTAAAGCGGAAACCGCGCAGATTGGCCTCGCGCAGCCGCACACCTTCGAGATTGCTGGTCCAGTTGGCACCATGCCATTCGCCGCCGGAAAGGTCGGCCGCCGTCAAGTCTGCGCGGGTCAGGTTGACCCCGACGAACACTGCGCCAGCCAGATTGGCGCCGCGCCAATCGGCATCGGTCATGTCGGTTGCGTAGAAACACAAATGCTCAGCCTTGGTCGCGATCGGGCGCAGGTCCCAGGCGGTGAAGGTGCCGCCGACGATCGTTATCCGCGGGGTACCCTCGGCCTCGATCCGCACCCCGAGCTCGTCGGCCGAGACAATTTCGCGCGCGTCGATCAACCCCCGGCCTTCCGCGCCGCAGGCAGCTTGGGCCTGGACGATCTCGTAGTCCGGTTCAGCTGTCGCCGATTGCGAGGCAAGCGCCAGCGCCAGCGCGAATGCCGATCCTGCCGCCATTGTCCGTTCTCCCGCCGTCGCTTGCGGGGCGGAAATGCCACGTCGCGTTCGCGCTGGGAAGTGCCAGGGGGCCTATAAGCCGGGTTCTGTCCTGCGACCGGTATGCAAAGCACCAGCGCCGCAGGGGCAGCCATTCATCTAGGCCACGGATCGCTCCGTGGCTCGAGCAGCCAACCCGGATCCTCTGGGGCGAAGCACCCTGTCTCCGAAGAAACGCGGGATCCCTATTCGGCCTTGCTCCGGGTGGGGTTTGCCATGCGGGCCGCGTTGCCGAAGCCCCGGTGCGCTCTTGCCGCACCCTTTCACCCTTGCCTGTGCCCTTTAGGGGCCATCGGCGGTATACTCTCTGTGGCACTTTCCCTGTGGTTGCCCACGGCGGGCGTTACCCGCCACCCTTGCTTTCGTGGAGCCCGGACTTTCCTCGAACGCTTGCGCGCTCGCGGCTGCCCGGCCCCCTGGCGTGGCCTACCTAGTCCGTCCCTGGTCGCGATCCAAGAGCAATTGGAACAGGATCGCTCGCACTTGCCCGTCGATCTCGCCGTCGATTCGTTCGGGCCGCCAGCGTCGCTGGAACGCCTCGACCGCCTTGTGCCCGTCTGTGATGTCGTAGCCGAACCGTTCGAGCGCGAGATAAAACGCCGCATCGTTGTCGAACGGATCGCCCTGCTCCAGCTTCTCCGGGCGCGGCAGACACAGCTTGTATTCCGCCAGCCGATCCCACGGGAACAGCTCGCCCGGATCGACCTTGCGCGCTGGCGCGACGTCGGAATGTCCGACAACGTTGGCGCGCGGGATGTCGTGGTCGCGCACGATCCGGTGGAGCAGCGGCACCAGCGCATCGATCTGCGCCTCCGCGAACCCGCGATAGCCGAGGCCGTGGCCGGGATGGTCGAGTTCGATGCCGATGCTGGCCGAGTTCACGTCCTTGTGCCCGCGCCAGTAGGATTGCCCCGCGTGCCAGGCGCGCTTGTCCTCGGGCACCAGCCGGATCACCTCGCCCTCCTCGGTGATGAGGTAGTGAGCGCTGACCTTTGCCTCGGGGTCGCACAGGCGCGCGAGCGCGGTGTCGACCGGCTTCATCTCGGTGTAGTGGAGCACCGCCATCGTGATCGGCAGCGCCCGCTCGTCGAAGTTTGGCGAAAGCTGCTCGCGGTGGACCAGCTCGTCGTCCATCAGCCGATCAGGCCTTCGCGTGCAGGGATCACCGCGCCGAGCAGCAGCGCCTCGTCCGACAGCTGGTACTGCAACCCACCGCCGACGCTGTCGGCAACCAGCGCGATCATGTGCGCCGGTGCAGTGCGGCTGCTCAAATCGGCCATCGACGTATCGCCAAGCAGCGCCTCGCCAACCGTCTTGTCGAAGGCGATCCTGGAACCCGTGGCGCGAACCACGATCTCGTAGGCACCATCGCGCAGTTCTACCCCGATATCCAGCGTGCCGCCCCGAACGAGCGCATCGAGCCCGATCTGCGACAGGTTGAGCAGGACCTTGATCGCCGGCTTGGGCAACTTGGCCTCCTCGATCGCCCAGTGGATCGTGATCCGCCGCGCATCGCCCGCCAGCGCCTCGATGAGCGCCTTGGGCTCGGCGACGTCGACATACTCGCCGAATCCGCCCGCAGCACCATATGCGAGGCGGAAGAACTTGAGCTTGTCGGTGCTGATCCGCGCGCTCTGTTCGAGCAGTTCGAAGCAGCGCTGGCGCATTTCAGGGTCGTTCTCGCTCGACAGCAGCTCCAGCCCGTTGCTGAGCGCGCCAACCGGAGAAAGCATGTCGTGGCAAAGGCGCGAACAGAGCAGGCTGGCAAGATCGAGCGCGTCGGTATCGTTCATCTAAAGGGCACCCAATCGGCGAGACATGGACCACGTGTTACACAGTCCTAGGACAAAAAAACCGCCCCGCCACCGGGGTTTCGCGAACGATACCCGGATATGGCGTGCGGTGTGCGGCATGCGCGCTCCTTAACCATCGAACACGGTGTAGGAAAGCGGCGTGAAGCCCCCTTCACCGTCACGCCAGAACGTCACGTCGCCAGCCGCGACAATGGCCCAGATGCGGCCATCGCCCACGGCCCTGGCGCGGTCGGTTACGGAGGGCTCGGCGCGCCCATTGGGGTGCGAGTGGTAATAGCCCACGACCTGCGCCCCACCCTCCCGAGCAACCCGATTTGCGTCGAGCAGCGACTGCGGATCGATTTCGAAATTCGTCCGCGGCGCCGGGTGGACATTGGCGGCTGGGGTGACGGCGGTAACGCTATGTCCGTGGCCCAGCAGGATGCCGCAGCATTCGAGCGGGGTCGCGCGCTCCGCCTGGTCGAGCATTGCCTCGAGAACGTCGCTTGAGAGTTCCACCGCCATCGCGCATGGCCCTTATCATGGCTGATGGCGAAATCATTAGCGGAACACTCCAGGCTGGCACCCGCCTCGATAAGGCGCTGGCGGATGCCTCGGGGCTGTCGCGCGAGCGGATCAAAGCGCTGATCGAGGCCGGGGCGGTCACGGTCGCGGGCAGGATCGCCACCACAGGGTCGGCCAAGATCGCGGCGGGGATGCCCTTCGCCATTGCGGTCCCGCCACCCGAACCGCTGGAGGCCGAGGCACAGGAAATCCCCCTCGTCATCGCCTACGAGGACGAACACCTGATCGTGGTCGACAAGCCTGCCGGGATGGTGGTCCATCCGGCCGCGGGCAATCCCGACGGGACACTGGTCAACGCGCTGCTGCACCATTGCAAGGGGCAGCTTTCCGGCATCGGCGGTGTCGCGCGCCCGGGCATCGTTCACCGGATCGACAAGGATACCTCCGGGCTGCTGGTGGTGGCCAAGACCGCCGAGGCACACGAGGGGTTGGCCGCGCAATTCGCCGACCACTCGATCGTGCGCCGTTACCTTGCAGTCTGTGCGGGCCACCCATCGCCCGCGGAGGGCACGGTAGCGGGCCGGATCGGGCGCTCCGATGCCAACCGCAAGAAGATGGCCGTGCTCCCCGACGCCTCGCCGCGCGGCAAGCACGCCGTGACCAATTACCGCACGATCGAGCGGCTCCACGGCTGCTCGTTGATCGAATGCCGCCTGGAAACGGGGCGCACGCACCAGGTTCGCGTTCACTGCGCGTCAATCGGCCATGCGCTATTGGGAGATCCGGCTTATGGACGCACGCCCAAGGACTTGCGCCCCCTGCTCGAGCGGATCGGCTTCCGTCGTCAGGCGTTGCATGCGGCGACGCTGGGTTTCATCCACCCCGCGACCGGCGAACGGGTGGAATTCCACGCCGACCTGCCTGCCGATATGCAGGAACTCATCGACGAAACCGCTCGTTGAAATCGACGAAACGCGCTGCAATTTTCGCCGGTTTGGTGTATAGAGATTGGTGTGGCCCGAACGGCCGGACGCCCAGCAGGGGTCCGCCAAGCGCGGTCGACACAGAAAGGCTAGGGAACAGTGAGCAACAACAAGGCATTGAGCGTCCCGGCGCTCGGCGGTGAGCAGAGCCTCAATCGCTACCTCTCCGAAATCAAGAAATTCCCGGTGCTGACGGCCGAGCAGGAATACATGCTCGCCAAGCGCTACGAGGAGCACGAGGACTCCGAGGCGGCCGCCCAGCTCGTCACCTCGCACCTGCGGCTCGTCGCCAAGATCGCCATGGGCTACCGCGGCTACGGCCTGCCGGTCAGCGATCTCATTTCCGAAGGCAACGTCGGCCTTATGCAGGGCGTCAAGAAATTCGAAGCCGATCGCGGCTTCCGGCTCGCTACTTACGCCATGTGGTGGATCAAGGCCTCGATGCAGGAATTCATCCTGCGCAGCTGGTCGCTGGTCAAGATGGGCACGACCGCCGCGCAGAAGAAGCTGTTCTTCAACCTGCGCCGGATGAAGAAAAACCTCGACGCCTACGAGGAAGGCGATCTCCATCCCGACGACGTGAAAAAGATTGCTACCGATCTCGGCGTGCCCGAGCAGGAAGTGATCAACATGAACCGGCGGATGATGATGGGCGGCGACGGCTCGCTCAATTCGCCGATGCGCGGGGGCGAGGAAGGCTCGGGCGAATGGCAGGACTGGCTGACCGACGACCGTCCGCTGCAGGATGAGACGGTGGCCGACGCCGAGGAGGCCGAGGTACGCCACGAGATGCTGGTCGAAGCGATGGAAAGCCTCAACGAGCGCGAGAAGCACATCCTGACCGAACGGCGCCTGACCGAGAACCCGCAGACGCTCGAAGAGCTTTCGCAGGTTTACGACGTCAGCCGCGAACGCATCCGCCAGATCGAGGTGCGCGCGTTCGAGAAGCTACAGAAGGCGATGATGCGCATCGCGGGCGACCGTCTACTGCCCGCGGCGGGATAAGCCCTGCCCTCGACAGTAAGGTCCGACGATCGCTACGGTTCAGGCCGTGGCGATCGCCCGGGTCATCGCCCCAGGCCCGGCCTTGGGCTTGCGTTGCTTGCGTGACGACTGGTCGGCCGATCCATCCTCGTGCGCGAGCGCGCGCTCGACCAGGTCTGGACTGACGATATTGCTCCAGTCCCACAGGTGGGCGGTCATCTTCTTCCTCCTCGTACGGCGCAGGTATAGCATCGCGCCGCATGGGCAGATTGCAGATAAGCGACACCGCGCGCGGGATTTGCAAGCGGACACTTGGCCGCTAGACCCGCGGCATGATCCGCGTCCTGAGGTTCCTCGCCAAGCTGGCGCTCGGTTTCATCGGCCTGAGCCTGGCGCTGGTCCTGCTGTTCAAGTTCGTGCCGCCGCCGGTCACGGCAACGATGGTGATGGACGGCAACGGGATCACCAAGGACTGGGAATCACTCGCCAACATCGATCGCAACCTCGTTACGGCGGTGATCGCGGCGGAAGACGGCAAGTTCTGCACCCACGACGGGTTCGACCGCGAGGCGATCGAGAAGGCCATCCAGCGCAATCAGCAGGGTGGGCGCATTCGCGGCGGATCGACGATCAGCCAGCAGACCGCCAAGAACGTCTTCCTGTGGCAGGGCGGCGGTTATGTGCGGAAAGGCTTCGAAGCCTGGTTCACCTTCCTGATCGAGCAGATTTGGGGCAAGCGGCGGATCATGGAGGTCTATCTCAACGTCGCCGAGACCGGGATCGGAACCTACGGCGCAGAAGCGGGGGCGCAGCGTTACTTCAACCACTCAGCCGCGCGGCTGACGCGCGACCAGGCGGCCCGGATGGCTGCCGCGCTGCCGCTGCCCAAGGAACGCTCGGTCGTGAACCCCTCGGGCTTTACCCGCCGCTACGGCAACACGATCGCCGCGCGAATGGGCGTGGTGAGACGTGACGGGCTCGATTCCTGCGTCTACGATTGAGGCGATGGGCGGGGCGCACTCACATTCTCACGGGCATTCGCACGGGCATGGCCATGGTCATGGACATGGGCACGCGCCCGACTTCGGCCGCGCCTTTGCCATAGGGGTCACGCTCAATCTCGCGTTTGTGGTGGTCGAGGCAACCTTCGGCTTCCTCTCGGGCTCGATGGCGCTGGTCGCGGACGCGGGGCACAACCTCTCCGACGTGCTCGGCCTGCTGCTTGCCTGGGGCGCGGCGACCGCGGCGCGCAGGCCTGCTACCGGGCGCTATACCTACGGGTTCAAGAGCTCGACCATCCTCGCCGCAATGGCCAATGCCGGGCTGCTGCTGGTCGCCATCGGGGCGATCCTGATCGAGACGCTGAACCGCTTTGCCGAGCCGCCGCCGGTCCAGGGTTGGACGATGGTGATCGTCGCCGGGGTCGGGATCGTGATCAATGCGGCGACGGCGCTGATGTTCATGCGGGGGCGGCACAGCGACCTCAACATCCGCGGCGCCTTCCTTCACATGGCCGCCGACGCGCTGGTTTCGCTCGGCGTGGTGATCGCGGGCGTCGCCATCCTGCTGACCGGCGCGCAGTGGGTCGATCCTGTGACCAGCCTCGTGATCGTCGCGGTGATCGCCTGGGGCACCTGGGGCCTGCTCAAGGACAGCGTGAAAATGGGTCTGCTCGCCGTGCCCGACGGCATCGACGAAGGCGCGGTGCGCGCCTACCTGGCCGGGTTGCCCGGAGTCGCATCGATCCATGACCTCCACATCTGGCCGATGAGCACCACGGAGACCGCCATGACCGCGCATCTGGTCATGCCGACCGGCCATCCGGGCGACGCCTTCCTGAACGATGTCGCGCACGCGCTGGAAGACCGCTTCGGCATTCTCCACGCTACGATTCAGGTGCAGCTCGCCGCGAACGGGCACGCGCGGTGCCAGCCGTGAGCCCGGAGCAGCGGGACGCGGCCCGCGAGCGGCTGCGCGCGGCGATGCGCCGTCTCGCCGGAGGCGACCGCGCGGCGTTGGAACAGATCTATCGCGCCACCTCTGCGAAACTCTACGGCATCTGCTATCGTATCTTGGGTGACAGCAAGGAGGCCGAAGACGCATTGCAGGACGTGTACGTCAATCTCTGGCGGCGGGCGGACCGTTACGACCCGGAGCGGGCGAGCCCGATCACCTGGCTCGCCACTTTCGCGCGCAACCGCGCGATCGACCGGCTGCGCAGCGGCGCGGCGCGGCGCGGGTCGTCGGTGCCGGTGGAGGATGCGCGCGAGGTCGCCGACGACGCGCCAGCCGCCGACGCGCTCCTGATCGATGCCGAACGCAGCGCGCGGGTGCACGATTGCCTCGCAGGGCTGGACGAGAAACCGCGTAGCGCGATCCGGACCGCGTTCTTCGAAGGCCGCACCTATGCCGAGCTGGCCGAGCGCGACGGCATACCGCTGGGCACGATGAAAAGTCTCATCCGCCGCGGCCTCGCCAAGCTCAAGGCGTGCATGGAGGCGGGCGAATGACCGAACGCGACCCCATGCTCGCCGCCGAATATGCGCTGGGTGTGCTGGATGGCGAGGAACTGCTCGCCGCGAGGGGCCTTGAGGCGAGCGATGCTGCCTTCGCAGCCGAGGTGGCGCAATGGCGCGAGCGGCTCGCCCCGCTCCTCGACGAGGTGCCCGTACGCCTGCCGCCCACGGAGCTGTGGGCGTTGATCGAGCAGACAGCGTTCGGCGCTCCAGGGGGCGAAGTGGTCGCCCTGCGGCGCTCGGTGCGACGCTGGCAGTGGGTCGGCGGGCTGAGTGCCGCGGCTGCGGTGACGCTGGCCTTTCTTGCCCTGCCCGCGCTCACCCCGCGGCCCGACTCGCCTGACGCGCCGCCCAGCACCCCGCTCGCGGCCAACATGCCGATCGATGGCACGCCCTTGCGGCTCGACTTCACCTACCTGCCCGACCGGCGCAGCCTGTTGGTGACGGCGGTGGGGCTTATCGCCGACGGCGTCCACGATCACGAGATCTGGCTGGTCGAGCCCGGCGGCGAGCTTGTCTCGCTCGGTGTGGTCAACCCGGGCGTGGTGCAGGCGCACAGCGTTCCAGCGGCGGTCGCCCCCAAGATAGCCAATGGCGCGCAGATTCTGCTGACGCGTGAACCGCTCGGCGGCAAGCCGGAGGGCGCCGATGCCGGGCCGGTGGTCGCCGAGGCCAGCTTCACCGCGATCTGAGATTTTCCCGGCCGACCTGCATCCAGCGGCTGGCGGCCGCCGTATCTCTCCATGCAAGCGCCATGCGCCTTGCCTCAACAGGAGAGAACGATGTTCAAGCAAACCAGGAAGCTGACCGTTGCGGCCATTGCCGTTGCCGGTCTCGCCGGGTGCACGATGGCCGATGACGGCATGAGCGACAACATGGCGTCCGCGTCCACCGCGCAGACTGTGATGGTCGGCGGGGCGGAGATGTTCCCCACCCGCAATATCATCGAGAACGCGGTCAACTCCGCCGATCACACCACACTGGTCGCCGCGGTAAAGGCCGCCGGCCTGGTCGAGACGCTCTCGGGTCCGGGCCCGTTCACCGTATTTGCGCCCACCAATGCCGCGTTCGACGCGCTTCCGGCGGGTACGGTGCAGACCCTGCTGCAGCCCGCCAACAAGGGCATGCTCACTTCGGTCCTCACCTACCATGTGGTGCCGGGCCGGGTGACCTCGACCGAGCTTGCGAGCATGATCCGCTCGGGTGGCGGCACGGCTGCGCTGACCACCGTGAACGGCGGCACGCTGACGGCACGGATGGCGGGCAGCAATATCGTGCTCGTCGACGCCAAGGGTGGCACCGCCACCGTGACTCAGGCCGACGTCATGCAGTCGAACGGCGTTATCCACGTCACCAACCGAGTCTCGCTGCCCGGCTAAGACCGACTTCCCCGTGCTGCCGGAGGTCCCTCCCCCTCAGCCACGGCAGCACCCCTCGGCCCCGTCCGGCACGACGCCGGGCGGGGTTTTTTCGTGCTGCGATGTCAGATGACGAAGTGCTGCAGGCTTACGCCGCCTCTTCCTTCTCGGCCTTGCCGCCGTGGACGCGGATCGGGTCCTTGCGGCCTTCGACCACGTCCTTGTCGACCACGATCTCGTTCACCCCGTCCATGTCGGGCAGGTCGAACATCGTGTCGAGCAGGATGCCCTCGACGATCGAGCGCAGGCCGCGCGCGCCGGTCTTGCGCTTGATTGCGCGCTCGGCAATCGCGGTCAGCGCGTCGTCGGTGAAGGTCAGCTCGACGTCCTCGAGCTCGAACAGCTTGCGGTACTGCTTCACCAGCGCGTTCTTCGGCTCGCTGAGGATCTGGACCAGCGCGGGCACGTCGAGGTCGTGCAGCGTGGCGATGACCGGCAGGCGGCCGACGAACTCGGGGATCAGGCCGAACTTGAGGAGATCCTCCGGCTCGCTCTTCTCGAGCAGCTCACCGACACGGCGCTTGTCCGGATCGGCGACGTTCGCGCCGAAGCCGATCGAGCGCTTCTGCAAGCGGTCGGCGATGATCTTGTCGAGACCGGCAAAGGCGCCGCCACAAATGAACAGGATGTTGGTCGTGTCGACCTGGAGGAATTCCTGCTGCGGATGCTTACGCCCACCCTGCGGCGGCACGCTGGCGGTGGTGCCTTCCATCAGCTTGAGCAGCGCCTGCTGCACGCCCTCACCCGAAACGTCGCGGGTGATCGAGGGGTTTTCCGCCTTGCGGGTGATCTTGTCGATCTCGTCGATGTAGACGATGCCGTGCTGCGCCTTGTCGACGTTGTAGTCGCTCGCCTGGAGCAGCTTCAGGATGATGTTCTCGACATCCTCGCCCACATAGCCCGCTTCGGTCAGCGTGGTCGCGTCGGCCATCGTGAACGGCACGTCGAAAGTGCGCGCCAGCGTCTGGGCAAGCAGCGTCTTGCCCGAACCGGTCGGGCCGACCAGCAGGATGTTCGACTTCGCCAGTTCGATGTCGGCGGTCTTGTTCGAATGCTTCAGCCGCTTGTAGTGGTTGTGCACCGCGACAGAGAGAACGCGTTTCGCCCGATCCTGCCCGATGACGTAGTCGTTGAGCGTGGTGAAGATGTCCATCGGCGTCGGGACTTCGCCTTCCTTGCGGCCCGTCAGCCCCGCCTTGGTTTCTTCCCGGATGATGTCGTTGCACAGCTCGACGCATTCATCGCAGATGAACACCGTGGGGCCGGCAATCAGCTTGCGGACCTCGTGCTGCGACTTCCCGCAGAAGCTGCAGTACAGGGTGCTCTTGCTGTCGGTTCCGCTCAATTTCGTCATATCCTGGTACGTCCCGATCCCGTTCCGGAGTGATTCCGGGCGAGGAATTGACCGACTCTAAGGCCGGATGGGCATTAATCAACACACTCGGGCATAGCACGGCCGGCTTGCCACAAGCTGAAACGGCAAGGTTGCCGAAATACTACGCGCGCGATCCCGCAAGGGTACAGGGGTGCGGCCAAGCGTTACTCCGGCGCGCCGCCCGACCCCTCGCCGTCGGCCGCGCTTTCCGATTCGGGGCGCGATTCGAACACCTTGTCGACGATGCCGAACTTCAGCGCTTCCTCGGCTTCGAGGAAAGTGTCGCGGTCCATTGCCTTCTCAATCTCGGTCAGGCTGCGGCCGGTGTACTTGACGTAGAGTGCGTTCATCCGCTCGCGAATCCGCAGGATCTCGCGCGCCTGGATCTCGATGTCGCTGGCCATGCCGCGCGCGCCGCCGCTGGGCTGGTGGACCATGATACGGGCATTGGGGAGCGCGATCCGCATGCCCGGCTCACCCGCGGCGAGGAGGAAGCTGCCCATGCTGGCGGCCTGACCGATGCAAACGGTCGAGACGCGCGGCTTGATGTACTGCATGGTGTCATGGATCGCCATGCCGGCCGTCACCACGCCGCCGGGCGAGTTGATGTACATGCTGATCGGCTTCGAGGGATTCTCGCTCTCGAGGAACAGCAACTGGGCGACGATAAGACTCGCCATACCGTCCTCGACCTGCCCGGTGACGAACACGATGCGCTCGCGCAGCAGGCGGCTGAAGATGTCGAAGCTGCGCTCGCCGCGGCTGGTCTGCTCGACCACCACCGGCACCAGTGCGCCGGTCACCGGATCGTGGGTGAACTGGCCCTGGCTGGCGTGTCCGGTGCCGTTGAACAGGTCGATCATGAAATTCCCTCGCATGTGAAGTCGGCTCGCTATGTCGCGTCGTAGGCAGCGATGTTCAAGGGCATTAACCGCGACCGTTGTGGAGCGCTTGCTTCGCCGCGCACTGTCGCGCAGATTACAGGCATGAAATCCTCACGCATTGCGCTCGTCATCGCTTTGGTTTCACTCCCCTTCGCTGCGGTTCAGGCTGAACAGCCCGCCGACCAGCGGACGGTCACGATCGCGCCACCGCCGCTCGATCTGCCGATCCCGTGGCTTCCGGCGGAAAGCGCAGCAGAGACCCCGCTGCTGCGTCAGTTGGTCGCCATCAGGGATCACGAGGACGGGCCCGAAGGTATCAACGCGATCGTCGCGCTCAATCCGTCTGCCCAGCGGGATTTGCGCGCCGCGATCTCCGCGCGCCTGCCACTCCGCGGGCGCACGGTCCTGGTGAAAGACAACATCGAAACCCGCGAATTGCCCACCACTGCGGGCAGCCTCGCGCTGGCGAACAACATAGCGGGCCGCGACGCGCCGATGATCGCGCGGCTGCGCGCGGCGGGCGGCGTGGTGCTGGGCAAGACCAACCTTTCCGAATGGGCCAATATCCGCTCCAACAACTCGACCAGCGGATGGAGTGCGGTGGGCGGGCTAACGCGCAATCCGCACGCGATCGATCGCAATGCCTGCGGTTCGTCGAGCGGCAGCGGGGCGGCGATCGCGGCAGGATTCGCATGGGCGGCGATAGGGACCGAGACAAACGGCTCGATCACCTGCCCCGCCAGTGTCAACGGGATCGTCGGCTTCAAGCCGACCGTGGGGCTGATCAGCCGCACGAACGTCGTGCCGATCAGCGCGACGCAGGACACCGCTGGGCCGATGACGCGAACCGTGGGCGACGCCGCGCTTCTGCTCAACGCCCTTGCGGGTAGCGATCCCGCTGACGCGGCCACTGCTGATGCAGATGCCCGCAAGACCGATTTCACCGCTGCGCTGGGCACGGCCTCGCTCAAGGGCGCGCGCATCGGCGTGTTGACAGGCCAGATCGGCAACCGCGCCGATGTGCGCGCGCTGTTCGAGGCCGCCGTGGCCGATATGGAACGCGCCGGGGCAACGGTGGTGCGGATCGAATACGACTGGCCCGACGGATTCTGGGAGCGCTCGCTCACTGTCCTGCTCCACGAGTTGCGGCGCGACATGGACGCCTATCTCGCCACGCTGCCGGGCGAGGCAATGCCGGATACGCTCGCAGACTTGGTCGCTTTCAACCGCGTCAACGCCGCCACGGAACTGCGGTGGTTCGATCAGGGCCTATTCGAGCAGGCGCTGGAGCCGACCGACGAGGCGGCCTATCGCGATGCTCTGGAAGCGAACCTGAAGGCGACGCGTGAGGACGGCATCGACCGGCTGATGGCGGAGCACGACGTCACGGTGCTCGTCGCGCCGACCACGGGTCCGGCGTGGAGCACGGATCTCGTCAACGGCGACAATTTCGGTGGCGGGATCGGCGCTGGCTCGCTCGCGGCGATTGCCGGCTATCCGCACCTGACCGTTCCGATGGGTGCGGTCGAGCGGCTGCCGGTCGGCATCAGCTTCATGGGCGGCAAATGGCAGGATCATGCGATCCTGCAGATCGGCGCCGCCTACGAACGGTCGCGGACGGCGACACTGCCCAAGCCCTCGTTCGAGCGCTGGGCTCCCGATCCGCGCTGATAAACGAAAGGGGCGGCAGGCCATCGCCCGCCGCCCCTCGAAAATTCCAGCCGATACGGCGGGTTACTTCTTCGCCGCAGCCTTCTTGGCCGGAGCCTTCTTGGCAGCGGGCTTTTCGGCGGCAGCCTTGGTTTCGGCCTTCTTCGCCGGAGCCTTCTTCGCAGCTGGTTCGTCCTTCGCGGCCGCAGCCTTCTTGGCAGGCGCCTTCTTGGCCGGTTCCGCCTTTTCGGCAGGCTTCTTGGCAGCCGCCTTCTTCGCGGGAGCCTTCTTCGGCTTGGCGTCCTCGGCGGTTTCCTCGGCTTCGATCGCGGCCTCGAGTTCCTCGCGGGTCACTTCACGCTCGGTTATCTCGGCCTTGTCGAACAGGAAGTCGACCACCTTGTCCTCGTAGAGCGGCGCGCGGAGCTGCGCGGCGGCCATCGGGTCCTGCTGGATGTACTGGACGAAACGATCCTGATCCTCGGGCCGATACTGCTGGCGCGCCTGCTGGATCAGCATCGACATTTCCTGCTGGGTCACGTCGACGCCGTTCTGCTGGCCGATCTCCGACAGCAACAGACCGAGGCGCACGCGGCGCTCGGCGATGCGGCGATAGTCGTCCTTCTCGGCTTCGATTTCCTTCAATGCCTTGGCCGGGTCTTCGTCGCGCGCGGCTTCTTGCTGGAGCTGCGCCCAGATCTGGTCGAACTCGGCCTCGACCATCCCCTGCGGCACGGCGAAGTCGTGGCCCGCGGCCAACTTGTCGAGCAGCTGGCGCTTCATCTGCGTGCGGGTCAGACCGTTGGTTTCTTGCTCGAGCTGGCCACGCAGCAGTTCCTTGAGCTTGTCCAGGCTCTCGAGGCCGAGGTTCTTGGCGAAGTCCTCGTCGATCTTCGTCTCGTCCTCGACCTTCACCTGCTGGACCACGATGGCGAACTGCGCGTCCTTGCCCTTCAGGTTTTCGGCCGGGTAATCGGCCGGGAAGGTCACGGTGATGGTCTTCTCGTCGCCGGTCTTCACGCCTTCGAGCTGTTCCTCGAAGCCGGGGATGAACTGGCCCGAGCCGAGCGTCAGCGGCGCGCCTTCGGCCTTGCCGCCCTCGAACTCGACCCCGTCGATCGAGCCGGTGAAGTCGATGATCAGCTGGTCGCCGCTCTGCGCCTTGCGGCTCTTGGGCGCGTCCTTCCAGCTCTTCTGCTGAGCGGCGATGTTCTGCAACGCCTCGTCGACCTGCGCATCGGAAACCGGCACGGTCAAGCGCTCGAGCGTCAGGCCGTCCAGTTCGGGCGCATCGATCTGCGGCAGCACCTCGACATCGACGCTCAGCACCGCGTCCTTGCCCTGGTCGTAACCGTCGGCCAGCGATACCGACGGCTGCATCGCGGGACGCAGCTTCTTGTCCTTGAGCAGCTTGTCGACCGATTCGCGGAGAACGTCGTTCACGGTCTGCGCGTGGAGCTGTTCGCCGTGCATCTTGCGCACGAGGTTCGCGGGCACCTTGCCGGGGCGGAAGCCGGGCATCTTCACCTGCGGCGCGATCTTCTTTACCTCGGCCTCGATCCGAGCGTCGATATCCTTCGCGGGAATGGTGACCTGGTAGGCGCGCTTGAGCCCCTCGTTGGTGGTTTCCTTGATCTGCATGATGCGAACTCGAACCTTCTGAACAAATGTCTCGTGAAGCCGACGCTTGGGCCTGATCCGGGCGGGGGACTGGTGCGGGCGAAGGGACTCGAACCCCCACATCTTGCGATACTGGTACCTAAAACCAGCGCGTCTACCAATTCCGCCACGCCCGCAACCCGAACGAAGCCGCGCGCGGGGCGAAACCCCACGCGAACAGGGGAGCGCCCTTATAAGCGCGAAGGGCAAAGGGCAAGCGCGATGGGATGCGGAACGCACGCGCTGCGGCAAACGTTGATGCGCTGGAAGGAACCAGCCATGGCCACGCAGCCCGATCCCGCCCCCGATACCATCGAACCGATTGCCCCGCCCGAGGCACCGCCCGCCGACGTGCCGGCGGAAACGCCCGATTCGCTCCCCGACGAGATCGAGCCGCCGGTTCCCGATCACGACAATCCCGGACGCGGGCCAATCGAGACCCCGCCGCCGCCTGATTGAATGATGTTGCGAGCCGTCCGCACGCGCACTAGGGGCGCGGCATGAGCGAAGAGCAGACCAGCGACACCCCGCCCGACCGCCTGTCGGTCAACCCGCGCAGCGAGCATTTCGACGCCGAACTGCTCCAGCGCGGTGTCGGCATCAAGTTCAAGGACCGCGTCCGCACCGACATCGAGGAATACTCGATTTCGGAAGGCTGGGTCCGCGTGCAGGCGGGCAAGGCGGTGGACCGCAAGGGCCAGCCGCTGACGATCAAGCTCAATGGCCCGGTCGAGGCCTGGTACGAGGATCTGGGCGAGAACCCGCCCGTCGCGAAGGCCTGAGCGCTAGCTGCCGTAACGGGCGAGCGCGGCCTCGATCGGGTCGCGCTTGGCCGGAACCGCAACCGGTGCGCGCCGCTGCGGCGTGGCGGCAACACGCTGCGGCGCTGCTCGCGGAGTTACTGCCGGTCGGCCAACCGGCACTTCGAACCCGGCAAAGGCATTCGCGAAAGCGCGCGACGGCGTCGGCGAGAGGGGCTGCGGCGCCACCTGCGGCGCCGAAACGGCGGCGAGCCGCGTCCCGGCGAGCTGCGAGCGGCTGCCATAGATGAACCCGTGTACCGGCCACACGGTCGTGCCGATACCCTGGACCGGCGCGTACCAGACGCGGACCTGGCTCCAGTCGTTACCGGGCGACACGTCGACAGCGCGCACGTCCCTTTCCACCTGCCCCCGGCGACCGTTGATCGGCGACCAGTTGGCATGGTCGAGCAGCACCGTGCGGCTGTCGAGCACGCGGCTGACCGCAGCGACATGGCCCAGTGTCATGCTGCCCTGCGGGACGAAAGCCATCACCGCCCCCACGCGCGGCGCCTTGCCGCGATCGTAGCGGCCAGCAGCTTGGTCCCACCAGGTATGCGCGTCGCCGTAGATCTGGATGCCGGTCAGCGCGCGGGCATAGGGCACGCACTGGAGATAGGGCGCAAGCTCGCGGACCGGCATGCCGACGCTTTCGGCACTGACCGGGAACGACGCTGCCAGATACAGCGCGGCGACGAGCGATGTGGAATGGACCCTCATAAGCCGCGGAAATACGGTCTTAACCTTGAGAGCGGTTTGCCCGTTATGGTAAACGGCGTGGTAACCATGCGCTACCCGCGGCTTGCCAAACCCTGCCGAAGGGGCCACCTGCGGGCCCGAGCAATCCCATGAAACCGCAAGTCATCATCATCGGCCGACCCAACGTCGGCAAGTCCACCCTGTTCAACCGGCTAGTGGGCAAGAAGCTGGCGCTGGTCGACGACCAGCCCGGTGTCACTCGCGACCGCCGCTTGGGCGATGCCGAGATCGCGGGACTTCAGTTCACCGTGGTGGATACCGCCGGGTGGGAGGACGACGACCCCGAATCGCTCCCGGGCCGGATGCGCAAGCAAACCGAGGTCAGCCTCGAAGGCGCCGACGCTGCGATGTTCGTGATCGACGCGCGCGCCGGGCTGACCCCGCTCGACGAGGAAATTGCCCGCTGGCTGCGGCAGCAGACCGTGCCCGTCGTCCTCGTCGCGAACAAGGCGGAAGGGCGGCAGGGCGAGGCCGGCGTGCTCGAGGCGTGGTCGCTCGGGTTCGGCGAGCCGGTGGCCGTCTCGGCGGAGCATGGCGAAGGCATTGCCGACCTTTTTGCTGGCCTGTGGCCAATAATCGGCGATCGCGCCGATGCGGCGCGGGACGATAAGATCGCCGCTGCCGAGATCGAGTACGAGGAGGGCGAGGACGCGCCCGCGGGGCCGCTCAAGCTCGCCATCGTCGGCCGTCCCAACGCGGGCAAGTCCACGCTGATCAACCGTCTGCTCGGGCAGGACCGGCTGCTCACCGGTCCGGAAGCGGGCATCACGCGCGATTCGATCGCGATCGACTGGGAATGGCGCGATCCCAAGACCGGCGAAATGCGCGAGATCCGCCTGATCGACACCGCGGGAATGCGCAAGCGTGCCAAGGTGGTCGAGAAGCTGGAGAAGCTGTCGGTCGCGGATGCCAAGCGCGCGGTTGATTTCGCCGAGGTCGTCGTCCTGCTGCTCGACGCGACCAAAGGGCTGGAGCACCAAGACCTCAAGATCGCCGACCAGGTGCTCCAAGAAGGCCGCGCGCTGATGATCGCAATCAACAAGTGGGACGTGGCGGAAAACGCCAGCTCGCTGTTCAACGGCATCAAGGGCGCACTCGACGAAGGGCTGGCGCAGGTGCGCGGGCTGCCGGTGCTGGCGGTCAGCGCCAAGACCGGCAAGGGCTTGGACACCATGCTTGGCGCCGCGTTCGAGTTGCGCGATGCTTGGTCGAAGCGTGTGCCGACGGCGGCGCTCAACCGCTGGTTCGACGACGCACTCGAAGCCAACCCCCCGCCCGCGCCCAAGGGCAAGCGGATCAAGCTGCGCTACATCACCCAGGCGAGCACCCGCCCGCCGCGCTTCGTGGTATTCGGCACCCGCCTCGAGATGCTGCCCAAGAGCTACGAACGCTACCTCGTCAACGGCATCCGCGCCAAGCTCGGCTTCGAGGCGGTGCCGGTGCGTGTGGTGCTGAAGAGCCCGAAGAACCCGTTCAAGAGCGACTGATGATTCTCGAAATCCTCGCCGATAATCCCAACCTCGCGCGCGAGTTGGTCGAACGCACGTCGAGCACGGCGCGCGTCCAGCAGATCGTCCAGCTCAGCCTGTCTCCCGCGTTTCTGCTCGCGGCGATCGGCGCGATCATGAACGTTATGGTCAGCCGCCTGATCTGGGTGGCGGGACGGATCGAGAAGATCGAACTGCGCATCTCGGACGAGAAGGCCGGACGCGAGCAGGCCGAATTGCCGACGCTGCGCCATCGCCGCGTGCTGGCGCAGCGCGCGGTGATGTTCAGCACTGCGGCCGCGGTGACGATCTCGATCGTGATCGCGCTGCTGTTCATCAGCGCGTTCATCAACCCGCAGATCGGCACGCTGACTGCCATCGCGTGGATCGCCACGATGCTGTTCCTGATCGTCGGGCTGGTGCATTTCCTCCTCGAGACGCGCCTCGCTGCGCGTGCGGCACACGATCGGCGCTAGGGGCTCGCGATGGAACTCAACGAGGCGACACGGCTGGTCTTCCTGGAATGGGAAGTGATAGCGCGCCTCGGCGCCGCGGCGGTTATTGGCCTGCTGCTCGGTCTCGATCGCGAGATTCGCGGGCACGCGGCCGGCATCCGAACGCACGGGGTGGTGTGCTTCACCGCGGCCATGATGACCGTGTCGATGATTGCGCTCTACAACCAGCTCGGCAACGACCGGACCGACGTACTGCGCGTGTTCGAGGCGACCGGCGCCTTCATCGGTATCATCGGTGCGGGGCTGATCGTGTTCAGCCGGGGGCGCGTCCACAACCTCACCACTGCCGCGCACCTGTGGCTGGCGGCGGTGGTGGGGATCGCCTGCGGAGCGGGTCAGTGGCCGCTGGTCGCCATCGGCGGCGTGTTCAGCCTGGTGATGCTGACGGTGATGGGTTTCGTTGAAAAGCGCGTGTTTCCGCCCGACAAGCGGATCGGGCACGGCAGCGACGACGCGCACGACGCGGAAACCAACCCCGATCCGCGCCGCCGACCGCGCTAGACTTTATTCACCCTCGCCCGCGGGCTTGCTCTGGAGTTGGACGTAGTTCTGCAGCCCCATGCGTTCGATCATGTCGAACTGGGTCTCGAGGAAATCGACGTGCTCCTCCTCGCTCTCGAGAATGCGCTCGAAGATCTCGCGGCTGACGTAGTCGCGCACCGTCTCGCAATGCGTGATCGCGTCCTTGAGCAGCGGGATCGCCTCGTACTCGAGCGCCAGGTCGGCCTTGAGGATTTCCTCCACCGTCTCGCCAACCTTGAGCTTGTTGATCGCCTGGAAGTTGGGCAGCCCGTCGAGGAACAGCACGCGTTCGGCAAGCACGTCGGCGTGCTTCATCTCGTCGATCGACTCGTGCCGCTCGTATTCGGCCAGCTTCGTAACCCCCCAGTGGTTGAGCACGCGGTAGTGCAGCCAGTACTGGTTGATGGCGGTGAGTTCGTTGGTGAGCGCCTGATTGAGGAACTCGATGACCTTTGCGTCGCCCTTCATGGCGCGTCTCCTGATGCTGCGTGCTTGGCCGCGGTTATGCGCGCCGCAGCCCCGGAAAACAACCGGCGGGCGATCAAAAAATGGCGGAATTCCGCCATTTGCAAGCGATTCGCGTTAGCCAGGAATCACGCGGCTTGGACGGCGAGGAAACCGAGCTCGCGTTCCTCGTCGATGATCCCGTCGGCCTCGACCAGGCACTGCCCGCAGTTGGGGCGCTTGCCGAGCGCGGCATAGACCGCTTCGGCATCGCCCGGGACATGCTGCGCGGCGCGGCGCAGCTCGCATTCCCGAATTGCATTGCAGACGCAGATGTACACCCAGGCGCTCCTGCGAGTGATTCGCAGTGCCAATTTATGCGAACTGTTCGCAATAGCAAGCCCCGTCAGCGACGCAGCGGGAACAGTTTCATGTAGGTGAGGCAGCGCCACAGCCATTCGAGCGGGCCGAATCGGAACCGGGCAAGCCAAGGCTTCGACCAGGCCAGCATCAGCACCCACGCCAGGAAGACGACGACATAGAGCCCGGCCCGGTTCAGTTCGCCGTAGAGCCCGCCGGCCCAGCCATGGAACACCAGCATCATCAGGATCGAGGTGCCGAGGTAATTCGAGAATGCCATCCGCCCGGCGGCGGCCAAGCGTTGACCCAGCCATCCGTTGGCATGCGCCCCCCACAGCGCGAGCAGCGCCGCGAGGCCCATCACTACCGGCAACCGGGGGAGCGGCGAAAAGCCCATGAAGGCGGCGATCGTACTCCAGTAGGTGAGGCCGTTTCCGACCGCCCACAGCGCGATCGGGATCGTCAGCAATGTCCCGCCGATCACCCCGATCCAGCCCCAGCGGCGCGTCTTCGCCGGATCGGTAACGCCCGAGAACAGCCCCATCCGGTAAAGCGCCATGCCGATCAGCATCAACGGCAGCGTCTCCAGCGCAAAGATGGACAGCATGACGAACGGATCCGCGCCATGTTCGCCGGTCACATGCGAAACATAGTCGCCATAGCTGCCGCCGCCGATGATCCCGAGTTCCGCGCGCCCGTCGGCGAGGTCGGCCTCCATCTGGCCAGCCATCGCCGTGCGCGTCTCCGCGAACTGGGGCTGCTCACCCAGCGGGGTCTCGGCAATGAAATAGGGTGAGCTCATCATCGCGAGGTAGATCAGCGCGCCCGCGATATAGCCCAACACCCCGACGACCAGCTGCGTCTTCGCTGTCCACCTGAGGCACAGCATCGCGACGTACCCGGTCACGGCATAGAGGATCAGGATGTCCCCGCGCCAGATCAGGTAGAAGTGGATCATCCCGAAGATCAGCAGCCAGAACAGCCGCCGCGCCTGCAGCCAGCGCGTCGCGCCGCGGGCCCATGCCTTTTCCATGAACAGCGCGAGCCCCGCGCCGAACAGCAGCGTGAACAGCCCGCGCATCTTGCCGTCGATCAACACGAATTGTGCGACCCACATCCAGTCCGATCCGGCTCCGGCGGGCACGGCAAAGGCATCCGGGTACATGTAGGCCTGGAACGGCTGCCCGAAGGCGACGATGTTCGCTGCAAGGATGCCGAGCACCGCGATGCCGCGGATGAAATCGAGGCTGGCGACCCGGCCCTCGCTGGTTACCGGCACGGCCAGTTCCGGTGCGGCGGCTTCGGTATCTTCGGTCATCGCACCCCCTGCGTCCAGGGTGAACTAGCAGGATCGATCGAGGCCGGAAACCGCGCGCGGCGGCTTGCACGCTATTTCGTGACGAGACAGGCCTGACCGCCGCTTCGTAACGCGCTGCAGGCGTTCTCGGCAGCAGCCTTGCTGGCAAAGCCCGACACCAGCAGGCGCGTGAGGCTGCCCGACGGCACCAGCACCTTTTGCTTGCCCGCCAACGCGGCATTGCCTGCGAGCCTGGTCCACAGCCGTTCGGCATTCCCCGCCACCCCGAAGGCACCGAGCTGGACCCGCCACGGCCCGCTCGCTGTCGATATCGCGGGGGCGGACACAGGCGTAGACGTCGTCTCCCGGACGACTGGCGGCGCAGGCGCAAGCGCAGGCGCAGGCGCAGGCGCTTGCTCCTGCCGCGGCGCGGCGGCCATGCGCGCCTGCGGTGTGGCGGGACGAGCGAAGTCCGCGCCTGCAGTCGCAGGGCTTTCCGTGCCGGTGACGCGCTGCGCCTCGGCAATGGCGGCGCGCGCGGCGGCTATCGAAGGCGGCACGGTGGCTGGCTGGATCGCTTCGGGAACACGGCTCGCGCCGCGCGGCGGGAGCGTGGTGGCGGGAATGGCGGCGGCAACCTGGCGCGGCGCCGGTTCGTCGGCGGCAGCGGTCAGGCCGAGATCCGCCGCAGCAAGTTGCTGCGCGCGGCGCGCGTCGGTTTCCTGCTTGATCTGCTGCGCGAGCGTCTGCGCTGCCTGGCGCTGCGCGAGCGGGATGAACCCGTCCATCTGCTGGATCGCACCCGGTGCCTGCGGCAGCCCGGCGCCGTTGGCGAGCGTCAGCAGGGCGTAGGCGCGGACCCAGTCCTTGGCCACAAGGTCGCCGTTGAAATGCGCGATCCCGATCAGGTACTGCGCGCGCGGGTCGCCCCGCTCGGCGGCGGCTGTGACATAGGGCATCGCTTCCTCGCGCCGTCCGCCCTGGAACAGCAACAGGCCGTAGTTGTCCGCGGCCTTGATGTGCCCCTGCGCCGCTGCCTTGGCATAGAGCACCTCGGCTTGCTTGGCGTTGAGTTCGACCCCGCGTCCGAGGCGATAGGCCTGCGCCATGTTGAACTGCGCGTCGGGATCGCCCGCCGCTGCCGGAGCACGCCATTCATTGACGGCGCGGGCATAATCACCCCGCCCCCAGGCATCGACCCCGGCCTTGACGTCGGCGAGTGCCGGTCCGGCGAAGCACAGCGCCGCTGCCGCTCCCAGGATCGCCAATGTGCGCGTTATGGTCATATCAGCTACCGGGCCCCTTGGTCCTGCTCGTGCCAGACTGACATAGTGAACGGGCCGTTAGCAAAAAGTTTCTGTGCGACCGGTAATTTAGGGCTGCACGCCAGGCCATCTCGGCAATCCTCGTTAACCCAAAATTAGGGGTATCCTGCGATCCCCCATGTCGAACCCGCGACGGTGCGGGCTGACAGGTACGGTTTTTCAGGGGGACCAGCCTTGCGAGTACTGGCATTGGCATCGCAGAAGGGCGGATCGGGCAAGACGACCCTGTCCGGCCACATGGCCGTTCAGGCGCAGCGCGCCGGGGCAGGCCCCGTCGTCTTGATCGACATCGACCCACAAGGTTCGCTCGCCGACTGGTGGAACGAGCGCGAAGCGGAATATCCCGCCTTCGCACAGACCACCGTCGCCCGCCTCGCCAGCGACTTACAGATCCTGCGCCAGCAAGGCTTCAAGCTCGCCGTCATCGACACGCCTCCGGCGATCACGATGGCGATCCAGTCAGTCATCGGCGTCGCCGAACTGATCGTTGTCCCGACCCGCCCGAGCCCGCACGACCTGCGCGCCGTCGGTGCGACGGTCGACCTGTGCGAACGTGCCGGCAAGCCGCTGGTGTTCGTCGTCAACGCCGCCACCCCCAAGGCCAAGATCACCTCCGAAGCAGCCGTCGCACTGAGCCAGCACGGCACCGTCGCGCCGATTACCCTGCACCACCGCACCGACTTTGCCGCCTCGATGATCGACGGCCGCACGGTGATGGAAGTCGATCCGCAGGGCCGCAGTGCGGCGGAAGTGACCGCGCTGTGGAACTATGTCGCCGACCGGTTGGAAAAGAACTTCCGCCGCACTGTTTTCGCGGCACCCGGCTCGATCTCGCAGATGCCCGGCTCGCATCGTCCCGCCGGTGGCTTCGGCCGCCGCGTGGCCCAGTAAGGCGCCCGGGAACCAGCGCCATGAGCGAACCGACCTTCGCCTCCCTCAATCCCTCGCTGCTGGCCCGCAAGGGCGGCGCCAAGCCGGCGATGCGCCCGCAGCACGGTCTCGTGCCGATGGCCGCGCCGGAGCCCGAAGCGCTCGAGGACCTGGGCTGGAACGACATGGGTTCGGGCGATCAGGACGAAGGCAACGTCGTCATGCTCGCGACCAGCGACAACCCGGTCCGCAAGCAGCAACGGCAACTGGCGCAGAAGCTGGAAACGCCGCGCGTGGCCAGGCACGACGGCGGCAAGCGCGCCGCCTTTACCCTGCGGCTCGACGCCGAACGTCATCTCAAGCTGCGCCTCGCGTGCACGCTCAGCAACCGCAGCGCCCAGCAGATCGTCACCGAGGCGCTCGACCGCGTGCTCGGCGACATGCCCGAAGTCGCCTCGCTGGCGGCGCAGGTGAAGAACAACTGACCGGATTGGACAGGGGGACACGAACATGACCCGTATCGCGAAAAGCAGCCGGATGATCGCCCTCGTGGCCTCCACTGCCCTTGCTTCAATCGCATTGGCAGGCTGCGCCACGCAGGCCGCTCCGCGCGCCGACCTGTCCGCAGGCAAGGCTCAAGCTGCGCTCGCACAAGGGCGTGCAGACCAGGCGGTATCCCATGCCGAAGCCGCCGTTCTCGCCGAACCGCGCAACCTCGCCTATCGCTCAACGCTCGGCGCCGCTTACATGGAGGCCGGGCGCTTCCAGTCCGCTGCCACAAGCTTTCAGGATGCACTGACGCTCGGCGATACCTCGCCGCGCACCGCATTGAGCCTTGCCCTTGCGCAGGTAGCCGCGGGCGATCATCGTGGTGCCGAGGTCGTGCTCGACGAATGGCGCGACCGGATCGACCCTGCCGACCTCGGTCTCGCGCTGGCGCTGGCCGGAAAGCCGGAGCGCGGGGTCCACGTGCTTGGCAACCTCCTACGCTCGGGCACGAGTACGCCCAAGGTCCGTCAGAACCTCGCCTATGCCTACGCCCTGCAGGGCGATTGGCGCGCAGCGCGGATCATGGCCGCCGAAGATGTGCCGGCCGACCAGCTCGACCAGCGCCTCGGCGAATGGGCCGTGCTCGCACAGCCCGACCATAACCACGCCCGCGTCGCCGCTCTGCTCGGCGTGCCGGTGGTCGGCGACAACGGCCAGCCCGCCGCGCTCGCGCTGCACAACAATCCGGGTACCGAAGCTCTCGCGGTCGAGGCAGCGACCGCTGACCCGGTTTCCGAAACGGCCTGGGCGCCGAGCCAGGGCGAACTCCCTGCCATCGCCGCAGCGCCTGTCGAGCCAGTCGTCGCCAGCGCCGCGCCGACGGCTTCGACTGCTACCGATTTCGTCAACGCGTTCGCCGCGCCCGCGCCGACCGGCGCGACCCCTGCCGCGATGACGGCGGACGCGGTCCGCTTTGCCACCGCGCCGGTGGTCGAGGCCACACCCGCCCGCACAGTGGAACCGCGCCGCAGCGTGCGCAGCGAGCCAGCTCCGACGACGGCCGCCAAGCCGGTCGGTGCAGGCACGCATCTCGTCCAGCTCGGTTCGTTCTCGAGCGAGGCCAGCGCCAAGCGCGCCTGGGGTATCTATGCCAAGCGCTATCCGCAGCTTTCGCAGCACGACATGGTGATCACCAAGGCCGTGGTGCGCGGCAAGACTTACTTCCGCGTCTCCGCCAACGGCTTCGGCCGCGACAGTTCGCGGTCGATGTGCGCCAGCGTGAAGCGCGACGGCAACGGCTGCATCGCTTGGGCTGCCAACAGCCCGCTCCCGGGTGCGGTCGATCGCGGCGTGCGCATGGCCGCGCGCTGACGGGCGGAACTTCCTCCCTCCCTCGCCCCTCCCGTTGCGGAGGGGCTTGTCTTTTCAGTCGAGCGCGACCCCACCCTTGAACAGGCCGACGACCCGGCCCTGCGTGGGCTGGCGGTCGAACGGCGTGTTTCCAGCCGTCGCCGCCATCCGGTCGCTGCTAACCACCCAGGGTTTCTCCGGGTCGATCAGCGCGATGTCCGCCTGCTTCCCCTCGGCCAGCACGCCAGCATCTACGCCGAGGAGACCGGCGGGGTTTGCCGCCAGCAGCGCGAAAGCGCGCGATAGGTCGATCACCCCGTCGCGCACCAGCGTCAGCGTCATGGCGAGGAGTGTTTCGGCACCCGCCATGCCCGGCGCTGCGTCGGCGAACGGGAGGCGCTTGTCCTCCGCCCCGCGCGGATCGTGCCCCGAAGCAATCACGTCGATCGTCCCGTCGCCGATCGCCGCGATCACCGCCTGACGATCGTTCTCGTCCCGCAGCGGCGGCGACAGGCGGGCGAAGGTGCGGAACTCGGCCGTGGCCAGGTCGGAAAGCATAAAATGGGCAGGCGTGACCCCACAGGTGACCGCCAGCCCACGTGCCTTGGCCGCGCGCACAAGGCCCAGACCCGCGCGTGTGGTCACCTGGCGCAAATGGAGCCGCGCACCGGCCATCTCGGCCAAAGCGATGTCGCGCGCGATGGCCAGCGCCTCGGCTTCGGCAGGCGCGCTCGGCAGGCCGAGCCGGGTCGCCATCTCGCCCGCCGTCGCCGCCGCCTCTCCCGCCAGCCCACCGTCCTCGGCGTGCGCGACGACCACCAGGTCGAGCATCGCGGCATAGCGCAGCAGGCGCAGCATCATGCCCGAATCGGCGATCCAGCGCCGTCCCGTGGCAACGCCGCGCGCGCCAGCATCCTTCATGAGCGCCAGTTCCGCGAGCTGCTCTCCGGCCAGCCCGCGCGTGGCGGCGGCAAGCGGGTGGACCCACAGGTCGGGCTTGCCGCTGCGGGCGATGTGCGAGACGCGGCTCGGCAGGTCGAGCGGCGGCGATTGATCCGGCATCAGCGCCGCGCGGATGATCCCGCCGAAATGGAACGCGGGCTTGTCGACCGCGAAGACGCCGAAATCGACCAGCCCCGGCGCGACGATCGCCCCTCTGGCATTGAGCGTCTCGTCGCCGTCCTGCGCCGCGACCGCGCCCAGCGCGGCGATGCGCCCATCGACGAGTCGCACTGCACCTTCGGCAACGCCGTCCGGTGTGACCAGTCGCCCGCCGGTGATGGTCAGGGGACGCGCCTGCCTCATACCCACTGCCCCCCGTTGGCCTCGAGGTTCCAGCCGGGCACCTCGCGCGCGGTGCGGGTCAGCACCTCGAGGCAAGCCATGCGGATGGCCACACCCATCTCGACCTGGCGGGTGATGATCGAGCGGTCGATCATGTCGGCCACCTCGCTGTCGATCTCGACCCCCCGGTTCATCGGGCCGGGGTGCATGACCAGCGCATCGGGCGCGAGCCGGTCGAGCCGTTTGCGGGTGAGGCCGTAGAGGTGGTGGTACTCACGCTCCGACGGCACGAACTGCCCGCTCATCCGCTCGCTCTGGAGCCGCAGCATCATCGCGACGTCGGTGCCGCGCAGCGCTGCCTCGAAATCGTGGAACGGCTCCGCCCCCATCGCCTCGATCCCGGCGGGCATCAGCGCGGGCGGCGCGCAGACGCGTACGCTTGCCCCCAGTGCGGTCAGGCACAGCACGTTCGAGCGCGCGACCCGGCTGTGAAGCACGTCGCCGCAGATCGTCACCGTCAGGCCGGTGAAATCGTCCGCCGCCTCGCCCCGCTCCTCCAGTGCATGCCTCAGCGTCAGCGCATCGAGCAGCGCCTGCGTAGGATGCTCGTGCTGCCCGTCGCCAGCGTTGAGCACCGGGCAATCGACCTTGTCCGCAATCAGGTCGACGGCCCCGCTCGACCCATGCCGGATCACGATCGCATCGGCGCGCATGGCGTTGAGCGTGATCGCGGTATCGATCAGCGTCTCGCCCTTCTTCACGCTCGACTGCGCGGCGTGCATGTTGACCACGTCCGCACCGAGCCGCTTGCCCGCGATCTCGAAGCTCAGCAGCGTGCGGGTCGAGTTCTCGAAGAACGCGTTGATGATGGTGAGGCCCGCCAGCTCATCGCAATGCTTGCTCGGCTGGCGGTTCAGCTCGACCCACTGCTCCGCCTCATCGAGCAGGAACAGTAACTCGTGCCGTTCGAGGTGCGCGATGCCGAGCAGGTCGCGATGCGGAAAGGCGCGGCGGCCGGCCGGATAGCGGCCCGTCGCGCTCGAGGATCCCGTCGAAGTCATTAAAGCCGAGCCCTTAGTCGAGCCGCATGGCACGCTCAAGTTGAATCGGGTGGCATGTGGCGGGCATCGTCCCTAGGTAACCGGCAACGCAATCTTCGGGGTATCGGAATGGGTTTCGCGCGCAAGGTCTGGCGGCTGCTGGTCGGCATCAAGGACGGGATGAGCCTCGTCTTCCTGCTGCTGTTCTTCTTCGCGCTCTATGCCGTGCTGACCGCCCGGCCCAGCCCCGCGCAAGTGCGTGAGGGTGCCCTGCTACTCGAACTCGACGGCGTGATCGTCGAGGAGCAAGCCGAGATCGATCCCTTCGCCGTGCTGCTGGCAGGCGAAAGCCCGGTTGCCGAGTACGAGGTGCGCGATCTTGTCCACGCCATCGACACCGCGGCCGCCGACGACCGGATCAAGGCGATCGTGCTCGATCTCACCAACTTCCTCGGCGGCGGGCAGGTTCACCTGCGCGATGTCGGCGAGGCGCTGCAGCGCGCGCGCCAGGCGGACAAGCCGGTACTCGCCTATGCCGTGGGGTATGGCGACGACGCAATGATGCTCGCCGCGCACGCGAGCGAGGTCTGGGTCGATCCGCTCGGCGGCGCGGTGATCGCGGGCCCCGGCGGTTCGCGACTGTACTTCGGGCAGCTGCTCGAAAACCTCAACATCAACGCCCGCGTCTACAAGGTCGGTACCTACAAGAGCGCGGTCGAGCCGTTCGAACGCGGCGACATGTCGCCCGAGGCGCGCGAGAACTACGAGGCGCTCTACGGCGCGCTGTGGGACGAATGGCAGGCAACGGTGCGCAAGGCGCGGCCCAAGCTGAATCTCGCCCAGGTGACCGGCCAGCCGGTCGAATGGGTCGAGGGCAGCCAGGGCGATCTCGCCACCGCAGCGCTGAGCGCAGGGCTGGTCGACAAGCTCGGCAGCCGCGCGGCGTTCGGCAACCGGGTCGAGGAAATCGCAGGCGAGGACCCGTGGAACGAACGCCCCGGCGCCTATGCCCATACCGAACTGGCCGCCTGGCTCGCCGACAACGAGCGGCCGAGCGAAGGCAAGGCGATCGGCGTCGTCACCATTGCGGGCGAGATCGTCGATGGTGAGGCGGGCCCCGGCACCGCGGGCGGCGACCGCATCGCAGAACTGCTCGATGAGGCGCTCGAGGATGACCTCGCAGGTCTCGTCGTGCGGGTGGATTCGCCCGGCGGCTCCGTGCTCGCGTCTGAGGAAATCCGCCGCGCGATCATGCGTCACAAGGCACGCAAGATCCCGATCGCCGTTTCCATGGCCAATGTCGCGGCGAGCGGCGGCTACTGGGTCGCGACCCCCGCCGACCGCATCTTCGCAGAACCCGAGACGATCACCGGCTCGATCGGCATTTTCGCAGTTATCCCGACGTTCGAGAACGTCGCTCAGGAGATCGGCGTCAACGCCGATGGCGTGCGGACCACGGCGCTGTCGGGCCAACCCGACCTCGTCGACGGCTTCACGCCCGAGGTCGATGCGATTCTCCAGCGGTCGATCGAGAACGGTTACGACGACTTCCTCAACCGCGTTGCCGCTTCGCGCAAGCTGACCAAGGCGCGGGTCGACGAGATCGGGCAGGGTCGCGTGTGGGACGGCGGCACTGCCCGCCAGATCGGCCTCATCGACCAGTACGGCGGCGTGGACGATGCTCTCGCCTGGATCGCCGAACGCGCCGAGCTTGGCGAAGGGGAATGGCACGCGCAGTGGATCGGCGACGATGTCCAGCCCTACGATTCGCTCATCCGCCAGCTCGTCGTCGGGGACAGTGCGGAGCGCAGCGGTGGCGGCGACCTGTTCGCCATGGTTGCGCGCAGCGAACAGGCTCTGGTCGGGCAGGTGGCGGCCGACCTTGACCGGCTGCTGTCGGTACGCGGAATGCAGGCCTACTGTCTCGAGTGCCTCGCAACGCCGCGCGCTCGGGCCGCTGCCTCGGCAGAGCAAGGCTGGTTCGCGCGCCTGGTCCGCTTCGTCGCGGGCTGACCATTCGCGCTTGCCTTAGCAGTGGCCGCATGCCAAAGGCGCGCCCCTGCCGTGGAGGCGGCCGGTCAGGCGCTCCGGCGGGCGCGTAGCTCAGTGGTAGAGCACACCCTTCACACGGGTGGGGTCGCAGGTTCAATCCCTGCCGCGCCCACCATCTGCACATGAAAAGGGCGCGAGCCGACCGCAGTCCGCTCGCGCCCTTCTACGTTGTCTATACATTCAGGCCTTGGCGGTTGCGGCCTTCTTGCGTGCCGGGGCGCGCTTGGCAGCAGGCTTGGCAGCCTGCTGCTTGTCGAAGTACTTCTTGGCAAAATAGCCGCCGGCGCTGACCGCAACCAATGCGGGCAGGCTCAGGCGACGGGCCAGCGTCGCCGCGCCTACGCCGAGGATCGCGCCGGTCGGTCCGCCAATGCCCCGGGTGTGTTCTGCAACTTTGGAGCCGGCGATGGCTCCGATAATCTTGCCGATCATGGTCGAACTCCTTGTTTCGAAGGGCTCAACGTGACCGCCACCGATAGGTTCCGAGCGGGTCAGTCGCGGCGACCCAGCCCGTTCGCGAGGAAATCGTTCGCCAGCGTGGCGACCTCGCCCGCGTCGGGTTCGGCGCCGCCCTGGCGCCAGATGGCGTAGCGCAGGCCCAGGAACACGTTCATTCCCATGACCGCCCAGGCATGTGCCTCGTGCGGATCGGCTCGGAGTTCGCCTTTCTCTGCACCAGCACGCAGGCGTTCGAGGATACGGGTCGCCGTGCCTTCGTAATGCGCGCGGTAGCTGACCGGGTCGACGAATTCCGCCTCGTCGATGATCCGGTAGATTTCCTTGTGCTCGCCCGCGAAGCGCAGGAAGGCCTCGAGCGCGGCGCGTTCGACCTCGAGCGCGGTCATCGGCTCGCTCAGCGCCTCGCGCGCGGCGGTCTTCACCGCCTCGCTCATGTCGCGGACCAGCGCGCGGAAGATCGCGTCCTTCGATTCGAAGTAAGTGTAGAAGCTGCCCAGAGCGACGCCTGCCCGCCGGGTAATCCCGCTGATCGAGGCATCGTAGAATCCGCGCTCGCCGAACTCGACCGCCGCGGCATCGAGCAGCTTGCGCAAGGTGCGCCGCCCGCGCTCGGTACGCGGCGTCTTCGGGTCGATCTCGGCCGTCGGAAATCCCCTGCCCATTCCGCGGACCTAGGCCGAATTGGGGACGCGCACAAGACAGAACTTGAAAGGTGGTTCAACTTTCAATATCAGGATTCGCACAAGGTCACGGGGAGAGACAATCATGGCTTATTCGAACGGTCGCATCGTCGTCGCGCTCATGACAGGTTCGGCCGCGCTGGCGCTGGCCGCGCCGGTGCAAGCCCAGGACGCGCGCGACACTGCAGATACCGCTGCGGCAGAGGACGACGGCAACGTCATCATCGTGAGCGCACGGCGCCGCGACGAGCGGCTGATCGATGTACCGATCGCAGTCTCCTCGTTCTCTGGCGACCAGCTCGAGCAGCGCGGCGCGCTCGACATCACCGATGTCGCCAATGCCGTCCCCAACGTCACGCTGGAAAACTCGCGCGCTACAAACTCGACGCTCAGCGCCTTCATCCGCGGGATCGGCCAGCAGGACCCGGTCTCGGGCTTCGAGCAGGGTGTCGGGATCTATCTCGACGACGTCTACCTCAACCGCCCGCAGGCCGCAGTGCTCGACATCTACGACGTCGAGCGCATCGAAGTCCTGCGCGGACCGCAGGGCACGCTCTACGGCCGCAACACGATCGGCGGCGCGGTCAAGTACGTCACCCGGCAATTGCCGCAGGAATTCTCGCTCAAGGCGCGCGCGACCTACGGCACCTACGACCAGGCCGAGGGTGTGGTCACCGCGTCCGCGCCGCTGGGCGACATCGTCCGCGTCGGCGGATCGGTCGCGCGCCTCTCGCGCGGAGGCTTCGGCGACAATCTCACACTTGGCACCGAGAACTACAACAAGGATGTCTGGGCTGGACGTCTGTCGCTCGAGATGGGCGGCTATGGCGAGCCGGTCTTCGTGCGGATTTCGGGCGACTACACGCGCGACAAGAGTCTGCAGCGCGGTGGCCATAGCCTCATCCCCGGCCTTCTCTCGGGCGCGCCGGTGCTCGACGACGTGTTCGATACCCGCGGCGGTCTGATCGATCCGGAACAGGACGTCGAGGCCTACGGCCTCTCCATGAACGCAGCGATCGAACTGGGCGGGGGGATCACGCTTCGCTCGATCTCGGCTTGGCGCAAGGACGACAACTTCAGCCCGATCGACTTCGACGCGCTGCCCGCAGTCGATCTCGACGTGCCCGGCGCCTATTTCAACGAGCAGGTCAGCCAGGAATTCCAGCTGCTCTACGACAACGATGGACCGCTGACCGGCCTGCTCGGCTTCTATTACCTGGATGCCAAGGCCGACACGCTGTTCGACGTGCGCCTGTTCACGAGCCTCGCGGGCCTGACCGCGTTCACCCAGGCCGAGGTGGATACCGAGACCTATGCGGTGTTCGGCGACTTCTCGTTCGACCTCAGCGAGCAGCTCAGCCTCTCGGTCGGCGGTCGCTATACTTGGGACAAGCGCGAGGCATCGATCCTGCGCCAGAACTACCTCGGCGGCGGCTCGCCCTTCTTCGGCGGGGCGGGCATCCCGTTCGGTGCCCCCAGTACGGACTTCGACGGATCGAGCGAGTTCAGGAAGTTCACCCCCCGCGCCTCGATCAGCTTCATGCCGACGCCCGATCACAATATCTACGCAAGCTATTCGAAGGGCTTCAAGGGCGGCGGGTTCGACCCGCGCGGCGTCGGCGCCAACGCGCCCGACCTCGATGGGGACGGCATCCGGTCGGATGCCGAAGTGACGGACTTCTTGAGTTTCGAGCCCGAGGAAGTCGAGAGTTACGAACTAGGCTACAAGGGCAACCTGATGAACGGCATGCTCAGCGTGGCGCTGGCGGCATTCTACACCGACTACACCGACGTCCAGATCCCTGGGTCGGTCGCATGCACCGTAGCGGGGCTACCGAGCTTCTGCGGCGTTTTCTCCAACGCCGGCAAGGCAACGCTGAAGGGGCTGGAGTTCGAGGCCAATGCCCGCATCGGAAGTGGCTTCAACCTGTCGGGTTCGCTGGGCTATATCGACGCGCAGTACGAAGAATACATCACCAATATTGGCGGGGTGCCGACCGACGTCGCCGATTTCCGCGAGGTCCAGAACACGCCCGAGTGGACCGGCAACCTCACCGCCAGCTACACCGCAGCGCTGGGCGAAGGCGATCTCTACTTCGGCGCCTCGGCATCCTATCGCAGCAAGACCTTCCAGTTCGAGATCCCGAACCCGTTCCTCGACCAGGATGGCTATGCGCTGATCGACGCAAGCGTGGTCTATACTGCACCTGACGGGCGTTGGAGCCTAGGCCTCTACGGCAAGAACCTGACCGACAAGGAATACAAGACCAGCGGCTATACCTTCGTCGCGGCCAATCCGGTTACCGGGGAAATCATCAACGGGGCGAACGGCTTCCCGGCACCGGCGCTGGGGCTCGAAGGAACGCTGACCGCGTTCTACGGCAACCCGCGGCAGGTCTTCGTCAGCGCGACGTTCAAGTACTGATCACATCATCCATGAGGGGGACGGGCCGGGCGTGAACGCGCCCGGCCCTTTCGCGTTCGCGCCTCTCTCCACTGGAAATGCCCCGCCCCCTCGGGCATAGGCCGCGCCCATGCACGATATCCGCCTGATCCGCGACAATCCGGAAGCTTTCGACGCCGCCCTCGCCCGCCGCGGTGCGGAGCCTGTGGCAGCGAGGCTGGTCGATCTCGACACGCGCCGCCGCGCGGTCTCGACCCGGATGCAGGAAGCGCAGAACCGCCGCAACGAGGCATCGAAAGCAATCGGCCAGGCGATGGCCAAAGGCGACACGAACGCAGCCGAGGCGATCAAGGCGGAAGTCGCGCAGATCAAGACCGACCTGCCCGCACTGGAGGAGGAGGACCGCGTTCTCGGCATGGAGCTCGACGACCTGCTCGCCGCGATCCCCAACCTCCCCGCCGACGACGTGCCCTACGGCGCGGACGAGACCGACAACGTCGAGGTGTCGCGCTGGGGCACGCCGCGCGACTTCGACTTCATCCCGCGCGAGCACGCCGACATCGGCCCGGCGCTGGGCATGGACTTCGAAACCGGTGCAGCGATTTCCGGCGCGCGTTTCACTTTCCTGCGTGGCCAGATGGCGCGCCTCCACCGTGCACTGGCGCAATTCATGCTCGACCGGCAGACGGGCGAGAACGGCTATACCGAATGCGCCCCGCCGCTACTGGTGCGCTCGGATGCGCTCTACGGCACCGGGCAATTGCCCAAGTTCGCCGAGGACAATTTCCGCACCACCGACGACCGCTGGCTCATCCCCACCGCAGAGGTCAGCCTGACCAACGCCGTACGCGATCAGATCCTCGACCATGCCGCCCTGCCCATCCGCATGACCGCGCTGACCCCGTGCTTCCGCTCCGAGGCCGGCGCGGCGGGGAAGGACACGCGCGGGTTCATCCGCCAGCACCAGTTCGAGAAGGTCGAGCTGGTCAGCGTGTGCCGCCCCGAGGATTGGGAAGCCGAGCACGAGCATATGGTCGCGAGCGCCGAGGGCATTCTCCAGGCGCTCGACCTGCCCTATCGCAAGGTCCTGCTGTGCACCGGCGACATGGGCTTCGGCGCGCGCAAGACCTTCGACCTCGAGGTCTGGCTGCCCGGCCAGCAGGCATACCGCGAGATCAGCTCGATCAGCTGGTGCGGCGATTTCCAGGCCCGCCGGATGGATGCGCGCTACAAGCCGGAAGGCTCGAAGAAGACCGAATTCGTCCACACGCTCAACGGCTCCGGCCTGGCGGTCGGCCGCACGCTGGTGGCGGTGCTGGAGAACTACCAGCAGGCCGACGGCAGCGTCACGGTTCCGTCCGCACTGGCTGGCTACATGGGCGGAGTCACGAGACTGGAACCCGCCGCCTGATGCGTATCCTCCTCACCAACGACGACGGCATCCACGCCCCCGGCTTGACGGTGCTGGAGGAAATCGCGCGCGAGTTTTCCGACGACGTGTGGATCTGCTGCCCGCAGGAAGAGCAGTCGGGCATGGGCCACGCGCTGACGCTCAGCCGCCCGATCCGCATGCGCCAGCACGACGAGCGGCGCTTTTCCGTCTCCGGCACGCCGACCGACGCGGTCACGCTCGGCTTACGCAAGGTCATGCCCGGGCCGCCCGACGTCATCCTCTCGGGCGTCAACCGCGGCGCGAACCTGGGCGACGATGTCACGTATTCGGGCACCGTATCCGCCGCGATCGAGGGCGCGCTGGCGGGCATCCGCTCGATCGCGCTGAGCCAGGTCTATGCGCGCGAGGGGATGGGCGATGCGGTGCCGTTCGAGGCGGCGCGCGCATGGGGCGCCAAAGTGCTCGGCCCGCTGCTCGACACGCCGCTGCCCGCGCGCACGCTGGTCAACGTCAACTTCCCCGCGCTCGCCGCGAGCGAGGTCAAGGGCATTCGGGCGGTACGGCAGGGCTTCCACGACTATTCGCGCGGCACCGTGGTCGAGGGGCGTGACCCGCGCGGTTACAAGTACTACTGGTTCGGTCTGGACGCGATCGAGCATACGCTCGACCACGGCACCGACCTGGAGGCCATCGACGAGGGATATGTCGCAGTGACCCCGTTGCAGCTCGACCTCACTCACCACGCCTCGCTCGGCGCGCTCGGGGAGCGGTTCGCCTGATGCGGCGGCTCGCCCTGATCGCCGCGGCGTTCGCGCTCATGGCGGTGGGCAACCCGGCGACCGAGACCGAACATGTCGTGTCCGAGGGCGAGACGCTGGGCGGCATTGCCAACCGCGCGGGGGTTCCTACAGCCGTGATCGCGGCCGCCAACGGCCTTGCCGAGCCTTATTCCGTCCGCAGCGGGCAAAAGCTCGTCATCCCGCGCCAGCGCAGCCACACGGTCAAGGACGGCGAAACCGGCATGGCGATTTCGCGCCGCTACGGCGTGCCGTTCGAGCAGATCGCGATCGCCAACGGCCTGGCGCCGCCCTACGCGATCCGGCCGGGCCAGCGCCTGATCATTCCGGCGGTGATCGCCGCGCCTTCGGTACCCGCCGCGGCGCCGCGCACCGAGCCCTATTTCCGCTGGCCGCACGACGGCCGCGTGCTGGCGAGTTTCTCCTCCAGCCACGACGGGATCGACATCGCCGCCAACCCGCTCGAGATGATCCGCGCCGCCGCCAGCGGAACGGTCGTGTTCGCCGGGCCGGAGAAGACCCGCTTCGGCAACCAGGTGCTTATAGACCACGGCAACGGCTGGCAGACCAGCTATGGCCACCTGGCCCGTGTCACCGTGGAGAAGGGCGACATCGTCAAGGCCGGCGAACGGGTCGGCCTCGCGGGCGATGCGGGCAAGGCACCGCGCACCCAGCTCCACTTCGAGATCCGCAAGGATGGCGGCGACGTCGATCCCGCTACCAAGCTGCCGAAACGCCGCGCCGAATGAGCAAGGAGCACAAGGAGCGGTTCCAGCCGCTGCGCCGCTCAGTGCGCATCCCGATCTGGGGCGACCTGTCGATCCGCCTCGGGCTGGCGCTGTTCCTCGTGTTCGTCGTGGTGATGATCCACTGGTTCGACCGCGACGGGCTGATCGATCATTACGACGGCGAGATCAGTTTTCTGGACGTCGTCTATTTCACGATGATCTCGATCACCACCACGGGGTTCGGCGATATCGCCCCGATCAGCAACAGCGCGCGGCTGGTCGAGGCGGCGATCGTCACCCCGATCCGGATCGCGGTGCTCTTCATCTTCGTCGGCGCCGCCTACGACTTCATGATAAAGCGCGGCTGGGAGAAATGGCGCATGGCGCGAATTCAGGCAAAGCTTTCGGACCATATCGTCGTACTCGGCTTCGGCGTGTCGGGCTCGCAAGCCGTCGGCGAACTGATCGAGCGCGGGACCGACGCGCATTGCATCGTGGTGATCGACCCGAACGAGGAACGGCTCGAGAGTGCGGAGCGGCTGGGCTGCAACGTCCTCGCGGGCGACGCCACCCGCGACGACACGCTGGAAGCGGTGCGAATTGCAGAGGCGCGCAGCGTTCTTGTCTCCGCCGGGCGCGACGATACCTCTATCCTCATCGTGCTGACCGTGCGCCACCTCGCGCCCAGGGTGCCGATCAGCGTGGTTGTGCGCGCGGACGACAACGAGCTCCTCGCCAAGCAGGCCGGGGCCGACAACGTCATCAATCCGGTCCGCTTCACCGGCCTGCTGCTCGCCGGCAGTGCCGAGGGCGCGCACATCGCCGATTACCTCGCCGATCTCGCCTCGGTCTCGGGCCGGGTGCAGCTGGTCGAGCGAGCGGTCTCGCCCGAGGAGATCGGGCAGCCGCTGTCCGCACTCGCCTCGAACGGGCGGGGCTTGCGCATCTATCGCGGCGGCAAGGTCCACGGCTTCTGGGAACCCGAGGCGCAAAGCCTGCAGCGCGGGGACATGGTGGTCGAGATCGTCCCGACCACCAACGGCGACCCAGAGGAGGCCGTCCCGCCGCCGAAGTGAGCCCTACGGCATGTATGCGTGGACGAAGCCCATCGCGATGTAGAACAGGATCCAGTAGCTCGCGTCGATGAAGAACAGCGTCTTGGGCTTCTGCGAGAACAGGTAGTTGGTTCCGATCGCCGGGACGATGAAACCCAACGCCACGCCGAAGGCGGTCATCACCTTGACGAACACCGACAGGTCCTGCGCATAGGTCGCGAAGGTATGCGCCAGGGTCCAGCTCGCCAGCAGCGAGAAGGCGAAGGCGCCGCCGTAGATCAGGCCCATATTGCCCTGCCTGATCTGGTCCTCGGTCAGCCCGACCGCGCCCATCCATTTCCGGCCCATCACCGGCCCGTACCAGATCCCGCCGACCACGAACCCCGCGAGCGCTGCGAGCACCACCGCCAGCCAGTTGACTTCCATCCCGACCTCCCCTTGCTGCGTCCCTGCAGCAGGGGATAGCGCATTTGGCGCGGCGGGTGTAAGGGGCCGCCCGATCATGTCCACCGCACCAACCGTTCTCCCCGACCAGAAGAAGGTCGGGATGGTCAGCCTCGGCTGTCCCAAGGCGCTCGTCGATAGCGAGCGTATCCTCACCCGCCTGCGCGCCGATGGCTATGCCATGAGCCCCGACTATGCCGGGGCGGACGTGGTGCTGGTCAACACCTGCGGCTTCCTCGACAGCGCGAAGGAGGAGAGCTTGGCCGCGATCGGCGAGGCGATCGCCGAGAACGGCCGCGTGATCGTGACCGGCTGCATGGGCGAGGATGCCGAGAGCATTCGCCGCGTCCACCCGCAGGTCCTCGCCGTCACCGGCGCGCACCAGTACGAGGCGGTGGTCGAGGCGGTGCACGAGGCCGCGCCGCCGTCGCAGGGCCCGTTCATCGACCTGATCCCGCAGCCCGACGTGAAGCTGACGCCGCGGCACTACAGCTATCTCAAGATCAGCGAGGGCTGCAACCACTCCTGCGCCTTCTGCATCATCCCGCAACTGCGCGGCAAGCTCGCCAGCCGGCGGGTCGACGCCGTTCTGCGCGAGGCGGAGAAGCTGGTTGCGGCGGGTACGCGCGAACTGCTGGTGATCAGCCAGGACACCAGCGCCTACGGCGTCGATATCCGGCACGAGGCGCGTAGCTGGCATGGCCGCGAGGTGCGCGCGCACATGACCGACCTCGCGCGCGAACTGGGCCAGCTGCGCACCCCCGAAGGCACGCCGCCGTGGGTGCGGCTGCACTACGTCTATCCCTATCCCCACGTCGACGCGGTGATCCCGCTGATGGCCGAGGGGCTGCTGACGCCCTATCTCGACATCCCCTTCCAGCACGCCGCGCCGAATGTGCTGCGCGCGATGAAGCGGCCGGCAAACGAGGCGCGCGTGCTCGAGCGGGTCAAGGCGTGGCGCGCGATCGCGCCCGATCTCACCATCCGTTCCAGCTTCGTCGTCGGCTTCCCCGGCGAAACCGAAGACGACTTCCGCTACCTGCTCGACTGGCTGGAAGAGGCGCAACTCGATCGCGTCGGCGCGTTTCGGTTCGAACCGGTCGAAGGTGCCGCCGCCAACCTGCTGCCCGACCCGGTGCCCGAAGCCGTCAAGGAGGAGCGCTACGCCCGGATCATGGAAGTGACCGAGCGGATCAGCGCCGCCAAGCTCGCCGCCAAGGTCGGGCGGACGCTGCCGGTCATCGTCGACGAGGTTGGCGAGCCGGACGAGGACGGCGACATCGGCGCCACCGGGCGCAGCCAGGCCGACGCGCCCGAGATCGACGGGCAGGTCTACCTGCGCAACGTTGCCGCCGACCTCGCACCGGGCGACGTCATCGACGTGCTGATCGAGGATGCCGACGCGCACGATCTCTACGGGGTTCCGACGCATTCCTGACGCCGATCAGGTGTTACGCTTACGCCGGTTTGAAAAACTGTGGCTTTTGGTCCCATGTGGCTGAAACCGCAGCGTCTTTCGCCGAGGCTCTGTGGCCTTTGCGAATCGCGCGAAATATCGACCCTGCGAAAGAGCGGGCAAGAGCCTACCGAGCGTCGGTAATGTAGGAAAACTGTTTTTTCCTAATTGCTTATTGGCAAGAACTGGCCGCCCGGCGCAATTTTCGCGCGGCCTGTCGAGCGGGCGGAAACGTCTACCCCGCCACCCGTTGCCCTCACGCCTCCCCATCCCCCGATGGAGGCGCAACGGAGAAGATGCCATGGCCGAGAACGCCAACAACCAGAACGAACGCGACCGCCAGCCCAACGAGGGCGGCACCCGCGGCAACCAGCAGCGCGAACAGCAGCAGGGCGGCGTCAAGCAGCCCGGCCAGAATCGCGACGGCCCGGAAGATCGCCCGGACAAGGATCGCGATGACGATCGCCAGCAGCGCTGACGATACCTATCGCGACCACACGAAGGGTCGCCCGCACGGGCGGCCCTTTGTGCATCCGGTGAAACGAATCTGCCCCTCGCGCGCTTTGTCCGCATTGAGGGAGAAACGCGACATGGCGGCACGCGCCTATTGGCAGGGGCAGATCAGGCTGGCGCTCGTCTCGATCCCGGTCGAGGCCTATTCGGCGGTCAAATCCGGGGCGAAGATCAGCTTCCGCCAGATCCATGAGCCCAGCGGCAAGCGGGTCAATTACGAGAAGGTCGTCAGCGGGGTCGGCCCGGTCGACCGCGACGAGATCGTCAAGGGCTACGAGATGTCGAAAGGCAACTACGTCCTCCTCGACGACGACGAGATCGAGGCGGTCAAGATCGAGAGCCGCAAGACGCTCGAACTGGTCCAGTTCGTCGAGGCATGCGAGATCGACCCGCTCTATTTCGAAAAGCCTTATTACGTCGCCCCGGCGGACGATCTTGCCGAAGAAGCCTTCGTGGTTTTGCGCGAGGCCCTGCGCAAGGCGAAGAAGGTCGGGCTGGGCCAGCTCTCGGTGCGCGGGCGCGAGCAGCTTGTTGCGATCAAGCCGTGCGGCAAGGGGCTGCTGATGGAAACACTGCGCTATGCCGACGAGGTCAAGCGTGGGCAGGCGTTCTTCTCCGACATCGGCAACGACAAGCCCGATGCCGACCTGCTCGATCTCGCCACCACGCTGATCGACAAGAAGACCGCTCCGTTCGACGCGGGCGCGTTCGAGGATCGCTACGCCGACGCGCTGATGCGGCTGATCGAGAAGAAGGCCAAGTCGAAGAGCGGCAAGAAGATCCTCGAGGACGTCGCCGAACCGGCGAGTTCGCGCGGGTCGAACGTGATCGACCTGATGGCCGCGCTCAAGAAATCGGTCGGCGACAGCAAGGCCCCCGCAGAGCGCAAGCCGGCAGCCAAGAAGGCGCCCGCGAAGAAGGCGGCGCCGCGCAAGAAGTCCGCCTGAGCCGATGGCGCGCGCCGACCCGCTGAAGGAATACAACGCGAAGCGCGACTTCGCGAAGACGGCGGAGCCGGCGGGCAAGGCCGCGAAGGGCAAGGGCAACATCTTCATCGTGCAGAAGCACGACGCCACCCGGCTTCACTGGGACCTGCGGCTTGAGGTGGACGGGGTGCTGAAGAGCTGGGCGGTGACCAAGGGCCCTTCCCCCGATCCCGAGATCAAACGACTTGCGGTACGGACCGAGGACCATCCGCTCGCCTACGGCACCTTCGAGGGCACGATCCCCAAGGGCGAGTACGGCGGCGGCACGGTGATGCTGTGGGATCGCGGAACCTGGGAGCCGATCGAAGGCAAGAGCGCCAAGGACCTGGCCAAGGGGCATCTCCATTTCACGCTCCACGGCGAGCGGATGAAAGGCGAATGGCTGCTCATCCGCCTGAAAAAGAAGCCCGGCGAGAAGCGCGAGAACTGGCTGCTGCGCAAGATCGCCGACGCCCACGCCGAGGAAGGCGACGGGCTGGTCGAGCGCGAGCTGACCAGCGTCGCGAGCGGGCGCGCCATGGCCGAAATCGCCGCCGACACCAAGGGCGAGTTCGCGCTCGCGGGCAAGAAGGGTGACGCCTTCCTGGCGCAGATGGACAAGGCGGCTAAGCGCACCCGCGCCGCGAAGAAGCCCGCCGCCAAACCGGCCAAGTTGCCGAAGTTCCGCCAGCCGCAGCTGGCCACGCTGGTCGACGCCGTTCCGGCGGGGAACGGCTGGCTGCACGAGATCAAGTTCGACGGCTACCGCGCCCTGGTCGCCTGCGCGGGCGACAGGGTTTCGGTCTTCACCCGCAGCGGGCAGGACTGGACCGACAAGTTCGCCCCGCTGGTCGCGCATCTCGCCGCGCTCGGCCTGCCCGCCTGCCTGCTCGACGGCGAGATCGTCGCGTTCGGCAGCGACGGCAACCCCAGCTTTTCGGCGCTGCAGGCAGTGCTCAAGCGCGGCCACGGGGCGCAAAAGGACAGCGACGCGCTGGCCCTGTTCGCGTTCGACCTGCTCGAGCTCGGCGGTGAAGATATCGGCAAGCTTCCCACGATCGAACGCAAGGAACGGCTCGAGGCGCTGCTCGCCCACGCCGCGCCGCCGATCCACATCGCCGACCACGTGATCGGCGCGGGCGAGAAGCTTTACCGCGCGATGTGCGAGGCGGGGCAGGAAGGGATCATCGCCAAGCGGATCGACGCACCCTATCGCCACGCGCGCAGCAAGGCCTGGGTCAAGATCAAGTGCACCCGGCGGCAGGAGTTCGTGATCGTCGGCTGGAAGAAATCGACCGCGAAGGCGCGCCCGTTCGCCTCGCTGCTGCTCGCCCAGCGCGAGCGCGGCAAGCTGGTCTACAAGGGCAATGTCGGAACCGGGTTCAGCCAGGAGACGATGGCCGACCTTGCCGCGCGAATGAAGCGGCTGGAGCGCAGGACCGCGCCAATCGAGGTCGATCGCGTGGCCGCGCGCGGCGTGACCTGGGTCAAGCCGGAGCTCGTCGCCGAGATCGCCTTTGCCGAGTTCACCGCCGACGGCAACGTGCGCCACGGCAGCTTCCTCGGCGTGCGGGCCGACAAGAAGGCCGAGGCCGTGTCGCCCGAGAAACCCGGCAAGGCGCCCGCGCCCGAAAGCCCGGTCAAGATCAGCAACCGCGACCGGGTGATCTTCCCCGAGAGCGGCCAGACCAAGGGCGATCTCGCCGACTACTACGTGGCCGTCGCCCCGCTGATGCTGCCCTTCGCTGCGCTGCGCCCGCTGAGCCTGGTGCGCTGTCCGCAGGGCCGCGCGAAGAATTGCTTTTTCCAGAAGCACGACAGCGGCAGCTTCGGCCCGCACATCCACCACGTCCCGATCCGCGAGAAGGACGGCGGGAGCGAGGATTACCTCTACGTCGAGGACGCGGCGGGCATCCTACAGTGCGTGCAGATGGGCACGATCGAATTCCACGGCTGGGCGGCCCGGTCGACCGACGTGGAAAAACCCGAGCGGATGATCTTCGACCTCGATCCCGACGAGGGGCTCGATTTCGGCGATGTAAAAAGCGCGGCGACCGACATCCGCGACCGGCTGGCCGACCTCGGGCTAACGAGCTTCGCGATGCTGTCGGGCGGCAAGGGCGTGCACGTGGTGGTTCCGCTGACGCCGGGCCACTCGTGGGATGCGCACAAGGACTTCGCCCGCCGCTTCGCCGAGGCGCTGAGCACGGCGGAAGCCGACCGCTTCACCGCGACGATGAGCAAGGCCAAGCGCAAGGGGAAGATCTTCATCGACTGGCTGCGCAACCAGCGCGGCAGCACTGCGGTTGCGCCCTATTCGGCGCGGGCACGCGAGGGTGCGCCGGTGGCAGTACCGATCGCTTGGGATGAGCTGTCCAGTATGAAGGACGCGCACCCGTTCGCGATTGGCGACGCAAAGAAGCTGCTGAAGCGCGCCGAGGGCAAGCCGCTCAAGGGCTGGGGCTTCGCCAAGCAGGCCCTGCCCGACATCTGAACAGCGAAGTATTTCATGGGCGGTGCGAAACTCGCACCGATGCGGTACGTTCGGTGATCATGCCCATAACCATTCACGTGACCTTCGCCTTTGCGTGCGAGGCGGCCACCGACGTGCTGCTCCAGTTCGAGGCAGCCGCGATCCCCGAGCAGCGCATCCTTGCGACCCACACTCGCATGGGCACGGCGGAACACTTCGCCCGCGTCGCCGCCGAGGACGACATCGGCGAGCGCATCTGGCTCGACGTCGAGGGGCGGTTCGAGGTCGAGTACCGCGCCAGTGTGGAGGTGCGGCGGATCGTCGCGGATCTGTCCGCCCTGCCCGCCCTGGCCCCGCACGAGTTGCCGGGAGAGGCGGTCAAGTACCTGCTCGATTCGCGCTATTGCCCGGCGGACAGCTTCCAGTCCTTCGTCGAGGCGGAGTTCGCCGGGACCAGCGGCGGCGCGCGGGTCGAGGCGATCCGCGCATGGATCGCGGAACATTTCACCTATGCGCCGGGCGCGAGCCATTCGGCGACCGATGCGCGCGACAGCTTCATCGAGCGGCGCGGCATCTGCCGCGACTATGCCCACATGCTGGTCACGCTGGCGCGGGCGAGCGCGATCCCGGCGCGCTATGTCGCGGCTTATGCGCCGGGTGTCGATCCGCCCGATTTCCACGCGCTGGCCGAGGTGTTTCTGGCCGATCCGTCGATCCCCGGCGGGGGTGCCTGGCACATGGTCGATGCGACAGGGATGGCCGACCCTGCCGAGACCGTGAAGATCGGCGTCGGGCGCGATGCGGCGGACGTCAGCTTCCTGACCAGCTTCGGTCCGAGCGAATTCCTCGACAAGACGGTCAGCGTCACCGCCGCCTGAATATGTATGCGGCGCGTGGGCAAGGCGCGCCCGTGCTGCTAGTCCTGCGTCCATAACGGAGGACGGCGATGGACCTTGTGGCGGTGGATATCGGCGGCACGCATGCGCGCTTCGCGATTGCCAGCGTCGCGGCGGACGGCGGAATCGCGCTGGGCGAGCCGGAAACGCTCCACACCCGCGACCATGCCAGCTTCCAGACCGCGTGGGAGGATTTCCGCGAACGCCAGGGCGGCACGCTGCCCGATGCCGTCGCCATCGCGATCGCCGGCCCGGTCGGTGGAGAGGTCATCCGCTTCACCAACAACCCGTGGATCATCCGTCCGGCGCTGGTGAAGGAGAAGCTCGGCGTCGGGCGCTACACGCTGGTCAACGATTTCGCCGCCGTAGCGCACGCCGTGGCGCGGGCGAGCGATGACCAGTTCCTCCACCTCGCCGGGCCGGACGAGCCCTTGGCGACCGATGGGACGATCAGCGTCCTCGGGCCCGGAACTGGCCTCGGCGTTGCGCACCTGTGGCGCGGCGGCGGCACCTATCGCGTCCAGCCGACCGAGGGCGGGCACATCGACTATGCCCCGCTCGACACGATCGAGGACGCGATCCTCGCTCGCCTGCGCAAGCGGCACACCCGCGTCTCGGTCGAGCGTGTGGTGGCCGGGCCGGGCATCGTCGACATCTACCAGGCGCTCGCCGCGATGGAGGGCCGCGCGGTGGCCGAGCGCGACGACAAGGACATCTGGGCCGCCGGTATGGACGGCAGCGACAGCTTGGCCGCGGCGGCGGTCGACCGGTTCTGCCTCTCATTGGGCTCGGTGGCGGGCGACATCGCGCTGGCGCAGGGCGGCTTTGCAGGCGTGGTGATCGCGGGCGGGCTTGGCTACCGCATCCGCGAGACGTTGCTGAAAAGCGGCTTCGCCGAGCGGTTCCGCAGCAAGGGGCGGTTCGAGAGCCTGATGGCCGCGATCCCGGTCAAGCTGATCGTCCATCCGCAGCCGGGCCTGTTCGGGGCAGCGGCGGCATTCGTGGCGGAACACGGGCCCGAATGAGGACCGTCGCCGATCTCGAGGCGCGGCTCGGCGTGCTGCACCGGCAGACGCAGGAAACCCCGCTGTTCAATCCGGTGTTCCAGCTCTCGCTCAACCTCTCGCGCCTGATCGAGAGCGGCGAGCTGGACTTTACCGCGCTCGAGGCGCTGGTCGCTGCGCTTGAGTGCGAGAGCCTCAAGACTCGCGCAGCGCGCTTGCGGTCCTTGCTAGCCCCCGTCGCCAAGCCCGATCCGGCAGGCGATTTCGAGAGCTTCCGCGCGCGCTGGGAACGGCCGCAGATGCACTGCGTCTTCACCGCGCATCCGACCTTCCTGCTGACGCCCCAGCAAGGCGCGGCGGTGGCCGAGGCCGCCGCAGGCGACGGCGCGATCGACGAGGGCGTCTGCGTGCTGGCGGGCGAACGGCCGCAGGTCACACTGGCGCACGAGCACGCGCAGGCACTGGCCGCGATGGCGCGGGGGCAGGACGCGCGCGACCGGATCGTGGCGGGGCTGCTGGAGGAAGCGCAGCGGCGCTGGCCCGGCGAATGGCAGGACTTCGCCCCGCTGCCGTTCCGCTTCGCCACCTGGGTCGGCTACGACATGGACGGGCGCACGGACATCGGCTGGCACACCTCGATCGGCTTCCGGCTGGCGGAGAAGGCGGAGCGGCTGGCGCGGTATGTCGCCGCGCTCGAAGCGATCGATCCAAGCCATGCGCTGCTCGACACGCTGCGACCCGCCGCCGCATATGCGACGGCCCGGGCGGATGATTTCGCGGGCGACCTCGGCGATGGCGGCGCTTTCGCACAGGCCGCGAACTGGCTGACCGCCGAGGACCCGGCCAATCTGCTCACACTCGCTCCGCTGATCGCGGCGCTTGAGGACGAGGCCGGTGAATCGGATAAGGCAATCCCCCTCCGCACCCTCGCCGCCGCGATGCGTGCCGATGGGCTGGGCATGGGATGGATCCACTTCCGCGTTAACGCCAAGCAGCTCCACAACGCGATCCGCCGCCGCCTGCCCGAAGGCGAGGCGATCGATCTCGCCAGCAAGAGCGCGCTCGCGACCCTGCGCCGCATGGTCCAGGACGCGCAGCCGCTGCGGACCAACTTCGCCGCACTTGCGACCGAAAGCTCGACCGCGATCCGCCAGTTCATCGCGATGGCGCAGATCCTCCGGCACATCGACGCCGACGCGCCGATCCGGATGCTGGTGGCCGAATGCGAACAGCCCGCGACCATGCTGGCAGCGCTCTATTTCGCGAAGCTCTTCGGCGTGGCGGGCAAGGTCGACGTCTCTCCCCTGTTCGAGACCGAAACCGCGCTCGAGCACGGCGGGCGCTTCCTCGACGCGCTGCTCGCCGAGCCCGCCTATCGCGCGTACGCGCGCGGACGTGGTCGGGTTTCGGTGCAGACCGGCTTTTCCGATGCCGGACGGTTCGTGGGGCAGATTCCGGCGAGCCTCGCGATCGAGCGCCTGCAGGGCCGGCTGGCCGAGGCGATGGCTGCCAACGGCCTCACCGATGTTGCCGCGCTGGTGTTCGACACGCACGGCGAGAGCATGGGCCGCGGCGCCCATCCGGGCGGCTTTCGCGACCGGATCGAATGGCCGCTATCGCCATGGGCGCGGCGCCGCTTCGCGCGCGCGGGCATCCGACTGGAGCCCGAGGTCAGCTTCCAGGGCGGCGACGGCTATCTGTTCTTCGCCAATTCCAAACTGGCGCTTGCCACCCTCACCCGCATCGCCGAATTGCGACCCGCCGAAACCGACCCCGCTGCGCCCGCCGATCCGTTCTATCGCCGCACCGACCTTTCCCTCGATTTCTACCGCGCGGTGAAGGATCACCAGCGCGACCATCTGGAAAGCCGCACCTACAGCCGCGCGATCACCGCGTTCGGGCTGGGACTGCTCAACCCCACCGGCAGCCGCGTCTCGCGCCGCCAGAGCGATATCAACGCCGACCGCGAGATGAGCCTGCGGCAGATCCGCGCCATCCCGCACAATGCGATTCTCCAGCAGCTCGGCTATCCGGTAAACGTGATCGCGGGTGTGGGCAGCGCGGCGGAAGGCAACCGCGAGGAACTCGCCGCGCTGCTCGCCGAAAGCCCGCGCGGGCGGCAGATTGTCCGGCTGGTACGCGCCGCCAATGCGCTTGCCAGCATCAAGACGGTCGCGGCCTATGGCGAGCTGTTCAATTCGGCTTACTGGGCCAGCCGCACCTATCGCGGAACCGAACCCGCGATCGCCGAAGCCTGCGCGATGCTGGCCGAATACCTGGTCAGCGACGACCGGACGGGCGTGTTCCGCCGCCTCGCCTCGCGGCTGCGGATCGATGCATTGAAGCTCCACCGCCTGCTTGAACTGGTCCCCGACGAAGCGGCCGAGGGCGACCGCGAAGGCGTACGGCGCCGCATCGGCGTGCTGCAGGCGCTCCGGCTCGCGCTGCTCCAGCACATGTTCCTGCGTGCCGTGTCTGTCCCTGCATTCAGCCGCGCCAACGACGTCAGCCGCACCGACGTGATCGAGATGATCCTGACGCTGCGGGTAGACGAGGCGCTTGCGCAGCTCCGCCGCGCCTTCCCCGTGCGCGTGCCCGGCCCGGGCGATTTCGCGCTCGACCAGCCGAGCGACTACCCGGACGGTGGCGAAGAAGGTTATGGGGCGATCGAGCGCGATTGCCTGGCTCCGATCGAACGCGCACATGCGCTGAGCCTGCGGATCGGCACCGCGATCGCCAACGAGTTCGGCGCTCACGGCTAGGTTCGCGCCGTGCTCCCCCGCGGAACCAGCGTAACCGGAACGCGCCGGTTATCGCCCTCGCCGCTACCAAGCACCGCATCGACCAGCGCCTCCCCTGCGGTCGCCGGGTCGGGCCCGATCGTACTCAGCGGCGGGCGGCTGAAGCGTCCGGCAAGCAGGTCGTCGAACCCGATCACACCGATATCCTCGGGCACCCGCACGTCGGCATCGGCCAGCGCTTCGAGCGCGCCCAGCGCCATTGCGTCGCAGGCGGCAAAGATGGCGTCGACCCCGTCGCTGCGCTCGATCAGTCGCTGCGCCGCGCGGCGTCCCTCGGCCTCGCGGCTGGCGTCGCTGACCGTCGCGACGAGGCACGGATCGAGCCCCACGGCCCGCATCCCCTCCGCATAGCCCTCGTATCGTTCGGTAAACTGGACCTGCGGCGTATCGAGCGCGCCGAGGAAACACGGCTTGCGATAGCCCTGCGCCAGCAGGTGTTCGACCGCCAGCCGCCCTGCGGCGCGGTTGTCCGACCGCACCCATTCGAGCTCGTCGAACGGAGAGCCCCAGTACACGACCTTGCGCCCGTCGCCGTCGAGGTGGCGGAAATAGTCCCACGCGGGGGCATTGGTTGTGGTGCCGATCACGACCAGGCCGTCGGCCCAACCGCGTTCCTGGTAATGGCCGAACAGGCGCTCCTCGCTCGCCTGGAAGGAGACCAAGGTCTCGAACCCGCGTTCGGATGCCGCCACGCAGACGCTGCCGAGCAGGGCGTAGGCGAACGGATTGATCGTCGCCGCGCTTTCGCCGGGGCGGCAGATCACCACCACCGCGAGCGTTCCGGTCGATCCGCGCCGCAGCCGCGCTGCACGCTCGTCGACGAAATAGCCCAGCTCTTCCGCCGCCTTGAGCACCTTGCTTCGCGTCGGCTCCGCGATGACCGGCGATCCGGCGAGTGCGCGGCTGACGGTCGACTGGCTCACCCCCGCGCGTTCGGCCACGTCGAAGGAGGTGGGTCGCCTGCGCTGCGGGTCGGTCATGCACGGTGGTCTATCGGCATTCGCGCCCGCTCGGCAAGTTCCGCTGCCGCGCTGCCAACAGCGGCGGACGCGGCAGGTGAATATGTATGCGACGCACTGGCGCCGCGTGGCGTGCGGACGTAGGTAGGCGGGGCACAGGGAAAGGCCCGTCCGCATGTCCTTCACTGCCGACCGACTGCTGCTGTTCGGCGCGACCGGCGATCTCGCGCAGCGGATGCTGCTGCCCTCGCTCGCCGCGCTCGATCACGACGGTCTGCTGCCCGCGGACCTGCGCATCGTCGGCACCGCGCGGACCGAGATGGACGACCACGCGTTCCGCAATTTCGCCCGCGCCGCGCTGGAAAAGTTCCTCCCCGCCAACCGGCGCGGCGGAATGGCGGATTTCCTCAACCGCCTCAGCTACCAGCCGCTCGATGCGACCACGCTCGAAGGCTACACCGACCTCGCGAGGAAAGTCGGCGAGCCCAAGCAGGGCCTCGCGATCTTCCTCTCCACCGCGCCGAGCCTCTTCGAGCCGACGATCAAGGGACTGCAGCATGCCGGGCTGACCGGCGACAAGGTGCGGATGTGCCTCGAAAAGCCGCTCGGCACCGATCTCGCCTCCAGCCGCGAGATCAACGACGCCGTCGCCGCCGCATTCCCCGAAAGGCGCATCTTCCGGATCGACCACTACCTCGGCAAGGAAACGGTCCAGAACCTTCTCGCGCTGCGCTTCGCCAACATCCTGTTCGAGCCGCTGTGGAACGCAGCGCACATCGACCACGTCCAGATTACCGTGGGCGAGACCGTAGGCCTCGAAGGGCGCGTGGCCTTCTACGACGATGCGGGCGCGCTGCGCGACATGGTCCAGAACCACATGCTCCAGCTCCTCGCGCTGGTGGCTATGGAGCCGCCGGGCAATTTCGACGCGACCGCCGTGCGCGACGAGAAGGTCAAGGTGCTGCGCTCCCTGCGCAAGGTGGCCGAGGGCGAAACTGTGACCGGGCAGTACCGCGCGGGCGCGATCGCGGGCAAGGCCGTGCCGGGCTACGACGAGGAACTGGGGAAGGATTCGGCGACCGAAACCTTCGTCGCGATCAAGGCGCACGTCGACAACTGGCGCTGGAAGGGCGTGCCGTTCTACCTGCGCACGGGCAAGCGCCTGCCCCAGCGGGTGACCGAGATCGTGGTCCAGTTCCGCTGCGTCCCGCACTCGATTTTCGCCGACAAGGGCGCGCGGATGCAGCCGAACAAGCTGGTCATCGGCATCCAGCCGGAAGAGAACATCACCCTGTCGCTGATGGCCAAGGTGCCGGGTCTCGACCGCGAGGGCATTCGCCTGCGCTCGGTGCCGCTCAATATCGCGATGCAGGACGCTTTCAGCGGCGCGGTCCGGCGGATCGCCTACGAACGCCTGCTGCTCGATCTGGTCGAGGGCGACCAGACGCTGTTCGTCCGCCGCGACGAAGTCGAGGCGCAATGGGAATGGATCGATGCGATCCGCTCGGGGTGGGCCGAGCAGAACCTCGAGCCGAAGCCATACCCTTCGGGCAATTGGGGCCCGAGCGCGGCGATCGCGCTGGCAGAACGCGACGGCGTGACCTGGCATGAATGAGTTCGGGCATGAGTAATCTCCACGATACCGTCCACCGCGTCACGCAGCGGGTCATCGCGAACTCGCGCGACAGCCGCGCGGCCTATCTCGCGCTGATGGAGCGCGAGGGCGACAATGCACCCGATCGCGGGCAAGTCTCTTGCTCCAACCTCGCCCACGCCTTTGCGGGCGCGCTGGAGGACCAGGCCGCGCTGAAGGCGCATCGCGGGCCGAACATCGGCATTGTCACGAGCTACAACGACATGCTGAGCGCGCATCAGCCCTATGGGCGGTATCCGGAGCGGTTGAAGATCTACGCGCGCGAAGTCGGCGCCACGGCACAGGTCGCGGGTGCCACCCCTGCCATGTGCGACGGGGTGACGCAGGGCGAGACGGGCATGGAGCTCTCGCTGTTCAGCCGCGACGTCATTGCGCTCTCGACCGGCGTCGCGCTCAGCCACGCGATGTACGACGGCGCGCTGATGCTCGGCATCTGCGACAAGATCGTGCCCGGCCTGCTCATCGGCGCGCTGCGCTTCGGCCACCTGCCGACGATCTTCGTCCCCAGCGGACCCATGCCGACCGGCGTTTCCAACAAGGAGAAGCAGCGCGTCCGCCAGCTCTATGCCGAGGGCAAGGCGGGCCGCGCCGAACTGCTCGAAAGCGAGCTCGGCAGCTATCATTCGCCGGGCACCTGCACGTTCTACGGCACCGCCAATTCCAACCAGATGATGATGGAGATGATGGGGCTGCACGTTCCGGGCAGCGCCTTCGTCCAGCCGGGCACCAAGCTGCGCCAGGCCCTGGACCGCGAGGCGGTGCACCGGGTCGCGGGAATCGGGCGCGGCGGCAACGACTATCGCCCGCTGGCCCGCTGCGTCGACGAGAAGGCGATCGTCAACGCAGCGGTCGGCCTGCTCGCGACCGGCGGGTCGACCAACCACGCGATTCACATCCCGGCAATGGCGCGTGCCGCGGGTATCGCGTTCGACTGGAACGACCTGTCGGAGCTCTCCGGCGCCGTACCGCTGATCGCGCGAGTCTATCCCAACGGCGCGGGCGACGTGAACCATTTCCACGTCGCCGGCGGCATGGGCTACGTAATTGGCGAGTTACTCGAGGCCGGGCTGGCGCACCGGGACGTGCTGACCGTCGGCTGTGGCGACCTCGCCGAGTACGCGAAGGAGCCGGGGCTGGAGGGCGAGGTACTGACCTGGCGCGATGTCGGCGACAGCGGCGACCTCGAAATGCTGCGCCCCGCGGCCGATCCCTTCGCGCCCGATGGCGGGATGAAGCTCGTCCAGGGCAATCTCGGTCGCGCCTGCTTCAAGTCTTCCGCGGTCGACCCCGACCGCTGGACGATCGAGGCGCCGTGCCGCGTCTTCCAGACCCAGCACGATGTTGCCGAGGCGTTCAAGAGCGGCGAACTCGATCGTGACGTGGTTGTCGTCGTCCGCTTCCAGGGTCCTTGTGCAAACGGGATGCCGGAGTTGCACAAGCTGACCCCGCCGCTGGGCGTGCTGCAGGACCGTGGCTATCGCGTGGCGCTGGTCACCGACGGGCGCATGTCGGGCGCGAGCGGCAAGGTGCCGGCCGCGATCCACGTCACGCCCGAGGCGCTGGGCGGCGGCCCGCTCGCCCGCTTGCGCGACGGCGACATGGTGCGGCTCTGCGCTGCCACCGGCGAGCTATCGACCACGGCAGATCTCGCATCGCGCGAACCGGCACCCGACCCGTGCGAAGAGGCGGGTATGGGCCGCGAACTCTTCACCATGTTCCGCCGCTTCGCCGATGGTGCGGAACACGGCGGCAGCGCGATGCTGGCCACGGCAGGATTGTAAGCATGACCGATATCGACACCCTGATGCGCACCGCGCCGGTGATCCCGGTGATCGTGATCGATGATGTCGCCCACGCCGTGCCGCTGGCCGAAGCGCTGGTCGCTGGCGGGCTGCGCGTGCTCGAGGTGACGCTTCGCACCCCGGCCGCGCTCCCCGCCATCGCCGCGATGGCGCAGGTGCCCGGCGCGATCGTTGGCGCTGGCACGGTGACGAATGCCGAGGAGCTTGAGGATGCACTCCAGGCCGGCAGCACGTTCATCGTCTCCCCCGGCCTGACCGAACCGCTCGCGCGCGCCGCGATCCGCCACGAGGTGCCGTTCCTGCCAGGGATCGCCAATGCAGGCGACATAATGCGCGGGCTCGATCTGGGCCTCACCCACTTCAAGTTCTTCCCCGCCATGGCGGCGGGGGGCCTACCCGCCCTCAAGGCGCTCGCCGCACCGTTTGGCCAATGCCGCTTCTGCCCCACCGGCGGGATCGGTCTCGGCAATGCGGCCGAGTGGCTGGCGTTCGATCCGGTGCTGTGCGTCGGCGGAAGCTGGGTCGCGCCACGCGGTGCCCCTGACAAGGCTGAAATTGAACGGCTGGCCCGCGAGGCGTTTGCACTCGATCCGCGTTAACAAACGGCCCAGCGCCGTCCCCCTGCGGGACGCGCGTTCACGAGGACTGGCCACCGAACGCCCCGACGGGCATTCTCCCTCGCATGGACCCGATGTTCAAATGGATTGGCGGCGCGACCGCCGCGCTCGTCCTGGCGATCGGCACCGCGACCGTCGCCAGCGGCTATCTCGGCAACGAGGCGGCACAGCCCGCGCCGTCGCTCGAACAGGCGATCCCGGTCGATCCGGCCAAGATGGCGGTGACCGAGGAGAAAGTGCCCGGGGCGGCGGCAGCCAAGCCCGCTGACGACGCGCTGGTTATCAAGCGTGTCCTGCCGATCGATGGCCCGATCAAGTACGGCGAATGGCACTGGGACGACAAGGATGTGCCCCCGGGCGAGCTGGTTGTGACAGTCGATCTCGAGGCGCGGGTGATCTCGGTCTTTCAGGGCGGGTACGAAATCGGCGCGGCGGCGGTGCTATTGGGCACGCAGGAACATCCGACCCCGCTCGGCACCTTCCCGATCCTGCAGAAGGTGCGCCACAACGTCTCGACGATCTACGATGTCCCGATGCCCTATACCATGCGGCTGACCTGGGACGGGATCGCGATCCACGCCAGCGAGGTCGAAAACGGCTATGCCAGCCACGGCTGCATCGGCACGCCCGAGGAATTCGCCGCCAAGCTGTTCGCGGTGATCGAGAAGGGCGACAAGGTCGTCATCACCGACGGCAAGCGCATCGGCATGGGCGACGCGATCGTCAGCTAGCCCCGCCGCGGGTTCTCCTGCGCAAACTGCCACAAGCGTTCGCCGTTCTCGTCGATAGCCCTGCCCGCAATCCCGCCGACATTGCACGGCTGGCCAGCAATAAGGTTCTCGACCAGCCACGCTGCGCCAGCGGGATCGAGCGCACCACCAAGCGCCCGGGCGACAGCTTCGACGACGCCGATCCGGACAAGGTTCACCCCCGCCAGACCGCTGCGCAGCGCGGCGTAGCGATAGCCATCGCCTGCCGTGACCACGCATTCGGTCCATTCGCGCCCCACCGCATGCTCGATCACGTCCGCGGCCTGTCCGAGCAGTTGGGCGCTGCGCGCCAAACCCTCCGGCAAGATCCAGTCCGCCCGCGCAAGCTCTTGCCTGATCCGGACCCGGTCGAACCGCTCGTCATCGTTCGAGGGGTCGACGGCGGCCTCCAATCCGGCTCGTTCGACCACGGCAGCAAGCTCAGCCCTCCGCCAGCCGAGCAGCGGTCGCAGCAAAGGGGCAGGATGACCTGGAATGCCCGTCCGCCCCCGGATGCTCGCGAGTCCGCGCACCCCACTGCCGCGGTTGAGGCGCATCAGCAGCGTTTCGGCCTGATCGTCCAGCTGGTGCGCGGTAAGCAGTGCTTCCAGCCCGCGCTCTTCCAGCCATTCACCCAACGCCGCGTAGCGCGCGGCGCGGGCGCGATCCTGCAGGTTGCCCGCAGCAACCTGCACCGGCAGGACGGCATGGGGAACGCCCAGGTCCGCGCAATGCCGCGCGACCAGCATTGCCTCGTCCGCGCTCTCCGGCCGCAGCCCGTGATCGACCGTCGCAGCCTCGACCATGCCCGGAAAGGCCGCATCGGCGAGCAGGAGCAACGCCACGCTGTCGGGGCCGCCCGAAACCGCCAGCCCGATGCGGCCGCCTGCGGGCCACAACCGGCCGAAGTCGGTGCGGAACCGCTCGACTAGCGCCGGATCAACCGGCCTATCAATTGCAGGTCACCTTCCGCCGGGTCGCCTCGTACTGCGATGCCAGCCGCCCGGTGGCGAGCGCTTGATAGGTCTCGCCGAACTCCGCCAGCGCGATGCACGCTCGGTTGGTATCGTTCGAGGCGATCATCGCCTCGGCAAGATAGAGGAGACTGTCGGGAGCGCGCGCACCGGCCTTGTCGGACTGGTAGTTGCGCAGGAACCAGGCAGCGGCTTCACGCGGTTTGCCGTCGTCGAGATAGGCGCGGCCGAGCAGGTTGCGACCAAACGAGATGCGCGAATGGCTCGCATACCGGTCGACAAACAGGCCGAGTTGCTGCTGCGCCTCGGGATAGAAGCCCGCTTCCCACAGGCGGAAACCGTAGGAATATTCGTCATCGCCAGCGTCGCCGGTTTGCGGCTTGGCGATCGCCTGGACCGCGGCGAGGCGCTGGGCGCTTGGTCCGGCGGCGGCGGGCGTCGCGGCCGGGCGGCTTGCACCCATGGCGGCAAGGTTGCCCGAGGTCGCGGGAAGCTGGGTCGAGGTCGGGGTAGGCGTGGTGGAAGAACCGGTTGTCGTCGCGGCGGGCGCAGGCAACGTGGCTGCGATGCTAGCGGAGCCGCCGCCCTCGAGCGCGGCGAGGCGGGTCTCGAACCGGGCGATCGCGTTGCCGTTCTGCTCGGTCTGCGCGGTCAGCGTGGCAATCTGCGTTTCCAGCGCGTCGAGCCGCGCGAGGATATCCGTCACAGCGGTCGTGCTCGGTGTCGTCACCGTCGGGCGCGGCTGGGTGCCGGTCGCGATCTGGGGCTCGAAGAAGCGCCCGTCTCCGCCGGGAAAGACCTGCCGTTGCAGCGCCCGCACCTCGGCCTCGAGCTTGCGGATGCGCGCCTCAGCCCCGCTGTCCTGCGCGAAAGCGGGTGCCGCGGTCATGCCGGTGGCGAAAATGGCCAGGGCACCGATCGCGGCGCGGCTGGTTCGGGAAATCATCGTCCTGGTCGCTCCTGTTGCTTTGCGCTTCCGGCGAACCTTGCGCTGGGCCGTCGAATGCAGGCTGAACGAATGCCGCGATTTGTGCCGAAGCGGGACGCCGGTGTCGAGCGCCGCGCCTGCGGAAATCGGGGGATACGTATGGCTCAGGTAGTGGGCGCGACGCCCGCCTGTGCGGGGGATGCGCCACGGGCCAGCAACGCGTCGGCGGTCACCGGAACGTCGCGCACGATCTGCTCGGTATCGGCGAGCTTCGGCACCGTCCTCCCGCCGACCGTTATCCGCAGCGCATCGGGTCGGCCCGTCCAGACCTGCGGACCCTGTGCATCCGCGGGAACGGTGTAGCGCTCGTTCAGCGCCATCTGCTTCTGCATCAGCTGCGCCCCCGCGGCGTCGTAGAACTTGACCCAGACGCCGTCCTCGAGCGCGGTGAATACGACCTCGCCACGTGCATTCGCGGGTGCCTGGGCGGCCGCGACACCCGGGCGCGCGGGGGTTGCGACGGCCGCCCGCTGCGCCGGGTCTGCAAGCGGCGCGGGCCCGATCCCCGGTGCGAAATAGCTGCGGTAGAACGAGAACCCGCCGACCAGCAGCAGCACCGCCGCCAGCGCGGTGAGCCAGGCGAGCCCGCGCGAGGGCACGCGGCCCGGATCGCCGGGCTCGTACTTTTGCCCGGCGGGCCCGCGTTCGCCGCTGGCCGCAGCCAGTTCGGCCCGTACCTGGTCGGCGATGGCACGCTCGTCGAGGCCGACGACCTTGGCATAGCTGCGGGAGAAGCCGATCGCGTAGGTGCGCGACGGCAACCGACCGTAATCGCCCGTTTCCAGCGTCTCGATATGGCGCTGGGGAATGCGCGTCTCGGCAGCGAGTTGCGCGACCGTCAGCCCGGCTCCCTCGCGCGCACGGCGCAGGCGCGCTCCCGCGTTGTCCAGCGGCAGCTGCTCCTCGAAAACTTCGGTATCCGTGTCCATCCCGACCCCGATTGCGACCCTGTGGGCTTATTCCGGCGAACAAGAATGTCGCATGAACGTGCTGTCAAGCATGCGGCACGCCTTGCCGCACTTCCATTCGACGATGCGTTGTGCCCGAGCGGCGAACTCAGGCGCCACCAAGACTAGTCGTGCTCGATGCCCCGCTCCGTCGCCCAGGCGGACAGCGCGGCGCGCATGTCGGGCGGCGGGCTGGCGAGCCATTCGTTCATCGCCGCGGTGATCTCCGCCAGGTCGACCTTGCGGATCAGCTCCTTGATCGGCCCGACCGCGACCGGTGTGATCGACAGCCGCCGGAAGCCGAGTCCGAACAGCGCCAGCGCCTCCAGCCGCCGCCCGCCCATCTCGCCGCAAACGCCGAGATCGACCCCGGTTCCGAGCGTAGCCAGCGAGACCCGACGCAGAAACCGCAGGATCGAGGGGCTGAGCCAGTCGTAGCGTTCGGCAAGCTTGGGATTGGCGCGATCCGCCGCGAACAGGAACTGGGTCAGGTCGTTGGTCCCGACGGACAGGAACGACAGCCGCGGCAGCAGCTGGTCGAGCACTTCGGCCAACGCGGGCACTTCGAGCATGGCGCCGAAGTTGATCGCGTCTGGCAAATGCTTCTTGCGCCGCCGCATCAGGGCGTGCTGGTCCTCGAACACCTTGCGCGCGGCCTCGAATTCCCACGGCTCGCTGACCATCGGGAACATGACGTAGAGCGTCCGCCCCGCCGCCGCCTCGAGCAAGGCACGCGCCTGGACCTTGAGCAGTCCTTCGCGCTCGAGCGCAAGGCGCAGTGCGCGCCAGCCCATCGCCGGGTTCTCGTCGAAGCGCGATTCGCCTTCGCGCAGGTACGGCACCGCCTTGTCGCCGCCGATGTCGACGGTGCGGAACACGACTGGCTTGTCGCCCGCCGCATCCATCACGTCGCGATAGAGGCGGGTCTGCCGGTCGCGCTGGGGCAGCGTGGCGGAAACGAGGAACTGGAATTCGGTCCGGAACAGCCCGACTCCGTCGGCGCCCGACAGCTGGAGCGCGCTCATGTCGTCGCGCAGGCCCGCGTTCATCATCACCGTAATCCGCGTCCCGCAGCGGGTGAACGGCTCGACGTCGCGCAGCTCGGCATAGACCGCCTGGCGCTCGCGCGACTTGGCAAAGCGCGCGTCGAACGCCTCGGCCATCGGCTGCGACGGACGGACGGTGGCGGTGCCCTTGTCGGCGTCGAGCAGGATTTCGTCGCCTTCGCGCACCTTGCCGCGCAGGCCCTGGACCCGCCCCAGCACCGGGACGCCCATCGCCCGCGCCACGATCACCACGTGCGCGGTCAGCGAGCCTTCCTCCAGCACCACGCCCTTGAGCTTGCGCCGGTCGTATTCGAGCAGTTCCGCCGGGCCGAGGTTCTTGGCGATCAGGATCGTGTCACGCCGCAAGCCCTGGCTTGCCGCGGTGCCAAGCTGGCCCGAGACGATCCTGAGGAGCCGGTTCGACAGGTCCTCCAGATCGTGCATCCGGTCGGCGAGGAGCGCGTCGTCGATCTCGCGCATCCGCATCCGGGTACGCTGTTGGACGCGCTCGATCGCCGCCTCGGCCGTGAGGCCGGAATCGATCGCCTCGTTGATCCGCCGGCTCCAGCCCTCGTCGTAGGCGAACATCTTGTAAGTCTCGAGCACCTCGTCGTGCTCGCCGCCGACCCCGAATTCGGCCTGGTTGGCCATCTGGTCGATCTGTTCGCGCATCTTGTCGAAGGCGCGATAGACCCGCTGGCGTTCGGCCTCGGTATCCTCCGCCATGACCTGGTCGATGGTCACGCGTGGCTGGTGGTAGACCGCGCGGCCGACCGCCAGCCCCTTGACCAGCGGCAGGCCCTGCATGACCTGCGGCTCGGAACTGGCCTGCGACAGGCCGAGCGCCTCCTCCTCGTCGACCAGTTCGGCGTTGGCGATCAGCTCGGACAGGACCATCGCCGTCGTCTGCAGCGCCTCGATCTCGATGTCCTCGTAACGGCGCGGGTCGACGTGCTGGACGCACAGCACCCCCACGGAGCGCTCGCGATAGACGATCGGGACGCCGGCGAACGAATGGAACTTCTCCTCCCCCGTTTCGGGGCGATAGGCGAAATCGGGATGCGCCTTGGCCTCGGCCAGATTGAGCGTGGCGATATTCTCGGCGATGGTGCCGGTCAGCCCCTCGCCCACCGCCAGCCGCGTGACGTGGACCGCGCTCTGGTTTAGGCCGCGGGTCGCGAACAGCTCCAGCATCCCCTCGCGCAGGAGGTAGATCGAGCAGACTTCGCTATCGAGGCTTTCGCCGATGATCTCCACCACCCGGTCGAGCTTGCCCTGCGCGTGCATGCGCGAGGCCATGACCTCGTGCAGGCGCGTGAGGATCGTGCGGGCGGCGGTGGCTGCGGACATGGCCCGCAGCTATAGCACAGCCCGACGGGTGGCAAATGTGGAGATGCTGCGTCAGCTTGTTGTTTCAGCATGGCTGAAACTTTGCGGCGCCGGCTCTCTCCCCCCACCCGGCCACCCAACGATAGTACCCTATGGGTGGTCGGGTCGGGGAAAGGGTTGGAGCGGCTCCGGCATGGCCGAAAAAAAGCGGATCAGGTCGCGGCGAGCTCTTCCTTGATCCTGAGCTTCTGGCGCTTGAGGAACTGGACCGTCGCGGCGTCCGGGGCAGGCCGGTTCATCTCTTCGCGAAGCTTGGCTTCGAGACCGGCATGCTTGGTGTAGAGGGCGCTCGTATGCGACGTTTCCATATGGACACTCCTTGTGACTGGTCCGTTCCCCCGTATCGGGCGACTCGGCCAGGCAGCCGGACCGCCTGAATGCATCAAAACATAGACACTCGCCCTTGCGAACCCCCTACATGCCCCTAAACGACGAATGCGCGCCGCGGCGCGGCAGGATGAACGGGGCACGCGTGAACGAACAGGAACTGCGCAAGCGGCTGGCGACGCTCCGGATCGAGCACCGCGACCTCGATGCCGCGATCCACGCCTTGCGCGAATCGGGCTCGACCGACGAACTCCAGATCGCGCGGCTGAAGAAGCGCAAGCTGGGCCTGAAAGACCAGATCGCGATCGTCGAGGACCAGCTGGTGCCCGACATAATCGCCTGATTCCGTGCCACCGTGGGACAGTCCCGAAATGGTTCGGGAAAGCCTGTGGCCCGCGCTGGCGCGCGATTCGCGTCGGGAATAACGCTGATGGCGACATGGGGACCCCGACCGACATCAGCGAGCCGATCATCGAGACGCTCTACTGCGAGGCATTGATGCTGGCGGACGAGGTGCGCGCGGTGTTCGACCTGCGACATGTCGAAGGACCCGACAGCGACGGCGACCGGCTGCGCCTCGCCATGTCGGTCGAGGGGCTGCGCACGACCACCCGGATGATGCACCTCCTCGCCTGGCTGCTCAACCACCGCGCCTATTTCTCCGGCGACATGAGCGAGTTCCAGCTCCGCCGCCACGGCATACTCCCCGAGGATCGTCCGTCGGACCCGGCCAACCTCGCGCTGCTCGAACCCGCGACGCGCGAACTGATCTCTGCCAGCGAGGCGATGCATGCGCGGGTTGCACGGCTCGACGGGGCGTGGCGCGAGAAGTTCCGCATGCGCCCATCGGCGGTCCATGCGCTGCGCGAGCGGCTCGGGCGGGCAGTGGCGCGGTCCTAGACTAGACGGCGGCGAGCGCCCGGCGCCAGGCTGCCAGCCGCGTTTCCCGCGCGCCATCCTCCATCGCCGGGGCGAAGGCGCGCACCTCGCCGCGCATCGCCCGGACTGCTTCGGCCAGCGACAGGTGCAGGCCGCACCCTACTGCCGCGAGCATCGCCGCGCCGAGCGCGGTCGTCTCGACCATGTCGGGTCGTTCGACCGGTAAGCCGAGCACATCGGCAAGGTCCTGCGCCATCCAGTCGTTCGCGCTCATGCCGCCGTCGATCTTGAGCGCCTGCCACGGCGCGCCGTCGGCAGCGAAGGCTTCGGCGAGGTCGTGCGTCTGGTGCGCCATGGCCTCGAGAGCGGCGCGGGCGATCTGCGCCTTGCCACTGGCAAAGCTGAGCCCCGCGATCACCCCGCGCGCCTGCGCGTTCCAGTGCGGCGCGCCGAGGCCCGACAGTGCCGGGACGATCACCACGCCACCACTGTCGGGGATCGAGCGCGCCAGCGCCGCTGTCTCGGCCGCGCTCGAAATCATCCCCAGCGTATCGCGCAGGTACTTGACGAGACTCCCGGCGACGAACACCGACCCTTCCAGCGCGTAGGTCCGACCGCCGTCGCGCTGCATCAGCACGGTGCCGAGCAGGCGGTTGGCGGAGAGCGGCGGGTCCGCTCCCTTATTGGTGAGCACGAAGGCGCCGGTGCCATAGGTCGCCTTGGTCTCGCCCGGCGCGAGGCAGCCCTGCCCCACAGTCGCCGCTTGCTGGTCGCCGGCCATGCCGCAGATCGGGATCGCCCGCCCGAACAGCGCGGGCGATGTTTCTCCGAGAGCACCGTGCGTATCGGTCACTTCCGCTAGAGCGGACGCAGGCACGCCGAACAGCTCGCACAGGTCCGGATCGAACTGCGCGCCCTCCAGCGCCAGCAGCAGTGTCCGGCTGGCATTGCTCGCGTCGGACAGGAACGCCCCGCCGGTGAGGTGCCAAACCAGCCAGCTCTCGATGGTACCGAGTGCCAGTGTGCGCCGTTCCGCCGCCGCGCGCACCGCCGCCTCGTTGTCGAGCAGCCAGCGCATCTTGGTGGCGGAGAAATAGGGGTCGAGCAGCAGCCCGGTTTGACGCTGCACCTCGCGTTCGTGCCCGCGCGACTTCAGCTCCTCGCAGAAATCCGCGGTGCGCCGGTCCTGCCATACCAGCGCCCGGGCGAGCGGCTCTCCCGTCGCGCGGTCCCAGGCGACCACCGTCTCGCGCTGATTGGTGATCCCGATCGCGGCGATCCGGTCCGTCCCGCCCGCCTCCGACATCGCCCGCCGCGCGCAGGCGAGCGTGCGTTGCCAGATCTCGCCCGCGTCGTGCTCGACCCAGCCGGGGCGCGGATAGTGCTGGGTCAGCTCTTCCTGCGCCAGCGACAGCATGCGCCCGTCGCGCGCGAAGACGATTGCCCGGGTAGAGGTCGTCCCCTCGTCGAGAACCAGTATCGCCTCGCCCATCGCTATCCTTCCCGACAGATTGCCTAGCGTGACATGCGGCAAGCGTGGCCCCATATGCAAGCGATGGCAGGACCCCCGCCCAAACCCTGGCCCACGGGCCTCGCCGAGCAATGCGAGCCGCTGGTGCGCCGCGTGCTTGCGCCCAACCCATCGCCCTACACCTATACCGGCACCCAGACCTACCTGGTCGGCGCGGGCGATTCCGTGGCGGTCATCGACCCCGGCCCGGCGGAAGAGGAGCACATCGACGCCATTCTGGCCGCCGTGGGCGAGGCGCGGATCGCGGCGATCATGTGCACGCACACCCACCGCGACCATTCCCCCGCCGCCAAGCCGCTCGCCGAACGGACCGGCGCTCCGGTGGTCGGCTGCGCGCCGCTGGTGCTTGACGACAGCGGCCCGCGCGCCGATGCCGCGTTCGATCGCTACTACGCGCCCGACCGGGTGATGGAGGACGGCGAGGCTATGACCGGCCCCGGATGGACCCTGCGCGCGGTCCACACGCCGGGGCACACCTCCAACCACCTGTGCTTCGCCCTGGAGGAAAGCGGCGCGCTGTTCACCGGCGACCATGTCATGGCCTGGTCAACCAGCGTGGTCGTGCCGCCCGACGGCGACATGAGCGCGTATATGGCGAGCCTCGAGAAACTCTACGCCCGCGAGGACACGGTCTATTACCCTGCCCACGGACCGGCGGTGACCAAGCCGCGCCAGCTCGTGCGCGGGATGATCGGTCATCGTCGCCAGCGCGAGGCGCAAATCCTGCGTTTGCTGGGTGAGGCCGCGCGGCCCGTCGCGGAGTTCATCCCGGCGATGTACAAGGGGCTCGACAGCCGCCTTGTTGGCGCAGCGGAGATGAGCGTTACCGCGCATCTGATCGATCTGGAACGCAGGGGGCTCGTCGCTCGTTCCGGTGACACATGGCAGACGATCTAAAGCATTCGCCCGACACGCTGACCCCCGAAGTGCGCCGCGAGCAAGCGCTCGCTCGCGTTCAGGCCGTGCCGTGGTTCATCGTGATCGCTTTGCTCGCACTGAGTGCCTGGCTCGGATGGAAGGCATTCTTCGACGAGGTCGAGGGAGACCCCGTCGGCAGCGCCATGCTCGCCTTCCAGAAACAGAATTCGCTCACCGTGTTCAGCTCGCGCTTCGAGGTCGTCGCGACGAGCGAGGACAACCGCGGTGTGCTCAACATCGATCTGCTGCGGTCGCGTCAGGCGGCGGTGATCCCCGCAATGGTCGAATACCGGATCGACATGGCGCAGATCGACCGCGATCGTTTTCAGTGGGACGATGCCGCCGACACGCTGACCGTCACCCTGCCGCCGCTGCGGATCTCGCGCCCCAACCTCGACGAGGGCGCGGCGCGCTATTTCACCGAGGGCACGTTCGTGACCCGCGACGCCTCGCGCGACCTGTCGCAGAACAACTCGCAGCAGGCGGAACGCAAGGCGGTCGAATTCGCGCGCAATCCCGAAGTGCTGGCGCTGGCACGCAATGCCGCACGCCAAGCGGTTCGCCAGAACCTTGCCATCCCGATGGAGAGCGCCGGGTTCGGCGACGTCACCGTGGATGTGCGTTTCGACGGCGAGGCTGTTCCACAGAGCTGATTTCGCTGGTATCGGGCGGACAACAATAACGGCCGGGTCGCTTGCCTCTGGAGGGAAGCATGGCCACCACATTCGATACCTCATCGCCGCGCGCAGCGATTGCCGACACACGTTTCTTCGTCGTCATGGCCTTCGTCATGTCGGCGATCATCATCGCGGGGTTCTTGTTCAATCTGGCAATGGGCCGGTCGAGCTTCGACCTGCCGCTCGCGTACCACGTGCATGGCGCGATTTTCATGGGGTGGATCGCGCTCTATCTGGCGCAGCACGTCACCATTGCCAGCGGCCAGGTCGCCCTGCATCGTCGGCTCGGCAAGCTGGCGTACCTGTGGGTGCCGGTGATGGTCGCGGCGGGCTGTCTCATCATCGTCGTCTCCGCCCGGCGCACCGGGGGGCCATTCTTCTTCGCCCAGAACGAGTTCCTCGTCAGCAACACCATCGGTTTGTTCACGTTTGGCGGACTGGTGATCTGGGCGCTGCGTCGGCAGCGCCACACCGGCTGGCACCGGAGGCTGATGCTGGTCGCGATGAGCATCCTGCTCGGCCCCGGCCTCGGCCGCCTGCTGCCGATGCCGCTGTTCATGCCCAACGCCTGGACGATCGGCATCCTGATCACGTTTCTCTTCCCGGTCATCGGGATGATCGCTGACAAGCGCCGCATCGGCCATGTCCACCCGGCCTATTGGTGGGGGATGGGGATCAATGTCGGGCTTTTCGTCGCCTCGATGGTGCTCGCCTACACGCCCACGGGCTATGCGGTCACCGAATGGGTGGTCGCCGGAACGCCTGGCGGCGAGCGGCCGGTCGAGGCGTTCCTGCCCCCGGGCTTCGCAATGTAGCGGGAACGCGCTCGCCATCGCCTCCGTTGGCACTATAAGCGCCCGACATTCGGGCCACACGGGACGGACCATGAGCGTAGAAACCAAGCTTCCCACCGGGCAGGACCTGCTCGCCGAGATCGACCGCCTGCGCAAGGAACGGAACGCGGTGATCCTGGCGCATTACTACCAGCGCCCCGAGATCCAGGACATCGCGGACTTCGTCGGCGACAGCCTAGAATTGTCGCGCAAGGCAGCCGAGACCGATGCCGACGTCATCGCGTTCTGCGGGGTCAAATTCATGGCCGACACCGCCAAGATCCTCAGCCCCGAAAAGATCGTCGTCCTGCCCGACATGGACGCCGGATGCAGCCTCGAGGACTCCTGCCCGCCGGAGAAATTCAAGGCTTTCCGTGAGGCACACCCCGATCACATCGCGCTCACCTACATCAATTGCTCGACCGAGGTGAAGGCGCTCTCCGACGTGATCGTCACCAGCTCCAGCGCCGAGACGATCCTCAGCCAGATTCCCCCGGAGCAGAAGATCATCTTCGGGCCGGACCGGCACCTCGGCGGCTATCTCAGCCGCAAGTTCGACCGCGAGATGCTGCTGTGGCCGGGCGTCTGCATCGTGCACGAGGCGTTCAGCGAAACCGAGCTGCTGAAGCTCAAGGAGCAGCACCCTGGCGCCCCGATCGCGGCGCACCCGGAATGCCCGCCTGCCATCATCGACCATGCGGACTACGTCGGGTCGACCAGCGGCATCCTCCAGTTCGCCAAGACCTTCGAGGGCGACACGCTGATCGTGGCGACCGAGCCGCACATCATACACCAGATGGAACTGGCGATCCCCGAGAAGACCTTCATCGGCGCACCCGGGGCGGATGGGAACTGCAACTGCAACATCTGCCCGTACATGGCGCTGAACACGATGGAGAAGCTCTACACCGCGCTGCGCGACCTCGAACCGCGCATCGAGATCGAGGAGGGGCTGCGCCTCGCGGCGAAGAAGAGCCTCGACCGGATGCTGGAAATGGCGAGCGGGACAGTGGGCAAGGGCGATCTCGGTCCGACGGGTGACTAGCTCGCGGGCCGCTTTTCCCGCGCCAGTGCCAGCGCCAGCCCGAGCATCAGCATTCCCGCCACGTCCGCCGCGCCCACCCCTTCACCGAAGGCCCACCAGCCGCTGAGCGCGGCGACGGCGGGTTGGGTCAGCAGGGCGAGGCCGATGACGAGCGGGCTGAAGTGCTTCAGCGAAAACACCAGCAGTCCCTGCCCGACGAGCTGGCTGCCGACGAACAGCGCGACCAGCGGCCACCAGTTACCCGGCCAGACCGGCTCGCCAAGGACCAGCGCAATGGCGAGGCACACGGGCGCGCCCGCCAGGCTCGCCCAGAACAGCAGGGTCCAGCTGCCCAGATGCTCACGCTTGCCCTGGAGCAGCAGCAGGTAGCCGGCGTAGAACAGCCCCGCGAGGAGGCAGAACAGGTCGCCGATCAGCGTCGTGGTCGAGATTTCGAGGCTGCGGCCGAGAAGGATCGCCGAGCCCGCCAGCGCGAGCAGTATCGCACTCCATTCGCCGCCGCGAGGCAGGCGCTTCAGCACGAAGAACGCCCAGACCATCAGCACCAGACTGCCCGCGTTGCCGAACAACGTCGCGTTGCCCAGCCGCGTCATCTCGATCCCGACGTGCCAGCTTGCCAGATCGAGCGCGAAGATCGCTCCAGCCAGCAGGACGGGCCACATCCCAACGGCGCGCACCTCCCCCAGCCGCTCGCCATTGGCGCGCGCCAGCAGCGCGAGGAAGGGCAGTGCCAGCGCCAGTCGCCAGAATCCCGCTGCGACAGGGCCACTGTCCGCCAGCCGCACCGCCCAAGGGCCGAGCGCCAGCGCGACATTCCCTGCCAGCAGCGCAGCAAGCAAAACCCACCGGGGCCAAAGACGATCTTGGCTCGCTGCGCCGTCCGGGATGGTTGAATCGCTCACAGCCGCGCCTTAGCTGGCGAACCGGGTTTGCATAGCCGCCAATCATCCTAAGGGGCCGAGACTTGCACGACGTTCTCTTTCAGCCGATCAAGCTGGGCGCGCTCGAGGCGCGCAACCGCATCCTCATGGCCCCGCTGACGCGCGGCCGGTCGACCCAGCCGGGTTCGGTCCCCAACGACATGATGGCGACCTACTATCGCCAGCGCGCCGGCGCGGGGCTGATCATCTCCGAGGCGACCGGAATCAGCGTCGAGGGCCTCGGCTGGCCCGCCGCGCCGGGCGTGTGGAGCGAGGAACAGGTCGAAGGGTGGAAGCTCACCACCAAGGCCGTACACGACGAAGGCGGGCTGATCGTCCTCCAGCTCTGGCACATGGGCCGGCTGGTCCATCCCGACTTCCTCGGCGGCGAACCGCCGGTCTCGGCCAGTGCTACCAAGGCGCCCGACCACGCGCATACGCCGACCGGACGTAAGCCCTACGAGCAGGCGCGCGAACTGTCGGTCGAGGAAATCAAGCGGGTGATCGGCGACTATCGTACCGCGGCGGAGAACGCAAAGAAGGCGGGCTTCGACGGGGTCCAGCTCCACGGCGCGAATGGCTATCTCGTCGACCAGTTCCTGCGCGATTCGACCAATCTCAGGACCGACGAATACGGCGGCCCGGCGGAAAACCGGGTGCGTTTCCTGCGCGAGGTGCTCGAGGCGCTGATCGATGTGTGGGGCGCGGACCGCGTAAGCGTGCGGCTGTCGCCCAATGGCGAGACGCAGGGTTGCGACGACAGCGATCCGGCGACGACCTTCGCCGCCGCGGCGAAGGTGTGCCAGGACCTCGGCCTGTCCTTCGTCGAGCTGCGCGAGCCGGGGCCGGAAGGCACCTTCGGGCAGACCGACGTCCCCAAGCAGAGCCCGATGATCCGCGACATCTACACCGGCCCGCTGGTGCTCAACAGCGACTACGACGCGCAGGGTGCGGCAGACGACGTCGGTTTCGGTCGCTGCGACGCGGTGAGTTTCGGGCGGCCTTATATCTCCAATCCCGACCTCGACGAGCGGATCGCGCAGGGTGCGCCGTTCGCCCCCAATGTCGACGTTCCGCGCAGCTGGTACCTGCCGGGTCCGGAGGGCTACATCGACTACCCGACACTGGCCGAGGCAGCCGCGCTCGCTGACGGCTAGGGTTCGGCGGGCTCGTCTTCGGTCGGCTCGGTCGCTTCTTCGGCCTCGGTCGCTACTTCTGGCTCATCTGCGTCGGACGCAGAAGCGCTCGTGTCCGATCCGCCCGTCGCCGTTCCTGTCGGCGCGGTGCGGAGCGGAGGTGATTGCGAGCGGAGCTGATCGAGCGGTATCATCTCGTCGCTGATCGTGCCGCCCAGCACCTCGCCCTCGGCGCGCCCGCCCGCCGCGCTCGCCTGCTCGGGATCGCTGCTGTCGCAGGCGGCCAAGGCGAGCAGGGCGATCCCGGCCGGGGCAATTCGCAGCAGCATCGTCATCGGTCCTTGTCCAGCGCGGCGAGGAAGCCGCCCATCCGCGCGTGCAATGCCGCATCCCATTCGTCCGGCGCAACCTTCAATCCAAGCCGTTCGAGGCTGGTCACCCCGAATTCCTCGATCCCGCACGGCACGATGCCGGTGAAATGCGCGAGGTCCGGCGCGAGGTTGACCGAGAAGCCGTGCATGGTGACCCACCGGCGCACGCGCACCCCGATCGCGCCGATCTTGGCCTCGCGCCCGTCGACGTCGCGCGTCCAGATGCCGATCCGCCCCTCGGCGCGCCAGCTGGCGACGCCGAGATCGGCCAGCGTGTCGATTACCCACCCCTCGATCGCATGGACGAAACAGCGCACATCGCGGCCCCGGCGGGTCAGGTCGAGCAGGACGTAGCCGACGCGCTGGCCCGGCCCGTGATAGGTATAGCGACCGCCACGCCCTGCGTCGACCACCTCGAAGCGCGGATCGAGCAGTTCGCTCGCCGCCGCGCTCGTCCCGGCGGTATAGACCGGCGGATGCTCTAGCAGCCAGACCAGCTCGCGCGCCTCGCCCTCGGCGATCGCGCGGTTGCGCGCGTCCATTTCAGCCAGTGCCTCGCGATAGGGCACTTGCCCCGTGGCGACGCGCCATTCCGGGTAAGCGGTCGATTGTTCGGTCATTGGCGATTGCGTGGGGCTTGCCGGCCCGCTTATCAAGGGCATGTGCAATCGCAACGGGAAGGAACGGGCATGAATTTCGATATGGGACGGGCCTGGAACGAGGGCATTGCCCGCGTCCGGGCAAACTTTCAGGTTCTCACCATCCTCGGCGGGATCTTCTTCTTCGTGCCCTCCGTGCTGCTGTTCATCGCGATGCCCGATGCCATGGGCGCGATGATGAGCCCCGACATGGACCCGCAGAATATGGAACAGATCATGGCCGGGCTCGGTGCCGGGTTCTTCCTCATGTATCTGCTCATCGTACTGGCGAGCTTCGTCGGATACGCCGCGATGATCGCATTGCTGGGCGATTCTAGGCGCGTTTCGGTCGGCGAGGCGATCGTTACCGGCATCAAGGTCCTCCTGCCACTGCTGGCACTGCTGGTGATCTTCGCTATCGGCTATTTCGTGATCGCTCTCGTGGTCGGGCTCGTGTTCGGCCTCCTGATCGCGGCTGTGGGTACCGTTTCCGGCGGGATCGCTGCCGCGCTGACCTTCGTCATGGTGATTGCGATCCTGCTGGCGGTGCTCTGGGTCCTGACGCGGTTCTCGATGACCCTGCCCGTCCTTGCACTCGAAGGTTCGCTCAACCCGTTCAACGCGCTCGGTCGCTCGTGGAAGCTGACGCAGTCAGTCCACCTTAGGTTGTTCCTGTTCTACGTGCTGCTCACGGTTGCTTACCTGGTGATCGCGCTTGTCGCCTTCATGATCATGGGCACGCTGGTTGCGGCAATGGGCACGCCGAGCGCGCTCGGGTTCCTCAACGGCGTGATCGGCGCATTTGTGGCGATGGTGTTCTCGGGGGTGGTCGTAGGCATCTACCTGCAGCTCGCGGGGCCGAGTGCGGGGACGATTACCGACGCGTTCGAATGACGCTGCGCGAGGCGCGCCTGAGGCTCAGGCCGCCTCGTCCTTCCAGCCCCAGAACAGTTTGCACGGCAGCACGTTCAGCGGCTCGAAGTCCTGGTCGATCCGGGCAAAGTGCCGCGCCATGAAGTCCCGTGCGCGCGCGGAAAACTGGTAGACCAGGAAAGCGCCGCCCGGGCGCAGCACGCGGTGGGTCGCGGCCACGATAGCGGGGCCGACGCCGTCGGGCAGGGTCGAGAATGGCAGCCCGGACAGGACGTAGTCGGCCTGCTCGTAACCCAGCGCACGAACGATTTCCTCGACATCGGCGGCCGAGCCGTGGACCGCGTGGAAGCGGCTGTCGGCGATCGTGCGCTTGAGATAGTCGATGTAGAGCGGGTTGGTGTCGATCACCAGCAGCGCCCCGTCGCGCGGCAGGCGCTCCAGCACCGGGAAGCAAAACGTGCCGACCCCCGGCCCGTACTCGACGAACAGCTTGCACTGTTGCCAGTCGACCGGGCCGAGCATCCGCCTGATCGTGAACCGCGACGACGGAATGATCGACCCGACCATCTTGGGGTGCTCGACGAACCCGCGGAAAAACACGCCCCACTGGCCGAACAGGCGGCCCATGCGCTGCCTCAGGCTGCGCGGACGCGCCAGCGCCAGATCGCTCGAATTGGTCAAGAAGGAAGCCTCGTGCTGCGGCCGGCGACCCGCCGACAGTTAAGCGCGCGGGTTCGCAAATTCCCCCGCCCATTGCAAGCGCGGCTTGCCGGGCGTAGCGCCCGGGGACGCCATGGCCGAGCACGATCCCCTCGCCCCAGTCGTCGTTCCCGGACCGCCGCAGCGGCCAATTTCGCGCGAGCGCATGGTGCTGCTGTTCCTGGTCATGCTGGTGACGGCGGCGGGCAACACCGCCATGCAATCGGTCATGCCGTCGATCGGTAGCGAGCTGGGCGTCGCCGATGTCTGGATCAGCCTCGCCTACACCTGGTCGGCACTTTTGTGGGTCATCTGTGCACCTTTGTGGGCCCGTCGGTCAGACCGGCGCGGGCGCAAGGCCATGATGGCGATCGGGCTGGGCGGCTTCATCGCCTCGTTCGCGCTATGCGGTCTGGTCCTGTGGTTCGGGCTTGCCGGAGCGATCTCGGCGAGTGCAACGCTGATCTTCTTCGCTGCAGCGCGCAGCCTCTACGGTGGGTTCGGTTCCGCCGCGCCGCCCGCCGTTCAGGCCTACGTCGCCAGCCGCACGCCGCGCGCGGAGCGGACCCAGGCGATGGCGGTGATCGCCTCGAGCTTCGGGCTCGGCACCGTGATCGGACCGGCGGTCGCGCCGCTGCTGGTCCTTCCGGCGACCGGGCTGACGGGGCCCTTCTTCGCCTTCACGCTCGTCGGCATTGCGGTGCTGGTGGCGCTGCGGCTGCGCCTGCCGGACGACACGCCCACATACGCCGCGCGGGGCGACGTGGTCGCCGCACCATTCAGCGCCAATTCCAATCCAAATGTCGAGCGCGACGAAAGCGATGACGCTCTGGCCGACCCCTCGGCGATCCCCGACCTGACATGGCGCGACCGGCGGCTGCGGCCCTGGCTCGTGGCCGGCCTGCTCGGAGGACATGCGCAGGCAGCCACGCTTGGCATCATCGGGTTTTTCCTGCTCGACCGGCTCGGTCTGCGCGACGATCCGGCCGCCGGCACCGGGCAGATCGGCCTGGTGCTGATGGGCGGCGCGATCGCGACGCTGCTGGCGCAATGGGGCCTGATCCCGATGCTCCGGCTAGGCCCGCGTGCCTCGACGCTGTGGGGCATGGCGCTGGCGCTGGTCGGCGTGGCCGGGTTCGCGCTGGCACAAGACCTTCACGGCATCGCGCTCGGCTTTGCTGTCGCCTCGCTGGGATTCGGGCTCTACCGCCCGGGCTTTACCGCCGGCATGTCGCTGGCGGTCAGTCGCCGCGAACAGGGGCAGGTCGGCGGCATCGTCGCATCGGTCAACGGCGCTGCCTACATCGTGGCGCCGGCAGCGGGGGTCTGGCTCTATGGCCATCATCCGACGGTGGGATTCGTGACCATCGGGCTGCTGTGCGCAGTGGTCTTCGCGCTTGGATGGCACCAGCTCGACGCCGACGAGGCACCGCCGCCGAGCTGATTTTTGCCAAAGTCTGTTATTGATTGTCATTCGCAATAGCGTTAGCGGCTGCTCCCATCAGGAGGAGCTACACAATGATTCGCCGCGCCGCGTCCAGCTGTCTTGCCATCGCCATGGCCGTCTCGACCGCGACAGCTTACGCCAGCGACAATGCCGCTGGCACCGAAGATGCGGCCGTTGATCCCGAGCGGGACTACCTGCCGTCCGACATCGTCGTTTCCGGCCAGCGCGACGGATACGCGATTGACGACGGCTCGAGCGGAACCAAGACGCCGACTCCGCTCATCCGGGTGCCGCAGACCGTTTCCGTGATTACGGAGGACCAGTTCCAGGACCAGGCGATCACCCAGCTCGGCGAGGCGCTACGCTATGTTCCCGGGGTCAGCCTCGAGACCGGCGAGGGCCATCGCGACGAGATCTTCATCCGCGGGCAGGAAACGACCGCCGACTTCTATCTCGACGGCTTGCGCGACGATGCGCAATACTATCGCTCGCTTTACAACGTCGAGCGGATCGAGGTGCTGAAGGGTGCGAACGCGCTGATCTTCGGGCGCGGCGGCGGCGGCGGAGTGGTCAACCGCGTCAGCAAGACTGCACAGATCGGCACAAGCGCGTTCGGCATGTCCGGCTCAGTCGACACTTTCGGCGCCTTCGACATCGCGACCGACGTGAACCAGCGGCTGGGCGACGGTGCCGCGATCCGGATCAATGGCATTTACGAGGAATTCGACAGCCACCGCGATTTCTACGAGGGCCGCTTCATCGGCGTGACGCCGACGGTAACGGCGCAACTCGGTGCCGAGACGCGCCTGGTCGCCAGCTACACCTACGAAAGCGACGGCCGCGTGACCGATCGCGGCCTGCCGTCGCTGGCGGGCCTCCCGATCGCCGGTTTCGACCGGACATTTTTCGGCGATCGCGATTTCAACCGGGCCGATCTCGAAGCCCACATCGCGCGCGCCCGGCTTGAACACCGGTTCGACGAAGCCTGGTCGGCCAATGTCGCCGTGCAGTATGCCGATTACGACAAGATCTACGCCAACCTGCTGCCCGCTTCGGCCACGGCGACGACGGTCGACCTGACCGGTTACGAGGACACCCAGACGCGCGAGAACCTGATCGCTCAGGCCAATCTCGTGGGCGAATTCGACACCGGAATGCTGTCGCACACGCTGCTCGCCGGGCTGGAGGCAAGCTGGCAGGATTCGTTCAACGGCCGCAGCGACGTGCGTTTCCCCAACGGTGTCGGCGGTTTCACCACGCGCGCGACGGTCGCACTGGGCGACGTGCTCGCAATTCCGTCCTTCGTGCTCGCCCCGCCGAGCCGCGGCAATGCGAGCGACCTCAAGGTCTTGTCCGCTTACGTGCAGGACCAGGTCGAGATCGGCGATCACATCGAGCTGATTGCCGGGCTGCGGTGGGACCGGTTCGACGTATCGACGGTCAACCTTGCCGGTGTTGTCGGCGGACGCGTGGACGAGAAGGTCAGCCCGCGCGTCGGCTTGGTGGTCAAACCGAACGAGGCGCTATCCCTGTACGCGAGCTATGCAACCAGCTTCCTGCCGCAGGCCGGCGACCAATTCTTCATTCTCTCGCCCGGCGACAGCGCTTTCGAACCGGAGAAGTTCACCAACCACGAAATCGGCGCCAAGTGGCTCATCGAGCCGGATCTGTTTCTGACCGCGGCGTTGTTCCGGCTCGACCGGACCAACACCAAGGGTCCCAGCCCGCAAGATCCCACGCTTATCGCACTGGTCGGCGAGAGCCGTGTCGAGGGGTTCGAGTTCAACCTGGCCGGGGAGATCATGCCGGGCTGGCAGGCAAACATCGGCTATACGTGGCTCGATGGGGAAATCCGCACCACCACGTCGTCGGCCCCTGCCGGTCGCAGGCTGGAACAATTGCCCAAGCATCAGGTAAGCGCGTGGAACCATGTCTCGCTGACCGAGCAATTCAGCCTCGGCCTCGGGGTCGTGTATCAGGACGAACAGTTTGCCAGCCTGACCAACGCGGTCACGCTGCCGGACTACGTGCGCGTCGACGCAGCCGCCTATTTCGAGTTGAACGACCGCGTCGGGTTCCAGGTAAACGTCGAGAACCTGTTCGACGCGCGCTATTACCCCTCGGCACATGGCGACAACAACATCCAGCCGGCCGAACCCTTCAGCGCGCGCTTCGGGGTTCGCGTGAGCCTCTAGGCCTCAGTCAGGGTTCGCCATCGCCGGCACTTCACGAGCGGCATCGGAAGGATCGATTCCCGGGGCGGGGGCGGCGCTGATCGTCTCGGCCCGCGCAGCGACCCGCCCGGCGCGCTGGATCGCCGCAACCAGTCGCGGATAGACCCCGCAGGGGCACAGGTTGGTGATCGCTGCCCTGATCTCGTCCTCGCTCGGGCTGGCCGCCTTGCGCAGCAGCGCAGCGGCGGCGATCGCGATGCCGGGGGTGCAGAACCCGCACTGGATCGCGCCCTCGGCCACCAGCGCCTGCTGGACCGGATGCGAGCGATCGCGCGACAGGCCCTCGATCGTGGTCACCACGCGCCCCTCGGCCTCCGCCAGGTTGATCAGACAACTGCGCAGCGCCTCCCCATCGACCAGCACCATGCACGCGCCGCAATCGCCATTGCCGCAACCGTACTTCGTGCCGGTAAGGTTGGCCGCGTCGCGCAGCGCCCAAAGCAGCGGGGTCGCCGGGTCCATGGCGAACTCGACCGGCCGGTCATTGACCGTCAGGCGCGGCATCGGCGCTGCAGTCTCAGTCGCGCCAGCTCGGGTCGACCCGATCGATCCGGCGCTTCCATGCCTCGAAGTCCGCCGCGCCGGGCCCGCCCGGCAGGGAAACCTGGCCGAGGTCCCGTTGGTGCACCGCGATGACCTCGTCCGGGATCATGATCGGCTTGCCCATCGCATGGGTCGCGAGCTGAATCTCGCAGGCGCGCTGAAGCGCCCACATCTGGACGAACATCTCGCCGATTGTACGGCCCATGACCACCGGGCCGTGGTTGCGGAGCATCAGGATGCGCTCGTTGCCGAGGTTCTGGAGCAAGCGCTCACCCTCCTCCGGTCGCACGGTCACACCCTCGAAATCGTGGTAGCCGATCCGGCCGATGAAGTTGCAAGCATAGAAGTTGGTCGGCTCGAGCCCGTTCTCGCTGGCGCAGACCGCCATGGTTGCGGTGGTGTGGACATGGCAGATCGCGTGTGCCCACTCGAGATGGCGGTGGAAATAGGCGTGCTGGGTGAACCCGGCCTGGTTTACCGGATAGTTCCCCGCCAGCACGTTGCCGTCGATGTCGATCTTGACCAGGTTGCTGGCGGTCACTTCGTCGTACATCAGCCCGAACGGGTTGATCAGGAAAGCGTCGTCCTCGCCCGGCACCTTCAGGCTGATATGATTGTAGATCGATTCCGACCAGCCGAGATGGTCGAAGATACGGTAGCAGGCGGCCAGGTCCTGCCGCGCCTTCCATTCCGCTTCGCTGCATTCCATCCGCGGCTTGAGCTGGGTCGCCATCGCTCTCTCCTTCGATTGCCTTTCGCCACCTATCGCACGGCGAAGGGGCGGCGCACAAGCCGCGCGAAGCCCCTTCCCTCGCCGCCTCGCCACGGTTAGGCCCGCATCCGATGAACGATACGGCCCGACTGACGCGCGGATCGATCCGCGGCCATCTGATCGGGCAGACCGCGCCGACCATAGTCGGCGTCGCGGCGCTGATGTCGGTCGGGCTGGTCAACGCCTACTTCATCGGGCGGCTGGGTTCAGACGAGCTGGCGGCGGTCGCCTTCATCTTCCCCGTGACGATCGCGATTTCGAGCCTCGGCGTCGGGGTGATGGTCGGAGTCAGTTCGGTCATCGCCCGGGCGCTGGGCGCTGGCGATCTCGACCGCGCGGCGCGACGGGCGAATTTCGGCGCGGTCTTCGCACTGGGCGCCGGGCTGTTGGTGGGACTGGCACTGTTCGCGCTGGCGGGCCCCTTGTTCCGCCTGATGCAGGCACCCGCGCACCTGCAACCGCTGATCGCCGACTATGTCGCACCCTATTCGCTCGGGCTGCCGCTGCTCATGCTCCAGATGGGCCTCAACGGGGTGCTCCGCGGGCAGGGGGAGGCGCGGGCGACGAGCTACGTTTCGGTCACCTATGCAGTGGTCAACTGGGTCCTCAACCCGGCGCTGATCGACGGGGCATTCGGCTGGCAGGGAATGGGCGTGGCGGGCGCGGCCTGGGCGGCGAATATCGGCTTCGCGATCGCCGTTGCGTTGGGCCTGTGGCTGATCGGGCGCACTTATCTGCCGATCCGGCCGGGCCTGATCCGCGAATGCCGTATGGGCGAATCTGCGGGTGCGATACTGCGCGTGGCGGGCCCGGCAGCCTTCTCCAATGCGATCAACCCGATCGGTCTGGCGGTGCTGACCGCATTCCTCGCCTCGGAGGGGAGCGAGGCGGTGGCCGGGTTCGGCGCGGCCGGGCGGCTCCAGAGTTTCGCCGTGGTGCCTCTGCTGGCGCTGTCGGGCTCGATCGGCGCGATTGTGGGGCAGAACTGGGGTGGGGGCCAGTTCGACCGGGCACGACGCGCGATGCTGGAAGCAGGCGTGTTCAGCGTGGGCTACGGGCTCGCAGTCGCTTTGCTGCTCTTCGCTTTTGGCGATCCGCTGGCAGCCCTGTTCACCGACGATCCGGTCGTGGCGGCCGAATTCCGCCGCTACCTGGCCATTTCCGTCTGGGGCTATGCCGGGTTCGGCCTGCTCATCACCGCCAATGGGGCGCTCAACGCGGTCGATCGCAGCGCATTTGCTCTTGCGCAGAGTTTCGCCCGCGTTTTCCTCATCATGCTGCCCTTCGCCTGGGTCCTGCGCGCAGCATGGGGTGCCGATGCGATCTACGGTGCCGAGCTGGTGGCCAACCTTGCAGGCGGCCTGCTGGCAGCAGTCGTCGTGTGGCGGGTGCTGCGCCGGTGACCGATCGTTAACCACATTCGCCCATAGGCTTTCTCCCGAGCGAACGGGGACGAGAGAATGGACGATCTGCTGGCGGATTTCGTGGCCGAGACCCGCGAGATGCTCGAGGCGGTGGAGGGCGAGCTCGTGGCATGGGAGGCCGACCCTGCCGATACCGCGCGCCTCGACGCGATCTTCCGCTTCGTCCACACCGTAAAGGGCAACTGCGGGTTCTTCGAGTTTCCCCGGCTCGAGAAACTGAGCCACGCCGCCGAAAGCGCACTCGCCGAAGTGCGCGCCGGGCGCCGCCAGCCCGGGCCGCACCTTGTCAACGCCGTACTGGCCGTCATCGACCGCATCGCCGAAATGGTCGCGGCGATCGAGGCGGGCGAGGACCTGCCCGAAGGCGGCGACGAGCGGCTGATCGCCGCGCTCGAACCCGAGAACGACGAGGAGCCCGGCGAGCAGCGCATCGGCCATGCCGGCGCCGAACGTCGCCCTACCGGGAGCAACGGCGTGCAGCGCTCGATCCGCCTCCCGGTCGATTTGCTCGACCGGCTGATGAGCGGCGTCTCCGACATGGTCCTGGCCCGCAACGATCTCGCCCGTCGCTTGCGCGCGGCGGGCAACCAGCCGACCATCGACGGCCCGTTCGACCGCCTGTCCGCCATTCTCGACGACGTGCGTGAAGGGGTGACAAGAATGCGGATGCAGCGCATCGAGCACCTCTACAACGCCCTGCCACGACTGGTCCGCGACTTGAGCTCCGAACTTGGCAAGCAGGTCATGATCGACCTGGAAGGCGGCGAGGTCGAGCTCGACCGCGAGATGATCGAGACCGTGCGCGACCCGCTGACGCACATCATCCGCAACGCGATCGACCACGGCATCGAAACGCCGTCCCACCGCCTCGCGGCGGGCAAGCGCGAGATCGGGCTGCTGAGCCTCTCGGCGCGGCAGGCTGGCAATCGCATTGCCATCGTGATCCGCGACGACGGCGCGGGCTTCGACGTCGACCGGATCGCCGCCAAGGCCGTCGCCAACGGCATCGCCACCACGGCGGAGGTCGAGGCCATGACCCGCCAGCAGAAGCTGGCGCTGGTATTCGAGCCGGGGCTCTCCACCGCCGAGCAGGTCAGCGAGGTGTCGGGGCGCGGGGTCGGCATGGACGTCGTCCGTGCCAACCTCGAGAAGGTCGGCGGATCGATCGAGATCGACAGCGAGCCGGGCCAGGGCACCGTGCTCTCGCTCCAGCTCCCGCTGACGCTCAGCATCGTCGCCGCGCTGACAGTCAGCTGCGGCGACGGCCGCTTTGCCATCCCGCGCTCGTACATCGAGGAAATCGCGCGCGGGAGCTCCTCCGCCCTGGCGATCGAGAACCTCGGTGAGGCGCCCTTCGTCACCTTCCGCGACGTGCGCATTCCCTGCGTGCGGCTGGCAACTGTGCTCGGCCTGCCCGAAACCACGCCGCTGGCGCACTGCACCTATGTCTTCGTGCGACTCGCACGCGGCGATCTCTACGCATTGGCTGTCGACCGCGTGCTCGACAACGAGGACCTGGTGGTCAAGCCACTCGCGCCGGCGATCATGGCGACCGGCATCTATTCCGGCTCGACGCTGCTCGACGACGGTCATCCGATCCTGATGCTCGACATGCCCAATATCGCGCAGATCTACGGCCTTGGGGTGGCCGGGAGTCGCGGCGCGCGGTCTTCCGTTGAACCCGCCGAGCGTGCGCGTGCGGCCCGCCAGATTCCGCAGGCAATCGTCTTTCGCGACCTTGCCGGAAAACGCCGCGCGATCCGGATGGAGGCGGTGCTGCGCATCCAGTCGATCGCGCCCGACGCGGTGACCCGCGACGGCGATACCGTCCATGCGACGCTCGACGGCGCAATCCTCCCGCTGGCCGGGTTCGATATCGCCGACGCGGAAATAGCCGGCTGCGAGCGGATCACCGTCATGCGCCTCGGCGACGGAGCGAGCGAACTGCTGCTCGCCGTCGGCGAGATCGAGAACACAGCGGGTATCTCCGACGCGGTGGTGCCGGTCGCGGGCGAGGACCTGCTCGAAGGGCACACGCTGATCGAGGGCGACCCAGCCGGTCTGGTCGATGCCCACGCTCTGTTCGCGCGGCACGCCCGTGCGCTGGTCCCTGCGCGGCGCCCGCGCTGCCGCCTGCCGGTCGCCGACGACTGGGCGTGCACCTTCCTCGCCCCGCTGGTCGAGGCGGCCGGATACGAAATTGCCGAGGACGGGGAGGCCGATGTTGCCTTCGCGGTCGATGCCCACGCATCGGCCGAAGCAACCGACGTGCCGGTCATCCGGCTGCGCTCAAGCGTCGACCAATCCGCCGACGGGTCGATCTATCGCTACGACCGCAACGGGCTGCTCGCAGCGCTCCGTTCGGCCACTGGGAGAGGGTAATGGGCGAACTGTTCCTGCTGGCGACCATCGCCGGACGCCGCGCCGCCATCCGTTCCGCCGAGGTGCAGTCGGTGGTGGAGATCGAGGCGATCGCGCCCGTCCCGCGAGCACCCGACCATGTCGCCGGGATTGCCGCCCTGCGCAGCCGCGCGCTGACCGTGATCGACGCGCGCCGCGCACTCGGGATCGCTGCCGAGGCTGCCGACACCGATGGCCGCGCGGTCGTGTGCGAGGTCGCCGGGCACCCCTACGCACTGCGCGTCGACCGGGTCGACGACGTGGTCGAAGCAACGTTCGAAACGCCGCGGCCCGATGCCTCGCTCGGCGCGGCGTGGGACCGGATCGCCAGTGCGCTGGTCGAAACGCCGATCGGGCCGGCCGTCGTCATCGACGTTGCCGCGCTCGTCGCCGGGCCGCTCGCCACCCGTCATCCGCCCGAGGCGGCGTAAGCCGAAAGTTAACCCGTCGCCCCTAGATCATGGAAAAAAGAGGATCGCGTCCATGAAGCGTTGTTTGATCGTCGACGACTCGCGCGTCATCCGCAAGGTGTCGCGTCACATCCTGGAATCGCTCGGGTTCATCGTCGACGAGGCGGAGAACGGCCAGGTCGGCCTCGCGCGGTGCGAGGACGAAATGCCCGATCTCGTGATGCTCGACTGGAACATGCCGGTGATGACCGGGATCGAATTCATCGTCCAGCTGCGCCAACGGCCCGGCGGCGACAAGCCCAAGGTCGTGTTCTGCACCACCGAGAACGACGTCGCGCACATCCGCGAGGCGATCAGCGCCGGTGCCGACGAATACGTGATGAAGCCGTTCGACCACGAGACGCTGCAGATCAAGCTCCAGCTCGTCGGCATGGCGTGAGGCAGCCGGCGTGCCCAACACGAGCATCAAACCACGCATAGGTGGCGCCGGTCGCGCGCGCCCGGTGCGCGTGATGATCGTCGACGATTCGCTGATCGTGCGGACTGTGTTGTCGCGCGTGATCGAGCCCGAACCTGACATCGAGATCGTCGCCAAGTCGGGCAGCGCCGAACTCGCGATCGCGCAACTGGCGCGGACCCCGGCGGACGTCGTCCTGCTCGACCTCGAAATGCCCGGCATGGGCGGTCTCGAGGCGCTGCCGCGCATCCTCGCCGCCACTTCGGCGACGCAGGTTCTGGTCGTTTCCTCGCTCACAGAGGCAGGCGCCGAGCACACGCTGGCTGCGCTCGCGATGGGCGCCGCCGATACCATGCTCAAGCCGCGCGCGGGCGAGTTCGACGACGATTACCGCCGCGCGCTCATCGGCAAGATCAGGGCGCTTGGCTCCAGCGAGCCGCAAGCGGCGGTACGGGAACCCTCGCCCACGCCCCCGCCCGTCGCGCAGGCCCGTCGTCCGGGTCGCGCTGCGCTCATCGCCATCGGCGCCTCGACCGGCGGGATCCACGCGCTCAGCATCTTCCTGCGCAGCCTCCCGCGCAGCGTGACCGTGCCAATTCTGGTGACCCAGCACCTGCCGCCGAGCTTTACCGCCGCGTTCGCCCGCCAGCTGCAGATCGCCTCCGGCCGCGACACCATAGTGGCACGCGATGGAATGGTAATCGAGTCCGGTCGGATCTACGTCGCGAGCGGCGATGGCCACATGATCGTCGAGAAGGGGCCGCGCGGTCTGCGGATCGGCAGCGATCACGGCAAGCAGGCGAGCGGCTGCACCCCGTCGGTCGATCCGCTGTTCGCCTCGCTCGCGCGGGCGTCGGGTCCCGAAACGCTGGCGATCGTCCTGTCGGGCATGGGCCGCGACGGATCGATCGGCGCGGTCGATCTGGCTGCTGCGGGCGGCACGATCATGGTTCAGGACCGGGCGAGCTCGGCCGTCTGGGGCATGCCCGGAACCGTTGCCGAGGCGGGCCTGGCCAGTGCCGTCCTGCCACCCGAACAGCTAGCGCAACGTGCCGGCGCCCTTGCAGGCAGTGTGGCATGACGGAAGTCTCGCACCAGATCGTCGCCGACCTCTTGCGTGCGCGCACCGGTCAGCAGCTCACCGAAGGCCGTCGCTGGCGTATAAGTACCGCGCTTTCCAGCCTGTTCCGCGAGCACGGCATTTCCAACGTCGACCAGCTTGTCTGCATGCTGGCCATGCCCGGCGCGGAAACGCTGACCCGGGACGTGGTCGAGGCGCTGCTCAACAACGAGACCTACTTTTTCCGTGACCGGCCGATGTTCGAGCAGCTCGCGCGCAAAGTCCTGCCCGAACTGGCGGAACGGCGCGCATCCGGCCGCCGGTTGCGGATCTGGTCGGCCGGCTGCTCGACTGGGCAAGAAGCCTATACGCTGGCGATGCTTTTCGCCGACCAGCCGGACCGCTGGCGCGACTGGTCGATCGAGATCGTCGGCAGCGACGTTTCGGGCCGGGCGATCGAGGCGGCGAAGCGCGCGTGCTACAGCCAGTTCGAGATCCAGCGCGGCCTCGGCGTCGGCCAGATGCTAACCTGGTTCCGCGAGACCGAGCAGGGCTGGCAGCCGCATCCCAGGCTGCGCGGCATGGTGCGGTTCGAGCAGCGCAACATCCTCGACCCGGCCACCCGCGCCGGCCGTTTCGACATCGTGCTGTGTCGCAACGTGCTGCTCTACTTCGATAGCGCCACCAGGGCGCTCGCATTCGAACGGCTCGATCAGGCACTGGCCGAGGGCGGCTGGCTCATGCTCGGGGCGGGCGAGACGGTGGTCGGGCGGACCGGCGTGTTCGATCCGATCGAAGGCAACCAGGGCCTGTTCCAGCGCCGCATCGAATGCGGCGGTCGTCAGGCGTTTGCCGCGGCCGACGGTAAATCGCCGTTTAACGCTTCCTTAGCGGCGCGGCGCTAACCCGGATGGAAGACGGGGCGAAAGGGGGGCGCAAGTTGGGAGCGACGGCACCAAAGACGGGCAATACCCGTACACTGGTGTTTGCGCCGATCGTGGTACTGACCGCGATCTTCGCGGCCGTCTGCATGCTGCTGCTCGTCAGCGACAACCTGCCCGCCTACGTCGGAACCGCGCTCCTCGTCTGCGCCATCTGCATCTACGCCATCGCCGCGGGCCTGCTTGGCAGGCGCAGCGTCGCGCGGATCAACCTTCTCGAACAGCTCGGCAATACCGACAGCCTCAGCCTCCTGCCCAACCGCCGCGCGCTGCACGAGGAAGTGCGGCAGCGTATCGCGCAGCATGACGAGGTCGCGGTCGCACTGATCGATCTCGACGGGTTCAAGATGGTCAACGACCTCTACGGCCACGCGGTGGGCGACAAGGTCATCAAGCTGGTGGCCGAGCAGCTCACCGCGATCGCCGGACGCGACGCCAGGGCCTATCGGTTGGGTGGCGACGAGTTCGCGATGAGCACCTGGGGGCCGCTTTCCGCTACAATCCTAGAAGGAATCTGCCGCGGCGTGATCGACCGGCTGGCCCAGCCGCTGGCTGTTGACGAACGCCGGATCGCAGTAGGCGCCAGCGTCGGGCTCGCCCGGGGCGGTCGTGACGAAGGTCTCGCATCGTCCGAACTGCTGCGCCGCGCCGATGTGGCGATGTACGTATCGAAGCGCGGCGGTAAGATGCGCTGCACATGGTTCAAGCCCGACTTCGACCGCAATCTCGAGGCGATCCGGGAACTCGACACCGACCTGCGCGAGGCGCTGCTCAACGATGAATTCCGAGTTCACTACCAGCCGCTGGTCGATGCACGCAGCGGCAATGTCGTGGCGGTGGAATCGCTGATCCGGTGGCAGCGCCGCGACGGGCGCGAAGTCGGCCCGAGCGTCTTCATTCCCGTGGCGGAGGAATCCGGACTGATCAATGCCATCGGCCTGTGGGTCCTGCGCCGCGCGTGCCACGATGCGCTGGGCTGGAACGGCATAACGCTGTCGGTCAACATATCGGCCGCGCAGCTGCGCAATGCCGAATTTCCGATCCAGCTCGGCAATATCCTCGAGGAAACCGGCTTCCCGCCCGAACGGCTGGAGCTGGAGATCACCGAGACGAGCCTGGTGCTAGATCCCGCCGTTGCCGAGCGCAGCCTGGCGGTGATCCGCGACTTCGGGGTCAACGTCGCGCTCGACGATTTCGGCACCGGCTATGCCTCGATCGGCTTCCTGCGTCGCTTCCGCTTCGAGAAGCTCAAGCTCGACCGCTCGCTGGTGGCCGATTCGACCGGCGACGAAAGCAGCCGGGCGATGATGTTGTCGAGCATCTCGATGGCGCGCGCACTCAAGATGAACGTCACCGCCGAGGGCGTCGAAACGCAGGACCAGGCCGACATGGTGCGCAGCGCGGGCTGTGACCAGATCCAGGGCTGGCTTTACTACAAGCCGATGCCCGCCGAACAGATCGCCCAGCACCTGGCCGCCGCACCCGCGCTCGATGTCGCGCCCGCGCCGCACCGGAGGACAGCATGAACGCCTTCAATTCCATCATGACCGACGAGATCGCGGCTGAGATCGCCGCCGTCGAGACCGGGGCCGATAACAGGTCGGGCGCCATCGCGACCGAAGACCGGCTGACCCGCTGGTTCAACGACCAGCCATTTTCGGTGAAGTTTCGCATCTCCTCGGCAATTCCGGCAGCGACCCTGGTCGCCGTGCTGGCGATCTTCGGCGTCGGGATCTCCCTTGCGCTGGCCGACCTCAGCGCATCGGCCGGTGCGAACGTCGATGCCGCGGCATCGACGCTGCGGACAACCGTCTGGCTTGCGCTGGGTATCGTCGCGGTCGTGCTGTTCGGCGGCCTGCACTGGTATGCCCGGCTGCGGCGCGAGACATCCGGCGCATTGTCCGACCTCGCCAACGACATGACCCGGCTGGCGCAGGGCGAACGCAACATCGCGGTCAGCGGGCTCAATCGCCAAGACGAGATCGGCGAGATGGCGCGCGCTCTCAACGTGTTCCACAAGTCCGGCCACAAGCTCGACGAACTGTTCGCAGGTCGCGAGGCCGCGCGCAAGGAACGCCAGCAGGTGACCGAGCGGCTGGCGAGCCAGTTCGAACGGACGATCGCCGACGTCGTCAGCGGCGTCGCTTCGGCCTCGAGCCAGCTCAAGACAACCGCCACCTCGATGTCGCAGAGCGCGCACGGCGCGACCGATCTCGCCGGTCAGGTTGCCGACGCGATGCGCGAAGCCTCGTCCGGCGCCACTGCGGCGGCAGCGGCGAGCGATGAATTCGCCATGTCGATCGGCGAGATCAGCCGCCAGGCTGCGACTTCGGCCGAGCTTGCCCGCTCCGCCTCGCGCTCTGCCGACGAGGCGGACGGAACCATCTCGCGCCTTTCGACTTCGGCCGAGCAGGTCAGCCAAGTGGTCGAGCTGATCCAGACGATCGCCAAGCGCACCAACCTACTTGCGCTCAACGCCTCAATCGAGGCGGCCCGCGGCGGTGAGGCCGGGCGCGGCTTCGCGGTGGTGGCCTCCGAGGTCAAGGAACTGGCCGCGCAGACCAGTCGCGCGACCGAGGAGGTCGCGGCGCAGATCCGCCTGATGCAAAGCTCGACCGATGCCAGCGTTTCGGCCCTGCGCAATGTCAGCCAGCAGATCGAGCAGCTCGAGGCAACGGCGATCTCGATAGCCTCGGCGGTCGACCAGCAGTCGGTCGCGGGACAGGAACTCGCGCGCAGCATCGACCTTTCCGCACGGGCCAGCGACCAGGTCTTCACAAACATCGACACCGTGCGTGAAACCTCGCTCGCTACCGGTGCGGCGGCGGCGCAGGTGCTGTCGTCGGCGACCGAACTGGAAAACCAGTCGCAAACGCTGCGCGACCAGGTCGGGGCGTTTCTCAAGCAGGTCCGCGAGCGCTGATCATCCGCCGCAACGGCATACTTGCGAACCATTCGCAACAATGCTAGCCGCGCTGCACCGGCGATCGTGCCGGGCAGATCGGAGGTCATGGTGCGCAAGGTTTCACGGTTGATTGCATTGGCTGCGGCCGCAGTACTCGCTTCGTGTTCGGGGCAGGAAAGCGAAGCGCCGGAGGCCGGTTCGAACGAGGTCAACCTCTACAGCGCGCGCCATTACGACACCGACCTTGCGCTCTACGATAAGTTCACCGCCGAGACCGGCATCAAGATCAACCGTATCGAAGGCAACGCCGACGAACTCGTCGCGCGGATGCGCGCCGAGGGCGCCAACAGCCCGGCCGACCTGTTCGTCACAGCCGATGCGGGTGCGCTGTGGCGCGCGCAGGAGGCTGGCTTGTTCCAGCCCGTATCGAGCACCGCGCTGACCGAAGCGGTCCCGGCCAATCTGCGCGAGCCCGACGGCAACTGGTACGGCTTTTCGCGCCGCGCGCGCGTGGTCGCCTACGACCCGGCCAAGGTCCAGCTTTCCGAGATCGACGACTACGCCAAGCTCGCGACACCGCGCTTTCGCGGCAAGATCTGCGTCCGGTCGTCGGACAGCGTCTACAACCTGTCGCTGGTCGGCGCGCTGATCGAGGCCTGGGGCGCCGAGCGCGCGGGCGAATGGGTGCGCGGTGTGGTCGCCAACATGGCGCGCCAGCCCGAGGGCGGTGACCGCGACCAGATCCGCGCCGTCGCAGCTGGAGTGTGCGAGGTCGCGATCACCAACAGCTACTACTACATCCGCATGGCGAGCGGCGACGATGCGGCGGACAAGGCCGTGACCGACGAGGTCAAGCTCGCCTTCCCCAGCCTCGGCGGCCAAGGCGCGCACGTCAACATCTCGGGCGCGGGCGTGGCCAGGAACGCGCCGAACAAGGCCAACGCGATCAAGCTGCTCGAGTTCTTCGCTTCGGCCGACACACAGCGCTACATCGCGGCGAACAACAACGAGTTCCCCGCCTCGCCGAGTGTTGCCGCGCCTGCGCCGGTCGATGCCTACGCAAATTTCACTGCCAACCCGATGAGCGTCGCCGCCTTCGCGCGCCGCCAGCCCGAGGCGCAGTCTCTGATGAGCGAGGCGGGCTGGCGCTGAGCCAGGCCCTCTCCCTCCGCGCACCACGCTTCTCGCCGCTCGCCGTCCTCGCCCTCGTTGCGGGGACGGCGGTGGCATTGCCGCTGCTGGGCGTCGTGCTCGCCGCACTGGGTAGCGAAACCGCCGACATCGCCGGGCGCGACATCGCCCGCTATGCGCTGACCTCCGCATGGCTGGCGCTGCTGGTCGGGATCGTCGTCGCGGTGCTAGGCACCGTGGCGGCCTGGCTGGTGGTCATGCACCGCTTCCCGGGGCGCGACCTGTTCGGCTGGGCGCTCGCGCTACCGCTGGCAGTTCCCGCGTTCGCCCTCGCCTATGGCTATGCCGACCTTTTCGACGTGGCCGGGCCGCTGCGTGTGTGGATGCGCGCCGCGCTCGGATTCGACCTGCCGTTCGAAATGCGAACCATTCCGGGTGCTGCCTTCGTGCTGTCGGCGGCATTCTATCCTTACGTCTACCTCGCGATGCGGGCGGCATTCCTCAACCAGTCGGTCGGCGTGCTCGAGGCCGCGCGGATGCTCGGCAGTAATGGCACCTCCGCGCTGTGGCGCGTGGCGCTGCCAATGGCGCGCCCGGCACTCGCGGCCGGGGTCGCACTGGCCATGATGGAAACGCTGGCGGATTATGGCGCGGTGCGGTTCCTGAGTGTCCAGACGTTGACCACCGGCGTGGTACGCGCTTGGTCGGTCTATGGATCGACCGTCAGCGCCGCGCGCTTTGCCCTGCCGCTGCTCTTCGCCGCCGCGCTGCTGCTGTGGATCGAACGCGCGAGCCGTAGGGGGCGAACGCACGAGGGCGGTCGCGCCCGTTGGCGCGCAATCGAGCCGGTTCCGCTGCCGCCGCTGCGCGCGGGCCTCGCGACACTTTTCTGCCTTGCGCTGCTGTGCGCCGGGGTGATCGTTCCGGTCGGTTGGCTGGTGTGGAATCTTGCCGACACCTCCCCCGATTGGCCCCGACTAACCGGCGCCTTGTGGAATTCGCTTTCGCTCGGCGTGGCTGGCGCGCTGGTGACGATTCTGTTCGCCACGATGCTCGCGCTCGGCACCCGCAAGCTACCACTTGCTGCCCGGCTGGCGAGCCTCGGCTATGCGACACCGGGCGCCGTCATGGCCATCGGCCTCCTCGCCCCCGCGAGCGTGATCTGGGGGCTGGTGCCGGGCTCGGGCGCGGCAATTGCGCTGGTGTTGCTGGTGGTGGCCTATGCGGCGCGCCTGATGGCGGCCGCACTGGAGCCGATCGATGCGGGGCTCGAGCGGGTGACACCGTCGATGATCCATGCCGCACGGACCCTGGGTCGCGGCGAGGCAGGCGCGGCGCTGGCGGTGCAGCTGCCGGTCGCCCGCGGGGCCATGCTCACGGCGGGGCTGATCGTATTCATCGACGTGCTCAAGGAACTGCCCGCGACGCTGATCCTGCGCCCGTTCGACTTCGATACGCTGGCGGTGATCGCCAGCAATTATGCGCTCGACGAGCGGCTCGGGCAGGCGGGGCTGCCCTCGATCATGATCGTGGCGATTGCGCTCCCGGCGGTCGTATGGTTATCGCGGCGCATTGCGATGGCCCGACCCGGCGCGTAGGGCCGCCTCGACCATGGCTGCCGAACCCATTCTCGAACTGTACGACGTGACCCGGCGTTACGGCACCACGGTCGCGGTCGACCGCGCGGCGTTCGCATTGCGCCCCGGCACGGTAACGGCGCTGCTCGGCCCATCGGGCTGCGGCAAAAGTACCGTGCTGCGGATGGTCGCGGGCCTCGAGCCGCTCGACCATGGCACGATCACGATCGACGGCACGACCGTTTCCACTGCCGGGAGAGCTACGCCGCCCGAGAAGCGCGGCGTTGGACTGGTCTTCCAGGACAATGCGCTGTTTCCGCACTTCGACGTCGCGAACAATGTCGCCTTTGGCATCCGTAACCTCTCGAAGAAGGAGCGGGCCGCGCGGGTCGACGAGCTGCTGGCCCGGTTCCACGTCGCCCATCTGGCGCGCGCGTGGCCGCACATGCTTTCGGGTGGCGAGCAGCAGCGCGTGGCAATCGCGCGGGCGCTGGCGCGCCGACCGGCTTTGTTGCTGCTCGACGAGCCTTTCTCCGGCCTCGACGGCCATCTGCGCGAATCCGTTCGCTCCGCCCTTGTCGCCGACCTGCGCGCGGCGGGTGCTACCGTGCTTGTCGTCACGCACGACGCGGAAGAGGCGATGGCGATTGCCGACGACCTCGTGCTGATGGATGCCGGGCGTGTGTTGCAGGTCGGCCCGCCGGACCATTGCTATCGGAATCCGGCATCTATCGCGGCTGCGCGCCTGCTCGGCGAAGTGCTGGTGTTCCCGGCAGAGATCACTCGCGGGGTCGCCGCAACCCCGATCGGCAGTATCCCGGCTCCGGATCTGCCCGACGGGCTTGGCGAGGCTGTGCTCCGGCCCGACGCTATGAAGATCGATCCGACAGGCAGCGACGCCCTCGTGCAGGACGCCCGCTTCATCGGCCACGGCTATCGCGTTGAACTCGAACTGCCCGGGCAATGCGTTGCAATCCGGGTTATGGCCCAGCCGCCGCCAGCCGGCAGCAAGGTCGGACTACGCGCGGATGTAGAGCGCGCACGCGTTTTCGCCGCGCAAACCTGACCCGGCCACGCAATCCAAATCAAGCGTGCGTGTAAGATAGGCAAAAAAAAGCCGCCCGAGGCTGGAGCCCAGGGCGGCGATTGTGCTTTATCGATGGTTGCGGGGGTTGGATTTGAACCAACGACCTTCAGGTTATGAGCCTGACGAGCTACCGGGCTGCTCCACCCCGCGTCACCGTTATGTCTCGGCATTCTGCCAAGACGAAAAAGCCGCCGCGCGGGGTATCCCGGCAGCGGCTTTCGAACATTATGAATGGGCTTTACTCTCTCGCGCACCCGCCGGCTACAATGCCTGGCGGCGACCTACTCTTCCAACGCTTGAGCGTTAGTACCATCGGCGCTGTCCGGTTTCACGGCCGAGTTCGAGATGGGATCGGGTGGGTCACAGACGCTATGGCCACCAAGCAATGAAGCAGGCGGGTTCGCGGGAGGGTTTTTAAATCGATGCACCTTGTTCAAGGTATGTTGTTCAAGGCGTTATCCGGCTGGAGTTCCTCCACCCGACGAGCCCGTCAGGGCTGTCGTTGATGGTGGGATTCATCAAGCGCGAACAGAACTATTAGGACCGGTTAGCTCCATACATTACTGTACTTCCACACCCGGCCTATCAACGTCGTGGTCTACGACGGTTCGATGATTGCTTATCTTGAGGGAGGCTTCCCGCTTAGATGCTTTCAGCGGTTATCCCGTCCATACATAGCTACCCTGCTGCACCGCTGGCGCGATGACAGGTACACCAGAGGTATGTTCACCCCGGTCCTCTCGTACTAGGGGCAACTCCTCTCAACAATCGACGCCCACGGCAGATAGGGACCAAACTGTCTCGCGACGTTCTGAACCCAGCTCACGTACCACTTTAATTGGCGAACAGCCAAACCCTTGGGACCTGCTCCAGCCCCAGGATGTGATGAGCCGACATCGAGGTGCCAAACGATTCCGTCGATATGAGCTCTTGGGAATCATCAGCCTGTTATCCCCGGCGTACCTTTTATCCGTTGAGCGATGGCCCTTCCACGAGGGACCACCGGATCACTATGACCGACTTTCGTCTCTGCTCGACCTGTCGGTCTCGCAGTCAGGCAGGCTTATGCCATTGCACTCTAACAGCCGGTTTCCAACCGGCCTGAGCCTACCATCGCGCGCCTCCGTTACTCTTTAGGAGGCGACCGCCCCAGTCAAACTACCCGCCACAGAGGGTCCCAACACCGGCTAACGGTGCGTGGTTAGATATCAGAAAACAGCAGGGTGGTATTTCACCTATGGCTCCACGACAGCTGGCGCCGTCGCTTCAAAGCCTCCCACCTATGCTACACAACTCTTTCCTAATACCACTCTGAAGCTGCAGTAAAGGTGCACGGGGTCTTTCCGTCTAACCGCGGGTACTCCGCATCTTCACGGAGAATTCAATTTCGCTGAGCATATCCTGGAGACAGTGGGGAAGTCGTTACGCCATTCGTGCAGGTCGGAACTTACCCGACAAGGAATTTCGCTACCTTAGGACCGTTATAGTTACGGCCGCCGTTTACTCGGGCTTCAATTCGGAGCTTGCACTCCTCCTCTTAACCTTCGAGCACCGGGCAGGCGTCACACCCTATACGTCGTCTTGAAGCCGACTTAGCAGAGTGCTGTGTTTTTGCTAAACAGTCGCTACCCCCTGGCCTGTGCCCCCCACCAGTGCTTGCGCATAGATGGGGCCTCCTTCTTCCGAAGGTACGGAGGCAATTTGCCGAGTTCCTTCAGGATACTTCTCTCAAGCGCCTTGGTATACTCTACCTGACCACCTGTGTCGGTTTCGGGTACGGTCTATACGGAGAGGCTATTTCCTGGAACCACTTGGCTGCCCTCTCAATCCAATAAGAGAGAACAACTTCCGCGATCCGTCACACATCTCCAGGCCCACGAATATTAACGTGGTTCCCATCGACTACCCCCTTCGGGCTCGTCTTAGGGGCCGGCTCACCCTGCGCCGATTAGCGTTGCGCAGGAACCCTTGGTCTTTCGGCGAGAGGGCATCTCACCCTCTTTGTCGCTACTCATGTCAGCATTCTCACTTCCGATACGTCCACGGTCGGTTACCCTCCCGCTTCGCTCGCTTACGGAACGCTCCGCTACCGCTCAGTCAAAGACTGAACCCTAAGCTTCGGTGCATCACTTTAGCCCCGTTACATCTTCGCCGCAGGAACCCTTATTTAGACCAGTGAGCTGTTACGCTTTCTTTAAAGGATGGCTGCTTCTAAGCCAACCTCCTGGTTGTTTTGGGATTCCCACATGCTTTCCCACTTAGTGATGACTTGGGGACCTTAGCTGTAGGTTAGGGCTGTTTCCCTTTTGACGACGGACCTTAGCACCCGCCGTCTGTCTGCCGGATAAGACTCGATGGTATTCGGAGTTTGGTTAGGTTTGGTACCGCTCGCGCAGCCCTAGCCCATCCAGTGCTCTACCCCCATCGGCATACGTCCGACGCTCTACCTCAATAGATTTCGCGGAGAACCAGCTATTTCCCGGCTTGATTGGCCTTTCACCCCTAAACACAGCTCATCCGAGAATTTTTCAACATTCACCGGTTCGGTCCTCCAGTGCGTGTTACCGCACCTTCAACCTGGCCATGCCTAGATCGCCGGGGTTCGGGTCTAATGCATCATACTCAGTCGCCCTATTCAGACTCGCTTTCGCTGCGCCTACACCTAACGGCTTAAGCTTGCATGATACACTAAGTCACTGACCCATTATGCAAGAGGTACGCGGTCACTCCCTGTGGAGCTCCCACTGCTTGTAAGCATTCGGTTTCAGGTACTGTTTCACTCCCCTAATCGGGGTGCTTTTCACCTTTCCCTCACGGTACTGTGTTCGCTATCGGTCATGTACGAGTATTTAGGCTTGGAGGGTGGTCCCCCCATGTTCAGACAGGATTTCACGTGTCCCGCCCTACTCGAGTCCTTCATCATCACTTTCGCATACGGGGCTGTCACCCGCTATGGCCACACTTTCCAGAGTGTTCTGCTAGTTGAAATGAAGGCACTGGCCTGGTCCGCGTTCGCTCGCCACTACTAACGGAATCTCGGTTGATGTCTTTTCCTCCGGGTACTGAGATGTTTCAGTTCCCCGGGTTCGCTTCACCAAAGCTATATATTCACTAAGGTGATACCCTATCCACCTCTTCTGCGGTTCCCGAAAGAACAACAGAGGAAATGGTGAGGGTGGGTTTCCCCATTCGGAAATCGCCGGATCAAAGTTTGCTCACAACTCCCCGACGCTTATCGCAGCGTGCCACGTCCTTCTTCGCCTGTACATGCCAAGGCATCCACCAAATGCTCTTACCTCACGCTTGAGAATCCACACCATCAACGACAGCCCTGCATAGAGGCTGCGCTGGGATAGGTATGGAGGAATATCTCAGCCAGATAATCAACTTGTTGGTTGATCTTGTGATGACATCGCACACCGGCCCGAAAGCCAACGCACAATGCCGCCACGGCATCGATTTAAAAACCCATTCACAATGTCAAAGAGCGCAGGGGCAAATCCCCCGCTACCGGCCGAGCCGGATCTCGTGTTTTCATACAATCGGAATTTCGAACGCCTGGTGGAGCCTATCGGGATCGAACCGATGACCTGATGCTTGCAAAGCAACCGCTCTCCCAGCTGAGCTAAGGCCCCGTAACCAGACAAATGGTGGGCCGAGGAGGATTCGAACCTCCGACCTCACCCTTATCAGGGGTGCGCTCTAACCAACTGAGCTACCGGCCCGTCCCCGCCTATCGCAGGCCAGATGGCCGCGGGCGGCGTGAGCCTGCTCAGGCGCACAGCCTGCGAGCAAGCCCGCTGGCTGTTTCCGATTGATGAAAGGACATGAGGACGACGGCAATGTTCTTTGGAGATCGCGAAGCTCTTCCGGGAGCAAGTCCCGGCGCTTTCGCGAAGATCCTTAGAAAGGAGGTGATCCAGCCGCAGGTTCCCCTACGGCTACCTTGTTACGACTTCACCCCAGTCGCTGAACCCACCGTGGTTGGCTGCCTCCCTTGCGGGTTAGCGCACCACCTTCGGGTGAATCCAACTCCCATGGTGTGACGGGCGGTGTGTACAAGGCCTGGGAACGTATTCACCGCGGCATGCTGATCCGCGATTACTAGCGATTCCGCCTTCATGCTCTCGAGTTGCAGAGAACAATCCGAACTGAGACAACTTTTGGAGATTAGCTACCCCTCGCGAGGTTGCTGCCCACTGTAGTTGCCATTGTAGCACGTGTGTAGCCCAGCGCGTAAGGGCCATGAGGACTTGACGTCATCCCCACCTTCCTCCGGCTTATCACCGGCAGTTTCCTTAGAGTGCCCAACTGAATGATGGCAACTAGGGATGAGGGTTGCGCTCGTTGCGGGACTTAACCCAACATCTCACGACACGAGCTGACGACAGCCATGCAGCACCTGTCACTGATCCAGCCGAACTGAAGGAAAGTGTCTCCACTATCCGCGATCAGGATGTCAAACGCTGGTAAGGTTCTGCGCGTTGCTTCGAATTAAACCACATGCTCCACCGCTTGTGCAGGCCCCCGTCAATTCCTTTGAGTTTTAATCTTGCGACCGTACTCCCCAGGCGGATAACTTAATGCGTTAGCTGCTCCACTCAAGCTCTATGAGCCCGAACAGATAGTTATCATCGTTTACGGCGTGGACTACCAGGGTATCTAATCCTGTTTGCTCCCCACGCTTTCGCACCTCAGCGTCAATACTTGTCCAGTCAGTCGCCTTCGCCACTGGTGTTCTTCCGAATATCTACGAATTTCACCTCTACACTCGGAATTCCACTGACCTCTCCAAGATTCAAGTTTTCCAGTTTCAAAGGCAGTTCCAGTGTTGAGCACTGGGCTTTCACCTCTGACTTAAAAAACCGCCTACGCGCGCTTTACGCCCAGTAATTCCGAACAACGCTAGCTCCCTCCGTATTACCGCGGCTGCTGGCACGGAGTTAGCCGGAGCTTATTCTCCAGGTACTGTCATTATCATCCCTGGTAAAAGAGCTTTACAACCCTAAGGCCTTCATCACTCACGCGGCATTGCTGGATCAGGCTTTCGCCCATTGTCCAATATTCCCCACTGCTGCCTCCCGTAGGAGTCTGGGCCGTGTCTCAGTCCCAGTGTGGCTGATCATCCTCTCAGACCAGCTAAGGATCGTCGGCTTGGTGAGCCTTTACCCCACCAACTACCTAATCCTACGCGGGCCCATCCAAAGGCGATAAATCTTTGGTCCGAAGACATTATCCGGTATTAGCAGTCATTTCTAACTGTTATTCCGAACCTAAGGGCAGGTTCCCACGCGTTACGCACCCGTGCGCCACTAGACCCGAAGGTCTCGTTCGACTTGCATGTGTTAGGCATGCCGCCAGCGTTCGTTCTGAGCCAGGATCAAACTCTCAAGTTTGTGTCACACACCAAACAGGCATGGGGAAAACCCCATCGACCCGCATGGCATGAGCTTCAAGGAGCCGATACCTGCACTGTCAAACGTAATGGATACGAATGAACATGCTTCATCACATCCGGGCTGTGGAGCCCAGAAGGATGTGGCAATCGGCTTAGTTTAACCGGTATCCGGAGCCTTAAACTCCCCGGACCGGGCGCCGTCGCCCACATGTCCCTTCATCAAAAACCAACGATGTCAAAGAGCCGCCGAGACATTAAGAGGCGGACAGCGATGGTATCCCCGATTTACACCGGGGGACCGGCTATCCGTCTATGTTGGCGACCGAAGCGTTGGAGCCGGTGGAAACCGTCAGCGCCGCGTCGGTGAGGGGCATCTAGGCGTGCTTCCGGATTCGGTCAACGGCTTTTTGCAATTTTGTTGCGCGGGCGCCTTAAGGCACGGGAAAGATTGGTGATTTTGTCCATAATTCAGCTCTGCGGGCGGCTGGTTCGATCGAATCGCGGGCCGCCAGGGCGCTGAATCAGCCCGCTAAGCCGCCGATTCCCGGCTTCGAGTGCCCTCGAACGCGGCATTTCTTCACCTTTGCCCGGTAGGAATCACTCCGTGACAGAGATGAGCCATCCGGTAGCCGACGCCCAGGCGGAGGCCGCGTTCGCGCGGCGCGTGCGCCGTGCGCTCGCATGGCGCTGGGGTACGCAGGTTCTGGCGCAGGTCATCACTTGGTCATCGACCATCGCGGTCGTTCGGCTGCTCGATCCGAGCGACTACGGCCTGTTCGCCATGAGCCAGGTGGTGATCGTCGCACTGGCGTTCCTCAACGGACAGAGCTTCGCCACGTCGCTGATCCAGGCCGACCATGTCGACGACCGGAGAATCGGCCAGGTGTTCGGGCTGCTCTTGCTGCTCAACGGGTCGCTCGCGGCGCTGCAGTTCCTGAGCGCGCCGCTGGCGGCGGACTATTTCACCGAGCCGCTGCTCGACGACATGCTTCGGATCCAGGCGCTGCTGTTCCTCACCATCCCGTTCATCGCCTTGCCGCAGGAGCTGCTCGCGCGGCGAATCGAGTTCCGCAAGCAGGGGATCGTCAATCTCGTCTGCGCCGCAGTCGGGGCGAGCGTGGCGCTGGCACTCGCCTGGCTCGGGTACGGAGTCTGGGCGCTCGTCTATGCCCCACTTGCGATGTATTTCACCCGTGCGGTCGGACTGACGGTAGCAGCGCGCGTGCTGGTCCGGCCGGTGTTCGATTTCCGGGGTGCCGGCGACCTGATCACCTTCGGTGGCACGCTGACGCTGTGCCAGTTCCTGTGGATCGTGCAAAGCCAGAGCGACGTGGTGATTGCTGGGCGAACGTTCGTGAATCACGATCTCGGCCTTTACGCCGAAGCGCTGTTCCTGACCCTGATCGTCACCGGCCGCTTCCTGCCCCCGGTCAACGAGGTCGCCTTTCCGGCCTACGCGGAGCTGCACAAGGCGGGGAAACCGCTCGCGCCCTATTTCCTGCGCACGCTGCGCACGGTCTTTCTGGTCACGGCGCCCATCTACGTCGGGCTCGCGCTGGTCGCGACTCCCGCGGTCCTGCTGCTGTTCGGCGACAAGTGGGCCGCGATGGCACCGATCGTGGCAGGCCTTGCCATCGCGATGCCGGCTTTCGCGCTCCAGATCGTCTGCTCGCCCGCGACCAACGCGATGGGACTACCGCGGGTGTACCTGACCAGCAGCCTGGTTGGAGCGATCGTGTTTCCGGCCGTATTCCTGTTAGGCGCGGGGTTCGGTGCGATGGGGCTGGTTCATGCCTGGTGGGTCGCCGCACCGGCCCTGCTGCTGGCCACGCTGGTCCTGACCCTGCCCCGCGTCGGCCTCAGCGCCGGTTCGCTGCTCGAGGAACTGGCCCCGATTGCCCTCGCCTGCGGCGCGATGGCACTGGCGGTCTGGGCTTTGCGCGCCGCGATCGGCGAGTGGCCCCCTCTCGCACAGCTGGGTCTGCTCGTGCCGCTCGGTGCGGCTGTCTACCTGGCGGCGCTGAACGCCGTCCGCCCGACGTATATGCGCGAGACATGGGCAATGGCGCGCCACCGCGAGATTGCCGCCCCCGCCAGCGAATGACCATGCACCGGTGACGGTTGGTCGCCAGGTTCCGGCGTGGTATTGTCCTGCGGTCGCCCGAGCGGGCGGCACGGGAGATGGATCATGAAGATCTGCGCATTCGCCGCGGCGGCGCTGGCCGTCGCCACTGCATCCTCCGCCGAACCCGTGCAGACGGTGGAAGTGGCCGCCGGCACGCAGCCCCTTGCTCCGTCTGCCGAAGCCGAGACCATCGCCACCCTGGCCGACCGGCACGACCGCATGACCGTGCCGGTCACTATCGAGGGTCAGGGCCCGTTCCGCTTCATGATCGACACCGGCGCGCAGGCTACCGTCGTGACGCGCGACCTGAAGGACAGGCTGGAGTTGCCTCATGCGGGGCGCGCGACGGTCGTCGGTATGGCCAGCCGCGTTCCGGTCGACCTTGTACGCCTCGACGGCCTCGAATTCGCGGCGCGGGTGATCGACAACCTGGCCGTGCCGATGCTCGAGACGCGAAACGTGGGGGCAGACGGCATTCTCGGCCTCGACAGCCTGCAGGACCTGCGGGTCATGATCGACTTTCGCGAGGATACGATCGCGGTCGACACCGCCCGCGCTCTGGGTGGCAACTCCGGCTACGAAATCGTCGTTCGTGCCCGCAACAAGCTGGGCCGGCTGATCATCACCGAGGCAACGATCGACGGGGTGCGCACGGCAGTGATCGTGGATACCGGGGCGCAGGGGAGCATCGGCAACCTCGCCTTGATGCGCCGCCTGCGGGCAAAGGAGCGCGAACAGCGCAGCACGACCGACGTCAACGGCGTTGCGCTCACCGGCGCGGTCGACTTCGCCCGCAACCTCAAGATCAAGGAAATGCAGCTGTCCAACCTGGCGATCATGTTCGCCGACAGCCCGGCATTCGACGTTCTCGGCCTGTCGGACAAGCCCGCGATGATTCTCGGTATGCGCGACCTGCGCGTGTTCGATCGGGTTGCGATCGACTTCAATTCGCGCACGGTGCTGTTCGACATGCCGCTGATGGCCGGTTCCCGCGGACCGCGGATGAAGATCGGCAACAAGGCGACGCGGCTATGACCGCTGCCCATTGCGCCGCGACGGCTGGCAAGCCACATCGGCGCGATGCCGCCCGACACCGCCCCGCCCGCACCGCACGATTATGATGGCTGGGCGACGCTCAGGCGCTTCCTCCCCTATCTCTGGCCACGCGATCACCCTGCGCTGAAGCGCCGCATCGTCGGTGCCATGCTGCTGGTGCTGCTGGCCAAGGCGACCACGCTCGCCCTGCCCTATGCCTACAAGCGCGCGGTCGACGCGATGACGACCAGTGCGAATGAGGGTGCGATGGTGGCCATGGCCTTCGTCATTGCCTACGCCGCTGGAAGACTCGGCTCGGTTGTGTTCGACAACGCCCGCAACGTCGTGTTCGAGCGCGTCGGGCAGGAAGCGACCCGTTCGTTGGCGGAAGACGTCTTTGCCCGCCTCCACCGCCTCAGCTTGCGCTTCCACCTCTCGCGCCGCACCGGTGAGGTGACCAAGACGATCGAGCGCGGAACGAAGAGCATCGACGTGATGCTTTATTTCCTGCTGTTTAACATTGCGCCGACGGTGATCGAGCTGATCGCTGTAGGCGTGATCTTCTACGTCAGCTTCGGCTGGGGCCTGGTGCTCGCCACAGCGCTGGCGGTTACCGCCTATGTGGCGTTGACGCGCTGGATTACCGAATGGCGCAACGAGCTGCGGCGACAGATGAACGACCTCGACGGCACTGCGCTGTCGCGCGCGGTCGATTCGCTGCTGAACTACGAGACGGTCAAATACTTCGGCGCCGAGGGACGCGAGCAGGCACGCTATGGCCAAGCGGCGAGGTCCTATGCCGAGGCCGCGATCCGGAGCGAGAACTCGCTCGGACTGCTCAATATCGCCCAGGCTGTCATTACCAACCTGCTGCTCGGCGCGGCGATGGCGTGGACGGTTTGGGGCTGGAGCCGCGGCACGCTGACCACCGGCGACCTGGTGTTCGTGAACACCTACCTCGTCCAGCTGTTCCGCCCGCTCGATATGCTCGGCATGGTCTATCGCACCGTGCGCCAGGGCATGATCGACATGGCGGCGATGTTCGCGCTGATCGACACCGATGTGGAGGTGAAGGACGCGCCGGGTGCGCCAGCGTTGGTGGTACGCCAGCCGTCGGTCGCGTTCGAGGACGTGGTGTTCGGCTACGAGCCCGAGCGGACGATCCTCCACGGCCTCAGCTTCGAAGTACCCGCCGGGGCGCAGGTCGCCATCGTCGGCCCCTCGGGCGCGGGCAAGAGCACGATCGCGCGGCTGCTGTTCCGGTTCTACGACCCGTGGAGCGGACGCATCCTGATCGACGGTCAGGACATCCGCACCGTCACCCAGCAATCCCTGCGCGCCGCGATCGGGATCGTACCGCAGGACAGCGTGCTGTTCAACGAGACCATCGGCTACAACGTCGCCTATGGTCGCGAAGGCGCGACCGAGGAGGACGTGGTCGCCGCAGCCCGGGACGCGGCGATCCTGCCCTTCATCGACCGGCTCCCGGCCGGGTTCGACACCGAGGTGGGCGAGCGCGGCCTAAAGCTGTCGGGCGGCGAGAAGCAGCGCGTCGCGATTGCCCGCACGCTGGTCAAGAACCCGCCGATCCTGCTGCTCGACGAGGCGACCAGCGCGCTCGATTCGCGCACCGAGCAGGACATCCTCGCCACGCTGCACCGGGTCAGCGCGAACCGGACCTCGATCTCGATCGCGCACCGCCTTTCGACTGTGGCCGATGCCGACACGATTCTGGTGCTCGATCACGGTCGGCTCGCCGAGCAGGGCACGCACGCGCAGCTACTGCGCCAGGACGGGCTCTATGCGGAGATGTGGGCCCGCCAGCAGGCCGAGCGGCAGGAATTAGGCGAAGCTGCAGAGTAGCGACTACTCCGATCCGCACACCCGCTCGCCCTGAGCCGGTCGAAGGGCCAGGCACCACGTAGCGGCCCTCGCGTCCCGTCCTTCGACAAGCTCAGGACGAACGGAGGTTTTCCGCTGGTCGGTGCCCTTCAGCCGCCGGGATATCGGTCGAACTTCGGCAGGTCGCCCAGCCCTGCCTCCCATGCCAGCGCATCGGCCATCTGGACGTGGATCTGCGGCGGAAAGGCTTCGGGATCGTCGAGCGTGGCGATCTGGATGTCGATCAGCCCGGGCAGTACGTTCTCGTTGACGTAGTAAAGCCCCGTCCCGCAATCGCCGCAGAAGTAGCGTTCGGCATCGGGAGAGGATCGGTAGAGCTTCGGGTTGCCCTCATCGATCGAGAAATCGTCGCTCGCCACCGCCATCCAGGCGACGCTCGCGGCGCCCGCGCACTTGCGGCAGTCCTCGCAATGGCAGACCGACGAATGGCGGATGCCGCCTTGGAAGGAGTAGACGACGTTTCCGCAATGGCAGCGACCTGATGGCATGACGACTCTCCTACGACGGCACAAGAACATACCATGCACAAAGGTCGCTACAAGATGTATTTGCTAAGGTCGCTGTCGCCCGCCAGATCGGCCAGCCGTTCGCGCACATAGGCGGCATCGACAGTCACGGTCTCGCCCTGATGATCCTCGGCAGCAAAGCTAAGGTCCTCGAGCAGCTTTTCCATCACAGTCTGGAGCCTGCGGGCGCCTATGTTCTCGACGCTCTCGTTCACCTGCGCGGCGATCCTGGCGACTTCGGTCACCGCGTCGTCGGTTATTTCCAGCGTGACCTGTTCGGTCCCGAGCAGTGCGCGGTACTGTTCGACCAGATTGGCGCGGGTTTCATTGAGGATGCGGACAAAGTCCGCCTCGGTGAGTGCGCGCAGTTCGACCCGGATCGGCAGGCGGCCCTGGAGTTCGGGCAGCATGTCGCTCGGCTTGGCCAGGTGGAACGCGCCGCTGGCGATGAACAGCACGTGGTCGGTCTTCATTGGGCCGTACTTGGTGGAGACGGTCGTTCCCTCGATCAGCGGCAGCAGGTCGCGCTGCACCCCCTCGCGGCTGACCGAGCCGCCGCGCACGTCGCTCACCGCGATCTTGTCGATCTCGTCGAGGAACACGATCCCGTTGGTCTCGGCGTTCTCGAGCGCTACGCGAGCGACATCGTCCTGGTCCATGCGCCGCTCGGCTTCTTCCTCGACTAGCTTGTCCCACGCGTCGGGCACCTTCAATTTGCGCCGCTTGAGGTTGTTCTTCCCCATCGCCTTGCCGAGCATGTCGGAGAGGTTGATCATGCCGACATTCCCACCCATGCCGGGCAGCTCGAACGGCATCTGCGGCGTGTCCTCTACCTCGATCTCGACCTCGGTGTCGTTCATCGCGTTTTCGACGATGCGGGCACGGAACGATTCGCGCGTCGCCTCGCTGGCGTTCTCGCCGACAAGCGCCTTGAGCAGCCGGTCCATCGCCGCCTTGCTCGCCGCCTCGCGCACCGCCTCGCGGCGGCGGTCCTTCTCCAGCCGGATCGCCTCCTCGACCAGGTCGCGGGCGATCTGCTCCACGTCGCGGCCGACATAGCCCACCTCGGTGAACTTGGTCGCCTCGACCTTTACGAACGGCGCATCGGCGAGCTTCGCCAGGCGGCGGCTGATCTCGGTCTTGCCGCAGCCCGTCGGCCCGATCATCAGGATGTTCTTGGGCGTCACCTCGTCGCGCAACTCGGGGCCGAGCTGCTGGCGCCGCCAGCGATTGCGCAACGCGACGGCAACCGCGCGCTTGGCATCGTTCTGGCCGATGATGTGCTCGTCCAGCGCGGCGACGATCGCCTTGGGGGTGAGGGATTTTGTCATGGATGTTTTCTCGGCCCGGGGTCGGGAGGTTCAGACGGTCTCGACCGTCACGCTGTCATTGGTGAAGACGCAGATTTCTGCGGCGACCGCCATCGCCTTGCGGGCGATTGTCTCGGCGTCGTCCTCGTAGTGATCGAGCGCGCGGGCGGCGGCGAGAGCGTAGTTCCCGCCCGAGCCGATAGCGGCAATCCCGCCTTCGGGCTCCAGCACGTCGCCATTGCCCGTGAGGACGAGCAGCGTCGTCTCGTCGGCGACGATCATCAGCGCCTCGAGATTGCGCAGGTACTTGTCGGTACGCCAGTCCTTGGCCAGTTCGACCGCGGCGCGCATCAATTGGCCGGAATATTGCTCCAGCTTCTTCTCGAGCCGTTCGAACAGGGTGAAGGCGTCGGCGGTGGCGCCGGCAAAGCCGACGATCACCGAACCGTCCTTGCCGATCCGCCGGACCTTGCGGGCGTTCGGTTTCATCACGGTATTGCCCATCGAGACCTGGCCATCGCCCGCGATCACGGTCTTGCCGTTCTTCTTGACGCCGACGATGGTGGTGCCGTGCCACTGGACGAGGCCGTGGCTGGAGGAATTGTCGCTCATGCCGCGCGATATGGGTGGGCGCGCGGCGGCGTCAAGTTAGCCCCCCGGGCCTGCACCGCCCGGCCCGCCGCCGGCACCGACCTGGCCGATATTGCCGAACAAATCCTCGAAGAAGCTCCGCTCGCGGCCCAACGTCGGGGTCTTGTCGCCATCCGGCGTCAGGTAGACGACCTTATCGATGCCGGAAGTATCCGCCGACACGACATTGCCCGCGCTGTCGAACGTTACAGCCAGTACCGAGTGCGTCTCGATCGACGGACGCACAAACGGGCGGCGTCCTGTCGTGCTGGAAACATAATACCAGGTCGGCTCGCCATACTGGCTGATGAAGCTCGGCCGGCCGAGGGTCGAAATCACCGACTGGCGGTTATCAATGCCGGGCTGGACGCTCGTCAGCAGGGTGAAATCCTGGATGTAGCCGCGGCTTTCGCGGATCGAGCTGCATCCGCTCGCGGCGAGCGCCGCCAGCAGCATGGTCGCCGCGCCAAGAGCCTTGCCTGCATGCATCGAGCCTAGTTCCCTCGTATCTCTGAATTCGATCGCGCCGAGCCTTACGGCGGCCCGCGCCCGCTGGCAACGGTCGACCGACGCGCGACCATCCGCGGGTGGGGATTGCGGCTTGAATTGCCGCTGAACGATTGCGCGCCTACATGGCGCGGCATGAACCTGTTCAAGACCCTGTTCGCCCGCCAGCCCGACCCGCGCGATGCTCTGCGCCCGCTGTGGCACCGCACCGTCGAGCTGTCGCGCGATCCCGAGTGGTATGCGCGCCTGGGGCTGGCCGACACCGTGCAGGGGCGGTTCGACGCGATTACTCTGGTGCTCTCGATGGTTCTGCTGCGGATGGAACGCGAGGAGGCGCTGCGTCCTGCCAGCACCTATCTCACCGAGCTGTTCGTCGACGACATGGACGGGCAGCTGCGCGAGACCGGCATGGGCGATCCGACGCTGGGCAAGCAGATGGGCAAGCTGGTCTCGGTGCTCGGCGGCAGGCTCGGTGCACTGCGCGAGGCGGGACGCGACGAGGCGGCAGTGGCCGCGGTCGTAACGCGCAATGCTGAGCTCGACGGCGACGGCGGAGGCATCGCAGCGCGGCTCGTGGCTTTTGCCGATCGGCTGGATCAGACAAGCGCCGATGCCGTGCTTGCTGGGGACGTCGCGCTGTGAACGCGTCCGAACTATCGCGCATGGTCCGCACCCGGCCGCTGCCCGCCGCGCCGGTCGTGATCGAGGCGAACGAAGCCGAGCGCGGGGCACTGGCCGCACGGTTCGGCGTCACGGCAATCGAGCGGCTGGCGGCCCGGGTATCGCTGAGCGACGAGGGACCGGCGATCCATGCGACCGGGACGATCGAAGCCGACGTGGTCCAGCCCTGCGCCGTTTCGGGCGAGGATTTCCGGCACAGCGTCACCGACGCGATGGCGGTGCGCTTCGTGCCGCTGGGCATGTTGCCGGATGGACCCGAAGTCGATCTGGAGATCAGCTCCGACGATGCGGACGACATCGAGTACGAGGGCGAGAGTTTCGATCTGGGCGAGGCGGTGGCGCAGTCGCTCGGGCTCGCGATCGATCCATATGCCGAGGGGCCGGATGCCGAGCGCGTGCGTCGGAAGGCAGGGCTCGTGGGCGACGATGCGCCGAGCGGACCGCTTGCCGATGCGATGCGGGCACTGCGTGGAGAGTGATCAGAACGGGGCGGGCGGCCCGAAATGCAGGTCGATCTTCTCGACGTTGCCGCCACCGTTGACCCACATCCTGACCTTCCAGATGCGGCTGTCCTGCCGACCCGCGCTTACCGTGATGTCATAGACTTTGAGAACGGAATTCACGTTGCGGTCCGGCTGGACCAGCGCAACCTTGTCGAGGTCGAGTGCCAGAAAGGCATCGCGGGGCGCGACCGCAACCTCGTCGTACAGCACCACCGATCCCGACGACAGGTCGTAGGGAAAAGGAGGCTCGGTGCCGGTGCGAAGATCGTCCTGGGTCTTGGCCAGCAATTGCAGCACCGAGGCCGCTTCAGCGCGTTCGATGAAATTGACGGCATAGGTGGACGGTGCCGTGACACCAACCTGTTCCCCAGCCACAGCAGGGGCGCCACCCATGAGGACGGCACCCGCAAGCGCCCATGAGACGATCAGCTTCATTGCAATGCGACTCCTCCAGCCCAGAGTAGGCCGGATTCTCCCGATATCAAAACGGGATATCGTCGTCGAGATCGTCGTAGTTGGAACCGCCACCGGCGCCGCCGCCTTGGCCGCCCGAACCGCCGCTGCGCCAGTCGCTGCCGCCGCCGCTCTGCTGCGAGCCGCCGCCCTGGTCCCACGACCCGCCGCCGCGCTGGCCGCCGCCGCCGCCCGCGCCGCCGCCGGGCCCGTCGAGCATGGTCAGCGAGCCATTCATCCCGCGGATCACGACCTCGGTCGAATAGCGGTCGTTACCCTGCTGGTCCTGCCATTTACGCGTCTGGAGCTGGCCTTCGATATAGACCTTGCTGCCCTTGCGCAGATAGCGCTCGACCACGCCGACCAGCCCTTCGGAAAAGATCGCGACGGTGTGCCACTCGGTGCGTTCCTGCCGCTCGCCGGTGTTCTTGTCCTTCCAGTTCTCGCTGGTCGCGATGCGCAGGTTGGCGACTTTGCCGCCGTTCTGGAAGCTGCGGATCTCCGGATCGGCACCGAGGTTGCCGATCAGCATTACCTTGTTGAGAGACCCGGCCATTCCTTCATCCTTCGCTATAATCCGAGCGCAGTCGCTACCCAGTAGGTGATTCCCGCGAACACATAAGCCAGCGCGAACAGGTAGGCCAACATGAACCCGGGCCATTTCCACCCATTCGTCTCGCGCCGGGCGACGGCGATGGTGGAGAGGCACTGCGGCGCGAACACGAACCAGGCAAGGAACGCGAGCGCGGTCGGCAGGCTCCAGCGCGCGGCGACCTCGGCCTCGAGTGCCTGCATGGTGGCGTCCTCGTCCTCGGAAGCGACCGCGTAGGTCGTGGCCAGGCTCGACACCGCCACCTCGCGCGCGGCCATTGCCGGGACCAGCGCCAGCGTCATCTCGCGGTTGAAGCCGATCGGCTCGAACGCGGGTTGCATCGCGCTCGCGACCTGCCCAGCGAACGAGACGTCGAGCTGGTTCTCGCCCTCGCCCGCGCGCGGAAAGGTCAGCAGCAGCCACAGCACCACGGTCACCGCGAAGATGATTGTCCCGGCGCGGCGCAGGAAAATCCACGCGCGCTGCCACAGCCCGATCAGCAGGTCCTTCACGCGCGGCCACTGATAGCGCGGCATTTCCATGATGAAGCCGCTTGCCGCTCCCTTGGTCACCGTGCCGCGCAGCAGCAGCGCCGCCAGCATCGCGCCGATAATGCCCGCGAGGTAGAGCGCGAACAGCACCAGCCCCTGCAGGCCCACACCTGGGCCTACGGTTGTCGCCGGGATCACCGCGGCGATGATCACGGCATAGACCGGCAGCCGGGCGGAACAGGTCATCAGCGGCGCGATCAGGATCGTGGTCAGCCGGTCCTTGGGGTCGGCAATGCTGCGCGTCGCCATGATGCCCGGAATGGCGCAGGCGAAGCTGGAGAGCAGCGGGATGAAGCTGCGTCCCGACAGGCCCACGCCCGCCATCAGCCGGTCCATCAGGAAGGCGGCGCGCGCCATGTAACCCGAGGCCTCCATCACGAGAATGAAGGCGAACAGGATCACGATCTGGGGCAGAAACACCACAACCGAGCCGACGCCCGCGATCACGCCCTCGGTCACGAAATCGCGCAGTAAGCCTGGGGCGAAGCTGGCCTTGACCCAGTCGGACGCGAACACCCCGCCTGCCTCAATCCCGTCGGCGAACGGCGTCGCCCACGCGAATACTGCCTGGAACATGACGAACAGGAACGCGAACATGATCACGGGCCCGAGCCACGGGTGCAGCAACACCTTGTCGAGCCCGTCGTGGACCAGGTGGGCGGTGCTGCGCGACAGCGTGGCGACCTTGGCGATGTTCTTCGCCGCGAGGCGCCGCTCCGGCAGGGTCAGATGCCGGGCGGGACGATGCGCGTTCTCGCCTGCCATTGCGGCGACTGCGGCGACAAGTTCATCAAGGCCGCGTCGGCGCACCGCCACCGTCGGGACAACCGGGACTCCAAGCGAACTGGCCAAGGCCGCAGGGTCGAGCACCAGCCCGTCGCGCTCCGCCAGGTCCATCATGTTGAGCGCAAGTACCACTGGGCGCCCGGTCGCGATCACCTCCTGCGCGAACACCAGGTGCTGCTCGAGGTTCGAGGCATCGAGCACCGCAACCAGCACGTCGGGCTGAGGCTCGCCCGCGAACTCGCCGTGGACGACCTTGCGCGTCACATCCTCGTCGGGACTGGTCGGGTCGAACGAATAGGCGCCGGGCAAATCGATCAGCGATACGGGCTCGCCGCTCGGCAGTGCTAGCCGCCCGGCCTTGCGCTCCACCGTAACGCCGGGATAGTTGGCAATCTTCTGCCGCGCGCCGGTGAGCGCGTTGAACAGCGCGCTCTTGCCCGCATTGGGATTGCCGACCAGCGCGACGGTGCGGGCCGGGTTCATGCCGCCTCCACCTGCATCGCGGCAGCGTGGACCCGGCGCAGCGCCACCGTCATCGCGCCGATCCGGATCGCCAGCGGATCGCGCGTGGAGAAGACCCCGCGATGCGCGACCTCGACCTCCGCACCCACATCAATGCCGAGCAGGCGCAGCCGCTTGCCATCGTCCTCGGGCATGGCGGACCATTCGATGGCAGTGATCGTTGCGCGGGTGTCGCGCGCGAGCAGGTCGAGCGTCATGCCCGCGGGCTATGGCACCGCGCAGCTAATTGCAACTCATTATCAATAAGGATCAGCGTGCCGGATAACGCAACCGGCCGAGGAACCGGGTCACGCTGAAGCTCTCCCTGCTCGGGTCCAGCAACCGGGCCTTGACCTTCTCGAACTTCATCACACCCTCGATCCGGCGGTCGAGGAAGGCGCGTGTATCGGCCTTGCCCTCGCTCTCGTCGGCGACGAACACCGCCAGCGTCGCGGCGTAGATCGAGCCGAGTATTGCCCGCTTGGTATAGTGGTTGTAATCGGTCGCGACGTCGCCCGCGAGGCGCCACATCGCATGGGCGCTACGCCAGCCGAGACGGGCCGCGCGGGCGGCGTTCTGCGGCATCGCCATGACCGCGAGCGCGCGGCGCAGTGCCTCCTCGCTGGGGGCCATCGCGTCGAGCCGGTACTGGACGAGGCTGCTAATGCGTGCGCGGATCGGCATGGCCGCCAACCGCTTGGCCGGAAGGTCGCGCGCCATCGCCACATCGATCGCAGCTGCCCACGCATCGATCAGGTCCATTGCCCCGCCCTCGAAGGCGAGTGCCGCCACGTCGGGGTCCGCGCCTGCCGCTTGCGCCGCATTGCGCACCGCCAGATCGGACCAGCCGTCAAATACCGCCGCCTCGGCAACCGCGGGCGCGAGTGCGAGGCGCAATTCGTCGAGGGTCAGGTCGTCGAGCTCGGCCATGTCAGCCGCGCGGGCCGTAGGTCTGGTTGACGCCGCTCCCCGCGCGCGCCGCCTCGGCCCGTTCGAATTCGGCGATGATCTGGCTGTTGGCGTTGAGAAGCTCGGCATAGTCCCGCGCCGAGCGGCCCGAATTGTCGGTCCGGTCGGGGCTCGCGCCATTTGCCAGCAGGACGCGGATCAGCCCGGCGTCGCGGCGGTGGACGGCTGCGATCAGCGGCGTCTCGCCCGCGCTGTTCGGCACGTCGACGCGCGCACCCACCCTGATCAGTTCCTCGACCGCTTCCGGAATTCCGAGATTCACCGCCAGGACCAACGGCGTCACGCCCTTCTTGTCCGCAATATTCGGGTTTGCACCATTTTGCGTAAGGAAGCGGATCCATACCAGATCGCGGCGCTGGGTGACGATATGCAGCGCGGTTTCACCCGAGGCGATGTCGCGCGAATTAACCACCACCGATCCCGGCTTGTTGAGAGCATCGGTCACGGCCTGCCCGTCGCGATCCTTGACCGCCTTGAGGAACTCATACCCCTCAGAGAACATCTGCGCCGCCGCGGGCACGGTGAGCGTCGCCGCCGCGAGTGCGGCCAGCCAGCCAGCCATGCGAAAACCTGCGCGTGCCATCGTCCAATGTTCCCTGTTGAGTCTGCCGGGCGGGCGAGATGACTCGCCTCTTGCGAACGAGGAGTTAGCAGAGCATGAACCGCCGCGCCATGCTTCCCGCCATTCGATTTATCGTCCTTCCCGTTGCTCTCGTGGTTGCGAGTTGCTCAGCTTCCCCGGCCCAGCCGCCGCTCGACCAGGCACCGCTCGCAGGCGCCGCTATCGGTGGAGACTTCGCCCTGACCGGTGCGGACGGCGGCACGGTGCGTTGGAGCGATTTCGCCGGCAAGTGGCGGATCGTCTATTTCGGCTTCACCTTCTGCCCCGATATCTGCCCGACCGACATGCAGCGCATGGCGCAGGGACTGGCGCAGTTCGGCGAAGACGAACCGGAGCTAGCCGCAAACGTCGTCCCGATCTTTGTCAGCATCGATCCCGAGCGCGATACTCCGGCCAAGGTTGGCGAATTCGCAGCCGCGTTCTCCGACAAGGCGGTCGGGCTGACGGGCACGCCCGCGGCGATCAAAGCCGCGGCCGATACGTTCGGCGTCTACTACAGCAAGGGCGAGACCACCGCGGACGGCGCCTACCTGATGAACCACTCTAACGTCGTCTACCTGTTCGAGCCGGACGGCCGGCCCGTGGCTATGCTTCCAACCGACCAAGGTGCCGATGCGGTCGCGGCGGAACTCGCGAAATGGGTCCGCTGAGGGAACGCTTCTGGGACCTGCCGCTCGCCGACCTTTCGCGCGCGGAATGGGAAGCGCTGTGCGACGGTTGCGGCCAGTGCTGTCTCCACAAGCTCGAGGACGAGGACACCGGCGAGATCGCGCACACCAATGTCGCCTGCAAGCTGCTCGACACCGAGACCGCGCGTTGCCGCGACTATCGCAACCGCCGCGCCTTCGTGCCCGACTGCTTGCGCCTGACGCTGCGGATCGTCGACAAGGTCGCATGGCTGCCGCGAACCTGCGCCTATCGCCTCAGGGCCGACGGCGAACCGCTGCCGGCATGGCATTATCTGATCAGCGGCGACCCGCAGGGTGTGGTCCGCGCCGGGGTATCGGTGGCCGGCCGCGTGGTGAGCGAGGTGGATGCGGGGCCGCTCGAGCATCACGTGATCGCGGACGTCGACCCGAGATGATCGACTGGCTGCGGCGGGCCCCGGAGGATTCCACCGTCGAGATCGCCGGGCGCGCTCTGCCAGTGGCGATCCGTCGCCATCCGACCGCAAGCCGCATGACTCTGCGGCTCGCCCCCGACGGCAGCGAGGCCCGCGTCACAATCCCGCGCTGGGGCCGCACCGCCGACGCGCTCGCGTTTGCCCGCGACCGGACCGGCTGGCTCGCCGCCCAGATCGCGAGCATCCCGCAACCTGTCCTGCTGGCCAACGGCATATCCATTGCTTTTCGCGGGGAACCGCTGACGATTACCTGGCGCCCCGGCGGCAGTCGCGAGCCCGTGCGGGACGGAAACGAGCTCCGGCTCGGCGGCCCCGAGGACCGCATTCCGGCGCGGGTAAAGCGCTGGCTCGCGAAGCAGGCCACAGGGCTGATGGAAGGCGATCTCGCCGACTACTGTACCGAGGCCGGGATCGCGGTTCCCGCGCTGCGCCTGACCAATGCCCGGCGCCGCTGGGGCAGCTGTTCCAGCGGCGGCACCGTGCGAATCAACTGGCGGCTAGTGATGGCGCCCGATCATGTCCGGCGCTCGGTTGTGGCGCACGAAATCGCGCACCTCGTGCATTTCGATCACTCGCGCGAATTCCACGCACTGCTCGCCCAGCTCTATGGCCCCGACCTGGACCGGGCCGAGCGCTGGCTCAGGGAACATGGCCGGACGCTCTACGCCCCGTTCGGTTGAACCGTCCCTAGGGGTTTATCCGTAAGAGTTCGTTTACCACGATAGGCGATAACGCGGCATGATCCGCCCGATCGCCTTGCTTGCCGCGGCAACCATCCTCCTTGCGGTTCCCTCAGCCGTGGGGGCTCAACGCGGCGGCAACGGGAACGGCGCGCCGCCGCCCTGCGACAAGCCGGGCATGCCGCCGATCAAGAACCCGAACTGCCAGCAGATCGCGCTAGAGATCGAAAGCGACATCGATTTCGGGCGGATGATCCTGCTCGGCACCGGCGCGGGCCAGGTCTGGCTCGACCTCGCCACCGGACAGCGTGTCTTCACGGGCGGGCTCGACAGCGCGGGCGGGATGCCGGTGACGGGGCGCGCTGTGATCGTGGGCACGCCGATGCGGCCTGTCCGCGTCGAACTGCCCGCCTCGATCACCATGTCCGATCCCGCGGGCGGCACCGCCCTGCTGCGCGATTTCCGCACCGATCTTCCCACCCTGCCGCTGCTCGATTCGACCGGGCGGCTCGAGTTCCGCTTTTCCGGAACGTTGCATGCCGATGGCGGCGTGGGCGGTGGCGGGCGGCTGCGCGGGCGCGTGCCGGTGACCGTAAGCTACGACTAGCGCGGCAGAACCTTAGCCACTATCTTTGCTGGATGCGTCTCATCCAGCGCCTAAACCCGGCAGGCGGCTTCGCCGATTTCTGGCACGAATTCCGCCGACCCAATCCCTATCGCTGGCCGATCCTGCTGGCCTCGTTCGCGATCACCGGCGGTATCCTGTCGACGATCATCTGGCAAAAGGCCTATATCCCGCCCGAGCGGCCGACGGTGACCTATATCACCACTTTCCCCGATGGTCGGACCGAGGCCGATATCGCCGCATCCAACCTCGAGAACCAGCGCGTGCAGGACCAGTTGCGCGAAGCGCGCGAGGCGAGCGAGGAGCGGCGCCGCGAGATCTACCGCGACCTCGGCCGCGCCACCGGCATCGACGTCGAAGCGATCGATGCCCGCGTTGCACGCGAACGCGCAGCGCAGCAGGCTGCCGAGGAAGCCCGCCGCCGCGAGCTCCTGTCGAATGTCGAGGCCGCGGACGCACCGGTTGCCGAACGGCCCTGACGACAACGACTGGCTGGCCGCCGCGGCGCGTCTCGCCGCGCGCGGCAGGCCGCTGAGCCGCCCAAATCCGTCGGTCGGGTGCCTGATCGTGGCAGGCGGCAAGGTCGTCGGGCGCGGCTGGACGCGTGCCGGGGGGCGACCCCATGCAGAGGCTGTCGCGCTGGAACAGGCTGGCGAGGCGGCGCGCGGCGCCACGGTCTATGTCACGCTGGAGCCATGCGCCCACCGATCGGCACGCGGTCCCTCCTGTGCCGACCTGCTGGTCGCAGCGCACCCGCACCGCGTCGTCGTCGGGACAAAGGACCCCGATCCGCGTACCGCGGGGCAGGGCGTTGCACGCCTGCGCGCAGCCGGGATCGCGGTCGACGAGGCCGGTAGCTCCGCCGTACCCGCCAGTCTTACCGGTTACCTCACCCGCGCCCGCCTCGGTCGCCCGCACGTCACGCTCAAGCTCGCTCTCTCCGCCGACGGCTTCATCGCGCCCGACGGCGGGGCCCGTCACTGGCTGACCGGCCCCGCCGCCCGTGCACACGTCCACGCCCACCGCGCGCAGGCCGACGCCATCCTCGTCGGCGGCGGGACCTGGCGCGCTGATGCGCCCGCTCTCGACGTGCGCCTGCCGGGCCTCGCCGATCGCAGCCCGGCCCGGGTCGTGCTGACCCGAGGAGCGGCGCCGAAGGAAGTGATCGCGATCGAACGCCCTGGCGCCATAGGTGGCCTCGCCGGGGTCCTGTACCTCTACGTCGAAGGCGGCGCAGCCACGGCCAGCGCCTTCCTCGCCGACGATCTCGTCGACCGGATCGAGCTCTATCGTGCCCCAGTCCAACTCGGCCGCGGCATCGCCGCGCCAGCAGGAATCGACCATACCTCGCTTGCCGAGGCCGCCGGCCGCTGGCATCTGGCCGGAGCGCGTCAAATCGGACCCGACCGGTTCGAGGCATGGGACCGCGTCGAAAGGGAATAGCACGCCATGTTCACCGGGATCGTCTCAGCCATCGGCACGATCGACAGCGCCGCACGGCAGGGCGACCTGCGCGTGCGGATTGCCTGCCCCTACGACCCGGCAATGATTGCGATCGGCGCTTCGATCTCCTGCTCGGGCGTGTGCCTGACCGTGGTCGAGCGCGGCGGCACTGCGGGCGACGCATGGTTCGCGGTCGATGCGTCCGCCGAAACCCTCGATCGGACGGTACCTGGGATGTGGGAGAAAGGGCGCAAGCTCAACCTCGAGACCGCTCTCAAGCTGGGTGACGAGCTGGGCGGCCACATCGTCACCGGGCATGTCGACACCGTCGGCGAGGTCGTGTCGGTGAAGGAGCAAGGCGGGTCGCGCCGCATCGCCATCCGCACCCGGGCCGAGTTCGCGCCGTTCGTAGCGCCCAAGGGCTCGATCACGGTCGACGGCGTCTCGCTCACCGTCAACGACGTGCGCGACCGGCCCGACGGCGCGTGCGACTTTGCGCTCAACATCATTCCGCACACCGGCGAGGTGACGACGCTCGGCGCGCTGGCCGAGGGCGACCGTGTCAACCTCGAGATCGACGTGCTGGCGCGCTACCTCCAGCGGATGCAGAGCCTCAGGAGCTGAGCGGGCCTCTTTTGAAGGCCTCGCGCGTGATCTCATAGACCACGTGAACTAAGGGATTGCCGCGGTATTCGCCGCGCTCGACCTCGTCGGTCAACACGCCGCCTATCCGCTCGCAGGCGATGCGCGAGCGGCGATTGTCCGCCCCGATGCGCAACACGACCCGCTCAACCGAATCGAAGGCATGCGCAAGCATCAGCCGCTTCATCTCGCGGTTGGCACCGGTGCCCCAAAGCGCGCGGGCCAGGAAGGTCCAGCCGATCTCCAGCGGCGTTTCCTCGAGTAGGGGCTGGAACACGAAGCGCGACGAACCGGCCACCGCCTCGGTCTGCCGGTCGATTGCGGCCAAGGCGCCGCCACTCGCCATCGCCTCGTCGAAGAAGGCATCGAACACTTCGCGCTGCCAGCGGTCGTGGATCGGATGCTGTTCCCACACCAGCGGATCGCTGGCGACGAAGTAAAGAGCCTCGCGGTCGTCCTCGGTCAGCGGCCGCAGCAGCAGCCGCTCGCCTCCAAGAACGGGCTGGCGGTCCAGGCTCACCCGGTAACTTCGGCGAGAGCCGCCACGAAGCGTTCGATGTTGCCACCGTGCAGCCCGGCCACGTTGATCCGGCCCGATCCGGCCATGTAGATCCCGTGTTCAGCGCGCAGGCGCTCGACCTGCTCCTTGCTGACCGGCAGCACCGAGAACAGCCCGTTCTGCTTGCCGAGCGGCGTCAGGTCGACGCTGCCCGCACTGCCCGCTTCCGCGAGCTGCGCACGGACCTGGCTCATGCGCGCCCGCATCGTTTCGAGCTCGTCGAGCCACTGCGCGGTCAGATCCGGATCGCGCAGCAACAGGCGGACGGCCGCGCCGCCATGATCGGGCGGCATCGACCACGCCGCGCGGGCGAGCGCGTTGAGATTGGAAATGACCGGCGCCAGATCTCCGCCCGGCGCGACCATCGCATAGAGCGCGCCGACGCGGTCGCGGTACATGCCGAAGTTCTTGTCGCAGCTGTAGGCGACCAGTGCCTCGGGAACGGCAGCCAGCACGATGCGCAGGCCCGCGGCATCTTCCTCCATCCCGTGACCGAGACCCTGGTAGGCGACGTCGATCAGCGGGAAGGCGCCGCTCTCGCCGAAGGCTGTGGCGATCGCGGCCCACTGCTCCGCAGTGTAGTCGATCCCGGTCGGATTGTGGCAGCAGCCGTGGAGCAGCACGGCCTCGCCCGCGCCCGCCGCGCGGATCGCGCCCAGCACCGCGTCGAGATTGGCGGTCCCGTCGGGCAGCGCATGGTCGAAAGTCGCGACCTCGAGCCCGATATCGGCGAGGATCTGCGCGTGGTTCGGCCAACTCGGCACGCCCAGGTGGACGCGCGCGACCCCGGCCTTCTGCAGCACCGCCAGCGCAAGGCGCACCGCGCCGGTGCCGCCCGGGGTCTGCATGCCTTCGATCCGCCCGCCCATCGTCGCATCGGGCCCGAAGACATAGGGCATCAATGCGTGGACGAAGCCGAGATCGCCTTCCGGGCCGAGATAGGACTTGCTCTCCTGCTCCTCGAGCAGCTTCTTCTCCGCGCCCTTGATCGCGGTGAACACCGGCGTGTCGCCCTGCCCGGTGCGGTAGACGCCGACACCGAGGTCGATCTTGTCGCTGCGCTCGTCTGCCGCGTGGAGCTTGATCAGCGCGAGGAGGGCGTCGGGTGCCTGTGGGGCGAGTTTGTCGAGCATGGCCGCGCCATGCCGAGGCAAGGAAAGGGCCGCAACAGGAATTCCCCTTGCGGCCCCTGAAAGTTGTCTTTGTGCGACGCCCGAGGGCTCAGAACGGCAGCCAGCGCTGCTCTTTGGAAAACTTCATGTAGCCCGCATTGATCCCGAGCCGCAGCCCGGCGCCCATGCGGATCGGGATGAGCACGGTGTTGCCCTTTCTGAGGTAGCTCGCGGTCAGCCCGCCGATCAGGTAAGCCTGCCCCTCGCCCGCCGGGAAGCGCTCGTAGAGCTCCTCGCTGTCGTAGAGGTTGTAGACCAGTACGAAGGTATTGGCGGCGTTGGCACCCGCGTCAAAACCGATCGAGGGGCCGGTCCAGTAGACCTTGCGCTGCCCCTCCACCTTGTGATGCAGCGTACCCGAGCCGTACCGCGCGCCAACGATGAAGGCACCGCCCGCCTCGCGCCCGACGATGTAGGCATTGGGCTCGCCTTGGTCCTTGAGCAGGTCCTGTATCATCCGGGCGAGGCCTTCGGCCCCCTTGCCGAACAGGCCCTCGGCCGCGCCGATCAGGTCGTCCTCGCCATAGGTCGAACCGTCCATCCCGGTCACTGCCTGCTCGGCCGCGACCGCGCTGGGGTCGGACCATTCCGGGGCCATGGTGGTATCTGCCGGGACCGGCGCCACATCCGACGCGGGCGGCGCTGGATCGGCATAGACCGGCTGATCGCCCGGCTGCTCCATCAGGTCCCCGTCGATCGCCATGTCGTTCGGGTCCATCGTCTCGATGGACTGTGCCGCGAGCGGCATGGCGACGAGCGCGCCGGCACCGGCAATGGCGGCCAACGTGCGACGGAATGTTGTGATCAGGCTCATCGTCCCTCCTGCTCCGCGAATGGCGGACCTGTCCGTGAGGCAGGAGAGTCCTTCCGCCCTGAAGCGGCAATGAACCGGCGACGAATCGAATCGAAAACGCGCCGAACCGAGTCGCAAATGGCGGTGAAGCGGGCTTTTTCGCGCGCCCTCGGTTCATGACTTGCCGCCGCGCGGCGGCCCCGTTATAGCGCCCGCCTCGCAGCCATGCGCGTCGATTGCGGAGACGTGGGTGAGTGGCTGAAACCAACGGTTTGCTAAACCGTCGTACTGGTAAATCCGGTACCGAGGGTTCGAATCCCTCCGTCTCCGCCACCCACCCTTGCCTGTCGTCAGCGGCAGCGGACCTCGCTGCTGCGATCTATCGCGCGGCCCGCGACCGCGCCGCCCACTGCGCCGAGCACGGTCCCGAGCGTTTCCGAGCCGCCCGGCGCGATCACGTTGCCGAGCACGCCGCCCGCGACCGCGCCGACGATCAGCCCGGTCGAGCCATCCGAACGGCGGCAGTAGTAGCGCCCGTCGCGGCCGCGATAGACGCGCTCGTTCTGCGACAGGCGGCGCTCGCGATAGCGGCGGTCGTCGCGGTAGTAGTTGTCGGCATAGTAGCCGCCGTAACGCGGATCGGGCCGGTTATAGTCGTAGTCGCCGTAACGGCCGTAGTAGTCGCGGTCATAGTAGCCGTATCCGTCGTCGCCGTAGCCGGTGGTGCTGCATGCGCCGAGGAGTGCCGCGGCGCCTGCAAGTGTCGCCAGGGAAGTTTTGCTAAACATCATCGTCTCCGTTGGTCCCCTTCCGGCGCCCGGCGGAAGGCAGGGCATGCGGACAGCCGTCATGCCTCTGGAAACGTGAGAGGAACTGGTGGGTTCCGTCCGCAGGACAGCGTGACGCGCGTCACAGCGGACCCGTTGCTGTTGCACATAGTCCTTCCTCAGAGGCGCGTCGCGCCCGCTAAACCAGAAGGATCATGCCATGGCCGATCTCATTGCCACCGTAACCAGTTCGCTGACACAGGACCTTTTCGGGTCCCTCGATTACCCCTATCGCATGCGCATCGACGACAAGATGGCGGTCGATGCATCGCCTGACGCAGGCGAAGTGACGATCGACTGGCTCCCGAACGGGTCGACGGAAGAGAACCATGGTTTTGAAGCCGATTTCGAGCCCTTGCTCGATGCGCTGATCGTATCAGTGCTGGACCAGCGACCGAACAAGCTGCTCGCCTCCGATGAAGAAGATGCGGAAGCGGCTGCATTGGTCGAGCCCTACATCGGCGACGACGCTTCCAGCCGAAGCGCGCAGGTTGTGATGATCAAGGAACGTATGGAACAGGACGCGGCCTTCGCGACCAAGTTTCAAGGTTTCCTCCAGTCCAGGCTTTCGACCGGCATCGACTGGGTCGAGGCCGAGCTCTCGCAAATGCCAAATTCGGCGATGGGCAATCCGCTCTCGCTGAGCAATCTGCGCATGGCCGTGAGGGCGAAGGCCAAAGCATGCATTCGCGTCTTCGGGCGCGAGTACTGCATCTCGGCAACTAGCCCATGGATCCGGTTTGAAGGGCGCCGGGCGGCTCTCTTCCTCGATGTCGTCGGCCTCAGGATCTACGGGCGGGCGCGGGTCACTGACCTGGATTTCGTCATGACAATCCGCATTCTTGGACGCGAGATCAGAATCCGGATCGGCGTGACCGGGCTGGTCAATCGCCAGCTTGAACGGCAGCGCCCGCTGTTGGCCGATTTCGCCACGGTCGCCATCACCGTGCCGGGGGTGTCGCGGGTCTACCGGCCTACTGCCTTGGCCATTCCGACGAGCACCACCGAGACGCGCATCGAAGTGGACGGCAGTTTCGCCCGCAGCTGATAGTTCGTTGCGGAATTTCGTCGGCAGGGCAGCAGTCGTCCTGCCGACGGTGCCCTGTCTTTGCACCGGGCCATTGCCGACCCGCATCGACCGGCGGGGCCCGCCGCAGCGATCTTGCGCGAGGTCGCGATCAGGCGGAGGTGGCAGCGGCCTCCGTCGCCGCGCGTTCGGCCTCGGCGCGATCGGCGCGCGCGGCTTCGGCCTTGATCCGTTCGGCGGCGACGCGCCGGGCCTGGTCGGCGAGCTGGGTCCATGTGGCGGCGGAGCGCAGCGCACGGTCGCGCACGTTGTCGAGGGTCGCGGCGCTGGCCTCGGCCTCGGCCTCGCGGACGCGCTGGGCGTAGAATTCGACGGTCTGGGTCATGTCGGCGCGAGCTCCTGTATGATGGGTCGGCGAGAGGCCCGCCCGCCGCCGCACCCGTGGGCGCGAACGGCGGGCGCAGCCGGTGCGGATCAGCTCGCCGAAGAGAGGTTGATCGCGCTTTCCTTGCCGTTGCGGCCGGTCTCGACTTCGTAGTTGAGGCGCTGTTCCTTATCGAGCGTGTGCATGCCGGCGGCCTGCACGGCGCTGATGTGGACGAAGCTGTCGGCCGAGCCGTCGTCGGGCTGGATGAAACCGTAGCCCTTGTCGGCGTTGAAGAATTTGACGGTGCCAGTCTTGGCCATGGGGTGTTCCTTTCGAGAACGATGGGTTGCCCGCAGGCGACATGCCCTCGGGTCGTGCTTCAGCTTCGTGTTCGAAAGGGAAGTCGTCGTCTGGTTTGCGCCGGGGGTGAAACACCAAGCGGCGGTCGTCAAAAGCCGAAGTCCGTCGCAAATGTCGACGTCAGCAAGCGCCTTGTAGCATGGCTTGGTCGAAACACCTAATCGTCGCCTGCACGCGCCGCGCGGCGACACGAATTGATGGGGCCCGCGCCGCCGATTGCGCGTAGGGGTGCGGGGGGCCTTCCGCCCCGATTGGAACCGATCATGGCCAAGGGCCAGAAGAAGTCGAACCGCGAAGTCCGCAAGCCCAAGGCCAACAAGGACGCGCCCAAGCAGAACGCCAGCCAGCCCAGCCTCAAGGCAGGCGGGATCAAGGGGCTGGAGAACATGAAGAACGGCTAGTCCCCGTCCCCTATCGCGCCGCGCCCGCTTGCCCTAGGGCCGCCGCGATGCCCGAGCCCGTTTCCGTCCTGGTCGATGCCGACGCCTGCCCGGTGAAGGAGGAGATCTACCGCGTCGCCGCCCGGCACGGCGCGCAGGTCGCGGTGGTCAGCAACGCCGCCTTCCGCGTGCCGACCGGCCCGCTGGTCCGCCGCGTGGTAGTGTCCGACGCCTTCGACGCCGCCGACGACTGGATCGCCGAACACGCCGGCCCGCACGCCGTTGTGATCACCGGCGACATCCTGCTCGCCGACCGCTGCCTCAAGGCGGGCGCGCAGGTGCTCGCGCACACGGGCAAGCCGTTCGACGCGGCCAGCATCGGCGGGGCGATCGCGACCCGCGCGATCATGGCCGACCTGCGCGCGGGCATGGACGGCCCGCTCGGCGGCAGCGGCGGCGGCCCGGCGCCGTTCGGGAAGACCGACCGCTCGCGCTTCCTCCAGGCGCTCGACCGGGTGCTGGTGCAGCTCACCCGCGCTCAGGCAGCGCAGCGATAGCGCAGACGGCGACTCCGCAGCCGCTCAAACGGCCGCCTCGGACTGTCGTTGCGCGGCGAGACATGGACCGGGTGTTACACGGTCCAGGGAATGTTTTGTAACCTTGTGCGCAAAAGCGTCACCTTGCGGCTCGCGGGCGTCACCTTGCGCCTTGCATGCGTCACCTTGCGCACCTGAAGCGTCACCTTGTGTGGCGCGCATCGCGGCGCGCTGCTGCGCGACGATCGCGGCGATCCCCGGCCCTTCCCATTGCGAGCGCAGCCGTGCCCGGCTGGCGGCGAAACGCGCGTGAATGCCCGCCTTGCGCGCCGCCTCGAACGCGGCGTCGAAGTGCGTCCCCGCCAGCCGCGCGCGCAGGCGATAGGCGGCCTGGCGGCTCATCCCCACCGCGCGCGCCGCGCTGGCGAGGCTGCCGCACTGGGCCAGCGCCTTCAGGAACGCGGTGACCTTGGGCATCGTCCAGCGATAGTCAGCATTGCACCGGCGCTGGCTGCGCGGGCGCGAGGGAGAGTGCGTGGCGGGGCGAGCGGTTTCGGGCGTATCCATCGGGCAGGATAAGGCACGGATGGGGGCCTGTAGGAAAACGGTTTCTGCCGCCGCGATCGCCGGCTGCATCGCCCGCGCGGCGCGCTTCCCCCCTTCCCTGCCGCCGGGGCGCGGGCTAGCTTGGCGGCGATGACCCGCTCGTCCTTCCGCAGCCGCCTGCGCGCCTTCCAGCACCTTCGCGACGACCCGCCCAATCGCGGTTTCATCGCCGATCTCGAGTTCCTCGAGAACCGCGACCTCGACCTGTCGGTCCGCTCGGGCTCGCTGCTCGCGTTCAACGCGCTGCTGATCACCATTGGCACGCATCCGGTCTCGGCCAGCCCGGGCGCGCCGCTGAGCCTCGATGCCGCGAGCCAGCCCTTGCTCACCCTCGCCAGCCTCGCCGCGCTGATCCCGCTGGCGATATCGAGCTGGCTGCTGCTTTACGCCATGCTGCTGGGCGAGGATTTCGACAGCGAGGGGCTGGAGGGCGAGGCGCTGCGCCAGCGGCTGTTCGCGGCCTTCGTCCGCTCGATCGATGCACAGGCAACGCGCCTATCGCACGCGATCCGCTGGACGATCACCGGCGCCGCGCTGACCATCGTCGCGTGGGGCGCGATCCTGGCCGCGAAGATGGCCTAGCGCTCACTCGCGGTCGTCGGAGGGGTCGAGCCGGGTGAACCAGCGCGGCTGGCCGTCGTCGGACAGGCCGATGTCGTGCGAGGGAACGTGGTCGTCCCCCGTCTCGATCCACCCGCGCCCGTCGCACTTGTCGCAGATATGGCGTTTGGAGCGCTGGCTGTTGAGGTCGAACTCGGTGTTCCACTGGCCATGCCCGTGGCAGAGTGGACAGACGCGATCGAGCTGGCCGGAACGATGCTGGACCGGGATGCCGGTAAAGGCATGCGGGTCGGCGGGGCCGGTCGGATGGACGAGGCGGGGGGTGTGGGACATGCGGGCCATGTGAGCGCGGTGGCGGGGGTTGTTCAAGGGCAAAGGCTATCGCCCAACCGGCGCTCACGCTGGTTGTGACCGGCGACATCCTCTCGCCGACCGCGCGCTGAAGGCGGGCGCGACCGTCCTCGCGCACACCGGCAAGCCCTTCGACGCCGCCAGCATCGGCGGCGCGGTGGCCACCCGCGCGATCATGGCCGACCTGCGCGCCGGGATGGACGGGCCCCTCGGAGGCACCGGCGGCGGCCCACCCCCGTTCCGCAAGGAACACCGCTCGCGCTTCCTGCAGGCGCTGGATCGGGAGCTGGTGCGGTTGGGGCGGGTCGCCTCCTAAGCTGGCCCCGCTTCTTTGACTTCCTCTGGAATGTGAGGAAACTTCGCAAGAAGCTCCTCCACCTGTTCACTATTGTGCTGAGCCCAAAGCGCACAGAATGCTTGTGAAACAGTCCTTTCAGGAACTAATCCTAGCTTTTCTCCGATTTGAGCGAAAAGCAGGTGAGGATCGTGGTTTGTCGTCCGCACCTCGTCGCATATCGCTTGGACCTTCTCATGGTCCTCATAACGTTGAAGCATCGCCACAGAAAGCTTACCGCCAAGTTCCGGCCATCGCTCCATACATGAATCAAAAATATAGGCTTCCGGAGATTCTCCGGGAAGCCGAAAAACCAAATTTTCACTGCTCTCCTCTTGCTGTGAGTCTCCGTCTATATAACATATCGATGGAATAGTAATCGCTGGATTTGCGTTGTGATACTTATTCATCGCGACTGCGGTACCGTCCCCCGCCATCGGGTGAACCTCAAAGTGATCTGGGTTAATATCCCCACATCTAATAATCGCTTCAACCCATGACTTAGCAAATTCGTCTTCGACGAACACAACTGACTCTGTTTGAATTTGACCGGTAATCGCCCGTAAAGATTTAACGTCAAGCTTCCCTTGAAACGCCTTGTCAGTGGTCATCGACCAAACTGCTTTATCGGGAAGAGGTGATAACGCCTCATTCGAATGAGTAGTGAAGATAACCTGTATTTTTTTACGAGCAGCCGCCTCAATAAGATACTCTACAAGTCGGATTGTCGCTACAGGGTGAAGTCCATTCTCTATCTCCTCGATCAGAATTAGAGCATTCTCTCCTGAGCCTTCTATACCTGATATCATTCGTATAACGCTTGGGGGTGTATCCCCTTCGCATAGGTAATTGACTCCCCGACCGGCGCCGCATAGCTATCTCCCTGATCGCAAAGGGGGGAAAGCATGGCTGACACCGATCTTGTTTTGCGGTTTGAAATTGTTCCGGGGCGAAACCCGGAAGCGGACTCGATAGCGGACGCGATTTCCGCATTCGTCGAAACGCTCAAAGCAGCGGCGGATGTTGTCGAGCCGGGCTCCGACTTGTCTGTCGAGCTCGTCAGCGTCGAGCCGGGGAGCCAGCGGTTTTTGCTGGCGCTCCGCAAAGGGCACGATGTTCTTGAGCGGATTGATAAGGGCGGGGACAAGTTCCCCCTCTACAAGAAGGCTCTGATCTCGTTGGGATCGCTGATTGGCAGCACTGTGGTCATAGTCGGAGTGACGACTGCCCTGACTCCCGACCCTCGCATTCCCGATGACCAGATGAAGACATTTGAAGAGATGAACCGCAACATGGCGGAGTCTCTCGAATTGCAGCGCAAGGCAGCCAAGTTTTGGGGCATCACGCAAGACGAGCCGGCCATCGACGGCGTCGAAGTCCTCCGTGACGATCGCACCCAGTTATTCAAGGTGCCAAGAAGCGAATTCGCTGACAGAAGTGGAATGTGGAGCCAAGACGATGACGCTGCTCCAACCCCGACGGTTGAGCCGCGCACGGCGACATGGGATGTCATTCTCGTAAAGCCAGTCCTCGTCCCCGAAAAGAGGCGCTGGACGTTTGCTCGGGATGGGTTGGAATTCTCTGCGTTAATGACCGACAAAGCGGTCCTGCAAGCCATCCACGACAAGACTCTGCCACTCCAGCTTGCCGAGGGCGTGTCGATGAAGATCGAAGTCCAATATCGGGAACGCTTCGACGGAAAGGTTTGGCTGCCAGTGCCAGGTAGTCATCGGGTCAAACGGGTAATTTCTCCGCGACCGAACGGGCCTCCCTTGCCGCTATTCCTCCCCGCCGACGCGCCATAAAAAGTAGGCAAGCGCGACAAAGATCGCGCTCGAAATCGCGAGGGTCCAGCCTACGGAAATTCGTGCGAAGCCGACGAACGACACGATTGTAGCGACGATGACGATCATCCCGCTGAGCCACTGCCTGTTGTTGTCGGAAGGTGGCTTTTTGTCCGTCAATCTGCTATCGCGCGACATAGCAAGAGCATAACATATTCATCCCGAATCACCAAACGCGAGTCATTTCAAAGGCTTGATTAAAAAGGCTAATTTCGAAATGCCCAAATCCAGAACGCTGACACTCGCCGAGGCAAGAGAACAAGGCAAGCTCGATCGGTTTATCGCCGAGCGTGAAGGCGAAAGCGGCGACTGCGCCGCCTTCGACGCTACGCTCCGTTCAATGGCCGGAACGTCGAAAGAAGCTCCGGAAGCATCGTCTCCGGACGATTGCGACGATTGAAGCGATACTCGAATTCCTTGACGTAGCGGTTCAGGTGCTTCGCGCTCACGCTGGTGTGAGTGCCGTTGATCGAGCATTTCAGGTGCCGCCAGAAATTCTCGATACCGTTGACCGTCACCGTCTCGGCTAGGCGGTAATCGTAGTAGGCATATTCCATCGCGCCGTGGTTCACGCGGGCGTGGCGATAACCGGCTTCCGAAAGGCTGGCGTAGCTGCGAAGCTCGTCGGTGTGGACGTTGCCACCGACGCGGACATTCGCCTTCACGAACGGCTCTAGGGTCGAACGGCGCTGGTCCGGAACAACCTGTGCGACAAGGTCGCCGCCGCGCTCCAGAGCGCCCACTACAACGGTCTTGGCCGCGCTGCCGCGATTGTGCTTGCCGCGCTTCACGCCGCCCATGAGGGTTTCGTCGATTTCGACGTTGGTTCCGTTGCCACCGATCGGCTTGTCGCCGTCAACGTCCGCCATGTGCTCGCGAATGAGCGCAGCCATGCGCCATGCCGTCTTGTAGGTGACGCCTAGCTGGCGCTGCAATTCCTTGCCGCTGACACCGTGGCGCGTGGTCGTGAACAGGTGGATGGCATAGAACCACAGTTGCAGCGGGGTGCGCGTCTTTTCGAACGGGGTGCCCACGGTCGGGTGCAGGTGGTGGCCGCACCACTGGCAGGAATAGGCTCGCTCGGCCTTGATGCGATACCAGTTCGAAGGGCGCTCGCACGAAGGGCAGGTGAAGCCCTGTCCGAACCGCACGTCAAACAGGTGCGAGAGACAGGTTTCGTCGTCCGGATAGAGGCGGAAGAACGCGGCGGTGGTGAGGGGCTTCGTGCTCATGCCCCATCATGTAGCAGCCTCGGTTACGTATGTAAAGGGGATACACCCCAACGCTTGATTCACCTGCGCCAAAATGAAACTCGGAATACTCAACGTCTTTTTTCGTTTTTCCTGTGAGGAGAGTTACATCAAGATTTTGCGCGATCTTCAATTGACGGAACCCCGAAACGTCCTTCCCCAAGACCTTAGAAATAGCTCTGGCAGCGTCGTCTGTTAGGGATGTTACGCGGCTCTCAGGCACCGCGAACTTCCGCGCGGTGCACCGCAGAAGCTCTTTGCGCTCACTTGCAGGTACCGTCCTAGACACGCCAAATACCAGCACCTCGCGTTGCATTGCGTCTCGATTCCATTTGAGGCTTTTGAAGCTCGCAGTTCGCTGAACATTCGTCCTCGAGGAACTTTCGCGATCAATGATCTCGTATTCAATCGCCCAATCTTGCATGCCAGCATCGTATTTGCCGCTCTTTGCGAAAAACATCCGTGGCGGAATGTCGCGATAGATAATCCCCGCAGCACCGAGGACAGTGGTTTTGCCTCCCCCATTCGGGCCAATCAGCGCTGTCACAGGAAAATCAAAACTCACGGGTTCATCTCGAAACCCGCGAACCTCACGCAAGGTCAATCGCGAAAGATATTTTCCGTAATTCCGCTCTCGAGCCTTTTCCAAAAGACGGTTGATCGTCGTATCTCGTATTTGGCTCCGGAAATTCATTTGAACCCTCTTAATCAACGCAATGTGATCTTTTAGCGCGTGGCTCACCCTGGTAAAGAAGCTTAGTTGATCGCCGTCGAGGCCGGGTAGAACGGGTCACGTCAGCAATGCGGGTTCAATCATGCTCGCGCCCACCCGCGCCCATATACAGCTCGCCGCCTGTCTCACGGAACACACGGCTCATGTCCGCCATGCCGGCCTCCGCCTCCTCCGCCGCGACGAAGCTCTCCACCCCTGCGTTCTGCTTCGCCGCGAAGTCGCGCACTTCCTGCGTGATCTTCATCGAGCAGAATTTCGGGCCGCACATCGAGCAGAAGTGCGCGGTCTTGGCGCCTTCCGCGGGGAGCGTCTGGTCGTGGTATTGCTCGGCAGTGTCGGGGTCGAGGCTGAGGTTGAACTGGTCGCGCCAGCGGAATTCGAAGCGGGCCTTGCTCAGCGCGTCGTCGCGGACCTTGGCGGCCGGGTGGCCCTTGGCGAGGTCGGCGGCGTGGGCGGCGAGCTTGTAGGTGACCACGCCGACCTTCACGTCGTCGCGGTCGGGCAGGCCGAGGTGTTCCTTGGGCGTGACGTAGCAGAGCATCGCGGTGCCGAACCAACCGATCATCGCCGCGCCGATGCCGCTGGTGATGTGGTCGTAGCCGGGCGCGATGTCGGTGACGAGCGGCCCGAGAGTGTAGAACGGCGCCTCGCCGCAGGCGGCGAGCTGCTTGTCCATGTTCTCCTTCACCTTGTGCATGGGCACGTGGCCGGGGCCCTCGATCATCACCTGCACGTCCTGCGCCCAGGCGCGCCTGGTCAGCTCGCCCAGCGTGTAGAGCTCGGCGAACTGGGCCTCGTCGTTAGCGTCGGCGATGGAGCCGGGGCGCAGGCCGTCGCCCAGCGAATAGGCGATGTCGTAGGCCTTCATGATCTCGGTGATCTCGTCGAAGCGCTCGTAGAGGAAGCTCTCCTTGTGATGCGCGAGGCACCATTTCGCCATGATCGAGCCGCCGCGGCTGACGATCCCGGTCACGCGCTTCGCGGTCATCGGAATGTAGGGCAGGCGCACCCCGGCGTGGATCGTGAAGTAGTCGACGCCCTGTTCGGCCTGCTCGATCAGCGTGTCGCGGAAGATCTCCCACGTCAGGTCCTCGGCCACGCCGCCGACTTTCTCCAGCGCCTGGTAGATCGGCACGGTGCCGATGGGGACGGGGCTGTTGCGGATGATCCATTCGCGGGTGTCGTGGATGTTGCGGCCGGTGGAGAGGTCCATGACGGTGTCCGCGCCCCAGCGGATCGACCAGACCATCTTGTCGACTTCGGAAGCGACGTCGCTGGCGACGGCGGAGTTGCCGATGTTGGCGTTGATCTTGACGAGGAAGTTGCGCCCGATCGCCATCGGCTCGCATTCGGGGTGGTTGACGTTCGAGGGGATGATGGCGCGCCCGCGGGCGACCTCGTCGCGGACGAATTCCGGCGTGACGTAGTCGGGGATGGCGGCGCCCCAGTCCTGACCGTCGCGGACGAGGCCCTGCACCTGCGCGCGGCCGAGGTTCTCGCGCTCCGCCACGTATTCCATCTCGGGCGTGATGATGCCGCGCCGGGCGTAGTGCATCTGGCTGAGGTTGGCGCCTGCTTTCGCGCGCAGCACCGTCTTGCGGACGTTGGGGAACGCGGGGACGCCGCCCGAGCGGTCGGGGCCGAGCTGGCCGTTGTCCTCCGGCTTCACCGCGCGCGCCGCATATTCCTCGACGTCGCCGCGGGCGAGCTGCCACTCGCGGCGTAGCTGGGGCAGGCCCTTGCGGATGTCGATCGTGGCGGCAGGATCGGTGTAGGGGCCGCTGGTGTCGTAGACCCGCACCGAAGGCTCGCCGCTCGACGGCTCGAGATCGATCTCGCGCATCGCCACGCCCAATGGGCCGACATGGACCTTGCGGCTGCCGCGGATCGGGCCGGTGGTGACGCCGATGTCGAAGGTGGAATTGATGTCGGCCATGCGCTTGTCCTCTCGGGGACGGATGGGGAGCGCGCCGGGCAACCCTCCCTCCGCCCGTGCTAACGGGTTCAGGTTCGACGGGTCGTGGGGCGCGACGCCCACCTCTCAGCCTGCGCAGGCTCCCCGGGGATGCCACGGGTCTAGGCCGCTTTGCCGCGCCCGTCCAGCGCGCGCGGTTGACTCGCGGTTGACTTAGGGCCGGCCGATGCGCCACCCCTCGCCCAATGCCCGCGCCCGAACCGACGCTCGAAATCCGCCGCATGGGCCGCGAGGGCGAACCGCTGGTGATCATCGACCATTTCAGCGGCTGCGTGGACGAGCTGCTCGCGGCGGGCCGCGCGGCGCAATACCAGCCGGCGGGCGCATCCTACCCCGGGGTGCGCGCCTGGGCCGATCCGGGCTACCTCGACATCCGCCGCCCGCTAATGATGCAGGTGATGAGCCGCGTGTTCGGCTTCGCCCGCGGCGTGCGGATGGACGCCTCGACCTTCTCGCTGGTGACGCTGGCAGAGGACGCGCTCGCCCCGCGCCAGCGCATCCCGCACTACGACCACGCGGGCGGCGAGGTGATCGCGGTGATGCACTACCTGCTCGGGCCGGAGAGCGGCGGCACCGCGTTCTACCGCCACCGCCGCACCGGGTTCGAGACGGTGACCCCCGAACGCGAGCCCGCCTACAATGCCGCGCTGGCGCAGGACGCGCGCGAGCACGGCACGCCGCCTGCCCGCTTCCACCGCGGCGACAGCGCCTGGTTCGAACAGATCGACGAAGTCGAGGCCCGCCCCGACCGCCTGGTCCTCTACCGCGGCCGCCAGCTCCATTCGGGCGTGATCCCCGACCCGGCGGCCTTGTCGGGCGATCCCGCGACCGGGCGGCTGACGATCAACATGTTCCTGATCGGGGCGTAGGTAACCAGTAAGGATATAGACCACGAAGGCGATGGCTCTATTCTGCTTTGTCGATCGATGAACTCGATCTCTGATCTTGAGTATCGTAAGAACGCTTAGGTGTTAGCGCTGATACGTCCAAGGATCTCATCTCAATCGCAATTCTTCATTTTCGTGTTGTGAACAACAGCACTGGAGAGAATGCGATGACTATCCGCCTTACAACCACAACCGCGGCCCTCGCACTGACTGTCGGCCTGCTCGCCACACCGGATGAGGCGAAAGCCCAGGCGTGCCTGCTCGATCTCGACGCGAACGGGCTAATCGGCCTGCTGCTGGATGGGACGGGCGACGCAATCGTCTCCGGCGTCGATGTCGCCGTTGCATGCGGCCCCGATGCCAGCGCAACGGGTGACAACGCCACAGCGGTCGGGCCCGATGCGGATGCCAGCGGCGACCACTCGGTCGCGGTCGGCGGCGACGGGGATGATGCGGACGGCGTCGGTGCCCAGGCATCCGGCGACCGCGGCACTGCCGTCGGATCGGATTCGAGCGCAGGCGGCACCAATTCGAGCGCCTATGGTGCAGGCGCCAATGCCGGCAGCCCGAATTCGACCGCGCTCGGCGCAGACAGCAGCGCAACCGGAGCAGGCGCCACGGCGGTGGGATACGGGGCGAGCGCGCCTGCCGCGAATTCCGTGGCGCTCGGCCAGGGCTCCATCGCCGACCAGACCGATACCGTGTCGGTCGGGACAACCACCGCCCAGCGACGGATCGTCAACGTGGCGGCGGGCATCGCCGGGACCGACGCAGTCAACGTCCAGCAGCTCAACAGCACCGTAACGCAGGCGACCGCCGAGCTCGTCTATTTTGCCGCGAACAGCACCGGGCCAGAGGCCGTGGCGACGGGCATCGACGGGATAGCGATCGGCCGATCCAGCCTAGCCTCCGGAGGCGAAGCGAGTGCGATCGGCAAGGAATCCGTCGCCAGCGCGATCGGCGCCGTCTCGATCGGCAACAGCAGCGCAGCGACGAATATCAATGCAACCGCAATCGGCAACGGTGCGCGCGCCGATGGCTACGATGCGACCGCGATCGGAACGACTGCCCTGGCACAGAACTTCACTGCTACAGCGATCGGCCGGGCCGCGGTTGCAACCGGCGAAAAATCGACCGCCATCGGCGGCTCGGCGCGTGCATCCAACCTCGGCTCGATCGCGATCGGTTCCGACGGTTCGGACGAGGATGCCGACGGCGCCAACGCCTCGGGCATCTATGCGCTGGCTCTGGGGGGCGACACGGTAGCCTCCGCAATGAACAGCGTTGCGCTCGGCTATCAGGCTTCGGCCGTGTTCCAGAACGCAGTTGCGATCGGCCACCTCGCCAGCGCGAACCGCGCCAACCAGATGATGCTCGGCACGGTGAACTATACCTACACCATGCCGGGCCTACCGACGCTGCCATCGAACGCGGCGCAGTCGGGAACGCTCTATTACGTCACTACAGATGCGGCGGGTAATCTCGGCTATGCCGCCATCCCGAGCGGCGCCATCAACACTGCCCCCGGGGCTTCGACGCTGGCGGTGACGACGAGCGACGCCGCGGTGGGCTTCGCTCCCGGGGAGAAGGTCGCGGCGGTGACCTTCGACGCGACCCATACCGTCGCCGAGCCACCCAGCCAGAGCGACATGGACGCCGGGACGCGCACCGCGGTCCGCTCCGCCAGCGCCAGCCTCGGACCGCTGGACGCACCGCCGCTCGCGGCAGTGACCGACGCGCAGTTCTCGGCGCTCTCGGGCCGGGTCTCCACCCTCGAAGGGCGGGTGGATGCGATGGAGTTCGAACTGGGGCGGCTCGACCGCGCCCAGCGCGGCGGGATCGCAGCAGCGATGGCGTTCGGCGGGACGATGGTCGTGCCGGACTCGAACATCTCGTTCAGCCTCAACGCCTCGACCTACCAGGGCGAACAGGGCTTCTCGGGCGCGGTGACTGCGCGCGTGGGCGAGCGGATCTACGTCTCGGGCGGGATCGCCGGGTCCACCGCCAGGAACACCACCGGCGGCCGGGTCGGCGTCGCATTCGGATTCTGAGCCACCGGGGGCCCACGCCGTTCGTCAGGGCGGCGTGGGCCAGCCATAGGGTTGCGACTTGATCCACCAGGCGTTGCCTTCGACGACACCGATCTCGTCGCGAATGCCGAGCTGGCCGCGATACTGCTCGACCGCCATGCGGCAGCCCGGCAGGTGCCAGTCGTCGATGATGACAATCCCGCCCTGCGAGACGCGCGGATAAAGGTATTCGAGCGAGGTCTCGACCGAATCGTAGGAATCGGAATCGAGCCGGATCACCGCGAACCGTTCGTCGGTCAGCCGGGGAAAGGTTTCCTCGAAGAAGCCGACACTGAAGACGATCCGCTGGTCGAGCAGGCCGAACCGCCGGATGATCCCCTGCACTTCCTCCAGCGATGCGATCCAGCGATCGGGCCAGTCGTCGACCGGATCGCCTGTGGCGCGCGTATTCTTCGGGATTCCGGCGAAGGAATCCGCTGCATGGACGCGGCGAGCGGCGATGCCGTGTTCGTCCAGCAGAGCGCGCATCAGCGCGATCACCCCGCCGCGCCAGACCCCGGCCTCGAGCAGGTCGCCCGGCACGCCGCGGCGTTCGACCGCGAGCACGGCCTGTTCGACCAGGTCGAGTTGCGCCGCGGTGAGCAGGGTGGCCGGCAGCGCCATGCGGTCGACATTCCATTGCGCCCGTTCGAGGTCGTAATGCGTGACACAGCGGAATTCTTCGGAGGTGGTGTCGCCGCCCAGATAGACGTAATTGCGCAGCGCTCGCTTGAGGAGATCGATGTAGGGACTGGAAGGAGCCGGTTCAGCGTTCGCCGTCATCGTCTGCTCTCGCCTCTCGTCCGCGCGCGCCCGATTCCGCCGAAGCCTGTGCCGGGTTCTGAAGGAAGTGGCAGGGGTGACAGGATTCGAACCCGTGGCCCTCGGTTTTGGAGACCGATGCTCTACCAGCTGAGCTACACCCCTGCAGCGGAACGCGCCCTTAGGGCAAAGCGGAGGCGGCGTGCAAGGCGAAATGCTGCGCGGCGCCTTCTGCTGTGCTAATACGCAGCGCGTGATGCATGGCCGCAAACACCCGCCGATCCCGCTCGACATGCTGATGCTCGCCTATCGCAGCGGCATCTTCCCGATGGCCGATGCGCGCAACGACAGCGAGGTGTTCTGGGTCGAGCCGCGCGAGCGGGCGATCCTCCCGCTCGACGGTTTCCGCCTGTCGAGTTCGCTGCGCAAGATCGTGCGGCAGGACCGCTATTGCGTGACCGTCGATGCCGCTTTCGCCGAGGTGATAGAGGCTTGCGCCGCCCCGCGCAGCCGCCATGAGGGAAGCTGGATCAGCCACCGGATCGAGGCGAGCTATCGCGACCTCTTTGCCGCCGGGCACGCGCACTCGGTCGAATGCTGGGACGGCGACGCGCTGGTCGGCGGGCTCTACGGCGTCACGTTCGACCGCGTGTTTTGCGGCGAGAGCATGTTCAGCCGCGCCGACAACGCCAGCAAGGTGGCGCTGGCCTGGCTCGTTGCGATGATGCGGATGGCAGGCTATCGCCTGCTCGACTGCCAGTTCATTACCCCGCACCTCGCCTCGCTGGGCGCGGTCGAGATGCCGCAGGCACGCTATCTGGGGCTGGTTGCCGAAGCGGAGGGGAACCCGGCGATGAGCCTGCCGCAGGCCTATGCCGCGGTGTCGTCCGCGTCCTCGGCCGGAGCTGCCGGTTCGGGCGTGACGGCGGGCGAGGGCGTCGCTGCCGGAGCCGGACGGGCCGGGGCCGGATCGTCATCGCTGTCGTCCGATGCGCCGCGCTCTTCGCCCGGGAAGCTCATCGCGCAGTCCTTGACCCAGACGTCGTAGATCGGGTGCTCGACCACGTTCAATGACGGCGAGCGTTTGAACAGCCAGCCCGAGAAGATCCGGTTCCAGCTGTCCTCCTGCCGCCGGTCGCGCACAAGCACCTGGACGAAGGCGCCGGTTTCCTGCGGCATTTCCCACGGTGCGGTCCGCTCGCAGGCCGACAGGCGCACGATCACGTCGCCGACGCGGCGCGCCTCGCCCGGCTTCAGTTCGATGTCCTGCGTCAGGTTGTTACGCTTGTTGAGCAGCCCGAGCGTCGCCACGCGCTCGTTCATCGGCGTGCGGAGGCCAGCCTCGGCGGCGGGTTGCGCAGGGGCGGCGGCTTCACGCAGCTCTTCGGGAATTTCTGTCTCGACCGCCTCGGGCGCGGGCGGTCCCTGATCGCATGCCGCCAGTACGAGCAGCACGGCAGCCGGCACGAACCAGCCGCGCATCACGCGTCGGGCGACCATGCTTCGTAGTCGCCGCTCGCACGCGCGCGCCGACCGCCCATCTCGAGCGCGCCTGCGGGGCGATAGGCCTGCGCCGTGCCGGTGGCGTTGGGCGTATAGTCCACTTCCCAGATGTGTGCCGGCGGCAGATTGCTTTCGGGCACGTCGTCGAATGCGCCGTGAAGCCAGCCGTGCCATTCGGCCGGCACGCGGCTCGCATCGTTGGCGCCCTCGTAGATTACCCAGCGGCGCTCGCGCGCGCCGTTCTTCTTCGCCTTCGAGCGGAAGTAGCGGTTGCCCTGCGCGTCGGTCCCGACCTGGGTGCCGTTGCGCCAGCTCCAGAACAGCGTGCCGATGGTCGCGCCGTCCCACCAGGTGAAGATCTTGCCGAGGATGCTCATCGGCGCGCGCCTAGCCGATCAGCCCCGCGCGGCCAAGACGTAAACCTTACCACTGGACCTGGTCGCCGGGCTTGATCCCCAGTTCCGCGGCGCGGCCGCCGGGGATTTCCAGCACCGCGATCGCCGGGCCGGTCGAATAGACCGAGTCGAGCGAATAGGGGACCGTGTTGGCCGCGATGTTAAGCACGCGTCGGTCGGGATCGATGAAGATGATGTCGAGCGGCAGCGGGGTGTTCTTCATCCAGAACCCCATCATCTGCGGCGCGGCGTAGGGAAACACCATGCCCTCGTTCGGGCCAAGCTCGGTGCGGAACATCAGGCCGCGCGCCTGCTCCTGCGGGCTGGCCGCGACCTCGACCGCGAACATGTGCCGCTTGCCGCCGCTGACCACCGCGAGATCGATCACCTCCAGCCCGGACACCGCGTGACGCCCGGGCGTGGCGGACGCGGCAGCGGTGGGGGCGGTCTCGGCCGCGGTCTGCGGCGAGCAGGCGAGGCACAGGGCGGCCAGCAGCAGGGCGATCGGGCGCATCATCGGATCAGGTCTCCTCGTCCTGCGCCTCGGCAACCCATTGCGCCAGCGCGGCTTCGCTTGGCGCCTCCACTACCGCGCGGGCGTGATCGAATCCATGCCCCGCGCGCGCAATCGCGGCGAGTTGCTTCTCGCGCAGGGGCCGGTCGAGCGGAGCGGGATGGTAAGGGCCGAGCCGTCGCCGACGAGCGAGAACCGCGACGGCTTCCCGCGCTGCCGCCTCGCCGGGGGCGACCTCGCGGCGCAGTTCCTCGGCGATCCCCGCCTCGCCCAGCGCCTGGTCGACGCGCCGCGCACCGTATCCGCGCCGAACCAGATCGCCGCCGCGGGCGCGGGCAAATGCTTCATCGTCGACGTAGCCCAATTCGGCGAAGCGGGCGACGATTGCGGCGACCGGCGGCTCACCCTCGCCCGCCCAGCCCCGCTCGCGCAGCTTGCGCTGGAGGTAGAGCGCGAGCTTGCCCTGGCTCGTCGCGAAACGCGCGGCATAGGTCAGCGCCAGTTCATTCAATCTGGTGGAATCGAGCGGTTGCGACGCCCGCCGGGCCCGCCTCCCCCCTTGCTCTTCGCGGGTCTTGGTCATAATCGTGCCACAGTCTTTGCGAAATGAACAAGGTTTGCGGGGCGGCGTGGGGAACCCAGCGCCGTCGGGGAACATTTGGGAGCGCTATTCATGCGCACTAACAACGGGTTTCGCCACCACACATGACCGAATCCACCCTTTCTCCGACACCCAACGACTGCGCCCTGCCGCGCATCCGGTCGGACTTCGCCACCTTTTCCGATGCGCTCGACTATGCCGCGCGCAGCGAGAAGGGGTTCAACTTTCATGACATGCGCGGCGAACTGGCGTTCGTCTATCCCTATCGCGACCTGCGCGAGGATGCCCAGGCGATGGCGCGGCGCATGGTCGCAGGCGGCATCGGCAAGGACGACCGGGTCGCGCTGATCGCGGAAACCGGCCCCGAATTCGCCGCGCTGTTCTGCGCCTGCGTCTATGTAGGCGCGTGGCCGGTGCCGCTGCCGCTGCCGACCAGCTTCGGCGGCAAGGAAAGCTATATCGACCAGCTCGCGGTCCAGCTCGAAAGCTCGGACCCCAAGCTGCTGATCTACCCGCCCGAGATCGCCGAAATGGCGCAGGCCGCCGCCGACCGGCAGGGCTGCGAGGGCATCGACTGGGCGAGCTTCGCCACCCGCGACGCACCCGAATGCGAGCTGCCGACCGCCCGGCCCGACGACATCTGCTATCTGCAGTATTCTAGCGGCTCGACCCGCTTCCCGACCGGCGTGGCGGTGACGCACGAGGCGCTGCTGCACAATCTCTACGGCCATGCCGCCGCAATGGCGCTGGGCGAGAACGAGCGCGTGGTCAGCTGGCTGCCGTGGTATCACGACATGGGCCTGGTCGGCTGCTTCCTTTCGCCGATCGCCAACCAGACCTCGGTCGACTACCTCAAGACCGAGCATTTCGCTCGCCGCCCGCTCGCCTGGCTCGACCTGATCAGCCGCAACCAGGGCACGACCCTGAGCTATTCGCCGACCTTCGGTTACGACATCTGCGCGCGCCGCATTTCCAGCCAGAGCCATGTCGCCGAACGGTTCGACCTGTCGCGCTGGCGCACTGCCGGCAACGGCGCGGACATGATCCGGCCCGACGTGATGCAGAGCTTCGTGAACGCCTTTGCCGAGGCCGGCTTCCGGGCGAGCGCCTTCACCCCGAGCTACGGCCTCGCCGAAGCGACGCTGGCCGTCACCGTGATGCCGCCGGGCGAGGGCATTCGGGTCGAGCTGGTCGAGGAAGAACGCCTCTCCGGCCAGCCGCGCGACCTCAGCCGTCCGGCGCGCTATCGCGCCATCGTCAACTGCGGCAAGCCGCTCCCCGGGATGGAAGTCGAGATCCGCGGCGAGAACGGCGCTCTCAAGGGCGATCACCAGATCGGCAAGGTCTGGTGCCGCGGCAAGAGCGTGATGCATTCCTACTTCCGCAACGAGGAAGCGACCAACGACTGCCTCGTCGCCAATGCCGACGGCGAAGTCTGGCTCGACACCGGCGACATGGGCTATCAGGCCGACGGCTACCTGTTCATCGTCGGACGGGCGAAGGACATGATCATCATCAACGGCAAGAACCACTGGCCGCAGGACATCGAGTGGGCGGTGGAGCAGCTGCCCGGCTTCAACCACGGCGATGTTGCCGCCTTCAGCTTCGAGATGGACAACGGCGAGGAAGCGCCTGCAGTACTCGTCCACTGCCGCGTGTCTGACCCGGAGGAGCGGGTAAAACTGCACGAGGCGATCCGCGACAAGGTGCGCGCGATTACCGGCATGAACTGCGTCGTCGAACTGGTCCCCCCGCGCACGCTGCCGCGCACGAGCTCGGGCAAGCTCAGCCGCGCCAAGGCCAAGCGCCTCTACCTTGCGGGCGAGATCGAGCCGATCAAGCTGCTCGAAGCAGCCTGACGCCTACTCGCCCGGCGTTCCCCAGCTTGGCTGCACCGCGCCACCCGCCGGGCGGCGCTCGACCTGCGTGACCCCTGCTTCGGCAAGGATCGCGGCGGCGCGCGTGGTGTCGGCGTCGGGTCCGGTCAGCACGAGCGGCACGCCCACCCGCCGCGCCGCCCAGCCCGACAGCGCGAGGGCGCGCGTGCCCGCATCGGTCGGTTCGCCATCCGCGAACGCGATCGCGGGGAGCGGCCCTGCGGGCGGGACCAGTTCGATCCGCCAGTCGGGTTCGGTCGCGGCGAGGCGGCGTTCGAGCGCGCGCCAGGTAGCGAGGCTCGCGCCTTCGAGCGTGCCGCCCCGCACCAGCGCGCGGCGTCGCTCGCGATCCACGAGCACTTCGTCTTCCCCTACCCCCGCGACCAGCGCGAGACGCGCGGCAAGTTCATCGGCGCGCTGGCTGGCACGGCGTTCGCGATCGCGCGCGTCGGCGAGTTGCGCTTCCTCTGCGGCACTCGTCGCGGTGCCGACCTGGTACTGCGTCAATGCCAGTTCGACCGGGCGGCCCAGCGCACGTTCGATCGAGCGCCGCGCCAATCCCTCTGCATCCGCGGCGATGCGCGGGGTCATCACGGCAGCGGTGACAACAACCGGCTCGGCCTCGAAATCGATCACGATCTCGCTCAGCCGCGCGGTCCGCTCGAACGGGTCCATCACCTCGGCGCGGATGGTGCGCTGGGCCTGCGTTTCCCAGCCGATCCGGATCAATGACAGGCCGAGCGGGATCGCCAGCGCGACCAGGACGGCGAACATCGCCACATTCTGGAACATCGTGTGGCGGCCGGAAAGATAGGTCGTGAACCCGTAGAGCCGCGCGATGAACGCCGCGAACAGCGCGATCGCGACGAAGTTGGTCACGAACAGCAACAGCGATCCCGAGAATACCGTCCAGTTGCCGGTCGCGAGGCCGAAGCCAACCGTGGCGAGCGGCGGCATCAGCGCCGTGGCGATGGCGACACCGACAACCGCGCCCTCCTTGCCCCGGATCATCGCGTAGGCGCCCGCCAGCGCGCTGAACACCGCCACCAGCAGATCGAACAGGTTGGGCCGGGTGCGCGCGGCGATCTCGCTGGTCACTTCCTTGAGTGGCGACATCAGTACGATCAGCGCGCACAGCAGCACCGCCAGCACCGATCCCACCGCCAGCGACTTGGCCGACTGGCGCATCCAGCGATAGTCCGCCGTGGCAAGCGCGAACCCCAGCCCCATGATCGGGCCCATCAGCGGCGAGAGCAGCATAGCCCCGATGACCACCGCAGGGGACGACAGCAGCAGGCCCAGGATTGCGATGCCCGCCGACATCGCGGTGAGAAAAAGGTAACGGGCAGAAAGCGCGCCGTCCTCGCGCCGCTCCTCGATCACCGCCGCCTGATCGACCGTGCCGCGCACATCCTCGCGCCACCAAGTGCGGAAGCTGACAATGGTGCGGGCGAAATTGAGCCGGCTTTCGGAGGGTGCCTGTGAGGCCATTACTGACGTGTTCCTGCTGTGCTTGCATCCCTCCTAACCGCCGAGGCGCGCAGACGAAAGGCATGGACGCGGCATTCGGCTTGCGGCACATCCGACGGCACTGCTTGAACTTCGTGTCTTAGGCACTTAATACAGTCTCCAGAGGAGTGAACACGAGCGCCATGGCCACCAACGAGACCCAGACCGCGACCGCCGTCGATTTCGAGCTGACCCCGCCCGCGCCGGTGCCGCAGGTCGCGCCGGAGAAAGCCGCCGGGCTCGTACCCGTGGGGCAGGACGTGAAGAGCAAGCTCGACGAAAAGGTCGAGGGCTTCGTCAACGACCTCGTTGCCTCCGATGCCAATTCGCCCGAATTCGGCAAGAAGGTCGACCAGCTCACCAACATGGGCCGCAAGGAAATCATGGCAGCGGCGGGCATGTCGAACCGGTTCCTCGACCGGCCGGTGCGCGCGATGGACAAGGACGAAGGAGTCGGCGCGAACCTCGCCGAACTGCGCCGCGTGGTCGAAGACCTCGACCCCGGCAAGCGCGGCGCGTTGTCGACCCCGCGCAAGATCCTGGGCATCATCCCTTTCGGCAACAAGCTGACCAACTACTTCCGCAGCTATCAGAGCGCGCAGACGCACATCCAGTCGGTCCTCGGCAGCCTCGCCAGCGGCAAGGACGAGCTGATCATGGACAATGCCGCGATCGACGTCGAACGGCAGAAGCTGTGGGAGGCGATGGGCAACCTCGAGCAGATGATCCACATCTCGCGCAAGCTCGACGAGCGGCTCGAGGAAAAGGCGCTGGAGCTCGATTCGAGCGATCCGGCCAAGGCCAAGGCGATCCGCGAGACCGCGCTGTTCTACGTCCGTCAGCGCACGCAGGACCTGCTGACGCAGATGGCGGTTTCGGTGCAGGGTTACCTCGCGCTCGACCTGGTCAAGAAGAACAACGTCGAGCTGGTCAAGGGCGTCGACCGCGCCAGCACCACCACCGTCGGCGCGCTGCGCACCGCGGTGACCGTGGCCGAGGCGATGACCAACCAGCGGCTGGTGCTCAACCAGATCACCGCATTGAACACGACAACCGCCAACATCATCGACAGCACCAGCACGATGCTGCGCGAACAGACCGGCAAGATCCACGAGCAGGCTGCGTCCTCGACCATTCCTCTCGAAACGCTGCAGCGTGCGTTCCAGAACATCTACGACACGATGGACGAGGTCGACGCGTTCAAGCTGCGCGCGCTCGATTCGATGAAGCAGACCGTTACCCTGCTCACCGACGAGGTCGAGAAGTCGAAGGGCTACATCGCGCGCGCCGAAGGGCAGGCGCAGGCCGCGCGGCAGGTCAACGAGAGCGCGCTGCTGACCGTCGAAGGCTGATCCGAGTTGAACGACCTGACCACCAACAGCGACCGCCTGATCGAGGAGGGTCGCCGCCTGCGCGACGACAACCGCGCGGGTGGGCGGCATCGCCGTTCGATCGGTCAGCGCTCGGCCGACCTCAAGATGCGCCACATGATGCGCAAGGTGATCCGCGTGGGGCTGGCGACCTTCGCCATTCTGGTTGGCGCGACCATCGCGGGAATGATCCTGGACGGGATCGGCTTCGTCGGCGTGATGCTGACGATCTTCGCCATCGCCGCTGCCGCGATCGCCTTCACCATGTTCCCCAAGATGAAGGTGCCCAAACGCGCCGACCTGACCAAAGGCGACGTGCGCACGATGGTCGGCCGGACCGAGCTGTGGCTCGAACACCAGCGCACTGCCCTGCCCCCGCCCGCCGCGGCGCTGGTGAGCGACATGGGTGTGCAATTGGACGCGCTCGGCCTCCAGCTCGAGAACCTCGACCCGGCGCACCCGGTGGCGCACGAGGTCCGCAGCCTGGTGGGCGACGTGCTGCCCGAGACGATCGACGCCTATCGCCGCATCCCGGCCAACCTGCGGCGCGAGAAGGGCGCGGGCGCGGCCAGTACGCCGGACGAACAGCTCACCGAAAGTCTCGGCAAGATCAGCCGCGAGATCGACCACGTGACCCGGCAGCTGGCGCAGGGTTCGCTCGACGATCTTGCAATCCGCACCCGCTACCTCGACTACAAGTATGGCGAGAACGCCGAAACCACCCGGGAGCACAATTGATGCGCGTCGCCATTCCCCACGATCTCGACCGCGCCGTGGTGCGCGAGCGGCTGAAGGGCCGCAGCCACGAGATCGCTGGCCACATTCCCGGCGGCATGGCCGAGGTCGACACCGCCTGGACCGGCGAGGACACCATGAACATGATCGTCCGCGCGATGGGGCAGGAACTGCATGGTGCGATCGAGATCGAGGATCAGCAGCTCGTCATCTCGATGAATCTCCCGCCCGCCCTCTCGTTCATTGAGCCGATGATTTCGGGCGCCATCCGGCAGCAGGGCCAGAAGCTGCTCGGCAAGACCTGATTCCGCCGCGTTTAGGGGGATCTCCGTCGCCACTTGCGGAACCGCGCGGCTTCACGCACGTTTAAAATCATCGGCTTCGCACCCGCGCGGCTGTCGACGACGGGAGCATCTGTGGCGCGCGATGAAACAGGCACGATCAGGCATTGTCTGCGCGTTGCGACCCGTGATCTGCACGACCGGCTCGACCATTCGGTAGCCGCGCACGGCATCGGAGAACCGGTTGGCTACGGCCGGTTCCTCGCGTTCCAGTGCGCCGCACGGCTGCCGGTCGAGGCGTGGTTCGACGCCCGTGAGGGTATCGGCGCTCCGCCGCGCCAGACCGGGTTGATCGCTGCCGACCTTGCCGAGATGGGTCAACCGGTGCCGACACCGCTTTCCGGCGATCTCGACCCTGACGCCGACGCTCTGGCGGTCGCCTGGGTGGTGGCGGGATCGTCGCTCGGCAATCGGGCGATGCTCGCGCAGCAGCGGCGCGCAGGCGTGACCATGCCGACCCGCTTCCTCGCCGACGAAAGCATGACCGAATACTGGCACTCGCTACGCCCGCGCCTCCAGACCAGCGCCACCGCGGTCGACATCGACCACATGATAGCGAGCGCCCGCGCGGTGTTCGCCCTGTTCGCCAGCCGCGTCGACAGCGTTGAGGAGGCGCTGGCGGCATGAGCCAGAGGCAACAGCAGGTCGACCTGACCAATTGCGATCGCGAGCCGATCCATCAGCCGGGCGCGATCCAGCCGTTCGGCGCGCTGATTGCAGTGACGTCGGACTGGATCGTCAATCGCCGCTCGGCCAACGCGGCCGAAGTTCTCGGAATTGACGCGGCGTTTGCGCCGGGCCAGCCGCTCGCCGACATGTTCTCGCCCGAGGCGATGGACCGCATGCGGCGGCGGCTCGACCGGACCGGCAATGCGCAGGAGGATGCTGTCGAGCGCATCTTCGGCATCCGGCTGGCGGAAGGCGGCGCGCTGTTCGACGTGGCGCTCCATGTCGCGGGCGGGCTGACGATCCTCGAATTCGAACCCCACAGCGCCGACGATTTCGCCGATCACGTGGGCTCGCTCCGGCCGATCACGGCGCGGCTCGACCGGCTCGACGACATGAGCGAGCTGGCCGACGAGGCCGCGCGGCAGATGAAGCGTCTCCTGGGGTTCGACCGGGTGATGGTCTATCGCTTCCATCCCGACTTGAGCGGCGAGGTGATCGCCGAGGCGCGCGAGCCGCATCTGGAGAGCTTCCACGGGCTGCGCTATCCCGCGACCGACATTCCAGCCCAAGCGCGCACGCTTTACCTGCGCAACCGGTTCCGCATCATCAGCGACGTGGCAGCAGAGCCCGTGCCGGTCGAGCCTGTGGTGTCGCTCGGCGGCGAACATCTCGACCTCAGCATGAGCACGCTGCGCTCGGTTTCGCCGATACACATCGAATACCTGCGCAACATGGGCGTCGCGGCCTCGCTATCGATCTCGATCGTCATCGACGGCAAGCTGTGGGGGTTGTTCGCCTGTCACCACTATGCGCCCCGCGTGCTGCCCTATTCGTTGCGCACCGTGGCTGAACTGTTTTCGGAGCTGTTCTCGCTGACACTCGACCGGGTTCTGCTGCGCAAGGGCACGCGGCTCGCCGGGATCGGGCGCGACCTGCACGACCGGCTCATGGCGCGCCTTGCCGGCGGGACAGGGCTTGCCGAGAACCTCGCGACGCTGGGCGGTGTGATCGAACATGCCATCCCGCACGACGGGGCCAGCGCCTATGTCGACGGCATCTATACCGCGCGCGGGCATGCGCCGAGCGAGGCCGAGTTCCTCGCAATCGTTCCCTCGCTCAACACCGGGGCGACGAGCACGGTGTTCGCCGCCGAGGCGCTCGCCGACAACCTGCCCGCCGCAGCGGCCTTCGCCGAGCGGGCGGCGGGCGCGCTGATCATCCCCGTCTCGCGCCGCCCGCGCGACTATTTCGTCCTTTGGCGCCGCGCCCTGCCGCAGACGGTGCTGTGGGCGGGCAATCCCGAGAAGCCGGTCGAGACCGGACCCAACGGCCCGCGCCTCACCCCGCGCAAGAGCTTCGAGGCTTGGCAGCAATCGGTCGACGGGCGCAGCGCCGCCTGGGGCGAGGACGAGCGGCGCATCGCAGAATCGATCCGCATCACGCTGATCGAGGTGGTGCTCAAGCTCACTGACGATGCGGTGCGCGAGCGGACCCGCGCGCAGGACCAGCAGGACCTGCTGATCGCCGAGCTCAACCACCGCGTCCGCAACATCCTCAACCTAATCCGCAGCCTCATCAACCAGTCGCGCCATGACGCGGTCGATGTCGGCGCGTTCAGCGAGCTGGTCGGCGGGCGGATCGACGCGCTCGCCAAGGCGCACGACAACATCACCCGCGAGAACTGGTCGCCAGCTTCGGTCCGCCATCTGATCGACGTGGAGGCCGAGGCCTACCTCGGTGGCAAGCACGACCGCGTGGTCATCACCGGCGCCGACTGGCTCGTCGCGCCGGAGGCCTACACCGTACTCGCGCTGGTACTGCACGAGATGATGACCAACTCGGTCAAGTACGGCGCATTGTGCGATCGGCATGGCCGTCTCGAGATCGCGCTCGACCGGACCGACGACGGCGACTTGCGCATCGAGTGGCGCGAACGCGACGGGCCGCCGGTGCGCCCGCCCGAGCGGCGCGGTTTCGGCAGTACCATCATCGACCAGTCGATTCCGCACGAGCTCAAGGGCGAATCGCACATCCGCTACAAGCTGTCGGGGGTGGAGGCCGACTTCATCATCCCGGGCCGCTTCGCCGAGCGGACCGACAGCGCCGAACCGCACTATGCCACACCCGGGCCCGCGCCGACCTCGACCCACTTAGACGCGCCGCTCGCGCATGTACTGGTGGTCGAGGACAGCATGATCATCGCGATGGACACCGAGGAGACCTTGCGGCTGCTCGGGGTCGAGACCGTGACCACGGCCTCCAGCGTATCGGCGGCGCTCAAGTCGATTGCCAACGACCCGCCCCAGTTCGCGATCCTCGACTACAACCTTGGCACCGAAACGAGCGACCCGGTCGCGCGCCATCTGGCCGAGCACAGCATCCCGTTCGTCTTCGCGACCGGCTATGGCGAGAACGCACGCGAACTGCGCGAGAAGGGCGCACAGGGCGTGCTGATGAAGCCCTATGCCAAGAGCGACATCGCCAGCGCGCTCGGCATCGGTTGACGCTCAGGCGAGCGACCGCACTAGCAGGTAGCGCCCGTCCGGCGCGAATGTGACCGCGGAGACATCGCCGGTCCGCAGGCATGATCCTGCGCTCCAGCGAGCATCGCCGTGGGCAACGGTCCCGGCGACAGGTACGATCAGCACTTCGCCCGGGAAGCGTGCAAGGACCTCGGGGCCGGGCACACCCGCGACCTGCTCGAGCCGGAAGAGCGGCCCCTCGACAAGCACCGCATCCTCGCCGTCCTCGACGCGGCGCTTCAGGCCGGACGGATAGCGTGCGCCGCTCGCGACCGCGATACCCGCGTCGAGGTGCAACTCGCGCGGGCGCCCGTAGTCGTAAAGGCGATAGGTGGTGTCCGAATTCTGCTGGATCTCGATCAGGCTAAGCCCCGGCCCGATCGCGTGGACGGTGCCGGCGGGCAGGTAGAAGAAATCGCCGCGCCGCACCGGATGCCATTCGAGCAGGCCCTCGATCGATCCGTCGAGCGCGGCGGCGCGCATCGTCGCGGGATCGACCGGCTCGCGGAACCCGATCGCAAGGCGCGCGTCCGGCTCGGCATCGAGCACCAGCCAGCCTTCCTCCTTGCCCACCTCGCCCGGTCCGGCCTGCGCGTCGGAGGGATGGACCTGTACCGAGAGCTTCTCGCTGGTGAAGAGGTATTTGACCAGCAGCCCGGGAATCGCGGCGTCGGGCTCGAACCAGATTTCGCCGATGCGTTCACCCGGCGGGGCAGTGAACGGCGCAGGCAGTGTGTCGCGGCCCCAGGGCTTGGCGACGGCGCGGACAGGCAGCTCTGCCGCAGTGGTCATTGTCCCTTCGCTCCGGGCAGCTTGCCGACCAGTTGCGCCCCCGCTGCGCTGGTCACCAGCACCTCGTCGCCATCGACCACGACGATGACGTTTTCCAGCCCGACCACCGACACACGCGGCCCGTCGGTCTCGACCATGACGTTGCGGCAGTCGAGCAGGTCGGCGTTGCCCATGGCCCGGTTGCCGTCGGCGTCGCCGCCCCGCGCGGCATGCAGCGCCTGCCAGTTGCCGATGTCCGACCACCCGAATGCGGCAGGGACGACCGCGGCGCGGGCGGTGCTTTCCATCACCGCATAGTCGATCGATTCCCCGTTGAGCGTGGCCCAAGCCTCCCGACCGGGGTGGAAGCGGTCGCCGTGCCACTCGCCCTTATCCACCGCCAGCGCTACGCCTTGCGCCATTGCTGGCCGATGGTCAGCGAGTTCGGCCAGCACATCGCGCGCGGCAAAAGCGAATACCCCGCCGTTCCAGTCGTAGCCACCCTCTGCGAGGAAAGCCTCTGCGTGTGCCAGGTCGGGCTTCTCGACGAAGCGTGCCACCGCGAAACCGCCCGCAATCGGCGCGCCGCGGCGGATATAACCGTAGCCGGTTTCGGGTCGGTCCGGCGGGATCCCGAGCGCGACCATGTAGCCTTCGCGAGCCAGCGCTGCGGCCGCGGCGGCGGCTGCACGGAACGCGGCCACGTCGGCGATATGGTGGTCGCTCGGGCAGACCAGCAGCACGTCTTCGGGTTCAACCAACGATGCCGCGAGCGCAATCGCCGGGCCGGTGTTGCGGCCCTCCGGCTCGACCGCCATGCGCATCCCCGCAACCGCCTCGGCAGCGACGAATTCGGCGTGGGCTGCGCCGGTCACGACCAGCGGCGGGGCGAACAGGGCCGGATCGGCGCACCGTTCCAACGCCTCGGCGAAAAGGGTGCGCCCGCCGACCAGCGGGATGAACGGCTTGGGCCGCGACGCGCGGCTGCGCGGCCACAACCGGGTGCCGCTGCCGCCGGACAGGATGACGGGGACGATCTTCTTCACTTCAGCGCGGAACCTTTCCAGCCAGCGCTAGCCCATGCCACAGGTCAATTGAAGAAGTCCTGCCGCCAGCCGAATTCGGAAACGACCGGATTGCCGTCGCGGTCGGTCGCCGGGCGAAAGCGGAAACGCTGCATGGCGAGTTCGCAGGTCCGCTGGTTGGTCTCGGGGAACGGGCCGGGGCGCAGGATGCGGCACCGTTGCGGCAGCCCGTCGGTGCCAACCGTGATCGCGATGGTGACCGAGGTGCCGATCCGCGCCTCGCGCCCGCCTTCGGGCACGGGATAATCGCGCGCATTGCCGATCTCGCCCGCGATCTTCACTGCCTTGGCTGCAATGCCGCCGCCCTTTCCATCGCCGCCGCGCCCGCTGCCCGTTCCCGAACCAGTCCCGCCCGCACCGGTCCCGCTGCCGCTGTCGCGCGCGCCAGATGTGTCCGCCGCGCCGGTCGACGACGCGCGCGGCACCGTTGTCGGACGCGCGACCGGAACCGGCGGCTCGGGCGCGCTCGCCTCACGCGGAACCGCCTCGCGGCCCGGTTCACCTGCCGAGCCTGCATCGGGTTCCGGCTCGGGTTCGTCCACGGGCGCTGTCACGGTGACGGTAAAGGCCGCAACCACGGTTTCCTCGACGCTGGCGACCACATCCGGCGCCAGCGCACGCGTCAGGCCATAGAGCGCGACAACATGGGCGACGACGATCAGGATCACGAGCCACGGTCGCGGTCGTCGCCGTTCGTTTGCGAAACTCGTTGCTTCGGCCATGTTCCCAACCTGTCCGGCCATTCGGATCATACCCATAAACTATTCTGGCACGCTATAGCGCCAGATCAGGCATCGCGTGTCGACTGCTTTGGCGCGCAAACGAAAACGGCGGCACCCGGGGGTACCGCCGCTTCGTTGTGCCGCGATGTCGGATCAGAAAGCGTAGCTGACGCCGACCTTCAGACGCCACACCGACGAGCTCACGTTGACGCCGTTGTCGGAGTCGAAGCTCGACAGCCCTGCAACGCTGCCGATCACGTAACGACCCTGCGCATCGACCGGAGCAACGGCCGGGATGGTGGGCAGACCGGTTCGGGTGATCGCACCGCGACCAAGCGAAACCAGGTCCTGACGACCCGCGAAATCGCGACGGCGCTGGACGTTCCAGCTCGAGTCGAGGAAGTTCAGGAAGTTGTCCATCGTGGCATAGAGCTTGATCTTGTCGTCGCGCCCGAACAAGCGACCCGGCCCAGGGAGCTCCTGAGAGAACGACAGATCGAGATCGAAGTACCAATCGTTCGAGCAGGTGTTTCGCGGGATCGACTGACCGCGATACTGGTTGGCGCAGTCAAGCCCGTCGATGAATGCGTTGAAGTCGTCACGGTTCTGCGCCGCAGTGCGCAGCACCGTTCCGGCAGTTGGGCCGCTCGTCGAAAGCGTGTCGACGTAAACGACGTTCGGATCATCCGGCCCCGACGGGATATACACCAGCGCATTCTCCGTGCCCGACGCATTGTCGTTGAACACCGAGCCACCGCTGAAGGTCAGGCTGTACGGACGACCGGAACGAGCGACGAAGGTGAACCCCAACTGCGTGGAAAGATCGGGGAAGAGCTCTTCCTCGAAGCTCGCGGACATCGAGATATTGTGCTTGCTCGAGTAGTAACCGCGCGAGGCTGCGGGGTTCTGGCGGTCGAACGCGGCGGTCAGATCGTAGTTCGACCCAGCCGTCGAGTTGTACATGTTGCGGCGGTCCTTGGCGCCCGAGTAGGCATAACCAAGGCTGAAGAACACGGAGCCGCCATCGGTGAACACGCCGCCGTCGAAGTTCTTCGACAGGATCGCCGAAGCGTTGTGGCTGTTGAATGCACCCGCATTGGTCAACATGATCTCGTCTTCGCGAGCCGTCGTGACACACGCCGGCGTCACTCCCTGATAGATAGGCGTCGGAGTGATATCGATCAGTTCTGCCGCACAGCCCGCACGCGTCGGATCGATGGTGACGTAAATCGGACGACCGTCAATGGTGAAGCCGTTGAGGCCGATACCGGGCACGGTCGTCTGACTGAGATCGATTACGGTGTACGCATTGCGCGTGCGGCTGAAGATATAGTCGAGGTTCAGGTTCCACCCGCTGAAGAAGCCGGTTTCGGCGAAGTTCAGTTCCGACGTGAAGCCGACATTGGCACGCAGAACGCTGGGCACCTTGATGTCGGGATCGATCGACTGCGTGAAGCCCTGGCCTGCAGCGGCAGTGGCGATGGCTGCGTCGCGGAAGCAGGTCGGCACGTTGGTGAACTGGCCGTTGACGACCACGTCGATCTGACCCGCGGGACAGCCCGCCGCCTGGGTCGAGGCCTGAGCGAAGGCGCTCCCATCGTTCTGGAAGGCATTGCCGAACCACACCAGCGGATCGCCGCCGGAGAAGATGCCCACGCCCGCGCGCAACTGCGAACGCGAGAACACGGCGAAATCGTCCATGTCGTAGGTCAGCGCGACGCGCGGCATCACCAGCGGCGCGAGATCGCTGAACCCGGCGTTGTTGTTGATGCCGTAACGGGCGACGAAGTTCTCGTTGAGTTCGGGGCGGCCGCCGTCATACCAGTCGACGCGCACGCCGGCCGAAAGCCCGAGCTGGTCGGTCAGCTGCCAGTCGTCCTGCGCGAAAACCGAGTAGATCGAGCGCTTGAAGGCGGCAGCCGCATCGTTGATGTCGCCGGTCGCCGAGAAGTTTCCGAAGGCGCCTTCGGTCTGGCCACCAACCACGTTGACCGGAGTGGTGCTGGTCTGGTTGTTGCCCAGGCCAGGCGACAGGAGCCCTTCGCGCAGATCGTCGATGTTGCGGAAAACCAGGGTCCCGGTCGCATTTGCGACGAACAGGTTGAACAGGTCGGCGCGGTTGAGTTCAGCACCGAACTTGATCTGATGGTCGCCGGCGTCGATCCGTGCGACCGCACGATACTGGTCGATCTTGGTCTGGAGATCGTTCGCAGAGCGCGACGCGCCCGGCCCGGCAAGTACCGCGCCATCGGCAATCGCGCCGGTGTTATCGATGCCCACGATGATGCGCGGGATCGGATTGTCCGACTGCGCCTCACCGCCGCCCACCGGGTCCTGCAAGTCCTGCACGTCCGAACGCGAGAAGCGCAATTCGGTCGAGAAGATATCGCTCCACTGCGAGTAGAGGCGGGCGGAATAGTAATCCGACTTGGTGCCGCTGTTGTAGAAGGTGTTCAGACCCACGACCTGCGGCGACCCCTGGCCAGTGAAGAAGTCGTCCGCGCGAACGGTGGCTTCTTCCAGGCGCTGGTAGGTCGCCTCGAGACGATGGTCGTCGGTGATCTGGAGGTCGCCGCGCACGAACCAGCGCTCGTTGCTGAACGGGCGATTGGTAACCAGCGGCCCGGTGTCGATGCCGTAAACATCGCTGATAACCTGCGAGATCTCGTTGAACTGAGCCAGCGTGACGCCTGCCAGTTCGTTCGGAAAACCGCCGCCTGCCGGGCCATCGTCCTGCGACTGGCCGGCAGTCTGCTTTTCGTAGGCGCCGAAGAGAAACAGCCGATCCTTGATCACCGGACCGCCGAGGTAGACGCCGTAACGCTCCTCCGGCTCGATCGGGGCGACCGGACGGCTCACGCCATCGACCGTGATGTTCTTGCCGCGCAGGTCGCTGTCCGAATACTCGAAGAAGCCGCCGAAGGTGTAGTCGTTGGTGCCCGACTTGGTGACGACGTTGATCGCGCAGCCGGTAAAGTTCGAATAGTCGACATCAAACGGCGCGAACTGGACCTGGGTCTCGCGGATAGCATCGTACGGGATCGGGGTCGACGAGCGCGACGAGAAGCCGGTGTCGTTCAGGCCGTAAACGTCGCCCTGGCTGATGCCATCGACGGTGAAGGCGTTGCCGCGGTCGTTGCCACCAAGGCACGAGATGCGGTCGACGCCCGAGCCGCCGTCGTCGCGGTCGAGGCTCACGCGGGGGTCGATACGGATAATGTCGCGCACGTCGCGGTTGAAGCTCGGTGCGTTCTCGAGGACTTCGGCAGTGAAGCTGGAGCCCGGGCCGACAGCGAGCTGCGTCACCTGGACGCGGCTGCCAGTCACGACGATCTCGCCGCCGCCCGAAGCCAGCGTGAACGTGAGGTCGGTCGCGCCCTGGAGCGAGGTATAGATGTCGTTGACCGCCTGGCCTTCGAACCCGTCGGCATTGGCGGTCACGCTGTAGGGGCCGCCCGTGACGAGGTTCTGGACCACGAAGGTACCGCCCGCACCGGTCGCGCTGGTGCGCGCCGCGCCGGTGCGGGTGTCGGTGACGATCACGGTCGCGCCTGAAACGGGGTTACCGGCATCGTCGACGACGGTGCCCTGGATGCTGGTGGTGATCTGCTGCGCCGCGGCGGGGGCCGGCAGGACGACGGCAGCGGAGAGGCTTACGACACTCGCGGCCAGGAGATACTTGATCTTCATGGTAGGACGATCCCTTGGATGGACAATCGGACGAACGGAAATCTGAATGGGCGCCCGTTAGAGGCGATGCGCTACGCACAGAAGTATCTTTTGTTACCGCAGCGTGACAATGGCGCGGCCATTTCCAGCGTTACGTCGGTGACGCACAAAAACGGCGGATTTCTGCGGGTTTGAGCACTGTTGCTGCGTTGCAACAGAGGATAAGATTCGTCGCGTTCGTACAGCGCGAGCGCGACGGTCAGGCCAGATTGATCTCGCGCAGGCGCTGAAGCAGGAAATCGTGGCTCGAAATCGGCGCCGGATGGCTCTCGGGCGAATCGGGATCGATGCAGCCGGGCAGCGTCTCGATCGTGAAATCGGGCCGGAAGTGGAGGAAGAACGGCATCGAATAACGCGCGCGATAGGCCGCCTCGCCGCGCGGGTTCACCACGCGGTGGGTGGTCGAGCGCAGCTTGCCGTTGGTCAGCCGCTCCAGCATGTCGCCGATGTTCACCACCAGCGCGCCCTCGGGCGGCGCAACCGCCTTCCACTCGCCCTGCGTGGTCAACAGTTCGAGCCCGGCCTCCTCGGCCCCCAGCAGCAGGGTGATGGTATTAATGTCGCCATGCGCGGCGGCGCGGATGGCACCTTCGGCCTCGGCGCCCTCGAGCGGCGGATAGCGCAGCAGCCGCATGACCGAGTTGCCGTCCTCGACCGTCGCGGCGAACCAGTCGCGCGGCAGACCGAGGTGGAGCGCGATAGCCTCGAGCACGCGGCCACCGGCCTTCTCGAACGCGGTGTAGAGTTCCTCGAAGGTTTCCTCGAAGCCCTCGACCTCCGACGGCCACAGGTTCGGCTTCATGTACTGCGCCAGCGGGTGGCCATCGGGCAGGCTGCGACCGACGTGCCAGAATTCCTTGAGGTCGTGGACCTTGGCATCCTTGGCCTTCTCGGTGCCGAACGGCGTATAGCCGCGCGCGCCGCCGCCGCCGGGGATATGGTAGGCGCGCTTCACCTCGTCGGGCAGCGCGAAGAACGCCTTCGACATCGCTTCCGCCCGGGCGATCAGGTCGGCCGGGATGCCGTGGTCGCGGATTACGGCAAAGCCGTATTCCTCGAAGCTTCGCCCGAGTTCCTCGGCGACTTCTTCCAGCGGACGGGCGATCGATACGACGGCGATTTCGGACATTGCAGGCGACTCAATAGGGCAGGAACAGACCGGCGAGCGCGGCGCTCATCAGGTTGGCGAGCGAGCCTGCGGCAAGCGCGCGCAGGCCGAGCCGGGCGATGACCGGGCGCTGATTCGGTGCAAGCCCGCCCGTAACCGCCATCTGGATCGCAATCGAGGAAAAATTGGCGAAGCCGCACAGCGCAAACGTCACGATCGCGCGGCTGCGGTCGGTCAGGCCTGTGGCCTGGCCAAGGTCGATGAAGGCGACGAATTCGTTCAGCACGACCTTGGTCCCGAACAGCCCGCCCGCGATCTGCGCCTGGTTCCAGTCGGCGATGCCGATGAGGTACATGATCGGCGCGAAGACCCAGCCGAGGATCTGCTGGAACGACAGCTCGGGATAGTCGAACAGCCCGCCCGCCCAGCCGAGCAGGCCGTTGGCGAGCGCTACGAGCGCGACGAACGCGAGCACCATCGCACCGACCGCGACCGCCAGCTTGACGCCGGTCTGCGCACCCTGCGCGGCGGCCTCGATCACGTTGGCGGGGCGCTGCCCGTCCTCGAACGCTTCGGCGACCTCGACCTCGTGCGGCTTGCCTCCCTCGGTCAGCGCGGCAGGCCCCTCGGCGCTGATGCGCGCCTTGGGCAGCTCGATGTGGTCCTCGGCCGGGACCGGGGCCTCGTCCTCGTCGGGCATGATGATCTTGGCCATCAGGATGCCGCCCGGCGCCGACATGAACGCCGCGGCTAGCAGGAACGGCAGGTATTCCTCGCCCAGCAGCCCTGCATAGGCCGCGAGGATCGTTCCCGCGACACCGGCCATGCCGACGGTCATCAGCGTGAACAGGCGCGCTGGCGTCAGCGCGGCGAGATAGGGCCGCACCACCAGCGGGCTTTCCGACTGGCCGACGAAGATGTTCGCCGCCGCGCCCAGCGCCTCGACCTGGCTCACCCCGGTGACCCACCCTATTGCGCCACCGACCCAGCGCACGATCCGCTGCATGACGCCCAGGTAGTAGAGAATCGAGACCAGCGCGGCGAAGAACACGATCACCGGCAGCGCGCCGAGAGCAAAGGTATTGGCGAGCGGATTGTCGGCGCCGAACAGAAATGCCGTCCCTTCGTTGGCGTAGCTGAGCAGCGCCGCGACGCCGTTCGACATACCCGCGATCACCGCCCTGCCCCCGGTCGTACCGAGGACCAGGAACGCCATCAGCGCCTGAAGTGCGAAGGCCGCCCCGACCACGCGCAGGCGGATGCGCCGCTTGCCGACCGAGAGCAGGAACGCAAGGGCGAGGATGAGCAGGATGCCGACGAGGCTGGCGAGAATGGGGTGCATGCGGCCCTTCGCTTGGGAGACACGGGGTTCTGCCGCTCTTTCGCCTCCCGCGCTTCCACAGTCAAACGCGCAAGGGCGCTTTGCCACGCTTCCCTTTTCGCGTGCGAGACAATAGGCGGTGGCGATGAACGACGCATATGCCGCCCCCACAGTCGCCCGCTCGCTGTTCGTCTTCGCGCTGCTCTATGGCGGGATGACCGTGTTGGCCGGGTTCCTGGCCGTGAAGCAGGTCATGCTGTGGCCGACCTCGCTCGGGGTCGAGGCGGGCATCTTCGCCTTCCTGATTCTGGTCGTCCTTTCGAGCGCGACGGCGCAGCTTCATGGCGCCGCGATGGCCAACCGGCTGGTGACCTGGGGCTTCCTGCCGCTGGCGGTCTCGATCGTGCTGATCCTCGTGGTGCTGCGCCTGCCCGCCGACCCGGCAATGTGGCCGGAAGGGCTGGAGGCATTCCAGCTAATCCACGCCACGACCCCGCGGATCATGGCGGCGGGGCCGGTGGCCTATCTCGTCTCGCTGCTGCTCAACGTGTGGATCTTCTCGCGCCTGCGCGGATCGGGCGAAGGGACCGGCAGCGTCGGCCTGATGATCCGCGGCGCGATCGCCTCCGCGCTCAGCCAGGCGCTCGATTCCGTCATCTTCATTACCCTCGCTTTCGGCGGCGAGCGCGAGATCGGTTCGCTGATCGCCGGTCAGGCGCTGGCCAAGGTGGCGCTCTCGATCGTCCTTGTGCCGTTTCTGATCGCCGGCGCGGTGCGCCTTGCGCAATGGCTCGACCGGCGTCCGGCCACCGCCTGAACCAGGCGCGCATGGCGGCGCTGCGGTGAGCGCCCGAGGCCCGGCGAGCCGTAATTCCCTTGCATTGTGGCTGCGCTTGGCGAGACTGCGCGCGGGTTCAGGCACGAGCTGGGGGCGCAGGTGCAGGCGGGCACGGTAACGACCATTGCCGCGATATTCGACAGCGACGAGGACGACCTGGCAGCTGTCGCCGGCTGCTTCCGGGCCCGCAGTTTTGCCCGCGGCGAGGTGCTGTTCGACCAAGGCGAAAGCTGCGAGCGGTGCTGGATCGTGGTCGACGGCGCGCTGTCGCTGGCCAGCTACGGCCGCGAGGGGCAACTGGCGCAAGTGGCGGTGTACGGCCCGGGCGAGTTCGTCGGCGCTTTCCCGCAGGCTGTCGAGCAACCCGGCGAGCTGTCGGCGCAGGTGCCGACGGACGCGATCGAGATCGCGACCGGACAACTCGCCGAACTGGCCCGGCGCGAGAATGCGATCGCCCACGGCCTCGCCGTGCTGCTCGCCCGCCAGCACCGCAACCTGATCGACCGGCTTGCCAACCGGATGATCCTGTCGGCAGCCGGCCGCGTCTATGCCGAGTTGCTGCGGATGGCCGACGGCGAGGGCAGGATCGCCCCGCCCCCGGTCGTCACCGCCCTGTCGCTGCGCGTCCACACCGCGCGCGAGACGGCCTCGCGCGCGATCGCGACTGCCGAGCGGCGCGGCCTGATCGCCCGGGCCGATCAGGAATGGACCATTCCCTCGCTGGCGCGGCTCAAGGGACTGGTGGTCTAGCCCTTGGCCGGCAGGTGGAGCCGGTGGAAATCGGCCATACCGCCCTCGTAGTGGACCGCGCCCGCCAGCTCGCCGGTGATCGCCGGATCGACCAGCCGGGCGGCCTCGGCCGCATGTGCGCTGGCGCGTATGCCGTCCTCTCTCGCGGCGCCCATGAGTGCGGCCGCCAGTGCATGCGGGCGGGTTTCGCCTTCGGCCACCAGCCGGTAGTCGATCCCGCATCGCCCCGGTACGCGTGTTGCCGCATGGGAGAGCGCCTCCGCCAACGAGGCGAATTCGCGGACCACCGGGGTGTCGCCATCGCAGGCCAGCAGCGCGATCGGCGCAGTTCCATCGCGTTGGCTGTCCGGCCCGGCGCGGCTGCGGGCCACCTCGATCCGGCGCAGCGGCAGCCCGCAGGCGTCCCACCGCTCCCATAGCGCGGCAACTGCGCGGTCGCGCCCTTCGCCTGCGGTGACGAGCAGGCCGATCGCCTCTGTTTCGAGCGCCTGCGCCCGCGCGATGGCGCGTCCCATGGCGATCTCGGCTGCAAACGCCGCGCTGGCCGCTGATCCGCCGGGCGCCAGCACCTCGACGGTACCGGCCCAGTCGCGGCAGGCATCGAAGCGCGGCCCCCACCCGGCATCGACCCCTTCGACCGAAGCGAGGCGGAACGCCTCGGGCGCATCGGGCAGCACCACGTGCAATTCCGCCTCGTGGGCGAGCGCGGCCTCTGCCATGAGGATGTCGGCCCCCGCCGCGAGCGCGCCGTAAGCCTCGCACGGGGCGACCGCAGCGACCGCAGCGCTCACCGCCGCTTGCGCCGCCTCGTCGTCCGGTGCCAGGCCCATGACCCCACCGAAAACCAGAACCGGGGGTGGGCGAAACCGGTCGAGCCATCCGCCCGATTCGTCCGTCTCGTTTACCAGAAGGTGGAACTGGCGCAGTGTGATCGCGTGCTCCTCCCACGCCCGCGGAGCCAGCAGCACGGCCTCCCCCAGCGCGCGCTCCGCCGCCGGGACATCGCCCAGGACCAGCAGTGCCTCCGCACGCGTCGCGGCGAGCCAGTAGGGCGTATCGGGTTCGTGGTCGCCCGCCGCGATCAGACCCAGCACTGCCACCGCCGCATCGCGCCCCGCATCCACGTTACCGGCCATCCGGTAAAGTGTCGCCGCGTTGATCAGCGCATAGGTCGAGCGCTCACCGGCCGCGGCATAGGCTTCGGCCGCAGCAGCAAACAGCCGCGCGCGTTCGGACGGGTCCGCTGCGCGCGCAGCTTCGTACTTGAGGGCACGACCCCTGGCGATGTGATCGTTGCTCAAATCATTGCCCGAACGGTTCGCATTTCGGCTAGGCCCCTATCAGGGCTTGAGGTTCACGGTAATCGCGGGATTGTCCGGCGGGTGCGGCCCGCCGTGCCATTTCGCAGGCGTGATCGCAGAGCCGTCCTTTTTGCGAGGCAGGACCCATGGCGATACGCCCAGAACGCTCTCGAATATGTTGAGCCCGATCGGTACCACCATCTGTTCCAGGCCCAGAGCCGCAAGGGCCTTGCCGACATCGGAATTCTTCATTGCGTTGCGGTCGATGACGAACCACGCCGTCTTATCGTCGATCATCGTTGCTGCGATGCGGAATTCGTTTTTAACCTTGGGATGGATCCTCGTTGGTTCGAACGGGGGCTCGCCGAATTTCAGATCGGTTTCGGGGTGGAGAATCCCTGGCTCGCCGGCCCTCCTGGTGTGGTCACGCGGTGGGAGCTTGATCACGTAAGCGATCGTGTCACGCGATTCCGGTTCGACCAGGTCAAGCGACACATGCGACGATTCTGGTTTGCCGAACGGCGGAAGCGGGTCGACCTTCGGTCGACCAGAGCTATCCTTCCGTGCGAGCTCCTTGCGGATGATATCGGACGCCTGCGTCTCGTTGGCCCCTCCGGCATCCACCGCCCAGTTCGTTTCGTATTCGACCCAGTGGTCATCGTCCCTCGGCTCCACTTTTGTTTTGAAGAAGCGGATTATGTCGATCTTCATGGTCATCGGCTTTCCCCTGTCAGAGCCAGTCGCTGGCGGTAGCGTTTCCATTCCTCGTTCGCCGGATCGTGCCGCACGAGCAGGTCGGCGACGCGCTGGGCACGCTGCCTGAACGGCGCGATGTCGCCTATCCTGCCCTCGCGCTCGAGCAGCTCGATATGCCGGACCAAGATCTGCATTTCCTGCTCCCGCCACAATCGGTTTTCCGGTTCCTTCCCGGCAAGTTGCTCGACGATCGCGAGGCTGCGCGCGGCATGAGCATCGCCCAGGCCCCGCTTGCCGAGCCGATAACTCACGTCTGCCAGCCATTGCAGTTGGAACGCCTGGTCGTAACGGACCATGTCGTCGTCGGGCGTAAGCGCGAGAAGGCTGTCGTTCGCCGCCACCGCCGAAACGAAGCTGCGTTCCACATCCTCTGCCTTGCCCCCGGCTGCTAAGGTAGCAGATGCGAGGTTCCCGTGCACGTAGGCGGATTGCTGCAGCCATTCGGCACGGTTGCGACCCCATTCGGCAATACGGTCGAGCAAGGCCCGGGCCTCCCGGTAGCGCGCCACCGCGCGGGCGCGCTGGCGACGCTCGACGGCTATCTGCCCCAGCCGGTTGATGCTCTTGGCGTGTTCGAACACATGATCCGGGCTGGCCGGGCCGCTCTGTAGCTGCGCTTCGGTCAGTCGCGCCGCAGCATCGAAATAGTCCTGCGCCTGCACGTAATCGCCGGTCCGGCCGAAATCCGAGCCCATTACCACCATGACCTCGGCGCAGTCGGCCCGGCTGCGGTTGCTCGCGCCGTTCAGTTCGGCCTGCTCGCGGCAGTACGACAGCACGCGCGGGTAGAACTGCATCGCGATGTCGACCCGCCCGTTGGCAAGCAGCGACTGGCGGAAGTCGGTCACGAAGAAGCGGTTCAGATCTTCGGTGTTGCGCGCCTGCGCCTCGGCGCGGTTGCGCTCGGCAATCGCCTGCTGGCGCGACTGGAGGGCGAACACGGTCATCGCGGCCATGGCTAGCACCAGAACGAGGCTCGCCGCCGTGACCGCCATCACACGGCGCAGGCGGCGCTGGGCATCGCGCTGGATGAGCTGGTCGAGCGGCACGCCGAGCACGCCGGCAACCACCTTCAGGAACGCCAGCCTGTCGCCGTCGCCGGTCTTGCGGAAATCCGCCGCAAGCGGTTCGAATCCGCCTTCGGTCAGCGCGGCGGGAAACGATTCGACGGGTTCGCCCGCGAACAGCGCGGCGAGGATCGGGCGTTCGGGATGGATCTCGCGGAACAGCGCGATCTCGCGGGCGACCCAGTGCGAGCCCGGCGTCGCCGGGGTGCAGGCGATCACCAGCGCCTGCGAAGCGGCGAGGGCATCGCGCACTGCGGCGCTGAGGTCGCTGGCGGCGGAAAGGTCTTCGCGATCTCGAAACACCGGGCCGACAGCGCCCGCACCCGCGTTGCCAAGGGCCGCCACGCCATCGATTGTCGGCGGCACGCGGTAGCTTTCGAGCCGCCGCTGGAGCCTGGCTGCGTGAGCCGCATCGACGTGGGCATAGCTCACGAACGCGCGAAAGCGATCGGACGCCTGCTCCCCCGTTCGTGACACGACCCGCACCCCCTGCCGACCCGTCGGCGATTCCGCCACATTGGCAGACTACGGCCCGACCCGTCCGCTGGCAACGCCCCGACCGATATCCGTCGCTCGCAGCCTGCTAACACATGTGGCAGGCGCCAGACCTTGCACCGTGGCGGGTCTCGGCTAGAGACGCCGGCACGAATTCAGGAGATTGCACGATGCGCCACGTCGACCATTTCATCGCAGGCGGAGCCGGCGGCTCTGGCGGTCGCACGCACGCTATCTGGAACCCGTCGACCGGCGAGGTCCAGGCCGAGGTCGTTCTGGGCGACGCCGCGCTGCTCGATCGCGCGGTCGAGAACGCGAAGGCCGCGCAGGCCGACTGGGCGCTAACCAATCCGCAGAAGCGCGCCCGGGTGATGTTCGCGTTCAAGACGCTGGTCGAGACGCACAAGCAGGAACTGGCCGAACTGCTCGCCAGCGAGCACGGCAAGGTGGTCGAGGATGCGCACGGCGACATCCAGCGCGGGCTTGAGGTGATCGAATACGCTTGCGGCATCCCGCAAGTATTGAAGGGCGAGTACACCATTGGCGCCGGGCCGGGCATCGACGTCTATTCGATGCGCCAGCCGCTCGGCATCGGCGCGGGCATCACGCCGTTCAACTTCCCCGCGATGATCCCGATGTGGATGTTCGGCATGGCGATCGCGGCCGGCAACGCCTTCATCCTCAAGCCGAGCGAACGCGATCCCTCGGTCCCGGTGCGGCTGGCCGAACTGTTCCGCGAGGCGGGTGCGCCCGAGGGTCTGCTGCAGGTCGTCCACGGCGACAAGGAGATGGTCGATGCGATCCTCGACCATCCCGACATCGCCGCGGTCAGCTTCGTCGGTTCCAGCGACATCGCACACTACGTCTACAAGCGCGGTGTCGCCGCCGGAAAGCGTGTCCAGGCGATGGGCGGGGCCAAGAACCACGGCATCGTGATGCCGGACGCCGATCTCGACCAGGTGGTGAACGACCTTACTGGTGCCGCCTTCGGCAGCGCGGGCGAACGCTGCATGGCACTGCCGGTGGTGGTGCCGGTGGGCGAGGATACCGCCGACAAGCTACGCGAGAAGCTGATCCCGGCGATCAACGCGCTGCGCGTCGGCGTGTCGAACGACAAGGACGCGCACTACGGCCCCGTCGTCACGCCGGAGCACAAGGCGCGGGTCGAGCAGTGGATCGACACCGCCGAGGCCGAGGGCGGCGAGATCGTGATCGACGGGCGCGGGTTCAGCCTCCAGGGGCACGAGAAGGGGTTCTTCATCGGCCCGACGCTGATCGATCATGTCACGCCGCAGATGCAGAGCTACCAGGAGGAAATCTTTGGTCCCGTGCTCCAGATCGTCCGCGCCAAGGACTTCGAGGAAGCCGTGCGCCTGCCGAGCGAGCACCAGTATGGCAACGGCGTAGCCATCTTCACCCGCAACGGCCACGCGGCGCGCGAGTTCGCCAGCCGGGTGAACGTCGGCATGGTCGGGATCAACGTGCCGATTCCGGTGCCGGTCGCCTATCACTCCTTCGGCGGCTGGAAGCGCTCGGCCTTCGGCGACACCAACCAGTACGGCACCGAAGGCCTCAAGTTCTGGACCAAGGTCAAGACTGTGACCCAGCGCTGGCCCGACGGCGGCGGCGACGGCTCCAACGCCTTCGTCATCCCGACGATGGGGTGACACGCGCGGGATAGAATGGCGGCTTCGCTCGTTTCCCGGTATCGAAACGATACGGAGGGTTCGATGCGAATTTTGATTGCCCTTGCCGCCAGCGTGGCGCTTGTTGCCTGCGGCGACCAGGCCAGCGATGCCGGGACGGATACAGCGCCGCAGGCGAGCGCGACCCCCGAGGCGGTTACGCCGGGTGCGGCCGATCCCACGGTTGAGCCGCCGGTCCAGGTGGGCCTCGGCATCCCCGCCTCGATGCACGGCCGCTGGGGCCTGGTGCCGGAGGACTGCACCTCGACCCGCGGCGACGCCAAGGGGCTGATCGAAGTGACCGCGGGCGATATCCGCTTCTACGAATCGGTCGGGGGAGTCGACACCGCGACCGTCCGCACCGACCGCACCTTCCGCGCGATGTTCGCCTTCACCGGCGAAGGCATGCGCTGGACCCGCGACATGCAGTTGACGCTCGGCGCCGACGGGCAGACACTCGAACGCAGCGAGTTCGGCGAGGAGGCGATCGCCGAGCCGCTGACTTACACCAAGTGCGCCTGAGGGGATCAAGCGTGAAAGCACCTGTCAGCATTTCGGTAATCGGAACGGCGCTCGCCGTTGCCGGTTGCACCACCCCAATGACCAAGGTTCCGGAAGCCTGCGCTGCACAGCCGGCACAGGTACTCGTCGGCCAGCAAGCCAGCGCGTCCACCGGCAGTCGTGCAGTCACCCTCACTGGCGCGCGCACCCTGCGCTGGGGACCGCCCAATTCCGCGTGGACGATGGACTACCGCCAGGATCGGGTGAATGTGCGCTACGACGAAGCCATGAAGATAACCGAGGTGACCTGCGGTTGAGCCGCCGCCGCGCCTCGTCGGGTTCGCCCTACGAGGCGCAATTCGGGTTTTGCCGGGCGGTTCGCGTCGGCGAACGAATTGTCGTCGCCGGAACCGCACCGATCGAGGATGACGGCTCGACCACCCCCGGCGGCGCCGCCGAACAGGCCGACCGCTGCTGTGCGCTCATCGTCCGTTCCATCGAAGAGCTTGGCGGCACCGCAGCGAACGTCGTGCGCACGCGCATGCTGCTGACCGACATGAGCAATGCGACCCAGCAGGCCGTCGGCGCGGTTCACGCGAAGTGGTTTGGCGCCAACCCGCCCGCTGCCACGATGGCCGGTGTCGCCGCGCTGTGCCGCGCGGAATGGATAGTGGAAATCGAGGCCGAGGCGGTTATCGGCTAGCGGCATTCCGTCCCCTTTCCACCGGGCCACCACCTCGCTAGAGCCGCGCGCATGACCGGACAGTTCCAGCTTACCGACGACCAGCTCGCGATCCAGGAAATGGCGCAGCGGTTCACCGCCGACGCGATCACGCCCTTCGCCGCCGAATGGGACGAGCAGCACCATTTCCCGCGCGACGTGATCAAGCGCAGCGCAGAGCTCGGCTTCGGCGCAATCTACGTTTCCGAGGAATCGGGCGGCATCGGCCTCGGGCGGCTGGAGGCGGCGCTGATCATGGAGGCGATGGCATACGGCTGCCCCGCGACCAGCGCGTTCATCTCGATCCACAACATGGCGACCTGGATGATCGACCGCTTCGGCGGCGAGGCGGTCAAAGCGAAGTATCTGCCCGACCTGATCGGGATGGAAAAGATCGCCAGCTATGCGCTGACCGAGCCGGGCAGCGGCTCGGATGCGGCGGGCCTGAAGGCCTCGGCGCGGCTGGATGGCGACCATTACGTGCTCAACGGCACCAAGCAGTTCATCTCGGGCGCAGGCTTCAACGATGTCTACGTGACGATGGTTCGCACCGGCGAGGACAAGACCAAGGGCATCACCTGCCTTGTCATCGACAAGGACACGCCGGGCGTCAGCTTCGGCGCACCGGAGAAGAAGCTCGGTTGGAACGCCAGCCCGACCGCACAGGTGATCTTCGAGGATGCGCGCGTGCCGGTCGCAAACCGCGTCGGCGACGAGGGCGAAGGGTTCCGCTTCGCCATGATGGGCCTCGACGGCGGCCGCCTCAACATCGGTGCCTGCTCGCTGGGCGGCGCGCAGCGGTGCCTCGACGAAGCGATCAAATACACCAAGGATCGCCAGCAGTTTGGCCAGCCGGTCGCCGATTTCCAGAACACCCAGTTCATGCTCGCCGACATGGCGACCGAGCTCGAGGCGGCGCGCGCCCTCCTCTATCTCGCAGCCGCGAAGGTGACCGACAACGCGCCCGACAAGAGCCGCTTTTCCGCGATGGCCAAGCGGCTGGCGACTGATTCGGGCTCCAACGTTGTCAACAACGCGCTGCAGCTGTTCGGCGGCTACGGCTACCTCCGCGACTATCCGATCGAACGCTTCTGGCGCGACCTGCGGGTGCATTCGATCCTCGAAGGGACCAACCAGGTGATGCGGATGATCGTCGGCCGGGACTTGTTGCGGCAATGACCGACGTCCTCACCCACACGCACGGCGCGGCGGGGCATATTTCGCTCAACCGACCCAAGGCGCTGCACGCGCTAACGCTGAACATGTGCCACGCGATCAGCGCTGCGCTGACGGAATGGGAGAACGACCCGGCGGTCGAGGTCGTCCTGCTCGACCATTCGGAGGGTCGCGGGTTCTGCGCGGGCGGCGATATCGCTTTCCTGCGAAACAGCGCGCTGAACGACGGCGGCGTGTCGGGGCGCACGTTCTTCCACGACGAATACCAGCTCAACCACCAGATGTTCGCCTATCCCAAGCCGATCGTCGCGTTCATGGACGGGATCACGATGGGCGGTGGCGTGGGCATCAGCCAGCCCGCCAAGTTCCGCGTCGCGACCGAGAACACCCGTTTCGCCATGCCCGAGACCGGCATCGGCCTGTTCCCCGATGTGGGCGGCGGCTGGTATCTTTCGCGCCTGGGTGGCAGGATCGGGCAGTTCCTCGCGCTGACCGGTGCGCGGCTCGACGGCGCGGAATGCCTCTGGGCGGGCCTCGCTACGCATTACCTCCCAAGCGACAAGCTGGCCGAGGCCAAGGCGCGCATCGCGGAGCATCCGGGCCGGATCGCGGGCATCCTGGGCGAACTGTCGGTCACCCCGCCCGAGGCACGGATCGCGGGCAATGCCGACCGCATCGCCAAGCATTTCGCCTCCGACCGCTACGAGGATATCCTCGCCAGCCTCGAGGCGGATGACTCCGACTGGGCCGCCAAGGAGCGCGACACGCTCGGCACGAAGAGCCCGCAGACCTGCAAGGTCGCGCTGCGGCAACTCGCGGACAGCGCGCAGCTGGCCGACTTCGCCGACAACATGGTGATGGAGTACCGCATTGCATCGCGCGTGCTGACCCGGCCCGACTTCGCCGAGGGCGTGCGCGCGGTGATCGTCGACAAGACCGGCGACCCGCAATGGAACCCCGCCACCCCCGAGGGTGTCACCGAGGAGCTGGTCGACAGCATCTTCGCACCCCTGCCCGCGGACGAGGAATGGAAACCGCTATGAGCTACGAAACCATCACCACCGAGACGCGCGGCGCGGTCACGCTGATGACGATCAACCGGCCGCAGGCGCTGAACGCATTGAACTCGCAGGTGCTCGAGGACCTGATCGGCGCCTTCGCCGCGTTCGAGGCGGACAAGGGCCAGCTGTGCGCGGTGCTGACCGGCAGCGGCGACAAGGCCTTTGCCGCCGGGGCCGACATCAAGGAAATGTCGGACAAGCCCGCGGCCGATTTCTACCTCGAGGATTTCTTCGGCCGCTGGACCAGCGATCTGGTCAAGACCACGCGCAAGCCGTGGATCGCGGCGGTCAACGGCTTCGCGCTCGGCGGCGGGTGCGAGCTCGCCATGATGGCGGACTTCATCATCGCGTCGGACAAGGCGAAGTTCGGCCAGCCGGAGATCAAGCTTGGCGTCGCGCCCGGCATGGGCGGGAGCCAGCGCCTGACCCGCGCGATCGGCAAGGCCAAGTCGATGGAGATGTGCCTGACCGGCCGGATGATGGACGCCGAGGAAGCCGAGCGTTCGGGCCTCGTCGCGCGCGTTGTGCCGCACGAGAGCCTCATCGAGGAAGCGATCAAGACCGCCGCGCAGATAGCAGCGATGCCGCCGATGGCCGCGATCGCGAACAAGGAAATGGTCAACGCCGCGTTCGAGACGACGCTCGACCAGGGACTGATCGTCGAACGCCGCATCTTCCAGATCCTCGCCGCCAGCGAGGACAAGGCCGAGGGCATGGCCGCTTTCGTCGAGAAGCGGGAAGGCGTGTGGAAGGGGCGGTAACGTGCGACCGTTCTATCTATTCCTGATGGTGCTGTGGGGCGCACTGGCCTTCTACACCGGCTCCGTCATCGCCGAGTATGGCGTCAATCTGTTCCCGCAGTTCCTCGGCGACTTGGCGCGGTGGAACTGGGCCGGTCAGTTCAATCTCGATTTTGCGATGATGCTCTTTCTCTCAGCCAGCTGGACCGCCTGGCGCAACCGCTTCACGCCGACTGGCATCGCGCTGGCCATAGCAGCCTTTTTTGGCGGCGCGGGCTTCCTGCTGCCTTATCTGACCTATCTTGCCCACAAGCACGGTGGCGACACGTCAGCAGTGCTGCTGGGGGACAGTTTCAAGGATCGCACGACATGAAAATCGCTTTCATCGGCCTGGGCAACATGGGCGGCGGAATGGCTGCGAACCTCGTCAAGGCGGGGCACGAGGTGCGCGCGTTCGATTTGTCGACCGAGGCACTCGCGCATGCTGGCGACAACGGTTGCGCCACGTTCACCGATGCGGCCGAGGCCTGCACTGGTGCAGAGGCAGTCGTCACCATGCTGCCAAATGGCGCCATCGTTAAGTCTGTCTACGAAGCCAGCGTGTTCGGCCATGCGCCCGCGGGCGCGGTGCTGCTCGACTGCTCGACCATCGACGTCGCCACTGCGCGCGCGGTGATCGCCGCGGCGGAAGCTGCCGGATACGACATGGTCGACGCCCCCGTCAGCGGCGGGATCGCGGCGGCGAACGGCGGCACGCTGACCTTCATGGTCGGCGGCACGCAGGATGCGTTCAAGCGCGCCGAGCCGATCCTCGCCGCGATGGGCAAAGCGGTGATCCACGCGGGCGACGCGGGCAACGGCCAAGCGGCCAAGATCTGCAACAACATGCTGCTGGGCATCCACATGATCGGCACCTGCGAGGCCTTTGCGATGGCGCAGAAGCTGGGCCTCGACCCGCAGACCTTCTACGACATATCCTCGGTCTCATCGGGCCAGTGTTGGTCGATGACGAGCTATTGCCCCGTCCCCGGCGTCGGGCCGACCACGCCGGCGGACAACGGCTATCAAGGCGGCTTCGCCACCGCGCTCATGCTCAAGGACCTGCGCCTCGCGATGGAAGCTGCGGAGAGCGCCGACGCGGCGGTCCCGATGGGCCAGCGTGCCCGCGCGCTCTACGAGGATTTCGACGGCGCGGGCAACGGCGGCCTCGATTTCTCCGCCATCATCAAGATGCTCTGAGCCTTGACCCCAGATATGACGGGGGTTTGCCGCGCGGCCCTTTGCCGGTAGAGGCGCGGGGATGAAGGCAACCGCACTCGTCATGGCCGGCAAGCGTTCCGGCATGCTCGATCCCCTCGCCGAGCGCGCAGGCGTGAGCCAGAAGAGCGTCGTGCCGGTCGGCGGCAAGCCGATGATCGAGCACGTGATCGCCGCACTGGCCGAATGCGATCGCGTGGGCGCGATCCACGTCGTGGCGCACGAGCCCGATGAAATCGCCGCGATCCCGCTGGTGGGGCGGCTTCGGGCCGAGGGCAGGCTGCACTTCCGCCCGGGCGCGTTCAACCTCGTCGACAGCGTGTTCTCAGGAGCCGAGGGCGCGGACTACCCGCTCTTGATCACCACGTCGGACAACTGCCTCGTCACGCCTGAGGGCTACGCCGAGTTCGTCGACAAGGCCTTCGCCGCCCAGGCCGCGGTCGCCGCCGCGCTGGCGCGCAAGGAAGACGTGATCGCCGCCGATCCCGTGGGCCAGAAGCGGTTCTACGAATTTTCCGACGGCGGCTATTCCAACTGCAACACCTACTGGATTGGCAGCCGCGAGGCGCTGGGCGCGGCGGAGATCATGCGCACCGGCGGCCAGTTCATGAAGTTTCCCAGCCGCATCGCCAAAGCGTTCGGGCTGATGAACCTGATCCGCTTCTATTTCGGCTGGGGCGACAAGGACAAGCTGTTCGCGCAGGTGAGCAAGCGGTTCGGCTACAAGCTCGCGCCTATCGTGCTCTCCAACGGGGAGTTCGCGATCGACGTCGACGAGGAGCGCAGCTTCGGCGTGACCGAGAAGCTGCTCGCGAAGCGGGAGGCCGCGGCGGCGTAGCCCGCCGCGCGGGGGCTCATGCGCCGCCTGATGCGCAACATCGGCTGGCTGCTCAGCGGCCGCGCGGTCAACGCGGTGCTGAGCCTCGTCTATCTCGCGCTCGCCACCCGCACGCTGGGGCTCGACCAGTTCGGCTACTTCGCGCTGATCGTCGCGCTCGGCCAGACGGTAACCGGGCTCGCCAATTTCCAGACCTGGCAGTTTGTCGTGCGCTGGGGTGCCGGCAGCAAGGGGCCGGGCGAGGCAACCGGCTTCGCCATCGCGCTCGATTTCCTCAGTGTGATCCTCGGCACGATAATTGCCGGGGCTCTCGTCTGGAGCGCGCAGTACTGGCTGCCGTTACCCGACGAACTGCTGTGGGTGGCGTTCTGGTTCTGCGTCGTCTCGCTCCTTGCCATGCGCTCCACGCCAACTGGCCTGCTGCGCCTGCGCTTCCAGTTCGGCCGCGCGACGGCGGCGGAGGCAGTTCAACCGATTGTACGCGCCGCAGGTGCGGTGGTCGCGGCGATCTGGATGCCTACGGTGACCGGCTTCATCCTCGCCTGGGCAGTGGCCGAGGTCGCGGTTGCACTGGCACTGTGGGCCGCAGCCACGTGGAAGGAGAAGGTCGACTTCTCGCAGATCAGCTTCACCCGCCTGCCGCGCGATTATCCCAACGTCTGGCAATTCGTGTGGTCGACCAACCTCAGCGGCAGCCTCAACGTCGGCGGCAAGCAGGTGATGATCCTGCTGGTCGGCGCGATCGGGGGCGAGGCATTCGCCGGTGGTTTCCGGGTCGCCTCGCAGCTGGGACAGTCGCTGGTCCAGCTCGCGCAGACCGTCTCCAAGGCGATCTATCCCGAACTGGTCCACGCGCAGGACGCCGCGCACGACATCGCCCGGCGCATGGCCAATATCGCGCTGGTCGGCGGTGCGCTGGCGGTGCTGGTCGCGCTGCTGTTCGGGCGCTGGGGGCTGGAGGCGATCGCCGGGGAGGAATTCGGTGTCGTCTACTGGGCGATGGTGATTCTCGCCATTGCCGGAGCGATCGAACTGGTCGGCGCGAGTCTCGAATCGCTGCTGGTCTCCGCGGGCAAGGCGGGCACCGCGTTTGTGGTGCGCGCGGTGCCGACCGTGCTGGCACTCGCGCTGCTCGAGGTGGCGATGGGCTGGAACGGATTGAAGGGCGCGGCAATGACCGTGCTGGGATCGAGCGCGCTTGCCGTGATCGGGTTCTGGGTGGCGATCATCTCGCTCCAGCAGATCAGGATTACCGTCGAGCGCCCGCCCGAGGGACAGGCGCCTAGCTGACGCCGAGCAGTTCCGCTTCCTGCCGCAGCCGCGCTGCCGCGCCGGGATTGGCAGCAATGGCGTCCTTGAGTGCCTGGCTCGCCTGATCCTGCTGGCCCAGCGTCACGCGGCTACGCATCAGCATGACCCAGCCGTCGACGTTGTTCGGCTCGCTGCGCAGGCGCGCGGCGAGCCGCTCGACCATCCCTTCGGCCATGTCGCGCTGGTCTCCCGGGGCGATGGCACGCGCGGCATCGATCTGCTCGCGGGTCGGGCCTGGAATGGCGGCACCTGCCGTAAGCTGCGGCCCCGCGGGGCGCTTGGCAACAGCGGCCGCGATCCGGCTCTCGACCTCGATCTTGTTGATCTGGCCCACCTGCCGGATCGTCCGCAGCAGGTTTTCCTCATAGACCGCCCCGGGCGGGGTTTCCTCGAGGATCGTCAGCCATTCGCCGATCGCGCCCTCGTGGTCGCCCGCGAGGTCGGTCCGCGCCGCCATGTAATAGCGCGCCCGCGGCTGCTTGGGATCAAGTTCCAGCGCGCGCTGGAATGCCTGCACCGCCAGCGGCGGGATCGGATCGTCCTGGCTCGCCAGCACCCGCGCCTCGCCCAGCGCGGCCCACAGGTCGGGCGAATCGGGGCGGCCCTCCGCCGCCTGGCGATAGGCCCGTGCCGCATCGGCGAAGCGACCTTCGGCATAGTAGGCAAAGCCCAGTTCCTCCCAGGCATCGGGGTCGTCCGGATTGGCCTTGGCGCGCTCTTCGAGCTCGGAAATCGACAGCGGCACGTTGGGGTCGCGCGGCGCCTCGACCGCGGCCTCGCCGCCGTCCCACGCCCGATATGCCACCGCCCCGATCGCCAGCACCGCCGCCCCCAGCAGCAGCGCCAGACCCATGCGCGAGGCGGCCGAACCGCCCTTCGCCCCTGCTTCGTCTGTCCCCGTCATGCCGCATGGCTAGCAGCGGTGCGGGCCAGCGGCAATTGGCGCTGGAAATTCCGTCGCGCGGCCCTAGGATGCCGTCAAATCAGAACAAAAGGTCGCGGGATCGCTGTCGGGGGTAGCGAATGCCGGATCGCGTAAAAGTGGCCATTGTCGGGTCCGGTCCTGCCGGAATGAGCGCGGCCGCGCGTGCGGCGCAGCTGGGCATGAGTCACGTCCTGCTGGAAAAGACCGACCACCTCTCCGACACGATCTACAAATACCAGAAGGGCAAGCACGTCATGGCGACGCCCAGCAATCTGGTGCTGCGCTCCGACCTCGATTTCGAGGCGGGCAAGCGCGAAACCATTCTTGGCATCTGGAACGAGCAGACCGAGGGCCACAAGGTCAACGTCGCCTACAATGCCGAGATTGCGTCGATCACAGGCGCAAAGGGCGATTTTCTGCTCAAGACCAAAAACGGGCAGGAATTCCTGGCTGAGAACGTCGTGCTGGCGATCGGGACACAGGGCAATCCCAACACGGTGCGCTGCCCGGTGGGCGAGGGCGCGGTCGTCCAGTACCAGCTCGACGACCCCGGGGAGTATGTCGACGAACACATAACCGTGATCGGCGCGGGCGACGCGGGCATCGAGAACGCGATCGGCCTCGCCACCGATCCGCAGCAGCGCAACACGGTGACGATCATCAACCGCTCGGCCGATTTCGCCACGGCCAAGGCGGCCAACGTCGCGGCGCTGCGCGCGATGGAGGCCGAAGGGCGGATGATCGTCCGCACCGAAACCACCAACTCCGCGATCGACAAGGGCGAGATTACCTTCGACACCCGCGACGGCGAGGTGAAGGCGCGCTGCGACCGGGTGATCGCACGGATGGGTTCGGCCCCGCCGCGCGCCTTCGTCGAGGGCATCTGCGCCAGCTTCGAGGAGAAGGACGGCAAGACGGCGATCGTGCCGGGCACAGGGGTGGAGTTCACCAGTCCCGATCGCGTCGCCTATCCCAAGCTTTCGCCGACGTTCGAATCGACCGTGCCCGGCGTCCACGTCATCGGTGCGCTCGCGGGCTATCCGCTGATCAAGCACTGCATGAACCAAGGCTACGACGTGGTCGAGTTCCTCAACGGGAACCGCGATCTGAAGCCCGCCGACGAGCCGATCCTGGCGGCGAAGTTCGCCCCGCTGCCCGGCAATCGCTCGGTCGACGAGTGGCTCGAGACGTTCCGCGCCAACGTGGTCATCCTCAACGAACTGTCGCCATTGCAGATGCGCGAACTGATGCTCGATTCGACCGTGGCGCACTACGCGCCGGGCGAAGTCATCTTCGTCCGGAACGATCCCGGTTCTTCGATGTTCGCCATCGCCGAAGGTTCGGTGGCGGTCGAAGTCAACCCGGCGGATCCGTCGATCACCGTGCCGATCGGGCAGGGCTCGATCTTCGGCGAGGTCGGCCTGATCTCGGGCCGCCGCCGCGGCGCGACCATCCGCGCCGCCGAGCCGACCACGGTGATGGAGCTGTCGCGCAACGCGGCGCTCAAGCTGATCGCCACGGTCCCCGCTGCCGGGCGCGCGGTCAACCGGATCACGGTCGAGCGGCAACTGCTCCAGATGTTCGGTTCCGGCCTCACCCCCGACGACCTGACCGAACTGGTCGAGGCGGCGGAGGCGCTCGAAATCCGCGCCGGGCAGAAGATCATCGAGGAGGGCGCCGACGACAAGGACGTCTACGTCGTCCAGCGCGGCTCGATGATCGTCGAGAAGGAAATCGGCGGCAATCCGGTGTTCCTGTCCTACGTGCCCGCGGGATCGTACCTCGGCGAGATGGCGGTGATCGACGGCTCCGCACGCACCGCCACGGTCAAGGCGGCGATCAAGAGCCAGGTCGTGCGCTTCCCCGGCGAAGCCTTCGCGCGCCTGCTCGACCGCAAGCCGCAGTTGCGCGAGCGCGTGCTCAAGGACATGTCGGGCCGCCGCGAGATCAACCGCTTCATCGAAACGCAGAAGCAGGGCTTCAGCGGTGCGGTCGACATGTATTCGCAGACCGCGCAGTTCCTGATCGACAACGGCATCGGCGAGGCGACCGACGTGCTGCTGATCGACGAGACGCTGTGTGTCGGCTGCGACAACTGCGAGAAGGCCTGCGCCGACAGCCACGAGGGTCTCTCGCGCCTCGACCGAGAGGCGGGGCGGACTTACGCCCACCTCCACGTGCCTACCAGTTGCCGCCACTGCGAGCACCCGCACTGCATGGCCGACTGCCCACCGAACGCGATCAAGCGCGGACCGGACGGCGAGGTCTTTATCGACGAGACCTGCATCGGCTGTGGCAACTGCACCCGCAACTGCCCCTATGGCGTGATCAGGCTCGATGCGAAGCCGCCGAAGAAGCCGTCGCTGTTCAACTGGCTGCTGTTCGGCGCCGGGCCTGGCCCGGGCGAGGCGCCCTATGCCTGGCGCAAGAAGCACGGCAACAAGGAAGCCGCCAAGGTCGCGATCAAGTGCGACATGTGTTCCGGCATCGAGGGCGGCCCCGCCTGCGTGCGCGCCTGCCCGACGGGTGCGGCCATCCGCGTGGCGCCGGAGAAGTTCCTCACCTTCACCAAGCTGGGTGAGGAAACCGTCTGATGGCGACATCTGCCAACAGCGATTTCGCGTTCCACGACAAGCGGCGCGACACCGACCACGAGGGGTTCCTGGTCCACCGCCGGATGCGCTGGGCGAAAGTGGCTACCGCGCTCTGCGTCGTGGTAATCGCAGCCTATTTCCTGATCGACGTCGAGCCGCGCCACAATGGCGGCACCTGGTACGGCTACACACTCGGCACGATCGGACTGCTGCTGATCGTGTGGCTCTCGCTGCTCGGCGTGCGCAAGCGCAAGATGACCGCGGGTCGCTGGAGTCTCAAGGCGTGGACCAGCGCGCATGTCTACCTCGGGCTGTCGCTGATCGTGATCGGAACGCTCCACACCGGTTTCCAGCTGGGCTGGAACGTCCACACGCTCGCCTGGGCGCTGATGATGGTGGTGATCCTGTCGGGCCTCTACGGCGTGGTCGCCTATGCCACGCTGCCGGTGGCGCTGAGCAACAATGCCCGGGAAATGACCCGGGCGCAGATGGTCGAAGCGCTCGAGGGCACCGACCGCCAGCTCGATACCGCAGCGCAGCCGCTGGAGCGCCAGCGTGCCGACCTGGTCATCGCCGCGCTGGAGGAGGACGTGTTCGGTGCGGGCGTGTGGTCGCGGCTGACGGGCCGCTATCCGCGCTGCCGGACGACCCGCGCGATCGTCGACTTCGGCATCGGGATGAAGCCCGACGAGAACGAGGACAAGGTTCGCACGCTGCTCGGACGGCGCAAGAGCCAGCTCGACCAGATCCGGCGGCACATGAAGATCCGCGCGCGGCTGGAGGTGTGGCTCTACCTGCACGTGCCCATGACGATCGCGCTCCTCGCTGCGCTGACCGCGCATGTCGTCAGCGTGTTCTACTACTGGTGAGGGCGGCACGATGGCATTCCTGATCCGCACCATCGATTTCACCGCCGACGGACGCGAGATCGTGCGCGAGCGCACCGTCGCCGGCGCCACGTTGACCATCGGGCGCGCGGGCGAGAACGACATGCACCTGCCCGACCTCGCGGTGGAGCAGGAGCACGCCCGGATCGACCCCGGCCATGGCGGCAAGCTGCGCATCGCGGCGGTCGGCACGCTGGGTTTCAAGCTCGACGGCAAGAACACCACCGCCGCAGAAATCGACCCGCGCGACGGGCACGAGCTGTCGTTCGGCAGCTACCGTCTCACGCTGTCGCAGGAGGGCGACGGGCCGGTCGAGGTGACCGTGCGGCAGGTCCGCGAGGTCGAGGGCGCGGGCGAGGTGACGCGCGGCTTCGCACTTGGCGCCGCGATGCCGGGCAAGCGTGCGATGGCATGGATCGGGCTCGCTGTGGTCCTGCTCGCCTTTCTCGCGGTGCCGGTATGGTCCAACCTCACCCGCGAGCGGGTCGATCCCGACTACGACCAGCCCGGCGCTACCCGCATGGACGCGAGCTGGAGCACCGGTGCGCTGAGCCTTGCGCACCACGGGCTGGAGGACAATTGCGAGGCGTGCCATGTCGAGCCGTTCCAGTCGGTCCGCGACGAGACCTGCCTGACCTGCCACGAGGAGCTGGGCGATCACGCCGATATCGACCGCCAGGTGGCCGGGCGCGGGCCGATGTCGGGTATGGACAGCCTGCTGTGGGCGGTCGCGGACACCTTCGGCAAGGAAGGTCCCAATTCCTGCACCACCTGCCACACCGAGCACGAGGGCGAGGGGCGCATGCCCGCCACTCCGCAGCAGTTCTGCGCCGATTGCCACGACGCGCTCGACACGCGGCTGACCGATACCAAGCTCGCCAACGCAGCCGACTTCGGCACCTCGCACCCGCAGTTCAAGGCGATCTATCATCCCACGCTGGGCAGCGATGCCACCCGGCGGATCTCACTCGCGGCGAAGCCGGTCGAGCAGCACGGACTGCGCTTCCCGCACGCTCTGCATCTGAGCACGCGCGGCGGGGTGGCGCGGATGGCGGGCAACATCGGCGCGAAGGAAGGGTATGGCGACGCGCTCGTCTGCAAGGATTGCCACACGCCCAACAACGATCGCTCCGGCTTCGAGCCGGTCGACATGGAAGGCGATTGCGAGGCATGCCACAGCCTCGTCTACGACAAGGTCGGCACCACCTTCCGCACGCTGCGCCACGGCGATGTCGAGCAGCTCCGCGCCGATCTTGCCGCGATGGACCGCGCCCCGCGCCGCCCGATTACCACGGGCCGCCGCCGCCCGGGCCAGTTCGGCGAGGGCGGGGTCTACTTCCAGGAATTCGGCCGCCCGCAACGCACGCTGGTCGGCATCAACCAGGCGCTCTCGCGGAACGGCGTCTGCGGCGAATGCCACTATCCGACCGTGACGAATGGCCGTGCAGACGTGACCCCGGTGCACCTGCGCAGCGAGTACCTGCTCAACGGCTGGTTCGACCACAAGGAGCACGAGCAGGAGGAGTGTTCGACCTGCCACGAGGCGGACAGCTCGAAGACGGCGCAGGACCTGCTGCTCCCCGGCATCGCGATCTGCCGCGACTGCCACCTCGGCGAGAAGGCGCGGCAGGCCGAGGTTCCCTCGAGCTGCGCGATGTGCCATTCCTATCACCCGAAACCGGGAGGCCTGCCTGACGGGCACCCGGAAACGGAACGGAAACGGGTTGCAACTATAAGCCGGCGAACCGGTTAGGCACCGCATTGGGGGTGGGGCGATGCTGATTGCACAGATGACCGATATCCATATCGGCTTCGATCCTGACGCGCGCCCGGAAGAACTCAACCGGATCCGCTTCCGCCAGACGCTCGACCGGCTGCTCAAGAGCCCCAACCCGATCGACATGCTGGTGCTGACTGGCGACCTGACTGACCACGGCGATCTCGACAGCTTCACCAAGACGGCAGAACTGCTCGAGCAATGCCCGTTTCCGGTCCACGCCATCCCCGGCAACCACGATAGCCGCGAGGGGCTGCTCGCCGCGTTCCCGCACACGCCGACCGAGGACGGCTTCATCCATTACGCCATCGAGCAGGAAGGGCTGCGCGTGCTTATGCTCGACAGCTTCGAGCACGGGCGCCACGGTGGTGCTTTCTGCGCCCGGCGGCGCGACTGGCTGCGCGCGCAGCTCGATGCGCATCCAGCAACGCCCACGGTCCTGTTCATGCACCATCCGCCCGTCGTCTCGGGCATCGACTGGATGGACCCCGCCCCGGGCGAGGACTGGATCGCCAACTTCGCCGCCGCGATTGCCGGGCACGGCCAGATCCTCGCGATCCATTGCGGCCATCTCCACCGCCCGATCGCGACGCGATTTCACGGGGTGCCGCTGTCGGTGACTCCCTCGGTCGCGCCGCTGGTCTCGCTCGACCTGCGCGACGTCGATGTGGCCAAGCCCGACAACCGCGAGCTCATTACAACCGAACCGGCCGGTTACGCGCTGCATCGCTGGGACGGCGAAACACTGGTCACGCACTACGAGCGGACCAACGACTGGGACGTGCTCGCCTATTACGGCACGCACCTTCAGCCGATGATGCGCGAGATGTTCGCCGAGCGGCAGTAGCCGCCTAATTCCCCATTTGTACCTCGCGGCCATGGCTGCCGCCGATCCAGGCGGTCATGTCGACCTCGTCGCTGACCTTCCACGGAACGCCGCCGCTGGTCAGGAACAGCCGCTCCATCTCGGCACGGGTGAAGGGGCGCGAGCCGAGGCGACCGAATACCGCCATCTGGCCGCCGGTCTCGTCCACCCCGCGGTCGCGCTCGAGCCCGCGCGAAAGCGAGATCGCCGGGCCCTTCGTCTTCGCCCAGGCGACCAGCTCCGGCATCGGCGCAGGGCTGAAGCCGTAGAGGTTGCGCTGGCTGGTCGGGCTGGTGAGCTGGAGCACCTTGATCCCGTTCACCCCGTCGGCGACGTAGGCGAACAGCGAGGCATTGGTCGACCCGACGATAACATCCTCGGCATCGGTCAGCGTGCCGCCGAGCGTTTCCTTGCGATAGACGCGCGGCGCCTCGGGCCGGGTTACGTCGAGGATCACTAGCCCCTCGCGCTTTGCCGCAACGTAGGCATAGGTCCGCGCGACATGGATCTTGCGCGCATCGGCCAGCGGCACGGTGGCATGCGGCAACGGCACCGGATTGCGGAGCTGCGTCACGTCGAACAGCTTCACGCCCTCGGCATCGGTCACCCAGAGGTAACGGAACTGGATCGCCGTGGCGCGCGCGTCCCTAAGCTCGCGCACGGCGGCAAGCTGCGGATTGAGCGGATCGCTGAGGTCCACCACCACCAGACCGCGATCCGCCGTGATATAGGCGACCTCGCCCGCGAGATGGATGTGCCGCGCCCCCGCCAGCACGCCGCCCTCGTTCCAGGTCACCGCGCGGGTCAGCTTGTTGTTGCGGAATTCGCCGTCGGCCATCGTGTTGACGTTGACCAGGATCAGCCCTTCCTCGGCATCGGTCACCGCGGCGTAATTGTAGATCGGCAGGAACGGCTGTTCCTGATTCATTGCCTGCATATCGGGCGTGTTGCGGAGCGGATTGATCGGCTGGTTGGTGGGCAGCGCCATGCAGGTGGCGTTCTTCGACGGCACGTGCGTGTCGTGCCCCAGCGCGCTGAACGGCGCGGTGATGATCCGTTCTGACACGCCCTTGTTCGCGATCGAGGCGACGTCGTAGACGCGGAAGCCCCCGCGCCCCTCGGCCACGAACATATATTCGCCGCGCAATTGCAGGCAGCCGACCCGGCCCGGCGTGCCCTCGTGCACGCTGGCGAATTCTTCCAGCGGATTGGTCTCGCCGCTCAGCCCGTCGGAGAAAGTCTCGCCGCGCACCCAGTTGCCAAGCTCGCGCCCGCGACCCTCGACGAAATCCTTGTAGTGATCGGGATAGGCGTAGCGGTGGAGGTAGGAACCCATGACCGCCTGCGGCTCGTCCCATTCGGTCACGCGGGTGGCGGAAAAGCCGCCTTCCTCGCCGGCCCAGGCATTGAAGCCGACGAAGTTGACGAAGTTCGTCCCCAGCAGCAGCAGCTGCGCCATGATCGCGTTGTTGTCGTCCTTGGCCGAGAGGTGGCAGTCGGAACAGGTCTTGGTCTCGGTCAGCCGTACCGTATGCGGGAAGTGCGGCGCGAAGGCCTGCGAGCTGAACCCGATCGAAGAGATCGGCGGCTGCTGGATGTAAATCCGTTCGCGGTTGATGTTGGTCGAGCTGAGCACCAGCGCCGAAGTCGAGCGCACTGGCGCGACCTGGTTGCCCTTGGTCGTCTGGTGCTTGCCCAGCTGGAACATCTCGTCGCGCGCCACCTGCGGGTTGTAGGTCGCGAAATTGCGCGTCTCCTCGCCGTCGAAGTGGTGCAGCTTGGTTTTCCAGTTGGCCTCGATCGGCAGGTGGCAACCGCCGCACGAGGTGGTCCAAGAGAGGTGGCAGGTGAAGCACGCCATCTCCGGGTCCTTGTGCGCGCGTTCATCGGGCGCGACGCCGCTGCCGAATTCGAACATGCCGCTTTCCGCGCCGTCCTTGCTCATCAGCTTGGCCCGCGCGGATTTGGCGTTGAAGCACGGCAGGTTGGTGGTGCTGCCTTCGAGCAGACAATCAGGCAACTCCGGATCGACCGAGTCCTTCGTCAGGCTGACCTGCCATTCGAGCTTGGGGTCGACGATCGAGCGCTGGATCAGTACCCGCCGCCCGCCCAAGCCATAACCCCATTCGAACCGGCGCTGGCCGTCGGGATTGCGCAGCAGCGCCAGATTGGTCCCGCGCGGCGGCGCCGCGGGGCCGCTGGTCATCAGCGTCGGATAGGCGTCGGCGGTGCCGTGGCAGTCCTTGCACCCGATTTCGATCGCGTTGGCGACCTCGCCGTAGATCAGGCCGTTGCCGTGGCTGTCCTGCGCGAAGTGGCAATCGGCGCACTGCATGCCCTTCTCGGCATGGATGTCCATCAGGTGGACCGCCTTGCCCGGGTTGGTGCCCGGGTCGACCCACTTGCCCTCGCCTTCCTTGCGCCACTTCTCCGGGTCGTCGGGGTCGACGATCTTGCCGTAGGCGTCGAGCAGGTTGCCCTCGCGGTCGCGCTTGAACACGCCGCGGAAATTCCACCCGTGGCCGTGATAATCGGCGAACTGGGTATCCTTGAGCTTGTCGTTGAGGTCGTAGACGTTGCGCAGAAAATCGAGGTCGCCCCACAGCCCGCGAACCGCCGCCGCCTCGGGATTGCGGTCGAGCACGGCAAATGCCTCCGCCGCGGTCGGATAGCGGTGCTTCTTGTAGATCGCCTCGTACTGCTCGTCGGTCATATTGGGCGGGCGCGGGGTGGTGTTCTCCGGCCCGGGCCACATGAACGGCGCATCGGCCTCGTAATCCCACATGGTGTAGCCGAGGTACGAGTTCAGGAAGATGTTCGGCTGGTGCATGTGGCAGTTCATGCACTGCGCGGTGGGTATCGACCGGGTGAAGGCGTGGCGCACGGGGTGCCCCTTCTCCTTCTTTGGTTCCTTGCCGTGGCCGTCGTTGGCGTGATTGTCCTCGGCGTGATCACCCGGCTGCTTGACCGCCCCGTGGCCGCCGCCGTGGCCGTCGTCATGCTCCGGTTCGAGCTTGTTCGCGATGGTCGGGTCGACCGTCGCGGACTGCCCGTCGCGGCCGTATTTCGCCCAGGTCAGCGAGTGGCGCGGTTCGCGGTCGTTGGCATAGACGACGTGGCACGCTGCGCAGCCCGAATGGCGATAGTCGCCCGGCTGGTCGTTGGTGCCCATGAACCACATGAAGGGGTCGTTGAGGCGGGTCTTGTGGATGTTGAGCACCGGGATCGCGACGCGCAGCCCCGTGCCCATACCGCGGTTGGACTGCTTGAGATCGGGCCGACCCGGCTCCTCCAGCCGCTGGATCAGCCCGGTCGGGTTGGGCAATCCGATTTCCGGAAACTGCGTGGCGATGTTGCGACCGCCCCGCTCGAACACGCGGAACACGTCGCCGGGCGGGATGACCTGCCAGGCGGGGAGCGGGTAGAGCTCGGCCAGCGCGCCGCGCGCCTTCTGCCGCTCGGTCACCGTACCGTTGGGATTGCCCGGGCTGACGATCTTCGCGGCGTGACCGTCGCGGGTATAGGCCTCGCCGAAGATGTAATTCTTGAAGGGCGCGATGCCGTTGTTGTAGGCGGCCCCGCCCCACAGCATCGCGCCGGTCGCCATGATGCTGCGCTCGGCCGCCTCGATCACCGGCATGTGGCACGCGCCGCACGATTCGCGCGCGACACGATAGTCGCTCGGATTGACGAAGCGGACGAACTCGGGCGCTTCCTTGTTGAGCAGGGTGTAGGACCGCTTCGGATTGGCCGAACTCGGCCAGTGCCAGCTCTCCGGATATTTCGGCAGCACATGCGCCCGATCGCGCGCGGCGACATAGAGCGGGTCGTCGTGTTCGAGCGAACTGTCGCCGCGCACGCTGGCGTCGCCGCCGTGGCAGTCGATGCAGCCGAGCCGCACCGCGGGTGTCTCGTGCATCGTCGGGGTGTCGGTCTGGACGTGGCACGAATAGCATCCGTCCGACTTCGCCATCATTTCCTCGAGCGTCTGCTGCGCGGGCGCATCGCCGGCGCGGACGAGCGAATAGTCGCGCTCGACCGGTTTCTCCTTCTCCGCCGCCACGCCGGTGTCCGACAGCAGCATCGCGCCGAGCGCCATCATTGCCGCGATGAACAGGGCGAGGGAGCGGAGCAGGCGCATCAGTAGGCCAGCGTCACGTTGGCGAGGATCGAATAGTATGTCTTCGACTTCGCCCGATTGTCGAACAGGTCGCGGAAACCGTCACCCGCAACCAGCGCCGCGCCGCTCAGCCGGAAGACGATGTTCTGTGTTGCCTTGGGCCGCCAGATCGCGGCCGCCGACAGGTCGAAGCCGATGTCCTTGGGAATGGTGCCTTCGTTGCGCAGGGCCTGAAGGGTCGCCGTGTTCTGGAACCACAGGTGGTTGGCATTGGCCGACAGGCGGAATTCGGGGGTCAGGTCGAAATCCGCCCCCGCGCCCGCCAGGATCAGCCCTGGATTGTTGAAGTTCGACTGCCCCTGTTCCTTGGAGCTGCGCAGCGAATTGAGCAAACCGTTGCGGCCGTTGACGCTGATGACGCGACCGCCACCCGCAAAGGGAATCGTCTGGCGAATCCAGTAGCTTGTGTCGGCCCCGGCGAAGACCGGATTCTCGAACACCGCATCGAACCCGGTTTCCTTGTCGTCGTAGGGATCCTTGTCGCCGCTCGCATAGGCGCCCGACAGGCGGAAGCGCATCCAGTCGCGGTCGTAGCTCACTTCTGCCGCAGCGAAGAATGCGCGGATCTGCGCCTTGCGGCTGGTGAAGAAATTGTTCCGGTCCTCCCCCAGCGCGCCATAGACGCTGGCAGTTACATTGACCCGCCCGATCCGCCCGTCAGCATTGTAGCCGAGGTAGACCACGTCGTACTCGCGCCCGCGCAGATCGCCTAGCAGCGCCGGGCGCACCGGGAAGCCGTTGTCGTCGATCTCGACGTCGTTCTTCTCGCGGTTGAGGTTGTAGGCGACGGTGAACTGGCTGGTCAGCGACGGAATCAGCAGGTCCTGCCGATAGAGGTTGGCGATGAACAGCACGTCCTTGCGCGGCTTCTGCAGTATGTCGTTGAGGCCGCTGTTGGTGTCCTTTTCCAGCCGCCAGAACGCGGCGAGATTGTACTGGATGCGGTTGTTGTCGCGGTTGCCGAAGAAGCGGAAGCCGAGCTGGTTGTCGTTGAACAGGAAGCCGCGGAAATCCGACTGGAACGGCTGGATGCCGATGCGGAAGCTGTCGAAGTCGTAGCGGTCGGAAACGTTGCGGAAGTGGTAGTCGAAGAATGCCTCCTGCACGCCCAGGAAGTGGTCGGTGCGGTGCGAGGGCTTCGACGGTTCGACGAACAGCACGCGCCGCTCGGGCACGTCGACGTGGTTGATGTTGTAGGCGAGCGTCAGCCGATATTCGACGTCTGGCGGCTTGTAGGCGGTGTTACCCTTGAGCAGTGCAAAGCCGGCGATGAAAGTCTGCGCGGCGACGATGCTGGCCTTGTTGCCAAACACGTCGATCCGGTCGGGGTCCTCGGTCGTCTGTACGCCAACCGGCGTTGGGAACGTGCGCGGTTCGAAGATCGTATCGCTGATCGCGTTGACGACGAAGAACCAGTCCTTGCCCTTGATCGGCAGCCACGGGACTTTGGCCGGATTGATCGGTCGGTCGCCCTTGTAGGTGTTCTGGTTGTACGGGTCCCACCAGCGCTCCTTGACCAGCCCCAGGCTCTCGATCAGGCGCCAGCGGTCGGGCACGGGGACCTGGTCGGTCGGGAAGGCTTCGGGCGGCGGCGCGCGCACGGCGCCTTCGTTGGTCTGGCTGACCGGCGCAGGCAGGTCGCCGAGATAGCCGGGCCGGCGGCGGCCCTCGATCGACTCGTTATCGACCGGCGGCAGCTCGATCTCGTCCCAGTCGGTCGGAGATACTTCCTCTTCAATCCCTGCCGGCACCTCCTGCACGACCGGTTCGGGCGGCGGAACTTGCGCGCCGGTCGCCTGAATGATCATCGGCAGGACGAGCGGCGAAACCACGTCAGAGGTCCTGGCAGGGGTTCTGGGCGGGATCGTCGAGGAACGGCGCGAACGGGCAGCTGATGTAGCGCAGGCGGACCTGCGCATTGCCGAGATTGACCACCACCCGGTCCGACCGGATCGCGAAAGGCGCATTCGCTACGCCGCCAACGCGCTGGCCCGCGTTGTGCGTGCCGAGGAAGGCGACCATGTCGTCCTGATCGATGCCGTCGCCCGAGACGCCTATCCCGCCGATGAGCTGGTTGCCGCGGTAGACCGGAACCGAGCCGGGGAAGATCTGGATGCCATTGGCGACGCGCCGTCCTCCGCCCGGTGCCTCGGGCGCCTGAGTACAGGACCGCGGGGTATCGGGCTGCGCCCCGCCGCTGGTCACGAAGCCGAGGTGTTCCAGCAGGTTGGGAATGATCAGGTCGGACTGTAGCCCCACCGCGAACGGGCTGAATCGCCCCGACTGCTCGACCGAGAGCGGCCCCGGCGGTCGACCAACCTCGCCATCGGGGAAGTAAGGACGCGCAAGATTGCCCACCGCACGGTCGGCATAGGCGACGTTGCCTGTGAGCGCGTCGGGATCGGCAAGGAAGTTGCGCATCCGCTGCACGTATGCCGGGATATTGGTCACGCCCGCGACCGACGGCGTGTTCAGCAATTGCGTCGCCGCATTGGGGTTCGACAGGAATGCGGCCGTGCGCGCCTTTTGCAGCGAGACGTCGGTGCCGAAGATCGGGCCGTCGGGCGAGCGGACGATCCCGAGTATGCGCCCGTGGGTGTCGACCAGGCTGATCGAGGCCTGCATCCGGCTGTCGAGCGGGCGGCGGATCTGCGCCCGCGCACGCGAGAGGATGGTGAAGGCTTCCTCGAGCAGGGCACGCGCCTCGGCCTGGGTGATCGGCTGGGAGACGCTTGCGCCGTCGGTCCCCGCACGGACCGGATAGCGGTTGTTGCCCGCTCCGTCGGTCAGGACATAGGCATCGCGGTTGGCGAATTCGTTCGTGCGGCTGGCGCGGATGCCCGAGCCTTCCGCGCCGTAGGCGGTGCCGCCGCGCAGCACGCCATCGAAATAGCCGGTGATCGCCACCAGCGCACCGAGCGGGCCGTTCACCGCACCGAAGCTGGTCTGAAGCGGACCGAGGTCGCTCACCGTCATGTCGGTGAAGCGCAAAGTCGTCCCGTCGACCGGGATGCGGTCGGCAACGACTTCGGGCGACGGCACGAAGCCCTGGATGCCGGCCAGCGCGGCTGCTTCCTCGTCGTCCACATCGACATCCAGGATGTTGGGATCGAAGCCGTAATCGCCGTCGGCCTCGACCCCGATCCCGCCGACGACGACGCCGTCCTTGTAGATCGGGAAGCCGCCCGGATCGGCGCTGAGACCCAGCGGCGAGCGCTTGGGGCCGATCAGTCCGTCCTGCACCCGGGTGGAGAGGTCGGAACAGGGGAGCTGGCTGAACTGCACCCCGAACAGCGGCCCGCTTTCGAGCCCGACCGTGGTCGGCGCGGGCGGGAAATGTTCCTGCACGATCTGGCTCGCGGTGCGGCTGGAAAAGGCATTGCCGCTGCTCGAGAGATAGGCCCCGGTGATCGCCTTGGCGATCGCGGCTGCCGCCGCTGGTACATCGGCCCCTTGCAGGCCGATGGTCTGGCCCGCCGCAGCGACCCCGCCGATCTGGCGACGGCTGATCGTGGTGGTGCCCGGCGCCCCGGTCATCGCGAACACGGCGAGCACGTTTCCGACCCGATCGGTGACCGCTATGGTCGCCGGGCGTCCGCGCCGCTGCGCCTCGCCCACCGCCTGCGCCACGATGCGCTGAACGTCGTCCGCGGTCAGCGACACCTGCGCAGGATCGGCAAATAGGCGCCCGGTCGGCGGCGGCGTGGGGGTCGGCGTTGGCGTGCCGCCGCCGGTCGGCGGCGTGCCGCCACCACCCCCGCCGCCGCACGAAACGAGTGCGAGCGCGGATATCGCGGCAACGACATGGCGCATCCGAGATCGCATCAGCGCAGCGCCCCGATCGCGCCGGTCGCCTGGCCGAGCGCAGCGCGGAACTGCGCCGGATTGTAGCTTTCCGGGCTGCGCACCGCACCGTAGGCCCTGTTGATGTTCGCGCGGATGCCCGCCGCAGCGCCCGTCGTCACCCGCCCGTCGCGGACCATCGCGTTGAGCAGGGTGTCGACCGCCATGACCGCCTGGGCGGAGCCGGAATAGTCGGTGAAGCGCGGGGTCAGCGTCCGGTCGGCGATCGCCTGGACGACGGTGAAGGCATCGCCTCCCGAGTAGCTGCGCCCGGCCAGCGCGTCGGACAGCGCCGCGGCTTCGCCCCGCAGGCGCTGCGCCGCGGCCGCCGCTTCGGCCCGGCCTTCGCCCATCGCCGCATGGAAGGCGCGGCTGGCGGCGTCGAACTGATCCGCGCGGCCCGGCGCGAATGCCTTGGCCACCGCCGAGAGCATGATGATGTTCTCGTCGTTGAACGGTGCCATGCCGAACGGGATCGGGCGACCCGGATTGGTCTCGAAGGTCAGGCGCCGCTCGGCCCCGTCGCTGATCGGGCGGTGGCAGCTATGGCAATCGTAGAAATAGTATTGCGGGAACACCCCGTCGGTGCCGAACCCAGGCCGCGCGAACAGGTCGGTCGCGCGCACGACCGCTTCGGCCTGACCCACAGCCCAGAGCCGGACGTTGTCGCTCTTGCCCTTGCGCGCACTGTAGTCGCCGTCCTCGTCGTGATGCTGCTGAAGAGCGGAGAAGAGGTCGAGCTCGAACGAAACGCGCGGATGGCCCGCCGCCATCATCGCATGGGTGACGAACTGGCCGGTGCCGGTGCTGCCGTAGTGGCAGTCGAGGCAGACCCGGGCGCGGGTCTGCGGGTTGCTCAGCGGCGTCAGACCGGCGCGCACGTTGGAACCATGGGTCGCTGGCTTGGCATAATGGACCGCGAGCCAGCCAGACGAGGCGCCGTGGCAGCTTTCGCAGCCGACCCCGTCGGACAACTGGTAGCGCGCACCCTTGGGCGACTGCGGCTCGTAGGTCGCATGGCAACCCAGGCAGGCCGGAGCCGAAGTGGCGGAACCCATGCCGAGACTGGCCGCGATCTGCCTGCCGCGCGGGCTGGCGAGGACCGCGTAGGCGCGGCTGTGCGCACCGGCGACGGAACTGGGCTCCTGCCAGGTCGCGATCTCGTCCTGCCGGACGACTTCGCCGTTGCCCTCGGCCCGGCCATGGCAGGTCGAGCCAGCGCAGGTAGCAACGCCCTCGATCCGCCCGCCGCCACCCGACTGAGCGCGACCGGGCACCAGCGGCTCGACCAGCAGCGCGAACGCGGCAAGCGTCAGGATAAGCCAGACGGCACGGCGCAGCGCGGCGCCCCGTTCCCCCCGAATGGCCTGGTCGGACCAGGTATCCATCTTCCATCCCCGTTTCGCAGGCAGCCGTGCGGCTGCCGCTGCTACGCGCCCCCGCGAGGAGGTCGTTCGTCAGTTCGCGGCGCCCCTGTGGGGTTCGTCCGCATGCGACCCGGTCTGGTTGACGTTGTTGGCTAGCTCAGCGCGGTGGTCAAGAGATCGAGTTGCGCGGTGCAGCCCTTCTCGATCAGGCGTGCCGCCAGTTCCTCCGGATCGTCTGGCGGGCTGTCGAGCAGGGTGAAGCGAACCTCGCTCGGCGAACCGCCCGGTCCGGTGATGGTGTAGGTCGCGCCTTCGGTGACCGGCAGGCGCTCGCTGTCCCACCCGGCATCGGCCACGCCGCTGGCGAAGGGCACGTGCACTTGAGTAGGCGGCGGGGCGCCCGGCTGCGACACGACGAAGGTCGTCTCCACTTCGGACCCCGGGCGCCACAGGCGCACGGCAGTACCGTTGGTGACACACATCGTGCCCGAGCGCGAGACGTCAACGAACCACAGGTTCGGGTTGCGCGTCTCCGCTTCGCCCGTTCCGGTGCCCCGCACAGCCCCGGTGCGGACCCGCTGCGACGAACGTTGCCGGGTCAGCACGGCAAAGGTCGAGCGCTTGCTCGCGCCCGCCGCGCCGACCTGATGCGTGCCTGCGCCGCTGATCACCCGCGTGCCGTTGGTCGTCAGCACGGTCACCTTATCGCCGGCCTTGAGCGTGATGCGAGAATTGTCGTCGAGCTTCTTGCCCGCCGGGAACTGGCTGGCGCTCGGGCCGCTGGACGAAACCACCACGCCGGCCAATGCCATGCTGCCCGCGCCGGCGGCAGCCAGCGCGCAAGCGACCGAAAGCGTTCTAATCGAGAACATATGCATTCCCCTCACCGAGGTTTTGTACCCTGTTTAGCAGATTAGCCAAGGCCTTGTCATCCGGGTGGCGAGCCGCGACGCCCGCGACGATCCGCACTGCCGCGTCGCGATCGCTTTCGACAAGGACGCTCGCGCGGCCGAGTTCGGCGCGGTCTTCCTCGGGAAAATCGGGTGCCGGTTCAAAGATTTCGACCGGCTTGGCGCGCCCGCGCAGCACGACCCGCCCCATCGGCCGCCACCAGTCGAGCCCGCTCTTCTCGACGAACTCGCGGCTCGCCATGACGCTCGAGTCGAGCGGCTTGCTGGCCGATTCGAGCCGCGCGGCAGTGTTCATCGAGTCGCCGAGGGCCGTGTACTGAATGCGGCTGTCGCCGCCGAAATTGCCTACCACGGCCTCGCCATAGTGAAGGCCCACCCGGGTCTTGCCGATCTTGGGCAGGTTCGGGTCCATCGCGGCGACCTCCGCCCGGAATGCCTCGCCTGCCTGCCACATGGCGTAGCCTGCGCGCGCGGCGCGCTCGGCATCGTCGGGCTTGGCGATCGGCGCCCCCCAGAACGCGACCACCGCGTCACCGACGAACTTGTCGATCACTCCGCCGTGGTCGAGCACGACCTGGCTCAGCATCTCGAGGTAGCGGTTGAGCAGCTTGGCGACCATTTCCGGCTCGAGCGCGTGGCTCATCTTGGTGAAGCCCTCGAGGTCGGAAAAGAGCACGTAGATCTGCTTCTTCTCACCGTGGAGCGCGAGCAGCTTGGGATTGTCGATGATCTCCTGCGCCATCTCGCGCGGCAGGTACTTGCCCAGCGCCCCTTGCGCGAAATTGCGCTGCACCGCACCCGAAGCGCGCGCCGCGGAGGTGACCGAGGTAAAGGCGAGGATCCAGCCGAGGATCCAACCGACCGCCGGCACGCCGTAGGTATCGACCCCGCGCAGGTGCATGGCAAACGGTACGCCGAGCATGACGAGGAACTGCACCCCGAGGAGCACGTAGACCCGCCAGTTTCCCCATTCGAGCAGCCCGGTCAGCACCGCCATCACGATCACCAGGACCGACAGCACCCACAGCGTCAGCGACAGGGGCTTGGGCAGCGCCTTGCCGTCGAGCATTTGCGCGATCGAAGTGGCGTGGAACTCGATCCCCGGCGGCTCAGGCGTCCCCATCGCCTGTGTCAGCGGCGTCGGAAGCCGATCGACATCGACGATGTCGCCGCCGATGAGAACGTACTTCCCGCGCACCTGGTCCGCGAGCGCCTCGGCCAGTTCGGGTATCTCGGTCAACGCTGGATCGGAAAAGGTGTCGATCGGAAGCGTCGCAAAGACCGGGCGACTGGAATCGCTGGGCAGCCGGTAGCGGATGGCGCCCTCGTACCCCAGAAGGGTCTTGTCGGGCTCGCCTGCCGCCGCGAGCATCGCGCGGCCGAGCAGCGGCGGCTGGCCCTCGACGATCTCCGGCCACAGGCGGGTGGTGCCGAACGAATCGCTCAGTTTCACGCTCCCCGGAAAGGAATTGCTCCCTTCCAGCTTGGCGAGGAACTCCTGCAGGAACTGCTCCTGCTCGTAGCCGATGTTTTCCTCGTTCTCTGCCGTATCGGCATAAGCGACAGCCGTCGGTGTCCGCATCGCGCGCAGGGTAGAGATCAGCTCGTCATCCTCGTCCTGCGGCTGGTCGAACAGGATATCGATCCCGATCGCTTTGGCGCCCATTCCATCGATGGTCCTGAGCGCGCGGGCGATGATCCCGCGATCGAGCGGCGAACGCTTGCGCGCGGCGATCAGCGTCTGGTCGTTGAACACGACCATGACCACTCGGTCGTCCTGTTCGACCGCATTCCGGTCGGCCTCGACATAAACGCGGGTATCGTAGAGCGCCCGCTCGGCCTCCGAGACGCCGGGGATCCACCAGCCGAACCGCGCCACCAGCAGCGCGAGCAGCAGCAGGAGACCCGTCAGCGCCAGCCGACGAGCCCCGGCCTCGCGCACATTGCGCCAGCCGCGGACGATGAAATTGACCTTGCGTTCCTCGCTCAATCCCGCCCTCCCGCGGCATTCAGCGACCCGGTTATCCTGTTGGCATCAAATGCGCTTGTATGAAACCGTCGTCAGCTCCCGCCCTGTTCGCTCATCGTCGGTGCGCCTCCCGGAGCGGCTGGTTCCTGCCATGCCAGCACCGGCTTGCGCGCCGCGAGCGTCTCGTCAAGGCGGCGGCGCGGAGCGTAGTACGGCGCCTGCTTCATGCTCGTGTCGCCCGCCTTCGCCCGCTCGGCCACGCTGCGCAGCGCGGCGGTGAACTGGTCGAGCCCCGCCTTGCTCTCGGTCTCGGTCGGCTCGATCAGCATCGCGCCGTGGACCACGAGCGGGAAATACATCGTCATCGGGTGATAGCCCTCGTCGATCAGCGACTTGGCTAGGTCGAGCGTCGAGAGTCCCCCGCCGAACCCGGCATCGCTGAACAGCGCCTCGTGCATACACGGGCCGCTGTGGCCGAACGGCGCCTCGAGCAGGTCCTCAAGGCTGCGCAGGATATAGTTCGCGTTGAGCACCGCATCCTCGGCGACCTGCTTGAGGCCGTCGGCTCCGTGGCTGAGGATATAGGTCAGCGCGCGGGTGAACATGCCCATCTGGCCGTGGAACGCGGTCATGCGCCCGAATGCCTGGACGTGGTCGAACTCGGCCGCGTTTTCCTCCTCGACGAGCTGGACGGTGCCATCCGCCATTCGCGCGGTGAAGGGGAGCGGACCGAAGGGGCTGAGCGCCTCGGACAGCACGACCGGCCCCGAACCCGGCCCGCCGCCGCCGTGCGGGGTGGAAAAGGTCTTGTGCAGGTTGATGTGCATCGCATCGACGCCGAGGTCGCCCGGGCGGACCTTGCCGACGATCGCGTTGAAGTTCGCCCCGTCGCAATAGACGAACCCGCCGGCGGCGTGGACCGCGTCGGAAATCGCCTTCATGTCGCGCTCGAACAGGCCGCAGGTGTTGGGGTTGGTGATCATCACGCCCGCAACGTCGGGCCCGAGGCGGGCCTTGAGCGCCTCCAGATCGACGCGGCCATCCTTGGTGGCAGGAATGTCCTCCACCCGGTAACCCGCGAAGGCGGCGGTGGCAGGATTGGTGCCGTGCGCGCTCTCGGGCACGAGGATCACCTCGCGCGCATCGCCGCGCGCTTCGAGCGCGGCGCGGATGCACAGGATGCCGCACAGCTCGCCGTGCGCACCCGCCTTGGGGCTCATCGCAACGCCGTGCATGCCGGTGAGGTCGAGCAGCCAGAAGGCAAGCTCGTTGATTACCTCGAGCGCGCCGCGCACGGTCGAGACCGGCTGGAGCGGGTGCACGTCGGCGAAACCGGGCATCCGCGCGACCTTCTCGTTGAGGCGCGGGTTGTGCTTCATCGTGCAACTGCCGAGCGGGAACAGGCCGAGGTCGATGGCATAGTTCTGGCGGCTGAGCCGGGTGTAGTGTCGGACCGTTTCAGGCTCGGACAGGCCGGCGAGACCGATCGGCTCTTTTCGCGCGAAACTGCCGAGGCGGCTGGGCGCAGCGGATTCGACTTCGGGCAGGTCGACGCCGGTGGTCGTGGTCGTGCCGATTTCGAAGATCAGCGGTTCCTCGAGCATCAGCGCGCGGTTGCCGGTCACGGTGGCAGGACCGTTGTGCATGCCGTCCTCGCTCGCGGTCATTTCAGGCTTCCAGCCGGACGTGTTCGGCGCGTTCATGCCAGGACCTCCTCGAGAGCAGTGGCAAAGGCTTCGACATCGTCCTCGCTCGTGGTTTCGGTGACCGCGACCAGCAGGCCATCGGCCAGTGTCTCCGCGCCCGGATAGAGCCGCCCGAGCGACACACCGGCGAGCACGCCCTTGTCGGCAAGCGTGCGCACCACGGCGCGCGCATCGGTGCCGAGCCGCAGGGTGAACTCGTTGAAGTAGGTTTCGTTGAGGACCGTCACGCCCGGCACCCTGGCCAGCCGCTCCGCCGCCTTCTGCGCCAGCGCGTGGTTGACCGCGGCCAGCCGCCGCAGCCCTTCCTCGCCCAGCAGCGTCATGTGCACGCTGAACGCCAGCGCGCACAGGCCGGAATTGGTGCAGATGTTGCTGGTCGCCTTCTCGCGACGGATGTGCTGCTCGCGGGTCGAGAGCGTCAGCACGAAGCCGCGCTTGCCTTCGGCATCCTGCGTCTCGCCGCACAGGCGCCCGGGCATCTGGCGGACGTGCTTTGCATCGCGCACCGCGAACAGGCCGAGGTACGGCCCGCCGAACTGGAGCCCGACGCCGATCGACTGACCCTCGCCGACAACGATATCCGCGCCCAGTTCACCGGGCGACTTGATTGCGCCCAAGGCCACCGGTTCAGTGTTGACGGCGATCAGCAGCGCGCCCTTCGCGTGGGCGGCCTCGGCGACCCGCGCCAAGTCCGTAATCCGTCCCAGGATGTCGGGATACTGCACCACCACGCAGCTCGTCTGGTCGTCGATCCGTGCGATCAGTCCATCGAGATCGGGCGCTGGCTGCATCGATGGGAGCGCGTCGGCGATCTCGTCCTCGGTGAACTTGGCCATCGTGCGCACGACTTCGGCGTAATGCGGGTGGAGCGCGCCCGACAAAACCACCCGCTTGCGCCGCGTGACGCGCGCCGCCATCGCCACCGCTTCCCAGCACGCGGTCGACCCGTCGTACATCGAGGCGTTGGCCACCGCGCAGCCGTAGAGCCGCGCGACCTGCGTCTGGAACTCGAACAGCATCTGCAGCGTGCCCTGCGCGATTTCCGGCTGGTAGGGCGTGTAGGCGGTGAGGAACTCGCCGCGCTGGATTATATGGTCGACGCTCGCCGGGACATGGTGGCGATAGGCCCCCGCACCGCAGAAGAACGGCGCATCGGCAGCCGCGAGGTTCTTCTTGCTGAGCCGCCGCATGTGCCGCTCGACCGCCATCTCGCTTTGGTGCAGCGGCAATCCCTCGATCGGCCCGCTAAGCCGAGCCTCCGGAGGCACGTCGACGAACAGGTCGTCGATCGAGGTGGCACCGATCTTCGCCAGCATGGCTCCGCGATCGGCATCGGTCAGGGGGAGATAGCGCATTGGAACCTCTCGTCATCCCGGCGAAAGCTGGGATCGGGTGCAGCAAAGTCCGACCATACGGTCAGGGACCCCAGCGTTCGCTGGGGTGACGGCTAGAGCGAGTCGCAGAAGCGCTTGTAGGATGCCGAATCCATCAGCCCTTCCAGCTCGCCCTTGTCGGCGATGGTCATCTTGAAGAACCAGCCCTCGCCTTCCGGCGCGGTGTTGACCAGTGCCGGGTCTTCCTCGAGCGCGCCGTTGGCCTCGGTCACCTCGCCGGTGATCGGCGCATAGACGTCGCTCGCCGCCTTGACGCTCTCGACCACCGCAGCGTCGCCGCCCTTGGCCACGTGCGTGCCCGGCGCGGGCAGCTCGACGAACACGATGTCGCCGAGTTGCCCCTGCGCATAGTCGGTGATGCCGACAGTGGCGGTGTCGCCGTCGACATCGATCCATTCGTGCTCGTCGGTGAAGTATCGGGCCATCACTTGTCTCCGCGGTAGTAGTTGTGGGGTATGAACGGCATCGGCACGACGCGCGCGGGCAGGCGCTTCCCGCGCACCTCGATCTCCAGCGCGGTGCCTTCGGCCGCGTGGTCACTGGCGACGTAGGCCAGCGCGATCGGCCGGCCGAGCGAGGGCGAGAACCCACCGCTGGTGACGGTGCCGACCTGCGCATCGCCAGCGTGGACCGTCGCGCCTTCGCGCGCCGGCAGCCGCCCTTCGAGCGCCATGCCAACCCATTTGCGCGCGGTGCCTTCGGCGATTTCGCGGTTGATCCGCTCCGCACCCGGATAGCCACCTTCGCTGCGGCGGCGCTTGTTGATCCCGAAGATCAGCCCTGCTTCGACTGGGCTGGTTTCGGACGAGAGGTCGTGACCATACAGCGGCAGCCCGGCTTCGAGACGCAGGCTGTCGCGTGCGCCGAGCCCGATCGGCTGCACTTCCGGCTCGCCGCACAGCAACGTGGCAATTTCCTCGGCCGCATCAGCGGGCAGGGAAATCTCGAACCCGTCCTCACCTGTGTAGCCTGCGCGGGCAATCGTGACGTCGTGCCCGGCGATCGTGAACTGTCCGAAGCGCATGAAGGTAAGCCCAGCAAGCGGCTGTTCGCCCTTGGCATGACGGGCCAAAGCCACGGCTGCTTCCGGCCCCTGCAGCGCGAGCAGCGCCTGTTCGTCGAGATGCTGAAGGGTGATTTCGTCGGGCAGATGCTCGCGCAGATGGGCGATATCGTCCCACTTGGTCGCCCCGTTGACCACAAGGTACAGCGCCTCCGGCCAGCGCGAGACCATCAGATCGTCGAGCACGCCCCCGTTCTCATCCAGCAGCAGCGAGTAACGCTGCTGGCCTACCTTCAGCGTCGACAGGTCGATGGGCAACAGTGCCTCGACAGCGGCGTCCAACCCATCGCCTGACAGCAGCAGCTGGCCCATATGGCTGACGTCGAACAGGCCCGCATGATTGCGAGTCCACTCGTGCTCAGCGACGATACCCTCATACTGGATCGGCATTTCGTAGCCCGCGAACGGCACCATGCGCGCGCCTTGTGCCCGATGCCAGGCATCGAGCGGCAGCGAATCGGTCGTTTCAGGCAGGTCTTCGTCGCTCATCTCGGTTCCCGAACGCATGGCGACGCCCCGGCGGAGCGCCTCGTGCCATGCCCCCTCTGTCGGGATTACCTGAGAGCTTGGCCCGGAACTGCCGGGCTTACCCCTTCGGTGGCCACGGCATCTGCCGGGACGCTTTCCAGAGTGTCGCATGCCTCGCCACGGTCCGTGGGCCTGAGAGATTCCGGGGCGGTTGCTCCTTCGGCGTCCCCTGCAAACAGGGGAACTCTCCCGCAGCGAGACCGGAATCGCTTCCGGCGACGCGGCGGCGATTGCCGAAACGGCGGCGCGGGTCAATCGCGGATGCGCCGTTCCGGTGCATTTACCCGCGCATACGTGTGCACGCTTGCAATCCTCCGGCCCGAAACTAGCGCCGACGACGGGGGGAACTGGATGACCGTCACCGAAATCTACCTGATCGCATTGCTCATCATCTTCGCTGTGCCGTGGCTGGTCTGGCGGGTCTTCCGGACCGATTATTGGGCGCCGCTTGTCGTGGTGCAGATCGTCGGCGGCATCCTGCTCGGCCCGGGCGTCCTGGGCGCGGCGTTCCCCGAATATTACGCCTTCGTCTTCCAGCCCGACGTCATCACCGCACTCAACGGTGTCGCGTGGTGGGCCGTCATGCTGTTCGTGTGGGTCGCCGGGATCGAACTCGACCTCACCCGTGCTTGGGCGCAACGGCGCGAGACCGGCATCACGGCGGGGCTCGCGCTGGGTATGCCGCTGCTGCTGGGCGCGGGCGCTGCCTTGGTCCTCCTCCAGTGGCCCGGATGGCAGGGTCCCGAGGGAGCCGCATGGCAGGTCGTGCTCGGGCTCGGGATGGCCTGCGCCGTCACCGCGCTGCCGATCCTGATCCTGTTCATGGAGAAGCTCGCAATCCTGCGCCGCCCACTGGGCCAGCGCGTGCTGCGCTACGCAAGCCTCGACGATATCGCGATCTGGGGCGTGCTGGCGCTGATCCTGCTCGACTGGGAACGGATCGGGCGGCAGGGCATGTTCCTGGTCGGCTTCGCCCTCGCCGCCTGGGCAATGCGCTGGCTGATGGCCCGACTGGAGGAGCGCGACCGCTGGGCGGTGGGGCTGATCTGGCTTGCGCTGTGCGGTCTCGCCGGTGACTGGGCGGGTTTGCACTACATGGTCGGCGCGTTTCTCGCAGGTGCCGTGCTGGAAGCGAAGTGGTTCGGCGAGGAAGCGATGGATCGCTTCCGCAACGTCGTCCTGTTGACGATCATGCCGGTGTTCTTCCTTTCGACGGGCTTGCGCACCCAATGGGAAACCGGTGGGCTGGCGGTGTTCGCGGCGGCCGGGCTGCTGCTGGCAGCGGCGGTCGCGGGCAAGCTGCTCGCGGCGCGTCTTGCCGGGCGCATCCTGGGCTGGAGCCGCGACGAGGCGCAACTGATCGGCTGGCTGCTCCAGACCAAGGCGCTGATCATGATCATCTTCGCCAACATCCTGCTCGACAAGCAGGTGATCACCAACACCGCCTTCACCGCGCTGCTATTGATGGCCGTGGCGAGCACGATGCTGACCATCCCCATGGTGACGCCGTTGCTCAAGCGGCTGGAGGACCGCGTCGACGCGGAGGCCTAGTCCAGGTTGGGGCGCAGCCAGCGCTCGGCCTGCTCGATGCTGGCTCCGCGCCGGGCGGCATAGTCCTCGACCTGGTCGCGACCGATGCGGGCGACGCCGAAGTACTGGCTTTCGGGATGGCCGAAGTAGAACCCGCTCACCGCTGCGGTCGGGAACATCGCAAAGCTCTCGGTCAGCGTCAGCCCGGTGTTGGTGGGCGCATCCAGCAGTTCAAACAGCGTCGTCTTGAGACTGTGATCGGGGCACGCCGGATAGCCGGGCGCCGGGCGGATACCGCGGTATTCCTCCCTGATCAGCGCCTCGTTGGTGAGCTGTTCGCCCGGAGCGTAACCCCACAGGTCGGTGCGGACGTGCTGGTGCAGCCGCTCGGCGAAGGCTTCGGCGAGGCGGTCGGCGAGTGCTTTCAGCAGGATGTCGGAATAGTCGTCCTTGTCGGCGCGGAAGCGTTCGGAATGCGGCTCGATGCCGTGGATGCTGACCGCGAAGCCGCCGATCCAGTCGCCGGCCGGGTCGATGAAATCAGCGAGGCACATGTTGGCCCGATCGCGCGACTTCTTCACCTGCTGGCGCAGGAAGGGTAGCACGACATGGCGCTCCTCCTCGACGAGGTGGATCGTCACATCGTCGCCGTCGCGCGCGCAGGGCCACAGGCCCGCGACGCCGCGCGCCGTGAGCCATTTCTCCGCCACGATCCGGTCGAGCATCGCGTCGGCATCGGCCTTGAGTGTCCGTGCGGTATCGCCAACCACCTCGTCGGTCAGGATGCCCGGGTATGTCCCGTGCAGTTCCCACGCGCGAAAGAACGGGGTCCAGTCGATGTATTGGCGCAGGTCCGCGAGGTCCCAGTCGTCGAACACGTGGACCCCCGGCTGGAGCGGCGGGGCGGGCTTGTCGCTGAGGAAGGCGTCGTAGAAGTTCGCCCGCGCTTCTTCCAGGCTCAGCAGCACGCTCGGCGTCTTGCCAGCGCGCGCGTCGCGGACCTTCTCGTACTCGTCGGCCGTTCCCTCGACGAACTCGTCGCGCTGGGTGTCGGACAGGAGGCGGCTGGCGACACCGACCGCGCGGCTGGCGTCGAGCACGTGGATCACCGGCCCGGGATAGGCCGGGTCGATCCGGAGCGCGGTATGGACCTTGCTGGTGGTCGCACCACCGATCAGCAGCGGCATCGTGAGGTTGGCCGCTTTCATCTCCTCGGCCACGGTCACCATCTCGTCGAGCGAGGGCGTGATAAGGCCGGACAGCCCGATCATGTCGGCCTGGTTTTCGTTCGCCGCCTCGAGGATCTTCTGCCACGGCACCATCACGCCGAGGTCGATCACCTCGTAGCCGTTGCACTGGAGGACGACGCCGACGATGTTCTTGCCGATGTCGTGGACGTCGCCCTTGACCGTCGCCATCACGATCTTTCCCTTGGACTGGTTGGCCAGTCCGCTCGCGGCCTTCTCGGCCTCGATGAAGGGGATGAGATGCGCGACCGCCTTCTTCATCACGCGGGCGGATTTGACCACTTGCGGCAGGAACATCTTGCCCGAACCGAACAGGTCGCCGACCACGTTCATGCCGTCCATCAGCGGGCCTTCGATCACCTCGATGGGACGCGCAAATTGCTGGCGCGCCTCTTCGGTATCCTCGACCACGTGCGCGTCGATGCCCTTAACCAGCGCGTGCTCGATCCGCTTGGCGACCGGCCAGCCGCGCCATTCGGCGGCCTCCTTCTCGGCGCGCGGATCGCTGCCCTTGTAGCTTTCGGCAAGCGCGATGAGCCGTTCGGTCGCATCGGGCCGGCGCATCAGGATCACGTCCTCGCACGAATCGCGCAGCACCGGGTCGATCTGATCGTAAACGTCGAGCTGCCCGGCGTTGACGATCGCCATGTCGAGACCTGCGGGAATCGCGTGGTACAGGAACACCGAATGCATCGCGCGGCGCACCGTCTCGTTACCGCGGAAACTGAAACTGAGGTTCGACAGGCCGCCGCTGGTGCGCGCGTGGGGGCAGCGCGCCTTGATCTCGCGCACCGCCTCGATGAAGTCGAGCCCGTAACGGTCGTGCTCCTCGATCCCCGTGGCGACCGCGAAGACATTGGGATCGAAGATAATGTCTTCCGCCGGGAAGCCGATGCCGGTGAGGAGGTCGTAGGCGCGGGCGCAGATTTCGACCTTGCGCTCCTTGGTGTCGGCCTGGCCCACGGTGTCGAACGCCATCACGACCACTGCCGCGCCGTAATCCATGCACAGCCGCGCGTGGTCGAGAAAGGCTTCCTCACCCTCCTTCATGCTGATCGAGTTGACGATCGGCTTGCCCGAAACGCACTTGAGACCCGCCTCGATCACCTCCCACTTGGAGCTGTCGATCATAACCGGCACGCGCGCGATGTCGGGCTCCGCCGCGATCAGTTTCAGGAACGTTTCCATCGCCACCAAGGCGTCGAGCAGGCCCTCGTCCATGTTGACGTCGATCACCTGCGCGCCGTTTTCGACCTGCTGGCGCGCAACCTCGACCGCGGCGGCATAGTCGCCCGCCATGATCAGCTTCTTGAATGCCGCCGATCCGGTGACATTGGTACGCTCGCCGATATTGACGAAACGGGCGGTGGATTGTTCGGTCATCAGGCAGCCAGAATAAAGGGTTCAAGACCGGCGAGACGCATCGCGGGCGCGATCGTCGGCACTTTGCGCGGCGCGATGCCTTCGACTGCTCGCGCCATGGCGGCGATATGCGCGGGCGTGTTGCCGCAGCAGCCGCCAAGGATATTGACGCGCCCGCCTTCGGCCCACTGGCGCACCAGCGAGGCGGTGGTTTCGGGCAGCTCGTCGTACTCGCCCAGTTCGTTGGGCAGCCCCGCATTGGGATAGGCCATCAGCAGCGTGTCGGCTTGGTCCGACAGCACCTGAACATGCGGGCGGAGCTGGTCGGCGCCGAACGAACAGTTCAGCCCGATCGTCACCGGCTTCGCATGGCGCACCGCGTGCCAGAACGCCTCGACCGTGTGGCCCGACAGGTTGCGGCCGGAAAGATCGGTCAGCGTGAGCGAGATCATCAGCGGCACCTCGCGGCCGAGGTCACGCTCGAGTTGCTTGACCGCCATGACCGCCGCCTTGCAGTTGAGCGTATCGAACACTGTCTCGATCAGAACGAAATCGCACCCGCCCTCGACCAGCGCGGCAGCCTGCTCGCGATACACCGCAACGACCTCGTCGAAGGTGACTTCGCGGTAGCCGGGGTCCTCGACATTGGGGCTGAGCGACAGCGTCTTGTTGGTCGGGCCCATCGCGCCGCACACGAAGCGCGACACGCCGTCCCGCTCCGTCGCCTCGTCCACCGCTGCACGGATGACGTGGGCGGCGGCGACATTGATCTCGCGCACGAGATGCTCGGCGCCGTAATCGGCCTGGCTGATCCGGTTGGCGTTGAAGGTATTGGTGGCTAACACCGTCGCGCCCGCTGCAACGTACTGGTCGCAGATTGTCCGGATGACCTGAGGCTGGGTGAGGTTAACGAGGTCGTTGTTGCCCTTCTGGTCGTGTGACAGCCCCGTATCGCCCGCGTAGTCCTCCGCGGCGAGCTTCGCGTTCTGGATCGCGGTGCCATAGGGGCCGTCCTTGATCAGGATGCGCTTCGCCGCCTCGGCCAGCAGTTTTTCGCGGGCACTCATGCCGCAGTCTCCTTCGGGCGCATCCCGAGCATGTGGCAGATCGCGTAGGCGAGTTCGGCCCGGTTGAGGGTGTAGAAGTGGAACTGCCGCACGCCGCCCGCATAGAGCCGGCGGCAGAGTTCAGCGGCGACGGTCGCAGCGACGAGTTGGCGCGCGGCAGGGCGTTCGTCGAGGCCCTCGAAGAGCCCGTCCATCCACGCCGGGATTTCCGCCCCGCAGGCACCGGCGAACTTCCTCGCCTGGGCGACGTTGGTCACCGGCAGAATGCCCGGTACGATCGGCGCGGTGATCCCCGCCTTCGCTGCCGCATCGCGGAACCGGAAGAACGTTTCCGGTGCGAAGAAGAACTGGCTGATCGCGCGGGTCGCCCCGGCATCGAGCTTGCGCTTGAGGTTATCGAGGTCGGCCTCGGGGCAACTCGCATCGGGATGGGTCTCGGGGTAGGCGGCGACCGAAATCTCGAAGTCGGCGATCTTCTTCAGCCCCGCGACCAGCTCGGCGGCATTGGCATAGCCGTCGGGATGCGGGGTGAACGGCGCGCCGGGTTCGCCCGCATCGCCGCGCAAGGCAACGATATGGCGCACCCCCGCCTCCCAATACTGCTCCGCCACCTCGCGGATTTGGGCCCGGGTCGCATCGACGCAGGTGAGGTGCGCGGCTGCCGGAATGCCCGCCTCGCGGATGATCCGCGCAACGGTGCCGTGGGTTCGCTCGCGGGTGGAGCCGCCCGCGCCGTAGGTAACCGAGACGAAGCTCGGATTGAGCGGCGCAAGTTCCTGCACCGCAGCCCACAACTGCTGCTCCATCTTCTCGCTCTTCGGCGGGAAGAATTCGAACGATACCTCGATATCGCCGGGCAGGCCCGAGAACAGCGGCTCGGCCAGCGCCCTCCGCGCCTCGTGCATCTGGTCGAGCGTCGGGCTCATCGGGCGGCCTTTCGGAAGTGAATTTGCGGGGCGGCGCGGCGGGTGCCGAGCCAGATCTTGACGACCAGTTCGCCCTCGTCGAGCGCGATCGGTGGCGCGGGATCGTAGCCCGCCTCGGTCAGCAGGGTGTCGAGCGCGCCGTCGGTGAAGCCGAGCCGTGCATGGGCATGACGGTCGCGCAGTTCCTCGCGCTCGTGCGCGGCGAAATCGACGATCGCGATCCGCCCGCCGGGCCGGGTAACGCGCGCGGCCTCGGCCAGCGCGGCGGTCGGGTCATGCGCGAAGTGGAGGACCTGATGGAGCAGCACGGTGTCGAACGACTGCGCCGCGAACGGCAGCGCGGCGAAGTCGCCCTGCACCAGCTCGACGCGGCCCGCGGCGAGGTTCTGCAGCTTGGCGCGCGCGACGCGGAGCATGTCGAGGCTCTTGTCGAGCGCGACCATACGCGCGGCCTTGCCCACGAACAGTTCGGCCATGCGCCCCGTACCGGTGCCGATGTCGAGCACATCGCCGAGCGGCGCATCGGCGAGAGCTTTAGCCAGCCGGGTCTCGACCAGTTCGTCGGGGCTGTGCAGCTTGCGCAGTTGGTCCCATTGTTCGGCGTGACGGGCGAAATAAGCTTCGGCACCGGTCTCGCGCGCGGCCCGGATAGCGGCCAGCTGGCGCCTGTCGTCGGCGCAGGCTGCGGCGAAGTCGGCGTGCTCTTGCTCGGCCGTGGCGAGCAACTGAGCAACGGCCTCGCCCACCGGTCCGCCCCGTTCGCGGCCCACGCTGGCACGCAGGAATACCCAGCTGCCCTCGCGGTGGCGCTCGGCGAGGCCGGCATCGCACAGGATGCCGACATGGCGAGAGACGCGCGGCTGGCTCTGCCCCAGCACCTGGGCCAGCTCGCCAACGGCGAGTTCCATTGCGGCAAGCAGGCGCATGATCCGCAGTCTGGTCGGGTCGGCAAGCGCCCGCATGATCGCCTCGATCCGCATCAAGGATTGCCATATAAAGATATCGTTATATCTGCAACCACGATCGCGTCCGGGTGCAGGACATGCGCGGGAGAAACGAAAAATCGAGTTGGGAACCCTTTCGTCGAGTCGTGCATCTCTATGGATGAAGCCTCAGCCAAGGCTCGCCGAACAACGGAGATAACTGCCATGTCCAGCGTTACCTTCCGTGGCAGTCGGTCCAACAGCTGGGCCCAATCACGCCCCGACAGCGACCCAACACGGCGCCGCCTTATCCATGGGCCCGTCCTGCCGATGAAGCGCCCCGGCCTGCTAGCCAGGCTGTTCGGCGCAACCTAGCCACGCTGCCAGTCCTTTTCCGGCGCGCGCACCGCCTTGCTTTTGCGGCGGCGGCGGCCTATGTGCCGCACCGTCTTCCGACATTGGAAACGCGACCAGCCCCTCCCGGACCTTGAACCGGGGCGGCGATGTCCCCATCCCGGAAGGCACGAGTTCGCAAGCGAGGACGAAAAGGTCACATGGCCGAGGAAAGCAAACGCAAGACAAGCCCGGCGGAATTTATCCGGCAGGTCCAGTCGGAAACCCGCAAGGTCGTGTGGCCGACGCGCGAGGAGACCGTGCGCACCTCGATCTTCGTGTTCATCATGATGGTCATCCTCTCGCTGTTCTTCCTCGGGGTCGATTCGGCATTTGGCGCGGCAGTGCGCTGGCTGCTGACGCTCGCCTGAGACCCAACTTTCCAGTTCAGGACGTAACATGGCACGCTGGTATATCATCCACGCCTATTCCGGCTTCGAGAACAAGGTGCGCGACGCGATCCTTTCCGAAGCTGAGCGGCTGGGCCTTTCCGAAGCGGTCGAGGACGTGCAGGTCCCGACCGAAACCGTGACCGAGGTCAAGCGCGGCAAGAAGGTCCAGGTCGAGCGCAAGTTCATGCCCGGCTACGTGCTCGCCAAGCTGCAGCTGACCGACGACGTCTACCACCTCGTCAAGAACACGCCCAAGGTGACCGGTTTCCTCGGCAACAACAACAAGCCGCAGGCGATTTCCGAGCGCGAGGCCGCCCGCTATTTCGGCGGGGTGGCGGACGCCAAGGCCGCGCCCAAGACCCAGGTCAGCGTCGATTACGAGATCGGCGACAGCGTGAAGGTCAACGCCGGCCCCTTCGCCAGCTTCAACGGGCTGGTTGAGGAACTCGATTTCGACAAGCAGCGGGTCAAGGTCGCTGTCTCGATCTTCGGCCGCGCGACACCGGTGGAACTGGCGTTCGAGGAAGTCGAACTGGTCAAGTAGGGCCAACGCGAACGAGCACGAAAAAGGGGCGCCCCGGATTGCCGGAGCGCCCCTTTTTCGTGTCCACCGAGTCTATTCCGCTGCCAGGGCCGCGAGAATGTCGTCCCAGGCGACCAGCTTGAAGTTCTGCGCCGGCTTGTTGAAGCCGTCTTGCGCCACGAACAAACCTCCGGGGAACTGCTCACCGAAATCGCCCTGTTCGAGCGCGATACCGTCGGTTTCCTCCGCCGCGCCGAGCGTGCCGGCGACGATCCGGAAACGGCCGGCCGGTGCCATGTCCGGCAGGCGGTAGAGCGCATAGGCATTGTCGCCTTGGCTCGACGCGATCAGCCAGCCGCCGTCGGCGCCTTGCGGCGCAAGCGTCAGCCCCTCGACGTCGGCAGTGAGGTGCTGCCCGTCGACCCGCGCAACGAGTTCACCCGCAACCGGCGCATCGGCCGCCGCGCCGAAGCGCCATATGCCGACCATTTCCTCGCCGACATAGAGCGTGCGGGTGCGCGGATCGACCACGCAGCCTTCGGTCTGGGTCGCGATTTTCATCGTCCGCACCGTCTCGCCGCGCGCCGCTTCGCCGGTTGTGTCGATGCGGACCTGCTCGACCGTGCCATCCTTCAGAACCGAATAGGCATAGGTCGTCGTGCCCGACTGCCACAGGCACAGGCCGTAGCCCTCGCCCGCGCCGCCGGGGACCGCGCCGTAGGACGTCAGCGTCCCCGAGGGCGCGAGCCAATAAAGCCGGAGCTGCGCCTGCGTCAGGTCGTTGCGATCGCTCGCCGCGACCAGCACGCGCCCGTCGGGCAACGTTGCCAGATCGACGTTGTTGAGCTGCCCTGCCGGGTCGAAGAAACGCGACTTTCCGTCGAGGCCATAGACGTGCAGCCCCGCCTTCTTGTCGGTCGCGACGATGAGGCTTGCCGCCGGATCGCCCGGATTGCGCCAGATCGCCGGATCGTCGGCCGCGTCGGCATTGCCGCCGGTCCCGACCGGTACGGTCTCGCCGCGCGCCGTGACCGAGGAGGCGGGCGTGTCGAACGTGCCCGGGGGGACGCTGGCACAGGAAGCGAGCGCGGTCGCTGCGATGAGGGTGATAGCGCCGCGCATCAGAAGGCGTACCTTGCGACGAGCTGGAACACCGGACCCGCTTCCTCCGCCTCGAGCTCGTACTCGTCGAAGTTACGCTCCTGCTGGTCCTCGATGTTGTCGAACTTGTTGAACACTTCGCGCTTCTTTCCGTTGAGCAGGTTCGATCCGACCGCGCGGATCGTGAACTTGTCACCGAACCGCTTCTCCACGAACACCTCCAGATCCGCGCCGTAGCTGGTGGTCACTTCCTCGCCGATCACCCGGCCGAAGGCGCGGCCCTGCTTGCGGTAGGTCGCGCCGAAGCTGGCGCCCAGCGAGCGCAGCGTCTGGATCGCCCCAAAATTGTAGACGAACTTCGACTGATCGTTGAAGCGGCGCGTGCCGAAGATATCGGTAATCTCGCTGTCGAGCAGACTGACATTGCCGAACACGCCGGTGTCGGGCAGGCCCAGGAAGCCGAGGTCGCTCGACAGGTCGAACTCCACGCCCCAGACCTTGCCGTCGCCCACATTCTGCGGCGTGAACACGAAAGTCCCATCGCCTTCGGACCCTTCAACCCCGGTGTTGGTCAGCTCGATCAGGTCGCTCACATCGCGGTAGAAGACGTTCAACCCCGCAATTCCGCGCGCGCCGAGGCGACGTTCGTAGCCGACGTCGATGCCCCAGGCGGTTTCCGGCTGGAGATCGGGATTGCCGAGCAGGTCGTTGTCGGCGACTTCTTCTTCCAGCAGCGCGGGCGAGAGGAAGTTGAATTCGGGCCGGCGGCTGGTCCGCGCGACCGATGCGGTGATCCGGTCGCGCGGGGTCAAGTCGAGCTTGATCGAGGCGCTGGGCAGCAATTTCTGATAGGTCGTGCGCGCGGTCCCGTCGGCGACGGTGCCGGTGAAATCCTCTATCGTCAGCCGGGTGCTTTCGTAGCGCACGCCCGCTTCCCAGGTCGCGATGCCGCTCTTGCCCTCGACCAGCGCGAAGCCGTCGATGCGGCGTTCCTCCAACCGGTTCAAACCGCCGTCGATCGGTTCGGGCGTGCCGAACGCGTCGGCAAACTCGAGCGGGCTGTCGACCGCCTGGTTATAACCCGGAACCACGCCGTCGAGATCGAAATCGTCCTCGAACTCGGCGATCGAGGTGCGGCGGTCCTTGTCCTGATAGAACGCGCCGACGATGAACTTCGCGTTTTCGCCGAGCGAGAAGGCATGTTCCAGCTTGGCCGAGAATTCCTTGTCGACGATGTCGGTCGCCAGGAACACCTGTTCGAGCACCGGCGGGTCCTCGTCGGTGTCGAAGTCGATCTCGACCTCGACCTCGCGCTGCTTGTCCTCGAACCGCGCGAACGAGACGCGCAGCGAGGTTTCACCCAGGCTCCATTCGTGATCGAGCTTGCCGTCGAGCGTGTAATTCTCCTGGTCGATCTCGTTCACGTTGTCGTTGTCGCTCAGCAGATTGCCGCCGGGCAGCGGGCCGGTGATCGCGGTCGGATCGTCGTACTCGAAGCTGCGCTCGGTCTCGGTGCGGTCGGTCCGGACGTAGTAGGCTCCCAGTTCCAGATCGGTGGTCGCCCCGTCGATCGCGTAGCTGAGGTTGGCCGAGTAATCCTTGCCGTCGCGGGTGTCGGTCTGGTCCTCGCGATTGTCGAACTCGTTGGTCAGGAAATCGGGGTCGTTCTCCGGCGAATCGCCGTAGCGGAAACTCGACTTGAGCTTGGGGTTATGGCGGCCCTGGAGGTTCGCGCCGAACAGCACGCGGCCTGGCCCGAGTGCGCCGCCGTAAACGAGGCCCAGGCTCGGCTCGAGCTCCTCGTCGTCGAAGTAGAGCCCGCCGAGCTTGACGTAGCCGCCGTCGAGCTGGAGCGCGTCGCGCAGTTCGATGTTGAGCGAACCAGCGACCGCGTCGCCGGTGCGCCGTGCGGAAGAAGAACGGACGATCTCGACCCGCTCGATCAGTTCGGCCGGGATGCGGTCGAGGAAGAATGAGCGGTCGTCGTTCGATCCGGGCACCTTCTCGCCGTTGATCAGGATCTGCGTGTAGCCCGGCGGCAGGCCGCGCAGCCGCGCGCCGTCGCTCTCGATCACATCGGACAGGAAGGTGACGCTGGGCACGCGCTTCAGCGCGTCGCCCGCGGTCAGCGGCTCGAAGCGCTGGAAATATTCGGTGTCGTAGACCAGCACCGGCTCGGCACTGTCCTCGTTGCGGTTGCGATAACCGATCTCCGCCTGGACCACGATCTCGCGCGCGTCGGTGATGCCTTCTTCCGGCTGCGGCGGCAGAGCGGCATCCTGTGCGAATGCGGTCAGCGGGAAGGCGGCGGCGATGGCGGCCAGGCTGGCGCCGAAGAATCGTGTGGTCATTTTCCTGTTGCCCTCGAGGTGATTCGGGGCGGGACTAGGACCGCTTCATGACCGCCGTGTGCCAGTTCCGCGACGGTACGATGAAGCGTGCGTGGCAGGATTGTGACGCGGGATTTGCCTTTTGCAATTCGCCGGAGGTTCTGCTAGCGGCGCCGCTCCCGGCTTCGAGCCAGGAAACCCGCGCGGGAGCTTCGGCCATAACCGGAGCGCTTGCACCGCTTACCATGAGCCCCTGCCTCGGCACGGGCGACAGTGAGAAAGGAGGCCACTCGTGGCCAAGAAGATCGACGGCTATATCAAGCTGCAGGTGCCCGCTGGCACCGCCAATCCCTCGCCGCCCATCGGCCCTGCCCTGGGTCAGCGCGGCGTGAACATCATGGAATTCTGCAAGGCGTTCAACGCGGCGACCGACAGCCTCGAAAAGGGCATGCCGATCCCGACGATCATCACGGTCTATTCCGACCGTTCGTTCACCTTCGTCACCAAGACCCCGCCCGCCACCTTCCTGATCAAGAAGGCCGCCAAGCTGAAGTCGGGTTCCAAGGAACCGGGCAAGGTGAAGGCCGGCACGATCAAGCGTTCGCAGCTCGAGGAAATAGCCCAGACCAAGATGGCCGACCTCAACGCGAACGATCTCGAAATGGCGACCCGCATCATCGAAGGCTCCGCGCGTTCGATGGGTCTCGAAGTGGTGGAGGGCTGATCCGATGGCCAAGCAGACCAAGATCCAGAAGGCTCGCACCGAGCTCGACCGCGAGAAGCTCTACACCGTCGACGAGGCGCTGAGCACGCTGCGGACCCACAAGCGCAAGTTCGACGAGACCGTCGAAGTCGCGATGAACCTGGGCGTCGATCCGCGCCACGCCGACCAGATGGTCCGCGGCATGGTGTCGCTGCCCTCGGGCACCGGCAAGGACGTGCGCGTCGCGGTGTTCGCGCGCGGCGATAACGCCGAGAAGGCGCTCGCCGCCGGGGCCGACAAGGTCGGTGCCGAGGACCTGATGGACGATATGCAGGCCGGCAACCTCGACTACGACCGGGTGATCGCGACCCCCGACATGATGGGCGTCGTCGGCCGTCTCGGTAAGGTGCTCGGCCCCAAGGGCCTGATGCCGAACCCCAAGCTCGGCACCGTGACCCCGAACGTCGAACAGGCGGTCAAGGACGCCAAGGGCGGCCAGGTCGAGTTCCGCGTCGAGAAGCAGGGCATCATCCACTCCGGGATCGGCAAGCTGTCGTTCAAGGACGAGGACCTGAAGGCAAACTTCAAGGCGCTGACCGACGCGATCGTCAAGGCCAAACCCTCGGGTTCGAAGGGCAAGTACGTGCGCAAGATCACGCTGACCAGCTCGATGGGCCCCGGCCTCAAGGTCGACCTGACCGAGGTCGAAGGCGCCTGAGCCTTCCACCCGAGCAAATATGAAAAGGGCCGGGATTTCCCGGCCCTTTTTCGTTTGCAGTGGCAGATGACCGGTTAAGCCAGCATCATCAGTCCCACGCTGGCGGTCTGCTTGACCCTCTCGGGCAACCGGGTGGCATAAAGCGCGTTCGAGACCGCCTGTTCGACCACGCGCACCCCACCGGTGAGCGGGTTGAACGGCATCGTCGGCACGGTCCGCTCGATTGCCGGGCGTGGCGGATGCGCGGAATAGGTCGCGGCATGGCATCCGGGCATCGCGGCCAGCGCGGCGCAGAACCGCTCGAAGCGCCACGCGACGACCCGGTTGCGGCGCAGGCGGTCGCGGCTGGCCAGTTCGAAACTGTGCGAAACGAGCGTCAGGCTCTCGATCCCTGTATCGCACGCATGTTCGATCGCACTGGCAAGCTCGCCCAGCGAGAGCGCAGTGATCTGGGCATGGCGCAGCGTGCCGCCGAAGTTTCCGATGCACCCCACCGGCACCTCGATCACCCCGCGATGCCACACGGGCTGGCGAACCGCTGCATCGAGCGCAATGTCGCAGGCACCACTGCCCGCCAGTGCAGGGCAATGGCTGCTGTCGTATTCGATCCCGATCGCGGCCAGCGCGCGCAGCGTGTCGTCGTTGGCGCCGTAATTGCCCGCGCGGAAGGCGACCGGCGACGGGGCGCCCGCGGCGACCAGCGTATCGCGCGCCCAGCCGAGGATCGCGACCTGATCATCGAGAGCGAAGTCCTTAATGTTGCGCCCGGTGCGCCGCGAAAGCCCGTTGCCCGGCGCCAATGCAAGCCATTCGGGATGGCAGTGGAGCTGGACGTCGTGCCCGCGCTCCACGATCGGCCCGACCACATCCTCGATTGCCGCCACGCCCCAGACGAGCGCGGGCATCGGGTCGACGAAGAAGACGCCTGTGAGGCCATGCCGATCCATCACGTCCATCTGATGACCGATGCCGACCGGGCCCGACGGCGTCTCGCACAGGATCGAACGCGCGAAGTTCTCCGCACGCGTGCCCGGGCCGTCGGCACCTGGCAGCGACGAGGCATATTCGGTATCGATCGTGATGTAGACCGCCGTCATGCGCGGCAGCCTAGCGCGCGCTGGTTAAGGCAGCGTTGTCGTCAGATGCCGCCGTCAGTCCAGGCGAAGCCGGCCAGATCGAGACCATTGCACAGGTCAGCCTTGCACCGCGCCAGCGCATCGGCATCGGTCGAGCGGACCACGAAGTTCGAGCCCACGCGCCCCTCGCGGAAGAAGGGGTAGCTGCCGATCTGGCACGCCTCGTGCGCCTTCTCGGTCGCGCGCAGCAGCCCGGCGACCTCGCTTTCGGGGATGAACCCGCCGACCGTGGCGCTCAGCAACGGCGCGCCGCCTTCGAGCTGCCCCGTCAGCGCGTCGAGCATGCCCGCGGTGATGTGCGGCACCCCCGCCATCAGGAACAGGTGGCCATGGCGAATGCCCGGGGCGCCCGACATGCGGTTGGGGATCAGCTCGGCCCCCTCGGGCACGCGCGCCATTCGCAAGCGGCCCTCGTTCACTCCGCCCTTGTCGGCGTAGTAGCGCTCGAGGATCGCGCGCGCCTGCGGATGGATCACCACCGGAACGCCGAGCGCCTTGGCCACCGCATCGACGGTGATGTCGTCGTGCGTCGGACCGATCCCGCCGGTGGTGAAGAGGTAGTCGTTCTCTGCCCTGAGCGCATTGACCGCAGCGACGATACGCTCCTCCACATCCGCCACGACGCGCACTTCGGCGAGGCGAATGCCCTGGACCTGGAGCCAGCTCGCGACCTGGGCGATGTTCTTGTCGTGCGTGCGACCGGAGAGGATCTCGTCGCCGATCACGACCAGCCCGGCGGTGTAGATGCGCTCGCTCATGCGGGCTGCGTTAGGCGAGGCCGGCGCGGCGCGGAAGGGCTATTCCGCTGCCTCGAGCTGCTGCTCTGCCGCCGCGTCCGCTTCGGCCTTGCGGAAGGCAAGGATCCCGTCGTCGACCGCCCCTTCGCGCAGGACCTTGCGGTCGAACACGTATTCCTGGTTGAGCCGCCAGGGGTAGGCCGTCGCGCTCTTGGGCATGATATGCTTGCCGCGCTGGATGTAGCCGCTGGAGAAATCGAACAGGTCGTCCTCCTCCAGCCCGTGATCCTCCGCCAGCACCGGCACGGCGACGTCGCTGCCGCGCCGCTCCATCTCGTTCAGCACCCGGCAGACGAATTCGGAATTGATGTCCGCACGCAGCGTCCAGCTCGCGTTGAGGTAGCCGAACACCACCGCAAGGTTGGGCAGGTTCGAGAACATGCAGCCCTTGTAATAGAACCGCTCGGCGAAGGTGACTGGCACGCCGTCCTGGCTGATCGCAATCTTGCCGCCGACCGCCAGCTTGAGGCCCGTCGCGGTGACCACGATATCGGCCTCGAGCGTCTCGCCGCTTTCCAGCTCGACTCCGCCCTTGACGAAGCGCCTGATGCGACCGGTAACGACACTCGCATTGCCGCGCTTGATCGCGGCGAACAGGTCGTCGTCGGGCACCAGGCACAGCCGCTGTTCCCACGGGTTGTAGGGCGGCGTGAACGGGGTGAGGTCGTAATCCCTGCCCATCGACTTGCGGATGCGCTTGTGAAGGCCGTCCTTGACCTTCTGCGGATTGTTGCGGGCCAGCTTGAAGCTGAAATCCTGCATCTTGATGTTCTTCCACCGGGTGATCCGGTAGGCGAGCTGTTCCGGCAGGACCTTGCGCAGAAAATTGGCCAGCGCATCCTTCGCCGGGCGCGAGAACATCCAGGTCGGCGTGCGCTGGAGCATGGTCACGTGGGCGGCTTTGTTTGCCATCGCCGGCACGATCGTCACCGCGGTCGCGCCGGATCCGATCACCACGACCTTCTTGCCGGCATAGTCGAGATCGTCGGGCCAGAACTGCGGATGGACCACCTGCCCGGTGAACTCTCCGAAATCGAACGCGGGATCGTAGGGCTCGTCGTAATCGTAATAGCCCGAACCGAGGTAGAGGAAGTTCGCGGTCATGTGCGAACGCTGGCCGTCGGCGGCCTCCAGCGTCACATACCAGCGCGCCTCGTCGCCGCGCCAGTCGGCCGCGATCACCTTCTGGCCGAAGCGGATGTGCTGGCGGATGCCGCGCTCGTCGACAATGCGGTGGAGATAGTCGAGGATCGCGGGTGCATCGGCGATCGACTTCTCGTGCTTCCACGGCTCGAACACGAAGCCGAGCGTGTGCATGTCGCTGTCCGAACGGATGCCGGGATAGCGGAACAGGTCCCAGGTTCCGCCCAGGTTCTCGCGCCGCTCGACGATGGCGTAGCTGCGCGTCGGGCACATCGATTCCATGTGTGCCGCCATACCGATGCCGGATATTCCGGCGCCGACGATCAGGACGTCGAAATCGGCCACCCCTTCGAAACCGGGACTTGTCGCGAGCATGGGCCTCTCCTCTTGACGCAAAGGTAAACCATCGCAGGCCCAATGGCGAGTCCCGATGGCGATTTGCAACCTATCGCGCGGCCAATTCCCGCTGGTCAGGCATACCCATGCTGACGAGCAGCGGATCCGCCTGCTGCCGCGCCTTGAATGCCGCCTTGTCGCCCATCCCGCGCCAATCGGCCAGCACCAGCGACTGCGCCACCGCGCCGCCCAGCGTCGTGCCGGGGCCGGTGACGATAAACAGGTCGGGCGCGAACTCGCGTGCGGCAACCGCGATGGCGCGGGTGAAGTCGTAGGCTTCGGTCACCTGATGGCCGAGCGTGTAGTCCCACAGCGCGTGGGTATCGGTCGCATGCGGCCACCACACAGCACCGCGTCCGTCGACCAGCGGCAGCGTGGGCTGGCCGAACAGGTCGGCAGGGAGCGCGGCGCGCCCTTGTTCGGCGACCGGTGCCTGCAGATGCGTGTGAAACGCGGCGTGGTTGCCCAGCCGCATCGGAAAGCGGCCGTCGACCGGCGCGACCGCGGTCTCGAACGCCTTCAGCCCCGCCTCGTCGCCCGCGAGTACCAGCATCCCGCCAAGGTCGATCGACAGCGCGAGTGTGTGATCGGGCCGCGCATCGATATGTGCGACCAGCGCCACCAGTTCGGTCTTGCGCGCCGGATCGGGCCGCCAGTCGTCGCCCAGGAACGGATGGACCAGCTGGCCGCCGATCAGCGCGGTCTGCATCAGCGTGCCCATCGTGTTGGCGACGCGGAACCCGTCCTCCGGCGCCAGCGCCCCGGCGCAGGCGAGCGCGGAGTACCAGCCCATCGAGTTGCCGGTGACCGCCACGATTTCGATCGCCTCGCGGTCGATGGCGAGGAAGTCGCCCAGCGTCGCGGCGAAGATCAGGCCCGAGGCATTGTCGCCGCGCGTGTGCGTCGCCATCGAAAAGCGCTCGGCGCCGTCGAGGGCGGAGAGCGTCGGTTGCCCCGCTTCCTCGCGCTGGCGATCGAAGGCGGCAAGCAGGCCCGCGTCGGGGAAATGACGCGACAGGTAGCCAAGTTCCGCCTTGTTGTAAGTGCCCCTGCCCGGGCAGACGACGACCGCGGTTTTCCTGCTCATGCCGTACGCTCCACCAGCACCCGGGCGGCATCCACGATCCCATCGACACTCGGCATGGTTGCCGCATAGGCCGGGCCGGTGGGGATGAAGCTGTCCTCGGCGACATAGCGCGCATGCGACTTGCCGGTCCGCTCGGTCAGCAGCGCCATCAGCGCTTCGGCCAGCCCGCCCGTGCGGCGCGTCTCGTCGACCACCAGCACCCGCGCCGCATCGCCGATCGCTGCGATCAACGCCTCCTCGGGCAGCGGATTGAGCCAGTGGAGGTCGATCACCCGGCTCGCCACGCCTGCCTCGGCCAGCCGCTTCTGCGCCTGCAGCGACAGGTGCAGCCCGTTGGCATAGCTGACGATCGCGAGGTCGGTGCCCTCGCCATGCGTCGTGACCTCACAGAACCCGATCCGCTCCCCCGGTGCGGGGTAGTGCCGCAGCCACAGCCCGTCGCCCGGCTCGTGCAGGTCGCGCATCGGGTAGAGCGCAATCGGTTCGAGGAATATCACCAGCCGCTGCTCCTCGCGCGCCAGCCGTACGCATTCGCGCAGCAGTTTTGCCGCGTCCGCGCCGTTCGAGGGGCAGCACAAAATCACGCCCGGCACGTCGCGCAGCGCGGCGAAGGAGTTGTCGTTATGGAAGTGCCCGCCGAAGCCCTTCTGGTAGCCGAGCCCGGCGATCCGCAGCACCATCGGGTTGGTGAACTGGCCATTGGAGAAGAACGGCAGCGTCGCGCCCTCGCCGCGGATCTGGTCCTCGGCGTTGTGGTAATATGCCAGGAACTGGATTTCCGGGATCGGCAGCAGCCCGTTTTGCGCCATGCCGAGGCCCAGGCCGAGGATCGATTGTTCGTCGAGCAGCGTATCGATCACCCGCGAGCGCCCGAACCGGGCCACCAGCTTCTGGGTGACGCCATAGACACCGCCCTTGGCACCGACGTCCTCGCCCATCAGCGCGATCTCGCGGTGTTCGAGCATCAGGTCGGTCAGCGCCCAGTTGATGCAGCGGCTCATGATCTGGGGGCTTTCCATCGCCTTGAGATCGGCGCCGAATGCAGCAACGCGCGCCTCGGCGGCGGGGCCATTGCTCGGCGCGTGCTCGCGCCGGGGCGGGATCAGGCTCGCCATGACCTCGCTGGCCTTCTTGAGGCGAGGGCGGGTGACGGCTTCGGCGCGCACCCGCTCCACCCGCGCCAGCGTTTCCTCGTAGATCGCCAGGGCCTCATCGCGCCGCAATGCGCCCGCCGCCTCCAGCAGCCGCACCGAATGGAGCAGCGGATCGTTCGCCTCGTCGGCCTCGACCTCGGCCTTGCTCATGTAGGCGGTCTGCACGTCCGCGCCCGCATGGCCGTAGAGCCTGACCGTACGCACGTGCAGGAAGGCAGGCTTTCGCCGGGTGCGCACATATTCCGCCGCCGCCTGCGCCGTCGCGAAAGTATCGTATATGTCCAGTCCGTCGCAGGCGAAGTAGCCGAGGCCCGGGCGCTGCGAGAAGTTGGCCGCGATCCACCCGCTCGGCGTCTTGGTCGAGATGCCGATGCCGTTGTCCTCGCACACCCACAGCACCGGCATCGGCACCTTCTGATAGGCGGTCCAGCAGCTCGTATTGATCGCTCCCTGCGCGGTCGAATGGTTGGCGCTGGCGTCGCCGAAGCTGCACACGACGATCGCGTCATCGGGCATCGCCCGATGCTCGGGCCGCAACTTCTTCGCCAGGCCGATCGAATAGGCCGCACCCACCGCCTTGGGCAGGTGGCTGGCGATGGTCGAGGTCTGCGGCGGGATGTTCAGTGCCTTGGAACCGAGCACCTTGTGGCGTCCGCCGCTGATCGGATCGTCGCCCGAACAGGCGAAGCTCAGCAGCATGTCCCACAGCATCGACTGGCCCGGCACCTGGTTGGCGCGCTCGATCTGGAACGCCGCGTCGCGGTAGTGCAGGAACGCCATGTCGGTCGGCCGCAGCGCGGCGGCGACCGCGGCCATGCCTTCGTGGCCCGACGAACCGATGGTGTAAAACCCCTCGCCGGCTGCCTGCATCCTGCGGCTGACGATATCGAGCGCGCGGGTGAGGCAACCCGAGCGATACAGCTTGACCGCGCCCTCTGCTGTGAGAGCCCTGCCCGGCAGGCCTCCCGGTGGCAGTTCGCCACCGGCACAGCGGCGAAGGAAGCTCTCGTGAACGATCTGGGCCCGGTCCATGCCTTGCGCCCATAATGCGACTTGGTTGCGCTGGAAACCGCTTTGGCCGGTCGCTTGTGTCAGCGGAAATTGTCGAACCAACTGTATGCTACGGTTTACATTAAATAAGCCTCGTCAGTTGACATTTTTTATCATTACGGCGACGTAGCCCCGGGACCGAGGGGGAATACGGTTGTGCGCTACTATCAGAATGAAGATTGGCCAGGCGAATTGCAGCGTCTGCAGGCCGGATGTGTTTCTGCTTCCATAACCGACGCCGATGCTGTGCTGCAATTTGCCGCGTTGATTGAGGCCGGGCCTACAAAGGCACGCGAACTGTTGGGCAGCGGCCCCTCGGCGGATCGCATCGCGCGCCTGCTCGACTGCGGTGCCGCCGAACAGGCTGCGTTCGAACTGGTGCGCGGCAGGCTGGGAATGCTGATCGCGACAGGGACGAACGGCCAATGTTCGGCAGTCATCTGCCATCCAACGATTAATGGCGAGACAAGCTTCTTCGGCGAGCGACCTGTGTTGGCACTGGTGGCGGCGGCCTCGGACACGCTAATCCGCGGCTTCGCTGTCACTCCCGAGTTCGAGGCGGTGCACTGAGCGGGCCTTGGCAGCGATCTCGATCGCCTGCGCGGTTGTTCCGACGCCAAGCTTGTTGAGCATGTTGGCACGGTGGATTTCCACCGTCCGCGGGCTGATCTGAAGCAGCTCACCGATGGCACGATTGGTGCGCCCTTCGACCACGTGGTCGAGCACTTCTGCCTCGCGTGCACTGAGCGAGGAGAGCTTGCGCCCCGCCTTCTCAGCCTGAATCTGGCGCTCGATCACCCGCTGCGCACGGGGCAGCCGCGCGAGCACTTGGTCGCGCAGGGTGAGCTTCGCGGCATCGATGCCGAGATAGTCGTGCGCGCCTTCGTCGAGCGCATCGACGACGCGCCCGGGCTCCGGGCTGTCGGCATAGGCAAAGATCGGCAGGGGCTCGTCGGCGTCCGCCAGCAATGCAACGGCGGCGGAGAGATTGCGATCATTGTCGTGAACCAGCAATATCCCGGCTGTCGGCGGCCGCTCGACAAGTTCAGCGATCGAAGCGAGCGGCTCCACGTGGGATACGTTGAACAGGTCGCGCGCAAGCGCATTACGGCGATAGGAATCCGCATCCAGGATAGTCGTGCGGATTATTCGAACCATTGCATGCTCCCCATTAGCCACGACCGGATGCAGCGTCGGACTCCCCATCGCCAAGGCAAATCGAGTCCGATCTGAACCTATCGTCGATTACGCCGTGAGCGGCGCCTAGCACAATGCCCATGGCACCACGCATCGCATCCATGCCGCGATCGGTCATGTGGAGTAGCGTAACCCGGCTGTCGGCGAGGCTCGGCATCCGTGCAACAAGCCCCACACGTTCCAGCTCGCGGATATATCTGAGCGCGGTTGTGTGAGGTACATTCGCGGCCAGACAGGCGCTGCTGATCGAGATCCGTTTGCCCTCAACCGAATTGGCGAACAGATCGAGCAGAATGTCCCACGCCGGCTCGCCGAACAGCTTCGGCGGGAAATGACGATCGCGGCGCACCCTGCTCGCGTGCACAGCTAGCGCCATTTTGGCTAAAATTGTGGCCGGAATCCTAGGAGATTCGCGATCGTCGACCCGAATTGAGCGATGCTCTTCCGGAATTGCGGTCTCTATTTCGTTGGCTACCGCCAACAGGTCGCCCGCGATTTGCCGCAGCCTGTTAGCCTGTATCGCTGTTGGCAAATGCTTCACCCGGTCCCCTGACTGCGACACCAAAGCGACAGCGATGGTTATCATAACGGGCCGATGGCGTCGACCGGCCGCTCGAAGAAGCCTGTCACACCCTTCTCGCGCTTTCTGGCGGTCAGCAGGCCAACCGGAAGGCGCGACGCTGCCCGACCGTCGCGCACATGGCGCACGAGTTTCAGCCCGCTGGCGCAAAAGTTTGTGTGGTGGTGCCGCTTACGTGACTCGAACACGTGACCCCATCATTACGAATGATGTGCTCTACCAACTGAGCTAAAGCGGCACTCGCGACCGTGCGGTCGGAAGTGGAGGCCCGAGCCGGAATCGAACCGGCGTGCAAGGATTTGCAGTCCTCTGCGTAACCACTCCGCCATCGGGCCTCGCCCGCGGCCGAGGACGCGGGAAGCGGCCCCCTAGCGGCTCGCGCGCGGCAAGGCAATCGCCAAGCGACGGAGGCACCACCCCTTCCCTAACGTCAGTCTGGACGGCGCGGCGCGAGGGCCTAATGCTTGCCGCCATGAGCATTGCCAGCCTGATCGATCCCGTCCTCCCGGAGGGTGGCCCTGCCAGCCTCGCCCATGCCGAGGCATGGATGCAAGGGCGGACTCTCTATGGCGGTGCCTCGGCGCTAATCGCCTATACTGCCGTGGTCCGCGCCTTCCCCGACCTGCCACCGCTGCGCGCGGCGCAGGTCGGTTTCGTCGCGCCGGTGGGCGGCGCCATCGAACTGCGGCGCGAGATCCTGCGCCAGGGTCGCAACGTGGTGCAGGTGCGCAGCGAGATCTGGTGCGAGGGCCAATGCGCACTGACCGCGCTGTGGCTGTTCGGCACCGGCCGCGAGGCCAATGCGCTTCATCCCGCTGCGCCTCCACCGGGCGATCCCGGTTCGCCTGAGGAGGCCGAGGTGCTCGCGCAGGAGAAGGCGCCGGCCTTCATCGTCAACAATTTCGAGCTGCGCCGCGCGCAGACCGAGCGCGGCCCCGGTGCGCCGGTGGTGCGGCGCTGGGCACGACTCAAGGAACAGTGCCTGCTCGATCCTGTTTCCGAACTGATCCTCATGGGCGACGTCCTGCCCCCGGGCGCGATGCGCGCGATGCGGAGAATGGGCCCAATCAGTTCGATCAACTGGTCGTTCAACCTGCTCGACCCGGCACCCGCAACGACCGGCGGCTGGTGGCTGTCGGAGAATGCCAGCCAGCACGCTGATAACGGCTATTCGTCCGAACGCTTGCGGCTGTGGAACGCCGACGGGCGGCAGGTACTGGACGGGATGCAGTCGGTGGCGGTGTTCGGCTAGGGCAGCGATCATGCATCGGCACCGTCGAGCGGAAGTCTACACTTCGCTGTAGCGCGCCTTGCGCTTTTCCATTCCCGCCATCACCGCCTCGACCTGGTTGGGCGTGCGCATGATCGCGTGCTGTTCGATGCTCTCCGCCATCAGCAGTGCGTCGGCGTCGCGCTCGGGCATGGCGGCGTGGAGACGCTTGGCGGCGCGGATGGCGTGCGGATTGCGGTCGGCGATGATCGTGGCGATCGCGGTCGCGCGGGCAAGCGGATCGGCATCGACATGCGTTGCGATACCGAACTCCCGCGCTTCCTCGCCGCTGAATTCGCGGTTGGTATAGACCAGTTCGCGCAGCACATCGTCGCGCACCAGCCCGCGCCACAGGGCATAGCCGCCCATGTCAGGGACGAGGCCCCACTTCATCTCCATGATCGCCATCCGCGTGTCGGGCGCGACCACACGGATGTCCGCGCCACTGGCGATCTGCAGACCGCCGCCGAAGCAGACCCCGTGGACCGCCGCGACGACCGGCACCGGCAGCTTGCGCCATTGCATTGCCGCCTGCTGCGCCCGGTTGGAATTGCCGTGCGTGCGCTCGGTAAGCCCAGGTTCGTCGGGTGCCGGGGGGCGGGCGAAGTTCGATAGGTCGAGCCCGGCGCAGAAGGCGCGCCCTTCGCCCGAAAGCACGACTGCGCGCAGGCCCTTGAGATCGTGCAGGTGCTGACCCGCCTCGATGATCCGCTCGAACATTTCCTGGTCGAGCGCGTTCATCTTGTCTGGCCGGGTGAGGCGGACCTGCGCAACCCCATCCTCGCCGAGCGTCACCGAGACGCGGTCGTTGGTGCGAAATTCCATTGCCGATCTTCCATTTGCTGCTTCGCCGCATGCTCTCGCGGAATACGTCGGCTGTCCAGCATGAGATTAGAAGTACTGGCCGCTTGCCATGCTGTAGCATCTTCCCCCCGCGAAAATTAGGTGGTCGAGCAGCTCCATCTCGAGCGCCATCGCGACGTCGCGCAACCGCTCCGTCGTGCGCAGGTCTCGTTCGCTGGGGCGGCAATCGCCCGATGGATGATTATGGGCGAGGATCACCCCGGATGCACCAAACGCCAGTGCGCGCGTGAACAGCAGCCTGACCCGCACAACGACCTGGCCAGGCGAACCGCTGGCAAGCGTTTCGTGCCCCAGATAGCGCCGCTCGCGGTCGGCAAAGATCGCGACCAGCCGCTCGTCGGATGCATCGGCCAGAATCTTGCCGAGCAAGGCGAGCATCGCGGGATCGACCCGCCGCACGGGGTCGGGAGCCACGCCGTCACCCGGTGGAAGCAGCGGGGCGCCAGTCGCGGTACGGGCCATACATCCGCTTGCGGCGAATATGCAGAGCCAACCCGACGGCCAATGCGAAAATCTGGAAATAGGACGGAACGATGTAGAGCAGTCCGTAGGCGATGGGTGCCATGTCCTCGACTCCGATGCGCACGATGTGCGCGTTGACCGAAACGAGCTGGAACCCGGCCATTACCATCGGATAGAAGCGGTTGGCCCTGAGCCCGATCGCTACGAAAGCCACGAGTAGCCCAAGGTCGAGTGCGCCGTGCCACCAGTCGAACGTGCCGAGATCTCCGGTCGGCCCGAACACAGCGTGCCACAGCCGGTCCACCATCATCATCGCCATCAGCGTTCCCGCGCAGGCGCGCTCCGGCGCGCCGCCGCGATGCCAGGCGGCGATCGCTAGCACCACGATGACGAGGAATTGCACCTCGTCGCGGTAGGGAGGCCCGAACGGGTCTATCACGCGGCGCGGGTCAGCTCTTGCGTTACGGCGACGCCGTCCATCCCGGCGATGCCGGACGGGCTCATATTCGTGTTATGGTCCTCGTCAGGCCCGGCAACCTCGCGCGCGACGCGGTTGAGCTCGTCGTGGACGCGCAGAAGGCTGGTCGACACCGATAGCGCCTGTTGCTCGGCCTGGGTCAGGCGCATGATCGCCTTCTGCGCGACATCGACCCCGATCGCCGGATTCTGCCGCGCAACGAGGATGCTCTGCTTCAGGCGTGAGCAGGCGATCAGCGCCTCGTCCGTCACGGCCTCCGCCTCGCGGATCAACTTGCGGATATGGATGGCATCATTTGTTACGCGTTGCGACATGCGGCTCTCCGACCGTTGAACGGACGTCGCTCAGCCGCCCGCCACCTGTTTCGAATCGGGGCTGATCACGGTTACGTCGTCCAGTGCCTCGCTCACGCTGAGTGCTGCCGTCACCGCCAGGATGACCAGGACGATGATACCGAAGGCAATCCCGACGATGACGGCGAGGCGGAACAGGACAGCGTTCGCGCCATCGAGCACCCCGGGGACCACCCGAGGTTCGTGCGTGACCGGCCATGGCGCCTCGATCGCTAGTGGCGCCACATCGGCCAGCACGAAATCCCCAGGTGCGACCCGGTCTTCCTGTTCGCCCCGATCCGCCGCGGCCGACAGGTGAGAATTGCTGTATGCAGTTTTCCTATAGCCCTGGTGCTCGCGGGCGCGCACCACGAGTTCGCCGAGCGATTCGACTCCGTAAAGGTCCTTGAGCGCGCGGACGTGCTGGTTGACCCGCGTTTCCGACACGCCGAGCTCCGCCGCAATCACCTTGATCGGCATTCGAGCGTCGAGCCGGTCGAGCACGGCCTGCTGCCGTTCGGTGGGCTTTGGCAGTGGCTTGTCCGGCATACGCGCAAACTTCCCCGTTTCGCGCATGGTTAACCGCAGACCCGCAGATCGGCAATTCTACCTAGGCTGCACCCGCGCCTGCCCCAGCGTTGATGCCAAGCGAGGCGAAGTAGCGGCGAACGTTGCGCGCAGCCTGGCGCAGCCGCTGTTCGTTCTCGACCAGCGCGATGCGGACATAACCCTCGCCTTCCTCGCCGTAACCGACGCCGGGCGCGACCGCGACGTCGGCATGGATCAGGAGCTGCTTGGAAAATTCGAGGCTTCCCATTTCGCGCAGGGCCGGTGGCAGCGGCGCCCAGGCGAACATGCTGGCGGGAGGGGCGGGAATGTCCCACCCTGCGCGGCCCATCACTTCGACCAGCACGTCGCGACGTTTGTGATAGAGCTGGCGGTTCTTTTCGACGATGTCCTGCGGGCCATTGAGCGCGGCGCAGGCGGCAGCCTGGATCGGGGTGAAGGCGCCGTAGTCGAGGTAGGACTTCACCCGCGTCATCGCCGCGATCAGTTCGCGGTTGCCGACCGCGAAGCCGATCCGCCAGCCGGCCATCGAGAACGTCTTGGAAAGCGAGGTGAACTCCACTGCCACGTCCTTCGCGCCGGGCACCTGGAGGATCGAAACGGTCGGCTTGCCGTCGTAATAGAGCTCCGAATAGGCTAGGTCGGAGATGATCCAGACCCTGTTCTCCTTCGCCCAGGCGACCAGTCGTTCGTAGAACGCGATGTCGACCGTCTCCGCGGTGGGATTGGAGGGATAGTTCACCACCAGGATTGACGGACGCGGCACGGTGAAGGCCATCGCGCGTTCGAGACTGCGGAAATAGTTCTCGTCGGGCGTGGTCGGCACGCTGCGGATCGTCGCGCCCGCCAGAATGAAGCCGAAGGTGTGGATCGGGTAGCTGGGGTTGGGCGCCAGTACGACGTCGCCCGGCGCGGTGATCGCGGTGGCGAGGCTGGCAAGCCCTTCCTTGGAACCCATCGTCACGACGACTTCGGTCTCGGGATCGAGGTCGACCCCGAAGCGGCGGCCGTAGTAGTTCGCCTGCGCGCGACGCAGGCCGGGAATTCCCTTGGACTGCGAATAACCGTGCGCGCCCGGCTTGCTAGCCACCTCGCACAACTTTTCGATCACATGGCTCGGCGGCGGCAGGTCGGGGTTGCCCATGCCGAGATCGATGATGTCCTTGCCGCTGCGCCGCGCCGCGTGCCGCATCGCGTTTACTTCCGCGATAACGTAGGGCGGCAGGCGCTTCATGCGGTAGAAATCGGTATCCATGAACCTCGTCCGGGCGGGTGATCGTTCGGAATCCTAGGCCATTTGCAGTCGCCGGGGGAAGCGCAATTCGCTATCGTCGCACCGAACCGACCTTTCAGGAGCACATGATGGCCGAGCGGCAGGATTCCTACGGCACCCTGTTCGACATGCAGGGCGAGGCAATGCGCGAGATGATGGGCGCGTTCGGGTTCCCCGGCGCCGGAAGCGACAGTGCGCAATGGGCCGAAACCGCCACGCAGCTCCAGACGATGTGGCTCCAGTTTCTCAACGACCAGAACGAGGCGGCGCCCGCCACCCACGGGCTTGATCCGGCTCAGTGGATGCTGATGAGCCAGGGCTGGGCCAAGGCCGCGCCGTTCAAGCCCGAGGCGACGCAGAAGCTGGTCGAGGATTCGATGGCGCTGTGGCAGGGCGTGATGGGCGCGATGATCGGCACCGCGACGGGCAACGGCGACGCCAAGCCGGACCTGCCGAAGAAGGATCGCCGCTTCGCCGCGCCCGAATGGAGCGCCAACCCCGCCTATGCGCTGCTCCACCAGACCTACCTGATGCTGGCCGAGTACTTCGTGAAGGCGGCGAAGGATGTCGACGGCGTTCCCGCCGACAAGAAGGCGCAATTGCGTTTCGCCACGCAGGCGCTGGTCGAGGCGATGAGCCCCGACAACTTCCTCGCCACCAATCCGGTCGTCCTCAAGCGGACGATCGAAACCGGCGGGCAGAACCTGGTCAAGGGGATGCGTCACCTGATCGCCGACCTGAAGCGCGGCCAGCTCACCCATACGGACGCAAACGCGTTCAGGCTGGGCGAGAACATCGCCGCGACGCCGGGCAAGGTAGTGCACGAGACGCCGCTCTACCAACTGATCCAGTATACCCCGACGACACCGGAAGTCATGGCGACCCCGCTGGTGATCTTCCCGCCGTGGATCAACCGTTTCTATATCCTCGACCTCAACCCGGCGAAGAGCTTCATCAAGTGGGCGGTCGACCAGGGGATCAGCGTGTTTGTGGTCAGCTGGAAATCGGCCGACGCGAGCATGAAGGACGTGGTCTGGGACGATTACATCCGCGGCCAGATCGGGGCGATCGACCATGTGCGCGCACGGCTCGAAGTGCCCGCTGTCCACGCGATCGGCTACTGCGTGGCAGGGACGACGCTTGCCGCGACGCTGGCGATCCTCGCGCGGCGGGGCGAGGCGGACAAGGTGGCGAGCGCGACGTTCTTCACAGCGCAAGTCGATTTCGAGCGCGCCGGCGAGCTGCTCAACTTCGTCGACGAAAGCCAGCTCGAGATGATCGGCAAGCTCACGCCCGACGGCTACCTCGACGGGCGCTGGATGGCCGCAACCTTCAACGCGCTGCGCGGCAAGGACCTGATCTGGAACTACGTCGTCAACAATTACCTCCTGGGGGAGGACTACCCGGCGTTCGACCTGCTGCACTGGAACGGCGATGTAACCAACCTGCCCGCCAAGTGGCACGGCGCCTATTTGCGCGACCTCTACCGCGACAACAAACTGGCGACGCCCGACGCGATGCAGGCCGACGGTACCCCGATCGACCTGACGCGAGTGAAGACGCCAACCTACGTCCAGGCCGGGCGCGAGGACCATATCGCGCCTGCCGAAAGCGTGTGGCAGATTACCGAGCACTTCAAGGGCCCGGTGACATTCCTGCTGGCAGGATCGGGCCATATCGCGGGCGTCGTCAATCCGCCCGCCGCCAGCAAGTACCAGTATTGGACGGGCGACAGCGAGGCGGCCTCGCTCAAGGACTTCGTTGCCGGTGCAACCGAGCATCCGGGCAGCTGGTGGCCGCACTGGCTCGACTGGCTCGATGGGCAAGGCAGCGCAAAGGTACCTGCCAAAGGCAAGCGCGTGCCCGGCGGCAAGGGCGATACCGTGATCGAGGATGCGCCGGGGCGCTACGTCAAGACCCGCTGAATTCCGCCGATTCCGCGCTTATGTTGCACTGCACAAAAATCACTTGACTTCGCACTTGCGCTAGCTATTTTGTGCACTGCAACATAACCGGGCAGCGCGCCCGCAACACAGGAACTGACGATCATGGCAACCCAGCCGGAAAGCAAGATCGATGCCGCCGCCGAGAAGGCGTATGCAGAAGCTTCGGCCGCCAAGAAGGCGGAAGCCGTAAAGGCCGAGCCGGCGAAGGCCGAAGCCGTCGCCGCCGCGCCGAAGCCGGCCGCCGCCAAGAAGGTCGTGGCCAAGGCCGCGCCGAAGAAAGCCATCAAGAAGAAGGCGGCCGCCAAGCCCGCCCCCAAGAAGACCGTTCTGAAGAAGACTCCTGTCAAGAAGGCCGCCGCCCCCAAGCGCGCGGTTGCCGCCAAGGCGCCGGTCGCCAAGGCTACCCAGCTCAAGGACAAGATCATGACCACTGCCAAGACCACCGCCACCGATTTCACCGCCCAGATGAAGACGGGCATGGCCACCGCGCAGGAACGCGCCAAGGCCGCCTACGACAAGGGCACCGAACTGGCCGCCGACATGGGCGAGTTCAGCAAGGGCAACCTTGAAGCTGTCGTCGAATCGGGCAAGATCCTGGTCGCCGGCGTCCAGACCATCGCCAAGGGTCAGTTCGAGGACGGCAAGGCCGCCGTCGAGACCATGACCGCCGACGTCAAGGAAATGGCTGCGGTGAAGTCGCCGACCGAGTTCGTCCAGCTCCAGGGCAAGCTCGCCAGCCGCAACTTCGACGCCGCCGTCGCGCAGGTTTCGAAGACCACCGAAGCGTGGGTGAAGCTCGCCAACGACGTTTTCGCGCCGCTCTCGAGCCGCGCCAGCCTGGCGATGGAAAAGGTTCGCAAGGCCGCCTGAGGCCGCGCACCAGGACGCTTCCCCGCATTCGCCGGAAGCCGCCATTGAGGGGCCGGAGCGCTTGGTAGCGCTCCGGCCCTTTCATTTGCCGCGCGTTAACGCCGGTTCGCCACATTGCGCACCTTGCGATTGCAGCCTCGGATACGATATTGCCGCTGTCATGACCCGGATTCCCGCCCATCTCCCGCTGGACCACGCCGCACGCATCCGCGCTGCGGGCGAAGACGATGCGGGCACGGGAACCGACGAGCAGGTCGGCGTCGCCACCAAGACCAAGGCCCGCCCCAAAAAGCCAAGCCAGTACAAGGTGCTGATGCTCAATGACGACTACACCCCGATGGAATTCGTGGTGATCGTGCTGAAGCGCATCTTCCGGATGGACATGGAGGAGGCGACCCGCGTCATGCTCCACGTCCATCAGCGCGGCGTAGGGGTATGCGGCGTCTTTCCCTATGAAGTGGCCGAAACCAAGGTCAACCAGGTGATGGATTTCGCCAAGCAGAACCAGCACCCGCTCCAGTGCACGCTGGAAAAAGCCTGACCTGCCGCCCATTTCGCGCTAGGGGCGCTGTGAGAACCGATTAACCACGGGCCCCCGCTTGCTCAATTCCATTCCCAAGATCGACCGCTATATCTTCCGGCTGACGGTGATCCCGATGCTCGGCGTATTCGCGCTCGCAGCCTCGCTGCTGATGCTCGACAAAATGCTGCGGCTGTTCGACTTCGTGGCGATCGAGGGCGGCCCGGTCGGGGTGGTGTTCAAGATGCTCGGCGCGCTGATCCCCGAGTATGCCAGCCTCGCCATCCCGCTGGGGCTGCTCCTCGGCGTGCTCCTCGCCTTCCGCAAGCTCGCCACCTCGAGCGAGCTCGACGTGATGCGCGGCGTGGGGATGAGCTACTGGCGGCTGCTGCGCGTGCCCTATGCCATCACGGCGGTGCTGATGGCAGTCAACGTGGCGCTGGTGTTCTATATCCAGCCGGTCAGCCGCTACTACTACGAGCAGCTCGAGTACGATCTGCGCTCGGGTGCGCTCGGCGCGTCGATCAAGGTCGGCGAATTCACCACCCTGGCAGATCGCATGGCGTTGCGGATCGAGGCGAGCGAGGACGAAGGGCGGCGGCTCCAGGGCATCTTCGCGCGCTTCAACGACGGCAAGGGTCAGGTTCTCTCCGTCACCGCGCGCGAAGGATCGTTCCTCGCCACCCGCGACAGCCCCGATACGATCATCCTGCGGCTTGCCGACGGCACCATCGTGCAGGACACCGGCAAGCCGGACGAAACCCCGCGCGTGCTCAGCTTCACCCGCCACGACCTGCCGATCGACCTGCCCCAGATCGAACGGTTCCGCGCCCGCGGCGACGCCGAGCGCGAGTTCATCCTGCCCGAGCTGCTGCGGGTGGGCTGGAGCGACGAGCAGCCCGAACTGCGGCGCGCGGCGAGCCAGGCAAGCTTCAACTTCCGCCTGGTCGAGGTGGTCATGATGGCGCTGATGCCGCTGCTCGCGGTCGCGCTGGCGATCCCGCCCAAGCGCTCCACCAGCGCGCTGGGCGTGTTCCTTTCGGTCGTGATGGTGGTCAGCTACCACAAGGTGAACCAGTACGGCGAGGACATCGCGTCGCTCGGCCGGGTCGACCCGATCCTGGCGCTGTGGGGACCAATGGTGCTGTTCGCGGCGCTGATCCTGTGGATGTACCATCGCGTCGCGCACGTGCCCGGCGGCCAGCCGATCGGTGCGCTGGAAATGTTCTTCGCCAAGCTGGGCAAGCGTATCCGCGTCATGTTCCGGCGCAGCCAGCGCCGCGCCGCGCGGCTCGAAGCCGCTCCGGCCGAATAGCGCGCGCGCCACCCGATGCAGCTCGATTTTTTCCCTTCGCGGACGCTGACGCTCTACCTAGCGCGGCTGTTCGTCGTGCGCATCGTGGCGATGCTGTTCGTGCTGGTGCTGGTGCTGATGATGCTCGACCTGCTCGGCACCAGCGGCGAGATCCTCGCCGTGCCGGGGAACGGGCAAGGCGAGCTGCTGACCTACGTCGGCCTGCGGGTGCCGCAACTGATCGCGCGATTCCTGCCCTATTCGGTGCTGCTGGCGACGGTCATCGCGCTGATAGCGCTGAACCAGAACAGCGAGGTGATCGCGATGAAGGCCGCCGGGCTTTCCGCGCATCAGGTGCTGGCACCGCTGTTCCTCACCGCAGCCGTCGTTGCGGGGGTCAGCTTCGCCTTCAACGAAACCGTGGTGACCCGCGCCAACGCCACGCTCAAGGCGTGGGAGGCCGCCGAGTTCGGCGCCATTCCCGCCGAATCGAACGTGCGGAGCAACGTCTACCTGACCGACGGCGACAACATCCTCACCGCCGTCTCGCTGAGCGGCAGCGGGACGGGAATCGCGATGCGCGACGTCACCTGGTACCGCCGAGCACCGACCGGCATCCTGGCCGAGCAAGTGCGTGCCGAGCGCGCGATCTACGCCAACCCGGGCTGGCGCCTCGAGAATGTCGAACGGTTCGACGTCGCCGCCGCGGATACCGTAACCGGCACGACGATGCTGGTCGGCGAGGGGCTGACCCCGGAGCAGATCGAGCTCGACAGCGTCGATCCCGATGCACAGAATTTCTTCGAACTGCGCCGCTCGATCGAGGCTTACGAGCGGGTCGGGCGCCGCACCACTGAACTCGAGGCCAAGTGGTGGCACAAGCTCTCCGGTCCGCTCAGCGCGTTCCTGATGCCGCTGCTCGGCGCGATCGCGGCCTTCGGGCTGGCGCGCTCGGGCCAGCTGTTCGTGCGCGCGATCATCGCGATGTTCCTGGGATTCGCCTATTTCGTGGTCGACAATGCCGCGCTCGCAATGGGCAGCTTCGGCGGATATCCGCCGCTGCTTGCCGCCTGGGCGCCGTTCTTCCTGTTCCTCTTCATCGGCGAGACGGTCCTCGTCCGGACCGAGGAATAGGGGGTCCGGGGGAACGCCCCGCGCCGCGCGTAGTTCATGCCCCGACGCCGAACAAAGGAGTTTCCGGCATGAGAAAGATCGCCTTCGTCCTCGCCGCCGCGCCTGCCGCACTGGCACTCGCCGCCTGCAGCGAGAGTGCCACCGTCGAGAGCAACGAGACCGGCACCGACCCCGCGATGACCGAAATGAGCGACCCGGCGGCAGCCATGCCGGCAGAAGAGACCATGGCGCCGGCCGACGACGCCAGCGGCGACCGTGTCACCATCGGAGAGGACGGCATCACCGCCGATGTCGGGGACGAGGATACGCGCGTTCGCGCAGACGTGGACGGCGATCCCTCGCTCACCGTAGAAACCGAATAAGGGGTGACCACCGGTTGCGCGGCCGTCCTTCCTTGCCGGGAGGGGCGGCCGTGCTGCGTTCAGCGAAGGCGCATGGTGCTTCTGGCAATGCGACCGACCAGCGTCCACATCCCCGGATGGTTGGCGCCGTCGTAGGTCGAGTTGACGCCAAGGTGGGCGGCCAGCCTCCGGTGCGCCTCGGGCAGGTCGTGATAGGGCATCGACGGCATCAGGTGGTGGAGCGCATGATAGCGCAAGCCTACCGGCGCCCAGATCTCGGCAATTCGCCCCGGCGGCGGCACGTTGACCGAATCGAGGAACTGCGCGGTCACCGTCATCGGCTCGCCCTCATTCTCCCACAGGTGCGCCACAAGGGTGCGCAACTGGTTCAACACCGCCGTTAGCGACAACACCGCGAGGGCAACGAGCAGCGGCCGCCAGCCGAGCATCTGCGTGCTGGCGAGCAGCGTAATCGCCCAGACCGACCCGAGAGCTTCCTGCCACAGCACTCTTGCGCGCAACTCGCCCTCGGGCGGGCGTCGACGGAACTGCGGGTTGATCGACAGCGCCGACATCCGTTCCCATACCGCCTTGCGCAACGGCGGGATCAGCGCGCAGAGCGGCACCAGGACCGCGAACCGCACCAGCAGCGCGATCGGGGCGAGCAGCGCGACCAGCACGAAGACCGGCAGGGTCCACGGTTTCATCAGCGCCAGCGGGAGGTATTCGGGATCCTCGAGCGTGCCGTAGCGGGTACGCGCATGGTGCAGCGTGTGGACGCCTTCGTACATGAACGACGGCGTGAGCAGCGGGACGCCGATCAGCAGGTTCCAGCCGAGGCGGAAGCCGGGCAGCGCATCGCGATGGATATGGGTCAGCTCGTGGATGAACATCAGCGCGCGGTAGAATGCCAGCGCCGAGACCAGCCCGAGGACGACCGCCAGCGGGTTCGAGTCGACCAGGATCGCCCCGGCCAGCGCGCCATAGGCGATCGCCGCCGAGACCAGCAGGTCTGCCCAATATACCCCGCCCCGCGCGGTGCCGATGTCCCTGGTCAGGTCGCGCGCCGCTCGTAGCATCGCCTTGTCGTCGTCAGCGACGAACTGCGCGCGCGTCGCCCGCACGGGGCGCTCGGAATGGGCAGGATCGAGGGTCTGGTGGATGTTCATGTTCGATGTTCCGGGGACGCCCATACCGCAAATCGGGCGGCGGGGACAAACGCGACGTCGCGGCCAGTGTAATCGACCCGCTCGCTTGACTTGGACCGCAAAGCGCAGTGAGGGCTAACCCATGCTGAACGCGACCGCCGTGACTGACGCCGAGATAGGTATCCGCCGGGTTTCGGACAAGGCCGGACGGGCCGAGTTCGTCGACCTCGGCCGCGCGTTTGCCGCGCGCGTGCCGAACAGCGTCCCGCAGATCCGTTCCGAACAGCTCGAACTGGTCGACCCGGCGAAGAACCCTTTCTTCGGCCATGCGCGCGTCCAGTTGTTCATTGCCGAACGCGGCGGGCGAACGGTCGGGCGGATTTCGGCGCATATCGACGAGCTCGCGCTCGCGATGCCGACGGAACAGGGCTTCGGGCCGGGCACGGGCATGTTCGGCTATTTCGACGCCGAGGACGAAAGCGTCGCCCACGCGCTGCTCGCCCGCGCGGAGGAATGGCTGCGCGGCGAGGGGATGACCCGCGTGGTCGGCCCGATCTCGCTCTCGATCTGGGAGGAACCCGGCCTGCTGGTCAGCGGGCAGGACCATGCCCCGATGATCATGATGGGGCACCATCCGGCGGAGTACGCCGGCTGGATAACCGGTGCCGGTTACCGCGTCGCCAAGCGGCTGCTGACCTACGACCTCGACGTGAGCCACGATTTCCCGCCGCTGATCCAGCGCATCGTCTCCTCGGGCGAACGCAATCCGCGGATCACCGTGCGCCAGGTCGACAAGAGCCGCTGGGATGCCGAGGCGCAGACCGTGCTGGCGATCCTCAACGATGCCTGGTCGGGCAACTGGGGCTTCGTCCCGTTCACCCCGGCGGAGATCGCCTATGCCGGCAAGAAGCTGAAGCCGATCATTCACGAACCGCTCAACATGATCGCCGAGGTCGACGGCAAGCCGGTCGCCTTCATGCTTACCTTTCCCGACGTGAACCACGTGCTGGCGCGGATCGACGGCAAGCTGTTTCCGTTCGGCTGGATACGGATGTTGCGCTGGCTGCGCCGCCCTGCCGGTTGCGGCATGCGGGTGCCGCTGATGGGCGTGGCCAGCGAGCTGCACAACTCGCGCATGGCGAGCCAGCTCGCCTTCATGATGATCAGCCGGATCCGTCGCAATGCAGTCGCCGACTACGGCACCACGCGCGGCGAGATCGGCTGGATTCTCGAAGACAACCAGGGGATGAAGGCGATCGCCGACGCGATCGAGAGCAAGGTCAACCGCGAGTACGCGGTCTACGACAAGGCGCTCTAGTCCTTTTGCCTGTGGCGTCCCCGCAACGCCGCATCCCCAATCGCGCGACCGGCGGGAACCCAAGCGATTCCGTCCGGTTCGTCAGGTGCAAGGCGCGATCCACGCGCCGCGCCAACGACGGGACAACATGGCCAGGCCCAAGGCGGCGAAATCCACGCCACGCGAAATCGGTGAAGTGCTCGTGGTCGAGGACGACGCGCTGCTCGCGCTCGATATCGAGCAGGCGCTGCTCGACGCGGGCGCGCGCTCCGTGCGGCTGTGCCCCTCGACGAGCGAGGCGCTGGCGCTGCTACGCGACCATCGGTTCGACGCGATCGTGCTCGACGTTCACCTTGCGGACCGGAGCGACGGCTGGGCGATCGCCGAGCTGGTCGACAGCGTCGGCCCGCGGCCCCCGCGGATCGTGTTCTCGACCGGCGCGCCGCAGGAGATTCCCGAAGGCATCGCCGAGCTCGGCACCGTGCTGGCCAAGCCCTATCACCCGCGCGAGCTGGTCCGGGCGGTCGCCGCGCCGCGCAAACGCGGCCTGATCGCCCGCTTGCGCCGCATCCGCGCCTGAAACGGTCGGCGCAATGCCCACAGGCGAGGCAAGGTGACGGATGGTTGACGAAGGCGACACCGTGTCGCCTGCCGGATAGTTCCATAAAACTCTAATATTACGCGATGATTCACGGGAGGACTGGCTTGCGGCGTGCGGCATGCCCCCCGCCCCCCGGTGTCCGCGAGGCAGTCTGCAGCGCAGTCGTTACCGAACCCGGTGGCTTGTAGGAAAGCGGATTCCGCGTCTCGGGGCGCCCCGCGACCAACCCGGCGGGCCGTTCCTTGCGGCAACGCCGACGAGAGCCGGAGGACGGAAACAGACCGTCGCAAAAAGAAGGCCCCCATTCCGGTGGAATGGGGGCCTTTCGGGATCGTATCACCAGCCGCTTGGACGGGAGGGGGGTCTCGGCGGTGACAAAGGGATAATGCACGTCCCAAACGCCGGTTCCCGCCTTCGACAATTTTTTTCGCACTGGCGCTTTTTTTGCCCGCAATGGCGACTTATCAAGGCCTTGCGCTGCCTGTCGCGCGCGATTTGCAGCAACGTGCGGACAGGCTATGGCGCCGGTTCGCGACGCAGGGGTCGGCGACCCCGGCGCCGCCTTGCGGGAGGGAACCAAGCCCCCCGCGCCGCGTTTGTTACGTCGCACGTTGCAACTGGCGACGTGCCGCAAGGGAAGGGAATTCATGTCGCTCGGTGAACAGGTTGCCGCAAATCTCCCGTTTCTGCGTCGTTACGCGCGTGCCCTGACCGGTTCGCAATCGACCGGAGACGCATTCGTCCGCCAGACGCTCGAGGCGGTCATCGCCGACGAACAGCTCAAGGCCTCGCTTTCGGGCGGCCGCGTGCCGCTCTACCAGGCATTCAACAAGGTGTGGTCGAGCGCCTATCTCGAGGTCGTCGATGGCGGCTTCGGTGTTAGCGACCACGAAGCCGCTGCGCGCGACCGGCTGCGCTCGATCACGCCGCTCAACCGCCAGGCCCTGCTGCTGACCACGCTGGAGGATTTCAGCATCGCCGAGACCGGCCGGATCATGGACCTCGACGAGAGCGACGTGCAGCGGCTGGTGCAGGATGCGGTCGACGAGATCGACCGGGAATCGACCACCAGCGTGCTGATCATCGAGGACGAGCCTCTGATCTCGATGCAGCTCGAAGACCTTGTCACTTCGCTCGGGCACGAGGTCTGCGGCACCGCCGCGACGCGCACGCAGGCGCTCGAAGTGGTCGCACAGCGCACGCCGGGCCTCGTGCTCGCCGACATCCAGCTCGCCGACGGCTCCTCCGGCCTCGACGCGGTCGACGACATTCTCGCGATCGACAGCGTACCGGTGATCTTCATCACCGCCTATCCAGAGCGGCTGCTCACCGGCAATCGGCCCGAGCCTACGTATCTGGTCACCAAGCCGTTCAAGGAATCGACCGTCCGCACCGCGATCAGCCAGGCGCTGTTCTTCGGTTCGAGCCGTCCGCTTAGCTGAAAGCAAGCTCGAGAGCCGGAGCACGCGGTCGTCCGCTGCTCCGGCTCTTTCTGTTCAGTCCTTCCGGAACTTCGCGCGAATCGCAAAGTCGCTCTGGCGGCGCACCGGAACCGTAATCACGCAACGCACTCCGCGAGAGGCAAACTCCAGCTCGACCGGTCGACTGAATTCGTGCGCCACGATCTTCTCCAGTAAATCCGTCCCGAACCCCCGGCTGCTCGGTTCAGCGACCGGAGGTCCGCCAGCTTCCTGCCATACGACCCGCGCGGTCCCATCGTCGATCAAGTTCCAGTCGACCGACACCACGCCGCCTCGTCGGCTCAGCGCGCCATACTTGGCAGCATTGGTGGCGAGTTCATGGATCGCCAAGCCGAGCGAAAGCGCGTCGTTGGGGGCAAGTTCCACCGGCGGTCCGGACATGTCGACTTCGTGCTCGTGACTATCGAGATAGGGGCGAAGCTCTGTCTCGACGACGTCGCGGACTGCGGTCATGCCCCATTGCGAATTGGTCAGCAGGTCGTGTGTGGCGGTGAGTGCTCGCACGCGGCCTTCCAGGCCGTCGGCAAAGTCGTCGATATCCTCTGCCCGCCGACGCGTGAGTGATATGATCGACAGCACGTTCGCGAGAGAATTTTTCACCCGGTGGTTCAACTCGCGGGTGAGCGAATCCCGGATCGAGTTCTGCTCCTCCAACCACTCGAGCGACGCCTGATCTTCGATCATCTGCTGCGTCAGCAGCCGCACGACGACCATCAGGAGGCTGGCTACCAGCATTCCGAACAGCAGCGTGAGCATCGAAAGGTCCGACAGCGAAGTCGGGCGCGGCGCCGCCACTTCGAGCGTCATCCGGCGGTTTGCGATGGTGAGCGGCTGGTAGACCCTGCGACCGCTGCCAGTCTCCAGGTTCAATTGCGTCAGTACCTGCTCTTCGGACGGCTCGCCGTCGTAGAGCCTCAGGCCATCCACATCCCTGGCGGTCGATTGCAACGCGGTCCGGACGAAGTCGCCGGCATTGAACGGGCTGTAAATGAAGCCCCTCAGCCGTGCGTCCGGACCGGCGCTCTCGAAAACCGGCATGTAAATCAGGAACCCTTGGTCGTTGCTGCCATCGCGTTCCTGCGCAAGCACCACGCGTCCGCTGGCAGTCGGTTGCCGCCTGGCCACGGCGGCGTCCATGGCTGCGCTGCGCACATCCTCCGAATACATGTCGAAGCCCAGCGCCCGTCTGTTGCGCGGCGTATCCGGATGCAGGAACGTGACTGGGACTGCCAACGTGCGGCCGCCGCGTGGGCGCGGATGCACAAAGTAGCTCCCGGGCGCCTCGTCCGCCATCCGCCGCTCGAATACGCCGATGTCGGAGACATTGACTGCCTGAGCCCAGCCGATTCCTTCAGCCCCGCGGTAATCGGAGTCCATCCGCAATCCATCGACGAAATCCCGAAACTGGTTCTGCGGAATTACCGCCTGGGTCGCGAACATCGCTGCGCCGGCGCGCAGATAGGCGGAAGCCGAATTTCCACGTCTCTCGATTGCGGAAGCGAACGCTTGGGCGCGTTCGCGCAATCGCGCGGCCTCACTCTCTCGTTCGCCTCGTTCAATCGCGAAGACGCTGAGCGCCGTCGCAGCCATAACGAGCAGGAAAAGCGCAGCCGGAACAGCCCGCGGATAGTCGACCAGCCAGCGCCTCAGCCGTCGCGTCGTCCGGCGACGATGTGTCGTATTCGCGTGCACCAAGTTGCCCGAACGCCTGTCCCGCCTGCCGTGTGAGGCTTAGTACACGGAACCAAAGAACATTATGTTCGTTCCCCGACACGGTACTTCCGCGCGATGCGTGTCAATCGGGTAACACGCTGCGCGACCAACGAACGATTGCGGGGGTTTAGAAAAGGCATATGGCTTCGGCGAAGAAGACAGGAACCGGTGAGCGTAAAGGCATGATCGTGAGCAAACAGACGGTGGGCGCCAAGCCCGACTGGGCGAACGGGTTGCGCCAGCTCTACGATTCGGTCGTCGACGAGCCGCTGCCCGACGCTTTCAAGGATCTGCTGGCCGAGCTGGACCGCAAGAACTGATGTCCGATCAGCGCCGCACGGCCGCGGAGAAGGCCGATTTCAAGCGCGAGCTGACCGGAGTCGTTCCCCACTTGCGCGCTTTCGCGCGCGGGCTGTGCGGACGCCCCGACCTCGCCGACGATCTGGTGCAGGAGGCGCTGCTCAAGGCCTGGGCAGCGCAGGACCGGTTCGAGCCGGGCACCTCTATGCGCGCATGGACCTTTGTCATCCTGCGTAACGCCTATCTCACCGACATGCGCCGCAACCGCTTTCGCGGCGAATACGACGAGGGCGTGGCCGAGCGCATTCTCACCGCCCCTGCCGGGCAGGAGGCGCCGCTCGACCTAAGCGACATGCACCGTGCGCTGCTGACGCTACCGGCGGAGCGGCGCGAGGCGCTGCTGCTCGTCGGCGCGGGCGGGTTCAGTTACGAGGAGGCGGCCGAGATCTGCGGCTGCGCCGTCGGCACGATCAAGAGCCGCGTGGGCCGCGCCCGCGCCGCGCTCACCGCCATGCTCGAGAACGGCTCGATCCCGCGCCGCTCGACCGACGACGCCGCGGCGCATCGCGCGATCCTGGAGGAACTCGACCAGGTCGCCGCCGGCAACGGCGTGGCGGCGAAGGTCTAGCGTTTCGCTTGCCCTCCTAAAGCGCCCGCGTAACATCGCGCCCTGATGGAGCAGGAACCCGCCCTACCCCCGCGGCCCAGCCGGCGCATGGCGTTTGCCGCGCAGGAACTGCGGCTGATCTCGGCGCTGGTGCTGCTCCTCGGGGTGGGGCTGTTCCTCGCCCTGCCATTCGTGCTGTCGATCGGATCGGTCGTGTTCCTGCCGGTTGTGACTGCGCTGGTGCTGACGATCATCCTCTCGCCGCTGGCCGACAAGCTCGCTGGCTGGGGCCTGCCGAACGTCCTTGCCTCGCTCGCGGCGCTGATCGTGTTCGTCGCGATCGTGCTGGTTGCGCTTGCCACCATCCTCCAGCCCGCGATCGCGTTGTTCGACAGCCTGCCGCAGATGGCCGCGCGGGTCGCAGCGCGCTTCGCCGAGTTGCGCAGCCAGTTCGCCTGGCTCGAAAGCGCCAACACGCGCCTTGCCGAGGTCATGGGCTCGACCGGCGGCGACCGGGTGGTCGTGGCGACCCCGACGATGCTTGAACAGGTCGCCTTCGCCACGCCGAGCGTGCTGCTCGAGGTGCTGCTGACGATCCTGATGACCTTCTTCATGATCGAGGCGCGGGTGCGGTTGCGGCGCCACCTGCTGTTCGACCGCGCCTCGTTCGGCAGCAGCATCAAGGCGGCGCGCGTGATGCGCGAAGTGCAGGACCGGGTCGCCGCCTACATCCTCACGGTGACCTGGATAAACGCGAGCGTGGGCGTGATCGTCGCGCTCGGCGCCTGGGCGCTTGGGGTCGAGGCTCCGATCATGTGGGGCGGCCTGGCGATGATGCTCAATTTCCTGCCCTATGTCGGCCCGCTGGCGATGACCGTGCTGCTGGCGCTGTTCGGCATCGGGACGGCGGACACGGTGTTCCTCGGCATGATCCCGGCCGCAGCATATCTGGCATTGCACACGGTCGAATCGAACGTCGTCACCCCGTCGATCCTGGGCGCGCGCTTCACCATGAACCCGGTGATGATCCTGATTGCGCTCAGCTATTTCACCTGGATCTGGGGCGTGTTCGGGGCGCTGCTCTCGGTCCCGATCCTGCTCATGCTGACGGCGCTGTTCGACCACGTTGGTCGGCCGAATCTGGTCGGGTTCGTGTTCGGCGAGCCGCTGTTCGGCAACGACCTGCTCAACCTCGCCGCCGACGGCGAGCCGCACGAGCAGGCCTGACACGAAAAAGCCCGCCCCGTTGCCGGGCGGGCCTTCGCGTTTGCCGGAGCGGGCGATCAGCCCGGATATTTCCAGGTCGTGCCCCGCGCCAGGTTGTCCGAGGCGAAGCTCCAGTTGAGCTTCCCGCCGATCACCGCGTCGAGATAGGCCGGACGCTTGTTCTGGTGATCGAGGTAGTAGGCGTGTTCCCACACGTCGATCGTCAGCAGCGGGTTGAAGTCGCCGTCGGCGAGCGTGTCGCCGTCGTGCGTTTCCTCGATCGAGAGCTTGCCGCCCTTCTCCGCCAGCCACACCCAGCCGCTGGCGAAGTGGCCAGCGCCGCGCTCGGCGAGTTGCTTCTCCAGCTCGGCGCGCGAGCCGAACGCATCGTCGATCATCGCGGCCAGCTCGTCCGAGGGCGCGCCGCCATCGGCTGCCATCGAGTGCCAGTAGAACCCGTGGTTCCAGCTTTGCGCCGAATTGTTGAACAGCCCCTGGTTCTTGCCGCGCGCCGCCGCGATCACCTCTTCCAGCGACTTGTCGGCGTGCTCGGTGCCCTCGATCGCGGCGTTGGTCTTGTCGATGTAGGTCTGGTGATGCTTGCCGTGGTGGAACGACAGCGTCTTCGCCGAAACGGCGGGTTCGAGCGCGGTGTCGGCATAGGGTAGGTCGATCAGTTTGAAGGCCATGGTCATTCCCCTGGGTCTGGCAGTGAAGGATCGGTGTCTCGTGTGGCCAACGCATCGGCGGGCGTTGGGTTGCGCGCTATATCGGTATCGTCGCGCGTCCTGTCGACCGCTGTCGTCACCGCGACGTCCATCGTCACGTTGCCGAGCGTGCGCATGATGTCGGGCAGCATCTCGACCGCGACCAGCAGCGCCAGCGGTTCTACCGGCACGCCCATCGCGATCGCAATCGGGCCGATCGAGATGACGAAGCTGATCGAGCCAGGCAGGCTGACCGAGCCGACGCTGATGACGAAGGCGACTGCAATCCCCGCCATGAGGATCATCGGCGTCAGTTCCACCCCCGCGAGCGTGGCGACGTAGATCGCCACCGCCATGTTCATCGCCGGGCTGGTCGCGCGGAAGATCGCCACCGACAGCGGCAGGGCGAAGTCGGCGGTGCTCTCGCGCACACCCAGCCGCCGCGCGGTTGCCAGCATCGCGGGCAGGCTGGCAAGCGAGCTTTGCGTCGACAGCGCCACCGCCTGCGCGGGGATCATCGCACGGGTGAAGGCAACCGGGTTCATCCGTCCCAGCACGATCGCCAGCACGTAGCCCGCAAGCATGATCACCGTGCCCATCGCGGTGACGGTGAGGATGTAGTGGACCAGCGTCGCAAAGGCCCCGCCACCGGCACGCGCCGCCACCCCGACCGCCAGCGCGAACACCCCGATGGGCGCGAGCCACAGGACCCAGCCGATGATCGTCAGCATGGCATTGGCGAGCGCGCGGAAGAACCCGAGCAGCGTCGCGCGCTGGCCGTCGGGCAGCCGTGCCACCGCCACTGCGAAGACCGCGAAGAAGATCGTCAGCGGCAGCATCGCCGTGTCAGCCGCCGCCGCGACCACGTTGGGCGCGACCAGCGACGTGACGAAGTCGGCGATGCCCGGCACGTCCTGCAACTCGATAGCACTCGTCTCGAGCAGGCTGGAAGCTCCGGCGGGGATCGGGAAGGCGTCGAGCAGCAGCGGCATCAGGATCGCGGTCGAGGTGCCGCTGAACACCAGCACTGCAAAGATCAGCAGCAGCATGTGCCGGGCCACGCGGCCCGCGCTCGCCGCGCGGACCATCTGGGCGATGCCGACCACCAGCAGCGCCGCGACCAGCGGGATGATGGTCATCTGCAGGGCACGCAGCCACAGCGCGCCCAACGGCTCGGTCACGGTCAGCAGCGGGGCGATGACGCTGCTCTCGGCCAGCACCCAGCCGAGCAGCAGCCCCGCAACGAGCCCGCCGAAAGTCCACCACACCGGCAGGCGGATGGCCATCAACTCGCTCGATTCTGTCTTTTCAGCGGTCATTCGCGCTCCGGCCCTCTTTCCACCAGCGCGTAACGGGGCCACAAGCGCGTGGCAAACCGCAATCGGGATAGAAACATCGCATGGGACGCAAGTTTTTCGGCACCGACGGCATTCGCGGCCGCACCAACGAAGGCGTGATGACCGCCGCAACGGCAATGAAGGTAGGCCAGGCGGCAGGCACGCACTTCCTGCGTGGCGATCACCGCCACCGGGTGGTGATCGGCAAGGACACGCGGCTTTCGGGTTACATGATGGAGTCAGCGTTGGTCGCGGGATTCACCAGCGTCGGCATGGACGTGATCATGACCGGGCCATTGCCAACCCCCGCGATCGCGCTCCTCACCCGCGAGATGCGCGCGGACCTGGGCGTGATGATCTCGGCCAGCCACAACAAGTTCGAGGATAACGGCATCAAGCTGTTCGGTCCCGACGGATTCAAGCTGTCCGACGACGACGAGCTGGCGATCGAGGCGCTGATCGAGAGCGAGCCCGCACTCGCCCCCGCGCCGCAGGTCGGCCGCGCGCGGCGGATCGAGGACGCGCGCGGGCGCTATATCCACGCGGTCAAGCAGTCGGTCGCGAGCGACATCCGCTTCGACGGGCTCAAGGTCGTGGTCGATTGCGCCAATGGTGCCGCGTATCAGGTCGCCCCGGCGGCGATCTGGGAGCTGGGGGCGGAAGTGATTGCGATGGGCGTCGCGCCCAACGGCATCAACATCAATGCAGGCGTCGGCTCGACCTCGCTCGATGCGATCAAGGCCAAGGTTGTCGAGGAAGGCGCCGACGTGGGCATCGCGCTCGATGGCGACGCCGACCGCCTGATCGTGATCGACGAGAAGGGGCAGGAGGTCGATGGCGACCAGCTGATGGCCATGATCGCACTGCGGATGAAGGAACGCGGCACGCTACGCGGCGGCGGCGTGGTAGCCACCGTCATGTCGAACCTGGGCCTCGAGCGGCACTTGACTGCGAACGGCCTCACGCTGGAACGCGCCAAGGTCGGCGATCGCTATGTGCTCGAAAAAATGCGCGCGGGCGGGTTCAACGTCGGCGGCGAGCAATCGGGGCACATGATCCTGCTCGATCATGGCACCACCGGCGACGGCACCATCGCGGCGCTGCGGGTGCTGGCCGGGCTGGTGCGCTCGGGCAAGCGCGCGAGCGAACTGCTCCACCAGTTCGAGCGCGTGCCGCAGCTGCTCAAGAACGTGCGCTATGCCGGGGCCTCGCCGCTGGAGGCCGAGACGGTCAAGGCATGTATCGCCGGTGCCGAGGCGGAACTGGCGGGCAAGGGCCGCCTCGTGATCCGTGCATCGGGCACCGAGCCGCTCATCCGCGTCATGGCCGAGGGCGACGACCCGCAGCAGGTCGAGCGGGTGGTCGACCGCATCTGCGACGCCGTGCAGGCGGCGATCTGATGCTCGAAATGCGCCCTGACTGCGAACGCTGCGGCGCGGATTTGCCCGCCGAGGCGCCGGGTGGGTTCATCTGCAGCTTCGAATGCACGTTCTGCGCGGCATGCGCCGATGCTCTCGACGACCGCTGCCCCAATTGCGGCGGCGAGCTGATGGACCGGCCGACGAGGGCGAAGAAGCTGCACGCAAGCTACCCGCCGAGCACCGAGCGCAAGTTCAAGGGCTAAAGGGGTGCGGATGAGCAACAGCGTTCCCCGCATCCTGGCCATCGCCGGGTCGGACAGTTCGGGCGGCGCGGGTATTCAGGCCGACGTCAAGACGATCACGATGCTCGGCGGCTATGCCATGACAGCGATCACCGCGGTCACCGCGCAGAATACGCTCGGCGTGCAGGCGGTCGAGGCGCTGTCGCCGGAACTGGTCGCCGCGCAAATCGATTCGTGTCTTGCCGACATCGGCGCCGACGCGGTGAAGATTGGGATGCTCGGCTCGCCGGATATCGCCAACGTCGTCGCCGACCGGCTGGAGCTATTCGCGGGGCCGGTGGTGTTCGATCCCGTCATGGTCGCGACCAGCGGCAGCGTGCTGGCGGACGAGGCGACCGTGGCGGCATTTGCCCGGCTCATGCGCCGCGCGACGCTGACGACCCCGAACCTGCCGGAACTCGAAGCACTCGGCGGGCTCGATGCGGTTAGGGCCGCGACCAACGCGGTGCTGGCCAAGGGCGGCCACGGCGAAGGGCTGGAGGTCGAGGACGTTCTCCACGGCCCCAGCGGCGCGATCACCTTCCGTACGCCGCGGATCGAAACCCGCCATACTCACGGCACCGGCTGCACCTTGTCGAGCGCGATCGCCACAGGGCTGGGCTCAGGTCTCGCGCTAGAGCAGGCGACCGAACGCGGTATTCGGTTCGTCGAGGCGGCACTCAAGGCTGCGCCCGGCTTCGGCGACGGGCATGGTCCCCTCGGCCATCAGGCGGTGCGGCTGCCCTAGCGTTTGAGCTCGTAGAATGCGGAAATATGCCCCCAGGCCTCTTCCGCGGTTTCGCACCAGCGGAACAGGTCGAGGTCCTTGTGGCCGATCACGCCCTCGTCGGCGAGCGCCTCGAAGTCGACCACGCGAGTCCAGAACTCCTTGCCGAACAGCAGGATCGGCATGGCCTTCATCTTGCCGGTCTGGATCAGCGTCAGCAGCTCGAAGAACTCGTCGAAAGTGCCGAACCCGCCCGGGAACACCGCCACCGCCTTGGCACGCAACAGGAAGTGCATCTTCCTCAGCGCGAAGTAGTGGAACTGGAAGCTCAAGTAGGGCGTGACGTAGGGATTGGGCGCCTGCTCGTGCGGCAGGACGATGTTGAGGCCGATGCTTTCCGCCCCGGCATCGCTCGCCCCCTTGTTGGCCGCTTCCATGATCGACGGGCCGCCGCCCGAGCAGATCACGAACTGACGCTTGCCCTGCTCGACGATCGATTTTTCGCTGACCATGCGGGCGAGCTTGTAGGCCTCGGCATAGTATTTCGCCTTCTTGGCGAGGTTCTCGACCACGCGCCGCTCGGGCTCGTCGAGGTCCTTGGCACCCTCCAAGGCGACCTGGACCGATTCGGGCGGCGGGATGCGGGCGGAGCCGTACATAACCAGCGTCGAGCCGACCCCGGCCTCGTCCAGCAGCATCTCGGTTTTGAGCAGCTCGAGCTGGAAGCGCACCGGGCGCAGTTCCTCGCGCAGCAGGAACTCGCGGTCCTGGAACGCCAGCTTGTAGGCAGGATGCTCGGTCTGCGGCGTGCTGACCGGCGCGGCCTTGGAAAACTTCGCTTCTTCCTCGGCCGGGTAGAACTTGCGTTCGGCGAGGTCGCGGTCCCGGTCGTGTTCGGCTTTCTCGTGTTCTGTCATTTCCGTGGCGATAGGGAGAGGCGCGAGCCCCGGCAAGCGGGATGGCGGCGCGGGTTGGGAGAAATGGATGCCCCGTGAGGATTCGAACCTCAATAGACGGAGTCAGAGTCCGTAGTCTTACCGTTAGACGACGGGGCATCATGGCCGCACCCGGCAACGGGGTGCTGGCGAGGGCGCGCAAATAGGGCGGTGGCCCGCGCAGGTCAAGGCCGCGCGTGGCGCCGCTCTTGCCCCGGCGCGACGGCCCCGCTAGCATCGCCGCCAAGTCCTCGCGGATCGTCCGCGAGAGGATAAGAAAGCATTGTGATGGCGGACGAATATCCGCCGGGCGCCGCCAGGAGAGCAGGCTACACGGGGAACGCGAAGACCGGAAAAGTCGCCGATTTCCGCTACAAGTCCTCCCCCCAGCCCGACCGCAGCGCGCCCGGAAAACCCCGGCCCGAGCAGCGCGATACCGTGCGTGGGGCAGACGGCACCGCTCCCTACCGGCAAGCTCACCCCGCCGGCCCCCGCCCACGCCAGGCCTATGCCGCGCTCGACCTGGGCACCAACAACTGCCGCCTGCTGATCGCGCGCCCGTCGGGCGACGGCTTTACCGTGATCGACGCATTCAGCCGGGTCGTCCGGCTCGGCGAGGATCTCGCACACACCGGGCGGCTGAGCGACGCGGCGATGGAGCGCACGCTTGCAGCGCTGCACATCTGCGCCGACAAGCTGAAGCGCCGCAACGTGCACCTCGCCCGCTCGGTCGCGACCGAGGCGTGCCGCCGCGCATCGAACGGAGCGGAATTCATCGCCCGGGTCCAGCGCGAGACCGGCATTCTGCTCGACGTGATCAGCGCACAGGAAGAGGCACGGCTGGCCGTGCTCGGCTGCCACATCCTGCTCGAGGGCGGCGATGGGCCCGCAGTCATCTTCGACATCGGCGGCGGCTCGACAGAACTCGTCCTGATCGAGCCCGACGGCCGGGTCCCCCGGATCATCGACTGGCAGAGCGTGCCCTGGGGCGTGGTCTCGCTGACCGACACCGTCGGTCGGGTCGAGGGCAGCCACGCCGAGCGGCTGGCCCGCTATGCCGAAATGCGCCGGGTGGTCGACGAAAGCTTCGCTCCGTTCGCGACGCGCGTGCGCGACCGCGCAGCTAGCGGCGGCGACATTCGCCTCCTCGGGACCAGCGGCACGGTGACCACGCTCGCGAGCCTCCATCTTCAGCTGCCGCAATACGACCGGCGCGCGGTCGACGGGCTGATCGTGCCCGCCGCGGCGATGCGCGACATCAGCGTACGGCTTTCGACCATGTCGCCCGAGGACCGCGGCACGCTGCCGTGCATCGGCCCCGACCGCGCCGAGCTGGTCGTCGCCGGCTGCGCGATCCTCGAATCGATCATGGACCTGTGGCCGGCCGACCGGCTCGGCGTTGCGGACCGCGGCATCCGCGAGGGCATCCTGCGCAGCCTGATGGCGACCGAACGCGCGGGCGAGGAAAGCCGCCGCGTGATCCGGCAGGGAAGGTCGCACGATGTCTAGGTCGGGCCGCAATCCGGACAAGAAGGTCAAGACCTCGCGCGGGCGCACCGCATCGTCGAACCGCTGGCTCGCACGCCAGCTCAACGATCCCTATGTGCAGCAGGCCAAGGCCGAGGGCTATCGCAGCCGCGCCGCTTACAAGCTGATCGAACTGGACGAGAAATACGCGCTGCTGCGCGGCAAGCGTGCGGTCGTCGACCTGGGCGTGGCGCCCGGTGGATGGGCGCAGGTGGTGCGCAAGCTCACGCCCAAGGCTGGCGTCGTGGGCATCGACCTGCTCGAGGTCGAACCGCTCGACGGCGTTACGTTATTGCAGATGGATTTCATGGCCGACGCCGCCCCCGCCGCGCTCACCGAGGTGCTTGGCGGCTCGCCCGACCTCGTCCTGTCCGACATGGCGGCGAACACCGTCGGCCACAAGCAGACCGATCACCTGCGCACGATGGGCCTGGTCGAGGCGGCGGCGTGGTTCGCGGTCGAAAACCTGGCCGACGGCGGCGATTTCGTTGCCAAGGTGCTGGCTGGTGGCACGGACACCGACCTGCTGACGCTGCTCAAGCAGCACTTCCGCACCGTCAAGCACGCCAAACCGCCGGCGAGCCGCAAGGGCTCGTCCGAATGGTACGTCATCGCCCAGGGGTTCAAGGGGCGCGGCTGAGGCGCGCCGCCTCGCGGCCTATTCGTTGGCGGTCGCCGCGTTTTCGCTCGCGACGGGCGCTTCGGTGGCGGTGTTCTCGACATCGCCCGCGGCGGCTTCACCCTCGGCGGCACCTTCGGCACCTTCGGCACCTTCGGCCGCAGGCGCCTCGGCAGCAGCAGGGGCCGGCGGAGTCAGGTTCGAACCGAGGCTGTTCAAGTACATGATGATATTGGCGCGCGCCGCATCGTCCTTGAGCCCGGCGAAGCCCATCGTGGTGCCCGAAGCGAACGCCTTGGGCGCCAGCAGCCACTCGTTCATCGCCTCGAACGTCCAGGTGCCGCCCTTTTCCGACAGCGACGAGCTGTAGCTGAAGCCCGCGGCGTGCTTGCCGATCGGCAGGCCCATGATCCCGTAGAGGTTGGGGCCGGTGCCGTTCGCACCGCCCTGGGTGAAGGTGTGGCAAGTGCCGCAGCGCGCCTTGGCCGCTTCCGCACCGGCGGCAATGTCGGCCGCTGCCAGGATCGTGCCGAGGTCGACGGTCGATTCGGCACCGGCCGCGCTCGCATCGACATCCTCGATCGGGTAACCGCCCTCTTCGACATGCTCGGGCTTGCCGGCATGGTAATACATCCCGCTCGCGATCGAGCTGCCGAGCGCCACGATGCCGGCGAACAGCACCCATCCGGCGGCGGTATTGAAACGGTCTTCCATGCGTCGTGAATCCGCAAAATCTGTTGCTGGGGTCGGTTGCGCGCCGCTTTAGGCAGGCGTGGCCCTGTTCGCAAGTGCCGCGATGCCCCATTGCGCGGCGGGTTCCGGGCCGATAGGCGCGGGCGCCCTATGACGACGAGTTTTCCCGGTCCGGCGCTCGCGATGGTCGAGCGGATGCAGGCAGCGGCCGCCGCCGATCCGGCGCGCGCGATCGCGTTCCAGGGCTGCCCCGGCGCCAATTCGCACCGCGCCGCGGGCGAGGCCGCACCCGAACACCTGCCGCTGCCGTGTTTCAGCTTCGAGGATGCGCTGGAGGCGGTGAAGGACGGCCGCGCCGCCTGTGCGATCATTCCGATCGAGAACAGCCAGCACGGCCGCGTCGCCGACATCCATTTCCTGCTGCCCGAAAGCGGGCTGGCGGTGGTGGCGGAGCATTTCATGCCGATCAGCCATGCGCTGATGGCGCTACCTGGAGCCAAGGGCCCGTTCAGTGCGGCCTACAGCCACCCGCAGGCGCTCGGCCAGTCGCGCCGGTTTCTCCGCGAGCGCGGGATCGTGCCCCTGAGCCATGCCGACACGGCGGGCGCCGCGGCGTTCGTGGCCGAACGTGGCGATCCGTCGCTTGCCGCCATCGCTCCGAAGCTCGCCGCCGACCTCTACGGGCTGCACGTTGTCGAGGACGCGGTCGAGGACGCCCACGACAATATGACCCGCTTCGTCGTGTTGGCGCGCGGGCCGCTCGATCCTGCCGCGCTCGGCGCCGAACCGGCCATGACCACGTTCGTGTTCGAGGTGAAGAACATCCCCGCCGCGCTCTACAAGGCGCTCGGCGGCTTCGCGACCAACGGCGTCAACATGACCAAGCTGGAAAGCTACCAGAAAGGCGCGAGCTTCTCGGCGACCATGTTCTACGCCGATATCGTCGGCGCTCCCGGCGATCCGGCAATCGACCGCGCGCTCGAGGAACTCGCGTTCCATTGCAAGGAATTGCGCATCCTCGGAACCTATCGGCAGGCGCGCGCGCGGGGCTAGTTTACCGTTCCGCCGCACCTCGCTTGCCTAAGCCGGTGCGCTCTGCCACCACTTCTTGCGTGACGACGGGCGCAGGGGATCAGTCGGGCGGCAGCGCCGCGGCAGCGGGGGACGGCTGGCGCACCGTTCGCGCCGACGGTACCATCCAGTACGAGCCGGTCACCGCCCCTCCACCACCCCAACCCCCGCAATGGCTGGAGCGTTTCCTGCGCTGGCTCAGTGAACTGCTCGAGCCGGTCGGGCGATTCTTCGGTTCGTCGTGGCCGGTGGTGAAATGGGTCCTGATCGCCGTCGCCGTCGCGGGCGTGCTGTTCCTGCTCTGGCGCTTGATCGAACCTCTGCTCGACCACGCGCCGAAGGGAGAGACCGAGGAGACCGGCTGGACCCCGCAGCGCGATGCCGCGCTCGCGCTGCTGGAGGATGCCGACCGGCTCGCCGACGAGGGCCGCTTCGACGAGGCCACGCACCTGCTGCTCCAGCGCAGCGTCGGTCAGATCGCCGCCGCACGCCCCGACTGGGTCGAACCTTCGAGCACCGCGCGCGAACTGGCCGCGCTGCCCGCGCTGCCCGAAAGCGCCCGCTCCGCCTTCGGGACGATCGCCGAGCGGGTCGAGCGCAGCCTGTTCGCGCTCCGCAGCCTCGGCGAGGACGACTGGCAAGCGGCGCGCGATGCCTATGCCGAATTCGCGCTGCAACAGTTGCCCATAGTGCGGCGATGAGCGAGAGCCCGGCCTTCAACCCGCGCGTGGTGCTGGCCATGCTGCTGATCGGCGCGGTGGCGTTCCTCGCCATGCTCTGGTTCATCGGCTCGGGCCAGACCGGGCGCCAGAACGATGGCGGGACCCACGCTGCAGCCAAGGGTCTCACTGGCTTTGCCGCGCTGTCGGGCATGCTCGAAGTCGATGGCTACGAGGTGAGCACGACACGCAACAAGGCGCAGCTGGACGACGAAGGCCTGCTGATCCTGACCCCACCGCCGTTCGCCGATGCGGACGAGCTGACCGAGATCGTCGCGGCACGCCGCTACATCGGCCCGACGATCCTTGTCCTGCCCAAATGGAACGCGGTCGAGGCGCGGCGCGGCACCGACGCGCGCGACGGGTGGGTGACGATCGAGGGCGGTTCGATACCCTTCTGGACCGCCTCGCTAGAAGACGAACTCGCGATGAAGCCATCGTTCGACGACGTCCCCGCGCGGGCGCCGCACTGGCGCGGACTGGGCATGAGGGGACGTCTGCCCGATCCGCGCACCGTCATGGCGCTCGACGGTGCCAAGGTGGTCCCGCTCGTGCGCGACAGCACCGGGCGCGTGCTCGCCGGTTACCTCGATGACGACGGCTACTATCCCTCGCTGGCCGACGCCGCGGGAATCCCTGCGGGCAACGCGGAGGAACTCGACCAGTCGAAGTGGAACGTCACCGTGGTCGCAGAACCCGACCTCCTCAACAATTACGGCATGGCCGACCGCCAGCGCGCCGACCTAGCCCGCGAGCTGATCTATCAGGCGATGGAGGGGGAAGACCTCGCCATCACCTTCGACCTGACGCTCAACGGTTTCGGCGGGGCCAAGAACCTGCTGACGCTGGCGTTCGAACCGCCGTTCCTCGCCGCGACGCTGTGCCTGATCCTGGCGATGATCGTCGTCGCCTGGCGCGCTTTCCGCCGGTTCGGGCCGCCGCTGGCCGAGGCGCGCCCGCTCGCCTTCGGCAAGGCGCGGCTCGTGGCCAACAGCGCCGCCTTCATTCAGCGCACCGGACGGCTCCATCTGCTCGCCCGGCCCTACGCAGAGCTGGTCGCGGCGCGGATCGCCCGCCTGCTTGGTCTGCGCGCGCCCGACGAGGCGGCGATCGACGCCGCACTCGCGCGTCGCGACCCCGAAACGCCACCCTACTCGCTCCAGGTCGCAGCGCTGCGTGGCGCCAAGGGGCGGAATGACACCCTGCGCGCCGCGCGCGCACTCCGCGATATCGAAAGGACGCTCAAGCGATGACAATGACTTTGGACGGGGTGCGCGATCTTGCCGGCGCGATCCGGGGCGAGGTGGCCAAGGCCATCGTCGGGCAGGATGCGGTGGTCGACCACCTGCTCGTCGCCATGCTGGCCGAGGGGCACGTGCTGCTCGAAGGGCCGCCGGGCACAGCGAAGACGTTCCTCGCGCAATGCTTCGCAACCGCGCTGGGCCTCGATTTCGGGCGCATCCAGTTCACGCCGGACCTGCTGCCGGGCGACATCCTTGGCTCCAATCTGTTCAACTTCCAGACCAGCCAGTTCACACTGACGCGCGGGCCGATCTTCTGCGACCTGCTGCTCGCCGACGAGATCAACCGCACCCCGCCCAAGACCCAGGCCGCACTGCTCGAGGCGATGCAGGAACGACGCGTGACGCTGGACGGCGAGACGCATTCGCTGGGCGATTCGTTCATGGTCGTCGCGACGCAGAACCCCATCGAGAACCAAGGCGTCTACCCGCTGCCCGAGGCGCAGCTCGACCGCTTCCTGTTCAAGCTGCTCGTGCCCTATCCGAGTGTCGAGGAAGAGGGGAGAATCGTTGCCCGCTTCGGCCAGCGCCAGGGCCCTCCGCGCGCAGCGGAATTCGGCGTTGCGGCGGTGGCCGATGCGGCACAGCTGGCGGGCGCGAGCGCCGCGCTGGACCAAGTGACCGTTGCCCAGGAAATCGTCGACTATGTCGTGCGGCTGATCCGCGCCACACGCGAGCATGCCGACCTCGCGAGCGGCGCGAGCCCGCGCGCGGCTGTGTTGCTTGCGAACGCCTCCCGCGCGCGCGCCGCACTGGAAGGGCGCGACTACGTCATCCCCGACGACGTGAAGGCGCTCGCCACGGCGGTGCTTCGCCACCGTCTGATCCTCAGCCCCGCCGCCGAGATCGAGGGCCGCGAGATCGAGGCCTTGGTCGCCGAACTGGTCGAGGCGACCGAGGCGCCGCGCTGACGTGAAGCCGGCGTTCCCCATCGTCCCCACCGCGCGCACGGCCTGGCTTGCTGCGCTCGCCGCGCCAGTCGCGATCGTCATCGCGGCGGCGGCGCCGGGGGCATGGATCGTTGCACCCGCAGCCGGAGTAGCGTTGCTGCTCCTGGTGCTGCTCGACGGCCTGCTCGCCGGGCGCTTGGTCGACGCGCGGCTGGTTGCGCCTGCCGACGCCGAAGTCGGCGAGCCGGTCGAGGTCGCCGTGCTGGCGGAACTCGCCGGGCGCACCGGCGGACCGGTGCCCGAGGCCGCCGTCGCCTGCGATCCGCGCCTCGCGGAAACGGGCGGCATGCAGTTCCCGCTCCGGTTCGACCCCGAACTCGCCACCTGGCGCGGCATCGCGACGCTTGTGCCCGGGCGGCGCGGGACCGGGGCGATCGGGCCGCTGTGGCTGCGCTGGGCCGGCCCGCTCGGCCTCGGCGCGCGGCAGGTCCTGCGCGATACGATGCAACCGATGCGCGTCTGGCCCGACCTCTCGCCGGTGCGCAGTCCCGAGCTTCAGTTCTTCCTCCGCGATGCCCAGTTCGGCCTCATCGCGCGACGCATCCGCGGCGAGGGCACCCAGTTCGAGGCGCTCAGCGAATACGAGCCGGGCATGGACCGACGCCGGATCGACTGGAAGGCAAGCGCCCGCCACACCCGCCTCTACGCGCGCGAGAACGAGAGCGAGCGCAACAACCAGATCGTCTTCGCCTTCGACTGCGGCCAGGCGATGTGTGAGCCGGTCGAGGGCCTGCCGCGGATCGACAGGGCGGTCTCCTCCGCGCTGACCGCGGCCTATGTCGCGCTGAAGGGCGGCGACCGGGTCTCGCTGTTCGGCTTTGCCCGCAGGCCCGAGCTCGCCACACCGTTCGTGGGCGATACCCGCGCCTTCCACCGGCTCCAGACCGCCGCCGCCGGGCTCGACTATCATGCCGAGGAGCCCAACTTCACGCTCGCGCTCGCCACGCTCTCTGCCCGGCTCCAGCGTCGTTCGCTGATCGTGCTATTCTCCGACTTCACCGATCCCACTGGCGCGGAACTGATGATCGAGAGCCTCGGCCGACTGGTCGAGCGGCACGTGGTGCTGTTCGTCACGATCGAGGACCAGGAACTCGAGGAACTGCGCGAGCGCGAACCGGCCACCATCGGCGACCTCGCCGTGGCGGTGACCGCCGAGACGCTTGCCCGCCAGCGCGCCGTGGTGCTCCAGCGCCTGCGCCAGCTCGGGGTCGACGTGATCGAGGCGCCGCACCGCGAGATCGGCTATCGCCTGATCGACCGCTATCTCGAGATCAAGCGCAAGGGCACGATCGGATGAAAGCCCCCACGCTCGGCAACCTGTTCCGGCGGCAGGAAGTGGCTCCGCCGCCCGATATCGAGGCCGCGGCGCTGCGCTCGGACCGATTCCGGCTGGCGCGCGAGGGCGACTGGGCGCGGCTCGAAGGCATTCTCGTGCGGATAGAGAAGGGGCGGCTGCGCGGCATTTCCGACGATGACGTACTCGCCCTGCCCGCGCTCTACCGCACGGCTGCCTCCAGCCTTGCGGTCGCCCGCGAGACCTCGCTCGATGCTGCGACGCTCGCCTATCTCGAAGGGCTGGTGCAGCGCGCCTGGTTCCAGGTCTATGGCCCCCGCGAAGGCTTCGTCGCCTGGCTGCGCCGCTTCCTCGGCGGCGATCTCAGCCGGGCAGTGCGCGAGGTCTGGCTCGACACCTGCATCGCGCTGTTCGTGATGGTCGCTGGCGCGGTGACCGGCTGGCTGCTCGTGGCGCGGGACGAGGAATGGTACTACGCGCTGGTCGGGGACGGCGCACAGGGACGTACGCCCGGGGCGAGCCGCGAGGCGCTGCTCGAAACACTCAAGGTCGAGGACGGCGCAGGCGGGCTGAGCGCGTTTGCCGCCTTCCTGTTCCAGAACAATGCCGGGGTCGCGATCCTCGCGTTCGCGCTGGGTTTCGCGTTCGGCGTGCCGACGCTGATGCTGCTGGTGCAGAACATGGCCATGCTCGGCGCGATGCTGTGGCTCTATCACGACGCCGGCCTGCTGTGGGAGTTCGTCGCCTGGTTGGCGGTGCACGGCACGACCGAGCTGTTCGCGATACTGCTGGCCGGCGCCGCGGGCCTGCATATCGGGCGGCGCATGGCCTTCCCAGGTGCGCGCGGGATCATGGCGGCGGCAGCCGATGCTGGCCGGCGGGGTGCGCAGGTCATGGTCGGGGTCGTGCTGATGCTGGTGTTCGCGGCGCTGCTCGAAGCCTTTCCCCGCCAGCTCGCCGGGACCGAAGCGCGCGCGATCATCGGGACCGCCATGCTCGTCTTCTGGCTGGCTTACTTCTATGCCTTCCGCGGCAGGCGTGGGGAACACGCAGGATGACCCCCGCCACGCTCCAAGGCGACCATCTCGCCAAGCGCAGGCGCACGATCACCACGCCCGAAGGCATCGCATTGCCATTCCATGTCGCCAGCCGCGCCACGCGCGCGGGCGCGTTGATCCTCGATTTCGCGCTGCTCATGATCATCGCGATCGTCGTGACGGTTGGCCTGATGTATCTCGCCTTCGGTATCTTCTCGCTCGAGGAGAGCGCCGAAGGCGGCGCGGGCGAGTTCATCGCCGTGCTTTGGACGCTGTTCTGGTTCCTGCTGTGGAACGGCTATTTCATCGTCATGGAAATGGGTCCGCGCGGTGCCACCTGGGGCAAGCGCGCGGTCGGCATCCGGGTCGCCTCACGCGATGGCGGACGGCTGACGCCCGAGGCGGTGCTTGCGCGCAATCTCCTGCGCGATATCGAGCTGTTCCTGCCGCTGATCCTGCTGCTGGTCGCGCCGACGGGCGAGGCCGGACCCGCCGGCGTCGCGGCTGCCCTGTGGTTCTTGGTCTTCGTATTGTTCCCGTTCTTCAACCGCGACCGTCTGCGCGCCGGCGACCTGATTGCGGGCACCTGGGTGGTCGATGCCCCGCGCACCAAGCTCGCCGAGGCGCTCTCGACCCAAGGCGTGGCACGCGGCGCGGCCAGCCACGTGACCGGGGCCGAATACCGCTTTGGACCGGCCGAGCTGTCGGTCTATGGCGAATACGAGTTGCAGACGCTCGAGCGGGTGCTGCGCGACAACCGGCCCGAGGCGATGGCCGCGGTCCACGAGACGATCTGCCGCAAGATCGGCTGGGACCCGGGCGCAGGCGACGAACGCGCCTTCCTGACAGCGTTCTACGCCCAGCTCCGCGCCCGGCTGGAAGGCGACATGCGCTTCGGCAAGCGCAAGAAGGACAAGTTCGATGCACTCAGATGACCTGACATTCGATCGGCGCGCGCTGCTCGCGGGCGCGGGCGCGTTCGGTCTTGCCGCGTGCGTGCCGGTGACCGCGGATACCGCCACCCGCTTTGGCGCGCGGCTGCGGATCGTCGAGGCTTCGGCCAACGGCGTCCTCGGCGCGAGTTTCCTCGACACGGGCACGGGGGCGCTGACGGGGCACAACGGGTATGCGCGTTTCCCCACGCTCTCGACCTTCAAGTTCTCGCTTGCTGCGCTGGTGCTCGACCGCGAGCAGGCGGGTGCCATCGACGGCGACGAGCGGATCACGTGGCAGCGCGGCGACCTCGTCGAGAACTCGCCCTTCACCACCGAGCGTCTCGCCGCGGGCGCGACATTGCGCGAGCTGGCGGAGGCGACGCAGAAGACCAGCGACAATGCCGCTGCCAACCTGCTGATGCGGCGGCTGGGCGGGCCCGAGGCGTTGACCGCGTTCTGGCGCAGTCTGGGCGACGATACGAGCCGGCTCGACCGGTTCGAGCCCGCGCTCAATCTCGTTCCCCCCGGCGAACTGCGCGACACCACCACGCCCGATGCAATGGCACGCACGGTCGCCGCCCTGCTCTACGGCGGGCGGCTCGACCCGGCGCGGAGGGCGCTACTCCGCCAGTGGGCAATCGATACGCAGACCGGCATGATGCGGGTCCGCGCGGGCCTGCCGCCCGAATGGATTGCGGGCGACAAGACCGGCACCTCGCTCGCGCCGGGCATGGGCAGCGTCTATGCGGACGTGGGTTTCGCCGAGCCACCAGGCCGGGCGCCGGTCGTCTTCGCGACCTATTTCCGCGCCGCCGAGCAGCACCTGCGGATCGAGCCCGCCGCGCAGGCGGTGCTGGCCGAATGCGGCCGCGTGCTCGCCCGCTTCGCCCAGGGCTGAAACGTCATTCCTTGAAAATCGCGACCTCGTTGACGCCCGTGCTGGTTGCGCGTCCGCGATACATGCCGGGGGTGTTGAAGCTGAACACCGCTTCCCCGCCCGGTGCCGCGACGATCACCCCGCCATCGCCGCCCAGTTCGGCGACGTCGGCCATCACCGCGTCGGCGGCGGTCTGCGCATCCTCGCCCGCGAGCCGCATCCGGGTGCAGATCGCGCTCGCCACACCGACGCGGATGAAGAATTCGCCCCAGCCGGTCGCCGAGACCGCGCAGGCCCGGTTGTCGGCATAGGTTCCGGCACCGATCACCGGCGCGTCACCGATCCGGCCCCAACGCTTGCCGGTCATCCCGCCGGTCGAGGTACCCGCCGCCATGTTCCCCGCCTGATCGAGCGCAACAGCGCCGACGGTGCCGAACTTGAACTCGACGTCGAGCGCCGAGAGATTCTGCGCCTTCATCCGTTCGAGCTGCTGGCGGCGATTTTCGGTCGCGAACCACTCGGGCGACACCAGCTCCAGCCCGTTCTCGCCTGCAAACTGCTCGGCGCCCTCGCCCGAAAGAAACACATGGCGGCCGTCATCCATCACTTTGCGCGCGAGGCGGATGGGGTTCTTCACGGTCGTGACACCCGCCACGGCCCCAGCAGCGCGGTTGCGCCCGTCCATGAACGAAGCGTCGAGTTCGTTGGTGCCCTCCCAGGTGAACACCGCGCCGCGACCGGCGTTGAACTTGGGATCGTCCTCGAGGATAACCACCACCGCCTCGACCGCGTCCATCGCGGTGCCGCCCTCGCGCAGCACTTTCGCCCCTGCATCGAGCGCATGCTGGAGCGCGGCACGGTACTCCGCCTCCTGCTCAGCATTCATGTTCTCGCGCAGCAGGGTGCCCGCGCCGCCGTGGATGGCGAGCGACCACTGGCCGTCCTGGGCGATGGCGGGGGTTGCAAGCGAGAGCGAGGCGATGGCGACCATCCTGGCTAGAGTTGTCATGGCGCCGACGCTACCACGAAGTCCCCGCGCCGCCAGCCCCCATCGCGCCGCTTCCGCCGTCCGCGGTTCCGCGATAAGGGCGAGAGTCATGGACCTGCGCCCCGCCACGCTCGCCGACGTTCCCGCGCTCGCCCGGCTGGGGCGCGACAGCTTCGTCGCCAAGTTCGGCCATCTGTACCGGCAGGAGGACCTCGACGCCTTCCTCGAGATGGTGTTCAGCGACGCAGCAGTGGCGGAGGAGGTCGCGGGCGACGTCTGTATCCACCGGCTCGCCTGGGCCGGCGATCAGCTCGCGGGCTACTGCAAGCTGCGCCGCCTGCACAATTATCCCGAGCATTCGGACGCGCTGAACCCCGTGGAACTGGGTCAACTCTACACCGATCCTGCCATGACCGGGCAAGGGATCGGCGCAGAATTGATGCAATGGGCGATGGCCGAGGCTCGCGCGGGCGGGCACGATGCGATTCAGCTCACCGTGTGGTCGGAGAATTTCGGCGCACAGAAGTTCTACGCGCGTTATGGTTTTGCCAAGATCGCCGACATCGACTTCTGGGTCGGCAACCACCGCGACGATGAATTTCTCTACGAGCTGCGGCTTACCTGACGGGAGACATGCGATGAGCGAGTTCGGCGCCACCAGCACCGCGGACGAGGTCCTTCAGGGGATCGACCTGACCGGGCGCACGGTCTTCATCACCGGCGGCTATTCCGGGCTCGGCGCGGAAACCGCGCGGGCGATGGCGGCTCGCGGCGCGCACCTGATCCTCTCGGGGCGCGACCGGACCCAGCTCGATGGCACCGCGACCGATCTCGCCGACCGCACTGGTGCGCGGGTGGAAACGCTCGCCTGCGATCTCGCCTCGCTCGCCAGCATTCGTGCGGCGGGGGCGGAGGCGGCGGGGCGGTTCGACCGGATCGACCTGCTCATCAACAATGCCGGTGTCATGGCATGCCCGTTCATGCGCACCGCCGACGGGTTCGAGATGCAGTTCGGCACCAACCACCTAGGCCATTTCCTGCTGACGTCGCTACTGATGCCGCTGGTACGCGCCGGGTCGAACCAGCGGATCGTCAACCTGTCGAGCCGCGGCCACCACATCGACCGGGTCCATCTCGACGATCCGAACTACGCCTCGCGCGAATACGAGAAATGGCAGGCTTACGGCCAGTCGAAGACTGCCAACGTGCTGTTCGCGGTGGGGCTGGAGATGCGGCTGGCGGACGAGGGCATCCATGCCTTCGCGCTCCATCCGGGCGGCATCCAGACCAACCTCGGGCGCCACATGAGCGCCGAGGACATGGCCGCGTTGCTCCAGCGCATCGAGCAGAGCAGCGGCGCACCGGCGCAGTTCAAGACGATCCCGCAGGGCGCGGCCACCACTTGCTGGGTCGCCACCGCGGCCGAGCTGGAGGGCCGCGGCGGGCTCTATGCCGAGGATTGCCACATCGCCGAGGTCGACGATGCCAGTCCGACCGGCGGTGTGCGTTCCTATGCGATCGATCCCGCCACGTCGGACGAGCTGTGGACGCTGTCGGAGGAACTCGTCGGGCAGCCTTTCGCGGCCTGATCGCTACTCCGCTGCCATCCGTAGCAGCTCCAGCTCGCGCCGCAGCCGCTCGATCTCCAGCTCGTAGAGCCGCGAGCAGTCTAGCCGTGCGGGGCGCTGGCCGAGCGGGATGGTCACGCGGACATAGGCCAGCGCTTCCTGGTCGCGTTCCTGGCTGAACAGCACGATCCCGTTGCCCGCCTGGTCGCCGCGCAAGGGCTTCGCCGCGCTCCCCGCCATGCCGACGTCGAGATAGGAGCCGTTCGAGTTGATCGCCTGGCGGCAGCGGGTGCCCTCGGCGGTCTCGATCGAATCCTCGCCGCCGGGCCCGCCCGGCGCGGGCGGCAGGAAGATGCCGCCATTGGCAAGCGCGGGCGCGGCCAGACTAGCGAGCGAGGCGGCGAGCAGCGAGTTTCGAGCAAACGCGCGCATGGATCATTCCTTCCTGCTGAGCGAGTTCGGCGCAGACGCGGAACCGGCGGGTCTCTCCGGGGGCGAGGTCCTGCGCCACGACGAGGATGCGGCGCTGCCCGGCCGCTGCGAGGCGGAACTGCGCCGGACGGATGTTGACCGGCAAACGCTCCGCGTCGGCCGCATCACCCTCCCAAGCCATGGGATAGGCGCGGAAGTTGCGCGGCTCGGCGTAGGGGTTGGAAACCGTGAGGTAGAACCCCTTGGCGGGGCCGTCGGTCACGCCCTCCCGCGCGAGCGGGCCGAGACCGACGCCGGCCGCCGGAACCGCCAGCGCAACGCCCAGCGCCGAGATGAGGATGCCGCGCAGCCTCATTGCTGGCACGTCACGGTTACGGTCACGGCATAGGTGCCGGCGGTAAAGCCGTCCTCGCTGCTCACGCGGCCGTCGATCGTGAAGGTGTCGATGCGCGCGGCATCGGCCGAACTGGCGCTGGCGGTGTAGGGCTGGTTCTCGCCCGATAGCGCCGTGTAGGCAATCTCGGTCACGGCGCCATCGGTACCACCCGGGCCCGACAGGCTCGGCACGGCAAACGACAGCGTCGGCGCGGCCCCGGCGGCTACGACCGAGAGCGTGGCCGGAGCGCCGCCAAGCCCTTCCTCCGAGCCGAGCCGGGTTCCGTCGGACGACAGCGCCATCAACCCGGGGGTGGGCACGGTCAGCACGCAGGTGTTGATGACGAGGCCGGTCAACGAAACGTCGACCGCCGCCGCAGGAGCGGCAGTGGCAAGCGCGGCGAACGCACCGCAGGCAATCGTGATCCGCATGGTTTCCTCCTGAAAAGCAGGGAGGAACTAGGCGCGGGAGGACCAATCCTGCGTGAGCGTGGACCCACGCGCTACCACCTAGTCAGAGCCAGCGACGGTGCCAAAAGATCGCCAGGATCACAGCGGTGATAGCGGCGCACATGCCGACCACCCACCAGAACGCCATGGGACTTTCCGCATTCGGAATGCCCGCCACATTGCTGCCGAGGAGGCCGGTGAAGAACGTCAGCGGCAGGAACACCCCCGCCATTACGCCCAACTTGTAGGTCGCGTCCTGGCTGGTCGCCTGCGCTCGTGCGCGCAGTTCGTCGAGCAGCACGACAGCGCTTTCCTTGCTGATGTCGATATCGTCGAGATGGCGGCGCAGGCGCGCGATGGTCTCTACGATTTCGCGCCGGTCGTGCGCCTCAAACCACGAAGGCGCGTCGCGGCCGATCTGCTCGAGCGCCTCGTGCTGGGGCGACATGTGGCGCTGGAGCGCGAGGCAGTCGCGCCGGATCGCCGAAATCTCGCGCACGCGCTGCTCGATCGCGACCTCGCCGTTCTCGAGCTCCAGCCGGTCGAGCATGGCGTTCATGTCGACCACGGCGTTGTTGAGATGGTCGATCAGCAACTCGGCGATCTGCGTCACCATAGCGCCCGCGTCGCGCGGGCCGCGACAGGCCGCGAGCATGGCGCTGATTTCGTTCGGGCTTTGTTGCGGGGCCCGGCGCAGCGTCAGGATGCGGCTCCCGTCGCTCCAGACCTGCATCGAGATCATGTCCTCCGGCTCCGCGCCGGGGTTGAAGTTGAGATCGCGCAGCGTCGCGATCAGCGCATCGCCTTCACGCAAGGCCCGCGGGCGGGTCTGGTCGGATACCAGCAGCTCGGCGGTCGGTTCGTCGATGCCGTATTCCGACTGGAGCCATTGCTGCGTGCCTGGGCAGGAGCGCAACAGGTGGAGCCACAGCACCTCGCCCGCCTTGCGCCGCTTCCAGCCCTGCGCCTCGTCCCAGCCGATCTCGCGCGCGCCACCCTTGCCGTCGAGCACGCGGCCAAACAGGAGAGGGCAGCCATTGGCGTGCTCGGTGCCGCGCTGCGCTTCGGTTTCCATCCTCGCTCCATGCCGCAATCGCGCGGCGCTGTCATTGCCCCTTCATGCAGGCGCGCCTATAGCGCGGGTCATGTCCGCAATACGCCCCTGGCGCACCATCGAGCGCCGCAAGTCCCGCCAGATCATGGTCGGCAAGGTCCCGGTCGGCGGCGATGCGCCGATCACCGTCCAGACGATGACCAACACGCCCACCGAAGACGCCGGCGCGACGATCGACCAGATCAGGCGCTGCGAGGAAGCGGGCGCCGACATCGTCCGCGTGTCGTGCCCCACGGAAGAAGCGACGGCATCGTTCCGCGAAATCGCCCGCGCGGCGCAGGTGCCGCTCGTCGCCGACATCCATTTCCACTACAAGCGCGCGCTGGAAGCTGCCGATGCGGGCGCGGCCTGCCTGCGGATCAACCCCGGCAACATCGGTTCGAGCGACCGCGTCGCCGAGGTCGTCCGTGCGGCCAAGGCCAACGGATGCGCGATCCGCATCGGGGTCAACGCCGGGTCGCTCGAAAAGGACCTGCTCGAGAAGTACGGCGAGCCCTGTCCCGAGGCGCTGGTCGAAAGCGCGCTCGACCACATCAAGCTGCTGCAGGACCACGATTTCCACGAATACAAGGTGGCGGTGAAGGCCAGCGACGTGTTCCTCGCGGTCAGCGCCTACATGGGCCTCGCCGAAGCGGTCGACTGCCCGCTGCACCTTGGCATCACCGAGGCGGGCGGGCTGATCGGCGGGACGGTCAAATCCTCGATCGGCATCGGCAACCTGCTCTGGGCCGGGATTGGCGACACCATTCGCGTGTCGCTCTCGGCCGAGCCGGAGCAGGAAGTGCGCGTCGGCTTCGAGATGCTCAAGGCATTAGGTCTGCGCACCCGCGGCGTCCGTGTCGTGTCGTGCCCGTCGTGCTCACGGCAGGGGTTCGACGTGATCCGCACGGTCGAGGCGCTGGAGAAGCGGCTCGAGCACATCAAGACGCCGCTCAGCCTTTCCGTCCTCGGCTGCGTCGTCAACGGCCCGGGCGAGGCGCGCGAGACCGATATCGGGCTGACCGGCGGCGGCAACGGCAAGCACATGGTCTATCTCTCGGGCCTCAAGGACCACCATGTCGAAGACGGCGAAATGCTCGACCATATCGTCCGCCTGGTCGAAACCAAGGCGGCCGAGATCGAGGCCGGGATGAGCGACGCGGGCCAGGCCGACGAGGTAAGCGAGGCGGCCGAATAGCATGATCGCCGCGCTGCTGCTGGCGCTCGCGCTGGCGATGGATGCCTTCGCCGTCGCGCTGACCCAGGGCGCGCGGTTCCGCCCCGGCGCGGGCGGGGCCTTCGCGATCGGCGCGACGTTCGGGGTGTTCCAGGGCGTGATGCCGCTGATTGGCTGGGGCATCGGTGCGGTCGCGCTGGCCTATGTCGCGGCGGTCGACCACTGGATCGCCTTCGCCCTGCTCGCTCTCCTCGGCGCGCGGATGCTGCTGGGTGGCGGCGACGACAACGTCCAGCGCCTGACCGGCGGTGCGCTGCTGGTCGCCGGGGTTGCCACGAGCATCGATGCGCTGGCGGCGGGCATTACGCTGCCCGCGCTCGCCGTCGTGCCACTGCTCGCCTGCGCGCTGATCGGCGGGGTTACCTTCGCGCTCTCCGGAGCAGGCGTACTGCTCGGCCGCGCGGCGGGCGACCGGTTCGGGCGACCGGCGGAAATCTTCGGCGGGCTGGTGCTGATCGCGCTCGGCTGCCGCATCCTCTACGAACACACGCTCGGCGCCTGAGCCATGCTGCACGTGGTCCACCACGTCGACTATGCCGCCCCGCCGCCCGAGCGCGGCACGTTCCGGTTCGACAAGTACTGGCTGGTGATGATCGCGCTGCGCGAGAGCGGCTATCCGCTGACCGAGCATGCGCCCGAGCCCATGCCCCGCGAATGGCTCGAAGCCGTGCACGATCCGACCTACGTCGCCGAAGTGCTCGCCGCGCGGGTGCCGGCGGAGAAGGAGCGGCGGATCGGCTTTCCGGTGACGCCGCAGATCGCCTCGCGCGTGCAGCATACCAATGGCGGGACATGGCTCGCCGCGCGGCTCGCGCTGGAGCACGGCTATGCTGCTAACAGTGCGGCGGGGAGCCATCACGCGCTGCACGATACCGGCGCGGGTTACTGCGTATTCAACGACCTTGCAGTCACCGCCAACCGGCTCATCGCTGAGGGCAGCGCGCTGCGCGTCCTGATCGTGGACTGCGACGTCCATCAGGGCGACGGCACCGCCAGCCTGATGGCTGGGCGCGAGAACGTTTTCACCTTGTCGATCCATGCCGAGCGCAATTTCCCGGTACGAAAGGCACGTTCGAGCCTCGACATCGGGCTGGAGGATGGCACGGGCGATGCCGAGTATCGTGCGGCGCTGGAGCGGTATGTGCCCGAGGTGCTGGACAGCTTCGCTCCGGATCTGGTGCTCTATCAGGCGGGCGTCGATCCGCATGTCGACGACCGGCTCGGACGACTGGCCCTGACCGACGAGGGCCTCGTCGCGCGCGACAGCTTCATTGTGCGCGAGGCGCGACGGCGGGGCCTGCCGATCGCCAGCGCCTTGGGCGGCGGCTACGGCACCGATCCGCGCCCCGTGGCCGAGCGCCATGCCGCCTCGATGATCGCGATGGCGCGCGAGAATGCGCGCTGGGTTCAGAAATAGATGTCGACGTAGTCGGTCAGGCCGTCGCACCATTCGAATTCGCGCAGGCGCCAGTACTTGCGGTTCTGCGTCACGGCAAAGTGCCAGGTCTTGTCCGCCTCGCACAGCCGCCCGGCGTCGGGGGTGTCGGCGATGGTGATCCGGCCGTCGAAGGTGAAATAGTCAGGCCCGATCTCGGTCACCACGCCGTCGAGCGCGACCCGGGCCGACCCACGCGCCTGTTCGCCGGTCAGCCGCCACACACCCCGCTCGTCGACCGCGATCCGTGCGGTGCCGCGCCGGTCCCAGTCGATCCACTGGATCGTCAGCCCGGTGTTCTGCCGCAGCCGCGTGGCGGCGACATGGTCGAGAATCTTCGTTGGCATCGGCTCGACCGCGACCGGCGGCGGGGCCGATTCGACCGGTGCATCCTCGTACGCGGTGCAGGCCGGGAGGAGGGTGAGGGCGGCGATAAGGGCGATCGTGCGCATATCGGGGTTACTCGCAGGCGCGCGCAGCGTTCCCCGTTCACGCTTCGGTTAGGGGCTGCTATATAGCATCGACGCATGGACAGGCGCCAACTCATCAAAGGCTCGCTCGCCGCCGCCGCGGCATTCTCGCTTCCCGCCAGCGTCCCCGCTCGGGCGCAATCCACCTCGCCGCGCGACCGCAGGCTGGCGGAAATCGCCAGGGAAGCGCAGGCCAAGGCCGGTTCGCGCCTGTGGCGGCGCGACTACGTCGGGATCGCGGATTACGGCCTGCACAGCGCCGAGCCGCGTTTCCACTTCGTCAATCTCGAGGCGGGCCGGGTCGATTCCTACCTCGTCAGCCACGGCGACGGGTCCGATCCGGAGCACGACGGCTGGCTCAACTGGTTCTCCAACGAACACGGCTCGCACTGCTCGAGCGAGGGGAGCTACCTCACTTATTCGTGGTATACCGGGCAGTTCGGGGTCTCGATCCGTTTGGACGGGCTCGAGCCGACCAATTCGAACGCGCTCGACCGCGCGATCGTGATGCACCGCGCGGCCTATGCCGAGCCGGAGCACATCCAGCGTTGGGGCCGCCTCGGCCGTTCCAACGGCTGCTTCGCGATGGGCGAGGTCCAGTTCCAGCGCGCGCTGCTCGACCTCGGCGGCGGGCGGGTCATTCACGCCGGGCGCTACGGGCTAATGGCGGATGGCACCACCGTGAGCCGCCCGACCCAGGCACTCGGAGAAATCCGCACGCTGCGGCCCGACCCGCCCAGGTCAGAGCAGATCATTCTACCGGGCGTTTACTGATCGTCGGTTCCAGCGTTGCTGGAACGAGACCGTGCCGCTTCAGTGAAGCTGAAAACCCAGCCTCAGGCGCGCGGATCGTCGAGGATCTGGATCACTTCCTCGCCCGTCACCCGCGGCCGGTCGGCCACGCGCGGCGCGTCGAGCGAGGCGAGCACCGGCGCATCGCGGCCATAGATGTCGCCGAAGCTGCGCAGGTTGCCCTCGATGTCGCTGCCCATGGTGAAGTAGGTGATGTAGACCGGGATCGGCTTGACGAAGCCGACGCGGGTATATTCGCCCGATTTCAGCGTATCGACCGCCTCGTTCGCGGTGACGCCCGCCTGCAGGATCGCGAGCGTGATCGCCAGTTCGCTCGCGCGCTCCGTCCGCACGCAGCCGTGGCTGAGCGCGCGTCCGGCCTGGTTGAACAGGTTGCGGTTCGGGGTATCGTGAAGGAAAATCGCATGCTGGTTGGGCATGTCGAGCTTCATCAGGCCCAGCGAATTGTACGGCCCGGGCTGCTGCACCACGGTGACGAAGCCGTTCTCGCTGCGCGAACCCTTGTAGCCGTTGGCCCGCGCCCAGGCCGGATTGCCGAGCACGCGCGCACCCAGCCCCTCGCCCTTCACGATCGACTGCGGCACCGTCCAGGTCGGGTTGAAGATCACGCCCTCGACCGATTCGGCGAGCTGCGGCGTTGCGGTGCGGCCCGGCTTGCCGACGATCGTCTTGTAGGTGCGGACGATCTTGTCGTTCACCGTCAGCCGCAGCTGGTACTCGGGCACGTTGGTCAGCAGGTACTGCGAGCCGAGATCGCGCGCGAGCCAGCGCCAGCGGTCCATGTTGGCGCGGATCAGCTTGCGCTTGGCGCCTGCCGGCGTCCCGGCCAGCTCTGCCTTCAGCTTGGCATAGTCGGGATGGACCGGCGCGACCGAAGCGAGCGTGCCGGCGATATCGCCCGAGGCGAGCGCCTGCGCCATCAGCCGCGCGGTCGGGAAGCGGTCGGCATCGGGGTCCATCACGAACCACTGCTTGCGGTGCGTCATCGGCGTGCGCCCGTCGCGCATGTCCTCGATCAGCCAGGCGAAAGTGCGGCTGGCGGCGGCGTTCAGCACATCGCCCTCGCCTCCGGCGATGGCCGAGCGCAGTTCGGAGAGACGGTAGTCGGCCGGATCGAGGCCGTCCGCATCGATTCCCTCGACCAGTGCGACCAGTGCCTCGGCATTGGGCAGCGACCAGGCCTGCACCGTCGGCTCGACCGGCTGGATCGTCGCGTTGAGCTGGACCGCGTCTGGCTGGCTCGCGACGGCATCCGCATCGGGCGTGACCGGCTGCTCGACGATCGCGCGCTCGGGCGGCAGCAGGTTTTCCGGCTGCGCCAGCGCGGGCGCGGCGAGCGCGGCGGCCGAAGCGGCGAGGAGGAGAGAGATACGCGAAACCATGCCAGTCATTGCCAACCCCTGAGCGCCGGAACCGCCCGGCGCTACTCATCTTTCGCACCGGAATCTGCCCGAATTCGCCCGGCCCTTCAAGCACGCCGCCTGACTGGACGGTGAATTGACCCTTCCAAGCAGGTGACCTGCCACGCACGCGCTCCTATGGCGAGCCGGATGTCCGCCGAGCACCGCCTGATGCCGATCTTCGTCGCCCTGCTCGGGGTCGGGTTCCTGTCGCTGATGGACGCCTTCATGAAAGAGGCCGCGCTGGTGGTCGGTGCGTACAGCGCGGCGGTGCTGCGTTCGGCAATGGGTACCGCGCTGGTGGCGCCAGTGTGGCTCGCCCGAGGGGGGCGGTGGCCGAGCCAGGCCGTCCTGCGAATCCACATCCGCCGCGGGCTGGTGACGACCTTCATGGCGCTTACCTTCTTCTACGCCATCACCAAGCTGCCTTTGGCCGAGACGATCGCGATTTCGTTCATCGCGCCGGTCATCTCGCTCTATCTGGCGGCGCTGATCCTGGGCGAAAGGATCGAGCGAAAGGCGATCGTCGCTGCCGTGCTAGGCCTCATCGGCACGCTGGTGATCGTCGGCGGACGGATCGGCGGGGAGGAAATGTCCGACGATGACGCGCTCGGCCTCGCCGCGATCGTGTTCTCCGCCGTGCTCTACGCCTACAACCTGGTCCTCGCGCGGCAGCAGGCGCAGCTTGCCGGGCCGCTCGAAATCGCCAGCTTTCACAGCGGGATGAGCGCGCTGGTGCTCGGCCTTGCCGCGCCCTTCCTGCTCACCCTGCCCGAACCCGCCATCCTTGGCAGCATCGCGGCGGCCGCTTTCCTGACCGTGTGCGGCGCGATTTCGCTCGCCTGGGCCTATGCCCGGGCGGAGGCGCAGGTGCTCGTGCCGATGGAATACAGCGGGTTCCTGTGGGCGGTCCTGTTCGGCTGGCTGTTCTTTCGCGAGGCGGTTACCCCGGCGACGCTCGCGGGAACTGCGCTGATCGTCGGCGGCTGCTGGATCGCCGCGCGCAAACGGCCCGAGCAGGTCGTCATCTGACGCGCCCAGCGCCCGGCGGCCCCTTGATTTTGCACGCGCGAAAGAGCAGGGCCGCCGCACATAGCGCCCGCGCCGGGGGATCGCGGCGGGCACACCCATTTTGAGCTCGCACGAAAGGATGCTCACACGCATGACCCAGGTCGGCAAGGACACGCTCGGAACCCGTTCCACCCTCACCGTCGGTGGCAAGGACTACGCCTACTATTCCTTCGCCAAGGCGGCCGAGCAGATCGGCGACGTGTCGAAGCTGCCGTTCAGCCTCAAGGTCCTGCTGGAAAACATGCTCCGGTTCGAGGACGACGGTTTCACCGTCTCGACCGACGATGCCCGCGCGCTGGCCGACTGGCAGCGCAACCCGACCACCGGCAAGGAAATCCAGTACCGCCCGGCGCGCGTGCTGCTGCAGGATTTCACCGGCGTTCCCTGCGTGGTCGACCTCGCCGCGATGCGCGACGCGATCGCGAAGCTCGGCGGCGATACTGCCAAGATCAACCCGCTGGTGCCCGTCAACCTGGTCATCGACCACTCGGTCATGGTCGACGAGTTCGGCCATCCCAAGGCGTTCGAGAAGAACGTCGAGCTGGAATACGCCCGCAACGCCGAACGCTACGACTTCCTCAAGTGGGGTTCCAAGAGCTTCCAGAACTTCTCCGCCGTGCCCCCGGGCACGGGCATCTGCCACCAGGTGAACCTCGAACACATCGCCAAGGCCGTGTGGCATAGCGAGGACCAGGACGGCGCGCTGGTCGCCTATCCCGACACTTGCGTCGGCACAGACAGCCACACCACCATGATCAACGGTCTCGGCGTCCTCGGCTGGGGCGTCGGCGGAATCGAGGCCGAGGCCGCCATGCTCGGCCAGCCAGTTTCCATGCTGATCCCCGAGGTCGTCGGCTTCAAGCTGACCGGCAAGCTGAAGGAAGGCGTCACCGCGACCGACCTCGTGCTGACCGCCACGCAGATGCTCCGCGCGGTAGGCGTGGTTGGCCGCTTCGTCGAATACTATGGCCCCGGCGTTTCAAGCCTCAGCCTCGCCGACCGCGCGACGCTCGCCAATATGGCGCCCGAATATGGCGCGACCTGCGGCTTTTTCGGGGTCGACGACAAGACGCTCGACTACCTGCGCCTCACGGGCCGACCGGAAGAGACGATCGCGCTGGTCGAGGCCTATTCCAGGGAACAGGGCATGTGGTTCGAGCCGGACCACGAGCCGGTGTTCACCCGCACGCTCGAACTCGACATGGGCAGCGTCGTCCCCAGCCTCGCCGGCCCCAAGCGCCCGCAGGACAAGGTCATTCTTCCCGAGGTCGACGACCTGTTCAACCGCGAGCTCGGCACAGTCTACGGCAAGGCCGGCGCGGCGCGGGTCGGGGTCGAGGGCAAGGACCACGATATCGGCGACGGCGACGTTGTGATCGCGGCGATCACGAGCTGCACCAACACCAGCAACCCCGACGTGCTGATTGCCGCGGGCCTCGTCGCCAAGAAGGCCAACGAGAAAGGCCTGAAGCCCAAGCCCTGGGTCAAGACCAGTCTCGCGCCCGGATCGCAGGTGGTGACCGATTATCTCATCAAGGCCGGGCTGCAGGAGCACCTCGACGCGATCGGGTTCGACCTTGTCGGTTACGGCTGCACCACCTGCATCGGCAACTCGGGCCCGCTCGCGGCGCCGATCTCGAAGGCGATCAACGGCAACGACATCGTCGCCGCCTCTGTCCTGTCGGGCAACCGCAACTTCGAGGGCCGCGTATCGCCCGACGTCCGCGCCAACTTCCTCGCCAGCCCGCCGCTGGTTGTGGCCTATGCCTTGAAGGGCACGGTGACCGAGGACATCACCGAAACCCCGATCGGCCAGGACCGACAGGGCAACGACGTGATGCTGGCCGATATCTGGCCGACGAACGACGAGATCGCTGAGGTCCGCTCGGGCAGCATCGACCGCGCGATGTTCGAAACCCGCTATGCAGACGTCTACAAGGGCGACGCGCACTGGCAGGCGATCAAGGTCGAGCCATCGGACACATACACCTGGCGCCCGGGCAGCACCTACGTCGCCAACCCGCCCTATTTCGAGGGCATGAGCATGACGCCTGCACCGGTGACCGACATTGTCGGCGCGAAGCCGCTCGCGATCCTGGGCGACAGCGTCACCACCGACCACATCAGCCCGGCCGGCTCGATCAAGGAAGACAGCCCTGCCGGCCGCTTCCTGATGGAGAACCAGGTCGCCAAGGCAGACTTCAATTCCTACGGCAGCCGCCGCGGCCATCACGAAGTGATGATGCGTGGCACCTTCGCCAATATCCGCATCCGCAACGAGATGGTCCCGGGCGTCGAGGGCGGCGTTACGTCGTATGGCGGCGAGACGATGGCGATCTACGACGCCGCGCAGAAGCACAAGGCCGACGGCACGCCGCTGGTGGTGATCGGGGGCAAGGAATACGGCACCGGCTCCAGCCGCGACTGGGCGGCCAAGGGCACGATCCTGCTCGGCGTGCGGGCGGTGATCGTCGAAAGCTTCGAGCGCATCCACCGCTCGAACCTCGTCGGTATGGGCGTGCTGCCGCTGCAGTTCCGCGACGGCGAATCGCGCGAGACGCTGGGCCTGACCGGCGACGACAGCTTCACCATCCACGGGCTCGCCGACCTGACTCCGGGCCAAGACATCGCGGTCGCGGTCACCCGCGCCGACGGGACGGAGTTGACCTTCACCGCGCTATGCCGGATCGATACCGCCAACGAGATGGAATACTACCGCAACGGCGGCATCCTCCACTACGTGCTGCGCAAGCTCGCCGCCTGAGCGGGCTCTGTCACTGATACGAAAAGGGCGGCTCCTTGCGGGGCCGCCCTTTTTCTTTGCGTGACCTGAGGCGAGGCGTCAGCCGCGCACTACCCGCAGCTTGCCGCGGCCGAGGATCGCCGCGGCTGCAGCGCCGAACAGGATCATCATCGGCGGTGCAGGCACCGGCGTGCCGCTGCTGCCCGACGTGCCCGAGCTACCCGACGAGGAACTGCTCGAGGACGAGCTGCTCGACGAGGACGACGACGACGAGCTGGAGCTGGTGCTGCTGGTCATGTTGCCCGAGCTCGAACCGCTGGTCGAAATGCCGCTCGAGGAAGAGCTGCCCGACGAGGAGGACGACGACGAGCTGGACCCGCTCGATGAACCCGAACCACCGCTCGAGTTGCCATGATGGCCGCTCGATCCTGGCTTGCCGGTCGAACCGTGATGGCCGCTCGATCCCGGCTTGCCGCTGCCGCCCGAGCTCGAGGAGCTGGAGCTGCTCGACGACGAGGACGAGGACGAAGACGAGGAACTGCTCGACGAGGAAGAAGAGCTGCTCACGTTACCCGACGTGGTCGTGGTCGTGCTGGTGATCTCGCCGGTGGAGCTCGTGCTGGTGATGGCACCGGTCGAGGTCGAGACACCGCCCGTGGAGGTCGAGACACCGCCCGTGGAGGTCGAGACACCGCCCGTCGAGGTCGAAACGTTGCCGGACGAGGTGGTGACGCCGCCGGTCGTGGTGCTGATCCCGTTGTCGATGTCGATGATGATCCCGGTCGTGCCGCTGGTGCCGCCGGTGGTGGTCGAGGTGACCACGACCGAGCCGCTCGAACCGCCGCTGCTACCGACGAACCCGCCGAAGAACCCGCCGCCGAAGCCGCCACCGAAACCGCCGCTGCCGCCGATCACGGTCACGCCGCCACCGCCGCCACCGCTGACCGGTGCTGCCGGCGGCAGCGGGAGCGGCATGGGAATCGGTGCCATGGCATACTGATAGGTCGGCGGGCACTCGGCCGAGTAGGCGCCGTGCGGCGCCGGAGCGCCCGGACCCATGCCAAACGGGCCGACCGGCATCGCCGGACCGGCCGGAACGCATTCGACCGTGCGCTGGACCACGCGGCGCTTGCGCTGCGGCGCGGGCGCCTTGCGCTTGGCGACGTAGCGCTTCTTCACCTGCTTGGCCGGGGCGGCCTTGACCGACTTCACCGACTTGTAGGACGGTGCGCTGGTCGTCATAGGTTCGGCGACGTGGACCGCGCCGCCCGCGAGCAGTGCGGTTCCCGCGGCAGTCGCGGACAGTTTCGCCAAGGCCATCTTTACCGACATGGGCAAGCTCTCTTGTTGCGTCGGGATCGTGTCTGGGTGCGGTGGATCCGCCCCCGGTTCACATCCCTGTCGCATCAAGAAGCGACCAAGCGCTTAATCCGGCAATCGCGTTAACCTTGATTCGACTGCCGGATTCGCGGAAAGTCCTCCCGATTCCGGTGCCTGGCCCTCTTGTGTCCCGTATTGGAACCGAAACCGGCCCGAATCCCAACGCCGCGTTAGCCGTTTTCGTCGAACAGCCCCGATTGCGAACCGGCCGGCGGGGCCATTTCGAGGTGATTCCAGCCGGATTCGTTGAGGCACCGCCCGCGCGCGGTGCGGGCGATCAGGCCGAGCTGGATCAAGTAGGGCTCGATTACCTCCTCGACCGTGTCGCGCGGTTCGGAGAGGCCTGCTGCAAGCGTCTCCACCCCCACGGGGCCGCCGCGATAGATCGTCGCGATCATGGTGAGGTAGCGCCGGTCCATCGCGTCGAGGCCGAGCCGGTCGATCTCGAGCCGCGTCAACGCTGCGTCGGCAACGCTGCGGGTCACGGTGCCGTCGCCCGCGACGTGCGCGAAGTCGCGCACCCGGCGCAGGAGGCGGCCCGCGACGCGCGGCGTGCCGCGACTGCGCCGGGCGATCTCGCGCGCGCCGTCGGGGTCGATCGCCAGCCCGAGCAGCCCGGCACCGCGCGTCACCACGCGGTCGAGTTCCTCATGTGTGTAGAAGTTCAGCCGCACCGGAATCCCGAAGCGGTCGCGCAGCGGCGTGGTCAGCAGCCCCTGCCGCGTGGTCGCACCAACCAGCGTGAACGGCGGCAGGTCGATGCGTACCGACCGCGCCGAAGGGCCCTCGCCGATGATGAGATCGAGCGCGCGATCCTCCATCGCCGGATAGAGCACTTCCTCGACCACCGGATTGAGCCGGTGGATCTCGTCGATGAACAGCACGTCGTGCGGCTCGAGGTTGGTCAGCAGCGCGGCGAGGTCGCCCGCCTTGGCGATGACCGGCCCGGATGTGGCGCGAAAGCCGACGCCCAGTTCCTTCGCGACGATCTGCGCCAGCGTGGTCTTGCCGAGGCCGGGCGGCCCGAAGAACAGCACATGGTCCATCGCCTCGCCGCGGCCACGCGCAGCCTCGATGAACACCCTGAGGTTCTCCCGCGCCGCCGCCTGTCCGACGAACTCGGCGAGCGACTTGGGCCGCAGCGCCGCGTCGGGATCCTCGGGCAGGCGCGCGGGGGTGTGGAGGGGGATCGGGTCGGTCACCGGCGTTTCCCCCACAGCGCGTCGAGCCCGAACTTACCCGACCCCGCGGCGGCGAAGTGGAGGCCGAGGAATACCAGCACGAGCGCCGGCCACCAGCCGCGGAACGGCTCCTCGAGGTGGACCATCAGCACCGCAACCGTGAAGTTCGCCGCGACCAGCAGCCCGGCCCAGCGGGTAAGCAGCCCCGCGATCAGCAGCGCACCACATCCGAACTGAACCGCCACCGAGAGCGGCGCGAGCAGCCACGGCAGCGGAAAGCCGAACTGCGCGAGGAATTGGACGAATTCATCCATCCGCGCGCGGCTCGTCACGTTGTCCCACGTCTCGTGGACTAGGAACGCGCCGGTCAGCACGCGCAGGCCAAGCAGCGTAAGGTCACTGAAGCGCGCCAAATCATTTAATCGACCTATCACCCCGCTGCCCTCTTCAGAGCCACGCGGATCAGGTCGCCCTCGGGGGCGCCTTCGCCGAGTTCCTCGATCGCGCGGGCGACGGCCTGGGCGGCGACGGCGGGTTTGAAGCCGAGGTTTTCGAGCGCGCTTGCTGCATCCGCACTGGCGCCGCGCATGGGGATGGCGGAGGCGATCGCGCCGCCGCCGCCGGGCAGCGCGCCGGCCTTGTCCTTGAGTTCGTTCACGATCCGGCCTGCCAGTTTCGGGCCGACGCCCTGTGCGCGCGCGACCATCGCGGCGTCGCCCCCGGCGCAGGCGGCTTGCAGTTCGGCGGTCGAGAGCGCGGAAAGGATCGCGAGGGCCACCTTGCTCCCCACGCCCTGCACCTGGGTGAGGAGCCGGAACCAGTCGCGCTCCGCCGCGTCCGCGAAGCCGAGCAGACGCATATCGTTTTCGCTGACCTGCAGGTCGGTGAAGACAGTGCAGGCCTCACCCCGCTCGCCCAGCGCGGCGAGTGTCTTCGACGAACAGTGGACGAGGTAGCCGACGCCCGCGACGTCGATCACCGCCCAGTCAGCGCCGGTTTCGTCGAGCAGTCCCTTCAGCCGCGCAATCATGGTTTGTTCTTGCTCGCAAAGATTCGGTTGGTCCAGCGATTGTGGACAGCGGCCCACAGTTCGGACAGAAATCCTGCCCATGAGCTGGAACACCTTCGGCCGCGTCTTGCGCATGACCACCTGGGGCGAGAGCCACGGGCCTGCGCTGGGCGCGGTCGTCGACGGTTGCCCGCCGGGCCTGGCACTCAGCGAAACCGACGTCCAGCCGTTCCTCGACGCGCGCAAGCCGGGGCAGAACAAGTTCACCACCCAGCGGCAGGAAGCAGACCTGGTGCGCATTCTTTCGGGCACGTTCGAGGGCAAGACCACCGGAACGCCGATTTCGCTGATGATCGAGAACACCGACCAGCGATCGAAGGACTATTCGGAGATCGCGCAGGCCTATCGCCCCGGCCATGCCGATTATGCCTACGACGCCAAGTACGGCCTGCGCGACTATCGCGGCGGCGGGCGCAGCAGCGCGCGCGAGACGGCCGCGCGCGTGGCGGCGGGCGCAGTGGCGCGGCTGGTGATTCCCGAGGTCAACATCGTGGCCTACGTCGCCGAAATCGGCGGCGATGCGATCGACCCGGCCGACTTCGACGCCAACGAAATCGGCAACAACCCGTTCTGGTGCCCCGATGCCAAGGCCGCCGCGCGCTGGGAGGGGCTGGTCGACGAGGCGCGCAAGGCCGGATCGAGCCTCGGCGCGGTGGTCGAGTGCGTCGCCACCAGGGTGCCCGCAGGGTGGGGCGCGCCGATCTATGCCAAGCTCGACGCCGATCTTGCGGCCGCGATGATGGGCATCAACGCGGTCAAGGGCATCGAGATCGGCGACGGCTTCGGCGCGGCGCGGCTGAGCGGCGAGCAGAACGCCGACCCGATGCGTGCGGGCGCGGACGGGCCGGAGTTCACCGCCAACCACGCGGGCGGGATCGCGGGCGGCATTTCGACCGGGCAGCCGGTCGTGTGCCGGGTCGCGTTCAAGCCGACGAGTTCGATCCTGACGCCGGTCGATTCGATCACGCGCGATGGCGCCAACACGCAGGTCCGCACCAAGGGCCGCCACGACCCCTGCGTCGGCATTCGCGGGACGCCGGTGGTCGAGGCGATGATGGCGCTGGTGCTGGCGGACCACAAGCTGCTCCACCGCGCGCAGTGTGGTTGATCAGCGCCTTCGCCTGAGGATCAGGTAGAGCGCACCTTCGCCGCCGTGGCGGCGGTGGGCCTTGCGGACTGCTGCGATGTCCGAGCCATGCGGGCCCGCCGCCAGCCAGTCGAGTACCTTGGCCCGGATTGCACCGCGCTTGCTCCCGCGATCGGCCGCATCGACCGGGCGCGGCTTGCCCGCGATCAGCAGCACCACGCGCGCACCCATCGCCTTGGCCTGGAACAGCCCATCGTCGAGCCGCGCATGGGCGGAGTCGAGCGTGTGGCCGTGGAGGTCGAGGGTGAAGTCGGGCTCGATCCGCCCGGCCTGGAACTTGCGGTCCCAGTGCGAATCGAGGCCGGGGCCGCGCTGAACCTCCCCGGCCCGGGGAGATGGCGAAGGCTGCCCCAACAGCGGCTGACGGAGGGGGGGCGTGGGCTTGACCGATGGTGGCGACGTTGGTGCGCGCGGAAGATCCCCGCCGTCAACGCTTCGCGCTGCCACCTCCCCGGGACGGGGAGGGGCTTTGCCGACCAGCGGTGTGACGCTGGCCGCCAGCCGTTCCCACGCGGCGCGCTCGTCAGCCGACAAGCCGCGAGGCGCGGTCATCGCTGGTTGAGGCGTGCGACGGTGCCCTTCGGCAGCAGCACCAGCGCCTGCCCGCGCGCGCTCATCCCACCCGCCACGGTGCGCGCGCGCTCGCCCGCGCCCCAGAAGGTGTCGAAGCGGTTGGCGCCCTTGATCGCGCCGCCGGTATCCTGCGCGATCCATAGCCCGTTTGCCTCGGGCCGGTCGAGCTGGAGCACCACTGGCGCGCCATAGGGAACGAAGCGCGGATCGACCGCGACGGTGCTCTCGCCGCGCACCGGCACGCCGATCGAGCCCAATGGTCCGATCGCGGCGCTCGGGCCGGTCAGTTCCTGAAAGAAGATCCAGCTCTTGTTGAGCCGCATCAGCTCGGCACCCTCGACCGGGTTCTCGCGGATGTAGGCCATGATGCCCTGCATCGAGCCTGAGTACCTGCCGGGTCCCTCGCCGATCAGCCCGCGCTCGCGCATGACCGAACCGATGCCGACGTACTCGCGCCCGTTCTGCCCGGCATAGCCGATCCGCATCACGCTGCCGTCGGGCGCTCGCAGGCGCCCCGACCCCTGAATCTGGAGAAAGAAGAATTCGACCGGGTCCGCCGCCCAGGCGATTTCCAGCCCATTGCCCGCCAGCGCGCCCCGCTCGATCTCGGCGCGTTCGTAGTAGGGGACGTGGCGGCCCTGCGCATCGATCCGGCCGAGCGGCGGGCGGCCCACGCGCTCGCTTTCGGGCATGTCGTCGGGCCAGCCGCGGACGAGGTCGGGCGGCATCTTGTAGACCGGCACATCGAAGCCGGGGATGCGCGTGCGGCTGCCCGCGATCTCTGGCTCGAAATAGCCGGTGGCAAAGGCTTCGCCGGTGCCAACGCGGGCAGTCTCGAAATATTGCGCGAAGAACTCGCCCGCGCGCGCGGCGGGCCAGGTGCGCGCGGCGGTGCAGGCGGGTTGCCAGTCGGCGGGGCTGGTCAGCCCGCTCGCGTCCGTCTTGGTGGTGAGCCAGGTGCACGAGTCGACGAACGCCGCGAGCGCGCCACCTGCGTCGGTGGTGCCCAGGCCGAGCGAAGCGAGTGCAGGCCCGGCGGCGACGCCTGCGAAGGCGGCGCTGCTGACTTCACCCACGGGCGGTGTGACCGGAGTGCCGGGACGCGGGCCCTCGCCTGCCGGGACCAGGCGGCAACCGCCGATGAGCGCCAGCGCAGCCAGCAATGCAAGATGCCGGATCACGCCGCGCCCCTCTCGTTTCGGGAAAATCAGCCCTCGTCGGTCTCGTCGAGCACCCAGTGCGGGCTGGCCGAACCGACGTCGCGGCTGAAGGTCCAGACGTCGCGGCTTTCGATCGCATCGTCGAGCGACCCGGCGACGATCTGGCCGTCGCTGTCGCGGGTGACCGCGGCGATATCGGCGACGAACAGCACCGCGATGCGTGCCATGCGCCCGTCGAGCGTGGCCGAATGGACGGTCGCGTCCTCGATCCGGATCAGCCGGTTGTCGAGCGTCTCGCCCGCTTCCTCGCGCGCGGCGATCGCCGCGTCGAACCCGGCATAGACATCGTCGTCGCACAGCTCACGAAGCGTCTCGCGGTCGCCCTGCCAGAACGCCTCGAGCACCATCCCGTAGGCACCCTTGGCACCTTCGAGAAACGATAGCAGGTCGAACCGGCGGTCGGCGGCGGCGATTTCCCGCACGCCGCGCTCCACCGCAGGCAGCACGCCCTCGAGCTTGTCCTCGCGCGGCTGTTGTTCGAGATTGGCAGGCTGGCGCGGCAGCGCTGCGGGCGGCGGCACCTCGCCGTGTCGCTCGAACCTGCCGGGTACGTGCTCTTCCTCGTGATCGGCGCGCTGGCCAAGCACAGAATAGAGCCGCAGGCCGAGGAATGCGGCAATCGCGGCGAGGATGACGATCTCGTAGAACACAGGCCAATTCTTCCGTCTTGCGCGTGGAGCTTCGCGCGCCACCGCGCGCTCCAGCCCCTTAGGTGCCCTAAATAGGGACCGATTACAAATGAACAACGCGTGACAGCGCCGATCCGTGCCCGGCGCACGCTGCACGTTGCGAGCGCCCGCGCAGGGTGCTAGGCGGCGCGCCGAGCGGGCGGCACAAGGGCCGCGCCGCAACCTGCCGCGATAGAGAAAGTTTTCCGACAATGGCCGATGAAGCCGACATCCTCACCGACGTGACCGCCGATCCCGCGCCCAACGGCGCCGATACCCTGCCCGCCGCCGGCATTATCTCGCAGTATATCAAGGACCTGTCGGTCGAGAACCCGAATGCGCCGGCTTCCTACCAGTGGCAGGAACAGCCGCAGATCGACCTGCAGCTCAACATCGGTGCAGTCCAGGTCGACGGCGAGGTTCATGAGGTCGAGCTCAAGATCAACGTCACCGCGAAGGCCGAGCAGGGCAACATCTACCTGATCGAGTTGTCCTATTGCGGCCTCGTCGGCATGCGGAACCTGCCCGACGATCAGGCGCACGCATTTCTCTATGCCGAGGCACCGCGCATCCTGTTCCCGTTCGCCCGCCGGGTGATCGCCGACGCCAGCCGCGATCTGGGCTTCCAGCCGCTGATGCTCGACCCGATCGACTTCAATGGCCTCTACTTCCAGCGTCTGCAGCAGCAGGCAGAGGCGCAAGGCCAGGCCGAGGCCTCGGCTCCGGCTGCGGACGCCTGATCCCACCGGGCCGGCGCGGGCGCGACGCGTGAACCTCGTCAGGAACGTCGGCACGATCGGCGGGCTGACGCTCGTCAGCCGCCTGTTCGGTTTCGTCCGCGACATCCTGCTCGCCCGGGTCATGGGCGCGGGCGGGGTGGCGGATGCGTGGCAGCTCGCCTTCCAGCTGCCCAACCTGTTTCGCCGCCTGTTTGCCGAGGGTGCCTTCGCCAGCGCCTTCGTGCCGCTGTTCAACCGGCACATGACCGAGGGCGAGAACGAGGCCAAGAAATTCGCCTCGGAAGTGCTCGCGATCCTGCTGCCGATTCTCGTCCTGTTCGGCGCGCTGTTCATGATCGCGATGCCGTGGATCCTGTGGGCCTTTGCCAACGAGGACCTGCGGGCGGACCAGCGCACCTACGAGCTCGGCGTCACCATGGCGCGGATCGCGTTCCCGTATTTGTTGTTCATGAGTCTCGGCTCGCTGGTCGCGGCAGTGCTCAACTCGCTGTCGCGCTTTGCGGCGGCCGCGGCGGCACCGATCATCCTCAACCTGTGCCTCGTCGTGGCGCTGGTTTACGGCATGACGCTGCCCGGCGGCGAGAGCGCGCGCGAGACGACCGGCCTGGCGCTCGCCATCTCGGTGTCGGCCTCGGGTCTGCTCCAGCTCGTCTGGCTGATCTGGTGGATGCACCGGGGCGGTTTCCGGCTGACGATGGACCGGCCCCGGCTGACCCGGCGGGTCAAGGAAATGGGCATCCTGATCGTCCCCGCGGTGTTCGGTGCCGGGGTCTACCAGATCAGCCGTTTCGTCGACCTGGCCTTCATGCGCGGGCTGCCCGACGGCAGCCTCACCCACATGGCGATGGCCGACCGCTGGAACCAGCTTCCGCTCGGCATCATCGGCATCGCGCTCGGCACCGCGATCCTGCCCGCCTTGAGCCGGATGCTCTCGCGCGAGGAGCATGACGAGGCGCAGCGGCTCCAGTCGAACGCGGTCGAACTGTCGATGCTGCTGACGGTACCGGCGGCCGTCGCGCTGTTCTTCACCGGCACCGCGATCGTGCGCGTGTTCATGCAGGGCGGCCAGTTCACCCCCGAGGACGCGACGATCACCGGCGCAGTGCTTTCGGGCCTCGTCCTCGGCTTGCCGGCCTATGTGCTGGTCAAGGTCCTGACCCCCAACTTCTTCGCCCGCAAGGATACGCGCACACCGGTCTATACCGCCGCGGCAAGTCTTGCGCTGACGGTCGGGCTCAACCTCGCCCTCATCCCCTCCCTCGGCGTGGTCGCGCTGGCGGTGGCGGGATCGATCGGGGCGTGGTTCAACACCGTGCTGCTCTACCTGATCCTCGCGCGGCGCGGGTTCTACCACCTTACCCCGCTGGTGATCGGCCGCGTCGTGCGGATCACGCTGGCGTCGGCCGCGATGGGCGCGGCGCTGTGGTACGCGACCGATCTGGGCGAGCCCTATTTCGAAGGCGAGACCCTGGAGAAGCTCGTCGCGCTGATGGCGCTGATGGGTGTGGGCGGAGCAGTATTCCTGCTCGCCGGCACGCTGCTGCGCGTCCTCGACAAGGCCACGATCGCGCGCCTAATGCAGCGCGACATCTGACCTGACCTTCCTGACCTGACGGGACCAACAATGCGCGTCGTTTCCGGCATCCAGCCCACCGGCAACCTGCACCTCGGCAACTACCTCGGCGCGATCCGCAACTGGGTGCGGATGCAGGACGAAATGCCCGACGGCGCCCAGTGCCTGTTCTTCCTCGCGGACCTGCACGCAATCTCGCAACCGCACGATCCCGCCACCCTGCGCGCCGCGACGCTGGAGATGGCCGCCGCACTTGTGGCCTGCGGGATCGATCCCGACCGTTCGGTCCTGTTCAACCAGGCCCAGGTCCCCGCCCACGCCGAGCTGCAATGGCTGCTCAACGGCACCGCCCGGATGGGCTGGCTGAACCGCATGACGCAGTGGAAGGACAAGGCCGGCAAGAACCGCGAGGGGCAGAGCGCCGCGCTGTTCACTTATCCGGTGCTCCAGGCGGCCGACGTGCTGCTGTATCAGACCACGCATGTCCCGGTGGGCGACGACCAGAAGCAGCACCTCGAGCTGGCGCGCGACATCGCGCAGAAGTTCAACAACGACTTCTGCGCCGAGGATGCCCCGGTCTTCACCCTGCCCGAGCCGATCGTGCCGCCCGAGGCGGCGCGGATCATGAGCCTGCGCGACGGCAGCGCCAAGATGAGCAAGTCCGATCCGAGCGACATGAGCCGGATCAACCTCGTCGATGACGCCGACACCATCATGCAGAAGATCCGCAAGGCGAAGACCGATCCCGAGCCGCTGCCCTCGGAAGAGGCCGGTCTTGCCGGGCGGCCAGAAGCGGCAAATCTCGTCGCGATCTATGCCGCGATGGACGGGACCAACGTCCCCGACGTGCTGCGCCAGTTCGGCGGCGAGGGCTTCGGCCGGTTCAAGCCCGCGCTGGGCGAGGTGATGGTCGCGGCGCTGGCGCCGATCGCCGAGCGGTTCCGCGAGCTGCGCGCCGACCGCGAGTCGCTCGACGCGATTCTGGCACGCGGCGCGGCCAGGGCGCGGGAGCTGGGCCGGCCCACGCTCGACGCCGCCTATGCCGCATTGGGCCTCGTGCGCGGGTAAGCAGCGGATTTTTCCTGACATTTGTCAGGCCGTGCATTCAATCCCCATTCAGCCCGCCGCCTTTACAACACGATCTATCGATGACAGCGTGCGACCGGTAATAGGGGCGGCCGCGCTGCGCGTTCCTGTTCTCGAAGGAAACAAGGCTATGACCACCCAGAAAAACACGATGGGTCGCATGCTCAAGCTGGCGTCGGCTCCGTTGCTTCTCGCAGGCCTCTCGGCTTGCGCCTCTTCGTTCAATGCCGATGTCTCGCGCTACGCGGCGCAATTGCCCGCGCCGCAGGGGCAGACGTTCGCTGTCGTCGCCGATGATCCGGCGCTCGCCGGCGGGCTCGAGTTCGCCCGCTATGCCGACTTCGTCGAGGCGGAGATGGCACAGCTCGGCTACACCCAGGGCTCGCCCGAGACCGCGACCCTGCTGGTGCGGTTCGACTACGGCGTCGACAATGGCCGCGAGCGGGTGCGCAGCACCGGCTTCCGCGATCCGTTCTACGATCCCTGGCTGAGCTATCGCCCGGTCTATTACCGCACTCGCCACGGTTACCGGGTGGGATATATCCCCGGCCGGTCGTGGGGCTATGGCTTCCACGATCCGTTCTTCGGCGCGGGCGACGTGACCAGCTACACCGTCTACACCAGCGGCATCGATCTCAAGATCGACAACCGAGCGACGGGTGAGCGCCTGTTCGAAGGCAAGGCCGAGGCGGTCTCGACCTCCAACCGTCTGCCACACCTCGTGCCCAACCTGGTCGAGGCGATGTTCACCGACTTCCCCGGCAACTCGGGCGAAACGGTGCGCATCTCGATCAAGCCGGAAGGCGAGCGGACCGTCCGCCGGATCGACTAGGCCTGTCGGCCTGCGAGCCATCGATCGGGGCGGCCCTGCATCAGCGGGGCCGCCCTTTTCGTTGGCCTCGGAGCTTGTCCGCGCGGGTGGGACTGCTCATCTTGCGACTGACCCGATGACTTTGCGCCTGCCCCGCCTTCTCGCCCTGCGCGCTCTCGTTGCCCTGCTGCTGGCGACTATCGCGCTGCAAGCGACCCCTGCACACGCCTTCGGCCCGGAGCGGCACAGTGGCTCGCCGTTCGATGCGGCGACCCGCGACGTGGCTGCCATGCCCGCGCAAACGGGCGGCGAACTGCGCGAGATCGCGCTGCCGCAGCCCGAGCCGACACCCCCACCGCCCGGGCAGGTCTCGCTGCCAGCCGTGGGCGCAATCGCACTGCCCTTCCTCGCGCCGCAATACCGGGAACGCGCCCGCGCGCCCCCGGTGGCCTGGCCGATCACCTCGCTCGAACTCGCACCGCGAGCCCCACCCGCACCCTGAGCCTGCAACCGCACCGGCCACAAGGCCGGTCCACGCATTCATGCTCAAGGTGATTTATGACGACCGAAACGATCCGGGCCGACGCGCCCGACCCCCGACGCCTGCACGTCGAACGCCTGCTCGCGCGCTATCCCGACCTCTCTACTGACGAGCTGGCCGACCTGCTGGCCTGGGTCAGGACCGAGGCCAGCGCGCTCGATACCGGCATGCTCGCCAGCGACGAGGCATTGGGCGCCAACTACCGCCGCTTCCGCAACGACCATCTCGACACGCTGGGACTCGCTGAGCGAATTGCAGTCGTCGTGGTGGCAATCCTGCTGCTGGCCGGGATCGCGGCCTATGCGATCATGACCTGACGACTCAACCCAGCCGCGCGTGGCCGCCGGTGGAGCCGAATCCACCGGCGCCGCGCGCGGTTTCGTCGAGCGCCTCGACCTCGCGCCACGCTGCGCGGGTGACCGGTGCGAGCACGAGCTGCGCCACGCGGTCGCCGCGCGCTATCGCGAACGGCTCGGCGCCGTGGTTGATCAGGATCACCTTCAGCTCGCCGCGATAGTCGCTGTCGATCGTGCCCGGGGTATTGGGCACGGTGATCCCGTGCTTCAGCGCAAGGCCCGAGCGGGGGCGAACCTGGATCTCATAGCCCTGCGGGATCGCCACGGTGAGCCCGGTCGCGACCGCCTGGCGCGCGCCGGAGGCAATCGTCACGTCCTCTGCCGCAAGCACGTCCATGCCCGCCGCGCCATCGGTGGCGTAATGCGGCAGCTCGAGCCCCTCGCCATGCGGGAGGCGGCGGACCTGCACCGGTATGTCAGTCATCGTGCGGCTCTTGCTCCAGCGCGATCGCGACGCGATCGATCAGCGCGCGCGCTACCGCGGACTTGGGCATCTCGTCGAGCGTCTCGACTTCGTTTTCCCGCACGATCATCACCCGGTTGGCCTCGCCGCCCATAACGTCTCCGGAGACGTCGTTCGCGACGATCCAGTCGGCGCCCTTGCGCTTGCGCTTGGCCTGGGCGTGTTCGAGCACATCCTCGGTTTCCGCCGCGAAGCCGATCAGCAGGCCGGGCCGCTTGGTGCCCGATGCGACGGTCGCGAGGATGTCGGGATTCTCGGTCAGCATCAGCGCGGGCGGGGCCGAGCCGCGTTTCTTCATCTTGTGCCCGGCCACGTCCTTGCTGCGCCAGTCGGCCACTGCCGCAACCATGATCGCGACATCGGCGGGGAGCGCCTGCTTGACCGCGTCGGCCATCTCGCGCGCGGATTCGACATCGATCCGGTCCACGCCGAGCGGCGTCTCGAGATGGACCGGGCCGGCCACCAGCGTCACCCGCGCTCCCGCGGCGGCGGCGGCGGCGGCAATGGCGAAGCCCTGCTTGCCACTCGACCGGTTGGCGATGTAGCGGACCGGATCGATCGGCTCGTGCGTCGGCCCGGCGGTTACCAGGACATGACGGCCGTAGAGCGGGCGCTGTTCGGGGTCTTCCTCGAAATCGGGCTGCCCTGCGAGCGGGTCGAATTCCTCGGGTGTTGCGCTGCCCGAGCCGGTCACCACCGTATGGTTGATCGCATCCGGGTCCGTCGGCGGCGCGGATGCGGCCTTACCCTTGCTCGCCAGCAACGGTCCGCCGGCAGCCGGGACCGCGACCGGCGATGGTTCGTCGACCCACTCGTCGCCACCCTCCGGCACGTCCCACTGCGCGTCGAGCTCCTCGACGCTGCGCTTGGGCGTTGAGCGGCCGATGAGCGAGGAGAGCAGCCCGCCCAGACCGCCGCCGCGCGGCTCGGGCTCGGGCTCGAGTGCCTCGACCAGCCCGCCCGTGTCGCGCGGCTCGCAATCGGCCGCGATGCCGAAGCGCGCCGCGATCTCGGCCCAGATGATCTCGGGCTCGGGCAGACGGCCGGGGCCGAACTCGCCGCAGGCCATCGGGCCGGTGTCGGGGTCGATCACCTCGACGCCTGCCTGCCGCAGCCAGTCGAGATTGCGCTGGGTCGCGGCGTGCTGCCACATCCGCACGTTCATCGCGGGCACGACCATGACCGGCTTGTCCGTCGCGAGGATCAGCGTGGTGGCGAGGTCGTCGGCGATCCCGGCGGCCATCTTGGCGAGCAGGTCCGCCGTTGCCGGGCAGACCACCACGAGATCGGCCTGCCGGCTGAGCTGGATATGCCCCATCTCGGCCTCGTTCTTGAGGTCCCACAGCGTGGTGTAGACGGGATTTTCGCTGAGCGCGGCGAGCGCCATCGGGGTGACGAACTGCTGCCCGCCCTCGGTCACCACGCAGGTGACGTCACCGCCGCCCTTGCGGATGAGGCGCACCAGCTCGCATGCCTTGTAGGCCGCGATGCCCCCGCCGACGACGAGCAGGATGCGCGGGTTGGGGTTGTCGCTCAAGCCGCGGGCACCTGCGCGGCCGGGCTGCTGCAAAGCGGCATTGCCATCGGTAGCTTTCCCCGTCTGTCCATCAGTGGCACGTTAACCCTGCGCGCAAACCCGCGCTAGCCCTCGCTTGCCAGGGCTAACTTTGCATGGCGACTTGTGGCTAGCGTGCTGTTAACCCTCGCCGCCAGAGGGAGATTGCAATGCGTCTAGTCCTGACCGGCCTGATCTTCGCGGGCGGCCTGCTGTTCCTGTTCATGGGGTTCGGCTTCCTGCTCGATCCCGTAGCCTCGGGGACCGATTTCGGCCTGTCGAGTTCGGGACCGCAGGGTCTCGCGACGATGCGCGCGGACATGACCGCGTTCTTCGTGGTCGCGGCAGTCTGCATGATGATTGGCGCCTGGCGCCGCAACGGCGACTTGCTGCTGGTGCCCGCGGGCCTGTTCGGGATCGCGCTCCTGGGCCGCTTCGTCGGGCTGGCGACCGACGGGGCTTGGGACGGGTTCTGGATGCCGATGCTGGTCGAGGCGACCTGCGTGATCGTGCTGCTGATCGCCAGCCGCGTGCTGCCGCACCCGCAGACCTAGAACCAGCCGAGCGCGACGGCTCCCGCAGTCGCCGCAGCGCCAAGCACCGCCGCGAACACATAGCCCGGCCAACGGCGTTCCCCGCCCAGGCGTCGCTCCCACATCAATTCCACTTCGGGCAGCGGCGGCGGCTCGGGCGCGCCGCCCTTGGCCGGGTAGCGGTCCTCGATCCGGCGGACGAGGTCGGGCAGCCGCAGCAGCGTCGAGACATCCTCACGGATGCGGTCGGCAAGCGCGGCCTCCGGCCCCAGCTCGTCGCGAATCCATTCGCGCACGAACGGGGCCGACACGTCCCACATGTTGATTTCGGGATCGAGCTGGGTCGCGATCCCTTCGACCATGACCATCGTCTTTTGCAGCAGCAGCAGGTGCGGCTGGGTCTGCATGTCGAAATCACGGGTGATCGCGAACAGCCCGTCGAGCATCTGCCCGACGCTGAGTTCTGAGACCGGCTTGCCGCGCATCGGTTCGCCCACCGCGCGCAAGGCGGTCGCGAACTCGTCGACCGAGTGATAACTCGGCACGTACTGCGCCTCGAAATGAATCTCGGCGACGCGGCGATAGTTGCCGGTGGTCAGACCATAGAGGATTTCCGCCAGCCATGCCCGCGCGCGCCGGTCGATCCGGCCCATGATCCCGAAGTCGATCGCCACGATGCTGCCGTCGGCGCGCACGAACAGGTTCCCCTGGTGCATGTCGGCGTGGAAGAATCCGGCGCTGATCGCCTGGTTGAGGAACGCGAGCACCAGCCGCCGCGCGATATCGGGCAGGTCGTGCCCGGCGGCGATCAGCTCCTCGCGCTTGGAAATCTTGATCCCGTCGACCCATTCGACCGTCAGCACGCGGCCATTGGTGCGGTCCCAATCGATGTCGGGAATGTGGTAGCGCGGGAAGGCCTTCATCGCATCGCCAAGTTCGCTGGCCGAGGCCGCCTCGCGCCGCAGGTCGAGCTCGCGGTTGGTCCAGCGCTTGAAGTTCGCGATCGTCAGGCGCGGACGCAGCCGCCTGGCTTCGCCGCCAAGCGCTTCGAGATGCGCCGCGGCCCACTCGTAGGTCTCGATATCGCGCGCGAAGCGCTCGCGGATGCCCGGGCGCAGCACCTTGATCGCGACCGCCTTACCGTCGGTCGTGACACCCTTGTGGACCTGCGCGATGGAGGCCGCGCCGACCGGGACCGGATCGATCTCGGCATAGAGCGCCGCGAGCGGCTGGCCGAAGCTTGCCTCGATCACCTGGCGGATCTCGGCGAACGGAACCGGCGGCAGGCTGTCTTGCAGGCTCAGCAGGTTCCGTGCCGCTTCCTCGCCCACAAGATCGGGCCGCGTCGCGAGCGACTGGCCGAGCTTGATCGCGGCGGGGCCGATATCCTGGAAGGCGCCGGCATAGTCGGGCACGCGCGGCTGGCTAGCCCCTAACCGCGCGACGCGGGCGAGCCGCTTTACCGGCACCGGCGTGTTCGGATCCTGCTCGATACCGCGCAGCGCGCCGTGCCGAGCGAGCGTGCGCCCCCACTTGAGCAAGCGCCAGATATGCGTTCGCGGGCTAGTCACCGGGTCAGATTTTCCAGCCCGAATGGATCGCGACGGCGCCGCCGAGGATCGGCTCCACGCGGGTCTGCTCGAATCCTGCGGCGCGGATCATGCGCTCGAAATCGGGCATCTTCGGAAACCGGCGGATCGATTCGGCGAGGTAGCGATAGCTGTCCTCGTCGCCCGCGATCGCCTTGCCCAGCTTGGGCATCAGCTTGTGCGAATAGAGGTCGTAGACTTCGCGGAAGCCCGGCCATTCGGTGGTAGAGAATTCCATGCAGTAGAACCGCCCGCCTCGCCGCAGCACGCGGTATGCCTCGGCCAGCGCGCGGTCGATATGGGTCACGTTCCTGATCCCGAATACGATGGTGTAGGCATCGAAGGTGCGGGAGGGATAGGTAAGGGTCTCGGCGTTCTGGCAGCTCCAGGTAAGCCCGGTGATGCCGCGCTCCAGCGCGCGCTCGATACCGACGTCGAGCATGTCCTGGTTGATGTCGGCGACCGTGACCTCGGCGCCGCGCGCGGCCATGCGGAAGGCGATGTCGCCGGTGCCGCCGGCCATGTCGAGCACGGCCTCGCCCGGCTGCGGTTTAACGCGGCGCACGAAGGTATCCTTCCATAGCCGGTGCATGCCGCCCGACATCGCGTCGTTCATCACGTCGTATTTGGCCGCGACGCTGGAGAATACCGCGCCCACGCGGGCGGTCTTTTCCTCGGGGGCCACATCTTCGTAGCCGAAGGAGACTGTGTCGGTCATCGTGGCGGGCCTTAGGGGCAATTGCCCGCGCCGCAAAGGGTGTTAGGGGAGAGCTGATGCATGGTCCGCGTTACGCCTTTGGCGCAACGCCTGCGGCGGCACCGGCCCGCGGTGCCGGGCGTAGGGGCCAGCAAAGCTGGACCCGGATCGACGCCACACCATGCCCGAGCTTCCCGAAGTCGAAACCACCGTGCGCGGGCTCGCGCGTTTTCTCGATGGCGCGCGCATCGTGGCGGCGCGCGTCAACCGCCCCGACATGCGGCGGCCCTTTCCCGCCGATCTGGTCCAGATGCTGACCGGGGCGACAGTGACCGGCCTCGGCCGGCGCGCCAAGTTCGGGCTGATCCACACCGACCGCGACCAGACGCTCGTCTTCCACCTCGGCATGAGCGGGCGCTGGCGGATCGACCCGGAGAGCGAGGACAGGCACGACCACTTCGTGATCGACACCGGCAGCCACCGGTTCGCGCTCAACGATCCGCGCCGGTTCGGCTGGGTCGACCTGGTGGCGACCGATACCGTCGGCGCCTGGCCCTCGTTCGCGGCGATGGGACCCGAGCCGCTCGGCCCCGATCTGACCCCGGCGTATCTCGCCAAGGCGCTGGCGGGCCGCAAGCAGGCGATCAAGCTGTGCCTGCTCGACCAGCGGATCGTGGCGGGGCTCGGCAATATCTACGTGTGCGAGGCGCTGTTTCGCGCGCGGATCGATCCGAGGAAGGCGGCGGGCAATGTCTCGCGCGCGGCACTGGCGCGGCTGGTGCCGGAGATTCGCGCGGTTCTGCTCCAGTCGATCGAGGATGGCGGCTCGAGCTTGCGCGATTATGCCCGGCCCGACGGCGAGCTCGGCTATTTCGCGACGCGGTTCGAGGTCTACGGCCGCGAGGGGCAACCGTGCGTACGCGACGATGGCGGCATGATCGTCCGCGTGGTACAGGGCGGGCGCAGCACCTGGTTCTGCCCGCGCTGCCAGCGCGCTTGACGATTCGGCACTTCGCTTCTATGTGCGCCGCTTTCCGGCGGGCAACCGCCGTTTCCAAGAGCTTACAGCAAAGCAATTCCGGTCGCGCGATGCGGCCCGAGACGAGGACGAACATGGCCAATACGCCGCAAGCCAAGAAGCGCATTCTCCGCAACGCCAAGCGCGCCGAGATCAACGGCAACCGCATGAGCCGCATCCGCAGCTTCGTGAAGAAGGTCGAGACTGCGATCGCCGGTGGCGACAAGACCGCGGCTGCCGACGCGCTCAAGGCCGCCCAGCCCGAGCTGGCGCGCGGCGTGGCTCGCGGCGTGCTCCACAAGAACACCGCCTCGCGCAAGATCTCGCGTCTCAGCAAGCGAGTCGCGGGGCTCTGACTGGTTGCCCCGCGAGGGGCATTTCCCGTTTCGGTACCCATGCGGGCCGGCGTCGAAGATGCCGGCCCGTTTTGTTGCAGCGCAAAGACACGAGCCGCGTCCGCAAAACGTAGGATAACCCGCGATTCGCGTTGGCGGCGCTACGAAAAACACGCCGAAACAATGCCTTGGACGCAGGTCTGCGGCTTAGCGGGAGTCAAGCGGATTATTTCAGAAATTTTGCGGTTTCCCCACTTGCGACTCATCGCGAGAGGGCCTTAACACAGCCCCTGCAAGCGGCGGGACGGCGCGAGCAAATACAGCATTGGTCGAGCGGTGGCGTGCCCGGAACGGGGATTCCGGGCCATGGACAGGCGCGCGCTCGATCCAGGGGGAATGGCCGATCGGCCGACAGGGACGGGATCTGGGTAGAGCGATGGCAATTCACGGCGACAGGGCCCGGCGCGGATCGGAGAACGATAAGATGGAAGATCTCGAAGCGGTGAACCTGGCGGCCGACTGGTCGGACATCAGCCAGGGCCTGCGCAAGGATCTCGGCCACCAGCTGCACAGCCAGTGGATCAAGCCGATCGTGGTCGGCGGCTTCAACCCGGACTGCGGCACGCTGGACCTGTTCCTGCCGACCGAGTTCTCCGCCAACTGGGTCAACGACCGCTTCGCCGACCGGCTCTCGCTCGCGTGGAAGATCGCCCGCAGCGAAATCCGCCAGGTCCGCATCGGCGTCCACCCCGGCCGCCGCAAGTTGCCCGAGATCAACGTTTCCGGCGACGGTCGCCGCCCGGCCAACGATAGCGATTCCTCGATGATCGCGGTCAGCGCCGCCTCGCTGGGCGATGCGGGCTTCGCTTCGCCGGTCGGGCTCGACCCTTCGCTGACTTTCGCCGCCTTCATCACCGGCGAGGCCAACGTGCTCGCCTGCAATGCGGCGCAGCGCATGTCGGCCAACGAACGGCCGCAGTTCTCGCCGCTCTATCTCAAGGGCGCGACCGGCCAGGGCAAGACGCACCTGCTCCATGCAATCGGCCACTCGTTCCTCGGCGCGCACCCGCGCGCGCGCATTTTCTACTGCAGCGCCGAACGCTTCATGGTCGAATTCGTCCAGGCGCTGAAGGCCAACCAGATGATGGAGTTCAAGGCCCGCCTGCGCAGCTTCGACCTGCTGCTGGTCGACGACATCCAGTTCATCATCGGCAAGGCGAGCGCGCAGGAGGAACTGCTCTACACGATCGACGCGCTGCTGGCCGAGGGCAAGCGGCTGGTGTTCGCCGCCGACCGCGCGCCGCAGGCGCTCGACGGAGTCGAGCCGCGCCTGCTCAGCCGGCTGAGCATGGGCCTCGTCGCCGACATTCAGGCGGCCGATATCGAACTGCGCCGCAAGATTCTCGAATCGAAGCTGACCCGCTTCGCGCCGCTATCGGTGCCCGACGACGTGATCGAGTTCCTTGCCCGGACCATTACCCGCAACGTGCGCGAGCTGGTCGGCGGGCTGAACAAGCTGATCGCCTATGCCCAGCTCACCGGGCAGGAAGTCAGCCTCGCGCTGGCCGAGGACCAGCTGACCGACATCCTTTCGGCCAACCGCCGCCGGATCACGATCGACGAGATCCAGCGCACGGTGTGCCACTTCTACCGCATCGACCGCTCGGAAATGTCGAGCAAGCGACGCGCGCGCGCGGTGGTCCGCCCGCGCCAGGTGGCGATGTACCTGTCCAAGGTCCTCACCCCGCGCAGCTATCCCGAAATCGGGCGCAAGTTCGGCGGGCGCGACCATTCGACCGTGATCCACGCGGTCCGCCTGATCGAAGACCTGCGCACCCGCGATGCGGACATGGACGGCGACGTGCGCAGCCTGCTCCGCCAGCTGGAGAGCTGAGACTTTCGCTGCGGATTGCCTGCCGTTCGCTGCAAGCCTAGGGCGGCGAGCGATGAACCCGTCGCCCACCCTGCCCGCCTTTCCGGAGACGCTGACCCAAGCAGGGTTGCGGGGAATGCGCGGCATATGCCCTAGGTGCGCCGAGGCGAAGCTGTTCGCGCGCTGGATGCGCCCGACAGCCAAATGCGCCGGCTGCGGTCAGGACTGGACTCTGCACGTGGCCGACGATTTCCCGCCGTACATTTCCATCTTCGTCACCGGCCATCTCATGGCACCGCTGCTGATCTGGCTGGTGCAGGAGCAGCATCTTTCGGCTTGGTCCGTCGCAGCGATCATCGTGCCGCTTGCCGTGATTGTGATGATCGGCATCCTCCAGCCGGCCAAGGGCGGCGTGATCGCGCTGCAATGGTGGATGGGCATGGGCGGTTTCGTGCGCGAGCGTTCGCCCGCCGCAACCGAAGCGCCGCCCGCCCCATGAGCTTGTCACCAGACCGCCTCGACCGTTTCGCGCGGCAGATCATCGTGCCCGAGATCGGTGGGGCGGGGCAGGTTGCGCTGAGCGCCGCGCGGGTCACGCTGGTCGGGCTGGGCGGGATCGGGGCGCCGGTTTTGCAGTATCTTGCGGGCGCGGGGGTGGGGCACCTGCGGCTGATCGAGCCGGGCGATGTCGAGATCAGCAACCTCCAGCGCCAGACGATCTACACCGTCCGCGACGTCGGCCATGCCAAGGCGGTCGCGGCGCGGCGCTGGCTGGCGAATTTCGATGCCGAGCTGAAGGTCGAACTCGACGACCGGCGGCTCGAGGCGGGCAATGCCGCCGAATTGCTCGGCACGCCCGACCTGGTCATCGACGGAACCGACAATTTCGCGACCCGCCTCGCGGTCTCCGACGCCTGCGTCGCGCTCGGCGTGCCGCTCCTTTCCGCCGCGGTCGGCCGCTTCCAGGGGCAGGTCGCGGCTTTCGCGGGGCACCTGCCCGGCGAGGCGTGTTATCGCTGTTTCGTCGGCGATGCGTTCGATGCCGACGACTGCGACACCTGCGCGGATGACGGCATGCTCGGCGCGATGGCGGGCTGGGCGGGCACCTTTGCTGCGCTGCAGGCCATGCGCGTGCTGCTGGCGGGCACGGCCGCGCTGGGCGACCCGCAATGGAGCAAGCTCCATCTGATGGACGGGCTCAAGTCCGCGATGCGCACGATCGGAATCGCCAAGGACCCGGCGTGCCGGGGATGCGGTACGCGCTAGAAGCTCGCGCCGTCGACGTGCTTGCGCGGCAGGTCGCCCCACAGGTCCCGTTCGAACATGCGCAGGTTCACCCCCACGCGTTCGTACGCGGGATCGTTTGCGGTCCAGTGCGTCGTGCACCCGCAGGTGCCACAGTGCCACGTCGTCAGCATCCGGTCGCCCTGGACGTAGCCCACGCCATCGCCCGCGATGGTGACGGCGTCGGGCTTGGCATAGTGCCACAGTCCCGCCGTACGGCGGCAGATCGAGCAATTGCACTCGGTCGCATCAAGCGGCTCGTCGCGCAGGACCAGGCCGATTTGCCCGCAATGGCAGCTGCCGTGATGTTCGGTCATTTCAGCACCTCCTCGACCCACGCGGGCACCAGATCACCCGCCCTGCCCTGCCGCGCCTCGTGGAACCAGTGCGAGCCTTCGCTGCGATCGAGATTGAGTTCGAGCGTCCGCACCGCGAGGTCGCGCGCGTCGCGCACGAAGCCGGCGGCAGGATAGACCGCACCCGAGGTGCCGATGCTGACGAACAGGTCGGCATGGCGCAGCGCGGCGTAAATGCGGTCCATCTCATAGGGCATCTCGCCGAACCAGACGACATCGGGGCGCAGCGCGCGCTCGCCGCAGTGGGCACAGGCGGGCCGGTCGATCATCGTGCCGGTGAACGGCGCGCGCTCGCCGCAGGCCGAGCACAGGGCGCTGAGCAGTTCGCCGTGCATATGGAGCACGCGGTTCGCCCCGGCGCGTTCGTGCAGGTCGTCGACGTTCTGGGTGACGATCAGCAGTTCCCCGCCCCATTCGTCGTCGAGCTTCGCCAGCGCCCGGTGCGCGGCATTGGGTTCGACCCGGGCCAGCGCGGCGCGGCGCATGTCGTAGAAGCCGAGCACCAGATCGGGGTTGCGCGCAAATCCCTCGGGCGTTGCCACGTCCTCGACCCGGTGCTGTTCCCACAGCCCGCCTGCGTCGCGGAACGTGTCGATCCCGCTCTCGGCGGAAATCCCCGCGCCGGTCAGCACGACGATGTTGCGTAAGTCCTTGCCCAGCGTCTCTCTCCGTTGGCCCTGAGCTTGTCGAAGGGCCGTCCTTGCTTCAAGACCCGCGCTAGAGGGAAATGCGGGGCTTCGACAAGCTCAGCCCGAACGGAGGTCGTGTGGCGAAGATCGGGATCATCGGCAGCGAAGGCAGGATGGGCCGTGCGCTGGAGGCGGCCATCGCCGAGGCGGGGCACGCGCTAGCGGGCGGCATCGACAAGGGCGGCAATATCGCCGCTCTGGCCGACGCGAGCGACGTCCTGGTAGATTTTTCAGCCCCCTTCGCGCTCGAGGCAAACCTTCATGCGGCGGTCGGCGCGGGCATTCCCATCGTGGTCGGCACGACCGGGCTGGAGCCGGCGCACCATGCCGCGATCGATTCCGCCGCACAGGCGGTGGCGGTGCTCCAGACGGGCAATACCTCGCTCGGCGTAACGCTGCTGGCGCACCTGGTGCGCGAGGCAGCGGCGCGGCTGGGCGACGACTGGGACATCGAGATCGTCGAGATGCACCACCGGATGAAGGTCGATGCGCCCTCTGGCACCGCGCTGCTGCTGGGCGAGGCGGCGGCGGCTGGTCGCGGGATCGACCTTTCGGACAATCGCGAGAGCGGGCGGGATGGGCAAACCGGCGCGCGGGCGACCGGCGCGATCGGCTTCGCGGCGCTGCGCGGCGGCACCGTAGCGGGCGAGCACAGCGTGATCCTGGCGGGCGAGCAGGAGAGGCTCACGCTTTCCCACAGCGCCGAGGACCGCTCGATCTTCGCACGCGGCGCGGTGCGCGCTGCAGACTGGCTGATCGGCCGCGCGCCAGGGCGCTATGGCATGGGCGATGTGCTCGGCTTGTGAACGCCAAGGCATGAACCGCGCCGAAATCTTCGAGTTCTTCCGGCGGCTGGCGGAGGACGATCCCGCGCCGGTGACCGAGCTCGCATATGGCAACGCCTACCAGCTCGTCGTCGCGGTGGCGCTTTCCGCGCAGGCGACCGACGTGGGGGTCAACAAGGCGACGAAAGCGCTGTTTGCGCAGGTTCAAACGCCTGCACAAATGATCGGGCTCGGCGAGGATGGGCTCAAGGAGCACATCAAGACCATCGGCCTGTTCAATTCCAAGGCGAAGAACGTGATCGCGCTGTCGCAGCTGCTGGTCGACGAATTCGGCGGCGAGGTTCCGGCAACGCGCGAGGAGCTGGTCCGCCTGCCCGGTGTCGGGCGCAAGACCGCCAATGTCGTGCTGAACTGCTGGTTCGGGCAGGAGACCTTCGCGGTCGACACCCACATCTTCCGCGTCGGCAACCGCACCGGCATGGCGAGGGGCAAGACCCCCGACCAGGTCGAGGCGCAGCTCGAGAAGAAGGTGCCCCAACCCTTCCGCCTCCACGCCCACCACTGGCTGATCCTCCACGGCCGCTACGTGTGCAAGGCGCGGACCCCTGAATGCTGGCGCTGCAAGGTCGCGGACCTGTGCCGCTTCAAGGCGAAAGTGCTGGAGAAGCCGAACGGGCGGTGACGTTTGTCGGGAATCGAGCCTGTTGCGGACGTCGCAACCTAATGCGATGTCTTCGTTGTGATCAGCATCCAAGCCCTTCTCGCTATCGGCTTTCTATTTGGGGTAGGGGTTGGCGGCCTACTCTCAAAAGGAAAGTTGGGTTGCATCGCGCTGCTCGCCGTACCGGTTGCGGCGGTCACTTACGTGAGCTGGTGGCATGGTGAAAATCCCGATCTGGTGCGGTCAACGAGTGGGTTAGAGTTTTTGTTTGTGCCGATCCCTCCTTCGACCGCAGCATTAGCAGGCTTTGCGGTGGTCTATCTGATCCGGAACTGGCTGAGCACTAGGAACTTGTAGCAGGCGCTGGATTCAAATTCGTTGGCGATTGTCCACTAACCACCCCATCCTCCGCCAACTCCGGCGACAGCGTCGAAATCGTCTGCGCCGCCACCAGGTCGCCGACCACGTTGAGCGCCGTGCGGCACATGTCGAGGAAGCGGTCGACGCCCAGGATCAGGCCGATGCCTGCCGGGTCCACGCCTACGCCCACGAGGATCAGCGCGATCACCGGGAGCGAGCCGCCGGGGACGCCTGCGGTGCCTATCCCGGCGAGGATGCAGATCAGCATCACGAAGGCCTGATCCATCAGGCTTAGCTCCACGCCGAAGAACTGGGCGAGGAACAGCACCGTCACCCCTTCGAACATCGCGGTGCCGTTCTGGTTGGCGGTCGCGCCGATGGTGAGGACGAAGCGCGCGATGCGGCGCGGCAGGCCCAGCTCGGCGTCAGCGACGCGCAGCGCGGTCGGCAGGGTGGCGTTGGAGCTGGCGGTGGAGAACGCCATCACGCTCGCCTCGCGCGTCTGGCGGAAGAACGCGATCGGGCTCTTCTTCGCGATGAATTTGAGGATCAGCGGGAAGACGCCGAACATCTGGATGCCGAGCGCCAGCAGCACCACCGCGACGAACGCCGCGAGCTTGACCAGCAGGTCCCACCCGAACTGCGCGGTCAGCTTGAACATGAAGCAGAAGATCGCGATCGGGGCGAGCTGGATGACGAAGCCGATCAGCTTCATCGCCACCTCGAACACGCCCTCGATCCCGTCCTTGAGCGTCGCGGTATTGCGCGTCTGCACCAGCAGCAGCCCGATGCCGAAGAACAGCGCGAAGAACATCACCGCGAGGATGTCGTTGGCCGACATCGCCGCGATCACGTTGTTGGGCACGATGGCGATGACCTGGTTGACGCCCGCGTCGCTCGCCGCGCTCGCCTCGACGATGCTCGCGGCACCCTCCGCGCCCTCGTCGAGCAGTTCCTGCGCCGCGACCGGATCGACCCCGCGCCCCGGCTGGATCAGGTTCACCAGCGCGAGCGAGATCGCCACCGCGATCGAGGAGACGATCACGGTGTAGAGGAGCGTCTTGAGGCCGACGCGCCCCAGCGATTTCACCTCGCCCATCTCGGCAATGCCGACCACCAGCGCGCTGAACAGCAGCGGGATCACCAGCATGAACAAGAGCCGCAGGAAGATCTGACCGATCGGGCCGGTGACGTAGGTGACCACGCTCTCCACCCACGCCGCATCGCGCGCGAAGGTATAGACGAGCAGTCCGCCGACCAGACCCGCGACGAAGCCGATCAGGATGCGCCATTGCAGGCGGTTGTGGTCGGCCTTCGGCGCCTCCGGTGCGGAAACCGCTGCGTCGGTCATCGTGTCTCTCCCCCAAGCGCCGCCAATGCGATGCGGCGATAGATCCGTGTCAGTGTGTCGAGGTCGGCGAGTGCCACCGCCTCGTCGCGCTTGTGCATGGTCGCGTTGCACAGGCCGAACTCGATCACCGGGCAGACGCTGCGCAGGAAGCGCGCGTCCGACGTGCCGCCGGTGGTCGAGGGTTCGGGCACGAGGCCGGTCTCGGCCTCGACCGCCGCCGCGACGATCGCGGAGAATACGCCGGGCGGGGTCAGGAACGGCTCGCCCGAGATGACCGGGCGCGCGGTGCCGCCGTGGCGCTCGGCGATTTCCGTGATGCGCTCCGCGAGGCCCTTGCCGGTGTGACGGTCGTTGAAGCGCACGGACAGGCGCGCGCGGGCCATGGCCGGGATCACGTTGGTCGCCGGGTTGGGCGCCTCGATTTCGGTGATCTCGAGATTGGAGGGCTGGAACCAGTCGGTGCCTTCGTCGAGCACGAGCGCGTCCAGTTCCGCCAGCATCGCCACCAGTTTGGGCAGCGGATTGTCGGCGAGGTGCGGATAGGCGACGTGGCCCTGCGTGCCCGCAACCTCGAGCCAGACGTTGAGCGAGCCGCGCCGCCCGATCTTCATCATGTCGCCGAGCCGGTTCACGCTGGTCGGTTCTCCGACGAGGCACAGGTCGGGCTGATGGCCGTGCTCGACCATGAAATCGATCAGCGCGCGGGTGCCGTGGATCGCGGGGCCTTCCTCGTCGCCGGTGACGATGAAGCTGATCGTGCCCGCCTCCGCCGGAATGTCCGCCACCGCCGCGACCATGCAGGCGATCGCGCCCTTCATGTCGACCGCGCCGCGACCGTAGAGCAGCTCACCCCGCCGCTCGGGCGCGAAGGGCGCGCTGGTCCAGCCCTCGCCCGGGGGGACGACATCGACGTGCCCAGCGAGAGCGAGGTGGCGCGAACCAGCGGGGCCGGGGCGGATGGCGAAGAGGTTCTCGACCGGTCCGTCCGGCGCTTCGCCGCGCGTGAAGCGGTGCACCGCGAAGCCCAATGGCGCGAGCATCGCTTCGAGCACGTCGAACACCAACCCCGTCGCGGGCGTCACGCTCGGCGCGGCGATGAGCTGTTCGGCGAGCGTGCTGGCGTCCTGCATCGCATCGGGGTTAGACGAGGGGCGCACAGCTTTCCAGCGCCGGAGGCCAGTCATGCCCAAACTCGACCTCGATGCGATCCCGCAGACCAACGTCACCGGATATCCGCCGCCCTACGATGCGGAGGTCGAGGGGCGCTGGTATCGCCGCCTCGCGCCGCCCGCCGGCCTCGCGCTGATGGGCGCGAGCCATGTCGTGCTGAGGCCCGGCGCGTGGTCGAGCCATCGCCACTGGCATGGCGGGCAGGACGAGCTGGTGGTGATGCTGGCGGGCGAGGCGGTGCTGGTCGAGGACGGTGGCGAGAGCGTGGTGCGCGCGGGCGACCTGCTCGCCTGGCCCGCGGGGGTGCGCGACGGGCATCACCTGCAGAACCGCTCGGGCGAGGATTGCGTGTTCGTGGCGATCAGCGCGGGCGCGCGCGAGGGCGACAGCGGCGAATATCCCGATATCGACATGGTGTTCGACGCCGAGGGGTATGCGCGCAAAGACGGGGCTCGCTACGAGACCAAAAGGATTCCCTAGCCGTCCGGCGCCTGCAAAGCCCCCGGAGCGAACGCCTCGTCCAGCAGGCGTGCTATCCGCAGGCCCGCCTGCGTCACGCGCTGCTGCGAGACCGGGATCGACGCGACGATATCCTGCTGGCTCAGCGCGGTTTCCAGCGGCAGGTCGCCCTGGCAAGGATCGCGGTCGAAGGCGGTGCGGTAGACGAAGTCGCGCGCCAGTTGCCAGCTTTCGCGGCCCCAGTCGTGCGGGCCGCCGGTGGCGATCACGGCGCGCTCCTCCGCCGAATAGCGGCGCACCAGCGGCGGGTCGGCGCTGGTGATCGCGCGCTCGGCCAGTGCCGAATCCCAGATCGAGTGCAGGTTGAGATCGGGCACGATGCCATAATCGGTCACCCGGTCGTTGCCGCCGCGATCGTCCTTGTCACCCGAATGGAGCGGCATGTGCACGTCGCCGGCGAAGTGGACCATGAACGCGAGCGCCTCGAGCCGCACGTTGCCGGGCAAGCTCTCGTCGGCGAGAATGCGCTGGTTGCGCGCGATCTGCGCGGTGACGCAGTTGCCGCCCGGGCAGTTCGCACGCTCGTCGTAGGCCTCGCACACCGGCGCGGTGCGATAGTGCCAGGCGGCGGTGTAGCCCCAGCGCCATCCCTCGCGCCGCACGCAGTCGGGCCAGGTCGCGGCGTCCGCCAGCGTGGCGAGCGAACAATCGGGCGTGCCGATCTGCGCCTCGTAACGCAGCAGCCGCGCGATCGCCGCGCGGGTTTCGGGCCTGACGTTGGCATCTGCGATCTGCGCGGTGGTGCGGTGGCCGAAATAGCCCCACGCCGCCGCCGGTGCCGGAACGACCAGCGCCAGCGCGGCCAGCGCTGCTATCAGCCGCGCGACTTGCCGCCGGGCGCGCGCTCGTATTGCTCGATGGTCCATTCTTCCTCTTCCGCGGCGGCGATCCACTGCTGCATCCAGTCGTGTTCCCACACCGCCTCCATGTAGGCCTGCGCGAAGCCGGGCACGCCGATGCCGTAGGTGACGAAGCGGCTGACGACGGGGGCATAGAACACGTCGGCCGCGCCGAAGGTGCCGAACAGGAACGGCCCGCCCTGCCCGAACCGCGCACGCGCCTCGGCCCACAGTTGCAGGATGCGGACGATGTCGCCGCGGCACTGGTCGGTGATCTTGAGCCCCTCGACCCGCGCGCGCACGTTCATCGGGCATTCGCCGCGCAGCGCCTGGAACGATGAGTGCATCTCCGCGACCGCCGAGCGCGCCATGCCGCGCGCCGCATCGTCCTTCGGCCAGAACCGCTCGCGCCCGACCTTGTCGCCGAGGTATTCGAGGATCGCCATGCTGTCCCACACGACGACGTCGCCGTCCCACAGGATCGGCACCTTGCCGCTGGGCATGATCTCGTCGGAACTGCGCCGCGCGGCCTGCCAGTCGTCGCTGCCGATGTTGACGATCAGCTCCTCGAACGCGAAGCCCGATTGCTTCGCGGCGAGCCAGGCGCGCAAGCTCCAGCTCGAATAATTCTTGTTGCCGATGATCAGTTTCATGCGCTCGCCCACCTTGCTTGCGGCCGTTGTACCTGGCTGGAGCGGCCTAGAGGTTCAGGCAATCCGTGTCGAGGCTGAACGGGGCGGGCGACACATGGATGACGAAGGCGACACCGTGTCAACCGTTTCCTACAGGGCAATTGTTTCGTTATTTCAACAGGATGATGGCCAGTTGGCGTGGTGGCCCCGCTGCGCCTGCCCCCCGCCCCCCGGGCGGACCAGTGGCGACGACCGGTACGGAACCGACCGCCCGTTCCCGCGCATCTTGCAGATCGCCCGCGTGTAGGAAAATCTTTTTGCGCTCGGCATCGCAGGCTAGGTTGGCGCGATGACCCTGCGCCCGTTCCACCTCGCCTTCCCCGTCGACGACCTTGCCGCCGCGCGTGCCTTCTACGGCGGCACGATGGGCTGCCCGGAGGGGCGCAGCAGCGACGAATGGATCGACTTCGACTTCTACGGCCACCAGATCGTGGCGCACCTTTCGCCCGGCAGCGGAGACCGCGCGGCGAATGCGGTCGACGGCCACGAGGTGCCGGTTCCGCACTTCGGGATCGTGCTGGAAATGGCGCAGTGGCAGGAACTGGCCGAGCGGCTGGTGGCGGCGGGAACCCTGTTCGAAATCGAACCGACGATACGCTTCAAGGGTCAGCCCGGCGAGCAAGCCACGATGTTCTTCCGCGACCCGGCAGGCAATGCGCTGGAAATGAAGGCGTTCGACGACCTGGGGCAGTTGTTCGCGCGGTAAGGCGGGTCGGCATCGCATCATTCCGCCTTCTAAATGACGCTTCTGCAGAGCACACGATTACAGATACGACATCAGATCGTTCGGGCAAAACCCGTTCATTGATTACAGATTAAGGGGAAACAGGTGTCGAACTCAGTCTATGTCAGCACACTGATGAATGATATGGTTACTGGAGTCCACATGACCTCCGAACTACAAGAGAGGGACCGCAATCTCGCGATAGAGGGATCAAAGCTTCATAAAACGGCAAAACCACTACCCGACGAACTCGTCCCGAAAATTTTTTATTTGGTGCAGAAGTTCGACGATGAAACGGGGGATGCGCTGGTACCGCGAAAGCGGCTGGCTGATTTTCTGGTAGGTGGTGGCTTTTTCATCGTGTCAGCAAGGGCAGTCGACGTCCTTCGCGAGTACGATCTTGGACACGGGCGCCTGGAGCCGGTCGATATTCACCAGCCGGACCGCGCTACGCGAGTTGGATCGGGATGGCATGTCTGGACGCTCGGCGCGCAGCGGAGCGGTTTATCGCGCGAGGCGTCTGGCGAATTATGGGAAGTGGCACCTGGGGTTGCGATCTGGAATGTGCCACTCAATCCCAGGAAAACGCCAGTCGCGGTATACGCCGACCTCGTTGAAGGTGGTGCCGATGTGTGGATCGATCCGCAGCTATTCCAAGGCGTATTTTTCAGCCATGCCCTTGGCAAACGGCTGATCGCCGAGGGGCTGGGGAATGCCTTTCGCCTGTATGAGTGCAAGATGGTTTGAGGCTGGGTGTCGCCAGCTGGCGGCAGTCGTCGGATGAACGCCGGTTGCTGGCTTATGCTTCGTTGCGTTGCAGGCTCGAGACCCGACTGTACCCCTACGGGCGCAATTGCCGTTTAATGTTCGCTCACGCCATGTCCGCTTTCCACCCTTAATTGCGGACGTTGGAGCGCTCGGCGTTGCGCCGCGCAAGCGGACAGGCAGGCCTGAGCGCCTAACTTCGTGAAAGCAGCCCGGCTGCTAACGACCCCCATTGCGGCCATTGGCTTGGTTGAATGTCCCGAAAAAGCTGACATTAGGGGCATGCCTCGGAGACCAAAGCATGAAGCAGCTTTTCTTTGTCCTTGCAGCCGCCCTTGCCTTGGTAGGTGGTGCCGCGGCATCGGCAGAAGAACCGGAGTCGGCTGCCGTTCACTGTGATTTGCCTCGCGGATGGTCGGATGTGGCGGAACTCAACGCACGCTTCGTTGTGTTCGGAGAGTTGCACGGGACCAATGAAGGGCCGAATTTCGTTGGCTCGCTAGCGTGTGCGTTGGGACGCGAAAACAACCGTGTGCTTGTCGCGATCGAGCACGATGCAGCCGAAAACGAGGCTCTTCAGTCTGCATGGAATTCGGATGATTTCGCGCAACGACTGCGCACTTTGCTATTTGCTGAAGGCTCGGACGGGCGCAGCAGCTCGGCAATGTATGACCTGCTAATTCGGCTACACCGGGTTAAGCAGAGCGGCGCGCCTTTAAGCATCGTCGCATTCAACGGGTTCAGAGACAAACCACAAGCGGATCGATTTACCAACTTAATTGGGCAAGCACCTTGGGAAGCGGCGCAAGCTGAAAACATAGCTATTGCATCAACGTCGCAAACCTATGACCGCGTGCTTGTCCTGGTTGGTAATTTTCATGCCATGAAGACTCCAGTCAGCCGAGGCGGAAACGACTTTGATCCCATGGCGCTGCGTCTTTCGCGGTATGGCAAGACGGTCTCGTTGAATATGCGCTATGCTGATGGAACAAGCTGGAATTGCATACCGAAACCCGGCGTCGACCTAGGATCTGACGACATCGACTGTGGTCCGCACCCCACGAAGGGTGAGCCAAATTTGGGATCAGAACCGTTCATCAGGCTCGAACAAACTGATGTGTCCAACGAGCAATCGACCTTCGACGGTTTTTTCTGGGTAGGCTCCATCAGTGCATCCGCGCCAAAATTGCCATAGGCGAAAGGCACCCCCTTCGCTACTGCTCGACCATAAGCCGCCATTCTGATTTCCACCCCAATACCAGTCGTTTAGCAGCATTCACGCGCACCCCCCAAAAGCCGCCGCCTAAACCGCCGCATCCCCCAGCACCGCCGCGCGTAGCTCCGCGATGCCCATGCCCTTCTCGCTCGAGGTCACGTGCACCTCGGGGTACGCCGCGACGTGCTTGCGCGCTTCCTCGGCCACTTTCGCGGTTGTCGCTTCCAGCTCGCTCGCCTTGATCTTGTCGGCCTTGGTCAGGACGACGCGGTAGGTCACCGCCGCCTCGTCGAGCATCTTCATGAACTCGCGGTCGACGTCCTTCAGCCCGTGGCGCGCGTCGACCAGAACCAGCGTGCGCGCCAGCACTGCGCGGCCGCGCAGGTAGGTGCGGACCAGCGCCTTCCACTTGTCGACCACCTTGATCGGCGCCTTGGCAAAGCCGTAGCCGGGCATGTCGACCAGCCGGAACAGCGTCGGCTCGCCCACCTCGAAGAAATTGAGTTCCTGCGTCCGCCCCGGCGTGACCGAGGCGCGCGCGATCGCCCGCCTGCCGGTCAGCGCATTGAGCAGCGACGACTTGCCCACGTTCGAGCGCCCGCAGAAGGCGATTTCCGGCACCGTCGGATCGGGCAGGAATTTCAGCTGCGGGGCCGAGAGGAGGAAATCCACCCGGCCCGAGAACAGCCTGGCGGCACGTTCCGCCAGTTCCGCGCGCGCGGCTTCCTCCTCCGGCGTCACGGTCAGCCCTTCGCCTCGCGCGCCCCGGCCCGCGCCGCGTCGTCCTTGTCCTTCGCCGCCTGCGCCTTGAGCTGCGGGTGCTTGGAATAGAGGTAGGTCTGCTGCGCCAGCGTCAGGATATTCGAGGTGACCCAGTAGAGCAGCAGGCCCGCCGCGAACGGTGCCATCACGAACATCAGGATCCACGGCATGATGCTGAAGATCTGCTGCTGCATCGGGTCCATCGCCGCCGGGTTCAGGCGGAAGGTGAGCCACATCGTCACGCCCAGCAGCACCGCGAGGACGCCGATCGCCAGGAAGCCCGGCGGATCGAACGGCAGCAGGCCGAACAGGTTGAGGATCGTCCACGGGTCCTGTGCCGAAAGGTCCTTGATCCAGAAGTCGATGAACGGTTCGTGCCGCATCTCGATCGCCAGGATCAGCACCTTGTAGAGCGCGAAGAAGATCGGGATCTGGATCAGGATCGGCAGGCAGCCGGCGAGCGGATTGACCTTCTCCTTCTTGTAGAGGGCCATGATCTCCTGCTGCTGCCTGGGCTTGTCGTCCTTGTAGCGGTCCTGGATCGCCTTCATCTTGGGCTGGAGCGCCTTCATCGCCGCCATGCTGCCGAACTGCTTCTGCGCGATCGGGAACATGACGAGGCGCACGATCAGCGTCAGCAGGATGATCGCGACACCGAAATTGCCCGCGAAATCGTTGAGGATGCGCAGCAAGGCCAGCATCGGCTTCTCGAACCAGCGGAACCAGCCCCAGCTGATTGCGAGGCCGAACTGCGAGACGCCGGCATCCTGGTACGCATCGAGGACGACGCTTTCCTTCGCGCCGACGAACAGCTGCGTGGTGCGCGTCTCGCCCGCGCCTGCCGCCAGCGTGACCGGATCGTAGATCACGTCGGCGCGGTAGAGGTTGTTGCCGAGCGAGCGGAACTCGCTTTGCGTCGCGGCGCCGGTTTGCGGCACCAGCGCGCTGAGCCAGTAGTTGTCGGTGAAGCCGAGCCAGTCGGCGCGGCCCTCGCCGGTTGCCTCGCCCGATTCGAGCACGTCGTCGTAGTCGTAGTCGTAGCTGACCGCGCCGCCGAAGCCGCCGATCGGGCCGGTGTGCGCGATCCACTGGCTCGGGTCCGCGCCGACGCTGGTCCGCTGGATCGTGGCGAAGGGTTGGACCACCGCCGCGCCGGTGCCGCCGTTGGCGGCGCTCTGGGTGACGGTCATCATGTAGTTCGCGTCGACCGCGAAGCGGATCGCGAGCCGCTGCCCGCCCGGGGTCGTGTGGCGCAGGATCACCGGGCTGTCGGGGGCGAGCGTGCGGCCCTCGACCTGCCAGACGGTGTCCGGCCCGGTGGCGCGGCGACCGTCGACCAGGAAGCCGAACTCGGCGAAGTGCTGTCGCGCGTCGCCCTCGGGCGCGAACAGGCGGACCGGGCCGCTGTCGTCGGCGACCGTGGCGCGGTAATCCTTGAGCGTGACGTTGTCGACGCGCGCGCCGACCGGATTGATCGACCCGGCGATGCGGGTCGCGTCGATCCGCACCGGCGGCGCACTGGCGCGGACGGTCTGCGCGGCGGCAGGCGCGGCGGTCGCGTCGAGCGTGCCGCGCGCCGCAGTGCCGGCGCTCGTCGGCGTACCGGACGGCGTGGCGGCGGCGGTCTCGGTCTCGACCGGCTGCGGATAGTAGTACCGCATGGCGGCGTCCCAGCCGAAGATCAGCAGGCCGCACAGCACCACGGCAAGCAGGAGATTGCGCTGGTTGTCCAAGGTAACGATCCCGTATTCAGCGAAAGAGGTGTGTTATATAGGTGCTACGGCACCGGATCAAAGCCGTGCCCGCCCCAAGGGTGGCAGCGCATTATACGCTTCGTCGCCATCCATCCACCCTTGATTGCCCCGTGCTTCTCGAGCGCCTCGATCGCGTATTGCGAGCACGACGGGGCATAGCGGCAACTGGGTGGCAGCACGCGCGAAGGGCCGAGCTGCCAGGCGCGGGCGACGAGGATCAGCGCGCGCTTCATTTCCGGCGCGGACCCCGATGGCCGCGCGGCGGATCGCCCTTGCCCTCCGCGGCGCGGCCAAGTGCGGCGGCAAGTTCTTCACCCAGCCGCGCGAAATCGCGCTCCACCCCGCCGTCGCGGCCGATCAGCACGTGGTCGTGGTCGGGCAGGCCCTGCACCGGCAGCGCCGCGCGCAGCAGCTCGCGGAAGCGCCGCTTCATCCGGTTGCGGACCACGGCATTGCCGATCTTCTTGGTCACGGTGATGCCGTAGCGCTTGCCCAGCCCGCCGTTGGGGCGGAACAGCAGCACGAAACCCGGCCGCGCCACGCGCAGCCCGCGGTTCGCCGCGAGGAAGTCGGCGCGCTTGCGCATCACGGTGGGGGCGTCGGACATCATGAAGCAGGTAGCGCGGACGCAGGCACAAAAAAACCCTCGTGCCGGGGGCATTGGCACGAGGGTTCCTTGTCAGCGTTCGTCACGCTTGTACGAGGCGGCCCTTGGTGGAGGTCAGGGCAACAGGGGGGAAACCCGCCTCCAGCCGCGTCGTGTGTTACAAACTAGGCGTTCCCGGCTTTCGCGGCAATGAACGGCGTGTCGCGGTTTGTCGCATTCATACAACTTTTGGCCGCCGTTCCGTTCAGCCCGGACGACGAGACGAACGACGCGGGTCGCGATAGGTGAACGCGCTTTCTGCCACCGCCATGCCGTAGCGGTGCCCGCTGAGCCGCACGGTGGTGCGGTGATTCTGCGAATCGAGTGCGACCCAGTTGGTCAGCTGCAAGCCGCCGGGTGCCGCGGCGTTGCGCTGGAACAGCAGCGTGATCACGCCGAATTCGGGCTTCTTCGGATCGCGCACCTCGACCCCGACGACGTCGGAGTGGCCGGTCGGCACGAGCTTGCCGAACCGCTTCACGTCGCGGTTCGGGTCGAGCAGCGCGCCCAGCGGCGAATTGGAGATCGGCCAGCGCTGGACCTGGTTCACCTCGTAGTCGACGAGCGTCATCGACTTGCCGTTCGAGACGAGGAGCATGGGCACGCCCTTCTCGTATTCGAAGCGGATCTTGCCGGGGCGCTTCAGCGTCATGACGCCCGCGACCGTCTGGCCCTTGCGGTCGGTCTGGGTGAAGTTGGCTTTCATCGTCGAGATGCCGCGCAGCGCGGCGACGACACGGTCGAGTTCGGCCTGCGACTGGGCAGTGGCAGGCGCGGCCGGCGCAAGCAGGCTCGCGGCAGGAACGGAAACGGCCAGCGCGCCGGCAATCGCGGCGCGCAGGGGGGTGATCGCGATATTCTTGATGCTCATCATGCTCCACTCTCTGGGGATGGAGCATTGAACCGCCAGTGAACTCGGGCGGTTCCCGTCGTTCAGACGGCGCCCCCGGTCACCCGGAAGATCACTTTATCTTGGCTTCCTTGAACTCGACGTGCTTGCGCACGACGGGATCGTACTTGCGGAAGGTCATCTTCTCGGTCGTGTTGCGCGGGTTCTTCTTGGTGACGTAGAAGAAACCGGTGTCGGCGGTCGAGACCAGCCGGATCTTGACGGTTGCGGGCTTCGCCATGACTCTATCCTAGGTATCGTTGGGCGGCCGTCATGGCCGGAAAAGCAGAGAGGGCGGCACCTATGGCCGCCCGGTCGGCGCGCGCATTGGGCGATTCACCCGCGAAAGTCAAGCGGGCCGAAGGCAGGCGGCTACCAGTCCTTGCGGTCGACCTTGCCGCGCGCCGCCTTGACCTCGCCGCGGACCTTCTTGGCCTTCAGCCGCTGGACCTTGCCGACGCGGTTCAGCTTGACCTTGCCGCGCGCCTTGGGCGGGTTGAGCGCTTCCTCCAGCATCGCCGTGAGCCGCGCCCGCGCCGCCTCGCGGTTCTGTTCCTGGGTGCGATACTCGCGCGCGGTCAGCACGATTTCGCCGTCCTTGGTCAGCTTGCTACCGGCGATTGCGACCAGCCGGGCATAGGTTTCGGGCGACAGGCCGAGCGCAAAGACATCGACCCGCAATTGCACCGCCGTCGCCACCTTGTTGACGTTCTGCCCGCCGGGCCCGCCCGCGACGAAGAACTTCTCCTGCGCCAGCGCCAGCGCAAGGTCGGTCACCCTACCCATCGGAAAAGCCGAGTGCGGTGAAATCCGCAGGCAGCGGCGCGGTCGCCTCGATCGGCGGCTTGCCCTCGCGCTGGACCGTGATCCCCGCCGCATGAAGGAGGGTCCGCTTGCCCTTGCCGTCGCCATAGACCGGATCGCCTACCAGCGGCACGCCGAGTCCCGAGGCCGAATGCACCCGCAACTGGTGCGTGCGCCCGGTTTCGGGCCGGAACTCGACCAAAGTGCGCCCGCCGACCACCGCGAGGCTGCGCCAGTGCGTGACCGAGGGCTTGCCCTTTCTCGCCGGGATCATGCGCCAGCCTTTTTCCGCGCTGCTGATCTTGGACAGCGCCAGCTCGATCGTGCCGCTTTCGTCCGCGATCTCACCTGCGAGCACACCGAGATAGCGCTTTGCGACCTTGCGCTCCTCGAACGCCCTGGCGAAGCGCACCAGCGCCTTGGGGTTGCGCGCCAGCAGCAGGCAGCCCGAGGTATCGGTATCGAGCCGGTGCACCGGCACCGGCGCGCGCTGGAATCCGAGCTTGAGCGCGTCGAGATGGTCCTCGAGCGATGGGCCGCCCTTGCGCGGGCGCTCGATCGGCAGGCCGCCGGGCTTGTCGATCACCAGCGCCTCGCCGTCTTCGAACCGGATATCGATCATGTGAGCAGCCTTGCCGGTATGAGGCCGCGCAATGCGTTGCCGATGAAGAAACCTTGCGCGAGATCGGCCAGCGTGAGTTCCGCCTCGCGCGCCAGGCCCGCCTCAATCAGCGAGCGGCGCAGCACGCCCGCCAGCAGGCCGAGCGATGCGGACGGAGTCAGCAGTTCGCCATCGCGCTCGACGAACACGTTGGTGAAGCTGCCCTCGGTCACCAGGCCGTCGGCGCGGACCAGCAGCGCCTCGACGGCGTCTTCGCTCTGGGCCACGGCGAGCGCATCGGCGTAGAAGCCCCGGTCGCTGGTCTTGTGCCGCAGCCGCCAGTCTCCCGGATCGACCGGCAACGGCAGCGCGATGCACGGCGCGGGTTCGCGCAGGGGCTCGGGCAGGTCCCTCGCCTCGAGCGCAATCGCCCCGCTCCGGGCCGCGAACAGCCGCAACCGCGAAGGGCGGTCGAGCTCGAAGCACAGTGCCTGGATCTGGTTGCGAACCGCATGGCGGTCGAACGCGAAGCCGAGTTCCGCGGCGCTCGCCTTGATCCGTTCGAGATGCAGTTCGAGCAGCGCGATGCCACTGTCGGGATCGAACCGCATGGTCTCGATCAGGTCGAACGCCGGCGCAGTCAGCGCAGGGCCACTGGCACGGGCAAAACCGCCCTTGAGGAGGCATTCGCGCCACTCCGCCTCGACCTCGCTGTCGGCGACAATCGCCGAGCCGACACCGAGCACGGCCTTGCCGCGCCCGTTCTCCACCGGGGTCAGCCGCAGCGTACGGATGGCGACGTTGAGCGCCGCATCGTCGCCCGGCCCGATGCGCCCGATCGCGCCGCAATATGGGCCGCGCGCATCGCGCTCGACCTCGGCGATCAGCTCCATCGCGCGGATCTTGGGCGCGCCGGTGATCGAGCCGCAGGGGAAGATCGCGCGGACGAGGTCGGCGGAGGTCCTGCCCTTGCCGAGCCGTGCGCGCACCGTCGTGACCATCTGGTGGACCGTGGGGTAGCTCTCGACCGCGAACGGCGCGTGGACCTGCACGCTGCCCGGCTCGGCGACGCGGGAAAGATCGTTGCGCATCAGGTCGACGATCATCAGGTTCTCGGCGCGATCCTTCTCTGAGGCCGCCAGTTCCTCGGCAAACGTACGGTCTTCGGCATCATCGCGACCGCGGGGGCGCGTGCCCTTCATCGGCTTGACCTTGAGCTCGCTGCCCCGGCGCGACACGAACAGCTCGGGCGAGAGGCTGAGCAGCCAGTCGCTGCCGTCGAACACTACCCCGCCATAGCCCGCTCGCGCCGCCGGACGGAGCTGGCGGTAAAGCGCCAGCTCATCGCCGCGATAGCTGCCCGCCAGCGGGAAAGTGAGGTTGGCCTGGTAGATGTCGCCCGCGCGGATCGCCTCCTGCAAACGGGCGAACGCGGCGGCGTAGGCACCGAACGAGACCTGCGGTTCGAGCGGCCCGAGCGACGCCTCGCCCGCGCCGTTCTCGGCCAGCCAGTCGGGGACCTCGGCGGACGGGATCGTTCGCATCTCGTCGAACAGCCCGAGCCAGACCAGCGGCCCGGCCGCCCCGCTGCGCGCCTCGGCCAGCGGCGCAAGCTTCGGCTCCAGCGCCAGCCCCGCCTCGTAGGCGATGTAGCCCGCCAGCGTCCCGCCGTCGGCGCGCGCGGCCTCGGCCCGTGCCAGCACTTCGGCGACCTCGCCCGGACGGCGCGCGACGAAGACCTCGCGGGGATTCTCGAACAGGTGCGCATCGGCCGCACCTTCGGCACGCGCGTCGTCGAGCAGGACAAAGGGGGCGCGGGTCGCCATCCCCGCCGCCTTAGCGGCTGCATCGGCCAAGTCGAGTGTTGACCCGCGCGCAGCCGCTGGCCAAGTGTCGGCAGCGGAGGGACTTATGGGACAGATCTACCTCGGACTGGGCGCCAACGGCGAAAGGCAGTTCCTCGACCTGAAGCGCGCGAACCGCCACGGGCTGATCGCGGGGGCGACCGGCACCGGCAAGACGGTAACCCTCCAGGGCCTCGCCGAATGCTTCAGCCGCGAAGGGGTGCCGGTGTTCCTCGCCGACGTGAAGGGCGACCTTGCCGGCATCGCCATGCCCGGTTCGCCCACCTTCAAGAATGCCGACAAGCTGGAGGCGCGAGCGAAGGAAATCGGGATCGAGGACTACACCTACGCCGACAACCCGGTGGTGTTCTGGGATCTCTACGGCGAGCAGGGCCACCCGATCCGCACCACGGTTTCCGAAATGGGCCCGCTGCTGCTCGCCCGGCTGCTGGGGCTGAACGAAACGCAGGAGGGCGTGCTCCAGATCGCCTTCCGCCATGCCGACGACAACGGGCTGCTGCTGCTCGACTTCGCCGACCTGCAGGCCATGCTCGCCTGGTGCGCGGAGAATTCGAAGGAGCTGAGCACGCAATACGGCAACGTGACCAAGGCGAGCGTCGGCACGATCCAGCGGCAGCTCCTCAGCTTCGAAAGCCAGGGCGCGGACCGGTTCTTCGGCGAGCCCGCGCTGGAGATCGACGACTTCCTGACGGTCGACGATCAGGGCCGCGGCACGATCAACGTGCTCGCCGCCGACCAGCTGATGCGCAGCCCCAAGCTCTACGCCACGTTCCTCTTGTGGCTGCTGGCCGAACTGTTCGAGAGCCTGCCCGAGGTCGGCGACCCGGAAAAGCCCAAGCTGGTGTTCTTCTTCGACGAGGCGCACCTGCTGTTCGACGATGCGCCGCCTGCGCTGCAGGACAAGATCGAGCAGGTCGTCCGCCTGATCCGCTCGAAGGGTGTCGGCGTCTATTTCGTGACCCAGAACCCGATCGACATTCCCGAGGAGGTCGCGGGCCAGCTCGGCAACCGCGTCCAGCACGCGCTGCGCGCTTTCACCCCGCGCGACCAGCGCGCGATCCGCGCCGCGGCGGAGACGTTTCGCATCAATCCCGACCTCGACGTCGAGACCGCGATCACCGAGCTGAAAGTGGGCGAGGCGCTGGTCTCGACGCTCGACGGGGAAGGCGCGCCAACGGTGGTCCAGCGCACGCTGATCCGCCCGCCGTGGAGCCGATTGGGGCCGGTCACGCCCAAGGAGCGCGCGATCATCCAGTCGGTCAGCCCGCTCGAGGGCAAATACGATACACCGGTGAACCGTGAGAGTGCGTCGGAGGTACTCGCGGCCAAGGCGGTCGATGCGGCGGAGACGGCGGAGGAAGTGGAGGCGCAGGGGCGCGAGGCTGTCGGCCAGCGCGCGCGCAAGACCACCAGCCTTTGGGAGCGCGCCGGGAAAGCCGCGATGGGCGCCGCCGCCAGCAGCGCCGCGACCATCGTCGCCGCCAAGATGACCGGGCGTTCCTCGCGCGCGAACCCGATGAAAACCGCAGCGACCTCTGCCGCGGGGACAATCGCGACCGAATTCGGCGGCGGCATCGCCGGGCGCTTCGTGCGCAACCTAATCGGCGGGCTGATGCGGTAATGTAACTGAAGCGCGGCATCAGATCGCGCGCTGATAACGATGCGGGCGCGCGGGCACGAAGCTGCAGGAGCGGATGCGATGGCGCACAAGTTCGTCGACCTCAGTCCGGACGACAAGCCGATCTTCCTCTACACCCACGGCGGCGAGAAAGTCCGCCAGGTGCTGTGGGGGGATTATCTCCGACTCGACCCGGCAGCCTCGGCCGACCAGGCCTGGACGCATGTCCTGTGGGGCAGGGACGACCAGCGGCTGCGGATCGAGAGCCGCCATCTCGGCGACAGCCGCCCGCTCGAAATCGTCTTCGTCGACGTCGGCCAGGGCGATGGCTGCGTGCTGATCACCCCCGAACGCGACGGCAGCGAGCGGATCATGGTGATCGACGCGGGCAAGACGCACCACATGGCCGAGTTCCTCGAGGCACGGTTCAAGATCCTGCGGAACGAGGCGAACCTCGTTTTCCATGCCGCTGTCGTCACTCACCCGGACGAGGACCACTACGGCGGGTTCACGCAGATATTCGCCGATACGAAGGCGCGGTTCCATCATCTTTGGCACAGCGGGCTGGTCGAGCGCGCGGTTCCGGGCGAGTACGAAAAGCTCGGCGGGAAGGAAAAGCGCGCGGGCGAGAAGCACGCCTACCTTCGCACCCTGGCAGTCACCGACGCCGATACCCGCGCCGCCTTCACCGCGCCACCGGGCCGCTACCTCTACCCGCAGATGATGCAGGCCGCGCTCGCCCGCGGCGCGGTGGGCGAGTACCGCATGGTCTCGACCGTTCACGGCGAACAGGAGGACGGGCGCAGCTGGCTGCCGGGCTTCGCGCCATCGGCGCCGCGCGACTATGCGATCGAGGTGCTCGGCCCGTGGGTCGAGAACGACGGCGACGGCGACAAGCTGCGCGTGCTCGCGGGCGACTACGGCAAGACCAAGAACGGGCACTCGGTCATCCTGCGGCTCGAGTACGGCGAATTCAGCGTCCTGTTCGGAGGAGACCTCAACGAACCGGCCGAGAAGTTCCTGCTTCACCAGCACACCGGCATTGCGCGCTGGCCGCGCGACATTCCCGAGCGCGACAGCTTCGTCGCCGAGGCACGCAACGTGTTCCGGTCCGACGTGATGAAGGTCTGCCACCACGGCGCGGCGGACGTTACCGACGAGTTCATCTCCGCCGTGCACCCGGCCGCCTTCGTGATCTCATCCGGTGACCAGGAAGGCCACGTCCACCCGCGACCCGACCTGCTCGGGCGGCTCGGTCGGCTGGGGCGCGGGCATGCGCCGGTGATCCTCGCCACCGAGCTGCAGCGCTCCACCCGCGAGCGCGAGGATCAAAGCCTGGCGATCGAACTCTCGGCGCTGGTCGACGACCACGCCGCCGCGCCGACCGATGCCAAGCGCCTGCGCATCGCCGATCTGGTGCGCGAACTGGCGCGGACCAATGTCGAGGTCGACGGGGCGATCTACGTCAAGACCGACGGCAAGCGGCTGATCACCGCGTTCCGCAACGAGATCGGTTCGGACAAGAAGAAGTGGTTCTACTTCCGCTACACGCTCGACAACGGGATGCTGGTGCCGCGCTCGGTTTCGCCCTGATCAGCTCGCCGGAAGCCGGATTTCCGCGCGCAGGCCGCCTTTGGACCGGTTGGCAAGCACCAGTGCGCCGCCGTGCTGCTCGGCGATGGCGCGGGCGAGCGTCAGGCCCAGCCCAGCCCCGCCGGTCTCGCGGTTGCGCGAGGCTTCGCCCCGGGTAAACGGCTCGAGCATGGCGTCGATCCGGTCCGCCGGAATGCCCGGCCCGCGATCGTCGACCCGCAGGATCGCCATGCCGCGATCCTCGGCCAATTCCACTTGCGCCGTGCCGCCATAGCGCAAGGCATTGGAAATGAGGTTGCGCAGCGCCCGGCGCAGCCAGGTGACGTGGACCGGCCGCACCAGCCGGGCTGTGCCGCGCAGTTCGACCGGCTCGCCCATGTCCTCGAATTCCTCGACCACCGAAGCGGTCAGCGCAGCGAGGTCGGTGCGTTCCGGCGGGCTGTCGCTGCGGCCCACGCGGGCGAGCGAGAGAATGTCGTCGAGCGAGCGGGTCAGGTCCTCGATCCCGGCCGCCATCTTTCCCCGCTCGCGCTCGTCCTCGACCGATTCGATCCGCACGCGCAATGCGGCGAGCGGGGTCTTGAGGTCGTGCCCGATGGCACCCAGCATCACGTCCTTCTCGTCGAGCAGCGCGGCGATCCGCGCCTCCATCGCGTTGTAGGCGGCGATCAGGCGCTGAACGTCCTCCGGCCCTTCGACCCGCAGCGGCTCGCCCGCCTGACGGGTGCGGGCGAAGCTTTCGGTGCGTGCGGTCAGCGTGCCCAAGGGCCGCGTGATGCGCCGGAGCAGCAGCCACAGTGCGCCGACCAGTACCAGCAGCAAGACCAGCGTCTGGACCAGGATCGTGCGATAGACTCCGCGCTGGACCGGCGGTTCCGCCACCCGCGCAACCGACCACTGGCTGGCACCCTCGCGCCGCAGCGCCGCGACCAGCATTGTCCGCTCGCCCGCCCGCTCGCGCCGCATCCGGTCGGCCAGTCGCGGGCGGGCGGCAATGTAGGGATCGGCGGCAGCCTTGCGCTCGGTCACCAGAACTTCGGCCACCGCCACGCCCTGCCCCTTGAGCAGCTCCGCCAGTTCGCGCTCGCGCAGGGCATTGCGCGTCTCGCCGGGGCGCAGCCGCGGCTGGTCGGTCCATTCGATCCGCAGCGGACGCGGCAAGCGCGGCGGGAAAAGCGGGCGGTCGCGGCGGCGCTCGGCGCGTTCGCTTCGTTCGGGGCGCGGTTCCGCCTGGCGCACGAGCTGCAACGCAGCTGCGCTCAGCATGGCGGCATCACGCCGGTTTTCCGCCGCGCGCACCAGCAGCACCGCCGAGACCGCCTGGCCGACCAGCAATGCGGCGATGACCGCCAGCAGGACCTGGCCGAGCAGGCTCTTGGGCAGGAACCGCATCTCAGCCCGAGCCGGGCGCGAAGCGGCGCACGTCGGCGGCAAGCGAATAACCGCCGCCGCGTACGGTCTGGATCAGTTGCGGATCGCGGCTGTCGCGCTCGATCTTGCGCCTGAGGCGGCTGACCTGGTTGTCGACCGCCCGGTCGAACAGGTGCGCCTCGCGCCCCTGGACCATGTCGAGCAGGCGGTCGCGGTCGAGCACCTGGCGCGGATGATCGAGCAGCGCGCGCAGCAGGCGAAACTCGGCAGTCGAGATCGAGACCACGGCCCCGTCCGGGTCGGTGAGCTTGCGCTTCAAGGGATCGAGCCGCCAGCCGTCGAACTCGTAATGCGCGTCCTCCTCGGCGGGAACCGGCACACGGCTGGCACGGCGCAGGACCGAGCGGATGCGCGCGACAAGTTCGCGCGGCTCGAACGGCTTGGTGACATAGTCGTCGGCGCCGATCTCGAGGCCGATGATCCGGTCGGTCGCCTCGCCCCTGGCGGTGAGCAGGATGACTGGCAGTTCCCTGGTCTCGACCAGATGGCGGCACAGCGAGAGACCGTCCTCGCCCGGCATCATCACATCGAGCAGCACGAGGTCGGGAGCGAATGCGGCGATCTCGTTGCGCGCGATCGCGGCATTTGCCGCCTCGCGCACGTCGAACCCCTGGCGCGAGAGATACTCGGCCAGGGGTTCGCGCAGGGTCGGCTCGTCGTCGACCAGCAGCAGCTTGGTGGGCGCGGGATCGCTCATGTCGTTCGCCATGCGCCTAACCCGTGCGGCCGGTCTGCGGCAAGCGCGGGCTTACTGCGCGGTGCGCGCGGCCCGGCGCTCGGCCATCGCGGTCCGCATCGCCTGGCGGGCAGCCCTGCGCTCCTCGGACGAGACGGCACCGTCGCCATTGGTGTCCATCCGCTCGACGTGCGCCGCGTGGGCGGTGTCGAATTCGGTGCGGGTGATCGCGCCGTCGCCATTGGTATCGGCCTGCCGCATCATGCCGTGCATGATGCGGCGGCCGCCGCGCTTGCCGCGCATCGCCTTGCGGCCTTCGCCGGAAGCCCGGCGTTCGGCGCGAGCTTCACGTGCCGCGGTCATCTCGGCCTGCGACACGCCGCCGCTGTCGTCGGCATCGAGAGCGGCGAAGCGTGCCTCGCGCCGTTCGGCCATCTTGGCCGCGCGGGCTTCGCGCCGCTCGGCCATGCGCGCCTGGCGCGCCTCGCGGTTAGCAGTCATCTCGGCCTGGCTTACTTCGCCGTCGCTGTCGGCATCGAGCCGGGCGAAGCGCTCGCCCTTGCGGGCCTCGCGGTCGGCGGCATCGATCGTGCCGTCGCCATTCGCGTCAATTCGGGCGAACATCGCCGCGCCGTGGGCGGCGAATTCGGCCTGGGTCAGCGTGCCGTCGCGATCGGCATCGGGGGCGGTCCGCTCGGCCGGCTGGGCGGCCACGAAAGTAGCGCCGCCGGCAAGCGCGACGGCTGCGGCGGTCAGGGTCAGGGTAAGCTTGCGCATGGCTCTCTCCGGAAAAGGGAATTGAGCTGCGACGGTGCCTTCAGGGGGAGGGGGAGGATCGGTTGGCACCGCCGCAACTCGTGCATCCCTTCTAGGAAGCCAGTGTCGCAGAATTATCCCGCGTGCGGGGATTTTTGTCGCGGATTGTAACGCGCGGCTAGAAGCTGGTCCGCAGGCTCACCTTGAAGTTGCGGCCCGCCAGCGGGACGAAGTCCTTGGTGAAGCTCGCGTGGCGGCGACCATCGGCATCGAACACGTTGTTCGCCTGGAGCAGCAGGGTGACATTGTCCTGCCCGCTGATCGGCTTGAACGCGAGCGAGGCGTTGACGTGGGTGAAGCTGTCGGTCGGCGTCTCGAACGGCGAGACCCGGTCCTGTGCGTCGAACCACTGCACCTCGACCCGACCGTCGAACATGCCCGCTTGCGCCTCGAGCCCGCCCTTGAGCCGCAGCGGCGGAATGCGCGGCAGCGGGGTGTTGTCGGCGAGTTCGGCGCGGACGTAGTCGCCGCCCGCATCCGCGATCAGCGCGAAACCGTCGCGCTGGATCAGCGGTACCGAAATCTCGCCCTCGATGCCCCAGTGGTCGGCATCGCCCTGGAGGTACGTGAAGACCGGCAGCTCGTCCTCTTCCTCGCCGGTCCCGGCAAGATAGATGTAGTCGTCGAACCAGTTGCGATAGATCGCCAGATTGATCGTCGCCGGCCCGACCGTGCCGCGCACGAAGGCCTCGACGCCCCAGGCCTTTTCGGTGCTGAGGTCCGGATCGCCGATCTCGAACGCCTGCGTGGCGATGTGCGGGCCGTTCGAGAGCAGCTCTTCCGCACTCGGCGCACGCTCGGCCCGGCTGCCGGTCACGCCGAAGCGAAGCCCGCCCGAGGTCTCGTAGGCGAGGCCGACGGCGCCGGAGAACGCGTCGAACTTGCGGTCGAAGCTCGCGACCTGCGATTCGACGTCGGTCTTCTCATACCGTCCGGCCAGCTCGAGCTGGAGCCCGCCGAGCGGGATTTCCTGCAATGCGAACAGCGCAAGCTGGTCGGTCCGGTTCTTGGGCACGTAGGCCTCGGCCCCGAAAGCATCGAAATCGCGGTAGCCGTATTGCAGCCCGAACGCGCCATTCCAGCCGTTACGGCTCGCCTGTTCGAGCACCGCGCGCGCTTCCATGCTCTCGGAACTGAATACGGTGCCGACCTCGTCGCCCTCGAATTCGGTGTGAGTATAGTCGGAATAGCCGACCCGGGTGTTCAGCGCCTCGAAGAAGCCATCGCCGAGCGCAAGTCTGCCGCGCAGGTCGGCGCGATACTGGCGCAGCCCGATCGAGACCGATTCCTCGTCTTCCCCGGCATGCTCGTCGCCGTGATCCTCGTCGTGGCTTTCTTCTTCCTCACCGTGATGGTGCCCGGCACCGGGGCGGAGCGGCACGCCATAGGCGGTGTCGTAGACCCCGAACGAGGCACCGAGCGAGCTGTCGCCCTCGAAGAAGGCAAAGCCTGCATTAGCGGTCCATGTGCGTGTGGCGCTGCCGGGCAGGACATCGCGCAGGCCAGCCGCCTCGCGCAGTTCTTCGGCTTCCTCGAATTCACCTTCTTCCTCTTCCTCGTCCGCATCGGCGAGCAGGTCGGCACGCAATGCGTCGGACGCAACGAAGCCCGGGATCTCGACATCGTTGGTGTCGCGCCACGAACCACCGACATGGACCACGAACCGGTCGCCCAGTGGCACGTCGAGCGAGGCCGCGCCTTCGCGCAGGTCGTGGGCGGTATCGGCCGCGATCGTCGCATCGAGGTGGAAAGGCTCGTTCAGCCGGCGCAGCGGAATGCGCTTGTCGATCACGTTGACCGCGCCGCCGATCGCCTGGCTGCCGTAAAGCAGCACGGCAGGCCCGCGCAGCACCTCGACGCGCTCGGCGCTGAGCGGGTCGATCGTCGTCGCATGGTCGACCGAGGTGTTCGACACGTCGGCAGTTCCTATGCCGTCGACCAGCACGCGCACGCGCTCGTTGGAAAAGCCGCGCAAGACGGGGCGCGAGGCACCGGGAGAGAAGCTGCTCGCCGAAACGCCGGGGATCGAGGTCAGGACTTCGCCGATCTGGCCATCAAGCCGCCGCTGCAGCTCGGCCCCCTCGATCACCGACGTACCGGCGAGAATGTCGAGCTGTTCGAGCCCGATCCCGGTGACGACGATCTCGCCGTCGTTGGCAACACGGCGGTCGTGCAGGTCGTCGGCAGGCGGGCGCTCCTGACGCGGCGCCTCCTCCTGGGCCTGAACCGGCGAGGCAAGCCCGACCGAGAGTGCGACGAACGACAGCGAAGCGGCCAGTGCGGCCCTATTCTTATGATACAACATAACGCGCGCCATACGGATGGTTGGTCAACACGATATGTCCAGTCGACGAAACGAGCCGCAAGTCCGACGAGCTGCATTCCCTGGAAGCGGTTCGTGGCTCGAACCTTTTCGACGAAGCGCGATTGACTTGCTCTCGATAACCGCAGACGATTTGCGGGAACGTACTGTCCGTTCTGCGGTTTCTCCGGTTCCTGCGGAAAGTTAATATGCCCCCCTCGACCCCCCTTCGCGCCGGCCGGGCCGGACTTCTGTGTGTGGCCGTCAGTTTGCTGCTGGCTGCCTGCGGCGATAGCGGAGCGCAGGACAAAGGGGGCGGCCAGCCGACCAGTGTCGGCTACGTCGTCGTGCGGGCGACCACTGTGCCGGTCGAGATCGAGCTCAACGGCCGCGTCGCCGCGCTGCAGTCCGCCGAGGTGCGGCCGCAGGTCGCGGGCGTCATCCAGCGGCGACTGTTCACCGAAGGCTCCGTCGTCAGGCAGGGGCAGACGCTCTACCAGGTCGATCCGAGCCTCTATCGCGCCGCGAGTGCCGAGGCGCAGGCGGCGGTCAACAGCGCCGCAGCCACCGCCGAGGCTGCGCGGGTCCGGGCCAATCGCCTCAAGCCGCTCGCCGACATGGAAGCGGTTTCGCGGCAGGATTACACCGACGCGCTTGCCCAGAGCCGTCAGGCGACCGCGCAGGTGGCGCAGGCGCGCGCGGTGGCCGACACCGCGCGGATCAACCTGCGCTTCACCAGCGTCCCCGCACCGATAACCGGGCGCATCGGGCGCTCGTTGTTCACAGAGGGCGCGCTGGTAACCGCCAACCAGGCCGAGCCGCTGGCGGTGATCCAGCGGCTCGATCCCGTCTATGTCGATATCCGTCAGGCGAGCGCGGATCTGCTGTCGCTGCGCCGCCAGCTCGCGCAGGGCGGGCTGCTGCCGGTGTCTGCTCCGGTCGAACTGATCCTTGAGGACGGCACGCCCTATGGGCGCAATGGCACGATCGGGTTCGCCGAGACGATCGTCGATCCGGAAACCGGTACGGTGACCATGCGCGCGGTCTTCCCCAATCCCGATGCCGTGCTGCTGCCCGGCATGTTCGTGCGCGCGCGCTTCACGCAGGCGATCAACAACCAGGCGATCCTCGTCCCGCAGACGGCCGTGACCCGCGATCCGCAGGGCAATGCCACGGTGTTCGTGGTCGGACGAAACAACAAGGCCGAGCAGCGCAAGGTCGTGACGACGAGCACGCAAGGCGCCAACTGGATCGTCACCGAGGGGCTGCGGCCCGGCGACCGCGTGATCACCCAGGGCACAGGCCAGTTGCGCCCCGGGGCAGACATCAGGCCGGTTCCGGCCAGCGCGCCGCAACGCGTCGCCGCCCCGCCGCGCGACCAGGACTAGGCCCGGCAGGTGTCGCGCCTCTTCATCGACCGCCCGATCTTCGCCTGGGTGCTGGCGATCCTGGTGATGCTGGGCGGCGCTGGCGCGATCTTCGCACTGCCGATCGCGCAATACCCCGACGTCGCCCCGACACAGGTGAACGTGCGGGCGAGCTATCCCGGCGCCTCGGCCGAAACGGTCCAGAACAGCGTGACGCAAATCCTCGAACAGCAGCTCTCGGGCATCGACGGGCTGCTCTATTTCAGTTCGAGTTCCAGTTCGCGCGGGCAGGCCTCGATCAACGCGGTGTTCGACAAGGGCACCGATCCCGACACCGCGCAGGTGCAGGTGCAGAACCGTATCCAGCAGGGCATTTCGCGACTGCCGCAGCAGGTCCAGCAGCAGGGCGTCAGCGTCACCAAGTCGAACCCCGACTTCCTGATGATCGTCGGCATCTACGACGAGACCGACCAACGCACCAACCGCGACATCGCCGATTTCACCGCCTCTACCCTGCAGGACCCGCTCTCGCGGATCGAGGGGGTGGGCGAGGTCAATCCGTTCGGATCGCAATATGCCATGCGCATATGGCTCGATCCCGCGCGGCTCGCCAGCGTCGGGCTGATGCCGGGCGACGTGATCACCGCGATCCAGGCGCAGAACACCGAAGTCGCCGCGGGCGAGGTCGGCGGCCAGCCCCAGCCCGCCGAACAGATGCTCAGCGCCACGGTAACGGCCCAGTCGCGGCTGCAGACGGTCGCGGAATTCGAAGACATCGTCCTCAAGTCAGACGCCACCGGAGCCTCGGTGCGATTGGGCGACATCACCCGCGTCGAGCTGGGCTCGGAGAATTACAACGCCGCGAGCCGGATCAACCGCCATCCGGGTGCGGGCATCGCGATCTCGCTCGCCCCCGGTGCCGACGCGCTCGCCACGTCCGATCTGGTCAAGGCCGAGGTCGAGCGCCTCGCGCCCACGTTTCCCGCCGGGCTCACCTATGCCTACGCCAACGATACGACCGCGTTCATCCGCCTGTCGATCGAGGAAGTGGTCAAGACGCTGCTCGAGGCCATTGTCCTCGTCGTCATCGTCATGTTCCTGTTTCTGCAGAGCTGGCGCGCGACGCTGATCCCGACGATCGCGGTCCCGGTCGTGCTCCTCGGCACCTTCGGCGTGTTCTATCTCGCGGGTTTCAGCATCAATACGCTGACGCTGTTCGGGCTGGTGCTGGCGATCGGCCTCTTGGTCGACGACGCGATCGTGGTGGTCGAGAACGTCGAGCGCCTGCTGGAAGAGAATCCCGGCATGACCCCGCGCGAGGCGACGATCGAATCGATGAAGCAGATCCAGGTCGCGCTGGTCGCGATCGCACTGGTGCTGTCGGCGGTGTTCCTGCCGATGGCGTTCTTCGGCGGATCGACGGGCGTGATCTACCGGCAGTTTTCGCTCACGGTCATCTCGGCAATGATACTGTCGGTGCTGGTCGCGCTGATCCTCAGCCCGGCGCTGACCTCGACGCTGCTCAAGGCGCGTGAACACAAGGACGCCGAGGCCGAGCCGGGCTGGTTTGCGCGGCAGGGCGAGAAGTTCAATGCCTGGTTCGCCCGCAACAGTGACCGCTATGTCGCAGCGGTGCGCACGACAGTCGACCGGCGCGGTCTGATGCTGGCAATTTATGCCGGCGTCCTCGTGATCCTCGCAGTGCTATTCCTGCGCTTGCCGACGGGTTTCCTCCCAACTGAAGATCAAGGGGCCGCGAGCGTCCAGATGCGACTTCCGGCCGGTGCAACGCTGGCGCGGACCCAAGCTGTCCAGCAGCAAGTCGAGGAGTACTTCGCTACAAAAGAAGCGGCCAACATTGCTGTGCTCTTCACCGTTGCCGGTGGCGGCGGTGGCGGCGCGAGCGGGCAGAACACCGGCCAGGGCTTCCTCAACCTCGCGCCGTGGGACGAACGGCCGGGAGCGGAAAATAGCGCCGACGGTATCGCCGAGCGCGCCTCCGCTGCGTTCCGCAATATCCGCGATGCGCAAGTTTTCGTGAACGTGCCCGGCGCGATCCGCGGGCTTGGTCAGTCGAACGGGTTCACCATGCAGTTGCAGAATTCGTCCGGCATGTCGGCCGCTGATTTCGCCGCCGCGCGCGACCGGCTGGTGCAGGCCGCCTCGAACGATCCGGTGCTCACCGGCGTGCGCCAGTCCGACCTGCCGGATCAGGCGACGCTGCGCGTCGACATCGACCAGGAGCGGCTTGGCGCGCTCGGGCTCGCGCCGGGCGACGTGAACACCACGCTTTCGACGGCATGGGGCGGGCGCTATGTCAACGACTTCATCGACCGGGGCCGGGTCAAGCGGGTCTATGTCCAGGGCGACGCGCCCTATCGCTCGGACCCTGCCGACATCGGCCTGTGGTACGTCCGCAATGCCAATGGCGACATGGTGCCGTTCTCGTCGTTCGCGCAGACCGAATGGTCGGTCACACCGGCCACGATCCAGCGCTTCGACGGGGTCCGTTCGTTCGAAATCCAAGGGCAGGCCGCGCCCGGCAGCAGCTCGGGCGAAGCGATGGACCGGATCGCGGAGCTCGCTGCCGAGATCGACGGGACGACGGTCGCCTGGTCGGGGCAATCCTATCAGGAACGGCTCGCCTCGGGACAGGCGCCCTTGCTCTACGCGCTTTCGCTGCTGGTCGTGTTCCTGTGCCTCGCCGCGCTTTACGAAAGCTGGTCGATCCCCGTCGCGGTGCTGCTGGTCATTCCGCTGGGGCTGGTCGGGGCGATCTTCGCAGTGACGCTGCGCGGGCTGGAGAACGATGTCTATCTCCAGATCGGCCTGCTGACGACGATGGGCCTCGCGGCGAAGAACGCGATCCTGATCATCGAGTTCGCCGAACGCGCGGAGAAAGAAGGCGCGCGCGTGATCGACGCCGCGGTCGAGGCGGCGCGTCTTCGCCTGCGCCCGATCCTGATGACCAGCCTTGCCTTCATGTTCGGCGTCCTGCCGCTGGCGCTCTCGACCGGCGCGGGCGCCAACAGCCGTATCGCCATCGGCACCTCGGTCATCGGCGGCATGCTCACCGCGACGGTGCTGGCGATCTTCTACATCCCGCTGTTCTTCGTCCTGGTGCGCCGGACGACGCGCGATTCGCTGGCAAGCTGGCGCGAGCGCCGGGCGGCGGCGACATGAACCGGTTTGCTCTCCTAGCCGCCACCGCAGCACTGACGGGCTGTTCGATGACGCCGGACTATGTCCGCCCGGCAGCGCCGGTGCCGCTGTCGTGGCCCGTCGGCGACGCCTACCTCGCACAGAGCGAGGCCGATCTGCCCGCGCTGGGCTGGCGCGACGTGTTTCGCGATGCGCGGCTGCAGCAGCTGGTCGGCGTGGCGCTGGTCGAGAACCGCGACCTCCGGGAGGCGGCAGCCAATGTTGCGGCGGCACGCGCGAACTACCGCATCCAGCGCGCCGCGCGCTTTCCCGTCATCGGCGCAGGCGCCGACGCCTCGCGCTCGGGCAGCGACGCGGGAGGTTCGGGCAACGATTTCGCCGTCAACCTCGGCGTTACCGCGTTCGAACTGGACTTGTTCGGCCGCGTCGCCGCGCTCAGCGCCGCCGAGCGCGAACGCTTCTTCGCCACCGAGGCCGCTGCGCGCGCTGTCCGCCTGGCGCTGATAGGAGACATTGCCGAAGCCTGGGCGACACACGCCGCCGACGCCAGCCTGCTGCGGATTGCCGAACAGACCGCCGAAAGCGCCGAGCGCAGCGTCAGCCTGACCCGCGCGCGGCTCGAAGGCGGGATCGCGCCGCGTACCGACTTGCGCCAGGCCGAGCAGGTGCTGGCAACCGCAATGGCCGACGTCGCCGCGCAACGCACCGCGCTGGCGCAGGACGTCAACGCGCTGCAACTGCTGGTCGGCGCCCCGATCGATCCGACGCTGCTGCCGCAGGCGGTCGAGGAGATCGACACCGCGATCGTCGCACCACCGGCTGGCCTCAGCTCGGAAGTGCTGCTGCGCCGTCCCGACGTGCTGGCCGCCGAGTACGAACTGCGCGCCGCCAACGCCGATATCGGCGCGGCGCGCGCGGCGCTTTTCCCTCGGATCTCGCTGACCGGACTGCTCGGGTTCGCGAGCAACGCGCTGGGCAGCCTGTTTTCGGGCGGGAGCTTCATCTGGTCGGCAGGGGCGGCGGCGGACTATCCGATATTCAGCGGCGGCGCGGCCAGGGCGGGCGTGGAGCTGAGCGAGGCTCAGCGCGACGCGGCGCTGGCCGCCTACGAAGGCGCGATCCAGACCGCGTTCCGCGAGGTTGCCGATGCGCTCGCCCGTGCGGGCACGATCGGCGACGAACTGGAAGCCAACCGCCGCCTCGTTGCCGCGGCAGAAGACACCGCCATGCTCACAGACGCGCGCTATCGCGGCGGGATCGACACCTTCCTCGCCAGCCTCGACGCACAGCGCTCGCTCTACGCAGCGCGCCGCACGCTCGTCGCCACGCAGCAGCAACGCGCCGCCAACGCGGCGGCGCTGTTCCGCGCGCTCGGCGCGACGGCTGACTAGAAAGCAGGAAAACCTGGCAAAAACTGGAGCGGGCGAAGGGATTCGAACCCTCGACCCCAACCTTGGCAAGAGGCCCCGAGGGAAAGAAGGTTCGTATCCGAACGTTTCCGATTCTACGAAATACTACGCCTTCTCAATAGCTTGTATTGACCGGAAGGCCGCAGCGCGTACGCTGCGATTCGCCGCGAATTCCTTCCTGCTGCTTCCCCCCTGCTTCCCCGCCCATGCTGCAAGTGCGTGGGGAAGCAGATTTTCGATCCGTGGGCCGCCAACGGGCTCCCGCTCATCGACCGAAGAAGCCATTTTCAAGCAGGACGAATTGTTATGCCCCGACTGACCAAACGCGCGATCGACGCGCTCAAGCCAGCCCCCTGCGGCGATCGCTTTTTGTGGGACGAGGAGCTGCGCGGATTTGCTGTCCGGGTGAAACCGACCGGCACCAAGACCTTCGTCATCCAGTACCGCAATCTTGAAGGACGCACGCGTCGATGCGTTATCGGTCAGTTCGGCGTGCTCACCGTCGAACAAGCCCGCGACAGCGCCCGCAAGAAGCTCGCGTCTGTTATCGATGGGGCCGATCCATCCGTTGAGCGGCTCGCCGTGCGCAAGGGTCTCACAGTCACCCAATTGTGCGACTGGTACCTCGAAGAGGCCGAGGCCGGGCGCCTGCTCGGTCGCAGCCGCCGCCCGATCAAGGCCTCCTCGCTCGCAGGAGACCGCAGCCGGATCGAGCAGCACATCAAGCCGCTCATCGGCAACCGCAGGGTGAGCCAATTGAAATTGGCCGACATCGAGAGACTGCAAGGTGACATTGCCGCTGGCCGCTCTGCCCGTGCCAGGCACTCGGCTCGCGGAGGTCAGACTTCGGGCGGCCCGGGCGTAGCTGGTCGCGCCATCAGTACCCTGCGCAGCCTGTTCAATCATGCCCGTCGGCTTGGCATCATCGAGCACAGCCCCGCAACCGGCGTCAGGATCATGGCCTCGCAATGCCTCAAGCGGCACCTGAGTGCTGGCGAGATCCGGCATCTGGGCAAGGTCATGATCCAGATGGAGCGCGAGGGCGAACATCCCACCGGGATCGCTGCGATACGGGTCATGATCCTGACGGGTTTTCGGCGGATGGAGGTTCTCGCCATGCGAAAGGAATGGGTCCAGCCCGACGAGAATGTCGTCAAGTTCCCTGACACTAAGTCGGGCCCGCAATTTCGCGTGGCGGGCGATGCCGCCATGGCGATCCTCGAGGCCCAGGCGCTGCTCAGCCACTCGCCATTCGTGTTTCCGGCCGACTGGGGCGATGGCCATTTTGTTGGCGCGGTGCGGGTTCTCGAACGCATCTGCGCGCGTGCAGGACTTGCCGACGTAACGCCGCATGTCCTGCGGCACAGCTTTGCCAGTATCGCGGCCTCGCAAGGGTTCAGCGAACTGACTATATCGGGTCTGCTCGGACACGCGCCGCGCGGCGTAACCCAGCGCTACATTCACCTCGATACGGCACTTGTCATTGCGGCCGATCAGGTTTCCGCCGAACTGGCGCGTCTGCTGGACGGCGGTGCCCTGCAATCGGTTCGCGAACTCAAGCAGGCACGGACCCTCGCAGGCCTCAGGGCGGTCGCTTGAGGCAAACAGAAAGGACAGCTGCGACCGGAACGGGGCATTGCTGACGTGTGAGCCGAGACGAGCGCAATGTACCCGCGGCTGGTTTGGACAGTTGGGACGGCGACACATTGGCCGACTGCCGCCCCCTTCACGGCCCACATGCAGGCGTCATTCGCCGCTACGAGCGCGCGGTCGAGATCATGCCGTCGGTCACCCGCGAGATATTCCTCGCCAACAGGGTCGACGGCGTTCCATTTCGTCAGATCGCCGCCGAACGCGGCATGACCATGGACGAGATCGGCGAGCATATCGGTGTCGCGTTGCGGTGTCTCGCCGCGGTCGTCGATGGTCCCGATCCCTGGTGGTGGAGGCTCTGGTGGTTCCAGTGAGCGGCCGCCGGTGAGTACTGGGGCATCCGCCCTTGCCATCGTCATTCCTGACTTACACTGTGAGGCCACGCCATGCGCACCGACCTCGATCATCTCCCGCCCGGCAAGCAGCGCGAATTGGAACGCGTGGTCGCGATCATCCACGAGGAGTTCGCCGATGCCCTGTCGACCGCGACGGGTAGCTGGAAGAAGAAGGGCCGGATCGACAAGATCGTGCTCTACGGCAGCTATGCGCGCGGCGGCTGGGTCGACGAGCCGCATACCGCCAAGGGCTATCGCTCCGACTTCGACCTGCTCGTCATCGTCAACGACAAGCGCCTGACCGAGCGGGTCGACTACTGGCTGAAGCTCGAAGACCGGCTTACCCGCGAGCTCGCGATCGACCGGACGCTGCACACGCCGGTCAACTTCATCGTCCACACACTGCAGGAAGTGAACGATGGCCTCGCGCACGGGCGCTACTTCTTCATGGATGTCGCACGCGACGGGATCGCGCTTTACGAAGCCGACGAGCGCGCGCTCCACACCTCCAAGCCCAAAACGCCCGACGAGGCGCTCGACATGGCGCAGGAGTATTTCGACGAGTGGTATCCGGCCGCGATGCGGCGGCATGAGTTTGTGGAGTTCGGAATGCAGCAAGGCCACCTGAAAGAGACGGCCTTCGAGATGCATCAGACTGCCGAAACGCTCTATCACTGCGTGCTGCTCGTGATGACCTTCTACACGCCTCACGTGCACAACCTCGGCTTCCTTCGCACCCAGGCCGAGCGGCTCGACATGCGGCTGGTCGAGGTCTGGCCACGCGAGCGGCGTGACCACCGCGCGCGGTTCGAGAAGCTCAAGGAGGCCTACGTCAAGGCGCGGTACTCGAAGCACTACCGCATCAGCGAGGAGGAACTCGCTTGGCTCGGCAAGCGGGTCGAGGCGCTCGGGCGCGTCGTGCACGAGATATGCTCGGAGCGGATCGCAGAGCTGAAGCGCACCGCGGGCGTTTACGATTAAGGGCACGAGTGCAGCTTGGGATCAGTTCGGCTGCGGCGCCGAGGCTGGATCGCACCGAGTATTGGCCAGCGGCTCCGGCGACCAGCGCACGCCCTCACGTCCCCTTTCCGGCCACTAAGGACCCATCATGGAAGATCGTAATCTGCTTGTGACGCTCACCGCCGATATCGTCACCGCGCACGTCGGCAGCACGGCGGTTGCTGCCGCCGAAGTGCCCAAGCTGATAGCCAACGTGCACGCGGCGCTCGCCGGGCTGGGATCAGAGCCTGCACCAAGCGCGCCTGTCGAGGCGCCGAAGCCTGCTGTCTCGGTACGCTCCTCGGTCAAGCCGGATCGCATCATCTGTCTCGAAGATGGCAAGGCGGTGACGCTGCTCAAACCCCATCTGAGCAGCGCGCACGACATGACGCCGAACGAATACCGCGCAAGGTGGAACCTTCCGGCGAGCTATCCAATGACAGCCCCCGATTACTCGGCCATGCGAAGCGCGACCGCCAAGGCGTCCGGGCTGGGCCGGAAAGGGCGCGGTGGCAAGGGCGCGAAGGCCCCGGCCAGGCGCGCGCGGAAGGGGTAACAGCTGGGCGGCGGTTGCGACCGGGGTGCAGGCTCGGCGCATGTCGAGCGCAGCCAGCAGCCTCGTCGGGCCGCTCGAACGGGCAGCTTCATGCAACCAACTTTGCAAAAGGCCTATAGATTGGCGACGTCGCGACGACGTTTCCGTTGCAGCTCGGTTGCAGTCTGGCTGCAGCGCGGCTGCACGTGGTTTATGGTCGGTATATAGTGGGGGATCGGGAGCGTTTTGAGGCTCAGGATTCGGTGGCAAGATAAAAGCGGTGCCATACCTGGTTGCCTTATGGTCGATTTTTTAGTGAGTTAAGTGTCTGGCTCGATATCGGCCTGCCATACTGACCTTTGCGAACACCGCGCTTTCTCTCGGCTTCGCGTATGGCTTAGCCGCCCATCGATTGCCTGAGCTGGCGCGAAGGATTCCCTGGCGGTCCGTCGCCGACCAACGAGGTCCCACCCTTCCCCGTCGTACAATCGGCAAGCCTGGCGCACGAACGTCGGGTGGCAAGTTCGTGCCTCGATCGCGATAATCGCTGCGCCAATGGAGTTCCGGTGCGATGCTGAAGTCACAATCCGATCCGCAAGCTGCGTCCGCCGTCGTGATCGGCGCCTCCGGCGGTATCGGCGGCGCGATCGAGCAGGCGCTGCTCGACGAAGGAGCGTTCGCGGTCGTGCACGGCCTTGCGCGTTCGCGCTCCGGTAACCAGCACATCGACCTGCTCGACGAGGCGAGAATCGCTGCGGCGGCGGCCGAGGTCGGACGTGGCCCGTCGCCGGCGCTGGTGATCGTCGCAACCGGGCTGTTGCACTCGGAGGGTCGTCAGCCGGAGAAATCGCTGCGCGATCTCGATCCCGCCTGGCTCGCCGAGACCTATGCCGTCAACGCGATCGGGCCTGCGCTTGTCGCCAAGCACTTCCTGCCCCTCATGCCGCGCACAGGTCGCACGGTCTTTGCCGTGCTCTCTGCCCGGGTCGGTTCAATCTCCGACAACCGCCTCGGCGGATGGCACGGCTACCGTGCCTCGAAGGCCGCGCTCAATATGATCGTGCGCAATCTCGCCATCGAGGAGCGCCGTCGTAACGATCGCGGCATCGTCGTTGCGCTGCATCCCGGCACGGTCAATACCGCGATGTCGCGGCCGTTCCAGGGCAACGTGCAGCCCGGCAAGCTCTTCACGCCCGATCGGGCGGCACTGCAGCTGCTCGATGTCATCGATGGGCTGAAGGTCGCCGACACAGGCAAGGTGTTCGACTTCGAGGGGGTCGCGGTGCCATTCTGATTTTGGCGGCGGCGATGGCGGCTTTGCGCCCTAATCTCGGACATTCGAGAGGTCGCGACTTTCACCCGATAGCTGCTGTTGGATCAGTTCAGCGACATTAGCAGCTAAGCGCGCGGACTTCTGTCATCAAGGCAAGGCTGCTGAGGGCGTGAAGCGCGGGCATCGGAGCACTCGGATTAGACGGATCGGGATGCTCGATAAACCAAGCCAATGCGGAGCTTGGCGTCCCATCAGCCTCGTCGAAATTCCGCTAAGCTACCTCACCTGAGGTTGAACGTCGGTAGTCCCACCGGTACGCGCCAAACCCCCTAAGCGCGCTAATCTGGTCGAAGTCAGGTTGGACGCGTCGGAAGCTCGAGCGGATGCGCTCGATGTATTTCGATACCGTCTGGTCGTAGATCTCGCTGCCGATGATGGTCGCCAGGAGCGAGCGCGTCAGGCCCCGGCCCTCGGCCTTGACGAGCGCCTCCACGATCAGGTGCTGGCTTCTGGGCAAAGGAAGCGGGTGTCCTTCGAACATGAGCTGGCCGCGCGCGTCGATCGCGACGTTGCCGTAGGCGAATGGCGCGAACCGGCGCAGATTGCATCCGCAGTTCGGGCAGATGGCCGAGATGACCTGGGCCCGGAGATCCAGCGGCTCGATCACGGCGCGGTAATTCCGGCAAAAAGCCAGGCGCGATCGCGGCCCGTGTATCGCGCGGCGACAAGGGCGATCGCGAGCAAGGTCGTGCCCGCGGCCAGCCATGGCATATGGCTCATCACCAGTTCCATCGACGCCACCACATCCCCGCCCAGCCCGGTGGCGCGATTGACGATCCAGGCGACGGCGGCCGCGATCGAGAACCAGGCCAGAACGCCGCGGAGCCTGCGATAGAACGGATAGCGCGACAGGACCAGCAGCGACGGAACTACGGCGAGGACAATCGCCAACTGCACCAGCTCGATCCCGAGATTGAACCCCAGCAAGGCCAGTGCACTGCTGCTCGCCCCGGCCTGCGCGTCCTGCACGAGCGTAGCGAAGGCGAGCCCGTGCACCAGGCCGAAGACTAGCGCGACCAGCGCCTCTTTCCCCGGCAAGAGGGGGCGGAGGGCGTGGACGGCGGATACGAGTACGGAGACCGCGATGGCGATCTCAACCGGTGCGACGGGCAGCGACCACTGCCTTAGCGTTGCTGCAATGAGGGTCAGACTATGTCCGATGGTGAACGCCGTGACGATCTGGGTCAGCCTGATGAGCGTGGCCTTGGTGGAGCGAGGCCCGCCCCAGCGCCCGGAGGCCGCGAGGAGCGGGGCCGGCAGCAGAAGGACCAGCAGGAACAGCAGGTGGTCGTAGCCTTCGAGAATGTGGTGGGCACCCAGCGCGATCGCGCTGCTCAGGGTGAGGAACGGCGTTTCGGGCGTGATGGAAACGCGCAGTGGCGGGCTTCCGGCGCGCACGGCACCGACGATCGAGCCATCATCGGCGACTGTTTTGCCCTCGACGATGAACAACGCGAAATGCCCCGGCAACTCGTCCATCAAGGCCCGCCAATTGATCGTCAGCTCGTGTGGCGACGATCCGGCAGGGGGTACGAGCCTAACGACAGCGCGCAGGTCAGGCGGCCCATTCGACTGGACGAAAGCGACCCTGCGGAAGGAAACGGTCCACTCGCGCCCTTCAGGGGTGGAAACAGTCATCGAATCACGAAGATAATCTCGCGCGATGCGCAGCGATTGATCGTCGCCGGTAACCGGATGACCGGTAGCAAAGGCATATTCTCCGCGCGGGATCACGATATCGGCGACCACAGCGTCACCTTCCGTGCTCAGCCGGACTTCTGCATTGGGCGTCGAATGGGCCGCCAGCGGCCCGGCAGAAAGCATGAGGAAACTCAGCCTCATCAGCCACAGGAGCGCAAGGCGCTCGCCGATCATCCGTGCGAGAACCAGATCAACGCGGTTTCCGATTCGAAAATGCGCGGGTTCAATGCTTCGGCCGCTTTGCGGGCACGCAGCGCCTCTTCTTGGCTGCCCGCCATCTCGTACGCCTGGGCGCGCACTGCATAAAGCGGGGCGCTGCGCCAACCGGAACGTTCGGCTGCCGCCAGTTGCGCCAGTGCGGCTTGCGGGCTGCCGTTCATGAGCAGTGCCGAAGCAAGCAGGATCCTGCTTTCGCCATAGGGCCGGGCGGACACATTGCGTTGCGCCAGTTCGAGAGCCTCCGATGGCGAACCGAACAGCATTTCGTGTTCCAGCGCGTGACCGTAGGTGGCTTGTGGGAGCTGACCGAGCCGCCGGTCCCAAATCGCGCCAGCGTGACTTGCCCACTGGCGGGCCTCGCTCGCCTGGCCATTCGTACGCAGCAGCATGGCAAGCGCGTCCATAACTTCGGCCGATGGCGCGCGCCGGGCGATTTCCCGCATGGAAGCGATTGCGCCAGGAATGTCTCCTGCGAGTGCCTGTGCTTGCGCCAGATGGGCCTCGATCAGCCAGAAGCCCGGGAACTTACGGTCGGCGACCGCGAACCACTCGCCCGCTGCAGGGTAATTCCCGCGGGCCAGTTCCACCGCGCCGATCTGCATCGCGGTGTTGGCGTTTACCAGTGGGGTGGACCGTTCGGGCGAGGGATTGGCCGCATGGAAATGATCGATGGCGGCATCAAAGTCGCCAGCCGATTTGGCCAGCACTGCCAGCCGATAGGACACTCCAGCTTCTCCGCCAGCGCGTTGCGCTTGCCGATAAAGACGCCGGGCGCCTCCGAAGTCACCGCGATAGAATGCGACATCGCCCTTCAGGGCAATACTTTCGGCGCGCATTCCCTGCTCGGGATGTGCCGTCCATTCGTCCACTTCGGCAAGCGCAGCCTCGGCCCGGTCCAGCTGGTGCGTCATCTGAGCGAACGTGGCTTCAGTCAGTGACGGACCGGAACCGGGCGGTGCCAGACGCCGCGCCAGCGTAAGCGATTCGCCGGCCTTTGCCAGGTCGTCGTACGCGTGGGTCAACCGCGATCGCGCGAGGTAAGCGCGTGCAAGGCTTTCGTGACGCAGCCATTGCGCCTCGCCGTTGTGCACCCGCTCCAGACCCAGCGCGACTTGTGTCGCGGCATGATCGAGTGCCGCACCATACGAAGCAGGCCCATACCCCGATCGTTCGAAACTTGCCGCGCTGACAGGTGCTTCGACCGCTTCTCCGCCAAGCCACTCGACAGTGCTGACAAGTGCGACTGCGACGAGGGGCAAGGCGAGGTAACGCAATCCCCGACCAATGCCGGACGAGAACGACCGCCACGACGACAGCCGCAGGACGCCGGGTGCCGTGGCGACCGCGCGGCGCACGCCCGACTTCCTCTCTATTGCGGCCTTGCGCACGGCGTAAGGTTCGCACCGGTCAAGTCGTCCGCCAGCGCGTTCGTAAGCGTGGTGAGCGATTCGCGAAGGTCTGGAACGAACGCGCCTGTGGCGTCACCGGCCGGTGAGGTATCGTTGTAGATGTTCTTCCTGCTCGACCCGATCAACGCAGTCGATACGGCAGGCATCCCCATCCGGTCGACGCGAACATAATTGGAAACGGGATCGCTGCGGAAGGTGAACATCGTACCTGTGTTGTCGGCCAGAGGGGCTGAGCCCTGCGGGGATGCAAGGTAAGGGAAAGTGCTCCGGAACTGTCTGTCGTTGGCCGGAGGATTGAGGGGCAGACCAGCGAGTGCCCCCGGCGAGTGAACCGTCAAATCGAGGAAGATCACCGCCAGCGTCACGTCGATGACCGGATCGGTCAGTCGGCGACCATTTGGAAAACCCGAAGCAGCCGACAGGTTCAGCTTGAGCGTATCGGGCACGACCGCCTGAGCGACAGTCAAACCTGTACCCGGGATCATCTGATCGAGGCAACGCTGCACATTGAAGGACGTGGGCGTGGGGGTCGCCGTAGGCGTAGGCGTAGGCGTTGGCGGGGGCATGGCAATGGGCTCGTCGTCATCGTCGCCGCCGAAGCAACCAGACAAAGTTGCGAGACTTGCGACCAGCGCAGTAGCCAGGGTGGCGCGGCGCAGGCCGCGGTAAATCGAGTTCGTCATCAGAGCTGCCCTCCGAACCGCGCGGTTGATCCCCAGACATCGACCACCGCACCTGCATCGATCCGGTCCCGAGGAATTTCGATGACGACAGCGGTCAGGTTCTGACCGGCGAAAAAGTCGCGATCGTTGTCAAATCTCAAGGCTCCGGTTGTCACCGTTTCCCGGAAGCCCTGAAGGTCAAAGAAGAACGGATCGTCGAACAGGCCGGCAAAGACCCTGACTCCGTCCTTTTCCAGCGTCCGCTCGACGGAACCTTCGATTGCCCCGGTGACGCCGGGCAAGCCGGTAACGCGGATGCCGAACTGGTTCGTGGACCCAGTGCCGAACTGGAATCTGATGGGTATGTTCGTCGTCGTGCGTGGCGCGGTGTTCGAGACATTGATCGAATAGAGAACGTCGGGGTCGTAGGTGGCAGGACGATCGGTTGCCTGCGGACCGGAGAAGGTCATCACGAAAATGACCGATGTGTCGGTGTGCCAGGCATAGATGTCGGCGATGTCGGCCGCCCGGTCGGGGGTGCTGTCGACCGCCGGATCCGTGCGCGCCGGAGGGTCGAGGTGATCGGCGGCGATGATACCCATGCCTGGTGCGAGGAGGATTGCTGCTGTTGCCAGCGACAGGCCTCCGACCGCATACGGCAGTGCCTTCTTGTAGCTCATCGCGATCTCCCCGATCTTGCCGGTGGTCCGGGAGCCGGACCCCGTTGAGACATTCCGAGCGCTCTGGCTGAAAGCGCCCGTCGTACAGTTGACGACAGCGGGGGCGCTTTCGATGCACCTCGCCACGAAAAAATCATGGCAGGTGGTCGATGCGATTGCGGATTGTTGCTCGAGAAGTTTGGACTGTCGCTCGGGTGCAAAGCCCTGTACGCCGCCCGACATGCCGGACAAGCCAACGCCACAGCCCCGGATAGTTCGCCACGAAGCGGATCGCACTCAGAACCAGTCGCTCTCGAACGACATCGCATTGGTCGCCAGCCGGGACAGGGAAGCCTTTCGGCGGGTTTATGCAAGCTGTGCGGGCAAATTGTTCGCGATCTGCATCGGGATAACGAAGAATCACGCTGCGGCCGAGGACGTGTTGCAGGAAACCTTCTTGAAAATTTGGGATCGGGCGAGCGGTTTCGATCCGGAGCGCAGCCGGCCATTGGCATGGCTGGCTGCGATTGCTCGAAACACTGCCATCGACTGGCACCGACGTCAGACAAGGTATCGCCACGTGGGTGAAGAGCAGCTAAATTCACAGGCGAGTGAAGCGCAGGCGGCCGATGAACGTATCATAGCCAACGAGCAAGAGCATCGAGCCTGGGTCGCGGTCGGAAATCTTGACACCGAAAGCGAAGCCGAATTGAAGACGATTTTCCTCTTGGGCCAAACTTATCCCGAAGCTGCGAGCCAGCTTGACCTTCCCCTGGCAACTTTGAAGAGCCGGGTACGCCGCACTGTGCTGAAAATTCGCGGGAAACTCGCGGATGACTGATCACCTCGAATTCGACGAACTGGAAGTCATGGCGGCTGGGCTGGCGCTGGGTCTGCTCCACGGTAACGAGCGCGACGAGGCCCTGCGCCGACAGCTTGCCGACCCCGATTTTGCCGGGCGGGTCAGTTCGTGGCAGAATGTCGGCGATCGCTGGCTTGAAGCGGTCGAGCCGGTGGAGCCGTCCGCCGGGATACTTGCTTCGATCGAGGGCCGCCTCGACGAGCGAGCAACAAATAAGCCTCTGTTGCACGCCGCAAACGACGACAGTCGGATGCGCGTGTGGCGCACTTGGGCGATTAGCGCGACCGCTGCATGCGCCATGCTTGCTGTCGGCTTGGGCTTCACTGCTTTCAGGACTTCGCCTGGCGACACATCTGTCGTCACGAGGCAACCGGTTAATGTGGCACAGATCAAGGACGCCAAAGGCGCACCGTTGCTGAGCGCCGTCTACAATCCCGGTTCGGGCATGCTTTCTCTGCGTCTCGCCGACCTGCAGCAACCGGCATTCGGCCCCGAGCTATGGATAATCCCAGACGATGACGTGCCGCGGTCCTTGGGCTTGATCGAGAGCGATCAGTTCTCGGTCATCCTGTCGCCCGAATTGCGCGCCTTTCTTCAGGACGGAGTAACCCTGGCGATCACCATCGAGCCTCGCGAGGGTGCTCCCCATGATGCGCCGACTGGGGACATTATGGGAACGGCAGTGCTTCAGGAAATCCCCGCCGCCAAGATTTCCTGACGCTAGACTCTGGTCGCTTTTGACGGCGAGTGTCGGCGGACGGAATTCCTGAATAATTGGCGCGAAGCGAGGATCAACTCGCTACATGCGCATGTGTCCGTTTTCCGAACACGCTTTCCTACAAGTCGACAGTCTCCTACCGGCCCCGGCTTCTGCCGCATCGTGCGAACCGCTTCCGGCCGATCCACTTTGAGGCACTCGCCCATTTCCCCAACTGCTCAAGCTGACACTATGGCAATTTTAGTGAGGTCGGCTGACATCGTCGCCCGGACACAGCTTCGCCGAGAGGACATTTATCTCATCGATTGCGGACGGCAGTTTTGATCCACCTAACGCTCGAGTCAGGCAGCGCCATACCTGGGAATGTCGAGCTTGAGCAGTCGCGCGACGTCTTGGGCGGGTAGGGGTTCACTGAACAGGAAGCCTTGGATGAACCCGCATCCTTCGCGCCGCAGGATGTCCAGTTGCTCGGGTGCCTCGACACCTTCTGCCAGCGTTTCCATACCCAGCGCATCGGCCAGTGTCGTGATCGCGCGGATCACCGCGTGCGCATTGCCGTCGTTGGCCAAATCCTCGACGAAGCTGCGATCGATCTTGACCTTGTCGAACGGGAACGAGCGCAGGTAGCTTAGCGAAGAATAGCCGGTCCCGAAATCGTCGAGCGCTATGCGGACGCCAAGGTCGCGCAGCCCGTGCAGCGTCGCCAGCGTCTTTTCGACATTGGCGATAAAGATGCTCTCGGTGATCTCGAGTTCCAGTCGGCCCGGCGACAGGCCGCTCGTCAGCAGCGCCTGCATGATCGACTGCGGTAGTCCCGGCGTACCGAACTGCTTGGGCGAGACGTTGACCGCGACCGACATGTCCTCGGGCCAGACCGATGCCTGGCGGCACGCCTCGCGGATCACCCATTCGCCGATCGGCACGATCAGGCCGGTTTCTTCTGCCAGCGGAATGAAGTCGACCGGGCTTATCATGCCGCGTTCGGGATGCGGCCAGCGGATCAGGGCCTCAAAGCCCTGCAGCGTGTTCTCTGCGATGTTATAGAGCGGCTGGAAGTGCAGCTCGAAGCCCCCTTCGCGTATCGCACGGCGCAGGTCCAGTTCCATCTGCCGCCGCTGGCGCGCCTGCTCGTCGAGCGCGGGTTCGAAGAAGTGATAGGTCGCCTTGCCATCGTCCTTGGCACGATAGAGCGCAAGGTCGGCATGCTTCATCAACTCCATGCCGTCGGTTCCGTCCGAAGGCGCGATGGCGATGCCCAGGCTGGCGGTGCAGACCGCCTGCTGCCCGTCGAGCATGACCGTGCGGTCGAAGCATTCCCGCACCCGTTCCGCGATGGCAGCGACGCTCTGGTCCGCATCGATCGATTCGATCATGATCGCGAATTCGTCGCCGCCGAAGCGCGCAACGAGCGCGTCGGGCAGTTCCGCGCGCAAATGCCGCGCCACGTCGCGTAGTAGCGCGTCGCCTGCGGTGTGGCCGAGCGTATCGTTGACCAGCTTGAAATCGTCGAGATCGACATAGACGACCATCAGGCGATCGTCTCCGCGCAGCCGCGCCAGGCCGCGGTCGAGCTGTTCGACGAACAACTTGCGGTTGGGAAGCGCGGTCAACCCGTCGTGCAGGCCGACGTGGATGATCTTGCGTTCGCGTTCCTCGATCGCGTCGACCATCGAATTGAAGCTGGCGGCAAGTCGGCCGATCTCGTCGTCGGTCTCGATCTTGAGCTCCACATCACGGCCCTCGCTGATCATGCGCGTTGCCTGATCGAGCTTCTGCAACGGCTTGGTGACCGTTCCCGCTACCCGCCAGCTCAGCGCGATTACCAGCGCGATCGCGCCGATCGCCAGGCCGGCGAGCAGGTATTGCAGCGAGGCATATTCCGCCATCGATGCGCTGAGCGAGTGACGCAACACCAGCCGCGGCTCGAGCCCGTCCTCAAGCGCGGGAACAGAGGAAACCTGATAGAGATAGCGCTCGTCTTCCTCGCGTTCAAACACCTGCCCTTCGGCGGATTGCCTGAGCCAAACGGGCATCTGCCGGGTGGTGGAAACGCGCGCCTCCACGTCGATCGCGGCCAGTCGCACCAGCCGGTCGAGTTCGGATTTGTCGAGCGGCTGGGCCAGCACGAGCCAGCCCACGAGATCGGGCGTCTCGATCGGCGCTGCCGCGGCAAGCGCCAGCTTGCCGCCCACCCGGATCATGCCGCGCTCGCGTCCCTCGTCGAGCGGATTCCACAGCGCTTCGGGGGCGACGATCCGCGTATCGCCGGAGGCCAGCAGGGTGCCATCGAGCCCGACCACGAACGCCGCGTCTGCGCGGGAACGGGCCTTGAGGCTGGTCAGGGCACTGTCGATCGTGGCGCCATCGTCGGTCGCCACCGCCTCGCGGAAACCGAAATCGCGTGCGAGCACGTCGGCCGCGCCGCGCATCTGCCGCGCGCGCAGGTCGAGCAGTTCGCCGAACACCCGCGAATTCGCCTCAAGGTCGCGGGTCGCGCTCGCTTCGCCGAAACGGGCGAGGCCGCCACCGGCGAGTACCAGGATCACTGCCAATACGGCCGCGAACAGGCCCGCATAGAGGATCGCGATGCGCAGCCCGAGCGAGCCGAAGCGCATCTTGTCGGCTACGTTGAAGGGGATCGTCATCGCAGCCGGACTTGCAACTTGCGTATCGACCCGCCGGGAGCGATCGTAACAGTCTGGGTCATTTCGCCTTCGGGCGCGCGCATCCGCCGATGCCACACGGTGACCTGCGCCGAACCGCGCGGCAGGGACGAGATGCTGACCAGGCCGTTGCCGTCGGTCTTGGCGGCGTATGGCGTGTCGGTAACCCGGATATAGCCGCGCATGTCGTCGTGAATATTGCACCCGACCGCGACCGATCCGGCAACCGCGAACAGGTGCGACCGCGTCTGGTCGCGACCGTAAAGTTCGATTTCGAACCTGGCTGGCTTCGAGAAACTGTAGACCGAGTGGCGGACCTTATCGAGGTTCGGAAAGGCCACCTTGCTGCCCTTCGCAACGACCAGCGTGCCAGGGACGAACGCCATGTCCTTCTGCGCCATCGCCATGCGCCACGGGAAGCGAATCGAACCGTCCGCACCATTTGCCGGGCGCACTTCTACCACCGCGTCGCGCAATGGAATGCCGCGCTCGTCGACGATCTGGAACCGCGCGGCCGCGCCGGACTGAGCTTGGACAGCCCCAACCGTACTCGCAAGAGCGAAGGCGGTGACGAGGTTGCGGCGCACGGTCATCGAACCGCCGTTACCGGGAGCCAGTTAAGATTTTGCCCTTTGGACGGTTAGGACGAATTTTACCCTGATCCTCTACCACGGCTGCCGATGCGAATGATTTCAACGCTCACGGCGACACTATTCGCTGCGCTAGGCGCGACTGGCGCGAGCGCTGAAGATCTTGCTTGGCTCGAAGGTGACAAGCTCGTCCTCACTAATGGCGTCAGCACGATCGAGGGCGCCAGCGGGGGCGGCATCGCCACCTGGGCGACTATCGCCGGGCGCGAACTCAGCAATGGCGTGGGCATTTCCGCCCATGCGACGATCGTAGAGCTGCCGGACTTCGGGTGGCAGAGCCACGGTGTGGCGCTTGGCATCGCGAACCGCGTTGAGCTTTCATACGCACGGCAGAACTTCGACACCCGCGATGTCGGAGCGGCCCTGGGCCTTGGTCAGGGGTATTCGCTCAATCAGGATGTCTTTGGTGCCAAGGTGCGCTTGTTCGGGGACGCGGTGTATGGCGACCCCATGCTGCCGCAGGTCAGCATAGGCGTGCAGCACAAACGCAACCTCGACGGACCCGTCGCCTTCGCGGTGGGTGCGGCCGACGATAGCGGCACCGATTTCACCATCAGCGCGACCAAGCTTTTCCTGGCCTACAGTGTGCTCGTCAACACCACGCTGCGGCTGACCGAAGGCAACGAGAACGGCCTGCTCGGCTTCGGCAGCGCGGCGGGCAAGGGGCGCACTCTGCAGTTCGAGGGCTCGCTCGCCTATCAACTGTCGCGCCGCGCCGTGATCGGCGCCGAGTTGCGCACCAAACCCGACAACCTCGGCCTCGGCGAAGACGACTGGTACGACCTGTTCGCCGCCTATGCGCTGACCGACAACCTGACGGTGACTGCGGCCTATGCCGATTTAGGCACCATCGCCACTTTTTCCGGCCAGCGCGGCGCATTCCTGTCCGCCCAGCTCGCATTCTGAGGACCGTACGATGTTTGCCCTCGTCGCCCTGCTTTTCGCTACCCAACCCGTTACCGAACCGGAGGTAGATTGGGACAAGGAATTCGGCGTCGAGGAAGCCGAACGCGATCAGGTCACCGGTGAACTTCCGGTAGATCCCTACGAGCAGAGCAACGCCAACGCTGGCGCGCGCCAGTTCGAGGGGCAAGCGATGGCGGAGGCATTCAACGGTCAGGACGGCATCCGCCGGATCGCCGCCCGCCTGGTCGAATTGAGCGAGGCCGATCCGCGCATCGCCGAGATCTTCGTTGCGCACGACATGGTACGCCTGCGCCGTACCCTGTTCGAACAGTTCTGCTACATCCTGAACGCCGGGTGCGACTATACTGGCCGCGACATGCGCACTGCGCACGCCGATATGGGCGTGCGCATGGCGGACATGAATGCGCTGGTCGAGAATCTCCAGCAGGCGATGCGGGAGGAAGGCGTGCCCTTCGCCGCGCAAAATCGATTCCTGGCGAAGCTTGCTCCGATGTCAGGTGCAGTCATTTCCCGCTGACGCCGCCGTCGAGCTGTTGGCTGCCGTTTGCTCTCCGATTTACGCTGATTGAGGTTGTTTGCGAGCGCGATTGCAGCGCTGTGCGCGCGCAACTACTGCGCACAGAACTCCGGCGTCGACTTTCTGGAAACGAATTTCGACATAACGCGCTCAAAGCAATCCGGTGCCACGAGCGGCAGGAAATGCGCCGCGCCGGTGACCTTGGCTAAACGGATATCGCCACGTGCTTCCGCCAGGATCGCGGCGTGATCGACGGCCCCCTCAATGGGCGTATTTGGGTCCATCGTGCCGTGTATGATGAGGGTGCGCGGGAGGCGCTGCGGAGATTGGCCGAAATAGCGATCGCGGTCGTACAAGGGGACCGGTGTTTCGACTAGGAAGCCCGGAATGGGGCTGGTGAACAGCGCATCCCTGGCCTCACGCTCAACGATGTCGGCAGTCAGTTCGCGTCGATGACTGTTCTCCGAAGCGCCGATCAGCATGACCAGCGGGAGCGAGGGTGGCGATTGCGGATGGCCAACGAGTTCACTCAGCCGATTGCCGAGATCGGCCACCGTATGCTCCAGCGAACCGGTGTCGTCGCGCGACAGATCGGCCAAGATCGCCGGAATTTGCACGCGCAAGTCGGGAAAGTTCAACAGGCGCCCCATGAAGGTGCGCAGATCACCGCCCGGCACGGCGCTCCGCCAGGCGGGATTTTCCTGGGCCAGGAGCGCCCGAAACAAGGCGACCTGGTCCGCCGTCAATAGCGACCGACCGACCGCGTCGACCACCTGCGTCCGGCGGCTCAAATCCCAGCGCGGGTCGGCCTCGGGCGGCACCAGTCCGTCGAGGACAATCCCATCGACAGCGACCGGCGCGACTTGCATCGTCCGTAGAACGAGCTGCGTTCCGTAGGAGGCCCCGTAGAGATAGACCTCACCTTCCGTTCGGTGGCGGGCAATCAGCGCGGCGAGGTCGTGCGCAGCATTGGTGACGGTGAAAGCCCGGGTGCGGGCGGCATTGGCGTCCATCGCCCCGATGCATGGCCCCCATTCCTCGCCCGTGAGCGCAATACCGCCGGGGCTCGAAATCGCCTCCTCGACCGGACAGAGCTTGGACGAGTACCCGGTCCCGCGATGGTCGGGGATGACGAGATCGTGATCGGGGAACGCCCGCCTCAACACGTCGAGCACGGGGTAGAACGATGCCCCAGCCTCGCCGGGGCCGCCCGCGATCAACCAGACCTCGCCGCGCCGCCTGCGTAGTTCGGTGGGAAATTTGCGGACAAACAGCGAGACTTCGCCGTCGGCCGCCGCAGCATCCGCGCCCGGGTCGAGCGGGACGCTGGTGACGACGCAGAGCGATCCGACCAGCTCCGGATGCGAAGCGGCATCGGCGCAGGGTCCGAACGATTGCGACGTGGCATGCGCCGGGCCTGCCACCAGCAACGCCGCGAGCCACGGAAGGGCCATGAACTTTGACATGAAACGATTGCTAGCCTTGGCTTACCACCGGATCAGAGCCGGGACCGCCATGCGACCAAGCGCGGCCGAGATGGCGATCGGGGCGACGTGCCAGATGCCGAGATGCCCGATCGTGTCGAACGGACACGAAAGGCCATAGGCGAAGCTGCCCAGTGCCCCGGCAGCGACGCCCGTGTAGAAGCCGGCCGCATTCGGGGCGACCGGCGCACCCCGCCGCAGCCAGAAAACCAGCGCCGTTGCCACGGCCACCCCGCTGGCGGTCCCGGCAAGAAAGCAGTGCAGCCCGTCCGCCGCATGATCGTGCCCCGCCAGCGCCCCCTGCAGCGCAGCAAGCAACAGCGCGGTGAGCGGCAGGATCGCGAGCGCTGCCAGAAGCCAGCGCGAACCGTCATTTCGGCTGCCGACACGTGGCGACGCCATACGCACGACCGCCCGCGCCGACGCCAGCCCGACAAGCGCGATCAACCCGTTGGCGATGAAGAAGATCGCCGCGGCCTGCCCCTGGACAGGGCCGCTCCACAGCCCCTGCCATAACGCAATCGCGACGATCGTGATCGTGGTCGCCGCTGCTAGCAGTGCGAAGCCGTGGGCCATCCGGATCGGGCGCACGGGCTCGAGATCGTCGGTGAGCTGCGCGATCAGGGGATTGGGTCGGCGGGTCATCGTCAGTCGGCCTCTTCTACGAGCGCGGACAGCTTCTTCAGTCCGCGATGAATGTTTACCTTGATCAGGCTTTCGGTCTGTCCGGTCCGCGTCGCCGCCTCGGTCACCGACAGGCCCTTGATCTTCACCAGTTCTATGGCGTGGCACTGGCTCGGTGGGAGATGCACGAACAGCCGCTCCAGGCTCATCCGCGCCAGCACCGCCTCCTCCTCGCTGTCCTCCGATGCGTCATGATCGCCCAACTCGTCCTCGCTGGCCCGATAGACGCGGCGCAGGTGATCGACCCAGCGGTAACGCGCGATGGCGGCCAGCCAGGGCAGGAATGCCCGCGTTTCGTCCCAGGTGGCGCGCTTCGAGTGGATGGCCAGGAGAACCTCCTGAACCAGATCGTCGAGCTGAGGCGCAGGGACGCGCCGGCGGAAGTAGCGTTCGAGCCATGATTGCGCTTCGGTCAGAAGCACCGTGTAGGCGCGGCGATCGCCCGCCTGCGTGGCGACCATCAGCCGTGCGAAAGTCGCCTCGTCCGCGATCATGGCCGCCCTCCTTCCCGGCGATGCCTCACGCGCGTCGCCGCCGCCAGCCATCAATCGCGGCGTCGAACGACAGAATTCCGCCGCCGCGAGCGATCAACACCATCGCCAAAGCGGTCCACAGGATATGCGTCACCCACCAGGCCTCGGGATATACGAAAAACTGGATGACCAGCGTCATCGCGAGCAATCCCGCAGCCGACACCCGGGTCGCGAGGCCGAGCACCAGCAAGACCGGAAGCACATGCTCTGCAGTCGTCGCGAGTGGTGCCGTCAACGCTGGCTGCAGCGGCACGCCAGCATATTCGTATTCGAACAGGTAGTACGTCGCGTCGCTGAGCTCGAACCAGCTGCCTTCGGTCACCTTGCTCCGGCCCGCGCGCCAGAAGATTCCCGCCAGCGCCACTCGGACCAGCAGCAGCGCAACGCCCTCCGCGACGCGCGAGGCGGCAAGGCGAACGATGGAATCGTGCATGAGGGCGATGCGCTGCATTGGTTTGTCCCGGCTTGCCGAAGGTCAGCGGTTGAGCGGCTTGAGCGAACCATTGCCCTTGGGGGTCTTGGTCTTTTCGCACGAACCCTTCTTGACCAGCTTCCAGGCGTTGCCCTGGTAATCGCGGGTCGATGATCCGGCGCAGCTCGTTCCAGCACCTGCGGCGCAGTCGTTCTGACCGGCCTTGGAAATGCCGTAGCACTTCTCCATCGGCGCCTTCTGCGCCGCGGCGGGGGTTGATGCGAGCGTAGCCGCAAGTCCGGCGGTCGCGGCGAGTCCGGCGATGCGGGCAAGGGTCGAAGCATTCATGGTAGAAATCTCCGTTCAAGGGAAATGCCAGCGCGTCACTTCGCCGGCACATGCCCTTCATTCGCTCCGGACCGTGACGGCGTTACAGCGCGGCCCAAATTGTTGCCGCTGTAACCGGAGAGCAAACGCCGGCGAACAGCCGGGAGTGCGATCCCGCACCATGCCAAATCAAGGAACCGCCGACATGAAGACCGCAACCCGCACCACCGCCACCATCGCCGCCGCCGCCGCGGCGATCGCATTCAGCTCGTTCTCCGCGCTCGCTGCAGATGCGCCAGCCGGCAGCAACGGCCGCGCGCTGGGCGCAGGTGATACCGTTCACTGTTACGGCCTGCATAGCTGCAAGGGCAATTCCGACTGCGCCACGACCGAGCACCAGTGCAAAGGCCAGAATGCCTGCAAAGGACACGGCTTCAAGGCGATGAAGGCAGGCGAGTGCCTGTCCAAGGGCGGCGTGATCGGCGATCTCGGCTGATCCCGGCCCTGGTCCGGCGGGTCTCCCCCCAAACCCGACGGCCCGCCGGGCCAAACTTTGCCGCCAAGGAATCCTTGAATGAACGCAATCGCGCCAATGGGCGGCTTCGGTCTCGGGCTGCGCCGTGATCACTATCATGACTTTCTGTCTGGCGATGTCGCAGTCGATTTCGTCGAGGTGATCTCAGAGAATTTCATGATCGACGGCGGGCGCCCGCTGCGTGTGCTCGAACAGGTGAGGGCCAAGCTACCGGTCATCCTTCATGGCGTGTCGATGTCGATCGGCTCGGCGCATGGGCTGGACAGCGATCACCTGACCCGCCTCGGGGCGTTGGCGGACCGGATCGAGCCTCTGTGGGTGTCCGATCACCTGTGCTGGACCCGCACCAGCGCGCACAACAGCCACGACCTGCTCCCATTGCCGCTGACGGGCGCGGCGCTCGATGTCGTATGCGACAACATCGACCGCGCGCAGGAATTTCTCGGCCGGGCGATGCTGTTCGAGAATCCGTCGAGCTACCTCACCTTTCCCGAAGACGAGATGGCCGAATGGGAATTCCTGGCCGAAATGAGCCGCCGCACCGGCTGCTACCTGCTGCTCGACGTCAACAACATCCATGTCAGCTCGTGCAATCACGGGTTCGACGCAGCCGATTATCTCGCCGGGATCCCCGCCGACCGGGTGCTGCAGGTCCACCTTGCGGGCCACACGCCCGGCGAGATCGTGCTCGACACGCACGATACGCCGGTCTGTGAGGCCGTGTGGGATCTCTACGGCCGAGCGATTTCGGAGCTTGGCGACGTCGCGGTGATGATCGAGCGCGACGATGCGATCCCGCCGCTCCCCGAATTGCTGGCCGAACTCGATAGCGCCCGCACGATCGCGGCAGCCGCGCGGGTCGAGAAGGCGGCATGAACCGCCTTGCGCTTCGGCAGGAAGAGTTCCTCGCTTGCCTGCTCGATGACGCGGCACCACCGCCGCCGGGCTGGAATGCGCGGCGCGCGGCGGGCATGGCCGTCTATCGCAATGCCTACCGCGCGCAGCTAGTCGACGTCTTACGCGAGACATTCGAGCGCACATCCCGGCTGGTTGGCGAGGATGCCTTCCAGCGGGCCGCGGCGCATCACCTGATCACGCACCCACCTTCGGGCTGGACCATCGACCTGGCGGGCCAAGGATTCGCCGAGACCTGCGAGGAGCTATTCGCGCACGACCCCGATGTGGGGGAGGTCGCGTGGCTGGAATGGGCAATGCACCGCGCATTCACCGCCGCAGATGCCGAACCGCTGACCGCGCTGCGGTTCGCAGCGGCGACGGCAGAGTTCTCAGCCGAGCAGTGGAATGCCCTCCGCCTCCGATTTATGCCTGGCACGTCATTGCGTGCTGTTACGCACGACCTAGTCAAGTTGTGGGAGACGCTGGCGGAATCGGCGCCCGGGCCACAGGTGGAGCGGCTCAATCAACACGAATACGCACTTGTGTGGCGTGACGGGGAGCGGCCAGTATTCGTGCTCGTTCCCGAGCAGGACGGACGCGCATTAGCGGCCTTGCAAGGTGGCGCTACCTTCGGAGAAATGTGCGCATCACTCGCTCAAACTGCCGACCCCTCGGAAGCCGCGGAGAGCGCAGGTGCCATGCTGCTGAGCTGGCTCGAGTTGGGATTGCTGCATGCTGTCGACACCGATTGAGATTCGGCAAGTCAATGGCCGATTTCGCGACACTGGAACCCAGAAGCCGACGGACCGCTAACGGCCCAGTTTCGGTCGATCTTGGTCCGACATCTCTGAGGCCCCTTTCGGGACCACAATATCTGAAGCTCAATGTCCGAAGTTGGGGTGGGAATCTGACATTAGCGACCGTGATGCGCGTCAATCTGCTCGGGCGTGAGGCGGAGGAACCTCGCAGCGTTGTTGTAGAGGATGTCGCGTTTCTGCTCCTCGCTCAGGAACGGGGCTTCGGTGATCGCCTCAATCGCCACTTCGATCGTTTGGGGCCAGACCATCTGGTCGCTGCCGAACATGATTCGCTTGCCATAGCCTGCATCGACCACGCGCTTAAGCTGGTGATGAAACTCCGCCCGCGCCACGCCCCAGTTGTCGGCGCTTATATCAACGTAGACTTGCGGGTGACTGTAGAGCAGCGCGATCATTTCATCGGTGAACGGCATGCCTGCATGCATAACGTAAACGCGAAGCTTCGGATGACGGACTAGAAGCTCTTCGAGAAGCATGGGATTGCCAAGTGCAGCGCGATACTTGGGATATGCCCAGTAAGGCCCGCCGGGCGCGCCGTAACCCATGTGGATGCCGACTGGCACATCGAGCTTCTCGGCGAGCGCCCAGAACGGCTCGAGCGAAGGATCGTCGGGCTTCATCCCGCGATACTGCGGAGTGACTTCGGCAAACACCAGGGTTTCGCCGCTAGCGACCCGGGCCTCGAGTTCCGCCACGCGTGAGAGCGGTGGCGGGTTGTCGTCGACAAAGAAGTTCGCTGCCGGAATGAATCGTTCCGGTTCTGCTTTACGCCACGCCGCGACCACTTCCCGCTCGCCCGCTATCACACCGGCGACAATGTTAAACCGCTTCATTTGCTCGACCGTCTCAGCCAGCACCGCAGCATCGGTCGCTGGTGACTTTATCATGACCTTGCACTCTGCCTGCGTGGTGAAGTCAAACGGCTTGCCTGCATCGGTGCCGACCATTTCGACACCCTGGGCCGCTATGCATGCCGGCACGCTTTGGCCCCCGAACTCATCAAGCGTCCATGCATGCATATGCATGTCGATCACTGGCGGAACCTGAGTTGGTGTGGCAGCTCCAAGCACAAATGCACTAAGCATCGTAAGGATTGTCATGCGCTGATCCCCCGCTGTTTGCTAGGTGACGCATAAGGCGAATGTCCGCAATGGGGTCGTTAGCCGCTGGTCCGGTACCAGGTGGCGCGCGGACATAGCCGCCCGTCCGCTTATCGGGCAGGAGCCCATGCCATCCTGGGTCCGCTTAGGGGTGGTGAGCGGACACTCCGCGAATGTCGCTCTTGCAGTTTCGCCATGGGCAGATCGCCGAAACCGCTGCGATCAAAGTTCCGGCCAGCCAAGTTCGCGACGGCGGGCGTTGGCTTCGGCCTTGGGGAGCCGGGCAAAAAGTACTGGATAGGTGTGAAAGCCATGCGCGACATTGTCGCGAGTCCAGTAGCCCCAATCGCTTACCTCGCTAAACGGAACCCTCACGCGATCGCCCTGCTGGTGCGCGCTACGAAGCGGCTTCATGACCAGTGTGCCGGTCAAGCCGTCGCCGTCGCGCGCGAGATTCTCGACCCAGATATGTTCGGTCGGGGTGAGCGCGAAGCGGATCTGGTAGCCGCCGGTGTCGGGCGACCTCTTGTCAAGCACCGCGAGGAAGTCGGGTAGCGCCGCGCGAGCCTTGGCGCGGGCAGCGGCCAGTTCGGGATCGTCGTTCTGAACGAAAGTTGCGACGGGCTCGCCACTCGAATTTGCCGAAACGGCGGCGAGGAGGAAGGCGAGCGCGAGTTTCATTGACGATGGGAATACCGAGGGAAAGCAGGAAGGCAAGAGGCGGTCTCAGGTCAGCTTTGGGATCGTTGGCGGCTAGCCCGCCGTTGGCAATCAAGTCGACATAGCTACCAGTCGGCGTTTGGGCCGATGGCTTATCGATCCGAGAACCGCCGCGAGGATAGCAAGCGAACGTTAGGATCTGCAGGGTAGTCAGGCCACATGGACGAGAATGTCCCGTCAAGACGCCGCTTCATAATTGGCGGCTCCGTTTTCGGTGTTTTGGCCATTGGAATTTTGCTGCCATCTGCTTGCGCCATTCGCCAGTTCAATCGAGGCGGAGCCGTGACGATGTCGGACACTCCGACCCGCCCGCCTGGCGAAGCGAAACCATTACTGGATGAGGACATTGCTCCGGTGCTGGCGCGGCTGGACCGCTGGTATGCAGCCAATCTGCCGCCTCAAAAGTATGTGTTCAATCCGCCAGCTACTGACCCGCAGATTGATGCGTTTGAGCAAGTTGTCGGGATAAAAATGCCGCGCTCATACCGGCAGTTATACAAGTGGCATGATGGCGAGAACGACGATCGTCGAGGCCATATTTATGGCCTGCCTATCTTGCCGCTCAGACAAGCGGCATCCGATTGGCAGCAATGGCAAAGGACATTGGCCGGGTTTGGGGGAAATCGCTACCCGGTTCCCGGCGGTAGCTGGCCGGATGGTGCAGTTGATCCCGCCTATATAAATCCGGCCTGGATTCCGCTCACCCAAGATGGATCAAGCGGTAGCATCGGACTGGACTTCGATCCTTGGCCTCGTGGCCGTATGGGCCAGGTGATCATGTTTGGCCGCGATGAGGATGTAAAAGTCGTCCTGGCGGAATCGCTTGGAAAATTCCTCGAGTCGATCGCCGGACTTCTGGAAAGCGGAAATTTCCGATTGGAAGTGGAGGCAGGCGAAAAGGTCCTGCGGGAATTTCGCCTGAAGGAACCACCAACAGACCACTTTCACGAAGGAGCTCGAATACTCCTTGGAGCACCCGGCCCCTTCGTTTGACGCGTACATCCGGGTGACTGCCCTAGCGGCCTGGTAGGTCAAAGTCCCTTCTTGCCCGTCTTTGAAGCTGACAGAGGAACGACCCCAATTAGCCGATGCTTCCGCTGCTCGTGAAGGTTGCATCCGGTCGGGCGAGGGCGCAGAATCCCGCCATGCCTGCGCTAAACTACGCTGCGAAACGCCTCCTGCTGCTTCCCTATTGCTTCCCCGCAAGCATAATCGGGGCGGGGAAGCAGAAATCGCGGAAGCGCTGCTCGCGCAAAACACTGATTTTTCAGAGAAATAATGGAGCGGGCGAAGGGATTCGAACCCTCGACCCCAACCTTGGCAAGGTTGTGCTCTACCCCTGAGCTACGCCCGCTCACTGGCGCTACCGGGGCCGTGGGCCGCGGTGGGGAGGCGCGCGATTAGCAGCCGTCCCCGTGCCCGGCAAGGGCAAAATTGGCGCGCGCGATTTCCCTTCACAAACCGGCCCGAAGGCCCACATTGGGCGCGCGAAACGAATCCCGATACAGGAGCGCTCCTTGGCCAGCATGGGTCTCAATCTCGACGAACAGAAGGCGGTCGACCGCTTCCGCACCAATGTGGTCGAACCCTCGATGACCAGCCTCGTGGTGCTCGATTTCTGGGCCGAATGGTGCGGCCCGTGCAAGGCGCTGACGCCGGTGCTGGAGAAAGTCACCGCCGAATATGCCGACAAGGGTGTCGTCCTGGCCAAGGTCAACGTCGACGAGGAACAGTTCATTGCGAGCCAGTTCCAGGTCCGCTCGATCCCGACCGTCTATGCCATGTTCCAGGGTCAGCCGGTCGCCGACCTGACGAGTGCGCGGACCGAATCGCAATTGAAGCAGATGCTCGACCAGTTACTCGCGCAACTGCCGATCGGCGCGGGCGATGCTGGCGCTCAGGCCGACGTGGCCCAGTTCATCGCGATGGGCGAGGAAGTGCTGGCATCGGGCGACGGCGAGCGCGCGGCGACGATCTTCGCACAGGTCGCCGAGATGGCGCCCGACAGTGCCGCCGCGCACTCGGGCCATGTCCGTGCGCTGGTCGCGGCAGGCCGCATCGACGACGCGCGCGGCGTGCTGACCGCGCTCGATCCCGCACTGCTCGCCGACCCGCTGCTCCACCAGGCGCAGAGCGCGGTGGAGCTTGCCGGGGCGCAGGTGGACGACGGCGAACTCCAGACATTGCGCGCGGCTGCGGTGGAGAGCCCGGCGGACATGGACAGGCAGTTCGCCTTCGCCGAGGCGGCCTTTGCCGCCGGATCGCGCGACGAAGCGGCCGATACCCTGCTGCGGATGATCGAAGCCGACCGCGAGTGGAACGAGGGCGCGGCGCGCGCCAAACTGCTGCAGATGTTCGAGGCGACCGGGCTCGAAGACCCCTGGGTCGTCGCGACGCGGCGCCAGCTTTCCAAGATCCTGTTCGGCTGAGCCGGTGGCGACGACGCGCCTCTCGATCTTCCCGCTGACCGGCGCGGTGCTCTATCCCGGGCTGCAGCTGCCGCTGCACATTTTCGAGCCGCGCTACCGCGCGCTGGTGAGCGACGCGCTGGTGCGCGACCGTCGCATCGCGATGATCCAGCCGCAGCAGAGTGCAGAAGGTGCGCCACTGTTCGGCCTCGGTTGCGTCGGCAAGATCGAGGATGTCGAGGCGCTCGAGGATGGCCGCTACAATATCGTCCTCGAGGGCGTGGCACGCTTCCGCATGATCCGCGAGCTCGAGGTCGGCACGCCCTATCGCCAAATCGAAGCGGAGCTGCTCGCCGACGGCGAGGGCGTACTCTCGGCGGTCGAGCGCGCCGGGTTCGAGCGCGAGGCACGCCGGTTCGCCGAAATCCAGGGCTATGCCGTCGACTGGGAATCGGTCGCGCGGCTCGACGACGAGACGCTGATCAACGGGGTCAGCCAGATCGTCCCGTTCGATCCCGCAGCAAAGCAGGCGCTGCTGGAGGCGGACGATCTGTCGGCCCGGTGCGAGTTACTGGTGCAGCTCATGGCGTTCTTCGGCCACCACGATGGCGACGAGGAAATAGTTACGCTGCAGTAGGGCGACTCAGACGTTGAAGCTGCCCCGCAGCCCGTCGATCACATACTGCGCCGCGAGCGCTGCGAGCAGCACACCGAGCAAGCGGGTAATGACCGCCTCCACCCGCGCCCCGAACAACCGCATCAGCGGACCGGCCGCGATCAGCGCCAGCATCGTGATCAGCAGCACCGAGGCCAGCGCGCCGAGCACAACCAGCGTCTGCTCGGTGCCACGCGCTCCGTTCGTCAGCAGCATCACGGCCGCGATCGCACCCGGCCCGGCCAGCATCGGCATGGCCATCGGGAAGACCGAGACGTCCTCGATCTCGGGCGTCGCTGCGACTTTCTCCGCGCGTTCCTCGCGCCGCTGGGTGCGCTTCTCGAATACCATTTCGAACGCGATCCAGAACAGCATCAGCCCGCCGGCGATGCGGAAGCTGTCGAGCTCGATGTGTAGCGCGCCGAGCAGGTCCTCGCCGAACAGCGCAAAGATCACCAGGATCACGCCCGCGATCATGCTCGCGCGGACCGCCATGTTGCGCGCCTGGGCGGCGGTCGCCCCCTTGGTCAGCCCGGCGTAGATCGGCGCGCAGCCGGGCGGGTCGATCACCACGAACAGCGTGATGAACGCCGAGACGAACAGTTCGACCAGGGTTGCGTCGATCATGGCCTAGCGCGCGCCTGCCTGGCGCGGCCAGTCCAGCACCTCGCGCCATTCGCCCTCGCTGTAATGCCTGGCGACGAAGCGGCGCGAGCCGTCGGCGCGGTGTTCCCAGCGCCAGTCGAGTGTGCCGTCGGGCGACAGCCCGCCTCCGGTGCGCGCGCCGGGCGTTGCCGAAAGCGGTGTCAGGGCTGCGGGACGCTCGCCGCGGGGAAGGCAGTCTGCGACGTGGCCCTGGATCAGCTCGTCGGCCACAACGAGGATCGTGTCGTCGCTGTCTTCAGGTGTGGCAGGCGGTGGCGGCTGCGGATCATCGGGCATCCCCGAATCGTAAATCCAGCGATAGTCCTCGCCGCTCGGCTGGCGTTGCCAGACGGTGACGAACGAGCCGACCAGCCCCTCCGGATCGCGCGAGCGACCGGTGCTGACGGCGAGGCTGCCGTCGCAGCTCATCCATACCGAGCGCGGCGCCCAGACGATCGCCTGCGCGGGGTTGGCTTGCGAGGCGAGCCAGGGATCGGCCTCGAACGGGCCGTTGCGACCGTGGAGCAGCCCGCCCGGGGCGATGTATTCGCGGAAGGCGGTCCACTGCCCGTCCTCGCGCGCGGCGCGGGCGAAGGCGACTTCGGTGGCGACGATCCGGCCCGGCTGCGCCGCACCCGGCGCGGTGGCGAGCGCGCGCTCGATCACCTTGCGCGGCGTGCGCGGGGGCCCGGAGGCACAGCTCGCGAGCAGGGCGGCAAGGGCGATGGCGGCGACCGTTTGCTTGAGCATGGCGGCCACCTAACCGCTAAAGGCCTTCCGGCACAACCAGTCCCGCGTTGCGATGCGCGGCGACCAGCGTGTTACGCAGCAGCACGGCAATCGTCATCGGCCCGACGCCGCCGGGAACCGGCGTCACCGCCCCCGCGACTTCGCTCGCACCGGCATAGTCGACATCGCCGACCAACCGCCCCTTGCTCTCGCCATCGGCGGGCGGCAGCCGGTTGATACCGACGTCGATCACCGTCGCTCCGGGCTTGATCCAGTCGCCCTTCACCATTTCCGCGCGCCCGACCGCGGCGACCACGATATCGGCACGGCGCACGACGTCGGCGAGGTCCTTCGTCCGGCTATGCGCGATCGTAACGGTCGCGTTGGCGCCGAGGAGGAGCTGGGCCATCGGCTTGCCAACGATGTTCGAGCGGCCGACCACGACCGCCTCCATGCCCGACAGATCGCCGTGCAGGTCCTCGAGCAGCATCAGGCAGCCTAGCGGCGTGCATGGCACGAAGCCCGCCTGCCCGACCACCAGCCGACCGGCATTGGCGACGTGGAACCCGTCGACGTCCTTGTCGGGCGCTATCGCCGCGATCACCGCCTGCTCGTCCAGGTGCGCGGGCAGCGGGAGCTGGACGAGGATGCCGTCGACCGCCTCGTCGCCATTGAGCCTTTCCACCAGCGCCAGCAGCGTGTCGGCATCGGTATCGGCGGGCAGGCGATGCTCGAAGCTCGCCATGCCAGCGTCGAGCGTCGCCTTGTGCTTTGAGCGGACATAGACCTGGCTCGCCGGGTCCTCGCCGACCAGCACGACCGCCAGGCCCGCCTTGCGCCCGGCTGCGGCCTCGAACGCGGTCGCGTGCCCGCCGATTCGTGCGCGCAGGCGCTCGGCAAAGGCCTTGCCGTCGATGACCTGCGCCGCCATCAGACGCCGTAGACGGCCGAGTAGAGCACGCGGATCAGGATCTGCAGCGCGATGATCAGCACCAGCGGCGAGAAATCGATCGCGCCGGTGTTGGGCAGGATGCGGCGGATCGGGGCGAGCACCGGTTCCATCAGCGCGTTGATCGAGCGGTAGAACTGGTGGAGGAAATCGTTGCTCGAGCTGACGACGTTGAACGCGAACAGCAGGCCGATGATGAACTGGATGATCACCAGCATGACGATCACGTTGGTGATCATGGCGAGGATGTCGATCAGTGCGCCCACTTGGGGTCCTTCCGCGTGAAGAGTTTGCGACCACCGCCCTTACCCGAGCAGCAGCCGGTGTATCAATGCCCTAAGACGCCGCCCCGTCCGAGCGGATCAGCGTACCCGCGCCGCGCGCGGTGAAGAATTCGAGCAGCATCGCATGCGGCACGCGCCCGTCGAGCACCACCGCCGCCTCGCACCCGGCCTCGACCGCGTGGACGCAGGTTTCCAGCTTGGGAATCATCCCGCCGCTGATCGTGCCGTCGGCTTGCAATCGTTCGATGTCGGCGGGCGACAGGTCGGTAAGCAGCGCGCCGTTCTTGTCGAGCACGCCGGCGACGTCGGTCAGCAGGAACAGCCGCGCCGCGCCCAGCGCCGCCGCGATCGCGCCCGCCATCGTATCGGCATTGATGTTGTAGGTCGCGCCGTCCTCGCCCGCCCCGATCGGCGCGATCACCGGGATCATGCCCGCGGCCACCGCGGTATCGATCAGCGTGGTATCGACCCGGGCCGGCTCGCCGACGAACCCGAGGTCGACGACCTGCTCGATTTGGCTGTCGGGATCGCGCGTGGTGCGGCTCACCTTGGTGGCTGTGACCAGCCCGCCGTCCTTGCCCGAGACGCCGATCGCCTTGCCGCCTGCTTGGGCGATCCAGCCGACCAGCTCCTTGTTGATCGCACCCGACAGAACCATCTCGGCGATCTCGGCCGTAGCCTTGTCGGTCACGCGCAAGCCGTCGACGAAAGTGCTCTCGACCCCCAGCTTCTTGAGCATCGCGCCGATCTGCGGTCCGCCGCCATGGACCACCACCGGGTTGATCCCGACCGCGCGGAGCAGGACGATGTCCTCGGCGAAGTCGCGCGCCGCCTCGGGGTCGCCCATTGCATGCCCGCCGTACTTCACCACGAAGGTGCGCCCGGCATAGCGCTGGAAGTAGGGCAGCGCCTCGATCAGCACTTCGGCTTTTGCCATCGCCTTGTCGTCGCGGTCCGCCATCGTTCGCTTCCGTCCGGTTACGGCTGCGGCCCCTAACGGCTGGGGACCGGGTAGGAAAGCGCAATTGCCGCGCCGGGCATGAGCGCGCTAGGCGACCGGCTATGCCTCGCCCGCCCCGCTTCGATGCCGCCTGGAACGCACGCCGCCGCCGGGCTGCAACATGGCGCACGTGGCGCTGGTGGATCGGGCTGGCGGCGGTGCTGGCAGCGGCGGCGCTGTTCGCGCGCTGGCCCGGCACCGGCGGCGACTGGCAGGCGGTCGACGCGCGCTTCGGCCTGTGCGGCGAGGGGCGCGTCGCCAACTGCGTGGTCGATGGCGACACGGTGATGCTGGGCGAGCGGCGCGTGCGGCTGACCGGGTACGACGCGCCCGAGCTGGCCGGGAAATGCGAGGCGGAGCGGCGGCTGGCGCTGCTCGCGCGCGCGGCGCTGGCGGACTGGCTCAACCGCGGTGCGTTCGCGCTCGATGGCGGGGCCGAGCCGCCGCGCGACGCCTATGGCCGCGAGCTGCGCGCCGCGCGGCGAAGCGATGCCGCCGGGCAGGAATGGCTCGCCGCAACGATGGCCGAGCGCGGGCTGGGCCGCACCGATGGCGCACGCGACTGGTGCGCCGCCTGATCCGGCTTGCCGCGCCGCGGCCGTCGGCGCATCCAGCGGGGCATGACCACACTCGCCCTGCTCACCCTTTCGAACATCTTCATGACCGCCGCGTGGTACTGGCACCTCCAGGGCGGGCCCGAGGCCGCCGCGGCGCGCCCATTGGGCTGGGTCATCCTGATTTCGTGGCTGCTGGCAGGAGTCGAATATTGCTTCGCGGTGCCCGCCAATCGGGCCGGTTACCTCGCCGGCTGGACCCCGGGCCAGCTCAAGATCGCGCAAGAAGCGATCGCGCTGACCGTGTTCGGCGTCTTCATGGTCCTCGTGCTGGGCGAGGCGCTGACCTGGCGCCACGGCGCGGCCTTCGCCTGCATCATGGCCGCCTGCGCATTCCTGTTCGTGGGGAAGTAGGGAGGCGTTCGAACGGCACCGCCCCAGCCAATCAGTCGAACAGTTCCTCGAGGAAGCTCTTCTTGCGCTTGTGCGGCTTGCCGTAGCCGTGGCCGTAGCCCGAATGCTGCTGCCCGCCGTGCTGGGCATAGCTCGGTGCTGCGCGCTGCGGCGCCACCTGCGGCCCGCTGCGCTCGATGATCTTGTCGAGTTCGCCGCGGTCGAGCCATATGCCGCGGCACTGCGGGCAATAGTCGATCTCGATCCCATTGCGGTCGCTCATCGCGAGCGGCACGCGGCACACGGGGCAGTTCATGGCGGCGACTTCGGCTTCGGTACGCATCGGGGTGGGGCTCTCCTTGATCCTGCGGTGTGAGATGGGAACGACCGGCGGCGGCACAAGGTCCCGGTTGCCATGCCGTGCCGTCGCTGCCACCGTCGGGCGATGAACCGCACCCTCATCGCCGCACTCGCGCTGCCGCTCGCTGCCTGCGCCACCACCCCCGCCGCCGACACCCCGCAGGACTCGTTCTGGGCCGCGCTCTCCAGCCACTGCGGCAAGGCCTATGCCGGGCGCATGGTCAGCAGCGAGGCGCCCGATGCGGCCATGCGCGGCGCGGCGATGGCAATGCACGTGCGCACCTGCTCCGACACGCGGATCGAGGTGCCCTTCCATATCCAGCAGGCCGATGGCACCTGGGACCGCAGCCGCACCTGGGTCTTCACCCGGACCGGTGCCGCGAGTCCCGCGAGCCTCCGCCTCAAGCACGACCACCGGCACGAGGACGGCAGCCACGACGCGACCACGATGTACGGCGGCGACACCGCCGCGCCCGGCCTCGCCATCGCGCAGGAGTTCCCGGTCGATGCCGAGAGCGTGGCGATGTTTCGGCGCGAGGGGCTGACCGCCTCGGTCACCAACGTGTGGCGGGTCGAGGTCGATCCGGCGGGCACGCCGGAGGCAGCCTATTCCTACCGCCTGATGCGCGAGCCGCCCAACGCGCGCAATTTCCACGTCCGGTTCGACCTCACCCGGCCGATCGCGCCGCCTCCAGCGCCGTGGGGCCACGAGTGACCGCGCCGGCCTAGTCGCCGCCGCCACCACCGCCGTCGCCACCACCGCCGCCGTCCGAGCCCCAGCCGCCGCTTGCGCCGGTGTCGGAGGATCCGTCCTGCGCATCGTCGGCCTGCGACTTGCGCGATCCGCCGCTGTCGGAGGCGGTGTAGCTCCACCCGCCGCCATCGCCATCGCGCCGTGGCGTATTCCCGCGCCGCCGCACCTTGCGCACGATCACCACGATGAAGACCACGATCACCGCGACCGACGCGAGCCAGATTGTCGTCATGTCCATCGGATTGCTCCTCTTGTCCGCACCGCCATCATGCCCGATCGGCCCGCAAAGCGCAGCCCCACGTGTTACGCTCCGGCCGGATTGGAAAAGTGTGGCTTTCCCTCGAACTCGGGCATCGCGCGGGTGCTGCGATAGAGGCGGCCGAGGAACTCGAGCAGGGCATTGTTGTCGGGTTTACAGATGGTTGCGGGGGCCTGCCCGGTGCCGAGCACGACCTGGATCAGCCCCACGCGGTAGCGATAGCCCGGCGGCAGACCTGTGGACTTCGCCGAGGCGAGGTCGACCGGCGCGTGCGCCACGCCCATCGCCGCGTCCCACGCCGCCGCGAAGCCCGCCGCGCCGGGCCGCTTGCGCAGGCGATAGACGCTCTCGCGCCCCATCGAGACCTTGCGGCAGGCGGCGGCGACCGAGCGCGTCTTCGCCAGCCAGCCGATGAACGCCCCCTGCCGCAGCGGCGTCCACCCGTCCTTGCGGGAGGCAAGCGGCACGGGATGGAAGGCAGGGATACGGCGCGGCGGGCGGCGCGCATGCGGCGCGGGCGGCGGCGGATAGAGCTTCATCGCCAAGGATGGAGCAGATTTGCGCCGTGTAGGAAAATGGTATCGGGGCGGGAGAGTGGTCTGCGGAGAACCTGTTGCGACGCTCGCGCGCAGCCGCCACACTCGCGGCTCCGCTGGGGAGGGAGTTCGCGATGAGGGTCGTACATTCTTTGGTGCTCGCGCTGCTGGCCACGGGCGCGCCCTTCGCGGCAACGGCCCAGCAATCCGCCACCGATCCAGCGGCGCCCGCCGCAGGAATGCCCGCCCTGCCACCCGACCCCATCCTGACCGAAACGCCCGGCCCGCGCGCCCTGGCGCTGGGGCGCGAACTGGCGCAGAGCGGCACGCTGGCCAGCCTGCTGCCGCTGCTGATCGCGAAGGATACCGAGGATCTGGTCGCGGAATTCCCCGACCTGTCGACCACCGAGACCGCGCGGCTGCGCGCGATTGCCGCCGAGGTCGCGGCCAGCGGTACGGAACGCCTCTTCGCCGCGCAGGCCCGCGCCTATGCCATGCGGCTGAGCGAGGCCGATCTGGCGGTGCTGGCCGAAGCCGCCCGCTCGCCCGCGCAGGCGCGGTATCGCGCCGCGCTCCCCTTCGCGATTGCCGCGACGATGGCCGGGGTGGGCGAACTCGACCTCAAGAAGGATATCCGTGCAGCGTGGTGCAAGGAGACGGGCAAGGGGTGTGGTGAGTGACGGGCGACAAGCGGCGGCGTAGGAAGGGACTTGCGTGGCGCTAGGTTAGCGGCATATCGGCCAAGCGCGTTTCGCCATCGCAGGCGTGGCAATGCGCATAGTCGAACACGCACCGCAGCACCCATTGCTGCGTATTTGCGTCCCAATCGCCCCAAGCATCGCGCGAAACATCGGTCGAGCCGCAGGTCTCGCAGACGAGGCGCACGCGTGGCTCCTTTTCTGGGTCGACCATTGGCGGATGATGGCACGGCCCAGCAGATGTGCAAGCCGTCATGGGAGCGAGTTATCCGAAGCGGATCAGGTGGGAACTAGCTATGCAGTGGGGGCCGTTGTTCGTTTAGAAAGCTCGACAAGGGATTTGGCTAACAAGTCCAAATCAATTGGCGGCTTAATCTCGTGAGGATCGATGTCGCCACCAAAATACCTATCAGTTAACCGATCTCGAATTGATGACTTAGTTTCTTCGGGAAGCAACTCGATAAATGGCCCCAATGTTGTAAGCTCCAGCTCTCGTTGTTTCGCGATGTCGGCGTTGGTCCTATGCCGTGCGGATTCTCTAGCTGTGTAAAATGCAGGCAAGGTCACCGCGAGACCCGTTGCTATACGCGCACCAAGCGATTGCCAGGCTTCGGCCAGCTCCACCTCAGCCCCTAATGCCCAACCGATTGCATAGAAAAGATAATTCGATACTATAATGAATAGCCCGAACGCAAACAGGCCGACAGTTATCCTTCGATACGTATCCGCCTTCTGGGTTTCCGTTGTTGCTCTATCTGCATACGTTCCTGTGGTCAGAATATCACCAACTGATTGAACGATGCTCGAAGCTTCTTCCTTCTTCTTTGTTAATTGATCAACTAACGCATCGCCCGCTGCGATCATTTCTTGCGATCTAAAATTCACCGACTTTTCTTTTTTTGTCATGAAATCTGTCAAGCGCCGCTCTGCCTCGGCGAGCGCCTCTTGAGAAAGACGGTTATGGCTTTCAACTCTCTCTATATCAGCTTTGCGCAACTCATTGAGTAGGCTTTCGTTGTCTGACCTCAGAGTGGCAATTTGCTCTTCAAGTGCTGCTACTTTCGACCCTTCGCCGTTGATGTGATCCTGCAGTGATCCGAGCTCGGCACGGAAGTCTTTTATCTCTTTGGTAAGCGCAAGGTTCGCCTCTCGAGCTTTATTCCTATACGACTCTAGGGCCGCTTCAGTGCGTGGGTGCGTCTCGAATCCAATCGGAATGAGCAGCCGAAGTTGATGGTCAGCCGAACCATCGATGTGGTTGCGTGCATTGTCGATGTGCGCAGCATTGCCATTTGAGATAAAGGCGTTAATTTCATTTTGCGCGTTGGTTAGGGCGTTGTTTAGGCTATCGGCGGCCTGAGCATTAATAGGCGGACGAATACCCTTGTCGATCACCAGCTTCGTTTGATGTGCAAAGCTGAATATTCGTTCTAGGTGCCCGAGGGAGATGTCGCTTAGACTAAAATGCTCTTGGCGAAGTTCTTTCCTCCCTTCGAACGAGAGCAAAGTTGATAGAGCATTTTTAAGCGTCGCTTCTCTTTGCTTATCCCGCTCCATCCATCATCACTCCGCCGCCACGCTCCCGTTCGCCTCGTCCCCGAACATATCCGGCTCGCCGCCCTCGTCCGCGCCCTCGTTCGCGGGGGCGCCGACTTTGGCCTTCTGGCGGTTGTCGAAGCTCGCCCAGACGGTGTTCCAGTCGCCGCGGGTGGCGGCCTTGGAGTATTCGGTCGCGCGGGTTTCGAAGAAGTTGGCGTGTTCCACCCCGTTCAGCAGCGGGGCGAGCCAGGGCAGGGGGTGGTCCTCGACCATGTAGATCGGCTTGAGGTTGAGCTGGCCCAGCCGCCAGTCGGCGATGTAGCGGATGTAGCGCTTGATCTCGTTCGCGGTCATGCCGGGCACCGGGCCCTGTTCGAACGCGAGGTCGATGAAGGCATCCTCCAGCCGCACCGTCTTCTGGCACATGTCCATGATGTCTTCTTTGACCGCCTTGGTCAGGCAGTCGCGCTCGCGCACGAATTCGTGGAACAGGCGGGTGATGCCCTCGCAGTGCAGGCTCTCGTCGCGGACCGACCAGCTGACGATCTGGCCCATGCCCTTCATCTTGTTGAAGCGCGGGAAGTTCATCAGCATGGCGAAGCTGGCGAAGAGCTGGAGCCCTTCGGTGAAGCCGCCGAACATCGCCAGCGTGCGGGCGATATCCTCGTCGTTGTCGACGCCGAACTGCTGCAGGTAATCGTGCTTGGCCTTCATCTCCTCGTATTCGAGGAACATGCCGTATTCGCTTTCGGGCATGCCGATCGTGTCGAGCAGGTGCGAGTAGGCGGCGATGTGGACCGTCTCCATGTTGGAGAACGCGGCCAGCATCATCTTGATCTCGGTCGGCTTGAACACGCGGCCGTACTTGTCGTGGTAGCAATCCTGCACCTCGACGTCGGCCTGGGTGAAGAAACGGAAGATCTGCGTGAGCAGGTTCTTCTCGTGGCTGGAGAGCTTCTGCGCCCAGTCGCGGCAGTCCTCGCCCAGCGGCACTTCCTCGGGCATCCAGTGGATCTGCTGCTGCCGCTTCCAGAACTCGTAGGCCCACGGGTATTCGAAGGGCTTGTAGGTCTTGCGGGCTTCGAGCAACGACATCTTGTGTCTCCGAGGGTGAATCTGGGCGAACGTCCAACATAGGGAATCATGCCGGCGATTCGAAGGCAAGCGCGAAGATTCGGGCGGGGATAAATGCCGGATAAACCATGCACGCGGCGGGAACCGGCGGGGTCGCGCGGCATTCATTGTGCAAGAGGCAGTAACCATTGCCTCGCGGGGTGAATGCGGGCGACGCGCCTGGTTTCCTCCCCTTTCGCGGGCCGCGCCCGCACCCCGGCGCCCCGCCTTCCCCTCAAGGCGGGGCGCTTCGCGTTCGGGCAGCCGTTCCGTGGCCCCGCTGCGGCGAAACGAGGAACCGGTGGGCGCGCACTCCGTTCAGGCAACATCCTCTAATCGAAAGGGAATATTGCCATGTTCGAGAAGCTGCGCATCAAGGAGCACATGGAAGTCGCCGACGCCCGCGGGCAGCATGTCGGCACGGTCGACGAGCTCGACGGCGACCAGATCAAGCTGACCAAGTCGGACAGCGACACCGGTACGCACCGGTTCCTGATGCTCGACGACGTCGACCGGATCGACGACAACCGCATCTACCTCAAGGAAACCGCGCAGGTCCCGCAGGCCTGACGCAATCGCGATACGGGCCCAGCCCGTTGCGACCGGCCCCGGCGCGCCCAACCATCGCGCCGGGGCTTCTCGTGTGCGCTCTAAGGTTTGGCGGCCTTGTCCGGCGTGGCACGCCGGACCCTCGACCGCAGCCACAGGCCGAACAGCACCACCGGGGCGGCAACCCAGGCGAGATAGAGCCAGCCGACCGGGCCCGCGGCCAGCGAACACCCGACAACCTCGACCACACGCGCACGCCGCCCGCGCCCTGCGTCCGTGCAATCGAGATCGAGGCCCAGCAGATCGGGGAGCAACAGATCGCCTGCCACGAACAGCGCCACCAGCAGCCCGCCGATCGCAAGGGTCGAATAACCGATCGTGACGACCAACGGCTTGCCGTTTGCAGACTTGCTCACTGGCAGGCGAGGCATTCCTCGTAGTCGGTCTGCTCGCCGATCTCGAACCGCGGTGCTTCGGAGGTGTTGTCCGCCTCCACCCCGCCGGCGAAACCGGCGCGCTGCACGCTCTTCGAGCGCAGGTAGTAGAGCGACTTGATGCCCTTCTCCCACGCCTGGAAGTGCAGCATCATCAGGTCCCACTTGTCGACGTCGGCCGGGATGAACAGGTTCAGCGACTGCGCCTGGTCGATGTAAGGCGTGCGGTCGGCGGCGAATTCGAGCAGCCAGCGCTGGTCCAGTTCGAAGCTGGTCTTGTAGACCGCCTTTTCCTCCGGCGTCAGGAAGTCGAGGTGCTGGACCGAGCCGCCGCGCTCGAGGATCGAATTCCACACATTGGTCGAATCCTTGCTCTTCGCGCGGAGCAGCTTTTCCAGGTACGGGTTCTTGACCACGAAGCTGCCCGACAGCGTCTTGTGGGTATAGATGTTGGCCGGGATCGGCTCGATGCAGGCGCTGGTGCCGCCGCAGATGATCGAGATCGACGCGGTCGGCGCGATCGCCATCTTGCAGCTGAAGCGTTCCATCACGCCCATGTCCTCGGCATCGGGGCAGGGGCCGCGCTCGTTGGCCAGCATCATGCTCGCCTCGGCCGCCTTGGCATCGATGTGCTTGAACATCTTCAGGTTCCAGACCTTGGCCATCGGACTTTCGAAGCCGATGTTCTTGGACTGGAGGAACGAGTGGAAGCCCATGACGCCGAGCCCGACCGAGCGTTCGCGGCTGGCCGAATACTTGGCCCGCGCCATCTCGTCGGGCGCGCGGTCGATGTAGTCCTGCAGCACGTTGTCGAGGAAACGCATGACGTCCTCGATGAACTGCTTGTCGCCTTCCCACTGGTCCCAGGTTTCGAGGTTGAGCGAGGAGAGGCAGCAGACCGCAGTGCGATCGTTGCCAAGGTGATCGCGGCCGGTGGGCAGGGTGATTTCCGAACACAGGTTCGAGGTCGAGACCTTGAGCCCCAGGTCGCGGTGATGCTTGGGCATCATCCGGTTCACGGTGTCGGAGAAGACGATGTAGGGTTCGCCCGTGGCAAGCCGCGTCTCGACCAGCTTCTGGAACAGGCTGCGCGCGTCGACCGTCTTGCGGACCGAACTGTCGCGCGGGGAGACGAGGTCGAACTCGGCCCCGTCACGCACCGCTTCCATGAACTTGTCGGTCAGCAGCACGCCGTGGTGCAGGTTCAGCGCCTTGCGGTTGAAATCGCCCGAGGGTTTGCGGATTTCGAGGAATTCCTCGATCTCGGGGTGCGACACGTCGATGTAGCACGCCGCCGAGCCGCGCCGGAGCGACCCCTGGCTAATCGCGAGCGTCAGCGAATCCATCACGCGCACGAACGGGATGATGCCGCTGGTCTTGCCGTTGAGGCCGACCGGTTCGCCGATGCCGCGCACATTGCCCCAGTAGGTGCCGATGCCGCCGCCCTTGCTGGCGAGCCAGACGTTCTCGTTCCAAGTGCCGACGATGCCTTCGAGGCTGTCATCGACCGAGTTGAGGTAGCAGCTGATCGGCAGGCCGCGGTTGGTGCCGCCGTTCGACAGCACCGGGGTGGCGGGCATGAACCACAGCCTGGAAATGTAGTCGTAGATCCGCTGCGCGTGATCCTGGTCGTCGGCATAGGCATCGGCGACGCGGGCGAACAGGTCCTGATAGCTCTCGCCCGGCAGCAGGTAGCGATCGGTCAGCGTGTCCTTGCCGAATTCGGTCAGCAGCGCGTCGCGCGAATCGTCGGTGACGACGGTGAAGCGGCGATCGTTGATCTTCTTCGAATCGTCCTTGTCGACGGCAGCGCGCGCAACCTGGGCGAGTGCCCCGGTCATCGCTTCCGCGGCCTTTTCCGCGACCAGTTCGTCGCTGCCCTTGTCGCTCTTGTCCATGCTGACCGCAGCCTTCCGCTTGCCGGTTCCGGCGGGCGCGGGGTCGGGTGCGATCGCAGTGTCCTGTACCTGATCGAGCCCCATCGCCGCGTCGTCTCCGGTCCTGAATTCCATGTCTGTCGTGCCCCGCCTAGTGCCCCGTCGAACAATGCCCGCGAAGGGCCGATGTTCCGTTTCCGTTCGAATCGGCGGGAAGCCCTCCGACTAGCATCTTTCGCCTGTGGACGGGCCTGAAACTTATCCCCCGTCCGCACACAGCCCGCGCTCGACACGCCGTTACGCCCTGCGGCGCCGAACCTGCCTTGCTACACGATCTAGTGGGTGCCCCCGCGATCCGAACCACTAGATACTGAATCAGGCGCGAGTCCGGCGCAAGTGGGTAAATGGCGCTTAACCATCTCGAGACGCTGCCGTCGCGAGGTGTATTACCCTGCTGCAACGCCGCGACGCGGCGGAAATCCTTGGCCCGCGCGCCGCGCAAGCCCAAAAACGAATCCGGGCAAAAAATTATATCGGGAAAATGGGTATTGCGTCCCTTTGATTCAAACGAATCCTGTGCCGCAACTTTCGAATCCGGGTAGACTGCAATAGCCACCGGGGAGGAACTTGGGCGATGCGACTGCTAGATCGACTGACGCGCCTCGCGCTGTGCCACCGCCGCGCAATCGGCGTGGTCGGCGCCATCTGGTTCGCCCTGTCCTGCGCCGTCACCGCCCGCTTCATCACGCTGCCCGAGATTCCGTGGCTGAACGACCGGATGCTGTTCTGGGCAGCGTCGGCGTGGAATGCCGTATGGTGGGGCTTTCTCAACCCGGCCTTGCAACGCCGGATGGCCTTGCTCAATGTCGGCGAGGCGCCGCAGCCGGAAGCCTAAGGTCCGTCGGCCTTGGCATGGCGGGCGATCTCGTCGGCCACCTCGTCGACCAGTTCGAGCGGCAGGTCGTGCCCCCAGCCGGGGATCGTGCGGAGCCTCGCGCCAGGGATAGAAGCGGCGGTGTCGCGGCCGCCCTCGACCGGGACGAGCGGATCGTCCTCGCCATGCAGCACCAGCGTGCGCGCAGCCACGCCGGCCAGCATTTTGCGCCTGTCGCCATCGGCAACGATCGCGGAAAGATGGCGCGTCGGCCCCTCGGGATAAACGCTGCGGCGCACGTTCGCGGTCACGTTGGCGCGCAGCCGATCGGGATCGGCGGGATAGCCGGGCGATCCGATGGTTCGCGCGAGCAGCATGCCGTGTTCGACCAGCACGCCCTCCTCCATGCTCGCCGGTCGCTTGATCAGCACCAGCATCGCCTCGCGCCGCGCGGGCGGGAGCTTCGGATTGCCGGTGGTCGAGAAGATCGAGGTGAGCGACAGCGTCTTGTCGGCGTGGCGCGCGGCGAAATGCTGCGCGATCATCCCGCCCATGCTGGCGCCGACGATGTGCGCCGCCTCGATGCCCAACGCACCGAGCAGCCCCGCCCCATCGTCGGCCATGTCCGCCAGCGTATAGGGCACGCGCGGCCTGATCCCGAGCTTGCCGAGCAGGGTCAGCTTGATCAGCCCCGGCGCCCTGACCCCGTCGAACTTGTGACTGAGCCCGATGTCGCGGTTGTCGTAGCGGATGACGCGGAAACCGCGCGCCACCAGCCCCTCGACCAGCTCGATCGGCCACAGCGTCAGTTGCGCGGCGAAGCCCATGATGAGCAGGATCACCGGGTCGGCCGGATCGCCATGATCCTCGTACTCGAGCGTGATCCCGTTGGCCTGGATTTGCGGCACCCGATCCTCCCCGTTTGTGAGGTCACGAGAACTAGGGGCCGCGCCCGGCGTGTCAATCGGGCGTCACTGCGCTGGATCGCGCGATGCCGGCAGATCGCGCCCGCCTTGCCGGATGACGAGGCCGGTGACTTTGCCGCCCTCGGTTCGGAAGTTTACCGTCGCATCCACGCCGACCGCCGTGAAGTCCGCCTCGCCGATGGCACGCAGCGGCGTCGCGGGCTGGGCGGCGAACTTGAGCGTCAGCGCGCCGCCATCGGCGAGCGCAACCACGATTGGCGCGATCGGCGAGGTGTAGCTGCCGACATAGCTGGCAAGGACCTGCGGATCGACCGCGACGGTTGCGGCCTCGGCGGGGATCGGCCCGGTGCGAACGGCCCGTTCCGCCTGGTCAACGCCGTCATGGTGCATCAGCATCGCGTAGCCGTCGTCACCGCGCACCAGTTCGAACCAGGTGAGCGAATCGGCGCCGTAGAAGAAGCGGTTGTCCCCGGCGAAATAGATGCGCGATTCCTGCCCGCCCTCGCGCCGGGTGAAGAGCTGGCCGTCGCGGCGGTAGAATGCTCGGGTCGCCTCGCCGCCCTCGATCCGGTAGACGCCATAGGCATCCTCTATCGAGGCCGGGTCGAAGGCTACCTCCGCCATCACGGGGAAGGGCTTGCCGATCGCCTCGGCCGCGAGCCGCATCATCGCGGTGCCACTGGACGGCACGCCCGAATCGCTGTTGACGAACACGGCGACGAACAGGTCGCGCTCCGGAACGTAAATACTGTTGGTGGAGAACCCGAAGATCCCGCCGCTGTGGCCGATGGCGGGGGTTCCACGCACGTCCGACAGACCGATGCCATAGCCATAGGGCTCGCTTTTGCCGCCCGGGAGCGCGGTCGGCGTAATCATCTCGCGGTAGAGCGTCTCGGGTACGACCTTGCCGTGATGAAGGGCCTGGTTCCAGCGGGCGAGATCGCCGACAGTGCCGATGAGCCCTCCGGCGGCATGGGGCACGCTCATGTCGATCTTCTGTGCCACCATGAAGGTGCCGTCGCCGTTGTCGGTGTAACCGGTCGCGAAGCCGGGCGTGGTCGCCTCATCGCCGCCGTAGCGGATCGTGCTCAGGCCCAGCGGCACGGCGAACTTCTCGCGCACGACTTCATGCCACGGCTTGCCGGTGACCGCCTCGATCACCGCGCCGACCAGCACATAGCCCGAATTGTTGTAGTTCCACCGTTCGCCGGGCTGGAATTCGACCGGCTCGCCGCTGAATTCGGCGATCAGTTCGGCAGTGGTATAGGTCCTGGCCGTCTTGTTCTCGTTCATCCACCCGGGGATGCCGGTATAGGACTGGATGCCCGAGGTGTGGTTGAGTAGCTGGCGGACCGTCGCCGTGCTCCCTGGCGCCGGATAATCGGGCAGGAACTTCGACAGCGGATCGTCCAGCGACAGCTTGCCCTCGGCGACGAGCTTCAGGAGCGCCGCCGCCGCGAACTGCTTGGTGATCGAGCCGAGGCGGAACACTGTGTCCGCCGTGATCGGCACGCCGCGTTCGACGTTCGCTGCGCCCGATCCGCCCGCATAGATCACCTTGCCGCCTTCGGTGACAACGACCGCCGCGCCCGGCTTGTCGTCCGGATAGGCCGCGTCGACCAGCGCCTGGGCACGCTCGGCGAAACCTTCCTCGACCGCCAGCGACGGCGATGCCGCGATCAGCGCCACGCCCGCTGCCAGCAGAATTTTCCGCGTCATTATCGAACCCCTCCCTTGTGTATCACGTATGTAATACACTAAGGCGGGCGTCGTCAAGGGACCTCCGCAATATCCCTGCGCCAAGCCGGCCCCCTGATCGCGAGCCCCTGCTGCGTCAGCCGGTCGAGCACGCCGCCGTCCTCAGCGAGCACCCTCAGCGGCACGACCGCCAGGGTCACACCGTCGGCGCTCGCCGCGCTCTGGAGCGCTGCGAGCCACTGGCCGCGCAGTTCGCCGCCCATTTCCTGGTCCGCCCAGGGCCAGCAGCGGCCGAGCGCGACTTCGAGCGGATTGGTCATGACCTCGGGAATCGCAAAGGCGCGCCAGTCCTCACCGCGTTTTGCGATCAGGTCCGGCCCCTGCTCGGTTGCGGCCATCGCGGCGTCGAGGCAGGGCAGGTGCGCGGCGGGCGGCATTTCGGCGAGGTTGTCGAGCATGTCCTCGCCGCGCACGGTGCCAACGGGCTCGGTCGGCACATCGGCGCGGCGGGCGGCCGACTTCACCACCTCGGTCGCGTCCTTGCCGGTGTCGCGGTTGAAGCCGAGCCGGCGCACCATGAGGTCGAACGAGGTCATCAGGAAACTGCGGTCCGAATAATCCTGCCCATAACGCTCGGCCAGCGCCGCGAGTTTGGCGCTCCGCTCGGCGTCGAGATAGTCGTCGGTGGTCGTACCCTTGGGCAGCCTGGTGATCTTGCCGCCCGCGAAGATTATCCGCAGCACATCGCCCGGCGAGACCTTGGGTCGGATGCCGAGAATGACCCGGTCGGCTCGCGCCGTCGCCATCTCCAGCCGGTCGGGCTGCCACGGGGTGATCTCGGGAATGGCCTTGATCTCGCCGACGAGGATCAGCGTCCCGGTGGCGGTCGTGACAGTCCACATCGGGGCGCCCGAGCGCTGGGCTATTACGACGATCTCGTCGGGTTGCGGGTCATCCTGCGCCGTGGCGAGGGTCGCGAGTGCCAGCGCGCCAGCGGCGAGCACTGCCGCGAGTGCCCTCAAGGCACCAGCACCGTATCGCGCGCAACACTGTCCGTTTCCGGATAGTCGAGCGTGAAATGCAGGCCCCGGCTTTCCTTGCGTGCGAGCGCGCTGCGCACGATCAATTCGGCGCTCTGGAGCAGGTTGCGCAGCTCGATCAGGTCGGTGGTGACGCGGAAGTGGCCGTAATAATCGTCGACCTCGTCCTTGAGCAGATTGATCCGGTGCGCGGCCCGTTCGAGGCGCTTGGTCGTGCGCACGATGCCGACGTAATTCCACATGAAGCGGCGGATCTCGGTCCAGTTCTGCTTGATGACGACCTCCTCGTCCGAGTCCGTGACGCGGCTCGCGTCCCAGTCACGGATCGCGGGCGGGTCGTCGAGCTGATCCCAGCAGGCGAGGATATCCTTCGCCGCCGCCTCGCCGAAGACGAAGCATTCGAGCAGGGAATTGGAGGCGAGCCGATTGGCGCCGTGAAGCCCGCTCTCGGTGCATTCGCCCGCCGCCCACAGGCCCGGCAGGTCGGTCCGGGCGTCGAGCCCGATCAGCACCCCGCCGCAGGTATAGTGCTGTGCAGGGACGACCGGGATCGGTTCCTTCGTCATGTCGATGCCGAGCCCGAGCAGCTTGTCATGGATGGTCGGGAAATGCCCGCGGACGAATTCGGCTGGCATGTGGCTGATGTCGAGATGGACGTAGTCGAGGCCGTAGCGCTTGATCTGGTCGTCGTTGGCGCGGGCGACCACATCGCGTGGGGCAAGCTCCATCCGTTCGGGGTCGTAGTCGGCCATGTAGCGATGGCCGGTTTCGGGATGGAGCAGACGCCCGCCCTCGCCGCGCACCGCCTCGGTGACGAGGAAGTTCTTGACCTCGAGATTGTAGAGGCAGGTCGGGTGGAACTGCATCATCTCCATATTGGAGACACGCGCGCCCGCGCGCCAGGCCATGGCAATCCCATCCCCTGTCGCGCCGCGCGGGGCGGTGGAGAACAGGTAGACCCGGCCCGCACCGCCCGCCGCCAGCACCGTGGCGCGCGCGACGTGCTTCTCGACCGTGCCGGTCGCCTCGTCGAGCGCATAGACGCCCCAGACGCGGCCATCGCCCGAGTATCGTTCGCCGTGGCGCCCGGTGACGAGGTCGATGCAGCTACGTCCGGGCAGCAGGGTAATGTTCGGATTTCCCTCCGCCGCCTTGAGCAAGGCAGCCTGGACCGCCCAGCCGGTCGCATCGTCGACATGGACGATGCGGCGATGCGAATGCCCGCCCTCGCGGGTGAGGTGCAGGCTATCGCCGTCGGCATTGAAGGGCACGCCGAGTTCGACCAGCCGGTCGATCGCGGCAGGCGCGCGTTCGATCACGAACTCCACCGTCTCGCGCTTGTTCAGCCCCGCCCCGGCAATCATCGTGTCGCGGACGTGGTCCTCGAACGTGTCGCCCGCGTCGAGCACCGCCGCGATCCCGCCCTGCGCCCAGGCGGTCGAGCCCGAACGCAGGTCGCCCTTGGCCAGCACCAGCACGCGCTTGGTTTCCGCAAGCGCCAGCGCCGCGGTGAGCCCCGCCGCGCCCGAGCCGATGACGATGACGTCGTGACTGGTCATGCGGTGGTCATGACCGCAGCCGCGATTGCGGGCAAGTCTATCCCGCCCCCGTCAGCTGCACGAACACGTCCTCGAGGTCCGCTTCGCGCGTGGTGACGTCCTCGATTGCATAGCCGTGGCTCTGGACTTCGGCGAGAACCTGGCCGGCGCTTGCCTTGTCGCGGTCGTAGGTGACTTCCAGGGTGCGCGGATCGGTCACCTCGGCCTTGAGGAAGCACGGTGCCATCGGTGGCCCGGCGAGGTCCTTGTCGACCGTGACCCGGACGATCTTCTCGCGTGCCATGCCGACCAGCTCGCGCGTCGGCTTGTTGGCGATCAGTTCGCCGTGGTTGATGATCGCGATCCGGTCGCACAGCTGCTCGGCTTCCTCGAGGTAGTGGGTCGTCAGGACCACCGTCACGCCCTCGCGGTTCATTTCGGTGACGAGGTCCCACAGCTGGCGCCGCAACTCGACGTCCACGCCCGCGGTGGGCTCGTCGAGCACCAGGATCGGCGGCGAATGCACCATCGCCTTGGCCACCAGCAGCCGCCGCTTCATCCCGCCCGACAGCGTGCGGGCATAGGCATCGCGCTTGTCGGCGAGGCGCACGGCGGCGAGCAGCTCGTCGCTGCGCCTGTCGCCCCGGCCGATCCCGTAGAAGCCACCCTGGTTCTCCAGCACCTCGTACGGGGTGAAGAACGGATCGAAGACGATTTCCTGCGGCACGATCCCGATCGAGCGCTTTGCATTGCGCGGATTGCGGTCGATGTCGAAGCCCCAGATCTCCGCGCTGCCCGAAGTCTTGCGGACCAGCCCGGCGAGGATGTTGATCAGCGTCGATTTGCCCGCGCCGTTTGGTCCGAGCAGGCCGAATATCTCGCCCTGCGGCACATCGAAGCTGACGCCCTTGAGCGCGAGCTTGCCCTCCGCGCCCTTAACGCCGGCATAGCGCTTGACGAGGTTGTCGATCCGGATGGCGGGTTCACTGCTCATGCGTGGGCGATAGGAAGGGCTGGCAGCATCGTAAAGCGGGATCGCGAAGAGACTGGGCAAAGGAGACTGGTTACCGGTGCGTTTACCATACCTTGTGTTCATCGTATTAGGCCGCGTCCGCTAACGCAGCCGCGATGGGGTGGAAAATCCGACTTTCGGGGCGCAGCGGGCCTGCTGCTTGGGTGTGCGCCGCGCTGTGCGTGGCCGCCTCGGCTCTGGCCGCGCCGCTCTCCGCGCAAGATGCGGAAACGACCACGACGCGGGTCTTCCTGGTCGAGCGGCTAGGACTTACCAAGGCCACCGACATGGACTTCGGTCTGGTCTCGGAAAACGGCGGCGGCACGGTGGTGATGATCCCGAGCGTCACCCCGGAATGCCAGGTGACCGGCACGGTCATTCACAGCGGCGCCTGCCAACCCGCCGCCTTTGCCGGTTCGGGCACGGTCAACCAGCGGGTACGCATCCGCGTGCCGCCGGGCGGCTTGCTGACGCTCGCCAACGGCACCGGGCAGACGATGCGGGTGACCGACCTCGCGCTCGACGCCCATCCCAACCTCAACCTGGTGAAGGACAACGTCCGCACCTGGCGGTTCCGGATTGCCGATCCGTCGGGCATTTTCTTCTTCCGCGTGGGCGGGACGCTCAATGTCGGCGCCGGTCAGGCACCGGGGCTTTATTCGGCCGAGTTCGAGGTCGATATCCAGTATTTCTGACCGCAGGCAGCGCTGCCAGCCGTTGCGCTGCCGCGTTCGAGCAATTATCGGCGCTGGCATGAACCCGCCCGCGCCCGAAACCGTCCTCGTCCAGACCCGCCGCGTAAGCTGCGACGGGGCCACCGGCATTCGCGGCGGCAGCGCGCTCGGCCATCCGCGCGTCTGGCTCGAGATCGACGAGCACGGATACGTCGACTGCGGTTACTGTGACCGGCGGTTCGTGCTGGAAGGCGGACCGGCAGCAGCGGCTCCCGTCGGGTCGATTACCGGCGATTAAGCACACGCGTTAAGCAGACTTTGCCCGCCATGGGCTAAAGTGGCGCGATGGGCCGGCACGGTTCTCTGCTCAGATCACTCAGCGTCGGGCTTCTGGCGGCCCTTTCGTGCGGGCTTGCGACGCCGGCAACGGCGCAGCACAACGTGGCGGTGACGCCCAGCCTCCGGCTCGTCGAACCGCTGGTGATGGAGAACGCCGCCCAGCTCGATTTCGGCGCGATCGTTGCCCGCACGGGCGGAACCGTGACGATCGCCGCGCCGACCGGCAACGTCACCACCACCGGCGCGGTCCAGCTCGCAGGATCGCGGCGCCAGCGCGCGACCTTCGAACTCGAGGCGCGGCGCGGCATCCTGCTGCTCTTCACCGGCGACCCCGCGGTAACGCTGACCCGGGTCGGTGGGACCGAAACGATGCGCGCGACACTCGACTATGCCACCGGATCGGGCCTGCTGGTGATCCGTGTGCTGGGCAGGCCGATCGGCTTCCGGGTGACCGGCGACGTGCAGGAAATCCACGCCGGCGGCACGTTGACCGTGCCCGGCAACCAGGCCCAGGGCACCTACGAGGGCGAATTCGACCTGACGGTCCAGTATCTCTGACCGGCGCGCCAACCGGAATCGCTCATGACCGGTTCATCCCGTCGTGCTATACCATCGGCCTACCGTGCGTGCGCGCACGGTGCAGCGAAGGAGCTGAACCATGAAAGCCATGCTGACCCTGGCCGCGATCGCAGCTGTCGCGACAACCGCCCCGCTTGCCGCCGACGAGCCGGTTTCGAAGGGAGAGACGAAGCTCGCCAAGATGCTCGAAGGACGCGTCGCGGGCGAGCCGACCCGGTGCATCAACACCTTCGGCAACGGCAGCCTCCAGATCATCGACGACACGGCTCTGGTCTACCGCCAGGGCCGCACGCTTTGGGTCAATCGGACGGCCAATCCGCGCGGGCTCGATTCGGATGATTATCTGGTGATCCGCAAGTTCGGGAGCGGCTCGCAGCTCTGCCGGCTCGACAACGTGACCACGCAGGATCGCAGCGGCAACTTCTTCACCGGGGTCGTCTTCCTCGAAGACTTCGTGCCCTATCGCAAGGCGGAGGGCTGACGCGAAGGCCGGGTCCTGCGCGACGCAGGCCCGGCCCCCGATCCATCACCGCATCAACTGCCCGCGAATTGCCCCGTTGGGGAATTCCTGGGTGTGGACGTTGACGTAAAACGCCTCCGGATTGTCCTCGATCCGGTCCTGCGCCCATTCGCTGCCGTCGGTGCAGCCCTTCCATCCGCCTTCGTTGGCCTGACGCAGCGTGAACACCGGCGGGCCATTGGTGCCGCGCGCGCCGCGGTGGATGTGTGCCGCGGTGATCGGGCCGATCCCTTCGATGTCGTTCAAATCCCAGCAGACCTGGCCAAATCCGTCGGAGATCGAGATTTCCGCGCGGCCCGAGCCGTTCGGATCGCCCCCGCCGACCTCGGCCGCGCCGGTCAGGTTGGCGCGGTAGGTATCCGCAGTTTCTTCCGCGACCGATTCCTCGATCGTGGCGCAACCTGCAAGCGCGACCGCGCCCACGCAGGCCATGATATGGATGCTCTTCATCAAGCCTCTCCTCGTTGTGCGACGAGGGTCGGGAACGGCCCCCGAATGCACGCGCAACGGGCGGCAGCGGCGTTCGGTTCCGCGCGGCTCAGTCGTGGTCGGGATGCTGGAGGTTGGAGGCACGGATTGCCGCGGCCCAGCCGGCCTGCGCGGGTTGTTCGCTCTCGCCGTCGTCGCGCACGTCGCCCAGCGTGAAGAACCACGGCATGCGCCCTTCGATGCCGTCATGCGAAACCGGCGGAAACGCTGACGGATCGTCGAGCGAGCCGATCGTCAGCGCGATGCGCATTGCGGTCTCGTCGTCGTAGAACAGAGGCGTCCCGCAAGTCGCGCAGAAACCCCGGTCGACATGCGCCGAACTGCGCCAGCGGGCCGGATCGCCGCGAGTCCAGACAAGCGCGTCCTTCGGCACTCCGATAAGCGCTGCGAACAGGTTGCCGACCGCCTTCTGGCACATGCGACAATGGCACAGATGCGCGTTGTCGTGCACGGCAGTGGCGCGATAGCGGACCGCGCCGCACTGACAGCCGCCGGTTACGGTGCGCGCGATCCGTTCCATCTCACTCCCACTCGATCGTGCCGGGCGGCTTGCTGGTGTAGTCGTAGACGACCCGGTTGATGCCCTTGACCTCGTTGATGATCCGGGTCGCGACCCGGCTGAGGAAGGCGGCGTCGAAAGGATAGATGTCGGCGGTCATGCCGTCGACGCTGGTCACCGCACGCAGCGCGCAGACGCTGTCGTAGGTGCGATAGTCGCCCATCACCCCGACCGTGCGGACGGGGAGCAGGACAGCAAAGGCCTGCCAGATCGCGTCGTAGAGCCCGGCATTGCGGATTTCCTCGAGATAGACCGCATCGGCTTTCCGCAGGATGTCGCAGCGGTCTTTCGTGACCTCGCCCGGAATGCGGATCGCGAGGCCGGGGCCGGGGAAGGGATGGCGGCCGACGAACAGGTCGTTGAGACCGAGCTCGCGCCCGAGCACGCGGACCTCGTCCTTGAACAGCTCGCGCAAGGGCTCGACCAGCTTCATGTTCATCCGCTCTGGCAGGCCGCCGACGTTGTGGTGACTCTTGATCGTGACCGACGGTCCGCCGGTAAAGCTGACGCTCTCGATCACGTCGGGATAGAGCGTCCCTTGCGCGAGGAAATCCGCACCGCCGAGCTTCGCCGCCTCTTCCTCGAAGACCGCGATGAATTCGCCGCCGATGAACTTGCGCTTCGCCTCGGGATCGGTGACCCCGGCGAGGCCGCGCATGAAGCGTTCCTCGGCATCCACCACCACCAGCGGGATGTTGTAGTGGTCGCGGAACAGGCTTTCGACCTGCTCGCGTTCGTTGAGGCGCAGCAGGCCGTGGTCGACGAAGACGCAGGTGAGCTGCTCGCCGATCGCCTCGTGGATCAGGATCGCGGCAACCGAACTGTCCACCCCGCCCGACAGCCCGCAGATAACGCGGCCGGACCCAACCTGCTCGCGAATCTCGCGCACTTTCGTGTCGCGATAGGCGGCCATCGTCCAGTCGCCCGCGCAGCCGCACACCCGGTGAACGAAGTTGGCGATCAGCCGCGCGCCATCGGGCGTGTGCGCCACCTCGGGATGGAACTGGGTGCCGTAGAACCGCCGTTCCTCGTCGGCGATGACCGCGAAGGGTGCGCCGTCGCTGACCGCGACGATGCGGAAACCGGGCGCGAACTGGGTGACCTTGTCGCCATGGCTCATCCACACCTGGTGGCGCTCGCCGACCTGCCACAGCCCCTCGAACAGTGCGCAGGGCTCTGTGACGGTGAGGAAGGCCCGGCCGAATTCGCCGTCCCACTCGCCGTCGCGCCCCGCCTCGACCTTGCCGCCCAATTGGTGGCTCATGACCTGCTGGCCGTAACAGATGCCGAGGATCGGCACGCCGGCATCGAACAGCATCTGCGGTGCGCGGGGGCTGCCGTCCTCGGGCACGCCGGCGGGCGAGCCGGAGAGGATGATCCCCCGGGGCTTCATCCGGTGGAACGCTTCCTCGGCCAGCGTGAACGGGGCAATCTCGGAATAGACCCCCGCCTCGCGCACGCGGCGGGCGATGAGCTGCGTCACCTGGCTGCCGAAATCGACGATGAGGATGGAATCGGAAGTGTGCTGCGGGTCCATGCGCGAGCGCGCTAGCGCTGCGCGGGCCACGCGTCCAGCCGCGCGCGGGCAGCGATCAGTTGCGCTGGATGCAACATATCTCCACCTTTTCTCATTTGTGAAAAGTGTCGCGCAATATTATTACGGTCGTCGAACCGGTCGGCAGGATCTCCTCTCCCACTTGCCGACCGGTCTTCGGGCACACCCGCCAGCGGCACGGTCGCGGCGGATGACCCGGCCTTCGCGGGCATCGCCAAGTCCCCCTTGGGCGGCCCTTATGCGAAGGCAGCGAATGCGACGCGGTCGCCCGGTCCTCTCCCCCCCTTGATCCGGCGGCCGCGTCCTTCGCCCTCAGGCGTAGCCGCCCGCGCTTTCCGCCATGTCCCTCAGCTCGGTCTTCAACAGCTTGCCGATATGGCTGCGCGGCATTTCCGCGATCGCGTGGAGCGCGGCGATCCGCTGGGTCTTGCCCAGGCGCGCGTTGACGGACGCGAGGATGGCTTCCGTCGAGCCTCCGCCCGCCAGCCGTACGAAGCCGACCGGCGTCTCGCCCCATTTCGCCGAGGGGACGCCGACCACTGCCGCCTCGGCGACACCCGGCTCCTTCTCCAGCTCGGCCTCGAGATCGCTCGGGAAGATATTGAATCCGCCCGAGATGATCATGTCCTTGGCCCGGCCCACCAGCTCGACGAACCCGTCGTCGTCGACCCGGCCGATATCCCCCATGCGCTGCCACACATCGCCGGTGGCGGGATCGGTCCAGTAACCCTCGCGGGTCTGGTCAGGGCGGTTCTTGTAGCCCGCCATCATCGTCTGGCTGCGGCCCACCAGATTGCCCGGCGTGCCCGGCGGAACGAGCTGGTCGCCATCGTCGAGCACCATCAATTCGCTCCCCGGCGCGGGGCGGCCGACTGTGTGGAGCTTGTCGGGAAACTCGTGCGCGGCCAGCAGGCAGACCACGCCGCCCTCGGTCATGGAGTAGATCTCGACCAGCCCGCCCGGCATCCGCGCCAGCACCTGCCGCTTCAGTTCGGCCGAGAACGGCGCCGAGGTGCAGTACTTGAGCGCCAGCGACGAAAGGTCGAAGGCGTCGAAGCGCGGCTCGTCCATCAGCCGCTGGTATTGCACCGGAACGAGCATCGTCACCGTCGTGCGGTCGGCCTGGGCATTCTCGAGCCACCTGCCGGTATCGAACTTGCCCATGACCCGCACCATCCCGCCCGCGAGCAGCGCGGCGAGGAAGGCAACCATCGTGGTGTTCGAGTAGAGCGGGGTCGAGGCGAGGCTGCGCACCGGCAACCCGGCGCCGTGATAGGATGCGGCGGTCGGCGCGAACTGGCGCCAGCGCATCTGATGCGAATGGACGATCCCCTTGGGAATGCCCGTGGTGCCGCTCGAATAGATGATGTTGAAATGGTCGTGCGGCTGCGGCTCGAACACCGGTGCGCGGGTGCCTGCGGGCGCCATCCAGGTATCGAGATCTCCCAGTGGGACATGATCCAGCTCGGGCACGAAATCCGCGCCCAGCTCGGCGCGCTTCGCCGCATCGATGAACAGGTGCCGCGCGCCTGAATCGCGCGCCATCCCTTCGAGCTGCTCGCGGCTCGCGCTGGTGGTCAGCGGCGCGGCGACCCCGCCTGCGCGCACGGCGGCAAGGAACACCACGGCGTAGGCGATGCAGCTCGTCCCGAGGATCGCGACCGATTGCCCGCGTTCGAGGCCCGTCTCGACCAGCCGCGCGGCGGTGTGTTCGATCCGGTCGTCGAGTTCCGCCCAGGTCAGCGCGCCATGATCGTCGCGCAGCGCGGGGGCATCGGGATGCTCCTTCGCCCAGCTGGCCAGGATGGCGCTGAAATTGCCGAACGGTTCGGCGAGCTTGGCGGCGGTCTGGCTGTCTCCCATGGGGAGCGACAATATGGCCCGGGCCGCGCTTGTCGAGAGGCTAAGCCGCGAGGCTACCCAGCGAAAACGCCAGGATCGCGCCCAGCGCGGTCGCGATGCCCGCCATGTGGTGATCTTCCTGGTAGGCCTTGGGGAAGACCTCGGTCGCGAGGCTAGCGACGACCGCCCCGGCGGCGAAGCAGCGGATCAGCGCGAGCGTTTCCTCGCCCACGCCTTCCAAGGCGAAATAGCCGAGCACCGCGGTTGCCGACAGGAGCAGCGCGGTTACGCCCCACAGCAGCAGCACCTTGCCCTTCGGCCTACCCCCGGCCACCATTTCCTTCGCCCCGCCCGCCGCCTCGGGCAGGTTGGACAGCAGGATCGATCCTGCCAGCGCCGCGACCTCGGGCAGGCCCGCCCCGATCAGCGCGACGCCGAGTGCGAGGTTTTCCGGCACCCCGTCGAGGGTGATCGCCGCGAGCAATCCACCGCCCGACTGCTCACCCCATTTCTCGTCGATCCAGTAGTCGAGTGCGCTGAATACCGCCGCGCCCGTGAGCACGCCGATCGCGGCATGCCATACGCCCGCCGCCTCGATCGAGGGATCGATCAGCTCGCTCACCACCGACAGCAGCAGCGCGCCGCCGGCGAGCGCGATCAGAAACCCCTCGGTCCGCGTCCCCAGCCTGCCCCAAATACCCCAAGCCGCGCCGACCAGCAGCGCGCCCGACACTGCGAGCACGACTAGCCAGAGCATCAGCACTCCACCACGTTGACCGCGAGCCCGCCCTGGCTGGTTTCCTTGTACTTGCTCGACATGTCGAGCCCGGTCTGGCGCATGGTCTCGATCACCTGGTCCAGCGTGACCAGCGTTTCAGCACCGGTGCGATGCAGCGCGAGGCGCGCGGCATTGACCGCCTTGACCGCGCCGATCGCGTTGCGCTCGATGCACGGCACCTGCACCAGCCCGCCGACCGGGTCGCAGGTCAGGCCGAGATTGTGCTCCATCCCGATCTCCGCCGCGCTGGCGACCTGCTGCGGGGTGCCGTCCCACAGCGCCGCGAGGCCGCCCGCCGCCATCGAGCAGGCGACGCCGACCTCGCCTTGGCAGCCCATCTCGGCGCCCGAGATGCTGGCGCGCTGCTTGTAGAGCAGACCGATCGCGCCCGCGGTCAGCAGGAATGTGCGGCGGCTATCGCGGCAGGCGTTGTCCTCGGCATCCTTGCAATAGAAGCGCATGACCGCCGGGATGATCCCCGCCGCGCCGTTGGTGGGCGCTGTGACGACGCGGCCACCCGCCGCGTTCTCCTCGTTCACCGCCATCGCGAAGCAGTTGAGCCAGTCGAACAGCGCTTCGCGTTCGTTGGGCAGGGGGTTGGCGCAGAGCTTGTCCCACAGGTCGGGCGCGCGCCGCGCGACCTTGAGGCCGCCGGGAAGGATGCCGCGCTGGTGCAACCCGCGCTCGACGCACCGGTCCATCGCCTGCGCGATTCCATCGAGTCCGGCGAGCGTTGCATCGCGCGGGCGCATCGCGTCCTCGTTGGCGAGCACCAGTTCGGCGATCGTGAGGCCGGTGCCCTCGCACGCCGAAAGCAGCTCCGCCGCCGAGCCGAAGTCGTGCGGCACACCGCTGCCGCTGGCGATCCGGTCGTCCTTGGGCGGGCGCTTCAGCTGCGCCTCGCTCGCCACGAACCCGCCCCCGGTGGAATAGTAGGTCCGCGCCAGCAGTGCCGTGCCTGCGCCGTCGAAAGCCGCCAGCTTCATGCCGTTGGGATGCAGCACCGGGATCACGTGTCCGGCAAGGTCGATATCGCGCGCGATATCGAAGGCGATTCCATGATCACCGCCAAGCATCAGCTGTCCTGTCGTCCGCACCTCCGCCAGCGTCGCCGACGCCGCGTCGGGACAGGTCGTCTCCGGCGCGAACCCCGCCAGCCCCAGAACGCTCGCATCGATGGTCCCGTGCCCCACGCCGGTCAGCGCCAACGAACCTTGCAGCTCCACCGCGATCCGCGCGACCCGCTCCAGCACGCTCCGCTTCGCCAGCGCGCGCACGAACATCCCGCCGATCCGCATCGGTCCGACCGTGTGCGAGGACGAGGGACCGATCCCGATCCGGAAGATGTCGAGCACCGAGAGCATCGGGCGCGGCGATGCGCCTCCAGCCGCCCCAACGTCAAGTGGTTGCAGGTGAAACTTGTCGCGGTTCGGCAGTGGGGAAAACGGGGCCGAAATCTTTGGCTTTGCCCCCGTGCGCGCTTATATAATCGGCATGGACGAGAACACTCCCGAAGATACCGGCGCACAGGGCGCGAAAACCCCGATTTCCGGCGAATACGGCGCCGATTCCATCAAGGTCCTCAAGGGCCTCGACGCGGTGCGCAAGCGCCCCGGCATGTACATCGGCGACACCGACGACGGGTCGGGTCTGCATCACATGGTGTTCGAGGTCAGCGACAACGCCATCGACGAGGCGCTGGCGGGCCACTGCGACCTCGTGCTGATCGAGCTCAATCCCGATGGATCGGTCTCGGTCGAAGATAACGGGCGCGGCATTCCAGTGGACATGCATGCCGAGGAAGGCGTTTCCGCCGCCGAGGTCATCATGACCCAGCTCCACGCGGGCGGCAAGTTCGAGAACACCAGCGACGACAACGCCTACAAGGTCTCGGGCGGCCTCCACGGCGTCGGCGTCTCGGTGGTCAACGCGCTCTCCGAATGGCTCGAGCTGACCATCTGGCGCGAGGGCAAGGAGCACTGGATGCGCTTCGAGCATGGCGACGCGGTCGCCCCGCTCGAGGTCAAGGGGCCTGCCGGGCGCGAGCGCAACGGCACCCGCGTCACTTTCCTCCCGAGCACCGACACGTTCAAGAACGTGACCGAGTTCGATTTCGAGAAGCTCGAGCATCGCTACCGTGAGCTGGCGTTCCTCAACTCGGGCGTGCGGATCAAGCTGCGCGACAAGCGGCACGAGGAAGTGGCCGAGCACGATCTCTACTACGAAGGCGGGATCGCCGCCTTCGTGAAGTACCTCGACCGCAACAAGGCGCCGCTGGTGCCCGAGCCGATCGCGGTGAGCGCGGAGCGCGATGGGATCGGCATCGACGTCGCGCTCGAATGGAACGACAGCTATTACGAGAACGTCCTCACCTTCACCAACAACATCCCCCAGCGTGACGGCGGCACGCACCTCGCCGCTTTCCGCGCGGCGCTGACGCGCACGCTCAACAACTACGCAAGCTCGTCGGGCCTAATGAAGAAGGAAAAGGTCTCGCTCTCGGGCGAGGACATGCGCGAAGGCCTGACCGCGATCGTCTCGGTCAAGCTGCCGGATCCCAAGTTCTCCAGCCAGACCAAGGACAAGCTGGTTTCCTCCGAAGTCCGCCAGCCGCTCGAAAGCCTCATGGGCGACAAGATGGGCGAATGGCTGGAGGAAAACCCGGCCCACGCCAAGGCGATCATTCAGAAGGTGATCGACGCCGCCGCCGCGCGCGAGGCGGCCCGCCGAGCGCGCGAGATGAGCCGCAAGGGGGCGATGAGCATTGCATCGCTACCCGGAAAGCTCGCCGACTGCCAGGAACGCGATCCGGCCAAGAGCGAGCTGTTCCTGGTCGAGGGCGACTCCGCAGGTGGTTCGGCGAAGCAGGGCCGCGATCGCAAGACCCAGGCGATCCTGCCGCTGAAGGGCAAGATCCTCAACGTCGAGCGCGCGCGCTTCGACCGCATCATCGGATCGAAGGAAGTCGGCACGCTGATCCAGGCGATGGGCACGGGCCTGCGCGACGAATTCAACCTCGACAAGCTGCGGTATCACAAGATCGTGATCATGACCGACGCCGACGTCGACGGCGCACATATCCGCACGCTGCTGCTGACCTTCTTCCACCGCCAGATGCCCGAGATCATCAAGGCCGGGCACCTGTTCATCGCGCAGCCGCCGCTGTTCAAAGTCAACAAGGGACGCAGCGAGGTCTATCTGAAGGATCAGGCTGCGCTCGATCGCTACCTCGTCGATGCGGGGCTCCAGGGCCGGGTGTTCGAGGCCGTCGGCGGCGCGCGTTCGGGCGAGGACCTGCGCGCGCTGGTCGACCATGCATTGCGCCTGCGGAACCTGCTCGGGTTCGTACCGCGCAAGTATAACACCGGCATCATCGAGCAGATGGCGCTCGCGGGCGCGCTTGACCCCGAGATCGGCAACAACCGCCCCGCCGCACTCGAGCTTGCGGCCACGCGGCTGGGCATGGGCGACGAGGAGGCGCGCTGGTCGGCGCACCTGCGCGACGATGGCGCGGTCCGCTTCGAGCGGCTGTGGCGCGGCGTGACCGACGTCCACGACATCGAGGCCGCGTTCCTGACCAGCGCCGAAGCGCGCAAACTCCACCGCCTCGCGAGCGAGAATGCCGAGACCTATGCCCGCCCGGCGCGGCTGGTTCGCCTGGCAGATGCGCCCGCCGAGCCGGTCGAGGAGGCCGAGGGAGACGAGGAAATCGTCGTCGCGGCCAAGGATGGCGCGATCACCCGGCCGACAGAACTGCTCGACACTGTGCTCGCCGCTGGGCGCAAGGGCCTGTCGATCGCGCGCTACAAGGGCCTGGGCGAGATGAATGCGGAACAGCTGTGGGAGACCACGCTCGACCCGGAAAATCGCGCGCTTCTGCAGGTCAAGGTCGAGGACGCCGACGTGACCGACGAGATCTTCACCCGCCTGATGGGCGACGTGGTCGAACCGCGCCGCGAGTTCATCCAGGACAATGCGCTTAACGTGGCGAATCTCGACGTTTGATCGAGACCGCCGCTCTCGTCGTCACATGGGCGGGGGCGGCATGGCTGGTTTTCGTTGCCGGCCTTGCCGCAATTGCGCCGGAGCGAGCCCGCACCGGGTTGGCCGCGATGGGCAGCACGGTCGCGCTGAACTGGGCCGAACACGCTCCCCGCGCGCTGGTCGGGGCCGCCATGGTCGTCCGCGCGCCCGAGGCTGTCTGGCCGGATGCGTTCGCAATCGCAGGCTGGTTCATCGTCGCGAGTTCGGCAGTGATCCTGTCGGTGCCGCTGCGCTGGCATAACGGCTACGCCCGCTGGTGGGCCGCGCGGATGCCCGCCATGCTGATCCGATTTCTCGCCATTCCGGCGTTGGCGCTGGCGGCACTGCTCGCCTATGGGGCAATGTGATGACAGCGGATCAGCCCGATATGCCAACGCAGCCGCCCCAGTCGAAGGTCGAGCGCGGGGGATTCTACCTGTTCCTCGCGCTGGTCACGCTGGCGATGGCGTGGGTCGCCTGGCCGTTTCTCGGCGCGCTGCTGTGGGCGACGCTCGCGGCGATCATGTTCCAGCCGCTGTTCCTGCGCATCCAGTCGCGCCGCCCGGGCCGTCCCAACGAAGCCGCGATCGCGACGCTGCTGATCATCACCTTTGCGGTGATCCTGCCGACCTTCCTGATCGGCAGTGCGGTGGTCGAGGAAGCCGCCGGGGTGGTCATCGCATTCCAGGAAGGGCGGATCGACGTCGCGCAGTGGTTCGACCAGATCCACGACGCGCTGCCGACCAATATCCGCGAGGCGGTTGACGAGGCGGGCTTCAGCAACCTTGCCGCACTGCAGGCACGAGTGGCGGATTTCGCAAGTCAGAGCGCCGGTCTGATCGCGGCACAAGCCGTCGCGATCGGCGGCAATGCGCTGGGGTTCGTGCTCGCCTTCGGCGTCGGGCTCTACGTGACCTACTTCCTCCTCCGCGACGGCGCGCGGATCGGCCCGGCAGTGCTCGATCACCTGCCGATGGACCGCGGCGTCGCCGGGCAGCTGGGAGAGCGGTTTCTCGCGATCGTGCGCGCGACCATCAAGGGCTCGGTCGTGGTCGGGCTGGTGCAGGGCGCGCTGGGCGCCATCACCTTCTGGATCGTCGGAGTGCCATCGGCGCTGCTGTTCGGCGTGCTGATGGCGATCGTCTCGCTTCTGCCCGCGGTCGGCCCGGCGCTGATCTGGGCGCCGGTCGCGATCTACCTTCTCGCCACCGGCGCGATCTGGCAGGGGGCGGTGGTGATCGCCTCTGGCGTCGCGCTGATCGGGCTCGCCGACAACCTGCTGCGGCCGATGCTGGTCGGGCGCGACACAGGCATTCCCGACTGGGTCATCCTGGTGACGACACTGGGCGGCATCGCACTGATGGGGCTCGCCGGGATCGTGGTCGGGCCGCTTGTCGCCGGACTGTTCATGGCGAGCTGGGCGATCCTGCGCGAACAGCGCGAGGAGCAGCTGGCGGCATGAGCTGGCATGTCCGCCCCGAGACCCAGCAGGAGCAGGTCGGCCGCCTGATCATCGCCGCGGTGCTGATCGTGTCGGTCCCTCAACTGCCGCTCGGCAACTACCTGCTCTATCCCTTCGTCATCCTGACGACCTGGTTCCACGAGATGGGGCACGGCCTGATGAGCCTGCTGCTTGGACACGGATTCGAGCAACTCATCATCTATCCCGACGGTTCGGGCGTGGCCGAATCGAGTTATCGCGAGCCGCCCGGCGCGCTGACCTCGGCGCTGGTCGCAGCGGGCGGGCCGCTCGGGCCGAGCGTCATCGGCTCGCTGCTGATCCTGGCCAGCAGCCGCCACGAATGGTGGAAGCCAACCCTGCTCGCGCTCGCAGGTGTCATTGCCGTTTCGGTGCTGATCTGGGTGCGCAGCCCTGTCGGCGTGGTGGTGCTGCCGCTGCTCGCCGCCGCGCTCGCGGGCATCGCGCTGCGCGGCAAGCCGTGGGCGCAGAGCTTTGCGCTCCAGTTCCTCGGCGTCCTCGCCGCGCTGAGCATGTTCCGCGACTGGGATTACCTGTTTTCCTACAGCGGCTCGATCGGCGGGGTGCCGATGCTGTCGGACACCGGCGCGATGGAGGAAGCGCTCGTCCTGCCCTACTGGTTATGGGCCGCACTGATCGTGATTGTCTCGGCCCTGATGATCGGCGCAAGCCTCAAGCATGCGCTGAAGATCGAGGGCGGTCCCAAGGCATGGAAATGACCCACTGGAAGTGAGCGTTTACGACGCGATCGTTCTCGGTGGCGGTGCTGCCGGGTTGTTCTGCGCCGCGGTCGCCGGACAGCGCGGGCGGCGTGTGCTGGTGCTCGAGAAGGCCGACGCGGTGGGGAAGAAGATCCTCATCTCGGGCGGCGGACGCTGCAATTTTACCAACGTGAATGCGGGGCCGGCGAACTACCTCTCGACCAACCCGCATTTCGCCAAGTCCGCGCTCGCCCGATACACTCCGCGCGATTTCCTGGCGCTGGTCGAGGCCCACGGGATCGGCTGGCACGAAAAGACGCTGGGCCAGCTGTTCTGCGACGGCAGCGCGAAGCAGATCGTCGCGATGCTACTGGCGGAGTGCGGAAAGGGCGGCGTCGAGGTGCTGACCGGGCAGGATGTCGCTGCCGTATCGTTGGATGGTCACGGCTACGCCGTTGCAGTCAATGGCACGATTCACCGGGGGGCGAGGCTGGTGACTGCAACCGGTGGCCCCTCGATCCCCAAGATGGGTGCAAGCGACTTTGCCTATCGTCTCGCGCGCCAGTTCGGGCTGAAAGTGGTCGAGCCTCGCCCCGCGCTGGTGCCGCTGACACTGGGCGGCGAAGACGTGCTGTTTCGCGATCTTTCAGGCGTTTCCGCCGACGTCGACGCAACGGCGGGCAAGGCGACCTTCCGCGAGGCGGCGCTGTTCACCCATCGCGGATTGTCGGGCCCGGCGATCCTTCAGGCCAGTTCCTACTGGAAGCACGGCGAGGAGGTGGCGATCGACTTCCTGCCCGACCGTGGCGAGGGCTGGCTGCTCGATGCGAAGCGCGCCAATCCGCGCACGAGCTTGCGCGCCATCCTACGCGAGGCGCTGCCGCAGCGGCTCGCCGATACGCTGGAAGAGCGGCTCGGCGTGGCCGGCGATCTCGGCAACGCCAGCGACAGGGTACTGCGCGCTACCGAGGCGCGGCTGGCGCGCTGGACCTTCCGCCCCAATGGCACGGAGGGCTTCGCCAAAGCCGAGGTGACCGCGGGCGGGATCAGCACGGCCGAGCTATCCAGCCAGACGATGGAAGCGAAGAAGGTGCCCGGCCTGTACGCGATCGGCGAGGCGGTCGACGTGACCGGCTGGCTCGGCGGTTACAACTTCCAGTGGGCCTGGGCGAGCGCGCACGCGGCGGCGCAAGCGTTGTAGGTAGTCTTTACATTGCCGCATTGGCATCGCATCGCGGCGCGCATGGTTCGCTTCCTCCTAACCGCCGCCCTCGCCCTGCCGCTCGCCGCCTGCGTCACCACCCCGCGCGAGGCCGCTCCCGCTCCGGTGACCGTCAAGATCGTCGGCCTCAACGACTTCCACGGCAACCTCGAGCCACTCGCGCGGCCGGTGCGCATGGTCGAGGCGGACGGCAGCGAGCACGACGTTTACGCGGGCGGCGCGGCCTGGCTCGCGAGCGCGGTGGCCGAGGTCAAGGGCGATGCCGCGAACACGCTGGTGATCGCGGCGGGCGACCTGATCGGCGGCAGTCCGCTGGTCTCGTCGATTTTCCTCGACGAGCCTACCATCGGCGCGATGAACCGGATCGGCCTCGATTTCAACGCGGTCGGCAACCACGAATTCGACCGCGGCTGGCGCGAATTGAAGCGCATCCAGCAGGGCGGGTGCGAGAAGCTGACCATGCGCGAGCCGTGCGCGGTCGAGAATCCCTATCCCGGCGCGCGCTTCCGGTTCCTTGCTGCCAACGTCGTCATGCCTGATGGCACGACGCTGTTTCCCGCTTATGCGATCAAGCGCTTCGGCGAAGGTGCCAACGCCGTATCGGTCGGCGTGATCGGGCTGACGCTGAAGGACACCCCCACGCTCGTCACTCCGAGCGGGGTCGAGGGGCTGACCTTCGGCGACGAGGCCGAGGCGATCAACCGCGCGGTGACGGAACTGGATCGCCAGGGCGTCGATGCGATCGTCGTCTCGGTCCACCAGGGCCTGCGAACCGAGGTTGGCTACAACGACAAGTCGTGCGGCGGGGTCGCGGGGCCGCTGATCGACATCCTCAAGCGGGTCGATCCGCGCGTGGACCTGGTGCTGTCGGGCCATACGCACCGCGCCTATGTGTGCGATTTCGCCCAGCTCGATCCGTCGCGCACCTTCCTCGTCACCAGCGCGGGCTATGGCGGGTCGCTGCTCACCGACATCACCATGACGATCGATCCGGCGGCGAACCGGGTGACTGCGGTCACCGCCGACAATCGCGTCGTCCAGAGCGTCGGCACCGACCGCGCGGGCAATGCCGTCGCGCCGAACCCGGGCTATGCCGAAGTCGCGCCGAACCCCGAAGTGACCGCCTATGTCGCCCGGTACGTCGAGGCCGCACGCGAGGCGTCGGAGCGGCCCGTGGGGCGCATCTCCGGCGCGGCGGAGAAGGGCGGCTCGACCGAGGAAACCGCGCTCGGCAACATGATCGCCGACGCGCAGCTCTTCGCCACGCGCGACGCGGGCGCCGAGGTCGCCTTCATGAACAACTCGGGCATCCGCGCGGGTCTGGTTCCTGACGCGGACGGGCAGGTGACTTACGGCGCGATCTATTCGGTCCAGCCGTTCGGTAACGCGCTGGTGACCAAGACCTTCACCGGCGCGCAACTGCTCGCGCTGCTCGAACAGCAGTTCGACGAGGAAGGCTTCGTCCAGACGTTCAGCGCGTCGGACGGCTTCGCCATGACCTACGACCTGCGCCGCCGGGTCGGCAGCCGGGTAGTCTCCGCGAGCGTGAAAGGCCAGCCGGTCGATCCCGCGCGCACCTACCGCGTGACGATGAACAGCTTCCTCGCGGCGGGCGGCGACAGCTTCACGGTGTTCAACGACGGGGCCGAGGCAACCACCGGTCCGGTCGATCTCGACGGGTTCGAGGCCTACCTCACCGCCGTGCCGGTGCGGCAATTGCCCGCGCTGGGGCGGATCACCGAGCTGAAATAGGGATTACGATGCGGCGCGCAGGCCCTTGACCCCGGCCGCGCCGCGATCGCCGCCTGCGAGACCGGCGAACATCGTGTCGACAATAGCGGCCAGCTTGTCTTCGGCTAGCCGTTCCTCGAGGATCAGCATGAGTTGGGGCGAGACGTAGCAGACGACCATCTGGTTGATCAGCGTCAGTGCGCGGTCGATGCTCAGATCGGGGAAGAACCCCTCGTCCTGCGCCTGTGCGATCAGTTCGCTGAGGTAGTGGTCGGCGAGGTCGATATAGCCGCGAATGCGCTCGAACTTCTCGCTGCCGAGCTGGACGTAGAGCGCGAAGACCGCCGGGTCCTTGCGGTAGCGCTCGCGCTCGCGCACGAAGCGGCGGGCGAAGAATTCGTAGAATTTGCGCTTGATCGGCAGGCTGGAGGCAACGACCTCCTCCATCGTGGCGATGTCGTCCTCGTACCAGTGCTCGACGATGGCGTCGAACAGGTCGTCCTCTTCGGGGAAGATCTCGTCGATGCGGCTGCGGCCGACGCGGGCCTCGGCGGCGATGTCGCCCTTGCCGACGACGACGCAGCGGCGCGCGATCATCTCCATCGCCAGCGTCACCAGTTCCCGCTTCAGCGCGTCCCTCTCGGCCGCCGTCATCGATGCCTCCCGTGGCTTGTCGGGCGCAATTTAGGGAAGCTTCGGCGCGGGTTGAAGGGGGCGCGGGTTCGCCTCAGCGCTTTTTCGGCGGCCAGGGGAGGAAGGGCGAGGTGCGCGCGATATAGTCGGCATAGGCGCCGCCGCGCTTCTTGGTCATCCCGGCTTCGAGCAGCGCGGCGCCCGACCACTTGGTCAGCGTGAAAGTGAGGAACACCGGCCCGGCGACGGTGTAGAGTGCGTAGTCCCATCCGGCGGATGCGCAGCACAGCCAGATGCCCCACCATGTGGCGGCATCGCCGAAGTAGTTGGGGTGGCGTGTGTAGCGCCAAAGCCCGGTGTCGAGGATCCTGCCCTCGTTCGCCGGATCGGCCTTGAACCGGGCGAGCTGCCAGTCGCCGACCCATTCGAAGAATATGCCGACGAGGTAGAGCGCCAGGCCCGCCAGTGCGAGCGGGGTGACCGGCGCGGGGGCCTCGCTGGCGAGAATGCCGACTTGCGCCGGGCTCGACACCATGAACAGCAGCAATGCCTGCATCAACCAGACACGGGTGAGCGCGGCGCGGGCGAACGTGCCGCGCTCGCGGTCCTTCTTGAGGATGCGGGCATAGCGCTGGTCCTCGCCGTGGCGGCGCCAGCGGCGAAACAGATGCACCCCGAGGCGCAGGCCCCAAGCCGCGGTCATCGCCATGATCAGCGTCGCGAGCTGCCCGGGTTGGCCGAGTTGCAGCCACGAGAGCACGGCCATGACTGCCATCCCTGCCCCCCAAAACGCGTCGATGAACGAGACGTCATTGATCTGGACCGAGATCGCCCACTGGATCAGCACCAGTGCGATCAGCACGGCGGCATTGATCAGGAGGGCATCAATCATCGCTCATCTCCGACAGGGTGCGCGTGGTCGCCTCCAGCGCAATGAAGCGCGCATGCTCGGGCATGACCGAGCGATAGAATGCGGCGATCCGGGCGAGGTCCGCGCGGTAGTCGCCCGTGGGCCAGATCGCCGGGCCGATCCCGCCGCGCATGGTCGCGTTGTCCACCCAGGCGGGCACGACCGGCACGCCCGCCATCTGCGCGATATGATAGAACCCGCTGCGCCACTCGCCGGTCGAGACGCGCGACCCCTCGGGCGCGACCACCAGCGCCAGTTCGTCGCGCGCCGCAAATTCGGCCGCGACCTGCTCGACATAGTTCGCGCCCCGGCGCGAGCGGTCGACCGCAACACCGCCCATGTCGCGCATGAACCGGGTCAGCGGCCACTTGAACAGCGTGTGCTTGCCCATGAAGCTGGGCTTGATGCCGAGCGCGTTCGTCGCGCCGATGAAGAAGACGAAGTCCCAGTTGGTCGTGTGCGGCGCCCCGGTGATGACGAACTTCGGCACCCCCGGATGCCCACCTTCCAGCTGCCAGCCCTTCCAGCGATAGAGCGCAAGGAGAATCCGCCGGACTAGGCGCGAGAGGAGCGTCGGTCGCGCGTGAATGTGTTGCCTCAAGTACCCCTCCAGCGCGGCTCGTAACATAGGTGAAGCCGCGCCGGAACTGGGACTACATCCGGAATACCCCGAATGCGGGCCGCTCGGCAATCGGGGCTTCGAGCGTTGCGGCGAACGCGAGGCCGAGCACGTCGCGGGTCTGCGCGGGATCGATCACGCCGTCGTCCCACAGGCGTGCGGTGGCGTAGTAGGGGTTCCCTTCGTCCTCGTACTTCTGGCGGATCGGGGCCTTGAACGCTTCGGCCTGTTCGGGCGTCCAGCTTTCCGCGTCGCGGTGGACTGTGGCGAGGACCGAGGCCGCCTGCTCGCCGCCCATCACGCTGATGCGCGCGTTGGGCCAGGTGAACAGGAAGCGTGGGCTATAGGCGCGGCCGCACATGCCGTAGTTGCCCGCGCCGAAGCTGCCGCCGATGACGACCGTGACCTTGGGCACGGACGCAGTTGCCACTGCCGTAACCAATTTGGCCCCGTGCTTGGCGATTCCTTCGGCCTCGTACTTGCCGCCGACCATGAAGCCGGAGATGTTCTGGAGGAACAGCAACGGGATGCGTCGCTGGCAGGCGAGCTCGATGAAATGTGCGCCCTTCTGCGCGCTCTCGGAGAACAGCACGCCATTGTTGGCGAGGATCGCCACCGGCATGCCCCAGATATGCGCGAAACCGGTGACGAGCGTGCTGCCGTAGAGCGGCTTGAATTCGTGGAACTCGCTGCCGTCGACGATGCGGGCGATGACCTCGTGGACGTCGTAAGGCGCGCGGACATCGTCGGGGATGAGGGCGTAGAGGTCCTCGGGGTCGAACTTGGGCGGGCGCGGGTCCTTGAGAGTGATATCCTTCGCCGCAGCGGTGTTGGCACCCAAATGGCTGACGATATCGCGCACGATGGTCAGCGCGTGCTCGTCGTTCTCGGCGAGGTGGTCGACCACGCCCGACTTCTTCGCATGGAGATCGCCGCCGCCGAGGTCCTCGGCGCTGATTTCCTCGCCCGTCGCGGCCTTCACCAGCGGCGGGCCGGCAAGGAAGATTGTGCCCTGTTCGCGCACGATCACCGTCTCGTCGGACATCGCGGGCACATAGGCGCCGCCTGCGGTGCACGACCCCATGACGCAGGCGATCTGAGGGATGCCCAGCGCGGACATGTTGGCCTGGTTGAAGAAGATGCGCCCGAAGTGTTCGCGGTCGGGGAAGACCTCCGCCTGGTAGGGCAGGTTCGCCCCGCCGCTGTCGACGAGGTAGACGCAAGGGAGGCGGTTTTCGGTCGCGATCTCCTGCGCGCGCAGGTGCTTCTTGACCGTCATCGGGTAGTAGCTACCGCCCTTGACCGTCGGATCGTTGGCGACGATCATTACCTGCCGGCCGCTGACCCGCCCGATGCCGCAGATCATCGAGGCGCCGCTGACATCGCCCTCGTACATCCCGTTCGCGGCGAGTTGCCCGATCTCGAGGAACGGCGAACCCGGATCGAGCAGCCGCTCGACCCGCTCCCTCGGCAGCAGCTTGCCGCGCGAAACGTGCCGCTCGCGATGCTTCTCCGGCCCGCCCAGCGCGGCCTCGGCCACGCGGGCACGAAGCTCATCGGCCAGCCCCTTGTTGTGCGTGAACCGCGCCTTGGCTTCGGCGCTCTCGCGGTCGAGCTTGGTGGTGAGGGTCGGTGCGCTCAAGGCGTCGTCGCTCCTACGGGGGTTTCGAGGAAGACCTGCGCGCCAGGGCCGAGTGGCAGGTCGAAGGCGACCCAGCCGACGGTCATCGCGATGCCGACGACCATGAAGGTCAGCGCATAGGGCAGCATAAGCGCGAGCAGCGAGCCCACACCCATCGTCCGGTCCCAGCGCTGGCTGAAGGCGAGAATCAGCGGGAAGTAGCTCATCAGCGGGGTCATGATGTTGGTGTAGCTGTCGCCCATGCGATAGGCGGCGGTGGTCATTTCCGGGCTGATGCCGAGCAGCATGAACATCGGCACCACCACCGGCGACAATGCACTCCACTTGGCCGAGGCCGAACCGATGAAAAGGTCGAGCACCGAGGAGAGCAGCAGCACCGAGACCAGCAGCAGCGGCGCGGGCAATGCCATTTCGGACAAAGCCCCCGCTCCGTTGATCGCGATGATCGGGCCGATGCCCGACCAGTTGAACATCGCCACGAAGTGCGCGGCGAAGAACACGAACACGAGGTAGGGCGCCATCGTGCGCACACCGTGCTGCATCATCGCCATCACGTCCGCCGCGCCCTTCACGCTGCCGACCGCACGGCCGAACGCGGCGCCGGTCAGCAGGAACAGCAGGAAGAAGAACGCGATCAGCGCGCCGTAGAGCGGCTGGAGCGAGGCGGTGCCGGCGGCTTCCTCGTTGATCAGCGGGGTATAGCCCGGCCACAGCGCTAGCGCGGTGAAGCCGGCGACCATCAGCAGCGCGACGAGACCGGCATGGCGCAAACCCTTTCGCTCGGCTGCGGTGACCTCGCTCTTGTCGAGGTCGGCGCGCAGTTCCTCGTCGACGATCCCGTTCCAGGTGCCGAGGCGCGGCTCGACCACCTTGTCCGTGATGAACCATATGACCGGCGTGAACAGCAGCACGATCGCGAGGATGAAGTACCAGTTGCCGAGCGGGTTCATCGTCCACGCGGGATCGATGATCCGGGCCGCTTCCTGGGTGAAGCCGAACAGCAGCACGTCGATCTGACCCGGCATCACATTGCCGGCATAGCCGCCCGAAACGGCCGCGAAGGCTGCGGCGAGGCCGGCCAGCGGGTGTCGCCCGGCAACCGCGAAGATGATCGCGGCGAGTGGGATGAATACGACGTAAGCCGCGTCGGAGGCATGGTGCGAGACCATGCCGATGATCGCCACGATCGGCGTCAGTAGCGCCTTGTGCGCATTGCGCAGCGAAAGGCGGATCAGCGCCGAGAACATCCCCGACCGCTCTGCCACTGCGGCGCCCATCATGATCGTCAGGACCAGACCCAGCGGCGCGAACCCGGCGAACGTGCGCGGCATCTCGACCAGCAGGCGGGTGATGTTCTCCTCCGCAAACAGGCTCGAGGCGGTGTAGGTGAGCACGCCGTTCTCGAGCGTCGCGAACTCGGGCGCGGTCTCGCCCGGATAGGCGAGCGAGGCCGACCAGCCCATCGCCGCGCCGATCGCCGAGACGATCATCAGAAGCACGATCAGGTAGATGAAGATGATCGTCGGGTCGGGCAGCAGGTTGCCGACCCGCTCGATCGCGCCGAGGAACCCGCGCTGCCGCTCGGGCGGGGGCGCCAGCGGCTGGGGGGCATCGGCGACGCCTTCGGTGGAACTCATGCAACCTCTCCTGTCGTCCACGGTGCGGCCCTTGTCGGCTCGCCCGCGGGCTGTGTCATCGTGTTCATTAACCGCACCGGACCGCTCAACCCGCAGCCCCGATCAGTTCGCGACCGATCAGCATGCGCCTGATCTCGTTGGTACCTGCGCCGATGTCGAGCAGTTTGGCGTCGCGCAGGTAGCGTTCGACCGGCCAGTCTTTCGTGTAACCCGCGCCGCCGAGCGCCTGCACGGCCTCGCCAGCGACCTTGAAGGCGTTCTCGCTCGCCAGCAGGATCGCACCCGCCGCGTCGAAGCGGGTCGTCTGCCCCGCATCGCAGCTCTTGGCGACGGCGTAGGTGTAGGCGCGGGCCGATTGCAGCGCGACGTACATGTCGGCAACCTTGGCCTGGATCAGCTGGAAGGCGCCGATCGGCTTGCCGAACTGCTTCCTCTCGCGGACATAGGGGATGACGGTGTCGAGGCAGGCCTGCATGATCCCGAGCTGCAACCCGGCGAGCACCACGCGCTCGTAGTCGAGCCCGCTCATCAGCACGCCGACCCCGCCGTGGAGCGGGCCCATGACGTTCTCTTCCGGCACCTCGCACTCGTCGAACACCAGTTCGGCGGTCGGGCTGCCGCGCATGCCCATCTTGTCGATTTTCTGGCCAATGCTGAAGCCGGGCATGTCCTTTTCGATCAGGAAGGCGGTGATGCCCTTCGAGCCCTCGCCGGTCTTGGCATAAACCACCAGCGTATCGGCGTGGGTCGCATTGGTGATCCAGAATTTGGTCCCGTTGAGGACATAGCCGCCCTGCACCGCCTCGGCCTTGAGCTTCATCGAGACGACGTCCGAGCCCGCGCTCGCCTCGGACATGGCCAGGCTGCCGACATGCTCGCCGCTGATCAGCCTGGGCAGGTACTTCGCCTTCTGCTCCTCGTTGCCCCAGCGGCGAATCTGGTTAACGCACAGGTTGGAGTGCGCACCGTAGCTGAGCCCGACGCTGGCGCTGGCGCGACTCACCTCCTCGACCGCGATCACATGCTCGAGATAGCCGAGGCCAAGGCCGCCCCATTCTTCCTCGACCGTGATTCCGTGCAGCCCCAGTTCACCCATCGGCTCCCACAGCGCGCGCGGAAACCAGTCCTCCCGATCGGCCTTCTCCGCCAGCGGGGCGATCTTCTCGTCGGCAAAGCGCCCCGCGCTTTCACGTATCATTTCAGCGGTTTCGCCAAGCTGGAAATCGAACTGCGGGGTCGCGCGCATGGTTGCTCCTGAAACTTTCCTCCCGCCGCATAGCGGCGCAGGCGCGGGGTCGCAAACGGTCGTGCCAAGGCCGCGGGGTCGAGATTAACTTGGCCGTCCAAACCAGTTGATATTCCTTAAATTCTCAATATAGGTCGCCCCGTAGAATGAGCCTCGCGACAGGTGTCCTCTGGCCCGGTGGAGCGCCGCCCAATCCTGCATTCTGCGGGGAGGAAGCGCGCGAGCAGGTCATCGCCGCCTATGGTCTCGACCACAACGTCGACGATACCGAACTGGCGCGATGCGTCCGCTTTGCCGCCAACCTGTGCGCCGTGCCGATCGCGCTTGTCAGCCTGGTCGAAGGCGACCGCCAGCGTTTCCTCGGCCGGCAGGGGATCGATGCCGAAACGACCCCGCGCTCGACCAGCTTCTGTGCACTGGCCATGCTCACCGGCGACGTGACCGAGGTCCCCGACGCGACGCTCGACCCCCGCTTCGCCCAGTTCGATCTCGTCACCGGGCCGCCGCACATCCGCTTCTATGCCGGTGCGCCGCTGATCTCGACCGAAGGTGCGCCGCTGGGCACGCTGTGCGTGATCGACAGCGAACCGCGTCCCGGCGGGCTGACCGCGATCCAGCGCGAAGGGCTGGAACTCATGGCGCGCACGATCATGCAGCGGCTCGAATATCGCCGCGCCGACATCGAGAGCCAGATCGAAAGCGCCGAGAGCGCGCGACGCTTCGCCATGCTGGCGGACAACATCCCCGACATGGCCTGGTCGTGCACGATCGAGGGCGCGTTCGATTTCTACAATGCGCGCTGGGACGAATTCACCGGCGTCCCCGGCCCCATTGACGCCGAGGGCTGGCGGCCGCTGGTCCATGCCGACGATACCGACGAGGTATTCCGCGACTGGTACGGCGCGTTCGGCGCCGGCGAGGCGTTCTCGAGCGAGTACCGAATGCGGCACGCTTCGGGCGACTGGCGCTGGGTCCTCAGCCGTGCAATGCCGATGCGCAACGACACGGGCACGATCGTGCGCTGGTTCGGCACGGTCACCGACGTCGACGCGGCGCATCGCCTGTCCGAGCAGCGCGACCTGCTGGCGCGCGAACTGTCGCACCGGATCAAGAACATCTTCGCGGTCATCGCCGGGCTGGTTGCGCTGCGCGCGCGCAAGGTGCCCGAGGCGGTCGGCTTTGCGGAGGATCTTGCCGAGACGATTCGCGCGCTCGGCCGGGCCAACGACTACGTCCGCCCCCTCGACGGACGCACGGGCAATCGGCTCTTCGGCCTGCTCGAAGAACTGATGGCCCCTTACCGGACAGCCAACGACACGCAGATCACCGTCGAGGGCGAGGATTGCCCGATCGGTCTGCGCTCGGCCACGCCGCTGGCCTTGGTCTTCCACGAACTTGCTACGAACTCGGCCAAGTACGGGGCGCTGTCGAGCGACGACGGCTCGATCCAGCTCACGGTGAGCCTCGACCGCATGGCAGGCCAGGCCGTGGTCGCCTGGCGCGAGCGGGGCGGTCCGGCACCGGTTCCCGGAGCCGACGAGGGATTCGGTTCGCGGCTCGTGCGGATGTCGGTCGAAGGACAGCTCGAAGGGTCGATAGAGCGGCGCTGGACCGGCGACGGGGTCGATATCGACATCGCCATCCCGCTGCGGTCGCTGGCGAACTAGCGCTCACGAAATCCCACTGCATCGGGCCAGCCGGGCGCCACCAGTCCCATGACCTTGAACAGGTCGCCCATCTGGTGGGGTGCGATCAGGCGTTCGCGCGCTTCGGCGATCTCGGCGGCGTATTGCGGGGCCTGGGCCGCCAGCGCCTCGGCCCGCATTTCGATGCCGAGCGCGCGCAACCAGTCGCCCTGCGTCACCGTGCCGAGATGGCGAGCATCCCGCGATGCTGCCACTCGCGCGAGCGTGGCGAAATCGACGTGCGCGGTCAGGTCCGCCTCGCCCGGTGCAGAGAAGGGATCGACCTTCCGATGCGCGGCAACCGCCTGCACGGTCGATCCGGTTCGCGCCTCGGCATGGCCATAGTCGATGAACAGCGCCGCTCCACCCTGCTCGGCCAGCCGCCCGGCCACCTCGTAGACCACCGCCGCAGCCGCCGGCGAGGTTTCGATGATCGTCCCGAGCGGCGCATCCATCCGCTCCGGCGGCACCGCGCCCTCCATCGGCTGCGCCCCGGCGACATGGACGAACCGATCGCCCTCCAGCCCGACCATCCGTTCGCGCCAGCCCTGTTCCATGCGGACCAGCTGGCGCACCGGCAGCGCGTCGAGAAATTCGTTCGCGACGAAGATGACCGGCCCCGTCATCGGCACGCTCGACAGGTCGTCGTGCCAGATCGCGCCCGGTACCATGCCGAGCTGCGCATCCTTGAGCGGGTCGGACGTCTCGACGAAATGGACCATCGGCTCGAACCCGTAGCGCCGCCCGGCCCGTAGCGCGTCCTTCGCCAGCGTGCCGCGCCCGGGGCCCAGTTCGACGTAATGGACCGGCTCCTCGCGTCCCGCACGGATCCACACGTCGGCGCACCACAGGCCGATCAGTTCGCCGAACATCTGGCTGACCTCGGGCGCGGTGACGAAATCGCCGGTCGTCCCGAGCGGGTCCTTCGCACCGTAGTAGCGCGCGTTGCTCTCCGCCATGTAGTGCGCCAGCGAGATCGGGCCGCTGGTGCGGATGATGCGGCGGAAGACGTCCGCCAGCGGCAATGGCTCGCCGGTCATGCCACCGCCGGCGTGCCGCTACCCAGTTCCGGTTTGCGCAGAGAGCGCGCGACGAAAACCAGTCCGACCAGGATCATCGGCAGCGAGAGCCACTGGCCCATCGAGAGGCCGGTATCCATCGCGAACTGCGTGAGATGCTCGTCGGGCTGGCGGAAGAACTCGTTGACGACGCGCGCGAGTCCCATGCCGAGCGTGAACACGCCGACCAAAAGACCCGGCCGCCAGCGCGCGCGGGTGCGCCAGAACAGCCACAGCAGCGCCACGATCAGCGCCAGCCCTTCCAGCCCTGCCTGATAAAGCTGCGACGGGTGGCGCGCGATGCCCGTAGTGAGACACTCGGTCGCGCTGTGGCTGATGTCGCAGAAGGCCATTGCCCATGGCACATCGGTCGGCCCGCGGCCCCACAGCTCGCCGTTGACGAAGTTGGCCAGCCTGCCGAACAGCATCCCGAACGGCACGCAGACCGAAATGTAGTCGGCGACACGCAGGAAACTCAATTCGCCCTTGCGGCAAACCCAGGCGATCGCAGCCAGCACGCCGAGCACGCCGCCGTGGAAGCTCATCCCCCCGTCCCACAGCCGCAGCAGTTCCCAGCTCACCAGGCCCTCGCCCGCGAAGCTCGTGAACAGCTCGGGCCGGTAAAACATGGCATAGCCGAGCCGACCACCCAGGATGATGCCCAGCGTGCAGTAGAAGAACAGGTCCTCCGCATGGCGCTGCGCCATCGGCGCGCCGGGTGCCTTGATCATCTTCGTCAGGTGCCAGTAGCCCAGCACGATCCCGGCGAGATAGGCCAGGCTGTAGAAGCGGAGCTTGAAGAAACCGAGGTCGATCCCGTCGGTCAGTCCGAGGTCGATCCACTGGATCGGGGCGTTGGCCGCTACGGCACCCAGCGATCCGGCGGCGAGTAGTGACAGCACAGGACGAACCCCCTAGTTATTCTCTCGAAAGCGCCGCGCACGGTGCCCGGATGCGCGGCTATTGGCATAGCCCGGCCACATGCGAAACCCGTGATCGACGGGCCGCAGCGATTGGTCTGGCACGAGAGGAGAGAGACGAGGATGGCGACCGAACTGGACAATGCGCTCGAACACATCATGACCCAGCTGACCCAGCCGGGCATGCCCTTCGAGACAGTGCCGTTCGAACGCTACGGCACCCAGATTCCCGCCTTCAAGAACGCGCCGCCTACGCTGGCGCATTACTTCGCCCACTTCTGCAAGGAACACGCCGTCGTTCCCTTCCTGGTCGACGGCGACGTGCGGCTGACTTTCGGCGAATGCTGGCAGGCTGCGAGCCATGTCGCTGCGGGTCTGGCCAACAAGCACGGGGTGAAAAAGGGCGACCGCGTCGGCATCGCCGCGCGCAATTCGGCCAACTGGATCGTCGCCTACATGGGCACGATCATGGCGGGCGGGTGCGCGACGCTGCTGAACGGGTTCTGGACCGGCGACGAACTCGCCTATGGCGTCAAGCTGGCGGGCTGCTCGGTCGTGCTGGCCGACGCGGGCCGCGCGGCGCGGCTCGAGGGCACCGACCACGACGCCAAGGTCGTCCTGTTCGCGCATGACGTAGCGCCCGCTGAGGGTCTCTCGGCCATGTGGGACGATGGCGACACCGCGCTGGCCATGCTCGGCCAGCTCGGTCCGGACGATCTTGCCACGATCCTCTACACCTCGGGCTCGACCGGGCAGTCGAAGGGCGCGTGGTCCGATCATCGCGCGGTCGTCCACGGCATCTTCAGCTACATCGCGCAGTCGGCGATGGCGAAGCTGCTGATGGAAGGCCGGGGCGAGGACCTCTCGCAGCAGCCCTGCGCGCTTATTGCGGTGCCGCTGTTCCACGTCACCGGCGAAGTGCCGCTGTTCCTCCAGAGCTACGGCATCGCGCGCAAGCTGGTGCTCATGCCCAAGTGGGACGCGCGCGAGGCGATGCGGCTGATGGAGGCGGAGAAAGTGACCTACTTCGTCGGCGTGCCGCTGATGAGCTACGAGATCGCGACCCACCCCGATCGCGACCAGTTCGACCTGACCGCGTGCAAGAGCTTCGCCGCCGGCGGCGCACCGCGCCCGGTCGATCACGTCACCAAGATCAAGGAGGCCTTTCCCGGGGGCTTCCCGCTCTTGGGCTATGGCCTCACCGAAACCAACGGCGTGGGCTGCGGCAACTTCAACGAGAACTACATGGCCAAGCCCGGCAGCACCGGGCGCGCGAGCCGCCCGCTGGTCGATCTCGCGATTCTCGACGACGACGGCAACGTGCTGGCGCAGGGCGCGGTCGGCGAGGTCTGCATCCGCACGCTGGCGAATTTCCGCGGCTACTGGGAGAACGACGAGGCGACCGAGGCGGCCTTCACCGGCGAGGGTTATTTCCGCACCGGCGACCTCGGTTATCTCGACGAGGACGGTTACCTGTTCATCGTTGACCGCAAGAAGGACATCATCATCCGCGGCGGCGAGAACATCAGCTGCATCGAGGTCGAGGAAGGAATGTATGCGCACGAGGCGATCGCCGAATGCTCGTGCTTCGGCCTGCCCGACGAGCGGTTCGGCGAAATCCCGGCGGTCGTCTATTTCCCCAAGCCGGGCGAGGATCTGAGCCCCGAGGCGCTGCGCGATTTCATGGCCGCGAAGCTCGCCCCCTTCAAGGTGCCGCTGCCCGAACATATCTGGCAGGCGGAAACCCCGTTGCCGCGCCTCGGCACGCAGAAGATCGACAAGCGGACCGTGCGCAAGCAGTTCGCCGCGAGCCACATCTAGCGCCGGAGCCAGCTTGAACCGCCAGCCGATCCCCCGCCAGCGCGCGATCATCGACCGCCGCGCGCTGGCCGACCGGATCGACGCGCTGGCGGCGGACAGGGGCGAGCGCGCGCGGGCGGAAATCGTCGCGCTGCTGCGCGAGGCGATCGATGACGGACGGCGCGAACTGGAGGCCCGGCTCGAGGCCAAGCCTTCGGCGGGTCACGAAATCACCGGCGGCCACGCGTTTCTGACCGACCAGATCGTGCGCCTGATCCACGATCATGTTGTTACCCGTGTCTTTCCGGTGGCCAACCGCACCTCGGGCGAGCGGCTCGCGATCATGGCCGTCGGGGGTTACGGCCGGGCCGAGATGGCGCCGCATTCGGACGTCGATCTCGCCTTCCTCACCCCCACCCGCCGCGCGCCGTGGTGCGAGCAGGTGATCGAGGCGATGCTTTATTTCCTGTGGGACCTGGGTCTCAAGGTCGGCCAGTCGAGCCGCACCCCCGACGACGTCGTCCGCATGGCGAAGGACGACCTGACCATCCGCACCGCGCTGCTGGAAGGGCGCTACCTGTGGGGCGACCGCGCACTTTACGAGGAGGTTCGCGCGCGCTTCTTCGCCGAGGTGGTGACCGGGACCGAACGCCAGTTCGTCGCCGAGAAGCTGGAGGAGCGCAACGCGCGGCACAAACGCATGGGCGACAGCCGCTACGTCGTCGAACCCAACGTCAAGGACGGCAAGGGGGGCCTGCGCGACCTGCAGACGCTCTACTGGATCGGCAAGTACATTCACAAGGTGAGGAGCGCATCCGAACTGGTCGATGTCGGGCTGCTGAGCCACAGCGAATACCGCAGCTTCCGCCGGGCCGAGGGGTTCATGCTGGCGGTCCGCTGCCACCTCCATGCGATCACGGGGCGGGCCGAGGACCGGCTCACCTTCGACCTCCAGCGCACCGTGGCCGAGCGGATGAAGTTCGCCGACCGCCCCGGCAAGAGCGCGGTCGAGCGGTTCATGCAGTTCTACTTCCTCCAGGCCAAGCGCGTCGGCAGCCTGACCGGCGTGTTTCTCGCCCACATCGACGACCAGTTCGCCCAGAAGCGCGCGCGGCGCGGCTTCTTCGCCGGGTTCACCGCGCGGGCGCGCACGGTGAAGGGCTATCGCGTCTTCGGCGGCAAGATCGCTGCGCCGAGCGACGACTGGTTCCGCGCCGACCCGGTGCGGCTGATCGAGGTGTTCCAGATCGCCGAGGCCGAGCGGCTGGAAATCCACCCGGCGACCATGCGCCAGGCGAACCGCGATGCCGGGCTGATCCGCGAGGACGTGCGGCAGGACCCGCGCGCCAATGCACTGTTCCTCGACCTCCTGTCGGGCCGCAACGATCCCGAGACCGTGCTGCGCTGGATGAACGAGGCGAACGTGTTTGGCCGCTTCGTTCCCGACTTCGGCAAGGTCAACGCGCAGATGCAGTTCGACATGTATCACCACTACACGGTCGACGAGCACACCATTCGCGCGATCGGCCTCCTGAGCCGGATCGAGCGGGGCGAGCTGGCGGAGGATCATCCGCGCTCGAGCCGCCTGATCCACAAGGTCAAGTCGCGCCGCGCCGCTTATGTGGCGGTGCTGCTGCACGACATCGCCAAGGGGCGTCACGGCGACCATTCGATCCTGGGCGCCGACGTGGCGGAGGAACTGTGCCCCCGTTTTGGCCTGAGCGACGACGAGACCGAGCTTGTTGCCTGGCTGGTCCGCTATCACCTGCTGATGAGTGCTACCGCGTTCAAGCGCGACCTGACCGACCCCAAGACGATTGAGGACTTCGTCGGCCGCGTGGAAAGCCTCGACCGGCTGCGCCACCTGCTGATCCTGACCGCGGTCGATATCCGCGCGGTCGGCCCCGGCACCTGGAACAGCTGGAAGCGGCAATTGCTCGGCGAGCTGTTCGATGCCGCGCAGGAACGGCTGCGTCTCGGCCACATGCGCCACGGCCGCAAGGAACGCGTCGCCGCCAAGAAGGATGCGGTACGCGCAGTGCTCGGCACCGAGGCCCACCTCGTCGACGGCGCGGGCGCGGTGTTCGGCGATGCCTACTGGATCGCCGAGCCCGAAGACATCATCGCCCACAACCTCACGCAGTTCGCGGCCGTCCAGCAAGGAGGGGCACAGCTTTCGGTCCATTGCGAGGTCTATCCGGCGCGCGGAGCGACTCTCGTCACGGTGATCGCCGCCGACCACCCCGGCCTGTTCTACCGCATCGCCGGCGGCATCCACCTCGCCGGCGCCAACATCATCGACGCGCGCATCCACACCGGATCGAGCGGGTGGGCGGTCGACAACTTCCTGGTGCAGGACCCGCTCGGTCGTCCGTTCGAGGAACCGCGCCAGCTCGCCCGGATCGAACAGGCGATCGGCGACGCGCTGGCGAACCGCATCCCGCTGGTCCCCAAGCTGGCGCAGCGTCCGGTCCCGATCAGCCGTTCCGAGGCGTTTGCAGTGCGCACCCGGGTCTCGATCGACAACGACGCGTCGAGCCGCTTCACCGTGATCGAGGTCGCCGCACGCGACCGGCCGGCGCTGCTCAACCGGCTCGCGCGGACGCTGTTCGAGGCCAAGCTGATGGTCCAGTCGGCACACGTCACCAATTACGGCGAACGCGCGGTCGACACGTTCTACGTCACCGACGTGCTTGGCGCGAAGATCGAGGGCAAGGCGCGCCTCGCCGCGATCGAGAAGGCGCTGCTCGAAGCAGCTGGCGAAGAGTCCGAGCCAGCGCTGGCAGAGGCATGAGAGCAACACTCGGCGGCTAAATTGCGCCGTTCGTGGAATTGACGATTCACTTTTGTCCGATCCTCGGCTTAACGCGCACGTAAAGTTCTTGAGGAGGAGCCCCCAATGAAATTCACCGTTTCCACGCGCGCGCTTGCACTGGCAGGCGTCGCATTCGCGATGACGCCGCAACTTGCCCATGCGCAGGACGAGACCGCACCCGAAGCGGCGCCTGACGGCAGCGCGATCGGCGCGTTTGACGAGATCATCGTCACCGGCACCAAGACGCAGAATGCCGAGGACGTGCAGTCGGTGCCGGTTGCCGTGACTGCGTTCAATGCTCAGAGCCTCGAGGCACTGAAGGTTCGCGATGTCCAGTCGCTGACCTACTCGGCACCGAACGTCAGTCTCGATCAGGTCGGCACCAGTCGCGGCACGGCGAACTTCTCGATCCGCGGTCTCGGCGTCAACAGCTCGATCCCCTCGATCGACCCGACCGTCGGCGTGTTCGTCGACGGGGTCTATCTCGGCTTCAACGGCGGCGTGGTATTCGACCTGTTCGACCTCGACAGCGTCGAAATCCTGCGCGGCCCGCAGGGTGTGCTGTTCGGGCGCAATGTGACCGGCGGTGCGGTGCTGCTCAACACCGGCAACCCGACCGAGGAGTTCAGCGGCAAGTTCCGCGCGGCGGTCGACGGTCCGTTCGTCGACGGCGGACGCGGCGGGGCGAACTACACGGTAAGCGGTGTCGTTTCCGGCCCGATCGTCGAGGACACGCTGCTGTTCAAGATCGGCGCCTACTACAACAAGGATCAAGGCTACTTCACCAACCTGTTCGACGGCGAGGATTTCGGCAAGGCCGACACCAAAATCCTGCGCGGCGCGCTGGAAGCCCGCCTCGGGGCACTGACCCTGCTCGGCAAGGTCGATTACTTCGAAAGCGACGGCGACGGTCCGGCGGGCCAGAACCGCGGCCGGTTCGATCGCGACACGTTCGATTTCGCGATCGACAACGGCGGCGGCTACGACAACCGCATCTGGACCACCAGCCTGCGCGCCGACCTCGACATTGGCCCCGGCACGCTGACCAACATCTTCGGCTGGCGCGATTACGAGGCAACGACCAACGGCGACATCGACGCGCTGCCGGCGTTCCTGTTCCACTCGACCACCGAAACCCAGCAGGACCAGATCTCGAACGAGCTGCGCTATGCGGTCTCGACCGACTCCTTCGATCTGACCGTCGGCGGTTTCTATTTTGACCAGTCGATTGCCTACACCGAAGTCCGGCAGGTGCCTCCCTCGACCCCGCTTACGCTCTACGGCGGTGGGGCGCAGGAGCACGAGGTGCTCGGCGCGTTTGCCAATGCCGAAATCGGCCTGACCGATGCATTGAGCGTGATCGCGGGCATTCGCTGGAGCCAGGAGAAAAAGTCAGGCGCGGTGACCTACATTCGTCCGCGCCCGGCCTGTTCGGTGGTCCAGGGCACATGCCCGACCAGCGGCATGAACCCGTTCATCCCGACCGAAAGCAACGGCTTCGTCGACAACGACAAGTGGAGCAACTGGTCGCCCAAACTGGGCCTCCAGTACGAGTTCGATCGCGGTCAGGTCTACGGCCACTGGACGCGCGGTTATCGTTCGGGCGGCTACAACTTCCGCATCACCAATGCGACGGTGTTCGAGAATGTGATCGTGCCGGCCTCGGGCGGCAACTTCGCCTTCGACGAGGAGAAGGTCGACAATTACGAGATCGGCGGCAAGTTCCAGACCGACGATCGCGCGTTTACGCTCAACGTGGCGGCCTACATCACCAAGATCGACAACATGCAGCGCGAGATCAACCAGTCGTCTGCGACCGGCGTGACGCAGTACATCCTCAATACCGCCGACGCGACCATCCTGGGCGCCGAAGCGGAGGCACGGATGCGCGTGTCCGATAGCCTGCTGTTCACCGCCAACCTCGGTGTGATCGATGCCAGCTACGACGCGATCTTCTTCGACATTTCAGGCACCGACGGCGTGTCGGGCCCGATCAACGATGTCGATCTCGCGCTCAAGCTGCCGCGCGTTCCCGACGTGACCTGGGGCGTCGGGGTTATCCACGAGCTGACGCTCGGTGCCGGTTCGCTCGTCAGCCGCGCCAACCTGCAGTACCGCGACGAGATCGCCTACACCGACAACAATGTCGGCTGGATCCAGGACATCGTCGCGCTCGACGCCAACGTGACCTGGAATACCCCGCTCGAAGGGCTGGCGCTGTCGATCTACGGCAAGAACCTGCTCGACGAGGTACAGGCCGGCGGCGACACGCAGGTGCCGTTCGGCGGGCCGCTGTCGGACGGCAACAACCGCCCGTTCGACCCGCGTCCGGCCGCGGGCACGTTCTCGCCACTGTCGAAGGGCCGTCAGGTCGGGGTCGAGCTGACCTTCGACTTCTGATCGAACGGAAATGTAAAACGAAGGGGCGCCTCCGGGCGCCCCTTTTTTGTGCGCTAGGCCCGTGCGCCGAACAGCGCGGTGCCGACGCGCACATGCGTTGCGCCGAGCATCACGGCGGTGGCGTAGTCGTCGCTCATGCCCATGCTCAGGCCCGCCAATCCATTGTCGGCCGCCAGCTTGGCGAGGAAGGCGAAGAACGGTGCGGGCTCGAGATCGGCGGGCGGCAGGCACATCAGCCCGGCGAGCGGAATCTCGGCTGCACGTGCCTCGGCCAGCAATGCGGCGAGGTCGCGCGGCAGCACACCACCCTTCTGGGGCTCCTCGCCGACGTTGACCTGGACGAAACAGGGCACCTGCCGCGCAGCCTTGTCCATCGCTCGGGCAAGCGCAGCGACGAGGCTGGGGCGGTCGAGCGAATGGATCGCATCGAACAGCGCCACCGCTTCCTCGGCCTTGTTCGACTGAAGCTGGCCGACCAGGTGCAGTTCCACGCCGGGCCAGGCCTCGCGCAGGGCGGCCCACTTGGCGGCAGCCTCCTGCACCCGGTTTTCGCCGAAGACGCGCTGGCCCTGATGCAGCAGCGGTTCGATCGCTTCGGGATCTTGCGTCTTGCTCACCGCGATCAGCGTCACCTCGCGCGGATCGCGCCGCGCGGCCTTGCACGCCTGCGCGATCCCGGCGCGGACGTGCTCGAGCGGGGTCTGTGCCAATTCCATCGCGGCGCGCTATAGCGTGCCGGTGCCCCGACGCCAGTCTCTCCCGCTGCTGTGGCTGCTATCCGACTTGCGCAACGATGCGCGGCTCGAGGTGGCGCTCGCGCGGTTGCCGCGTGGATCGGGGTTCGTGTTCCGGCATTACCACCTTGACGAGGCAGCACGGCAAGTGCGCTTCACGACACTCGCGGAAGTTGCGCGCACGCAGGGCCACTTGGTCATATGGTCCGGCACCGGCGAGGAAGCACACCGGCTCGGTGCGGATGGTGCCTATGGCGCGGCGGACCGCCTTGGACAAAGCCATGCTCTGCCCCGCTTGGCCACCGCGCACGATGGCGACGAATTGCAGCTGGCGATCGCGATCGGCGCCGACGGGATATTCCTCTCCCCGGTCTTCCCCACGCAATCGCATCCCCAAGCCGCGACCCTCGGCGTCCACGGCTTCCATGTCCTCGCGCAGCAGTCGCCGGTACCGGTCATCGCGCTAGGCGGGATGACGGCAGCCCGGGCCGAAGAACTCGCCTGGCCGCGTTGGGGCGCGATCGACGGGCTGACTTAGCAATCCGCCCGGCGCATCGCGCTTGACCGCGAGTCCGGCAGGATTCATCATGTCCGCTCAACGGGAAGCAGGGGAATTTCGCATGGCCAGTCGCGCCATCGGTAAGGCACAGCCAGCCGACTGGAAGGTCGCCTTCCGGCGCTCGCTGCGGCGCGCGTCGCAGATGGCCGGGGCAGCCGTGCTGTTCCTCGCGGTGCTGTTTCTCGGCCTCGCGCTGGCGAGCTATACCCAGACCGACCCGAGCCCCTCCACCGCCGCAGCGGGCACCGACATCGCCAACTGGATGGGCGCAAGCGGTGCCTGGGCGGCGGAGCGCGTGCTGTTCCTGTTCGGCCTGACCGGCGTGCTGATCCTCCCGCTGCTCTACGTCATGGCGCGCAAGCTGTGGCGCGACGTGGAGGAGGAGGACCGCGACGAGAACACCCGCTGGTGGCGCCCGGTCGGGATGCTGCTGCTCGCGATGGCGCTGATCTCGACCGTGCTGGCGCTCGCCTTCGAGGGCCCGGGCGGCACGCTCCCCGCGTCGCTCGGCGGAGTGACCGGCCTGCTCGGCGCGAACGCGATCGAGGCGCTCGCCGGACGCTTGCCCGAGGGCACGCAAGGCTGGGCGATCCTCGGCATGGCACTGGCGAGCCTCGCCGCCGGGGTGGCGTTGGCAACGCGTGTGTTCGCGATCGACTGGCGCATGCTGCTGACGCTGCCCGGCTTCCTGCGCGGCACCGCCGCACTTCCGCTGCCCGACCTGCCGTGGTTGCGCCGCAAGCCCGCCGCCGACGACGGCGACGCCGAGCGCACTCCGCGCCGCGCCCGCGCGCGGATAACCACCGACATCCAACCCGAGGAATCGTCGCGCCGCGCACCCGAGATCACCGATCCGCACGCCCCGCCGAAAAAGGCCGTGCTCGACAAGGCCAAGCAGCGCGACATGTTCGCGAGCTTCCAGCTGCCGAGCTTGGAACTGCTCACCGAAGCACCGGCGGACAAGGCCCCCAAGCTCGACAAGCTGGCGCTCGAACGCAACGCCCGCCTGCTCGAGACCGTGCTCGACGACTTCAACGTCAAGGGCGAAATCACCGCCGTGCGCACCGGCCCGGTCGTGACCATGTACGAGCTCGAACCTGCCCCCGGCATCAAGGCCAGCCGCGTGGTCGGCCTTGCCGAGGACATCGCCCGCAACATGAGCGCGATCAGCGCGCGGGTCGCGCCGATCCCGGGGCGCACGGTCATGGGCATCGAGCTGCCCAACGCCGACCGCCAGATGGTCAGCTTCCGCGAGCTCGCGTCCTGCGCGGCCTTTGCCGAGAACAAGGGCAACCTGCCGATCATTTTGGGCAAGGATATCGCGGGCGAGCCGATCGTCGCCGACCTCGCCGCGATGCCGCACCTGCTGGTCGCGGGCACGACCGGATCGGGCAAGTCGGTCGGATTGAACACGATCCTGCTCTCGCTGCTCTACCGCTTCACGCCGGAAGAGTGCCGGATGATCCTGATCGATCCCAAGGTGCTCGAACTCAACACCTACGACGACATCCCGCACCTGCTGAGCCCGGTGGTGACCGAACCGCACAAGTCCGTCCGCGCCTTGAAGTGGGCAGTCGAGGAGATGGAGCGGCGCTACCGCATGATGTCGAGCGTCAACTCGCGCAACATCGGCGGCTTCAACGAGAAGGTCCGCGCCGCGATCGCCAAGGGCGCACCGCTGGGCCGCCGGGTCATGGCCGGGTTCGATCCCGATACCGGCGACGAGATCTACGAGGAGGAGCAGCTCGATTACGCGCCTCTGCCGCAGATCGTGCTGATCGTCGACGAGCTGGCCGACCTCATGGTCACCGTCGGCAAGGAAATCGAGGTGCTGATCCAGCGCCTCAGCCAGAAGAGCCGCGCGGCGGGCATCCACCTGATCATGGCGACGCAGCGCCCCTCGGTCGACGTCATCACCGGCGTGATCAAGGCGAACCTGCCCACCCGAATCAGCTTCAAGGTCACGTCGCGGATCGACAGCCGCACGATCCTGGGCGAGCAGGGCGCCGAGCAGCTGCTGGGCAAGGGCGACATGCTCTACAAGCCCAACACCGGCGCCACAGTGCGCGTGCACGGCCCGTTCGTTTCAGACGAGGAAGTCGAACGCGTGGCGGATCACTGGCGCGCGCAGGGCAAGCCCGAATACGTCGACGCCGTGACCGAGGAGCCCGAGGAAGGCACCGGCTTCAACTTCGAGGACGAGTTCACCGCGAGCGACAACCCCGAAGAGCGCAAGTACCGCCAGGCCTGCCAGGTGGTGTTCGAGAACCAGAAGGCCAGCGGATCGTGGCTCCAGCGCCAGCTTGGCGTCGGCTACAACACCGCCGCCAAGTGGATCGAGCGGATGGAGGAGGACGGATTTGTCGGCCCCGCCAACCACGTCGGCCGTCGCGAGATCTTCCGCGACCGCGACGGCAATCCGATCTGACCTAGTTCGGCGTGACTGTGACCGGAGGCGGCGCGGGTTGCGTCTCGCTCTCGGCGGCTGCCCGCTCGGCCGCGGTTTTCGGGCGGAAGCGTATGTCCAGCGGGACGATCAGCCCGTCGTTGCGCAGGCGGAAACGCAGGATCGCCTGCTGGTCCGGATCCATCAGCCGCCGCTCGATCCCGCCCGCGGCGGTCTGCGGCAGGTAGTAGCGCCCGCCCGCGAGCGAGCCGGTGCCCTGTTCGGGGCGCACGCGGTTGGCGCAGGTTCCCGTCTGGTCGGTGCGGACGCGAGCGATTTGGGGGGCCTGTCCCTCGAGGCACAGACTGGGCGCATAACCAAACGTCAGGTTGTCGACGTCGCCCTCCAGCGCCGGCCAGCGATAGCGGTACATGACGTAGTGGCCGCGCAGCAGATCGCGCGGGTCGTAGCCTTCGACCGGCACCTCCCACGTCGTCCCCTGGCGGCTGCGCCAGTCGCTCCAGCCCCATAGCAATGCGAGCCCCGCAAGCGGGAGCGCGAGCGCGGCGATCGGCGCAAGGCGGCGCATCATGCGTCACCCGCTTTCGGCGGCGCAAAGGTACGCGAAACGCGCACGGCGGCCCATGCCACGCCAAGGATCATCACCCCGGCGAGGATCAGCCCGAAGCCGCTGGTGAGGAGGTTACTCGCCAGTTCGAAGCTCAGCGCGATCAGCCGCAGCGCGACCATGGCGACCGCGATCTGGAACACCCCGCGCCAGCCCGCCCACAGCGCCGCCATGCCGATCCCGACCCACAGCGCCATGAACAGCAGCCCCGGCAGGATGCCCGCACCCGAAAGCGGATGGGCGAGGAATGCCGCCACGCCAGCCGCTGCCAGCACCGTGGCCGCCGCTCGGCCGCCGCGGTCGGTCTCGACCGCCGCCAGCAGCGCTGCTGCCAGCAATGCGATCCCGGCCCGGATCGTCAGGCCCGTGAGCGTTGGCCCTTCACGTCCGAAGGCATCGATGCTCGCCGCGATGCACACCAGCGAGGCACCGAGGACGGCGTAGGCGAGCGCGAACTCCTCCAGCCGCTGCCAGAATACGTCGTTCGCCGCCCTCGTCCGCATCCACGCGGCGGCCGGGGCCAGTAGCACGGGGAGCGCAGTCGCTAGCGCACCCAACGGATCGGGCGGGCCGGGGCGCGGTACGAAGGGCTGGTCGATCGTCCAGGCGAAATCCCACGCGGCGAACACCAACGTGCCGAATATCAATGCCGCGGCGAGCCAGCTCTGCCCGCGCATCAGCAGCAGCGGTGCGAACAGCAACAGCCATGCCGTGAGCGGGACATAGAGCGGCGCGCTGGTCTGGTAGACCTGACCGAGATGCCCGAAGAACGCCATGCCGAGCACCGCGAGCACGAACAGCGCCGCCTCCAGCCACCAGCTGTGCTCGCCCGCCAGCCGCGCGCCGCGCAGTGCGATGAACCCGCCAAGACCCGCGATCAGCGCGAGGTGGAGCGAGAGGCGGAGCGGGCCGGGGACTTCCTCCCAGTTCGCCGCAACGACGGAGACGATGCCGAGCCCGATCGCGAGCGCGCCGATGCCGATCGCCGCCCATAAACCGAGCGGGCGTTCATGCTGCGCCTCGAACGCGAGGATGCGGGCGACCGCCGCCTCGTCGATCAGCCCGGCATCCTGCCAGGCGCGCAGCTTCCGTTCGCTCATCGGACGGGGGTGTAACCGCCGGAGCGGCAAAAGCAAACGCCGCCCCGTCGCGGGACGGGGCGGCGCAGCATGTCAGGTATCTGCGACGACTATTCGAGGTCGGCGGCGGTGATCGTGGTCAACCCGGTCGCTTTGGCGGTCTCGGCCTGCAAGGTGGCATCGGGCGAGGCGATCAGGCCGATCGCGGTCAGCGGTCCGTCGCGGCCCCAGCTCTTGGTCCACTGGAGCATGAACTCCTTCAGGCCCGGGATCGCATCGAGGTGCGCCTTCTTGACGTAGACGTACATCGCGCGCGCCGCGTCGTAATTGCCGTTGGCGACGTTCTCGTAGGTCGGCTCCGAGCCGTTCATCGGCAAGCCCTGCACCTTGCCGCTGTTCTCCTCGAGGAACGAATAACCGAAGATGCCGACCGCCTGCGGGTTGCCGGCGATCTTCTGCACGATCAGGTTGTCCTGCTCGCCCTGGTCGACGTACTTGCCGTCGCTGCGGACCTCGGTGCAGACCTGCTCGTGACGGTCCTCGTCGCTCTCGGCGAGTGCTTCCATCGCCGGGTTCGCGTCGCAGCCGACCTCGAGGATCAGTTCCTTGAGCGAATCGCGGGTGCCCGAGGTCGACGGCGGGCCGTAAACCAGGATCGGCACGTCGGGCAGCGACGGATCGACGTCGGCCCAGGTCTGCGCGGTCTGTTCCTCGCCATAGGGGCGCGCGGCGATCGCCTTGTAGACGATCTCGGGCGTCAGGTTCATCGTGATCCCACCCTGGGCCGAAGCGAAGACAAGCCCGTCGAGGCCGATCTGCAGTTCGATCACGTCGGTCACGCCGTTCGCGGCGCAGGTTTCGAACTCGCTCGCTTTCATCCGGCGCGAGGCATTGGCAATGTCGGGGTGCTGCGGGCCGACGCCGCCGCAGAACAGGTTGATGCCCGCGCCCGAGCCGGTCGATTCGATCAGCGGCGAACCGAACTGCGGGTTCGACTGCGTGAACAGCTCGGCGACCTTCTTGGCGAAGGGGAACACGGTCGACGAACCAACGACGCGCACGGCGTCGCGGGTGCCGCCACCCGATCCGGCACCATCGCACGCGGCGAGCGCGAGCGGGGCAAGAGCGGCGAAAGCGATGGTCTTGGTCAGTTTCATGGGTCAGTCCCCTGGCAATGTCACCGGCGCCCTAGGCGCGCCGTGTGACAGGCTTGTGACACGATAATCAGAAGTCGATCTGGGCGCGGATGCCGAGCGCATCGACGCTGTAGGAACGGTCGCCGCCTGCGGCGGGATGGACCGCCCCGTCGTATGCGAGCTTGCCGTAGTTCGCGAGCAGCATGGTGTAGGCCGTGGGCTTCCACGCGAGCGACACGAAATAACCGTTCTGCTTGCCGCCTGCGATACCGGCATCGTCGAGGTCGAGGTAATCGTAGCGCAGGTTGAGCTGGACCGCACCCATTCCGCCACGCCCGACCGCGTGCTCGGGCTTGGTCCGGTCGAACTTGCCACCAGAGTAGCCGCGCGTGTCGCCGCGGGTGAGGAAAACGCCCGCCTCGGCATAGCCGCCGAAGAACGTGGGATCGGTCAGCGCGCCGGAGCGGTCGAGCTTCTGCCAGAAACCTTCGGCCGCAAGGTGGACCGGCCCGGCGATCAGCGCGCCTTCGAGGCCCAGCCCGAACTCGCTCTTGGCGTCCAGCGATGCCGTGTCGACGAACCGCTCGTCGGTGAAGTGCACCAGCGGGCGCTGGCGATAGCGCACGGTGCTGCCGCTCTCGAGATCGGCATAATGGATCGAGCCGCCGAGATGGAGCTGCGTCTCGCCGAGCTTCGGCGCATAGACGACCCGTGCATCGGCGCCGCGGTTCTTGTCGGAAAAGGTCTCGAGGTTGTCCGCGAACACGCCGCCCTGCGCCAGCACGTCGCCGGCCTTGAGTTCGACCGCCAGCCCGACGCGGCGCTCGAACCCGAAGGCATCGGTGAATGCGGCGCGCTCGATCATGGTCGTGTGGAGGCTGCTGGTCAGTTCCTCGAGCGACTGGAAGTTGTTCATCTGGCCGAGGCTGATCGTCGCCTTGCCCGCCTTGTAGGTCAGCATGGCGTCGTTGAATTCGAACGCGTTGCCCGCGAAATCTGCCTCGACCTTGTAGCCGAAGCCGCCGGGGATGTCGCCCGAGGCGCCGAGCCGGATACGGCGGAACTCGTCGTTCCAGCCATCGGCGCGGCCGGTGGCATCGGGCACGTCGGTGAAGCCCAAGTCGTACTGCACGCGGCCGCGCGGCTTGAACGACCAGCCGCTTTCGCTGTCGATCCCGGGAGCCCCGTCGTGCAGGATCGAGGGCGGCGGCTCATCGGCTGTATCCTGCGCGGCAAGCGGAGCGGCACAAGCCGCCCCGAGCGCGAGGGCCACAATCGATCCGGCTGTCCGGTACTTCATGTGCGTTACAAATCCCTGACCGTTGAATGTCCGATTCGTGACGCCGCTATGGCCCTTATGTGACATTGGAATGACACACTGGGCGGCCACCATCCTTGCCGCCAACGCCCGCGACCATTCTGCGATCCTTGCCGCCAAATGGTTTCACTTGTAACGGCCCCTCGCGAGAACGGAGTTTCCACCCATGCGCATCGGTTGCCCCAAGGAAATCAAGAACCACGAATACCGCGTCGGCCTGACGCCGGAAAGCGCGCGCGAGCTTTCGCTACGCGGCAACGAGGTCTGGATCGAGAGCGGCGCGGGTCTGGGCATCGGCGCGACCGACGAGCAGTATCGCACCGCGGGCGCGAAGATCGTCGACGGACCCGACCCGATCTTCGCCGAGTGCGAGATGGTGGTGAAGGTCAAGGAACCGCAGGCGGTCGAGCGCGCCAAGCTGCGCGAGGGGCAGGTGCTCTACACCTACCTCCACCTCGCGCCCGATCCGGACCAGACCCGCGAGCTGGTCGCCAGCGGCGTCACCGCGATCGCCTACGAGACCGTGACCGGCCCCGGCAACCAGCTACCGCTGCTGAAGCCGATGAGCCAGGTCGCGGGCCGCATGAGCATCCAGGCCGGTGCGACCGCGCTGGAGAAGGCGCATGGCGGGCGCGGCGTGCTGCTCGGCGGCGTCCCGGGCGTGCTGCCCGGCAAGGTCATCGTGATCGGCGGCGGCGTGGTCGGCTTCAACGCGGCGCAGATGGCGGTCGGCCTCGGCGCCGACGTGACCATCCTCGACCGCGATCCCGAAGTGCTCGAACGCCTCGGCACGCACTTCGAGAGCCGCGCCAAGACGCGCTTTTCGAACAGCGCCAACATCGAGCAGATGATCGGCGAGGCCGAACTGGTGATCGGCGCGGTGCTGATCCCCGGTGCGGCCGCACCCAAGCTCGTCACCCGCGAAATGCTCTCGCTGATGAAGCCCGGCGCGGTGCTGGTCGACGTCGCGATTGACCAGGGCGGCTGCTTCGAGACGAGTCGCGCCACCACCCATGCCGAGCCGACCTATGTGGTCGACAACATCGTCCACTACTGCGTCGCGAACATGCCCGGCGCCGTGGCGCGGACGAGCACCTACGCGCTCAACAACGTGACCCTGCCGCATGCGCTGCGGATCGCGGAACTCGGCTGGAAGGGCGCGCTCGCCGCGAACCCCCATCTTGCCGAGGGCCTCAACGTCCACGCCGGCAAGGTGACCTACAAGGCGGTCGCGGACGAGCTCGGTTACGATTATTTGCCGGTAGCCGACGCGCTATCTTGAGGAGCGTCCGGCACCGGCCCGGTGCCGCCAACCATCAAAGAAACCCAGCGATAACCTCGCGCCGTACGCGCGCCAGTCGGCCACTGCTGCGCTCCAGCATGGCCCAAGTCGTCGCTGCCGAGACGATCGTCTTGCCCGCGGCATTGCGAAACTCGACCCGGCGGATCGAGGTCGCGCCCTGCGGTTCGCCCGGTATCCACGTCTCGCCGATCACGCTCTCGCCTTCGGCCACATTGCCGCGATAATCGATCTCGTGCCGCACCACGAGCCAGACGAACCGCTCGCGATTTTCGGCACTTGCCACCGCATCCCAGTGTGCGGTGGCCATGTCCTGGATCCACTGGACCCACACGGCATTGTTGACGTGGCCCATCACGTCGATGTGCTCGGGCCCCGCGGTGAAGCTGCGGGTGAAGCGTCCTCTCACTCCGCTCCGTCCTCGGGAGCCAGCCCGAGCTGCCACAGCACGAAGGCGAATTCTTCCGCCGTCTCGTAGAGCGCTGTGAAGCGGCCCGACTTGCCACCGTGCCCGGCGCCCATGTTGGTCTTGAGCAGCAGTTCGTTCTCGTCGGTCTTGGTCGCGCGCAGCTTGGCGACCCATTTCGCGGGTTCCCAGTAGGTCACGCGCGGATCGTTGAGGCCGGCGGTCACCAGCAGCGGCGGATAGGCCTGCGCCACCACCTGATCGTAGGGCGAGTAGCTGAGCATGTAGGCGAACGCCTGCTTGCTCTCGATCGGGTTGCCCCATTCGGGCCATTCGCCCGGGGTCAGCGGCAGGCTCGCATCGAGCATGGTGTTCATCACGTCGACGAACGGCACGTGCGCCACCACCGCGCCCCACAGGTCGGGATCGGTGTTGACGATGACGCCCATCAGCTCGCCGCCTGCCGAACCACCACTGGCGCTGATCTTGCCCTTGGCGGTGTAGCCCTGGTCGATCAGTCCCTTGGCCACGTCGACGAAATCGTTGAACGTATTGGTCCGCTCGTTGAGCTTGCCCTGGAGATACCAGCGCCGCCCCAGGTCGTCGCCGCCGCGGATATGCGCGATGGCATAGGCCATCCCCCGGTCGAGCAGGCTCAATCGCGAGGCGGAGAAGCCCGGCGGGATGGCATAGCCGTAGGCACCGTAAGCATAGAGGTGCAGCGGGCCGCCAGAAGGGCGATCCTTGCGCATGACCACGCTGACCGGAACCTGCGTGCCGTCGCGCGCGGTCACCATGAGCCGTTCGGTCTTGTAGAGCGAGGCGTCGTAGCCGCTCGGGATTTCCTGCTGCTTGAGCAGTTCGAGGCGCCCGTCGGCCACGTGGTAATCGTAGACCGAGGATGGCGTGACCATCGACTGGTAGGCCAGCCGCAGCTTGTCGACCGCGTATTCGGGATTGTTGGAGAGGCCCGCATCGTAGCTCGCCTCGGGGAACGCGATCGGCGTCACGGTGTCGCCGCCGTACTGGCGCAACTGCACCTGGTCGAGCCCTGCGAGGCGCCCCTCGGTAACGTAGAACGTCTCGAACAGGTCGAACCCGGTCAGGTAGAACTCGTCCGAGCCGGACAGCAGCGTCGTCCATTCGCTTGGGCTGGCCAGCGGCGCGGTGGCGAGGCGGAAATTGACGTGATCGTCGTTTGTGTGGACCCACAACGTCCCGTCACGCACGTCGACCGCGTATTCGACGCCCTTCTGACGCGGCTTGACCAGCGTCTGTGCGCCGGTCGGGTCGGCGGCGGGGACCAGGCGAACCTCGCTCGTCTCGTTGTCTCCGGTGGCGATAATCAGCCAGTCGTCCTGCGCCGAGAGGCCCGCGGCGACACTGAACCCATCGTCCGCCTCCCGATAGAGCTCGACGTCTTCGCTAACTGGGGTGCCGAGGCGGTGGAGGCGGACATTGTCGACACGCCAGTTCTCGTTAACCGGGCCATAGACCAGCGCGCTGTCGTTCGCGACCCAGGTGAGGCCCGAGTTGATCCCGGGAATCTCGTCGGCGAGCAGTTCGCCGGTGGTCAGGTCCTTGATCCGCGCGGTGTAGCGTTCGGAGCCATTGTCGTCGGCCGAATAGGCGAGGTAGCGCCCGTTCATGCTGACCGACGCGGCACCGAGACGGAAATATTCCTTGCCCTCGGCGAGTTGGTTCTCGTCGAGGATCAGCACCGGATCTCCGCCCGCCACCGCGCGGCGATAGTGCTTCCGGTATTCCTTCCCTTCCTCGAACTCGGACCAGTAGAGCCACTCGCCGTCCTTCTGCGGCACGGTCGCGTCGTCCTGCTTCACCCGGCCCTTGAGCTCTTCGAAGATCGTCTCGACGAGCTGCTTTCGCGGCGCCATGCGCGCCTCGAACCAGGCGTTTTCCTGATTGAGGTATTCGAGCACGTCGGCATCGTCGACCTTGGGGTACGACTTGTCGTGCAGCCAGTTGTAGGGATCGGTGATCGTGATCCCGTGGTGGGTGTAGCTGTGCTCGCGCTGCTCGGCGACGGGCGGGGACGTGGGTACTGGCACGGAGGCGCTTTCCTGGGCTTGGGCGGACACGCTCGCCGACAGAGTGGCGACGGCGAGCAGCAGCTTGTTCATGGCGATAGCCCCCTAGAGATCATGCTCCGGGTGGCAAGCCCGGCCTGCGGAGCCTATGGTGATCGGCACGACGCGGCAAGCGGCCGCCACACCCACGACCGACAGGATCGACCAAATGCTGATGCAGACCCACGAAGCCCGCCTTTCCGCCCTGCGCGAGGAGCTGAAGCGCCAGGGGCTCGACGGGTTCGTGGTGCCCATATCAGACGAGCATATGAGCGAGTATATCGGCGCCTATGCCCAGCGGCTGGCGTGGCTGACCGGGTTCGGCGGTTCGGCAGGGAGCGCCATCGTGCTCGCCGACCGAGCCGCAATCTTCGTCGACGGGCGCTATACCATCCAGGTTCGCGATCAGGTCGACGAGCGGCTGTTCGCCTACGAGAGCGTGCCCGCGACCAGTCATGCCAAGTGGCTCGCCGCCAATGCGCCGCAGGGCGCGAAGATCGGCTACGACGCCTGGCTCCATTCGAAGGGCTGGGCCGACGGCGTGGCCAACGCGCTGGCAAGGAAGCACGGCGAACTGGTGCCGGTCGCCCGCAATCCGGTCGATGCCGTGTGGGCCGACCGGCCCGAGCCGAGCGACGCGCCTGCGCTGGTCCACGCCGAGGCGCATGCGGGGCGATCGAGCGCGGACAAGCGCGGCGCGGTCGCCGACTGGCTCAAGGAACAGGGCCACGACGCAGCGGTGATCAGCGCGCTCGATTCGATCGCCTGGCTGCTCAATATCCGCGGCGCCGACGTGGACCGAACGCCCGTGGCGCTCAGCTATGTCGTCGCCCACGCCGACGGCACCGCCGACCTGTTCATCGCGCCCGAGAAGGTAACGGCGGAGCTGGAGCAGCACCTCGGCAACGCCGTCCGCGTGCAGCCGCGCGACCGGTTCGAGGCCGCCCTTGGCGAACTCGGCGGTAAGTCGGTGGCGGTCGATCCGGATTATGGCGTCGCAGCGATCCATCACGCGCTGGCGGCGGGCGGCGCGAAGGTAGCGGTCGAGCGCGACCCGACCATCCTTGCCAAGGCGATCAAGAACCCGGTCGAGCAGCAGGGCCAGCGCGATGCGCAGGCGCGCGACGGGGCGGCGCTGGCGCGGTTCCTCCACTGGCTCTCGGTCGAGCCGCCAAAGGGCGGGCAGACCGAACTGAGCGCGGCGGCTAAGCTCCAGGAGTTCCGCCTCGCCACCGGGCTGCTGCGCGACAACAGCTTCGACACGATCTCCGCCGCCGGTCCGCACGCCGCGATCCCGCATTACCGGGTCGACGAGGAATCGAACCTGCCCATTCAGCCCGGCAGCGTGTTCCTGTGCGATTCGGGCGGGCAGTACGAGGACGGCACGACCGACGTCACCCGCACGGTGTGGATCGGCCCGGACGAGCCGAGCGCCGAACACAAGGACCGTTTCACCCGCGTGCTCAAGGGTCATATCCAGCTCGCCCGCGCCACCTTTCCGCAAGGCACCGTCGGCAGCCAGCTCGACGCCTTCGCGCGCCAGTTCCTGTGGGAAGCTGGCGTCGACTACGCCCACGGCACGGGGCACGGTGTCGGCAGCTATCTCTCGGTCCACGAGGGGCCGCAACGCATCGCCAAGGCGAGCGGCGGGCAGGCGGGGACGGGGCAGGAGCTGTTCGCCGGCATGATCCTCTCCAACGAACCGGGCTATTACAAGGCGGGCGACTTCGGCATCCGGATCGAGAACCTCGTGCTGGTCGAGCCGCGCGAAATCCCCGGCGGCGAAGGCGAATGGCTCGGCTTCGAGACGCTGACCTTCGCCCCGATCGACCGGACGCTGGTCGAACCCGCGCTGCTGACCGAGGCCGAGATCGCCTGGTGGAACGACTACCATGCGAAGGTCCGCGCAATCCTTGCTCCGCAGCTCGACGGCGAAGTTCTCGCTTGGCTGGAGGATGCGTGCCGCCCCTTGTGAGCGAGTCGATGTTCTACTAATGTTCCTGCGGGACGCGATTCGCGAGGGAGAGATGCGATGATCGGTTACGTTACCCTGGGGACCAACGACCTGGCCGCCAATGCCCCGTTCTACGACGCCATCGCCAAGGAGATGGGCGTCGGGCGGATGATGGATTTCGACACGTTCGTCGCTTGGGGCCAGTGGGGCGGCGGCTGCGGCGTCGCGCTGACGAAACCGTTCGATGGAAGTGCTGCGACGGTCGGCAACGGGGTGATGGTCGCGATCGAGGCGAAGGACCCGGCGCAGGTCGACCGGCTCCATGCCATCGCGCTGGCCAATGGCGGCAGCGACGAGGGCTCACCTGGCCCGCGCGGCGAGGCCGATCCCCAGGGCAACACCTTCTATGCCGGGTATTTCCGCGACCGCGACGGCAACAAGCTCAACGCGTTCTGCATGGCGCAACTGGGGTGAGCGGCGGGCGCCGCCTCGCTGATTCGTTCATCCACCTCGGGCTCGGTGCCACTGCCGTGCCCCAGCCCCCGTTCGACGGGACGGCCTGGTACGAAGCCTACGGCGCGCGCCACCCGGACGACGGGATCGAGGGGCGGCTGGTCAGCCAGCACACCTTCACCGAGGATTGGCCCAGTTGGGAAATGCATCCGCACGGCGCGGAGGTCGTCATCTGCACCGCAGGCGCGATGGTGCTGACGCAGGAATTTCCCGACGGCCGGGTGGAAAAGACCACGCTGGCGGCGGGCGACTACGCAATCAACCCGCCGGGCGTCTGGCACATCGCCGATGTCGACGAAAGCGCCACCGCGATCTTCATCACCGCGGGCGAAGGGACCGAGCACCGCCCACGCTAGTGCCCGGTCCGTGTCGTTGCTTGCTCAGACGACCGTGCGGTCGGCCAGCCCTTCTGCCTTGCCCTCGGCATGCGCGGCGCGCAGCTCCGCCTTGGCGATCTTCGACTGCGCCCGCATATGGTCGTAGGTGCCGCGCACCTGGCCGTAGGCGAACACCGCTAGCAGGCCACCCGCGATCGCGAAGTTCTTGAGCGCCAAAGTGAGTTGTTGCTGGTCGCCGAACTCGTTGTGGAAGAAGAACACCGTCAGGATGGTAAAGCCCGCCAGCGCAAGTGCGGCCAGCCGGGTCATGAAGCCCAGCGCCAGCGCGAGGCCGAAGACCAGCTCGAAAATACCCGTCGGCAAAGCGAGCGTTCCCGGCAGCGTGGTCGTGCTCTCGATGTAACCGGCGGTGGCGGCGGGATCCATGATCTTGTTCACCCCGGCGAGGATGAAGATTACCGAAAGCAGCAGGCGCCCGAGTATTGCGGCAATGGTCGACATTGGCATTCTCCCCTTCAATCCGCCGAGCCGACAGGAACGCCGGTAGCGATTATCATTCCGGCGCGAAGGTCATCTCGGCATGGTCGCGCAACCGCATGACCAGTGCCTCGCCGAGAAACGACCCGGGTGTGCCGACGCCGCCTTCAGCAGAAGAATGCAGCAGCGCCATCCCGGTTTCCGCGATCATCCGGCTGGTCGAGCCGTAACCCGGGTCGTAGCGACCCTTGACCGCGTAGCGAACCGTCTCGCCGTCCGGCATATCGCCGACGAAAACCACGTCGTAGAATCCGGTCTCGCGCTCTTCGGGCGTCGGCCCCTCGCCCGGCGCGGGCGGCTTGGCGCCGAAGGGGTTCTTGAGCATGCCGACCACCGCGTCGGCCGCCGCCTTGCCTGCCTCGCCCGGGCTGGTCAGCATCATCTCGTCGTAACGGAAATCCGCGCCCCACGGATGGCCGAGGAGGAAATTGGTCCGGTGGACGTTCTTGGTGTTGATCGTCGCCATGATGAACGGCGCGGCCCAGCGGTCGAGGTCCTCCTCGTAGCGCGGGATCATGCCCGAGGGCTGGTCGGGACCCTCGAAACCCGGCGTCAAGGCAAACGGGCTGGCGAGTACTTTCGCCAACGACGGGTTCTTCGCCACCGCCTTGACTGTAGCAGTGAGGCTGGCGGCGGTCCCGCCCGAGAACGTGCCCTTCATCGCCCGCACCCGCCCGCGCACGCGCGGCGCGGGCTTGTTGAAGCGTGTCATGGCCTCGTTCTGGAGCATCAGCACGCCGAGATCGAACGGGATCGAATCGAATCCGCTGGAAAAGCAGATCCGCGCGCCGCTCGCCTTGGCCGCGTCGTGATGCAGGTCGATCTGCTCGCGCATCCACCCCGGCTCGCCACACAGATCGGCATAATCGGTCCCCGTCTTCACGCAGGCCGCGACCAGCGCGTCGCCATAGAGCTGGTAGGGTCCGACCGTGGTCAGCACCACGCGGGTACGCCGGCACATTTCCTCGAGGCTCTCGGGCACGTCGGCATCAGCGGTGACCAGCGGCGTATCGGCAGGCGCGCCGATCAGGCCGCGCACTTCCTCGAGCTTGGCCATGCTGCGCCCGGCCATCGCCCATTTCGGTGCGTCGGCTTTGCCCCCGTATTCGCGCACGAAATGCTCCGCCACCAGCCGCCCGGTATAGCCGGTGGCGCCATAGACGATGATGTCGAATTCGCGGGTGGTCATGGCGCTCTCCTGTTGCATGCTGAATGCGCGCCGGAAGGCATCAAGTCAAAGTCGCTACGTCACGGCCATCCGGTCACAGGCGCGGCAACGTCACCCCGCGCTGGCCCATGTACTTCCCCGCGCGGTCGGCATAGCTCGTCTCGCACGGCTCGTTCCCCTGGAGGAACAGGAACTGGCACGCGCCTTCGTTGGCGTAGATCTTGGCCGGCAGCGGCGTGGTGTTGGAAAATTCCAGCGTCACGTGCCCTTCCCAGCCGGGCTCCAGGGGGGTGACGTTCACGATGATCCCGCAGCGCGCATAGGTGCTCTTGCCGAGGCAGATCACCAGCACGTCGCGCGGCACGCGGAAGTATTCCACCGTGCGCGCGAGCGCGAAGGAATTGGGCGGGATGATGCAGACGTCGGTCTCGCGGTCGACCAGGCTCTTGCCATCGAAGTTCTTGGGGTCGACCACGGCGGAATCGACATTGGTGAAGATCTTGAACTCGGGCGCCACGCGGGCATCGTAACCATAGCTCGACAGGCCGTAGGAAATGCAGCCATCGCGCCGCTGCGCTTCCTCGAACGGCTCGATCATGCCGTGCTCGCGCGCCTGCTGCCTGATCCACTTGTCGGAAAGAATCGCCATGCCACGGTGATTCCCGAGCACGGGCATCGGGGCAAGCGATGCCGGGCACTATCCCCCGTTTAGCGGATCGGCTTCGCTCCAAGCTGCGGATTCATCGCAGCCAAACGATTGAGCCATTGTTTGGGCTTGCGTAGCAATTTGTCGGGGTAATCCACCCGGAGCCCCACGATCTGCGCCATCGCGCCGACGAAATGGATGCAATTGCGCGTGTCGAGGTCGTAGAACTTCCCCGGGGCATCGCGCCAGCGCTCCATCTCCGCGCGAACCCTGCGGTATTGCGCGTCGCTGATAGTGACAGTGAAATGGCGATTGGTCGTCGTGAGGTATTTGGGCTCTTCGACCAGGATCATATGCTCCACCGGCCCGCGCAGAACCGCGGTAGTGGCGCGCTTTGCACTGAACCCGTAGTTCTCGTCGACCCGCGTACCGTCGTCGAGAGCGCCCTCAAGCACCACAAAGGTGTGCGGATAGCGGCCGAAGAACAGCGAGCCGTTGAACGAATGGAAATGCATCCGTACGTCGGCCAGCGCGGTCGAGGACCAGCCAAATGCCAGCAACGAAAGCAGCAGGGTCAGGAAGCGCGGCATCGCGCGGTTCCTAGCAGCCATGGCACTGAACCCGCAATGAAAGCCTAGCTCGCAAGCAGGCTGGCATTCCCCCCCGCCGCGGTCGTATCTATGCACACCACGCGTTCCGTGGCGAAGCGTGCCACGTAGTGCGGCCCGCCCGCTTTGGGGCCAGTGCCCGAGAGGCCCTCGCCGCCGAACGGCTGGCTTTCCACCACCGCGCCGATCTGGTTGCGGTTGACGTAGAAGTTGCCGACGCGCGCACGGCTCTCGACCAGCCGCCGGCTCGCTTCGATCCGGCTGTGAAGGCCCAGGGTAAGGCCGTAACCCGCGCTGTTGATGTCCTCGACCACTTGCTCCAGTTGGTCGCCCTTGAACCGCGCGACATGGAGAACCGGGCCGAAGTTCTCGCGCTTCAGGTCGCGGATCGAAGATATCTCGATGATCGTCGGCGCAACGAAGCAGCCCTTTGCCGTTTCCGCCGACAATTCGCGCCGCCACACGGTGTGCCCACCGGTCTGGCGCCGGGCGACATGGCGTTCGAGCGAGCTGCGCGCGTCCTCGTCGATCACCGGGCCGACATCGGTGGCGAGCGTCGCGGGATCGCCGACCACAAGCGTTTCGAACGCGCCGCGGATCATCTCCAGCATGGCCTCGGCAACATCGTCCTGCAGGTAGAGCACGCGCTGCGCCGAGCAGCGCTGGCCTGCGCTCTGGAACGCGCTGGCGACCACGTCGCGCGTCACCTGTTCGGGAAGCGCCGAGCTGTCGACGATCATCGCGTTCTGGCCGCCGGTCTCGGCAATCAGCGTCGCGATCGGCCCCTCGCGCGCGGCGAGGCTGCGGTTGATCGCCTGCGCGGTCTCGGTCGAGCCGGTGAAGGCGACGCCCGCGATGCGCGGATCGCTCGTGATGGCCTGCCCGACCTCGCCCGCGCCGGGCAGCAGTTGCAGCACCTCGGCGGGAATGCCCGCCTCGTGGCACAGCCTGACCGCCAGCGCGGCTATCAGCGGGGTCTGCTCGGCGGGCTTGGCGACCACCGTGTTGCCCGCGGCGAGCGCGGCGGCGGCGGGGCCGATGAAGATCGCCAGCGGGAAATTCCACGGGCTGATCGTCGCGAAGACGCCGCGCCCGTGCAGGCTCAGCCGATTTTCCTCGCCGGTCGGCCCGGGCAGCGGATGCGGCGCGGTGAACAGCCGCCGCGCCTCGCCCGCGTAGTAACGCAGGAAATCGACGGCCTCGCGCACCTCGAGCACGCCGTCGAGCACGGTCTTCCCCGCCTCGCGCTGGCACAGGCTGAGGAACTCGTCGGTATGCGCCTCGAACGCATCGGCGGCAGCCTCGAGCAGCAGCGCGCGCTTTTCCCCGCCCAGCCTGTCCCAGCCCGGCTGGATCGCCTGCGCCCGCCCGATCGCGTCGGCGACCTCGGCGGGGGTCGCATCGCGGCGGGTGCCGATCTCGACGCTCATGTCCTGTGGCATTGTGATCGGCGCGATCTCGCCCGGCGTACCGGATGCGAAGGTGGGTTCCGCAGTCCAGCGCTTGCCTTCCAGCTTCCGCAGGCGCTCCAGCAAGGGCTCGCGCACCAGCGGATCGGCGAGATCGACGCCAGCGCTGTTGCGCCGCGCGCCGAAGATGTCGGTCGGCAAGGGAATCGCCGGATTGCGGCGCGGTTCGAGCGCGGCGAGATCGGCGACCGGATCGGTGGTCAGCTCGGCTACCGGCACCTCGGCATCGGCCATGCGGTTGACGAAGCTCGAATTGGCGCCATTTTCCAGCAGACGGCGGACGAGATAGGCGAGCAGGTCCTTGTGTCCGCCCACCGGCGCATAGATCCGAACAGGAGTCTGCTGGTTGCCTTCCAATTTGGCCAGTTCGGAATAGACGTCCTCGCCCATTCCATGCAGCCGCTGGAACTCGAATGGGCGGTCACCGGCCAGCGCCTTGATTGCACCGATTGTATAGGCGTTGTGGGTGGCGAAGGCGGGGTAGAGCACGTCGCTTGCCTCGAGCAGCCGCGCGGCGCAGGCGAGGTAGCTGACGTCGGTCGCAAGCTTGCGCGTAAAGACCGGATAGTCGGCGTAGCCACCCACCTGGCTGAGCTTGATCTCGGTGTCCCAGTAGGCGCCCTTGACCAGCCGCACCATAAGTCGCCGCCCGTGCCGCCGGGCGAGCTTGCCGATCCATTCGCACACGTGCACGCCGCGTTTCTGGTACGCCTGAATCGCGAGGCCGAACCCCTCCCACTGCTCGCCGTCCGCCCGCGCGAACAGCGCATCGTCGGCGACCAGCACCTCGATGATGTCCATCGACAGTTCGAGCCGCTCGGCTTCCTCGGCGTCGATGGTGAAGTGCATGTCGGCGTCGCGCGCCTTCATGGCGAGGTCGCGGATCATCGGCACGAGCACGGCCCTGGCCGCATCGGCGTGCCAGAAATCGTACTTGGGATAGAGCGCCGAGAGCTTGACCGAGATTCCGGGCGAGGTGCGGAAACCGCTGGCCGTCTCGCGCGCCAGCCGTGCGATCGCCGCCTCGTAGCTCTGGCGATACCGCTCCGCGTCGGCGAGCGTCATCGCCGCTTCGCCGAGCATGTCGAAACTGTGCGTCAGCCCCTTGGCGCGCTCGGGCGCGGCGCGTTTCAGCGCTTCCTCGATCGTGCGGCCAAACACGAACTGCCCGCCAAGGATCTTCATCGCTTGCAAGGTGGCGGTGCGGATCACCGGTTCGCCAACGCGGCCGATCGCGCGCTTCAGCGTCGCGCCCATCCCGCGCTGGTGCAGTTCGGGCCGTTCGAGCACTTCGCCGGTCAGCATCAGCGAAAACGTCGCGGCGTTGACGAAGGTCGAGCTGCTTTCGCCCAGATGCTCCGACCAGTCGATGTGGCCCAGCTTGTCGCGGATCAGTGCGTCGGCGGTGGCGGCATCGGGCACGCGCAGCAGCGCTTCGGCCAAGCACATCAGCGCGATGCCTTCCTCGGTATCGAGCCCGAACTGCTGGAGGAAGGCGTCGAGTCCGCTCGCCTTGCGGCTGCGCGCACCGGTGATCAGCGCAGCCGCGAGATCGGCGGCGAGGCCGTGGACGGCGCTGGCGGGCGCGGCCTGGCGCATACGCTCGGCGACGCAAGCTTCCTCTTCCATGCGGTAAGCGAGGCGCAGCGCGGTGCGGTCGAGCGGGGCGGGATCGGGCATGGACGGGGAACTCGTGCGGGAACGGGAATCGGGCGCCGCCTTGAACCCGGTTTCACCTGCAATCAAGTGGCGGCGAACCATGCCTCGACAGCGTTTGCCGTAGCGGCGGGGAGGTGGAGCCCGAGCTTCGAGCGGCGCCACAGCACGTCCTCGGCCGAGCGGGCGAATTCCGTGTTGCGCAGATAGTTTAGCTCCGCCTCGTAGAGGTCGCCGCCGAAATGCTGGCCGAGTTCGTCGAGAGACACCGCGGCGCCCAGCACCTCTTCCGCCCGCGTGCCGTATGCTCGCGCCAGCCGCCACCCCATCGGCGCGGGCAGCCAGGGACGCTCGACCCTGAGGCCAATAGCGAACTGCTTGAACGGCCCGTCGATGTCTCCGCCGGGAAGCGGCGTGTAGCGCGTCCAGCCCGCACCCGTCGGCAGGTGCGGCGCGAGCCGTTCGAGCGCATGCTCGGCGAGCTTGCGATAGGTGGTGATCTTGCCACCATAGACGCTCAGCAGCGGCGCGCCGCCTTCCACCTCGATTTCGAAAACGTAGTCGCGCGTGACAGTCGAATTACTGGCGGAATGGTCGTCGTAGAGTGGTCGCACCCCGGCATACGTCGCAACCACGTCGCCCTCGTGTACTGGCTTGCGGAAATACTCGCTCGCCGCCGCGCAGAGGTAAGCCACTTCTTCGGGCGAAATCTCCACCCGGTCGCGATTGCCGTCGAATGGCACGTCGGTGGTACCGATCAGCGTGAATTCGCGCTCGTAGGGCAGCGCGAAGACGACGCGCCCGTCAGGCTGCTGGAACAGGTAGGCATGCTCACCTGGATGCTTCCTCGGCACGACGATATGGCTGCCCTTGACCAGCCGCACGCGCTTCTCCGCCCTGCCACCTGTCGCTAGCGCGGCGATATCGTCGACCCAGGGTCCCGCCGCGTTTACCACGGTGCGGGCCTCGATTGTGCCGCCAGTCGATAGCGCGACAATCCAGCGATCGGCACGACGCTCCAGCCCGGTCACCGCTGTTCGCGTCAGCACCTCGGCGCCATGCTCACGGGCATCGACCGCATTGAGCACCACCAGCCGCGCGTCCTCGACCCAGCAATCCGAATACTCGAACCCGCGCCCGAACCGGGCCTGCAGCACGCCATCGCCGAGCTTCACCGCACCGCTGCCGGGCAAGGTCCGCTGCCCGCCGATATGGTCGTAGAGCAGCAGCCCAGCGTGCAGCATCCACCGCGGCCGCAACCCTTCGTGATGCGGTAGCACGAAGCGCAAGGGCCAGACGATATGCGGCGCGTTGGCGAGCAGCACCTCGCGCTCCGCCAGCGATTCGCGCACCAGTCGGAAGGCGTACTGTTCGAGATAGCGCAGCCCGCCATGGATCAGCTTGGTGCTGGCCGAAGAGGTATGGCTCGCGAGATCGTCCTTCTCGACGAGCGCGACCGACAGCCCGCGCCCCGCGGCGTCACGCGCGATGCCCGCTCCGTTGATCCCACCGCCGATGACCAGCATGTCGCGCATCGCGCGGGTCTAGCGACCCGGACGGGCGGATGTCACGCGCACGCTTGACCCCCCTCGATTGCATGGCATTCTGCAACTGGTTGGGGAGGGCAGGCGATGCGGCGGTTCGGGGCGACTTCGGTGCTGGCGCTGGCACTCGCGCTCGGCGCGTGCGGCGATCCAGCGGCGGAGGCGACCCAAAAGGAAGCCGCCGTTGCAATCGCGGAGTTTCCGGAACGTCCCTTGTGGGGCGACACGCATCTCCACACCGACAATTCGATCGACGCGTTCGGCTTCGGCACCCGGCTCGGGCCGGAGGATGCGCTGAAGTTCGCGCGCGGCGAGGAAGTGACCGCGACGACCGGGCAAAAGGCCAGGCTGGAGCGCCCGCTCGATTTCCTCGTCATCGCGGACCATTCCGACGGGCTCGGCGCCACGCGCCGCCTCTACGATGCCCCGCGCATCCTGATCCGCGATCCGACCCTGCGGCGCTGGCACGACATGATGCACGAATCGCCCGAGCAGTCGCAGCGTGCGATCGGCGAGCTGATCAACGCCGCGGCCACCGGCACGCTGCCTGCCGGGCTCAACAATCCCGAGGAGGCTGCGGAGAACAACCGCGAGATCTGGACCGCGCATCTCGAGACGATCGACCGCTACTACGAGCCGGGCACATTCACTCCGCTGGCCGGGTTCGAATACACGCTGATGCCGGGCGGCAACAACCTGCACCGCGTCGTCATGTTCCGCGACGGGTTCGACCGGACCAGCCAAGTGATTCCGTTCGGCGGCGTTGGCGACGGGCCGGTCGACCTCCTGTGGGACTACATGGACGCTTACGAGCGGAAGACCGGCGGAAAGGTGCTGGCGATCCCGCACAACTCGAACCTCTCCAACGGGCTGATGTTCGAGCTGACCGCTTCCAACGGCGGGCCGATGAGCGCGGAGCAGGCGCGCCGCCGTGCGCTGCGCGAACCGGTGGTCGAGATCACCCAGATCAAGGGCGACAGCGAAGCGCACCCGTTCCTGTCGCCCAACGACGAATTCGCGGGGTTCGGCGTGCTCGGCTGGGAACTGGGCAACCTGCCGCTGACCGCGGGCAAGAGCGACGACATGCTGGCGGGCGAATACGTGCGCGAGGCGCTGAAGCGCGGGCTCTCGATCGAGGCGCGCACCGGGGCCAACCCCTATGCTTTCGGTGTGGTCGGCTCGACCGACAGCCACACCAGCCTCGCCACCGCCGACGAGGACAATTTCTGGGGCAAGCATACCGGCAACGAACCCGCCGTGACCGAACGCGCGATCCAGGGGCAGAACCTCGGCACGCGGCAAGGGCGGTTCGGGTGGCACTACCTTGCGGGCGGTTATGCTGCGGTCTGGGCCAAGGCCAATACCCGCGCGGAAATCTTCGACGCGATGATGCGGCGCGAGGTCTACGCCACGACCGGCCCGCGCATGACGGTGCGCCTGTTCGGCGGGTTCGGCTTCACCGAGGCCGACTGGAGCGGCGACTGGGTGCGCAAGGGCTATTCGGAAGGCGTTCCGATGGGCGGGCGACTGGCCGACCGGGGCGAGGCGCCCAGTTTCCTCGTCTCGGCGCTGAAGGATCCCGAAGGCGCCAACCTCGACCGCGTGCAGGTGGTCAAGGGCTGGATAGACCCGGGCGGAAAGGCGCAGGAGCGCGTCTACGATGTCGTCTGGTCCGATATGGCGCAACGGCGCGTGGCGAACGGCAAGGTCCCGGCGGTCGGCGACACGGTCGACCGGACGCGGGCGACCTATACCAACACGATCGGCACGGCAGAACTGCGCGCGGTGTGGACCGACCCGGACTACGCTCCGGGACAGCGGGCCTTCTATTACGTCCGCGTGCTGGAGATTCCGACGCCGCGCTGGACGCTGTTCGACGCGGTACGCTTCGGGGTCACGCTGCCCGCCGATGCGATGGCCGATGCCGTGGCGCAGGAGCGCGCCTATACTTCGCCGATCTGGCTCGCCCCGCCCTCACCGACTGCTGGGCGGGGCGATCGCAGGCGCACCCGCGGATGAAGTTGCCCGCATGGTCGCGCGAACCGCTGGTCCATTTCCTCGCTGCGGGTGCGGCGATCTTCCTGTTCCTTGCGTGGCAGGGCGAGGAGGCCGACCCGGCCAGCCGCACGATCGCGGTCACGCGCGAGGACCGGGCGCGGCTGGCGCTGCAATGGGAACGCTCGACCGGGCGCATCCCGACCGACGCCGAACTCGACGCGCTGACCGAGCGCCACGTGCGCGAGGAAGTGCTCTACCGCGAGGCACTGCGGCTCGGCCTCGACCGCGACGATGCGGTGCTGCGCAAGCGGCTGGCCAACAAGATGGACTATCTCGCCGAAAGTATGGCGGAGACCTCCCCGGTATCGGACGCGACGTTAGCCGCATGGCTGGCGGAGCATCCCGAACGGTTCGCGCCCGAGGTCCGTTACGGCTTCGAGCAGCGCTGGTTTGCCGAGGAGCCTGATGCTCGCGCGGCGCTTGCCAGCGGTGCAGCGGGTGACGCCATTGCGCTGCCGCCCGCGCTTGCCGATGCGCCTCGGCGCGAGGTCGAGGAACGGTTCGGGCGCGAATTTCGCGCGCGGCTAGACGATCTCGCGGTGGGTAATGCGTGGCAGGGCCCCGTCCCGAGCGGGTTCGGCTGGCACCTCGTCCGGCTGACTGCGCGCGAAGTCGGCAAAACCCCGTCGCTGGCCGAATTCCGCGACGCCGTCGAGACCGACTGGCGCGCGGAAACCAAGGCGCGGCGCAAGGACGATGCCTACCGACTGCTGCTGGCGAGCTACGAGGTCGACGTGGCGCGGTGAGGTCGCTGGTTGTTCTGTTGGCGCTGTTCCTCGCCGCACCTGCTCAGGCCGACGAGCTGCGACCCGGCTATCTCGAACTGAACGAGACCGCGCCCGGCCAGTGGGCGCTCGGCTGGAAGCAGCCCTTCGCGATTGCGCCGCAGGGCGAGCCGCCGCCGCCCGTGATTCCGGACAACTGCGCATTCGACGGGCCGGTGCGGCAGGGCGTCGCCGGCCTCGCCATACTGGGTAGCGCCATGATGCGTTGCGACGGGCCGCTCGGCGGGCAGAGCATCGGCGTCGCCGATCTCTACGGCCAGGCCGACATGCTGGTGCGCGTGGTCCCCCTGGGCGAGGAACCGCAGGCGCTGCGCCTCACCGCACGCGAACCCGGCGCCACGATCGCCGCGCCCGAAGCTGCGCCGCCGGTGTGGCGAACCTACTTCGCCCTCGGCGTCGAGCACATTATCGAAGGGTGGGACCACCTGCTGTTCGTGATCGCGCTGGTCCTGCTGCTGCGCGACTGGCGCCGCACGGTTGTGGCCGCGACCGCTTTCACGGTGGCGCATTCGATCACGCTCGCGGGCGCCTCGCTCGGATTCCTGTCGATGCCCTCGCGCCCGGTCGAAGTGCTGATCGCGCTGTCGATCGTGTTCCTCGCAGTCGAGATCGTGAAGCGCGATCCCGAGCGTCCGAGCATGGCCATGCGGTTGCCGTGGGTGGTCGCGTTCCTGTTCGGTCTGCTGCACGGGTTCGGCTTCGCGGGCGCGCTGGCCAGCATCGGCCTGCCCGAGGGCGCGATCGTCCCCGCGCTGGTCGCGTTCAACCTCGGGGTGGAGGCAGGGCAGCTCGCGGTAGTGGGCGCTACGCTGGCGATCCTCGCGGTGGCGGCGCGACTTGCGCGTCCGGCGCTCGAACCGGCGCTCAGGCTCGCATCCTACGGGGTTGGGATCACCGGCGCCTATTGGCTGGTCGAACGGCTCGCGGGCTGATCGCCGCCCAATGCCTGCCACAGCAGCACCCGCGCGCGCTGTGCCCGGCCTTGCGCGGCAGCGAGACGCTCGCCGCTGGCATCGGCGGAACGGCGCGCGTCGAGCACGGCGAGGAAGTTCTCCAGCCCGGCGCGGAAGCGGAATTCGGCGATCTGCGCCGCGCGTTCGACGCTGGCCACCTCGCGCGCCGCCGCCGCGACTTCGGCATCGGCCGCGGCAACGAGACCATAGGCCGCCTCGGCATCGCCCAGCGCGGTGAACACCGCGCCGCGATAGGCCTGGAACGCGGCGCGCTTGTTCGCCGCTGCACCGTCGATCTCGGCCTCGATCCGGCCGAAATCGATCAGCGGGGCGAACAGCGAGCCGCCGACCGAGCCGACCACGGCGTCCCCATCGAACAGGCTGCCGAGGTCGAACGCGAGCAGGCCGAGCGCGGCGGACAGCGTCAGTTGCGGGAAACGGCGCGCGGCGGCGGCAGCAAGCTCGGCATCGCTCGCCGCCAACCGCGCCTGCGCGGCAAGAACGTCGGGCCGGTTGGCGAGCAGGTCCGACGGTAGCGCAGGCGGTACCGGGGCGACTTGCTCGGAAGGTGCGGGCGCGGCCAGCGCGGCGAGGACGGACTGCGCGCTCTGGCCGGTCAGCGTGACCAGCCGCCCCGCGATCCGCGCCCGCTCGCTCGCCAGCGCGGCAAGGCGGCTGGCGCTCGCCTCGGCGACTGCTTCGGCGCGGATGCGGTCGAAGCCGGGCGACAGCCCCGCCCGCTCGCGGATCTCCGAAAGCGTCGCCAGACTCTGCGCGGCCACCAGATCCTCTTCCAGCGCCGCCGCGCGCGCCTCCACGGTGCGCCAGTCGATCACAGCCCCGGCGATCTCGGCCAGCAGCGCATTGCGGACCGCCGCGGCATCGGCATCGGCTGCGTCCACCCGGGCGAGCGCCGCGCGTTCCTGCGCACGCAGCCGCCCGAACAGATCGGGGTCCCACCGTGCGGTCAGGTTGGCGGCATAGGCGACCCGCTCACTGTCGAACGCGACCCCTGGCGGCAGGCTCGCGCCGATCTGGTTGGGGCTGGTCCGCTGCCCGACGACCGAGGCATCGGCGCCGAGTTCGGGCAGGCGTTCCGACCCCGCCCGGGCCGCACCGGCGCGGGCGGCATCGACCCGCGCGAGCGCCTCGGCGAGCGTCGGCCCATCGGCAAGGGCCTGCGCCGACAGCGTGGCATAGGCCGGGTCGGCGGTCGGCAGCAGCGCCGCGACCGAGGCGGCCACGTCCGCACTCGGCGCATAGGCGAAGGCGGTCGGCAGTGGGGGCGGGTCGGTCGCAATCTCGGGCGGCGGCCCGGCGACGCATCCCGCCAGTGCCAGCGCACCCGCCATCGGCAGGACGACGCGGATCACTGCCCGGCCTTTCGCGCGGGGATGAAGGCGTCGATCTGCTGGCCGACGCGGAACGCGCCGCCTTCGGGCAGGGCGTAGATCACCTGGAGCACGCGCACGTCGACCCGTTCCTGCGACGAATTCGTCAGCGAACGCTTGGGTACGACCTGCGGCTCGGCGCGAACGAACGTGGCTCGCACTTGCCGGTCGGCGGCGCCGCGCGGCGCAATCCAGGCGGGCGGGCCGAGATCGATCCGCGCGGCCTCGTCCTCGTCGATGTCGATCCGGACATGAAGCGGCGTGGTCTGGCCCATCTGGATGAACGGCAGCGCCTGCGCCCCGCCCATGGTCGAAACGTATTCGCCCGGGCGGATGTTGACCGCGAGGATCTCGCCCGCGATCGGCGCGGTGACGGTGAGCCGGGCAAGCTCGGTCCGCGCGACGCCGGCCGCCGCCTGCGCCGCCGCGAGACGCGCTTCGGCAAGCCCCAGCCTGGTCTGCGCCGCCGCCGCCTCGCCCTCGGCGCGGATCACCTCGGCGCGGCTCACCGCCGCCGCATCCTCGACCGACCGATAGAGTGCGAGTTGGCGCTGCGCGGTGGCCCGCGCACTGCGAGCCTCGGCAATCGCCGCCCGCGCCTCGCCGATCCCTGCCTCGGCCCGCGACAGCTCGGCGCGCACCGCGCGGTCGTCGAGCGCGAACAGCGGCTGGCCCGGCGCGACCCGGTCGCCTGGCTGGACCCGTACCGCCGTGACCAAGCCCGACAGCGCGCTGCCGATGTCGATCACCTCGCTCGACGGCTCGACCACGCCAGCGCCGGCAACGCGCGCCGCGGTGGCGAGTGAGGCGGGTGCACGCGGCGGTTCCTCGAGCGGTTCAGACAACGTCCGGTCGGGCAGGCCGAAAGCGATGAAGGCGACCGCTGCGATCAGGCCGACCACCGCCGCGGCGGGCAGCACCTGCCGCGAGAAACTCAGGGAACGAAAGTCGATGGCCATCAGTGATCCTCCGGCATGGTGGCGCCGTCATGGGTAATGCGGCCGTCCTCGAGCACGAGGATGCGGTCGGCGAGATCGAACACGCGGTTGTCGTGGGTGACGATGATGACCGAGCGATCGTCGGCCACCGCGACCTCGCGCAGCAGGTCCATCACGCGGCGGCCCGAGCGCGCGTCGAGTGCGGCGGTGGGCTCGTCGCACACGACGAGGCGCGGCTTGTGGACCAGCGCCCGGGCGATGGCGACCCGCTGCTGCTGGCCGCCCGAGAGCTGGTTGGGCAGCTTGTCGGCCTGGTCGCCGATGTTGAGTGCAGCGAGCATGGCGCGCGCTTCCTCGCGCGCCTCGCGCACCGGCATACCGCGTGCGATCAGCGGAACGGCGGCATTGGCGGCGGCGTCGATCGAGGGGATCAGGTTGTACTGCTGGAAGATGAAACCGATGTTGGCGAGGCGAAACTCGACCAGTTCGGTATCGGTGAGCCGGTAGATGTCGGTCCCGAAAACCTCGACCGAACCCTCGGTCGGAAACAGGATACCGCACATGATCGAGATCAGCGTGGTCTTGCCCGAGCCGCTCTCGCCGACGAGAAAGGTCATCTCGCCCGCGCGGACCGCCAGGTCGATACCGTGCAGCACGCGGATGGTCTGCCCGCCCGCGGTGAAATCGCGCGAGACACCGCTGGTGACGATGGCTGGGGCGACGCTCACCGGAATACCGCCGCCGGTTCGGTCTTGAGCACGGTGCGCAGCGCAAGGTAGCCGGTCATCGCGAGGATCAGCGTGACCGCAACCAGCGAGAACAGCGGAATCTGCCAGGGGATGTAGAACCCCTTGAAGGTCGGATCGCCGGAAAAGCCCCAGATGAACAGCGCGGTGCCGATGATCCCCAGCGCGTAGCCGACCGAGCCGACCAGCGCGGCCTGTGCGGCGACCATGCGCACGATCCGGCCGTTGGTCACCCCGATCGCCTTCAGGGCGCCGAACTGCTTGATATTGTCGCGGATAAACAGGCTGAAGGTCAGCCCGACGATCGCCACGCCGACGATGAAGCCGAGCAGCACGGTAATGCCGAAATTGAACGGGATGCCCGTGTTTTCGATGATGAACTGTACGCCGTCCTGCGCGAACTGGTCGCGGGTGCGCGCGCGCAGGCCGGTTTGCGCCTCGATGCGTGCTGCGAGCTCTTCCGGACTCACGCCATCGCTCGCGCCGACCAGAACAAAACTCAGCCGGTTGCGCGTGCCAGGGACATAACGCAGCGCCTGCGAGTAGCGGGTGTAGAGCACGACCGTGCTGGTGAAGCTGGGGGTCGCATCGGCGACCCCGCGAATGACGGCGCGCTGGTCGTTCAGTTCGAGCGTCTCGCCCAGCGGGCTGGGCTGATCGGGATACATGCGGGTGACGCCGACATCGTCGATGATCACGCTGTCGGGCCGCGAGAGGACCGCCTGGCTGCCCTCGACCATTGTGCGCGGCAGGCCGATCAGCGTCGCGTCGTCCGCGCCGATGACCGCGACCTGCTCGAGATCGCCTTCCTCGTTGCGGACCGCGGCGTTGGCACGCAGGTGCGGCACGGCCCATTCCACCCCGCTGACGCCGCGCACCCGGTCGAGCGCGGTCGAGGGCATCGAATAGGAGATATCGGTCGTCCGGCTGACCGGGTCCATCACCCAGACTTCCGCCTCGGCAACGTTGTAGACGCCGCTCGCACCGCGTTCGATCAGGTTGACGAAGATGGTGAGCTGCTGCGTGATCAGCAGGGTCGAGAATGCGATGCCGAACAGCAGACCATAGAATTTGGTCGCATCGCCGGTGAGCATGCGGATCGCGATCCAGACCATCGGGCAGGCCCACTCCTTGCCTCGGCGACGATTCGCGCCCATAACTGAACGCGAGCGTTCAAATGAACGGAGCCGTTCAATTTGTCAAATGAGTTTTCGTCTGCAACCTTACGCCCGTCGAGCGAGGCGAAGCGTGCGGCCATAATCGCCGCGGCCGCGCAGGCTTTCTTCCGCCACGGCTACGAAGGCGCCTCGATCGAGGCGATTGCCGAAGATGCGGGCGTGTCCAAGGTCACGGTCTACAACCACTTTGGCGACAAGAGGGCGCTGTTCGCCGCCAGCGTCGAAACCGAATGCGGCGCGATGCAGGAGCATCTGGCGTTCGATGGCCAGCTCGACGGCAGCCTGCACGACCTGCTGCTCGCTGTCGGCACGACTTTCGTCGACTTCCTGAGCCGGCCCGAGATTGTCCGTTTCGACCGCAGGGTGGCCGCCGAGACCGAGCTCCATCCCGAGGTCGGCCAGTCCTTCCTCGATTCGGGTCCGCGACGCATGCTTGCGGCGCTGGCAGCGATCATCGCGCATGCCGCCGGGCGCGGCGAGGTCGCGGTCGACGACCCGCATCTCGCCGCCGAACAGTTCGCCAGCATGTGCAAGGGCTTCGGCGACCTCGAACGCCGCTTCGGCGGTGGCAGCGACCCTACGCGCGACCGCGAACGGATCGCGGGCGCGGTCGCGGTGTTCCTGCGCGCCTACGCAGTCGATCACCGCGATCGGAAATAGCGGGCGGGCCGACCATGCCAGCAACTTGCCATTCACCCCTCCCGACCTACATTGTGCGAGCGAAAGGAACACCGTCCCGATGAGCGAGCAGCGCGACCCCAACCAGCAGGGCCCCGAAGGACCCAATCCCTGGCTCAAGAGCCTCATGGTCTGGGGCGGCATCTTCCTCGCGCTGGTCATGCTCGTGTCGCTGTTCGGCAATGCCGGTCAGCCCGCAGGCGAAGAGATCGGCTACTCGGCCTTCCGCGAGCAGGTCGAGCAGGGGCAGGTCAAGGACGTCACCATTTCCGCCGAGCAGATCACCGGCACGCTGACCAATGGCGAGGCATTCACCACCACGCCGGTCGCGACCGACACCAACCTGACCGAGCTGCTTGAGGAAAAGGGCGTCGAGTACACCGGCACCGCGCCCGAGCGGATGAACGTACTGCTCGTTCTCCTGATCCAGTCGCTGCCCTTCATCCTCATCCTCGGGATCGCCTTCTTCGCGCTGCGCCAAGTCCAGAAGGGCGGCGGCGGCGGCGCGATGGGCTTCGGCAAATCCAAGGCCAAGATGCTGACCGAGAAGCAGGGCCGGGTGACTTTCGCCGACGTCGCCGGCATCGACGAGGCGCGCGAGGAGCTGGAGGAAATCGTCGAGTTCCTGCGCGATCCGCAGCGCTTCTCCAAGCTCGGCGGCCAGATCCCCAAGGGCGCGCTGCTGGTCGGCAGTCCTGGCACCGGCAAGACGCTGCTGGCCCGCGCCATTGCGGGCGAGGCGGGCGTGCCGTTCTTCACCATCTCGGGTTCGGACTTCGTCGAGATGTTTGTCGGCGTGGGCGCCAGCCGCGTGCGCGACATGTTCGAGCAGGCCAAGAAGAACGCGCCGTGCATCGTCTTCATCGACGAAATCGACGCGGTCGGGCGCCATCGCGGCCACGGCCTCGGAAATTCGAACGACGAGCGCGAGCAGACATTGAACCAGCTCCTCGTCGAAATGGACGGGTTCGAGGCGAACGAGGGCATCATCATCATCGCGGCCACCAACCGGCCCGACGTGCTCGATCCCGCGCTGCTGCGCCCGGGCCGCTTCGACCGCCAGGTCGTCGTCCCGGTGCCAGACATCGAGGGGCGCGAGAAGATCCTCGCCGTCCACATGAAGAAGGTCCCGCTCGCCCCCGACGTCAATCCGCGCACGATCGCGCGCGGGACACCCGGCTTCTCGGGCGCTGACCTTGCCAACCTCGTCAACGAGGCCGCGTTGCTCGCCGCGCGGCGCAGCAAGCGTCTGGTCGCGATGCAGGAATTCGAGGACGCCAAGGACAAGGTCATGATGGGCGCCGAGCGCCGCAGCATGGTCATGACCGACGACGAGAAGAAGATGACCGCCTATCACGAGGCCGGTCACGCGCTCGTCTCGATGCGCGAGGCGGCCTCCGACCCGATCCACAAGGCAACGATCATCCCGCGCGGCCGTGCGCTGGGCATGGTCATGCGCCTGCCGGAGCGCGACAATTACTCTTACCACCGCGACAAGATGCATGCCGACCTCGCCGTCAGCATGGGCGGGCGCGTGGCGGAGGAGATCATTTTCGGCCACGACAAGGTTTCGAGCGGTGCCTCGAGCGACATCCAGTACGCCACCAGCCTCGCGCGCAACATGGTCACCCGCTGGGGCATGAGCGACAAGCTCGGCCCGCTCCAGTACGAGCAAACGCAGGAAGGCTACCTCGGCTATGGCGGCAGCCAGCGCACGATGGGCTCGGACGAGACCAACAAGCTGATCGACGCCGAGATCAAAAGCCTGGTCGAAGGCGCGCACGCGCGTGCAACCGAGATCCTCAAGACCGAGGAGGACAAGCTCCACCTGCTGGCACAGGCGCTGCTCGAATACGAGACGCTCAACGGCGACGAGATCCGCGAACTGCTCGACAGCGGCAAGATCGACCGGCCCGACAAGCCCGTTGGCCCGGCCATCCGGCCTGTCGGCGGCTCGTCGATCCCCAAGGCGGGCAAGCGCTTCGGCGGCGAAGGCGCAGCGCAGGGGGCGTGATCAGTCCCCCAGACTTGTAATCGCGAGTCCGGCCTTGGAAGGCTTTGCGCTGAACCCGCGCCTCGATGCTGACGCACTGGCAGAGGAATACGTCCGCACCGGGATGGTGTCGGTGGCGGACGTTCTAACCGCCGCGTCGGCCGCCGGTTTGTATGCCTCGCTTCGTGCACGCGACGACTGGCGTCAGGTCATCGGGAACGACGACCGCCTGGTTGAGCTCGACCGGCCGACGCGGCAGGGCTTGACGGGCGAGCAACGCGAACAGCTCGACCTCGCGGTCTACGCCGGAGCCCGCTCGGGTTTCCAATACCGCTACGAGACGATCCGCGTGCCGGACGACGACAGCGATCGCGCCGCCAGCTCGGACCCTCTGGCCGCCTTTGCGCGCTGGTGGTCGGGCGGCGAGGTCCGCGACATGTTTCGCCGGATCACTGGCTCCACGGCCATCGCTTTTGCCGATGTTCAAGCGACGGCTTATGCTCCGGGCGATTTCCTCACGGCGCACGATGACGACGTAGCGGGCAAGAACCGGGTCGCGGCTTATGTGCTCAACTTGACCCCGCAGTGGCGGCTCGAATGGGGCGGGTTGCTGGCTTTTCACGACGATGCCCAGATGCGGGGGCAAGTGCTGGTACCCGATTTCAACCGACTCAATCTGTTCCAGGTGCCCCAGCGCCACAGCGTGACCGAGGTCACTCGCGCCGCGCCATACCGACGCTATTCGATTACCGGCTGGCTACGCCGCTGAACGCTCCGCTCAGGCCGCCATAACCCCGATCAGCGAGACGAACAGCGCGATCGCGATCCAGGCGAACAGGCTCAGCATGAGCATGCGCCAGAACGCGCCCCAGCGACCCAGCGCATAGGCGCCGCGTAGCTGCCGGTACATGTGCCAGGGCGCATATAGCAGCAACAGCCCACCGACCGAGCCTGCGTTGAAGTAGAACAGCAGGCTGGCGATTGCGACCAGCGCGATCATGAAGGTGATCGAGTAGGTCGCGAATACGGTGTGGTCGTAGGCGCCGAAGCGGCGGCTGAACGGGAACAGGAGCCACACGAACGGCACCGAGAGCGGGATCAGCATCCAGCTGTACTTGTAGGCGTTGGTCTGCGCCTTGTAGATCGCGAGCTGCGGGTTGGCGGTGACGTCGTCGATCGCATTCCTGAGCGTGCTGCCCTCGGGCAGAGGGTTGCGCTCGAACCCGGCAGTGAAATCGCGCTCGAACTCGCTGCCCACGCCACCCAGGACCATTTGCATGCCCTGCTGGTCCTCCTGCAGCTCGGCGATCTGCGTGTCGATTTCCGCCTGTCTGGCAGCATCGGCACCTTCGCGCTCACTGCGCAGTTCGGCAAGCTGGCGCACGTTTGCGTCGTAGGCCGAGCGGACCTGCTCGATCCCGTTCACGTTCGGGGTCAGATGGTCCTGCCCGCCGAGCATGCTGAACCCGGCGAAGCTGATGAACACCACGAACAGGAACAGCGCGATCGGGCTGACGTAGCTCGCGCGCTTGCCGTCGATGTATTCGCGGGTCAGCTTGCCCGGCTTCCACACCAGCAGCGGCAGCGTGCGCCAGGTCTTGCCCTCGAAGTGGAGCACGCCGTGGAGCAGGTCGTGGAAGAACGCGCCGAGCGTGCGGTGCACGTGCCCGCGCTGGCCGCAGGCGTGGCAATGCGGGCCGACCAGCGGCGTCGCGCAATTGAGGCAGGCGCTTTCCTGCGTATGCCCGCTGCGCTCGCCATGCGCAGGCTCGACCGCGCGCGAAAGCAAAGCGCCTTCACCCGCCACCCCGATCGCGTCGCCGAAATCGCTCATGCCCTGACCCCTTCAACCCGCGCCGGTCTTACGCCGGGTCCGGGCACAAAAAAAGGCCGCCCCGTTGCGGGGGCGGCCCTTTTTGCCTCGCGGCGAGTTCGGTCAGCCGTCGTAGTCGGAGCCGAACGAGCTCGAACGGGCCGGAGCCGACGCGGTGATGCGCAGTGCCTCTGCCGACTGGCTGAGCGAACCGATCTCGTCGGCCTCGTCCTCGTCGTCGGGCAGAATCTTCTGCAGGTTGACGACGGCGGCCTCGTGCAGCTCGCCCGGCTGGATGGTCTGCTCGGCGATCTCGCGCAGGGCGACGACCGGGTTCTTGTCGCGGTCGCGGTCGATGGTCAGTTCCGCCCCGCCCGAAATCTCGCGCGCGCGCTGCGCGGCAAGCAGGACGAGATCGAACCGGTTGGGAACCTTGTCGACGCAATCTTCGACGGTAACGCGCGCCATCGGGCACTCCACTTTTCGCAATGCTGCGGGAAAGCGCGCCAGATAGGCGGGCGTCCTGCCGGAGTCAAGATTTGCGGGCGTGGGTCCTGCGCGCTAAGCCGGACATGGCATGACGCGGACGGACCTATCGAAACCGGCGGAAGCCGCGCTGCCGGCATCCTTCAGCGATCCGCCGCCGTTCGAAGTCGCCTCGCACGACCAGCAGCTGGCGTTCTACCCCGCCGGGACGGACCGGCGCGCCTCGCTGATGGCATTGGTCGACGGCGCCGAGCGCACGCTCGACGTCTGCTTCTACATCTTCGCCGAGGACGCGGTGAGCGTCGATTTCCGCGACCGGCTGGTCGCCGCCGCGCGGCGCGGGGTTGCGGTGACGCTGATAATCGATCGTTTCGGCGCAGACGCGAGCGACGCCTTCCTCCAGCCGCTGGTGGATGCCGGCGGCACGGTCGGCTGCTTCAGCCCGCGCTGGAGCCAGCGCTACCTGATCCGCAACCACCAGAAGATGGTCATCGCCGACGGCGCGCGGGCGATGTTCGGCGGGTTCAACATCGAGGACGACTATTTCGCCCCGCCTGCAGCCGGGGGCTGGACCGACCTTGCCATCGCGATCGAGGGTTCGGCGGTCCACGGCCTCGTCCAGTGGTTCGCGTTGCTGCGCGAATGGACCTTTGCGGAGCGGATGAAGTTCGGTGCCATACGCCGCGCGGTGCGGACCTGGGACTGGCACGCAGGCGAGGGGTGCCGCTGGCTTGTGGGCGGGCCGACGCGGGGCCTGTCGACCTGGGCACGGTGCGTGGCGCGCGACCTGCAGCAGGGGCGCCGCCTCGACATGCTGATGGCCTATTTCTCGCCGCCCTTCACATTGTTGCGGCGGATCGGCCGGCTGGCGCGTGGCGGCGGGGTGCGGCTGGTCTTGGCGGCAAAGTCCGACAACAATGCGACCATCGGCGCATCGCGCTCCCTCTACCGTTACTTGCTCAAGCGCGAAGCACGGATCTGGGAGTTCAGCCCGGCCAAGCTGCACACCAAGCTGATCGTGCTCGACGATGCGGTCTATCTCGGCAGCGCCAATTTCGACATGCGCAGCCTCTATCTCAACCTCGAGATCATGCTGCGGATCGAGGATGCCGCGCTGGCCGAACGGATGCGGGACTTCATCGACGAGCACATCGCCGCCTCGCTCGCCATTACGCCCGAGCTCCATGCCAGCCGCGCGACGCTGTGGAACCGGTTCCGCTGGTTCCTCGGCTGGTCGCTGGTCTCGGTGATCGACTACACGGTGACGCGGCGCCTGAACCTCGGGCTTTGATTCTGTTCCGGCTTTGCCGAAACGTTGCGGCACCGGCCCGCACCCCCCTCCCGCCGACCCAACGATAGTACCCTATGGTGGACGGGAGGGGGTGCGGGCCGGTGCCGCCTCAGCGAGGCTGAAAAACCCGGATTACTCACCATAATCCGAGTAGTCGCGCTTCTCGGGCGAACTGAACTTGGTGAACTCGCTCTGGAAGTGCAGCGGCACGTTGCCGGTCGAGCCGTGGCGCTGCTTGGCCACGATCAGCGTGGCCTTGCCGACCAGTTCCTCGTGCTTCTCCTCCCACTGGCGATATTTCTCCTTCGCGTCGTCGGAGCTGGTCGCGTCGGGCGTGTCGGGGCGGCTTGAATTGTGGTAATATTCCGCACGGTAGATGAACCAGACCATGTCCGCGTCCTGTTCGATCGAGCCCGATTCGCGCAGGTCGGACAGCTGCGGCCGTTTGTCCTCGCGGCTTTCCACGGCGCGGCTGAGCTGCGACAGCGCAATCACCGGCACGCCGAGTTCCTTGGCGAGCGTCTTCAGGCCGCGGCTGATCTCGGAGATTTCGTTGACCCGGTTGTCGTTCGCCCGGCCCGCGCCCTGGAGAAGCTGGAGATAGTCGACCACGACCAGTCCGATATCGTGCCGCCGCTTCAGCCGCCGCGCGCGGGCACGCAGCGCGGCGATGGTCAGCGCGGGGGTATCGTCGATGTAGAGCGGCAGCTCGGCCAGTTCCTGGCTGGCGAAGGAGAGCTGCTGGAACTCGTCGCGGGTGAGCTGGCCCGAACGCAGCGCCTCGCTCGAAATCTCGGCCTGTTCGGACAGGATACGCGTCGCGAGCTGGTCGGCGCTCATTTCGAGGCTGAAGAACGCGGTCGCCGCGCCGGGCGAGTTCTCGATCCCGTCGCGCCGGTCGCGCATCAGCCGCGCGGCGGCATTGAAGGCGATATTGGTCGCGAGCGAGGTCTTGCCCATGCCCGGGCGGCCGGCGAGGATGATGAGGTCCGAATTGTGCAGGCCGCTGGTTTTCTCGTTGATCGAATCGAGCCCGGTGGTCTTGCCCGAGAAGCGCCCGCCCGAATTGAGCGCCGCCTCGACCAGCTTCAGCGCGCCCAATGAGGCTTCCTTGAAGCTCTGCGCCTCGCTGCCGACTACAGCACCTTCGGCCACCCGGTAGAGATCGGCCTCGGCCTGCTCGATCTTTTCCAGCGGGGCGACGTCCTGCGACGTGTCGAGCGCGCCTTCGACGAGCCCGCGCCCGACGCTGACGAGCTGCCGCAGCAACGCGAGGTCGTAGATCTGCTGCGCTAACTCGCGCGGGGCGAGCAGCCCGTGCCCGTCGGCGGTCAATTGCGCGAGATAGGTGATCCCGCCCAGTTGTTGCATCGCCGGATCGCTGTCGAAATAGGGCTTGAGCGTCACCGGCGTAACCACCGCGTTGCGGTCGATCAGCGTCGTCACGCGCTCGTAGATGCGCTGGTGTAGCGGCTCGAAGAAATGATCGGCACGCAATGCGACGGGCAGTTCCTCGATCACCGAGTTGTCGATCAGCACCGCGCCGAGAAACGCCGCCTCGGCCTCGAGATTCGCGGGCAACTGGCGGCCTTGGCTGGCTTCCGTCGATTCGTGGCGGAGGAGGAGGTCCTGATCGGGCATCGCGCTTCTGTGACCCTGGCCCTGCACGCTGGCAAGGGCTGGCGAGTGCGCGAACGCCGCAGGTGCATGTGGATATCGGGGATGACCGCCGAAAGGCTTGCCCCGCCCCCTTCGCATCTGCGAAAGCGACAGCCTGATGACCGCGCCCAAGGAAACCTGGCGGATCGCCCACATCGCGCTCGACGACGAGACGATCCTGTGGCGCAGCGCGGATATCGAGCAGGAACGGCGGGTCGCGATCTACGACCTGATCGAGGAGAACACGTTCCGTCCGGTGCGCGCATCGGATGCAGGGCACGACGGCCCCTATCGCCTGCTGCTGTCGGTTCGCGACGGGCGGCTGTCGCTCGACATCCGCGACGAGCACGACGCGCCGCTGGAGCTCTTGCTGCTCGGCCTGGCCCGATTCCGCCGCCCGATCCGCGAATACTTCGCCATCTGCGACAGCTATTACCAGGCGATCCGTAAGGCGACCGCCGCCGAGATCGAGACGATCGATATGGCCCGGCGGGGCATCCACAACGATGCCGCCGAACTTCTGCTGGAACGCCTCGCAGGCAAGGTGGAAACCGATTTCGCCACCGCGCGGCGGCTGTTCACGCTCATCTGCGTGCTGCATATCCGCGGCTGAACGGGCGGGATTCGCGAAAGCATCATGGGTCGCAGGAAGAAGAAGGGCTTCGGCTGGGTCGCGCGCGCACTGGCGGCAGCCATGCTCGCCGCGGTTGTCGCGGGGAGCTGGGGCTGGTGGCACCTGGTCCACTGGACGCCGGCCGAGGCCGACTATCCCGACCAGGGGCTGCTGGTCGACGCCGACGACGGCACGGTCAACTTCCGCACCGCCCGCGCGCTGGGGGCCGACTTCGTCTATCTCGCGGCCAGCCAAAGCGCGAAGGGGCAGGACGGCGCGTTCTCGGCCAACCTCGCCGCCGCGCGCGAGGCGGGCCTGCAGGTCGGCGCGATCCACCGCTTCGACGCGTGCGCCATGGCCGACGAGCAATCGGCCAATTTCGTCACCATGGTCCCGCGCGGTGGCGACCTGCTCCCGCCCGCGATCGAGTTGGTCGCAGGGACCGAGACCTGCACCGAGAACGTGCCCGAGGCGGCGGTCGCGAGCGAGCTGATGACGCTAGTCAATCAGATCGAGATGCACGCTGGAAAACCGGCGATCCTCAAGCTGTCAGAGGAATTCGAGGCCGCCCATCCGGTCGCCCGTCGGCTGGAACGCAACCTGTGGCTCACCCGCGACCGGTTCGAACCCGACTATGCAGGGCGCCCGTGGCTGCTGTGGTCGGCGAACACCGCGCTGCGGTCCGATGCCGCCGACGCGCCGCTCGAGTGGGTCGTGGCGCGGCCCTGAGGCGGGTCAGGCCTCGGCTGCGGCCGTTTCGACCGACACAAGCACCTGATCGCGCTCGCTCGGCGGACTGCCGTCGAACGCCGCGATCGGCTCGAACGCCTGGTCCAGCACCGTCAGCTCGCGGAGGCCAGTGAGATTGAAGTTGCCCAGCCGGTAGTCTTCCGGTCCGCGCCAGTTCTTGTCCGGATTGAACGCGCCGAGGAACGGCACGCCGTGGCGCAGAAACAGCTGGTGCGGGGCGAGGGTCAGCGTCGCCCCATTATAACTGACGCTGACCATCCGCCGGGCGAAGATCGCCTCGGACAGGACGCGTAGGGGACCAGCTTCGGCTTGTTCATGCTGCATCGCAACATAATGGGTGTTCGTCGCGCGCGAGGCAAGTCCCTCAACCGCCGAACGCTTCGCCCTTCGACAATCGGGCGCCCAGAGGCTAGGTGGCGCGGATGAACGACGATGCCCTGATCGCCGCCGCGCGCGCAGCCGCCGCGCAGTCTTACTCCCCCTATTCGCGCTTCCCCGTCGGCGCCGCGCTACGCTTCGCCGACGGCAGCGTGGTCACCGGCACGAATGTCGAGAACGCGAGCTACGGCCTCGGGCTCTGCGCCGAGACGGTCGCGGTGGCCAAGGCGATGGCGGACGGCGTGCGCGGCGGGCTGGAGGCGGTCGCGGTGGTCGGTCCGGGCGCGGACCCAATCACGCCGTGCGGGCGCTGCCGCCAGGTCCTCAACGAACTTGCCGCGCTCGGCAGCACCGACCCCGAAATGCTGTGCGTCGGACCGGACGAAGTGCGGCGGCTACGCCTGAGCGACCTGTTGCCGCACGCCTTCGGCCCCGACAGCCTGAGCTAGTCCTCGAGCCACTCCAGCAGCGCGCCCATGCAATCCTGGCCGAGCTGCCTGCAGCGCTCGGGCGACCAGTTCTGCGCTGCGTCCGGTGCCGGGTCATGGTCCTTGTAGGGCATTTCGAGGGTCATGGCACAGGCGTTGAAACGATGCGCGACCTGCGTCGTCGACATGCTCATGTTCGCGGTGCCCGGCTTTGGCACCGGATAGCCCTTGGCGGTCTGAAAGTCGGGCGTGCGCCGCGCGAGGATCGCGCGATAGCGGGTGAATCGCTCCAGATGCTCTTCGGTCAGGCCGGGAATGCCTTCGTAACCGGCGAAGAACACCGCCGGTATGGCCTCGTCACCATGCACGTCCATGGCGAAATCGACCCCGGTCGCATCCATCGCATTGCGGATCGCCAGTACCTCGGGCGATTTCTCGGGCGTGGGATTCTCCCACTCGCGGTTGAGGTTGATCCCCGCCGCGTTGGTCCGCAAGTGCCCCCGGCGCGAACCGTCGGGGTTGCAGTTCGGGACGACGTGGAAGGTGCAGCGGCGACGCAGTTCGCGCGCGAGCGAGCTGGCCGGGTCGCACATCAGGTCGAGCATGCCCTCCATCCACCATTCGGCCTGCGTTTCGCCGGGATGCTGGCGGGCGTATAGCCAGACCTTCGTCTCGCCCTCGCCGAACGAGAGGCAATCAATCGGCTGGCCGTCGAGCGTGGTGCCGAGGCGACGGTAGCTCACGCCCTCGCTCGCCGCACATTCGCTGACGAGATCGTGATGACGCTCCATCGAATAGGGCGCGAAATAGGCGAACCAGGCGAGGTCAGAGGCGGGCGTGTAGCGCACCGTGATCGAGCCGTTCTCCGCAGCCATGTCGCAGGTCGTCGGCGCGGCCGCCCAGTATTCGCGGTCCTCGGACACCCGGCAATTGTAGCCCGGCCAGCCGAGCGGATAGGCCGAGGTATCGAGCCCGGTGATAATCAACTCGAGTTCGCGGCCCTTCGCGCCCGCGACGCGGAAGTGGAACCACTGCTTGAAGTCCGACAGGTGGTCCTTGCGGATTGCCAATCTGGCCGAATTGCCCTCGACCGACAGGACCTCGATATTGCCGCTGTCGAAATTGCAGTCGATCTGGATGTCGTTCACTCGCTGACCCTTACCTCGACGGTTTCGCCATTGTTGCCGGGAAACTCGCGAAAAAGTGCCTCCGCGATTGCCGAGGCGTTAGCGCCGCTATCGGCAAAAGGTGAATCCGGACTTACCGAAAATTGCGCCCGGCCCTCCCAATATGTCGCGCCGCTCGCCTTGTCACGCAGCATGAGGCCCATCTCGGTGACCAGCCGCTCGCGGTTGCCGCCGCCGCCGAGATTGATCCCGAGGCCGAGCCCGACGCCCGACCCCCAACTGCCGGTAGACCCGCCCACCCCGACGCTTACCGGCCCGCGCCGCGCGCCGTCGGCGGCGAGGCGGTACCTGTCGAGGCGGATCTGCGCGACCTGCTGCGCCCCCTCGCGCGAAGCCTCGCGATAGCCGAGCCGGGTCAGCTCGCGCGCGACCGCCGCCTTGTAGGGCGCCAGCTCGAGCGAGGAGCCGTCCATCCCCGTGCCGGTCTCGACGAACACGGTCCCGCGGCCGAGCTGGGCGGACGCGGCGGGTTCGACGAACCGGGTCACCTCGACCGGCCCAGCGTATGGCGTGGTGGCGCATGCTGCGAGCGACGCCAGCGCGGCGGCGGCGAACGCGATCTTGGCGGTTTTCATGCGAACTCTCCTGTTCCGGGCACATCGTGATGCAACGACTGGTTCCGATAGCCCGATAACGCTTCGCGAAGGGCATGGTTGCGGAGTTGCGGCAAAGGTTCCTTTACCATGTCCGTCTAGCACGGCGGCATGGCGCGCAAGCTCCCTGTACTGGTGACCGGCGGCGCCGGCTATATCGGTAGCCATGCCGTGCTGGCGCTGCTCGATGCGGGCTGGCCGGTGGCGGTGATCGACAACCTGTCGACGGGCTTTCGCTTCGCCGTGCCGACGGGTGTGCCATTCTACCACGGCGACATCGCCGACCGCGACCTGCTCGCGCGCATCTTCGCCGAACAGGGCACCGGTGCGGTGATGCACTTCGCCGGATCGGTGGTGGTGCCCGAATCGGTCGCCGACCCGCTCAAGTATTACGACAACAACACGGCCAGGAGCCGCGCACTGATCGAAGCCATCGTCGCGGCGCGCGTGCCGCACATGATCTTTTCCAGCACCGCCGCGACCTATGGCATGCCCGATCGCTCGCCGGTGACCGAGGATACGCCTGCGCAGCCGATCAACCCCTATGGCTGGTCCAAATTGATGACCGAGCGCATGCTGGCCGACGTCGCTGCCGCCCATCCGCTCAATTACTGCGCCTTGCGTTATTTCAACGTCGCCGGGGCGGACCCGCAGGCGCGCACCGGCCAGTCGACTGCAGGTGCGACGCACCTGCTCAAGGTCGCCTGCGAAGCGGCAACCAGCAGGCGCAGCCACGTCGACGTGTTCGGCACCGATTACGCCACGCACGATGGCACGGGGGTGCGCGACTACATTCACGTGAGCGACCTGGCTGCCGCGCACGTCCTCGCGCTCGAGGCGCTCATCGCCGAACCGAGCCGCTCGCTGACGATGAACTGCGGCTATGGCCGCGGGTTTTCGGTCAACGAGGTGCTCGACGCGGTCGACCGGGTGACGAACCGCACGATCGAGCGCCGTTACGGCCCGCGTCGCGCGGGCGATCCCGCTGCACTGGTTGCCGATCCTGCATTGATTCGCGCCACCCTGCAGTGGCAGCCGCGCCATGACGATCTGGACCGGATCGTGTTTCATGCGTTGCAATGGGAACGCGTGCTGGGCGAGTTGCGACGCGCGGACGATCCGGGTCCGGTCAGGGTCCGTCCCGCCGCCTGACGACGGTTGACTTGGGGCGCGTCGCCGCCTAGGGGCGCGGCTCGATTTTCGGCATCCGGTCCGGATCGCCACTTTCGCTTTCGGGAAAGACCAATGAAGATTCGCAACAGCCTCAAGTCGCTGAAGGACCGCCATCGCGACTGCCGCGTGATCCGCCGCCGTGGCCGGACCTACGTGATCAACAAGACGAACCGCCGCTTCAAGGCCCGCCAGGGCTGATTCGCGCGCGTGCGGCCCGGTTCGCGCCGGGCTTCGTCAACCGGCCTGCCTCCACCCGGAGCGCGGGCCGTTTGCGTTTGGGGGTCCGATGACTAGCCAGGTTCAAGCCATCGTGTTCGATGTCGGGCGGGTGCTCTACCAGTGGCGGCTGTCGGCGCTGTTCGACAAGCTGATCGCGGACGAGGGCGAGCGCGCCTGGTTCCTGGCCAACGTCGTGACCGAGGAATGGCACTTCCAGCACGACGAAGGCCGCCCGCTGGCCGAGATGGTGCCGGAGCGTCAGGCCGAGTTTCCCGATCACGCGCATCTGATCGACGCCTACGCCGCGCGTTTCAACGAGACGATTCCCGGGCCGGTGCCCGGCAGCCTCGAACTGGTCGAGCGATTGGATGCGGCGGGCGTGCCGCTCTATGCGATCACCAACTTCGGGGCCGAGTTCTGGGCCATGTTCCGCCCGACCGCGCCGGTGTTCGACCGGTTCCGCGACGTGGTCGTCTCGGGCGAGGAGAAGCTGGCCAAGCCCGACCCGGCCATCTTCCACCTCGCCGCGCGCCGTTTCGGCCATGCGCCAGGCGCCATGCTGTTCATCGACGACAATGCCGCCAATATCGCGGCTGCGTCCGCGCTCGGCTGGCAGGTCCATCACTTCGTCGAGGCACCCGCGCTGGAACGCGATCTGGCCGCGCGCGGTCTGCTGGCATGAAAAAGCCCCCGGGATGGGTATCCCGGGGGCAGTCTGTTCCACCCAAGAGAGGACGGGGGTGGGGAAGGCTTGGATCAGTTGCCGTTGCACTTGGCCAGGCGCTCGCCTTCGAGCGTCTCGCCGTTGGCACGGAAGCTGGCGATCTGGCCGACTTCGCGCTGCAGCTTGCGGCACACGACCTCGGGGCGCGAGGTGCCCTTGGGCGCGGCGCAGGTGGTGCCTTCGCAGCGCCATACCAGCCCGCCGCCGATGTAGCGGCTGTCCTTGGCCGGCGCTGCCAGTTCGGCGGTGTAGTAGGCGCCGGTCGAAGCCTGCGCCGGGGCGGGGGCGATCGCGGCACCGAAGGTGAGCGAGGTGTAGAGCATCGCGGCGACGGCAGCGCCGACGGTGCCGGAACGGGGGGCGAAGCGGGGGAGGGAGAGGGTCATCGGTCGCATTCCTGTTGCTAGTTGGTGCGACCGGGCCTAACTAGGTTGCGAATCAGGACCGGTTGCTGATTGCTACCTACATTGCCGAAAATTAGGTTGCAAGAGAAAACTTAGTTTCAGTTTTGTGACGCTACGGAATGCGGTTAGAACGGTTCCGGGGAGACGATGGCCGATGGGTGAACTGAGAGAACCGCTGCGCGAACTGACGGCCTGCGGGCTGCCCGAAGCGCTCGAGGTGATGGGCGAGCGGTGGAGCTTCATGATCCTGCGCGCCAGCTTCAACGGGCTGCACCACTTCGAGGAATTTTTGAGCGAGCTGGGCATTGCGCGCAACATCCTCTCGAACCGCCTTGCCAAGCTGGTCGAACACGCGATCCTCGACCGCCAGCCCTGCCCCGACGACCGCCGCCGGATCGAATACCGCCTCACGGAAAAAGGTTTCGACCTCCTCCCCGCGATGCTCGCGCTGCGCCAGTGGGGGCAGAAATACGGCAGCGAGGTGGTCGAGAACCCGGTGCTGGTCGACGAACAGGACCGCCTGCCGATCGGCCCGGTCTCGATCCTGGCGCACGACGGCCGCATCCTGGGCCCCGCCGACCTCTGGCTGACCAAGCCGGAAAACCTCGGTGTCCGTGCCGACGGCACCCGCGCCAAGCCCGGCGCAGCGCTGGAGCGGGGCGACTATGCCGACCTCAACCGGCGGCAGGCGGCGGAGTAGCCGTCTGTTTGCCGGGGTTTGCGGCGGCTCACGACCCCATTGCGGACATTAGGCGCGTTGCTCTGCCCCGTCGTCGGAGAGTCTGTGAGTATCACTTGGCAAGACATCGCGTTTCAACTGGAACCAGACATCGCGCGGGAAGCTGGCAAGGCATGGTCATGGCTTTTTCCGGAGCCGTGGGAGCCAATCGTTTGCTCGATGGTGGCTGGTGTGTTTCTAGAGAAGCCGGACGGCGGGGTGCATTGGCTCGATACCGGCACCGGTTTGGTCGAGCACGTTGCCAGCACTCGCATCCAGTTCGAGGAGATAATAAGGTCGTCGCCTGACCTTGTTGACGAGTGGTTCCTCCCGCCCCTCGTGAAGCGGCTCCACGCAGCGGGCAAAAGACCCACAGTCGGTGAATGCTATGGGTTCACAATCCTGCCGATCTTTGCTGAGGGCAAGTATGGAGCGGACAACATGTTCGTCGTGCCGCTAAGAGAGCAGCTTGTCGGAATGGCGGACATCCACCGGCAGTTGAACGATCTGCCCGAAGGGGCATCGGTCCAAATCAAGGTCATCGATTAGCTGCGGGCGGAATGTCCGCAATCCACCCCAATTGCAGACATTTTCCTACACGCGCGGCATTTGCTAGCCCCAGGCCCTGCTCTTTCGCATGGTCAATCGGCCCTCGGCCCGCGCAAGGTGACACCCGGATGCTGCAAGGTGACGCTTGCGCCACGCAAGGTTACGCTGTTTTCGCACAAGGTGACGCCTTTTCGCGCGAGGTTACAAAACGTCCCCTGGACTGTGTAACACCCGGTCCATGTCTCGTGGCGGAAGGGGTCGAATCGGCGGTCGCCTGGCCACGCGTCACGCCCGCGGCGGCTGCCTCCGGTAGCTCAGCGCCTCCGCCACATGGATGCGGCCCACCTCCTCCACGCCAGCAAGGTCCGCGATCGTCCGCGCGACGCGCAGCATGCGGGTGTAGCCGCGCGCCGAGAGGCGCATCGCCTCGGCAGCTTGCATGAGCAGCCTGCGACCGGGTTCGTCGGGGGTGGCGAAGCGTTCGAGCGGCGGGCCGTCGAGTTCGGCGTTGGTGCGCGCGCCGGTCTCCGCGCTCCGCGCCGACTGCAGCCCGCGGGCCCTGGCTACCCGCGCGGCGACTTCGGCGCTGCCTTCGGCGGGCGGCGGCAGCGCGAGGTCGGCGGCGCTGACCGGATCGACCTCGACATGCAGGTCGATCCGGTCGAGCATCGGGCCGCTGACCCGCGACTGGTAGTCCGCCGCGCAGCGGGGCGCGCGGCTGCACGCGAGCGCGGCATCGCCCAGGTGCCCGCACCGGCACGGGTTCATCGCCGCGACCAGTTGCACCCGCGCGGGGAAGCTGACGTGCGCGTTGGCGCGGGCGACGTCGACCTTGCCCGTCTCCAGCGGCTGGCGAAGCGAGTCCAGAACGGCGCGCTGGAACTCGGGCAGTTCGTCGAGGAACAGCACGCCCAGGTGCGCAAGGCTGACCTCGCCCGGCTTGACCTTGAGCCCGCCGCCCGTGAGCGCGGCCATGCTGGCGGAGTGGTGCGGCGCGCGGAATGGCCGCTCGCGGCTGATCCGCCCGCCTTCGAGCATCCCGGCGACCGACTGGACCATCGACACCTCCAGCGCCTCGCCGCTGGTCAGTTCGGGCAGCACGCCGGGCAGGCACGAGGCCAGCAAGCTCTTGCCCGCACCGGGCGGCCCGATCATCAGCAGGTTGTGCCCGCCCGCCGCCGCGATCTCGAGCGCACGCTTGGCGGTCTCCTGCCCCTTCACCTGTTTCAGGTCCGGCCCGTGCCCGCGCGGCGCGACCTCGCCCGGCTGCGGTTCGGGCAGACGCTGCGTGCCCTTGAGGTGGTTGAGGAGCGAGATCAGATCGGGCGCGGCGATCACCGGCACGCCGCTCGCCCAGCGCGCCTCGCTGCCTTGCGCCGCCGGGCAGATCAGCCCCGCGTCCTCGCCGCTCGCGTGGAGCGCGGCGAGCAACACCCCGGGCGATGGGACCACGCGGCCATCCAATGCCAGTTCGCCAACTGCGATGAAATCGGCGAGCTGCTCGGCATCGGTCACGCCCATCGCCGCGAGCAGCGCCAGCGCCACGGGCAGGTCGTAGTGCGAGCCTTCCTTGGGCAGGTCGGCAGGCGAGAGGTTGATGGTGATCCGCTTGGGCGGCAGCGCGAGGCCCATCGAGGAGAGCGCGGCGCGCACCCGCTCCTTGCTCTCGCCCACCGCCTTGTCGGCGAGACCGACGATGTTGAAGTTCGGCACCCCCGGCGCGACCGCGCACTGCACCTCGACCGCGCGCGCCTCCAGCCCGAGATAGGCGACCGTCCTGACGAGTGCGACCACAGATGCCCCCTGCAACCCGGCATGGGTGATGGCCGCAACATCCTGAATTGTCGAGCGCGACTGCATCCATCCCGGAACATGGGTAACCCGATGGCAAGGATATCGCTTGGCATTCGCGCAAGCGATGCGGGCGCATTGTGCGGTCATGCGGTTCGTCCTCGCCCTGTTCCTTGCGCTTGCCGGCCTCGCCGCCGCGCCTGCCCATGCGCAGGTCGTTTCGGTCGAGCGCTGGACCGAGGAGTGGGATGCGGCTCGCGGCGCATGGGTGCGGGTCGATCCGGGTGCCCAGCGCTTCGTAGAATCGCGCGCGGCGGCGCAGCCCGAGGCGATCGCGCAGTACGGGCCGTTCCGGGTGGTCGACGGCGAGCGGGCGCAACTGGTCGATGTCACCGAGAGCGACACCCCGGCGCATTTCGCCGCGATGCTGCGCGCGCACCCGGGCCTCGCCACGCTCGAGATGATCGACTGCCCCGGCACCGAGGACGATCAGGCCAACCTGCGCCTCGGTCGGATGATTCGCGCCGCGGGAATCGCGACGCATGTGCCGCCCGGCGGCTCGGTCCGCTCGGGCGCGGTCGAGCTGTTCATCGCCGGTGCCACGCGGCGGATCGACGACGGGGCCGAGTTCGCGGTCCATTCATGGATCGACGAACGCGGGCGCGAGGCGCACCACTATGCCGCCGATGCGCCCGAGCACCGCGCCTATCTCGCCTATTACCGCGAGATGGGCATGGGCGAGCGCGAGGCGCGCGCGTTCTACGCCATGACCAATTCGGTCGGGTTCGACAGCGCGAAGTGGCTCGGCGCGGGCGAGATGCGCGGCTGGCTCGGAATGGACGAAATCGCGCCCGAACCGCGCCCCGAACCAAGCCTGGCCTATCTTGACTTGCCCGCGCTGCTGCCCTAACGGCGCGGCCATACAGGCGGCTGCCCGTTGCGGCGGCCCTTTTTGTTTCGACTTAGAGGTTATCATGAAGCGGACTTTCCAGCCCAGCAATCTCGTTCGCGCCCGCCGCCACGGCTTCTTCGCGCGCAAGGCGACCCCGGGTGGCCGCAAGGTGCTCCGCTTGCGCCGTCGTCGCGGCCGCAAGACGCTCTGCGCCTGATCATAGGCTGACCGGATCGGGCAGTGCCCGGTCATGGTCCAGGCATCGGCCCGCTTCCCCACGGGGAGGCGGGCCGAGCGCATTTGCGGGCCGCAAAACGCGATTCGCTGTCCTTGCGGTAAACGAGCCTCGTGCCTATCGCGCTCGGCATGGTCAGTATCGCCACCTGGAATATCAATTCGGTCCGCCTGCGCCTGCCCCAGGTCGAGCGCGTGCTGCGCGAGCAGGCGCCCGATGTGCTGTGCCTGCAGGAAATCAAGTGCCAGGAAAGCCAGTTCCCGGCCGAAGCGCTGGCCGAACTCGGCTACGTCCATCAAGCCGTCCACGGGCAGAAAGGCTATCACGGCGTCGCCACCGTCAGCCGCATTCCGCTGCGCGAGCTGACCCGCAACGACTGGCAGGACAACGGCGAAGCACGTCATGTCGGGGTCGAACTGCTCGGGCCGGAAGGCCAGGGGCTGGTGCTTGAGAACGTCTATATCCCGGCCGGCGGCGACATTGCCGACCGCGCGGTGAATCCGAAGTTCGGGCAGAAGCTCGATTTCCTCGAACGCATGACCCGCTGGGCCGACGCGCTCGACCGGCCGACGCTGATCGTCGGCGACTTCAACATCGCCCCGCTCGAGTGCGACGTGTACGATCACAAGGCGCTGCTCAAGGTCGTCAGTCACACCCCGATCGAGGTCGAGACGCTTGGCCGATTTCGCGACGCGCACGGGTGGGTCGATCTGGGCCGCGAGTTCATCCCCGCGCCGGAGCGCAACTACTCATGGTGGTCGTACCGCAGCTACTGGCGGCAGAAGGACCAGGGGCGGCGATTGGACCACATGTGGGCGAGCCCCGACCTCGCCGCGCAAGCTAGGTCGCATCGCTTCGTCGAGGAGACCCGGCGCTGGGAAAGCCCGAGCGACCACGTGCCGCTCATCACGGAGTTTGACCTCTGACCAGCCCCTCGCCCGCCCGCCGCGCGGCGCAGGCGGTCGATGCACTGCGCCACGGCTGGCCGCTCGCGCTTGAGGGCGGGCCGGTGCTGCTGCCCATCGAGACGGCGGTGGCAAGCGAGGCGCGGTCGAGCCACATGCTCATCTCCGCGGCGCGGGCCGAGACCCTGAAGCTCGCCAACCAGCGCGAGGCGGCCGTGCCGCACGCCCCCGTGCTGATTCGCGGCGCGGAGCCGTTTACGCTGGCCGATGCGCTGCCGGTGGCCGACCCGGCGCTCGATCTCGCCACGCCGCTCAAGGGCCCGTTCGCCGCCGAGCCGCTCGGCTGGCATGGCGCCGCCGTCGCTGCGCTCGAATTGGCGCGGATCGCGGGGATCCTGCCCGCTTTCATGGTCGATCCCCAGCACGCAGGTGAAGCACAGCCGGTCGCGCCCGCTGACGTTGCCGCCTATCAGGACCCGGCCCGCCTGATGATCGCAAGCCGCGCGCGCCTGCCGGTCGCGGCAGCGGAAGACGCGGAGATCGTCGTCTTCCGCGCGCCCGATGACTTGCGCGAACATGTTGCGCTGGTCATCGGCAGCCCGGATGGCGACCGCGCGCCGCTGGTGCGGCTTCATTCGGAATGCCTCACCGGCGACATCCTCGGCAGCCTCAAGTGCGACTGCGGGCCGCAGCTCGACGCGGCGCTCGCGGCGATGGCGGAGGAAGCCCGCAATGGCTCCGGCTGGGGCGTGCTGCTCTACTTGCGGCAGGAAGGGCGCGGGATCGGCCTCGTCAACAAGATGCGCGCCTACCGCTTGCAGGATCAGGGGTTCGACACGGTCGACGCCAACCGCCGGCTGGGCCTGCCGGATGAAGCCCGCGATTTTCCTGTCGCGGCGCACATGCTGGCGCTGCTCGGGGTGCGCGGGGTGCGGCTGCTGACCAACAACCCCGCCAAGGTCACTGCGCTGGAAGCGACAGGCGTTGCGATCGTCGAGCGCGTGCCCCACAGCCTGCCCGCCAACCCGCACAACGCGCGCTATCTCGCAACCAAGCGCGACCGCTCCGGACACCTCTTGCCATGAACCTGACGATCCGCCCCGAACTGCCCGGTGATGCGCCCGCGATCCGCGCGCTGACCGAGGCCGCATTCCGCAACGTCGCGCACAGCGACGGCAGCGAGGCCGACGTCGTCGACCGGCTGCGCGCCGATGGCGATCTCACGCTGTCATTGGTCACGACCAACATGGACAAGGCGATCATCGGCCATATCGCCTTCTCGCCGGTGACGATCTCCGATGGCAGCGAGGGCTGGTATGGCCTCGGTCCATGCTCGGTCATCCCGACGCGCCAGCGCACCGGGATCGGCAGCGCGCAGGTCGAGGCGGGGCTGGCGGAACTGCGCGCACGAGGCGCGCGCGGTGTCGTGTTGCTCGGCAGCCCGAAATATTATGGTCGGTTCGGATTCGAACACGACCCAGTGCTGGCCTATCCCGACGCGCCGGCGGAGTATTTCCAGCGACTGGTGCTCGTGGGGGAGGCGCCGTCAGGCACCGTCCGCTACGCTCCGGCCTTCGGCTAGCGCTTCTCGAACGGCTTGAGACCGGTGCCGAGGTTGTTGTCGGCGATGGCGAGCCGCGCCCCGGTCCAGTCGGCGACGAACACCGTGCTGCGGCTGAGGCCCGGCACCAGCCGCGCATCGTTGCCCGCGATCTGGAGTCCGTCCGAGGGGTGCAGGATGTCTTCGGCTCCGACTGCAACGAAGGCGGAGTAATTCTCCTTGTCGCGCCCCTGGACGAACCAGTTGTTGGTGATCTGGCCCACCGCGCCCGCGGGCAGGTCGATCATGTAGTTGGTGCCTCGTCCTGCCGAATCGTCGAAGCTGGAGCTGGCTATCTCGACCAGGGTGGCGCGCGACTTGACGTAGTGCCCGCCGGTGCCGCGTTCGAACCGGCTGCGCGTGACGCGAAGGTGGCCGTAGTCGCCGATGTAGATCGAGTGTGCGCAGCCGGCCGAATTCTCGCAGGTGCCGAGACCGCTGAAGGTCGACTTGTCGATGACGATGCGCCCGGATGGATCGTTCGCGGTGAGAATGCCCTGCTGGCTATCCTGGAACCAGCTCTGGGTTACGAGCAGGTTGCCCTGCTCGAGGCGGATGCCCGCACCGTTGCCATCTGCCACCGCCATGTTGCGGAAAACGAGACCGGTAACCGTCGCCTCGTTGCCGCGCAGAACGAGCGCCGCCTTGCCCTCGCATTCGGTGCCGTCGAAGATCGCGGAACCCGGCTCGCTGGCGACGAATGCGACCGAGCCTGCCTCCTGCACCGCGCACTGGCGATGCGTGCCCGGCGCGACCGCGATCGTGCCGCTGCCCGCCCCGACCGCGTTCACCGCATCCTGCAACCGGTCGAATTCCTGCCCTGTCTCGATCACCGTGAACGGCCGCGCGGATCCTTGCGCGAACACCGCGGCGGCCGGGATGGCCGCGATGGCGAGCACCACGACAAGCCCGGCAAGCGAGTGCGATGGACGAGCGGGAAGCGAGCGAGCGGAGTTTTCCATGACGCCCGCGATAGGCAGAATGGGTTAACACCCGGTCAAGGCTTCGGCTGTCGGCTGTCGACGAATGCCACGAGCGCGTCGATCACTCCGGCCGCCAGCGGCAGATCGGGATCGCCGTAGGTGGCAAGATTGGCAGCCGGCGTGTCTTCCTCGACCGCCTTGAGCACATGATTGACCGATGGCAGCAGCATGGCGGTCGCCTCCGGCCGTGCCGCGCGCAAAGCATCGTATTCGCTCGTGCCGGTCTGCAAATCCTTCGCTCCGTAGAGCAACAGCATCGGCAATTCGCTGGCCCCGGCCATGCTCGCCGGGTCGTAGCCGAAGAGATCGATCAGATAGCCCTGCACTGCCGGAGCGAACAACGGCGCCAGCCCGGGGTGGAGGCTCTCGATCGCCACGCGCTCCCCCTGCTCGAGGCGGTCGATAGCAGTCTCGGCCTGGCCAAGGATCGGAGCATTGGCCGGATTGGCCCGCAGTTGATCGCGCAGAACCGTGCCGAGGGGTCGCCCGGGCGCCGCCACCAATGCAATGCCGCAAACGCCCTGCGGCGTTACGCGAGCCGTCTCCAGCGCGATCAGCCCGCCCTCGCTGTGACCGATCAACCAGATGCATTCGGCCCCGGTTCTCTCGCGCAACAAACCTATCCACGTGGCAGCATCGGCTGCGTAATCGGCCACCGTAACCGCGTTCGCATCGGCGATCGCCGCACCGCTGCCGAACATGCCGCGCTTGTCAGCCCGCAGCGAGCCGATCCCCGATCCGGCCAGGCCTTCCGCGAGCAGGCGATACGTTGCGGCCTTCACGCCGAGAGGATTGTTGCCGTCGCGGTCGGTCGGACCCGAGCCGGGCAGGATCAGGACGGTCGGCTTGCCGGGCGCAGGCGCAATGAACGTGCCCTTCAGAGACCCTTGCGGACCTGCTGCTTCCAGCTCCATCAGGGACGACGGCGACTGCGCGCTCGCGGTCGATGCAATTGCTAGCGAAGCGCCTGCGATCAGATGAGCGATGGTACCGGTCATGATGTCTCCTTGGGCGGTCGGCCGCGCCTGGGGCGTGGGCTGGGATGAACGTCGATGCCACGCCGCTTCAGCGCCTCGCGCAACAGCACTTCGATCTCGGCATTGGCGCTACGCAGTTCGGTTGCCGCCAACCGCTCGATCGCGGCGTGGACCGCCGGATCGAGACGGAGGGCAAAGGCCTTTTTCTGGGCGCCGTCAGGCATGGTCGGCCGTGGCTCAGTACAGCGATCCGGCGTTGACCACCGGCTGCGCCTCGCGCTCGCCGCACAGGACGACCATCAGGTTAGAGACCATCGTCGCACGGCGCTCGTCGTCCAGCTCGACGATGCCGTCCTGGCTCAGCTTGGTGAGCGCTTCCTCGACCATGCCGACCGCGCCGAGCACCAGCTTCGAGCGCGCGGCGATCACCGCATCGGCCTGCTGACGGCGCAGCATGGCACTGGCGATCTCAGGGGCATAGGCGAGGTGGGTGAGGCCCGCCTCGTCGACAACGATACCCGCGACGCGAAGCCGCTCGTTCAGTTCCTCGAGCAGCTCGCGGTTCACAACCTCACCGCTGCCGCGCAGCGTGACTTCCTCGTTCTCGAAGTCGTCGTAGGGGTGGCGCGAGCCGACGGTGCGGAGCCCGGCCTCGATCTGGATCTCGACGAAAGCCTTGTAGTCATCGACGTCGAAGCTCGCCTGCGCGGTATCGGAGACGCGCCAGACGACGTTGCAAGCAATCTCGATCGGGTTGCCGCGCAGGTCGTTGATCTTGACCTTTTCCGAATGGATGTTGTGCGCGCGGGCGGATACTTTCGCGCGCATGATCCAGGGCCAGACCCAGCGCAGCCCCTCGGTCCGCTCGGTGCCCTTGTATTCGCCGAACAGCGTCAGCACCGCGGCCTGGTTGGGCTGGAGCATGAAGAAGCCGCAGGCGACGACCAGGATCGCCAGCACCGCGACGATGAGCATACCGACAAAGGCAGCCGGCCCCGTTCCCATCGCGCCGCCCGGCGCCATCATCGGAGCGAGCCACGCCGTCCCGGCAATCAGCGCCAAAAGGACGATCAGCATGATATAGCCATTATGGCTCGAACCGGGCACCTCGCGGCTGACGTTCATTCCCTTGAGTTCGGTGACCATCGCAATTCCTCCTCCGATATAATTACGATATCATATTTATATCATTCTAGCTGCTCGGCAAGGAAAATCCGCGCGGCCCTTGAAACTGGACGCGGCCAAGCGCATTTAGCATGAGCGGACCGGGCCCCTCTGGCGCGGCGCACGGCCTTCGGGCGTGGCGCTGCGTGATGTCGGACCGCATCGGATGACGCCGATGCCGGGCCCGGGGTTACCCCCTCCCCCTCCCCAACCTCGGCTTGGCTCGGCGCATCCGATCGATCGCAGGAACGCAATCGAAGGGACCGAACGTGTCACACCAAATCTATCGACTGCTGGAACGTCACCAGAAACTCGACGCGATGCTCGATCACGCGCGCAAGCGACTGTGGGTCGACCCGATCGAGGTCGCCCGGCTCAAGAAGCTGAAGCTGGCACTCAAGGATCGCATCGCGCGTGTGATGGGCACCCGCCGGACCGCCTGACGACGCACCGGGCGGGTGATCCTGCGCGGGTCCCGCCCGGTACCAAATCCGGGATAAACGAACATGGAATTCCTCGTTGCCGACTGGCTCGGCACGCCAGCCTGGTTCTGGCTGGCCTTCGGCGCGATAGTGATTGCGCTGACCGCATTCGACCTCGGTGTCCTCAATCGCGAGAACCGCGAGATGGGGGTATCGGAATCGCTCAAGCTCAGTGCGTTCTACATCGCCGTCGCGCTTGCGTTCGGCGGGTGGATCTGGCTCGAACGCGGGCCCGAACTGGGCATGCAGTACTACACCGGTTTTTTCATCGAGAAGGCGCTGTCGATCGACAACGTCTTCGTCATCAGCATGATTTTCGGCTATTTCGCGATCCCCGCGAAATACCAGTACCGCGCCCTGCTCTGGGGCATCGTCGCAGTGATCGTGCTGCGCGGCCTGATGATTGCCGGCGGCGCCGCCCTGGTGGCGGAAGCCTACTGGGTACTCTACATCTTTGCCGCATTCCTGATCGTGACGGGGGTGAAGATGTTCTTCACCTCCGACCACGATCCCGACATCGGCAACAACCGGGCGGTGCAGTGGATTTCGCGCCGCATGCGCGTGACGCCCGAGCTGCACGGACAGAAGTTCATCGTCCGGGTTCCCGACAGCCGGACCGGCAAGATGGTGCTGGCGGCGACCCCGCTGCTGCTGGCGCTGGTCGTAATCAACATCGCCGACCTGGTGTTCGCGATCGATTCGGTCCCGGCGATCTTCGCCATCACGACCGATACGTTCATCGTCTACACCAGCAACATCATGGCGATTCTCGGACTGCGTGCGCTCTACTTCGCGCTCGCGGCGATGGTGCACCGGTTCCATTACCTCAAGTTCGCGCTTGCTGCGGTGCTGGTGTTCATCGGCTCGAAGATCTTGGTCGCCGATTTCCTGCTGGGCGGGGCCAAGTTCCCGCCCGTCGCAAGCCTCGGCGTGACCTTCGGTCTGATCGCAGCCGGTATCGCCTATTCGCTGTGGAAGACGCGCGGCGAGGGATCAGTGCTTCCGGATAACGGCTAGGAAGCGGTCGCCATAGGCGTCCAGCTTCCGCGCCCCGACACCCGCAACCCGCCCGAGTTCGCCCAGCGAGCCCGGGCGGGCCGAAGCCATCTCGCGCAGCGTCGCATCGTGGAAGATGACATAGGGCGGCACCTGACCTTCGACCGCCAGTTCGCGGCGCAGTTCGCGCAGTGCGTCGAACAGCGGATCGCCGACGGGGTTGGCCTCTCCGCCGCGTCGCCGTCCGCCGCTTCGTGCGGGCGGGACCACGATCGCGACCGGCTGCTCCCCCTTGAGGATTGCCTTGGCACTGTCCCCCAGCGCGAGACCGCCGTGCTCGGTCGCGACCAGCGCCCCCCGCGCCTGCAATGCGCGGCTGAGCGGCTGGAGCAGTCGCGCTTCGTCGCCGGACACAATTCCAAAGACGCTCAGGCGATCATGCCCGCGCTGGCGCACGCGATCGTCCGCCGCGCCGGTGAGGACTTTCTGCAAGTGCCCGAAGCCGAAGCTCTGCCCGGTGCGATAGACCGCCGAAAGCAGCTTGCGCGCGGTTTCGGTCGCGTCGGTTACGCCGGGCGCCTCGAGGCAATTGTCGCAATTGCCGCACCTGTCGGGCGGCTCCTCGCCGAAATGGCGGAGCAATACCGCGCGGCGGCACCCCGGCGTCTCGACCAGCGCTGCGAGCGCGTCGAGCCGGGCGCGCTCGCCGGCACGGCGATCCTCGGGCACTTCGGCCAACCGCTGGCGCGCCTGAGCGAAGTCGCCCGCGCCCCACAGCATCACCGCCTGCGCCGGATCGCCGTCGCGCCCCGCACGGCCGGTTTCCTGGTAATAACTCTCGATCGACTTGGGCACCCCGGCATGCGCGACAAACCGCACGTCGGGCTTGTCGATACCCATGCCGAAGGCGACGGTCGCGACGATGACCATGTCCTCGCTCGCCACGAACGCCGCCTGGTTGGCGGCCCGCTCTCCCGGCTCCAGGCCAGCGTGGTACGGGCGGACCGCACGGCCGGTGCTCTCGGCCAGCTTGATCGCAAGGTCTTCGGCCTTCTTGCGCGTCGGGACATAGACGATCCCCGCGCCGGGCTCGGCGCGCATCAGGTCGGCGATCTGGCGCACCGGGTTGTCCCGGTGGCGCAGCGCATAGCGGATATTGGGCCGGTCGAAGCCCGCGAGCACGACGCCGTCTCCCGGGATGCCAAGCTGTTCGCGCACATCCTCGCGCGTGCGCGCATCGGCAGTCGCGGTCAGGGCGAGACGCGGGACGTCCCCGAACGCGTCCATCAGCGGCCGGAGCTGGCGGTAGTCGGGGCGGAAGTCGTGGCCCCATTCGGAAACGCAGTGCGCCTCGTCGATCGCGAACAGGCACAGCGGCGCGGCGGTCAGGAATTCCCGGAAATGCGGCTGGCTTGCCCGCTCGGGCGCGACGTAGAGCAGGTCGAGTTCGCCCGCCCGGAAGGCGTCCTGCGTCTCGCGCCAGTCGGCGTCCTGGCTGGTCAGCGTCGCCGCGCGAATGCCGTTGGCGCGGGCGGAGCGCAGCTGGTCGTGCATCAGCGCGATCAGCGGCGAGACCACCACGCAGGTCCCGTGCAGCATTGTCGCGGGGAGCTGGTAGGTCAGCGACTTGCCTGCGCCGGTCGGCATGACCGCCAGCGTCGATTCGCCCGCCATGACCCGGGCGACGACCTCGGCTTGGCGCCCGCGAAAATCGTCGTAGCCGAACAGGTCGCGCAGCCGGGCACGGGCATTGTCCAGATCGAGCAAGGCGGGATCGGCGACCATCGCGGGCCTGATGGCAGAAGGGCGGTCGCGCGCAAACCGGTTAGGTGCCGTTTTCCCGTTTGCGAGCACCGCCGTGCCCCGCTAGATCACGCTTGTGCACCCCTAGCCCCTTTGGAGGACCCATGAAGAAGATCGTCTCCGCCGCCTTCGCCGGCAGTCTAGCGCTCGCACTCGCCGCCTGCGGCAGTGCCGACGACGCCTCTACCGAGGCCGAGGCCGATACGGTCGAACTGCCCGCCGACGAGGCGATGGAAGACGTGACCGCCGAGCCGGTCGCCGATCCCGGCGCGATGACGCCGACGCCGGAGGAAACCGACACCACGACGCCCGACGAAGCTGCCGATCAGGCTGGTGCGGATGCCGAGGCGGCGGCCGCCGCCGTGGCTGCCGCCGCGGCCGAAGGTGCCGAGGACGCTACGGAATAGCCGCAGCGCGTCCCGACTAACAAAAAGCGGGCTGATCGGAGGCGATTCGCCCGCTTTTTCTTTGCCGCGCTCCCGCTATGGTGCCCGCCATGACGCGCCCGGTAACCACCCTGCTCGCCCTGCTTCTGGCCGCCTGCGGACCCGCCGGGAACGATCCCGGCCCGGGCGGCGTGACGGTCGATGAGGCCAAGGCGCTGGACGAGGCGGCAGCCATGCTCGACGAGCGCCGCCTGCCCGACGAAGCGCTGGCCGAGCAACCGGCCGCAGCCGAAGAAACGCCGGCCGAATAGGCCGTTTCCCGGGAAGAGGAGCCCGACCGATGAACCAGACCGGCATGGACGCCGATACCTTCGAACAGTTCATGGAGCAGCTCGAGCGCTACGTGCGCGAACGGCTGATCCCGGCAGAAAAGGAAACGATCGCGAACGACGCGATTCCCGCCGATATCCTTCAGGAAATGAAGGACATGGGCCTGTTCGGGCTGACCATCCCGGAGGAGTACGGCGGCGCGGGCCTCAACGTCAGCCAGTATGCCCGCACCGTCCATGCGCTGAGCTATGCCGCGCCCGCGTTCCGCTCGATCTTCTCGATCAACATCGGCATGTTCAATTCGGCGATCAAGAACGGCGGGACCGAGCAGCAGAAGGCCGAGTGGTGGCCCAGGCTCGCCGCGGGCGCGATCGCCTGCTTCGGGCTGACCGAGCCAGGCAGCGGCAGCGACAGCGCCGCGATGCAGACCACGGCGCGGCCAGATCCCTCGGGCAACGGTTGGATCCTCAACGGCACCAAGCGCTACATCACGAACGCGCCCCACGCCGATGTCGCGCTGATCATGGCGCGGACCGAGAAAGAGGCGCTGCCGAGGAACGCGCATGTATCCGCCTTCATCGTGCCGATGGACACGCCCGGCGTTTCGACCGGCAGCCCGGACAAGAAGATGGGCCAGGCGGGCGCGCATATCTCCGACGTGATCCTCGAGGACGTCCACGTGCCAGGCGAGGCGCTGCTGGGCGGCGAGACCGGCCAGGGCTTCGTCTTCGCGATGAAGAGCCTCGACAACGGACGCATCTCGGTCGGCGCGGCCTCGACCGGCTATGCCCGCCGTGCGCTCGACAGCGCGTTGCGCTACGCCACCGAGCGCAAGGCATTCGGCGAGCCGATCGCCAACTTCCAGTTGATCCAGCAGATGCTCGCCGAGAGCGAGACCGAGATCTACGCCGCCGAATGCATGATGGCCGACGTGACCCGCCGCGCCGACGCGGGCGAGAACGTCATCCGCAAGGCGGCCGCGTTCAAGGTGTTCGCTTCCGAGATGTGTGGCCGCGTGGTCGACCGGGTGGTGCAGATCTACGGCGGCGCGGGCTATCTCGCCGAGTACGACGCCGAGCGGTTCTTCCGCGATGCGCGCATCTATCGCATCTACGAAGGAACGACGCAGATCCTCCAGCTCCAGATCGCCAAGCACATGCTGCGCGAATTCGCCGCGCAAGCCTGATGCACGACCTGCTGCCCGACCTCAGCCTGATCGAGGTTTCCAGCTTCGTCGCATCGCCCACGGTCGGCCTGTACTGCGCGCAGATGGGCGCCGAGGTGGTGCGGGTGGACCACAAGGCGGGCGGGCTCGATTATCGCCGTTACATGCTGACGCGCGAGGGGCGCTCGCTGAGCTGGGAGAACCTCAACCGGGGCAAGAAAAGCGTCGCGCTCGACCTGCAGAGCGGTGCCGGTCGTGAACTGCTGGTGGAACTCGCGCGCGCGACCGGCACGCTGGTCACCAACCTGCCGGAGAAGAGCTTCCTTGCTCATGAGGCGGTGGCGCAGGGGCGGGCCGACATGGTCAGCTTGCGCGTGATGGGATGGCACGACGGGCGCCAGGCGATGGACTTCACCGTCAATGCGGCGAGCGGCTATCCGCTGATGTGCGGACCGGAAGACTGGGACCCGGACACCGCGCCACCGGTCAACCAGGTCCTGCCCGCATGGGACTTCATCACCGGGGCCTACGGCGCGTTCGCGCTGGTCGCCGCGCACCACAACCGCAGCCGGACGGGCGCGGGCGCGGAGCTGCGCCTGCCGCTGGGCGACGTGGCGATCGGGACGATGGCCAATGCCGGTGCGATGGCCGAAATGCTCTATCGCGGCAGCGACCGCCAGCGGCTCGGCAACGCGATCTGGGGCGCATTCGGGCGCGACTTCCGCAGCCGCGACGGGGTGCGTTTCATGGTCGCGGCGCTGACTGCCAAGCAATGGGACGGGCTGGTCACCGCGTTCGGGATCGAAGCCAGGATCGCCGCGCTGGAGGAGGAGGTCGGCGTGCGTTTTGCGGACGGCGACACGCCGCGCTTCGATCACCGGCACCGCCTGTTCGCGCTGTTCCAGCATTCTGCCGCAGCGCTCGACTGGAGTGAACTGGAAGCGCGCATGGCCGCGCAGGCCTGCACCTTCGAGCGCTATCGCACGATGCACGAGGCGGCGACCGACCCGACGCTGATCGGCGGCAACCCGCTGTTCGGTCCATCGCCCGCAAATCCGAGCGGCTTCGCCTACCCGGCGACGCGCAGCTTCGCGAACGTTCACGGCGAAACGCGGGGCGATCCCGCACCCGCGCCCTATCTCGGCGAGCACAGCGAGGAAGTGCTCGCCGAGCGGCTCGGCCTGACATCGGGCGAAATCGCGCGGCTGGTCGATGCCGGGACCGTTGCCCTGTCGGACAAGGAATAGCTCGATGACCCTCCGCCGCGTTGCCATCTGCTCGCCGCTTCGCACACCCGTCGGCCGCTTCCTCGGCACGCTCGCGCCGCTCGAGGCGGGCGCGCTGGGCGCAGTCATCCTCAAGGCGCTGATCGAGCGCAGTGGGGTCGATCCCACACGCGTCGACGATGTCGTCTTCAGCCAGGGCTACGGCAACGGCGAGGCGCCCGCGATCGGCCACTGGGCCTGGCTCGCGGCGGGGCTGCCGCTGGAAGTGCCCGGCTATCAGGTCGACCGGCGCTGCGGCTCGGGCCTGCAGGCGGTCGTCAACGCGGCGATGATGGTCCAGACCGGCGCCGCCGACTGCGTGGTCGCGGGCGGGGTCGAATCGATGTCAAACGTCGAGCACTACACCACCCGGGCGCGCCATGGCGCGCGTGCGGGCGACCTGGTGCTGTGGGACCGGCTGACGCGCGGCCGGTTGATGAGCCAGCCGGTCGAGCGGTTCGGCGTCATCACCGGGATGATCGAGACGGCGGAGAACCTCGCCAAGGACTACGCGATTACGCGCGAGGAGGCCGACGCCTTCGCCGTGCGCAGTCACCGGAATGCCGCCGCTGCCTGGGAAGCGGGCAAGTTCGATGCGCAACTCGTACGCGTACCTGTGCCGCAGAAGCGTGGCGAGCCGGTGATGTTCGCGCACGACGAGGGCTACCGCGCCGACGCCAGCATGGAGACGCTGGGTGCTCTCAGCGCGATCGACCTGAAGCGCGATCCGGCCGCGATCGTGACCGCGGGCAACGCCAGCCAGCAGAACGATGCCGCAGCCGCCTGCCTGGTCGCCGCCGAGGACAAGCTGGAGGAACTCGGCCTCGAACCGATGCTGTGGTTCACCGGCTGGGCGGCGGCAGGGTGCGACCCGGCGCGGATGGGCATCGGTCCCGTCCCGGCGGTCGAGCGCCTGTTCGCGCGCACCGGCAAGGGCTGGGACGATGTCGACTTGGTCGAACTGAACGAGGCCTTCGCCCCGCAGGCACTGGCGGTGCTCAAGGGCTGGGGCTGGTCGGATGACGATTCGCGCCGCGAGATTCTCAACGTCAACGGCTCGGGCATCTCGCTCGGCCATCCGATCGGCGCGACCGGTGGGCGAATCCTCGCCGACATGGCGCACGAGATGCACCGGCGCGGCAGCCGCTACGGTCTCGAGACGATGTGCATCGGCGGCGGCCAAGGCATCGCCGCGCTGTTCGAACGGGCGGCTTAGGGGATCGAGTAAGGCGGCAGCGGTCGCACCACCGAGTAGCTTTCCTCCAACGGCGCGTGGCCCAAAGGCGGAAATTCCAGCAGCTCGGGCGCTACCTCGGTATCCGGCAACCGGTCAAGCAGGTCGCGCACCAGCGTCAGCCGCCCGCGCTTCTGGTCGTCGAAATCGACCAGCGTCCACGGTGCCCACTCGGTGTGCGTTGCCGCCAGCATCGCCTCGCGCGCATCGGTGTAGTCTTGGTATTTATCGCGAGCGGCAAGGTCGATCGGCGACAGCTTCCACCGCTTGAGCGGGTCCTCCAGTCGCTCGCGCAGCCGCTCCTCCTGCTGCGCCTGCCCGGCGGTAAGCCAGTACTTGAACAGGAGCACACCGTCCTCGACCAGCATCCGCTCGAACAGCGGCGCCTCGGCGAGGAACTTCGCGACCTGCTCCTCGCTGGCATAGCCCATGACCCGCTCGACCCCGGCGCGGTTGTACCAGCTGCGGTCGAACAGGGCGATTTCGCCCTTGGCCGGCAGATGCGCGACGTAGCGCTGAAAATACCATTGCCCCATCTCGCGCTCGCTCGGCTTGGAGAGGGCTACAACACGGCACTGGCGCGGGTTCAATGCATCGGCGACTGCGCGGATCGCGCCGCCCTTGCCCGCGGTATCGCGCCCCTCGAACAGCACGCAGACGCGCGCTCCCGTCGCGCTGGCCCAGCGCGCCATCGCCACCAATTCGGCGGTCATCGGCTCAAGCAGGGCCTCGTATTCCTTGCGCTTCATCTCGCCCACCGGTCCCTCCTGCCGTTTGTCAGCAACCGCGCGCGGTGCTAGTCGTTTCGGTTGAAACCATGGCTACCCAAGCGATCACCCAGCCCGACTTTGCCGTCCTGCCCGAAATGCCGGCGGATGTCTTCACCGCGCCGCTGCAGAAGCCCGCGCATGTAGGGGCCGATTGGCTCGAACCTTTACAAGCGCGCTATTCGAGCGACGAGGATGCGATCTGGAACGACCTGTTCGCGCGCCAGATGGAAGTCCTGCCGGGCCGCGCGGCGAGCGCGTTCATGCGCGGTCTCGATACACTCAACCTCGACCGCGGCGGAGTGCCCGATTTCGGCGAACTTTCGGCAGAATTGATTCAACTGACCGGATGGAGCGTGGTGCCGGTGCCGATGCTGATTCCCGACCACGTGTTCTTCTGGCATCTGGCCAACCGGCGGTTCCCGGCCGGCAATTTCATCCGCACCCGCGAAACGTTCGACTACATCCAGGAACCCGACGTTTTTCATGATGTATTCGGTCACGTGCCGATGCTGACCGATCCGGTCTACGCCGATTACATGCAGGAATATGGCAAGGCCGGCTGGAAGGCGATGCGCTACAACCGGCTCAAGGCACTGGGCGCGCTCTACTGGTACACGGTCGAGTTCGGGCTGATCGAGGAAGCGCCGGGCGACATCCGGGCCTATGGCGCGGGCATTCTCTCGGGTCCTACCGAAGTGGTCTATGCCACGGGGGCGCAGAGCCCCAACCGGATCATGCTCAACGTCGACCGGGTCATGCGGACCGACTACGTGATCAGCGACCTGCAGCCGACCTACTTCGTGATCGAGAGCTTCGAGGACCTTTATCGCCAAACGGTGGAGCGCGACTTCGACCGGCTCTACCGTTCGCTGGGCCCCGCATTCACGTATGCCAATTCTGCGGTCATCGACGTCGACAACATTCTCCACCGCGGTACACAGGAATATCTGCTGCGCGGCGGGCGCGGGAGCGGCGCCCGGCCCGTCTGAGGGCACAAAAAAACCGGCCCGGGATCGCTCCCGAGCCGGTCTTTTCCGTAACCGCTGGGCGGATTACTGGGCCGGAACTTCGGCCGGGGTCGCCGGGTCGGCAGCGTCGACTGCATCTTCGGCAGCATCGGCTTCGGCTTCCACATCGGCTTCCATGGCGTCGGCCTGGGCGTCGGTGACTGCGCCGGTGTCTTCCATGGCGTCGATTTCGGCGTCAGCGGCCTCTTCGGTCGCTTCGATCTGGTCTTCGGCGGTGTTCTCGGCAGCGCTGTCGCAAGCCGAGACGGTCAGGCCCATGGCAGCAACCGATACGAGCAGGATCTTCTTCATTTCAGTCTTCCCCTTTAGGTTTGGGAAGTGGGACATACCGCCCAATCTTCCCGGTGGTAAGCCTTAAACTCATTCCTGCCCACTTCGTGCCCCAAAACGGACAAAATTCGCGACGACCACCGCGACTACGGCTGCCGCGAAGGCGAGCAGGAGGGCGTTGGCGCTAATTCCGCCAAACACTGATTCGCTAGCCACGAGCGCGCCAGCGACCGCGCTACCGACCATGCCGGCTGCGATGCTGACGATGATCGACCGCGAATCCTCCCGCCGGAACACGATTGATCCGAGCCAGCCGAGGACACCCCCGACGGTGAGGAGAACAATCAAACCCATTTCATCGATTTTCCAAATTCCACCGTATTGCCCGAAAAAATCTCCTGCGCGGGGAATCGTTCCGCGATTTGCGGCGAGCGGAACCGCGTCAGGCCGGCCAGAACAGCCAGATCGCCAGCGCGCCGATCACGATCCGGTACCACGCGAACGGCGCGAAGCCGAAGCGGCTGACATAGGCGACGAACGCGCGGATCACGACCAGCGCGACCACAAAGGCGGCAACGAAGCCGGCTGCTATCTCGCCCCAGCCGATCGCCGCCTCGCCCGCGAGCAGCGCCGGATCGTCGAGCACCTTGACCGTCGCCGCGCCGAGCATGGTCGGCACTGCGAGAAAGAACGAGAATTCGGCTGCCGTCTTACGCCCGACCCCCATCGCCAGCGCGCCGAGGATGCTCGCGCCCGAGCGGCTGGTGCCGGGGATCATCGCGAGGCACTGGAAAAAGCCGATCGCTATCGCGGTCCGCATCGGCATGTTCGCGACGCCGGTGTCGGGGCCGGGCTTGATCACGCGTTCCAGAATCAGCATCGCCACCCCGCCGACCACCAGCGCCACTGCCACGACCATGGGGCTGCCGAGCATGACCTCGATCCCGTCCTTGGCGAACAGGCCGATCACCGCGGCGGGCATGAAGCCGAGCAGTATATTGCGGGTGAAGCGCCACGCTTCGTCCTCGCGCCGCAGCAAGCCGGTGCCCATGTCCCAGAACAGCTTGCGGTAGGTCACCAGCACCGCCGAAATCGCGCCGAGCTGGATAACGATATTGAACTGGCTCCACTGGGCCGGATCGTAGCCGAACAGCGCCTGCGCCAGGATCAGGTGCCCGGTCGAGGAGACCGGGAGGAATTCGGTCAGCCCCTCGAGGATGCCGAGCAGGATGGCGGTGACGACGAGGCTCATGCCCGCGCTCCATGAAGCAAGGGCGGGGCAAGTCAAGCGACTGCCCCGCCCTCTTTCGCCCCACCGGGCAGGCGGTTACCAGATCGTGACGCGTTCTTCCGGCGGCAGGTACATGGCGTTGTCCGGCGTCACGCCGAAGGCCTCGTACCAGGCGTCCATGTTGCGCACGACGCCGTTGGCGCGGAACTGCTCGAGACTGTGGGGCCCGAGGCGGATCCGCTGGCGCATGGTATCCTCGCGGTTCTGCGCCCGCCACACCTGCGCCCAGGCGATAAAGAAGCGCTGGTCGCCGGTCAGGCCGTCGATCACCTTGTCCTCCTTGCCCCCCAGCGACAGCTTGTAGGCGCGATAGGCGAGACTGAGTCCGCCGACGTCGCCGATGTTCTCGCCCAGCGAAAGGCGGCCGTTGAGGCAGGTCTTGCCCTCGTCGAGCGGGCAGAACTGGTTGTACTGAGCCACCAGCTTGTCGCCGCGCTTGTCGAACTCGGCGCGATCCTGTTCGGTCCACCAGTTGCGCAGTTCGCCGGTCGCGTCGGACTTGGAGCCCTGGTCGTCGAAGCCGTGGCCCATCTCGTGCCCGATGACGCCGCCGATCGCACCATAGTTGACCGCCGGGTCGGCACTTATGCCGAAGAACGGCTGCTGGAGGATGCCCGCCGGGAACACGATCTCGTTCTTGGTCGCGTTGTAGTACGCGTTCACCGTCTGCGGCAGCATACCCCATTCGGTCCGGTCGATCGGCTGGCCCAGCTTGGCGAAGTTATCGTCGAACTGCCACTTGGCCGAAGCCATGCGGTTGGCGATCGGATCCCTGCCGATGGCGAGGCCCTCGTAGGTTTCGAGGTTGTCGCGGTAGCCGATCTTGGGATCGAAGCTGGCGAGCTTGGCGCGCGCCTCGGCCTTGGTCGCATCGCCCATCCACTCGATCTCGTCGATCGAGATTGCCATCGCCTTGCGCAGGTTGGCGACCAGAGCGTCCATCGCCGCCTTGTTTTCCTCGGGGAAGTGGCGTGCAACGTAGGCCTTGCCAACGACTTCGCCCAGGTGACCCTCGGTCTCGCCGATGGCGCGCTTCCAGCGGGGCCGCTGTTCCGGCGTGCCGGTCATCAGCGTGCCGTAGAGTGCGAACTGCGCATCGTCGAAGCGCTTGGGCAGCACTGCCGCGTTGTTCGACAGGAAGCGAACGGTCGACCAGTCCTTTAGCGTCGCCAGCGGCGTTTCTGCGAGCAGCGCGAACATGCCGGGCGTGCCCTTGCCGATCTTGGCGACAACGTCGGGTGTGAGGCCCAGCGCGGCCACCTCCTCTGCCGTCGGCGGCACCTGCGGCAGGACGAACTTGGTCGCGGCGTCGAAGCCGGTTTCCTCTAGCATGGCGGCGAGCGGGAAGCTGCCCGCCATCGCGGCTAGTTCGGCCGGAGTGGCGGCATTGTAGGTCAGGTCGCGGTTGCGGCTGACGGTGCGGTCCCACGAAATCTCGCGCGCGATCCGGTCCTCGAAGGCATAGATCGCCTGCGCGCCGGCTGCGGGATCGGTATGCCCGGCCTCGGTCAGCAGGAAGGCGAGGTATTCACGGTACTTCTGCTGGATCAGCTGCCCGCGCTCGGTCGTGTCGGTGTAGTAGTCGCGGTCGGGCAGGCCGAGCCCGCCGCTGCCGACGTAGGTGACGTAGGTATCCGGCGCCTTCTGGTCGACCGTCACGAACGCGCCGAGCGGCGAAGGCATCCCCGGCGCGCTCCACACGCGCACCAGCGCCTCGAGATCGTTCGCGCCCGAAATCCGGCCCAGATAAGGCTGCGCCGGCGCGAGACCCGCGGCCTCGATCGCGGCGGTGTCGGCGAACGCCTGGTAAGCGTCGAGAATGCGCTTCTCGTCGGCCGAGATCGCGGTGCCCTTGCTGGCAAGTTCGTCCACGAGGGCCTTCACGTCGTTGGTCGATTTCTCCGCCAGAAGCGTGAACGCGCCGAAGCGGCTGAATTCGGGCGGGAGCGGGTTGGCATCGAGCCATTCCTGGTTGACGTAGCCGAAGAAGTCGTCGCCCGGCGCGATCGTGTCGGACAGCAGAGCGGTGTCGACGCCCCATTCGCCGAAGCTCATGGTCGGAATCGCCGCACCTGCTGCGGCGGGTGCCGGTGCCTGCAGCAGATCGCCCGAATGGTCGTGTTCGTCGCCCTGCGCCGCCAGCGGTGCAGAGATCACCAGCGCAAGCGCGCTGGCGCCCGCGGCAAGGAATCGCTTGGTCATGGAAATCTCCCGAAAGTTCTTTCGTGTGCCTCGCGATAGGCGTTTGCGCCCCGCGAGCGGTGCCGCCGGTCGGTCGGCGTGCGTCGCCGGTCGAAAAACCCGCTGCTGCCGGGGCGATCAGGCCGCCTCGGTGGCCGCGAACTGGAGCGCGGCCAGCCGCGCGTAGAGCCCGCCCCGGGCCGACAGCTCCGTATGGGTGCCCTGCTCGACGATCCGTCCGCCGTCCATCACCACGATCCGGTCGGCCGACCGTACCGTCGCGAGCCGGTGCGCGATGACCAGCGTGGTGCGCTGCGCCATTAGCCGCTCGAGTGCGTCCTGCACCAGCCGCTCGCTTTCGGCGTCTAGCGCGCTGGTCGCCTCGTCGAGCAGCAGGATCGGCGCATCGCGTAGCAGCGCGCGGGCGATGGCGAGGCGCTGCTGCTGGCCGCCGGAAAGCCGTGTGCCGCTTTCGCCCAGGAATGTGTCGAGACCGTCGGGCAGCTCGCGCAGGAACGAGGCCGCATTGGCCGCCTCGGCGGCGCCCCAGATGCCCTCGTCGTCCGCATCCCAGTTGCCGTAGCGCAGGTTGTCGCGCGCGCTGGCGCTGAACAGCACCCCGTCCTGCGGCACCAGCGCGATGCGGCGGCGAACTTCGGCCGGGTCGGCGCTTGTCAGCGGCACGCCGTCGAGCCGGATCGTGCCCGCTTGGGGGTCATAGAACCGCTCGGCCAGCTGAAACACGGTCGACTTGCCCGCGCCTGAGGGGCCGACCAGCGCGACCGTCTCGCCCGGCTCGATCTCGAGCGTGAAGTCCATCAGCGCGGAGGTGTCGGGCCGGGTCGGGTAGCGGAAGGTGACGCCCCTGAACGACAGGCTGCCGCGCGGTGGGTCAGGCAGCTTCTCGGGCCGGGCCGGGACCGCGATCGCGGGCTTCTCGTGCAGCAGTTCGGCAAGGCGGCTCGCCGCGCCCGCGCCCCGCAGCAGGTCGCCGAACACCTCGGTCAGCGCGCCGAACGCGCCAGCGACGATCATCCCGGCGACGATGAAGGCGAAGATCGTGCCGCCGCTGATCGCGCCGCTGACCACGTCGAGCGCGCCGCGCCACATCAGCAGGGTAATCGCGCCGAAGATCAGCGTGATCAGCAGCGCGGTCATCACTGCGCGGATCATGATCCGGCGCCGCGCGACCTCGAAGCTGCGCTCCACCGCCGCGCCGAACCGGTCACCCTCGCGTCGTTCCTGATTGAAGGCCTGGACGATCTTCATCGCGCTGAGCGTCTCGGTGACCATCGCGCCCACATCGGCCACCCGATCCTGGCTGGTCCGACTGATCGTCCGCAATTGCCGCCCGAACAGCGCGATCGGTATGATCACCACCGGGATCGCGACGACCAGGTATACGGCGAGCTGCGGCGCGAGCCAGAACAGGTAGCCAGTGCCGAGCACCGCCATGATGGTATTGCGCAGCGCAACCGACAGGGTCGTGCCGACGACCTGCTCGATGATCGCGGTATCGGCGGTCATGCGCGAGGAGATCTCGCGCGGAGAATTCTCCTCGAAAAACGACGGGCTCTGCCGCAGGAGGTTGTCCTGCACCTTGCGCCGGATGTCGGCGACGACGCGCTCGCCCAGCCAGGAAACGAAGTAGAATCGCAGCGCCGTTCCCACGCCGAGGAGGCCGACCAGCATGAGCAGATAGCGGAACCACCGCCCGATATCCTCCGCTGCGCCGCCCTCGACAAAGCCGCGATCGATGATCAGCTTGAGCGCCGTCGGCAGCGCGAGCGAGGTAATGACCGCCGTGATCAGCAGCGCGACGCCCGCCAGCGCGAGCTGGGCGGGGTAGTTGCCCGCCTGGCGGAAGATCATCGCCAGCGGCGCGAGCGAGCGCGCGGGCTTGCGTTCGGCACCATCGTCGCGCGGGCGACGACGCGCAAACAGCCCACGTGGGGCGGGAGCCGGTGCGCTGGTTTCCTCGTCCATCGTCGCCGGACGTAGCGACGCAGCAGGAGGAAATCCACCGCCGCGGCGCATTTTGATCCCACCTGCACAATGATGCGTTGCACAATCGAACCGATCGCCTAGGTTGCACCGCACAACGAGCGTCCGGAACGAGGCGCCCAGCAGGGGAACCGGATTGCTCTACCACGCCTACGAACTCCAGCGCGCTTGGCTGTCCAGCGCCAGCGCCTTCGCCGCGATCGGCGCCGAAATGCTTTCCAACCCGCGCCTGCCGATGGGCTACATGGGCCTCGGCCCCGCCGCCGCGAGCGCGCTCGAGGTGTTCGCCCACGCCGCCGCTCCGCGCGGCAAGCCGGCCTTCGGGATCGAATCGGTCGAGGTCGCGGGCAAGCACCACGCGGTCGACGAGGCGACCGTGCTTGCCAAACCGTTCGGCGACCTCAAGCGCTTCCGCCGCGACGGGCTGCCCAAGGACGCATCGCGCCTGCTGATTGTCGCGCCGATGAGCGGGCACTACGCCACGCTGCTGCGCGGCACAGTCAAGCGCATGGTCGAGAGCGCCGAGGTCTACATCACCGACTGGGCTGATGCGAAGCTGGTCCCGACCAGCGACGGCCGCTTCGATCTCGACGACTACATCGACTACCTGGTCGAGTTCCTCGAGCACATCGGGCCGAACACGCACATGATGGCGGTGTGCCAGCCGTCGGTCCCGGCCTTTGCCGCGACCGCGATCCTCAACGCCGAGCAGCATCCCTGCCGCCCGGCGACGCTGACCATGATGGGCGGCCCGATCGACACGCGCGAGAGCCCGACCACGGTCAACGACCTCGCGATGGAGCGCCCGATCGAGTGGTTCCGCCACACCGTGATCGCGACCGTGCCGATGCAGCACCGCGGCGCGGGGCGGCGGGTCTATCCCGGCTTCCTGCAGCTCGCCGGCTTCATGAGCATGAACCTTGGCCAGCACATGCTGAGCCACTACGAGATGTTCAAGCACCTGACGGTCGGCGACGACGACAGTGCACAGTTCACCAAGGACTTCTACGACGAATACCGTGCGATCTGCGACATGACGGCGGAATTCTACCTCCAGACGGTCGAGGAGGTGTTCCAGAAGCACTCGATCCCCAACGGCACCTTCGTCCACCGCGGCAAGCCGGTCGACCTCGCGGCGATCACCGACACCGCGCTGCTGGCAGTCGAGGGCGAGCGTGACGATATTTCCGGCATCGGGCAAACCAGGGCGGCACTGACGCTGGCGACAGGGCTATCCGAGCGCAAGAAGCACTACCACCTCGCCGAGGGCGCCGGGCACTACGGCATCTTCAACGGCAGCAAGTGGCGCGACCAGATCGCCCCGGTGGTCGAGGACTTCATGGCGAAGCATGGCAAGGCCAGGCTGAAGGCGGTCGCATAAACCGCTACACCGCGCTCGTGCCGAGCTTGTCGACGCACAGGCTAATGGGGCTTCGACGCGCTCAGCCTGAGCGGATGTTGGTGGGGTCCGCTCGCCGCCCGAAGATCCGCTTGAGCACCCGCCGCGCGAGCAGCAGCAGCCACACCGTCAGCGCCAGCAGCACCAGCGCGATGCCGCCGGCGATGTAGGGATACTCATAGGCCGCCCAGAGCAGCCCGGCTGTCGCGACATCCTCGGCGGTCGAGACGACCACGTTGCTGACCGGCTCGGGGCTGGCGTTGACCACGCCGCGCGCGCCTGCTTTGCCCGCATGCGCCGCAAGGCTCGCCCCGCCGCCGAGTACGAAGGCGATCACCTGCGTCGCCGGATCGGCCGGATCGACGATCGCCAGCGCGAGCAGCGCGCCGCCCACGGGGCGCACGAAGGTATGCACCGCGTCCCACGCCGAATCGAGCCACATGACCTTGTCGGCGAAGAATTCCGCCAGCGCCGCCACGGCGGCAACGCCCATAACCCAGGGATTGGCGAGCACGTCGAGTGCCGCGAGATGCTCGGGCAGGGGCAGCGTGCCCAGCCGCATCGCGAGCCCGGTGGCGAAGATGCACAGGTAGAGCCGCCAGCCCGCCAGCAGGCTGACGCTGCCCGCAATCCCGATGATTTCCATTACGCCCATCGCCAACCCTCCCTCAGTGCAAGAATGCGCGCTCCCTCTGCCTGCGGCAAGCCGCTAGCGCGCCTCGCCGACGATCGTCGGTTCGTCGACCCCGCAGCGGAAGCCGGCCGTCTCGCGGTCGGCAAGCGCGCGGGCGCGGGCGTTCGCGTCGGGCGTATTGCCGGCGATCTGCGCGACGCGGCAGCCGGGTGCTCCGGGGCGGCCGACCTTCTCGACCGCGAGCACGGTGCGGCCCGGGTCCATCATCGCGCGGTCGAGAAAACGGAAGATGACCGCGAACGGCTCGTCGTCGCGCATGCGCCATTCGATGGTCGGGCCGATGTCGTTAAAGGCGCCGATGGTCTGGAAGGCGTCGTCGTTTGTGCCGGCGTCGAGGTCGAATCGCCCGTCGCCTTCCTGCACCGGCAGCGGGTATCCGGCCAAGCCGGGGCAGCGATAGTCGGCGTAGGAGCCTTCCTCGCGCTCTTCCTCGAGGATCTCGCACGCGGCGAGATCGAAGCGGGTGTAGCGCGAGGTCACGCCATCGGCGCCGTCCTCCGGGGTCGGAGACGCTGTCGGCGCGGCAACGGGCGAAACGGTGGGCGTCGGCTCGGGAGACGCCTCCGCGGAAGGGGCGGACTCCTGCGAACAGGCAGCCAGCGACATGCAAAGCGCAAGCAAGAGCGGGCGGTTCACGCGGATCTCCTCAGGTGTCGAGCCCGGAAGAAACGCGCGAACCGCCCGCCGGTTCACATCGAGTGGCGCGTCAGAGGACTTCGAACATCCCCGCAGCGCCCATGCCGCCGCCCACGCACATGGTCACGGCGACATACTTCGCGCCGCGGCGCTTGCCTTCGATCAGCGCATGGCCGACGCAGCGCGCGCCGGTCATCCCATAAGGGTGACCGATCGAGATAGAACCGCCGTTGACGTTGAGCAGGTCGTTCGAAATGCCGAGCTTGTCGCGGCAATAGAGCACCTGGACGGCAAAGGCCTCGTTCAGTTCCCACAGGCCGACGTCTTCGAGCTTAATCCCTGTCCGCTCGAGCAGCTTGGGGATCGCGAAGACTGGGCCGATGCCCATCTCGTCGGGTTCGGTGCCCGAGACCGCCATGCCGACGTAGCGGCCGAGCGGGGTGAGACCCCTTTTCGACGCGAGCGACGCTTCCATGAGCACGCTGGCCGAAGAGCCGTCAGAGAGCTGGCTGGCATTGCCCGCAGTGATTGTGGTCCCCGGCCCCATCACCGGCTGGAGCGCCGAAAGCCCCTCGATCGTGGTGTCGGCGCGGTTGCCCTCGTCCTTGGCGATCGTCACCTCGCGATCGGATACCTCGCCGGTTTCCTTGTTCTGGACCTTCATCGTGACGCTAACCGGGACGATCTCGGCATCGAACAGACCAGCGGCCTGGGCGGCGGCGGTGCGCTGCTGCGATTGGAGCGCGTATTCGTCCTGCGCCTCGCGGCCGATGCCGTAGCGCTGGGCGACTGTTTCCGCGGTCTGCAGCATCGGCATGTAGATAGCGCCGTGCATGGCGATGAGACCCGGATCGGGCGCGACGCGCATGTCCTTGGTCTGGACCAGCGAAATCGATTCCTGCCCGCCCGCGGCGACGACATCCATGTTGTCGACCACGATCTGCTTCGCCGCGGTCGCGATGCTCATCAAGCCGCTGGAGCACTGGCGGTCGATGGTCATGCCCGAGACCGATGTCGGGCACCCGGCGCGCAACGCGACCTGGCGCGCAAGATTGCCCGCCTGCGTGCCCTGCTGGAGCGCAGAGCCCCACAGCACGTCGTCGATCTCGCCTGCGTCGATCCCGGCCCGCTCGATCGCGGCGGCCAGCGAATAGGACCCGAGCGTGGGGCCGGGGGTCGCGTTGAACGCGCCCTTGTAGGCCCGCCCGATGGCGGTGCGGGCGGTGGAAACGATGACTGCGTCGCGCATTTTCAAATCCTCAAACGAAGAACTGCATGATCCATTCGGTGATCAGGGCGGGCTTGTCCTCGCCCTCGATCTCGATGGTGATCTCGTGGGTCTGCTGCCACTGGCCGGGGCGCTTCTCGACAAGTTCGAGCAGCTTCCAGTGGCCGCGGATGCGCTTCCCGCTGCGGACCGGCGCGATGAAGCGCGTCTTGTTGCCGCCGTAGTTGACGCCCATTTTCACGCCTTCGACCTTGGGCAGGTCCGAATTGGCGCTGAGATAGGGGATCATCGACAGCGTCAGGAAGCCATGCGCGATCGTGCCGCCGAACGGCGTCATCTTGGCCGCTTCCTCGTTGATGTGGATGAACTGGTGATCGCCCGTCGCTTCGGCGAACTGGTTGATCCGTTCCTGGCTCATCTCGACCCATTCGCTGGTGCCGATGTTCTCGCCGACCTTGCTTGCGATTTCCTGCGGTGTCATGCGCCTCTCCTGTGCCGCGCGTTGCGTGGAATGCGCGGCTTCATGGCGCAAGGCGCGGGCTAGCGCAACGCGGGCGATCCTGCCGCTACGGCATCCCCGCCGCCGCGCGGCGGGCGCGGGCGCCGGTGCGGGCGGGCGGGCGAATCGGTCCGCCGGCAATAGGTCCACAGCGCGATCTGGAGGCCGACCAGCATCAGCACGAACGGCTGGTAGGCGATGCCCTGGAACAGCGAGCCGACGAGATAGACCACGTGCGCCATCTGTAGCGCGCTGGCGAGCGGGGCCTGCCAGGTCTGGCCCGCGCCCTCGCGTCCGCGCCAGCGGCGGCGAATCCGCTCCATCTGCCACAGCCCCAGCGCGTGGAGCCATAGCCACAGGAACAGCCCGGGCCAGCCCTGTTCGCCCAGCATCTCGAAGATCGAGGAATGATAGGCGCGCGCCTTGTCCTCCACCGCGACATATTCGACCGCAACGCTGTTGCCGCCCGATTCCTGCTTGACGGGCATCTCGTACTTGAAGCTGTTGCCGCGATAGGCGTCGAACCCGCCGCCGAGCGGATTCTCGCCCACGTATTCGAGCGTCCAGGTCCACACCGCGACGCGGGTCGATGCCGACTGGTCCTCCTCGTGACCGGCAATGAGGCCCATCCGCTCGTAGTAGCTTTGCGGCAGGAACGGTACCGCAACCATGACCAGCGCCGCGCCTGCGAACAGGAACGCGAACCGCCGCTTGACGTCGCGCAGGGCGAGGATGACCATCACCCCGAGCGCGACGAGGCCGGTGCGCGCCTCGGTCCCGATGGGCACCAACAGGCAGGCGAAGACGAGCGCGTAGGCGAACGCCTTGACCCGCCAGTCTGGTACAAACACGGTGCCGTCCCTGGTGAACCACAGGATCAGCGGAATGATCGCGATCGCCACGGTCGACAGCGTCGAGCTTTCGTACATGCCCGAGTTGTCGTTGACGAAGAAATAGAGGCTTTCGTAGCCGCCCCCGCCGAGCGCGGTCTTCATGCCTGCCGAAATGATGATCGCCCCTGCGGTCAGCACCATGATCAATGCGGCCGCCTCGATCCGCAATCGCGTGGTAAGGGTCAGCGGCAGGAAGATCGCGAAGACCAGCGCCTTCCACACCCAGTCCCACTTCACCTGCGCCTCGAGCGGGAAATCCGCGGTCGAGGTGGTCCAGAAGCAATAGAGCAGCAGCGCCGTCATGATCCCCTGGCGCAGGGTGAAGGCGGTGCCGCGCTTGGGATCGGCGAGGATCCATCCGGCGAACGCCGCACAGAACGCGATCAGCGAGATCGGGAACATCGGCGTGATCGTCCAGCCGATTTTCTGCGGGCCGAGGATGTCGATGTAGAGATAGGCCAGCACCCATACGAACGGGCGTTTGAGGCCTGCGAGCAACATGAAGCCGACGAACAGGAACAGCGCCAGGTCAAGCATCGCCGCGCGGCTCCACGGTCTCGTTAGGCTCCGGCTCGCGGTCGAGATCGCTCCGCCCGAGCAGCCGCAGGACGGCGAGCGCGAGCAGCCCGTGAGACAGGGCAAGGGCGAAATAGTCGATCATCGCATACGCGGGCTAGCAGGATGCGGTTGACCACCCGTTAAGCAAAGCATGGCAGTGATCCGGGCACGATGACCCGCGTGCTGCACGTCCTCGACCACTCGCTGCCGCTCCACAGCGGCTACACTTTCCGCACGCGCGCGATTCTGAAGGCGCAGCAGGCGGCGGGGCTGAAGGTGCGCGGGATCACCGGGCTGCGGCACGAGGCCCAAGGGCCCGACGCCGAGCAGGTCGACGGGCTCCACTTCGTTCGCACGCGCGGCGAGGTTTCCGGGCCGGCAGGGCTGCGCGAATGGCGAGAGATTGCCCGTTTCGCGGAGGGGATCGAGGCGGCGGTGCGCGACTGGCGGCCCGACGTGCTCCACGCCCATTCGCCCGCGCTCGGCGGCATGGCGGCCTTGCGCGTCGCCCGGCGCCATGGCTTGCCGCTGGTCTACGAGATCCGCGCCTTCTGGGAAGACGCCGCGGTCGGCAACGGCACGGGGCACGAGGGATCGCTCAAGTACCGCCTGACCCGTGCGCTCGAGAACCGCGTCGTCGCCGGCGCCGATTCCGTCTTCACGATCTGTAACGGACTGCGCGACGACCTGATCGCACGCGGGTTTCCCGGCGGAAGGATCGGCATTTCCCCCAACGGCGTCGACCTCGCGCTGTTCGGCGACCCGCCGCCGCGCGACGCGGCACTCGCCGCCGAGTTGGGGTGCGGCACCGGGCCGGTGGTCGGCTTCATCGGCAGCTTCTACGACTACGAAGGGCTCGACGACCTGATCGCCGCCATGCCTTTGTTGCGCGAACGCGTGTCCGGCGCGCGGCTGCTGCTGGTCGGCGGCGGGCCGATGGACGCAGCTTTGCGTGCCCAGGCCGCCGCATCTCCGGCAGCCGCAGCGATCCATTTCACCGGCCGCGTGCCGCATGGCGCGGTCGAGCGCTATTATTCGCTGATCGACGTGCTCGCCTATCCGCGCAAGCGCAGCCGGCTAACCGATCTCGTCACGCCCCTCAAGCCGCTGGAGGCGATGGCACAGCGGCGGCTGGTCGCGGCGAGCGATGTCGGTGGCCACCGCGAGCTGATCGTCGACGGGGTCACGGGCACACTGTTCCCGGCCGACGATCCCGAAGGCTGCGCCGCGAGCCTCGCCGTACTGCTGGAAGACCGTTCCGGATGGCCCGCCATGCGCGATCGCGCGCGCACGCATGTCGGCGAAAGGCACGACTGGGCGCGCAATGTTCGTCGTTATCAGGACGTTTACCAACGCCTGTTAGCCAACGGCGTGAATGGGAACGTTCCGGCCGCCGCATGACGGCAGGATGCGGGTTCTGCAGGTAACGGGAAAGTTGGGCGTGGCAAGTAACGACAGCACTGGTTCGGCGAGGACGGGCTCGATCGCAGCCCATCCGCTCTTTCCCGCGATCGTGGCCTTGTGGTTCGCCGCACTGCTCGGCTTGGGCAGCTTGGTCATCCCGCACGAACTCTTCCTGCGTCTGTTTGGCGCCGATGCTACCACACCCGCGGTGCGCGGCGCGGTTGCGCTGGCGAGCGCGCTCGGCGGTGCAGGCCTCGGCTATGCCCTGGCGCGCAAGGTGGCGGCGAGTTCGGAACGGCCCACCCGGCGCGAGCGCAGCGGGGGACCACGCGCAACGCCTGCCAAACGGCCGATTTCGGCGATCGAGGAACTCGGGCCGGAGGGCCTCGACGAGCCGGTTGGCGAAACCCGACCGCACGTGCCGGCACCAGAGCCGATCGCCGGGAGGCGCCGGCCGCTGTCGGTCACCGACGAAAGCGGCCCGAGCGAGTTCCTCGACCACGTGCCGCTACCCGGTGGCAGCGATGGAATCGGAATCATGCATGCCGAACCCCTCGAAGAGGAAGAACCTTTGGAATTGGCGCACTTCGCGGACGAACCCGAACCTGGCCCGGTCCGCTTTACACCGCCCGGAGGCACCCCTTTTGGAACCGGTGCGTTGAGCCGCCGGCCCGACGACCTAAACGTCGACCGACCGTTCACGAGCACTCTTGCCTCGGGGGATGCTCCTCCGGTTGCGGTGCGACCGTTCGATGCGCCGCTTTCCAGCCAGGCATCCGCGACCAACGCTCCGTTCGAAGTCATCGCCGCCGAGGTCGAAAGGCCCGGCACCGACACATCGACTGTCGCGGCGGAGAGCCACCTGCCGTTCGGCATGCCGCAGCCAGTCGGACATGCAGCGACGATCAATTCGCCCGGCCCGGCGTCCGACCGGCAATCGGCCGCAGCGCTAGCGAACCTTTCGGTCGCCCAACTCGTCGAGCGATTCGCGCTCTCGCTCCAGCGCGCCGGCGAGCCGACGGCAGCAGCGTTGCTCACCCCGGAGCCTCAGCCCGAACCTGTGCTCGCACCGGCCGGGCAGTTCGCGCCCGTACCAGCTCCGCTCGGCGCTTCTTCAACCAGCGCGGTTCCGCTCGCCCTGCAGCCGTTCGGCTTTGACGACGAGGAAGACGGCGACGAGGCTGACAGCATCCCGCCATTCGCCTTGCCGCTTGGCGTCAGGCCAGACCAGCGAGAAGCGGTGGCCGCATATACTTCTCCAGCGGCACTCGACGATGTCCCGGGCGACGATACCGCCGACGAGGACGATCACTTCGCTTCGCTGCTGGAAATGCGCGGGAGGATCGGTGCCAACCGCGATGCCGTGCGGATCGACCTGCCAGACCAGCACGACGGGATCGAGCCGGTGGTTGTGTTTCCGGGCCAGGAGCCGCGCCGCGCCGTCCCGGCCAGCGATGGCCCCACGCGCGACGCCGCTCCGCCTAGCCAGCCCGATCTCGCGCGTCCCGCGCCGTTCGCATCGCCGCAGGCACAATCTCCGCAAGCAGGTGCCGCACTGCCTAGGAGCGACGCGACCGAGGCCGCCCTCCGCGAAGCGCTCGCCAAGCTGCAAAGGCTCAGCGGCGCCGCCTGACCGTCCTGACGACTGCAAACCTATTCATGGCGCCACCGCGCGCCATAGATTCCCTTCGCATTTGCAAAAATCATTTCCTGTCGCCATGACGGTCGCTCGCGCTACATTTGCTGCGTGACGCGGCCTTATTGGCCGTGCTTGATTGCTCGCGGCATGGCGGAGGGCCTTGTCGGCCGGGCATGCAGACAGGACAGGAAAGTTTGCGAATGGGACATTGGGCGCCCCAAGGAATGTACGACCCCCGCAACGAGCACGATGCGTGCGGCGTTGGCATGGTCGCGCATATCAAGGGCGCGCGCTCGCACGGCATCGTCACCCAGGCGCTCGAAATCCTCGCCAACCTCGATCATCGCGGCGCGGTCGGCGCCGACCCGTTGCTGGGCGACGGCGCCGGCATCCTGATCCAGATTCCCGATCCGCTGTTCCGCAACTGGGCCCGCGCCGAAGGGTACGACCTGCCCGCGCCGGGCGAGTATGCCGTCGCCCAGTGCATGATGCCGCAGGACGACGCGGCGCGCGCCTTTGTGACGGAACAACTGGAGAAATTCGTCGCTAAGGAAGGCCAGCGGGTAATCGGCTGGCGCGACGTGCCGACGACGCAGGACGGGCTCGGCAAGGCGGTGATCGCTTCGATGCCGGTCATGCGCCAGTGCGTGATCGCGCGCAGCGACGCCTGCGCCACCCAGCAGGCGTTCGAGCGCAAGCTGATCGTGATCCGCAAGCAGACGCTCAATCCGCTGGCGAAGCTGGCGGTCAAGCACGGGCTGCCCGGCCTGACCGACCTCTACATCCCGAGTTTTTCCAGCCGCACGATCGTCTACAAGGGGCTTCTGCTGGCGACGCAGGTGGGCAGCTTCTACGACGACCTGCGCGATCCGGACTGCGTCTCGGCGCTCGGCCTCGTCCACCAGCGGTTCAGCACAAATACCTTCCCGAGCTGGCGGCTGGCGCACCCGTATCGGTTCATGGCGCACAACGGCGAGATCAACACGGTTCGCGGCAACGTGAACTGGATGAACGCCCGCCGCCGGACGATGGAATCGGAACTGCTCGGCGCCGATCTCGACAAGATGTGGCCGCTGATCCCGCACGGCCAGTCGGACACTGCGTGCCTCGACAACGCGCTCGAATTGCTCGTGGCCGGCGGTTACGGCATGGCTCACGCGATGATGATGCTGATGCCCGAGGCGTGGGCCAAGAACCCGCTGATGGACCCCGCCCGGCGCGCGTTCTACGAATATCACGCCGCGCTGATGGAACCGTGGGACGGCCCTGCCGCGGTATGCTTCACCGACGGGCGCCAGATCGGCGCCTGCCTCGACCGCAACGGGCTGCGCCCAGCGCGCTGGTGCACCACCAAGGACGACCTCGTCTGCCTCTCGTCCGAGAGCGGCGTCCTGCCGTTCGCCGAGGAGGACATCACGCGGAAGTGGCGGCTCCAGCCGGGCCGGATGCTGCTGATCGACCTCGAGCAGGGCCGCATCGTCGAGGATGCCGAGTTGAAGGCCGAACTCGCCGCCGCACACCCTTACGAGGATTGGCTTGCTCGCACCCAGTACAAGCTGGAGGATCTCGACACGATCGAGCCCGAGCTGGCGGAAGTGCCCGAGCACACCACCACCTTGCTCGATCGCCAGCAGGCGTTCGGGTACACCCAGGAAGACATTTCGCGCTTCCTCGAACCGATGGCGACGAGCGCGGACGATCCGATCGGATCGATGGGCACGGACACGCCGATCGCGGTGCTCTCCAACCGCAGCCGCCTGCTCTACGACTACTTCAAGCAGAACTTCGCCCAGGTCACCAATCCGCCGATCGACCCGATCCGCGAGGAACTGGTGATGAGCCTGCTCTCGATCGTCGGGCCGCGTCCCAACCTGCTCGGGCGCGATGCGGGCACGCACAAGCGATTGGAGGTCGCACAGCCGATCCTGACCAACCAGGACCTCGCCAAGATCCGCTCGGTCGAGGCGGCGCTCGATGGTGCATTCCGCACCGAGACGATCGACGCGACCTGGGACGCCGAGACCGGCGCCGAGGGGCTGGAACTGGCGCTCAAGGAAATGTGCTGGGCCGCGACCGAGGCGGTGCTGCAGGACAAGAATATCCTGATCCTCAGCGACCGCGCGCAGGGGCCCGACCGGATCGCCATGCCCGCCGCGCTGGCGACGGCGGCGGTCCACCACCACCTCGTCCGCCAGGGCTTGCGGATGCAAACCGGGCTGGTTGTCGAGACCGGCGAGGCGCGCGAGGTCCACCACTTCTGCGTGCTGGCGGGCTACGGTGCAGAGGCGATCAATCCCTACGTCGCGTTCGAGACGCTGGAGGACCTGCGCGCGAAGAAGTTCCCCGACCTGACCGCGCGCGAGGTGCAGGCAAACTACATCAAGGCGGTCGGCAAGGGGCTGCTCAAGGTCATGTCCAAGATGGGCATCTCGACCTACCAGTCGTATTGCGGGGCCCAGATCTTCGACGCGGTCGGCCTGTCGAGCGCCTTCGTCGAGGCCTATTTCACCGGCACCGCGACCACGATCGAGGGCATCGGTCTCGCCGAAGTCGCCGAGGAAGCCGTGCGCCGCCACGCGCTCGCCTATGGCGACAACCCGCTTTACGCCGGGATGCTCGACGTCGGCGGCATCTACCAGTTCCGCCTGCGCGGCGAGGACCATGCCTGGACGCCCAGCAGCGTCGCCAGCCTCCAGCACGCGGTGCGCGGCAACGATCCTGCCAACTACGCCGAGTTCGCGGCGCAGATCAACGAGCAGTCCGAACGCCTGCTGACCATCCGCGGGCTGATGGAACTGAAGCCCGCCGAAACGCCGCTGCCAATCGACGAGGTCGAACCGGCGAGCGAGATCGTCAAGCGGTTCGCCACCGGCGCGATGAGCTTCGGCTCGATCAGCCACGAGGCGCATTCGACGCTGGCCGTGGCCATGAACCGCATCGGGGGTCGCTCCAACACCGGCGAGGGCGGCGAGGAGCCGGAGCGGTTCCGCGCGCTGGCCAATGGCGACTCGATGCGCAGCCGGATCAAGCAGGTCGCCAGCGGGCGCTTCGGCGTGACGACCGAATACCTGGTCAATTCGGACGATATCCAGATCAAGATGGCGCAAGGCGCCAAGCCCGGCGAGGGCGGGCAATTGCCCGGGCACAAGGTCGACAAGCGGATCGGCGCGGTGCGGCACTCAACCCCGGGCGTGGGCCTCATTTCGCCGCCGCCGCACCACGACATCTACTCCATCGAGGATTTGGCGCAGCTCATCCACGACCTCAAGAACGTGCAGCCCTCGGCGCGGATCTCGGTCAAGCTGGTGAGCGAGGTCGGCGTCGGCACGGTCGCCGCAGGCGTTTCCAAGTGCAAGGCCGATCACGTAACCATTTCTGGCTACGAAGGCGGCACCGGGGCCTCGCCGCTCACCTCACTGACTCACGCCGGTTCCCCATGGGAAATTGGCCTCGCCGAGACGCAGCAGACGCTGCTGCTCAACGACCTGAGGAGCCGCATCGCGGTGCAGGTCGACGGCGGCCTCAGGACCGGGCGCGACGTCGCCATTGGCGCACTCTTGGGCGCAGACGAGTTTGGCTTCGCCACCGCCCCGCTGATCGCGGCGGGCTGTATCATGATGCGCAAGTGCCACCTCAACACATGTCCGGTTGGCGTCGCGACGCAGGACCCTGTGCTGCGGGCGCGCTTCACCGGCACGCCCGAGCACGTCATCAACTACTTCTTCTTCGTCGCCGAGGAACTGCGCGCGATCATGGCGGACATGGGCTTCCGCACCGTCGAGGAAATGGTCGGCCGGGTGGACCGGATCGACATGCGACGCGTGGAGCGCCACTGGAAGGCGCACGGCATCGATCTGTCGCGCCTGCTCCACAAGGTCGCGCTGCCCGAGGGCCGCGCGCTGCGCCAGACCGGTACGCAGGAACACGGGCTCGATGGCGCGCTCGACAACGAGCTGATCGAGGCCTGCCGCCCCGCCATCGCCAGCGGCCAGCCGATCGAGCTTGCCCGGCCGATCCGCAACGTCAACCGCACCGTCGGGGCGATGCTCTCGGGCGAGGTCGCGCGCAAGCACGGCCATGCGGGCCTTTCGCCCGACACCATCCGGATCAACTTCACCGGCGTGGCGGGGCAGAGCTTCGGCGCCTGGCTGGCGCATGGAGTGACCCTCAGCCTGACAGGTGACGCGAACGATTATGTCGGCAAGGGGCTGTCCGGCGGGCGCATCATCGTCCGGCCACCCGAAGCCAGCTCTCGTGAGCCGACCGAGAATATCATCGTCGGCAATACCGTTCTCTATGGCGCGATCGCGGGCGAGGCCTACTTCGCCGGAGTGGCGGGCGAGCGGTTCGCGGTGCGGAACTCGGGTGCCGTCGCGGTGGTCGAGGGGACCGGCGACCATGGCTGCGAATACATGACCGGCGGGGTCGTTTGCGTCCTCGGCAAGACCGGGCGCAACTTCGCCGCGGGGATGAGCGGGGGCGTCGCCTATGTCTACGACCCTCACGGAACTTTCGAAGCACTGTGCAACCCGGCCCAGGTCGAATTGAGCCGCATCGCGCCCGGGACCGATCCCGAGGAAGGCGCCGGCCGCCCCACCCAGCGCGCCCGCTCGGTCCACGATTTCGGCATGGGCGGCATGCTGCGCCACGATGCCGAGCGGCTGCGGGTGCTGGTCGAGCGGCACCAGCTCCACACCGGCTCCGCCCGCGCGGCCATGCTGCTGGCCGACTGGGACACGGCGCTCGGCCAGTTCGTCAAGGTCATGCCGAAGGACTATCGCACCGCGCTCGAGACGATCGAGGCCGAGCGGCGCGAGGCCGAGAGCGTGGCGGCGGAATAAGGGTCAGCACATGGGCAAGGAAACCGGCTTCCTCGAACTCGATCGCGCGGATCGCACCTATCGCGATCCCGCCGAGCGGGTGAAGAACTACCAGGAATTCACCGTCCCGCTGCCAGAGGACAAGCTGCGCGCGCAGGCAAGCCGGTGCATGAACTGCGGCATACCGTACTGCCACAACGGCTGCCCGGTGAACAACCTGATCCCCGACTGGAACCACCTTGTCTACGAGGCCGACTGGAAGAACGCGCTCGACCAGCTCCATTCGACCAACAACTTTCCCGAATTCACCGGCCGCGTTTGCCCCGCCCCGTGCGAGGCGGCGTGCACGCTCAACATCATCGACCAGCCGGTCACCATCAAGTCGATCGAATGCGCGATCGTCGACCGCGGATGGAAGGAAGGCTGGATCAAGCCGCAGATGCCCGAGCGCCAGACGGGCAAGTCGGTCGCGGTGATCGGCTCCGGCCCGGCGGGCCTCGCCTGCGCGCAGCAACTTGCGCGCGCGGGCCATGCGGTCACGGTGTTCGAGCGCGAGGACCGGATCGGCGGGCTGCTGCGCTACGGCATTCCCGACTTCAAGATGGAAAAGCACCTGATCAACCGGCGCGCGGTGCAGATGGAAGCCGAAGGGGTCACCTTCAAGACGAGCGCTGAGGTCGGCGTCGAGGTCAGCTTCAAGGCGCTGCGCGAGAATTTCGACGCGGTCGTGCTGGCAGGCGGCGCCGAGGAGCCGCGCCGGCTCGACATTCCCGGGGCCGAACTGCCCGGCGTGCGGCTGGCGATGGAATTCCTGACCCAGCAGAACAAGCGCGTTGCGGGCGACGACGAGGTCCGCGCCGCGCCGCGCGGTTCGCTCACCGCCACCGGGAAGCATGTGATCGTGATCGGTGGCGGCGACACCGGCAGCGACTGCGTCGGCACCAGCAACCGCCAGGGCGCGAAAAGCGTCACACAGCTCGAGATCATGCCCCAGCCTCCGGAGAAGGAAGACAAGGCGCTGACCTGGCCCGACTGGCCATTGAAGCTGCGCACATCCTCGAGCCACGAGGAAGGCGTGGAGCGCGACTGGTCGGTGCTCGCCAAGCGCGTCATCGGCGAAGGCGGCGAAACCACCGGGCTCGAATGCGTGCGCCTGAAGTGGGACGGCGGCAAGTTCGCAGAAGTTCCCGGTAGCGAGTTCACCCTGCCCGCCGACCTGATCCTGCTGGCGATGGGCTTCACCGGACCGAAGCGGCGCGGACTGCTCGACCGGGCCGGGGTAGCGCTCGACGCGCGCGGCAATGTCGCGGCCAACACGCAGGACTATGCCACCAGCGAAGCGCAGGTCTTCGCCTGCGGCGACATGCGCCGCGGTCAGAGCCTGGTCGTCTGGGCGATCCGCGAGGGCCGCCAGTGCGCGCGCGCGGTGGACGAGGTGCTGATGGGTGTGACCGAACTGCCGCGCTGATCCGGCCAGCGCAACGCTGTTGTCGAATGGCCTTGAACCACAAGGCAAATTCGTAAAGGGTTGGGGTTGCGCAGGGACAGGCGCATCGGGATTGCAGTAATCGGGGGGATGCGAAGGCCGGATTGATCGCACCGCGTTTTCGTCACAGCGTCATGACATTGCCGGTAGCCCATCCAAACCGCCATGCGGCGCGCCGCACGCCCGCCGCTGCGTTCCTGCCTTTGGCCATGCTGCTGGCCGCACCAGTGGCTGCGCAATCGGTACCGCAGGCAGCAGGCGGGCTTTCCAATGCCGCGGCGCCGGACGCCGTTCCGGCACCCGAGCCACCCGCCAGCGACCCGGTCGATCTGCGCTTCGTCTGGTCGCATTTCGCCGACCTGCCGGTATCGGGCGATGCTGCCAGCACGCTTCGATATGGGGGCAAGATCGACGCGCTGATCGACGTGAAGGGTAGCGCCTTCGGGTTCGACGATTCGATCAGGCTGCACCTCCAGCCGGAGTTCAAGTACGGCAAGAGCGCCAACGGCACCGTGGGCCTCATCCCTACCAATTCACAGCTGTTCTATCCCGGCGAGGGCGAGGTGTTCGACCTGTCGGTCAACGTGACCAAGACGTGGAAGAGCGGCACCAGCCTGACCGTCGGCAAGATCAACTTGCTGACGCTGGCGGAGCAGGTCCCGGTTCTGGGCGGCGGCGGGCACGAGGGATTCCAGAACCTCGCCATGGCGCTACCGCCGACGGCGGTGGTGCCCGGCTCGATCCTCGGCGCGCAGCTCAACGTCCCGACCGAGAAGGCGTTCTACCGCCTGTGGGTGTTCGACCCGCGCTCGCAATCGCGCCAGACCGGGTTCGAGGATCCGTTCGGCGACGGCGTTGCCATGCTCGGCGCGGTGACCGTGCCGACGCGCATCGCCGGGCGGCGCAGCTTCGTCTCCGTGCGCGTGACCGGATCGACCCGCAGCACTCTGGCGAGCGAGGGCCTGCCCGCGGTCCTGATCCCCGGTCCGATGGCCGATTTCGGCAACCGCAAGGGCGAACTGGCCGGCGCGGTCGCGCTCTATCACTTCGTCAAGGAATACCCCGAGGTGCCGGGCAAGGGCATCGCGCTGTTCGGCCAGGTCTTCGCTTCGGCCGGCAATCCGACCTTCCTCGACCGCAGCGCATTCGTGGGCGTGATCGGCAGCCCGCGCGCTCGTCCGCAAGACAAGTTCGGGCTGTCCGCCTTTGTCTATTCGCTGTCCGACGGACTGGTCGATGCGCTGTCCCCGCGCCTGGCGCTGGAGGACGAAGAGGGGATCGAGGCCTTCTACACCTACGAACTGGCCAAGCCGCTACGCGTAACCGCCAGCGTGCAGGTCATCGACAGCGCGGTGACCGTGCGCGACACCGGGGTGATCGCCGGGCTCCGGCTTTCGGCCCGCTTCTAGAGCGTCCAGTCCACCGCGCCGCGACCATTGGCTTCGAGAAACGCGTTCGCGCGACTGAAGGGTTTCGAGCCGAAGAAGCCGCGGTGAGCGGAGAGCGGGCTGGGATGCGGCGAGCGGATGACGAGATGTCGTCCGCCTTCGGCAATCGCGGGGATGCGTGCAGCCTTGCCCTGCGCGTGGCTGCCCCAGAGGACAAACACGCTCGGCTCGGCGCGATCGGCGACCGCGCGGATGCAGGCGTCGGTCAGAGTGTCCCACCCGCGCCCGGCATGGCTGCCCGCCTTGCCCGCCTCGACCGTCAGCGTGTTGTTGAGCAGCAGCACGCCCTGCTCCGCCCAGCGGGTCAGGTCGCCATGCGCGGGCCGCGCGACGCCGAGGTCGCTCGCCAGCTCCTTGTAGATATTGGCGAGGCTCGGCGGGGGCGGCACGCCTTGGGGCACGGAAAAGCTCAGCCCCATCGCCTGCCCCGGTCCGTGATAGGGGTCCTGTCCGAGGATCACGACCTTGACCGCATCGAGCGGTGTGCACGCCAGTGCCCCCAGCCGCGTGCCGCGCGGGGGATAGATCGCCTTGCCCGAATCCTCTTCCGCGCGCAGCCAGCCGCCCAGCTTGCGCGCCTCTGGTGTGGCCAAGACCGGTGCCAGCACCGGTGCCCAGCTTGGCGGGATCGTCTCGCTCATTCTCATGCGATAAGGCGCGAGCGCGGCAGGGACCAGCGAGCCTTTCCCTTCATCCCCGATGCGCCTAAGGGCTGGGGCCTATGGCAGTACATTTCCACGAAGAAGACCTCCCCGTCGGCGTGCTGGCGGATGGCCCGGTCGCGGTCGATACCGAGACCATGGGCCTCGTGACCCCGCGCGACCGGCTGTGCCTGGTCCAGATCAGCGACGGGCGCGGCGACGAGCATCTCGTCCGCTTCGGCGTCGGCAGCACTTACTCCGCGCCCAACCTCAAGGCGGTGCTGGGCGATCCGGCGCGGCTCAAGCTGTTCCACTTCGCCCGGTTCGACCTCGCCGCGCTCGAGCATTACCTCGGAGTTATGGCGGCGCCGGTGTTCTGCACCAAGATCGCCAGCAAGCTGACTCGCACCTACACCGATCGGCACGGGCTCAAGAACCTGGTCGAGGAACTGCTCGGCGCGAGCCTCTCCAAGGTCCAGCAATCGAGCGACTGGGGCGCGCCCGAGATCAACGAGGCGCAGCGCGACTATGCCGCCAGCGACGTGCGCTATCTCCACCGCCTGCACGATGCGCTGGTGCCGCGTCTCGCGCGCGAGGGGCGGACCGACATCGCGCAGGCGTGCTTCGACTTCCTCCCCGCCCGCGCGCGGCTCGACCTCGCCGGCTGGCCCGAACACGACATCTTCAGCCACATGTAAGGAGCACCGGGCTAGCCCGCGAGCATGGTCGTTCACCGCCGCATCGAGACCGACGAAGCGAAGGAGCTGCGCAGCGCGCGGCAGCACTTCGCCGCGCCCGGCGGCAGCCACGACCGGCTTGTCTCGTTCCTAGCCAAGGCGCTGCCGATGGCGGTCGGGGTGATCGCGGCGCTGATGGTCATCACGCCCTTGAGCCCGCGCGGCGAGGTCAGCTTCCTGCTCGACCGCAACAAGGTGGCGGTGATCGACGAGCGCCTGAGCGTCGACAACGCGATGTACCGCGGACAGGACAATCGCGGGCGGCCGTTCTCGCTGACGGCAGGCGAGGCGGTGCAGCGCTCGAGTGCCGAGGGCATCGTCCGGATGAACGATCTCGTTGCCCGCCTGCTGATGGCGGACGGACCGGCACGGCTCGGCGCGCAGGCGGGCGCCTACGACCTGTCGAGCGAGATCGTGCGCGTGTTCGGCCCCGTCCGCCTGACCGCCGCCGACGGCTACGACATGGTCGCGCGCGGCGTCTCCATCGACCTGCCCGAGCGCCGCATGTTCGGCAGCGGCGGAGTCAGCGGGGCGATCCCGGCCGGGACCTTCTCCGCCGACAGGCTCGAAGCCGACCTTTCCGAACGCACCATCGTGCTTGACGGCAACGCGCGGCTGCGCATGGTGCCGGGCAGACTGAGGATGCCGCAATGAACCGCCACCTGAAACATGCCCGCCTGAAACAAGCGGGCAAATGGGCGATCGCCGGCTTTGCCGGCGGGCTCGCGATGTTCGCGGGAATGCAGGGCAATGCCCAGGCGATCGCGGGGCACAATTCGAACGCGCCCGTATCCTTTGCCGCCGACCGGATCGAGTTGCAGGACCGGCAGAATCGCGTCGTTCTGTCGGGCAACGTCGACATCACCCAGGCGGGTCTGCGCGTCCGTTCCGCGCGCACGCTGGTCAACTATTCCGACGCCGGGCGGCTGGCGATCCAGCGGCTGACCGCGACGGGCGGGGTCCAGGTGACCCGCGCCGACGAGGCTGCGAGCGGCGATGTCGCAGTCTACGACTTCAACCGCCGGATCATCACCATGGCGGGCAACGTGCGCCTGCGCCGGGGAAGCGACACGCTCAACGGCGGGCGACTGGTGATCGATCTCAGGACCGGCGTCTCCAGCGTCGATGGGCGCGCCTCGGGCTCCTCGTCGGTCACCGGCGAGGGCAATGTGACCAGCACCGGCAGCGGCCGGGTGACCGGCACCTTCACCGTCCCGGAAAACTGAGCGTCAGCTCTTGCGCATCGCCTGACGGGCGATGTCGGTCAGCCCCTGCGCCAGCAGCGTTTCGGCCGCCTGGCTGTTCGCCAGCAGGCTGCGGTGCAGCGCGGCGAGGTTGACGATCAGCCGCTCCAGCTTCTCGCCGCGCCACCGCTCGAGCTGCCGCTCGAGATCGCGCTCGTCCTTGAAGAAGATGCGCCGCGCCTGCTTCTCGCGCTGGATGAACCCGCGCACGTCGCCGCTGCGCCCGAGCCGCGCGGCGAGCTGTCCGAGCTGCGCGGCGCGCCGCTCGAACGCCAGCAGCAACCCGACCGGATTGAGCGCAAGCTCGCGCAGCCGGGCGAACTCGCCCGCCAGCTTGGGCCGGTCGCCGCCGAGCACCGCGTTGACGATCGGCGTGAAACCGTCCTCCTCCGTCGCAGCGCCGATTTCCGCGAGCGCCGCGGCATCGGCATTGCGCGGTGCCTCGGGCGAGGCGTCGAGATAGAGCGCGAGCTTGTCGACCTCGCTCTGCGCCAGCCGCACGTCGAGACCCGCCGCGCGCGCGATCCGCTCGGCGAGGTCGCCGTTCATCCTCAGGCCCGCCGCGTCGCCCATCGCGCGGACCGCCTGCGTCACGTCGCGCAGTTCGGGCGGCCAGAACATCGCCACCAGCGCATCGTCGCGCTTCTCGAGAAGCTTGGCCACGCGCGACTTGTCGGTCGCGCCGCTCGCCACGATCACCACCGGGCAGGCCTCGCCGTGGCCGAGCAGATGGTTGCCGACCGCATCGAGCACTTCGTCGCCGCTCGCGCGCACCCAGATGTGCCGCGTGCCGCCGAACAGCGACGACGACCGCGCCTCGTCGCCGAGCAGGACCGGGTCCTTGCGCAAGTCACCACCCGAAAGCTCGACCCGCTCGCCGGGGTCGGGCAGCATTTCGACCAGACGCTGCGCGGCGGCGGCGGCGCCCGCCTCGTCCGGGCCGCAGAAATAGAACACCCGCGCTTGCCCCGCCGCACGGCGCGCGGCCTGCGCGAAGTCGCGCTGGGTGGCCTTCACGGCCCTTCGCGCAGGGTGAGCGAAATTTGCGTCACCATGCGGTCGGCCACTTCGCGGGCGAGATTTTCGAGCGCGGTCTGTTCGGCCGCGATGGTGGCGTATTCGCTACTGACCACGTCGATGCCCGCGTCCGAACCGGCGGTGGCGTCGAGCACGATCTCGCCGCTCGCAAGATCGACTAGCTGGTAGCGTGCGCGCAGCGTGCGGCGCTCGCGCCCGATGGTATCGTCGCCGAGTACGCCAAGCCCTTCGAGCCGGTCGTCGAGCCGCACGTCGAGGCGGTAGCGGGGATTGGCCTCGCCCGCGACGCCGAGGCGATCGTTGAGCGCATTGCGGACCAGCCAGCCCGCGCGCCCCTCGATCGCGGGCACGTCTATCGCCGCCAGCCCTTGCGCGACCGCGCCCGAGCCGCCGCCTGCATACATCGGCGAGAGGCCGCAAGAGGCAACGAGGAGAGCGAGCGGGGCGACCAGAAAGCGCATCAGGTGACGATATTCACCAATCTGTCGGGCACCACAATGATCTTGCGCACCGCTGCCCCGGCGAGCGAACGCTGGACGTTCTCCGACGCGAGTGCCAGCGCCTCCAGGTCTTCCTTCGAGGAGCCCTTGGGCGCGGTCAGCGTGTCGCGCAGCTTGCCCATGTGCTGGACGGCGATGGTGACCTCGTCCTCGACCAGCAGCGCCGGGTCGACCGTGGGCCAGGGGGCGTCGGCGATGAGGCCGATACCACCGCGGGCCCAGACCTCCTCCGCCAGGTGCGGCATCATCGGCGCGACCAGCTTGGCCAGCGTCTGGATCGCGTTCGAGCGGCTGGCCGAGGGTGCCGCCTTTTCGACCGCGCCTGTCAGTTCGTAGATCCGCGCGACCGCCTTGTTGAAGCCCAGCGCCTCGATATCGGCGGCGACGGCGGCGACGGTTTGGTGAACCTTGCGGTCCAGCGCCTTGTCCTCGCCGGTCGCAGATGGATCATGCTGCCCGAACAGCCGCCACAGCCGCTGGACGAAGCGCCAGCAACCCTCGATCCCGGCCTCCGACCACGGCAGGTCGCGCTCGGGCGGGCTGTCCGACAGCATGAACCAGCGCACCGCATCGGCGCCGTATTTCGCAATGATCGTGTCGGGGTCGACGGTGTTTTTCTTCGACTTCGACATCTTGATGACGCGGCCGATCTCGACCGGCGCGCCATCGGCCTTGAGCGTCGCGCCGGTGCCGGTGCGCTCGACCTCGTCTGGCGAGAAGAAAACGGTTCGCCCGCCCTCCTCGCGGCCATACGTTTCGTGCGTCACCATCCCCTGTGTGAACAGGCTGGCGAAGGGCTCTTTCACATCGACCATGCCGATATGGGCCAGCGCGCGGGTCCAGAAGCGGGCGTAGAGCAGGTGCAGGATCGCGTGCTCGACCCCGCCGATATATTGCTCGACCGGCAGCCACTTGGCGACTTCCTCGGGGTCGAACGGCTTGTCGGCGGGCTGGCTGGCGAAGCGCAGGAAATACCATGAGGAATCGACGAAGGTGTCGAGCGTGTCGGTCTCCCGCTCCGCCTTGCCGCCACACTGCGGGCATTGGGTGTGCTTCCAGGTCGGATGGCGCAGCAGCGGGTTGCCCGGGGTCTGGAAATCGACATCCTCGGGCAGCACGACCGGGAGCTGGTCCTTGGGCACCGGTACCACGCCGCACGCGGCGCAGTGGATGAACGGGATCGGCGTACCCCAATAGCGCTGGCGCGACACACCCCAGTCGCGCAGCCGCCAAACGGTCTTGCCCTGGCCCCAGCCGCCGCTTTCGGCGCGGGCGATAACCTCGCGCTTGCCATCCTCGACGCTCATGCCGTCGAGGAAATCGGAGTTTACCAGCACTCCCTCGCCCACCTCGGCCTCGCCGTCCAATGGCTCGGCGGCGTCCTCGACGCTCGCCGCGACGACGCGTGGGATTGGCAGCCCGTACTTGGTCGCAAACTCGAAGTCGCGCTGGTCGTGCCCCGGCACCGCCATGATCGCGCCGGTGCCGTAGTCCATCAGCACGAAGTTCGCGATGTAGACCGGCAGGTGCTCACCGGTGAACGGGTGCCGCGCGCCGACGCCGGTGTCGAAGCCGAGTTTCTCCGCCGTTTCCAGCTCAGCCGCGGTGGTCCCGCCGCGCTTGCACAGCTCGATGAACCTCGCCGCGTCGCAGTTCTGCGCCGCGACTGCCTGCGCCACCAGATGATCGGGCGCAACCGCGACGAAGCTCGCGCCGAAGATCGTGTCGGGCCGCGTGGTGTAGACCGGCAGCGTATCGCCGTTCGATAGCTCGAACGAAAATTCCAGCCCCTGCGATTTGCCGATCCAGTTTTCCTGCATCAGCCGGACTTTGTCGGGCCACTTGTCGAGCGTGCCGAGCCCCTCAAGCAGGTCCTCGGCGAACTGCGTGATCTTGAGGAACCACTGGTTGAGCTTGCGCTTCTCGACCTCCGCGCCCGACCGCCAGCCCTTGCCGTCGATCACCTGCTCGTTGGCGAGCACGGTCATGTCGACCGGGTCCCAGTTGACCTCGCTCTCCTTGCGATAAACCAAGCCCGCCTCGTAGAGCGCGAGAAACAGCGCCTGTTCGTGGCCGTAGTACTCGGGCTCGCAGGTTGCGAGCTCGCGGCTCCAGTCGAGCGCGAAGCCGATCCGCTTCAACTGCGCTTTCATGTTGGCGATGTTGTCGCGGGTCCAGCCGCCCGGGTGGACACCCTTTTCCATCGCCGCGTTTTCCGCCGGCATCCCGAACGCGTCCCACCCCATCGGGTGGAGAACCTCGTGCCCGGTCATGCGCTTATAGCGCGCCAGCACGTCGCCCATCGTGTAGTTGCGCACGTGCCCGATGTGGATGCGCCCCGAAGGATAGGGAAACATCTCGAGCACGTAGGACTTCGGCTTGGCCGAGTTGCTGTCGGCCACGAACGTGCGCGCATCGTCCCACGCGCGCTGCCAGCGCCCGTCGGCGACCGACGGATCGAAACGATTCTCGCTCATGCGCCCCCGTTAGGGAAAGTGGTTGGCTTAGGAAACAGCCTGGCGGCGCAGGTCGCGCGCCTTGGTCAGGATGATGTCTTCCAGCTTCTGCACCGTGGCCGCCTGGACCGGCGCATCGACCCAGTTGCCGCCCTGGTTGACCTGGCGGCTGGCGGCGACGCGCAGCGCGTCGGCGCGCAGATCCTGGTCGAGGATGGAGACAGTGAGCTTGACCCGCTCGTTCGGGTTCGACGGGTTGGCGTACCAGTCGGTCACGATCACCCCGCCCGCGCTGTCGGCCTGGAGCAGCGGCGCGAAGGCGACCGTGTCGAGCGCGGCGCGCCAGAGGTAGGAATTGACCCCGATCGTCGTCACCTGGCTCGCGGCGAGGTCGGCTTGGGGCCGCTCGCGCCCGCCGCAAGCGGCCAGCGAGGCCAGCGCCGCGGCGGCAACGAGAGTGCGCGCGATCGTCCGGCCGGGGCGGAAGGTGCTGGGCGTGGCGGTCATGGTCTGGCGTGATCCTTCTGGCAGTCTTGCCCGCCTCTATAGCCTGCGCTGCGCGGGCGACAAGGCGTGCGGGAGCCGATTTCCGGCGCTGGCGCATTACCGTTGCGCGCCGTGAACTGCGGCTTAATGTGCCGCCCGCCGCCCCGGCCTGTGGACACGTTGCAACACATTGTCCGCGACCGGCACGCGTCTTGTGGAAAAGCTGGCCAAGCCATTGTCATGATTCTATCAAAATCGGCGACCACACGGGGAACGAGTCGAGTCGCCCTGCGTAAGCATGGTCAGGGGAGGTTCAGGACGGCGGACTAGATTTTCGCGGTCCTGGATCAGGGGATGAAAGGCAAGGCGGGCACAGTGGCACGGATGAAGCGCTTGGCAGGATACGGCGGGTTCGCCCCGGCGCTGTTCGCCGCGCTCGCGCTCGGCGTACCCAGCGCGGGCTTCGCGCTCGCCGGCCTCGACGGTGCCGCCATCGCTCCGGCCGCGTCCGTCCAGTTCACGCCCGCCACGGTCGATCCCGAACTCGCGCGCCGCGTGCAGGAACGCATCGCCGCCCGCGGCAAGGCGCTCCGCTTCACGCCCGCCGGTTCCACTGTCGGCGGCGAAAGCACCGTCACGGTGGCGGTTCGCGTCGACGAGCAGACCGCGCGCGCCATTTCGGTCCGCTCCTCGCTCGCGAGCCTCCAGGGCGAGCCGGGCAAAGGTGCGGTCACGCTCGCGGGTACCCGCTACAACCTCGGTCTCGCGCGCGGCTACCAAAGCTTCGCCAAGACGCCGCAGCCTGCTGCTGCGTCGGCCGGCCTGCGCGACATCGCCATGCCCGACCTCGCCGATTTCCGCCCGCGCGAAGGCGCCGCGGACAGGCCGAGCCGGTTCCAGCCGCGCGTTGCGCTGGAGAACGAAACCCCACGCGGCCGTGCCCGCGGCACGCTGGAAGGTGCGGCCGAGCAGTCGGTCGACCTCGGCGGCGCGTACCGCGTCACCCGCAACCTCGACGTCACCGCGGGTGTCCGCCTGTCGCAGGAACGCGACCGGATCGCCCCGCTCGGCGACGGGGTGGAAGATAACAAGGCGGTCTACGTCGGCACCCAGTTCCGGTTCTGAACCGCGCCGCCCTTGCCCAAGAATTCGAATGCAACGGACCCCGCCTCGGCGGGGTTTTTCTTTGCTTTGCGCGCCCGCCTCCCTAGGCATGACGTAAGGTAAACGCCAAGCTGGAGAGGAATTGTATGGGACGTGTCGCCATCGTCACCGGAGGCACCCGCGGCATCGGGCGGGCCATCTGCGAGCGGCTCAAGGCCGACGGGTTCACCGTCGTCGCCAACTATGCCGGCAACGAGGCCAAGGCCAAGGCCTTTACCGACGAGACCGGGATCCACGCGCACAAGTGGGACGTGGGCGACCACCACGCCTGCCTCGACGGCTGTGCCGCGGTCGAATCGCTGGTCGGCCCGGTCGACGTGGTCGTCAACAACGCCGGCATTACCCGCGACGGCACGCTCCACAAGATGAGCTGGGACGACTGGAACGAGGTGATGCGGATCAACCTCGGCGGCTGCTTCAACATGGCCAAGGCATGCTTCCCGGGGATGCGCGAGCGCGGCTGGGGCCGGGTGGTCAACATCGGCTCGATCAACGGGCAGGCGGGGCAATACGGCCAGGTCAACTATGCCGCGGCCAAGAGCGGCATCCATGGCTTCACCAAGGCGCTGGCGCAGGAAGGCGCCAAGTTCGGGGTGACAGTCAACGCGATCGCGCCCGGATACATCGACACTGACATGGTCGCCGCCGTTCCCGCCCCGGTGCTGGAGAAGATCGTCGCCAAGATCCCCGTCGGCCGCCTCGGCCAGGCCGACGAGATCGCCCGCGGCGTCGCCTTCCTGTGCAGCGACGGCGCGGCCTTCGTGACCGGCTCGACGATGAGCATCAACGGCGGCCAGCATATGTACTGACGGGCGGAGCGCAGCCAAGCAACGCCCGGCTCGGCCGACGGGTTGGCGGGCCTCCCCCGCCAACCCGTTCCACGTCACGGTAGCGGCTTAGCCGTCGCAATTGATCGCAGAGAGGTTAGTCCGGCCAATCAAGGTAGATCCCGGTCACCTTCCAAACACCGTCTTCGCGCGCGAGGCTGACCGTTTCGATCACGCCCCTGCGACCTTCGAAATCGGTGCGGAACTTGACCACTTCGGCGCCGGCAGGCGGCGTCGGAACGCTGTCGTGCGTCAGCATCTCTCGCGAAAGGACAGGGCCGAGCGGGACGCGGACTTCTTGCGAGACTTCGGTCCACCTGGCGAGCGTGTTGAGCTGGCGGAACGTTGCGCCCGTGCCGCGCCAAGCTTCCTCCCACCGGGCCTCGTCGCCGAGCGCGAGCCAGTCGCGCGCGGCTTGGGTGACTTCGGCCTCCAGCGCGGCGACCTGATCGGATTTGGTGGCGGACGAGTCGGCGGCGTGGGGCACGAGGGCGAAGGCGAGCATTCCGAGGGCAAGCGTCATTACGGCAACTCCTGCAAGTGCGGGCCAACGGCGGCCCGGCGTTGCAGCAGGTTCGGCCGCCGCGGCTTCGGGGTCAGCCCCCAAAAGCTTGTCCCCGAGCAAATCGGGGGCGGAAACAGAGGCGCTGGCCTCCGCATCGAGCAGCCTGCGCGCCGCCTCGCGGCTGCTCGAAACGGCCAGCTTGCGCCGCGCGTCGCGCAGCCGTTCGTTGATGGTGTGGACCGATAGGCCCAACTCGCGCGCGGTCGACTTGGCGTCGTGCCCGCGCACGATCAGCCGCAGCGTCTGCTTCTCCTTCTCGGTCAGCGCGGCGTAACCCTGGCTCATGCCTCCGGTTTAGAAAGTCCGCCCGCGAGCGGCCACCCCGAAAAATTCGTACCGCCGGCAGGCTGTCACGCCGCCGCGGAAGGCAACATGAGTCGGTAGCCGACCGCCGGTTCGTTGACGATAAGCACGGGCCTCGCCGGATCGTCCTCCAGCTTCTGCCGAAGCGCGCGCACCGCCACCCGCAGGTAGTCGACGTGGGTTTCGTGCGCCGGCCCCCAGACCGCGCGCAGGAGCTGCGCGTGGGTGAGCACGCGGCCCGCATGGCGGGCGAGCTCGGCCAGGACGCCGAATTCCTTGGGTGTCAGATGCACGGCCTGCCCGTCGCGCGCGACCGTGCGCCGGAATAGGTCGATCGCCAGCGTGCCGGCTGCAATCGGGGTCTGATCGTCCCCGGGGCTGAGATCGACCAGATTGTCGACGTAGCGGTCCAGCCGCACGGCTTCCGCCGCGACAGCGGTCGCGGCTGCCTTGTCGCCCGGGTTGCGCCGCAGGGATCGCGCCCCGGCGAGGATCGCCAGCAGGCCCGGCTTGACGTCGTCGCCGATCGAGGCGAGCAGCACCGCACGCATCCGGTCGCGCTCGCGCGTGGCGGCAGTCTCGCGCGCGGCAACCTCGAGCCGGGCGCGCTCCAATGCCAATGCAGCCTGGTCGAGCAGGTTGGCGAGGAGATCGTCTTGTCCGGCGACAACCGGCGGCCGGCCGTCGGCGCGGGCCAGGCCGATCGCCGCGATCACGCCCCGGTCGCTGGCTATCGCGCGGAACTGCCAGTCGACTGCCTCCGCCCGGCGGAGCCCGCGCCCGGCCGGTTGGCCGGTGGCGAGCGTGATCGCCAGCGCGGCAAGGTCGCTGGGTGCGAGGCGCGGAACCGCGGGCATTCCCGCAACGAGCCGCGGTTCTTCTTCCGGTTCGGGTACCGCGAAAATCGTCTGGCAATCGAACACGCGGGCGAGATCGGCGACGACTACCGCGGCGATCTCCTGCCGGTCGCGGCAGGCGAGCAGCCGATCGGCGAGCCCGGCGATGGTGGCATTGCGCGCCGCGTGCAAGCGCGCCAGCAGCGCTTGCCGCCGCAGCGACCCGGCCAGCTGGCTCGTCACCAAGGCAACCGCGAAAAGCATGACCACGGTGACGACATCGGCCGCATTGGCAATGCGAAGCGTGCGTTAGGGCTCGGTGAAGAAGTAGTTGAACGCCAGCGCCGCCGCGAATGCGGCCACCAGCGCGGATTTGAGCCCGAAGTATCGAGCGGTCACCAGCACCGGCGGTAGGAACAGTAACGCCACCGACGACGTGCCCCATCGCGGCGCCATCAGCAGCCCGGCGACTGCGGCGGCAAGGATAAGCAGCGCAGCGAGCACCAGTCCCGCGACATGCATGGCCGGGGAGGGCGCCGCGGGGGAGCGTTCGAGAGGGTCGTTGGTCATGGAGCTGGAAATGCGCGCGCGCCGCGCCCGCGTCGAGGGGGTAAGGCATCCCGGCAATGCCATTCCACATGGAAACTTTATGCCGCCCGGTCCCACAGCGCGGGCATGACCACAACCAGCACGCCGCCAGTCGCGGCCCCTTCACCCGTTGCGCAAACCACACCGCAGGCGAACCGCCTGCCGATCCTGATGCTCGGCGCCATCGGGGTCGTCTACGGCGACATCGGCACTTCGCCGCTTTACGCGCTGAAGGAAAGCTTCGTCGGTGCGCACCCGCTGGCAGTCGACCGGCTGCACGTATTCGGCGTGCTGAGCCTGATCTTCTGGTCGCTGATGCTGATCGTGACGTTGAAGTACGTGCTGATCGCCATGCGCGCGGACAATCGCGGCGAGGGCGGCTCGTTCGCGCTGCTCGCATTGATTTCCCAGCATGTCACTGGACGGGCCTGGACTGCGGCGCTGGTGACGCTCGGGGTGCTGGCGGCGTCGCTGTTCTACGGTGACGCGATGCTGACCCCTGCGATCTCGGTCCTCTCCGCGGTCGAGGGGCTGACGATCGTCAATCCGGCGCTGGAGGCGCTGGTGCTGCCGATCGCCGTCACCATCATCATCGCGCTGTTCCTGATCCAGCGGCACGGCACCGCGCGGGTGGGGGCCATATTCGGCCCGATCGTGCTGATCTATTTCGCCACCCTAGCGACGCTGGGCGTGGTCAACATCGCCGCACAGCCGGAAATCCTCGGCATTCTCAATCCGGTCTGGGCGGGGCGGTTCTTCGCCAACGACCCCGGCCTCGCCTTCCTCGCGATGGGCTCGGTCTTCCTCGCCGTGACCGGCGCGGAGACGCTCTATGCCGACATGGGCCATTTCGGTCGGCGCGCGGTCGCGTTCAGCTGGCTCGGCGTCGCCTATCCGTGCCTGATGCTGAACTATATGGGGCAGGGCGCGCTGCTGCTGTCCGACCCCTCGGCAGCGGCAAACCCGTTCTACCTGATGGCTCCCGAGTGGGCGCGACTGCCGTTGGTGATCATCGCCACGGCAGCGACGATCATCGCCAGCCAGGCGGTCATCTCTGGCGCGTTCTCGGTCACTCATCAGGCCATCCAGCTCGGCTTCCTGCCGCGCATGCGGACCGTACAGACCAGCGAGAAGGCGGTTGGCCAGATCTACCTCCCGACGGTCAACTGGGCGCTGCTTGCGATGGTGCTGGTGCTGGTGCTGGGTTTCGGCGAATCGAGCAGGCTGGCGGCGGCCTACGGTATCTCGGTCATCGGCACGATGCTGATCACCACGCTGATGCTGGCGTTCCTGGTGTTCCGCGTATGGCGCTGGAACCGGGCGCTGGCGACCGCCACGATCGCGATGTTCGTGCTGGTCGACGGGGTCTATTTCGCCTCCAACGTCACCAAGATCCCCGACGGCGGCTGGTTTCCGCTGGTCGTCGCGGGTGTCCTGTTCACCGTGCTGACCACGTGGGCGACCGGGCGGCGGCTGATGCGCGAAAGGCTGGACGAGGCAACGCTCTCGCTTGAGGATTTCGTTCGTTCGACCGCCGCCTCGGTCCACCGGATCCGCAACACGGCCGTGTTCATGTCGATTTCGCCGACCGGCATCCCCACCGCACTGCTGCACAACCTGAAGCACAACCAGGTGCTGCACGAACGCGTGCTGATCGTGACCGTGCGGGTCGAGGAAGTGCCGCACGTCGTGCCCGGCGAGCGCGCCGAGGTGAGCGACGCAGGAAGCGGGTTCTACCGCATCGTCCTGCACTACGGCTTCATGGACGATGTCGACGTGCCGCGCGATCTGGCCGGCCTCGACGCCATCGGCATGCCTTTCGATCCGGTCACCACCAGCTATTTCCTTGGACGCCAGAAACTGGTCGCGGCGCGCGAACAACCCGGGATGGCGCTGTGGCGCGAGGGCCTGTTCGCATGGATGTCAAGGAGTTCGGAAAGCGCGATGGAATCGTTCAAGTTGCCCACCAACCGCGTCGTCGAACTTGGCAGCCAGCTTCGCATCTGAGCGCGCTTGCAGGCGATGCCGCCCGAACCTAGGGCGACAGGCAATGCCCGTGCCCTATCACCCACCGGTCAAGCGTTCGGTCGGCATTGCCGGGCACAAGACCTCGATCAGTCTCGAGCCGCTGTTCTGGGAAATGCTGCGCGAGGCAGCCAGGCGCGATGGGGTGGCGATCAACGCGCTGGTCGCGCGGATCGATGCGGAGCGGATCGCGAGCGCAACGCCATGCGGCCTCGCCGGGGCGATCCGATTGTGGCTGGTGGCCAATGAAAGGGGCGACGGCCTCGCAGCCGCCGCCCCTCAGGAGGACTGACCGCGCGGGTCAGCGTTCGATAGGCCGTCAGTAGTTCGCAGGCGGATCGCTGGCCGGGAAGCTCTGGTCGCTCGCCTCGTCGGCCTTGGTCCAGCCGGCCCTGGGCGTGCTGCGGGTTGACTCCGCCCCGGCATCGCGCACCGCGACCTTGCCCTGGTTGCCGGCAAAGGCGGGCTGCGAGCGGTCCTGGTTCTTCTCGTAATATTTGTATCCGGCGTATCCGATGGCGCCGAGCGCGGCGAGTTTGAGCAGCATGGTGTATTCCTTTCCCCTGGCCTACGCGCGCCGCGGGAAAAGGTTTCGCCGCCAGCGGTTTAGTCGTCGCCGACCCGTTCGATATCCGCGCCGACGAGCTGGAGCTTCTCCTCCAGCCGCTCGTACCCGCGATCGAGGTGATAGATCCGCCGCACGGTCGTCTCGCCCTCCGCCGCAAGCGCGGCAATGATGAGGCTCATCGAGGCTCGCAGGTCGGTTGCCATGACCTCGGCCCCGTTCATCCGCTCGACGCCCTTGACGATCGCCGTGCGTCCCTCGGTCTCGATCTGCGCGCCCATGCGGGCGAGCTCGGGCACGTGCATGTAGCGGTTCTCGAAGATCGTTTCCTTGAGCACGCTGGTGCCATCGGCGCGGCACAACAGGCTCATTAGCTGCGCCTGCATGTCGGTGGCGAGACCGGGGTAGGGCGCGGTGGTGAGGTTGGCGGGCTTTAACGCACCGTTGGCCGCCACGCGGACGCCCTTTTTCGTCTCCTCGACCTCGACCCCGATGTTGCGCAGCGCGTGGATCGTCGCCTGCATCTCCGCCCCGTTGGCTCCGTCGAGGAACACGTCGCCGCCGGTGATCGCCGCGGCGCAGGCATAGGAACCCGCCTCGATCCGGTCCGCCATCACGCGATAGGTCGCGCCGTGGAGCCGCTTGACCCCGTGGATGACGAGGTCGGACTGGCCGATCCCCTCGATCTCGGCTCCCATCGCTACCAGCAGGTTGCACAAGTCGACGATCTCGGGCTCGCGCGCGGCGTTGAACAGCCGGCTGGTACCGTTCGCCAAGACCGCCGCCATCAGCGCATTCTCGGTTGCGCCGACCGAGACCACGGGGAAATCGAACTCGCCGCCGGGCAACCCGCCCCGCGGTGCGATCGCCTTGACGTAGCCCGCCGCCAGCTCGATCTCGGCGCCGAACGCCTCCAGCGCCTTCAGGTGCAGGTCGATCGGACGGTTGCCGATCGCGCAGCCGCCGGGCAGCGAGACGGTCGCCTCGCCCATCCGCGCCAGCATCGGCCCGAGCACGAGAATCGAGGCCCGCATCTTGCGCACCAGATCATAGGGCGCGACAGTGGAAGTGATCCGGGTCGCCTCCATGCTCATCACCCGGCCGAAATCCTCCGGCCGCGTGCCCTGGATCACCGTGGTGACGCCGAACTGGTTCATCAGATGCTGGAACCCGTCGATATCGGCGAGCCGCGGCAGGTTGCGCAGCGTCACCGGTTCCTCGGTCAGTAGCGCGCAGGGGATCAGCGTCAGCGCGGAGTTCTTTGCGCCCGAGATCGGGATCGTGCCGGAAAGGCGGTTGCCGCCGCGAATGATGAGCTTGTCCATGGGCGAGCGTTTACCGCGAATCGCGCTTCACGCAACCGTCACACGGGGAGCCCAGTTGCGCGGGGCCAAGCCGCACCGTAACGGACATGACCATGAGCCAGCACAAGCCGATCCGCAAAGCCGTCTTCCCCGTCGCCGGGCTCGGCACGCGCTTCCTGCCCGCGACCAAGGCGATCCCCAAGGAGATGCTCCCCGTGGTCGACCGCCCGCTGATCCAGTACGCGGTTGACGAGGCGCGCGAAGCCGGGATCGAGCAGATGATCTTCGTCACCGGGCGCGGCAAGAGCGCGATCGAGGACCATTTCGACATCGCCTTCGAACTGGAAAAGACCATGTCGGAACGGGGCAAGGACCTGTCGGTGCTCGAACCCACGCGGCTCGGCCCGGGCAATTGCGCCTATGTCCGTCAGCAGGAGCCGCTGGGGTTGGGCCACGCGATCTGGTGCGCACGCGACATCGTCGGCGACGAGCCCTTCGCGATCCTGCTGCCCGACGAGTTCATGCACGGCAGCCCGGGGTGCCTGAAGCAGATGGTCGATGCCTATGCCGAGGTCGGCGGCAACCTTCTCTCCGTGCTCGAGGTCCCGCGCGAGCAGGTGTCGAGCTACGGCGTCATCACTCCGGGGACCGAGCACGGCACGCTGACCGAGGTGACCGGGCTGGTCGAGAAGCCGCGCGTGGAAGACGCACCCTCGAACAAGATCGTCTCGGGCCGCTACCTGCTACAGCCCGAAGTGATGCGGGTGCTCGAGCGCCAGGAGAAGGGCGCGGGCGGCGAGATCCAGCTGACCGACGCGATGGCGGCGATGATCGGCACCCAGCCGTTCCACGCGGTCACCTTCGACGGCGCGCGCTACGACTGCGGCTCGAAGGCCGGATACATCGAGGCAAACCTTGCCATCGCGCTCGAACGCCCCGACATGGGCGCCGAAGTGCGCGCAATGGCGGAGCGGCTGCTCGCCTCCTAGCCTTCCGCGGCTTCCTCGCGCCTGGCGCGCCCTTTCCGCTGGGCGGCGACGAGCGCATCGGCACTGCCGGGCCCCTCGGCTTCGGCCGGGCCCTTGACGAGGCCGGTCAGTGTCGAGCCGTCGAGGCCCAGCTCCTTCATCAGCCCGTCGAGCACCGGGGCCTGCGCGCGGTAGGCGAGTGCGGCGCTGACAGCATCCTGCGCCAGGTTCCCCGTCCCGCCGCCGACCGTCGACGTTCCTGCCGCACCGCCGCCATTGGTCAGCCCGTCGACCTGGACGATCTTGATCGAGTCGATTGCCTCCATCGGCTTGGCGCTCTCGCGGATCACCTCGGGCAGCACTTTCAGCAGCGCCAGTTTGGTCTGGAGCGAGATCTGGTCGCTCGAGAGCAGGTTCGCCGCCTCGTTGATCGCGCGCTGGCCCGCCGCCTCGACCTCGAAGCGCACCCGCGCGGCCTCGGCGCTCAGCTTCTCGGCCTCCGCCGCGCCCTCGGCCTCTCGGCGGACGGCCTCGGCGCGGTTCTGCGCCGCGTCGCGCTCGGCCTCCGCATCCACGCGAATCTTGATCGCGTCGCGCTCGGCCTGCTTGGCAGCCTCGATTAGCTCGATCTTCTTCTGGCGCTCGGCGATCTCGCTTTCGCGCGCGGTGGCGACCTGTTCTTCCGCCGCGACGGCGGTTGCCCGCGCGGCATCTGCCTCGGCTTTGGCCTGGCTTTCCTCGCGGCTCTTGTTCTGAACCGCGATCTGCTGTTCCTGCCGGGCGATCTCGAGTGCGCGCTGCTGGTCGATGCGCGCTTCCTCGACCAGGCGGTCGGCCTCGATCTGCTGCGCGTCGACCTGCTTCTTGGCCTCGATCCGCGCCGCGTCGGCCTCGCGGTTTCGCTCGGCCTGCTCGCGCGCGATCTCGGCGACCTGGGCGGCGCGGCGCACCTCGACCTCGCGCTCCTGCTCCAACCGGGCGTATTCCTGGTCGCGACTGATCTCGAACGAACGCTTGCTTGCCTCGAGGTTCTTGGTCTCGATCTGGACGCGGGTATCCTGCTCGATGTCGTTGCGCAGCTTCTTGCGCGCCTCGATCTGCTCGGTCAGCTTGGTCAGGCCCTCGGCGTCGAAGGCGTTGTTTGCGTTGAAGTGCTCGATCGAGGTCTGGTCGAGCCCGGTCAGCGAGACCGATTCGAGTTCGAGCCCGTTCATGGCGAGGTCGTTGGAACTGGCCTGCTGCACCTTCTGCACGAAATCGGCGCGCTGTTCATGCATCTCGTTCATTGTCATGCCCGAGGCAACCGAGCGCAGCGCGTCAACGAATTTGCCCTCGACAAGATCTTTCAGCGTATCGGGCTGCATCGTGCGCTGGCCGAGCGTCTGCGCCGCCATCGCGATCGCGCCGCCATCGGGGCGCACGCGGACGTAGAATTCGGCCTTCACGTCGATCCGCAGCCGGTCGAGCGTGATCAGCGCCTCGGCATCGCGCCGCACAACGCTCAGCACCAGCGTGTTCATGTTGACCGGCATGGTCTCGTGGAACACCGGTAGGACCAAGGCGCCGCCGTTCATTACCACGCGTTCCCCGCCCACGCCGGTCCGCACGAAGGCGACTTCCTTCGAGGCGCGACGATAGAGCTTGGTCAGGGTGAAGCCGATCAGCAGCAGGAAGGCGACGACCGCGCCGACCATGATCCCCAAGTTCGTCAGATTTTCCATCGCTCTTCCTCTCAGTTCGGTGACAGCCGGCGCTCGGCAAGCGCGGTTGCGTAGAATGTCTCGCCCTCGCGGCGGACGAGCAGTGCCTCGTCGCCGGCATGGATCTGGCTATCGGCCTCGTGCGGCTCGATCATGACGTGGTGCGGGTGGCCGTGCACGTCGACAACCCGCGCGCGCGCGGGCGATCCGCGCCGGGCGACGCCATCGGTCACATGCGCGCGGCGGCCGACGAGCTGGTCGAGGGTAACGGCCGTGCTCTCGTCCTGCGGCAGTATAGCGCCCAGCGGGCGGACCATCACTGCGGTGGCAGGGAGCGCAGCGCCGCCGGCGAAGACCGAGGCGAGCAGTGCATCGAGCGGCCCGCCGGTGAGATTCGCGGCCAGTTCCTGGATGCCGAGGCCGAGCCCCCCGAACAGCAGCAAGAACAGCCCGAGCCAGATGGTGAACGGCACCCGCCCGATGCCGAGCACCGTGGCAAGTCCGTCGAGCGTGCCTGCTTCCGCACCCGGTTCGGCATCGGTATCGCCGAAATCGCCGAGACCGAACATCTGCACGACGGCCAGCACGAGCATGACGCCGAGCGCCGCCGCGAAGGGCAGGTTGTGCGGTTCGAACACGTCCAAGGTTGCGTCCCCTTCGTGCCCGCGAACCCCGTGGCAGGCACATTTCGCAGGCTAGCGACAGGGGGCCGGGGGGCAAGGCAAATCGGACGAAATGCGACTCGGCTCGCCCGGTGCCGTCACTGCAAGGTCAGGCCCCCGTCGACCACCAGCGTCTGCCCGAGCATGTAGCCCGCCAGCGGCGAGGCGAGGAACAGCGCCGCGCCGGCCATGTCGGCGGGCTCGCCCATCCGGCCGAGCGGGATGCGCGCAAGCGCGCCTGCGAGCCGGTCGGGATGATCGGTGGTCACTCTGGTCATCTTGGTCGCGACGAACCCGGGTGCAATGCCGTTCACCCGGATGCCCTCGCCCGCCCACGCAGCCGCCAGCGTGCGCACGAGCGCGACCGCTGCCGCCTTGGATGCGGCATAGGCCGGATTGCCGATCGTGGCATGGAACGCCGCGGTCGAGCTGACCACGATCAGCGCGCCGCCCGCCACCGCCAGCGCAGCGCGGTGTTGGCGTGCGCAGTCCATCACCGAGTTGAGATTGACGTCGACTACGCGGTGCCAGCCTTCGCGCTCGAACTCCGCACGGCGGTACTCGACCGCGCCTTGGCACAGCACGACCACGTCGAGCGCGTGGTATATGTCCGCTCCGTCGATCGCGGTGGGGTCGGACACATTGACCTGCGTATAGTCGAGTCCCGTCAAGTCGCTTCCGGGTTCACCGCGATAATCCACCGCACTAGCCCGCGTCCCCCAGACCGCGACCTTGGCGCCGCGTGCGCGAAACGCCTGGGCGATGCCATTGCCGATCCCGCTCGATCCGCCAACGACGAGCACGCGCTTGCCGCTGAAATCGAGCGGGTCGCTCACGCGGCGACGAACCTGATCGGCAGCGTCTTGAGCCCGCCGACGAAAGTCGACTTCGCCCGCTTCGGCTCCCCGGCCAGTTCGACCAGCTCGATCCGGTCGAGCAGCGTTTCGAACAGGATGCGCATTTCCAGCCGCGCGAGGTGCAGGCCGAGGCACTGGTGCGCGCCTGCGCCGAAAGCGAGATGCCGGTTGGGGCTGCGCGCCGCATCGAACCGGCGCGGATCGTCGAACGCGGCCGGGTCGTGATTGGCGGCGACGTAGTTGATCATCAGCCAATCACCCCTCGCGATGCGCTGCCCGCCCACTTCGACATCCTCGGCGGCGGTGCGCATGAAGTGCTGGACCGGGCTGGTCCAGCGGATCGCCTCCTCGACGATGCCGGGGAGCAGCGAGCGGTCGGCCCGCACCCGCGCGAACTGCTCAGGATCGCGCGCCAGCGCCAGCATCGCCCCCGCCGTGCTCGCGCTGGTGGTATCGTGCCCGGCGGCGGCAACGATGATGTAGTAACCCATCATGTCGCGGTCGTTGAGCGGCGCGCCGTCGATCACCGCGTTGGCGATGGTGCTGGCGACATCGCCGGTTGGCTTGGCCCGTTTCTGCGCGGTCAGCCCGGCGAAGTAGGCCTCGAAATCCTTCACCGCCCCGGCGACGATCTGGGTGATCACCTCGGGCGGCAGGTCCTTCATACCCGACTGGTTGAGGTCCTCGTCCTGCCCGCCGAACATCTGCTGCGTCAGCATGAGCATGCGTTGCTCGTCCTCCTCGGGCACGCCGAGAATCTGCATGACGACGTGGAGCGGATAGGGTGCCGAGACAAGCTTGACGAAGTCGGCTTCAGGCCCCGCGTCGATCAGCCGCTGGACGGTCTTCTCCGCCAGTGCGCGCACCTCGCCTTCGATCGTCCGCAGGTTCTTGGGCATGAACCATTCCTGCGTCAGCTTGCGGTATTTCATGTGGATCGGCGCATCGAAGGTGACGAGGCTCGCCACCATGTGCGGGCTGCCGCCGGTGAATGCCTTGGCGAATGCGATCCCGTCGGAAAGCGAAAACACCACCGTCTGCGGGTTGTTGAGGAAAGTCGCGTTGTCTTTGGAAACGCGCATGGCGTCGTCGTAGCGGGTCAGCAGCCAGAACGGTGGGTGGATGCCGTTCTCGGGCTCGACCCAGGCGACCGGCATTGCGCCGCGCAGCCGGTCGAACGTGTCGAGCAGCGGGTCCCAGTCGGCGTAGCTCTGCGGATCGATGACCGCGCGGGCATCGGCGGGGTCCAGCCGGGGGCGATCGACCGTCGCCATCACGCCTGCTCGGTCGCACGGGCGGCGAACTCGTCGCGCAGCTCGCGCTTGTAGAGCTTGCCGTTGGCCTCGCGCGGCAGTTGGGGGCGGAAGTCGAACAGCCGGGGCATCTTGATCCGCGCCAGCTGCGGGGCGAGGAAGTCGCGCAGCTCCTGCTCCAGCGCGGGGCCCGCCTCGGCCATGTCGAGCGGCTGGATAACGGCGACGACCTTCTCGCCCAGGTCCGCATCGGGCGCGCCGATCACCGCGGCATCCATGACCTTGTCATGCGTCACCAGCAGGTTCTCGATTTCCTGCGGGTAGATGTTGACCCCGCCCGAGATGATCATGTGGCTCTTGCGGTCGGTCAGGAAGAGAAAGCCCTCCTCGTCGATATGGCCGATATCGCCCAGCGTCATCCAGCCCTTCGGATGCATCGCCTCGGCGGTCTTGGCCGGATCGTTGTGGTAGGTCGGCAGGAGGTCGTTCTCGAAATAGATCAGCCCGTCCTCGCCCGGCGGCAGCTCCTCGCCATCGGGCCCGCACACGTGGAGCTTGCCGTAGATCGCGCGGCCGACGGTGCCGGGATGCGTCAGCCAGTCGGGCGAGCGGACCATCGTCATGCCGATGCTTTCGGACCCTGCGTAGTATTCGTTCACGATCGGGCCCCACCACTCGATCATCGCCTGCTTGACCGGGACCGGGCACGGCGCGGCAGCGTGGAGGGCGCGCTGGTGGCTGGAGAGGTTGTGCTTTGATCGCTCCGCCTCGTCGAGCTTGAGCATCCGCACGAAATGCGTCGGCACCCACTGGCTATCGGTCACGCCATACTTCTCGATCGCGGCGAGCGCAGCTTCGGGCTCGAACTTCTCCATCACCACCACCGTCGCGCCCAGCCGGTGCGCGGTGCTGCACCAGCCGAGCGGCGCGGCATGATAGAGTGGCGCGGGCGAGAGATAGACCATGCTGCCGTCAGACGGCATCCCGGCCCCCATCGTTGCCAGCATGACCAGCGGCACCACTGCCTCGATATCCGGATCGGCCGGCGGGGCGGGGCGGATACCCTTGGGCCGACCGGTGGTGCCCGAGCTGTAGAGCATGATCGAGCCCGGTGCCTGGTCGGCGATCGGGGTCTCGGGCTGCGCCGCAAGCGCCTGCTCGAATTCGCCCGTGCCGATCATGAGCGTTGCAATCTGCGCGCCCTGCGCGCCGAGATTCGCGATGACGGCGGCATAGGCCTGCGAGCCGATCAGCAGCCTCGCCTCACTGTCCTGAAGGATATAGGCGACCTCGGGCGCGGTCAGGCGCGTCGAGACCGGCACCATCATCGTCCCCGCCCGCTGCGAGCCCCACAGGAGCTGGAGGTAGAGCGCGTTGTTTTCCATCAGCACGGCGAACGAATCGCCGGGTTGCAGGCCCTGCGCCCGCAGCAGATGCGCGAAGCGGTTCGCGGTGGCATCCATCGCACCATAGGTCACCGTCTCGCCGGTCCCGGCCATGACGATCGCGGGGTGATCGGGGCGGGTTCGGGCGTGGGTGATCGGATGCATCGGGCCTCTCTCGCTCGCGGCGCTGATCGCACCGTCGTGTTGCAGAACGAAACCTACTGCGCGCCCTCTTCCTCGCAAGCAAAAAGGGCCGCCGGTCCACCCGGCAGCCCCTTCGGCTTCATCGATACTGGAGGGTGGCTTACTCGCCGCCGCCCATCGCGAAGGCGCGCCGCGCCTGCGATTCGATCATGTAGGGGCCGGGATTGACCGCCTCACCCGCGATGCGGACTTCGTAGTGCAGGTGCGGGCCGGTCGAACGGCCGGTCGAGCCGACGTAGCCGATGATCTCGCCCTTCTTCACGCGCTGTCCGTCGGCAACGGCGATGCGCGACATGTGCGCGTAACGGGTCTGCATTTCGGCGCCATGCTCGATGGCGACGTAGAGGCCGTAGCTGCTGAAGCGTTCCGCCTTGCTGACGATGCCGTCGGCAGTCGCGTAAATCGGCGTGCCAGTCGGGGCAGCGAGGTCGATTCCGGCGTGGGCGCGACGGCCGCCGAGGACAGGGTGGTTGCGCATGCCGTAACCGCTCGACATGTACGCGCCGTCGAGCGGATTGCGCGAGGGAACCGAGACACCGGCGATCGGAGCCGGGGCGGTCGTCGTGGTGGTCGGGCTGCCCGGGCCGTCGAGCGACTGCCACTGGGCGAAGAGCTGGCGGAACTGCGCGTCGCCGCCGAGGGCGCCTGCGCGGTTTTCCTGGATGGGGGCAGTGATCTCGGTCGCTGCGGCAGCGCTGCTGTTGGCGACTGCGGGCGTAGCTGCGAGCGCGAGCGGTGCGGATGCGACCAGTGCCAGCGCGCGAATAAGATGATTAGCGACCAAAATCCCGTCCTTTTGTTCGGCAGCCTTTCAGCCCCCGGACCCCGTTTCGACGCTGCCACCGATCCCTGGGGCTGCGCCTAGCGATGTAACCGCAAACCCCGGAACTTTCCGATTGCCTGCGTGTTATGCTGCGTTGTGCCGCGGGAATCTTATTGCGCAAGGCTCAGGTAGAAGTCCTGCGATAAACCGGCGGCAAGGCGCGCTGAGTCGTTGAACGGCGGCTTCAGGCGGCCGCGAAAGTGCTGCGAAACAAGTTTTTGCCATGCACTTTCGGGTGATTCCGTGCGGCTTCGACACACCTCAACGAAATGTCTTGTGCCGATCGCCACGTGGCGGATCTCGTCGTCAAGGATTCGCTGGAGGATCCGCGCACCGTTTTCGTCGCCTTGAGCGGCGACCCGCTCCAGCGTCGCCGGGGTGACGTCGAGCCCGCGCGCCTCCAGCACCATCGGCACCACCGCAAGTCGCGCTGCGACATCATGCGCGGTTGCCTCGGCGGCCTCCCACAGTCCCGCGTGCGCGGCCAGGGCACCGTAATGCGAGCCGAGCCTGCGCAGCTTGCGGTCGAGCAGCGCGAAGTGCATCGCCTCGTCAGCGGCGACATTGAGGAAATCCGTCACGAAATCGCGGCCCATGTCCGCACCGAACCGCCCCGCCATGTCGAGCGCGAGGTCGATCGCGACGAACTCGATATGCGCCAGCGCATGCCACAGCGCGAGGCGCCCGCGCTCCGATCCGCCCTTGCCGCGCTTGGGCATGCGATTCGGCGGCAGAAGTTCGGGCGAGGCAGGCCAGGCCGGCCGGTCGGGCATAGGCACGTCGAAGGCAAACGCCAGCCGCCCCTGCCGCCAGCCGCGCGCGACATCTCGCGTCGCAAAGGCCTTTGCCTGGGGATCGGCGGTCAGCAGCGCGCCGCGAATCGCCCGCGCGACCGAAGTCACAGGGCTTTGGCCGCCTCGAGCACTTCGGCGGCATGCCCCTTGACCTTCACCTTGTCCCATACCCGCGCGATCCGCCCCTCTTTATCGACCAGGTAGGTCGTGCGGACCATGCCCATGTAGGTCTTGCCGTACATCGACTTTTCCGCCCATACGCCGAGTGCATCGGAGAGGCCGCCCTCCTCCGCATCGCTCGCAAGGTCGGCGGTCAGCCCGTGCTTGGCGATGAACTTCTGGTGCTTCTTCGGCGGATCCTTGCTCACGCCGAGCAGCGCGACGCCCGCCTTCTCGAAATCAGCTTTCAAAGCGGAGAAGTCCTTCGCCTCGGTGGTGCAGCCCGGCGTGTCGTCCTTGGGGTAGAAGAAGAGCACCAGCTTGCGGCCCTTGAAGTCCGACGGCTTCACCGTGCCGCCATCGGGCGTATCCATCGCGATATCGGGCAGCGCATCGCCGACCCCGGGCCTGTCACTCATTGTCCATCTCCAGTTCGCTGTCGAAATGCCGCCGCCACTCTGCCGCGACGCCATGGCGTGCCTTGGTGCATGCCTGCAAGAGCGCGTCGATACTCGCGTGCCCGCACGCCAGTGCCAGCACCGCTCCCGCGGCTGCGGGGGATGGCTCGAGGTCGGGCGCGAGCAGCCGGGTCGCCACCAGCATCCGCGTCAGCAGGTCGTGCGCTTCGCGCATCGCGGGGTCGAGCAGTCCCGCGGCAATCAGCCCGTCGACCGCCCGGCCGAGGTCGGGATCGAACGCCGCTCGCTCGCGCAGTTGCAGGTAGTGGACGAGGAACTCGAGGTCGACCAGCCCACCGCGAAGGAGCTTGGCATCGAGAGGGCCGCGAGGCGGCTTGTTCGCCGCCATGTCGCCGCGCATCTTGAGCACGTCGGCGCGTAGCGTCGCAGCGTCGCGGGGGCGGTTCAGAACCGCATCGATCACCTCGTCGATCTCGGCGCGCGCCGCATCCGATCCGGCCAGCACCCGCGCGCGGGTCAGCGCCATGTGCTCCCAGGTCCAAGCATCCTCGCGCTGGTAGCGGGCGAAGCTCTCGACATTGACCGCCAGCGGCCCCTGCGCGCCCTGCGGCCGCAGGCGGGTGTCGACCTCGTAGAGCGCGCCCTCGGCCGTCGGAACGCTCAATGCGGCGCCAACCCGCTGCGCGAGCCGGTTGAAGTAGAGCGTCGCCCCGAGCGGCCGGCGCCCATCCGATTCCACATCGTGCGGCCCGGTGAAGAGATAGATAATATCGAGATCGGAGGCATGGGTGAGAAGGCCGCCGCCCAGCCTCCCCAGCCCGAGCACGACCAGCTCGCCACCCGCGATGCGGCCATACTCGCGCGCGAACTCCGCGCTCGCCGCATCGAGCGCGACTTGCAGTGCTGCCTCGGCACAGCGCGACAACCCCCGCGCAATGGCCAGCGGATCGTGCGCCGCCTCGATCAGCTGCACCCCCATTGCAAAGCGCGCCTCGCCGGTGACCACACGAATGCGGTCGAGCCGCTGTTCGTAGCCGTCGGCGCGCTCGGCCCGTTCCATCTTCTCGCGCAGCTCGTCGACCGGGCCGGGCAGATCGAGCGCGCTGCGATCGATCAGCGTGTCGAGCAGCGCCGGGCGCCGCGCCAGTGCATCGGCCAGCAGTGGCGCCAGGCTGAGCAACTTGACCAGCTGGTCGAGCAATGCCGGGCGCGCATCGAGCAGGCGGAACAGGTTGATCGCGCTCGAGGCATTCTCGAGCAGCCGCTCCCACCGCAGCAGCGCGGCCTCGGGCTCGGGCGCCTCGGCGATCGCGGCAAGCAGGCGCGGCTGGAGCGCCTCGAACGCGGCCCGCGCCGAAGCGCTGCGCAATGCGCGCATGTTGCCCTCGCCCCAGCCGGCGATCCGCTCGGCCAGCGCCTCGGCATCGGCGTAGCCCAGTTCCGCGAGCCGTTCGGGCAGGGGCGCCGCCGCAGCCGGGACGGTTTTGCCCTCCACCGCGATTAGCCGGTCGAACCGCGCCGCGACCGCCTCGGTTACTTGCGCCAGGTCCGCCAGCAGCGCCGCGCCGTCGGCGAGCCCGTCGAGCCGCGCAACGCGGTCGAGCGCCTCGCTGCCGGGCAGGGTGTGCGTTTGCTGGTCCTCGACCATCTGGAGCCGGTGCTCGACCGTGCGCAGCCGCTCGTAGCTGCGCTTGAGTACAGTGCAGTCCTCGCCATCGATCAGCCCCGCTGTGGCCAGCGCATCGAGCGTCTCGCACACCCCGCGCACGCGCAGCGAGCGGTCGCGGCCGCCGTGGATGAGCTGGTGCGTCTGGGCGAAGAACTCGACCTCGCGGATCCCGCCGCGCCCCTGCTTGAGGTTGTAGCCCGGCTGGGGCGTCAGCGGGCCGGTGTAGGTTTCGCGGATGCGCGCGGTCAGCCGCCCGATCTCCTCGATTGCGCCGAAGTCGAGGCTGCGCCGCCAGACGAACGGCCGGATCGCGTCGAGAAAGGCCTCGCCCGCCGCGACGTCGCCCGCACAGGCCCGCGCACGGATAAAGGCCGCCCGTTCCCATGCCAGCGCCGAGGTCTCGTAGTGCGACAGCGCGGCGTTGACCGACAGCGCCAGCGGGCTGACTTCCGATGCCGGGCGCAGCCTGAGGTCGATGCGGAAGACGTAGCCGTCGCTGGTGTTCTCGGCCAGCAGCCGCACCACTTCGCGCGCATAGCGTTGCGCCGCCTCGCCCGGCTCGTCTCGCTCTCGGCGCGGCAGCGTGGCGGGGTCGTAGAGCAGGATCGGATCGATGTCGGAACTGTAGTTGAGTTCGCGCGCGCCGTGCTTGCCCAGCGCCAGCGCGATGAAGCCGGTCGCGTCCGCTCCCTCGACCCGCCGCGCAACCGCCTCGCGCATTGCGGAGTCGAGCGAACGGTCGGCCAACGCGGAAAGCTCGCCGGTGACGCGCGCCAGCGGGAATGCTCCCGCGAGATCGCCCACCGCGAGCACCAGCGCATGGCCGAGCCGTTCGCGCCGCAGCCCGCGCGCGAGGTCCTCGTCATCGCGCAACGCGCGCGCAGCCGCCAGCGCACCCTCGCCGTCGCCCGGTTCGAGCATGGCTGCGATCTCCGGCAGCCGCTCGAGCGCGCCTGCAAGGAACGGCGCGTTCGCCCGCGCCCGCGCCATCGCCCCTTGCCAATCCGCTGCCATCGCCAGCGTCCCTGCCCGTCCGGCGATGGCCATGCAAGGCCCGCCCTTGCCCCGTCGCCTCCGCTCTGCAAAAAGCCTGCGCTTTCGCAGAGACCCCTGAAAAACAGGGCACGGGACGAGGAACCCACGATGATCCGCATTATCCTGGCCGCCGGCGCGTCGCTCGCGCTTACCGCCTGTTCGGTTACCGGCGGCGACCCCGCGACCGGCTCCGCCGCGCTCGACATTCCCGCGGTCGAACCGGGCGAACTTTCCGAAGCGACGATGATCGACATCACGCGCGAACTGTCGTCCGACGCCTACGACGGGCGCATGCCGGGAACCGAGGGCGAGGCCAAAACCGTCGCGCTGCTGACCGAACGCTTCGAGGCAGCCGGGCTCGAGCCGGGCAACAACGGCAGCTGGGTGCAGAAGGTGCCCTTGGTCGAAATCACCGGGCGCGACTACGCGCCGCTGACGATCAGCGGCAAGGGTGCGAACCTCTCGTTCGACTACAGCACCGACTGGGTCGGTGTGACCTATCGCGAGGATGCACGCACCACGCTGGCGAACAGCGAACTTGTCTTCGTCGGCTACGGCGTGGTCGCACCCGAAAAGGGCTGGAACGACTACGCCGGGATCGACATGAAGGGGAAGACCGCGGTCATTCTGGTCAACGATCCCGACTTCGGCACCGAGGGGCTCGACGGCCCTTTCGGCGGCAAGGCGATGACGTATTACGGTCGCTGGACCTACAAGTACGAGGAAGCGGCGCGGCAGGGCGCGGCAGGCGCGATCATCGTCCATGACACCGCGCCAGCATCCTACGGCTGGAACGTGGTCGAATCGAGCTGGTCGGGCCCGCAGGCCTATGCCCAGCGGGGCGAGAACGCGCCGCCGCTGACGGTGATGAACGGCTGGGTCCAGAAGCCGGTCGCCGAGGAGATTCTGAAGGCTGCCGGGCAGGATCTCGCCGCGCTTACCACAGCCGCCAAGAAGCAGGGCTTCAAGGCCGTGCCGCTGGGGCTCACCGCGTCGACCTCATTTGCGAGCGACATCCGCAAGTTCGAATCGCAGAACGTGATCGCCATGTTGCGCGGCAAGACGCGGCCCGACGAGTACGTCATGCACACCGCGCACTGGGACCACCTCGGCCGCTGCACCCCGGCGCCCGACGGCGACGACATCTGCAACGGCGCGGTCGACAACGCCACCGGCACCGCCGCGCTGGTCGCGCTCGCCGAAGCCCATGCCAAGGCCGGCGCGCCCGACCGGACGCTCGTGTTCCTCGCCGTCACCGCCGAGGAATCGGGCCTGCTCGGCGCGGACTACTACGCCGCGAACCCAGTCTTCCCGCTCAGCCAGACCGTGGGCGGCATCAACATGGACGCCTTCCTCGTCGGCGGGCGCTCGCGCGACGTGACTGCGGTGGGCGGAGGCAAGTCGCAGCTCGACGAGTTTCTCACCGCCGCGCTCGAGGCCGACGGCCGCGTCGTCACCCCCGATCCCACGCCCGAGGCGGGCTACTACTACCGCTCGGATCACTTCGCCTTCGCCAAGCGCGGGGTGCCGATGCTCTACGTCGACGGGGGCGAGGACCTGGTCGAGGGCGGGCGCGAAGCGGGTGCCGCGCTGGCGGCGGAGTACCGCGCCAACCGCTACCACGGGCCCAAGGACGAATTCGACGAGAGCTGGGACTGGTCGGGCGTGATGGCCGACCTGCAACTGTTCTACCGCATCGGGCGCATGCTCGCGACGAGCCAGAGCTGGCCCAACTGGGTCGACGGCGACGAGTTCCGCGCGACCCGCGACGCAAGCTGCGAGGCGGGCGAGGGCTGCTGATACCATCATGACCGCTACGATGCCGCCCGAGTGGGCGCAGCAAGACTGGCTGTGGATCGGCTTTCCGCACGATGCGGAGGAGTGGCCCGGCTACCTGCCGCGTGCGCAGGAGCAAATCGCGGCTTTTGCCAATGCCGTCGCCGAAAGCGGTCAGGCGGTGCGCCTGCTGGTGCGCGATGCGGCGAACGAGGTGCGGGCGCGCTCGCTGGTGACGGGCGCGGTCACGCTCGAGCGGCGTGCCTACGGCGACGTCTGGCTGCGCGACACCGGGCCGCTGGTGCGCACCGATGGCTCGGCCTTGCGGTGCCGCTTCAACGGCTGGGGCGGCAAGTACCTGATGGAAGGCGACCAGAGCATCGGCGCCGAGCTGGCGCGCGATGCGGGGCTGCCGGTAGTTGAGGGCGACTGGGTGCTGGAGGGCGGCGCGATCGATACCGACGGCACGGGGCTGGTCGTCACCACCGAGCAGTGCCTGCTCAACCCCAACCGCAATCCGGAGTTGTCGCGCGCCGAGATCGAGGCACGGCTCGCGAGAGACCTGGGTTTCGATCGCGTGCTGTGGCTGGGCGACGGTCTGATCAACGACCACACCGACGGCCACGTCGACAACCTCGCCCGCTTCGTCGGCCCCAACCGGCTGGCGCTGCCGCGCGCGACCGGCAGCGACGATCCCAACACCGTGCTCTACGCCGATGCCAGGGCGCGGGCCGAGGCGTTCGGGGTCGAGGTCGTCGAGATCCCCTCCCCGGGCCTGATCACCCGCGGCGATGTGATCGAACCGGCGAGCTACGCCAACTTCGCGATCACCACCGGGCTCGTGGTCGTCCCGACCTTCGGCTCGCAGCACGATGACGAGGGTGTCGCCGCGATCGCCGCGCTGTTCCCCGACCGCGCAACGATCGGCCTCGCCGCAGATGCGGTGCTGGCCGGCGGCGGCGGTTTCCACTGCGCCAGCCAGCAGATGCCGCGCCTCTGATTCGCCCCTCGCCGAAGCGAGACATGGACCGGGTGTTACACGGTCCAGAACAAGTTTTGTAACCTTGCGCGGTAAAGCGTCACCTTGTGCCGTCAACGCGTAACCTTGCGCGAATTTGCGTAACCTTGCGCTGGTGAAGCGTCGCCTTGCGAGAGGCGCGAGGTCACGAATGAGGGCGCGGGCAGGCGGCATCATGGGCAAGGGCTAGCAAGCGGCTGCCGAGTAGGAAAACTCCTGCACGCCGCAATCCGTGCGCTGGCGGCTTTACCATCCGTTAGCATCCGAAGCGCATCCTGCCCTGCATGGCCAAGGCTATCGCTCTCGTCCGCACCCATCAGGATCGCGCGCTCGAAGTGGCGCGTACCGCCATCGTCTGCTCGTGCGCGATGGCGCTGATCGCGGCGGGGCGGTTCCTACCCCTGTAGCAGCTTGAGCAAGGCGGCGAGCGCCGCCGCGCCCAGCACCGTTGCCGCGAACGCCCGCCACGCCGTGTCGCCGACCCGGCCGGACATGCGCGCGCCAAACCAGTTGCCCAGCAGCACGACCGGAAACAGGATCAGTGCCAGCAGCGCGAGGCGCCAGGTCAGCAAACCGAACGCCGCGCCCGAGGCGAGCCCGGCCATGCTGGCGCTGGTGAAAATCAGCACCATCGAGGCTTTGGCCACGCTGCGCGGGATATGGCGGCGGACGTAGAATGGCACCACCGGCGGGCCGGGCATTCCGGCAAAGCCGGTCAGCAGGCCGCTTGCCACGCCGGTGGCGAAGGTCGTCATCCAGCCGGGCGGATCGCCACCGCGCATCGGCCACAGCATCGCGGCGAAGGCCGAGAGCGCCACCAGCGCGATCAGCAGCCGGGCGAGCGAGACATCGGTCAGCGACAGCGCCCACAGGCCCGGCGCGGTGGCCAAAAGGACGAGCGCGGAGATGGTGAAAGCCGACCGCTCCGCCTCGCGCACCAGCCGCGCGATTTCGGTCGCTCCGATCATCAGCCCCAGGCCATTGGCGACCAACACCGCCTCGACCGGCGACAGGGCAAGCGCGAGGATCGGCACCAAGAGGATCGCCATGCCGAACCCCGCCAGCCCGCGCACATAGGCGGCGGCGAGCGTGGCCAGGAGCGCGACGGCGATCTGGAGGAGGGTGAAACCGGCGAAGGTCATCGCGTGGCCTTCGACAAGCTCAGGCTGAGCGGGGTGGGTTTGCGAGTGAGGCGCTTTGGCATCTCACACTCCCATCCGCTCAGCCTGAGCCTGTCGAAGGCCCCCGCGCAAAATCAGCCCCGCAAGTCCGGCGGGGTCGCCTCGCCCGCCAGCATCGTCAGCGCCTCGTTGAGCGTCATGACCTTCTGGTGCTCCGCGCCCAGCGTGCGGACGGCAACCTTGCCTTCCTCCGCCTCGCGCTTGCCGACCACCAGCAGGTGCGGGACCTTGGCGAGGCTGTGCTCGCGCACCTTGTAGTTGATCTTCTCGTTGCGCAGATCGGCCTCGACCCGGATCCCCGCGGCCGCCAATTTCGCGACCACCTCGCGGGCATAGTCGTCGGCGTCCGACACGATCGTCGCCACCACCGCCTGCGTCGGGGCGAGCCAGACCGGCAGCTTGCCTGCGAAGTGTTCGATCAGGATGCCGATGAAGCGCTCGTAGCTGCCGAAGATCGCGCGGTGGAGCATGACCGGGCGGTGCTTCTCGCCGTCCTCGCCGACGTAGCTTGCGTCGAGCCGTTCGGGGAGCACCCGGTCGCCCTGGATCGTGCCGACCTGCCAGGTGCGCCCGATCGCGTCGGTCAAATGCCATTCGAGCTTGGGCGCGTAGAACGCGCCTTCGCCCGGCAGTTCCTCCCAGCCGTAGTCCTCGTTGGCCATGCCGGCCTCGGCCACCGCGTCGCGCAGTTCCTGCTCGGCCTTGTCCCAGTCGGCGTCCGATCCGAACCGCTTCTCCGGCCGCAGCGCCAGCTTGACGTGATAGCTGAACCCGAAGTCGCGATAGACGCTGTCGGCGAGCGCGCAGAATGCGCGCACTTCCTCGACCACCTGCGCCTCGGTGCAGAAGATATGCGCGTCGTCCTGCGTGAACTGGCGCACGCGCATCAGCCCGTGCAGCGCGCCGTGCGGCTCGTTGCGGTGGCAGCAGCCCATTTCGCCCAGGCGGATCGGCAGCTCACGGTAACTGGTGATGCCCTGCTTGAACACGAGCACGTGCGCCGGGCAGTTCATCGGCTTCAGCGCCATCCACTCGGCCTCGTCGGCCACGGCGGGACCGGCGCCCTCGCCATCGGGCACGATGTCGGGCACCGCGAACATGTTCTCGGCGTATTTGCCCCAGTGGCCGGACTGCTCCCACTGGCGCACGTCCATCAGCTGCGGCGTCTTGATCTCGCGGTAGCCCGCACCGTCCATCTTGCGGCGCATGTAGGCCTCGAGCTCGCGCCAGATGCGGAAGCCCTGCGGATGCCAGAACACGCTGCCGTGCGCCTCTTCCTGAAGATGGAACAGGTCCATCTCGCGACCGAGCTTGCGGTGGTCGCGCTTGGCGGCTTCCTCGAGCCGGTGAAGGTGCTGGTCGAGCTGCTTCTTGTTGAGCCAGCCGGTGCCGTAGATGCGCGTGAGCTGCGCGTTCTTCTGGTCGCCGCGCCAGTAGGCCCCGGCGACGCGCATCAGCTTGAATGCCTGGGGATCGAGCTTGCCGGTGCTGGGGAGATGCGGCCCCCGGCACATGTCGAGCCAGTCGTCGCCGCTGCGATAGACCGTCAGCTCCTCGTTCTCGGGCAGTTCGGCGGCCCATTCGGCCTTGAAGCTTTCGCCCTCGGCCTGCCACTTCTCGATCAGCTGCTGGCGGCTCCAGACCTCGCGCGTCAGCGGTTTGTCGGCGCGGATGATCTCGCGCATCTTTTCCTCGATCGCGGGGAGGTCGTCCATGCTGAACGGCTCGCGGCCCGCGGGCGCCATGACATCGTAGTAGAACCCGTCGTCGGTCGCCGGGCCGAAGGTGATCTGCGTGCCGGGCCACAGCGCCTGGATCGCTTCGGCGAGGACATGGGCATAATCGTGCCGGGCGAGTTCGAGCGCGTCGGCCTCGTCGCGCGCGGTCACCAGCGCCAGCTGCGCATCGCCTTCGAACGCGCGATTGAGGTCGCGCAGTTCCCCGTCCACGCGGGCGGCGAGCGCGGACTTGGCGAGGCCCGGCCCGATCGCGGCGGCGATATCGGCGGGGGTGCTCCCGCGCGGAACCTCGCGCACCGAACCGTCGGGCAGGCTGATCTTCAGGAGTTCCGTCATCGTGTCACCGCTTTCGTCTGGCGCGCGCCTTGGCACAGGTGCGCGCGCGCTTGAAGTGCGGCGTTAGGGGAAATGACGATTTCGGGAGGAACGCCGCACCGCCCGAAACCGGGCTGCGGCGGACGCGGCTAGCGCGCGTCGGGCCGCCCCCGGGTGGGCCGGGTAGTGGTGATAGTCGTGACCGCGCGTGCGTTCATGCCCCGCCACATAGCGGCGCCGGGTTAACGCTTCAACCCGCGTCGAACCGGTTGGCGCCTGCCGCCGCGCCCATCCGGTGGGTCGCGGCGAGTGCGGTCGAGCGCTGACGGATACCCGACAGAAAGCGCCACTCGCATGTTGCGCGCGCCGGGGTCAGCTCGACCGCCATGTAGCCGCGGCGGCTGGTGTCGGCCCATTTCAGCCCCGGATTGCGCGCGACCAGCGCGCTGGCCAGTTCGTCGGGCGGGACCTGGGTGAGGTAGGTCTCGAACCCCGGCGATGTGACGCTCTGCCCGGCAAACTCGATGCCCGCTGCCTCGCCTGCATGGGTCAGGTCGAACCCCCAGGCGTTGTGCGTGTCGCCGGTCAGCACCACGAGGTTGGCATCGGCCCCGCGCGCGCCGGCGAGCAGGCGCTCGCGTGCGGCGGGGTAGCCGTCCCAGGCGTCCATGTTTGCGGGCAGGCCCGCGCGCGCCGCAACAGCGCTCGCGCGGACCCGGCCGCGAATGTCCTCGGGCACCGTTCCGGCGAGCCGGTCGAGCAGGGCGGCGGGGGAGGCGAGCGCGCCCATCACGACCTGCTGGGCGAGAACCTGCCAGGTCTTGCCCGCGCGCCGCGAGGCCTCGAGGCCCTCGGCAAGCCACGTCTCCTGCATCGTGCCCAGGATTGTGCGCGAAGGATCGGCATAGTCCCCGTCCTTGAATGCAGCGAGCCGTGCGACCGCATCCTGGGCCGAGGTCGCGCCGCGCGCGAGTTCGGCGAGGCTGAACGGCTCCGACCGCGCGACCAGCCGCGTCTCCAGCCGGAACATCGTGGCGAGGTCGCCGATCTCGTAGGAGGCGTAATTGGCGTCCGAGACCGGCAGCCATTCGCGATAGGCCTGCATCGCCGCGGCCTTGCGTGCGCCCCACGGGCCCTCGGTCTCGGGCTGGTGGTTCTCCGCCCCGCTGCTCCACGAATCGTTGGTGCTCTCGTGGTCGTCCCAGCCCATGACCATCGGGTAGAGCTGGGTGAGGCGCCTGAGGTCCGGATCGGCGCGGTAGGTGGCGTGGCGCAGGCGATAGTCGGCGAGCGCGACGATCTCGTCCTTCGGCCAGATTGCCCGCTCGGCCAGCCGCTGCTCGCCCGAGGGATAGGCGCCCTCGCGGTATTCGTAGAGGTAGTCGCCGGTGTGGACGACGAGGTCGAACGCGTCCGCCTCCGCCGCATGGGCATAGGCGTTGAACCAGCCGAACCCGAGGTTGGCGCAACTGAACACCGCCATGCGGAAACGCGCGACCGGCCCCTCGGGCAGGGTGCGGGTGCGGCCGACGTCCGACATCGAGCCATCGGGCGCGACGAAGCGGTAGTAGTACCACCGCCCCGGCTGGAGCCCCTCAGCCACCGCCTTGGCGCACCAGTCGCGTTCGGGCGATGCGCGCACGAATGCTTCGCTCACGACTCGGGTGAATTCGGCATCCTCCGCCACCTGCCATTCGAGCGCGACCTCAGCCTCGCCGACGAAGCGGGTCCACAGCAGCACGCTCGTCGCCGCCGGCTCGCCGCTGGCGACGCCGTGGGTGAAGCCCCGGCCCCAGTCCTGCGCGGCGAGCGGCGCGGCCGCCCCGGCGGCGCCCAGCGCGCCGAGCCGGAACAGGTTGCGGCGGCTGAGTGGCAGCGAGCGGGCGGAAGGCGCGGTGTCGTGCATGGCCCTGCTTAGCCCGCTCGCGTGACAGCGCAATGGCATTGCCCTTGCCACCCGCGTGCCCGGGCGGGCATGGCAGGCCGATGAGCGACGTCACCATGTTCGACGGCCCCGGTGGCAGGCGGATCGCCTGTCGCCATATCCCCGGCGCCGGCCCCACGATCGTCTTCCTGCCCGGCTACATGTCCGACATGGCGGGCGGCAAGGCGACCGCGGTGTTCGAGTGGGCGCGAGGCGCCGGACGCGGGTGCCTCCTGCTCGACTATTCGGGCTGCGGGTTGAGCGATGGGGATTTCGCCGATGGCACGCTCTCGCATTGGCGCGACGAGGTTCTCGCCTTGGTCGAAGCGAAGGTCGCGGGGCCGGTGATCCTCGTCGGCTCGTCGATGGGCGGCTGGCTGATGCTGCTGGTCGCCGAGCGGCTCGGCGGCCGGGTGGCCGGTCTGGTCGGCATCGCCGCGGCGCCGGACTTTACCGAGTGGGGTTTCGACGACGCCGCCAAGGCGCAGCTCGCGGCGGGCGAAACGGTGCTGGAAGACAATCCCTACGGCCCCGAGCCGACCCCGACCCATCCCGGGTTCTGGGCCGACGGGCAGGCCAACCTGCGACTCGGTGGCACGATCGCGCTCGACTGCGCAGTGCGGCTGATCCACGGGCAGCGCGATGCCGACGTGCCGTGGGAGGTAAGCCTGCGCCTTGAACAGGCGCTGCGTTCGGACGACATACAGGTCGTGCTGGTCAAGGAGGGCGATCACCGCCTGTCGCGCGAGCAGGACATCGCCCTGCTGCTGCGCACCCTGACCGCGCTTTGACGGAACCTGCCATGCTTGCCCTTCTCCCCCTCATGCTCCTCCAGGTCGGGCCGATGCCGTCGACCGGCCCGGTCAGCGCCGTGCCGGAGGAACTCTACGAGCAGCGCCGCCTCAACCGCGCCCGCGCCGCCGCGATCGACGAGAGCCGTCCCGACGATCCGGTCCGCGCCTGCTTCGTGCACGCCGATGCCGATGCCGAGACCGCGCGGGCGAACTATGCCGCCCGGCTCAATGCCGCCGCGGGAACCGACCGCGCGGTCGCCGCGCATTGCCTCGGCTATGCGCTGTCCGCGCTCGAGCGCTGGGACGAGGCGGCCGAGGCGTTCGCGCGCGGCAAGGATGCCCTGCCCAGCGACGACATCTACCGGACCCGGCTCGGCGCCGCGACTGCTGCAGCGCGGCTCGCCGGGGGCCGGCCGGAGGCTGCGCTGGCCGAACTCGATGCGCTGACCCCGCCCGCCGACGCCCGGCTGGCGACGCTGATGTCGCTCGACCGCGCCCGTGCGCTGGTCGCGCTGGGGCGGAACGAGGAGGCTGCGGCAGCGCTGGCGCAGGCGCGCGCGACCGGCGCCGACAACGACGAGGCCTGGCTGCTCTCGGCTACGCTGGCGCGGCGGACCGAGCGCCTGGACGAGGCGCAGCAGTTCATCGAGCGCGCCGCCGCGCTGCGCCCTGCCGGGCCCGAGATCGGTCTCGAGGCCGGGGTCATCGCGATGCTCGCGGGCCGCGAGGAAGCGGCGCTGGCAAGCTGGCGCTCGGTCGTCGCGACCGCGCCGGGAACGCCCGCCGCCGCCACCGCGACCGACTATATCGCGCAGGTGACCGCCGAATGATTCCGCTGTCGGTCCTCGACCTCGTGCCCGTGCGCGAGGGCGGCACCGTCGCCGAGGCGATGGCAGCCACGACCGAACTCGCGCACATCGCCGAACGCGCGGGATATCGCCGTTTCTGGGTGGCCGAGCACCATGCAATGGACGGGATCGCAGGCGGAGCGACCGCGGTCGTGCTGGCGCACATCGGCAACGCGACCTCTACCATCCGCATCGGTTCGGGCGGGATCATGCTGCCCAATCACACCCCGTTCCAGATCGCCGAGCAGTTCGGCACCCTGGCAGCGCTCTTCCCGGGCCGGGTCGATCTCGGTTTGGGCCGCGCGCCGGGCGCAGGGCCCGAGTTGCAGCGCGCCCTGCGCAAGGACCTGCACCGTGCCGCCGAGATGTTCCCGCAGGACGTGGTCGAGCTGCGCGCGTTCCTTCAAGGCGACCCGGCGGCCGGGATCCGCGCGACCCCCGGGGCAGGTTCGGACGTCGAATTGTGGATGCTCGGTTCGAGCCTGTTCGGCGCGCGACTCGCTGCCATGCTCGGCCTGCCCTATGCCTTCGCCAGCCATTTCGCGCCCGACCATCTCGATGGCGCGCTCGCACTTTATCGCCGCGAGTTCCAGCCGAGCGAAGCGCTCGAACGCCCGCACGTCATGGCGGCGATGACGGTGTTCTGCGCGGAGACCGATGCCGAGGCGGAGTTGCTCGCAACCTCGCAGCAGCAGAGCTTCGTCCGCCTGCGGACCGGCAACCCGGGCATGCTGCCGCCGCCGGTCGCGGGCTACCGCGACACGCTGCCGCCGCAGGCACAGGCAATGCTCGACCATCTCGCGCAGGCGAGCGCAGTCGGTTCGCCCGCGACGGTGCGCGAGCGGATCGCCGCCTTCGTCGCGCGCACCGGGGCCGACGAGATCGTCGTCTCGGGCGCGACCTACGATCCAGCCGCCCGCATCCGGTCGCTCGAACTGACCGCCGAGGCGCTTTCCGGATAGCGTCTCGCGCGACTTTGCTATGGCCCGCCGCAGCGGCTTGCCCTAGCGTAAGCCAAGGCCTATCGGCGCAGCATTGTTGCATCATGCGGCAATAAAATGATGGGGCCACGAGGCCCCGCGGAGCAGGACTAATGGGTTCCAAACCGGGTGCGGAAACTCCGGCGCAGGCGCGCCGGCTGGCCGGTCACAAGCAACTGGTGGCGGCGCTGGCCGCGCAGATGCGCGAATCGCTGCTACCCGGGGATACTCCCTTCGCCAAGGCGGCCCTGGCAGATGCCGCCGCATACATGCTCGACGCCGCCGCGCGGCGCGAGGCGGGCGAACCTGCAATCCACCTCATGACCACCAGCGAGGGCCGCCGCATGATGCGGATCGCGCTGGTCAACGACGACATGCCGTTCCTGGTCGATTCGGTCGCCGCAACCGTCGCCGCGCACGGCCTCGCGATCGACCGGCTGGTCCACCCGGTCGTGCCGGTGCGCCGCGACAACCAGGGCGATCTCATCGCGATCGGCGAGCGCGAGAGCTTCCAGTGGGAATCGATGATCTACATCGAGACCGCCCGGGTCGATGCCCGCCAGCGCCGCGAACTGGAGAAGGCGCTGCGCACCACGCTGGCCGACGTCCACGCCGCCGTGCGCGACTGGCCGCGGATGCGCGAAAGGATGCGCGAGGATGCCGCCGCGCTCGACGATCGCGAGGGCGCCGCGCTGCTCGACTGGCTCGAGGGCGGGATGCTGACCCTGCTTGGCCACGTCACCCGCCGCCGCGACGAGAGCCATGCCGAACTGCTCGGCATCTGCCGCAAGAGCGCGAAGCAGATCCTCGCCGACGCGAGCTACGAGCGCGCCTTCGCCTGGTTCGACGATCCCAAGCGCAGCGGTGAGCGCGTCCCGCTGATCGTCAAGGCGAACCGGGTCAGCAACGTTCACCGCCGGGTGCCGCTCGACCTGTTCATCCTCCCCGTGCGCGAGGGCAAGAAGGTCGTCGCGCTGTCGATCCACGCCGGGGTCTGGACCAGCGCCGCGCTTGCCGCGCCGCCGCACAAGGTGCCCCGCATGCGCGCGCAGCTGACCGGGCTGATGGAGAAGTTCGACTTCGACCCCGTTGGCCATGCCGGGAAGGCGCTGGTCCATGCGCTGACCGAGCTGCCGCACGACATCCTGATCGGCTTTTCCGATGCCGATATCGAGCGCGTCGCGACTGCGATGATGAGCCTGGTCGATCGTCCGCGACCGCGCCTGGCGCTGGTGGAGGCGCCGCTCGCCCGCCACCTGTTCGCGTTCGTCTGGCTGCCGCGCGACATGCTCTCGACCCGAGTGCGCGAGCAGATCCAGGAACTGCTCGAGGACGGCACGGGCGCTGACATGCTCGACTGGGCGCTCGACGTCGAGGGCGGCACGCTCGCGACGCTGCGCTTCGTGCTCGACTTGCGCGGCACCGCGACCGTGCGCGACGAGGCGGCGCTCGATGCCGACCTCCAGCGCCTGCTGCGCGGATGGACCGAGGCGGTCGAGACCGAGCTCGCCGAAACGATGGAAGCGGGCCGCGCCGCCGCGGTGGCGACCCGGCTCGCCGACGCCTTCCCGGCATCGTATCGCTCGACCTATGGTGCGCGCGAGGCCGCGCTCGACATCGCCCGGATGCGCCATCTGTCGGCCGCCGATGCCGACACGCCCGTGGGGACGCCGCAGCGCGACGCGCGGCTTTTCCACTTGCCGGGCGATGCCGAGGACCTCCTTCGCCTCAAGGTCTACGAGCACGAGGGCGCGCTGCCGCTGTCAGACGCGGTCCCGGCGCTCGAGAACTTCGGCTTCAAGGTGCTGACCGAGATGCCGACCCCGCTCGGCGAGGGGCGCCTGGGCACCATCCACGACTTCCAGTTGCTACTGGGCGAAGGTGATACGGTCGCCCCGCTGCTCGACCGCGCCGAGGCGATCGAGCGCGCGATCGCGTCGGTCCTCAACGGACAAGCGGAGAACGACACCTTCAACCGCCTGATCATCGGCACCGGGCTGGCAGCCGGCGAAGCGGACTGGCTGCGCGCGTTCTATCGCTACCTGCGCCAGACCGGGATGGGCTTCACCATCTACACCGTGGTCGACGCGCTCTACCGCGCGCCTGGCGTCACCCGCGCGCTGGTCGCGCTGTTCCGCGCGCTGCACGATCCGGCGCACTCCGGCGCCCGCGAGGCCGCCGCCGAGGAAGCGCGCGCCGCGATCCGCCAGGGGCTGACCAAGGTCGCCGCGATCAACGACGACCGGCTGCTGCGGCTCTACCAGTCGCTGATCGGCGCGATCCTGCGGACCAATGCCTTCGCCCCGGCGGGCGAGGAGGCGCTGGCGTTCAAGATCGACTCCGCGCTCGTGCCCAACCTGCCGAAGCCGGTGCCGTGGCGCGAGATCTTCGTCTACAGCGCGCGGGTCGAGGGCATCCACTTGCGCTCCGGCCCGGTAGCGCGCGGGGGCCTGCGCTGGTCCGACCGGCGCGACGACTTCCGCACCGAGATCCTCGGCCTGATGAAGGCGCAGCGGGTGAAGAACGCGGTCATCGTGCCGACCGGGGCCAAGGGCGGGTTCTATCCCAAGCAGTTGCCCGATCCGGCGCGCGACCGCGACGGCTGGGCGGCGGAAGGCCAGGCGAGCTACGAGCTGTTCATCCGCACATTGCTGTCGGTCACCGACAACATCGTGTCGGGCAAGGTCGTCCACCCGGCGCAAGTGGTGATCCGCGACGGCGCGGACCCCTATTTCGTCGTCGCGGCGGACAAGGGGACGGCCAAGTTCTCCGACGTCGCCAACGGCATCGCCGAGGCGCACGAGTTCTGGCTCGGCGACGCTTTCGCCAGCGGCGGCTCCAACGGCTACGACCACAAGGCGATGGGCATCACCGCCAAGGGCGCGTGGGTTTCGGTCCAGCGGCATTTCCTCGAGATGGGCGTCAACGTGCAGACCGATCCGGTCCGCGTGGCGGGCTGCGGCGACATGTCGGGCGACGTCTTCGGCAACGGCATGCTGCTGTCGAAATCGATCCAGCTCGTCGCCGCGTTCGACCATCGCCACATCTTCATCGACCCCGATCCCGATGCGGCGAAAAGCTGGCAGGAACGCGCGCGCATGTTCGACCTGCCCCGGTCGAGCTGGGACGATTACGACAAGGGCCTGATCTCCAAGGGCGGCGGGGTCTATCCGCGCGATGCCAAGACGATCAAGCTGTCGAAACAGGCGCAGAAGGCGCTCGGAGTCGACCAGGCGGAGTTCGAACCGGAGGCGTTGATCACCGCGATCCTCAAGGCGCCGGTCGACCTGCTCTGGTTCGGCGGCATCGGTACCTACATCAAGGCTGCCAGTGAGAACAATGTCCAGGTCGGCGACCCGGCCAACGACACGATCCGCATCGACGGCGCGGAGGTGCGCGCGAAAGTGATCGGCGAGGGCGCCAACCTGGGCGTCACGCAGGCGGGCCGGATCGAGTTCTCGCTGAACGGCGGGCGCCTCAACACCGACTTCATCGACAATTCCGCCGGGGTCGACTGCTCCGACAACGAGGTCAACATCAAGATCGCGCTCGAGGCGGCCAAGCGCGCCGGGCGGCTGACCGAGAAGGCGCGGGTGAAGCTGCTCGCCGAAATGACCGACGAGGTCGGCGACATCGTGCTCGAGGACAACCGGCTCCAGGCGCTCGCGCTGTCGATCGCCGAAACCGGCGGTGCGCAGGCGACCGCCTCGCAGCTACGCCTGATGGAAGCGCTCGAGGATCGCGGCCAGCTCGACCGGCGCACCGAAGGTCTGGCCGATAACGAGACCTTCACCCGCCGCGCGGCGGACAACATGGGTCTAACCCGGCCCGAGCTGGCCGTGCTGCTCAGCTCGGCCAAGCTGGTGCTGCAGGACGCGATCGAGGCCAGCGACCTCGCCAGCGACCCGGCCCTCGAACATGCGCTGATCGACAAGTTCCCCGCGCCCATGCGCAGGAAGTTCCGCGCCGAGATCCTCGGCCACCAGCTGCGCCGCGAGATCGTCGCCACGATCCTCGCCAACCGGATCGTCAACCGGCTGGGCGTGGTCCATCCGTTCGAGCTGGCCGAGGAAGAGGGCGTCGATCTGGCCCAAGTGGCCAGCGCCTTCGTCGCGGTCGACCGGCTGCTCGGCGTCGGCGTGCTGTGGGAACAGCTCGACGAGGAACCGATGCCCGAAGCCGCGCGGCTCGCGCTGTTCGACAAGGCCGCGATCGCCATGCGCAGCCACATGGGCGATCTGCTCCGCGCTGGCGGGGCGACTACCTCGCCCTCGCGCACGATCGAGGAGCTGGGCAAAGGCGTCGCCGAACTCGGTCAGGGCACCGACGACCTGCTGGCGAGCGAATCGCGCCAGCAATCGGAGCGGCTGCGGGCCGAATTCGTCCGCCTCGGTGCGCCCGACGCGTTCGCCGGCGATGTCGCGCACCTGTTCGACCTCGACGGTTCGTTCGGTCTCGCCCGGCTCGCCAGCGACGCGGACATCGCCCCGCGCAAGCTCACCGGCGCCTTCACCGATCTCGGCGCGCGGCTGGGCCTCGACTGGGCACAGGGTACCGCCGCACTGATGGCCCCGTCGGACGTGTGGGAACGGCTGCTGGTGGCGGGCCTTGCCCGCGATTTCCAGCAGATGCGGCTCGAATTCCTGCGGCGCCTGACGCGCCGCAAGGATGCCAAAACCGACCCCGCCGCCGCCGTCGCCACCTGGGCCGAAGAGCACGAGGGCGCCATCCGCCAGTTCCGCGCGATGATCGGCCGGGCACAAGCGCAGGGTTCGGTCGCGCCCGCCATGCTCGCGCAGATCGCCAGCCAGGCGCGGAACCTGCTGGCACGCTGACGGGTTGACGCGCGCGCGGTTCGCGGCGACTTGGCCGCATGGACCGCGCGGACGTCATCATCGTCGGCACCGGGCACGGCGGTGCCCAGGCTGCCATCGCCCTTCGCCAGAACGGCTTTACCGGCTCGATCGCGATGATCGGGCGCGACCGCGAGCTGCCTTACGAACGGCCGCCGCTGTCGAAGGAATACCTCGCGGGCGAAAAGCCGTTCGAGCGCATCATGATCCGCCCGGCGGCGTTCTGGGCGGAACGAGGCGTGGAGCTGCGGCTCGGCACCTCTGTCACCGCGATCGATCCCGCCGCGCAGAGTGTGACGCTGAGCGACGACAGCACGCTGGGTTACGATCACCTGATCTGGGCCGGCGGCGGCGACCCGCGGCGGCTGTCGTGCGGCGGGGCCGACCTCGAAGGCGTCCATTCGGTGCGTACGCGCGCCGATGTCGACCGGATGATGGCTGAGCTGGAGGCGGGCGCGCGCCGGGTAGTGGTGATCGGCGGCGGCTATATCGGGCTCGAAGCGGCGGCGGTGCTGCGAAAGCTCGGCTGCGAGGTCGTGCTGCTCGAAATGCTCCCGCGCGTGCTGGCGCGCGTGGCAGGCGAGGAGCTGTCGGCGTTCTACCAGGCCGAGCACGTGGCGCACGGCGTCGATCTGCGTCTCGAAACCGGGGTCGACTGCATCGAAGGCACCGACGGAAAGGTGACAGGCGTAACGCTGGCCGACGGCACCACGGTGCCCGCCGACATGGTGGTGGTCGGCATCGGCATCGTGCCGTCGATCGGCCCGCTGATCGCGGCGGGCGCATCGGGTGCGAACGGGGTCGACGTCGACGAGTTCTGCCGCACCACGCTCGAGAACGTCTACGCCATCGGCGATTGCGCGGCACATGCCAACCAGTTTGCAGGCGGCGCGGTGATCCGGCTCGAATCGGTCCAGAACGCCAACGACCAGGCGACCGTCGCTGCCAAGCATATCTGCGGCGAGGCCACGCCTTATCAGGCGTTTCCGTGGTTCTGGTCGAACCAATACGACCTCAAGCTGCAAACCGCGGGGCTGTCGATCGATCACGATGCGACCGTGCTGCGCGGCGATCCGGCGGAGAAGAAGTTCTCGGTGATCTATCTCAAGGAAGGCCGGGTGATCGCGCTCGACTGCGTCAACAGCACAAAGGACTACGTCCAGGGCCGCAAGCTGATCGAGGCGCGCGTGACACCCGACCCTGCCGCGCTGGCCGACCCGGAGATCGCGCTCAAGGACCTGGTGTAAGCTCGGCGAGCGCCCAACCGGCCGCTTCCGCAACCACTGGATTCGGGTCTTCTGTCAGCAAGCGTATTGTCTCCACCAGCGCAGCATCGCCACTGTTGCCCGCCGCGTAGAGGCAATTGCGCACGAAGCGGTCGCGCCCCACCCGCTTGATCGGCGACCCCGCAAACAGCGCGCGGAAACCTTCGTCGTCCAGCGCCAGCAGCTCCGCCAGTCGGGGCGCGACCAGTTCCGCCCTCGGCACGAAGGCGCGGTGGCGCGCGGCCGTGTCGGCGAACTTGTTCCACGGACAGACCGCGAGGCAATCGTCGCAGCCGTAGATGCGGTTGCCCAGTGCCTTGCGGAATTCGACCGGCACCGGCCCCTTGTGCTCGATCGTGAGGTAGGAAATGCAGCGCCGCGCATCGAGCCGGTAGGGTGCCGGGAATGCCTGCGTCGGGCAGGCGTCCTGGCATGCGGTACAACTGCCGCAGCGATCCGAATGCGGCGCGTCGGGCGCGAATTCCAGCGTGGTGTAGATCGCGCCGAGGAACAGCCAGCTCCCGTGAGTCCGGCTGACGAGATTGGTGTGCTTGCCCTGCCAGCCGATCCCCGCCGCCTCGCCGAGCGGTTTTTCCATCACCGGCGCGGTATCGACGAAGACCTTGAGTTCGGTCCCCGGCGCCTCGGCCACCAGCCACCGGGCGAGCGCCTTCAGCGCTTTCTTGACCGTGTCGTGATAATCGCGCCCCTGGGCATAGACCGAGATGCGCGCGCGATCGCCGGCCCCCTCCAGCGCCAGCGGGTCGTGTGCCGGGGCATAGCTCATGCCGAGCGCGATCACGCTCCGCGCCTCGGGCCAGAGCGATTGCGGGCCGCGGCGCACCTCGGCGCGGGCCTCCATCCACTCCATCGAGCCATGATGGCCCGCGCCGAGCCAGTGCTCGAGCCGCTCCGCCCGCACAGGATCGTCTGCCGCAGACGCGAAACCGACTGCCGCGAAACCCAGCCGGGCAGCCTGGGCGCGAAGCCGCACTTGCAGGGTAGCCGTGTCCGACGCATTAACCATGCTTGGGGCTGATCCCGTTCATCGGCGAAGGTTAACCGCGCAGCATGCACATGGCGACAGGCGAACTGACGGGACAAATGGCAACATCGCGCCCGCTCGCTATCGAGGCGCGCGGGCTGGTCAAGCGGTTCGACGGGCAGTTTGCCGTCAACGGCGTCGACCTCGCCGTGCCCGAGGGCGCGATCTACGGCATTCTCGGTCCCAACGGCGCGGGCAAGACCACCACCTTGCGGATGCTGCTCGGCATCATCGACCCCGACGAGGGCGAGCGGCGCGTGTTCGGCCATGCCAACCCGCACGAAATCGGGAGGTTGATCGGCTACCTGCCCGAGGAACGCGGGCTCTATCCCTCGATGAAATCGGTCGATGCGATCGCCTTCATGGGCGCGCTGCGCGGCGTGCCGCTGAAGGACGGGCGCGAGCGCGGGCGGGAGCTGCTCGAAGGCCACGGCCTCGGCCATGCTGCCGACAAGCAGATCCGGCAGCTGTCGAAAGGCATGGCACAAACGGTCCAACTGCTCGGCACGCTGGTGCACAACCCTCGCCTGGTGGTGTTCGACGAACCGTTTTCGGGTCTCGACGCGATCAACCAGGGCAAGCTCGAACGGTTGATCCGCGGCCTCGCCGAACAGGGCACCACGGTGATCTTCTCGACCCACGTGATCGCCCATGCCGAACGGCTGTGCGAGGGCGTCGCCATCATCGCCGGGGGCAGGGTGCCGTTCGCGGGCAAGGTCGACGAGGCGCGCGACCGCATTCCGGCGCAGGTCCGCCTCGAGACGCGCGCCCGCGCGGGGAGCTGGCTCGCGGCGCTGCCGGCCGATGTGCGACGCGAAGGCGATTATTTCCATTTCTCGCTCCCCGAAAGCGGGATCGAGCCGCTGCTGCGCGCGCTGATCGAAGGCGAGGCGGGCATCCTGTCGCTGTCGATAGAGCGTGCCGGGCTGCACGACGCCTTCGTCCACATCGCGGGCGAGGCGGCAGCCAAGGAAATGGGCCGCGACGGCGCGGGGGACGCAGCATGAGCGCAACCCGCCTCAGCATCTGGCAGGCCGCCTGGGTGATCGCCCGGCGCGATTTCGTCGCGATCCTGTTCAGCCGCGCCTTCCTGTTCTTTCTGCTCGGCCCGCTGTTCCCGATCCTGGTCGGCGGGCTTGCCGGGGGCATCGGCAGTTCGGTGCAGGAACAGACTGCGAGCCGCGAGATCGGCGTCGCGATGAGCGAACCCGATACAGCGGCGATGATCCTCGTCAGCGAGCGCTATCTCACCGACATCGGCCCGGTCATGCCGAGCATGGTCGCGGTGCCGGGCGGCGACGATCCCGGGTTCGACGCGCGCGAAACGCTGGAGCAGAAGCGCGGCGACTATGCCGCTATCGTCACCGGCACTCTCGCCGCACCGACGCTGGTCGGGCCCGGGGCGCAGGTGGAGAACTGGCGCGGGCGCGTCGCACTGATCGCGGCCAGCGCATCGGGCGGCACGCCGTCGTTCCCGCCCGTCGCGACTGAGACCGTTGCCACCAGCGGCGCGAGCGAGCGCGCCGACCGGCTCCGCACCGCGCAGGCGGGGCAAGTGCTGCTTTTCCTCCTGATCATGCTGCTCGCCGGCATGGTCCTCTCCAACCTGGTCGAGGAGAAGGGCAACAAGATCATCGAGGTGCTCGCCGCGGCGATCCCGATGGACGCGGTGTTTCTGGGCAAGCTGTTCGCGATGCTCGGCGTCTCGTTCGTCGGGATTGCGGTATGGGGCACCGCGGGCGCGGCGATCTTCATGCTGGGCGGGTTCGAGGCGGGCGCGCTGACCGAACCGGCGGTTGGCTGGCCGCTGTTCTTCGCACTGGGTGTCGTCTATTTTGCGATGGGGTATCTGCTGCTCGGCGCGCTGTTCCTCACGATCGGCTCGATGGCCAAGACCGTGCGCGAGGTGCAGACCCTGTCGATGCCCGCGACCATGATGCAGCTGCTGGTCTTCTTTCTCGCCAGCTACACTATCGCCGCCCCGAATTCCTGGCTCGGGCTCGCAGGGGCAGTGTTCCCGTTCAGCTCTCCCTTCACCATGATCGCGCGCGCAGCGCAGGAGCCGACGCTGTGGACGCACCTGGTCGCAATTGCGTGGCAGGCGCTGTGCGTCGCGCTGTTCGTCAAGGGTGGGGCGACGCTGTTCCGGCGCAAGGTCATGCAGTCCGGCCCCGCGCCCGCCAAGCGCCGCTGGTTTGCGCGGGCGTGAGGCCCATTCGGTCGCAAATCGCAACCCACTATTGACATCGCAGTAAGTAAGGGGTGGAATTCGGTCCTGCCGACTCTCCGCACCAAGGGGGGCGGTCGAGGAGAGAACCGATGGCGACGCTAGCCCCCGAAAAGCCCCAGTGGCGCACTTCGCCCAGCGCCTACGAGCGGCTGGTCAGTCATCTCGAGGCGCATCCGGAAGAGCTGCCGCGGCACAGCCATCCCTACGACGTCAGCCGCAGCGACATCTACGTCGAGGACCGCTGGCAGCCGATCTTCGCCGAAATGCGCGCCAAGGGCCCGATGCACTACGTGCCCGAAAGCCCGTTCGGCGCGTTCTGGAACGTGGTCAGCCACAAGGCGATCCAGCACGTCGAATCGCTGCCCGAACTGTTTTCGTCGAGCTGGGAGCATGGCGGGATCACCATTCTCGAGCGCGATCCCGACATCGAGGGGCGCGAGCTTCCGATGTTCATCGCGATGGACCGGCCCAAGCACACCGGCCAGCGTCGCACCGTCGCCCCCGCCTTCACGCCGGGCGAAATGAAGCGGATGGAGGACGACATCCGCCACCGCACCGGCGAGCTGCTCGATGCACTGCCGCGGGGCGAGGTGTTCGACTGGGTCGACAAGGTCTCGATCGAGCTCACCACCGGGATGCTCGCGCTGCTGTTCGGCTTTCCGTGGGAAGACCGTCGCCTGCTGACCTACTGGAGCGACTGGGCCGGCGACACCGAGATCGCGCTGGTCCGTGCGCTGGGCGACGAGCGCGAGCAGGTTCTCCAGGAAATGGCCGCCTATTTCCAGCGCCTGTGGATGGAGCGCAGCCAGACCGAGCCGACGCCCGACCTCATCTCGATGATGATCCATTCGCCCGCAATGAACCAGATGAGCCCGCGCGAGTTCATGGGCAACCTGGTGCTGCTGATCGTCGGCGGCAACGACACCACGCGCAACACCATGAGCGGGATCATCCATGCGCTCGACAAATTCCCCGACCAGCGCAAACTGTTCGAGGAGCAACCCGAGCTGATCCCCAACGCGGTGCAGGAATGCCTGCGCTACCAGACCCCGCTCGCGCACATGCGCCGCACTGCGACCGAGGACACCGAACTGTTCGGCGAGCAGGTGAAGGCGGGCGACAAGCTGATCCTGTGGTATCTTTCGGCCAACCGCGACGAAGAAGTCTTCGCCAACCCGGACAAGCTCGACATCACGCGCGACAACGCGCGGCGCAACCTGTCGTTCGGTTACGGCATCCACCGCTGCGTCGGCGCGCGCCTGGCCGAATTGCAGCTCCGCGTCCTGCTCGAGGAAATGCACGCTCGGCGGATGCGGGTGCATGTTGCGGGCGACGTCGAACGGGTGCGCGCGAACTTCGTCCACGGCTTCCGCAAGCTCGAGGTCGAGGTAACGCGGTTCTGACCGCGTTCATCTGGCGGGAGGCACATTTGGCCGCATGACACATCGCAGACAGTTCCTTCGCTACCTCGCCGTTGGCGGGGCAGGCCTTGCGCTTACCGCCTGCGGATCCAGCCCTGCGGCGGCCAAGAACTACCGCGTCGCCTATTCCGAGGCCCAGTGGCGCAAGCGGCTGACCCCGGCCGAATTCCGCGTGCTGCGCGAGGAGGCGACCGAGCGCCCCTATTCCTCGCCGCTCGACAAGGAAAAGCGCGCTGGTACCTTCCACTGCCAAGGGTGCGGTAATGCGCTCTACTCGTCGAAGGTAAAGTACGACAGCAAGACCGGCTGGCCGAGCTTCTGGCAGGCCCTGCCCGGCGCGGTCGGGACCAAGACCGATTTCAAGATCGGCGTCCCGCGCACCGAGGTCCACTGCGCCGATTGTGGCGGGCACCTGGGGCACATCTTCAACGACGGCCCCAAGCCGACCGGCAAGCGCCACTGCATCAACGGTGTGGCGCTGGAATTCCGCGCCGCCTAGCGCAGCCTAGCCCGTTCGAAGGGCGAGCAACGGCGTTCAGTTGACCGCCTGCGCGCGGGAGGAGGCGCCGGTTGCGTTCTGCAGTTTTGCCGTCAGCGCGGCGAAGTCCGCAAGCTGGAAGGTATCCTCGAAGATCAGGCCGTATTCGTTGCCCCGGCGCCAGCGTACCTTGGCACGCACCTGAGGAAGATCGTCGCCGCGCAGGCGGACGATCTGTTCGATCGCCAGGCGACGACCGCATTCGATCCGCGCGCCCTGCTGCGAAAGATTGCGCACGACCGCATCGTGCTCGCCGTCGAGCAGCGAGATTACCGCGGGTAGCTCGATGTCGATCCGGAGCCGCCGCTTGGGGTAGCGGCCGTGGTCGGCCAGCAGCATGGCGACATCGACCGGCTGGACGAAGCGGAACCCGGCGTTGGAGCCGTTGATCCAGACCTGCTCGACCTCGAGTGCATGCCCGGCCTCGGTATAGAGGACCGCCTTGTCGCACGGTGGCAGTGGGTGGAACATGCGCACGCTCGCGCCGGTCGCGGACACGTCGCGAACGACGCAGATATATTCACCGTCCGCCGTAACGATCTTTGCGGGACGAATCAGCAGCGTGACGCGCGGTGCGGCCCGTTGCTCCGAGCCGTCGGCATGGCCGTCCGTCTGCGATATCGAAGGCACACTTTCCATCGGACCCAAACCCCTGTCGCATAAGCCGGAATCCGTTCCGACCACGCGCCATCCATATCTCGCGGACCCCTAGAATCACCTATTTGCGCGATAAGGGTAAATACGGGGCTAAAGCTGAACCTCGGCCACGGTCATGGTGCGGGCGGTGGGACTCGAACCCACACGAGCACAGCTCAGGGGATTTTAAGTCCCCGGCGTCTACCATTCCGCCACGCCCGCACTTGACTTCTGTCGTTTCGGCGGTGCCGAAACGGGGCGGCACCGGCCCGCCGGTGCCGCTTAGGCGCAGCCGAAAAACGCTCAGTCGGCGTTGAGGCGGTCGCGCATTTCCTTGCCGGGCTTGAAGTAGGGCACCCGCTTGGCCGGAACCGGCACCGCCTCGCCGGTGCGCGGGTTGCGGCCGGTGCGAGCCTCGCGGCCCCTGGTCGAGAAGGCGCCGAAGCCGCGCAGTTCGACCCGCCCGCCATCGGTCAGCCGATTGGAAATCTCGTCGAAGAAGACGTCGACGACCTTTTCCACCTCGTCGAGGCGCAAGTCGGGATTGTCCTTGGCCAGCGACTGCACGAGTTCCGATCTTATCATCTTGCCCTCCCGATCCTCGGCTTTTCGCCGTCCGACCATCTATATCCTTGAAGCGCCCCGGCGATTCCAATGGCACGACGGCGCGGCGAGCGCAATCTCGCCTGCGCGTTGTCCCGGTCAGGCACGCTCCAGGGATTGCGCCAGGAGGTCGGCGGGATCGATCCCGAGCCGTTCCATCCGCGCGCGGATTTCGGGCCATTCCTCGGTCACGAACTGGCTCCGCTCGGTCGCACGAAGCCGGTCGGCGGCGCCCGGCACGACATACATGCCGACCCCGCGCTGGACCTCGACCAGCCCGTCGGACTGGAACTGCTGGTAGGCCTTGGCCACCGTCAACGGGTTGGCGCCCTGTTCGGCAGCGAAGGCGCGGACCGAAGGCAGCATCGCCCCTTCGGCATATTCGCCCTCGATGATCGCCGCGGCGATCTTGTCGCGCAGCTTGAGATAGACGGGGCGGCTCTGGTTGGTCATGGCGAGTCTCCGGGCGAAGTGCATCAGTGCCATAATACAGCGCGTCGCGTCAAGGTTCCCGCCCGCCTCCACCAACCCGTTGCCGTTGTAACTAATGCTTCACATGCGCGATTTGGCCGCTAGGTTGCGCCGCGATAGTGCGGGGGTCGCCTCCCGCCCGGGAATTTCGGGAGATCCGGTCAGTGACCCTTGAAGAAATCATCGTCGCCATCGCGGCGACCTTCCTCGTATTGCTGCTCATCGGCGGTGCGAGCATCGTTACCTCGTCCAAACCCGAATTCGCGGGCCATCCCAAGGGCCTTTTCGTGCTCTTCTTCGCCGAGATGTGGGAGCGCTTCTCCTACTACGGCATGCGGGCGCTGCTGATCTTCTACCTGACCCAGCACTGGCTCTACAACGACGAGAAGGCGAGCGTGATCTACGGCGCCTACACCGCGCTGGTCTACATCGCGCCCGTGCTCGGCGGCTATCTCGCCGACAAGTACCTCGGGCAGCGCAAGGCCGTGCTGTTCGGTGCGGTGCTACTGACGATCGGCCACTTCCTGATGGCGTTCGAGGGCGAGGCAGGCGCAGGCCAGGCTAACCCGATGATCGACGTGTTCTGGGCGGCGCTCGCCTTCATCATTGTCGGCTCGGGCTTCCTGAAGGCGAACATCTCGGTGATCGTCGGCCAGCTCTATCCGCGCACCGACGTGCGCCGCGACGGCGCCTATACGATCTTCTACATGGGCATCAACGTAGGCGCGGCGGTCGGCACGATCATCGCGGGCTACCTCGGCCAGACCTACGGCTGGGCATACGGCTTCGGCGCGGCGGGCATCGGCATGCTGCTCGGCCTGATCGTGTTCATTGTGTTCAAGCCGCTGCTGCTGGGCAAGGGCGAGAGCACCGTGCCCGAGAAGCTAGCCGCGCCCTACATGGGCATGAAGTTCGAATGGTTCCTCTACCTGGTCGGCTTCGCCGCAGTGGCGGTGACCTGGTGGCTGGTGCAGAACCAGGCGATCGTGGGCACGATCCTCGGCGTCTTCGGTGGCTTCCTGGTGCTCTACGTCATCTGGCAGGCGATCAAGATCGGCGGTCACGACCGCGACCGGATTTTCGCCGCGATCTTCCTGATCATCGGTTCGATCCTGTTCTGGGCGCTGTTCGAACAGGCAGGCTCCAGCCTCAACCTGTTCACCGATCGCTACGTCGACCGGCAGGGCGTCTCGGCATCGATCTTCCAGTCGATCAACCCGATCTACATCATCCTGCTCGCCCCGCTCTTCGCCGGCCTGTGGACCACGCTGGCGCGCAAGGGGCTGGAGCCGTCGACCCCGGCCAAGTTCGGCCTGGCGATGGTCCAGCTCGGCGCGGGCTTCCTGGTGCTGGTGCTGGGTGCGAACACCGTCGGGATGGAAAACATGACCCCGGTCATCTTCGTCTTCCTGATCTACCTGCTCCACACCACCGGCGAGCTCTGCCTCAGCCCGGTCGGCCTGAGCGCGATGAACCGGCTGGCCCCGGCGCACATGGCCTCGCTGATCATGGGCACCTGGTTCTTCGCCTCCGCCACCGGCAACTTCGTCGCCGGCCTGATCGCGGCGGCGACCGGTTCGGAAGCGGCCTCGGGCGAGGGCGCGGCCAAGGAAACCGTGCTCGCGGTCTACAGCCAGATCGGCTGGATCGCGGTCGGCGTGGGCGTCGCGGTTATCGTCGTCAGCCCGCTGATCAAGCGCCTGATGCACCTCGACACGCTGCGCGACGACGACGATCTCGCGGGGCAGGCGGAACTGGCCGAACCGCAGGCGGCGGGCATCAAGCCAGCCACCCGCCCGACGAACTGAACCCGACCAAGCAGGGGAATACCATGCGCTATCGTACCTTCGCCGCAGTGGGGGGTGCGATAGCGCTTTCCGCCTGCACCACCACGGGCACGGATTCGGGCGACGTCGAATCCGCCTCGACCGCCGACAGCGGCGAGGCGCCCTATGCCTCGACCTACGAACCCTATCCCGGCGCGGCCACCGCGCTGGTCGGGGCGACCGTCTATGACGGCGCGGGTAACCGGATCGAGCGCGGCGTGGTGTTCTTCTCGGGCGGCAAGATCGTCTCGGTCGGCGGCCCGGACACGCCCGTTCCGGCCGACATCCAGGTGTTCGACGGCACCAGCAAGTTCGTCACGCCCGGCCTGATCGACATCCACTCGCACCTCGGCGACTACCCCAGCCCCTCGGTCGACGCGCATTCGGACGGCAACGAGGCGACCGCGCCGGCAACGCCCGAAGTCTGGGCCGAGCATTCGGTCTGGCCGCAGGACCCGGGCTTCAGCCGCGCGCTCGCCAACGGCGGCGTCACCTCGCTCCAGATCCTGCCCGGCTCGGCCAACCTTTTCGGCGGTCGCACCGTCACGCTCAAGAACGTGCCCGCGCGCACCGTCCAGGGGATGAAGTTCCCCGGCGCGCCGCACGGGCTCAAGATGGCCTGCGGCGAGAATCCCAAGCGCGTCTATGGCGGGCGCGGACGCATGCCCTCGACCCGCATGGGCAACATGGCGGTCAACCGCCAGACCTGGTTCGACGCCAAGGCCTACGACGGCAAGAAACGCGACCTCGCCAAGGAAACGCTCAAGGGCGTGCTCGACGGCGAAATCCTGGTCCACAACCACTGCTACCGCGCCGACGAAATGGCCTTCGTCCTCGATATGGCCAAGGAGATGGGCTACAAGGTCAGCGCCTTCCACCACGCGGTCGAGAGCTACAAGATCGGCGACCTGCTGCGCGAGAACGACGTGTGCAGCGCGATCTGGTCGGACTGGTACGGCTTCAAGATGGAAAGCTACGACGGCATCCCGGAGAACGGCGCGCTGCTCTATCGCGCAGGCGCCTGCGTGGTGATCCATTCGGACGATGCCAACGGCATTCAGCGCCTCAATCAGGACGCGGCCAAGGCCCAGGCAGCGGGCGCGCGCATGGGCATCGCGATCCCCGACGAGGAAGTGATCCGCTGGATCACGCTCAACCCGGCGAAGGCAATGGGCATCGACGACATGACCGGCAGCCTGGCCGCAGGCAAGATGGCCGATGTGGTGCTGTGGAACGGCGACCCGCTGAGCGTCTATTCGCGGCCCGACAAGGTCTGGATCGACGGCGCGCTGATGTACGATGCGAGCGATCCCAAGCGCCGCCCGGTGAGCGATTTCGAGCTCGGCCAAGTCGGTGAAGGAGACGTGAAATGATCCGTTCCAAGCGCCTCTCGCCGCTCGGCGCCCTCGGCATTGCGCTCGGACTTTCCGGCGCCTTCGTCGGCTACAAGGCCAACGCGCAGGATTTCGCCATCACCAACGCAACAGTCGCCACGGGTGACGGCAGCGCCCCGATCGAGAACGCCACCGTCGTGGTGCGCGGCGGCAAGGTCGTTGCCGCGGGTGCGGGCGTTGCGGTTCCGGCGGGCGTGCCGGTTTCCGACGGCACCGGCACCTGGGTCACGCCGGGCCTGTTCGCCACGGTGACAAACTTGGGGCTGCTCGATGTCGATGCGGTTTCGCAGAGCAACGACAGCGCTGCACGCGAGACGCCGTTCAGCGCCGCGCTCGACGTGTCGGTCGCGATCAACCCGCTGTCGCAGAACATCGGCGTCAACCGCGCGGCGGGGATCACCCGCGCCGCGGTCGCGCCGAGCGCGACCGGCTCGATCTTCGCGGGTCAGGGCGCGATCATCGACCTGGGCGACGACCCGCAGGCCGTGCGCCGCGCGCGAGCGTTCCAGTATATCGAGCTGGGCGAAACCGGCGGGCGCGTCGCGGGGGGCAGCCGCCTCGCCGCGCATACGCTGCTGCGCAATGCCCTGCGTGAGGCGGGCCGGTTCGGCGACCAGGCCGGGCTGGTCTCTCGCGGCAACCAGCAAGCTCCGGTGGAAACCGGCGACGACGTCCCGGTCGATCCGCGTCTGACCGAAAGCGGGGCCGAACGCGCCGGTGATGTGCTGCTCACCCGCTTCGATGCCGCCGCGCTGGTCCCGGTCGTGACCGGTCGCCAGCCGCTCTATGTCCGCGTCGAACGAGGCGCCGACATCCGCGCCGCGCTGGCGCTGACGCGCGAGTTCCCGCGCCTGCGCATGGTGCTGGTCGGCGTCGCCGAAGGCTGGACCGTGGCGAACGAGATCGCTGCGGCGGGCGTCCCCGTGATCGCCGACGGCCTGACCGACCTGCCCGACAGCTTCGAGACGCTCGCCGCCACCCAGAGCAATATCGGCCGCATGCGCGCCGCCGGCGTCCGCGTCGCGATCAACGCCTCGGCCATGCAGCAGCCGCGCTACCTGCCGCATTTCGCCGGAAACCTGGTGGCGCTGACCCGCGTGCCCGGTGCCTCGGGGCTGAGCTGGGGCGAAGCGTTTGCCTCAATCACCTCGGTCCCGGCGGCGATCAGCGGCTATGGCGGGCAGCTCGGCGTGCTCGCCCCGGGCGCGGCGGGCGACGTGGTGGTGTGGGACGGCGATCCGCTCGAGGTGTCCTCGGCCCCGGTCAAGGTTTTCATCGACGGCGTGGAGCAGCCGGTGGACAACCACCAGACGCGCCTGCGCGATCGCTACCGCGACCTCGACGAGAGCGACCTGCCGAAAGCCTACGACTGGTAGTCCGGCCGCCCGGCCCGAATTTCATTGGGGCGCTGGCGGCTTGACAGGTCACTGACCTGCAAACAGAAACCCAGACGGGGGATCGGCGGGTGCGCGGCCCTATCCGCGTACCTGCGGTCACCGGGAGGTACGTACTATGCAAAGTCTGGCGATGGCCTTGGCCTTGGTTGCCGCTGGCCAGCCGGTGGAACCGGTGGCGCCGCCCGTCGAGGTGGCGGCTCCTGCGGCTCGCCCGGTCATTGTGCTCCCGGGCGAAGGCACCGAAGCGCCTCCTGTAACGCCGCCGGCACCGACCGCTCCTGCCAGCGGGGCAACCCCGCCCGAGATCGTGGTCGAGGGCAGCGTCGAGGCTCCGCCCGGGGATCCGCTCGCGCGGGTCAATGCCCAGACCTATGAGGTCGTGCAGGAGATCGACGAGGCTCTCGTCGAGCCGCTCGCCGATGGCTACCAGGAGGTGCTGCCGAAGCCGGTCCGCACCGGGCTCGCCAATTTCTTCATCAACCTGCGCGAGCCGATCGTGTTCGTGAATTTCCTGCTCCAGGGGAAGCCCGGCAAGGCGTTCGAGACGCTCGGCCGGTTCGCGATCAATTCGACCATCGGCATCGGCGGGCTGATCGACGTGGCCAAGCGCGACCCGTTCAACCTGCCGCGGCGCAAGAACGGGTTCGCCAACACGCTGGCGATCTACGGCGTCGAACCCGGCCCGTTCCTGGTCCTGCCGCTGATCGGCCCGACGACGGTCCGCGATCTGGTGGGCGAGGTGCTCGATTCGAGCTTCCTTCCGACAGTCGTCGGCAAGCCGCTGACCGAGCCCTATTTCTCGATCCCCTCGTTCACCGTCTACTCGCTCGAGCAACGCATCGAAATCGACGGCAAGTTGCAGCGCATCAGGCAGAGCGAAGATCCCTATGCGACGGCGCGCGAGAGCTACCTGCGGGAGCGCCAAGCCGAGATCGACGCTCTGCGCGGGATCATACCCGAAGCACCTCCGGCAGCTGCCGAGCCGGTGCCCGCACCCGTGCCTGTCGCGGAGGAGCCGCAACCTCTGCCGCAGCCCTGACCATTGCCACACCCCCGCGCGCAGCCCATGGTGCGCGGCAGGAGGACCGGGGATGGACGCCAGCCTGATCGAACTCGCCGCCGCGAGCACCGCGCTGGTCGGCACCCACTTCGCGCTGTCGCACCCGCTGCGCGCGTCGCTGGTCGGGATGCTGGGCGAGAAGGGGTTCATGGCGGTCTACAGCCTGGTCGCCCTGGCAAGCATGGGCTGGATGATCGTGGCCTTCCGCGCCGCGCCGAGCGCAGATCTCGGCAGCAGCGGCGACCTTGGCTGGGTGGTCGCGACGCTGCTCACGCTGCCAGCGCTGGCGCTGTTCGCGGGCTCGTTCCGCGGCAATCCCGCGCTGCCCGAACCCGGCGCGGCAAAGAGCGCGCTGCGCGAGCCGGCGGGCGCATTCCGCGTCACCCGCCACCCGATGATGTGGGGCTTCGCGCTTTGGGCGCTGTCGCACCTGGTGCTGTGGTGGAGCGTGCGGACGCTGATCGTGGCCTTGGCCGTACTCGTTCTCGCCCTCGTCGGCGCGCACCTGCAGGACCGCAAGAAGGCGGTTCAACTGGGCGAGGCATGGGCGACATGGGAAGGCCGTACCAGCTACTGGCCGCGCTGGGGCCAGCTTGGGGCAATCGGCGCGGCGGCCTGGGCGATCGCCTTCGCGCTGTGGCTCGGGCTGAGCTGGGCGCACCTGCCGACCGCCGGCATCCCGGCCGGGTTGTGGCGCTGGTTCTAGCGCCCGGTGAAAAAGGGCGCGCGCTTCTCGATCAGCGCGGCGACGCCCTCGGCATGATCCTCGGTGTGGTGCATGTGCGCCTGCGTGGTCGCGGCGAGCTCCAGCGCGGTGTCGTAGGTGACCGAGCGGCCCTGGCGCAGGAGCACCTTGGTCGCGCGAAGCGCCGCGGGCGGCATGGCCACGATCTTCGCCGCCAGCGCGCGCGCCTCGTCCATCAGCGCCTCGGGCGCGACCACCCGGCTGACGAGGCCCCATTCGCGCGCGGTCTCGGCGTCGATCACGTCGCCGGTGTAGAACAGCTCCGCCGCGCGCGACTGGCCGATCACCCGCGGCAGGATCCAGGTGCCGCCGTCCCCTGGAACGAGGCCGAGCTTGAGGAAGGTCACCCCGAACTTCGCCGTGCTCGACGCGATGCGGATATCGGCCAGACAGGCGAGGTCGCAGCCGAGCCCGATCGCGGGGCCGTTGATCGCGGCAACCAGCGGGACCTTCAGCCCATCGAGCGCGCGCAGCGCGCGGTGGATATTGGTGCGGTATCCTTCTGCGATCGTATCGGGATTGCCGCCGAAATTGCCGGTCTTGTCGCGCATCGCCTTGACGTCGCCGCCTGCGCTGAATGCGCGCCCTGCCCCGGTCAGGATCGCGCAGCGGATGACGGGATCGTCGTTGATCGCCGCGCAAGCCGCCTCGACCTCGGCCCCGTCGCCCTTCGCACCCAGCGGGTTCATCGTCTCGGCTCGGTCGAACGTCAGCGTGGCGACGGGCCCGTCGCGGCAAATAGCTAGCAGGGACATCGGTAGCGGCTCCTTTGGCCGCACCCTATCCCGCGCGCCGAAGCGCGCAATACCTGCGGCGCTCGCGCTTATGCTAGGCCCGCGCTTCCTCGACGCCCGCCGAGTTGTGGCGCAGAGCCTTGAGCACGGTGTCGACGATGTGCGGCGCGTTGAGGCCGGCCTCATCGTACTGCTTCACCGGATCGTCCTGGTCCTGGAACGCGTCCGGCAGGCGCATGGTGCGGACTTTCAGCCCGCCGTCGGTGAGCCCCTCGTCGCTGGCGAAAGTGAGGACATGCGCGCCGAGGCCGCCGATCGCGGCTTCCTCGATCGTCACCACGACCTCGTGGCTGCGCATCAGGCGTTCGATCAGGTCGGTGTCCAGCGGTTTGGCGAAGCGCATGTCGGCCACCGTGGTCGAGAGCCCCTTGGCATCGAGCTGGTCGGCAGCCTTTAGGGCCTCGGCCAGCCGCGTGCCGAGCGAGAGGATCGCAACCTTGCTACCTTCGCGCACCACGCGACCCTTGCCGATCTCCAGCTTCTTTGGAACCTCGGGCAGGTCCACCCCGATGCCGTTGCCGCGCGGATAGCGGAACGCGATCGGTCCGTCGTCGTATTCGGCTGCGGTATAGGTCATGTGGACCAGCTCCGCCTCGTCGGCGGCCGCCATGACCACGAAGTTGGGCAAGGTCGCCAGATAGGTCACGTCGAACGAACCCGCATGGGTCGATCCGTCTGCGCCGACGAGCCCGGCGCGGTCGATTGCGAAGCGGACCGGAAGGTTCTGGATCGCCACGTCGTGGACGACCTGGTCGTAGGCGCGCTGGAGGAAGGTCGAATAGATCGCCGCGAACGGCCGCATGCCCTGCGCCGCGAGGCCGGCGGCGAAGGTTACGCCGTGCTGCTCGGCAATGCCCACGTCGAACGCGCGGGTGGGGTGCGCCTTGGCGAAGCGGTCGACGCCGGTGCCGCTCGGCATGGCGGCGGTGATGGCGCATATGCGCGGGTCGGTCTCGGCGAGCTTGGCCAAGGTATCGCCGAACACGTTCTGGTAGGACGGCGGGCCGCCGGCACTCTTTTTCTGTTCGCCGGTGATCACGTCGAACTTGGCGACGCCGTGATACTTGTCGGCACTGTTTTCCGCCGGGGCGTAGCCCTTGCCCTTCTTGGTCACGACATGGATCAGGACCGGGCCCTGCTCGCTGTCGCGCACGTTCTCAAGCACCGGGATCAGGTGGTCGAGGTCGTGGCCGTCGATCGGGCCGACGTAATAGAAGCCCAGCTCCTCGAACAGCGTGCCGCCGGTCACCATGCCGCGCGCGTATTCCTCGGCCTTTTCCAGCCCGTGGTGAACCTTGCGGCTGAGCTTGCGGGTGATGCGCGAGGCGAGGCTGCGCAGGCCGAGGTACTCGCTCGAGGACACCATCCGCGCAAGATAGGCCGACAACCCGCCGACGGGCGGCGCGATCGACATGTCGTTGTCGTTGAGGATCACGATCAGGCGATTGCCCGCGGCCTCGGCGTTGTTCATTGCCTCGTAGGCCATGCCGGCGCTCATCGCGCCATCGCCGATCACCGCGATCCCGCGCCCCGGCTCGCCCTTGAGCTTGTTCGCGATGGCAAAGCCGAGCGCTGCGCTGATCGAGGTCGACGAATGCGCCGCACCGAAGGGGTCGTATTCGCTCTCGCTGCGCTTGGTGAAACCGCTGAGGCCGCCGCCCTGACGCAGGGTACGGATGCGGTCGCGGCGCCCCGTGATGATCTTGTGCGGATAACATTGGTGGCCGACGTCCCATACCAGCCGGTCGCGCGGGGTGTCGAACACGTAGTGAATCGCGACGGTCAGCTCGACGACGCCGAGGCCCGAGCCCAGATGCCCGCCCGAGGTGCTGACGGCGGAGATCATTTCCTCGCGCAGTTCGTCGGCCAGCTGGCGCAGTTTCCCCTTGTCGAGTTTGCGGAGATCGGCGGGATATTCGACGGTGTCGAGAAGGGGGGTAACGGGGCGTTCGCTCATCCCACCGCTTTAGTGCGGCAAATCTGCGCTGTCGATGAGCCGTTTATGGTCTGCTTTCGTGCGGCACCGGCCCACACCCCCACCCGGCCACCCAACGATAGTACCCTATGGGTGGCCGGGTGGGGGTGCGGGCCGGTGCCGCTTCAGCGAATCGAAAAGAACCTTACCCGGTGCAGCTCTCGCACGTGCCACGCACCTCGATCACCGGACGCCGGGTGGCGAACCCACGCGCCTCGGCCACGCCGCGCACTTCCTTGGAAACCCCCTCATGGTCCACATGCGTCGCCTCGCCGCATTCGTCGCAAACGAGGAAGATGCAGTCGTGCGCGCAGCCCGGGTGGGTGTTGGCGAGGTAGGCGTTGGCGCTCTCGACCCGGAGGGCGAGGTTGTTGGTCACGAACAGGTCAAGGATGCGGTAGACGCTGTTGGGCGCGACCCGCTTGCCGCGCGAGCGCGAGAGGTTGTCGGCGATGTCGTAGGCGCTGGCCGGCCGTTCGTGGCTGGCAAGTTCCTCGAACACCGAGCGGCGCATGCCGGTCCACTGTTCGCCCGCCCTGCTCAGCGCAGCGCCGGCGGCCTCGACCAGATCGGCGCCCGAATGTTCCTTGTGCGAATGACTGTGCATGGTGCGCATATACGGTGCGCGCGCCGGTTTTGCCACTAGTTGCGCTGGAAGCTCGCCCGGTACAGCTCGGGGTGGAATCGCTTCAACGCCGTCACCTTGGGCGCATCCCAGCGCACGATGTAGCCGTGGCGCGGGTTCTTGAGCATGAAATCCTGGTGGTAGGTTTCGGCCGGATAGAATTTCCGGTGCGCCTCGATCCGGGTGACGATCGGCTTTGCCCACACGCCCGACGCCTGCATCTGCTTGAGGTAGGCTGCGGCGACCGCGCGCTGCTCGGCACCGATCGGGATGATGGCAGCGCGATAGTGTGCGCCGACGTCGGGACCCTGCCGGTTGCGCAGGGTCGGGTCGGCGACGACCGAGAACAGGATCTGCAGCAGCTGGTCGTAACGGACCACTTTGGGATCGTAGACGATCCGCACCGCCTCCGCGTGCTGGGTCGAGCCGGATGAGACGGTGGCGTAGTCGGCGGTTGCCTCGCTACCGCCGTGGTAGCCCGAGACGACGCTCGACACGCCCTTGACGTGGCTGAAGACCCCCTCGACGCCCCAGAAGCATCCACCGGCGAAGATCGCGACCTTCTTTCCGGGCGCTTCCTTGGCGACGCGCTTGGAGGCCGGTGCTTCGACGGGTTTTTCCGCCGCGTGGGCGACAGGCTGGCAGGCGGCGAGCGGGAGCGCCCCGGCTGCGATCAGGGCCGCGAGCCGGTTCAACCGGCGGTGGCGGCCTGTGCCGCGGGGACGATTGTCTGCCATAGGTCCGGACCCATCTGCGCCATCACTATAAGCCCGCCGACCAGGAATCCGATGGCGAAATTGCGGGGAATGTCGGTCTTGAACAGCTTCTTCATGTTCTGTCTGCTTGTTGTTCGTCTCGCGTGCCGATTGGGTTACCGGCTACGGCGTGTCGTCCCCCTGAATGGGTAGTCGGCTGCGGTTCATCAAGGATAGCTGCTCGCGCGAACGCCTGCGATTCAGTGGCGGAAGTGGCGCATTCCGGTGAAGACCATCGCCAGGCCGGCGGCATCGGCCGCGGCGATTACCTCGTCGTCGCGGATCGAGCCGCCCGGCTGGATCACTGCCGTCGCGCCCGCCTCCGCGGCAGCCAGCAGTCCGTCAGCGAAAGGGAAGAACGCATCCGAGGCGACCGCGCTGCCGACCGCGCGCGATTGCGTCCAGCCGTACTTCTCCGCAGCCTCGGCCGCCTTCATCGCCGCGATGCGCGAGGAATCGCGCCGGTTCATCTGCCCCGCGCCGATGCCCGCGGTAGCACCGCCATTGGCATAGACGATTGCGTTGGACTTGACGTGGCGGGCCACGGTCCAGGCGAACAGGCAGTCCTTCAGTTCCTGCTCGGTGGGGGCGCGCTGCGTCACGACCTCGAGGTCGCTTTCTGCAATCGCGCCGTTGTCGCGGCTCTGGACCAGCAGCCCTCCGGTGATCGGCTTGACCATCAGGCCACCGCGACGCGGATTGGGCAGTTCGCCGGTCACCAGCAGGCGCAGGTTCTTCTTGTTCGCAAACGCCTCACGCGCGGCATCGCTGACCGAAGGCGCGATGACGACTTCGGTGAAGATTTCGCAGATCGCCTCCGCCGTCGGCCCGTCGAGCTCAATGTTGACGCAGACGATCCCGCCGAAGGCCGAGACGCTGTCGCAGGCGAGCGCCTCGTTCCAGGCCTCGAGCAACGAGCCGCGCTGCGCGACGCCGCAGGGGTTGGCATGCTTGACGATCACCACGGCCGGGTCCTGCCCGCCGAACTCCGCCGCCAGTTCGAGCGCGGCATCCGCGTCGTTGTAGTTGTTGTAGGAAAGCTCCTTGCCCTGAAGTTGCTGCGCCTGCGCGATCCCGCGCCCGTGCGGCCCGGCAGGCGTATAGAGCGCGGCCTGCTGGTGCGGGTTCTCGCCATAGCGCAGCACGGTCGGCGCAACGCCGTTCACCGCGAGGAAGTCGGGAAACTGTTGCCGCTGGTCGGCGAAGGCGAACCACTGGCTGATCATGGAGTCGTAGGCGGCGGTCGCGGCGAACGCCTTGGCGGCCAGCTTGCGGCGGAACTCGAGCGAGGTCGCACCTTCGCCCACGTCGAGCTCCGCCAGCAGCGGCGCGTAGTCCGCCGGATCGGTGACAATGGTGACGAACTGGTGGTTCTTCGCAGCCGAGCGGACCATGCTCGGCCCGCCGATGTCGATGTTCTCGATCACCTCGGGCCGCTCCGCGCCGCGCATGACGGTCGCCTCGAACGGGTAGAGGTTGACCACGACGAGATCGATCGCGCCAATCGCGTGATCAACCATCGCCGCCGCGTGTTCGGGGTCGTCGCGCACCGCCAGCAGCCCGCCGTGGACCTTGGGGTGGAGCGTCTTGACCCGGCCGTCCATCATCTCGGGAAAACCGGTCAGATCGGAAATGTCGCGGACCGCGAGCCCGGCCTCGCGCAGCACCCTCGCCGTCCCCCCGGTCGAGACCAGTTCCACACCGCGCGCGGCAAGCGCCTGGCCAAGCTCGACCAATCCGGTCTTGTCGGACACCGACAGCAGTGCCCGCCCGATCGCCACTTCACTCACCTGGATTTATCCCATTTTCTTGAACAGCCAGGAGAAACTTCCCCCGCTGCGCGGCGCCATTCCCTCGACGACGAGTTGCTGGATCGGCTGCGGGCGTCCCTGCCCGTCGACCCACATGCTTTCCTCGATCGCCAGCTTGGCGGCGCCCGTATCGCCGACGAGGCGGAATTGCCAGTAGCTTGCGTCGGGCAGCGCGAGGCCCGCGCCCTTGCCGTCGCCCGACAGGCCGCATTCCACACCCGGACCGAGGTGGAAGCGAATCGCGAAGCCGACCTTGCCGCGCTTGCCCTTGCGACTTGCGGGCACGAGCAGGTCCTCTCCGCGCAGCTCGGTGCCGTCGTCGCGCATGATCAGGATGCGCCGGTGAACCAGGTTGTAGCGCGCGGCATAGCCGTCGTGGCTCGCCTCGAGCCGGGTCGCCGTGCCGCCCGCAAGGTCGAGCGCGCGCCGGTCGATCTCGACCTCGTTGACGCCGGCACCGAGCTTGCCATTGATCAGAACGGCGGTCGAATTGGCATTGTCGAGCGCGAGCGTCGAATGCGCCGCCGTGGCCCGCAGCCCCTGTTCGATCCGCACCGGCACCTGGCCCCCGGCGAGCGCCGCACCGCCGCAGTTGACCACGATCCGCTGGCCGCGTTCGGAAAGCTCGAACGCGAGCGTCGAGGCGCAGCCCCAACGGGCGTGGCGCGCAGGCGGCGGCGGCGCGGCGTCGAACTGGAGAATGGCCTTGCCTGCAACGACCCGCTGGTAACCCCACTGGCGCACGTCCTTGAGCGGGCGGACGCGCACGCCGCTGGCCGCGATCAGCGCGGCGACCGGCGCGGCGTCGATCGCGCCCGAACCCTGCCAGCTGCCCGTGCCGCCCTCGCCGTGCTGCAGCGCCAGCAACGGCGGAACGAGTAGATGGAGCATAGAGGCGAGCGCAGCGGGTATCTCGCGCCCGGCGGCGCGGTAACAGGCGGCGAGATCGACCAGCAGCGCGATCGCATCCATCTGCGCCAGCGGGCTGCGCGACAGTACGCCTCCGTCGTCGGCGACCAGTTCGCCCAACGCACGAACCAGCCCGGCCTCGCCATAGAGGCGGCGCGGTTTGCCGTCGGGCAGCAGCAGCCCGGCTGCGACGATCGCGCACCAGCCCGCGACCTCGCCCAGCCGGTCCTGCGCCTTGCCGACATTGCGGTCGAGCCAGCGCGCGGTCGTACCGATCGCCGCGAGCACGCGAGGGCGCAGCTTGGGATTCGCGCCCGACAGGACCAGCGGCCCGTGGACCAGCCAGGCGAGCAGCCGCTGCCCGACGTGCTCGACGTTCCAGGCCGGCGCCTTGACCGGCTTCGGATTCGCATCGAGCCACATGCCGAGCACGCGTTCGGCGGTGGGCACGCATTGCTCGCGCGGGGCGCTCTCGGCCAAGTCGCGGAGCCAGCCGAAGCCGTGCACGACCCGCTCGAACGGCGGGGTCAGGCGTGCAGCGGGAGCGAAATCGAGCTGGGCGATCGGCGCCTTGACCCCGTTGACGAGGAAATGCCCCGCCCTGAGCGCCATGCCCGCGGCGCGATCGCCGGTGAGCGGGCTCTCGACCGTCGCCAGCAAGCGGAGCCGTTCCGGCTTGCCGAACGGTGCCGCGAGCGTCGAGCCGGGCACCCCGAGCCGGTAGGCGAGCCGGATCAGCCGCTCGCCCGGGCCGATTGCGGGCGGGGCGAAATCGGCCAGGGCCAGCGAACGGCCCGGGGCGAGGATCTCGCTCTCGGGCACCTCGGGCAGGCGCTGCGTGTGGTCGGCAAGCGGCTCGTCGCGGTCTCCGTGCAGGGACAACGCGCGGGTTTCGGCGGCTGCGGCGTCCGGGCCGTCGGGCCGGATGCGGGCCGCCAGGTCGCCCATCACCCCTCGCCCCTCAACGCAGCGATATTGGCGGCGTAGCGGTCCGGCCCGCCCTTGAACGTGGCGGAACCGGCCACCAGCACATCCGCCCCGGCATCGAGGCAGCGCCGCGCGGTGACCGCATCGACGCCGCCATCGACCTCGAGGTGGATCGGCTTGCCGGTCGCGTCGATCTGCTTGCGCACCGCTTCGACCTTGCGCAGCTGGCTGTCGATGAAGCTCTGCCCGCCGAAGCCCGGGTTGACGCTCATCACCAGCACCAGGTCGACCAGGTCGAGCAGGTAGTCGAGCATCTTGGCCGGCGTGCCCGGATTGAGCACCACGCCCGCCTTCTTGCCGAGTGCGCCGATCGCCTGGAGCGTGCGGTGAATGTGCGGCCCGGCTTCGGGATGGACGGTGATGATATCGGCCCCCGCCTCGGCGAACGCCTCGAGATAGGGGTCGATCGGCGCGATCATCAGGTGCACGTCGAACGGCTTGGCGCTGTGCGGTCGCAGCGCCTTCACCACTGCCGGGCCGATGGTGATGTTGGGCACATAGTGCCCGTCCATCACGTCGATGTGGATCCAGTCGGCTCCGGCGGTGTCGATCGCGCGCACTTCCTCGCCGAGCCGGGCGAAGTCGGCGGACAGGATCGAAGGGGCAATCAAGGGTCGCGGCATAGGTCGCAATTCTGTCGCGGGGTTTGGCTTGGGGTAGGCCGCGCTTAGGGGGGGAACAAGCGCGGCGGGCGGGCTTTTCCACACCGGGGGCCGCCTGCGACGAACTGCCTCTTTCGCGCGGCGAACGGAGAATTCAGCGGAAATTCAGGCCCGCGGCTCTATTCGGGTCGTCGGTCGGGATTAGCCCGAGACTGGAATATCGCACCGCGCCGCTCCTAGAAGGGCTTTGCGCGGGAGGACGAATCGCTCCCAAGGACATGACATGAAAAACGGTTTCCGCATTGCCACGATCCTGCTTGCCACCGGCGCCCTGGCGCTGGGACCGGCGGCATCCGCGCAATACAACCGCGTCGTTCCGCACAACCCGGCCGCCTGCAATGCGGGAGGGCCGGCGATCAAGGTGACGGTGAGCGGCATCAAGGCCGGCGGCGGCACGATGCGCGTGCAGAGCTATTACGGAACGAAGGCCGACTGGCTCGAAAAGGGGAAATGGCTGACCCGCACCGAAACCGCGGCGCGCGCCGGTAGCATGACCTTCTGCATCCCTGTCCCGGCGTCCGGTACCTATGCCGTCGCGGTTCGTCACGATGTCAACGGCAATGGCAAGACCGACATCCGGAGCGATGGCGGCGCGATGTCGAACAACCCCAGCATCAACATCTTCAACCTGGGCAAGCCGAGCTACACCAAGACGCGGTTTTCGGTCGGTAGCGGGGTGACCCCGATTTCGATCAACATGCGCTACATGTGATCAGCGCCGTTCGCGCCAGACCTTCCACAGCGCACCCGGCGCCGCCAGCACCGGGTGCCGCTCGCGCCAGGGGGTGACCTCGACCGCGACGCCGGTGTGGCGTTCGAGCTTCCACGCCGCATAGCGCGCCGCGCCCTCGAACGTGGTGCTCGCCTTGAACAGCCGCAGCACGTTGAGCGGCTTGCCCAGGCGACGACGGCGGTACCACCAGCGCAACACGGCTGCGCGCTCCGCAGCCGGTACGACCGGTGCCAGCACCTCGCCATCGCGCGTGAAGGCAATGCCTTCGGCTTGCAGCGCAAGCGGTAGCAGGCCGTCGAAATGTTGCGCATTGACCGCAAGGATCGAGTCCTCGCGCCCAGCCTTCTCGACCCGGAATTCGGCTTGGTAGGTGGCCCGAAACAGTGCTCGCCAGTAATCCTGCGCCGTGCCGTGTTCCGGCCCGAGCGCGACCGCCAGCCGCGCCGCCGTGCGCGCGGCCTGGACCAGCGCAGCAACCACGCGGGCTTTTACCTCCGGACCTGACTGCCAGACCAGAGCACTGGGCTGGACGAAGCGCGCCCAGATCGTCGTGTCGCGGCTCTCGCCCCGGCAGGCCCGGGCGAATGTCGCCACCGCCATCGTCGCGACCTTGGCGCGCAAGGTCAGGCCGCCCGTCTCCCATTCGTGATAGCTTACCCGCGGCCAGATTCGCTCGACCTGATCGCCCGGCATGAGCAGGTAGAAATCGAGCACGCCTTCGAGTTCGCCGGTGCGCAGGTTCGAGCCGTAGAACAGCGCCGCCTCGGCTCCGGCCGCTTCCGCCAGTCGCATGGCGAAGGCGGCGACCTCGGGCCGCACCGGGGCATCGATCCGCGCGGCGATGCGCTGTTCGAGCGTGTCGCTCACGGCACCACGAACGATAGCGGCGGCCCCTGCTCGACGCGGAAGCATCCGCCCGCAAAAGCCTCGCCATCGAGGATGAACTCGTCGGCGATCGCGAACTCGAAGCTCTCCGTGGATCGGAAATGCATCCCCGCCGCCTCGAGCCAATGGGGATGCCAGCCGGCCAGGATCGCCGGCATCGCCGCGAGCAGCCGGCGTCGCGGCCGGTCCATCGCCGCGATCTTGAGCCCGGCGCGATGCGGCCCGAAGATTTTGAGCCCGACCGGGAAGCGTTCGAGCGTCGAGGCGAGCATGACCGAGCGCCGCCCGTCGTAGCCGAACCCGGCATGCGGCAGCGGCGCGCGCTCCGGCCCCAGCAGGATCTCCATCGCCGAACCGCGCCGCCACGGATTGTGGTCGGTCCCGAACAGGCCCTGCAGCACGCCCCAGGCCGCCGTGACCCCCACCGCGAGCGAGTTGAATGCGCCCATGCGGTGCGCGTCCTGCCCCGCGCGCACGCCCATGGCATAGCCACCCGCGCCAAGGATGAACCCGAGCATCGGCGCCGGCCCGTCCAGCGGGACCACCCGCAGGGGCCGCCGAACGACACGCCTGCCCTTCGGGAATGCCGCCACGGCATCGTCGAGGTTCCAGTTCGCCGGAGCGCCGAGATCGACGTTGAGGGCATTGGTCTTGCCCTTGGGCAGGACAGCGAGCGCGGGCCAGCCACCAGCGAATACGGTCTCCCCCGCCGTCAGCACGTCGCGCACCGTGCCGTCGCCACCGTTGATGACGAGGAATTCGACCCCGAGCCGGTGGAAGTCGGCCAGCGCGTGCGCGATCGCCTCGCGCCCCTCGGGCTGGGCGACATGGACGTTGGGCAGCGCCGCGAGCGCGAGGTCCTGTCCCTGGTTGCGGTGGCTGCGGGGATTGTAGATCACCCCGACCACCGGCACCGCCAAGTCACGCTGCGGCACGGCGGCAGCGCCGGTCGGGCGAAGGTCGGGAAGGATCGGGCCGGTCATACGCGCGTCGCCTTTAACCGCGGCCACGCGCCGCTCCCACTTTTTTCTGATTACACCGACAAAGGTTGGGGTAGGATTGCGCCATGCTCCATCCCGACCTGCTCGATTCCGCCCGCGCGCTCAGCGACCGTATCGTGACCCTGCGCCGCGCGATCCATGCCGAGCCCGAACTGGGCCTGCACACGCCGCTGACCATGGCCAAGGTTCGCGCCGCACTGGCACACCTGCCGCTCGAATGGCGCGAGGGGACCTCGACCACAGGCCAGGTGGCGATCCTGAAAGGCGCCCAGCCAGGGCGGCGCGTGCTGCTGCGCGGCGACATGGATGCACTGCCGATGGACGAGGCGACCGGCCTCGACTTCGCCTCGACCATTCCCGGGCGGATGCACGCCTGCGGCCACGACACGCACACCGCGATGCTGGCAGGCGCCGCGGAACTGCTCGCGAGCAAGCAGAACGAAATCGCTGGCGAGATCATGTTCATGTTCCAGCCCGGCGAGGAAGGTTACCACGGCGCGCGCTTCATGCTCGACGACGGATTGCTTGACCCGCTCCCCGATGCCGCCTTCGCGCTCCACATCATGCCCAACGCGCCGCACGGCATGATCGGCGGCAAACCCGGCCCGCTTATGGCCGCGGCCGACCAGTTCGACATCGTGGTCAAGGGGCGCGGCGGCCATGCCTCGATGCCGCACGACACGCGCGATCCGGTGCCCGCGGCCTGCGCGATCGTGACCGCGATCCAGGCTATGGTCACCCGCCGCTTCAACGCCGCCGACGCGGTGATCGCCACTGTGACGCAGCTGCAGGCAGGCACGGCACACAACGTGATCGCCGACCACGCCACGCTGCGCGGCACCGTCCGCAGCCTCTCACCCCATCACCGCGTCCAGCTCCACGCGCTGCTGCGCGAGGTGGCGACGGGCACGGCGATGGCGCACGGGGTCGAGGCGGAGGTCGCGATCACCGAGGGCTTCCCGGTCACCATCTGCGATCCGCGCGCGGTCGAGCTGGGGCGCGCGGTCGTGGCCGAGGCGCTCGGCGAGCAGGCCTGGCGCGAACTGCCCGCGCCGATCATGGGGGCGGAGGATTTCGCCTACGTGATCGAGAAAGTGCCCGGCGCGATGTTCTTCCTCGGCGTCGCGAAAGAGGGCGAGGACTGGCGCCAATGCTGTGCGATCCACTCGCCCCGAATGCATGTCGACGAGACCGCGCTGCCCCACGGCACCGCCGTGCTCGCGGGCTGCGCGCTGCGCTTCCTCGAACGCGGGTTTGAATAGAGTCGTTTTCCGCTGCGCCGAGGCGGCACCGGCCAGTGCCGCTCAAGTTGACGTAGGGGAAGCGTTTACCACGCCTGCAAACCGGTTAGGCTCCGCGCCAAGGCCGGACGCTGCGACGATTCGGCCATCCGAGAGGACGCCGATGGACCCGACCGAACGCTACCACCCGACTTACGGCGAGGCGCTCTCTGCGCATGCCGCCGCCCGGCCCGACCAACCCGCGCTGCGCTATGGCGACAATATCACGACCTATGCCGAGTACGATCGGCACGCGACGCAAATCGCCAACGGGCTCGCCGCCATGGGTCTCTCAAAGGGCGACCGGGTCGCCTATTTCGGCAAGAACACCGATCTCGCGGTCGAGCTGACGCTCGGCGCGGCGCGCGCGGGCGTGGTGTTCATCCCGATCATCTGGCGCCTCGCCCCGGCCGAGGTCGATTTCATCATGGCGGATTCGGGCGCATCCGTGCTGTTCCGCGAGGACGAATTCACCGAGGTGAAGTTCGACGGCCCGGTCGTCTCGATGGAACGCGAATTCGCCGCCTGGCGCGATGCGCAGCCCGATACGCCGGTCGCGGCGCAAGTCGGCCCGCACGATCCGCTGCTCCAGCTCTACACCTCTGGCACGACGGGGCTGCCCAAGGGCGTGGTCCTGAGCCATCACAACGGCACCCACCTGCGGCCGCTGATGCGCGAGCACGGCATCTACTGGTATAGCGCCGATCCGGGCGACACGATGATCCTCGCCATGCCCTATGGCCACATCGCCGGGGTCGGCTCGGCGCTCGGCGCGGTGCTCGGCGGGCAGGACCTCATCGTCCACCGCGAGTTCGACCCGGTCCTGCTGATCGGCGACGTCGAGCGCTACCGGGTCAAGTGGCTGTTCCTCGTCCCCGCGGCGATCCGCATGCTGCTGGCGCATCCCGCCGCAGCCGAGGCCGATTTCTCCAGCGTGAAGGGCCTGACCTACGGCGCCAGCCCGATTCCGCTCGACCTGCTCAAGCAGGGTGTCGAGCGCTTGGGGTGCGATTTCGCCCAGCTCTACGGCATGACCGAGACTTTCGGCACCGTCGTCAGCCTGCCGCCCGAGGATCACAAGGCGGAGAACATCGTCGGGCGCGAGCAGGTGATGACCTCGGCGGGCAAGGCGCTGCCCGGAACCGAGCTTGCCATCCTCGACGACGATCTCCAGCCGCTCCCGCCCGGCCAGATCGGCGAGGTCGCTATCCGCGGCGACAGCGTGATGCTGGGCTACTGGAACCGCCCCGAGGAGAACGCCAAGGCGATGATCGAGGGCGGCTGGCTCCGCACCGGCGACGCGGGCATCCTCGACGAGGAGGGCTATCTCTACATCCAGGACCGGATCAAGGACATGATCATCTCGGGCGGCGAGAACATCTACCCCGCCGAGGTGGAAAGCGCCGTGTTCGGCCATCCCGACATCGCCGACGTCGCGATCATCGGGGTGCCCGACGAGACCTGGGGCGAGGCGGTCAAGGCAGTGATCGTGCGCCGCCCGGGCAGCGACCTCGACGAGGCCGGCGTGATCGCCCACGCCCGCCAGCGGATCGCAGGGTTCAAGTGCCCCAAGTCGGTCGATTTCGTCGACATGCTGCCGCGCAATCCCTCGGGCAAGATCCTCCGCCGCGAACTGCGCGCGCCATACTGGGAGGGCAAGGAGCGGCAGGTGAATTGAGCGGAGGGGGCGAGGGCCCGACAGGATTGACCTTCGCTGCGCTACTGCCCTGTCCGCGGCTTTGCCGCTCCGAGTCCGAACAAGATTCGCTCTGCCATGATGCGCCAAGGGGGCGCCCCTCTTGCGAGGACCGCCCCCTTGGCGCACCCGACAGGATTCGAACCTGTGACCTCTGCCTTCGGAGGGCAGCGCTCTATCCAGCTGAGCTACGGGTGCCCAAAAACATCATGCTCGCGTTCGGCAAGCGCGGCGCTTAGCAAAGCGTCTTGGGGCTTGCCAGCCCTTATCGCGCGCCGTCGCGGCATTAGCGATTTGGCAAGCGGGACGCGCTATCGGAACGAGGTCATGACGTTCATCCCGACCGATTTTCCGCGCCCGCAGGAAAGCGACAACAAGGCCCGCCAGGCGCTGGCCATGCGCTGGGCAGCGCTGCACGACGCGGCGGACGCGGTCGCGCTGCTTGCCGGAATCGCGCCCGAGCGCCCCGCGGCAGCCATCCGCGCCTTTCCCGCGCAAATCCGCGAGGCCGGAGGCTGGCGCCTCGCGCTGGCGGAGACCGGGGTCGACGATCTCGCCGCGATCATGCGCCCCGGGCTGGCCGCGCTGCTCGCGGTCAAGGCCCGCGGGCAGGATGCGCTCGCTCCGGCGCGGGCGCTGTGGCACGAATTCGACCGCTCGCGCGCGGCGCTGCTCGCGCTCGTGCCCGAGGCGGGTGAACTGGGACCGCGTCGCTCTGCCTGACGAACAATGGCGGCTTGACCGGGTTCCCGCTATGTTCCAAGCAACGGCATGGCCGATTCTTCCACCGTCCTCGCCCCAGATGCGCTGACTGCGCAGGCCGTATGCCGCGGCGTGACGCGGCTGTTCGCGCGCAATGATGTCTGGTGCCTGCCCGAAATGCCGCTGCGCAACGGGCGCCGCGCCGACCTGATGGGGATCGATGCCAAGGGGCAGATCGTGATCGTCGAGATCAAGGTCAGCCGCGCGGACCTGCTCGGCGACGGCAAGTGGCCCGACTATCTCGATTTCTGCGACCGGTTCTACTGGGGCTTGCCGCCAGGGCTCGACCGCGCGGTACTCGACGGGCCGGACTTCCGGCCCGACTGCTGCGGGGTGATCGTCGCCGACGGCTACGACGCGGAAATCCTGCGCCCCGCCCCGCTTCATCCGCTCGCCCCGGCACGGCGCAAGGTCGAGGTCGAGCGGCTTGCGCGCGCGGCGCTGCGGCGACAGGTGGTCGCGTTCGACCCGGCCTGCGCGCCGTGGGCAGTGGGCGAATAGCCTCTGTTCGCATCCCGCCCGCTGCGGCATAAGCGCCGCGATGACGGGTGCGATCCTCCTCTCGGCAGCGGCCATGACCGCGATCGTGGCCTTGCGCTACCTCGCGGCGAGCGGGCTGTTCGCCTGGGCGACCGAGCGCGTGCGGCCCGGCCTCTACGGCACGCTGAAGCCTCAGATCCGGCGCGAGATCGGCTGGTCGCTGCTCTCGGCGGCGATCTACGGCATTCCGGCGGGCGTGGTCGCCTGGGGCTGGCAGGAGCACGGCTGGACCCGCATCTACACCGATCTAGGCGACTGGCCGCTGTGGTACCTGCCGCTCTCGCTGCTGCTCTACCTCTTCGCGCACGACACCTGGTTCTACTGGACCCACCGGCTGATGCACCGCCCGCGCTGGTTCCGCATCGCCCACGCCGTCCATCACGACAGCCGCCCGCCGACCGCCTGGGCGGCGATGAGTTTCCACCCGGTCGAGGCAATAACCGGCGCGGTCGTCATCCCGCTGCTGGTTTTCCTCATCCCGATCCATGTCGCCATGCTCGGCACGGTCCTCGCGATCATGACGGTGATGGGCGTGACCAATCATATGGGCTGGGAGATGTTTCCCCGTGCCCTCGTTCATTCGCGGTTGGGTGACTGGCTCATAACCGCAAGCCATCACCAGCGTCATCACGAGCAGTACAAATGCAACTACGGCCTCTATTTCCGGTTCTGGGATCGCCTGTGCGGCACCGATCGCGGCCTGTCCGACGCCTTTGCGCGCTAGCGCTGGCAGCCGCCGCCCTGCCGCTGACCGGCGCGGGCGAGGCGGCGAGCGGGGCCAAGGTCACCGTGACCGTCACCGGCGTGCGCTCGGCCAAGGGCGTGGTTCGCGCGTGCATGACCGCCGACCGCAAGCGCTTCCCACGCTGCCGCGGCGTACCGGGTGCGCATAGCGCGGTGGTCGATGCGCGGGGCACGATTACGCTGACGTTCGACGGTGTCGCGCCGGGGCGCTACGCCATCGCGCTGCTCCACGACGAGAACGGCAATGGCAAAGCCGACCGTGCGCTGGGCATGATGCCCAAGGAAGGCTTCGGTTTCTCGCGCGATGCGGCGGTGCGAATGGGCCCGCCTAGCTTCGACGATGCCGTGTTCGAGGTCGCCAGCGCCCCGGTCAGCCAGCGGATCAAGATGCGCTACATGCTGTAATCGGGCGATTCGGGTCAGCAATGGGCGGCGTGACGTCACGCCGCCAGCCGCACCGCGACGCCATTTGATTTAACGGTATGTTTACCATGCCCCGTCAGAACGATGCCTGAAAGTATCAGGGGGTTTCGACAGCGTCATGGACACTTTGCGCGGCATTTTCGATTCGGCGCACCGCGACGACGACCGGCGCGACGACTATCTCGGCGACGACGAGACCGGCATGGAACCGCCCCCGGCGGGCATCGGCACCGACGAGCGGCGCATGCAGGTACGCGCCTACAACCACTGGGCGAGCCTGCTCGACGAGCGCAATTTCCCCTCGATCGAGGATCTCGAGCCGGACCAGCTGCCCGATTTCGGCCCGTACAGCGTGCTGCTCGATTTCTCGCGCGGGATCGACGATCCCGGCGTGTGCTATCTCGGCAAGGAGCTGGCAGTCGAGTGCGGCGCGGATCATTCGATTGCGACGCTGTCCGACGTGCCCGCGCGCTCGCTGCTGAGCCGCATCACCGACCACTATATGCAGATTCTCGCCAACCAGGCGCCGATCGGGTTCGAGGCCGAATTCGTCAATCAGCGTAGCGCGACGATCCTCTATCGCGGCATCCTGCTGCCGTTCTCGAGCGACGGCGAGACGATCGACTTCATCTACGGCGTGATCAACTGGAAGGAAATGGCCGACCAGCTGACCTCCGACGAGTTGCTGCTCGAGATCGACCAGGCGCTGGGCGAGCACGACGATGCGAGCGAAAGCGTGGTCCACCATCTCGGTGACGAGGTGACCGACTGGGCCGACGGTCCGGCGTCCGATATCGTCGACCTCGTCCCCGCCACCGGGCAGGATCTCGACTGGCACCAGGAGGAAGACGATGCGCTGCCGCGCCCGACCTTCGGAATGGACGTCGATGCCCTGGCAGCGGATTTCGGCGAGGAAGACGACGAGGACGAAGAACACGAAGGCGACGAGCGCCCTTCGCGCTTCGCTTCGCTGCTCGGCGCCTCGCCGCGCCCCTCGGGCGGATACCTGCCCGACGAAGACGACGAGGACGAGGACGAGGGCGACTGGAGCCCGCCGCTGACCCATCCGGTCGGGGCGGTGAAGCGCCCGATCGTGTTCGACGACACGCCCGTCGACATGCCGGTGGCCGACTATGCCGCGGCGGCCGAATACGCCGAAGAACAGCTGGAAGACACCGTTGCCGACGAGCCGTTCCTCGCCGAGGTCGCCTTCGACGAGCCGCTCGGGCTGCACGACTGCCTCGCGGTCGCGCGCGAAATGGCTCTTGCCGCGCGCAGCAGCGAGGACCGCAGCCGTACCGCGCTCTACGATGCGGTCGGACGCGCCTACGACGTCAGTCTTGCCGCCGAGCAGGAGCCCGAGGAATTCGCCGAGTTGATCGCCGAGAGCGGTCTGACCATGCAGGACCGCGCACCGATGACGCCGGTGGTCAAGCTGGTGTTCGGCGCCGACTACGACAAGACGCGTCTCACCGAATACGCCACCGTGCTGACCCATGCGCACCGCGCCGGGATCGAGCGCGGCGGGCTGGCCAGCTACCTGCGTCAGGCCGAGGGCGGGCTCAAGGGCGTCGTCCAGGCCGAGCGCCGCCAGCGCCGTGAGGAAAGCGGAGAAACAGTCGAACAGCCGGGGGCACTGCGCGAGACGCTGGCCCGCAAGCTGCGCGACGTCGCCCCGAGCGGATTCGATGCGATCGCGCCCGACGGCAGCGAATTCGCGCTCGTGATGATCCGGCGTCTCGCCGATGGCAGCGTGGTCATGCTGGGAGAGGTGCCCGAAGACGTGCCGCTGATCGAACGCGCCGCGCGCAAGCTGGTCGGCTGACCCCGAAACACTGGCGTGGCCTTGGCTGCGCAAACGCGCTAGCTCCCGATTCATGGGCAGAACGGGCAAGCGCGTGGCAACGATCCTGGCAATCCTGGCGGCGCTCGTACTGGCGACCTGGGGCGTGCTCGCCCTCGCCCTGGCGCGCAATGCCCCGGCAGTGGTCGACCTGGTCGATCGCACGACCGGCGGCGCGCGCGAGGTGGCGATCGTCGAAAGCACGCGGTTCGGCGACCACCCCGCCCACAAGATCGCGGTCTATCGCGTCGGCGGCGAACCTGCCTCACCGTTGCCGGTGATCGTCTTTTACCACGGCGGCGGGTGGCACAGCGGCGATCCCGACGATTACGGCTTCGTCGCCCGCGGCCTCGCGCCGGAAGGCTTCCTGGTGGTCCTCGCCGGCTACCGACTGCGGCCCGAGGGCATCTACCCCGCCATGCTCGAGGACAGCGCCGCGGCGTTCGCATGGGCGCGCGCCAACGTTGCGCGCCTCGGCGGCGATCCCGAGCGCATGTTCGTCGCAGGGCATTCGGCGGGCGCCTACAACGCGGCGATGCTGGCGCTCGACGGCCGCTGGCTCGGGCGGCACGATCTCGCCCCCGATGCGATCGCGGGCGTGATCGGGCTCGCCGGACCCTACGACTTCTACCCGTTCGACAAGGAATCGAGCCGCGCGACCTTTGGTCACTGGCAGAACCCGCGCGAAACCCAGCCAGTGCGGCATGTCTCCGCCGACACGCCGCCGATGCTGCTGCTCCACGGCGAGGAAGATACCGTGGTCCGCCCGCGCAACAGCCGCGCGCTCGCTGCCGCGCTGGAAAGCGTTGGGGCACAGGTCGAGGCGCGGTTCTATCCCGGCATGGACCACAACGATCCGCTGCTCGGCATGGTCAGCCCGTGGCGGCGCAACCGGCAGGTGCTCGATCCGATCGTCGCTTTTGTGCGCGACGCCGAGCGGCGCGCTTCATTTCCGGTTCAGGCCGAAATGCGCTAGCAGGGGCGAGATGCGCATTCCCGCCCAGCTCGCCGGTTTCCTTGCGGCGGTCGCGCTCGTCGCGCAGCCGGCCAGTGCGCAGTCGATCCTGCGTGATGCGGAAACCGAGGCGCTGCTCGACGAAATGGCCGCACCGCTGGTCGAGGCTGCGGGCCTCGAACCCGGCAACGTCGATATCGTCATGATCAACGACCGCTCGATCAACGCGTTCGTGGCAGGCGGCCAGGCGGTCTATATCCACACCGGCCTGATCGAGGCGGCAGACACAGCCAACGAGGTCCAGGGCGTGATCGCCCACGAACTGGGCCACATCACCGGCGGCCACATCAACCGCTTCGACGAGGGCATGGGCAACGCCACCGGCATCTCGCTGCTTTCGCTGCTGATCGGCGTCGGCGCGGCGCTGGCCGGTGCGGGCGACGCGGCGATGGGCGCGATCATGGCCGGGCAGCGCGCCGCGCTGGGCAGTTTCCTCGCCTTCAGCCGCGTTCAGGAGGCTTCGGCCGACGCGGCGGGCGCGGAATATCTCAGCAAGGCGGGCATTTCCGGCCGCGGCTCGCTCGAGTTCTTCAAGAAGCTGCAGAACCAGGAATTCCGCTACGGCTACAGTCAGGACGACGAACAGGCCTTCGTGCGCACCCACCCGCTCTCGGGCGAACGCATGACCCGGCTGCGCGAGGTCTACACGATCGACCCGGCGTGGGATGCGCCCGACGATGCCGATCTCCAGGCGCGCTTCGTGAGGGTCAAGGCCAAGCTCTACGGCTATCAGGCCGAGCCCAAGCGGGTGCTGACCGCCTTCCCCGAAAGCCGGACCGATGCGCCCGCGCGCTATGCCCGCGCCTATGCCTGGCACAAGGATGCGCAGATCGACAAGGCGCTGGCCGAGACCGAGCATCTTCTCGCCGGGGCGCCCGACGATCCCTACTTCCTGGAGCTCAAGGGCCAGATCCTGCTCGAATCGGGGCGTCCGGCGGAAGCACTCGAGCCGTTGCGGCAGGCGACGACACTGACCGCCAACCAGCCGCTGATCGCCTCCATGTTCGGACATGCGCTGCTCGCCACCGAGGACAAGAGCCACCACGAGGAAGCCGAGCGCGTGCTGCGCGCCGCGGTCGCGCGCGATCGCTGGAACCCCTTCGCATGGTACCAGCTAGGCGTGGTCTATGCCGCCCGGGGCGACATGCCCCGTGCACGCCTTGCCACGGCAGAGCAGCAATCGATGAGCCGCCAGTGGCCGCTCGCGCTGCGCAGCGCGCAAGCTGCCGAAGCCGGGCTGCCGCAGGGCACGCCCGACTGGATCCGGGCGCAGGACATCGCGCTCCATGCCCGGGCCGAGCTTGAAAGCGAGCGCGACCGCCGGTAGCGCTCGCCCCGATGTCCCGCTCGCTTTTCCTCACTGCGCTGGTCGCGCTCGTTGCCGGGTTCGGCGGCGCCGCGCTGTGGTCGCTTTCCGGCCTCGGCGATGCGCAGGTGCGCCGATACCTGATCGCCAATCCCGAGGTCCTGCCCGAGGTTGCCCAGGCCTATCAGCAGAAGGAGGCCGGAGCCCGGATCGCCGAAGTGGGCAGCGAGGTGGGCCGGGTGTTCCCGGGTGCCGTGCTGGGCAATCCCAACGGCAAGATAACGCTGGTCGAGTTCACCGACTACGCCTGCACTTATTGCCGCGCCAGCCTGCCCCACGTCGAGCAGCTCATCGCCGACAATCCCGAACTGAGGGTCGTGATTCGCGAGTGGCCGATCTTCGAGGGCAGCGAGGCGGCCGCCCGCATGGCGCTCGCCGCCGCGCGACAGGGCAAGTACCGCCAGTTCCACGACGCCATGTTCGAGCGCGGCCCGCCGTCGGAAACCAGCATCGCTGCCGCCGCACGCGACGCCGGGCTGGACCTCGCCGCCGCAACCCGATTCGCCGCCTCGCGCGAGGTCGATCTCGAAATCGCCCGGAACCAGGCAATGGCCCGCGGCCTCGGCTTCGGCGGCACCCCGAGCTGGGTCGTGGGCGATCGCGCGATCGAGGGCGCGGTCGGCCCGGAGGCGCTGCAGGACGCGATCGACGCCGAGGGGGGCTGACTTGCGCCGCGCTGCCCTGCCGCTCGCACTCGCGGTTGCCTTGGCGGCGCCGCTCGCGGCGACGGGCGGCGACGAATACCGCAATCTCCAGCGGCTCGATGCGCGGCTCCATGCAGTCGGGTGGCAGCTCGCCACCGGCAATGCGCGTTTCTGCCGCGAGACAGTCCCCGCGACCGGCGCGCTGCTGCAGGATGCCGCCGCCTATCCCGATCCCGCTGCCGCGCGTGCCGCGCTCGGCCTCACCGGCGACATTGCGATCCAGGCCGTCGTTGCGGGTTCGCCCGCCGACCTTGCCGGGCTGCGCGCCGGTGCGACGTTGACCGCAATCGAGGGCGAGGACCCGGCGCTGCGCTTCCCGCCGTCCGAACCCGCCTGGCACCGGCTGAAGGCGGTCAACGATCATCTCGACCGGCTGCTCGGTCAGCACGCGGCGGTGGCCGTCCAATGGTCCGGCCGGGACCCCGGTGCGGCCGCGCTCTCCAGCACGCCCGCCTGCCGGTCACGATTCGAGGTCGGCCCGATCGGCGACCGCGCGGTGGCCGATGGCGACCGGGTGCTGCTGGGCGACGGTTTCGTCGGGTTTGCCTGGGAGGAAGAGCTGTTCGCCGCAGCGGTCGCGCACGAACTGGCGCACAACGTTCTGGGCCACCGCGCTTGGCTCGATGGTACCGGGCGTTCGCGCGCCAATGTGCGCCGGACCGAGCGCGAGGCCGATCGGCTCACGCCGTGGTTGCTTGCCAACGCAAGTTACGATCCGGCTGCGGGGGTTGCCTTCATGCGCAAGTGGGGGCCGGACCACGGCGGCGGGCTGTTCCGCAAGCGGACCCACGACGGCTGGGACGAGCGGGCCGAGGCGATTGCGGCGGAGCTCCCTGCAATTGCGGCGGCCATAGAACGCGATGGCGCCGCCGACTGGCAGCGCCACTTCCGCCGCGAGCTGACCGAATAGACTACTCCGCCGCTTCGGCCTGCTGCTGCATGCGGTAGAGCGTCGCCAGCGGCACCGCCATCACACGGCGCACCATCGGCTCGAAAAACTCCAGCGGCTCGCTCTGGTAGTCGGGGTCGAACGCGGCCTGATCGTACTTCTCGCAGAATTCGGCGCAGGCATCGAAGTGCTCGTGCCCGAGGAAGCGGTCGCGCGAATTCTGGTCCATGCCGAGGTAGTGGAAGTAGTAGTAGCCCTGGAAATGTCCGTGGTTCTGGCAGATCCAGTGCAGTTCCTCGCGTACGAACGGCTTTATGATCGCCGCCGCGACATCGGGATGGTTGTAGCTGCCGAGCGTGTCACCGATGTCGTGCAGCAGCGCCATGACGACGTACTGCTCGTCGCGGCCGTCGCGGTGGGCGCGGGTCGCGGTCTGGAGCGAATGCTGCAACCGGTCGACCGGAAAGCCGCCGAAATCGCCGTCAAGCAACCGCAGATGCTCGAGCACCCGGTCCGCAACACCGCCCGCGAACTCGCGGAAATGCCCGCCGATGATGGCCCAGTCCTCGGCCGTGCCCTCCTTCATCTGGCGAAACTGGGCTCGGGCGGCGTGGTCGGCAATCGCGTTCATAAGGCTGTCTCCCTCGACCAGCGGTTTACCGCAGACGACGGTCTGCCGCAAAACTATCTGACTCCCGCCTGTCAAATCGGCTAGAGCCACGGGCGATGGCCATTACGCCGTTCAGCGCGACGCCGTTCTTCTCCGACAAGAACCGGGCGTTCTGGACCCTGCAGTTCGCGGGCTGGGGCGGGGTGCTGCTCCTGCGCGGCATGTCAGCGGTGGCGAACAGCCAGGGCGCCAGCTTCCTGGTCATCATCCTCATCGCCACGATCACCGGCTTCTCGATCAGCCTGATCCTGTCGGTCATCTACCGCCAGCTCATCAGCAGAAGGCCCTTGGTCACTTGGGGGGCCACCACGCTGGTCCTGGCGGTCGCCGTCAGCCTTTACGCCTTCATCGACAGCTGGGTGATCGGGCTTTACCGCGCCGACAGCGAGCGCGGCTTCGCGCAGCTGTTCATCGGCGTGTTCTTCTTCAACCTGACGATGCTCGGTGCCTGGTCGGCGCTCTATTACGCGATCAACTACTTCCTCCAGGTCGAGGAACAGGCCGACCGGCTTGAACGGCTCCAGGCCCAGGCAACGAGCGCGCAGCTGACAATGCTGCGCTACCAGCTCAATCCGCACTTCCTGTTCAACACATTGAATTCGATCAGCACGCTGGTGCTGTTGAAGCAGACCGAACCGGCCAATGCCATGCTCACGCGGCTCTCGGGCTTTTTGCGCCACACGCTGCTGACCGAGCTCTCCGGTAAGATCACCGTCGCGCAGGAAGTCGAGACGCTGAAACTCTACCTCGACATCGAACGGATGCGGTTCGAGGAGCGGCTGCGAACCGAATTCGACATCGACCCGGCTGCGGAGCAGGCGTGCCTGCCGGCCATGCTGCTCCAGCCGCTGGTCGAAAACGCGATCAAGTACGCCGTGACCCCGCAGGAAGAAGGCGCGCAGATCGTCCTTTCCGCGCGCGTCATGGGCGGCAGGCTGCGGCTGCAGGTCTCCGACACCGGGCCCGGCATGCATGCCCGCCACCGGCCGACGCTGCCCCGCGCCATCACCGGCGAAGGGACCGTGTCCACTGGCGTCGGCCTCGCCAATATCCGCAACCGGCTCGCTCAGGCCTATGGCGACGAGCACCGATTCGAGATTCGCACGCCGCCCGAGGGCGGTTTCACCGTAACCATCGAGATTCCCCACGAAACCGCGGCCAGCCTCGCTCCCGAGGAAATCCCCCAGGCCGTCCTGCCGAAACAGGACGGTCCCTCGCGCGTTGCCCTGCCGCAGGGCTCACCCCCAATCGAAAGTACCGCATGACTATTCGCACCATTCTCGTCGACGACGAAAAGCTCGCCATCCAGGGGCTTCAGGTCCGCCTCGAGCCCTATGACGACGTCGAAGTGATCGACACCTGCGCCAACGGGCGCGAGGCGATCCGCAAGATCAAGACCGAGAAACCCGACCTCGTCTTCCTCGACATCCAGATGCCCGGCTTCGACGGCTTCTCCGTGGTCAAGGGCGTGATGGAGATCGAGCCGCCGCTGTTCGTCTTCGTCACCGCCTATTCCGAGCACGCGATCCGCGCGTTCGAGGCCAACGCGGTCAACTACCTGATGAAGCCGGTCGACGAGGACAAGCTGGCCGACACGATCGAGCGCGTCCGCCAGCGCCTCGCCGAGAAGCGCGGAGTCGAGGACGCCGAGAAGCTGATGGAAGTGCTCGCCGAAGTCGCCCCCGAGGCGGCGGAGGAATTCGCCGACACCGACAGCGCCGCGACAGAATCGAGCGATCGGTTCGAGAAGCTCATCAACATCAAGGACCGCGGCCAGATCTTCCGCGTCGAGGTGGATTCGATAGAGCACATCGAGGCCGCGGGCGACTACATGTGCATCTACACCGGCGACAATTCGCTCATCCTGCGCGAGACGATGAAGGACCTTGAGCGCCGCCTCGACCCGCGCCGCTTCCAGCGCGTCCACCGCTCGACCATCGTCAACCTCGACCAGGTCCGCCAGGTCAAGCCGCACACCAATGGCGAATGCTTCCTGGTGCTGGAAAGCGGCGCCGAGGTGAAGGTGAGCCGCTCGTATCGGGACGTGGTGGCGCGCTTCGTGCATTAGTGTTCGTTGCGAACGCGCATCCGCGCGTTCGTCCTCGGCGCTTTGTCTTCGCTTCGCTACGGGCTCCTGCGGGCGGGCGGTCGCCCTTGCGGACAGTTCGTGTCCGTTTATTGAGAGCCGATGGTCTTTTCACTCCCCGGCTTCGACCTCGACCGCTTCGTCCGTGACACGCTGGCGGAGGACCTCGGCGAGGGCCTCCCCGGCGGCGGGCGCGATGTTACCAGCGAGAGCGTGATCCCGGCGGATGCCCGCTTTTCCGGGGTCATGGACAGCCGTGATGCGATCGTGGTCGCGGGGCTGCCGGTGGCCGAGGCGTTCTTCCGTGCGCTCGACCCGGACATGCAGATCGAATTGCTGGTCGAGGAAGGCGCGGAGGTTGACCCCGGAACCGACCTGATGCGGCTCGAAGGCAATGCCCGCGCCATGCTCACTGCCGAGCGTAGCGCCTTGAACACCGTCCAGCATCTTTCGGGCATCGCAACGCTGGTGCGTGAATACGTCCGTGCGATGGACAATCCGGCCTGCACCCTGCTCGACACGCGCAAGACCATCCCGGGCCTGCGTCACCTCGAGAAGTACGCGGTACGCATGGGCGGCGGCAGCAACCACCGCATGGGCCTGTGGGACGCGGCGATGATCAAGGACAACCACGTCCTCGTCGCGGGCGGCGTGGCCGAGGCGGTGCACCGCGCGGTCGCCGCGGGGGTCGCGGAAATCATCTGCGAGGTCGACCAGCTCGACCAGATCGACCCGGCACTGGCGGCGGGTGCGACCCGGCTCCTGCTCGACAACATGGAGCCGGATACCCTGCGCGCTGCGGTGGCGATCGTCGCCGGTCGCGTACCCACCGAGGCGAGCGGCGGGATCAACCTCCAGACCATCAACGCCAAGGCCGCAAGCGGCGTCGACTACGTTTCGGTCGGCCGCCTGACCCAGAGCGCACCGGCCGCCGATATCGGGCTGGACTTTACCCCGCTGTGAGGTTGGCCGACGGCCCGCGACCGTGGACGATCCGGTTGTTCGCACTTATCCTGCTTGGCGCGGGGCTGTGGAACTTCGTGCCGCAGTTGATTGCGGCACTTGCGGAACCTGGCCGGGGATATCGCATCGCGCTCGTCAGCGCGCTCAGCGCGCAGTTCTCGATCGTTGCCATTCCGGTTGCGGCAATCTGGCTCCTCGCGAGCAACGTGGCGCGCTGGCTGATCACCGTGGTTTCTGCAGTGTCCGCGATAAGGCTCGTGGCGATGATGGAACCACCGGAATTTGCGGCTGCAGACGGTGTGGTGCTGGCAACCGGGTTGGCGACGCATAGCGTCTGCCTGCTGCTCTTCACCCCATCGGCACGCCAGTGGTTCGCACGCCGAAATACCCGCGATGCCGATGCCTTCGCCTAGGTGGCTGGTTGCTCTCGCGCTCGCGGGGGCGGCGACGCAGGCCAATGCCCAAGCCTATCAGTGTCGTGTCCCCGAGCGCGTCAGCGTACCAAGTATCAACCCCGACGGCGCGCCCCGCACCATGCCGGTCACCGGCTACACCCTCGCGCTGAGCTGGGCGCCGGAGTTCTGCAAGCCGCGCGAGGGGCAGGCGCGCCATGCCACGCAGTGTTCGGGCCGCAACGGGCGCTTCGGCATGGTCGTGCACGGGCTCTGGCCCGAGGGGCGGCAGGGCTGGCCGCAGTGGTGCCCGACGTCGCGGCGCGTGACGGCCGCCGAGGCGAGGCGCAACCTGTGCATGTCGCCGTCAGCCGAACTTCAGGCGCGGCAGTGGGCCAAGCACGGTGCGTGCATGACCCGCCGGCCCGAGGCCTACTTCAAGGCGACCCGCATCCTGTGGGCCAGCCTGCAGATACCCGATTTCGACCTGCTCTCGCGCGACGAGGCGCTGACCGCAGGCATGGTCCGCCGCGAATTCCTGCGCGCCAATCCCGGCTTCCGGCGCGAGGCGGTCGGCTTAAAGATAAACCCGCGCGGCTGGCTGGAGGAGCTGCGGCTCTGCTACGGCAAGGACTTCCGCCCCGCTCAGTGCGACCGGCGGCGCTTCGGGCCGGCCGATGGAGCGACGGTGAGGATCTGGCGCGGGCTCTAGCGCCGCGCCCGGAAGAACGCCCGCAGCAGGTCCGCCGCCTCCGCCTCGCCCATGCCGGAATAGACTTCGGGGCGGTGCAGGCACTGCGGGTGGTCGAACACCCGCGCGCCGTGCTCGACCGCGCCGCCCTTCGGATCGGGCGCGGCGTAGTAGAGCCGCACGATCCGGGCGTGGGCGATGGCACCGGCACACATGGCGCATGGCTCCAGCGTGACGTAGAGTTCGCAATGCTCGAGCCGCTCGTTGCCGAGCGCCTTGGCGGCGGCGCGAATCGCCTGCACCTCAGCATGGGCAGTGGGATCGTGGTCGGTGCGGGGGCGGTTGTGGCCTTCGCCGACGATCACGCCATCGCGAACGACCACCGCCCCGATCGGCACCTCGCCCGCCTCGGCAGCCTGTCGCGCGAGTTCGAGCGCCCTTGCCATCGGCGGCGGGATCGGCCAGCGGGTCATCGCCTCCGCGCTAGCCGTGCGGTGGCAGGGGCGCAACTCGGGTTGACGATTCGCGGAGGCGCCGCTATGCGCGCCGCTTTCCGGGATTCCTGAGCTTTTCAGGCCGAACCACCCGCGGGCCATCATCATGGCGGCCCGCGACCAGAAACGAACGAGAGCAACCATGTCGCGCATCTGCGAACTGACCGGCAAGGGCCGCCAGGTCGGCCACAACGTGAGCCACGCCAACAACAAGACCAAGCGCGTGTTCCTGCCCAACCTGCAGAACGTCACGCTGCTGAGCGAGAAGCTGGGCCGCGGTTACAAGTTCCGCGTCTCGACCCATGGGCTGCGCTCGGTCGAGCACAACGGCGGGCTCGACAACTGGCTGCTCAAGACCAGCGACGAGAAGCTGTCGGCCTCGGCGCTCAAGGTGAAGCGCGAGCTCAAGAAGGCGGCCACCGCCGCCTGATTCGTCGCGGCCAGCCTGAGGGTTGGCTTACGGCATCGCAGGGCGCGCGGCACCACCGCGCGCCCTTCGTGTATCTTGTTTCGGCTGCGCCGAAACGGGTGCGGCACCGGCCGGTGCCGCTTCAGCGAAGGCCATTCCAGCGCAGCTTGTAGAGCAGGGTGCGCTGGAGCGCGGCGGTGTTGTCGTCGGTAATCAGCCATAGCGTGAGGCTGCCATCGTCATTCGGCGCGACTGCCAGCCCTTCGAAATTGTCGCGCGGGAGGTCGCCGCCGAGCGTCGCGAGCATCTCGCCCCGCCATTCGCCTCCGGCGCGGATTGCCGCCGGATCGGCCAGCATCAGTGCGCCGGTGAAGCGCGGCGGCACGAACCAGTCGATCCGCCGCAGCAGGATCAGCACGCGCCCGTCGGGCAGTGCGGCGGCATCCGTCGCGCGGTATCCCTCGGGGGCCATGAAGTCGAATACGATCGGGCGCGTACCGTCAATTGGGTCGCCGGCCAACAGAAGCCCCGGATAGCCCGCGCCGAGCCAGTCGGGCGAACCTTCACCGAGCACTAGGAAGCGCCCGTCGGGGAGCCGCGCAATCGCTTCCGCGCCGCTGTTGCCCGGCCAATCCGCCATGGCGGCGGGTTCGGCGCGGTCCGCGCCGACGAAGCGCGAATCGCGGTGGCGCTCGATGCTGTTGCTGCGCTCGAATGCGATCCAGGTCGTTCCGCTTTCCCGGTCGTGCGCCGCCGCCTCGGCATCGACGGCACGTTTCTCCGGCTCGATTTCGCCGCCGAGCGCACCAAAGCGGACCGGGACCGCACCTGTAGCGGGCGGTGCGAAGCGCATCCACCGCCCCCGGTCGCTGATCGCCACGAGTTCGCCATCCCGGGGCGCGATCAGGGCGGAAAATCCGCCGAAATGGCTGTTCGGGCTGGTCAGCCGCCAGATCCCCTCGATCGCGAACGGACCAGTCGTCGTGCGTGGCGGTTCGAGCCGTTCCGCCTGCAGCGTGTTGCGCAGGTTCTCGACCGGATCGGTGCGCAGGAACGTGCCGGGCGCGAGCCCGAGCGCGACCAGCCCGAGCAGGATCAACCTGCGCCGCACGCGGACCTCAGTTCATCGGGCCGGTGAAGAGCAGCGGGTCGAGCCGCTGGCCGCGCCACATCAGGCCCCAGTGCAGGTGCGGACCCGTCGCCCGCCCGGTGGCGCCGATGTCGCCGATGTGCTGGCCCTGCCGCACCCGCTCGCCCTCGCGCACGACGACGCGCGAATTGTGCAGGAAAGCGCTGTTGAGGCCGTTGCCATGGTCGATCATCAGCAGGTAGCCTTCGAGCGAGAACGGCGTCTCCGCCGCCAGGATCACCACGCCATCGGCAGGCGCCACGAACGGCGTGCCGCTGGTGCCGGTCGCGATGTCGATGCCCGAATGATAGGCGCCCGGCTCGCCGCGATAGACCCGCTGCGAGCCGAACCGGCCGGATATACGCCCCCTGACCGGCCAGACGAACTGCTGCCGCCAGCCGTCGACCTCGTGATCCTTGGCCCGCGCCGCAGCAATCCGGGCGAGTTCGGGGCGGCGGCGCTCCATGAACGACTCGCTCGCCCCGCCGGGCGTGCGCGCGGCGTTGATGTTCTCGATCTGCCAGGCGCGCGGGGAAATCCGCAGCGGGCTCTCGACCGTGCGCCCGTCGGAGAGGCGCGCGACCAGTCGCGCCTCGGGTCCGGCATCGCGGTCGAAGGCGGCGAAGAAACGGCCCTCCTCGTCGAGCGTGAGCGCCTGTTCACCGAGCCGCGCTGAGACTGTTCCTGCCGGAGCCTGCCCGCGCAGCCAGCCGCCTTGGGTCAACTCGCCGCTGAAGGTAAACGTCGTCGGTCCGGTTGGAGTAGCCGCTGGGACCGGCGCGGGCGCGGGCGTGGCGATCGGCTGGACCACGGTGGCACTCTCCGGTTCGCTCGCGGACGGGACGCAGGCGGTGAGACCGGCCAGCGCAGCCAGCATTGCGGCAACCCGCGCGCCGCTCACTCTTCGAGCATCCGCCGCGTCGCGATCTGCGCGCTGGCGTAAGGCTCCTGCCGCTCGACCGACCAGTAGCGCAGCTCGCCCAGCGGGATCGCCTCGCCGCTGACGGCGCAGGTGACGTGGGTGCCGTGGCGCAACACGCGGAACCCGCTCGGGCCGTAGTGCAGCCGTGCCTCGCTCTTGCCGGAATTCATCAACATGGCGCTCGCCCTAGCAAACGTGCTCTCTCAGAACAAATCGCCCTGCCGCGACGGATCTGCGGGGCGTTTGGCCGGTCTGGCAGGCGCCGGTTTGACCGGTGCTGAACCGGCCGGTGCAACGGCGAGCGTGCCGTCGGCGAACTCGATTTCCAGCGCCGGTTCAGCAGCGGCGGCGGCGCGGGTACGAACCAGTGCCCCTGCAGCGTCGCGCACCAGCACGAACCCGCGCACGAGCGGTGCCTTGGGATCGAGCGAGCGCAGCACGCGATCGAGCGCGGCGAAGCGTTCGGTCTCGCGTGCGATCCGCCATTCGGCCAGCGCGGGCGAAAGGCGAACGCGTGCCAACGCCTGCGCCGCGTCGCGTGCACCACGCTGGAGCGTCGCAGGCGAGAGCCGCAGCCGACCCAGCGCCTCGCGCCCCTTGCCTGCCCTGTCCGAAAGCCCCCGCCGCAGCCGCTCGCCCAGGTCGTCGAGCCGCTGCGCCTGCGGCTGGAGCAGCGCCTGCGCGGTTGGCAGCCGGTCTGCGCGCGCCGCCAGCCTCTCGCGCCCCAGTTGCACGGGCCGCAGGATCGCACGCTTCTTGCGCGCCTCGTAATCGGCCAGCGCCGCGGCGATCTCCCCGCGCACAGGCACGGCCATTTCGGCGGCGGCGGTCGGCGTCGGCGCGCGTCGGTCGGCGGCATAGTCGGCTAGCGTCGTATCCGTCTCGTGCCCCACGGCGCTGATCGTCGGAATCGGCGATTCGGCGATCGCCCGAACCACGATCTCCTCGTTGAAGCTCCAAAGGTCCTCGATCGAGCCGCCGCCGCGCGCGACGATCAGCAGGTCGGGCCGCCGGTCCTCGGGCATTGCACCGAACCCGCGCACCGCCGCCGCCACTTGATCGGCCGCGCCCTGCCCCTGGACCAGCACCGGCCAGACCAGCACGTGGCTCGGGAAGCGGTCGGCGAGGCGGTGGAGGATATCGCGGATCACCGCGCCGGTCGGGCTGGTCACCACCCCGATGGTGCGCGGCAGGTAGGGCAAGGCGCGCTTGCGGCCCGCATCGAACAGCCCCTCCGCCGCGAGCCGGGCGCGGGTCTTCTCGAGCAGCGCGAGCAGCGCGCCCTCGCCCGCAATCTCCATGCTCTCGATCACGATCTGGTACTTCGAGCGCCCCGGATATGTCGTCAGCTTGCCGCTGGCGATGACCTCGACCCCATCCTCGGGCCGGAAGGCGAGCCGCTGCGCCCCGCCGCGCCACATGACCCCGTCGATGACCGCGTTTTCGTCCTTGAGCGCGCAGTAGAGGTGCCCCGAAGCCGCGCGCTTCACCCCGGACAGCTCGCCGCGCAGCCGCACGAAGCCGAACCGGTCCTCGACCGTGCGCTTCAGGAGGTTCGATATCTCGGTAATGGACAGCGGCGCGGCGTTGTCGCCTTTCGTTGCGCGCGCTACCAGCCCGGCGTCACCAGCATCTTCGGGGTAATCGGCGGCCATGAACATCCTTCTACTCGGCAGCGGCGGACGCGAACATGCGCTGGCGTGGAAGCTGGCGCAATCCCGGTTGCTGGCCGGAGGTGGGGACACGCTGTGGGCCAGCCCGGGCAATCCGGGCATCGCCGAGCATGCCGAACTTGTCGCCCTCAACCTGAGCGACCACGCGGCGGTGGTCGATTTCTGCGCCAGCAATGCCGTTGGTCTGGTAGTGGTCGGGCCGGAGGCGCCGCTGGTCGACGGCCTCGGCGATAGCCTTCGCGCAGCGGGCGTACCGGTGTTCGGTCCATCGGCCAACGCGGCGCAACTGGAGGGCAGCAAGGGCTTCACCAAGGACCTGTGCGAGCGCGCCGGCATTCCCACCGCCGGATACATCCGCACGAAGTCGCTCGCCGAGGCGCAGGCGGCGCTGGCCCGTTTCGCCGCGCCCTACGTTCTCAAGGCCGACGGGCTCGCGGCGGGCAAGGGCGTGGTCATCGCCGAAACGCTGGCGGAAGCCGAAGCGGCGCTCGCCGAGATGTTCGGCGGCGCCTTCGGAGATGCCGGCGCCGAAGTGGTGATCGAGGAATTCATGCGGGGCGAGGAGGCAAGCTTCTTCGCCCTGACCGATGGCATCACGATCGTCCCCTTCGGCAGCGCGCAGGACCACAAGCGCGTCGGCGAGGGCGACACCGGCCCCAACACCGGCGGGATGGGCGCCTACAGCCCCGCACCGGTGCTGACGCCGGAATTGCAGGGCCGGGTCATGCGCGAAATCATCGAACCCACCGTGCGCACGCTCGCGGCGGAGGGGATGCCCTACCAGGGCGTGCTATTCGCCGGGTTGATGCTGACGGACGAAGGCCCCAAGCTGATCGAATACAACGCCCGCTTCGGCGATCCCGAATGCCAGGTGCTGATGACCCGCCTCGATAGCGACCTCGGCGAACTGCTGCTCGCCTGCGCCACCGGGACGCTGGCGGATGCCGCTCCGGTGCGGCTGGCGGACGCCTTCGCGCTGACGGTGGTCATGGCCGCCAACGGCTATCCCGGCACGCCGGACAAGGGCGGTGCGATCGATCTTACGGGCGTGACCGGGCCAAAGGTCTTCCACGCGGGCACGAAGCTTGAAGGAAGCAGGCTGCTGGCCAACGGCGGCCGCGTGCTCAACGTCACCGCCACCGGTGCCAGCGTGACCGAGGCCCAGGCAGCAGCCTACCGCGCGGTCGACGCGATCGGATTCCCGAGCGGCTTCTGCCGCCGCGACATCGGCCAGAGGGAAATCGCCCGCGAGGCGGCGCGCGGGCGCGGCTGATTGGATTTCCCGATGGTTCCGTGATACATCGCCACCGGGTCGCGACGCCTCGCAATTGGGGGAGCGCGGCATGCCCTACAAGTACGGCCACTATTTCGTCGGTTTCGTTCTCGTCGTCATCCTGACGGGTTTCTGGGCCAGCTACTTCGCACCGATCCGCGAGGTGCCCCTGGCCTTCCATGTCCATGCCTTCACCGCCACCAGCTGGCTGCTGTTGCTGATCGCCCAGAGCGTGGCGATCCACCGCCGTGCCAACGCGCTCCACCGGATCATGGGCAAGGCCAGTTTCGCGCTCTTCCCGCTGCTGATCCTCGGGTTCACGATGATCATCAACGTTTCCGCCGGTCGCTATGCCGCGCGCGAGGGCGATTTCATCGCTTTCGTCGGCCCCGCGTTCGGCATCGGCATGGCGGTGGCGATTGCCGCCTATCTGGTGCTGTTCCACGGCGCACTCAAGCACCGGCGCAATGTCCGCCTTCACGCCGGTTACATGCTCGCGACCCCGCTGATCTTGTTCGAATCGCCGTTCAGCCGGCTGATGGATGCCGCCTTTCCGTGGATGAACGTGATCGGTAGCGCGGGGCCGCGCGGCCTGCTCGATACGATCGTGGTCAGCGACACGCTGGCCATCGTGTTCGCCCTCGGCCTTTACGCGATGGACCGCAGGCACGGCGCGCCATGGCTGATCGCGGCGGCATTCATGGCACTCCAGGCCGCGCTCATGTGGTTCGCGCCCGACATTGCGGCCTTCGGGCCCATGTTCGATGCCTATGCCCGGATTCCCGATCCCGTCACGCTGCTCGCGGCGCTCGCCGTCGGCGCTGCGACTGGATGGCTAGGCTGGCAAGCAGGCAGGGCGCCCGCGCGCAAGCCGGTCGCCGCCGCGGCCTAGGGTCGGGGCCAAATCAGGAGAGAATCCCATGCCGGTAGTTCGCCTCGCTTTCGCCATCGCCGCCTATTTCGCCTTCTTCGCGGCATTTCTCTACCTGATCGCGTTCGTCGGCGACTTCCTCGTCCCGCGTACGATCGATACCGGGCCCGCAGCGCCGTCCGGGATTGCCGCCGCGACGAACCTCGCGCTGATCGCACTGTTCGGCGTGCAGCATTCGGTCATGGCCCGGCCGAGCTTCAAGCATGCACTGGCGGGCACGGTCCACCCGGCGATCGAGCGCAGCGTCTACGTCCTCGCCTCGGTCGTGGTGCTGGTTGCGCTGATGGCGTTGTGGCGCCCGATTCCCGCCGTGGTCTGGCAGGTTGAGGGCCCCGCCGCGATACTGCTCTGGGCGGTGTTCGGGCTTGGCTGGGCCATCGTCTTCGTGTCGACCTGGCTGCTCAACCACTTCGAGCTGTTCGGCCTGCAGCAGGTCTGGTTCGATCTGCGCGGCAGGCAGGCAGCCGAACCGCAGTTCCGCGAGCCGCTGTTCTACCGTCATGTGCGCCACCCGCTCTATCTCGGGTTCCTGCTCGCGTTCTGGGCGACGCCGACGATGACGCAAGGCCACCTGCTGTTCGCGGCGGCAATGACGGTCTATGTCCTCATCGCGATCCGTTACGAGGAGCGCGACCTGACCGCGATGCTGGGCGAGCGCTACGTCGAATACAGCAAGCGGGTCGGGATGCTCATCCCGGGCGTAGGGAAGCGCGGCTAGACCTTCGCCGCGACCAGTGCCTTCAGGTCGGCCTCGGGCCGGGCGCCGTAGTGGCTGATGATCTCGGCTGCGCAGATCGCGCCCATGCGCAAGCACGTTGTGAGGCTCTCGCCGCGGGCATGGCCGGTCAGGAACCCGGCGGCGAACAGGTCGCCTGCACCGGTCGTGTCGACCACCTTGTCTATCGGTTCTGCGGCGACTTCGGCACGTTCCCCGTGCGCAATGGCGATGGCGCCCGCCGCGCTGCGCGTGGCGACCAGCACGGGGAGCTTGCCGGTGAGGCTGGCGACGCCTGCCTCGAACTCCTTCTCGCCGGTCAGCGTCGCCAGTTCGTGCTCGTTGACGAACAGGATGTCGATCTGGCCCTCGTCGATCAGCGCACGGAAATCGTCGCCGTGGCGGTCGATCACGAAGCTCTCGCTGGCGGTAAATGCGACCTTGCGCCCGGCAGTGCGCGCGACCTCGATCGCGCGGCGCATGGCGCGGCGCGGCTCTTCCGGGTCCCACAGGTAGCCTTCGAGGTAGAGGATGCCCGCGTCGGCGATCACGGCATCGTCGAGCGCGGCGGGGGGCAGGAACTGGCTCGCCCCGAGGAAGGTGTTCATCGTTCGCTCGCCGTCGGGGCTGACGAAGATCAGGCACCGCGCGGTCGCGGGTTCGCCCGCGCGCGCCGGGGTATCGAACGCGATCCCGCCGGCGCGGATGTCGTGGGTGAAGACCTCGCCGAGCTGGTCGTCGGCGACCTGGCCGATGAAGGCACAGCGTGCGCCCAGAGCCGCCATGCCCGCAAGCGTGTTCGCCGCCGAACCGCCGGAGATTTCCTTGGCCGGACCCATTGCATCGTAGAGCCGCTTGGCGCCGTCCTCGTCGACCAAAGTCATCCCGCCGCGATTCAGACCGAGCGCGACCAGCTGGTCCTCGGTGCAGGGGGCCATGACATCGACGATGGCGTTGCCGATGGCGATGACGTCGTAACGGGGTGCGGTCACGCGGGAATCCTCGGAAGGTTTGGGAAAGTCGCCGCGCGCCTAGCCGCTCGTACGCCTCAGGCCAAGGCTTTCGCGCGCGATGGCGATTGACGCGCGTCGGTTCGAAGGGCCACAGCGGGCGCGATGAACGCCGCTGTCGCTGCCTTGGCCCGCGCGCTGCCCCAGCTCGCCGATGGCCGGATCCTGCGCGTGCTGGCGAAATCCGTGCTGCTGACGCTGCTGCTGTTCGCGCTGCTCGGTGTCGCGGGGTGGTACGGCCTGTCGCGCGCCTTGGCCGACTGGAAAACCGGCTACGAGGGCGAACTCGGCGCGCTGATCGCGGTGCTCGCGACCGTGATCGGCGGCTGGCTGCTGTTCCGGCTGGTCGCCTTGGCGGTGCTCCAGTTCTTCGCCGAGGAGATCGTCGAGGCGGTCGAGGAACGGCACTATCCCGCAGCGACCAATTCGCTGCGCACCCGCACCTTCGGAGAGGATCTGTCCGCCAGCCTGCGATCAACCGCGCGGGCGCTGCTGGTCAATCTCGCGGTGCTGCCGGTCGCGCTGGTCCTGCTGGTGACGGGCGTGGGCACGGCGCTGCTGTTCTGGTTCGTCAACGCGTGGCTGCTCGGGCGCGAGCTGACCGAGATGGTCTGGCTGCGCCACCGCACGGGGCTCAAGGACCCGTCGCCGGTCGGACCGTTCCAGCGGTTCGCGCTGGGCGGCTTCGTTGCCGCGCTGATGGCAGTACCGGTCGTCAACCTGGTCGTCCCGGTGATCGGCGCGGCCGCCGCCACCCATCTCGTCCATCGCCGCCCGAGGGTCCATGCCGGTGCTTAAGTACGCTTCCATCCTGATCCTGCCGCTGCTCGCCGCCTGCGGAGGCACGACCGCGCCGCGCCCGGCCACCAGCGCGCCGCCGCCCGCCGCACGTCCGGCGCAGAGCCCGCCGCCGATGGTGGTCCAGCCAACGCCGTCGCCGCAGGTCGGCCAGTTCCGCGCCCCGCGGATCATGAGCCTGCCCGGGGTCGAGGGGCTGATCGGCGCCAATGCCGGGTCGATCACCCGCCAGTTCGGCACGCCCCGGCTCGATGTGCGCGAAGGTGACGTGCGCAAGCTGCAGTTCGCGGGCGAATCCTGCGTGCTCGACGTATTCCTCTACCCGGTGACCCCGGGCGCGGAGCCGACCGCGACTTACGTCGACGCGCGCCGATCGAGCGACGGGCTCGACGTCGACCGGGTGGCCTGCGTCAGGTCGCTGCTGGCGCGCTGATCAGACGGTAAAGCTCTCGCCGCAACCACAAGCGCCCTTGGCGTTGGGGTTGGCGAACACGAACCCGGCGGCGAAATCGTCCTCGACCCAGTCCATCGTGCTGCCCACGAGGTAGAGCACGCTTGCGCCGTCGATGTAGAACGTGCCGCCCGGGGTCGCGATCTTCTCGTCGAACGCCGCTTCCTCGCTGACGTAGTCGACCGAATAGGCGAGGCCCGAACAGCCCCGGCGCGGGGTCGAGAGGCGCACGCCGATCGCGCCTTCGGGTGCATTGGCCATCAGCTCGGCCACCCGCGCCTCGGCGGCGGGGGTCAGCAGTACGGCGGCGGGGCGCTGGCGGAGCGTCGTCTCGGTCATCACAGCATCCCCAGTTCGAGGCGGGCTTCGTCGGTCATCTTGTCGGGTCCCCACGGCGGATCCCAGACGAGATTGACCTCGGCGTCGCGCACGCCGGGAACGCTCCCGGCGCGCAATTCGACCTCGCCGGGCATCGTCTCGGCGACCGGGCAATGCGGCGTAGTCAGCGTCATGGTGATCGAGACGTCCGCATCGGGCGTCACCTCGACCCCGTAGATGAGGCCGAGATCGTAGATGTTGACCGGGATTTCCGGGTCGTAGATTTCCTTCAGCGCCGCCACGACCGCCTCGTAGAGATCGCCGCCGGGATCGCCGGGCGAGAGGCCTTCGGGCTTGGCCTTGAGAAAGCCCTCGAGATAGTCGCGCTTGCGGGCGAAGGTTTCGCCGGCGCTTTCCCCGGCCGCATCCTCGACCCGCGCGCGCGGGGGCGGGGCCACGGCCTCGACTTCCTCGACGGTGAACCTGGTATCGTCGTTCATGCGAATATCCTCAGCGTCCGCTCGATCCCGCGCAGCAGCGCGGCGATGTCGCTCTCGTCCGAATAGAGCCCGAAGCTCGCCCGCGCGGTCGCGGGCACCCCGAGCGCGTCCATCAGCGGCTGGGCGCAGTGATGCCCGGCGCGGATGGCGACGTTTTCCTCGTCCAATATGGTGCCGAGGTCGTGCGGATGCACCCCCTCGAGCGCGAACGAGACGATCCCGGCGCTCTCGTCCGGCCCGAACAGGCGGACCGAATTGAGCGCGCGCAGTTCGTCGCGCAGCGCTGCGGCGAGCCCGGATTCGTGCGCGAACAGTGCGTCGGGTCCGAGCGCATCAACGTAGTCGATCGCCGCGTGGAGCGCGATCGCCTCGGTGATCATCGGCGTCCCCGCCTCGAACCGCTGCGGCGCGGGGGCATAGGTCGTGCGCTCGAAGGTAACCCGCTCGATCATCGCCCCGCCGCCCTGGTAGGGCGGCATCTCGGCGAGCAGCTCCGCGCGCGCCCACAGCACGCCGATCCCGGTCGGGCCGTACAGCTTGTGGCCGGAGAAAGCGTAGAAGTCACAGTCGAGCGCAGCCATGTCGAGCGCCATGCGCGGCGCGGCCTGGCACCCGTCGAGGAGCAACCTCGCACCCACCGAATGGGCGATGTCCGCCGCGCGCCGCGCATCCAGCACCGAACCGAGCACGTTGGAGACATGCGCCAGCGCGACCAGCTTCGTGCGCGGGGAAACATTGGCCTCGAGCCAGTCGAGGTCGATTTGTCCGTCGTCAGTCAGCGGGCACACGTCGATTTCCGCACCGGTACGCTCCGCGACCATCTGCCACGGCACGATGTTCGAATGGTGCTCCAGCGTGGAGAGCACGATCCGGTCGCCTTCCCGCAGGTTCGCCCCGCCCCAGCTCGCCGCGACGAGATTGATCGCCTCGGTCGCGCCGCGCACGAACACGATCTCGTCCTCGCGCCCGCCGATGAATTGCGCCACCCGCCGCCGCGCCGCTTCGTAGCCGAGCGTCATCTCCGCGCTGCGGGTGTAAACCCCGCGGTGGACGGTGGCGTAATCCTTGCCCAGCGCGCGCGCCATTGCCTCGACGACCACCTGCGGCTTTTGCGCCGAGGCGGCGGTGTCGAGGTAGTGCCACGGCGTGCCGTCGGCGTTGACGAGGCCGGGAAAGTCATCGCGCAAGGCGCCCTCGCGAACGACAGTCAGGGGCAGGCTCGCGCTCACAGGTGCCGGTCCAGCTTGTCGAGCGCGGCCTGCATCAGGCGTTCGCGCTCCGCGTCGTCGTCCATGGCCACGAAGGCATCGCCGATGAAGGCCTGGACCATCAGCCGCCGGGCGAGGTCGGGCGAGAGCCCGCGCGCGGCCATGTAGAACGCGGCCTGTTCGTCGAGCTGGCCGACAGTGGCACCATGCGCGCATTTGACGTCGTCGGCGAAGATTTCGAGCTGCGGCACCGCGTTCACGCTGGCGCCCTTTTCCAGCAGCAGCCCCTTGAAGCTTTGCGCGGCATCGGTCTTCTGCGCGTGGCGCGCGACCTCGATATTGCCGAGGAAGTTGCCCGTGCCCCGCCCCCAATGGACGGCGCGCACGACCTGTTCGCTGGTCGCCTCGGGTTCGGCGTGAACCACGCGGGTGACGAACTCGCGCACGCTCTCGCGCCCGCCGACCGTGACCCCGCCCATGCCGAAATGCGCGCCGCGCCCCAATGTGACCTCGATCTCGACCCGCGCATAGTCCGCCGCTGCGATCAAACCGTAGAGCTCGCACCGCGCGCCATCGCCGACCGTGACACGCAAACGACGCAGCTCGGTCGGCCGCGTGTCACCGCCATCCTCGATCGCGAAACATTCGCGGAAGGTCTTGCCCGCGGACACCTCGATCGCGCGCCACTTGTCGAGCGGAACGCCAGCAAGCGCCTCGACTGCGGCATAGCGCCATGCCTCGTCCTTGCGGGTGGGGAGCAGAACCGCGTTCATCCGGCCACCCTGGCCTCGGCCAGGCGCGCCACGGCGGCGGCCTCGTAATCTTCGAGACACGGCCCGATCCCTTTGAGGATCGCCGCGAATCCATCGCGCTTCTCGCGGCGGCTACGGTCGGAGCCCATCAGCGCGTCGATGCGCGGTTCGAGCGGCTTCATGCAGCTGAGCATCGCGCCGCAGCGGATCGCGTCGACCGCCTTTTCGCCGCTGCTCGTCTTGGTCCGGCAGACCATGCGGCCGCCTTCCTTGGTCACGCCGCCCTTCCAGCCCTTCAGCTTCTGCGCGATCACCACGATCTCGCGCGCGACCTCGGGCGATTGCGCGGGAGGGGGCGCGACCGGCGCGGCCTGCACGGCCAGCAGGGTAAGGATCGGGCTCACGCCGCCATCACCGTGTCGTAGCCCTCGCGTTCGAGCTGGAGCGCAAGGTCCGGCCCGCCGGTGCGCACGATCCGCCCGCCTGACAGGATATGGACGTAGTCGGGCTTCACGTAGTCGAGCAGCCGCTGGTAATGGGTGATCAGCAGCACGGCCTTGTCGGGGCGGCGCATGATCGCGTTGATCCCCTCGCCGACCACGCGCAGCGCGTCGATGTCGAGGCCGGAATCCGTCTCGTCGAGCACCGCCAGCATGGGGTCGAGAATGCCCATCTGGACCATCTCGGAGCGCTTCTTCTCGCCGCCCGAAAAGCCGACGTTCACGTGGCGCTTGAGCATTTCCATGTCGAGCTTGAGCAGCGCGGCCTTGTCCTTGGCCAGCTTGAGGAATTCGCCGCCCGACAGAGGCTCCTGGTTGCGGCTCTTGCGCTGCGAATTGAGTGCCTCGCGCAGGAACTGGACGTTGGAAACCCCGGGAATCTCGACCGGGTACTGGAACCCGAGGAACAGGCCCAGCGCGGCGCGCTCGTGCGCATCCAAGTCGAGCAAGTCCTTGCCCATGAACTGGACCGATCCGCCCGTCACCTCGTAGCCCGGCCGCCCGCCGAGCACATAGGCCAGCGTCGACTTGCCCGCGCCGTTGGGACCCATGATCGCGTGGACCTCGCCCGCGTTCACGGTGAGCGAGAGGCCCTTGAGGATCGGCTTGTCGGCGACAGTGGCGTGGAGGTCGGTAATGGTCAGCATGGTCAGAGGGACAATCCGGTATAATTGGCGATCGCGAAGGCGACCTCGTCGTTCAAGCGGCGGATGATGGCGTCGCGTGCCGCCGCGTCCTCGACCCCGGCGAGGCGGAGGTCGCGCACGCGGTCGATCTGCGGCTTGCACAGCGCGCGCAGCTGGATGGCCGCAGCGGTAAGGCTTTCGCGCGGTGCGCTTGGCGCGCCGGAGGAAAGGCACGCTTCCATACGCTTCATCGCCTGCTCGTGGTTGAGCTCTTCCGCCGAGGCAGAAGCAGGCGTGGCGAGCAACAGCACGGCGAGAGCAAGCGTCCTCAGCATGGCGAAACCTCCATGAAACTCTCAACGTCACCCCGGACTTGATCCGGGGACCAGCTCACGTGCAGGCGCGGCGCCGAAGAAAAGCTGGATCCGGGGTCGAGCCCGGGATGACGGGGCGGGTGGGGGGCGAAAGTCATGGCCGCTTCGGCCTTCCGTAATGCTGGTTGGGATTGGCCGCGGCGTGGGCGCGGGCCTTGTCCTTCTTGTCGCCGATCCGGATCCGCATCCCGGCGGTGATCCGCGCAAGCACCTCGTCGATGTTCGTGAGAATATCATCGGCCTTGATCCGCATTACGCGGATGCTGACGCTCTCGAGGCTCTTGTCGCGACGTTTGGCGAGCGCGTCGTCCTGACCGGGTTCGTCGATGGCGATGGCCATGCCGAGATTGTGGCAATTGAAATCGACGATCGCGCTGCCGACCACCGCGTGGCGGGTGAACTTGTAGCGCCCGAGATCGGCCTTGGCGAAGCGCGCCGCGAGCGCCTTGTGCGCCTCGGACGAATGCCGCCGCATCTCGCGCGCCTGCTCGTGCAGCACGTCGAGTCGCTTGTCCGAAATCTCCCACCCGCGCCCCTTCTTCTTGAGCGCGGGGGCAGCGTCGGCGGTCTCGGAAGGATCGCGAAGCTGGAGAGTTTTGCGGTCAGTCATTTCGCGTCCCTCGCTCGGGCTATATATTGAAGTAGCGCTATCGGAGCGGCCAAGACTGGGCTCGCGCTCAGCCCGGTGAAGATAAGCCACTCGACTTCAGTCGTGCCGTCTGGTCCGACCGGATCGGGGAGAAACGAAAATGAAACGCCGTTGAATCCTGCAGCGAACCAAAGGAATGGCACCCACAGAAAAACCCAAAGGCCGAGCAACACGAGATACCACCGGGGGATTATCACCCCACGCTCCCCTCGAGCGAAATCGCCAGCAGCTTCTGCGCCTCGACCGCGAACTCCATCGGCAGTTCCTTCAGCACCTCGCGCGCGAAGCCGTTGACGATCAGCGCCACCGCCTCCTCCTCGCCCAGCCCGCGCTGCATGGCGTAGAAGAGCTGGTCGTCGCTGATCTTGCTGGTGGTCGCCTCGTGCTCGATCTGGGCACTGGGATTGCGGACCTCGATATAGGGCACGGTGTGCGCGCCGCACTGGTCGCCTAGCAGCAGCGAATCGCACTGGGTGAAATTGCGCACGCCATCGGCATTGGGCCCGACCCGCACCAGCCCGCGATAAGTGTTGTTCGACTTGCCCGCGCTGATACCCTTCGAGATGATCGTCGAGCGCGTGTTGCGGCCGTTGTGGATCATCTTGGTGCCGGTGTCGGCCTGTTGGAAATTGTTGGTCACCGCGACCGAATAGAACTCGCCCACGCTGTCATCGCCGTTGAGGACGCAGCTCGGATACTTCCACGTCACCGCACTGCCGGTTTCCACCTGGGTCCAGGAAATCTTCGACCGCGCGCCCTGGCATAGCCCGCGCTTGGTGACGAAATTGTAGATCCCGCCCACGCCCTCGGCATTGCCGGGGTACCAGTTCTGCACGGTCGAGTACTTGATCTCGGCATCGTCCAGCGCGACCAGTTCGACCACCGCAGCGTGGAGCTGGTTCTCGTCGCGCATCGGCGCGGTGCAGCCCTCCAAGTAGCTGACGTAGCTGCCCTTTTCGGCGATGATCAGCGTGCGTTCGAACTGCCCGGTGTTCTCCGCATTGATGCGGAAATAGGTGCTGAGCTCCATCGGGCAGCGAACGCCCTCGGGCACATAGACGAAGGTCCCGTCGGAAAAGACCGCGCAATTCAAGGTGGCGAAGTAGTTGTCGTGCTGCGGCACGACCTTACCGAGCCACTTCTTCACCAGGTCCGGATATTCGCGGATCGCCTCGCTGATCGAGAGGAAGATCACGCCCGCACGCAGCAATTCCTCCCGGAAGCTGGTGGCGACGCTGACCGAATCGAACACCGCATCGACCGCGACCTTCTTCGCGCCCTTCACGCCGGCCAGCACTTCCTGCTCGCCCAGCGGAATGCCCAGCTTGTCGTAGATACGCTTGATCTCCGGATCGAGCTCGTCGAGCGATTCCAGTTCGATCTTCTTCTTGGGCGCAGCGTAGTAATAGGCGTCCTGGTAATCGATCGCGGGGTAGCCGATCTTGGCCCAGTCGGGTTCGGCCATGGTCTGCCACAGGCGGAACGCCTTCAGCCGCCATTCGAGCATCCATTCGGGCTCGTTCTTCTTGCCGCTGATGAAGCGCACCGTGTCTTCGGTGAGGCCTTTGGGCGCGAATTCGGTCTCGATATCGGACGACCAGCCGTGCTCGTAATCGGCGACCTTGGCCGCAGCTTCGCGCGCTTCGGCGTCCATCTCGGGTTTGGCCTGGATTTGCAGGTCGTCGCTCATGCCATTTCCCTCGTGCCTGCCAGTTGCGTCAGCGGAATGCCCGCGAGCGCGCCGCGCAGCGCGCCGTTGACCAGCGGCCAGTGCGGCTTGACCCGGCAGTCGTGATCCATCGCGCACTCGCCGTCGATGCACGCGGCGAGCGCGATCGGGCCCTCGACCGCCTCGACGATGTCGGCCAGGCTGATCGCAGCCGCGGGGCGCGCGAGCTGCAGGCCGCCGCCCGCCCCGCGTACCGAGCGCAGCAGCCCCGCCGCCGAGAGCTTGCTGACCAACTTCTGCACCGTCGGCACCGGCAGGCCGGTTTCCGCCGCCAGCTCCGCCGCGCTGGTGCGCCCGCCGCCGCAATGGCGCGCAGCGGCGCTCATCGTGACGACGGCGTAGTCGGCAAGGTTGGACAGGCGCATGGTGGCGAAATCGGACCAGACTGGTCCGATTTCAACCAAAATGTCCTTGTTGCGAGTCGTTCTTGTTTACGCCCGCCCATCCGGGCGCGCGTCCTTCCTGCTGTTCGCTCAGCTTCGCTACGCGGCAGGTCCGGGCGGGCGGTCGCACTTGCCTGCGCGCTGGTCGCGCGTCGGTTTGCGACCGTGTCCTTAACCGCCCTTCTGCTCCGCGATCCACGCATCGATGTTCTCCTCGAGGATCGACAGCGGCACCGGGCCGTTCAGCAGCACGGCATCGTGGAAGGCGGGATAGCTGAAATCTGCACCCAGCTCAGCTTGTGCCTCGGCGCGCAGTTCCATGATCTTGAGCTTGCCGATCATGTAGGCGGTCGCCTGGCCGGGATAGACGACGTAGCGCTCGATCGCCTTCTCGATGTCGCCCGCGGGATTGGGCGTGTTGTCGGTGAGGTACTGGATTGCCTGCTCGCGGCTCCAGCGCTTCGAGTGGATGCCGGTATCCACCACCAGTCGACAGGCTCTCCACAGCTCCATCCCCAGCCGCCCGAAGTCGGAATAGGGGTCGGTATAGAACCCCATGTCCTTGCCCAGTTCCTCGGTATAGAGGCCCCAGCCCTCGGTATAGGCGGTGACCCCGCCGAAGCGGCGGAACGGCGGCATGTCGCCCAGCCCGGTCTGGATCGAGCGCTGCAGGTGATGCCCGGGCACGCCCTCGTGATAGGCGAGCGCCTCGAGCTCGTTCTTGCTCATGTCGCGCAGGTTGTAGAGGTTGACGTAGTAGGTGCCGGGGCGCGAGCCGTCGGGCGCAGGGCTCTGGTAGAACGCTTTGCCTGCGCTCTGCTCGCGAAACGCCTCGACCGGCTTCACCACCAGCGGGTCCTTGGGCAGCGTGGCGAAGTATTCGGGGAGCCTAGCCTCCATCCGCTTCAACACCGTATCGACCTCGGCCAGATAGTCCTCGCGCGTGGTGTGGTAGAAGCGCGGATCGTCGCGGGTGTAGGCGAAAAATTCCTGCAGCGTGCCGGTGAAGCCGACCTTGGCCATGATCGCGCGCATCTCGCCGTGGATGCGCGCGACCTCGCGTAGGCCGATATCGTGAATCTGGTCGGCTGTGAGATCGGTGGTGGTGTAGTTGGCGAGGAGCGCGTCGTAGTAAGCCGCGCCCTGAGGCAGCCGCCATACGCCGTCGTCGGTGGGAGCGATCGCCTGCTGGCGCTGCATTTCGGCGAGCAGGCGCTGGTAGGCGGGCACGGCAGAGCCATTCCACGCGGCGAGCGCATCGGCCTTGAGCGCCGCCTTGTCGGCATCGGCGATCTGGAGCGCGTCGACCTTGGTGCCGAAATCCTCCAGCACCGCGTTGTCTGCGCCCGCGTCGAGCAGGTTCTGGATATCCTTGATGACGTAGGGATAGACCCAGTCGGGCGGCATCACGCCCGCGCCCGCGCGCTCGGCAGATTCGGCGGTCAGCGTGTCGAGCTGCCCGGCCAGTCCGGCAATCCGGCTGACATAGTCGACCGCCTGCTGCCGGTCGGCGACGCGGTGGATGTTGATCAGGAACGCGGGCAACCCGCTCTGCGCGCCGTTCATCTGGTCGAAGATGTAGCCGAGGTCGCGATAGGGCCACAGCGCCTCGCGCCGCGCGGCGACCTGCTCGAACAGGCGATAGGACAGCGCATCCTGCCCGGTCAGCGAAGCGGGCGAGTGCTCGGCGCGCATCTTTGCCAGAGTCTCGCGCATCAGCGCGATGCTCTTCTCGTCCGCCACGTCGGACGCATCGCCCCACTTGCCGTAGTCCGCGTCGCGAATCCCGCGATAGGCCTTGCCTTCGGGTGACATCGCGAGCTGTGCCGCGTCGTAGTCTGCAAACAATTGACCGAGCGATTGCGCCTGCGGAGCGGCAGGGGGCGGCGTGCTGGCGACACCGCCGCCGGCAGCCGGGGCACAGGCGCCGAGCGGCAGGGCAAGGGCGAGGGCGGTGGTAGCGAAAAGGCGTGCGACGCGCATCGAGGCGATCTCCCGGTGGTTTTGTGCCGCGCCTCCATGCCGCAGCGCCTGCGGCTTGGCCAAGACGCTCGTCGATTAGCGACCCCCGGCCAGCGGTACGAAAACCGGTGGTACGAAAAAAGGGCGGCCCGTTTCCGGACCGCCCTTTGAAGTCAAGGAACTCTCTGCATCGCTGCTTCGAGCCCTTCGGGTCGCAGGGGTTTGATACGCCGAACTGCGACGAACCGATTGTATGTAAGCGACAGGCTGATCGTCGAATTTGTGACAAAACCCCTCAATTCCGCCAAAAATTGTATGATTGCGACACTTTCGGGCTGCTCTCGACTTGCCCCGTCCGAATCGCCATAGCCGCGCCCATGCTGTTCGACCTGCTGCGCCCGGCCCTGTTCGCGCTCGATTCGGAGCAGGCCCACCGGCTGATGATTCATGCCCTGCGCGCCAGCCCGGCACGCACCCCGGCGCGCCCGGGCCGCGCTGCAATCGAGGTCGCGGGAATCGCCTTTCCCAACCCGGTCGGAATGGCAGCCGGGTTCGACAAGGATGGCGAGGTGCCCGACGCAGTGCTCGGGCTGGGATTCGGGTTCGCCGAGGTCGGCTCGATCACTCCCCTGCCGCAGGATGGCAACCCGCGCCCGCGCCTGTTCCGGCTGGTCGAGGACCGTGCGGTGATCAACCGCATGGGATTCAACAACGGCGGCGGCGAGGCCGCGCTCGCCCGGCTGCAAGCGCGCGGTGAGCGCGCCGGGGTGGTCGGGGTGAACATCGGCGCCAACAAGGACGCTGCCGATCGCGCCGCCGATTATGCGCGCATGGCCAGGATCATGGCGCCGGTCGCCAGCTATCTCGCGGTCAACGTCTCCAGCCCCAATACACCGGGGCTGCGCGCGCTGCAGGACGAGGGCGCGCTCGCCGCGCTGCTCGATGGCGTGCTGGCGGCGCGCGGAGAGCATGGGCCGCCGGTGTTCCTGAAAGTCGCACCCGATCTCGAAACCGCCGACATCGATGCGATCGCGCGCATCGCGCTCGACAGGCGGCTGGGCGCGCTGATCGTTTCCAACACCACCGTATCGCGCCCGGCACTCCGGTCGCGCCATGCGGGCGAGACCGGCGGCCTTTCGGGCGCGCCGCTGCGCGATCTCGCGCTTCAGCGGGTACGCGATTTCCGCAGCGCCACCGGCGGCGCGATGCCGCTGGTCGGGGTCGGCGGGATAGGCTCCGCCGAGGACGCTTGGGCGCGCATCCGTGCAGGGGCGAGTCTGGTGCAGCTCTACAGCGCGCTGGTCTACGAAGGGCCGGGGCTGGCGCGGCGGATCGTGCGCGGGATCGAGCGGCTGATGCGGCGCGACGGGTTCGACACGCTTGCCGAGGCGGTCGGGAGCGAATAGCCCCGCGCGGATGGCTCGCTTCCTTATCTTCACCCCGCTCGCCGCTCTTGCCCTTGCCGGCTGCGCGACGATGTCCGCACCAGCGCCGTCAGCACCGGTCTCGCAATCGGGCGCGGTAAGCGCCGCCGATCCGCGCGCCGAGGAAGCGGGCCTCGCCATGCTGCGCCAGGGCGGCAATGCCACCGACGCAGCGATTGCGGTCATGCTCGCGCTGACCGTGGTCGAGCCGCAAAGCTCCGGCATCGGCGGTGGCGGCTTCCTGGTGCGCGGCACTGCCGACGGCACGGTGCAGAGCTGGGACGGGCGCGAGACCGCGCCGACCGGCGCCACGCCCGACTGGTTCGTCGGCCCCGACGGGAAGCTGCCGCCCTTCGGCCAGTCGGTGAAGAGCGGGCTCAGCGTCGGTGTTCCGGGCAATGTGGCGCTCGCGGCCGAAGCGCATTCGGCGCATGGCAAGCTGCCCTGGGCCAAACTGTTTGAACCGGCAATCGCGCTCGCCCGCGATGGCTTCCGGATCAACCCGCGCCTGCGCGCCTCGCTGGAAGCGACCAGGGACCGCGCGGGCTGGACCGAGGCTGGCCGCGCGCTGTTCTTCGCCGCCGACGGCAATCCCCGTCCCGTCGGGCACCTGGTGGTCAACCCGGAACTGGCGCGCATCTTTGCCGAAGTGGCCGACGCCGGGCCCGAGCCGTTCTACGAAGGTCCGCGCGCGGTCGAACTGGCGCAGATTGTCGCCGCCGCCACGCCGCGGGAGGGCGCGATGACGCCCGCCGATGTTGCGGGGTACGTCGCCAAGGCGCGCGCGCCGGTCTGCGGCACCTATCGCCGCCATCGCATCTGCGGGATGGGCCCGCCAAGCTCTGGCGGGATCGCGGTGATCCAGATTCTCGGCCAGCTCGAACGGTTCGACCTCGCCGCGCTCGGCCCGGAAAACCCGGTCACGTGGCACCTGTTCGTCGAATCGCAGCGGCTCGCCTATGCAGACCGCGAACTCTACATCGGCGATAGCGATTTCGTGCCGGTCCCGGTCGCGGGGCTGATCGACCCGGGCTATCTGGCGCAGCGCAGCGCGCTGATCGCCGCCGACGTCAGGATGCCGAGCGTCGCGGCGGGGCGGCCAGCGGGTGCGGTCGTCGCGTTCGCGGACGGCGACGAAGGGTCCGAGAGCGGCACCTCGCACTTCTCGGCGGTCGACGGCGACGGGACAATGGTCAGCTATACCTCGACCGTCGAGAGCGCGTTCGGCTCGGGCCTGATGGCGCACGGATTCTATCTTAACAACGAACTGACCGATTTCAGCCGCAGCGCTCAAGTCGACGGGCGCCCGGTCGCCAACCGGGTGGAAGGCGGCAAGCGCCCGCGCAGCTCGATGGCGCCGATGGTGGTGTGGGACCCGCAGGGGCGCCCGCTGATGGTGGTCGGCGCGGCAGGCGGCCCGACGATACCGGTGCAGACGGCGCGGTCGATCATCGGTGCGATCGATTTCGGTCTCGACGCGCAGGCGACGCTTGCGATGCCGTTCGTCATGGCGATGGGCGACACGGTCTCGCTCGAGCAGGGCACCTGGCTCGAAGCCGCAGCACCGGCCTTCGGCACGCTCGGCCACACGGTCGCCGTCCTCCCCGCGAGCCTCAAGGCGAACGTGGTGCTCCGGCGCGGCGACGCATGGCAATCCGCGCGCGACCCGCGGATCGAGAACCTGCTCGACGTGCCCTGATACACGCTCTTGCCGCTACAGCGGCAGCGTCTTAGACGCGGCACCGAAAGTTGCAGCGGCAACCATATGGGAAGCAGGAGCCAGGCCTAGTGCAGCTATCCGATCTCGATTCGGCCCAAAACCTCGTCGAACTGTTCCTGAAGCGAGCCGACCAAGGCGGGGACAAGCCGTTCCTCGGCGCGAAGCGCGGCGGCCAGTGGCAGACGATCAGCTGGCGCGAAGCGGCGGAGCGCGTCTGCCTGCTCGCCGAGAACCTGCGCAAGCTGGGTCTCGTCGAGGGCGACCGCGTCATGCTGGTGAGCGAGAACCGCCCCGAGTGGTGCATCGCCGACCTCGGGATCATGGCCGCCGGCCTGATCACCGTGCCGACCTACACCACCAACACCGAGCGCGATCACGCACACATCCTCGACAATTCGGGTGCCCGCGCGGTGATTGTCTCGACCGAGAAGCTCTCTGTCCCGCTGATCCCGGCGATTTTCGGGACGGGCCTTGCCGAGCACATCATCCCGATCGACGGCATCCGCCAGTACCAGGGCGGCAACCTGCAATGCCATGCCTGGTCGTCGATGCTCGAAGGCGATGCGGCGGCTGCGCGCGCGGCGGTGGAGGAGCGGATCGCGACCATCCAGCGCGACCGGACTGCGTGCATCATCTACACCAGCGGCACCGGCGGGGCGCCGCGCGGGGTGCTGCAGCACCATGGCATGATCCTGTGCAACGTCGCCGGCGCGGCGGAAATCCTCGCCAGCGACTTCGGCATCGATGCCGAGGAGCGGTTCCTCTCGTTCCTGCCGCTGAGCCATGCCTACGAACATACCGGCGGCCAGTACCTGCCGATCGGGGTCGGCGCGCAGATCTACTATTCGGAAGGGCTGGAGAAGCTCGCCAGCAACATCGAGGAGACGCGCCCGACGATCATGGTCGTCGTTCCACGGCTGTTCGAGGTGCTGCGCCAGCGGATCATGAACCAGATCGAGAAGCAGGGGAAGGTCGCGAACTACCTGATGGACCGCGCGCTTACGATCGGCGCGCACAAGGCGGCCGGGCGCAAACGGCTGCGCGACGTGCCGATGGACGCGATCCTCGAACGCATGCTGCGCCCGAAGATCCGCCAGCGCTTCGGCGGGCGGATCAAGGCGATGGTTTCGGGCGGCGCGCCGCTCAACCCCGAAGTCGGTGTGTTCTTCGAGGCGATGGGGCTGACCATGCTGCAGGGCTACGGCCAGACCGAGGCCGGCCCGGTGATCAGCTGCAACCGCCCGCGCGCCGGGATCGCGATGGACACCGTCGGCCCGCCGATGCGCGGGGTCGAGGTGCGCATCGCCGAGGATGGCGAGATACTCGTCCACGGCGAGCTGGTCATGCACGGCTACTGGCATAACGAGGCGGAGACCGCGCGCACGCTCCAGCCCGACGCAGCCGGCAAGACCTGGCTCCACACCGGCGACATCGGTCACATCGACGAACGCGGGCGGATCAAGATCACCGACCGCAAGAAGGACATGATCGTCAACGACAAGGGCGACAACATCGCCCCGCAGAAGATCGAGGGCATGCTCACGCTTCAGCCCGAGATAGCGCAGGCGATGGTGAGTGGCGACAAGCGCCCCTACCTGATCGGGCTGGTCGTGCCCGATGCCGAATGGGCGGTCGCCTGGGCCAAGGAGCAGGGCGAGAAGTTCGACCTGCGCACACTGCAGCAACTGCCCGCGTTCAAGACGGCGGTCCGCGCCGCTGTCGACCGGGTCAACAAGGATCTCTCGGTGATCGAGAAGGTCCGCCAGTTCGCCTTCGCCGACGAGGCGTTCACGATCGAGAACGAGGAAATGACTCCGTCGATGAAAATCCGGCGCCACAAGATCCGCGAGCGGTACAAGGACCGGCTCGACGGGTTGTATAAGGGCTGAAGCCTAAGGCACGATCGTCGTGAACAGGTAGGTCGCGAAGATCACCAGGTGGATGATGCCCTGGATCATCGTCACGCGGCCGCGGCTCAGGGTCAGCGTGGCCACCAGCAGGGTCAGCGCCAGCAGCACGGTGGTGCGCATCGACAGGCCGAGTTCGAGATCGAGGCCGAGTATCAGCGCGACCATCGCCACAGCCGGAATGGTCAACCCGATCGTCGCCAGTGCCGAGCCGATTGCGAGGTTGAGGCTCGTCTGAACCCGGTTTGCCCGCGCCGCGCGCACGGCGGCAAAGCCTTCGGGCGCGAGCACCAGCGCCGCGATGATAATCCCGACCAGCGCGCGCGGCGCGCCCGCAGCGGCGACGCCGGCCTCGATCATGGGCGAGAGGCCCTTGGCGAGGAACACCACCCCGACCAGCGCGACAAGCAGCATGATCGCCGCCGCGATCGCCTTGTTGCGGCTGACCTCGCCCTCGTGAGCGTGGTCGTGCCCGCCCTCCGCCTGGTGCAGAAAGTAATTGCGATGCCGGATCGTCTGCGCGCCGACGAAGGTGGCGTAAATGACCAGCGATACGACCGCGACGAACACCAGCTGCTGGGTGTTGTAGAACGCACCCGGCGCGCTGGTGGTATAGTTCGGCAGCACCAGCGTCAGAACCGACAGCGTCGCCAGCATAGCCAGTGCCGCACTGACGCCCGACTGGGTGTAGCTGAGCTCGAGATAGCGCCGCCCGCCCGCGATCAGACATAATCCGACGATGCCGTTGATGGTGATCATGATCGCCGCGATCAGCGTGTCGCGGGCAAGCGCCTGCGCCTGCGCGCCCTCGCTGAGCATGATCGACACGATCAGCGACACCTCGATCACCGTCACCGCCAAGGCCAGCACCAGGGTACCGAACGGTTCGCCGAGATAGTGCGCGAGGACTTCGGCCTGATAGACTGCCGCCATGATCGCGGTCGCCAGCAGCAATCCGATCAGCAGCGCGGGGCCGAGTGTAGCGGGCTGCCCGAGTGCCAACCCGGCAATCGCGGCGAAGGGTGCCGCAACGCTCCACAGCGGCAATCCGAAAGGTCGTTTCGGCGTGTTCGTCTTGGAGGCAGTCGCAGTGTTCATCCCCACCCTGCTAGCGGCTGGGGCGCGAGGGGCAAACCCCGCATGAAACTAAATCAGGCCGCCTCGCGGTCGATATATTCGGGGAAGAAACTGGGTGCGCGGTCGGACCATCCCGGCGCGGTCGCGGCCGCTTCGCTCAGCGACTGGAGCAGCACCTTGCGACGGCTCGGGCGGATTTGCGGCAGCGCGGCGGCAGCGCAGAATGCACTCGGCAGCCACGGGCGCGCATCGGCGCCGAGCAGCCGTTCGTAGAGAAAGCGGAACGCCGAGAAGCTCTCGATCCGTTCCTGCGCCAGGTCGAACGCGGCGACCCTGGTCAACTTGCCGATGAAGCCCTCGATGCTTTCGAAACCCGTCTCGTCGGGAACCGCGGCGCGCAGCACCTTCAGTTCCTGGTAGGCGACGTACTGGCTACGGATCGCGGCATTCTCCCCCGCGTCGCGCGCCCACAGCTTGAAGGCATCCTGCCGCCCGAGACCGATGTCAAGGCTGCGCCGGATATAGCGCTGCTCAGCCGCCGAAAATCCCGCGAACTCGCGCATTTCGGCAATGGTCAGCGATGCGGTACCCGTGGTCGGCATGGTCGTGTGCCCCTGTTGCATGGGCACAATCGCGCAACGTGGTTAACATCGGGTAACCGGCCATATGCGAAAGAGGCCGCGGTTTCCCGCGACCCCTCTCCACCGGACCCGCCAAGCGAGCCGGAAGGCTTCTGTGCTCAGACCTTGTCGCCGAGCGCGCCCTTGACCGAACCCTTGAGGTTCTGGGCTTCGCCCTTGCGTTCCTGCGCCACGCCTTCGGCGTGCAGGTTCGGATTGTTGGTGGCCTTGCCAGCCGCCTGCTTCACATTGCCGGCGGCTTCGTTGGCGATGCCCTTAGCCTTGTCGGTGAGTTCACCCATCATTCTTCTCCTGGATAGTTCGGTGGATCGCTGAGCGCTTGCTGGCGACCGACAGGCCGCTGATTAGCGGCTTGTTATATCAAGTGTTTCAGGGAAGGATTGTTCCCGTCCATGCCGGGAAAGGCCGCCGCCCGGATCAGATCAAGCCCGCCAGCGGGCTTGAGGGATCGGCATACTTGCGCGTCGCCATCCTACCCGAGAGGTAGGCGTCGCGTCCGGCCTCGACCGCCAGTTTCATTGCGCGGGCCATGCGGATCGGCTCCCTCGCCTCGGCGATCGCAGTGTTCATCAGCACCCCGTCGCAGCCAAGTTCCATCGCAACCGCAGCATCGCTGGCTGTGCCAACGCCAGCGTCGACCAGCACCGGCACCTTGGCGCCTTCGACGATCAGCCGGATGGTGACGCGGTTCTGGATGCCGAGGCCCGAGCCGATCGGCGCGCCGAGCGGCATGACCGCGACCGCTCCAGCTTCCTCGAGTTGCTTCGCCGCGATCGGATCGTCGACGCAATAGACCATGGGGTGGAAGCCCTCGTTCGCCAACACCTCGGTCGCCTTCAATGTCTCGCGCATGTCCGGATAGAGCGTGCGCGCCTCGCCCAGCACCTCGAGCTTGACCAGGTCCCAGCCGCCCGCCTCGCGCGCCAGCCGCAGCGTGCGGATCGCCTCGTCGGCGGTGAAGCAGCCCGCGGTGTTGGGCAGATAGGTGACCTTCTTTGGGTCGATGAAGTCGGTCAGCATCGGCGCGTTGGGGTCGCTGACGTTGACCCGGCGCACCGCCACGGTGACGATCTCCGCGCCCGAGGCTTCGAGCGCGGCGGCGTTCTGGGCGAAGTCTCTGTACTTGCCCGTGCCGACGATCAGTCGCGAACGGAAAGTGCGCCCCGCGACCGTCCAGCTATCGTCGTCGCCCTGCCCCCCGCCGACGAAGTGGACGATCTCGAGCACGTCGCCCTCGGCCAGCGCCACGTCGGCCAGCGTCGAGCGGGGCACGATCGCGCCATTGTGTTCGACCGCAACCTTTTCCGGCGCGAGACCGAGTTCGGCGGCGAGCTGGGCGAGGGTGGCGGCCGAGGTGCGGCGGGTTTCGCCGTTGACGGTAAGGGAAATGGTCATGGCCCAGGGCAGATAGCGCCCGTGCCGGTCAGCGCAAGCGCCGGAAAGCTAGGCCCGCGAGCAGCGCAGGTTGAGGATGTGCCCGAGCGAGACCAGCGCGACACCGATGATCGTCAGCACAGCCTCGTAGAACCCGTGCGGTGCGGCGAGCGCGCCGCCCATGAAGGTAAGGCCCATCATCGCAACCACGAACGGGCCTGCGCGGCGATGCTCGATCGCGCCCCAGCCGATCGCGACCGCGGCGATGATCAGCGCGATGGCAAGGCCCCACTTGTGGAACTCGGGCGCGAGCAGCTCCCCGCCGAACCCGAAGGCCGAAAGCACGGCGATGCTCGCGAGGCAATGCGCAAGGCACAGCCCCGAGAGGACAATCCCGGCACGGTCGAACCGCTGCCGAATCGAGTTGTAGGCCTTGGTCACGGTGCCGCCCATGTATGTGATGATGTATCGTGGTTCAAGCGTCGCCTGCACCCCGCCGTGCGATTTTCGCACTTGCGTGGCCATCGGAGCGGAGGCACGGGCGCGGCATGGCGACGATCTATGCTTCCACCGCCGTACCCGAGCGCGCGCGTCCTGCCACGCTGGCCAACTGGCTTTTCGCCGTGGCGGCGATGGTCTTCCTCATGGTCGTGGTCGGCGGGATCACCCGGCTTACCGAGTCCGGCCTCTCGATTACCCAGTGGCAACCAATTACCGGCGCGATTCCGCCGCTGAGCGAGGCCGAGTGGCAGCGCGCCTTTGATCTCTATCGAGCAACGCCCGAATATATTTACGAGGCAGGTCCGGCGGGCATGACGCTGGCCGACTTCAAGTTCATTTTCTTCTGGGAGTGGTTCCACCGCCTGCTCGGGCGCCTGCTCGGCCTCGCCTTCGCGCTGCCGCTGGTGTGGTTCTGGATCAAGCGCGCCATACCGCCCGGCTACAAGCCGCGGCTGGTCGCGCTACTCCTGCTCGGTGGGCTGCAGGGTGCGTTCGGCTGGTTTATGGTCAGGTCGGGCCTGTCGGGTCAGATGACCGATGTCTCGCATTTCTGGCTCTCGATCCACCTGCTGACCGCGCTGTTCACACTGGGTGGACTCGTCTGGACCGCACTCGACCTGCGCGTGCTTGCCCGCGATTCCGGCGCGCGGCCTGCGCGCTTGACCGCAACGGCAGGTTGGGTCGGTGCGGTGCTGTTCGTGCAATTGCTGCTCGGAGCCTGGGTTGCCGGGCTGAACGCCGGGCACGCCGCTTACGACTGGCCGCTCATGAACGGGCGGCTGGTGCCGGAAGTCAACTGGACCAAAGGCGCGATCTGGACCCTGACGCACGATCCATTCCTGCTCCACTTCCTTCATCGCTGGTGGGCCTTTGCGGCGGTGGCGGCGCTGGTGGTGCTCGCCCGGCGGGTCAAGCCGCTCGACCGCCGTGCCGGAATCGCGATCCATTCTACCTTCGGGTTTCAGATCCTCCTCGGCATCGCCACCGTTATGACCGGCGTGGCGCTGTGGCTGGGGGTCGCACATCAGGCGGTTGGCGCTGTGCTGGTAGGGGTGACGGCGTGGGGCATGCATATTCTCGGCCAGGCCCGATGAGCGCTCTGATCTGGTGCCCCTTCCCCGACCGCGCGCATGCGGAGGCGGTCGCGGGGCAACTACTCGACGAGAAGCTCGTCGCCTGCGCCAACCTGATCGACAGCGTCGCGTCGCTGTTCGTCTGGAATGACGAGCGCGGGAGCGCAACCGAGTGCGGCGCACTGTTCAAGACCGATGCGGCCATACTCGAACGGACAGTCGCGCGGCTCGAGGAACTGCACCCCTACGATGCGCCCGCAATCATGGGCTGGCGGGTCGACGCTCCGGCCCGCGCCACCGCCGACTGGCTCCGCAAAGAAGCCGCGACGAGCTAGACGGTATTATTTTACCTCCCGTGAAAGGCGCGGATTTGCTTGACTTGCGGGGTCCCACCGCACAAATGCGCCGCTCGCAACGCGGCCGGACGAATCGGCGCGCGCGGATCTATTTCGTCAACAAGGTACCAAGCCCATGAAGGCGCTCAGCAAGGTGACCCGGTCGATCAAGCCGGCCGAGGTCGAGAAGAACTGGCACGTGATCGATGCCGACGGACTGGTCGTCGGCCGGCTCGCCGCGATCGTCGCCAACATCCTGCGCGGCAAGCACAAGCCGAGCTTCACCCCACATGTCGACTGCGGCGACCACGTGATCGTGCTCAACGCCGACAAGGTGCGCTTCACCGGCCGCAAGATGACCGACAAGGTGTACTACAAGCACACCGGCCACCCTGGCGGGATCAAGGAAACGACCCCTGCCAAGGTTCTCGAGGGCCGCTTCCCCGAGCGCGTCCTGGAAAAGGCCGTGGAACGCATGATCCCGCGCGGCCCCCTCGGCCGTGCGCAGATGAAGGCGCTGCACCTCTATTCCGGCACCGAGCATCCGCACGACGGGCAGAAGCCCCAGGTGCTCGACGTTGCCTCCATGAACCGCAAGAACAAGGCTACCGCGTGATGGTTACCGAAGAGAACGGTCAGAAGAACACCGTGTCCGACCTGTCGGATCTGAAGGACATCGCCGGCGACGCGCCCGAGTCCGATGCGGCAGCCGTCGCGGTCAACACCGCCCCGCTGCGCGAGCAGGAGCTCGACAAGCAGGGCCGCGCCTATGCCACCGGTCGTCGCAAGGACGCGGTCGCCCGCGTCTGGCTCAAGCCCGGCACCGGCAAGGTCACCGTCAACGGCAAGGACCAGGAAGTCTACTTCGCCCGTCCGACCCTGCGCCTGATCATCAACCAGCCGTTCGCGATCACCGACCGCGAGGGCCAGTTCGACATCATCGCCAGCGTCAAGGGCGGCGGTCTTTCCGGCCAGGCCGGTGCGGTCAAGCACGGCATCTCGCAGGCGCTGAGCAAGTACGAGCCGGCGCTGCGTTCGACGGTCAAGGCCGCCGGCTTCCTCACCCGCGACAGCCGCGTGGTCGAGCGCAAGAAGTACGGCCGCGCCAAGGCCCGCCGCAGCTTCCAGTTCTCGAAGCGCTAAGCCGCTTCGCCGGACTGGCACACGGATCGGGGCGGCCCTTCGGGGTCGCCCTTTTTCGTTTGTGCCCGTCATGTCGCCCGCTAGGACCGGTGCGACAATGACGGCCGCATCCCCCGCAACAGTTCGCGTCCGCCTGCAGCGCGCCGTGTTTGCGCTGGCGATCTTAGCCGGCAGCTTCCTGCTGTTCCTGATCCAGCCGATGGTCGCGCGCATGGCACTGCCGGTGCTGGGCGGAGCGCCGAACGTCTGGAACAGCGCGATGCTGGTCTACCAGTTGCTGCTGCTGGGCGGCTACGGCTACGCCCACCTGCTGAGCCGCTGGCCCGCACGGCGGCAGGCATGGGTTCATCTGGCGCTGGCGGGCCTTGCTGCGCTGACGCTGCCGATCGCGCTCGCGGACCTGCCGCCGCCACGCGCCGGCTGGGAAGCGCTGTGGGCCCCCGCCCTGATCGCGGCAAGCGTCGGTCCGGTCTTCGTGATCGTGGCAGCGCAGGCCTCGCTGCTGCAGCGCTGGTTCGCCGAAACCACGCACGGCGGCGACCCCTACGCGCTCTATGCCGCGTCCAACCTCGGCAGCCTCGGCGGTCTGCTCGCATACCCCCTGTGGCTCGAGCCGCGCATGGCGCTGGGCGAGCAGAGCGGCCTGTGGGCGCTCGGTTATCTCGCGACCGCGGCGCTCCTTGCAGCGATCGCGCTGCGCCTCCCGGCCGCGACGGCAGAGCCTTTGGAGCGTCCCGCCGAATCCGCCCCGACGCCGGTAACCTTGCGAGAAGCGGCTCTGTGGTTCGCGCTTGCCGCCGTTCCATCGGGACTGATGCTGTCGACCACCACGCTCCTGACCACCGACATCATGGCCATGCCCCTCCTGTGGGTCATCCCGCTCGGCCTCTACCTGCTCAGCTATACCGTTGCCTTTTCCGAAAGCGGCGACTGGGCCGCCGTGTTCACGCGCTTCGCGCCGGTGCTGCTGGTGTCGGGCGGGAGCCTGGCGCTGGTTTCCGGCGGACAGGCCAATCCCGCGGTTGCGCTGGTCATGGCCGGGCTGCTGTTCGCGGTTGCCGTTGCGCTGCATCGGCGGCTCTACGAACTGCGCCCCGATCCCGCGCGGTTGACACTCTTCTACCTCGTTGTCGCAGCGGGCGGCGCGGCCGGAGGCAGCTTCGTCGCGCTGGTGGCGCCGCTCCTGTTCGACTGGACCTACGAGCATGCCGTGCTGTTGCTCGCGGCGGCCGCATTGCTCCCCATGAAGCCCTTCCTGGCCCGGCTCGGCGCCTTCTGGCGCGGGCGCGGAAAGGCCGACGGAGCGGCGTTGGCGGCCGTCGCTCTCGCCGCCGTCATGGCCTGGCGCCTCGCCGCAGCGGTCGAAGCGAACGACGGCGAGTCGATCCTGCTGCTGATCGGCGGACTCACGGTGACCGGCGCTCTGCTGATCGGCAAGCGCTGGGCCTTTGCGGCGGTCGTCGCCCTGGCGATGCTCGGACATGGCGGCGCGGCGACGCTTGCAGCCAGCTTCGAGGGCCAGCGCGCGCGCAGCTATTTCGGAAGCTACGCCGTCGCCAACCTCGAAGACGGCCTGAGGCAGCTCACCCACGGCACGACCGTTCATGGCAGCCAGTGGCTCCTGCCCGAACGGCGCAGCGAACCGACCAGCTACTATGGGCGCGGCTCCGGCATCGGGCTGGTGCTCACCGACGCCGCGCGCAATGCGCGGGTCGGTGTTGTCGGGCTCGGGGCAGGCACGCTCGCCTGCTATCGCCAGCCCGGCCAGACGTGGACCTTCTTCGAGATCGACCCGCTGATCGCCGCCTACTCGCGCAACGGCACCTTCAGCTATCTCGCCGACTGCGCCCCCGATGCACAAGTTGCGATCGGCGATGCACGGTTGAGGCTGGCGCGCAAACCTTCCGGCGCATTCGACGTCCTCGCCGTCGACGCCTTCTCCTCCGATGCCATCCCGATCCACCTGATGACGCGCGAGGCCTTTGCCACCTACGGCCGCGCGCTGGCCGACGACGGAGTGCTCGCGGTCCACATCTCGAACCGGTTCATCGATCTTGCCCCGATGGTCGCCGCGCAGGCGCGCGCCGCAGGCTGGACCGGACTGCTACGCTACGACGAACCCGGCGAGGGAACGGGCCTCAAGCGATCAATCTGGATCGTGCTGGCGCGCGACGGCTCCGCGCTCGCACGCTTGCAGCCCGATGCGTGGGAGCCGCTGCCCGAACCGGCCCTTCGCGCCTGGACCGACGACAATGCCTCGATCCTGCCGCTGATCCGGTGGTAACGCTCAGTGCACCGGCGGATCGGTGCGCGGCACCCGTCCGACCGGGGCGACCGGCTCGCCCGGCTCGCGCGGCGGGAGGGCATTTTCGGGCACGTCGTCGATCTGCATCGCGGAGGTCGGCACACGTTCGAGGTTGCGAACCGTCACTGTCAGCGCTTTGCCGTCCCAGCGCAGCTCGTTGAAGCTGGGTGGGGTGGAGCGGGTTCGCTTCGACAACGTTCCCGCGCCGATCATGCGAACCGGCCCATAAGGTGTCTGTTCGACGATGTCGAACGCGTCATGGACATGGCCCGAGAGCACCGCGAGCACGTCGCGCCTCGCCAGTTCGGCCAGCGCGCGGCTTCCTCCCATGGTCAGCGCAGTGCCCTGAGTGCCCACTTCGCGCAGCGGATGGTGCGCGGTTACGAGCGCCTTGGCCCCCGGCGGAAGCGCATCGATCGCGGCGAGGCACTTGCGCAGCGCCGAACGCGTGACCCAGCCCTTCGACCAGTTGAGGCGCGGCTGTGCGCGTGCCGCTGTCTTGAGCGGGACGATCGCGACGCCGGGCAGGTCGATCTCCCGCTCCACCAGCGATTCCATCCCGCGAAACTTGGCATAGGGGGCAAAAATGCGGGTGAACGGGTTGAAGTACGGCATGTCGTGGTTGCCGACCTCGACCGTGACCGGCGCGTCGAGCGACAGGATCCACTTGCGCGCCGCCTCAAATTCGCGGCTGCGTGCCCGCATGGTCAGGTCGCCGGTAATGGCCACGGCCGAAGGGGCGAGCCGCACGATCTCGTCGCGTACCCAGTCCAGCGCGTCGTTATCCTCGAGGCCGAAATGGATGTCGGACAGGTGGAACAGCAGGGCCGGGGCAGTCATGCCGGGGGACCAAGCAGATCGACCTCCAACTCGGCAAGAGAAAAGACCTCGCGCGCGCCGCCGGTAAGCCGCTCACCGTCGGTCATGAGCTCGATCGGCGCGCCATCGAGCGACTGAAGCGCAACCCGGGGATGTTCGCCGAGATCGTCGTGCGGCCCCTCGCGGAAGTCGCGGCCCAGGATCGCGAGCCCCTGCTGGAGGATGTCGAGTACGCCCTCGCCGCCGTAGCCCTGAATATGGACCCCGCCTGGCCAGGGCGACAGCCGCACACCCGGATAACCCTCGGACCGGCCGAGCGCTGGTTCAACGATACGGACGGCCGCGCCACCGACGCTCTCGCCCGCGGCATCGGCGGCAGTTTCGACCACCCTCGCGACATTGCCCTCGCGCAATTCCTCGCGCACGTCGGCCCATTTGGCGCCCGGGCCTGCGAGCAGTTCGGCAAGCGCGATGCAATCGCGGCCGCGCACGCACGGCACACGGCGCGCGACCAATTCGCCTGCCAGGAACCGCGCAACGATCGCCTCGGGATCGCTGTCGCCATGGAGACCCCGGCACAGCAGGTTGGCCGTCCCGCCGGGCAACGGCAGGACGAGGCCCCGCCATCCCTCCATCCGGGCGAGCACCGAATTGAGCGTGCCATCACCGCCGAGGACGACCAGATGTGTCACGCCCGCCGCCTCCGCTGCGGCGCGATCTGGCAGATCGTCCTCGCGGCAATCGGTTGCGCGCACGATGCGGGAACCGGCGCCGCTCAGGCTCGCCTCGAGCCGCGCGACGAGTTCCGCATCGTTGCTGCCGCTGGCCTTGTTGGTCGCCAGCCAGACCATCGATCCCTGTGCCATGCCGCCAAAGCGCGACAGGCGCGCGTCGGTTCCCGGCAGGCCGGTCAGGCTCGCCCTGACAGGATCAGCCAGGCGGTGAACCCGTTGATGCAGGTGTAGACGAAATAGGCCCAAGCAAGCCCCGGCCACCCGTTCGCGGCCAGCAGCATCGCAAGGAGCAGCACGAGAAACTCCGTCGCCAGCAGGATCTTGCGCCCGCTCCCGCCAGGCGCGAGCGGAGGCTGTCCGACCAGCCGGTGCCCGCTGTCGATCACCGCGCGGTGCAGCGCGAAGTTGCCGACCCCGAGCAGGAAGATCACGACTAGCGCCATCTCCCCATGGTGCCTCAAATTCGGCAACGTAACAAATGTCGTTTGTCCGCCTGACGATTACGTTTGTCGACGATAATCCGCGCTAGTCGATGCTGAAATGGCGGTCAGCGAGCAACAAATGAAGTGCAATTTGGTTTTGTGTAGCCACAATGTTGCGGAGTGCCCGGAACCCCCAACCCACCGGAGCGGCCCGCAGGAGGAAACACCATGCGAAATATTCTGCTAGCCGCTGCCGCGCTTGGCGCGCTCGGCATGACCGTACCGGCGACCGCCCAGGAAAGCGTTGCCGTCGCCTACAGCGACCTCAACCTCGCCACCTCGGAGGGCCAGCGAACGCTCGACGGACGGATTGACCGTGCTGCGCGCAATGTCTGCGGCATGGACCAGCAGCGCGTCGGCACCCGCATTCGCTCGTCGGATTCTGTGAAATGCTATCGCGCTGCCCTCGCCAATGCGCAGCAGCGCGTCGCGGCGATCGTGCGTAACGAGCAATTGGGCGGGTAACGACCCCTTCGCCGCCCAATGAGGACCCGGGCCAACCCAGTCCCCTGGCCCGGGTCCATTCTCTCACGATATTAGTGGTTTGGCGCTCAGCGCCCCGCCATCGACTTGACTTTGGGCAGGTATGTGCGTCCGATCCGGAGAGCCTCGCCATCCTCAAGTTCGACCGACCATACGCCGAGCCCGTCGTGGCGCAAACCGCGGATGCGGTCGCGCCGCAGAATGGTCGAGCGATGGATGCGGATGAACTGGCCCGGGTCGAGCCGTTGTTCGAGCCCGGCGATGGTCTGCAGCAACAGATAGGTCCGCCCGCCTTCCTCGCCCTCGCCGACATGGAGGCGGACGTAGTCGCGCTCGGCATCAATCCGCGCGACTTGCGCGACGTCGATCCGCAGCAGTTCCGAGCGGTGCGGCACCCACAGTTCCTCGAGCCACTCGCCTGACGGACGGCCAGGCTCGCCGCGCCGCGCCAGCGCGCGCTCGATCGCGCGGCGCAGCCTGTCGGGCGCGACCGGCTTGAGCACATAGTCGACCGCGTCGAGGTCGAACGCCTCGACCGCGAAATGATCGTGCGCGGTGACGAAGATCACCGCCGGCCGCTGTTCCTGCCGCGCGAGCTTGCGCGCGACCGCGAGGCCGTCGGCTTCTGGCATCGTCATGTCGAGCAGAATCAGGTCGGGCTGGAGTGCCTCGACCAGCCGGAGCGCTGCAGCCCCGTCGCTGGCGGTGCCTACCACCGCGAGTTCAGGAATCTTGGCGCAGATGACCTGCATCCGCTCGACCGCCAGCGGCTCGTCGTCGACGATCAGGGTGCGCAGCGGTTGGTCGTGTTCGGCGTCAGACATGTTTCACCAGCGGAATGCGGATTTCGGTGCGATAGCCTTGCGGCGTCGGGCCCGAGGCGATTGATGCCTCGCGCCCGAAACGGGCCTCGAGCCGGTCGCGGACATTGGCAAGGCCGATCCCGAAACCGTGCGGGACGCCGCCAGGGACACCCGGCCCGTCGTCGCTGACCTCGATTACCAGCCGTTCGTACTCCTCGCGCGCGGTCACGCGGATGGTCACCGGGCGATTGACCGGCGCGACGCCGTACTTGACCGAGTTCTCGATCAGCGGCTGGAGGATCATCCCCGGGATGCGTGCGTCGGCCAGATCCTCGGGCAAGTCGAACAGTGCCCTGAGACGCTCGGGGAAGCGGACCGATTCGATCCCAAGATAGTGGCGCTGAAGGTCGAACTCGTCCTCGAGCAGCGTGTCGCCGCTGGGGTCGTCGGCGAGACTGTGGCGGTAGAAGTTGGAGATCGATTGGATCATCTCCTCCGCCCGCTCGGTCTTGCCGGTCATGACCATGGCCGACAGCGAGTTCAGCGTGTTGAACAGGAAGTGCGGATTGACCTGGTAGCGCAGCGAGCGCAGTTCCGCCGCCTTGGCGGCGTTGCGGAAGCGCTGCTCGCGCCGCTCGGCAGCCTGCGCACGCGCGCCTGCTAGCAGTGCGAGGTAGAGTGCGGCCCAGGCAAGCAGAAGGAAGTACCGGCTCGTCGCTGGCTCGAGCACGCGGATCCACTGGTCGCCTTCGGCAGCGGAAGGCAACACGACGCTCGCCGTCGGCACGCCGTCGCGCCCCAAGGGTCCGTCGACGTCGGCGCCGGGCGGTGCCGGGGCCTCGATGATCAGGTTGCCCGCCTCGTCCCGCCGGGTCGAAAAGCCGTAGCGCTCGGCGATCTTGCTCTCGACCTTCTCCTGTACATCGGCGAACACGGCGTGGTTGACCAGCGCGATCATGACCGCCGCGGGCATCGCGAGGATCAGCGCGGCGGCCACCTGCAACGGCAATCCGCGCCGGTCGAACAGCCGCAGGACCAGCCACATCAGGAACGTGATTGCCAGACCCGCCAGCGTGACGATGCCACGCCGCCAGAGCAGCTCGCCCTGCAACTCGAGCCCGAACATCGAGCGGACTGTAGTCAGCACGAAATAGCAGACCCACAGGCCGATCATCGAGATCAGGATCGTCTTGAGCGACGGACGCGCGGAATCTGACTGGGACTCGATCATGAACAGGCGTTCATCTGCCCGTTCCGTCCCCCGCGCGCCAGCGCCGGTGTCGAGCGATGTCGGCGATTGGTCGAGCATCGTGTCGTTAGTCGACCGGGAGCAGCTTTTCGCGGGCGATCCGTTCCTTCCATTCCGCTGGGGCGAGCGTGTGGACGTTGTTGCCGAGGGCATCGACCGCGACCGTCACCGGCATGTCCTGTACGGTGAACTCGTAGATCGCCTCCATGCCGAGGTCTTCGAACCCGACGACACGGGCTTCCTTGATCGCGCGGGCGACCAGATAGGCCGCACCGCCGGTCGCCATCAGATAGGCGACCTTGAACCGGCTTATCGTCTCCACCGCGTTGGCACCGCGTTCCGCCTTGCCGATCATGGCGAGGAGTCCGAGGTCGAGCATCATCTCGGTGAATTTGTCCATCCGGGTGGCAGTGGTCGGTCCGGCCGGGCCGACCACCTCGCCCATCACCGGGTCGACCGGTCCGACGTAGTAGATCGCGCGGCCGCGGAAATCGACTGGCAGCTCCTCACCGCGCGCGAGCATGTCTTGAATGCGCTTGTGCGCCGCATCCCGGCCGGTCAGCATCCTGCCGTTGAGCAGCAAGCGGTCGCCATGCTTCCAGCTCGCCACGATCTCCGGCGTCAGGTTGTCGAGGTCCACCCGGATAGCCGCGGCATCGGGTTGCCAGTGGACATCGGGCCACTGCGAGAGATCGGGCTGCTCGAGATAGGCCGGGCCTGAACCGTCGAGCGTGAAATGCGCGTGCCGCGTCGCCGCGCAATTGGGGATCATTGCAATCGGCTTGCCCGCGGCGTGGCATGGCGCATCGAGAATCTTGACGTCGAGCACCGTCGACAGCCCCCCCAGGCCCTGCGCGCCGACGCCTTGCGCGTTGACCGCGTCGAAGATCTGGACCCGCAGCCGCTCGAGGTCGGTTTCCGGCCCACGCTGTTTGAGCTGAGCCATGTCGATCGGCTCCATCAGACTGAGCTTGGCCAGCTTCATGCAGTGCTCGGCCGTGCCGCCGATCCCGATGCCGAGCATGCCGGGCGGGCACCAGCCCGCGCCCATCGAGGGAATCTGCTCGACCACCCAGTCGACGATGTTGTCGCTCGGGTTCATCATCTTGAACTTCGACTTATTCTCGCTGCCCCCGCCCTTGGCCGCCACGTCCACACTCACCGTATCGCCCGGCACCATCTCGACCGATAGCACGCAAGGCGTGTTGTCGCGGGTATTGCGGCGGGTAAACGCAGGATCGGCCAGGATCGAGGCGCGCAGTTTGTTGTCGGGATGGTTGTATGCCCGGCGCACACCCTCGTCGACCACGTCCTGTAGGCTCAGCGACGATTCGAGGCGGCAGTTCTGGCCCCATTTGACGAACACGTTGACGATCCCGGTGTCCTGGCAGATCGGCCGGTGCCCCTCGGCGCACATGCGGCTGTTGGTCAGGATCTGAGCGATCGCGTCCTTGGCGGCCGGGCCCTGCTCCGCCTCGTAGGCATCGCCCAGCGCGCGGATGTAATCCATCGGGTGATAGTAGGAGATGAACTGGAGCGCGTCGGCGACGCTCTCGATCAGGTCGGCCTCGCGAATAATCACCATGTCGCTCATCGACGCCATACTCCTTCCCATCGATTGCCCCGCCCCATACGCCCGCCGCCTTCCTAGGTCACGACCCTAATCCCAAACGGCTTGGCGGCGACGAATAGCTCGCCTAAAGCGCGCGGGTCGCGAACGGCGATTGACCATGTGTGTTATTTAGGTAATACAGCCCTCGGGATATGATGCAGACCGCCACCATCGATTTTGCCGCCGCGCGCCGCGCGATGATCGACAGCCAGCTGCGCACTAGCGGGGTCAACGAGCCCTTCGTGCTCGAGCGCATGGGCGCGGTTGCGCGCGAGGACTTCGTGCCCGAAGGCGCGCGCGCCGTCGCCTATATCGACCGCGCGATCCCGCTCGATGGGGGCCGCCGTCTCGCCGCACCGCTGTTTCACGCCATGCTGCTGGCTGAAGCGAAGCCGGTCGCCGGCGACCGCGCGCTCGTGGTAGACAGCGGCGCGGGCTATCTTGCCGAACTGATCCGCCCGCTGGTTGGCGAACTCGAGGTGCTCGCACCCGATGTGGCCACTGAGGCGACCCGCAAGAAGGGCGACTTCAACCTGCTGGTCGTGGATGGCGCGGTCGAACATCTACCCCCGGCGCTCGTGCGGCGGCTCGCACCGGACGCCCGGGTGGTTACGGGCATTGCCGCCAATGGGGTGACCCGCCTCGCAGTCGGCAGACGTGTCGGCGACGATATCGCTTTCCTTCCGCTAACGGAAATCGGGATTCCGCGGCTCGGCGAATTCGACCGCCCGAAGAGCTGGACATTCTGACCGCGATGCGCCGAACCTTACGCCTTGCGTTCCTCACCGGAGCCGCCGTCATTGCGGCGCCTGCGCAGGCCGATACGCTGCGCGAGGCGCTGGCGGAAGCCTATCGCAGCAACCCGACGCTCCAGGCCGCGCGGGCACAGCAGCGCGCCACCGACGAAGGCGTGCCGATCGAACGCTCTGCCGGGCTGCCATCGGTCAATGCAACGGGCACGTTCACTGAATTCCTTCAACAGAGTTCGACCAGCTTCACCTCGCCCAAACGCGCGGTCACGGCAGGCGCGGACCTGAGTGTCCCGCTATATTCGGGCGGCGCGGTCAAGAACGCCGTGCGCGCTGCGAAAGAGCGCGTCGAGGCCGGTCGTGCCGACCTTCGCGGGACCGAATCGGCGGTCTTCACCCAGGTCGTCGCTGCCTACATGGATGTGCTGCGCGGCCAGGCACTGGTCGCGCTGTCGCAGAATCAGGTCGATGTCCTGGCGGTCAACCTTCAGGCGACGAGCGACCGGTTTGAAATCGGCGACCTTACCCGAACGGACGTGGCTCAGTCGCAGTCACGGCTCGCCGTGGCCCAAGGCGACCTGCGCTCGGCGCAGGCCAATCTCATAGCGGCACGTGAAGACTATATTGCGCTCGTCGGCAGCGCGCCCGACGCGCTCGAACCGCCCCCGCCGCTGCCCGGGCTGCCTGACACCACCGATACCGCGGTCGCTGTTGCGCTCGAGAACAATCCGGATCTTATCGCAGCGCAGGAGCGCGCCGAGGCGGCAGGCTATGATATCGACGTTGCCGGCGCCGGTCGCCTGCCGCGCGTTTCGGCATTCGCCGGTTACGACTACCAGAATTTCCTCGGCACGCTGCCGGGAAGCCGCATCGATCCCAATGATCCCACAGGTCCGGTAATCGGATTGCCGCAGACATCGACCGCTGCCCAGGCTGGCATCCAGATTTCGATCCCGATCTTCCAGGGCGGGCGGCCCGCAGCGCTGCAGCGCCAGGCGCAGGCACGTGCCTCGGCCGCGCTCGAGACCGTCATCGCCGCCGAGCGTGATGTTATCGCACAGGTCCGCGCCGCCTATTCGAGCTGGCTCGCGGCCAATGCAATCATCGAAAGCTCGCAGACCGCAGTCGAGGCCGCAGAGCTGAGCCTTGAGGGCGTGCGCGCCGAGAACTCGATCGGCACCCGCACGATCCTCGACGTTCTCAACGCTGAGCAGGAACTGCTCAACGCCCGGGTTCAACTCGTGACCGCGCGGCGCAACGCCTATGTCGCCGGATTCAGCCTGCTCGCCGCAATGGGGCGCGCCGAGGCACGCGATCTCGGCCTGGCCGACGAGGGCCTGCTGTACGATCCCACGCTCAACTACGAGCGGGTGCGCAACATTGTCTGGGACTGGCAGCGCGACCCCGATCCCGTGGCGCAAAGCACGAGAACCGTTGACATTCCCGCGCCCGACGCGTCAATTCCGCCCCAACAGGACGACGTCACGCCTTCGCAGTGACGTTACCGGGGGCCGAGACGGAGCAGGGGACGATGCGCAACGACAGCGAGGCTTCGGTCGAGGAAATCCTCGAATCGATCAAGAAGGTGATCGCGCGCGACAACCGTGCAGGTGCGCTCGAACAGCGTCGCCGGCGCGAGTCGCACGGCGTAGTCGAGCCGGCAGACGAAGCCGAGGCAGAGGAAATTCTCGAGCTGGGCGAGGCCGACCTCGTCGAGCAGATCGATGACGAGATCGAGACCCTCGAGATGGACCGGTCCGACGAAACCGATTCGCCGCTGATCGCACCCGAGGCGCGTGATTCGATGCGTCAGAATCTCGCCGCGCTGGCGATGCTGGCTGAACCGGGCGCCCAGCCGCAGATCGTCCGCTCGGGCGAGACCTCGCTCGAGGGCCTGGTGCGCGACATGCTGCGCCCGATGCTGGCCGAATGGCTCGATACCAACCTGCCCGGCATGGTCGAGCGGATGGTCAAGGACGAGATCAGCCGGATCGCCGGCAAGCGCGGCTGACGAATCACCCTTGCAACACGGTCGCGTGGGGCTAGTCCTGCGCGCCATGAAAAGACATATCGGGTCCGCGCTCGCCCTGGCCGCCACACTGGCTGCCGCCCCTGCAATCGCCCAAGATGCCGCGCCCCAAGGCGCCGCACCCATGAATGCGCGCGATCTGGTTACGCTGCCGCGCCTCGGCGCGCCCACGGTCGCTCCCGACGGCGCCCGCGTGATCTATCCGGTCACCGTTACCGATCCCGAGACGCTCGCCCGCACGACGCAGGCGTGGCAGCGCAGCCTGACCCAGCCGGCGGGCGAGGCGGTGATGCTCGATCTCGGCGAGGCGGCGAATTCGTTCGCCTACGGACCCGACGGCAAGCTTTATTTCCTCTCCAGCCGTGCCCCCGAGGGCCAGACGGGTACGAGCCAGGTCTGGCGCGTCGGCATCGGCGCGGACGGTGCAGCGGGTACGCCCGAGCAGATGACGAGCCTCGCGACCGGTGTGGACGGCTTCGCGCTCTCTCCCGCCGGCAACCGGATCGCAGTCTGGGCCGAGATCGCGCGCGATTGCACCGGGTTCGGCTGCGAGGGTGACGGCAAGGCGCATCTCCCCGGTCCGGGCGACGGGCGGCTCTATGACGCCACCGACGGCTTCGTGCGGCACTGGGACCAGTGGGAAACACCCGGCACCGTGGCGCGCGTGCGGGTCTACGATCTCGGCGCGAATGGCGCCACCGGCGACGGCGTCGCGATCGACGGCCCCGCAGGTGAGGGTGCTCTGGTCGGCGATACCCCGCACAAGCCGTTCGGCGGCGGCGAGGACATCGCCTGGGCGCCCGACGGGTCGGGTTTGTGGTTCGTTTCGAAGCAGGTCGACGCGCGCGAGCCCTACTCGACCAACACCGATGTGTTCTGGTCGGCGCTCGATGGAGCGGCGCCCGTCAATCTGACCGAAGCGAACGAGGCCATGGACCTGACCCCGGTCCCCTCGCCCGATGGACGCTGGCTCGCCTGGACCGCGATGGCGCGCCCCGGCTACGAGGCCGACCGTCTGGTGATCCACCTGCGCGATCTGCGTTCGGGCGAGGCCCGCGCATTGACCGAAGTGTTCGACCGCTCGTTCGGCTCGATCGCCTGGACACCAGATTCGCGCTGGATCGTGGCGACCGCGCAGGACACGCTCGACACGCCCGCATACCGCATCGATCCGGCCAGCGGCACGGTCGAGACGCTCGACCTGATGCCAGGCAACGAGGCGCATATCGGCAACGTCATCCCGCTCGCAGGCGGCGACCTGCTGTTCACGCGCGATTCGATCGGCGCACCGGCCGAACTGTTCTGGTCCGACGACTGGGGTCAGGCCATGCCGCTGACAGCCATCGCCAGCCCCGCGATGGGCCGCATGGCGGCGACGGTCACCACGCGCTTCAGCTTCGCAGGCGCGGGCGGAGCGAAGGTCTGGGGCCAGATCACCAAGCCCGAGGCGCACGAAGGCAAACTCCCCGCGATCCTCTACGTCCACGGCGGGCCTCAGGGCTCGTTCAACGATGCCTGGTCGACCCGCTGGAACCCGCGGGTGCTGGCCAGCCAGGGCTATGCCGTCATCTCGGTCGATTTCCACGGCAGCACCGGATACGGCCAGGCCTTTACCGACGCGATCCAGGGCGACTGGGGCGGCAAGCCGCTCGAAGACCTGCAGAAGGGTCTTGCTGCCGCGCTGGCTCAGGACGATTCGATCGACGGCACGCGCACCTGCGCGATGGGTGCCAGCTACGGCGGCTACATGATGAACTGGATGGCAGGACAGTGGCCCGACCGATTCAAGTGCCTGGTCAACCACAACGGCCTGTTCGACAACCGCAGCTTCTATTACGCCACGGAAGAAAAGTGGTTTCCCCGCTGGGACTTCGGCGGCGGCTATGCCGAGGCGCGCGACACCTACGAGAAGTGGAACCCGGTCCACCACGTCGACAAGTGGCAGACCCCGATGCTGGTGGTGCTGGGTGAGCGAGATTTCCGAGTGCCCTACACCCAGGGCCTCGGCGCGTTCCATGCGCTGCAGGAGCGCGGCGTCCCGGCACAATTGCTGGTCTTCCCGGGCGAGAACCACTGGGTCCTCGGCGCGAAGAACTCGCTCCAGTGGCACGAGACGGTGTTCGCCTGGCTCGACCGCTGGCTGAAGCCCACCGAGTGAGCGGCAAGCACGACCTCGCCAAGGCAGCCAAGGCACTCGGCAAGATCGGCGGCGACCGGGTCGAGCGCCAGATCTTTCTGTGTGCTGTGTCCGAGAAGCAGAAATGCTGCCGCCACGACGAGGGCAAGGCCGCCTGGAGCTACCTCAAGCGGCGGCTCAAGGAGCTGGGCCTCGTCGGGCCCGAGGGGCGCGTCCAGCGGACCAAGGCCGATTGCCTGCAGGTGTGCGAGGCGGGGCCGATCGCGGTCGTGTGGCCCGACAACGTCTGGTACCATTCGTGCACCGAGGAGGTGCTGGAGGCAATTATCCAGCGCCACCTGATCGGCGGCGTGCCGGTCGAGGAATACCGTCTCAGGGGCGCTCGCTAGGGCCGTCGCCGTCGGTAAGGTCGGTCACGCTCGCATCGTGGCCGGTGCCGCTCGACAGGAACACCAGCCCCATCAGCGCGCCTGCCAGCAGCATGGTCCCGCCGATGCCGAGTGCGACCGCAATGTAGTAATGCACCGAGGCCGCGCTCTCGCCGTCGTAGAGCAGCGCCAGCGCCAGCACGACGACGCCGATCGTCAGCAGCAGCATGAAGCGCATCAGCCGCTTGTAGCGCGCCCAGGCATGGAGCGCCTGTTGCGGGTCGTCGAGGGGAGACTTTGCCATCGCGCATGCGCACATGGGCGCTCCCCGCAGGCTTGGCAATGCAGGCGATCTGGCGATTTGACGCAATTCGTGGCAGTCTGGCGCGATAAGCGAGGGAGAGTCGCCATGAAGATTGCCCAGCTCATCGCCCATCGCGCGAGCGGCGACGTGATCGCCTGTACCGCCGACATGCGCGTCGCCGATGTCATCGCCCTCTTGGCCGAGAAACGCATCGGCGCATTGCCGGTGGTCGAGAATGGCCGGGTCGCGGGAATATTTTCCGAGCGCGACGTGGTCTATCGCCTGGCCGCTGAAGGCGCCGCCTGCCTGGAGCGTCCCGTAGGCGAGGTGATGACCGCGCCGGCGATCACGGTCGAGCCGGAAATCCAGGTGCTGGAGGCGCTTGGCCTAATGACCCGCCGGCGCATCCGCCACTTGCCTGTGGTCGACGGCGACACCATGTGCGGCTTCATCTCGATCGGCGATCTGGTCAAATCGCGCATCGACGAGATCGCGCAGGAGGCCGAGGCAATGCGCAGCTACATCATGACCGCTTGAGACGCAGCGCAGCGCACCCTACCTAGTTGCCATGGCCGAAGCGCTCATCCTCACATCCGCCGCCGCCAAGCGCGTTGCGGCCATCGCCACCAAGCAGGCCAGGCCGGCGGTGCTGCGCCTGTCAGTCGAGGGCGGCGGGTGCTCGGGCTTCCAGTACAAATTCGACCTGGCCGAGGGCGCTAACAGCGACGACCGCGTGAGCGAGACTGACGGGGTCAAGCTGGTAGTGGATCCGATCAGCCTCGACCTCGTCGCGGGCAGCACGGTCGATTTCGTCGAATCGCTCGGCGGGGCGGCGTTCAAGGTCGAAAATCCGCAGGCGGCCGCCGGTTGCGGTTGCGGTTCCAGCTTCGGGATATAGAACCCCGCGGATGCGGATTGCATCCTTCAACATCAACGGCGTCAAGGCGCGCCTGCCGCGCCTGCTCGAATGGCTCGAGGAAACGCGGCCCACGGTCGCGTGCCTGCAGGAGGTAAAGAGCCAAGACGAGGGCTTTCCCGCGGCCGAGTTCGAAAAGATCGGCTACCACGCGATCTGGCACGGGCAGAAGGGCTTCAACGGCGTCGCTATCCTGGCCGATGGAGTGAAGCCGGTCGAGGCGCAGCGCACGCTCCCCGGCGACCCCGAGGACGAACACGCCCGCTATCTCGAGGCCGACGTAAACGGGGTGCGGATCGCCTGCATCTACCTGCCCAACGGCAACCCGGTACCGGGCCCCAAGTTCGACTACAAGCTCGCGTGGATGGAACGCCTGCGCGGTCGGATGCGCGAGCTATGGGCATGCGAGATGCCGGTGGCAGTGGTCGGCGATTTCAACGTCATCCCCGAGGACAAGGACGTCTGGTCGCCCAAGGCCATGGCGGCCGATGCGCTAATGCAACCGGAATCGCGCGATGCCTATGCCTGCCTGCTGGCTGACGGCTGGACCGACGCAATCGATACGCTCAACCCGCGCGGCGGGGTGTGGACCTTCTGGGACTACCAGGCCGGCGCATGGCAGCGCGATCATGGCTTCCGCATCGACCACCTGCTGCTCAGCCCCGAGCTGGCCGACCGGATGACGGCGGCCGGCGTCGACAAGGAATATCGCGGGCGCGAGAAGGCCAGCGATCACACGCCCGTGTGGGTCGAGGTGCGCGATTGACGGGAAAACGGGCCCCACCCCGCGGGGAGATGGGACCCGTTCCCTGCGACCCTCGGGGGGCTCAGCTCGAAACTCAACGATAGAAGACGTGGGTATCGATCGTCGCCAGGGCTTGCCTGGTGCGGCTCCAGCTCGGGCGAACGTAATTGGCATGGAAGTAAAGCGCGTCGCTCGCCTTGCTGTCCCACATGCCTTCATGCGCGATGCGCGCGATCGCCTTGGCGTTGCGCCAGGCCTGCGTGCTGCGCGGAATCGGCGGCGTCCGGCCGCCGCGTACATAGGAGAACTGGCGCGGTTGGTGGACCACGCCGCAGTAGGTCGAGGGGAACTGGTTGGAAGCGGTGCGGTTAATCACCACCTGCGCCACCGCGAGCTGGCCATCAAGCGGCTCGCCCCGGGCCTCGAAATAGACGGCACCGGCAAGGCACTCGAGCTCTGCCGATAGCGTATCGGGCGTGGTCGTCTCGGCGACGAGCTGGCGCAGCGATCCGGCGCGCGCGGGTTGCTGGCGGGAGACCGGAGTTTCTGTGGGGAGCGGTTGCACCACTTCCTCGGACACGAAGACCGGCACGGTCTCGTCGGTCAGTTCGGCCCGTTCGATGGGGGCTTCGTCGCTTTCCTGGGCGAACGCGCCGGAACTTTCGGCGGTTGCAAGGGTAAATGCCAGGGCTACGGCAACAGCCGCCATCCCGGCGAAACGGGTCTTGATCATCTAGCCTGTCGCTAGGAGCGGTGAACGAGCGCAGTCGCAGGTCGGGACCCGTCGCGTTGGTTTGCGATTGGGGGTGGTCCTTTTCGGGCCTGCCGGCCGTTCCCCGTCTGCGTGCTAGCCGGACAGCCTTATTGCCGTCCGTGCCGCCTGCGCCACGAAGTCGGCGCGCAACTAGTCAGCCAAGGCCGAGAGTCAAATCACAGGGCCACCGATGCGACGAACCGTGCGCCATCCGGGACGTCCAGTTCGACAATCCAGCAATCCGGGTCCTGCCGTCGCCTTCGTTCGAGGTAATCAGCAAATTCCGTTGGCAAATCCGGATTTTCCCGCTTTGCAGCAAGAAACGGTCGCGAACCGTCGGCCTGCGGCATCCGTTCCCACAGTGTCGCGCCATTGTTTCGGTCGAGCGTGACCAGCAGGATCGTCCCCGCATCGCGTTCGCCCCTCGCGAGAACCGTCGCGAAACCGCCGGTTGCTTCGACCGCACGGATCAGGCCGCCGACCACGACATGGACGGGCAGACGCGCGTCCATCGTGCAGTCAGTCGCCGGTGCCGGAATACCCGGCAAGGCCCGACAGCGCGATGCGCGAGCGCATAAAGGTGCCCGTGCCGCGTCCGATTTCCTCGCCCTCGGCATCGACCAACCGCGATTCGGCCACCAGCACGCGGCGGCGGCCGCTGATCCAGCGACCTTCGGCCACGACCTCGCCCTCGCGCACGGGCTTGGTGAAATGCAGATTGAACGAGGTGGTCAGGAGGAAGCTCTCGGTCACCAGCGTGTTCGCGGCATAGAAGGCCGCATCGTCAAGCATCTTGAAATAGATCGTGCCGTGCGCGGCCCCAGCGGCATGATAGGCCGCCGGGGTTACCTGGAATACGATCCGCGAGCGCCCCTCGTCCTCGATTTCGAGCCTTGATTCGAACAGCGCGTTGACCGGCGCCGAGCGATAGAGGCGCTCGAGCGCGCGGAAATGGAGCGCGGCTCCGCTGCCGGAATCTGGCCCCGCTTCAGGCAGCGTCGCGATCCGTGGCGTTGGACAGGAGCGCGTAGAGTGCCTCGGCATCGGCCGCGTCGGACAGCGCCTCGTGCATCGTCTCGTCGCGCATCATCCGCGAGATCGCCGCGAGCGCATGAAGGTGCGTCGCCCCGGCGTCGGTCGGCGAAAGCAGGCCGAAAACCAGGTCCACCGGCATCTGGTCGGCAGAGTCGAAATCGATCGGCTCCACCAGCTTGACCAGCGCCGCGACCGGCCGCTTCAATCCGTCGAGCCGGGCATGCGGGATCGCGACGCCGCGCCCGAAACCGGTGCTGCCGAGCTTCTCACGTTCGTCGAGCGCATCGAGCACTGCGCCGGAATCGAGCTCGTAGGCCTGCGCAAAAACGTGCGCCAGCGCGTCGAAGATGGCGCGTTTTCCGTCCGCCCGCAGGATCGCGATGGCATCGGGCGAAAGGTTGTAGATTGCGTCCATATTCGGTTGCTTGTCAGCCTGTTGAGCGCCAGCGGCGGAATGTCCCGGCGGGACGAGCCGTGGGTTGCGGCAGGGTTCCGTCGGTGAGTGGTGGCGGCGGGCCGACGAGGGCCCCGGACCGTCAGCGCGGTTCGACCCAGCCGATCGAGCCATCGCGGCGGCGGTAAACCATATTATGCTGCCCGCTGCCAGCATTTTTGAAAAGCAGCGCGCCCGTATCGCGCAGGTCGAGCATCATGACCGCGTCAGCCACCGTCGCTTCGGGGATGTCGGCGGTGGTTTCGGCGATGATCGGCGGCGCATCGGCTTCGCTTTCGTCATCCTCGCCGGCATCGACCTCGGGCGCGGCAAAAATGCGATAGGATGCCTCTTCCTCGCGCGCGGCATGGGCGGTCTGCTCGTGGCGGTCCTTCAGCCGGCGCTTGTAGCGGCGCAACTGCTTGTCGATCTTCTCCGCCGCTTGGTCGAGTGCCTGATGCGCGTCCTGCGCCACCGCGTTGGCCTTGAGGATCAGCCCCTGCATCACGTGGGTGACGATGTCGCAGCTGAACATGCCGGCCGGCGCCTTGCCGAAAGTCACTTGCGACGAGATCGCACGACCGAAGTATTTTTCCACGATCGTGCCGAGCCGGTCGGAGACATGGTCCTGCAGTGCCGCGCCGGTTTCCATCTGGTGGCCCGAAACCCTGATATCCATTGTCTCTCGTCTCCTTGCTTTGGAGGGGCTTCGATACCCCTCAACTGCCCCAGAGGGGCGACTTGATGCGACCTATAAAGGCCCTGTGGCGGACTAGTTCCGCCTCGCTGGCTGCATGGGGCCGCGCCGGTCGTGCCTCGCGGCGGACCGCCGCGACGGCGATCGTCGTCACCGTGACATCCGCGCTTTCGACAGCGAGGCCGAGGCCGATCTGGCGCCCGCCGGTCAGCTCGACATAGACCTGCGCGAGCAGTTCGGCATCGAGCAGCGCGCCGTGTCTGACCCGGTGGCTGCGGTCGACCCCGTAGCGCGTGCACAGCGCATCGAGCGAGAGCTTGGCGCCCGGATGCTTGCGCCGGGCGATGGCGACCGTGTCGACCATGCGCTCGAGCGAGACAGGGGCTAGCCCGCAGGTTTCCAACTCGTGATTGAGGAAGCCAAAGTCGAACCCGGCGTTGTGCGCCACCAGCGGGCTGTCGCCGATGAACGCAAGCAGATCTTCGGCGCGCGCGCGGAACAGCGGCTTGTCGGCGAGGAACGCGCTCGAAAGGCCGTGGACCGCCTCGGCACCTGCCGGCATGTCGCGCTCGGGGTTGAAGTAGGCATGGAAGGTCGCACCCGTAGCGACGCGGTTGATCAGTTCGATGCAGCCGATCTCCACCATCCGGTCGCCCGTGCGGGGGTCGAGTCCGGTGGTTTCGGTGTCGAACACGATTTCGCGCATTAATCCGAGTATCGGCCTCGGCAGCCCCTCTTGCAAGGGCTTGCGCGGGAGAATTTTACGGTCGGGTTACAGCCAGTGCAGCGACTAGGTCGGCGACCTGCGCCTCCGTTTCCCCGAGCGTGCCGCCGGTATCGATCACATGGTCCGCATGCGCGCGCTTCTCGACATCGGGGACCTGGAGGGCGAGGATCCGGGCGAACTTTTCCGGGGTCATGCCGGGACGGCCGAGCACCCGGGCGCGCTGCACCGCGCCGGGAGCGGAGACGACCACCAACCGGTCGACCTGTTCGTGGCCGCCCTTTTCGAACAGCAGCGGGATGTCGAAAAGCACCATCGGCGCACCGCCGTGCTCGATCATGAATTCGTGCCGCAGCGCCGCGACCGCCGGATGGACGATTCCTTCGAGCCGCGCGAGCGCTTCCGCATCGCCGAACACCTGCGCGCCAAGCCGTTCGCGCAGCACGCCGTCGGGCCCGGTCGAACCAGGGAAGGCAGCCTCGATCGCATCAACAAGGGCGCCGCCCGGACCCTGCAAACGGTGGACCACGGCGTCGGCATCGAACACCGGCACGCCATGCCGCTCGAACATCGCCGCGACAGTCGACTTGCCCATGCCGATCGAGCCGGTGAGGCCCAGGATCAAAGGGCGGGTCATCGCCTCAGCAACCCGCGCAATTCGGCGTCGTGCTCGCGCGGGGCGGGCTGGCCGAAGAATAGCTCGAACGCGGCTGCCGCCTGGCCGATCAACATGGCAAGCCCGTCGATCGTCCTATGCCCCGCCGCGCGCGCCGCGCGCAGGAACGGCGTCTCGACCGGGTCCGTGACGATGTCGTAGGCGATCGCGCCAGGGGGGGCGTGGGTCCAGTCGAACGCCAACGGCGGCTGCCCGCGCATCCCCAGCGGCGAGGCGTTGACGACGACATCGAGGCAGCCCTGCCGGTCGTCGAAGGCAAAGTCCGTCGGCGCGGCAAAATGCGCGAGATCGATCGCGTGATGCTCGCCCTTCGGCGCCAGCTCGTCGAGCAGCGCCCGCGCCTTGCCCGGATCGCGCCCGGCGAGAACGATGGTGAAATCTTGCTCCGCGAGCTCCCAGAGGATTGCCCGCGCCGCTCCCCCGGTGCCGACTACGCGAGCCATGCGGAACAAGTGCCGCTCCTTGAAGACCGGCTTCAGTGGCTCCAAAAACCCGACACCGTCAGTGTTCGTACCGGTCAGCGTGCCATCGTCGAGCGGCAGGACGGTATTTACCGCACCTGCTGCCTCGGCAAGGTAATCCATGCCGTACAATTCTATCATGATTGCCCGCTTGTGCGGCATGGTGACGTTGCATCCGCGCCACGCCGGATCGCCGCGGCGGTCAGCGAGATAGGCTGCCAAGCCGTCCGCAGTGACATGGCAGGCGCGGTATTCCGCCTCCAGCCCCAGCTTGGCCAGCCAGAAGCCGTGGATCGCGGGCGATTTCGATTGGGCAATCGGATCGCCGATCACCTCTGCATAGGGCTTGGTCATCCCGGCAGCTCGCCCAGATCGCGCAGTGCGGCGAGGACCGGCAGCAGGGGCATCCCGAGCACGGTGAACTGGTCGCCGTCGATCCGCTCGAACAACTGTACCCCGCGCGCCTCGATCCGGAACACGCCGACGCAATGCGCCACGGCGGGCCATTCGTGGGCGAGATAGTCGGCGATGAAGGCGTCGGACAGCTTGCGCACCTGCAACTCGGCCGTTGCGACCGCGTGCCATTCCACCGTGCCGCCGCGCGCCAGTGCCGCAGCGCTGTGCAGCTCCATCGTACGCCCGGAGAAGTACCGCAGATGCTCGCCCGCGTGCTCAATCGAGCGCGGCTTGTCGAACCGCCGTCCGGCGACCGTCACCAGCGAATCGCTGCCCAGCACGAGCCTTCCGGGCTCAAGCGCGGACACTGCCAATGCCTTGGCCCGGGCGAGTTCCTCGGCCACATGCGGTGCGGAACGTCCGGCGAGCCCCGCCTCGAGTGCCCGCTCGTCGACCTCGGCCGGGATCGCCTCGAACGGCACCCCGGCTGCTTCCAGCATCGCCTTCCTCGAAGCGCTCTGCGAGGCGAGCACCAGCATCAGATCGCGCCTTCGCCCGGTTCGGGCAGTCCGTCGCCGCGGCCGCGCTCGCCCATCAGGCGAATGACGGCGGCAGCGGTCTCCTCGATCGAGCGACGGGTGACGTCGATCACCGGCCATCCGTTGTCGGCAAACATGCGCCGGGCGAACTGCAGCTCTTCGCGCACCCGCTCGTTGTCGACATAGGCCGTCTCGGTCGCCTCGTTGAGGCTGAGGAGTCGGTTGCGGCGGACCTGGACCAGTCGCTCGGGCGCGGTCGTCAGCCCGACTACCAGCGGGTGGCGCAGCCCGAACAGCGCGGGCGGCGGGGGGCTCTCCACGACCAGCGGGATATTGGCGGTCTTGTAGCCGCGATTGGCGAGATAGATGCTGGTCGGCGTCTTCGACGTGCGCGACACCCCGGCGAGAACGATATCCGCGTCCTCCCAGTCCTCCCACCCGATCCCGTCGTCATGCGCGATCGTGTAGTGGATCGCCTCGACCCGGTGGAAATAAGCCTCGTCCATCAGGTGCTGACGGCCCGGCCTTGCCAAAGCCTCCTGCCCGAGCTGCGCCTCAAGCGCTGTCGTGACCGCATCGAGCGCGGGCACGGCGGGCAGGGCCATCTGGCGGCAATGCTCTTCCAGTCGTGCGCGCGTATCGGCGTTGACCAGCGTGAACAGCACGAGGCCCGGGTTGGCCGAAATCTCGGGGACGATGCGGTCGAGGTGCTGGCGCGAACGCACCATCGGCCAGAAATGGCGCACCACCTCGGTATCCTCGAACTGCGCGAGCGCCGCCTTGGCGACCATTTCCAGCGTCTCGCCGGTACTGTCGGAAACGAGATGGAGGTGAAGGCGCGGCATGGCGGTGGCGGCAATCCGGCTTGTGGAGAATGGCCGGGATAAACCACGGGAGAGGGCTGGCGACAAGTTCGGGAGGGCGATCCATGCCCGCTGCGAGTCATCTACGCAGGCACTTGTGGACATGTGAATGCGGTTCTCGACAGGCTGGGGATAGCGGGCAGAACTTGCGTTTGACTCGGCTCGGGCCGCGATTCGGGCATTCACGCCAATCTGTTCAAGCCGGGAGAAATCGGGCAGGGACACGCTGTCCCCGCTTTCCACAGGGCCAACAGACTCCATAATCCTTCTATAAGAATCTTTATTTTATTGGATTGGACCCAATTCGATGCCCGGAATCCTGCTCGATACCCTGAACGGCGTGCGCGGCGAGCAGGTGCCCATGTGGCTCATGCGCCAAGCCGGGCGCTACCTGCCCGAGTATCGTGAACTGCGTGCCGAAAAGGGCGGGTTCCTCGCGCTCGCCTACGACAGCGATGCCGCGGCCGAGATCACGCTCCAGCCGATCCGGCGTTTCGGATTCGACGGGGCGATCCTGTTTTCCGACATCCTGGTGATCCCGCACGCCATGGGGCAGCACCTGTGGTTCGAGACCGGCGAGGGACCGCGTCTCGATCCGCCGCTGGCCGATGCGGCTTGGCAGGCACTCGAGGCAAACCCGGCGATCCTCGACCCGATCTACGAGACCGTGCGCAAGACGCGAGCCGCTCTGAATCCGGAAACGACCATGCTGGGGTTTGCGGGCAGCCCGTGGACCGTCGCGACCTACATGGTCGCCGGGCAGGGCTCGAAGGACCAGCACGAGACGCGCGCGCTGGCCTATCGCGATCCGGGTGCATTCGCATCGCTGCTCGAGGCGATCGAGCGCGCTACCGTCGATTACCTGGTCGGCCAGATCGATGCCGGGGTCGAGGCGGTGCAGCTGTTCGACAGCTGGGCCGGCACGCTGGCGCCCGACCAGTACGAACGCTGGGTGATTGCGCCCAATGCGCGGATCGTCGCCGCGCTCCATGCCGCACGTCCGGGCGTGCCGGTTATCGGTTTTCCCAAGGGCTCGGGCGAGAAGCTGCCGGCCTATGCCCGCGAGACGGGCGTTGACGCGGTCGGGGTCGACGAGACGATCGACCCGGTCTGGGCCGCGCGGGAATTGCCCGGCGCGATGCCGGTACAGGGCAATCTCGATCCCTTGTTGCTGCTGGCGGGCGGTGAACCGCTGGTCGAGCGCACCATTGCCATCCTGAAGGCCTTCGCCGACCGTCCGCACGTGTTCAACTTGGGCCACGGCATCGGCCAACACACCCCGATCGAGCATGTCGAACTGCTGATCGCCACCGTGCGCGGATGGCGGGGGTGACGCGGCTTTTCGCCGCCGATATAGCGCGCCCATGCAGGACGTTCTCGCGATGACCTATTTCTGGCTCAAGGCGGGCCACATCATCTTCATGGTGTTCTGGATGGCCGGGCTGTTCATGCTCCCGCGCCAGATGCTCTACCTTCATTCCGCCGCGCCCGGATCGCCCGAGGCGGGCCAGTGGGACACGCGCATGGGGCTGCTCAGGAAGATGATCCTGACCCCGAGCCTGATCGTCGTCTGGGTGCTCGGCCTGCTCCTCGCCTATTCCATCGGCGCCTTCAGCCAGGGATGGTTCCACGCCAAGCTGCTGCTGGTCATCGCGCTGTCGGCCTATCACATGTGGCTGGTCGCCCAGGCGAAGAAGATGATTGCTGGCGCGCGACCGCTGACCGAAAAGCAGCTACGCCTGTGGGGCGAGTTTCCCGCCATCATCCTGGCGCTGGTTGTCGTGCTGGTGGTCATCAAACCGTTCTGAGGCATGTCCCGCCAATCGCGCATTGACGCTAGCCCGCGCAGAATTTATCTGCAGCGCACCTTCCGGCACTGAGGCTCCGCATCACGACGAAGCCAGGTCTGCTTTCTCCAAGCCCATACCGACCGGCCGGCCATCACCTGACATTCGAGAACCGACATGCATCTGAAAGAACTGAAATCGAAACCCCCGGCCGACCTCGTCGAGATGGCCGAGGAACTGGGCGTCGAGGGCGCCAGCACCATGCGCCGCCAGGACCTGATGTTCTGCATCCTGCGCGAGCTGGCCGAGGACGAGGAATACAACGAGCCGATCATGGGCGTCGGCACGATCGAGGTCATGCAGGACGGCTTCGGCTTCCTGCGCAGCCCCGAGGCGAACTATCTCGCCGGGCCGGACGACATTTACGTTTCCCCCAACCAGGTCCGCAAATGGGGCCTGAGGACCGGTGACACGGTCGAAGGCGAGATCCGTGCACCCAAGGACGGCGAGCGCTATTTTGCCCTGACAAGCCTCAAGAGCGTCAATTTCGACGATCCCGATGCCGTGCGCCACCGCACCAATTTCGACAACCTGACGCCGCTCTATCCGGACGAGAAGCTCAACCTCGACACGCTCGACCCGACCGTGAAGGACAAGAGCGCCCGGGTGATCGACATCATCAGCCCCCAGGGCAAGGGCCAGCGCGCGCTGATCGTCGCCCCGCCGCGGACCGGCAAGACCGTGCTGCTGCAGAACATGGCCAAGGCGATCACCGACAACCACCCCGAGGTGTTCCTGATCGTGCTGCTCGTCGATGAGCGGCCCGAGGAAGTCACCGACATGCAGCGCAGCGTGAAGGGCGAGGTCATCTCCTCGACCTTCGACGAGCCCGCGACGCGCCACGTGCAAGTGGCCGAAATGGTGATCGAGAAGGCCAAGCGCCTGGTCGAGCACAAGAAGGATGTCGTCATCCTGCTCGATTCGATCACCCGCCTAGGTCGTGCCTACAACACTGTCGTGCCCAGCAGCGGCAAGGTGCTGACCGGCGGCGTCGACGCCAACGCCCTCCAGCGACCCAAGCGCTTCTTCGGCGCGGCGCGCAACATCGAGGAAGGCGGCTCGCTCTCGATCATCGCCACCGCGCTGATCGACACCGGCAGCCGCATGGACGAAGTGATCTTCGAGGAGTTCAAGGGCACCGGCAACTCGGAAATCGTGCTCGACCGCAAGGTGTCGGACAAGCGCATCTTCCCCGCGCTCGACGTGGGCAAGAGCGGGACGCGCAAGGAAGAACTGCTGGTCAACAAGGACAACCTGTCCAAGATGTGGGTCCTGCGCCGCATTCTCATGCAGATGGGCACCATCGACGCGATGGAATTCCTCCTCGACAAGATGAAGGATTCCAAATCGAACGAGGACTTCTTCGCGACGATGAACCAGTAGCGGCCGGTTACCAGCCGCGCCGCGATGCGCTAGGCTCTCCGAGTCGCTGAGGCAGTCGGGAGAGAATCGCATGAAGTTGCCTTTGGCCATGGCTCTGTGTGCGCTAGCACTCGTTGGCGGTGCGGCGCGGGCGCAGGAACCGACGCACGCCGCTGTCGCCGAAACGCAGTGGAAGTTCGAGACGCGGGTGTTCCAGCTCCCCGAGGGTTCGCGGCCGCACGATGCGGCACCCGGGCCCGAGGGGCAGATCTGGTACACCGCCCAGCGCCAAGGCGCGCTCGGCATCATCGACATCGCCACCGGAGCGGTGCGGCAGGTGCCGCTGGGCGAGAAGTCGGCTCCGCACGGGGTGGTGCTGGGGCCGGACGGCAAGGCGTGGATCACCGATGGCGGCCAGAACGCGATCGTCCGCTACGATCCCGCCACCGAGGCGATCGAGGTGTGGAAGCTGCCGGAGGACACTGGCTACGCCAACCTCAACACCGGCGCGTTCGACGGGGACGGGGTCCACTGGTTCACGGGCCAGAACGGCATCTACGGCGAGGTCGACGGCGATAGTGGCGCGGTCATCGTCTACGAGGATCCCAAAGGCCGCGGCCCCTATGGCATCGACGACACGCCCGACGGGACCGTTTGGTATTCCTCGCTCGCGGGCAGCCACTTGGCGCGCATCCAGCGGCCCAGCGGCGAGGTCAGCCTGGTCGAACCGCCCGATGCGGGCGCGGGCCTACGCCGGGTCTGGTCCGATTCGACCGGCAAGCTGTGGGCGAGCGGCTGGAACAGCGGCAAGCTCTACCGTTTCGATCCGGAAACCGGCGAATGGGATCAGTGGACGCTGCCGGGCGAGGGGCCGAAAACCTACGCCGTTTATGTCGACGAGCGCGATCTCGTCTGGGTGACCGATTTCACCGCCAACGCGACGCTGGTGTTCGATCCGGCGAGCGAGCGGTTCATCCATACCATTTCCGGCAGCGGCCCTTCGGCCAACGTGCGGCAGATTCTCGGGCGCGGGGGTGAAGTCTACCTGCCCGAATCGGGCACCGACCGGCTGATGCTGGTGACGGTATCGAAGTGACGCGGCTGGCGCTGGGCGCGGGCGGCGCAATCCTGCTCGCCGCCTGCGCCTCGCTCGCGCAGACGGCCGATACTGACACACTCGCGCAGGACACACTCGCGCAGGGCGGGCGAGCTTATCAGCGGTGTTATGCTTGCCATGCGCTGAGCGCGCGTGAAACCGGGGCGGACGGACCACACCTCGCGGCAATCGTCGGGCGCCCGGTCGCGGCGCTGGAGGGCTATCCCTATTCGGAAGCGCTGCGTGCCTATGGTGCCGACGGCAAGGTCTGGACGCGCGAACGGCTAGATGCTTTCATCGCCGACCCGCACGAGGAAGTCCCGGATAATGCGATGGGCTTCTTCGGTCTCGACGATCCCGATGAGCGCGCCGCGCTGGTCGAATACCTCGCGCAGCCACGCTAGCCGGCGCACTCAGGCCTGGCGCTGGAGTTCGCCCGCCATCACTTCCCAGACTTTGTTGATCGCTTTCAGGGGCCGAACCATCACCTTGAAATCGCGGATCATTCCCTCGTCGTCGAACGTGACGAGGTCGATCCCGTTGACATGGATGCCGCCGAGTGTGGTCTCGAATTCGAGCAGCGCCTGGTTGCCGTCGACCAGTTCGCGGACGTAGCGGAAGCCATCGCCGTTCAGCACCTGCCCGGCAGCGGCGAGATAGGCCACGACCTTGGTCCGCCCTGCCTGCGGGGTGTGCACGACCGGTGAATGGAACACCGCGTCCTCGGCGATCATCGCAGCGAGTGCTTCGGGCTTGCTTCCATTCGCGAGCACCGCGTGCCAGCGGTCCAGACCGAGACGGCCGCTCACGAGAGATGCTCCGCGAAGAACGCTGCGGTCCGCTCGTCGGCCAAGGTCGCCGCCGCTTCGTCGCGGCGCTTGCCGAACTCGGTCGCGAAGCCGTGATCGAGGCCCTCGTAATCGTGCAACGTCACCTTGGGATGATCGTCGAGCCCTTCATGCATCGCCTTCTGCGTATCCTTGTCGACGAACCCGTCCTCGGTCGGGATGTGGAGCATCAGTGGATGTGCGATCGCGTGCTTTTCGCGCAGCAACCCGTCGATCCCGACCCCGTAATAGCCCACGCTGGCGTCGATGTCGGTCCGCGACGCAGTCATGAACGCGAGCCTGCCGCCGAGGCAGTAGCCGACGCAACCGACCTTCGCGACGCCCTCGACCTCGCGAATGTGGTGGATGCTTGCCTCGACGTCGCGGATGCCCTGATCCTGGTCGAACTTGCCCATCCAGTCGAGCGCCTGCTTGAATTCGGGCTCCACATCGGGGTCGAGCTCGATACCGGGCTGCAGCCGCCAGAACAGGTCGGGTGCGAGCGCGAGGTAGCCGTCCTCGGCCAGTCGGTCGCACTTGCGGCGGATGCCCGCGTTCACGCCGAAGATTTCCTGGATCACGATCACCGCCGCGCGCGGCTCGCCCGCGGGTCGCGCGAGGTAGCCGGTGAAGCTGTCGTTGCCCGACAGTGTGGCGATGGTGACGGTTCCGCTCATTGTGATCTCTCCTTTGCGCATAGACCTAGCCCTTGCGTCGCGCGCATGGCAAACCCAGTTTGATGGGGAACGGAGGAGAGCCCGATGAAGGTCCAGATCGAGATCGACTGCACGCCCGAGGAAGCGCGGACCTTTATGGGACTGCCCGACGTCGGGAAGGCCAATGACGTCTATGTCGATGCACTGACCAAGGCGATGAAGGGGGTCTCCAACCCTGAACAGCTGCAGGATTACGCCAAGCAGCTCGCCCCGATGGGCCAGCTCGGCCTGAAGATGTTCCAGAGCTTCGTCGAGGGCGCGACCACCGCAGCGAGTGGCGGCAAGCCCAAGGGCTGATTGCCACTAACACTCTGCTAATGGAGACGATTTTTGCCCTCTCGAGCGGTGCGCCGCCCGCCGGGATCGCAGTCGTGCGGGTGAGCGGGCCTGCGGCGGGCGCGGCGCTTGCTGCGCTCGCGGGTCCGCTGCCCCGGCCACGCCGGGCGGTCACGCGTGGGCTGTGCGATGGCGCGGGCGAGGAGCTCGACCGGGCGCTGGTGCTGTGGCTGCCGGGGCCCGGAACGGCGACGGGCGAGGATGTCGCCGAGTTACATCTCCACGGGGGGCGAGCGGTCGTTGCAGCGGTCGAGCATGCGCTGGAGGCGGTGGCGGGCCTGCGCCGTGCCGAGCCGGGCGAGTTCACCCGCCGCGCTTTCGCGAACGGCAGGATCGACCTGGCCGAGGCGGAGGGCCTTGCCGATCTGCTTGCTGCCGAAACCGAGCTTCAGCGCCGCAGCGCGGCTGCTCTGGCCGGTGGTGCCTTGTCGCGGCAGGTGCAGCAGTGGCGCGACAGCGTGCTGGCGCTGTCTGCACAGGTCGAGGCGGCGCTCGATTTTTCCGACGAGGATGATGTCGAGGCCCTTCCACCAACATTTGCAGCTAACGCGCGCTCGCTTGCGCAATCGCTGGACGAGTGGCTGGAGCGGCCGAGGACCGAGGTCTTGCGCGAGGGCTTCCGGGTGGTGCTAGGAGGACCGCCTAATGCCGGGAAATCCAGCCTGTTCAATGCTTTGCTGGAGAATGAGGCGGCAATCATTGCACCCACTGCCGGGACCACGCGCGACGTGCTGGAACGCCCGGTGGCGCTGGCTGGCGTACCGTTCACCTTCGTCGACACCGCCGGGCTGCGCGACGATACGCACGATCCGGTCGAGGCGATCGGGATCGACCGCGCGCGTGCACAACTCGGCCGCGCCGACTTGGTCCTTTGGCTGGGAACCGAGGGGGAGTGCCCGGAAGGCGCGTGGGAGATCGAGACCAAATGCGATCTCGACGAGCAACCGCGCAAACGGACGGCTGTGCATCGCGTATCCTCACGGACCGGCGAGGGGATCGACGGCCTGCGCGCCGGCCTGATCGACGCGGCGCGGAGGGTGATGCCCAAGCCCGGCCAGGTCGCCCTCAATACCCGCCAGCACGGCCTGCTGCGCGATGCTCACGATGCCCTGAATGCGATAGCCCAGCGTGAAGACCCGCTCCTCACCGCCGAGAAGCTGCGCCTCGCCCGTGTGGCATTCGACCGCCTGATTGGGAACAGCTCGACTGACCACATGCTGGATGCGCTGTTCGGGCGCTTCTGCATCGGCAAGTGATGTTCCACGTGGAACAGCGGCGGTTTGACCGGGTCGCGCGACGCAGCTAATCGCCCGACCATGCACGAGTACGACATTGTGGTGGTCGGCGGCGGACATGCCGGCGTCGAGGCAGCCTGCGTCGCCGCCCGAATGGGCGCGCGCGTGGCGCTGGTCAGCTTCGACCTCGATGCCATCGGCGCGATGAGTTGCAATCCGGCGATCGGCGGACTGGGCAAGGGGCACCTGGTGCGCGAGGTCGATGCCTTCGACGGGGTCATCGGGCGCGCTGCCGACGCGGGTGCGATCCATTACCGGATGCTCAACCGGTCGAAGGGGAGTGCGGTGTGGGGGCCGCGCGTCCAGGCTGACCGCAAGCGGTTCAAGGCGGCGATGCAGCGCATCGTGCGCGCACAGGAGCGGCTCGATCTCATCGCAGGCGAGGTGGCGGCGCTCCGTGTGGAGCAGGACCGCGTCACCGGGCTCGACCTTGCCGATGGCGCGGCGCTCGCGGCGCAGGCGGTGGTGCTGTGTACTGGCACCTTCCTTGGCGGTGTTCTGTTCCGCGGCGAGGAGCGGATCGAGGGCGGCCGCGTGGGTGAGGCGTCGGCGCAGCGGCTCGCGGCGCAGCTGCGCGAGGCGCTGCCGATGGAGCGGCTCAAGACCGGTACCCCGCCGCGGCTCGACGGGCGCACCATAGACTGGGCGACGCTTGAGGAGCAGCCAAGTGACGACGGTGCCTGGACCATGTCTTCGCTCTCGCGGGGCAGGGCTAATCCGCAGGTGTTCTGTGCGATCACGCGGACAAATGCCGCGAGCCACGACGTGATCCGTGCCAACCTCCACCGCTCGCCGCTGTTCTCGGGCGCAATCGGAGCCCAAGGCCCACGTTATTGTCCCTCGATCGAGGATAAGATCCACCGCTTCGGCGATCGCGACGGGCATCAGGTATTTCTCGAGCCGGAGGGGCTCGACACGCATCTGGTCTATCCCAACGGGATCAGCACCTCTCTGCCCGCCGATGTCCAGCTCGCTATGCTGCGGACGATGGACGGGTTGTCCCGCGTGGAAATGGTCGTACCGGGCTACGCAGTCGAATACGACCATATAGATCCGCGCGCGCTGGCACCGACGCTGGAGTGTCGAGCAATTCCCGGCCTATACTGCGCCGGCCAGATCAACGGCACCACCGGGTATGAGGAAGCGGCGGCGCAAGGCCTGGTGGCCGGGATGCATGCTGCGGCGATGGTACTCGGGCACGAGCCCGCACCGCTCGACCGCGCAAATTCCTATCTAGCGGTCATGGTCGACGACCTGACGCTGCAGGGGGTGACCGAGCCCTACCGCATGCTCACCGCGCGAGCCGAATACCGTCTGCGGCTGCGCGCCAACAATGCCTCTACCCGGCTCACACCGCTCGCGATCGCCGCCGGATGCGTATCGGAGGAACGGCGCGATTGGTTCGCACGACGCGACCGCGAGCGCCGTGAATGGCAAGGTGCGCTCGCGGCAGAAGTACTCGCAGCCTCGCTGACCGATGCAGGGTTTGCCACGCGTCGCGATGGCGGACGGCGGACGCTCGGGGAATGGCTCGCTCACGACGGGATCAGTCTCGCGGACCTTGCCCCGTGGCTGCCACAGGGTCTCGACCCGACAGCCGACGTCGCCGCCGAAGTTGCCGAGGACGCCACTTATGCGCCTTATCTCGCGCGGCAGGACGGTGAACTGCGCGACTTGCGTGCGAGCGAGGCCGTGGCGCTCGCGGTTGATTTTCCCTTCGCCGCCGTGCCGGGCCTGTCGAACGAGATGGTCGAGCGCTTGGCTGCCGCCCGTCCCGTGACGCTGGCTGCGGCCGGTCGCATCCCCGGCGTTACTCCGGCGGCGCTTGCTGCCTTGCTGGTGTATGCCCGGAAACTGGACCGCGCGGCGTGATCGAAAGCGAACCCGCTGCGAGGGCGTTCGTCTCCGGGCACGGCGATGCGACAGCAATGGATCGGATTGACCTGCTGCTGTCACGGTTGACCGAGGAGAATGCGCGGCAGAACCTTGTCGCAGCCGCAACGCTCTCGGTGGCGTGGCAAAGGCACGTCGCCGATAGCGCGCAGCTCCTCGGGCATGTTCCACGTGGAACTTCCCCATGGCTCGATCTTGGCAGTGGCGCGGGCTTTCCCGGCTTGGTCATCGCGGCATTGCGACCCGGCGACGAGGTGATTTTGGTCGAATCGCGCCGCAAGCGAATCGACTGGCTCGAGCGGATGATTGCGGAACTGGGCTTGGCGCATTGCACGGTCCAGGGCGGACGCCTGGAAACAGTCGAATCACGGCCAGTGGAGACGATCACTGCGCGCGCGTTTGCCCCGCTGCGGGACATCCTTCATCTATCCGCCCGATTTTCCACAGCGCACACCCGCTACGTGTTGCCCAAGGGGCGTTCGGCGGCGCAGGAATTGGGGGAGATGCCGAAATGGATTCGGCATACGTTCCACGTGGAACAGTCGCTGACCGATCCGGAGGCCGGAATTATCGTCGGGACGCTCAGCAAGGAGGCGCGGGCAAAGCTGTGATCACCATCGCCATCGCCAACCAGAAGGGTGGGGTCGGCAAGACCACGACCGCCATCAACATCGCCACCGCGATGGCCGCAACCGGTTGGAAAACCTTGCTAATCGACCTCGATCCGCAGGGTAACGCCTCGACCGGGCTTGGCATTCCGGCAACGGCGCGCGAGCGTTCGAGCTACGACCTGCTGATCGACGAAACCCCACTTGCCGGGTGTGTCGTGTCGACCAGCATTCCCGGTCTCGACCTCGTTCCCGCAACCGAGGACCTGTCCGGTGCCGAGGTCGAGCTGGTTTCGGTCGAGGATCGCACCGACCGGCTGCGCCGCGCGCTTGCCGGTCACCGCGGCCACGAAATCTGCTTCATCGACTGTCCGCCCTCGCTCGGCCTGCTGACGCTGAACGCGCTCGGCGCGGCCGATACGCTGCTCGTCCCGCTCCAGTGCGAGTTCTTCGCGCTCGAAGGCTTGAGCCAGCTCCTGACTACCGTCGAACGCGTTCAGCAGCGCTTCAACCCCGGTTTGGGCATCGTAGGTGTCGTTCTGACCATGTTCGATCGCCGCAATCGCCTGACCGACCAGGTAGCCGACGACGTACGCGATTGCCTCGGCAAGCTGGTGTTCGAGTCGGTCATCCCGCGCAATGTTCGCCTGTCCGAGGCGCCGAGCCACGGACTGCCCGCGCTGGTCTACGACCACAACTGCGCCGGCAGCCGCGCCTATATCTCGCTCGCGCGCGAACTGATCGGCCGCCTGCCCGAACAGAGGAAAGCCGCATGAGCGACCCTGCCGACCCGATTCGCTTCGACGTCCCGCACCGTCCGGCGGGCGACAAGAAGAAAGGGCTCGGCCGCGGCCTAGGGGCTCTGATGGGCGAAACGCGGCGCGAGGAACCGCTGGTCGTGGCGCGCGATGGCGGCGGCGAGACGGCATCTGCGCCGTCCGCATATCCCAAATCGGGCTTGGCCTCGCTGGCAGTGGCGGCGATCGAGCCGCTGCCTGACCAGCCGCGGCGGCATTTCGATGAAGCGGCGCTCGACGAACTCGCAGCCTCGATCGCTGCGCGCGGGGTAATCCAGCCGGTGATCGTCCGGCCGCTCGCGGGTGGTCGATACCAACTCGTTGCCGGCGAGCGTCGCTGGCGCGCGGCACAAAAGGCGCAGTTGCACGAAATTCCGGCGCTGGTGCGCGATCTCGACGAGCGCGAGGTGACGGCGCTGGCGCTGATCGAGAACATCCAGCGCGAGGACCTCAATCCGGTCGAGGAGGCGCGAGCCTATCACCGCCTCGCCGAGCACGACGGCATGACCCAGGCGGAGATCGCCAAGCTTGTCGACAAGTCGCGCAGCCACGTCGCCAATCTGCAGCGCCTGTTGGCGCTTCCTGGCGAAGTGCTCGACCTGGTCGAAGCGGGCGACCTGTCGATGGGCCACGCCCGCGCGCTTATCGGATCCGAGCGGGCGGTCGACCTGGCGCGCGAGGCCGTGGCGAGCAAGATGTCCGTGCGCGAGATCGAGGCCAGGGTGCGCTCGGGTAACGTACCCGCGGCGCGCAAGGGCCGCGCCTCGCGCGATCCGGTCAAGGATGCCGACATCGCCGCGGTACAGAGCCACCTGGAGGAGTTTCTCGGGTTGTCGGTACGGATAAAGACGGATGCCGATCCTCGCTCGGGCGCGGTCAACATCCGTTATCGCACGCTCGACCAGCTCGACCTGATCTGTCAGCGACTGACCGGCGGCGGAATCTGACCCATCTGGTAAGTACTTGTAATCAAATGGCGAAAATGAACGGATAGGGGTAAATCCTTAACCAGACACCGTTGACGTGTTAACCATACGCAGAAGTAAACACTGAACGTCGATCGACTACGTAAGTCTCCGGATGAACTGCTCAGTTCGTTCGACGGGGCGGTCAACTCGAAGTCCCGTTTCCAGTTTGAAGACCACGCTTGGAAGGGACCACAGGACAATGATCAAGACGCTTCGCATGAGCGCAGCCGGCGCCGCCATCGCATTCGCTGCGCTGGCGACTGCTGCCACTGCCGCCGAAACCGAGACCGCGACCGCCGAGGCGGAAATCGTGCTCGCCTTCACGCTGACCAAGGACACCGATCTCGACTTCGGTGCCATCGTCAATGGCGCCGGTGGCGGCACCGCCGTCATCGCCACCGACGGCACGGTCGCCTGCGGCGGTGCGCTGGTCTGTCACGGCGCCACCACCGCCGCGAGCTTCTCGATCGAGGGCGGCACTATCGGCAAGCGCGTCTATGTCGACCTGCCCGACACCTCGGGCGGCCCGCTGGTCATGGTGCACAGCAATGCTGCGGCACTGATCGCCGGTGGCACCCTGGCCGCCGCGACCGAAATCCAGCTCGATTCGTTCACTGCCACGACCGCCAGCGATGCAGTCGGCGATTACGTGACCATCGCCGACGACGGCACGGGCGTGGGCGAGGCCGACTTCGCCGTTGGCGGGACCGCCACGCTCGACGGCTCTGAAGTCGAAGGAACCTACAGCACGACGTTCGACGTTACCGTCGACTACGAATAAGCCAGTCCCGGCGGGATCGCAGCCCGCCGCAATCGACAAAGCGAGGGGCGCGTCCGTGGGACGTGCCCCTTTTTGCTGCGCCCGGCGATCATCCAGACATGGTTAGGCGGTTTTTAACCATGCTCGCCTAACCCGGGAAACACCTAGGTATTTGCCCGAGTGGGCACTGCAAGGAACGCACAGCAAATGAACGCTCGTCTCTCCGCTTACCTTCGTCGCCCGGTCGCCATATTCGCGCTGTGCGCGGCGGCACTGCTCGCTCCCGCCGGGCCTGCCAGCGCGCAGGGTGACCTCCTCGTGGCCCCGACCCGGGTAGTTCTCGACGGACGGCGCGGGACCGAGGTCATTCTGAGCAATATCGGTAGCGAGGAGGCAACCTATCGCATCGAGCTCGAATTGCGGCGGATGACGCCCGAGGGCGAGCTGGTCGATGTCGAGCCGACGGAGGCGACGGGCGCCGAAGCCGCCGCGCTCGAGATGATCCGCTATGCTCCGCGCCGGATCAGCCTGCCGCCGGGCCAGCCCCAGGCCGTCCGCATCAGTGCACGACCCGGTGCCGAGCTCGCCGACGGCGAGTACCGCGTCCACATGTCGTTCCGCGCCATTCCGCGCCCGGTGTCGGTTACCGACGCTGCCGAGGAGCAGGGCGGCATGCGCTTCCGTCTCATCCCGGTCTACGGTGTCACCATCCCGATTATCGTGCGTCACGGCCGGATCGAGGCCCAGGCCGCCCTTACCGATCCGCGGCTCGAGCGCAGTGGCAGCGAAGCTGCGCTGAAGCTTACTATTGCCCGCGCCGGGCTCGCCTCGACCTATGGCGACGTTCAGGTCAAGCGCCAGGGCAGCGACGAGATCCTCTATGCCGTGCGCGGCCTCGCCGTCTACGCCGAGGTCCCCTCGCGCGAGTTCATCCTGCCTGTCCCGACGGACCAGGCAGCGCAACTCTCCGGTCCGGTCAGGATCGAATATCGCGAACCGGCGGCGAGCGGCGGCGGTTTGATCGCGGCGGTCGACGCGGTTCTGCGCTAGGCACGCGCGCCGCGAGACCGCGGTCCATCCCATGAGCAAGTTCGGTACATACGCCCTGGGCGCCATCGCAGGTTTCGCGGTGGCGTTCGGCGCGTCTGCGCCGGCCAGTGCGCAAACCGATTGGGAGGCGAGCGAGGATGACTTCCTCCTGCTCAAGCTCACCCTCGGCAAGCACGAATTTCTGAACGAAGTGCGCGGTTACCAGACCGATCGCGGCGTGTGCCTCGACCTCGGCGACGTGATCCAGTCGCTCGACCTGCCGGTGCGACTCGACAAGAAGTCGCGCCGCGCAACCGGATGGTTGTTCGCGGAAGACCAGACCTTCACCTTAGACCGCGAAGCGAATACGGTACAAAACAGGAACATTGGTAACGCGCCGCTACAGGGCGACATTTTTGATACCCCCGAAGGCTGGTGCGTGCGGGTCGAGGCGCTGTCGCGCTGGTTCGGGATCAAGCTCACCGCCGATACCTTTAATGCCGCAGTGCGGATCGATAGCGAGACCAAGCTTCCCTTCATCGAGGCGCTCGAGCGGCGAAGTCGCGCCGCGCGACTTCGCAACCGCAGCGCTTCGTTCGATCTCGCGCAGTATCCCCGTGCGGATGCCGAGTACCGGATGTGGCGTGCGCCTTCGGTTGACGTGACTGCGCGCGCGCAGGTCACTTCGCGCAATGGCAGCACTCGGCAGGACATGCGCTACGAGGCCTTCGCGGCCGGGGAACTGGGCAAGGTCAGTTATACCGCGCGACTCGCGTCCGACGATCGTCTCGCGCCCGCGACCTTGCGTCTCACCGCCTATCGCAATGATCCGACCGGTCAGTTGCTGGGACCGCTCAAGGCCACCCGCGCCGCAGTCGGCGACGTGGACCTGCTCGCCGGGCAATTGACCGGGCAGAGCGTGGTCGGGCGTGGCGCTTATGTCGGCAACCTCCCGATCGGCCAGTCTGCGCGCTTTTCGACCACTACGATGCGCGGGGCAATGCCGATCGGCTGGGACGCGGAACTCTACCGCAATGGCCAGCTCATCGCCTTCCAGGGCGAAGCAAACGACGGTCGCTACGAATTCGTCGACATCGAACTCTATTTCGGACGCAACGACTTCGAGGTCGTGCTCTACGGGCCGCAGGGCCAAGTCCGGCGAATCCGCGAGGACATGCCGGTCGGGCAGCAGATGATCGAACCCGGGCGCACGCATTACTGGGCCGGGATCCTGCAGCAGGACCGCGATCTCATCGGGCTGCGGAGCCGGTTCGGCACCGATGGCGACAGCGGCTTCTGGCGTTGGGGCATGGGCGTCGAGCGCGGGCTTGATGCGCGGACCAGCGTGGCGCTGGGCTACCAGAACTTCGTCAACCGCGGTGTGCGGCGGCAGTTTGCCGAGGCCAACGTGCAGCGGACGTTCGGGCCGATGCATGTGCTTGTGGCCGGTGCGCACGAGTTCGGGGGCGGTTTCGCGGCCGAGGCCAATGCGCTCGGCCGCATCGGCCCGGTGAACCTCGCAGCGTTCGCAACCTGGGTATCCGGCGCCTTCACGAGCGAATACACCGACGGGAATCTCGACTACCGCGCCGGATTCCGGGCCGATACATCGTTGAAAATAGGCAAGTTCTCGCTCCCCATCCAAGCCGGCTACAGCCGCATCGCCCAGACCGACGGGACGCGGACCAACGAATGGTTCCTCGGCACCAGCCTGCGCGTGCTCGACACGCTGCTGCGGGCCGAATTGCGCGGGGGCGGCGGGCTCGACGACGACGGCACGAGGCTATCGCCGGGAACAAGGCTGAAGCTGCTGGCGAGCCGGCGCATGTTCGGGTTGAGCGTGCGCGGCGGGTTCGATTACCTGCTCGACGGGCCCGACAGGGGATTGCAGAGCGCGCGGCTGGCGACCGGCAAGGCGCTCGACGAGAAGTCGGAGCTCACTTTCGAGGCCGAATACGACGGAGTCGTCCGCGAGACCGAACTGTCGGTCGGATACTCACGTGAATTCAAACACTTCGCATTACGCGGCGATGCGGGTTACCGCACCGACGGCTCGATCACTGCCGGGCTGTCGCTCGCCTTCAGCCTCGGGCCCGACCCGGTCGGTGGTGGCGTCAGGGTCACCGATGCGAAGCTCGCACGCAATGGGCAGGCGCTGGTCACCGTGTTCCGCGACGATGATGGCGACGGGCGCCGCTCGCCGGGGGAAGAGCCGCTTGAGAACGTCATGATCGAGGCAGGCCTGCGCTTCGACGATGCGGTTACGGCGGCGAACGGCAAGGCGATCGTCGACGAACTGCGCCCGTTCCAGCCGGTGCTGGTCGGGATCGACGAATCCTCGCTCGATGACCCGTTCCTCGTACCCGCGACCCGGGGCGTCGTCGTGGTCCCCCGGCCGGGCGTGTTCACCGAAGTCCTGCTGCCCGTCTCGCCTTCGGGCGAAGTCGAGGGCACGCTGCTGTCGCCCTCGGGCACCGAGCAGCAGGGCGTAACGCTCGAGCTTATCGACAAGCGCGGCGCCGTGGCGGCAACCGCGATCAGCGAGTTCGACGGGTTCTTCCTGTTCGACCGCGTCGCCTACGGCAGCTACCGGCTGCGCATTGCAGGGGATTCTGCGCGCATGCTGGGCGTCCAGCCGGTGCTGCGCGATGGCGTGACGATCGACCGGGGCGCCGATGTCGCGCGGCTCGGCGCGATCCGTTTGACCCATGCCCCCATGACGCTGGCCGCCCGGAGCGAGGTCGGGCCCGGGCCCGACCCGCCGAACTGACGCTGGTCAGTTGCCCTTGATCAGCTTGGTCCGCTTGACCGTGTTGGGAGCCGGCGCTGGAGCAGGCTCATGATGAACCCGGCGCCGCTTGGGTGCGGCATCGGTCCATTCCTCGGTCACCGTCTCGCGCACGACGGCGCGCTGCGGCACCATCACCAGCACGGGCACATAGGCTACAGCCGGATAGGCATAGGCGTGGTGGTAGCCGTAGCCGTAGCCCGGCCAGACATGGCCCGGATAACCGGCGTGGCCGCCCGCCATGTAGCGGTCGAGGTAGAGTTCGCATTCATCGGCGGCCCGGTCGCGATCGTTCGCGGCGCCGATCGCGCTGCCGATGGCCAGACCGGCGAGCCCGCCGACACCTGCACCGATCAGCGTCCCGGCCAGCCGGTCGCCATCTGCAACACGGTTGCCGATTACTCCGCCGACGGCAGCGCCGAGGATGCCGCCGCCCTGGCGCCCGCTGCGGCGCGAGCGTTCGTCGCCATACTGCGCGCGGCAATCGGCCAGCCACCCCTCGCGGTCGAAGGCTTGGGGCGGCAGCGGCGCGGCGCGTGCCGGATAGGCATGGTGCGGCATGGAATGTGGCATTGCATGAGGCGGCGGTGCTTCGTGCCATTCGGGCTGCATCGGCACATCGTCGTGCGCATTTGCCCCATGTTGCACACGATCATGCGCGTCGCTCTGGTAGTGGTCAACATGCGGCGGCGCGACCGGCTGCACGACCTCGGCGCGCTCGTAGACGATCTCGCCTTCGGGAGCGGGCGTCGCGTATTCGTAAGTCCGCTCCTCGTAGGTCATTTCGGGCGCGTCCTGCGCCAGGGCAGGCATGGCGATCGCCGCCGCGCAGCTGGCGGCACCGAGCGGAATCAGGCGGCGAACGGTCATGCAGGAATTCCCCGTTAAGGCGCGCACATCGGGCCGATTCCCCGCGCGTTAACCGGAAACTTACCATCAACTAACGCAGCGACCCAAGAAACCGGATTGCGCTGTCCCGTTTCGGGGCGAACCGACCGGTCAGATGCGGTCGGAGAGCAGAGTAGCCAGCGCTTCGAACCCCGCGGCGTCCTCGGAATCGAACCGGGCGAGGTGGGGACTGTCGAGATCGATCACAGCGATAACCGCACCGTCGCGCGCGACCGGCACCACCAGCTCCGACCGGCTCGCGGCGTCGCAGGCGATGTGACCCGGGAAGGCATGGACATCGTCGACGAGCTGGGTCTGGCCGGTCGCTGCGCAGGTCCCGCAGACGCCACGTCCGAGGGGAATGCGGATGCAGGCGGGGCGTCCGGCGAAAGGCCCGAGCACCAGCTCGCCCTCGACCATGCGATAGAACCCGGCCCAGTTCAGGCCCGGCACGAAGTCCCGCACCAGCGCGGCGACGTTGGCCATGTTAGCCACCGCGTCGCGCTCGCCCTCGGTCAGCGCTGCGGCTGCCTGGTGCAACTGGCGGTAGAGTTCCGGCTTGGCGAGGCCGGGTTCCGGCGCGAAATCGTACATGTGGCGCTCTCTAGTCGCCTCGGCCATTGCCGCAAGCCCGGTGTGGCCTTATCCATCGCGCCATGACCCTGCGCCGCAAGCTGTTTATCGCCCTCGTCGTCATTCTCGCGATCATAGGCGCCTTCGCCGCCTGGATCTGGCGCGGCGATGCCGCCGGGCTGTCGGTCGACGCGGTGACGGGCACCGATCCGACGATCGAGGAGCCTGCTGCGGAGATGTTCCCGACCGTGCGCATCGCCAAGCCGATCGGCTGGGCCGAGGGTACGGCCCCACAGGCCGCAGAGGGGCTGACCGTGGCGCGCTTCGCCGAAGGACTCGACCACCCGCGCGTGATCCACACCCTGCCCAACGGCGACGTGCTGGTCACCCTGACCCGCGCGCCCGCCAGTGGCGAGGGCGGCGGGATCACCGGCTGGATCGCTGACCTGCTGATGAGCCGGGCGGGGGCGACCGGGGCCTCAGCGAACGAGCTCGTTCTGTTGCGCGATGCCAACGGCGATGGCGTCGCCGAAACCCGCGCTACGCTGACCGACGACCTCGATTCGCCTTCCGGGATCGCATGGGCCGACGGCACGCTCTACATCGCCAACCACGACGAGGTGCTCGCCTTCCCCTACACGCCCGGTCAGACGCGGCTCGGCGGCGAAGGGCGCAAGCTGATGGACCTGCCGGCAGCGGGCAACCACTGGATGCGCAACATCGAGCTCAATCCCGAAGGCACGGCGCTCTACGTCGCGGTCGGCTCGGATTCCAACATCGGCGAGAAGGGGATCGAGGCCGAGGAAGGCCGCGCGATGATTTGGGAGCTCGATCTCGAAAGCGGCCAGGCGCGTCCGTTCGGTGCGGGTCTGCGCAATCCCAACGGGCTCGACTGGAACCCGTGGAGCGGCGAGCTGTGGACGACGGTCAACGAACGCGACATGCTCGGTTCCGACCTCGTGCCCGATTACCTGACCAACGTGCCGGTCGGCGCGCAGTACGGTTGGCCCTGGGTCTACTGGCGCAACAACATCGACCGCCGGGTCGAGGCGCCGATGCCGCAGTTCCTGATCGAGTACACCCGCCGCCCCGAATACGCGCTCGGCCCGCACGTCGCGGCGCTCGGCCTCGTGTTCAGCAAGGAAGGCGACCGGATGGGCGGCACGTTCGGGCAGGGCGCATTCATCGCCCGGCACGGCTCTTGGAACCGCAAGCCGCCCTCGGGCTACGACGTGGTCTATGTCGCTTTCGACGAGCGCGGCAATCCGCAGGGCAAGCCGGTTCCGGTGCTGACCGGGTTCCTCACCGGCGAGGGGACGACACGCGGTCGGCCGACTTGGGTCGAATGGGCGGGAGATGGCTCGCTCCTGGTGAGCGACGACACCGCTGGGATCATCTGGCGCGTGGTGGCGACCGGGGCGCAGCCGCGCGCGGCGATCGTGCGACCCGAGCGTCGTTCGCTCCCGCCGCAGCGCGAACTGCGCGGCGGGACGGCCTCGTTCCGCGAGGAAGACGACCCGCGCTAGAGCGCCACGCCGGCGCGCCCGGCAAGCTCGACGACATAATGCCAGGCGATGCGTCCCGAGCGGGCTCCGCGCCGCCGCGCCCATTCCAACGCGTCGGCCTCGTCCCACGGCAGCGCGTGGCGCGCCGCATACGCAGTGACGATGCCGAGATAGGTATCCTGGTTGCAGGTGTGGAAGCCCAGCGCGATGCCGAACCGGTCGGCCAGCGCGAGCCGGTCGTCGACCACGTCGCGCGGATTGAGCGGATCGTCCTGTTCGGCAGCGCTGCGCGGCACGATCGCGCGCCGGTTCGCGGTGACGGCAAGGCGGACATTGGCGGGTCGCGCCTCGACCCCGCCCTCCAGCCAAGAGCGCAGCCGCCGCGGTCCCTGAAGGTCGTCGTCGGCGAAACCGAGGTCGTCGCAATAGACGAGGAAGCGGCGCGGCGCCTCGGCCAGCCGCGCGAACAGCAGCGGCAGGGTGTCGAGTTCGTCCGCCGCGACCTGCACCAGCGCGAGATCCCCCTCGCCGTCGCGTTGCACCGCGACCGTCGCCGCGCGGACCAGCGCTGACTTGCCCATGCCGCGCGCGCCCCACAGGAACATGTCGTGTGCCGCCGCGCCGCGCGCATGGCGGGAGAGGTTTTCGGTCACCTCCGCCTTCTGCGCGTCGATGCCCAGCAGCAGATCGAGCGGTGGCGCTTCAATCGCGGCGACTGCGCGCGCCGCGCCGCCGGACCAGACGTAGGCCGGGTGGGACAGCCAATCGGGCTCGGGCTGCCCGGACCCGGCCAGCCGCTCGAGCGCGGCGGCGATCCGGGCCAAGGCCTCGTCGCTCATCTCAGCCGGCAAGCTGCTCGGCGGTGAGCGCGTACAGCCCCGCCGCCCCCGCGGTGGCAGATGCGCGCAGCCCCGCGGCCTCGGGGACGATCCGGTCGAGGAAGAAGCGCACCGTGACCGGCTTGGTTTTCGCCAGCGCGGGCGCCTCACCCGCCTCGATTGCCGCGAGTTGCCTGGTGAGCTGCCATCCCGCGACGGCCACCGCGCACATCGTGCAGAACGGGACGCTGCCAGCGAGCCGGTCGTCGAGGCTGGCCTCGCTCGCCATCCAGCGCCCGATCTCGCTGCACTCGCGGGCCAGTGCCGCCAGCGCGGGTTCGCTCGCGGCATCGCGCGCGATCTCGGCCATCAGCGCGTCGAATACCGCTCCACGTTCCAAGCCGAGCTTGCGGGTGACGAGGTCCGCTGCCTGAATTCCGTTGGTACCCTCGTAAATCGGCGCGATCCGCGCATCGCGGTAATGCTGCGCCGCGCCCGTCTCCTCGACGAACCCCATGCCGCCGTGGATCTGCACGCCGAGGCTGGCGATCTCGCAGCCGAGATCGGTGCCCCAGGCCTTGAGCATGGGCACCAGCACGTCCGCCCGCGCCCCCGCGGTCGCGTCGCCCAACGTCCCACGGTCGACCTGCCCCGCCGTGTAGTACAGCAGCGCCCGTGCGCCTTCGGTCAGCGCCTTCATCCGCAGCAGAGTGCGACGCACGTCGGGGTGCTCGACGATCGCGACCGGCGCCTTGTCGGGCGAGCCGGCGCGCGCGGACTGGACGCGGTCGCGGGCATAGGCGAGTGCGGCCTGCGTCGCGCTCTCCCCGATCTGCACACCCTGATTGCCGACGTTGATCCGCGCATTGTTCATCATCGTGAACATGGCCGCGAGGCCGCGGTTTTCGGCCCCGACCAGTTCGCCGATGCATGCGTTGTTGTCGCCATAGCTCATCACGCAGGTCGGCGACGCCATGATGCCGAGCTTGTGTTCGAGGCTGACGCAGCGCAGGTCGTTACGCGGCCCGAGAGAACCGTCGTCGTTCACATGATACTTGGGCACCACGAACAGCGAGATGCCGCGGCTGCCCTCGGGCGCGTCGGGCAGGCGCGCGAGGACGAGGTGGACGATATTCCCGGCCAGCTCGTGCTCGCCCCAGGTGATGAAGATCTTGGTGCCGCGGATGAGGTATTTGCCCGCATGTTCGCCATCCTTGATCGGGACTGCCATCGTGCGCAGCGCGCCGACGTCGCTGCCCGCCTGCGGCTCGGTCAGGTTCATCGTGCCCGACCATTCGCCGCTCACCAGCCGGGGCAGGTACTTCGCCTTCTGCGCGGCGCTGCCGTGGTGGTCGAGCGCCTCGATCGCGCCGACCGAGAGCATCGGCAGCAGGTTGAAAGCCATGTTGGCGGTGCCGAGATTCTCGAGCACGTTGCAGGCGAGCGTGAAGGGCATCCCCTGTCCGCCATGTTCGACCGGTCCGGCGATAGCGTTCCACCCCTGGGCGACATACTCGTCGTAGGCCGGGCGGAAACCGTCGGGAACGCGCACCACGCCGTTTTCCAGCCTTGCACCCTCGAGGTCGCCGACCCGGTTGAGCGGCGCCCACTCGCCCGAGGCAAGCGCGGCCACGCCTTCGACGATCGCCTCGACCAGATCGGGCTCTGCAGCGGCGAAGCGTTCGCTCGCGGCAAGTTCCGCGATGCCCGCATTGGCGCGAATGGCGAGAAGCTGGTCCTGGACGGCCGGGGTATAGCTCACGGGGGTATTCCTCTTGGCTTTGCGCGCGCGCTCAATATAGCGCCCGGGCATGGGCGGCAAATACGTTACGGAAACGCTTTGCGCGGACGCAGCGGGAATCGCGCGCGGGGCGTCCTTGCTGCGCGATGGCGAGCTCGTCGCGGTGCCGACCGAGACGGTCTACGGCCTCGCCGCGCGGGCCGACAGCGACGAGGCGGTCGCGCGGATCTATGCGGCGAAGGGCCGCCCCGACTTCAACCCGTTGATCGTGCATGTCGCGGACATTGAACAGGCGCGTCGGCTCGCCACGTTCGACGCGCGGGCGGAAAGGCTTGCCGGTCAGTTCTGGCCCGGACCGCTGACGCTGGTGCTGCCGCTCCACAGCGAGGCCCGGCTGGCGCCGGCGGTGACCGCGGGGCTGGTAACGGTTGCGCTACGCAGCCCGGCCCATCCGGCGATGCGGATGCTGCTCGCAGCGGTCGGAGCGCCGCTCGCCGCGCCGTCGGCCAACCTGAGCGGCGGTGTCAGCCCGACCGCAGCAGCGCACGTGGGCGAGGGGCTGGATGGTGCCATCGCGGCGGTGATCGACGGGGGCGAATGCGCGCAGGGTCTCGAATCGACCATCGTCGCCCTGCGCGCGGACGGTAGCTGGCAGTTGCTGCGACCCGGGCCGGTCACCGAACGCGAGCTTGCCGACGTACTCGGTCCGGCGGTTGAAGTTTCCGATGCGGGGATCGAGGCGCCGGGGCAGCTGGCGAACCATTATTCTCCCGGCAAGCCCGTGCGGCTCGATGCCGTGCGGGCGGAGGATGATGAGTTCCTGATCGGCTTCGGCTCAGTCGGCGGCCACTGCACACTCTCGGCTTCGGGCGATCTGGTAGAGGCCGCAGCGCGACTCTATGCCTCCCTCCACCAGGCGGCGCGTTCGGACAAGTCGCGCGTCGCCGTGGCACCGGTGCCGGACACCGGCATCGGGCGCGCGATCAACGACCGCCTGCACCGCGCCGCAGCCTAGCGTCTGGGCTCGGATTCGGGCGGAGGTGGCGGCAGGGTCCGCGCCACGGCCTGGATCTCGGCGTAGGTGGTCTGGGCATTGCTGCACGCCCGACGGTCACCGTCGCGGCAATCCTCAAGTTGCTGGTCGTAGCGCCGCTCGAGCCGCCCGAGTTCCTCCTCGCGCTTGCGCAACTCGCGCCCGCGCTTCTCGTCTGCCTCGGACTGGCTGGTGGTGGCTAGATCGACCGCCTTGCCTGCTATCCGTACCGGGGCGGTGACGACATCCACGGCCGCCCTGGCGAGGCATCCGCCCAGCGGCAGCGCCAAGGCGAGGGCGCAAGAAAATCGGGCTATGCCGCGCATCGGAAATCTCCTCGCGCGCGGCATAGCCCGTTTCGCCCGTCCTGGCGATGAACGATCCGGTCAGGGTGCTTCGGGGGCTTTCGGCGCTTCCGGCGGGACCGGATTGGCTGGCGGCACCGGTGCTTCGGGCGCGACGGTGTTGCCGCATGTGACCCGACCGGAACCCATCGCCTTGACCGTGCAGGTCGCCGATCCGGTCACCGTCACGTCGCCCGATCCCATGATCTTCGCCTCGACCGTGCCGTCGGAGGCGAACTCGGCATCGCCCGAACCCATAATGTTGAGTTCGGCGCGATCGACCTTCAGGCCCTTGGCCTCGAAGCTGCCCGATCCGGCCACCGTCAGGTCAAGCGCCGTGGCCGTGCCCGCCACGCCGAAGGTGCCCGAACCCATGATGTTGGCATCGAGCTGGTCGGCGGCGAGGCTCGCCACGTCGAGACGGCCCGAACCGGCAATGGTGACCTCGGCCTCGCGCGCCATGGTCTGCGCCGCGACCCCGCCCGATCCGGCGATCACGATCTTGCGCGGCGCGGGCATGGTAACCCGGACGGTGGCAACCGCATCGCCGCGGTTCCATTCGCCTTTCTCGCGCAGGATGCCGAGCGTGCCCTCGCTGAAGGTGAAGCGCAGCGCGTCGACCGCGCGCTGGTCGCCCTCGACGTCGATGTCGAGCGCGGTGCCACTGGTCACGACGACCGTGTCTGGTGCGGCCAGAACGAGTTCGGTCGGCGCCTCGCCGCTCGTGTCGAGTTCGGAGAGCGGCACGCCTTCCTCGTCGTTGATGCGGATGTTCATGTCCTTGCAGCCGGCCAGACCGGCGGCAAGCGCGAGCGCGGCGACCGGAGCCAGCCCGCGCAGGATTTTCTCGAACTTCATTTCCCGACTCCTCCTAAGCGTATTACCGATATAATACGGCAACTGGCGCGCGACAAGCGCACCACGGAAAAGGGCCGCCCTCGCGGGCGGCCCTTCGTCGGTTTCCCGATGTCGCTGGTCGAGTCAGGCCTCTTCGGCGTTCTCGTAATACTGCGGCGCGTGCTCGCGCAGGACGCCGAGGATCTTCTCCAGCGCGGCGGGTTCGTCCGTCTTTTCCATCGCTGCCAGCTCGCGCGCGAGGCGGCTCGAGGCGGCCTCGAAAATTTGCCGTTCGGAATAGGACTGCTCGGGTTGGTCCTCCGGGCGGAACAGGTCGCGGGTTACCTCGGCGATTGAGACGAGGTCGCCCGAATTGATCTTGGCCTCGTATTCCTGCGCGCGGCGGCTCCACATGGTCCGCTTGACCTTGGGCTTGCCCTTGAGCGTCTCCATCGCTTCCTTGAGCGTCTTGTCACTCGAGAGCTTGCGCATGCCGATCGCCTCGACCTTGTTGGTCGGAACGCGCAGCGTCATGCGTTCCTTCTCGAACCGCAGAACGTAGAGCTCGAGCTGCATGCCGGCGATTTCTTCGTGCTGCAGTTCGATCACACGGCCGACGCCATGCTTGGGGTAAACGACATAGTCACCGACCTCGAAGGCGGGAGCGCTGCTTGCCATGATAGTCCTTTCCTCGCAGGTCAGGCCCGGTCGCACGAACAGTCAAACGGGACGACGACCGGGCCGGGTGGCGCGGTCGGGAACCGGTTGTGGCTGTGGCGAGTGGTCCTGCCTTTCCGTGTCTCAGCGTCTGTCGCCGGGGCCAGGCCGGCGCAGTTGTTGCATTATATAGCACGACGGCAAGAAAATTGCGAGTCCCTGCTTGGGACGCGCCCGGGCACCGCGAATCAGTCGCCTTCGCCGGGTTCGGGGGTGAAGTATTTCTCGAACTTGCCCTCTTCGCCTTTGTGCTCGTCGGCGTCGGCGGGCGGTTCCTTCTGGCTCGTGATATTTGGCCATTCGGCGGAATACTGCGTATTCAGTTCGAGCCACTTTTCGAGCCCGTCCTCGGTGTCCGGCAGAATGGCCTCGGCCGGGCATTCGGGCTCGCACACGCCGCAGTCGATGCACTCGCTGGGATTGATCACCAGCATCGTCTCGCCTTCGTAGAAGCAGTCGACCGGGCAGACCTCGACGCAGTCGGTGTACTTGCACTTGATACAGGCGTCGGTGACGACGTAGGTCATGGCGGACTGTTCCCCTTGGTGGCGGTGCCTTTGCCTGCTGCTATTGCGCTTTGCACGTGGCCGTCAAGCACCCGATAGCACGCCTGCGCCTCGCTGGCGGGGCCGCGCCGGACGGGAAGCGACAGGACTTCAACGATCTTGACCGCGCTGCCTAGCGGAAGTGTCAGGACGTCGCCGGGTTCCACCGGCAGGCTCGCCCGTGTCACGCGCGTAGCATTGCAGCGCACGTGACCGCTCTCCACCAGCCGCTGCGCCATTCCGCGAGTCTTCACGAAACGCAGGCGGCACAGCAGCCGGTCGATCCGCATCAGCGAACGAGGTCCGCCAGTGCAGCGAATGCGCTACCCGGTGCCGGGGCCGCCCGTTCCTCGCGCACCTGCTTGCCGCGCGCGGGGCGCCATTCCCAGTTGTCGGGCGCAGGGGGACCGAAGGCATCTTGCGCCAGCTTGCGCGCGGGCACGCGGCGAAAACCGGCAGCACCGAGCAGGCGCTCGTGGCTGTCTGGGGTCAGTCCGGTCGAGATCGCCAGCGCCGGATCGATGCGGCAGCGGCGCCCGCCCGCATTTTGCCGCTGCTCGTGCGCGGCGCGCAGGATCTTCTCCGCCACGTCGATGCGGATGAACTGGCCTCCGGCCGGGCGATACCCCGAAGGCAGGCGGCCTTCGCCGGGAAGGACGGAGGCCATTGCCTCGCTCAACGGACGCCGGTCGGCCCCGATGGCGTGAAGCACCTGGCGCGGGGCGGGCTTGAGCATGTCGCGCGCAAACACGTCGAGTGCGCCGAATGTAACGCCCAGCCGCCGCAGAATCGGGCGCAGCTCCTTGGGCAGGTTTTGTAGCCCGGCCTTGTCGCGCGCGACGTAGCCCTTGCCTGCCGCTAGCGTGAGCAGGAGCGCCCGCGCCTGCGATCCGACCGCGGGGTCGCGCGCCGCCTCGCGCAGTTTCGCCAGTGGCTCGAGTGGACGGAGCCGCGCTGCGAGCCATTGTTCGAGCGCCGCGCGGAACTGTACACGCGCCGCGTCGGGCAGGGCGGCGAGATCGCGCTCGGGCACCAGCCGGACCTGGGTCGCGTCGTCGCCGGTTTCGAGCCGTGCGATGCGTCGCCCATCCCACCAGATCGCACCTTCGCGCAGCGTCACGCCGTCGAAAGCCGACGTGACCAGCGCCTCGGCGCGCTCGGTCAGCAGGCGCGGCAGCGCCTTCTCACCTGCCGCGAGCAGCATGCGCCGGTCCTCGTGATTGGCGCGGTGATCGACGGTGAAGCCGAACCCCTGCATCCGTCCGATCGGCTCGTCCTCGACGAGCACGGTGCCATCGGGTGCGGTCGTGACCGGCAGCAGCCCGGCATCCTGTCCCAGTGTCTTCATCAGGATTGCAGTCCTCCGGTTGACGAATCGTTCGGTCAGGCGCGCATGTAGCGCATCGGACAGCTTGGCTTCCACCGCGCGCGCGCGCGCGGCCATCTCGTCGCGGGCAAGGACCCAGTCGGGCCGCTGGGAGATATAGGCCCAGGTTCGTACCGCGGCGATGCGGCCCTGCAGCGTATCGATATCGCCCTGCGTCCGGTCGAGTTCGGCGATGCGCGCGGCGACGTAGTCCGCGCCGAGATAACCCTGCTGCAGGTCCTGCCACAACCGTGCGACAAAGCGCGCATGCTGGTCGGCACCGAGCTGGCGGAAATCGGGCAGCGAGCAGGCTTCCCAGAACCGGCGGATTTGGCCGGGGGTCTTCACCGTTTCCGCCACCGGTTCCCCGGCGAGCCGCTTGAGCACCGCGAGATCGATCGCCTCGGGTGCCGCAGCTAGCCCCGGCTCCAGCGGCGGCGCCTCGAGATCGCCGATCAGCGTGGCAAGCGTGTCGAAGCGCGGCTCGGCCCCGCGCCAGAACAGCCTGGTGAGCGGAGCGAAACGGTGCTCCTCGATCGCGTAGATTTCTTCCTCGGTGAACTCGGGCGCCTCGCCGCTCATTCCCGCGAGCGTGCCGAAGGTGCCGTCCTTCTGATGGCGCCCCGCGCGCCCGGCGATCTGGGCCATCTCCGCCGGGAACAGGCGCCGTTGCTGCCGCCCGTCGAACTTGCTCAGGCCGGCGAACGCGACGTGGGTGACGTCAAGGTTCAGCCCCATGCCGATCGCGTCGGTGGCGACGATGTAGTCGACTTCGCCCGACTGGAACAACGCCACCTGGCGGTTTCGGGTCTCGGGGCTCAAGGCGCCCATCACCACCGCCGCGCCGCCCCTGAAGCGGCGAAGCATTTCCGCGACGGCGTAAACCTGCTCGGCAGAGAAAGCGACGATCGCGCTGCGAGGCGGCATCCGGCTGAGCTTGCGCGGGCCGATGTGCTTGAGCGTCGAGAAACGCGGCCGTGAGACGATCTCGGCTTCGGGCAGCAGCGACCGAACGAGCGGCTCGAGCGTGCCAGCGCCAAGCAGCATCGTTTCCTCGCGTCCGCGCGCGTGCAGGAGTCGGTCGGTGAACACGTGGCCACGCTCCGGATCGGCGCCGAGTTGCGCTTCGTCCAGCGCCACGAACGCATGCCCGCCACCCAAGCGCGGCATCGCCTCCGCCGTGCACAGGAAATAGCGCGCGTCCTTCGGCTCGATGCGCTCCTCGCCGGTGATGAGCGCGACCTGGCGTTCGCCCTTGATCGCGACCACCCGGTCGTAGACCTCGCGCGCCAGCAGGCGCAGCGGGAAGCCGATCGCCCCGCTCGCATGGCCGCACATGCGCTCGATCGCGAGATGCGTCTTGCCGGTGTTGGTCGGCCCGAGAACGGCCTTGAGCTTGCTGTCGGTCACTCACGCCAATGTGGCGACGGCGCGCCGCCGGGGCAAGCGACCGGACAACTGCACGGCCCGTCGAAAGCCGGACTCGGCTCGTCGCCTTTTAAAGCGCCCTTAACTTTAATCGCGCAGGGAAGGGCGGCATAGGGGGCGTTCGGGACGGGTCGCATCAACCCATACGGACAGGCCGCCCCGGTTGGAGGGTGCGCGTGTATACGCAGCGCGGACAGGACGGGATCGACGCGATCGTGGTCGCCGATGAGGGCGGCTGGCGCGCCGCTGCCCTGTCGCATTCGCAGATCCACCCTGACGATCGCAGCACCGATCGTCGTATCGGCCAGCCGCGCAAGCTGGCGCGGCAGCATGGCCTTGCCGATCGTTACGATGCGTGGCGGCTCGGCGTGTCGGAGCGGCTCGACCGGTTCGACCTCGCGCCCGACCTCGCCTGCCACATCGGCAGCCGCAAGTGGTTTCGCGGGCTCGGCACCATGATCGCGCTGTCGGCGCTGGCGGTCGGTTTCTGGCCCAGTTTCGGCCCGCTCGAGGCCGCCCCCGCAATGCGCATCGACGATGGTGCGCGCGACGAATTTCGCAGCCAGATGATCATGCCGCTCGCGCTGGGATCGGACAGCGGCCGCCGGATGGGCGCGACGCTCGACGTTACCCCGCTCCGCAGCGCGCCCGAGCGTCCGACTCAGCAGTTCATCGCCACGCTGTCGCGCGGCGACAGCTTCGCGCGCATGCTCCAGCGGGCGGGGGTCGGGGGCGGCGATGCCTCGCGCGTGCTGGCGCTGGTCGGTAATGCAGTCGAGCTGGGCGAGATCCCGGCGGGAACGCAGGTCGACATCACGCTCGGTCGCCGCAGTCAGCCAGGTGCACCGCGCCCCCTCGACGAACTTTCGTTCCGCGCCCGGTTCGATCTGGCGCTGGAAGTGACCCGCACCGGCGGCAATCTCGCGCTCACGCGTGTGCCGATCCGGGTCGACGATACCCCGCTCAGGATTCGCGGGACCGTCGGCAGCAGCCTCTACCGTTCGATGCGCGCAGCGGGCGCGCCGGCCAGCGCGGTCCAGCAGTATCTCAGCGCGCTGTCGGAACAGGTCGACATGGACCGCTCGGTTCGCCCGACCGATACTTTCGACCTGATCGTGCAATACCGCCGCGCCGCCACCGGCGAACGCCAGGCCGGGCGGCTGGTCTATGCCGGGGTCGATCGCGGCGACAAGCCGCAGGTCCAGCTGATGCGTTGGGGCAGCGAGGGCCGCTTTTTCGAGGCGTCGGGCGTGGGCGAGCAGAAGAGCGGGCTGGTCTCGCCCGTGCCGGGTTCGATGTCCTCCCGCTTCGGCATGCGCCGTCACCCGATCCTCGGTTATCGCCGGATGCACAGCGGAGTCGATTTCCGCGCCGGGCACGGCACGCCGATCGTCGCGGTGACCGACGGGCAGGTCCAGGCGGCGGGCCGCATGGGCGGCTGCGGCATCGCGGTGCGGCTGTCGCACGGCGGCGGGCTCGGCACGCGCTATTGCCACATGAGCCGCCTCGCGGTGAATTCCGGGCAGAGCGTGCGGCGTGGGCAGGTGATCGGCTATGTCGGCTCGACCGGCCTCTCGACCGGCGCGCACCTCCACTACGAGATGTATCGCAATGGCCGCGCGGTCGATCCGGCGAGCGTCCAGTTCGTCACCCGCGCACAGTTGTCGGGCGAGGAATTGCGCCGCTTCCGGGCTGCGCTCGGCGCGATCAAGGGTGTCGCGCCCGGTGCCGCGCTGACCGCCCTCGCCCCGACCGCGGCCGAAACTACGAGCGAGGAGCCCGTGCGCGAGATCGACAAGCTCGATGCACCGCGTCCGCTTCGGTGATGACGACCGGCTGACGCCGATTGAAAGCCCTGCCGGTTTGCGGCAGGACCAGACCCCATGACCGCCAGCTATCCCGCCCTGCGTCTGCGCCGCACCCGTGCCAGCGGGTGGAGCCGTGCGCTGCATCGTGAGACGATGCTCACGCCCGCCGACCTGATCTGGCCGCTGTTCGTGACCGCGGGCGAGGGGGTGGAGCAGTCGATCGCCTCGCTGCCCGGCGTGTCGCGCTGGTCGGTCGACGGCATCGTGGCGCGCGCGAAGGAAGCGGTCGATCTCGGCATCCCCTGCCTGGCGCTGTTCCCCAACACCGAGCCCGATCGCCGCACCGATGACGCCAAGGAGGCGCTGAGCGCGGACAACCTGATGTGCCGCGCGATCCGAGCGATCAAGCAGGCCTGCGGCGACGATATCGGCGTGCTGACCGACGTGGCGCTCGATCCCTATACCAGCCACGGCCAGGACGGGCTGCTCGATAGCGCCGGCTACGTCACCAACGATGCGACGGTGGAAGTGCTGGTCGGGCAGGCATTGAACCAGGCTGCCGCCGGGGCCGACGTAATCGCGCCGTCGGACATGATGGACGGCCGGATCGGCGCGATCAGGGCTGCGCTGGAGGAAGCGGGCCACCACAACGTCCAGATCATGAGCTACGCCGCCAAATATGCGAGCGCCTTCTACGGCCCGTTCCGCGATGCGGTCGGCTCGGGCGGGCTGCTCAAGGGCGACAAGAAAAGCTACCAGATGGACCCGGGCAACGCCGGGGAGGCGCTGTGCGAGGTCGCGCTCGACCTGGCCGAGGGCGCCGATAGCGTGATGGTCAAGCCGGGGCTGCCCTATCTCGATATCGTGCGGCGGGTGAAGGAGCGGTTCGACGTGCCGGTCTTCGCCTACCAGGTCAGTGGCGAGTACGCGATGATCGAGGCGGCTGCGGCTGCCGGTGCGGGGAACCGCGACGCGCTGGTGCTGGAAACGCTGACCGCGTTCAAGCGCGCCGGATGCAGCGGCGTGCTGACCTACCACGCGGCCCACGCCGCGCGCTTGCTCGGGGCCTGAGCATGGTTGCCGGTTTCCGCCACGAGAGCGATCGCCTGATCCTGCGCGACTGGCGCGAAGATGACTGGCCGCGTTTCTTCGCAGTTACCAATACGCCTGCAGTGATGCGCTGGCTCGGCGGGCTGCTCGATGCCGAAGGCATGGCGGCAACCCGCGCGCGGGTCGAAGGTTGCGCCGCGCAACATGGCCATTGCTTTTGGGTCGTCGAGCGCAAGGAGGACGGCGAACTGCTCGGCTTTTGCGGCCTGAAGCGCGCCGATGCGCCGGGTTCGACCGTCACCGGCATGCCCGAGATCGGCTGGCGGCTCCGCGAGGATGCCTGGGGCCAGGGCTACGCGAAAGAAGCGGCCATCGCCTCGCTCGCCCTGGCCTTCGACCGCTTCGGCGCGGAGGAGGTGGTCGCGCTCACCGTGGCCGACAACACCGCGAGCTGGGGCCTGATGGAGCGGCTCGGGATGCGCCGCCGGCCCGAGCTCGATTATCCCGATCCGCGCTACGATCCGCCGTGGCGCGACACGATCGTCTATTCGATCGCCCGCGATGCCTGACATCGTCGCCGAGACTGAGCGGCTGGTGCTGCGCACCATCGAGCCGGGCGATGCGGAACTGCAATTCCGCCTTCTGAACACGCCAGCGGTCATGGAGCGGCTCGGCGGCGTCAAGGAACTGCACGAGATCGAGGCCAAGCACGCCAAGGCAATGGCCTGGTACGCGCGTGACGGCTTCAGCTTCCTGATGATGATCGAGAAGGAAACCGGCGAACTGGTCGGCCATTGCGGGATCAAGCTGGTCGACAATCCGCTGGCGAAGAACCTTGGCGATCACGAGGTCGGCTGGCTGGTCCGCGAGGATCGCTGGCGGCGCGGCTACGCCGAAGAGGCGATACGCGCGGTGCTGGATTGGGCGTTTCGCCGCGTCGGCGCCCCCCATGTCGTGGCGCTGACCAGCCAACTCAACGTCGCGAGCTGGAAGCTGATGGAGAAGCTCGGGATGGAACGGCGCGCCGATCTCGATTTCGACGATCCTGCCTATCCGCCCGAGGACCGCACGACGATTCTCTATTCGCTCACCGCTTCGCAATGGGAGACCGTGCGATGAACAGACCCGGCGTCAACATCGTCCCGATCCACGGCAAGACCCCGCAGATCGACCCGAGCGCCTTCATCGCGCCCGGCTGTACGATCGTGGGCGACGTGACCATCGGGCCTGGGAGCTCGATCTGGTACAACTGCGTGTTGCGCGCCGACGTCAGCCGTATCGTGATCGGCGCGCGCAGTAACGTGCAGGACGGCAGCGTGCTCCACTGCGACCCACCGCGCCCGGGCGATCCGGACGGCTCCCCGCTGATCATCGGCGACGACGTGCTGATCGGCCACATGGCGATGGTTCACGGCTGCACGATCCACGATCGCGGCTTCGTCGGCCTCGGCGCGATCGCGATGAACAAGGCGGTGATCGGCTCGGACGCTATGCTCGCCGCGGGCGCAATGCTGACCGAGGGCAAGGTGATGGGGACACGCGAGTTGTGGGGCGGCCGCCCGGCGCGGCTGATGCGCACCCTCGACGACGCCGCCATCATGGGCATGCGCATGGGTGTCGCGCATTATGCCGAGAACGCCAAAGCGCACGCGGCGGCGGTCGGAGAAGGGCTTGGCTAACCCTCCGGCGTCGCCGGCTGGCGCATGTACCGGAACATGAAGCCGACGTAGTCCGCCTTGCCCAGCGGCAGGCCGGCAGCGCGCAGGATCGCATAGGCGGTCATCAGGTGAAAATAGAACTGCGGCAACGCCCAGTCGCGCACGTAGCTTTCGGTTTGCAGGTCGAACGTCATGCCGTTCGCCAGCGAGAGCTCGACCGGCGCATCGTCCGCACCGAACGGCGTTTCGCGCCAGCCCTTGATCAGTGCCCGCGTCGCGGACACCCGCTCGCGCGCGGCGGCGAGCGTCGTGTCGTCGATATCGCTCGAAGAATAGGCGACCCCCGCCGCGCCCGCCATGGCTTCGCCCGGGAGGTTGCAGGCGAACCGGATCTGGCGCGCCAGCGGGAACATTTCGTCGGTCAGCGCGCGTTCGAGCAGCGCATCGCCAGCTTCGTGGTCGGCGGCCTTTGCCAGCCAGCCGTCGAGCGAGCCGAGCATGTTGTCGTAGGTGGTGAGCAGGAACTGGTTGAGGTGCATGGGCGGGCGTTAGCCTTCGCTTAGTCGCGGATCAACGCTCGCAGGCTGTCGATCCGGTCGGCCTCGTGCACGGGCTTGTCCCAGCGCACGCGGTGGATGCGCGGGAAACGCATCGCGAGGCCGGACTTGTGGCGCTTGCTCTCGTGGACCGAATCGAACGCCACCTCGAAGACGAGGCTCCGGTCGGTCTCGCGCACCGGGCCGAAGCGGTTGACCGTGTGCGTGCGCACGTGGCGGTCGATCTTCTTCAGCTCCTCGTCGGTGAAGCCGGAATAGGCCTTGCCGACCGGCAGCAGCTCCGCGCCTGTGTCGGGATCGCCGTCCCAGCACCCGAAAGTGTAATCCGAATAGAAGCTCGACCGCTTGCCGCTGCCGCGCTGGGCATACATCAGCACGCAGTCGACCAGCAGCGGGTCGCGCTTCCACTTGTACCACAGCCCGACCCGGCGTCCGGCGATATAGGGCGAATCGCGGCGCTTGAGCATCAGCCCCTCGATCGCGTCCTCGCGCGCGCCGGAGCGGATTTCGCCAAGGTGCTCGAAGTGCTCGGCATCGACCACCGTGCTCAGGTCGAACTGGCTCGCGGGCAGCCGCGCCATCAACGCTTCCAGCCTCGCTCGACGTTCCGACCATGGCAGCGAGCGCAAGTCCTCACCATCGACCAACAGCACGTCGTAGAGCCGCACGAAGGCCGGGTAGTCCTTCAGCATCGCCTTGCTCACAGTCTTGCGCCCCAGCCGCTGCTGGAGCGCATTGAAGCTCGCCGCGCCGCCGGTCTCGCCGCCTTGGTGGCTGCCGCGCACCATCAGCTCGCCATCGAGCACGGCGGGAAAATCGAGCGTGCCGAGCAGCTCGGGAAAGGTCGCAGAGATGTCGTCGCCCGAACGCGAATAAAGCCGGGTTTCGCCCCCGGCTTGAACCAATTGCACCCTGATTCCGTCCCACTTCCATTCCGCCACATAGTCGGCGAGATCGACTACCGTTTCCTCGAGCGGATGCGCGAGCATGAAGGGGCGGAAGGTCGGCAGATTCTCCGTATCGGGTGGCGGTGCGCCGTCAGCCGCCCAGGCGAACAGCTCGGGATAGGGCGCGGCGAGGCCGTGCCAGTATTCTTCGACCTCCTCGACTGAGACGTCGAACGCCTGCGCGAAGGCGGTCTTAGCGAGCCGCGCCGAGATCCCCACTCGCATCGCCCCGGTAGCGAGCTTCAGAAGGGCATAGCGACCCGAGGCATCGAGCCGGTCGAGCAGGCGGGGCAGCTCACCCAGCGCCGATTTGCGCGTCATCGCCGCAAGCACCTCCACCGCCTCGCTCACCGTGGGCGGCGAGGGGGCTTCGTCGGGCGCGGGCCATAGGAGGCTCGCGGTTTCCGCGCTGTCGCCGACGAAATCGCGACTCAGCGTCCACAGCACAGGGTCGATCCGCTCCTGCATCAGCGCGCGGATCGTGCTTGACTTGACCGCGGGAAAATCGAGCCCGTCGGTCAACGCGGCGAGCGCCCACCCGCGATCGGGATCGGGCGTGTCGCGCAGGTAGTCGGCGATGAGCCGCAGCTTTGCGTTGCGGCTGCGGGTATAGACCAGCGCGTCGATCAGGGCGGCGAACGCTTCCACCGCGCCTAGTCGTCCTCGTCCTCGTAGCCCACGAGCGCCAGTGCCCGCGCGCGACGCTGGTGGAGCTGGCACCAACGCAGCAGCGCGTCCTCACGGCCGTGGGTGATCCAGTTCTCGTCCGCGTCGACCTCGCGGATGGTGCGGGTCAGCTCGTTCCAGTCGGCGTGGTCGGAGATGATGAGCGGCAGCTCGACATTCCGCTGCCGGGCGCGCTGGCGCACGCGCATCCAGCCCGACGCCATGGCGGTGATCGGGTCCGGCAGGCGGCGGCTCCAGCGGTCGTTAAGCGCGGAGGGCGGGCAGATTACCACATGGCCGCGCAACTGATCCTTGGTGGTATCGGCAACCAGCCGCAGATCGCCCAGGTCGACGCCCAGTTCCTCGTAGAGCCGGCACATCCGCTCCATCGCGCCGTGGAGATATATCGGTTCCTTGTGTCCGGCGCGGCGCAGTTCGGCGATCACCCGCTGCGCCTTACCCAGCGCATAGGCGCCCACCAGCACGCAGCGGTCGGGATGGTCGGCCAGCGCCTTCAGGGCCTTGGCGATCTCGCCCTCGATCGGTGGGTGGGTGAACAGCGGCAGGCCGAAGGTCGCCTCTGTGACGAATACGTCGCAGGGTGTGAGTTCGAAAGGCGGGCAGGTCGGATCGGCGCGGCGCTTGTAGTCGCCGGTCACCACCACCCGCTCACCCGCGTGCTCGAGCAGTATCTGTGCGCTGCCTAGAACGTGGCCTGCGGGGACGTAGGTCGCGCTGACATCGCCCGGCAGCTTGATCGTCTCGCCATAGGCGACCGCGGTGGCGCCATCCCTAGTTGCGTAGCGCAACTCCATGATCGCCAGCGTCTCGGGCGTGGCGACGGTCTGCACGTGCCCCCCGCGCGCATGATCGGCATGGCCATGGGTTACCAGCGCGCGCTCGGCCGGGCGACTGGGATCGACCCATGCGTCGGCAGGCACGACATGGATGCCATGGGGTTCGGCCCTGATCCAGGAAAACGGCGCCGCCATCCCCGCTCAAATGGGGCTGGCGGCGCCTTGTTCCAATGTCAGCTTTCGCTCTCGCCCTCAGGCGCCTTGGCCGAGGGCCTCTTTTCCACCGGCTTCTTCTTCGGCCGCACGGCCTTGACCTTGGGCGGGGCCGGGGTGAGCTCGAAGGCGGCTTTGCCGTCCTTCACGCTCACATGGACCTCGCCGCCGTCGGCCAGCTTGCCGAACAATAGTTCCTCGGCGAGCGGCTGCTTGATCTTCTCCTGGATCAGGCGGCCCATCGGGCGCGCGCCGTAAAGCTTGTCGTAGCCCTTGTCGGCCAGCCAGTCGCGCGCGTCCTTGTCGAACTGGATGTGGACGTTCTGCTCGGCAAGTTGCAGTTCGAGCTGGAGGATGAACTTGTCGACCACCCGCGCGACCGTTTCCTTGCCGAGGTAGCTGAACGCCACCACCGCATCGAGCCGGTTACGGAATTCAGGCGAGAACATGCGCTTGACCGCTTCCTCGCTCGCGTCTTCCTTCGACACGTCGCCGAAGCCGATGCCCTGGCGCGCCATGTCGCTCGCCCCCGCATTGGTGGTCATGATCAGCACCACATTGCGAAAATCGACCGTCTTGCCGTGGTGATCGGTCAGGCGGCCATTGTCCATCACCTGAAGCAGGATGTTGAACAGGTCGGGATGCGCCTTCTCGATCTCGTCGAGCAGCAGGACGCAGTGCGGGTTCTGGTCGACCGCATCGGTGAGCAGCCCGCCCTGGTCGTAGCCGACATAGCCCGGAGGCGCGCCGATCAACCGGCTGACCGAATGGCGCTCCATGTATTCGGACATGTCGAAGCGCTTCAGCTCGATGCCCATGATCGAAGCGAGCTGGCGCGCGACCTCGGTCTTGCCGACGCCGGTCGGGCCGGAGAACAGGAACGAGCCGATCGGCTTGTCCGGATCGCGCAGGCCCGCGCGGGAAAGCTTCATCGCTGTCGCCAGCCGCTCGACCGCCGCGTCCTGCCCGAAGACGACATGCTTGAGGTCGCGCTCGAGGTTCTCCAGCGCCCTCTTGTCGTCGCTCGACACGCTCTTGGGCGGAATCCGCGCCATCGTCGCGATGACCTGTTCGATCTCGCGCGCGGTGATCTTCTTCTTCCGCTTCGACGGCGGGACGAGCATCTGCATCGCGCCAACCTCGTCGATCACGTCGATCGCCTTGTCGGGCAGCTTGCGGTCGTTGATATAGCGCGCCGAAAGCTCGACCGCGGTCTTGATCGCCTCGGGCGTGTACTTGACCTTGTGATGGTCCTCGAAGGCCGTGCGCAGCCCCTTCAGGATCTTGATCGTGTCCTCGACCGTGGGCTCGTTGACATCGATCTTCTGGAACCTGCGCAGCAGCGCGCGGTCCTTCTCGAAGTGGTTGCGGAATTCCTTGTAGGTGGTTGAACCGATGCAGCGGATCGTCCCGCTGGAAAGCGCGGGCTTGAGCAGGTTGGAGGCGTCCATCGCCCCGCCGCTGGTCGCCCCGGCACCGATCACGGTGTGGATCTCGTCGATGAACAGCACCGCCTCTGGCATGTTCTCGAGCTCGTTGACAACCTGCTTGAGCCGTTCCTCGAAATCGCCGCGATAGCGGGTGCCGGCGAGCAGCGCGCCCATGTCGAGCGAGTAGATCACCGCGTCCTGCAGCACCTCGGGGACATCGCCCTCGACGATCTTGCGGGCGAGGCCTTCGGCGATTGCGGTCTTGCCCACGCCCGGATCGCCGACATAGAGCGGGTTGTTCTTCGAGCGGCGGCACAGGATCTGGATCGTCCGGTCGACTTCCGGTCCGCGGCCGATCAGCGGATCGACCTTGCCCGCCAGCGCCTTGACGTTGAGGTTGACCGTGAACTGGTCGAGCGCGGTTTCCTTCTTGCTCTCGCTCTTCTCCTCGCTCGCAGCGGGGGCTTCGTCGGCACCCTTGGGGGTGCGCGCCTCGAGCTGCTTGCCGCCCTTGCCGATGCCGTGGCTGATGAAGCTGACCGCGTCGAGGCGGCTCATGTCCTGCTGCTGGAGAAAATAGACCGCATAGCTGTCGCGTTCGGAAAACAGCGCGACCAGCACGTTGGCGCCGGTCACGGTATCCTTGCCGCTCGACTGCACATGCAGGATCGCACGCTGGATCACGCGCTGGAACCCGGCCGTGGGCTGCGGTTCGCCGCCGTCGTCGGTCTTGAGCGACTGGTATTCCTGGTCGAGGTACTGTTTCACGACCTCGCCCAGCTCGGTGAGGTCGACCCCGCAGGCGTTCATCACCTGCCCCGCGTCGTCGTCGTCGACCAGCGCGAGCAGGAGATGCTCCAGCGTCGCGTATTCGTGGCGCCGCTCCGAAGCGTGGCTCAAGGCCGCGTGGAGCGTCTTCTCGAGGTTTTGCGCAAAACTGGGCATTCAACGGCCTTTCGTGGCTGGCGACGCGGTCTCCCCTCGGGGAGAATATGAACGAGCGTGGTTAACGAAACCTATATCGGGCCGCAGCGGGACGAGGCGACCCGGCAGCGTCACGTACCCGGCTTTCCGAACAGCGCGTCCGCGGCGCTGCGATGGGCGGCGGCCCTGTCGCGGTGCGCCTCGACCCTGGCGATCTCGGCGCGGAGCAGGTCGATCCGCTCGGCCAGTTCGTCCTGCGAATAGGGCGATAGGTCCTCCGCGGCGAGCTTGCCGGCCGCATCGCCCCGGGGGCGGGGAAGATCGTCGAGGTCCATAGTGCTGCAACATCGCAAGCCGGGCGGCTTGCTGTCAATCCGAGGTGGGGTTAGGTCGGCAATCGCGCAAGGGGGTTGTCGCCTTGCAGCCACAGCGGGGGTGCGAATGTCGGACCGGATCGGACGGACGATGACGGCGATCGGGTTCGACGGACCCGGTGGTCCGGATGTCCTGCGACCCGCAATCGTTCCGGTACCGCAGCCTGGCGAGGGGCAGGTGCTGATCCGCGTCGCCTACGCCGGGGTTAACCGGCCCGACGTTGCCCAGCGGCAGGGCCTCTACCCGCCGCCTCCCGGTGCGTCGCCCATTCCTGGGCTCGAGGTCGCGGGCACGATCGCTGCGGTCGGCGCAGGAGTGCCAGAGGACTACCTCGGCGACCGCGTCTGTGCGCTGGTCTCCGGCGGAGGCTATGCCGAATACTGCGTGGCGCACATCGGCCATTGCCTGTCCGTGCCCGACACGATGCATTTGGCCGAGGCGGCCGCGATTCCCGAAACGCTGTTTACCGTCTGGCACAACGTGTTCGAGCGTGGCTGGGCGAAAGAGGGCGAGACGCTGCTCGTGCACGGCGGCACGAGCGGCATCGGGACGATGGCGACGATGCTGGGCAAGGCGTTCGGGCTAACCGTCATCACCACCTGCGGCGACGAGGACAAGTGCGAGGCTTCGCGCGGTTTCGGCGCCGACCTGTCGGTCAACTATCGCGCGGCGGACTTCGTTGAGGAGGTGCAGCGTTTTACCGGCGGCGAGGGCGTCGAGGTCGTGCTCGACATGGTGTCCGGCGACTATGTCCCGCGCAATCTCAAGTGCCTTGCGATGGACGGGCGCCACGTGACGATTGCCGTTCTCGGCGGGATGAAGGCCGACCTGAACATGGCGGTGATCATGTCGCGGCGGCTGACGTTGACTGGCTCGACCCTGCGTCCGCGCACCGACGCTTTCAAGACGCTGCTCGCGGGGGAGATCGAGCGCAACGCCTGGCCGCTGTTCGCCGATGGCACCTTGCGCCCGGTGATGGATAGGACCTTTCCGCTTGCAGCTGCCGCGGCGGCGCATGCGCGAATGGAAGCAGGCGACCACATCGGCAAGATTGTGCTGGAGGTCGGCGAGTGAGCGACGCACTGGTTCTCCACGAGGATCCGCGCAGCGGCAATTGCTACAAGATCAGGCTGACCGCCGCGCTGCTCGGGCGGTCGCTTGCATTGAAGCAGTACGACATCATGGCGGGCGAAACCGGCACCCCCAAATTCCTCGCCGCGGTCAACGCAAACGGCCGCATCCCGGTGCTCCAGATCGGCGACCGGTTCCTGCCGGAAAGCAATGCGGCGTGCTGGTATCTGGCCGAGGGTACGCGGCTCGTGCCGGGCGATCGCTTCGCGCGCGCCGACATGCTGCGGTGGATGTTCTTCGAGCAGTACAGCCACGAGCCCAACATCGCGACGCTGCGCTTCTGGCTTCGCTTCATCGGCGAGGCGAACCTTTCGGACCACCAGCGCGCGCAGATCATGCCCAAGCGTATCGCCGGGTGCGAGGCGCTGCGGGTGATGGACGAGCATCTCGCGGCGTGCGACTGGTTCGTGGGCGAGGCGGCGTCGCTCGCCGATATCGCGCTCTATGCCTACACCCACCGCGCGGAGGAGGGAGGCTTCGGGCTGGGCGAATATCCGGCGATCGCAATGTGGCTCGGCCGCGTTCAGGACCTGCCCGGATTCGTGACAATGGATTGACCGGTCGGCCCGATCTGACTCGGAACCGTCACCGCTCTGCGGTCACCGCGTAACAAATCGCTGCCATCGGCCTGAGGCGTGGAACCCTGGTCCGGAGCCTGACATGGCCGACGTGCACCCGCCCGAACTGCCCGAAAACATTGCCGCTTTCGCCAACGTCGCCAGCCTCGCCGCCGTGCGTCCGGCGATCCCCGAGCCGGACGGGCACGAACGCCGCCGGTTCCGCACGATCTGGATCAGCGACATCCACCTCGGCACCAAGGGCTGCAATGCGCCGCTGCTGATCGACTTCCTCGATCATACCGACAGCGAGACGATGTACCTCGTCGGCGACATCATCGATGGCTGGCGGCTGAAGAAGAAGGTCTACTGGCCGCCGGAACACAACGACATCGTGTGGCGCATCCTCAAGCGGGCCAAGCGCGGCACCCGGATCGTCTACATTCCCGGCAACCACGACGAAATGATCCGACCGTTCGCCGGCATGAACTTCGGCGGGGTCGAAATCCAGCGCGCGGCGTTCCACGAGACCGCCGACGGGCGGCGGCTGATGGTGCTGCACGGCGACGAATTCGACGCGATCATGCTGGCGCATCGCTGGCTCGCGTTCGTCGGCGACGCGCTCTACCACCTGATGATGGGGCTGAGCCGGTGGGTCAACGTCGCCCGGCGCGCGTTCGGGCTGCCCTACTGGTCGCTGTCCAAGGTGGCCAAGCACAAGGTCAAGAACGCGGTCGAGTTCATCTCGAAGTACGAGGAACTGGTCGCGCGCGCGGCGGCAGAGCGCGGAGTCGACGGGGTCGTCTGCGGACACATCCACACTGCCGAAATCCGCGCTTTTGACGGCATCGAATACTATAACGACGGCGACTGGGTCGAAGGCTGCACTGCGCTGGTCGAGCATTTCGACGGACGGATGGAGCTGCTCCATTGGCCCGAGGAAGTGGCGCGGCGCGGCGACCTACGAGCCCCAGACCTCGCCAATACCGACCGGAGAGCGGCGTGAACCGGATGACCGGTTTTCCGTCCGATGGCGCCAGGCGCCCGTTCCCGGAACGGATTGCGATCGTCACCGATGCGTGGCTGCCGCAGATGAACGGCGTGGTCCGCACGCTGACCGCGACCTGCGACCTGCTGCGGGCTCGCGGCCACCAGGTGATGGTGATCTCGCCCGACGAGTACCGCTCACTGCCTTGCCCGACCTATCCCGAAATCCGTCTGGCAATGCCGGGGCCGGGCGTCATCGGCGAGCGGATCGACCGATTCGCGCCCGATGCGGTACATATCGCCACGGAGGGCCCGCTCGGACTGGCTGCACGACGCCACTGCGTCGCTCGCAAGCGGCCGTTCACCACGGCCTACCACACGCAATTCCCAGCCTATGTGGCGAAACGCACCGCGCTGCCCGAAAGCCTGCTGTGGCGCTACATCCGCTGGTTCCACGGGCCGGCGGAGCGCGTGATGGTGGCGACCGAATCGATCCGCCAGGAGCTGCGCGAGCACGGCATCGAGCGAGTCCATCACTGGAGCCGCGGGGTGGACCTCGCCTGTTTCAAGCCCGATGCGCCGCTCCCGGACGAACTCGCAGCGCTGCCGCGCCCGATCCTTCTCTATGTCGGTCGCGTGGCGGTCGAGAAGAACATCGAGGCCTTCCTTGCCGGCTCCTACCCCGGCAGCCGGGTGGTGGTTGGTGACGGCCCAGCACTCGAATCGCTGCGCGCACGCTTTCCGCAGGCACATTTCCTCGGGCGCAAGAGCGGCACCGCCCTCGCCGGCTGCTATGCCGCTGCCGACGTGTTCGTGTTTCCCAGCAGGACGGATACGTTTGGCCTGGTCATGATCGAGGCGCTCGCCTGCGGGACGCCGGTTGCCGCCTATCCGGTGGCGGGTCCGGTCGACGTGATCGACGACCACGTCGGCGCCATGTCGGACAACCTCGACCGGGCGATCGCCGCGGCGATCTTCTGCGACCGGCGCGCCTGTACGCGGCATGCCGCTGGGTTCAGCTGGGAAGCGGCGACCGACCAGTTCGTCGCCGGGCTCGTCACTGCGCTGGAACCGGCCATCGCGGCGTGACCACAAGGCCCTAAGCGCTTGCCCAAAGCGGACCGATGCCCTAAATCGGCCCGGCACGGCCGCTCCGAAAGGGGCGGCCCTTCTATTTTCAGGAGATTTCCGATGGCCCAGCCCACTCCGCTGATGCCGCACGCGACCGCCACGTGGCTGGTCGACAACACCGCGCTGAGTTTCGAGCAGATCGCCGAGTTCTGCGGCATCCACATTCTCGAGGTCCAGGCGATGGCCGACGATCTCGCAGGCTCGAAATACACCGGGCGCGATCCGCTCCACTCGGGCGAGCTCACGCTGGCCGAGATCGATCGCGGTCAGGCAGACGCGTCCTATCGCCTGCAGATGCAGAAGGCCCCGGTCGAGGTGACCCGGACCAAGGGCCCGCGCTATACGCCGGTCTCCAAGCGGCAGGACAAGCCTGATGGTATAGCCTGGATCCTGCGCAACCACCCGGAGATCACCGATGCCCAGATCGGCAAGCTGATCGGCACCACCCGGACCACCATTGCGGCGATCCGCGACCGCAGCCACTGGAACATCGCCAACATCCAGCCCAAGGATCCGGTCACGCTCGGCCTGTGTTCGCAGCGCGAGCTCGATGCGATCGTGGCGAAGGCGGCGAAGAAGGCGGGTCTGACCGAGGGCGAAGGCGCAGCGGCAAGCAGCGGCACCGACCGCGAGCGGCTGATCGCCGAATTGCGCGCTGAGCGCGACGCCAACGAAAAGGCTGCTTCCGAGGCCGCGCAGCAGGCCGAGGCAGATGCCTGGCTCGAAGCCAAGCGCGCAGGCGAGGCTGTGCCCGACGGGCAGTAAGCAGGTACTCAACCGCAGCTAGCGGCAGCTAGGGGTGCGGTGACAGCGCATTAGCGCTTGCACCGGTACCCCCGCTGCGCCATCCAATTGACATGGATGTAAATAGTGCGGCCTATCGTCATCCCCTGCCGTGGGACACCGCGTTTGAACCGCTGACCCTGCCTGACATGTTCGGGCGCACGGCAGCGCGGCAGCCCGACGCGCCGCTGGTCGATTTTCTTGGCCGCAGCTATTCCTACGCCGCGCTCCATGCTGATGCCTTGCGGTTCGCAACCGGGCTGCGCGAGCGCGGTGTGGCCAAGGGCGACCGCATTGGCCTGTTCCTGCCCAACGTACCGATTTACGTCGCGGCCTATTACGGCGCGATGATGGCGGGCGCGGTGGTGGTCAATTTCTCGCCGCTCTACACCGCTGACGAGCTGTGCCAGCAGGTCGAGGATTCGGGCACGCGGATGCTGGTCACGATCGACGTCGCGAGCCTGCTACCGACCGCGCTCGACGTGCTCGATCGCTCGGGGCTGGAGACGCTGGTCGTCGGGCGCCTCGGCACGATGCTGCCGCCGGGCAAGCGGCTGGCGCTCAAGGTGTTTGGACGCAAGTCGATGGCCGCGATTCCTGAGCGGCCGGACGTGCTTGCCTGGGACAGGCTGCTCGGCGAGGGCGAACTTGCGGGCCTTCCCGAGATCGCCGCCGGCGATCTCGCGTTGCTGCAGTATACCGGTGGGACCACGGGGCGGCCCAAGGGGGCGATGCTCACGCATGCCAATCTGTCCGTCAACGCGCGCCAGGTCGATGCGATCGATCCGTTCGACCGCGCCGATCCCGACGTGATCCTCGGTGCGCTGCCGCTGTTCCACGTCTTCGCCAACACCTGCGTGCTCAACCGCACGGTCGCCAAGGGCGGGTGCATCGTGATGCTGCCACGCTTCGACGCGGGCCAGGTGCTGAAGACGATCGGGCGTACCAAGCCGACCGCCTTCCCCGGCGTGCCGACCATGTACCAGGCCCTGCTTGACCACCCGCGGTTCGTGCGCACCGACTTCTCCTCGCTGCGTATCTGCATTTCCGGCGGTGCGCCGCTCCCGGGTCCGGTGCGCGACAGGTTTGAGGACGCGACCGGGGCGCGGCTCGTCGAAGGGTACGGCCTGACCGAATCGAGCGGGGTCGTCTCGGTCAATCCCTACGAAGGGAAACGCAAGCCCGGCTCGATCGGGCAGGTCATCCCGCAGACGCGCGTCACCCTGCTCGACAAGGAAGACCCGACGCGGGCCGCGCCGGATGGCGAGCCGGGCGAACTCGTGATCGCTGGTCCGCAGGTCATGCAGGGCTACTGGAACCGGCCCGATGCCGCTGCCACGGCCTTTGCCGAGTTCGGCGGCGAGCGCTGGCTCCGCACCGGGGATGTGGCCGAGGTTGACGACGAGGGTTTCATCACCATCGTCGACCGGATCAAGGACATGATCGCGGTCGGCGGGTTCAAGGTCTTCCCGAGCCAGGTCGAGGCGGTGCTGCTCGAACATCCTGCGGTCAAGGAGGCGCTCGTGCTTGGCATGCCCGATGCCTATCTCGGCGAAATGCCGCGTGCTTTCGTGACCTTGCAGGACGATGCCGATGCTGACGGCGAGGCGCTCAAGGCGTGGCTCAACGCGCGGGTCGGCAAGCACGAGCGCGTCTCGGGCGTGGTCGTGCGCGGCGACATGCCCAAGACGATGATCGGGAAGCTCGATCGCAAGGCGCTGCGGGCGGAAGTGCTTCCGCCCGGCTAGCGGGAGTCAGGTAGCGAGCGTCAGCTTCGGCTCGGCGTCGTGCGCTTCGGACAGCTGCAGCACCGGTTCGGCGGCACGTGGCTTGCCCGGCACGCGGTGCGCAAAGCGACCGTCGACCTCGGCCCCCTGCTCGATCGTCAGCGCGTCGTAATGGACGTCGCCCTCGATCCGCGCGGAGCGCAGCACGACCAGTTCCTTGGCCTCGATGCTGCCCGCGACCCGCCCGGCGAGCCGTGCGCTGTCGGCCACGATCGCGCCCTCGATCGTGCTGCCTTCGCCCTGGACGAGCGAGGCGCACTGGAGGTCACCTTCGATATTGCCGTCGACGTGCAGCTCGGTGGCTGCGGTCACGTCGCCGCGGATGGTGACGTCGGCGCCGATCACGGAAAAACTACCGCTGGCCACGCGCCGCTCCTGCCTGGGCGCCTGCGCGCTCGGGTATGCGTCGGGCTTCTTCGAGAACATTGCGGGCATTCTCCAGGAAGGGCCGCGGGTTGACCGCGCGGCCGTGGATGCGAACTTCGAAATGGAGGTGCGGGCCGGTCGAGCGACCGGTGTTGCCGATCGCGCCGATGACCTCGCCGGCGCCGACCGTTTGGCCGACGCGCGAGCCGAACCGCGACATGTGTGCGTAGCGGGTCATGAGGCCGTTGCCGTGGGTGATCTCGACCACCTTGCCGTAGCCGGCCTTGGTGCCGACGAAGCTGACCCGGCCGTCGGCCGCGGCATAGATCGGCGCGCCGATGGGCCCGCGGAAGTCGAGGCCGGCGTGCATCGCGCCGCCGCCTGTGAAGGGATCGCGGCGGTAGCCGAAGCCCGAGGTCATGGCCGCGAGCGAGGCCGGGCGGACCTGCGGGATGCCGTCGAGCCCCCGCTCCAGCGCGGACATGCGGGCAAGGCTGAGGCCGAGGCGCTCGAAGCGCGGATCGACTTCGCCATCGGCGCCGGTGGCGAGCAGCTCCAGCGGACCACCCATCGCCTCGCGTTCGGCGCTGCGCATCATTGCGCTCGGGTCGAGCCCAAGCTTGCGGATCGCGGCGGCAGTGCGCGCCGAACGGGTGTCGGCATAGCGGGTCAGCCGCTCGACCAGTGCGAGCTGGCGGGCCTCGATCCGGGCGAGGCCGGCGGCCTCGGGGATGGCGTGGCTGACCTTGTCGATGGTCGCGGCCGCCTCGCTGGTTGAATCGCTGACGGAGTGCGCGGCGGTGGCATCGTCGGGCAGCGAATCGACCATATGCTCGAGGTACTGCTGACGGCGCGCGAGATCGTCGGTCACGTCGGACATATTGTCGCGATAGGCGTTCACCCGCTCTTCCGACTGGGCGACCTGCGCTTCGCGCTCGAGCAGCGACCAACGGTCGGACTGCGCGCGGTACTGCGCCCAGCCCATCACGACGAGTGACAGTGCCCAGACGAGCAGGGCCACGGCCACCGCGCCGGCAGCGGCCATCTGTACCTTCGACGATATCTTTATAAAGCGGACCTGCCCCTGCGATCGCATGAAAAATTCACGATCGGGGAACCAGTCCCGCAGGCGAGCTATCCAACCGCCCACGGTGTTAGGCTTGTTCAAAACGGCGACCCCACGTCCAGAGTGCTATATTATCCCGGACGGGCGGCTATCGGAACGTATGGCGAGAGTCGAATCGGTTAGTCCCGCAAAGGGCCGAATCGACAGAGTCGCGCGATGAATCGAACGCGAACGGCGAAATTTCGTTTCACCGAGAGGAACAAAATCTGCGAGCCTCGATTCGGTTCCCTCCCTCAACGGTTCCTGACAGGTTCCGGTTCCGCTGCTAGATCGGTCTCCATGGAAATGTCTGCGACCATCCCCGGCGATGCCCAAGGGCTCGTGCGCGAACTCGCTTCGGCGGGACGCGCGGCGCAGCGGGCCCTCGCCCGGATGGACGATGCGGCGAAGGCCGATGCGCTCCGCGCGTCTGCAGCGACCCTGCGCGCCGACACACAGGCTATCCTCGCCGCCAACCAGTCCGACATCGCAGCCGGCGAGGCCGCCAGCCTCTCCCCGGCGATGCTCGACCGCTTGCGGCTGGACGAGGCGCGGCTTGCGGCAATCGCCGATGCGATGGAGCAAGTGGCGAACCTGCCCGATCCTGTGGGAACGGTGATCGATCGCGCCGAGCGGCCGAACGGTCTGGCGCTGTCCCGCGTGCGCGTTCCCGTGGGGCTGATCGGGATCGTTTACGAGAGCAGGCCCAACGTGACCGCCGATGCCGCCGCGCTCTGCGTGCGGGCGGGCAACGCGGTGCTGTTGCGCGGGGGTAGCGAGGCGGTCCATTCGAACCGGGCGATCCACGCTGCGATGGTTCGCGGACTGGTCGGAGCCGGCATTCCCGAAGCCGCAGTGCAGCTGGTGCCGACGCAGGATCGCGACGCGGTGGGTGCCATGCTGGGTGCGGCTGGCCTGATCGACATGATCGTGCCGCGCGGCGGCAAGAATCTCGTCGCGCGGGTCCAGGCCGATGCGCGCGTTCCCGTGCTCGCCCACCTCGACGGCATCTGCCACACCTACGTGCACGAAGCTGCCGAGCCCGCGATGGCGCGGGCCATCGCCGTGAACGCCAAGCTGCGCCGCACCGGCATCTGCGGGGCGATGGAGACATTGCTGATCGACGCGCGCTATCCCGATGCGGCGGGGCTCGTGGCAGCACTGGCGGACGCCGGGTGCGAGATTCGCGGCGATGCGCGGGCACGCTCGCTCGATCCGCGCATGCTACCGGCTACCGAGGAAGACTGGGGGACCGAATATCTCGATGCGGTCGTCTCGGTGGCGGTCGTCGACGGCGTCGAGGCGGCCACGGGCCATATCGCGCGGCATGGCTCGGGCCATACCGAGGCAATCGTGACCGATGACCCTGCCATTGCCGAACGTTTTCTGGCCGAGGTCGATTCGGCGATCGTGATGGTCAACGCCTCGACCCAGTTTGCCGACGGCGGAGAATTCGGGCTCGGGGCGGAAATCGGTATCGCCACGGGCCGCCTCCATGCCCGCGGCCCGGTCGCGCTGGAGGGACTGACGACCTACAAGTGGCTCGTGCGCGGCACTGGCCAGACGCGACCGTGAGACCGATTCGCACCGGGCTCCTCGGCGGAAGCTTCAATCCGGCGCATGGCGGCCATCGCAGGATCAGCCTGTTCGCGCGCGAGGCGCTCGAACTGGACGAGATCTGGTGGCTGGTCTCGCCCGGCAATCCGTTGAAGCCCAAGGCCGGCATGGCGCCGCTCGCGGCGCGCTTCGCCTCGGCGGTGGAGCAGGCGCGGCGCGCGCGCATCCGGGTAACCGCAATCGAGCGCGAACTGGGCACGCGCTACACCGTCGACACGCTCAAGGCACTGGTCCGCCGGTTCCGGCGACGCGAGTTCGTGTGGCTGATGGGGTCGGACAATCTCGCCCAGTTCCACCTCTGGCGCGAGTGGCAGGAGATCGCGCGGACCATGCCGATTGCGGTGATCGCGCGGCCGGGCTATGAGGACGATGCCGTCGCGAGCCCCGCGATGGCCTGGCTGGGCAGGTATCGTACCTCGCCCGCCGGCCTGAAGGACCAAGGCGGCAGGAGCGCGCCGGCACTGGTGACATTGCGTTTCGATCCCGACGACCGCTCGGCCACGGCCATTCGCCGCGCCGATCCGGACTGGTCCGGGACCTATTCCGGTGTCGCGCTGCGCGATCAGGTAACGCGTCGCCCCATCCCCGACCAACCGCCGCAGCAAGGGCAGGAAACGTGAGACGCCGTTCGCGCGTTGATCGTCCGAAGCCATCCGGCATCACGCACAGGAGCACCGCATCCGCCTTATGAACCAGGCGCAATCACCCGTTTCGCCGCTCGACGGCAGTCCCGCCGGGGCCGACCCGATCGTCACCGAGCCGGGCTCGCTTCACGCGCTGGTCATCGACCAGCTCGAGGACGACCAGGCGCAGGAACTCGTCTCGATCCCGCTCGCGGGCAAATCGAGCATTGCCGACCACATGGTCATCGCCTCGGGCCGCTCGACCCGGCAGGTCGCCGCCATGGCGCAGAAGCTGGCCGAGAAGGTCAAGCAGGCGGGGTTCGGTCCGGTGCGGCTCGAAGGGCTTCCGGCGGCCGATTGGGTCCTGCTCGACGCGGGCGACGTGGTCGTCCACCTGTTCCGGCCGGAAGTGCGCAGCTTCTACAATCTCGAGCGCATGTGGGGCTTCGGCGACGCGGCAGCCGCGGGCTCGGCCTGACGCGCGAACGCGCGCGCTATGCTCCTCCACGTGATCGCGCGCGGCAAGATCGCGCGCTCGCCCGAGGCCGACCTCGTCGCACGCTACCAAAAGCGGATCGCCTGGCCGCTGCGGATGACCGAGCTTCCCGAAATCGGCGGCAGGCTTCCCGAACCGGCCATGCCCGTCAGGAATGTCCTTCTCGACGAGCGCGGCCGCAATCTCGGATCGGAGGAACTGGCTGCAATCATCGGCCGCTGGCGCGACGATGGGGTGCGCGAGGCGCGCTTCGCGATCGGCGCCGCCGACGGTCATCCGGAACAGGCTCGACAGGACGCCGACCTGCTGCTGGCCTTCGGCGCAGCGACCTGGCCGCACCTGATGGCCCGCGCCATGCTGATGGAACAGCTCTATCGCGCAACGACGATCCTTGCCGGGCATCCCTATCATCGGGCAGGATAGGCGGGTCATGACGTCATTGCGCCGCCTTGCCCTCGCCGGAACGCTCGCCGCCGCACTCGGCGTCGGTGCGGTCGCGCTGCAGGCGCAGGCATTCCGGGACGGCTCGGAAGCGCGCGCTGCGCTGGCCAGCGCGCAGCGTCAGGCGGCGCTGGCGGACCGCCGCGGCACCCGGCTCGAGCGCGAGGCGCGTGCCGCGACCCAGGCCGCCGAACGTACCGCGCGGGAGGCTGCCGCGCTTGCCGCGCGCATCCAGCAGGCCGAGGCGGGGATTGCCGAGGCGGAAGCGCGGCTGTCGCTGATCGACGGCCAGCGCGACGTGCTCCAGCGCCGCCTGGCCGAGCGGCGCGAGCCACTCGTGCGGCTGACGGCGTCGTTGCAGAAGTTCGCCCGCCGCCCGCTGGCATTGTCCGCGCTCAAGCCGGGTTCGCTGCGCGAAACGGTCTATCTGCGCGCGCTCATCGAGACCACGGTGCCGCAGGTCCGCGCGCGCACGGCTGCTCTGCGCACCGAGATCGCGCGCGGGGAAGCGCTGGAACGGCGCGCGCGGCAAGTCATCGCCGACCTCGACGCGAACGAGCGAACGCTTGCCGAACGGCGCGAGCGCCTGGCCGCGATAGAAGCCCGACAAAGGATCGAATCGCGGCGCATGCGCGGCGCAGCCGACCGCGAGAACGAACGCGCCCTCGCGCTGGCCGAGGAGGCGCGCGATCTCGACGCATTGCTGGGCCGACTGGACGAGGCAGGCAGCCTGCGTGCCGAACTCGCCGCTTTGCCGGGCCCGGTGGTCCGTCCGCGCGACCCGGGCGCTGCGCGCACGGCCCTGTCTGCCCCGCGCGCCGAGCGCACCGGTGCGCCGCAGGACTACCAGCTGCCGGTCGCCGGTCGCACCGTGGCCGGGTTCGGCTCGGCGGCGGGCGAGGGCATGTTGAGCCAGGGCATTTCGATCGCGCCGCTGGGGAGTGCGCAGATCATCGCTCCGGCTGCGGGACGGGTTGCCTTCGCCGGTCCGTTCCGCGGCTACGGCCGAATCGTGATCATCGAGCATCCCGAAGGCTGGACCAGCCTCGTCACCGGGCTTGCCCGGACCGACGTGGCGGTCGGCGACGAACTGGTCGGGGGCGCCCCGCTCGGTGTGTCACAGACCGATGAGCCCCTGGTGACGCTCGAACTGCGCCGCGGCGGCGAGCCGGTCAATCCGCTCGACCACGTCGGCTGATCGGGCCGGGCAATCCCGCGTCGGGACGCACTGAGCGAAAGCCAATCCTCATCTGGCATTAAGCCTCAGCGCGCGATAGAACGCCTCGCTCAAGGAGGCACCTGCCGATGAAGTTCGCCACCCTGCTCCAATCCGCCGCTCTGGTGACGGCCGTTGCGGTCATTCCCGCGACGACCGCCGGAATGGCTCAGGTCGATGGCCGCGCGGGCCCCGAATTCGCCCGGCTGTTTGCCGTCTACCAGCGGATCAAGGCGAGCTACGTCGAGCCGGTCGAGGACGACAAGCTGATCCGCGGCGCGATCGACGGCATGCTCGCCTCGCTCGACCCGCATTCGGGCTATCTCGACGGCGGCGACCTGCAACGGCTCGAAACCATGATCGACGGCAATTACTCGGGCCTCGGCCTTTCGGTCCAGATGGAGGACGGCGCGGTCAAGGTCATCTCGCCGTTCCGGGGGAGCCCGGCGATGGAGGCCGGGGTCAAGGCTGGCGACTACATCACCCATCTCGACGGCGATCTCATCTATGGCGGCGAACTCGACGATGCGGTGGCGCGGATGCGCGGCCAGGCTGGCACCTCGATCCGTCTGACCATCTTCCGGCAGGGTCGTGACGAGCCGTTCGACGTGACCGTGACGCGCGGCGTGATCGAGCTCGAGCCGGTCACGCACGAGCTTGCCGCGGGCAATATCGGCGTGATCACCGTCAATGAATTCTCGCGCGATGTTGGCGCCGACGTGTTCTCCGCGTGGAAGGCGCTCGAAACGCAAAGCGCGGGCCGTCTCTCCGGCCTGGTGCTCGACCTCCGCGCCAACCCCGGCGGCTCGCTCGACGAGGCCGTGGCGCTGAGCGACCTGTTCCTCGACAAGGGCCGGATCGTGTCGCAGCGCGGCCGGGCCGAGGGCGAAACGCTGCTCTACGATGCCGAGACCGTGTTCCGCGGCGAAATCGCCGCGGACGTGCCGATGATCGTACTGATCGACGCCGGTTCGGCATCGGCGAGCGAGATCGTCGCCGGCGCGCTGCAGGACCATCGCCGTGCGGTGATCATGGGCGAGCGCAGCTTCGGCAAGGGCAGCGTGCAGACGCTGCTGCCGATCGGCCGCGAGGCCGCGTTGAAGCTCACCACCGCGCGCTATTACACTCCGTCGGGCCATTCGGTGCAGGAGGGGGGCATCAGCCCCGACCTGGTGGTGCCGCAGCTGTCCGATCCGGATCTGGAGAAGCGGGCCAAGTTCCAGATGCGCGAATCGGATCTGCGCGGGCACCTCGTCAACGAGGCTGCGCTCAAGGACGACGAGTTGCGCAAGGACAAGCAGCAGGATCCGCGGTTCAAGCTGACCGCCGCTCAGCTTGCGGAGCAGGGCGTGGAAGACTTCCAGCTCGACTACGCGCTGCGCACCCTGCGCCGGACCGCCTCGACGACGATCGCGCGGCGCAACTGACCGAGGCGACCGGGCGATGATTGCGACTCCCTCGGGCCGCCTGGCCCAGCGCCTTGCGCTCGGGCTTCCGGCGCTTCTGCTCGGCGGTGCCTACCTGTCGCAGTATGGCTTCGGGCTCTACCCGTGCGAGATGTGCTGGTGGCAGCGCTGGCCGCATTTCGCCGCACTGGCGCTGGCGCTGCTGTCGACTGTGGCCGCTCCGAAGCGCTTGCTCGTCGCACTCGCGGCGGTGGCGGTGATCGTGTCGGGTTTGATCGGCGGCTTCCACGCAGGGGTCGAATACGGCTGGTGGGAAGGCGTGACGGGCTGCGCGACGACGGTCGGATCGACCGGCGGCAGCGCGTTGGACAACATCCTGGCCGCGCCGCTGGTGCGCTGCGACGTCGCGCCGTGGGACCTGTTCGGAATTTCGCTCGCCGGGTGGAACTTCCTGTTCTCGACGCTGGGCGGCCTCGCTATCCTGTGGCTCCTCGGCAAGGATGGTAGGTAACGTGGACAAGGCTGCTCTCGAACGGATGATCCGGGTCGACCAAGCCGGCGAATTCGGTGCGACGCGTATCTATGCCGGGCAGCTCGCGGTGATGGGCGACCGCCACCCGCTCTCGGCCGAGATCAAGGCGATGGCGGAGCAGGAGGCCGGACACCGGGCGAAGTTCGACGCGCTGATGGCGCGGCGCGGCGTCCGCCCAACGGCCTTGCAGCCGTTCTGGTCGGTTGCAGGCTACGCGCTTGGCGCCGGCACGGCGCTGCTCGGGCCGGAAGCGGCGATGGCGTGCACCGCTGCCGTCGAGGAAGAAATCGACCGACACTACACCGCGCAGCTCGATGAACTCGAGACAAGCGGTTCCGACCCGGAACTGACCGCAATGATCGCGGAGTTCCGCGAGGACGAGCGCGAGCATCGCGACGCCGCACTTGCCGCAGGCGCGGAGCGCGCGCCGGCCTATCCCCTGCTGTCGGGTGCGATCCGGCTCGGGTGCCGGGTGGCGATCAAGCTGGCCGAGCGGATCTGAGCACGCGGGAACCGCTTGCGCCACTCGCTCGCTTCATATGGAGTTCACGGCGTCGCGCGCGTAATGTGTGCGCGCCCGGAAAACGGATGGAAAGTGCCATGAAACGCCTGATTGCCGCAACGTTGATCGCCCCGGCTGCGCTGCTGGCCAGCCCGCTGGCCGCTCAGGAAGCCGCGGGACCGGACGATGTCCGCATGTCGATCGTCTATGGCGACGATGCGGCGCCGCCGTGCCCCGAGACCGAGATCTGCGTCGTTGCCCGGCTGCCCGAGGAAGACCGCTATCGCATTCCCCCCACACTGCGGTTCAGCGACGATCCGCAGAACACCGCCTGGACCCGCCGGGTGGAGCGCCTCGAGATGATCGGCGCGGCCGGGATCATGTCGTGCTCGCCCGCCGGGGCCGGCGGGTTCACCGGGTGCACGCAACAGATGATCCAGCAGGCCTACGGCGACCGCGCCGAGGGAGCGGATGTACGCTTCGGCGAACTGATCGCCGCCGCGCGCGCCGACCGGCTTGCCACGATCGATGAGACCGCCGCTGCCGAACAGGCGCGGGTCGAGGCGATCGAGCGGGAGTACATGGAGCGGCTGGAGCGCGAACGCGCTACCGAACTGCCCAACGAGCAATCGGTCGCGACCGAGACCGGCGATTCGATCGCACCCAGCGCCGAGGCCGAGCCGATCATGGAAACGCCGGAAAACTGAGACGGCGTTAACCCCGTTGCGCTAGAGCGGCCGGCATGAATTCGCCGCGCAAGATTCTCACCCTGTTCGGCACCAGGCCGGAAGCGATCAAGCTGTTCCCGCTGGTTCACGCGCTGGCGGCAGACAATCGCTTCGTCTCGCGCGTGTGCGTTTCGGGCCAGCATCGCGGCATGCTCGACCAGGTGCTCCGGATCGCTGGTGTAAAGCCCGATCACGATCTCGACCTGATGCAGCCCGATCAGACGCTCGACGGGCTCACGGCGGCGCTGCTCACCGGGATCGGGCACGTGCTCGACGCGGAGAAGCCCGATGTGGTGGTCGTGCAGGGCGATACCGCGACTGCGATGGCGGGGGCGCTGGCAGCTTACTATCGCAAGATCCCGGTCGCCCATGTCGAGGCGGGGCTGCGTAGCGGAAACATCCATCACCCCTGGCCCGAGGAAGTGAACCGCAAGATCGTCGGCACCATGGCCGCGCTGCATTTCGCGCCGACCGAGACCGCGGCGCAGGCGCTACGGCGTGAGAACGTCGCGCCCGATACGGTCCACGTGACCGGCAACACCGTGATCGACGCGCTCCACTGGATCGTCGCCCGGATCGAGCGCGAACCCGGGCTGGCGTATGGCCTCGCCACGCTGGAGGCGCGTTTCGTCGGCAAGCGGATCATCGGCGTGACCAGCCACCGGCGCGAGAACTTCGGCGACGGGATGCGGGCGATCGCCGACGCGGTCAGGCGCCTCGCCGCCCGCCCAGATGTTGCGGTGATCTTCCCGGTGCATCTCAACCCGAATGTCCGCGCGGTGATCAACGCCGAACTCGCGGGCCTCGACAACGTCGCGCTGATCGAGCCGCTCGACTACCCGCATTTCGCGCGCCTGCTGGCGATCAGTCACCTGATGCTCACCGACAGCGGCGGCGTGCAGGAAGAGGCGCCCTCACTCGGCAAGCCGGTGCTGGTCATGCGCGAGACGACCGAACGCCCCGAAGGCGTCGAGGCGGGCACGGCGCGGCTGGTCGGGACCGATGCCGACCGGATCGTTGCGGAGACGGAACGCCTGCTCGACGATGCGTCGGCATACGAGACCATGGCGCGCGCGCACAACCCGTTCGGCGACGGCAAGGCAACCGCTCGCATTGTCGAACTGCTCGCAGGGTAACGTTACCGCTATCTTTACCCCTGCACCGCTAGCGTTCGCCGAACACCAACGGCGGATTTGCAATGCACGGCGACACCAAACCCCAGGTCTGCGTCATCGGCCTCGGCTACATCGGGCTGCCGACCGCGGCGATTATCGCGCGGGCCAACTGCCCGGTGACCGGGATCGACCTGTCGCAACACGTCGTCGACACGATCAACCGGGGCGAGATCCATATCGAGGAGGTCGATCTCGACGGGCTCGTGCGCGGGGTCGTCCAGCGCGGCATGCTCAAGGCTTCGGTCCAGATCGTCCCCGCGGACGTCTTCGTGATCGCAGTGCCGACGCCCTTTGCCAAGGACGGCGAACACACGCCCGACGTCAGCTACGTCATGGCCGCCGCGACCGAGGTCGCCGGCGTGCTCAAGAAGGGCGACTGCGTGATCCTCGAATCGACCTCGCCGGTCGGCACGACCGAGGCGATGCGCGATCTGATCGCGGGGCTGCGTCCGGACCTCAAGCTCCCCGGTATCACCGCCGAGACCCCCGACGTATCGATCGCCTATTGCCCCGAGCGCGTCCTCCCGGGTCGCATCCTCGAGGAACTGACCCACAACGACCGTTCGATCGGCGGGATAACCCCGCGCTGTGCGAGGAAGGCGCTGGCTTTCTACAAGCGCTTCGTGCGCGGTACTTGCGTCACCACCGATGCGCGCAGCGCCGAGATGACCAAGCTGGTCGAGAACGCCTACCGCGACGTGAACATCGCCTTTGCCAACGAACTGTCGATGATCGCCGACCACATGGGCCTCGACGTGTGGGAGGTGATCCGCCTCGCGAACCGTCACCCGCGGGTCAACATCCTCCAGCCCGGCCCCGGCGTGGGCGGGCACTGCATCGCAGTCGATCCGTGGTTCATCGTCCATGGCGCGCCCGACCAGTCGCCGCTGATCCGCACGGCGCGCGGCACCAACGACGCCAAGATGCACCACGTCGTGGCGCGGGCGGAGCAACTGATTGCCGACAATCCGGGCGTGCCGGTTGCGTGCCTGGGCCTCGCCTTCAAGGCCAACATCGACGATTTCCGCGAGAGCCCGGCGCGCTTCGTCGCCGCGCGCATCGCGCGCAAGTTCGGCGAGCGGGTCAAGGTCGTCGAGCCCTATGCCGCCGCCCTGCCGATCGAGTTCGAGGGGACCGGCGCCGAACTGGTCGATCTCGACGATGCGCTGGAAAACTGCGGCATCCTGATCGTGCTGGTCGACCACGACGTGTTCAAGGTCGTTCCCGCCGAGGAGCGCGATGGCGCGGTCGTCTACGATACTCGAGGAATCTGGCCCGATGCTTCGGCGGCGCCGCGCGTACCTGGGCTACGTCTCGCCAGCTAGACGCCGTAGTAATCGCGGTACCAGTTCACGAACTGGCGCACGCCGTCGCGGAAATCGGTCTGCGGTCGGTAACCGGTCAGCTCTTGCAGCAAGGTGGCATCCGCCCAGGTCGCAGGAACGTCGCCCTTTTGCATGTCGAGGTAGTTCCGGATCGCCTTGCGCCCGCATTCTTCCTCGATCGCCTCGATGAAGTCCATGAGCCGGACCTTGTCGCTGTTGCCGATGTTGGCGACGCGAAACGGGGCGACGGGCGAGAGGCTGTCCCACGGCGCGATGTCGCCTGGCGTCTCGGGCCGCACCGGCGCGGCGTCGATCAGCAGGCGGATGCCGCGCACCAGGTCGGTGACGAAGGTGAAGTCGCGGTACATGTCGCCGTGATTGTAGATGTCGATCGGCGTGCCTTCGAGAATCCCCTTGGTGAACTTGAACAGCGCCATGTCGGGTCGGCCCCACGGGCCGTAGACGGTGAAGAACCGGAACATCGTCGTCGGCAGGTTCCACAAGTGGGCGTAGCTGTGGGCCATCGCCTCGTTCGCCTTCTTGGTCGCGGCGTAGAAGGTGAGCGGCGTGTCGCACTTCTCGCGCTCGTCGAACGGCATGTCCTCGTTCGCGCCATAGACCGAGCTGGTCGAGGCCATGAGCAGGTGATCGACAGCCAGTTCGCGGGCGCATTCCATGACGTTGAACGTGCCGATCAGGTTGGCGTCGACATAGGCGCGCGGATTCTCGAGGCTGTAGCGCACCCCCGCCTGCGCGGCGAGGTGGACGATCACGTCCGGCTGCTCCCCTAGCGCAAAATCGCGCAGGGCGGCATGGTCCTCGAGCATGCCGACCCTGGCGGTGAAGTGCTGGTTCTGGAGCAGCATCTGGTGCCGCCGCTCCTTGATACGCACGTCGTAATAGTCGGTCATCCCGTCGAACCCGACCACCGCGAAGCCTTCGCGCAGCAGGAGCTGGGACAGATGGAAACCGATGAAGCCGGCCGAACCGGTGACGAGTACCTTGCGCATGTCGCGGGCTCCTAGAGCGTCCAGTCCGCGCCTTCCAGCACGCCCTTGAGATCGGCCAGCGTGCCGCCCTCGGCGACCAGTTCGCGCAATGCGGCGTTATCCATCGCAAGATACTGGCGATGCGGGACGGCGAGGACGACCAGTTCGTAGCAACCCGCCGGTGCCCCACTCTCGACCGTCAGCCCGTATTCGTGCTCGGCCTCCGCCGCGTCGGCCAGCGGATCATGCACGGTAACGTCATGTCCGAGCGTGGTCAGCGCAGCGACCAGGTCGGCCACCTTGGAATTGCGCAGGTCCGGCACGTCTTCCTTGAAGGTCAGGCCCAGGACGAGGGCACGGCCCGCCTTGGCGCCACGGTGTTCGTGCAGGCATTTGGCGACCCATTCCGCCATCCCGTCGTTCACACCGCGCCCGGCCAGGATCACGCGCGGATGATGCCCGAGTTCCGTCGCCCGATGCGCAAGGTAGTAGGGATCAACCCCGATGCAGTGCCCGCCCACCAAACCAGGGGCGAAGGGGAGGAAGTTCCACTTGGTCCGTGCAGCGGCAAGCACGTCCCACACCGACAGGTCCATCGCGGAGAAGATCTGCGCAATTTCGTTCATGAAGGCGATGTTGATGTCGCGCTGGGCGTTCTCGATCACTTTGGCCGCTTCCGCCGCACGGATCGAGGCGGCGCGGAACACACCGCCGCTGGTTACGGCATCGTAGAGCGCGGCCACCCGGTCGAGCGTTTCGGGCGTATCACCCGAGACGACCTTGGTGATCCGATCGATGGTATGCTCGCGGTCGCCCGGATTGATCCGCTCGGGGCTGTAGGCGAGGAAGAAGTCGGTCCTGTGGGTCAGCCCCGATACCTTTGCCAGGATCGGGCCACAAAGCTCTTCGGTGACCCCGGGATAGACCGTACTCTCATAGACGACCACCGGCCGTTTGCCCGCCGCGACCGCTGCCGGGAGCATCGCCCCGACGGTCCGCGAGGCGGCTTCGACGATAGTCAGATCGGGTCGGTTGGCACCATCGATCGGAGTCGGCACGGTCACGATGTAGAAATCGGCCGGCGGGCAAGCGGCCGGGTCGTCGGTCAACACCAGCGCACTTGCCTGGAGGGCATCCGGGGCAATCTCGGCAGTACGGTCGTGCCCGAGGTTCAGTTCGGCTATGCGTCCGCGATCGATGTCGAACCCCGTCGTCGGGAACATGCGTGCGAGCGCGACAGCGAGCGGCAGACCGACATAGCCGAGGCCGATCACGGCAACGTGCGGGGGGTGCGACATTAAGTTATCCGATATGATGGCGCCGACGGCGGCTTTGCGCTGCCCCATAAAGGCCCGTCGGCGGAAATTGAAGCCCCGCTAGATCCCGAGGAAATCGGCGATATCGCGGTTGACCGAGCCGACCTCGAAGCGGGTTCGGGCGCGTTCGAGGGCCTTCTGGCCCAAACGCGCGATCAGTTCTGGGTGGTCGATGAATTCCTGCATCGCCGCCGCCAGAGCCGAAGCATCGCGCATCGGTACGAGCATGCCCGATTCGCCCGGCACAACCGTGTCGCGACAGCCCGGCGCCAGCGTCGTGATCACGGGCCTTCCTGCGGCCATCCCCTCCAGCACGGACCGCGGAAGGCCTTCGGCATAGGACGGGAGCACCACGACGTGCGATGCGGCGATTGCAGGCCGGACGTCGTCAACCGGGCCGCGGTAGTCGATCGTTCCGGACTGCGCCCATTCCGCAATCGTTTCCGGCGAAACGGCATTGGGAGAGGGGTCCGTCGGGCCGACCAGCAGAAACTCCGCCGGTGCGCCCGCTGCACGCAGCACGCGCGCGGCCTCGGCATACTCGTTGACGCCCTTGTCGCGGATCAGGCGGCCGATCATCAGGAACCGCACCGGATCGCCGCTTGCGAGCGGAGGCAAGGGCACCGCCCGATGGTGATCCAGATTGATGCCCGAGCCCCAGATACGGCGCGTGCGTTGGTCGGCAGACGTCATCCGAGCATCCGCGAAGAACGCGCGATCGTCCTCGTTATGGAACAGCACCCCGTGGGCGAATCGCAGACCAAACCGATAGAGCCAGGTCGCGAGCCTGCGCGTCAGGCGCCGCGAGCGCTCGTTGCCTTCGAGGAACGCGTATCCACGGCCTGTGATCATTGCGTACCGGCGCTTGACCCCGGCAAGCCAGGCTACCGGCATCCCGTAAACCACCGGTTTCACCGTGTAGGCCAGGACGAGATCGGGCCGGAGCCGACGCAGCGCGCGGTAAAGCAGCCAACATGCGATCAGATCGAGTACCGGGTTGAGCCCGGCGCGACGGATGGGCACGATCACGAACTCGACGCCCCAGCCCTCCAATGCCGTACGCACTTCGGGCAAGTCGTGCGATCCGATTGCCGTCACGCGGTATCCGCGCGCCACGAAATCGCGAAGCATCGGTCCTCGCAGGCCCGACAGCCATTCGGGCTGCGCGCCAAGTACGACGATGTGGCCTGAAGGTTGCGTCAATGGGACACGCCCTGTGAACCGCGCAGTATGGTCATAAAGATAATCCGGATGTCGAGTAAGAGCGATTGACGCAGGGCGTATTCGCGATCGAATGCCACCTTTACCGGGATCGGCAGCTCGTCCCTGCCATTCACTTGCGCCCAGCCTGTCACCCCGGGGCGCAAAGCGGCGACCCCCGCATCGCGGCGCAGCGCTATCAGGTCTTCCTGATTGAACAACGCGGGACGCGGTCCCACCAGGCTCATCTGGCCACGCAGCACGCTGAACAACTGTGGCAGCTCGTCGAGGCTCCATGCGCGCAGGAAACGTCCGATCCCGGTCAGCCGATCATCGGCATCGACGAGGAGATGGGTCGCCAGCTGCGGCGTGCCGACTTTCATCGTACGGAACTTGGGCATCCAGAAAATCGTCTCGTCTGCTCCCACCCGCTGCGACCAGAATAGTGCGGGGCCAGGCGAATCGAGCCGGACGACAAGCGCTATCATCGCCATCGGCAGCGCCAGCACAGCTAGCCCGATGACAGCGGCGAACAGATCGAACGACCGTTTAAGCATCGCTACCCGCCAGGGTGTGCCGGGCACCGTCGGCCAGGCTGTACACCGGTTTCCATCCCGACGCTGACCTGAACCTGGCACCGTCATATGCCGCGTCCTCGATGAGGCTCGCGGCGCGCGAACCCAACAGAGCCCGCGCGCCCCAGCTAGCGAGGGGTGCCGGAATTGGCCACACCCGATTTGGCTTGTCGGATGCTTCGAGCAGGAGGCGATAGAATGCTGCCGACGAGAGGGGCTCGGAATCGGTTACGATGTAAGCACCCGACCACTGCCCTTCGATCGCGTGCGCGACCGCGTCGGCGACATTGCCGACATAGCTGAAGCTGCGGCGGTTCTCGATCCGACCCAGCGGCAGCGGCAGGCCGCGCCGCGCTGCGGCGTGCAGCGCCGGGAACCATCCACGCGCCCCTGGTCCGAACACCGCCGGTGGGCGCAACACGACGGGACGGAACGCCTCGTCAGCCAAGGCAAGCACGCGCTCGTCTCCAGCCAGTTTGGACCTGCCGTAAATCGTGGCGGGAGCAGGCAGGCTGGCGTCGTCGATGAGGCTGCCCGGCGGCGAGGACGACGCTATCGCGGCAACCGAGCTGACGTGCACTAGCCGCGGCACCGCTGCATCTTGCGCCGCACGAGCGATGATGTGGGCAAGGTCGCGGTTGACGGCCATGAACAGGCGCTCGGCCAGCGAGGGGTCTTCGCGCCGGAGTACGTGCGCGCGCCCCGCACAATTGATCACCGCATCGCAACCTGCAAGCAACGACGCCAGCGCCTGCATATCGCCTTGCAGTGCTCGATCCAGTGAGCCGCGAGGGACCGGCACGACACGGTACCCGACACGTTCCAGCTTGCGCCACACCGCGTGGCCCAGAAATCCTGAGCCGCCGACGATGGCAATGGTCCGCCGCGGGCCGCTTGCGAGGCCATCAATGTCATTGAAATTCATGTACAAAGCTCGATGCTTGCAGTTGGCGCGGCGACGACCTAATAGCGCGACAACGGGGCGGGTCAAAGTCGGCTGCCGCGGGTCGACGACGTCGATCGCAATGTCGCGCCAGTCGGACCACCCTGAACGACTGCCAAGGGTCTGCCCTCACCAATGACGAAGTGGATTTCGAACTGACCCGGGCTTCAGGTTCGATGCGCGAGCGGCTGGAGCAGGCCATCGCCTTGCCGGTGCGCCTGCTGTCCGCGCCGCGCCGCGCCAAACTCGCGCTTGCGATTCTGGCTGATGTTGTCTCCGGCATCGTCGCGGCGTGGATCGGCTTCGGTCTAAGGCTGGGCGAGCTTGTCGGCGCCAGGGAGTCGCTGCTGTTGTTCGTCGCGGTTGCGCTTCCGCTCACGATCATCACGTTTTTCGTCGCGCGAGTATACCAGAACGTCTTCAGGTTCAGTGGTCCCAAGGGACTGGGCCAGATCGGGTTCGCATGCCTCATGATCATGGTGCCGCTGATCCTGGTCTTCGGCATTACCGTGGTCGAGGGCATTCCGCGGACAATGAGCGCGATCTATCCGATCATGCTTTTCCTCCTCGTATCACTCAACCGCATCGTCGCGCGATACTTGCTGGTGTCGCTGCCGGGGCTGTTCGCCGAACGCAAGAGGGTCCTGATCTACGGCGCCGGGACGGGCGCCCGGCAGCTCGCCACGTCGATTGTGCATGAGCCCGGCTACAGGCTGATCGGTTACGTGGACGACGCGCAGGGCCTCAGCGGACAGCGTATCGAGGGCATTCGTATCCTGTCGCACGGCCAAGCCGAGCAACTGATGGGCAATGGCGAAATCGATCTGGTCCTGCTCGCCTTCAGTGGGCAGGGCCGGAGCGCGCGGGCCGCGATCATCGAGCGGCTCGAGCAATTCGATGTCCACGTGCAGGTTCTGCCGCGGGTCTACGACCTCATTGAGGGCGACATCCGGATCAGCGACCTGCGCGAGATCGAGATTACCGATCTACTTGCCCGCGAGCCGGTCGCTCCCGATCCGCAACTCATCGCACTGGCCATAACCGGTAAAACTGTCCTCGTGACGGGCGCGGGTGGTTCGATTGGAAGCGAGCTGTGCCGCCAGATCGTGCAGAACCGGCCGGAATGCGTCATCCTGTTCGAAATGACCGAGGCGGCACTCTACGAGGTTTCCAAGCAAGTTCACGAGATTGCGCGCGAGAACGGCATCACTTGCCGTATCGTCGACGAGCTATCGACGGTCGATAACCCCGAAGCCCTCGCACGCCTGTTCGAGCAGTACCGACCGCACACGGTGTTCCATGCCGCCGCGTACAAGCATGTTCCGCTGGTCGAGGCCAACGTGATCGCGGGCGCGCGCAACAACATTTTCGGCACGCTCAACTGCGCTGTCGCCGCTCAGAATTCTGGCGTGGAGCGCTTTATCCTGATCAGCACCGACAAGGCCGTTCGCCCGACCAATGTGATGGGTGCAACCAAGCGTGTATGCGAGATCGTCCTCCAGGCGTTGAGCGAGCGAGAAGGCGCGACGACCAAGTTCGCGATGGTCCGGTTCGGCAACGTTCTCGGATCGTCCGGCTCGGTAGTGCCGCTGTTCCAGCGCCAGATCAGCGCAGGTGGCCCGGTCACCCTCACCCACCGCGATATCACTCGCTTCTTCATGACGATCTCTGAAGCGGCCCAGCTGGTCATCCAGGCTGGCGCGATGGCGCGTGGGGGTGAGGTCTATCTGCTGGACATGGGCAAGCCTGTGCGCATTTATGATTTGGCGCGCACCATGATCCGTCTCTCCGGCAGATCGGTCCGCGACGCCGAAGCGCCCGATGGCGATATCGAGATCGTGGAGATCGGCCTGCGTCCTGGCGAAAAGCTCTACGAGGAGCTGCTGATCGATGCGGAGGCCGAGCCGACCGACCATGCGCGCATCTTCCGCGCGAACGAGGCTTGGATCCCTTGGGATTCGTTGAGAATGCAGCTCGACCAGCTAGCCACTGCGATTGCTGACGCCGACCGCACCGCCATTCGCGAGCTGTTGCACCGCCTCGTCCCGGGATTCCAGGCATCTGGATCCAGTACGGAGCGGCCAGCCGGGCTATCGGCCGAGCAGGAATGACTTTGTCGGCCAGGCCTCGTGCGTGTGTCATGCGCGCAGTTCCCGGGCGCTAGGCATAGCGCGCGTGTCGGATTAAGGGACTGTGCAATGAGATCTTCAAGCCTCTCTCCCGCTGCGCTGCTGCTTTTCGCCGGTGTTGCGCTTCTGCCGGTCTACGTGTTTGAATCGGGTTCGGCGCAGCCTACGCATATGGCGCTTGCGGCGTTTTCGGTGATCGTGCTCGCCCAGTACGGTGTCCAGATGAGCGGCTGGGTCGCGGTCCTGCTGGCGCTCGCCCTGCACGGCACCTTTGTCGAGGGCGCGTATACCCTGGGCGGTGCCGATCCTGCCGGAATGATCAACGCCGCGTTCCTGTGGTTCAACTTGCTGGTTCCTTACGCGGTGTACCAGTTCGTTGCCCGCGAAGGCGAATCCATGATTGCCCGCGGGCTGATCATTTCCTGCCTGATCGCGGTGGCGACGGTGTTGATCAGCGGCGTTCAACTGCAGGGCGATGTAGTGGAGGGCCGATCCACCGGCAGCTTTAACAATCCGAACCAGCTTGGGTATTTCGCAGTGTGCCTGCTCTCGCTGACCTATCTGCTCTACACCCGCAAGCAGCTCGGCAACATGACGGCGCTCGCCTTGTTCGCTGCCTCGACATTCCTGTCGGTCGCGTCGTTGTCGAAGGCGGCGATCGTGGCGAATATCGCGGTGATCTTCTTTGTGGTGCGGCCGATGCTGACCAAGCGATCGACGATCCGCTGGTTGGCGCTGATGGCGGTTGGCGTCGGCGGGATTTTCTATGCTCTGGCCAGCGGCATGCTCGATCAGTACTTCTTTCTGCAGAGGCTGACCGGAATGTTCGACGAGGGCGACAGCAGTCTCGCAAGCCGCGGCTACCTCATATTTCTGGAAGGCGATGTGCTCCAGACGCTGCTCGGGCTCGGGCAGGAGAACGTGCTCGACCTGCTCCGCCACGAAGTCCATTCGACGTTCTTCGCGGTATTGAGCAACTATGGGCTTGTCGGGTTGGTGCTGTTCCTCTGGGCGATGGGAATTTGGGCAGTCACTGTCTATCGCGAACACGGCCTGATCGGATTGCTCTGCATTACCGGGCCGTCGATGGCTTACGGCATCACCCACAACGGAACGCGCTTCACGATCTTCTGGATCCTGTTCGCCGTGTCGCTGGCAAGTCCGGCGGTTCAGGCTGCGTTTCGTGACCGTAGCGGTACCGCGTCTTCGCCGCCGCCGCTTCGTACTTTCGGATCGCCTCGATTGGGGCGCACCGCGTAGGATCAACTTCGGCTCCGGCCGGGACAGGAAGCCGATATGGACCGCATCATCCTCGAGCTGGAAGGCGTCGTCGAACATTGCAGCGAGCCGGCCCGCCGGGTCGAGATCGTGCGGCGTCTGACTGAGTATCGAGCCGGCGGCGCTCGTATCGTGCTGTGTAGTTCGGTGGGGGCGGGGTTGGTTCCGCCCGACGCCGCGCGGACCATCGACAGCTTGCTAGAGACCGCGACCGATTACGGCGTGCCCTGCGATGAACTCTTCCTCGGCGATCCGGGGGCAAGCGATGCGCTGCTGGTAATCGACGACAAGGCGATAACCTTTGCCGAGCTTGTCGAGTATGACGCAGCAGGGATAGCCAGGATCCTCCAGGCGGAGGCGGCCGTCGCATGATCGTCTTCCCGATGGCTGGCCTCAGCAGCCGCTTTCTTTCGGCGGGCTACACGCAGCCCAAATTCATGCTGCCGCTGTGGGGTGAAACCGTGTTCGACCATGCGGTGGACAGCTTTCGGCCATGCTTCGGGTCGGAGCCGTTCGTGTTCATCTACAGGGAAACCGGCGGCGTGCGCGATTTCATCGATGCGCGCTTGCGTTCGCGCGGGGTTGCCAGTGCAACCCTGGTGAAGCTGGAACGGGAAACCGCTGGACAGGCGGAAACCGTCGAACTCGGGCTGAACGACGCCAGTGTCGAAACGGGGGCTCCGGTCACGATCTTCAACATCGACACGTTTCGCCGCCCGTCGCTCGGTCTCGTCGAGCCTGCCGCTGCGCTCGGTGGATGGCTCGAGGTATTCAGCGGCACGGGCGAGAACTGGTCGTTCGTTCGGCCCGCTGCAGAGCCGGGCATCGCGCTTGAAACTGCGGAGAAGAAGCCGATCAGCGACCTGTGCTGCACCGGCCTTTATCATTTCGCCGCTCGCCGGCTGTTCGATGCCGCACTGGCGGAGGAACGGCGCGCACCGCAGGCGCCGGAACTCTACGTGGCACCGATCTACAATCACCTCATTCGATCGGGCGAGCGGATCGGCTATTCCGTGGTGGAAACGAACGACATCGTGTTTTGCGGTATCCCGGCTGAATACCAGGCGCTGGACTCCGGCCAGTCTGCCTGGGACGACACCTAGCGCGCCGCCAGCGTTCGCTCGAACAGCGCCTCATACTCGCGCACGATCAGGGCCCGGTCGAACTTCTGCGCGATGGAATGCCGCGCGTCGCGGGAAATTGCAGAGCGGTCGGCCTTCATTGCGCGAAACAAACCGTCAGCGAGGTCCTCGGACGAGCCCGGCGGTACGAGAATGCCGGTTCGCCCATCGTCGATCAAAGTTCGCGTCGCGCCCGGGCATGAGGTGGCGAGGACCGGCGTTCCGACCGCCATGGCTTCGAGCAGGACGTTGCTGAACCCCTCGTAGCGCGACGACGACACGAGCAGGTCGGCCCCTGCGATCATTTTCGGGACCTCATCGCTGTGGCCGGGCATATGGACCATAGGCGCGATTCCCAGTTCGTCGGCGAGAGTTCCAAGCTCTGCTCGCTGCGGCCCTTCGCCCAGGATGGTCAGCATGGCTCCCGGATAGCCGTCGAGGAAGCGCGCGAATGCGGGCAGCAAAAGGTCGAACCCCTTTTGCGGTGCCAGCCGCCCCACGGCAATAAGGCTGGGGCTGCCCGGCAAGGCCGCCGCAGGCGCGGCAGTCGAGGCGATCTCTTCCACCGACACCGGGTTCCCGATCGTGGCCAGCACTTGCGACGGCGCGAGGTCGCGCTCCAGTTCCTGCGCCATGTCGGCGGATTGCGCCACGACCACGTCGGCGCGGCGGTAAAGCGCCCGGATGACGTGTTCGGCCAGACGGTGTTTGACGATTGAGGTCTGGCGCAGGACGGCAAAATCGGCTGCGATGGCATTGGCCTGGCGAATGATCAGCGGCGGCTTGCGCCGCTGCACGAACCGGGCCGCGGTGGCGGTGACGTTCATGCGCAGGGTTGTGAAGACAAGGTCGGGATTCAAGGAATCGACGAGCCGAGCAAAGCTCCGCACCGGATAACGCCGGTCGTCGACGGGATATACCGGTACCCGACCCGCAAGCCGCTCGAAATAGCGACCCCCGCTGCGTGAGACGGCCAGAACCGGCTCGAACCGCCCCCGGTCGATGCCCGAAAGAAGCTCGAAAATGACCCGGTCCGGTCCGCCCGAGTCAAGTTCCGGGATAGCGAAAAGGACGGTACGCGGCGTCAATCGCCGGTACTCTCGCCGTGGGCCACGAAGCGCGCACGCATCCTGGCATAAAGTCGACCCGCCATGGCCGTGCCGACCGGACCCATCGCCAGTAAAGCGCGGAGTTGCCGCACGCGGCGCGATCGTCGCATCTCGACGGGGTAGCATGCCAAGCCCAAATCCAGCCCGCGCCGCGCCAGGTCGCGCTCGCCCTGCGCGACCAATGCAAGGCCGCGCAGGCCGATGTCATGGTCGGCGAAGGCCATCGCAAGATCGGCCGACGTCAGTGCGGCACGGTCGAGCACGAACGGCGGCGTATCGAAGGTCAGTCGATACTGATCGACCAGGTGCTTCAGCGCGCCGGAGCGGGCCTGGATCGCAGCCTGGTTGTTCGCGTGCACGCGATAGTTGAACAGGGGGGCATCGACGAACAGTGCCTCCTCGGCCACTGCCAAGACTTTCCAGGCAAAGATCTTGTCCGGATTGTAAAGATATCCTCCGCCATATCCCTCGACGCGCTCGTACAGGGCGCGCGGGTAACAAGTGCTGGCAAAGGCAAAAGGCGTCCGCATCTCCTGCATTGAACGACGCAGGAGCTCGGCCGCGGGCACCCGCAGCACGCGCGCGCCGACGGCCTGCGACAAGCGCTCGTCGACAACGGCGTCCTTCCACAAGCGGGCGACCATGCCCGAACGACCGGTCCGCTTGCCGTCACCGTCGATAATATGTTGGTCCGACGCGAAGACCGTGCCCGAATGAGCAGGCCCCAGTGCGTCGGCGAGCCGCTCGTAAGTGGCAAGCGCTTCGGGCTCGGCGGTGTCGTCCGAAGACAGCAGTATCATCCGGTCGCCCGTCGCGCCCGCGCAGGCGCGATCGAGGTTGCCGGCGAAGCCGACATTGGTTGCGTTTACACGGAAGCGGATACGGTGATCGCCGAAAGCTTCGATGACAGCCGCGGAATCGTCGGAGCTCGCATTGTCCGCCACCAGCACTTCGAAATCGGCCTGCTGAACCAGGACGCTCCGCAAGGTTTCACCGATGTAGCGGGCGTAATTGTAGTTCGGAATGCAGACGGAAAACTTCATGGGTTCGCGTGGGCTCTTGCGGGAAGGGGCGCGTTCGGCGGATGGCGTGAGGCGAAGCGACGAACGCTATGGCCATTGCGAGCGGTTCGTTATAACCAGCCGCCCGCACCGTCAATCGCACGCTGCGGGGCAACTCTTGCTGGCCCTTAACCCGAGACTGGAACAGGACAACTTCCGCCGATGCGCCCGATCGAAGCCGACTGGATCCGCGAAGCATTGCTGGCGATCGGGCCTGACGCGGCATCGCCAGTCGCCAACGTCGGTTCATCGACAGGCGAGTTCCGCTCGGTCCGCAAGCCGCATATCGAAGCGCGTCTGTTCGCCCCCCTGCGCGATGCCGGATTCGAATTCGTCCATATCGACATGAAGGCGGCCGAAGGTGTGGATCTCGTCGGCGATCTCACCGATCCGGCATTCCTCGACCGTGTCCGCCAGACCGGTTGTCGCTCGGTCATCTGCTCGAACCTGCTCGAGCATCTCGCGCACCGCGACGATCTGCTCCGCGCGTGCGAGGCGCTGGTTGCCGAGGACGGCGTCATGGTCCTCACCGTACCCTACAGCTACCCCTATCATCCCGATCCGATCGACACGATGTACAGGCCTTCGCCGGCCGAACTGGCGCGGGCGCTGCCGAATCTCGAAATGACCCGCAGCGAAATCTTGAGCGATGGCACGCTGATCGACGAGGTCCACCGGGCCAACAACGCCGCTGGGTTCCTCTACTGGCCCAAGGCGGCGCTGCGGAGTTTGCGGTTCTGGCGTCCTCGTGAAGCCTTGGCGCAGCTTCACCGGCTAACGTGGTCGGTAAGGTCCTTCAAGGTAACCTGTGCGGTGTTCGGACGCACGCGACCTGCCACCGCGTGATCGTCACGGCTTGATCATCAACCGTGCGTCGCGGTTGATGTAGTGCAACCAAGGCAGCGGCTGACCGAGATATTCGTCGACCGCCTTTTTCGATCCTGCCCAGGCACCATAATCGTCAACGATCAGCACGCCGCCCGAAACCAGCCGCGGATAGAGGGTCTCCATCTCGATCTTCGTGCTGTCGTAGAAATCGGTGTCGAGCCGCAACAGGGCGATCTTGTCGGGCAGATTGGCGGCGTCGGCGAGCGTCTCGCGGACGTCACCCTTGCGGTAGACGACTTCTCCGATGCCGCCGGTCTTCTCGACATTGGCGCGCACTTCCTCCAGCGAGGCATAGCACCAGTCGTTGAAGCCGTCGCGCTGCAGTTCTTCGAACTTCTGATTGGTGTCCAGTGTCTTGCCGAACTTCACGTCGTGCTCGGACGGTTCGGTCATGCCGCCGAAGGTGTCGTAGGCCCATATCCTGCGTTCGCGGCCCAGATTCTCTGCCATCCGTCGTGCGATCACGAGATTACCCCCGCGCCAAACCCCGCATTCGACGAAATCGCCTTCGATCCCGGCATTGTGAAGGTGGCGCAACGCCTGGACCAGCGCCCAGCGCGAGGTCGGCAGGCTCATGGTGTACTCGGCGGCCGCATCGAGCACCGCTAGGTCGGCAGGCGATGCGTCGGGGATCGTGGTGCCCAGATCCTTGGCGGGATCGTGCAGCTTGGTGCCCAGATTTATGAGCTTCTGGGCCAACCACTTCTTCGACATTCACTTCAACTCCTGAAAAACGGCAGTCTGCGATACAGCAGCCGTCGGCGTTGCTGAGCGATCGTGTCGAACAGCATCGATGTCGGGTAGGCCAATACCCACACTGCGGCGACAAGCAAGAGCAGTGCGACGACCGCGACCGGATAGCCAATCGGACCGGCAAATGCCGGGCGAAGCACCATTTCCGCTGCGGCGACGACGACACCGCCGGTCGCAATGCCGGGCGCCAACATCCGCACGACGTCCCATGCGCCCGGTATGCTGGCATCGGTGCGTCCGCGCGGGATCAGCAACGACAGATAAAGCGAACCGGCGACCAGCGCGGCTATCCAGATGATGCCGTTCGGCGCCGCCACCCACACGAGCGTGCCGATAACAAGGGCGAGGAGCGCATGCCGGCCGACCATGGTACCCATTCGCCCGGCGACGATCACTGTATTGTCGATGAAATTGAGTGCGATGCGGGCGGGAAGTGCGGCGACGAGGATCGCGAACGGTGCGGCTGCGGCCTGCCATTGCGGTCCGAGCAGCAGCCACACGATCTCGTAACGCAGGGCGACGACCCCCGCGGCCGTAATGCTCGTGGCCAGCGCTATCAGCATCAGCATGCGCTTCGCCGCATTGCGTACGTCGCCGCCGCTGTCGCGAATCGCTGCCAACGCCTGGCGCATCGGATGGTCGATGGTGGCGAACGGCTCCTTGACCTGCACACCAAGGTTGTAGGCGCGGCTGTAGAGGCCGGTGGCTGTCGCCGAAAGCGTCAAACCGGCTGCGATGGTATCGATCGAAGTCCAGAACCATGCGAACAGGCGCGAGGCCATGCCCGAGGCTCCGATACGGAGATGCGCGCGCAGGCCGATCCCGCGACGAAACCATCCCAGCCGCAGCTTGCCCGCGCGTGCAAACGCTGCGGCCATGAACAGGTTGCTCGCCACCTGCCCGCCCAGCAGGCTCCAGAATCCGGCCCCGGCCAGCGCCATAGCCACAGCGCTGCCGACGTAGATGATAGAGGACATGAAGGTGATGGAGGCGATACGGCCGAACTCATGCCGCTGACGCATCAGCGCGCGCCCCGTCACCAGTACGACCTGCAGAACAAAGATGCTCGTCACGAGCAGCAGCGCAGGCGCTAGTCCGGCCATGCCGAAACGCGCTTCGATCCACGGTGCTGCAAACACCACCCCCGCTGCAGCCACGGCTACCAGTGCGAGATTCGCCGCAAACAGGCCGGTCACGATGTCGACATCGGCGCGTTGCGCACGGGCGAGAGGAAAATCGACCAGGCCTTCGGAAATCACCAGCATGAGTATCGCGCTGGTCATGACGATTGCCACTAGGCCGAAATCCGCAGGCGTCAGCATCCGTGCGAGAAAGACGGTGCCGAGTACCATAACGCCGCTATGACCGAAGCGGGCCGCCAGCGACCACAGCGTGCCACCCGTCATCATTCGATGGAGCGACTGGCCCCTGCCGTGTTCGGGAGGCTGCGGCGGATCATCCTGCTTTTCCATCGGGCTGGCTTCAGTCCGCCGCGGTGGAACCGAAAAACTCGGCATAAAGCCGCAAGGCGTTTGCAAACAGAGTGATCTGGCGCCGCTCGTCGTCGGCGTGCAGGGGTACCATTGACAGGAAGAGCGATACGATCGTCGCGTCGATGGCCTTGTCGGCAAATGAGATACCGGCGACAGTCATCGCACGAAAGCGTTCGGCGATATCGTCACGCATGCGGTCTGGGGATACTTCCAGGATGAAGTCAGCCGACCCCGGCCTTCGCGCGACGAGGTGCTGCGCAACGATCTGGTCGTATCGGCCGATGATGCTGTGCCCAAGCTTGGCGATGTCGTAGCGAATGTCGCCGTAGATCGTCGTTTCGCCCGCAACCAGGCCCCGCGGATCGATCAGCATGATCCGCTCCGCGCGCGGATCGAACAGAATGTTCGAGAAACAGAAATCGCCATGCATCACACATCCTGCCGGTTCGGCCGGGGCGATCACGCTGGTCAGATGCGCCACTATTGCGTCGAGGCTGCCCACGCCGGTGCCGTTGATCAGCAGGTCCTGGTTGCGGGGCGGCAAGGTGGCGGGGAATAGCTCGAGCCGTTCGTGCAGCTTGGTAACCGCCAGCCAGTGGAGCGCCCCGGTCTGTGGTCCACGATGGTCTGCTGCGAGCGCGAGATACTCGGCGCAACTCTGGAGGATCTTGCGCCAGACGAAGCGCGATGGCCGCGCGAGATAAAGTTCGGCCACCGTCGGATAGTTTGCGTAAGTGGTCTCATATTCTCCCGAAGACCGCTCGCCGGGAACTTCGATCAGGCGCGCGGTGAAGGGTTGGATCTGCTTCGGTATCGATCGAAACCAGTTCGCTTCCGCATCGATCTTGCGAGCGTCGTTGCTGCGCTTGCGCACCGTGAAACCGTCGATTGCGAGTTCGTTGAAGTGGCGCGCCGCCGCCAGCGCATGGCGGGACGCGTAATAGGTCTTGAGATGACCGAAATCGCGCGCGGATGGGGCGACTTCGGCTTCGACCCGGCGCTCCCTGACGTACGCGTCGAGAGCGCCGATGAAATCGAAGCTGGTCCGCACAAGGCATTGCAGAAGCGCGCGCGCATCGCTGAAGCCGAAATACCCGCTGAGGATGACGGACTGCTCGGTAAGCTCGGCGTCGGATTGCGTGCCCGATCGCACCGAAAGGACTTGGCCGGCCTGTTCCTGCACGATCCCCCAGCTGTAAGGCGCGTCGGTATGCGCTACTGAGACGCGATCGCCCCCCGTGAGATGGCCAAGGTCGTGCAGGGTGTCTCCGTGTACGATCGCCACCGGCCCGGTCATTGCAATCTCGAGCAGTGCCTGGAACACCGAGAGCCCGAGCGAAAACTTGTGGTCGATACGGATGACGCGCACATCGCGGTCGTCGAGAATTCGTTCTTGGGCCGCATCGAGCTCGAAATCGGCTGGCAGTGACAGCCAGACCGGCATGCCGGGTGGCAGGCGGTCGAGCTGGTGTTGGATCAGATAGCGCGTGCCGACGGGCAGGAACGCCGGCGGGATGCGCCCGAACTCGGCCTGCATTTCGTCCCCGACATACGTACCCGACGTGACGAGAATGGGATAATCCAGGCTCAAGATGAGGGTTCCGCAGCCGTCGCACCGGGCAGGAGTGCGTCCATCCGGGCTAGTGGATGTGCGACCAGTTGCGAGGGGCGGACCGCCTTGTCCGAGACATAGAACCCGTTGTGACCGCACCACGGCTTGCCCATGTGCAACTCGTCGTAGGGAATCCGATGGCGGTCGAGCCACTGGACGAGTTCGGGCAGGGTCTTGGCATTGATGACGCCGACGTTCCCGGCGTGTGTCCGCATGTTTCGGGCGCTGTAAAGGATCACGCGCACCCCGGCCTTGTGGAGGGCAGCGATCCGCTCGATCACGTCGCGCCGCGGGCGTCGCTCGGGGTAGGGCAGGGATGCGTCGTCGATGGAAAGCGTTCCGTCGACGTCGAGGATCAGGTGCACGTTATTCTCTTCTTGTGGCCGCGCTGGCGAGGTTCGGCGACGCCATACAGGCCGTTGATTTCAACCGCCAGAGCCGAATGGCGATTTGCGCCACCGGTCGTGGCAGTGTTGCACCCTGCCAGTCTTGACAAGGGGCGTGGGAGAAACAAGTGAGGCCGCCGGTCATTCCGGCTACACCCCGCGCGTCGCAAACCAAGGCCTGAACATTGAGCAGACAAAGGCGCCCGGTGCGGCGGACCGATACCGCAGGACTGATCGTTTGCGGCGCTTTCGTTGCGTTTGTGGCGTTGTTTGGCGGGAGCTCTCGTCAGGACGCGGTTCAGCTGCTCGCGCTGCGTCCCGGGGCCGCGCTCTTTCTGGTTCCATTCGTCTTCGTGTTCTCCGCCATCGTGAACGCACGACCGCTGCGGCCGCTGTTGGCAATGCTGGGCCTCCTCGCATTCTGGACCGCGCTCCAGCTCGTGCCGCTGCCGCCCGGCATGTGGCAGGCTCTACCGGGTCGCGAACCGATTGCCGCGCTGGACGACTTGCTCGGCTTCGAGGGAACGTGGAGGCCTCTGTCGCTAACGCCAGGTCGCGGAATGGGCGCTCTCGCCGGGATGCTCGTGCCGCTGATCGGCCTGTTGCTCATCATGGCCTATGCGCGGCGTCGGATGGACCTTGTCTGGATGCTGATTGCGCTAGGCCTGGGTAATGCGCTGCTCGGCCTGGTCCAGGTGATGAGCGATGCACTCTATCCTTATGCGATCAGCAATCGCGGCTCTCCGCTCGGTTTCTTCGCCAACCGCAATCACTCGGCCGTGCTGTCGGCGATTACGCTCGTGTTGCTATCCTATCGGCTGAGCGAAGATCGCGACCGTACACTCGGCGTCGGCAAGCGGCTCGCATTGGGATTTGCCGCGCTGGTTCCGCTGGTCGCGGTATTGCTGTCGGGTTCTCGGACGGGCTTGCTGCTTGGTGGGGCCGCGCTCGCGGTGGGTGCGGCGATGGTTTGGCTGTCCCGAGTTCGCCCTGAACCCATCGCGGCGACGCCGCGCCGCAGAACTGCCAAGGCGGCGCTGGGTCTTGCATTGGTGGTGGCGGCAGGGCTGTCCGCTCTCTTCTTCTGGCAGGCTCCGAGCGCGCTGGTCGCATCGGGAGCAAGCGGCGATTTCGAGGAACTGCGCTGGCGTATCTGGCCGGTCCTCGTCGAAATGGTGCGGACGTACGGTTTGCTCGGGACCGGCTTCGGTTCATTCGACCGGGTGTTCATGATCCATGAGCCCGACGCACTGTTGATGCCGACGTACGTCAATCACGCGCATAACGATTACCTCCAGCTCCTGATCGAGGGCGGACTTCCGGCCGCAGCGTTGGCGATTTGGTGCTTGGCGTGGATCGCCCGGGCCTTGCTGGGAGTTTGGCGCGGCGCTCCCGACGGTGCGCGGGTGCTGGGCTGGGCGGCAATCGTCGGCTTCATTCTCGCAGCGAGCCTGGTCGACTATCCACTCCGTGCGCCGCTGTTCCAGCTTGTGGCTGTCATCGTGCTGGCCATCCTCGCGACGGAATCCCAGCGGAGCGATCAAGCAGTGGCGAGACCCGCCGGAGGCTGAGGCGACGGCTTCTGCCGTGAAGATTTTCTTTTGCATCGGGGGGTGTGCCAAACTAAGGCACCACGCTCGGAAACGAAGGATACCATGACAATACTGGCCAGATCGATAGCGCTTGCGCTGGCAGGGGCGCTGTCCCTCGCAGCCTGCGCCGACAAGTCCGTCGGGCTCTCCCCGACCGTCGAGGTCGCATCCCTTTCGGAACTTCCGGCCCCGAGCGCCACCGTCGCTCAAGTGATCAACCCAGGCGAACCATTGCTCGTGACCGTGGTGGGTTCCGACCTGTTGACCGGTGAGTATTTGACCGACAGCAGCGGTGCCATCGAACTGCCGCTGATCGGCACGGTCGAAGTGGGCGGGCTCGACCGGGCCCAGGCCGGCGCACTGATCGCCGCGCGCCTGCGTGACCGCTACATCCGCAACCCGCAGGTCATCATCCGTCCGCAGACCGTCCAGGTGCCGAGCATTTCGGTAGGCGGCGAAGTCGAGCGGGCCGGGACTTATCCGGCGACGTCGTCGCGCACGCTCACCCGTGCGATCAACAATGCCGGCGGGCTATCCGAGTTTGCCAAGTCGGACGATGTGCTGATCCTTCGCACTGTCGATGGGCAGCGCTATATCGGCGTCTACAATATCGAGGCGATCCAGCGCGGCAACTACGACGACCCGCTGGTCTATCCCGATGACGTCATCACGGTCGGCGATTCGCCCTTCCGTCGCAATCTCCAGGCAGTGATCGGCCTGATACCGCTGCTGTCGACTGCAGCGATCCTCATCGACAATTCGGGCAACTAGCGATGACTGAAGCATTCCGCCGCGCAAATGCGGAACCGATGCCCGCGCCCCAGGCGCCGATCGCCGAAAGTGGCGGATTTCACCTCGATTTCGATCGCTATCGCGTTCAGGTGCTCAATCTCAAGTACTGGCTGCTGGGGATCGTGGCGCTAGGCCTGCTTCTGGGGCTAGTGCTGACGCTGCTTTCGCCCGAGCTGTTCCGCGCGACCTCGCGGGTCGAGATCACGCGGGTCGTCACCAACGTAACCGATGTCGAACCGGTCGAGGTGGAGGGCGGTGCGCAAGACCTCCAGTACTACACCACCCAGTACGAATTGCTTGCCTCGCGCTTCATGGCGGAGCGTGTGGCTGATGCAGGTAACCTGGCACGTGATCCTGCATTTCTCGAGGCCTTCGACATCGAGGGCGGGCCCGGTATGGCGCGCGATATCGAAGAGGCTCTGCTAGAGAACGCCGAGATCCTTCCGGTCGAGGATTCGAGCCTCGTCGATATTCGCTTCACCAGCAAGAACCCGGAACTTTCGCAGAAGATCGCGAACCTTTGGGCCGAGCAATTTCTAGAAGCCAACTACGAAAAGCGGTTTGGCGCCAACATCGAGGCGCGTCGCTTCCTCGAGGGGCAGATCGACGAACTGCGCGCCCGGCTTGCCACCGCCGAGCGCGAACTGGTGGATTATGCGAACGCCAACCAGATCATCGTCCTGAATCCGCTGGGCGAAGGCGAGGACGGATCGGAAACCGCCACGCAGACACTCGTCGGCGCAGAACTGGCGTCGCTCAGCTCTGCCTTGGCCGAGGCTTCGGCTGAACGCATCGCCGCACAAGCCCTGGTTTCGGCAGGTGCGCGCGATCCAGCGAGCGACAATGCGGCCGAAGCCGCGCTGCGTGGCCGGCTCGCCGGGGCCCGCTCGGAATTGGCACGATTGCAGTCGACGTTCGGGCCGGAATATCCCGAGGTCCAGTCCAAGAGTGCCGAGGTGGCCGCGCTCGAACGCGCTCTTACTCAGGAGGGCAGTCTGGGCCGCGGCGACGTCCAGGCGCGCTATCGTGCCGCGATCGCAAACGAGCAGCAGATGCGGGCGCGTCTCGAACAGGCCAAGCAGTCGTTCCTCGGCCAGCAGGTCGAAAGTATCCAGTACGGCATCCTCAAGCGCGAGGTCGATACCACGCGCGAACTCTACGACGCCTTGCTGCAACGCTACAAGGAACTCGAGGCAGCCGGCGTCGGCAAGAACAACATGACCTTGATCGAGACGGCCGAGGCTCCGGAACAGCCATATTCGCCGTCGCTGCTGCGCAATCTCCTGTTCGGCGGGCTCGCCGGACTGATCGCCGCCGCGCTGGCCGTCTATCTGCGTGAACTGTTCGATCAGACCATCCGCGATCCGCACGATGTCGACCGGCTGGGCTTGCCGCTCATCGGGCTGATTCCTCGCTCGGAGTCGGAAGATGTTTCGCAAGACTTGCTGACGAGCAGCTCGGAACTGAGCGAAGCCTACGCCGCCGCACGAACCAACCTCGACTTCCTCACCGAGGGCGGCGCGCCTGCCTCGATCATGGTCACGTCGACCCGCCCGGCCGAGGGCAAGTCGCTCACCAGCATCGCGCTCGCCCGCAGTTTCGCGCGCGTGGGCAAGCGGACGCTGCTGATCGACGCCGACCTGCGCCATTCGCGGATCGACCGCGTGATATCGCCGGCGCAGGAGCCGAAACACGGCCTGAGCGCGCTGCTGACCGGAAAGGGCAGCATCCCCGAGGCTGTCGGCCACATCACCGCTTACGGCTTCGATCTCATGCCGGTCGGCCACCGGCCTCCGAACCCGGTCGAACTTCTGGCGGGGCCGAGATTCCGGCAGGTGATCGCGGATGCGCTGCAAACCTACGATCAGGTCATCGTTGATTCCGCTCCCGTTCTCGGCCTTTCCGACGCGCTGGAAGTGTCGAAATCGGTCGAGGGGGTGGTCTACGTGATCGAATCCAATGGCGTGCATGTTCGCGCTATCCGCAACGCGCTAGGACGCCTCGCAGGCGCGCATGCAACGCTGTGCGGCGCAATCGTGACCAAGCTCGACCAGCGTAACACGCACTACGGCTACGGTTATGGTTACGGCTATGGCTACGGCTATGGCGAGAATTACGAGGGAGGCGACGATTTCCGGGACGCACCGGCCAAGCGCTGACGCTCGGCGCAGATGGCCGTGGATCGTGGCGGTAGGCGCCCTTGCCATCGGTTTGGCAGCGATCCTGTTCCTGCAAGCGGCCTCGACCGTACTTGCGCGTCGTTCGCCGGATCTCGCGGGGATATTCTGGCCTTCCGCGGGTGCTGCGCTCGAGGAGGCTTCGTTGCGAACCCTCAGCGCCAACGCCGCCGAGACTGCCGATCTGCAACGCGCCGCGCGACTGGCGAAATCGGATGCGAGCGAGGCTTGGCGGCACGAGCCTCTGGCGATCGCTGCGGCTGCGATCATCGGGCTGAACGGCGAGGATACGGCGCGCCGTCGTGCGGTGATGGCCGAGGCGCAGCGTCTCAACCGGCGCCATTCGCTGATCCAGGGCATCGTGCTGGAAGATGGACTGGCCCGCCAGGACTACCCTGTAACGATCCGTGCCATGGACCGCCTTCTGCGGACCAACCCGGCACAGTCTACCACATTTTTCCCCTTGCTCGCGCAGGCGCTGACCTATCCGGCGGCACAGGGGGAGATGGTCAGGATCGTGGACGGTTCAGCCGACTGGCATCACAGGTTTCTCGAATTCGCGGTCGGTCGGCCGACGGCGCTTGAAGGGCTGGCACGATACCGCCTCGCTACCCGGTTCGCCGTGCCGCAAGTCGATCGCTTGCTGGTCAGCGGCCTGGCGGGGCAGGGCCGCCTCGACCTCGCGCAGCGTGTTCACGGTCGGATCGATTCCGGGCCGGGTTCTGACCGCCGGCAGCGCTGGGCGAGCGATTACGCTCCGTTCGACTGGTACTTGGCAGACGAGCCCGGGTTGCGGGCGCAACCCGACGCGGCTGGTGAGGCACTGGAGCTCTTCGTACGCGGCGGAAACGGGGGTGTCCTGGCCCGTCGTATGATACCGCAAGAGCTGGTGGCGAAGGGCGTTACGCTCGATATCGAGGGAATTCCGGCCGGGCGCAACGACGCGGCACAACTGGCGATCGTTTGCGCTGAAACCGGCCGGCAGGCCTACGAAGCGCCTCTCCGCAACGGCGCAGCCACTTACGCTCGAGGGTCGGCCGGGGCGCAGTGCCGCTTCCCGCAGATCGAGCTGCGAGGGCGTTCGTTCACGGGCGAACCGGCGCTTCGCATCCGCGTGGCCGATCCGAAGGGCGCGATTTCCTGAACGCGACGGTTGTCCCGAAGGTAGCCCCGACGGGCCCGCAGCACTTTCTCGCGCTCGATGCCTGGCGCGGGATTGCGGCTCTGGTCGTCGCCCTGGGCCATTTCAAGAGCAATGGATGGCTGGCGGGCTCGATGCTCAGCGGCACGAGCTATCGCTTCGTCGACTTCTTCTTCGTCCTGTCGGGGTTCGTGATCGCATATTCCAGTGCTGAGCGGCTCGCGCGGGGCCGAGGCGAAGCAAAAGCATTCATGATCCGCCGGATCGCGCGTTTATGGCCGCTCCATGTGTTCGTTTTGCTGCTGTTCGCGGGTCATCAGGCCGCCCTGCTGCTAGCAAACGAGCTTTCGATCATCGTCGACCCGGTTGCGTTCAGCGGCGATTTCGCCCTGCAGTATATCCTGCCCAACTTGGCGCTGGTCCAGGCTTGGGGGTTCCTGCCCCAAGCCACGTGGAACGAACCGGCCTGGTCGATCTCCGTCGAGATGTTCGCCTATATCGTCTTTGCGCTCGATGCGGTGCTCACGCGCGGTCGCTTGTGGCTACTTGCTCCGCTGACCCTCGCCGCAGTCGTCTATGCGGTGGCGGTTCCGGCTACCATGACCGCCACCTATGATGTCGCGCTGGTCCGCGGAATCCTCGGCTTCGGGATCGGCGTCGTTTGCTACCGCATCTGGCTGCGCGCGCGGGCGATGCCGTTCCACGGCGCCACGCTGTGGGAGATTATCGCCGCCGGCAGCGTGTTTGTCGCAATCATCTACCTGCCCCGATCGCTCGGTTACATGGTCGTGCCCATCTTCGCGGTGGCGGTGCTTGTCTTCGCCCGCGAGCAGGGCTGGCTGTCGCGGCTGCTCGCGCGCCAGGTGTTCCAGGAGCTGGGAAAGCTGAGTTATTCGGTCTACCTGCTGCACCCGTTTGTGCTTGTGGGGATTTTCTCGCTTGCTGCAATCAGCGGGCACCTGGGCGAAGATGCGTCCGGCCGGGCGATCATCGCCATGACGCCGTTACTGTCCGACGTCGTGCTCGTCGGATACCTTGTGCTTGTGGTGCTGTTGTCGCGGCTGACCTATCGCTTCATCGAACTGCCGGGCCAGCGGATCGGCAAGCGCATCGCGGCAGACAAACGACCGGCGCCCGGCTAATCGAGCGCGATGTCGGGCGCGTCTTCCTGCTTCATGCCGACGACGTGGTATCCGGCGTCGACATGGTGGGTCTCGCCGGTCACGCCCGACGACAGGTCGGACAGGAAATAGAGGCCCGATCCGCCGACGTCCTCGATCGTCACGTTGCGCCGCAGCGGCGAATTGAGCTCGTTCCACCTGAGGATGTAGCGGAAATCGCCGATCCCGCTCGCCGCGAGCGTCTTGATCGGCCCGGCGCTGATCGCGTTGACGCGGATGTTCGCCGGCCCCAGGTCGTTGGCGAGATACTTGACGCTGGTTTCCAGCGCCGCCTTGGCCACGCCCATGACGTTGTAGTGCGGGATCACCTTCTCCGCGCCGTAGTAGGTCAGCGTCAGGATCGATCCGCCGTCCGGCATCATCGCCGCCGCGCGCTGCGTAACCGCGACCAGGCTGTATGCCGAGATGTTCATCGTCATCAGGAAGTTGTCGAGACTGGTATCGACGTATTTCCCGCGCAGTTCGGCCTTGTCGGAAAAGCCGATCGCGTGGACGACGAAGTCGATCGTATCCCACCGCGCCTTGAGCGTTTCGAAAGCCCGGTCGAGCGCGGCCATGTCCGACACGTCGCAGTCGAAGGTGAAATCGCTGCCGAGCTGGGCGGCGAGCGGCTCGACCCGCTTCTTGAGCGCCTCGCCCTGGTACGAGAACGCCAGCTCCGCGCCATGCTCGCGCAGCTTCTGCGCGATGCCCCAGGCGAGCGACTTGTCGTTGGCGAGGCCCATGATCAGGCCGCGCTTGCCGGCCATCAGTCCGCTCATTTCCCGTCTTCCTTCGTTTCCGCCGCGGTCTTGCGCCGCCGCCGCGCCCGGTCGTCCCACTGGCCGACGATGTTCGCCTCTTCCTCCGGCGTCACGGCCAGCGCGGCGTTCAGTTCCGCCCCGATCACCATCCCTAGTCCGACCAGCCAGAAAAAGAAAAGCGCGATCATCATGCCCGACAGCGCGCCATAGGTGAGGTCGTAGCTGAACAGGCTGCGCAGCAGTGGCGGCAGGGCGAGCGTGACCGCGACCCACCACAGCGTCGTCGCCAGCGCGCCGGGCCACTTGGGATAGCGGCGGTGCCGATAGGCCTTGGGTGTCAGGGTGTAGAACAGCAGGTAGAGCGATCCGAACAGGCCGAGCGCGGGCACCAGCCGCGACAGCGACAGGCTGGAAAGCCAGTCGTCGAGCCACGGCAGGTAGGCATCGATCAGTTCCTGCGCCGCGCCGATCAGGACCTGCGCGATCAGGCTGACGATCAGCAGCACGACCGCCATGATGATGATCCCGCTCGAGATCAGCCGGTGCTTCCAGAACGCGACGGTCGATTTGGTCCCGTAGGCGCGGCGCAGGATGTCGCGGATCGTCTCGATCAGGCTGCCGACGGTCCACAGCGCCACGAACGCGCCGACCCACAGCACCCAGCCCGAACGCGCCTCGATCACCGAGCGCGCGACGGGCTCGATCACGTCCGCGACCACCGGCGGCAGGGCGAACAGCACCGCGTTGATCGTCGCTGCGCGTTCCGCCTCCTCGCCGATCAGCGAGAAGATCGCCGCACCCAGGATGAAGAAGGGGAAGATCGCCAGCACCGCCATGTAGGCGAGGTTGCCGGCGTGGATGAAGCCGTCGTTGTAGGCGCCGACCAATACCCGCTTGGCCACTTCGAAAAACCGGGTTCCGGGGCCGACCCGCTGCTGGATGCGACCGCGGAGCGCGCGCGCCTCCTCGCGCCGTGCCTCGGGCGACAGTGAATGCAGCGGCCGTTCCTCTACTTCGGGAAGGTCGGCGTCGCTCATCGTGATCCCTGGTGGCGAGGGCGGTCAGACCCCCAGTTCGCTGCGCGGATTGCTGGTGTCCTGCCAACCTTCGAGCCGCTTGGCCAGTTCCGCGAGATCGCCCGGTAGCTGAATTTCCAGTGTTACCAGCTGATCGCCGCGCTGGCCGCCCTTGGCGGTGAAGCCCTTGCTCTTCAGCCGCATCACCGTGCCGCCCCCGGTGCCCGGCTTGATCGTCAGCATCACCGGGCCATCGACCGTGGGGCATTTGACCTTGGCCCCATTCACCGCCTCGTCGAGCGTGATCGGCAGATCGAGCCGCACGTCGTCGCCGTCGCGGCGGAAGAAATGGTGCCGGTCGATCGCGATGGTCACGATCCCGTCGCCGGCCCCGCCTGGCCCGGCCTCGCCTTTGCCCTTGAGCCGCATCTGCGTGCCGTCTTCGACCCCGGCGGGGAGCTTGAGGTCGATGGTCTTGCCGTCGGACAGCGTGATCCGCTGGTCCTTGCGCGCGGCGGCATCGGTGAACGGGACGCGCAGGCGATAGCCGATGTCTGCGCCGCGCGGGGGTGGGGCCTGGCGGCGCTGGCCGAAGCCGCCGCCCATGCCGCCGGGCCTGCGCCCGCCGCCGCCGCCGAACAGTCCTTCGAAAATGTCGCCCAGATCCGGCCCGTCGGCACCGCCGCCGAAACCCTGGAAATCCTCGGGCCGGAACCCCTGCTGGCCGCCGCGAAAGCCTCCGCCGCCGAACCCGCCACCCATTCCCGCAAAAGGGTTGGCGGGATTGCCGTCGCCGTCGATCTCGCCGCGGTCGTATTGCGCGCGCTTGTTCGCGTCGCTGAGCAGGTCGTAGGCCTGCGTTACCTTGCCGAACCGCTCGGTTGCGGCCGGATTGTCCTTGTTGCGGTCGGGATGCAGCTCCTTGGCGAGCTTGCGATAGGCGCTCTTGATGTCCTTCTCGGACGCGCCGCGCGATACGCCAAGCGTTGCATAAGGGTCTGCCATAGGCGTGTTAGCTAGGTGAGACGGTTGCGGCGTGCAAGCGGCGAGGCTTTCCTACTTTCGCGTCGCGCGATAGGGCGACGGGCATGGACCGGATTTCGCCCGTCGCGCACAGCCCTCTGCCACGCCGGAACAGCGCGCGTGCGGGACGGACTTTTTTCACCCAGGACTGTGTAACACCCGGTCCATGTCCTGATGTATCATGGAGCAGGTCGATGGAGCCGGTGCGATGAGGGACGACCAGTCCGCGCTGACCGATTCGGACCCGTTCGGCCTGTTCGAGGCCTGGTTCTCGGATGCACGGGCAAGCGAACCCAACGACGCGAACGCGATGGCGCTGGCGACTGCCACCCCCGATGGCGCGCCATCGGTGCGGATGGTGCTCCTCAAGGGGCATGGGCAGGCGGGCTTCACCTTCTTCACCAACGCGCAGAGCCGCAAGGGCGAGGAAATCCGCGCCAACATGCAGTGCGCGCTGCTGTTCCACTGGAAGAGCCTGCGCCGCCAGGTGCGGATCGAAGGGCCGCTCGCCGAGGTGAGCACCGAAGAGGCCGACGCCTACTTCCACTCGCGTGCCTTCGTCAGTCAGGTCGGCTCCGCGGCGAGCGATCAGTCGCGCCCGCTGGCCGAACGGCGCGTCTACCTCGACCGGGTCGAGCAACTGGCCGAAGCGTGCAAGGCGGCGGGGGAAGTTCCGCGGCCGCCCTACTGGACGGGGTTTACCTGCCGGCCGGAACGAATCGAGTTCTGGCTCGACCGCCCCAACCGTCTCCATGACCGCCGCCTGTTCACACGGCATGGCGACGGGTGGAGCAGCACATTGCTCTACCCGTGACCGCCGAACGCGCCTCGCTCACGCGCAGCGCGGCCTATGCCTCGATAGGGGTGGCGGTGTTCCTCGCCGCGCTCAAGGGCTGGGCGACGTGGCGCACCGGCTCGACCGCGATGCTCGGCAGCCTGGCCGACACGGCGCTCGATCTGGTCGCCAGCATTGCGACACTGGTCGGCGTGTGGGTCGCGGCGCAGCCGGCGGACGACAAGCACCGCTTCGGCCACGGCAAGGCCGAAGCGCTGGCGGCGGTGTTCCAGGTCATGCTGATAGCGCTGTCGGCTTCCGCCATCGCCTTTCGTGCCGTTCTGCGGCTGGTCGAAGGCGGGGAGACGAGCGCGGCGAGCGAGGGGATCGCGGTGTCGCTCGCGGCCATTGCGGCGACCCTAGGCCTGCTCGCCTGGCAGCGGCACGTCATCAAGCGCACCGGCAGCCTCGCGATCCGGACCGACCACGTCCACTACCAGTCCGACCTGCTGCTCAACCTCGCGGTGATCGCGGCGCTGGTGCTCGACCAGTATCTCGGCTTTGCGCGGGCCGACCCGCTGTTCGGCCTCGCCATCGCCGCCTGGCTGCTGTGGGGTGCCTGGCGCGCAGCGGCCGATGCGATCGACCAGATCATGGACAAGGAATGGCCCGAGGAGAAACGCCAGCGCTTCGTTGCGCTCGCCGCGCGGCACCCGGAACTCAGCAACCTGCACGACCTCAGGACCCGCACCAGCGGCGCGCGCGACTTCGTCCAGTTCCACGTCGACCTGCCCGGCGCGACCACCGTCGCCGCGGCGCATGCCGTGATCGAGCGGGTCGAGGCCGACGTCCTGCGTGAATTCCCCGATGCCGAGGTCATCGTCCACATCGACCCGCAGGGCCATGTCGACGAGCCCGGCAACCCGCTCGCCGAAGCCGACGAGTTCGCCAAACTGGAGAAGCCCGCGCCATGAAGCTGCCCTACTGGCACGTCGACGCCTTTGCCGACCGCCCCTTCACCGGCAACCAGGCGGCCGTCATGCCGCTCGATGAATGGCTGCCCGATGAAACGCTGCTGGCCATCGCGGAGGAGAACAACTTCGCCGAGACCGCCTTCGTCGTGCGCGATGCGAGTGGCGAATCGGACTGGGAACTGCGCTGGTTCACCCCGACCATGGAAATCCGCCTGTGTGGCCACGCCACGCTGGCGAGCGGGCACGTGCTCCTTGAACGTGATGGCGGCGAGCGGGTGACGTTTCGCACGCGGCGGGCAGGGCAGCTCGAGGTGCGGCGGCTGGGCGAGGGGTACGAACTGGCGCTGCCAGCGATCCCGACCGAGCGCTCCGACTGGCCCGAAGCGGTCGCGGCGCTGGGCGCGCAGCCGCAGGAAGTCTGGCGCAGCCCCGACCGCTACGGCGTCTATCTGTTCGCGAGCGAGGACGAGGTGCGCGCGCTCGATCCGGACATGCGCGCCTTGAAGGCGCTCGGCGACGACCAGTTCATCTGCACCGCACCGGCGCGCGATACCGACATCGTGAGCCGCGTCTTCGTGCCGGGCGGCGGCGTGGACGAGGACAGCTTCACCGGCTCGGCCCACGCGGTGCTGACCCCGTTCTGGGCTGTGCGGCTGGGGCGGGACAGCTTCACGGCGTTCCAGGCCTCGCAGCGCGGCGCCCATGCGGCATGCCGGCTGCAGGGCGACAAGGCCTGGCTCGGTGGCGGCTGCGTCACCGTGGTCGAGGGGACGTTCTACCTCGGGTAAAGCTCGAACACGTCGGCCAGCTCGCCCATCAGAACGTCGCGCTGCGGCGCGTCCGAATGGCCGAGACGGACCACGGTCAGCTTCTGTTCGGGCGAGACGATCACGTACTGGCCCATGTGACCGATCGCGGCGAACACGCTCTCGGGCGCACGATCGGGGAACAGCGGGTGCTGCTCCTCGCCGGTGGGGCGATTGAGCCAGGTCTGCCCTCCGTAATGCGGGCTGCGCGGGCTGGGCGTGGTCATGAACTCGACCCAGCGGCGCGGGACGAGCTGGCTGCCGCGATAGGAGCCCTTGTTGCGCAGGAAATCGCCGAACCGCGCCCAGTCGCGCGCGGTCCCGTGGATCAGGCTACCGCCGATCAGCGTGCCGGAGGCATCGTACTCGGGGACCATCGAATCCATCGCCAGCGGCGCGAACAGGCGGGTGCGGAGATAGTCGTCGACCGCGCGGCGGCGCGCCTCGGGCGTTGTGCCGCGGGTCAGCACACGCGCGGCGATGTCGGCGAGGATAACGGTCGTCGCGCTCGAATACTCGAACTGCGCGCCGGGCGCGGCTTCCAGCGGCTGCGCCTCGGCCCAGTCGGCCATGTCGTCGCGACCGTCGAGGAACAGCATCCGCACCTCGGACGATTCGTAGGGCGGATCGCCCGCCTCGGTATGCTCGAGGCCCGAGCGCATCTGCAGGAGCTGGCGCAAGGTGATCTCGCCGCGCGGGTCCCCCGGGCGCTGCCAGCGCGGCACCGGCGGCGATTCGTCGAGCGCCAGCCGCCCGTCGGCGATCAGCATGCCGATCATCACCGCGGTGACCGTCTTGGCCATCGACCAGCTGACGAAGCGGGTGCTGGGCTCGTAGCCCGGCGCGTAACGCTCGGCGACGATCCGCCCGCCGTGCATCACGATCACCGCGCGCGTCTCGCCCAGCGCTTCGTTGGCAAACAGGTCGTCGACCTGACGCGCGAGCTGTTCGGTCGGCGCGCCCGCATCCTTCGCCACGGCGGCCAGCGCGGCCTCGCTCAGCGGTTCGGGCGCGGCGGGTGCCGACCCGCACGACGCAAGGCTTGGCAGCAGCGCGAGCATGGCGATAAGGGAGCGCGACCGGGGCAGCATCGGGCTTCCCTCGCGCAAGGAATCCGGCTTGGCAATGGCTAACACGAAGACCCGCAAGCCGCGCCGCCGGACCCTCTGGATCGTGCTCGTCCTTGCCATGGTGGCGGGGGCGATCTGGTTCTATCGCGCGCCGATCGCGGGCTACTCGGGCGTTTCGACCGCCTACGCCGCGCGCGTCGCCTGCTCGTGCCGCTTCGTCGGCGGGCGCGATCTCGACGACTGCAAGAAGGACAAGCTGGCCGGCATGGAACTGGTCACGCTGGTGGACGACCCCGAGATGAAAAGCGTCACCGCGCGCTTTCCGCTGATCTCCAGCACCACCGCCACCTACCGTGAGGGCTACGGCTGCGTGCTGGAGGAATGGGAGCGCTAGATTCGTTTTCAGCTGCGCGGGCCGGTGCCGAACCGTTAAGCCAAACCCTCGGTCGCGTCGATCCAGCCGCCGCCGATAACGCGCTCGCCGGCATAGAGCACCGCGGCCTGACCGGGCGAAACCCCGTATTCGGGCTCGGCGAACACGATCTTGGTGGCGGCACCGTCGCCGAGCGGCCCGTCGAGCGTGACCGGCACGGGCTTCGCCAGCGAGCGGACCTTGGCCGTCAGCGGAGCATCGGGGACCGGGCCAATCCTGTTTGTCTCGACCAGCGTGGCCGCCCCGACCGCGAGCATGCGCTTGGGCCCCACCAGCACCTCCGAGCGCGCCGCGTCGATGCCGACGACATAGAGCGGCTCCGGCTGGCCGCCGATCTCCAGCCCCTTGCGCTGGCCGACGGTGAAGTGGACGATGCCCCTGTGCTCGCCAAGCAGCGCGCCGCTCTCGGCATGCACGATCGCGCCGGGCGTGCCGCCTTCGGGCCGCAGCGCCTTGACGATCCGGGCATAGTCGCCGTCGGGGACGAAGCAGATGTCCTGGCTGTCGGGCTTGGCCGCGTTCCTCAGACCAGCGGCTTCCGCGAGCCTGCGGACCTCGGGCTTGGGCAGGCCGCCGAGCGGGAAGCGCAGGTAGTCGAGCTGCGCCTCGGTCGTGCCGTAGAGAAAATACGACTGGTCGCGCGCCGGATCGAGCGCGCGGTGCAGTTCGGGCCCGGCGGCCCCTATCTCACGGCGCACATAGTGCCCGGTGGCAAGGCAGTCCGCGCCCAGTTCGCGCGCCATGCGGAACAGGTCGGTGAACTTGGGGCCCATGTTGCAGCGGATGCACGGCACCGGGGTACGCCCGGCGAGGTACTCGTCGGCGAACTGCTCGACCACGTCCTCGCGAAATGCACTCTCGTGGTCGAACACGTAATGCGCGGCGCCCAGCCGGTCGGCCACGGCACGGGCATCGGCGATATCGTCGCCCGCGCAGCACGCGCCCTTGCGCCCGGTGGCGGCGCCGTAGTCGTAAAGCTGGAGCGTGATCCCGATGACCTCGGCCCCGCTCGCGGCGGCGAGCGCGGCCACGACCGACGAATCGACCCCGCCCGACATCGCCACGACCACGCGGCACTGATCTGCCGGCCTCGGCAGGTCGAACAGGCGCGCGGCGTCGAGGCCGGGGTCGAAGGTCGTCGGAGCGGTCATGCTGGCGGCGCCCATACACGCCTGGGCGCGGCGGGGCCAGACGGCCAGCGAAGGTTAACGCTGCGATCCGGCCAATCCTAATCGCACGTAAATCGCGGATTTACCCGATCTTGACGTTGCCGGGTCTAGGAGGAGGCATGTTCGAAGGGAATATCGCACACCCGACCCGTGACGCGGTGCCTGGCCAGGCTTCGCTGCGCCCGCTGGAATGGCCTGCGCTGGTTGCGCAGCTTGCCGCGGCGCGCGACCTGCGGGCGGCGCTCGGGCGGACGAATCGCGTGCCGGGCGGCAGTTTCGCCCGGCTCGCGGCGGGTGCGGACGAGCGGGTTAACGAAAGCGACCCGGGAATTAACCACGGCGGTTTAGCCCATGGCAAATCGACCGCAGCCATAATCGCGGCGGTCGCCGATACGGCGGCCGATGCCGACCGAGAGACACGATGATCGAGAACCAGAAAATCCGTCCGGCACAGGTGATCGGCCCGCTCGGTGAGCCGCTGACGCTCGCCGACCTGCCGCCGCCCGAGACGAAACGCTGGGTGGTGCGCCGCAAGGCCGAGGTCGTCGCCGCGGTCAACGGCGGGCTGCTGTCGATCGACGACGTGCTCGACCGCTATGGCCTGACCCTGGAAGAGTTTGCCTCGTGGCAGCGCGCGGTCGACCGTTCGGGCATGCAGGGCCTGCGCGTCACGCGCATCCAGCACTACCGCGACCTCTACGAGCGCCAGCTCAAGTACTGACGCCGCACCCGGCATTGGGCAAATCCTCCGCATGCTGTAGGCTGCCTCCAACCCGTCCATCCGTGGCGGGGAACAGGTTGACCGTTTCGACCGTTAGGGGTCGCGAACGGCACCAAAACAGGAGGACGCCACAATGGGTTGGATTATCGCGATTATCGTCGGGGGCATTGCCGGCTGGCTGGCAAGCCTGGTCATGAACCGCGATGCCTCGATGGGCATATTCTGGAACATCGTCGTAGGCTGCATCGGCTCGATCATCGGCAACGCGCTCGCAGGACCGCTGTTCGGCGTGCGTGGTTCGGTGCAGGAGTTCTCGCTCACGGGTCTCGTCATCGCCTTCGTCGGCGCCGTCGTGCTGCTGGCGATCGTGAACCTGGTGCAGCGCAAGCGCGTACGCTAAGCAGCACGAGCAAGCCAAATTTGCGAGGGCGGGGCCGCACAACGCGGTCCCGCCCTTTGCTTTGCCGGTTCCCTCCCTTCGTCGGGTGCCAACGTCGCCGGTCGAACCGGCGTTTGCCGCGGTGCGCCGCGAAGTGTATCACTTGCAGACGGTGATTTAGCCGTCTAACACACTGCGCGAATGAAGGGCACTGGCGCGATGAACTACGAATCGACGGTGACGGCGGATACCGGCGTCCCCTATTCCGGCGAGCATGACGCAATCGAGGAGCGATCGACCCGCTTCACGCGCAAGCGCCTGCTCATCGGGCTGGCGATCCTGCTGGCGATCTTTGCCGTTGCCTACATCGCCACTCAGGGCGGTGCAGGGGACGAGGCGGGCGCCGGTGCCGCGACGCAGGTCCCGACCGTCAGCGTCGTCCCGCCGGGGCGCACGACCGTCGAGGGCACGATTACCGCCACCGGTAGCCTTGCCGCGCGGCGCGAGATGCCCGTCGGCGTTGTCGGCGAGGGCGGCCGCGTCGTCTCCGTTCCGGTAGAGGCCGGCCAGTGGGTCCGCCAGGGTCAGGTTCTCGCGGTCATCGACCGCTCGGTCCAGACACAGCAGGCGCAAAGCGCGGCGGCGCAGATCCAGGTCGCACAGGCCGACGCTAATCTGGCGCAGGCAAACCTCGATCGTGCGCTGCAATTGGTCGAGCGCGGCTTCATCTCCAAGGCCGACGTCGACCGGTTGACTGCTACCCGCGATGCCGCCGTTGCGCGCGTCCGCGTATCACAGGCGCAGTACCGCGAGCTGCTCGCGCGCAATGCTCGCCTCAACATCGTCGCCCCGGCCGCAGGTCTGGTGCTGGCGCGCAACGTCGAGCCCGGTCAGACGGTCGGCGCAGGCATGGAGCCGCTGTTCAGCATCGCGCGCGGCGGCGAGATGGAACTGCTCGCCAACGTCGGTGAGGGGGAACTGGCGCGGCTTTCGACCGGCGTTTCCGCCGAAGTCGTTCCGGTCGGCACGACCGAGAAGTTCACCGGCCAGGTGTGGCAGATCGCTCCTATCATCGACGAGGCCGACCGTCAGGGAACGGTCCGCATCGCGCTCTCCTACGCGCCCGAACTGCGTCCCGGCGGCTTCGCCACGGCGACGATCCGCAGCGGTACGGTCGTGGCGCCGATGCTGCCCGAAAGCGCCATCATGTCGGACGAGCAGGGCAGCTACGTTTACATCATCGATGCCGACAACAAGGTTGTCCGCCGCGCCGTCACCATCGGCGATGTGACGGATTCCGGCATTGTCGTCGCTTCGGGCCTGACCGGTCGCGAACGCGTCGTGCTCCGCGCAGGCGGCTTCCTCAATCCCGGCGAGACGGTCCGCCCCGTCCGCGGCGAGTAATCCTGCATGCGCAACATTTCCGCCTGGTCGATCCGCAACCCGATTATCCCGATCGTCCTGTTCATCGGGCTCGTCATTGCCGGCCTGATGAGCTTCAGCCGGATGGAAGTGCAGCAGCAGCCGGACATCGAGTTCCCGGCGGTGCTGGTCAACATTTCCCAGCCTGGCGCTGCGCCGTCGGAAATCGAGAACCAGATCACCCAGCGGGTCGAATCCGCAGCGCGCGGGGTTGAAGGCGTCAAGAACCTCAACTCCACCGCTTCGGAAGGCAGCTCGACCACGTTTGTCGAGTTCGAATTGGGCACCGATGTCGCGCAGGCGACCAACGAGGTGAAAGCCGCGATCGACCAGATCCGCGGCGAACTACCCGACGGCATTCTCGAGCCGCAGGTCTCGCGCGTCCAGACGACATCGGAGCCGATCGGCTATTTCGCCGTCGCCGCGCCGGACATGACGATCGAGGAACTGAGCTGGTTCGTCGACGACACCATTACCAAGCGGCTGCTGACGATCGAGGGCATCGCCGAGGTTGGCCGCGGCGGCGGGGTCGATCGCGAGATCGTCGTCACGCTCGATCCGGCCCGGATGCAGTCGCTCGGGGTCACTGCGACCCAGATCAACTCGGCCTTGCGGCAGACAAACGTCGACGCGGCGGGCGGCCAGGCGGAAATCGCCGGATCGCGCCAGTCGGTGCGCGTGCTCGGCAGTGCCGAAACGGCGTTCGACCTGTCGCAGACCCAGGTTGCGATCGGCGGCGGCCGGACGATCAAGCTCGCCGACGTCGCCGACGTGCGCGACTCTTACGGAGAGGTCCGCTCGCTCGGCAAGATCGACGGGCGGCAGGTCATCACCTTCTCGATCACCCGCGCGCGCGGTGCATCCGACGTGACCGTCTATGACGGTGTGATCGAGGAACTCGATGCGCTGGTCGAGGAGACGCCGGGTCTTACATACACCCGCCTGTTCACCTCGGTCGACTACACCAAGGCGCAGTATTCAAGCTCTATGGCGGCGATGGTCGAGGGCGCGGTGCTCGCGGTCGTAGTCGTGTTCCTGTTCCTGCGCGACTGGCGCGCGACGCTCATTTCCGCGCTTGCGATCCCGCTCTCGGCCATTCCGACCTTCTGGATCATGGACCTGCTTGGGTTCACCTTGAACCAGCTCTCGCTGCTCGCGCTGGGGCTGGTCGCAGGTGTTCTCGTCGACGACGCGATCGTGGAAATCGAAAACATCGTCAGACACATGCGAATGGGCAAGAGCGCGTACCAGGCGTCGATCGACGCAGCGGACGAGATCGGCCTGCCGGTGGTCGCGACCACCTTCTCGATCGTCGCTGTGTTCCTTCCCGTGGGCCTCATGCCGGGCGTGTCGGGGCAGTTCTTCAAGAACTTCGGCCTGACCGTCGTTGCATCGGTGCTGATGTCGCTGCTCGTCGCGCGCATGATCACGCCGATGATCGCGGCCTATTTCCTCAAGGCCAAGGGTCATGCCTCGCATGGCGAAGGCCGCATGATGGACCGCTATGTCGAGACGCTCACCTGGACGCTCGACAGCAGCAAGGCCGAGGCCATGCGCGCGCGGCTGACGCCGGCACGGTTCCGCTGGTGGTACGGCATCGGCGGCACGCTGATGTTTCTCGTCGTGGCAATCGCGGCTGCGGTCGGCGCCTTTGCTACCTTGCAGCTCCTGGCCGGATCGCCATTGGTCGTGCTGGCCGACACGGGCTTTTGGAAGGGCATCGTTCCCTTCCTGCCCAACGTGCTGGGCAATCTCTTTGCGTTCCTGCTCGCCTTCCCGGCGATGCTGATCGCCCTCGCCCTGGCGGGGTTCGCCGGCTGGCTTGCCGCGCTGATTGTCTCGCGCGGCGCGCGGTTCCTCTCGCGCCTGCTCGGTGGCGGGTATGCCGAATGGTTCGACTATCGCCTGCAGCGCTTCCGCGCCCGGTTGCGCGATCATCGCATCTGGATGGTCGGCATTGCGCTCGGTGCGCTGGTCCTGACCGGCATGATCGGCGCCTCGCTTCCTGGCCAGTTCTTCCCCGAGCAGGACGGCGACTTCAGCCGGGTCCGCATCGAAATGGTGCCGGGCACCACACTTGAGCGGACCGAGGCGGTGGCCGATCGCGTGGCTGCACTCGTCGAGGCAGATCCCGACGTCGAGGCGGCGTTGCAGCGGGTGAACGAGGGCAACGCCAGCATGTTCATCACGCTGAGCAAGGACCGCGTGAAGACGCAGCAGGAATTCGAACGCAACCTTACGCCGGTGTTCCAGGAAATTCCGGATGCGCGCGTCACCTTCCAGTCCAATCAGGGCGGCGGCGGCACAGGGCGGCCGATCTCGGTCATGCTTTCCGGCAGCGATTCGGAGCTCCTGAACCAGACCGCAGCGACGTTGGTCGAACAGATGAAGGATCTTCCGGGCATCGTTGCGCCGCGGATCGAAGCCGACATGCGTCGGCCCGAGATCATCATCACGCCGCGGCTCGATCTTGCCGCGACACTTGGCGTGACGACCACGGCGCTGAGCCAGACGATCCGCATCGCGACGCTGGGCGACATCGACCAGAACGCGGCCAAGTTCTCGCTGTCCGACCGGCAAATCCCGATCCGGGTGCGCCTGCCGCAGGATTCGCGCGAGGATCTCGACACCATTCGCAACCTGCCGGTGCCGACCACCAGTGGCGCCTCGGTGCCGCTCTCGCGGGTGGCGGAGATTTCCTTCGGCTCGGGCCCGACGGCGATCCAGCGCTACAACCAGAACCGCCGCATCTTCGTCGGCGCCGACCTTTCCGAAGGCGCGGCGAAGGGCGACGCGATGGCCGCAATCCAGAAGCTGCCGATCATGGCGGACCTTCCGGTCGGCGTATCGAACGCTCCGGTCGGCGAGGACGAGTGGCAGGCGGAAATGCAGAACAGCTTCGGCGTCGCGCTGCTGGCAGGCATTCTGCTGGTGTTTGCCGTCCTCGTGCTCCTCTACCACCGCTTCGTTTCGCCGCTGGTCAACATGGCCTCGCTGTTCCTCGCACCGCTGGGCGGGCTGCTGGCGCTGTGGGCGCTGGGCGAGCCGCTCTCGATGCCGGTCTTCATCGGCGTGCTGATGCTGTTCGGCATTGTCGCGAAGAACTCCATCCTGCTGATCGACTTCGCGATCGAGGAAATGGCGGCGGGCGTTCCCAAGTACGAGGCGCTGGTCGATGCCGGGCGCAAGCGCGCGCAGCCGATCGTGATGACCACCGTGGCTATGGTTGCAGGCATGGTGCCCACCGCGCTCGCGCTGAGCGGCGACGGCGCCTGGCGTGCGCCGATGGGCGTGGTCGTGATCGGCGGCTTGATGCTGTCGACCTTGCTGACGCTGCTCATCGTGCCCGCGGGTTTCAGTCTTGCGGACGGTCTCGAGAAGCGGCTCGGCCCGTGGCTGCGGACCCGCTTCCTGACCTACAAGCCCGGTGACGAGAACCGAACCGGTGCCGGGGCGTTGCCAGCCGAGTGACGGCTGAAACGAACACTTCGCAACCCCGCACCGGCCGGCTGAGGCTGCGCGCGCCCCGCGCCGGGCTTGCGCCCCTGCCGCCGGACCGCGCGCGAACCATGCGCCGCACCGCGACGCTGATGCTGGTGCTGATGGCAGGGGTGTTCCTCGCCACGCGGCAGGTGCTCGACCTGCATCCGGCCTGGGGCTACGTCCATGCCTTCGCCGAGGCGGCAATGGTCGGCGGGCTGGCGGACTGGTTCGCGGTCACCGCGCTGTTCCGCCACCCGCTCGGCATCCCGATCCCGCACACCGCGATCATTCCGGAGAACAAGGACCGGATCGCCGATACGATGGCGCAGTTCCTGCGCGAATACTTCCTCACGCCGGCCGTGGTCGCGCGGCGGATGCAGACGATGAATATGGCGCGCGCAGCCGGCGATTTCCTCGCCGATCCGGGCAAGGGCGCCCAGAGCCGGATCGGTTCCGGCGCGGCCGAACTCCTCGCGGGCGTGCTTGAATCGCTCGATCCCGAACGGCTCGGCGGGCAGGTCAAGGCCGGGCTCAAGGTCCAGCTCGCCAAGCTCGAGGTCGCGCCGCTCCTCGGCCAGATGCTCACCGCCGCGATCGCCGACAAGCGCCACCTGCCATTGATGGACAGCATGATCCGCTGGGCGGGGCTGACGCTGGAGGACAACGAGGACATGGTCCGCACCATGATCCACGACCGCGCCAACGCGCTGCTGCGCTTCACCGGGCTCGACGAGCGGCTGGCCAATTCGGTGCTCGACGGGCTCTACCGCCTGCTGGCCGAGGTGCTGGTCGATCCGGACCATCCGCTACGCGGCAAGATCCAGGAGGGGCTCGAAAAGGTCGCCAGCGACCTCGCCCACGATCCCGAGGCACAGGAGAAGGTCGAGCGGTTCAAGCGTGAGCTGCTCGACAATCCCGCCGTCGCCGCATGGTGGCAGGGGGTGTGGGAACGGCTGAGGAAGGCGCTGATCGAGCGCGCGCGCAACCCTGACGGCACGCTCGACGGCTGGGTCGGGCAGACGATGGCAGAACTCGGCGGCGCGCTGCGCGAGGACCCGCGTCTACAGCTCCAGGTCAACCGCTTCGCCCGCCGCACCGCCGTAGGCGTCACGACCCGCTACGGCGACCAGATCGTCCGGCTCGTGAGCGAGACGGTCAAGCGCTGGGACGCGACCACGATCACCGCCCGGGTGGAAAACGCGGTGGGGCGCGACCTCCAGTTTATCCGCATCAACGGTACGCTGGTGGGCGGCCTCGTGGGTGTGACGATCCACGCAGTGGATGGGTTGCTCGGTTAGTTCTTCAGGCGGACAAACACAAAGGCGCACCTTTCAGCGCCGCCCTCGATTGCTTCAGTGCTCGCCGATTAAAGCTTACCCGTCAGCTCCGGCACCACCTTGAACAGGTCGCCTACCAGGCCGATGTCGGCGACCTGGAAGATCGGGGCGTCCTCGTCCTTGTTGATGGCGATGATAGTCTTGGAATCCTTCATCCCCGCGAGGTGCTGGATCGCGCCCGAGATGCCCACCGCGATGTAGACTTCGGGCGCGACGATCTTGCCCGTCTGGCCGACCTGGTAGTCGTTGGGGACATAGCCCGCGTCGACCGCCGCGCGGCTCGCGCCGACGCCCGCGCCGAGCTTGTCGGCGAGCGGGATGATCACTTCCTCGAACGTCGCCGCGTCCTTCAAGGCACGGCCGCCCGAGACGATCACCTTGGCGCTGGTCAGTTCGGGGCGCTCGCTCTTGGCGAGTTCCGAACCGACGAAGGTGGACAGGCCCGCCTCGCCGGGGCCGCTTACGGCCTCGACCGCGCCCGAACCGCCTTCGCTCGCCGCCTTGTCGAACGCGGTGCCGCGCACGGTGAGCACCAGCTTGGGGTCGCCCGACTGCACGGTGGCGATGGCGTTGCCGGCATAGATCGGGCGGGTGAAGGTCTTGTCGCCCTCCACGCTCATGACCTCGGAAATCTGCATCACGTCGAGCAGCGCGGCGACGCGCGGCGCGATGTTCTTGCCGGTGGTGGTGGCGGGCGCGACGAAGGCGTCGTGCGTGTCCATCAGCGCGGCGGCCAGCGGCGCGACGTTCTCGGCGAGCTGGTGCTCGTAGGCGGCATCGTCGGCCAGATGGACCTTGCCCACGCCGGCGATCTTGGCGGCGGCTTCGGCGACCGCGCCGCAGCCTTTGCCCGCGACGAGCAGGTGCACTTCGCCCAGTTGCGATGCGGCGGTCACCGCCGAAAGCGTCGCGTCCTTCACCGCGGCATTGTCGTGTTCGACCAGAACCAGAGTCTTCATGTGTTCAGTCCTTGAATTGGGTGTGTCTGGCTCAGGCGATGCCGAGCGCCTTGATCTTGGCGACCAGCTCGTCGACGTCGGCGACCTTGATCCCGGCGCTGCGCACCGGCGGCTCGCTGACCTTGAGCGTGGTCAGGCGCGGCGCGGTGTCGACGCCGAAATCGGCGGGCGTCTTGGTCGCGAGCGGCTTGGACTTCGCCTTCATGATGTTGGGCAGGCTGGCATAGCGCGGTTCGTTCAGGCGCAGGTCGGTGGTGACGATCGCGGGCAGGGTGAGCTTGACCGTCTCCAGCCCGCCATCAATCTCGCGCTTCACCGTCACGCTGTCGCCGTCGACCTCGACGGTGTTGGCGAAAGTGCCCTGCGGGCGGCCCATCAGCGCGGCAAGCATCTGGCCTGTCTGGTTGCTGTCGTCGGAGATCGACTGCTTGCCGAGGAGGACGAGGCCGGGAACCTCTTCCTCGGCGATCGCCTTCAAGATCTTCGCGACCGCGAGCGGCTCCACATCATCCTCGGTCTCGACCAGGATCGCCCGGTCGGCGCCCATGGCGAGCGCGGTGCGCAGCGTTTCGGTCGCCTTGGCCGGGCCGATCGATACGACCACGACTTCCTCGGCCTTGCCCTTTTCCTTGAGGCGCAGCGCTTCCTCGACCGCGATCTCGTCGAAGGGGTTCATGCTCATCTTGACGTTGGCGAGGTCGACGCCGGTGCCGTCGGCCTTGACCCGCGGCTTGACGTTGTAGTCGATGACCCGCTTCACGGGCACGAGGATCTTCATGAAGGCATCCTTCCTCTCGAATGTCGCGGCGCCCGCCTAGCTGGCGTTTACGTAAACGTCAAGCAAAGGGGACTCGCGCGGAACCTTGTCTCGGCTCGTTCCCTCGCGTCACGCGCCCGCCCGGTCAAGCCCCAGATGCGCTAGCTTCTTTACGCGCAGTCCAAGCGGGAATAGCCTCGCGCCGGGTCCGGGAGGAACAACGCCATGATCGTTCGCCTGCTAGCCGTGCCGTTCCTGCTCGCTGCCACCGCGCTCGGCGCGCAGGAAACCCGCGTAGCGCCGGAGGGGCACGTTCCGCCGCCCGCGACGATAGCCGAGGCCGCCTGGCTGGTCGGCGACTGGGTCGGCACGGGCATCGGCGGGGCTGGCGCGTCGGAATACTGGCTCCCGCCTACCGGCCCGACGATGGTCGGCCTGTTCGTTCAGGAAGAGCCCGACGGGTCGATCATGTTCACCGAGCATATGTACCTGAGCGAGGAGGCGGGCAGCCTCGTGGTCAAGCTCAAGCACTTCAACCCAGACCTCACCGGGTGGGAGGAGAAGGACGGCATGGTCCGCTTCCGCCTGCTCACGATCGAACCGTGCGCGGCATATTTCGCCAGCCTGACTTACCGCTGCGACGGGCCCGATGGCCTGCTCGTGGCGGTCCGGATGAAGAGCGAGGGCGACACGGTGAACGAGCTGGTCTTCCGCTTCAGGCGGCGCCAGCCCGCACCCTGATTTCAGCCGTTCACGCCGCCTTCTTCACCTCGGCCACGATCTTGCGCGCGGCATCGCCCAGATCGTCGGCGGGGACGATCGCCAGGCCCGAGTTGGCGAGGATCGCCTTGCCCTCGTTGACATTGGTCCCCTCCAGCCGGACGACCAGCGGGACCGACAGGTTCACGTCCTTGGCCGCCGCGACGATGCCGTCGGCGATCACGTCGCACTTCATGATCCCGCCGAAGATGTTGACGAGAATGCCCTCGACCGCCGGGTCCTTGAGGATGATCTTGAAGGCGGCGGTCACCTTATCGCGGCTCGCGCCGCCGCCCACGTCGAGGAAGTTCGCCGGGAAGGCGCCGTTCAGCTTGATGATGTCCATCGTCGCCATCGCGAGGCCGGCACCGTTGACCATGCAGCCGATCGTGCCGTCCAGCTTGATGTAGGCGAGGTCGTACTCGCTCGCTTCGACCTCGGCCGGGTCCTCCTCGGTCACGTCGCGCAGCGCGGCGATGTCCTTGTGGCGGAACATGGCGTTGCCGTCGAAACCGAGCTTGGCGTCGAGCACGAGCAGTTCATCGCCGTTCGCGCCTTCGCACACGGCGAGCGGGTTGATCTCGATCTGCTCGGCATCGGTCGCGAGGAACGCGGTGTAGAGGCCGGAGAGGACCTTGGCCGCCTGCTTGGCGAGATCGCCCGTGAGACCAAGCGCCGCGGCCACGCTGCGGCCGTGGTGCGGCATCAGCCCGGTTGCGGGATCGATCAGGATGGTGTGGATCTTCTCCGGCGTGTCGTGCGCGACGGTCTCAATGTCCATCCCGCCCTCGGTCGAGGCGACCACCGCGATCCGGCTCGAGGCGCGGTCGACCAGCAGCGCGAGGTAGAACTCCTGCTTGATGTCGGCGCCGTCGGTCACATAGAGCCGGTTGACCTGCTTGCCGTCGGCTCCGGTCTGGATTGTCACCAGCGTGTTGCCGAGCATCTCGCGCGCGTGGCTCTCGACCTCGTCGATCGTCTTGGCCAGCCGCACGCCGCCCTTGGCATCGGGGCCCAGTTCCTTGAACTTGCCTTTGCCGCGACCGCCGGCGTGGATCTGCGACTTGACCACGTAGAGCGGCCCCGGAAGCTGCTTCGCCGCCGCGACGGCTTCTTCCACGCTCATCGCGGCAATGCCCTTGGGCACCGCGACGCCGAAGGTCGCGAGCAGTTCCTTGGCTTGGTATTCGTGGATGTTCATCGCAGAAGGTCCGCCTGTGTCATGCGTGATGGGGAGTCGCGGCGGGGCATAAGCATGGTTTGCCCCGCTTGAAAAGTGGGCCCGGGCCTAGCAATTCTTCGCATCCATGATCGATCAGCAGCGCCTTGCCGAAATCGTCGCCGAAGCAGGCCGAATGGCGCACGGTGCCTGGCCTGGTGCCGGCCATGCGCTGGAGAGCTGGGAAAAGACCCCGGGCAACCCGGTCTGTGCGGCCGACCTGGCGGTCGATGCCTTCCTCAAGCGCGAACTTGGGCAGCTGCTTCCGGCGGCGGGCTGGCTCTCGGAAGAGACTGCCGACGATCCCGCGCGACTGGGCAACGACCTGATCTGGCTGGTCGACCCGATCGACGGGACGCGCGATTTCATCCGCGGGCGGCCCGGTTGGGCGGTCTCGGTTGCGCTGATCAGCGCGGGGCGGCCGTTGATCGGATTGCTCGAGGCACCGGCGCGCGGCGAGAGCTGGATCGGGATTGCCGGGCAGGGGTCGCGCCTCAACGGCACCCGGCTGTCGGCCTCACGGCGGGCGGAGTTTGCCGGGGCCCGCGTGCCGACTGATTCGCTCGCAAAGGTCGACCGCATGCTGGTGCCGGTGGAGAAGCCCAATTCGATCGCCTTGCGCGTCGCGATGGTCGGCGACGACCGGGCGGATCTCGTCGCGACGCTGCGCTGGGGCTTCGAGTGGGACATTGCCGCCGCCGCGCTGATCGCGCGCGAGGCGGGCGCCGCAGTCACCGACGCGTTCGGCAAGCCACTCGGCTACAACAAGCGCGATCCGCGCGCCTTTGGGTTGCTGGTGAGTGCCCCAGCGATCCATGCCGACGCGGTCGCGCATCTTGCCGAGCGTGCCGAGGTTCTCGCGCGCTGAAACGCGAAAGGGGGCCGACCTTGCGGTCGACCCCCTCTCACTGACAGCGTAAAGGCTTACTGGTTGCGAGCCGCGTCGATTTCCGCCTGGGTCAGCGGCACGATGCGGATTTCCACCCGACGGTTGAGCGGCTCGTTGACGCCGTCGGCGGTCGGCACCTTGAGCTGCGTCTCGCCGAAGCCCATCCAACGGATGCGCGCCGAATTGACCCCGCGCGAGCTCAGGTAGTTCGAAACCGCCTGCGCGCGCCGTTCCGACAGCGCCTGGTTCGAGCTGGTCGAGCCGACCGTGTCGGTGTGGCCGTAGACGTCGACCAGGCTGTTGGGATACTGCGTCAGGCTGGCCGCGACATCGTCTAGGACCGCGCGGAAGCCGGGCGAGATCGTGGCGCTGCCGGTGGCGAAGGTCACGCCGTCAGGCAGGTTGACCAGGATGCCGCCGTCGACCTCATCGACGTCGACGCCGGTGCCCGAGGTCTGCTCGCGCAGCTCGCGGATCTGCTGGTCCATGCGATAGCCGACAACACCGCCGACGGCGCCTCCGCCAACTGCACCGATGATTCGGCCGGTCTTGCCGCCGATGAGGCCACCGAGCAGCGCGCCGGCGGCAGCGCCGCCGATGCCGCCGATGGCGGTGCGCGAGACCTTGCGTTCACCGGTGTTCGGGTCGGTGACGCAGGCCGTGGTGAGCGAGAGCGCGGCGAAGCCCGCGATTAATGCACGTGTCTTGTTCATGGGTAGTCCCCTTATTCTTCTTCATTGTCCGCGGCGCGTGCCGCAGCGGGCGCACCCAACCCGCGCCTCGCAGCCAACAACGTACGGCCCGCGTGCCTGTTCCACGCATGAAAGGCGGTATTCCGCGCGAAACCGCCAACCGGCTGGCACGGACCGGGATTTGTGCTAGCGCTGGTTGCGTGACACCCTTTCCCTGGACCGACCTTCTCATCATCCTCGGGCTGATCCTGCTCAACGGCATCTTCGCGATGTCCGAGCTGGCGATCGTTTCGGCGAAAACCTCGCACCTGCAGGCCAAGGCCGACAAGGGCAGCCGCGGGGCTGCCACCGCGATCACGCTGGCGGCGGACCCGGGCAAGTTCCTCTCGACCGTGCAGATCGGGATCACGCTCGTCGGGATCATTGCCGGTGCCTACTCCGGCGCGAGCCTCGGCGGGCCACTGGGCGAACGGCTCGAGGCGATCGGCGTGCCGACGCGCTATGCCGACGAGGCCGGGTTCGCGCTGGTCATTGCCCTGACAACTTATGCCACGCTGATCGTGGGCGAACTGGTGCCCAAGCAGGTCGCGCTGCGCGTTGCGGTGCCCATAGCAACGATAATGGCCGGGCCGATGCGCCTGATCGCGCAGGTTGCAGCACCGCTCGTCTGGCTGCTCGACAATTCCTCGCGGCTGGTGCTCCGAATGCTCGGCGTGAAGCCCGAGAGCGGCGATCACGTCACGGCGGAAGAACTGCACATGATCTTCGCCGAAGCCACGCGTTCGGGCGTGATCGAGGCCGAGCAGCGCCAGATCCTGACCGGGGTGGTCCGCCTCGCGGAACGCCCCGTGCGCGAAATGATGACGCCGCGGACCGAGCTCGACTGGATCGACCTCCACGCCGACCAGGATACGATCCGGCGCACGATCGAGGAAAGCCATCACTCGCTGCTGCCAGTGGCGGACGGTTCGCCCGACAACGTCGTCGGCGTGGTCAAGGTGCGCGAGGTGCTGGCGAAGATGGTCGGGGGCCAGCCGGTCGACCTGGGCGTGCTGACCCGCAAGGCGGCGGTCATGCCCGACCAGCTCGACGCGATGGACGCGCTGCGCGTGCTCCAGCAGTCGGAAATCGCCATGGCGATGGTCCACGACGAATACGGCCATCTCGACGGGATCGTGACCCCGGTCGACCTGCTGACGGCGATCGTCGGCAACTTCGCCAGCGACCAAGACCCGGGCGACACGCCCGAGGTGGTCGAGCGCGAGGACGGCAGCCTGCTCGTTTCGGGCGCGATGAGCGCCGACGCGCTCGCCGACCGGCTGCGGATCGAATACGGCGAGGACCGCGAATTCGCGACCGCAGCTGGCTACGTCCTCGCGGTGCTCAAGCACTTTCCCGAGGAAGGCGAGCACTTCACCGACCAGGGCTGGCGCTTCGAGGTCGTCGACATGGACGGGCGGAAAATCGATAAATTGCTTGTTTCTCGGAGTCCTTTGGACTGACTCTCAAACGCCGGGCGGCGGGCATCCGCCCGCCTTGGCTCCGCGGCATAAGCCGCGACGCGCGGTCGCGCTTGCGGGCTGCTTGCCGCAGCCCGGACCTTTCCCGGCCGCTAATTTAAGGCGCTAGATCGGTCCGCGACCAGCGGACCGCAAGGCCGACCGGCCGCCCGCAGGCGCCCCGCAGAGAAGCGGAGGGAATAGCGCCGAGGACGTGGGCGCGGATGCGCCCAGGCAAGAAATCACCCAGGGATAACGGCTTGCGCGAACTGCCCGTCGCCCTCTGGGGCGGCGATGATGTCGCGGGTGACCGAGCCCTTGGCGACGGTCGGGGTCGCGGGATCGCCCACGGTCGTGCGGATGCCCGGCTCGGCGGTGCCGGCACGGTCGAGCGCGCTGGTTTCGACTGCGCTGCGCGGGGCGGGACCGCCGAACAGCGCCTCGAGTGCCTGCTCGGCCGCGGTCCCTTCGGCAGGACGCGGGGTGCCGGGTGCAGGCGGGGTCAGGCTGAAGTCGGGCGGGATCACCAGCGGCGCCTGCCGCTGCACGGCGAACTCGTCGGGCCGCTCGCGGTTGAACACGCCGCCGCTGGAGCCGCAGGCGGCCAGCAGCACCGAGGCGCCGGTCAGGAGGACGAGGGTGATCTTGGTACGCATAGGGTCAGCTCTCCACGGCGCCGGGCGCCGGTTCGTGGTCCGATATGGGCGCTTTTTCGCGCACGAGGAAGGATCGCACAAGCACTATCACCACCCCGATGGTGATCGCCGCATCCGCGATGTTGAAGATCATGAAGGGCCGGAAGTCGCCGAAATGGAGGTCGGCGAAGTCGACGACATAGCCCAGCTCGTAGCGGTCCTTGATGTTGCCGAGGGCCCCGCCGAGGATCAGCGCCAGCGCCGCAATCTCGCCCAGCAGCTGCTCGCGCAGCATCCACACCGTCACCACCAGCGCGATCAGGCTGGTCACGCCGACCAGGATCCAGCGCATCTCCATCGAGGTTGCCTGGAACATGCCGAGCGAGATGCCATAGTTGTGAACCAGCGTGAAATCGAAGAACGGCAGCAATTCGCGAGTCTCGTGAAGCTGCATGCCGAGCGTATGGACCACGTGGTTCTTGAGCCACTGGTCGGCGAGGAAGATGACCAACGCGATAGCCAACCCGATTGTTCGATTGCGCCACACCGGGCTCATGCCATTTCCCCCTCGACCACACTCACACACCGCCCGCACAGAGCGCCGTCCTCGGCCACTTCGGGCAGCAGGCGCCAGCAGCGGCCGCACTTGTTGTCGGCGGAGGGAGTGACGGTCACGCCCTCGCCCTGCCCGCGCGCCACTTTAGCGGTGATGAACAGTTCCGCGAGGCCCGCGTCGCTGAAGCCTGCGGGCACTGCGCCCGCGGGCACAGTTACTTCGGCCTCGAGGCTGGAGCGGATCGTCTTGTCGCGCCGCAATGGCTCGATCGCCTCGGTCACCGTCTCGCGCAACGTACGCAAGCCCGCGAACCGCGCTGCCAGCGCATCGTCACGCCACTCGCCCGGCAACGGGTGCATTTCGAGCAGGTGGACGCTCCCGCGATCGGGGAAGCGCGTGCTCCAAACCTCCTCGGCGGTGAATACCAGCACCGGCGCGGCGTAGCGGATCAGCGCCTGGAAGGTGATGTCGAGCACGGTGCGATAGGCGCGCCGCTCGGTCCCCGCCGGATCGTCGCAATAGAGCCGGTCCTTGCGCACGTCGAAGAAGAACGCCGACAGATCCTCGTTGGCGAAATCGACCAGCGCGCGGGTGTATTCGTTGAAGTCGTAGGCATCGATCGCGGCGCGGATTTCGGCATCGAGATGGCTGAGCCGGTCGAGCATGTAGCGTTCGAGCTCGGGCATCGCCGCGAATTCCACCGCCTCGCTGTCGTAGTCGAAGCCCTCCAGCGCGCCCAGCAGATAGCGGAAAGTGTTCCTCAGCTTGCGGTACTGGTCTCCGACGCCCTTGAGGATTTCCTCGCCGATGCGGTGGTCCTCGGTGAAGTCGACCGAGAGTGCCCACAGGCGGATGATGTCGGCGCCGTAGGTCTCCATCACCTTGACCGGATCGACAGTGTTGCCGAGCGACTTCGACATCTTGCGCCCGTCGCTCGCCATCGTGAAGCCGTGGGTCAGCACCGCGTCATAAGGCGCGCGGCCGCGTGTGGCGCAGGATTCGAGGAGCGATGACTGGAACCAGCCGCGATGCTGGTCCGATCCTTCGAGGTAGAGGTCGGCAGGCCATTGCAAGTCGGGCCAGCGGCCGGATTCAAGCACGAACGCGTGGGTCGAACCCGAATCGAACCACACGTCGAGGATGTCGGTGACCATGTCGTAGTGGTCGAGATCATGATCGGTCCCAAGGAATTCGGCCTTGCGCGCCTCGTCCCAGGCATCGACGCCCTCGGCGCGGACTGCTTCGATGATGCGGGCATTGACCGCCGGATCCTGCAGGTAATCGCCGGTCCCACGCTTGACGAACAGCGTGATCGGCACGCCCCACGCGCGCTGGCGGCTCAGCACCCAGTCGGGGCGGCCCGCGACCATGCTGCCGATGCGGTTGCGGCCTTTTTCCGGGTAGAACCTCACCCGCTCGATCTCGGCGAGCGCGGTTTCGCGCAGGGTGGAATGGTCCGGCGCGACGAACGGCGCGATCGCGCCGCCGATCGCATCGGGCACCGCCACGGGGAAGTCGCCGGTCGCCAGCGGCTTGTCCATCGGCACAAACCACTGCGGCGTGCAGCGGAAGATCACTTTCGCCTTGCTGCGCCACGAATGGGGGTAGGAGTGCTTGTAATCCGCGCTCGCCGCCAGCAACGCGCCAGCTTCGCGCAGGTCCGAACAGATCGGCCCGTCCGGCGCGTTGAAGCCGGGGTTGATCACGCTGCGGCGGCGCTCGTCCTGCCCACCGAGCCAGGCCCAGTCGTCGCGATAGCGCCCGTCGTCCATCACCGCGAACTGCGGCGCGATGCCGTTCGCCATGCACAGCTCGAAATCGTCCTCGCCGTGATCGGGCGCCATGTGGACGAATCCGGTTCCGGCATCCGAAGTGACGAAACCGCCGGGCAACATCGGGCGCTTGCTGGCAAAGAACCCGCCAAGACGGTGCATCGGGTGGAGAAGCTCAAGTCCGGCAAAATCCGCACCCTGATAAAGCCCGGCCCCGATCCCCCACGTGCTGCCTTCTCCTGCGGCGCGAACGAGCCGCTCCCCGACAGCTTGGGCCAGCTCCCGAGCTACGAACACGTTGCGAACCTCGTTCGAGCCGTCGCCGCGCGGAATTTTCAGATCGAGCAGGACGTATTGCAACTCGGGATTGAACGCGACGGCCTGATTCACGGGAATGGTCCAGGGCGTGGTGGTCCATACGGCCACGTGCTGGCCTGGGAAAATCGAATGGCCATTCCCGGTTGCGATCTCGAACGCCACGTCGATCTGGGTCGAGACGATGTCCTCGTACTCGACCTCCGCCTCGGCCAGCGCGGTTTCCTCGACCGGGCTCCACATCACCGGCTTCGATCCGCGATAGAGGTTTCCGGCCTCGGCGAACTTGAGCAGCTCGCCCACGATCGTGGCCTCGGCCGCGAAGTCCATCGTCAGGTAGGGATTGTCCCAGTCGCCCATGATGCCGAGGCGCTTCAGCTGCTCGCGCTGCACGTTCACCCAGTTCTGGGCATAGGCGCGGCACTCGGCGCGGAATTCCTTCGGCGGGACGTCGTTCTTGTTGAGCTTCTTCTTGCGGTACTGCTCTTCGACCTTCCACTCGATCGGCAGCCCGTGGCAGTCCCACCCGGGCACATAGGGCGCGTCCTTGCCGAGCAGGTTCTGCGTGCGGCAGACCATGTCCTTGAGCACGTGGTTCAGCGCATGGCCGATGTGCATGTCGCCATTGGCGTAAGGCGGGCCATCGTGGAGGATGAACTTTTCCCGCCCCGCGCGCGCCTCGCGCATCCGGCGGTAAAGCCCCTCGGCCTCCCACCGTGCGGCAATGCCCGGTTCCTTCTGCGGCAGGCCGGCCTTCATGGGAAAATCGGTCTGCGGCAGGAACACCGTGTCGCGGTAATCGCGCTTGGGGCCTGCGGGGGGATTCTGGGCGTCGCTCATGGAACCAGCGCCGCTAGAGGAATCCGGCCCTGTAGGAAAGTGAATAGGTTTTGGCCTCCAACCGGTCCTACTGGCCGAGCAGCCGCCGCGCCTCCGAGCAATCGGCGTCCATCTGCGCGACCAGTGCATCGAGCGTGGCGAACTTCGCCTCGGGCCGGAGAAAATGGTGGAACGCGACCTCGATCTCCTGCCCGTAGAGATCGCCCGCAAAGTCGAAGAAGTGCGGTTCGAGCAATTCCTTGGGCGGATCGAACTGCGGGCGCACGCCGATATTGGCCGCGCCCTTGAGCTCTTGCCCGGTCGCCAGTACGCGCCCGGTCACGGCGTAGATGCCGTAGCGCGGGCGCAGGTAGCTTTCGAGCGCGAGGTTGGCGGTGGGATAGCCGATTTCGCGCCCGCGCTTGTCGCCATGCTCGACCACGCCGCGAATGGCGAAAGGGCGGGTCAAAAGCTGCGCCGCTTCCTGCGGGTCGCCCGCGCGCAGGGCGTCGCGCACCCCGCTGGAGGAAACGGGCTGGCCGCCATCTAGCACCGGCGGCACCGCGCGCGCCGCGATCCCGACCTCGCGCCCGAGCGATTCGAGCAAGGCCCGGTTGCCGCCGCGCGCCTTGCCGAAGGTGAAATCCTCGCCCGTCACCACGCCCGCGACTCCGAGCCGCTCGGCCAGCAGCACCCGGACGAAATCCTCCGCGCTGGTGCCCGCCAGCTCGCCGTCGAAATGGAACACCAGCATCGCGGTCGCCCCGGCGGCGAGGTAGAGTTCCTGCCGCTGCTCCAGCGTGGTCAGCCGGAAAGGCGCGATATCGGGCCTGAAGTGACGCACGGGATGCGGATCGAATGTGGCGATCACGCTCGGGCGGCCTTCGCTGCGCGCCCACTCGATCGCCTCGTTGGCGACCGCCTGGTGGCCGAGGTGGAACCCGTCGAAATTGCCCAGCGCCACGATTGCCCCGCGCAAGGGATCGGGGATCGCCTCGCGATGGTCGAGCCACCTCATGGCCGAAATTTACGCGAACAAGTTGAGGGTTTGCACGGGCTTTGCGTGTCTGACAGCCTGGCCGTTCTGTTTAGATCGGTAGAGGTGGTTCCGGCTACGCTGCTCACCGATCAACGCCTCCCTACGCTCACTTGCGATGGTTGGATCCCTAAGGCGCAGTTCGAAAACTTGAAACTCAAACTCGTCACCTGCCGCATCATCGACCCGGTCTACCTTTACGGGGCACTTCTCCCAGAGCTTTTCATCACCGAAAATTCCTTGATCGAAGAATGCATCGGCATTGGGGAAGCGAGCGCTGACGATTGTGATGAGATAGCGGTCAACGAATGGCGCGAACTGTTTGTAGGTTTGCGCTCCTCCAATGACGAAAGCGCTTTTCCCGGGCCAACGGGTTCTGAGGGTAAGCGCCTCAGATAAGCTGTGCACGTGATGACAGCCTTCATGGGGCGGGAACAACGACGGTGTGTGGGAGAGGACGATATTCTCTCGATAAGGCAGGCAACTACCTAACGAATCATAAGTCTTCCGACCCATGATGATGACGTTCTGCTTTGTCGTCTCTTTGAAAAATCGGAGATCAGATTTGAGCCGCCATGGCAGCCGATTCTCGACGCCGATAGCTCCATCCAATCCAACGGCTACGATGGAAGTCAGTCCGCTCTTTTCGTGTCGCCGCGACATTGCGCCATTAGAGTCGCGCATTGGGAGGTCCGCAAGAGTCCATTTTGCAACACCGTGTAGAGCGCTGTTCATAGGCTGTGAAAAGGATGAATTATCGCAGCACGCGGGTGACGTGTCCCATCTTGCGCCCCTCGCGCGCACCGTGCTTGCCGTAGAGGTGCAGATGCGCGGCGGGATCGGCCAGCACCTCATGCGCTGTCGCCGCATCGGCCCCGATTACATTGGTCATCTCGATCCGGGGAGCGGTCGTGGTCGTGTCACCCAGCGGCAGCCCGCAGATCGCGCGGATATGGTTTTCGAACTGGCTCGTCGCCGCGCCCTCGATCGTCCAGTGGCCCGAGTTGTGGACCCGGGGTGCCATCTCGTTGAAGACCGGCCCTTGTGCAGTTGCGAAGAACTCCAGGGTCAGCACGCCGATATATTGGAGGGCATCGGCCACCTGTTTCGCCAGCGCGCGCGCCGGTTCGACCTGGGATTGAATCAATTGTGCGGCCGGCAGGGTCGAGGTTGCGAGGACGCCGCCCTGGTGCACATTCTCGGCGCTGTCCCAGAACACGACCGCGCCATCGGTCCCGCGCGCGAGGATGACCGAAAACTCGGCCTCGAACCGGACCAGCCCCTCGTAGACCAATGGCGATCCGGTGCGGTTGAAGCCCTCCGCCTCGCGCGCGTCGGCGATGCGCCACTGGCCCTTGCCGTCGTAGCCGTCGCGCCGGGTCTTGAGGATGCCGGGCGTGCCGATCCGCTCGATCGCCGCGTCGAGATCGGCGCGCGAATCGACCGCGAGCCACGGGGCCGGACGCCCGCCGAGGTTCTCGACGAAGCGCTTCTCGTTGACCCGGTCCTGCGCGGTTTCGAGCGCGCGCTGATGGGGGGCAAGCTTGCCTTGAAGCGCAGCGAGCGGTGCCACCGGGACGTTCTCGAATTCCCATGTCACGACGTCGCAGGCCTGGCCGAACTTGGCCATGGCCGCCGCGTCGTACCAGTCGTTGCCGAAGAAATCGGCGCAGACCTCGGCTGCGACCGAATCCTTCTCCGGCGAGTATGCAATGCAGCGATAGCCCATTTGCGCGGCGGCAATGGCGAGCATCCGGCCGAGCTGGCCGCCGCCGAGAATGCCGATGGTGCTGCCAGGAGAAATCATGTCTGTGCGGGCCGCTCCGCCACCGCGTCGCTGCGCGCGGCGCGCCAGTCCTGCAGGCGCTGCGACAGGGCGGGATCCGACAGCGCGAGGATTGCCGCCGCGAAGAGCCCGGCATTGGTCGCGCCGGCCTCGCCGATGGCGAAGGTCGCGGTGGGAATGCCCGCGGGCATCTGCACGATCGAGAGCAGGCTGTCCTGCCCCGACAAGGCCTTCGATTGCACCGGCACGCCCAGCACGGGCAGGTGCGTCAACGCCGAGATCATCCCCGGCAGGTGCGCCGCGCCACCCGCGCCCGCGATGATCACCTTGAAACCGGCGCCTTCCGCCCCGCGCGCGAAGTCGTACATCCGGTCGGGTGTGCGGTGGGCGGAAACGATCCGCGCCTCGTAGGCCACGCCCAGCTCGTCGAGCGCCTGCGCGGCACACTGCATGGTCGGCCAGTCGGACTGACTGCCCATCACGATCGCGACCTGTGCTCCCGCCCCCTCGGTCATGTCACGCGTCCTTCAGATAGCGCCGCTCGCCCGGCTGCATGTCGGCATCGAATTCGTAGACGATCGGTTGCCCGGTCGGAATCTCGAGGTCGGTGATGTCCGCATCCGAAATGCCCGAGAGGTGCTTGACCAGCGCGCGCAAGCTGTTGCCGTGCGCCGAGACGATCACCGTCTCGCCCCTGGCGAGCTGCGGCAGGATCGCGGCGTTCCAGTAGGGCAGCACGCGCTCGATGGTGCACTTGAGGCTCTCGGTCGCGGGAATGTCGATCCCGGCATAGCGCGGGTCGGCGGCGAGATCGAATTCTCCGCCCGGCTCCAGCACCGGCGGCGGGGTGTCGAAGCTGCGCCGCCAGATCAGGACCTGTTCGTCGCCGTGCTTGTCGCGCGTCTCCTGCTTGTCGAGCCCGGTCAACCCGCCATAGTGGCGCTCGTTGAGCCGCCAATCCTTCGTTTCCGGGATCCACAGTCGCCCGCACGCTTCTAGCGCAAGATGCAGCGTCTTGATCGCGCGCGTCTGGAGGCTGGTGAAGGCCATCGTCGGCAGCACGCCCTTGGCCGCCAGCAGTTCGCCCGCCGCCACTGCCTCGGCCACCCCCTGCTCGGTGAGGTCGACGTCCCACCAGCCGGTAAAGCGGTTTTCGAGGTTCCAGCGGCTCTGGCCGTGGCGCACGAGGATCAGGGTCGGCAAGGAAAGGCTCCTGCTGCGTTCCGGGAGCACAGCCCGTTAGCTGTCCGGCGTTTCTTTGGAAAGCCTGGCGTTGTCCGATCCACCGAGTTCGCGCGCCTGTGCCTTCCGGCGGCGCAGGTTCTCGCGCAGCTTGGCCGCGAGCCGCTCCTCGCGCGACGGATTGTTGCCGGTCTCGTTACCCATGCGCCACGCCTTGCCGCGAACGGGCGCGCGGCTCAAGCTTGGCTTGACATCGCGGGGCCTCGCGACAATAGGGCGCGCCTGCCCACGGGCGGCCTTGCGGCCCGGGCAACGCTGCTGCTGTAGCTCAGTGGTAGAGCGCACCCTTGGTAAGGGTGAGGTCGGGAGTTCAATCCTCCCCAGCAGCACCAGTTTTCCAGCCTCAGCCTGCCGGCAGACGGTTGCGGTAGGTCAGGTTCACCCGGTCCGACAGCAGCAGGTAGGGCAGCCATACCGCCATGCCGATCATCACCTTGGTCAGGTTGCCTTCCAGCAGGTCGATCAGCGGCGCGGCAACGGCGGGGGGGATTTCGGCCGCAGCGGCGAAGCGGTTGGCAGTCATGAGCTGCATGAAGACGTCGACCATCCACGCGTAGAGCAGCATGCGCGGGAACAGCGGCACGGTGCGCAGCGCCATCACGAAGGCGGCCATGTAGAAGAACCCGGTCACCGCCACGTCCGCGCCCATGGTCACGAACAGGATCATGCCCCATTCGGGCGCGTGCGCGCTCATCGCGGGCACGGCCGCGAAGAACTCGCCCGCGCGCACCACCACGTTGAGCACCATGCCGATCAGCAGCGAGGCGACGAAGCCCGCCGGCCCGAACAGCGGGTGCGCCTGCGCGTGCGCGCGCTCGACCGGGCGCCAGCGGCCATAGAACGCCAGGTGGAAACGCGGCAGGCGCGACCCCGCCGCGCCGGAAAAGGCGGCCCGCGCCACCAGGTACCCGGCCACGGGCGCCGCGATCACCGCGCTGTAGACCAGCAGGATCGGCAGGGCGTCGCCCGGGCCGTGGACCGGGGTCGCGGGGTTGCCCAGCTTCACCAGCGCAAGAAGTGCGGTGGCGGCGATCCACGCCGCGGCGATGCGGCCCATGTTGCGGTCGAAGAAGGCGGGCACGGCATGGCTGCGGCGCACCAGGTCGTCGCGGTATCGCGCGAGAATGATAGCGCTTTGCCGGGTGGCCATCGGCCGCAGTCCTTCCCCGTTTGCGTGGCGCGACCCGCATCATCCGGCTCGTGCGAATCGGGCCGGCCGATTCGTACATCCGATTCGGATGTAACATTCCAGATGCGGTTATGCGTTGATTAACCGATAAAATTCATTTTTGGCGCTTTCAAGGCGTTGCCGGGAAAGGCTAAATTTATGTTGGGTTATTTTAGTTGACCCACCTAACACCCCTCAGCGATAACAATGTTGTCCGGTTGGGGGGGTTTCCGCTCCGCAATGCAAAGTTCGGACAAACCAAAAGAAATAACAGGGTCGCTCGATGGTTTGATCACGTCCCCACAGGACGATGGCAGGCATTCCCTGCCGTCGGGTATCGTTGGCGCTCCGCTTGGAGGGGCGCCCTCAAGTGGGGTTAATACGATGAAGACTTTCCTCAAGACCTTCCTGGCCGACGAAAGCGGTGCTTCCGCGGCCGAATATGCTCTCATCCTCGCCGTCGTCGGCGTGGCCATCGGCGGCGCCTCGCTGCTGCTGGCCGACACCATCGGTCAGGCGATCGGCGAATCGGCCGTTCGCGTCGATGCGTGCGCCACTGCTGCCGAAGATCCGGACACCGCCGTTGACGGTTGCCCGAAGGCTGGACTCGACGACTACGCACCGGAGTAATGTTCTGAAATTGACCCGCGTCGGCATCGGTCGGCGCGGGTCAGCTTTCGCCATTCGAGCGATCCGGGGGGGTCCGTGGAAAACCGCAACCTGATACTCGCGCTGGTCGCGATCGTGGTCGCCGGCATCGCCGTGCTTATCGTCAACTCGTATCTTTCCGGGATGGAGGAGCGCGCCGAGGTCCAGGCCGAGGAACAGCGCCTCGCCCGCATCGTCGTCGCATCGCAGCCGCTCGCCTTCGGCGACCCGCTGACGCGCGAGAACATCCGCCTCCAGAATTTCCCCGCCGGCTCGGTGCCGCAGGGCGCCTTTACCTCGATCGAACGCGCGCTGGCCGACAACCGCGTGGCGCTGCGCCCGATCGTGCCGGGCGAACCCGTGCTGGCCGACAAGGTCAGCGGTGCCGACGGCCGCGCCGTCCTGTCCGCCAACCTGCCCGACGGGATGCGCGCGGTGTCCGTGCCGATCACCGCGATCACCGGCGTTTCCGGCTTCGTCCGCCCGGGCGACACGGTGGATGTGCTCCTGACCCGCAAGATCGACGTCGATGGCGCGACCGGCGACGACCTGATGTCCGACGTGATCCTCGAACGGGTCCAGGTGCTGGCGATCGACCAGGTCGCCAACGAGAAGGATACCGCGCCCAAGGTCGGGCGTACCGCCGTGCTCCAGGTCGACCTGCTCGACGCGCAGAAGCTTGCGGTGGCGACCCGGGTGGGCACGCTCAGCCTCGCGCTGCGCAATGTCGATACGGTCAGCCCGGTCGGCGCGCAGACGGTGACCACGCGCGACCTGGGCGATCCGCAATACTACTACGCCGCGCGCAGCGCTGCCGCCGCGCGCCTGCGCCGTGCCGCCGCCGATGCGCGGGCCGTGCCCGCCGCGATGCCGCCGGTCTATGCGCCCGGCCCGATGCCTGCCGCGGCCGCCGCGGCGCCGGTGCCGGTCGGCCCGCGCATGACGGTCTATCGCGGCACCACGGGCGAGGATTACCCGGTCAGCCGCCTGGGGGGGAGATGATGAGGATGTTCCGCACCGCGGCGGCCGCGCTGGCGCTCGCCGCGCTCACGCCCGCAACCGCGCTGGCACAGGCCGGCGCCGACCAGCTCCACGCCGGCGAGCTCGAGATTCCGGTCAACAAGAGCCAGATCATCACCGCCGATCGCCCGATCGACCGCGCGATGATCGGCAACGACACCATCGCCGACGTGCTGCCGGTGTCGGACCGCTCGGTCTACGTGCTCGGCAAGGCCAAGGGCACGACCAGCCTGACGCTCTACGACCGGACCAACCGGGTGATCGCGGTGATGGACATCACGGTGGGGCCGGACATCGATTCGGTCCGCGCACAGCTCGCCGACATGATGCCGGCCGAACCGGTCGAGGCACGGCTCGCCAACGGCAAGCTGATGCTGACCGGCATGGTCAGCGATGCAGGCGCCGCCGATCGCGCTGCGCGCATCGCCACCGCGTTTGCGGGCGAGGACGTGGTCAACCTGATCTCGATCGGGGGCAGCCAGCAGGTCATGCTCGAAGTCCGCTTCGCCGAGATCAATCGCACGGTCGGCGAACAGCTGGGTGTCAGCGGCTTCCTCGGCTCCAACAGCGGCGACTTCGGCGGCGCGCTGGGCAACGGCGCCTCGATCGTTCCCGGCGCGGACGGGACCAGCCGCCTGCAGCTCGGCTCGATCCTCGATTCGTTCGGCGTGTTCAGCGCCCTGTTCGAGATCGGCGACGTGAACATCGAGGCGTTCCTCGATACGCTGGAGCGCAAGGGGCTGTCGAAGACCCTTGCCGAACCGACCCTGGTGGCGCTCTCGGGCGAAAAGGCGTCGTTCCTGGCGGGCGGCGAGTTTCCCATTCCCGTCTCTCAGGGCGGCAGCGGCAGCGGTGGCGGCGCGGGCGGCAATGCGATCACGGTGGAATTCAAGCCCTTCGGCGTGAGCCTGGGCTTCACCCCTACCGTGCTGGCCGACAACGTGATCCACATGATCGTGGAGCCCGAAGTCAGCTCGATCGATCCATCCGCCTCGATCACCATCAACGGGCTGACCGTGCCGGGCCTGCAGACCCGCCGCGCCAGCACCACGGTTGAACTGCGCGACGGCGAAAGCTTCGCCCTGGCGGGCCTGCTGCGCAACGATTTCCGCACCACGGTGCAGCAGCTGCCGCTGCTCGGCTCGATCCCGATCATCGGCTCGCTGTTCCGTTCCTCACGCTTCCAGAAGGGCGAGACCGAGCTGCTGATCGTGGTCACGCCGCGCCTCGTTCGTCCGATCCGGCCCGACCAGGTGCGCCTGCCGACCGACCGCGTGGCCGACCCCGATGTCGTCGATACGCTGCTCGCCGGCGACGACTACCAGCCGCGCAAGCTGCCGCCACCCGCGCCAGCGCCCGAGAAGGATCCCGGCTATGAATACTAGGACACCGCTGGCGCTGGCCGTGGGTGCGCTGCTGCTGAGCGGCTGCGCCACCTATGCCACCACCCGCACGGGACGGATCGATCCCGCCGATTTCGGCGAGGCGAACCGCCAGACCTATGCCGCGATGGTGGTCAATCCCGAGCCGGTTTACACCGAGGAAATGCCCGCCCGCGCCGACGGCGCGGCCAAGGCCATCGAACGCGTCCGCGAGGACCAGGTCAAGCAACCCGATTCCATCCGCAGCACGGAAGGCAGCGATGGGCCGGGTGGGCGCTGATGCGGGTGAATGACGGTGCAGGCACGGGCAATCACGCGATACGGAGCAGATGAAAGCGGCGCCATCGCGCCGATGTACGCCCTTGCGCTGTTCGGGCTGATCGCGATCGCCGGGGTCGGGTGGGACTACTCCCGGCTGATGGCAATGGACAGCGAGTTGCAGAACGCCGCCGACCAGGCCGCGCTCGCCGCCGCCTCGCAGCTCGATGGTACCAGCACCGCCATGGCCCGCGCCCGCGCCGCCGCACAGGATTACCTCGCCAGCGCCGACAGCGAATGGGTCAACGAGACGCGCCTCGCCAACGATGGCGTCGGGCGGCCGATCGAAGGGCTGACGTTCCGGTTCTACGAAGGGTACAACCGCGCCACCGATACGTTCGGCGCGGAGGTGGAGGACGACGCGGATGCGGAAGACGCCAAGGTCGTCTCCGTCACCGTCAACGGACGCGAATCGTTCTATGCCCTGACCGCAGTGGTCGGCACGCTGTCGTCAGGCCCGATCGAGGCCAATGCCGTCGCCGGGCTGGACACAGCCGTGTGCCGGGTGCCGCCGTTGATGGTGTGCATCGCGGAGCCCGACTTTCCCCAGCCGAGCGACCGCGGGCGCGGGATCGTCATGCGCTCGCTGCCGAACAACAACGTTTCGCCGCTGGCGCCGGGCAACTTCGGCTTTCTCGACATCTACGGTACCCACCCCGGGACGGGAAATCCGAACCGCGAATTGGGCGAGAACGCCGATTTCGACGGTTGCGGCGGCACGACCGGGATCGGAACCGAGCCCGGCTTCCGCGGCTCGGAAACCAACGCCCTCAACACCCGGTTCGATATCTACAGCAATCCGCTGTCGTGCGACCCGACCAGCGGCGATTTCTGCCCGGCGCAGTCGGTGCGCAAGAACATGTCGGTGACTGAGACGGTATCGATCCGGGTGCCCGCGACCGCGCCGGTTCCCACCGCCTCTTGCGGCATGCCGGATTCCACCAGGGCCACGCAGGGCGGCAGCATCGACTGGGTCGACAACCCGGCTGCGGCGAACTTCGGCCGCGACACCTGCTTCGGCGCGGGGACCTGCTCCTACATCGGCGACGGGCAGTGGGACCGCGCGACCTACTACGCGACGCACCATCCCACCGCGTCCTACGACAGCGACGTGACCCGCTACGAAACGTACCTGTGGGAGCTCGACGAACCTTCGACCCGGCTCGCTCCGCGGATGCTGTCGAGCACCTACACCACCCAGAACCAAGGCGCCAATCGGCGCTACAATTTCACCAATATCTGCGCCTATCCGCAGCCACTTACCGGAACCCCGCTGGAGCCGTCGTCCGCGCAGAAGGACCGGCGCGTCCTCACCGTGGCGGCGGTCGACTGCACTGGACTGGCAGGACGCGATCCGGTCACCGTCATTCGCTGGATCGATCTGTTCATCGTCGGTCCGGCGGCCAAGAACGGCCCCGACGAACTGGGCGAGGTGTTCGTCGAGGTCATCGGACCGGCCGAACGGCCCGGGGGCGGTTCGGCCTTCCAGTTCTACGGCCGCAACAAGCCGGTGCTGCTGCGATGAGTCGGCGCGACTTTCGCGACGATCGCGGCGCGGCGGCCAGCGAATTCGCGCTCGCCCTGCCCATGATGCTCGCACTGATGTTCGGCGCGATCGAGGCGGGCCATTTCTTCTGGACGCAGCACAAGATCGTGAAAGCCGTGCGCGAAGGTGCCCGATTTGCCGCGCGCCAGGACGTATCGGCATTGTGCGACGGCGCTACCGCGTCGATCTCCGAAACGCTTGAGGATTCTATCAGGGATGTCACCGCAACCGGCGTGATCGACGGCACGGCGGGTCCGCGCGTACCAGGCTGGGATCCCGACGATGTCGCGATCGAGGTCGGCTGCCAAGCGTTCGTCAACACCGGGATCTATTCCGACCTCAATGCGAACGGCCCACTGGTGACGATCAGTTCGGGCGCAGTGCCCTATCCGTCACTTTTCGACCGGTTGGGGTTCATCACCAGCGATATCCGGCTGACCGCCCGGTCGAGCGCCGCGGTGACGGGCATATGACGGCGCGCCGGTTCCTGGCCGACGATCGCGGTGCCAGCGCCGCCGAGTTCGCGCTCGTCCTCCCCGCGGCGCTGCTGATGCTGTTCGGCGTCATCGACGTCGGCACTTATGCGTGGGTGCTGAACGAATACGAAAAGGCGACGCAGATGGGTGCGCGCTATGCCGTGGTGACCGATGTGATTTCACCGGCGCTGCTGGAAGAATCCTACATCGACTACGACTGCGGCGGCCAAGCACTCAACGCCGGGGACCGCATCTGCAGCGAATCGCTGGGTTCGATCGTTTGCTCGCGCGCGGGTTGCGAATGCGACGACGAACAGGGAACGTGTCCGTCCGGCACCCTGTCACCGCCGGATAGCGTCGTCATCGACCGGGTGATTACACAGATGCAGCGCTACCAGCCGCGCATCGCTCCCGGCTCGGTTCGGGTCGAATACCGGGGCTCGGGAATCGGCTATGCCGGCGACCCGAGCAAACCCGAGATCGCTCCGATCGTCACTGTCCGAGTGGTCGACGCTACCTATCAGCCCATCGTGCTCTCTCCATTCGGAGGGGGAACCGTCCCGCTGCCCGACTTCTCGTATTCGCTGACGATGGAAGACGGGCAAGGCACAGTATCAGGCTAGGAAGACACATGACCCGAATTGCACGGGACCTCGAGATCATGGGAATGGAGATACCGACGCAGTCGTATGTTCTTGCGCGCCCGGACACGATCGAACAGCTTCGCCAAGAGCTTGCCCGATCCAGCGATAGCCGGTTCGTGCTGCATGCGCTTGCTCCGGACCAACCGATCCCGAGCGACATCGCGGGCAACGCCAGGCTGATCGTGGCGGAAGTCGACCCCGCCATCCCGGCGTCGCTGGAGCGCTTGACGGGATTGCGCGAGCGACGCCCGGATGCCCTGCTGATCGCTGCGCTCGAAAACGCCGATCTGTCGACAGTGCGTGGACTTGTTCGACATGGCATACAGGACGTCGTCGGCATTCCTTTCGATGTCAGCGAGCTGTTTGGCGCGATCCTCGATCTCTACGCCCAACGCGCGGTGGCTGAGCAAAACTTCGCTCCGCTGACCGCGGTGGCCGGTGCGGTCGGGGGCGTCGGATCAACCACGATCGTCACGCATCTGGCCGCCGCGCTTGCCCAGGCAGGGGACGATGCGCGGGTATGCGTCGTCGATCTCGACCTTCAGGCGAGCGACATATCATCGCTTCTCGGGGTGGATCCCACCGGCTCGATCATCGACCTGCTCGAGGCGGGCGAGCGGCTGGACCAGGAAATGGTAGCGGCCACCTGTGTCGAAGCGGGGCGCGGCGTGTTCGTGCTGGCCGCTCCAGACCGGATCATGCCCGCAGCACGCATCGACAAGGATGCAGTGCTGCGGCTGGTTTCATTGCTGCGCAGGGAGTTCGACCATGTCCTGCTGGACCTGCCGCGTGACTGGACGGCGTGGTCGTTGGGGATTGTCGGCTCCGCCGACGCCTTGTTCATCGTAACGGATCAGTCGCTTCGCTCGCTTCGACATGCCAGGCGCCTGCTCGAGCTGTTCGATGACGGCGCACGCGGACGGGTCAAGGCGATCGTCAATCGCGCCGAGAAGCGACTCTTCCAGCCGATCGGAGTGGACGAGGTCGAGCGGACGCTAGGCGTCGAGGTCGCGCAAGCGATCCCGCTCAGCCGGAAAGGATTGATGGAAGCACAGGAGCAGGCCCGGCTTCTGGGCGATACGGACCCGTCTGCGCCACTGGTGCGTGCGATCCGCACTTTGGCCGCGACGATCCGCACCGGCGCGGGGGGCAACAGCACGTGAAGTGGTATGGGAAGGGCGAAGGCAGTGCGCCGGCAGCTGCTGCTGACCAACCGGAAGCGGCCGCGCGCAGCGAGACCGTGCCGTTGCCCACGGTCACGGCCGCTTCCGGCGTCTCGCCCAGGAACGATCGGATTTCGCTCAAGATTTCCATCCACCGCCTGCTGCTGGACCGGATCAATCTGGCCGTACTGGACTCGATGCCGCGCGACGCGGTTCACCGGGAAATCTCGGCCATCATCGCCGAACTGCTGCAGCAGGAGCGCGCCGTACTCAGCCGGCAGGAGCGCGAGGATCTCGTTGAAGATGTCCTCAACGAACTGCTGGGTCTCGGCCCGCTCGAGCCGCTACTGCAGGACGATACGATTACCGACATCCTGGTGAATGGCCCTGCCACGGTCTTCATCGAGCGGATGGGCAAGCTCGAGCCAACCGACACCGTCTTCCAGGACGAACGGCATCTCATGCGGATCATCCAGAAGATCGTGAGTGCGGTCGGTCGGCGCATCGATGAATCGTCGCCGTTCGTCGACGCCCGGCTTGCCGACGGTTCGCGCGTCAATGCCATCGTAGCGCCACTCGCTGTCGACGGCTCGCTTCTGTCGATCCGCAAGTTTGCCAAGAAGAGGATCGGGATCGAGCAGCTTGTCGCGCTGGGGAGCATGCCAACCGCCATGGCCGAGGTCATGCGCGCAGTGGTGATGAGCCGTCGCAACGTGCTCATTTCAGGCGGCACGGGTTCCGGCAAGACGACTTTGCTCAACGCCATGTCGTCCTACATCGACGAGGCCGAAAGGATCGTCACGATCGAGGATAGCGCGGAACTGCAATTGCAGCAGGCGCACGTCGCCCGACTCGAAACCCGTCCGCCCAACATCGAAGGCAAGGGTGAAGTAACCCAGCGCGAACTGGTCAAGAACGCCCTGCGGATGCGACCGGACCGCATCATCGTGGGCGAAGTGCGTGCCGGAGAGGCGTTCGACATGCTCCAGGCCATGAATACCGGCCACGACGGGTCGATGACGACAGTACACGCCAACACGCCGCGCGATGCCCTGTCGCGGATCGAGCAGATGATCGGCATGAGCGGGATCGACATGCCAATCCGCTCCTCGCGGGCCCAGATTGCATCGGCGATCAATGTGGTCGTCCAGGTTGGCCGTCTCTCCGATGGTCGGCGAAAGGTTTTGAGCCTGTCGGAGATCACCGGCACCGAAGGCGATACCATCACCATGCAGGAAATCTATCGCTTCAAGATCTCGGGACGCGATGGCGAGGGCAATGTGGTCGGCGGGTTCGAGCCGACGGGGATCCGGCCGAAATTCGCCGTCGATGCCGAAGCTTGCGGCATCCGGCTGGACGCCCACCTGTTCCGCCCCGACTTTGTGATGGACTGAACATGCTCGACGCGATTGTCAGGTTAGGCGTGCTGCTGGCGATCTTCGCGTCGGTATTCGTCGTGTCTCAGGTCCTCCTCAACACCATGTGGGCGCGCCGGGCCCATCTCGTCACTGTCAACCGGCGGCTGAAGCTGATCAGCCAGGGCATGAGCCGGGAAACCGTGCTCGCCACGCTACGCAAGAACCAGGCAACCGACTTTTCAGCCCTTCCGCCCCTTCTGGCAAGACGCCTGAACAAGTTGCAGCAGACGCTCCGCGCGTCGGCCCTGCCGATAACGATGGCGCAACTTGCCATGGCGACAGCGACGGGTTTCGTCGTGCTCGTCGCGGTGCTGGGCCTGGTCGCGGCAGTCAGCGGCGTGACCCTGGGGCTGGGCATCTGGGTGATGATCGGGACGCTTTCGTTCTGTGCCGCCATCGTGCTGCCACTGATGATCGTGGGGATGCTGGCGCAGCGTCGCCGCAAGCGGGTCGAAGAACAGTTTCCCGTGAGCCTGGATGTGTTCGTCCGCGCGCTGCGGGCCGGCCATCCGGTTTCTGCGGCGATCGATCTCCTGACCAAGGAAATGCAGGACCCTATCGGGTCCGAATTCGGGCTTGTCGCCGATGAAGTCGCCTACGGCGCCGAGTTGCACGATGCACTCGCCTCGATGGCGGAACGGTGGGACCTCGAGGACATCCGGATGTTCGTGGTGTCGCTGTCGGTCCAGACGGAAACCGGCGGAAACCTCGCCGAGATTCTGGAGAATCTGGCCGATGTGATCCGGGCAAGGGCCAGCCTGTTTCGGAAAGTTCGTGCCCTCAGCTCGGAAGGACGGATGACGGGGTGGATGCTGACCATCCTGCCGGTCGCGGCATTTGTCGGGTTGTTCGCGCTTAATCCGCAATTCTACCTCAGCGTCGCGCAGGATCCGATGTTCGTGATCGGTTTCGTCGGGCTCATCATCCTCTACCTCATCGGGTTCGTCACGATCCGCGTGATGGTCGATATCAAGGTCTGACCGTGATCCAGCTTCTCGCCACCAGCCAGACGGCACGGTTCATCCTCCTCGCCGGGATATTCGCGCTGGTCTTTCTCGGTGTATTCGTGACGGCGGGCCTGTGGTCGCGTCGGCAGGTTGCGCGGCAGGGACTGGCGAAGCTTGCCGTCGCTGATGCCCCGCAAATGCAGATTGGCACCTTGCGCGCGCAGGCCACGGCATCGGCGTGGGCGCGCATGGCGGAAGCGATCGAGAAGAGCGGGCTCAGCTTGGCCGATTCCAAGGATGAGCGGCTTCGTGCTCAACTGCGCGCCGCCGGCTTCCCCGACCCGTCGGCACCCCGGATCTTCACGCTGGTCCGCCTCGTCCTTACGTTCGCCTTGCCGGGCATTTACGTCCTGATCGCCTTGGCCTCGGCCGAGCCGCCCGGATTCTTGACGATCTACGTCGTCGGATCGGTGCTTGGTCTGCTGGGCCTCTATCTGCCCAACCTGTTCGTCCGTGCGAAGGCAGATCGGCGCCGCGAAGCTATCGTCAATGGCTTTCCCGATTCACTCGATCTTATTCTCGTGTGCATCGAAGCAGGGCTGAGCATCGAGGCAGCGCTGGATCGGGTGGGGCGGGAAATGGTTCACTCCCACCCACTCGTCGCCGAACTGTTGTCTGCCACAGTTCTTCAGTTGCGCGCGGGTGCCACACGCCAGGAGGCATTCCGCAAGCTTGCCGACCGATCGGGCGTGGACGAAATCAATTCGTTCGTCACCCTGATGATCCAGTCCGATCGTCTGGGAACCAGCATCGGCGACACCCTGCGGGTCTACGCCGAGGAAATGCGTGAGAAGCGCCAGATGCGGGCCGAAGAAAAGGCATATCGCCTTCCCGTCCTCATCTCCATTCCACTAGTGGTGTTCATGCTGCCGGTCATGATCGGCGTGCTGATGCTGCCGGCGGCAATACGGGTGGTGCGCGATGTCGTGCCGATTCTGCTGGGAGGGTAGACGATGCAAAAAGCAAGCGTACTCGTTGCGGCTTGCCTGTCGCTGGCAGGCTGCACGACGGTTTTGGCCGACCGCTCCGCAGCGGGAAACCCGACCGATATGGCCGATTACTTCACCGGGCGGATGGAAGCGGGCAAAGCTTTCCTGGCTGCAGGACAGCCAACCAGGGCCATCGAGGCATTCCGCCAGGCCAGCTATCACCCCGCCTACCGGGCAGACGCTATGAACGGAATGGGAGTGGCGTACGGACTGCTCGGGCGACACGATGTCGCTCAGGCGATGTTCTTGCGCTCGGTGGCACTCGCGCCCGGCGACCTGAAGTTCGCCAGAAATCTTGCGCGCGCCGATGCCATCCTTGCTCAGCCGGATGCACCGACGCAGTTTGCCGCCGCTCTCGATGCGCAGCATCCATCCATGGTCCAGGCCGCGCCGGCACTCGCCGGCCCTTCGCCGGCCATCACGACAACGGCCGTGTTGCTCGGTGAGGGCAAGGGCGTGCTTCGCCCCCGCGCACGCGTCGCAGTGGAGCTGGCTCCTCACGCTTCGTCGGCGAAGGCGCGTCGCGCGGCGACTGTGCGGCCGGTCGTCGTGTCGCTGAAGCCGACGGAAACGGTACGATCCTCGCACCCGACTTATGCGGTGCGCATCACGCTGCCCGAAGCGCGACCCGCCGGCTGGAACTCGCTTCCCAAGGGAGCCTATCCTGTCCGGCTCGCATTGAAGGCGAGAGAAGATCGGCGATGAGCCCTTGGGTTGCTCCCGCCGCCTTCGCGGTGCTTGCCGGTTACGCAGCGTGGTCGGACGCACGAGTCCGCCGCATACCCAACTGGCTATGTTTGCTCACGGCAGCCACGGGGCTGGTTGTCGTCGCTGACCAGTCCGATCTGGCGGACACGGTCGACAACATTGCGCATGCGCTGATTGCTTTGGTTATCGGAGGTTTCGGTTTCTACAAGCGGATCTGGGGCGGGGGCGACGCGAAATTCTATGCGGCGTCGGCAGTATGGCTGGACCTTGACCAGTTCTTCACGCTGCTGTCGTTGATTGCCGCCGCGGGCGGCGTGCTGGTGCTGGCCATGTTCGCACTCAGGTCGAACAAATCGCTGAAGCGGGAACGATTCTCTGTTCCTTACGGGATTGCGATCGGGGTTGGTGCATTGCTGTCGCTGTTGTGGTCGATGGCGCCGTACAGAGGCGCGATCGCATGACGGTCGGATGGCACCTGCCAGGCTTCGCTCTGCTCATGCTGCTAATTGCGCTGTCGTTTCGGCCGACTGTGGCCCTGGGAGCGGAATCGCCGGTGCTGCCAGAGGCGTCGACGGTAGCGAACGAGAACCAATCAGCGGCTGGATCCAGTCGCGGTGTGGATGCCTGCGGCGACAGCGATCAGCCGGTCGATCGGCGGCCGGTTTGTGTTTCGATGCAAGTCGGCAGGGTGTCGCTTGCAGCGCCAGGCGACGATCTAGGCAGGAAACGTATCGCGCGATGGGCCAGCGCAGCGGCCGCATCGCCGCCCTTTGTTGCCCAGACTCACAGAATGGACGGCGATCCCAGAGTGGCGCTCTCCGCCCCGGTGGCCGGGGCGCGAATGACGAGCGGTTACGGGTTGCGGCGCCATCCGATCAACGGCGGCGTGAGAATGCACAGCGGCGTTGATCTGGCGGCACCGACGGGTACGCCGGTGCGAGCAGCGAGCGACGGGGTTGTGGCGCTGGCAGGTTGGCGCGGCGGATATGGCTTGGCCGTGGAGCTCGATCACGGTCAAACTCTCGTAACGCGGTACGCTCATCTTTCCCGGCTGGCAGTCCAGCGGGGTCAACGCGTACGTCGGGGCGAGTTGATCGGCTTCGTCGGATCGACCGGTCGCTCCACGGGTCCTCACCTGCATTACGAGGTATGGTTTCAGGCCAGGACAGTCGCGCCCCGTTGATCGGTCGACCGCTGCAGTGTCCGGCTTGGGTTTCAGCCAAGCGCAGTCGGCAATGTCCGACGCGGGTGCTGACCGAACCAGCATTTTTGACCATTACCGCTGCCCCCCGGCTCCGATAGTGCTGCTCTCATTCCGCGTAACGAGGAGAGCTGCGTCATGGACCTGGGGCTGAAGGGCAAGAAAGTCATCATGAACGGGGGCGCGCACGGGCTCGGGCTCGCCTCGCTCAAGCTGTTCGCCGCCGAGGGCGCCGACGTTGCATTCTTCAGCCGCAAGGAAGACAAGATCGAGGCCGCCAAGGCCGCGATCGATGCCGCCGGGCCGGGCAAGGTCTTTGCCGAAGTGTTCGACATGGCGAGCGGTACCGAAGCCTATCAGGCGTGGCTCGAAAAGGCGGCGCAGGAACTGGGTGGATGCGACATCTTCGTCCACACGGCCAGCTCGTCGGGCACCGGCGGCACGGGCGACTGGCAGGCCTGCCTCGACATGGACATCAAGGGCGCCGCCTTCGGGGTCGAGACGCTGACGCCGCATCTGGAGAAATCGGACAGTGGCTCGATCGTGATGATGTCCTCGACCGCCGCGCTCGAGACCTTCATCGGCCCCAATCCGTTCAACGCCATGAAGGCCGCGCTGATTACCTACGCCTCGCAGCTTTCCCAGGCCTATGCCGCCAAGGGCATCCGCGTGAACACCGTCTCACCCGGCGCGATCTACTACAAGGGCGGCAACTGGGAAGTGATCGAGGAGCACATGAAGGGGCTGTTCGACGCGACGCTCGCGAAGATGCCGATGGGCCGCTTCGGCAACGACGAGGAAGTGGCCAAGGCGATCGTCTTCGTCGCCAGCCCGGCGGTGCCCTACATGACCGGATCGAACATCGTCGTCGACGGCGGCTTCACCCAGCGCGTCCAGTTCTGAGGAGCATCCGATCATGGCCGCCATAGACCGCGACAAGCTGCGCGACATCTACACCCGCACGATGAAGGTCAACCGCACCGACGAGAAGTTCCGCGCGCTGCTGATGCAGGGCAAGGTGGCGGTGATGTACTATTGCGTGCGCGGGCAGGAGCTGGTCTCCGCCGCCGCGATGGCCGCGCTGGAGCAGAAGGACTACGTGGTCTGCACCTATCGCGGGCAGGGCGAGCAGACCGCCAAGGGCATCCCGATCGAGAAGTGGTGGGGCGAATGCCTTGGCAAGGTCACCGGCACCTGCAAGGGCAAGGGCGGCACCATGCACATCACCGATCCCGAAACCGGGATCATGGTCACGACCGGCGTGGTCGGGTCGGGCCTGCCAATCGCCAACGGCCTCGCCATGGCGAGCCAGAACAACGGCGACGGGCGGGTGACGCTGGTCAGCTTCGGCGACGGGGCGGCCAATATCGGCGGCTTCCACGAGGCGATGAACATGGCGCAGCTCTACAAGCTGCCGGTGATCTTCCTGTGCCAGAACAACCGTTATGGCGAACATACCGCCTATGCCGATCACACCGACAGCCCCAACATCGCCGCACGCGCTGCGGGCTACGGGATGAAGGGCGTCACAGTCGACGGCAACGACGTGAACCAGATCTACCCCGCCATGCAGGAAGCGGTCGCGCGGGCGCGGGCAGGCGAGGGGCCGACGCTGGTCGAGGCCATGTGCTACCGCATGATGGGCCACTTCTTCGGCTCGGACTTCTCCTACATGCCCAAGGAACATCTGGCCGAGATGGCGGCGGAGGACCCGCTGCCCAAGCTGCGCAAGGTCATGCTCGAGCACCAGTTCACCGAGGATGAGCTCGACCAGATCGTCGCCGACATCGACGCCGAGATCGATGCGGCGGTGGAGCACGCGCTCGCCGCCGACCTGCCGAGCCCGGACGAACTCAAGAAAGACGTCTTCGAGGAGGAGATGGCGTAATGGCCGAAATCACCATGACCCAGGCCCTCAACCTCGCGATCGACGAGGCGATGGCGGAGGACGACGGCGTCTTCTGCCTCGGCGAGGACGTTTCGGCCAAGCAGGGCGGCGGGGTGTTCAAGGTCACCAGCGGGCTGACCGAGAAGTACGGCGAGCACCGCATCCGCGCGACGCCGATCTCGGAAACCGCGATCATCGGCGCGGCGGTCGGCGCGGCGCTCGCCGGGCAGCGCCCGATCGCCGAGATCATGCTGATGAATTTCGTCGGCGTGTGCATGGACCAGATCGTCAACCACGCCGCCAAGCTGCGCTTCATGTCCGGCGGACAGACCTGCGTGCCGATGGTCGTACGCACCACCACCGGCGTGGGCGTGGGCTTCGGCGGGCAGCATTCGGACATGCTCGAGGCGTGGTTCGCGCACGTCGCGGGCATCCACGTGGTCACCCCGTCGAACCCGGCGGATGCGCGCGGGCTGATGCGCGCCAGCATCGACTGCAACGACCCGGTGATCTTCATCGAGAACATCCTGTGCTACGGCCTCAAGGCCGAGGACCCGGGCCCGGGCTACCGCGTGCCGTTGGGCAAGGCGGCGATCGCGCGCGAGGGGAGCGACGTCTCGATCATCACCTATGGCCGCACCGTGCTCGACGCGCTGGCGGTGGCGGCGGAGCTCGACAAGGAAGGCATTTCGGTCGAGGTCGTCGACCTTCGCACCATCGCCCCCTACGACGAGGCGACGGTGCTCGCTTCGGTGCGCAAGACTGGCCGCGCGATCACGCTCCACGAGGCGGTGAAGCCCTTCGGAACGGGTGCGGAACTGGCGGCGAACATCCAGGAAAAGTGCTGGGACAGCCTCAAGGGCCCGGTGCGGCGGATCGGCGGGACCTTCTCGCCGGTGCCCTTCGCCAGCGTGCTCGAACAGGCGTGGATCCCGACCAAGCCGCAGATCGTCGAGGCGATCAAGGCCAGCATGGGAAAGGCCTGACATGGCGCACGAAATCCGCATCCCCAAGCTGGGCATGAGCGCGCAGGAGATGACGCTGGCCGAATGGATGTTCGGCGACGGCGAGGAAGTCGCGGTCGGCGACGTGATCTACACCGTCGAGACCGACAAGACGACCGTCGAGGTCCAGGCGCAGAACAGCGGCACGATCCGCCCCACCGGCGAAGAGGGCCAGGTCTATCAGGTCGGCGATCTGATCGGTACGATTGAATGAGCAAGCCTGCGGAATTGCTGGCCGAGGTTTATCGCCAGGCGCGCGCGCGCGACTGGGACGCGGTCGAGGCGCTGTGCCATCCGGAATTCACCGTCTTCGAGGCGCCTTCGGTGCCGTTCGGCGGCGAGTGGAAGGGGCGTGACGCGTTGCAGCGCGTGGCGACCGCAATGTACGGAACCTGGGAAAGCGCCTCGGTCGACATTCACGAGATCGTCGGCGGCGAGGAGTGGGCGGTCACCGTGCTGACGCTGACGATGACCTCGAAGAAGACCGGGCGCACCTTCAGCCAGACGATCAACGAGGCCGGGCGGTTCGAGGACGGCCTGCTGCGCGAACTGCGCATCCACTATTTCGACACCGCCGAAATCGCGGCCGAGGCCTGAGCGCATGACGATCGAGCGCGTCTGCGTCCTCGGGGCGCCTGCCGACCAGGGTCAGCCGCTGGTAGCCGCACTGCTGGCGGCGGGCCTGTCCGTCACTGCCGGGGTGCGCCGCGCCGACGCGATGGCGGCGTCTCCGTTTCCCGACCTGCCGACCGTCCACGCCGACATTACCGATGCCGATGCCATGGCACAGGCCTTCGCCGGGCAGGACGCCGCGGCCTTCCACCTGCCGTTCGAGTTCGACCGCGAACGCGCCGCCGGTTTCGGTCGCGCGATTGCCGAGGGCGCGCAGCGGGCAGGGCTGAAGAAGATCGTCTTCAACACCGCCTGCTTCGTCGCCGACCGCAACCTCGATCTCTCCGCACACGACGGGCGGCGCGATATCGAAGCGGCGCTGGAGGCAACCGGCATTCCGTGCGTGTTCATCGAGCCGGTCGTGTTCATGGACAACATGTACCGCGCGTGGACCCGTCCGCTGATCCTGCGCGAGGGCGTGTTCGCCTATCCCGCCGGACCGACGCTGCGGATCAGCTGGGTCTGCCTCGAGGATGTGGCGCAAGCGATGACCGCGGCGCTGCTGACCGATGCGGCCGATGGCCAGCACGTGCCGCTGGGAGGACCTGAGGCGCTCATCGGCGACGAGGTGGCGGAACGGCTGTCGCAGGCACTCCGCCGCCCGATCCGCTTCCAGAGCCTGCTGCCGGAGGAATTCGCCAGCCGGATGAGCGAGCTCGTCACCGGCAGCCGCGAGGTCGCGCCGCACAGCGTCTACAATGGCATGGCCAAGTTCTATGCCTGGTACAACGCGCAAGAGCAGTCGCCGCTGGTGGTCGACCCGGCCAAGGCCCGCGAGCTGCTAGGCGTCGAGGGCACGCCGCTGGTCGACTGGGCCCGGTCGAAGGACTGGAACGCGCCCTTTTAGCGCGGGCTGGCGAACGGGGTGATCGCGGGGTCGCCGGGGCGCTCCGCCGCACCATCGCGCGCCTCGGCATACATTGCGCGGATCAGCGGCAAGTCGGGATAGACCTCGGTCATGTGGCCCAGCAGCGGGCGCGTGTCGACGTAGCAGATGCGGTGCCCGGCGAAGGCGAACTCGCTCGCGACCGGAAAGCCCTCGGCCACGAACCGGTCGCGTACCGCTTCGTAATCCTCGGCGAAGGCCGCACAGTGGTGCGGCACCGGCTGGCGATCTTCGCGGAGCATGTCGTGGAATGCGCTCGGCGCGTCGGACAGCACCTGGATGATCTCGACGTTGAGGTCGCCGGATTGCGCGAACACGCCGCGGATGCGGATCGGCGCGGCAGGCTGGCCGTGATAGAGGTGGTCGCCGAGCACGCCCTCGCTCCCGCCGATGAACGGTCCCCAGCCGTAGAGACGGTTGAATCGTGCGCAGGCGTGTTCAAGGTCGGGCACCAGATAGGCCATCTGGACGATCCGGACCGGCGGCGGGGTCATCCGTGCCGATCGAGCCACAGGCGGCTCGTGCGCGCGACTTCACGGGCACGATCGTTGAGATCGGGGAAGGTGTCACGCAAGGCTGCGGAGCGTTCCTCCACCGCCAGCGGCAGGTGGGTGGGCAGCGCGTCGAGCATCGCGGCGAGCGGGAGATCGCCTGCGCCCATCGCCATGCGCCGGTTGATCGCGTCGTCGATCACGGCATTCATGTCGGAGAGTTCGGGGGCCTCGGCTGGTGCATCGCAGGGCTGGGCGTAGCTGAGCAGCTCGGGCGAAATCGCGCGCAGGTCGTCCGCCGTGCCGCCCGAGCGCGACCAGTGGAGCGTGTCGACCAGCAGCGCCTTCGCGTCTCCGTCCACCTGGTCGAGGATCGCGCGCGCGGCGTGGATCGTCTTGACCTCGGTGAAGAGGCCGAATTCGAGGTTCACCCGCACGCCGGTGCCGCTGGCCCGGTCGACCATTGCCTGGAATTTGGCGGCGGTGGTTGCGGGATCGGGGTCGCTCGAGACGCACAGCAGGTTCCGCGCGCCAAGTTCCGCCGCGATCTCGACCAGCTCGACCAGCCAGGGGTCGGGCGCGCCGGGCATGATCCAGGCAACCTCCAGATCGAGCAACTCGACGCCCGCCTCGCCCAGCTGGCGCTTCACCGCCCGCGTGGTGGCAGGGGTCCATTGCTCGCGCTCGGCCCACATCCCGCCGAAGTCGAACCGCGCGGCAGCAGCGGCCTCTACCAGTTGCGCCGGCGTCGTCTCGGGCATGATCCCCGCAGCGAGCGAGATCGCGCGGGTCACAGCGTCTGCCCGTCGTCGAGCACGAAATTCGTGCCGGTGACGAATTCCGCGGCATCGGAGCACAGGAACAGGATCATCGCGTCGAGCCCCTCCCGCTCCATCAGGCGCTTTCTCGGAAAACGCGCTATCTGCCGTGCGCCGCCTTCGGTTTCGAACCAGTCGGCGTTGATATCGGTGCGGATATAGCCGGGCGAGATCGTGTTGATCGATATGCCGCGCCGCGCCCACTCGCGCCCCAGCGTGCGCGCCGCCTGGACCACGCCCGCCTTGCTCGCGCTATAGGCGACGAGACCGGGCGAGGGCTCGAACGCGGTGATCGAGGCGATCAGCACGATCCGCCCCTTGGTCGTGCCCGCCGCCATCATCCGTTTCGCACCCTCGCGCGCCGTCAGGATCGCGCCCTTGAGGTTGACCGCCAGCGTGTGTTCTATCTCCGCCTCGGGCATCTCGGTCGCCGCGCCCTGGCCGTCGATCCCGGCATTGGCGATAACCGTGTCGACGGTGCCGAAGGCAGCCTCGGCCGCGTCGTAGCCCGCGATCACGTCCGCCTCGCGCGCGACGTCCATCGCGATAGCGGCAGCCTTCGGACCAAGCTCGGCGGCCAGCGCCTCCAGCCGGTCCTTGCGTCGCGCTGCCAGCGCGACGCTCGCCCCCGATTGCACCAACAGCCGCCCGAACCGCTCGCCGAGGCCCGACGAGGCCCCGGTGACGAGCGCGGTCCGGCCGGTCAGGTCGAAGGAGAACCCCACCTCAGGCGGGGAGTTCGCCGTTGATGTACTTCATCAGCGTTTCCTGGAAGTGCCGCACGCGGCTGTCCTGATAGGCGCCGATTTCCATCAGCCCGGTCTTCGATGCCTTCATGCCCGTCTGCACGTGCGGGAGGTTGGCCATGTCCTGATCGAACACGCCCGCCAGCGCCTCGCCCATCTTGTCCTTGGCCCAGGCGAACGGCTGGTCGTCGGGAATGATCGTCTTCTCGACCGCGCGCGGGCGCTTCTCGCCCTTGGGGGTCGGGAACAGCAGGCGGATTTCCATCGTGCACCAGTCCGGCGTCTCGCCCGGCAGCCAGCGATAGACCAGCGTCGGCAGATAGCCGATCCAGGGGGAGAAGTTGGGGAACACATTGTAGGTGAAGTTGTCGAGGATCTCCGCGTCGGAAGCCACGGAGTAATCGTAGCCGTACTGCGCGGCGAAGCCCTTGCGCCCTGCCTCGGCCAGCACCTTGCGCGCGTGGAGCAGGTCGTCGGGATCGTATTCGATCTCGCTCTCGCCCGCGGCGAAGCGCCGGTTGGTGCTGGCATCGCTGCCGCCGGAGAACTCGTTCATCTTTTCGAGGACGTACTTCTGGTCCTTGCCCTTCAAGTGCGGGCTGAGCACGCCCGAAGGGGTGATCGCGCGGTTGAAGTGGTCGCCGATCAGGTCGTAGCGGCTGTTCGCGTCGCCCAGGAAGGGCAGCAGCTGCGGGTGCGTGGTGATCGAATGCCACGCTTCCATGAACGCCTCGGCGGTCGCCTTCCAGTTGGCGGGAATGCGCCGCTGGACCCACATGCCGGTGTAGCGGTTTGTGAAGTCGTAAGCGTCGTAGTGACTCGCCGCAGGGCCGAGCCATTCGGGGAACGGGGCGAGATCAGGGTTCTCCGTGATCATGACGAAGCCCTGCCACAGCTCCACGCGCACCTCGGGCAGGCTCATGTCCTTGCCTTCGAGATGCTTGAAGTCCCACGCGCAGGGGATTTCCTTGAGCGACCCGTCGTTCTTCCACGCGAAGCCGTGGAACGGGCAGATGAGCTGCGCCGCGTGCCCCGACTTCGTGCGCAGCTTGCGCCCGCGGTGGAGGCACGAATTGTAGAACCCCTTCACCGATCCGTCGCGCTGGCGCACCAGCAGGAAGCTCTTGTCGTTGATGTCGAACACGACCGTGTCGCCCGGGTCGGGCAGCTCGTCCTCGCGCGCCGCGAACAGCCACACGTTGGGCCACATCTTCTCGCGCTCGAGCCGTGCGAACTCCTCACTCACGTAGGGCTCGATCGCCAGCGGCTCGTTCGACATCGGCCGGTGCGTTTCCTCGAACAGGTAGTCGGGCGCGCGACGCGTATCGCCTTCGAGCATCTCGGTATAGCTCATCCCCGGGCAGCGGTCCTCGCGGGCGATGTTCTTGATTTCGTTCATGGCGCAGCGCTCTCCTCGCATTTTGCGCAGTGTCGTAAGGACAACCTATCGCACATGCTCCGGAGGGTATCCTAGCGTATCTGTGAGGAACGAATATGGCGATTCCCGGCACATTCTCCGCCCTCGGCCCGATCATGCAGCTCGCCTGGGTGCCGGCCGATTTCGACGCCGCGGTGCGCCACTGGACGCAAACGATGGGGGTCGGGCCGTTCTTCCTGATCGAGAACATCCAGCTCCAGGATTTCAGGTATCGCGGGCAGCCGTCCGACGCGGTGTTCAGCCTCGCGCTCGCATACTGGGGCGACCTGCAGATCGAACTGATCCGGCCCGAGAACGACGCGCCGTCGATCTATCGCGGCGAATATGGCGTGACCGACCGGATGCACCACGTCTGCCTGCTGGTCGACGATATCGCCGATGCCTATGCGGCCTGCGCGAAGCATGGCGCGGAGATCGTGATCGAAGGGCGCGTGGGCGACAGCGGCGGCGGGGTGATCTATGCCGATCCGGGCGGCGGACCGGGCAGCCTTGTCGAAATGCTCCAGCCGCAACCGGGCACGGCGGACGTGTTTGCGATGATCAAAGCCGCCGGGATCGGCTGGGACGGCAGGGAACCGCTGCGGAAACTGGGATAGTTTGCTGTCTCAGCGAAGCTGAAACGAGGCGAACGCCGAAAACGCGCTAGCTGCTTGCGCCGAGATACCCCAGTTGCCCCGCCTTGAAGATCGTCTGCGCGCGGTTGACCGAATCCAGTTTCTCGCCCGCGCGGTGGATGTGATAGCGGATCGTGGCGTGGCTCCGCTCCAGGATCATGCTGATTTCCTTGTCGGTCTTGCCGATCGCCGCCCAGCGCAGGCACTCGACCTCGCGCTTCGACAGCACGCAGTCCGACGGAATCCGCCGCTTGGTGCGGATCGCCTGGACGTAACCGGCGATGAACCGGCGGGTGACGTGCCCGAACAGCGATCCATAGAGCGCGAACTCCTCGGTCAGGTCATCCTTTTCGCGGTCCTCGCTGATAAAGCTGTTGGCGGATATTTGCCCGAACGGCAGGTGCACGGGCACCACGATGGCGGCCTTGCATAGCGAGCGGCGCTCGAAATCGTGAAGGTCGATCTCAGCGAGGTAGGAATTGGGCCAGGTCCCGTGGAAAGCCTCGCCGTTGACCCAGAACGGCTCGCTCTCGTAGCGGCAGGCGCGCGGGAGCGGCGAATGGAGCGCGAGGCGGTGATCTTCCCACCAGCGAGCGCCGTCGTCGAGCCAGCGGAAGATGTCGGCGTTGAGGATCGTCCCCTCCGCATCGACCATCGGTTCCTTGCTGGAAATGTCGTCGCACATCGCGACCTGCATCCCGCGCTCCTGCGCGATCCGGGCCATCGCCAGCGCCGCGTCGTGAATATCCTCCGGACAGCGGATGGTGACCGTTTCGAGCAGCTGTTCGAGCCGCTCCCTGCCCTGGGGCGTGCGCAGTTCGACGACGTTGTGCATGTTCCTGTGTCTCTCCCAAGACGCGAGTCGGACAGAAACCTATCACGATTGACAGGGCCGACACCTCGCCAATTGCGTAGGGGTGGGGCGAACGGTGCGAAATCGGGGTGGAAGCGATGACGTGGCAGGGCGAAAACTTCGGACATTCCCTGAAGGCGCTGGCGGGCGCGGTCGAGCCCGATCGGCCGGCGCTGGTCCACGGCACGCGGGTGGTGAGCTGGAGCGACCTCGACCGGCTGAGCGACGCGGTGGCCGCGGGCCTGATCGCGCGCGGGCTGAAGCAGGGCGACGCCGCGGGGCAGATGCTGCGCAACTCGCCCGACTACATGATCGCCTACTTCGGCTGCGCGAAGGCGGGGATAATCCCGGTCAACGTGAACTACCATTACAAGGAACGCGAACTGGCCGACATCTTCGCGCGGTTCGGGCTGAAGGCGCTGTTTGTGGAGCCCGAATTCGCCGAGCGTGCGGCGGCGGCGATGCCCGATGGCGCGCTTGCGCCGATCGCGGTGGGCGGGACGGAGTGGGAGGCGCTGCTGGCGCACGAACCCGCTGCGGACTTCGCGCCCTGCGCCGATCCCGATGCGCTGTTCTACACCGCAACCGGTGGCACCACGGGCATGCCCAAGGCGGTGATGTGGCCGTTCGGCGCGGCGTGGCAGGCGTTCGCGGTGCCGGTGTGGCAGCGCGGGCCGGGCGTGCCGCCGTTCGTGGCGCAGGACCTCGCGGCGCATGTGGCGGAGGCCGCGCGGATCGGGCCGGAACATCCGGGCAGCGCCGCAGCACTGCTGCTGCTGAGCCCGCTGATGCACGGCGCGGGGCAGTTCGCGGCGGTGATCCACCTCTTGAAGGGCGGCACGCTGGTGACGCTGCCCGCGACCAGTTTCAATGCCGACCTCGCCATCGACACGATCCGCGACCGCCAGGTCCGCTCGGTCAGCTTCGTGGGCGATGCCTTCGCGCTGCCGCTCGCCGCCGCGCTCGAGGCGCGCGGCGATGCGGCCGAGGCGATCGCGAGCGTGCGGATGATCACCTCCTCGGGCGCGGTGTTTTCGGAAAGCGTCAAGCAGCGGCTGCTGGCGGTGAACCCGGCGATGACGATCGTCGATGCGCTCGGCTCGAGCGAGAGCGCGGGCACTGCGATCGTCATCACCACCGCTGCCGGATCGAGCGGCGGCGGGCGCTTCAGTGCCTTACCCGGGCGCGAGACGAAGCTGTTCGATGCCGATTTCAACGAGGTGCCGCCGGGCAGCGACGGCATCGGCATGGTCGCGCGATCGGGGCCGCTGCCGCTGGGCTATCTCGGCGAGGACGAGCGCAACGCGCGGACCTTCCCGGTGATCGGCGGCAAGCGCTGGCTGATGACCGGCGACCAGGCGCGCTGGGGCGCGGACGGGACGATGGCGTTCATCGGCCGCGACAACATGTGCATCAACACCGGCGGCGAGAAGGTCTTCCCCGAGGAGGTCGAGGCGGTGCTGCAAGCCCACCCTGATGTCGCCGACGTGCGCGTGGTCGGCGTGCCCGACCCCCGTTTCGGCCGCAAGGTCGCGGCGGTTGTGCAGGGCGACGGCGACGGGCTGGAGGCCGCGCTCGACGCTCACGCCCGCGCCAATCTCGCGGGCTACAAGGTGCCGCGGCTCTACGTCTTCACCGGCGAGTCGCTGCGCCTCAACAACGGCAAGCCCGACTACAAGCGCGCGCAGGCCTTGGCGGAGGCGGTGGCGGGCTGACAAGCAAGGCGGGTGGCAATTGCCGGGGCGGGTGGGCCGGACCCGATTCGCCCCCTTCCGCCCCGAGACATGGACCGGGTGTTACACGGTCCAGGGGAAGTTTTGTAACCTTGCGCGAAAAAGCGTCACCTTGGGCACAAAGGCGTAACCTTGCGCGGCACAAGGGTCACCTTGCGGCGTCCGGGTGTAGCCTTGTGGGGCCGAGAGACGATTGACCATGCGAAAGAGCAGGTCACGGGCTAGCAGGTGCGGGGCGTGTAGGAAAATGTCTGCCTTGGGGTGGGAAGCTTTCATTCAGAGGCTTGGCACTTACCCCTTTCAGCCGTTAGCTTGCTTCGATGATTAAGTATTTCCCCATAAAGAGCCCAGCCCCGTGGTCGGATGCGGACCGCGCAGACCTGCTTTCATTCGATTGGCAACGCCAAACCGCAGCATTTGCGACCTCCGATGATGACCGCATTTTAGAAGTGAGCTTTTTGGGCTGCGGGGTGATCGTGAGGATGGTCGATGAGTTTCCATTGAGCACAGAGAGTGATCCGGAGGACTGGGTGGGGTTGGTTCCACACCACTTTGCCTATCAGGTCGAAGGCGACCCCTTTTTTGACTCGCAGTCAAAGGCTTGGCGAAGCGTGGAAAGCGCGCCCAAGCACTATCGTTTCCAAACTGGTTTCGGTTGTCTCGACGTCATCTCAAGCGCCGAACCAAGCTTTGCTCTGGTTCGCCGCTGAAGGTCCGCAATGGGGCCGTCAGCAGAAAGTCGGCTTATGGCCGACGACGGCCCGAAACAGCCCTACTCCGTCACCCGCTCCGCCTTGTCCGCGGCGTTGGTGCCCTTGATCATCGCGCGTAGCTGGTCCCACTCGCTGTCGCCCAGCCCCTGCAGCGTGCCCCAGAAGGTGCCGCCGGTCGCCTGGTAGCCCGCGCCGTCGATGGCGATGGTCTGGCCGGTCACGTATTCGGCGCCCGGGCCCATCAGGAACACGGCTAGGTTGGCGAGTTCGTGCATTTCGCCGTGGCGGCCCATCGGGTTGATTTCGTTGTTCGAATTGCCGCCGCGCCCGCCGGGGCTGAGGCGCGCGCTCATCCCCTTGGTCGGGAAGAGGCCCGGCGCGATCGCGTTGAAGCGCATGTTGTAGCGGCCCCACTCGACCGCCAGGCTCTGCGTCATGGTGTTGATCGCCGACTTCGACATGGCCGATGGCACGACGAAGGCCGAACCGTTCCACACCCAGGTGGTGAGGATCGACAGGAAGTTGCACCGGCCGCCTTCGGCCTTGATCCGCTTGCCCACGTCCAATGTGACGTAGAACGTGCCGCGAAAGACGATGTCGGCGATGGCGTTGAAGCCGTTGATCGAGAGATCCTCGGTCCGGCTGATGAAATTGCCCGCCGCGTTGTTGACCACGCCGGTCAGCGATCCGCCGTCGGCCCAGATCGCGTCGATCATGGCGTGGATCGCGTCGGCATCGCGGATGTCGCAGGCATGCGCGACGACCTTGCCGCCGTGCGCTGCCATCAGTTCCTGCGCGGTCTCGTCGAGCTTCGACTGGCGCCGCCCGCAGATATAGACCGTCGCGCCGAGCTTGAGGAACGCCTCGGCCATCTCGCGCCCCAGCCCGGTGCCGCCGCCGGTGACGAGAATACGCTCGCCCGCCATCAACCCGTCGCGGAACATCAGCTTGGAGGCATCCATCGTTTATCCCCTCAGTTCGTCATTGCGAGCCGCCGCAGGCGGCGCGGCAATCCAGCGGCTGGATTGCGTCGTCGTTTCACTCCTCGCAATGACGAGAAGCAGTGTCGTCAGAGACCGAGCACGGTCTTGGCGATGATGTTCTTCTGCACCTCGTTCGAGCCGCCGAAGATCGTCGCCGCGCGGTTGTTGAGGTAGCGGCCCATCGCCACCTGCGCCATCGCGCTGCCGACCGGCTCGGGCGCCTCGTTGCCGTAGAGCGGCCGCTCGTAGGGCAATTGCAGCGCGTCGTAGCCGAGCAGGTCGAGCCGCAGCGTGTCGACCGTCTGGCCAAGGTTGGCGCCGAGCAGCTTGGTCAGCGAGGTCTGCGGCCCGGGCGCGCGGCCCTTGGCGAGTTCGGCGAGAATGCGCAGCTCGGTCACTTCCAGCGCCTCGGCATCGAGCCGCGCGCGGGCGAGCCGGTCGCGGAAGCGCGGATCGTGCGCCATCGCGCCGTTGACGCCCGAAGGCTGCTCGCGCGCGAGCCGTTCGAGTTCCTCGATGTTCTGCAGCAGGCGCGGCGCGAAGCATGATCCGCCGCGCTCGTTCTCGAGCAGGAACTTGGCGATGGTCCAGCCCTGGCCCTCCTCGCCGATGCGGTTGGCGGCGCTGGTGCGCGCGTCGCTGAAGAACACCTGGTTGACCTCGTGATCGCCCGACATCGACACGATCGGCGCGACCTCGATCCCCGGCTGGTCCATCGGCAGCAGCAGGAAGGTGATCCCGCGCTGCGCCTTGACCGAACTGTCGGTGCGCACGAGCGCGAAGATCCAGTTGGCGTGGTGCGCGTGGGTGGTCCAGATTTTCGATCCGTTGACGACGTACTCATCGCCTTCCAGCCGGGCCGAGGTCTTGAGCGAGGCCAAGTCCGAGCCGCTGCCCGGCTCCGAATAGCCCTGGCACCACATGTGCTCGCCCGACAGGATGCGCGGGAGGAAATGCGCCTTCTGCTCGGGCGTGCCGTATTCGCAGATCACCGGGCCGACGAGGCGCAGGCCGAGCACCGACAGCGCCGGTGCGCCCGCAAGCGCAGTCTCCTTCTCGAAGATGAACTTCTGCGTCGGCGTCCAGCCGGTGCCGCCGTCCGCGACCGGCCAGTGATAGGCGAGCCAGCCCTTTTCGTTCAGGATGCGCTGCCATTCCATCCCGATGTCGGGTTCGACGAACACGCCGGGCGTTCGCCTGGCCCCTTCGCGCAGGCGGTCGGGCAGCTCGGCATCGAGGAACGCGCGCACTTCGTCGCGAAAGGCGAGGTCCTCGGGCGTGAATTCCATGTCCATCGGCTCAATCCTCTTCGCGCATCGCCCAGCCGATCCCGCGACGAAGCAAATCGTAATAGACGTCGTAATTCCACGCGCACAACTCCTTGTGCGGGTAGAAGTCGGCCATGCCGGGCAGGTCGTAATGCCCGCGACAGTGGCCCAGCGTGTTGTAGACGATCCGCCCCTTGCCCACGTCGCGGGTGTAGAGGATCGGCACCATGGCATCGTCCCACTGCGCGTCGACGAAGCCGGTCGCCTCGCCGGTGAAGCGGGTCTGCATCAGCGTGTCGATCTCGGCGGTTGTTTTGGACAGGTAGAGTTCGTCGACCACCTCGAAATCGTCGATCCCGCGGGTCAGCTCGTGGTCGCGGTTGAGGACCTCGACCTTGAACGGCCCGATCGGCGGGTGCGCCTTGAACTGCGTGCCGAGCATGTCCATCACGTCGGGCCGGTCGTCGGGCGCATCGACGCCGCCTTCGGTGAAGACGAGGATCGAATTGGTCCCGTGGAGCGCGAGCCACTTGCCACCCGCCTCGAGCCAGGCGCGCAGTTGCTTCGCCTCGGCCTCGGTCGGCATCAGGTCGCAGGTATAGGTGACGAGGAAGCGGCAGGCGTCGAGCCGCTCGAGCCCCGAATAATCCGCCGCCACCGTGGTGCGGATATGCGGGTGTTCCAGCAGCAGCTTGAGCACCTCGAGCCGCGCGTAATCGATATCGTGATACTTGCCCGCGGCAACGAAATGCGCGTCGATCCGGGTAGCGGGTTGGGTCGATGGTTCTTGGGCCATTCGTCAGTCCCTGATCGATCCGCCGCCGTCGACTGTGAAGTCGACCCCGGTGGTGAAGCTGGCCTCGTCGCTGGCGAGGAACACGACCGCGCGGGCGACTTCCTCGGGCTCGCCGATGCGGTTCATCGGGTGCGTCGCGGCGAAATTGCGTTCGATCTCGTCGGGGTCGCCTTGCCCTGAGAACTTGTAGCGGTCGTACATAGGGGTCCGGATCGCGCCGGGGTGGACGACGTTGGCGCGGATCGGCACGCCGCGCGCCGCGCAGTCCAGCGCGATCGTGCGGGTGAGCGCGACGACGGCGGATTTCGATGCGCAATAGGAGGCGAAGATCGCGCCTGCGCGGATCGCCAGCATCGACCCGATGTTGACGATCGCCCCCGGCTCGCCTGCGGCTTCCATTGCCGGGAGGGCCGCGCGGCAGCCGTAGAAGGTGCCGTTGAGGTTGATGTCGATCGTGCGCTGCCAACTGTCGAGCGGCACGTCGACGACATTGCCGGGTTCGGAAATCCCCGCGACGTTGCACAACGCGGTGAGCTTGCCGAAGCGCGCCACCGTGGCCGCGACCGCAGCCTGCCATTGCTCGAGATTGCGCACGTCGAGTTCGAACGCGTCGGCTTGTTCGCCCAGTTCTCCCGCCAGCGCGCGCGCCTTGTCGATCTGGAGGTCGCACAGCATCACGCTGCCGCCTTCCGCCACGACCAGACGGCCGACCGCCGCGCCGATGCCTTCGGCCCCGCCGGTGACCAGCGCGACCTTGCCGCTCATCCGTCCCATCTTCGCTTCCCTACCGCTGGAGGATCGCCACCGCGCTCATGCCCGGGGCGCCGTAGACGTGACTGTAGGCAGTCTTCGGATTACCCGGAACCTGCCGCTCGCCGCCGCGCCCGCGCAATTGCTGGACGTTCTCGTAGACCTGCCGCAGGCCCGAGGCGCCGATGGGTTCGCCGCAGGCGATGCAGCCGCCATCGGTGTTGATCGGCATCCTGCCGCCGATCTCGGACCAGCCCTCGGCGAGCCATTCCTCCTGCTCGCCGTCCTTGCAGAACCCGTTTTCGGCCATGTGCATCACTTCGGCGCCGCTTTCGGTGTCCTGCAGCTGGGCGACGTCGATGTCCTCCGGCCCGATCCCGGCACCCTCGAACGCGGCCCTGGAGGCGAGCACGGTCGGCTTGCCGCCGTCGCGTATGCTGACGCCGGGCTGGAACACCTCGAAGCTGTCGGGCGGCCGCGTCTTGACCGCGACCCGCGCGATTTTCACCCCGTCCGCACCCAGTTCGCGCGCCTTCTTCCCGCTGGCGAGGATCAGCGCGACGCCACCCTCGCTGGGCGAGCAGAACATGTATTTTGTCAGCGGGTCGTTGATCATCGGCGCGTTCATGATCGTGTCGAGATCGATCTCGCTGCGCCGCCAGGCGTGCGGCGTCTTGGTACCGTTGCGGAAGGCCTTTTCCGCCACCCGACCCAGCGTCGTGCGGCTGATGCCGTGCAATTGCATGTAACGCTGAATTTTCAGCGCGAAGAACTGCGTCGTCAGCATCATGCCGGTCTGGCCGTACCAGTCGGGGAGGCCATAGTCCCTGGGCTTTGCGTTGAACGCGCCGCGCGGATGCTTGTCGAAGCCGACAGCGAGCGCGAGATCGTACATCCCGCTCGCGATCGCCTGCTGCGATGCGGCAAGCGAGCTGCCCCCGGTGGCGCAGCCGTTGGCGACATTGGTGAAGGGCAGGCTGGTGAGCCCCAGTTCGTTGACCATGATGTCGGCATTGCCCGCCGCGGCCGAGCCGCCATAGGCGCATTCGATGTCGGGCCAGTCGAGCCCCGCATCGGCCAGCGCCTCGCGCACTGCATAAACGCCCTGCTCGCGGCCGGAGCGGCTGTCGGTCCGCCCGAACGGATGGATGCCTGCGCCGATGATGTAGACGTCGGTGTCGCTCATTGCGGCTTCTCCGGGCGGAAGGCGAAGGTGGTGTGGCGATCGTTGAACGGCACCACGCAGAATTCCATCGGCATGTTGAGGGTGAGGTCATCCAGCTTGGCATCGACGATGCGGCTCTCGACGATCACCTCGCCGGGCAGTTCGACGTAGCCGAGCAGGTAGGGCTCGAAATCGTGCGGACCCTCGCCTGGCCCTTCGTAGGGCTCCTTCGGGCGGAAATCCTGGCTGGTCCACGACCACAGTGTGCCGCGGCGCGACAGCTTCACCGGTTCGATGCCGTTGGCGGCATCGCCGGTGGGCATCGGGAAGACGATCTGGCCCGAGGGCAGCCGCCCGCCCATCAGGTGCGGTTCGGCCTCGTCGCTCCACAGGTCGGGATCGATGGGGGTAAGCGTGGTCATGCGGCCTCCGCGTATTCGGCCAGCAGCGCGTCGCCGTCGCCGAAGAGCTTGCCCAGCACCAGCACGCGCTTCATCGCGTGGCCGATGGCGAGTTCGTCGGTCACGCCCATGCCGCCGTGCATCTGCACCGCCTCGCGCGCAACGCGGTCGGCCTGCTCGCCGATGAAGGCCTTGGCGCCCGCCGCCGCGCGATGCCAGGCGGCAGCGTCGCTTCGGTCGGCCAGCGCGGCGCGATAGAGCATCGAGCGCGCCTGCTCGAGCGCCGCGTAGCATTCGACCAGCCGGTGCTGGAGCGCCTGGAAGCTGCCGATGGCGACGCCGAACTGCTCGCGCTGCTTCACGTAATCGAGCGTGTCGTCGAACAATCGCTGGCCGAGCCCGAGCATCTCGGCAGCCGCCAGTAGGCGCGCGTCGTCGATCGCTGCCGCAAAGGCGCCATCGGCCAAGTCGAGCCGGGCATCCGCTCCGAGGCGCACGGCATTGAAGCGCAGCTCGCTCGCCATGCTGCCATCGGCGAGGCGATAGTCGCGCCGGTCGAGCCCGGGCGCATCGGCGGGCACGAGGAACAGCGCGGTCGCCCCGCCGCTGGCAGCCGAGACGATGAACGCGTCGGCCTGCGCGCCGCCGAGCACGATGGTCTTCTCGCCGGTCAGCGTGAAACCGTCTGCGTTCTGCGCCGCATTGGTCTGGCTCGCGGTTAGGCTGTAGCGACGATTGCGCTCCGCCAGCGCGCAGGCGAAGTACCGCTCGCCTGCGACCAGCGCCTCGAGTTCGGCGGCCCGCCCTGCCGCCTCAAGCAGCCGCGCGGGCAATACGCCGTTCTCGAGCCAGGGATCGGGCGCGATGCCCTTGCCCAGTGCTTCGCCAACGATCGCCAGATCGACCGCGCTGCCGCCGATCCCGCCGCTCTCCTCGCCAACCGGCAATGCCAGTAGACCCAGCTCGGCTAGCTCGCGCCAGCGCGCCAGGTCGTAGCCGCCCTGGCTTTGCCGCAGCTTGTGCCGCCACGCCGTATCCACCGGTGCGACGAAACGCTCCACCGCGTCCCGGTAAAGCTGCTGCTCCTCGCTGAGGTCGAAGTTCATGCCGCGCGCCTGAAGGTGACTGGCAGCTTCGTGACGCCGCGCAGCAGGATATTGGGCAGGATCGTGATCGCATCCTCGTCGGCAATGGCGAAGTCGTCGAGCCGCTCGAGGAGTTCGTCGAAGGCGACCAGCATTTCCTTGCGGCTCAGCATGTTGCCCACGCACATGTGCGGCCCCTTGCCGAAGGCGAGATGCGTGCGCGCATTGGCGCGCTCGATGTCGAATTTGTCGGGATCGGGGAACTTCGCCGGATCGCGGTTGGCGGCGGAATAGCGCAGCTGGAGCATCGTTCCGGCCTTGAGCTCGACTCCGCCCAGCTCCGTATCGTGCCTGACCATGCGCCACATGCCCGCGGTCGGCGTTTCGTAGCGCAAGGCCTCCTCGACGAGGTTCTGGATCGTCTTGGGATCGCGCCCGCCCGCCGCCGCCTTGGCCTTCGCCATCTGCTCGGGATTGCGGATCAGCTGGAGCAGCCCGCCCGCGATGGTCGAGGTGGTCGTCTCGTTCCCCGCGACCATGAACTGCTGCATGATCGACATGATTTCCTCGTCGGTCAGCGGCGTCTCGCCCTCGACCCGCGCCTCGACGAGGTCGGTCAGCAGGTCGTCGCCGCCGTTCGCGCGGCGATCGTCGATCTTGGCCTTCATGTACTTCTGGTATTCGACCAGGCTGCGCGCACATTCGAGCTCGCGTTCGCGCGGGATCATCTGGCTGAACCGGTCGACCGCCGCGTCGGACCAGTCCTTGACCTGGCGCGGATCGTTGTCGAGGCCGATCTGCTGCGCGATCATCGCAACCGGCAGCGGGATGGCGAAGTCGTGGACGAAATCGCACTCGCCGCGGTCCGCCATGCCCTCGATCAGTTCGATCGACTTGGTGCGCATGTCGGCCTCGATCGCGTTCACGCGCGGGGCGGAGAAGGCGAGGTTGACCAGCTTGCGGTTGCGCGTGTGAACCGGCGCGTCGGCAGTCAGCAGCGTGGGTGGATTGGCCCAGCCTTCCGCCAGGATTTCGCTGATTTCCGGATCGTCGGCCCCCATCAGCGCGGAAAAGTCGTTGGAGAAATCCTCCGGTCGTCCGGTCGCTTCCGAACACAGGTCGTAGCTGTAGACGACCCAGGTGTTCATTTCCGGCAGGTGCTGCATCTTCGTACCCGAAGCGTGCATCTCGGCGTAGAAATCCCACGGATCGAGCAGCGTGTCGGGCGCGAAGACGTGCCGGTTGGCGACCTGCTCGTTCATGCCGAAATAAACCCTCGTTACCCGTTATCGTGCCTCGAACACTAGCGAGCGCGGCGGGGCCAACGCGATGCGTGAAAGTGTTAGGCTTCGCGCGGCGTTACGTAGTCGAGCGCGTTTGCGAGCAAGCGCCGCAGGTGCGGACTGGCATAAGTCGCCGGGCCATCGCCGGGCTGGAGATAGACCAGCTGCCCCGCGCCGACCGGCCTGGTCCAGGCGATCAGGTCGCTGCCGGGCGGATGGTCCCATCCGGCATTGCTGAACATCGCGCCCGCGACGGCCTGCGCGGCGGAATAGAAGTTCTCGCGGATGAAGGCATGGCGGGCGCGGATGAGCGGGGTCACATCATTCGCAAACACTTGCGCCAGGTAGAGTTCGTCGCACATTGTAAAGGTCGCGGGGAGCCCGGCGGTGACAGGGTGATCGGCGAGCACTTCGGCCTCGTAGGCGACGTCGTGGCGATATCCGGAATCGAGCATTTCCTCGCCGCGCACCTCGTCGGGCTGGTAGAGGAAGCGACCTCCGAGCATCTCGGCCCATTCCGGCCATTCGGCCCAGCCGGCGAGTGCATGGTGCATCGCCACCGCTCCCTTACCGCCCGCGAAATGTGTGCGGATCGCAGCGATGAAGCCGGGCGAGGGGGGCGTCGTCTCGACCCGCCCGTGGGCAAAGGTATAGCCCGGCATGTCGTAGAACAGCGCCGCGTCGGCCTGCGCCAGCGCGCCTTCCGCCACCGCCCCTTCCGCCTCGGGGTGGACAAGGTGCGTCACCTCCCAGTCGACGCTGGCGAGCAGTTCGGCGAACGGCCCGGCTTCGTAGGGGTGGCCCCCGGACAGGACCAGCAGGCGGCGCGGCTCAGGCAAGCTTGAGGATCATCTTGCCCTGATTGGTGCCTGCAAACAGGCGCATGAAGGAATCGAAGGTGTTCTCGATGCCTTCGTCGATATGTTCGTCGACCACCAGCTTGCCCGCCGCCGCCCACTTGCCCATCTGCTCCGCGCCTTCGGCGAAACGGGGGACGAAGTCGGCCACCAGCAGCCCGCGGATCGAGGCGCGCTTGACGATCAGCTGCCACAGGTTGCGCGCGCCAACCGGATCGGTGTTGTATTCGCTGATCAGGCCGCAGAGGCCCACGCGGGCGCCGAGCCTCAGGTTCATCAGCCCTGCATCGAGCACGATCCCGCCGACGTTCTCGAAGACCACGTCGACGCCCTCGGGCGCGGCGGCGGCGATCGCGGCGGTCAGTGCCGCCTCGTCCTTGCCGCGATAGTCGATCGCCGCGTCGAAACCGTAGCGCCCCGTCAGCCGCGCGCATTTCTCCGGTCCGCCCGCAATCCCGATCGTGCGGCACCCGCGCAGCTTGGCGAGCTGTCCGACCAGCGATCCGACTGCGCCTGCTGCACCGGTGACCAGCACGATATCGCCGTCACGCGGTTCGCACACCTCGAACAGCCCGAAATAGGCGGTCATCCCGACCGCGCCGAAAATGGAGAGGTAGTTGGTCACGCTCGGCACCAGCGACGGGTCGATCGCCTGCGTGAAGCCGCCGACCTGGCCGACCGAGTATTCCTCGATCGCGTTCAACCCCATGACCCATTGCCCCGGCGCGAAGCCCTCCGCGCGGCTTTCCTCGACCACGCCAATGGTGCTCGCGCGGACCGGATCGCCGAGCGGGATTGGTGGCATGTAGTTGCCGCCCGCGTCGAGCCAGCCCCGGATCGCGGGATCGAGCGAGGCATAGTGGTTGCGGATCAGGAACTGGCCCTCGGCGAGCTCGGGGGTAGGTTCGGTGACGAGCTCGAAATCCTCGCGCACCGGCGCGCCCTCGGGGCGCCGCTTCAGCAGGAACCGGCGGTTTTGCGGCATTGACGGGGTCCTTTCAGGCGGCGGCGATGCGCACGGGAATGGCGCTCTGGAGCGATTGCCCGGTGATCGGGTCGAAGTCGTGCTCCTCGCTGGTCAGCCGGTTGGTCGAGCCGCCGATCTCGTGGACGTTGTGCTTGCCCGCCTCGCTGTCGCCGAAGGCGTGCGCCATCGACACGATCCCGCGCCGCACCTTGTCGCTCGCCTTGGCGACGCCGTGGATCGAGGCGTAGGGGCTGGCGATCTCGACCACCGCGCCGCTTTCGATGCCGAGCGCGGCAAGATCGTCGGGATGGATGTAGGCCGGGTTGGTCGTCGCCCGCTTGCGCAGGTTCTTCAAGGGGTGCCCGATCGAATTGAAGCGCGCCTTCGAACGGCGCGAGATCAGGCGGAAGTCGAACCCCGCGGCGCGCGCCTCGTCGCGGGCATAACGGGTCAGCGCCTGCGGCATTTCGCCCGCCGTGAGGTCGAAGCGGTGCTCCGAGGCCGGATCGGCGGGTTCGACCACCGGGTGCAGGTCGTCGTAGATCACCGCGGCGCCGCCCTGCTGGCGTGCATCGGCGCGGACCTTGCTCGGCGGCACGATGCAGCCTGCGGTCATCATGTCGAGGAACGTCTCCTTGCTCGGCAATTCGTCCATCGGCAGCGGCCCGCCGGCGAGCTCCATCGTCACGCCGAGGTGCCTGGCCAGCGTCCACATCATGGCGTATTCGTCGATCACGTCGCCCGGCGGGGTCGCCAGCGCCTCGGCATAGCGGGCATAGGCGCGTTCGTGCCACCATTCGGAGAGGTTGGTGATATCCTCGCGCTCGAGGCACTGGCTCGGCGCGAGCACGACGTCGGCGCGCTTGGCGCTGGCCGACATCCACGGGTCGATCTGGACGAACAGTTCCAGGTCGTCGAGCGCCCGGCGCATCTTCATCTGGTTCGGGAAGCCGACCTCGGGATTGCCGCCGACCGAGATCAGCGCGCGGATCTGCCCCTCACCCGGCGTCAGGATCTCGTCCGCCATGACGTTGCACGGCATCTCGAAGCCGAGCTGGCCGAGATTGCGGAAGCGCGACTTGGCCATGCCCGGCGCACCGAACATCGGCACCGGCGGGCCGACCTGGGCGCGGCGCGGCGTCTGCGGCGTGGTGAAGACGCGCGGCACCGCGCTCTTCTCGCCTTCCTGGATGAAGCGGGCGCAGAGCGTGTTGAGGCAGGTCGCGAGGTATTCGGTCAGCGTGCCATTGCCCGCCATCTCCGGCCCGGTGCCGGTGACGACGCAGCCCTTCGTGCCACCTGCGAACATCCGCGCCGCGGCGACGAGCTGCTCGGGATCGACTCCGGCGCGCTCGGCAGCAACCTCGGGCGTGAACGGCGCGACCGCCTCGCGCAGTTCCTCGACCCCGTCGACATGCGCGGCGACGAAATTGCGGTCGTAGAGGTCCTCGGCAAAGATCACGTTGAGCATCCCCGCGAGCAGTGCCGGGTCCTCGCCTGGCTTCACCTGGAGGTAGATGTCAGCGATCGCAGCGACGTCGCTCTCGCGCGGGTCGGCGACGATCATCTTCATCCCCGCCTTCTGCCGGTCGCGGATGCGGCGCGAGGGGCTGAACGGCGGCACCCCGCCATTGGGCGAGTAATGCGAGACCATCGGGTTGTTGCCGACCAGCATGGCGACGTCGGCGTCGGAGAAGTTGTTCATGCCCCCCAGCCACTTGCCATAGCGCGCGGTGGTGAAGACCTTGGCCGGCTGGTCCAATGTGACCGAGGTGAAGAAGTTGCGTGTCCCGATCGCCTGCGCGAGGCTGTAGGTCGCGGCCCAGGCGGCGCTGTTCTGATATCCGCCCGAACCCATGAACAGCGCGATCGAGTGGGGCCCATAAGTGTCGATGATCCGGCGCAGCTCTTCGCCGACATGCGCGAGGGCATCGGCCATCGGGGTCGGAACGAACTCGCCTGCGTCGTTGCGGACCAGGCTCTGCGTCAGCCGGTGCGCGGCATTGTGCGAATCGGGCAGCTCGCGGCCCTTCATGCAGGTGTAGCCGCCGTATTCGGGATCGTCGGGATCGCCGCGTACGGCGAGGACCTTCCCGTCCTCGACGTCCGCCAGCATGGCGCAGTTGGCGTGGCAGAAACGGCAATATGTGCGGTGGGTCTCGACGGCCATGACTCGCTCCTATCCCTAGTGTCAGGATAGCAGCGGGCGGCGCGCCCTCGACTGGCACTTTTGGCCGTGGCGGACGGGGCGGGGCAAACCCGATAGGGCGGGCATACCGACAGGAGACGAACGATGCCGACCACAACCCGCCAATGGCTTCTCAACGGCCACCCGCGCGGGCGCGGGATCGAGGATGGCGACTTCAAGTTCGCCGAGACGGAACTGGCCGATCCCGGCGCGGGCGAGATGCTGCTAAAGGTCCACTACCTGGGCTTCGACCCGGCGCAGAAGGGCTGGATGGAGAACATCGCCGACTACGTCGCGCCGATGGCGATCGGCGACGTGATGCGCGGCAGCGGCATCGCCGAGGTTGTCGTCAGCAATGGCGGCAAGTTCGCGGTCGGCGACATGGTGTTCGGCACGACCGGCTGGACGGAATACCTGCTTTCGGACGGCAAGGACCTGACCAGGGTCGAGACCGACCTGCCGCCGACAACGGTGCTTTCGGTGCTCGGGACGACCGGGCTGACGGCTTACTGCGGGCTGTTCAAGGTCGGGCGACCGGTGGCCGGCGATACGGTGCTGGTCTCAGGCGCGGCGGGGGCGACCGGCTCGATTGTCGGGCAACTGGCGAAGATCGCCGGGTGCCGCGTGGTCGGCATTGCCGGGGGCGCGGACAAGTGCCGCTGGCTGATCGAGGAAGCGGGCTACGATGCCGCAATCGACTACAAGGCGGGCGACGTGCGCCGCCAGATCAAGGAGCATTGCCCGCGCGGGGTCGATGTCATCTACGACAACGTCGGCGGCGCGATTCTCAACGACATGCTCGGCGAAATCGCCACCGGCGCGCGCGTGGTCATCTGCGGCGGGATCAGCCGCTACGAGACCGGAACACTGCCCGCCGGGCCGCAGAATTACTTCAACCTCGTGTTCCGCCGCGCGAGCATGGCGGGCTTCATCGTGTCCGATTGGGCGAGCGAATTCCCCGGACTGCGCAAGCGGCTGGAAGGGTTCGTGAAGTCGGGCCAGCTCGCCTATCAGGAAGACGTCCAGCACGGCTTCGAGAACGCGCCTGCCACGCTGGGCCGGCTGTTCACCGGCCAGAACCGCGGCAAGCAGCTTTTGAAGCTGTGATCTAACCTAGAACCCTTCTGTGGCGACGCCCTGGTCGTTGTAGACCGGCCCTTCGGCATCGACGCGATACTTGCGGCTTTCCGCACCGAGCAGGCCGAAGGTACCGATGTGGTCGCGCATCCCGGCGTACTGCGCATTCGCGAAATGGCTGGCGAGGTGCGCCTCGCTCTCCCATTCCTCGAACACGTTGATGCGCGAGGGGTTGGATAGGTCGGCGCTCCAGTCGTAGCGGATGCAGCCGGGCTGGGCGAGCGCGCCGTCGATCCACTTGCGCGCGGAAAGCAGCGCCTCCTCGCGCCGGGCGGGGTCTAGGTCGATCTGTGCGGCGATCAGAATCTTGGCCATGTCAGTGCCCCTGTTGCGATTCGGCGGGATTGTATTCGGCGACGATTGCGAAGACGCGTTCGGTGAACAGCCATTGCCCGCCGATCTTTGCCAGTTCGTCGGTGTAGAGCCCGCCGACGACGCGCGTCTTGCCGTCGGCCATGCGCATGATCTCTTGGGTCTGCACCCGGCTGGTCGCGCGGTCGCCCTCGACCGCGATCATGCACGGCACGCAGGCGAAGCTGACCGCGTCGAAATTGGTCATCGCCTGGGTCCAGAAGTGGACGATCGCTTCCTTGCCGTCGACCGTGTGCCCCATCAGGTTCCAGTGCGCCGCGTCCGCCCAGACCGTCGCCCAGGTCGCCGCATCCTTGCGCACCACGCCGTCGGCATAGGTATCGTTCAGTTCGCGGATCGCGAGGCGATCCTCCAGCGGGCCGGTGAACATCGGGCGCTCTCCTCTCGATCATTTGGTAGCCCGGCGATGGCGGATCGGACCATCGGCACTTTTGGCAAGGGTGCAGATGGTCCGACGGAGCTAGAACGGCCCGGAGCTTGAGGAGAGAATCGATGGGCCGGTTGCAGGGCAAGAAGGCGGTCGTGCTGGGCGCGGCGAGCAAGGACAACATGGGCCAGACGGTCGCGCGGCTGTTCGCGCGGGAAGGCGCCGAGGTGCTGGTCGCGGGCCGCAAGGAAGGTCCGCTGGCCGAACTGGCGGAGGAAATCGGCGGGCACTACGCGCTGTGCGATATCACCGACCACGGCCAGGTTCATGCATTGGCGAAGACCGCGGCCGAGAAAATGGGCCGGGTGGATGCAGCGGTCAACACCAGCGGCTGGGGCCTCCTCGCGAGCACGCTCGAGATCACGCAGGAACAGCTCGACCAGATCGTGGATCTCCAGTTCAAGGGCGTGCACCACTTCCTCCAGGCCTTCGTCGCGCAGATGGTCGCGCAAGCGCCGACCGGCGGTTCGCTGATCTCGCTCTCGTCGGCGACGACCAAGGCGGTGATCCCCAACCACGCCGCCTATATCGGGACCAAGGCCGGGTCGGAGGCGCTGATCCGCTGCGTCGCGAACGACTTCGGCGAGTACGGCATTCGCGCGAACACCGTCTCGCCAGCGTTCACGGAGAGCCCGATGACCTCGGAAAGCTTCAAGGTGCCCGGCCTCGTCGACGCCTTCCTGCCGCGCTATCCGCTGGGACGCCTCAACACGAGCGAGGACGTGGCGCACGCCTGCCTGTGGCTGTGCGGCGACGACGCCTTCGTTACCGGGCAGAACATCCAGCCCAACGGCGGGCTGACCCTGCGCGGCAACCCGCAGCGGGCCGACATCGAGCGGTCGGTGGGCGCGGCAATGGCGGCCCAGCAGAACTAATACTGGGTGGTTCCCCCATCGACGCTGATCGCGGCACCGGTGATCCCCGCACCGGCCTCGCTGGCGAGCAGCACGGCGACGGCCGCGATCTCTTCGACCTTGTTGGGGCGCTTGATCGCCGATTCCTGCGCGAACATGTCGATCATCGCGTCGAACTCCATCCCCATCGCTGCGGCGGTGGCGGGGCCGTTGTCGCGGATGATGTCGGTCACCACCAGACCCGGGCAGATCGCATTGACCGTGATCCCCTCGGTCCCGACCTCGCGCGCGAGCGACTTGGTCAGCCCGGTCACCGCATGCTTGGCCGCGGTATAGGCGGTGAAGACCGGCTTGCCGTGCTTGCCCTCCATCGAGGACATGTTGATGATCCGGCCGGATTTGGCGGGCAGCATCGTCCTTAGCGCCCGGCGACAGGCCCAGAAGGTGGAATAGACGTTCCACTTCATCGCCTCGTCGAAGGCATGGTCGCTCAGTTGCGCCAGCGGCTGCAGGTCGCCCGCACCCCCCGCATTGTTGACCAGGATGTCGATCGTGCCGAGCCGCTCGACGCAGGCGTCGACGAAATGCTCGACGTCCGCCTGCACCATCGCATCGCCCGCGACGAAGATCGCCCGGCGGCCGACGCGAAGCTCGTCCAGCACGACTTGCGCCTTCTCCGCGTTGCGCGCCATCAGCGCCACGCTCGCCCCCTCGGCGAGGAAAGCCTCCGCGATCCCGCGCCCCAGACCCGCGGTGCCCCCGGTGATCGCCGCGACCTTGCCCTGCAGTTTCATGCGTTTCTCCCTTGCCCCCGGACCTAGCGCGCTGATTGGCGGTTCGCACCTCGCCAAAATGGAGGGTTGGGGTGGCCGCGCAGCCGCGCCACAACCCGCGGCATGAACGAATTCGACGTCATCGTACTCGGGACCGGCGCTGCCGGAATGGCTGCCACGCTTGCCGCGCACGAGGCAGGCGCCAGCGTCGCACTGGTCGAGCGGTTCGACCGCGTGGGCGGGACCTCTGCAGTCTCGGGCGGGGTGATCTGGGTCGCGGACAATCCGCGCATGCGCGCCGCAGGCATGGCCGACAGCCGCGAGGAGGCGCTGGCCTATTTCCGCGCGCTCGACCACGGCGACCTGGTCGACGAGACGCTCGAGGCATTCGTCGATCGTGGGCCCGAGGCGCTGGCCTTCCTCGAGGATATCGGCGCGCTTTCGGTCGCGGTCCTGCCTGGCTATCCCGATTACTATCTCGACCGCCCGGGTGCGAAGCCGCAGGGCAGCCGCGCATTGGACCACGATCTATTCGCGCTCGGCGAGCTGGGCGAATGGGCCGACCGCATCACCGCGATCGAGGAACCCAAGCCGATGATGCTACGCGAGACGCCGCTGGGCGGCGGCAGCGGGCGGGTCGAACCGGCGGAACTCGGGCGGCGCATGGCCAACCGCGAGCGCGGCTTCGGCCAGGCGATGGTGGCGCGGCTGCTCAAGGCTTGCCTTGCGCGCGGGATCGAGCCGATGCTCGGGGTCGAAACGAAACGATTGTTGGTCGAGGACGGCCGCGTCGCGGGCATCGAGACCGGCGCGGGTCCGATGCGCGCGCGCCACGGCGTCGTCATCGCCACCGGCGGATTCGAATGGGACGCGGACAAGCGTCAGGCGTTCCTGCGCGGGCCGATGGATGCGCCCGCCAGCCCGCCGACCGCGCGCGGCGAGGGGCTGGCGCTCGCGATGGGCGCGGGCGCGAAGCTGGGCAACATGACGCAGGCCTGGTGGGCACCGACGATGGTGATCCCGGACAATCCCTGGCCGGGGGGCGAGCTACGGGCGGTGCCGGTGCTGATCGAGCGGACCGTGCCGCATTCGCTGATGGTCAACCGCGACGGGCAGCGGTTCTGCAACGAGGCGGCGAACTATTCCGCGCTCGCAGGTGCGTTCCATGCGTTCGACCCGCAGAGCTACGACTACCGCAACAACCCCGCCTGGCTGGTGTTCGACCAGGACTATGTCGACCGCTACCCGATCGGCCCGCGCATGCCGGGGCAACCGCTGCCCGGCTGGGTCGCGCGCGCCGATACAATGGGCGACCTCGCGAAAAGCATTGGCATTAACCCGGATAGCCTGTCGGCCACGGTCGCGCGATTCAACGATAACGCCCGCGCCGGTCACGACCCCGACTTCGGGCGCGGGACCAGTGCCTATGACCACTTCTATGGCGACCGTTCGCGCACTGGCGCGGCCGTTACGCTCGGCCCGGTCGAACGGGGCCCGTTCTACGCGGTCGAAATCCGGATGGGCCTGCTCGGCACCAACGGCGGTGCGCGCACCGATGGCGCGGCGCGTGTTCTCGGCCACGACGGCGCACCGATCGCTGGGCTCTACGGCGCTGGCAACGCGATCGCGTGCCCGACCGGCGGGATCTACGCGGGCGCGGGCGGTACGCTCGGCCCGGCGCTGACCTTCGGCTATATCGCCGGGCGCAGCGCCGCGCGGCGCGACAACCTCTAGCGCTTCTTCGGCTCGAACTCGATGTGCAGCTGCTTCAAGCTGCGCAGCAGGAAGTGCGGGTGATAGGCGAAGTCGTTCGCGCCTTCGGCGAACCACATGTCCTCGAACCGGTCGACCGCCGCCATGAATCCCCAGGTCAGCTCGCGCCGGGCGAGCGGCGCGCCGAGGCAGTGATGCACGCCCGAACCGAAGCCCATGTGGCTGCCCGCCTTGGGCCGTTCGAGGTCGAGCTTCTCGGGGCATTCGAACTGCCGCTCGTCGCGGTTCGCGGCAGCGAAGCGGACGTTGACCATGGTGCCCGCCGGAATGGTCACCCCGCCGATTTCGGTGTCCGCGGCAACGAACCGCATCAGGCTCTGCACCGGCGATTCGAGCCGCACCACTTCCTCGACGAACGTCTTCATGTAGCGGTCGGGATCGGACTTGAGCTGGCGCCACACGTCCTTGTTTTCGATCAAGAGCTTCATTCCGCCCGCGAGTGCGTTGGTGGTCGTCTCGCTGCCGCCGACGAAGGTATCCGCCATCATCTCGGCATGAAGCTCGTTGTCGCTCAGCGTCCGGCCCCATTCCTCGATCACGGTGTTGACCAGCACGCTGATCAGCGAATCGTCGGGGTTTGCGCGCAGGCGGTCGAAAATCGGCTGGAAATAATGCTGCGCCTCGATCTCGCGGTCGACCATCTCCATGTGCCGGTCTTCGGGCAGCATGAACGAGATGCGGTGGAAGAAGGCCTCGGTCCAGCTCTTGATCCGCCAGATGTCCTCACGCCTGGCGCCCATCTGCTCGCCGATGATGTAGAGCGGCAGCGGCACGCAGAACTGGCTGACCCAGTCGCAGCGGCCATCGGCGAGGAACCCGTCGATCAACTCGTAGGCGAGATGTTCGACCTTCCCGTCGATTTCCTTGATCCGGCTCGGCTTGAACGCCTCGTTGAACATCGCGCGCATCTGCTTGTGCTCGGGATCGTCGCGCCCGTTGAGGGTGGCAGCGGGGAGCCAGCCCCTCTCCTCGAACCGTTCGGCGACCTTGCGCCCGCGCTCGGCGTCGGCGGCGGAGGCGCGGAAGCGGCCCTCGGCGGCGGAGCTGGGAAAGGTCGCCGGGTCCATCAGCACGCGGCGCACGTCCTCGTAACGGGTGACGACGAACATGTCGGTGCCGGGGATGCGATAGGCGGGCGCCTCGTCGCGCAGCGTCCGGTAGGCCTCCCACGGGCACTGCTGCACCGCTGCATCGAACAGGTTTACCTGCGGTTCCTGCACGCTCGCCACGCGTCCCTCCCGAAAATGCCTATGTCGTTGCGGCGAGGCTGCGCGGATAGTCGCACGCCGACAATTGGCGAAAAAGGTGACGTGATGGACCCGGCCCTGCAGGAGCTTGTCGACCGGCGCGCGATCGAGGACGTGATCGCGCGTTACGCCCGCACGCTCGACTGGCTCGACGATGCCGGGCAGGGCACCTGCTACTGGCCCGATGCCGACATCGATTACGGCTTCTTCACGGGCAAGGCAGCGGACTTCCTGCCGGTCGTGATGCAGATCGAGCGCAATTCGGACCGGCGCTGGCACCTGTTCGGCGGGCTGATCGTCAAATTCCATTCGCCCCAGAGCGCGAGCAGCGAATGCTACGGCGTGTTCGCAGGCGCGAGCCGGCAGGACGACGGGACGCTGGCGGGCAATCTTTATGGCGGGCGCTATCTGGACGAATGGGCGAAGCGCGACGGCGAATGGCGCATTGCGAAGCGGCTCTACCTGGTCGACTGGCAGCACCCGCTGGCTAACCAGCCCGGGTTCGAACCCAATCCCGATTTTCCGCTGCCGACCGCACGGATCGCCGAGTCCGGTCACCCGCTCTACCGGCCCATGTGAGCTGGTCCGAGCTAGTCGCTCTCGGGATCCATGTAGTCGCGGTAGTAGGTGAGCTTGCCGCCCGCGACCTTGTAGATGCCGCAGCCGCCGCGCGATCCGGCGGGCGAGTGCATCGTCCAGCGCGACCAGGCGGTGTGATCGTCGCCGCAGATTTCGTCGACGGTGAAGTGGATCTTCCGCTCGCCCATTTCCTTCACCATCGTGGTCATGAACTGCAAGATCGCCTCGCGCCCGCGGTACGTGCCCCAGACCGGGTCCTCGACCAGCGCGTCCTCGGCGAACAGCTCGACCAGCCGGGTGTAGTCGCCGCTGTCCTGGATCTTCCAGAACGCCTCGATCGTGCTCTGCGCGTTGCCTGCCATGTCGTGTCTCCCTGTCAGCCCAGTTCCCGCACCGGATCGCTGCCGTCCCAACCTCGGGCCGCGCGCGCGACCATGGCGTAGAACCCGGTCAGCGTGTCCGACGGCTCGTACAATTCGAGCATGTGTCCCAGCCGCGCCGTCGCATCGATGAAGGCAAACTCGGTCCCGCCTTCGGTGCACGAATGCTGCGCCAGCGCCATGCCCTGCGCTGCGAACCGCGCGATCGCCGCGCCGAGGTCGTCGACCCACAGCGCGGCATGGTGCAGCCCTGTCCGCCCGCTCCCGGCAGGATAGAGATCGTGCAGCGCGCTCGGCGCGTGATTGTGCTGGCAAACCAGCTCGACCATGACTTCGCCCCACTGGCCGTAGGCGGAGGAGTGGTCGAATGGCTGGTCCACCCCGCGATGGCGCGACCAGGCGAGCGGCACGTGGCGCGCGACGAAGAAGGGGCCCGAGCCGAACGCGGCGCCGTGCGCGCGGGCCGCCTCGTCGACATCGGCCACGGCATAGGCGAGCTGGCGCAAGGGCAGGGGGTGCCCGCCTGCCATGTCAGTTGACCGCCCGGTCCTTGCCTTCCCAGTAGGGCGCACGCAGCTCGCGCCGCAGCACCTTGCCCGAGGGGTTGCGCGGCAACGCGGGGATGAAGTCGACCGACTTGGGGCACTTGTACCCCGCGATGTGCCGGCGCGCGTGGGCGATCACCTCGGCCTCGGTCAGGCTCTCGCCCGGCTTGAGCACGACGCAGGCCTTGACCGCCTCGCCCCACTTTTCGTCGGGCACGCCGATCACCGCCGCCTCGCGCACCGCGGGATGGGCGTGCAGCGCGTTCTCGACCTCGGCCGGATAGACGTTCTCGCCGCCCGAGATGATCATGTCCTTCACCCGGTCGCGGATGAACAGGTAACCGTCGGCGTCGAGATAGCCGGCGTCGCCGGTGCGCAGCCAGCCGTCCGAGTCGATCGTCTCGGCGGTCGCCTCGGGCTTGTTCCAGTAGCCGCGCATGTTCTTGGACGAGCGGGTGGCGATCTCGCCGACCTCGCCCGGCGGCAGCGTACGCCCCGCCTCGTCGATGATCTTCAATTCGACACCCGCCAGCGCGGTGCCGACCGAGCGCATCCGCTCGCTCCCCTCGGGCACATGGTCCTCGGGATCGAGCGCGACGATGGTGCCGCTGGTCTCGGTCATGCCGTACATCTGGACGAAGCCGCAGCCGATCCGGTCCATCGCTTCCTTCATCAGCTCCAGAGGAATGGGCGAGGCGCCATAGGTGATGAACTTCAGCCGGCTGAAATCGACCGAGTCCACGCGCGGATGATCGAGCAGGATGCGGATGGCCGCCGGGACCATGAAGATCTTCGAGATGCCGTAGCGCTCGATCAGGTCGAGCGCCTGCGTCGGGTCGTATTCGGGCAGGACGATGGAATTGGACCCGGCGACGATCGTGCCGAGGCCGGTCCCGGTGCCGCTGATGTGGAAGCAGGGCATAGCGAGCAGCGTCACGTCGCCTTCGACCGGTTCCTGCCACGGGCGCATCGCATCGGCGTCGGCGCGGGCATCGCGCGAGGCGAGGATCGAGCCGTTGGTCATCACCGCGCCCTTGGGCCGCCCGGTCGTGCCCGAGGTGTAGAGCTGGAGGAAGTCGTCGCCCGCGGTGAGCGGTACCTGCGGATCGGCCGCCGGGAAGCGATCGCGCCAGCTGCGGTAATCGACCTCGGATTCGCCCGGCGCGTCGATCCCGATGGTCGGCGTGCCCGCGACCATCGCGCCGAAGCCTTCGCCGACGAACACGATCTTCGCGGTGCTGTCGGCGAGGATGTAAGCGACTTCGGGCGGGGCCAGCCGCCAGTTGACCGGGACCATGACCGCGCCCAGCTTGGCCGCGCCGAGCAGCGCCTCGAAATAGAGCGGGTGGTTCTTGCCGAGATAGGCGACCCGGTCGCCCTTGCCGACGCCCAGCGCCGCGAGCCCCTGCGCCACCCGGTTGCTGCCGGCGTCGAGCTGGCCGAAGGTCAGTTCCTCCGCGCCGAAGGTGAACGCGACCGCGTCGGGCCGCTCGCGGGCGTGGACGCGCAGAACGTCGCACACGGTCTCGGCCTGCTCCGTCGTCAGGGCCGCATCATCACTTTGCCGGGTTGCCATCGTGCCTTCCTGCTCCGAACCGTGCCTTTGCGGCATTGGCACTATTCATAGCGGGGCAGGCGATGGCAGGCGAGGAAACGGATTTCACGGCGGCCGGGTTCAGCCCGGGCTTCCTCGATCATGGCGGGCCGTACTGGCTGCGGCGCGAGGGCGACAGGACGCGCGTAGCCGTGCGGGTGGCCGACCATCACATGAACTACCGCGACATGGCCCACGGCGGCGTGCTGGCGACGCTGGCTGACGTGGCGCTGTCATATCAGGCGTTCGCTTCGGAAACCCCGCCGGTGCCGGTCTCGACCATCACGCTGACGACCAACTTTCTCAGCCCCGCACGCCTCGGCGACTGGATCGTGGCCGAGTGCGCGATCGACCGGATCGGCAAGCGCACGGCCTATGTCTCGGGGCGGATCGTGCGCGGCGGGGAGGTGCTGGCGACGATGTCGGGGGTGTACACGATTCATCGTTAGACGTTCGGCGCCGGCCCGCACCCCCACCCGACCACCCATAGGGTACTACTGCTGGGTGGCCGCGTGGGGGTGCGGGCCGGTGCCGGTACTGCGAAGCAGAAAAAGCCCCTAGCCGCGCCACCGCGCTGCCGCCGGGGTCGAAGGGTCGCGGTCGTCGTGATGGCCGCAGGCACCCTCGGGCATGCCGACGAGGTCCGCTTCGCCGATCATGCGGTATTCGCGCCAGTCGTAGACCCCCTGGCGGCGCGCGATGCGCCATTCGCCGCCGCGCCGCTCGAACCGGTCGATGTAGCGCCCGGCGATGACCGCGGCGTAGGTCTCGCCCCGGTCCGGAAAGACGCTCGGCACCGGGTATCCTGCCGGGACCACATGCATCGCGGTCATGTAGGTTTCGGTGTGCGCCACCTCGTCCCCCTCGAACGAGAGCAGCACCTGGCCGAGCTGGTGCTGGGTGCGGATGCACGGGTCGATGATCGCGCGCGCCTGCTCGACGAAGCCCTGCCAGTCGCCCGATACCGGGCCGAAACCGAACTGGGCGTCGGGGTGGAACAGCCGCGCCATCATGTCCCACCGGCGCCGGTCGATCGCGTGGGCATAGGCGGCGATCACGTCGCGGATCGCCTCGCGGTCGTCGATGCGAATGCTCATTGTTCCAGCTCCACGATGACCTTGCCCAGGTTGCCGCCGGTCAGCATCCTGCGATAGGCAACGAGGGTATTCTCCAGCCCGGGCGTCGTATCGAACGGCAGCGTCAGCGTGCCCGCATCGTACCATTCGCGCAGCCGCCCGGTCAGTTCGGGGCCGTGGTCCATGAAGTCGGGGGAGAAGAACCCTTCGATCCGCAGCCGCCGCATCAGCACCTGGTCATATTCGCGCGGCGTGGTGCGGGTGTTCGTTGCGTAATCGGACACGAGGCCGCACACCGCGAGGCGGCCGTAGTGGTTCATGGTCACCAGCACATCGTCGAGCAGCGGCCCGCCGACATTGTCGAAATAGACGTCGATCCCGCCCGTCTCGGCCAGCCGCTGGCGCACGTTGCCAGCCTTGTAATCGATCGCGCCCGCGAGGCCAAAATCCTCGACCAGCGCGCGGCACTTGTCGGGTCCGCCCGCCATGCCCCAGACCGTGCAGCCGAGATTACGCGCGACCTGGCACGCGAGCAGCCCGGTCGCCCCGGCCGCGGCGGAGACGAGCACTGTCTCGCCGTCCTTGGCCGCGCCGGTGCGCTCGATCCCCCACAGCGCGGTCCAGCCATTCATGCCGAGCGCACCGACCCAGGCGCGCGGGTCGGCGACGCTTTCGTCGAGCGCCACGGCTCCGGTCATGACTGGATCGACGGTGCTGTGGTCGCCCCACTGCCCGAACGCGCGCACCAGCGTGCCCTCCGGAAATTCGGCATGGCGCGAGGCGACCACGCGGCCCACCACCAGCCCCATCATCGGCACGCCGAGATCGAGCGGCGGCTGGTAACCGTCGGTGCGGTCGGTCATCCACATCCGCGTGCCCGCGTCCATCGAGAGGAGCTGGTTGCGGATCACGATCTGCCCCTCGCCGGGGTCGGCCAGCGGCGCTTCGACGAGCGTCAGCGCATCTTCGAACGCATCGCCGGAAGGTCGCGCATCGAGGCGCCAGTAGCGGTTCTTCATCACCGCACCATCGGCACGGCCGCCACGCCGGGCAAGGTCCAGTTTGGTTAGTGCGGCTATCAAATTGGGCCGGGGCGCGGCGTCCGGCCGCTGCCTAAGCTGACACCAGAATCGCAATCGGGAGAGTTCGCATGGCGTTGATTACAGTGGTCGGAGCATCGGGCCGGCAGGGGATGGCGCAGGTCAAGCAGGCGCTGGACGCGGGCTACGACGTGCGCGCGATCTCGCGCCGGGAAGACCCGTTCGCGGGCGCCAAGATCGACGGGGTCGACAAGGTTCAGGTCCGGCCGATGGACCTCTACGATACCGGTACCTTCAAGGATGCGCTCGAGGGTTCGGACTACGTGTTCTACACCCACCCGCTGCAGGCGCGCGCCGATCGCGCGGTGCTGGTCGGCAATATCGGCAAGGCGGCGGCGGAACTCGGCGTGAAGCGCGTGGTGTGGAACACCTCGAGCTGGATTCCCGACAAGCCGGGGGACGCCTTCACCTATGCCGGCAACACCGCGGGCATCAACGCGCTGTGGCGGTCCGGCGCACCGGGCACCGTGTTCGGCTCGGTCCTGTTCATGGACAACCTGCTGACCAACTGGGCACGCCCGTTCATCGTCAACGAGGGCCGCTACGTCTATCCGCACAACCCCAAGCTGGAGGCGAACTGGATCAGCCTCGACGACGTCGCGCGTTTCATGCTCGCATCGATCGAGCGGCCCGACATGGAAGGAGCCTGGGTCAACATCGGCGGTCCGGAGCGGATGCGCGGGCCGCAGGTGGCCGAAGTGCTGTCGAAGACGCTTGGCAAACAGATTGCCTACGACCCGTGCACGCCCGAGGAATTCGGCCGCTACCTGGTCGAGGCGGCGGGCGACGAGATGGCGCCCGAAGTGCGCGACGAATTCGCCAAGGGCATCCAGGCGTTCTACGAATACAACAACACCGCGCCCACGCGTCCCTTCGCGGTCGACATGGACCATGTCTACGAGCGCTTCCCCGAACTGGAGGGCAAGCTGGAGAACATGGAGACCTGGGCCGCCAAGCAGGACTGGGGCGACAGCAACCACCGGCCTGCGTTCGGGTAAGTCAGGTCCGGCCCGCTTCCTCTAGGGAGGGGCGGGCCGGCGTTCCTAAATCACTCCGCCGCTTCGGCTACCGTCGTCGATTCTTGGCGGCACTCGTCGGCGAAGATGCGCTTGAGCTCATCGTCGTCCGCCGCGACCAGCCGTTCGGCCCACTGGTGGAAGACCTGCCCGCCGCCCTCGTTGCGGCCGAACAGGACATGGTCGACCTGCCCGCTCATCAGCGCGCGATGCTGGCGCTTGCCCATCGCATAATCCTCGTCGCGCACGACGACCTCGAGGAAGGCGAACTGGTCGTGCGCGCCCTGGCGCTGTTCCTCGTTCTCGGGCTCGCGCTCCATCACGTAATACTGCGTGGTCACGCTTTCGCCCACGGTATCGCCGGGGAACAGCTGGCTGATCATCGCCCCGCGCCCGCCGCCGCCGTAGAAGCTGGCGATCGAGATGTGCGGGAAGATGGTCCACACGCCCTGCAACAGCGCATCGACCGGCCACTCGTCCTCGCTCATCGACGTGAGGTCGATCTTCTCGGTGCTGCCGGTGCGCTGGGCGAACTTCGACGGGTTGGAAAGCCGCTGGTGCGGGCCCCAGGCGAAGTAGTTGGCCCGGTTGAAGAAGTCCGACCCGAACGTGTTAGCGTGCAGCACCGGCAGGTGGTAGAAGTCGAGATAGCCGTCGTAGGCGGTCTTCCAGTTCGGCCCGGTCAGCGTACGCTGGTCGTGGAGGATCCAGTTCTCGAACCCGAAGTGTTCGAGCAGGCGGTCGTAACCGCACAGGTAATCCTCGATGCTCAGCGTCGAGTTGACGTCGAGAATCGCCCAGATCAGCCCCGCCTTCTCCAGCACCGGGAAGCGCTTGAGGCACAGCGCCGCCTTGTCGACCGCTCCGAAGTCCTGCGAGCTGGCGACGCCGATCAGCGCGCCGTCGTTCTTGAAGGTCCAGCCGTGATAGCCGCAGGTGAAGCGGTTCGCCTTGCCGCTGCCGCTCGCAACCGGGTTGCCGCGGTGGCTGCACATGTTGAGGAAGGCGGCGATCGACCCGTCGCGCTGGCGGGTGAGGAGGACGGGTACTCCGACCACGTCCATCGCCTTGTAGCAGCCCGGCTCGGGAAGTTCGCAGCTCGGCCCCATCATCAGCGGCAGGCGGCGGAAGATGCGTTCTTTCTCCAGCTCGAACAGTTCGGGGTCGGTATAGGCCGACGCGGGCACGCGCACGACCTCGTCGGCCAGCTCCATCGTCCCGGCCTCGCCATGCGCCACCAGCGAGCGGAGCATTTCCTTCAGTTCCTCGCGCGCCATTGTCCATTCCTCTGCGTCGGGTTGGCGCCAGACTGCGCGCGCCACCGCACCGCGGGCAATGCTCACTTTTGATTGCCCCACGAAAAACGGGCGCGGGGGAGGAGACCCCGCGCCCGTCGTTCCGGCAGGTCCGCCCGACTAGAAGCGGAAGCTTGCCTCAACAAAAACCTGACGGCCGCGGTTCTGGCTGACGATGATGTCGTCGCCGCCAGCCGGCAGGAAGGGGCGGTCGCCCGACGAGATCGTGCGGATGTTGTCGGTCAGGTTCACGCCGATCAGCGACAGCTTCCACGCTCCGTCGGGGTCGCCGACGGCGATTGCGCCATCGAACGAGACATAGTCGCCCTGAACGAAATCGTTGAAGCTCGTCTGATTGGTGAAATAGGACCCGCTGTAGATCGCATTGCCGTTCAGCGTCACCGCCAGGCTGTCGCCCATCGGGATTTCCCAGTCGAAAGCGAGGTTGCCGGACCAGTTGGGTGCACCCGGCGCGTCGCGGCCCTCGAGATCGACGCCCTTGAAGGTGACGAAACTCGCGCTGTATTGGGCGTCGAGGTAAGCGAGGTTGCCCGACAGGTTCAGGCCCTCCACCGGCGTCCGCCAGTTCCAGCCGAGGTCGACGCCCTTGGTCGTCACCTCGCCCGCATTGGTGGTCACGAACTGGACCGCTACGGCGTTGAAGACCTGCACCTGCAGATCGTCGAACACGTAGTAGAACGCCGTGCCGTTCAAGGTGAAGGTGCGGTTGGCGAACTGCGACTTGAAGCCGATCTCGCCGCCGATCGCCTTTTCCGACTTGTACACCAGCGAGCTGAAGTCGCCTGATGCCGCCGCCTGGCTGAGGCTGTTCGAAGGCAGCGCCGAATTGTCGATGCCGCCCGACTTGAACCCGGTCTTGAACGACGCGAACACGTTCACGTCGGGGTTGACCTGGTACTTGATCGTCGCCTCGGGCGAGATGTTGTCGTCGGTGAAGTCGATCGGGCCGGAGAAGAAGCCGCTCTGGAGGAAAGCCGGCGTAGCCGAAAGGAACGCATGCACATAGGGGACGCTGATCGTCTGCGTCTTGTTTTCCTTGGTGTAGCGCACCCCGCCCGACAGCTCTAGCTGGTCGGTCAGGTCGAAGATCACGCTGCCGAAGATCGAGGCGGCGTCGGTCTTGGTGATGTGCTCCTTGTCCCAGTCGAAGGTGTAGCCGGTGATGGGATCGGGCGCGACGAGCGAGATGTTCACCCCGTTCTGCGCGGTGTCGAACCCGAACTTGCGCCACTCGTAGAATCCGCCGAGCATGAAGTTGAACGCGCCGTCGAAGTCCGAGGTCAGACGCAGCTCCTGCGAATACTGCTTAAGCGTATTGCGCGGATCGCTGGTGCCGAGGCCGAAAGGAATCCCACCCGGGCCGATGCCGCCGTAACTGTAGTTGTCGACATCGGTCGCATCGAGGTCGATAAATCCGGTCACTGCGGTCAGCGTGAGATTGTCTGTGAAGGCAAGGTCGAGCTTGAGGCGCGCGAACAGGATTTCGGTTTCGCCGAACGGCACGCCGTTAAACCCTTCCGCCTTGGACGGACCGGTCGCGAGCGGGATCGATCCGGCCAGTGGTGGCGCTGTGTCGGGGAGGAAGAAGCGGCTGTCGTAGGCCTGGCAGTCGTAGCCTGCCGGGATTACCACCGCGCCTTGCAACGCGACAACCGGATCGGCCACGCCGTTGGCGCCGCAGAACAGGTCGGAATGCGCGATCGCGCCGTCGTTTTCGTTCTTGCTGTACTGGACCTTGAGATTCGCATCGAAGCCAGGGACCGGTTCCCAATCGAGCGTCAACCGTCCGAGAATGTTCTTCAGCCCGCGTTCCTGATTTACCGCCGGAGTGCCGTCCTGCAGCAGCAGGTATTCGTCGATGTCGTTATACTGACCCGCGATACGGATGCCGAGCGTATCGGTGATCGGCCCGGAGATGAACCCGCCGACCAGCCAGCCCTTTTCCTCGAACTCATAGGATGCCTTGCCACCGATCTCCCAGGTCGGCGTCGGGTCGGCCGAGCGGATCGAGAACACGCCGGCCGAAGCGCTCTTGCCGAAGTAGAGCGACTGCGGCCCCTTGAGGACATCGATCTGGGCGGAATCGACAAAGGCGGCCTGAACCAGGCGCATGGTCGAAACCTGGACCCCGTCATAGTCGAACGCGACCGCCGAATCGAACGAAGCAGAGATGTTGGACGAGCCGACCCCGCGCAGCGCAATCTGGCCGCCTGAACCTGAGCCGCCGACTTGGACGTTTAGCGTCGGAACGCGGCTGGCGACGTCGGAAACCTCGTCGACGTTGTACTTCTCGAGCGTGGCCGCGCCGACGCTGGTGATCGTGACGGGAACTTCCTGCAGCGTTTCGTCCTGGCGGCGCGCCTGGACGATGATGACGCTATCGTCGTTGAAATCATCAGGGGCGGCGGTCGTACCTGCACCAGCGTCTTGCGCCAAGGCAGGGGTCGCCAGCAGGCCGACAGCGGCTACGCCTGTCAGCAGGCAGGAGCGCAGCGCGGTTGTGCGCAGCGCGGAGGGTAGGCGATCGATCGTCATGCGCATGGTTTCTCTCCCTCATCCGGCAGGCGTCGTTGCACCAGTCCGGGTTCTCCCACACGGGCAGTCCCGCTATTGTCGCAATCTATGGGGAGGGCCGCGGTTGGCCATCTAGCAAAAGCACTAGTGACGCCGGATGCCCCCGCAGACGCTGCGGAATCCTGACATTTTTCACAGGTCGGCGGGCACGTGCCGCGCGGCCTCCATCTGCCCCACGCGTGGGTCGTTGGGCCAGGTCCACTCCGGCCCGATCACCTGCTCGACGCGCAGCGCGGGCGGCACCCGCTCGATCCCGATCATCCGGTCGCAGGTCTGATGAAACGAATAGATTCGCGCCTCTTGGTAGCTCAGCGGCACGCTGCGGAATGCTGCGCTCTGCATCGACTGCTGGATCGCCTCGCCGAACTGCGTGTCCTCGAGGATGATCTTGCTCGTCTGACGGCCGTTCGGCTGCGTATCGTCGGGCACGGTCCACAAGTCGGGGGCGGGCCCGTCTCCCCAGTCGAGCGCCATCGTCACCAGTTCGAGCCTGGTGGTGGTGAGCGAGGTCGGCCAGAACACCAGCGGCGGAATGAAGTAGTTCGACAGCGGCGAGACCCAGTTGGGGAACAGGGTGTAGCTCTGCGTCGCGGTGCGGCCGAATTCGCCCACGGTCTCGATCTGGCGCCACTGCGGAGGGCTGTCGATCGCGCGCGTATGTTCGCGGTCGGTCTCGCGCGGGGGCGGGGCGATCATCCGCGCGTGCCCGTTGGGGTACATCGTATTCACGTTGCGCTTCGCGTCGACCAGCGGCGCGACCGTGGTCGGGTGGATGAAGGGCACGTGGTAGACCTCCATGTTGGCCTCCATCGCCACCTTCCAGTTGCAGTTGAGCTCGAACGAATGGCGCGCGGCGAGCCGCACCCGGTCGAAGCCGAACTCCTCCCACTCGCTGGCGATCGGGCCGAGCCAGTCGAGCAGGCTGGGCGCCTCGTCGTCGAAGTTGACGAACACGACCTTGCCGAACAGCTCGCACCGGACCGGGATCAGGCTGCGGCAGCTCATGTCGAAGCCGGGGCCGAAATCGTGCTTCTCCGGCACGCCCACCAAGGTGCCGTCGGTCTTGTAGGTCCAGTTGTGGTAGCCGCACATCAGGCGGGGGCTGCGCCCGCGATCCTCGGTCACCACCGGCGCGCCGCGGTGGCGGCAGGTGTTGTAGAAAGCGCGCACCACGCCATCCATGCCGTGGACGATCACGATCGGGTCGCCCGCATTGTGCCAGCGCATGAAGCAGCCCGGCTCGGGCACCTCGTCGAGATGGCCGGCGAAGAGCCACGACTTGCGGAAGATGTGCTCCTGCTCGAGCGCGTAGTATTCTGGCGAGGTGTAGCGCGCGGCCGGCATGTCGGGCAGGTGCGGGAAGCCCTCGGGTGGCGCGGTGCGCCCAGCCTCCCATTCCATCAGGCCCTTGATCGTGGCGACTTCGGCCGGGTCCATCATCGCGCCTCTCCTAGCCCGGCCAGACTAGCGCGGCGGGTCACGCCCGCGACTGCCACTTTCGCCATGCGTTCCCTCGCGCTTTAGCCAGTGGCACGGACCCGGCCCGGCCCTAGGCTGGCGCGATAAACATAGCCGGGAGAGGCACATGGCAGGACGCGTCGAAGGCAAGGTGGCGCTGGTTACGGGCGGGGCGATGGGGCTCGGCAAGGCCGATTGCGAGCTGCTCGCGGCCGAGGGCGCACGGGTCATCGTGACCGACCGCGAGGTCGAGGCTGCGCACAAGGTGGCGGACGCCATCGGCGGCGACGCGATGGCCCTCGACGTGACCGACGAGGCGCAGTGGCAGGCGGTCTACGCCGCGATCCGCGAACGCCACGGCGGGCTCGACATCCTGGTCAACAATGCCGGCAACGTGATCTTCGAAAGCGTCGAGGACTGCTCGACCGACAACTTTCGCCTGCACCTCGATATCCACGTCATGGGCACGTTCTTCGGCTGCAAGCACGGCATTCCCCTGATGCAGAACCGGGGCGGGGGTGGCGCGTCGATCATCAACATGGCCTCGACCGCCTCGCTGATGGGATATGGCAACATCGTTGCCTACACCGCCGCCAAAGGCGCGATCCGGTCGATGACCAAGTCGATCGCGATGCACTGCCAGGACAAGGGCTACGGCATTCGCTGCAACGCGCTCGCGCCGGGCGGAATAGAGACCCCGATGGTCCGCGATATCTCGGGCCGCGCGGGGCAGGACCTGATGGCGGTGCCCGACGGGCCGCTGCCCGCCGATGCGCTCGGTTCGCCCAAGGATGTCGCCTACGCCGTGCTCTATCTCGCCAGCGACGAAGCGCGCTTCATGAACGGGCTGGAACTGCCGGTGGACAACGGCCTCTATGCCCGACCCCATCACTGAGCCCGCCGCGCCGCCAGCGACCGACGGATCGCCGCGCTACCGCTGGTACGTGCTGGCGCTGTTGACGCTGACGAGCCTGTTCAGCGTCGCCGACCGGCTGGTGTTCTCGATCCTGCTCGAAGACATCAAGGCGGAGTTTTCGTTCAGCGATACCCAGCTTGGCCTCTTGGGCGGGGCGGCGTTCACGCTGACCTATATCGTCGCGGGCTTCCCTGCGGCGCGGCTTGCCGACCGGTCGATCCGCAAGAACATCGTCGCGGGCGCGATCACCTTCTGGAGCGTGATGACCGCGCTGTGCGGCATGGCGGTGGGGTTCTGGAGCCTGTTCTTCGCGCGCACCGGCGTGGGCGTGGGCGAGGGGTGCAGCGGCCCCGCCTCGCAATCGCTGATCGCGGACTATTTCCGGCGCGACGAGCTGGCCCGCGCGATGGGCTTCCTCACCCTTGGTGCGACGCTGGGCACGGTGACCGGGCTGATGGCGGGCGGCCTTTTGTCGCAGGCTTACGGCTGGCGCTGGGCGTTCATCCTGATGGCCGTGCCGGGCATCCTCATCGGCCTGGTGCTCTACTTCACCGTGCGCGAGCCGGTGCGCGGGCGCTTCGCCCCGCCGGGATCGAGCGTGGCGCAGACCTCGTTGCGGGACACCTTGTCGTCGCTGCTCGGCAACCGGGTCTATCTCGGCTTCGTCGCGGGTTTCGCGGTGCAGATCATGATTGGCTACGCGATGGCGTTCTGGATGGCGCCGATCATGCTGCGCCAGTTCGAGGTCTCGGTCGGCGACGTCGCCCTCTACCTCGGCCTGTCCTTCATGCTCGGGGGCATCCCCGGGCCGATCATCGGCGGCTACCTGACCGACTGGCTGACCCGGCGCGACGAGCGCTGGCGGGCGTGGTTGCCCGGCCTCGTCAGCCTGCTGTGCATCGGCCCGCTCTGGGTCAGTTTCCAGCAGACCGATTTCTGGGCGTTCCTCGGGCTGTTCAGTTTTTCATACGCGGTGTTCGTCGCCAGCCAGGCGCCGATCCTGTCCGGCATCCAGTCGGCGGTGGAACCCTCCCAGCGCGGCTTCGCGGTCGCCTTCGGGCTGTTCTTCAACAACCTGATCGGACAGGCAGTCGGGCTGGCCGTGATTGGCTGGCTGAGCGACGGCTTCCAGGCGGAACACGGCGCGGGCGCGCTTTCGCTGGCGGTGTTCATCGTCTGCGCGGTGGCAGGCGTGGCCGCAATGGGGATATTCGCCTGGACCGCCGCGCAGATGCGTCCGAGCGGCTACCTCGCCAAGATGGATCGGGATTAGAAACCCGGGTGGATCGACAGCGCGCCGCCGTCGACCAGTAGCTCCGCCCCCGTCATGAACGGGCATTCGTCGCTGGCGAGGAAGGCGATGGCGGCCGCGGTCTCGGCCGGATCGGCGAGGCGGTTCATCGGCGAGGTCGCGGCGACGGCGGCCTTCAGTCCCGGCATGTGTTCTTCGGCGGCGTCGAGAATTCCGGTCGCGGTCGCGCCGGGGATCACCGTGTTGCAACGGATCGCGTAGCCCTGCTTCGCGCACCAGGTCGCGACCGATTTCGACAGCACCCGCACGCCGCCCTTGCTGGCGGAATAGGCCGCATCGGTCGGCAGCGGGGCGAGCGCGGTGGTGCTGGCGATATTCACGATCGACCCGGACGCTCCGCCGGGATTGCGCTTCATCGCGTCGATCGCCGCGCGGCAGCCCAGCATCGTGCCGGTCAGGTTGACCGCGATGACCCGGTCCCAGGCATCGAGATCGGCATCCTCGACCGGACCACCGCCGACCATGCCGGCGTTGTTGACGAGGATATCGAGCCTCCCGGATGCGGCGACGGCTTCGGCGACGACCTCGCTCCAGCGCTCGCGGTCGCTGACATCGTGCACGGTAAAGCGCGCGCCCACCTCGTCGCACAGCGCCGCGCCGCGTTCCGCGTCTAAATCCGTCCCGAGAACCTCCGCCCCGTCCGCGCGAAGGCGCCGGACAGACGCGGCGCCGATCCCGCTGGCGCAGCCGGTGACGATCGCGACCTTGCCCGAAAGATCGGGCACGCTACTCGCTGTCCCGCCAGATCGCCGCGCTCGGGCGTTCGTTGTGCGTGGCGACGAAGCGGGCGAGGTTGCCGGTCCCCTCGGGCAGCTTCCAGCCCACGGTGAAGCCGAAATTGATGAAGCAGAACGCGATCAGGTCGGCGAGGGTGAAGCGATCGAGCGCCAGATGGTCGCGCGCGCCCAGTTGCCCATCGAGCCAGCGCCAGTTGGCATCCGACAGCGCGCTCAGTTCCGCGCCCGCCTCGGGGCTCACCACGCGCATGCGCGGTTCGAACATCGGCCGCCCGGCGCCCGCGCGGAAGCCCATCGTCATCGGCACGACCAGTTCCTGATCGATGATCCGGACCCAGCGCCGCACCTGCGCGCGTTCCTCGGGGTCCCGCCCGATCAGGTTCGGCTCGGGGTGCAGTTCCTCGAGATATTCGCAGATCGGCACGCTTTCGGTCAGGCAGGTGCCATCGTCCAGTTCCAGCGTGGGCGTGGTCTGCAAGGGATTCTTGCGCGCGTAGTCCGCATCCTGCCGGTTGGTCCCGGCGATGATGTCGAAGTGGTGGCGCTCGATCTCCACGCCCTTCTCGACCAGAAACATGCGCACCAGGCGCGGGTTGGGGCCGAGGCTGGAATAGAGCTTCATCGAGGCATCCTTCGCGGGTTGTTGGCGTCACACTAGGCCGCGCGGGTTTTGTCCGCTGCCTCGCAATTGCGCTAGGCTTTCCCGCGATTGGCTCTTGCCGCCGCGCGGTGTGTTGGCCAGATAAGGCACATGGACATTGCCGCACCGCACCCGCCTCTCCCGGTCGAGGAAGCACTGACCCCGCTGCATCCCGACCACGTCAAGGTCCTGCGCATCCAGACCGCGATCGCCGCGGTGCCGTTCCTGATCGGCGCAGGGGTGCTCGAGGTTGCCGAGCTGATCCCGCGCGGGCTGGTGATCGGGCCGGTGCTGGTGATTGCCGCGCTGCTGATCGCGCGCGTGCCGCTGCGCCGCTATCACGCCAAGGGCTACGACATGGGGGCCGACCGGCTGCGCGTGGTGCGCGGGCTGCTGTTCAGTTCGGACACCGTGGTGCCCTTCGGCCGGGTGCAGCACATCGACCTCGACCAGGGGCCGCTCGAGCGGCTCTACAAGCTCGCCTCACTGACGGTGCATACGGCGGGTACGCACAACGCCTCGGTCCACCTGCCGGGGCTGGCGCACGAGGATGCGCTGGCAATGCGCGAGGCGATCCGCGCGCATATCCGGCGCGAGACGCTGTGAACGAGGCTGCGCTTCCCGCGCTCGCCGAACCGCGCCGCACCGCGCCGGTCGGGCTGCTGGTCAGTGCCGTCGCCGGCCTGCGCCAGTCGATCGCGGCGATCGTCGGCCTCACCTACGTTGCGCGCGACATGGGTCCGCTGCTGTGGGTCGGGCTGGCGGTCGCGGCGGCGATCCTCGCGATCAACCTGTTCGTCGCAGGCCTGTCGTGGCACCGGCTGACCTTTCACGTCGGGGCGGAGGACATCCGGGTCGAAAGCGGCATCCTGTCGCGCACCGCGCGCTCGGTGCCCTATGAACGCATTCAGGACGTCAGCCTTGAACAGGGGCTGCTTGCGCGACTGTTCGGGCTGGTCGTGGTCCGGTTCGAGACCGGAGCGGGCGGGGCGGACGATATCGCGCTGTCGTATCTGACCGAAGCCGAGGGTGAGGAACTGCGCAATCTCGTGCGCCGCCGCCGCGACAGGGCCGTGCCGGTTGCAGCGGAAATGGCTGCCGAGACGCCCGAGCAGGCCCAGGTCCTCTTTGCCATGGGTCCGCGCCGGGTGCTGACATTCGGCGCGTTCGAGTTCTCGCTCGCGGTCGTCGCGGTGATCTTCGGCGTGACGCAGCAGTTCGACTTCCTACTGCCGTTCGACCTGTGGGATCTCGACGAATGGCAGGCGCGGCTTGCCGGGCCCGGTGCTCAGCTGGCAGCGCTGGGACCGATGGCGCAGGCCGTGGGTGCGGCCATCGCGGTCGTGACGCTGGTCGCGGTCGGCTTCGTCACCGGGATCGTGCGCACGGTGCTGCGCGAATGGGGCTTCGTGCTCGAACGGAGCGAGCGCGGCTTCCGGCGGCGACGCGGCCTGCTGACCCGGACCGACGTCGTCATGCCCGTCCACCGGGTGCAGGCCATGCGGATCGGGACGCGCATCCTTCGGCGCCTGTTCGGCTGGCACGGGCTCAAGTTCGTGAGCCTGGCGCAGGACGAAGGCGCGGCGAACCATGTGGTTGCGCCGTTCGGGAAGCTGGACGAATTGTGGCCCATCGCGCGCGAGGCGGGGTTCGATCCGCCCGCACCCGATTGCGACTGGCATCAGGCGGCGCGCGCCTATCGCAACGATTCGATCGTACTTGTTGCCGCGATCCCGGCGGCGCTGTCGCTCGTCCCGATCGTGCTGGGATACCCGTGGCTCGCCGCGATCCCGCTGGCGATCGGGGCGCTGCTGGTGGCGGGCGAGTTCATCGCCTGGCGCAACACGCACCACGCGGTCGACGAACGGCAGGTGCTGTCGCGCAGCGGCTGGCTCGCGCCGGGGCTGGAGATCGCGCCGCGAGTCAAGCTCCAGTCGGTCGATTTCCGCCAAGGCCCGCTAGCGCGGTGGCACGGCTACGGCACGCTGCATCTTGGCGTAGCGGGCGGGACGTTCGCGATCGGCGGCGTGCCGGTGGCACGGGCGCGGGACCTGCGCGCCGCCATTCTCGCGAGCGTCACCGCGACCGACTATTCCGAGCTGAACCGCTAGTCTCTGTTAGACGGCACCGGCCCGCACCCCCACCCGGCCACCCATAGGGTACTGTCGTTGGGTGGCCGGGTGGGGGTGCGGGCCGGTACCGCTTCAGCGAAGTTGCAAACGAGTCTAGGCGCGCAGATCCGCCCAGTCCGGATTGCGGCGGAACTTCGCCTCCACGTAGGAACACTGCGGCACGATCTTGAACCCGTGTTCGCGCGCGTCGGCCACCAGCGCATCCACCAGGGCCGCCGCGATCCCGCGCCCCTCCAGCTCGCCCGGCACCAGTGTGTGGTCGGCGACCCGCACGTTGTCTCCGCGCGCCTTCCAGGTCAGGCGTCCGGCGCCGCCGATGCCCGGCGCGGTGGCGCGGTATTCGCCCCGGTCGCCCATGTCCTGATGCGTGATTTCGAGCCCGTCGAGCGCCATTGCCATGCTCCTTCTTGCCAGCAACGCAAAGCGCGCTAGGGCCGTTCCGCGATGATGTTCCTCTCCGACAATGCCGCCTCGGTCCACCCCAGGGTGTGGGATGCGATGCGCGCCGCCGATGCAGCGGACGCGCCCTATGATGGCGACGGGTTGAGCCAGGAACTCGACGCACGCTTTTCCGACCTGTTCGGGCGCGATTGCGCGGCGCTATGGGTGGCCACCGGAACGGCGGCCAACTGCCTCGCGCTCGCCACGCTGTGCCCGCCGCATGGCGGGGTGGTGTGCCACCGCGAGGCGCATATCGAGGTCGACGAAGGCGGCGCACCGGGCTTCTACCTCCACGGCGCCAAGCTCATGCTGGCGGACGGGGACGGCGCCAAGCTGACCCCCGAGGCGATCCGCACAGTGATCGACCCGATCCGCGACGACGTCCACCAGGTCCAGCCGCATGCGATCTCGGTGACGCAGGCGAGCGAATACGGGCGCAGCTATCGTCCGGATGAACTCGCCGCGATCGGCGCGCTGGCAGCGGAGCGTGGGCTGGGCCTGCACGTCGACGGCGCGCGCTTCGCCAATGCCGTCGCCTTCCTCGGCTGTACCCCGGCGGAGGCGGTCGGACCGGCGCAGGCGCTGAGCTTCGGCTGCGTCAAGAACGGCGGGATGAGCGCGGAGGCGATCGTGTTCTTCGATCCTGCGCTGGCCGATGTCGCCCGCTATCGCCGCAAGCGCGCCGGGCATTTGCAAAGCAAGGGCCGGTTCCTTGCGGCACAGGTCATGGCGATGCTCGAAGGCGACCTGTGGCTCGCCAACGCGCGCGCCGCCAATGCCGCCGCCACCGAAATCGCGGGCGCGTGCGGCGCGCGGCTGATGCATCCGGTGGAGGCAAACGAGCTGTTCGTGCGCCTGTCGCCTACCGAGCGCGAGGTCCTGCGCGGGCAAGGCTTCGGCTTCTACGACTGGGGCGCGGATGCCGCCCGTTTCGTCACCGCCTGGAACACGCGCGACGACGACGCCCGCGCGCTCGCCAAGGCTATCGCCAACCTATGAGCGAAACCGCGCCGCACGCGCTGCTGCGGCCGCGCATCGCGATCCCGTTCGTCCTCGTCGCGCTGATCTGGGGTTCGACCTGGTACGTGATTACCGGGCAGATCGACCAGGTCCCGCCGAGCTGGTCGGTTACCTACCGCTTCGCGCTGGCGACCCCGGCGATGTTCGCGCTGGCGCTGATCATGAAGCAGGGGTGGCGGCTGAGCGGCGGCGGGCAGGCACTTGCGCTGCTGATCGGCGCGACGCAGTTCTGCGGCAATTTCAACTTCGTCTACCGGGCTGAACTGCACCTCACCTCGGGCGTGGTCGCAGTGATGTTCGGGATGCTGATGGTGCCCAACGCGCTGTTTGCGCGGATATGGCTGGGGCACCGGGTGACGCCGCGGTTCCTGATCGGCAGCGCGGTCGCCATCGCGGGCATTGCACTGCTGCTGGTGCACGAGGCGCAGGTCGCACCGCTCGAGGGCAACGTGCTGCTCGGTGTGGCGCTGACCGTGGGCGGCATTCTTTCCGCCTCGGTCGCCAACGTGGTCCAGGCGAACGAAACGGGCCGCGCGCAGCCGATGGTGACGCTGCTCGCCTTCGCCATGCTCTACGGCACCGGGTTCGACGCGGCGCTGGCGTGGCTGACCGCCGGCCCGCCGGTGTTCCCAACCGCGCCCGCGTTCTGGGCAGGCACGGCGTGGCTCGCCATCGCCGGATCGGTTGTCACTTTCCCACTCTACTACGGCATCGTGCGCGAAATCGGGCCGGGCCGGGCAGCGTACAACGGCGTGCTGGTGATCGTAATCGCGATGCTGATCTCGACGCTGGTGGAAGGCTACGAATGGTCGGCGCTGGCGATCGGCGGGGCGGTGCTGGGGACGCTCGGCATGGTCGTCGCACTCAGGGCGCGGCAGGTCTGACGGGCCGCGCGATCGCGGGCTGAAAACACCGCTTTCCTACAGCCCTGTCACTGCCCTATGCCAATCCGGCGGGCTTGATCGTCTCGTTGATACCCCCCGGGGGGCTCCCGGCTTGACGTGGTTCGGCGTCGCGCTAGAAAGACCTGTATTAGCAGTGACTTATGTAGGATTGGCGCAGGCGACATGGTGTCGCCTTCGTCAACCATATGTCACCCGTTCGTGGCTGGCGCGACCAGGCTCGCCAGCCCCTCGCGATAGGTTGGATAGCGTGGCTGCCAGCCCAGCACGCGCTTCGCCTTGCCGTTCGCGACGCGGCGGTTTTCGGCGTAGAAGCCGCGCGCCATCGGGCTGAGGTTCGCCTCGTCCATCGTTTGCATCGGCGGCGGGGCGAGGCCGAGCAGGCGACAGGCTTCCTCGATCACCGCGTTCTGGCTCGTCGGCAGGTCGTCGGCGAGGTTCCAGGCGCCCGGCGGTGCGTCGATTCCGGCGAGCACGCCCGCAACGATGTCGTCGACATGGACCCGGCTGAAGACCTGCCCGGGAAGGTCGATCCGGTGCGCCCTGCCCTGCCGCACCCGGTCGAGCGCGCTGCGATCCGGCCCGTAGATGCCGGGCAGGCGGAACACCCGCGCACCGAGGGCCAGCCACTTCGCATCCGCCTCGGCCCGCGCGCTGCGGCGGCCGGTGCCGGTCGGAGCGCTCTCGTCGACCCACGCTCCGCCGGTATCGCCATAGACCCCGGTGGAAGAGAGATAGCCGAGCCACTGCCCGCCTACCGCCAGCGTGCCGCCATAGGTCATCAGCACGTCGTCGCCCCCGGTTACGTCCTCGGGTGGGACCGAGGACAGCACGTGGCTCGCCGTTTCCAAAGCATTGCGGACCTGCTCGAAATCCTCGAAATCGCAGTCGCCCCCTCGCCCGGTCCCGCGCACTTGCCAGCCCTGCGCGCGCAGTGCTTCTGTGACGCGCCCGGCGGTATAACCCATGCCGAAGATGAACATCCTGCCCATGGCACGCGTTCTAGCGGCTGGACCCGCCAGTGAAAGGCATTAGAGCCAACCGGATGGATATCGCCCGCACTCCCTCGACCGCCGACGGCAACCCGGAGATGGCCGACGCCGCCCCGATGCCCGCCGATCCGCCGCTGATCCGGCGCGAGGACTATCGCCCGTTTCCCTGGCTGGTGCCGACTACGCAGCTCGACTTCGACCTCGGGCTAGACCGGACCCGCGTCACCGCGCGGCTTGCGATCGCGCGCAACCCGAAGGGCAACCACGCGGACGCGATCCGCCTCAACGGCGACGGGCTCGTGCCGCTGTCGGTCGCGGTAGACGGCGAATCCGCGACCGGCTGGTCGATGGACGGCGGCGACCTGATCCTGCCGCTGCCGGGCGATGCGCACGCGATTGAAATCGTCACCGAGATCGACCCCAGCGCCAATTCGCAGCTCATGGGGCTTTATGCCTCGAACGGAATGCTCTGCACCCAGTGCGAGGCGGAGGGGTTCCGCCGGATCACCTTTTTCCCCGACCGGCCCGATGTGCTCAGCACCTACACCGTGCGGATGAGCGGGCCCAAGGCGCAGTTCCCGATCCTGCTGTGCAACGGCAACGAGGTCGCGACCGGCGAGGGCGCGGGCGGCACGCACTGGGCCGAATGGCACGATCCCTGGCCCAAGCCCAGCTACCTCTTCGCGCTGGTCGCGGGCGATCTTGTCGCCAATTCGGGCACCTTCACCACGATGTCGGGCCGCGAGGTCGCGCTCAACATCTGGGTCCGGTCAGAGGATCTGCCGCGTACCGGCCACGCGCTCGAATCGCTGGGCAAGTCGATGGCGTGGGACGAACAGGCCTTCGGGCGCGAGTACGACCTCGACCTCTACAACGTGGTTGCGGTGAGCGACTTCAACATGGGCGCGATGGAGAACAAGGGCCTCAACGTCTTCAACACCAAGTACGTCCTCGCCGACCGCGAAACCGCCACCGACGGCGACTTCGACGCGATCGAGGGCGTGATCGCGCACGAATACTTCCACAACTGGTCGGGCAACCGGGTGACCTGCCAGGACTGGTTCCAGCTCTCGCTCAAGGAGGGCTTCACCGTGCTGCGCGACCAGCTGTTCAGTCAGGACATGCAAGGGCAGGCGGTCAAGCGGATCGAGGACGTGCGCGTGCTGCGCCAGGTCCAGTTCCCCGAGGATTCGGGGCCGCTGGCGCACCCGATCCGGCCCGACAGCTTCCGCGAGATCTCGAATTTCTACACGGCGACGGTCTACAACAAGGGCGCCGAGGTCATCCGCATGATGCGCACGATGGCCGGGCCGGAACGGTTCCGCGCCGGGTGCGACCTCTACTTCGACCGGCACGACGGCGAGGCCGCGACCTGCGAGGACTTCGTCTCCGCGATCGAGGACGGGGCCGGGCTCGACCTCGGGCAGTTCCGGCTGTGGTACTCGCAGGCCGGCACGCCGAAGGTCGAGGTTGCTCTGGCGCACGCGGGCGACACTGCGACGCTGACGCTGCGCCAGACCGTTCCGCCGACCCCGGGTCAGCCGGACAAGGCACAGATGCCCATCCCGCTGCGCCTCGCGCTGTTCGACCGCGACAGCGGCAAGCATCGCGGCGAGGAACTGGTCGTGCTCGACCGGGCCGAACAGACCTTCGCCTTCGCAGGTTTCGCCGCGCCGCCGATCCTGTCGATCAACCGCGGCTATTCCGCGCCGGTCGCGATCGAGCGCGACGTGAGCCACGAGGACCTCGTCTTCCTCGCCGCGCACGACGACGATGCCTTCGCGCGCTACGAGGCGATGCAGGAGCTGATCGTCGGCCACCTTGTGGCCGCCAGCGGAGACGGGCTGGGCGACAAGGAGCGCGATGCGGGGCGTGAAGCGATCCGCGATGCCTTCGCCGCGGTGCTCCACGACGACGGTCTCGACGATTCGATGCGCGGCGAACTGCTCATGCTGCCCAGCCAGACCTATATCGCCGAGCAACAGCTCGTCGCCGACCCTGGCCGCATCCATGCGGAGCGCGAAGGGCTCAAGGCCTGGCTGGGTCGCGCGCTCGAACGCAAGTTCGCCGCGCTGCACCAACGCGTCTCGGCGGTGCCGTTCAGTCTCGACGCGGCGGCCAAGGGCGCGCGCAAGGTCAAGACGCAAGCGCTGGTCTATCTGGCCGCGGGCAATCCGGAACGGGCGTCACAGATGGCGGCAGCGCAGTACGAGGCGGCGGACAACATGACCGACCGCCAAGGCGCGCTCATGGTGCTCGCAGGGCTGGGCACTGCAGCGCGCACTTCGGCGCTGATCGATTTCTACAACCGCTATCGCGACAATCCACTGGTGGTCGACAAGTGGTTCATGCTGCAGGCGGGTTCCTTGCATCCGCAGGTCAAGGCGCATGTCGAGGCGCTCGCCGGGCACACCGATTTCACGCTGCGCAATCCCAACCGGGTGCGCTCGCTGTATATGCCGTTCACCGGCACCGCCGAGGGTTTCCACGCCGCCGACGGTTCCGGCTACCGGATGATCGCCGACCTGATCCTGGCGCTCGATCAGCTCAATCCGCAGACCGCCGCGCGGTTCGTCCCGGCGCTTGGCCGGTGGCGTAGGATCGAGCCGATCCGTGCGGCATTGATGCGGGCGGAGCTGGAGCGGATTGCGGCTGCGGGCAACTTGTCGCGCGACACGCACGAGCAGGTGAGCCGCAGTCTTGGTTGAGGCGCTCCGGTCGGGCCTGCTGGCGGAAACGCGTCACGGCTTCCTGACCCGCGCGGGCGGTGTCTCGACCGGTCAGGTCGCGGGCCTGCAATGCGGCTTCGGCGCGGGCGACGACGAGGACGCGGTGCGTGCCAACCGGGCGCTGGCGGTGGAGGCAGTCGCACCGGGCGCGAGTCTCGTCACACCCTACCAGATCCATTCGCCCGATGTCGCCATCGTGAGCGAGCCGTGGGGATGGCCCGACCGTCCCCGAGCGGACGCCGTGGTGACCGAGCGGCCGGGGCTGGTTCTCGGCATCGTCACCGCCGATTGCGCGCCAGTGCTGTTCGCCGATGCGGAAGCGGGCGTGATTGGCGCGGCGCATGCCGGCTGGCGCGGCGCGCATGGCGGCGTGCTCGAGAACACGCTCGCTGCCATGGAGCGCCTCGGTGCGCGACGCGACCGGATCGCGGCGGCGATCGGGCCGACGATCGCCCAAGCGAGCTACGAGGTCGACGATACCTTTCGCGCGCAGTTCGATGCAGCAGATACCGCTTTCTTCGTGGAAGGGCGGGCAGGGCACTGGCAATTCGACCTGCCGGGCTATGTCGCGCGGCGCCTCCTGAGCGCGGGCGTGACCCGAATCGACGACCTTGCGCGCGATACCTATGCGGAGCCCGCCAGCTTCTATTCGTTCCGCCACGCCACGCATGCAGGCGAGCCCGATTACGGGCGCCAGCTCAGCCTCATCGCACTTGCATGAAAGTGCACGGACGCGTCCGAAAATGCGGTTGGCAAACGCGGCGCCCCCGTTTACAGGCCGCCCAAACCGGCGCCGGGCCGTGCCTTTCGCGCGCGTCCGGCCTACGTTGCAAGGGGGCGTTCCTTGTTGCGCGTCACGGTTTTGATCACGAGTGTTTGCTGCCCGCGCGCGGGCGGATCGAAGGCTAGGCAAGGCAGGTCACATGACTGAGACGACTGGCACCGCAACGCCCGAACTGCTCGCCGAACACGGCGGCGACGGGGTCCGGCGGCGCGATTTCATCAACATCGCCGCGATCAGTGCCGCGGGCGTCGGCGGCGTTGCGGTGGTCTATCCGCTGATCAGCCAGATGGCCCCCTCGGCCGACGTGCTCGCCGAATCCTCGACCGAGGTCGACGTATCGGCGATCCAGCCGGGCCAGGCGATCAAGGCAATCTTCCGCAAGCAGCCGCTGTTCGTGCGCCGTCTGACCCCGGCCGAGATCGAGGCCGCCAATGCCGTGCCCGCGGGCGAGCTGCGCGATGTCCAGACTCTGGCCGAGCGGACCAAGGAAGGCCACACCGACATGCTCGTGACGATGGGTGTCTGCACCCATCTCGGCTGCGTGCCGCTCGGCGCGGTCGAAGGCGAGAACAAGGGTGAGTATGGCGGCTACTTCTGCCCCTGCCACGGTTCGCACTACGACACGGCAGGCCGCATCCGCAAAGGCCCGGCACCGACCAACCTCGAAGTGCCCGAGTACGAATTCACCTCCGACACCGTGATCCGGGTCGGCTGAGGAACGAGAGAGAGACCATGAGCTTTCCCTGGGCCAAGCAGTACGAGCCGACCAATCCGGTCGCCAAGTTCTTCGACGAGAAGCTGCCGCTTCCGCGCCTCGTCTACAATGCGGTCGGCGCCGGTTATCCGGTCCCGCGCAACCTCAACTACATGTGGAATTTCGGCGTTCTCGCCGGGTTCTTCCTGGTGCTGCAGATCATCACCGGGGTCGTGCTGGCGATGCATTACGCGTCGGACGCGACGGTCGCGTTCGGCAAGGTCGAGCACATCATGCGCGACGTCAACTGGGGCTGGCTGATGCGCTACGGGCATGCCAACGGCGCGAGCTTCTTCTTCATCGTCATCTACCTCCACATCTTCCGCGGCTTCTACTACTCGTCGTACAAGGCCCCGCGCGAGATGGTCTGGCTGCTGGGCGTGGTCATCTTCCTCCTGATGATGGCGACCGCGTTCATGGGTTACGTCCTCCCCTGGGGGCAGATGAGCTTCTGGGGCGCCAAGGTGATCACCGGGCTGTTCGGCGCGATTCCGCTGGTCGGCGAGCCGCTCCAGGTCTGGCTGCTGGGCGGCTACGCCCCCGACGATGCGGCGCTGAATCGCTTCTTCAGCCTGCACTTCCTGCTGCCCTTCGTGATCGCGGGCGTTGTCATCCTGCACATCTGGGCGCTGCACATCCCCGGCTCGTCGAACCCGACTGGCGTGGAGGTAAAGAGCGAGAGCGACACTGTGCCGTTCCACCCGTACTACACGGCGAAGGACGGCTTCGGACTGGGCGTGATCCTGATCCTGTTCGCGATCATGGTGTTCTACCTGCCGAACACGCTCGGTCACCCGGACAACTACATCGAGGCCAACCCGCTCTCGACCCCGGCGCTGATCGTGCCCGAATGGTATTTCTACCCGTTCTACGCGATCCTGCGCGCGTTCACCTTCGACTTCATTCTCCCGGCCAAGCTGTGGGGCGTGCTAGCGATGTTCGCGTCGATCCTGATCTGGTTCTTCTTGCCCTGGCTCGACCGTTCGCCGGTCCGCAGCGGCCACTATCGTCCGCTGTTCCGCAAGTTCTTCTGGTTCGGCCTGATCCCGTGCATGGCGGCGCTGTTCTACCTCGGCGGCGCGCACGCCGAAGAACCGTACATCATGCTCAGCCAGATCGCGACGGCCTACTACTTCCTGCATTTCCTCGTGATCCTGCCGATCGTCTCCTCGATCGAGCGGCCCGAGCCGCTGCCCTATTCGATCACCGAGGCGGTGCTCGGATCGGACAAGAAGGCCGTGCTGGGCGAGAACGCGACACCCGCGGTTTGACGACGAGAGAAAGAGACCTGACATGATCCGTCTTATCGCCATTCTCGTCGGCCTCGGCTTCGCCGGCGTTGCCCTCATCTCGCTGCTGTTCGGGATCGGTCCGGCGTTTACGACCCTGTCCCAGCACGGTCACTTCGTCGAACCGACCGCGGAACACGAATTCCATGCCGAAGCGCGTGCGCCCGAAGGCGGCTTCTCGTTCGCCGGGCCGCTCGGCACCTGGGACGAGGCGCAACTCCAGCGCGGCTACCAGGTTTACAAGGAAGTCTGCGCCGCCTGCCACGGGCTCAAGTACGTGTCGTTCCGGGACCTCGCGCAGATCGGCTACACCGAAGGCCAGGTGAAGGCGCTCGCCGCGGAATGGACCGTGCCGGGCAACGACCCCGATACCGGCGAACGCAATACCCGCCCGGGCCTGCCGACCGACAAGTTCCCCTCGCCCTACGAGAACAACATCGCGGCGGCGGCGGCGAACAACAACGCGATCCCGCCCGATCTCTCGCTGATCACCAAGGCGCGCGGCAACGGCAGCGAATACGTCTATTCGCTGCTGACCGGCTACAGCGCGCCGCCAGCCGAGCTGACGCAGGAGTTCCCCGAGTTCGAAACCCCGCCGGGGCTGCACTTCAACCGGTATTTCCCCAACCTCAACCTGGCGATGGCTGCACCACTCGCCGCCGACGGACAGGTGACCTACGGGCCTGGCTCGCCCGAACCGACCATCGACCAGATGGCGCAGGACGTGGCCGCTTTCCTCACCTGGACGGCCGAGCCCAAGCTCGAGCAGCGCCGCCAGACGGGCGTCGCGGTGCTGGTCTTCCTCCTGTTCGCGACCGTGCTGGCATACCTGTCGAAGCAGCAGATCTGGTCGGCGATCAAGCCGCGCCGCGAAGACTGATCACTTCGCCGCCGATGACTTTGAACGCCCTCCGCGTGACACCACGCGGGGGGCGTTTCGCTTCTTGCCGAGGAAATCTGCGATGAGCCCCGACGATCTCAAGGCGCTGGTCCGGACCGTACCGGACTTTCCCGAGCCGGGGATCATGTTCCGCGACATCACCACGCTGATCGGCGACGGTGCCGGTCTCGCCCATACGGTCGAGCATCTCGCCGAGCGTGCCCGCGACGCGGGGGCCGAACGGATCGCGGGGATGGAGGCGCGCGGTTTCATCTTCGGCGCGGCGGTGGCCGTGCGGCTCGGGATCGGCTTCGTGCCCGTGAGGAAGCCGGGCAAGCTGCCGGTGGCCGTGCTCGGGATCGACTACGCGCTCGAATACGGCAGCGACCGGCTCGAGATCGATCCAGGCGCCGTGGCTGACGGCCCCCGTGTGGTGATCGTCGACGACTTGATCGCGACCGGCGGCACGGCACTGGCCGCTGCAGGGCTGCTGCGCCAGGCCGGTGCGGTGGTCGATCACGCACTGTTCGTGATCGACCTGCCCGATCTGGGCGGCGCGCGGCGCTTGACCGATGCAGGGGTTGCGGTCGATGCCCTCATGGCGTTCGACGGCCACTGAGCCGATCGGGAGTTGACCAGCTAGCGCCTTTGGTGGCAGTGGCGGCGCAGCTATGCGGGTATAGCTTAGTGGTAAAGCACCAGCCTTCCAAGCTGGCTATGCGGGTTCGATTCCCGCTACCCGCTCCAACCGCTTCAGTCCTGGCGGGACTTCAGGCACGCGGTCGCCCCCGAGAATATTTTTTCGTTTAGGTATTCTTACCTAAACGACTGAACTCGCGCACTTGCATCTCATCGAAAAAACGGCGCTAGCCTTGTAAATCGCTTTGCATGGTACCGCTCTGGACTGCTATCTGACCGGTGATGTCCTTGTTCCGAGAGCAAGTTTCCGAATATCGCAAGATGCGCCTCCATGGAGAGGTCGTCTTGACACAGCCGTTGTCCAGCAAGCTCATGGTCGGGGCGCTTTTCGTGGTCGTGGCAGTAGCCGCGCTCTGGGTCGTGTTCGGCACCTACTCCCGGATCGAAACCGCGCCGGGCATTCTCGTAACAGACCAACCTTCGGCAAAGATAATCGCACCCGTGCCAGGCGTTGTGACGGAGTTGTTGGTCGAGGATGGGACGCTGGTCCGCAAGGGCGACCGCATTGCCGTCATCAATCTCGACCGCCGTGCCTCGACCGGCGGCGCGGTCGCGGGCGAAGGCATCGAGGCGATCGATTCGCAGCGCGCCATCGGTCAAAGCCAGATCGCACTGTCGGGTCAGCAGCTCGATGCCGAACGCGACCGCCTCAATAGCATAGTGAATGCGGCCACCGGGCAGATGGGCAACCTGCAGGGCCAGATCGCGCTCCAGAAGGAAGTCATCGCCTCGAACCAGCAGTTGTTCGACCAGGTAGAGGCGGTGATGGAGCGCGGCTTCGTGAGCAAGGTGCAGTATGAACAGCGGCGGCAAACGCTGATCGGATCGAAGCAGGTCCTCGCCAATCTCGAGCAGCAGTATCTGGCCAAGATTTCCGAAGCCGAAACCGCGCGCGCCCAGCTGGCCAGCGTTTCGGTTCAGACGGCGCGCGCCGTTACCGACATTCAGGCGTCAATGCAGATGCTTTCGCAGCAGCGGGCGCAACTGGAAGGTCAGAAGGCGTATGTCGTGGCCGCGCCGATCACGGGTCGGGTGACCGCGTTGCAGACCGGCGTGGGCCGAACCGCATCACCCAACGTGCCGATAATGGTCATCGTGCCCGACGGCTCCAAGCTGCGTGCCGAAGTATATGCGCCGAGCCGCGCAATCGGATTTGTGCAGCCCGGGCAGGAAACCCGCCTGCTGTTCGACGCCTTCCCGTATCAGCGTTTCGGTTCGTTCGAGGGCAGGATCAGAACGGTGTCGCGCGCCGTTATCGACCCTAGGGAAAGCGATATTCCGCTCGCCCTGGAAGAGCCCGTCTATCGCGTGACGGTCACTCTCGATCGCCAGATGGTCGATGCCTATGGCGAAGACGTGGCGCTTCAGCCCGGCATGACGCTCCAGGCCAATATCATCCTCGAGCGTCAGAGCTTCCTCGATTGGCTGCTCAAACCGCTCAATGCCGTATTGAGACGCACTGCATGAGACGATTGGTCGACAGGCTCGAACTCGGCGGCACCAAGAGCACACCCTACATTCCCCAGAGCGAGGCGAGCGAGTGCGCGCTTGCCTGCCTCGCGATGGTGGCTGGCTACCACGGCTACAAGACCGGCCTGATCTCGCTCCGGCAGCGCTACGGCATGTCGTTGAAGGGCGCGACGCTCAAGCAGGTCATCCAGGTCGCCGAAGACATCGGTTTCAACGCGCGCCCCTTGCGCGGCGAGATCGAGGATCTGCCCCATCTCTCGCTGCCGGCGATCCTGCACTGGAACCTCAACCATTTCGTGGTGCTGACCAAGATCAGCGACGGGCTGCGCGGGCGCCGCTACCATATTCACGACCCTTCGCAGGGCACGCTTGTCCTGACGCATGACGAGCTTTCGCGCAGCTTCACCGGAGTGGCGCTGGACCTGCTCAAGTCTGAGTCGTTCAAGCCGAAGGTCGAGCGCTCGCCATTCGGCATCACCCAGCTATGGTCGTCTATCAGCGGCTTCTGGTCCACTCTGCGGCAGGTGATCTTCCTGTCGCTGATCCTCCAGTTGGTGGTCCTGGCGTCGCCGTTCTTCCTGCAGATCTCCATCGACACCGTCTTTCCGAGTTTCGATCGCGATCTGCTGCTGATGCTCGCGCTCGGCTTCGGCGGGCTGACCGTGATCAACTTCCTTGCCAGTTGGCTGCGGTCGCTGGTGCTTGTGACACTCAGCAATTCGTTGAGCTACCAGGTTGTCGTCAACCTCTTCCGGCATTTGATGCGGCAACCGCTGCCGTGGTTCGAAAAGCGCCATGTCGGCGACATCATCTCGCGTTTCGGGTCGACCCAGCCGATCACACAGTTGCTGAGCCAGGGGATGATCGCCGCCTTCATCGATGGCGTCATGGCGCTGCTCACGCTCGTCCTGATGTTCATCTATTCGCCATTGCTTGGCGCGGTCGCGGTCGGCGCTCTGCTGATCTATATAACTGTGCGACTGATGTTCCTGCAGGCGCTGCGGTTTCGCAACATCGATGCGATCACCACCGCCGCGCGCGAATCCAGCGTGTTCATCGAATCGGTCCGCGGCGTCGCCGCGATCAAGGCCTTCGGGCAGGAAGGCAATCGACAGAGGCTGTGGCAGAAGTCGAAGGCGGATGCCGTCAATGCCCAGATAAAACTGGGACGCCTGACTGCCGGCTTCGATGCAGTCGGCCAGCTCATAATCGCGATCGAACGGGTCGTTTTCGTCTATGTAGCGATCTCGCTCGCCTTGGATGCCCAACTGACGGTCGGCATGGTGTTCGCCTTCCAGGCATACAAGCAGCAGTTCCTCGATGCCGGCATGCGGCTGGTCGAGCAGGTTATCAACTTCAAGATCATCCAGGTCCACCTGGGTCGTATCTCCGATATCGCGCTGTCGAAGCAGGAAGACGACGGCAAGGCTCCATCCTCGGAGCGGCCAGATTTTACCAAACCCGTCGAGTTGAGAAACGTCCGCTACAGCTACGGCGTCGGAGAACCTGACGTGCTCAAGGGCGTCAACCTGACTATCCAGCCAGGAGAGATGGTGGCTTTTGTGGGTCCATCGGGTGGTGGCAAAACGACCCTGATGAAGGTGATGACCGGGCTGTTCGAGGCCACCGACGGACAAGTCCTAGTCGGCGGCCGACCCGTCAGCAGCTTTGGCAAGCAGGCCTTCCGTCAGTGCATCGGAACCGTCGCCCAGGAGGACACGCTCTACGCCGGCTCGCTGGCGGAAAACATCGCATTCTTCGATTCCGAAATCGATATGGACCGCGTCATAGAGGTGGCGAAGCTTGCGGCAATCCATGACGAGATCAATGCCATGCCGCTGCGATACGATTCGCTGATCGGTGACATGGGCTCCGTCCTTTCGGGTGGGCAGAAGCAACGCGTTTTGCTGGCCCGGGCGCTCTACAACCGTCCGAACATTCTGTTCATCGATGAAGGAACCGCCCACCTCGATCCGGCCAATGAGGCACGGGTGCTTGAAGCCCTGTCGAACCTCAATATCACTCGCATCGTCATCGCCCACCGGTCGCAATCAATTTCCGCCGCCGAACGCGTTTTCGTAATCGTCGATGGAGTGGTCAGCTCGGAGCGCCTGCCCAACCAAGGTACCGAGGCGGGCATGCCAGCCAACGACGTGCCGCCACGAACTTCACGACCCCGACCGACGGGAACCGCGCCGGGTTCCTGACCAGCGGCATGCGACGATAGGGATCAGGTGCGGCTCGCCGGTACGAGGGCTAGGCGTCGTCGGCCTGGGCTTCGCTTTCGCGCAGCGCGGCATCGATCGCCTTGGGATGCGGGATCGCGAGCAGCTTGCGCGTCCGCTCGGAAAGGTCGGGGAACCGCTCGTCGTTGACGACGCCTTCCGGATCGCTGCGATAGCGCGCCTGCAACTCCAGATCGCTGCTCAGGGTGAGCATGAATTCCACCTCGGGCGAATAGCTCGCCAGGCTGTAGTGCGCTGGCGGTTCAAACTCGCCGAACTGCTTGATCGCGGTCCGCTCTCGCGGGCTGTAGCGCTTGTAAGCGTACAGGCGGCTCGGTGTCCCGACCGGCTCGCCTGGCTTGCTGTGACCAAGCGCTACCGACACCTCGGCATCCGTTTCTACGGTTTGCTGGGGCTCGATATAGAACGTCGACAGCGACGATATCCGTCGACGGACCTCGGGGTCACCCAGCTTGTCGATCGTGAATCGTTCGATCAGCGGCTCGATCCCGACATACTGCGGCGCGATGTAATGGGTGACTTCCCAGTCCCCGCCATAGGTGTCGCGCAGCGTATCGACGAGTAGGTCGAAACCCTTGTTCTCGAAGCCGCCCGGGCTGAACTGGAACTCGCCGACCACTCCGACCTGCCACAGGACGACGTGAAGGGTCGGATCGATACGCCTGCGCCGCAGCAGCATATCGGTCGCCTCGAAAGTGAGCAGGCCGGGCAAGGCAGGGTCGAAGCCGATGTCCGCGACCAGATAGTCGAGCGCGGAAACTCCTGGTCGCATGATGGCCTCATGCCCCTCGGAACGCGCGATGTGGATCGCGCGATGCGCCGGCATCGCGAAAATGCCGGGATGGCCGTAGTAGATCGCGACCACCTTCTTGCCTTTGCGGACATAGTGGAGCAGCGCCTCGGCCATCCGGACATAGGTGCAATAGCGATCGATATCACTGCCGTAGAGAATGCGAACGTCATAGGAATCGGGGCGGATTTTGCCGATCCATGCCTGCGCCAGCTTGTCGTACATGCAGTGAAACACATGATCGGCCGAGCGAATCTCGGCATCGGCGTCCCGGGTGAAATCGATGAAAGACATTCCCGAACCGAGGACGACCAGGCGACCCTTGTCTTCGCGGCTGTAATCGCGACGGTAGATTTCCCTAGCCAGAGCGCTCCACCGTTCCTTCATCGCGGCGGTGGTGGGCGATTCGTCGTTCATGAATTCAGCCTTTGTAGATGACGTTGATTGCGCGGAGGCATCTGACGCAAAGCAAGAAGCCAAGAATTTGGTCGGACTGGGCTATTGCGCGCGTGAAGCGTGACGAGTCATTCGTCAGGGCGCTTCAACCTCGATTTCAGCACTACCACGGCGCGCAGCGCAGAGCATTCGCGCCCAGGTGAGCGTGCGGCATGCATGATGTAGCCGGGGAAATGCACCAGCCGACCTGGCTTGGGATAGACCGCGCGAATGATATCGTCCTGCGCCTGGTTGAAGAACACCGTTTCGCCAGCCCAGTTCGGTTCCCAGGCAGGGTGCGCATAGTAGATCGTGGTATAGTGCCCAGGCTCGTTGTGGTCGCGATGGAGGTGTCCGTCTCCACCGAAGGTATGGCCGTTGGCATAGGCGCGCACCGGGACGTGGCCCTGAAGCGGCCCGGCCTCGAGCATACGCCAGAGATCGAGTACGGGCTTGATCAGCGGCCGCCCGACGAGATCGTGCTCGCAACTCGATGATTTGAAATCGTCATCGCCGCCAAAATGCGAGTGCCAGAAGCCGTATGAAGTCTGCTCCTGGCTGGCTTTCCAGCCGTAGCGCCAGATGTTGAGGTCCATCAACCCGGCAATCTGGACCTGGAGCTCGCTGGGCACCGCGTCGTCCCAGATCTCGATCTTGTCCTGGTCGGTCGTATCACCGCGCGGTGCATCGCGCTGGATTTCGATCGGCTGCCTGCCGAAACCGTACGCTTCCCTGATCGCCTCGCCCGGGGCGCCACCGATCCATTCGCCGAGCTTGCGAAAAACATCGATTCGCTGCGCTCGCGACTTGGCGCGCATGCGGGGAAACTGCTCGAGCCAGTTAGCGACGAAAATGGCAGCGATGGCGCGCATGTCCTCTTCGGCCAGTTCCACCGGCTCTGCCTGCCACCGCGTCGCGATCTTGTAAGGCGCGCCATGCGGGAAGGCCCTCATGAAACTCTCGATCCGCATCCCACAGTAGAGGTGGGCCAGCCATTCTGCGCGGTCCCCAATAAGTTGCCGAACACGGACGCGATCACCGGGCCTCACGATCGCCCGACGAAAACTCTCCGTGCCATAGACCGAATGAAACAGGCCGGCATTGACGATTGGATCCGGAAGATTCCAACCCTTCAGTATGGCCTCGACCCCTTCCAAGTGTTCGAGAAAAGACTTGCTCGAATGTCGTACTTGACCGGCACCATTCTCCGAAAGGAAGCCGATGAGAGCGGTGCGATCTGCGCGAACGCCCTCATCATCATTGCCTTTGCTATGCCCTATCTCAGCTACATTATGCAGTTGTTGCGACGCCATGGTTAGTTAACCCTAGTAAATATACATAGTGGTTGGGGTAAATTCAGAGAAACGTCATCGGTTTGTCACAAGTTCGCGAATGGATAACCGCTTTGCGGGGAAATCCTAGTGGAATTTTTCGTATTGACTGGAAAATTTCTTGAGGCATTTTGCGGCCACAGGTCTCTGTAACGCAGTCGCAGGCGTGATGTCGATGATGATCTCGAGACTCAAGAAAACCGTTCGTCGCAATTGCGAGATTACTTTCGCAGTTGCACAAATTCACCAGATGGATCGATGTCGGTCACCCCGATATCTGGAAGCTGCAGGCGTGTCGCGGCGGTCGTGAGTGCGCGACGCACCTCGCTGCTGCGGCGTGTCCGCGATGCTGCGTGCTGCGATTGCACTCTGGCGTTGTTCCAATCATCCATCTTCGCCGGCGTCGCCTCGCGCGCTCCGTCGGCAGCCAAATGCGCCAGCATGACAACCGGCGCGCCGCGGGGGCGCAAAGGATTGTCGTCGCAAATCCCCCGCCACAGAGAAGGGGTCGTGTATGAGAGAGTTGACGCTCGAGGAGCTGGAACTGATTTCCGGCGGTTCGCAGACAACCGAAGTCGATGAAATCGTGGTGGTGGCCGATGGTGGCGACGACTGGGGCGATTGGGGTGACTGGGGTGACTGGGGCGACGACTGGTACGACGGTGGCGACTATGGCGACGGCGGCGGTAGCGGTGACGGGCAGGAGCCGCCTCCGAACGAATTCCCATGCGAAAATTCGGCCGCATCGTCGGTTGCCAACGATATCACGGCCAAGGATGCAGGTGATGGGCAGTCCGGAACCGCGCAGCCCGAGTATGGAGCAACGATTGCCAGCGCCAACGGCAGCTTTGTGACTGGCGATATCATAACCGGGCAATCCTATGACCAGTCCAATCCGCCCTCGACCTCGATCTCCCCTCCGGCAGGATATGGCTGGTCCGATGTCGTCGCGACCGTCCATTCCCACCCGCCGTCGGGCGATGCGGCAACCGACCTGCGCAACCAGGCGCCTTCGGACGGCGACTGGCTGGCGGCGGACAGGGCCGTGGAACTCGGCGCCGATCCAGCCAATTTCACCATGTATATCATTGATATGAATGGGACAGTGCGATCGTACGAATACATGAGTTACGCCGATCGCGGCGCCACGCCGGAAAACCCGAGCGGAACACAGAACAGCGCTGCTGACGGGACCGAAGTCGATACGGCCGCCGGAGGATGCGGTTAAGTCCGCATGACAACGTCGCTAGCATTCGTGCGAGCAACAGGCTCAAGAATGCTAGCGACGATTTTCTGAAGGGATCGCAAAGTGCTTTTTGTAACGGTCATAGGATCGATGATTATGGTCCAGTCTACCCAGAATTCCGGAGCAGAAGATGCCAGCTCTATTCCAATTGAGGAAACGGGAGTTGCGTCATCTTACGAAGCCACGAAAAACATCTCGTGTGGCGACATCGTGTGGCAGGTCAGGTGGAAATCAGGTGCCACACGCGGAAACATCACTGGCGAGGTCGTCGTCGTTAGGGGCGCCAAGAGCCAGGTGATGCCGGAAGCGCAGGAGCGCATCTTTGGCAGGTTCGCTACGATCGATGACGTCTCTGCAACGTGCAATCCGGGGCAAGGCGGACAGCCGACACGCTCGTCTCTGCTGGTCTCGGGATACGACATCGAAACCAGCACGCGGGCGCTGGGCCAGCTGAGCATCGATCAGGAACTAGCCGCTACGTGGTCATTCGACCGGGTCGGATGAATACTTAGCGATACCAAGGCGAAGGGGTTCGCAACCATGAGAGAGTTGACGCTTGAGGAGCTGGAACTGATTTCCGGCGGTTCGCAGACAACCGAAGTCGACGAAATCGTAGTGGTGGCCGATGGTGGCGACGACTGGGGGGATTGGGGCGACTGGGGCGACTGGGGGGACGACTGGTACGACGGTGGCGACTATGGCGACGGCGGCGGTGGTGATAGCGGACCAACCGAGCCCGAGCCGAACGAAACGCCTTGCGTCGAGACGAGTTTGGCGAGTGGTGTGTCGACACAGGATGCGAACCGCGCTGCCCTTGCCGCCGCTAACGAGATCGCCGGTCTCAACGACGATACGTACGAGTACAGCTCGATTGTCTGGTCGCTGAACGGAACGGTTGGTCACACGCCGGCCTATACCGACAACCGGACCGACGAAGTGAACCTCCTTGGCGGGCTCGCGAGCGTCCCGACCGGCGCAGTCATTCTCGGTATCGTCCACAACCATCCGGACGAACCGGGTATCGACGACCGCATTCCGTCCGGTTCGGGCAGCGAGAATGGCGAGGATTGGGACGCATATAACCAGATCGTCAATTATGACGGGCTGCCGCGGGGAATAACGGTGGATCCGAACATGCTGCTGTGGATCCACACGAACGAGGACGACAAGACGCGGGTCTACGACAAGACAGACAAGAACTCGACCAGCGCAAGCTGCTCGCTTCAATAAGCCTGCCCGGGGACGCAACCCATGATCGCCTTGCTCTCGTTGGCTGCGACGGCCCTATCTCCGACCGAATTCGTCGTAACCTCCAGAGAGCCGGTTCTTCCGGAGTATCTGAGCAGCGACCTCGCGGCTCGGTGCGGAAGCGTCGCCTTGGCGGTTCGCGGCGTTGGCTTGTCGGCAGGTCCGGATGCGCAGGCGCAGGTCAGCATCGATGGTGCGACGCTGACGGGTGAGCAGGTCGACCGGCTGGTGAGCGACCTCGGCAATGCACGGGCCGCATATCGGATCACCGTACGATGCAGCGCCAACGGGTTTGAGCTGCGCATCTACACTGGTGAGGCCGATGCGCGAGGCGAAGTGCGGTTCCTTTCCGGCACGGCGAACCTCCGTAAGGGTGCCATCCAGCGCTATTCAGGACTGGAGCCGAGCGACGCAGAGACATTTTGGTTCCGGTAGGGTCGACCTGCCCCGCCTTGCCAGAGGTGCGGCGCTATCGGGTTAGGGGCACAACGACAAGAGCGAGAGGAGTAATGGCGTGAGAGAGCTAACTCTGGAAGAACTCGAACTCATCTCCGGCGGGTCGAACACCGTCGATGAGATCGTAGTGGTCGCCGACGGCGGTGACGATTGGGGCGATTGGGGTGACTGGGGCGATTGGGGTGACGACTGGTACGATGGCGGCGGCGACTATGGTGATGGCGGCGGCGGCGACAGCGGCGACAGCGAACCGCCGCCACCGCCCGACAACGCCTCGGTCGATGTAACCGTCGATATCGCACGTCCGCTGACGGCCGAAGAGCAGAAGGCCGTGGACGACCTCAAGACGGCAGTCGCCGCAGCGGATGCTGCGATACGCGCATTGCCTGACAACGCCACGCTCACGCTGCCGGATGGCAGCGTAGTGACCGGCGCCGAACTGAAGGCAGCCTGGGCGCTGACGGACTTCAGGATCGTCGAGAACGGTACGCCTTTCGACAACGGTTCGGGTCGTGGCGAAGCGGACTGGAACAATGGCGATCCGGTGATCAGTTCGACCATCGGAAACCTGGTCGCCTACAACGCTCATGGTGCGGCCGGAATGAACTATCTGGTCTTCCACGAAGTCGCCCACCTGACCCAAGCGCAACGCGACGGTCTGGCGGCAGCCTACGCCGACGGCACTTACAGCGAAGCCGAACGCGCGGCGCACGAGCAAGAAGCAAACGATATTGCCAGGGCGATTGCCAATTCGGGCGGTATGCCTGTGCTGACCAATCCCGGGGATGGGTACAGCAGCAGCAATCCTGGCTTCGTGACACCACCACCGCCTCCTCCGCCTGACGGCGGCGGTGGTGGTGGCGGCGGTGGCGGCGGCGGTGGCGGAGGCACCATCCGCGAACACTGATCGCTACGGTGACGACCGCCTCCGGCAATGCCGGGGGCGGTCGCACTGCCTCAAGACGCATCGAGATGTGGCCGGAGCAAACCTATGACGTTCAAGATGACTGTTTCGCTCGCAGTCGCGCTGACCTGCCTGGCCGCGACCTCATGTTCCGTCGAGTCGCCAAATGCGCTAGCGCAAACGGATGTCTCGACAGGGTCATGCGACACAGGAAGCGGCGTTGCGCAGGCCGTTGTGCTCACCCCCGCGGATGTCGCCGGGAGCCTGACATTCTCGGCTGCCCCGGGCGATGGCGTAAGCTTGGCCGGAGCGACGGCACTGTCCGGCAACTGTCTGGACCAGGTCGAGACGTTCGGACCGACGGGCGTTGCTATGCTGCAAAACGGATCGGCGATCGTCGTCGAACCCGCGCCGCGATTGTCGGACGGCGAAAACGGAGAGCGTTACTACCGGGCGGCACCGGTAATCGCACCCGGGGACCCGCACCCCGAGCTTGACGGTAGGGTGTTCGTCACGGCGACCGGGGTCAACAAGACATACGCGTCGCCCGGCATCGTTTCTGGCGAGAACTTCGTGGGCATCTGGGCGGATCGGCGGACCTCGGTCCTTGCAAGCTTCGCGCGCACTGGCGAAGGTTCGTTCGATGAGCCTCGCGTGCTGCTCGTTTCGACCCGGCCTCTGCGAAGCGTCAGCTACTTTCCCAATCCGGACACGCCAGCGGGCACTTTGGGGCTGATCCAAGAGGATGGCAACAAGATCAATCTCGTCCGCATCATGTGGGGCCATCGTTCGCTTGCAGCGAATTCAAAGTGACATGACGAACACAGCGCAAGCGCCGTGCGATGTGGGTCGCGACGAGTATCGATAACGAAAGGGAGCATCATGAGAGAGCTTACGCTTGAAGAACTCGAACTCATCTCCGGCGGGTCTCAGACCACCGAAGTAGACGAAATCGTCGTCGTCGCTGACGGTGGCGATGATTGGGGCGATTGGGGCGATTGGGGCGATTGGGGCGACGACTGGTACGACGGAGGCGGTGACTACGGCGATGGCGGAGGCGGGGATCAGCCGCCGGAAGAGCCGCCGTCGAACGACTGCACCGACGGGGAAGCGAACCAGCGCGGCGCAGAGATAAATGCCGCACCGAACGATGGGCTGGAACGCGGTTCGCTTATATATCGCGATGCGAGCGGCAACATCACCTCAACCCCCGTCGCTTCCGGTACGCCCGGCAACGTAAGCGTCTCCGCGCCGGCAGGGGTGGACTGGTCGCAAGTTACCGGCTTCATTCACAGTCATCCGCCGCAGCCCACCGGCGATCCGGCGGTCGACGCGATCTACGACGCTGCCGATAGATACCCGAGCCCGGGCGACTGGGACATGATGGACACTGCGGTCGCGAATGGGGCCGATCCCAACAATCTGAGCTTTTACGTGATCGACACCACGGGGGTCATTCGGGAATACAGCTATTCGGACAAGGCGATCTACGACGTGCCGGAGGGCCAATTGCTGGGACAGCCGGGCTATCCTCCCCCGCCGCCCGTTCCTGATCCAGTGCCATCCGACGCGGGTTGCAGCACATGACGGGGTGCAGAAACGCAATACCGCCGATCGCATTGCGGGCGCTGACTCTTGCTGCCTTCGCAATGCCCTCCGTCATCTCGGCGCAGGTCGAGGAGCCAGCTTGGCAAAACGTGCCGGAAAGGCCGGGCGTCGTCGCCGATTTCCCGCCCCACTGGCGATCCGGCGTACTCGTAGCATCGAGTCAGACATATCTGTGCCGAAACGGCAGCCGGACGCAGCTGGTGTTCGATTACAGCGCTGCTGCGGCGCGGAATTCTTTGCGTCTAAGCAGCATGTCGATCGACGGTAATCCGGTCGGCCAAGACGTTGTTGCGGAACTGAACGCGGTTCTCGCGGACTATCCGGCAACAGTGCGGATCAACCCGCAATGTCTTCCAGAGCGAATGCGCGTCCATGTCTTTTCGTTGGAGAACGGCAGCGAGACAAACAGCCGCTATGTCGATATTGCCGCCGCAGGACAGGCGAAGTAGCGACAGGATCGGCGCGGGCAGTGGTCCGCGCCGATCGCAACGACCTGGGATCAATCGATGACGGAAACCGATTTTCGCGATCGCCGGATGGACGCTGCGACATTGCCTGCGCTGGTGGCGGACGATCTTGTGGAGCCCGAATTGCGCCATCAGTTGTCGACCATCATGGAGCGCAACGTGTGGCGTTATGGCTGGCGTCCGGATGGCAAGGGTTTCGGGACCGCCTATCTCTGCGCCGAATTCGCGGGCTCGAACCTGAGCAACTCGGGCGATTGTACCGCCCAACTCGAGCGCCACCCGCGTTTTGCGCCGATCCTGGCTTTATGGCGTCGTATGGCGACGACCATCGCGAAAGGGCACACGCCGATACGCGTCTATGCGCTAGGCCATGCCTTCGGCGGCGGCGGCGGTGTGCATCGAGATAACGACGAGGACCCCACGCTCCATTCGTTTGTCTATTATGCCCACCGCCAATGGGACCGCGACTGGGGTGGAGAGACGGTTTTCTTCGATCCCAGCGGCCGCGATATCGTGCAGGCGGTACAACCGGTTCCAGGGCGGATCACGTACTTCCTCGGCGATGTCGAGCATGCGGCCCGCCCGCCCGCGCGCGAATGCCCGGTCCTGCGTTCGGTCTATGTCTTCAAGACGAGGCTCGATTGATTGCCAGGTGGAGCAGAAGGTTCTTCATCGCCAGCCTGTCGTCCCCCCCGAATGCGAGGCTCTCCCGCAAGAGCTGATCGCGCGGCTGGCCAGCGCTTCAGCGTCGCTCGTGGATATCGTGCCGATCGAACCGTCCCAGGTCGTTAGCGCCCCTGCTTCGGTGGTGGCGCCGCTGCGCCACCGCCTCTCCGACGCTTATCTGGCGCGAAATGGCCATTCCGATACTCCGATCCGGGCAATCGCTGAACAAACCGCGCTCGATGCCGTTGGTGTGACGCTGCGGTCTGCCGATCAGACTACTTTCAGACACACCCTGGCGATTGCGAATGCCCAGACTACGGACGGCAAGGGTGGCTGGCGCACAAACCCCGTCGGCACCGCTCCCGATCCTTATGGCAACAGTATCGTCTTTCCTCCACAGGCCAGTGTCGACCGACAGATCGATCGCATTCATGCATTGCTCGAACGTGACGACGTGCCGGCCGTCTTCAGGGCTGCCATGGCACTGGCCCTGCTGACCAACTGCCATCCTTTCCGAGACGGCAACGGACGTGTCGCTAGAATGATTTTCAACCACGCACTGCGGCTGGGCGGCATGAGGGATACTGTCTACGTTCCGTTCTCGGAGCTCGCTGGTCGTTCCGATGGAGGCTATCTGATCGCCCTGCGCCAAGGCGAGCTTCATGGCCAATGGGAACCGTTTCTGGAGTTCGTCATGACTTTGCTGGAAGTTCATCGTCGAATTGCCTCCTTGAGAGCCGGAGCAACCGATGTCGCCTAGGCCCGCCGCGATGGAGGCGTTTCTCGCAAAGACCGAAGCATGCTTCGACGAAGCACTGCTTGCGGACCTTCCGCCGTTTCTCATGCACCCGCGCGACAGCACCCCAGTCAACGCAACGCCGTACATGCTTCGCTATTCGCGGTTTCGCCGTGAAGCAGGGGGCTGGGCAGGCCGGGGCGACTTGTTGGCCCGACTGGATGAAGTGATGGCCGTTGTTCGGTCACATGGCCTTGCGATCGACGCGATCCTGCTGGGCGGCAGCTTCACAGAACTCGACAAGGCATCGGTGAACGACCTCGACTGCCTGATGTTCTATCGCCTGCAGACAAGCGAAGGGGCGTCGAACGAACTTGCTGGTATCCAGCGCGACGCAAAGGCGCGAAGTGTGGACGTCCGCTTCGTTCCTCTCGATGGAGACCCGCTGGCACTGATCAAGCTGACCTCATACTTCACGCTTCTCTATTCGAAGCATAAAGAACGGCATGAAATAGTGCGATGCCTGTTGCTGCTCGACTGCCGCGAGGACGGGTAGTACCGGGCCGCGGTCGGGCCCGATCGACTGCGGGCTCGCTGAGCTTTCCGGTCAGTTCTCCCGACTCAACGCTACTACGGCAGCTCGGCGATGATGCGCTGGGCATTCCGCTCTGCCTGGCGCTCGATCTCGGCAAATCCGCCGACGTAGGCATGGGCAAAGCCATCGACCCCCAGTTCGCGGTACTGCATCACGTGGGTAAGCTCGTGCGCCCAGAGCCTGCGGTCGCGCGCCGTCGCGGCGGTACTGAACACGATCACGTCGTCGAGTACGACCGCGCCCTCGCGCATGTACCAGCGGGTCAGCGCCGTACCCAGGCTCAGCCGTCCGTCCGAAGGCGTCCAGCGGACCTCGGCGAAATCGAGCGTCGGGAAATGCGGGCCCAGCTCTTCCTCGACCCATTTCGGCACGGGCCGCGTGCCGCCGAGGCGGCTCTGGTTGCGCGAAAGGCGGATCGTCGTTTCGAGTGCCTGCCCTGCAATCCGCCGCGCGGTCCGCGAGGCATCGCGCTGGAGCCTGGGATCGGTCCGCAGCCCGAGCGCCTGGATCTCGGCACTGAGCGCGCGCGATTCGCGCCAAGCGTCCCAGCGGTTGCCGCCCACGGTATAGGCTCCAATGCCGACGGTGGAGCACAGCAGCAGCCAGATAATGAACTTCATCGCCGACCCTCGCTGCCAGGCCCCAACCGGCCAGTTGCTCGTCCGTGAGGTGAGCGACAAGCCGGTTGGATGCAACAGGGCATCGCGAGGGAGAGGGCGTTAGGCCGGACATGCCAGCCCGGGGGGCAGGCATGCCCGACCCGTTGCGACCCGAAGGGCACCGAAGCGCCCCCCGGACCTCGCCCGATAAAGCGGGTATCTGAACGGCACATGTCCCGCGATTGCGGGACACGGCGAGTTGCAGGGCCTAGGAGACGAGACTGTCGGGTCCGTCGAGCAACCCCTCGACGATCAGCCCGAGCGCGAGGGCGCGGACCGAGGCGGTGGTCCGGTCGCTCACGGCCAGCTTGTCGAAGATGCGGCGGACATAGACATCGACCGAGCTCTTCTGGATGCCGAGGATATCGGCGATGACCGAATTGCTCTTGCCCGCGGCGAGCCAGCGCATGACGTCCATTTCGCGGCGCGACAGCGGCGCGGTGTCGGTATCAAACGGGCGGACGAGTTCGCAATAGCGCAGGAACGACATCTGCCCGATGATCTGGACGCGCAACAGGTTGGTGTAGCGCAGCGCGTCGACAGAGTCGGGACGCCCCGCTGCCATGAAGCCGCACCGAGCAAGCGGTCCGAAACAGCCCACCCCAACTCCATCGAGCCGCGAGTAACGCGCCATCAGCGCGACATAGCGGCGCTCGTCGGGCGGCAGGTCGGGCAACGCAACGATGTCGGACCAGCGGAACACCCGTTCCTGCCTCAATGCGAAATCGGGCAATGGGTCGACCTCCCGGAAGCGCACGCGATAGCGCCGCTCCCACCCGGGCGGGAAACCGAGGTTGAACAGGTGACGCCCGACGGTCCGGTCGGTCGACACCGGGGCGATGAAGTAAGCGGCGCGAAAGCCCACGTGGGCGAGCGCCAGCATGATCGCCGCGCGCAGCGGCGCGATCCCCTCGGCACGGGAAATCTCGTCGAGACGGAACCAGAATTCGCCGTCACCCCTCGGCATGGCGGCTACCCCGCGCATGCGACCCGAATCGTGCATGCCCACGTTACCGCATGCCCGGTGATTGCGCCATTCAATCGCCCCGTGCGGGGCCGACTGCCAGGTTGTCGATCAGCCGCGTTCCGCCGATCCTGGCTGCCACCAGCAGCCTGGCGGGCGTGCTCCCCAGGCGATCGAGTTGAGCGAGCGACGCCGCATCCGCCAGCGCCGCGTAGTCGATGCTGTCGAAGCCTGCCGCGATGAGCGTTGCCCGCAGCGCTTCGAGATGCCGCTCCGCATCGGTGCCGCCCTCGATCGCGGCCACGGCGGTCCGCATCGCATGGGGCAATGCGGCGGCGGCCGACCGGTCGCTGGCAGAAAGGTAGCGGTTGCGGCTCGACATCGCGAGCCCGTCGGCCTCGCGCACGGTGGGCACGCCGATTATCGCATCCGGACAGGGCGCGGTCAGATCGAGGTCGCGCGCCATGCGGCGGATCACCGCCAGCTGTTGCCAATCCTTCTCGCCGAACAGCGCCACGTCCGGCCGGACCTGGTTGAACAGCTTGCACACGACCGTCGCCACGCCGTCGAAATGGCCCGGTCGCGCACCGCCGCAGAAGCCTTCGCTGACGCCCGCGACGCTGATCGAGCTGGCGAAACCTGCGGGGTACATTTCAGCAGCATCCGGCGCCCAAAGGAGGTCGATGTCCTCCGCCTCGAGCATCCGCGAATCCGCCTCCAACTGGCGCGGGTAGGCGTCGAGATCCTCGTTCGGGCCGAACTGCGTCGGGTTGACGAAGATCGATACCGCGACGGAATCGGCGTGCCTGCGTGCCTCGCGCACCAGCGTCAGGTGCCCCTCGTGCAGTGCGCCCATCGTGGGGACGAAAGCCAGCGCACGACCTTGCCCGCGCAGGGCATCGACGGCCTTTCTCAACATTTCGAGACGGGTAACGGTTTGCACGTGCCGGGGCCCTTGCGATAGACAGGCTGCGGGGCGCAGTTAGACGGCAGCCCCGGCCAGTTACAAGTAGCAGGAACCGCCAGACCCGTGTCGATGCACCGCCCCCACCGGATCACGTTCGCCAACGAGAAGGGCGGGACGGGCAAGTCGACCACCGCGGTCCATGTAGCGGTGGCGCTCGCCTATCGCGGGGCGAGGGTGGCGGCGCTCGACCTCGATCCCCGCCAGCGCACGCTGCACCGCTACTTCGAGAATCGCGGCGAGACGGCCGAGCGGCGCGGCATCGCGCTGCCGAGCGCGCGCTGCGAGGTGTTCCGGGGCGACAGCATCACCGAACTCGATGCCCAGATCGAACGGCTCGGGGCGGAGGCCGACTTTTTGGTGGTGGACACGCCCGGGCGCGACGATCCCTTTGCCCGTCACGCCGCGGTAGAGGCCGATACGCTGGTGACCCCGCTCAACGACAGCTTCGTCGACTTCGACCTGATCGGGCAGGTCGATGCCGAGACGTTCAAGGTGCGCCGTCTCAGCTTCTATGCCGAGCTGATCTGGGAAACGCGCAAGCGCCGGGCGCTGGAGCGGCGGCAGGAGATCGACTGGGTCGTGGTGCGCAACCGCACCGGTCACGTCGAGGCGCGCAACATGGTGCGGATCGAACGAGCGCTGACCGAACTGTCGAAGCGCGCGGGCTTTCGCGTGGCGAGCGGTCTCAGCGAACGGGTGATCTACCGCGAGCTGTTCCCTTCCGGCCTGACCCTGCTCGACAAGGGGCACCTGGGCGAACTCGGCACCAGCCACCTGGTCGCGCGGCAGGAGCTGCGCGGCCTCGTCGCGGGGCTGCACCTGCCCGAGACGAGCCGTGCGCCGGAGCTTGAACTGGCGTGATGCGCTGGATCGTCATCGCGCTGGTGCTGTCGGCATTCTGCCGTTGGGCGCTGGGCAAGTGGCCGTGGGATTATCTTCGCCGAAATCCGACGCGCAGCCAGGCCGTGTTCCGCGCACGGCGCCTCCTCGCGGTACGTGAGGGTGCCAGCCGCGACGAGATCATCGAGGCGCACAGGCGACTGATCGGCGTGGTCCATCCCGACCGCGGCGGGACCGGCGACCAGGTACACGAGGCCAACGCCGCGCGCGACGTGCTGCTCGACGAACTGCCCGACGGGCGATAGGAGCCGCGCGCCATGCGCCACGAATTCGATCCCACCGTGCTGCGGGAATACGACATCCGCGGCATTATCGGCCAGTCGCTCGGGCCCGACGATGCCCGTGCCATCGGTCGTAGTTTCGCCACGCTGTTGCGGCGCGCGGGCGGCCGCACGGTCGCGGTCGGCTACGACGGGCGGGTCAGCTCGCCGATGCTGGAGCATGCCTTGGTCGAGGGGCTCACGGCATGTGGGTGCGATGTCGTGCGGATCGGCATGGGGCCGACGCCGATGCTCTACTACGCGGAGGCCTCAGCCGAGGATGTGGATGGCGGCATCCAGATAACCGGCAGCCACAATCCCGCCAATTACAACGGCTTCAAGATGGTGTTCCAGGGCCGCCCGTTTTTCGGCGCGGACATCCAGCAGCTCGGCCACATGGCGGCTGCGGGCGACTGGGATCACGGTACCGGCACCGCGAGCGACCGCGAGGTGCTCATCGAATATGTCGAGCGGCTGCTCGAGCCACTCGCAAACTTCCCCGAGCACGCATTCGACGGGCTGCGCGTCGGATGGGACGCCGGCAACGGCGCTGCCGGCCCTGCGCTCGAGTTGCTTGCCGCGCGCCTGCCCGGCGAACATCACCTGCTCTACACCGATATCGACGGCAATTTTCCCAACCATCATCCCGATCCCACGGTGGAGGCGAATCTGGCCGACTTGAAGGCGCTGGTCGCGGACAAGCAGCTCGATTTCGGAGTGGCATTCGACGGCGACGGCGACCGGATCGGCGCGATCGATGGCGAAGGGCGGGTCATCTGGGGCGACCAATTGCTGATGATTTATGCCGAGGATGTGCTGGCGCATCATCCGAGAGCCACGGTGATCGCGGACGTCAAAGCGAGCGGCGCGCTGTTCGCCCACGTCGCGGTGCACGGCGGCAAGCCGGAAATGTGGAAGACCGGCCACTCGCTGATAAAGTCGAGAATGAAGCAGACGGGCGCGCCGCTCGCGGGCGAGATGAGCGGGCACGTGTTCTTCGCCGACACCTATTACGGCTACGACGACGCGCTCTATGCCGGGGTGCGGCTGATTGCGGCTGCGGCGCGGCTGGGGCGGTCTGTTACCGCGCTGCGTGAGGCTATGCCGGCGCTGGTCAACACGCCCGAGCTGCGCTTTCAGGTCGACGAAAGTCGCAAGTTCACCGTGATCGACGAGGTCAAGGCGCGTCTCAACGGCACCGAAGCGCAGGTCAACGACACCGACGGGGTGCGCGTCACCACCGAGGATGGCTGGTGGCTGCTGCGCGCCTCCAACACGCAGGACGTGCTCGTGGCGCGCGCGGAGAGCGAAACGCAGGCCGGTCTCGATCGGCTGATCGCCCAGATCGACGCGCAGCTCGCGCAGAGCGGGATCGAACGCGGCGAGAGTGTCGGCCACTGATTACTATTGCAGGAGGACGGGCAATGAACGGCAAGAGGATTTCGGCGATGGCGGCAGCGCTGGCTTGCTGGGCCATGCCGGTCGCGGCGCAAGAGAAACCGGGCACCGATGCGCAAATGACCGACCCCTTCGCCGCCATGGCGCAGATGTTCTCGCCCGAGCCGCTTACCGCGGAGCAGGAGGCACGGTTACCTGCCGCGCAGATCGTCGTCGACAGGGTCATGCCGCCGGGGACGATGGGCGAGGTCATGGAGTCGATGTATGGTGGCATTCTCGGCCCGATCATGGCGATGGCGAACGAACCATCGGCGAGCGAGGTGGCGAAGGAGCTCGGTGTCGAAAGTGGCTGGCTCGATCTGACCGACGAAGCTGCGGCGGAAGCGGCCGCCATTCTCGATCCAGCCTGGACCGAGCGGCGCAAACGCCAAGCCGCGGTGATGAAGCAATCAATGGGCGAGATCATGATCGCGATGGAACCGGCCATGCGCAATGCGATGGCGCAGGCCTATGCGGTCCATTTCACCGGGCAGGAACTGGCTGATGCAGCGGCATTCTTCGCCACCCCGTCGGGCGCCGCCTATGCGCGCAAGTCGTACACCATCGCAAGCGACCCGCGCATAATGGGGGCGGCGATGGAGGGCATGCCACAGATGATGTCGTCTTTCGCGACGATGGAGTCCGCGATGAAGACGGCGACCGCCGACTTGCCGGAACCTCGGGCATACGACGATCTCAGCAGCGACCAGCGCGAGCGGCTGGTCGAGCTGACCGGGCTGTCTGAAGAAGAGATCGCAGACGGAATGGCGCGCGCAGTAGAGGCTGAGGCAGCCAGTGATGCTCACGAGCCGACCGACGCTGACGCGCAGTTCTAGGCCACCCTTCCCCCCAAAATAATCGCTTGACCAAAAATCGCCTTTGCCAGATATTTCTGACATGACAGAAATTAGTGTCGAGTCGGGTCAATTGCCGCGCGCGGTCGAGGAGTTCGTGTTGCGTTGGGGCGATCTCGGGGGGCAGTGGGGGGTCAACCGCTCGGTCGCGCAGATCCACGCGCTGCTCTATCTGTCGGAGCGTCCGCGCACGGCGGAGTGGATTGCCGATACCCTCGGTATGGCGCGCTCCAACGTCTCGAACAGCCTCAGGGAGCTGCAGAACTGGCAACTCGTCCGCCGCGTGCCGGTGCTGGGGGACCGGCGCGACCACTTCGAGGCCGAGACCGACCTGTGGGTCATGGCGACGCGCATCGCGCAGGGCCGCAAGGCGCGCGAGATCGATCCGATGGTCGCTGCGATCCATGCCGCGATGGCCGAGGCAGACGATCCGGCGATCGGCCCGGTGGTCAGGAAGCGCCTCGCCGCGATGGACGACTTCGTCGGCAGCCTCGATCGCTGGTACGGGCAGATGCTCAAGGTACCGCCGACGCAGCTCATGGCGTTGATACGGATGGGCGAGAAGGTGGTCGGCCTGCTCAAGTTGGCCCGCCCGAAAGAGCGGGGTCCCGAATAGCCATGCATGGGGGCAGGCCAGCGCGGGAGGCGACCGACGACCTTCTGCGCGACTTCCTGCCCCGCGCGCGCCTGCGCCCCGCCGGCGAAGGGGAGGAACTGGGCGACCTGCGTTTCCGCCGCCTGCTCGGGCCAGAGGCATGGGACGCCTTGCCCGCGGCGGTCAGGGCGCGGTTCGGGCGGCGGCTGCGCGCGGGCGCCTCGGCGACCTACGACGGCGTGATCCTCGAACACCGGATGAGCCGGTGCGGCTGGTTGCTCGCGCAGGTCTGCCGCCTCATCGGAGCGCCCCTCCCGCTCGACCGCACGCAGGGAACCGCGGCGGTTGTCGGCGTGACCGAGTACGACGGCGGCGAGGGGCAGGCCTGGACGCGGGTCTATGTCCGCCGCAGCGGCTTCCCGCAGGTGATCCACAGCGCCAAGCGCTTCGCCGGGCCGACGGGGCTGGAGGAGTATCTTGGCGCGGGCTTCGGCGTGGCGCTGTCGGTTGCGGCGATCGCGCAGGGCATCCGCTTCGCAAGCGCGCACTACTTCGTGCTGTTTGCTGGCCGCCGCCTGCGCATACCCGCCGCGCTTGCCCCCGGCATGCTCGAAATCGAGCATCGCGACATCGGATGCGGGCAGTTCCTGTTCACGCTGCGGCTGGTCCACCCGCTGCTGGGCGAGCTGATGCACCAGACCGGACTGTTTCGGGACCGGGGCTGAAATTCCGCGCCAAGTGGCTGGCATGTAGCGGCTTCCTTGCTAAACAGCGGCCACGTCGCGAGGGGGAATTTTCAGGGCAATGCTGATCGGGATCGATCTCGGCACCACCAATAGTGCCGTGGCGCTCTGGCGCGAGGGCGCATCGCAACTCGTGCCCAATGCGCTCGGCGCCCTGCTGACCCCGTCGGCAGTGTCGATCGACCAGAGCGGGCAGGTGTGGACCGGGGCCGCCGCGCTCGACCGCATGGCGACGCACCCCGAAGAGACCGTCACCAGCTTCAAGCGGATGATGGGGACCGAAGCGACGGTGCGGCTGGGCAAGCGCGACTACCGCGCCGAGGAACTCTCGGCGTTGATCCTCGCCTCGCTCGCGGCCGACGTGGAGCAGGCGACCGGCGAACGGCCCGAGGGCGCGGTGATCACCGTGCCCGCTTACTTCAACGAAAAACAGCGCCGCGCCACACGCCGCGCGGGCGAGATCGCCGGGCTGGACGTGCGCCGTCTGATCAACGAGCCGACCGCCGCCGCGCTCGCCTATGGCCTGCAGGACCGCGGCGATCGCGAACCGTTCCTGGTGTTCGACCTCGGCGGCGGAACCTTCGACGTTTCGATCGTCGAAATGTTCGAGGGCATCGTCGAGGTCCGCGCCTCGGCTGGCGACAACCGGCTGGGCGGCGACGATTTCAACCAGGTGATGGTCCAGCTAATGGAGCCGCGACTGGGCGAGGGGGCTGCCGCAGCGCTGGCGGCGCTCGCGCCAGATCGCCGCCGTGCGCTGCTGACGCTCGCCGCGGAGAAGGCGCGCCGCACGCTGACCGACAAGGCCGAAGCCGAATTCGCGGTGACCGTGGGCGAGGACCGCTTCGCGGCGACCGTCGCGACCAACGAATTCGAGGATGCAGCGCAGGGCCTGATCAAGCGGCTGCGCGATCCGGTGATCCGCTCGCTGCGCGATACCGGGATCGACGTGAAGGGGCTGAGCGAGATCGTACTCGTCGGCGGGGCGACACGCATGCCGGTGGTGCGCAAGGCGCTGACGCGCATGTTCGGACGTTTCCCCAGCAACGCCGTCCACCCCGACCATGCAGTGGCGCTGGGCGCGGCAGTGCAGGCGGGGCTGCTGTCGGGCGCGGGCGGGCTGGAGGAAATCCGCATCACCGATGTCGCCCCTTTCACGCTGGGCGTCGACACCACCCACCAAGACCGCTTCGGCAACTGGCAGCACGGCCTGTTCGCACCGATCATCGAGCGCAACACGCCGGTGCCGGTCAGCCGGATGGAATGGTTCTCGACCATTCGCGACAACCAGCGCGAGGTCGAATTCAACGTCTATCAGGGCGAAGCGCGCGACGTGGCGCAGAATGTCAAGCTCGGCACCACGCGGATCAAGGTTCCGGCCAAGCCCGCGGGGCACATCGGGATCGAGGTGCGCTTCACGTATGACACCAGTGGCCTTCTAGAGGTCGACGTGACCGTGCCCGAGACCGGGCAGCACCAGAACCTCGTCATCGTCGACGAGGAGGACAAACGCAGCGCGAGGGACATCGCCGACAGCCGCAAGGCGATCGAGAAACTCAAGGTCCACCCGCGCGACGAGGCGGAAAACGTCGCGCTGATGGCGCGGGCGCAGCGCTGCTACGAGGGGTTCACCGGGCCGGTGCGACAGGCGGTGGGCGAATGGATCGCCGATTTCCAGGGCGCACTCGACCGGCAGGACAAGCGTGTGATCGCCGACGCGCGCGAACAATTGAGCGCCGCGCTCGACCGGCTTGAGGAAAATCCGCCGCTGTGAGGCGCATATGGTGAAGCGCCGCTGGCCGTGGGACGTCCTCGGCATCGAGCGGACGGGCGAAAAGGCCGCGATCCGCCGCGCCTATGCCGAACGGCTGAAGGCGATGGATCTCGATGCCGACGTGGGCGGCTATGCCGACCTGCGCCACGCGCGCGACGAGGGCTTGCGGCAGGCGACGCAAGGCGGGCATGCGGACGAGCCGATACTGGCGGACGAGCTCGACGACGCCCAACCCGACCTGCCTGATTATGACGGTGACGGCGACGATCCGGACGACGATTTCGCGATCGCCTGGAACGACATCCATCCGGGGCCGGGCGGCGACTTCGGCTACGGCACCGGCGAATTTGCCGATCCCGATACGACAATCGCGGACGACGCGGCGCTGGGGCACGACCGCGTGCTTGCAGGGCTGCTCTACCCAGGCGGCGAATACTCCGACGCGGCGTTCACCCACGAGGAATATGCCACGGCGCAGGCCGCGCTCGATGCACTGCTGGCCGAGGCGCATGGCGGCGACCTAGGGCGCGAGCAGGCGATCGACCACTGGCTCGGCGAACTGCTGGCCGAGACCTGGCCGCGCTCCGCGCCGTTGGTCGAACAGGCCTCGACCGCGTTCGACTGGCTCGCGCTCTCGGGCCAGATCGGCGAGCGGCCCGCGCACCAGTTCCTCAACCCCCGCCTGCGCGGCATGCGCTTTGCCGAAAAGGTGGAGCAGCTGGATCATCCGCTGCACAAGGCATGGAGCGAACTGAAAAAGCCGGGGCGGAAGGGACTCCTCGATCCCTTGCGGGTCAAGCGTGCGGAGATCGAGACCCTACTCGGCGGCATCCGGACGCGCTATCCCGAAGTCGAAAGCTACCTCGATGCGGAGCGGGTGGCGTCGTGGGAAAGTCCCGCGCCCAACTGGTTCACGTGGGCCCTGCAACGGGTATTCATTTTCTTCGTCGTGTTTCAAGCGCTTGCCTTTTGCAGCGGCTTTGTATCGGGAGGCGAACTGTCCGAGGCAGAGAAGGATCAGATAGTCGCCGAAGTATTTGGCCCGCAAGCAAACATGCTCGCTCTCCTTCGCCAGCAAAGTGGACTCTACAGCGAATTCGACGCGGCGTTCGAGCAGGCGTCGCAAGTAGACCGGCCAGTGGACGAAATTACCCGCGGGCTGGTGGTCACGATGCGCGCGCGCTCCCTGATGGCACAGCAATCGGCATGGCCTGAGGACGTTCTGAGAATCTTGGAGGTGAAGGCTGAGTATCTAAAAGCGGCAAGTGTTGATGGAACCAAGGGCTGCCTGTCAGTCTTGGAAACAGCGGCGCTTCCCGAGAATGCCGTGATGACCGAGGCGCAACGCAAGCTGGAGCGGGCGCTGGCTTGGCGTCTCGCGCAGGGCGGTTTGCTCAGTCTCCCGTCGCGTCCATTTCGCGACCAGCAACTCCCCCTTCCGCCGTGGGTCGGCCCGGGCATTTCCGAACGCACCGGCCTGTCTCCCGAGCGGATCAACGCAGTGCTCCAGGGCGAGAAGACTGAGGATTTCTGCGCCGTGCGGATCGCGCTGATCGAGACGCTGCTGTCGCGCCCCGACGATGCACCGGAGGAACTGCTGCGTATTCTGTAGCTTGCGGCGCTCCCGGCCAGGCCCCACCTTGCAGGTCTGCCATGAGCCCGCCGAACGTCCCGCCCGAGATCGACGCCTGGTTCGCGGGGCGCGGCTGGCGCGTGCGGCGACACCAAGCCGAAATGCTCGCCGCGAGCGATGCGGGGTGGCACGCGCTGCTGGTGGCGGATACGGGCGCAGGCAAGACGCTGGCGGGCTTCCTCCCGACGCTGGCGGACTTCTGCCCCAGCCGTTCCGCGACGCCGCCAGACGGCCTCCACACGCTCTACGTCTCGCCGCTGAAGGCGCTGGCGCACGACGTGCAGCGCAATCTCGTCACTCCGGTCGAGGAGATGGGGCTGCCCATCCGCATCGAGACGCGCAGCGGGGATACGCCGTCGGACCGCAAGAAGCGCCAGCGTGCGAAGCCGCCGCACGTCTTGCTTACCACGCCCGAATCGCTTTCGCTCCTGCTCAGCTACCCCGACAGCTTCGCAATGTTCGCCGGGCTGAAGCGCGTGGTGATCGACGAGGTCCACGCCTTCGCCACCGGCAAGCGCGGCGACCTTCTCGCACTCGCACTCTCGCGGCTGCAGGCGATCGCGCCGGGCATGCAGCGAGCGGCGCTCTCGGCCACGGTTGCCGATCCGGAGGCGTTCCGCGAATGGCTCGCTCCCTGGGGCGAGATCGACGCGGTCGCACTGGTCGAGGGCGAGGCGGGCGCACCGGCCGAGGTCGAGATCCTCCTGCCCGAGGAGGAGCGCGTGCCCTGGGGCGGCCACGCCGGGCGCTGGGCAATCCCGCAGCTCTACGAGGCAATCCGCAAGAACCGCACGACGCTGGTCTTCACCAACACGCGCTTCCTCGCCGAGTTCGTGTTCCAGCTGCTGTGGGACATCAACGACGACAACCTGCCGATCGGCATTCACCACGGCTCGCTGTCGAAGGAGGCGCGGCGCAAGGTCGAGGGCGCGATGGCGCGCGGCGAGCTGCGCGCGCTGGTCGCCACCGCCAGCCTCGATCTGGGCGTCGACTGGGGCGACATCGACTGCGTGGTCCAGATGGGCGCGCCCAAGGGCTCGTCGCGGCTCCTCCAGCGTATCGGGCGGGCCAACCACCGGCTCGACCAGTCCAGCCGCGCGATCCTGGTGCCGGGCAACCGGTTCGAATTCCTCGAGGCGACCGCAGCCAAGGATGCGGTCGACCAGGGCCAGCGCGACGGCGAGGACTTCCGCCCCGGCGGCCTCGACGTGCTAGCCCAGCACGTGATGGCCTGCGCCTGTGCGGCCCCGTTTCAGGAGGCGGAACTGCTCGCCGAAGTGCGCTCCAGCCTCGCCTATGCCTGGGTCGACGAGGCGGTATGGCTGCGCGTGCTCGGCTTCGTCGAGAACGGCGGCTACTCGCTGCGCGCCTATGACCGGTTCAAGCGCATCGTGCGGGGGCAGGATGGCGTGTGGCGACTGACCCACCCGGAGCATGCGGCGCGGCACCGGATGAATGCCGGGATTATCGTCGATTCCGAAATGCTGACGGTGCGGTTCCGGAATGGCCGCCAGTTGGGCAAGGTCGAGGAACGCTTCGCCGCCTCGCTCTCGCCCGCCGACACGTTCTTCTTCGCCGGAATGAGCCTCGAGGTCGAGCAGGTGAAGGACATGGAGGTGATCGTCCGGGCGGCGAAATCCAGCGCCACGATACCGAGCTACGGCGGACAGCGGATGCCGCTGACCACGCATCTCGCCGACCGGGTCCGAGCCATGCTGGTCGACCGTGCGGGCTGGGCGCGCTTCCCCGACGACGTGCGCGAATGGCTCGAGGTGCAGGACTGGCGCAGCCGGCTGCCGGGGCCGGGCCAGCTGCTGGTCGAGAGCTTCCCGCACGCGAAGAAGCACTACAGCGTCTATTACACTTTCGAGGGATGGAACGCGAACCAGAGCCTGGGCATGCTGATCACGCGGCGGATGGAGGAGCGGGGGCTTGCACCGGGCGGCTTCGTGGCCAACGATTATTCGCTGGCGGTCTGGGGTCTGCGCCCGGTCGCCGATCCGCTACCGCTGCTTTCGCCCGACATTCTCGCGCACGAGTTCGTCGACTGGGTGCAGGAATCGCATCTGCTGCGTCGTGCATTTCGCGAAGTGGCGGTGATCGCCGGGCTGGTCGAGCGGCAGCACCCGGGAAAGCGCAAGACGGGCAAGCAGGTCACGTTCTCGACCGACCTGATCTACGACGTGCTACGCAAGTACGAGCCCGACCACGTGCTGCTGGAGGCGGCTTGGGCCGACGCACGCGAGCGGCTGACCGATGTCGGGCGGTTGGCAAGCCTGCTCGAGCGCGCCGCCGAACAGCTCGTCCACGTCGAGCTCGACCGGGTCAGCCCGCTGGCGGTACCGGTGATGACGATGATCGGACGCGAGGCGATGCCGCAGGGCGCGGTCGACGACGAATTGCTGCTGGAAGCGGAGAGCCTCGCGGGCGAAGCGATGCGGATCGATCCGCCTGCGGAAGGCGACTGACTACTCGCCGCGGGCGAAGGTGCGATAGCGTTCGTTGCCGACGAAGCCGAACCTGGTAACGCCCGAGGCCTCGATCACGCCCAGCGCGCGGGCCGAGGCGGCGTAGCTGGCGCGCGCGGTGGGCTCGAACTGTAGCTCCGGCTCCACCGGGAGTAGCAGAGTCTGCGCCAGCAGCGGGGCGAGTTGGGCACTCGCGATGGGCGTCCCGTTCCATAGCAGGCGGTCGCTGTCGTCGATCACGATCTTGTTCGACACCCGGTCGGGCGCGGGGCAGCCGGGGCAATCCGTCGGCAGGTCGATCGCGACCGAATGCGTCGCGACGGGGATCGTGATGATGAACATGATCAGCAGGACCAGCATCACGTCGATCAGCGGGGTCGTATTCATCTCGCCCATTGGGCCGGGTTCGGGTGCCTTTGCCATAATGCGCTCTCCCAAGCACTATATGTGACAACATAACACTCGAAAGGGGTGCGTCAATCGGGTTCGGAGGCGATGCCGCCGGAGTTCAGGCGGGAGTGGCGAGCGGCGCAAAAAAAGGGGGCGGATAACACCGCCCCCTTTCGGTTTTTCTGGGTGGCCGGCTTACTTGCCGAACACGCGGTACTTTTCGTTGCCGACGAAACCGAACTTGGTCACGCCCGAGCCCTTGATGATGTTGAGCACGCGGGCCGAGAGGTCGTAGCTCGCGAGCGCCTCGGGTTCGAACTGCAGTTCCGGTTCGACCGCGAAGGCCTTGCTGGCCTCCAGGTTGCGGACCAGCTCGCCATCGTCGATCGCGGTACCGTTCCACAGGATCTCGCCGGCCTGGGTCAGCACGATCTTGTTCTGGATCGGATCGATCATGTCCTCCGGCGGAGGGTTCGGGTTGGGCACCGGCAGATCGATGTCGACCGAGTGGGTGGCAACGGGAATGGTGATGATGAACATGATGAGGAGCACGAGCATGACGTCGATCAACGGCGTCGTGTTCATTTCCATCATCGGGCTGCCATCGTCCTTGCCGCCTGACATTGCCATCGTGAGTTACTCCTGGGTGTACTTGCGCGACCGGCGTCAGCCGTTCGGGTCGACCGGGGTCGAGATGAAGCCGACGGTCGGGTATCCGGCCGCCTGGACGTTGTAGATCGTGCCTGCGACACACTGCCACGGGGCATCCACGTCGCCGCGGATATGGACCTGCGGGATCAGCTCGGGCTCGGCCATGATCGCTTCGGGCCCGCCGGCGCGCTGGACGATCTGGTCGAGGCGGTTGAAGGCCTGGTCGTACAGCTCTTCCGAGGTCACCGGGGTCGTGTTGTTGATGTAGACGCGACACTCGCCGTTACGCGTCGCACCGCCATAACCCGTTCGCTCGACCGAGCCGGTTCGGCCCTGCTCGTCGGTGGTGGTGACGGTGATCAGCAGGTTTTCGACCTTGTTGTCCGATTCGGTCGAGACCATGACCGGGACCTCGAGGTTCTCGATCTGCTGGATCGCGACCGGGATGGCGATGAGGAAGATGATCAGGAGCACCAGCATCACGTCCACGAGGGGCGTGGTGTTGATGTCCGACATCGGCGTCTCGCCGCCTCCGCCGCCTGTCGAAATTGCCATTGGCTTATCCTATCCTGAGACTTGCAATCGGGTGGCGGGGGCGGCGCGCCTGCGCGGCCGCCCCGCGATCCAATGTCAGGCCTTGGGGGGAACGGTAGCCGCCGGACGCGCCGCCGGAGCGGCAGCCGCCTTGCCGGCCTGCTGCGTCGAAGTCGCCGTCAGCACCGCCGGGCGGATCGCACCCTTCGAGTTGATGTTCGCCAGGATGTCGGTCGAGAAACCGGTCATCAGCTCACCGATGCGCTTGTTGCGCGACTGGAGCCAGTTGTAGGCGAGCACCGCGGGAACCGCGACGAGCAGACCGATCGCGGTCATGATCAGCGCTTCGCCGACCGGGCCGGCGACCTTGTCGATCGACGCCGAACCCTCGATGCCGATGTTGATCAGCGCGCGGTAGATACCGATAACCGTACCGAGCAGGCCGATGAACGGCGCGGTCGCGCCGACTGAGGCGAGGAACGGCAGGCCGCCCGCGAGCTTGGCGTTGATCGAATCCTGCGAGCGCTGCAGCGAGCCGACCATCCAGTCGTGCGCTTCCAGGCTGTCGGTCATCTTGCCGTGCGATTCCTCGGCCGAAAGACCATCGTCGACGAGCTGGCGCCAGGCGCTGTTCTTGTCGAGTTTGTTGCGGCCGTCGTTGAGCGTACCGGCACGCCAGAAATCGCTGCGGACCTTCTTGTACTGGTTGAAGATCTTCTGCTGCTCGAGATACTTGGTGATCAGGATATAGAACGATCCGACCGACATGATCACGAGCACGCCGAAGATCGACCAGGCGATCACGCCGCCCTGGTTCATGGCTTCCATGAAGCCGAACGAGTTCTTGGGGGCTTCGCTGCCCGCCGCTGCAAGAAGTTCTGTAATCATTGCGAGTGTCCTCTCAGATAATCGAAAAACGTGAACGCAAGCCTGGGCCGACCGGCGAACCGGCGGCCCGAGCCGTCATTGCGGAATTTCCCAGCGCACCGCGCTCGACCAGGTGTCCGTCGTGGGACGGCCTTCGCCGTCGGTTGCCGGATTGAACCGTGCCCGTCGCTGGATGAGGCGACAAGTGGTCTCGTCGAGATCGGAATGCCCGCTCGACCCGGTTACGTTGCAGCTCGTGACCCGGCCGTCCGCACCGACGCTGACCGAGAAACGGGTCACGCCTTCACGCTCCTCGCGCAGGGCCCGTGCCGGATAGTCATTGGTGTTCGCCCAGCTGCCCGGATTGCCACGCGGAGTAGCGTCCTTGGGCTGCACGCGCGGCGGCGGCGGCGGAGGGGGCGGGCCGACAGGCGCGGCCGGTGGCACACGCAGCACCGGCGGTGCAGGCGGCGGGATCGTCGGCTGTGTCCGGATCGGCGGCGGTGCCGGAGCGATGTTGATCGGCGGCGGCGGCGCGACCGGGGGCGGCGGAGCGGTCTCCGGCATCTCCTCGGGCGGCGGCGGCTCTTCCTCGGGCGGCGGCGGCTCCTCGATGTCCACCGTGGTAACGCGTTCGACCACCTTGTTGACCACGTCGTAAGCGAGGCCGGTGATCAGTGCGTAACCGAGTGCCACATGGATCAGCGCCACAATGATGATGGCGACCATGCGATTGCCGCTCATCTGTTGGTCAGCGTAAGCCATTCAGTTGCATCACTCCATTGCACAGGCCGGAATCACGATTCCGGCAAAAACCCTCTCCTGCCAAGGCCGGGTAGCCTTGCCAAAGAGAATCGCAGACTGTCCACCCTTTGCTGCCGCCGAAAAATCGCCGGCTCGCACGACCGGACTGGACATTTGTTGTCCTTTGTCGGCCCGTCTGGAAATATTGTTTTATAGTGTGCCCAGACGGTCGTTCCCTTAGCTTCGATGCCTACCCCGCGCAAACGCTTTATCGGGCAGTGCGACGGTTAAGGACCGATTCACCGACCATGGCAAGAACCGCTCTGGCGCAATTCGGTTTCTCACCGACTGCGCCTTGTGCGAGAACGGGACCATGAGCTTGAACCGATTCCATTCTGTTTGCGCGGCGACTGCCTGCGCGTTCCTCGCGCTTCCGGCCGCGGCCCAGGCCCCAGCGGCGACGGCGCCGAGCTATGCCGACCTGGCCGACCTGGCCGACCCGGCTGTCGCGGTGATCCATGCGCGAATCCGAAAGCAGGCGACGGTCGAGCCGGAACGTGCGCCCGGCCTCGCCCCCGGGCATGTCCGGCTGTACCTCGAGGCGGAGACGGTCGCGCTGTTGACCGGGTCCGCGCCGATCGGCGGGGCGCTGCGCTACCTGGTCGACCTGCCGCTCGACGAGAAGGGCCGCGCGCCGAAGCTCAAGAAGCGCGATGTGCTGCTGTTCACCCGCGCCGCCAGCGGGCGTCCCGGCGAGATCGCGCTGGTCGCGCCCGATGCCCAGCTCGACTGGTCGCCCGAACTCGAGGCGCGGCTGCGTCCGATCCTGGCCGAACTGGCGGACCCCGATGCGCCCGTCGCCGTAACCACCGTGCGCGAGGCGCTGTCGGTCCCCGGCAACCTGGTGGGCGAATCGGAAACCCAGTTTTTCGTCGGTACCGAGGGTGCGGGCCCGCTCTCGATCACGGTCGTCCACCGCCCCAACATGGCGCCGGTCTGGGGCGTATCGCGCAGCGAGATCGTCGACCAGGCCGCCGAACCGCCCCGTCCGGATACGCTTGGCTGGTACCGCCTCGCCTGCTTCCTGCCGCGCGACCTGCCGCGCGAGGCGAACCTCACCGCCGATGCGGGTGCCCGCGCGCGTGCGATGGCCGACTACCGCTTCGTGCGCGACCAGCTCGGGCCGTGCCCGCGCAACCGCAGCTAGCGTTTCGCCAAGACAAACTGGTTCCCTCGACCCGGTTGTGCGCGGTAGGGCACGGGCGATGAAACGAACCCCCTTCTTTCGCCATGGCTGAACCGCTGCGCATCGCCCTGGCGGGCCTCGGTACCGTCGGCGCAGGCGTTATTCGCCTGCTCGACACCAATGCCGTGCTCGTTGCCGCGCGCGCCGGCCGGCCAATCGAGATCGTCGCCGTCAGCGCGCGCAGCCGCAACCGCGACCGGGGCGTCGACATCGCCCGGTTCGACTGGGTCGACGATATGACCGGTCTGGCCGAACGTGCGGACGTCGACGTGGTGGTCGAGTTGGTCGGCGGAGCGGACGGCCCCGCACTGGCGCTGGCGCGGCGGGCGATCGGGGCAGGCAAGGGCCTTGTCACCGCCAACAAGGCGATGGTCGCGCACCACGGCCTGGAACTGGCCGAGGCAGCCGAGGCGGCCGGCGCGCCCCTGAAGTTCGAGGCGGCGGTCGCGGGCGGGATTCCGGTGGTCAAGGGCCTGCGCGAAGGCACCGCCGCGAACGCGATCGAGCGCATCTATGGCGTGCTCAACGGCACTTCGAACTACATCCTTTCCACCATGGAGGCGACCGGGGCCGACTTCGGCGATACGCTCGCCGAGGCGCAGCGGCTCGGATATGCCGAGGCCGATCCGACTTTCGATGTCGAGGGCACCGACGCCGCGCACAAGCTCGCGATTCTCGCTGCGATCGCGTTCGGCGCGCGGATGGATTTCGGGGCGGTCGAGTGCGAGGGGATCGCCCGCGTGCGTGCGGCCGACATCGCCCAGGCCGACCGGCTCGGCTACGTCGTCCGGCTGGTCGGCATGGCCGACTGCGAAGGCGGCACCAACGGCGCCCTGCGCCTGCTCCAGCGGGTCAAGCCGTGCCTCGTCCCAAAGGGGCACCCCCTGGCGCATGTGACCGGCGCGACCAATGCAGTCGTAGCGGAGGGCAATTTCTCCGGCCGCCTGCTGTTCCAGGGCGCGGGTGCCGGCGACGGGCCGACAGCGAGCGCGGTCGTCGCGGACCTGATCGACATCGCCCGGGGCGAGGCCGGCGCGCCGTTCTCGGTCCCCGTCGCCGATCTCGTGCCGATGGCGCCGGCGGCGGGGGGCGAGCGGACCGGGCGCACTTATCTCCGCTTTACCGTCAAGGACCGACCCGGAGTGCTGGCTGAGATGACCGCCGCCATGCGCGACGCCGGTGTCTCGATCGAGAGCCTGATTCAGGAAGGCCGGGTCGAGGAGGGCGGCGAGGTGCTGGTGGCTCTGGTCGCCCACGAGGGGCCGGAGAAGAATGTCGCCCATGCGCTCGAATTGCTGCGCGATTCGGACAGCCTAACCGCGCCGCCGCTGACGATGCAGATCATCGCCTGAGGCGGGTCACTCCGGCGTCGGCTCCGCGGTCGGCGCAGGGTCCACCGGATTGCCGTCGTTGCCGACCGGCGGCAGACCGCGCGCGATCCGGTCGGCATCCGAGCCCGGAGGCGCTTCGGGCAGCGCGCTGAAATCGACCACGATCGCGGGCGGCGGCGGGCATTTCTGCAGGCCCGGGATGCACAGGCTGCCTACGGTCGGCGGCCCCCTGAAGATGCCCGGCCCGGCGACGTCGGGTGCCTTGGGGTCGCCCTTGTTCATCGTCTCGCGGGCATAGTCATTCTCGGCATCGCGGTCGGAGCGGACGCGGAACTGGCTTTGCTCCTGCTCCTCGGCGCAGACGACGATTTCCTCTTCGCTCCCCTGTGGCTGGCAGCGCGGCTCGGGTCGCTGCGGACCGTAGGCTTCATCCGCCGCCTCGATCGCCCGTTCGGCCGTTGTCGGCTGGGCGGCGAGGGGCCCCGCCCATGCGATCAGGAGAGGAAGCAGCCACCGGACATTCCTCGACATTCGGCGGCTCCCTGCTAAAGCGCCGCCAAGCTGACGAGAGGGGCTGAATCCGAAATGAACAAGCCGAGCAAATCCAATACGCTCGACCGGGTGCTGGTGCTCGAAATGGTCCGCGTGACCGAGGCCGCTGCCATCGCCGCGTCGAAGCTGATCGGGCGCGGCGACGAGAAGGCTGCCGATGCCGCCGCGGTCGAGGCGATGCGCGCGGCCTTCGACACGCTCTACATGGACGGGACCGTGGTAATCGGCGAGGGCGAGCGCGACGAGGCGCCGATGCTCTACATCGGCGAGAAGGTCGGGGGCGCGCCGGGCAAGGGGCCGAAAATCGACATCGCGCTCGATCCGCTGGAAGGCACTACCATCACCGCCAAGGCCGGGCCCAACGCGCTCGCGGTGCTGGCGGCGGCGGAAGAGGGATGCCTCCTCAACGCGCCCGATACCTACATGGACAAGCTGGCGATCGGGCCGGGCTATCCCGAGGGGATCATCAGCCTCGACAAGTCGATCAGCGAGAACGTCCACGCGGTCGCCGCGGCCAAGGGCGTCGAGCCCAAGGACATCATCGTCTGCGTGCTCGACCGGCCGCGGCACGCATCGATCATCGAGGAACTGCGCGGGCTCGGCTGCGGCGTCGTGCTGATCGGCGACGGCGACGTCGCAGGCGTCATCGCCACCACCAATCCCGACACCACCATCGACATGTACATGGGCCAGGGCGGGGCGCCCGAGGGCGTACTCGCTGCTGCGGCGCTGCGCTGCGTCGGCGGGCAGTTCAACGGCCGACTGGTGTTCCGCAACGAGGACGAGAAGGCGCGCGCGCGCCGCTGCGGGATCGAGGATTTCGACCGCATCTACAAGCTGGAAGACCTGGCCCGCGGCGACTGCATCTTTGCCGCCACCGGCGTCACCTCGGGCTCGCTGCTCGACGGGGTCAAGCGCCTGCGTGGGGGGATCATGACCACCGAAAGCGTGGTCATGCGCGCCAGCAGCGGCACCGTGCGCTGGATCAAGGGCGAGCACCGCACCGGCTGATCGGGCAAAAGGAACAGCGTCCGGTTGCAATCGCGTGACAGCCGCCTAGACGCGGTGGCGCATCCAGCCACGGGGATTCGCACACCATGAAGATCATGTCGGGCAACTCGAACCTGCCGCTCGCACGCGCGGTGGCGGAATATCTCGAGCTGCCACTGACGGATGCCAGCGTGCGTCGGTTCGCCGACGAGGAGGTCTTCGTCGAGATCCACGAGAACGTGCGCGGCGAGGATGTGTTCGTGATCCAGCCGACCAGCTTCCCGGCCAACGACAACCTGATGGAACTGCTGATCTGCGTCGATGCGCTCAAGCGCGCCTCGGCCAAGCGGATCACGGCGGTGGTGCCGTACTTCGGCTACGCCCGGCAGGACCGGAAACCCGGCCCGCGCACGCCAATCAGTGCCAAGCTGGTCGCCAACCTCGTCACCCAGGCGGGTGCCGACCGGGTGCTTGCGGTCGATCTGCACGCGGGCCAGATCCAGGGCTTCTTCGATATCCCGACCGACAACCTCTATGCCGCCCCGGTCATGGCGGCGGACATCCAGGCTCGCTATGGCGACCGCGAGCTGATGGTCGTCAGCCCCGACGTCGGCGGCGTGGTCCGCGCCCGCGCGCTGGCCAAGCGGCTCGACAATGCGCCGCTGGCAATCGTCGACAAGCGTCGCGACCGGCCGGGCGAAAGCGAGGTCATGAACATCATCGGCGAGGTCAAGGGCCGCCACTGCATCCTGATCGACGACATCGTCGATTCGGGCGGGACGCTGTGCAACGCTGCCGCGGCCCTGCTCGATGCTGGTGCAAGCTCGGTCGCCGCGTACATCACCCACGGCGTGCTGTCGGGCGGGGCAGTTGCCCGGGTCAACGGGTCGCGGCTGACCGAACTGGTCATTACCGACACTATCCGCCCGACCGACGCGGCGCTCGATTCGGATCGCATCCGCATCCTCACCGTCGCCCCGCTGATCGGCGAGGCGATCCGGCGGATCGCGGACGAAAGCTCGGTCTCGAGCCTGTTCGACTGATCAGGCTGCGGTCTGGCGCCAGGGATAGGCGTCGCCCGGGCGCATCCGGTCGAGTTCTTCCAGCCGGCGCGCCTGGCGGATCTCCAGCGTGTTGGTCATCAGCGGCTGGGGCCGCTGGACGAACTGCATCGGCGTCATGCCGAAGAAGTCGATGAAGTCGCGCGTGAGGTGCGACTGGTCGTAGTACCGCAGCGCCACCGCGTCCGCCTCCTCGGCATCGGCAACCCCGCGCAGCGCGGCGGCCATGTCGAGCGCACGCGCGCGTCGCAGAACCTGCTTGGGCGACATCCCGAAATAGCGCCGGACGATCCGCTCGAGCCGCCGCTTCGAGCATTCGAGCTGGTCGGCAATGTCGCCGATCTTCTGGTTCGGGTTCTCGAACGCGGCGAGGTCGAATGCGCTGGTAACGGCCTCCGGTGCCCGCGCGCCGCGTTTCGCGATCCGGGGGATCATGTCGCGCTCGAGCGTGTCGAGCCATTCATCCGGCTCGCCGTCCGGATCGAACTTGGCCAGGAGCTCCTCGCTGTCGCCGCCCAGGTCTTCGAACGGCACCACGCGGTCGATCACCGTGCCGGCCGAAGGACCGCCGAGAACGTGGCACGCACCCGGCCGGAAGGCGATTCCGACCGCCGCGAATCGCCCGCGCACGGTCACCGGCATACGGCGCGACTGCGAACCGAACAGGAGTACGCTGCGGCCGTAGTCCTCGTCGCCATCGCGCGTCGTCGCACTCGAGCTGCCGTGCAACATCACGCGTATGCTTGCCGTATCGGCAACAAGCCCGCAGTCGATCGCCAGGCCGTCGGGAAGGTCCATCCGCGTCGCATATAGCCGTGCCACCCACGGCGACAGCGCCGGTCCCGCCGCGCGATTGACCGAATGCGCGGTTCCTTCGGGAATAACCGAGGATTCGAGGTCCTCGCCCGTTTGCGCGCTCCGAAGAGTGGAATGGTACATCGCTGAATCGCCCCGTTGACCCGCATGTGCTGAGGCAGGGGGATTGTCGCAAGCCGAAATAAATTCCGTGATGGCGGTCACAGGTCGTCGAGCGGGGAAGCGGCCGATCGCCACGGCGCCGCGGCGCCGGGTTCGAGACGGCACAGTTCCTCCAGCCTGCGCGCCTGGCGCTGTTCCAGCGTGATCGTCAGCAGCGGGCGCGGCTTCGCACGGAATTCGCGCGGGGTCACCCCGAAGAAGGCGGCGAACTCGCGGATCAGGTGCGACTGGTCGAAGTAGCGCAGCATCATCTCCGCTTCCTCGGCATCGTCGGCCACGCCGCAGAGCTGGGCGGCGAGGTCGAGCGCGCGGGCACGGCGCAGCACTTGCTTGGGCGTCAGCCCGAAGTCGCGTTTGACCAGCCGCTCGAGCCGCCGCAGGTTGATGCCTTGGCTCTCGGCGAAGTGCGCCAGCGACAGTCCCGGATCGGCGAAGGCAGCGAGGTCGAACGCAGCCGTGACCGGATCGGGCAGCTCGGGCTGCACCCGTGCGATGTAGCGCCGCAGCGCCTCCTCCATCGCCTGGTTCCAGTCCTCGGGCGAATGTGCTTCCGAAAAGGTTGCGCGCAGGTCGTCCTGCATCAGGCCGAAGAGGTCGACCTGCTCGATCCGGTCGACGATTTCGTCCGCCCGCCGTCCGGTCAGAGCGTGAAAGGCCCCCGGACGCAGGCCGAAGCCCGCGGACATCACATCGCCGGTGCAGGTCAGCGGCATGAATTTCGACTGCTGACCGAACAGCAGCACTTCGTCGGCGTAGCTGTGATGGCCGGTCGCCGTCATCGCGGTCCAGCGCGCGTCGAAGATCGCGCGGACATAGATCATGTCGTTGCACATGCCGCAGGCGATCTGGCTGCCCGGCGAATTGTAGATCTTGGCCGAGACAAGCCGTGCGACCCAAGGTGCGAGGTCTGCTGCAGGCGCGCGGTTGGCCGACAGGGGCGCGCCGCGCACCGAAATGCCCGAAAGCGGCGCCATCCCGCGGCGCAGGATCTCCTCGTCGGTGAATTGCGCACCCATCGCCTGCGGCGTGCTCCCCGTTTTATGGCCTCACGATAGCGCGGGTTTCGTGCCGTCCGTCAAGCATTCCGTAGCGACGGGGAGAATTCAACGCCCCGCTTGACCGCACCCGCGGCCTTGCCCATCGCTCGCGCATGACTGCAACTGCCGAGATCGCCTTCGCCAATCGCCTCGCCGACGCCGCCGGTGCGGCCATTCGCCCGCTGTTCCGCGGGGTGTGGAGCGAGGAGCAGAAGGCCGACCGCAGCTTCGTGACCGAGGCCGATCGCGCGGCCGAGGCGGCCATGCGCGCGCTGATCGAGGCGGAGCGGCCAGCGGACGGCATCGTCGGCGAGGAATACGGGACCGTGCGGGAAGGCGCGGCGCGGCAGTGGGTGCTCGACCCGATCGACGGAACGACCAGCTTCATCGCCGGACGGCCGATCTTCGGCACGCTGATCGCGCTGTTGCAGGACGGCTGGCCGGTGCTCGGCGTGATCGACCAGCCGGTGGCGGGAGAGCGCTGGGTGGGCACGATTGGCGGCGACACCACCTTTAACGGCAAGCCGGTCCGCACGCGCGCCTGTCGGGACCTTTCCGATGCGGTGCTCGCGACGACCTCGCCGCACCTGTTCTCGGGCGACGAGGTCGACCATTTCATGGCGCTCGCCAAGTCGGTTGCGGAGCGCAAGATCGTCTACGGCGGCGATTGCTACAATTACGGCCTCGTCGCCTCGGGCCATGTCGACGTGGTGTGCGAGGCGGGTCTCAAGCTGTACGATTTCGCCGCGCTGGTGCCCGTGGTCGAGGGCGCCGGCGGAACCATGTGCGACTGGAACGGCGAACCGCTCCACGCGGGCAGCACCGGCGAGGTCTTGGCGCTGGGCGACCCGGCGCGGCTCGAGGACGTGCTGGAGGCGATGCATGGGTGAGCGCGGTCGCTTAGGAGAATCCTAAACGCTGGAGGTTAAGGCCAAATCCGGCACAAGCGACCGGAGCGACATGGCTACCCTTGCGACCCCCGTGACAGGTCCCGAACGGCATCGCTCCGCGCAATCATTGCGCCGACCGATGGCGCTTGCGCTCGCCGCGTTCCCCCTCTTGCTGATAGCGCTCGTCTCGCTTGTCGAACTGGCGCTCGCCGACCGCAAGTACGGCCTGTTTACCGGCGGCTTCGGCCAGTCGCGCGCCGTGAATTCCATAGGCGAAGCCGGGCTATTTTTTGCAGGCTACCTCGCGGCACAGACGATCGTGGCCTTGGCAGGCTGGGCGCTGGCGTGTCGTCTGGCGCGCGGGCGGCCCGGGTGGGTTGCGATGTTCGTATTCGCGCTGACCAACGGAGCAATGTTCTGCGCGTTGCTTGCAGCGCAGTACCAGCTCCATTCCTATTTCAGCGACGCGGTCGGGTTCGCGCTGATCAAGCAGCTTGGCGGCGGCAGCATGGTCGATGCGATCAAGTACGGCTTGAGCGAGATCGGCGTGGCACTGATGGCGCTGGTTGGGGCTGCGTTGGCCGCGTGGATCGTATGGCGGGTGCTGGGCCGCCTGCTGCACGCCGATATGGCGCCTGCGCGCGGACCGCGTCGCTGGCACTGGCTGCTCGCAGTGCCGACATTTCTCGCGCTTGCCCTGGTCCTGCCGCGCACCGGCAGCGACGCCGCCTTCGGCCTCAACCGCACGCTCGCTTGGCAGGCGCTCGGCGGCACGCTCGACCGGCTGACCGATTTCGACCGCGACAGCTACGGCCTGTTCGGCATCCAGTACGATAGCGCCCCGTTTGATCCGTTGCGCCACCCGCTCGCGCTCGACATCCCGGGCAACGGCATCGACGAGGACGGTTACGGCGGAGATCTCGAGCTCGTGCCGCTTCCGGCCCCTCTTCCGGCACAGGTGTTCAGCGGCGATCGGCCGCATGTCGTGGTGGTGGTGCTCGAATCGACCCGCGGCGACGTGCTCGGCAAACGCGTGAACGGCCGCGCCGTCGCACCCAACCTGGAGGCGCTGGCGGCCTCGGGATCGGTGGCCAACCCGGTTTACAGCCACGTCGGTTTCACCACCGAATCCCTCAAATCGCTGTTCTCGGGACAGCTTGTCCCGCGCACCGGTGACCCCTCGGTGTTCGGCGACCTGAAGACGAGCGGCTACCGGATCGGCGTGTTCTCCGGCCAGCCGGAGGATTTCGGCGGCATTTCCGAAACAGTCGCGATGCGCGCCTCGGCCGATGTGCATGTCGACGCCGAGACGCTGCGCGAGAAGCGCGCCTTCGATTTCGCCGCCAAGGGCTCGCTGATTGTCGACGAGCGGCACCTCGTGGCCGAATTCGATCGGCGGTTCGCGAACGGGCCATGGGCCGCGCCGCAACTCGTCTACTTCAATTTCCAGTCCGCACACTTTCCCTACAATCACGAAGGGATTCCGGCGCGGGTGACCGACCGTCCGCTGGCGCGCGGCGCGATCGCGGCGGACCGCGCTGACGAAGTCCAGGCGACGTACTGGAACGCGGTCGCCAATGCCGACGCCTGGCTGGGCGAGGTCATCGCGCGGCTGAAGGAGAAGGGCGTGTGGGACCAGACCCTGCTGATCGTCACCGGTGACCACGGCGAGGATTTGTTCGAGGACGGCTTCCTCGGCCACGGCCACGTCATCAACGCGCGCCAGAACGGGACCCTGCTGGTGGCGAATCGGCCCGGCGTCCTGCCCGAGGGGCCGCTGGGGTTGTCCGATGTCCGCGCGATCCTGGCCGCTGCGATCCGCGGGCAATCACCCGTCCGCACGGTTGTCGCGCCGTTCATGCATATCGGGCCACTCGACACGCCGACCGCAATCGGCCTCGCGGGACCCGATGGCCAGTTGACCAGCCTGCGGCTCGATACCGGCGAGGCGTGCCTGGTCGAACAGCGCCGCTGCACGCCCTATGCGGCGCTCGCCGGCACGGCGAAGGCCCGTGTCGATGGTGTCGTCGCGCGCTGGGGCTCCGAACGCTGGCGCGAACGCCAGCGGCGTTGAGGCACCACTCGCGCCGCCCGGCGTTGGCGGTGCATGAACGACAAGACCATTGCGATCACCGGAGCGGGGGCCGGCATCGGCCGCGGCCTCGCGCTGCATTTCCATGCCCTCGGCTGGCGCGTCGCCGCGATCGATCGCGACCGAAAGGCGCTGGCGGAACTCGCCGCGCTGCTGCGGGGAGAACGCTGCCTCACCGCCGTCTGCGACGTCGGCAGCGAGAAGCAGGTTATCGGCGCCTTCGCGCGGATTGAGAAATGGCTAGCAGATGCGCAACTCGCTGCGCTGGTCAACAACGCGGGCGTGGCCGATCCATATTCCGGACCGCTCGCAGACCTCTCGCTGGCCGACTGGCGCAAGTGGATCGATGCTAGCCTTACCGCTGCCTTTCTGTGCAGTAGAGCAGCATTGCCCCTGCTGCTTCGCGGCGAGGGAGCTAGCGTCGTGAATGTATCCTCGACCCGCTCGCGGCAATCGGAGCGGGACACTTTTGCCTATGCGGCGGCCAAAGGCGGCCTCGATGCGCTTACCCATGCAATGGCGGTCTCGCTCGGCCCTGAGGTGCGCGTCAACGCCGTGGCGCCCGGCTGGATCGAGACGGGGCCGTGGCAGAAGGCCGCGCAACGCAAAGAGCCCGAGCATCGTCCGGTGGATCGCGAGCAGCACCCCGCGGGGCGCGTCGGTCGGGTCGAGGACATCGCCGCCGCCGTGGAGTGGCTCGTCGGTCCGGGGGGCGGCTTCGTCACCGGCCAGCGGATCGTGGTCGACGGCGGGATGAGCGTGAAGATGATCTACGCCGGTTGAGGCGAGGCTTGCATTTCGCGCGCAGATCGCTAGACGCGCCCGCTTCACCGACACGCATTGCTGTGCCGGCCTGGCCAAAAGGGCTGCCAGGGCTGGCTCGACGTGTCTCTGACCAGGAGATGAAAATGCCCAAGATGAAGACCAAGAGCGGCGTCAAGAAGCGCTTCAAGCTCACCGCCACCGGCAAGGTCAAGCACGGGGTCGCCGGCAAGCGCCACCGCCTGATCAGCCACAACGCGAAGTATATTCGTACCAACCGCGGAACCACCGTCCTGTCGGATGCCGACAGCCGCACGGTGAAGAAGTGGGCCCCCTACGGGCTCGACTGAGCGCGCGTACCAAGGAGTAACGAAATATGCCTCGCATCAAACGCGGCGTCACCACGCGCCAGAAGCACAAGCGGCTGCTCGAACAGGCCAAGGGCTATCGCGGTCGCCGGAAGAACACCATCCGTGTCGCCCGTCAGGCGGTCGAGAAGGCCGGGCAGTATGCCTACCGCGACCGCAAGACCAAGAAGCGCAACTTCCGCGCGCTGTGGATCCAGCGCATCAACGCGGCGGTCCGCGCAGAGGGCCTGACCTACTCGCAGTTCATGCACGGCACCAAGCTTGCCGGGATCGAACTCGACCGCAAGGTCATGGCCGACCTCGCGATGAACGAAGGCGCGGCTTTCGCGGCGATCATCGCTCAGGCGAAGAAGGCGCTGCCCGCCTGATTGCGGCAGGCCATGGCGAAATGACGAGGGCGGCCCGCAACGGCCGCTCTTTTCTTTTGCCCACAAGCCGCTACAGCGGCCCCGGGTTGTAAGAATACGACATGCCCTGGGGAGGGCGACATGGGTCGCCAATGCGAGATCGCGGTGCGGTTCCATGAGCCGCCCGAAGACTTGAGACGGTTTTTCACGACATTCTACCGGGCCGAGTTCGTTTGCCCGGACGGTGCGGTGCGCGATGCGCTCCAGCCGGAATGGGCCGGGCTGCGGTTCTTCGACCACGCGGGCGTTTCGAGCCGGATCGAAGGCGGCGATTCGATCCGCGACGTTTCGTTCAGCGCGATGGGCCCCACCAGCGTGCCGGTGCAGTTTTCGCTGCCAACCGTGCAGATGTGGGGTATCGGCTTGTTGCCGCTGGGCTGGGCGACCTTCATGGACGAGCCTGCCAGCGCCTATGCCAACCGGATTTTCGACGGGCGGCAGGAAGCGGCGTTCGCGCGCTTCGTGCCGCTCGCCGATACGCTGACCGGCGATGCCGCCCGCGAGGATGAGGAACTCGGCCGGATCGTGGATTTCTTCCGCCACCGGCTCGCGCGGCACGAGCCCGAGGATCCGCGCGTGCTGGCCATTCACCAGGTCCTCGTCGACCCCTTCCTGCCCGACGTCGCCGGGATGGTCGAACGCACCGGGCTCAACCCCCGCACGCTGGAGCGGGTCTGCCGCCGCGCCTTCGGCTTCTCGCCGAAGAAGCTGTTGCGCCGCCAGCGCTTCATGCGCAGCCTCGCGCAGTTCATGCTCGACCCCTCGCTCGGATGGATCGGGGCGATCGACGCGCTCTATTTCGACCAGAGCCATTTCGTGCGCGATTGCCGCGAATTCCTCGGAATGACCCCGAGCGAATATGCCGCGCAGGACCATCCCGTGCTGGCTGCCTTCATGCGCGAGCGGCTCAAGGCGCACGGATCGGCGGCGCAGACGCTCGACGTGCCGAGCTAGCACCTTTGCCTTCGCGCGCGTTTGCCGCTAGCGGCGCACGCGATGAACGAACTGGATTCCCGCAAGGTGCAGGCGCTCGCCGCAATCGCCGCCGCCGCGACGCTCGACGCGGTCGAGGCGCTGCGCGTCGAGGCATTGGGCAAGCAGGGCTGGATCAGCCTCGCGCTCAAGACGCTTGGCGCGATGTCGCCCGACGAACGCACCGCGCAGGCCCCTGCCATCCAGGCCGCGCGCGCCGAAGTTGCCGAGGCGCTGGCCGCTAAGAAGGATTCGCTCGAGCGCGCCGACCTCGAACGACGGCTGGCGAGCGAGCGGCTCGACCTGACCCTGCCCGCGCCCGAGGCACCGCGCGGCAGCGTCCACCCAGTCAGCCAGGTGATGGACGAACTGGCCGAAATCTTTGCCGACCTCGGCTTCTCGGTCGCGACCGGGCCGGAGATCGAGGACGACTGGCACAACTTCACCGCGCTCAACATGGCGGAGACGCATCCGGCGCGCGCGATGCACGACACGTTCTATTTCCCGGACGTCGATGCCGAGGGCCGGCGGATGTTGCTGCGCACGCATACCTCGCCCGTTCAGATCAGGAGCATGGTCGAGCAGGGCGCGCCGCTGCGGATCATCGCGCCAGGGCGCGTCTATCGCAGTGACAGCGACGCGACGCACACGCCGATGTTCCACCAGGTCGAGGGGCTGGTGATCGACCGGGGCATCCACCTCGGCCACCTCAAGTGGACGCTGGAAACCTTCCTCAAAGCCTTCTTCGAGCGCGACGACATCGTGCTGCGCCTGCGCCCGAGCTACTTCCCGTTCACCGAACCCTCGGTCGAAGTCGACGTGGGCTGGCAGGATGTGGGCGGGCGCCGAGTGCTCGGCGGTGATGGAGACGCGCCCGGGCATGGCTGGATGGAACTGCTCGGCAGCGGGATGGTCAACCGGCGCGTGCTGGAATTCGCCGGCCTAGATCCCGAGGAGTGGCAGGGCTTCGCGTTTGGCGTCGGTGTCGACCGCCTCGCCATGCTCAAGTACGGGATGGACGACCTGCGCGCCTTCTTCGACGGGGACGGGCGCTGGCTGGCGCATTACGGCTTCTCGCACCTCGACCAGCCGACGCTTTCCGCAGGCGTAGGGGCTAAAGAGACGGGGACTCGCGCATGAAGTTCTCGCTCGAATGGCTGAAGGACCACCTCGAGACCGACGCCTCGGTCGCCGAGATCGCCGCTGCGCTCAACGCGATCGGGCACGAGGTCGAGGGGATCGAGGACCCGGCGGATCGCCTCAAGGGTTTCCTGATCGCGAAGGTCCTGACCGCCGCGCGCCACCCCGATGCCGACAAGTTGCAGGTGCTTACGGTCGACACCGGGGACGGCGAGCCGCTCCAGGTCGTCTGTGGCGCGCCCAATGCGCGGGCCGGGATGCTCGGCGTGCTCGGCCTGCCCGGTGCGGTCGTGCCCGCCAACGGCCTGGAATTGCGCAAGAGCGCGATCCGCGGCGTCGAATCGAACGGGATGATGTGCTCGACCCGCGAGCTGGAGCTGGGCGACGACCACGACGGCATCATCGAGCTGCCCGCTGACGCGCCTGTCGGAACGAGCTTCGCGAACTACCACGGGGCCTCGCCGGTTATCGAGGTGGCGATCACGCCCAACCGGCCCGACTGCATGGGCGTTTACGGCATCGCGCGCGATCTCGCGGCGGCCGGGCTGGGCACGCTGAAGCCGATCGCAGTGCCGCAAATCGCGGCGAGCGGCGCCTGCCCGGTCGAAATTCGCACCGACGATCCCGCAGGCTGCCCGGCGTTCTATGGACGCGTGATCAAGGGGGTGACCAACGGTGCCAGCCCCGAATGGCTGCAGCGCCGCCTGCTCGCGGCGGGGCAGCGGCCGATTTCGGCGCTGGTCGATGTGACCAACTACCTCATGCTCGGCTACGGCCGTCCGGCGCACGCCTATGACCTGGCCAAGCTGACCGGTGCGGTGGTCGCGCGGCGCGCGAAGCCGGGCGAACAGGTGCTGGCGCTCAACGAGAAGACCTACACCCTCGACGACACGATGACCGTGATCGCCGACGACACGGGCGTCCACGATATCGCGGGCATCATGGGCGGCGAGCATTCGGGCGTTTCCGCGGACACCACCGATGTCCTGCTGGAAATCGCCTATTTCGATCCGACGCGGATCGGCGTGACGGGGCGCAAGCTCGGCCTTTCCAGCGATGCGCGCACGCGGTTCGAGCGCGGGGTCGACCCGGCGTTTCTCGATACCGGGCTGGAACTGCTGACCGCACTGATCGTCGAAACCTGCGGCGGCGAAGCGAGCGAGGTCGTACGCGCGGGTTCGCCGCCGAGCGAGGCGAAGGTGATCGCATTCGATCCGGCGCTGACGCAGCGGCTAGGCGGCGTCGCCATCGACGAGGCGGAGCAGCGCCGCATCCTCGAAGCGCTTGATTTTGCCGTGAGCGACGACTGGCAGGTGATCTGCCCTCTGCGCCGCCACGATATCGAGGGCCCCGCCGACCTCGTCGAGGAAGTCGTCCGCATCCACGGGCTCGACAAGGTCGCCAGCACGCCGCTGCCCCGCGCCGAGGGCGTGGCGAAGCCGACCGCCAGCCCGCTCCAGCTAACCGAGCGCAAGCTGCGCCGCGCGGCTGCCGCGCGCGGGCTGAACGAGGCGGTGACCTGGTCCTTCCTGCCGCAGGCCGACGCCGATCACTTTGCCGACGGAAACGGCGGCCTGTGGGTGCTCGACAACCCGATCAGCGAGGACATGAAGGCGATGCGTCCCTCGCTGCTCCCCGGCCTGATCGCCGCCGCCAAGCGCAACGCCGACCGCGGCGCGGCGGGCAGCCGCCTGTTCGAGATCGGCCGTCGCTACCTGCGCGGGGAGGCCGGGGCGAGCGACGAGCGACCGACGCTGGGCGTGGTGCTCGCGGGCGAGAAGGCACCGCGCGGCTGGTCACAGGGCAAGGCGCAAGGCTTCGACGCCTTCGACGCCAAGGCCGAGGTTCTCGCCTTGCTCGAAGCCGTCGGGGCGCCGGTCGCGAACCTTCAGGTCATGGGCGAGGCAGGTCCGCAGTTCCACCCGGGCCAGTCCGCCACGCTGCGTCTCGGGCCCAAGACCGTGATCGCCCGCTTCGGAACGCTGCATCCGGCAACGCTCAAGGCGTTCGATATCGACGGCCCGGTCGTTGCTGCGGAGATATTTCTCGACGCGATCCCGGGCAAGAAGGCCGGCAGCTTCGCGCGCGCTGCCTACACCCCGCCCGCACTTCAGCCGGTGACCCGCGACTTCGCGTTTCTGGTGCCCGCCGATCTGCCTGCGGGCGACCTGGTCCGCGCCGTGCGCGGGGCGGACAAGGCGACCATCGTCGCGGCCCGCGTGTTCGACGTCTTTGCCGGGCAGGGCGTGCCCGAAGGCAAGCAGTCGGTCGCGGTCGAGGTCGTCCTGCAACCGGGCGACAAGAGCTTCACCGATGCTGAGATCAAGGCCACTTCGGACAAGGTCGTCGCGGCTGCTGCCAAGCTTGGTGCGGAGTTGAGAGGATGAAGACGGCTCTCGTTACTGGCGCCACCGCAGGCATCGGCGCCGCCACCGTGCGCGCGCTGGTCGCGAGTGGTTGGCGCTGTATCGCCACCGGTCGGCGGACCGAGCGGCTCGCGGCGCTCGTCGCAGAACTGGGCGCGGACAAGGTCCATGCTGCCGTGTTCGACGTGCGCGACAGCGAGGCGCTCGATGCTGCGCTGGCCGCGCTGCCCGAGGCCTTCCGCGACATCGACCTGCTGGTGAACAACGCGGGCCTCGCGCAGGGTCTTTCGCCAGCGCAGGAGGCCAGCCTCGCCGACTGGCAGACGATGATCGACACCAATGTCACCGCGATGGTCACGATCACGCGCAAGCTGCTGCCCGGCCTGATCGCGCGCAAGGGCGCGATCATCGCGATCGGCTCGGTCGCGGGCAGCTACCTCTATCCGGGCGGCAACGTCTATGCAGGGTCCAAGGCGTTCGCGAACCACTTCACCCTCGCCCTGCGCGCGGACCTGCACGGCACGGGCGTGCGCGTGACCAGCATCGAGCCGGGTATGGTCGAGACCGAGTTCACGCTGGTCCGAACCGGCAGCCAGGAGGCGAGCGACAAGCTCTATGCGGGCGTCAATCCGATGACTGCCGAGGATATCGCGAACACGATCACGTGGATCGCCGAGCTGCCGCCGCACCTCAATATCAACCGCATCGAATTGATGCCGGTAAACCAAGATTTTGCCGGTTTCCGGGTGGCGCGGGAGCACCGCTAACCGTCACCCCAGCGAAAGCTGGGGTCGCTTGCGGGCATCCCGGACTTCGCTGCACGCGATCCCAGCTTTCGCTGGGATGACGAAAGAGAAGATCATGTCCAACCCCCAGAACTCCAGGCGCACCTTCGCCATCATCTCGCACCCCGACGCGGGCAAGACCACGCTGACCGAGAAGCTGCTGCTGACCGGCGGCGCGATCCATCTTGCGGGCGAGGTCAAGGCGCGCGGGCAGGCGCGGCGGGCGCGGTCGGACTGGATGAAGATCGAGCAGCAGCGCGGCATCTCGGTCACCTCCAGCGTGATGACCTTCGAGCGCGACGGGATCACCTTCAACCTGCTCGACACGCCAGGGCACGAGGATTTCAGCGAGGACACCTATCGCACGCTGACCGCCGTCGATTCCGCGATCATGGTGATCGACGCGGCCAAGGGGATCGAGCCGCAGACGCGCAAGCTGTTCGAGGTCTGCCGCCTGCGGTCGGTGCCGATCATCACCTTCGTCAACAAGGTCGATCGCGAGGGGCGGCCGGTGTTCGAACTGCTCGACGAGATCGCCGACATGCTTGCGCTCGATGTTAGCCCGCAGGCCTGGCCGGTGGGCATGGGCGGCGAATTCCAGGGCGTGCTCGATTTCGCCAGCGGCACCGTGGCACGGCCCGAGGGGCCGTCGAAGGAGTTTCACGGGCAACGCGACGCCGATCCCGCGCTTCCGGACGACATTGCCGAGAACGTCGAACTGGCGCAGGTCGGCTATCCCGAATTCGATCTCGAGGCCTATCGCAATGGCGACCTCACGCCGGTCTATTTCGGCTCGGCGCTCAAGAATTTCGGCGTGACCGAGCTGATCGATGCGATCGCGCGTTTCGCCCCGCCGCCGCGCCCGCAGCCCGCGGGCGAGGAGCAGGTGCCGCCGACCCGCGACGAGGTGACCGGGTTCATCTTCAAGGTCCAGGCCAACATGGACCCCAACCACCGCGACCGGATCGCGTTCATGCGCATGGTCTCGGGCACCTTCAAGCGGGGCATGAAGCTCACGCCGTCTGGCCTTGGCAAGCCCATCGCGGTCCATTCGCCGATCCTGTTCTTCGCGCAGGACCGCGAGCTGGCCGACACCGCTGAGGCGGGCGACATCATCGGCATCCCGAACCATGGCACGCTTAGGGTGGGCGACACGCTGAGCGAGAAGAACCAGGTCCGCTTCACCGGCCTGCCGAACTTCGCGCCGGAAATCCTGCGCCGCGTGGTGCTGCGCGATCCGACCAAGACGAAGCAATTGCGGAAGGCGCTCGACGACCTCAGCGAAGAGGGCGTGATCCAGGTGTTCTATCCGGAGATCGGCGCGCAGTGGATCGTCGGCGTGGTCGGCCAGCTCCAGCTCGAGGTGCTGATTTCGCGACTGGAGGCGGAATACAAGGTCGAGGCGGTGCTCGAAGCCTCGCCCTTCGCTACTGCGCGCTGGCTCAGGGGCAGCGATGCGGCGCAGGACGCCTTCGCCCAGTTCAACCGCGCCAATCTGGCCAAGGACCGCGACGGCGACCTGGTGTTCATGGCCAAGAGCCCGTGGGACGTCGGCTACCAGCAGGAAAAGAACCCCGACCTGGTCTTCTCGGCGACCAAGGAGCGGTGACAACGGGCCGCGACCTGCCTATCCCGCGGTCATGTCCGACTTCACCGACACGCTGACCGACGACCACATCGCGATGATCGCGAAGCAGCCGGTGTTCTTCGTCGCCACGGCGGCGGAAGGTGCGCGGATCAATCTCAGCCCCAAGGGCCTCGACTCGTTCAGGGTGCTGGCTCCCGACCGCGTGGCATGGCTCGATCTCGGCGGTTCGGGGAACGAGACCAATGCGCACCTGCTCGCCGATGGGCGGATCACGGTGATGTTCTGCAACTGGGAGCAGCCCGCACTCATCCTGCGCATCTACGGGCACGGCACGCCGGTGCTTCCTGCCGATGCCGGGTTCGCGGAGCTGGCCGGGCATTTCACGCTGCTGCCCGGCACGCGCCAGATCTTCGACATCGCGGTCGAGAGCGTGCAGACGAGCTGCGGCTGGGGCGTACCGCTGATGGAGTTCGAGCGCCCGCGCGAGACGCTGGTCAAGTATCATGCGCAGGCCGACCCGGCGAAGTGGGCCGCCAAGATGCGCAAGCGCACGCGCAGCATCGACGGCCTGCCCACGCGCCCGACCGATCGCTACATCGCTGGCGACCTTTCCGGCTGACGCGCGTTACCACCCGCGTGCAGCTCACTTTCGCGACCTACAACATCCACAAGGCCGTGGGCACCGACCGGCGGCGCGATCCGGAGCGGATCGTCAGCGTCCTGCGCGAGATCGACGCTGACGTGATCGCCTTGCAGGAGGTCGATCGTCGCATCGGCCAGCGCGCCAGCGTGATCGACCGTGCCCTGCTCGACGATTCGCCGTGGATCGCTGTCGACGTGGCGCGGCGCCCGCGCAGTCTCGGCTGGCATGGCAACGCGATCCTGGTCCGCCGCGGGCTGGAGGTGGTCGAGGCCGAGCCGCTCCACCTGCCGATGCTCGAACCGCGCGGTGCGGCGCGGGCCGATATCATGGTCGCGGGGACCAGGGTTCGCGTGATCGGCATGCACCTCGACCTCTCGGGCCTCAGGCGGCGCGACCAGATCCGTGCAGTTCTCCGCCATATCGGCGCGTGCGATCCGGGCTGCCCGACGGTGCTGATGGGCGACTTCAACCAGTGGGGTCACAGAAGCGGAGCAATGCGCGAATTCGGCGAGATCTGGCGCGTACTCGACACTGGCCGCAGTTTTCCCAGCCGCCAGCCGCTCGCCTGCCTCGACCGGATCATCGCTTCGGACGAGTGGACTTGCGCGGGCCACCGGGTCCATCACAGTGCCACCTCGGCACGGGCCTCCGACCACCTGCCGGTGGTAGCCGATCTAGAACTGCCCTAATATTACGCATTGATTAAGAAATAGGCAGTTTGCGACGTAAGATTGCGTCGTGGCTCCGCGTGGCACCCTGAAATTGCACAGATTCGCTGTTTGGCACGGCTTTTGCTGCATGTGCGAAGCCGGAGATATGTCCGGAAAGCAAACAGGGGGGAACGATGAAATTCATCGTCGCCATCATAAAGCCGTTCAAGCTCGACGAGGTCCGCGAGGCGCTCGGGTCCATCGGCGTCGCCGGCATGACCGTGTCCGAGGTGAAGGGTTTCGGCCGCCAGAAGGGCCAGACCGAAATCTACCGCGGGGCCGAATACTCGACCAACATGCTGCCCAAGGTGAAGCTGGAAGTCGCGGTCGCCGACGAGCTGGCCGACCGCGTAATCGAGACGATCATGTCCACCGCCAGCACCGAGAGCATCGGCGACGGCAAGATCTTCGCCTTCGACCTTGCTTCGGCGACCCGCATCCGCACCGGCGAGACCGGGGAGACCGCGCTGTGAGCGGCGTGCAGACAATGAGGGACCATTCCATGATCCGCAAATTCACCCTGGCGGCAGGCGCGCTCGGCGCGTCGATGTTCGCCGCCACCGCCGCCATGGCGCAGGAGGCTGCCGAGGCCGTGGCCGAAGCCGCACCCGCGGTGTTCGAGCCGACCGCCGAAATGGTCAACAAGGGCGATGTCGCCTGGATGATGGTCGCGACCGCGTTCGTCCTGATGATGTCGGTCCCGGCGCTGGCGCTGTTTTACGGCGGGCTTGTCCGGACCAAGAACATGCTCAGCGTGCTGATGCAGGTGCTCACGATCGTCTGCGTCGCGTCGCTGGTGTGGTTCTCGTGGGGCTATTCGATGGCCTTTACCTCCACCGGCACGCCGTTCCCCAAGCTGTTCGGCGGGTTCGACAAGGCGTTCCTCGCCAACGTAGACGTCACCACGTTGGCGGCGACCTTCTCCAACGGCGTGTATCTGCCGGAACTGGTCTTCGTGATGTTCCAGATGACCTTCGCCTGCATCACGCCGGCGCTGATCGTCGGCGCCTTCGCTGAACGGGTGAAGTTCACCTCGCTGATCATCTTCGTCGTCGCCTGGCTTACCTTGGCCTATTTCCCGATCGCGCACATGGTGTGGTACTGGGCAGGGCCGGACTTCCTGCCGACCGCGCCCGACGATACCGGCCTGCTGTGGGGCTGGGGTGCGCTCGACTTTGCCGGCGGCACCGTGGTCCATATCAACGCTGGCGTCGCGGGCCTGATCGGCTGCCTCGTGATCGGCCCGCGGCTCGGGTTCAAGAACGAGCCGATGCCGCCGCACAGCCTGGTCATGACCATGATCGGCGCATCGCTGCTGTGGATCGGCTGGTTCGGATTCAACGCCGGTTCCGCGCTCGAGTCGAACGCTTTCGCTGCGCTCGCCTTCATCAACACTTTCGTCGCCACCGCGGCAGCGGGTGCGACCTGGGCCGTGATCGAGCAGGTCAAGCACGGCAAGCCGTCGCTGCTCGGCGCGGCCTCGGGCGTCGTCGCGGGTCTCGTCGCGATCACGCCTGCGGCAGGCTTCGCCCACCCGGGCACCGCGATCATCCTCGGTGCGGTCGCTTCGGCGGTGTGCTTCGTGTTCGTCACCACGGTGAAGAACACGCTGAAGTACGACGACACGCTCGACGTGTTCGGCATCCACGCGGTTGGCGGCATCGTCGGCGCGATCGGGACCGGCATCGTCGCCGACCCGGCATTGGGCGGCCAGGGCTGGATCGACTACACCGCTGCTGTCGCGGTGGCGGGCGAGTTCGACATGGCGAGCCAGGTCATGACCCAGATCTGGGCCGTGGGCACGACCGTGCTCTGGACCGGCGTGGTTTCGACCGTGCTGTTCCTCGCGCTCAAGTACACCCTGGGCCTGCGCCCCGACGCCGATACCGAGAGCGAAGGCCTCGATATCCGCGATCACGGGGAGCGGGCCTACAACTACTGACCAGTTTGGCCGGCCGGGGTTCTCCTCTCCTCCCCCCGGCCCGCCTACCCAGGTTCCTCCTGCGAACACAGCCTATCGGGCCGGAGCCAGCCGCTCCGGCCCGTTTTTTGTGGTTCGCAGGCGGAGTCTTTTGTTTGTCGCAGGCGCATCCGCGCCTGCGTCCTCGCGGCTGTTCCTCCCTTCGGTCGGGCCGCTGCGGGCACGCGGTCGCGCTTGCGGCGTGGCTTCGCCCGCCGTTGGTGCGTCTAGTTGGCTTGCTTGATGAAGTCGGCGCACCTCTCGCCGATCATGATGCTCGGGGCGTTGGTGTTGCCGCTGACGAGGCGTGGCATGATCGAGGCGTCGGCGATCCACAATCCATCCACCCCGTTCGCCTTGAGCGTGGGATCGACCACCGCGTCCGCGTCGGCGCCCATCCGGCAGGTGCCCACCGGGTGATAGACGGTGTCGGCGCGGCTGCGGATCAGGTCGTCGAGCGCGTCGTCGTCGCCAAGGTCGACCGGGTGACGGTCGGTGAGGCCGTAGTCCGACAGCGGCGGCGCCTCGGCGATGCGGTGCGACAGCCGCACGCCTTCGCGCAGCACCGCCATGTCGCGCGGGTGGTCGAGGAAGTTGGGATCGATCAGCGGCGCCTCTGCGGCGTCGCCTGAGCGCAGCCGCACGGTGCCGCGGCTTTCGGGCCGCATGACGCAGGCGTGGAGCGAGAAGCCGTGGCCCTTCACCTTCTCGCGCCCGTGGTCCTCCAGCATGGCGGGGACGAAGTGCCACTGCACGTCGGGCGCCGGGGCATCGGGCATCACGGTCCAGAACCCGCCGCTCTCGGCAAAGCAGGTGGTCATGATCCCGGTGCGCTTGCGACGATGCTCGACCATCGCCTTGACCATGCGGACGGTCCCCTCGAGACTGTCGCCCAGCGGCACGCGCGACTGCGTTTCCCAGCTTGAGACGTAGTCGATGTGGTCCTGCAGGTCGGAGCCGACCGCGGGCTTGCCCACGGCCACCTCGATGCCGTGCTCGCGCAGGTGCGCCCCCGGGCCGATGCCCGACAGCATCAGGATCTGCGGGCTGTTGAACGCCCCCGCGCTCAGGATCACGCCGCACCGTGCTTGCACGACTTCGCGCTTGCGCCCCCGCCGGATGGCGACACCGGTCACGCGGCCATTCTCGATCACCATCTTCTCGACCAGCGTCTTGGTGCGGATGTCGAGGTTGGCACTGCCGCGCAGCGGCTCGACATAGGCGCGCGCGGCCGACCAGCGCTCGCCCTTGCGCTGGGTGACCTGGTACAGGCCGAAGCCGTCCTGCCGCGCGCCGTTGAAATCGTCGTTGCGGCGCAGCTGGAGCGCGGCCGCGCTGTCGACGAAATCACGGCTCGCCTGGTTGGGCCAGTTCTGTTCGGACACGAACAGCGGCCCGCCCGCGCCGTGCCATTCGTCCGCGCCGCGCTCGTTCGCCTCGGCCTTGCGGAAGAACGGCAGGACATCGTCATAGCCCCAGCCGGTGCAGCCGAGCGCTGCCCAGTTGTCGTAATCCCACCGGTTGCCGCGGATATAGACCATCGCGTTGATCGCGCTCGACCCGCCCAGACCGCGCCCGCGCGGTTGATATCCGACGCGGCCCTTGAGCCCCTTCTGCGGTACCGTTTCGTAGCGATAGTTCACCGCATCGGGCAGGAACGGCATGAAGCCCGGCGTCTTGACCCGCACGGTGTCGTTGTGCCCGCCGGCCTCGAGCAGGCAGACCGTGCGCGTGCCGTCTTCCGCCAGGCGCCCGGCGACCGCGCTACCCGCGCTGCCGCCGCCGATGACGACGTAATCAAACTGGTCCATGTCCTCTCCGTTGGTCTGGTTCAGGCGGCCTTGCTCTGTTCTGTGGCCTCGGGGTCCGCCTGCTTCTGTCGTCGTTCGAGCCAGCGCGCGCGGATCATGTCGCTTGTCTCGCGGCTGCCGTCGTGGGTCCAGCCCGGTTCGCGCAGCAGGTAACCGAGCTTGTGCCGCCATGGCGCGCGGCGCATGTCCTCGATAATCCCGGCCCATTCATGGAACACCGCCCACAGCAGGTTGAAGCTGCCGAGCTGCTTCACGATGCCATAGCGGATGCGCTCCTCGTCGGGACGTTCCTCGGCGAACGTGCCGAACATCCGGTCCCAGACGATGAACACGCCCGCATAGTTGCGGTCGAGATAGCGCGGATTGGTGGCGTGGTGGACCCGATGGTGGCTCGGCGTGTTCATCACTGCCTCGAACCAGCGCGGCATCTTGCCGATCGCCTCGGTGTGTATCCAGAACTGGTAGATGAGGTTGAACCCGCCGCAGATCGCGATCATCACCGGGTGGAAGCCGATCAGCACGAGCGGCAATGCGAAGACGAAACCCAGCGTCAGGAACCCGGTCCAGGTCTGCCGCAGCGCGGTGCTCAGGTTGTAGTGCTGGCTCGAATGGTGGTTCACGTGGCTCGCCCAGAACCAGCGCACCCGGTGGCCGAAGCGGTGGACCCAGTAGTATTTGAGGTCGTCGAGCACGAAGCAGGCGATCCACGCCCACCAGGCCCACGGTACGTCGAACAGGCGGAACTGCCAGACCCACAGGAACAGCAGGAAGAATGCGCCGCCGAATATCAGCCCCGACACGGTGCTGCCGAGCCCGAACGCGAGGCTGGTCAGCGTATCGCGCGGTTCGTAGGCATCGGGCCGCCGCTTCCATGCCCACAGGATCTCGAGCACGACGAGCAGGACGAAACCGGGCACGGCGTAATCGACAGGGGAGAAATCGGGCATAGTCTCAGCCCCTTGCCCGCTCGAGGCGGCTTGCCCAGTCGGCGGCTGCGGGACCAAGGTCGAGCGTCACGTCGCCGAAGCGTCGGTCCAGTGTCGCAAAGGTCAGCCGATCGGCTTCGCGCCGGATAGCGACGTCGGGGCCGAGAAGGCGCGAGGCGAAATGCGCACCATGCCGCCGCAGCAGCAGGATGCGGCCCTCGCGATCACGCACCAGCGCAGCCGTGCCGCTGCGGTCGATCGCGACCTCCTCGCCGTCGAAGCCGCACAGTGCCTCCTCGGCCAATTCGCGCGCCTCGTCATCGCTGGCGATGCGCCGGTCGCCGCCCAGACCCAGCCGCCGCGCCAGCCAGGCAAGCGCGAGGATCGCAATCAGCGAGCCGACGAATTGCAGCAGCGTGGCCATGCCGCTACTACTGACATACCTGTAAGTTGTCGTCGAGAGGGGTCAGCCGCGGGCTTGGGCTGCGAGCATGTCCATCGCCGGGCGGATCGGGCCGACGTCGTAGCCAGCCGCTGCCGCGGCGGCAGCGATGTCGTCGGGGTCATTCCCGGCCTGCGCCTGGGCGAGCGACCAGAGCAGCGTCGAGCGCGTGCCGCTGCGACAATAGGCGAGGACCCTGCCCTCGGCCCCGGCCAGCGCCGCGGCCATCGCCTCGACCTGCGGTGCGCCGAAGCCCGAGCCGCCGACCGGGATTGCCACGTAATCGAGCCCAGCCGCGTGGGCGGCGGCTTCGATCTCCGGGCCCGGAGTCTGGTCTTCCGCCTCGCCCTCGGGCCGGTTGTTGACGATCAGCGTCACGCCCGCCGCCTTCGCCTCGGCGATCGCGTCCAGCGTGATCTGCGGGCTGGCGAGAACCGCATCGTCGAGGCGGCGGAACTGGCTCATTGGCCCTGTGCCGCTGCCTTCGCACGCCGGTTGCGCTGAACCATGTTGAGCAGCTCGACCCCGACCGAGAAGGCCATCGCGGCGTAGATGTAGCCCTTGGGCACGTGGAAGCCGAAGCCGTCGGCGATCAGCACCAGGCCGATCATCACCAGGAAGGCGAGCGCCAGCATCACCAGCGTCGGGTTCTTCTCGATGAAGCGTGACAGCGGGTCGGCAGCAACCATCATGATCGCGACCGTGATGACGACGGCGGTGACCATGATCGGGATGTCGTCGGTCATGCCGACTGCCGTGAGGATCGAATCGACCGAGAAGACGATGTCGATCGCAACGATCTGCGCGATCACTGCGCCAAAGGTCGCGGTCGCGGCGGCGGCGATGCCGGGCGTCTTGTCGAGCAGGTCGCCCGAGGGGTCGCTCGGCTCCATCGAGTGGTGGATTTCTTTGGTCGCCTTCCACAGCAGGAACAGGCCGCCGACGAGCAGGATCAGGTCGCGGCCGGAAAATGCCGTTTCGAACGTCGGCTCACCATAGGGCCCGGGAGAACCCTGGATGCCGAGATCGAACAGCGGCGTCTGCAGCGTAACCAGCCAACCGATCAGGAACAGCAGCCCGATCCGCATGATCAGCGCCAGCGACAGGCCGATCCGCCGCGCGAGCTGCTGCTGATGCTCGGGCAGCTTGTTCGACAGGATCGCGATGAAGATGAGGTTGTCGATGCCGAGGACGACCTCAAGCGCGATCAGCGTGAGAAGTGCCGCCCAGGTCGCCGGGTCAGACAGCAGAGCCATGATATCCATCCGCCGGGCTCTGGCGCGATTGCCGCCCGGTTGCAAGACGGTTCGATTGCCCAAAAGCCACAATTGCGCTGCGCGCACGGTTGCCATGTTAATTCGTTCGCACGGGGCGATTTTCTGCGCTATGACAGGGGCGAGGAGGGGGCGTCATGCGCGCCCGCTTCTGCCCTGTCCGGTGTGCTCGCCTGCCCGCGACACCGACAAGGGCTTGAAATCGGGGCGGCACGACGAAGGTAATTGGCTTTTTATGGGTTATGACAAAGGGCGCCGCGGCCGTGGCCGGGACAAGCGCGACGGGTTTGGGGAAGATAATTTCGATCCCTTTGGTGGCTCGCCCGGGAATTTCGGCGGTGATCGTGGCGGCTTCGGCGGCGATCGCGGCGGGTTCGGTGGCGACCGTGGCGGCTTCGGCGGCGGCGGTGGCGGCGGTCGCTTCGGTGGCGGCGGCGGTGATCGCGGCGGCTTTGGCGGCGGCGGACCGCGTGGCGGTGGCGGTGGCGGCGGCGGCGGCGGCGGTGGCGGCTTCAGTCGCATGCCCGCGCAGGTCGTCGGTACCGGCAAGGGCACGGTCAAGTTCTTCAATTCGCAGAAGGGCTTCGGCTTCATCGCGCAGGAAACCGGCGGCGAGGACGTGTTCGTCCACATCAGCGCGGTCGAGCGTGCGGGCCTCGAAGGCCTGGCCGAAGGGCAGGAGCTCGAATTCAATCTGGTCGACCGCGGCGGCAAGATCTCCGCGCAGGACCTTCAGGTCGTCGGCGAGGTCATCGCGGTCGAGGCGCGTGCCCCGGCCGCGCCGCAGCGTGAGCTGACCGGCGAGAAGGCGACCGGCACGGTCAAGTTCTTCAACTCGATGAAGGGTTTCGGCTTCCTCGTCCGCGACGACGGCCAGCCCGATGCATTCGTGCACATCAGCGCAGTCGAGCGTTCGGGCCTGTCGGCGCTGAACGAGGGCGAGCGCTATGAGTTCGATCTCGAGGTCGATCGACGAGGCAAGCACTCGGCGGTCAATCTGGTGCCCGTTCAGGACTGACCTGCTTCATACCCGCCAGCCGCCGGTCGGCCGTCGGGACAACCAAACGCGGCGAATGGCGGCTCCACAAGGGCCGCCATTCGTCGTTTCGCTACCCGGAAATTCAAGGAAAACCCCGATGTCGATCACGCCGCTCATGCCCGTCTATCCCCGTTCGGGCGTGCGCCCTGTGCGCGGCGAGCATTGCCACCTGATCGACGAGGACGGCACCCGCTACCTCGATTTCGCCAGCGGCATCGCGGTCAACCTGCTCGGCCATAGCCATGCCGGGTTGATCGGAGCGATCCAGCGCCAGGCCGAAACGCTGATGCACGTCTCCAACCTCTACGGCAGCCCGCAGGGCGAAGCGCTGGCGCAGCGGCTGGTCGACGCGACTTTCGCCGACACCGTGTTCTTCACCAATTCGGGCGCCGAGGCGGTGGAGTGCGCGATCAAGACTGCGCGCGCCTATCACCAACACGCAGGGAACGAGGATCGGTTCGAGCTGATCACCTTCAAGAACGCCTTCCACGGGCGCACGATGGCGACGATCAGCGCGTCGAACCAGGACAAGATGCACAAGGGCTTCCTGCCGCTGCTGGCCGGGTTCAAGTACGTCGATTTCGACGACCTGGAGGGCGCGAAGGCGGCGATCGGTCCCAACACGGCCGGTTTCCTGGTCGAGCCGATCCAGGGCGAGGGCGGCATTCGGCCGGCTTCCGACGAATTCATGCAAGGGCTGCGCGCGCTCGCCGACGAACACGACCTGATGCTGATCCTCGACGAGGTCCAGTGCGGCGTCGCGCGCACGGGCAAGCTCTACGCCTACGAACACTACGGGGTGACCCCCGACATTCTCGCCACCGCCAAGGGCATAGGGGGCGGCTTCCCGCTCGGTGCCTGCCTCGCGACCGAAAAGGCCGCGCGCGGCATGGGCCACGGCACGCACGGCTCGACCTACGGCGGCAACCCGCTTGCGATGGCGGCGGGCATGGCGGTGATGGATGCGGTCGCGACCGAGGAATTCCTCGCCGAGGTGACCGAGAAGGGCGAGCGCATCCGCAGTCGCCTGGAACAGTTCATCGGCAACTACCCCGACCTGTTCGAACTGGTGCGCGGCAAGGGGCTGATGCTCGGCCTCAAGATGAAGGTCGAGAGCCGCCCGTTCTACGTCCAACTGCGCGATGAACACCAGCTGCTGACGGTCGCGGCAGGCGACAACACCCTGCGCGTCCTTCCGCCGCTGGTGATTGGCGATGCGGAGATCGACGAGTTCTTCGACAAGCTCTCCGCTGGTGCCGCCGACTTCGAGCCTGCCGGATGAGCACCGCCGAACCGCTTGAACTCGCGCCGGTGGTCCGCAATTTCCTCGACCTGTCGGACGCGGGGACCGATGCGCTTGCCGCGATCCTCGGCGATGCGTGGGAACGCAAGCGCGCGCGGGTCGGCTGGCCCAAGGGCAAGTCCGACGCGGATGCCCCTCTCGCGGGCCACGTGCTGGCGATGATCTTCGAGAAGAACTCGACCCGCACCCGGGTCAGTTTCGACATCGCCATGCGCCAGCTCGGCGGCTCGGCGCTGATCCTCGATTCGGGGACCAGCCAGCTCGGCCGGGGCGAGAGCATCGCCGATACCGCGCGCGTGCTCAGCCGCATGGTCGATGCGATCATGATCCGCACCGACGACCACGCCAAGGTCGAGGAGATGGCGCACCATGCGCACGTGCCGGTGATCAACGGCCTGACCGACCGCTCGCACCCGTGCCAGATCATGGCCGACCTCGAGACGATTCTCGAGCGCGGCAAGGCACTCCCCGGGTTGGAACTGGCCTGGTTCGGCGACGGCAACAACGTGCTCCACTCGATCCTCGAGGCGGCGGGGCTGTTCAGGTTCAACGTTCGCGTGGCGACGCCGGCGGGCTACGAGCCCGAGCCGGAATTTGTCGCCAGGGCGCGCGCAGGCGGGGCCACGGTCACGCTGACGCAGGACGCGGCGGCTGCGGCGGCGGGCGCCGATGTCGTCGTCACCGATACCTGGGTCTCGATGGGGCAGGACCATGCCCATAACAAGCTCGCCGCGATGCAGCCCTACCGGGTCGATGCCGCGCTGATGGCGCGCGCCAAGGACGATGCGATTTTCCTCCATTGCCTGCCCGCGCATGTGGGCGATGAGGTGACCGAAGAGGTTTTCGAAGGCCCGCAATCGGTCGTGTTCGACGAGGCCGAGAACCGCATCCACGCGCAGAAGTCGATCCTGCTCTGGTGCCTGGGCAAGCTTTGACCCGAAGATTTACGGCGGACTAGGGGGGCTTAATTTCGTCCGCCTGTGCGCCCATATGCGCGCGATGTCCGAAGCCGCCGAAACCTACGCCGACCGCATTCTCGCCTTCACCGTGCCCGTGCGCGATGTCCGGGGCCGTACGGTCCGGCTCGACGGCGCACTCGACGCGGTGCTCTCGGCGCACGACTATCCCGCGCCGATCAAGCACCTCCTGGCCGAGGCGCTGGTGCTCGCGGCGCTGATGGGCAGCCTGCTGAAGGACGAGCAGGGCCAGCTAACGATGCAGGCGCAGACCGAGGGCGGCGCGGTGCGGCTGCTGGTGTGCGACTACCGCGCGGGCGAATTGCGCGGCTACGTCGATTTCGACGGCGCGCGCGTTGCGGAGCTCGGGGCGAACCCTTCGCTCTACGCGCTATTCGGCAAGGGCTATCTCGCCATCACCTTCGACCTTGCTGCCGGAGGCGGGCGCTACCAGGGCATCGTCCCGCTCGAAGGCGAGACCTTGGCCGAGGCCTGCGAGACGTACTTCTCGCAATCGGAACAGGTCCCGACGCTGATCCGTGCTGCGGTCCGCTCCGGCCGCAACGGCTGCGTCGCGGGCGGGCTGCTCGTCCAGCATTTGCCCGAGGCGGAGGAGGGGCGCGAGCGACTGCACGTGCGGCTGGACGATCCCGATTGGGAGCATGTCGCGGTACTGGCCGGGAGCACGCGGCACGACGAGCTGGTCGATCCGGAGCTGTCTCTCGAGGCGCTTGTCTGGCGGCTGCTGCACGAGGAACCCGAGGTTCGCATCGATCACGGCGCCTGGCTGTCGCGCGGGTGCCGCTGCACGGTCGAGCACTATCGTACCGTGATCGAACGGTTTCCGGCCGACGAGCGCGACGCCATGCGCGACGAACAGGGGCGCATCCTCGTCGATTGCGCATTCTGCTCGCGGCAGTTCGAAATTAACGCCTGATTCAATTCATCGACGCTAGGGAACCGTTCGTCGTATGTAGCGATTATCGGATGCGAGTGTCCGGCAATCTCCGGACGAACCAGGAAAGGCCGATGCGGATTTCGCTCAGGACCACGATTGCGGGATGTCTGCTCGCCGGTGCGATTCCGGCGGCGCTCTTCGTCGTGCCCGCGGCGGCGCAGAACTCGTCGCTCGGCATGCTCGACCGGCTCGATCGGGGCGAGTGGCTGATCCGCTATCGCGAGGGCGCCGAGCCGCGCCGCATCTGCCTGCGCTCGGGGCGCGAGCTGATCCAGCTGCGCCATCGCCAGCCTGGGTGCAGCCGCTACGTGGTCGAGGACGCTGCCGGCGAGGTGACGGTGCAGTACTCATGCCCGGGCGATGGCTACGGCCGCACCAACATCCGCCGCGAATCGGGTTCGCTGGTCCAGATCGAGAGCCAGGGCATCGCCGACGGGCGCCCGTTCCAGTTCACCGCGGAGGCGCGCCGCACCGGCGCCTGCCGCTGACAACCTCCCGGACCATTGCCCGGCGCGCGGTTTGGCCCTAGCGCCCGCGCGTCATGACCAGCTCTGCCAAGCCCCGCGCCGTCGTGCTCCTCTCGGGCGGGCTCGATTCGATGGTTTCCGCCGCAATCGCGCGCGAGCGCGGCTTTGCCATCAACGCGCTGACGATCGACTATAACCAGCGCCACCGGGTCGAGATCGATTCCGCCTGCCGGATTGCCGAGGAACTGGGGTGCGAACGGCACGTGATCCTGCCGCTCGACCTGCGCCGCTTCGGCGGCTCGGCGCTGACCGACGACATCGCGGTCCCCACCGGCGGGGTGGAGACCGACGCGATCCCGGTCACCTACGTGCCCGCGCGCAATATCGTGTTCCTCTCGCTGACGCTCGCCTGGGCCGAGGCTATCGGTGCGCGCGACCTGTTCATCGGGGTCAATGCGCTCGATTATTCCGGCTATCCCGACTGCCGCCCCGAATTCATCGCGGCGTTCGCCGAGATGGCGCGGCTGGGCACCAAGGCAGGCGTCGAGGGCGAACCGTTCCGGATCGTCGCGCCGCTTCAGCACATGACCAAGGCCGACATCGCGCGCGAGGCGGCGCGCCTCGGATTGGACACCGCGCTATCGTGGTCCTGCTACGCCCCGACTGCGGACGGGCGTGCATGCGGGCTATGCGACAGCTGTCGCTTGCGCCAGAAGGGCTTCTCCGAAGCGGGGATAGAGGACGGAATCGCATATGCACGACGGCCAGACTGAGGCGATGACCGCGCAGCCATCTCCGGCTGCCGCGCCGGATACGGTCCCGCCCTATAGCTGGTATGCGCTGAGCGTCCTCGTTGTCGTCTATATCCTCAATTTCATCGACCGGCAGATCCTCTCGATCCTCGCCAACGACATCAAGGCCGACCTCGGCGTCGGCGACGACTATCTCGGCTTCCTCTACGGCACGGCCTTCGCGGTGTTCTACGCGCTGTTCGGCATTCCGCTGGGCAAGCTGGCCGATAGCTGGAAGCGCATCCGGCTGATGAGCCTGGGCCTCGCGCTGTGGTCGGCGATGACGGCATTTTCGGGGTTCGCGCGCGATGCGGCGACCCTCACGGTGGCGCGGATCGGCGTGGGGGTGGGCGAGGCGACCGCAAGCCCCTCGGCCTATTCGCTCATTTCCGACTGGTTTCCGGCGCGCCTGCGCGCGACTGCATTGGCGATCTATTCCTCCGGGCTTTACCTCGGCGGCGGCGTCTCGCTGCTGATCGGCGCGCTGGTGGTCGAGAACTGGAACGAGGCCTTCCCGATCCGGGCTGAAGCGCCGTTCGGTCTCGCCGGGTGGCAGGCAGCGTTTCTCGCAGTCGGACTGCCCGGGCTGCTGCTCGCGCTGTGGGTGCTGACCCTGCGCGAGCCGGTGCGCGGCGCAATCGACGGGCTGGTCACGCCCGAGGATCCGCGCCCGTTCAAGGGCTTCCTCGACGAGTTGTTCCAGGTCATCCCGCCGTTCACGGTAATCGGCGCGGCGATGCGCGGCACCGGTGCGCTCGCCGCCAACCTTGCGGGCGCGGCCTTCTTTGCCGTGCTTGCTGTGGTGCTTTCGCGGGTCGTCCCGGCGGGTTCGGCGGTCATTCCGGGGATTGCCGACCAGTGGCTGTTCCTGGGGATCGGCTACTATGCCGTGTTCAGCTGGGCATTGGCGCTGCGCGCGCGCGACTTGCCGACATTCAAGCTGACCTGGGGCTCGCCCGCATTCCTGTGCGTGATCCTGGGCTACGGCACGGTGGCGTTCGTATCCTATGCCGCGTCCTACTGGGGTGCGCCCTTCGCCGAGCGCACGCTGGGGACAGCGAAGGATGAGCTCGGCTGGTTCCTCGGCGCTCCTTCGGCCGTGGCCGGGTTCCTGGGCGTCATTCTTGGGGGGCGCATGGCCGACTGGCTGCTCGAACGCCGCGCCAACGGTCGAATCTGGGTCATCCTGTTCGGGCTGGTGACGGCGGTGCCGCCGCTGGTGGTCGCCTACACCACCCTGAGCCAAGTCGTCTTCTACGTCGCCAGCTTCGTCGCGCAGCTCTTCACCGCCTCGGCACTGGGCGCGGCGGCGGCAAGCAGCCAGCAGCTCGTCCTGCCACGGATGCGCGGGGTTGCGACCGCGACGTTCTTCCTTGCGACCACGCTGGTGGGGCTCGGTATCGGGCCGTTCATGGCGGGCTGGGTCTCGGCGACCAACGACGACAACCTGTCGCTCGGCGTGCTCAGCACGCTGGTGGTGGTGCCGTTCGGCGTGATCCTGCTGATCGCGGCGGCGCGGCTGCTACCCGCCGCCAGCGCCAGCGTGATCGAACGGGCGCGCGCGGCGGGCGAACCGATCTAGCTGCGGCTGATCACCCCGCAGGCGACTCGCGCGCCGGCATTGCCGGTGGGGTCGGTGCGGTAGTCGTCGGGATCGGCGTGGATCACTACGGCCGTGCCGTCGGTGTCGAACAACCACTGCTCGATCTGGCTGCGGGTGCCGGAGAGGTCGACCGTAATCGACCCGGTGCCGCCCGAACCGATCGTCAGGTTGGGCATGTCGCCGACGTGTGCGCCACCGTCGGCTAGGCGTCCATGCTGGCGGTTCAGCGGATTGAGGTGTCCCCCCGCCGAGGTGAAGTCGGGGCGGCGGCATTCGCCGGTCGTGTGGAGATGAAATCCATGCTCGCCCGGCGCGATGCCGGTCGCGGCGACCACCAGCGTGACCGTGTCTCCGTTGGCGAGGATCTGTGCGGTACCGGCGGGGACCCCACTTGCCAGCGACAGGGTGGCGGAACCGATCCGCTCGGCCGGGAGGTCGGCAACGGTCTCGCACGCCGATAGTGCGAGCAGCGAACCGGCAAGCGCGGGCAGGGCGAGGAACGGGCGGGCTAGGGTCATGCGCGGGTCTCCATGCGATATGCATGGGACCAACGAAAAAGGGGCCGGATTGCTCCGGCCCCTTTCAAGGAAATCTCGCCGAGGCGAAACTTACATGCCCGAACCCGGACCGTAGGTGATCTCCACCCGGCGGTTCTGGAGTTCGCGGACACCGTCGGCAGTCGGGACGCGCAGCTGGCGCTCGCCGAAGCCTTCCGCGGTGATCCGGGTATCCGGCACGCCGCGTGCGGAGATGTACTGGCGCACAGACGAGTTACGACGATCGGCCAGGCCTTCGTTGTACTGCTGCGAACCCGAGGTGTCGGTGTGGCCGGCCAGCATGACCGAAGCCATGCCGCAGTTCCGGTACGCCGAGACCGCGTTGTCCAGGATCGTCGCCGCTTCGGGGGTGATGTCCGACTTGTCCCATTCGAAGAAGACGATGTACGGGCCCGAGTTGCACGCCGGAGGCGGCGGCGGCGGCGGCGGCGGCGGGGGCGGCGGCGGCGGGGCCGGCGGCGGCGGCGGCGGCGGCGGCGGAGCTTCCGGCTCACCACCGAAGTTGAAGGTCAGCGTTCCCAGGATCGAGTGCGAACGATACTTGGTATCGAGATCGCGACCGAGAACGTCGGTAAGGCCGACGTCTTCGGCAGTGAACATGCGATAGCGCAGGCCGACATCAACCGAGTCGGTGAGAGGAGCGCGAACACCGGCGAGAATCTGCCAGGCGAACCCGCTGTCCGAATCATCGAATGCGCCCGGGCCGGAACCGTCGATCGTGGCGTCGAGCGAAGTGCGGGCAATACCCGCGCCGCCGCCGACGAAGCCCTGCAGGCCATCATCGGGACCGAAATCGAGCAGGCCGTTCAGCATGAAGCTGAGGACATTCACTTCGCCGATGGCATCATATGCACCGGCAGGCGCAAAGACGCCCGCGTTGGTCGGAACGGCGTTGTTGCCCACGCGAAGACCATCGATGTCCGCGGCGCGATAGCTGGCTTCGGCTTCGAGACGGAACCCGCCGAAGTCGTAACCGACCAGACCACCGAAGTCGTAGCCGTAATCGGTGTCAGCGATGATGTCATCGTTGCCCGATTCGTTCACTTCGAATTCGAGATCTTCGACGATCATCGGACCGCCGCCAAGTTCGACGTACCACTGGCCGTCGCGTGCGAGGGCTGGCGATGCAAGGGCCGTCGAGGCCAGTGCCATGCCAATCACAAGTTTCCGCATTATATATTTCCCCTTTTAGCGAAATTTGCCACCGAGTGGCGGTTTTCTAACTTTTCCCTAGCAGTGAAGCAAGCAGCCATTCCCCCAGAACTGTTGCAACTTTGCCGCGGTTCTGGACGGGATGGCGCAAAAAAGACTGGTGCTCCTCCTCACTCGATTGGGCAAACGACGCGACCGGCGAACGGTTCCTGTCATGCGCCAGAAAAAATCCCTGCCGCCGTAAGGGTTTCGATCAGGTTACCGATGGTCGCTCGGGCCTCGGCATCGATGGTCGCGCCGCCGACCGGCAGCGCAGGTGCAAGCGGTCGCTGCCATCCATCATCGAAATGGAGGCAGGCGTGGGCCGCACGGTCCCATACGCGCATACCGGAGAAAGGGGAGACGAACGACCACTGGCCCGTCGACCACCCGACCAGTGCGTCATCGCGCCCCGCCCACGCATCGGTGGCTCCCGCGCCAACCAGCCAGCACTCGCCTTCCCGGGGCTGCGCGGGCGGCTCGGTGGCGACTCCCTCGATCGCGGCGTGAACGAGAAGGTCGAGGCGAGCGAGGCTCTCGTTGACGAAGAATTCGCGCTGAACCTGTCCAGCAGGCGTGGCTATGTTGCGGCCCGCGCAGCGATTCGGGCTCGGCAGCGGAATAGAGGAACGCCTGCGCCCCATTGGGCCATTGCAGCCGCCTGAGCGACGGTTCGTATTCGGGGGCGAGCGCACCCGGTGCGGCGGCGAGCAAGCCGCTTTCGCCCTCGACCATCACCCCGCGCACTTCGCCCAAGCTCGCGCCGACCAGCGCGATCCGCGCGGCGGAATCGTGCCGCGCGAGGTTGCGGACCCATTCCGCACCCGCGCGGGTCTTGCCGAAGCCGCGCCCGGCGAAGATCAGCCACACCCGCCATGCGCCATCGGGCGGCATCTGCGCGTCGCGCGCCCAGCATTCCCAGTGCCAGCTGCCCAGCGCGGCGCGTTCGTGTGGTTCCAGCACCTTGTCGAGCGTCAGGCGCGCGCGCTTGCCGGTTTCGTCGTTGCGGCGAAACCACGCGCCGCGGCTGGCGCGCGGTTCAGCGGCCATTGCTCTTGTCCCGCGCCTTGGCCTCGCGCTGTGCGGCGCGCTCGGCGGCGCGTTCTTCCTTGGCACGCAGGGCGTCGATCTTGGCGTTGATCGCCTTCATCGTCGCGACTTCGTCGGCCAGCGTCACACGACCCTTCTCGCGCGTCACCGTATCGCGGTGCGCGATCAGGCAGCGGAACGCGGTGCCGATGTCGAACTTGTGCTTCGTGCCGTCCGCGGCGACATCTTCCAGCCGCCCGCTGCGGAGGCGGGCGAGGAGCTCCATCTCGAGGTTGTCGTAGCCTTCGGCCAGCGCTTCGTACCAGCGGCGCGCGAAATCGGCGTCGTCGCGCCGCTTCTTGTAGACGAGGCTCTGGCTCACGCTAGCTTCCTCGGCGGCGGCTTTGACGTTGGAGGTTTCGGCCAGCTTGTCGATGAAGATGTTGACCCAGTTCTTCGGAGCGGTGCTCAGCCGCTTGCTTTCGTTGTCCTGCGCCACGTTTCCGATCCCGTCCCGAGCGATGCCGAAACGCAAACGGGCGACCGTTCCACAAAAGGAAGAGCCGCCCGGTTCGAATCGGTTTATCGCGATGTTCCGTATTACTAACCGAAGAGCGTCACGATGTCAATAAAAAAGTGCCAGATAGGTTATAGAAATGCAGTTGCACCCTTGGCTGCCACTGCGAGGCCGGTCGCGATCACCAGTGCCGCGAAGCCGTTCTGCAGCATGTCGCGCCGGGTCGCCAGCCGCCTTCCCAGAGCGCGCCCGACCACGCTGCCCGCAACCCCGCCGCCGATCAGCAGCGCGGTGAGCGGCCAGTCGACCAGCCCCGACAGCGCGTAGGACGCGGCGGTCGTCGCGCCCAGCGCCGCGACCACCACCAGCGAGCTGCCGATGGCGAGCGACAGCGGCATGGCGGTCGCCCAGCCGAGTCCCCGCACGATCAGGAACCCGCCGCCGATCCCGAAGAACCCCGCCAGCGCGCCGACCCCCAGCCCGCCGGGCACCAGCCGTGCGAGCAATCCGGGCGCGCTGGCCCGCGTCAGCCGCACGTTGGGGTTCTCGACCCGCGCCCCGCCGCGCAGCATCGCGATGCCGATCCCGATCATCAGCAGCCCGAACAAGGTGAGCAGCCGCTCGCCGTCGATGGCCTTGCCCAGTTCCGCGCCCGCCGCCGCGCCGATCATCCCTGCGGCGGCGAACACCAGCGCGCAGCGCCAGCGCACGTTGCCCGCGCGCGCGTGACCGGCGAGCCCGGCCAGCGCGTTGAGCGCGACCGCCACCGCCGCCGTGCCGATCGCCAAGTGCGGCTGATCGACGCCGACGAAATAGACCAGCAGCGGCACGGCAAGGATCGACCCGCCCCCGCCGACCAGGCCGAGGACGGCACCGATCAGCGCACCGGCAACAAGCGCGGCAAGGATCGTTGCGGGGTCCAAGGCAAGGTCAGGCCGGGCGCCGGTTCCACGGCATCCGCGCCAGCACCGTGGCCATGCCGCACCAGCCGGTCAGACCGGCAAAGGTCAGCCCGGCGCCGACGAAGGCGGACAGCGCGAACCAGGCAGGAGCGATCGCGAAGCCGAGGATCACGCCGAGCAACACCAGGCTGCCCGCCGCGATCTGGACCTGCCGCATGATCTCGAGCGGAGCCTTGCGATCCTCCTCGACCGGCAGGCCGGCCGCGCGCCAGGCATCGAGCCCGCCCTCCATCAGGTATGCCTCGCCCGTGTGGCACTGCGCCAGCCGCGCGGCATTGGCGCCGGTCCGCATGCCCGAGCGGCACAGGAATACCACCGGGCCGTCAAACCCGAGCGGGCCGATGGCGTCGAGCGGCCGGTTGAGCGCGCCGACCGGGCGGCTGCGCGCGAATTCGTCGGCGCCGCGGATGTCGACCAGCAGCGCGCCCGCCTCGGCGCGGCGGCGGGCTTCGGCCGGGGTGAGGGTAGGGAGGGTCATCGGGTTCATTCCTGGCAATAGAGATCGTGCAGCGTGACGAGCAGCCGCGCGCAGCGTTCGTCGGCGATGCGGTAATGCATGGCCTGCGCCTCGCGCCGGGCCTCGACCAGCCCCTCGGCGCGCATCAGCGCGAGGTGCTGCGACAGCGCCGACTGCGACAGGCCGACCGCCTCGGCCAGCGCGCCTACGCGCATCTCGCCGTGCTCGGCCAGCTTGCACATGACCATCAGCCGCCGCCGGTTACCGAGCGCCTTGAGCAGTTCGGCGACCGCGCCGGCATTGGCCTCGAACGTGGCGAGGTCCATTGCGGGGAAGGCTATTGCGTTATCCATTAGTGATAGCTAAATAAGCATCAGCTAATACAAGTCAAGCAGTGTTTTCGAGGAGCTTCCTGCCATGCCCGCCGATCCCCTGATCCGCGCCTTTTTCGACGAGCCGACCAACACGGTGAGCTATCTCGTCGCCGATCCCGCGACGCGGCAGGCGGCGGTGATCGACCCGGTGCTCGATTTCGATCTCGCCTCGGGCGAGGCTGACACGCGCTCGGCGGAAGCGATCCTCGAGGCGGCGCAGGGCGAGGAATGGGAAATCGTCTGGGTGCTCGAAACTCACGCCCACGCCGACCATCTCTCCGCTGCCCCGTTCATCAAAACGCGCACCGGTGCCATGATCGGCATCGGCGAGCATATCCGCGACGTCCAGGCGCTGTTCCGCCCGGTCTTCGCGGCGGACGACCTCGCCGCCGACGGATCCGACTTCGACCGGCTGTTCACCGACGGCGAGCGATTTGCGCTGGGCGAACTCGCGATCGAGGTCATGCATGTGCCTGGCCACACGCCCGCCGACGTTGCCTATCGCGTCGGCGATGCCGTGTTCACCGGCGACACGCTGTTCATGCCCGACTACGGCACGGCGCGGGCGGACTTCCCCGGCGGCGACGCGCGCCAGCTTTATCGCTCGATCCGCCGCCTGCTGGCGCTCCCGCGCGCAACGCGCCTGTTCCTGTGCCACGACTACAAGGCGCCGGGGCGCGACGATTACGTGTGGGAGACGACCGTGGGCGAACAGCGCGACAGCAACGTCCACGTCCACGACGGTATCGCCGAGCACGCCTTCGTTGCCATGCGCGAGGCGCGCGACGCCACGCTCGCCGTGCCGCGGCTGCTGCTGCCTTCGATCCAGGTCAACATCCGCGCCGGGCGCATGCCGCCGCCTGACGCGAACGGGGTCAGCTACCTCAGGATTCCGGTAAAACCGGTTCGGCGCAGCGCGGGCTAGCCCGCGAAGGTTGTCTCGAGGCTGATCTCGGCCTTGAGCAGTTTCGAGATCGGACAGTTCGCCTTGGCCTCGGCCGCGAGTTTCTCGAACTCTTCGCGTTCGATGCCATCGACGGTGCCGGTCAGCACAAGGTCGGAGCGGGTCACGGTGAAGCCTTCCCCGTCCTGCTCCAGCGTTACCTTCGCGGTGGTCTCGAGCGTGCCCTGCTTATGCCCGGCCTTTGCCAGCGCGAAACTCAGCGCCATGGTGAAGCAGCTAGCGTGCGCGGCGGCGATCAGTTCCTCGGGGTTGGTCCCCTTGGCACCCTCGAACCGCGTGTTGAAGCCGTAAGGCTGGTCGTCGAGCGCGCCCGACCCGGTCGAGACATGCCCCTTGCCGTCCTTGCCCAGGCCCTCGTAACGCGCGCTGCCGGTGTTGGTGGTCTTCATGGTGTCCGTTCTCCTTTCACGGAGTCAGACGACGGTAGAGCAGCAACGTTCCGAACTGAACGTCCGGCTGTGCGGGTGCGGTTCCCGGTGCGGATTACGGAGCCTCGCGGACGCGGAAGATTTCCCCGTCGCTGTCGAGGAAGTAGAAATGATCCGTCCCTGATCCCGGGGCGAATGCGACCGGCGCATCGATCTCCCCTAGGTTCGGCGCGAAGTCTTCGGTCCGCAGTTCGATGTCATTCGCACGGTGGAGGAAGCCGTCGAGCAAAGTGGCGCGGGGGATCGACCATATCTTCCCGCTCTTGTCGGCAAAGATGTAACTGTCGCCCAGCGCCTCTAAAAACCGGCTGTCGTTCAGCAGGCCGGCGATGATGCCTGTTCCTTCCTTCGTGCCGTTGCCGAAGGATAGGCGAGCGTCGGTCCGTTGACCGGCGCTGGCGGGCTGGACCCGATCGCGCGCGATCCTTCGTAGAACGGCCAACCGAAATCGAGCGGGCGCCAGTCGCGACGGAATATGGTCAGTTCATGTTCGAGGGAGCTTCCTTGGTCGGCCAGATAGAGGAAGTCCGCCGCGGGAGAGAACCCGCCCGGCATCTGAATCCCGTCGCCAATCGTCTCGGGATCGATCACCACGAGATTGGGTGGAGGAAGGCTGGCCCCGGCGTACGGATCGACGAAGCCGAATTCGATCAGCTTGCCATAAGGGGACGCGGTGTTCTGCGCGTTGGTTCCGTCCTTGTCGCCGATGGCTGCATAGAGGGAGTTCTGGGCTATCAGCGACGCGGTCACCGGTGCGGACCACGGATTTCCGAGACGGACGAACCCGACCCGGCCTCGCGCAGCGTTGAAGGCCTGGAGATACAATCCGTCCTGCGCATTGTGCGTCAGGATATAGGTCGCCTCCTGAAACGGATTATCGGGAAAGGCGTAAGCGATTGCCAGGATCTGCCCGGCGCGCCTGTTGTCGCGAATGAACGTATCTTCGGTGAGCGAACCCGACTCCGGATTGAAGCGGAGAACCCGTCCTCCTCGCTCGGCGATCAGCAGGATCGGGCTGTTGTGGACGAACGCCATTCCGACGGGATCGACCAGCCCGGTCGCTACGCGCTCGACGAGCACGCCTTCGCGATCGTTCGTCACGGTCACAGTCAGCGTCAGATCAGTGCTTTCGCCCCCGGCGGTGGCGCGAAGCACCACGGCGTATTGATTGTTGCCGTCGGCATCCTTCGGCAGGTCGAAATTGGGTGGGACGTTGAAGCGCAGGGCGCCGTCGCCGGCGATAACGAACTTGTCGGCGTCCGGACCGCCGGAAATGCTGAAGCTGATCGCATCGCCCTGAGCGTCGGTGGCACTTGCAGTGTAGAACGCGGCGGCGGTGTTCTCGACAACCGAGGCCGAACTGCCGGAGACGAACCGTGGCGCTGTCGCCGTGGGGGCGGGTGTCGGGCTCGATCCGCCCCCACCGCCACCGCCGCACCCGGCGAGCAGAAGACTGGCGAGCGCAGCAGAAAGCGGCGCGGCGCGAAGCGCGAAAAGTGATGACCCGAACATGCGACCCCCTGAACGAATTCAGGAATTTAATGCCGCAGTTCCGGCTGATTGGGAAGCCAATTCAGCCGGTCAGATGATCCCCACGGCCTTGCCGGCGCGTTCGAACATGCCGAGGATCGTCGCGACTTCCTCTTCCGAATGTTCGGCGCATAGCGAGCAGCGCAGCAGGGTCATGTTGGCGGGCGTCGCGGGCGGGCGGGCGAGGTTGACGTAGAGCCCCTCGTGCAGCAGCGCCTGCCACATCGCCGCGCCCTGCTCGAGGTCGGGCATGATCACCGCGATGATCGCGCTCTGCGGTTCTGCGGTGCCGAGCTTGAAGCCGAGCGCCTTGAGCCCGGCGTGAAGGTTGCGCGAATTTTCCCACAGGTGCGCGCGCTTGTTCGAGCCGTGCATCAGCTTGCGGATCGAGGTCGCCGCGGTCGCGACCACGCTCGGCGGCAGGCTGGCGGTGAACACATAGGGGCGGCACACCAGCCGCATGATCTCGAACTTGGGGTGGTTCGAAACGCAGAAGCCGCCGACTGTGCCGACGCTCTTCGAAAAGGTCCCGATCACGAAATCGACCTGGTCGAGCACGCCCTGGTCCTCGGCGACGCCGCGGCCGTGCTCGCCGATGAAACCCATCGAATGCGCCTCGTCGACCAGCACCATCGCACCGTGCGACTTGGCCACGCGGACCATTTCGGCGAGCGGGGCGATGTCGCCGAGCATCGAATAGACGCCCTCCAGCACCACCAGCTTGCCCGCGCCCTCAGGGATGCGCTTGAGGCGCTTTTCCATCGCCTCGATGTCGTTGTGCTTGAACGGTACGATCTCGGCATCGCCCATCTTGCACCCGTCCCAGATGCTCGCGTGGCTGTCGATGTCGAGCACGACGTAGTCGCCCTTGCCCGCGATCGTGCTGATGATGCCGAGGTTGGCCTGGTAGCCGGTGGAGAAGACCATCGCGTGGTCCATCCCGTAGAATTCGCGCAGCGCGTCTTCGCACTCGCGGTGGCCCTGGTAGGTGCCATTCAGGACACGGCTGCCGGTGGTGCCCGAACCGTAGTCCTCCAGCGCCTGCTTGCCGGCCTCGATCACATCGGGATCGAAGGTCATGCCCATGTAGTTGTAGGTGCCGAGCAGGATCGTGTCGCGCCCGTTGCAGATCGCGCGGGTCGGGCTGAGCACGCGCTCCATCACCAGGCTGAACGGATCCTCCTGTCCGGTCGCGAGCAGCCCCTCGCGCATCGCGATCAGCGGGTCGAACTTGCTGAACAGGTCAGGCGCGTCGCCGGACAGCGCCCGCGGCTGGTCGGGCTGCGAAACGCCCTCGCTCACTTGCCGTCCTGCATCTTGGCGACGGCGTCGATCAGCTGGCCCCAGGTCTCGATCTCGGCCTGCTGGTTCATGCTGATGATCACGTCGAACTCGTCCTCGATCGCGGCGACGAAGTCCATCACCGTCAGGCTGTCGAATTCGAGGTCGCCGGCGAACGTGGTGCCGTCCTCGATCGCCACTTCTTTCTTGTTGAAGGGTTCGGCGAGGGCACGGATCGTGGTGTCGACTTCTGCGCGGTCCATCGGGGCTTGGTCCATTCTCTAGGCGGCGGCATCGGGTGCCGTTTTCATGGCCGGGGCAAAGCGGCTCGCGACCCCGCTTGTCAAGCCTCGCCGCGAATGGCACTCAGCGCGCAAAGGGTCGCTCTGGTCAGGGAGCGGACGATGGAGCCGAGCGAAATCAAGGCGCAAGCCGGCGGGACGCACTATTCGCTCCACGCCATCCACCTCATGCGCACGGCGCAATTGAACACGCTGCAACTGTCGCAAATGGCCGATCAGAAGGCCTCGATCCTGATGGGGGCGACGTTCCTCGTCTTCTCGATTGCGGTGAGCCGCGCGCTGACCGGCGAGATGCCGCTGGCGCTGGCCGTGCTGGCGGTATTCTCGTTCCTGAGCTCGCTTTGCGCGGTCGCTGCGGTGCTGCCCTCGGTCGGCGGCAAGCGGCACCTGCCCGCGCGGCCGAACAAGCTGTTTTTCGGCCACTTCGCCCATCTCGACGAGGACGAATGGGTCAAGAGCCTGCTCGCCGAGCTGGAGGCCGACGAGACCGTGTTCCGCACCATGGCGCACGACGTCTACCAGAACGGCCAGGTGCTGTTCCACCGCAAGTACCGCTTCCTCGCCTACGCCTACCGCCTGTTCATCGCGGGCCTGTGCGCGACGCTGGCGGTCTTCGCGGTGGAGTGGTTCAGAGGAGCGCTTTGACTGCCGTCATGAACGGGCCGATCGAGACCGGCTTCGACAGGTAGTCCGAGGCGCCCGCGTCGCGGATGCGTTCCTCGTCGCCCTTGCCGGCATAGGCGGTAACCGCGAGGATCGGGGTCGATGCCAGCGCGCTGTCGCGTTTCAGCGCCGCGATCAGGTCCACGCCCGAGACATTCGGCAACTGGATGTCCATGATCACAAGGTCGGGCGCGAAGGCGCGCGCGGCGTTCAGCACCAGCTCGCCGTCGGCCACGGGTTCCACCTCGAACCCGCCCGCGCGCAGCACGTCGCAGAACAGTTTCCGGTTGAGGTCGTTGTCCTCGACAACCAGGATTCTCTTTGCCACAGGCCCTTCCATCCGGCGCACGGGTTCAATTCGGCGCCGCCCCCCTTATGTTTCCCGCAGGATGCTGACAATTCACGCCGACGACCAATCCCCCGCCCACCGGCCAGATGATCCCGACACGATCGCGCTCAGCGCGCTCGGCTGGGTGCTATCGGACGACGACCGCGCGGAGCGGCTCATGTCGCTGACCGGGCTCGACGCCGATACCCTGCGCGACCAGCTGACCGAACCGGCGGTGCTGGGCGCGGTGCTCGAATTCCTCGTCAATCACGAACCCGACCTAGTCCTTGCCGCCGATGCCCTCGGGCGCCGGCCGGAGGAGCTGGTCGAGGCCCACCGGAAGCTGACCGCATGAGCCGCCCCCTCGTCATTTCCGATTGCGACGAGGTGCTGCTGCACATGGTCGCCCCGTTCCGCGACTGGCTGGCCGAAAGCCAGGGCGTGACCTTCACCATGACCACCAACAGCTTCGGCGACGCGATGCGCTGGACCGAGAGCGGCGAGCCGGTCGGCGAGCGCGACATGTGGCGCATGCTCGGCGGGTTCTTCGATACCGAGATGCACCGGCAAATGCCGATCGCTGGTGCGGTCGACGGGATCAATGCATTGGCCGAGCATGCCGACGTGGTGATCCTGACCAATCTCAACGACGAACGGCAGGCCAACCGGACCCGGCAGCTTGCCGACCACGGCATCCATGCGCGGGTCTTCACCAACCAGGGACCGAAGGGCCCGGCCTTGAAGGCGATCCTCGAGGAATATGGGCCCAGCCGCGCGGTCTTCATCGACGACCTGCCGCAGCATCACCATTCCGCCTCGGTCGATGTGCCCCATGTGCGCCGCCTCCACCTGTGCGGCGAGCCGATGCTCGCGCCGCACATCGGCTGCGCGCACAAGGCGGGCCACGCACACGCCCGGATCGACACCTGGGACCATGCGCTGCCGTGGCTGATGGACGAACTCACGAAACAAGAGGAACAGGCATGACGATCGCGGCGAAGCTCCAGGAACTCGGGATCGAACTGCCGCAGGCGGCGGCGCCGGTCGCGGCCTATGTCCCGGTCGTGGTCCACGGCGGCGTGGCGCATCTGTCGGGCCAGCTCCCGTTCGTCGACGGCAAGCTCGTAACCGGGCGGCTGGGCGAGGACGTGTCGCTCGACGATGGCGTTGCCGCGGCGCGCGCCTGCGGGCTGATGATCCTGGCGCAATTGCAGGCGGCAGGGCTGCTCGAGCGGGTCGAGCGGATCGTCAAGCTCGGCGCCTTCGTGAATTCGGCTGGCACATTCACCGACCAGCCCAAGGTCGCCAACGGCGCGTCGGAACTTATGGCCGAGGTCTTCGGCGATGCAGGGCGCCATGCCCGCAGCGCGGTGGGCGTTCCCGTGCTGCCGCTGGGGGCCGCGGTCGAGGTCGACGCGATTGTCGCCATTCGCGCCGATTGACCGCTGGCGCGCGCCGCCGCCGCGCCCGGAACGGGTCGGCTGGCTGCGCGAGTGGCGCTACGCCCACCGCGGCCTCCATGGCCCCGGCGTGGCGGAGAACTCGCCCACCGCCTTCGACCTCGCCATCCGTGCGGGGCTGGGTATCGAGTGCGACATCCAGAAGAGCGGCGACGGGCGTGCGGTGGTGTTTCATGATTGGGACCTCGATCGCCTGACCGCAGAGAGCGGCGCGGTGTCGAGCCGGAGCGCCTCGGCGCTGTCGCGCACTGCGCTTCGCGAGGGCGGCGATACCATTCCGAGCCTCGACGCATTCCTCGAACAGGTCGCGGGACGCGCGCCGCTCCTGATCGAGATCAAGTCCAAGCGCGACAAGCGGATCGGGCCGATATGCCTTGCGGTGCGCCGCGCGCTCGAAGGCTATCGCGGCCTCCATGCGGTGATGAGCTTCGATCCGCGTGTACCGAAATGGTTCGCGGAACAATCACCGCGAACCGTTCGGGGTCTCGTGGTGACCGAGGAAGACAGGCCTGGCCTGCGCGGCAAGTGGGAACGGCACTCGGCCCTGTGGCACGGGCAGCCCGATTTCCTGGCCTACGACGTACGCGACCTGCCCAGCGAATTCGCCGCGTCACAGCGCGCACGCGGCCTGCCGGTGCTGACCTGGACGGTGCGTAGCGCTGCCCTGGCCGAGGTCGCCTCCGCCCACGCCGACGCACCGATTGCCGAGGGCGAGGGGTTGCCGTGAGCGATGGCGGCCTCGTCGCGCGGGTGCTCGGCGCTGTCGGCGATGTGCCCGCCGCGGCGTGGGATGCGCTGGCGGGCGAGGGCAACCCGTTCGTCAGCCACGCTTTCCTGACGGCGCTGGAAGATTCCGGCAGCGTGGGACCGGGAACGGGTTGGCAGCCCGCGCCAATCGTGCTGGAGGACGGCGAGGGGCACCTGCTCGGGGCGATGCCGAGCTATGCCAAGGGGCACAGCCAGGGCGAATACGTGTTCGATCATGCCTGGGCCGATGCCTGGCACCGCGCCGGCGGGCGCTACTACCCCAAGCTCCAGATCGCCGCGCCGTTCACCCCCGCCACCGGCCCGCGCCTGCTGCTGGCCGACGACGCCTTCGCCGCGCCGCTGCTGGCGGCGACGGAGCAGGTCTGCGCGGGCAACGGCTTTTCCTCCGCCCACGCGACCTTTCTCGATCCGGCGCAATTGCCGCTGTTCGAAGACGCGGGCTGGCTTGCGCGCAGCGACATCCAGTTTCACTGGTTCAACCGCGACTACCGTACCTTCGACGATTTTCTCGCCCAGCTGTCCGCGCGCAAGCGCAAGACCATCCGCAAGGAACGCGAGGGCGCGCGCGTCGGGCTCGATTTCGTGCATCTCGCGGGCAGCGCAATCCGGCCCGAGCACTGGGATGCGTTCTGGGAGTTCTATCAGGATACCGGCAGCCGCAAATGGGGCAGCCCGTACCTGACGCGCGAGGCCTTCGACCTCATCGGCGAGCGGCTCGGCGACAAGGTGCTGCTGATGCTGGCGCTGGAAGATGGGGTGCCGATCGCTGGCGCGCTCAACTTCGTCGGCAGCGACACGCTCTATGGTCGCTACTGGGGCTGCACCCGCGAGGTGCGCTTCCTCCATTTCGAGCTGTGCTATTACCAGGCGATCGAGGCGGCGATCGAACGCGGCCTCAAGCGGGTCGAGGCAGGCGCGCAAGGCCCGCACAAGCTGGCCCGCGGTTACGAGCCGGTCGAGACCTGGTCGGCGCACTGGATCGCCGATCCGGGATTTCGCGGCGCGGTGGCCGAATTCCTCGAACGCGAACGCGCCGGGATTGCCGTCGACCGCGAGTGGCTCGCCGGCCGGACGCCGTTCAGGAAGGGGTAGGTCAGGCGACCTTGCGTTCGTAACCCAGCCACTCGCGTGCCCGGCGCTGGGCTTCGGCGATTTCGCGGGCCGTCATTTCGTCGGAAATGTCGGCGCGGCACCACGATGCTTCCTCGTGGCCCTTCAACGCGGCGAGATTGAACCACTTGTGCGCCTCGATCAGGTCGCACGGTGCGCCGTGGCTGCCGGTCGAATAGGCGACGCCGAGATCGTAAAGCGCGGCGACATCGCCTTGCGCGGCGGCGGCGAGGCAGCTCGCCACCAGCATGTCGGTAAGGTTCGCGGTATCGGCCGCCGTGGCCAGTCCGCCTTCGATCGATGTGAGTTCCATCCCTCTGTCCCCCGTTTGCGGCGGCAGTCCCCTAACCGCCGTCAGACAGGTGTTCGCCCGATCGTGGTCAACAAATGGTTAACGCCGGGGGAAGAAAATTAACCGTGTTTCGTTCGGCTGGGCTTAATTCACTGCATTCTAGGGGCGGGCGGTGTTTGCGCCTTGTGTGCCCCGGGGCCGCCGACTATAGGCGCGCCCATCGGGTCGCCTGGGGCCACCGGAGACATCCGGGGCAGCGGGACGAGGCGGCTGGTGAACGACTTTGGGTTTGAGAGGACCTCTATGGCCACCGCAGCCTCGAGAGATGCCGAAATCCTTGAACAAGCGAAGAAATCCTTCGCGCCGGACTATGTCCCCGGCGACGACGAACCGTACATGGGCGACAAGCAGCTCGATTATTTCCGCATGCTGCTGCTCGAATGGAAGAAGTCCATCCACACCGCCGCCGGGGCGACGCTCCAGTCGCTCCAGGATGGCCCGATCCGCGAACCCGACCTCAACGACCGCGCCTCGAGCGAGACCGACTGGGGCATCGAACTGCGCACCCGCGATCGACAGCGCAAGCTGATCGCCAAAATCGATTCCGCACTGCGCCGCATCGACGCCGGCGAATACGGCTATTGCGAGGTGACCGGCGACCCGATCGGCCTGCGCCGACTGATCGCCCGGCCGGTCGCGACCATGACGGTCGAGGCGCAGGAAGCGCACGAGCGCCGCGAGAAGATTTCGCGCGACGATTGAAGATTTATCCCTTCCGCCGTTTAAACCTTCGTTAGCAGTGCAATACTAGATTCGGCCCCATCGGGTCCACATCGCTACGCGAGGAGAACGCTGCGGCATGTCTGCGGTCGACACCAGGTCAATCAATCGGGACAGCCTGTTCATGATGGCGGTCGTGCGCTTCGAGGGGAGCGACGCGGAATATCGCGTGAAGGTGCGCAACCTGTCGGCCGGCGGGATGATGGCCGAGGGCGACGTCAGGATCGAGCGCGGCCGCCGTCTGCAGATCGAACTGCGCAACCTCGGCTGGGTTCAGGGAACCGTCGCCTGGTTGCAGGACAACCGCTTCGGCATCGCCTTTGCCGAGGACATCGATCCGCGCCTCGCGCGTCAGCCCGTCGCCGCTCCGAGCGGCGAGAGCTTCACGCCGCGCTTCGTGCGCCCAGCCTCGCTGCTGCCGCCGGACCAGCTTGTCGATCCCTCGCGCCTGCGCAAGATCTGAGCCTTACCCGCAAATGCGGCGCTGACCGCGTCCGCGTCGCCTGCTAGGGTCGGCGCGATGTTCGCGTCCGCCCGCACCCGGTTTTCCGCACTGCTCATGGCGCTGGCGCTGGCCGGCTGCGGCAAGGCGGGCGACGATTCGGTGGTCGAGGTCGCCTTCGTCGGCGAGCCCGGCGCACTGGGCGCGGAGGACATGCGGCTGGCCCCCGCTGGCCAGCACTTGCGTGCTTCCACTCACGAAGGCCTCGTCGCGCTTGATGCGACCGGCGAGGTCGTGCCCGCGCTCGCCGAGCGCTGGATCGTCACCGACGACGGACGCAGCTACATCTTCCGCCTGCGCGATTCGGCCTGGGCCGACGGCGAGCCGCTGACCGCGCAATCGGTCCGCGACGCGCTGCGCCGGTCGTTCGCGCGAATGCGCGGAACCAGTCTCGGGCTCGACCTCGCGCAGGTCGCCGAAGTGCGCGCAATGGCCGGGCGCGTGGTCGAGATCCGCCTTTCCGGCCCGATGCCCGGCTTTCTCCAGTTGCTCGCCCAGCCGGAACTCGGCCTCGACCGCGACGGGCAGGGCACCGGACCGATGCGCGGCACGCCCGATGGCGATACGGTGGTCCTTTCGGCGCTGCCGCCGAACGAGCGCGGCCTGCCCGACATGGAGGGCTGGGCCGATGCGGTGAAGACCGTCCGGCTGAGCGTGATGACGGCACGTGCAGCCACCGCTGCCTTCGATGAGGGAGAGGCGGACGTTGTGCTCGGAGGCACGATTGTCGACCTGCCACTGGCCGACACCGGCGCGCTGCTCAGCGGAACGGTCCGCCTCGACGCGGCGCTCGGACTGTTCGGGCTCGAATTCGCCCACGACGACGGTTTCTTCGCCGATGCCGCCAACCGCGAGGCGGTGGCGCTGGCGATCGACCGCGAGGAAGTGCTGCAGGCGTTCAACATCGGCGGCTGGCTGCCGACCACACGGATCGTCGCGCCCGAACTGGCCGAGGTCGAGCGCGGCATGCCGCCAATCGAGCGCTGGACCGATCTCGCGATCGATGCGCGCAAGGCGCAGGCCGCGCGGCGCGTGACGGCCTGGGAAGCGGCCGCGGGCGAAGATCTCGTCCTGCGCATCTACCTCCCGTCCGGGCCGGGCTCCGATGCGCTGTTCCGCCGCCTCGCGCTCGACCTCGCCGATGCCGGGATCAGCGTGCGCCGCGCGGAAAGCGAGAGCGCGACCGATCTCGCGCTCAAGGACCGCATGGCCCGCTACCCCGGCTCACGCTGGTTCCTCAACCAGTTCCACTGCTCGATCGCGCGCGGACCGTGCTCGGCCGAGGCGGACGCGCTCGTGCGCCAGTCGATGGTCGCCGCGACTCCGGCCGAACAAGCCGCCCTGCTGGCCGAGGCGGAATCGGCGATGCACGCCGCCAATCTCTTCGTCCCGCTCGGCGCGCCGATCCGCTGGTCGCTGGTGCGCGGCGGGGTCGAGGGGTTCGAGGAGAACCGCTGGAACGTCCATCCCTTGTTCCCCTTCGCGCAGGCCCCCATGTAAATCGCGCGCTCCCGCGTCCGGGAGCGGGAGGATATCGATGAGCGAACCCGTCCGTCCGCAGGTCATGGGCTTCGAGGTACCGACCGGGAGCGATCCCGTATCGGTCCGTCGCCGGCTGGAAGCGCTCGAGCACCTGCTCGAACGCAGCTTCGTGGTTCCGGGCACGCAATACCGCTTCGGCCTCGACGGGGTGATCGGGCTGGTGCCGGTGATCGGCGACCTCGTGACCACGGCGATGGGCGCCTACCTCATCTGGGAAGCGCGCAATCTCGGGCTGCCCAAGTGGAAGGTGTGGCGCATGGCGGGGAACGTCGGGTTCGACACGCTGCTCGGCGCGGTCCCGCTGGTGGGCGACGCGGCGGATTTCCTGTTCAAGTCGAACACCCGCAACCTGCGGATCGTCAAGAAGCACCTCGACAAGCACCACCCGGCGATCCGCACGATCGAGGGATAGTTTCGTTCGCAACGGGTTCGCGCTAGGGCGCGTGGCATGGCGAATGAAACCACCTACTCCAGCTACCTCGATCTCGACCGTGTGCTCGCGGCGCAGCACCCGGTGTCGGGCGCGCACGACGAGATGCTGTTCATCGTCGTCCACCAGGCGAGCGAGCTGTGGCTCAAGCTGTGCCTGCACGAACTGACCGCTGCACGCGACTGCATCGCCGCCGACGACCTGCGCCCCGCGTTCAAGATGCTCGCCCGCGTCGCGCGCGCACAAGGCCAGCTGATCCAGAGCTGGGACGTGCTCAGCACCATGACCCCGCACGACTATTCGACCGTGCGCCCGCACCTGGGCAATTCGAGCGGGTTCCAGTCGGCGCAGTACCGGATGATGGAATTCATGATGGGCGGGCGGAAGCCCGAAATGGTCCGCATGCACGAAGCCACGCCCGCGGTGGCCGCGATGCTGCTCACCGAGCTCGGCCGCCGCAGCATCTACGCCGAGGCGATCCATCTGCTCGCCCGGCGCGGCTTCGCGATTCCCGCCGACGTGCTGGAGCGCGGGCACGAGGGGACTTGGGAGCACTCGGCGGAGGTCGAGGCGGCCTGGGCCGAAATCTACCGCGATCCGCAACAGCACTGGGATCTCTACGAACTGGCCGAGAAGCTCGTCGACCTCGAATACCACTTCCAGCGCTGGCGCTTCGGCCACCTGAAGACGGTGGAACGGATCATCGGCTTCAAGACGGGCACCGGCGGCACCCCCGGCGTGCCCTACCTCGCGGGCGTGCTGAAGCAGGCGTTCTTCCCCGAACTCCTGAGCGTGCGGACGGCGCTGTGACCGACACGATGCTGAACCGCGGCCGCGAGCTCGACCGCGCCGATCCGCTCAGCGAATACCGCGCGCGGTTCGATCTGCCCGAGGGAGTGATCTATCTCGACGGCAACTCGCTCGGCGCCTTGCCCACGGCCACGCCCGACCGGCTGACGCAAGTGACGCGCGGCGAGTGGGGCGAGGGGCTGATCCGGAGCTGGAACAGCGCGGGCTGGATCGACCTGCCGCAGCGCGTCGGCGCCAAGATCGCCCCGCTGGTCGGCGCCGCGCCGCACGAGGTGATCGCGGCCGACAGCACCAGCGTGAACCTGTTCAAGCTGATCGCCGCTGCCCTGGCGATGCGGCCGGGCCGCAAGGTCATCCTCAGCGAGCCGGGCAATTTCCCGACCGACCTCTACATGATCGCCGGGCTGGAGAAGCAGGGTCTGGCCGAGCGCCGCCTCGCCCCGCGCGAAGCAATCGCCGAGGCACTGGACGAGGACGTCGCGCTGCTGCTGCTCACCCATGTCCACTACAAGACCGGCGCGATCCACGACATGGCCGCGCTCACCCGCGCCGCGCACGCGGCGGGTGCAATGGTGCTATGGGACCTGTCGCACAGCGCGGGCGCGCTCCCGGTCCATCTCAATGCCTGCGAGGCGGATTTCGCGGTCGGCTGCGGCTACAAGTACCTCAATGGCGGCCCCGGCGCCCCGGCCTTCGCCTTCGTAGCCGGGCGCCACCACGATGCGCTGGCGCAACCGCTGACCGGCTGGATGGGCCACGCGGCCCCCTTCGCCTTCACCGACGACTACGCCCCCGCGCCCGGCGTCGCGCGTCTGCTCTGCGGCACCCCCCCGATCCTCGGCTTGGCAGCGCTGGAAGTGGGCGTGGATATCGTCGCCGAAATCGGCATCGACCGCCTCTACGCCAAATCACAGGCGTTGTCGGAGTTCTTCCAGGAGTGCCTGCGCGAACGCGGCGCCGACCTCGATCTCGCCAGCTGCGCCGATGCGGCCCAGCGGGGTAGCCAGCTCTCCTTCCGCCACCCGCACGCCTACGCACTGAGCCAGGCCCTGATCGCCCGCGGCGTGATCGGCGACTTCCGCGACCCCGACATCCTCCGCCTCGGCTTCGCTCCTGCTTACTTGCGCTTCGAGGACATGGCCGAAGCCGCCCGGCACCTGGCGGAGGTTCTTGCCAGCGGAGAATGGCGGCGGGCGGAGTTTCAGGAGCGGGCCGCGGTTACCTGAACTCTCGTGATCCCAACGAAAGCTGGCATCGCTCGCCGCAAGCTCGGCGCTGGTGGACAGCGACCCCAGCGTGCGCTGGGGTGACGAGCAGGATCACTCTTCCAGCTCGATTTCCCAATAGAGCCAGTCCCGCCACGTCTCGTGCAGGTAGTTCGGCGGGAACTGCCGCCCGTGTTGCTGCAATTGCCAGTGCGTCGGCCGGATCGGCTGGCAGTGGAGCACCATCTGCGCCTGCTTGGGCGTGCGGCCGCCCTTCTTCATGTTGCACGGGGCGCAGGCGGTGGCGATGTTTTCCCAGGTCGTGCGGCCGCCCAGGCGGCGGGGGACGACGTGGTCGAAGGTCAGGTGGTGCGTGTCGCCGCAATACTGGCAGGCGAACCGGTCGCGCAGGAACAGGTTGAAGCGGGTGAAGGCGGGAAATTCGCTTGGGCGAACGTATTGCTTGAGCGCGATCACGCTCGGGATCTTCATGTCGAGGCTGGGGCTGTGGACTTCGCGGTCGTAGGTCGCGACCACGTCGACCCGGTCGAGGAAGATCGCCTTGATCGCCGTCTGCCACGGCCACAGGCTCAAAGGATAATAGGAGAGCGGGGTATAGTCCGCATTGAGGACGAGGGAGGGGCACGACGCGAGATTGCGCGTCGGATCCTCCACCGTACTTCGAACCCGGTGCATCCTCTCGATCAGATCGGCTCTGAACACGTCGGCGTTCCTCCCTGATGGGCGCGAACAAGCCATTTGCAGGGTTTGGCGTCAACCCGGTTACAGACAGGGTTTCCACAGGGGTGTCCCCAAAGTGGCGTGGGATCGGTGCGACGCCGCGGGGGAGAATTGATTTTCCTACACCCGCCGCGCTGTGCCACGGTCGCGGCGATGTCGCTCGCGCCTGCCCTGCCTGACGGCCACTGCCCGCCGATTCGCGAAGTCCACAGCGGGCGGCGCAAGGTGACATGCAGGCTGCTGAAAATGCAGCGCAAACGCGCGAAAGCCACACTTTTTCAATCTGCGCTAAGCGTAACACCCGGCGGGCGCGCATGTCCGTCGTGACCCGCTTCGCTCCGAGCCCCAACGGGCCGCTGCACCTCGGCCATGCCTACGCGGCGATCGTCGCGCACGATCTGGCGATGGCGGGCGGTGGGCGGTTCCTGCTGCGGATCGAGGACATCGACGGCACGCGCTCGCGGCCCGAGCTGGCGGAGGCGTTTCGCGCCGATTGCGCCTGGCTCGACCTTGCGTGGACCGAGGTGCCGGCGCAGTCCACGCGGCTCGCCAGCTATGCCGCGGCGGCGGAGCGGCTGCGGGCGGAGGCGCTGCTCTATCCCTGCTCCTGCACCCGCGCCGGGATCGCGGCGGAAGCGGCGGACATCGGCCCCGAAGGGCCGGTCTATTCGGGCAAGTGCCGCCGCGATGGTCCGGCGCCGGGCCTGCCGGTCGCGTGGCGGCTGGATGTCGCCGCGGGGCTCGCACGGACCGGCCCGTTGACCTGGCACGACGAACTGGCGGGCGAGCAAGCGGCCCGGCCCGAGCTGCTCGGCGATGTCGTGCTGGTGCGCAAGGACGAGCCTGCCAGCTATCACCTCGCCGCGACGCTCGACGATGCCGCCGATGGGGTCACGCTGGTGACGCGGGGGCGCGACCTGTTCGCTGCCAGCCATGTCCACCGGCTGCTTCAGGCGCTGCTCGGCCTGCCGGTGCCGCGCTGGCACCATCACCCGCTGCTGCTCGACGAAAGCGGGCAGAAGCTCGCCAAGCGGCGCGGCTCGCCTTCGCTGGCGGACCGGCGCCTTGCGGGCGAGGACGGGCAGGCCTTGGCAGCCGATCTGCGCGCGGGGCGATTCCCGGCTGGAATTGCGCTCGCAAAGGACTAGATAACCCCCATGACCACCTTCCTCGTCATCGTGCTCGTTGTGCTCATGGCACTCGTCGTCGTCTCGCTGGTGCGCGGCATCGTCGCCTTCATGAAAAGCACCAAGATGGACCTCGAACGCGAGGATCAGGTCGGCGCGAGCGAGATGCAGCTGCTGCAGAACAAGATGATGTTCGCGCGCATCAAGTACCAGGCGCTGGCGGTGGTGGTCGTCGCGGTGCTGCTCGCGGCGACGCGCTAAGGCGTTGGTCAAGCTCAACAAGATCTACACGCGCACGGGCGACGACGGCACCACCGGCCTCGTCGACGGCTCGCGCTGCCCCAAGCATGCGGCGCGGATCGAAGCGATCGGCGCGGTCGACGAGGCGAACAGCGCCATCGGGCTGGCGGCGACGATCGCCAGCGCCGCCGCCCATCGCAGCGCCGACGCTGCCGGGCACAGCGCTACGCTTCATCGCATCCAGAACGACATGTTCGACCTAGGCGCGGACCTGGCAACGCCGGGAGACGACTTCGAACCCGGCGAAATGACGCTGCGCATCGTGCCCGCACAGGCATCCTGGCTGGAAACGCAGATCGATGCCCTCAACGAACGGCTTGAGCCGCTGACCAGCTTCGTCCTGCCGGGCGGCAGCGAGGCGGCCGCGCGAACCCATGTAGCCCGCGCCTCGGTGCGCCGGGCTGAACGCGCGATGACAGCGCTGGCCGCGCAGGAGCCGGTCAACCCGGCGGCGCTCGCCTACGTCAACCGGCTGTCCGACTACCTGTTCTGCCTTGCGCGCGTGCTCAACGACGACGGGCAGGCCGATGTGAAATGGGTCCCGGGCGCCAGCCGCTGAGGCACGGCGCCCTTTCCACTGGCGCTGCATCACGCTAACAGGCGCGCTTTGCTGCGTTTGCGAAGGGATTGTGCATTGCAAAAAATCGCCGTGATCGGAGCGGGCCAGATGGGCTCGGGCATCGCACAGACCATCGCCCAGCATGGCATCGACGTGTTGCTCGCGGACGTCGATCTGGCGGTTGCCGAGAAGGCGCGCAGCGGGATCGACCGCGCTTTCGGCAAGCTGGTCGGCAAGGGCAAGCTCGAGATCGCGCAGGCCGAGGCGGCGCTGGCGCGGATCACGCCGGTCGGCGACTATGCGCCGATGGTCGAGGCCGATCTTATCATCGAAGCCGCGACCGAGCGCGAGGAGATCAAGCAGCGCATCTTCGAGGCTGCGGGCAAGGTGCTGTCGCAGGGGGCGATCATGGCATCGAACACCAGCTCGATCCCGATCACCCGGATGGCGAACTACTCGCCCGATCCCAAGCGCTTCATCGGCCTGCACTTCTTCAACCCGGTCCCGGTGATGCAGCTGATCGAGGTCATTCCGGGCCTGGCGACTGCGCAGGAAACCACCGACCGCACCGTCGCCTTCGCCAAGCATCTCGGCAAGGAAGTGGTGCTCAGCCAGGACGAGCCCGGCTTCGTCGTCAATCGCATCCTCCTGCCGATGATCAACGAGGCGGTCTTCGTCCTCGGGCAGGGCACCGCGGGGATCGAGGACATCGACAAGGGCTGCCGGCTGGGCCTCAACCACCCGATGGGGCCGCTGCAACTGGCCGATTTCGTCGGGCTCGACACCTGCCTCGACATCATCCGCGTGCTCTACAAGACCACCCGCGACAGCAAGTACCGCCCGGCGCCGCTGCTGGTGAAGTACGTCGAGGCCGGCTGGCTCGGCCGCAAGACCGGCAAGGGCTTCTACGATTATGCAGGCGAGCAACCCGTCCCGACGCGGTGATGTTGTCGTTTGCTCTGCGCAGAGCGCCGAGCCTTGACGACGCAATCACTCGACGATCGGAACCTGTTCATCGACCATGATGACGGTGCGTGCGCCCACTGCATCGCGGCTGGCTGGGTCTGGGTCGCCAACGACGACCTCGGGTGACGGGTTGTCGAGATCATCCAGGATGGGATCAGGAGCGACACCCACACCCGGTTCTATGAGGTCGTCATCAGCTGTGAACGACTCGACGCTCGGGTTTGCGATCGGCGTGTCGCCCGATAGTGTTTCGGCCTCGGCTGCGAATGCCTCCCGTTCTCCTTCGATCAGGTCGGTGGCCTCGCCCAGCACGCCCTCCTCTTCCGAACTGCCCACGAGATTTGCGGCGCTAATTGCGGTCAGCGCGACGAAGGCGATCGCAATCCAGCGGTTGCGGAAAAGCTGGCTGTACATGCCGCCGGGGATAGCGCGGCACCGTTAATGTTCGGTAGATGCCGCGGCGCGCTTGAGTTCGTATACAAGCTCGAGCGCTTCACGCGGGCTTAGGGCGTCGACATCGGTGGTTGCCAGCCGCTCGCGCACCGCGTCGCTGCGTTTCTCTGGTGCCGCTTGTAACGCGGCGAACAAGGGCAGTTCACCGAGGCCCGCCGCAAGCCCGCCCGTCTCGGCACGGCCCTCCTCCAGCCTGTTGAGCACGGCCTTCGCCCGGTTCACCACCGCCGGGGGCACGCCTGCCAACCGCGCCACGGCGAGCCCGTAGCTCTTGTCCGCCGGGCCTTCGGAAAGCTCGTGCAGCAGCACCAGGTCGCCCTTCCATTCGCGTGCGCGGACATGGTGCAGCGAGAGCGCCTCACAGGTCCCCGCAAGGTGGGCCAGTTCGTGGTAATGCGTGGCGAAGAGGCAGCGGCAGCGGTTTGCCGAATGGACCGCCTCGACCACCGCCCACGCGAGCGCAAGCCCGTCGTAGGTCGAGGTGCCGCGCCCGACCTCGTCGAGGATCACGAAGCTGCGCGGCGTCGCCTGCGCCAGGATCGCCGCGGTCTCGACCATCTCGACCATGAAGGTCGAACGCCCGCGCGCGAGATTATCGCTTGCCCCGACCCGGCTGAACAGGCGGTCGACCAGGCCCACCGTTGCCGAGCGTGCGGGAACGAACCCGCCCGCCTGCGCCAGCAGCACGATCAGCGCGTTCTGGCGCAGGAAGGTCGACTTGCCGCCCATGTTCGGCCCGCCGATCAGCCATAGCCGGTCGTCGGGGGCGAGCGTGCAGTCGTTGGCGACGAAGCGTTCACCGCCACGCGCGAGTGCCGCCTCGACCACGGGATGCCGCCCGCCGCGAATGTCGAGGCAGGATTCCTCGACGATTGCCGGACGGCACCAGTCGCCTTCGGCAGCACGTTCGGCATGGCTCAGCGCGACGTCGAGCCGCGCGAGCGCATCGGCCGTCGCGGCAACCGGCTCGCGCGCCGCGGCGACTGCGGCGGTCAGCTCTTCGAAATGCGCCTCTTCGGCGGCCAGCGCGTGCCCGCCGGCCTCGGCGATGCGGCTGGCCTCCTCGTGCAGCCCGAGCGAATTGAACCGTACAGCCCCGGCCATCGTCTGGCGGTGGGTGAAGCCGCTGTCATTCGCCATCAGCGCGTCGGCGTGGCGCGCGGGCACCTCGATGAAATAGCCGAGCACGCCGTTGTGGCGGATCTTCAGCGCGGCAACGCCGGTCTCGTCGCGGTAGCGTGTCTCGAGCGCGGCGATCGCGCGCCGCGCACTGCCCGAGGTCTGCCGCAATGCGTCGAGTGCATGATCGTAGCCTTCGGCGATGTAGCCGCCGTTCTGCCGCTCGGTCGGCGGCGCGGCGACGAGTGCGCGCGCCAGCCAGTCGACCAGCGCGCCATGCCCAGCGAGACGGGGCAGGAGTTCCATGAGCAAGGGCGGTCGATCTGTCCGTGCCGCCAGAGCATCGTGCAGCCGCCGCGCCTCCGCCAGCCCGTCGCGCACCTGGCCCAGATCGCGCGGGCTGCCGCGCCCGGCCACGATCCGGCCGAGTGCGCGGCCGATGTCCGGGATCGCCCGCATCGCCGCCCGCAAGTCGGAGCGCAAGATCGGATCGGCGTGGAAGAACGCGGCCAGCGCCAGCCGCGCCTCGATCGCCGCCCGGTCGGTCAGCGGGGCGGCGAGGTCGGCGGCGAGCTGCCGCGCGCCCGCGCCGGTCATGCAGCGGTCGATCGCACCGAGCAGACTGCCTGCGCGCCCGCCTCCCTGCGACTCGACAATCTCCAGGCTTGCCCGCGTCGCGGCGTCCATCGCCATCAGCGCGCCCACCTCGCGCACCTCGGGCGGCAGCAGCAGCGGCAGGGTGCCGCGCCCGACATGGTCGAGATAGGCGACGAGGCCGCCCGCCGCCGCCAGCATCGGGCGGGTGAAGCTGCCGAACCCGTCCAGCGTCGCGACGCCGTGCACGGCCTTCAGACGCCGCTCGCCTTCCTCGCTGGTGAAGGTGCTGCGCGGTCGGGGGATCGCGGCTTGATGCGCGGCGTCCCATCCTTCCGGCACTACCAGTTCGCTCGGGACGAGCCGGGCGAGCGCCGCTTCGGCCTCGTCGGGAAGGCACTGTTCCAGTTCCATCCGTCCGGTCGAGATGTCGACCGAGGCAATCCCCAATTCGCCGCGCACCTCGCACAGCGCCGCGAGCACGTTGGCGCGGCGCGGTTCGAGCAGCGTCTCCTCGGTCAGCGTGCCCGCAGTGACGAAGCGAACGATGTCGCGCCGGACGAGCGCCTTCGATCCGCCGCGCTTCTTCGCCTCCTCCGGCGTCTCGACCTGCTCGGCGATGGCGACCCGGCATCCGGCCTTGATCAGCCGCGCGAGGTAACCCTCCGCCGCGTGGACCGGCACGCCGCACATCGGTACCGCCTCGCCGCCGTGTTCGCCCCGAGACGTGAGCGCGATGTCGAGCACGCCCGCCGCCGTGCGCGCATCGTCGAAGAACAGCTCGAAGAAGTCGCCCATGCGGTAGAACAGCAGGCAGTCCGGCGCTTCCGCCTTGAGCGCGTGGTACTGCTCCATCATCGGGGTGGTCTTGGCGCTCATCGCAGCGGGCGACCTAAGCTGGGCTTCGTCGATTCGGGAAGGGCGGCGTGTCGCCTTTCCCCTATCGCTTGGCCGGAGCGTCAGCTAAGCGGCGACGCTTGACCGGACCATGAGGGGGATTGGCGCGTGGCCGACCAGAAACAGGCGAGCTTCACCGAGCGCGAGGCGCTGTTCTACCACGAGACCATCCGCCCCGGTAAGATCGAGATCATCGCCTCGAAGCCGATGGCAACGCAGCGCGATCTCAGCCTCGCCTATTCGCCCGGCGTTGCCGCGCCCGTGCTGGCGATCGCGGAAAACCCGGCGGATGCCGCGCGCTATACTGCCCGTTCGAATCTGGTTGCGGTGATCTCCAACGGCACCGCGATCCTCGGGCTGGGCAATCTCGGCGCGCTCGCTTCGAAGCCGGTGATGGAAGGCAAGGCGGTTCTGTTCAAGCGCTTCGCCGACGTCGATTCGATCGATATCGAACTCGCGACCGAGGACCCGGAGGCGTTCATCAACGCGGTCGCGCTGATGGAGCCGACGTTCGGCGGGATCAACCTCGAGGACATCAAGGCGCCCGAGTGCTTCATCATCGAGGCGGCGCTGCGCGAGCGCATGAACATCCCGATCATGCACGACGACCAGCATGGCACCGCGATCATCACCGCCGCGGGCCTGCTCAACGCGTGCTACCTGACCGGGCGCGACATCCGCGAGGTCAAGGTGGTCGTGAACGGCGCGGGCGCGGCGGCGATCGCCTGCACCGCGTTGATCAAGGCGATCGGGGTGCAGCACGACCATGTCATCATGTGCGACCGGTCCGGTCCGATCACGCGCGATCGCGGCGATCTCGACCAGTGGAAGAGCGCGCACGCGGTCGATACCACGGCGAGGAGCCTGGAGGAGGCGCTCGTCGGCGCCGACATCTTCCTCGGTCTGTCCGCGGCCGGCGCGCTCAGGCCCGAATGGGTGGCGAAGATGGCCGACAAGCCGATCATCTTCGCCATGGCCAACCCGGTGCCCGAAATCATGCCCGACGAGGCCAAGGCAGTCCGCCCCGACGCCATCGTCGCCACCGGGCGCAGCGACTTCCCCAACCAGGTCAACAACGTCCTCGGCTTCCCGTTCATCTTCCGCGGCGCGCTCGACGTGCAGGCGACCGCGATCAACGAGGAGATGAAGATCGCCGCCGCGCGCGCCATCGCGGAACTCGCGCGCGAGCGCGTGCCCGACGAGGTCGCCGCCGCCTATGGCCGCAGCCACCAGTTCGGGACCGACTACATCATCCCCGCGCCGTTCGATCCGCGCCTGATGGAGGTCGTTTCCTCCGCCGTCGCCAAGGCGGCGATGGATTCGGGCGTGGCGCTGAAACCGATCGAGGATTTCGCCGCCTATCGGCAGGCCCTGAAGGCGCGGCTCAACCCGACCAGCTCGGTGCTGACCAACACCTATGAGCTCGCGCGGCAGAACCCGCGCCGGGTGGTGTTCGCCGAGGCCGAGGAGGAGGTCGCGCTGCGCGCCGCGATCCAGTTCCGCGATTTCGGCTACGGCACCCCGATCCTGGTCGGGCGCACCGACAAGGTGCGCGAGAAACTGGTCGAGCTGGCGGTCGACGATCCCGACAGCTTCGAGATCCAGAACTCGGCCACGTCCGAACACGTCCCCGCAATGGTCGAGTACCTATACGACCGGCTCCAGCGGCGCGGGCGGACGCAGCGCGACGTGCGCCGCATGGTCAACCAGGATCGTAACGTCTTCGCCGCGCTGCTGGTCGCACTGGGCCACGGGGACGCGTTGATCTCGGGCCTGACGCGAACCTTCGCGCAGACCATGCGCGAGGTCAGCATGGTGCTCGGGCCGAAGCAGGGTGTGGTTCCGTTCGGCATCCACATGATGGTCGGCAAGAACCACACCACCTTCCTCGCCGATACCACGATCAACGAACGGCCGACCGCCGAACAGCTCGCCCACATCGCGCGCGAGACGGCAGCGGTCGCCCGCCGCATGGGCCACGAGCCGCGCGTCGCCTTCCTCAGCTACTCGACCTTCGGCAACCCGCCCGGGCAATGGCTCGGTAACATCCGCGAGGCGGTCGCGATCCTCGACGCTGAGAAGCCGGACTTCGAGTACGAGGGCGAAATGGCACCCGATGCCGCGCTCAACCCCAAGGTCATGGCGCTCTACCCCTTCAGCCGTCTGTCGGGACCGGCCAACGTGCTGATCATGCCCGGCCTGCAATCGGCCAACCTCTCGGCCAAGCTCCTGCGCGAACTGGCCGGCGACGCGACCATCGGGCCGATGCTGATCGGGATGGAAAAGCCGGTCCAGATCGTCCCCATGACCGCGATCGCGCCCGACGTGCTGACCCTGGCCGTGCTGGCGAGCGCGGGCATCGTCGGCTGACAGCGGCGGTCCGTCGCGCGCACCGCGCGCGTCGGCTCGCGGTTCATCGGCGCGCAATCGGGCAGGGTCCTTTCCTTCGCGTGTGCACAAGGTCGCACGCGAAAGGAAAACCAATGAACAAGACTCTGGCCCTGCTCGCCATCGGGGCAGGCTTCGCCGCCGCCCCGGCGCTGGCGCAGGACAATACCGTGCCCGGCGGCTCCTACGTCGGCGCGATCGGCGGGTACGAGGGCATCGACGTCGAATCGGACGATGGAACGGTATCGGCGGATGCCGATTCGGCGGTCTATGGCGTCAGCGCCGGATACGATCTCAGCCTCGGCAGCGCCTTCGTCGGCGTGGAGGGCGAGCTGTCGAAAAGCGGTGGCTCGACCGAGTTTCCCGACAGCTTCGGCGGCGCGCGCGACGGGCTCGAGTCCGACGGCCAGTACTACATTGGCGCCCGCGCCGGTTTCGCCCTGACCCCCGGCATCGCCGCCTACGGCAAGATCGGCTACACCGCGCTCGACACCCGGGCGTTCACCTCGTCCGGTTCGCTCGACGAGTTGGAGCAGAACACCGACGGGTTGCGCTTCGGCGGCGGGTTGCAGATCGGGCTGCCGGGCCCGCTCGAAGGCCGCGTCGAATACCGCCGGTCGCAGTACAAGAACCTCGCCGATGCCGACATCGGCAAGGCGACGACCGACCAGGTCGTGGCGGGGATCGGCCTGCGCTTCTGATTGGCCGAAAGAAGGAAAGGGCCGCGCCGCGCAGCGCGGCCCTTTTCATTTGCGGCGAAAACGGAAGTACCAGACCTCATGCCCGTAGACGGTGCGGGCCTTGTGTTCATAGCGCGTCTCGCACCAGCCGCTCGGGCGGTTTTCCCAGTTCGCGCGTCCCTCGACCTGCCATGCGAAGCTGTCGGCATGGCGCTGCATCACCGCGAGCGCATGGCGCAGGTAGACCGGATGGTCGGTGCCGAAGCGGAATTCGCCGCCGGGTTTCAGCTTGGCCGCGAACATCGCCACCGGGCCGTCGTTCATCATCCGCCGCTTGGCGTGCTTGTTCTTGGGCCAGGGGTCGGGGTGGAGCAGGTAGAGCATGCTCAGCGCCCCGTCGGGCACGCGCGCCAGCGCGTCGAGCGCATCGCCATGCTGGATGCGGACGTTGCCGAGTGCGCCGTCACGGACATGGACCAGCGCCTGCGCCACGCCGTTGACGAACGGCTCGGCCCCGATGAAGCCGTGATCGGGCAAAAGGTCGGCGCGATAGGCGAGATGCTCGCCGCCACCGAAACCGATCTCGAAGTGCAGCGGGCGGGAATCGCCGAACAGGCGCTCCGACGTCACCGCGCCCTCAGCCGGAACCGCGATCTGCGGCAGCAACCTGTCGACCAGTTCCTGCTGCCCTGCACGCAGCGGCTTGCCCTGGCTGCGCCCGTAGAGCCGGTTGAGGGTAGTGGGATCGCCTTCCTTTAACGCCGTCATGAGGGCGCCCCTAGCGGCGCCCGCGCGCCCTGTCAGCCCCAGGCGCTCCAGATGGCATAGGCGCTGGTCAGAGTCAGCACCGTGCCGACGAGGATCAGCATGACCTTGGCCGGCAGATGCTTGGCAAACCATGCACCGAACGGAGCCGCGACCATGCCCCCGATGAGAAGGCCGAGCGTCGCGCCGGCGAGGTCGGCAAAGCCGAGGTGGTAGATGAAGGTCGCCGAGATCGACAGGGTGAGGAAGAACTCGACCGAATTGACCGTCCCCACCACCTTGCGCGGATCGGTGCCCTGGATCAGCAGGTTCGAGGTCACCACCGGGCCCCAGCCGCCGCCGCCCGCTGCATCGAGAAAGCCGCCGACCAGCCCGAGCGGGGCGACGACCTTGGCCTCGCGGATCTTCGGCGGGTACATGATCCCGCGCCACAGCAGGAACAGGCCGATCGCGGCCAGATAAAGCATGATGAACGGCTTCACCACGTCGCCGTCGATGTTCGACAGGAGATAAGCTCCGGTCACGCCCCCGATTACGCCTGGGATCAGCAGGCGGAAGAACAGCTTGGCGTCGATGTTGCGATGGAGCAGGTGGCTGATGCCCGAAACCGCCGTGGTGAAGCACTCCACGACATGGACGCGTTGCGATGCCTGCGCGGGCGGCATGCCCATGACCCCGACCAGCAGCGTGTTGGTTATGACGCCGAAGGCCATGCCAAGCGCCCCGTCGACGAGCTGCGCTGCGAAGCCGATCGCTATGAAGGGCGCGATGCCCGCGAAGTCGATGCCAAAGAGCTCCATCCCGCGGAAAGCCTTTCGCCGGTCCAGCGCCGGGGCTTACCGGCGAGGGCTGTCCACGCGAAGCGGATTCTCGCTATCCGGCCTGAAAGAAAACGCCCGGGATCTTTCGATCCCGGGCGCATCCCCGTCCCCAAGGAGTAATTGCGGGCGTCAGGCCGCCTCGGCCTGGGCGTCGGGATCGCGCAGCACATAGCCGCGGCCCCAGACGGTCTCGATGTAGTTCTCGCCGCCGCAGGCAAGGCTCAGTTTCTTGCGCAGCTTGCAGATGAACACGTCGATGATCTTGAGTTCGGGCTCGTCCATCCCGCCGTAGAGGTGGTTGAGGAACATTTCCTTGGTCAGCGTCGTGCCCTTGCGCAGCGACAGGAGCTCCAGCATCGCGTATTCCTTGCCGGTCAGGTGCACGCGGGCGCCGTCGACCTCGACCGTCTTCGCGTCGAGGTTCACGGCCAGCTTGCCGGTGCGGATGACCGACTGGCTGTGGCCCTTCGACCGGCGCACCACGGCATGGATGCGGGCGACCAGCTCCTCGCGGTGGAACGGCTTGGTCACATAGTCGTCGGCACCGAAGCCGAAGCTGCGGATCTTGGAATCCATTTCGGCGATTCCGCTCAGGATCAGCACCGGGGTCTGCACCTTGGCGACGCGCAGCTTCTTGAGCACGTCGTACCCGTGCATGTCGGGCAGATTGAGGTCGAGCAGGATGATGTCGTAGTCGTAGAGCTTGCCGAGGTCCAAGCCCTCCTCGCCCAGGTCGGTCGAGTAGACGTTGAAGCCCTCGGTCGTGAGCATAAGCTCGATCGCCTTGGCCGTAGTCGGCTCGTCCTCGATCAACAGTACTCGCATGGGTATCCCCCTTTGCCCCGAACCTCTCGCCGTAACGCCCCGTCAAGAGGTGTTGCCGCGGATTAACCACAAAACCTCTGAAGGAAAAAGGTTAACGGCGGGTAAAGGCCACGGGCGATTCCGAATGAGTCTTTCGCGCAACACCGCGTTTCAGCCCAGCGCGGCGAGCTTCTTCTGGCGGCGGCGCTGGACGCTGGAGCCGATCCCCATCGCCTCGCGATACTTGGCAACGGTGCGCCGCGCGAGGTCGAGCCCCTCGGCATTGAGCATCTCGACCAAGGTGTCGTCGGACAGGATCTTCGCGGCATCCTCGGCATCGATCAGTGCCCTGATGCGCGCCTTTACCGCCTGCGAGCTCGCGCCCTCGCCGTCGGCGCTCGCCACGCCGCTGGTGAAGAAGTACTTGAGCTCGAAGGTGCCGCGGTCGCAGTGGAGATACTTGTTGCTGGTCACCCGGCTGACGGTGCTCTCGTGCATTTCGATTGCCTCCGCGACCGTGCGCAGGGTCAGCGGGCGAAGCTCGGATACGCCGCGGCGGAAGAAGCCGTCCTGCTGCTTCACAATCTCTGCGGCGGTTTTAAGAATCGTGCGCTGGCGCTGGTCGAGTGCCTTGATCAGCCAGTTGGCGTCGGCCAGCTTCTCGCCCAGCCAGGCCCTGCTCGCCTTGTCGGTGCAGCCCGTCTTCAGTTCGACGTAATATTCGCGGTTGACCACCAGCCGGGGAAGGGTCTCCTCGTTGATACGGATGTCCCACCCGCCCGATTGCGTCGCGGTGATCAGGATATCCGGCACGACGCCGGCCTCGGCTGCGCTACCGTACGCGAGCCCCGGCTTGGGATCGTAGCCGCGCAGTTCGGCGAGCATGTCGGCGAAGTCCTCGTCGTCGACGTCGCACATGCGCTTCAGTCGCGCGAATTCGCCGCGCGCGACGAGATCGAGGTTATCGATCAGCCGCGCCATGCACGGGTCGTAGCGATCGGCTTCGCGCGCCTGCAGCGCGATGCATTCGGCGAGGCTGCGCGCGCCGACGCCGGTCGGGTCGAGCGACTGGACGACAGCAAGCGCCCGTTCGGCCTCGGCCAGCGGTACGGCCAGATCGGCCGCGATCTCGCGAAGGTCGGTGGCAAGATAGCCCGCCTCGTCGAGCAGGCCGACGATGTGGCGCGCGATGAACGCCTCGCGCGCGTCCCCGGCGGCGGTTCCGACCTGCGCATCGAGATGCTCGGCCAGCGTCGGCGCCTCGTCGCCGCGCTCGTCGATTCCGGGCAGGTCGTCGTGGGCTGGGCCGGATGCGGCTGCGCCCCACTCGCCGTCGCCGGTGTCGCGGTCGCGGTCGAGCGCGCCGGGATCGATGTCGAGTGCGCCGTCGTCGCCGCTCGGCGTGTCCGCGCTGGGTTCGTCGGGCAGCGCCACGGTTTCGATCGCCTCGCTCGACACCTCGCCCGCCTCGAGCAGCGGATTGGCCTCGAGCGCCTCGCCGATGAAGGCTTCGATCTCGAGGTTCGACAGCGCCAGCAGCTTGATTGCCTGCTGGAGCTGCGGCGTCATCACCAGCGACTGCGTTTGCCGGAGATCGAGGCGCGGACCCAGCGCCATGCGTCAGTTCCTGCCGGTTTCCCTGATCACAGCGTGAAGCTCTCGCCCAGATAGAGCCGCCGCACGTTCTCGTCGGCCACCAGCGCCTCGGGCGTGCCCGCGAACAGGACCTGGCCGCCGTAGATGATGCAGGCGCGGTCGACGATATCGAGCGTCTCGCGCACGTTGTGGTCGGTGATCAGCACGCCGATGCCGCGCCCCTTGAGGTCGATCACCAGCTCGCGGATGTCGCTGATCGACAGCGGGTCGATGCCCGCGAAGGGCTCGTCGAGCAGCATGATCGAGGGTTTGGCCGCGAGCGCGCGGGCGATCTCGCACCGCCGCCGCTCGCCGCCCGAGAGCGCCATCGCGGCGCTCGACCGCAGGCGGGTGAGGCCGAACTCCTCCAGCAGCCGCTCCAGCTCTTCAGCGCGGGTCGCTCTGTCGGGTTCGACCATCTCGAGCACGCAGTTGATGTTCTGCTCGACCGTCATTCCGCGAAAGATGCTGGTTTCCTGCGGCAGGTAGCCCAGCCCCAGGATCGCGCGGCGGTACATCGGCAGGTGAGTGACGTCCTCGCCGTCCATCAGGATGCGGCCCGAATCGGGCTTCACCAGGCCCATGATCGAATAGAAGCAGGTCGTCTTGCCCGCGCCGTTGGGGCCGAGCAGGCCGAGCACCTCGCCCTTGCCGACGGTGAGCGAGATATCCGACAGCACGCTGCGCTTGTCGTAGCTCTTGGCGATCGAAATCACCTCGAGCCCGCCGTTGGGGAGCGGCGCGCTGGCGTCGATATGCGGCACTTCGGCGACGTCGTGCATGGTCATGCCGCCCCGTTTAGCAGCGCATTTCTGCCGGAAAAGCCCCTAGATCGCGCAACTGGCAGGATTCATGCATAGCCGCGTGGTGGCGCAGCACGGCACAGGCGAGCGCGCGCGCTTGCACTGCGGCGGGCAAAGTGGGATAGTCCGAGTCGGAAGAGGACAGCAAGGGAGAGTAGCCGATGGGGAAGGCGCTCGACGGTATCGTGAATTCCGCGCAGGCGCAGGGTGCAACCCGCGACTGGCGCAAGGCGATGAGCGACCATGTCGCCTGGGCCCTGCTGGTCTACACCGGCCTCCACATCTTCTTCACGGTCAAGGCGATCCAGGACACCGGCTATACCATGCTGGCATTGGGCGCGCTGGTGATTCTGGTCGGGATCATCATCCCGATCTGGCAGAAATTCGAGAAACGCTGGACCCGGCTCGACGATGTTGCAGCGCACGATCCCGCGCTTGCCGGCGCGTTCAAGCGCGACCGTGCGGTGATCTGGATCGCCGCGATTGGCATGCCCGCGGTGCTGACGCTGCTGCTCAAGACTCTCGTCTCAGCAGCCTAGTTCGCCACAGCTATTTCGCGCTGGCCCGCTCGATCGATTCGAGCACGATCCGCCGCGCCTCCTCGGCATCGCCCCACTTGCCCACGCGCACCCACTTGTCCTTCTCCAGGTCCTTGTAGTGGGTGAAGAAGTGCTCGATCTGCTGGAAGATGATCGAGGGCAGGTCCTTGGTCTCGGCGACATCCGAGTAATACGGGAACGTTGTGTCGATCGGCACGCAGATCAGCTTCTCGTCGCCGCCATGCTCGTCCTCGAGGTTGAGCACGCCGATCGGGCGGGCGCGTACCACGCAGCCGGGGATGAACGGGCTGCGCGAAATCACCAGCGCGTCGAGCGGATCGCCGTCGGGGCTGAGCGTATGCGGGACGAAGCCGTAGTTCGCCGGATAGCGCATGGGCGTGTGCAGGATGCGATCGACGAACAGCGCGCCGCTGGCCTTGTCGAACTCGTACTTGACCGGTTCGCCCCCGGTCGGGACCTCGATGATGACGTTCAGGCTTTCGGGCGGATTGTCGCCCACGGGGATCATGTCGATGCGCATTGTCGGTCTCGTGTTGCGGTCGGCCCCTCTCCCAAGGACTGTGCGGCGCGCCTCTAGCGGCTAGCGCGGGATTGCGGAAGGGGGCGCATGGCCCTAATCGCGCGCCATGTCGAAGACACCCCAGGCCATTCGCGGCACGCAGGACATTTTCGGGCCCGAGGCCGAGGCGTTCGCCTTCGTGGTCGAAACCTTCGAGCGCGTGCGCAAGCTCTACCGCTTTCGCCGGGTCGAAATGCCGGTGTTCGAGAAGACCGAGGTGTTCAGCCGCAGCATCGGCGAGACGACCGACGTGGTTTCCAAGGAAATGTACTCGTTCGAGGACCGCGGCGGGGATTCGATTACCCTGCGCCCCGAATTCACCGCCGGGATCGCGCGCGCCTACCTCACCAACGGCTGGCAGCAGCACGCGCCGCTGAAGGTCGCGACGCACGGCCCGCTGTTCCGCTACGAGCGCCCCCAGAAGGGCCGCTACCGCCAGTTCCACCAGATCGACGCCGAGATCATCGGCGCCGCCGAGCCGCAGGCCGATGTCGAGCTGCTGGCGATGGCCGACCAGATCTTGAAGGAACTGGGCATTGCCGAGGGCGTGACGCTCCAGCTCAACACGCTCGGCGACGGCGACAGCCGCGAGGCCTGGCGCGCCGCGCTGGTCGAGCATTTCCGCGCCGTGAAGAACGAATTGAGCGAGGATTCGCAGGAGCGGCTGGAGAAGAACCCGCTGCGTATCCTCGATTCCAAGGACCCGCGCGACCAGGCGCATGTCGCGGGCGCGCCGCTGATCGATGACTTCCTCAGCGGCGAGGCGCAGGACTTCTTCGGCCAGGTGACCGCCGGGCTCGATGCGGCGGGCGTCGCCTGGACCCGCAACCCCGCGCTGGTACGCGGCCTCGACTACTACCGCCACACCGCGTTCGAATTCGTCACCGACCGGCTGGGCGCGCAGGGGACGGTGCTGGGCGGCGGGCGCTATGATGGGCTGATGGAGTCGCTCGGCGGCGCGGCTACGCCTGCGGTCGGCTGGGCCGCGGGAATCGAGCGGCTGGCGATGCTGGTGGGGGAGTGCAAACCGGAGCCTCTTTCAGCAGCGATCATTCCGATGAACGACGCTGCGGTCTTTCAGGCGAACGCAATCGCGCGCAGACTGCGTGAGATGGCCAGCAGCGTGGAAATATTCGCTACCGGCAAAGTGAAGAAGCGCATGGCGCGCGCCAACGAGGCGAATGCGCTGCTGGCGATAATTATCGGCGACGATGAACTGGCGGCGGGCCAGATCACAGTGAAGGATCTGGTCTCGGGTGAGCAGGTCCGCATGGTGCCAGACGATATCGTCGATACAGTCTCGCAGGCCGAAAACGCACGATTCATGCGCGAAATCGACGCATCGGGCTTTGCTGACTATCGCGAAAATCCTGACGACCAATGACGTCGATCCCCTCCGAACGCCTGACCCAGATCGCCCACCGCTTCGCCGCACGACTGGACCCTGCTCGTCAGCCCGGGCTTGACCTGGGGTCCGGCTTCGTGAGCGCGGCGCCGGAAGGAAAGCGGGATCCCGGATCAAGTCCGGGATGACGAGCGAAGGGGGAGTCGGGCCACGTAATCCTCTTTCCTACAGGGCGGCACCTTGGCTAAGGCCGCTGGCGAGGCGGGCTTGTGGCCCCACCCCCCGGGGGGGCAGCATCGAGCCCCGACGGCAAGAGTTCGAATAAATCGCAGCATAATCAGCAGGATAAAAGACACGCGCCCGGTTGACACGGTGTCAACTTCGTCAACCGAATGTCACCCAGACCCATGACTATCCCCGCCGAACGCCTGACCCAGATCGCCCACCGCTTCGCCGAGCTCGAGGCGCGGATGGCGTCGGGCACGCTCGAGGGCGAGGCGTTCGTGCGTGCCAGCCGCGACTATGCCGAGCTGGAACCGGTCGCCCGCGCGGCCAGCGAGGTGGCGGCGATGCGCGAGGAGATCGCCGGGCTCGAGGCCATGCTCGCCGACCCGGAAATGCGCGCGATGGCGGAGGAAGAACTGGCCGCCCTGCGCGATGCCCTGCCCGAACGCGAACGCGCGCTCGCCATCGCCATGCTGCCGCGCGACAGCGCCGATGCGCGGCCCGCGATGCTCGAAATCCGCGCCGGGACCGGCGGCGACGAGGCCGGGCTGTTCGCGGGCGACCTCTACCGCATGTACGAACGCTTCGCCGCAGACCAAGGATGGCGGATCGAGCCGGTCAGCATGAACGCGAGCGAGGTCGGCGGGTTCAAGGAAATCGTCGCCAACGTCGTCGGCAGCGGGGTATTTGCGAAGCTCAAGTTCGAAAGCGGCGTCCACCGCGTGCAGCGCGTGCCGGTGACCGAGAGCGGCGGGCGCATCCACACCAGCGCCGCGACCGTCGCCGTGCTGCCCGAGCCGGACGAGGTCGACGTGCGGATCGAGGACAAGGACCTCAAGATCGACGTCTATCGGGCCAGCGGCGCGGGCGGGCAGCACGTCAACACCACCGACAGCGCGGTGAGGATCACCCACCTGCCGACCGGCGTGGTGGTCACCTGCCAGGATGGGCGCAGCCAGCACAAGAACAAGGAAAAGGCGATGCAGGTCCTGCGCGCCCGCCTGTTCGAGGCGCAGCGCGACGCGGCGCAAGGGGCCGAGGCCGAGGCGCGGAAGGCGATGGTCGGTTCGGGCGACCGCTCCGAACGCATCCGCACCTACAACTTCCCGCAAGGTCGCGTGACCGACCACCGCATAGGCCTGACCTTGCACAAGCTGGAGGAAGTGCTTGCCGGGCCGGGCCTCGGCGAACTGGTCGATGCGCTGGTGGCCGAGGACGAGGCCAAGCGGCTCGCGGCGCTGGATGGGTAAAGCCCCTCCCGTTGGCTGCGCCCAGCTACGCTTCCAGGGAAGGGGTTGGGGTGCGGTTTGTGCTCTCTGCCTCACCGCCCCCACCCCCTGCCCCTACCCTGAAGGGGAGGGGAGAAGGGCATGACCGTCGCCGACGCAATCCGCACGGCCACCGAGCGCCTCGCACCGAGCGAGACCGCACGCCTCGATGCCGAGCTGCTGGTGGCGCACGCGCTCCAGATGACCCGCTCGGACATGCTGCTCCGCGCGATGCGCGATCCCGTTCCGGAGGGCTTCGCGGCGCTGGTCGAGCGGCGGCTGGCGCACGAGCCGGTCGCCTATATCGTTGGGCGGCAGGCGTTCTATGGCCTCGACCTGACGGTAAACCCCGCCGTGCTGATCCCGCGCGGCGACAGCGAGACGCTGATCGAGGCCGCGCGCGAGGCGTTCGCCGCTCGCTCCCCGCAGCGCATCCTCGATCTCGGCACCGGCTCGGGCGCGCTGTTGCTGGCTGCGGTCTCGATCTGGCCGGATGCGGAGGGAATCGGCATCGACGCTTCGCCCGCTGCCGCAGAAGTCGCCGCCACCAACGCAGCGCGGGTGCTGCCGGACGCGGACTGCCGCATCATGGCCGGCGACTGGAGCAAGCCTGGCTGGGCGGACGACCTCGGCACCTTCGATCTCGTCCTGTGCAATCCGCCCTATGTCGAAGACCATGCGCCGCTCGATCCCGACGTCCGCGATCACGAGCCGGCCACGGCGCTGTTCGCCGGGCCCGACGGCCTCGACGACTATCGCGTGCTCATCCCGCAGGTTCCCGCATTGCTCGCACCCGGCGGCATCGCGGTGTTCGAGATCGGTCATGAACAGGCCGAAGCGGTTGCGCGAATCGCAGGCGGATCCGGCTTCGAAAGCGAACTGCGCCGCGACCTCGCCGGGCGCCCGCGCGCGCTTATCCTCAGGCGCGGCGGGGCGGCGGAACGCTAGGGGGTTGGCAAACGCCGAACTAAGGGCTAACTCTGGCGCGAGGCCAGTGGTTCGCGGTACGTCCGCCTCCCACCGGGCCTAGCTCCTACATTTGCAAAAGGGTTCGGGCCGCAAGGCCGCTCCAACGGGCAGATGGGGACCGCGACCCGCGGAACGCGCGGGCGCGGGTGGGGTCACGCGGCCGCCGGGCAATGGTGCCGGATCGGCGGGCCGGAATGAAGGAAGCGAATTCCTTGAACAACAACACTCGGAACAATAACAACCGCCGTCGCGGTCGCGGTAATCGCAACCAGGGCGGCGGTGGTGGTCACCAGCAGAACCGGATCGACAGCCGCGCGCGCGGCAACGCGCCGCAAATGCTCGACAAGTACAAGAAGCTGGCACAGGACGCCGCGCACAACGGCGACCGCGTGCAGGCGGAATACTACCTGCAGTTCGCCGATCACTATTTCCGGGTCATCTCGGACAACCGGTCGCGCCAGGAAGACAGCCGCCCGCGCCGCGACGAGCGCGAGCAGGACGACTTCGACACCGAGGACGAGGACGGCGAGGACCGCCGCCCGCGCGCGCAGCAGCAGAACCGCCGTCCGCGCGGCCGCCGCGACGAGGGCGAACAGTTCGAACGCGGCATCGAAGGCGACGAGGCCGAGGCCGACGACAATCCCTTCGCGCGCGAGGATCGTCCCGAGCGGTCCGAGCGGGAGGACCGCGAGGAACGCGCCGAGCGTCGCCCGCGCCGCCGAGCGCCTCGTGCCGTCGAGGCCGCTGCCGAGCCGGCCGATTTCGACGCTTCGGTCCTGCCGCCCTCGCTGACCGAGAGCCTGGCGAGCGAAGACAAGCCGCGCCTCAAGCCGCGTCGCCGCCGCGCGAATGACGACGAGGACGCGCCCGAAGCGGTCAATTCCTGACCGCGCTTGACCGGTCCTCGCCCACGCGACACAGGGCGGGGCGATGGACCGGTTGACCGCTCTCGTCGAAGCCCGCCCGCGGCTTGCCGCGCTCGCCTTCGGCCTTCTCGCCGCGACCGGCTTCCCGCCGCTGTCGCTCTGGCCGCTCACGCTGATCGCGATGGGCGGGTTTGCGTGGCTCGCGCTGACCGCGCCCACCGTACGCCGCGCCGCGCTCTACGGCTGGCTCTTCGGCGTCGCGCACTTCACCCTCGCCAACAACTGGATCGCCACCGCCTTCACCTACCAGGCGGAGATGCCTGCGGTGCTCGGCTGGGTGGCGGTGCCGCTGCTCGCACTCTACCTCGCGGTCTATCCCGCGCTCGCGGCGGGCGTCGCGCGCTGGCTTGGCAAGGGCATGTCCCGCGCCTGGTTCGCGGCACTCGTCGCCGGATGCTGGATCGTGGCGGAGTGGCTCAGGAGCTGGGTCTTCACCGGCTATGCCTGGGATCCGCTCGGCCTTGCACTGCTCGGCCCGTGGGACCGGCCCGGCCTTGCCGCCACGCTGCCGTGGCTCGGTACCTATGCGCTCTCGGGCCTCGTCGTGCTGCTCGGCGCAGGACTGTGGTTCGCGCTGGTCACGCGCCGCTGGGTGTCCGCTGGCGTAACCGGCGCGCTGCTGGCCGTCGGCATGTACCTGCCCGCGGGTGCGGCACGCGAGGGAACGCTGGCCTATACGCTCGTCCAGCCCGACCTGCGGCAGGAGGAGCTCGACGATGCCAGCAAGTTCGAGGAGCAGTTCGTCCGCATCGCCGGGCTCACCGTGCGCCCGCCGAGCGACGAGCGGCGGCTGGTGCTGTGGCCCGAATCGGGCGTGCCCGACTATCTGCGCGACGGCTATCCGCAGCGCTACTACCTGCAGATGACGGCCAACGGCGATCCGGCCTTTGCCCGGCGCCGCATCGGCCGCGTGATCGGCGAGGGCAGCCTGCTGCTGACCGGCGCGGTCGATCTCGAAATCGAGAATGGCCGTGCGGCGGGCGCGCGCAATGCGGTGACCGCGATCGATGCGCGGGGCCGGATCGTCGGCGGTTACGACAAGGCGCATCTCGTGCCCTACGGCGAGTACCTCGCGTTGCGATGGCTGCTCGAGCCGCTCGGGCTGCGGCGGCTCGTCGCCGGGTCGATCGACTTCTGGCCTGGCCCCGGCCCGCAGACGCTTGACCTAGGCCCGTGGGGCCAGGCCGGCGTGCAGATCTGCTACGAAATCGTCTTCTCCGGCCAGGTGGTCGATCGCGAGAACCGGCCCGAATACCTGTTCAACCCGTCCAACGACGGCTGGTTCGGCGCCTGGGGTCCGCCGCAGCATCTCGCCCAGGCCCGCATGCGAGCGATCGAGGAGGGATTGCCGGTCCTGCGCTCGACCACCACCGGGATCAGTGCGGTGATCGACGCGCGCGGCGTGGTGCGCCAGCATATCGGCATGCACCGGGCGGACAAGCTCGAGGGACGCATCCCGCCCGCCGCAGCGCCGACGCTGTTCTCGCGTATCGGAAATGCCCTGCCGCTCGTCTGGGCCATGCTGCTAATCGCGGTATCGCTGGTTGCAACCCGACGGCGTCGCGGCTAACACGCCGCCGCTAGACATAAAGCTTCCTTTATATCGGGATTTCCATGCGCAACAGCTTTCTCTTCACCTCGGAGAGTGTCTCCGAAGGCCACCCCGACAAGGTTTCCGACCAGATTTCCGACGCGATCGTCGATCTGTTCCTGTCGAAGGACCCTGAAGCGCGCGTCGCGTGCGAAACGATGACGACGACCCAGCTCGTCGTGCTGGCGGGCGAAATCCGCTGCAAGGGCGTGTTCGAGAATGGCGAATGGGCACCCGGCGCGCTCGAGGAGATCGAAGCCGTGGTGCGCAAGACCGTGCGCGAAATCGGTTACGAGCAGGACGGCTTCCACTGGGAATCGCTGACTTTCGAGAACCACCTCCACGGCCAGAGCGCACATATCGCGCAGGGCGTCGATGCGGGCGAGAACAAGGACGAGGGCGCGGGCGACCAGGGCATCATGTTCGGCTATGCCAGCGACGAGACGCCCGACCTGATGCCGGCGACGCTGGACTACAGCCACAAGATCCTCGAGCGCATGGCCGCCGACCGCAAGGCGGGCAAAGTCACATTCCTCGAGCCCGACGCGAAGAGCCAGGTCACGCTGCGCTACGAGAACGAGCGCCCGGTCGAAGCGACCGCGATCGTCGTCTCGACCCAGCATGCGCCGGGCTACTTTCACCACGGCGGCGAGGGCGACGCGGCCAAGTATGCCGAGCTGCGCGATTACGTGAAGGGCGTCATCGCCGACGTCATGCCCGCCGAACTGCTGACCGAGGGCACCGTCTACCACATCAATCCGACCGGCCGGTTCGAAATCGGCGGTCCCGATGGTGACGCCGGGCTGACGGGCCGCAAGATCATCGTCGATACCTACGGCGGCGCCAGCCCGCACGGTGGCGGCGCGTTCAGCGGCAAGGATCCGACCAAGGTCGACCGCTCGGCCGCCTACGTCACCCGTTACCTTGCCAAGAACGTGGTCGCCGCCGGTCTCGCACGCCGCTGTACCATCCAGATCGCCTATGCCATCGGCGTGGCGGAGCCGCTGTCGCTCTACGTCGACCTGCACGGCACTGCCAACGGCGTGACCGAGGGCCAGCTCGAGATGATCTTGCCCCAGCTCGTGCGGCTCACCCCGCGCGGCATCCGTACGCATCTCGAACTCAACAAGCCGATCTACGGCAAGTCGGCGGCCTATGGCCACTTTGGCCGCAAGCCGGAGGGCGACCTGTTCCCGTGGGAGCGGACCGATTTGGTCGACAAGCTGAAGGCTGCGGTCGGCTAGTCGCGAAACCGCGCATCGACCGCGTGCTCGCCCAGACCGGGCGATGCGCGGTCGAGCGCGAGTTGAGCATTCGAGAACCGGAACGGGCTGCGGATCCCGGCGATGCCATCCACCTCGATCCGCATGCCGCGCGCGACCACCTGCGGATCGGCGAACACCTGGTCGATGGCATGGATCGGGCCCGCCGGCACACCCATGTCGCGGCACCGTGCCAGCAAGTCGTCCGCCCGCCAGACGGAAACTGCCTTGGCGATGGCCTGCTCCAGCCGCTCGCGGTGTTCGACGCGCCCGGCATTGGTCTGCAGCGCTGGTTCTGCGGCTAGGTCTTCCCGGCCGAGCAGACGCATCAGCGCGGCAAATGCGCGATCGTTGGCCGGGGCAAGCACGACCTCGCCATCGGAAACCGCGAATACGCCGTAAGGCACCACCTGAGCGTGGGCATTGCCCTTGCGCGGCGGATTGGCACCGGTCGCGAAATAGCTCATCGCCTGATTGGCCAGCAACGCGACCGAGCAATCGAGCAGCGACATGTCGATCCATTGCCCCTGGCCGGTGCGGTGGCGCATCAGCAGGGCGGCCTGGATCGCGTTGGCCGACCACAGCCCGCAGGCGAGATCGGACATCGACACACCCGATTTCATCGGCGCGCCGTCGGGCTCTCCGGTGAGCGACATCAATCCGCTCATTCCCTGGGCGACGAAGTCGTAGCCCGGCTCGTCCCGGCGCGGTCCGTCCTGCCCGAAACCGGATACCGAGCAGTAGATGACCGCCGGATTCACCGCAGCAATGCTGGCGTGGTCCAATTCCCAACGGTCGAGCGTCCGCGGCCTGAAATTCTCGATCACGACGTCCGCCTGTCGGCAGAGCGCGACGACCTGCGCGAGGTCGTCCGGCGTGTTGAAATCGGCCACGATCGAGCGCTTCCCGCGATTGCAGGCATGATAATAGGCAGCCTCGCGCGCGCCATCGTCGCGGGTGATCCAGGGCGGTCCCCAGTGGCGCGTGGCATCGCCTTCGGGCGGTTCCACCTTGATCACGTCCGCGCCGAGATCGGCCAAGATCTGGCCCGCGAACGGACCCGCCAGCACGCGTGCCAGTTCGACGACGCGCAGCCCGGCCAGCGGAGCGTTCTGGTTGGTCTCGTTCATGCGGATTTCGTGGGGTGCCGGGTGTCCGCGGTCAAGCGTAGGCGTGCTCGTCCTCGTCGGGCCACGCAGTCAGGCGCGGCGCCCGCCGGTTCACGAATACCGCGGGAAGTTTCGCCAGCATCAGCGACTTGTGGATCCAGAAATCGGTCCACAGCTCGCGCAGGCGCGGCTTGGGGCGACGGCCATGCGCGCGCAGCCAGCGATCGTAGGGCTGCCAGTGATCGGGCTCGTCGCGCTCGACCACCTCGAAGATCCGCGTCATCGCCTTGTCCGACCGGATATGCGGGTTCTTCAGCAGGATCTCGACCTGCGCCATGCCGCGCTGCTCGGTGATCATGATCACCCGGCACAGCTTCTCGAACTCGTCGCCGCTGGCGACGATCTTGCCGGTGTCTAGATCGTCGATGGTGCAGCCGAACACACTCTCGATGAAATGGTCGATATGGCCGCAGGTGCGGTCGACCTTCAGCGGCATGCGCCCCTGCACCTCGAACCAGCGGCGGAACATGCGGTAGTGCTTGTACTCGTCGGCGCGGTGCTTCTCGACCTCGGCGATGAACGCGGCGTCATCCGGGCAGCGCGCCCGCACCGCCTCGAGCACCCGGTCGAGCGAGGTGTAGCCACGATGCTCGTTGTAGAGGTAGATCGAGGCGAGCACGTCGAGAAAACGCGCGCGGAAGGCACTGGCGAGTCCCATTTGCGCGGTTGTTCCACAACCGGGCGCCTCTGGAAAGCCTCAGGTGAGGTAGTGCGCGGTGGTCTTTTGCGCGACTTCCTCGGCGTTTACGCCCGGCGCGGTCTCGATCAGGCGGAACGGGCTGGCATGATCGGGCCGCTGGAACACGGCCAAGTCGGTCACGATCATGTCGACCACGTTGCGCCCGGTCAGCGGCAGGGTGCAGGCGGGGATGAACTTGGCGCTGCCGTCCTTGGCGGTGTGTTCCATCACCACGATGATCTTCTTGACTCCGGCTACGAGGTCCATCGCCCCGCCCATTCCCTTGATCATCTTGCCCGGAATCATCCAGTTGGCGATGTCACCGTTTTCCGCGACCTCCATCGCGCCGAGCACGGTCAGGTCGATATGCCCGCCGCGGATCATTGCGAAGCTGGCCGCGCTGTCGAAATAGGCGCTGTGCGGCAGCTCGCTGATGGTCTGCTTGCCGGCGTTGATCAAGTCGGCATCGACCTCGTCGTCGTAGGGGAAGGGGCCGATGCCCAGCATGCCGTTCTCGCTCTGCAGCGTCACGTGCATGCCGGCGGGAATGTGGTTCGCGACCAGCGTCGGGATGCCGATGCCGAGATTTACGTAATAACCGTCCTGTAGCTCGCGCGCCGCGCGCGCGGCCATCTCGTCGCGGGTCCAGCCGTGGGTGTCGGGCATCGGTTCAGTCGTCCTTGGCAGCAATCGGGTTGGGGACCACGAACCAGCCGGCATCGATCAGCGGTTCGAGGGGCGCGGCGGCAGCCGGGTCCTTGAGATAGTCGTAAAGTTCGTCGAAATCGCTGCGCGCGTCGCCGGCGATGGCGATAACGCAGTGGCTTTCGGCGAGTTCGCGGCGGCGGACCTGCTTGCGGTCCTCCGCCCGGCGCATCAGCAGCAGCCCGTCGCGGCCCCATGGATCGAGCCCGCTGTCGAGCAGGGCTTTACGAACGGCGCCTGCCTCGGCCGCCGAGGCGCGCGAAATCCAGAACACGTCGACAGTGCTGGCTCTGAGCGTTTCGAGCGTCTTGGCGAAAGCGGCCTGCTGGCTCAAGTCAGCCGCGGGGTCGAAAATTCCGAGCTCGGGGTCGAGATCGACGAGCACCGCGGGTGGGAGGATGGTGCAATCTGTTGTCTGCGGCGAGAGGGTGCTGGGACTGGCCAGAACCGCCGACCGCCGCGGTGTGTCAACCGGGTCGAGTGAGGCCTGTACCAAAGCATGCGCCTCGAAAGCTGCGTACGGCCCGCTTGTCGCCGTCTGCTGCCCAGTGGTGGAGATCGGTTGCCTAGCCGGTGCTGCAGGTGTGCCCCCCGCCGCAGGAAGCCGATCGGTCGCTGCGCCGGCAACGGACCGATCTTGCGTGGCCGGAGACGCGATCCGAGCAGGCGGCTGACGTTCGCTTGCCGCCCTGTCGGCGACGCCGGGCCCTCGCTGCTCCGCGCTGTCGTCACCGTCGTCGAGCACCTCGCGCCCGGCCAATCCGCCTGCAGCGATGACGGGAATGGCAGCAGCGACGCAGCCGCCCAGCGGTGCGCCGAGCGCGAGCAAAGTCGCGGCCCGCAGGAGCCGGCGTCCGATCACGTCGGCTGACGCTCGCGTACGGTGCGGAACTCAATCTTCTTGTCGTAGGGTGCGCCCACGATCATGCGCTGGACGTAGACGCCGGGCAAGTGGATGCAGTCGGAGTCGAGGCTGCCTGCGGGCACGACCTCCTCCACCTCGACGACGCAGACCTTGCCGCAGGTCGCGGCCGGCAGGTTGAAGTTGCGCGCGGTCTTGCGGAACACGAGGTTGCCCGTCTCGTCGGCCTTCCACGCCTTCACGATCGAGAGGTCGGCGAAGATGCCCTGTTCGAGGATATAGTCCTCGCCATCGAACTCTTTCACTTCCTTGCCCTCGGCCACCTGGGTGCCGACGCCGGTCCTGGTGTAGAAGCCCGGGATTCCCGCGCCGCCGGCGCGCATGCGCTCGGCGAGAGTGCCTTGCGGGCAGAACTCGACCTCGAGTTCGCCCGAGAGGAACTGCCGCTCGAACTCCTTGTTCTCGCCGACGTAGCTGGAGATCATCTTGCGGACCTGTTTGGTCCGCAGGAGCTTGCCGATCCCCTCATTGTCGATCCCGGCATTGTTGCTGGCGAAAGTTAGGCCGGTAACCCCCGAATCGCGGATCGCATCGAGCAGCCGCTCGGGAATGCCGCACAGGCCGAAGCCGCCGCTGGCGATCAGCATGTCGTCGCGCAGCACGCCTGCGAGGGCACTCGCTGCATCGGGATAGAGCTTGTTCATCGGTCCTCCGTCGAGTGTGCCCGCTCTAGGGTAAACCGGGCGCCGGTGTCATCCGCTGATTCGACACGGATACGGTCCAAACTATGCCGCGGCGCAGCATGACCAACTTGCATCTGACCTAGCAAATGCGAGCAACAAGGCGGACTTAGCACCACGATACGCTAGAAGAGTTGCGCCATTTGCAACACGGTGTGATTATTTCGCACTTGCACAAAAACTGCCCTACCAGCATATGGAGCAGGCCTTTCAGGCATCCTCTCCCAAGACTTTCCAGCCCCGGCCCCAGTGGTCGGGGCTTTTTTCTTGCCCGCAATCCGTGGCCGCGCGGCACCGATGCAGCCCCCGCCCGTTTGCAACCCGGGCGCCCCATACCTAGCTTGTGCGGCACCAGACGGTTCACGACGGGAGCGAACGGCACATGGCCGATGCTGAAGCGGCAGTAGAAGACAAGTCCATCCGGCTCGAGGTCGCGGCGGCACGGCAGGAAGAAAGCGGTCGCGGGGTGGCCCGCATGCCGCGCTCTGCTTTCAAGGCACTCGGCGTGACCGAGGGCGACGTGGTAGAGATCGTCGGCAAGCGCAGCACTGCGGCCATCGCGATGTCGGCCTACGAAGAGGACCAGTCGCTCGAGGTCGTCCGCCTCGACGGCCTCCAGCGCAGCAATGCCGAGGCCGCGTCGGGCGAGCATGTCCGTATCGTGGCCGCCGAATCGCGCCCTGCCACTCGTGTCGTGTTCGCGCCGGCGAGCCGCGAGATGCGGCTTCAGGGTCCGACCCAGGCGCTGAAGCGCAACTTCTTCCGCCGCCCGCTGGTCGCAGGTGACATCGTCGCTACCACCGGCCAGCAACCGGTCCAGAACATGCCGCCCGAAGTGCAGCGGATGTTCAACGTTCCGGCCTATTCGTTGACCCAGATCCGGCTGACGGTCGTCTCGACCGCGCCCAAGGGCATCGTCCACATCGACGAGAACACCGAAGTCGAGCTGCGCGCCGAATTCGAGGAGCCGCGCGACGGCCGCGGAGTCGTGAACTACGACGACGTCGGCGGAATGGGCGAGACCATCCGTCAGCTGCGCGAGATGGTCGAACTGCCGCTGCGCTATCCCGAGCTGTTCACCCGGCTCGGCGTCGATCCACCGCGGGGCGTGCTGCTTCACGGCCCGCCGGGAACGGGCAAGACCCGGCTCGCCCAGGCGGTCGCCAACGAAAGCGACGCGCAGTTCTTCGTCATCAACGGCCCGGAAATCATGGGCTCGGGCTACGGCGAGAGCGAGAAGCGGCTGCGCGAGGTGTTCGACGAGGCCGCCAAGGCAGCACCCGCGATCGTGTTCATCGACGAGATCGATTCGATCGCGCCCAAGCGGAGCCAGGTCCCCGGCGAGGCGGAAAAGCGCGTGGTCGCGCAGCTGCTCACGCTGATGGACGGTCTCGAAGCGCGCTCGAACATTGTGGTGATTGCCGCCACCAACCGGCCCGATGCCATCGATGAGGCTCTCAGGAGGCCGGGCCGGTTCGACCGCGAGATCGTGATCGGTGTGCCCGATGAAAGCGGACGCCGCGAAATCCTTGCCATCCACACGCGCGGCATGCCGCTCGGCGACAAGGTCGATCTCGACGAACTGGCGCGCACCACGCACGGCTTCGTCGGCGCCGATATCGCGGCCCTGTCTCGCGAGGCCGCGATCGATGCGGTTCGCCGGATCATGCCGCGGCTCGATCTCGACGAGCGCACCATTCCGCCCGAAGTGCTGGAAGACCTCTACGTCAGCCGCGAGGATTTCATCGCCGCGCTCAAGCGCGTGCAGCCCTCCGCCATGCGCGAGGTCATGGTCCAGGTGCCCCGTGTGGGCTGGGACGACATCGGCGGGGTCGACGAGGCGATCGACAAGCTGAAGGAAGGGATCGAGCTACCGCTCAAGAACCCCGATGCGTTCACGCGCCTTGGCATCCGCCCGGCCAAGGGCTTCCTGCTCTACGGCCCGCCGGGCACCGGCAAGACGCTGCTGGCCAAGGCCGTCGCCAAGGAGGCGGAGGCGAACTTCATCTCGATGAAGAGCTCCGACCTTCTGTCCAAATGGTACGGCGAGAGCGAGCAGCAGATCGCGCGCATGTTCCAGCGGGCGCGTGCGGTCGCGCCGTGTGTTATCTTCATCGACGAGATCGACAGCCTCGTACCCGCGCGCGGTAGCGGGCAGGGCGAGCCGCAGGTAACCGGCCGTGTGGTCAACACGATCCTGGCCGAAATGGACGGTCTGGAGGAACTGCAGTCGGTCGTCGTTATCGGCGCGACCAATCGGCCGACATTGGTCGATCCCGCGCTGCTACGACCGGGCCGGTTCGACGAACTGGTCTATGTCGGCACCCCCGACCGCAAGGGCCGCGAGCGGATCCTCGGCATCCATACCCAGGGAATGCCGTTGGCACCCGACGTCGACCTGGCTGCGGTCGCAGAGAAGACCGACCGCTTCACCGGTGCGGACCTGGAGGACGTGGTGCGCCGCGCGGGCCTCAATGCCCTGCGCCGCGCAGGCGGCGACGTGCAGGACGTGTCTGCGGCTGACTTCGCCGAGGCTCTCGACGATTCGCGCGCAACCGTGACGCTGGAGATGGAGACCGAATACAAGAAGATGCGCGGCGAGCTGAAGAAGCGCGCCGCCGAGGTCTTCCCGATCGGTTTCGTCCACGAGGGCATGGTCGCGCCGACACGCGAAGTGAAGCACCGCGCCGCGGCGGAGCGGAGCAACGACTAGCGCTTCGGGGCGCTCGCCGGTTCGATCTCGATCCGCTGGCGTACCAGTGCGTCGGGCATTTCGGCACGGAGCCATTCGATCATGTGCTCGCGCACCGCGCAGCGCAGGTCGAACAGGTCGCCGATGGTGCGCGCGCTCATCGCCATGCGCAACTCGATCGTGTCGGGCCGCGCCTCGGTCATCAGCAGCGCCGCCGTACGTCCGTCCCAGAGTGCATGCGACCCGACGTAGCGCAGGAATTCAACCCGGATCGGCGCGACCTCGGTAGCCGGATTGAGGTGCAGGAACACCGGCCCCGTCAGCATTTCGTTGGTGCGCGACCAGTTCTCGAAGCTCTGGTCGAGGAAGCGGCTGGTGGGCACGATTACCGCGCGCTCGTCCCAGGTGCGCACGATCACGAAGCTCATGCGGATTTCCTCGACCCGGCCGGTATGGCCGTCGACCACTACCAGGTCGCCGATCCGCAGCGGCTCGGTAAGCGCCATCTGGAGGCCGGCGATCAGCGACTTCAATGCCGGTTGCGCAGCCGCGCCCACTGCCAGTGCCGCCAGGCCGGCCGAGGCCATCACGGTCACCCCGATATCGCGCACGCCGGGGATCGACAGCAGCATCAGCCCGACGGTGATGAGGATGATCGCAAAGGTGGCGGTGCGCGACAGGATCGCGATGCGGGTCTTGCGGCTGCGCGAGGCCAGCGGATCGTCGGTCGCCTCGAGTTTGAACTCCATCGCCGCGGTGAACGCCTTGACGAGGGTATAGGCGATCCAGCCTAGGATCGCCGGGCGTACCAGCTTGGCGACCGGCTCCCACACCGCGCCGACATCGGCATTCGCCTGCGCTACCAGCGTGATGGCGATTGCGATCATGGCCCAGAACACCGGCCGGCGGATGCGTTGCAGCACCAGCTCGTCGACCGGCGTGGCCGAAAGCCGTGCGATGCGCCCGGCGAGCGCAAACAGCACCCGGTGGATCAGCCAGCCGATCGCAATGGAGATCGCAAGCGATACCGCCGCGATGGCGATTTCATCCCAGGCGAAGGTCCAGCGGCGGGGATCGAGACGTGCCAGTTCGCCCACTGTCAGTCCTCCACCGGGAAACGGATGACGACCTCGACCCCGTCGTCGAGAAAACTGCGCTCGACCGTGCCGCGCAGCTGCCGCGCCGAGGCTTCCATCAGCCGGGTGCCGAAGCCGGTCGCCTCGCCCGGCGAGATCGCCCCGGCGCAGCGCTCTCGCCAGTTGAGCACGACTTCACCATTGCTCCGGGTCCAGCTGACCGAAAGATCGCCGCTTTCGCGCCAGCAGCCGTACTTGACCGCGTTCGTGGTCAACTCGTGCAGCACCAGCCCGAGCGGCGAGGCGCGCTTGGCTGGGAGCATGACCTCGGGCCCTTCGAGGGTCGCGGTGAGTCGTTCCGAACGGTAGGGGGCGAGCGTCGTCTCGACCAGCTTGCCGAGCGAGGCGACGCGGTGTTCGAGCGTGCCCTGCGTCACCTCGTGCGCGGTGAGCAGCGCGCCGATCCGTTCCGCCATGCGGTCGGTCGCCGCGCGCGCCTCGGGCACTTCCTTGCCGCCCATGCGGACGATCGCGAGGATTACCGCGAAGAGGTTCTTGACCCGGTGATTGAGCTCGCGCGCTAGCAGGTCCGCCCGGTCGCGGGCTTCTGCCAGCACCGTGGCTTGGGCTGCCTCGGCTTCGGCCCGCGCCGCGCGCCTGACCAGCAGGTACCCGGCGAGCATCGCGGCGAACAGGACCACGATAACAAGCGCAAGGAGCGGCAGGACCCGTGACTCGGCGCGCGCGGTATCGTTCGCTGCGCGGGTCAGCAGGGCGCTTTCGATCTCCTCCATCTCGCCGATCGCGGCGCGCAGCCGCTCCATCGCCTCCTGCCCCTCGTCGGACAGGATCCGGCGGCGTGCGTCGATCACCTGGGCATTGGCGGTCAGGGTTACGGTCTCGTCCATCTCGGCGACCTTGACTGCGGCGAGGTTCTCGATCTCGTCGAGCAGTTCCGCCTGACGCGGGGTGGGGCGCGGGCCGATCCGCTCGCGCACGCGGGCGATGGCGGGGGCGATCTCTCCCCTTCCGGTGCGATAAGGCTCGAGGTAGCGCCGGTCGAGCGTCAGCAGGTAACCGCGCTGGCCGGTTTCCGTATTCAGCGTGACGCTGGTGACCTCGCGCAGGGCGAGCAGGACCTCGCCGGTCCGGCGGACCTGCTCGCGATGCGCGCGTTCGACCTCGATCGTGCGCGCGACGAGGAACAACCCGGTGAGGAGCGCAATGGCGACCAGCGCGAGCACGCCGACGTTGAGCCACAGCGCCTTCCGGCGCCGCGGAACTTCGGTCACCGCGGGAACGAGGGAATCGCTCAATGCGCGGCTCCCCAGCTTGGCCCCGACCCGATTTCGATGCCGAGCGGCACCGATAGCGACACGGCGGGCAGCGCGGCCTCGGCCATGACCCTTTCGATCACGGGCGAGGCGGCGGCGACATCACCCTCGGGCAGCTCGAACACCAGTTCGTCGTGGACCTGCAGCAGCATGCGGACATGGCCGAGGCCGGCATCGGCCAGTGCGGGCAACATCCGGGCCATCGCCCGTTTAATGATGTCGGCGCTGGTCCCCTGGATCGGCGCGTTGATCGCGGCGCGCTCGCTGCCCTGGCGTTCGGCCTGGTTCTTCGACCCGATGCGCGGGAACCAGGTCTTGCGCCCGAACAGCGTCTCCGAATAGCCGCGCTCGCGCACGGTCTCGAGCGTCTCCATGATGTAGCGCTGGATGCCGGGGAAACGCTGGAAATAGGTGTCGATAATGCTTTGCGCCTCGTCCGCCTCGATCCCCAGCCGTCCGCCGAGACCCCAGCGGCTGATGCCGTAGAGGATGGCGAAGTTGATCGTCTTGGCCCGCGCGCGGGTGTCGCGGGTAACCTCGCCGTACATCTCGCGCGCGGTGCGGGCGTGGATGTCCTCGCCCTGCGCGAAGGCTTCCTTCAACTGCGGCACGTCCGCCATGTGCGCGGCGAGGCGCAGCTCGATCTGCGAATAGTCGGCAGACAGAAGCACGTTGCCCGCGTCCGCCACGAAGGCCTCACGGATCTGGCGGCCGATCTCGGTGCGGATCGGAATGTTCTGCAGGTTTGGGTCGGTCGAGGACAGGCGCCCCGTCTGCGCGCCGACCAGGCTGTAGCTGGTATGGACCCGGCCGGTATCGGGGTTGATGGCAGCCTGAAGCGCGTCGGTATAGGTTGACTTGAGCTTGGAAAGCTGACGCCATTCGAGCACTTTGGTCGCTACCTCGGCACCCTGCGCGGCAAGCCCTTCGAGAATCGCCTGATCGGTGGAATATTGCCCGCTCTTGCCCTTGCGCCCGCCCTTGTAGCCGAGCTTGTCGAACAGCACGTCGCCCAGCTGTTTGGGGCTGCCGATGGTGAACTCCATCCCGGCGGCGGCGAACACTTCTTGTTCGATCCGGGCGATCTCGCGCGCGAACTCGTCGGACAAGCCGGCGAGGCGCTCGCGGTCGACCTTGATGCCGTGCCGTTCCATCTGCGCCACGACCGGGATCAGCGGGCGGTCGACGCGCTGGTACACCTTGCTCCCGCCTTCCTGCGCCAGGCGCGGGTGGAGCAGGCGGTGGAGCCGCAAGGTCACCTCGGCATCCTCGGCGGCATATTCGGTCGCCTTGGCCAGTGGCACCTCGCCGAAGGGGATTGCCTTCTTGCCGCTGCCGCAGATGTCCTTGAAGGTGAGGGTGGTGTGCCCGAGGTGGCGCTGGCTCAGCTCGTCCATCCCGTGCCCGCCGCCGATCCCGTCCAAGCTGCGTCCGGCGTCGAGCGCGAAGCTGACGATCATCGTATCGTCGATCGGCGCGACCGCGATGCCGTGGCGGGCAAGCACGTTGAGGTCGTACTTGATGTTCTGCCCGACCTTGAGCACCGCCTCGCTCTCGAGCAGCGGTTTGAGCAGCGCGATGGCGCGGGCGAGCGGGACCTGGTCCGGCTTCTCCGCGAACATGTCGGTCCCGCCATGGCCGAGCGGAATGTAGCATGCCTCGCCCGGCCCGGTGGCCAGGCTGATCCCGGCAAGATTGGCCCGCATGGCGTCGAGCGCGCTGGTTTCGGTATCGACCGCCACGAGCCTTGCGGCGAAGGCGCGGTCGATCCATGATTGCAGCGCGGCCTCGGTCTGCACGCATTCGTACTTGGACCGGTCGATCGCGGGCCATTCGGGCGCGGGCTGGCGGTTCCCGGTGGACGACGCTGCGGCCCCCTGGTTGACGGGCTTCGCCGGGTGCAGCTCGGTCTTGCGCGATGGGCTGCCCGATCCCGAATCGAGGCGCCGCAGCAGGCTGGTGAAGCCGTGCTTGGCAAGGAACGCGGCAAGCGGTTCGCTCGGCACACCTTCCAGCTTCATGTCGTCGATCGGTATCGGGAGGTCGCAATCCTCCTTCAATTGAACCAGTTCCCTGCTGAGCAGCGCCATGTCGCGCCCCTCGATCAACCGCTCGCGCAGCTTGCCGGGCTTCATTTCGGGCGCAGCGTCGAGCGCGCCGATCAGCGAGCCGTGATCCTGGATCAGTTTCGACGCGGTCTTTGGCCCGATGCCATAGATGCCCGGCACGTTGTCGACACTGTCTCCCATCAGCGCGAGGACGTCGCCGACCAGATCGGGCTCCACGCCGAACTTCTCGACCACTTCTGCGACGTCGATGCGCTGGTTCTTCATCGTATCGAGCATGTCGATGCACGCCTCGCCGTCCGGCCCGTCGCAGCGGCCGACGAGCTGCATCAGGTCCTTGTCGCTCGATACGATGGTCACGTCCCAGCCGCGCGCGGTTGCGGCACGGGCGTAGCTGGCGATCAGGTCGTCCGCCTCAAGGTTGTCCTCCTCGATGCACGGCAGGCTGAAGGCGCGGGTGGCGTCGCGGATCAGCGGGAATTGCGGCACCAGGTCTTCGGGCGGCGGGGGGCGGTTGGCCTTGTATTGGTCGTAAAGCTCGTTGCGAAAACTGGTCGAACCCTTGTCGAGGATCACGGCGAGGTGCGTCGGCCCGTCTGCCTTGTCGAGATCGTCGGCCAGCTTCCACAGCATGGTGGTGTAACCATAAACCGCGCCGACTGGCGTCCCCTCGGGGTCGGTCAGCGGGGGCAGGCGGTGGTAGGCACGGAAAATGTAGGCCGAGCCGTCGACGAGGTAGAGATGCTGCTTGTCTGCCATTTGAGCGCTGGTTAGCAGCGCTCCCGGCAAAGGAACACGGCAAATCCGCCCGCTCCGAAACCCGCTCGAATCCGCCGATTCTGGCGATATTGCGGCGAAATGCGGGCGGATTGTGGCGAATCCGCTTGCAGCGCCACATTCCGGCCATTATTTAGCCATTCGAAGCCTGCCGCTCGGCCGGTTTCGCGACCCGGGCCTGAATCCGGTTCGTCATCCACTCGCTGACAAAGGATTCATCCTATGCGTAAGATCGTTCTCGTTGCAGCCGCCGCTGCCGCCTCGCTGAGCCTGGCCGCTTGCTCGGAAGCCACCACCGACGCCGCCGAAGAAACCGCCGACGCTGCTGCTGCCGACATGGAAGCTAACGCTGACGCCGCTGGCGAAGCCGTCGAAGGCGCCGCTGCCGAAGCCGGTGCCGCTGTCGAAGGCGCTGCCGAAGGTGCGGAAGCTGCCGTCGAAGACGCGACGATGGAAGCCGAAGCCGAAGTCGAAGCCGAAGCTCCGGCAGCCGAGTAATCGGTTCGGCGTCCTTACGGACACGAAAAGAAAGGGCGGTGCCGCAAGGCGCCGCCCTTTTTTCATGCGTCGCGGAGTTTAAACCGTGGCGAAACTGAAGTCGGTCAGCGGCCGCCGTAGCCCGCTTCGGCAAGTACGCGGCCGTCATCTTGGCGCTGGCGGAAGCCGTCGTAGAGCGCGCTCGTGATCAGCGAGATGCGCCCGTCGCGCTGCCGCCGCGCCTGCAGCTTCTCGCCGCGGCTGCTGTTTTCGACTGCCAGCGACGGGCTTTGCCCGGTGACGTAGATCGCCGCGGCAATCGCGCGGCCGTCGGGGGTAAAGAATATGCCGATATCGCTCGCCGTACGGCTCAATGTACCCGTCTTGTGCGCCAGGTTAGCGGTCATCGGAAGTGCGGAACGCATGCGCTCCTTGCCAGTGGTGGTTGCGCCCATCGCGCTCATCAGCACTTGGCGCGAACTGGCGCTGAGCCATTTTCCTTGGTGGATGCCGGCGAGCAGGCGACCCATCGCTCGCGGCGTCGCGCTGTCGCGCGCGTCAATGCTCGATGCCGGATCGACCCGGCCATCTTCGCGGATCAGCGTCGCTATATCGCGGCTGAGCTGGAAGTCGGTGATGCCGGCCTTGCGCATCCACGCGTTGACCGCCGACGGGCCGCCGACGGCGCTGAGCAGCGCGTCGGTGCAGTCGTTGCAGCTCTTGCTGATCATCAACCGGAGCAGCTGGTCGGCCGCGACATAGCCACCGCCCGGGCGCGGCAGGCGGAATTCGCTCGTCAGGCTCCAGCGTCCCTGGTCCACGCCGGCGAGGAAGGTCGCGGCGACGGCCACCTTGCTGGTGCTTGCCATCGGGAACATCTGGTCGGCCAGCACACCGACTTCGCGTCCGGTGGCCAGATCGACGGCGTAGACGCCGATCCGCCCGTTGGCGCCATTGGCGAGCTGCGCGAGCTGCGCCTCGAACCCGCTGTTGTAGACGGCATTGAAGCTCTGCGGCGCGCGCGCCTCTGTGCCGAGCGTTCGGTCGAACGCGGCCTCAAGATCAATGTTGTCTGCGTATGCGGGGGTTGCGTGAGCGAGGGCAAATGCGAGCGCCGCGGCGCCGGTTCCGAAAAAGCGTTTCAGAATAGCCATGTGACCCCGCGTACCCCCATGTTGGTTTGGATTTGCTTAACGGGGCGATGCGGGAACGAACAAGCCGCGACGCGATAAAGAGTGTCCGTAGCGCGACAAATGATTCCAGATGCGGGAACCAAACCGCCGATCCGTTGCCGATAACATCCCTTTTTGCGATTGCGATGAACCCGCGGCGGGCTAGACGGGCAGCATGACTGGCTGGACAATCGGAGTGATCGGCGGATCCGGGCTCTACGAGCTCGACGGCCTTGAGGACGTGCAATCGATCCGGATTGCCACGCCGTGGGGCGAGGCGTCGGACGAAGTGCTGTGCGGCCGGATCGGGACAATCCAGCTCCGCTTCCTGCCCCGTCACGGTCGGGGGCACCGGATCGCGCCTGGCGAGGTAAACGCGCGAGCGAACATCGACGCGCTCAAGCGCGCCGGGTGCACCGATATCCTTGCCCTCTCGTCGATCGGCAGCCTGGCCGAGCAACTCGCGCCGGGTACGTTCGTCGCGGTCGACCAGTTCATCGACCGCACGCGGGCCCGTCCGGCGAGTTTCTTCGGAACGGGCATGGTCGCGCACGTCAGCATGGCCGATCCGGTCTGCGCCCGGCTGTCTGTCCTGGCTGCCGACGCCGCCGAAGCGGCCGGAGCCTACGTGGTTCGGGGCGGCACCTACCTCGCGATGGAAGGGCCGCAGTTTTCCACCCGGGCCGAAAGCGCGCTCTACCGCCAGTGGGGTGCGCAGGTCATCGGGATGACCGCGATGCCCGAGGCGCGGCTCGCGCGCGAGGCCGAGCTGCCTTACGCCCTGCTCGGCATGGTCACCGACTACGACTGCTGGCGCGCGGATGCTGCGCCGGTCGAGGCTGCGGACGTCATCGCGCAGATGGGCGAGAATGTCGCGCTTGCGCGCAAGACGGTGGCGGCGCTCGTCACCAGCCTGCCGGACGTGCGCGACCCTTCGCCGGTCGATACCGCGCTCGACGGCGCGATCGTCACCGCCCCGGCTCAGCGCGATCGCGCTTTGCTGGCGCGGCTCGACGCAGTGGCGCGGCGCATCCTATAGCGGTCGGCCGGAACGGCGGGGGCACCGGCCGCCCCGGCCATCGCCTTGATTGCTCCAGTCCGGGTTGCGGTATCGCCATCCGACCCCTCGGCAATTCTACGGAGCGGGCGGATGCCGGTCCGACGAACGACCGATGGTGCTCGACGGGCGGTGACTTGACTCGGCCCGCCCAATCGGGACCTTCTGGTCCCACTCAATCTTCCCCGGGGACATCGACACATGCAGCTCAGCACCCTTGCCCGCCTCGCGCTCGCCGGCAGCCTGATCGCCACTTCCGCCGGCCTCGCCGCGCAGGGTGTGCCGATCCTCCAGCCCGGGGCGCCGGGATCGCAGCCGCGCGCCATCAGCGCCGAAGAGGCAACGAAGCTGGCACAGGCAACCTACACCCCCGCCGACGTTGCCTTCATGCAGGGCATGATCGTCCACCACCAGCAGGCGGTCGACATGGCGGCGCTGGTCAAGGACCGCACCAACAACGAGATCATCGTCAGCGCCGCGAGCCGGATCGAGGCAAGCCAGAAAGACGAGATGAAGTTCATGACCGACTGGCTCGCCGAGAAGGGCGAGCCGGCGGCAATGGCGGGCACGAGCCATGCCGCGCACCATGCCGGGCACGGCGGCGGCCATCCGGAGGGGCATTCGGGCATGAAGGGCATGGCGACGCCGGAGCAGATGGCGGCGCTGGCAGCAGCGAGCGGAACCGCCTTCGACCGCATGTTCCTCGAACTGATGATCGCGCACCACATGGGTGCGCTCGACATGGTCGAGGAACTGCACGACCAGCCCGGCACCGCCTACGAGCCGGTCATGTTCCAGTTCACCAACGACGTGGTGAGCGACCAGGAATCCGAGATCGAGAAGATGAACGTCGCGCTGGCGGGCCTCTCGACCGATCCGCGCGCGACATTGAAGCCGGGTTTTCGGGACGCGGGCGAGGCGATCAGCAACCTGCGGCTGGTAGCCGCCATGCCCAAACCGGCCGGGTTCTTCGATCCGGCCAACCCCGCGGGACTCCAGCCCGAAAAGCCCAAGAAGGAAGGCGAGGAACCCGCGCCGGTCAAGGAAGGCGAGGAGCCGCCCAAGCCGCAGTTCACCGAACGCGGCTCGCCCTACGACTTCGCGCAGACCGACATGGCCTTCTCGGGCGATTTGCTCGCCACCGGCAACTACCACGGGTTCAACCTCTATCGCATCGTCGCTGAGCGCGAGCCGCAGCTGGTCAGTTCGGTCGTCTGCCCCGGCGGCCAAGGCGACGTCTCGATCGTCGGCAACCTCCTGCTGATGAGTGTCGAGGCGAGCCAGGGCCGGGTCGATTGCGGGCTCCAGGGCGTGTCGGGACGGATCAGCCCCGAGCGTTTCCGCGGCCTGCGCGTGTTCGACATTTCCGACGTGACCCGCCCCCGCCAGGTCGCCCAGGTGCAGACCTGCCGCGGCAGCCATACACATTCGGTGGTCAGCGCCGACGCGCGCCGCATCGTGGTCTACAACTCCGGTACGAGCTATGTCCGCGACGAGGACGAGCTCGATTTCTGCGTCGGCAATATCGCGGGTGACGAGCGCACCGCGCTGTTCAGCATCGACGTAATCGAGATTCCGGTGGCCGACCCGGCAAAGGCGCGCATCGTCGACCGGCCGCGCGTGTTTGCCGACTACGAGACCGGCAACATCGCCGGCCTGTGGCGCGGCGGCGACCACGGCGACGGCACGCAGGACACCAGCCAGACCAACCAGTGCCACGACATCACCGTGTTCCCGGCCAAGAAGATCGCCGCGGGCGCGTGCTCGGGCAACGGCATCCTGCTCGACATTTCCGATCCACTGAAGCCGAAGCGCATCGACGACGTGATCGACAAGGGCTTCGCCTACTGGCACTCGGCTACCTTCAACAACGACGGCACCAAGGTGATCTTCACCGACGAATGGGGCGGCGGCGGGCGGCCGCGCTGCCAAGCGGGCGATCCGAAGAACTGGGGCGCCAATGCGATCTATACGGTCGAGGGCCGCGAGCTGGCGTTCAAGAGCCTCTACAAGCTGCCCGCGCCGCAAACCGACATGGAGAACTGCGTCGCGCACAACGGCTCGATCGTGCCGGTCCCAGGCCGCGATATCTTCGTCCAGGCGTGGTACCAGGGCGGGATCAGCGTGATCGACTTCACCGACGCGGCCAATCCGGTCGAGATCGCCTATTTCGACCGCGGGCCGGTCGACAAGGACCAGCTGGTGGTCGGCGGATACTGGTCGGCCTACTGGTACGACGGGCGCATCTACGCGACCGAGATCACACGCGGACTCGACATTTTCGAGCTGGTCCCGAGCGAGCACCTGAGCGCCGAGGAGATCGCGGCGGCCAAGGCGGCGGTCTATCCCGGCAACGTGTTCAACCCGCAGACCCAGACCCAGGTCACCTGGCCTGACGACGTCGTCGCTGCGCTGGAAGCGAGCCGCAAGGGCGGCTGACGGGTATCGCCTGCCCCTTTCGCCAGATAGCGCAATGATTTACAGCGCAGGCGGAAAGGGTGCCGATGAGCTGGGTCGCTGCGGGTCGATTGCTGGAGGCTGTCCACGACGACACTGCGTTCACGCAGGTTGTGGGGGAGCTGGCCGCGCAAATCGGTGCACGGTCGTTTTTCGGGGCATTCGGTCTGTCGGGATCGATGGAAGCTGTCGTCGCCAGCAACGGTTGGTGGACCGGTCCGCAACTCGATCTCTACGAGCGTGATTTTCTCGCTGTCGATCCCTGTGCCGCGGCGCTGCTGGCCAATTGGCGGCCCCAGCAGGTCATTGATCTCGAAAGGGTGATCGGTAGCGAAAACATCGCGCGCAGCAGGCTATACCAGGATTTTATCCGCCCGATGGGCGACGACACGTTTCGAGCGCTTGGACTGCCGTTCGAGGGGGTTGCGGGGAAGGGCGCGATCACCTTCCAGCGGGGCGAGCATCAGGCGCGCTTCGGTAATGAAGAAATAGCGCGGCTGGTTCAGGCAGCGCCCGAACTGGCCCAGCTATTCATCCTGCGATCGCACATGGCTCGTCTCGATCAGGCCGTCGTGCAACGTGGCGCCGCACTCGATGCGATGGATGAGCCGCTACTGATCGTCCGTCGTGATGCGCGGCTCGTTCATGCAAATTGCGGCGCCGAGCTTGAACTGCGTCTGGCGCGCGTAATCGAATTGCATGGCGGCATGGTCCGGGCTGTCGGACGCGATGACCGCGGGCCGTTCCGCGCAATGCTCGCCGCCGCGGGCGCGGGCGATCGCGCCCCTGGTGGTGGCGTTCGAATGGTCGACGCTAAGGGTAACGCGATTGAGGCCCTCGCGGTTGCTCTGCTCGACGGAACGGTGCTTGTTTCGCTGGGAGCGACGCGGACTGCCGGGATGGGCGAGCGCCTGCGGGAAATCTATGGATTGTCGCCTGGCGAAGCAGATGTCGCGATACGCTTGTGGGCAGGTGAGACCGTCGATCAGATCGCTGCCGGACGCGGCACGAGCCGGCATACGGTCCGGCTGCAGGTGCGGGCGATCTGCGACAAGATGGGCTGTTCGCGCCAGGTGGAGATCGTGAGTCGCATCGCAGCTTTGCCGCGGCTACGCCAAGATATCCCGCAAAATTAGCAGCATAGCGCATTTGCGTTATTCCGTTGCATCCCCCGATGCGCGATAGTCTGGGCACGTCGGGAGCAGCCAGTTTCCCGCACCAGATTTTCGAGGCGACCCGAAGGGTGAACGGCTAACGCTGAACATCCTGACTTTTTCCCGGGCCGACGCATGTCGGCCCGGGTTTTTTGATCGCCCGGTATGCGGCCGGAACTACAAAGCGATCGCTGGCCAGCCGACACTGCGCCGAGGGTTGACCTCCGCCCGCTTTCTGCTAGTGGCCCGCCCCGACCGTTGGGCCTCTTTGCATATGCCCGCCGCGTCGTCCGTCCGAGACAGTTGGTGGCCGGGACCTGCCCGGCCTTAATTTCCAGCCTAGACGGGGAAACGAGATTTCGCGGGCGGCTCCGGCCACTCGCTCCATGCACGCCAGCCGTGCCTCCTTCCCCATCGATGGACTTTGCCTGTGCCGATCCCCGGCATGGACAAACGTAGCCGGTCGCGCGGGGAGCCATCCCTTCGCGGCCTTGATGAAGGAGTATGGCATGGATCGTTCGCAGAAAGCCGATTCGGTCGCCCAGCTCAACGCGGTCTTCAACGAGGTCGGTGTGGTGGTTGTCACCCGCAACCTCGGCCTGACGGTGGCCCAGTCCACCGCGCTGCGCGGGAAGATGCGTGAAGTTGGTGCGTCCTACCAGGTTGCGAAGAACCGCCTTGCCGCGCTCGCCCTGAAGGAAACCAAGTACGAAGGCCTCGAGGAATACCTCACCGGCCCGACTGCCCTTGCCTATTCGACCGATCCGGTCGCGGCGGCCAAGGCTGCGGTGGACTTCGCCAAGACCAACGACAAGCTTGAAATCGTCGGTGGTTCCATGGGCGGCCAGATGCTCGACGAAGCCGGGATCAGGGCGCTTGCCTCGATGCCCTCGCTCGACGAACTGCGCGCAAAGCTGGTGGGCCTCGTCAACGCCCCGGCGACCAAGATCGCCCAGGTCGTCAACGCACCCGCCGCCAAGCTTGCCCGCGTCTTCGGGGCCTATGCGGCCAAGGATGCGGCGTAAGCGGTTTTTCCCTGTTCAGACGAAACAATGGGGCATTTCCGCCCCGCCCAATTTTGGAGTGTAGATCATGGCCGATATCGCCAAGCTCGTTGAAGAACTTTCGAAGCTGACCGTCCTCGAGGCGGCCGAACTCGCCAAGGCGCTGGAAGAAGAGTGGGGCGTCAGCGCCGCCGCTGCCGTCGCCGTCGCGGCTGCTCCCGCCGGTGATGCCGGTGGCGCCGCTGCCGAGGAAAAGACCGAGTTCGACGTTATTCTCACCGGCGACGGTGGCAAGAAGATCCAGGTCATCAAGGAAGTCCGCGCCATCACCGGCCTGGGCCTGACCGAAGCCAAGACCCTCGTGGAATCGGCTCCGAAGGCGCTCAAGGAAGGCGTGAACAAGGCGGAAGCCGAAGAGATCAAGAAGAAGATCGAGGAAGCCGGCGGCACTGTCGAGCTGAAGTAAGCCTCTTTCTCTTTCGAGAAACAAGCGAAGGGCGGTGCCGCGAGGCGCCGCCCTTTTCGCATGGGCGTGGCCCTCCTGTGGTCGAATTGTCGCGCCCGACGGCGATTCGAACAGCTGTTCGCCTTCGCACTTTGCCCTGCACGGCTCTTCGCATAACCGGGCCGGCTTCATGTCGCGCGCGCAAGCCTCGACCGCCCAAGAATGGCGCATTGAACTGGGAGCCACCTTCCGGCTCGCCTGGCCACTGGCGCTCGCCAACCTGCTGCAGATGCTGGTCCATGCGGTCGATGTGATCTTCGTCGCGCGGCTGGGAGAGCGCGAGCTGGCCGCCTCGGCGCTTGGCATTGCGCTGTTCGGGCTGTTGATGTGGGCCTTTTCCGGGCTGACCGGCATGGTCGCGGCGCTGATCGCGGAGGAACTGGGGCGCCGCCGCCATGCGGTGCGCGAGGTGCGCCGCTCGGTCCGCATGGGGCTGTGGCTGGCGCTCGCCTCGGGCGCGATCGGCATGGCGATCTGCTGGCAGGGCGAGGCGATCATGCTGGCGAGCGGGCAGGAAACTGCGCTCGCCGCGCGCGCGGGCGATTTCCTGCGCATCATCATGTGGGCGATGATCCCGATGATCCTGGCCAACGTCTTGCGCAGCTTCGTCGCGGCGCTGGGCCGCCCGGTCTTCGCCACCGCGATCACCGGCCTCGCCCTGTTCGCAAGCGTTCTGTTCAACTGGATGTTCGTGTTCGGCAACCTCGGCGCGCCCGCGATGGGCCTCGAAGGTTCGGCGCTGGCAAGCGTGCTGACATCGCTGTTCATTCTGGCGAGCTATGTCGTCGCAATCCTCGGCAACCGCCGCCTTCGCCGCTACCGCGTGTTCGGCAACTGGTGGCGACCCGAGTGGCAGCGCCTGCGCGAACTGGTGCGCCTCGGCACGCCTGTAATGGTCATCATCATCGCCGAGGCCGGGCTGTTCAGCGGCGCGGCCCTGCTGATGGGCCGGATCGGCGCGTCGGAGCTGGCCGGGCACACCGTGGCGCTCCAGATCGCCGCGCTGGCGTTCCAGATCCCGTTTGGCGTCGGGCAGGCGGCGACGATCCGGGTCGGCTATCACTACGGCGCGCGCGACACGGCCGCGATCGGCCGCGCGGGCTGGGTCGGGATCGGCATGGCGGGGGCGTTCATGTGCCTGACCGCCACGCTGATGATCGTGGCGCCGATGCTGCTACTCGGCATCTACGTCGACGTGAACGACCCGGTGAACGCCGCGATGGTCGGCTTCGCGGTCCAGTACATGGTCGTGGCCGCGGCCTTCCAGCTGGTCGACGGGGTCCAGGCAGTCGCAGCCGGCGCGCTTCGGGGGCTGCAGGACACGCGCATGCCCATGGTGATCGCGGTGTTCAGTTACTGGGTGCCGGGGTTCGGAACCGCGATCTGGCTTGGCTTCTACACCCCGCTCGAGGGAACCGGCGTATGGATCGGGCTCGCGATCGGGCTGGTCTTCGCCGCCGGATTGCTCACGCTGCGCTGGGCGCGGCGCGAGCGCCTGTCGCTGGTGTGAGATTTTTCGCCCGCTTGCCGTTGACTCGCTGAACCGCGCTCCACATATGCGCCTCGCTGGCACTCTCGGAGGGAGAGTGCCAAACGCATGTTTCAATCGAGAGAGGTCACGAACAATGGCATTTCGTCCCCTGCACGACCGCGTGCTGGTCCGCCGCATCGAAGCGGAAGAAAAGACCGCCGGCGGGATCATCATCCCCGACAACGCCAAGGAAAAGCCGAGCGAGGGCGAGATCGTCGCCGTCGGCTCGGGCACCAAGGCCGAAGACGGCAAGATCACCCCGCTTGACGTCAAGGCGGGCGACCGCGTGCTGTTCGGCAAGTGGTCGGGCACCGAGGTCAAGCTCGACGGCGAAGACCTGCTGATCATGAAGGAAAGCGACATCATGGGGATCATCGGCTGAGCCGGACCCGCTGACGTTCTCACTTACCCACCAAACAGATATTCTCAGGAGTAACATCATGGCAGCCAAGGACGTAAAGTTCGGCCGCGACGCGCGCGAAGGCATTCTGCGCGGCGTCGACATCCTCGCCAATGCCGTCAAGGTCACGCTGGGCCCCAAGGGCCGCAACGTCGTGATCGACAAGAGCTTCGGCGCGCCGCGCATCACCAAGGACGGCGTCACCGTCGCCAAGGAAATCGAGCTCAAGGACAAGTTCGAGAACATGGGCGCGCAGATGTTGCGCGAGGTCGCCAGCAAGACCAACGATCTCGCCGGTGACGGCACCACCACCGCCACGGTCCTCGCCCAGGCGATCGTGACCGAGGGCATGAAGTCGGTCGCCGCCGGCATGAACCCGATGGATCTCAAGCGCGGCATCGACCTGGCGGTCGAGAAGGTGGTCGAGAACCTCAAGGGCCGTTCGAAGGACGTCGCCGGTTCGAGCGAGATCGCCCAGGTCGGCATCATCTCGGCGAACGGCGACCGCGAAGTCGGCGAGAAGATCGCCGAGGCGATGGAAAAGGTCGGCAAGGAAGGCGTGATCACCGTCGAGGAAGCCAAAGGTCTCGAGTTCGAGCTCGACGTCGTCGAGGGCATGCAGTTCGACCGTGGGTATCTCAGCCCCTACTTCATCACCAATCCCGAGAAGATGGTGGTGGAGCTCGAAAATCCGTACATCCTGATCCACGAGAAGAAGCTCTCGAACCTGCAGTCGATGCTGCCGGTGCTCGAAGCGACCGTCCAGTCGGGCCGTCCGCTGCTGATCATCGCCGAGGACATCGAGGGCGAGGCGCTGGCCACCCTGGTCGTCAACAAGCTGCGCGGCGGCCTGAAGGTCGCGGCGGTCAAGGCCCCTGGCTTCGGCGATCGCCGCAAGGCGATGCTGCAGGACATCGCGATCCTGACCAAGGGCGAGATGATCAGCGAGGATCTCGGCATCAAGCTCGAGAACGTGACGCTGGGCATGCTCGGTGAAGCCAAGAAGGTCACCATCGACAAGGACAACACCACGATCGTCGACGGTGCCGGCTCGCACGAGGACATCAAGGCTCGTGTCGGTGAGATTCGCACCCAGATCGACAACACCAGCAGCGATTACGACCGCGAAAAGCTCCAGGAGCGTCTCGCCAAGCTCGCCGGCGGCGTTGCCGTAATCAAGGTCGGCGGTGCCACCGAAGTCGAGGTGAAGGAGCGCAAGGACCGCGTCGATGACGCGCTTCACGCGACCCGCGCCGCGGTCGAGGAAGGCATCGTTCCGGGCGGCGGTACCGCGCTCCTCTACGCGACCCGCGCGATCGAGGGCCTGACGGGTGCGAACGACGACCAGACTCGCGGCGTCGATATCATCCGCAAGGCACTCTACGCCCCGGTGCGCCAGATCGCGCAGAACGCCGGCCACGACGGCGCGGTGATCTCGGGCAAGCTGCTCGACGGCAACGACGACACGCTCGGCTTCAATGCCCAGACCGACACCTACGAGAACCTCGTGGCGGCTGGCGTGATCGACCCGACCAAGGTCGTTCGCACCGCCCTGCAGGATGCGGCCTCGGTCGCCGGCCTGCTGATCACCACCGAGGCGGCGATCGTCGAGAAGCCGGAAGACAAGCCGGCCCTGGGCGGCGGTGGCGGCATGCCCGACATGGGCGGCATGGGCTTCTAAGTCCGGTCGTCCGGAACGCGAATGCAAGGGCCCGGCGGAGCGATCCGCCGGGCCCATTTTGTTCGGTAGCAAGCTCAGCAGCAGGCTATCCGTTTTCACTCGAGGCGGCGATATCGATGTCCTGCCTCCATCGTGGTTGCCGTGCTGTGCTGGCCTCTCACTCGGACCGGTAGCCCAGCAGGTCGCCGGGCTGGCAGTCGAGCTCGCGGCAAATCGCCTCGAGCGTCGAAAAGCGGATTGCCTTGGCCTTGCCGGTCTTGAGGATGGAGAGATTGGCGAGCGTCAGGCCGATCCGTTCGCTCAGTTCGGTCAGCGTCATGCGCCGTTCGTGGAGCAGGTCGTCGAGCTTGACCACGATCAGGGTTCCTTCCTCGTTGGCTGTGACGGGCGGCATCAGATCGTCCCTTCCAGGTCTTCGCGCATGGCGGCGCCGTGGCGGAACACGCGAGCGAGGATGAACAGGACCACCACCAGCAGCAGGCCGCTGAAGTCGAGGTTGCTGTCGGCGGAGGCTTGGACGCTATTCGCCTCGTCGCTGTAGCGCGCCAGCTCCATCCCGAACGGGACTGCAAGCAGGATGAACACCTGGGTGCTCAGCATCAGCCAGGCCATCTGGGCAAGGCGGACGGCGTTCTGCGGCTGGAACGGGTCGCCTTCGCCGACCGTCCCGATGATCGCTCGCAGCCGGCCGAAGAAGAAGAACAGGCTGACCACGATGCCGAGGCCGATCGCCATCACGCCCGCCAGCGTGCCGCGCGGGAAGTCGGGCGGGAAGCCCTCTATCCCCGCCTCGGCGGCAAGCTCGGGACCGAAGAAGATCGTTCCGGCAAGCCCGGCGACCAGCGCGACCGCGCCGACCGTCATCAGGGCCTGGAGGACGAGGCAGGCGCCCTTGCCAACGAGCAGCAGCGGGTCGCGGCGGGACTGGTTCATCGCGGTTCTCCTCTTGGCCGGTTCAGGCGAGTTCGTAGCTGGCGATCGGGGACGACGCAGCAGGCGGGATCACGATCGCCTGCTGGAACAGGCTGGCGGTGAGCAGTAGCGCGAAGAGCGCGGCGAAGATGTGCGGGGTCTTGGTCTGCATTTTCCGTACTCCGATATGGTTGGCATCGACATTCAATAAGACCGATTCGGCATATTGTCAATCGATAATATCGAAAACCAATAATTCACTTTCTGTTTCACGATATAGCTGCGTCCACACCATGCCTGCTGCCCGCCGTTGACAAGCGAGGGGCGCATCCCTATCTGGCCGCCGACCGCTCGCTTCGAGCAAGGCCGATCCAAGCGCGGGGACCGGCCAGGGATGGAAGCGGCGACTGCCACATTCGCGACGTTCGAGAAGCTGCTGCGGCCCCGGGACCGGTGCGCCTGCATGCGGCCTTTTCGCGTCTCGCCTGGGCCACCATCCGCACGGCATTTTACCGAACGCCGGGTGCAAGGCCCGGCCTGACAAGAGGCGAATCACCTCCATGGCGAAGACGAAGAGCGCAGCCCCGAAGGCATCGGGCACGGCCAAGCGCCGCATCCGCAAGATTTTCGGCGACATCCACGAAGCCGTGGCGATGCCGAATCTGATCGAGGTGCAGCGCGAAAGCTACGAGCAGTTCCTGCGTTCGGACAAGGGCACGGGTTACGTCTCGGGCCTCGAAAAGACGCTTCGCTCGGTCTTCCCGATCCGCGACTTCGCCGGCACTGCCGAACTGGACTTCGTCCACTACGAGCTCGAGCCGCCCAAGTACGACACCACCGAATGCCGCCAGCGCGGCATCACCTATGCCGCGCCGATGAAGGTGACGCTGCGCCTGATCGTGTTCGAGGTCGACGCCGAGACCGAGACCCGCTCCGTGCTCGATATCAAGGAGCAGGACGTCTACATGGGCGACATGCCGCTGATGACGGACAACGGTACCTTCATCATCAATGGCACCGAGCGCGTCATCGTCAGCCAGATGCACCGTTCGCCGGGTGTGCTTTTCGACCATGACCGCGGCAAGACGCATTCCAGCGGCAAGCTGCTGTTCGCCGCCCGCGTCATTCCTTACCGCGGATCGTGGCTCGACTTCGAGTTCGACGCCAAGGACATCGTCAACGTCCGCATCGACCGGAAGCGCAAGCTGCCGGTCACCGCGTTGCTCTACGCGCTTGGGCTCGACAGCGAAGCGATCCTCCACCACTTCTACAACACCGTTGTGTGGGAACGCGTTTCAGGCAAGGCGGGTGACGGCTGGAAGATGCCGTACAACCCGGAAGCCTGGCGCAACCAGAAGCCGGCCTTCGCGCTGGTCGACGCCAAGACCGGCGAGGAAGTCTTCCCCGCCGGCCACAAGATCAGCCCGCGCGCCGCGAACAAGGCGGCCAAGGACGGCCTCGCCGACCTGCTGATCCCGACCGAGGAAGTGTTCGGCCGCTACGCCGCCAACGACCTGATCGACGAGAAGACCGGCCGCATCTGGATCGAGGCGGGCGACGAGGTCAGCCCCGACAATCTCGAGGCGCTCGACAAGGCCGGGATCGACCGGCTCGAGCTGCTCGACATCGACCACGTCTCGACCGGTCCGTGGATCCGCAACACGCTGCAGGTCGACAAGGCCGAAAACCGCGACGAGGGTCTCGAGGCGATCTACAAGGTCATGCGCCCGGGCGAACCGCCGACGAAGGAGACCGCCGAAGCGCTGTTCGAAGGCCTGTTCTTCGACGGCGAGCGCTACGACCTTTCCTCGGTCGGCCGCGTCAAGCTCAACATGCGCCTCGGCCTCGACGCCGAGGACACCGTGACCACACTGCGCAAGGAGGACATCCTTGCGGTGGTCAAGGAACTGGTCGGCCTGAAGGACGGCAAGGGCGAGGTCGACGACATCGACAACCTCGGCAACCGCCGCGTCCGTTCGGTCGGCGAGCTGCTCGAGAACCAGTACCGCGTCGGGCTGCTGCGCATGGAGCGCGCGGTGAAGGAGCGGATGAGCTCGGTCGACGTCTCGACCGTGATGCCGAACGACCTGATCAACGCCAAGCCCGCGGTCGCCGCGGTGCGCGAGTTTTTCGGTTCGAGCCAGCTCAGCCAGTTCATGGACCAGACCAACCCGCTGTCGGAAGTCACCCACAAGCGCCGTGTTTCGGCGCTCGGGCCGGGCGGCCTCACGCGCGAGCGCGCTGGCTTCGAAGTCCGCGACGTCCACCCGACGCACTATGGCCGCATCTGCCCGATCGAGACGCCGGAAGGCCCGAACATCGGCCTGATCAACTCGCTCGCCAGCTTCAGCCGGGTGAACAAGTACGGCTTCATCGAAACCCCCTACCGCAAGGTCGAGGACGGCAAGGTCACCGCGAACGTGGTCTACCTGTCCGCGATGGAAGAGCAGAAGAACGCCGTTGCCCAGGCTTCGGCCGAATTGAACGACGACGGTTCGTTCGTCGAGGAAATGGTCTCGGCCCGCCAGAACGGCGAGTTCGTGATGCTGCCGCGCGACCAGATCACGCTGATGGACGTTTCGCCCAAGCAGCTCGTCTCGGTGGCCGCCTCGCTGATCCCGTTCCTCGAGAACGACGACGCCAACCGAGCGCTGATGGGATCGAACATGCAGCGCCAGGCGGTGCCGCTGGTTCGCGCCGAGGCGCCGTTCGTCGGCACCGGCATGGAAGAGACCGTGGCGCGTGACAGCGGCGCGGCGATTTCCGCCACCCGTGGCGGCGTGGTCGACCAGGTCGACGCGACCCGCATCGTGATCCGCGCGATCGGCGATGTCGAACCCGGCCAGTCGGGCGTCGACATCTATACGCTGCAGAAGTTCCAGCGTTCGAACCAGAACACCTGCATCAACCAGCGCCCGCTGGTGAAGGTTGGCGACACGGTCGAACAGGGCGACATCATCGCCGACGGTCCGTCGACGGAATTGGGTGAACTCGCCCTGGGCCGCAACAGCCTCGTCGCGTTCATGCCGTGGAACGGCTACAACTACGAGGACTCGATCCTGATCTCCGAACGCATCGTCAAGGACGACGTGTTCACCTCGATCCACATCGAGGAATTCGAGGTCATGGCGCGCGACACCAAGCTCGGGCCGGAAGACATCACCCGCGACATCCCGAACGTCGGCGAGGAAGCGCTACGCAACCTCGACGAGGCGGGCATCGTCTACATCGGTGCCGAAGTGCACCCGGGTGACATCCTGGTCGGCAAGATCACGCCGAAGGGCGAAAGCCCGATGACGCCGGAGGAAAAGCTCCTCCGCGCGATCTTCGGAGAGAAGGCCAGCGACGTGCGCGACACCTCGCTCAAGCTGCCGCCGGGCGTTGCCGGTACGGTGGTCGAGGTGCGCGTGTTCAACCGCCACGGCATCGAAGTCGACGACCGTACCCGCGCGATCCAGCAGGAGGAAATCGAACGCCTCAAGAAGGACAGCCAGGACGAGCGCGCGATCCTCAACCGGGCGACCTACAACCGCCTGCGCGACATGCTCCTCGGCCAGGTCGCCTCGGCCGCGCCCAAGGGCGTGAAGAAGGGCGCGACGATCGACGAGGCACTGCTCGACGAGGTCGAGCGCCACGAGTGGTTCAAGTTCGCGGTCGCGGACGACGGCCGCCAGGCGCAGCTCGAAGCGGTCAAGAGCCAGTACGACGAGGCCGTCAAGGTCATCGACGAGAAGTTCGAGGACCGTAAGGAGAAGCTCGAACGCGGCGACGAACTCGCCCCGGGCGTGCTCAAGATGGTCAAGGTCTTCGTCGCGGTGAAGCGCAAGCTCCAGCCGGGCGACAAGATGGCCGGGCGCCACGGCAACAAGGGCGTGATCAGCCGTATCCTGCCGTGCGAGGACATGCCGTTCCTCGCCGACGGGACCCATGTCGACATCGTGCTCAACCCGCTGGGTGTGCCGAGCCGCATGAACGTGGGGCAGATCTTCGAAACGCACCTCGGCATGGCCGCGCGCGGTCTCGGCCAGCAGGTCGCCGCCGCCCTCGACGAATGGCGTGCCGCCAATCCGGATGCCAAGGGCGCCAAGGCGCCCGAAGTGGTCCGCGACAAGCTGGTCGACATCTACGGCGATACCTACGCCGCCGAGATCAAGGCACGTTCGGACGAGGAAATCGTCGAGCTGGCCGGCAACATCACCGCGGGCGTTCCGATGGGCACTCCGGTGTTCGACGGCGCGCGCGAGGCGGACGTTTCGGCGATGCTCGAGAAGGCGGGTCTCGCCACCTCGGGCCAGGTGACGCTCTACGACGGGCGCACCGGCGAGGCGTTCGACCGGCAGGTGACGGTGGGCTACATCTACATGCTCAAGCTGCACCACTTGGTGGACGACAAGATCCACGCCCGGTCGATCGGCCCCTACTCGCTCGTCACCCAGCAGCCGCTGGGCGGCAAGGCGCAGTTCGGCGGCCAGCGCTTCGGCGAGATGGAGGTCTGGGCGCTCCAGGCCTACGGCGCGGCCTACACCTTGCAGGAAATGCTGACGGTGAAGTCCGACGACGTGGTCGGCCGGACCAAGGTCTACGAGGCGATCGTCAAGGGCGACGACACCTTCGAGGCCGGCATTCCCGAGAGCTTCAACGTGCTCGTCAAGGAAATGCGCAGCCTCGGCCTCAACGTCGAGCTGAAGGCGCTCGGCGAGGACGACGACGACGCGGACCAGTGGCCGGAGGCGGCGGAATAGCGCGGCGGGGTTTCGACCCCTCCCATCCCGCCCCGAGTTTTCACCCGTAAGGGACACGAAAAATGAACGAACTGACCAAATTCACCAACCAGCTCGCGAAGCCGGAAACCTTCGACCAGATCCAGATCGGGATCGCCAGCCCCGAGCGGATTCGCTCGTGGTCGTTCGGCGAGATCAAGAAGCCCGAGACGATCAACTACCGCACGTTCAAGCCCGAGCGTGACGGCCTGTTCTGCGCGCGCATCTTCGGTCCGGTGAAGGACTACGAGTGCCTGTGCGGCAAGTACAAGCGCATGAAGTACAAGGGCGTCGTCTGCGAGAAGTGCGGCGTCGAGGTGACCGTGACCAAGGTGCGCCGCGAGCGCATGGGCCATATCGAGCTGGCCGCGCCGGTCGCGCACATCTGGTTCCTGAAGTCGCTGCCGAGCCGCATCGGCCTGCTGCTCGACATGCAGCTCAAGCAGCTCGAGCGCGTGCTCTACTTCGAGGCCTACATCGTCACCGAGCCGGGCCTGACGCCGCTGGAGAAGTACCAGCTGCTGACCGAGGACGAGCTGTACGAGTTCCAGGACGAGTACGGCGAGGATGCCTTCACCGCCGGGATCGGCGCCGAGGCGGTCAAGCACATGCTGATCGACCTCGACCTCGAACAGGAAAAGGCCGACCTGCTGCACGAGCTTGAAACGACCAAGTCCAAGCTCAAGCCCGCGAAGATCATCAAGCGGCTCAAGGTCGTCGAGAGCTTCATCGAGAGCGGGAACCGCCCCGAATGGATGATCCTCGAGGTCGTTCCGGTCATCCCGCCCGAACTGCGCCCGCTGGTGCCGCTCGACGGCGGCCGCTTCGCCACGTCGGATTTGAACGACCTCTATCGCCGCGTCATCAACCGCAACAACCGGTTGAAGCGCCTGATCGAGCTGCGCGCGCCGGACATCATCGTCCGCAACGAAAAGCGCATGCTGCAGGAGGCCGTCGACGCGCTGTTCGACAACGGCCGTCGTGGCCGCGTGATCACCGGCGCCAACAAGCGTCCGCTGAAGTCGCTCTCCGACATGCTCAAGGGCAAGCAGGGCCGGTTCCGCCAGAACCTGCTCGGCAAGCGCGTCGACTATTCGGGCCGTTCGGTCATCGTGACCGGCCCCGAACTGAAGCTGCACCAGTGCGGCCTGCCCAAGAAGATGGCGCTCGAGCTGTTCAAGCCGTTCATCTATGCGCGCCTCGACGCCAAGGGTTTGTCGATGACCCTGAAGCAGGCGAAGAAGTGGGTCGAGAAGGAGCGCAAGGAAGTCTGGGACATCCTCGACGAAGTCATTCGCGAGCACCCGGTGCTGCTGAACCGCGCCCCGACGCTGCACCGCCTGGGCATTCAGGCGTTCGAGCCCGTGCTGATCGAGGGCAAGGCGATCCAGCTTCACCCGCTGGTCTGCGCGGCGTTCAATGCCGACTTCGACGGCGACCAGATGGCCGTGCACGTTCCGCTGAGCCTCGAGGCGCAGCTGGAAGCGCGCGTGCTGATGATGAGCACCAACAACATCCTCAGCCCCGCCAACGGCAAGCCGATCATCGTGCCCTCGCAGGACATGGTCCTCGGCCTCTATTACCTGTCGATGGAACGGCAGGAGAAGACGCCCGAGTACATCGAGGAAAAGGGCGGCGAAAAGGTCGAACGCCTTCCCCGCTTCTCCGACATGGCCGAAGTGCACCAGGCGCTGGAGACCAAGGCGGTCACGCTGCACACGCGCATCATCGCGCGCGTTCCGCAGGCCGACGAGAACGGCAAGATCGCGATGACCCGCTTCGTCACCACCCCGGGCCGCATGCTGCTCGGCGAGTGCCTGCCGAAGAGCAGCAAGGTGCCGTTCGACGTCGTCAACCGCCTGCTGACCAAGAAGGACATCGGCGACGTGATCGACGAGGTCTATCGCCACACCGGCCAGAAGGACACGGTGCTGTTCGCCGACGCCATCATGGCGCTGGGCTTCCGCCACGCGTTCAAGGCGGGCATCTCGTTCGGCAAGGACGACATGATCATCCCGCACGAGAAGGACGCACTGGTCGACGAGACCAAGGCGCTCGTGGCCGACTACGAACAGCAGTACCAGGACGGCCTGATCACGCAGCAGGAAAAGTACAACAAGGTGATCGACGCCTGGAGCCGCTGCGGCGACCAGGTGGCCGACGCGATGATGGAGAAGATCAAGGCGCGCCCGTTCGACCAGGACGGCAAGGAAGCCCAGATCAACTCGATCTACATGATGAGCCACTCCGGTGCGCGCGGTTCGCCGGCGCAGATGAAGCAGCTCGCCGGCATGCGCGGCCTGATGGCCAAGCCTTCGGGCGAGATCATCGAGCAGCCGATCATCTCCAACTTCAAGGAAGGCTTGACCGTCCTTGAATACTTCAACTCGACCCACGGCGCACGCAAGGGCCTGGCCGACACGGCGCTGAAGACAGCGAACTCGGGTTACCTGACCCGCCGCCTCGTCGACGTGTCGCAGGACTGCGTGATCGTCGAGGACGACTGCGGCACCGAGAACGCGCTTGAAATGCGCGCAATCGTGCAGGGCGGTTCGGTGATCGCGAGCCTCGGCGAGCGCATCCTCGGCCGCACCACCGCGGAAGACCTCGTCAACGCCAAGACCGGCGAGGTCATCGTCAAGTCGGGCACGCTGCTCGACGAGCCGATGGTCAAGGCGATCGAGGAGGCCGAAGTCATGGTGGCCAAGATCCGCTCGCCGCTGGTCTGCGAGGCCGAACAGGGCGTCTGCGGCACCTGCTACGGGCGCGATCTCGCGCGCGGTACGCCGGTCAACATCGGCGAGGCGGTGGGCGTCATCGCCGCCCAGTCGATCGGCGAGCCCGGCACCCAGCTGACCATGCGGACCTTCCACATCGGCGGCGCGGCGCAGCTCAACGAGACGAGCCATCTCGAGGCGATCTCGGACGGCAAGGTCGTCTACCGCGACATGCCGACGATCGTCGACAAGAAGGGCCGCATCCTCAGCCTCGCCCGCAACGGCGAGCTGGCGGTGATCGACGCCGAAGGGCGCGAGCGCGAAATCCACAAGGTCCCCTACGGCACCGTGCTGATGCACAAGGACGGCGCCAAGGTGAAGGAAGGCGATCGCCTGGCCGAATGGGATCCGTTCAGCCTGCCGATCATCACTGAAACCTCGGGCGTGGTGAAGTACCAGGACCTGATCGACGGCACGACGATGGAGGAACGCATCGACGATGCGACCGGCATCGCCCAGCGCGTCGTCACCGAACTGCGCGCCTCGGGCCGCAAGAAGGAAGACCTGCGTCCGCGCCTGACCCTGCTGGGCGAGAGCACCGACGAGACCGAGGCCGCGCGCTACATGCTGGCGCCGGGCACCTCGCTCTCGGTCGAGGACGGCCAGAACGTCGAAGCGGGCGACATCCTCGCCCGTGCCTCGCGCGAAGCCGCCAAGACCCGCGACATCACCGGCGGTCTGCCGCGGGTGGCGGAGCTGTTCGAGGCGCGCATGCCGAAGGACAACGCGATCATCGCCAAGATTTCGGGACGGATCGAATTCGTCCGCGAATACAAGGCGAAGCGCAAGATCGCGATCGTGCCGGAGGAAGGCGAGGCAGTCGAGTACCTGATCCCCAAGACCAAGGTGATCGACGTTCAGGAAGGCGACCACGTCAAGAAGGGCGACACGCTCATCTCGGGCTCGCCCAACCCGCACGACATCCTCGAAGTTCTCGGGATCGAGGCGCTCGCCGAGTACCTCGTCAACGAGATCCAGGAAGTCTACCGGCTCCAGGGCGTGAAGATCAACGACAAGCACATCGAGGTGATCGTTCGCCAGATGCTGCAGAAGGTCGAGATCACCGACGGCGGCGACACCACGCTGCTGCCGGGCGAGCAGGTCGATGCCGAGGAAATGCACGAGCTCAACGGCAAGCTGGCCAAGGGCAAGTCGCCCGCGACCGGCAAGCCGGTGCTGCTCGGCATTACCAAGGCCTCGCTCCAGACCCGTTCGTTCATCTCGGCGGCCTCGTTCCAGGAAACCACCCGCGTGCTCACGCAGGCGGCGGTCGAAGGGAAGAAGGACACCCTGATCGGCCTCAAGGAGAACGTGATCGTGGGCCGTCTCATCCCCGCCGGTACCGGCGCGGGCATGAACCGGATGCGCGTCACCGCCTCGAGCCGCGACGCCGCCCTGCGCGCCGCCTGGCGCAAGCAGCAGGACGCGCTGATCATGGCCAACACCGCCGAGGAAGAGCACGCGGCCGAACTCGCCCAGGGCCCTGAAGCGGCGATCGGCGACGATCCGCTGGCGATGGTCGAGGGCGAGACCCACGGCACCGACGCGGACGCGGGCGATTACCTGCTTCAGTCCGACGAGGCTCCGGCCGAAGTCGCGGGCGACGAGGAAGAATAAGCCTCTCGCAAAGCAAGCGAATTGGCCCTGCCGGAGCGATCCGGCGGGGCTTTTCGTTTATCTGGCGGATGCTAGGATGCGCGCCATGCGAATACTGCCCGCCGGTGCGTTGTTTTGCTGCGTCGTGCTGTCGGCATGCGAGGCGGAGCCGCGCGCGCCCGATGCGGTGCCCAGCGCCACTCCGGCGCCGGTGGCCCCAACGCCGGAGGCCGCGCCGCCCGGCGTCCCGCTTGCCGACGTCGGCGATCTGCAGGGCGAGTACCGCGTCGCGGCGATCGACGACGCGGAACTGGGCGACTACGGCATCGCCCTTTCGGTCGATGGCGCCCGGCTCTCGTTCGAGCCGACCTGCGCCGGGTTCGTCTGGCGGATCGAGGACGAAGGCGCTGGCGACGCGCTGCGTTTCGTCCGCGTCCCCCAGTACCCGCCCCTGACGCCGGACCAGCCCCCGCCACCGCCCTGCGCCGTCGCGGTAAGGCCGCAGCTGCGCCAGCTCGGCGAAGCGATCGACGCCGGCGAACGCGCTTGGCGTACCCCGTCGAACGGCGTGCTGATCGAGGGTGGCGGACGCAGCGTGCTGCTGTTCTCGCAATGAGTGCACGCCACCCCGAAGAGGACGCGCTCGCCGCCTTGATCGCGCTTGGCAAGCGCCCGACGCCGCCGCACCTCGCGGCGGCCGCGCTGCCGTTCGTGGAGCAGGCGAAGCTGCGCCTGAAAAACTTCCGCGTCGACCTGGAGGCTGTCCAGGCCGCGGCCCTGGCCGCAGGCAAGGACGACCGCATCGCACGCGAAGACGCAGTGCTCATGTATCACGACGTGGGCGAGGTCGTATCGCGGCCGCTGGTCGTGCGCTATCTCGAAGCGGGAGAGGCGGAACTGGTGGCGCGCTGGCTCATGTCGCGACCCGGGTATCACTTCACCGACTGGGCCACCGAGCGCAATCTCGCCGCGCTCGACGGCATGATCGCACTGGGCGAACAGGCGATGGCGGTGCGGCTGGTGCGCAAACACCTCGAGAAGGTAATGGCGACCGCGAAGGCGCGCTGGCGCGTGGTCGGCCGCAAGCGGCCGGCCACGATGCGGCCAGACCTCGTCCAGCACTACGAGGCGGCGATGCGCCAGGCGATCTACGAACTGCCCGGCGTGCTCGACGCCGCTGCGCTCGAAATCGCCGAGCTCGAACGCTACGTCCGCGAGCACGGCTCGGGCGAGGACAACAAGGCGATCGATGCGATGCAGGCCGAACTCGCCAAGGCACGCGAGCGCTTCACCGGCGGGTGAAAACGGCTATGGGGGCGGGCATGACCGTGACCCGCTTCGCCCCGTCGCCCACCGGGCGGCTGCATGTCGGCAACATCCGCACCGCGCTCCACAACTGGATGCTGGCGAGGAAGGCCGGCGGGCGCTTCCTGTTGCGGATCGACGATACCGACGCCGCGCGCAGCCGCGAGGAATATGTCCAGGCGATCCGCGCAGATCTCGCTTGGCTGGGCCTCGAGCCCGATGGCGAGGAGCGGCAGTCGGAGCGGCTCGCGATCTACGAGCGCGCGTTCGAGAAATTGCGTGCGGCAGGGCGGGTCTATCCGTGCTGGGAGACGGCGCAGGAGCTGGAGCTGAAGCGCAAGGTTGCACTAGGGCGCGGGCTGCCGCCGGTCTACGACCGCGCCGCGCTCGCGCTGAGCGAGACGGAGCGCGCGGCAAAGGAAGCGGCGGGCGAGCTGCCGCACTGGCGCTTCCTGCTCGACCATGCCGAGCCGATCGCGTGGCAGGATGGAATACGCGGGTCGCAGAAGTTCGACCCGGCGCAGCTCAGCGATCCGGTCGTGCGGCGCGCGGATGGTTCGTGGCTCTACATGCTGCCGAGCGCGGTCGACGATATCGAGATGGGTGTCACCCAGGTGCTGCGCGGCGAGGACCATGTCAGCAACACTGCCGTGCAAATCCAGATGTTTACCGCGCTTCATGCTGCGGGCGTGGGTGCAGCAAATTCGACGCCCCAGTTCGCGCATCAGGCGCTGCTGGTGGGGAGCGAGGGGAAGCTGTCGAAGCGACTGGGTTCGCTCGGCTGCGACGCGTTTCGCGAGCGGGGGATCGAGCCTGCCGCGATCGTCGCGCTGCTTGCCCGGCTGGGCACCTCGCTGCCGGTCGAGCCCATTGCCGACCGCGCGGCGCTGCTCGAAACGTTCGATCTCGCTACGTTCGGCCGCGCGCCAGCGCGCTTCGATGAGGCTGAACTCGAACGCCTTAACGCCGCGATCGTCCACCAGATGGACTTTGCAGACGTTGCGCATCGGCTGCCCGCCGGAATGGACGAAGCTGGCTGGCACGCGATCCGCCCGAACCTGTCGCATGTGGCGGAAGCCGCCGACTGGTGGCGCCTCGTCACCGGACCTATCGAGGCGCCGGAGTTCCCGGACGAAGACCGCGCCTACCTCGCCGAGGCCGCGCGCCTGCTCGAATGGAACGATGACCCGTGGCACGCACTCACTTCCGCGCTGAAGGAGGCTACCGGTCGCAAGGGCAAGCCGCTGTTCCTCCCGCTGCGGCAGGCGCTGACTGGTATGGATCACGGCCCCGACATGGCGGAGCTGCTGGTACTGATCGGAGAGCACGAGGCGCGGGCGCGGCTGCAGCGGGCAGGGGGGCTTTAACGCCCGCCTCACGTCACCTCGGCCCAGAACCGCGGTCGAGCTTGCTTTGAGCGCGGCACCAAGGAAAAGCTCGACCCCGGATCAAGTCCGGAGCGACGAAAGAGGATGAGGCGGTGGTTGACACCCTACCCCTCATGCTTCTCCAGCTCGTCCCCCGCCAGCGTCACCACGTGCAGCAGGTTCGTCGACCCCGGCGTCCCGAACGGCACGCCCGCCAGTGCGATCAGCTTGGTGCCGGCCTTGCCGAAGCCGTGGCGCAGGGTCATGCGCTTGCCCTTGGCGATCATCTCCTCGAAACTGCCGATGTCCTTGGTCGGCACCGGGTGCGCGCCCCATAGCAGCGCCACGCGACGCGCGGTCTTCATCGACGGCGTGAGGACCAGCATCGGCACGCTGGGCCGCTCGCGCGCGACGCGCCGTGCAGTGCTGCCCGATCCGGTGAAGACGGTTATCGCGCCGATCGGCACGGTATCGGCGATGGTCATGCAGGCATGCGCCAGCGCGTCGGCGGTGGTCTGGTCGGGCGGGGTGTCGAGATAGCGGACACGGCCGAGATAGGCCTCGTCGCGCTCCACCTGCACCGCGATCTTGTCCATGATCGTCACCGCTTCCTCGGGCCAGGCGCCCGCGGCCGTCTCGGCGGAGAGCATCACCGCGTCGGCCCCGTCGTAGACCGCATTGGCGACGTCGGAGACCTCGGCGCGGGTCGGCGCGGGGCTCTCGATCATCGATTCGAGCATCTGCGTCGCCACGATCACCGGCTTGCCCATCAGCCGCGCTTTATTGACGATCTTCTTTTGCAGCGGCGGGACTTCCTGCGGCTCCAGCTCCACGCCGAGGTCGCCGCGCGCGACCATGATGCCGTCGGAAAGCTCGATGATTTCGTCGAGCCGCCTGATCGCCATCGGCTTCTCGATCTTGGCGCAGATCGCCGGGCCATTGGCGCCGATCAGCTTCTTTGCCTCGGCCACGTCCTCGGGCCGCTGGACGAAGCTGAGCCCGATCCAGTCCGCGCCCTGCTCCACCGCAAAAGCGAGATCGCGCCGGTCCTTCTCGGTCAGCGCGGGAATGGGAATCTCCGCATCGGGCACGTTGACGCCCTTGCGATCCGAGATGACCCCACCGACCTCGGCCGAGCAGAGGATTTCGTTCGCGTCGGCGCGGATCACCTTGAGGCGAATCTTGCCATCGTTGATCAGCAGCCGCTGGCCCTTCTCGAGCAGTCCGAAGAGCTCCGGGTGGGGCAGTTCGACGCGGTTCTCGTCGCCCGGTTCCGGATTGCGGTCGAGGGTGAAGTGACCCGAATGGCGGATCACCGCTTTGCCATCCTTGAACGTCCCTACGCGCAGCTTGGGACCCTGCAGGTCGCACAGGATCGCGATCGGGCGGCCGAATTCCTTTTCGAGGTCGCGGATCGCCTTGATCGTTTCGGCGTGGAAAGCGTGGTCGCCGTGACTCATGTTGACGCGGAACGCGTCGGCCCCAGCGCGCAACAGGCGGCGGAGCATGTCCGGTTCGCGGCTGGCGGGGCCGGTGGTGGCGAGGATCTTGACCTTGCGGCCGCGCGGCAGAAGCTGTTTCATGCGCGCTGGCTATGGCACAGTGATGCGGCAACTCAAGGACTGCTTGCGATGGATACGAATGCGCTCGACGACCTCGACGACCTGGTGGCGGCGGCGGCGTTCCGGCGGCTGGTGCGGCATCTGCAGCACCGGCACGACGCGCAGAATATCGAACTGATGGGATTGGCCGGGTTCTGCCGAAATTGCCTCGCCGACTGGATCGTCGATGCCGGCTTTTCGGGCGACAAGGCGGCTGCGCGCGAGGTCATCCACGGCATGCCCGCCGACGAATGGAAGGCGCGCTTCCAGAGCCCCGCCACCGAGGAACAGCTCACCCGGATGGCGGCGAGCGTGGCGAAGAACGCACAGGAATAATCGAACCGTCGGGTTCACCGGCGCAGCCCGGCTGGCTATCGGGGCGCCAACCGATTCTCAAACTACCGGAGCCCACCCGACATGGCCGAGACCACCGACGACCGCCTGCGCCTGCTGATCGAGCGCATCGAACGCCTCGAGGAAGAAAAGAAGGGCATCGCCGACGACATCCGCGACGTTTATGCCGAGGCGAAGGCGGTCGGTTACGATGCCAAGATCATGCGCCAGATCGTCCGCCTCAGGAAGATGAAGCCCGACGACCGCGCGGAAATGGAAATGATTCTCGACACCTACAAGGCCGCGCTTGGCCTCGGCTGACGCGATGGCCGGTTCCGGGGGCAGGATAGCGATATGTCGTCTCGGCGCAGGCGATCTGGCTGGCTTCCGGGCGATGAATGCCCTGTTCGCGGATGTTTTCGAGGATCCGGAAAGCTACGCATCGCGTCCGCCGGACGACGATTATGCCCTCGGCCTGCTCGCACGCGAAGGCACCATCCTGCTGGTGGCCGAGCACGGCGACGATGTCGTCGGGGCCCTCGCAGCCTACGTCCTGCCCAAGTTCGAGCAGGCGCGGAGCGAGGTCTATATCTACGACCTTGCGGTGCGGGCGGACCGGCAACGCCAGGGTATCGCAACCGCACTGATCGACGAGCTGCGCCGGATCGCCCGCGCGATCGGCGCCTGGGTGATCTACGTCCAGGCCGACACCGCTCCCGAGGATGCGCCTGCCCGCGCGCTCTACGACAAGCTGGGTGTGCGCGAAGAGGTACTCCACTTCGACATCGCGCCCTGATTGCCCCGTCCGCGCCGCTTCGCTAGAGCGCGCGGCACGCAATCAAATCCAGGGTTCCCATGGCCGGCCATTCCAAGTTCAAGAACATCATGCACCGCAAGGGCGCGCAGGACAAAAAGCGCTCTGGCCTGTTCTCCAAGCTTTCGCGTGAGATTACCGTCGCGGCCAAGATGGGCATGCCCGATCCCGACATGAACCCGCGCCTGCGGCTCGCCGTCAATGCGGCCAAGGCGCAGTCGATGCCCAAGGACAACATCCAGCGCGCGATTGACAAGGCGAGCGCGGCGGGCGGCGAGGATTACGAGGAAGTCCGTTACGAAGGCTACGGCCCCGGCGGCGTCGCGCTGATCGTCGAGGCGCTGACCGACAACCGCAACCGCACCGCCACCAATGTTCGCACCGCGTTCAGCAAGAACGGCGGCAACTTGGGCTCCGAAGGCTCGGTCCAGCACGGCTTCGAACGGCTCGGGCTGATCGAATACGGCCCGGGCGCGGGCGACGAGGAGAAAGTGCTCGAAGCCGCGATCGAGGCAGGTGCCGACGACGTCGAGAGCGGCGAGGACGGCCACACGATCTGGACCGCCGCCGACGCGCTTCATGGCGTCGCGGGCGAGCTCGAAAAGACCCTCGGCCCCGCCGACGCCGTCAAGCTGGCGTGGAAGCCGAGCATCACGGTCGAGATGGATGAGGCGGGCGCGGCGACGCTGCTCAAGCTGGTCGACACGCTCGACGACGACGACGACGTCCAGACCGTGTGGGGCAATTACGAGATAAGCGACGAGCTGATGGACAAGATCGGCTGATGTGGCAGATCGTCGCCAAGGCGCTGCTCGCCGGGGCGATGATCACGGCTATCGCCGAAATCGGCAAGCGACTGCCCGCAACCGCGGCGATCGTCGCCTCGCTGCCGCTGGTCTCGGTGCTGGGCATGGTGTTCCTGTGGCGCGAGTTGCCCGATACGGAGAACATGGCGCGCCATTCCTACGCCACGTTCTGGTACGTGCTGCCCAGCCTGCCGATGTTCCTCGTCATTCCGGTGCTGCTGCGCAATGGTGTGTCGTTCTGGGTGGCCCTCACGCTCGGCTGCGTGCTCACGGTGCTCCTTTATCTCGCGATGATGTACGTGGGGCCGCGCCTCGGCCTCCGGCTGTGACCCTCATCCTTGGCCTCGACCCCTCGCTCTCCTGCACCGGCTGGGGCGTGATCCGGGTCGAGGGGAGCCGGATTTCGCATATCGCCAACGGGCAGGTCCCAACCGATGCCAGGGCGCCGATGGCCGAGCGGCTGGCGTCGCTTCAGGCCGGGGTCGCGGCGGTAATCGCGGAACAGCGGCCGGATCGCGCGGCAGTGGAGGAAGTCTTCGCCAACAAGAACCCGCAGTCGACGCTCAAGCTCGCCCAGGCGCGCGGGGCAGTACTGGCGGCTTGCGGAATGGCAGAGCTGGCGGTGAGCGAGCATTCCGCCCGGCTGGTCAAGAAGGCGATCGTCGGTACTGGCGCGGCGGAAAAGGCGCAGGTGCAGTCTATGCTCAAGGTGCTGCTGCCGGGCGTCAAACTGACCGGGGCCGATGCTGCCGATGCGCTGGCCGTTGCCATCGCATCGGCGCATCTGACACGGCGCTAGCGCCCGATTAACGCGGCGACGTGCTTGTCGCTGCTAGGTGGGCTCGGACGACGATGGTGGTCAGCAATGCATGGGTCCGGGCTATCGCTATCCTCTTGCGATATAATGCCCATGCTTTCACGAAGCGCACCAGTGTGACATCCGGAGCAAGCATGGCCCTCGACATTTACGGCATTCCCAACTGCGACACCGTGAAAAAAGCGCGCAACTGGCTCGACCAGCATGGCATTGCCTACGCCTTCCACGATTACAAGAAGGAGGGCGTGGACAAAAGCGCGCTCGTCCGCTGGGCCGACGGTGCCGGTTGGGAAGCGCTGCTCAACCGGCGCGGCACGACCTTCCGCAAGCTCGACGAGGCCGACCGGGCCGATATCGACTGCGCCAAGGCGCTCGCGCTGATGGCGGCGCATCCCAGCCTGATCAAGCGCCCGGTGGCTGAGAGCGACGGGGTGGTGCTGGTCGGCTTCGTTCCGGCGGATTGGGAGGCGGCGCTGTGCTGAGGGCTCTCGTCGCCGGCGCGCTGGCGCTGCTCGCCCCTCCGCTGCTCGCTGCCGAGCCGCTGGTCATCGCCCATCGCGGCGCGAGCGGGGAGCGGCCCGAGCACACGATCGCCGCCTACGAACGCGCGATCGACCAAGGCGCGGACTATATCGAGCCCGACCTCGTTCCGACCAGCGACGGCACCCTCGTCGCGCGGCACGAGAACGAGCTTTCCGGCACCACCGACGTTGCAAGCCGCGAGGAATTCGCCTCGCGCCAGCGGACCAAGACGATCGACGGGCGCGAGACGACCGGCTGGTTCGCGGAGGACTTCACCCTGGCCGAATTGCGCACCCTGCGCGCGCGCGAACGCCTGCCCGGCCTGCGTCCCGGCAACGCCCGCTACGACGGGCTGCACCCGGTGCCGACGCTCGCGGAAATTGTCGCGCTGGTCCGCGCCAAGGAAGCCGAGACCGGGCGGAGGATCGGTATCTATCCCGAGATCAAGCATCCGACGTTCCTGTTGCAGGAAAGCGGGATCGACGTCGTCGACCTGCTGCTTCCCGAACTGGCGCGACTGGGGCTGACGCCTGCCGATCCGGTGTTCATCCAGTCGTTCGACGTCGCGCCCCTGCGCAAGCTGGCGCGGCGCAGCGACTTCAAGCTGGTCCAGCTCGTTTCCGCCGAGGGCGGACCTGCGGATATCCCGGCGGAGACGTACGCCGATATGGTCTCACCCACCGGCCTTGCCGAGGTGGCGCAATATGCCGACGCGATCGGCGCGGAGCTGCAACTCATCCTGTCACCGGAGGGTGCACCGACTGCGCTGGTGACCGATGCGAAAGCCGCCGGGCTGGCGGTCCATGCCTGGACGCTCCGCAAGGAGAATGCCTTCCTGCCCGCCCCGCTGCGGCGCGGCGGCGGCGAGGGCGCACGCGGTTGCCCCGAGGCGCTGTTCGCGCTGCTGGCGCGGGCAGGCGTCGCCGGGGTGTTTGCCGACGATCCTGCGATCGCGGTCGCCGCGCGCGGCGGCGCGATGTGCCCGGCGATGTGACTATGCCCGGGCCCGGCCATCCTGTCGTCGTGTTCGACGGGATGTGCATGCTGTGTTCGGCCAACGCCCGCTTCATCCTGCGGCACGATCGGCGCGGCCATTTCCGGCTGGCGACGATGCAGGGCGCGGCGGGCGCGGCGCTGATGGCGCGGTACGGCGTCGATCCGCTCGATCCGGAAACGTTCATCGTGGTCGAGGGCGACCGGGCCCTGCGCGACAGCGATGCGGTATTTGCGATCTGGCACGGCCTCGGCTGGCCATGGCGCGCGGGTGCGATGCTGCGCGTCGTGCCGCGTCCCCTGCGCGACGGCATCTACCGGCTGGTCGCACGCAACCGCTATCGCTGGTTCGGACGACGCGAGACATGCTTTGTGCCGACGGCTGAGCAGGCGGCGCGACTGTTGTGAACCGGGTCCTGATCCTCGGCGGCTATGGCGGCTTCGGCGCGCGCCTGTCGCGGCGGCTGACCGCCGACGGGTGGACGGTGATCGTGGCGGGCCGCGATCTGGCCAAGGCGCGGACCTTTGCCGCGGCGATCCCCGGCGCCGAAGCAATCCGGGCCGACCGCACCGGCGACCTCGCGCCGGTTCTGGCCGAGGTCCGCCCCGACCTGCTGGTCGACTGCGCCGGACCGTTCCAGGGCGACGATTACCGCGTCGTGCGTGCCTGCATCGCAGCCGGCGTCCACTATACCGACCTTGCCGATGCGCGCGAATTCGTCTGCGGGGTGGCGGAACTCGACGCGGAGGCGCGGGCGGTGGGCGTCGCGGTGCTGGCGGGCGGTTCGACCGTACCCGCGCTGACCGGCGCAGTGCTGCGCGAACTGGCAGCGCCGATGGACCGGGTCGATGCGGTCGACATGGCGCTCGGCGCCTCGACCGCGGCCACTGGCGGCCCGTCGATCGCGCGGGCTGTGCTCAGTTATGCCGGCAAGCCGATCCGGTTGTGGCGCGGGCGGCTTTGGACCGAGGTCTTCGGGATGCACGGGTTGGAGCGGCGGGTGTTCCGCGTTGCTGGCCATGCCCCGGTGACGCGGTGGGTGGCGCTCGCGGATGTGCCCGACCTTGCGCTGGTCCCCGACAACCTGGCCGGCCGTCCGGCGACGACGTTCCGCGCGGGCAACGAGAGCTGGCTCCAGATGGCTACCTCGCGCCTGCTCGCGGGGCTTGTTCAGCGCGGCTGGCTCGGCTCGCTCGTGCAGCTCGACGGTGTGTTGCTGCCGCTCCAGCGCGCGATGGCCCGCTTCGGCAGCACGCGCTCCGCCATGAGCGTCGAGGCGCGCGGCTGGCGCGGGGACGACGCCCTGCTGCACCGCTGGACGGTGATCGCGGAGCGCGGCGACGGGCCGGAGATCCCGGTGCTGGCGGCGCAACTCGTCGCACGGCGCTTGCGCGAGGGGAGGCTCACGCCGGGTGCGCGCGATACTGCAGAGCTGTTCGCGCTCGCCGACTTCGCGCCGCTGCTCGGTGAAATCGCATGCGTGACGCAAGTGGACGAGGAGCCGCTAGTCCCGGCCTATCGCCGCGCGATGGGCGAGAACTACGACCGGCTGCCCGATCCCGTACGGCTGATGCACGCGATCGCGGGTGACGGCGGGGCCGAGGGCGAGGGCGAGGTCGAGCGCGGCACCTCGCCGCTGGCACGGCTCGCGGGCTGGCTGGTCGGCTTTCCGCCCGCGGGACGCTATCCGGTCCATGTCGCCTTCGCCGAGCGCGGGGGGGTCGAGAACTGGACGCGCAGCTTCGGCCCGCACCGGTTTCACAGCCGGTTGCGCGCGGTCGGCGACACGATCGAGGAGCGGTTCGGGCCGATGCGTTTCCGCTTCGCCCTGCCGGCGTGCGAGACCGGCCTCGCAATGGTGCTGCAGCGTTGGAGCGCCTTCGGGGTCCCGCTGCCGCGCTGGCTCGCACCGCGCATCGCCGCGAGCGAGCATGCCGAAGGCGAGCGGTTCCATTTCGACGTGCGGATCGCGCTTCCGCTGGCCGGGCCGGTGGTCCACTACCGCGGGTGGCTGCGCAGGCTCTAGCCGGTACGGGTCGCCGAGAGGATGTAGTTCAGCGAGAGGTCGGCCGAGAGGTGCAGGCCTTTCATCGGCGAGAAGGCGATGCCTCGCACTTCGTCCACGGTGAAGCCCTGTTCCGCCAGCAGTTCGGTCAGTTCCTCGGGCGTCGCGAAATCGTCCCAGTGGTGCGTGCCGCGCGGGATCATGCCGAGCGTCTCCGCCGCGCCGACCAGCAGCAGGCGACTGGCCGGTGTGCGGTTGGGGGTCGATAGCACCAGCAGCCCGCCCGGCGCGACGCGGCCCGCCAGCGCGGCGAGGAAGGCGCGCTTGTGGGCGACGTGCTCGATCACCTCCATGCTGGTGACGAGGTCGAACGTGCCGATGTCGAGATCGCCGACTTCGCCCGCGATGTAGCGCAGGTCGAGCCCCGCGCCATCGGCGTGGGCGGCGGCGGCGGCAATGTTTTCGGGCGCGGCATCGACACCGGTCACCTCCGCGCCGAGCCGGGCGAGCGGTTCACACAGCAGCCCCGCGCCGCAGCCGACGTCGAGTGCGGCCTTGCCGTCCAGTGGGCGCATGCTCTCGCCCGTGGCCCAATGCGCGTCGATCGCATCGCGCACGAAACCCAGCCGCACCGGGTTGAGCCGGTGGAGCATCGCGCTCGATCCCTTGGGGTCCCACCATTCCTTCGCCAGCGCGCCGAAATGGGCGGCCTCGTCCGGCCGGATCGTTGGGCCGCCTGAAGAATAGGTATCGCGGGCGGATGTTGCATCGCTCATGCCGTGTCCCTAACAGCGGCGCTCGAACACTGCCAGCTTGCGGGAGCATCCTACCCTTGGCGCGGATCGTGATGAAATTCGGCGGCACCTCGATGGCCGGGACCGAGCGCATCCGGCGCGTGGCGCAGATCGTGCGCCGCCAGCAGGCCGCCGGGCACGAGGTCGCGGTCGTGGTCAGCGCGATGGCGGGCGAGACCGACCGGCTGGTGAACTTCTGCCGCGAGGCGAACGCGCTCTACGATCCGGCCGAATACGACGTGGTCGTGGCGAGCGGCGAACAGGTCACCTCGGGCCTCCTCGCGCTCACGCTCCAGTCGCTGGGCTGCAAGGCGCGTAGCTGGCTCGGCTGGCAATTGCCGGTCCGCACGCTGGAAGCACATGCCAAGGCGCGGGTCGAGGGGATCGAATCCGATGCCCTCCTCGCGAGCATGTCGGCGGGCGAGATCGCGGTCATTCCGGGCTTCCAGGGCCTGAGTTCCGATGGGCGGATCACGACGCTGGGCCGCGGCGGGTCGGATACCTCGGCGGTCGCGGTCGCGGCGGCGGTCGGGGCCGACCGGTGCGACATCTACACCGATGTCGACGGGGTCTACACCACCGACCCGCGCATCGTCGCCAAGGCGCGCAAGCTGAAGGCGGTGACCTACGAAGAAATGCTCGAGCTGGCGAGCGTCGGGGCCAAGGTGCTCCAGACCCGCTCGGTCAGCCTCGCCATGAAGGAAGGGGTGCGCGTCCAGGTGCTCTCCAGCTTCCTGGGCGATGACGCGATCCCCGCCGACGATATTCCGGGCACGATGATCGTCTCGGAAGAGGAAATGGAAGCGCTAGTGGAGAAGGGCGACATGGAACGCCAGCTTGTGACCGGCATTGCGCACGACAAGAACGAGGCCAAGGTGATCCTCACCCGCGTGCCCGACCGTCCCGGTGCGGTGGCCAACATCTTCGAGCCGCTCGCGGCCGCCAGCATCAACGTCGACATGATCATCCAGAACGTCGGCCGCGACAAGGGCGAGACCGACGTAACCTTCACGGTGCCGATGGCCGACCTCGCCCGCGCGCAGGCGCTGCTCGAGGACAAGCGCGAGGTCATCGGCTACAACCGCATCATCACCGACAGCAAGATTGCCAAGATCAGCGTCGTCGGCGTCGGCATGAAGAGCCACGCAGGCGTCGCCAGCACGATGTTCCGCGCGCTTTCCGACCGAGGCATCAACATCCAGGCGATCTCGACCTCCGAGATCAAGATCAGCGTGATGATCGACGAGGACGAAACCGAGCTTGCGGTTCGCGTGCTGCATACCGCCTATGGCCTCGACGCGAGTGACGAGGCAGCCTGACGCAGCCGCGCCTCCGCTCGTCGAGCAACGGACCGAGAAGCTAACCGAAAGTTAACGGCTTGGGCCGATTCCCGATCGCGAAGGGAACGCGATCGATGACATTCAAGGCACGGCTCCACGAACCGGACTGGCAGGCGGAGGCACGCGGTGCATCGCGGCGGCGGCTGAACTTCGCCGCGACCGGATCGCTCGCCAGCGGGGCGAGCGCCGAGGTCGTGGTCCACAATGCCTCGACCACGGGCCTGCTGCTCGAAAGCCCCGTCAACCTCGGCGAGGGCGACGAGATCGAACTCGACCTGCCTGAAGCCGGCGCGGTGATCGCGCGCGTGGTATGGGCGAGCGACGACTTCTATGGCTGCCGCTTCGACCGACCGGTTCCCGCTGCCGCGCTCAGCGCTGCGCAACTCCTCAGCGGCGCGGACGGCGCGGCGGCGGTGCCAGGGTCGGCCAGCCGCGAGACGCTCCACGCCCGGCTCCAGCGGCTGCGGTACGAGCGGCGCATGACGCTGTCCGACGTCGCCGGGGCCCTCGGGCTCAGCAAGCCGACCGTCTGGGCGTGGGAAAAGGGCAAGGCGCGGCCCGCGGACCATCGCCTGCCTGCGATCGCTGCGCTCTACGGGATCGAGCTGGAGGACCTGCTTGCGGCGGCCCCTGCCACCGGGCTCGATTCGATCGTCGATGCCGCCCGCCGCGACATCGCGGCGGCCTTCGGCACGGTGCCGGCCAAGGTTCGGGTCATGATCGAACTCTGAGCAAAACGGACTGCCGCTCAAAACAAACGGGCTGGCGAATCGCAATTTTATGGTAAATGAAAACCATAACGATTCGTTGTAAGTTCAGTTTGTTTACAAAACTAACTAATAACTGGCAAGTGCTTCTGTATAATCAGCTAGCGTTAGTTTTGCTCGATTGAAATACAACGAAGGAGAATTCACCGGACGGACTTGGGGCGGTACGAAAATGGGGGCATATCTTTCCGTCAGGGACGGCACGGCCTTGTTCGGCCTGCTTGCGGAGAGTTCCGAGGATATCGTGGTCAAGGCGGACCGGGCGGGGTTCATCGACCCGGCCTCGTTCGGGCTCGAGCAGCTGGGTCTGCGGCTCGGCGACCTGCTGATCGCCCCTCATCTCGCCGATCTTGCTGCCGCCCGCCACGGCGCTGCGGTGCGCGGCTACCACGACGCGGTCGTGGCCGGGGTCACGTCCGTTCCGCCGGTCGAGTTCAAGGTCGCCGCCAAGGGCGACCGCCGCTGGTACCGGCTGCAATTGCGGGCCGTCCACGCTCGCGACGGTCAGACCGCCGGCACCGTCGGGATCATGCGCTGCATCGACGAACGGCTGGCGCTGGAGGAAGAGCTTTTCGCCGCGGCCGTCACCGACCCGCTGACCGGCCTCGCCAACCGCGGCGCGATGATCTCGATGCTGGGGCACCTCTGCGAAGAGGAAGAGGGGGGCGCCATCGCGCTGTTCACGCTGGAGCGACTGCGGTCGCTGAACCTGCATTATGGCCAGGCGGCCGGCGACCAGATGCTGCGCGCCTTTGCCGACCTGATGCGAACGGTCCTGCGGCGCGATCACATACTCGGCCGGTTCGGCGGCGAAACCTTCGCCGTGCTGATGCCGCGCGACGACCGCTGGCGCGCGGGACAGATCGCCTCGGACCTCGTCGCGACATTCACCGCGCTGTCGTGCGGCGATGCGGGCGAGGTCGGTCCTGTCGCGGTCAGCGGGGCGGTGGCCGGGATCGCGCCGTGCATCGATGCGACGCTGCGCGCGGTCGATGCCGCGCTAGTCCGTGCCCGCGCCACCGGCGGGCGCCGCGTCGAGACGGCCACGAGCCAAGCCGTGGGCATCGGCGCCCGCTGAGCAGCCACGAAAAAGGCCCCGGCATCGCTGCCGGGGCCTTTCCGCGAGCCATCGGGCTCTTGTGTCAGGCGTGATACTTGGCGCAGGTAAGATCGAACCGATCGGCGTTCATCACCTTGGTCCATGCCTTGACGAAGTCGGCCTTGAACTTCTCCTCGTGGCCGTTCTCGGCATAGACCTCACCCACCGCGCGCAGCTCGGCGTTCGAGCCGAAGACGAGGTCGGCACGGGTCGCGCGCCAGGTCTCCCCGCCGCCGGTGCGGTCGGTCGCGACATATTCCTCGTCGTCCGACCCATCGACCGCCTTCCACACGTTGGTCATGTCGTAGAGGTTGACGAAGTAGTCGTTGGTGAGCTGCCCGGACCGCTTGGTGAAGTGGCCGTGGCCGCGCTCGCCGTGGTTGGCGCCGAGCACGCGAAGGCCGCCGACGAGGACCGCCATCTCCGGCACCGACAGCCCAAGCAGCGAGGCACGGTCGAGGAGCATTTCCTCGGTCTTCACCCGCAGCTTCTTGGGCAGGTAGTTGCGGAAGCCGTCGGCCTGCGGCTCGAGCCACTCGAAGCTCTCGACATCGGTCTGTTCCTGCGTCGCATCGCCGCGACCGCCAGTGAACGGCACGTTCGTGGCCCCGGCCTTCTCCAGCCCGACCACGCCGCCGAGCACAATGGCGTCGGCGAGGCTCATCGAGCCGCGCAGGCCGTTGAGCGTGTCGAGCACCTTCTTGAGCTCCGCGGGCTCGTTGACGTCCCAGTCCTTCTGCGGGGCGAGCGCGATGCGAGCGCCGTTGGCGCCGCCGCGATGGTCGCTCTTACGGTAGGTCGAGGCCGAGGCCCAGGCGGTCTTGACCAGCTGCGCGACGGTAAGCCCGCTGTCGGCAATCTTCTGCTTCACCTCGGCCACGAGCGCGTCCGAAGGCATGGTTCCGGCGGGAACCGGGTCCTGCCAGATAAGATCCTCGGCCGGAACCTCCGGGCCCATGTAGCGGATCTTGGGCCCCATGTCGCGGTGGGTCAGCTTGAACCAGGCGCGCGCAAACGCATCCTTGAACGCCTCGTGATCGTTGCGGAAGCGCTCGCTGATGGCGCGAAAACCTGGGTCGCGCTTCATCTGCATGTCGGCAGTGGTCATCATGGTCGGGACCTTGATGCTGGGGTCCCACGCCGCCGGGGCCATGTCCTCTTCTTTCTGGTTGATCGGCTGCCACTGGTTGGCGCCCGCGGGGGACTTGACCAGCTCGTAGTCGTAATCGAGCAGGAGGCGGAAGTAGTTGCCGCTCCATTCGCGCGGGGTGTTGACCCACGATCCTTCGATGCCGCTGGTGACGGTGTGCTCGCCGATCCCGCCGCTATCGTGGCTGGAGACCCAGCCGAAGCCCTGCGCTGCCAGATCGCCGCCCGCCGGGGCTGCGCCGAGCAGGGAGGCATCGCCGTTGCCGTGCGCCTTGCCGAAGGTGTGGCCGCCGGCGGTGAGCGCGACGATTTCCTCGTCGTTCATCGCCATGCGCTTGAAGGTCGCACGCAGGTCGCGTGCAGCGCCTTCGTCGTCGTGCGGATTGCCGCCCGGACCTTCGGGATTGACGTAGATGAGGCCCATCTGGATCGCGGCCAGCGGCCCGTCGAGCTCTTCGGCTTCATTCGGGCGAAGCCGGGTGGCGACGCCTTCGTTGACCCACTTGTCTTCCTCGCCCCAGTAGATGTCGCGCTCGCTCTCGAACACGTCGGCACGGCCGCCGCCGAAGCCGAACACCGGGCCGCCCATGCTTTCGATCGCGACGTTGCCGGCGAGGATGAAGAGGTCGGCCCAGCTGATGTGCTTGCCGTACTTCTGCTTGATCGGCCAGAGCAGCCGGCGCGCCTTGTCGAGATTGCCGTTGTCGGGCCACGAATCGAGCGGGGCAAAGCGCTGCTGGCCGCTGTTGGCGCCGCCGCGGCCGTCGCCGGTGCGATAGGTACCGGCCGCGTGCCAGGCCATGCGGATGAAGAACGGGCCGTAGTGGCCGTAGTCGGCCGGCCACCACGGCTGGCTGTCGGTCATCAGCGCGGTCAGGTCGGCCTTCAGCGCATTGTAGTCGAGCGCGTTGAACGCCTCGGCATAGTCGTAGTCGTCGCCCATCGGATTGGCAGGGCCGTTGGGTGCGAGGATGTCGACCGCGACTGCATCGGGCCACCAGTCCTTGTTGGTCCGGCCCAGCAGGCTGCGAACGCCGCCATTGTGGACCGGGCAGCCGCCCGACATTTCTCCGGTTACAGCATCCATGACGAATCTCCTCTGATTTCGAATTTCTGCCGCGGACGCTACGCTCCCACGTCAATCGATGAAAACAATTAACTCCTGTCAGGCTCATCGCCTAAAGCGATTACGCGACAGGCAGGCGCTCGGCTGCGACAAGCGGCTAACGCTTGCCGCGCGTCCGCGTGCCAATTAAGCGCCCGGGCCATGACCAGCTATCCCAAGACCAGCGCGCTGATGCGCCGTGGCACCGACTTCCTCGGCTCGCACTATGCCATCCTGTGCGGAGCGATGAGCTGGGTTTCCGAACGCAACCTCGTCGCCGCGATTTCCAACGCCGGCGGTTTCGGCGTGATCGCCTGCGGCGCGATGACGCCCGAGCTGCTCGACACCGAGATTTCCGAGACGAAGAAGCTTACACAGAAGCCCTTCGGCGTGAACCTCATCACCATGCACCCGATGCTGTTCGAACTGATCGCGGTCTGCGCGAAGCACGGCGTCGGCCATGTTGTGCTCGCGGGCGGCATCCCGCCCAAGGGCAGCGTCGAAGCGATCAAGCAATTCGGCGCCAAGGTCATCGTGTTCGCGCCGACGCTGGCGCTGGCGAAGAAGCTGCTCCGTTCGGGCGGGGACGCGCTGGTGATCGAGGGGATGGAGGCGGGCGGCCACATCGGCCCGGTGGCGACGAGCGTGCTGGCGCAGGAATTCCTGCCCGAACTGGCCGACGACCACGTGGTCTTCGTCGCGGGCGGGATCGGCAAGGGACAGGCGATCGCGGGCTATCTCGAGATGGGCGCGGTCGGCGTCCAGCTCGGCACGCGCTTCGCCTGCGCCTCCGAAAGCATCGCGCACCCCGCGTTCAAGCAGGCGTTCTTCCGCGCCAACGCCCGCGATGCGGTCGCCAGTGTGCAGGTTGATCCGCGCCTGCCGGTAATCCCGGTCCGCGCGCTCAAGAACAAGGGCACCGAGGAATTCACCGCCAAGCAGATCGAGGTTGCCCGCCTGCTCGATGCGGGCGAAGTCGACATGGGCGAGGCGCAATTGCAGATCGAGCATTACTGGGCGGGCGCGCTGCGCCGCGCGGTGATCGACGGCGATGTCGAGAACGGCAGCCTGATGGCGGGCCAGTCGGTGGGAATGGTCAAGGCGGAGGAGCCGGTGGCCGATATCATCCAGCAGCTCATGGCCGAAAGCGAGGAAGCGCTCTCGCGCCGCTGATGGCCGCGCCGTTCGTCCTCACGCTCGCCTGCGCCGACCGCCCGGGCATCACCGCGCGGGTGGCGACGTTCCTGTTCGAGCGCGGCGGCAACATCCTCGATGCGCAGCAGTTCAACGACCGCGCCAGCGACCGTTTCTTCATGCGGGTCGAGTTCGATCCCGGCGATGTGCCGCGCGAGCAGCTGCGCGACGAATTCGCGTCGCTGGCGGGCGAACTGGGCATGGAATGGAAACTGGCACTGCGCGACCGCCCGCGGCGCGTGCTGATCATGGTCAGCAAGTTCGATCACTGTCTCGCTGATCTGCTCTATCGCTGGCGCATCGGCGAGCTGGCGATGGAACCGGTCGCGATCGTCTCCAATCACCCGCGCGAAGCGATCCGCCACACCGACATCGGCGATATCCCGTTCCACCACCTGCCGGTGACCGCCGACACCAAATCGACGCAGGAGGCGCAGGTCCGCGCGCTGGCAGGGGAAACCGGGGCCGAGCTGATCGTGCTCGCGCGCTACATGCAGATCCTCTCGGACGAGCAGGCGGCGCATTTCGCCGGGCGCTGCGTCAACATCCACCACTCGTTCCTGCCGGGGTTCAAGGGCGCCAAGCCCTATCACCAGGCGCATGCGCGCGGGGTCAAGATGATCGGCGCAACTGCGCACTACGTGACCGACGACCTCGACGAGGGGCCGATCGTGCATCAGGATGTCGAGCCGATCAGCCATGCCGACACGCCCGACGACCTCGTCCGCAAGGGCCGCGAAATCGAGAGCCGCGTGCTGGCCGAGGCCGTCCGGCTGCACCTGGCGGAGCGCGTGCTGCTCAACGGCAGCCGAACCGTGGTTTTCAGGGGATGACGATGACCGATTTTCCGCTGCCCAACGCTTCGACCGACCTGACCGGCAGGGTCGCATTGGTGACCGGCGCCTCGTCCGGCTTCGGCGAGCGGTTCGCGCGCGTGCTGGCATCGCAGGGCGCGGCAGTGGCGCTGGCGGCACGGCGGGCGGACCGGCTGGAGGCGCTGGCAGCGGAGATCGAGGCGGCGGGGGGCAAGGCGCTGGCGGTCGCCACCGACGCAACCGATGCCGATGCGCTTCTACGCTCGGTAGATGCCGCTGAGCGTGCCTTCGGTACAGTTGACATACTGGTCAACAACGCCGGGATTCCCGATGCCCAGCGGGCGCACAAGATGCCGCTCGAGCTGGTCGACCGGGTGCTCGACGTGAACCTGCGCGCGCCGTGGATCCTTTCATGCGAGGTGGCGAAACGGCTGATCGCGGCGGGCAAGCCGGGGCGGATCGTCAACATCGCCTCGACCGCGCACTACCGCTACGATGGCGGTGGCGCGGCGCTCTATGCCGTGACCAAGACGGCGATCGCGCGGATGACCGAGACGCTTGCGGTCGAGTGGGCCTATGCCGGGATCAACGTCAACGCGATGGCCCCGGGCATGTTCGTGACCGAGATGACCGACGGCATGTTCGCGCGCATCGGCGACCAGAGCGACAATGTGGTCCGCGGGCGCATCCCGGTGCCCGCCCAGCTCGATTCGACGCTGCTCTACCTCGTCGCCCCGGCAAGCGAGTGCGTCACCGGCGCGGTGATCCGCGTCGACGATGGCCAGAGCGCGCGCAAGGAACTGCGTTAGGGGACGGCGATCAGCCGGGCCCACGGTTCGGCGCGCGGGTCGTCGCTGGCGAGCGGATCCCACTGCTCCTGCATCAAGGCGCGCGCCTCGGCCTCGGGCATGCCCCGCTCGCGGTTCAGGCGATAGAACAGGGCCGAGACCCGCCAGTTCATGATGCAGTGGACGTGAACCGGCCCCGCCGCCGCATCTATAGCAGCCGCGAAGGCGCGATAATGCGCTTCCCCGGGTGCATCGAACGGGATCGGGATATGGTCGTAGCCGATCCCCGCGCTTGCCAAGAGGTCGGCCTCGTCAGCCAGCGCCTCCGGGTGACCGTCGAGCGCGAGGTTTACGACGTGGCGCACGCCGATCTCTGCCAGCCGGGCAGGATCGCCCGCTTCCAGCCTTCCCGACGTGGTGACCTGCGGCGAGAGCCGCTGCCAGCCGCGGATATCGTCGGGGTCGGCGGCGCTCACCGGATACCCGCCGCCTTGTCCTGGTTGGCGCGAGCGATCACGTATTCGCGCACCGCGTCCATCTGTTCTCTGCTCAGCGACCCGGCGAAGCTCGCCATGCCGCTGTCCTTGAGGATACCGTCGTTCACCACCGCCAGCCATGCGCCCCGGTCACCGAGCGTGCCGCTGCGGCGCAGGTCGGGCAGCACGGTCGAGCCAACAGCGCCGGGTGCGTGGCACACGGCGCAGTAGCGGGCGTAATGCTTGGCCCCCTCGGCTACTGTCGCGGCGCTGGCACGGCTCGGCGGCGGATCGAGCGGCAGGCGGGCGAGGGCGGGGCGCTCGGGTAGGGTGCCGGTGGCGCCCAGCTTGAACACCAGCAGGCGGCTGACGTTCTGCACCGGCTTCAGCCGGTCGATCACGTCGCCGTCGACGCTCAGCGCATAGGCGCCGCCCCATCCGGCCAGCACGGCGACGTACTGTTCGCCGTTCACGGTGTAGGTGATCGGCGGCGCGACGATCCCGGTCTGTGCGGGGAACGACCACAATTTGCGGCCGTTCTTGACGCTATAGGCGTTGAACTCGCTGCCCGCCGTGCCCTGGAACACGAGGCCCCCTCCGGTCGCCAGCAGCCCGCCGTTCCACGGCCCGGGATGCTCGACCGTCCAGCGCGGTTTCTGCGCGACCGGATCCCATGCCACCAGCATGCCCTTGAGCGTTCCCGCCGCCTGCCGCCGGAAGCCCTCGTCCGGAGGCAGATCGCCCGCGCCCAGATCGAACCCGACGTTGAACCCGCGCGCGCGGTCGGGCTTCCAGTTGGCTTGCGGCGCGTACATCATGCCCGCCTCGAACGCAGGAATGAACACCAGCCCTTCTCCTGGGTGCATCGCCATCGGGTGCCAGTTGTGTCCGCCGAGCGCACCCGGGGTGACGAGCGCGGGCTTGCCGGTCTTGTCGACCCGAGTTTCGGGATTCTCGACCGGGCGGCCATCCTCGCCGATTCGGCTGGCCCAGTTGACCGTCACATAGGGTTCCGCGCTGATGAACTCGCCGGTCGCGCGGTCGATGACGTAGAAGAAGCCGTTCTTGGGTGCCTGCATCAGCACCTTGCGCGCCTGCCCGTCGATTTCGAGGTCGGCGAGCATGATGTGCTGCGTGGCGGTGTAGTCCCAGGTCTCGCCCGGCGTGGTCTGGTAGTGCCAGACGTACTCTCCGCTATCGGGCCGGATCGCGACGATGCTGGATAGGTAGAGGTTGTCGCCTTCGCCGGTGCCGTCCGCCCCGGGGCTCCGATAGGCGCGATTCCACGGGGATCCGTTGCCGACGCCGATGTACAGCAGGTCAAGTTCCGGATCGTAAGCCATCGAATCCCACACCGTGCCGCCGCCGCCGATGTTCCAGAACTCGCCGCTCCAGGTCTCGGCCGCCGCCTTGAGGTATTCCGGATCTTCGTCACTGGGACGGTCGGGCACGGTGTAGAAGCGCCACAGCTCCTCGCCGTTCGCCGCATCGTAGGCGGCGACATAGCCGCGCACGCCGAACTCGGCCCCGCCGTTGCCGATGATCACCTTGCCGTCGATCACGCGCGGCGCGCCGGTGATGGTATAGCTCTGGTCCTGATCGACGGTGACCTTTTCCCATTTGACCGCGCCGGTATCCCGGTCGAGCGCGACCAGCCGCCCGTCGAGCGTGCCGAGGAACAGGCTGTCGCCCCAAGCGGCAAGGCCCCGGTTGACGACGTCGCAGCATGCCTTGACCCCGGTCTCGCCGGGAACCTCGGGATCGTATTCCCACAAGGCTTTGCCGGTCGCCGCATCGTAGGCCTTCACCTTGGACCAGGCAGTCGTCAGGTAGAGCTTGCCGTCCATCACCAGCGGCGTCGCTTCCTGCCCGCGCGCGGTGTCCATGTCGGCCGACCAGGCCAGGCCGAGCCCACCGACGTTTTTCGCATCGATCTGGTCGAGCGGGGAGTAGCGTTGCTCCGAATATGTCCGCCCGTGGGTGATCCAGTTGGCGGTGTCGGCATCGGCGGCGAGCAGGCGAGCAGCATCGATCCCGCCCTCCCTTTCGGTCGCCATGCCGCCGATCATGTCGCAGCCCGCCAGAGCCATTGCGGCCAGCGCGGCCACCCCGAAGCGCTTCAGCATCCCGTCCCTCTCCCGCCGGGCACATCGCGTGGCCCGTTGCAACCTATCCTGCCGCGACGTTCGGCGCTTGTCCATCGCATGCGCGCCGCATAGGTTCTCCGGCGGACGGGCGAGAGGAGACAAGTGCATGTGCGATGAGGAAAAGCTCGCCCGCTGGGCCCGCGAGGCGATCAGTCGCCGTCAGTTCGGCGCCTTGGCCGGTGCCGCGGCGGTCGCGGCCTGCATGCCCATGGAAGATGGCGGCAGCGGCGAGATGACGCTGCCCGCGATGAAGGAAAGCAACGTCACCTTCGCCACGCCCGACGGGACGATGGACGCTTTCTTCGTCGAACCGATGACGACGCCGGTTCCGGCAGTGATCCTGTGGCCCGACATCGCCGGCTTGCGCGAGACGAAGCGCGACATGGCGCGGCGGCTGGCCGGTCGCGGCTATGCCGTGCTCGTTCTCAACCCCTATTACCGCGACGTCGCGGGCGAGCAGTTCGCCGACTTCGCTGCCTTTGCCGGAAGCGGCGGCTTCCAGAAGGTCGGGCCGTGGCGGGGCAAGCTGACTGCCGAGGCGATCATGCGCGATGCGCGCGCGGCAATCGCCTGGCTCGATGCGCAGCCCTCGGTCGACAAAAGCCGCGGTATCGGCGTGCAGGGTTATTGCATGGGCGGGCCGCTGACGATGTGGACCGCGGCTGCCGTGCCTTCACGCGTACGCGCGGCGGCGAGCTTCCACGGGGGCGGCCTCGTCCGGCCCGACGCGCCGATGAGCCCCCACAAGCTGTTCGGCCAGATGCGCGCCGACCTGCTGGTCGCGATCGCGCAGGACGACGATGCCGAAGCGCCGCAGGAAAAGACGGTGCTGCGCGAGACCGCCGATGCGGCGAACCGGCCCGCGATGATCGAGGTCTATGCTGGCGATCACGGCTGGACCGTGCCCGACAGTCCGGCTTACGTCGAAGCCGAAGCCGAGCGGGCGTGGAGCGACCTGCTGGTGCTTTACGGGAGAGCGCTCGCTTAAGCGGCGCCGATTGCCCGCAGCTTGGCGGTAACGGTGGCTTCGTCGAACGGCTTTAGCAGGTAGTCGTCCGCGCCCGCGCCGATGCCCTGATGGATGTCGTGCACCCCCGACTTGGATGTGCAGAACACCACCTTGGTAGCGGTCGCGCCGGGCAGGGCGCGCAGGGCGGCAACGAAATCGGGGCCGGTCATCACCGGCATGTCCCAGTCGGTCAGCACGAGCTGCGGCATCGCCGCCTTGCAGCGTGCGATCGCTTCCTCGCCGTTCTCGGCCTCGACGACGTGGTAGCCAAGCCCTTCGGCGATGCGGCGGGCGACCTTGCGGATCATCCGCGAATCGTCGACCACCAGGCAAGTGCGCGCCTGCTGCAGAGCGGCGGGAGCAGCGGCGGCCTTGGCCGCAGCCACGATCGCGGCGATGTCGTTTGTCGGTGTTTCCGCGGCGGGTTGCGGTGACGGTTGGACCGGATGCGGATCGTTCACCGGGGCCGGCTGCGGCTCCATCTCCTCGACCGGGCGGAGCGTGCGCTTGATCAGGTTCTGCACTGGGCGACCTCCTGCTGCGGGGTGAGGCTCGCGAACTGCGGCACGGCCTGGGGCCGCGGGCGTGGAACTTCGTAGACCGGCGGTGTAGGCTCGTAAGCCGGTTCGGCGGGCGGGGGCGGTGCGGCGTTCTCGCCCACGGTCATGCAGACGTGGAGGAACGGGATCCAGACGTCGCCGTATTCGGCCTTCTGGTACCACACATCGAGCACGTCGTAGCTCGCCCAGCAGCCGTCGGGCTCGCGCAGGCGCAGGCCCTCGCCGATGCGCGGGACGGCGGCGAAGCGCAGCCGTTCCTGGCTCTGGTGGGTTTCGTTCTGGACTTCGATCTCGATCACGCGCCGCGTCCCGTAGCCTTATGACTCGGGCCTAGCGTCGATTCCTTGCCGAAATGCGAACGCGGCGTGCGGTTATGCCGCCCGGGCGCGCCCGGTGAAGCGGCCGTGCTTGCGATAACGTTCCATCCACCGGTCGAGGAACAGGGCCAGCGGGCGCGGCTCGATACCGAACGCGGCGAACCCCGGGTACTCGCCCGAGGCGACGTTGCCCTGCTTGAGCAGGGCCCACTGGTCGGTTCCCATCGGCGTGCCCGGCAGCATGGCGAAGATTGCCGAGGCGGCATCCGGCATCGGCACGAACGCCGGATCGCGCTGCTGCGCTTCGGCGATCCTGCGGTTGAGTGCCAGCATCGTGAGCGTCTCGGGTCCGCCGAACTCGTAGAGCTTGCCGCCGTGCAGCGCCGGATTCTCCAGGGCGCGGGCGATCGCCTCGGCAAGGTCTTCGACGTGGAGCGGCTGGATCGGCGCTTCCGGACCGAACACGGGCAGCACCGGCATCATCCGGATCAGGCCCGCGAACATGTTGATGAACTGGTCGCCTTCGCCGAACACCAGCGATGGCCGCACGATCGTCGCGCCGGGAAACGCCTCGCGCACGCAACGCTCGCCGAGCGCCTTGGCCCGGGCATAGCCGGCCGTGCTGTCCCCATCGGCGCCGATCGCGCTGACATGGACCATCGCCCCTGCGCCTGCCTCGGCAGCCAGACGTGCGATCCGCCCCGCCGCCTTGCCCATCAATCCCTCGAGGTCGCCCTTGAACACGCCGACCAGGTTCACCGCCGCGCTCGCCCCGTTGAGCGCCGCGCGGACGCTCTCCTCGCGCGCTATGTCGCACCGCGCAAACTGGAGCTGGCCGAGATTGGCGAGCGGCTTCAGCTTCCACGCCTTCTCGGGATTGCGGCTCGCCACCCTGACCCGCGCACCGCGCGCCAGCAGAGCCTGTGCCACGTGCGAGCCGACGAACCCGCCGCCGCCGAACAGGGTGACCAACTTGCCTTCGAGCGTACCTGTCTGTGCCATCGTGCCTTCGCAACCGCGTGGGAACCGTCGAGCGCGCCCATGCCCCAAGCGCGCCGCGCCCGCAACCGTTGCCGCGGGCGGCAAAAGCGCATTGACAGCATGCGCCCCCCTTCGCTAGTGGCCCGCCCCTACCTGCGGCCCGGACCACGACGATCCGGCCCGCTCCGGTGCCCAGATGGCGGAATTGGTAGACGCACCAGCTTCAGGTGCTGGCGCTCGCAAGGGCGTGGAGGTTCGAGTCCTCTTCTGGGCACCATTTGTTCTTTCGGCGAAGCTCGCCGGAGATTCCCAAAACCTCTGAAAGGAATCACAGCGGGAGCTCGCTCCTTGCGTTGCTGTCCCTCTTTCCCAACCGAGCAGGGTTCATCTTACAACCGGTACTGCGGTACGCCATCTCCGCTGCGTTGATGCGGCTACCTTGTTTGTGAGCGCTTCGACTGAGAGACCGAGAGCTCCCGCTTGCAGCAAGGGAGCAGCCTTATGTCTCATCCTACGGACCGCAAAAGCGTAACAAAGCCGGAATGCTGGGAAAAGAGGGCGGCAGCTTCGCCCCTCAGGAACTTGCCCATTCGCTCGGCATCGTTCGCCACCTGACCGAGGCCTACTCGGTTGAGCAATCCGGCGCCCCCGCCAGATGCATCGAGCGATAAGCCGGCCCGCCGGGCGCCGAGCGTCCAAACATGCCACTCCGACCCGACCGGCGTAACGCGATCGCGCTGATGGATTTCGACGGGCACCAAACACTCGAGCCCAAGATCAAACTCCCGAAGGACATCAGCTACGTTGGTCGACGCGATGAAAAAGTCTCCCCCCGACTGGAAAATCGGGCAGCAGTGTCTGCGAGCTCACTGGGCGGCGGATTTTCCGACGGCTTCTCGCTGTCGCCACTGCCATTCCAAAGTTTTGCTCAATGGAAATCCCGCGATCTGGGCAAGACCCGCACTTTGCGCGGGTGCTGTGGGTGGAGGAACTCGTCGGCGCGCGACAGCAGGGGCTTCGGGTCATGCGTCTCGGATAGCCGCGACAATTCGACGGTGCGGTCGTGGATGCGGCTGGCCATCAGGTGGATGACGCCCTCCCGGCTTTTCTGCACCTCGCCTTCGACCAGCATCAGCCGTGCCCCCATGACCTCGCGGCGGAAGCGCTCGAACAGCCGCGCCCAGATGACCACATTGGCAATGCCGCCCTCGTCCTCCAGTGTGACGAAGATCGCATTGCCCTTGCCCGGTCGCTGGCGCACCAGCACCACTCCGGCGACCTGCTCGCGATCGCCGTTACGACGATCGCGCAGCGCGGCACAGGGCAGCACGCCCTCCGCCTCGAAGACCGGGCGCAGGAAGGCCATCGGATGCGCCTTCAGCGACAGGCGCGTGGTCTGGTAATCGGCCGCAACCTGCTCTGACAGGGGCATTGCAGGGAGCGCGGCGGGCGGCTCCTCGCCTAGTTCGCGCGCGCGCGCCGCGGCGAACAGCGGCAGTTCGCCCGTGGGGGTTCGTCGCGCTTCCCACAACGCCTCGCGCCGGTCGAGCCCGATCGAGCGCAGGGCGTCGGCATCGGCGAGCAGACGCAAGGCACGCTGGGGGAGATCGGCCTTGCGCGCCAGTTCCTCGACGCTGGTATAGGGTGTGGCGGCAGCGATGCGTGTCGCCCATGTCTCGCGAAAGCCTTCGATCTGGCGCATCCCGAGCCGAAGGGCGGGCCCTTCATCGCCCTCCTCCAGCGTGTTGTCCCACCGGCTGTGGTTGGCGTCGATCGCGCGCACCTCGACCCCGTGCTCGCGCGCATCGCGCACGATCTGCGCGGGCGCGTAGAACCCCATCGGCTGCGAATTGAGCAGGGCGGCGGCAAACACGGCGGGATAGCGGCACTTGATGTAGGACGAGACCCAGACCAGCCGTGCGAAGGCGATCGCGTGGCTTTCGGGAAAGCCGTAGCTGCCGAACCCCTCGATCTGGCGGAAACAGCGCTGGGCGAAATCGCGTTCGTAACCGCGCGCCACCATGCCCTCGACGAGCTTCTCCTCGAAATTGTCCATCGTGCCGACGTTACGGAAAGTCGCCATGGCGCGGCGCAGCTTGTTCGCTTCGGACGGGGTGAAGCCCGCCGCGACGATCGCGAGCCGCATGGCCTGTTCCTGGAACAAGGGCACGCCCAGCGTCTTGCCCAGCACGCCACGCAGTTCATGCGGATCGTGCGGCGGCGCGGGCGAGGGAAATTCGACCGTCTCGATCCCCTGTCGCCGCCGCAGGTAGGGGTGGACCATGTCGCCCTGGATCGGGCCGGGGCGCACGATCGCGACCTGGATCGCAAGATCGTAGAATTCGCGTGGGCGCAGACGCGGCAGCATGTTCATCTGCGCGCGGCTCTCGACCTGGAACACCCCCACACTGTCGCCTGCGCAGAGCATGTCGAACACATCCGATGCGCGGTCGGGAATGCTGGCGAGCGTGTATTCCGCCCCCCGTCGCGCCGGGTTGAGCAATTCGAATGCCTTGCGGATGCAGGTCAGCATGCCGAGCGCGAGCACGTCGACCTTCATCAGCCCCAGCGCGTCGATATCGTCTTTGTCCCACTCGATGAAAGTCCGGTCCTCCATCGCGGCGTTGTGGATCGGCACCGTCTCGTCGAGCCGGTCCTGGGTCAGCACGAAGCCGCCGACGTGCTGCGACAGGTGGCGCGGGAAGTGGAGGATGCGCTGGACGAAATCGTTGACCCGCGCGATGGCCGGATTGTCGGGATCGAGCCCGCTCTCGACGCAGCGCTCGCGCTCGTAGGTCGAGGCGTAGCTGCCCCAGACGGTGGTCGCGAGGCGCGCGGTCACGTCCTCGCTCAGGCCCAGCGCCTTGCCCACCTCGCGCACTGCGCTGCGCGGGCGATAATGGATCACCGTCGCGGCAATGCCCGCGCGGTGGCGACCGTAGCGCTTGTAGATGTACTGCATCACCTCCTCGCGCCGCTCGTGCTCGAAGTCGACGTCGATGTCGGGCGGCTCCTTGCGCTCGGGCGAGACGAAGCGGGAGAACAGCAGGTTGTGCTCGGCAGGGTCGACTGCGGTGATGCCGAGCACGTAACAGACCGCCGAATTGGCCGCCGATCCGCGCCCCTGGCACAATATCCCCTGCCCTTGCGCGAAGCGGACGATGTCGTGGACGGTGAGGAAATAGGGCGCATATTGCGCGGTCTCGATGATCTCGAGCTCTTCGTGCAGCAGCGCCTCGAGCTTGGTCGGTACGCCTTCCGGCCAGCGCTCGCGGGCCTTGGTCCACACAAGTTCGACGAGCCAGCCCTGCGGCGTGTAGCCGGGCGGTACGGGTTCGTGCGGGTATTCGTAGCTCAGATCGTCGAGCGTGAAAGCGATGCCCGCCATGAAGTCGCCGAGCGATTCCAGCGCGTGTGGCGCGGCGGCGAATAGGCGCGCCATCTCCTCCGGGGCCTTGAGATGGCGTTCGGCATTGGCGGCGAGCCTGCGGCCGGCGGATTGAACCGTGGTCTTCTCGCGGATCGCGGTCATCACGTCGTGCAGCGGGCGGACGGAAGGATCGGCATAGAGCGCATCGTTCATCGCGATCAGCGGCACGCTGGTGCGCGCGGCCTGTTCGCACAAGCCTGCCAGATGGCGCGCATCGCGGCCCTGCCGCGGCATCACCGCGCCCAGCCACACCCGGCCCGGCGCAGCTTGGACGACGCGCTTGAGGAGGTCGTCGCTGACCGGCGGCAGGACGATCAGTTGCAGATCCCCGATGAAGTCGAACAGGTCGCACTCGTTGAGGATGCAGTCACCCTTCACCGTACGCAGGTTACCGATGCTGAGCAGCCGCGTCAGCCGCCCCCAACCGTAGCGTGTCACCGGATAGGCAAGAATTTCCGGAGTATCGTCGGAAAAGGTCAGCCGCGCGCCGACCAGCAGGCGAAAGGGCGGCGGTGCCAGCCCTTCCTCCTCCGCCTTCTCGCACGCCTCGCGCAGGGCGACATGCGCGCGCACCACGCCCGCCACGGTGTTGCGGTCGGCGATGCCGATGCCCGCGTGGCCGAGCTCTAGTGCACGTGCGACCATGTCCGACGGCTGGCTCGCGCCGCGCAGGAACGAGTAGCTCGTCGCCGCCGCCAGCTCGACATAGGTCGGCGCATCGCCATTCACGCGAACAGCCCGTGGATGTACCATTCGGGATTGTCGCTCTCGCTGTAGAGCCCGTGGCGGAACAGCCAGAAGCGCTGCCCCGCATCGTCCTCCACCCGGTAGTAATCGCGCGTCGGGCCGTGCCCCTCCGGATGCTTCCACCACGGATAGGCGATCCGCTCCGGACCCTCATGTCGGACCACGCGGTGTTGCCTGCCATTCCAGCCGAAGCGCCGTGGCGGGCCGTCTGGTACAGCGGCGATCACGCTTACCCGCTGCGGCGGGTCATAAAGGAATAGAGGGCGCAGCGGCGGCTCACCCGGTTCGGGCCGAGGCCACTCGAATGGCCCGGCCCCTGGGGGCGCGCGGGTCGCCGCATATTCGGGCAGATGCTCGTCGCGTGGATGGAAACGGCTCACGCTGCGCAGACCGAAGCGCACTGTGAGCCGGTCGATCAATGGGGTAATATCTGGTTTTGCGACATCCTCGCCCCCGAGACGTGCCTGAGCATGTTCGAGCTTCTCGACCAGCGGTGCTCCCAGCCGGACCATATCGTAGCCGAAACCGGGATCGAGCGGATCGGCCAGTGATTCGAGACGTTCGGCGAACAGGCGCACGATGGCTGTCGGCTCACGCAAGGGTCGTCCGCAGGCGACCGACAGCCGCGCGACATGACCGTCGGTACGGAACAAGGCTGCGTCAAATCTGCGCCCGCCAGCTCGGCGTTCGGCAAGCTGGAGTTCCAGTCGCCTGGCCAGCATCCCGATCACCTCGAGAAGCGGTGATATGGTTGCCATCGGTTCGGCAAAGCTCTGCTCTGCGCGGATCGTCGCAGGCTTGCGGTGCGGCGTTATCCGTCTGTCTTGCTCCTCGGTCAGTCGCGCCAACCGCACGGGCAGCTCACGCCCGAAACGTGCCGCGAGCGGAGCACGTGGGCGCGTGGCAAGGTCGCCGATCGTGCGCAGGCCTGCGCGGACCAAGGCCAGGTGCGTTTCGCTGCTCAGATCGAGTGCGGCTACCGGCAGGCTTGCGATGTCGTTCGCTCCGAAGCGCGCCAAGGCGAGCGCGGCATCAGGGGTGGCAGCGTCAGCGATCCGGGCCTGCAGCCCCTTCCGCGCAAGCCGACTGGCAAGATCGCGCGCAATCTCTGCCTCGCTTTGCCCTCTTTCGGCGAGGCAACCGGTCAGGTCGAGCACCAGCGCCGCGTCCCCCGCCGCCGCAACGCTCGGTGTGTAGCGCTCACACGTCTCGACAAGGCACATGAGCAGCGCGCGGTCGGCTTCGGTATCCTGGGGAAAGGCATCGAGTTCGGGCACCCGTGCGCGCGCATCGGCCAATGCCATGCCCGGGTTGAGGCCAAGCGCGAGCGCACACGGCGCCAACGCAACGATCCGCAGCGCACCGCCTTGTTTCTGGATCATCGCGAAAGGTGCGTCAGGCGGCGCGGTGCCGCTGGCGATCTGTCGTTCTGCTGGGAGGAAAGGCAGGTACGCCGCCAGATAGCGGCGTTCGGAAGACAGCTTGCTCACGGTTCCATTCCAGTTGCACATGCAGCCCGTCGGGCCCGCCGCGCTGCCGCAGCAGCTTGAGGTCGAAGACCGGGTATCCCGGAGCATTCGCGGCGAGCGCGGCGGAAGGGGCGCTCGCCACTGCCCAGCGGCTGTGCGCGGCGCTTGAAGTCGGCGTCGCTCCGCTGCGGACCACCAGCACCGCAGTCCCGCTTCTCTCTGCCGCGAGTGCCAATCGGCGCGATGCGGTCAGATCGAGTCGCCGGGCAGGGCCCGCCACTTCGAGCACGACTGCGCCAAACCCGCCATTACGGACACTTTCAACCCCCGCAATCAGCAGGGCTTCAAGATCGGGTGGCTCCATTAACAGCACGGCATCTGAGTCCACGCCTAGCTCGACCAGCCCCGGTCCATAGGGGCGCGCGGCGGCCTTGGCCCCGCCTATTCGCAGCCACATCAGCGGCCGTGTTACCGCGCAGGCCCGCGCCCCCAGCAACAACGCCATTCCTGCTGCTGCACCCGCTTCGCCCCCCCTTCCCTGTGGGACGGGCACGGCATAGAATTCATGCACCCCATCGTGCCGCAGGCCACCGTTCAAGAGATCGTCGATCGCAGGTATGCCAAAAGCCAGCACCCGTTCCGCGGAAGGACGAAGTGCTGCTTGATGCCCTCTGACCGGGGCCATTCGCAAATGGGGCGAATCGGTCATATGTTCTTATTATGTTCCCAAAGAGATTATATGCAAGAAGTCATCACCGCCCTGTCCGCTCCGCATTCGCACCAAGCCTCTAGCGGTCGTGTGCTGCGATTGCGGATTTCGTCCCCGATACCGTCTGAGGTTGTCGCGAATCGCCCGTGCGTTCAGTGCGTACCAATGAACGAAATCTCCAACTTCATCCGGGTGGTCGCGCTGGTGACTGGCAGCTTGGCCGCGCCTGCATTTGCGCAGGATGGTTCCGAAATTTCCATGGAAACGATCGTGGTGACTGGCCGGGGGCTGGAGGAAGCGCCTTCGGTGCCCGCCTATTCCTCGCAGGAGATCGATCGCGAGGCGCTGGTTTCGACGGGTTCCGGGCGGATCGAGGATGCGCTGGCGGGGGTCGCGGGGTTCCAGCAGTTCCGCCGTTCGGACAGCCGGTCGGCCAATCCCTCCGCCCAGGGCGCGACCTTGCGGGCACTCGGCGGCAACGCTTCCAGCCGTGCGCTGGTGCTCCTCGACGGCGTGCCGATGAGCGACCCGTTCTTCGGCTACATCCCGTTCAGCGCCATCGCTCCCGAGCGGCTTGGATCAGCGCGAGTCACCCGTGGGGGCGGGTCGGGGCCGTTCGGTGCAGGGGCATTGGCCGGGACCATCGAACTGACCAGCGCCGATGCGGCGACGCTGGGCGCGTTCTCCGGGCAGGCGCTCGTCAACGACCGTGGGGAGACAGAGCTCGGCGCGACCGTCGCCCGCGCGCTCGGCGCGGGCTTCGCCACGGCTTCGGGCCGATGGGACCGGGGGCAGGGGTTCTTCACCACACCGCCCGGCCAGCGCGTGCCCGCGACGGCGCGCGCCGCCTACGATAGCTGGTCGGTGCAGGTCCGCGCGGTCGCGCCGCTGAACGACACGGTCGAGTTGCAGGCACGCGGCCTTGCTTACGACGACCGGCGCACGCTGCGCTTCGACAGTGCCGACAGTACCAGCGAGGGGCAGGACGCGAGCCTGCGGCTGGTCGGGCGAGGGGCGTGGGAATTCGACCTGCTCGGCTATGTCCAGGCGCGCAATTTCAGCAACGTCGTGGTCAGCGCGACGCGCTTTGTGCCGACCCTCGACCAGCGCAACACGCCCTCGACCGGGCTGGGCGGCAAGTTCGAGCTGCGCCCGCCGACCGGGCCGAGCAACGTGCTGCGGCTGGGCCTCGACTATCGGCGCTCGCAGGGTCGCCTGTTCGAGGATGCGCTCAACCAGACCACTGGCGCGGTCACCCTTCGCCGCTCGGCGGGCGGCTCGACCACCGATCTCGGGCTGTTTGCCGAGAACGATTTGATGCTCGGCCCGGTCACCCTGACCGCGGGCGCGCGGGCGGATCGCTATGCCATTCGTGACGGATTTTTCCGCGAGATCGCGGCAGACGGTGCGATCGTTGCAGACAATGCCTTTGACGATCGCCGCGGGTGGGAGATGTCGTTCCGCGGCGGTGCGGTGGTTCGGCTGGGCGGCGGCCTGCGGCTGCGGGCAGCGGGCTACACAGGCCTGCGGCTGCCGACCTTGAACGAACTCTACCGCCCCTTCGTCGTCTTCCCGGTCACGACCCAGGCCAATGCCGCGCTGGCCAACGAGCGGCTTGAGGGTTTCGAAGCCGGGCTGGACTATGGGCCCTCCGGCGGTTTCGCGTTTTCGGTGACCGCCTTCGACAATCAGGTGAACGACGCGATTGCCAACGTCACTGTCGGGCCGAACCTGCGGCAACGGCAGAACATCGATGCCATCCGCGCAAGGGGCATCGAGGCATCGGGCAGCGTAGCGTTCGGCCCTGTCCGCGTGGAGGGTTCCCTCGCCTGGACCGATGCCGAGGCACAAGGATCGGGGGCTGCCGCCGCGCTCGACGGCAACCGGCCGGCGCAGACCCCGCGCCTGATTGCAGGGGGAACGGCAAGTTTCCGCCCGGCAGCCGGATGGCATATCTCTGCAACCCTTCGCCATGTCGGCGCACAGTTCGAGGACGATCTCGAAACCGACCTGTTGCCGTCGGCAACGACGCTCGATGCCTTTGCCGAGATCCGGCTGTTGCAAGGGTGGTCGCTGGTGCTGCGCGGCGAGAACCTGACCGGTGCCACGATCGTGACCCGCAGTCAGGGCGGGTCGATCGATCTCGGGACGCCACGAACGCTGTGGGCGGGCCTGCGCATCGCGCTCTAGAGCCTGGACACGGCGTCACGACAACACATCTGGACATCGCGGCACGAAAAGTTCAATTCCTTGGCACGAAACGCTGGGTCAGGCGTTAGCCAAGGTCGATCCGCGCAGGATCGTGCGGTCGCAGGAGAGTGATACCGGTCTGAAAGGGGATTGCGATGAAAGCATTGGTAAAACTGAGCGTACTCGGGATTGCGACGGCCACGCTGGCAGCATGCGGTGGCGGTAGCGACGAACCGGCCCCCGACGCAGGCGCGACGACTGCGGCTGCTCCTGCCGCAACCCCTACGGCGGCAACGCCTCCTCCAACTGCCGATTCGACCGATACCGTCGACGGCACCACGCTGGCACAATTCACCGGCAATGCCGAGAACGGCGAGAAGGTCTTCCTCCAGTGCAAGTCGTGCCATGTGCGCGATCCGGGCGTGAACCGGATCGGGCCCTCGCTTGCCGGGATCGTCGGTCGTGCCGCAGGCACTGTCGACGGTTTCACTTACACCGATGCCAACAAGAACAGCGGCATCACTTGGTCGCCAGAGAAGCTCTATCAGTACCTCGAGAACCCTCAGCGAGTCGTGCCGGGTACCAAGATGGCCTTCGCCGGGCTGCCCAACGGGCAGGACCGCGCCGATATCATCGCCTATCTCCAGACCGAATAGGCGCGAAAACCTGGAGAGAACGAAAAGGGCGGGCTGCGAGGCCCGCCCTTCTTCTGTGGGTTCAACCGATCAGGCGGCGATCGCCTGCCGTGCCAGTTCGCACTGCGACCAGATGTCGCTCAGCGCGTCGATCAGCCGGTCGATGTCGCCGTCCGTATGGACCGGCGACGGCGTGATCCGCAGCCGCTCGGTCCCGCGCGGCACGGTGGGGTAGTTGATCGGCTGCACGTAGATGCCATGGTTGTCCATCAGCCAGTCGCTGATCCGCTTGGCCTTGTGCGGGTCGCCGACCATGACGGGGATGATGTGGCTCGGGTTGGGCAGGTGCGGAATGCCGAGCATGTCGAGCTTGCGCCGCACCTTGGCCACCCGGTCGCGCTGCATATCGCGTTCGTGCTGGCTGTCCTTGAGATGGCGGATGCTCGCCGCCGCGCCTGCTGCCAGCGCAGGTGGCAGCGCGGTAGTGAAGATGAACCCACTGGCGAACGTGCGGACGAAATCGCACAGGTCGGCCGAGGCGGCGATATAACCGCCCATTACGCCGTAGGCCTTGCCCAGCGTGCCCTCGATCACGGTGATCCGGTCCATCAGGCCCTCGCGCTCGGCCACGCCGCCGCCGCGCGGGCCGTAGAGGCCGACCGCGTGGACCTCGTCGATGTAGCTCATCGCGCCGTGCTTCTCGCACACGTCGAGAATCTCGGCGATCGGGGCGATGTCGCCGTCCATCGAATAGACGCTCTCGAACGCGACCAGCTTGGGCACCTCCGGCCCGTAGTCGCTCAGCAGCCGGTCGAGGTCGGCGGGATCGTTGTGCTGCCAGATCTTGTAGGGCGCCTTCGAATACCGGATGCCCTCGATCATCGAGGCGTGGTTGAGCGCGTCGGAGAAGACTACGCAGCCGGGGATCTTGCCCGCCAGCGTGCCGAGGCCCGCCCAGTTCGAGACGTAGCCGCTGGTGAACAGCAGCGCCGCTTCCTTGCCATGCAGGTCCGCCAGCTCGTTCTCGAGCAGGACGTGGTGGTGGTTGGTGCCCGAGATATTGCGCGTGCCGCCCGCGCCGGCGCCGCATTCGTCGAGCACCTTGTGCATCGCGTCGAGCACGACCGGGTGCTGGCCCATGCCGAGGTAGTCGTTCGAACACCAAACGGTGACCGCCTGGGTGCCGCCGTCGACATAACGCGTCGCGTGAGGAAACCGGCCGCGATGGCGCTCGATCTCGGTGAACACGCGGTAGCGACCCTCCTCGCGCACGCTGTCGAGCTGCTCGGCGAAAAAGCGTTCGAAATTCATGGGGTCGTTTCCTCCGTCCTCAATGTCTTATGTTCTGGTCGTCTAGGCAGGGCCCAACCCCATACCGCGCCGTCGCGGAAGGGCAGGGCGAGAAACAAATGTTCGAGCGCGCCGAGCGCACCGAGCGCGAACAGGAGGCTAGCGCCGACCTGCTGCGCGCTTCCGGCGGGTGCGCCGAACGCGGTGATGCCGAGCCACGCCGTCAGCGCGATCGCCGCCGCCGCCGAGGCGATTAGCGGCCAAGAGAAGCGGTTGGGGCCGTAGTAGCTCTTCAGGTAGGCGAGGTGTGGCGGCAGGATATCGGTCGCCGAGTTCGGCACGCCGTGGAAGATATTCAACTTGGTGCTGAGCCGCATCGCGTAGAGCAGCACGAAGGTCATCGCCGCGATCTGGTTGGGCGCGTTCCAGGTCAGCGACACGAGCAGCAGCGCGGTCAGCGCCAGCGCGATCTCGTGATGGGCGAGCGTACCGACCGCGCCGGTGAAGCGTTCGAGCGTGCTTGCCGACGGCGCACAGGGCTCGCGGCGCGGGCCGGACACGGCTCCGGTGAGAAAACCGATCTCGAGCCAGGCCCAGACGAGCAGCGCGGCACCAAAGGATGCGTAAACGGCAACGACGGTCGTCGAGCCCATGCTCAACAGCGCCAAGGTCAGGCCGGCCACGCCGCCGATGCCGCCCAGCATGAGGCTGCGCGGGAAGGTGCTGCGGTCGCGGTTGTCGAGCCAGGCGATCAGGCCCGTCGCGAGGAACCAGACCGCCACGGTGACCAGCACCGGCAGCACATGGCCGCTCCAGCTTACCACGACGGTTGCAGTCTCACGGTCGCGGGCAGCGCGTTGGGGGTGGTCCGGTGGAGGTAGAGCCGGGCGAAGGCGAGGCCGGCCCCCGCCATACCGCGCGCGCGCATCAGGCCGCCCGCGACCCCGCCGCGCGCCTTGCCCGCGTCGATCCGACGGGTGGCGGCGAGCAGCCGTTCCATCCCGGCGCGGAAGGCGGGGGCATCGGTGTCGAGCTCGACCGGGAAGACCTGGCGGCTGATCCGGGTGCAGATGTCGTAGACCTTGTAGTCATACTCGGTCGGATCGATGCCCATCGCGCGGTGAAACACCGGGCGGGCGTGGTCGCGCACATACATCGTCGCATAGACCGACAGGAGGAAGAACCGCACCCACAGCTTGTTCATGCCCGTCAGCAGCTTGGGGTCGGCGCGCATCAGCAGGGCAAAGGCCTCGCCGTGGCGGAACTCGTCGTTGCACCAGCGCTCGAACCACTGGAAGATCGGATGGATGCGCAGGTGCGGGTTCGCCGCGAGGTGCCGGTAGATGGTGATGTAGCGCGCGTAGCCGATCTTCTCCGACAGATAGACCGCGTAGAAAATGAACTTCGGCTTGAAGTACGTGTACTTCTTGGTCCGGGTCAGGAAGCCCAGATCGATGCCAACGCCCGCGTCCTTCAGCGTATCGTTGAGGAAGCCGGCATGGCGGCTCTCGTCGCGGGCGAGCAGGCGGAACAGCTCCTTCACGTCGGGGTTCTTCGTCCGCCGCGCGATCTCGGCGTAGAGGATGCAGCCGGAAAATTCCGCCGTGAGCGAGCTGACGAGGAAGTCGATGAACTCGGCGCGCAGCTCGGGCTCCATGCCCTCGATCACGCCGTCGAAGCTGGCGTCGCGTTTGAAGTGGTGCTTGTTGGGGTCGCTCTTCATCTCGGCGATCAGCGCGTCCCATTCGGCGCGCACGGGGCTCACGTCGATCGCATCGAGCTTGGCGAAGTCGGTGGTGTAGAAGCGCGGGCTGAGGACTGTGTTCTCCTTCGCCATGGCCATCGTATCTGGCGCGGCTTCGATAGTGGTGTGCGCGTTCATCGCAGGCTCCCCGGGGTGAAGCTGACTTCGTAGAGTTCGGCAAAATCGAAATAGGCGGCGAGCCGCGTCCAGGCGCGCGCGAGCGGCCCGGCGCGGGTGACGGTCGCCATGCGTTCGACGCTGAAGCTCTCGCCGAAGCGAACCTGCACGGGCGCGCCGTGGACGTGCACGCGGTCGCCCGGGTAGATCGGCAGGTCGCCCGCCAGCTCGACATGGGCGTGGAAATGCTCGTCGCTCTGCGCGACCTCGATCCGGCACGGGACGTCGAAGCTGGTCATGCCGCGTCCTCGAGCAGGCGTGCGAAAGTGGCGCGGTTGTCGGGCCCGAAGCCACCCAGTTCGACCGTGCGATCGGTGGCGCTGTCGGTCAGCGATAGTGCGCCGTCCTGCCACTGGGTGAGCACGAAGGGCGGTTCGGCACCGATGCCGCGCATCTGCCGGTCGCGTGCGAGCCCGCGCATGACGCCGCGGATGAAGCCACTGCCCGGGTCCTCGTCGACGAAGCTGGCAACGGTTGCGCCGGTAGCGGCATCGGCGACACGGACCGAGCCGTCGGGCTGGTCGGCGAATGTCAGGGTGCGGCTACGGTGTTCACCGACGTTGGCGTTCGACCGCTCGACTGCTGGGACCGCCTCGCGCTCGAGCAAACCGAATGTCACGGCTGCGGTCATCAGCAGGCTCACCCCGACCAGCGCGCCCGCCATAGCCAAGGCAGGGCGCGGAACGGTGTTGGCGTGGTCGTGCGCGTGGCTCATGCGGCGGCCTCCGCATAAGGCGGCATCGCGACGGCGGGTGGCGGGGTCGCATCGACCCGCTCGTTCGGCACCAGTGCGGCGCAAGCCCGGGCCAGCAGCGCAGCGACACGCTCGGCATCGGGCACCGCACGCAGCATCGGCTGCGGGCTGCCGAATCGGAACGGGCGCGCATGGGGCCAGAGCATGGCGTAGCCAAGCTGGCCGCGACCGGTCAGCGTCAGCGCGATGTCGCCCAGGCCGTGACCCTGCGGGCGCAGGTCGGCCGATCCGACCATCTTCAGCGGGAGGTTCACGCAGGTGTTGAGTGCCACCCCGATCCGCAGCACCATGCGCCGGTCGGTCAGCGTATAGACCGTCGTCTTGGCCACCAGCGCGGCAAAGCCATAGAGCAGCGCGATCGCCACTGCCCCGGTCACTGCCGTCGCCGTCGCGCCAAACAGGCTCCCGCCCGCCAGCGCAAACAGCGCGAGGCCGGCGAAATAGGCGCCGATCCAGCGGATATAGAGCGCGGAGCGGGCAAAGGCGCGCATGTCGGGTGCGCCCTGCCAGAGGATCCGTTCCCCCGCAGGAAGATCACCGGGCAGGCCGCGGATCGGCTCGTGCTCGTATTCGGTCGGCATCATAGCCACGGCTCCTGCCGGTCGGTGTTGGCGTAGAGGTAGCCACCGCCGAAATAGGCGACGACGCGTTCTTCCTCGTAGCGGGTGATCTCGCTCGGACTGGCCGGGGTCGGCGCGCCGGCGAAATCGGCGGCGTTTATCGCGTCGATGCTGACATGGTCGCGGCGGACCAGCGCCATCGCCATCGGGGCAAGGACCTTGCCCGCACCGGTATCGACCTCGAGATAGCGGATCATATGCTCGGCCCGGTCGACCCACAGGTCGGTCACGGTGCCTGCGCGCGCCTTGTCGGCGCCATAGACCGGCAACCCGCGCGGGTCGGTGCTGGCGGTGGCAACGGTGATGCCCTCGGCGGTGCCGATCGGCACGATGCGCGGCAACCCGTGCGCGTCCTGGTCCGGCCACCTGGCGCGCTCGGCATAGGCTGCCGGGCCGATCCCGTCGGCGAGCGGGTTGCCGGTCGGATCGTAGGGGGCGCCGCCGAAGTTCTCGCGGCGCCGTGCGGCGATGTTCACCGGCTCGCGGCCCTTGGTGGGGGCGGTCACCGTGCCGCGGTCGAAGGGCAGGGCGAAGCTCTTGACGCTGGCGGTATGCATCGCGCCGCCATCGCTCTCGATTGCCCCGGTCAGCTCGTCCTCGAGCGGATAGCCCTCGCGCCGGTCCTCGCGCCTGAGCCAGAACACCAGCAGGATGAAGAACAGGGTGAACGCATAGAGCGTGAGTTCGGCGACATCGATCGTGCCTACAAGATTGCCATTCATCGCGCTTTCCTTTCCCGCTTGCTCATGTGGGGAACTCGTCGAGGCCGAAGCGGCGGCCGGGTGTGAATGTCGTGGTGTCGCGTGCGCGGCCGACCAGCGGGCCGATCACGACCAGCGTCGCCAGCAGCAGCGCCACTTCGGTAAGATAGACGACCGCGTAACCGGTCGCCCGGTCGGCGAGCGTCGCGCCGAGCCCGTCGGCGACCGCGAGGCGCGAGGTCACGTCGCGCAGCACGCCGCCCGCCGCAATGCCGAGGCCCGCGCAGCTCGCCTGCACCGCGCCCCATGCGCCCAGCGCGAGGCCGGATGTGCCGCCCTCTGCCAGCGCCATCGCGGCAACCAGTGTACCGACCGAGAACAGTCCGACGCCGAGGCCGATCGCGATAGCGCCGGTCGCCAGCAGCACGGGCGAGCCGAACGGCGCGGCGAACAGGACCATGAGAAACGCGGCGATCCCGGCAACGAGGCCGTATCCGGCCAGCCGGAGCGGGTCGGTGCCGCGATCAAGGAAGCGTGCGGCCAGCACGAACCCGGCGAGAGCTCCGGCGGCCCAGGCACCGGTTAGCCCGGTGGTCGCCCCGACGGACAGGCCAAGGATTTCCCCGCCATAGGGTTCGAGCAGCGCGTCCTGCATCGCAAAGGCCATCGCGCCGAGGCCGATTGCGAGCAGCAGGCGCCCGGTCTTCGCGCCCGCCATGAAGCCTTGCCAGACCTCGCCGAACGACGGTCGCGGGGTGTCGGACGCAGCAACCGCCGCGCTGCGTCCCTCCTGCTTCCACAGTGCGACGAGGTTGAGGACGAAGGTGAGCGCCGCGGCGCCCTGGATCACTTGGACCAACCGGGTCGGGGTAAAGTCCGCAAGAATACGGCCGATCACCAGCGCCGAAAGCATCATCCCGACCAGCAGCATGACATAGAGCAGCGCGACCGCGCGGGGGCGCTTGTCGGCGGGCGCGAGATCGGTCGCCAGCGCCAGACCTGCGGTCTGCGTCGTATGCAGCCCCGCACCGGTCAGCAGGAAGGCGAGCATCGCTGCGCCGGTGCCGAGCGCAAAGTTCTCCGGCCGGCTCATCAGCAGCAGCGCGAAGGGCATGATCGCGAGGCCGCCGAACTGCATCAGCGTGCCGAACCAGATATAGGGCACCCGCCGCCAGCCGAGCAGCGAGCGGTGGGTGTCGGACTTGTGCCCGACCAGCGCGCGGAAGGGCGCGAACAGCAGTGGGATCGCGATCATCAGCGAGACCAGCCAGGCGGGCAGGGCCAGTTCGACGATCATCACCCGGTTCAATGTGCCGCTGAGCAGCACCATCGCCATGCCCACGCTGACTTGGAACAACGCGAGGCGGAGCAGGCGCGACAGCGGCAGGTCGGCGCTCGCCACGTCCGCGAACGGCAGCCAGGCGGTCGCCACCCGGCTCCATTTCGCGGACAGGGCGGGCCGTCCCGCCATCAGCGGCGCACCAGCTCGAAGGCGTGCGAAGTGTAGAACCCGCTTGAAACCCGGTGGCTGCGGCGAACCTTCCAGCCGCGCAGCTCGGCGGTGAGCAGGCGGCGGAGCTTGTCCTCCGCCACCGGCACGATCGCGGGCGAGCGGTTGCCGCGCGGGAACAGCTTGCCCGCGGTGTGCATCGCGCCGAGCATCGGGCTCCACGGCGCGAAGGTGAACAGCATCGCGGTCGAGCAGCGCGCGCCCAAGTCGCGCAATGTCGCGACCATGTCGGCGGGCGAGTAATGGATCAGCGAGTCCATCGCGACGACGTGGTCGAACCGGCCGAGCGCGGGGTCGAGCATGTCGCCGGTGCGGAAGTCGATCCGTCCGTGGCCGAGGAACGCGGGCGCACGCTCCCGCGCGATGTCGACCAGCCCGGCGGCGACATCGACCGCTATGACCTCGCCCCCACGGCAGGCGGCCTCGACGCTCAGCGCGCCGGTACCGCAGCCCGCGTCGAGCACATGCTTGCGCCTGAGGTCGTCGGGCAGCCAGTCGAGCAGCGTGGCGCGCATCGCATCGCGCCCGGCGCGTACGGTCGCGCGGATCCCGCTGACTTTCGCGTCGGAGGTCAGGTCGATCCACGCCTTGCGCGCGGTACCGTCGAAATAGGCGGCGAGACGGTCGCGCTGGTGGTCATAACGAGAGGGTGCCGCATGGGTAGCCATTACTCGAACCCCAGGAAGTCGAAGATGTCGCGATCCTTCATCGGGCGCGCCTCGACCGGGTCGACCCCGTCCCACAGCAGTTGCGCCAGCCGCAGGTATTCCTGCTGCGCGGCGAGAACTTCGGGAGAATCGTCCATCTCGAACAGGGTGCATTTCTTGAGCCGGCTGCGGCGGATCGCGTCGAGGTCGCGGAAATGGGCAAGGCGGTGCATCCCGATCGCGTCGCCGAAACGGTCGATCTCGTCGGTCGCGGCACTGCGGTTGGCGATGACGCCGGCGAGCCGCACGTCGTAGTTCTTCGCCTTGGCCCCGATCGCCGCGACGATGCGGTTCATGGCGAAGATCGAATCGAAGTCGTTGGCGGCCACCACCAGCGCGCGCTCGGCATGCTGGAGCGGTGCGGCAAACCCGCCGCAGACCACGTCGCCGAGCACGTCGAAGATGACCACGTCGGTATCCTCGAGGAGGTGGTGCTGCTTCAGCAGCTTGACCGTCTGCCCGACGACATAGCCGCCGCAGCCGGTGCCCGCCGGAGGCCCGCCCGCCTCGACGCACATGACCCCGTTGTAGCCTTCGAACATGTAGTCTTCGGGCCGCAGTTCCTCGGCGTGGAACTCGACCGTTTCGAGCACGTCGATCACGGTCGGCATCAGCTTCTTGGTCAGGGTGAAGGTGCTGTCGTGCTTGGGGTCGCAGCCGATCTGGAGCACCCGATGGCCGAGGTGCGAGAAGGCGGCGGAAAGGTTCGACGAGGTGGTCGACTTGCCGATCCCGCCCTTGCCGTAGACCGCGAAGACCTTTGCCTTGCCCAGCCGGTCGGCCGGATCGAGGCTCACTTGCACCGAGCCTTCGCCGTCGGGCGGGCTGAACTTGGCGCGGGGGTCGAGCAGGTTCATGATGGTTTCCTCGTCATTCCGCGGCAATTCCTTCGAGCCGGTCTTCCAGATCGTCACTGGCCGCGCGCAGCGCCGCGAGTGTTTCGGCGTCGGGTTCCCACAGGCGGCGTTCGCACGCCTCGAGCAGCCGCCCGGCGACGCGGGCGGAGCTCCTGGGATTGAGTTCGGCAAGGCGGCGGCGCATCGCGGGGTCGAGCACGAAGGTCTCGCTGATCCGCTGGTAGACCCACGGCGAGACCGCGCCGGTGGTGGCGGACCAGCCGACCGCGCTGGTGACGTGGCCCTCGATGTGGCGCACGCCCTCGTAACCGTGGCGCAGCATCCCCTCGAACCACTTGGGGTTGAGGGTGCGGGTGCGCGTCTCGAGGTCGATCTGCTCGCCCAGCGTGCGGACCTTGGCCGCGCCGTTGGTGGCGTCGAGGATATAGACCGGTGCCGCCTTGCCCTTGGCGCGTGCGACCGAGCGGGCGATGCCGCCGAGTCCGTCGACATACTGGTCGAGGTCGGTCACGCCGGTCTCGACGCTTTCGAGGTTCTGGTAGGTGAACTCGACTTCGGCGAGCGCGCTGCGGAGCAGTTCCCGCTGCGCCACCGGCGCGCCCTTGACGCCGTAGGCATAGCCCTTGTGCGTCTCGAACGCATTGGCGAGCTCGTCCGGGTCGGCCCACACGCCGCCTTCGATCAGCCGATTGACGTTGGCGCCGTAGGCCCCTTCGGCATTGGAGAAGACCCGCAGCGCGGCAGTTTCCATGTCGCACTGGTGCGCGGCCTGGTGCGCAAGGCTGTGCTTGCGCACGAAGTTCATGTCGAGCGGCTCGTCGGCGATCGCAGCGAGCCAGGCCGCCTCGGCGATCATGCGGGTCTGGAGCGGCAGCAGGTCGCGGAAAATGCCCGAGAGCGTGACGACCACGTCGATGCGCGGGCGGCCGAGTTCGGCCAGCGGGATCAGCTCCGCGCCCGCGAGACGGCCATAGGTATCGAGCCGGGGCCGCGCGCCGATCAGCGTCAGCGCCTGCGCGACCTGCACGCCTTCGCTCTTCATGTTGTCGGTGCCCCACAGCACCATGGCGAGGCTTTCGGGCAGCGGTGCACCGCCCTCGACATGCCGCGCAAGCAGCCGCTCGGCTTGGTCGCGGCCCTGCGCGCAGGCGAAGGCGCTGGGGATGCGGAACGGGTCGAAGCCGTGAATGTTGCGGCCCGTCGGCAGGATCTCGGGGTTGGTCAGCAGGTCGCCGCCGGGGGCGGGGCGGACGTACCCGCCGTCGAGCGCATGGACCAGCGCGCCGAGTTCGTCGCAGGCATCCAGCTTGGCCTCGATCGCGGCGCGATCCGTGTCGGGGTCGGCCTCCGCCATTGCGTCGATCAGTTCGGCGCGTTCTGCGCCCTGCGGCGCGGTGCCGAACACGTGCAGCCCGTGCGGGATCAGCGTGCGTTCGAGTTCGTAAAGCCGTCCCGCCAGCGTATCCACTTCGCCGCATTCGATATCGAGCGCCGCGCACGCCTCGCCGATGGCAATCTCGAGCGCATCGCGTTCCGCGCCAGGTTCGGCTGCGCGCCAGCGTTCGACAGTCGCCTTGAGGTCGGCGAAGCCGCGATAGAGCCCCGCCTGCGCCAGCGGCGGGGTGAGATAGCTGACCAGCGTCGCGCCCGAACGGCGCTTGGCGAGAATGCCCTCCGACGGGTTGTTGGCGGCGTACAGATAGTAATTGGGCAGGTCGCCGATCAGCCGCTCGGGCCAGCACTCGCCCGAGAGGCCCGCCTGCTTGCCCGGCATGAATTCGAGCGCGCCGTGGGTGCCGAAATGCAGCACGGCGTGCGCGGCGAAATCCTCGCGCAGCCAGCGGTAGAACGCGCTGAAGGCATGGGTCGGGGCGAAGCGCTGGTCGAACAGTAGCCGGACCGGATCGCCCTCGATCCCGAAGGCGGGCTGGATGCCGACGAAGACGTTGCCGAAGCGCGCGCCGAGGACGTGGATCGTGGTGCCGTCGCTCTGCTGGCGGCCCGGCGCCGCGCCCCACTGGCGCTCGATCGCGGCAAGGTGCGGCTCGCGTCGGACATGCTCGTCCGCCGGGATGCGCGCGGCGACGTTGGCGTCGGCGCCGTAACGTTCTGCATTCCCGTGGAGGATGGCATCGCGCAGCGCCTCGACGCTTTCGGGCACCTCGACTTCGTACCCTTCCGCCGCGAGCCGGGTCAGCGTTGCGTGGAGCGATTCGAATACCGCCAGATGCGCCGCCGTGCCGGTCGCTCCGGCATTGGGCGGGAAATTGAACAGCACTATTCCCAGCCGCCGCTCCGCACGCTCGGCTCGGCGGAGCGCGATCAGGCGTGCGACCTTGGCCGCCAGCGCCGCCGCGCGTTCGGGCTCGCCGCGCATGGCCTGGAACGCGCCCTTACCAACCTCCGGACTATCCTCGCCGCGCCCGCCGAACACCGTCGGGCAGATCGCGCCGTCGAGCTCCGGCAGCGCCACCATCATCGTCGCTTCGAGCGGCAGCAGCCCCTGGGGCCGCTCGGCCCATTGCTCGAGCGACTGGAACTCGATCGCATGGGCCGCGATGTAGGGCACGTCGAGGGTGCCGAGAACCTCCTGCGCGGCGGCATTGTCGTTATAGGCCGGGCCGCCGACGAGCGAGAAACCGGTCAGATTGACCACCGCATCGACCGTGGGCTTGCCGCCGTCCATGAAGAACTTTTCGATCGCGGGCCGGGCGTCGAGGCCGCTGGCAAAGGCCGGGATGACGCGCAGCCCCGCCGCCTCCATCGCCGCGAGCGCGGCGTCGTAATGCCCCGCATCGCGCCCGAGCAGGTAGGAGCGGAGCAGCAGCACGCCGACCGTGCCGTTGGGCGCCTTGGTCCGCGGCAACAGCCGCAGGCTTTCCGACATCCGCTGCGCCGTGCGCGGGTGATAGACGCCCAGCTCCGGGTATTCGGCCGGAGCGTCTGCCGCCGTCGCGCCGCGCCGGGCGATACGCTCGCCATCGGCGTAGCGGTCGATCAGCGCGCGAACCATCGCGACCACATTCTCGTCCGATCCGGCGAGCCAGTATTGCAGGGTGAGGAAATAGGCGCGCACGTCCTGTGCGGTGCCGGGGATGAAGCGCAGCAGCTTGGGGAGGCGGCGCAGCATCTTCATCTGCCCCGCGCCCGAGCTTTGCCCCGCCTTGCTAGAACCGCGCAGCCGCTTGAGCAGTGCCAGCGGGCCGCGCGCGGGGGCGTCCATGCGGTACTTGCCCAGCCTAGTCAGCTTGACCACCTCGCCCGCCGACATGATCCCGAGCATGGCGTCACAGTGCTCGCGCCGTTCCTCCAGCGCGGGCATGATCGCGCGGACGTGATCGTCGAGGAACAGCATCGTCGCGATGACGATGTCGGCCTTCGCCACCGCATCTTTCGCCCGGTCGAGCGTGGCGGGATCGCGGTCCCAGTCGGCGGCGGCGTGGAGGGTCAGCGACACGTTCTCGCGCGCCAGCACATCGTCCGCGCGCTCGACCGCCCCCTTGAGGTGGTTGTCGAGCGTCACGATCGCGACGCGAACGCGGGGGAGCGCGCTAGCGGGCATAGTGCGCCTTCGCGTCGTAGAGCGTTGCCAGCGTGATCGGCGCAATGCCGCGCTCGGCGGCATAGGCCTCGGTATTGCGGCGCGCCTTGGGCCGCACGAAAAACGGAATCTTGCGGAGTTCACCTTCGGCCTCGGCGCTCCAAAGGTCGCGTGCTTGCACTTCGGGCGCGGGTTGCGAGGCGTGAGCGGCAAGATGCGATGCCCCCGCGGCATCCGAGAATTCGAAGTCGTCGCGGAACATCGTCAGCAGGTGTTCCTCAAGCCCCATCACCAGCGGATGGACCCAGGTGTCGAAGATCACGTTGGCACCCTCGAACCCCATCTGGGGCGAGTGGCGGGCGGGGAAATCCTGCACGTGGACCGGCGCGGAAATGACGGCGCAGGGCAGGCCGAGCCGCTTGGCGATGTGGCGCTCCATCTGCGTGCCGAGCACCAGTTCGGGGCTGGCGGCGGCGATCGCTTCCTCGACTGCGAGGTGATCGTCGGTGATCAGCGGTTCGACGCCGTAAATCTCCGCAGCGGTGCGCAGCTCGCGCGCGAATTCGCGGTTGTAGCAGCCGAGGCCGCAGACTTCGAAGCCCAGCTCCTCGTGCGCGATCCGTGCAGCTGCGACGGCGTGGGTGGCATCGCCGAACACGAACACGCGCTTGCCCGTGAGGTAGGTCGAATCGACCGACCGGCTCCACCACGGCATTCGCGATCCGCTGTCGCCGAGCGCAGCGGCGGGATCGACCCCCGCGAGCGCGGCGACCTCGGCAATGAATTCCCGCGTCGCGCCGACGCCGATCGGCACGGTGCGCGCGCAGGGCTGGCGAAAAGTCCGTTCCAGCCAGCGCGCCGCCTCGGCGCCGATCTCAGGATAGAGGACGACGTTGAAATCCGCTTCGCCCAGGCGGCGGATGTCGTCGGGCGTGGCACCGAGCGGGGCGACGCAGTTCACATCGATGCCCATTGCGGTGAGGATCTTCTCGACCTCGATCACGTCGTCGCGGTGGCGGAAGCCGAGCGCGCTCGGGCCGAGCAGATTGGCGCGCGGCGCGCGGCCTTCGCGCGGGCCGGGGGTCAGCGCCGGGTCGGCGAGCTTGCGCACGACCTGGTAAAAGGTTTCCGACGCGCCCCAGTTCTCCTTGCGCTGATAGCTGGGGAGTTCGAGCGGGATGACCGGGCAGTCGAGGCCCATGGCCTCGGCAAGACCTGCCGGATCGTCCTGGATCAGCTCGGCAGTGCAGCTCGCGCCGACCATCAACGCTTGCGGCTGGAAACGCGCGATCGCGTCGCGCGCGGCCTGCTGGAACAGTTCGGCCGTATCCTTGCCCAGATCGCGCGCCTGGAAGGTGGTGTAGGTGACCGGCGGGCGCTTGCCGCGCCGCTCGATCATCGTGAACAAGAGGTCGGCGTAGGTGTCGCCCTGCGGCGCGTGGAGCACGTAGTGCATTCCCTCCATCGCCGTCGCCACCCGCATGGCCCCGACATGGGGAGGTCCTTCATAGGTCCAGACGGCGAGCTGCATGGCCTATACCCTCAGCACGTCGCGCCGCCGCAGCGGCCGGGCGAACAGTTCGGCGAGGTCGCCCGCCTGTTCGAACCCGTGGATGGGGGAAAAGACCAGCTCGATCGCCCACTTGGTGCTGAGCCCTTCGCCTTCGAGCGGGTTGGCAAGGCCGAGGCCGCACACGGTAAGATCGGGCCGGTCGGCGCGGACGCGGTCGAGCTGGCGATCGACGTCCTGCCCTTCAGAAATGCGGGTCGCGCGCGGCAGCAGCGACAGTTCGCCCGCCATATGCTCGCGGTGAAGGTAGGGCGTGCCGACTTCGACCGGAACCATGCCGAGTTCGCTCGCGAGGAAGCGGGCGAGGGGGATTTCCAGCTGGGAGTCAGGCAGGAAAGTGATGCGTTTGTCCTCGAGACGTGTGCGGCTGTGCTCGAGCGCGCGCTTGGCCCGCTCGCGTCCGGGGGCGACGACGCGGTTGAAGTGCATCTCGTCGATGCCGAATGCCTCGGCGGCGGCCCGCAGCCAGGCGGTCGTGCCCTCCGCGCCGAACGGGAACAGCGAGTCGAGCCGGGTCGCACCGCGGCGCTCCAGTTCCAATGCGGTCTCGGCGAGGAAGGGCTGGGCCAGCAGGTAGCGCGTGTGCGGTCCGACCGGCGGCAGTGCCATGGCATTGCGCGCCGGGAGTACGCCGACGTCGGTTATGCCGAGTTCGGCGAACAGGCGCAGGAACTGGTCCTCGACCACGTCGGGCAGGCAGCCGACGATGAGCAGGTTTGGCGCGGCATCGGGGACCGCCGCGGGCATTTCGGGCACCAGCGCGGCGAGGCAGGCGTCCTCGCCCTGGGTGAAGGTCGTCTCGATCCCGCTGCCCGAATAGTTGAGCACCCGGACGCGCGGGGCGTGCTTGCCGCCGATCCGCTGCGCCGCCTTGGCAAGGTCGAGCTTGATCACTTCGGACGGACACGATCCGACCAGGAACAGCGTGCGGATTTCGGGGCGGCGGTCGAGCAGGCGATCGACCACGCGGTCGAGCTCCTCGTGGCAGTCGACCATGCCGGCGAGGTCGCGTTCCTCTAGGATCGCGGTGGCGAAGCGTGGCTCGGCGAAGATCATCACGCCTGCGGCGGACTGGAGCAGGTGCGCGCAGGTGCGCGATCCGACCACGAGGAAGAATGCGTCCTGCATCTTGCGGTGAAGCCAGACGATCCCGGTCAGCCCGCAGAAAACCTCGCGCTGGCCGCGTTCCCTAAGGACCGGGGCGCAATCGGCGCCGGTTGCAGGGGCCAGCATCCCGCTCATCCCGCCACCGCCAGTTCACTCGCCTGAAGCCGGGCAGCACGCAGCTTGAGCAGGAACTGGCCTGCGTTGATCACATAAGCAGCATAGCCCGCGAGCGCGACCCACAGCCGTTCCTCGGCCGAACCGAACTCGCCGAGCAGCATCACGAGATAAGCGCTGTGCAGGGCGAGTACGAGCATCGAGAAAACGTCTTCCCAGTAGAACGCGGGCGCGAACAGCCACCGCCCGAAGACTTCCTTTTCCCAGATCGAGCCGGTGACCATGATGGCGTAGAGCGCCGCCGTCTTGGCGACGATCGAGGCGTCGGCCAGCCACAACCCCTCGCCAATCGCGAGATAGCGCAGCACGAGACCGAGGCTGACGAAGAAGATGAGGAACTGGAGCGGCGCAAGAATGCCCTGCACCAGCGTCCATGGCGATTCGTCGCGGCGACGGCGCTCTTCCGGCGTGTAAAGCGCCGGGCTGTTGGCCCCGGCACCGGAAGTTTGCTCTCCGGCCCGGGGAACGCTTGCATCCCCTGCCATATGCCTGGCGTCTTACCTCCGCTGGCTTGTGGCGAAGCCTACGCCTGCGGGAGCGCAAGTGTCAATCAATCTTGACGACAAAAGAAATTGACAACTGTCCGTTTGCCAGTGGCTGACAAAGAGCGTACGGTCCCGTTACCGGGCCTAGAGAATCATACAGCCAAACGGGTCCGGTCCGACGCAATCTGCGCCGATTCCAGACCGGGAGAGTCTGCGATGGCTACGGGACTTGGGGGTAGCGCAGCCGCACTGCGCATGGTCGATGCCACCGGCACGCTGCGCAAGCGGGATGCCCGCACGTTGCCGCGCGGGGCGCCCGGCGCAATATTGGGGAACGGCGCGCTCGGAACGCTCATCGAGGGCGAAATCATTCCGCGCCTGCTGCTGGCGCACGTTTCCGACCGCCCATGCCAGAAAGATGTCCCTTGCCGCGGGATCGAGCGGGCAGAAGCGGAGGCCTTTGCCCAGTTGCCGCTGACGCTCGAGGCGGACGAACTGCTCGAGGAAGTGGACAAGTTCCTCGCCCGCGGCGTTAGTGTGGAGACGGTCTTCATCGAATTACTGGCCCCTTCCGCGCGCCGCCTAGGACAATGCTGGGAAGAGGATTCTTGCGATTTCGTCGACGTGACGATGGGGCTGTGGCGCTTGCAGGAAGTCATGCGCGAGATCGTGCTGCGCTCGCCCACCGTCGCGCGCACTCTGGCCGGGCCGCGCACCGCACTGTTCGCGCCGGTCCCGGGGGAACAGCACAGTTTCGGCGCGCTGATGGTGGAGGAAGTCTTCGCCCGGGCGGGCTGGCAGAGCGAGGTCCTGTTCGAGCCGAAGCAGCAGGAATTGCTGCGCGTAATCGGCGAGCGGAGCTTCGACCTGGTAGGATTGACCGTCAGTTGCGATTGCCCTAGCGCCGCCCTCGCCGAACTCATCGCGGCAATTCGCAGCGTCTCGCGGAACTCCGCGGTTCGCGTAATCATCGGTGGCAGGACGATTAATGCCGACCCGGGGATCGCCTCGCTGGTCGGAGCTGACGGCACCGCACCCGATGCACGCGGCGCGCTCGTGCTGGCCGAGCGGATCGTGATGGAACCGGTGCCGCTCGTCGGCGGTTAGCGTACCGGGAGGAGCATCTTGCTCACGCGCAGGCACAGTATCGAAGGAAAGCGCCCTTTCGGCGATTCTGTCGACGTGTTCGGCGCGCTCGATGCCGCCGCTGTCGCCAAGCTGGCGATGGTCGCAGGCGACGTCACTCTGATCGTCGACAGCGCCGGGCAGATCCTCGACGGCACCGCCAACCCCGCCGATTTTCCGATGATCGCTGACTGGATCGGGCAGGACTGGATCGATACGGTCACGGTCGAGAGCCGGCCCAAGGTGATGGAAATGCTCGCCGCGGCGCGCAAGCACCAGACCCAGCACTGGCGCCAGATCAACCACCAATCGCCCGACGGCGACATTCCCGTCCGCTACGCCATCCTGCCCGTAGCCGAATCCGACCGGCACGTGGTGCTTGGCCGCGACATGCGCGATGCGGCCTCGCTGCAGCAACGGTTGCTGCAGGCGCAGCAGTCGCTCGAGCGCGACTACATGCGGCTGCGCCAGCTCGACAAACGCTATCGCATGCTGTTCGAGCTGTCTGCCGAGCCGGTGCTGATCGTCGATGCCGACGGGCACCGCATCCGCGAGGCGAATCCGGCCGCCCATCGCGCGCTCGGTGCCAAGGCTGGGACGCTTGCCGGCAGCAAGCTGCACGGCCTGTTCGCCCGTCCCGCGCGCGAGCCGCTGATCGCCCACCTAGGCGCGGCACTGACCGCGACCTCGGTTTCGCCGGTGGAACTGGAAGTTGCCGCCTCGCGCGACATGGTGACCCTGTCGGCGACGGGCTTCCGCCAGCTCGGCGCACAATACCTGATGGTGCGCTTGGCGAGCGAGGAAGCACCCGATCCGACCGGCAGGAGCGCCGCACTCGACGCGATCGAGGCCATGCCCGACGCGTTCGTGCTGGCCGACGCCAATCTCTTGATCGTCTCGGCCAACCCCGCTTTCGTCGAGTTGGTCGAGGCGGCCAGCGTGGACCAGATACGCGGCAAGCCGCTGGCCGAGTTCATCGGCAGGCCGGGGATCGACCTCGACCTGATCGAGGCGCAACTCGCCAAGCACGGGTTTGCGCGCAATGTCAGCAGCGTGGTCGGCGCGCGCGAGGGTGTGGATGGCGAGCCGGTCGAACTTTCTGCCGTACGGACCGAAGGGGCCGAGCCGCATTTCGGGTTCGTCATCCGCCAGATCGGCCGCCGCCTGCGCGATCTTCCGCCGACGGCGCACGACCTGCCCCGCTCGGTGGAGCAGCTCACCGAGCTGGTCGGGCGCATGTCGCTGAAGGACATCGTGCGCGAAAGTACCGACCTGATCGAGCGCCTGTGCATCGAGGCGGCACTGGCCTACACTTCCGACAACCGCGCCTCGGCTGCCGAGATCCTCGGGCTCAGCCGCCAGAGCCTCTATTCCAAGCTTCACCGCTACGGGCTCGGCAACCTCGTCGCCGAGCCGGAATGAGCTCAATCCAGAAATCAGTGTCAAAATGATTTGACGCTCTCGGGCGTCAGGCATAGCGTCGCATGATGGCACGCACGGTCGCATCGACTCCGCCCGTGCCGCGTCCCGCGGCACGCGACGTGCTGGAACTTCTCAAGCCAGTCACCTGGTTTCCGCCGATGTGGGCGTTCGGCTGCGGCGTCGTCTCCTCGGGTGTTCCGCTCGAGGGGCGGTGGCATCTCGTGTTCCTCGGTATCGCGCTGACCGGCCCGCTGGTCTGCGGCACTAGCCAAGCGGCCAACGACTGGTTCGACCGCCACGTCGACGCGATCAACGAGCCGCATCGCCCGATCCCTTCGGGCCGGATTGCGGGCAAGTGGGGCGTGCGGATCGCAATCGCGGGCACGGTGCTGTCGCTGACGGTCGCTACTTTTGGTGGACCGTGGGTTATTGCCGCGACCCTGCTTGGGCTGGCCTGCGCCTGGGCCTACAGCGCGCCGCCGCTGCGCTTCAAGACCAGCGGCTGGACCGGGCCCGCGGTGGTTGCGCTCAGTTACGAGGGGCTGAGCTGGTTCACCGGCGCCAGCATGATGGCGGGCGCGCTGCCGCGACCCGAAGTGCTGGCCGTCCTGCTGCTCTACAGCCTCGGCGCGCACGGCATCATGACGCTGAACGACTTCAAGGCGGTCGAGGGCGACCGCGCGACCGGGCTGGGGAGCTTGCCGGTGACGCTCGGCGTAGACCGTGCCGCCAAGCTGGCTTGCCTGGTCATGGCGCTGGCGCAGGTCGCCGTGATCGCATTGCTCTATCGCTGGGGCCTCGTGTGGTCGGCGTCGATCGTCCTTGCACTTCTGGCGGGGCAATTGCTGGCCATGCCGCGGCTGCTGCGCGATCCGGCCCGTTATGCGCCGTGGTACAACGGAGTGGGCGTGGCGCTCTATGTTCTCGGCATGCTCGCCGCTGCGCTCGGCCTTGGGGGCTACCTGTGACCGCCGCCGGGCTTGGCTGGGGCGCGATCGTGCGGCTCGGGCTGGTGCAGGCGTCGATCGGCGCCATCGTGATGCTCGCGACATCGCTCATCAACCGGCTGATGGTGGTCGAATACGCGATGGCCGCCGCACTCCCTGCGGGCCTCGTTGCCTGGCACTACGCCGTTCAGCTGTCTCGCCCGGCCTGGGGGCAGGCGTCGGACCGGGGCAGCGCGCGCACGCCGTGGATCCTGGTCGGCATGGCGATCCTCGGGCTGGGCGCATTGATGGCGGTCAACGCAACGGTGCTGCTAGACAGCCACCGTGCTGCCGGCATCGCGCTCGCCGTGGCCGCGTTCACCCTGATCGGCGCAGGAGTCGGCGCGGCGGGGACCTCGCTGCTCGCACTGCTTGCATCCGCCGTTGCGCCCGAGCGACGGCCCGCAGCGGCTGCCACCACCTGGATCATGATGGTCGCCGGGATCGTCATTTCCGCCGGGACCGCGGGTGCATTGCTCGACCCTTTCAGCGAGCAGCGCTTCGCACTGGTGGCAAGCGGGGTGGTATTCGCGGCGCTCTTGCTGACCGTCGTCGCAATTCGCGGGATCGAGCATCGGGTACTCGGCCTCGACCTGGTCGGCCATGCCCAACCCGCCCCACTGATAGCAGAGGCACTGCGCGAAATCGGCCGCGAGCAGGCCGCGCGGCGGTTCACGCTGTTCATCTTTGTCTCGATGCTGGCCTACAGCATGCAGGACCTGATCCTCGAGCCTTTCGCTGGTCTCGTTTTCGGGATGACTCCGGGCGAATCGACCGGCCTCGCCGGTATCCAGCACGGCGGCGTGCTGGTGGGCATGATCGCGACCGGCGTGGGCGGGAGTGCCTTCGCCGGGCGGTTGCCGGGTGAGCTGCGGAGCTGGATCGTCGCGGGCTGCCTCGGCTCCGCGCTTGCGCTCGCGGCGTTGGCCATCGGCGCGCGCGCAGGGCCGGGCTGGCCGGTCGCGGCCAACGTTTTTGTCCTCGGCCTGTGCAACGGGGTGTTCGCGGTCGCCGCGATCGGCGCGATGATGGGTCTGGCCGGAGCGGGCGAGCGGACGCGCGAGGGCGTGCGCATGGGCGTATGGGGCGCGGCACAGGCGATCGCCTTCGGTCTGGGCGGATTGCTCGGCGCGCTCGGAGTGGATTTCGCCCGGCGGGCGCAGGGCCAGGACGCGGCGGCGTTTCAGGTCATCTTCGCGATCGAGGCCGGGCTGTTCGTCGTCGCCGCGCATCTTGCGTTGCGAGCCGCACGCAGTGTCCCGGCGCGGGCGGCCCCGTCACGAGCGGGGACAGCAGGAGCATGAGCGCGATGGAACGCTACGATGTGGTGGTGATCGGCGGCGGACCTTCGGGAGCGACTGCCGCGTGGGATCTCGCCCGTTCCGGCCGCCACGTCCTGCTGCTCGACAGGGCCGGGCGGATCAAGCCGTGCGGCGGGGCGGTGCCGCCACGGCTGCTCGAGGAATTCGAGGTGCCGCATTCGCTGTTGGTGGCGCGGGCCCGGTCGGCGCGGATGATCGCGCCTTCGGACCGCACGGTCGACATGCCGGTGGGAGAGATCGGCTTCGTCGGCATGGTCGACCGCGACCACTTCGACGAATGGCTGCGCGAACGGGCCCGGCTGGCGGGGGCGGAGCGGCGCACCGGCACCTACGAGGCGATCGAGCGCGATGACGGGCGCGGCGCGATCGTGTGCTACCGCGAGGAACGGGGCGGGGCGACAAGACGGGTGCGCGCGGCGCTGGTGATCGGCGCCGACGGTGCGCGCTCGGGCGTCGCACGCGAGAACATCATCGGCGGGGACAATGTGCGCTGCGTCTTCGCCTATCACGAGGTCATCCGTTCTCCCGCCTCGACCCCTGAAGGTTTCGATGGCGACCGCTGCGACGTGTTCTACCAAGGCAAGCTGTCGCCCGATTTCTACGCCTGGGTTTTCCCGCACGGCGATACCTCCAGCGTCGGCGTGGGCAGCGCCAACAAGGGCTTTTCGCTGCGTGGCGCGGTCAAGGAAATGCGCGACGATCTCGGTCTTGCCGGGTGCGAGACGGTGCGCCGCGAGGGGGCGCCGATCCCGTTGAAGCCGCTCAAGCGCTGGGATAACGGGCGCGACGTGCTCGTCGCGGGCGATGCCGCCGGTGTCGTCGCGCCGGCCTCGGGCGAGGGCATTTACTACGCGATGACCTGTGGGCGGATCGCGGCGCAGACCGCCGACGCCTTTCTGGCCACCGGCAATCCGGCGGTGCTGAAGAGGGCGCGGCGCGACTTCATGCGCGCGCACGGGCGGGTGTTCTGGATCCTCGGGATCATGCAGCACTTCTGGTATTCCAGCGACAAGCGGCGCGAACGCTTCGTCGACATGTGTGCCGACCGCGACGTGCAGCAGCTGACCTGGCAGGCCTACATGAACAAGCGGCTGGTACGCGCGAAGCCGATGGCGCATGTCCGCATTTTCCTCAAGGATTGCGCCCACCTGCTCGGCCTCCGCCCCGTTACGCGATGAAGCGGAGTTGGATCGCACCCGTCGCGGTGGCAGCGCTGGCCGCGGTTGGCGTCGCGGCCATCGGCGGGACCATCACCGACCTGGGGCCGTGGTACGAGGGGCTTGCCAAGCCCGACTGGAACCCGCCGCGCCCGGTCTTCCCGATCGTATGGACCTCGATCTTCGCGCTCGCCGCTATAGCGGGGGTATCGGCCTGGTGGAACGCGCCCAATGCGCGCGCGGCGGACACCGTGGTGGGCCTGTTCGCATTGAACGGCTTCCTCAACATCGGCTGGAGCCTGCTGTTCTTCCGCGCGCAGCGACCCGATTTGGCGTTCTATGAGCTGATCGCGCTGTGGCTTTCGATCGCGGTGCTGATCCTGGTCTGCTGGCGGCATTCGCGGATCGCCGGTGTACTGCTGGTGCCCTACCTTTGCTGGGTGACGATCGCGGGCGCGCTCAACTGGGAAATCGTCCGGCTGAACGGACCGTTCGGCTAGGATGGAGTGGCTCTTCGCCAGCGGCCATGCCGCCGATATGGTTCTGACGGTGCTGGCGATCGAGGCGGTCTGGCTGCACCGCAGGGGTTGGCGCTGGCGCGACATCGCCACGACGCTCGGCCCAGCGATGCTGATCGTGCTCGGGCTGCGCGGGGCGCTGGTCGGGGCCCCTTGGTACTGGATAGCATTGCCGCTGGCGCTATCCTTTCCCCTTCATCTTGCCGACGTCTGGCGACGCCGCCCCGGCTAGGGGGCGGTCGTCGTCGCAGGCGCCGCCGCGTCTGCGGCAGGCGCATTGGGAACGGCGGCCGGGGCCGATGTCACCTCCGTCCACAGCGCCGGATAATCCTTCGCCATCGGATAGCCGCCCATCGGCTTGGCCTGGCCGCGGTGGCAGGTGGCGCAGTTGACCTTGTACGGGTCGCCCAGTTCGCCCTTGCGGTGCGCCGGGAACACGCCCGCCAGCGGGGTGATGTACTGGCTGTTGATGTCGCGCACCATGCGCACGCCGAACCAGGCGGTTTCCCGCGGCGGGTTGCTGCTGGCCCAAGTCTGGAACGACTGCGCGTTGTGGCAATAGGTGCAATTCACGCCCAGCGACTGCGACAGGTGCATCATCAGGGCATAGGAATGCTCCGTGCCCATCGTCGACAGCGTGTTCGCCGGGGTCGGGAAGCGGGTCTTGGATACGACCCGGATGTCCTCGTCGGAATCGACCTCGCCCAGCAGGTAGAGTGCGACCGCCTGGGTCGGCAGCGACGACCACGCCGAGTTCGAGACCGGCTCGTTCTGGCCGTAGCGATTGCGCGCGATCCCGCGCGATTCGCGCGTCGGCATTGTCCAGTTCTCGGACGGCACGGGCTCGCCGCGGTGGCAGGTCCAGCAGGTCACGCCGGTCTCGCCGACGTGGTTGTTCCAGTTCTGGTTGAGGTTTTGCGTCATCTGCAGCATCCGCCGCGCGACGACCTTCGTGTAGACCTCGTCCGAAGCCATGTTGGCTGGGTTGTGGCAGTAGTTGCAGCCTTCGGCGGGCGAGACCCATTCGGTCAGCGCCGCCATGGTGTAGTTGAACTGGTCGACCGAGACATTGCCGAGCACCTGGAGGTTCTCGTAGACCTCGCCCGCGCGCTGGCCCTCGGTGCCGGGCGGGGCATACGGCGGATCGGGCACTTCGTCCGCAGCGGCGGCGTCCGAGATGCTGATCTGGTTCATCCCCGTCCCGCGATAGCCGGTCTGGTAGGAAGTCTTGGGCGCGAGCTCGCAGGCGCCGAGAGCGAATGTCCCGGCAACAAGAGCCGCAATGGTGGCGATAGTCCTCATTGTCCCACGCTCCCAGTTTCGGCCCCGGTGTCGGGCGCAATGCCGGCGGGGTCGACGACCCCGGTGTCGGGGTAGGCCGGGGCGTAGTAGTGCTGCTGCGCCCACAGGTACCAGTTGTCGACCACGGTGCCGGTCAGCAGGATGCCGATTCCGCCGGTCAGCGTGGTCAGCACCGCGAACCACCAGGCCCAGCGGTGAATCGATTCCATCGTCGCGTTGAAGCCCATGGTCCAGCGCCAGAACAAAGCCGCGCGTTCGGACGCGGTCCCGCGGTCGGTGATCTGCTCGATCTCGCGCTCGCCGCCGTAGCGGCCGACCGCCAGGATCGTCGCGCCGTGCATCGCGAACAGCAGCGTCGAGCCGTAGAGGAACGCGATCGAGAGCGCGTGGAAGGGGTTGTAGAACAGGTTGCCGTACCGGATCGAGAATGCCGCGGTCCAGTCGAGGTGCGGGAAGATGCCGAACGGTACGCTTTCCGCCCATGAACCCATCAACATCGGCCGGATGAAGCCGATCACCAGGAACAGCCAGATCGCTGCGAGGAAGGCCCAGGCGACATGCGTGCCCATACCGAGTGCGCGGGCCCGGCGGTAGGTTCGCACCCACCACAGCAGGACCGACGCTGTCAGGCTGAAGCCGGCCAGCTGCCACCAGCCGCCCTCCGCCAACGGCACGAAGAACTGGAAACCGTACTGCGGGCCGGGCGGCTCGAGCGCCAGCCACGGCAGCTGGCGGACGAACTGGATCGGGTCCCATCCGACCGAGGCGAGCATGTTGAGCCCTATTATCTCGATCGCGAGGAAACCGAACATGAGCGAGGCAAGGCCGGTCCAGCCGAGGTAGATCGGCCCGATCTGCGCCTGGCCGAGCAGGCCCATGAAATGGTTGAAGGTGGTCGCCCGCGTGCGCGGATCGCTGTCCGCCGGCAGCGGAATGCCCATCTCCGGTGCGGAGCGGAGCTGAACCTGGGTGAAGATGTTCTGGTAGGTAGCCATCGTCTTTCCCCCCCTCAGGACCAGATCGGCAGGTTGAGCCACCAGGTCCACCACTCGGGCCAGCCCTTGGTCCACAGTGGTCCGCTGATGATGATGCACACCGCGCTCCAGAACCCGGCGTTCAGCGCCAGCAGCAGTCCCAGGCGGTGGATGCCCAGCGTGCCGACCGAATAGCCGATCAGGTCGCGGAAGAAGGTGTCCTCGTACTCGGGTGTCTTGACCGTCTCGCCCTTGGCGGGGTTGACGGCGGAGAGCACCAGCGAGCCATGCAGCGCCAGCGCGAGCGTGGTGGTGAAGAAGAAGCTCACCGCCAGCATGTGCGCCGGATTGTAGTGGAAGTGCAGGTACTGGTACCCGGTGTTCGAGACCCAATCGAGGTGGCTGAAGATCCCGTAGGGAAAGCCGAAGTGCCATCCGCCCAGGAGGACGGGGCGGATCACGACCAGCGAGAAATAGGCGAAGATCGCGAAGCCGAACGCGATCGGCACATGGTAGCCCATGCCGAGCTTGCGGCAGATTTCCACCTCGCGCAGCGCCCATGACGCGAACGATATGAGCGCGCAGACCGTAATGACCTGCCAGAAGCCGCCTTCATTCAGCGGCGCGAAGCCGAGGCCGTAGCTGAGGTCGGGCGGCGCGATCGAAACCAGCCACGGGTTCCAGGTCGGACCCTGCGAGGCGGCGTAGAGGATGAGCGCGGTGCCCAGCGAGGCGAAGATCGCCGTCACGACGCCGAAGAAGCCGACGTAGAAAGGGCCGACCCAGAAGTCGAACAGGTCACCTCCGATCAGCGTTCCGCCACGCACGCGATACTTCCGCTCGAAACTCAGGAGCGCCATAGCCCTATCCTCCCCCGCCGACGTGCGGCGGGCTCAATGAAACCCTCGTTCAACCTCGGGAGGCGGCGGACGGACGCCCGCCGCCTCTCGCACAGGCAACGGTCAGGTCGCGGCGGGTGCCGCTGCCGCGGCCGGGGCGGCGGTTGCCACGCCCTGCGCCGAGTTCGGCCCGTCGAGCCAGTTGAACGTGTCGGTGCTGAGCAGGATGAAGTGAATCACCAGCGCCAGCACGAACAGGAAGATGAACAGGGCGACGAGAGCCCTGCGCGGATCGAAAATTAGCCACATTCTCCACATGGTACTTGTCCTTTGTCGAAAGGTCCGAAAGCCCGCACCGCGCCTGGCGCTGCGGGCGAAGGTCATGCGATCAGAGCCACGGCCTCCACATCCACACGAGGATGTGCGCAACCACCGCGACGGCGGTGAAGCCGAGGAAGCTGCTCATGAACAACTTGTGGAATTCCTTTGCCTCTTCGGGGGTGAGGTAGGTCCTCACGCCGAGGCGGTCGTCGGGATCAGGCATAGCTCTGTCTCCAGTTCTTGCGTTGTGTGCGAGAGGCCGTGGCCCCCTTCGGTATCCGCGCGGGTCGCCCCGCGGGGATGGGCTGGCCCGCGGGGCGGGCGATCCGGTGTGGCGCCGTCATGCGCCGATTCCTTCGAGCAGCGCGTCGGCGAGCCGGTCTGCGCTGACGCGATCCTCGCCCGCGCGGCGCGCGGCGCGCTCGGCCGCGTCTCGCAGGCGCTTCGCGGCGGAAATTCGGATAAGCACGGGCTGCGCCTCGACCAGCTGGTCGAGCCTGGTCTTTGCGTCCTTGTCCCACGGCAGCTCGGTCCGCTCACGCGCGGGGGTGGGGTCGATCGCGTCCATCTGCGTGCCGAGCGGCAGGATGTTGAAGAGCGCATCGAACAGCGCGTTGCAGACCTCCTGCACGAGGTAGGTTGCACCGGAATAGCCCATGAAGGGCGTGCCAGTATGGCGCCGGATCGCGGCACCGGGAAAACTCGCCGGGATGAAGATGCCGCGCGGGCCCATGCCCTGTGCGCCGCCTTCCGCGAGATACATCCGCTCGTTGTAGCTGCCGAACAATACGAGTGGCGGATCGGCATGGATCGCGGCGCGAACCTCGTCGTTGCGAGGCTTCACGCCGGCACTGCGCGCGAACGCGAACTTGCACGGCAGGCCCATGTCGTCCTCGAGGAAGGACCGGATGCCCCGCGCGTAGGTCTCGTTGGCGACGATCCCGAAGCTGGCGGTGGCGAAGAAATCCTGCGTGACTGAACGCCACAGATCCCACAGCGGCTTGATCGTGGTGTGCTTTTCGCGCGCGATGAACGGTTCGGGATCGAGGCCCAATTCCGCCCCGAGCGCGCGGAGGAACAGCGTGGTAGATTCGAGCCCTACCGGCGCCTGGAAATAGGGCCGCTCAAGCACCTCGCACAGGTTGCGCCCGAATTCGCGGTACATGCAGACGTTCGCTTGCGCGTCAGCGAGGCGGCGTACGTCGGCGAGGTGGCTGCCCAATGGGAAAACCATGTGCACCTCGGCGCCGATGCCCTCGACCAGGCGGCGGATCTCGGCGAGGTCCGACGGCATGTTGAACATCCCGTAGCTCGGCCCGATGAGGTTGACCTTCGGCTTCTCGCCGTCCTTGACCGGCTTTATTGCGGGGACGGCCTTTGGCCCGAACTCGGTCCACAGCCAGCTCAGCGCACGGTCGGCGCTCTGCCACTGGTCCTCGTCGATCGTGCGCGGCAGGAACCGCTTGATATTGGTGCCCTCTGGCGTGACCCCGCCGCCGATCATCTCGGCGATCGAGCCGGTCACGACCACCGCGGGCAGTTCCGGGTCGAGCGTCTTCCACGCGCGTTTCATCGCCGCTTCGGTGCCGGTCTTGCCCAGTTCTTCCTCACCGAGGCCGGTGACGACGATCGGCAATTCGTGCGGCGGCAGCGCATCGGTATAATGCAGCACCGAGGTGACCGGCAGGTTCTCGCACCCAACCGGCCCGTCGATGACGACCTGCATCCCCTTCACCGCGGTGAAGACATAGACCGCGCCCCAGTATCCGCCCGCGCGGTCGTGATCGAGGATCAGGGTCATGTGCCCACCGCCTCGGCCGCCTTGCGCGCGGCCTCGTTCAGGGCGGCGTACTTTTTCTTGAATTGCGGTCGGTCGGCCGGAACATCTTCCCACACGCCTGCGGCGTGGCCGGTACCGACCTCCTCGAAGAACTCCCGCATCCTGTCGAAGCGCGCCTTGTTGCCCATCGCGGCGTTGATCACCTGCGCCAGGCTGCCTGCACCGGCTGCGCCCATCAGCGGCCGCGCGGAGATCAGGTTGGTGAAGTAGAGCGCCGGGATCGCGTTCTGCTTCGCGTGCTGGACCACCGGAGTCGTGCCGATGGCGAGATCGGGGCCGAACTCCTCGACCGCGGCAATGTCATGCTCCAGGCTGGCGCGATACTGCACGCGCACACCGCGCGCCTCCAGCCACTCGCGGTCGGGATCGGACCACTGGGTGCGCGGGCAGGCGGTGCCGACGTAGGGCACCTCGGCGCCGCTCTCGATCAGCAGCCGTGCGACGAGAAGTTCCGAGCCTTCGTAGCCCGACACCGTGATCCGGCCCTTGATCGGATTGGCTGCGAGCGCCCCGCGGATTGCGGGCACGAAGCGGTTCTTGCTCGCATCGACCTTGTCCTGGGCGATGCCGCAGGCCGCACCGATCGCGTCGAGCCAGGCGGCTGTGCCCTCGGCACCCACCGGCGCCGAGCCGACGACGCCGCGCCCGGCGGCGGCGAACTCGCGCACGCTGGCGGTGTAGAACGGGTGGATCGCGGCGACCACGGCGCAGTCGAGCGCGCCGTAAAGCTCGCGCCACTCGCGCGTGGGAACGACCGGCCCGGCCGCGAGGCCCATGGGCTCGAGCATCTGGCCCAAGCCGACCGGGTCAGCCGGGAACATCTCACCCAGGAGAGTCACCGTTGGCCGGGTCGATCGATTCGTGGGCGCGGCGACGGGGCCGACTTCGGCCTCCTCGCGCGCATAGGACAGCATCGCTCCGGCCAGGATGTCCTTCGCCTCCGCATGCGTCGGCACGCCGAAGCCGGGCACGTCGATGCCGATCACCCGCACCCCGTTGATCTGCTTCTTCAGCAGCCGCAGCGGCACACCGCTGGCGGTGGGCACGCACAGGTTGGTGACGATGATCGCATCGTACTTTTCCGGATCGGCCAGCCCCTCGACCGCTTCCTTGATGTCCTCGAAAAGCTTGCCGGTGACGAGCGTTTCCGAACTGAACGGGACGTAGCCGACCGTCCGCCGCGCGCCGTAGAAGTGCGAAGTGAAGGTGAGACCGTAGACGCAGCAGGCCGAGCCCGAGAGTACCGTCGCGGTGCGCCGCATCCTGAGGCCTACCCGGAGCGACCCGAAGGCAGGACACATCGATTGCGGCTGATCGTGCGGGCCGAGCGGGTAGTCCGCAGCGTAGCGGTCGAGCACCTCGCTCTGGCCCGCAGCGCGCGCGGCCTCGCGCATGGTCTCGGCACCTCCGTGGCAGCCACCTCCAGCGTCCGCCTGCTCGAGATCGAGCCGGTCGGGCTGGCGCGCCACGTCGGATGCCAAATCGGTCATCGCTCAGATCTCGTCATAGATCACCTCGAGCGAGGGTTTGGTTTCGTAGGAACCGCCGCGCATGTCGGCCTGCGTCGCCGGGACGAGCGTGACGCCGCCTCCGGTGTCCTCGGGGGAAAACAGGCCGAGCAGTCCATCCTGGTCGAGAGGGGTGGGCTGGCGCGGCGGCGCCGAGGCGACATTGGAGGCCAGTTCTTCGAACAGGCTGCCCCACCTGCCACCGGGCATTCCGATGATCTGGTAATTGGCCGACTTGCGGCGGATGTCTTCGTCCGCCGGGATCGCGGTGAGGACCGGGATGCCGACCGCCTCGGCAAAGCCCTGCGCCTCGCCGGTGCCGTCGTCCTTGTTGATGATCATGCCGGCGACACCAACATTGCCGCCCATCTTGCGGAAGTATTCGACCGCCTTGCAGACGTTGTTGGCGACGTAGAGCGACTGGAGGTCGTTCGAGCCGACCACGATCACCTTCTGGCACATGTCGCGCGCGATCGGCAGGCCGAACCCGCCGCACACCACGTCGCCGAGGAAATCGAGCAGGACATAGTCGAAGCCCCAGTCATGGAAGCCGAGTTTTTCCAGCAGCTCGAATCCGTGGATAATGCCGCGCCCGCCGCAGCCGCGACCGACCTCGGGCCCGCCAAGCTCCATTGCGAACACACCGTCGCGCTGGAAGCAGACGTCCTCGATCCGCACTTCCTCGCCCGCCAGCTTCTTGGCCGAGGAGGTCTCGATGATCGTCGGGCAGCTCTTGCCGCCGAAGAGGAGGCTGGTGGTGTCGCTCTTGGGATCGCAGCCGATCAGCAGCACCCGCTTGCCTTGCTGCGCCATCATGTAGCTGAGGTTGGAGAGGGCGAAGCTCTTGCCGGAGCCGCCCTTGCCATAGATTGCAATGATCTGCGTCTCGCTCTTGATCTCGCCGGTCGGGACGGGATCGGGCTCGATCGCCGCCTCGTCGCGAAGCGCTTGGGTGTCGAGCATCGTCATGCGCATTGGCTCCAGTCGAGGACCATCTTGAGGCAGTGGGGATCGCCGAAGGCGTCGGGGTAGGCAGTCGTGGCTTCGGCGGCGGGGCGCACGTCGGAGACGAGCCCGGCAAGATCGAGCGCGCCGCTTCCGATGAGCGCGCGAGTGGAGGCGAGGTCGTCGGGGCCCCATTCGGCGGCGACGCGGAAGCGCGCCTCGGCGCGGAAGGCAGGCGCGAAGGCGAAGCTCGGGCGTTCGGGATAGAACCCGGCGAGGACAATCTCGCCATTCTTGGCGAGACGGCCGACCAATGCGTCGATATTGGCGGCGTCCCCGCTGACGTCGTAGATCGACCGGTAGTCGCGGCGGTCGTCGTCCTGCGGGGCGACCACGGCGTATCCCGCCGCGCCGCTGCGGCGGCGCGGATCGGTTTCCCAGACCGTCGGCGCGGGCGCGCCCGAGGCGATGGTCAGCCGCGCCAGCAGGCGGCCCAGGACTCCGTGGCCCACGATCAGGTCGGGCGGATCTCCGCTTTCCATCGCATGGAGCGCGGTTGCGGCGAGCGCGAACAGCACGCCGTCGCGCCCAAGCGATTCGGAAATCGGCAGCGCGCGGGCGGACGGAACGATCAGCCGCTGTGCCGTGCCGCCGAACAGGCCGCGCGCGTCGGTGTAGCAATTGGCTCCGGGAACGAAGACCCAGTCGCCGATCCGCCCGGCAACCTCGGCACCGGCATTGACCACCCGACCGACCGATTCGTAACCGGGCACGAGCGGATAGCCCATGCCCGGGAACGGCGGCATCTCGCCCGACCACAGCAGTTTTTCGGTGCCTGAACTGACCCCGCTCCAATGGATGTCGACGACGACGTCGGAGGGACCGAGGGGAGTCAGCGAGAGCCTGCGCAGCGAAAGCTGCCTAGGTGCTTCTAGTATGACCGCGAGCGTATCCATGCTCCTAGGCCATCCCCTTTCCCGGTGAGGCTCGGGCATCCGTATGATGCTCTTGTGCAGTGTCACATTAAACGGATGACAGAATGTGTCAAATTGAATTGACAATAATCTGTGTCAACGACGACAGACAGCTACTCGGGCGATGATCGGTTGGGGTGTCGATCGCTCGCGACAGTAGGAAAACCCTGCCTGCTCGGCGATGCCCGTAAGTTCGGCGAAAGTGCGGGGGCGGCCCGAGCGCATGGCCCAGAGGTACATGCCGAAATAGCCGTCGCCCATCGCAGGGGCCGTCGAGGTGCCGGCCATCGGCTCGGCGATGACGAGGCGGCCGCCAGGGGGCAAGGCGGCGCGGATGGCGCGAAGAAGGGCGAGGCAGGGTGCGTCGTCGTGATCGTGGAGCACGCGGACCAGCGTCACGCAGTCGTAGCCGGTGGGAATCGGGTCGCAAAAGAAGTCGCCCGGGTGGCGAGTCGCGGCGGTGAGCCCCGGCGTTCCGTCGAGGACGGCGGGCAGGTCCAACACCCCGAGGCGAAGGTGCGGCGCGGCCCTTGCGACGTGCGACAGGAACGCGCCATGCCCGCCGCCGACGTCGAGCAGCGCGCGGTGGCGTGTCAGGGGATAGGCGGCGAGGAATTGCTCGGCGACCATCGCCTGCGAAACGGCCATCAGTTCCGAATAGGCCCGGGCCGTCTCGCCATCGCCGCCGTAGCGCCAGAATTCGGACAGCGCCGTCGGGCTGGCGCGATCGTCGTGCAGCAGGGCGAGCGGGTCGGCAAGGTCGGCATAGAGCAGGCGATGGTGGCGGATCATGGCCTGGGCCCCGGGGTTGCCCTGCAATGCGGCGCCCTGCTGTCCGAGCATCCAATGGTCAGGGCCGACCGCCTCGGCCAGATCGAGTGCCGCCGCAGCGCGGACGAGTCGCAGGGCGGCATCCTGGCCGAGGCCGGTCTTCCGGGCGATTTCGTCGAGCCCGACCGGGCCTTGCTCCAGAGCGTCGCACAAGCCGCTCTCAACGGCAGCAAGCAGCACCTGCGAGTAACTGAACCCCGCCACGAGGTCGAACAAGCGTGCCGCCCGGCGGCGCGCCACCGGGCGCAGCAGCGGGTTGGTCGCCGCCCGGCGCTGGAACGCCGGACTGGCCATGACCCGGTTGCGCCAGGCCAGCCAGCGCACTTTCCAGCGCATGGCAAGCGATGCAGGAAACGGATCGTTCGACGAGTCCATATGTCCAACGGGTTGGACACCTGCTATGTAAACGTCAATCGTCTTCGGAAGTGGACAACCTGTGAGCGGGCATGTCGCCATCATCGGTGCCGGGATCGGCGGGCTGGCCAGCGCGGCGCGGCTGGCGGCGCGCGGCTGTCAGGTGACGGTCCTGGAGAAGGAGTCCGGCCCGGGCGGAAAGGTGCGGCAATTGCCCGTTGGCGAGGCCGCTATCGACGCCGGCCCGACCGTATTCACCCTCCGGGACGTGTTCGACGACCTGTTTCGCGAATGCGGGGCGGAGCTGGACGCACGGGTGACCGTGCGCCGGGCAGGCATTCTCGCCCGCCATGGGTGGGGACCCGGGCGCCAACTCGACCTCCACGCCGATCCGGTCCGAAGCGAAGAGGCGATAGGCGATTTCGCGGGCGCCGCGGCGGCGGCGGGGTATCGAAGCTTCCGCGCCGAAGCCGCGCGCATCCACGGCATCCTCGACAAGAGCTTCATGCGTGACAGCAAGGTCGCGTGGCCCGGCCCGCTCATGTGGCGAATCGGCCTCCACCGGGTCGGCGACCTGATTGCGATCCGGCCTTACGAGAGCCTGTGGAAGGTCCTCGGCGAGCATTTCGCCGACCCGCGCCTGCGGCAGCTGTTCGGCCGCTATGCGACCTATTGCGGCTCCGACCCGTTCCGCACCCCCGCCACGCTTATGCTGATCGCGCATGTCGAGGCGCAGGGCGTGTGGCTGATCGACGGTGGGATGAGCGCGCTGGCAGGCGCGATCGAGCGACTCGCCCGCGAGCAGGGCGCCAGCTTACGTTACGGCGCGCATGTTGCCCGGATCGAGACCGCTCGCGGTCGCGCATCCGCCGTCATCTTGGCGAACGGCGAGCGCATTGCCGCCGATGCGGTTATCGTCAACGCCGATCCTGCCGCGCTTGCCAGCGGTGCTTTCGGCGCCGCCGCGCGGGCGACGCGCCCGATGGCATCGCGCGACCGCTCGCTCTCGGCGATGGTCTGGCTCGCGCATACGAAGGCCACCGGCTTCCCGCTGCAGCGCCACAACGTGCTTTTCGGCCCCGATTACACGGAGGAATTCACCCATATCCGCGCGGGCCGCCCGCCCGCCGAGCCCAGCGTCTACGTCTGTGCGCAGGATCGGGACGAGAGCAGCGCTGCACCGCACGACCGCGAGCGGCTCCAGATCATCGTCAACGCGCCCGCCAATGGCGACACCCACGACTACACCCACGAGGAGAGAGAGCGATGCACCCACGCCATGATGCGCAGCCTGAGCCGCTGCGGGCTGGAGCTGGAGGAGCCGCTGCCGCATTCGCTCCTGACGCCGAACGAATTCGCAGCGCTTTCGCCCTCGACCGGCGGAGCGATCTATGGACGGGCCTCGCACGGCTGGGCGGCGTCCTTCCTCCGCCAGGGAACGCGGACGCGGATCCCTGGGCTCTATTGCGCGGGTGGCAGCACCCACCCCGGGGCGGGCGTGCCGATGGCCGCCTTGTCCGGGCGGCTGGCGAGCGAGACGGTGCTGCGCGACCTCGCTTCGATGCGCCGGTACCACCCGGTGGCTATGCGTGGTGGTACGTCGACGCGATCAGCGACGACGGCAGGCACGGGCTGACGATCATCGCGTTCCTGGGCAGTGTGTTCTCGCCCTATTACAAGCGCAGCGGACGGGGCGATCCGGTCGATCATGCGGCGCTGAACGTCGCGCTCTACGGCCCCGGCGCGCGATGGACGATGACCGAGCGTGCACGTGATGCCGTGTCGCGGACCGCCGATACCCTGGCGATCGGACCGAGCGCGGTGCGCTGGCACAACGATTCGCTCGAGATCGCGATCGAGGAGCGCGACAAGCGCGTCGGGGTGCCGTGGCAACGCCGCGTGCGCGGGCGCGTGCGGGTCATGCCGGAGGTGGTGAATGCGCAGGCCTTCGCGCTCGACCCGCTCGGGCGCCATTCGTGGCACTGCCTCGCGCCGCGCGCGCGAATCGAGGTCGAGATGGACACGCCCGGTCTGCGCTGGAGCGGCAGCGCCTACCTCGATTCGAACTTCGGCGCCGAGTCGCTCGAAAAGGGCTTTCGCGTCTGGCATTGGTCGCGTGCGCATGGCACGCGCGGGGCGACGGTGTGCTACGAAGGCGTGCGCCGCGATGGCTCCCATTTCGCCAGCGCGCTACGCTTCGATGCGGACGGCGTGCCAAGCCACGCCGATTTGCCTCCGGTCGCGCCGCTGCCGAACACGCTGTGGCAGATGGAGCGCAAGACGCGCGCCGATCGGGGCCATGCCAGCGTGATCAGGACGTGGGAGGATGCGCCGTTCTATGCACGCTCGACGCTTGCCTCGCGCCTCTACGGCGAACCCGTGGTGGCGGTGCAGGAAAGCCTCGACCTCGACCGCTTCGCCTCACCGATCGTCCAGTTCATGCTCCCCTACCGCATGCCCCGCGCCCGCGGCTGAATCGCGCTCCTTCGCCTCGCGGTCGGCGCGGATTTCGCGGTTGACCGACCAGAGCTGGTAGAACCCGAAGCCCATCGCGATCGTCGCGGTGAAGGCGATCTCGATCCAGCCGAAGTTCTGCGACACGCTTTCCATGGGCGTTCTCCCGTCAGATGCCGTGCGACCGCGCGAAGTCGAGGACCCGATGCGCATAATGACCCGGATCCTCCTCGTGCGCCAGATGGCCGAGCTTAGGCACGACCTCCAGCGTCGCCTGCGGCAGGCGTGCCGCCGCCTTGCGCACGGACGCGAGCGGGATGGCGCTGTCGCCATCCGAATGGACCAGCAGCGCGGGGTTGGCCACGCCGGGCAGTGCACGGTCGAGCCGTTCCAGGTCCCAGCTCGCCATCATGTCGAGCGCTCCGCGGCAGTGGCGGGCATTGCCGAGCAGCACCGCGTAGCAGCGCAGACCCTCGGCATCGATGCGCGAGCCGGTCGAGCGGACGAGGAAACGCTCGGTCTCGCCACGGACGCGCGCGATCCGCGAGAAGATGCGCGGCGCGAAGGGATTGACGAACAGCGCCTTGGCCAGCGCCGGGAACAGCTTGGCGGCGAGGCCGGGGAACGGCGCGATGGCGGGGTTGAAGCCGACCAGCGGGATTGCGGGGTCGCCCTCCGCCAGCAGCGCCAGACCGATTGCCACCCCTGCCGAGTGGCCGACGACCAGGGCCGGGGTCAGACCTAGCGTGTCGAGCAAGTTCGTTAGCCCGCCGACCATGCCCGGCAGCGACAGCCCGCCGCGCGGTTGCCCGCGGGTAAAGCCGTGGCCGGGAAGGTCGGGGGCGATTACGGTGAAGTGCTCGGCCAGCAGCGACATGACGCCGCGCCAGCTATGCGCCGAGGCACCAGTGCCGTGGAGCAGCAGCACCGTCGGCCCGCTGCCCATGACCTGCACGTGCCAGCGCAGGCCGGATGTATCGACGAAGCGGCTCGCGGTGCGGTGGGGCCAATCGCGTCCGTCCCGGTCCCACTCGAGCGGGGGGCTCATGCAGCGACGGGGTTGGGCCGGGCGGCGGTGACGGCACGTTCGAGGGCACGCGCGTCCGCCATCGGCAGGGGCAGATAACGGGCGCGCATCGTCTCGGCGAGCTTGCGCGCCTCTGCTCCGGGGTGCGGGGCGATGTCGACGACCACGGCGGAGCAGCCCGCGCGGGCAAGCGCGCGCGCGGCGGCCTCCGCATCGGCTGCGGCGGCGGCGCGACCGGGCGAACCGTCAGCGGCGACGTTCGCCTTGCCGTCGGTCAGGAACACGCAGAACGGAGTGCGCCCGCGCGACCCAACGGCCTCGGCCAGCGCGTGCGCCGCATGAATGCCCGCGGCGAGCGGGGTACCGCCGCCTCCGGGCAGCGCGGCAAGCTCGCGCCGCGCGCGGGTCAGCGAGCGGGTCGGCGAGAGCAGGACCTCGGCACCGGCTCCCCGGAAGGCGACCAGCGCGACCTCCGTGCGCTCGACATAGGCCTGCGCCAGCATGAGCTGGATTGCGCCCTTCGCCTCGGCCAGCCGCGCGGCGGCGGCGGAGCCCGATGCATCGACGCAGAACACCGTCACCGCGCCCGAGCGGCTTTCGAAGCGGCGCACACGCAGGTCGTCCTTGCGGACGATCACGCCTGCGTGGTCGCCCGCCTCCGCCCGGCGCAGGCCCTGCCACGGCACCGCAGCGCGCAGCGTATCGACCAGCGCGAGCCGCGCGCCGCCCCGGGGCACACCCGGCCGTGCGCCGAGCGGGCGGCCGCGCAGCTTCGAGCGCGTGCGCTTGCCTGCGCTGCCGCCGCTCCCGGCGCGGCGCAGCGACCCTTGCGAAAGCTGTGCCAGCAAATCCGTTGGGATGTCGGCGAGCGCGGCCTCGAGTACCAAGTCCTGCGGGGTCTGGTCGGCCTGCCCGCGCTCCTCGGTCCCTTCACCCGGGTTGTCGGGCTCCTGCTTCTCGGGCGGGACGTCGTTGGGCGTCGGGGGCAGCCGCGTGGCGCGCGGGGCGAGCACAAGTCTTGCAGCAGCCGCGAGGTCTTCCTCCGCGAGCGTGGTGCGTCGGTGCAGTGCAGCATGGGCGCGGGCAGCGGCGAGCGCGAACAGCGCGGGGCGGAGCGAATCGATCCCCAACGCGGCGGTAGTTGCGGCCAGCGAGGCAAGAGCTTCGGTATCGCCCAGCTCGACCGTGTCGTAATCGATCGGGGCCGGGGAGATTTCGATTTCATGATCGAGCGATGCGACCGGCGAGAGATCGACGGCGAAGGCGATCCGATCGAGCAGGCCCGGCGGCGGGCGCTGGTCGGGGTCGCAACCGTCGTCGAGCAGCACCAGTGCGAACGGCGCCGCTCCGTCGAGCGCTTGCGCCAGCGCGCCCGCGACGTGATCGCGCAGCCGCTCGGCCATCGGTACCACGAGCACGCCGCCCGCCGCCTCGGCGAGCAGGCCGGGGCGCATGACCGCGCGCCCTGCCGCCAAGCTCGCCGCAACGTCGATCCCGCCGAACAGGCGCTCGTCGTCGACATTGCCGGGCAGGCGGTGCCAACGGCCGGGCACCTGCGAACGGAGTTCGTCGAGAACGAGGTCCCGCGCCGGTCCGCCACCACGCAAGACAATCCCGCCGAGCTGCCGCGGGGCGAGCGCGAGCAGGCGCGCGGCGAGCAGGGCCTCGCCGAGCGCAGCGTCGCTCATCCGAACAGTTCCTCCACCGCCCGGTCGATCCGCGCGGTCGAGCCGGTCTCGTCGAGCACGTCGCGGCGCAGCCGATGGCGCAGCGCCATGGGTGCTACCGCGACGAGGTGTGCGCGGCGGACGCCCTTCGCGCCTTCCAGCGCAGCGAGCGCGCGGGCCGCCCGCATCAGGGTCAGTTCCCCGCGCAGCCCGTCGGCGCGGACCGCCTGGCACAGCCGTGCCGCATCGTGGAGCAATTCGTCGGGCACGGTCATCGTCGCAAGCTTCTTCTGCCCGCGCGCGATCCGGCGCAGGACCTTGTCGTCCTCCGCCTGCCAGTCCGCGGCAAAGGCGTCGGCATCGCGTTCCTGCGCGGCGCAGCGGCGCATGATCTCGACCCGGCTGTCGATTTCTTCCGGTGTCCGCACCTCGACCGAAAGGCCGAAGCGGTCGAGCAGTTGCGGGCGCAATTCGCCTTCTTCGGGATTGCCGCTGCCGATCAGGACGAACTTCGCCCGGTGCCGCACCGACAGCCCCTCCCGCTCGACCGTGTTCTCGCCCGATGCGGCCACGTCGAGCAGCAGGTCGACCAGGTGATCCTCGAGCAGGTTGATCTCGTCGATATAGAGGAATCCGCGATGGGCCTTGGCCAGCAGGCCCGGCTCGAACGCCTTCTCGCCGCTGCGCAGCGCGCGTTCGAGGTCCAGCGCGCCGACCACGCGATCCTCGGTCGCACCCAGAGGCAGGTCGACGAAGGGCACCGGCGCCTTGCGGCTGCGCGAAGAGGTGCAGGGGTCGGGGCAGGTGCCGCTTTCCTCGGGCCGGCAACCGAAGCGGCAGCCCTCGACCATCGGGATCGGCGGGAGCAGCGCGGCGAGCGCGCGGGCGGCAGTAGATTTGCCGGTACCTCGGTCGCCGAACACCATGACTCCGCCAATGGCGGGATCGACCGCCGCGATCAGCAGCGCCTGCTTCATCTCGTGCTGGGCGACGATCGCCGAGAAGGGGAACCGGGCCATGTGTCAGCCTGTGTGGACAACCGCGACCGTCACCACAAGCGCAAATCGCTTACTTGCCGGGTGTGCCCAGTACCCGGTTCTTGACCGCGCGAGTGATCAGCCACACGCCGAGCAACACGGGCACGACCAGCAGGCCCACGGCGGAGTCCTTGCTCACCCCGAGCGCATCCTCGGGCAGGCCACCGAGTGCGTAGGCGATGAGGCCGATGAGGTAATAGCTCAGCGCAACCACCGAGAGCCCCTCGACCAGTTGCTGGAGGCGCACCTGCATCGAGATGCTGCGCTCCATCGAGTGGAGCAGCTCGGCGTTCTGGTTCTCGATCCGCGCCTCTATTCGAGCCCGTAGCAGCGACGAAAGCTGTTCGGTCCGCACCGCCAGCCGCTCGACCCGCTTGGTGATCGCCTCGCAGGTGTTCATCGCGGGCAGGAAGCGGCGCTGGGTGAAGTCGTCGAGCGACATGTAGCCGGGAATGGGTGCGCAGTTCAGCTGCGCCAGCCGTTCCTCGACCAGCCGGGCATAGGCGCGGGTCGCGTCCATGCGGAAACTGAGGCCGGTAGAAATGGTGGCCAGTTCGAGCGACAGCTCGGACAGCGATTCCATCAGCGTATCGTCGCGCTCTTCGCTGTTCGCCACGCGGTCGGCCAGATCCTTCAGCCGCCGTTCCGCCAGGTCGAGCCGCGGCCACGTCTCCTGCGCCATGGGCAGGCCGAGCAGCGCGCGGTTGCGATAATTGCCCAGTTCCTGCAGCCGCTGGACGTGGCGCGTAAGGTCGCGCGCGCCGGTGCCGTTGGCGGCGACCAGCAGCCGTCCATACCCGTCCGCGCCGAGCCGGAAATCGGACCACATCCGGATTGCCCCGCCGATGCGGCACGACACGAGTTCGTCGGTACTGACCGGCGCCGCGCGCAGCAGCGCCTTCGCCTGGTCGTCGGTCTCGGTCAGCCAGATGCGCGTGCTGCGCACGATATCGCCCGGCAGCGATTCGGCCCAGGCGATCGCTTCAGCGACTTCGGGATCGGCGGTCGGATCGATGAACAACGCGCCGTCGCTCCGCAGCGCGAACAGGGTGAGGCTGCTGCCTTCACTGTGCTTTTCCCACGCGAAGCGGATGCCGGGACGCACGGTTCCTTCGCGGTGCGAGGGATTGCCGATCGTGTCGCGGCGATCGGCGCGCTCCTCGATCGCGGCCAGCTCGGCCGGGCGGTCGGCCTCGTCGACGGTCACGACCCACTGCACGATCAGGCACGGCACGGGCAGGCTCGGCCAGCGGCGCAGGTGCATTTCGGCGACCGCGCGACGTCTCAGCTCGTGGTCTCTCATGCAAGGCTCCTCCCCGGGCACCCGCGCCGGAACCTGAGACCGGCCGATTCGCAGCTTATCACGATTTGCCCGGCGTACCGGGCCGCAAAAGTTCTTGACCGGCGCGAGGCGAAGCTGTCGGGTTCCGCCACCACCAGAGGGCCAGCCAGACGCGATGACCGATACCCTGCCGCTCCGCATGCGTTCCTGGCTGTTCGCCCCGGGCGACAGCGACCGCAAGATGACCAAGGCGGCCGAAGGGCCGGCCGATGTCGTCGTGTTCGATATCGAGGATGCGGTGGTCGCCGCCAACAAGCCGCTTGCACGACAAGCCATCCATGACTTTCTGAGTGCGAACGAGGCCCGCCGGGCGCGGCTTTGGGTGCGGGTCAATCCACTCGACGGGCCGTATACGCTCGACGATCTCGCCGCGGTCATGCCCGCGCGCCCCGGCGGCATCATGCTGCCCAAGGCCGCCGGTCGTCACGATGTCGAGCTGCTACACAATTATCTCGAGGCACTCGAGGCGGCCAACGGTATCCCGGTCGGATCGACGCCGGTAATCGCGCTGCTGACGGAAACGGCCGAGGGAATGCTCGCCACCGCGGGATACAAGGGCGCGCCGCGCCTCGCCGCGATGAGCTGGGGGGCGGAAGACCTCGCCGACTCGCTCGGTGCGATGAGCAACACCGAGGCCGACGGGCGCTATTCCTTCACCTTCGAGCTTGCCCGCAGCATGTGCCTGCTCGGCGCCGCGGCGGCCGGCGTGCCGGCGATCGAGACCATCCAGGCCGATTTCCGCGACCTTGCGGGCCTCAAGGCACGGGCCGAACTGGTCCGGCGCGGCGGCTATCGCGGAATGCTGGCGATCCATCCCGACCAGGTGCCGGTAATCAACGAGGCGTTTTCGCCCAGCGCGGCAGAAGTGGCCGAGGCGCGCGAGATCGTCGCGTTGTTCGCCGCCAACCCCGAGGCTGGCACGATCGGATGGAAAGGCGGCATGCTCGACCGCCCGCACCTGTCGCGCGCGCAGCAATTGCTGGCGCAGCTAGACGGTTAGCGCGGCGACCTCGGCCAGCACGCGATCGGCCCATTCCGGGCGGCAGATAAGCAAGTCCGGCATATAGGTATCGGCCTGGTTGTAGACCAGCGGCGTGCCGTCGGCGCGCGAGCAGTGCAGGCCGTGCGCGCGTGCGACGGCGACCGGTGCGCAGCTGTCCCATTCGTACTGGCCGCCGGTGTGGAGGTAGATGTCGGCCTCCCCGAGAACCACCGCCATCGCCTTGGCCCCGGCGCTGCCCATCGGCACGAGTTCGGCCCCTATCGCTTCCGCCACAGCGACCGCCTCTGCGGCAGGGCGCGTGCGGCTGACGACCATGCGCGGAGGGTCGTTCGCCGGCGCCAAGACGCTGGGCGTATCGCTGCGCAGGACCAGGTCGAGGCCCGGCAGGGCAACCGCGCCGATTTCGGCCACGCCGTCGATGGCGAGCGCCACATGCACCGCCCAGTCGGTCCGCTCCTCGCCGTATTCGCGGGTGCCATCGACCGGATCGACGATCCACACCCGTTGCTTCGTCAATCGCACCCGATCGTCCCGCTCCTCCTCGCTCAACAGCCCGTCGTCGGGCCGCGCTGCGCGCAGTTCCTGGCACAGGAACCGGTTTGCGGCGCTGTCTCCCGCCGCGCCCAGCGCTATGGCATCGTGATCGCCCCCGTCGCGTACGTCGAGCAGGATACGCCCGGCGGCACTGGCAAGATGGGCAGCGAGCTCTGCGTCGGTCATTTGAGTGGCAGGATCGCGCGGATGATGTGTTCGGCGGCCTCTTCCGGGGTCATCTCGACCGTGTTCACCCGAATGTCCGGATTTTCCGGCGCCTCGTAGGGGCTGTCGATCCCTGTAAAATTCTTGAGGTCGCCGGAACGCGCCTTCTTGTAGAGGCCCTTCACGTCGCGCGCCTCGGCCACGTCGAGCGGGGTGTCGACGAAGATCTCGACGAACTCACCCTCGGGCAGCATCGCGCGCACCATCTCGCGTTCGGCGCGGAACGGGCTGATGAACGCAGTCAGCACGATCAGGCCGGCGTCGGTCATCAGCCGCGCGACCTCGCCGACGCGACGAATGTTCTCGATCCGGTCGGCCTCGGTAAAGCCGAGGTCCTTGTTCAGGCCGTGACGCACGTTGTCGCCGTCGAGCAGGAAGGTGTGGCGATTCATCAGGTTGAGCCGCTTTTCTACCTCGTTGGCGATGGTCGATTTGCCGGAACCGGACAGGCCGGTGAACCACAGCACGCGCGGCTTCTGGTTCTTGAGGCTGGCGTGGGCCTCGCGACCGATGTCGGTCGGCTGCCAGTGGACGTTCTGCGCCCTGCGCAGGCTGAAGTGGAGCATGCCCGCCGCCACGGTGCGGTTGGTCAGCTTGTCGATCAGGATGAAACCACCCAAGGTTCGGTTACGGGCGTAAGGCTCGAACACTATCGGCCGGTCTGTCGCCAGCTCGGCCACCCCGATTGAGTTCAGCTCGAACGTCTTGACGGCGAGCTGCGCGCCCACACCGGCTGGATCGTTGACGTTGATCTCGTACTTCGGTTGCTGGACCGTGGACGAGACGGTCTGCGTGCCCAGCTTCAGCCAGTACGCGCGACCCACGTGCATCGGCGCGTCGTCCATCCACACCAGCGTCGCTTCGAACTGGTCGGAGACCTCCGGCGGAGCGTCTGCTGCGGCGATCACATCGCCGCGCGAACAATCGACCTCGTCGGCGAAGCACACCGTGACAGACTGGCCCGCGACGCCTTGGTCGAGGTCGCCGTCCATCGTGACGACGCGCGTTACCGTGGTGGTCTTGCCCGAGGGCAGGACGCGCACCGTATCGCCCGGTGCAATGGTGCCGCTGGCGATCAGGCCGGAGAAGCCACGGAAGTCCAGATTGGGTCGGTTGACCCACTGCACCGGCAGGCGGAACGGCTTGTCCTGGTTGACGCCGCCCTGGACCTCGACCGTCTCCAGATGGTCGATCAGGACCGGGCCTGAATACCACGGCATGGAGGTGGAGGCGGCGGTGATGTTGTCGCCCTTCAGTCCCGATATCGGGATCGCGGTGAACTGCTCGATGCCGATGCTATCGGCGAATTCGGCATAGTCGGCGACAATCGCATCGTAGCGTTCCTGGTCGTAATCGATCAGGTCCATCTTGTTGACCGCCAGTACCAGGTTGCGGATGCCGAGCTGGTGGCACAGGAAGCTGTGGCGCCGGGTCTGGGTCAGCACGCCCTTCCTTGCATCGATCAGGATCACCGCGAGGTCGGCGGTGCTCGCACCGGTGACCATGTTGCGGGTGTATTGTTCGTGCCCGGGGCAGTCGGCGACGATGAACTTGCGTTTCTCGGTCGCAAAAAAGCGATAGGCGACGTCGATGGTTATGCCCTGCTCGCGCTCGGCCGCGAGACCGTCGACCAGCAGCGCGAAGTCGATCTCCTGCCCCTGCGTGCCGACGCGCTTGCTGTCGCTCTCGAGCGCCGCGAGCTGATCCTCGAAGATCATCTTCGAATCATAGAGCAGTCGTCCGATCAGGGTCGACTTGCCGTCGTCCACACTGCCGCAGGTGATGAACCGAAGCATGGTCTTGTTCTGATGCGCCGCGAGGTAGGCGTCGATGTCCTCGGCGATGAGCGCGTCGGTACGGTAGTTTGCCTCCGCGTCCATCAAAAGTACCCCTCCTGCTTCTTCTTTTCCATCGAGGCGTCGCCCGCATCGCGGTCGATCGCGCGGCCCTGGCGCTCGGAGGTGGTGGTGAGCAGCATTTCCTGGATCACGGCGGTCAGCGTCGCCGCCTCGCTCTCGACCGCACCGGTCAGCGGATAGCAGCCGAGCGTGCGGAACCGGATCGAGCGCATGACCGGCTCCTCTCCCTCGCGCAGCGGGAAGCGCTCGTCGTCGACCATCAGCAGCAGCCCGTCCCGCTCGACGGTCGGGCGCGGGGCGGAGAAGTAGAGCGGGACGATCTCGATCCCTTCCAGGTGGATGTATTGCCAGATGTCGAGCTCGGTCCAGTTCGAGATCGGGAAGGCGCGGATGCTCTCGCCCTTGGCCTTGCGGGCGTTGTACAGATTCCATAGCTCGGGGCGCTGGTTCTTCGGGTCCCAGCCGTGGGTCGCGGTGCGGAAGCTGAAGACGCGTTCCTTGGCGCGGCTTTTCTCCTCGTCGCGCCGGGCGCCGCCGAAGGCCGCGTCGAAACCGTATTTGTCGAGCGCCTGCTTGAGCCCCTCGGTCTTCCACATGTCGGTGTGGAGCGGCCCGTGGTCGAACGGATTGATCCCGCGCGCGATCGCCTCGGGGTTCTGGTAGACCAGCAGTTCCATCCCGGCATCGCGCGCCGCCTTCTCGCGCAGTTCGTACATTGCCTTGAACTTCCACGTGGTATCGACGTGGAGCAGCGGGAACGGTGGCGGCGACGGATAGAAGGCCTTTTTGGCCAGGTGCAGCATCACCGCGCTGTCCTTGCCGACCGAATAGAGCATGACCGGCCGCTCGGCCTCGGCCACGACCTCGCGCATGATGTGGATGCTCTCGGCCTCGAGCCGCTGGAGGTGGGTCAGGTTCATCAGCTACCCTGAAGGATGATGGGGTGCGGACATACCGCCAAGTTTCGCACGCTCAAGCCCGCCGGAGGCTTGAATTGCTGACATGGCAGATGGTTTTGCTTGGCGGGCGCCTCAGGCGAAGGTCGCGCTGGCCTCCATCGCGAGCTCGCCGCGATCGTTGCGCGCCCACAACGAGAGGCCCTCGCGGCTGTCGGCGGCCTCCAGGTGGAATGTCTGGTCGACGAACAGCGGGGCAAGCCCGCGAAAGGCGAATGTGGCGAGCCGCCAGTCTGGCCGCAGGCGTGCCGCCAGTCCCTGCAGCAGCGTCGCGGTCAGGGGGCCGTGAACGACGAGGGCGGGGTAGCCCTCGACCCCCGTCGCATAAGGCGCATCGTAATGGATGCGATGCCCGTTGAAGGTCAGCGCGGAATAGCGGAACAGCAGCGGGGCATCGGGATGGACCGGCTCGCTAAATTGTGCGGGCGGCGCGGGTTTGCCGAGTGGAGCGGGGGCTCCGGGTACCGGGTGGGCCCGGTAGACGAGGTCCTGCTCCTCCTCGATGGCGATGACACTGCGCTGCGAGATCGTGTGGCGCAGCGTCACGAACACCAGCGTCCCGCTGCGCCCGGCCTTGCTTTCGATCGATAGGATTTCGCTGCGCTTCTCGGCAAGGGCGCCGATCACCAACGGCGTGTGATAGGCTAGGCGGCTGCCCGCCCACATCCGTCGCGGCAGCTCCACCGGCGGCAGAAACCCGCCCCGGCGGGGGTGGCCATCCTCGCCGACTTCGCTCTGGCGCACGGCGGGATTGAAGAACAGCCATTGCCAGCCGGGCGGCAGCGTATCGCCGTCGCCGGGCGGCGAGGGCAGGTCGAGCGTGGCGGCGAGTTGGGCCACGCGCGGTGCCCAGATATCCTCCGCCACGGCCTCGCTGCGGCCGACCCAGGCCGCCCAATCGTCGCTCATCGCCGCATCAGACGTTGGCGTTCTTCTTCACCGTGATGACCTGCGGATAGGTGAATTCGAGCAGGCCTTCCTTGCCGTATTCCGCGCCGAAGCCCGATTGCTTGTGCCCGCCGAACGGGGTGAAGGGCGAGAGGTGGAGGTATTCGTTGATCCACACGGTGCCGGTCTCGAGCTGCTCGGCGATCTTGACCCCGCGCTCGGTGTCCTTGGTCCAGACCGCGCCGGCGAGGCCGTATTCCGAGTTATTCGCGCGTGCGATCACTTCCTCGTCGCTCGAGAACTTCATCAGCGGCATGACCGGGCCGAATTGTTCCTCGGCCACGATCCGCGCATCCTCGGGCGGATTGTCGAGGATGGTGATCGGCACGTAGTAGCCGGTGCCCGAGGGGTCGCCCGCGTCACCGCCGGTGAGGAACTTGTAGCCGTTGTCCTTGGCATCCTGGATCAGCTCGAGCACGCGCTCGTACTGCTTGCGGTTCTGGATCGGCCCGACGCCGGTGCCCTGCTCGGACCCGTCGCCGACCTTCACTGTCTTGGCATAATCCGCGATGGCCTTGCTGAGGTCGTCGTAGATGTCCTCGTGGATGTAGACGCGCTTCGCGGCGACGCAGATCTGGCCCGCGTTGGAAAAGCTCGACCAGAACAGCTGTTCAGCGACCTTTTCGACATCGGCATCGGGCAGGACGATCGAGGCGTCGTTGCCGCCCAGCTCGAGCGTGATGCGCTTCAGGTCCTTCGACGCGCCTTCCATGATCTTCTTGCCGGTCGCGGTCGAGCCGGTGAAGGTGATCTTGTCGATATCGGGATGCTCGGTGATCAGCGGCCCGAGCGAATCCTCGCCGGTGATCACGTTGACCACGCCCGCCGGAACAGCGTCGGCGATCAGCTCGGCGATCCGCAGAGTCGTGAGCGGGGTGAAGGGCGAGGGCTTGAGCACGATCGTGCAACCCGACAGCATCGCGGGCACGATCTTCTGCACCGCCATCATCACCGGGAAGTTCCAGGGCACGATCCCGCCGACCACGCCCACCGGCACGCGGCGCGTGCGGCTGAGGCGGGTGTCCGAATCCTCGTTGATCTCGTCCTCGATATCGAGCGTCGCCTGCGCACCGGCCATCATCGAGGCGCCGATGATCTCGCCCATCGCCTGCTGGTGCGGCTTGCCCTGTTCGGCGGTCAGCAGCCGGTGCAGTTCGTCGGCGTTTTCCTTGATGATGCCAGACACCTTCTGGATCGCTGCGCGGCGTTCCGCGATCGGGGTCTTCGACCAGGTCTTGAATGCACGCCGGGCGGCGGCGACGGCGGCGTCGAGCTCGTCCTTGCCGCACGACGGCACGCGGCCGATCACTTCCTCGGTGGCCGGGTTCACGACATCGAGCCACTGGCCATTGTCGGTCATCTTGCCGTCGATCAGGTTGCGGTAGTCGGTCATGCTCGTCTCTCCCGGGAATCGCGCTGGTGATGTGGCAAGATAGATAGCACGATGAAACTGGTCATTGTAAGGGTCCTGGTCAGTGCTCGGCGACCCATTCGCGCAGGCTACCGCGGCCCCGCTCGATACGGCCCGTCGCCCCGACAGGTTCCTCGCGCCCGTCAGTCAGCCATGCGATCGTCGCCGCGTCGTCGGGCATGACCGCGGCAAGCGTGCGGTTGCCCTCGGGCGTGCGCGCAACGATCGTACCGAGGCGCGGCGCGCCGTCGCGGCCGTAATGGACGGTGAAGGTCTCGATCGTCGCCGGACCCTCGTAGTCCTGGTCGAGCTCGGGCACCTCGCCTCGCGCCGCGTCGGCCTCGGCCTGGAAGTCGAACTCGTGCGGGAACGAGAGTGCCGGGTTCGGTGCGCTGGTCAGCACGATGCTGTGATTGTGCGTCGCATAGCCGCCGTTGGCGAACAGCAGCCCTGTGCCCGGCTCGGCACGCAGCTTCTCGACCATGCACGCAACCGCGTGGCTCATGTAGTTGCCGATCGGCCCGCCGCCGAAAGTAAGCCCGCCGAAGACCGTGGCGGGCCGCTCCACCGGCCAGCCGATCAGCCGCCGCGCCATCTTGGGCACGCAGGGGAAGCAGCTGTAGAGCTCGGCATGGTCGATATCCTCGACCGCGACGGCATTGAGTTCGAGCGCACGCCGGAGCGAAACCGCCATGCTGGGCGATGCTGCAAAGGTATCGCGTTCGAGGAAATCCTCGCTCTCGTGCGCCGCCGCGCCGTACCCGACAAAGACCAGCCGCTCCTCCGCCACCCCGCGCCGCCTCGCTTCGGCGAGGCTGGTGACGATGAAGGCAGCACCCTGGTTCACGCTCGAATTGGCGACCATCAGCTTGGTGTAGGGGTGCGCGATCGGGCGGTTGTCGACCGAAGGCGTCGCGATCTCTTCGGCCGCTCTGGCGGACCTGATCCAGGCCGAGGGATTGGCCGCTGCGATCTCGGAGAAGCGTGCCCAGATCGCCGCGCTTTCGCCCTGCGCCTCGGCGAGCGACTGGCCATAGGCGGCGCGACCGGCATTCTCGTAGAGCGGATAGACGTCGACCGGCACGGTCAGCCCGTAGCTCTGGCGGTAGCCGACCTTGCGGCGGTGCGCGGCGTCGCGCAGCGCGTCGGGCTTGCGGTCGGAACCTTCCGCGAGCGCCTTCGCGCGCGCCAGATGCGCCGCGGTGCGCAGGGCTTCGCCACCGGCGATGGCGCAGATCGCGCTTTCGCCCGCGCCGATGCGGTTTGCCGCGCGGTTCAGCAGCAGGATCGGACTGTCGCCGTTGGGGAGCGCGGTCTGGAACCGATGTTCGGGATTGGCACCCACGCCTTCAGCGACTGAATCGACCAGCGGGTTGAGATGCGGAAACGAGAGCTGGCTCACCAGCGCCAGCGAATCGCAGCCTGCAAGCCACCCGCCGCCGGCATCGGCATCGGCGGCCTTGAGCGCCGCGATCATCAGGCCGCCGGAATCCAGCCCCTTGTCAGGCTCGTCGGGCCGGTCGTTGACCTGCCCCACGCCGACGATCACCGGGGTCCGCTCGGGATCCAACGCCATCACCGCTCCTTTGTTGCCTCCCGCCATTGGTAGGGAAAGCGCAGCGGAAGGCAATGCGGCGAAAATGGTAAGGAGGTGGTGAGCCCTGCTGGGTTCGAACCAGCGACCTACTGATTAAAAGTCAGTTGCTCTACCGACTGAGCTAAGGGCCCAAACAACGCGTCTGGCGCTGGCCGGTCACCTAGGCAGGGGGCGGGGACGGGTCAAGCGGCGATCCAGTTGCGCGAGGGTCAGGGCGGTCACCGGGTCGCGCCAGTGCGGCGCGAGCATGCGCGCCGGACCGAGGACGAAGCCGCGTTCGCGGAAGCGCGGGTGCGGGACGACGAGATCGCCGCCGGCGAACGCCCCACCGTCCCAGACGACGATGTCGAGATCGAGCACCCGCGCGCTCCAGCGCTGGCCGCGTCGTCGGCCGAACTCGGCCTCGATTGCCTTCAGGTGCGTCAACAGCCCGCGGGGCGGGAGCTCGGTGTCGAGCATGGCGACCGCATTGGCATAACGGCGGCGCGAGGGGCCGAGCGGCGCGCTGGCAATGATTGGCGAGACTGCCACGAGGTCGCCGCAGTCCGCCAGTGCGGCCAGCGCGGCAAGCAAGACCTTGCGCGGGGCGCCAATCTTCGGGTGCGGGCGATTCGACCCGAGGCCTACCAGATAGCGGTGCACGAAGGTCTGGGTTGCCGGAACCATGCTGCCCGGCCTAGGCCGCTGCGATGGCTTTGCAAATGCCCCTCGCCGCCACCGAACCGCCGCGCGATTGCCCGCTCTGCCCGCGCCTCGTTGCGCTGCGCGAGGAACTGAAGATCCAGCATCCCGACTGGTGGAATGCGCCGGTGCCGGCCTGGGGCGACCCGCAGGGTTGGTTGGCGCTGGTCGGTCTCGCTCCGGGCAAGCACGGCGCGAACAGGACCGGACGGCCGTTCACCGGCGACTATGCGGGCGACCTGCTGTTTGCGACGCTGGCGAAGTTCGGGCTGACGCGCGGGACCTATCGCAGCGATCCGGCGGACGATCTGGCGCTCGAGGGCGCGATCATCATCAATTCGGTCAAGTGCCTGCCGCCGCAGAACAAGCCGACACCCGCCGAGGTCGCGACCTGCCGCCGGTTCCTTGCGGCGCAGGTCGGCGCGCTGCCGCACGTGCGCTTGTTCGTGGCGCTTGGCCGGATCGCGCACGACAGTTTCCTGACCGTGCAGGGTGTGCGCAAGGCGGACCATCCCTTCGGCCATGCCGCGCGGCACCGGCTGCCCGACGGGCGGCTGCTGATCGATTCCTACCATTGCAGCCGCTACAACACCCAGACCGGGCGGCTGACGGCAGAGATGTTCGAGCGGGTTTTCGAAGTGGCGCTGGCCGAGCGCCACGCGGGCTAGATATCCTCGCTGATCCGTCCGTAAAGCTGCGGGCGGCGATCGCGAAAGAACCCCATGCCCGCACGATGCGTGGCGGCCTGGGCGAGGTCCAGCGTCGCCACCAGCAAGCCGCTCTCCTCGCCGCCGAATTCGCACACGAGATCGCCCCATTCGTTGGCGATGAAGGAATGGCCGTAGAACCGCTGACCGTCCTCGGTGCCGATGCGGTTGGCTGCGATCACCGGCATGCAGTTCGACACCGCGTGACCCTGCATCGCACGGCGCCACATGCGGCTCGTATCGAGGTCGCTATCGTAAGGTTCGGAGCCGATGGCAGTCGGATAGAACAGAAGTTCCGCGCCCATCAGCGCCATCACCCGCGCGCATTCGGGATACCACTGGTCCCAGCAGATGCCGACGCCGATGCGTGTGCCCATCACGTCCCACACCTTGAACCCGTCGTTTCCGGGGCGAAAATAGTACTTTTCCTCGTAGCCCGGGCCGTCGGGGATGTGGCTCTTGCGATAAGTGCCCAGCACCTCGCCGCGATGGTCGATCATCGCGAGGGTGTTGTAGTAGTGGTGCCCGTCGCGCTCGAAGAAGCTGGTCGGGATCGCGATTTTCAGCTTCGCGGCCAGCCGGCGCATGGCGACGACCGAGGGATGTTCGAGCGTCGGGCGTGCGAGGGCGAAGCGCGCCTCGTCCTCCAGCTTGCAGAAGTACTCGCCGCTGAACAGCTCGGGCGGCAGCACGATCTCGGCCCCGCGCGCGGCGGCCTGCTCGACCAGCTCGCCCACGGCGGCGATGTTGTCCGCCTCGTCGGGCGCGTTGAGCGCCAGTTGCAGCGCGGCGACGGTGATGTCGGTCATGCCCGCCAGTTAGGGGCCACCGCCGCCGCGCGCAATGTTACGGTGCTTACGCTGCCTTGCGGAACAGCAGCGTCATGCGGTCGCTTTCGCCTTTGTCCTTCAGGTCCTCGCGCTTGGTGCGCAGGACCGGCGGCATTTCCCACACGCCCTCGGGATGGTCGGCGGTGTCGTTCGGGTTGGCATTGATCTCGCTCCGGCCGACCAGCTCGAACCCGGCGAGGCGCAGGATGTCGATCACGTCCTCCTCGCGCATGTAGCCCTTGCTGCCGTCAGTATAGCTCCACGGCGCATCGGCCTTGGCGCGGTGCTGCTCGATGCCGAGCAGGCCGTCGTCCTTGAGCAGGACATGCATCGCCTTCAGCTCGCTGTCGGCGACATTGCGCCCTTGGAGATTGTGCATCATGCGCGGCACGATGATGCGGTCGAATGTGCCCTTCTGGTCCTCCGGCACGCCGTCGAGGGTGTAGGCGGCGAAGCGATCGGCAGCCAGTCCGGTAAAACCGGCGACATCGGCAGGGAACTTCGCCGCCGCCGCGCGCAGGCGTTCCTGCGCCGCCGCGTCGCCGACCACTGTCGAGGAGAAGAACAGCCCCACCAGTTGCCCTTCGCCGCCGAGGTAATGGCCGAGCAGGCGCGAGAACCATTGCCCGCCCGGCGCGTATTCGCCGACCTTCATGTCGGGGGCGATCTTCCAGAAGGCGAGCGTATCGGCCGGGTGGCGGAAGGCGTCGCGCGCGCGGTCCTCGGCGCGGGTCGGGTGGTTGATAGCGCCCGAGAGCGCCTCGCCGTGCTGGGCGAGGAAGGCGGCGGTGTCGGTCGTTGGAGCCTGCGCAGCGGCGGGGCTGGCGGCGAGGATGGCACAGCCGATGGCGGCGGCAAGCAAACGCATGATTCTCTCCCTTGAAAGCGTCGCCGCACTCTAGGCGGCGGCGGGGCGATGACAAGGCCGCCCGCGCTCCCTATCTGGCCGGCAAAGGAGAAAATGATGGAACAGGCGATCGTTGCAGGCGGGTGCTTCTGGTGCACCGAGGCGGTGTTCCGCGACGTGGTCGGCGTGAGCGAGGTCGAGAGCGGCTACATCGGCGGGACCAAGGCCGACCCGACCTACAAGGAGGTGTGCAGCGGCAGCACCGGCCATGCCGAGGCGATCCGGGTGACGTACGATCCGGCGGTGCTGTCCTACGGCGACCTCATCGACGTGTTCATGGGCACGCACGACCCGACGCAACTGAACCGCCAGGGCGGCGATATCGGCACGCAGTATCGCAGCGCGATCTTCCCGCTGGACGAAACCCAGCGCGCCAAGGCGGAGGCTGGCATCACGCGGTGGAACGACGAGCACCCGGGCCAGCAGGCCGTGACCACGATCGAGGGCCCGGCCCAGTGGTATCCGGCCGAGGACTACCACCAGGAATACTGGGAAGGCGAAGGCCAGCGAAACCCCTACTGCCTTGCGGTGATCCCGCCCAAGCTGCAGAAACTGCGCAAGAGCTTCGCGGCGAAGGTGAAGGCCGAGGCCTAAGCTCGCCAGCGGGAGACGAAGAACCCGTCGAGACCACCTTCGCTGGCCAGCATACCGGGATCGGTGCGGAGCCAGCCTTGGGTGGTCGGCGCGAGGCTGGCGGGGAGTTCGTCGCGAGCTATCGGTAGCGGATCGAGCCGGACGGTTGCCGTTTGCGCATCGCCCTCCTCGCGTTCGAGCGAGCAGACCGCGTAGACCAGCACGCCGCCCGGCTTCAGCCATTCCTGCGCCTTGGCCAGCAGCGCGGCCTGGAGTTCGACCATCTCGGCAGTCTGGCGTGGACCCACGCGGTGGAGCACGTCGGGGTGGCGGCGGGCGGTGCCGGTGGCGGTGCAGGGCGCGTCCAGTAAAATGGCGTCGAACTGGTGCTTCGGCTCCCAGATAAGCGCATCGGCGCGCACGATCCCGGCCTTGAGCCCGGTGCGCTTGAGGTTGTCGCGCAGCAGTTCCAGTCGCCGCTTCGAGACATCGAGCGCCGTCACGTTCCATCCTGCGGCGGCGAGTTGCAGCGTCTTGCCGCCCGGCGCGGCGCAGAGGTCGAGCACGTGGCGACCCTCCCCCGGCCCGAGCAGGCGCGCCGGGAGCGAGGCGGCGAGGTCCTGCACCCACCAGGCGCCGTCCTTGAAGCCCGGCAGCTTCTCGACATTGGCGCCGCGCGGCAGGCGGATGTGGCCCGGCGCGAGGCTGTCGCCGCCGAGCTGGTTGGCCCAGTGCGCGGTTTCCGACCAGTCGCGCAAGGCCAGGTCGAGTGGCGGCGGTTCGGCGAGCCCCGCCGCGATGGCATCCGTGCGTTCGCCCCAGCGCGCGGCGACGTCGGCGGGCAGGGTGGGGGCGGCGGGCAGGCGCGCTTCACGCTTGGTCAGGGTCGAGAATACGCCATGCGCCAGCCGCCGTGGGCCACCGCCAAGGAGGTCAAGCCCGGTCGCCACCACCGCATGCGGCGGGGTGCCTAGGCGGAGCCACTGCGCCAGCATCAGCCGCAGGACCATACGCGGCTTGGCATCGTGCGGGAGCGGCTTGGCGGTAGCGCTGTCGATCAGTGCATCGAGGTCGACTAGCCAGCGCAGCGCCTCGGTCGCGATCGCGCGGGCGAGCGCCTTGTCTTCGAACTTGCGCACGTCGCCGGTTGCCGCGCCGAAGGCCTGATCAAGCGTCTCGCCCCGGCGCAGCACCGAATCGAGCAGGCGAAGCGCGGCGCGGCGCGCGTGGATTCCGGTGGGATCGGCCATGCCGCGCCCTAGCGATGCTTGAATGCGCGCGCCAGTGCGCGCATCTTGCCATCATGAAGCGCGCGACCCAACGCCCTGCCGGTTTCCAGAAGCCTGCCCACTGGACGAGCGAGCCGCCGCCGAGGCCCGCGCCGCCGGAAGTCGACGAGGAACTCAGTCCGACCCGCTACGGCGACTGGGTCCGCGACGGGATCGCGGTGGATTTCTAGAGCGGGCGGAATTCCACCTTCAGTCCGTCCTTGGGCTTGGGAATCGGCCACGGCTGCCATTCGGGGGCATAGCCCGGTTCGATTGCGATGGAATAGCGTGTCAGGATCTGCGCCATCAGCACCTTCACCTGCATATAGGCGAAGTGGAGGCCCAGGCACATGTGCGCGCCGCCGCCGAAGGGAACCCACGCATACTTGTGCCGCGCTTTCACAGCCTCGGGCGTGAAGCGCAGCGGGTCAAAGCGCGTGGGATCGGGCCAGTATTCCTCCATCATGTGGACATACTGCGTGTTGATCCCGACCTGCGTCCCGGCCGGGATGCGATAGCCGGCGTACTCGAATTCCCGCAGCGCGCGGCGCGGCGTGGAGGGCACCGGCGAGATCATCCGCAGCGATTCCTTGAACGCCATCTCGGTCAGTTCGAGCTTGCCGAGGTCGTCGTAGGCAATGTCGCTCGCCCCGCCGGTGACGGCGACGATCTCGGCGCGCAGCCTGTCCTGCCAATCGGGATGCTTCGCGAGCAGCCAGATCAGCGAGGTCGCGCTGCTTGTGATGGTGTCGTGCGCGGCCATCATCAGGAAGTTCATGTGATCGACGACCTCGTCGACCGGCAGCAGGCTACCGTCCTCCCGGGTCGCGGTGGCGAACTGGCTGAACATGTCCTGCCCGCCGCCCTCGGCGCGGCGGCGGTGCGTTTCGCGGGTGAAGTAGTCGACCAGGAACTCGCGCCCCTGCACGCCCTTGCGCATCTGCGTGAACGGCAGCGGCTTGCGGATCGGCGCGACCGAGGCCTGGACCATGTCGACGAAGGCCTGGTTGATCCGGTCCGCCTCGGGGCCCCACGGTATCCCGATGAAGCTGTCGGCGGCGAGGTCGAGCGTCAGCTGCTTGATCGCCGGATAGAACTGCATCGGCTTGCCGCCCCAGTCCTTGACCACCCGCGCGATGCCGCTGTTGAGGCTGCCCGAATAGTGCCGCATCGGCCCCGGTTTGAACGCGATCGACAGCGCGCGCCGATCCATCCGGTGATGATCGAAGTCGATCAGCATCAGCCCGCGCGGGAACAGCTTGTCGAGGATCGGACCCCAGCCCTGTTCGCTGGAAAAGATCTTGTCGCGGTCGAACAGCACCAGTTCGTTCGCCTCGGGCCCGACCAGCGCGACGTTCCAGCCGCCGAAGGCGCGGTTCTTGTAGACCGGGCCGTAGGTGGCGATCATCCGCCGGGTGAAGCCGTGGGGATCGGCCAGCATCTTGAAGGTGTTGCCGATCACCGGTGCGCCGGCCTCGCCCGGAATATGGTCGAGCGCGTCGGCTGGGAGGCGCTCGCTCCAGTGGCGCGGACGCGCCGGTTCGGGAGCATTCGGGGCGAGATCGGGTGCTGCGAGCGTGGCCATGGTCACTCCTTACCTACACGAGTGTAAGTAATTCGTGACGCTAAATCCAGCCCGACAATTCGCGCCGCACGATCGTCTCCAGCATGGCCATGCCGGGCTCCGAGGTATTGAGGCAGGATAGCGCGGCGTAGCTCTCGCCGCCCGCCTCGAGGAAGGTCTCGCGCCCCTCCATCGCGATTTCCTCCAGCGTCTCGAGACAATCGGCCGAGAAGCCGGGCATGGCGACCGCCATACGCTTCGTCCCGCCGCGGGCCTCGGCTTCGAGCGTGGTGTCGGTCGCGGGTTCGAGCCATTTCGCGCGACCGAACCGCGACTGGAAGGTGGTGACGACACGCAAGGCAGGGCGGGCCAGCTCGTCCTCGAGCAGCCGCGCGGTCTTGCGGCAATGGCAATGGTAGGGGTCGCCTAGGTGGAGCGTGCGTTCGGGCATGCCGTGGAAGCTCAGCAGCAGCACCTCGGGCACGAACGCGAGCGCGTCGATCTGGCGGCCGAGATCGGCTGCCAGCGCACCAATGTAGGCCGGGTCGTCGTGATAGGGCGGCAGAGTTCGCAGCGACGGCTGCCAACGCATTTTCCGCAGGGCGTCCCCAGCGTTGTCCACAACGGTGGCGGTCGTGGCCGCACAATATTGCGGGTAGAGCGGCGCGAGCAGGATACGCTCGCAGCCTGCTTCCATCAGCGCCTTGAGCCGGTCGCCGATGGCTGGCTGGCCGTAGCGCATGGCCCAATCCACCCGCACGCCCTCGCCGAGCCGCGCCTGCAGCGCCTGGGCCTGCTGGCGCGTGATGACGGCGAGCGGCGAGCCGTCCTTCATCCACACCTTGCCATAGGCCTGCGCTGATTTCTGCGGCCGGGTGTTAAGGATCACCCCGCGCAGGATCGGCTGCCACAGCAGAGCGGGGATTTCGACCACGCGGCGGTCGGAGAGGAATTCGGCGAGGTAACGCCGCACCGCGCCGAACTCGGGCGCCTCGGGCGTGCCCAGGTTGACCAGCAGCGCGCCCACGCCGCCGCTGCGCGCTGGCGGGTGCTGCGGTGGCAGCGCTTGTTCCTGCCAGGTCACAGCCCCTCCGACAGCAAGGGCAGGCGGCGCAGGCGCAGACCGGTGGCGGAATGGAGCGCATTGGCGATCGCGGGCGCGGCCACCGCGACGCCCAGTTCGCCCGGATCGAACGGCGCATGGTCGCCGTCGAGAAAGGTCACCGCAATCTCGGGGCAGTCGGCAAGGCGGGGCAGGGCAAGATCTCCGAGCCGCCCGGACAGCGGCAGGCCGTCGAGATAGCCGGTCGAACTGCCCGTCGCCAGCGCCATTCCTAATATCAGCCCGCCCTCGATCTGCTGGCGGGCGAGGTCGCGGTTAACGATCCGCCCGATGTCGACCGCTGCCGAGAGCCGCAGCACCCGCACGCCGCCCTCACCTGCGCGCGCGGTGGCAATGCAGGCGATCCGCCCCTCGGCCGATCCCAAGGTCATGCGATGGCAGGCAAGCCCCTGGCCGCTCTGGTCGCGCCCGGCATCCCATTGCGCCAGCCGCGCTGCGGCCTGGAGGCAAGCGACCATACGGGGATCGTCGCCGAGCATGGCAATGCGATAGCCGAGTGGTTCGCGTGCCGCGCGGCTCGCCAGTTCGTCGACGAAGCTTTCGGTCATGAAAGCCGCGATCGCATCCGCGCCGCCGCGCATCCGGCCTGTTGGGAGCCGGACATTCACGGGGACGTGGTCGATCGCGACGTTGGGAATGGCGTAAAGCGGCACCGCCCCCTCGAGTGCCAGTGGGTCGGCCTCGCCCGAGGTGGCCTCGATCGCGGCGGCGGGCGTGAGATTGTCGAACAGCCGCGCGCCCATTTCGCGCATGGTCGGCGGCATGGCGACGCGGGCACGCCAGGCGGCGACGCTGCCGTCGCTGGCGGTCTTCGCCGAAAGCAGTGCCTTGGCGGGCGCGCGCGGACGACCGGCAAGCGCCTCCTGCCAGCGCGACCAGACCAGCTGCACGGGACGGCCAACTTCGCGCGCAATCGATGCAACCTCGATCGCATGGTCATGCTCCAGCCGCCGGTCGAAGCTGCCACCAGCGGGCATGGGATAGAGCACCACGTCCTCGACGTTCAGCCCGACCGCTTTCGCGGCCGCTTCGCGCGCCTGCTCGGGTGCCTGGCTGGCGAGCCACAGTTCGAGCTTGCCGTCCGCGAGGCGCGCGGTGGCGCTGGCGGTTTCCAGCGTCGCGTGGAGCGCCGGTGCGATTTCGTAGCTGACGGTCAGGCTCGGCTCGCCCATCGCGCTGTCGCCGTCGCCGCGTGTCGCGATCCGCACTGCATCGCCTTCTGTCAGTCCGCGTTCGAGCCGGGCGTCGATCATTTCGCTGTCGAGCGGGCCGGTAACGGTAAAGCGCGCTTCCATCCGGTCGAGCGCCTGCTCGGCTGCCCACCAGTTCTCCGCCACCGCGGCAAGCCAGCGCTTGCCCTTCACTAGCGCAACCAGACCCGGCGTCCGGCGCGATTCGAGATGAGTCAGCTCGCCTGCGGGAAGCGGCGCGTGGCGAATGGCGGCATAGACGATGCCCGGTAGGCGCACGTCGCCAGCGAACAGGTAGGTGCCGTCAACCTTGGCGGGGGCATCGAGCCGGGCAAACGCCGCTGGCTGCCCCGGTTCGGCAGGCGTCCGATCACGCGGCGGCTCGGTGCGCAGCGGTGGTGGGTCGGGAGGATCGTAGGCGCTGGCTTCCTCCGCCAATTCGCCGAAGCGCACGCGGCGATCGCCGAGCGTCACGAAGCCTTCCGCCGCCTCGCATTCCTCCCACGCGGCGTTCCACCGGTCCGCGGCGGCCATGCACAGCATCGCCCGCGCCGCCGCCGCCGCCGCGCGTGCCGGTGCCTCGTAGGCGGCGAGCGAGGTTCCGGCGGCGGTTGAGGTGAAGCGAGACAATTGCGCGAACCGTTCGGCGATCACCGCCTCCTCGCCCTGCGCCGCGCCGGCGAGGAACGGCATCCATAGCGGCGCCCAGTGCGAGGCGAGCGGGACGTTGGCATAGGCCCCGCTCACCGGAGCAGGCTCGACGGCGACCTGGCGCCAGTCCGCGCCAAGCTCCATCGCGACGATCTGCGGGATCAGCGTGGTCACCCCCTGGCCCATCTCGAGCTGCGGCACGGCCACCGTCACCACCCCGTCGCGACCGATCTTGAGCCAGGCACCGAAGGCATGTTCGCCCTCGCCGGGCTGGAGTGGTGCGTCGTAGCGGCGGGGCATCAGACCCCAGGCGACCAGCAGGCCGCCGCCGACCGCGGCGCCGACCAGCAGCCCCCGGCGCGTCACCTGCATCGTCAGCCGAGCCCGAGCCTGCCCGCCAGATCGCGGGCGATGGCGGCAAAAGCCTCCGCTTCCGGCCCATCACCGGCAGCAGGCGGGGAACCGGCATCGCCCGCCTCGCGGATTGCCAGCGTCAGCGGGATACGACCGAGGAACGGCAGGTCCATGGCTGCCGCGGCCGCCTCGACGCCGCCGCGCCCGAACGGATCGCTCACCTCACCGCAGTGCGGGCAGGCGTAGCCGGCCATGTTCTCGACCAGCCCGAGCAGCGGCACACCGCCGCTCTGGAACAGTTGCAAGGCGCGCTGGGCGTCGATCAGCGCCAGGTCCTGCGGCGTCGAGACGATAACCGCCCCCGCCGGCTTGTGCTTCTGGAGCATCGAGAGCTGCACGTCGCCCGTGCCCGGGGGCAGGTCGACCAGGATCAGTTCGGCCTCGCCCCAGTGCGCGTCGATCAGCTGGCCCAGCGCATTGCCCGCCATCGGCCCGCGCCAGGCGAGCGCCTTGCCCGGATCGACCAGGTGGCCCATCGACAGCACGGGCACGCCCCAGCGGCTTTCGACCGGGACCAGCTTGCCGTCCTCCGCGAACGGGCGCTCGCCCGCGTTGCCCAGGATGGTGGGCTGCGACGGGCCGTATATGTCGGCGTCGACCAGTCCGACCTTGTGCCCCATCTTCGCCAGCGCGACCGCGAGATTGGCGGTGAGGGTAGACTTTCCGACCCCGCCCTTGCCCGATCCGATCGCCACGATCCGCCGCTGCGGGCGGTCGGCAGTCATCGCCACGCGCACATCGGAAACCTCCGGCACCTCGCCCAGCACGTCGCGAACGGCGGCTTCGAGGCCGCCGCGCGCATCGCCCGCAAGCCCGGTCACGTCGAGTACGACGGTCACCCGTCCTTCCTTCGTGGTCAGGGATTGTACCCGCGCCGCCACCGATGCGGGCAGGCGTGCTTTCAGCGCCTCGTCGTCCATCGCGCGGTCCCTAGCACCAAAATCCGGGGTGCAACCCCTGTTTTTCCCGCAAGCGCCCCCTATAAAGATCGGCATGGACATGATGGACGGTTTCAGGAAGCGGATCGGACTGGCGATGGCTGGCAAGAGCCCGTGGGGATCGGGCGGCAAGGGCGAGGACGGAGAAACGCCGGCATCGGGTGAAAATGGCGCCGACGGCGAACCGACCCGATCGAAGGGCCCGCGCAACCCCTGGCTGCCCCCCGCTGACGGGCCGCGCCGTGCGGCCAATATCGAGGACCTGTTCAAGCAGCGCGGGCCGGAAGGTCCGCGCCGTAGTGGCGGCGGCCCGCGCGGGCCGAACTTCCGCCTGCCCGAGCGGCCCGACGGCAAGAGCTGGCTGCCGGTGCTGATAGTCGGCGTCGTCGCGATCGGATTGCTGTTCTCGATGTTCCACCTGGTCGAGCCGCGCCAGCAGGCGGTGGTGACGACGCTGGGCAAATATTCGCGCACGCTGACGCCGGGCCTGAACATGACGCTGCCCTGGCCGATCCAGTCGGTCGACAAGGAGAACGTCGAGGAAATCCGGCTGCTGCGCATTCCCGAAGGCGACGAGCAGAAGCTCGTCCTGACGGGCGACCAGAACCTGGTGGACCTGTCCTATATCGTGCGCTGGAACATCAAGGACCTGAAGCAATACAAGTTCCAGCTCGCCGATCCGGTGCTGACCGTGACCGAGGTTGCCGAATCCGCGATGCGCGCCGCTGTTGCCGAGCAGACGCTCGACGATGCTTTCTCCGGCGCTGGCCGCGCCGAGATCGAGGAGCGGGTCAGCAGCCGGATGCAGGCCCTGCTCGACGCCTATCGCGCTGGAATACAGATTCAAGGCGTCGAGATCGCCAAGACCGACCCGCCGGGCGAGGTCAACGACGCGTTCCGTGACGTGTCGGTGGCCGAGCAGGACGCCAATGCGGCAATGAACCGCGCGCGCGCGACCGCACAGCGCATCCTCTCGCAGGCCGAGGGCGAGACCGAGGCGTTCGACAAGGTGTACGAACAGTATCGCCTCGCACCCGAAGTCACCCGCCGACGCCTTTATTACGAGACTATGGAGCGCGTCCTGAGCCAGACCAACAAGACGATCGTCGAGACCGGCGGGGTCAGCGCCTACCTGCCGCTGCCCGAATTGCAGCGACGCGCGCAGCAGGCTTCGCCGACTCCGGCAAGCCCGGCCACGCCCGCCACTCCGCGCAGGGAGGGACAGTAAACCATGTGGCAGACGCACAAGTACTCGATCATGGCCGTCCTCGGGCTGGCCGTTGTCGCCTTGACCAGCGTGGTCGTGGTGCCGGAACACGAGCAGGCGGTCGTCATCCGCACGGGTGAGCCGGTTCGGATCATCAACATGTTCCGCGCCGACCAGGCTTATGGCCAGACCGGCGCGGGCGTCTCGTTCCGCGTCCCGCTGATCGAAACCGTCCAGCGGCTCGACAAGCGGGTGCTCAGCGTCAACATGCAGCCGCAGGAAGTCCTGACCAGCGACCAGCAGCGCCTGCGCGTCGACGCCTATGCCAGCTTCCGTATTATCGATCCTATACAGACGGTGCAGGCAGCCGGAACCACCGACGGCGTGCGTACGCAGCTCGAACCGGTGCTCGTTTCGGTGCTGCGGCAGGAACTTGGCCGCCGCAGTTTCACCTCGCTGCTGACCGCAGAGCGCGGCGACGCGATGAGCAACATTCGCCAGAAGCTCGACGCGCAGGCGCGGCGCTACGGCGCGCAGATCATCGACGTGCGGATCAAGCGGACCGACCTTCCCGACGGGCGCCCGCTCGAATCCGCCTTCACCCGGATGGCGACCGAGCGCCAGCGCGAGGCGGAGGCGATCCGTGCCGAGGGCGACCGCGCATCGCGCGTGATCCGCGCCGAGGCGGATGCGCAGGCTGCAGCGATCTATGCCCAGAGCTATGGCAAGGATGCGGACTTCTACGACTTCTACCGCGCCATGCAGAGCTACGATGCAACCTTTGCGCGCGGCGACAACAAGGGCGAGAGCAGCATAATCCTGTCGCCCGACAACGAATATCTGCGGCAGTTCCGCGGCGGGCGTTGACGGTTCGTCGATAGAGCCTGCCGCGTTCAATCGGGGTTAAGCGCTGCGGCTGAACGCTGACGGGAACCCCGCGCTGCGCTGTGCGATACCAGTGTGCGATAACCGAGAGGAAATAGAGGACGTGAAGCCCGTGCGATATGCCTATGGACTGACCTCCGCCCTTCTGCTGGGCGGCGCCACCGTCTCCCTGATCACCGGCCAGCCTGCTGGCGCCCAGGTCGCCCAGAACGATCAGGGCGCGATGTCGCGCGTCGTTCCGCGCGCCGGCGCGCCGGAGAGTTTTGCCGACCTGACCGCGCAATTGCAGCCGGCAGTGGTCAACATCTCCACCCGCCAGCGGGTCGAGGTGCAGAGCGGCAATCCCTTCGCCGGGACGCCGTTCGAGGGCCTGTTCGGGCAGCGAGGCGGCGAGCAGCAGCAACCCCAGTTTCGCGAAGGCCAGTCGCTCGGCTCGGGCTTCATCATTTCGGCCGATGGCTATGTCGTGACCAACAACCATGTCGTCAGCCCGACCGGGCGCGGCACGGTCGAGGAAATCACCGTGACCATGCCCGACGGCACCGAATATTCGGCCGAACTGGTCGGCGCAGACGCGCAGTCGGACCTCGCGGTGCTCAAGATCAGCCGGGGCGAGCCGTTCCCGTTCGTCGAGTTCGGCGATTCGGCGCAGTCGCGCCCTGGAGACTGGGTCGTGGCCATCGGCAATCCGTTCGGCCTTGGCGGCACGGTGACCAGCGGCATCATCTCTGCGGTCTACCGCAATACAGGCCAGGGCGGGGCGTACGACCGTTACATCCAGACCGACGCAAGCATCAACCGCGGCAATTCGGGCGGGCCGCTGTTCGACATGCAGGGCAACGTGATCGGCATCAACAACGCGATTTTCTCGCCATCGGGCGGCAGCGTGGGCATCGGCTTCGCCATTCCCGCCGAGATCGCCGCACCGATCGTCGAGCAGCTGCGCGATGGCCGCACGATCGAGCGTGGCTACCTCGGGGTGCAAATCCAGGCGGTCAACGCCGACCTGGCCGATTCGCTCGGCGTGCCGCGCAACCGCGGCGAGTTCGTCCAGAGCGTGGTCGAGGGCGAGGCCGCGGCCAATGCCGGCATCCAGCCGGGCGACATCGTGCTGACGGTAAACCGGCAGGAGATAACTCCCGACCAGACGCTGTCGTTCCTCGTCGCGAACATCGCGCCGGGCACGCGCATTCCGGTCGAACTGATCCGCAACGGCGAGCGCCGGACCGTCACGGTCACCGTGGGCCGCCGCCCGACCGACGAGCAGCTCCGCCAGAGCCAGATGTTCGCGCCCGGCGACGACGAGGCGGAGGCCCCGGCCACGCCCGGCATGAGCGAGGGCATCCAGCAGAAGCTTGGCCTCGGCGTCGTGGCGATCACGCCGGAAATCGCCCGCCAGCTCGGCATTTCTGCCGATACGCGCGGCCTCGCGGTGGCGGCGGTCGATCCCAATTCCGATGCGGGCCGCAAGGGCCTGCAGCGGCGCGACGTGATCCTCAGCGCCAACTACCGGGAGCTGTCGACTGCGCAGGAGCTCGAGGCAATCGTCGCCGAGGCAGAGCGGTCCGATCGCGATGCCGTCCTGCTGCGAGTGCAGCGGCGCGGTCAGCCGCCGGCTTATATCGCGGTGCGGCTGCGGTAAGCTCCAGCCGAGACGAACAGAAAGGCCCGCGAGCGATCGCGGGCCTTTTTCATTGCGACGGAAGTTGCGGCCTGGTGGCTGGCGGCGGGGTCGGCGAGGCTGGCGGGAACCGGCGCACCGCCGGCTGCTGGGCGGGCGGCGGGGTGCGCGGCTCTGCCTGCGGCTGGCGCCCGGTCGCGCGGTCGAGGAAGTCGTCGCTCGCCGCGCCTTCGCCCTCCTCGGCCGGACGGCGCGGGCGGTCGACGGCCTGGCCGTCCTCGCCCTCGACCGGGAAGGCAGGCTCGCCAGGGTCGCCGCCGCTGCCCGGTTCGACCAGGTTGCCCTGCTCGTCGATGTAGTAATACTCGCCCGGCTCCCCGTAGTAGTATTCGTCGTCCGGCTCGAGCTGCCAGTCGGGCAAGGTGAGTTCGGTGTCGAATTCCTCGACCGGGCGCCCGCGCACGGCGTAGCGCATGTAGGCGGCGAAAGCCTGCGCCGGGGCGCGGCCGCCCTGGAGGCTGCCGACCGCGCGATTGTCGTCGCGGCCCATCCACACGCCGGTGGTGATCCCGCTGGAAAAACCGACGAAGTAGCCGTCCTTGTTCGAGCTCGTCGTACCGGTCTTGCCCGCCACCGGCCGGCCGATCTGCGCCGCGCGACCGGTGCCGGTGGTGACCGCGCTCTGGAGGAGGTCGGTCATGCCCGCCGCGACGTAGTCCGGCACCAGCCGCACCTCGCGCGCCTTCTCGTGGCGGTAGATGGTGCGCCCGCTCGCGGTGGTCACCTTGAGGATGCCGTAGGGCTCGACCGAGACGCCCTTGGCCGAAACCGCCGCGAAGGCGCGGGTCATGTCGAGCAGCCGCACTTCGGAGGAACCGAGCACCATCGCCGGAAAGGTCGAGATAGGGGTGGTAATGCCGAACCGCTTGGCCATCGACGCGACCGAACCGAAGCCGACCTCGTTACCGAGCTGCGCCGCGACGGTGTTGATCGAATAGGCGAATGCAGTACGCAGGTTGGTCTGCCCGACGTTGCCGCCGCTCGCATTGCGCGGGGTCCAGCCGTCGATGGTGACGGGGGTGTCGACCACCTCGTCGTCGGGGGTGTAGCCCGCCTCGAGCGCGGCGAGATAGACGAACAGTTTCCACGACGAGCCTGGCTGGCGCAGCGCATCGGTGGCCCGATTGAAGTTCGTCTCGACGTAGTCCGTTCCGCCGACCAGCGCGAGCACCGCACCGTCGCGGTCGAGGCTGACCAGGGCGCCCTGCGCGCCGCCCGGCGTGTTGGCCTGCACCGCGGTGGTCGCGGCGCGCTGCATCCCGACGTCGAGCGTGGTCCAGACCTCGATCGGCTCGAACGTCTCGGGCAGCAGGATTTCGAGCTGCGGCAGTGCCCAGTCGGTGAAGTAGCGGGCCGAATTCTGCCCGGCCTCTTCCTTCAGCTTGACCGTGCTCGGGTCGATCGTCGCGTCGGCGGCGATGCGGCCCTGTTCCTTCATCAGCCGGAGCACGACCTCCGCCCGGTCGACTGCGGCATCGACATCGGCAGTGGGCGAATAGCGGCTCGGCGCCTTCACCAGCCCGGCGATGATGGCGGCCTCGGCGGTGCTCAGCTCGGTCGCCGGATGGCTGAAGAAGCGCCGGCTGGCGCTGTCGATGCCGTAGGCGCCGCCGCCGAAATAGACCTTGTTGAGATAGAGTTCGAGGATCTGTTCCTTGGAGAATTTCCACTCCAGTGCCAGTGCCAGCACGCCCTCGCGCAGCTTGCGGTCGAGCGTGCGGTTCGAATTGAGGAAGATATTGCGCGCGAGCTGCTGGGTGATGGTCGAGGTCGCGCCGATGCGGCGGTCGTTGGTCACCGCGACGTAGAGCGCACGGGCCAGGCCATAGGGATCGACGCCGGGATGCGAATGGAAGCGCCGGTCCTCGACCGCGATCATCGCGTCTTTCATCACCTCGGGAATTTCGCTGGACGAGAGCCACTCTCCGTAGCTCGGCCCGAGTTCGACGATCTCGGTCCCGTCGCGCGCCCGGACGACGATCGTCTGGCCGGTCTGCGAAGCCTTGAGCGCTTCGTAGGTGGGAAGAGACCGCGCTGCGAACAACACCGCCATACCGAGGAACAGGAACCCGAGCAGCGCCAGGCCACCGCCCCACAGGAAGGTGCGCCGCAGCCACAGCCGCCAGCCGGTCAGCTCGGGCTTGTCCTGCCTGGTTCTAGCAGCGGATTTCCGCCTGCTCCCGCGCTTGTCCATCCAACCTGCTATCGTCGCGCGCCATAGTTTGCGGCGCAAACCCCGTCAGTGCCCGATGCATAGGGCAGTTGTAACGCGCCGTGAACGGCGGCGGCCTACTTGTCCTCCGGTTCGAAAGCGAGCGAGGCGCTATTGATGCAATAGCGCAGCCCGCCTGCTTCGCGCGGACCGTCGGGAAAGACATGGCCAAGATGGCCACCGCAGTTCGAACAGGTCACCTCGGTGCGGATCATCCCGTACGAGGTATCGCGGTGCTCGTCGACCGCATCTCCCTCGGCAGGGCGTGTGAAGGCCGGCCAGCCGCAGCCGCTGTTGTACTTGGCATCGCTCTCGAACAGCTTCGTGCCGCACCCGGCGCAGTAATATTCGCCTGCATCGTAGAGCTTGTCGTACTTGCCGGTGAAGGCCCGTTCGGTGCCCTTTTCGCGCAGGATGTGAAACTGTTCCGGTGTCAGCCGCTCGCGCCAGGCGGCATCGTCGAGGGATTTGGGATCAGACGTTTCGGGACTTGGCAAGAGGCGTCTCCTTCACGGCCGATATGGGGCCTGCAAATGCCCCGCTCAACCGTCGAAGTTGCCGTAGTGCTTGGGAGGCTGGAGTACGTCCATTCGCTCGGACAGGAGCGGGCGGAAGCTCGGGCGCGACTTGATCGTGAGGTACCAGTCGTGCGCCTGTTCGTGCCCCTTCCAGTCGATCCCGTCGAGATAATCCGCGACAGAGATCTGTGCCGCGGCGGCGAGATCAGCGAGGCTCATCTGCGCGCCGCCAAGCCAAGGCCGGTTGTCGCGCAGCCAGTCGATGTAGTCGAGGTGCGAATGGGCGAGCTTCATTGCCTCGCGCAGCGCGCCGCCATTGGGCGGCTGGCGCTTGACCAGCCGCTTGATCATCTTCTCGTGCAGCAGCGGCATGGTGACGTCGGTAAAGAAGTTCTCGTCGAAGAGCGCGACCAGCCGGCGGATTTCGGCCCGGTTGGCCGCGGTTCCGCTGATCATCGGCGCACGCTCGACGGTTTCCTCGAAATACTCGCAGATCGCCCGGCTGTCGCACAGCGGCGCACCCTTGTCGGGATCGTGCAATACCGGCGTTCGGCCGGCATGGTTCAGCTTCCAGAACTCCTCGTCAGCTTCCCAGGGATCGCTGCGCCATAGTTCGTAAGCGACCCCCTTCTCGCTGAGAAGCAGGCGGACCTTGCGGCTGAAGGGGCAGAGCGGGAACTGATGGAGGCGCCACATCGTGGGGCCGACCCATGCCTTATGCCGGGGCGACCGTCCAGTCGCCCACCCCGGCGTGAGAGCGAATTCGACGGGATAACTGCCTAGTAGCCGTCATCGTTGTAATTCGGATCGTGGTCCTGCCAGTCGTAAGGCGGCGCTGACTGCGCGCCATCGGCATAGGGCAGCGAACGACGCGCCTGATCGGCCATTGCTCGCATCGCCGGGACCATCGCCTCAATCCCCTCGGCAAACCCGGCCATCGAGCCCATCATCTCCGGTACGGCGCGTGCCATGCCCTGCGACACCCGGTCGGCATCCGGACCGGCTATGTCGCCAAGGCGGGTGTCCGGGTCCACGTGGTAAGGATCGCCGCCGCGGGCACGCTCGATTGCCTGCAGCATCGGAGCAACGTTGAGATCCATCATGACCCGGCTCATGACCTCGATCGAAGATGCCACACCCTGCTGCAGCGCAGGATCGGACAGCCGCTCGGCGATGCGCGGATCGTCGTCCTGCGCGAACAATGCGGTCGGCGCGATCATCAGCGCTCCAGCGGCAAGGACGGATGATTTGAACATGATGCGACTCCTGCTCGGTGCAAATCCGGCCGGGGAAAATGGGACCGGCAGGGCGAACACAGCCTGAACGCCGCGTTCAGAGTCCCGATGCGTCGAGGAGGACGAGGCAGGCGGGCGTGACCTGTGCGAGCGTGCTGCCGACACCCAGCGCCTGCACCTCTTCGCCCAACAGTTCGGCCACCGACTCGCGGGTGAGACCTCGGTCGTCCATCAGCTGGGCGGAGAAACGGACGAAGAACTCGCGCCCGCGCTGAGCCAGCGGGGGGAGCGACAGGGCTTCGGCATCGCCGCGCGCCTGCGCCTGCGCGAGCAAGGCGAAGGCCGCGGCGCAGCGCAGGCCGGTGCGCTGTTCCAGCGAGAGAGGAGCTTGCGGCGCGGCATCCTGTGCCGACAAGGGGAGGGCGGCGAGCGCGGTGAGGGCGGCGACCCGGGCGAGAGCATGCTTCATCGCTGCGGCCCTAGCGCGATCAAGATGAACATGCACCGTCCGGAATTCCCTGTTATGCGCCGCGCCAAGCAACCAAGGATCGCCAATGTCCGACTACCCCGAACTCCACCTCCTGATCGCCGGCAAGAAGCATGAGGGCGGCGGTCGCGAGACGCAGGACGTGCTCGATCCGGCGACTGGGGAGGCGATCGCCGGGCTGCCGATGGCGAACGCGGCCGATCTCGACACGGCGCTGGAGTCGGCGGACCGGGGCTTCCGCGAATGGCGCAAGGCTGCGCCCGAACAGCGTGCCGCGGTGCTGAACGGTGCCGCTCGCCTGCTGCGCGAGCGCGCCGACGCGATCGCCGCCATGCTCACGCGCGAACAGGGCAAGCCGCTCGCCGAGGCGAAAGGCGAGATCGCCTATTCCGCCGCTCTGTTCGAATTCTACGCCGGGGAGTGCAAGCGCAGCTACGGCCGCACGCTGGTGCGACCGGCGGGTCAGCGGGCCGAAGTGCGCTACGATCCGGTCGGGCCGGTCGCCGCGTTTGCGCCGTGGAACTTCCCTGCAATCAACGTGGCGCGCAAGGTTGGCGGGCCGATTGCGGCGGGTTGCTCGGTGATCGTCAAGCCGTCCGAGGAAACCCCGGCAACGGGCCTCGCGGTGGTGCAGGCGCTGCTCGATGCAGGCTGCCCGGGCGATGTGGTGCAATGCGTGTTCGGGGTACCGGATGAAGTGAGCCGCCAGTTGCTGGGCTCGCCCGTGATCCGCAAGCTGAGCTTCACCGGCTCGACCGCGGTGGGCAAGCATCTGGCCAAACTCGCTGCCGACGACCTCAAGCGCACGACCATGGAACTGGGCGGCCATGCGCCGATCCTGGTTTTCGCCGACGCCGACGTCGATCGCGCGCTCGACGTGATGGCCCCCAATGCCTTCCGCAACGCTGGGCAGGTCTGCGTCAGCCCGACGCGGTTCCTGGTCGAGGAGCCGGTGTTCGAGCGCTTCCGCGACGGCATGGTCGAACGCGTCAAGGCGATCACGGTCGGCAACGGCATGGACCCGGCGACGAAAATGGGCCCGATGGCGAGCCCGCGCGGGCCGGACCAGATCGAGCGCATGGTGGCGGATGCACGGGAAGCGGGTGCCGAATGTCCCACCGGCGGCGAGCGCATCGGCAATCGCGGCTTCTTCCACGCGCCTACGGTGCTGGCCGAGGTTCCGACCAGCGCGAAGATCATGCAGGACGAACCGTTCGGCCCGGTCGCGATCGTCAATCGCTACGCGAACGAGGAAGCGATGATCGCGGAGGCGAACCGCACCCCTTATGGCCTCGCCGCCTACGCCTGGACCAGCGACCCGGCGCGCCGCACCCGGCTGGCGCACGAGGTCGAGGCCGGGATGCTGGCGATCAACCACCCCTCGGTCAGCGCGGTCGACGCGCCGTTCGGGGGGGTCAAATGGTCGGGCCACGGGCACGAGGACGGCATGGAGGGCGTCATGGCCTGCATGATCGCCAAGACGGTCCACGAAGGGGCGTAATCGCGCGATGACGCTCGACAAGACCCAGTTTCGCGGCGCGCTCGGCAGCTTTCCCACGGGGGTGACGATCGTCACCACGCTCGATGGCGAGGCGCAGCCCGTGGGCGTGACGGCGAGCAGCTTCAACTCGGTCTCGCTCGATCCGCCGCTGGTGCTGTGGTCGCTGTCGCGTGCCGCGCTGTCGAGCGAGGCTTTCCGCACCAGCGGCCATTTCGCGATCCATGTCCTCGCCGCCGATCAGCACGACCTGTCCGACCGGTTTGCGCGATCGGGGGTGGACAAGTTCGCCGGGATCGCCTGGCAGGGGGGCGAGCTCGGTTCGCCGGTGTTCGACCACTACGCCGCGCTGTTCGAATGCCGCACGCTGCACCAGTACGAAGGCGGGGATCATGTGATCTACGTCGGCGAGGTGGTCGCCTTCGATCGTCGCGAGCAGGCGCCGCTGGTGTTTCACGGCGGGCGCTATGCCGAGGCACGCACGCGTGACGACGACGCGGAACGCGAGACAGTCGACCTCGAACATGGCGCGTTCAGCGAGGACTTCCTGTTCTTTCTTTTGTCCCGTGCGCATCAGCAGGCCTCGCGCCCGGCGCGCGCGTTGCTGGGCGAACTCGGTCTCGACGAGCGCGAATACCTGGTGCTGGTCACGCTGAGCGTGGCGGGAGCCGCCACTGCCGAGCAAATCGCCCGGAGCCTCGCCGCGACCGGCCTCGCGCCCGAGCCTTCGCTGCTCGATAAGATGACCGAGCGCGGGCTGCTGACGCATGACGGCGACCGATACGATCTCGCCGACAAGGGCCGTGACTATCACATCCGCGTCTTGTCGGTGGCGAAGGCTTTCGAGAACGATCTGCTCGCACGCCTCTCGCCCGAGGAGCTGCACGAAACCAAGCGGCTGCTGCGGCGGATCATCGATCTGACCGCGACGCCCGGCAGGAGCTAGCGATCTGTTCGACAGCCTGACCCTGGCCGCGATCCCGCCCGAGGACGAGGCGCTGCGCCCGCGCGTGCGCGAAATCGCGGAGCGAGCAGTGGCGGAACTTTCGCTCGAGCAGCGGGCAAGGTCGTGGTCGGGTTTCGATGCGGGGTTCAGTCAAACGCTTGGCGAGGCGGGGCTGCTCGGGCTCACGCTGCCGGTCGAATACGGTGGCGGCGGCCGCGGGCCGTTCGCGCGGTTCGTGGTGGTCGAGGAACTGCTCGCCGCCGGTGCCCCCGTGGCCGCCCACTGGATCGCCGACCGGCAGAGCGCGCCGCTGATCCTAAACTACGGCACCGAGGAACAGCGCCGGTTCTACCTCCCGCGCATCTGCCGCGGCGAGGCACTGTTCTGCATCGGGATGAGCGAGCCGGGCAGCGGCTCCGACCTCGCCTCGGTGCGCACGCGGGCGGAGCGGACCGACGGCGGCTGGCGGCTCAACGGCCAGAAGATCTGGACCACAAATTCGATGCATTCGGACTACATGATCGCGCTGGTCCGCACCTCGGGGACGGCGGAGGATCGCCACGGCGGGCTGTCGCAGCTGATCGTCGATCTCAAGGCGCCCGGCGTGACCGTGCGCCCGATCGAGGACCTCGCAGGCGACGCGCACTTCGCGGAAGTGTTCTTTGAGGATGTCAAGCTGGCAGCGGACGCGCTGATCGGGGCCGAAGGGCAGGGCTGGCACCAGGTTACCGCCGAGCTCGCCTTCGAGCGCAGCGGGCCGGAGCGGATCTTTTCGAGCATGATCGTGCTCGATGGCTGGCTGGCGCATTTGCGCAGCGCGGAACGGCGCGACGATGCCGCGACCGCGCTGGTGGGCGGGTTCATGGCGCGGCTGGCAACGCTGCGGGCGATGTCGATCGCCTGCACCGCGCGGCTGGCGGCAGGCGAGAGCCCTGTGGTCGAGGCCTCGCTGGTCAAGGACCTGGGCACTGGGTTCGAGCAGGAACTCCCGCTGGCGATTTCCGACGACTTGGCCGCGCACCCCGACGAGCCGCTTGATCCCGATCTCGTCGCGGCGCTGCGCTACACCACGCTGGTCGCGCCCAGCTTTTCGCTGCGCGGCGGTACGCGCGAAATCCTGCGCGGTATCATCGCGCGCGGACTGGGGCTGCGCTGATGGACGCGAGCGAACTCCTCGAGCCGTTCGATCGGATGCTGGCCGACCTGTTCTCGCCTGCGCGCGTTCGCGCCATCGCGGCGGGCGATCCGGGCAAGACAGAGTGGGACGCGGTTGATGCGTCGGGGTTCCTCGATGCGCTGTTGTCCGAGGAGGCCGGCGGAGCGGGCCTGACGCTGGCCGAGGTGCTTCCGTTGTTCGCCGCGCTTGGCCGTCACGCCGTGCCGCTTCCGGTCGGCGAGACGATGCTGGATCGGGCCGCATCGGCGCAGACCTTCGATGCCGCTGCCGCCACAGCCGTCTTGCGCGCGGCGCAGATCGCGGGCGCTGCCGACCGGGTGCTGGCGATGAGCGTCGCCTATGCAAACGAGCGGGTCCAGTTCGGCGAGCCGATCGGGCGGCAGCAGGCGGTGCAGCAGCAGCTTGCGGTCATGGCCGAGGACGTGGTCGCTGTGCGGCTCGCGGCGCAGCTCGCCGCGGCACGCGGGTGGCCATCGCCCGAGGCCGCTGCCGTGGCCAAATCGGTCGCTTCTGCCGCCGCAGCGCGGATCGCCAATGTCGCCCACGCGGTCCACGGGGCGATCGGGATCAGCGCGGAGTACGACCTCCAACTCTATACGAGCCTGCTCCACCGGTGGCGGCTCGACAGCGGGGCTGAAACGCACTGGAACCGGCAACTGGGGGCCGCCGTGCTCGGCGCGGACGAGAGCGCCCTCGACTGGGTGCGCGCCCGGCTGTTCGCTGGCTGACACCAGATAGGCCGTTGACCGCCCGCGTGCTTCGCGGCAAATGGCCACTCCCGCGCGCGGGTGTAGCTCAATGGTAGAGCAGCAGCTTCCCAAGCTGACGACGAGGGTTCGATTCCCTTCACCCGCTCCAGACTCCTGACAAGTCGGATATCGCCATTGCCGCTGGGCGCCGCGCGGGGCATTGAGGGGCATGCTCTCGCAGAAGACCCGCTATGCGATCCGGGCCATGCAGCACCTGGCCGACCGTTATCGCCAAGGGCCGGTCCAGTTGGCAGAGATTGCAGAGGCGCAAAAAATCCCGCCCAAGTTCCTGACCGTGATCCTGTCGGAACTGTCGCGCTTCGGGATCGTCGATTCGCAGCGCGGCAAGGACGGCGGGTACTGGCTCGCGATCGCGCCGGTCGACATCACCTACGGCGACCTCGTGCGTCACATGCGCGGTTCGTTGGCCTTGGTGCCCTGCGCCAGCCGCTACGCGCACGAGAAGTGCAAGAACTGCCTCGAAGAAGGCGACTGCCGAACGCGCGCGCTGATGCTCAACGTACGCGACGAGACGGCACGGATCCTCGACGCAATCAGTCTGGCCGATCCGATCGAGCCGGTGCCGAAGTTTGACCACGACGGCTGAAGCGCCCGACAGCGGCATTTCCGTCCAACGAAAATTTGGCGCGTTCCATCGGAAAACTATCGGCCCGCCATATTGTCAACGCATTTAGTTGAGAATAGCACGCGCTCTGCGGCGATGGTGCCGCGATCGATGGAGAACAGCATGAGCCTGCCCGAACAGCGCGGCCGTGCCCAGGCGGACGAACCTCTGGGCATTATCGCCAGCGCACTCGAGCGACTCCGGTTCGGCGCGATCTCGCTCACCGTGCATGATGGCAGGGTGACCCAGGTCGACGTCACCGAACGCCGTCGCTTCGAAAAGTCCTGATTTCCCGCCGGAAGCCATTCTCTCCGGCATGTACCCCCACAGCTTCATGACGTTCAAAGGACAGGCAGACCGGGCCTCCGGATGCGGTTCCTCTTCAGGGAAAGAGAAACAATGCATCCGCTTATCCACCGGCCACTGCTGGCCGCGATCCCCTTTGTCTTCGCCGCACCCTTGGCCGCCCAACCCGCGCCCGCTCCGGTGGCAGCGGATGCAGCGACCGATGCGGCCGAATCGGCAGCCGAAGACACGGCGGGCCAGATCGTGGTGACCGCGCGCCGCCGGGAGGAAACCGCGCAGGAGGTGCCGCTGGCGATTTCGGTCGTCGATGCCGCCGCACTCGAGGCGACCGGCAGCTTCAACATCACCAGGCTGCAACAGCTTACTCCGACGCTGCAGGTCTATTCCTCCAATCCGCGCAACACCTCGGTCAATATTCGCGGCCTCGGCGTTCCGTTTGGCCTCACCAGCGACGGGTTCGAACAGGGCGTCGGCATCTACGTCGACGACGTCTACAATGCGCGCGTTGCGGCGGCGGTGTTCGATTTTCTCGACGTGGCGCAGGTCGAGGTCCTGCGTGGGCCGCAGGGCACCCTTTACGGCAAGAACACCACTGCGGGTGCGATCAACGTCACCACCAACCAGCCGACCTTCGACTTCGAAGGCCGCGCCGAGGTGACCGTGGGCAACCTCGACTATCGGCAGGCCAAGGTCGCGGTATCCGGGCCGATCTCGGACACATTGGCTGCACGCATTGCGGTCTCGTCGACCTCGCGGCGGGGCACGATCTTCAATGTCACCACCGACCGCTACATCAACGAGCAGGACAATCTCGGTCTGCGTGGGCAGTTGCTGTGGCAACCGAACGACGATCTCGCGATCACGCTGGCGGGCGACTACAGCCAGCAGGATCCGGAATGCTGCGGCACCGTGTTCGTGCGCACGGGCCTCACCCAGCGCGCGCTGGCGCGGCAGTACGAGGCGCTGGCGGCGCTGCAGAACTACGAAGTCGTCAGCCGCAATCCCTTCGACCGTCTGACGGATATCGATGCTCCACTGAGTGCCGGCAACGATATCGGGGGCGTCTCGCTGCGCGCGGTGTGGGACCTCGGACCTGGCACGCTCACCTCGATCACTGCGTGGCGATTCTGGGACTGGCGACCGGAAAACGACCGCGATTTCACTGGGCTGCCGATCGTCTCAGCCTCGAATAATCCTTCGCAGCAGAACCAATACTCCCAAGAATTCCGTTACAGCTACACAGGGGATCGGTTTGACTTTGTTCTCGGCGCTTTCGCCTTCAAGCAGCGGATCGATACGCAGGGGCTGGAGCAACAGGGTGCAGCCGCAAGCCGCTGGAATCTGACCGGCGCATTGGCGCTCGATCCGACAGTCCTTGGCGGGCTTACCGCGAACAATACCCAGTTCCTTAAGAGCACCAGCCTCGCGCTGTTCGGACAGGTTAGCTGGAAGGTCACCGACGCGCTGACGATCCAGCCGGGCGTGCGGATAAATTACGACAAGAAGTCGGGCTTCTACGAGCGTAGGGTTACCGCCGGTGACGGCTCGGTGGTCATCTGCCCGGCACCCGCCGGCACCGTCCAGGCGGCGCGCTGCGGCGTCTACCAGCCGCAGATCAGCGCGCCTGTGGCCAGCGACTGGAACCTCAGTTACGACCTCACCGCCAGCTACGAACTTGCGTCTGACGTTCTCGCATATGCGACCTATGCGAAGAGCTTCAAGACGGTCGGGATCAACCAGAACGGCCTGCCGACCGATGCTGCCGGCAACCCGATCCAGGAAGCCGGGGCGATCCGGCCCGAATCGGTCAACCATTTCGAAGCCGGCATCAAGACCCAGTTCTGGGATCGCCGCGCGACCTTCAACCTCGCCGCCTTCCGCACCGACATCCGCGACTACCAGGCGACGGTGACCAACGGGCAGCTAGGCGTGCTACGCGGGTACCTGGCGAATGCCGGGAAGGTCAGGTCGCAGGGGATCGAGGCAGATTTCTCGGTCAGGCCGAGCGAGCGCTTCAATGCTTACCTCAGCGGCGCCTATACCGATGCCAAGTACGTGCGTTTCATCGACGCGCCGTGCCCGCCCGAACTGGCCGGCGGCACGACCGTCGGCGCGGGGCAGACGCCGAGCGCGCCCGGAACACCGGGCGGGCTCAGCCCGGCGAATTGCGACATCTCCGGCCAGCGCCTCCCGGGGGTATCGAAGTGGTCTGCGTCGTTCGGCGCGGAGGCCAACGCGCCGGTCACGCTGTTCGCCCGCGACGGCGAGATCTACTTCGGCGTCGACGGGAATTACCGCTCGCGCTTCTCGTCCAACCCCTCGCCGTCGGCCTACACCTGGATCGACGGGTACGCGCTGTTCAATCTGCGCGCAGGCTTCCGCGACGACGCGCTCGATATCTACGCCTGGGTCCGCAACGCCTTCGACGAGGAATACTTCGAACTGCTCCAGGTCGCGCCCAGCAACGTCGGCCTGATCGCTGGCCAGCCCGGCGATCCGCGCACCTGGGGCGGCACCATCGCCTACCGTTTTTGATCCGATAGACCCGACAGAGAGGACCACCTCATGCCCGAATTCCTGTCCGCGCTGACCCTGGCCGACATTCTCCCGTTCATCCTGATCGGCTTTGCCGCACAGATGATCGACGGGGCGCTGGGAATGGCGTTCGGAGTCATCACCCAAACGCTGCTGGTGGCAGTGATGGGCGTGCCGCCTGCCACCGCCTCGGCCAGCGTCCACCTGGTCGAGATGTTTACCACCGGTGCCTCGGGCGCGAGCCATATCTGGCACAAGAACATCGACTGGGCGCTGTTCCGGCGACTGGTGCCGTTCGGCGTCGCGGGCGGTGTGGCCGGGGCCTATCTGCTTTCGAACATCGATGCGTCGGCGGCGCGACCTTTTGTCATGCTCTACCTGATCGGGGTCGGGATCTATTTGCTCTGGCGCGCATGGAAGATGACCCAGCCGCGGTTCGAGGACCCCAAGGTCACCCGGCCCCTTGCCACAGTCGGCGGCTTCCTCGATGCCGCGGGCGGCGGGGGCTGGGGGCCGGTGGTGACGTCCAACCTGCTGATCCAGGGCGGCGACCCGCGCAAGGTCATCGGCACGGTCAACACCGCCGAGTTCCTGCTCGCCACTTCGATCTCGATCACTTTCATCCTGACACTGGGCTTCGAGGCATTCACGATCGCCGCGGTCGGCCTGATCATCGGCGGCGTGATCGCCGCGCCGTTCGGGGCGCTGCTCGCAAGCCGGGTCCAGCCGCGCCTCCTGCTGCTGGCGGTCGCGGTGGTCCTGCTGGTGACCAGCGCTTACAGCGTGATCCGCGCCTGGCCGATCCTGTGAGCTATTTCGGCGGCATCCGGATCGCGCCGTCGAGGCGGAACTGGTGGCCGTTGATGTAGCTGTTGCGGGCGATTTCGAGGATCAGCGAAGCGAATTCCTCCGGCTCACCCAGCCGCTTGGGGAAGGGCACACTGGCATTGAGCTGGTCCCACATCTGCGGGTTGCGGTCCTTCATGCCCAGCATCAGCGGGGTGGCGAAGATGCCGGGCATGACCGAATTCACCCGGATGCCGAGGTCCATCAGGTCGCGCGCCATCGGCAGGACGAGGCCGTTCACCCCGGCCTTGCAGCTACCGTAGATGACCTGCCCGATCTGTCCGTCCTGCGCTGCCACGCTGGCGGTCAACACGATCGCGCCGCGCTCGCCGTCGGCATTGAGCGGCTCGCTGTTCGCCATGCCCAGCGCCGAGAGCGAGGCGATGCGATAACTGGCGACGAGGATGCCCTGCGCGCCAAAGGCATAGTCCTCGGTCGAGAGCCGCTTGTAGCCGCCGCTTTCCTTGTCCCAGCCCAGCGTCTTGCCGCGGCGGCTGGCCATCGCGCAGTGGACGGTAACGCGTTCCTGACCGTGCGCGGTGCGTGCCGCATCGAACCCGGCAACGACCGATTCCTCATCCATGATGTCGACGCGGTGGAATGTGCCACCGATCGCCTCGGCATGCGCGGTGCCGCCAGCCTCGTCGATATCGAAGATCGCGACCTTCAGCCCCGCGTCTGCCAGCGCCTGCGCGCTCGCCCTGCCGAGACCCGATGCGCCGCCTGTAACCACCGCCGCCATGCCGGGTTCGAGTTTCATCTGCCTCTCCTGATGCCGTTCTTCACGGGGGATTGGCAGGGCGGGCGGCCGCGCGCAACGGGTGTCACGCAGGTTTCATCCTGCTAAGGCAGCGCAGCATCATCCATCCCGCAGGACCGATCCCGCATGACGCTTCCCTTCACGCCCGACCGCCGCCGTTTCCTTGCCGCGACCGGCACCGCTTTTGCCGCGCTGGTGGCGAGCGGTTGTTCGACCCGTACGCGGCTCGCTGGTGCCGCCGACCTGTCGGACTATGGCCCGCTGGTGCCCGACCCCGCCGGCCTCCTCGACCTGCCGGAGGGATTTTCGTATCGCGTCCTCTCTTCGCTCGGCGAGACGATGGCGGACGGATTCACCGTTCCGGACCGCGCCGACGGTATGGGCTGCTTCGACATTGGCGGCGGCAAGCTCGCGCTGGTCCGCAACCACGAACTGGGCGAAAGCCACGACGCGGGCGGCGACATTCCGCACGGCTTCGGGCGCAACGCGCAGGGCAAGGTCATCGCGGGCGGCACGACCACCATCGTGCTCGATGCGCGTTCGCTTGCGGTCGAGAAACAGTATCGCTCGCTCGCGGGCACGATCCGCAACTGTGCGGGGGGGATCACGCCGTGGGGCACCTGGCTCACGTGCGAGGAATCGATGTTTACCCGCGATGCCGCGCTCAAGGACAAGCACGGCTGGGTGTTCGAGGTGCCCGCCAACGCCAACCGGCTGGTCGATGCCGTGCCGCTGAAGGCGATGGGCCGCTTCAATCACGAGGCGGCCTGCGTCGACCCGCGCACCGGCGCGGTCTACCAGACCGAGGACCAGGAGGATTCGCTTTTCTATCGCTACTTGCCGAACGTTCCGGGCAGGCTGGAACAGGGCGGCAGGCTGCAGGCACTGGCCCTCAACGACGGGATCGGCGACAGCCGTAACAAGGGCGGCGTGACGATGAACCCCGGCACGTGGCACGAAGCACGCTGGATCGACCTCGATGACGTCGAGGCGCCCGCCGACGATCTGCGCAAGCGCGGCGCGGCACAGGGCGCGCTGGTCATCGCGCGCGGCGAGGGCATCTGGATGGGCGAGGGCGAGATGTACTTCACCGCCACCAGCGGCGGCACCGCCGGGCTCGGCCAGATCTTCCGCTTCCGCCCCGGCACCGGCGGGCGGCCCGACGCCTTCCAGCTCTTTTTCGAGAGCACCTCGCCCGACCAGTTCAACTACGGCGACAACCTGTGCATCGCACCCAACGGCCATCTGGTGGTGTGCGAGGACCAGTATTCCGACGAGGTGAGGAACTACCTGCGCGGGATTACGCCGGAAGGCCGCGCCTACCCGCTCGGTCTGATCCGCACACAGACCGAGCCCGCCGGCGCCTGCTTCGCGCCCGACGGGCGGACGATGTTCGTCAACCTCTACAGCCCGGCCAAGACGCTGGCGATCAGCGGTCCGTGGCGCGCCTGATGGGTTTGCCTGGCTGAGTGCCGACATTTTTCCTCGCCTGGATCGCAGTCGCGATCTGCTCGCTCGGTTCGCGCGAGCAGTTGTTGCTGGCGCGGCTGGCGGAATTGCGCGGCGGAGCGCTGGCGCTGCTGGCGATCGCATTACCTGCCGCAGCGCTCTCCGCGGCGCTCATGGCCTGGGCGGGCGCGACGGTATCGGCCCTGCTGCCCGATGCGGCCAAGACCATGCTGGTGGCCTTCGCGCTGCTTGCCGCGGCGGTCGAACTTGCCTGGCCGGTGCGCGAGAAGGCGCTGCGCGAGCCGACACGGTCGCTGTTCGCGCTGCTGGTCGTGCTCGTCGCGCGCCAGATCGGCGACGCGGGCCGCTTTCTCGTCTTCGCTTTCGCCGCGGCGAGCGGAACCCCTGAACTCGCTGCGCTCGGCGGTGCGTTGGGCGGTGCCGCCTCGGCGCTGCTGGCGGTGACGGCGGCGGACGACCTGCCGCGCTGGCCGCTGCGACCGGTGCGGGTGCTGCTGGCCGCCGTGGTCGGAGCCGTCGGCATCTATATTGCGCTCTCGGCGCGGGGGCTGATCTGACAATCGATCCGGTCGATTACCGGCATCGGTACTATGCGGGAAACCGGGGCAAGCTTCGCTCGTAGAACCAGCGAGACTGCTACCGGGGAGACAGGCAGATGGCCGATACCAAGGACAATTCGAAGAAGGCGCTTGTTGCCGAACTCAACGGGCTGCTGGCAGACCATTTCGCGCTCTTCGTGAAGACCAAGAACTTCCACTGGCATGTCGCCGGACCACGCTTTCGCGACCTGCACCTGCTGTTCGACGAGCAGGCGATCGAAATCCGCGACCAGATCGACGTGATCGGCGAACGCGTTCGCAAGCTTGACGCCCAGACGCTGACCTCGATCGGCGCGATCGCGAAGCACACGGCGGTCAAGGATCAGGACAAGGCCGACCTTACGGCCGAGAAGATGGTCGCCGAGCTGCGCGACGACAACGCGGCGCTCGTCGCGCGGCTGAAGACGATGAAGGACCTTACCGAGCAGGCGGGCGACAACGCCACCGACGGCCTGCTCGACGACTGGACCGACATGGCCGAACAGCGCGTTTGGTTCCTCAGCCAGACGCTCAAGTAGCCACCCGAACCGTTTTCCCCCGGAAGGCCCCGTCCCGCGCTGTCGCGGACGGGGTTTTCTGTTAGGGGCATCGCCATGGCCGGGATCACTTTGCACGAGGGCTGGACGGACGCCGCGATCGCCGGGTGGCTCGCCGAGCGGCTCGGCGCAGCCATGGCGGCGCGTGAGGGGCCGGTGACGATCACCGTACCGGGCGGATCGACGCCGTTCCCGATCTTCCAAGCGCTGATCGGCCACGCGCTCGACTGGACCCGGCTGGTGGTCTGGCCGGGCGACGACCGCGTCGTGCCCGAAGACCATCCGGCCTCCAACACGGGCCGCACCCGCGCGCTGTTCGCGCCTGCCGGGGCCGAGGTCGTCACGCTGACCGAAATGGAGCAGGTTCCACGCTTCGACCTCGCCTGGCTGGGAATGGGCGCGGACGGGCATGTTGCATCGCTGTTCCCGAACACCGACCCGCTTGTCGACGAGCGTGCACCGATCCGCCGGCTCACGCCCGATCCCCTCCCGCCCGAGGCACCCTTCGACCGCATCACGCTAACCCTGCCGAGCCTGCTCGCAAGCGATGCGATGATGTTCGTGATCCGGGGCGGCGACAAACGTGCGGTGTTTGACGCGGCCGCGCGCGGCGAGCACGACTTGCCGGTCGCGCGCCTGCTCGGCGCCGCAACCCAGCCCGTGACATGCTTCGCCTGATCCCGGCTCCGGCGCACCGTGCTGCGCTGCGAGCCGCCCATGCACTGCGCAAGCTGTGGTGGCAGGTGCGCCGCCCCCGGCTCGAGGCGGTGAGTGTCGTGGCTTCCGATATAGAAGGTCGGCTGTTGCTGATCCGGCTAAGCTACGGCACCGAAACTTGGAGCTTTCCCGCCGGCGGCGTCGGGCGCGGCGAGGAACCTGTGGATGCGGCCCGTCGCGAACTCGCGGAAGAGACCGGTTGCGTTGCGCACGGGCTGACGCTGCTGGGGGTGCAGGAGGACATGCTTCGTGGCGCCACGATCCGCGTCCATGTGTTCAGCGCAAAAGTATCGGACCATCCCGTGCCGGATGATCGCGAGGTGATCGAGGCGCGCTTCTTCCCGACCCATTCGCTGCCCGAACCCCTGAGCATGGCGACGCGCCGGCGGCTAGACCTATGGCGCGCAAAGCGCGGAGGCTAGAGCAGAGAGAGCTGGGCCTGGTCGGGCGCGCGCTCGGGCTCGCCGCGCCGCTCGAGGTTCGACAAGGTTAGCCCCATCAGCCGGATTGGCAGCGGCAGGGGGAGCAGTTCCTCGAGCAGCGCATGCGCTGTCCGCGCGAACTCGGTCTTGTCGGCCACGTTGCCGGGCAGCGACCTGGCACGGCTGACGATCTGGAAGTCCGTGTACTTCAGCTTGAGCGTGACGGTGCGCCCGCGCGCCTGGGTGCGCTCGATGCTTTCCCACACGATGTCCACAATGTTGTCCAGCGTTTCGCGCAGGGCGGGACCGGCGGAGATGTCGTGGCCGAAAGTGCGCTCGCCGCCGACCGACTTGCGGATGCGGTTGGCACGGACGGGGCGCAGGTCGATCCCGCGCGCCGCGCGGTAGAGGTACTCGGCGAAGCTGCCGAAATTCTGCCGCAGGAAGGCGAGGTCCTTGGCGGCAAGGTCGGCGCCCGTTTCGATGCCGAGCCGTGCCATCTTCTCCGCGCCCTTGGGACCGATGCCGTGGAACCGGCGCACGGGCAGCGACTGGACGAAGGCGGCACCTTCGCCCGGGCGGATCACGCATATACCGTCGGGCTTGTTATGGTCGCTGGCGAGCTTGGCGAGGAACTTGTTGTAGCTCACCCCGGCGCTGGCGGTCAGCCGGGTTTCCTCGCGGATGCGCTGCCGGATCAGTTGCGCGATGCGGGTGGCCGAGCCGATGCCCTTCAGGTCGTCGGTCACGTCGAGATAGGCCTCGTCGAGGCTCAGCGGCTCGACGTGCGGCGTGTAGTCGCGGAAGATCGCGCGGATCTGCTGCGAGACCTCCTTGTAGACCTCGAACCGGTGGCGCACGAAGATCAGGTCGGGGCACTGCCGCTTGGCGGTGACCGAAGGCATCGCCGAGCGCACGCCGAACTTGCGCGCCTCGTAACTCGCCGCCGCGACCACGCCGCGCCCGCCCGAGCCGCCGACCGCGACCGGCTTGCCCCGCAGCTCGGGATGGTCGCGCTGTTCGACGCTGGCGAAGAAGGCGTCCATGTCGACGTGGATGATCTTGCGCAGGCCCTGCGCCTCGCCTTCGTCGCCCGCGTCATGGTCGTCGTCCATCCGCCCGGATCATAGGCATTGTCGCGCGGAAGCGGAACCTTCGCCCCCAACTGGCACTTTTGTTGTGCAATGCAAAATCCACTGGCCAATCGGAAAGGCGAAGCGCAAGGCCCGCCCATGTCTCCCACCGTTTCCAAGGCCTTCAGCGAGCGCGAGCTGATCGTGCTCATGGCGCTGCTGATGAGCCTGCAGGCCTTCGGCATCGACGCCATGCTGCCCGCATTGGGCGTGATGGGCGACGACCTCGGCGCGCCGGGAAACGAGCGGCAGTTCGTGATCGGCGCCTATTTCCTCGGCTCAGGGATCGGCGCGTTCTTCCCGGGCGCATTCGCCGACCGGTTCGGGCGCAGGCCGGTACTGGCGGTCGGCCTGATTGTCTACGTGCTGTTCTCGCTCGCCTGCATGCTGGTGACCGATTTCACGACGCTGATCGGGTTGCGACTGGCGCAGGGGCTCGGCTGTGCCGGGCTCAGCGTCGTGCCCGCCGCGATCGTGCGCGACCGGGTGGGCGGGGATCGGATGGCGCGGCTGATGAGTCTGATCATGATGATCTTCCTCGTCGTGCCGCTGGTCGCTCCGACGATCGGGCAGGTGATCCTCAATCTGCTCGGCTGGCGGGCGATCTTCGGCGCGATGGCGGTGATGGGCGTGCTGGTCGGGACCTGGGTGTGGATACGGCTGCCCGAATCGCTGGCGCCGGAAAATCGCCAGGACATCGAGGTGCCGACGATCCTGCGCAACATGGGCGCCGCGCTCGCGAGCCGGGCCGCGATCGGCTACGTCGTGGGCAGCGCGCTGGTGTTCGGGTCGCTGTTCGGGTTCCTCAATTCCTCGCAGCAGTTGATCGGCGAGCATTTCGGCGCCGGGCAGAACTTCGCCATCATCTTCGGCGCGGCGGTGCTGGGGATGGTGGTGGCCAACTTCACCAACGCGCGCATCGTCGAGCGCTTCGGGGCGCGGCGGGTAAGCCATGCGGCACTGCTGGTGTTCATCGCGGCGAGCGTGGCCCAGTATTTCTCTGCCGGTGTCGATCAGAAGCTCTGGGAATTCGTGCCTATCCTTGCCGTGTCGATGGCGACGATGGGGTTCATCGGGGCGAACTTCAGCTCCATCGCCATGCAGCCCTTTGCGCATATCGCGGGCGCGGCGTCGTCGGCACAGACCAGCGTGCGCATGGTCAGCGGCAGCCTGCTCGGCAGCATGATCGGGCTTGCCTACGACGGCACTGCGCGCCCCTTGGCGACCGCGATGCTGGCCTGCGGGCTGCTGGCGCTGGCGGTGGTGTTGTTCAGCGAGCGGGGTCGGCTGTTCCGGCGCGTGAACCGTCCGGCGCATTGACCGCATCGCGGTGCCCGATGGCGCGGCGGAAAGTTTCGGGCAGGAAAATGAGGCCGACGATCAGGCTCAGCACCGCGACCCCGATCGGATACCACAGCCCGGCGTAGATATCGCCCGTCGCCGCGACCATCGCGAAGGCGATCGTCGGCAGGAACCCACCGAACCAGCCGTTGCCGATGTGATAGGGCAGGCTCATCGCGGTGTAGCGGATGCGCGGCGGGAACAGCTCGACCAGCAGCGCCGCGATCGGACCGTAGACCATTGTCACGAGCAGCGCGAGCACGGTGAGGATGGCGACGACGAGCGGCCTGTCGATCTTGGCGGGATCGGCGGCGGCGGGGTAGCCTGCCTCGGCCAGCTCGGCCGTCAGCTTCTCACCATAGGACGACAAGTCGCCCACCGGTACCGTACGCTCGCCGATCGTGACCTCGCCTGTGCCGTAGGGCTGATTGGCGTAGGGGACGCCTGCCCTGGCCAGCGTGGCCTTGGCAATGTCGCAGCCGGTGCGGTCGAACGCGGTCTTGCCGATCGGATCGAACTGGACCGAGCAGATCGCAGGATCGGCATAGACGGTCACCGGTGCGCGCGCCTGCGCCTCGGCCAGCGCCGGGTTCGCCGCGCCCGTCAGCGCGCCGAACAGCGGGAAATAGAGGAGGGCCGCCAGCGCCAGCCCGGTCATGATGATCGGCTTCCTGCCAATCCGGTCGCTCAGCCAGCCGAACACCACGAAGAACGGCGTCCCGATGATCAGCGCGATGGCGATCAGCACGTTGGCCGTGCCGCCATCCACCTTGAGTACTTTCTCGAGGTAGAACAGCGCGTAGAACTGCCCGGTGTACCAGACCACAGCCTGCCCCGCGACCGCGCCCAGCAGTGCGACCAGCACCCATTTCAGGTTGCCCCAGCGCCCGAACGCTTCGCTCAGCGGCGCCTTGGAGGTCTCGCCTTCCGCCTTCATCGCCTGGTAGACCGGGCTCTCGGCCAGTTGCAGCCTGATCCACAACGATACGGCGAGGAGTACCGCGGAAAGCAGGAACGGAACGCGCCAGCCCCAGTCGGCAAAGGCGTCCTCACCCAGCCAGGTCCTCAGCCCGATCACCACCAGCAGCGCGGCGAACAGGCCGAGCGTCGCGGTGGTCTGGATGAAGCTGGTATAGAACCCGCGCTTTCCCTCCGGCGCGTGCTCGGCGACGTAAATCGCCGCGCCGCCGTATTCGCCGCCCAGCGCGAGGCCCTGCAGCATCCGCAGCGCCACGAGCAGGAGCGGCGCGGCGACGCCGATGCTGGCGTAGCTCGGCAAGAGGCCGACCGCGAAGGTCGCAACCCCCATCAGCCCCATCGTGACGAGGAAAGTGTACTTGCGCCCGACGAGGTCGCCGACCCGCCCGAACACCAGCGCGCCGAAGGGTCGCACCGCGAACCCCGCGGCAAAGGCGGCGAGCGCGAGGATGAAGGCGGTCGTCTCGTTGACGCCGGAAAAAAACTGCGCCGAGATGATCGTGGCGAGGAGGCCGTAGAGGTAGAAATCGTACCACTCGAACACCGTGCCGAGCGAGGAGGCGAGGATCACCTTGCGGTGTGACGCGCCCTGTTCGATCCCGCTCATTCCGCCCCCAGTCTCCGCCACGCGAGGCCCGCAAACTCGCATAGGAGCGGGCGGGTGTCGCGCGGGTCGACAATGTCTTCCACATTGAAGCGTTCGGCGCTGCGGAAGGGTGAGGTGACCTTGTCGAGCCGCGCGTGGATCGCGGCGAGTTCGGCGGCCGGGTCGGCGGCGGCTTCGATCTCGGACTTGTAGGCAACCTCCAACCCACCCGCGATCGGGAGGCTGCCCCAGTCGCCCGAGGGCCAGCAATAGCGGTACTGGAACGTCTCGGCGTTGCTCATCGCGCTGCCCGCGATCCCGTAGGCGCGTCGCAGGACGACCGAGGCGAGCGGCACCGTGGCCTGGTAAACCGCGTTCATCGCCTGCACGCCATATCGGATCGTGCCCGCCATCTCCGCCTCGCGCCCGATCATGAAGCCGGGGTTGTCGACCAGGTGGACGATCGGCAGACGGAAGCGGTCGGCGAGCTTGACGAACCGCTCCACTTTCTCGCTCGTCTTGGCGTCCCACGACCCGCCGAGGAAACTCGGGTCGCTCGCCAGCACCGCGACCGGCCAGCCGTCCAACCGAGCGAGTGCGGTGATCGCGGCGCGGCCCCACATTCGGCCGATCTCGAACACCGTGCCCCGGTCGTACACATGGTCGAGGCAGCGGCGCATGGAATAGACCTGCTTGGGATCGCGCGGGACGAGGCTCAGCAGCGCCTCTTCGCGACGGTCCGCCGGGTCGGAACATTCGGCGCGGGCCGCAAGCTGGCCGACGTGCTCGGGCATGAAGCTGAGGAAATGCCGCGCGCGGGCGAAGGCTTCGGCTTCGCTGGCGACCTCGTCATCGACCACACCGTTGCGGGTATGGATCGCGCTGCCGCCGAGGTCTTCCTTGGCCTGCTGGTGGTCTTCGGACCCGCGATAGCTTTCGCCGAGGCCGTCGACCACGGCGGGCCCGGCGGCGAAGATCTGGCTGAGGCCGCGCACCATGATCGAATAGTGGCTCGCCACCGTGCGCGCCGCGCCAAGGCCCGCGGTGGGCCCCAGCGCAAGCGCGACCACCGGGACGGTCTCGAGGTTCTTCACCACGTCCGACCAGCCGGGCACTGCGGGAATATAGGTCGCGCCGATCTGCTCCAGCGTCCGCACCGATCCGCCGCCGCCCGTGCCGTCGATCATCCGGATCAGCGGCAGGCGCAGCTCGTGCGCCAACTTCTCGGCCTGGACCATCTTGCGGCTGATCCCCGCATCCGCCGCACCGCCGCGCACGGTGAAGTCGTCGGCAGTGGCGACGACGGGCCGGCCGTTGATTGCCGCCTTGCCGAACAGAAACGGGGCGGGGGTGAAAGCGGTCAGTTCGCCCTGGTCGTCATAGCTGGCGCGCCCGGCGATCTTGCCGATCTCGCGGAAGCTGCCGGGGTCGACCAGCGCCGCCAGCCGCGCGCGGGCATCCATCTTGCCGCGCCCATGCTGCCGCGCGACCTTGTCCGCGCCGCCCATTTCCTCCGCCAGCGCCTCGCGGTGGCGCAGTTCTGCGAGTTCGGCTTCCCAGCTCATTGCCTCTCCCACTCCCAAACCTCGTCATTGCGAGCGCAGCGAAGCAATCCAGAGCGAAGCGCGCGATGTCACTGGATTGCCGCGTCGCTGCGCTCCTCGCAATGACGAAAAGGGGCAGAGGTTATTCCTCGTTCGGTGCTACCACGACCGCCAGCACCGCCTCGACCTGGACCTGGCTCCCGACGGAGACCGACAGCCCGGTCACCGTGCCGTCGAACGGCGCAGTGAGCGCGTGCTCCATCTTCATCGCCTCGAGCACCATCAGCCGCTGCCCGGCGGTGACGGCTTGGCCTTCGCTGACATCGACCGCGATGACCTTGCCCGGCATGGGGGCGATAATGTCGCCGTCGTGGGCGTGGTGGGAGCCGGTGCCGCGCGTGGTCCGGTCGAAAGGAATAGCGCGCCCGTGAGAGAACAGCACAATCTGTTCGTCATCGATCAGGGCGGTGAATGCCTGCGCGAAGTCAGCGGACCCGGTGAGCACCATTGGGCTCCCAAAATCCGAAGTAATGAACTTCGCGCTTCCGTCAGTCTCGACAACCTTTGACTCGCCGCGGTGTGTCAAAGCGACTCTATGTGAAGTTGCGGCGTTCAGCCGGAAGCTTTGAGGGAGATAGGTTGCATCTTGAGGCTGGTCGGCGAGGGCAAAGCGCGCTGCCGCCTGCCACTCATCTCCACCGATTTCATCGTTTTGAATCAAATCCGCTTCAAATCGGGCAATGAAGCCAGTGTCCAACTCTGCATCGCGGAATTCGGGATGGTCTGCGGCGCAGCGCAGAAATGCAGCGTTGGTCTTGATCGGCCAAACTTCGAGGCTGTCGAGCGATTGAACGAGTGAATCGATAGCGTCGCTTCTTTCATTCCCTGTCGCAATAACCTTGGCGATCATGGGATCGTAGAACGGAGTAACCGCCCCTCCTTGCTCGACGCCAGTGTCAATACGAGCTGCGAAGCCTAGGTCCAGCCGCTCCAACCGCCCCGTGCTCGGCAAAAACCCCTTGGCGGGGTCTTCCGCATAAAGCCGCGCCTCGATCGCCCAGCCGTTGATGCTGAGCTGGTCCTGCCGCAGCGGGATTGGTTCGCCGCTGGCCACCCTTAGCTGCCATTCGACGAGATCGACCCCGGTGATTTCCTCGGTCACTGGATGCTCGACCTGCAAACGCGTGTTCATTTCCATGAAGAAAATGCGGTCGGCGCGCAGGCCTTCGCTCGCATCCGCGATGAATTCGATCGTGCCCGCGCCTTCATAATCGACCGCCTTTGCCGCGCGGACGGCGGCGGCGCAGATCGCCTCGCGCGTGGCCTCGTCCATGCCCGGGGCGGGGGCTTCCTCGATCACCTTCTGGTGGCGGCGCTGGAGCGAGCAGTCGCGTTCGAACAGGTGGACGACGTTGCCGTGGCTGTCGCCGAACACTTGCACCTCGATATGGCGGGGCGAGGTGATCCATTTTTCCAGCAACACCTCGTCGTTGCCGAAGCTCGCCTTGGCCTCGCGGCGGCAGGATTCCAGCGCGGCGAGGAAATCAGCCTCGGCATCGACCTTGCGCATCCCCTTGCCGCCGCCGCCCGCGACCGCCTTGATCAGCACCGGATAGCCGATTCCGTCGGCCTCCGCCTTCAGCCGCGCTTCCGACTGGTCGGGGCCGAGGTAGCCGGGGGTGACAGGCACGCCCGCCGCGATCATCCGCTCCTTCGCAGCATCCTTAAGCCCCATGGCGCGGATGCTGGTCGGCTTGGGTCCTACCCAGATTAGGCCAGCGTCGATCACGGCCTGCGCGAAGTCGGCGTTCTCGCTGAGGAATCCATAGCCCGGGTGGATCGCATCGGCGCCGGTCTCTTTCGCGGCGGCGATTATCTTTGCGCCGACGAGGTAGGATTCAGCCGCGGGAGAGGGGCCGATGTGGACCGCCTCGTCCGCTTGCCGCACATGCAGCGCCTTGGCATCGGCATCGGAATAGACCGCAACCGTGGCAATGCCCATGCTGCGCGCGGTGCGCATGACCCGGCAGGCGATCTCGCCCCGGTTGGCGATCAGGAGCTTGGCGATCATTGCCCCGCCTCTGGCGCGCCGATCGCGGTGCACTGGTCGGGCGCGACCATGCTGAAGCTGGTGTTGCCGACCTTCCACCCGGCATCGGTGCGCACCAGGCTGAGCGAGTTGATCCCGCAGTGGCTCACCTTATCATCGACCAGGAACACGTACGGCCCCCAGACTTGCGCCATGTCGCCATCGACCAGCACGGTGGCGTAGGTCATCCGCTCGTCCACCGCCCGCGTGCCCTTGGCCCAGCGGGCGAGGTGGTCTGAGACCCTGATCGCGTCGACCCGCGGCTGGTCGGGCACGATCCGGTCGTGCACGTAGATCATCGCATCGGGCAGCATGACCTCGGCCAGCGCCGCCTTGTCCGGACTGCGCAGCGCGGCGAAGAAGGCGTCGGCGGCGGCGATCGCCTCAGCGCGGGGATCGTCCTGCGCGGTGGCGGCGACGGGTGTTAGTGCCAGCACTGTGGCGGAGACGATGAGCCGAGAAATCATCCGTCCCGGTTAATCGCCGCTACCGTTCGTGTCGAGCGTAGTCGAGACACGGCGCGCGGCATTTCGATTACGGTCGATGCCAACGGCGCTTCATACTTCGCTGAAATCGCCGCGTGTCCAGCGTGGCAGGTCCGGCAGCGGCGCGGGGCGGTTGACCGTTGCCTCGACGAAGGCGGCTGCGACGTGGCGCAGCTTGTCGGCCTTGCTGGTGCTGACGCGGTAATCCCAGGCGCGCGGGCCGAGGCGGCGGACCTCGTGGCCGATCGCGGTGTAGATGCGCTTGGCGCTGAGGATCGCCCAGCGGCTGCGGAATGGCAGACGGGCAGCACCGAGGGCGGAGGCAGCGGCGTGCGCGTCCATCAGCCCGACCAGCCGCGCGGCCATGTCGGCCAGCTCCTGCCGGTGGTGCGGCTTGGTATGCTGGCCGGGCTCGATATCCTCCTCGACCAGCCATTCGACCGGCAGGTAGCACCGCTCCGCAGCGTCGTCCTCGACCACGTCGCGGGCGATATTGGCGAGCTGGAAGGCGAAACCCAGGTCGGCGGCGCGGTCGAGCGTGTCCGCATCGTCGCGCGACACGCCCATGACCCGGGCCATCATCACGCCGACCGCGCCGGCGACGTGCCAGCAATAGGCCATCAGGTCGCGTTCGGAGCGCGGGCGCCAGTCCTCGGCGTCGAGCTCGAACCCGCGGATCACCGCCTCGGCATCGGCCAGAGTCAGCCCGCATTCCTTCGCGACGACGCCGAAGGCATCGAACGCCGGGTCGCCGGTCGCCTGGCCGGAGAGGGCCTTTGCCGTCAGCGCCCGAATCTGCGCGACGCGCTCGGCGATCCCCTCCTGCTCGCCCAGCGCGCCGCCCATGTGCTGCGCGTCCACGATGTCGTCGCAGCGGCGGCACCAGGCGTAGAGCAGCCAGACCCGCTCGCGCGTGACACGATCGAACAGGCGGCTGGCGGCGGAAAAGCTCTTCGAGCCCTCCGCGATCGCCGCGCGCGCGTGCCGCACCAGCTCGGCGCGGCGCTGACTCAAAGGTCGCTCGCCTTCATGTTGAAGATGGGCGTGTGCGGCTGATACGCTGCCATCGCCTCGAGCAGCTCGGGCAGGGTGTCGCGCGCGATCAGGATCGACTGGTGCGCCGGGCGGACGAAGCCGACCTGGGCCATGTGGCGATTGAACGCGATCAGGTGGTCGTAGAAGCCGTAGGCGTTGAGCAGGCCGACCGGCTTGGCGTGGTAGCCCAATTGCGACCAGCTCATCGCTTCCCACAGCTCGTCCATCGTGCCCACCCCGCCGGGGATGGTGACGAACCCGTCGGAAAGGTCAGTGAAGCGCTGCTTGCGCTCGTGCATGCCGGATACGGTGTAGAGCTCGGTGCAGTCGTGGTTGGCGACCTCGCTGCCCGCCAGCGCCTCGGGAATGACCCCGATGACCTCGCCGCCCGCCTCCAGCGCGCCGCTCGCGACCGCGCCCATCAACCCAAGACGGCCGCCCCCATAGACAACGCCGATGCCCCGCTCCGCAAGCGTGCGGCCCACGGCGCGGGCAATTTCGATGTAGCGTGTGTCCTCGGGCGAGGCGGAGCCGCAGTATACCGCGAGGCGTTTCACTTCTGTAGGTCCTCCAGCATCAGCCCGGCCGTCGCCTTGGCGCTTCCGACGACGCCGGGGATGCCCGCACCCGGGTGGGTGCCCGCGCCGACGAGGTAGAAGTTGCCGATCGCGTCGTCGCGGTTGTGCCCGCGGAAGAACGCGCTCTGCGTCAGGATCGGCTCGAGGCTGAAGGCGCTGCCGAGGTGCGCGTTGAGGTCCATCGCGAAGTCACGCGGGGCGTAGTGGAACTTGGTCACGATCCGGTCGTGGATGTCGGGGATCAGTCGCCGCCCGACCTCGTCGAGGATGCGCTTCTCCAGCATCGGGCCGATCTGTTCCCAGTCGACAGCCAGCTTGCCCATGTGGGCTACGGGCACGAGCGCGTAGAACGTGCTCTTGCCCGGCGGGGCCATGCTCGGGTCGGTCACCGTGGGATGGTGAAGATAGATGGAGAAATCGGCCGGCAGCACGCCGTGGTCGTAGATGTCCTCGAGCAGCCCTTTGTAGCGCGGACCGAACAGGATCATGTGATGCGGGATGCCGGGCCAGGTGCCCTCGAGCCCGAAGTGGACCACGAACAGCCCGGGGCTGAAGCGCTTCTTCGCGAGCGCGCGCGAATAGTCCGCTCCGCGCTTGGTGCCTGCGAGGAGGTCGCGGTAGGAGTGCATGATGTCGGCATTGCTGGCGACCGCGTCGAACTTGGCGCGCCAGCCGCTCTGCGTTTCGACCTCGGTCGCGCGGTTGCCGATGGTGTGGACGCGGTTGACGGCGTCGCCGACGCGCATGGTGCCGCCGAGCCGCTCGAAATGGCGCACCATGCCCGCGATCAGCCGGTTGGTGCCGCCGCGGGTCCACCACACGCCGCCGTCCTTCTCCAGCTTGTGGATCAGAGCGTAGATCGCGCTGGTGGTCATCGGGTTGCCGCCGACCAGCAGGGTGTGGAAGCTCAGCGCCTCGCGCAGCTTCTCGCTCTGCACGAAGCTCGAAACCATCGAATAGACGCTGCGCCAGGCCTGCTTGGTCGCCAGCGCGGGCGCGGCCTTGAGCATCGACTTGAAGTCGAGGAACGGCACGTGGCCGAGCTTGACGTAGCCTTCCTCGTAAACCCCGGCCGAGTACTCGAGGAAGCGCTGGTAGCCCGCTACGTCGGCCGGGTTGAGCTTGGCGATCTCCGTATCGAGCGATGCCTGGTCGTTCGAGTAGTCGAAGTTGGTCCCGTCGGGCCAGTTGAGGCGGTAGAACGGCATCACCGGCATCAGTTCGACGTCGGCCGCCATGTCGTGGCCCGACAGCGCCCACAGTTCGCGCAGGCAGTCCGGGTCGGTCACCACCGTCGGTCCGCCGTCGAAGGTGAAACCGTCGCGCTCCCAGAAATACGCGCGGCCGCCCGGCTTGTCGCGCGCCTCGATCACCGTCGTCTGCACGCCCGCCGATTGGAGCCGGATCGCCAGCGCCATGCCGCCGAAGCCCGAGCCGATCACGCAAGCGCTGCGGCCAAGCGCACGATCGGCGATCTCTGCCGCGGCGGGGCCGGTGGCGGGGGTAATGGTCGGGTTCATCGGATGCCTCTCGGGGAAAGCGGAGCGCTGTTGCCGGCGAGCGCCAGAATGGCGCGCGGGATAGATACGGGCGGCTTGCCCACCAGGATGCGCGCCTTGTCGGCGAGGTTCGACCGTCCGGCATAGAACCGTTCGACCAGACCCTGCGGCAGGCGGTAGAACCGCTCGAAGATGCGGTAGCGCAAGTCGGGCTCGGCGGCGTCGAACAGCATCCGCCCGAGGCTGCGATAGAACGCGGTCGCGCGCCAGTGGCGCCGGGCGCGCGCGGCGAGCAGAGCGGCGAGCTGCTCACCCGGCAGGTCGGCCTCGGCAGCGATGGCAAGCGCGGTCTCGACCGCGAAGGGCAGGGTGTAGCTGGTCAGCGGATGGACGAAGCCGCCGCCGGCCCCGGCGCGCGCGACCCCGTCGATCGCCCCGCCAGCCTGCCAGGCGGCGAAGTCGCCCCCGGTGATGACCGGCAGCACGCCCGTCTCGCCGCCGAGGATCTGTCCGGTCCAGCCGTGACGCTCGCAATAGCGGTCGATCCGCCCCGACAGCGCGCTGCGGTCGAGCTCGGGGCTGTCGGCGTAATAGGTGTCCTCGACGAACAGCTCGTCGGCGCCCAGCGGCAGGACGTAGACGAAGCGGTAGGCGCCGTGCTGCGTCACCGCCGCGTCCATCACGATCGGGCGGTCGAGCCCGTGCGGCTGGCCGGTGCGCAGATGGCGGCCCATGAAGACCTGCCAGCCGCCGTTGAGGTTTCCGTCAGGCGCGGCGGTCCGGCAGTCGATCACCGCACGCGCCGAGATGCGGGTGCCGTCGGCGAGGATCAGCCCGCCCGCGTCGAGCGCTGCGACCGGCTTGCCGGTGTGGATCGTGTCCTGCCCCAGCTCGCGCCGCAGGGCCGGGTCGAAATCGGCGCTCGACAGCGAATTGTAGCGCGCCTTGAGCGCGCGGCGATAGGCGGGGAAGCGAACCTCGTAGCCGTCCCAGGCGATCTTGCGGAACGGCGCCATCAGCGCGCGCCCGGCCTCATCGAGATCGCTGTCGAACCAGCTCCACCGGTGGTTGCCGCCCAGCGTTGGTCCGGCCTCGTAGAGGCGCACCGCAAGCTCGGGCCGCGCGCGCCGCAGCGCCAGCGCGATAAGTCCGCCGGCCAGCCCGCCGCCGACGATGGCGATTTCGGTACGGTTGTGCGCCCCGGGGGTCATTGCGTCGCTGCCCTAGGCGGCAACGCAGGCTTGGGCAATCGGCTTGCGTTATGCCCGGCAACCTCGCCGCACACGCTTGCCCCCGCGCGCGCCTGTGACATCATCCCGGCCATGACCGCACGCACACTCATGCCCCACCGCCGGGCGATCCTCGTCACGCTCGTCCTGCTCGCCGCGACGCTCGCGATCCTGTTCGCGATGGACCGGCCGCCGATCTGCGCATGCGGCACGGTCAAGCTGTGGCACGGGGTGGTCCAGTCGAGCGAGAACAGCCAGCACCTGACCGACTGGTACAGCCCCAGCCACATGATCCACGGGCAGATCATGTTCCTGTTCGCCTGGCTGCTGTGGGTGAAGTGGGGCCTGTTCGGCGGGCGCGTGACGCGCTGGGCGCTGCCGATCGCGGTCGCGGTCGAGGCGTTGTGGGAAATCTCCGAAAACACCCCCGCGGTGATCGACCGTTATCGCGAGGTCACGATCAGCTGGGGCTATTCGGGCGATTCGATCGTCAATTCGATGGCGGACATCGGCTGGATGGTGGTCGGCTTCTTCATTGCGTCGCGCATTCCATGGCAGGCGAGCGTGGCGCTCGCGGTCGGGTTCGAGTTGCTGACCGCCTGGCTGATCCGCGACAACCTCGCGCTCAACGTGCTGATGCTGTTCTGGCCATTGGAGGCGGTGCGCCAGTGGCAGGGCATGGGCTGAGGAACCGCGTTCCGGGCGGTCCGTTGTAAGGCCGAACTTTCAGGGGTCGCTCATGAACCGGATCACTTGCCTTGCAGCACTCGCGCTGCCGATTGCCGCGCCGCTTGCCGCGCAGGATGCAGCGGAGGCACCAACCGCCACGACCGAGGACACGGTGTTCGACGGCGACTGGCTCGGCGTCGGTATCGGCGTCGCCTACAGCCCGAGCTACGACGGTTCGGACGACTATGTCGCCTCGGTCCTGCCGTTCGTGCAGGGATCGATCCAGGGCGTGGCGATCCAGCCGCGCGCGGGCGGTGTGGCGCTCGATTTCGTGCCCGCGCCCGACAGCGGCGTCGATCTGAATCTCGGCGTGACCGCGCGCTATCGCGGTAACCGCGCCAGCCGCATCAAGGATCCTGTGGTCGCCAGCCTTGGCGAACTCGACAAGGCGATCGAGGTCGGACCGACGGTCGGCGCGAGCATCGGCGGCGTGCTCAACCCCTACGACAGCCTCGGCTTATATATCGACACGCGCTGGGACTTGGCGGTCGCGCACGGCGGGATGGTGGTCGACCCGGCGATATCGTACTTCACCCCGCTCAGCCGCGGCGCGTTCGCCGCGCTGACGCTGAGCGCGGAGCATGCCGACGGCAAGTTCGCCGACTATTACTACTCGATCGATGCGGCTGACGCGGCGATCAGCGGGCTGCCGCAGTTCGACGCAGGCAGCGGCTTCACCAAGGCGAGCGCGACCTTCCTGTTCGGGCTCGACCTGGATGGCGACGCGACCAACGGCGGCCTCGGCCTGATCGGGATCGCGGGCTATTCGCGCATGCTCGGCGATGCGAAGCGCTCGCCCTTCACCAGCGTGCGCGGCGATGCGGACCAGTGGTTCGTGTCGGCCGGGATCGGCTACACGTTCTGATCCGCATCGCGCGGCGCGCGGTCAGCTTGCGTCCTCGTCGTCCTTCTCGATCTTGAGAGCGGGGCGAGGGGCGGGCAGCCGCGCGTCGCGGTCGCCCGTTTTTAGGTAAGTGTCGAACCACTGCATCATGCGCAGGTTGTAGTCGTAGCGTGCAGCCGCCTTGGCGCTGCCGTGCCCCTCGCCGGGATAGAGCACCAGCCGCACCGGGGTTTCGGGCTGGCGCAGCTTGATGTGGCGATAAAGCTCGTAGCTCTGCGTCGGGGAGACGCGGGTGTCCTCCTCGCCGTGCATGATCAGCAGCGGGGTCTTAGCCTTGTCGACGTGGTAGATCGGGCTGCGTTCGAGCAGGTGGTCCCACTCCTCCCACGGCCACTTGCGCTCATGCACGTTGTACATTTCCATCGGGATATCGGTCGTACCGAACTTGGAGATGTTGTTGGAAATGCCGACGAACATCACGCCCGCCGCGAACTCGCTCGAATAGTAGGTCGATCCCCAGGCAGTGGCGAAGCCGCCGTAGGAACCGCCGGTGATGCCGACCCGGTCCGCATCTGCGATTCCTTCGCTGACGAGGTGCCGCTTGCCGTCGACCAGATCGTCGAACTCCTTGCCCGCATAGTCGCCCTGGTGCTGCTTGGAGAACGCCGTGCCGTAGGCGGTCGAGCCGCGATAGTTCGGCAGGAACACCGCATAGCCCTGGCCCGCCGCGACCTGGCCCGGCTTGCTGTAGGCGGTCTGCCAGCCATTGCTCTCGTGCGCCTCGGGCCCGCCGTGGACGTTGAAGATCGTCGGCGCGCCGCCGCGGCGCGGGCGCACGGTCGGTTCGATCAGCACGCCTTCGATCTGCTGGCCGTCACGTGCGGTGTAGGTGACGGTGCGCTGGCGGCCGAAGGTGATCTCGCTGAGCCACGGATTGTGGCTGGTCCAGCGATCGAACGTGTTGTTGTTCCACACGAACAGTTCGCCAGGATGGCGCGGGCTGTTCGCCTCGACCGCGAGCCGGTTGCCGCCCGCGTGGACTTCGGTGAGGATGAGCTCGCCCGGATCGACTTCCTGCGCGACGGTACCGTCGGCGTTATAGATTCGCAGCCGGCTCTGCGCCCCGACATGAACGACTGCGGCAAGGCGCCCGTCGTCGAGCCATTCGGCATCGACCGTCGCTTCGGCGGCGCCCGGATTGAGCGCGCGATAACGGCCGGTGGCGACATCGACCAGGTGGAGCGTGTTGTCGGCCGGGTCGTTGATGTCGATGCCCGCGATCATCGATAGCTGGCGGCCGTCTGGCGAAATTTCGACGTCGCCCAGCTTGCCCGGGGTCTCGACCACGGTGCGCACGCGCCCGTTGGCAAGGTCGATAATATTGACGCGGGTGGCGGTGTAGCTGTCGTCGACGCTGGGCGTCGGCGCGGACTTGACCACAGCGCTGCGCCCGTCGGGCAGGATCTCGATGCTGCTGACGTAGCCCGGAACCGGAATCGCGCGCGGATTGGCGTCGACCTCGGCCCCGACGCGCGCTGCGAACAGACGGGCGAGCTTCGCCTCCTCCTCGTACACCACCGCGTCGAAGCCGGACTTCTTGTCGGCGTCGCGGTCCTTGTCGGGTGCGGCATCGGTGAGGAGGTAAAGCGTGGTGCCGTCCGGACCCCAGGCGTGGCTGTTGACGCCGACGTCCTTGACCTCGGCCAGCTTGCGATAAGCGCCGCCATCCACGGGGACACCCCAGACGGCCTTCTTATCTTCGCCCTTGCCCCAGATGAAGCTGATCATGCGCCCGTCGGGCGAGAACGCCATGCCAGAGGCGCTGATGTCGTCGGGGAGGTACGCGGTGGCGACGTTCGGGCCGGTAGCGATCTTGAGCCGCTGCGTGGTGACGCCGTTGTCCTCGCCGGTGGTCACGTCGGGCAGGTGCGCGGTTGTATAGGCGATCCGGCTGCCGTCGGGCGAAACGGCGACCGCGCCGACGCTCTCCAGCTTGGCGACATCCTCGGGCGTCATCGGGCGGGCCTGCGCGGTGGCGGCGATCGAGGCCGAGGCGAGCAGGGTGGCGGCGTAAGCGACGGTACGCGTCATGGGCGGGCATCCTCCTGAAAGACAATGGACATGCGTTAGCGCGCGACCGCGCGCGGGTGAAGGGTGGGGCTTGTCGGATCGCAGGCGAGCGGGCACACCGCGCCAGCAACGGGAGATTCCATGATGATGCGCCCCATGACCGCCATAGCGCTTGTCGCCGCACTCGGTTCCACGCCTGCCCTCGCCGAGAGCATGATCATCCACGCCGACGCCGTGGTGATCGATGCAGACAGTCCTCCGCGTGGCCAGTCGACAGTCGTGGTCACCGACGGGCGCATCGTCAGCATCACCGATGGCTGGGTCGGCGGACCGGAAGGTGCGGAGATGGTCCACCTCGCGGGCAAGACGCTCGTTCCCGGGCTGGTCGACCTGCACGTCCACCTGACCGGCGATCCGGGTGGCGATTTCTGGAAGGAAACCACAGAGCCCGAGGAATGGGGCATGGTCATCGGTGCCAAGAACGCGCGCCTGACCGCGCTCGCCGGGTTCACCACAGTGCGCGAGGCTGGTAGCGCCCAGCACACCGCGTTCTCGCTCCGCCGCGGCACGGCCGAAGGGCTGGTCGCGGGGCCGCGCATCGTCGCGGCTGGTCCGGCGCTGGCAATCGTCGGCGGGCACGGCGACGTCAACGGATTCCGGCCGGAGATCAACGAGCTGCTCTCAAGCGGCTACACCTGCACCGGCGCGGTCGAGTGCGCCGAGAAAGTGCGCAAAGCGAGCCAGAACGGCGCCGACGTGATCAAGATCACCGCCACCGGCGGCGTGCTCAGCCAGCAGGGCCGCGGGCTCGAGGCGCACTTCACGTCCGCCGAGATGACCGCCATCGCCGACACTGCGCACTCGCTCGGCCTCAAGGTCATGGCCCATGCGCACGGCGCGCGCGGGATCGAGGCGGCGGCGCGCGCGGGCATCGATACGATCGACCACGGCACTTACATCGATGCCGCCGCGATGCGCGCGATGAAGGACAACGGCACCGTTCTGGTGCCCACCCTGATGGCATTCCAGGGCATTTCTGAACGGCTCGGCAAGGGCATCTACACGCCAGTGGTCGAGGAGAAAGTCCGCGCGGTCGCCGAACGCGCGCGCGTGTTCATGGGCGAGGCGCACCGTGCCGGGGTCAAGATCGCCTTCGGCACCGATTCCGGCGTCTACGAGCATGGCCGCAACGGGCAGGAATTCCGCCTGATGATGGCGCAGGGCATGACCAGCCGCGAGGCGCTCGCCGCCGCGACGACCACCGCTGCCGAAGTACTCGACATGGAAAACGAGATCGGCCGCATCGCGCCAGGTTTCTCCGCCGACATCATTGCGGTCGAGGGCAACCCGCTGGAGGACGCGACCGTGCTCGAAAAGGTCGACTGGGTCATGGTCCGGGGCCGGGTGATCGAATAGCCGTTCGTCGATTTCTGAAACGCCTCCATCCGCGGCTGGTGGCGAGAGGCGATCCGCAGGCGCAGCCAGCGGATCGAGGGACTAAACAGGGGACTTTCCACATGAACACGCTTCGCATTGCGCTGATCGCCACCACGGCGCTTGCCGCTTCGGCCTGCACCACGATGAATGCCGAGCCGGCCGCGACTGCCGCCGCCCCGCCAGCCGCCGCTGCGCCCGCGCAGAACCAGCACGACGAATTGTTCGCGCTGTTCGCCGCCGATGACGAGGCGCAGCTCAGGCTCAGCCCGATCGGCGCGATCTTCCGCGGCGACCAGCGTTATGCCGACAAGCTCGGCGATTTCCTGACGCCCGAGTTCAACGCCGCCTCGGAAAAGCTCGCGCGCGACAACCTCGCCGGGCTGGCCCGGATCGATCGCGCCGCACTGAGCGAGACCGACCAGATCGCCTACGACGTATTCAAGTACAACCAGGAGCAGGCGCTCAAGGGCCTGACGCCGGAGATCATGGCGCTGACCGAGGTCCGCCCGGTCAACCACTTCTTCGGGTTCCACACGTTCTACCCGACCTTCGAGAGCGGCAAGGGCGCGGCGCAGTTCAAAACGGTCAAGGACTACGAGAACGCCATGAGCCGCATGGCAAACTACGTCGAGCTGACCGACCGCTCGATCGCCAAGTTCCGCGAAGGCATGCAGAGCGGTGTCCTGGAAACCTCGCTGACGATCAACAATGTCGTCCAGCAGCTCGATACCCAGCTGGCGCAGAAGGTCGAGGAATCGCCCTACTACGGCCCGCTCGCGGCGATGCCCGCAGACTTCTCGGACGCCGACAAGACGCGGCTTGCCACTGAGTACCGCGCCGCGATCGGCACGGTCTACGCCGCGAACACCCGGCTGCGCGATTTCCTGCGCGACGAATACCTGCCGGTTGCGCGCAGAACCGTTGGCCTGACGCAGATGAAGGGCGGTGAAGCGCTCTACGCGCAGATGATCGAGAGCACGACGACGCTGCCGCTCACCGCCGACTACCTCCACAACCTCGGCCTCACCGAGGTCGCCCGCATCCGCACCGGGATGGAGGAGATCAAGACCGAGGTCGGGTTTCAGGGTACGCTGGCCGAATTCTTCGAGCACATCCGCACCGACCCGAAGTTCAAGCCACAGAGCCGCCAGTGGCTGACCGACGAGTATTACCGCGTCGGCGCGATCGTGGACGCCAAGGTGCCCGAGTTCTTTTCGCTTGTGCCCAAGTCGAAGCTGGAGATCCGCCCCTACGAGGAATTCCGCGAGAAGTTCGAGGCGGGCGGTTCCTACCAGTCGGGCACGCCCGACGGCTCGCGCCCGGGCATCTTCTACTTCAACGCCTACGACCTGCCGAGCCGGACCACGCCGGGGATCGTCACGCTCTATCTTCACGAGGGCGCGCCGGGCCACCACTTCCAGATCAGCCTCGCACAGGAAAACGACGCGCTCCCCGCCTTCATGCGCTTCGGCGGCAACACCGCCTATGTCGAGGGCTGGGCGCTCTATGCCGAGACGCTGGGTTACGACATGGGCCTGTTCGAGGATCCCTATGCGCGCCAGGGCACGCTCGACGACGAGATGCTTCGCGCGATGCGGCTGGTGGTCGACACCGGACTTCATTCGAAGGGTTGGACCCGCGACCAGGCGATCGACTACATGCTCGCCAATTCGAGCATGGGCCGCACCGACGCGACCGCCGAAGTCGAACGATACATCGCCATTCCCAGCCAGGCGCTGGCCTACAAGGTCGGCGCGTTGCGCATCCAGGAAATGCGCCGCAAGGCGGAGGCGGCGCTGGGCGACCGGTTCGACATCAAGGCCTTCCACGCCGAGGTGCTCGACACTGGCGCACTGCCACTGCCGGTGCTTGAGGCGAAGATCGACCGCTGGATCGCGGCAGGGGGGCAGTGAACATGATGACCGGTCCCGTGTCCCGCTTCGCTCTCGCGGCCATTGCCGCCACGTCGCTGGCGGCCTGCACCACCGCCAGCGGAGGCGAGACTGTCGCCTCCGCCGCGCGGCCGGCGGCGACGCAATCCGATCAGGGCGCGGCGCTGCACGCGCTGTTCGAGCGGTCCGACGCCGCGTTTCTCCAGCGCAATCCGGTCGCGGCGTTCTTCCGCGGCGACTTCAGCCGCGCCGACACGCTCGGCAACGGCTTTGCGGCGGATTATCTCGACCGTGAAAGGGCCGCGGCGGAGGCGGAACTGGCGCAACTCCGCGCAATCGACCGCGCGGCGCTGTCGCCCGAGGATCAGATCTCGTGGGACGTGTTCGCCTACAATCAGCAGCGCACGATCGCGCAGACCGATCCGGCGGCATTGCCTTTCGAGAAGTACCTGCCGCTCGACCACTTCCGCGGCTTCCACATCAACTATCCGCGACTCAGCAGCGCGGGCGGGTTGATGCCGTTCAACACGGTTGTCGATTACGACAACGCGCTGAAGCGCCACGCCCAGCTTCCCCGGCAGGTCGACGAGATGATCGCGCGGATGCGCGAGGGCATGGCGGCGGGCGTCGTCCAGCCCAAGCTGACCGTAACCACCATGATCGCGCAGCTCGACACGCAGCTGCGGCTGACCACCGAGCAGACCCCCTACTGGACGCCGATCGCAGCATTTCCCGAGGCGGTCGGCGCGGCGGACCGCACCCGGCTGACCGCCGGAATGCGGAGCGCGATCGAGGGCCAGATCGTGCCCTCGCTGCAAAAGCTGCGCGCGTTCCTTGCCGACGAATACCTGCCCGCCTCGCGCGACGGCAACGGTCTCGATACCGCGCAGGGCGGCGACGACTATTACAGCTTCCGCATCGCCGAGATGACCACGCTGCCACTCACTGCGGACGAGGTCCATGCGACAGGCCTTGCCGAAGTGGCGCGGATCAATGCCGAACTGACCAAGGCGCGCGCCGAGGCGGGCGACCGCAAGCCGACGATCTACCGCGACAAGGCATCTCTTACTGCCGCGTGGTACGATCTCGCCAAGCGGGTCGATCCGCTGCTGCCGCGCCTGTTCGCCGCGCAGCCGAAGACTCCGCTTGAGATCCGGCCCTACGAGGAATACCGCGAGGCGTTCAATCTCGCCGCGTCGTACAACGCGGGCAACGCCGACACCGGCAAGCCGGGCGTGTTCTACTTCAGCGGATATAACCTGGAGAACCGCGAGGTCTCGCCCACGGTCGCGCTCTATATGCACGAGGGCAGCCCGGGGCATCACTTCCAGATCATGACCGCCTACGAGAACGCCGACCTGCCGCGCTTCCAGCGGTTCGGCGGCTTCACCGCCTATTCGGAAGGGTGGGGTCTCTATGCCGAGTATCTCGGTTACGAGCTCGGCCTCTACGACGATCCGGTCGAGCGGATCGGCGCGCTGGCGGGCGGCGAGATGCTGCGCGCTGTGCGACTGGTGGTCGACACCGGAATCCACTCCAAGGGCTGGAGCCGCGAGCAGGCGGTCGACTACATGGTCGCCAACGGCGCGCCGCGCGATTTCGCGATGAGCGAGACCGCACGCTACATCGTGATGCCGGGGCAGGCGCTGGCCTACAAGGTCGGCGAGCTCAAGATCAAGGAACTGCGCCGCAAGGCGGAGGCGGCGCTCGGCAACCGGTTCGATGTGCGCGCTTTTCACGCCCAGGTACTCGACAGCGGCGGCCTGCCGCTGCCGGTGCTCGAGGCCAAGATCAACCGCTGGATCGCGGCGGGCGGCCGGTGAGCGAGGGCGCCATCTGGTTCGGCGGCGCGCTGCCGCCGCTGGACCAGCTTACTGGGCTCGGCACCAATGCCCTGCCGGGCCACATCGGGATCGAGTTCGTCGATGCCGGGCCCGACTGGCTGACCGCGCGCATGCCGGTCGATGCGCGCACGCACCAGCCCTATGGCCGGCTTCACGGCGGGGCCTCGGTCGCGCTGGCGGAGACGGTCGGCTCGGTCGCGGCGGCCAACACCGTCGACCGCGACAAGTTCGCGGCGGTGGGCATGGAGATCAACGCCAACCACATCCGGCCGGCCTATTCGGGCTGGGTGCGTGCCACGGCACGCCCCGAAAGCATGGGCCGGACGACGCAGGTGTGGTCGATCCGGATCGAGGACGACGCGGGCAAGCTGGTCTGTATCTCGCGCCTGACGGTCGCGGTGATCGCGCTCGAGCGGAAATAGCGCGGCCTAGTAGACTCCAATCAGCTTGGCGCTCGCCACCAGCAGCACAATACCGAGCGCCTTGAGCACCATCGGCGTGGCGAGACGGATGCCGAGCGTCGTCCCGATCGCCGCGCCCACGATCACCGCACCGGCATAGAGCGGCAACTGGTCGGGCAGGTTCTGGACCGAGGCATAGTTGCCCGCGAGGCCCGCCGCAGAATTGCACAGGATGAATACCGAGGCGACGCCCGAGGCGGGCTTGGGCATCGACCAGGCGAGGAACAGCAGCAAGGGCGAGAGGAAGATACCGCCACCGGTGCCGGTCAGCCCGGACAGGAACCCGATCCCGATGCCGCACAGGATCGCGATCAGGATCGGCGGGTCGCTGGCCTCGGTCGCGGCCTTGATCGGTGTGGGCCAGAGCAGCCGCAGCGCTGACAGGAACAGCACCACGCCCACCAGCGGGCGATAGTATTCGCCCGGCAGCACGATCGTTCCGCCGAGAAACGCCATCGGCACCGCCCCGAGCATAAACGGCCACAGCGTGCGCCAGCGGAAAAGCCCGGCGCGCGCATAGCGCACCGAGGCGATGCTCGCGACGATCACGTTGAGCACCAGCGCGGTCGGCCGCATCACCGCAGGCGCGACGCCGAACAGCGCCATCAGCGCGATATAGGCCGAGGCGCCGGCATGGCCGACGCTCGAATAGAGCGCCGCGCCCACCATCATGCACAATGCCAGCGCCAGTTCGGCGGTGGTCACATCCATCAGGCGATGGCCTCGGCGAGGCACTCGAACGCCTCTGCAAACTCGCGCTTGAAATCCTGCACCACCGCGCCCGCGCCGCGCACCTCGGTTACGAGGCCGACCCCTTGCCCGACGAAATAGGTCGCCAGGTCGCGCGCCCTGTCGTTCCCTGCCAGCGCCGCCTTGTCGATCGCGCGCAGCGCCGGTTCGGACAGCAGCATCATCAATGGCATGGGCAGCGCCGCGAGGCCCGCCTCATCCCAGCGTTGGTGCCATGCGGTGCGCAGCTGGCGGCTGTACTTGCCGGTGCGGTGCTTCGAACGGATCGTGTCGCGGCTGGTTGCGGCGACCATTTTTTCGCGGAACAGCTCGCTCGTCTCGCTTTCCGCCGTGGCGAGCCAGACCGAGCCGCACCAGGCGCCCGCCGCGCCCATCGCCATCATCCCGGCCATCTGTTGCCCGTTCATGATGCCACCTGCGGCGAGTACGGGCGTGTCCTTGCCTGCCGCGCGCACCGCGGCGATTACCTCGGGCACCAGCACTATCGTCGAGACCTCGCCGCAGTGTCCGCCGCCTTCGCCGCCCTGGGCGACGATCACGTCGACCCCGGCCTCGATCTGCTTGATCGCGTGTTCCTTGGCCCCGACCAGCGCCGCCACCGGTATCCCGCGCTGCTTGCCGGCCGCGATCATTTCGGGCGGGGCGGTGCCCAGCGCATTGGCCATCAGGCGCACCGGATGGCGAAAGGCAACCTCGAGCAGTTCGGCGCCGAGCGAGGTGTTGGGTCGCTGGCTGCCACCCATCGGCGTGGCGGCTTCCTCGGGGATGCCCGCGTCGCGCAGTATCGCGCGGGTCGCGTCGCGATAGGCGGCGGGAATCTGCGCCACGATGGCGTCGGCGGTCACCTCGTGTCCGACTGCCTGGACCTCCGGGATCAGCACGTCGATGCCATAGGGTTTGCCGTCGATATGGTCGTCGATCCAGCGCAGCTCCTGTTCGAGTTCCTCTGGCGTGAAGCGCACCGCGCCCATTACCCCGAACCCGCCGGCGCGGCTGACCGCGGCCACGACGTCGCGGCAATGCGAAAAGGCAAACAGCGGAAACTCGCACCCGACCATCTCGGTCATGCGGAACGGCATGGCATCACTCCCCCTCGGCTGGAGGAAAAGTGATGCGGCGCACCGCAGGGTGGGTCAAGCAGCGCTTTGGGCAGGCTTCAACCCGCCGGGATGGGCACCGGCACTGGCTGCGGCGGCATGGTCATCTCGGCATCGGGTAGGGCGTCGAGGTCGGCACGCGTCATGGCAGTCTGGACATCGATGTCATCGCCATCGGGCCGCGTGGTTAGGCCGGCTAGCGGGACCAAGACATAGCGGTCGGGGTCGGTATCGTCGAGTTCGACCAGCAGCGCCTCGACCGTACCGGCGGCGTCGCGTCGGACTTGTTCGACATCGCCGAAATCGGTGCCATCCGAGCCGACGAGGTCAGCGTCGAGTAGTTGCGCCTCGGTCAACCCGAGCGCGGCGATCGCGCTTCCCGCAGCCGCGGCGCTGGCATCGGCCTGCCGCTCGACCGCATCCTCGACCGCATCCGCCTCCTGCTCAACCTGAGATTCGCACGCAGCGAGCGCCAGTGCCAACACGGGCGCGATGGTGAGGAAGGGTCGTTTCAAGGCGAGTCTCCGGTTGTTCGCTATCAATTGAACGAACCACCGAACGCCGCGAAGTTTCCGACGATCGGCAAGGACACCATTTGTGGCGATCCGTCGCTGCCGGTCGCATTCTACGAACGGCCTGCCGCGCGAAAGCGGCGAACCGCTGAATTTGCGATGAATTTTCGGAACATCCAACGGGGCATCCGGTTCGTATCTGTGAGCGGATGACGGGTTAGCCCCGCGCTTCCGATCCGCTGATCCAGCAACAATGCACAGGATACCATCATGCGTAAGCTTCCGATACTTCTTGCCGCTTCGACCGCGCTCGCCCTTGCGGCGTGCGGCGAACCGGCGACCGAGACCGCCACGCCCGACGATGCGATGATGGCCGACGACATGGCCGCCGACACAGCGACCGATGCCGGCACCGTGGTCGAAGTGGCGCAGGGCAATCCCGATTTCTCGACGCTCGTTTCGGCAGTAACCTCGGCGGGTCTCGGCGAAACGCTCTCCGGTGCCGGTCCGTTCACGGTTTTCGCGCCCAACAATGCCGCGTTCGAGAAGGTGCCCCAGGCCACCCGCGACGAGCTTATGAGCCCGGCTGGCAAGGAAGATCTCTCGGGCATCCTCACCTACCACGTCGTTGCCGGTGAGCTAAATGCGCAGGCGATCCAGGATGCGATCACCGCCGCCGGTACTGCCGGGCATACTCTGACCACGGTCAACGGCGCGACGCTGACAGCCACGGTAGAAGGCGGCAACGTCGTGCTGACCGACGCTGCGGGCAACAAGTCCACCGTCTCGCAGACCGATATCGATGCCTCGAACGGCGTCATCCACGTGATCGACACCGTGCTGATGCCGGCCTGATCCACCCCGCAAGGGATTGCGCGGGGCGGCCTTGCTACGTCAAGGTCGCCCCGTTTCCTTTGGAGTATACTAGATGCGATTGGTGCCCGCCTTGCCGCGCTGGCTGGGCCTTGCCGGGCTTTTGCCGCAACTGGCGTTTGCCGCCTGTGCGTGGATCGGCGACGCGGCATGGCTCGATCCCGCCCGCATCGGCGGCGGCATGTACGCCGGCCTGATCCTGTCCTTCCTCGGCGGCGCGTGGTGGGGACTGGCTGCTGCGGCTCCGGCTGCGGAAGGTCGCGGCGTGCTGCGTTGGGTGTGGGTCGCGGCGGTCACACCCTCGCTCGTCGCGCTTGGCGCGGGCCTGTGGTGGCTGGCGCGACCGGAGCAGCCCGAACCGGCGCTGGTAACGCTTGCCTTCGCTCTCATGGCCAGCCCGCTGGTCGATTCTCGGCTGGCAGCAATGGGCCTCGCCCCGCGCTGGTGGACCGCGCTCCGCTGGCCGCTCTCGTCAATTCTGGGACTTGCCACGCTGGCCCTCGCGGTCCGATAAGCGCGGCATGATCCGCAGTCTGTCCGGCCTTGCCACCATCGTCTTACTCGCCGCGTGCCAGTCGCCCGGCGAAACCGCCCCGACAACCGAAGCCTATGACGGCATCGGCGAGAGCGAGACCGTGCGCTTTACCGGGACCGAACCGTTCTGGGGCGGCGAGGCGAGCGGGACTCAGCTCCTATATTCGACGATCGACGATCAGGACGGGACGACGATCGCGGTCGAGCGCTTCGCCGGCAATGCCGGGATCGGTTATTCGGGCACGCTAGGCGGGGCTGCTTTCGACATGACCGTGACCGAGGGCGAATGCTCCGACGGGATGAGCGACCGGACCTATCCCTTCACCGTCACGCTCAAGATCGGCGCAGAGCAGCGCAACGGCTGTGGCTGGACCGACCGGCGCCCGTACACCGGGCCGGCAAACCCGTGAGCGTCCGGTCGTGAGCGCGGGCCACACCGGGGGCTGCCTGTGCGGGGCGGTGCGCTACGAAATCATCGCCGAGCCGGTCATGACTGCGCTGTGCCATTGCAAGAACTGCCAGCGGCAAGCGGGCAGCGTGCTGTCCGTCATCGTCGCCCTCCCGCGCGACGGCATCCGGATCGAGGGCGAGACGACGACCTACGAGGACCATGGCACCAGCGGCAAGCGGGTCTGGCGCAAGTTCTGCCCGACCTGCGGCTCGCCGCTCTTCACCGATGCCGAGGGTGCGCCCGAGATGTGGTTCGTGAAGGCGGGCACGCTCGACGACACGGGCTGGCTTTCGCCGCAGGTCCAGTTCTGGGCGGAGAGCAAGCAGGACTGGTTCACGCTTGATCCCGCAATCGCGGCGATGCCCGGCAACCCGCCGGGCCAGTGAACGCTAGCGCTTGACGCCCGCCCGATCGAGCTCCGGGCCGAGGCGCCCGGTCAGCCACAGCCACCACATCCTGAAGTCGGCACCGAGGCTCCACAGCGGGTAAGTGAAGGTCGCGGGGCGGTTCTTTTCGACCCCGAAATGCGCGACCCAGGCGAAGACATACCCCGCCACCGGCATCGCGGCGAGCCACCACCAGCGCTGCGTCGCGATTGCGTAGACCGCGAGTGCGACGACCAGCGACGTCCCCAGATAATGCAGGGCGCGGGTGCTGGGCTTGGAGTGCTCGCGCAGGTAAAACGGCCAGAAGGCGGCGAAGGTGGTGTATTCCCGGCTCATGCGCGAATTCTGCGGCGGGCGTCGGTGCAGGTCAAGGTTTCCCTCGCACGGCCAAGGGTCTATGGTTGCCCGCATGAGGATCACGGCGTCCGGGTCGCACCCGCCGACCGAACCGCGGGAGATGCGCTGACATGGCAGGCGCCGTGCCCGCGCACGCGCATGCGGTTGCTCGGCTTCTCGCGGGCACCTGGCGCTGCGAGACCTGCGGCCAGGATCACGGCTGGCCGTTCGATCTCGTCTCGGTCGCCCCCGATCCCTGGCCCTATCGCGACGGTTACGAGGACAATTCGGCGGTGGTCGTCGCGCTCGATGCCGCCGATCAGGGCGAGCGGATCGACTTTCTGTCGGAAGACTTCTGCCTGCTTGCCGGGCAGAACTATCTGGTCCGCTGCGTATTGCTGCTGCCGGTCGACGGGCTGGCCGAACCGCTTGGGGTCGGCTGCTGGGCGACGCTGAGCGAGGCGAATTTCCGCCGCTATCTCGATGGCTTCGACAGCGGGCGCTTCGCCGATGCCGGTCCGTGGACCGGATGGCTGTGCACCCGGCTTGAGGGGCTGGCGGGCGATCAGCCGATCGCCGTGCGGCTGCACGTCGGAGATGCGCGCCAGCGCCCGGTGCTCGAGGTGATCGATCCGGCGGAGCCGCTGGCGATCGCCCAGCGCAAGGGCATCGCGCCCGAACGGCTGGTCGAACTGCTCGACTTCTACGGCCACGCCTGAACGCAGCGCGGGACTAGAACAGCCCCGGAACCTCGCGCTGGGCTACGTTCGGTCGTGCAGGCATCAGCGCCTCGCGTCGTCCAGAAAGCCCGCGCTGCCGTTCAGCCTGCGCGACCGCATCGGTACCGCTCGCAGTGATCGGATTGCAGACAGCGGCGCCGCCGCGCAGGAATGTCAGCGCTTGCGCGATCGAGGCTTCGGCGGGATCGCCAAGCTGGGTAAAGATGTCATCCGCGGCGCGGCAGGTCACCGGCATCACGCTGGCTAATCCAGAGAAATACTCACCTTGACCGCTGGCGTTTTCGGTCTTGAAGGTCACCGCGCGGAACCGGTCGTCGCATGCCTCGCGATCGAATGCGAACTGGCCAACGGGCTTGCCGAAAGTGTTCGACCCGACCAGTGCCAGGTTCGTGTCCAGATAGGGAATGAAGGCGTTGGCCACGAGTTCGCTGGCCGACGCGGTGCTGCCCGTGCCGATGACCGCAATCTTTGTCGCAGCGATCGCCTGGCTCTGCGATTGAAAGAGCGCGGTTTCGTTCTCGCTGGATTTGGACGGTCGCAACGTCGTGCGGCTGAAAACCTGACCGACCTTATCGCGACCCATGAGATCGCCGAGCAACTCGGCAGTGATTACCAAGCCGCCACCGTTGTAGCGCACATCCAGGATGACTTCCGTAACACCCTGTTGCCGGAAGGTGTTGAAAGCTGTCCTCAGGTCTGCGTCCGCCGTTCGGATGAACGTGCGCAAATTTACGTAGCCCACCCGCTTGCCACCGTCATCGATGATCTTCGCGCCATAACGGTCAGATATCGGATCAAGCGCGAAATCGGCTTTGGCGATCGTTACCGTGCGTTCGGTGCCGCCGACGTCGCGGAAACGGATCGCACGTGTCACGCCCACATCAGACGGGCCCAATGCATTGACGACCGCCTGAGGCCCGCCTGAGGCCATCAGCGAGGAGACCGCTTGAAGGCTGCCTGACGAGGTGCCGATGGCAAGCAACTCGCCGCCCCGATCGAGACCTTGCGCCAAACCAGGCGCGCCCTCAAAGGCTTCAATAACGAATACTCGGTTGTTGGCGGTGTCGTAACCGAGGCGGACGCCAAAGCCCGCGCTTGACCCAGAATTGTTGAAGGCGTTCTCTTCCGCGATCGAGGTCATGAACGTGAAGAAGCGGTCTTTCGACTGGGCCCGCGCCGGGGCGACGAGCGCGTCGATGTAGCTGTCGATGTTGTTGTGTGCGCTCTTGGCAACCGTGTTGTCGACCAGATCGGGGAACAGGTACCATTCGTCGATGACCGCCTTGACGAAGTCCTGCCGGGCGGAGAGCGAGCAGGCCGAGGTGGTGGGTGATGGTGTCGGCGTGCCGCCGCCCTGGGTCGGCGGTGCGCCGCCGCCCCCGCCGCCACAGGCCACCAAGGCCAACGAAACGGTCACTGCGACAAAGCTGCGTGCGACACCCATGACCCCGAAACTCCCTTTCGCGCGACCCAAGCCGACGATACCCGTCCGGCGATGGTCGTCGCAAAGTGCCTCTAGTCGGCGCTCTCGGCAAGCCGTGGACGCTGCTTATTGCGGCCCAAACCGACAACAAGGTGCCCGAAAGACGCAATTTTCCGTCAGAGCGGTGGAAAACCCCGCCCGAGGGCTGGCATTCCTCTCGCAGGGCACAGGGCGAGCGCGTAGGCTCGCCTCCCTGAGCAACCAAGGCGAGGAATGCCCGATTCCGCCATTCGGCCGGAATGGAAATCGATAAAGCCAGAACAAGGAAAGGACGTAACATGGCTGCCAACAACGCACTGCAGAAGCCGGTCAACCTCACGGGCGACCTCGAGGCCGTCGTCGGCAAGGGTCCGATGACCCGCGCTCAGGTGACCAGCAAGGTGTGGGACTACATCAAGGCCAACGGTCTGCAGGACACCAAGGACAAGCGCCAGATCAACCCCGACGCCAAGCTCGGCGCGGTGATCGGCAAGGACCAGATCTCGATGTTCAAGATGACCGCTGCGGTTTCCAAGCACCTCAGCTGATCGTCAATCGGGTCTGCGGCGGAGCGGCCAGCCGGTCGCTCCGCCCACCCACAGCGCGAGCCAGATCAGCACCGGTTGCGCGATCATCCGCGGAACGTGATAGGCGAGGCCGAGCCCGCCGTCGGGCCGCGCCAGATCCATCGCGAAATGGTTCACGTTCGCCGGCCAGACGCACAGCGCGTAGAGCGCCAGCCCGATCCCGCCTGCAAGGCGCAGGGCAGGCCACCACGGTTGGAGCAGCGCCGCCGCCCCGGCCAGTTCGGCCACCCCGGTCCACAGCACCACCGCTTCGGGCATCGGTACCCAGGTCGGCATGATGTCGAGAAACGGCGCCGGATTGGCGAGGTGGAAGTACCCTGCCACGGCGTAGAATAGCGCCAGAACCCAGCGCAGCACCGTGCGTGCCCAGTTTTGCCCTGCCCGGCTCATCCTGCCCCCTTTCCACCGCGCGTCCATGCGCTAGTGTCGCGGCCATCCTAGCCCCGTCCATGAGGTCGCCGCAATGAAATCGCTCGTCCCGCTCGCCCTGCCGTTCGCGCTGCTCGCCGCCGGAGCGCAGGCGCAGGACCCGGAAGCGGTCGCCGCCGCCGCGCTCGAGGCCGCACCGGTGTTCGACGGCCACAACGACGTGCCGATCCAGCTGCGGGGGCGGTTCGACAACGTGATCGGCGACTTCGATTTCGTCGACACCACCGACACAGGCGAGGGCCATCCGCAGGGTCGCGCGATGCACACCGACCTCACCCGTCTGAAGCAGGGCAAGGTCGGTGCGCAGTTCTGGTCGGTCTACGTCACCGCCGCGATCGAGGAACCCGAGGCGGTGGTCGCGACGCTGGAGCAGGTCGATGTGACCCGCCGCCTGATCGAGCGCTATCCCGACGACCTGCAACTCGCGCTGACCGCCGACGACGTCGAACGCGCCATCGCGGCAGGGCGGATCGCCTCGCTGATGGGCATGGAAGGCGGCCACTCGATCGGCTCGAGCCTGGGCGTCCTGCGCCAGATGCACGCCTTGGGCGTGCGCTACATGACGTTGACTCACTCCAAGACGCTGTCGTGGGTCGACAGCGCGACCGACGTGCCGACGCACGGCGGGCTTACCGACTTCGGCCGCCAGGTCATCGCCGAGATGAACCGGCTCGGCATGCTGGTCGATCTGAGTCACGTGAGCGAGGGGACGATGCACGACGTGCTCGACGTCGCGAAGGCGCCGGTCATCTTCAGCCATTCGGGTGCGCGTGCGATCAACGGGCACGCGCGTAACGTGCCAGATGGCGTGCTGGTGCGGCTGAAGGACAACGGCGGGGTGGTCATGGTCGTCGGCCTGCCCGGGTTCCTGAGCGAACCCGCGCGGCAGTGGAACGCCAACCGCTCAGCGGAAGATGCGCGTCTGAAAGCGCTGTGGCAGGGCCAGCCCGACGCGGTCGCAGCGGGTCTCAAGGCGTGGGACGAGGCCAATCCTCTGCCGCTCGCGACCATCGGCGAAATGGCCGACCATATCGACCACGTGCGCAAGATTGCCGGCATCGACCACATCGGCATTGGCGGGGATTACGACGGCATGCCGACCGGGCCGGTCGGGATGGAGGACGTCAGCGGCTATCCGGCGCTTTTCACCGAATTGGCCCGCCGCGGCTATTCGCAGGCTGACCTCGAGAAGATCTCGCTCCGCAATGCGCTGCGGGCGATGCGCGCAGCGGAGGCCTTTGCCGCGAGCCAGGCAGGACAACCGCCGCAGGAGGCACCGGTAGCCGACTAGGACTCAGCCGCCGGTCAGTTCGGAGCCCAGCTTGAGCACGCGGTCGCCGTCGTCCTGGTCGATCAGATAGGCCGGATCGTCCTTGCTGCCGTCGCGGGTGATTTCGCTGCCCTTGATAGTGCGCGACACTTTCTCATCGAACCGCTCGGCCACTTTGCCCTCGCCATGGCCGCTACCCCATTTCCATTTGACCGTCTGGCCCTTGCGGAAGCTGTTGGCGCTGGTCATCGCGAGAGCTCCGAGGCTCAGTTCTCGACGGTCGCGGCCGCGCCGGTATCGGGCGCGTCGGCAGTCGCCGCGCCTTCGATTTCGCCCGCGTCCTCGCTGACGATGCTGTCGGTCGTGTCGCCGGCGGCTTCCGGGCTGGTGCCGGCTGGCGCATCGATGCTCGTGCGGCTCTCGGCCTCGTCCTGCGTGAGCGCTCCCGTGATCCAGATCAGCGACAAAGCCGCGATCGCGAGGAACAGCGAGATGACGAGGACGTAGCGGACCACGCCTTCCTTCGACCCGCCGCTTGCCTCGGTTTCGTTCACGTGCACTTCGTCCCCGCGCTTTTCCATGTCGTAACTCCCGTTCCGTCAGACCCAGTGTAACGCATGCAACGGCTGCGCGAAACGTCGGTTCCTAGTCGCGCAGCAGCTCGTTGATGCCGGTCTTGCTGCGGGTCTGCGCGTCGACCGTTTTGACGATCACCGCGCAATAGAGGCTCGGCCCGCCGTTCGGGTCGGGCAGGGCGCCGGGGACGACCACGGCGTAAGGCGGGACCTTGCCGCGGTGGACCTCGCCGGTCGCGCGGTCGACGATCTTGGTCGAGGCGCCGAGATAAACACCCATTGAGAGGACCGCGCCTTCGCCGACGATCACGCCCTCCGCCACTTCGCTGCGCGCGCCGACGAAAGCGCCGTCACCGATGATCACGGGACCGGCCTGGAGCGGCTCGAGCACGCCGCCAATGCCCGCGCCGCCGGAGATATGGACGTTTTTGCCGATCTGCGCGCACGAGCCGACGGTCGCCCAGGTATCGACCATGGTTCCCTCGCCGACATAGGCGCCGATGTTGACGAAGCTCGGCATCAGCACCGCGCCCTTGCCGATGAACGCGCCGTGCCGCGCGACCGCGCCGGGAACGACGCGGAAACCGGCGTCGCGGAAGCGGTTCTCGCCCCAGCCGGCGAACTTGCTCGGGACCTTGTCGTAGGCGGGAGCGCCGCCCGCGCCATGCTCGACCAGCACATTGTCGTTGAGGCGGAAGCTGAGGAGCACCGCCTGCTTGAGCCACTGGTTGACCTTCCAGCCGCCATTCCCGTCGGGTTCTGCGACGCGTGCCTTGCCGGCGTCGAGCAGTTCGAGCGCGGCCTCGACCGGTTCGCGCACGTCGGCGCTGGCGGGGGTGACCTCGGCGCGGCGTTCCCACGCAGCTTCGATGGCGGTCTGGAGGTCGGCGGTCATTGGCTCTGGCTCCCGGCAGGATGTCTGCCCGGCGCTAGCCGCCGCGTTCGCGCTAGTCCATCCCCGCGGCGAGGGCGAACTCGTAGGCGCGGTCGACGAGCGGAGTCACCCGTTCGCTCATCGCCTGCGCATGCGCAGAGGAGGCGGTGCCGTCGATCACGCGCTTCTTGATGCCCTGCATGATGCCCGCAAGGCGGAACAGGTTGTAGGCGAAGTACCAGTCCATCGGCGGCACCGGGTAGCCGGTGCGCGCGACGTAGCGTTCGACCGCCTCGTCCTGCGAGGGGATGCCCAGCGCCGCGAGGTCGAGCCCCAGCAGTCCCGCGCGTCCATCCGCCGGGTTATGCCAGTTGAGCATCAGGTAGCTGAAGTCCGCGATCGGATCGCCCAGCGTCGACAGCTCCCAGTCGAGCACCGCCAGCACGCGGTTGGCGTCCTTCTCGAAGATCATGTTGTCGAGCCGGTAATCGCCGTGGACGACGCTCGATCCGTGCTGCGGCGGGATGGTCTGCGGCAGCCACTCGATCAGCCGCTCCATCTTGGGCATGTGTTCGGTTTCGCTGAGCTTGTACTGCTTGGTCCAGCGCGCGATCTGGCGCGCGCAATAATCGGTCGGCTTGCCGAATTCGCCGAGGCCGATCGCCACCGGATCCTTGAGGTGGAGGTCGGCGAACGTGTCGATCATCGACAGATAGATTTCGCGGCGTTCGTCGGGCGAGCAATCGGGCAGCGCGCCGTTCCACAGGGATCGCCCGTCGGCGAGGCCCATGACGAAGAACTTCGATCCGATCACCTCGGGGTCCTTGCACAGGCCGTAGGTCTTCGGCACCGGGAAGCCTGTCGGCCCGAGTGCGGCCATGGCAGTATACTCCCGGTCGACCGCATGCGCGCTGGGCAGCAGCTTGCCGAAGGGCTGGCGCCGCAGGACGTAGGACTGCCCGGGCGTATCGATCCGGTAGGTCGGGTTCGACTGCCCGCCCTTGAACTTCGAATAGCTGATCGGCCCGGCAAAACCCTCGACATTCGCGGTGAACCATTCGGTCAGCCGGCCCAAGTCGAGCGCATCGCGGTCCTCCACCGCGACTGTGCCCACCATTTCCCTGTCGAAGTCGATCTGTGCGTCGCTCATGTCAGTCGAATACCACCACGCTGCGGGCCGAGGTACCGGCCTTCATCTTGTCGAAGCCTTCGTTGATCTTCTCCAGCGGGATCCGCTCGGCGATGATCGTGTCGAGATCGAGCAGGCCGCGCAGGTAGAAATCGACCAGCCGCGGCAAGTCGACCGGAAAATGGTTCATGCCCATGATCGCGCCCTGGAGCTTCTTGCCGCTAAGGAGGTCCATCGCGGCGAGGCCGACCTTGCAGTCGAGCGGCATCATCCCGAGGATCGTCGCCGTCCCGCCGCGCCGCAGCACCGCGACCGCTAGGTCGGCGGAAGCCTGGCGTCCGACGGCCTCGATCGCGTGGTGCACACCGCCGCGCGAGATTTCGAGCACCTGCTTGGCCGCATCGGACGCGGAGGCATCGACTGTGTGCGTCGCGCCGAGCACCTCGGCCAGTGCCCGCTTTTCGGGAATCGGGTCGATCGCGATGACCTGGCCCGCGCCGGCGATCTTCGCTGCGTTGATCGCGGCAAGGCCGACGCCGCCGCAGCCGACCACCGCAACGGTCTCGCCCGGAACGACCGAGCAGGCGTTGAAGATCGTCCCGGCGCCCGTCGTTACCGCGCAGCCGATCACGGCGGCCCGGTCCAGCGGCATCGACTTGTCGATGCTGACGCAGGCATGCTCGTGGATCAGCATCTGTTCGCAGAACGCTGACAGGTTGAGCATCTGCGCAACTGGCGCGCTGCCGTCGGCGCGCATGATGCGCGGTTTTGCGTCCGCGCCGCGCCGCGTGTCCGCACCCATGCACAGCGCCATGCGCCCCGTGACGCAGAACTCGCAGTGCCCGCAGAATGCGCTGAGGCACGAGACGACATGGTCGCCCGGCTTCACCGTTTTGACCTCGCTGCCCACCGCGCGGACCACGCCCGCCGCCTCGTGCCCCGGAATTGCGGGCAGGGGATGGGGATAGGCGCCGTCGATGAAGTGCAGGTCCGAATGGCACAGGCCGCAGGCCTTGGTGTCGATCAGGACCTCGTGCGGGCCGGGCTCGGCCAGCTCGACCTCGCCGATGGTGAGCTTGCCGACTTGCTCGAGGATTGCTGCCTTGGCCATCAGCGCGATGCTCCCATGTCGCCCGAACTCATCGCGTTCACGTTGACCGGTGCACTCTTGCCATCGCGCAGGGCGTTGGCAGTCGGGCCGGCATTGGGCGCGTGGCGCGAGAACTCGATGTGCGCGATCGAGCGGGCGTGGACTTCGTCCGGCCCGTCCGCCAGCCTCAGCGTGCGCTGGTGGGCATAGGCCGAGGCGAGGCCGTAGTCGTCGGACACGCCGCCGCCGCCGTGGGCCTGGATCGCGTCGTCGATGATCCGCAGCGCCATGTTGGGCGCCTGGACCTTGATCATGGCGATTTCCTGCTTGGCGGCCTTGTTGCCGACCTTATCCATCATGTCGGCCGCCTTAAGGCAGAGCAGGCGGGTCATGTCGATGTCGATGCGGGCGCGGGCGACACGTTCCTCCCACACCGAATGCTTGTAGATCGGCTTCCCGAACGCCTCGCGCTCCTGCAGGCGGCGGCACATCTTGGCGAGCGCTTCCTCGGCCACGCCGATGGTGCGCATGCAGTGGTGGATGCGGCCCGGCCCGAGGCGGCCCTGCGCGATTTCGAACCCGCGCCCCTCGCCGAGCAGGAGGTTGCTGGCGGGCACGCGGACGTCCTTCAGCTCGACCTCCATGTGCCCGTGCGGGGCATCGTCGTAACCGAACACCGGCAGGTGGCGGATCACGTTCACGCCCGGCGCGTCATTGGGCATCAGGATCATCGACTGGGCAGCGTGGCGCCCGGCGGAGGGATCGCTCTTGCCCATAACGATCGAGACCTTGCAGCGGGGGTCGCCGAGGCCGGAGGACCACCACTTGCGCCCGTTGATGACGTAATCATCCCCGTCGCGCTCGATCCGGGTCTCGATATTGGTCGCGTCGGAGCTGGCGGTGAACGGTTCGGTCATCAGGAAGGCACTGCGGATCTCGCCGTTCATCAGCGGGGTCAGCCACTGGTCCTTCTGCTCGCGCGTGCCGTAGCGATGGAACACCTCCATGTTGCCGGTATCGGGCGCGGAGCAGTTGAACACCTCGCTCGCCCAGCCGATCCGGCCCATTTCCTCGGCGCAGAGCGCGTATTCGAGGTTGGTCAGGCCCGGGCCTTCGAATTCGAAGGTTTCCTCGACGTGGTGGTGGCCATCGTTGCGAGGCGGCATGAACAGGTTCCAGATGCCGGCGGCCTTGGCCTTGGCCTTTTTCTCCTCGACGATCGGCAGGACCTTCCACCGTTCGCCGCTGTGCTCCTGCTCGAGATAGGTCTTGTGGTTCGGGCGGACCTCGGCCTCGATGAAATCGCGCACGCGGTTGCGCCAGTACTGCTGCCGTTCGGTCGGTTCGAAGTCCATTGGTCGTCCTTTGTGGTCAATCGTTCGGGCGCGACAATGTCACGCCGGTGGCTATCGGGCCATCGCCCAACTTGTCAGGTTCCGCCAGTTTGCGCAGGCGTTCGTTGTGGTCGGCCTCGCCCAGCGGGAAGCGGAGGAACACCGCGACGGCGGAGAAGATGAAAAACGCCGTCAGCAGCGTGAAGGCCAGCATCAGCCGATCGATCACCGCCGGGTCGACCGCGCCGGGCGTCGCGTTCTGCGGGAAGCCGACCGCCGAAATCAGCATTCCCGCGGCGAATGTGCCGATCCCGGTGACGCATTTCTGCATGAACAGGTTGCCGGCGTAGAACAGCCCTTCCTCACGGTGGCCGGTCCGCAGTTCGGAATCCTCGACCACGTCGGCCAGCATCGATCCGGTCAGGATCATCGGCGCGATGGCGAATCCGGTGGCGAGCATCACGAGAAACAGGAAAAGCGGGATCGTTTCAGGCTCGCCATTGGCGGGGAATAGGCCCAGCAGGCGCAGGACATAGGGCATCAGTCCGCATGTCACCGCGATTCCCGCCATGGCGGCCGCCGCGCGCTTCTTGCCCATCCGGCGCGAGATGATTGGCGTGATCACGAACGCGAGCGCCACGCCGCCGAGCAAGGTTACCGGCCAGGCGGTCATCGCCCAGCCGGGAAACTCCCACACGTAGATCTGCATGTAGGTGATCGTGGCGAAGTTAAGTCCCTGATTGGCATAGGCGAATACTCCCGCCAGCATCAGGGTGAGGAAGGCCGGGTTCTTCAGGGTACGGAAAATCCCCTTCAGTTCCGCCCCGACCGGCTGGCGCGGCGGCAGCTTCGCGGGCGGATGCGCCAGGCGCCGGTGCGTGCCGAGCGCGACGGTCAGAGTGGCGAGCGTCATCATGACCGCGCCGGTGATGGCGTAGGGGTCGTAGCCCTCGCGCCGCAGCAGCCCGGCGGGCTGTTCGGGCGTGGGCGCAAGGAACACGGCATAGGCGAGCCACAGCAGGAACAGGCCGCCAAGCCACCCGAACAGGAAGCGGTAACGGATCACATCCGTCCGCTCGTGATAGTTGCGCGTCAATTCGGGCAGCATCGCGAGCGAGGGAACCTCGTTCATCGCGATCGCCGAGCGGACCAAGATGGCCGACAGGGTCAGGTAGACCAGGATGCCGGTCTGGCTCCAGTCGGGCGGATGCCACAGCAGGAACCAGGACGCGGCCACGGGAATGATCGAGGCGTAGAGCCACGGGTGGCGCCGGCCCCAGCGGGTGTTGGTCCGGTCCGACAGGTGCCCGATCACCGGATCGATGAACGCGTCTACGACCAAGGCAATCATCACTGCCAGCCCGACGAGGTTGGCGGGCAGGCCCATGACCTGGTTGTAGAAGATCAGCAGAAAGACCGCGAACCCGTTGTCCTTGATCCCGTAGGTGATGGCACCGGCGCCGTAGGCCAGCTTGATCCGCATCGGCACCCGGGCATCGGCGCTGCTCACGCGCGGCGACCGGTCTCTGGACAGGAATGGGGGATTCGCACTTTCGGGCCTCTCTTGCCTGCGACCTTAGGCGCGCGCTAGCTTACGTCAACGTAAGTTCGCCTGACGCTACGGAACGGTGGAGCGATGTGAACGGGGTTGCGGAACAGGGTCGAATCACTTTACGTTAGCGTCAACCGACGCGGGACTCGCTTCCCGTGCAAGCCGGAGAGGAGCCCGCGATGTCCGACCTAGAGACCTTCCGCAGCGAAACCCGCGCCTGGCTGGAGGCGAACTGCCCCGCCGAGATGCGCCAGCCGGTGCGCGACGAGGACGACGTGTTCTGGGGCGGCCGGAATGCCCAGTTCAAGAATGATGCGCAGAAAGCCTGGTTCGAGGCGTGCCGCGACAAGGGCTACACCGTGCCCGACTGGCCCAAGGCCTATGGCGGCGCGGGCCTCTCACCCGCCGAAGCCAAGGTCCTGCGCGAGGAAATGGCGCGGATCGGCGCGCGCCCGCCGCTGTCGAGCTTCGGCATCTGGATGCTTGGCCCGGCGCTGCTCAAGTTCGGGACCGAGGGCCAGAAGCAGCGCTTCCTCAACGAGATCGCCCGCGGCGAAATCCGCTGGTGCCAAGGCTATTCGGAACCGGGCAGCGGGTCGGACCTCGTCTCGATGCAGACCTATGGTGACGACAAGGGCGACCACTGGGTTGTCAACGGCCAGAAGATCTGGACGAGCTACGCCGACAACGCCGACTGGATCTTCTGCCTCGTCCGCACGGACAAGGAGAACAAGTACCAGGGCATCACCTTCATGCTGTTCGACATGGCGGGCGAGGGCGTTTCGACCAAGCCGATCAAGCTGATCAGCGGAAACAGCCCGTTCTGCGAAACCTTCTTTGACGACGTGAAGGTGCCCAAGAGCTACGGCGAGGACATTCCCGGCTACGTCGGCGAAATCAACCGCGGCTGGGATGTGGCGAAGCATCTGCTCGGCCACGAGCGCGAGATGATCTCGGGCGCGGGCGGCGGTGATCGCACCGCCGCGATCGGCGCGGCGATGAAGCGCAATGCGGGCGACCTCGATCCCGTGCTGCGCGCGGAACTGGCGCAGTTCGATGTCGATGCGCTCGCCTATGCCTGCATGGGCGAGAAGTTCCTCGACGAGATCAAGGTGGGTAAGGCGCACCCGGCGCAGCCGAACATGATGAAGTATGTCGGCACCGAACTGAACAAGCGCCGCCACGAGCTGATGATGGCGGCGGGCGGCAGCCGAGCGCTCGAATGGGACAGCGAGGAGACCGGCGGCGGCAAGCCCGCGCGCGGCTGGCTGCGGACCAAGGCCAACTCGATCGAGGGCGGCACCAGCGAGGTCATGCTCAACGTCATATCCAAGCGCATCCTCGACCTGCCGGGCGCCTGACCGGTGTCGATCGCAACCAACGTCGCCTTGGCGGCGGCGATGCCGGGCACGCCGCCCGTGTTCGTCCAAGGCGCGATGGTCGGTGGTCTGCTTGCCGGAGGCGTCGAGGAATCGGCGCTGATCGGTTTGCTGGTGCCGGGCGAAACCGCCCAGCTGGCGACTGGCGGGGAGAGCGGTTCGGCGCTGTTCACATCAGCCCGGGTGCTGATCGCCGAACGCGTCGGCATCCTGAGCAAGCGGCTTGCGGTAAAGGCGATCCGCCGCGATGCGATCGTCGCCTACACGATCGACCCCGACACGCTGGTAACGCTGACGCTTCAGGGCGGCAGTTTCGGCACCGCCAACCTCTTTTTCGACAACGGGTTCGACCCGATGCACCTGTCCACCTGGCTGGGGGAAACCCTTGTCCGCCCGCAGATCGAGGACCCTTCCTGATATGCCACTCTTCTACAACGACGATCAAACGATGCTGCAAGAGACTGCCAGCCAGTTCATGGCCGAGGAAGGCAGCATCAAGAACCAGCTGCGCCACTGGCGCGACCGCGAGTGCAAGGACGGTTTCGGTCATGCGCTGTGGAAGCAGATGGCCGAGATGGGCTTTACCGGGCTGCTGGTGTCCGAGGCCGACGGCGGGCTGGGCATGGGCCATGCCGAGGCCGGCATCGTGCTCGAGGAAATCGGCCGCAACCTCACCCCGTCGCCGTTCCTGACCAGCTCGGTCATCGCGGCGACCGCGCTGGGCGAGGGCAGCGCCGACCTCAAGGGCCGCTGGTTGCCGGGTCTGGTTGCGGGCGACAGCGTGTTTGCGGTGGCGATCGACGAGGGCGGCAAGCATCGCCCCGAGCGGATCAAGACCCGCGCCGAGAAATCGGGCAACGGGTTCCGCCTGTCCGGCCAGAAGGACTTCGTGGTCCAAGGCGCCAGCGCCGACATGCTGGTGGTCGCCGCGCGCACGTCGGGCAGCGATGACGATGCTGACGGCATCACCTTGTTTGCGGTGCCGAAAGATGCCGCGGGCATGAGCCACGACGCGGTGCGGCTGGTCGACAGCTCGATCGCGACGCACACGAAATTCGATGGGGTCGAGCTCGACGGCGATGCGGTGATCGGCGAGGTCGACGGCGGGCGCGAAGTGCTCAACAAGCTGCTGATGGCGGGCCGTGTCGGTGCGGCGGCCGAGGGCGTGGGCGTCGCGCGCGGGGCGATGGACATGACCGTCGACTACCTCAAGCAGCGCAAGCAGTTCGGCAAGCTGATCGGCCAATTCCAGGCGCTCCAGCACCGCGCGGCGCACCTCTATTCCGAAGTCGAGATCGCCCGCGCTGCGGTTATCAAGGCGGCGCAGCTGCTCGACGGCGGCAGCGAGAAGGCCGACCTGATGGCGAGCGTGGCCAAGGCCAAGGTCGCCAAGGCTGCGGGCCTCGCGGTGCGCGAAGGCGTGCAGATGCACGGCGGCATCGGCATGACCGACGAATACGACATCGGCCTCTACATGAAGCGCGACCGTGCGCTGCAGGAGTTCCTCGGCGACCAGTACTACCACGCCAACCGCGTGGCGGAGTTGAGCGGGTATTGAAGCAAGGCCGTGCCTGATCCTTCGGCAGGCTCAGGATGAGCGGATGTGGTGCCATCGCACCCTGGCCCGCTCAGGCTGAGCCTGTCGAAGCCCACGCGCTGAAAATTTTTAAAGGAACCAGACCATGACCCTCGAAGACCTGTTCAGCCTCAAGGGCCGCGTCGCGCTGGTGACCGGCGGCAGCCGCGGGATCGGGCGGATGATCGTCGAGGGTTTTCTCGCCGCCGGGATCGAGCGGGTCTATATCTCCGCGCGCAAGATCGACGAGATCGAGGGAACCTGCGCCGACTTGGGCGAACGGGTGATCGGCATCCAGGGCGACATCTCGACGATCGCGGGAATCGAGGCGCTGGTGGCCGAGCTGTCGGCGCGCGAGAGCAAGCTGGACATCCTCGTCAACAACGCGGGCGCGGCCTGGGGCGTCGACTACCTCGATTTTCCCGAGGCCGGATGGGACAAGGTCATGGATCTCAACGTCAAGACCCCGTTCTTCCTGACGCAGAAGCTTCACGGTCTGCTCACCGCCGCCGCAAGTGCGGAGAAGCCCGCCAAGGTGATCAACATCACTTCGGTCGACGGGCAGCGGGTCAACCCGTGGGAAACCTACAGCTACCAGGCCAGCAAGGCGGCGCTGATCCACCTGACGCGCCGCATGGCTGCGCGGCTGGTAAAGGATCACGTCTACGTCACCAGCCTCGCGCCCGGCGCCTTCCCCTCGAACATGAATAAGGCCGCGCGCGACCATGAAGCGCATAGCGCCGCGGGCATCCCTGCGAAGCGCGTCGGCGACAAGTTCGACATGGGCGGCACCGCCGTCTACCTCGCCAGCCGCGCGGGCGATTACACCGTCGGCGAAACGCTGACCGTCGATGGCGGCATCGTCAACGCGCACCTGCCGACGCACTTCGCCGAGCCGGGGTGAGGTCGCAGGCGAACGGAAATTCGCTTGCGGGACACGCCCTTTCACCGCTAGCTCGGAGCCTGCTTCGCTCGGGTCGGCGCCAGCCCGGCCCCCAACAGGAAGGTCGCTCCTCGTGCGTCGTAACCTCGCTCCGCTTCTGTGTACTGTAGCATCCTGCGTCCTGCTCGCTTCGTGCTTCGGAGGAGGCGATGACACGCCCGCACCCACGCCGACACCGACAGCGAGCCCTTCGCCGAGTCCCACGCCAACGCCTACGCCTACGCCCACTGCGGTGGACTTCGATTTCGCCCAGGCATTCACCACGTCCAATTCGATCGGCTCGCTGACATTCGCCTACTTCACCCCCAACAGCGGCGGAGCCGAGGTGTGGAGCGACGGGAATCCTCGTAGCGGGTCAAGCACGATCACCTACGCGGTTTCGCCCGAAAGCGTCGCGTTCATCTTTCCCAATATAACCGACCAGACCACCTTCGGCGCGGCGGACCGGCAAACCGACACAGCGACGCTGCGGACATATCGCAACGGCGACGATGCGCTGGCATTGGAATTGCCGTTCGGCAACGTGCTCAGGGTGACCTACGAGACGAAGAGCCCGTTCACGCGCGATACCGTACCGGGCATCTTGCGAATAAATCGCGCTTCGGTGTTCATAAACCCTGTGACCACCTCCAGTACGATTACCGCCAACCTGTCGTACACCGGGACGCCTCAAGTCGCCGGCGGCACTTCGGGCGCGACCCTTGCCAACGCCATCAGCGCAGCCGCCACGACATTCACCGTCGCTGCCAGCGATCAGCGGATTACCGGCACGATCACGATCAGCGAAACCGTGAACGGGTCGCCTGTCGTCCGCGCAGTGCTGCCATTTTCCGCAGCCGTGGCCGCCAACGGCAGCTTCTCGGGCAGCCTCAGCGACACCGCCAATGCGTTTACCGGTTCCTTCACGGGATCACTTGCCGGGCCTTCGCGTGAAGAAGTCGCGATCATCTTCAGCGTTTCGCATACCGACGGAAGGAAGTTCGTCGGCTCGTTCATCGGCAATTGACCGCAGGGCCTACTTCGCCGCGTGCGATCGGGAAGACTAACCCATCAGCCCGCGCACGAACTCGATCAGGCCGGTCTGGCGCATGCGTTTCATGCGTTCGGCATGGAGGATTTCGCGGACCTTCTCGAAGCAGATGCCGACCTGGTCGTTGACCACGACGTAGTCGTAGCCGTCCCAGTGGCTGATTTCGGACTTGGCGCGTTCCATGCGGCCGGCGATCACCTCGGCGCTGTCGGTGGCGCGCTTCTTGAGGCGGGCGTGCAGTTCCTCCAGGCTCGGCGGCAGGATGAACACGCGGACCACGTCCTGCTGGTCCTTCTGGTAGAGCTGCTGCGTGCCCTGCCAGTCGATGTCGAACAGGAAATCCTGCCCGTCCTTCAGCCCGCTGCGGATGCGGCCCTTGGGCGTGCCATAGCGGTGGTCGAAGACGTGCGCCCACTCGTAGAAATCGTCCTCCTCGACCATCCGGTCGAATTCGGCATCGGAAACGAAGTGATAGTGCTCGCCATCGATCTCGCCCGGGCGCGGCGGGCGGGTGGTAGCGGAGACCGACAGGCGGATATTCCCGTCGCCTTCGAGCAGCATACGGCTGATCGTCGTCTTGCCTGCGCCCGAGGGCGAGGAGAGGATGAACATCAATCCGCGGCGGGCGAGATCGGGGCGCGCGAGATCGGATCGGGCGGGAGTCGGGTCGGCCATGCGCGCACATGCCCGCGAAGGCAGGTGCAAATCAAGTCGCGTGGGCGGCTTATTCCTCGGCTTGCTTGGCGATCGCCTTGTCGCCCGCCAGCCGCGCCGCGCGGCGCGAGCGGCTGCGGTCGTAGAGCGTCTTGACGATAAGCCCACTGCCCACCAGCACCGCGCCGGGGACCGAGCGTGTGGCGATCTTGGTCACGCCATAGGCCGCGACGGTGTGGAGCAGCGAGCGGTTCTCGACCGCTTGCTTGGCGATCTCGGTGCCGTAGCGCTTGCCCAGCATGCCCTTTTCGATCGCGAGCCGCGCGATCCGGCCTGCGCTGCGCAGTGCGATGTCGTGGATCAGCGCATTGGTTGCCGGATTGGTGCTGGGGCCTGGGACGTCGGCGGCACCCTTGTTGCGGCCGGTCTTCGCGATCCCGGCGGCGAGCGTGTCGGTGATGTGCTTGCCCCTGGGCACCGGCACTACTTCTTGCGGCCGAAATCGACCGTGACGACGTTCGATCCGTCGTCGTCGCCGGTCGGGCCGCGCTCGGCGGCGTCGTTCTCGGCATCCTCGTGCGCCTCGGGCGCCATGTCGGCAACACTGGCCTGGAACTGGAGCCCGAAATCGACCGCCGGGTCGACGAAGGCGGTGATGGCCGAGAACGGAATCGACAGCTTGGTCGGCACCTGATTGAAGCTCAGTCCGACCTCGAAGCCGTCCTCGCCTACAGCCAAGTCCCAGAACTTGTTCTGCAGGACGATGGTCATCTCGTCGGGGAAGCGTTCGTGCAGGTGCGGCGGGATGTTGACCCCCCGCGCGGCGGTCTTGAACGTGATGTAGAAGTGGTGGTTGCCCGGAAGCGTGCCGCCGCCGCTCTGGACCTCGCCCAGCACGCGACCGACCACAGCGCGCAGCGCCTCCTGCACGATTTCGTCGTAGGGGATCAGGCTGTCGGGCGTGTCGTCGCTCATGCGCGCTAGGTGGCGGCGAGGCGCCGTGCGGTCAAGCCTTTAGCGCGGCTTTACCGCCAGCCACGGTTACTGTTGTTGCGTAGCGGTGCGCTGCCCTATAGCGGCGCGGCCATGCGCACCGGACGGATCGAACGCAACACCGCGGAAACGCGAATCCTGGTCGAGGTGAACCTCGACGGGACGGGCACTTACGACGTCGCCACCGGGATCGGCTTCCTCGACCACATGGTCGAACAGTTCAGCCGCCACTCGCTGATCGACGTGACGATGAAGGTAGAAGGCGACCTCCATGTCGACCAGCACCATACGACCGAGGACAGCGCGCTCGCGCTCGGTCAGGCACTGGCGCAGGCGCTCGGCGACAAGGGCGGGATCGGGCGATACGGCAGCGCCTATTCGCCGATGGACGAAACGCTGGCTCGCGTCGCGCTCGACATCTCGGGGCGGCCTTACCTCGTGTGGCGGGCAGGCTTCAGTCAGCCGCGCCTCGGCGAATGGGACACCGAGCTGATCGAGCACTGGTTCCACTCGGTCGCGCAGACGGCAGGCCTGACACTGCATGTCGAGCTGCTCTATGGCAGCAACAACCACCATATCTGCGAGGCGATCTACAAAGGCTTCGCCCGCGCGATGCGGCAGGCGGTGGAGCTGGACCCGCGCAAGGGCGGGGCGGTGCCTTCGACCAAGGGGCAACTCGGTGGCTGAGGCCATCGCGCTGATCGATTACGGCGCAGGCAATCTCCGGTCGGTCCACAACGCGCTGATCGCGGCGGGTGCGGAGCATGTCGCGGTCACCGCGGACCCGGCACTGGTGCGCGGGGCAAAGCGCATCGTACTGCCCGGCGTCGGCTCTTTCCGCGCCTGCGCGCGCGGACTCAACGATGTCCCCGGCATGGTCGAGGCGCTGGAGGACCGGGTGGTGCACGCAGGCGTGCCCTTTCTCGGCATCTGCGTCGGGATGCAGTTGATGGCCACCCGCGGGCTGGAGCACGGCACGACTCCCGGGCTCGGCTGGATCGCGGGCGAGGTCCGCCCGATCGAGCGCACCGATCCCGCGATAAAGATACCGCATATGGGCTGGAACGACGTCGCCCCCGTGCCGCACGCACGGGACCACGCGGTGATTGCGGAGGGCGAGGCCTACTTCCTCCATTCCTACCATTTCGCCGCCGAGAATGGTGCCGACGTGGCCGCGATGACCGACCACGGCGGCGGGCTGGTGGCGGCGGTCGCGCGCGACAACATGATCGGCGTGCAATTCCATCCCGAAAAGAGCCAAGCGTTTGGGCTCGGCGTGCTCGAGCGCTTTCTGGAGTGGCGGCCATGATCGTCTTTCCCGCGATCGACCTCAAGGCGGGCGAGGTCGTGCGGCTGGCCGAGGGCGATATGGCCCGCGCCACGGTCTATGGAGATGATCCTGCGGCGCAGGCCATGCTGTTCGCCGCAGCGAGTGCGGAGCATCTCCACGTCGTCGATCTCGACGGAAGCTTTGCCGGACGGGCGGAGAACCGCGCGGCGGTCGAGGCGATCGTCGCGGCCTTTCCCGGCTACGTGCAACTCGGCGGCGGCATCCGCACGCGCGAGGCGGTGGACGGCTGGTTCGAGCTCGGCGTCGCGCGGGTAGTGATGGGCTCGGCGGCGCTCAAGGACCCCGGTTTCGTCAAGGACATGGCGCGCGAGTATCCCGGCGGGATCGTCGTCGCGGTGGACGCCAAGGACGGCATGGTCGCGACCGAAGGCTGGGCGGAGGTTTCCGACGTGCCGGTGGTCGATCTCGCCAGGCGGTTCGAGGACGCGGGCGTCGCCAGCCTCCTGTTCACCGACATCGGCCGCGACGGCCTGCTCAAGGGCGTGAACATCGATGCGACGGTCGATCTTGCGCGGCGGGTGGACCTGCCGGTTATCGCCAGCGGCGGGGTCAAGGGACTGGACGACATCTACGTCCTGTCGATGCACGCGCACGAGGGCATCGAGGGCGTCATTACCGGCCGTGCGCTCTACGAAGGACGGCTGGACCTGGCCGCCGCGATCGCGATGGCGGGCAAGGCATGACCGTCCGCATCCGCGTCATCCCCTGCCTCGACGTCGCCGAGGGGCGCGTGGTCAAGGGCGTCAATTTCCTCGATCTGAAAGACGCAGGCGATCCGGTCGAGCAGGCGCAGGCCTACGACGTGGCGGGGGCGGACGAGCTGTGTTTTCTCGACATTTCGGCCAGCCACGAAGGGCGGGGCACCTTGCTCGACGTGGTTTCGCGCACGGCGGCGGTGTGCTTCATGCCGCTGACCGTCGGGGGCGGGGTGCGTTCGGTCGATGACGCGCGTGCGCTGCTCCTCGCCGGGGCGGACAAGGTGGCCGTGAACAGCGCGGCGGTCGCCCGGCCCAAGCTGGTCGGCGAAATCGCCGCGCGCTTCGGCAGCCAGTGCGTCGTCGCCAGCGTCGATGCGCGCCGGGCGGGCGAGGGCTGGGAAGTCTTCACCCACGGCGGACGCCGGGCGACGGGGATCGACGCGGTCCAACATGCGGTCAGGCTGGCGGACCTGGGCGCGGGCGAACTGCTCGTCACCTCGATGGACGGCGACGGTACGCAGGGCGGCTACGATCTCGCGCTGACCCGTGCGATTGCCGACGCGGTACCGGTGCCGGTCGTGGCCAGCGGCGGCGTCGGCACGCTCGAGCATCTGGTCGACGGCGTAACCGAGGGGCATGCCAGCGCCGTGCTGGCGGCCTCGATCTTCCACTTCGGGACGCACACCATTGCCGAGGCGCACGCGGCACTGCGTGCCGCAGGTCTGCCGGCGCGGATCTAGCTTCGGCTTCCGACGGGTCCCGCAACGGGACGAGGGCGAATTGGGGCTTGAGGAATCGGCAAGGCGCGCGCTTGGTCCCGCGATGCGTACCGGCCTGACATTGCTCGCGATTGCCTTCCTTGCGGGACCGGCGCAGGCATGGAACGGGGTTCAGATTCCCGAGCCGAGCAACATGGCGCTGTTCGGCCTCGGGGTGTTGGGCGTGGTGGTCGGCCGCCGGGCTGCGCGCCGCCGCAAGCCGCGCGAGGATTGACCCGCGCCCCTCGCTCTCCCATGCACGCCGCATGGACACGCTGACCCGCCTCGAGGCGACCATCCATGAACGCCTGACCGCCGATCCGGCGTCCAGCTACGTCGCCAGCCTCCATGCGCGCGGCGCCCCCGTGATCGCGCGCAAGCTGGGCGAGGAGGCGATCGAAACGGTCGTCGCCGCGCTTTCGGGGACGCGCGAGGAACTGGTCGGCGAGGCCGCCGACGTGCTGTTCCATCTCGCCGTACTGCTCGCGGAGAAGGGCGTGCCCCTGGCCGAGGTCATGGCCGAGCTCGACCGGCGCGAGGGGGTTTCGGGCCTTGAGGAGAAAGCAGCGAGGAACATGTGATGCCGATCGACGCGACCCAGCCCTACGACGACCAGAACATCTTCGCCAAAATCCTGCGCGGCGAGATACCCTGCACCAGGGTCTACGAGGACGAGTGGGCGCTGGCGTTCGAGGACATCAACCCGCAGGCCGAAATCCACACGCTGGTGATCCCCAAGGGCGCCTGGGTGAGTTGGGACGACTTCTCCGCGCACGCCAGCGCGGTGGAGATCGCCGGCTTCGTGCGCGCGGTGGGCAAGGTGGCGCGTGAAAAGGGGCTGAGCGAGCCGGGCTATCGCCTGCTCGCCAATGTCGGCGGGCACGGCCACCAAGAGGTGCCACACCTGCACGTCCACCTGTTCGGCGGGCATCCGCTGGGGCCGATGCTGGCGAGACGCTAGCCGTCGGGCGATCTTTACGCTCCGTTCATCGTATTCCTTGCCCCGGGACTCCCGGGCGGGTTAAGGGCGCGCCTGCGATGAACCGAGTTCCGAACCCATTGCCCAATCCTCCGGGCGGCGTGATCGACGGCACGCGGCACCTCTATGCGGTGCGGGTTTATTACGAGGACACCGATCTGTCCGGCGTGACCTACCACGCCAACTACCTGCGCTGGTTCGAACGCGCCCGGTCCGACCTGCTGCGGCTGCTCGCAATCGACCAGCGCGCCGCGATCGAGGCGGGGCAGGGCGCCTATGCGGTGGCCGACCTTGCCATCCGCTACCTCCGCCCGGCCAAGCTCGACGATGATGTGCTGATCGAAACGCGCTGCACCGAAATGCGCGCGGCGAGCTGCCGCATGCATCAGCGCGCATTCCGTTCATCGGGCGGCAATCGCGAACTCCTGACAGAAGCCAGCTTGAGGGTCGGCTTCGTCGCCCCCGACGGGCGCCCCGCGCGCCAGCCCGAAGCCTGGCGCGCCGCCTTCCAGACCGTTCTTTCCCCCGAAGAAGAGACTGCATGACCACCATCGACCTGCTTGCTGCTGCTGCCGTCGCGCCCGACCGGCTCGATCCGATCCGGCTGTTCCTCGATGCCGATATCGTCGTGCAGGCAGTCATGTTGGGGCTGATCCTGGCGAGTATCTGGACCTGGATGATCATCGTCTCGTTCAGCGCGCGCATGGCCGGCGTTCGCCGCCGGACGCAGGCGTTCGAGACGGATTTCTGGGAGGCCGACGACTTCGACGGTTTCATGAAGCACCGGGCGAAGAAGGACATCCCGTCCTCGCGCGTGGCGCAGGTCGGAATGGCCGAATGGCGCCGCTCGACCAAGAACGGCGTCAAGGACCGCGACGGTGTCCGCCAGCGAATGGCCCTGGCGATGGAGAGCCAAGTGGCCGAGGAAGCCGATACGCTGGCCGAGCGGCTGAACTTTCTCGCCACGACCGGCGCGGTGGCGCCGTTCGTGGGCCTGTTCGGCACGGTCTGGGGCATCATGAATTCGTTCTTTCAGATCGGCGCGCAGGAAAGCTCGTCGCTCGCGGTGGTCGCGCCTGGTATTTCCGAGGCGCTGTTCGCCACCGCAATCGGGCTTTTCGCGGCCATCCCGGCGGTGATCGCCTACAACCGCTTCAGCCATGCGGTCGACGTGCTTCAGGCGCGCCTGCAACGCTTCGCCGACCGCTTCCACGGCAGCCTGAGCCGCGAACTGGAGCGGATGTAGCATGGCGATGGGGACGATCCGCAGGGGCGGCCGCCGCGGCAAGCGCGCGCCGATGGCGGAGATCAACGTCACCCCACTGGTCGACGTGATGTTGGTGCTGCTGATCATCTTCATGGTCACCGCGCCGATGCTGACCGCGGGCGTGCCGGTGGAACTGCCCGAGAGCCGCGCCAATGCACTGCCGCAGGAACAGCAGAACCTGACCGTAAGCATCGGCGACGACGGGACCATCTATCTCAACGAGGATGCGCTGGCGCCGGGGGAATTGGCCGACCGGCTCGCGGCAGTGCCGCGCACCGGCGACGAGGCGCCCGACGTGGTCCTGCGCGCGGACCGCAGCCTCGACTACGGGCTCGTCATGTCGGTCATGGGCGAACTCAACCGCGCCGGTTTCTCCAGCATCTCGCTGGTCACCGGTGGTTCAGACGAAAGCCCATAGCCCTGACCATGATGCAGGTGGCGACACTCCGCAGCGAAGAGAAGGTGGCGCTCGGCGTGGCCGTGGCGCTCCACGCCGCGCTGCTCGCCGTGCTGCTGCTCCAGCCCGATCCGCGCGATCCGCCGCCGATCCCGGAACGGATGACGGTCAACTTGACCGACGAGGTCGGCTTGACGGCGACGGCGCCCGATCCGGTTTCCGAGAGCAGCGCCTCGATCGCGCCGACGTTGTCGCCCGAACCTTCTCCGCCCGAGCCAATTCCGGCCGCTGCGCCTGCGCCGATCCCCGCGCCGAGGCCAATCGCGACGACAACCCCGCCGCGTCCGCGACAGACCGCGCGCCCACAGCCGCGCCCGCGCGAGACGGCCAGCCCTACGCCCCGCCAGACGCAGCGCCCCGCGCCGCGTCCGACCCAGAATGCCGGCGGCAGCCGCATCGGAGACGATTTCCTCGCCGGCAGCGGGGACAGCACGCGAACGACCGAGACGCGCACCCCCGCAAGCCAGATCGGCGCGAGTGCGCGCGCCTCGATCGTCCAGGCGATGGCGCGCGAGATCAAACCGCACTGGCAGCCGCCGAACGGTCCGGAAGTCGAAAACATCGTCACGGTTCTGCGGTTCCGCTTGAATGAGGACGGCTCGCTCAATGGTCGCCCGACGATGGTGCGCCAGACCGGTGTCAACGACACCAATCGCGCGCAGGCCGGACGCCATGCCGAACAGGCCATCCGGGCGGTGCAACTGGCTGCCCCATTCGACTTGCCGAGCGAATATTACGAGGCCTGGAGGAACGTAACCGCCTTCAGCTTCGACTGGAGACTTGCCCAATGACCCGTGTGCTCTTGCTGTTCACTGCCACCATCGCACTCGCGGCGCCGCTCGCCGCGCAGGATTTGGGGGCGCCCGTTCCCCAGCCTGGAGCGGTGGAGACCACGGTCGAACCTGACGAGGATGAAGGCGGACTGACCGGCTCGGTCTCGTTCGAGGGCAATCTCGACGACCTCGGGATCGCCATTCCTTCGTTTGCAACGGATGCCGAACGCGCCACCCCAGCCAATTCATCCGGCACCGGCGCGCTCGGGCAGGAACTGGCGCGGGTCGTGTTCAACGACCTTCGCAACAACGGCCTGTTCAAGCCGACCGGCCCCGACAGCCTGCCCCGACCCGCTTTCGGCGAGATTACCTCGCCCGCCTGGACCACCTGGTCCAGCCGCGGCACCGAGATGCTCGTCCACGGCTACGTCCGCGCACAGGGCGACGGGCGGCTCGCGGTCGGGTGCTACCTCTACGACATGGCGCTGCAGAGCGAGCTGACGCGCGGGGGCTGGGTGGTCCAGCCCGGCGACTGGCGCCGTGCCGCGCACAAGTGTGCCGACCTGGTCTATTCGCGCCTTTCGGGCGAGAGCCCGTTCTTCGACAGCCGCATCGCCTATATCGCCGAGAGCGGGCCGAAGGACAATCGGACCAAGCGCCTCGCGATCATGGATTCGGACGGCGCCAACCACCGCTTCATCACCACCGGTCGCGCCACCGCGCTGACCCCGCGCTATTCGCCCGACTATCGTAAGCTGATGTACCTGAGCTACGTCGACGGCAACCCGCGCATCTACATCTACGACATCGGCACGGGCCGCCAGACGCTGGTGACGCAGAGCACCAATCCGACCTTCGCCCCGCGCTGGAGCCCCGACGGGCGCTGGATCCTTTATTCGATGGCGGTCGCGGGCAATACCGACATCTACCGCGTCGCCGCGACCGGCGGGCCGAGCGTCCGGCTAACGACCACGCCCGGGATCGACGTCGGCGGATCGTACTCGCCCGACGGCAGCAAGATCGTGTTCGAGAGCGACCGTTCGGGCTCGCAGCAGGTTTACGTGATGGACGCGGACGGCGGCAACCAGAAGCGGATCAGCTTCATGGGCGGGCGCGCGGCGACGCCCGAATGGAGCCCGCGCGGCGACCAGATCGCGTTCACTCACATCGCGGGCGACTTCAACATTGCGGTGATGAATCCCTCGGGCCAGGGCTTTCGTCGCCTCACCCGCGGCTGGCAGGACGAGGCACCGACGTGGGCGCCCAATGGCCGCATCATCCAGTTCTTCCGCACCGAGCGCGGCTCGGGGCGGGCGGGGCTGTGGCAGGTCGACCTGACCGGCGAAAACGAGCGCCGCCTGCCCACCCCGTCGGACGCTTCCGACCCCGCCTGGGGACCCATTCTACCGTAAGCCCGTTCCCCCAACGGGCACATAGCGGGTCGCAACCGCAAGACTGACTAGGAGAAGCCTGATGAACACACGACTGGCCGCAATCCTGCTGCTAGCCGGCACCGCATCGCTGGCCGCGTGCAAGACCACCGCGCCCGACACGCTGCCGCCCGATCCGACGCCTAGCACCGGCACCGGCGACACCGGTCCGACAACCCCGGTCGGCGCACAGCCCGGAACGCAGGCGCACTTCGAGCAGGAAGTCGGCGGTCAGACGGTCATCTACTTCGACACCGATCGCTACAACGTCGACAGTTCGGATGCCGCCGCGCTGCAGGCGCAGGCGCAGTATCTGTCGCGCTATCCCTCGGTCACCGTCACCATCGAAGGCCATGCGGACGAGCGCGGCACGCGCGAATACAACCTCGCGCTGGGCGAACGCCGTGCGAACGCGGCCAAGAACTATCTCGTCAGCCTGGGCATCGACGCCGCGCGCATGCAGACGCTGAGCTACGGCAAGGAGCGCCCGGTCGCGCTCGAGTCGAACGAAAGCGCCTGGGCGCGCAACCGCCGCGCAGCAAGCGTCGTCATCAACTGACGCGGCGCATGGTTTGGGGAGGCCCCTGCCGCCTGGCGGGGGCTTCTCCGTTTCAGCCGAGCGAGATTTCCGCTGCTAGTGGGGTTTCGAGCGCGGAGCCGGGAGCTTCCGGCGCATCGCCCGCCCGCATCGCAAGCGCGAACAGTGCCATCGTAAAAGCGCTGAAGGCAGCGGAAACGGACAACTGGCGGCTCATCGGAATCGGTCCCGTCGGAAAGGTGTCGGCGCTATGGCAGACAAATATGAACGATCTTTTGCAATGCAACATTTCGTTCTGCAACTGGTTCCCATGCCTTCCATCGCGTCTCAACCATCCCTAGACTGACCGGCATGATCCCCCGACCAACGACTTGGACTTTCACCTGATGGCGCGCCCGGGCCGCTCGAACGACTGGGGCTTCCCGCGCTGGCGCGGCTACGGCTCCGCACGCGAGGCGACGACCGTGCGCCTGTGCGACCGCCACGGCTGCGACGAGCCGGGTGATTGCCCCGCGCCCAAGGCACCCAACAGCCCCGACCGGTGGCACTTCTGCCAGCGCCACGCGGCCGAATACAATTCCAAGTGGGACTATTTCGAGGGTCTCGACGAGGTCGAGCGGCAGGCGCGCGCGAAGAGCGAACAGCGCGACAATTCGGGCTACGCCGAAGCCTCGCACTATGGCTGGGCGGCGAGCGGCGACGGCACGCGGAGCCGCGACGAACTGCGCGCGCTCGATCTCCTCGGCCTCGGCCCCGACGCAGATTTCGCCGCGATCAAGAAGGCCTGGCGCGACATGGCCAAGAAGGTCCACCCGGATGTGAAACCGGGCGATGCCGAAGCGGCGGAGGAATTCCGCAAGCTCCAGCTCGCTTACGAGGTCTTGCGCTCCGCCGAGGAACGGCGCGAGTGGCGGGGGTGAGTCCAGCTCTCTCTCCTTCAGGGGAGAGATACGCAAGCTTGAGAGCGAAGCGAACTAGCCGGAGTTGAGAGGGGACGGCGCGCGTCTCCCCCTCTCCCAACCCTCTCCCCTAGAGGGGAGAGGGCCTTTGGCGCCTCAAACCGCTTCCAGCGCCTGTTCGAAGTCGGCGATCAGGTCGTCCGGATCCTCGATCCCGATGCTGATCCGCACCAGGTTGTCGCCGATGCCCAGTTCCTGCTTGCGTCCGTGGGGGACCGAGAGGTGGGTCATCGAGGCGGGGTGGCTGGCGAGCGTCTCGGTGCCGCCGAGGCTGACCGCGAGCTTGGCCACGCGCAGCGCATCGAGGAAGCGGAAGCATTCCGCCTCGCCGCCCTTCAAGAGCAGCGAGAAGGTCGAACCGGCACCGGTGCAATGGCGGTTGTAGATGTCCTGCTGGCGCGCGTCCTTGATCATACCGAGGTAGCCCAGCCCCTCGACCTTGGGATGGCCTGCAAGGTAGTCGCACACCTTGGCCGCGTTCTGACCGGCGCGTTCCATCCGTAGCTCGACCGTTTCGAGCGAGCGCAGCAGCATCCACGCGGTGTTGGGGTCGGCGATGCCGCCCATCGTGTTCCTGAGCGCGCGGACCGGGTCCATCCACTTCTTCGCGCCTGCGACGCTCCCGGCGACGAGGTCCGAATGGCCACCGACGTACTTGGTCAGCGAATAGGCGACGATGTCGGCGCCGTTGTCGATCGGGCGCTGCCACAGGGGGCCGAGGAAGGTATTGTCGATCGCGATCGGGGTGATTTCCGGGTCGAGCGCTGCGTCGCGCGCGTCGCGCACCGCCTCGACGTCGACCAGCGCGTTGGTCGGGTTCCCGGGGCTTTCGAGGTAGATCATCGCGACCTTGCCGCCCGCCGCATCGGCCTGCGCCTTGGCGCGCGCCAGAACGTCGTCGAGCTGCTCGCGCGTCGCGCCGGCGGGGAAGTCGATGTAGGTGACGCCGAAGCGCGACAGGGTCTTGGCGACGAAGCCCTCGCTCGCGGCATAAAGCGGGCCGGAATGGACGATAACGTCGCCCGCCGAACAATAGGCGAGCATCAGTACGCAGATCGCGGTCATGCCGCTGGAGAACGACAGGGCGTCTTCCGCACCGTCCCAGATCGCGAGGCGATCCTCGAGGATTTCCTGGTTGGGACCGTTGAAGCGCGAGTAGACGAGGCCCTCGGCCCCGCCCGGGCGCTGGCCGGTGATCCCCTCGAAATGGCGCTTGCCCGCCGCGGCGTTCTCGAACGCGAAGGTGCTGGTGAGGAAGATCGGGGCCTTGAGCGAGCCTTCGGAGAGGACAGGGTCGTAGCCGTAGCCCATCATCAGCGTGCTCGGCTTCATCACCCGGCCGCCGATGCGGGTCTTGGGTGCCTTGGGCTTGCGCCGCGGGGTGGGCTGGTCGGTCGAATCGATGGCGTCGGTCATGGCCGTGCTCCTGCTTCACGCTCCCAGGAAGGCAGGAGCCGACAGAGCAGCCGGGGCACCCGTTCCTAACCTCCGCAGGAACGCATCTCCGCCGGGCAGCGATGGTTGCGGGTGCAACTATCGCCGGGGCGCAAGGAGTTCAACGGGGTTAGATCAGTTCTGCGACCAGCCACACCACGGCCACCATGAGGGGAATACCCGCAAGGTCGAGCCACAGGCCTGACTTGACCATCCGTTCGATCCGGATGTGCCCGGTCGCCCAGGCGATGGCGTTCGGACCCGTCCCGGCGGGGAGCATGAAGCCCCAGCTCGCCGCCAGCGCTGCGGGCATCGCGAGAAGCATCGGATCGCCGAGGCCCAGCGCGACGGCAAGGCTGGCGACCACCGGCATGATCCCGCTGGCGGTGGCGACGTTGCTGGCGAACTCGGTGATCAGCACGACCATCGCGACGATGGCGAGCGCGACCACCCAGAGCGGTACGGCCGCAAGCGGCAGCAGGGCCTGGCCGAGCCATTCGGCAAGTCCCGAGGCCTGCATTCCCGCCGCCAGCGCGAGTCCCCCGCCGAACATCATTATCACGCCCCAAGGCGCGCGGTCGGCCTCTTGCCACACGAGCAGCGGGCGACCGGTGCCGTCGGGGATCAGGAACAGTGCGATTCCCGCGATCACCGCAATGGTGCCATCGGTCCAGCTGTCGGCGGGCAGCATCGGCGCGACCCACAACTGCGTGACCCAGGCGAGGAAGGCGAGTGCGATCACCGGAACCAGGCGCTGCTCCGGCGCGGTCCAAGGCGCATGGTCGTCGATGGCATCACGAGCCGCAGCAACATCGAACGGATGGGCCGCGACCTGCTGGACCCGCGCGACGATGAACGCCGCTAGCGGCACCCCGACCAGGACGATCGGCACGCCATAGGCCATCCATTCGACGAAGCTGATCGACACCCCGATCATCTCGTCGAGCAGTGCCACCGCGATCCCGTTGGTCGGCGAGCCGACGATCGTGCCCAATCCGCCGATGCTGGCGGCAAAGGCGATGCCGATGGGCAGGGCACCCGAGATGCCCTCGGTCTCTCCGGCCTTCACGCCACCTGCGGTGAGCACCGCGAGCGCCATCGGCATCATGATCAGCGCCGTCGCCGTGTTCGAGATCAGCATCGACAGCGTCGCGGTCGCCAGCATGAAGCCGAGCAGCAGCCGCGCCTGTCCTCCACCCGAACCGACCGCCTTGAGGATCGCGAGGCTCAGCCGCCGGTGCAGTCCGGTCCGCTCGATCGCCAGCGCGATGAATGCCCCCCCGAGCAACAGGAAAAGGATCGGCGCATAGTACGACTTGGCGGTCTCGTTGGCGGTCGAGATTCCTGCCAGCGGCAGGACCAGGAACGGCATGAGCGCCGTCGCGGTAAGCGGGATCGCCTCGGTCATCCACCACGCGGCCATCAGCACGGTGAGCCCTGCGACAACGAACGCCTCGCGGCTCATGCCACCGGGCGGCGGCAGGAATATGCTGAGGAGCAGCGCCAGCGCGCCGACGAGAAATCCGATACGTCTCGCCGTCATTTCGCGCGCCCTCCCGTGCTGCTGCTAGCAAGCGTGGGGGTGCGCGGCTAGTGCGTCCAGTCGAGTTCCACTCGGGTCAGGCTCCAGCGCAACTGATCGGGCGTGGCACCATCGACGTCGTTCACTCGGCGCAACACGATAGGTCCCTCGAACCGAACCGGACGACCTGCCTTATCGACGGCAGCGATGGTTGCCTGGCTGGTGTAGGTCAGCGATCCCGCAGCACCCTCGATGGATCCATCGGGGACTGCCACGGCGATCCGGTCGAGATCAGCGAAAATCTCGGTGAATTCGGCTAGCGGCCATTTTTCTTTGTCGGTGTCGCTCAACATGGCCCAGGCTTCCTCGAACCGTCCGAGTTCGAGAGCGCGCGCCCAATCGAGCAATACGGCGCGTGCGCCGGTCTCGCCTTTGTCTGCCTCCGGCATCAATGGTGGCGGAGGACTGAGCGTCGGAGGCGTCGCAGCGCGGCTCGACTCCGCGGCTGGCGTCGCCTTCTCCGCTGTTCCCTCAGGAGCACGGTCGCATGCCGCAAGTGCGGCAGCGACCGAGGTGGCGATAAGGATTCCGTTATATCTCATGACACGTGAAACCCGGCGTGGACGCGTCCAGTTCCCGCCGCTGTTCATATTTAGAGCGATTTTTCTGACCGTTCAGCCGTCTGCAAGGCTCGGTTGATAGGCTCTGCACCATGAACCTGATCGCACGACCAATACTGTTCGCAGCAACAGTCCTCGCTCTGCCTTTCGCCGCATTCGCGGCCGGTCCCGCGGCGTCGCAGTGGGAAATCGGGCCGGTCATCAACGGGCGCAATTACTCGGTCAACATGCCTGCGACGCTGGAGCCAGGACGCGATGGACCCGCATTCGATTTCCCTTACCCGAGCGCCTCTGCCGGGCAGGTCAACTATGTGACGGTGCCTGTGCGCTCGCTCGAGGGCGCGCGGCGGATAACATTGACTTATCGCATCGACGCGGCACGCGGGGTGCGCTTCGTGCCCGAGGAATCGCCCGGTGAGCAGGCGCTGCTGTCGCTTTATTTCCAGCGCGCGGGCGATCGGTGGACTGCGCGAACCCCACATCACCGTTGGTACTCGCCTGTTGCGCGCGCTGTGCCACTTACTGCAGGGACGCACTCCGTCTCAATCGCGCTGGACGAGCCCTGGAAGGCAATGATGGGTGGCGATGGGCACAGTCTGCCAGCGCAGTTCGCACGGGCCAAGGCCGAGGCTGCGGTGGTCGGTTTCACATTCGGAGCCAGCGGCGGGCGAGGTCACGGGGTCTATGCCACCGGACCTGCCCGCTTCACCGTTCTGGATTTCAGAATAGACTGACCCGTCGACCCCTACTTCGGCGCTAGCACCATCACCATCTGACGACCTTCGAGCCGTGGAAACGCCTCGACCTTGGCGATTTCCTCGACATCGTCGCGCACGCGGTTCAGCACGTCCATGCCGAGCTGCTGGTGCGCCATCTCGCGGCCGCGGAAGCGCAGGGTGAGTTTGACCTTGTCGCCGTGCTCGATGAACTTGTTCACGCTGCGCATCTTCACGTCGTAATCGTGATCGTCGATGTTCGGACGCATCTTGATCTCCTTGATCTCTTGCGTCTTCTGCGTCTTGCGCGCGGCGTTGGCCTTCTTCTGCGCCTCGTAGCGGTGCTTGCCGACATCGAGGAACTTGCACACCGGCGGATCGGCGTTGGGCGAGATTTCAACCAGGTTGAGGCCGAGGTCGTTGGCCTGCTCCACTGCCTCGCGGGTGTACATCACTCCAAGGTTTTCGCCTTCGTGATCGATCACGCGGACCTTGGGAACATTGATCATGTTGTCGTAGCGCGGGCCGCTTTTCACGGGCATTTGCATGCTGCGCCGGGGTGGACGGGCTATGGGGTTGTCTCCTGATATTGCCGTTTTTCGTGCGCGCTACTTAGGGACTATGCCCGGATTCGCCTAGTGGGGAATCAGGCGGCGCGGCGCCACAGTGGGAAATGCGCCACACGTGTCCCCGTCGGCACCAGCGCATCGATGCGGTCGGCGGGCTGAAGGGCCTGGCGGATCGCCGGATCGGCGGCGTTCATCCCGCCCGTGAGTGCGCCGAACGCGGGCAGGATCATCCGGTCGCTCGGCCCGCTGCCGACAACCGCACAGGGACGCGCGACGTGGCGGCCGCGCAGGCGGACTTGCAAACGTGGGTGGAAGTGTCCGGACAGTTCCGGGCGGGTCTCGCCCTTCTTCGCGTGGTGGCGCAGGATCATGCCAGCGACTTCCAGTTCCTCGGCGATCGTGCCGCCATTTCTCGCTTCCATCGCCGGGTCGTGGTTGCCGGTGATCCACACCCAGTCGGTCGCGCGGGTCAGCGCGGCCAGCATCCCGGCGGCGTGATCCTCCAGCCGGGTCGAGCCGTGGCTGTCGTGGAAATTGTCGCCCAGCGTGAAAACGCGGCGCGCGCCGGTCTCGCCCACTGCCAGCGCGACCCGCTCCAGCGTTTCGCGCGAATCGTAAGGGGGCAGCATCTGCCCCGCGCGGGCGAAGAAGCTCGCCTTTTCAAGGTGCAGGTCCGCCACCAGCAGCGCGTTCTCGCGCGGCCAGAACAGCGCGCGCCCCTGGACGATGCGGAACTCGTCGCCTGCGAACGAAAAGGGAACCATGTCCTGCTCTTGCCGCGCCCCCGGCGCTTTGGCAAGAGCGTGGCGATGACCGATCTCGCCAGCCAGTCCGCCCGTGCGCAGCAATGGTTCGAAAACCTGCGCGACCGCATCTGCGCCGCATTCGAAGCGATCGAGCGCGAGGTCGGATCGGACGCCGCGTTCGAATACACCCCTTGGGACCGCCACGAGGAGGGCAATCCCGATCCGGGCGGCGGCACCCGCGGATTGATGAAGGGCACCGTGTTCGAAAAGGTCGGGGTCAACGTCTCGACCGTGCGCGGCAGCTTTGCGCCGGAATTCGCCAGCACCATCAACGGAGCAAGCGCGGAAAACCCGGGCTTCACCGCCACCGGCATCAGCCTCGTCGCGCACATGGCCAACCCGCACGTGCCAGCGATCCACATGAACTGCCGCTTCCTGACGACGGGCAAGGCCTGGTTCGGCGGCGGGGCGGACCTCAATCCGCCGCTGCCCTACGACGAGGACACGGCGGAATTCCACGCCTGTTTCCGCGCCGCCTGCGCCGCGCACAACCCCACCTACTACGACCGCTTCAGCAAGTGGGCGGAGGAGTACTTCTTCATCCCCCATCGCGGGGTCAGCCGGGGCGTCGGCGGGATATTCTACGACCACCTCGAATGCGATGACGAACCCGCATTCGAGCGCAACTTCCATTTCACCCGCGACGTGGGCGAGGCGTTCCTCGACGTCTATCCCCGGCTGGTGCGCAAGCGGATGGGGCAGGAGTTCACTGCCGCGGACAAGCTCCAACAGCTCGAATGGCGCGGTCGCTATGCCGAATTCAACTTGGTCTACGACCGGGGCACGCTGTTCGGCCTCAAGACCGGCGGCAACATCGACGCCATATTGATGAGCCTGCCGCCCGAGGCGGTCTGGACCTGACTATTCCGGCGCCCAGACGCGGACCCAGTCGACCTCCATCGCGAGTTCGCCTGCCTTTATGCGTTCGACCGTTGACGCCGGTACGCCGGAATAAGGCTTCTCGATGCCGTTGACCTTGTAGGGATAGATGCCGCCGACGGCGAAGTTGAGGATCACGTGCTCGGGGGTGTCGTAAACCCACTTGCCGTAGTGTTCGACCATCGGCCGGGTGACGCGGTAGGTCGGCACGCCGTCGATCGAGAATTCCACCCAGTCTTTCGTCCATTCGGCGGCATAGACGTGCCAGTCGGTGACGTCGGTTCCGTCCTGGAAATAGTACCGATCGACGAACGGGGTCTCGCCGGAATAGCCCGGGCCGTGCATGGCGGTGGCGGCCCAGCCTTTTTCGCCGACGTATTCCATGATGTCGATCTCACCGGTGTGCGGCCAGTGGCCGTTGCCGAGCAGCCAGAAGGCGGGCCAGACGCCGACGGCATCGGGCATGCGGATGCGCGCCTCGGCGCGGCCATAGGTGAAGTCGAACTTGCCTTGGGTGACGATCCGGCCCGAGACGAAATCCGCCTTGCGTTCCTTGTGCGTATCGGTGCCCGGTTCGAACACCGGCTTGAGGATCAGCACCTTGCCGTCCTCCGCCCCGTCGACGCCTTGGCGGAACGCGATCACGTCGGGCCGGTCGAAGTAGGCCTGCTGCTCGTTGTTGACCCAGAAATCCGGGCCGATCACCGACCACTTAGTGCGGTCGAGCTCGGTCCCGGCGAATTCGTCGGAGAAAAGCAGGGTGCGGCCGTTAGCGGGAGCTGGCTGGGCCGATGCGGTGGCGCAGCCGCCCAGGATCAAGGCTGCCGCCGCCGTAGCCAGTCCATTGATGATTGCCTGCATGGCGCCCGTCTCCCAGATCGTTGTGAACGTTACCATAGCGCTCGCACGACACGGTGCAACCCGGTTCGACGGTTGCCATCGCCGCGGCCAGCGGCCAAGGGGCTGCCATGCGCATAGCCCTGACATCGCTCGCCCTTCTCCTCGCCACCAGCGCCTGCACCACGATGGAAGCCGACCGTCCTGCTGCGGAACGCATGGTTGCGCCGATCCTGACGACACCCGACGCGCTCGACACGTCGACCTATGCGCGGCCACAGGAAGCGCGGGTGACGCATGTCGCGCTCGACCTGGCGCTTGATTTCGACCGCAAGAGCGTGGGGGGCACGGCAACGCTGGATATCCTCGCGCGGCCCGATGCCAGCGAGATCGTGCTCGACAGCGATGGCTTGCAGGTCCGCCGCGTCACCGCGCCCGACGGCAGCGAACTGCCGTTCACGATTGGCGCTGTCGACGGCGAGAAGGGCGCGCCGCTGGCCGTCGCGATCGGCAACCATCGCCGGATCACCATCCATTACGCCGCTAACCCGCAGGCCGACGCATTGCAGTGGCTCGCGCCCGAGCAGACTGCGGGCAAGGTCCATCCATATCTGTTCAGCCAGGGGCAGGCGATCCTCAACCGTAGCTGGATTCCCACGCAGGACAGCCCCGGCATTCGCCAGACCTGGGAAGCGCGGGTGACCGCGCCCTCGCCGCTCGACGTGGTCATGTCGGGGATCAGCCAGGGCGAACCCGAGGATGTCGGCGGCGGCCGGCGCGCGTTCCGGTTTGCGATGGACAAGCCGGTCGCGCCATATCTGATCGCGATCGCGGCGGGCGACATCGATTTTCGCGCGATCGGTCCGCGCACCGGCGTCTGGGCGGAGCCTGCGACGCTCGACCGCGCGCACGCCGAGGTAGTCGAGACCGAGGACATGGTGCGCGAGGCGGAGAAGCTCTACGGCCCCTATCGCTGGGGCCGCTACGACATGATCGTGCTCCCGCCCGCCTTTCCCTACGGCGGGATGGAAAATCCGGTCATGACGTTCCTGACACCGACCTTCATCGCCGGCGACCGCAGCCTGACCGGGCTCGTCGCGCACGAACTGGCGCATTCGTGGTCGGGCAACCTCGTCACCAATGCTGTGTGGGGCGACGGCTGGCTCAACGAGGGCGTGACGAGCTATTTCGAGAACCGCATTGTCGAGGAAATCTACGGCGCCAAGCGCGCGCGGCAGGAAGTCGCGCTGGATTACACCGCAATCCAGGAAGCGCTGGCGCAGGTCGGCGCGGACGCGCCGGGCACCGCGCTCCACCAGCCCGACGGGGTCGAGAGTGCGGGCAGCGCGATAATCTACAACAAGGGCGCGGCGTTTCTCCGCACGCTGGAAAAGGAAGTCGGGCGTGAGCGGTTCGACGCCTGGCTGCGACAGTGGTTCGACAAGCATGCGTTCGAGCCGGCGACCTCGGCGATGATCTACGAAGACCTGAAGGCCAACCTCGCCGGGAGCGAAGCTGAAGCCCAGCGGCTGATGCTGCGCGAGTGGATCTACGCCCCGGGTCTACCCGCCAATGTCGCCAAACCCGACCCGGCGGCCTTCGCCGCGACCGACGCGGCCAGCGCGGCCTATGCCTCGGCGCGCACGATTCCGGCGGGGAACGCGTGGAACGGCTGGACCTCGGCGGAGCGCCAGCGCTTCCTCCAGCAGCTTCCGCGCGAACTGACCGCCACCGAACTCGCAGCGCTCGACGGCCAGCTCGGGCTTATGCAGACCGGCAACAACGAAGAGCTGTTCCTGTGGCTCCAGCTCGCGCTCGCCAACCGCTATCAGCCGGCGGTTCCGCGCGTGGAAACCTTCCTCGCCGAGGTCGGCCGCAACAAGTTCGTCAGCCCGCTCTACGCGACGCTGTGGGGCGAAGGCGACTGGGGCCGGGCGATCGCGCGGCGCCTCTACACCGCCAACCGCGCCAGCTACCACAGCGTGACCCAGCGCGCGGTCGACCGCGTGATGGGCAGGACCTGAGCATTCCGGCGGTTTTTGCGTTGCAATAGACCGCCGAATCCTCACATCTGACCGGCGATGCTGCGCCAGTACGAACTCGTCGAGAAGGTCAAACGGTACGACCCCGACGCCGACGAGGCGGCGCTCAACCGCGCCTACGTCTATACCGTGCAGAAGCACGGCACGCAGAAGCGCGCCAGCGGCGACCCCTATTTCAGCCACCCGGTCGAGGTCGCGGGCCTGATGACGGACCTGCAGCTCGACCAGGAAACGATCATGACCGCGCTGCTCCACGATACCGTGGAGGATACGCTGGCGACGATCGACGACATCGAGGAGCATTTCGGCCCCGACGTCGCGCGGCTGGTCGATGGCGTCACCAAGCTCAGCAAGATCGAGGCCATGCCCGAGAACGAGCGGGCGGCGGAAAACCTGCGCAAGTTCCTGCTCGCCATGAGCGAGGACATCCGCGTGCTGCTGGTCAAGCTGGGCGACCGGCTGCACAACATGCGCACGCTGCATTTCATCAAGTCGCCGGAGAAGCGCCAGCGCATCGCGCGCGAGACGATGGATATCTATGCCCCGCTGGCCGAGCGCGTGGGCATGTACGAATACATGCGCGAGATGCAGCTGCTCGCCTTCGAACAGCTCGAGCCCGAGGCCTATGCCACGATCACCGGACGGCTCGAGCAGATCCGCCAGCAGGACGGTGGCCAGGTCGATGCGATCGCGCTGGCGATCAAGCAGGCGCTCGCCGAGGCGGGCTTGAAGGTTGAGGTCTGGGGCAGAGAGAAGCACCCGTACTCGATCTGGAAGAAGATGGCCGAGCGCCACCTGCCGTTCGAGCAGGTGACCGACATCATGGCCTTCCGCGTCGTCACCGAGAGCGAGGCGGACTGCTACGCCGCGATGGGCGTGCTCCACCGCACCTGGCAGTTCATTCCCGGCCGGTTCAAGGATTACGTTTCGACGCCAAAGACCAACGGCTATCGCAGCCTCCACACCGCATTGATCTATGAACGCTCGATGCGGGTCGAGGTGCAGATCCGCACGCGCGACATGCATCGGACCAACGAGTTCGGCCTCGCCGCGCATTGGGCCTACAAGCAGGGGGCCAAGCCCGACGGGCAGGTTGCCTGGTTGCGCGACCTGATCGAGATTGTCGACGCCAGCCACGATGCCGAGGAACTGCTCGAGCATACCCGCATGGCGATCTACCAGGATCGCATCTTCGCCTTCACCCCCAAGGGCGCACTGTTCCAGCTACCCAAGGGATCGACCGCGGTCGATTTCGCCTTCGGCGTCCATACCGATCTCGGCGCACAAACGGTGGGCGCGAAGATCAACGGGCGGCACATGCCGCTGCGCACGCAGCTCGCCAACGGCGACGTGGTCGAGATCATCAAGGGCAAGACCGCCGAACCGCAGCTCTCGTGGCTCGGCTTCGTCGTGACCGGCAAGGCGCGCGCCGCGATCCGCCGCGCGGTCCGGCTGAAGGAACGCGACGAGGTCGCCGACATCGGTCGCAAGCTCTACGATCAGATCGCCGCGCGCGTGCCCGCCAAGGTCGGCAAGAAGGCGCTACGCGACGCGCTCGAACGCCTCCACATGGAGGAAGAGGAAGACCTGATGTACGCGATCGGCGCGGCCAAGCTGACCGACCGCGAGGTGATGGAGGCGCTCGTCCCCGGCTCGACCGCCGACATGGACGAGGGCGTCGACTGGTCGAAGCAGGAACGCGCGATCTCGATCCGCGGACTCACCGCCGGCGTCGGCTTTCGCCTGGCCGAATGCTGCCATCCGGTGCCGGGCGACCGGATCGTGGGCCTGCGGCGTCCGGGCGAGGGGGTCGAGGTCCACGCGATCGACTGCATCGAGCTGGCCAGCGGGATCGATTCCGACTGGCTCGACCTGTCATGGGGCCAGCAGTCGATCGGCGCGGTCGGGCGGCTGCGCGTCACGATCTACGACCGGCCCGGCACGCTGGCGGAAATGGCGGGCATCTTCGCGCAGAACCAGGCCAACGTGAAGACGATCGCCCAGACCCAGCACGACCACCCGTTCTCGGGCTACGAGGTCGATCTCGAGGTGCAGGATCTCGCACACCTGACCCGCATTCTCAGCGCCTTGCGAGCAAGCGATGCAGTGGCGCAGGCGGAACGGATTTAGCCTACGGCGCCCGCCGCACCGGAACTGGGATGTTGCACACGTCCGCCCCGCCAGCCGGAACGATGAAGAACGGATCGCGCCGATTGGCGCGCGCCTCGGCGTAGCGGGCGAAGCTCTCGCTTTCGGTGGAGAGGTACTGGAGTGTCGGTTGCGCGCTCACAGGCAGATCGCTCGCGACGCGGATCGAGACGATCGGCGTATGCTCCGCCGGGCTTTCGTAGAACCCCAGCGTCCCCGTGCCGCGCGGCAATGAGGACAGGTGCTCGATGCCCTCGACAACCCGCCCGACCAGCGCGATGTTGCGGTCGAGATGCCGCGGCGCATGACCGATCACGGTGTAGAGCTCGGCCCCCGTGCCGGTATCGGGCGAGTAGCCGCGCCCCACGCCGACCATGCCGTAGCAGTGGACGGGCCACCAGACCTGATCTCCCGCAAATCCGGACGTGGCGACAGGCCAGCCAGGGTAGAAATCCACCCATGACGCATACGCATCTCTGCTATGCCAATCCGGATAAGGCTCGGGTTCCTCAGGTCGAAAGAGGGGGGCCGGGCCCTGCTCGGCTTGGCGTTCGGCATCGCGCTTGGCGTTCTGGGCCTGCCATTCGAACAGGCTGGAGGTGTATGCGTCGTCCCCCATCACCCGCAGCCCTTCGGGTAGGGCCTTCGCTTTCGCCGCGTCCTCGCCGTTGGGATCGCCCCACTGGGCGACGTAATTGTCCTGCACCCGCGTCACCGCGATCCCGTCGTACCACTGGGCGCGGGCAAGAGTGCGGATGTTCTCGACCCATCCTTGCGAGAACGGCGCAGGCATGAGCTGGATCACGACCTGACGCGCCTTGCCCTTCGCATCGGGTGCGAGCGTCATGACGATCAGATCCTCGGGCGCGATGACCACCCAATCCTCAGCTGGTGCCGCGGCGACGATCTCGCCGGGCGAGGGCGGAGCGGCGGGCGCAGCCTCCTGCGCGGCAACGGGAAGGGCGAGCGCGAGCGCGGCGGCGAGCGACAGCAGGGGCTTGTTCATGTGGGCAGGAGTGCCACGGCGAGCACTTTAGAAAAAGCCCCTTCTCGCAAGGCCCGCGGGGGCGCGGGTCGGCGGAAAGGGGCTTCCTCGCAGTGTTCGCAGGGAATGCCTGATCCGCGCAGCACCGCTGCGACTCGTTTACCACGATTGCCCGGCGCCGCCTAATCGTGCGGGCGCAATTGGCCCCCGCTCCGGCGCTCCTTGCGCGGCCATGGCGATGCCGCTAGAGGCCCGCCTTCAGCCGACAGGCATGCGGAGCGGTGGCCGAGTGGTCGAAGGCGCTCGCCTGGAAAGTGAGTATACGTCACAAGCGTATCGAGGGTTCGAATCCCTCCCGCTCCGCCACCATTCAAGTCATTGAGAATGAAGAGTTTTCGTCCTCCAAAAAACCCCGCAGAACTGCGGCAATCCCAGTCCCGCTCCGGTCTGCGGAGAGCGGATGCGAGCGTCTTCGGAGGGCCATTTCACACATATTCTCCGAAGGCCTTTTCAGCAGACCGGAGTGGCTTCTGACGGTGGTTGTCGCTGGGCGCATTTGCTGGGCAGTTCGCCCGTGGAGGATTGCTACGTGCGCTATTGGCCTGCAGGCACCATCCCGAAGTAAGCCAGCTGCCGATCCCACGCATCGGGGATGTCCGCGGAGCGCAGGGACGCTGCAGTAACACTGACCGGCTGGGTGCCGTTGAGAATGGCCTGGACGATCGGCGGCGCGAGAAAGTTCAACCGAACCACTCGCGATACCCAGGAGTCGTTGACCTGCTCCTCGCGGGCGATTGTAGCGATTTCGATGTTGCCTTCAGCGAGACGGTCCCACCAGTTGCGGGCACGCTGGAGCAGCGCGACCAGACCTGCATTGACCGTATTGCGAACCAAAGGACGACCATCGGAGTGCACCAGACGCAGAGCGAGGCCGGAACGGCTGAGTCTGACCTTCGAAGTGAGGATAACGGCTGAAGCATCGTCCGGCCCGAACCCCAGCCGCAAACCAAGGGCGACACCTGACAGTTCTATCTGCAGGTCCTGTGGCGACACCTCGACCCGGCTGACCAGCGCACGGGTGGTGGCATGCTTATGGGCGTTGATGGCTGTTGCCAGCTCCCCGCAGGTCCGCATCAGCGTGGGTAGCCGCGCTGCCTCGAGCGGAAGCCCGGCATCGGCGGCAAGGGTCATGGGATCGGACAGCGCTTCAGTGATGCGCTGAGCAACGGCAGCTTCCAGTTCGCGCGCAGGAATGCGGATGCCTTGCGGTTCCGTCAGACCGATGATCAGCCTGCTGTCGGCTCCTGAGCCCTTGATGGCACCACCGGTAGCTGCGCTGTCATGCTGCAGCGCCCGGCTCACATAGTAGCGATAGCGCCGCGTTCCCTTGCACGTATGGCTCGCGACCAGCGGCTCGCCGGTCTCGTCGAACACCAGTCCTGTAAGGAGGCTGGGCGAGCTGGCCCTGGTCTTCCTCTTCTCACCTTGCCGGTTTTCAGCCAGCTGGCGCTGGACCGCATCCCACAGGCCGCGCTCGATGATGCCTTCATGCTTGCCCTGGTAGACCTGGCCGCGGTGACGGACCTCGCCGACGTAGACCGGGCTCGACAGCATCCGATAGAGCTGGCTGCGCATGAACGGCTTGCCGCCGATGGTGCGGCCACTGGTCAGGGTGCGGCTGGGAGTGGTGACACCTTTGGCGATGAGTTGCTCGTGGACGAGCCGCACGCTGCCAAGGGCAAGATAGTGGGCGAAGATATCCCGCATCAGGGCGGCGTGCTCCTCGACCACCTTCAGTGACCGTCCATCGGGCTCGTAGCCCAGCGGCGGCATCCCGCCCATCCACATGCCCCGGGCCTTGGAGGCGGCTATCTTGTCGCGGATACGCTCGGCCGTGACCTCGCGCTCGAACTGGGCAAAGCTCAACAGCATGTTGAGCGTGAGCCTGCCCATAGAGGTGGTGGTGTTGAACGACTGGGTGACCGAGACAAAGCTGACCCCGGCCTTGTCCATGGTCTCGACCAGCCGGGCGAAGTCGAGCAGCGAACGGGTCAGGCGGTCGACCTTGTAGACCACCACGATATCGATCCGACGCGCCTCGATGTCGGCAAGGAGGCGGCGCAGGGCAGGGCGCTCGAGCGTGCCGCCCGAGATGCCGCCATCGTCGTACTCGGCACCGACCAGGCTCCAGCCTTCGGAGGCCTGGCTCAGGACATAGGCAGCGCACGCCTCGCGCTGGGCATGAAGCGAGTTGAAGTCCTGCTCCAGACCCTCCTCGGAGGACTTGCGGGTGTATATGGCACAGCGAACTTTCTTCATGCTGCGGCCTTCCGTGGATGCCTGAGTCCGAAGAATGCGGGACCTGACCAGCGGGTGCCGGTGATGGTACGGGCGATCTCGCTCAGCGAGCGCCAGCTCTTCCCGTTCCACACCGGCTCGCTCTGCTCGTTGACGGTCACGACATGGACCACGCCGTTCCACTCGCGCACCAGCCGCATGCCGGGGCGAAGCGCAGTCGCACCGCTCCGCACCGAGCGGGTCCGGTCTATTTTCGATCGAACCCGGCGTGCGTGGCTCCCTTGTGCCTTCGCTTGCAACTCCCACGCCAGCGCCAGCCGCAGCAGGCGGGTGCTGACGTGCGGTACGGGCCGACCGGTGAGCTTGGCCCACCGGCCGGCCAGCGTGGCCTTGTCCATCGATGCCAGAGCTGCCAGTTCAGCCCGCATCTGCTCTTCGCGACTGCCCGGCATGGATCAGGACTCTGCCTCAGTGGCGCTGGAAGAGGTCACCGCTGCGGTGGCAGCATAGCAGGTGGTCTCGCCGCGCTTGCTTCGGACAACCTCGTGACCCTTCTTGCGCAGGCCGGTGAGACCCGCGCGCACCGTATGCTGCTGCCAGCCGGTCGCCTCGACCAACTCGGCCAGCGTGGCGCCTTCGGGGCGTTGCAGAAGGGCAAGAATCTGAGCTGCCTTGGTCGGGCGGCGCGGAGTGGAGCTTGATGCCGGCGCAGCGCCCGGCTCGCTTGCCCCCACAGCATCAACTGGCGTCGCCACCTGTTGGGTCAGAGCAGGTTGTGCTGCCGCCATGGTCCTGCAGCCGACCGCAGCGTCCTTTGCTGCTTCTTCAACTTTCGGTTCGCGCGCCATGCGGCGGGGACGGCGTGCAGGCTTGCTGGCTGCACCATTTTTGGTCTCGTCGGTCTCGATGGTGGTATTGCTCATCGGTGTTCTCCGGCTTGCGGAGCAGCGAGGCACGCTGCTCCCACCGAGGAAGGCCCCGCAAGCGCCTTAGGCCTCGGGGCGGCCGCAAGGCCTCACGGACTTGCGACTCGATGAGCACACCAATGCTTCGCGCGTGGCGGAAGTCGAATGGAATGTGGGTGGGGGAAAAGGCACTGACCGCTTAGCGCCCCAAATTCGGTCGTTCGAGGGGCCGCCAATTCTACCCGAAAGCGGCCGTTGGATCAGACTAGGGTCAATGACAGCTACGTGCCCTCAGCCCGCCATCATTGTCTCGATCAGGGGCTACCGGACTAGTGGTTCTTGGCGCAGCGGCGAACTTAATCGCGATTTAGCGCAGTTATTTTGGCTTCCGCTTCATCCGATTGCTCCGCCAGTGCAGGGAGTGGTTCTGGAGATCAGGACCCGCAATTACCGCCAAGCCCGCAACACTGGCCCGGCGCCCCGATTCTAGGGTCTGAGCATCTTGATCCTCTGAAGATGGGCAAGCGCGTCTGAATCGAGGCCCTTTTTAAAGAAAAACCTCTTCCCCGGCACGTCGCCGAAGAACTTGGTGAACCGCACGACCGTATCGTCTGCGTCGTCCCCGCCGGTGATGACCGTGATGTCTGGCCGCTCGCGTTCTGTGAGCTGGACGCGTTTCAGGAGGTGCTTGAACTCAAAGTCCGCTGGGGGCATCGAATAGCCGATGAACACCCAGTCGGCAGAGCCCTTCAAGTACTGCTCCGCTGTCCGCCAGCTGGCGGAATGCATCGGGAAGTCCAAGGCCTTGCGATAGCTGAACGTAGCGAACCGTGTGCCGAGGCTCACGGCCTTGCAGTGCGGGCACTCGGGCGAGCGTACTGCCGGCGTCTTGACCTTGCTGCCGCGCAGGACTGCGGTCCAGTCCTGCTGCCGGAAGAGCGTCTGTGCGACCTGCTCGGTATCGCTCGGGGGTACCCAGAACGTCTCTCGGCATGCGTCGCAGTAGAGCCAGTTGACGGACCCATGTGGTTTCAGGATGTGGAGCGTGTCGCCGTCCTGACGCCGCTCCACCAGTCTGCCGCTTTTGAATGCGACCGCAGTTGCGTGGCAGCCGTAGTCGACCCGTCTGATCTTCTGGGTACGGGCAATCCCGCGCTCGAACACCGTGTCCCAGTTCAGGCTCAACACGGCCGTGTTGCCCGTGTTGAAGCGTCCAAACAGGCTCTCCAGAGTCCGCCACGCGGTGTCGGGGCGCTCCTGTCGGCGCCCGTAGGCCTGAGAGAGCATTCGGATCATCCGGACGATGATCGCCCGGCGGACGACCCGTAGGTCGGCGGCTGAGTAGTCTGGGCCCAGGTGATGGCCGGTGTTCGCCGACAGGTCTATCAAAGTGAAGATATCCTCCAACTCAGGCCATTGCTTCGCCGAACGTGAGACGCCTTCCCCGAAGACTTGATCGACAAAGCTGCGTATGAAACGCACCTGCCGGACGCTGGGGCCGTCGAGACGGAGTCCCCTGAGGTTTAGCAGCTCGTTCGTGAAGCTGCCAGCGAGCGGCAGACCTGCGTTCAGCGAGAAGCCCGCTCCCACAATCAGAAGATTACCCGGATCGATCGCCACCACATCCCCCTATGTGAAGGGATAGCATCGCGGTCTTGTCGAGACGACCCGTTATTGCGGGGTACGTGCCAGCACGCGCCGGTGCGTGCCAGCGTCATTGATGGGCCGGATCATCTCGCCATCCAAGTAGTGGTGGCATTTGGTGAGTCTTTGTGTATCTATGTGCCAAAGCGATGGAGATCATGGCGGTGGCGAAGGACGAGCGGAGGCTGACGATCACGATCGACAGGGCGATCTATGAGGGATTGCTCGATGTGACTGACCGTGGGCGGCCACGACTGACGAAACGTTACGTCATGGAGTTCGCGCTCACGCGACTGCTGGAAGACCTGAAGGGCGGCCAGCTACAGCTCGGTTTGGAGGTGCAGAGTGGCCGACGCAGGTGAAGCGCCGGACCTTCCGGTGATCTCGCTCTTCTCGGGAGCAATGGGCTTAGACCTAGGCTTGGAGCGGGCTGGGTTCAGGATCGCCGTGGCACTGGAGTGTAACCCCTTCGCCGTGGCGACGATCCGGGCCAACAGGCCAGATCTGCCGGTGATCGACCGTCCAATTGAGAAGGTGACGACCGCCGAGATACTGGAGGCTGCCGGGCTCGAGCCGGGCGCACCTGTGCTCGTCGCAGGTGGGCCCTCCTGCCAGGTGTTCAGTACAGCCGGTGCGCGCGGCTCGCTGAGCGATCCTCGCGGGGAGCTGTTCGAGCACTTCGTCCGAGTAGTGCGCGAGAGCCGCCCCCGCTTCTTCGTCATGGAGAACGTGCGCGGCCTGCTGTCTGCAGCTGCGCGTCACCGGCCGCTTAACAGGCGGGGGCCAGGCCATCCTCCGCTTGAGGCGGACGAGGAGCTCGGATCCGCCTTCCAGGTGGTGGCCGAGCGCCTGCGCGCGCTCGATTACTACACGGTGTTCGACGTTCTAAACTCAGCCGACTACGGCACGCCCCAGACTCGCCAGCGCCTGCTGTTGCTCGGCAGCCGGGATGGCGAGGCGGTTCAAATGCCGCACCCGACGCACGCCAAGGCAGGCGCCGGCGGCCTCCAGCCATGGCGCACACTGCACGATGCTGCGGGGGACCTTGCCGACCCCGAACCCGAGTTCTACCGTTTCTGCCCCGCCAAGGAGAAGTACCTGTGCCAGATCCCCGAGGGCGGCAACTGGCGCGACCTGCCCGAGGAAGTGCGACCGGAAGCACTCGGCAGGGCCTTCGATTCCTGGGGCGGTCGTTCCGGCTTCTTCCGGCGGCTCGCCTGGTGCAGGCCGAGCCCTGCCCTGACGACGCGGCCGGACAGCAAGGCGACGAGCCTCTGCCACCCGACCGAGCTGCGCCCCCTCAGCGTCCGCGAGTACGCACGCGTGCAAGAGTTTCCGGACGATTGGGTATTCTCTGGCCCCGTCCGTAAGAAGTACGAGCAAGTCGGCAACGCTGTCCCGCTGGGGCTGGGCGAGGCAGCTGGACGTGCGATTCGCGAGGTCATGGCCGTAAGGTCAGTGACCGGTCGCAAGGGACGCGTTGAGTGCTGGAACCTGGATCTGCTGACCAAGCTCACGCGCCGGCCGCGCACGATCGTCAACCCGCCCCGGATGCGGAACGACACGGCAGATGAGACGATCAGCGACTGGTACGAGGGACCCGGGCGCATGAGGCGAGATGCGCTTGCCTACGCTCCACCCGAACTGGCTGCCGGACTGCGCTCGCTCATGCGTCTGCCAGCTGTCGACTCGGAGGGTGACCTATTCGAAAAGTCTGAAGGCGATGGACCGGGCGCGTGCGGTGACGCTGTTGCTGAAGGCAACCTACGGCTCGCCGCGGCTGAATAATAAGGACGACCTGCTCGACGAGCTGCTGTTTATTCTGCTGTCGCAGATGACGACTGGACCCAGCTACGAGCGCGTGTTCGGTCGGCCCAAGTCCGCGATCCCGGACTCGACGGAGCTCCTGACGCTGGAGACCGCCGTGCTTGTAAGCGTGATCGCGAACGCCGTCACGCCAACCAGAAAGCGCCCAGGATGATCTCGATCGAACGTCACCTCCACGTGTGCTTCGGGAGCGTGACGTTCTCCCCGCTCTACGGGATGTCGGACGAGGACGCCGAGCTCTTCCTGAACCGCTTGTCGGGTGTGGGCGTAAAGACCGCCAGTGCGTCATAATGTACTCTCTGGACAGCGCGGTTTTCCGATCGACACCCACATCGCTCGAGTGTCGAGGGGACTGGGGCTCGCGGACGAAGCTCCCGCGGCCGCTACGCCGCGGCTCTCGAGACCAACGTGCCAGCCGACTGCCGGTATGACTATCGCATCAACGCCCTCGCGCACGGCCGGGCGATATGCAGGCCGCTAAGACCGAGGTGCCCGGCATGTGCTCAACACACTCTGCCCGTCGGCGCAGCTCAAGCCATCTTATGTGGCAGCGTAAGTCCACTAGCTCGTGTCGGGGACACACACCTGCCCGCTGCCGCCTGCCTGTCCAGGCCGCCGAGGGCAGAGGCCGAGGTTCAGCTCACTCCGATCCGCTATGCAGGAGGGCAGCTGCGGCCCGTGCCTCCTGCAGGAAGGTCTCACGGGTCATCGGCGGCGCTACGACGTCACCGAGCAGGGACTGAGCGGCGGCCTCTTTGACGACGAGCCGGTCATACTCCTGGGTCTCGATCGTCTTGTCGCACAGCAAAATGAGGTACTCGACGTCCCGGTTTTGACCCCGACGGTGAATCCGGTCGAGGCTTTGGAGGTAATGGGCCGCCTGGTTCGAGAGCGACTCATAAATAGCGACGCGAGCACGGTGGAGCGTCAGCCCTGCGCCGGCAGCGGCCGGGTTGGCCACCAGCACCATCGAGCTGTCGTCCTCCTGGAACCGCCGCACTGCCTCCCGCCGTTCACCGACGTCGGTTACTGCCCCGTCGTAGCGCATCGCGCCGTATTTGGCGTAGCGGGAGACGATGGTGCTGACGGATCGCGTGTAGAAGGACCACACCACTACCTTCTCCCGCTGCTGCTCGATCAGTCGCTCGAGCACGGCATCTAGCGCCGCGAGTTTCGCTGGCAGCTCGTCATACCCTGCCTCGACGGCTGCGGGGTTCGAACAGACCTGCAGCAGCGCCGAGCGTCTCGCGAGGAAGCTCGTGTACCGACGCTTGAACTCCTGGTCGGTCGCCGCCTCGGTCTCTCGGACCATCTCGGCGAGCAGTCCCTCGTAGATCGCGGCCTGTTTCGGTGCCATCGGTACGAACACGCGCTGGAACCGCTTGGCCGGCAAGTCGGGCAAGACGTCAGCTTTGAGGTGGCGGAGGTACAGACCGCGCGTGTCGATCACCGATTGGATGACGGGCGCCGCTTCGGCACGATCGGGGGGCACATCGACGCCGTCGAACGCGAGCCCGAAGTCGACGAGGTTGAACTGTCCGATCAGATCCTGGGGCGCATTCGGCGCCGGCGTCCCGCAGAGGACAAACGCGCGGCCGCACCACTCGCGAAGCCGACGGATCGCACGCGTCCGCTTGGCATCGAGCGACTTGATGAAGAACGATTCGTCCACGGCGATCACGGTACGCCCAGGTCTCGCCCGCAGCATTGCGGTGAGCTCGGCTTCGAGGCTGACCGCCGTCTCGAAGTTCGTGACCAGCACCTCGGCGCCGCGCTGGAGTGCAGCCCGCTTCTCCTTTGTACTGCCGGAGAGCACCTCGACGCGGTACAGGTCGCTCCGGAAACGCGCGAAGTCCTTCGGCCACTCCGGGACCATGCTCTTCGGCGCTATGATCAGGACACGGTCTACTTCGTCCCTTGCGGCGAGGAGGTCGAACGCGAAGATGAGCGTCACCGTCTTTCCCGCTCCCTGCTCGTCGAACACGCAGAGGCCAAAGCCGTCCGGCATCGTCATTGCGGCGACATTGAGCACTTGGTGTCCATCGAGCGTCCCGAGGCCGTCGCTGTCGGATATAAGCTCGGCCGCAGCAGTTGGGCCGCCCTCCCGGAGGGCTCGCAGGCGGCTAACGAGACCGTCATAGCTGTGTGATGCCTGCGACCGGTTCTCGACAAAGCGTTCCGCGTCCGGTGACCAGCGGAGGTCTACGCCGGTCGTGTGCCGGAGTAGCCCGGTATGCCCCATCGGGACGAACGTCCCGCTCGCACTGCGACGCACGGGGCTATCGCCCGACGCAGCGTGCACTCCACCGAACACCTCCCGTGCCTGCGAAGCGTCGCGCGGAACGACATAGAGCCCGTCAAGAGAATCGCCGACGCGCACGTCCGCAACTGGCGACGGCCTGGGGCGCGGCTCAAGCAACACGGGCGTCCCTCGCGCGGCGCGCGGCCGGATCGACGTAGCCCTCGATCAGCCGCAGGGCGCCGTACAGTCGGTCGAGATTCTCCTGTGTGAGCGCATCGGGCGGCCCCGGTTGGAAGATTCGCACCGGCGCGTTCTCCAACCATGCTGTGAACACTTCCACACGCTTGTTGGCGCTGACGGTGCGTTCGATCTCGCGTGACGTTTTGGCCGCTGCGATCCCTACCTCGATTAGGCGCTGGGCCTCCTTGAGGTTCGACTGCTCGGCAGCTTCGCGGAAGTATGCGAGGGCTTCCTCATTCTTGGCGACGTTCTTCAACTCGCGGATCTGGTTCCAGTTCTTGAACTTTTCGTCGTACAGCAGGTCGTAGACGAGGTCCTTGAACCCCTCGTCTTCGTTCAGCGCGGCGAGGACACCGTTCTTGCGCCCCTTCCCGAGCTCGTCGAAGTACTGGAAGTACTTCTCGGCCTTATGCTTCACGGCATACTCGTCCTGCTTGCGGGTGAGGACGTGGTAGTCCTCAAACTCGCTTGCGAGCTCAGTCATGCCGATCGCCTTGGTGACGTCATCGGTCGCCAAGGCGAACTTGCGGGCAATCTCCTTGCGGATCTCCTGCTGCCGACGGGCTGTCGGGTTGGCACGCCCTTCGAGGGCGAGCCTTGCCTGCCAATCCTCATACACCTTCCGTGCCTTCACATACGCCGGCCAGTCCTGCTTGTAGTCGGACTCGAAGTTCAACGACACGACCACGGACTCGCGATCCTCGTCGGTGGCGTGGTTGGTCAGTTGCCAGACCTGGATCACCTCGGCCCGCTTCTTCTGATCAGTGTCGAAGTCGGGGCTCGAGAGGATATAGTAGCAGGCCGTCACCCGTCGGTTGCCGTCGAGGAGGTTCCCGTACTGGTCGATGATGGGCGGCTTGCGTACCCCGTTCGTGGCGATGCTCCGCGCGAGCGCGAAGATCTCGAACTGGTCCTCTTCGTTAAGACCTGGCAGGTTCATCTTGCCGAGCATGATATCGAGCAGCTCCGCCGAGCTTGGTGCTCGACCGTGCGCCTGCTGGAACTGGTTCAGGTGGATGTCGATCCGCTGGTTCTGGTCCCAGAGGTTGATGTCGCGCGTGTTGACGAATCCTTCCATCACCGCGACCCGGCGCTCGTGGAACACGGGCGACGGCTTGACCTCGCGCGGTGAGATGCCGTCATGTGCCTGCAGGACGACCTCGGTCTGAGAGGGAGCGGTGACGAGGGCGCTGCGGAGACGTTCGACCCGCTCGACAAGGGCTGGGAGACCTTCGAGGAAGTTCGCCTCGCCGATCGTGTCGCCACTGGCCGCGAGATGCTCCCGCATGACAGCCACCAGTCTGTCGAGCAGCGCCCGCACCTCGTCGGAGGAGAGGGGTGCCGCAAGGCCTGCCTCGAGCACCTCGCGGACTTCGCTCGCGACATCGCGCGAAACACGTTCGGCTTCGTTGATGAGCGCGCGGAACTCTGCTGAAAGGTCAGTCATCGGTAGACTCCTCTGACGCCTCTGTGGCGTCGTTACGATCGGGATGGATGGGGATCTCGTCGGGCAACTCAATGCCCGCTGCGACAGCAGCGCGCCGGAGCCGCTCGAGGCCCCGCGACATGAGCTTGCGGGCGCTGCCCTGGCTGATGGCGAGGACGTTGGCGACGACCTCAGGGCAGAAGTCCGTGTCGCGTACGGCGACCGCATCGATCACCATCGTCATCACATCGAGGATCTGCCCCTGACCGACGTTTGGGAGGAGCTGACGAGCGAGCCGAACCGCCTCGTCGCGACGGTGATCGGCAAGGTCGTCGGCGCGCGACCGGTCGCAGTCGTCCAGCTCGTCCTCTGTCGAGCCCTCCGGCAAGTCCTGGGCCGAGCGTCGCGGGAGGTAGTCGTTCTCCCACTTATCGTTCGCCCGGTTGCTGGCCGCCCGGCTGATGAAGCCGCCGAGCTGCGTGATGGCCCGGCCCTGGCGGATCGCCTCGAAGGCGTCGCCTGCGGCCGCGGCCACCACATCGTCCACGTCCGCGCGATCGAGGTCTGGATAGGTGAAGCTGAGCTTCCTGACGAGACCATCGAGGAACCCGGACGCCATCAACGCTTCAATCATCGCCGTTCCATTGCCGGAGCGGGCAGCAGCCTGCGCTTGGGCCAGGAGCTTGAAGCCGGCGTCGGTGCTGCAACGTGTCATACCGTCTCCAGCTCGATCGCGACGACGCGGGCAGCGCCATCTTCTTATCACTTCCTAGTCGAACAGCGAGACAGGGCTTGCAGCGTCATGGTCGGCGATCCCCCGCAAGAGCGTAACCGTGCCCTGACGCCCGCTGGTCCAGCCGCCGACACTGAAGCAGCGGGCCAGAGCACGTGACCAGGTGTTTCCGTCGACCGTCGGTTATGGCGCACACGGGCGCAATCTAAACACCCCGACGTGTATAGTCCGGCCGCGAGACCGGCAGCGCTCAGACGGCGGGCGATCCGCGCGAATCCGAAAAGACGGTATTTGGCCTAACAAGTCGGTGCCCTCCAGGCGGAGGTCTCAGCCGCGCGCGTTAGTGGGCGGGCTCATTGCAACTCGCAGCCCCGGCACCGGTATGCACCAATTTGTCAGCTTCTCGATACATTGAGCCTGGAAGCTGACGGTCAGCTGTCGGCCCCACCTGTCGCCAGTCAGCAGAGCTTCACCCATATCCGTAGCTGACCGCTTGGAGGCGTTGATTTGGCCTCCAACGTCATCCAGCGTTCATCGCGGGTGGAGGTTTGTCGAGGTAGGTCCAAGGGTCGTCAAGGAAGGCATCGCAGGCCGCAAGGCCCCGGAGCAGCGCGGCCCGCCAGTGGTTTAGCCCGAGATCCTGGTCCAGCGTGTCTGCGCCGTCGAGCAAGAACTGCCGAAGCAGTTCGCGCTCCCCGGGCTTGCCTCGGAACAGCCGGAACGCGACCTTCTGGCTGAAGAGGAAGATATTGATGGCATCCGGGTGTCGCTCGGTGAGCTTCATGCGCTCGAGCTGGAACGTTAGCCGGTCGGCGAGGGCCGGGGGCAGCCCTGCGGGTTCGATCGAGAACACCACTTTGAGCGAACCTGCCGCGTAGGTCACGTTCGCCCTGAAGAAGGTCACGACCGGAATCGCCTGGAAGTACGCGTGGATCATCCCTTGGCCCGCCAGTGCCGCCAGCGTCCCCTTCGCCCTGTTGCAAGGCTGGCAGCTCGGCACGAGGTTGCGGGGATTGATAGCGAGCGCTCGGTATTCGTCCTTCGCCAGATGGTGATCCAGCGTCGTAGCGTCTCCTGACCCACACAATGGGCATTCCATGACCGCGCTTAGAAGGCGGCTGCGGAGTGAAGCGAGCCGCTGGCCCTTCTGGACCTGGTTATAGGCGCCGTGCAGCGCGTCGGCGCAGTCGGCGAGCGCCGGGGGCTGCAGCGCCGCGTCCGGCTCGCCGAGTAGCTGGTCGTAGTCGGCATAGAGGCTGTGGATGGCGGCGCGCTCCGCGTAGCTCAAGTCGTAGACCTTGTCGCCGCTTTTCAGCGTGAGCGCCTTATCCAGCTGATCGTCAATGTCGCCGGCATCCGGCAACTTCACCTTCCACATCGTCAGGCTGCTCGCGTCGCGACGAGGCTCATGACGTAGGCACGGGCCTGAAGGCTGAGGCCGCGGTCGAAGCGCCCGTCGATTTGCTCCGTCGTGAGGCCGGCATCGACCATCGCCTTAAGCGTTGCGTGGAAGTCGGTGGTTCCGGGATGGAGCCGGAACACCTCGTCCGTGATCTCGCCGATGCTCTCCCCATAGGTCTCGATGCGCGGGGGGAGGATGGTGATCTCGTCGCCGACCCGGTTCACGACCGACACGTGCCGTCCGAGCGTCTCCTGCACGACGACCGGGGAGTGCGTGGCGACCACGGCGAACGCGTCGTTTGCCTCCAATACCAGCCGCACCGAATGCATGAACGCAGCGAGGAGCGGCGGGTGCAGATGGCTTTCAGGCTCGTCGATAAGAACGATCGACTTGCGCTCCGTTCGCGCGACGAGGGTCGTCGTCGCGTGCATCACGATCTTAAGGCCGGTGCTCCACCCCATGAAGGTGGACTTCGGCTCGAGCGCCAGCAGCTCCATGGGTGATTGGTCCGGGATGTCTGAGAAGGACGGATCTGCGAGCAGGGGGCGGAGGACCCTCAGCAGAAGCATGGACCGACCTGCTTCGGAAATCGCCTGGACCGTCCGGGCATATTCTTCGGCGAGTTGCTCCGCGGACTTTAGCCGGGTCCTAACCTGGCGGTCGAATGCGATGCGGTCGTCCAGCGCGCCCGAGTGGGCGTCGATCGCGTCCCCCTCACTCTCAAGGCTTTCCTCCAGCTCGGCGGCGATATCACGCAGGCCGGCGAACGAGTAGCGCCCGGTCCCCGCCCGGAGGTCCTTGGCGATCTGACGGCGCTCCTCAACCCCGACGCCCGGCACCTGGAAGGTGTCGAACGCGCTGTAGGCGACCGTCACGACGCGGCTGAAACCGATGCCCACCGGCTCGATGCTCCCGAGCCGCAAGATCGCCTCAGAGCGGCGATCGCGCTGCGAAGCGTGGAGGACGCGTGCGAGCCTGGCCATCAGGGTGCTCTTCCCGGACCCGTTCCGCCCCGTGAGGACCGCCACCCGCTCGGGCAGCCTCGCCTTGGCCGAATCGAAGTCGATGGCCCAGATTCCCTCTTGGGCCGGCGCTGCAAAGTCTAGGCTAAGCGGCTCCTGCCATCCGGCGACCCTGAATGTCATGTCGAGGCCCATCGAGGGCAGCGCGTCGTAGTCACGCTCGAGCAGGGTTCGTGCGAGGGGCGCGTAGCTGTCGAGGTCGAGGTCGCGTGTCACTGAGACGCGCCAGCCCTTTTCCTGCTCAAAGGTTTCCGCGTGAATCGGGTCAGCAAGGGCGTCGCGGAAGAATTCCAGGAGGAAGCGGCGCAGCTCCTCGGGGAACGCAGCGAGGTGCTCGTAGTAGTCTAAAGATTGGCCGAGTGAGCAGAACTGCTCGCCCAGCGGCTCGAGAGGCCCTTCCGGCAGCACACTGTTCTGAGTCTCCACCTGACCCCGCTGTAGGATCTTGATGTTGCCGACGAAGGCATCCTGGCCCCCCCCGAAGTAGAAGACGTGGTATTGCGTCTTGAAACCGAAATCGTCCCAAGCATCCTGCTGCAGGACGATGTCGGCGAGCGCTGGGGGCGTCCCTCTTGACGGCTTGCAGACGACGACCTTCATGACGACCTTCCTTGGCTTCGAGGCGATTAGCAGGAGCACCGTCGAGCAGCATATGGCATCTGAACGGTCAACCCACTGCTAAGGTCAGCTTTTCACGCACTTCCGCCCCAAAGCCGTCATTCCGCTACCGGCCAAGAAGCGGTCACGGCGTTGGAGCCCGACGCACACGTTCTAGACCAGCAAATAAGCACATCTTCAACGACGTGCAGTGAGGGCTGGCAACTTCGTCCGCTGTTGCCAAGCAGCTTCGTTTTGCCCAGACCGTAGCTTGGATTGGAGGATTCGGACGTTATGGCGGACCATTTGCGCCACGATACGCTTTTCGTCGCGTTGACGCGGCCGCAGATGTTCGCGGGCGTGACCTACACGTTCTTCGTCATCAACGTTGTAATCGCGGTCGAGCTGTTCCTGATCTTCCGCAGCTGGTGGGTGCTCGTCGTCGCTCTCGTCCTGCACGGCGTAGGCATGCTGTTCTGCCTGCACGAACCCCGCTTCTTCGACCTCTGGATCACGCGGGTGCGAAATTGCCCGCGGGTCAAAAATCACGGGCTGTGGCGATGCAACTCCTATCGCCCCTGACACGTGATACCAGGGTCGTGGCGCGCGAGGCTGCCGCTGGGGCGCACCTGCCCTATGCGCGGCACATCGACCATGCGACGATCGAAACGCGCGACGGGCTGCTGATGCAGACCGTCCGCCTCGGCGGGTTGTTGTTCGAGACGGCCGAAAGCGGCGAACTCAATTACCGCGCCACCCTGCGCGATGCGATGCTGCGCGCGCTCGGCTCCTCGCGGTTCGCGATCTATCACCATGTCTGCCGCCGCCGGGCCGAGGTCGCGCTCGAAGGGGAGTTCGCCGATGCCTTCTCGGCACGGGTCGACGAACGCTGGCGCGCGCGGCTGGCCGGGCGCCAGCTCTACGTCAACGACCTGTTCGTGACGATCGTGCGCCGCCCGCTGCAGGGGCGGATCGGCCTCGCCGAACGGGTCGGTAGCTGGCTCGGCCGCAGCAGTTCGCAGCGCGCCGCCCGGCTGGCGGCGGAAAAGCACGCGCTCGATAATGCGCGCGAGGCGCTGATGGCGGCGCTGGCTCCCTACAGCCCACACCTGCTCTCCGCTTATGAGAGCCCGGGCGGACGCCGGTCGGAACCGCTCGAGTTCCTGTCGTGGCTCTACAATGGCGACATGCGGCCGGTCGGCCTCCCGCTGGGCGATCTGGGCCACCACATCCCCGCGCGGCGGGTCAGCTTCGGGCGCGATACAGTGGAACTCGCCCCGGCTGGGCAGCTCCGGCGGCGGTTCGTCGCGCTGGTCTCGATCAAGGACTATCCGGCGCAAACCATGCCGGGAATGTTCGACGAACTATACCGCCTGCCGTTCGAACTGACCGTGACGCAGAGCTTCGCGTTCGTCGAGCGGCGCGAGGCGCTCGGCAGGATGAACTTGGCGCTGCGGCGGATGCGCTCGGCCGAGGACGAGGCATTGTCGTTGCGCGAGGAACTGGTCGAGGCCAAGGACGAGGTTGCCGCGGGCCGCGCCGGTTTCGGCGAACATCACACGACCATCGCCATCCATGCGCACGACCTCGCGCTGCTCGACAGTCAGGTCGCCGAGGTCATTGCGCTGCTCGCCGATCTCGGCATGAACGCCGTGCGCGAGGACATGGCACTCGAGCCGACCTTCTGGGGGCAGTTCCCCGGCAACTTCCGCTATATCGCGCGGCGCGGCCTCGTCTCGACGACCAATTTCGCTGGACTCGCCAGCCTGCACAACTTCCCCGTTGGCAGGGCCGGCAACAACCATTGGGGCGAGGCGGTCACGTTGTTCGAGACGACAGCGGCGGGCCCCTACTTTTTCAATTTCCACCAGAATGACCTCGGCAATTTCACCGTCATCGGGCCATCGGGTTCGGGCAAGACGGTGGTGATGAATTTCCTGCTCGCTCAGGCGCGGCGGTTCCGCCCGCGGATCATCTTCTTCGACAAAGACCGCGGGGCGGAACTGTTCATCCGCGCGATCGGCGGGCACTACGACCGGCTGCGGCCCGACGCCGCCTCTGGCCTCAACCCGCTGCAGTTGGAGGACACGCCCGGCAACCGCCAGTTCCTGGGCGAATGGCTGGCGCTGCTTGCAGGCGGCGCATCAGCTGCTGAGCTGGAGCAGATCCACGATGCGATCGAGACCAGCCTCGCGCAGCCGCGCGAGCGCCGCCGCCTGCGCTACCTGGTGGAACTGTTCCGCGGCGGCGACCGCCCGCATGCGGATGACCTCTATTCGCGGCTCAGGCCTTGGTGGGGCGAAGGCGAGCGAGCCTGGCTGTTCGACAATGAGCACGACACAACCGACCTCGATGCCGAGACGGTCGGGTTCGACATGACCGCGATCCTCGACGATCCGGTCGCCCGTACCCCGGCGATGTTCTACTTCTTCCACCGCGTCGAGGAGCGGCTCGACGGCACCCCTGCGATCATCGTCATCGACGAAGGGTGGAAGGCGCTCGACGACGATGTGTTCGTCCGCCGGATCAAGGACTGGGAAAAAACCATCCGCAAGCGCAACGGCATCGTCGGCTTTGCGACGCAGAGCGCGCAGGACGCGCTCGAAAGCCGCATTGCCAGCGCGATCATCGAGCAGGCGGCGACGCAGATCTTCATGATCAATCCCAAGGCGCGGGCGGAGGATTACATCAACGGCTTCGGCCTTAGCCGGCACGAGTTCGATCTCGTTCGCACGCTGCCCGACAACTCGCACTGCTTCCTCATCCGGCACGGCCGCGAAAGCGTGGTCGCGCGGCTCAATCTCTCCGGCGAGCAGGAACTGCTGACGATCCTTTCGGGCCGCGAAAGCACCGTGCGGATGTTCGACGAGTTGATCGGCAAGACCGGCCCCGATCCTGCCAACTGGATGCATCTGCTGATCGAGAAGGCTGCATGATGGCCTGCCCGACGATCATCACCGGCGACGTTTTCCTCACCCGCGTGCTGGCGCACATCGACTGCCAGGCGCAGGCGATGGGCACGTATGGCTACCAGGCCCTAGGCCAGGCCGAGGCGCCGGGTGCAACCGTCGCGACCGGCCTGCTGACCCTGTTCATAGCCTTGTTCGGCATCCGGCTTTTGTTCGGTCCCGCACCGGGCGCGCGCGACGTCGTCTACGACGTGCTCAAGATCGGCATCGTCCTGACGCTCGCGTTTTCCTGGCCCGCCTTCCACACGCTGGTCTACGACGTGGTCGTCGACGGCCCCGCCGAACTGGCAACGGCGATCGCGGGGTCCGGCGAAGGGCAGGCCATGCTCGCCCGGCTCCAAGGAGTGGACAGCAGCATCGTCCGCCTGATCGAAACCGGCACCGGCCGCTATTCGGGTCAGTTCCTCAACCAGGACGGCCCCGGCTCGACCTTTGCGGGCACCGGGTTGCAGGATGACGCCGCCTTCGGCTGGTCGCGGCTGCTCTTCCTCGGTAGCACGATCGGTTCGATCGGTCTGCTGCGCCTGCTCGCCGGCGTCCTGCTCGCGCTCGCGCCGGTCATGGCGGCGCTGCTGCTGTTCGAGGCGACCCGCGGGCTCTTCGCCGGATGGCTGCGCGGTCTGGTGCTGGCCATGCTCGGCATGCTGGGTGTGAGCGTGGTGCTGGTGGTAGAACTCGCTATGATCGAGCCCTGGCTGGTCGATGCGCTGCGCGTGCGTGCGCTCGGCTACGCGACTCCGGCAACCCCGATCGAACTGTTCGCGATGACGTTCGCCTTTACCGTGCTCCAGCTCACGATGATCTGGCTGCTGGCCAAGGTTGCCTTCTACCGCGGCTGGCCGACCATCCCGCGGATCGAGCTGCCCGCCATGCCCGATGCCGTGCGAGCACCGCCCCCCGTGGCTGCGATGCCGGGTGAGGGTTACGTTACCAACCGGGCGCGCCGGATTTCGGACAGCGTGGAAACGCTGATGCGGCGCGAGGAGCAGGGCGAGGTACGCCGGCTGACGTTCCGCGACAACGACCGCGGCGGCGAGCGTGCCGGTACCATAGCGGCCGAGGATGGTGCGGCCGGCCGGGTGCGCTCGTCGGGCGACCGGCTCGGCGATTCCTACCGCCGCACCAGCCAGCGCGGCTCGGCCGCCTCGCGCTCCAGGGACCTCAATTCATGAACGTGCGTGAGCAGATCGATGCGGAAGCGGTCGCGATCGAGAACACCTGGGCATGGAGCGCGACTGACGCCGCCGAGCGATCCGCGCGCCGTGCGTGGATCGTCGCCGCGGTGGCCGCCGCTATTGCCCTGCTTGAGGCGGTGGCGCTGGTCTGGCTCGTGCCGCTCAAAACGGTCGAGCCTTACACTCTGCTGGTCGACCGGCAGACGGGCCATGTCGAGGCGCTGGCACCGCTGGATGCCGCCACGATCGCGCCCGATGCGGCGCTGACGCGCTCGTTCCTGGTCCAGTACGCGATCGCGCGCGAGAGCTTCTATGCCGAGAGCCTGCAGGAGGACTACCGCAAGGTTTCGCTGTGGACCGCTGGCGACGAGCGGCAGCGCTATATTGACCGGATGCAGGCGACCAATCCGGAAAGCCCGCTTGCCTACATGCCGCGCGGCGGGACGATCAGCGTCGAGGTGCGCAGCGTTTCCTCGCTGTCCTCTTCGCGTGCCATGGTGCGATTCACCACCAACCGGACCGATCCCGGCGGGCTGCCGCAGCCGCCCGAGTATTGGGTGGCGATCATCGACTATGCCTTCAGCAGTGCCGCGATGAGCGAGGCCGACCGGCTGGTCAATCCGCTCGGATTCCAGGTCACGCGTTATCGCCGCGATGCGGAGCGGCTGCCCGAAGTCGACGCGGCGACCGAGGTGGGTATTCGCGCGAACGAGCGTGCGGTTCGCTTGCCTGTGCGAGCGGTGCCCGTGCCAGCGACCTCACCAGCGCCTGTGCAGGCGGACGTGCCATGATCCGTGTGCTCCTGCCGCTGCTGGTTCTGGGTGCAGCGGCGAATGCGGGCGCGCAAGCGCTTCCCCGTCCTGATGCGGCCAATCCAAGGCTGCAGACGATCGACTGGGTCGACGGGCGCGAGGTCATCCTTACTGCGCTGCCTGCCACCGGCCTGACCGTGGTCCTCGAACCGGGCGAACAGATCGGTAATGTCGTCACCGGTGGGGAGGACCTGCTCGACCTGCAGGTTTCCGCCGAGCGCGACAGCTTCCTGATCGTGCCCAAGGTCGACCTACAGGACCTCGCCCTCAGCGTGGATACCGACCGGCGCAGCTACCGTTTCCGGCTGCGGACCGGAACGAACCTTATGGCGGCTTACTTGGTGCGGTTCACCTACCCGGGAGACCTACCCACCATCGCCAGCGACGGAGGCCTGCCCGAACCGACCGGCGATGTCTGGTCCTACCGCCTGCGTGGCGATATTTCAGTTCGCCCGGCCGCGATCAGCGACGACGGTGTGCGCACCACGATCGTGTTTGGCCCCGAACAGCCGCTGCCCGCGGTGCTGGCGATCGGCTCGACCGGCGAGGAGGAAGTGGTCAACGGCTACATGCGCGGTGACCGCTACGTAATTGATCGGGTTCATCCCGAACTAGTTTTTCGGCTCGACAAGGACAAGGCGACCGCGCGCCGCGCCGCCAGCCCGGACCCTCGCGATGGCTGAGCTCGCCGCACCCGTTCCCGAGCGCGAGGATGTTGTGCCCGTCGTGCCGCTGGCGCAGCAGGGCAACAGGGGCCTGATCGCCTTCATCATCGTGCTGCTGGCAGGCGGGGCGATGCTGTTTTCCGCGCTCAGCGCCAACCGCACCGCGATGGAAGCGCCGCGGACCACGCTCGACACCTCGGACAGCGGGGCGCGGATCGCCGCGCCGCCGCCGCTCGCATTGCCGCCCGAATACCTTGGCCAGGGTCTGCCACCCCCGGTGCTGGTCCGCCCGCGCGATGAAATGTATCCCCCGGCGGTCGGCCCGCGCGCAGCGTTAGCTCCGACGGGCGGCGCCCGCCAATTGCCTCCCCCGCCCGAACCGACGGTTTATGCCATTGCCGCGCCGCCCGCGCCCGCGCCCCTGACTTCGGATGACATATTCGGCCCCGGCGTATCCGAACCGGCGGTCCATCCACGCGAAACCCGCAGCGGCGATCGGGTCACGGCGGGGCGTTTCGCCAACCCGTCGCGCACTGTGCCGCGCGGGACGGTCATCCCGGCAGTGCTGGAGACCGCGCTCGATTCGACCCGGCCGGGCGCCGCACGCGCGATGGTTCAGCGCGCCGTGCATTCGTTCGACGGCACGCGCGTGCTCATTCCGCGCGGCAGCAGGCTCTATGGCGAATATGCCGCCGATCTTGCCACCGGACAGCGGCGGGCGGGCATCCAGTGGACCCGGCTGCTGCGTCCCGACGGGGTGACGATCGAGCTCGATTCCCCGGCTTCCGACCCACTCGGCCGCGCCGGCGTCGCAGGCAAGGTCGACAACAAGTTCTTCCAGCGGTTCGGCGGCGCGATCCTCCAGTCGGTGCTCGACATCGGTGTCGGCATCGCCACGCGCGAGGCGACCAACGGGGTAATATTGGCACTACCCGGCAGCACACAAAACGTGCGCGTGCAGGACGAGCAGAAGATCGCGCCCACATTGAAGGTGCGCCAGGGGACCAGCGTTTCGGTGTTCGTCGCGCGCGATCTCGATTTCTCGACCGTCGATCCATGACCGTTGGCGCGGGGTACTACCTCGACAGCTTCCTCGCGCCTCTGGCCCCTTGGCTGGCGCGGTCGGATGTGACGGACATCTGGATCAACCGCGCGCAAGAGATATGGGTCGAAACGCTGGGTGGCGGCATCGAGCGGCACGACGAGCCCGCGCTGGATGAAAAGCTGCTTACCCGCCTCGCGCGGCAGATCGCGGCCGGGGCGGCGCAGGGGATCAGCCGCGCCCAGCCGCTACTCGCCGCGAGCCTGCCCGACGGCTCGCGCGTGCAAGTGGTCGCGCCGCCGGCCACGCGCGACGGGCATGCCTTCGCCATCCGGCGCCACATCGCTTCCGAGATGTCGCTGGCCGATTGGGCCGACGAGGGGGCCTTCGCGCGGCTCGAGGGAAACGCCGCAGTGCCCGAGCGCGAGGACCGCTACGGGACCATCGCGGGGGCCGAGGCGGAACCGTTCCTCGCCGAAGCCGTCCGCGCGCGAAAGAACATCCTGATCGCAGGCGGCACCTCGACCGGCAAGACGACCTTCCTCAACGCGCTGCTCGCCGCTGTGCCGGCGCACGAGCGGCTGATCCTGATCGAGGACACCGAGGAGCTGCGCCTTCAGCATGCCAACGCGGTTGGGTTGATCGCCGCGCGCGGTCATCTGGCGGAGGCCGCAGTCAGCGCCGAGGACCTGCTGATCGCGGCGCTTCGCATGCGGCCCGACCGGATTATCCTCGGCGAGCTGCGCGGCCACGAGGCGTTCACGTTCCTGCGCGCCGTCAACACGGGCCATCCCGGATCGATGACCACGATCCACGCCGACAGTCCGCGCCGGGCGATCGAGCAGCTCGTCTTGCTCGTGCTCCAGGCCGGGACCCGCCTCTCGCGCGAGGATGTGCGGCACTACGTGCGCGAGAGCATCGATGTATTCGTCCAGCTCGAACGGCGCGATGGCAAGCGCCGCGTCGCGGAAATCATGGTGCGCGACTATTGAGCTCTGCCAGCGAACGGCGATCGAGCCGTACGTTGCGACTTGGCGTCTGCAACGTCACGCCCGAGCCATGGTCAGTCGCGTCGCAGCGAGGCTCCAGCATAAGGATCGTACACCGCAGGTGGCAGGTCGCCCCTGGGCGATGCGAGCTCGGATGGCGGCAGTTGTGGCGGCGGTGACGGATCGCGTAGAGCACTGGTGAATGTCGCTGCGATTGTCGGAGCGCCCAACAGAATGAAACAACCGAGCACTACTTGGAGCCCGCGTCGTACCGGAACCCTGCCGGTCAGCATGAAAAAACCCATCCCTGCGACCGCGATAACGCACAGCGTTACAGCGGTCGTCCCGAACAATGCGCCGTTTAGCCAGCCGATGGCATTGGCCAGCGGCGAAGATGTGAGCGGGTCGAACATCGCCGGGAACGTTAGCAACGGGCGGTGACAGTGTCATGGCGTTCTTGTCGGCAATCGGCGGCATCGATGAATCTTGCTCCGATTTGGAGCAAATAAAACTGCCTGTTCCGCTTACGGAAACTTGACCGCATGCCGACGTAGCAAATAGCAATGGCAAGACGATTCGTCTTGGGGGCTGGACAATGGGGTCGCACCATTTGCGCGCGTCAAGTGCGATGACGCTTGTCATCGCGACTTGCCTCACGTTTCCGTTGCATTTTGACACTGTCTCCGCTCAGCAAGCCGAAACGAATAGTTATGATGCGCTCGGACGGCTTGTTTCTACAGTAACTACCGGTGGTTTGAATGATGGTGAGGCGAGGTCGCTTTGCTATGATGAAGTAGGCAACCGCGAGAAGTTCCGGGCGAGTGCGAACGGCAGCATCGTATCATGCGTTCCACCGCCATCGTCGCCCCCCCCACCACCTCCTCCTTCACCGCCCCCTCCGCCGCCCCCTCCGCCCCCAGCCAATTACCCTCCAAGTGCCCAGAACGACCAAGCCAGCGGGTCATGTAATTCCTCGCGCACGATCAACCTGATCGTCAACGATACCGATCCCGATGGGCATTATCCGCTTAGTCTGGTGTCGATTGGGTGGCTGTCGGGCGGCAACGCCGGAGCGGGTCTATCTGGTGGTTCAACCACTGATGTACTGGTGACCTTTGATTTTCAGACCAGTTCCACGGTGTTCACTTACACGGTTCAGGACGCGCTGGGGGCCACCGATACCGGTACGCTGACCTTACTCACGACGCTGTGCGGTGGTGGGGGCATCAATGAGCCATAAGCGAACCAACCGCGCTGGAGACGATGTCATGAAATTTACCACGATCACGGGGACGATCGGGATTTTCTCGGCCCTTTGGGTGCCAGCCGCAGCGCAGGATTTAGCTACGGACGCTTCGGCACGCGTCGCGAGTGAGCAGGTATGCATGGTCCGGGCCTTGCGCGACGTGCCGCAAGTTCCGCGCGAACGGCAGGGTCAGCCCGTTAATGTCCTCGCCAGCAGCCGTTCGGCCAAGGCGCTCGAGGAAAAGGGCTTCGCGCAGGTCGAGTGTACCTCTGCCCGTCTTGCCTTGGGCAGCGAAGCAGACACCTGGCGTGACGAAATCTGCGAGTTGGCGGCGTTCGGAAATATTGCCGTCCAGAACCAACTCGAGACAGCGCTGGGCGAGCGTCCAGCTGTGCTGTGCGCAATGGCACAGGAGGTCGCGGGCCCATGGGATCAGCGAAGAACGGGAAAAATCACCACGTCGCGGTAAGCGCAGCGGGTTGGGACAGAGCGCGTTGATTGGGGGGCACGGATGCGAAACAGAACACTTCTCCTGGTCACTGCTTCAGCGATACCGGCGCTGCTCTTTCCTGCATTGGCAGCCGCGCAAGGCATTACGCTCGATCCGCCACCAATCCGCCAGCCGCTCGACGAGAACGGTGTAGATCTGTCGAGCGGGGCAATAGCGGTGCCGTCATCGACACTGGCGATCGGCGGCGAGGATGGACTGGTCCATTCGCGCAGCCGGGTCGGGAACGGCTGGCGCCACAACTATCATATCTCGGCGATCATCAAGCAGGGTATTGCGCAGGCGACTCTCGATATCGGCGGTGTGCGGCGCACATTCACTCTCGCTTCGGGCGTCTATGTCAGCGACCAGGATCCGGCCGAGTTCATCACCCCCAACTTCACCACTGGCATCCACATCTTTACGGCGCGCGACGGTACGCTGATCCGGTTGAACCGGCAGTACGTTTCTTTCGGACAGAGCTACTATGGTGAAGCAACCGCTCTAGGCGATGAGATCATTTCGCCCGGCGGGCGTAAGATCAAACTTCATTATAAGAACGATCAGTATCAAGCTTCTGGCTCTGGCACTTACATCCTGTTCGCCGTTCGATTGCAGTCGGTTACCTCGAACGCAGGATACCAGTTGAAGTTTGGATATGCTGCGCCAGTCAGCATGGCCGACCCCGATGCATGGAGCCGCATCGAACGGGTCACCGCGATCAACAACGCGGTCGAGTATTGTGACCCGGTGGCCAATTCCTGTTCGCTCACCAATGCGTGGCCATACCTCCAGTACAACGAGAGTACTTCAGGCAGCGACAAGCTCGAGACCGTGACCGACATTCTGGGCCGACAGGCGCGCTTCCGCAGCGATCCCACAGCCAGACTTATCGGCGTGAAGCGCCCCGGCGAGACGACTGACGGGGTAACGATAGTGTACGGGCAAGACTCCCGAGTGTCGTCGGTCACGCGTCAGGGCACGTCGACCCGCACTTATACCTGGACTTCGATCAACGGACTGCTCGGGTCGGCCTCCACTGACTCGCTGGGCAGGCAGCGTAACGTCCTGACCGACCAGGCGAAAGGCCAAGTCAAGTCGGTCATCGATGCCTTGGGCAATGTCACCAACTATATCTATGATACGCAGGACCGGCTGAGCGAGGTGCGTGCGCCCGAGGGCAACCGGACGGTTCTCACACGCGACGCACGCGGCCGCGTGACACAGACCGTTCGCAAGGCAAAGTCAGGGTCGGGCCTCGCCGATATAGTTACCTCTGCGAGCTATCCCCCACTCACCAGCGGAACGTCGTGTGCCAACGCGGTTACCTGCGATCTCCCGCTGACAACGACAGACGCGCGCGGCAAGGTGACCAACTACAACTTCGATCCTGTTCATGGCGGGGTGCTGTCGGTCGAGCTGCCCGCCGACGCGGCCGGCATCCGGCCCAAGTCGGTCGTGGCCTATGCCGACCACTATGCCCGCATTCGCAATGGCAGCGGGACGCTGGTCGCTTCGCCCGATGCGCTTAAGAAGCCGGTATCGATGAAGCGCTGCCGGACCACTGCTTCGTGCGCCGGAACGGCGGACGAGCAGGTGGTCGAGGTTGCCTACGACAACACGCTCGCCGCCAATCTCCAGCCGGTGTCGGTTACCCGTCGCGCCGGCAACGGTGCGCTCGTGCAAACCTCGGCCTTCACCTGGGACAAGTTGGGCAATACGCTGACTGTCGATGGGCCTTTGGCCGGAAGCGGCGATACGACGCGCTATCGTTACGACGTGGCGGGTCAGCTCGTCGGCACCGTATCGGCCGACCCGGATGGAACCGGACCGCTCGTTCATCTGGCCGCTCGATACACATACAACGCCGATGCGCAGATAACTGTCACCGAACAGGGTCGGGTTGGCGGCCAGTCAGACAGCGATTGGGCCGCGTTCGCAGCCGATGTGAAGTCGGTCACAACCTATGACAGTTTCGGCCGTCCGGCCACCGCGGCGCAGGTCGCGCCGTCCGGGACGGCCCAGTTCTCGCTCACGCAGTATGGCTACGACCTGGCTGGTCGGCTGACGTGCACCGCGCAGCGAATGAACGCGCCCACGATCCAGACCGCGCTTCCGGTCGACGCCTGCACACCAATGACCCCCGGCACGTTCGGCCCCGATCGGATCGCGCGCAACTATTACGATACGGCCGACCGGCTGACCGAGGTGTGGTCGGGCGTCGGCACTTCGCTGGCGCAGCGCACGGCCGGTGCGGGCTACAACCCTAACGGCACGATGGCCTGGATCGAGGATGCCGCAGGGAACCGAACCGGCTATACGCTCGACGGCCATGACCGCGGCACTCAGATCAACTATCCGTCGCCGAGCGCGCCGGGGAGCATCAGTGCGGTCGATTACGAGGCGGTTACGTACGATGCGGGCGGCAACGTGCTGACGCACCGCACGCGGCGCGGCGAGACGCTGTCGTACACATACGATAACATCGGCCGGGTGACGCGCAAGACGGTTCCCGCCCGCTCGGGGCTGGCAGCGACGCATACGCGCGACGTCACGTACAGCTACGACCTGTTCGGAGCGATGACCTCGGCAATGTTCGCCGAGGGTACGATCGAGGGCCTGACGTTCACCTACGACGCGTTGGGACAGCTCACCGCAAATACGCAAACCATGGACGGGACGAGCCGCACACTCACGCACTTTTATGAGGAACCAGGGCGCCGCACCCGGTTGATCCACCCCGACACGCCCGGAGAACGAGTGTTCTTTTACGATTATGACGTGCTCGGGCGCGTCACGATGATGCGAAACGAAATCGGGCATCTGCTGTTCTGGCCGCAGTACAATCCCGATGGCACGCTGCTGCGGCGCAATTACGGCGGGAATGCACCTTCTGATACCTACACCTATGACGCAGCCAAGCGGCTGTTCCGGATAGCGACTGCCGGGACAGTGAACCGGGACTACGCCTACAATCCGGCCGATCAGGCGGTGACCCGCAGTATCAGCAACACGGCTTATGCCTGGGACGCGCACCCAGCCGGTGGCAGCCAGGTGGATTATAGCGCGGACGGTCTGAACCGGATCACGCAGGCGAACGCGAATGCGTTCAGCTACGACGGCAACGGCAACCTCACCTCCGACAGCCAGACGAGCTACGTCTATGATGTCGAGAACCGCCTGGTGGCGGCGAGCGGGGAGAAAGTGGCGACCCTCAGGTACGATCCGTTTGGGCGTCTGCATGAGGTGACCGACGGCCAGGGGAACGTGCGGCGGCATCTCTACGACGGCGACGACCTGATCGTGGAGTACGATGGCAGCGGGCAGGTGATCGGCCGACACCTCCACGCGATCGGTGCGGGCGACGATCCGGTGGTGTCGTTCACGGGCGCCGGCATCACGATCTGGGACGCCCAGTTCCTCCACGCCGACCGGCTTGGCTCGATCGTGATGCGCAGCGCGTCGACAGGTGCGGTGCACGGGTCCAATGGCTATGACGAATACGGCGTACCGGGGATCGCGCAGGGCGGCAACAACCAGGGCCGGTTCCGCTATACCGGTCAAACCTGGTTGCCCGAACTGGGTCTCTACCATTACAAGGCGCGCATGTACTCCCCCACTATCGGCCGGTTCATGCAGACCGATCCGATCGGCTACGCCGACGGGATGAACATCTATGCCTACGTCGGCAACGATCCGGTGAACGGGATCGATCCGACGGGGATGAGCGGAACGTGCGCGGGTAGTCGCTTACCATGTGGAGGCGGTGGGATTGGTGAAGGCGGCAGCGTTTACCCCACCGGCCAGTTGCCAAAGTTCCCAGGGTCTGGTTTCTACTCGGGCCCAAGCAGCCGGTCAGGTTTTAGCGTAAGCGGGGCAAAGGGCTCAGTTTACGTCGAAGATGATGGGACAATCGTAATTGTCGGTAACACCGAGGCTTATACATTTTGGGTCGAGCCATACGATCAACCCTCAATGAATTTAGCGCCGCAAAGTGGTGAAGTCATATTAGACCTCGGGCCGCTCCTGCGAATAAGACGCCTACCTGCGCAACAGGATTGGTGTGGAGGAAGCGGCGTCACAGCCGCAACTCCTGACAACTTTGGCAACGTAAGTCTTGCTGAACCATGTAGGTCCCATGATGGCTGTTACGCATCTGCTAGCGACCGACAGACATGTGACAAAAATTTTCGCCGCGATCTGTATAATGTGTGTGTCACAGCAGGTCAGACCGAATGCGGAATCATGTCTACCGCATATTATCAGGCGGTGAGGTGGGCCGGATGGTCTTTTTATGTTGGCTCTGGCGTCAACACGATGCCTTGGGATTATTGACACGGTGCTTATCATGGTAAAAATTGCAGCGATAGTGATGTATACTATTGGATTGATATTCGTCCTTTTGATGGTTGGATTTAGCGGCGGCGCGGTTCTCAACGTTAGCAAGGCATTGGGCACCAGCTCCCCACTTGGCACTGCTGCGATATCATTATTTTGCTGGGCCATCTTGCTGGTGCTTCCTATCCTACTTATCCTGTCAGTGTTTAGATCGCGCTTGCGTAAAAATTGAGTGCTTCATGTGCCACAAAGTCCGCATCCTCAACCTAAACCGCTTGATCGGTGCGGCTCGGGCTCGGGCGTGGGCACGGCGCTGGCGCAGCGGACGGCGGCGGCGGGGTTCACAACCCGAACGGGACGATGGCGTGGATCGAGGACGCAGGCGGCAACGGCACGGCCTATACTCTGGACGATAACGACCGGGGGGGCGGATCACCTATCCCTCGCCGACCATGCCGGGGAGCACCAACCCAGTCGATTACGAGGAGGTGACCGACGATGCGGGCGGCAATGTGCTGACACACCGCACACGGTGCTGACACACCGCACACGGCTGGGCGAAACGCTGTCGTTCACCTACGACAACCTCGGGAGGCTGACGAGGAAGACTGTGCCCGAGCGGACCGGGCTGGCGGCGACCTACACGGCTACAACAGCCGCGGCGAGCTCAGCCTGATCGACCGCGACGGTGCCGTACCCGATCAGGGCTGGACGTACGACCCGCTGGGACGGCTGGCCTCGACCGGATGGAGCAATGCCGGGGTGCTGAACGCAACCTGGAGCTTCACCCGCAATACGGCGAACCAGATCCGGACAGAGGCGCAGACCAACGGCGCCTACGGCTGGGACGGCCACGTGAACGCGAGTCGGAGCTACACGGCGAACGGGCTCAACCAGTACACGAGCGCCGGAAGCGCGAGCTTCTGCCACGACGCCAACGGCAACCTGACCGCGGACGGGACGAGCGTGTTCCTCTACGACGTCGAGAACCGGCTGGTGGAGATGCGGGCGCAGGGGGTAGTCAACGCCAACTGCGCGGCGCTCGCGTATACCGGCCAGCTCAGAGCGAAGCTGCGCTACGATCCGCTGGAGCGGCTGCACGAGCTGGGCGACGGGCAGAGCAACCTGAGCCGGTTCCTCGACGATCGCGATGCGCTGGTGGCGGCCTAGAGAATAAAAACTTGGAGCAAACTGTCGCGATGCGCGGCGGGGCCTGTAATCTCCCGCATAGCGCTCCGAGCCAGAGGGCCCCTGCTACGGCCTACAGAAATCACCGTGTCACGCGCATCGCAAGACTACTATAGCTAAGGTTCTCGCTCGAAGTCAGTCAAATCTACCGACCCGGCGTTAGTGGTTGAAACCTCCATCATGGCAATGAGGTTTCAGCCGACAGAGAGACCTAAAATCCGCTGCGTGGACAAGTCAGCCGAAGAAACCGCCTGCCCAAGGAATGTGCTTGCGACCTGTCAGGCCAACTTGACCAGCTTCATGTCTCCGCCCGACCGCTCGTATGCGCTTTCGAACTGCGCCAGCGAGCGGAACCCATAAGGCTTTAGAAGTGGCTTCAGAACCATGTTGGCAAGGCGGTAGCCGTCCCGGTCGTGTTCCGCCAGTCGGGCAAGCGGACGAAGCCACGGGAGCTTTCGCTCGGCCTCACTCAGCAGCCGCCTCAGTTTCCGCAGAGACATAGTCCCGTACCATAACTCGACCTCCTCAAGAGTGGGGTGGAGCTGCCAGCGGGCAGGGAGCGATGCGTCGAAAGTGACCCACAGAATATCGTTAAGCGACAGCCGTCCTATCTCAGACTTGGGACATGTCCGGACCCGGATGACTGCGCGAAGGTAAAGCACATTGCGCTGCGCCCGAAAGTACTCATAGCGCCCCAAGTCGTCGGGTCCGATCGGCCCGCGTACCCGCCAACGCTTTGCCTGACAATCGATCAGGATATCATCGGAATGTGGGCCGAGTTCGAACGATGCTGCACGCTCCTCACTTGCCGCGGCATATTCGCGGGCCTGCAGTTCGCGATACCTGAGCATGCGACCGAACTGCTCAGCCTGCTCCCGCTCGGCGAGACGCGCGCGCTCGCGATCCTGCCGCTCCAGCTCGCGACGTTGCCGGTCGACCTCACGCTGTGCCAGTGCATTGCCGTTTAACGCCGTCTGCACTTGCGCGCGGGTTAGCAGCTCGGCTGTCGGCGCTTCCTTAACGCCGTCAGCGTCCTTGTAGCGCCGCTTCTTGCCAAGCTCAGCCCTGAGAATGGAATCGCTGGCACTGTCTTCAAGATCGAGCACCGCTGCGGTCTTCCTCTTTGGCCTCCCGTTAGGATTACCTGATCGCCCAGGCCGAAACCTTGTCCACGACGGCGGTCGGCAATATCCTACTGGCTCGTCGTCGTAAGGATTATCGCTCATGGCCGGTCTCCGCAGGCGCACGCACGGAGGCGAGTTCGTGGTCTTCGAACGAAGCGCCGGTGACGGGATCGCGTGCTTGCTTGCCCGTGTAGCGTTCCCAGCGCCGCACAATGGTATCGCAATAGAGTGGATCGTATTCGATCACGCGCGCTCGTCGTCCGGTTTTCTCGGCCGCGATCAGCGTCGAGCCCGAGCCTGCAAAGCAATCGAGGACGATCTCACCGCGCCGCGAGCAGTCAGCGATTGCGTCGACTATAAGCGCGACGGGCTTAACGGTAGGGTGCATGGAGAGTTCGTCGCTGCGCCCCGCGCCAATCGCATTGATGCCGGCATAGTCCCACACGTTGGTGCGATAACGGCCGCCTCCGCCGAGCCCAAAATTGTTGGTGTGCTCGGCTGTCCCCTGCTTGAACACGAACACGAGCTCATGCTTGGAGCGGTAGAACGTACCCATGCCGCCGTTGGTCTTGTTCCAAACCACCAGGTTCTTGAGTTCGGAAAAGCAGGTGCGCCCCGCCTGGAGCAGCTCTCCCATGTGGCGCCAGTCCATGCACACAAATGCAATTGCCCCATCGCCCATGACTGCGGCTGTGTTGCCGAGCGTTACAGCGAGAAAGCGGGTAAACTGCTGCTCGCTCATTTCACCACTGGCGAACGCGAACTCGCGGTGACGTATGCTGCCAAGGCCGCAAACATTGCCGTCGATCTTCACGTTGTAGGGCGGATCAGTGAACACCATGTCGGCGCGCTCCCCGGCAAGGAGCGAGGCGAACGATGCCGGGTCCTGCGCGTCGCCGCAGATCAGCCGATGATTGCCGAGCTGCCAAACGTCGCCCGGCCGCGTTATCGCCGGGCCATGGGCGAGTGGTATTTCGTCCTCAGGACCATCGATGCCGACAATGCTGGCGGCTTTCGCTTCGTCGATCACGACGTCGATCTCCGCCGCGCTAAAGCCGGTGAGATCGACCTCGAAATCGAGGTCGATCAATTCCTGCAGCTCAAGCGCGAGGAGCTCCTTGTCCCAGCCCGCATTGAGTGCAAGTTTGTTGTCGGCCAGGATGTAGGCGCGGCGCTCGTCGTCGCTGAGATGATCGACCGCCAGCGTGGGCACCCTGTCCATACCCAGTAACCTGGCGGCTTCGACTCTGCCATGCCCGGCGATGATCTCACCTTGGCTTGTCACCAGAACTGGATTCACAAAGCCGAAGCGCTCGATACTCCGCGCGATCTGTTGGATTTGCTTCTTTGAGTGGGTGCGCGCGTTACGCTTGAATGGGCTCAGCGCAGCAATGGGTGTCTCGGTTACTGCACGATGCACGGCGCTCGGGGCCGTAATTGTGGGCGACATATCGTGATCTCCATGAATGAGGAAAACAGAGCAACGATATGCATGAGCGCCTCCATCGATGGCTAAGGTGACACGAACCAAGCTGCCAATGGATTGAACATAGCAAGAACCTGGAGCACTTGCGAAGGGGCTTTGGGCTGAACAGCATGTGGGTAACGGGGATAACTTGGATGGCGCAAGGAGCAGGGCTGCGACGGCTTGTCTCAGTAGAGCTGGTGCTTCTGGCGCCGCCGAAATCCCTGTTCCTCGGTTGAAAACTCCCTGTTCGGTCGGACGGAATTCCCTGTTCTTTGCGCGCCAAATTTTCCGGTCGGTTTCAGTTTATATCCTCAAAGTTCTGTGACTTACTGTTGATGACAAGGCGGTTCGGCGCCACGATCTCACCAAAACATTGTCCAAAACAGGGAATAACAGGGAGAGAGCAGTTCGCAGCTGACCTCTTCCTCCGCCACCATATTTTCCGCTTATGCGCGCCTGCCGTTTGAATTGCGCTTGTCGCCTTTTTGGGCGCTGCACGTGAAACTCAGCGCGTTGATCGTCGTCGAAGAGCTACTGCTACGCCACATCCGCCCCAACATATTTCGGGTTGTGCTGGTTGGGCCGGTGCTGGGAAACAAGCTGCGGGGCATGTAACGACGGACAGGCGATGAACGCTAGGCACAAGATCCTGATCGTTGACGATCATCCGATCGCGACAGCGGGCCTGCGCATGTTGTTTGCGCAGGACGACCGCTTCGAGGTGGTCGCGGCGCTCGATCGGGGCGCGACCGCGAGCGCCTTCATCCAGTCGCAGCCGGTCGACATCGTCATTCTCGACCTCAACATGCCCGATGTGCGCGGGGTAAGCGTACTCGCCGAGATCGTCGGCTCGCGCGACATGACCGTGATCATCCTCACCGGGGAACGCCAGTTCGGCGAGGTCGAATACGCGCTGAAGCTCGGTGCCCGCGGCGTGGTGAGCAAGGGCGATGCGCCCGAGGAGATCATTGCCGCGTGCGAGGCCGCGCTGGCGGGCGAGATCTTTGTCTCCTCGATGATGCGGGAGGGCCTCACCCTTCTTGCCGATGCACAGGTCACACTATCTTCGCGCCAGATGGCCATCCTGCACTATCTCGCGCAGGGCGAGACGAACAAGGAAATCTCCTATCGCCTCTCGATCGCACAGCCGACCGTGTCGTTCCACATCGCCGAACTCCGGCGCAAGCTCGACGTGACGAGCAACCGCAAGATCGTCGAGCGGGCGCAGGAACTAAACCTGCTCTGACACCCGCACTGCCGGATGGTGCGCCATTTCTCGGCACAGCGGCTTGATCAGCATCATCGCCACGGTTTCCGAGAGCCGACCGCGCGTGACGGTGGTATCGTCGTAGGTCGCGGCGAGGGTGTGGCTGGCGGCGTTGGGCAAACCCTCCATCGCCTGCGTGAAAGCTGCGCGCTGATCGAAATCGAGCACGTGCCAGCCGGGCAACAGGGCGCCGAGTTCCGCCACGCTGCATTCCGCGGTTACCGCGTGCGCGCAGGGCAACGTGATCAGCAGTTCGGTGCCCTCAGGGCCGGAGGCGGCGATTTCCAGCGTCCCCGAAAGCGCTTCGACGATACGCCGGGCCGTGCGGAAGCCGGAACCAGTGCCATGCCGCTCGCCTCCGCCATGCAACCGCGGTGCGGTTCGATCACCGAGTTGGCGGATGACCTCGGGAGGAATGCCCGCGCCCGTATCCACAATGCGGATCGTCGCGTTGCCCTGATCGAGCTCGAGCGAAATCTCCGCTCCACCCTTGACGGTATAGTGATAGCTGTTGCTGACCAGGTTCGCGAGCGCGCGCATAAGCACGGGCCGGTCGGACACGACGAGAGCCTGCGGATCGACCCGCGCGGTCAAGGTGAGCCCGCGCTCCGCAAACGGCGCGCGGAACATCATCATCAGCGGCTCGATCAGCGCCTCGCCCCTGAAGGCACTCAGGGCAAGAAATCCGGCGTCGCTACCGACCAGCGAAGCGCCCGACATCGTCGTCGACGCGATCTCGCCCAAGTAATCGGCCGAGCTGCTGAGCATGGCTGTCAGTTCGCGGTGAGCGCCCTCGGGATCGTTGCGACGCAGGACATCGACGGCGCTGTTGAGCGCCAGGATGACCTGACGGCTGTCATGACCCGAGGCATGCAGCAATGCGTTCTGGCTGTTCACTGTCGCGAGCGCGAACGCCTTTTCCTCGGCAAGCCGCGCGGCGCGCTCGCTCATTTCGAGCCGCTCCGCCATCGAGGCCGCGTAGTTGGCGTCGGCCGTTTGCTTGTCTCGCTGGATCTTGCGCAGGTTGAGGCCGAGCGCGAGCGTGACCATGATCGATTCGAACAGCCCGACGGGCCCGGCCAGATGCCAGTTTATCGGCAGCCACGCGAACAGTCCGGCCGATGCTACTGCGGCATAGACGATGAACAGGGCGAGGCTGGCCCAGCCGACGAACAACGGCCAGAGCTGGCTTCCCAAGCGACGCATGGCCGCAAAACCGATGAACGGCAGAAACAATGCCACCGACACGGTGACGAGCCAGGAAGCGCCATTGAGCAGCGCGAGTACGCCGGGGCCGTAGAGTGGCACGCCGGACTGCAGCAGAATGACGGCGAAGCCTGCCGCGATGAGCCCCCGCAGCGCCAGGTCGCTCCGAGGAAATCGCTCGCGCGTCTGCAGGAAACTGCGCCCGAACTGGACCATGGCGATCGCGAACGCGCACTTGATCGCATTTTCCATCACGACGCCGAGCAGCGGCGTCGTGGGGAACAGGAAGATCGTCAGGTAGCCCTCGGCATGCACCGTGTTGAGCACGAACAGCGCCTGGGCCAGTGCCAGCCACCCGAATTCGCGCAGGCCGGTGATCGACAGGAACATGAAGTTCACGATGATCAGCACGACCATGCCCAGCACTACGCCCGAGACGAGCGCGATGTTCGCGCGGCGGTCGGCGAAGAAAGTCCCGTAGGTCTCGATCCGCAGCGGCATGTAGGTCGAATTGTCGGACCGGAAATCGATCAGGTAGGTGCGCGCCTGACCGGGATCGAGCACGACCTCTGTGCTGAACGCCTGATAGGTCTGCAGGTTCTCCCGGATCTGACGGCCGTCGGTCCCATCGACAAGCAACGACAAACGCGATCGGTCGAGTTCGTAGAGCTGAAAATGGCTGAGCGTGCCGCGTCCCGTCGTGAGTATCCAGCTCCCCGAAACCGAACCGACATTGCGCACTTTGAGAGCGACCAGCGTACGCTGACCACCAGGACCGAAATGAATGCTCGTACCCTCGACCTCGTTCATGGGCCCGGTCAAGGCGTCGGCGATCCCGCTCGGGCCCGGCAGATCGAGTTCGCGACTATAGCGCACGTAGGGCGCAAGGGCAGGGGCATCCTCTCCGGCGACCAGTCCAATTTCGGGTAGCGGGTTCTGAGCTGCCGAGCGTGTCTCGACGACTGCCGTCAATAGCACGGCCGCCGCGACCAGAATTCCCCATAGGCGCCCCATCGGACGCGACGTGTCACGCCCGGGGTCGGCGTTGTCAATTCTTCCGTTCACGCCGCGCATCAACGCAGTGTGCCGATGCCAGTCCGTGACCGATGTCACAGGCCCTACCTAAATATCTTTTGGTAGACGCTGGTTGACCGGCTGACCTACCCAGCCGCGACATCCAAACTGATGATCGGTCAACGAACCGGTCGATCGGGCGCAATCAGAACTGCGGCATGGCCGACCGGACGCGCAAGCGTGTTTTCCGGGCAGCGAGGTCGCACGCGCAAACCGTATCGACCGGAGTGACCGATGACCTATTCTTCCAAAACCCGCCTTCTGGCCAGCAGTGCCGTTGCCAGCCTCGCAATCATGCAACTCGCTCCTGCCGCGCATGCACAAGACGCGTTCGGCATCCACAACGACGAGCCGGGCCTGCTCGAAATCTTGGTCGAGGAAGGAGAGACGGTCGAAGGGGAAGATATCGGAATCTATGCCGATGACGGGCCTGTCGACGTGGACAACGCTGGCGAGATTCGAGGGAACGGCGACGCTTTCGGCGGCGTCGATCAAAGGCCCAGCGGCGGCATCGTGATTGCGCAGGCGGATTCGACCGTGGTCAACTCCGGAACCATCGTCGGGGGCGCGCACGGCATCACGACTTCGTACTATTTCAGCGAGGATGCAGATGGCGAGAATCTCCCGCCGGAAGCATTGGCCGCCAACACGAGCGTGACGAATTCCGGCCTGATCCGCGGTCTGGCGGGGAATGGCGTCAGCCTGCTCGGCGGCGGGGACGTGGTGAACAGCGGCACGATCCAGGGGTATGCCGGAGGAAACGGCGCTCTGGGAATCGGCGTCGTCATCGCGGAGTTCCCTGAAGCAACGCGAACGGATGTCACCGGTGTCGGAACCCTGACCAACACCCAAGACGGCCTCATCGAAGGCCAGCTCTACGGCGTTCTGCTAAGTGGCGGCGGGACAATCGACAACGATGGAACAATCCGCAGTTTCGGGGCACCCGTGCAGAACGTCACCCCGTTCGGCATAATCCTGACCGCCAACGAAGCTCAGACCGGTCGTGAGGCGACCGTCAACAACACCGGCACCGTCAGCGGCCTCATCGCCGTGCTGGCCAACCAGTCGCTCGAACTGGTCACGATCAACAACGACGGTCTGATCCAAGGCAACGGTACCGGGATCATCGGGCTCAACAGTGGAGAGCTGATCGTCAACAACGGCGCGGATGGCCAGATCCTCGCCACCGCCACTGCCATTGCGTCGAACGCGGGAACGTTGACGGTCGATAACGCCGGACTCATCCAGTCAAACAACCAGCAGGGCATCAACATCACCACCGCCGGTGCGGTGATCGACAACAGCGGTACGATCCAGGGCGGCACCTTCGGCATTACGACCAACCCGTTCCAGGTGAGCCCGGGAGTGTTCGAGGATCGCTCGATCGATACCACGGTCACGAACAGCGGCTCGATCATCGGCCTGAACAACGATGGCATCCGGCTGCAGGGTGGCGGCACGGTTTCCAACAGCGGGCTGATCAGCGGCAGGCAGAATGTGCAGGCCGACGGCGTGTCGATCTTTGCGCTCCAGACTCAGGATCTGGAAACCTACGGCGCGGTGCTGACCAATTCGGCAGACGGCACGATCGACGGTAACCGCTTCGGCGTGATCATCTCGGCCGGGGGTACTGTCGAGAACGCCGGTTCGATCAGCGGCGGCTCGGGCGGTGTCGTGCTCCAGAACGGAGTGACCGATGCGGAGTTGAATTTCGTACCCGGCATCGTGGGTGCCGTGACCAATAGCGGCGATATCACCGGTGCCGCCGGCAGCGGTGTGTCCTTCGGCGGTGGCCTTGAGTCCGCCAGCGTCGTCAACTCAGGCACAATCGCCGGTAACGGCGGCGAAGGTGTTCAGGTGACACTTGGTACTGCTTCAGTAACGACCATCGACAATGGCGAAGACGGCGAAATCGTCGGCTCCGGCTCGGGCATCGACGTCGTCTCGGGTGGACTTGCCCTGACCAACGCTGGCACCATCCGCGGCGAAGGCCGCAGCGACGGGACGCAGGCTCCGTCGGACGGCGGTGTGAGCATTTCCGGCTCGTCTTCGACAATCGTGAACAGCGGCGAGATTTCCGGCGCACAGTTCGGCATCGTCACGCAGCCGCGTTTCGACGCGGCGACCGGCACCTTCATCGGTACGGCGGTGAACACGACGATCGAGAATTCCGGCACGATCACCGGCGAGAACGACGATGGCATCCGGCTCGCGGGCGGCGGGACGGTGACCAACAGCGGTACCATCCAGGGCCTCGCACAGAATCAGTTCGGGGGGACTGACGGCGTGTCCATGTTCCCCCACACCGATCAGGCGAACGATGATTACAGCGCGCTCGTTAGGAACGGGGAAGGCGGCACAATCCTGGGCCAACGCTTCGGCGTGATCCTTTCGAGCGGCGGCGACGTGGTCAACGGCGGCGAGATCACCGGGGGCGCTGGCGGCATCTTCGTGCAGGGCACTGCGCTCAACACCGACGAGAGCGAGGATCGCAGCGGTCTTACGGCCAGCGTGGTCAATACCGGCACGATCACCGGAACCGGCAATTTGGGCGGAACCGGAGGCGACGGCTACGGGGTCGGCTTCGGCAGCGACATGTCGACCGCTACGCTCGTCAACAGCGGTACGATCAACAGCGAATTCGGCGTCGGCGTGTCGCATGGCTCGCTTGCCGACCTGACGGTGACGAACGAGGAAGGCGGTGTGATCAGCGGCGCCACGTCCGGCATTTACGGCGGGGCAAGCGGGACGCTGGCGGTCGTCAACGCCGGGACGATCCGCGGCGAGGGCAGTTACGACGGTTTCGACGCACCACCGGACGCGGGTATCACGATCGGCACGGCCGATTCGAGCGTCGTCAACACAGGGACGATCTCGAGCGCGGGCGCCGGTATCACCACGGCGTATCTGTTCGATGCATCGGTCAATGGCCTCGTCTTCCTCGCAGCCGGTACCACCGTCACCAACAGCGGCACGATTGCGGGTGAATCGAACGACGGTGTCCGCCTGATCGGCGGCGGCTCGGTGACCAACAGCGGCACCATCAGCGGCACCGGTTCGCCGGTCGCGGATGGCGTGTCGATGTTCCGCGCCGATGCGCAGCGTCCGGAAGGGCCTCAGCCTGTCGAGGGGTACGTCGCAAGCGTCGCCAATTCGGCTGAGGGCGAGATCAGCGGCGATCGCTTCGGCGTGATCCTGTCGGGGGGTGGCGCGATTGACAACGCCGGCAGCATTGAAGGGGGCCTCGGCGGCGTCGTCATCCAGAGCCAGTTCGATGGCGAGGACGCTGGGCTCACTGCTACGCTGACCAATAGCGGGACGATCACAGGCGCGACCGGCGCCGGTGCCGAGTTCAACGCCGGCTTGGAGGCGGTCGTCGTTACCAACAGCGGCACGATCAGCGGCGCGACCCTGGGTCTGGGTCACGGCACCGACGGCGCGATGGAACTCGTCAACAGCGGCACCATCGCCGGGGGCACGACGGGGGTCGAAAGCAACGCCGGCGGGGGTGTAACACTCGTCAACAGCGGCTCGATCACGGGTGAGACCGGGGCCGCGTTCACGTCGGTCACGCAGACTGCACTCGACAACGCAGGCGTCCTGAGTGGAGGCAACGGTGTTGCCGTTCTACTCGGCGGTTTCGACGACACCGTAATCCTGCGGACCGGAAGCGATATCTCCGGAACGGTCGACGCGGGCGAGGGTGTCGACAGCCTCACCCTCGCGGGCGAAGTGCTCGAATTGACCGAGGCGCAGGAACTGGGCAGCTCGCTCGGCTTCGAAAGCCTTACGGTTGGGTCGGGTTATTGGAGCACCGTCGGCCTGGTCGGCGAATTCGGCAGCGTGACGATCGGTGAAGGCGCCACATTGCAGGTCAACGAAGTCGATCTGGGCGACGAGGAAGGATTTGCTTCGCCCATCGCGACCAACGCGGTGACGACCAACGGCCTGCTGGTGCTCAACTTCAGCGAGGACGAGATCGTCTCCGGGCTCGATGCGCTGGCAATCGACGGAGCCGGCGGCATCCAGTTGATCGGCGAGGCGGTCTTCACCGTTGATACCGCTTCGCTGACGCATACCGGCGGCACCACGATCTCGAACGGCGGTCTGGTGCTTGCGGGCACGCTGCTTGGCGACGTGATTACCGAGGGTGACGGCTACTTCCAGCTCGGAGCCGGTGGCACCGAGGGCACGTTCTCGGGAGATCTCGTCAACGATGGCCGGTTCGTCTTCAACCGTTCGGACGATTACGACTTCCTCGGCGACTTCTCGGGCTCCGGCACTCTCGACAAGCTTGGGGCAGGGATTCTGACGTTCCTGGGCGACTACAGCTTCACCGGCGTAACCAATATCTTCGGCGGTGGGGTGCGGATCGGCGGCACCATCGATCCCGAGACCGATTTCAACCTTGGCGATGGCGGAACGCTCGACATCACCGGCAACGACCAGACCGTTGGTGGGCTGTCCGGCGAGGAGGAGGCGGTCGTCGAACTCGGCGAGCAGACCTTGACCGTCGACCAGGAAGAAAACACGGAGTTTGCCGGGGCAATCACCGGCTTGGGCAGCATCGTCAAGGAGGGCGAGGGCATCCTCAACCTGACCGGCGACAGCACCTACACCGGTCCGACGGAAATCAATGGCGGCACGCTCGCAGTCAACGGGTCGATCGTCTCGGAGGTCACCGTCAACGATGGCGGCACGCTTGGCGGCAACGGAACGGTCGGTTCGACCACGGTCGCTGATGGTGGTACGGTCGCCCCGGGCAACTCGATCGGCCAACTTACGGTCGCCGGCGATCTCGCCTTTGCGGCGGGTTCGATCTACGAGGTCGAGGTCAACGCGGCCGGTGCGGCCGATCGCATCGACGCGACCGGCGCGGTCACGATTGCCAACACTGCGAGCGTCGCCGTGCTGGCGGAGGACGGAAACTATCGGCCGCGCACCGACTACGTGATCCTGACCGGCGCAGATGGTGTCACCGGCACGTTCGGTTCGGTTACGACCGACCACGCGTTCCTTGACCCGCTGCTGCGCTACAGCGCCAACGCGGTGACTTTGTCGCTCTATCGCAACGACATCGACTTCGAAGATGTCGCAGTGACCGACAATCAAGCCGGAGTTGCAGTCGCGGTGCAGGCGCTCGGGATCAACAACCCACTGTTCGAAGCGGTGCTGATCCAGAACGCGGCGACGGCGCAGGCAACGTTCGGTGACCTGTCGGGCGAGATACTTGCCAGCACGATCACCGGTCTGACCGACGACAGCCGCCATCTACGCAATGCGCTGATGGGCATGGCGGCGCCGGAAACGCCCGGCGCATTCGTGTGGGGTTCCGCCTTCGGCGCCTGGGGCGACTACGACGCCGGCGGCGGCAGCTTCGGCCTCGACACCGACCACAAGGGCTTCGTAACCGGCATCGGCTTCGGCGGCGACGGGTTCGCAGTCGCGGTATCGGGCGGTCTCGGCGGCTCCGACTTCCAGCAGGATGGCCGCGGTGACAGCGCGGATGTGGACAGCAAGTACCTCGCGCTCCACGCCACGGCGGGATCGGGTGACGGGCTCCACGGCGCGATCGGCGTAAGCTACGCCTGGCACGACGTGGCGACCAGCCGCGCCATCGGCGGTGCTCCTCTCGCCCAGACCCTGGTTTCCGAGCGCGATGCGAATACCTTGCAGGTGTTCGGCGAGGTGGGCTTCGATCTTGTCACCGGTTCGACGGCCGTCACACCGTTTGCCAGGGTCGCGCACGTCAGCACCGACATCGACGGGTTTGCCGAAGCAGGCGGCACCGCCGCCTTGGTGGTCGCCGATGCGGAGCAGGATGCGACGTTCCTGAGCCTCGGCGCACGGGCACGCTTCAATGCCGAGAGCGAAGGCTTCCAGCCCTTCATCTCCGCAGCGTGGAACCGCGCGTTCGGCGACCGCACAGCAGTCATCGCGTCGCGGTTCGCCGCGGGCGGTCCGGTGTTCGCTACGATCGGCGAGACGATCCCGCGCAATTCGGCCGAAGTAGAGGCAGGTTTCGATTACACCTCGGGCGCTTTCAGCATCGGGGCGGTGTACTCGGGTACGCTGGCTTCGGACCGGACCAGCCACGGCGCTCGGGTAACGGCACGGATCAGCTTCTGATCCAATCCCCTGGGTCGGAAGCCGAAAGGGGGCGAGGCGCAAGTCTCGCCCCCTAGTTCTTTGGCGCTGGCAGAGCTGGCGCCATCCGGCATAGGAAAGGGCCCCGACCAAAAGGGCGGCGACTGGCTGGAGCACTTCGGATGGACCTCGGGATAAAGGGCAGAACGGCGATCGTTTGCGCGTCGAGCAGCGGGCTGGGTCGCGCCTGCGCCAACGCGCTGGCGGGCGAGGGTGTCGACGTTGTCATCAACGCACGCTCCCCGGACAAACTGGAGGAGGCCGCAGCCGCAATCCGGGCCCATGCCCCCGGGGTGCGGGTGACCCCGATCGTCGGCTCCGTCACCGACGCGGCAGTTCGCCAGGCGTTGGTCGCCGCAGCCGGCGAGCCTGATATCCTGGTCAACAACGCCGGCGGGCCGCCGCCGGGCGACTATCGCGACTGGGACCGCGATACCTGGATCGCAGCGCTCGACCAGAATCTGCTTGCGGCGGTCGATCTCATCCGCCTGACCGCCGATGGCATGGCCGAGCGCGGCTTCGGGCGCATCGTCAACATCACGTCGTCTTCGGTCCGAGTACCGATCCCGATCATCGGCTTGTCGAACGCGACCCGCGCCGCACTGACAAATTTCGTGTTTGGCTTGGTCCCGCAGTATTCGGCGAGGGGCGTCACCATCAACAATCTGTTGCCCGGTCCCTTCGATACCGAGCGGCTGCGCAAGTCCTCCGCTATCGCAAAAATGGTCGGCGGGAATCCTGTAGCGGGAAGGATCGGCGATCCCGACGAAATGGGAGCTGCCTGCGCATTCCTGTGCAGCATCCACGCCGGCTATCTCACCGGCCAGAACATCCAGATGGACGGCGGGCTTTCTCCGGGCAATTTCTGACCATGTCCGCTCGGCACCCTGCCGGATGCCGGAAATGGCGAAAGTGCTGGCAAGGCACGCCGCAAATCGGCCATGAGCCCCGCTGACCACGACCACGAGGGACAAGATCGATGAAAACCCGCGCCGCCGTAGCCTTCGAGGCGAAGAAGCCACTGGAGATCGTCGAGCTCGATCTCGAAGGCCCCAAGGCGGGCGAGGTGCTGGTCGAAATCATGGCGACCGGCATCTGCCATACGGACGCCTATACGCTCGACGGGTTCGACAGCGAGGGGATCTTTCCCAGCGTGCTGGGCCATGAGGGCGCTGGCGTGGTGCGCGAGGTCGGGCCGGGGGTCGCCTCGGTCAAGCCCGGCGACCACGTGATCCCGCTCTACACCCCCGAATGCCGGCAGTGCAAAAGCTGCCTCTCGGGCAAGACCAACCTTTGCACCGCGATCCGCGCGACACAGGGCAAGGGCTTGATGCCCGACGGGACGACGCGCTTTTCCTACAAGGGCCAGCCGATCTATCACTACATGGGCTGCTCGACCTTCTCGAACTTCACCGTCCTTCCCGAGATCGCGGTCGCCAGGATCCGCGAGGACGCGCCATTCCAGTCGGCCTGCTACGTCGGCTGCGGGGTCACCACGGGCGTCGGCGCGGTGATCAACACCGCCAAGGTGCAGGTCGGCGACAATGTCGTGGTGTTCGGCCTCGGCGGCATCGGATTGAACGTGATCCAGGGCGCGCGGCTGGCGGGGGCGGACCGGATCATCGGCGTCGATATCAACCCGGATCGCGAGGAATGGGGCCGCAAGTTCGGCATGACCCATTTCCTCGATTCGAAGGGCATGAGCCGCGAGGACGTGGTGGCCCGGGTGGTCGAAATGACCGACGGCGGTGCGGACTATACCTTTGACGCGACCGGCAATACCGAGGTCATGCGCACCGCATTGGAAGCGTGTCATCGCGGTTGGGGCACCAGCATCATCATCGGCGTCGCCGAGGCGGGCAAGGAGATCGCCACGCGCCCTTTCCAGCTCGTCACGGGGCGCAACTGGCGCGGCACCGCGTTCGGCGGCGCCAAGGGCCGCACCGACGTGCCCAAGATCGTCGACATGTACATGACCGGCAAGATCGAGATCGATCCGATGATCACCCACGTCATGGGGCTCGAAGAGATCAACACCGCGTTCGACCTGATGCACGCGGGCGAGAGCATCAGGAGCGTGGTCGTCTATTGACCCATCGCGCGCCGCCGATACTGGTGGCGAAACGCAACCGACGAGGGAGAGCAGGATGTACAGCCACATGATGGTCGGGTCGAACGACCTCGACCGCTCGAAGAAGTTCTACGACGCCACCTTCAAGGCGATGGGCGGGCGCGAGGCAATCGTCGATCCCAAGGGGCGCCTTATGTACGTCCACAACGGCGGCGTGTTCATGGTCACCCAGCCGATCGACGGCCAAGCGGCGACCGCGGGCAACGGCAGCACGGTCGGCTTCGCGATGACGCCCGAGCAGGCCGACGCTTGGCACCAGGCCGGCACAGAAAACGGCGGCACCGCGATCGAGGACCCGCCGGGCGTGCGCGAGGGCGGCGGCGTCAAGATGTACCTCGCCTACCTGCGCGATCCCGACGGCAACAAACTCTGCGCGCTGAACCGCATGGAGGCGTGACGGGGGCCATGCGCGGCGAACCGGGCCTGATGGCCGACCTCGCCGCGCTCGGCATTCCGTTCGAAAGCCACGAGCATGCGGCGGTCTTTACCGTCGCCGAGAGCACGCAGCTCCACCGCGACATACCCGGCGCGCATACCAAGAACCTGTTCCTCAGGGACCAGGCGGGCGCGTTCTGGCTCGTCACCGTCCCGGCCGAGGCGCGGGTGGACCTGAAAGCACTCCCCGTCGCGATCGGCAGCAAGCGAGTAAGCTTCGCCAAGCCGGACGACATGGCGCGGCTGCTCGGCATCGCGCCGGGCTCTGTCACCCCGCTGGCGATGATCAACGCCGCGCCGGGCAGCGTTGCCGTTGTGCTCGACACCGATCTGGCCGCGGCGGATCGGATCAACGTCCACCCCTTGCGGAACACCGCCACGCTCGGGCTGGCCGGGGCGGACGTCTTGCGCCTGCTCGCCCACTGGGGCCATAAGCCCGTCGTCGCGGCGATACCGCAGACGCAATGACGGGGGACGGGCGATGAGGCTACTGGCGCTGACGGCGGCACTCGTCGCGCTCGCCTCCCCCGCGATCGCCGCCGAGGCACTCGTCGGCGCGACCGTGATCGACGGCACGGGGCGCGCGATCGAGAACGGCGTGGTGGTAGTGGAGGGCGAGCGGATCGCCTGCATCGGTACCCGCGCGCAGTGCCCGGTTCCGGCAGGGGCTAACCTGCGTGACCTCACCGGGCAGTTCGTCACCCCCGGCCTCGTCGATGCCCATGCCCACTTCGCCCAGACCGGCTGGCTCGACGGGCGGCCCGACGTGCTGGAGGACAAGGCGGTCTATCCCTACGAGGCGACTGTTGCCGCGCTGCGCGCCGATCCCGCGCGCTGGCACCGCTCCTACCTCTGCACCGGCGTGACCGCGGTGTTCGACGTCGGCGGCGCGCCGTGGACCGTCACCGGCGCGCAGGCGACCGACACCGCACGGCCCGACCGCGCACATGTCCGCGCCGCCGGGTCGCTGATCACCCATGCCGGGCGCAACGAAGCCTTCGCGCAAGGATCTCTCGCCGACCAGCCGACCTTCATGCCGATGGAGAGCGCGGCTCAGATCCGCGCCGATGTCGCCAGGCTGAAGGCGCTGGGCGCAGCCGCGATCAAGGTCTGGTATCTTGCCCCGCCGCCAAGCGAGGCGGCGCGGCTCGACGCGCTGATGCTGGAGGTCGGCGCTGCCGCGCGCGCTGCGGACCTGCCGCTGATCGTACACGCCACCGCGCTGGCCGAGGCCAAGACCGCGCTGCGCGCCGGGGCCGCGATGCTGGTCCATTCGGTCGAGAGCGATCCGGTCGACGCAGAATTCTTGGAATTGCTTCGAGCCAATGACGCCGCCTATGCCCCGACTCTGACCGTCGGGCGCAACTGGGTCGCGGCGCTGTTTTCGGTCGCCTCGGGCGAGGCGGCGGCGGTCGACGATCCCAACCGCTGCGTCGATGAAGCGATCCTGGCGCGCGTCGCCGATCCCTCCGCGCTGCGCCCGGCGATGGCGAAATGGGGCGCGGGCGGCAGCGTGACGCGGATGGCGGCGCAGTTCGAGCGGACGGGGCGCGAATCCTACCTCATGGCGGCGAACCTGCGCGCGGTCGCGGCGGCGGGCGGGCGGATCGTGCTCGCCACCGATGCGGGCAACCCGCTGACCATGCACGGCCCCTCGGTCCTCGCCGAGCTCGAGGCGATGGAGGCAGCGGGCATGCCGAGCGAGGCGGTGATCCGCGCCGCAACGATCGAGGCCGCGCGCGCGATGGGCATGGCGGGGGACATCGGCTCGCTCGAACCGGGCAAGTGGGCCGACCTGCTGGTGCTGGACCGCGATCCGCGGCAGGGGGTGGCAGCGTTCCGCGCGCTCGCCTTCGTGATGCGCGCGGGAGTAATGAAATCGCAAAAGGACTTGCAGGTACGATGACCCTCGAAACCGTCAGCCAGAACCGCGCCCACGGCGGCACGCAGGGCGTCTACACGCACCAGTCGGTGGAGACCGGCACCGCGATGACCTTTGCGGTTTACGTCCCGCCGCACGCCCCCGGCGCCACGCTGCCGGTGCTGTGGTATCTCTCCGGCCTCACCTGCACCCATGCCAACGTGATAGAGAAGGGCGAATACCGCGCGGCCTGCGCCGAGCACGGCGTGATCTTCGTCGCTCCGGACACCAGCCCGCGCGGTGACGACGTGCCCGACGAGGACGGCTACGACTTCGGCAAGGGCGCGGGGTTCTACGTCGACGCGACGCAGGAACCGTGGGCGAAGAATTACCGCATGCGCAGCTATATCGAGCGCGAGCTGCCCGAAGTTATCGCCGCGAACTTCCCGATGGCCGACATGGCGCGGCAGGGCATCACCGGGCACAGCATGGGCGGCCACGGCGCGCTGACCATCGGCTTGCGCAACCCGGACCGCTTCCGCTCGCTCAGCGCTTTCTCGCCCATCGTCGCGCCGAGCGAGGTGCCTTGGGGCGAAAAGGCGCTGGGCAAGTATCTCGGCGAGGACCGCGCATCATGGCGCGAATACGACGCCTGCGCCCTGATCGCAGATCGGTTCTCGGGGGAGGGGGCGCGTCACCCCCACGTGCTGGTCGACCAGGGCGCCGCCGACCAGTTCCTCGTCGAACAACTCCGCACCCACCGCCTGGCCGAAGCGTGCCAGTCCGCCGGCATGGATGCGACGATCCGGCTGCAGGCGGGGTACGACCATTCGTACTACTTCATCGCAACCTTCATGGCCGAGCATGTGAAGTGGCACGCCGATCGGTTGGGTTAAGGAGAATTGGTCAGATAGCCGGGCGCGTGTGCTCGACTTCTCTTCCAAGCAAACGGACTGGTTGGCCACGCCACATCGCTACTCCGCCCCAAGAGGGAATGCGGGCAATTTCGCGATGTCGCGCGGTTCGTGCTGGATTATCACGCGCGCTCCCAGGTTCTGGGCCAGGCGATCGAACCGGTCGTGCGAGGCGAGAGTATCCGCCCGGTCGAAGTTGAACGGGGGCACCCCGCGGTTCGCGACCTGCTCGGCGAAGTGATACTGGTCGCCCGAGAGGAGCACCGGCCCCGACGCGAGCCTGACGAGCAGCGCCGAATGCCCCGGGGTATGTCCGGGCAGCATCAGGATCGTGACCTTGCCGTCCCCGAACACGTCCTTGTCGCCCGCGAGCTCCTCCACCTTCGCTGCGGCAGACAGCCATGGCGCGAATCGCGGCTTCAGCTGCTCCCGCGCCTTCACGACCTCGAAGTCCTTCTTGCCGATCAGCAATGTCGCGTTCGGAAAGTCGGCAGCCTGTCCTGTATGATCGTAGTGGTAGTGGCTGATGCCGAGGTACGTGATGTTTTCCGGCTCGACGCCAATCCGCGCGAGCTGCGGCACCAGACGTTCGCGAAGCTCGCTACCCTGCGCGTCTCTCGGCTTGCCTGTCAATGCCCCGTCCAGCCCAGTGTCCCACAGGAGAAATCGATCTCCGTTTCGTATCAGGTAGCAGCTGGCGGCGAGCGTCCGCCGCTCTCCCGCATAGAGCCCTGTATCCGAGAAATCGGCCAGATCGACGTCGAGTGTTCCGCAATCCAACCGCCACAGCTTGATCTGGCCTTCGACGGGCTCTGCACTGTTCGCCCGGGCGACGCTCGCCATGCAAAGCAGGATCAAGAATGAAATGAAGCGCCGCATGACCGCACCATACCGCCGGAGGGCGCGTGTTCCACTGAAAAACAGAGATTTTCCTACACGCTTGGCACCTGCTAGCCCGTGACCTGCTCTTTCGCATGGTCAATCGGCACTCGGCCTCACAAGGTGACACCTAGACGCTGCAAGGTAACATCTGCGCTGCGCAAGGTTACGCTTTTACGCCCAAGGTGACGCCTTTCCACGCAAGGTGACAAAACTTCCTCTGGACTGTGTAACACGCGGTCCATGTCTTGTGGCGGACGGGGGCGAAACGGCGCCACTTGGGCCAGCTCGAGGCAAGTGCGCAGCGTTGCTCCATTACGGTACCGCGCCTAGGTTCAGAGCGCGTTGATCGGAAGGCAGAACAACAATGCCGGAATGCCCGAAGTGCCGCGGTGCCATGACCGAAGGCTACGCCTACAGCGAAAGCGACGGCGGCAGTCTCGGCTGGATCGACGGCGAGGCTAGCTTGTGGACGAGCCTGACCGCGGGGTTCAAACGGCAGACCTCGCGTTTGCGGGCGCGGCGGTGCAGCGAGTGCGGCTTCGTCGAGTTGTTCGTCGAATCGCGTTCAAAGCCGGTCAAGACGCTCCGCTCGGTCGACGAGGAGAACGAGCGATTGCGCGCGCTGGTGCTGAAGCTGCAGCAGCGCGTCGCGGCACTGGAAACAATCGCTACTGATCCGGCGGAGCGGACCGCGCGCGAAATCGAGAGCCTGCGCGCGCTGCCGTCAACGCCGTCCTCGTCCACGGACTGAACGCACAAACGCAAGACACCGCCCGAAGGCGGTGCCGCGTTACGTCGATGCTTCGGTCAAGACGTCAGCAGTTGCCTTCCCGGCCATCGGCGCAGTCGCCGACCGATTCGACATCGTCGACCGCGCCGTCGATGGTGTTGCAGGCCTGCAGGGTCACCATTGTGGCGCCGAGCACGAGCGTTGTGACGAGCTTCTTCATGGGTCTCTCTCCGATCACCCGCGCTACACCGCAGGCTCGAAGGGACAACCGCGCCGGGGCAAGGTCGTTCCAGCCCTAGCGGCTGACCTCGAACAGCGCGTACTCCGCGCGCCAGTTCGCGCCGCTGGCGGCAACCTCGCGGTCGGCCGTGAAGAACCAGCGGCGCTGCACCGTGATGCCGAGGCTCGCGGCGAGTTCCTCGAAGTCCGTCACGGTGACGTGGTGGATGTTCTCGGTTTCGTACCAGCTCACCGGCAGGTGGCGCGTCACCGGCATGCGCCCGCGGCTGAGCAGCGCCCAGCGCATCCGCCAGTAGGCGAAGTTGGGGAAGCTGACGAAGGCGCGACGGCCCACGCGCAGCAGCTCGGCCAGCATCCGGTCGGGGCGCGCGGCGGTCTGGAGCGTCTGGCTGAGGATCGCCACGTCAAACGCGCCGTCGGGGTAGAAGGTGAGGTCGCGGTCGGCATCGCCCTGCACGACGCTCAGCCCGCGCGCGACGCAGCGTTCGACCAAGACGGGGTCGATCTCGATCCCGCGCGCGTCGACCTGCTTGCCTTCGCGCAAGGTGGCGAGCAGCGCGCCGTCGCCGCAGCCGACGTCGAGCACGCGCGCGCCCTGCGGCACCTGGCGCGCGATCACCGCGAGATCGGGGCGCAGGTCAGCCATCGAGGAAACCCTGGATGACGCGATCAAGGGCAGGCACCTCGAGCAGGAAGCTGTCGTGCCCGAACGGGGCGGAAAGCTCGACGAAGCTGACCGGCGCGCCCGCCGCGTTCAAGGCGTGAACGATGTGGCGGCTCTCGGCGGTGGGGTAGAGCCAGTCGCTGTCGAAGCTGATGAGGCAGAAGCGCGCGGTCGTGCCCGCGAAGGCATCGGCAAGCAGTCCGCCGTGCTCCTCGGCGATGTCGAAGTAGTCCATCGCGCGGGTGATGTAGAGGTAGGAATTGGCGTCGAACCGCTGCACGAAGCCGCTGCCCTGATAGCGCAGATAACTCTCGACCTGGAAATCGGCGTCGAAACCGAAGGACTTCGCCTCCCGGTCCTGCAACCGCCTGCCGAACTTCTCGGTCAGCCCTTCCTCGGAAAGGTAGGTGATGTGCGCCGCCATCCGCGCGACCGAGAGCCCCGCGTCGGGCGAGGCCCCGGCATGGTAGTAGTCACCGCCGCGCCAGGCCGGGTCGGCCATGATCGCCTGCCGCCCGACTTCGTGGAACGCGATGTTCTGCGCGGAGTGCCGCGCGGTGGTGGCGATGGCGAGCACCCTCGCGGCGCGATCCGGGAAATTGGCGGCGAGGCTCAGCGCCTGCATCCCGCCCATCGACCCGCCAATCACCGCGTGAAGGCTCTCGATCCCCAGCCCGTCGAGCAGCGCGACGAGCCCGCGGACCATGTCGCGAATGGTGATGACGGGGAAGCGCATGGCATGAGGCTTGCCGTCGGGGGCAAGGCTCGCGGGCCCGGTCGAACCCATGCAGCTGCCGATCACATTGGCGCAGATCACGTGATGGCGCGCGGTGTCGATCGGCTTGCCGGGGCCGACCATCCGCTCCCACCAGCCCGGCTTGCCGGTCACCGGGTGGGTACTGGCGAGGTATTGGTCGCCGGTCAGCGCGTGGCAGACGAGGATCGCGTTGGAGCGCTCGTGGTTCAGCTCGCCGTAGGTCTCGTAGGCGATCTCCACGCCCGCCAGCGCCTGCCCGCTGTCGAGCGGCAGCGAAGCTGGGAGGGCGTACAGGTTCGAGGCGGCGTGCGTGGCCATGCGCGGGCGGGATTGGGGGCGAGGGCAGGCGCTGTCAACATCGGGGGCCGGCGGTGATAGGAGGATTTGCTTCGCCTTTGCCAAGCGCCGGGTTATGCGCCCCCGCGCAATGACCGAAGTACCTGTCCCCAAGCCCTGGATAGAGGGCATCCACGCCTACGTCCCCGGTGCCGCGCGCGGCGCTGACGGGCGTGAACTGGTGAAGCTGTCGGCGAACGAGAACCCGCTCGGCACCAGCCCGGCTGCGCTGGCGGCGTTCGCCCGGGCGCAGGCGCCGTCGCGTTACCCCGATCCCGATGCGCGGGCGCTACGGGCGGCGCTGGGCGAACTGCACGGGATCGATCCCGCGCGGATCGTGTGCGGGACCGGGTCGGACGAACTGCTCAACCTCGCCGCGCAGGGCTTCGCAGGTCCGGACGACGAGGTGCTGTTCAGCCGCTACAGCTTCGCGGTCTACGACATCGCCGCGCGCCGCTGCGGCGCCGTGCCGGTCGAGGCGGCGGACAGGGATTATGGTGCCGATGTCGATGCGCTGCTGGGGGCGGTAAGCGAGCGCACGCGGGTGGTGTTCCTCGCTAACCCCAACAACCCGACCGGCAGCTACCTGGCCCGCGCCGAAGTCGAGCGGCTGCACGCGGGCCTGCCTGGCGACGTGCTGCTGGTGGTCGACCAGGCCTATGCCGAGTATCTCGCACCCGGCGAGGACGATGGCGGGCTGGAACTGGCTGCTCGCCACGCCAATGTGCTGGTGACGCGGACCTTCTCCAAGATCTACGGCCTCGCGGGCGAACGGATCGGCTGGGCCACCGGCGCGCCGGGGCTGATCGACGTGCTCAACCGGATCCGCGGGCCGTTCAATGTCACCAATCACGGGCAGGCGGCGGCCTTGGCGGCACTGGGCGATCAGGGCTTCGTCGAGGCGTCACGGCAGCACAATGCCAGCGAGTTGGCGCGGTTCGAAGCGCGGATCGCGGCGCTCGGCAACCACGGGCTGCGCTGCGTGCCGAGCAAGGCGAACTTCGCGCTGGTCCTGTTCGAGGGCACGCTGACCGCCGCAGAGGCGCTCGCCGGGCTCAATGCACGCGGTTACGCCGTGCGCCATCTGCCGGGGCAGGGCCTCGGCCATGCGCTGCGGATCACGATCGGCACGCGCAGCGACATGGACGCAATCGCCGATACGCTGGCGGAGATGGTCCGTTGACCATCAGCCACGTCGCGGTGATTGGGCTGGGGCTGCTCGGCGGTTCGGTCGGGCTGGCCATCGCGGACAAGCTGCCTGGCGTTGCCACCACCGGCTACGACGCCGACCCCGCGGTCCGCAGACGGGCCGCCGAGCGCGGGCTGGTCGGGACGGTTTGCGAAACCCCCGGCGAGGCGGTGCGCGATTGCGACCTCGTACTGCTGTGCGTGCCCGTCGGCGCCATGGAAGATGCCGCGCGAGCGCTCGCGCCGGACCTGCCCGCGGACGCCATCGTCAGCGACGTCGGCTCGTCCAAGCAATCGGTCGCCGAGGCGCTCGCCCGCGCGTTGCCGCGGCATACGGTCATCCCCGCCCACCCGGTCGCCGGCACCGAGCAGAGCGGTCCGGACGCCGGTTTCGCGAGCCTGTTCAGCCATCGCTGGTGCATCCTCACGCCTGCCGGAGATGCCGACCCGGCAGCGGTCGCCACCCTCTCCAGTTTCTGGGAGGCGATAGGTGCGAAGATCGAGCTGATGGACGCCGCGCACCACGATCTCGTCCTCGCGGTCACCAGTCATATCCCGCACCTCATCGCCTACACCATCGTCGGCACCGCCTCCGACCTCGAGGAGGTGACCCGGGGCGAGGTGATCAAGTATTCCGCCGGCGGTTTCCGCGACTTCACCCGCATCGCGGCGTCGGACCCGGTCATGTGGCGCGACGTGTTCCTCTCCAACCGCGAGGCGGTGCTGGAAATGCTGGGCCGCTTCACCGAGGACCTGACCGCGCTCCAGCGCGCGATCCGGCGCGGCGACGGTGATGCGCTGTTCGACCTCTTCACAAAGACCCGCGCGATCCGCCGCTCGATCGTCGAACAGGGCCAGGACGATGCGCGGCCGGACTTCGGCCGCAGCGATCACTAATTCCCGTTCAGCGCGTTGATCGCCTCGGTCACGCGCGCTTCGATTTCCTCGCGCGGCAAGCCCGGCGGGATGACCTCGCCATAGCGATAGGTAATTGTCCCGGGGCGTTTCCACGTGCGGTGATAAAGCGGCCCACTGTCGACCGCGACCGGCACCACCGGCAGGCCGAGAACCTTGTAGAGCCCGGCGAACCCGGCCTGGAGCGGGCGGCGCTCGCCATGCGGGATGCGCGATCCTTCTGGAAAGATGACCATCGGGCGGCCCTCGGCGACGTGCCGCTTCGCTTCCTTGAACATCACCCGCAGCGCCGTCGCGCCCTGGTCTCGTGCGACGAAGACCATACCGTAGGCGTGCGCCGCTCGGCCCCACCCGGGTATCTGCGAGAGCTCGTACTTGGCGAACGGCACCGACCCGACGATGTGACACGGGCTGTCGATCGCCTCGAAAAAACTCTCGTGGCGAATGGCGTAGAAATAGGCACCGGCGGGTTTCACGCCCTCCTCGACGACGCGGATGCCAGCCAGCCAGCGCAGGCAGTCGCGGTGGTACTGCGACCACGCCCGCACCACCCGCCTCATGCCCCGCCGGTCGAACAGCGCGGCCGCCAGTGCGGCGAGCACATAGAACACGCTGCCGAAGTAGAATGCGCCGTAGAAGGCCAGGTTTCGCAGCACGATCATTGTCGGGCTCAGCCGTTTACCGCGCGTGCTGCGGCGCTGGCCAGCAGCTTGTGGTATTCGAGGAACAGGATGCGCAGCGACGGCTGCGAGCGGACCGCATCCTCGACCACCACGATGTCGTCGGGCAGCGCGCGCAGCAGTTCGCCGGCGGCTCGGCGCATGTGCCAGTCGGTGGTAACCAGCCGCAGCGAACGGACGCGGTTCTCGCGCACCCATTGCGCGGTCTCGGCGGCATTGCTGCGCGTATCCACGGCAGCGAAGCCCAGTGTGACGCAGCACGCCATCTGGCGGCCCGGCACGTCGAACTCGGCCGCAAACTCGCGCGGCTTGACCTCACGGTCGACCCCGGTGACCAGCATCATGCGGGCGTTTTCCCGGTCGAGGATCTCGATCCCGCGCTCGATGCGTCCGGCCGCGCCGGTCGGGACGATCACCGCGTCGGTGCTCACGTCGTCGCTGGGCTGCGGCAGCCACACCGCGAACCAGACGAAACCCAGCGCCCAGACGATTATCAGAGCGGATACGATGCGGCCGATCACAGCATCCTCCGCAGCGCGCTGAGCACCGTCAAGCGCGCAGTCAGGATTGCAATGAGCACGGCAGCCAGCGGCACCAGTGCGAGCAGGGCCCAGTCGACCGCACGGAGGCCGCCGCCCGCGACCATGCCGGAGCCAAGCTCGGCGAAACTGCGCCCGAGAAGGAGCACTGCGCCGAGCCCCAGCGCCAGCCCGACCGACCCGCCGAGCGTCGCATCGAACCCGATCGAGCGCTGGAAGATACGGGCGATCTGGCTGTCGGTGCCGCCGAGCAGGTGGACGACCTCGATCGTGTCGCGATTCGCGCCGAGCGCGCTGCGCGCCGCGAGCCAGACCGCCGCCGCGCTCGTCGCGGCGAGCATCACGACCAGCGCGAGCGCCAGCCACTGGAGCGAGGCTATTGCCGAGAACACCGGTCCGAGCCAGCCCGACTGGGCATCGACCCGGGCCGCCGGGGCGCGCACAAGGAGGGCCTGCTGGACCTCGGTCAATGCTGCCTCGCCTGCCTCGCCGTGGAGGCGCACGTCGATCAGCGCCGGAACCGGCACGGCCTCGCCGCCGTCGCCGATGCCCAGCCACGGCTCCAGCAGCCGGTCGAGTTCGGCGTCGGGAACGCGGCGCACGTCCGCGACACGCGGGTGTGCAGACAGGATCGCCAGCGCAAGGCCCGCCTGCCGCTCGCGTTCGCGCGTGTCGGCCTCGACGATCTGGACCGTCGCGCCGCCGGCCAGTTCCGCCCGTGCTCCCTGGGCGAGGTTGGTCAGGGCGAGGCCGCCAGCTGCGGCAATCACGGTCAGCGCGACCATGATCGCGATGACCCAAGGCATCGGCCCGGCAAGTCGTCCCTGGGACAGAAGCTGCGCCGCACGTTCACCGCGAAACGACTGAAACCCGCGCGCGACAGTGCGGCCAAGCGTCGGCGGCTTCGGATCGCTCATGCCGGGCTGCTTTCGCGCCGAGAGTGCCGCGGCGGATAGCGCAGCGCGCCCGTGGGATCGCTGAGCTGGCCCCGGTCGAGCCGCATGATCAGCGAATCGGGGACTTTCTTGAGCAGGTGGACATCGTGCGTCGCGACCACCACCGTCGTGCCGAGCCGGTTCAGCGCCTCGAACAGGCGCAACAGCTTCAGCGCCATGTCGGGATCGACGTTGCCCGTCGGTTCGTCGGCCACGAGGAGGTCGGGCCGTCCGATCACCGCGCGTGCGATCGCGACGCGCTGCTGCTCCCCACCGGAGAGCGTGGCGGGCCGGGCGTCCTTGCGATGGGTCAGCCCGACCCAGTCGAGCATGTCGGCCACCGGCTTGACGAGATCAGCCTCGCGCACGCCGGACACGCGCAGGGGCAAGGCTACATTGTCGAACGCGCTGAGATGCGGGACGAGGCGGAAGTCCTGGAACACGACCCCCACCCTGCGCCGGAACGCGGGCAATCGCGCGCGTGCCAGCGTGATCACGTCGGTCCCGAACATCCGGATCGCCCCGCGCGAGGGGCGCTGGGCGAGGTAGAGCAACTTCAGCAGCGAGGTCTTGCCCGCGCCGCTCGCGCCGGTGAGGAAGTAGAAGCTGCCCGGGTAGAGCGTGAAGGAGACGTTGCTCAGCACCTCGCGATCGGCGCCATAGCGCAACCCGACGTTGTCGAAGGTGACCACGTCGTCATCCGCGCCGGTCATGGCCGAAATCGTCGGATAGTGTCGGGAAGGCGGGCACGGGTCATCTGCGCCGGGGCTATAGCGGCGCTTCGCTGGGGAAAAAAGCCACCCCGGCGCCTCGCAAACAGGCGCGGCGTCTTGTTGCACGCCGGTCGCAGACGTAAAGTCCCGCCCGGACATGATTATCGCCTGCCCCGCCTGTTCGACCCGCTACGTTGTCCCCGACAGCGCGATCGGGATCGACGGGCGCACGGTCCGCTGTGCCAAGTGCCGCCACAGCTGGTTCCAGGAGGGGCCGACCGTAGCGACCGCCACCGCAGAACCGGCGCCGCAGTCCGCGGTTCCACCGCAGCCGTCCGCTCCGCAGGCGCATCCAACTGCTCCCACAGTGCCCGAGCCGGTCGCCGCGCCCGATCGGGCGCCGCCGGTGGGGCAGCCGGTCGAGGCGGCCGCCGTGGAAGCCGTTCCCGCGCCGTCGGTAACGGACTATCCGGGACCGGGCCCCACTGTGGTCCATACGGAGCCGGAGCCGGAGCCGGTTCCGGCAGACGACGACTACAGCCCGTTCGATCCCGCGCCGCCGTTCCGATCGCGTCGCAATCCGCTCAAGCTGTGGACGGCTGCGGGCGTGGCGTTCGCCTTGCTGGCGACAGGGACCGTGGTCGCGGCAAGCTACTGGGGATTGCCGGATTGGGTACCGGTCAGCCGCCCGACCTTTGCTGCGGGCAACCGCGACCTGGTACTCGATTTTCCGCCCGACCAGCAGGACCGGCGCACGCTGCCCAACAATACCGAGTTCTTCGGTGCCAGCGGCACGATCACCAACACCGGGCGCGAAACGCTCAAGGTGCCGTCGATTCTCATCGTCATGCGCGATGCGCGCGAACGGATTGTCTATTCGTGGGAAGTCGCCCCGCCGCAGCCAACGCTCGCGCCGGGCGAGGCGGTGCGGATCGACGAGGCGGTGATCGACGTGCCCAAGTCGGCCAAGTTCGCCGAGATCGGCTGGAAGCCTGGCTGAGCGGGGCTCAGGTGAACTCGATCCACAGGCGGCCCTCGCGGTCCGTGCGCATCTGCGTCTCGGCGTGGGCTGGCAGTTCCGCCTGGCCGTCGCGGATCGCAACCCCTTCCACAATCCGCGTCGCGGCCCTTGCCGTCACCTGCGCCCCGGCACGAGGCGGAGGCCCGGCAGGCGTGGTTGCTGCGACCGTCGCGGCGAGCGTGGCGGCGATGAACATGGCCCACGTTCACCCTTTCCTAACCATGTTCGCAAGCTGCGCGTCGGTACCGTCCCGCAGCGGGACCGGTGCCGCTGTCGACGGTGGCGAACAACGCGCTTGCGGGGGCAGGGGTGCTTTGCTAGGGGCGCGCTCCTACCCCGCAGGGCGGCACCTTCGCCGGTCTGACTGAGTGCGGTCGTGGCGGAACTGGTAGACGCGCAACGTTGAGGTCGTTGTGGGCGAAAGCCCGTGGAAGTTCGAGTCTTCTCGACCGCACCAAATTCCCTGAAAATTGCCAATTCCGGCCCGCAAGGGGCAAAGGCCGCGACAGCGGTAGCTCCACCCGCTAGATGGCAGGTGATGCCGACCGCCGAGATCCCGCTGTCCCCGAACCACCTGCGAGGCCGCGCGCAGGCCTTGCGCAAGCAGGGCCGCGAAGCAGAGGCGGCCGCGGTGGAACTGGCCGCGATCCGGGCGACTGCGCGCGATCCGGCCATGATCGCGATCGCGGAAGCGATGCTGGCGAACGACCTGACCACTGCCGAGGCTGGCCTGCGCGACCGGCTGCGGCGCGATCCGTTTGACGTCGCGGCGATCCGCATGATGGCGGAACTCGCAGCGCGGCTCGGGCGGCTCGACGATTCGGAGCGCCTCCTGCGCCGCGCGCTCGATCTGGCGCCGGGGTTCGTCGCGGCACGCGGCAATCTCGCCACGGTGCTGTACAAGCAGAAGCGTTTCGCCGAGGCGGCGGCGGTGCTCGACGAGGTGCTGGCGCAGGACCCGGCGGACCCCGCCAACCGAAACCTGCGCGCCGCATCACTGGGCCACATCGGCGAATACGACGAGGCGCTGGCGATCTATCGCGACCTGACCGGTGCTTTCCCCGATCATGCCAAGCTGTGGATGAGCCTCGGCCATTTGCTGAAGACGGTCGGCCGGCAGGAGGAATCGGTCGCCGCCTACCGCCGCGCGCTCGCGCTCGAGCCCCACTTGGGCGAGGTCTGGTGGAGCCTCGCCAACTTGAAGACCGTACGTTTCGACGATGCTGATGTTGCCGCAATGGAAGCTGCACTGGCTGATGCTGCGACCGGGCACGACGACCGGTTTCACCTCCACTTCGCTCTCGGCAGGGCGCTGGAGCAGCGCCGCGATTTCAGGCCATCGTTTCATCATTACGCGGAGGGCAACGGGCTGCGCAGCGAGGAGCTCGGTTACGAGCCCGAGCAGACCACCGCGCTGATCGATGCGACGATCGCTCGCTTCACGCCTGATCTCGTCGCACAGGTTGCGGGCCAGGGGTGCAAGACGCCCGATCCGGTCTTCATCCTGGGCCTGCCGCGTGCCGGGTCGACCCTGATCGAGCAGATCCTCGCGAGCCACTCGCAGGTCGAGGGAACGATGGAGCTACCCGACATTCCGGCGATGGCGATGCGCGAGGCGGAGGCGGCGGGCGCACGCCAGCGCCACTGGTCCGAAGCGCTCGAGGCGATGGACCATGTGCGCCTGCGCGAACTGGGCGAGGAGTACCTCGAACGTACCCGGGTGCAGCGCAAGACCGGCAAGCCGTTCTACATCGACAAGCTGCCCAACAACTGGCTCTACACCGGGTTCATCGCCGCGATCCTGCCGCATGCGACGATCATCGACGCACGCCGGCATCCGTTCGACTGCTGCTTCTCCAATTTCAGGCAGCATTTCGCGCGCGGCCAGGCCTTCTCCTACGATCTCGATCACGTCGGGCGCTATTACGCCGACTACGTCCGCGCGATGGATCACTACGACCTGGTCATGCCCGGCCGCGTGTTGCGAGTGGTTCACGAGGATGTGCTCGAGGATCCGGAGGGGGAGGTGCGGCGTCTGCTTGACTATCTCGGTCTGCCGTTCGAAGCGGCCTGCCTGGAATTCCACCGCAACACCCGCGCGGTGCGCACCGCGTCCAGCGAGCAGGTCCGTCGCCCGATCAACCGCGACGGGGTGGGGCAGTGGGAGCCTTATGCCGAATGGCTCGGTCCCTTGCGCGATGTGCTGGGCGAACTGACTGAAACTTACGCAAGGCGGCCCTGAACCGGCCACATGTTGCCCAAAAGCAATAGCGCGCCCGCCACCTGTAGGCGCCGCGACGTGCCCTATTGTCAATCGCCGCGCGCTGTGGCGCTTGTCGTTTCGGGGACATATTCGTGGAGGGTACCATGGTCGATACGTATCGCGGCGGTCGCGCGCGGCTGGCGACATTGCTGCTTGCCGGCACTGCGCTGGCCGGGACGACACCGGCGCTGGGTCAGGATGCGGCGGGCGCAGCCGCCGAGAACGACCGCGACATCATCATCGTCACCGCGCAGAAGCGCGAGGAGAACCTGCAGAACGTGCCCGTCGCGATCACCGCGCTCGGCACCGAAACGCTCGACCAGCTCCAGGTCGACGAGTTGCAGGACGTGGTGAAGTTCCTGCCCTCGGTCACCATCCAGACCGGGGCACCAGGCTTCTCGCAGGTCTATTTCCGCGGCGTCACCTCGGGGGAGAACGCCAATCACTCGGCCTCGCTGCCCACTGTCGGGACCTATCTCGACGAGATGCCGATTACCACGATCCAGGGCGCGCTCGACATCCATGCCTACGACCTCGCGCGGGTCGAGGCGCTCGCCGGGCCGCAGGGTACGCTCTATGGCGCCAGCTCGATGGCTGGGACGATCAAGCTGGTCACCAACCAGCCCGATACCGGCTCCATGTACGGCGCGGTCGATCTCGAGGTGAACAGCGTCACCGACGGCGACTTCGGCTACACCGGTGAAGGCTTCGTCAACCTGCCGCTGGGCGAAAATGCGGCAGCGCGCCTGGTCGGATGGTACCGCCACGACGGCGGCTACATCGACAACGTGCTCGGTAGCCGGACTTATCCGACGTCGGGTATCACCGACGACAATTCCGACCTCGTCGAAGAGGACTACAACGACGCCGATACTTATGGCGCGCGGCTCGCGCTCGGCATCGATCTCGACGACAACTGGACCCTGCGGCCCACGATCATGGGCCAGGTGCAGGAATTCAACGGCAGCTTCGCGCAGGAACGCTCGACGGCGGTCGGCGGCAAGTACGAAACCGTCCAGTACAATCCCGAAAGCGGCAAGGACAAATGGATCCAGGCCGCCCTGACCATCGAGGGGCGAATCGGCAACTGGGATATGGTCGCTACCGGCGGCCACCTGCGCCGCAAGACGACGGTCGAATCCGACTATTCCGACTATGCCTACTTCTACGACGCCCTGTTCGGGTACGGCGCCTATTTCTACGACAACGATGGCGATTTCATCAATCCGAACCAGTACATCCAGGGGATCGACACCTATCGCCGGACCTTCGGCGAATTGCGGTTCAGCTCGCCCCAGGACGGGCGGATGCGCTTCATCGGCGGCCTCTTCGCCCAGCGCCAGTCGCACAACATCGAACAGAACTACATCATCGACGATCTGACCGACCTGTTCACGGTCACCGGCACCGACAGCAATATCTGGCTGACCCAGCAGAACCGCGTCGACCGCGACTATGCAGCGTTCGGTGAGCTGACTTTCGACATCACCGATCAGCTTGCGCTGACCGGGGGCGTGCGCGTCTATCACTATAAAAACTCGCTGGTCGGGTTCTTCGGCTACAACGCCAATTTCTCCAGCCGGACGGGCGAGGCGGCGTGCTTCGGGCCGCCGGTGGTCGATGGATCGCCGTGTACCAATCTCGACAAGACCACGTCGGACACCGACTTCATCCACAAGCTCAACCTGACGTATCAGATCAATCCGGATGTCATGGTCTATGCCACCTGGTCGCGCGGTTTCCGCCCGGGCGGGATCAACCGGCGCGGGACGCTCGACCCCTATGGCGCGGATGAGCTCGACAACTACGAGCTCGGGTGGAAGACCCAGTTCGGCCCGGTGCGATTGAACGGCGCGGTCTACCAGCTCGACTGGAACAATATCCAGCTCTCGTTCCTAGGCGAGAACGGCCTGACCGAAATCAGGAACGCGGGCATCGCGCGCATCCGCGGTGTCGAGCTCGACCTGGGCTACCGCGCGGGCGGGTTCACGCTCAATGTCGCGGGCAGTTACAACGATGCGACGATCCGGCGCGATTTCTGCCGCATCGCCAATCCGGACTTCGACTGCACCTTCGACCCGGGCGACGGGCGCACCAACGCGCTGCTTGCCCCGGCCGGGCGCCAGTTGCCCGTCACCGCCAAGTTCAAGGGCAACGCCATCGCGCGCTACGAATTCCCGCTGATGGGCGGCGATGGCCACGTGCAGTTCGCCGTCAACCACATCGGCAGCCGACGCAGCGACCTGCGTACGGACGAGAACGCGATCAAGGGCTTCTTCGACGCCTACACCACGGCCGACGTCAGCGTCGGCTACAAGGGCGAAGCCTTCCGCGTGGAACTGTTCGCGACCAACCTGTTCAACAGCAACGGGGTGATCAACAGTTCGGTCCAGTGTCTCGAAACGACCTGCGGCGATCCCGACGGGCTGACCGGGACCGGGCCGGTGTTCTACGACGTGGTGATCAAGCCGCGTATCATCGGCATCAAGATCGGCACTGACTTCTAGCCGGTGACCGAACCCAGCCAACGCACGGAAAGGCCGGGCCGCAAGCTCGGCCTTTTCGCCGCCATCGCGCTCGTCATGGGCAACATGATCGGTTCGGGGGTGTTCCTGCTCCCGGCCAGCCTCGCGCCCTATGGCTGGAACGCCGTGATCGGCTGGATCATCACCATCGCGGGCACGCTGGTGCTGGCCTGGGTACTCGCGGCGCTTACGCGGGCCAGACCCGGTGCGCTCGATCCGGCGGGGTTCGTCAGCGAGGCGTTCGGGCCGCTCGCCGCCTTCCTCGTCTCGTGGGTCTACTGGGTGTCGGTCTGGACCGCGGTGGTCTCGATCGCGGTCGCGGCGGTCAGCTATCTTTCCACGTTCTTCCCAGCAGTCGCTGCAACCCCGATGGCGCCCGCACTGTCGGCAATCGCGCTGGTCTGGGCGATGACCCTGCTTAACCTGCGCGGCGTGAGCGCGGCGGGCAATTTCCAGATCCTGACGCTGCTGCTCAAGCTCGTGCCGCTGGTGGCGGTGCTGGTGATCGCAGCGATCGTGCTGGGTGACGGCAGGGCCGAGGTGCGGCCCTTTGCCATGAGCGAGCTCAACGGCACCGACCTGCGCGCAGCGGCCACGCTGACGCTGTTCGCGCTGCTCGGGTTCGAGTGCGCCAGCCTTGCCGCCGGGCGGGTCGAGAACCCGCAGGTCACCGTGCCGCGCGCGACCATGTGGGGTACGGCGCTCACCGGGCTGCTCTACCTGCTCGTCTGTTCGGCGATCGCGCTGATGCTGCCTGCGACCGAAGCCGCTGCATCGCCCGCGCCGTTCGCTGCCTTCGTGGAAAGGTACTGGAGCTCCGGGCCCGCCGCGCTGGTGGTCGTCTTCGCGGTGGTGAGCTGCGTCGGAGCGGTGAACGGCTGGGTGCTCATGCAGGGCGAACTGCCGCGCAACATGGCGGCGCGCGGCATGATCCCGCGCTGGTTCGCGCAGACAGATGCGCGCGGCACCCCGGTGCGCGCGCTGCTCGCCTCGAGCGTGATCGCGACGCTATGCCTCGTCTTCAACGCCAGCAGGGGGATGCAAGGGATCTACGAATTCGTGCTGCTGCTTTCGACCAGCGCGGCGCTGTGGCTCTATCTCGCCTGTGCCTTCGCCGCTTGGCGACTGAACGTGGCGCGGCCGTGGGCGCTGATCGGCGCGGTCTATGCGCTGTGGACGCTGTGGGGCGCGGGCGTGGAGGCAAGTGCGTGGAGCCTGGCGTTGATGCTGGCCGGCCTGCCGCTGTGGTGGTGGGCGCGGCGCGAGGACGCTAGGGGAGAAGCGCCTCCAGCCAGCGTTCCGCCAGCCCCTCCGCCTCGGCCGCACTGAAAGGCGCGTTGCCGAGCGAGAGTTCGAGCCACAGCCCGTCGATCAACGCTGTGAGCGCGACGGCGGGCAGGCGCACGTCCGCCAGTGCGGGGCGATAGGCGCGGATCAACGTTTCGAGTCCCTGCCGGAAATCGTCGTAAACCTCGGCCCGCACTTCTGCCACCAGCGCATCGCTGCGGGTCAGGCTCCAGAACGCCACGTAGCTCGCGAGCAGGTCGGGCGAGGCGATCGGGGGGCGGAAGCTGGCGGTGACGTAGGCGAGGAGGCGCGCGCGTGCGTCATCCCCGGCGTCCGAGACTGCTTCGCCCAACGCCAGCGCGATCCGCTCGCCCGTCCAGCGATAGGTCGCCGCGATCGCTTCCGACACGCCGCCGAAATAGTGCCGCAGCAGCCCGGGCGAGACTCCTGCCTCGGCGCAAATCGCGCGCACCGACACGCCCGCCGCGCCCTTCGCCGCCAGCACACGCGCGCAGGCTTCGATCAGGCTCTGCCGCCGTTCGTCGGGCGCGGCGCGGGTAAAGGTGAGTTGCGGCTTGGCCATCAGTTTGTTATACGAACGTATAGCAAGGATGGTCCGATGGCAACTCGCCCCGCCAACGATACGACGCACGATCCGCTCGAAGGCTGGAGCCTGCCCACCTGGACCTATGCCGATCCGGAATTCTTCGCGCTCGAGCGGGATCGCGTTTTCCGTCCCAGTTGGCAGGTCGTCTGCCACCTAAGCGACATTGCCCAGCCCGGCGATTGGCACACGCTCGACTACCTCGGCGAAAGCGTGATCGTGGTGCGCGGGCGCGACGGCGTGGTCCGCGGCTTTACCAACGTCTGCCGGCACCGCGGCTCGCGGCTTGTCGACGGTACGAGCGGCTGCGCGAGGAAGCTCGTTTGCCCCTATCACGCCTGGACTTACGACCTCGACGGACGGCTGAACGGGGTGCCCGACAGCGCCAGTTACCCGACGCTCGACAAGGATCGCTCCGGCCTCGTTCCTGTCGAGCTGGAAACGTGGCGCGGGTTCGCGTTCGTGCGGCTGGAAAACGATGGCGGCCCGGGCGTCGCGCAGATGATGGCGCCCTACGAAGCGATGATCTCGCCCTACCGGTTCGAGGAACTGGAGGCGCTTGGCCGCGTCACCCTGCGGCCGCGCGCGGTGAACTGGAAGAACGTCGGCGACAACTATTCCGATGGTCTGCACATTCCGGTCGCGCACCCCGGCCTCACGCGCCTGTTCGGCAAGAGCTACGGGGTGGAGGCGGGGGAGCACGTCGACCGGATGTGGGGCGACATGGTCGAGCGGCCTTCGGACAACTGGTCCGAGCGGATGTACCAGCGGCTGCTGCCGCCAGTGCCACACCTTCCCGAAACGAGCCAGCGCCACTGGCTCTACTTCAAGCTCTGGCCCAACGTCGCGTTCGACATTTATCCCGATCAGGTCGATTTCATGCAGTGGCTGCCGGTCAGCCCGACCGAGTGCCTGATCCGCGAGATCAGCTATGTCCTGCCCGACGACCGGCGGCCGATGCGCGCGGCGCGCTATCTCAACTGGCGGATCAACCGGCAGGTCAATGCCGAGGATACCGTGCTGATCACCCGCGTGCAGCAAGGGATGGCCTCGCGCTCGTTCTCGATCGGCCCACTGTCGGACAAGGAGGTGTGCCTGCGCCAGTTTTGCCGCCGGATGCGCCAGGTAATCCCCGAGGCACGTGAGGAACAGCAACCCGCGCCCGGATGGAGCCAAGCATGACCAAGAAATACGACGTTGTGATCATCGGAGCGGGCCACAACGGGCTGGTCTGCGCCTTCTACCTTGCCCGCGCGGGGCTGAAGGTGCGTATCGTCGAGCGGCGCGACGTGGTCGGCGGGGCAGCGGTCACGGAGGAGTTCCACCCCGGTTTCCGCAACTCTGTCGCGAGCTACACCGTGAGCCTGCTCCAGCCGCAGGTAATCCGCGACATGCGGCTGGCCGACCATGGTTATCGGGTGATCGAGCGGCCGATCTCAAACTTCCTGCCGCAGGAAGACGGTGGCTACCTGAAGCTCGGCGGCGGGCTGGAGCGGACCCAAGCGGAATTCGGCAGGTTCTCGGCCGCCGATGCCCAGGCGCTGCCTGCCTACTACGATGCCCTCGAAACCGTAGCAGAGGTGCTGCGCGGTCTCGCGCTCAAGGCCCCGCCGAATATCGGCGAGGGATTCCGCACGCTTGTCGACGGAGCGCTGCAGGGGCGCGGGTTGGCAAAGCTCAGCCTCGAGCAGAAGCGCGACGTGCTCGACCTGTTCACCAAGTCGGCGACCAGCTTCCTCGGGCAATGGTTCGAGAGCGAGGCGGTCAAGGCCGCGTTCGGGTTCGACGCGGTCGTCGGCAACTATGCCAGCCCGGATACGCCGGGCAGCGCCTACGTGCTGCTCCACCACGTCTTCGGCGAGGTCAACGGCAAGAAGGGTGCCTGGGGCCACTCGGTCGGCGGCATGGGCGCGATCACGCAGATCATGGCCAGGGTCTGCGGCGAGCTGGGCGTCGAGATCAGTCTCGAAAGCCCCGTCGCGCAGGTTCTGGTCGATGGCGACCGCGTGGCGGGCGTGAGACTGGACAGTGGCGAGGAAGTGGCCGCAAACCGCGTGATCGCAAATGTCGGCCCGAAGATACTCTACGACCGGATGTTCGCCGAAAGTGATCTCCCGGCCGATTTCAGGCGCCGGATGAAGGGCTTCAAGGCGGGTTCGGGCACATTCCGCATGAACGTCGCGCTCAGCGAACTGCCGCGCTTCACCTGCCTGCCCGAACTGGGCGAGCACCACCAGTCGGGTATCATCATCGCGCCGACGCTCGGCTACATGGACGAGGCGTTCCTCGATGCGAAACGGCATGGCTGGTCGAAGAAGCCGATCGTCGAGATGCTGATCCCCTCGACGGTCGACGACAGCCTCGCCCCTGCCGGCCAGCACGTCGCCAGCCTGTTCTGCCAGCAATTCGCGCCCGAGCTGCCCGACGGCCGCGATTGGGATGCCGAAGAAGACGCCGCGGCTGACACGATAATCGACACGGTTGAGGCCCATGCGCCCGGCTTTCGTACCTCGATCCTCGGTCGGCAGGTACTCAGCCCCAAGGGTCTCGAACGCAAGTTCGGGCTCGCCGGCGGCGACATCATGCACGGCAACATGACGCTGGACCAGCTCTGGTCCGCGCGCCCGGTGCTCGGCCACGGCAGCTATCGCGGGCCCGTCGGCGGGCTCTACATGTGCGGCGCTGGCGCGCATCCCGGCGGCGGCGTCACCGGCGCACCGGGGCACAACTGCGCTCAGGTGGTGATCGGCGACGGCGGGAGCCTGCGGCGGTTCCAGCGTTAGCGAAAGCGCTCGCCACCCTTGATCACGCCGACCACGCTTTCCAGCACCCGCACGTCGGCGAGCGGATCGCCCGCGACTGCGATCATGTCGGCAAACCTGCCAGGTGCGATCGTGCCCAGTTCCGCCTCCTTGCCGATCAGCGCCGCCGCCTCGACGGTCGCAGAACGGATCGCCTGGAGCGGGGTCATCCCGTGGCGGACCATGTAGCCGAACTGGCGCGCGTTGAGGCCGTGCGGATAGACGCCGGCATCGGTACCATAGGCGATCTTCACCCCCATCCGCATCGCGCGGGCGAAGCGCTCGCGCTGCACGTCGGTCGTCTCGCGGTTCTTGGCGAGATACTCGGCGGGCCAGCCGTCGCGGGTACCGACTTCCTCGATCCAGTCGCCGTTGAACACGTCCATCACCAGCCACACGCCCTCGGCCTTCGCCAGCCGTAGCCCCTCGTCGTCGATCAAACTGGCGTGCTCGATCGAGCGGACCCCGGCGCGGATCGCGGCCTTGATGCCCTCGGCCCCGTGGCCGTGCGCGGTGGCGTAGGACCCGTGCGCCTTGGCCACCTCGACCGCGGCGCGCATCTGCGCTTCGCTCAGTTCGGCCTTGTTGACGTCGGTCCCGACCGCCAGCACCGCACCGGTGGCGATCAGCTTGAGGAAATCGACCCCGCCGTCGAACAGGTGCTCGGCCTTGAGCCGGGTTTCCTCGGGCGTCGATGACACGCCGAGGCGCATGTCGGGCGGCAACAGGTTGTTGGGCACGACCCCGTTCAACTCGCCGCCGCCGCCAGGCGTGGTGAGATAGCCGCCCGCGACGAACATTCGCGGTCCCGGCACGCGACCGGCCTCGATCGCATCGCGCAGCGCCACGTCGGTCAGTCCGCGATAGGTGCCGACGTCGCGCACCGTGGTGAACCCCGCGAGCAGCGTCGTACGCGCGTTCTGCGCGCCGATCAGTGCGGTCGCCTGGGGCGACGTTTTGATCGGCAGCGCAAGGTCCGCGTCCTGCCCCGCGTCGGCGAGGTGCGTGTGCATGTCCATCAGGCCAGGGAGCACAGTGTAGGCCGACCAATCGACCCGCTCCGCACCCGCGGGCGTTGCCCCACACGGCTCGATCCGCGCGATCCTCTCGCCATCGGTCAGGATGCACTGGCCGGTAGCGACCTCGCCGCCCTCGACGTCGAGCAGGCGCCCCGCCTCGACGTAGAGCGGCGCGGCCTGGAGCGGTGCAGCAGCCAGCAGCGCCAGCCCGATGAGCGCCCTCATTGCGCCGACAGCTCCCGGAACAGGCTGAGGTAGAAGCGGATGCCGGGCGCCACGTTGCTGAGCGGCACCCGCTCGTTGAGGCCGTGGGCGAACTCGTCGGAATCCTTCATGAAGCTCGCGCTGGCGGAATAGCTCGGTACGCCCAGCGCGCGATACCACATCGAATCCGATGCCCCGGATGACTGCGCCGGGACGATCGGCACCTCGCCCCAGCTTGCTGTCAGCGCCTTGGCGATCGCGCGCTCATAGGCCGGATCGAGCGGCGAAGCGGGCGCCTCGATCGACATGTCGCCGGTGAAGTTGGAGAACGTGATCTGCGGCACGGCGGCGACCCGTTCCAGTTCCGCCTGGATCGAAGCGATCGAATGGCCGGGGAAGATGCGGCAGTTGACGATCGCGGTGGCGCGCTGCGGCAGCGCGTTCTCCGCATGGCCGCCCCTGACCATTGTCGGCACGCATGTCGTCGCGATCCGCCCCGCCATCGCCGGGTCGGCGCGAAGCAGCGCCAGCGCGTCTGCATCGCTCGGGTCGGCGGCAAAGGCGCGCATCGCGGCAGCCATCGCCGGATCGGATTCAAAAGCCGCTGCGCGCTCGAAATAGGCGCGGGTGATGTCGTTGAGTTCGGGCGCGAAGCGATACGCGTCGATCCGCGCCAGCGCCTGCGACAGTTGCCCAATCGCGTTTTCCGGGCGCGGCATCGAGCTGTGCCCGCCCGGGTTGGTTACCTCGAGCTGGAAATCGACATAGGTCTTCTCCGCCCCTTGCATGCTCCAGTAGACCGGCTCGCCGCTCACCTCGTCGAATGTGCCCGATGCGCCGTCGACGTTGAGCACGATCTTCGCCTTGGCGAGCCGCTGCGCAATCACCTTGGAGGTGGCCATCGTCGTTTCCTCGTCGCCCGAATAGGCAATGACGAGGCTACGCTTTGGCCGGTAGCCGCTGCGGCGCAGCTCGATCATCGCGGCGATCGCCAGCGCGGCGTCGAACTTGGTGTCGCTGGCGCCGCGTCCGAACAGGTAGCCGTCTTCGATTACCGGGGTGAAGGGATCGCGCTCCCAGTCGGCGGGGTCGGCCTCGACCACGTCCATGTGCGCCGAGACGACCACCGGGCCAAGCGAAGGGTCGCTCCCTCGCCAGGTCGCGATCAGGTAGGCCGTGTCGTCGAGCGGGACAATCTCGATATCCTCGGCGCGCCAGCCGCCGGCGATCAGCGCATCGCGGAACAGGGCGGCGACCTCGGGCGTCTTGTTTCCCTCGCCCCGAACGGAGCGCAGAGCGATCGCGCCTCGCGCCAGCTCGAGCGCCTGCGCCTCCGCGGCGGCATGCCCTGCGTCCTGCGACAGCGCGGGCTGGGCCAGCAGACCGATCGCCAGTGCGGCCGCAAATACCCGCTTCGTCATGGATTCCTCCGTCTCGCCTCATGGCCAGCCTAAGCCAAGGCGGACGGGGCGACAATGGCGCGGGACCGGGGGCTTCCGGCGATGGCGGGCCTCGGCTATAGGCGGCGACCCCGAGGCCGGCATTCCGGCGTGAACCCTCCCGCCAGGTGGCCGCTTGGACAACGAACCCGGATCGCGCACACTCGAGGAATCGTTCCTCGCCAGCCGGGCCCCGTTGCTGCGGTTTCTCATTGCGCGCGGAGCAGGGGATGCGGCGGAGGACCTGCTGCACGAACTGTGGCTGCGGATCGCCGCCGCTGCGCCGATGGCGGTCGATGCGCCGCTGCCCTACATGATGCGCGCGGCGAACCGGTTGATGATCGACCGCCACCGCTCCCTGACCCAGTCCGGCCAGCGCGAGCGATCGTGGGGTGCAGTGCAGCCGGGCGTGGCGGAAGGTGCATCGGCCATGCCCTCGTCGGAGCGGCTTCTGATCGGGCGCCAGCATGCGGCGATGGTCGAGGAAGCACTGGCGGGCCTCGGCGAGCGGCCTGCAGCAATCTTCCGCCGCCACCGCATCGACGAGGTGCCGCAGCGCGCGGTGGCGGAAGAGTTCGGGGTCAGCCTGAGCACGGTCGAAAGCGACCTGCGCCGTGCCTACCGCGTGCTGGCAGAGGTGAAGGAGCGCATCGATGAGGCTTGAGCGCACTGTCTCCGTCTTGGCTTCAGGAGGTTCCGGCGATGCAGCCTGACGAAACGATCCGCGACGAGGCCGCGCTGTGGGCGGTCCGCACCGGCGACCCGGCGTTCGACGACTGGGACGGGTTCACGCTCTGGCTCGAGCGCGACTCCGCCCATGCGCGCGCCTACGATGCCGCGGTTTCTGGAGTTGAGGATGCACTGGGCGCGCTCGCGCCGGCGCCACTGCCAGTGACGGCCAACGATGAGGATGAAGGTGCGAGCAGCCCGGCATGGCGGCGCTGGTTCGGCCCGGCGCTGGCCGCTTCGCTGGCAGGGCTGCTCGCGCTCGGCGTGTGGCAGATGCAGGGCGGCGAGACGCTCCACGCGACGGCGGCAGGTGAAACCCGGACGATCGCGCTTGCCGACGGCAGCAGCATCGCGCTCGGCGGGGATTCACGGCTCCTGCTCGACGAGGACGAACCGCGGTTCGCCCGGCTCGAGCAGGGGCAGGCCCTGCTGCGCATCCGCCACGACGACGCAAACCCGTTCCGGCTGGTCGCGGGAAATGACACGCTCGTCGATGCGGGGACGATTTTCGACGTGCGCCTCGGCAGGGACCGGCTCGATGTCGAAGTTGCCGAAGGCGCAGTGATCGTGAACCCCCAGACGCGCAACCTGCGGCTCGACCCGGGCGAGCGCGTGACCCGACTGGGCGGTGATTATCGCACCGGAGCGGTCGCCACCGATGCCGTGGGCGAATGGAACGCGGGCCGGATCACCTTCCGCGGTGCGACCCTGACGCGGATCGCCGAGGACCTCACCCGGGCGACGGGCGTGACCTTTGCTGCCGAACCGGGCAGCGGCAACATCACGCTCTCGGGCAGCGTACTGACCGATCCCTTGCGCTCCGATCCTGCTACCCTCGGGCCACTTCTCGGCGTGACCGTGCAGCGCCAGGGCGAAACCTGGGTGATCGCGGCGCGCTGACCATGCGCGGTGCATCGCTTCTCTCCGTGGTCGCCGTTGCGGCCATCGCCGCGCCGGTGGAGGCACGCGAGGCGCAGGTCTCCGTGCAGGCCGGCACGCTGGAAGAAGCGGCCATCGCGCTCGCCCGGCAGACGCGGACCAGCATTGTCGTTGCCGATCCCGGCCATGCGCGGCGCAAGGTCAAGGCCATCCGCGGCCAGATGAGCGCGGCCGAAGCGGTGCGGCGGCTGGCGCGATCGGCCAACCTCTCCGCTGTCGAGGTCAGCCCTTCGGCCTGGCGGCTGGTAGCAGCGCCGCAGCGCAGCGCCCGGGCGCGTCCGGCGCGCCGCATCGTGCGCGCCGCGCCGCCGCTGCCAGTGCCGGATGTCGTCGGAGAGCCAATCGTTGTCGTCGCGAGCAAGCGCGACCTGCGCGCCGACGAGCTGGCCGGGCAAGTCTCGATCCTCGACGGCGCGCGGCTGCAGGCCGGCGGCGTTGGCGGGACCGAGAGGATCACCCAGCGGCTCGCCACGGTCAGTTCGACCTATCTCGGCAGCGGGCGCAACAAGCTGTTCATCCGAGGGATCGCCGATTCGAGCTTCACCGGCCCGACCCAGGCGACCGTGGGCCAGTACCTCGGCGACTTGAGGCTGAGCTACAACGCTCCCGATCCCGATCTGCGCCTGTCCGACCTCGAGCGGGTCGAGGTGCTCGAAGGGCCGCAGGGGACGCTCTATGGCGCCGGGTCGCTCGGTGGGATCATCCGGCTGGTGCCGCGCACGCCTGAATTCGGCGAAACCACCGTCTCGCTGATGACCGGCGGAACAGTCACGCGCCACGGCGAACCGGGCGGCGATGTCCATGCGACGGCCAACCTGCCGCTGGTCGGCGAAAGCGCCGCGCTACGTTTCAATTTCGATGCGGCACGCCTCGGCGGCTACATCGACAAGCCGCGCCTGGGCCGCCGCGACGTCAACCGCACGCATATCGTCGGCGGGCGCGGGAGCCTGCGGGTCGCGTTGGCGCCCGACTGGACGGTCGATGTGATCGGCCTCGGCCAGACCACGCGCGCGGACGACAGCCAGTATGCCGACCGCGATGGCGCCCCGCTCGACAGCGATGCGGTGGTCCAGGAAGGGGCGCGCGCCGACTACGCCCAGGGCCAGTTTGTGATCTCCGGCCGCATCGGCGAGGTGCGTGTGCGCTCCTCCACCGGCGCAGCATGGCAGGAGCTGCGCGAACGCTACGACGCGACCGCGCCCGGCGGCGACCCGCGCCTGTTCGTCCAGCACAACGACACCCGCATGATCGCCAACGAGACGCGCGCGTGGCAGCCGCTGGGCGAGCGGTTCGGCTGGCTCGCCGGGGTCAGCTTCACCGACAATCGCACGCGGTTGACGCGCTCGCTCGGGGCACCAGACGCGCAGGCGACCACCACCGGCGTGCTCAACACGGTGACCGAGCTGACCGCCTATGGCGAAACGAGCGTGCGCCTGTTCGGGCCGCTGATCGCAGGTGCCGGAGCGCGAATCACCCGTGCGCGGCTGGGCGGTGCGGGGGAGGATGTCGCGCGCGCGGTGGCGCTTGCCGGTGCGGCGGTCACCGCCGAGCGGACCGACAGCGCCTTCCTTCCCTCCGCTTCGCTGCTTGCCGAGGTCGCGCCGCGCGCGCGGATCTATCTGCGTTATCAGGAGGGCTTCCGCCCCGGCGGCCTTGCCATCGCGGGCGATTTCGTGCGCCAGTTCCGCAGCGACAATGCCGCGACGATCGAGCTGGGCGCGGGCGTCGGCGATCCCGGGCGCGGTCCGTTCGACCTTTCGGCCAGCCTGTCGCGCACGCGCTGGCGGCACATTCAGGCCGATTACATCGACGATACCGGGCTGCCGACCACCTCCAACATCGGCGACGGGACGATCTGGACCGCCAGCCTGTCGGCCGGCGCCTCGCTCGCACCCGGGCTGCGGGTTGAGGCAGGGGCGACCTACAACCGCAGCCGGGTCGACGAACCGATCGAGGTCATGCTCGCGCGCGTGACGCAGATCCCCAACATCGCGCGCTTCTCGGGCAGGGCAGGCGTCGCCTGGCAGCGCGAACTGGGCAACGGCTTCGTGCTCGATGCCGATAGCTGGGTCACCTACGTGGGCAAGTCGCGGCTCGGCGTCGGGCCTGAGCTGGGTGACCCGCAGGGCGACTATCTCGACAGCGGGGCGGTGGTGCGGCTCGGGCGCGAGCATTTCGGGGTGACGCTGTCGGTGACCAACATCGCCGATGTCGAGGGCAACCGCTTCGCGCTCGGCACGCCGATCGCTATCGGGCGTGAACAGGTGACTCCGCTCCAGCCGCGTACCGTGCGCGTGGGGTTCGACGCCCGGTTCTGAAAAAAGTTCGGCGCCGCGCCAAGGCTGCACCCGCCTGCCTCCGTCTTTCGCGCGAAGGACCAGGAGGAATACCCCCGATGTATCGCATGCTTCTCGCCGGCACGGCCCTGTCCGCGCTTGCCTCGCCGCTCGCTGCGCAGACCGTCATCGACACCAGCCGGACCACGCCGGTGCGCACGTCCGAGCTCAACAGCGGCCAGGGCGCCGACCTGCGCATCGCCACGGCTGGCGCGATCACGCTGACCGCGGGCGATGCCATCACGGTAGATTCTAACCACGACGTCACCAACGACGGCAAGATCACCGTCACGAACGCGAACGGCGCTGACGGCATTCTCGTCACCGGCCCGCGCACCGCCGACATCGTCAACACCGGCACGATCACCATCGACGAAACCTATACGCCGACCGATGCCGACAACGACGGTGATCTCGACGGCCCGTTCGCGGTCGGCTCGAACCGCGCCGCGATCCGCGTCGACGGCGCGCTGACGGGCAATGTCAGCCACAGCGGCACGATCGTGGTCGAGGGCAACGATTCCGCCGGCATCCGCATCGACGGGCCGCTCACGGGCAACCTACGCCACGACGGCAAGACGACCGTGACCGGCGATCGCTCCGTCGGCGTGTCGGCACGCGACATTACCGGCGATGTGCGGCTGGCCGGGACAGTGGCCGTGAAGGGCCAGGGCGCGGTCGGTGCGTACTTCGATGGCGACGTCGACGGCGCGATGGTGATCCAGGGCGACATCAGCGCGACCGGTTATCGCGCCACCACTGCGCCCGCCGACGTCTCCAAGCTCGACGCCGACGACCTGCTCCAGGGCGGCGGCGCGGTGATCGTCGAGGGTGACGTCGGCAAGGGCATCGTCTTCGCGGTCGCCCCGCGCGACGCCGTCGCAAGCGACAACGACGAGGACAAGGACGGGATCGAGGATGCCAAGGAAGGCAGTGCCAAGGTCGTTTCCTACGGTTCGGCGGCTGCGGTCACGCTCGGCGCGGCGGATCGCGACATCGCCATCGGCGCGACGCAGGGCACCGGCACCGGCTTCGGCGTGATCGTAGAAGGTGCGATCTCGGGCGAGGGCGTCTATTCCGGCGTTGCCGCCAACGGCATGGTGATCGGCGGGCGCGGCGGCGACGTGACCATTGCGGGCGGCATGCTCGTGGGCGGAACCGTCAGCGCCAATGCGCGCGAGGCGGCCGCGACGGCGCTGCGGATCGGCGCGGGCACGACGCTGCCCGAACTGCGCAACTCGGGCTCGATCACCGCTGCCTCGACCGGCACCAACGCCACCACGGCGACCGCCGTGCTGATCGAAGCCGGCGCAACCGTGCCGACGATCAGGAACAGCGGCACGATCAAGGCCTCCACCACGGCCACCGCAGGTTCGGCCGCCGCGATCGTCGACCAGAGCGGCACGCTCGCGCTGGTCGAGAACAGCGGCCGGATCGAAGCGACCGGCGCGGCAGCGGATTCGGGCCGCAACGTCGCGATCGACCTGTCGGCACGCGCATCCGGTGCCACCGTTCGCCAGACGGCCGTGGCGGCTGGCGTCACCGCGCCGATCATCCTCGGCGACATCAAGTTTGGCGCCGGCGCCGACATCCTCGAGATCGGCGACGGGCAGGTGCGCGGCAAGGTCACCTTTGGTGCCGGCTCGGACCGGCTGATTCTCAAGGGCGATGGCGTGTTCATCGGCGACGCAGTGTTCGACGGCGCTGGCGACACGCTGACCATTCTCGACACCGCGGCATTCAGCGGGCGCCTGATCGGCAGCCAGAATCTCGCCGTTTCGGTGGCAGGCGGCTTCCTCGATCTGCGCGGGGCAACCAGCATCGCGTCGCTCGATGTCGGTGCGACCGGCGTGATCGTCGCGACGCTCGATCCCGACACGGCAGACAGCACCGCGATCACGGTCGGCGGTACAGCCAGCTTCGCGCAAGGCGCCAAGATCGCGATCCGCCTGACCGACATCACCGATGCCGAGGGAACCTACAACGTCCTCACCGCCGGAACGCTGGTCGGCGCGGACAAGCTCACGGCGGACAGCGCGCTGGTACCGTTCCTCTACAAGGCGGCGCTGGCGGTGGCGGGCAACACCGTGACGGTCGACATCGACCGCAAGGCAACCTCCGAGCTCGGTCTCAACACCTCCGAAGGCCAGGCCTTCGACGCGCTGTTCGCGGCGCTGGGCGAGGACGGGGATGTCGCGGCGATCTTCCTCGGCATCAACGAAGGCGCGCTGTTCCAGGCGTACGTCGCGCAGACGCTGCCGGATCACGCAGGCGGCACGTTCGAGGGCGTCGGCCAGGGCCTGCGCAGCTTCGACCGCCACCTGATCGATCCGGCTGGCGCGATGGACGAGGAAGGCAAGCTCCGCGTGGTCGCCGATATCACCAGCTGGAACGGGCATAAGGAACGCGGCGACAGCGCCTCCTACGACCTCGACGGCCTCGGCATCCGCGGCGGGCTCGAATACCTCACCGGCATCGGCGCGTTCGGCGTGACCGGCAGCTGGTTGTGGAGCGAACACACGACCGGCGTCGGCAACGAAGTCATGGGCAACAGCTACGAGTTCGGCGCGCACTGGCGCGGCAAGTTCGGTCCGGTGCAGACCTTTGCCCGCGGCGCGTTCGGCACGTCGGACTTCGAGGGCACCCGCTCGTTCGTCGGCGGCACCGGCGAGGACGCGGTCAACCTGACCATCCTCGGCGACTGGTCTGGCAAGTTCGTATCCGCCTCGGGCGGTGCCTCGATCGAGGGCGGCTCGCAGTTCTTCTTCTTCCGCCCGTCGATCGTGTTCGACTACCTGCGCCTGAAGGAGGACGGCTACGAGGAAACCGGCGGCGGCGACGCGCTCAACCTGACGGTGGGCGAACGCAAGAGCGATGAGCTCGCGGCGAACCTCGGCATGGCGGTCGGCGCCGACCTCTGGGGGATGCAGGCGCGCGACGGCTTCTGGCTGCGGCTCGAAGCCGAGGGCGGCTGGCGCCAGATCCTCGGCGGCGAGCTCGGCTCGACCACTGCGCAATACGGCGACGGCGACGAGTTCACGCTCACGCCCGAACAGCGCGAGAGCGGCTGGTTCGCGCGTGCGCGCGGCTATGGCGGCGACGGCTGGTACCGCGTCGGCGGCGAGGTCGGGCTGGAAGAACAGTTCGGGGAAATCGGCTACAGCTTGCGCGCGTCCCTGCGCTTCGGCTGGTGACCCCGGGGGACGGCGGCAATCCCCCCGTCGTCGTCCCCACCCCTTTCGCGCCGATCCGCTATTGAACACGGACCCGATTCGCGGGCACACGTGGCTCGATGGACAAGGGCGAACCAGCGACGGTCGCGGCGATCTGCGCACGGCATATGGGCCGTGAGGGGCCATTGCTGCCGATCCTGCATGACGTGCAGGCCGCGTTCGGCTCCGTCGACAGCGATGCCGAGCGGGTGATCGCCGAAGCGCTCAACCTGAGCCGGGCCGAAGTGCGCGGCGTGGTCAGTTTCTACCACGACTTCACCGCCGAGCCCGATCCTCGCCCGCTGGTGCAACTGTGCCGGGCCGAGGCGTGCCAGGCGCGCGGGGTCGAGGCGCTGGTGACGGACGCCGAGGCGGCGGCGGGCGAGCGGGTGCGGCTGAGCACGGTCTATTGCCTCGGCCTGTGCAGCGTCGGCCCGGCGGCGCGAGTGGGCGACCGACTCCACGCGCGGCTCGATGCCGAGACTTTGCGCGCGGTGATCGAGGCGGCATGACCGTGGTCCGCATCTCCGACGACGCGCTCGCCAAGGCATGCGGTGCGGACGAGGTTGCACTGGCGTTCGAACGTGCGGGGGCGACGGTCGAGCGGGCGTCGAGTTGGGGAATGCATTGGCTCGAGCCGCTGGTGGAGATCAACGGCGTTGGCTGGGGCCCGGTGAGCGCGGAGCACGTCGACGAAATCCTTGCGGGTCGGGCGGACGATCTCTGCATCGGACCGATTGCGGCGCATCCCTTCATCGCGAGTCAGCAGCGGCTGACGTTTGCGCGCGCCGGGCGCACGCGGCCGCTAAGCCTCGAGGATTATGTCGCGACCGGCGGCTGGGTGGGGCTTGCGCGAGCGCGTGCCATCGGCCCGGATGCGATCATCGAGAAGATCGTTCAGTCAGGCGTGCGCGGACGCGGCGGGGCGGGGTTTCCGGCGGGTATCAAGTGGCGCACCGTCGCGGGGGCTCCGGGCGAACGCAAATACGTCGTCTGCAATGCCGACGAAGGCGACAGCGGCACCTTCGCCGACCGGATGCTGATCGAAGGCGACCCGTTCCAGCTGATCGAGGGCATGGCGATCGCCGCGCATGCGACCGGGGCGGGGCAGGGCTACATCTACGTCCGCAGCGAATATCCCGACGCCGTCGCCAAGCTGGACGCTGCGATCGCGCTTGCCACCGATCTGATCGCGCCGTTCGCGATCGAAGTCCGCGTCGGCGCGGGTGCCTACGTCTGCGGCGAGGAGACCTCGCTCCTGAACTCGCTCGAGGGCAGGCGCGGCGAGGTGCGGGCCAAGCCGCCGCTGCCCGCCATCGCGGGCCTGTTCGGCTGCCCCACAGTGGTCAACAACGTGCTGACACTCGCCGCCGTGCCGCATATCCTGTCCGAAGGCGGCGCGGCGCTTTACGCCAGCCTCGGCGTCGTGCAGTCCAGGGGGACGATGCCGATCCAGCTTGCCGGCAACATCCGCCACGGAGGCCTCTACGAGACCGCCTTCGGGATCACCCTGCGCGAACTGGTCCACGATATCGGCGGGGGCACGGCCTCGGGCCGTCCGGTCAAGGCGGTGCAGGTCGGCGGGCCGCTCGGCGCCTATATCCACCCCGACCGGTTCGACCTGCCGTTCGACTACGAGGCCTTTGCCGCGGCTGACGCGCTGATCGGCCATGCGGGCGTGGTCGTGTTCGACGAAACTGCGGACATGGGCCGTATGGCGCGCTTCGCGATGGAGTTCTGCGCCGCGGAAAGCTGCGGCAAGTGCACCCCGTGCCGGATCGGCTCTGTGCGCGGGGTCGAGGTGATCGATCGCATCCGTGCGGGCGGGCGGGCCGAACAGCCGCTCGAAGCCGCACCGCAGATGCGCAACGCGCGCGGCGCGCGCACCCGCGAGGACGAGATCGCGCTGCTCGAGGACCTGTGCGAGACGATGCGCGACGGCTCGCTCTGCGCGCTCGGCGGCTTCACGCCCTACCCTGTGCTGAGCGCGCTGCGCCAGTGGCCGGAGGATTTTGGGCAATGATCCTCGGTGTCGTCCTCGCAGGCGGGCAATCCTCGCGCTTCGGCAGCGACAAGGCGCTGGCCGAGCTGGACGGGCAGACGCTCATTGCGCGGGCAGTGGAGCGGCTGGAATGCTGGTGCGAGCATGTCGTCGTGGTCGGTCGCGATGATGCACCGGCGCCCACCCTACCAGACTGGCCGCGCGCGGGCATGGGGCCGCTCGGCGGAATCGCCGCCGCGCTGCACCTCGCGCGCGATCAGGGCTATGCCAGTGTCCTGACCGTAGGCGTCGATGCCCTGGGGCTGCCGGAAAACCTTCCCGCGCTGCTCGCGCCCGCGCCGGCCTATATCGCCAGCCAGCCGGTGATCGGCCTGTGGCCTGCCAGCGCCGCGGAGGCGGTCGCGGCGATCCTCACCGGCGACGGCCGTCACTCGATGCTCGCCTTTGCCGAGGCCGTCGGCGCACGCCCGGTGCAACTCGCTGCCGAACCTGCTAACATCAACACCCCGGCCGACCTCGCGGCGGCGGAGCGCAGCGATGACCTATGAACGCCAGCCCGATTTCGGCACGCCTGCCTCGCGGAGCAGCGAGTCGGTATCGCTGACCATCGACGGTCGCATGGTCAGCGTCCCCGCCGGCACCAGCGTGATGCGCGCAGCGAGCGAGGCGGGCGGGCGGATTCCCAGGCTCTGCGCCACCGACAGCGTCGCCAGCTTCGGCTCGTGCCGCCTCTGCCTGGTCGAGATCGACGGGCGGCGCGGCACGCCCGCGAGCTGCACCACCCCGGTCGAACCGGGCATGGTCGTCCATACCCAGAGCGAGCGGCTGGCGAAGTTGCGGCGCGGGGTAATGGAACTCTACATCTCCGACCACCCGCTCGACTGTCTGACCTGCAGCGCCAACAACGACTGCGAATTGCAGGATGAGGCTGCGGCGGTTGGCCTGCGCGACGTGCGCTATGGCTACGAGGGCGCCAACCATCTCGCCGCCTCGCCCGATCCCTCCAACCCCTATTTCGATTTCGACCCGGCCAAGTGCATCGTCTGCTCGCGCTGCGTGCGCGCCTGCGACGAGGTCCAGGGAACCTTCGCGCTGACGGTCGACGGGCGCGGGTTCGCCTCGGTCATCGCGGCGGGGCAGGCGGGCGACGACTTTCTCTCGAGCGAGTGCGTTTCGTGCGGCGCCTGCGTTCAGGCCTGCCCGACTGCCGCTTTGAACGAGAAGCCCATTGCCGAGCACGGCCGGCCCGAGCGCGCGGTCGTCACCACCTGCGCCTATTGCGGCGTGGGCTGCACCTTCCGCGCGGAGATGAAGGGCGAGCAGCTCGTCCGCATGGTGCCGTGGAAGGACGGCAAGGCCAACCGGGGTCACTCCTGCGTCAAGGGCCGTTTCGCCTGGGGCTACGCCAACCACCAGGACCGGATCACCACGCCGATGATCCGCGAGAGCATCGACCAGCCGTGGCGCGAGGTCGCCTGGGACGAGGCGCTTGCTTTCGCTGCTGGGCGCTTGAACGCGATCAAGGCGGAAAACGGTCCCGGGGCGCTGGGCGGCATCACCTCGAGCCGCTGCACCAACGAGGAGACGTTCCTCGTCCAGAAACTCGTCCGCGCCGGGTTCGGTTCGAACAACGTCGATACCTGCGCCCGCGTGTGCCACTCGCCGACCGGCTACGGCCTCAAGACGACCTTCGGCACCAGCGCCGGGACGCAGGATTTCGACAGCGTCGAACATTCCGACGTTATCCTGGTGATCGGCGCCAACCCCACCGACGGGCACCCGGTCTTCGCCAGCCGGATGAAGAAGCGGCTGCGACAGGGCGCGAAGCTGATCGTGATCGACCCGCGCCGGATCGATCTCGTCCGCATGCCGCATGTCGAAGCGGCGCATCACCTGCCATTGCAGCCCGGCACCAACGTCGCGGTGCTCACCGCAATGGCGCACGTGATCGTGACCGAGGGCTTGGCGGACGAGGCGTTCGTGCGCGAGCGGTGCGACTGGGACGAATACCAGGACTGGGCAGCGTTCGTTTCCGACGGACGCCACAGCCCCGAAGTACTGGAGGCCGTCACCCGAGTCCCCGCAGCCGAACTGCGCGCCGCCGCGCGGCTGTTTGCCACCGGCGGCAACGGGGCGATCTACTACGGCCTTGGCGTGACCGAGCATTCGCAGGGGTCATCGACCGTGATGGCGATCGCCAACCTCGCGATGGCGACGGGCAACATCGGCCGCCCGGGCGTCGGCGTGAACCCGCTGCGCGGCCAGAACAACGTCCAGGGCGCCTGCGATATGGGCAGCTTCCCGCACGAGCTGTCGGGCTATCGCCATATTGCCGATGCCGAGACGCGCGCCTTGTTCGAGGCCGACTGGGGCGTCGCGCTCGACCCCGAACCGGGCCTGCGCATTCCCAACATGCTCGACGCGGCGATCGACGGCAGCTTCCGCGCGATCTACATCCAGGGCGAGGACATCCTCCAGTCCGATCCCAACACGCGCCATGTCGCGGCGGGGCTCGCCGCGATGGACTGCGTGATCGTCCACGACCTTTTCCTCAACGAGACCGCCAACTACGCGCATGTCTTCCTGCCGGGCTCGACCTTCCTCGAGAAGGACGGCACCTTCACCAATGCCGAGCGCCGCATCCAGCCCGTGCGCAAGGTGATGGAACCGGCCAACGGGTTGCAGGACTGGGAAGTGACGCAGGCGCTGGCGAACGCGATGGGCCTCGGCTGGAGCTACACGCATCCGCGCGAGATCATCGCCGAGATCGCGCGGCTGACCCCCACCTTCGCCGGGCTCGACTGGGAGCGACTGTGCGAGATCGGCTCGGTCCAGTGGCCGGTCAACGCAGCGCATCCCGAAGGCTCGCCGGTCATGCATGTCGACGGCTTCGTGCGCGGGAAGGGCAAGTTCGTCGTGACCGAATACGTCCCCACCGACGAGCGCACCGGCCCGCGTTTCCCGCTATTGCTCACCACGGGGCGCATCCTCAGCCAGTACAACGTCGGCGCGCAGACGCGGCGGACCGCGAACGTCGTCTGGCATCCGGAGGACGTGCTCGAAATGCATCCGACCGATGCGGAGAACCGCGGCCTCAAGAGCGGCGACTGGACCCGCCTTGCCAGCCGCACGGGCGAGACGACGCTGCGGGTCAAGGTCACCGATCGGGTCGCGCCGGGCGTGGTCTATACCACCTTCCACCACCCCGCGACGCAGGCCAACGTGGTCACGACCGAGTTCTCCGACTGGGCCACCAACTGCCCCGAATACAAGGTTACTGCGGTCCAGGTGACACCGTCCAACGGCCCGAGCGACTGGCAGGAAGATTACGCCGACCTTACCACGCGCAGCCGCCGGATCGCGCCGGAACCGGCAGAATGAGCGCGACCGGCAGTTCGGTCGTGCGCATGGCCAACCAGATCGCGCGCAACTTCGCCGTGCAAGGCGATGAAGCGGCGGTGCGGGCGACGGCGGAGCATATCGACAAGTACTGGGACCCGCGCATGAAGGCCGCCGCGGCGGACCTGCTCGCCGAACCCGACAGCGGCTTCTCGGTAATCGCGCGCGAGGCATTGCGGCATATCGATGCCGGTTGAGGTGCACGAGGTATCGCGCGACGGGTCGGTGCGGGCGGTCGCGCGCGAATGGGTGCCCGAGGTGCCGGTCGCGCTCGAATACAACGGCCTCTCCTATGCCGTAATGATGGCGACGCCCGCCGATCTGGAGGATTTCGCGCGCGGCTTCGCGCTGACCGAGGGGCTGGCGCGCACCGTCGCTGACGTCGGCGACATCGCCGTGGCGGAGGTTCCGGCAGGCTGGATCGTCCGCACCCAGCTATCGGGCCTCGGCATAGACAAGCTGACCGAGCGGGTCCGCGCCCGCGTCGCGGAAAGTTCGTGCGGGCTGTGCGGGATCGAGAATATCGAGGCCGTCGCGGCACCGTTTCCCCAGGTCCCGTCTCACGAACTCCCCGGCCATGACGCCGTATTCGCCGCCGTCGATGCGTTGCGCGGGCACCAGCCGCTCGGCGAACGCACCGGCGCCGCCCACGGGGCTGCCTTCGCCGACCGCGACGGCGCGATTGTGCTGCTGCGCGAGGACGTCGGGCGGCACAACGCGATGGACAAGCTGATCGGAGCGCTGGCGGCTCGCAGCATCGATCCTGCGGCCGGGTTCTTCCTCTCGACTGCGCGCTGTTCCTACGAGATCGTCGAGAAGGTCGTCCGCGCGGGCGGGACCGTGCTGGTTACCGTGTCGCTGCCGACCTCGCTCGCTGCTAGCAAGGCGTGCGCGTGCGGGCTGACCCTATGCACGCTGGCACGCGACGACAGCTTCCTGATGCTTTGAGGATCAGCGAGCGCGAGGTGGTGCTGCTCGGGGCGTTCCTGCCACGTACCGGTCGCCATTCGCCTCCGCGCGGGTTCGGCTGGCTCTTCGAGGCCCGCCATGCCGACCGGGTGGGTGAGGCATTCGGCGGACTGCGTTCGGCGTTGTCACTCGCGGGCTTGCCGCTGGCGGATCACCGATAGCCGGTGGCGCGCAGCGCCGCGTTCCGCTAACCGCTCGCTCCGGCGCAACGGAGGAGAGAGCAATGCCCGGTATCTGGTTCGATGAATTGTCGGTCGGGCAGACCTTCGACCACCCGATCCGGCGCACCGTTACCGAGACCGACAACCTGCTGTTCTCGACCCTGACGCACAACCCGGCGCAGCTTCACCTCGATGCCGAATACATGAAGGCGAGCGACTATGGCCGGCTCCTGGTCAACTCGACGTTCACGCTGGGCCTGATGGTCGGCGTGTCGGTCGGCGACACCACGCTTGGCACCGCGATCGCCAACCTGGGCTGGGACGAGGTCCGCTTCCCCGCGCCGGTGTTTATCGGCGATACGCTGCGGATCGAGACCGAGGTCATCGACCTGCGCGAAAGCAAGTCCCGCCCCAATGCCGGGATCGTGACCTTCGTCCACCGCGCCTACAATCAGGACGGCGTGCTGGTGGCGAGCTGCAAGCGCAGCGGCCTCCAGCACAAGAAGCCGCCGGCTTAATCTACGAAGTCTTCGACCCGCTCGACGATGATCGCCGGGGCCATGCCGCCCGCAGCGCACATCGTGACGAGGCCGTAGCGCCCGCCGCGGCGTTCCAGTTCGTCGACGATCGTGCCGATGAGGATCGAACCGGTCGCGCCGATCGGGTGGCCGAGCGCGATCGAGCCGCCGTTGACGTTGACCTTGTCCCAGTCGAGCCCGAGGTCGCGCACGAACTTGGCGGCGACGACGGCAAAGGCTTCGTTGATCTCGAACAGGTCGATGTCGTCGAGCGTGAGGCCGGCCTTCTCCAGCACCTTCTTCGCGGCCGGGACGGGCGCGTTGAGCATCAGCGTGGGATCGTCGCCCATGTTGGCGGTGGCGACGATGCGTGCGCGCGGCTTGAGGCCGTTCTTGCGCGCGTAGTCGGCGCTGGTCACCAGCACCGCGGCGGCACCGTCGACCACGCCCGACGAATTGCCGGCATGGTGGAAGTTCTTGATCTCGAGGTCGGGATACTTCTGGTTGACCAGCTTGCGGAACGTGGTCCCCTCGCCGTCGAGCGGCACGTCGGCGATCTTGGTGAAAGCGGGTTCGAGCTGGGCCAACCCCTCGCGGGTCGTTTCGGGCCGGGCATACTCGTCGTGGTCGAGCAGCACGTTGCCCTCGTCGTCGGTCACCGGGATCACCGACCTGGCGAAGCGTCCTTCCTTGACCGCCTCGGCGGCACGCTGCTGGCTGCGATAGCCGACCTCGTCGAGTTCCTCGCGGGTGAAGCCTTCCATGCTGGCGATGGCATCGCCGCAGATGCCCTGGTGGCTCTGCGGATGCACCTTGGCGAGCCGTTCGTTGTAGCTGCCCATCATCGGCGGCTTGATTCCGGCTGCCATCTTGTCGCGGCTCATCTGCGCGGTCAGGCTCATCATCTCGGTCCCGCCGGCGACGACGCAATCAGCCATGCCAGACATGACCTGCGCCGCGGCGAGGTTCACGCTGGTGATCCCGCCGCCGCAGAACCGGTCGAGCGTCATGCCCGAGGACGTGATGTCGTAGCCCGCATCGAGCGCCGCCATCCGGCCCATGTCGCCGCCCTGCAGGCCATCCTGGGTCGAAACCGACCAGATCACGTCGTCGACCGTCTTGGTGTCGATATGGTTGCGGTCCTTGATCGCCTTGAGCACGGTCGCGGCGAGGTGCTGCGGGTGGCGATCGGCCAGCTTGCCCTTGCCCTGCTTGCCAATTCCGCGAGGGGTGCGCACGGCGTCGATGATGTAGGCGTCAGGCATGGAATCGATCCTCTCACGGTTTCGCGGTTGACGTTTCCGTAAAGCGCGGCCAGCACGTGGGCAAGGAAAGTTTCAATCCGCAATGGGAGTGCGAGCCATGAGCGAAGCAGCCGCGACCGAGCAGGTCCTGACCGAAGTCCGCGACGGAATCCTGATCGTCACCATCAACCGGCCCGAGGCCAAGAACGCGATGAACCAGGCTGCGGCCGAGGGGATCGCGGCGGCGATGGACCGGCTCGACGCCGACGACGACCTGCGCGTCGCGATCCTTACCGGGGCGGGCGGGACGTTCTGTTCGGGCATGGACCTGAAAGGCTTCCTGCGCGGCGAGCGGCCGAGCATCGAGGGGCGCGGCTTCGGCGGCATCACCGAGAAGGGGCCTGTCAAACCGCTGATCGCTGCCGTCGAGGGCTATGCGCTCGCGGGCGGGATGGAGCTGATGATCAGTTGCGACCTGATCGTGGCCCACAAGGACGCCAAGTTCGGCATTCCCGAGGCCAAGCGCGGGCTGGCCGCGGCGGCAGGCGGGCTGATGAAGCTGCCCGAGATGATCCCGCCCAAGATCGCGATGGAGCTGGCGCTGACCGGTGACTTCATCGACACCGCGCGCGCCTACGAGCTCGGCCTCGTCAACCGGGTTACCGACGGCCCGGCGCTCGACGCGGCGATCGAGCTTGCCAACGCGATCACCGCCAACGGCCCGATCGCGGTGCGCGTGTCGAAGCAGATCGTCGTCGAATCGCGCGGCTGGAGCAAGGACGAGATGTGGGAGAAGCAGGGCGCGCTCATCCCGCAGGTGTTCATGAGCGAAGACGCGCGCGAGGGCTCGCTTGCCTTCGCCGAGAAGCGCAAGCCGAACTGGAAGGGCAAATAAGCCGATGGCCGGTCCGCTAGCTGGCCTGCGCATCGTCGAGTTCGCCGGGATCGGGCCGGGCCCGTTCTGCGGCATGATGCTGGCCGACCACGGCGCCGAGGTGATCCGCGTCGATCGCGCCAGCGGCGGGCGGGGCGGCTCGATGCCGGTCACCACGCGCGACGTGCTGGCGCGCGGGCGCAAGTCGATCGCGGTCGACCTCAAGAGCCCCGAGGGCGTCGCGCTGGTGCGCAAGCTCTGCGCCAGCGCGGACGGGATCATCGAGGGCTTCCGGCCGGGCGTGATGGAGCGGCTCGGCCTCGGACCCGATGAACTGCTCAAGGAAAATCCCGGGCTCGTTTACGGCCGCATGACCGGGTGGGGCCAGACCGGTCCCTATGCCCCTTATGCCGGGCACGACATCAACTACATCGCGCTCGCCGGTGCGCTCGCTCATTTTGGTCGCGCGGGCGAGAAGCCGACGCCGCCGATCAATATGGTCGGCGACTTCGGCGGCGGCGGCATGATGCTCGCGTTCGGGATGGCCGCGGCGCTGCTCAACGTCGCGCGTGGCGGCGAAGGCCAGGTGATCGACTGCGCCATGACCGACGGCACCGCGGTCCTGATGGCGATGATCCACGGGATGCGGAACATGGGCGTGTGGTCGGAAGACCTCGGCGCCAACATGCTCGATACCGGCGCGCACTTCTACGACACCTACGCGACTGCCGACGGCAAGTTCGTCTCGATCGGCAGCATCGAGCCGCAGTTCTACGCCGAGCTGCGCCGCATCGCCGGGTTGGCGGACGACGCCGAATTCGACGCCCAGCACGACAAGGCGAAATGGGCTGGCCTCAAGGCCAAGCTCACCGCGCTGTTCAGGACGAAAACCCGCGCCGAATGGGACGCGCTGATGGAGCATACCGACGTGTGCTACGCCCCGGTGCTGACCATGAGCGAGGCGATCGCGCATCCGCACAATGCGGCGCGCGGCACCTTCGTCGAGGTCGGCGACAGCGTGCAGCCTGCGCCCGCGCCGCGCTATTCCGCCACCGCCACCGGCACCCCGAATCCCGCCCCGATGCCCGGCGACCAGAGCGACGACGTGCTCGCCTCGCTCGGCATGGACGCCGCCGAAATCGCCGCCCTGCGTGCCGCCGGCACGGTAGCCTGACAGGAAGCCCCGATGCTCGATACTTCCAAGCGCTTTGCCTACACCGAGGAACACGAGATGTTCCGCGACACCGTGCGCAAGGTGTTCGCCCAGCACCTCACGCCCTTCCTCGACGAGCACGAGAAGAACGGCATCGTCCCGCGCGAGGTGTGGAAGGCGGTCGGCGAGGCGGGCCTGCTGTGCCCCACGGTCAAGGAGGAGAACGGCGGTCTCGGGCTCGACTTCGGCTATTGCGCGGTCGTGGGCGAGGAGATGGCCTACCTCGGCAGCTCCGCCGGGTTCACGCTCCAGAACGACATCACCGCCAACTATTTCGAGCGCCTCGGCACCGACGAGCAGCGCGCGAAGTATCTGCCGGGCATGGTCAGCGGCGACGTCATCACGGCGATCGCCATGACCGAGCCGGGCGCGGGGAGCGACCTCCAGGGCATCCGCACCACCGCGCGCGAAGACGGCGGCGACTATGTGATCAACGGATCGAAGACCTACATCACCAATGGGCAGAACGCCGACTGCGTGATCGTGGTCGCCAAGACGGATCCGGCGGCGGGCGCCAAGGGCACCACGCTGTTGCTGGTCGACGACGGCACGCCGGGCTTCGTCAAGGGCCGCAACCTCGACAAGATCGGCCAGCATGGCGCGGACACCAGCGAGTTGTTCTTCGAGGACGTGCGCGTGCCGAAGGAAAACGTGCTCGGCGGGGTCGGTCGCGGGTTCGTCCACCTGATGGAGGAACTGCCGCAAGAACGGCTCGGCATCGCGGTCGGCGCGCAGGCGGCGGCGCAGCGCGCCTTCGACGAGGCGGTGAAATTCACCAAGGACCGCAAGGCCTTCGGGCGCACCGTGTTCGAATTCCAGAACACCAAGTTCACCCTCGCCGACCTCAAGGCCGAGCTGCAGGTGGGCTGGGCGCACCTCGACTGGGCGCTGCTGCGCCACCTCAAGCGCGAACTGACCACCGACGAGGCGAGCGCGGCCAAGCTGTGGCACACCGACCTCCAATGGAAGGCGGTCGACGTCTCGCTCCAGCTCCACGGCGGCGCGGGCTACATGAACGAATACGCCATCGCCCGCCTGTGGCGCGACGCCCGCGTGACGCGCATCTTCGGCGGCACGAACGAGATCATGAAGGAAGTGATCTCGCGAAGCATTTGAGCCCTTGAATCCTTTCCATCTTTGATCGGGAGGACAGGGTGACAGATGGTTGACGAAGGCGACACCGTGTCAACCGGCGGCATCTGGTTCAAGTGGCAGAGATAATTGGATAATCCGGCCATCCTGGGGGATTGGCGGCAATCGCCACCCC